>PJUF01000001.1_pt1 | contig 1688136 bp, 1609 predicted proteins | sample 1512191 | NCBI WGS metagenome assembly PJUF01 (sample SAMN08177673, study PRJNA422409) | Feces metagenome, whole genome shotgun sequencing project. | isolation source: Chicken feces (3) enriched on wood chips | host: Gallus gallus | place: USA: Madison | collected 2015-01-15
GAGCAAGACGGTGTTGAACTCAGGGCCGAAACCGCGGACGGTGACGAACCGCCCCTCCCCTTGCTGACGGTTGATCGACACACCCGGTACGCGCTGTAAGGACTCAGCCACGTTCTGATCGGGAAACTTGCCAATGTCCTCGGCGGCAATAGAATCCATGATGCCGCGAGTACGCCGTTTGAAATCCAATGCCTTGGCGAGCGAGGCACGGGTGCCGGTGACGATAATGGTCGTCGGCGGTTCAGAAATTGACGACGGTGCCGCCTCTGGCGCGCCCAGCATAAAGTTCGCCGTTTTAGCGGCCCGAATCGGTGTGGACGTCACCGGAACAACCAGGATGACCCCTGACGGGGTGGTCCGGAATGTAAGGCCGGAGCCCTGCAGCAAGCGCTCGAGCGCATCGGTGGTCTCAAGGGCGCCTTTGATGGTCGGGCTTGTCAGATTGCGGACAATCGCGGGATCGAACAAAACCTGGGTGCCAGCTTCCATAGCCAGCAGCCGAAGGGATTTCGCCATGTCCTGGGACGGAATATTGAAGGAATGGAGGGTAGCCTCGGCAAAGGTGGGAGTAGCTACAAGCATCAGCATAGCGAGCATGGCTACGCCATAACGTGCCCCTCGATTGCTACTGCGACGCCCCGACCCTAACATGCTCTTCCCTGCTTCTGTCTTCCACCTGCCACCTTATTGGTGTGCTAAAAAGATAGACGCGGGTTCAGGCAAACACCTCACAAGTATTTTTAGCAGATTATGTCCGCGCTCTAATGATAACGGTATCACCATCGGTTTCCGCCCGCACAGGGTAATAGCTTTCGATTGCCTCGACAAAAGCGCCTGTTTCACCTGCGCGGAAAGTACCGCTGACCTTGAGGCCTTTTGCGGCCGAACCGTCAATAATGATCCGGGTTTTGGAATAGTCGTTCATGCGACCAGCGACATCTTCAAGCCGCTCATCATCAAAATTGAGGGTGCCGTCACGCCATCCCATGTTGCGTTGAAGATCCACCTTGTCAACAAGTTCCGGCGTATCCATCCCAGCTACCATAACGAGTTGCTGAGAGGGTTTGACATCACCAGTCAGGACTTTGGGCAGATTTCCAACAGCCTGTTCCTTGACAAGAATGCGCCCCTCGACCAGCGTGACGGCCACTGTCTGCTGCCGGTATTCAACCGTGAAAGCCGTGCCGACGGCGGTCACGATCTTATCGTCGGCGTGGACACTGAAAGGGCGTGCCGAATCCTTGGCCACTTCAAAATGTGCCCGGCCGGTCAGCAAATCGATACGGCGCACCTCATTCGACATAACCACCCGCAATTGTGAATTGGCATCGAGGAAGACCCTGGAATTGTCGGCAAGCGTGACCGTGCGCTGCTCTCCCACCCCTGTGGCATAGGAGGTCGTAGGGCGCCAAAACAGGGCGCCGGCACCGACGGCCGCGGCAATCGAAGCTGCGGCGCCGGATAAGATAACCCGCCTGGTGACGGCCTCACTTCCCGTTTTCCAGCGGCTGGCCCCGGAGCGGTGGGCTCTTTGCAGCGCATCGCTACGCATCAGCAATAGCTCAGGTGCGTTCAGGTTTTCCTCGACATAGGCATTGGCGGTATCGACCTGCATCAAGGCTTCAGCGTGACGCTCATCCGCGGCAAGCCATTGGTCAAACCCCGTTTGGTCAAAGTTGCCCGCACCCTTCAGTCTTTGAGACCAAAAGGCGGCTTCTTCGATTATCCGTTCGTCATCAAGGGTGACTTCGGGCACGCGTTATTCCTGACAGATGTTTGCGAACTTGGTGAGCCTGGCGATGCATTTGATCATGTGCTTTTCGACAGAACTGATCGATATACCTAAATAGGCGGCGATTTCCGAATATTTCATGCCTTCCATACGGTGCAGAATGAAAATATCACGGGATCGAGTGTCAAAACTGTTCAGCGCTTTCAGCACAATCTCAAGAGACTGCTTACTATTTAAGACGCGCTCCGGGGAGAGTACCTCAACACTTTCGGCGGCCGACGCCGTAATTTCGGAAATGAAGGCCGTTGAGGTGCGATTTCGACGACCGCGATCGCGCAGCAGATTGGCCGCAGCTCGAAACAGAAAGCCCTCCGGGTTACTGACATCATCCAGGTCGGCCTTGCGTACAACACGGAAAAAGAGTTCCTGGGTCAGGTCTTCCGCTTCCGCATGATCGCGGACGTGCCGGTAGAAATAGCGCCGGAACGACTCCCGGTAACGACTGGTCAGTTCACGAAGCAGCCCATTATGCTGCGTCACCTCCCCTGTCTTTTCCCGCATTTCAGCCTCCGCCCTGGGTGCGGGAATATGACCTGTGGCTTTGGCCTTTCCGCACCTATGTAATATTTATTATCATGTTATACGACCAATTTCCAGTTGGTCAATTGACATTGAAACGATCACAGTGCCTCTAGCACCCGACGATTAGTACGGCACCTTGCCCATATAGCGGGTCGTTGTCAGCGGCTGGCCATGAAGATCGGCCAGATGCGCAGCAATACGCTCCACCGCGATGCCCAAGACATAGGGCGCCAGCACAGGGCGCACCGCATCCTCTACGCCCGGCATATCCAGCTCCCTTGAGTCATAGATAATCGTCCTCGGCGTGTATCTTTGACAAAACGCTGTCGCGCGTTCCATCAGCGGCCGGCTGGCGTCTTCACCCAGCATAAGTAGGACCGGTATTTTTTCATCGATCGCCTCAAAAGGGCCATGGAACAATTCGGCAGCTTCGACAGGCAGGCAGTGCATCCACTGGCTTTCCTGAAGGATGCAAACCCCGACATAATAGGTCAGGGTGAACACAGGCCCCGCCCCAAGCAGATAAAGCACACGATCATTTTTATAGATTTCAGCAACCGCGGCGGCGCGCGCATCCTGTGCGTCAACCGTCCTTGCCAGCACAAGCGGCAAGGCTTTGAGCGACGAAACAAGGGGCGCTAAAAGGGACCAGTTGTCACGACCGGCCAGAATGCCGCCGATCAAGGCCTGCAATATCATGAAGACGCCGTAGAACGGTTCAGATGTTTCACCGATCAAAAACTGTGTTTCGACATATTGCGCAATCGGCCGGTCAGCAGCCTGGGTGACAACGACACTTTGGCAAGGCTTCGATTGAAGGAACTGCGCTACGGCCACCGACTCCATCGTCCTGCCGGACTTTGAAGCCAGAACGACAAGAGTGCGTTCATCCAGCCGGGGCGGGTTCATGGCCATGAACTCGGCTGGATAATAGCACCGCACTTCAAGAGTGGCGCTAAAGGTTTCTATCCAGTAACGCAGTCCCTGCATGATGCGGTTGGGAGCGCCTGGCGCGATAAAGTAGATACGATCGATACCGGGGGCAATTTTGCGGCCGAAATCAGCGGCGCGCTCCACCTCAAGAACGGCACCGTCCAGCGACCGTTCAAACCCCTCGGCATCGAATGGCGTGGGCATGATTATTGTGCCACTTCGAAAATGACAGCACCTGCCTGGAAGTCGCCCTTCAGAGGGACACGAATGCCATGCTGCATCCAGTACGCGCCGCTCGCCGTCGCCGGCGTATCCGCATCCGCCTTGCCGGCTATCTCCCGGAAGCTGTAGCGCAGCGCCGGATCAAGACCGCGCAGCTGGATGATCGGCGTCGCATCGACGGTCGAACTCGAATGCAGGAAGGTGAACAACACGGCCTGACGCCTGTCCGCTGAGACCGACTGGGTTACCGAACGTTCGGAATCACCTTGCGGTGACACCAGACGGTACAGGTCGCCTCGCTGAACCGTCTGCCTGACGGACTTGTAGGCCTCAATCATGTGCTGCGCCGTAGCGAAGTCTTCAGGCGTCCAGTGATTGAGATTGTCCCCGACACCCAGGCATCCCTGCATCGACGACAGGAACCGGTATTCCAGCGAGGTCGAGCGCTTGTTCACCCAGTTAGGCGAGGCCGTCACCCAGGCCATCATGACGCCCGGCATATAGGCATGCGAGAAACCATCCTGCATCCTGAGGCGATCAAACGGATCAGTATTGTCGGTCGGCCAGATCTGATCGGTGAGATGCATGATGCCCAGATCGACACGACCGCCACCACCGGCGCAGGATTCAATTTCCAGTTTCGGGTAGCGACGACGCAGTTCGGCAAAGATCCAGTAAAGGTTCTTCGTATAGTCGACATAAATCTTCTGCTGATCTTCGGCGGCCACTTCGGGCCAGCCCGGTTCGGACCAGCTACGGTTATGATCCCACTTCAGGAAGGCAATATCGTTCTCACGCAGGAGCAGGTCGAGCGCCTTGAGTATGTAATCCCGAACGTCCTTGCGCGCGAGATTGAGCACCATCTGGTTACGGCCCTCGCTGCGCGGCCTGCCCTTGAAATTGATGACCCAGTCCGGGTGGGCGCGGTAAAGATCGCTGTCCGCATTGACCATTTCCGGCTCGACCCACAGGCCGAATTCCATGCCAAGCCCCCTCACCTTGCTTATGAGCGGTCCCAGCCCCTTGGGGAATTTTTCCGGATTGACCACCCAGTCGCCAAGGCCGGCCCGGTCGTTGTTGCGCTTGCCGAACCAGCCATCATCCATGACGAAGCGTTCGACCCCAAGTGTTGCCGCCTTTTCCGCCAGGGCGATCTGGCCGGCTTCATCGACCGCAAACTCGGTCGCTTCCCACGAATTGTATAGCACAGGCCGCAATTTGGGCTCTGGCGCGCCTGGCAGGATGACCGTGCGCTGGAAGCGGTGCATCAGCCTGGAAGCGCCCCCCATGCCCTTGTCGCTGTAACCGGCATAAAAGATCGGCGTTTCAAGCGTTTCTCCCGGCTTGAGGCGATAGCCGAAGTCAAAGGGATTATAGCCTGCCGTCACGCGCGGATGGCCGACAATGTCCTTGTCAACCGTGATGCGCCAAGACCCGCTCCAGGCCAGGGCGCCAAACCAGACAGGACCATCCTCCTCGTCGGTCTGGCCTTCACGGCCAATCGCCAGCCAGGGGTTATTCTGTGAGCCGGTCATGCCCATCCGGCTTTCCAGCACCGTCTCCCCAACTTCAAGCGGGCGCTTTTGCAGGGTCCATTCCGCCGCCCAGCGCCCTGTCAGATAATGGAGCTCATAGTCCTCGGCAAACGGCAGGTTCAGCGTAGCGGCAGCCATCTGGTCGACGCGTATCCAGTCGCGGGTCTTGTTTTCCACTACCGCCGAACGCGCCAGTATCCCGGTCGCCCGGTCCATGGCATAACGCAGCTCAACATAAACCTCGGCCGAGACATCCTTCATGCGCACAACAATACCGTCAGCGCCAATCGTATGGCTGGCGTATTTGAGTACCAGGTCGCGCACGCCGTTCGGGTAGCTGATCTTAAGCGATGGCTCTATGGCCAGGCCGCCACCGAAACCGACATATTCAAGGGGCGTCACGGAGTTGGCGCGGTCAAAGCCGGAATAATCTGCCGGTTTCGGCGCCGCCGGCACTCTGTCGTCCGCCTGAAGCGCGCCGCCCCAATGCAGCGACTGGATCTGGCCTGCGCTGTCAACCCCGAAAGCATAGGTGACACCTTCACCATCCAGGCGAAACACTCGGTTGGCGCCATCATAGGCGGCGCGCGCGCTGGAGCGGAACGGCACCGCCAATGCGGTCAATCCCCCCAGCATACCCAGGCATGCGGCGCGGCGATTCATGACGGATGTGATCATCGATGTGCTTCCTCATTTATATTATATATGCATCACCATACAGAGACGGGAGCCATCGTCAATAGCCGCCATTCACCATATCCGCCACTTCATGCGTAAGAAAAACCATGTCCGGAAGGAAATACAAGGGAGAGCGCCGTCATATTATTAATTCAAATATATAATATATATTGACGTTTACCTGTTCCTCCCCCTATTGTGTGCGAAAGGCTGGCCTGCATTGCGGGTTACGGTCAGAACAAATACAGATGCCTTCAGCAGGGGTAAGCGCACATGCATATGACGTCCAATAGCGATAATGCGACGGCGGGAACGCAACCCGCCTATCCCTTCAAACTCGGCTACATCTGGATGATTTCGATCGTCGCTGCGCTGGGCGGACTTTTGTTTGGTTACGATTGGGTGGTGATCGGCGGCGCCAAGCCGTTTTATGAACCCTATTTCAACCTCACCTCCGAAGCGCAGATTGGCTGGGCGAACAGCTGCGCGTTGCTGGGTTGCCTGATAGGCTCCATTTGTTCCGGCATTTTAAGCGACGGCATCGGCCGAAAGAAGCTTCTGATCGTCGCGGCCTTCCTGTTCGGCGCTTCCTCGCTTGCCACAGGATGGGCACACACGTTTGATACATTTATCCTCTGGCGCATTCTGGGCGGCGTTGCCATTGGTATCGCCTCCAATGTCTCTCCAACCTACATCGCCGAAATCGCGCCAGCGCAATGGCGCGGCCGACTGGTGACGCTCAATCAATTGACGGTCGTGGTCGGCATTCTTGCCGCGCAGATCATCAATATGCTGATCGCCGGCCATATTCCGGACGGCGCGACGGCCGAGACAATCCGCACATCCTGGCAAGGACAATTCGGCTGGCGCTGGATGTTTACCGCAGTGGCGGTACCGTCCGTGATCTTTTTTGTCTGCGCCTTTATGGTGCCCGAAAGCCCGCGCTGGCTGATCAAGAAAGGCGCGACTGACAAGGCCAGAGCCGTGCTTCAGCGCATTGGCGGTGCCGATTACGCCGAAGCCGAGATGCGCGACGTCGAAGGCGCGCTGACGCACGAACGCGGCCAGGGCGCCGCATGGACAGAGCTTTTACGTCCTGGCATATTTGGTCTGATACTGATGGGTATCGGCCTGGCGGTGCTTCAGCAATGGAGCGGCACCAACGTGATCTTCAACTATGCCGAAGAAATCTATCGCGGCGCAGGCTATGACCTTAGCGGCGTCATGTTCAATATCGTCATTACCGGCGCCATCAACCTGCTCTTCACCCTTGTGGCGACCTTCACCGTCGATCGCCTGGGACGTCGCGCGCTCATGCTGTGGGGCACGGCCGCCATCACCCTCATGCACGTCCTGTTAGGCGCGGCGTTCTTTTTCGGCATCAAGGGGCCGCTCGTGCTGGGCCTCACCCTTGCGGTCATCGCCGCCTATGCCACATCTCTGGCGCCCGTCACATGGGTATTGCTGTCGGAAATATTCCCCAACCGCATTCGCGGCCTGGCGGTATCGATCGCGGTGTCTTCACTGTGGATTGCCTGTTTCGCCGTAACCTACACCTTCCCGATCCTCAACCGGGTGCTGGGTGCGGCGGGCACCTTCTGGTGCTACGGAGCGATCTGTTTTGCCGGCCTGCTGTTCATTGCGCTCTGGGTGCCGGAAACAAAGGGCAAAACCCTTGAAGAAATCGAAGCCAGGCTGACCCGAAGGGTCTAGAAACAGGCCGGGCGCGGCCGGACCTAGCGTCCCTGCGCCCGGCGTTTCGTTTCCTGGTCCCTGACCTTGAGCATCAGGTCAAGCGCCCCCTGGATGAGTTCGCGCATGCGCACTTCCGCCCCCGCACTATCGCCAGCCAGGATAGCATCGGCGACCACTTTGTGATCATCAACACTTGCTAACCGCCCTTTGAAATCGTTGGTTTTGCGGATGGAAAACCGCAGAGCGGTCTCGATCATTTCCCGCATCTGACGGTAGAAGCGATTGCCGCTGGCCTGCAGGACAGAGACGTGAAAAGCGATATCCGCATTGAGGGGATCGTCTTCGCCATTTTCGGCGGCGAACATACGTGCGATGGCATGGGCTATGGCGGCGCGCTCGTCCCCGCTTGCCACTTGCGCCGCCAATGCCGCCGCCCCCGGCTCTACACTCAATCTGATCTGGGTAAATTCGATCAGCAGTTCGAGTGAAAAATTGCGTTCGAGGAGCCAGCGCAAAACGTCCGGGTCCAGAAGATTCCAATGATCTTCGCGCTCCACCCGCGTGCCCTGCCGGCGACGGGCCGAAAGCAGCCCTTTCGATGTCAGCATCTTTACCGCTTCACGAGTCACCGTGCGGGCAGCCCCATACTTCTCGGATAACTCGATTTCTTTCGGGAAAGGCACATCGTAATACTGGCCAGTAACAATCGCTACGCCCAGATCCTGAACAATTGATTGTGTGAGGTTCTTGGAGCTTGTAGGCGACCGCATGTGTATTCTCTTGACCTTCTTCCCGCCGGTTGAATCATTTCCCGTTTCTTCAAGGATTTATAACACACATTGCACAGTCCGATACAAGACATACGTGCGATCAGCCCGCTTGATGCCGCTTAGCGCGTCAGGAATTTATAGGTATTGGTTCTTTGATAGATCTGACCAGGCTCCAGCCAAGGGTCCGGAAATGTCTTTTGATTCACCGCATCGGTGAAACCTTGCGGCTCCAGCGCGATGGCACCACCGGCGGCGACATCGCGCGATAGGCCGGACCAGACCTGCAGGCAAGGCTGGTCCGAGCTCAGTTCAAGGCGAATACTGGTTTCAGGTGCGGACAGAACCGCGACAGTTCCACCGCTACCACAGGTCACCCAGCTTTGGTTAAGTCCGATGGATGTCAGTTGCGGATGACTGTCTTCGAGAATATCACCGATCTTTCGACCCCGGCGCAGATCAAACAGCGTACCCTCAACGGGAAGCCGCTTCCCGGTCGCCAGATAATCCGTGTCAACTTCAAGCACATGGTCACCATTTATGCCAAGTCGGTGCCCCCGGATATCCGCGAAGCTGTCCTGACCGAGATTGAAATATAAATGGTGGGTCAGATCGACCGGACAGGCCGCATCGACTTCGGCCTCATAAGTGATCTCAAGCGCCAGGGGCTCCGGAAGCGAAAAGGTGATTTTTGCGTGCAGATTTCCGGGATAACCTTCTTCGCCATGAAGAGACGTGTAGCGTAAGACAACGGGCTCTGCCTCGTCGCGCCGCGGGTCAGCGGTCCAGATACGGCGCGTTAGCCCAAGCGCACCGCCATGCAGGTGGTTCTGACCTTCATTTTGAGTGACCTGGTAAGATCGGCCATCCTTGTGGAACCGACCACCGGCCACGCGATTGACCGTGCGGCCAATGACGCAGGCCTGATAGGACCTGTCGTTCTCATACTCGGCCAGAGTATCGAAACCCACGATGGTTTCGACCAGCCCCGCGTCTCCCGGCACCTTCAGGCAATGGACAATTCCGCCATAGGTCAGAATTTCCACTTCAAGACCACCGGGGCGACGCAGACGCACAACGTCAACCTGCCGTCCATCCGAAAGGTTACCGAATGGCGTTCCCGACATCAGAGCTTTGCCAACCGACCACCATCGACATTGAGGCTGGCGCCGGTAATAAAGGCAGCTTCGTCGCTAGCGAGAAAGGCCACAGCCTTCGCAATATCCTGCGGCAGGCCGACATCGCCTTTTTCCAGCTTTTCAGCCCCCGACTTCAGATTCGGGCTGGCCCACAACATGGGCGTATCGATCGCACCCGGCAGGACGGCATTGGCGCGAATACCTTTTGCGGCGCCTTCGATAGCGCTTGAGCGGGTCAGCGACCCCAATGCTGCCTTGGCAGCGGCATAGGGCGCTACCAAAGGTGACGTTTGAAAGGCATGGATACTCGACACATTGACGATGGCACCACCGGATTTCATGCGCCGAAACGCCTCACGCGCAAATATCGCGGCGCCTATGAAATTGACACCCAAAAGGCGATGCCAGTCGTCCGCCGTCAATTCTTCGATCGGGGTGTAAATCATCATCCCTGCGACATTGACAATAACGTCGAGGCGGCCTGTGCCGGACTGCGCGGCATCGCACGCGGCAACGACGTCGCTTTCGGAAGACACATCGCAAGGCACGAACATGACGTGAGATGCGCCCAGTGACCGCAGTTCAGCCACCAGAGCATCCGAGCCATCCGTCAGCAGGTCGGCCAGAACAAGCGAAGCGCCCTCCGCCGCCAACTGGTGTGCGCACGCCTGACCGATGCCACCAAGGGCACCGGTGATGATAGCTGTTTTATCCTTGAATCGCATTCTTACCACTCACGCACATAGCCGTCGGGACCACGCCAGGCCGGATTGCGCCACGGCGGGCACTCTCTGCTCAACTCCCGGACCTTGTCTTCATCTACAACGATACCCAGACCAGGCCCCGTTATGGCTTCAATCATACCGTCCTTCACATCGAAGACGGAAGGGTTTTTCACGTATGCCAGAAGATCATGCCCATCGGTGTTGTAGTGAATGCCAAGCGACATTTCCTGGATCGCGAAATTAGGCGTGGCTAGGCCTAGCTGTATGCAGGCGCTCAGTGCAATCGGCCCAAGCGGACAATGGGGCGCCAGAGCGACATCATAAGCTTCCGCCATTGCCGCCATGCGACGGACTTCCGAGATGCCGCCGGCATGACTGAGGTCGGGCTGCAGGATGTCGATCGACGCGGCCTCCAGGAAGGCTTTGATGTCCCAACGCGAATACATCCGCTCCCCCATGGCGATCGGGATACTGGTAAGCAGGGAAAGCTGTTTGATGGCTTCCGGGTGCTCGCCGAGCAAGGGTTCTTCTATAAACAATGGCCGCAGGGGTTCGAGAATATGAGCCAGTTGCTTTGCCATTGGCTTATGAAGGCGGCCGTGGAAATCGAGACCCGCGTCAATACCTAATGACTGGACATCCGCCAGCCGTTGCGCAACGGCATCCAGACTGCGCGGACTGTCAAGCCAGGCGGCATCCTCGGTGGCATTCATCTTTACCGACCTGAAGCCCTGCCTGATCCGCACTTTCGCCGCTTCGAGCACATCCGAAGGGCAGTCACCGCCCACCCAGGCATAGACGCCAACCCGATCACGTACTCGGCCGCCGAGCAATTGGTGTACCGGGACATTGTGCCGCTTGCCCTTGATATCCCATAGAGCCTGATCGAGACCTGACAAGGCCGACATCAGAACAGGCCCCCCCCGGTAGAAACCGAGGCGATAGGCGGTCTGCCATACATCCTCTATACGATCGGCGTCGAAACCCAGGAATCGGTCGCGCAACGAGGCATAGGCACCGCCCACCGCTTCAGAGTGCCCCTCAAGACTGGCTTCGCCCCAGCCAATAAGGCCGTCGCTTGTTTCAACCCGGACGAACAACCACCGCGGCGGAACGGCAAAGGTCTCGATTTTGGCAATTTTTGATGTGTGCGGGCTGGCTGGCACCTCGACAGGGGGGGCTTCGGCACGGGTTTTGGGTGGCGAGGTTTGCATTGAGGCTTACTTATCCCGGTGATGTCGCGCAGACGCAAAATTGGCAATGCCACCTCTTGAATTTGACCGTGTTTGGCAAATATTATGAGGAAGTGGACAGTCTATATATGTATTATATGTATGATTTATAGTCACAACATAGGTTATTTCCCTTGGTCTCCACGTGCATTCAGACTGTGATATAAAAATATTTTTAGCAGTATATATCAGGCACTTTTAGCAAATATTCCCATAGACATCAGTTTTCGCCTACAAAAGACGAGGAAAAAAGTGCCGTACCCACCAGGAGGTACGGCACAAGTCAGGAGAGGCAAAAACTTCACGGATGAAGATGAATTTGCCGGTACAAACGCCTTCTGCATAGGGGTCGCAGAAGGCGCCTATCCTTGAGGCTAGAAATCCATCCGCAGGCCGACATTATAGAAGGCGCCATCGAGATAGTCTCCGAGCAGTTCGTTCTGGTAGAGGCCCTTCTGTGTCAGATGTGTCTCACCGAGGTTCGTGCCTTCAAAGAAGACATTGATGCGCGGGGTGACCTGGTAGGACGCCCGCATATCGACTTGTGAGTAGTCCTGGGTAAACAGCGGGCCACCGGAACCGTCGCCGGAGAGGCTGGCCAGAAAGGCATCCCGTTTGTTGTAAGCCACACGGAATGACAGCGGGCCCTTTTCATAGAAGGCGATGACATTGTACGAATTGCCAAGCCCCGGCAGGGCGAAGGCGCGTCCAGACACGTGCGAAGAGTCAGCCACCTTGGCGTCGCTGTTGACGATGGTGGCGTTGGCCGTCACGCCAAAACCGCTCATCCAGCCTGGCAGATAGTCGAACGTATATGTGCCGGCCAGTTCAATGCCTTCCGCATAGGTCTGCGCCAGGTTACGCGGACGGGACGTCAGGAAGGTCGCCGTCGTTGCTGTAAAGTTCGGATCGGCCAGATGGGTGTGCCCATTGATCGTGCTGGTGTTCTGAAGCTGCTGGGCATTGGTGATCGTGAAAGCTTCCGGCAGGACACCGTAATCGATGAAGTTCGTGACGTCCTTATGGAACAGGGCCGCCGAGAAGTTCATATTCTTCTTGGGATACCACTCCACCGAAACATCCACATTGCTCGACAGGTACGGCGTCAGGTTCGGATTGCCACCACTGGCCAGCATATTGCCAGGGCGCGTGTCATCGATCGTCGTGTTCGGACGCATGTCGCTGGGGTTCGGACGCGTCAGGGTTTTCGACGCCGACAGACGCGCCAGCAGTTTGCTGTTGATATTCAGCTTGAAGTTGGCGCTCGGCAGGAACTCATGATAGCTCGATTTGAGCGTGTGAGTAGCAGGCGTGCTGGATGCATAGATCGGCGACTGATTGCCCTCGGATACCCAGGTGATGTCCTGCAGAACGCGATCCTGACCGGTGGCCTGGACTTCGGTGCTGATATAACGCCCGCCGATATTCAGGCTCCACGGCATCGTGCCAAAGTCGCCATGGAAGTCGGCTTCGATATAGGCGGCCGATGTCACTTCCGATATCCGGTAAGAACTTGGTTGCAGCGTCAGATTATAGCCACCATTCGCGGCCAGAGCCGCAAGCGTAGTGCCTGCCGGCGCACCATTGGCGGCATCCAACGCATTCGCAGCCGCCGGAGACCCTAAATAGTCGAGATAGGCAGCCCCGTCATAGGAGAAGAACTGAAGCGGCGGATTGGCGCCCAGGCCACCGCCCAGGAAGTCGTCACCCAGATCGAATGGGTGCAGCAGGTTGGGATCAACAACCGCCGCATAGCCGCAATACTGGCAATAGGCAGGACCAATGCCGTACGTCTTGCTGGCCTTGCGGGTCTGGTTGATGGAGGCACCGAAACGCAGCGCTTCCCACATGCCCTTATCGGCGTAATAGGTGCCGTCGAACTTGGCGTCGGATACAGTGGCGATGGTGTTTTCGCCACCCGCCGTCGCATAGTGGGCACGCGCATTATTGGCGTTCGTAATCGGCGCGCCAAGGATTTGCAGGGTGGGCAGGCTGCCGTCGGCCGGTTGCGTCCAGCTGATATTGGTCGGAATGCCGATAACCGTGAAATACGAGCCGGCGCCGCCGAGATTACGCGCTTCTGAAGTCGACAGATCAGCGACCAGGCTGAGCTTGTCCGTCGGCTTCCAGTCCATATTGACACCAACAGCCTTGGTCAGCGACCGGCGCGGCAGGGACTGCATAACCATGTCCCAATTGCCATTTTCGGTCTGGGCAATGACGTCGCGGTTGGAATCGATGGAAGCGGTAGTGACCTGATTTTCAAGGAAGAAGAAGGCGCCTTCCGCAATATGACGATTGATATCGTACTTGCTGTACAGGCCATCGACCGTGAAGGTCAGATTGTCATCCGGGCGATACTGGAAGGTGCCCGTAAAGCCCGTGCGTTCGCTGCGGTGCGTGCTTTGCAACAGGTTGTAGTTGCGCGGGAAACGTACATTTGTATAGAGCGGCACATTCGGATCAGGATTTGGACCGTAACCATCGGTCACGCCGATCTGGGTACCGATCGTGTCATTCGGCACATACCCGCTGACGGTGAATGAATCTTCGCGGGCATCACGCAGTTGATAGGACGCCGACAGCATCAGCCCCATCTTGCCACCGTCAAAGACGTTGCTGTAAAGCGCAAAGGCGTCAGGCGTCGCCGCCTTGCTGAGTGTTTCGTAGTGTGCCTTCAGGCTGACAATGCCTTTCGCCTTGCCGATATCGAGCGGACGTGGCGTCTTCAGGTTGATCGTAGAACCAATGCCGCCCTCCGGCAGAGAGGCGCGCGAGCTTTTGTAAACATCGGCACCGCTGATCAGTTCGGCAGCTATGTTGTCGAATGAAAAGCCACGACCACTATTGTCATTGGCCATATTGCGGCCGTTGAGCAGAACGTTGTTGAATTGCGGACCGAAGCCGCGAACCGTAACGCTGCTGCCCTCACCGAGGCTACGGTCAATGGAGACCCCCGGCACGCGTTGCAGAGATTCCGCCACGTTCGCATCGGGGAACTTGCCGAGATCTTCGGAGGTGATCGAGTCAAGAATCACTGTGGAGTTACGCTTGTTACGCGCCGAAGCCGTCAAGCTGCCCCGGATGCCGGTGACGACGACTTCTGTCACATCATCCGACGATGCAGGCGCCGGCGCCGTTTGCGCATAGGCGCTTGTGGAAGCAAGTATTGTTAGTGCAATAGCACTTGAACTCAATAGAATTGCTGAACGAACCTTTGTTTCCCTGTTCATTTCTCTTCCTGTTTATTAATGTGTTGGCTTTTATATTTTTTTATTGTTCCGCAATAGGGCGGAAAGGCAAATGTGACAACCGATGGCCAGCCACTTCGCTCCTGACATATGTAATATATATATAATATTTAAACGCTGTCAACGACATAAGCGCGAGACCGTTTGAGTGATCTTCATCTGGCGAAAACTATGAGGCATCCGCAAGTGAAGGTGCTTGCGTCAGGCAAACCCGAAATGGGAGAAATCATTAGCCTGAAGACGTCTCCGAACGGTAGCGCTTGTATATGTCATCCGCCTAGTGCACCCGCAGCCAATTGGTGCCGCCCACTATTCGGCCGCGCACTCAGTGGCTAGGGCGAGTTTTCAGCGTCGGTCAGGAACGGAAGGTGGTCGGCTCCAGGATAGTAATCTGCCGCACCAGCCTACTATTGACCATTTTCTCCTGTAAGGCGGGACTGTGACCTGACCGATGCTAGGGACATAAAGCTTGTCAACCTAGACGTCTTTTTGTGCGTGGTTAAGACAGAATGCCGCGGATTTAAATTCAGGCCAGCCCCTCCGTCCAATTTTATGTGTTAGTATCCGCTTACCTATTATTTAAGCGTGGCAAAAAGTCTGACGGCCCAGATTAAACGAGAGGTTTTGCTTGACGAGTAATCGTCAATTCAGGTCTCATTGGTTATGGTCAGGTCGGCGCGCATCCCTTTCATCTATATCGACAATGCAAGTAAGGTGACTCTTCAGGATCAGTTGCGAAAGCAATTGGCCGAGGCGGCGGTCAGCGGCGCCTTCCCGCCGGACAGGCGGCTGCCGTCGTCGCGCGACCTAGCCGAACAACTGGGTGTGTCACGCAATACGGTGGTGATCGCCTGCCAGAAACTGGTCGACGAAGGCCTGTTCGTCAGCCGCGAACGCAGCGGGTTATACGTCAATCCGGCGTTGCTGAAAGGGCGCGTCCAGTCCGACCAGGTGGCCGGCCAGATGAGGCCGCCAGAGCCGATACCGGAACGCAAGGGCAAGGCCTCGCCGTGGGCCGGCCGCTTCCGTAATCGCGTCTCCGGCGGGCGGCAGGGCCCCCGCCGACTGCCGCACTGGCGGCAATATCCCTACCCCTTTATCGACGGCCTGTTCGATGAATCGCTGTTTCCAGTGCATGAGTGGCGCGAGTCGATGCGCAGCGCGCTCAGCGTCAGCGAGATCAATGCCTGGTCGGTCGATGCCGGCGACGCCGACGACGCCATGCGGGTCGAGGAGATTCGCACCAAGATCCTGACCCGGCGCGGCATCGCGGCGCGGCCGGACGAAATTCTCATCACCCTGGGGGCGCAGCAGGGGCTGAGCCTGCTGATGCAGATGCTGGTCGATAAGAGCGTGACCGTAGGGATGGAAGAGCCGGGCTATCCCGACCTGCGCCGGCTGGTGGCGCAGAACCGGGGAAAGATCGTTTGCCGCAAGGTCGATGCCCACGGGCTGGTGGTCGATGACGGGCTCGCGGGCTGTCAGATCGTCTGCGTCACCCCCAGCCATCAGTATCCGACCGGCGCCACTCTGTCGCTGGAACGCCGCCACGCCCTGCTGGCCCAGGCCGAGGCATCCGACCAGATCGTCATCGAGGACGACTATGCGTCGGAGACCGACTATCTCGAAACCACCCTGCCGGCGCTTTACAACCTGAACGCCCACCGGCCGGAAAGCGCCCGGCGCGTCATCTACGTGTCAGGGCTGTCGAAGGTGCTGTCGCCGGGCTTGCGGCTGGGCTTCATCGTCGCCCCTCCGGAAGTGATCCGCGAGGCGCGCGCCCTGCGCCGTCTGCTGGTCCGCCATCCGCCGATGAACATCCAGCGTGCCGCGGCCTTCTTTCTCGCCATGGGGCACTACGATGCCACCATGATGCGCGTCGGGCGGCTGTTCCGCGAACGTCGCACCGCCCTGCGGGATGCCTCAACCACTACATGCGCGACCTGGCCACCATTATGCCGCTGCACGGCGGCACTACCTACTGGGTGCAGGGGCCGCCGGAACTGGACGTGCAGCAACTGATCGAACTGGCCGAACAGCGCGGCGTGCTGATCGAACCGGCGGCGCCCTATTACGCCGGCGATCCGCCGCGCAACGAGTTCCTGGTCGGCGCCACCTCGCTGCCGCTCAGCCGCATCCGCCAGGGCGTGGCGGTGCTGCGCGACTGTATCCGGCAACTGCTGGGTTATCCGGCCCTACCTGCGGAAAGCGGGCGGGTGCTGGAAACCGATACTGCTCTGCGCGCTGCATTTTCGGGATGCAGCTTCCTCTACCGCACAGTCTACAGCGACCCGTGCACCATCGAGATTTTGCCCGATGGCGGTATGGCGGGACGGGCGGGTTACGCCAACGAGGACTGCGACAGCGGCCGCTGGTGGATCGAGGACGGGCGCTGGTGCCGTCAATGGCAGCAATGGGCCTATGGCGAGGTCAGCCGCTATCATATCCTGATCGACGGGGACCGCATCTACTGGCTTAACGACGCCCATCAGGTAGTCGATTCCGCCATCTATATCGCGCCGCCATCCGCATAGAGCCAGTTACACCAGGCCGCCTCCATCAGACTGAAACTGGACTCATCGATCGTCATAAACTGGTGCTACCGGCCCTGTCACAAGAGCGTCACTCTTCTGCCCATACAGAGGAGTTTCCATGCGTGCTTTCGCCATCGCCGCCCTTCAGCTCGACCTGAGCAAGGGAGACAATACCGCCCAGATCGAAAAGGAAGTACGGCTGGTCAAGACGCGCTTTCCGTGGGTCGACATGGTCATCTTCGGCGAACTGGCGCTCTACGGCGCCAATACCGCCCAGGCCGAGACCCTGCCGGGCCGCGCCGAAGACCGCATGGCGGCGCTGGCCAAGGACCTCGGCGTCTGGCTGGTGCCCGGCTCGCTCTACGAACAGTCGGGTTCGCTGGTCTATAACACCGCGCCGGTGATTAATCCGCAGGGCGAGGTGGTAGCGCGCTATCGCAAGATGTTCCCCTTCCTGCCTTATGAGACGGGGGTCGAGCCTGGCGCGCAGTTCGTTGTCTTTGACATACCGGAAGTCGGCCGCTTCGGTATCTCGATCTGTTACGACATGTGGTTCGCCGAGACGACGCGGTCACTGGCCTGGATGGGCGCCGAGGTCATCCTGCACCCGACCATGACCAACACCATCGACCGCGACGCCGAACTGGCGATCGCCCGCGCCTCGGCCACCACCAACCAGTGCTATTTCATCGACATCAATGTCGCCGGCGAACTCGGCGTCGGGCAGTCGTGCGTCTACGGCCCCGGCGGTGAACTGGTCCACCAGGCCGGCACCGGTCGCGAGATCATGGCCTTCGAACTCGACCTCGATCACGTCCGCCATGTCCGCGAACGCGGCTGGCATGGCCTGGGCCAGGTGCTGAAGAGCTTCCGCGACTCGGACGTGGCCTTCCCGCCCTATGCCGGCAACCGCAGCATTCCCGATGCCCTGAAGGCGCTGGGGCCGCTCGAAAAACCGCAAAGCTTACTGCAGGCCGGAAAGACCTCCGCAAGACCGACGGCCGCTAAAGAGCCGAACAAGAACTAAAAACTGGACATACGCACACACCACGACGACATTCACCAGGGGACTGAACATGACCAAGCCGACCTTGAAACAGACCACCGCGCTGACCGCCCTGATGGCGACGGCCATCGCCACCTTCGCCGCACCCGCTTTCGCACAGGACGCCGCTGCGCCCGCCGCCAGCGATTCCACCGAAGTCATCGTCACCGCCACGCGCCGCAGCCAGAAGCAGCTCAGCGTGCCGTACAACATTTCCGCCGTTTCCGGTGACGCCATCGAGGCCGCCAAGGTGGCCGACAATGCCGAACTGCTGCGCTCGGTGCCTGGCATATCGCTGGTCGACCGCGGCTACCGCAACCAGGGCGTCCAGAACAGCGTCGTCATCCGCGGCCTGAATGCCGACAGCGCGGCACTCGGCGACTATGTCGTCTCGGCGGTCTCGCCGGTCTCGACCTATGTCAATGACACACCCCTGTTCGCCAACTTCCTGCTGCGCGATCTCGACCGGGTCGAAATCCTGCGCGGGCCGCAGGGCACGCTCTATGGCTCCGGCTCGCTCGGCGGTACGGTGCGCTACATCACCAAGGCGCCGAAGCTGAACGTCACCGAGGGCAAGATTGGCACCGGTGTTTCGACCACCGACGGCTCGGGCGGCCTGAGCTATTCGTTCGACGGCGTGCTCAACGTGCCGCTCGGCGATACCCTGGCCTTCCGCGCCAATGTCAGCCGGCTCGATCTTGCCGGCCTGACCGACTACGTCAATCTCTACAAGCTCGACGCCAACGGCATTCCGGAAGCCCCTAACGGCGTCTATGACGATGCCGCCAGCTACACCAGCAAGAAGGACGCCGATACGGTCGGCATCTGGTACGGTCGCGCCGCCCTGCTGTTCAAGCCGAACGATGTGTTCGACGCCACCCTGACCTATGCCGAGCAGTCCGACAAGGTCGGCGGCCGCCGCCAGATGACGGTGGGCGAGGACGGCTATGGTCGCGAGTACAAGAAATACGAGAACGGCTCGATCCAGCTCGAACCCTCGACGCGCAAGGTGCGGATGACCGCCCTGGAAGCCAATATTGACCTCGGCTTCGCCACCCTGACCTCGTCGACTTCCTACACCGACCACGAAGGCGAGAGCGTCTCGGAAAACACCGGCTTCTACGCCAAGGCCGGCTTCCTCGGCTTCTACTACAATTATCCGCGCCCGATGGCTTCGGCCGTGCGCGGTTACGACGACAAGTCGACGGTCGAGGAACTGCGCCTCGTCTCGGCGGCCGGCGGCACCTTCGACTGGGTGGCCGGCGTCTTCTACAAGAAGGAGGAGCTGGAGGCGACGCAGGAGAGCTACCTGCGCGGCTTCGCCCGCTGGTACGACTTCCCGTCGATCGTCGCCACCGACCAGGACTTCGCCTATGCCCGCCATGAAACCTTCACCGACCAGGCCGTCTTCGGTGAACTGACCTGGCATGTGACGCCAGCCTTCCAGCTCACCGGCGGCCTGCGCTACTTCAGCAACAAGGCAGTCAACAATACGGCGGTCGGTGTACCGCTGTGGGGCTTTACGCCGGCGACAGCGCACTTCGTCACCAAGGAAAACAAACCCCTGTTCAAGCTGAACGCGTCGTACCAGTTGACGCCGCGCAGCCTGGCCTACGCCACGGTCAGCCAGGGCTATCGTCGCGGTGGCGCCAATGCCGTGCCGCTCACCGGCACCTTCGCCGAAGACCCGGCGTGGCAGGTCTACAAGTCGGACTTCGTCACCAATTATGAAGCCGGCATCAAGGGCGTCACCAACGGCATTACCTATGACGCGGCGCTGTTCTATGTCGACTGGAGCGATATCCAGCTCAACACGGCGACGCCGAACTGGGGCTTCTACACCGTGGTCAACGGCGACAAGGCCAAGACCTACGGGCTGGAAAGCCGCATCGGCGGCCGCTTCAGCGAGCATACGCGCTACAGCCTGGGCTACACCTATACCCACGCCGAACTGACCGACGACCTGCTGTCACCCACCGCCGCGCATACAGTCCTTGCCACGGCCGGCTCGCAGTTGCCCGGCGCGCCGGAACACGCCATCACCGTGGCGCTCGACGATACGCGGCACCTGAGCAACGGCCTGACCTGGAGCAACCGCCTGTCGGGCTCGTACCAGTCATCGACGCGCAACGCCCTGGGCGGGCCGAAGTTCAATACCGAACTGGAGGGTTTCAGCATCTGGAACGTGTCATCGGCGATCTCCACCGACAAGATCACTGTTACGGCCTACATCAAGAACCTGTTCAATGATCCCGGCATCACCGGCGAATTCACCGAAGAGTACATGGGCACCGCACCGTCCGAGGGCTATTATGGAAACGGTTCGAAGAAGTTTATTTCCTTACCCCGCACCGTGGGCCTGACACTGGACTATAATTTCTAATGACTGACGCCGCTCCGTGCTCGACCGACCTCCGTACCCTTTTCAGCCCCGTGCTGGAAATGATGCAGCAGGGCCGTCTCGGAGCGGCGCTTCAGGATCTCCGTGATCTGGAAGCGGCGCATCGAGACGACGCGCACATGCTTCAGCACATCGGCGAGTACCTAATGTTGGCGCATCAGAATGAAGAAGCTGTCCAAGTTTATCGTCGGGCGGCAAATTTACGACCTCGCGATCCAGGCGCACTCTATAACCTCGCTGCCGCCTTGACCGCGGTCGGAAATATGAAAGAAGCTGAGCACCTCCTTGATCAGGTCATCGGGTTCGACATACATGATTACGACGCTTACCAAAACCGCTCGACTTTGCGTCGTCAGACAAATGAAAACAATCACGTTGAAGCACTGGAGAACTTGCTCAACGGACCCGGGGCGGGCCGCGGCGAGGTCCAGCTCGGCTATGCCCTCTCCAAGGAGCTGGAAGACCTCGGCGAGTGGCGGAAATCGTTTCATTATCTCAAACGCGGCGCCGATAGCCGGCGGCGCAACCTGTCATACGACGTGCAGGCGGATATTGACACCATGCGAGCAATCGCTGGCGCTTTCGACGGTGCGTGGCTGAATGACGCGCGCACAGGCCATCATAGCGCGGCGCCCATCTTCGTCATGGGCCTGCCGCGGTCAGGGACTACCCTTATCGACCGCATCATCTCCTCGCATGATCGCGTTCAGAGCCTGGGCGAAATAAACGACTTCGCGTTAACTTTGATGCGCTTGGCCCAAGGCGCCGCCGGCAAGCTCGGCCTGGTCAAAGCCGCACGTGATATCGATCCGGCGGCGCTGGGCGCGGCCTATGTCGCTTCGACGCAAGGGTATGGCGTCACGAAAGCGCACTTTATCGACAAGACTCCGGCCAACTATCTCTATATCGGCCTGATCCTGAAGTCGCTGCCCGACGCCAGAATTGTCCATCTGCGCCGCGATGCGATGGATAACGGGTATGCCCTTTACAAGGCTCTGTTCCGCATGGGCTGCCCATACTCATATGATCTGAGCGATATCGGCCGCTACATGCTGGCGCACGATGCCCTGATGACGCACTGGCGCACGATCGCGCCCGGACGGATCATCGATATCGGCTATGAAGATGTGGTGGCGGACACTGCCGGCGAGACGCGCCGGCTGATCGCCGCGCTGGGCCTCGATTGGCAGGACGCCTGCCTGAATTTCCATGAGAACCGCTCAGCCGCCGCCACGGCCAGTGCCGCCCAGGTGCGCCAGCCGGTCTATAACACCTCGGTCGGACTATGGCGGCGCTACGAAGCCGAACTGGCGCCGCTGGCCGAAACCTTGCGTTCAGGCGGACTGATATGATGTGGCTGCCTTTGATACTCAGCCTGGCCGCGCTCGACCCGGCGGTCTTCGCCGGCAAGGCAGAGCTGCGCGAACCTGCCGCGATGACGCAACTGGCACCGGCCATGAGTGGTGGCGAGGTGGCCGACGCCAACTTTTTCGATGCTACCGTCACCCTCGAAGGCCGGCTGACCCTGACACCGGCCCAGTTTGGCGGCTACAAGCTGCTGGCCAATGACCATGCCTACGAGCTGAGCAATGGTGCGGCGCTTCAGCCGCCAGCGATCAGTTTCGATATCGTCCAGGACGACGACCATCTCTATCCGGTGGTGTCGGGCCCGCTCAATGACGGCGCCGAAAGCTGGGAAGTGCTGATAGGCCCCGGCCATATCTGGTCGGACAGCGGCGCGGGGGGACGGATCAGCTTTCCGATTACCCTCAAGGAGCCGTCGGCCAACTGCCTGCACAATGGCCTGCTTAGCCTGGCCTTTGATCGCTCGGGCCTGAAGCCGGTCGCAGTCTACGAATTCGCCTCGGAAACCTGCGCCTATTTCAAGTTCGATCTGTGGGGCACGATGCGCGTCGCGTTCACGCCCGGCACGTCGGCGGACAAGACACAGGTCGTCGCTCGCCGCCAGGCCAATGCGGCGCACCATCTGCCGGTCAAATCGCTTGACGACCTGAACCTTGGCAAAACGCCGCTGGCCCGCCCGTTTGGTGATGCCGTGACCACTGATCCGCCGACCAGCTACGGCTTTGTCATCGATGGCACAGTCTATGCCTCGGATTGCGCTACGCGCATGGATGCCAATCCCCTATGCGCCGACACCGACCTGCCGTCGTTCTCGACCGCCAAGTCGATCTTCGCCGGTATCGGGCTGATGCGTCTGGAAGTCCTCTATCCCGGTGTGAGCCAGGAGAAGATCAGCGACTATGTGCCCGAATGCGCCGCGTGGGGCGATGTCCGCTTCATCGACGCTCTCGATATGGCGACCGGTCGTTACAGCAGCGCTGCCTACGAGGCCGATGAGGATAGCGACGCGATGGCTGGCTTCTTCTCCCCCGCCGACCATGCTGGAAAGATCGTCTTCGCCTGCGGCCACTATCCGCTCAGAGGCGCGCCTGCAACGACCTTTGTCTACCATACGGCGGACACCTATGTGCTGGGTGCGGCGATGCAGGCCTTCTACAAGCGCAAGACCGGCGGCGATTTTTACGACGGGGTGATGCGACCGCTGTGGGACAAACTGAATCTGAGCGAGCGCCTCGACTACAGCCAGCGCACCAGCGATGCCGCGCGCCAGCCCTTCGCCGGCTACGGTCTCGTCTACCACCGCGACGATATCCTGCGCATCGCCGCTTGGCTGCGCGACGATGGCGCAGCCCTCGATCCGTCCCTGCGCGCCGAAGCCCTGCAACGGACAGTTAACCGCGGCCTGATGGCCTACCCGCCCGACTATCGCTACCAGCATGGTTTCTGGGCGCGCAATATAGGACCGGTGATCGGATGCGATCACGCCGTCTGGACACCCTTCATGTCGGGCTTCGGCGGTATCACGGTGGCGCTGCTACCGCACGACATCACCTTCTATTTTTACGGCGACAGCCAGCAATTCGACTGGAGCGCCGCCATCAAGGCGGCCAACGCCATCAAGGGACTTTGCACATGAACCGGCTGCCGCACGCGAAAGAGGATAGCCTTCTAGCTGCCGTCTTCCTGGCCTTCATGGCCACTGCCGGCCTATTCTACGTCAACATCATGTCGGCCATCGTCGACGGGCTGATGAGCGGCCTGGCTTTCTCGGCAAAGGATGCGGGATTGGTCGCCTCGGCTAATGTCTACGGCGCAGCCGTCGGCGCACTTACGGCGGTCTTCGCGATCAGATACGTATCATGGCGCAGTGCGGCGGTAATCCTGCTGGGCCTGCTGATGGCGATGGATTTGGGCTCGCTGCTCGTTAACACGCCGAAACTGCTGATAGCCTTGCGCTTCGCGCATGGCTTGATCGGGGGGCTGCTGGTCGGAATTTCCTATGGGGTGATCTCTCGCACGAAGGTGCCGGAAAAGGTGTTCGGAGTGCTGCTGGTTGTGCAATTCGGCCTAGGCGGGCTTGGTCTGATGTACCTGCCGCGTCTGGTGCCGCATTTCGGCTTCGGCGTGCTGTTCTTATCGCTGGCGGCCTTCAGCCTTGTGTCCCTGCTGATGGTGCCGTTTCTCGCTCCCTATGAGCGCCCGACGGTCGATGCGAAAAAGACCGGATCGCTCAGAGTCCTGCCGCTCGTCCTCACCTTCGTCGCCATGTTCACCTTCCAAGGCGCCAACATGGGGCTGGCCGCCTTCATCATTGGCCTGGGGCGCAACGCCGGTCTCGGCCTTGAACCGATGACCAATGCGCTCGGCTGGGCCAATTGGATCGGTACGCTCGGTTCTGCGCTCGTCGTCGTCATGGGCGTCCGCTTCGGCCGGCTGCTGCCGGCCATGGTCGGGCTGGTGCTGACGCTTGGCGGCACTTTCGCCTTCCACTGGATATATGGCGCACGCGGGCTCGACGTCTATTTCTGGGCCAATATTTTGACCGCCATCACCTGGGCGTTTGTCATTCCCTATCTGCTGGGCATGTGCGCGGCTTTCGATCCGCAGGGACGGATGGCAGCACTTGGCGGGTTCTTCTCCAAATTGGGCCTGGCCAGTGGCCCGCTGGTGGCCGCCCTGATCGTCAATGCGAAGCTGGGGTACGGCCTGTTGATTAACCTCACCGTTGCGGTGCTGTTCGTCAGTATGATCGCCATGATCTTGCCTGCCCTGGCGCTTGACCGACAGGGAAGCCAGCAAAACTAACGTTTCTTCATTTCTAAAACCTTCACCAAACGGCGAGCTGACTTCGCCCAACGCCATAACCTTACCCAAATTCAGGAAATAACTCATGGATACCCGCACGCCTCTTTCCCGCAATACCGATCTGCTCAAACGTCGTGAAGCCGCTGTGCCGCGTGGCGTTGCCACTGCCACGCCGGTCTTCGCCGACCGCGCAGCAAATGCAGAGATATGGGACGCCGAAGGCCGACGCTATATCGATTTCGCCGGTGGCATCGCCGTGCTCAATACCGGCCACCGCCATCCGAAGGTAGTCGAGGCCGTGGAGGCGCAACTGGCGCGCTTCAGCCACACCGCCTTTCAAGTCATGGCCTATGAGCCCTATATCGAGCTGGCGGAGCGCCTGAATGCGCTGGCGCCGTTTTCAGGGCAGGCCAAGACTATCCTTTTCACCACGGGTGCCGAGGCGGTCGAGAATGCTGTAAAAATCGCCCGTGCCGCTACTGGCCGCAATGGCGTCATCGCATTTTCTGGCGCCTTCCACGGTCGCAGCCTGATGACCTCCGCCCTGACGGGCAAGGTCAATCCCTACAAGAAGGGCTTCGGCACCCTGCCGGGCGAGGTCTGGCACCTGCCGATGCCGATCGACCACTATAGTGTCACAGTCGCCGACAGCCTGCGGGCGCTGGAGATGCTGTTCCGCTGCGATATCGATCCCGGCCAGATCGCCGCCTTCATAATCGAGCCGGTGCAGGGTGAAGGCGGTTTCCACGCCGCGCCGAAGGAACTCATGATCGCCCTGCGCGCCCTCTGTGATACTCATGGCATCAGGCTGATCAGCGACGAGGTCCAGGCCGGCTTCGCCCGCACCGGCAAGATGTTCGGCATCGAGCATCTCGGCGTCGAGCCCGATCTGGTCACCATGGCCAAGTCGCTGTCGGGCGGTTTTCCGCTGTCGGGCGTACTCGGCCGCGCCGAACTGATGGATACGGTCGAACCGGGCGGTCTCGGCGGCACCTTCGGCGGTTCGCCCATCGGCTGCGCGGCGGCCCTGGCGGTGCTCGATATCATCGCCGAAGACAAGCTGCTCGAACGCGCCGAGATACTGGGTGAGCGCATGGGTCAACTCGAACAGTTGTCCGCCGCCGCCGCGCAGGAATACCGGCGCCAAGCCAATCGTCGGCGCATGGCCGATTCTGCGCAGGATAAGGTCGACAATGTTGTGAAGCTTCGGCTCGCCAAGGCCCATAAGGCCCGCAAGGCCGCTCAGAACGACCTGTGAACGCGACTTGTAACAGAATCTGTAACAAGCTTCTCGCGCATCAGCCTGTCAGAAACAAAAACAGCACCCTAAGGTGCTGAATTTATTGAGATAGTTGAATGGCGCACTCGGAGCGATTCGAACGCCCGACCCTCAGATTCGTAGTCTGATGCTCTATCCAGCTGAGCTACGAGTGCGTGTCCATTCAAAGCCTTAAGGGCGAACCCCTCTGGCAAGGCGCGGACATTTAGTTGAGCTTCGCGGCAAAGGCAAGGCCGTATCGGCACTTTTTCCACTGAATTGATGATTTTTTGTTGATCGCCCTGCCCGCGCCACCACACATTCCTATATAGAGCCGGTATCTGTTGCCTGATTGGAGTGCCCCATGCGATCTTTCCCCCTGAAATCGTTCATCATCGCAGGTCTGGGACTGATCCTGACGGGCTGCGCCACCCTGCCAGCGCCGACCGCACCGCGAGTCATGCCGATCGTGGTAGCCGCAGAACCTGAAGCAGCCCAGGCAGGCATGGATGTGCTCAAGCGCGGCGGAACAGCCGCCGACGCCGCCGTGGCGGTCCAGACCGTACTTGGACTGGTCGAGCCGCAAAGCTCCGGCCTGGGGGGCGGCGCCTTCATGCTTTACTACGACGTCAGGACCGGTCAGATCAGCGATTATAACGGACGCGAAACCGCGCCGGACGCCGCCACGCCTGATCTTTTCACAGGGACTGACGGCAAACCACTGGCTTTCAGGGATGCTGTCGTTTCAGGTCGCGCCACCGGCGTGCCCGGCGCCATGTTTATGCTCGACCAGGTGCAAAAGGACCACGGCAATCAGGACTGGGGCAGCCTGCTCACCCCGGCGACCGATCTGGCTGATAAAGGCTTTACCGTGACAAAGCGTCTTGGCAACTACCTGCAGAACGTAGATTTCGCCGAAAAACACACCCCGGACTTCATCGCCTACTTCGGTGACGGCCAGGGCGGCTTCCGCAAGACCGGCGACATCATGAAAAATCCAGCCTATGCCACGACCCTGCGCGCGTTTGCCAGCCAGCGCAGCGAGGTCTTCCGCCAGGGACCGATCGCAGAGGCCATTGTCGCCAAGACCCATGAAGCGCCCCTGCCCGGCGGCATGAGCCTGAGCGACCTGGCGGCTTACAAGGTCAGGGTCACCACCACTGCGCCTTATGCGACGGTTGGCAACTATGCCGGCCGGCCGGTGTGCATCACCTATCACATCTATATTGTCTGCTCGAACAATACGCCTTCCGGCGGCATCGCCCTGCTGCAGGGGCTGAAGATCGCCGAATCCCAGCCTCTGGCCGAGTGGGGCGTTCACGATCCGAGGTCGTGGCAGGTGGTCATTGAAGCGGAGCGCCTGATGTATGCCGACCGCGACCAGTACGAAGCGGACACGGCGCTGTTCAATTCGCAGCAGGACGCCTACCTCAATCCCGATTATCTCAAGGCGCGTTCGGCGCTGATCCGCACAGGCCAGGCCAATGCCGCACCCAAGCCCGGCGACCTGTCGATGAAGGTCGCCACGGACAAGACGCTGGAACCCGGCGGCACCACCCATTTCGTCATCCGCGACACCTATGGCAATGTGCTGAGCATGACGACGACGGTCGAGAGTTTCTTCGGCACCGGCCGGATGGTCGGTGGCTTCTTCCTCAATAACCAACTCACCGATTTCTCGTTCAGCCCACAAACGATCGATGGCCTGCCTGTGGCCAACAGCGTGGCGTCCGGCAAGCATCCGCGTTCCTCCATGTCCCCCGTGATCGTATTTGATTCGACCGGCAAGAAGGTCATAGCGGCGGTCGGCTCCCCCGGCGGTTCGGCGATCCTGGCCTATAACCTGAAAGTGCTGATCGCTATTCTCGACTGGAAGCTGCCGATGCAAACGGCCATTAACCTGCCCAATATCGTAGCGCGCAGTGATGCCATCCGTGTCGAGAAGGCACGCATGGAACCGGCGGTCTGGGACGGTCTGACTGCAATGGGCTACACATTGACGGCCACCAACGGAGAAGAATCCGGCCTGAACGGCATCCTGCTCCAGCCTGACGGCAGCTTTGAGGGCGGCAGCGATCCGCGCCGTGAAGGTGTTGTCATAAAATGAAAATCGTAATCCTGACCGGCGCCGGCATTTCAGCGGAATCGGGCGTGCCGACCTTCCGCGCTTCCGACGGCCTGTGGTGCGGCCATCGCGTCGAGGCCGTGGCGACGCCGGAAGGCTTTGCCGCCAATCCGGCCCTGGTGCAGGATTTCTACAATGAGCGCCGCCGGCAACTGGCCGAGGTCCAGCCCAATGCCGCGCACCATGCGCTGGCCCGCCTGACAGCACATTCCGCCCATGAGGTGCTGGTGGTAACGCAGAATATCGACGACCTGCATGACAGGGCCCATACGGCCGCCGGTACCGCCCCGCCCCTGCATATGCACGGTGAGCTGCTGAAAGCGCGTCATGTCCTCACGGGCGCCGTGCAGGACTGGCACACCGATATTCCGGTCGAATCGGATCTGCGCCCGCATATTGTCTGGTTCGGCGAAATGCCGCTGGAGATGGACCGTATTGAGCGGGCACTGGAGGTCTGCGACCTGTTCCTGTCCATCGGCACGTCGGGAAATGTTTATCCGGCAGCCGGTTTTGTCTCAGCGGCAAAGCAGGCCGGCGCGCATACAGTCGAGCTTAATCTGGAACCTTCGCTCGGCCATAGCCTGTTTGATGAGAAGATGATGGGACCGGCCACACAGGTAGTGCCGGCCTATATAGACCGCCTGATCAGCTGACCGTCAGGGACTGGCAGCCAAGGCTCTCAAAACGCATCAGCAGGTCGGCCAAAGCGGTGACAGGCGCCGTGCCAAAATCGACCGTCACCTGCGCGGAATCGACCTTCAGCGAATGGATGCAGGCGGAAAAGCGCGTATCCGGGTCAAAGGTGGTCTCTTCCGGATCGAACCAGGTCTCAAACCATTCGGCGAAATCACTGGCCAGCAAGGTGCGGTCATTGGAGGTGATGGTGATGTCGTTCCACACCAGCCGGCTAACCGTCATATTCATGCCACCCAGCGATACCTCGACCGGCTCAAAGGTCACTTCTTCATCCGGCGCCAGTTCGACAATATGGCCATCGTCATCGTTTGAAGCAAAGTCGGTGCAGAAATAGTTGCGGTAAAACTCACTGTCACCGGAAATCTGCAGCTTGACCTCGGCCGCGCCCTGCTCAAACAGCGCCGTCTGCTTATCGATAAAATCGACGAACTGGCCGACATAGCTGTCCCGCGCCAGTTCCAGCAGTTCCTCAAATTCCACGATCAACTCCGTCAGATTTACTTTTAGGGCTTCAGGGGCAAACGCACTTCAAACGTCGTGCCGTCAGTGCCCGTGGCGACCAGCCGGACATCGCCGCCGTGCAGTTGCGCCAATTCGCGGCCGATGGCAAGGCCAAGGCCAGATCCGCCCGGTGTGGAACTGGAGGTGAACGGCTGGAACAGTTTTTCGCGCAGTTTCTCGGGGATTCCCGGACCGTTGTCCGAAACGATCAGCAGAACTTCCTCACTGGTCTTGATCGCGGTCAGGGTGACCCGTCCACGCACCTTGCGGTTCGGCTGCAATTCGATGGCCTGACGGGCATTGCGCATCAGGTTGACCAGCATGCGGTGAAGCTGTTCGGGATCGACCTCAAGGTTGAAGCCCTTGGCCACCTTGGAGATAAAGCGTACGCCTTCCGGTGCCAGATTCGTCAGGACGAGACCTGCATCCTCGGCAGCAGCCTCGGCCAGCTCCTTGAGGCGGACGATCTGGATCTGCGGTGTCTGCTCGTCCGACTTGCCGTAGGTCAGGACGTTCTGCGCCAGGGAAACGGCGCGATCAAGCGCGCGTTCGAGGCGCGGCAAGGCCTTCGCCACGGTCGGGTCGGCGGAATTGGCAAGACGGTCAGAAGCCATCTGCGCCGCGGTCAGCATGTTGCGCAGGTCGTGGTTTATCTTGGAAACCGCCTGCCCCAGAGCCGCCAGCCGCGCGCGCGACCGCAGGGCCTGGCGCACCTCTTCCTGCATCGAAGCCATTTCACGTTCGATCTGGCCAATTTCATCAGGCCGGTCGGACGGTTTATGAGTAGCGGTGGCGTCCTCCGGATTGGACTTGAACCGGACAATGCCTTTGGTCAGTTGCCGGATCGGCCGCACAACGAAGACCGACAGGCCGACGAAGACGAGAAAACCGGCGAGGAACGAGATGCTCAGCGACACCCGCAACATGCTGCCCAGGCTCGACTTGAGATAGGTCTTGAGCGGCTCGGCCCTGACGACGATCTCGATCTCCTGACCGCCCCGCACCTTTGGCTGGGCCACCACATGGATCAGCCGGTCGGGTTTGCCCATGAAGGTGTGCCACGGCGCCCACAGATAGAGGATGTCATGGATCAGATTCTTGTGCGACTGGCGCAGGTCCAGCACTTCATCGGGTACGCCGACCTTGGAATCATAAAGACGGAAGCTTTCGCCGTTGATCTCGACCGCCAGGTAAAGCACACCGGCGCTGCGGCGCAGCTGGTTGGAGACCTCCTTCGAGACGGCGTTGTTCTGGGCCACATCTATTGACTGCGACACCAGTTCGGCCTGACGTACCTTGTCGAGCAGCCAGCGTTCATGATCGGAGGCGAGCGATGGAATGACAATCACGGCTTCGACAATGGCGATAAAAACGACCGTGAATATCAGCAGCTGGCCCGACAGGCTGAAGACGAAATCACGGGCCATCTGCAAGCCGATCAGGCCGTATTTCATCGAAAATGCGGCTATAACACGCGCGGCATGGCTCAGGCGCTCGGCATAGAATCCCGCGCGCCTTTCCGGCTTGCGGGGCTTATCCGGTCGCAGATAGTTACCGCCTGACTTGCCCTGATCGAACACGTAAATCTTTGATCCTGATACTGCTTCGTTGTATATATAGCAGAATTTCCGCGTGATAGCCGCATTTTCGCGGAATCACCCCAAATATTATTGACAAGGCTCTGTGGCTGGACTATCCACGCGCCTCTTTACGCAATTCCGGCCCTGAACGGGGCCCGCCTAAACCAATCGGAGCCCCCTATGGGAACGAAACGTACCTATCAGCCGAGCCGCCTCGTGCGCAAGCGCCGCCACGGCTACCGCACTCGCATGGCCACCAAGAACGGCCAGAAGATCGTCGCCCGCCGCCGCGCCAAGGGCCGCAAGCGCCTTACTGCCTAAAAAGTATGGGCTGCCTAATCGGCATCTTCGCACTGCTGTGATTTTGAGAAGAGTCCTTAAGTTGCTTAAGGACTCTTCTTGTATTTCCGGCCTGGCTCATCATCTTAAACAGCAATGATTCCCCGCCTCAAAATCCGCGCAGAGTTCGTGGCCGCCTCCAAGGCCGCCTGGCAGGCCCGTCCTGGTGTGGTCGTGCAGGCGAAGCCGCGCGACGATGACGCCATCAAGGTCGGCTTCACCTGCACCAAAAAAGTCGGCAATGCCGTTGTGCGCAACCGGGCCAAACGCCGCTTGCGTGAAGCCGCCGAGCAGATGATCCCACAGTTTGGCTTGCCCGGACATGACTATGTGCTGATCGCCCGAGCCGATACGGTTTCGCGCGATTGGAAGGCTTTACTTGACGATGTCAAAGCCGCCCTGATAAGGCTTGCCCGCCCCAAGGCCGAGAAAACTGTAGACTCTTCCCAGGAAACAAAGACCGTTCGATGAATAATACTACCGACAACAAGAATATGATCTATTTCCTGGTTATCAGCATGGCCGTGCTGGCAATCTATCAGTTCTTTGTCTTTGGGCCGCAACAGAAGAAGCGCGAAGCCGCCGCCCAGGCCGCTGCTGTCGCCTCCTCCAGCGCCGTCGCCAAGGGATTGCCGCTCGGCGGCGTCTCGACCACGCTTACCCGCGAACAGGCCCTGGCCACATCGCCACGCATCACCATCAGCACACCCTCCCTAAAGGGCAGCATCTCGCTCAAGGGCGCGCTGATCGATGATCTCTACATGATCAAGTACGACCAGACGGTCGAAAAGAAGAATGATCCGGTCGAACTGCTGACCCCGGCCGGCGCCCAAAACGCTTATTATGTGCAGTCGGCGTATTTTGCCCAGAACGTCCCCGGCATGCCGGATAACAACACTGTATGGACCCAGACTGGCGGCAACATCCTCAGCCCGGGTCAACCGGTCGTACTGAGCTACAACAACGGCACGGGCCTGATCTTCACGCGCACCCTGAGCATCGATGCCAATTATATGATCACTGAGGATGACGCGGTGACCAATACCACCGGTGCCCCCGTCAGCTTCCAGCCTTTCTCGGTCGTCATGCGCAGCGGCATGCCCGCAGATGCCGGCAAGAACGCCGTGGTTCATGGAGGCGCCATCGCCACCTATTCCAAGACCATGGACAAGCCGAAGCTGGGCGATTACCGCACGGCCTCGCTGAAATACAAGGACATGGCCAAGCCGAAGGACGGCAAGGCACTCGAAAGCCAGGATTCGGTTGGCGGCTGGTATGGAATTACCGATAAGTACTGGATGGCGGCTGTCATTCCTAATCAGGCCCAGGCCGTCTCCTATACCGTCAAGGCGATCGTTGCTGACGGTGTACCCGTCTTCCGCAGCGGCTATGTTGACGCCCCGGTGACGGTTGCGCCCGGCGCCACATGGAAGGCGCAGTCGCACGTTTTCGCCGGCGCCAAACAGAATACCCAGCTTCAGGCCTACGAAGACAGCCTGCACATTCCGCGTTTCCACTGGGCGGTCGACTGGGGCATGCTCTCCGTCATTACCTATCCGATGTACTGGCTGCTCGATAAGCTGTACGCATTCCTGGGCAATTTCGGCTTCGCCATTCTGGCCCTGACCGTCATCGTCAAGGTCGTCTTCTACCCATTGGCTCACAAGTCATACGAGTCGATGACCAAGATGAAGCAGGTGCAGGAGCGTCTGAAGCCGAAGCTGGACGCCATCAAGAAGCGCCATGAAGGTGACCCGCAAAAAACGCAGGAAGCGACCATGGCCCTCTACCAGGAGGAAAAGGTCAATCCGATGGCCGGCCTCGGCGGCTGTCTGCCGATGCTGCTGCAACTGCCGGTCTTCTGGGCGCTGTACAAGGTGCTGCAACTGGCTATCGAAATGCGCCACGCCCCCTTCTTCGGCTGGATCAACGATCTTTCCGCCCCGGATTCAACCTCGATCATCAATCTCTTCGGCCTGCTGCCGTTCGAACCGGCCACCGTACCGCTGATTGGTACGATTCTGGCCGGCCCGCTGCATATCGGCGTGGTCGCCATCCTCTATGGCTGCTCGATGTGGCTGAGCCAGCAGATGACCCCGATGACCGGCGTCGATCCGATGCAGAAGAAGATGATGGCCTTCATGCCGCTCATGCTGACCTTCTTCATGGCCCACGTCGCCGTTGGCCTGATCATCTACTGGATCTGGTCGAATATCCTGACCATTCTCCAGCAGTACTCCATCATGCACCGCCTGAAGGTTTCCAATCCGATCGATACCGGCTTCCAGAAGCTGGGCGAGATGATGAACAAGGGCAAAAAAGCCGCGTGACTGAAGCTGAACAACAACATGCCGAACAGCTAGAGGTCGCGCGGGTGCTTTTCGCCCGCCCGGTCTCTTTCGTTATGGGCGCCGTCAACGTGGCCCAACTGCCTTCCGACGAACTGCCGGAAGTGGCCTTTGCCGGCCGTTCCAATGTCGGCAAATCGTCGCTGATCAATGCGCTGGTTGGTCAGAACCATCTCGCCCGCGCCTCCAATGAACCGGGCCGGACGCGGGAACTGAACTTCTTCCTGCTCAACAACGCCATGCACATGGTCGATCTGCCGGGTTATGGCTGGGCGCGCGCGTCCAAGGTCGCGGTCAAGAAGTTCCAGAATCTCGGCCGCGATTACCTGCGCGGCAGGCCGAACCTCAAGCGCGCCTACCTGCTGATCGATGCGCGCCACGGCCTGAAAGAGGTCGATAACGAGCCGATGGACGCGCTGGACAAGGCTGCCGTCAGCTATCAGATCGTGCTGACCAAGGCCGACAAGATCAAACCGGCCGAACTGGCAAAAGTGATCGAAGCAACGCAAGGCGCTATCAAGAAGCGCCCGGCGGCCCACCCGATCGTATTGGCTACCTCGTCGGAAACCGGCTTCGGCATCCCCGAACTGCGCCTCGAAATCATGCAGACCTGCGGTGTGACCCTGTAAGGCGGATGTAATTGCGCACCTTGCCAGACGTGATAATCTGGCGGCAAAAGAGGTGTCGCCATGGGCCTGGAAGCTGAAAGCGAAGTGCGTGTCGGGCGCGAAAGCCATCATGCCCATGCCCTTCTGGAAAGCCGCGAACTGATCCTGCGTGGCGGCTTTCGCAAAACCCTGCTGATTGCCGAACTGAAAGACCTGCGCGTGGTCAATCACGAACTTCTGTTCGAGCACAGCGGCCTGCCCTATGTCTTGGCTTTGCCAGATGGTCAGGCGGTGAAATGGCTGGAAAGGCTGACCACCGCACCACCTTCTCTGGCGCAGAAACTGGGGGTCGATGCCGGCCATAAGGCCCTGGTCTGGGGGCATGTCGAGGATGCCGTTCTCAACGAAGCCCTGTTCAATGCCGTCACGACCGATCCAACCCAGGCGGCTCTCTCCATCGCCGTGACAAGAACGCCTCCAGAGCTTAACGCCGCCCTGGCCGAGGTGACGCAGCGCCTGCCGCATGCCCCTATCTGGATTATTTATCCCAAGGGCGCCAAATCCAGCCTGCCGGAATCCGCAGTCCGCACGCATATGCGCGCATTGAACTTCGTCGATTCCAAAAGCTGCGCCGTTTCCGATTCCTTGACCGCCACGCGCTTTTCGTTACGGAAACCAGTGTAATTCGAAAAAATTCATGACAGCGACATACATATCCGCTAATGCGCGGGAGCTTTCTTTTGTCGCATTTCGGGCGAGAAAAGTGGCGACCACTTTTCTCTGAAATGCTGACCTATGATCATACAGACCGAAATCGACTCCGCTGAAGAACGTGGCTGGGCCACCGCCAAGCAACTGGCCGAAGCCCTGCCCTATATCCAGATTTACGACCGCGAGATTGTGACGATCAAGTATGGCGGCCACGCTATGGGCGAAGCCGAGACGGCGAAAATCTTCGCCTCGGATATCGTATTGCTCAAGCTGCTCGGCATCCATCCGGTGGTCGTGCATGGCGGCGGCCCGCAGATTTCGGCCATGCTCGGCCGCGCCGGTGTCAAGTCGACCTTTATCGATGGCTTGCGCGTCACCGATGACGCCACGATGGAGATCGCCGAAATGGTGCTCTCCGGTGCGGTCAACAAGGAAATCGCCAACTGGATCACCCAGGCCGGGCGCGAGGCCGATGTCCGTGGCGTGGGGCTTTCGGGCAAGGATGCCGGCCTCATCACGGTCGAGAAGGCCACGCGCATCAAGAAGGATCCCGATTCGATGATCGAACAGGTTGTCGATCTCGGCTTTGTCGGCGAGCCGAAGACTGTCGATGATAAGCTGCTGCGCACACTGATCGATGATCCGAACCATGACTATGTGCCGGTCATCGCCCCGATCGGCGTATCGGATGACGGTCATACCTACAATATCAACGCCGATACCGTGGCGGGCGCTGTCGCCGGCAAGCTCAATGCCAAGCGCATGCTGCTGCTGACCGATATCGCCGGCGTGCTCGACGAGAACAAGAACCTGATCCGCCAGATGACTGTTTCGGAGGCGCGCGGCCTGATCGAAAGCGGTGTTGCCAATGGCGGCATGATCCCGAAACTGGAAACCGCCATCATGGCCGTGGAAGCCGGCGTCGAGGCCGTGGTCATTCTCGATGGCCGCCGCCCGCACGCCATGCTGGTCGAACTGTTTACCGAACATGGTGCCGGAACGCTGATTACTGCCGATTGAAAGTCGGCGTAAGCAAAGTTTTCTATGCACTCAGGCTGATGGTGGGGGGCTTCTTACTTTCTCCGATAGCATCCCTACTCCGCTGTCGCCTCAAGCCCATCACGTAGCACCGCCTGAAGGACATCCATGTCTATATCCTTCAGCGCCCTGAACTTGATGCAGTACCCGCTGATGCTCACCTTGCCGAGCTTATCGCCATACGTCCGGGGCAAATAGGTCTTGTCTTCAATACCCATCACATAAACGGATATGCCCGAATTATTGGCGCTGATGCCGATTTGGTAAAATTCCCGGCTTTTCCCGTCGGCATATTTTATGGTGTAGACGCCATATCCGATATTGGGATTGGAAACGATCTTGCCGTCGCCGCCCCTGCCATCAAGATACCACAACCGGGCCGAAGGCATGACCTTCAGGACGAGATCATGCAAAGCCTGCATGTCCCTGCGCTTGGCCTCCGGCTGACCAGCGATATAGGCTTCGATCTGTTCCTGTATGTTCATATGCGTATCCCGCAGATTCCGGTTAGCGACCATATACGCATTTTACCCTGACACCATCCGGCAGCAGGCTTCCTTGCTTTTCCCGCCCAGCCGCCCTACACAGCCCGAATGCCCCCTGCACTTGCCCACGTCGATGCCTGGATCTTCGATCTTGACCAGACCCTCTATCCGCATGAAGCCAATATCATGTCGCAGGTTGAGGAAAAGATGGCCGCGTTCATGATCCGCCAGACAGGGCTATCGCCGATAGAGGCCGCGCGCTTACGCGACCAGTATCTTCACGAACACGGCACCACGCTCGCCGGCCTGGTCGCCCATCACAATATCGATCCCTATACCTTTCTGAACGAAGTCCATGACGTGTCGCTGGACACCCTGGCGCCCGATCCGGACCTGAACGGCAGGATCGCCGCCCTGCCCGGCCGCAAGCTGGTCTTCACCAATGGCGACGAGCGTCATGCCATTCGCCTGCTCGACCATATGGGCATGGCCGATCTGTTCCATGGCGTCTTCCATCTGGAAAACGCCAACTGGATTCCCAAGCCAGCGCTTCAAACCTTCGAGAAAATGATGGCCGTCCACGCGGTCCATCCTAAAACCGCCGCCTTCTTCGAGGACAGCCCGAAAAATCTCAAACCCGCGCATGAGCTGGGCATGAAGACCATCCTCGTCGGGCCGAAGGCGCTGGACAACACGGACAGCCATGTCGATTTCCGCAGTCCGTCGCTCAAGGCGTTTCTTAATGGTATCGAGCACAAATAAGGCTTGATCCGCGCCGCATTGCCCCTTATGGCCTGAGCCGAAATTTCCGCAGACACAAGGGTTCCAGCATGTCCGACCTCGCCGCCTTCAAGGATGATATCGAAGCCGCCTGGGAGGTCCGTGACACCCTGTCCCCGGCCTATCAGGGCGCCTATCGCCAGGCTGTCCAGGGCGCCATCGACCTGATCGACAGCGGCCGCTTCCGCGTCGCCGAAAAGAAGGACGGCCAGTGGATAACGCATGACTGGCTGAAAAAGGCCGTCCTGCTGTCCTTCCGCCTCAATGGCAATGAACTGATGCACACCGGCCGCGGCCTGTTTGAGCAGGCGCCTATCGGTCCCTTCTGGGACAAGGTGCCGAACAAGTTCGCCAAGTGGAACGAGAAAGACTATCAGGAAGCCGGCTTCCGCTCGGTGCCGGGCGCCATTGTCCGCGCCGGCGCCTTTATCGGCAAGAATGTCGTGCTGATGCCGTCCTTCGTCAATATCGGCGCCTATGTCGATGAAGGCACCATGGTCGATGCCTGGGCCACGGTCGGCTCCTGCGCCCAGATCGGCAAGAACGTCCACCTGTCGGGCGGCGTCGGCATCGGCGGCGTGCTGGAGCCGTTGCAGGCCTCGCCGACCATTATCGAGGACAATTGCTTTATCGGTGCCCGTTCGGAAGTGGTCGAGGGCTGCATCATCCGTGAAGGTTCCGTGCTCGGCATGGGCGTCTATATCGGCCAGTCGACCCGCATTGTCGATCGCGCCACCGGCGAAGTCTTCTACGGCGAGGTTCCGCCCTATTCAGTGGTCGTGGCCGGCTCAATGCCTTCGGCCAGCAATCCGTCTGGTCCGTCTCTCTATTGCGCAGTTATCGTCAAGCGCGTCGACGCCCAGACGCGTTCCAAGACCGGTATCAACGAACTGCTCCGCGACTAATCTGTGTAAAAAGGACCACAGGACTTGACCGAGTCCTGCGGATCGGTCAAAGAACCGCCTCTGCCGATGCGGTCCCTTCGTCTATCGGTTAGGACGTCAGGTTTTCAACCTGAAAAGAGGGGTTCGACTCCCCTAGGGACTGCCAGCAGACCTCCGCACAATTTATGGGTTTGGGGTCCGTGACCCCAAAATCTTCTATTCAAAGAAAAAAGGCCCGGTCTTGCGACCGGGCTTTTTCTTTGATCAGGAAAGGCTTGGGGTCACAGACCCCACGCCCCATTAGTTTACCGTCGGCTTGCCGATCGTCAGTTGCTCCCCGTCAAAACCGACATGGATGACGTCACCATCCGTCACGGTGCCATTGAGGATCTGCTTGGCGATACCGTCCACCAGCAGTTTCTGGATCACCCGCTTCAGCGGCCGCGCGCCATAGGCCGGATCGAAACCCTTGTCTGCCAGATAATTCAAGGCGGCATCGTCTATGCTCAGGGTCATGTTGCGGTCCTTCATCAGCTTTTCCAGCCCCTTGAGCTGGATGCGGACGATATCGTGCATATGCACCTTGTCGAGGCGATGGAACAGGATGGTCTCGTCGATGCGGTTGAGGAATTCCGGGCGGAAATGCTTGCGCACCACGTCCATCACCAGCGGCCGCACGGTCTCGACCGGCGTATTGTCATCGATATTGACCAGGATATCCGATCCGAGGTTCGAGGTCATGACGATCAGGGTATTGCGGAAATCGACCACGCGCCCCTGCCCGTCGGTCAGGCGGCCGTCATCCAGCACCTGCAACAGGACATTGAACACATCCGGGTGTGCTTTCTCGACCTCGTCGAACAGCACGACCTGATAGGGCCGGCGCCGCACGGCCTCGGTCAGCGCGCCGCCTTCGTCATAACCGACATAGCCCGGAGGCGCGCCGATCATGCGCGAGACGGAATGCTTCTCCATATATTCCGACATGTCGAGGCGGGTGATCGCCGTTTCATCGTCAAACAGGAACTCGGCCAGCGCCTTGTTCAGCTCGGTCTTGCCGACACCCGTGGGCCCGAGGAACAGGAAAGAGCCGATCGGACGGTTCGGGTCTTTCAGCCCCGCCCGCGCCCGGCGTACGGCATCGGCGACGGCGGTCAGAGCTTCATCCTGGCCCACCACGCGCGAGCGCAGCACATCCTCCATGCGCAGCAGCTTATCGCGCTCGCCTTCCAACATCTTGTCGACCGGAATGCCGGTCCAGCGCGAAACGACCTGTGCAATCTGCGACGAGTCGACCACTTCCGGCGTCAACGGCGAGTCATCGCCCTGAGGGGCGTTTTCGGCGCGTTCCAATGCCTTTTCCAGCGCCGGAATGATGCCGTACATGATCTCGGAAGCCTTTTGCAGGTCGCCGGCGCGCTGGGCATTGGCCAGGTCGATACGGGCGCGTTCCAGCGCCTCGCGGGACCGGGCAGCCGAGCCGACCTTGTCCTTCTCCGCCTTCCAGCGGGTGGTCAGGGCCAGCGATTTTTCCTCCAGATCTTCCAGTTCCTCGGAGAGCTTTTCCAGGCGTGTCTTCGAACCGGCATCGGTTTCCTTTTGCAGGGCCTCGCGCTCGATCTTGAGCTGCACGATACGGCGGTCCAGTTCGTCCAGTTCCTCCGGCTTGGAATCGACGGCCATGCGCACGCGCGAGGCGGCTTCATCGATCAGATCGATGGCCTTGTCGGGCAGGAAACGGTCAGCGATATAGCGGTTGGAAAGCGTCGCCGCCGAGACGATGGCCGAGTCCGAAATGCGCACGCCGTGGTGGACTTCGTACTTCTCTTTCAAGCCACGCAGGATCGAGATCGTATCCTCCACGGTCGGCTCAGTAACGAAGACCGGCTGGAAACGCCGCGCCAGCGCCGCGTCCTTCTCGACATGTTTGCGGTATTCATCGAGCGTGGTGGCGCCCACGCAGTGCAGTTCTCCCCGCGCAAGCGCCGGCTTCAACAGGTTAGAGGCATCCATGGCGCCATCGGATTTGCCGGCGTCGACCAGGGTGTGCATTTCATCGATGAAAAGCACGATCTGGCCTTCGGCTTGCGTCACCTCGTTGAGCACGGCCTTCAGGCGCTCCTCGAACTCTCCACGGTATTTCGCGCCAGCGATCAGGGCGCCCATGTCGAGCGACAGAAGCTTCTTGTCCTTCAGGGATTCCGGCACATCACCATTGATGATGCGCTGGGCCAGGCCCTCGACAATGGCAGTCTTGCCGACACCGGGTTCACCGATCAGCACCGGGTTGTTCTTGGTACGGCGGGCCAGCACCTGGATGGTCCGGCGGATTTCTTCGTCACGGCCGATAACCGGATCGATCTTACCGTCAAGCGCTGCCTGGGTCAGGTCGCGGGCATATTTCTTGAGCGCATCGAAGCCATTTTCGGCCGAGGCGCTGTCAGCCGGCTTACCCTTGCGGAAGGCAGCCTGCGCGTCCTTCAGCTTGCCGAGCGAAATACCCGCGGCCTTCAAGGCTTCGGCGCCTTCCTTGTTATCCACGGCGGCGACCAGCAGGCGGTCGGCGGTCACGAAACTGTCGCCGGCCTTATTGGCCTCGGCTTCGGCATCGTTGAAGAGTTTGGCAGTTTCATTGGCCATATAAAGCTGGCCACCGCCGGTGACAGATGGCAGCCTGCCAAGCGCCAGATCTACCGATGCGGCGAACGCGTCGGCTCGGCCACCGGCCAGCTGGATCAACTGGCTCGACAGCGAATCCTTGTCTTCGGTCAGTGCCTTCAGCACATGAACCGGCGTGAAATACTGATGATTGCGCGCCTGGGCGATGCCTTGTGCGCTCTGGATAAGCTTTTGTGTTTTCTCGGAATATTTTTCGATATTCATGGTCTGTTGGTCCCCATTCCGGCGGATTGAATTTCCGGCCGCCCCTCATAAGGCGACAGCCTGATAGCTCCGATATGGTGTGGTATCCGCATCACACAAGAGGTGATCATATCAATAAAAGGGGCTGGCGCCTCTCAGATGAATTGCCTATAAAAGCCGCTATGAACGCCAAGATTTTTTACCCTGCCGCGGCCTTGATCGCGCTTTTGATGATCGCGCTGAGCTTTGTCTGGCCCCAGGGTCAGGGCACGCGTTCACCGGCGCCGTTTGGTCATGCCATTGAGAAGCCGGACTATTACCGCATGGTGCGTGAACGCGATGCACGCCGCCAGAAACAGGCGGTGGAACGCGCCCAGCAGGCTAAACTGACCGCTGCTCATCAGGCCGCTCAGGCATCGGCTTCCTCATCTGTCTTCGCATCCGACGCCCCTTGAGGGACAGGGTGCTGATCTTTGGCTACGGCTTTATTGGCACCGCCTTTGCCGAAACCGCTTGCGCTGCGGGATATGAGATCACCGCCACAGCGCGAACACAGGAAAAGCGTGAGGCCTTGCTGGCACAGGGTCTCGTTGCCATTGATCCTGCCGATCACGATGCTCTGGCCCAGGCGATCAGAAACACCGAGGCTCTTTTAATTACCCCCGCGCCTGATGACGATGGTTGCCCGGCCTTCGCGGTCTTGTCCGGTTTCGACCTTTCGGACAAATGGATCGGTTATCTCTCTACCACCGGTGTCTATGGCGACCGCAATGGCGGCTGGGTTTTCGAAGACTCCGTGCTACGCCCCACCTCCACGGAAGGTCGCCGCCGCGTGCGCGCTGAAAGCCAGTGGTTGACCAGGGGCGCACATATCTTCCGCCTGCCGGGTCTCTATGGTCCAGGCCGCAATGTCATCGAGCGGCTTATGGATGGCACGGCGCGACATATTCATAAGCCCGGCCACGTCTTTTCCCGCCTGCATCATGATGATTGCGCCACCGCCCTTATGGCCAGCCTCAGCCACCCGCATCCTGGCGGCATCTATAATCTCTGCGATGATGAACCAGCACCGGCAGATGTTGTACTGGAATATGCCGCCAGCCTGACCGGACTGCCCCTGCCGCCGGTCATTACGTGGGATGATCCGGCTTTGAGCGGCAAGATGCTGCGCTTCTATAATGATAACAAACGCGTCTCCAATGCCCGCGCCAAGGCCGAACTCGGCTGGCGGCCGCAATATCCGACCTACTGGGAAGGCCTGAACGCCATCCTTTCGTCTATACAAACGGACAAAAAGGAATAGCGTCAGAAACGATTCAAGGAGCGTTTCATGCCGGCAAAAACCTACCTCATAACCGGCGCGTCTTCCGGCATCGGCGCGCAGTTCGCCCGTTCTTATGCCAGGCGCGGCCTCAACCTGATCCTGGTGGCGCGCCGGCTCGACCGGCTGGAGGCTTTGGCTGCCGAACTCACGGCAGTACACGGCATTACCGTCACCTGTCTCGATGCTGATCTGAGTGATCGCGCGCAGGTAAATGGCCTGCTGGCGCGTATAAAGGAGATGAACCTCCGCCCCGACGGCCTGATCAATAATGCCGGCTATTCCCTGGCCCATACCTTCGCCGCCACCACGGCGCAGCAGCAGCTTGATTTCATCGAGGTCTGCGTCACGGCCCCGACCCTGCTGGCGCGCGAACTGCTGGATCACATGCTGGCCCAAGGCTACGGCCGGATTATCAACGTATCCTCCATGGTCGCCTTTTCACCGGGGGCTTCCGGCCATACCCTATATCCGGCCGCCAAATCCTACATGCTGAAATTCTCGCGCTCACTGGCGGCCGAAGTGGCCGACAAGGGGATCCAGATCACCGCCCTTTGCCCGGGCTCGACCGAATCCGAGTTCCAGCATTCCAACGGCATGGACGCCGTGCTCAAGGCCCATCCGGCGCGTTTCGTCCAGGCTGCCGAGGCCGTGGTCGAGGCCGCCATCCGCGCCAACGAGGCCGGCCGCGAGGTCATTGTCACCGGCCTGTTCAACAAGATCGCCGTCGCCGCCATGACCCTGCTGCCAGACGGCCTGATCACCCCCTTGATCCGCTGGGGTGCCAAGAAATATCAGTTAAAAGATTAGCATGACGACCACTGCGACTGAATCACAGCACTACGATCTTATCATCATTGGCTCCGGCGCCGGGGGTGGCACTTTGGCTTACGCCCTGGCCAATACCGGCAAGCAGATCCTGATCCTCGAACGCGGCCAGGAACTGCCGGTCGAGCCACAGAACTGGGATTCGAAGGCGGTTTTTATCGATCACCGCTATCGCACGAACGAACAGTGGCTCGACAAGAAGAACCATCCTTTCACGCCCAATACCAATTACTGGGTCGGCGGCAACACCACCTTCTACGGCGCCGCCCTGATGCGCATGAAGAAGCGCGACTTTGAGGCGGTCGAGCACAGTGACGGCCTGTCGCCTGCCTGGCCATTGTCCTATGCCGATTACGCGCCATGGTATGAAAAGGCCGAAGCCCTGTGGCGCGTGCATGGTGAGCGCGGCATCGATCCCAACGACCAGCCCGACGATCCCCCCTTTCCTTACCCACCGCTGATAGATGATCCCGGCGTCGCCAAACTCAAGCAGCATTTCCAGGATATTGGCTGGCACCCCTCGCCCCTGCCGCTCGGTATCAACCGCGACGACGCCCATCCGCTGACCTCGCATTGCGTACGCTGCACGACCTGCGGCGGCTATCCCTGCCTGCTCAAGGCCAAGAGCGACGCGCGCAGCATCGTCATCGATCCGATCCGCGATCTGCCAAATGTAACCATCCTGACCGGTCACAAGGTCAGACGCATCGAATCGAAAGGCGCCACGGTCACCGGCGTCGTCACCGAAACGGCCGATGGCGGTTTGCAGACCTTCACTGGCAATCTCTATGCCCTGGCCGCCGGCGCCGCCAACAGCGCCGCCATCCTGCTGCAATCGGAAAGTGTGGCGCATCCAAATGGCCTCGCCAACAGCTCCGGCCTGGTCGGGCGTAACTACATGTTCCACACCACCTCGGCGGTGATCTCGATCATGGCAGATCGCTTCGATTCGACCTTCCCCAAGACCTTCGCGGTCAATGATTTCTATTTCGGCGACAAGGACTATCCCTACCCGATGGGCCAGATTCAGTTACTGGAATATATGTCCGGCCAGACCCTGGAAGGCCAGATTTCCGAGATCATTCCGCCGGCCCTGATCCCCGATTTCATCACCAACGACCTGGCGCGCCATATGGTCGCCTTCCTGACCATGACCGAGGACCTGCCGCGCGAGGAAAACCGCGTCACCGTCACCGAAACCGGCCAGATCAAGCTGACCTATACGCCAAACAACCTGCCGGCTCACCTGCGCCTGACACAGAAGCTGGAGCACGCACTGAAGGGCTTTTCCCTGCGCCAGCACACGCTGTTCGAGCCGCATTTCCAGATCGATTCCCTGCTGCCGCTCTATGGCACGGCGCACCAGTGCGGCACCCTGCGTTTCGGCCGCGATCCCTCAACCAGCGTGCTCGATGTCAACTGCAGGGCGCACGATCTCGATAATCTCTATGTCGTCGACACGTCGTTCTTCGTCTCCAGTTCGTCGGTCAACCCGACACTGACGACGGTGGCCAATGCCCTGCGCGTGGGCGAGCATCTGAAGGAACGGATGACCTAGCCACGCAATTCCGCCACCATATCCACCAGCAGGTCCAGGTCCTGCGGTCGTGACAGGCGGTGATCACCGTCCTTGATCAGGCGGATCTGCGCATCCGGCGTGGTGATCGTTTCCAGCAGGCGCAAACCATGTTGCCAGGGTACGACATCATCCTGCATTCCGTGCAGAATACGCACCGGTCCATCGAACGGGATTGGCACGTTCAATACCTCGTGATCTGCCGCCTCGTCAAAAAAGGCCTGCGAAAGCGGCACCGGCCGGTCATAACCGGGCATCATATAGACGCCTGACACCTCAAGCTGGCGGCGCTCCTCCGGTGATAATGACGGCAGCATCAGCGCCGTGGCGAAATCGGCCGCCGGCGCCAGAAAGCCCGCCGCCTTGATGCGCTCAGGCCTTGCCTTGATCAGCAACGAAAGCATATGTCCGCCCATGGAAGAGCCCACGGCTACTATCGGCCCTGCTGTCAGATGATCGAGCACCGCCAGGGCATTGGCAAACCAGCGCCCCACCCGCGCCGCGCCAAAATCTCCCCCCGTTTCGCCATGCGCAAAATAATCGAAACAGAGAAAATCCCAACCACGCCCCTTGGCTTCTTCGGTCAGGCGCGCAATCTTGCTGCCAGTCATGTCGGAGAGAAATCCGCCCAGCCACAGAACGGTCGGGCCTTCACCCGTCACGCGACGCCAGGCGATACGGTCACCTTCCGGGGTATCCAGCCACTGGACCGGCGCTTGTAATGGGGGTATTTCCATGCTCATTGCCTGTCTTAATAAATACTGCCCTCGTCCCGCAAGAGTCTTATGCCCAAACCGACCTTTACAGCCACTGTTCTACAGGTCGTCCCCGAAGTCGATACGGGCGGTGTCGAGCAGACCGTGGTCGATATCAGCGAGGCGATCATTGCGGCCGGCGGGCGTTCGATCGTCGCCACAAAAGGCGGACGGCTGGAAGAACGGCTGCTAAAAAAGGGCGCGACCGTCGTCCATATGCCGGTCCACAGCAAGAACCCGTTCATACAGTGGCAGAATTACAAGGCGCTGCGCGCACTCATCCGTCGTGAAGGGGTCAATATCGTCCACGTCCGTTCGCGGGCACCGGCCATGGCCGCCATCAATGCCGCGAAATCAGAAAGCATCCGCAGCGTCGCCACCTATGCCGGCATCTACAACGCCAAATCGGCCTTGAAGCGCTGGTATAACAGTCAGATGACCCGCGCTGACACGATCATCGCCAATTCGGATTTCACCCGCGCACATATCCTGAAAACCTATCCGGGCCTCTCGCCCGACAAGGTCATCGGCATTCCGCGCGGTATCGACATGAAGCGGTTCGATCCGGAAGCCTTTGACGTGCGCAAAATCATGAAGATGGAGGAGAGTTGGGGCGTGCTGTCGGGCGATGGTCGCATCCGCTTCTTGTTGGCCGGCCGGCTGACCAAATGGAAGGGGCAGGCGCTGATTGTCGAGGCCGCCAACCTGCTGCGTCACGAGGATATCGACAACTTCCTCATCATCATGGTGGGCGATGACCAAGGCCGCAGCGACTATACAAAGGCCCTGAAGGACAGCATCCACAAGTACGGCCTTGAAGAGCGGATCAAGCTCGTCGGCCATTGCGCCGACATGCCCTCGGCCTATACGGCCTGTCATTATGCCCTAGCGCCGTCGCTCGAACCGGAGGCCTTCGGTCGCACGGCCGTCGAGCCCCAGGCCATGCAGCGTCCACCACTGGCCTCCGACCATGGCGCCACGGTCGAAACGGTGTTACCCGGCGAGACCGGCTGGCTGGTGAAACCGGGCGATGCCCACGTCTGGGCGGATGCCATGAAGGCCGCCATTACCCTGCCGGAAGAAGACCGGTTCGAGATGGGCCATCAGGGCCGCGAGCATGTCAGGGAACAGTACAGCCTGCCGTTGATGTGCCAGCGCACCCTTGATGTTTATCGTTCGCTGCTTACATAAGCCTCGTGCCCCGATGGCCACATCTGGCTGAATTCCCGAAAATATAAGCGGCTATTTAACCTTTCCTGTGCATAGGGGATTGAAACAAACCCCTTGTTTCGCCATAATCCGCGCAATTCGTTTTAACAGACTCAGGAGAACGACCTATTCGTCGTCCAATTCAAGCCCCGCCTCCCAAAGACGGCCCCCGCATCAACAATGAGATCAAGGTTCCTCGCGTACTGTTGATCGACGCTGCCGGCGAAAAGCAAGGCATCATGCCGACATCCGCCGCCCTGGAAGCCGCCGAAGAAGCCGGTCTCGATCTCGTCGAAGTCTCTCCTACCGCTGACCCACCCGTCTGCAAAATCCTTGATTACGGCAAGTACCGTTTCCAGGAGCAGAAGAAAAAGGCCGAGGCGCGCAAGAAGCAGAAGGTCGTTGAAATCAAGGAAATCAAGCTTCGCCCCAATATCGATATCCACGATTATGAGGTGAAGGCCAAGGCCATGACGCGCTTCTTCGAAGAAGGCGACAAGGTCAAGGTAACGCTCCGCTTCCGCGGTCGTGAAATGGCCCACCCCGAGCTCGGCATGAAGCTGCTGCAAAAGGTGAAAGCCGATTTCGAGCCCACCACCAAGGTCGAATACGAACCGAAGATGGAAGGCAAGCAGATGATCATGATTTTGGCGCCGAAATAGGTCGCCGGATCAATTCACAAGGAGCCCTGCGCAAGCGGGGCTTTTTTGTGCCTAATATCTTAGGAGACCCCATGTCCCAGTTTATCAAATTCGACCGCTCGACCGTTACGCCGGAATATGAACGCCCCGCAGCGGAACGCGTCGTCGCGGGTGATCCTCAGTTCACCAGCTGGCTGCTGGAAACCACGCCGGATGAGAAGACCTATGCCGGATACTGGGCCGCTACACCCGGCACCTGGCGTGTTTCCTATGATGAATGGGAATATTGCACGATCCTGGAAGGCCACGCCGTCGTCACCGAAGACGGCCAGCCACCAGTCACGCTGAAAGCTGGTGACCATATTGTCTTTCGCAACGGCTATCAGGGCCAATGGCAAGTGATCGAACCGGTCCTGAAGACCTTTGTGATCATCCTGCCCTGACTATTCCCAGAACTCTGGCTTTTCCGGGATGCGGTTGAAGGCGATCTTGGCGCCGACAAAGCCGTGCATCTTTGTCGGCGGACCTATGGTCACCTTGTCCTTGCCATACTTCTGGTTGATGCCATCCAGCGCCGACAGCAGGCTCATATGGCGGCCATCTTCCTCGCCTTCGGGTGTCCAGCCAAAAAGATCAGGCTTCATATCGGCTTCAACTAGGCTCAGGCAGGTGACGACGATCTGCTTGACGCGCGGCATCTTAAGCCTGCGCGCGCACTGCGCCCACAGGTCATCAGTTGCTTCCAGCATATGAAAACTATCCGATGTCACGGCAAAACGCGTCGCCGCTTCCAGTCGCTCGCCGCCGGCGCCGCGCACATACAGATGCAAGCCGCCGCACTTGTAACCCATGCGCCGCAGACGCGAGCCGCACTTGGCTGTCAGACGCCGCGCGACGCCGCGCGCATGTTCGACCGGTCGCAGTTCCTGCGCCAGAACATGACCATGGGTAATGCTGGCGCGTGTTGTTTCGATCTCCGGCGGATCGACGCCATGCAGCGAATACCAGAAGTTCTCCCCCATGATGCCGCGCCACACCTGGCGCATCCGCGACGGACTCATGCCCCACAACTGCCGGACCGTCTCGATGCCCACCTTATTGAGCCGCACTTTCATGGAGCGCCCGATACCGGCGAATTCATCGATCTCCAAATCCAGCAAAGCGCCTGGCAGTTCATCCTGACGCAGCACGGTGAGACCCAGCGGTTTTTTCATGTCCGCGGCCGTCTTGGCCAGCAGGCGCGATGGCGCAATGCCGATGGAGGCGGTCAGACATTCGCCGACATTTTCCAGAATGCGTCGCTGAATGCGATGACCGAGTGCCCTGGCCGGCGCCTCCAGCCGCTGCGGCCCCATGAGCCGACAGGCCACCTCATCGATCGAACAGACCTTCTCGACCGGGATAACATGATCGATCTGCTCCAGAATCTGGTTGTGCAGTTCTACATAGCGATCCGGCCTGGCCTCGCGGATGATCAGGCCGGGAATCTTTTCCTTCGCTTCCTTCACCTGAGTACCGGTCTTGACCCCCAAGTCCTTGGCTTCACGGCTGGCGGCGATAGCACAGGTGTAGTCCGACATCACCGGCACAACGATCACCGGCTTGCCACGGATCGCGGGTTCATCCTGCTGGGCACAACTGGCGAAATAGGAGTTCATGTCGAGATAGAGCCAACGCAAATCACCGCCGTCTTTCCAGCGTGGATCCAGTTCCTTCATGTCAGCATTCTGCGCCATATCAGAACATAACAAGAACAAAATTAAAGAGTCAAGCCGGTAAATCGGCGGTGATCACCACGGATGGCGCCGAGCGCTCCGCCGGGCCGTGATAGACAGCCTCGACATTGTGGCCGTCCGGATCGAACAGAAAGGCGCTGTAATAACCTGGGTGATAATCGCGCAGTCCGGGTGCCCCGTTGTCGCGCCCGCCTGCCGCCAGCCCGGCTTCGTAAAAGCGCTTTACGGTGGCCTCATCCTTTGCCTGGAAGGCAATATGAACATGCGACACGGGCCCGTCGGCCGGACTGATATAAAGCTCGTCCGCCGAAAAGGAATGCGGTGTGGTGCGAAAGGCGATGTCGGGATTTATCGCGCCAATGACCGCGCGATAGAAACGTTCGCTGGCCGCCATTTCGGCAACACGCAAATGGACATGGTCGAACAGACGACCGAGATGAAGTTGCATGGATCGGCTCCTGTAAGGCCGCCTCCCCACCTCTGCATATACCTGAACCGGCCCATTTCCGGCAGCAGGAACTTCACGCAGTTGCGATAAAGAAACTGTCGCAATCGATGGCAAATCATTTATAACCGCCGTCATGTCCAAACCCGATACCCGCATTGCGTCCACGGACGAGTCCCTGCTGTCCGAACCGCATGAACTGCGTCCCGATGAAGAAGACGCGCGCGATACGCGCACCTTTTTCCGTGGCCGGCTGCTGGGTAAGATTCGCGCCTTTTTAAATGAAAATGGCCCTCTGGCGGCCATGTTCGCGGTGGTTTTCGTCAACCTGGTTGGTTTCGGCATTGTGGTGCCGCTGATGCCCTTCTTCGCCCAGAGCCTGCAGGCGCAAGCGTGGCAGGTGACACTGATGTTCACCACCTATTCCTTAGGTCAGTTCTTCGCCGAACCCTATTTTGGCCGGTTGTCCGACCGTATAGGCCGCAAGCCGATCCTGATCGTCACCACGGCGCTCAGTGTCCTCTTTTATGTGCTGCTGGCCTTTTCACCCAGCATCTGGATCGCCATTCTGATCCGCTTTTTCAGCGGGCTCAGCTCCGGCAATATCTCCACCATTCAGGGCTATGTGTCAGACGTTTCGCCGCCGGAAAAGCGTTCCGGCCGCATGAGCCTGATCGGCGGCGCCTTTTCCCTCGGCTTCATTATTGGCCCCTTCATCGGCGGCATACTAAGCCACGAGACCGCCGCCGGCGGCAATCAGTTCCGCCTGCCCCTGATGGGTGCGGCGCTCCTGTCGGCGCTTGCCTGCCTGGGCGTCATGTTGTTCATCCGCGAAAGCCGCGAACGCCGCACCAAGGTCGAGGCGGCCCAGCCCAATATCCTGAAAACAGCGCAGGAAGCCCTGCAAAGCCCCGTCATCGTACGGCTGATCCTCTCCACCCTGTGTTACATGATGGCCTTTGCCGGACTGGAATCGACCTTCGGCCTGTGGGCGGAGGCGCGCTTCCACTGGGGACCGAAGGAAATCGGCGCCATCTTCCTGCCGCTCGGCATCGCCGCCGCCCTGATGCAGATGGTTTTCATGCGGCCGCTCACCCGGCGCTATGGCGAAAGCCGTGTGCTGGCCTCCGGGCTGTTCGTATTCGGTCTGAGCTTCGTCTTGCAGGGCATGAACCCTTTCGGCTGGCTGATCACCCCTATCGTCATGCTGGGCGCGCTTGGCCAGGCGGTCATCTTCTCATCGATCTGCGCCATTATTTCACTGTCGACCCCGCCAGACAAACAGGGCGCCATGCTGGGCCTCAATATGTCGACCGGCGCCATCGCCCGTATCACCGGCCCGATGATCGCCGGCTATGTCTTCAGCCTTTGGGGGCCCAATGCTTCGGTATGGATGGGGGCCGTGACCACCCTGCCCGCCGCCTTGCTGGCCTTGCAGCTCGGCAAGTATCAGAAACGAAAAGCACATGGATAGTTTCGAGGCGGACTGGCAGCGATTTCACGCCAATACCCAGCCGGTCGGGCACCTGCTGCGCGACGCCGAGGGCTGGAACCTCACGCGCTTTCACTTCCTGCCCAATGACCGTCGCCTGGCTGCCGATCATGACGAACTGCGCAGCCTTCTGGAACGTTATAACCGGGTCGCCACCACCACGCTCGGTGAAGACGCGCCGTGCTGGCTGATTATCCTGCAATCGCCCAACCAGGATCGCCGGTTGGGCCAGCGCCTGGAACGGATCAAATCACGCTACAACCTCCAGCCCGGCCGGTCCTTTTTCAATGTCACCGACAATCTCAGCTATCAGGTCTGCGCCGGCGAAGTGACATGGCGGGCGAACGCCTTCAATCGTCTGCTGCTGCATGTTTACCAGACCGAACTGTGGGACGTGATGTGGATGAACCGGGAGACCGGCGCGGTTTTCCGGCCCTATGACGCCGGCGCCGATATTTCGCAACCGACCCCCAATGATCTGATTGTGCGTATTTCCAGCTTTTACGGCTGGATGCCGTTCAATGGCCACGGCTTTATCCACTTCAATGCTGCGCAAATGGCAACGGCGAAATTCCAGGTCACCAAACCCTGCGCCGAAGCCATTCAGAAGGTGATTGCAGCGGAGAAGAAGTAGCGCAAGCCTTTGGAAGATTCAGTCCTTGCACTCCCAACCCTTTTCCTGTAACACCCGCCGTTCTTGCGCGTTGCTCTACCGCTTCGCTGCTTGAGAGCTTCCGACCCGCCGGGCCAAAAAGGCATGCCTGGGCGGGTCTCAATCCTTATAGAGGGCGGCCCTAATCCGGCCGTACATGAAATGCCCAAGCTGAAGACCAAGTCGGGCGCTAAAAAGCGTTTCCGCATCACTGCCTCTGGCAAGGTAAAGGCCGGCGTTGCCGGCAAGCGTCACCGTTTGATCTCGCACAACGCCAAGTACATCCGTCAAAACCGGGGTACCGAAGTGATGTCCAAGCCGGACATCGTGAAGATCAAATCCTACATGCCTTACGCCTAAGAGGAGCAGACACATATGGCTCGCGTTAAAAGAGGCGTTGTTTCCCACGCCCGTCACAAAAAAGTTCTGAAACTTGCCAAGGGCTTCTACGGCCGCCGCAAGAACACCATCCGCACCGCCAAGGCCGCCGTTGATCGTGCCGGCCAGTACGCTTACCGCGACCGCAAGGTCAACAAGCGTAACTTCCGCGCCCTGTGGATTCAGCGCATCAATGCGGCTGCCCGCATCGAAGGCTTCACCTATTCGCAATTCATCCACGGCCTGAACGTCGCCGGCATCGACATGGACCGTAAGGTTCTGTCCGATATCGCCATGCACGATTTTGACGGCTTTAAGGCTGTTGCTGAAAAGGTGCGCGCGGCTCTGGCTGCCTAAGGCTTTCAAGCTATCGAAAAAGCCCCGCACCCTCACCGGTCGCGGGGCTTTTTTATTGCCTAAATTTCCGCTTCCCGCGCCGCCCGCTTTCGCCTAAACACACGCATCCTTTTCTTTGAAGATACGCATATGACCGCCTATACCGACCTGCAAAGCGAAATCGAAGGCGAGATCGCCGCCGCCTCTGACCTTAGCGCGCTTGACGCCGTGCGCGTTTCGGCGCTGGGCAAGACGGGCCGCATTTCCGGCCTGCTCAAAACCCTGGGCGCCCTGCCACCGGAAGAGCGCAAGACCACCGGCGCGGCCATCAATGCCGTGCGCGATGCCATTTCCGAAAAGCTGGAAGCCCGCAAAGACGTGCTCGAAGCCGCGCACCTGGCCGAGCGCCTGGCGAAGGAACGCATCGACCTCTCCCTGCCCTCGGCCCCGCGCCCGAAGGGTGGCGTCCACCCGACGCTCCAGGTCATGGACGAGATGATCGCCATCTTCGCCGACATGGGCTTCGAGGTGGCCGAAGGTCCGGATATCGAGGACGATTTCCATAACTTCACCGCGCTGAACTTCCCGGAAAAGCATCCGGCGCGCGAAATGCACGATACCTTCTTCTTTAATCCCGATGAGAATGGGGTAAGGAAGCTGCTGCGCACCCATACCTCGCCCGTGCAGATCCGCTCGATGATCTCAGGCAAGCCGCCCTTCCGCCTGATCGTGCCGGGGCGCGTCTTCCGCTGCGACAGTGACCAGACCCACACGCCGATGTTCCACCAGATCGAAGGTCTGGTCATCGACAAGACGGCGCATATGGGTCACCTGAAATGGGTGCTGGAAACCTTCATTTCGCGTTTCTTTGAAACAGACAGCGTCACCACCCAGTTCCGTCCGCACCACTTCCCCTTCACCGAACCCTCGGCGGAGATGGACGTGCGCTGCTCGTGGGAAAAGGGCGAACTCAAGGTTGGCACCGGCGACTCATGGCTGGAAATCCTCGGCTGCGGCATGGTCCACCCGAATGTGCTGCGCGCCTGCGGCGTCGATCCGGATGAATATCAGGGCTTTGCCTGGGGCATGGGCGTCGATCGCTTGACCATGCTGAAATACGGCGTGCCTGACCTGCGCGACATGTTCGCCGCCGATACACGCTGGCTCCAGCACTACGGCTTTAGCGGGTTCAATGCGCCGAACAGCGCTTCCGGCCTTTCGTAAGAATAAGACAAGGAGGCGCGCTTCCTTGACCTCGAAACAAAGACAAGCACATGAAATTCTCGCTCTCCTGGCTCAAAGACCACCTCAAGACCGACGCCACCATCGATGAGGTGGCCGCCGCCATGACCATGGCCGGTCTCGAAGTCGAAGACATCCACGATCCCGCCAAGGCGCTGAAGCCCTTCTCCGTGGCCAAGGTCATCGAAGCCGCACGTCACCCGAACGCTGACAAGCTTCAGGTGCTCCAGGTCGATACTATCGACGGCCGCAAGGAAATCGTCTGCGGCGCGCCCAATGCCCGCGCCGGCATGACCACCATCTATGCCCCGATCGGCGCCTATGTGCCCGGCCTTGGCGTCACCCTGGTCGAAAAGCCCGTGCGCGGCGTCATCTCCAACGGCATGATGTGCTCGGGCGCCGAACTGGAACTCGACAGCGACGCCGACGGTATTCTCGACCTGCCCGACAGCCTCGCCGTCGGCACCCCGGCCGCCGAAGTCTTCGGCGCCGAACCGGTGATCGACTTCGAAGTCACCCCTAACCGCCCCGACTGGCTGGGCGTCCACGGTATCGCCCGCGATCTCGCCGCCACCGGCTTGGGCACCTTCACCGAGAGCACGATTGCGGCGGTCCCAGGCAAGTTCCCCTCCTCCATCACCGTCAAGGTCGATGGCGACGGCTGCCGCCATTTCACCGGCCGCGTCATCCGCGGCGTGAAGAACGGCCCGTCGCCCAAGTGGCTGCATGACAAGCTCAAGGCCATCGGCCTGAAACCGATCTCGACCCTGGTCGATATCACCAACTACCTCTCCTATGACCGCGCCCGCCCGCTGCACGTCTATGATGTCGCCAAGCTGTCCGGCACGGTGATCGAGGCCCGGCTCGGCCATCATAACGGCAGCCATGACGAGCAACTGATCGCGCTCGACGGCAAGACCTATGACATCGGTCCCGATATGTGCGTCATCGCCGATGCCGACGGCCAACGCCCGATCGGCCTGGGCGGCGTCATGGGCGGTGAGTCCACCGGCGTCGATGACACCACCACCGAGGTTTTCCTCGAATCCGCCTGGTTCGATCCGATCCGCATCGCCCAGACCGGCCGTACCCTGAGCCTCAACTCCGATGCGCAGTATCGCTTCGCGCGCGGCGTCGATCCGCAATCGACCCGTCCGGGCCTGGAACTGGCGACGCAACTGATCCTTGATCTCTGCGGCGGCGAAGCCTCCGAAGTCGTCGAAGCCGGCGCGCCCGTCGACGGCCGTGCGGATGTGACCTTCGATCCGGCCTATGTTGGTCAACTGACTGGCCTCGATGTCATTGATGTAAAGGTTAAAAGTATTCTGGTCGCTTTGGGTTTTGGCATTACTGTTAATGATCTATCGTTTGATCCATTTGGCGAAGGTGTTTCACCGTGGACCGTCACGGTGCCCTCGTGGCGCCGCGATGTCGATGGCAAGGCAGATCTGGTCGAGGAAGTCGCCCGCATTTACGGCTTCAACAACATCCCGGCAACGCCCCTGCCGGTCGTCGGCCTGCGCCCCGGCGGTGTGCTGACCGGCCAGCAAGCCAAGGCCCGTATCGCCCGCCGTGCCCTCGCCGCCTTTGGCTACAGCGAGGCGGTCACCTGGTCCTTCATGCGCCAGGACTGGGCGAAACTGTTCGGTGGCGGTGACGACACGCTCGTCCTCGCCAACCCGATCGCCTCCGAACTGAACTGTATGAGGCCCTCCAGCCTGCCCAACCTGCTGGAAGCCGCCGGCCGCAATGCCGCGCGTGGTTTCTCGGGCGTGCAACTGTTCGAGATCGGGCCGATCTATCAGGGTCTGGAACCCAACGACCAGAAAACCACAATCACCGCCATTAAGGCGCCGGACAAGTCGCGCCATTGGTCTGCCAAGGGCGAAGATGCCTTGTTCGCGCTCAAGGGCGATCTGATGGAACTGCTGGAAGCCATGGGCGCGCCGGTCGCCTCGCTGCAACTGGTCCAGGGCAACAACAATGGCTGGTGGCATCCCGGCCGCTCGGCCCGCCTGCAATTGGGCCCGAAGCAGATTGTTGCCGAATTCGGTGAATTGCATCCGGCCGTGCTCAAGGCGCTCAACCTCGATGGCGCTCATGTTGGTTTCGAAATCCGCCTCGACCTGCTGCCCTCGCCCAAGGCGAAATCCGGCAAGTCGAAAGGCGCTCTGACCATCTCCAACCTGATGCCGCTGACCCGCGACTTCGCCTTCCTGCTGCCGGCAGAGGCGACTTCGGGCGATCTGGTCCGTGCCATCAAGGGTGCTGACAAGGTGCTGATTGGTGACGCCCAGGTGTTCGACGTTTATACCGGCGCCGGCGTGCCTGAGGGCCAGAAATCCCTGGCGGTTGAGGTGACCATCACCCCTACCGACAAGACCCTGACCGAACCGGAGATCGAAGCCATCAGCGCGAAGATCATCGCGGCCGCCAGCAAGGCCGGCGCCACCTTGCGCGCATAAAGCGAAACGCCAGAGCCTTTTGCGCACGCGCAGGTGGCTTGGCGTTCACAATTCTGTTTTTCGGAGAACATGGTTCCCCTATTTAGGAAAACGTTAATAACTGGCCAACATAGCTTTGTTTCGCACCTGAAACAGTTACAGCATCTTGGCCAGGGGAAAAGACGTGGATTTCCAGGAAACGTACGACGAACCTGTTGTTTCGCCGGAAACGGCACCTGCCCCCTCCCCTGATTCTGTCCAGGGCTCTCCCCTGTCCGGCCTTGGCCTTTTGGGTGCCCTGTCCGTGGCTCTGGCTGCCTGCGGCGGTGGTGGCGGAGGCGGAGGAAGCGGCGGCGGCACCGGTGGTGGCACCACACCCACGCCGGTCAATTACAACTATGCACCGGCTGATGCCGCCCGCTTCCTGTTGCAGGCGCAGTTCGCCTTCAAGGACGCTGATCTCGCCACACTCAATTCAAAGGGCTATGACGGCTGGCTGACCACTCAGTTTAACGCCACAAGCCAGACCGGTGCTCAATGGCTGACGGCCCAGGGGTACGGCACACCCAACCAAAATGGCAATTACTTCGACGGCAATCCCGGCGACTTCATGGCCTGGCGGATGCTGATGACCGGTGATGACCAGTTGCGCAAACGCTGTGCCCTGGCCGTCTCGGAAATGATGGTCGCCTCGCTCAACCCGATCGATGGTTTCTGGCCGCCTTATGTCATTGCTGGTTACTGGGACATGCTGAACGCCAATGTCTTCGGCAACTTCCGCACCCTGCTGGAAGAGGTGACGCTCAACGCCGCCATCGGCAAGTTCCTGAATACCAAAGGTAACCTCAAGGAAGATACGAACACTGGCCGCGAACCGGATGAAAACTATGCCCGCGAGGTGATGCAGCTTTTCACCATCGGTCTGTATATGCTCAACAATGACGGGACGCCAAAGACTGACCTGCTAGGCAACAAGACCGAAACCTATACCCAGTCAGATATCAGCAATCTGGCGCGCGTTTTTACCGGCTATGATTGGGACTTTTCAAAAGTCACCTGGCAAAGCGGTTTCGAGAGCTATGACATCCCGACCACCGAGTTCGGCAGCGCCCGCATGGTGCTGGATCCGAACGAGCATTCCATGCTGGAGGTCAAGTTCCTCGGCGTCACCATCCCGGCCAATACACCAGGCAGTGATGCACTGAAGATCGCCCTCGACACCCTGTACAATCACCCCAATGTTGGCCCGTTCTTCGCCAGGCAGATGATCCAGCGGCTAGTGACCTCGAATCCCTCCCCCGGCTACGTCTCGCGCGTCGCCGACAAGTTCAACAACAATGGTTCAGGCGTGCGTGGCGACCTCAAGGCCGTGTGGCGCGCCATCCTGCTGGACAATGAAGCCCGTACCCTGCCGACCAACACCACCGCCGGCAAGCTGCGCGAACCGATGATCCGGCTGGCACAATTCGCCCGCACCTTTGATATGTACAGCACCACCGGCAAATGGGGCATCTACGACTTGTCGAGCGCTGACTGGGGGCTGGGCCAGAGCCCGCTGCGCTCACCCTCGGTGTTCAACTTTTTCCGCCCGGGCTATGTGCCGCCGCAGACCCCCATAGCGACCGCCGGCGACGTCGCGCCGGAATTTCAGCTCCATAATGAAACCACCGTCGCCGGTTTCATCAACTTCTTCACCTCAGTCATGCGTGACGGCTATTACGATGTGAAACCGGACTATACGGCCATGCTGGCCAAGGTCGCGGACTCGCAAGGCCTGATCGACTGGATGAACCTGCACCTTAGCGCCAATCAGGTCTCTCCCGCCACTATTGCGCGCATCAAGGCCGCGATCGATGCCCGGCCGATCACGGCTACCAGTACAGATACTCAGAAACTCGATCGGATCTGTAATTGCGTCCTGCTGCTGATGACCTGCCCTGAATATCTGATCCAGAAATAGGAATTCACATGTACAATAACCGAATTCCCGATCTTAATCGCCGCGCCTTCATGAAACGCGCTGCCGCCATAGCGGGCCTGGGTGCCGCGGCGCCCATGGCCCTCAATCTCGCCAGTGTCGGCGAAGCCGCCGCCATGGACGCTACCGACTACAAAGCCATTGTCTGCTGCTTCTTTTACGGCGGCAATGACTACGGCAATACGGTCATTCCCTATGATCTGCCGAACTACGATCTCTACAGCGCCATTCGCGGCGGCGCGGCCGGCCGCAAGCGCGGCGGCGTGGCCCTGGCCCATAGCGAACTGGATGGTACGGCCCTGACCACCCTGACGCCGCAAACCCTGACCAACGATATCCGTTACGCCCTCGCACCCGAACTGACCGGCGTATCTTCCCTGTTCAATTCCGGCAAGGCAGCGGTCCAGCTCAATGTGGGTCCCCTTGTTGTTCCCTTAACCCTGGCGCAGTACAACAGCGGCAGCAAATCCTACCCGCTTCCGCCCAAACTGTTCTCGCACAACGACCAGCAATCGATCTGGCAATCTCTGGGCTCCGAAGGCTCGACCGTCGGCTGGGGCGGCCGCATGGGTGATCTCGCCCTGTCGTCCAATGGCCAGAGCCTGATGACCTGCATCTCGGCATCGGGCAATGCGGTGTTTGTTTCCGGCAATAACACCCTGCAATATCAGATTAGCCCGGATGGCGCGATTGCCATCTGGCCAACAAAGGGCTGGGTCTTCGGTTCGGGAGAGGCTTCGAACCTGCTGAAGGAACTCATCACAGAGCCACGCACCCACGTCATGGAAAATGCCTTCAATGCCGTGACCAAGCGCTCGATCAATATGGAAACCATCGTCAACACGGCGCTCGATCCGATTACGCTAACGACGACTTTCGATCAGACCAATCATCTGGCCCAGCAGCTTCAGATCGTCGCCAGGCTGATCGCCGCCCGCAATACGCTCGGCACCAAGCGGCAGGTGTTCTTCGTTTCCATGGGCGGGTTTGACAACCACGACGGCCTGATGACCGACCATCCCCGCCTGATGGCCGCTTTCAATTCAGCGGTGACCTCTTTCTACAATGCCACCGTGGAGTTGGGCGTCGCCAATAAGGTCACCACCTTCACCGCATCGGATTTCGGTCGCACCCTGGCCTATAATGGGGATGGTTCCGACCACGGCTGGGGCTCGCACCATTTCGTCATCGGCGGGGCAGTCAAGGGCGGACAGTTCTACGGCACGGCGCCGCATATTTCGCTGGATACCGATGACCAGGTCGGCCAGGGCCGTCTCCTGCCCTCCACCTCTGTTGATCAGATGGCAGCGACACTTGGCAAATGGTTTGGTTTGTCGGGTTCGGAAGTGACGTCCGTTCTGCCAAATATTGGCCACTTCGCTACGAATAATCTGGGCTTTATGGGTTAAGGCGCGTTAACCGCATCTTTAAAATTCCCCTTAAACTTTGGCGCGCATACTGTGGATATGTCCGCCATCAGCACAGCCACAGCCGGGATGATCTCCGCCACGCAGCGCTTCGATAAAGCCGCTGCGAGCACGGCCCGCAATGCCACCAATGGCCAGGATATCCTGAGTGACCTGGTTGACCAGATCGACTCGCGCAATGCTTTCAAGGCCAATATCAGCGTCATCAAGACCGCCGACGAGATGCTGGGCAGCCTTTTGGATATAAAAACCTGAATGACTTCCTGACCAAGCGTTCCCTGCCTGAAACTTAAAAAGCCCGCCGGAATATCCGACGGGCTTTCTTTATGTTTCCTGCAAAGACGATCAATACTCTTCGTCTTCTTCCGGCTCGGAGCGCTTGCCGCCGCCGACGCCAAAGACATCTTCGACCGACAGATCGGACTTCTTGCCGTAGGGGCTTTCCTCTTCTTCCTCGAAGGCGGGCTGCACGGTCACGGCCGGCTTCAGCGATGGATCATCCAGCGGGATGCCGAGCTTTTCGGCCTGCTTGCGCTTGGCTTCGGCGCCCTTGCGGACGGCGGCGTCGAGTTCGATCTGGCCGATCAGGCCGAGCGTCACCGGATCGACCGGCTTGATATTGGCCGAATTCCAGTGGGTGCGCGAACGGACCTGCTCGATGGTCGACTTGGTGGTGCCGAGCAGCTTGGAGATTTGCGCATCGGTGATTTCCGGATGGTTCTTGACGAACCACAGAATGGCATCCGGGCGATCCTGGCGGCGCGACACCGGCGTATAGCGCGGCGCCTTCTTGGTCGGCTTCAGTAATTCAGCGTGGCGCGAAACCAGCGCCTTCATGCGATATTTCGGGTTTTCCTCAGCCTTGGTCAGTTCCTCGCGGGTCAGCTGGCCATTGGCGATCGGGTCGGCACCGCGGATGTCGCGCGCCACTTCGCCATCGGCGATGCCCTTGACTTCCAGCGGATGCAGGCCGCAGAACTCGGCGATCTGGTCGAAGGCCAGCGAGGTGTTGTCGACGAGCCAGACGGCGGTCGCCTTGGGCATCAGGATGTCAGACATAGGCTTGTCCTTTATTTGAGGGGGCGTTACGCCCCTCCAGAAATGGCTACGCCCGGCCTTTTCGGCCGGGCGCGGGTGTTGTGGGGATGGTATAGAGCGATTTCAAGCCGAAGGGAAGCCCGTTTGACGTGTCCTATGGATTAGATGCCGGACCACGCCTATCTTTGTGACATGACCGATCTGCCCGTACCGCACACCGACCTCACGCCCCTGTTTCAGGCCTTTGACCTGACGCCCGAACGACGCGGGGACTGGTGGATGATAGATGGGCTTTATCCCGCCATTCGCGCCTGGTTCAGCGGTCATCTGCTCTATATCGAAATGGCCCTGGCGGATGATCACAGCGTGACGGAACTTTATCCGGCCAATGACGGACTGGTGGCATTCCGCGACGGCATGTTCGCGGTGCTGCTCAGCGCCTTCTGGAACCGGCACAATCCGGGTATGGTGACGCGGCAGGTGATCAAACGTCCCGATGGCCCCTGTCAGCTCTTTGTCGGCCTGTACCTGCGACAGGTCAGCGAAGGCGAGCGCCCACCCGTGCCCTATCTTCTGTTCGAGACGATCGAGGCCTTTGTGCGCGAAAGCCCCCTGGAAGGCAACACTCACTGGTTGTCCAGCCGCGTCGGGGTTGATGAAGAGGGCTCCGTCGCGGATATTCGCCTTGATGGAGCCCGTCAGCCCGCACTGGAAGCGGCGGTTCAGGCGCTCGATTGGCGGCATGATGGACGAGACTACACCCTGCGCAATACCGTTCTGATCGTAAAAGGCTAGGCTGAAGGCTTTATCTGGTCAGGTCCTGCGCCGGGGAGTGTCCGAACTGGGCCTTGTAGGCACGGGAGAACGCGGCTTCCGAGACATAACCGACGGACAGGGCGACATCGCCCACCCGCGTCGAACCGGCTTTCAGCGCATCCCGCGCCAGGGTCAGCCGCCAGTTGTTATGATAACGCAGCGGCGATACGCCGACCAGTTCGGTAAACCGGTTGCTGAAACTTGACCGGGACATGCCGGCCAATGCCGCCAGGTCCGCCAGGTTCCAACGATCAAACGGCCGCGCATGAATTCCCTTGAGGGTGCGAGCTATGCGGATATCCGACAGACCACCCAGCCATCCGACGGCACCGCCCAGCTGCACCCATGTCCGCAAGGTACGGATAATCATCAGGTCGATCAGCCGCGAAATCATGAGGGACGCGCCAGGCTGAATGTCGCCCACCTCGGCCAGCATGAAATAGGCAATGTTTCCAAGCCAGTTTCCCCCGTCGGCATGGCGGATATGGATATAGTCCGGCAGGCCCGAAACCAGCGTTACCAGGGTAAGGGGGTCGAAGCGGAAGCGACATACAGCGACACGCGCCGCACTGTCCGCAACAAGATCGCCGGCAACGCCTGTGACAAGGCCGCGCGGCAGCAGGAGCAACTCTCCGGTCTCGATAACCCGGTCGCCTCTCTTGAGAGCGCCTTCGGTAACAACGCAGATCGTGGCATGCTCGGGAGAGAGATTTAACCGGTCACCCGGCTCCAGATTTGCCGAATAGACGAAATCCCCGCTGAGCCTGATTTGCGACAGCACCTGCGACAGCAGGTCAGGATCAATCATGCCCGATGCGGCGGTTTCAGGACGATCGGTCAAATCTACAGGTATTGCCGTCATGGCTATCTGACTTTCAGAAGGCTATACATTGCCTCGAAGATGGATGTAAAAAATTGAAATTACAACTTTTTTCTTCAGGAAAACCTTTAGCTCTCTTTCAAAGACGAAGCGAACAGATTTTGCTGAAAGTCCAAAACCATACCGACTCCCCCGGAGTCATTACAAAGGAATATGACGATGAAAAACGGAACTGTAAAAAGCATTGTTGCCGCTGGTCTCCTGGGCGCCACCGCACTCGTCCCTCTGGCTCACGCCGGCGAGCTGAAAACCGGGGTCGCCCGGAACATTGTGCTCGTCCACGGCGCCTTCGCCGATGAAAGCAGCTGGGACAAGGTGGCCGGGCTGTTGCGCAAGAAAGGCTACAATGTCACTGAAGTCGCCAACCCGCTGACCTCTCTGGCTGATGACGTTGCGGCTACGGAAGCCGTGCTGAAGACTCAGACGGGGCCAACAGTGCTCGTCGGCCATTCCTGGGGCGGCGTCGTTATCGGCGAAGCCGGCGCCGATCCAAAGGTCAGGTCGCTGGTCTATGTCGCCGCCTTTGCGCCCGATACCGGCGAAAGCATTGGCAGCCTGACGGCCAATACGCCGCCGACCGAGGGCCTGAAGACGATACGTCCGGACGACAAGGGGTTCCTCAGCCTTGATCCGGCAACCTTCCCCACCGTTTTCGCCGGCGACGTGCCCAAGGCCGAAGCCGAGGAAATGGCAAAGAAGCAGATTCCGATCAACAGTGCCGCTTTCGGAACACCCTCCACCGTCGCCGCCTGGCACGTCAAGCCGACCTTCTACGCCATTTCGGCCAATGACCTGATGATCCCGCCGCAGGCAGAGGCCTTTTTCGCCCAGCGCATGAAAGCGACGACCGTGACGCTCAACACCAGCCATGCCGCCATGGTTGCCCAGCCCGAAGCCGTCGCGGCCCTTATCGAACAGGCGGCCGCCGCTCAGTAAACAGCGTCGATCGCAAAACTCCGCCATCGGATTATCGGTGGCGGAGTTATTTTCCGTTCGGTACTATTTTAGTACTCGCAGTGCTGCGCTTTCCAATGCCCGCCACTATTCAGGCAGGCGGCCTGTGGATCGAAGACCTTGGCGACACCCCACGCCGCACCGGCCACCACGCAAATCGACACAATCAGCCAGATCATCCACTTCTTCATAGCACACCGACAATGAACATTGTTCAAATTGCTATATCACGCTGAAATGCGCAGCACAACCTTACCCTTGTGATTTCCCGCATCCATCCAGGCATGTGCGCTGGCGGCATCGGGGAAATCGAATTGCGCCGCCAGGATCGGCTTGATCTGCCCGTTTTCGATTAACGGCCATACACGCTCGTGCACCTTGGCCGTAATCCGCGCCTTCTCATCGGGCGATCTCGGTCGCAGCATGGAGCCGGTGACGACCGCCTGTTTGGCCATGATCCGGCGCAGGTCCACCTCAATAACCGCTTCCCTGCCGAAACCGACCTGAACGATCCGCCCGTGCATATTGAGACAGGCCAGGTTTTTGGCGAAGAAATCTCCGGCGACGATATCCAGAACCACATCCGCGCCGCCAAACGCCTTGACGGCGGTGACGAAATCTTCGGCATCACTGTCAATCACCAGGTCGGCGCCCATTTCGCGGGCGAAGGCGCATTTATCCGCCCCGCGCGCCGTGGCCATAACCTTCGCGCCAAACGCCTTGCCCATCTGGATCGTCATGGCGCCGATGCCGGAATTGCCGCCATGCACAAGCACGGTTTCACCCGCTTGCAGGGCACCATGTTCCATCAGGTTGGCGTAGACCGTCAGGATATTTTCCGGCAGGGACGCTGCCTCGGCCAGGGACAGTCCACGCGGTATGGACAGCAAATGGCGGATATCGACCGAAACATATTCGGCATACCCTCCACCATTAACCAAGGCGCAAATTTCATCCCCAACTTTCCAGCCGACGTCATCCCCATAATTAACAAGCGGGCGAATATTTTCGATCACACCCGAGACCTCCAGCCCAAGGATCGGCGAGGCGCCCTGCGGCGGCGGATAATTACCTTTCCTTTGAAGGATATCCGGCCGGTTCACGCCAGCGAAAGCGGTCCGGATCAGCACATGTCCGGGCGCCAGTTCCGGTTTTTGTGTTTCATTCAGGAATAGATCGGCGGGATTTTTACCGTCATCGCGGACTGAAATGGCTTTCATGACTGATTCGTTTTCCTTGATTTCTTCGCGCAAGAGGCGTTTCATCGGTGACCGGACGATGGCGCGGAACGCGGCCTGATGTCCAGAAGGATAGGCCAAATGGGATATAAGCATGGCGACGCAGGATGACAATGAGCCACTGGCGAGGCAAAACTCCGGCCCCTTGCACGGCCTTGTCCGAGAGGACCTGGACCCTTACAGCGTCGAGGAGCTCGAAGCGCGCATAGAAGCGCTGCAGGGCGAGATCAGCCGGTCGGCCGAGGCCCTGGAACGCAAAAAAAATCGCCGTTCCGCCGCCGATGCTTTATTCTCTTTTAAGGATAACTAACGATTAATAACCGTCATGCGTCCTGACTGAATGGCACAAGCGTTGCAGTGCCTGGGGCAGGTTTCAATGACGGTACGTCCGGTGGGTCAGATGCCCATCAGGACTTACGTGGGTCAGAACAGACCTTCGCCGACCCGATTTCAGCATAAGGCTAACAGTATATGTCCGACAGCACCGCCCCAAACGCCCGCGTCAGTATCGTGCGTGATTTCGCTTCCTCTGATCTGTTCGATCGCACCTTCAAGGAGGGCATGGCGCTGGTCGAGGAAACCGCCGCCTATCTCGATGGCGATGGCCGCCGCGATTCCCGCCTGCTGCCGCGTGAGGACGCCCTGCTCTACGCCGGTGAAAGCATGCGCCTCACCACCCGCCTGATGCAGATCGCCTCGTGGCTTCTGGTGCAGCGCGCCGTCCGTGAAGGGGACATGCCGGCCCAGGACGCCTGCGACGAAAAGTACCGCATCGCCGCGCTCAATGCCGATGGCAGCGAAAAGCCCCAGGCCCTGCCGGGCGGCCTGCTCAATCTGCTCGATCGCTCCAACCGCCTCTATGAGCGTATCTCGCACATGGACAAGCGCATGTTCGTCGATGGTGAATCCGAAGAAACGCCAATCAATCAGGTCATGAGCCAGATGGCCATGCTGCAAAACGCGTTCGCCAGCGAAACCTTCACCGCCCAGGACGCGTAAAATAAATCTGTTCCCTTGAAAAAGGCGTGACCTGCCGGGTTACGCCTTTTTTTACGGCCGTGGTCTGGCGTTTGATAGAGCAGCGGCTTAATCTGCCACCGGAAAAACGAAACGCCAGGGGGCTGGCGCAGGGGGAAGCATCATGTTCAGAGCTCTGAAATCATCCGTCACCGTCGCCATGGTTTTGTTTGCTGTTTGCGGTGGGCTGGCGAGTGCGGTACCTGCACGGGCAGCGGGCCAGACCTCTGTCCCCGGCATCCCGTTTGCCCAGACCTACAGTGACCTTGCCCCCGATCCGGCTGTACGCTTCGGCCGCCTGCCCAATGGGCTCACCTATCTGATCCGCGCCAATTCGACACCCACCGGTTCGGCGACTGTACAAATGCGGATCGACGGCGGATATCTGGCTGAAGCCGAAGATGAGCAAGGCATGACCTATCTCATCACGCGCCTCGCCTTCGATGGCAGCAAGGATATTCCGGGCGGGTTGAAAACCTACCTGGCCACTCATGGCCTTGATATGGAGATGGGCCGCGAGGCGGGTTTCGATACGGATTCGACCAAATATTCACTCGACCTGCCCCGTGCTGATAAATCCGGCCTGGACGAGGGCCTGTTCGTCCTGCGCCAGATCGCCAGCGAACTGTCCCTTGGCGACGCGCAAATACATGACGAAGCGGTCATTATTGCCAATCAGGATACAGCCAATAACGGATCGTTCAGGCACACCTACGACGATATTCGCAAATGGTATTTCCCTGGTCAGGCCTTCGCCTATCGCGACCAGACCGGTTCACCCGAGGTCATGCTTTACAGTGAGCCGGACCGCGTACGCGCCTTTTATCGCGGCCGCTATCGCCCGGAAAATACCACCGTGATCCTGGCCGGCGATTTTGATCCCGACATGGCGGAGCAACGGATCAAGTCTGCCTTCAACAAATGGAAGCCCGAGGGCACCCCACCCACGGCCCCCGATTACGCGATCTACAAACCCCAGCCTCCACGCGCCAGCCTGGTGACTTACCCCGGCATTCCGGACATGGTGGTTCTGGGCTGGTCGCAACCACTCGACGAACAGTATCAGACCCGCGAAATGGCGCTGGCCACCCTGCGGCAGAACATTATTATCGAAATCCTCAGGTACCGCCTGGACCGTCAGATCACCCGCCCCGACAGCCACATACTGGAACCCAATTTCGATTCAAGCCGGGTCGGCCATACAGCGCTCACCTTCAACCTGTACTTCAAACCACATCCCGGCGATGCGGAAGCTGCCATGGTCGAGGCCGCCACCCTGGTCCAGCAGATGCGGGTGTATGGTGTGCAGCAAAGTGAGATTGACCATGTTTACGCCCAGATTCTGCATGATGGCGAAACAGCCGTCGCCGGCAGCACCGGCCGGCCGTCCATCCAGTGGGCAATGGATATGTCGCTCGCCATTGACAGCCATTCGGTGCTTCAATCTCCCCAGCAGAGGCTGGATTTTTACCGGACGGCCCAGCCTGGCATCACCCCTGAATCGCTGGTCCCGGTGATAGACAGCATATTCGCCTATGATGGCCCTTCCATCGTCTTCATGGGTGAAACTTTCGGTGCGCTCGATGAAGCAAAGGTCCTGGCGGATTACAAGGTCGTGACCCAAGCCAAACCGGCACCCCCCGAAATCGCCGAACGCAAACCCTGGCCTTATAGTCATTTCGGCACGCCAACAGCGGTGGTGAAACGCGAAACCCTTCAGGCGAGCGGCATTACGCACCTGGTCTACGGTAATGGCCTGAGCGTCTATCTCAAGCCGCGTGGTGATGTCGCCGGCGATGTCCATGTCCGCCTGACGATCGATGGCGGGCTGTCGCGTTTTCCGACTGACACGCCGGCGCCAGTATATATCTCGCGCCGGGCGCCTTTTTATATGGGCAGTCTGGGCAAGGCGAGCTTTGACGAGATTACGGCCCAGCTCAGCAGCCACAACGCTACAGTTTCGATGAATATCAGTGATCGCTCGGTCTATCTGGCGGGCGATACCACACGCAACGATCTCGGCTTCCAGATGCAGGTCCTCATGGCCTATCTCACCGACTATCGACCCAGCGAAACCGATTTCGCCCGCGCAAAGGGATCGCTCGATGAGTATTTCACTTCACTCAGCAATAACCTAAGGGTGATCCGCAGCGAACAGGTCAGCCGTTTTCTGCACAATAATGATATCCGCTTCGCGCCCGGAGACCCGGCGGCGCCCCTGGATCGTCAGGCGGTACAGGCCATCTTCGACACCCTCCTGGCCCCCGCTCCTCTCACCCTGACCATCGCCGGCGATTATGACCCCTCCTCCATAGAGGTGCAGATCGGCGAAACCTTTGGCAGTCTGCCCCCAATGCCGGCATCCGCGAACGCACCCAAGGGTGCGGAGACCTTTGCCCTGCCGGCCGCCGGCACCAGCAAAGCCTTCCGCTACCGTTCGAATGACGGCCAGTCCCTGTTCGTCATGGCCTGGCCGACAACGGATCGTTACAGCGCCCCCAAAACCTCGGCCGGCCTGGACGTACTCAGGCGGGTGATGAATGCGCGCTTCTATGCGGCTTACAAGCAGGATTACGGCATGAGCACCGATCAGTTCTTTGATACCAGCCAGTCCGAGAAAGCGACCGGCTATGGGTATATGTATTTTGACATGCCGTCATATACCACAGACGACACGCAGCTTTATGACCGCATAACCACTCTGTTCGCCGAACTCGCTCTCAAGCCGGTAACGGCGGAAGAGCTGGATATCGCCCGTCAGGCCGTTATCCGCGAGCGTGATCGCAAGCTGCGTGACAACTCTGTCTGGACCAGCGCAATGGCGATGTTCGATAAACCCGGCCTCAGCGATGCCTTCGCCAATTACGACGCCATGGTCGCGGCTGTCACCGCCTCGGATCTGCGCGCCCTGGCGCAGACATATCTAAAGCCGGAAAAGATCAATCGCATACGTATATTACCCCTGGATGACGGCGGGCACGCCTCCTGAATTCATCCCGAGGCAGGCTTACACACGCCTGTTTAAACGTGTGGCACGAGTTGTGAAACCTATAAGGCGAGCTGTTTCACTCTGATACAGCGCCACAAGTCTGTTTAGGGGTTCCATCATGGCCACCGATATCGATCTGCACCTGGGTAAGCGTCTGCGTCGCCGCCGTCGTCTGCTCGGTTTGACGCAACAACAACTCGCGCTGGCGGTCGGTATCCGCTTCCAGCAAATCCAGAAGTACGAATGCGGCGCGAACCGCATTTCGGCCGCCCGTCTCTTCCAGCTTGCCAAAGCGCTGGAAACGCCGATTAACTACTTCTACGACGGCCTGACCGACGAGAAGACCGAAGTCGCCGCCGTCAATAATGAAGGCATCGAAGTGTTTTCGCGCAAGGAAACGCTCGACCTGATCCAGGCCTATTACCGCCTGTCGGAACGTCCGCGCCGTCGTCTGCTGGACCTGGCGAAGAGTCTGAACGGCGACAACGAACAGGCGGCTTAAGCCGCCTGATTCCTCTGCAAGAAGTAACGCGCACTATGCTCAGGAAGCGAAGCGTTAGCACGCTTCTAAGCCATGCGTGGCGCGCAGTCGCGCTTGCCAAAATTCAATGAATGAATTTTGGGGAACCAAGTCCGTCAGTCGTCTTCCTCAGCACAAACATCTGGACCCGCATGGCCGCTCAGGTTATGCGGTCTTATGTCAGAAAACACCCCCGATTACGCCGCACTCGAAACCTTCGCGCTCGAACTGGCCGCCGCAGCGGCTGCCGTTGCCGTGCCTCTGTTCCGCCAGAAGGATCTTGGCGAAATCAACAAGGGCAATGCCAGCCGCGCTGATGTCCATTTCGACCCGGTAACCGAGGCCGACAAGGGTGCCGAGCGCGCCATCCGCGCCCTGATCAATGCGCGTTATCCCGATCACGGGATCATCGGCGAGGAATACGGCACGGAAAATCCTGAAGCCGATTACGTCTGGGTGCTCGATCCGGTCGATGGCACCCGCGCCTTCATCTCCGGCCTGCCCCTGTGGACCACCCTGATCGGTCTGCGTTTCAGGGGTCAAGCGGTACTTGGCGTCATCGCACAGCCTGTTCTGCAGGAAGTCTATCTCGGCTCGCCGCTTGGCTCGCGCCTGATAACCCCCAAAGGCAGCACACCTTTGTCGGTTCGCAACTGCCCGGCCCTGACCGACGCCGTGATCGGCACCACCGATCCGCATCTTTACTCTGGCGATGAAGTCGCCGCCTATGCCGCCCTGCGTACAGCCACCAAGCTGGTACGCTATGGCTGCGATGCCTATGCCTTCGCCATGGTAGCGGCCGGTACAATGGATATCGCCCTGGAAACCGGCCTGAAGCCCTGGGACATCGAGGCCATCATCCCGGTGATTGAAAACGCCGGCGGGGTCGTCACTAACTGGCATGGCCGGCCGGTCGGTCTGGAAGCCGGACAGGCCATTGCCGCTGGCTCACAGGTCCTGCTCGATCAGGCCCTGGTCCATCTGAAACCTGCCGCAAACTGATTTAAGCGCTCTTCTGGCCTTCCGGGTCTGGCAGGTCCGGTAGAACCTCTTCCTCGGGAATAAGGCTTTCAGGCGAAATGCCTTCGGGCAATTCCGAAGCCACCTCGGCGACATCGGCGGCCATCAGTCCCATACCGAAACCGGCATGATTATCCTGCACGTGCATATGATGGCCGAGGCTGAGCGGCGCCGCAAAATCCGCCAGGGCGTCGAACTCGTCCATCGCCTGGCGGCGGTATTCTTCGATCTCGATCAGCACTTCATGCTCGGCACCGGCGATTTCAAGATACTGCCCCTTGCCGAGTTTCTTGGTGAAGGTTTTTGACGGCTGTTTGTTGATGACATGATCATCGCCCGAGCACACGATACTGATCGGGAGCCTGAGCTTTTTCAGCACTTTGGCCTTGTCGAGCAGCAGCCCCTCGCCCAGCTTCAGCGCAAATTGCAGCCATCCCCAGGTCGGCGAACCAACCGCCAGGTGCGGACAGGCAAACAATTGCTCATGCCACACCGAGTAGCGCTCGGCGTCATGCGTCAAGGCATCTTCCTCGAAGGTATGCATGAACGGATCATCGAACAGTTCCGGCACATAGTCCGAACCACGGCCATGATTGACCTGCCAGTTGACCTGAAAATTGACCGACCACAGCGAATGCTTGCCGGTTTTCACCCGCAGCATCGGGTTGGTGAAGAAGGCGCCTGTGATACGCTGTTCACCCTTGGCCAGTGTAGCGAGATTGAGCGCCGCGCCCATCGAATGTCCGAGCATGAGCCACGGTTTCGGCGCGCGGTCCTCGAACGTATCGAGCAGGCGCTGGTAATCGTCGAGAAACTCATCGGCCGAACGGGCATGGCACTTCAGGCGATCGGGCAGCAGGCGCGCCGAAAGTCCCTGGCCGCGCCAGTCATGCGCCACCACGCAGAAATCGCGCGCCATCAGGTCGCGGATCACTTCGTAATATTTTTCAATCGGTTCGGAACGTCCCGGCGAGATAAAGACCGTGCCACGTGCGGGCTTGACCGTCTGCCAAAAGCCCAGACGCAAGCGCAGGCCACCGGCCCCGCGATACCATTCGCCGACCCCGCCTTCGGGCACGCGCGATTCCGGCGTGAACATCAGCGGTGCGCTGGTTGAAAGGGCGGCTATCCGGCTCACGTTTGCAATTTCCCCAAAAGTGCAATCCGATAAAGTGGTTACCACTTTTCGGATAAATTGCGCGACAAAACAAAACTACTGCGGTTTCCTGAACTTCAGCGTCATACGATCGCTTTCACCAATCGATTCGTAAAGACTGCCGTCGAATTCCGGATTAGGCGCCTGTCCGCGCGGTGCTGTCAATCTCTGTGGTGGCAAAGTCCACACACCAAACGGATGCTCCTTGTCGTCCTTGGGATTGGCATTCATCTCGCTCTCGGCCACAAACTGGAATCCGGCCTCGGAGGCCATCTGCTTGACAAGCGGTTCCTGCACATAACCGGTGGTGGCGCCGGGGTCCTGCACATTGCCGATATCGGCGCGATGCTGTTCGACGCCGAGAATGCCGCCCGGTCGCAGGGCGGCGAATGCATCATTGAAGGCCTTTTCGGCAATGCCCTTGGCAATCCAGTCGTGGATGACGAGCAGGAACAGAACGCAATCGACGCTGTCAGCCTCTGCCAGCGGACCGCTGGTTTCGCCAAAAGCCGCATAGGTCAGTTCGCCATAGCGCTTCCTGTCGGCATCAAAATGCGCCCGGTACTTTTCTTCCAGCGAGGCAGCGGCCGCTTCCGGCACAGGGCCCGCCTCGATCAGAGCGGCGATATACTGGCCCTTGCCCTTATTGAGGTAGGGCGCCAGGATTTCGGTCATGTAACCGGCGCCTGGCCACATATCGATCACCATGTCTCTCGGCTTGATCTCGAAGAAGTTGAGCATGTCGACGGGATGGCGGTATTTGTCGCGGCCCTTGTCGACCGAATTGCGCCAGCTGCCACTGACGGCCCATTCGAGTGTGCCTTCCTGCGCAGCGAGCTTGGGATCGACAACCTGCGACGCATCGGCATCCGGATCGATGATCCTGTCCTGATCCCGCTTGCGTCCGCAGGCGGTCAGGCCCATACCCAGCCCGGCAAGTGCGGCCGTACTGGCCAAACCCAGCCTGGCAAACTCTCTGCGGTTATATACGCTCAAAACGACCGGTCCCAGCTCAGCAAATCCAGCTTGATTTGCCGCGGCACGTTAGGGGGTTCGTCCTGAAAGGTCAAAGGCCATTTAGGAGGGATTAACCTTCTCCTTCGATTTCCTTCATGGCGCTCTGGATATAGTTGGCCTCGCCCATCAGCCTGATCAGGCCAAGCTGGGTTTCCAGGAAATCGATGTGGTGCTCAGTGTCTTCCAGAATACGGCGCAGCAGTTCGCGGCTGACATAATCCATATGATCATCACAGTATTTCACACCCGCTACCAGGGTCGCGTGGCCACCGGTTTCAACCGCCAGGTCAGCTGTCAGGCACTCGGTAATGTTTTCACCGATCTTCAGCTTGTTCAGGTCCTGCAGGTTGGGCAGACCATCGAGAAACAGGATACGCTTGATGAGCAGATCGGCGTGCTTCATCTCCTCGATCGACTCTTTGTAGACGATGCGGCCGAGGTGATACATGCCCCAGTTTTCGATCATGCGGGCGTGCAGGAAATACTGGTTGACGGCGGTCAGCTCATTGGTGAGCACCTTGTTCAACAGCTTGATGATTTCAGGTTGGCCCTTCATGGCACACGCTCCAGCTCAGATTGATTGCAGCGCGCAGCATAGTCCGCAGGGCAGGCCCTGTGAAGTTATTTTTTTGAATAAAAACAAAAACTTGTGCGAATGATAATAAGATTGAATCGCACGTTTAAATTATGGAATTAAAAGACTATTCCGCTGCCATCGACATGGTGATCTGGGCATTGTCGATCATTTCACGGATGTCGCAGACACATTTGGCGCATTGGGGGCGGGTTTGGCAGTGATCGAAAACCGCCTTGACTGTAGCGGCGCCGGAATCAATGGCGTTGCGGGCGTCACGTTCGCGGATAGCGTTACAGTTACAGACGTACACGGCAAACTCAGGCTGAATGACAATGCGAATGCGTCTCAGATAGCATAATGCCGATTCAATTGCAAGTCATTCGCACCACTACGGCCGCATAAAAAAGCCCTCCGAAAATCCGAAGGGCTTTGAAAACAAGGCTTAGTTATTATTATACCCGTAGGACGGGGCGCTGCTTTCACGCCAGCGGCCATCGCTGTCACGGTAGCCATAGGCCTGAAGCTGGCCTTCATGCCATTTGCCCTTGCTGTCTTTCCAGCCAAAGGCGACCGGGCGGCCTTCATGCCAGGTGCCATTATCGTCGCGCCAGCCCTGGGTGCCTGAATTATAGGCATAACCGCCGTTATTATAGCCGCTACCGTTGTTGTAGCCGTTATTATAACCATTATTGCTGTTATAGCCGTAGGACGGGCTGGTATGGCGCTGGGTGTCGTAATAGACGACGCTGTACATCTTGGCGTTCGGACGCGACTTGTAATAGACGACATTATAGCCTTCCGGCGCATAGCTTGGTGTGTAAGATCCGCTCTGGTACGAGTAATATTCGCCATTCAGGCAGGTATCATTGCTCTTGTCGACCTTGTTGCCGATCACGCCGCCAAGCACAGCGCCAGCGATCGTGCCGAGGCCCTTTTCATTCTTGGATACCTGGCTGCCCAGGGCGCCGCCGGCGACTGCGCCGACCACCGTACCCGTGGTGTTGGAACCCTTTTTGACATAGCAGTAACCGTCATATTGCGTCTGGGCCTGCGCCGCCAGCGGTGCGCCAGCGGTAATCGCCAGGATGATTGCGGCCCCCGCCGTCATTGTTTTCGTGTTAAAGGCCATAGGAAACTCTCCATTATGTACGTTTCTGCCGCCCGTCAGATGATCGTTATTCTAGGCATCGGGAGCGGTAAAACCATCTGAAAGGCATCATCTGAGGTAAAATGCGGGTAAGCCGGCTCCTTTAGCTTTTCCTTGCTCCATTAAGGTTTTTCCTGACTTCAACCTTGCGTCTGCGCCTAATTTCGGTCAAACACCGCCCATGTTAGAAAATGCCCGTACCACTCGCCTCTATCTCATCACGCCGCCCGTCATTCCTAACGTGGATGCGTTCGCGCGAGAACTGGAAGTCGCGCTCGATGCGGGCGATGTCGCCGCACTGCAAATCCGCCTAAAGGATATCAGCGACTACGACCTGATTACGCTCACAAAAGTCATCGCTCCGATCGCCCAGAACCGCGGCGTGGCCGTATTGATGAACGACCGTGTGCAACTGGTGAAATCGCTGAAACTGGACGGCGCCCATATCGGCCAGTCGGACATGCCGCTGAAGGAGGCACGCGCCCTGCTGGGTAAGGACGCCATGATCGGCGTCACCTGCCATAACAGCCGCGACCTGGCCATGGATGCGGCCGAGGCCGGCGCCGATTACGTCGCCTTCGGTGCCTTCTATCCGACCACGACCAAAGACGTGGAGCATATGGCCGAACTGGAAACCCTTAGCATCTGGCAGGAAATGGTTGAGATCCCGTGCGTCGCCATTGGTGGCATCACGGCGGAAAACGCCGGCGAAGTGGCCTCCGCAGGCGCCGACTTCATTGCCGTCAGTGGCGCAGTGTGGAACCATCCACAAGGGGCTGCGGCAGGGGTAAAAGCGCTGATCGCGGCGATTTCTGCAACCTGACAGGGTTGTAACTTGGCAATTTCAGGAAATATGGCATGGTGCGCCCGAATTGGCGGGGGCCATGAATGAATTACAAACTCAAATATACGGTCGCCTTCGCGGCCCTGGGCTTTTTCTTTATCGCCGGCATGGTTCTGGCGGCCGGGCTGTTGTCCTACTGATCCGCGTCATCTTCTGTAATGGCCTCAGCCTTGGACCAGCCGACGGATAGCGCCTGCACCACCGGCTTTGCCGCAACAACAGCCGGATCGGTTGAAACCAGGGTCCGCTCACCGGTGATCGTGTCCGCAACGGGGCCGCCATTTTCCGGAATGCCAAATCGAATCCCCAGGGTACATTTGCCCTTGATCTTCGCCAGCTTGCCGCGATTGAAGTCACTGACATAGCCACCGTAATCCCAGTCAAAACCGCTGATCTTGAAGGGCTTTTCGTTGGCGCTTTCAACATCGGCAAGTGAACTTTCAATATGCAGCCCCTTAGGGCCGGACCATTGGGAATCGCCGCGCACCAGCACCTGCGACACCTCGGTCATGGCCTCATCATAGAAAAAGACCTCGACCCTGCGGCGCGGATCATTGCCATAAAGCACCACGCCCTTTTCTTCCGTACCTTCCGCGCCGGGAATGGTCGTGACCTGGGCATAGCTCTTGTAGGTGGCCAACAGGCTTTCGGCGGTGTCGGTTTTCTTCACCGGCCAGTCGCAGGTCATGACATTGGCCAGGGATGTGTAATCGGCCGGCGCCAGGCTTGACGCCACAGCTTCGGATGCGGCTTCGGAGGATGCCGGCGTTTCAGCGGATTCACGCGGCGAACAGGCAGCAACAGCCAGCAATCCCAAAATGACAAACCCGGCCAGATAACGCAACATAAGTCCCCTCGAATAAGAACAGGCCCGCACCCTAGCGCAAGGATGCGAGCTTGAACAGTCACCTTACACCCAGACAGGATGCGTGGCGCGCATGGCCTTCGCCGCCGCGACCAGACGTTCCAGCGCCGGTTTTGTCTCGGCCCAGCCGCGCGTTTTCAGGCCGCAGTCCGGATTGACCCAGATCTGCTCGGCTTTCAGGCGCTGGCCCGCCTTGGCCAGCAGGCGCACCATCTCCTCAGTTTCCGGCACACGCGGGCTATGGATATCATAGACGCCCGGCCCGACCTCATTGGGGTATTTGAAGTCGATAAAGGCTTCCAGCAGTTCCATGTTCGAGCGCGAGGTCTCGATGGAGATGACGTCGGCGTCCATGGCGGCAATGGCGCGAATGATATCATTGAACTCAGAATAACACATATGGCTGTGAATCTGGGTCTCGTCGGCCACGCCAGCAGAGGCGATTTTGAAGCAGTCGACGGCCCAGTCGAGATAACCCTGCCACTGCGCCGGATCGATCGGCAAGCCCTCGCGGAAGGCCGCCTCGTCGATCTGGATGATACGGATGCCGGCCGCTTCAAGATCGAGCACCTCGTCGCGAATGGCCAGCGCAATCTGGCGGCAGACAGCCGAACGCGGCAGGTCATCGCGCACAAAGGCCCATTGCAGCATGGTTACCGGCCCGGTCAGCATCCCCTTCATCACCTTGTCGGTCAGGGATTGCGCATAGATCGCCCAGCCCACCGTCATCGGTTTCGGTCGTGACACGTCACCAAAGATCACCGGCGGACGGACATAGCGCGAACCGTAGGACTGCACCCAGCCGTGTTGCGTGAAGGCATAGCCCTCAAGCTGTTCGGCGAAATACTGCACCATGTCGTTGCGCTCGAATTCGCCGTGTACCAGCACATCAAGGCCGATGTCTTCCTGCCAGCGGATGGCCTTTTCGGTTTCCGCCTTCAGGAAGGTTGTGTAATCGGCATCACTCAGTTGCCCCTTGCCGTGTTGCAGACGCGCGGAGCGGACCTCGACGGTTTGGGGGAATGAACCGATGGTGGTGGTCGGGTAAAACGGCAGATTCAGACGTTTGCGCTGCTTGAGAATGCGCTCAGCAAACGGACTCTGGCGCTCAGACATTGGCGGCGTCAAACCGGCGGCACGCTCAGTCACAGCCGGGTTATGAATGCGGCCGGATGCCTTGCGGGTTGCGACCGCTGTCGCATTGGCGGTCAGCACGTCGCGGACACTTTCGCGGCCGTTTGTCAGAGCTGATTTCAGCACGGTCAGTTCTTCCAGCTTCTGCACGGCGAAGGCCAGCCAGGATTTCAGGTCGGCATCCAGCTTGTCTTCCTGTGCCAGATCGATCGGCACGTGCAGCAGCGAACAGGACGGCGCCAGGATGACCTGTTTCAGTTGCGGCACCACCGGCTCCAGACGATCCAGCAAGGTATTCAGGTCGGTCTTCCAGATATTGCGGCCATCGATCACACCCAGCGAAACCGTCTTGTCGCCTGCCAGCGCCGGCAGCTTTTCGAGCACGTCCGGACGGATGGTCAGATCGACATGCACCCCTGCCACCGGCAGGGAAAATGCCAGGTCGAGATTGGCATCATGGACATCGAAATAGCTGGTCAGAATCAGCTTGAGCCCCGGCACTTCACGCGCCAGATGGGCAAATGCCTCCGTGAGGGCCAGGGCGATTTGGCCGCCCGGCGCATTCGCCAGCACCGGCTCATCGATCTGCACCCAATCGGCGCCGGCATCGCGCAGGGACCGCAACACCTCGGCATAGACTGGCAGCAGACGCGGCAACAGGCTCAGGGTATTGAAGCCACCTATCGCCGGCTTGGCCTGCGACAGGAAGGTAACCGGCCCTACCAGCACCGGCCGGGTCTGATGGCCCAGCGCTTTCGCTTCAAGATAATCGGCCAAAGGTTTGTTATCTGCCAGTTCAAAGGTCTGATTTGGCTTTAGCTCGCTGATCAGGACGTGATAGTTCGTATTGAACCACTTGGTCATTTCCAGCGCGGTGACACTGCCTCCATGATTATGTCCGCAAGCCGAGACCTCACCGGCGCCGCGCGCCATGCGGAAATAGGTGTCGAGATCGGACGCACCCCTGTGGGTTTCGGGAATGGCACCGATCATAAAGGCCGTGTCGAGCAGGTGATCATAGAGCGAAAAATCATTCGAGGGCAGAATATCGACGCCCAGTTCTTTTTGTCGCAGCCAGTTCTGCGCCCGCAGCCCCGTTGCCGTCTCCAGCAGGGCCGCCTGATCACTCTTACCCGACCAGAAGGATTCAAGCGCCGTTTTCAGCTCGCGCCGCTTGCCGATCCGCGGAAAACCGAGATTGGCGGTTTGGATGATAGTCATGTTTTCGATCCCGTCGAAAAGAGCGGAGATCGCTGCGCGCAAAGGGACGACCGCGCGGCGTGCGCGGTGTATAGACGCGCCACCGGAACTCCCGCCCGTGGTGAATATAAGGACTTGAGGCAGGTCTCCTGGCTTGCGCCTCATCGTATCCGAACTCCTTCCCAGGCTGTCACCCAGTGGAGATGTGTTCGGAAACTCCGCGCTTACAGTTGCGGGAACAGCGCCGGCTTTGAACCGGCTTCCCTCTTAGCTGCGGATACGCAGGCACATCCGCAGACCTCAGTCACCATCAAACTAATCTGCAATTTGAGCAAAGTCAATAAAGATATAAAGATATCTTTATATGATTATATTAAATCGCGTGAGTGGAAAATTCAGCCCCCTTGCCTTTAACCTCTATTCCGAGTAGGAACGCCGCCACCAAGTTTCTCTTTGACAAGTTGTATCCCATGCCGAAAATCAACGCCAACCAGATCAAGCCGGGCATGGTGCTCGAATATCAGAAGGGCCTGTGGTCCGTCGTCAAGTCGCACCATGTGAAGCCCGGCAAGGGCGGCGCCTTCGCCCAGGTCGAGCTGAAAAACCTGATCAACGGCACCAAGCTCAATGAACGCCTGCGCTCCGAAGATACCGTCGAGCGCGTGACGCTGGAGCAGAAGGACCACCTCTATCTCTACACCGAAGGCGATATGCTGGTTTTCATGGATCAGGAAAACTACGAGCAGATCAGCCTGCACGAAGACTGGGTCGGCGAAGACCAGATCCAGTACCTGCATGACGGCATGGTCGTTACCCTGGAATTCCACGACGAGCGTCCGATCTCGATCACCCTGCCCGACACCGTCGTGCTGGAAGTGATGGAAACCGAGCCGACCATCAAGGGTCAGACCGCATCTTCGTCCTACAAGCCCGCCAAGGCCTCCAACGGCATGCGCGTCATGATCCCGCCGTTTATGGGTGTAGGTGAGCGCATCGTCGTTTCGACCCTCGATGGCGAATATATGAAGAGGGCTGACTAAGCTTTCTGACGCATTCAGGGGGATGGCGACATCCCCCTTTCTACATTGTAAATCCCGTTTAAAAGGCCCGCCCCATGGTGACCGTACTTCAATCTTCCCTCATTCAGGTTATGGTCGGCGCCGTGCGCAAGGCCTGCAAGGGCGTGGCCCGCGACTTCGGTGAAATCACCGAATTGCAGGTGTCGAAAAAGGGCCCCGGTGATTTCGTAACCGCCGCTGACAAGCGCGTCGAGGCCGCGCTCAAGGAAGAGCTGCTGCGCGTCCGTCCCGGCTACGGCTTTCTGGGCGAAGAATCGGGCGAAGTTATCGGCACCGACAAGACCCACCGCTGGATCGTCGATCCGATCGACGGCACCACCAACTTCATGCACGGCATCCCGCACTTCGCCTGCACCATCGCACTGGAACGTGAAAACGAGATAGTCGCCGGCGTCACCTTCAATCCGGTGACCAACGACCTCTATTGGGCCGAAAAGGGCAAGGGCGCCTATCACAATGATCGCCGCCTGCGCGTTTCAGGCCGCAAGACGCTCGACGACGCCCTGATCGGCACCGGCCTGCCCTTTATCGGCAAGGCGGGTCATGCCCAGGCGCTCAAGGAACTGCACCAGATCATGCAGCGTACGGTCGGCATCCGTCGCAACGGCGCCGCCTCGCTCGATCTCGCCTGGGTGGCCGCCGGCCAGCTCGACGCCTTCTGGGAACGCGGCCTGAAGCCGTGGGACATGGCAGCCGGCCTGCTGTTCATCCACGAAGCCGGCGGCAAGTTCGGCTCGATTGATAACGACGAGCGCAGCCCGCTCCTCACCGGAGATCTCATCTGCGGCAATCTGGAGCTCTATCCGCTGCTGCAGGAAAAGCTGCACCTGGCCAAATAGCTCATTGATATTACAAATATAATGACTTGACGGCGGTAAATTTCAGGTGGCTTATTCTCCGAAAACCGAGAGGACACCATGAAAATCACCCGCCGTTTTGCCCTGGCCGCCGGAACCGCCGCCTGCGCGTTGCCCTCGCTCGCCCGCGCTGAAGATACGCCTGTAGCCCGTAGCCCAGGCGGTGCAATTCTTGGGGAAGGTCCGCTCTGGTCAGCGAGTGAAAATACCCTCTACTGGGTCGATATCCGTGGCAAAAAACTGAACGCCCTGCGTCTGGCCGATAACAGCGCGCAAAGCTGGGACATGCCCGACCTGATCGACTGGATCGTACTGCGCAAATCCGGCGGATTTCTCGTCGCCATCCTGCGTACCGTCCACGCTCTGACGCTGGAGCCCTTCGCCCTGACACCGCTGTTCAGCATCGAAGCCGACAAGACCGACAACCGGCTGAACGACGCCAAGGTCGATGCGCAGGGGCGCCTGTGGACTGGCACCATGCACATGCCCTATAAAGAAAAGACCGCCGCGTTTTACCGTATAGATGCCGATCTAAGCGTGCATCAGGTCGATGCACCCTATCTTTGTACCAATGGTCCGGCCTTTTCAAAGGACGGCACACGCCTTTATCACAACGAAACCAGCGAAGGCCTTGTCTACGTTTTTGACGTGGCTGCTGATGGTTCCCTGTCTGACAAACGAATCTTCACTAAATTCGCTGAGGGGCTCGGCTCGCCCGATGGCCTGACGACGGACGCCGATGATGGCGTCTGGGTGGCGCATTATAATGGCTCCCGCATCAGCCGGTATACGCCCGATGGCAAACTCGATTTCGATATAATGATACCCGCCAAACAAGTAACGAGCCTGACTTTCGCGGGGCCGGATCTCGACCGCCTGTTCGTCACATCCGCCGCTCAACCGCCTGTTGACGCTGATGATGCGCATGCCGGGACTCTCTGGGAAATCCCGAAGGCTCTGCTGCGCGGCCATACCGGCCTGCCGACCAATGCCTTCGCGGGATAGGTTAAACGATATTACCTCTTCCCATATTGGGGAAATGGCTTGACGCTGCACTCATTGCACTTCCTACTCTTCTGCAAGAGTGGAATAGGTGCAATGAGAATCACCCGTCGTAGTATATTGATTTCGGGGGTAGCCGTCGGAGGCGCTGCCGGACTGGCAGCCCTCGCCCTGCCGAGGCTGGAAAATGCTCCTCCGCTCATTCCGCGCTCCAAGCCAGGCGCCATCCTCGCTGACGAACCCTTGTGGTCAGCACGGGACAACACCCTTTATTGGGTCGATATTCGCGGCAAGACATTACACGCCCTCTCGCTCACGGACGGCAGCACGAAATCGTGGATGATGCCCGGCCTTATGGACTGGGTTATCCTGCGCAAGTCTGGCGGTTTTCTCGTCGCCATCCTGCGTACGGTTTACGCTCTGACGCTTGATCCCTTTACCCTGACACCGCTGTTCAGCATCGAAGCTGATAAAACGGAAAACCGGCTGAATGACGCCAAGGTCGATAGTCAGGGACGGCTGTGGACCGGCACCATGCATATGCCGTTTACGAAACGAATCGCCGCTCTCTACCGTATCGATCCGGATATGAGCGTACATTTGATGGACGCGCCCTACATCTGCACCAACGGTCCGGCCTTTACGCTGGACGGCAAGCGCATGTATCATAACGAAACCGGCGATCGTATTATCTACATCTTCGACCTGGCGGCGGACGGATCACTTTCCGGCAAGCGTATTTTCACCCGGTTTGCAGAAAGCGCGGGCCTCCCGGATGGTATGAGGGTAGACGCCGATAATGGTCTTTGGGTGGCGCATTATGGAGGCGGCCGCGTCAGCCGCTTTACACCAGACGGTAAACTTGATTTTGATATCAGGGTTCCGGCGAAACAGGTCACCAGCCTGACATTTGCCGGCGTTAATCTCGACAGGATGTTTATCACCACCGCCGCCCAGCCACCGGTAGATACCGGCGACCGGCAGGCCGGTACATTGTTTGAGGTACCGAAGGCGCTGTTACGAGGCCACAAGGGACTGCCGACTCACGCCTTCGCAGGATAAATCAGGCCGGGACCAGGCTGTCATCCAGGTAATTCAGGATCGCGGTCCACCCGCGGATATGGCCGTCGCGGGCGTCCTCATTGCGGAATTTTACCTGCTTCAGCGTTATGTCCGTCATACCCGGCGCCGGTTCGGCAAAATCGATCGTCACCACGCTGTCGTCAAGCGAATGCGGCGACTCCCAGGTGAAAGACAACCGAGTATAAGGCGAGACTTCGAGATAGGTGCCGCTGTGCGGGATTTCGCGCTCGGGCGTGACCATGACGATGCGGAAACGCCCACCTTTCACGGCGTCGGTAGTTACTTCACGCGCCTCGACACCATCAGCGGCGGTCCGCATGAATTTCGCTAATGTCGCGGGCGAAAGCCAGGCATTGAATACGGCTTCGCGAGGGGCCACAATGGTACGCGTTACTGTCAGTTCAAGCTCACTCATCAGGTTTCTCCTTTGAAACGAGTATGTTTTCCAGCGCCGCAAGGCGCAGGTCCCAGATCGACTTCAGTTGCCCAAACCAGCTTTCAGTGAGCTTCAGAGGTTCGAGCGCCGCGGCGATGAAATGTTCGCGGCCCAAGGTCTGACGGGTGACAAGCCCCGCCTCCTCCAGCACCTTGATGTGCTTGGAGACGGAATTCAGCGACATGTCGAAATGCGCGGCGAGCGCGGTCACTCTCATCGCCCCTTCCTGAACAAGGCGCGTAAGGATCTGCCGGCGCGTGGTGTCGCCGACGGCCTTCAATATGCGTGACAGAGCTTCATCGTTCATTCATTCATCCGTATGGTTGAATATATAGGCACGGAAAAATTAGTCAACCATTTGGATGAATATTTTTGATCAATCACCCAAACGCGCTGTCACCAGTTGGATGAAGGCACGCAGGCGCGCCAGCTTGCCGAGGTCACGGTGATAACCGAAGAACAGGTCACGCGGCGGCGGCACCTCCCCCAGATCAACCATCTCCAAGCCTTCAAGCTGATCGGCGAGACGGCGCGGCAGCACCGCCAGGCCCGCCCCCATCCGGCACATCCGCGCCTGGGCTTCCCGGTTATTGCTGCGAAAGACGACCGGCGCTTCGAGGCGCCTCGTCTTCAGCCAAGCAACATCGGGCAGGTGATCGAGCGCCGTATCCATCAGAATCAGCCCCATGCTATCGTGATCACTGCCAGCCCGCTTATAGACGGCATAGGTCTGGGTCAGCAGCCGGCGCTGACGCACATCCGGCTCATCGAAGGCACCGATACGGAAAACCAGATCGGCTTCCCGGCGGGAAAGGCTATACAGCCGCGTATCGGTCACCAGTTCGATGGTCACGCCCGGATGCTGGCGGCTGAATTCGGCCAAGACCGGTGCCAGCACATAGGTGCCGAACCATTCCGACGCTGACAGGCGCAGGAAGCCGCTCAGGCGGTCTGGCTGACCGCTGACCTGGCGGGCGATGCCTAAAGCCTCTTCCTCCATGCGCTCGGCATGAACCAGCACGGCCTGGCCCTCGTCGGTCAGGACAAAGCCATTCGGCGTGCGCTGGAACATGATATGGCCAAGCGCCAGTTCCAGTGCGCGCAACCGGCGCCCCATGGTGGGTTGGGTCTGGCCGATCTGCCGCGCCGCCGCACCCAGCGTACCCGTGCGCGCAATAGCCAGGAAGATTTTCAGGTCACTCCATTCCATCTTTTTACCCAAACAAATTTGCATGACATATATGCACCAATGACGATTTTAAATCAAATATGCATGAGTTAATTTCAGGCATCATTTGAAAGGATATTGCCATGCGCGCCGCCCTCCTTACCACTGCTCAAGCCGATTTCATCGTCACCGACCTGCCGACACCTGTCCCTAGGGCGGGTGAAGTGCTGGTCCGTATAAAGGCCAGCGGCGTCAATCCCCTCGATACCAAGATCCGCGCCGGCGTGGCCGCTCATGCGCGCCAGCCCCTGCCTGCCGTGCTCGGCATGGACCTGGCCGGTGGGGTGGAGGCGGTCGGCGATGGCGTGACCACCTTCAGGCCCGGCGATGCGGTCTATGGCATGGCCACCGGCATCGGTGGTTTGCAAGGCTCGCAGGCGGAATATGCCGCCGTCGATGCGGATTTCCTGGCGCTGAAGCCCGAAACGCTCGATTTTCGCCAGGCCGCCGCCCTGCCTTTGGTGGTGATTACTGCCTGGGAAGGGCTGGTGGACAATGCCCGGCTCCAGCCGGGGCAGACCGTCCTGGTCCAGGGCGGCGCCGGCGGGGTCGGGCATGTCGCCGTACAGATCGCCAAAGCCTTCGGCGCGAGGGTCTTCGCCACGGCATCAAAAGGTGACTTCGATTATCTGGCGTCGATTGGTGCCACACCTATAGGCCGGGACATGCCCGTCACCGACTATGTGGCGCAGTATACCGACGGTGAAGGGTTCGACATCGTCTATGACACGGTCGGCGGAGCGGCGATCGATGCGGCCTTTGAAGCGGTCAAGGTGCGCGGCCATGTCACCAGCGCACTGGGACGCGAAGCGCACAATCTGGCGCCGCTGTCCCTGCGCGCCGCCACATATTCCGCAGTTTTCACCCTGTTGCCCCTGCTGACAGGCAAGGGCCGCAAACATCATGGCGATATCCTGCGCGACATCGCCAGGCTAGCCAATGCCGGAAAACTGGTGCCGCGTATAGATCCGCGTCATTTCGGCCTGGACGACCTGACCGCCGCCCATGCTGCCGTGACCAGCAAACCGGCCGGCAAGGTCGTTATCGATATTTAGTTATTGCGTTTTGAGGTCGGCCAGCCGACGCGGATCAGGGTCTCGTCGGGATCGGAAAAGGCCGCCTCGTACATACCCCACGGCTGATCGACAGCCTGAGCGCCGACGATGGCGGCGATCTCATCAACGTTCTCGACATAGAGGTAGAGGCCGAAGGGATTGCGGCCGGGAATCAGCCAGCCCTCGACGGCCTTTTGCAGATGCAGAGCCGAACCGTTGGGATGACCGAGGATCGTGTAGTCGCCGTCAGCATGGTAGACGGTGAAGCCGAGCCGCAGGTAGAATTCGCGGCTCTTGTCCATGTCGTTGACGGGCAGTATAGGCGTCAGGATCTGGTCGGTCATGGGAAGGCCTCCCTAGCTGTTGAACTGGAGTTGCGCCAGTCTCGCATATAATCCGTCGCGTGACACCAGTTCATCGTGCGTGCCGATATCAACGACGCGGCCGGCCTCCATGACCACGATGCGATCGGCCTTGAGCACGGTAGCCAGACGGTGAGCGATGACCAGGGTCGTGCGCTCGCTCATGGCTTCGTTCAGCGCCATCTGGACCAGCCGTTCGTTCTCGGCGTCGAGCGCTGAGGTCGCTTCGTCAAGCAGCAGGATCGGCGCCTGGCGCACCAGGGCGCGGGCAATGGAGAGACGCTGTTTCTGGCCGCCGGAAAGCGATTTGGCCCGTTCGCCGAGCGGTTGTTTGAAGCCTTCAGGCAGGGCCTCGATAAAGGCCCGGGCCTGCGCCTTGTCCGCCGCCACGCGCACCTCGGTATCACTGGCGTTTTCCCGGCCGAAGCGGATATTGTCCTCGGCCGAGCCGGAAAACAGCGCCGTATCCTGCGCCACCAACGACAAACGTTCGCGTACATCCTTCGGATCGGCGTGCTGGATATCGACGCCATCGATCTGGATAATACCCGCCTGGTAATCGTAATAGCGCAGCAGCAGCTTGAAGACGGTCGATTTGCCGGCGCCAGAAGGCCCGACAAGGGCCACGGTCTCGCCCGGCTGGACGATCAGCGAGAAACCATCGAGCACAAGCTGCTCCGGCCGAGAGGGATAGGCGAATGTGATATCCTGAAAGCGGATCTCGCCACGCGCCGGCACGGGCAGCGCCGCCGGCGTTTCGGGCACGGTTATAGTGGGCTCTGAGCCCAGCAACTCATCGATCCGCATCATGGCGCCCGCGGCCTTCTGCACATCGCCCCAGGTTTCGTTGAGATTGGCCACCGAGCCGCCGGTTAGTATGGCCAGCATGACGAACTGGACCAGGGTACCGTTCGTCATTTTGCCGTGCAGCACATCCTGCGCGCCCAGCCACAGCACGACGGCGATGCCGCCGAAAACGAGCGTAATCACCATGGCCGTCATGGTGGCGCGCGTCGCCATGCGGCCGACCGAGGTACGGTAGGTCTGCTCCACCCCATCGTCAAAGCGCTTACGGGTAAAGGCTTCGCGCACGAAGGCCTGTACGGTCTCCAGCGCATCGAGCGATTCGGACGCAAACCCGACGGCACGGGCGAAGGCATCCTGCGTGTCACGCGTCGCCTTGCCAACCTGCCGGCCGAAGACGATCAGCGGCACCAGCACGAACGGAAAGATGCAAAAGACCATCAGGGTCAGTTTTGGACTGACGAAACTCATCATCACCAGGCCGGCGATAAAGGTCAGCAGGTTGCGCAGGGCAATCGAGATCGACGACGACACAAGGGTTTCGATGATCTGGATATCGGCGGTCAGGCGCGAAATCACCTCGCCGGTGCGGATTTTGAGGAAATAGCCGGGATCGAGCCTGAGAATATGCGCAAAAACATCCTCGCGCAGATCCGCCACCACGCGCTCACCCATGCGGGTGATGAAATAATAACGCAGGGCTGTGGCGACTGCCATGACTAGCGCCACGGCGCCGAGCACCAAAAACCATTGATTAAGCACAGCGACATTGCGCGAGCCGAAACCCTGATCGATCAGTTGCTTGGCGACAAAGGTCATGGACGGCGTAGCCGCCGCCGACAACAGCAGGAAAACGATCATGGCGGCGCCGGCCGCCTTTTGCCGCCAGAGATAGGGAATCAGCCGCACCAGGGGCCGCAGGTTGCGCGTCTTGCCGCGTGTACCCGCCGCCTGGCGGATGTCGGCAATCAGTTCGGCGCCGGAACTGGGGCGCCCCTCTGCGGTTTCGGTCTTTACGGGAGTTGAATCAGCCATGACACCGAGCTTTATACAGTCAGGACTTGCCTCGCAAGGAACCTTGATGTATGAGCGCGCCTTCGGCACTTATGCCCCCTGTTTTTAGCGTCCGCACATATGCTGGCTGGACGTACAAAGGAAGATGACGATGAAAAAAGAAGGTCACCCCGATTACCACTGGATCACGGTTACCCTGACCGATGGTTCGACCTATCGCACCCGTTCGACCTACGGCAAGGAAGACGCCGTGCTGAACCTCGACATCGACCCGCGCACCCACCCGGCCTGGACCGGCGGCACCGGCACCCTGCTCGACCGCGCCGGCCGCGTTTCGCGCTTCAACAACAAGTTCGGCGGCTTCCTCAAGAAGTAGGTGTCACGGACACCTCTGGAACGTGTCAGAGTTTGAAAAATCCGGTTTGGGGCAACCCAGGCCGGTTTTTTTTGGATGTTTCCTTCTTACCTTGTACCTCCCCAACGTGTTGGGGAGGGGGACCGCGCCTCTTTTGAGGCGGGGTGGTGGGGTATCTTACTTTCTATAAATCCCGTGCTAAAAGCTCGATATGCACACCCCCTACGATGGCTCATCGAAACTGTTCACCATCGGCGTCAAGCCGCTTGATCCGGCCGACTGGATCGATGTCGATGACAAATTGCTTGCCTATCTCGACGAAAAGGACCGGCTGGCCGAGCGCATGCCGGAAAAGATTTTTGTCGCCGAACCCGGCACCGAAACGTCGCAGACTGAAGTTCTGACCTTGCTGGCCAATCATTTGCCGGAACGTTTCCCCGATGTCTATCAACGCATCGGCCCACAGATCGACATCGTGCCCGCTTTCCGGCGTGTCAGGCTGGATACGCCCTACCCGCCTCTGCTGGTCGCTGGCGGGCTCGTACAGGAAGACCTGGTGCTGATGCGGCGCGATGAGACCGGCTGGCGACTGGTGGCGGGCCATCTGTGCTTCCCGTCTTCCTGGCGGCTGCATGAGAAGTTCGGCAAGGCGCTTCAGGAAATCCACACGCCGGTGCCGGATTTCGGCCGCGACACGCGAAATGCCACCATCATCGAGCGCATGTTCGACAATCTGCGCCCCGAGCAGCCGATTATCCGCTGGAACTGGTCGCTGCATGCCGATGACGCCCTGCATCACCCCCATTCGATGCCGCAATGGCGCTTCGGCGATGAAAAAATCGACAGCCTGTTCTTCCGCCTGGAGCGCCAGACTCTGCGCAAACTGCCGGAGAGCGGGGACATCCTCTTCACCATCCGCATCTATCTCGATCCGCTGGAGACGATGGAAGCCCAACCCAATGCGGCCGAACTGGCGCAGGCACTGATCGGCCAGTTGCAGGCCTACACGCCGCCGCAACTCGACTACAAGGGCCTGGCCCTGGAACGCGATCGCCTGATCGTCCGGCTGGAAGAGATCGTTACGCGCTGACCACCACATTGTTTGCTTACAAATGGCCATGATAGTTTCGCGCAAATCCGCGCGGGAGTTCTCATGACGAAGACGGTCTGGCCTGTTGTTTTGCTTATGGCGCTGGCGGGTTGCCACCAGGCGACGCCGGAAGAAAAAGCGGCCGCCGCCTTTACCGTCAGCCCACTTAAGCCCGGTGATGGCGCCGATCTCACAGGCTGCATAACAAAAGTCGCCCGCGCCGGCACCACCGACGGTTCACGTATACTGATCGAGGATTCGCTGCAGGGCGGCGCCAACGGCTATATCCGCATCAACGATCAGTTGACCAAGATCACGATGACGTCCGGCGGATCTGACAGCATTCACAGCGTCCGCAGTTTTGTCGATGCCTCGAACAAACTGTCGGTGGTTGAATCCTACGATATCAAGGACGCCGTTGCCGGCCAGACCGTACGTCCCCTCACCGGCCAGTTGATCGTCACCTGGAAGGGCGGCACCCAGACTATCGCCATCGGCGGGGCCCGAAACTGCATCGACGCGCCTTAGAACTATTCTTATGCACAAACCGAGAAAAGCCTTCAGTTTGGATGGGATGCTAGCCGGCTAGCGCTGCAGGTACACTTGTACCTGCAAGCGACGACTGCGACGCAGATCGCCAAAATCAAGGCTTTTCTAAGCCGCCAATTGTTCTTTCACGCGCTCCGCCAAAGTCTTGATATCGAGCGGCTTGGGCAGGAACGAGATATTCTGCTCGGCTTCCAGCAGGTCGGAGAATTCCGACTCGGCATAGCCCGAAATGAACATCACCGGCACATTACCAAGGATCGGGCGCGCCAGTTTCAGCATCGAAGGGCCATCCATGCCGGGCATGATGACGTCTGAGATCAGCAGGTCGAACCGGCCCTCCTCGGCTTCGATAATCGCCAGGGCCTCCTCGCCGTCCTCGGCCTCCAGCACCTCGTAGCCGCGCTGGCGCAGCAGGTGCGCCGCGATACCGCGAACGATCTGCTCATCCTCGACGAACAGGATGCGGCCAACGCCCGACAGGTCCTTCGGCACGGGTTTGGCGGCTGTGTCCGGCTTCGGTGCAGCCAGTTCCTTCTCGGTCTCGATCCATACCGGCAGGAAGATGCGGAAGGTCGCGCCCTTGCCCGGCGGCGAGACGATCTGGATATGGCCACCGGCCTGGGCGATAATGCCATGGACGGTCGACAGGCCAAGACCGGTGCCTTCCCCCAGCGGCTTCGTGGTGAAGAAGGGCTCGAACACCTGGGCCAGGATTTCCGGCGGGATGCCTGGACCGGTATCACTGACTTCTATAAGCGCTGCTCCTTGCGCCGGCGCTTCCGGCCAGCCGTAGTCCTTCGCCTCATCCTGGGTCATGCTGGCAGCACGGATATTGACCTTGCCGCCGCCCTGGGCGCGCATGGCATCGCGTGCATTGACCACCAGGTTCATCATGACCATTTCCATCTGCCCCTTGTCGACATGGACATTGGGCAGGTTGCGGCCGTAGGCGGTTTCCAACTTGACGTCTTCGCGCACCAGCCGGCGCAGCAGGACCTCGGCCTCGGAGACCATTTCGCCGACATTGAGCGTGACGCGCTTGACGGTCTGCTTGCGGGCGAAGGCCAGCAGGTTGCGCACCAGATCTTCGGCGCGGGCGATGATCTGGCGGATACCGTTCAGATCGTCGTAAGACGGGTCGCCCAGCGGGTGATTGAGCAGGAGCTGATCATTGCGAAACTTGAAGCCGGTCAGCAGGTTATTGAAATCGTGCGCCATGCCACCTGCCACCTGGCCGATGGCCTGCATCTTCTGCGACTGGACCAGGGTCTGCTCCAGCTTTTTCTGCTCGGAAACGTCGAAGAGATAAAGGCTGTAACCGCCGGAAACCTGGCTGACATAAATCTGCAGGGCACGTTCCGATTTGACGTTCAGACTGATATCGAACGGCCCGCTCTTATGGGTGGCCAGCTTCTCAGCCAGCGCCGCTCGGGAGTTTTCAGTGACCAGGTCTCCGAAGGCCATACCGGTCAGCCTGTCTGGCCCCTGCTCGGTCAGGGCAGCGAAAACGGTGTTGAAATCGGTCACACGTGCCGCGAAGAGATCGTCGCCCATGACGAGGGCCGCACCGAAAGGCGCCGCCTCGGCGAAGGCATCCATGATGGCTTCCGGCAGGTCTGCCTTATGGGGTTCCGGCGGTTCCGGCAGGAAACCGTCATCCTGTACGGCCGGTGGATTTTCATGCTTCAGCATCAGGCCGTTACCGAGCACGCCCTGGGAGGCGGCGCGCACCAGCACCAGATCGTCGCCGAGACGCGACACCACCATCTCGTAATCGAAACCGCCAAGCCGGACCAGCGCCCGGCCTGTCCCCTGCGCCTTCGCTTCGCGCAAGGCCACGAACAGCGCCGGCGCATGTTCGCCCTGCGGCAGGCGCTTCGTGCCGCCGCCGGCATCGTTCCAGGCGGCATTGACCGCCAGCACGTGACCGTCAAAGGCCGCCACGGCCGCGGGCTCGCTTAAGGATTTAACGATATCGGAGGCCCGGAAACCTTCGGCATTGAGCATATCCGTCTCGCCCGCAAAAGCGAACAGGCCCAGCAAGACTACCCCAGCCACCGCAGCGAGCAGGATGCTCAGCACAATCCCAACCGGCAGGTGCCCGGAGACGAGCCAAACGGCCACGCAGGCGCAAATCACGACGGCGGTAACGATCCCTGCCGTCAGTGGACTGACGATATCGCGCAGACGGCTGATCAGCGAGGCTGCGGGTTTTTCCGGTGCCGACACGGGTGAGGCAATGGGCGCTGCGGACAAGACGGTAACCTTCTTGATACGGAATGCTGAAGCGCGAAACATAAAGCGAATCACATCCAGGATAGTAGACCATTTTGCCTGACGTGCGCAGGTTAACAAAACCGTTGTCTTTCAGGCTGAATATCCCTTAATCCAAGCCGATCGTTCGAATGACCCGCGCCGGATTACCGGCCACCAGCGTATTCGGAGGTACGTCCCTGGTGACGACCGAACCCGCCGCCACTACCGAATTCTCACCAATCGTCACCCCGCCGATAACTATGGCCCCTGCGGCGATCCAGACATTCCGTTCGATTACGATAGGTTTTCCAATAGTGGCGTTGCGGCGCTCCCTGGGATCAACGGGATGCCCCGTCGTGATCAGGCTGACGTTCGGTCCGATCATCACATCATCGGCGATATCCAGGCCACCCAGATCATAGAAGGTGCAGTTTTGATTGATGAAGACATTGCGCCCGACGCGTATTTCATCGCCGCCAGCCGTATAAAAGGGTGGAATCAGCAAGAAACTGGCGTCCACCTTTTTACCGGTCAGCTGGCTGAACAGGGCCCGAACTTCGTCGGCATCGTTGAACGTCAGGCGGTTGAGCGATGCCGTAAGGGTCATGGCGCGCCTGATATTGGCCGACATGGCCGCCGATTCCGATGTCCGGCGGTAAATGACCCTGGTGCGGTCCGACATGCTATCCATCTACCTTAGAACGCGCTCTTTTTCTTCGACATGACGAAGCTGATCAGCTTGGCGACGGCGGCGAAGTGCTGTTCCGGAATCACGTCGTCCACCTCCATGCTGGCGAACAGCGCGCGGGCCAGGGGTGGGTCTTCGACGATCGGCACATTGTGCTTGCCGGCTTCCTCGCGAATTTTCAGCGCCACGGCATCCATGCCCTTGGCAACGCAGACCGGTGCGGCCATTTCACCCATTTCGTATTGCAGGGCCACGGCGAAGTGAGTCGGGTTGGTGACGACGACGGTCGCGTTCTGCACATTGGCCATCATGCGGCGCCGGCCCTTTTCCATGCGCAACTGGCGCAGCTTGGCCTTGATGTGGGGGTCGCCTTCGGTCTGCTTGTATTCTTCCTTCTGTTCCTGTTTCGACATCTTCATGCGTTGCAGGAAACGGAATTTCTGCAACGCATAGTCAGCCACGCCCTCGACGAACAGAAAGATGCACACGGCGATGGCCAGGGCAATGACGGCTTCATGCACATAGGGCAGGATCAGCAGCGGCGAAGCGGCCGTCAGGGCCAGTATATCGGTCAGGCGGTTCTTGACCACCATCCAGACGATGATGCCGGTAATGGTCAGCTTCAGCAGGGTCTTGCCGAAGGCGATGAGGGCATCGACACCGAACAGCTTTTTCAGGCCGGTCATCGGATTGAGCTTGCTGAAGTCCGGCGCCAGTTTCGACGGCGTGAACATCAACCCCGTCTGCATGACATTGCCGAAGATGCCGAGTGCCATCGATGCGCCCATGACCATCAGCAGGATGGGGATGATATCCATGACTACGGCGCGGGCGATACCGATGCCGCCATCGCCTTCAAGCGATCCCAGCAACTGTTCTGGATGTGCCAGGAAAGGCAGCAAATCGCTGGTCAGGGTCTGCGCCAGTTCGGGACCTTTCATGGCCACGATCGCGCAGGCGCCGATCAGCGAGAGGGCTTGCGGCAGGTCGCCGGACTTGGCGACATCGCCCTTGTCCCGCGCCTGCTGGAGTTTCCGTCCCGAGGCCTCTTCTGTTTTATCTTCGCCGTCCGCTTCGTCAGCCACTACGAGCTCCCTTCAGGAAGACACCGAGAAACTGCTGATAGTGGTCGATAAAGACCATGCCTATGCTGCCGAGTGACAGAGCCAGCAGGGCCAGACCGAACAGGACGCTCAAGGGGGTAGCGGCGAAGAAAACCGGGAAGTTGGGCATCATGCGCCCGACAAAACCGGTGGCGATATTGAAGACAAGGGCAAAAACAATCACTGGCGCCGAAAGCTGCAGCGCCAGCACCAGACTTTCGCCCAGCGTCTTGACCATCAGGGTGCCCGCGTCACCGATCATGACATTCTTGGTAGGTGAGAAAATCTGGTAGGAATCGACCATAGCGCGGATGAACAGGTGATGGGTATTGGTCACCCAGATCATCACCAGGCCGAAAATGGCGAGAAACGCACCGAGGCTGGTGCTCGATTGCGCCTCGGTCGGATTCGCAGTCTGGGCAAACGACAGCGTGGTCTGCAGCGACAGGATTTCCCCCGTCGTCACCAGGGTGAACAGCAGAACACGCATCAGACTGCCGAGCATCAGTCCAATAATCGTTTCATGCAGGACAATGCCGGTCAGGGCACCGATGGTCGGCGGCATGGGCGGAATGTAAGGCCCGACAATCGGTGTGATCATCATGGCCAGCAACAGGGCGAAACACAGGCGCAGACGTGGCGGCACGGCCGGATCGCCGAGCCCCGGAATCAGCATGACGATGCTGGCAAGGCGGATAAAAATAAGCCCCACAACCCACAACTGCGCCGAGGTGCCGAAAAAGGAGGCAAAATCATCGCCTTCCGTAATCGGCAGACTGGAACGCAACTGTGCGGCCTGAAGCAGCAGCATAATTTAAATTGCCGCGATCTTGTTGATGATTTCATGCATGAAGCTGGCCAGCAGCGATCCCATCAGCGGCAGGAGCAGCAGCAGGGCCAGGAAGACGGAAATGATTTTGGGGGCATAGATCAGCGTGGCTTCCTGGATCTGCGTCAGGGCCTGGAACAGGCCGATCACCACCCCGACCACCAGTCCGACCAGCAGAATCGGCGTACACAGCTGTATGGTCAGCCATATGGCGTCACGCCCAATTCCCAAAACCTCGGCACCCGTCATTTACCCATATCCATCAAGAAACCAAACCAGAACCCGGCAATATTTGCCGCACGAACGGTTAATTTGCCCTTAACCTATGGCGAGATTCTGAGCGCACTTAAAGTCCTGAATTACGCTTAAATTATTGCCGCATTAACTATGGTTAAACCCCGTTCAGGCAAGTTAACGGATAATGAGTCGAGACCGTAAACCGCCTGTGACCAATGTCGATCCCGTCGGCAGCGCGCTTTCGCCTGAATCTGTTTCAGCGCGCGCGATAGATCGTGCGCGCGCATTGCTTGACAAACCCCAGCCGACTCAGAAGCCTTTTTCGCTGAACAGCGCCCTGCGCACGACAGCCATTGTCGCCGCCACCGTTTCCATGGGCATGGCTACCCTGGCGCTGGGGGATACCATTGCCCCGCCGCAGGTGGCGCCGCGTTCGGATATCGACATCCGTGTGGGACGCAACAAGCAATCGGGCCGCATCGAAATTTACGGCGCCATCGGCAGCCGCGCCTCCGTCCGCCGCGAAAAAGGCCAGGTCGTCATTCGCCTGCCCGGCCAGAAAAAGCCCGATCTTGGCGACATCCGTTCCAACCCGCCGGTCGGCATCAAGGGGGTCGACCTCAAATCCGATGCCCGTGCCAGCGAGCTGTGGCTGACGCTCAGCGATGGCTTTGACACCCGTTTTGGTCGTGCCGATGGCGCCGTCTTTGTCCAGATCGATCCCAAGGCCGTCGATGATGCCGCCCCTGATGATGGCAAAAAGGACGGCGAGGTCCGCGTCAACCTTCAGGACCTCATCAAGGGTGAAGAAAGCAAACCGGCCGCGCCGAACGATGCCCGTGTCAACAAGGCGGCCAAGGTGCCGGTCGTGGCGCTGGAGGTCGAAAGCGTCGATGGCGGCAAGGATATCGCCTTCCCGTTCGAAGGGCCTGTGGCCACCGCCGTTTTCCGCCGCGGGGAATCGGTATGGATCGTCTTCGATTCCGAGGTTGATCTGCGCCTGCCGCCGGAGTTGAAGGACGGCGCCATCATCCAGGACGCCCAGTGGACGCGCAATGACGGCTTCACCGCCCTGCGCCTCAAGGCCCCCACCATCGGCGCGCTGTCGGCGATCAATGACGGACTGGTGTGGCGCGTGCGTCTGGGCGGCAAGCCGCTGGATAACAAGGCGGTCGAAGCCAGTGTCATCCGCGATGATAGCTCAGGCGTGCCCGGCCTGAACATCAACCTGGCCGGCGCCACCCGCATCGCCTGGATCCGCGACCCCAGCGTCGGCGACCGCATGGCGGTGATCCCGGCGCGGGGGCCGGTAAAGAACCTGACCACCGCGCGCACCGTGCTGGAGGCCACCTTGGCCTCGACGGCGCAGGGCGCAGCGATCGTCCACATGACGCCCGACGTCAAGGTGGCGGTCTCCGGCGACCTGGTCGAGATATCGCGCCCCAACGGCCTGACGCTTTCGACGCTCGATCCCAATGCCTCGCCGAACGATCCCACCCTGGCCTACAAGAACGCGCTTTATCCCGCCCTGATGAATGCCGACTGGTCGGCGGCGCCGGCCGAAGGCTTTCTGGCCCGCTATAATGCGCTCCAGGCGGCCGCCGCCGATGAAGGCAGCCTGGGGCCCGCGGCCACCACCAAGGCGCGCCTGGCCCTGGCCCGTTTCCTGGTTGGCCAGAATCTCAGTTTCGAGGCGCAGGGTGTCCTTGACATGATGATCAGGGAAAGCCCGCGCGCCCAGGATGACGCCCAGGTGCGCGGACTACGCGTCGTGGCCCGTATGCTGTCCGGCCGCTATGCCGATGCCACCGGCGATCTGTCATCCTCCCAACTGATCAATGATCCCGCTTCACGCCTGTGGACCGGCTATGGCGAAATGCAGGCCGGCCATCATGCCGACGCCGTCAAGGATTTCAAGTTCGGCCTCAAGGCGCTTGACCAGTTTCCATCGGAATGGCGCGTGAAGATCGGCACCGCCTATGCCTATTCGGCCATGCAGCAAAACGACCTGACCACGGCCGAAGCCATGATCACCTATGCCCTCGCCCAGGCGGTGACGCCGCTGCAAAAGCTTCAGGCCTACCTGGTCGATGCCCAGATCATCGAGGCGCAGGGCGACAAGGCGCGCGCACTCAAGGTCTATCAGGCGGTGGCACGGGCGACGGACGACAGCATAGCCGCCCCCGCCGCCATGCACGCCGCCATGCTGAGCTATGACCTCAAGAAAGCGACTTCGGCCCAGACGCTGGCGACGCTCGATTCCCTGCGCTTTCGATGGCGCGGCGACGGCACCGAGATGAAGCTGATCAACGACATGGGCAGCATTTACCTCAGCGAAGGCCGTTACCGCGAAGCCCTGATGGTGCTCAAGACCGGCGGCCAGACCTTCATGAACGATCCGCAGGCCCTGCAGATCCAGGCCACGCTGAACCAGGCCTTCCGCGGCCTGTTCCTTGGCGGCATGGCGGATGGCCTCCAGCCCGTCGAGGCGCTCGGCCTGTTCAACGATTTCAAGGAACTGACCCCGATTGGTTCCGACGGCGACGAAATGGTGCGCCGGATCGTGCGCCGCCTTGTTGATGTCGACCTGCTTGACCAGGCCGCCGACCTGCTGGAATATCAGGTCAGTCACCGCCTGGACGGCGTGGCCAAGTCCTCCGTCGCCGCCGATCTGGCCGCCATCTACCTGATGGACCATAATCCGCAAAAGGCGCTGGCGGCCCTGTGGAACACGCGCACCACCCTTCTGCCGAAAGCGGTCATGGCCGAACGCCGGGTGCTGGAAGCGCGGGCGCTGAACGAACTGAACGAGCCGGACAAGGCACTTGACGTGCTGGGCAATGACTCATCGCCCGATGCCCAGGATATCCGCGCCGATATCTTCTGGAACAAGCAGGACTATGCCCACGCTGGCGCCATCCTGGAAAAGCGCCTGGGCGACCGCTGGAAGACGGACGCGCCTCTGACCCTGGCCGATGAAGGCCGCCTGCTGCGCGCCGCCATCGCCTACAGCCTGCAAAAAGACCAGCCATCACTGACACGGCTATCGACGCGCTACAGCAAGTTCTCCGACACGGCTTCTTCGTCGGACGCCATTCGCGTGGCTCTGGCCCCGCTCGATGGCGGTACATTGAGTGCCAAGGATTTCGCTGCCTCGACCGCCGCAACCGACAGCTTCGCCGGCTGGGTGACGGGCATGAAGAAGAAATTCCGCGAAAAAGACGACGCCGCAGCGAAAGCCGCCGCCAATGCGCCAAAAAGCAAGGCGGCCTGATCGCCTCCAAGCTTCCGTACGCAAAGTCACATCCATGTGATCGATGTCGTGTTTCGCTTTAAGGACAGCGAATGAACCTGTAATATATGCAGGTCCCCAAGGTTTGGGGGATGTGAATCTAATGAAGGAAAATGATCGTCAGTTAAGTCAGGCATAGCCGCAAGTCTAATGCGCGGCCATTCGTCGAAATCTCGGCACCAGCCCATATTTGCTCTTACGCGATCAAGCCCTCCCCGAAACCAAGACTATAGTCACCCTCATCTTTGAGAGCGCGCATACACTTGTTCTGTTTTATCTTTAACTCAACTTATGAAAGGTCGGGGGACCTGAGCCGCGTTCGTATTGGCCGCAGCCCTTGAAACAAATGTTATGGTTATGAACAATATCCGTCCCAATGGCATCTCCATTCCCGCCAAGTGGAAGGTCCTGATCCCGGCGGGTGCCGTCACCGTACTGGTCCTGCTGTCGCTGGTTTCGTGCGGCCAGACCATCCAGCCGGGCAATGTCGGGGTCAAGATCCGCACGCTCGGCCCCAATGCCGGCGTCGACAAGACGCCCCTGCCCTCCGGCTGGCACCTCAACCTGCCCGGCGAGCGCATTGCCGAGTTCCCGGTAATCCAGCGCACCTATACCTATACGCGCGAGGCCGATGAACGCGGACCGGAAAACGAGGAGGTCACCTTCTCGGACAACAACGCCCTGCCGATGACGGCCGACGTCCAGTTGGTCATGCGCATCGATCCGTCCAAGGCGCCGGCGCTGTATACGCGCTATCGCCTGACCTTCGACCAGTTGTTCGAGGGGCCGATCCGTAACGATGTGCGCTCGTCGATCGCGGCCGAGACCGAACTGGTCAGCGTCGAGTATCTTTATCGCGGCGGCCGCCAGCAGGTGATCCAAAAGGCCCTGGCGCGCGTCAACCGCAAGTGGGAGGCGCAAGGTGTCAATATCAGCCAGCTCGACTGGATCGGCACCATCCGCTACCCGCAGGTGATCCTCGATTCGATCCAGATGAAGACCAAGGCCGACGCCGACGCTTCTGCCGCCCAGGCGCAGGTGGCCGTCGCCAAGGCGCAGGCCGATGCCCTGATCGAACAGGCGCGCGGTCAGGCCGAATCGAACCGTATGCTGGCGCAGTCGATCGCGTCTTCACCGGAAGTAGTGCAATTGCGCGCCATCGAGAAGTGGGATGGCAAGCTGCCGACCACGACTGGCGGGGCAGTACCATTTATCGACATCAGCAAGCGCTAAAATCAGAGAGGGGGGCTTAACAGCCTCCCTTTTCTTTATCCGCTGCCCGTAACGACCGGATGGAAGCTCTGCACCAGCGAACCGGCGACCAGATGCCATCCATCAACCAGCACGAAGAAGATCAGTTTGAACGGCAGGGAGATCACCACCGGCGGCAGCATCATCATGCCCATCGACATCAGCACTGAAGCCACCACAAGGTCGATCACCAGAAAGGGCACGAACAGCATGAAGCCAATTTCAAACGCCTTTTTCAGTTCGGAAATCATGAAGGCCGGCGTCACCACGCGCACCGGCAGATCCATCTTGTCGGCCGGCATTTCCAGCTTGGAGAGACCGACAAACAGACCAAGGTCCTTCTGATCGACCTGGGCCAGCATAAAGGCCTTGACGGGCTGGCTGGCAGCGTCGAAGGCCTGCGGCAGCTCCATTTCCTGATCCATCAGCGGGCGGATACCCTGGCTGTAAGCGGCCTCATAGGTCGGCGCCATGACGATGGCCGACAGAAACAGGGCGAGCGAAATGATCACCGCATTGGGTGGGCTTTGCTGCAAACCCAACGCCGTCCGTAGCAGGGACAGCACCACAACGATACGAATGAACGAGGTCGTCATGATGACGATCGACGGCGCCAGCGACAGTACCGTCATCAGCCCGATCAGTTGCACCACACGGGCGCTCAAAGACCCGCCCTTGCCGAGATCGACATTTACCGACTGCGCCAGAGCGCTGTACGGCAGGATCATCATCGTGAAACCGAGAATGAACACCACCAGCACGATGAAGTTCATCGTTTTCGGGCCAAGCGGCTTGCGAATCTTCGGCTCAGCCTCAGCGGTACGCGCGTCAGAACAGGTCATCGTTGGGGTCCACGGAGGCTGTTCCTGACACAGGTTGATTTTCGGATGACCGGGCGCGCTGCGGCGCTTCGCTGGGCGCATCCAGTTCGCGGCCCTCGCCCAGCAGGATCAGGCGTTCGGTATTATCGAGCCGCACCAGCACCAGCCGGCGGGCGGGATCAAGCACCAGAGTCTCGATCACTTCCAGACGCTTGGCCCCGCGCTGCGCCTGCAGCTTCGCCATCAGCGCCGGCGCATAGCGGCGCAGCACATAGGCCAGGCCGAGGATCAGCCCGATGACAATGGACAGGCCGAAAAAGGCCCGCAGGATTTCTACCAGACTCATCTGTTCCTTCTGCGCCCACCGTAGTTAACGCGCCGTTTACTTAAAGCCTTCGTTAACCAAAAGGTGGGCATAATTTGCCTCATATTCATGGCATAACCCTCATTAGGTTGAGTCGCGCGATTTCGGAAAGGCCAGAGCATGACGACAAACACGGCTAATCAGGGCGTAGGCTTCCTGAACGCGCTGCAATCGCGCATGAGCTGGCTGACCGACCGCCAGAAGGTCGTGGCCCAGAATGTCGCCAACGCCTCGACGCCCGGTTTCAAACCGCGTGACCTGATGACCCAGGATTTCGGCAAGCTGATGGCCGGGCAGGACGAAGCGGCCAATGGCGTCGGCATGACCATGACCAATGCCATGCACCTGCCGTCACCCGATGGCGGCGCCACGCGGGCGAAGGAAATCGTCTCGCTCGATTCGGAAACCACCATGGACGGCAACAGCGTCGTACTCGAGGAACAGATGCTCAAGATGGCCGAAAGCCGGATGCAGTTCCAGGCGGCGGTCGGCTTTTACGAAAAGTCGATGTCCATGCTGCGTATGGCCGCGCGCGCACCAGGTAAGTAAGGAGTTAGCGGATGATAGACAACAGCAAGCCCCCTCAATCCAGCCAGACCATGGCCGTCGCCGCCAGCGCGCTTAAAGCGCAGCAGGCGCGGATGCGGGTCATCGCCGAAAACATCGCCAATTCGGATTCGACCGGCCGCACGCCCGGCGCCGATCCCTATCGTCGGCAGACGCCTGTCTTCACCTCGGCGCCCGTCGATGGCGCTACCGGCGTCAAGCTGGCCAATGTGGTGCAGGACATGAGCGCCTTCCAGCAGGAATATGACCCGACCCATCCGGCGGCCGACGCCACCGGTTACGTCAAGAAGCCGAACGTCAACCCGCTGATCGAAACCATGGACATGCGCGAGGCCCAGCGGTCTTACGAAGCCAATCTGAACGTCATCGAAACGGCGCGCGCCATGACCCAGAAAACCCTCGATATCCTTGAAAAATAAGGCCTGATCCATGGACCCCTTATCCGCCGCCCGCGCCTATGGCGCCGCCGTCAAACAGGCGCAGAACGCCGCCAAGGAGAGCAGCAACGAAGCCGGCGCCACGTCCGCGCCTGATTTCGGCAAGATGCTGCAGGGCGCGCTTGAGCACACGATGAAGACGACCCAGGGTGCCGAGAACATGATGGTCCAGCAATCGCAGGGCAAGGCGGAACTGATCGATGCCGTCACCGCGGTTTCCAGCGCCGAAACCAGCCTGCAAACTGTTATCTCCATCCGTGACCAGGTGATCAGTGCCTATCAGGAAATCATGCGAATGCCGATCTAGGCCATCCGCGTACAGCGTATAAAAAAGCCTTCCCGGTTGGCGCCGGGAAGGCTTTTTGTTTGTGTCATAAGCCGATCAGCTCTTCTTCGCGGGCGTTGCCGGCTTGGTGCCAGCCGGTGCAGGGCCCGGCGCGGCCGGTCCACCAGCGGCGGTCTTATTGAGCTGTTGCTGCAGGCCGTCGGCGCGTTGCATTCGCTTGGCCAGTTTTTCGGTCAGGTCCTTAGCGGCATCGGCCGACATGGCGCCGAGAATGGCCGCCAGCGCCCGGTCCTTCATTTTCGCCGCGATCGGCAGGCGGACATCGTCGCTCATGATCGTCATGGCCGCGGCGGCGTCCTTCGGTTTCATGGCGGCATAAACGGCCACCAGGCGGGTGGTATCGTCGTCCTGAACCTTGGTGGCCTGGTCGAGCAACCCCTGGATCTGTGTCTTCAGATCGGCCAGTTGGGTAATGCGGGCATCAAGCTTGGAATCGGCGGCCTCAATCAGCTGGGCGCGCGAATTAAGCTGCTGCTCGCGCTGGTCAAGCTGGGCGCGGCGCTGGCCAAGGCTCTGCAGGATATTCAGTTCATTGGGCGAAATGCCGGCCTGCTTGGCGAGATCGTCAACCGAAGTAGCGCAGATCGGCGTCATAGGGGCAGTAGCGGCCGCGTCCTTGCCTTGTGATGCCGCATCGGCGGCCATCAGGGCCGGATCGACGCCATAGCTCTGCGTCGGATCATCGGCACGATCGACCTCGCCTTTTCCCACTTTCAGGGCAGCCTTCTGAGCCGTTTTCTGGGCGGCCGGCTTGTCCGTCTTTTTGGCATCCGCGGCAAAGGCCGTCGCCGCCTTGAAGACGTCAGGCATCACTTCCAGGCTGGTGATCGCCTTGAGGGCAAATACACCGGCCACAGCAACGGCAACGAGCGGCAGGAAACGAGGTAAAGCCATTTACTAGGATCTCTTGATATTGAACTGGCGCGGGCGGCCTTTCGGCGTTTCCATGGAGGCAGATACCTTATCACCGCCGAAGAGGTCGTCTTCAACGGAAGCGACCTGCCGGGTCGGCAGGTTGAGCGTGCGGATCATTTCGTTGAGATTGGCGACCACCAGTTCGGACATCTGGACCTTGTCGATGATCTCGCTATCGTCATCCGGTTCGATATCCGGCAACAGGCTGCGGCCGGTGCGAATATAGGGTGTCTGATCGGGTCGCACCTCGTTCATGAAGGCCGTCCGATCACGCGGGCGAGCCGGTGTTTCCGCGTCGTGATGCGCCGGACGAATAACCTCACCCTCCGCCGGACGCGGCGCCAGTCGGATTTCCGGGCGCGGCAACGGCTGACTGCGGGCGGCTTCGAAGTTGACCAGCCCCTTGTCCAGTTCGGACTGGACACGTTCGGCACGCGTCACCTGCATGTCCAGTTTTTGCAGCACCTCGCGCGCTGCCAGGATACGGCCATGCAGCAGATCCTGCGACTCATCGGCATGACCGCGCAATTCCTTCAGCGAGGCATGGGCGCGGATCGCCGCGTCATCGAGATCATGCACCGCCTTGGCAAAGCCTTCGTGGGCGGCGCGCAATGCCTTCAGGCGCTTGTCGAGACGCATGCCGAACATCAGCGCCGCCACCAGCAGCGCCATCAGGATCACATCCATGATAATGTTCGTCATGCTCATGCCCGCCCCCTATTTCTTCGCCTGCATCAGCCGGCGCTTGGCGGCCGAAGCCAGGGGCGCATCGACGCGCACGGCAATGGAATGGCCCTTGCGGCCCATCCGGCCCGTGGTCAGCGGAATGGCGCCGCACTTCAGCTGGATCGGCGACTCGGCATTGGCGTTCAGGATCATGGTTTCGCCGACCTGAAGATTGAGTACCTGCGACAGCGGCATCTGCTGCTCGTCGAGCACGGCGCGCACCTCCATCTGGGTCGTCCAGATTTCGGTCGCCAGGTGGCTTTCCCAGATATTGTCGCGGCCGAACTTCTCACCCATGAACTGCTGGAGCAGCATCTTGCGGATCGGTTCAAGCGTGGCGTAGGGCAGCAGCAATTCAACACGTCCGCCACGGTCTTCCATATCGATACGCAGCTTGACCAGGATAGCCGCATTGGCGGGCCGCGCGATGGCGGCGAAACGCGGATTGGTTTCCAGGCGGTCGAGGTTGAAATTGACCGGCGTCAGCGGCTCAAAGGCAGCGCGGGCGTCATTGAGGATGACCTCGACCATACGCTGCACCAGCACGCGTTCGATCGTGGTATAGGGCCGGCCTTCGATGCGTAGCGCGGCCGTGCCGCGGCGGCCACCGAGCAGCACGTCGACGATCGAATAGATCAGGTTGGAATCGACCGTCAGCAGGCCGTAATTGTCCAGTTCCTCGGCGCGGAAAACCGCCAGGATGGCCGGCAGCGGGATCGAATTCAGATAATCGCCGAAACGAATCGAGGAGATGTTGTCGAGCGACACTTCAACGTTGTCGGAGGTGAAGTTTCGCAGGCTCGTCGTCATCAGGCGGACCAGCCGGTCGAAGACGATTTCGAGCATCGGCAGGCGTTCATAGGACACCATGGCCGAATTGATGATCGCCCGGATGCCCGAGCGTTCGTTATAGTCATCTTCCGACAGGTCGAAGCCAAGCAGGCTGTCGATTTCGTCCTGGTTTAGGATGCGCTCGGCACCGGACGGCATGTTGAAACGCTCGCCCATGCCGCCGCCGCCGACCATGGCTTCCCATTCGGCCGCCAGGTCACCGCCGGCGTCACCACTGCCACCGCCCCCAGCGCTTGATCCTCCAGAGGCGGCTTCGGCTTCGGCGGCGAGTTCCGCCTCCCAAGCCGCCATCATGGCTTCCTGATCGACCTCGTCGGACATTAGGTAATCAACATTTCTTCAATAAGCACGGCATTGATCTTGTGGGGCGCCAGGACGAGATTGACCCGGCGCAGAATTTCCAGACGCAGTTGATAGTTGCCCTGCGACCCCGAAAGGTCTTCCGGACGCAGTTCGCGCAGGAAGCCCTGCATCACGTCGTTAATGCGCGGCATGCTTTCGGTCAGGGCATCAACCGTTTCCTCATCCGGGCACTCAAAGGTCAGCTTGAGCTTGAGATAGCTGGCGCGACCATCGGGCGACTGGATGTTGGCGACCATGTTCGGCAGGGAGAGATAGGTGGTGCCGTTTGGTCCTTCCGAAGGCACGGGCTGAGTCGCCGGATCGACCTTGGCATCGCCGCCACCGCCGTGTTCGCCGCCTTCCTTTTTCTTTTCCTTCTTGGTGTCTTTCTTTTCGCCATGGCCGGCTTTTTCACCCTTGCCATGCTCGCCCGCCTTGGCGGCATCTGCCGGCGGCTTGGGTGCCAGGAAAAGGAAATAGGCCGCGGCCCCGCCGCCGCCCAACAGCAATACAGCCGCAGCGATAATGATAATCAGCAGGGGAAACTTCTTCTTGGGCGCGGCCTCGCCGTCGCCGCCTTCAGCGCCGTCTACCGGGGCCTCCGCATCCTTCGGCTTCTTTTCTTTTTTGGCCAAACTGCCCACCCATCGATAATACGCGACAGAGCTGAAACCCCGATCTTAGGCCCAACCCTTAAACAAAGCTTAAGCACCTCTGGTGAAGTGTTAAGGCCACTATCGCCAAACATGGTTAACGATTGCTTGTTATCCGCGCCCACACGGCATTTTTTGCCGCCCTTCCATGTGTCGGGATTCGGCGCAAATCGTCAACTTCCTTTTAAAACAAGGATTTGGCAAATTAACCATTTGTGGCACGGCGCTTGCATCTTCCAAAAACATGGTTAACGGCGCATCTGAGGGATCAGCGACGTTTCCGGTAAGACCCTGAATTTGAACCTCTAATTGGGAGCCGCTGACATGGATAATGCCAACTACGTCGCCTTGTCGCGCCAGATCACCCTGCAAAGGGAATTGGATATCAGCGCCAACAACCTCGCCAATATGAACACCACGGGCTACAAGTTCGAGGAATTGCTGGTCAATGCCGAACCCGGCGCCCCGGCCGTCAACGCGCCGATCCGCACACCGGCCAATTTTGCCTATGATAACGGCGTCGGCCGTAACTTCACCCAAGGCACGATGAACCAGACCGGTGCGCCCCTCGATGTGGCGCTGAATGGCGAAGGCACCTTCTTCACCGTCGCCGGCAAGAACGGCCAGCCCGCCTATACCCGTGATGGCGCTTTTACCCTGAACGGGGAAGGCACGCTTGTCACCGCTCAGGGCTATGTCGTCCAGGGCGATGGTGGCCCCATCACACTTGACCCGAAAAAAGGCGAGCCCAGCATCTCAGCAGACGGCATCATCACGCAAAGCTATCAGGGCCAGGCCGAACGCGTCGGCAAACTCAATGTCGTGCGTATCGCCAATATGAGCGACCTCTCCAAGCAGGGTGACGGGACCTTCACCCTGACCAGCAACCAGACACCGATTACCGCCACCGACGCTCAGGTCCGCCAGGGCTTCCTCGAATCCTCCAACGTCAACCCGATGACCGAGATCACCAATCTGGTGCGCATCAACCGCGCCTACACCACGCTCGCCAACATCGTCGACCAGAACAGCCAACTGAACCGAAGCGCCGTAGAGCGCCTCGGCAGAGTTGCGTAAGGAATAGATCATGCGCGCTTTAAGAACAGCTACGACGGGCATGGCCGCCCAGCAGATGAACGTCGAAGTCATCTCCAACAACATCGCCAACATGAACACGATCGGCTTCAAGAAGCAGCGGGCCGAGTTCCAGGACCTGCTCTACCAGAACGTTGAACGCATGGGCGCCCAGTCATCCGATTCCGGCACTGTTGTTCCCACCGGCATTCAAGTTGGTTCGGGTGTGAAGACCGGCAGCGTCTATCGCATCATGGAGCAGGGCAGTTCGACTCTCACCGGTAACGATTACGATCTTGAAATTCAGGGCGAAGGCTATTTCCAGGTCGAACTGCCCTCGGGCGAAACCGCCTATACCCGCGCCGGCAACTTCTCGCTTGATGACCAGGGTCGCCTTGTCACAACTGACGGTTACCTTGTCCAGCCCAGCGTGACCATTCCGCAAGGCGTGACCGGCGTGTCGATCTCCAAAACCGGCGAAGTTCAGGTCGTGACCAAGGGGTCCGGCAACACGACCCCCACTGTCGTCGGTCAACTGCAACTGGCTACCTTCGCCAACAAGGCCGGTCTTGACGCCCAAGGCGACAACCTGTTCCTGGAAAGCGGCGCTTCCGGCGCACCGAATGTCTCGACGCCGGGCGACACCGGCTTCGGCACCCTGCTGCAGGGCTACACCGAAGCCTCGAACGTCGATGCCGTCTCGGAAATCACCGCCCTGATCGTGGCCCAGCGTGCCTACGAGATGAACTCCAAGGTCATCACCACCGCCGACGAGATGCTGCAAACCACCAGTCAGCTGGCGAGGGCGTAGGTAAATGAAATTATTTGCTCTTTCCGCGTTCCTGCTGTTGGCACCCATGGCCGCTCACGCCCAGACCTCGCCCAATCCGCTGGTGCTGAAATCCAGCGTCATCGATGGCGACGGCCGCATTACCCTCGGCGATGTGTTCGACAATGCCGGCCAGGCTTCCGACGTCTTGCTCGGCTATCGCCAGGGGCCTACCGCCGTGCTCGATGCCGCCATCGTGCAATCGATCGCCGCGCGCAACGGTGTCTCCTGGGACAATGCCCGTGGCCTGCGCCGCATTATCGTCGCCGCCGGCCCGGAAACCGGCTCCGGCAATGCGCCGCAACTGGCCACTATCAGCGGACCGCAAAGCCCGGCGAACTGGGGGCAATCGGCTTTGAGCGGTCCCATCGCCGTAAAGCGATCCGAAATGGTCGCCGTCACCTGGACGCAGAACGGCCTCAGCCTTACCCTTTCGGGCCCGGCGCAAAAGGACGGTGCCGTCGGTGACGTCATCCAGATACAGAACCCGTCGTCAAAAAAGATGATCGACGCCGTCATTACCGGTCCAGGTGCAGCGGTTGCCGGGCCGGGCGCCGCTCAGATCCGTAATCAAACCTATCTTTCTTCCCGTTAATTTTGGGCGTTAAGTCCAGAAGGCCATCACATGTCCAAGCTCCTCTTTGCCGCCCCCGCCCTGTTCGCCGGTCTTGTCGCTCTCAGCGGCTGCGGTTCGGTCCGCGAAGCCGTCAACGGGCCCAACCTGACGCCGATGGCCTATCCGTCTGCCCTCGTGCCTTCGGAACAGGCTATTGCCTATCCGCAAGCCAACAACACGCCGGCCTCCAGCAATTCGCTGTGGCGTGTCGGTGCCCGCACCTTCTTCAATGACCAGCGCGCCCGCGCCGTCGGCGATATCGTGACAGTTCAGGTCGATATCAATGACAGCGCCCAGACGAGCAATGCCACAGATCGTTCGCGCACCAATGATTTCAACGCCGCCACGCCTTCGGTCTTTGGCCTTGAGTCCTCGCTCGGCAAAATCCTGCCCGGCGCTTATAACCCGGCCAAGGCCCTGGGTAGTTCTAGCGATTCAAGCTCGACCGGCGCCGGTTCGGTCAAGCGGGCGGAAAAAATTTCCGTCACCGTCGCGGCCATTGTCACCGGCGTGCTGCCGAACGGCAATCTGATCATACAGGGCACGCAGGAAGTCCGCACCAATCGCGAAGTGCGCGTCCTGACCGTTTCCGGCATCGCCCGCCCGGAAGATATTTCCTCGACCAACGCCATCAAGCATACGCAACTGGCCGAGGCGCGCATCTCCTACGGTGGCCGTGGCGACATTACCAACATGCAGAAGCCGCCCGCCGCCCAGGCCCTGATGGAAAAATATTCGCCGTTCTAAAGCCTATATTGAGACTTATCGACTAGAAGTGGCGGTCAGGTTCCCTGATCGCCACAAGGTGTTATGTCCGTTTCGTCTTCCCGCCCAAAGGACGCTCGCCACGAATTGCGAACAGACGGTGTCGCTGGCCCGGCACAGTGGCTTTTCTATGCCGAAGTGGCGCTGACTGTCTTCTGCCTCCTGATGTTCTCGAACGCCTTGATCGGCCCGCTGTTCGCGCCGCAGACCCTGGACGCAGCAGCGGCAGAAAGCGATTCCGCCGTCCTGCGCGTCATGTGGCTGCCGGTTTATGCCGTGACTCTCCTCCTGATCGGCTTTCGCATCACGCGTCTGCTGCGTATCCTGCCGGCGCTGTTCATGATCGGTATTCTGGTCGGGCTCTGCTTTGCCTCCAGCTACTGGTCGATTGCCCCCGACATCACCCTGCGGCGAACCATCGCTGTTGCCATTACCTCGCTGTTCGGACTTTATCTCGCCGGACGTTATAGGGGCGAGGAACTGGTCCAGATCATCGCCCTGAGCTTCGCCATCCTGACCTTCGGCAGCTATTTTGTCTGCATCTGCGTGCCGCATCTCGGCATTCATGACGACATCAATGCCGGGGCCTGGAAAGGCCTGTGGTATGAAAAGAACCAGATGGCAGCCATGATGGTGCTGGGCTTCATCGCTACCTGCGCCTCGGCCTATATCTCGCCGGAACGTCGCAAACTATGGATCGGCCTGGCGGTTCTCATATTCGTACTCGTCGTATTGTCGCGATCGAAAACCTCGCTGCTGGCCTGCCTGGCCAGCGCTGGCGCCTTTCCCGTACTGACAGCCCTGCAACGCGGCGGGGTGCGCAGCGTGATCTTCGCCTGGCTGGCGGCGACAGCCAGCCTGACTGGTGGCGCCCTGTTCTATATCGCGCCGGACCTGATCTTCAAAATGCTCGGCAAGGACCCGACGCTTACCGGCCGTACCGAAATATGGGCATCGCTGATGCGCCTGTCTGATAAGCACCCCTGGCTCGGTTACGGCTACAAGGCCTTCTGGACGCCAACTTCCATACCCGCCTCGGTCGTCCGTGCTGAAACCCACTGGGATGTGCCCTCGGCGCATAATGGCTGGCTCGACCTGCTGATTCAGTTGGGCTGGCTTGGCGTGATCCTGTTCGGAGGGGTGTTGGCGGCCGGCTTATTCTGCGCTCTCTTCCGCTTTGCCCGTGTGAAGGACGGCTTCTTCTCAGTGCTGATCCTGATGCTGTTCAGCTTCCTGATCCTGTCCGAGAGCTTTATCCTGTCGCAGAATTCGCTGATCTGGGCGCTATTCGTCTGCGCACTGGCGCGACTGACCGCCAACGCGGTCGAAACCTAATCTGCGGTCCCGACGGCTTCCGAAATCGAGCGGAACCCGTCGGCCTTGAGGCGCGCAACGAGATCGCGGCGGATGGCGTCGGCGAGGCGCGGCCCTTTATAGACCAGCGCCGAGTAGAGCTGCACCAGCGATGCGCCAGCGCGGATCTTGGCATAAGCCTGCGCGCCGTTCGATACACCTCCGGCGCCGATCAGGGTTAGCTTCCCTTCGGAAGCTGCCCGCGCAGTTTTTAATGCCCGTGTCGACAAATCGAACAACGGCGCTCCCGACATACCGCCGGCTTCTGAAGCCTGGGCCGAAATCAGCCCGTCGCGCGACAATGTAGTATTGGAAACGATCAGGCCATCAAGTTTGTGATCCAGAGTCGAGGTCACCGTATCGGCAATTTCCGCTTCAGTCAGGTCGGGTGCGATCTTGAGGAAGACCGGATAATTGCCGCCGGAAACCTTCATCAGCGCTGTACGCGTTTCAGCAATCTGTCCAAGCAGATCGTCCAGATACGACTTGCCCTGAAGCGCGCGAAGACCCGGCGTATTGGGTGAGGAAATATTGATGGTGAAATAGCTGCCCCCGGCGCTTACCAACCCCCACAGGCGCTTCAGACCGGTGATATAGTCAGCCATCCGGTCGGTCGCGTCCTTGTTGGCGCCGATATTCAGGCCAATCACCGCCCCCTTGCGGTGCGCATTGATATGCTCCAGATGACGTGAAAAGACGTCCAGCCCCTTATTGTTGAAGCCCATGCGGTTGATTACCGCCTGATCCTCGGTGAGGCGGAACAGGCGCGGCTTAGGATTTCCGCCCTGCGGCAGAGGCGTCACCGTGCCGCATTCGGCAAAACCGAAACCCGCGCGCACCATGGCCAGGGGCACGTCGGCATTCTTGTCGAAACCCGCCGCCAGCCCGATGCAATTGGGAAAATGCAGATTGCCGCCATCAAAAGGTACATCGACAGCCAGCTGCGGCGTATCCAAACGCGAAACCGGCCCCAAGCCAGCCTTGAGCAGCAGCACGGTCAGGGTATGCGCGTCTTCAGGCGGCAAAATATGCAGGGCACGTGTGGCGAGAGAATAGATCATTTGGCCAGATACAGTCCGTCATATATCGGCCGGCCGGCGGCATCGACATCGAAGACCGTTGCCGTCGCGGTTGGGTAGTTGCCGCGCACCTTGTCGGTGATCTCCGCGCCCGCCGCGCCTTCAAACAGGTATTCGGCGACCAGATACTGAATGCCCGGATTATGCCCTACCACCAGGATATACTGTCCGTCATCCTCGTGCGCCTCGATGGCCCGGCGCAAGACCTCTGAACCGGCATTGTAAAAATCTTTCGACACGAGGGCTCGAATATCGCCCAGAACGGCCTTCACTTCATCAAAGGTGCCCTGCGTACGGGCCGCACTGGAGACAAGGGCGAAATCCGGCTTTATGCCATAGGCTTTCAGCGCCCGCGCCACGCTTTGGGCTTCCTCCCGGCCACGATCGGCAAGGACACGATCGAAATCTTCGCCGGATTCGGCATCTTTTTCCGCCTTGCCATGGCGCATGATGATGAGTTGTTTCATATGCCCTGCTATGCCCCGGAATGTGCCGGAGGGTCAAGTATTCAGGCCAGTTCACGCACCACCGGTGCAGGATCACGCGAGGTCGGCACCGGCTGCGGCGGGTTCAGCACGCCGCGCAGTTCCTGAAGGATCGATTTCTGCGGGCGCGCCGTGTGGGCTATGAAAGGGCGCCGCCCGGCTTCCATCAGGATCAGCCCGCCCGTAATCGGCCAGACGCGCGGCAGGATATTTTCCAATGCCCCGGACCAGCGCAAAAAGGGACTGAACGGTGGCGCATAGAGCGCATAGGACCAGGCCAGCGGTTCCAGTTCGGCATCGCGCAACGCGGCTTCCAGTTGCATCCGGCTATAGGGCTGGCCATAGCCGAAGGGCGTCTTTTCGGCATGGGCCCAGAAACCGCCACGCGCCGCCACGCCGAGAATCAGCTTGCCATTGGGCGCCAGCAGGCGCGAAGCCTCCAGCAGCAGGCTTTGCGGCACGGGCGATTCTTCAAGGATATGAACCATCAGAATGCGATCGAAAAGGGCCGTGGGAAACGGCAGGGCCTCTTCCTCGACCAGAGCGGTGCGCACTCGCATATCAGCAGGCCAGATTTCCGCGCCCTGCGCCGCCGGCATGGCCGAAAGCACACGGCGGGCTTCATTGAACCGGTCGAGCCATGGCGTACAATAACCAACGCCGAGCACATCCAGCCCGCGCACATCGGGCCAGGCTTCGCCAAGCTTGCGGCCGATCAGACGCTTCGCCACAGCGCCTTCCGGCGACTGATAAAAGCGGTTGAGATCTTCGACCGAACGACGCAACGGGCTTCCTTTGGTTATTGCAAGGCCTATATAGGTTAGAACATCCAGATTATCAGGGCGACTCCTAAGATGGGCCTAAAGGTTGATATCTTCCCGGCACTGCAGGACAATTACGGCTTTATCCTGCGCGATGAAGCTTCAGGCCGGGTGGCTATTATCGACGCACCCGAGCCGCGCGCCATCAGCGAACGCCTGTCAACGCTGGGCTTGGACCAGTTGGATTATATCCTCAATACGCATTGGCATCCGGACCATGCCGGCGGCAACGCCCTCCTGAAAAAGCGTTATGGCGCCAAGATTTATGGCCCTCAGGAAGTGACGCGGATCGCACCCCTCGATCATGTGCTAAAACCAGGTGATGCATTCGGGCTGGGCGAAACCGTGTTGGATGTGATCGATCTGGGTGGCCATACCCTTGGCCATATCGGTTATGTGGACCGCGCCGGAGGGCAGGCCTTCGTGGCCGATACTATCTTTCCGCTGGGCTGCGGTCGCCTGTTCGAAGGCACGCCGCAACAGATGTGGAGCGCACTGAAACGCATTGCAGAATTGCCAGATGAAACAATTCTCTACACGGCTCACGAATATACGCTATCTAATCTGAAATTCGCCGAAAGCCTGGGGAATGATGCTGCACTAATGGAGCGCGCCGAGAAAATCCGCATACTGCGTGAACGCGGCAAACCGACCGTGCCTTCGACCGTGGCGGAGGAAAAGGCAACCAATCCGTTCCTAGTCTATCCGTTACGAGAAAAGGATTTTGTGGCCCAGTCCGCGAAATTTGGCGAATTGCGTCGGGCTAAAGACCGCTTTTAACGTCTGGCTGTGCTGCCGACCGGGGCAGAGGTCAGGATGACGTTGAAAATACGCCGTGAGGACGGGCGGCCGCTCCAGTCGCCGCGCGAAACATCGAGCTTCAGTACCAGAATGCCATTTTGCAGGGTGGCGCTGGGTGGACGGCCTTCGATGAATTGCACCGAGCGAACCTGTGACATGGTTTGTTTGCCGCGCGCCTGCTGGGATACCTGCACCAAAGCCTCGGCCGTGACGCCTGCGGCATCGGCATAAAGGAAATCGGCGCCCGGCGTCACATCCGGGGCATCAAAGCCGATGGTGCGCCCCACAGCAAGGCTGACCTTGCGGCTGGCGTGGACGAGAGATTGAAACAACAGGCTTGGCGACATGCGACCGGGCGTAAAGGCATCAGCCTTGCCGGTAACAGCGACGGGATCACCCATAGGCCGGTCATCGCTGAATAGGATCATGCCACCCCAGCGGGTCGATTTCAGGATCGGTTCGCCGATATCATTTTTGTAGATGACGTCGCCCTTCGGCCCCTGGGTCGGGGTAAGCAGCCACACCTCATCATCACCATCGAAACGCATAAGGCTTCTGTTGCTCGATTCATCGAGAATAAAGCCCTGTCCGTCTTCCGAGGTAAAATGCGCCACCGGCGGACGGGACGATGTCCGGCCATCATCAGCCTTCTTGCCGAACATGGCTTCCTTGAGCGACCGCGGCCCGTCAGCCAGCGCCGCGCGGGATTCAACGACACAGAACACAAGGATCAGTGCGGCCAGAAGGCGTGCCAAATGATGTGCCAGGGTCTTGTTCATTGAGAAACGATTTACGGACTGACTTGGGCGGATTTAAGACGCCGGTTAACTTTCGAGCGCCGCAATACGGGCGTAAAAAAGACGCGGATGCCAGCCATCCGCGCCTTTGACTTTAACTTCCGGGCACGACTTTGATCGATGCATAAGCCGGCTCGATGCGGCGAAACGAAGTTCGGCGAAGTCAAAATCGTTAGCTTTCGAGACCCGTAGCGGAACGTACTTTTCGTACGTGAGCAACGGAAGCTCGAAAAATGGCGATTTGCAGCGCATCGAGGCGCGCTTACGCGCGATCAAAGCATGTGTTGGCCGCCATTGATGGCGATGGTCGCACCGGTAATAAAGGCGGCATTGTCCGATACCAGGAAGGCCGTTACTTCGGCGATTTCTTCCGGCGTGCCGAGGCGACCAACGGGGATGCCGCCGACGATCTTTTCCAGCACGGCGGGTGCGATGGCCGAGACCATTTCCGTCGAGGTATAGCCCGGCGCCACGCAGTTGACCGTGATGCCCTTATTGGCCGATTCCATAGCCAGCGCCTTGGTGAAACCGATCATGCCGGCCTTGGCGGCCGAGTAGTTTGTCTGGCCCGCCTGGCCCTTCTGGCCATTGATCGAGGAGATGTTGATGATACGACCCCAGCCGCGCTCACGCATGCCTTCGATCACCTGGCGCGTCATGTTGAAAACGCTGTCCATATTGGTGTGGATGACTTCCTGCCACTGGTCTTTCGACATCTTGTGGAAAAAGCCGTCGCGCGTGATGCCGGCATTATTTACCAGCACGTCGATCGGACCCAGGGCGGCTTCGACTTCCGCGGCAGCGCGTTTGCAGTCCTCGAAATTATCGACGCTGCCCTTGACGATGAAAACACCCAGTTCCTCGGCAACCCGCCTGGCGTTTTCTTCGTTACCGGCATAACCGGCGGCGACCGTCAGGCCGGCGTCTTTCAGGCGCTTAACAATGGCCTTGCCTATACCGCGCGTCCCGCCGGTAACCAGTGCAACTCTGCTCATATCGAAATCCTCTCTGTAAAATTTTTTAGATCGCTTCAACAGCCAAAGCCACGCCCATACCACCACCAATGCAAAGGGTCGCCACGCCCTTTTTCGCACCGCTGCGCTGCATTTCGTGCAACAGGGTAACGAGCACACGGGCACCGGAAGCACCGATCGGGTGACCGATGGCGATGGCGCCACCGTTGACATTGACCTTCGACGTATCCCAACCCAGCTCGCGGTTAACGCTGATCGCCTGGGCGGCGAAGGCTTCGTTGGCTTCGATCAGATCAAGATCGCCAATCGACCAGTTGGCCTTCTTCAGCGCCTTCTGCACCGCCTGGATCGGGCCGGTACCCATGATCGCCGGGTCGACGCCGGAAATGCCGCTCGATACGATGCGGGCCAGCGGCTTCAGGCCGCGCCGGTCAGCTTCGGCACGCGACATCAGCACCACGGCGGCAGCGCCGTCATTGAGGCCCGAAGCGTTGGCGGCAGTGACAGTGCCTTCCTTGCTGAAAGCCGGGCGCAGGCCGGAAATGCTGTCGATGGTGACGCCGTGGCGGATGAACTCGTCCTTGTCGACGACCGTATCCCCCTTGCGGCCCTTGATGGTGTAGGGCGCGATTTCGGCATCGAACTTGCCGGCCTTCTGGGCGGCTTCGGCCTTGTTTTGCGAGACGACGGCGAATTCATCCTGTTCCTGGCGACTGATGCCGAACTTGGTGGCGATGTTCTCGGCGGTCGTGCCCATGTGGTAGTTATTGAAGGCGTCCCACAGGCCGTCCTTGATCATGGTGTCGACCAGCGACAGGTCGCCCATCTTCTGGCCGGCGCGGATGTAAGCCGCGTGGGTGGCCATGGACATGCTTTCCTGACCGCCGGCCACGACGATGGCGCTGTCACCGAGCGCGACCTGGGCAGCCCCCAGGGCGACCGCGCGCAGACCGGACCCACAGATCTGGTTGATCGACCAGGCGGGAGACTCGTAGGGAATACCGGCCTTTACCGAGGCCTGGCGCGCCGGCCCCTGCCCTTGGGCCGCCTGGAGTACCTGCCCCAAGATGACTTCGTTGACGTCAGAAGCCTGCAAACCAGCCCGCTCGACCGCCGCCTTGATGGCGTGGGCGCCGAGATCATGCGCCGGCACCGCGCCGAAGCTGCCGAGGAAGGAACCGACCGGTGTACGGGCGGCGGAGACGATAACGACTTCATTGACGGACATGCCGGACTTCCCTTGTAGACTGTATACACCAAAAAAGACTTGCGTAACCGCGACTTAAGGCACCTGTCAGGTGAAATCAAGTTACGCCGTTATCCCTGCGCCTGAACACTGGTTTCAGTTTATGACCGCATTCGTGCCCTATCGTGATGGGCACGTCACGCCTAAAATCCGTCCTTCCACACCCGGCCATTCAATTTTTTGTGCGCAGCATCACTTGCAATATGTATTGCGAGCCAATTGCGCAGGACACAATAATGAAATCCTTGCCAGCAAGGGATTTTTGTCAATTTCAAGCGCCCTCTTTACGCAAAGGCAAAAAAGCGCTTATGTTGTATGTGCGAAATAAAAGACAGCCCGATGAATCGGGCGCACTATCCCCGGAAGCGTACAAGGAGAGACTGCTCAGATGGCCGAAACAAAGACACGGGCAAAACGCGGTGAAGGCGATCGCGTCATAATCAAGAAATACGCCAACAGGCGTTTGTATAATACGGCCACCAGTTCCTATGTCACGCTCGATAATCTCAGCGACATGGTCCGCCAGGGCGTTGATTTCGTCGTTTTTGATGCCAAATCCGGCGATGACATCACCCGCGGCGTGCTGGCCCAGATCATCTTCGAGGAAGAGAGCCGCGGCCAGAACCTGCTGCCGATCCAGTTCCTGCGCCAGTTGATCGGCTTTTATGGCGACAGCATGCAGAACCTGCTGCCCACCTATCTCGAAATGTCGCTCGACGGTTTCGCCAAGCAGCAGGAACGTTTCCGCTCGCAATTTTCGCAGGCCTTCGGCGCCGCGCCCGGCATCGGCTTCTTCGACGAGCAGGTATCGCAAAACCTGGCCATGTTCGACCGTGCCATGCGCATGTTCTCCCCCTTCTCGTTTGCCAATGCGACCGGCGGCGCGTCCGGACCAGCCAGCGCGCCGCACGAACCGGCGCCTGAAACCCCCTCCGCCAAACCCGAAACGGATCAGGTCCGCGAACTGCGCGAACAGATGGAAGCCATGAAAGCCCAGATCGATCGCCTGGCGCAAAAAGGTTAAATGAGGCCGGCGGTTATTCTTGCGAATGGCCGCCGCTTCCTCAGTTTGTTTTAACGCAAATACGATAGACTTCCGGCATGAACGGAAACCTGCCCAACAATAATCTGCCTGTGCCTGCCGGTCCGGTCATCGACCACGGATCGAAAGACGACGTGCGCCGCAAGCGTAAAGTCACGGCGGAGGCAGATGATGCGACCTATGCCGCCCAACTTCTCAGCGGCGGCGAAAAGCGCGGACTGCGTGGCGGTCCGGAAACGCTCGATCGGGCAAAATCGACCTATCTCAAGTCGGAATATTCCGGCCCCAATGATCGACGCCCGGCGCCCGGCCGTGTCACCAAGACTGAAATCTAACAATAATTTCCCGGCATACTACTTGCAAAGAGTGAGACTCCTTTATTGTGGAGCCTCGTGTGCTGTCCTTTTCTAACCCCCGTAAAACCCGTCCGGCCTGGACGCGTGTCGCCACCCGCGCTTTCGACATATTCGCGGTGACGCTTATTTTCGCGGTGTTTGGATAACAGAAAGCCCACTGGCGGTACCAGCGGGCTTATGGTCTTTCAATCCAGGCTCAGTGCCCGAAGTCGATATCTTTCCGGGCCGAGACCGCCGTGACGATAAAGCCGGCCAGCACATCCATGAGCGTCATGAAGGTGAGCAGGAAAAAAGCCGAGGTGGCGAACGGTTTGAACAGAAGAAACTCAACCAGGCAGACGATGAACAGCACCATCGACAGCGAATGATTGACGATGGCCACCTTGTCGGATTTGGTTGATTTCAGCAGTTCGAAAAACAGGCAGATCAGCGCGCCGAACAGGATGACGTCACCGACATTGACCGACCAGTGCGTGCCGGCGGATGGCATGGGCAGGTTGAACAGCACCTGCATGACAGCATTGTAAGCCGCACCGTCGCTGCCACCCAGCGAGAATAGTGCCAGGATGTTGTAAACGAGAAACGGAATGACGAGTAAAGGAAACGCGGTAATCAAGCTGAACCCCCTTCTATGATTATCAGCTGGCGGCTGTCTGTCGTACATGCCGATAGCCGCTTCCTGTGCGATAAGATCCCGGTCAATAGCCATTTCACTGCTCCTGACGCCGATTTACCGCCCGCTTTCGGTAACCTTTCCGGGCTGACGTAAACGGCTGTTTAACCACATTACACCGGGCAGGTCGGAAAGCGCTACAGCTAAACGTCCGATATTGGTATATTTGGACTGACCTGTGGTACGTAAGCGATCATCCACGGGTTCAAATAAAATATCAAAGCCTTCCCGCGTCACCAATGAAGGCAGGTAGCGGTGCATCTGGTCGAAATAGGGCAAACGCAGAAAAACCTCACGGCGCAGGGCTTTCAGACCACACCCCGTATCATCGGCCTTGTCATTGAGCATGGCCTTGCGGATACGGTTGGCCCAACGGGAGGCCACCTTTTTTGACGAGGTATCCTGGCGATTGCGACGCTGACCGGCCACCATGCCTACAGTTTCAGGCGCATCCCGCAGAATTTGTGACAGGCGGGCGGCATCAGTCGCCGGATTCTGGCCATCGCCATCAAGCGTCACCACCAGCGGCGCCTTCGCGGCGAAGACACCGGTGCGCATGGCGCCGCTCTTGCCGACATTGTTTTCGTGACGCAGCACGCGCAGGGAAGGGATATCGGCCTGCGCCGCCACCAGCCGCGCATGGGTTTCATCCGAACTGCGGTCATCAACAAAAATGATCTCGAAGCCATCCGCACCGAACACCGCCGAAAAGGCCGCGTCGACTTCCCTGGCGACTTGTACGGCCGCTCCTTCTTCATTATAGACGGGCACCACGGCGGAGACGGTAAGAGACATTCTGGCGGGCTCGCTTTACTGTGTGTGCAAGGGATTGAAACCCATCGGGTTTTATGCCTCATAGACCGTTTGCTTTTCAGCGTAAATAGGGGCCGCAATGGGTTCGTTGTCCGCGACCACACAAAATCTGGTCCAGCCAGTTCTACAGTTCGTGCAAGGGCACTTCGCGCAACTGGTCTCCAAAGGCCGGCGCGGACCGTTGCTGGCGGCCCTGCTGGCCTTCGTAGTGGCCCTGCCCTGCGCCATGATGATGCCCCCGCTGGACCGCGATGAATCGCGGTTCATCCAGGCCTCGGCCCAGATGATCGAGACACACGACTACATCAATATCAATGTGCAGGATGTCCCGCGTTACAAGAAACCCGTCGGCATTCACTGGCTCCAGGTGGCGGCAGTAAAACTAACCTCCAGTGTGGCCAAACGCGACGTGCTGGCTTTCCGCTGGCCATCGATCCTTGGCGCAGCACTGGCGGCCTTCGCCTGTGCCTGGGGGGCTTCCTATGCCTTCGGCACGCGCATCGGCACCAAGGCGGGCATCATCTTCGCCGTGACCTTCATGCTGTCGACGGAGGCGTTTATCGCCAAGACCGACGCCGTGCAGTGCGGTTTCATCACCCTGATGATGGCCGCGCTGGCACAGATATATTTGCGAACGCGGGACCTCGGAAAAGACGATCCGCGACCGAAAATGAGATGGGTCAAGCTGGTCTTCTGGCTGGCGCTGGCCGGCAGCATCATGATCAAGTTCATTATCGGCCCGATGATCCTGGCCACCACCCTGCTGACCCTGTGGCCCTGGGATCGCCGGATTAGCTGGGCCCGCAACATGGGCTGGGGCTGGGGACTGATACTGGTGGCCCTGATCTGCGGCCCATGGATCATGGCGATTACCGTCACCACCGACGGCCAGTTCTGGGTCGGCGCCGTCGGCAAGGATTTCGCCGACAAGCTGAAAGGCGGTTCGGAAGGCCATTTCATGTGGCCCGGCTATCATCTGGCACTGTTGCCGATCACCCTGTTTCCCGCAGCCTGGTTCCTGGGCGGCGCCCTTCAGACAGTGATTTCACGCCGCCATGAAGCCGCCATTCGCTTTGCGATAGCCTGGTTTCTGCCGGCCTTCGTGATCTTCGAACTGTCGCCCACCAAGCTGCCACATTATACCCTGCCGACGTTTGCCGCCTTGGCCTGGCTATGCGCCGTTTCGCTGGACGTACCACTAAAACTGTGGGCGAAAATCGTCAATGCCACCGCCGGAATCGTCGGCGGTCTGGTACTCAGCGCACTGGCCATTGCCGGTTTTGTTCTTTATGGCGCCGGCGCTGCGATGATTTTCATGATCGCCGTTATTCTCGCTGCCGCCGTTATTGGTGGCTTCGGCGGCTGGCTCATGTGGGTCAATCGTCAACGCACGGGCTTCGCCTTCCTGTTGGCGGCGGGTATCCTGACCCACCTCGCTTTTGTCAGCGAACTAGCACAACTCAAGCCATTATGGATTTCCCGACAACTGGAAGCCGCCCTTGTAACCGCTCATCTCGATCCGCGACGTGATCTGCGTACCCCCGGACCGGTCGCTATTATCGGCTACTCCGAACCGAGCTTCGTCTTCGCCATGGGCACCAAAACGCAGTTGCTCAATGATGACGTCAAGGGCGCGGTTCAGGCATTGCGTGAAGGCCGGCCACTATTCGTTGAATCACAATTCGAGAAGGCCTTCCAGTATGAGGCCAAGGCACGCGGACTGACGCCTCACGTCATTACCCAAGTGAAAGGCCATAATTACAATGGCCGTGATCAGGTGCTGACGCTCTACGACAATCCGCCGGTGATGAATTAGTCCGGCACCGGCCCGACCTTAATCGCCCGTCTCGTCTTCTTCATCCCGCAGGCGATCACGGAACATGGCGCGGATAACAGACACGCCTATTATCAGCGGCCCTAACAGACGGACATAGGCTATACGCCAGAAGCCCTTACCTTTTGCCCGCTTGTTGAAATAGTAGATCAGGCCATTGCCCTTGTTCCGTTCGACAAAGACCGGCTCGACACGTGAGGTATGGCCTTCGTGGACCACCTCCGCGTAGGGGTGGAAGAGCACCGCGCCGCCCATTTCACGCGCACGCCAGCACAGGTCCACGTCCTCGACATGCAGGAAAAAATTGCTGTCAAAGCCTTTCAACAGACTGAAATCCGCACGCGAGACGGCGAAACAGGCTCCGGAAATGGTCGGCACAGCCACAGGCGCATCGGGCAGGGGCTGATCTTCATAGTGAATCTCATATCTGCGCCAGGCGGGCACATATTTATGCAAGTGAAGAAGGGAAACCAGCGTAGTGATAGGGGTGACCTCACCGCGCCGCGCGCCGCGCTGCTCCGTCAGATCCGGATTGAGCAGACGCGCCCCGACGATGCAGGGCGCATCGGGCGTTCGTTTTTTCTGCTCCTCGGCGGCCATGATCAGCTTGCGTGGACAATCAGGCTGCAGCAGGGCATCCGGATTAAGGAAGACCAGCCACGGTTGGGTAGCAAGATGCGCGCCCAGATTGGCCGCCTTGGCAAAACCGATATTGCCCTGCCCCTGTATCAAAAGGATATGCTCATGCTCTTCCTTAAGGTCACGCAACCATTGCTCTACCCTTTCGGAACTGCCGTTATCAATCAGAATGAACTGCTTGACACAGGGCGTATTAAGTACCCGTTTGATACTGTCAAACAATACCCGCCCTGTATGAAAGACGATCATGATAACCGTGATGCCGTCCTTGTCATCGCAAGGCGCGATCTCGTTATGCTGCATGAAATATTGCGCTTCGCTGGTGGCCAGCTTGCGTTCTTTCAGCATCTCGATGATGGACGGCGGCAGTGCAGTCATCAGCTCTCTTTCAAATCAGGCGGCGTAGCATCGTCAGTCAGTTTCTTCACGGCATCGGCGATGCTGAGGATGGTCTGGCCCTCGGAACCGAGGAAACGCAGGGCCACCTCGCCGGTTTCGGCTTCCTTGCGGCCGACGACGGCGATTACCGGCACCTTGGCCAATGAATGTTCGCGGACCTTGTAGTTGATCTTCTCGTTACGCAGATCGGCCTCGACGCGCAGACCGGCCTTGCGCAACGCCTCGACAACGCTCTCAGCATAGGGATTGGCGTCGGAAGTGATCGGCGCCACCACGACCTGAACCGGGGCCAGCCACAACGGGAAACGGCCGGCATAGTTTTCGATCATGATACCGATGAAGCGCTCGAACGAACCCAGGATGGCGCGGTGAAGCATGACCGGGCGCTGGCGAGACCCATCCTCGGCAACATATTCCGCTTCCAGGCGCTCCGGCAGGACATAGTCGAGCTGGAGTGTGCCGCAGGTCCATTCACGACCGATGGCGTCCTTGACGATGAAGTCGAGCTTGGGCGCATAGAAGGCGCCATCGCCTTCCGCGATCACCGGCTCGACGCCGGCAGCACGGGCGGCTTCGGCCAGCATGCCCTCGGCCTTGTCCCAGAATTCATCCGAACCAGCGCGGGTTTCCGGGCGCGTGGCCAGGTTGATATAGGCGGTTTCCATGCCGAGATCGGCGTGGATCATCTTGGTCAGGCGGACGAACTTCTCCGTTTCCTCGACGATCTGGTCCTCGCGGCAGAAGATGTGGGCATCGTCCTGGGTAAAGCCACGCACACGCATCAGGCCGTGCAGCGAACCCGACGGTTCATAGCGGTGGCAGGCGCCGAATTCGGCCATGCGCATCGGCAATTCCTTGTAGGAACGCAGGCCGACCTTAAATATCTGGACGTGGCCAGGGCAGTTCATCGGCTTCAGCGAAAGCGTTTCGCCTTCGACCGTCTCGCACACGAACATGTTCGGGCGATACTTTTCCCAGTGACCCGACTTTTCCCAGAAGGTACGATCGAGCACCTGCGGCGTCTTGACCTCGACATAGCCGGCCGAATCGAGGCGGCGACGCATATAGGCCTCAAGCGTGCGCCACAACTGCCAGCCCTTGGGGTGCCAGAAGACCATGCCGCGGCCTTCTTCCTGCATATGGAAGAGGTCCATGGCGCGGCCGAGCTTGCGGTGATCGCGCTTCTCGGCTTCCTCGATGCGATGGATATAGGCTTCGAGATCGGCTTCCGACGCCCAGGCCGTGCCGTAGATGCGCTGGAGCTGGGCGTTGTTGTGGTCGCCGCGCCAGTAGGCGCCGGCCAGCTTGGTCAGCTTGAAGGCCTTGCCGATGAATTTCGACGACGGCAGGTGCGGCCCGCGACAGAGATCCTTCCAGGCGTCGCCATGACGATAGACCGTGATGGTTTCGGTACCTGGCAGGTCGCGAATGATCTCGGCCTTGTAGGCTTCACCGATGCCTTCGAAATGCTTGATGGCGTCGTCGCGGTCCCAGACCTCGCGGACGATCTTCTCGTCGCGGTCGACGATTTCCTTCATCTTGGCTTCGATCCTGGCGAAATCGTCCGTGCTGAAAGGCTCATCGCGAGCGAAGTCGTAATAAAAGCCATCCTCGATCGACGGCCCGATGGTGACCTGCGTGCCTGGAAACAGTTCCTGCACCGCTTCGGCCAGGATGTGGGCCGTGTCATGACGGATCACTTCGAGCGCCTCGGGAGCGTCGCGCGTCAGAATTTCCAATGCCCCCCCCTGCTCAAGCGGTCGATCCAAGTCCAGTAATTCTCCGTCGAGTTTGATAAGGACTGCCTTCTTCGCCAGTGATTTTGACAGGCTTTCGGCAATGGCCCTGCCGGTGGTCCCCCGGTCAAAGCTGCGAATAGCGCCATCGGGAAACGTCAAGTCTATCATCATCTTAGTCACTTTTAGCTGGCGACCTGTAGCCCTTACGGCGGGCTTCATCGCGCAATATTTTAAATAAGGATTCGATGCGATCTTTATAAAAACCACATCAAACCGGGTTCTGTGTGCTGATCAGGGCACGCAGACCTTACTCTTTTGATTCCTTCGGCGGAACCGGATCATATCCATTGCTTCCCCCCGGATGGCAACGACAGATACGCTTGATACCCAGCCACGCCCCTTTTTCGGGGCCATGTGTGATCAGGGCTTCGGCCATATATTCGGAACAGGTCGGCCGAAACCGGCAGGCTTGTCCTATATAGGGCGACAATGTGAGCTTGTAAGCTCGCAACGCCGCTCGCACGGAACGTTCATAAAGAGCGGTCATGCGTCACCGAATGAAGAAAAAGCCCGACGGCGTCAACCCCCGCGACAAGCCCCCTCGTCACCGGCCATATAGAGACAAGTTTGCACCGCCTGGCAAGACGGAAGGGTACAAATTACCGCTTTAGTTTATTTCAGTGATGAAATAGCCGCACTGGTTGCTTCCAGGGCCAACAGGGTGGAGGCATGACGCGCCGGATAATCCTTTACGGATGAAAGGATTGCCAGATCAGCGAAACGTTCAGGAAAGGTCACGGCCTCGCCTTTGAGTAGATTCCGCAACGCGTCGCGGGCGGCCGTCACCTCTTCGCCTGTAGCGCCGATCACATGCTGGCTGAGAATCGCCGCGCTCGCCTGGCCCAGGGCACAGGCCTCAACCTGCTGGGCGAAATCCGTAATCACGTCGTCCTGCATATTGAGTTCGACATGGATGGTGCTGCCGCACAGCTTCGCCACCCGGTCGGCTGTCGCCTGTGGATTTGCCAGATGCCCGACATGCTGCAACTGGGTGGTGCGGCGCAGGATTTCGCGGGAATAGAGTTCGTCGATCATGGCTACCAGATGGGCGTGACGGCAGGATACCGCAAGACTATTTCTTCTTGCCCCAGAAATGGGTGTTGAGCCATTTCGGGCGCGGCTTATGCAGCGGGTCCTCCTTCGGCACCGGCGGCACCAATACCGACGACGCGTGCGGATTGGCGGCATATTTCGCCTCGGCCCGCGTTTTCAGCGCTTCGCCAAACGCCGCGAAACCGGTGCGGATGTGGTCGCGGTAGGCTTTCCCTTCACGTTCCGACAGATAGCCGCTGAACAGCGCGCCGATCGAGAAACTGCTGCCATATTCCGACAGGGCGTCGAACTCGAAATAGCGGATCAGGCTGCCGGCATAGAAGGGCTTCGGCACGGTGATATGGATATGCGACAACGGCGTCCAGTCGGCGATCGTACCATCGGTTTCCCAGGTACCAAGGCCTTCATAATATTCCTCAAGATGGATCGGCGCGCCAAAATGCAGGGCCCCCTCGGCCTTTTTGTGGATCGGGCTCCACTCCGGCCAGGCATTGATATCAGCGATGACCTCATAAACATCGTCAATCGGTGCGGCGATGCCGACGCGCTGTTCGATCTTGATCGCCATCAGGAGGTCACCTTCAGTTTCCAGGTTGCGCCGGCGGGACCATCCATGACCTCGACGTTCAGCGAATTGAGCGCATCACGAATGCGGTCCGATTCCGGCCAGTTCTTGGCCGCACGGGCAGCCGCACGCTCGATCAGCAGAGCCTCGACCTGGGCGGTCAGATCATCGGAAGCGCCGCCCTTGAACCAGTCTTCCGGGTCTTGCTGGAGGATGCCGAGTACATTGGCCAACAGCAAGAAATCGTGCTTTACGAGTGATGCGGCAGCGGTAGAAACCTCAGCGGCGTCAGGTGTTCGGGGAACATCCGGATCCGCTAAGTGCTCAAGATTATGCGCCAGACTGTTAGCACTCTCATAAAGCTTCGCCCTTGCGGCTGGGGTATTCAGATCGTCCATGAGAACGTCCAGAATTTGATTCCCACGTTCGTCCCAAGGCGCAACATGCTTGGTTCTTAACAATACGCCATAAAGATAATCTAACTCTTTCCGGCTCTGCTCCAGCAGTTCCGGTGTCCAGTTGAGCGGTGAACGATAATGCCCGCTCAACAAAGCCCAGCGGATAACCTCACCCGGATAGTCCTTGATCAGATCATGCACCAGCACGACATTACCGATCGACTTTGACATCTTCTCACCGGAGAAGTCGAGGAAACCGTTATGCATCCAGTATCTGGCATAGGCCGCGGGATCAGAATGACCGTGCGCCGCGCAAGACTGGGCGATCTCATTGGTGTGGTGCGGGAAGATCAGGTCCTGGCCACCGCCATGAATATCGATCGGCAACTGCAACACCGCTTCGCTCATCGCCGAGCATTCGATATGCCAGCCCGGACGGCCTAGCAGACCTTTTGGCCCCGGCCACACCGGCTCACCCGGCTTTGACGGCTTCCACAGCACAAAATCGGCCGCGGCATCCTTGTTCTCAGCCACCTCGACGCGCGCGCCGGCGATCATATCGTCAAGCGAGCGCTTGGCCAGCTTGCCATAACGACCTGATCCACCATCATAATCCGCCACACGGAACAGGACTTCACCGTCATCGGTGACATAGGCGGCTTCCCGCGCGATCAGGTCCTCGATCATCGCCACCATGTCTGGCATGTGATCCGTGGCCCGCGGCTGATAGGTCGGCGGCAGGGCATTCAGCGCCGCCATATCGGCATTATAGATATCAGCGAACCGGTTGGTGATGACGGAAATATCGACGCCTTCATCCATCGCCTTCTTGTTGATCTTGTCATCGACGTCGGTGATGTTGCGCGCATAGACCACGTGGTCCTCGCCATACAGATGCCGCAGCAGGCGAAACAGCACATCGAACACCACGACCGGGCGCGCATTACCGATATGCGCGTAGTTATAGACCGTCGGCCCGCAGACATACATCGTCACACGATCAGGATTTTTTGGCGTAAACGCGACCTTTTGGCCGCTTAAAGTATCGTGAATGTGCAGGGTCATGAGTTTTCGAGTTGCAAACGGATTTCCTTCTCCCATATAGGGACGGTTGAGCATTGTCACCACGTTAATAGCGCTTCCGAATGATCCGCAAGGCGCGCCGGAACGTAAGGGTGTCAGGGGTTTAGGACGATATTGTTTGATTTTCGGGAACCTTTTTACGATAAGGTCGTCAAACTCTATGGTCCGCCGCTGAACGGCGGGCTCATTATGAAGGATGTCACGCGTCATTCCGGAACCTCCGTTCCGGCGCTACTCGGCCTTCGGGAGCATTGAAAATTTTATGGATACGCTGGAACCCATGCTGGGCAATTCTACCCCTGAAAACAGCCTGCTGAACACCTCGAAGCCCAAGAGCATCGTCAGCTTCACCAACCGTCCATCGCGCGAAGAGGCCATGAAGGCCGTGAAGACGCTGCTGGCCTGGGCCGGTGACGACCCCGAGCGCGAAGGCCTGATTGATACGCCGAAGCGCGTGGTCGATGCCTATGAGGAATGGTTCCAGGGCTATCAGGCCGACCCGGCCAAGGAACTTTCGCGCACCTTCGAGGACGTGCAGGGCTATGACGACATGGTCATGCTGCGCGAAATCGACGTTGAATCGCACTGCGAACACCATATGGCGCCTTTCCTCGGCAAGGCGTGGGTCGCCTATATGCCGACCTCGAAGGTGGTCGGTATTTCCAAGATCGCCCGCGTGGTCGAAATCTTCGCCAAGCGCCTGCAGACCCAGGAAACAATGACCAAGCAGGTGGCCGATGCGCTCGAAGAATCGCTGGCGCCCCTGGGCGTGGCTGTCATGATTGATGCCGAACACCAATGTATGTCGACACGCGGTGTCCACCACAAGAACGTCACCACGGTCACCACGCGCTTCACCGGCGTTTTCAAGACTGACATCGCCCTTCAGGAACGCTTTATGCGCCTGACGCATAAGTAAGACTCCTTACTTTCTGAAAAAAGCGGTCCCGCTCAGGCAGGGCCGCTTTTTTATTGCCCGAATGCCCGGTTTCACAATTTTCGTATACCTTGCTTTACAAAGCATAATGTAAAGCATAAATTATGGTCACGCAATACGAAAAGGGAGAGACAATCATGGCTATAAAACTGGGCGGCAGCAGCAGCCGCTACACCATTGCTCAAAATTCGGACATAAACGTCACGCCATTCGTCGATGTCATGCTGGTTTTGCTGATCATTTTCATGGTGTCGATTCCCGCCGCCACAGTGTCGATCAAGCTCGACCTGCCACCGCCCCAACCGCAGGCCGGCCCCAAACGCCCCGATCCTGTATTTATTTCCGTCATGGGACCGAACGATATCTATATTGGCGCGCAAAAGACCAGCACGGCGAACCTGATCGGCGACGTGGCGGCGGCCCTGCGCCTTTCAGATCCGAATACACTCTTAAGCGAACAGCGCGTGCTTGTGCGTGGCGACAAGGACATTGCCTATGCCGACTTCGTCCAGGTGATCAATCAGCTCCAGCAAAACGGCTACCTCAAGATCGGTCTGATCAATGAGGATATCGAATAGCCCCCCATGATTTGGGATAACGCCGGTCACCGCAAGGTTTCCGGCGTTTTTACTTCTATAAGGGCCGCCCTGCATGAAATATTCTTAATGAAGGCCCGATTTGAATGGCTTTCAGGCTTTACTTTTATCCGAGACTTGTCCTAAATCGCTTCCGACCGGCAAAAGGCGGCGCACTCAATGCGCGGTCTCTGAGCCGATGGCATAATGTTCTTCCCCCGCGGCAGTTCGCCTGCGGTGGCATAAAGGGAGTTAGACTATGGGCGCAAAGCTCGGCGGCGGCGGCGGTAGCCGGTATACCATCGCACAGAATTCGGACATCAACGTCACGCCTTTCGTCGACGTCATGCTCGTTCTGCTCATCATCTTCATGGTGTCCATTCCGGCCGCTACAGTGTCGATCAAACTCGACCTGCCGCCCGCCAAGGCACCCCCCACGAGCGAAAAGAAGCCCGATCCGGTCTTCATCTCGATCATGGGCCCCGATGACATCTATATCGGGCCACAAAAGACCAGCATGGACCGCCTGATCGGCGATGTGGCTGCCGCCCTGCGCGTCACCGACCCGAACACCCCGCTGAGCGAACAGCGCGTCCTGGTTCGCGGCGACAAGGACATCACCTATGCCGACTTCGTCAAGGTGATCAACGAACTGCAACAAAACGGCTATCTCAAGATCGGCCTGATCAACGAAGACATCGAGTAGTCTTCGCTGCCGTTTTAACGGATATATAAAACACCGGAGCCTGATGGTTCCGGTGTTTTTGCTTTTTGGAATCCTATGACCAACGTGCCTGATGACATTGATGACGACGATATCGCCTCCGAAGAAGATACCGGCGGTGTCCAGACCCTGACCGCAGAGATCGATGACAACGAATCGGGCGAACGTCTGGACCGTGTCCTGGCCGAGCATTTCGCCGATCTGTCGCGTGCCCGGCTCCAAGCCCTTATCGCCGAAGGCCGCCTGAGTATTGACGGCAATATCGTCACCGACGGCAAGCACAAGGCCCGCGCGGGCACCTATACGCTCAATATCCCTGCGCCCGTCGCCGCGAAGCCCGAACCACAGGATATCCCGCTCGATATCCTGTTCGAGGACGAGCACCTGATCGTCGTCAACAAGCCGGTCGGCATGGCGGCCCACCCGGCGCCCGGCACGCGCGACGGCACCCTGGTCAACGCCCTGCTCTTCCATTGCGGGGACACCTTGTCGGGAATCGGCGGCGTTCTAAGGCCTGGAATCGTCCATCGGCTCGACAAGGATACCTCCGGCATTCTGGTGGCGGCAAAATCGGATATCGCCCACCGGGCTCTGAGCGACTTGTTCTCGCGCCACGATATCGACCGGGAATACAAAGCAATCGTGCGGGGCTCCCCGAAATACATGTCCGGCACAGTGACAACCCGAATCGGCCGCTCGCACCATGACCGCAAGAAGATGGCCGTGCTGCGCGCCGGCGGCCGCGAGGCGATTACCCATTACCAGCTTGAAGAGGTCTATGGCGACACAAAACCGCTGGCCGCCCTGCTGACCTGCCGGCTCGAAACCGGCCGCACCCACCAGATAAGGGTCCATATGGCGCATCTCGGCTGCCCCTGCCTTGGTGATCCGGTCTATGGTTCAGGCGCGCCGGCAAAGGAAGTGCAAGCCATTCTGAAGGCACTGGATTTCAGCCGCCAGGCGCTTCATGCCGGCCTTCTGGGGTTTATCCACCCGATCACCGGCGAGAAACTGAAATTCAAGGCCCCCCTGCCCGACGATATGCAGGAACTGGCCGATGCGCTGGCGGATATGTATGCTTGATTTCCGGATGCCGCGCATTCGGCAAGGGCAAGCGCGCCCGAACCTTTGCGACGAGCATGCGGCGCCTGAGCTACAATATTGCGGCGCACTCACCGAACTGTGATGTAGTAACACGGCTGTCTGTGATACCTTTCTGCAACAAATTCGCAGGTTGATGCCATTTTTTTGCGATTTCGCAGTTTATGGGTCTTTTTTTCGCCGAAAGGCTTCCTAAATCTAGGCACAGTTGTCGGGCAGGATATCCCCTTCGTCTGTGCTCCCCCTCACTGACAAGGCGCGGGTCTCATGTCCGACACACCTTCTTTTTCTGACCATTCGTCAGAGTCCCAACGAGAAAATGCTTCTACAGAAAGCGACGCGCCAATGAGCTCTCTTGCCCTGACCTCTTCCTCGAACCTGTCTACCCGCGACGGCGCCAGCCTGCCGGCTCTGACCCCGGATGGCGGCCTCAATCGCTACCTGTCGGAAATCCGCAAGTTTCCCATGCTGGCCAAGGACGAAGAGTTCATGCTGGCGAAGCGTTGGGCCGAGCATCAGGACCCCAAGGCCGCGCACAAGCTGGTCACCTCGCACCTGCGCCTCGTCGCCAAGATCGCCATGGGCTATCGCGGCTATGGCCTGCCGGTCGGCGAAGTGATCTCCGAAGGCAATGTCGGCCTGATGCAGGCGGTCAAGAAATTCGATCCCGATCGCGGTTTCCGCCTCGCCACCTACGCCATGTGGTGGATCAAGGCGTCGATCCAGGAATATGTCCTGCGTTCGTGGTCGCTGGTCAAGATGGGCACCACCGCCGCCCAGAAGAAGCTGTTCTTCAACCTGCGCAAGGTGAAGTCGGAAATCTCCGCGCTGGAAGAAGGCGACCTGCATCACGAACATGTCGAGCAGATCGCAACCAAGCTCGGCGTCTCGGAGGCCGATGTCATCAGCATGAATCGCCGCATGTCTTCGGCTGATTCGTCATTGAACGCGCCTCTGCGCGCCGCTGAAGGCGAGTCGGAATGGCAGGACTGGCTGGTCGATGATACCCAGCAATCGCAGGAAACCGTTCTGGCTGACAACGAGGAATACGGCCAGCGCATGGACCTGCTTCAGGCTGCCATGGGTGAACTGAATGACCGCGAAAAGGAAATTCTGACCGAGCGCCGCCTCAAGGATTCGCCGACTACGCTGGAAGATCTGGCCGAACGTTTTGGTGTCTCGCGTGAGCGCGTCCGTCAGATCGAGGTCCGCGCCTTTGAAAAGCTGCAAAAGGCCATGGTGGCGGCGTCGCAAGCCGCAACACCTGTTCCGGCTTAAGCTTTACAGAAAACCTGAATTAAGAAACGCGGCCTGTAATCAGGCCGCGTTTTCTTTTTTGGCGTCGTCAATCCGGAACAGTTTGGCCAGTATAGCCACAGGTTCCTTGAGCATCTGGCCCGTCATCTCATTGGATTTATAGGCGGCGAAGATTTCCGTCACGGCAGCCTTGAACTTCGGATCAGTGATCGCCTTGCAGGCCGGAACCAAGACTTCAAGCTGGGCGGTGATCGCCCGCTTGGCCTGCTTACGGTCATTATCAAACTGATCGGCAGCGGCACGCAAAATACGGACGCTTTGTTCAAGACGCTTCATGCCATCTGACATGTTTTCCGGTGGCCGCGTGGTCGCTCCGCCAAAACCGGAGTTAAAGCGGCGACGATCCGGCCCGACGTACATTACCGCCTCGATCCACGGCCGGGACTTTGTGACGACGTGATCCAGGCGTTGCAGCAGATCACCCGAGGCGAACGGCTTTTTCATGATCTCATCGCTGCCGCAATCACGCGCCTGCTTCATCGTTTCGGGCAGATCGTTCGGTGCCATCATGATCACCGGAATCTTCCGGCATCTCATATCGGAACGGCGCAGACCAGTCACGAAAGCGGCGCCCTCAATATTGGCGCCCTTGAGATCGCAGAAAATGATTTGAGGATCAAAATCCTGGCAGATCATCGTGGCCCGGCGGTCGTCTGTTTCGACCTGCACCTTTTCAGCGCCCAGAACACGCAGCATATCCATCAGGATGCGCGCATAGGCGGGATTGCTCTCAAGCACCAGTACCCGCTTCAGATGCGGCTTCAGTTTGGCTTCAAGCTTGGGATCGAGCGAAAACAAGGCGGGATCTCTGCAAATGACTTATTGCAGGGACCCTACATCACATTAGTAAAAACATCGCAAATTTGAGCGAGTTGAAAAAAGCAACCCACTAGAAATTAATCCTGGAACGGGTCACGCATTAGGATGGTGTCTTCCCGCTCAGGTGAGGTCGACAGCAAGGCTACCGGCGCGCCGATCAGTTCCTCGATGCGGCGGACGTACTTCACCGCATTGCCCGGCAGGTCCTTCCACGACCGCGCACCTTGCGTGCTTTCGCGCCAGCCTTCAATCTCTTCGTAAACCGGCTCAATGCCTTGCTGATCCTTGAAACTTGCCGGCAAATAATCGAGCACCTTGTCGCCCACCTTGTAGCCGACACAGACCTTGATGGTTTCGATGCCGTCCAGGATATCGAGCTTGGTCAGGGCGATACCGTCGATGCCATTGATGGCGATCGACTGGCGCGCCAGAACCGCATCCAGCCAGCCGACGCGACGGGCGCGGCCGGTAACGGTACCGAACTCGTGGCCGCGCGTGGCGATGCCCTGGCCGATCTCATCGAACAGCTCGGTCGGGAACGGTCCGGAACCGACGCGGGTGGTGTAGGCCTTCAGGATGCCCAGTACATAACCGACGCTCTTCGGGCCCATCCCGGAACCGGCTGCAGCCTGACCAGCGACCGTGTTGGACGAGGTGACGAACGGATAGGTGCCGTGGTCGATATCGAGCAGCGCCCCTTGCGCGCCTTCAAACAGGATGCGCTTGCCTTCCGACTTTGCCTTGTCGAGCACATTCCACACCGGCTTGATAAAGGGCAGCAGGCGCGGCGCAATGGCTTTCAGCTTTTCGGTCAGTGCGGCGACATCCACCGGCTCAAGACCCAGGCCGGCGCGCAGGGCGTTGTGGTGAGCCAGCAGGCGATCGATCTTGCCTTCCAAAGCATCCAGATCGGCCAGATCGGCAACCCGGATGGCGCGACGGCCCACCTTGTCTTCATAGGCCGGACCGATGCCACGACCGGTCGTGCCGATCTTGCCGGCACCAGCGGCAGCTTCGCGAGCAATATCGAGTTCCGAATGGATCGGCAGGATCAGGCAGGCATTATCGGCGATGACCAGCAAATCGGGCGTGATCGAAAGGCCCAGCGCCTCGACACGGGCGATTTCATCGAACAGCGCCCACGGATCAATGACCACGCCATTGCCAACGATCGAGAGCTTACCCTGAACCACACCCGAGGGCAGCAGGGAGAGTTTGTAGACCTTGCCATCGACAACCAGCGTATGGCCCGCATTATGCCCGCCCTGGAAACGGACAACAACATCAGCACGGTTTGAGAGCCAATCGACAAGCTTGCCCTTGCCCTCGTCGCCCCACTGAGCGCCAATTACGGTTACGTTTGCCAAGATGATTGCTCCGGTCACAGAATATTGCAGCGCAGGCCCAGATTGCTTTTCTGGCCATGCGCGTGTTAGCCGGTGGCACCCTATAGAGCAGGAATCCGCGTTTGTAACCCTTTAAATGCGAAAAATCAGACGCTCGCCAAAACGCTTTGCAGCGCCTCGGCATACGCCCATTCCAGCCAGGGCAGCAGGGAATCGATATCATCCGCCTCGACCGTGCAGCCGCACCAGATACGCAGGCCCGGTGGCGCGGCGCGATAGCCGGTGACATCAAAAGCCACACCTTCAATCTCCAGCAGCGAGCCAATTTTAGAGGCCAGCTTCGCCTGAACCTCGGCCGGTTGCGACTGTACCGCTGGATCAACAAACTTCAGGCAAACCGAAGTCGTCGAGCGCTGCTCAGGCGCCTCGGCAACAAAATCAATCCATGGTGTTGCCTCAACCCATTCGCGCAGCACCGAGAAATTGTGATTGCAACGGTTGATCAGGCCTTCCAGTCCACCTTCCAATGAGGCCCAGCGCAGGGCATCAAGATAGTCCTCGATCACCAGGAAGGAATAGGTGTTAATGGCGTCTCCACCGATGATCTTCATGTCGGCGGCACCCTTGGCTTTCAGACGCAGCACCTTGGGGATCGGCCGACCCGACTCCCACGTATTAAGACGCTCCAGCGCTTTTGGAGAAAGCACCAGCACGCCGAAGCCCGCCTCACCGCCCAGCGCCTTCTGGAATGAGAAGGTGACGACATCGAGTTTTTGCCACGGCAGTTCCATACAGAAAGCCGCTGAAGTGGCGTCACAAAGGACCAAGCCCTCATGGCCGTTCAGAAAATCCGAATTGGGCACGCGAACGCCGGAAGTCGTGCCGTTCCACGGAAAGACCAGATCAGCTTTCGGATCGATCTTCGACAGATTCGGCAACTGACCATAAGGCGCGCTCAGAACCTCACAATCGAGCTTCAGGTGACTGACAGCGTCATCGGCCCACAACTGACCGAAGCTTTCAAAGGCCAGAAGCTGCACCTTGCGCTGCCCCAGCAGGTTCCACATGGCCGCTTCAAAAGCGCCGGTATCGGAGGCCGGCATGACCAGCACCTGATAGTCCGCGGGAATTTGCAGGATCGAGCGAGTCAGTTCGATCGCTTGATTCAAACGGCCTACCGTGACCTTGGAGCGGTTCGAGCGACCGACCGGCGCATTGACCAGGGCCTGAACGCTCCAACCTGGCCGCTTGCTTGTCGGCCCCGACGAAAACCACGGGCGCTCAGGTGCACGAGCAGGCTTGCTGGTGGAAAAGGTCGACATGCGGGCCCCCTCTTATACGGTACATTTTCCCTCGCTCTTTGCGCTTTCAGGCCTTTCAGGGCAAGCCTTTTTTCGAAGGGGCGGCAATCGTCCCTTAACAATCCGCACGATCGAACAAAATCGTATTTTTCTGCGCATTTATTTACCCTGACACCCGCGATGGAAATTCAATGCATTGTTTTTACAGATAATTTTTCATCGCCATGAACCGAAGATGAACCGCGTCGTTCAGGTCAGGCTCAGGGGCCGCATGGTTATATAGGTTCATCGCGGCCAAACCTTAAAGCTTGTCAGCGACGCACATCAAAGGAGAAAGACGATGAAAAAGACCCTGACCACTCTGGCTGCTATTGCCGCCGCCCTGACCACCCTTTCCGTACCGGCGATCGCCAGCGCCCGACCGGCCCATGCCGTGCTCGTCTCCGATCACCGTACTTCCGGCTGGAACCATCGTGACGATCGCGCCTCGGCGCAGCTGAGTGCCAAGATCGCGCGTCTTGACAGCCGCATCGACCAGGGCCGCCGCACCGGCCAGATCAGCATGAGAGAAGGCCGTCGCCTGAACAACGAACTTAATCTGATCTCCTCGCAAAAGCGCAGCTATGAGCGCTCGGGTCGCGGCCTCAGCCTCAGCGAGATCAACACGCTCGATAGCCGTCTTGACCGTCTGCAAGGCCAGATCCGTTACGAAAAGCACGATTTCAACAATCGTCGTGGCTAAGCTTTACAATTTGTCTCTATCCCTCAAGGCGCAGAACTTCGATTCCGCGCCTTTTGGCTGCCGAAATAGCTGAATTTAATTGGCAAAATTAAACATTTTTAATTCTCAGGCGCCATGCGCCAAACCGGTAACATGTCAAACCTGACACGTATCACTCCCTTGCATTACAAGAGATTGCGCTGAAAATTTACATAATCCGGCTAAATTTCGACCTTTACCTGAATACCTTATGAACCGCGCGGTTCAGGTGGGGCTCAGGCGCAGGCGCCTAAATTGAGTACATCGCTGAAGCCCAGCGAGGCACTCAAAGAAGGAACACGAAAATGAAAACCGCATCCAAAACCACCAAGACCCTGCTGGCCATGATCGTCATGAGCGCCGGAGTCACCGCGCTCAGCCTGCCGGCCCAGGCTGCGCCACTGCGTCACCCGACGCCGGTGGCCGCCCACTACGACATGCAGGCGTCCAGCCGCCTTGACGCCCGTATCCAGAGCCTGAAAAGCGATCTCAACCAAGGCAAGCGTTCCGGTCGCATCAGCCGAAAGGAAGCCGCCCGTCTCAGCGGCAAGATCGATACTGTCACCTCGCTGAAGCGCAGCTATGCGCGCTCTGGCCGCGGCCTGACCCAACCGGAAATCGCCACGCTCAATGCGAAGATCGATGTCCTGTCAGGTCAGATCCGCACTCAGGCGCACGACAATAACCGCCGCTAAAGCAGCCAGTTATGCCGCAGCGGTCCATGTCCCTCGCCTAGCCCTGGGGCCATCAGGATCGCTCCGCCGACATAGTCCCTCGCAAGCCCGACCGTCTCTTCAAGCGGCCGGGCTTCGCGCGTCAGGGCCGCGCAGGCCGATGCCAGGGTACAGCCGGTACCATGCGTATGTTTGGTGTCGATGCGCTCGGAGGTGAAGCGATGTTCGCCATTGCGCGTGATCAGCAAATCGACCACATCAGGCATATCGATATGCCCGCCCTTGATCAGCACATTCTTCGCCCCCATGGCCAGCAGGGCCTCGCCCGCCTTACGCATGTCATCCTCGGTTTCGACCTTCAGGCCGCTCAGGGCGGCGGCTTCCGGTGCATTCGGTGTCAACAGATCAGCCAATGGCAGCATCAGCGCCTTCATGGCGTCAATCGCATGATGATTCATCAGGGCATGTCCGCCCTTGGCCACCATGACCGGATCGATAACGGTAAAGACACGCGCGTCCTGGATGACCAGGGACACCGCCTCCATGACCTCGATATCGGCCAGCATTCCGGTCTTGATGGCGTCGGCGCCGATATCATCGAGGCATGCTAAAGCCTGAGCCGTGATAAAGGCCGGCGGCACGGCCATAACATCGGAAACCCCCAACGTATTCTGCACGGTCAGGGCGGTGATCGCCGTCATGGCATAGCCGCCCAGACAGGTGACCGCCTTGATATCGGCCTGAATGCCGGCGCCGCCCGAAGAATCGGAGCCGGCAATGATTAAAACACGCTGCATACAGACTTTCCTTGAACGCCGAATAACCTCATAAGGATTCAGAACTTCAAATAGGAGGCCGTCATGCCCCTGACAACCTCGTTTTACAAAAGCGCCATACCGCGCGGCACCTACCGCCACTACAAGAACAAGCTGTACCGCGTCTTCGGCACCGTCACCCATTCCGAAACCGAGGAAGACCTGGTGCTTTATGCCCCCATGGGACAGACTGCCGGCAAGGCGCGCCTGTGGGTCAGGCCGCTCGGCATGTTCAGCGAAACGATCATGACCGAAACCGGTCCCGTGCCGCGGTTTGCCTTTGTCGAGGCCTTCCCCGATTTTACGGAAGACAACAGGTGAGCGATTCCGATCGCTGGATAGAACTGGAACCCGAGGCCTTTGCTGACAATGGTCATCCGATTCTGCGCGCCATGCGCGGAACGCTGATCCTTGTCCGCCTGAACCAGATCGGCGCCAATGACGAGATGGTGAGCTATGAAATCCTGGCCGGGCAACTGATCCGCGCCAATCGTTCGGAAGGCTTTGTTCTGTCGCTGGTCGGCAAAAAATCCGGGCAGGAACTGTTCCTGCCGCTGGTACCGGCAGCTTTCAACATGCAGCCACCGGGGCAATACATGCTGAGTTGCGGGTCTGTGATCGAAAACCCTGTGTTTCTCGGCGCCTTTGACGTTTACAGATCATGATCGACAAGATGCTTCATGACCCGTTTCTGCTGATCTGCGGCGGACTGTTTATAGTCATTGCCCTTTTCATGCTCGTGCAGAAATTACGCAATCGCGATTAAACTTCGTCGTGGCGGATGCCGTCCCACGGTTCGCGCTTGGCCAGATATTGCAACGGCCAGACGTTTTCACGCGTGCGCCCGCAACGCGGACAATCCGTTTCGTGTCGTTCGAAGACGCCGTAGAAGAAATTGCCGCGATCAGCGCCCTTGGTATCGACATGCTTGCCGCAGCGCGGGCACAGGAAAAAGAACTGCGAAACAGCAATAGCGAGGAAGGCGAAGGAAAACAGCAGCGGCGCGGTATCGCCCAGCGCGCCGATCAGACAGACCGGCAGCAGGATCAGATAGATGATGGCGCGCGTGCGATAGCTCAATTCGAGCACTTTCCGAAAAGTGTCACGCACTTTTCGGATTAAAAAGTGCGTCAATAATGTCCTTTGAGCGCGCTCCATACTCGCAAGGCCTGCCTCATGGCAAGCACATCGTGCACCCGCACCATTTTCGCGCCCTTGGCGATGGCGTGAAGATGAACGGCGATGCTGCCGCCAACGCGGTCATCAGCGGCGGATGGCTCGGCGCCTTCCCGTTCCTCCAGTGCAGCGATAAAGCGCTTGCGCGACGCCGCCATCAGTAGTGGAAAGCCATGCGACGCCAGGCGATCCGTAGCGCGGATCAGGGCCAGGTTATGATCGAGCGTCTTGCCGAAGCCGATGCCGGGATCAAGCCAGATATGGTCGCGCGCCACACCGGCCCGGATGGCCACTTCGGCACGTTCGAGCAAGTAGGATTCGACTTCCGCCACCACGTCTTCATACCAGGGATTGGACTGCATGGTCCGCGGCTCTCCCTGCATGTGCATCAGGATAACCTCGCGCCCGCTCCGCGCAGCGGCTTGCAGGCTTTCCGGCGTGTAGCTGAGTGCGCTGACATCATTCCAGATCGTTGCCCCCGCCTTGAAGGCTTCCTCGGCCACTCCGGGCTTGAGCGTATCGATACTGATCGGTGTATCGGCGAGGTTTGAAAGCGCCGAAATCAGCGGCACAACCCGGCTGATTTCCTCTTCCAGCGTAACCGGATGCGCGCCAGGCCGGGTCGATTCCCCACCAATATCGAGCACATCGGCGCCGTCAGCGATCAGTTGCCGGGCGTGGGCCAGCGCATTTTCGAAGCCGATAAACCGGCCACCATCGGAGAAGCTGTCGGGCGTCACATTGACCACGCCCATGATCAGCGGACCTTTGGCGGCGCGACTGAGCAGGGTCATTTCAGGCCGGCATCCCTGGCGGCCAGCAGGGACAGGCCGGTCAGATCAAGATGGCCTTCGCCGCCCTCCACCAGTCGGCCCAGCCGTGCGCGCAACAGATCATTCATCGGCATGGAAACGCCTAGGGCGTCCGCTGCTTCGCCTGCCAGCCGCATATCCTTGGCGGCCAGCACCGCCGCGAAACCGGCGGGCTCGAATTTTTCGGAAACGATCAGGGCACCGTAATTTTTGTAAATCGGCGCACCGAACAGGGTCGAGGTCAGGAACTCCAGCAGGTCGGCCTTTTCGACTCCGCCCTTGGCCACCAGCGCCATGGCTTCGCCCAAGGCTTCCGTAACATTGACGATCAGGAAATTGCCGGCCAGCTTGACCAGATTGGCCGCAGAAGGCTTTTCGCCAAAGACCTGCACCTTCTGTCCGATGACCTCCAGCAACGGCATGGCTTTTTCGATGGCTGCCGGCGCGCCGGCAGCAGCGATAAACAGTTTGCCTTCGGCGGCGACCGGCGGGCGTCCAAACACCGGCGCCGAGACGAAATATTGTCCCTTGGCGGCATGGGCTTCGGTCAGCCTGTCAGCCAGCGCCACGCTGATCGTACTGAGCGAAATATGGGCGCCGCCGGCCGGGAGACTGGCCAATATGGCTTCCGAAACGCCTTCGACCGCCGCGTCATCGGCCAGCATGGTGAAGACGGCATCGCTGCGGCTTGCCTCGGCCGGCGTGGCGGCGTGGATGGCGCCATCGGCGACCAGTGGGTCGGCCTTTTCCGGCGAACGATTCCACACCGAAACCTCATGCCCTGCCCTGACCAGATTGGGCGCAATCGCCGCGCCCATGCTGCCTAAACCGATAAAACCGACCTTCATGGCGCGTCTCCTGATTATGCGGGCTTACCCAGCCGCTTGATTTCCCAGTGCAGGTCGATGCCCAGCTTGGTCATGACATCGGCGCGGACGGCCTCACCCAGGCCTTCCAGTTCGGCGGCGGTGGCATCGCCGGTATTGATCATGAAATTGGAATGCAGTTCCGAGAACTTGGCGGCCCCGAACAGCTTTCCGCGCCAGCCGGCCTCATCGACACACTGCCAGGCCGACTTGCCTTCGGGGTTCTTGAAGGTAGAGCCGCCGGTCTTTTCACGAATCGGCTGGGTTTGCTCGCGGCGGGCGGTAATGGCTTCCATGCGCTCGGTGACGGCGGCGGCATCGTCAGGCGTGCCCTGAAACAGCGCGCCGGTATAGATCACGCCTTCCGGTTCCGAATGGCGATAACGGAAACCCATATCGGCATTTGAAATAGTGATGCGTTCACCGGCACGGGTGATGGCATAGGCCTCGACCAGAATGTCCTTAGTTTCGGCACCATAGCAGCCGGCATTCATGGTCAGAGCGCCGCCAATCGTGCCGGGTACGCCGCGATAGAATTCAAGCCCGGCAATACCGTTTTGCGCCGCCACCTTGGCAACATTGGCATCCAGCGCCGCCGCGCCGGCTTCGATACGGCTGTCCCCGCGCGGGGTGACATCGGCGAAGTTGCGGCCGAGGCGGATGACCACGCCGTCGATACCACCGTCACGCACCAGCAGATTAGAACCGACGCCGATGGTCAGGACCGGAATGCCCGGATCGAGGTTCTTGAGGAATTCACACAGATCGGCAGCATCCTCCGGCAGGAAGACGACATCAGCCGGCCCGCCGACGCGGAACCAGGTGAAGGGCGCCAGGGCGGCGCGGGTCATCATCTTGCCGCGCACCGGCGGCAGGTCGGCAATCCAGGCGTGGGAGTCATGTGTCATATTATTTGTCCACAAACGGGGCTTTTATCAGGATTTCGGCATGACGATTTGCTTCGTTATCACCCCACTCAGGTTTCAATTGCCGCATGAGATCTTCCTGAAAACGAAACCACTGTCGACGAGTGTCCTGCCCTTCGATACGATGTCTAATTTCGTAATTCGTCGCCATAGAATGCGTAATAATTGAAAAGATACGTTCCAACACATCAAGTGGGTTAGAGCTAGCAATTATCGAATCGGCCCTACCCTTTTCCGTATACATCAACCTATAGATCAAAGCCGGTCCATCAACCTCAATCCATAAACCTTCGTGAAACGGCTGCACTAGACCCGGTAGCTCAGCCTCTGGGGCATTGATACGCGCACCGTATTCTCGAATTTGCTGAAAAAACCTCTCAGCAGGTGTCACGCTTTCAGCGCCTCAAGCTGCGCCGGCAGAGCATAGGCCCATTGGGTGATATCTCCGGCGCCCAGCAGAACGACGATATCGCCCGGCTTGGCTTCGGCCGCCACCAGACCCGCCAGATGCGCCGGTCCATCCAGCGCCACGGCATTGCGATGACCAAAACGATGCAGCCCTTCCACCAGATGCGCCTTGTCTACGCCCTCGATCGGCTGTTCGCCCGCCGAATAGACATCGGCCACGATCACGGCATCGGCGTCATGGAAGCAGGAGGAAAACTCGTTCATCAGGTCGCGCAGGCGGGTGTAGCGGTGCGGCTGAACGACGGCGATGACGCGACCGGCACTGACCTGACGGGCGGCCTTGAGCACGGCGGCGATCTCGACCGGATGGTGGCCGTAATCGTCGATCACGCGGATGCCGTCGACGACACCCGTGGTGGTGAAGCGGCGCTTGACCCCACCGAAGGCGCCTAAGCCCCGACGAATATCATCCTCACCAATCCCCAATTCGCGGGCGATGGCGATGGCGGCCGTGGCGTTGGAGACATTGTGATTGCCGGTCATCGGCAGCTTGAGCTTTTCCCAAGTGAAAGGCTCGACACCGGAAGGGGAAAAGACGACATCGAACACCGCGCCTTCGGGGCCGAATTCGATATTGGCGCAGCGCACCTCGGCCTGCGGGCTGACACCGTAAGGAATCAGGCGGCGGTTATCGATACGGGCCGCCAAGGCCTGGACTTCCGGGTGGTCGATGCAGACCGCGGCAAAGCCATAGAAGGGGATATTCTCGACGAAATCACAGAAGCCTTTCTTGACCGCTTCGAAATCACCCCAGTGGTCGAGGTGTTCGGCGTCGATATTGGTGACAATAGCCAGCGTCGATTTCAGGCGTAGAAAAGAGCCATCGGACTCATCGGCCTCGACCACGATCCAGTCGCCGTCGCCGACCTTGGCATTGGTGCCATAGGCATTGATGATGCCGCCATTGACCACCGTCGGGTCCTTGCCGCCGGCATCGAGCAGGGCTGCCACCATCGAGGTGGTCGTGGTCTTGCCGTGTGTACCTCCGACCGCGATGGAGAATTGCAGGCGCATCAGCTCGGCCAGCATTTCGGCGCGGCGCACCAGCGGGATGCGGCGGCGGCGCGCCTCGACCATTTCCGGATTATCCTGCTTCACCGCCGTCGAATAGACCAGGGCGCAGACGCCGTCCGACACGTGGGCCGCTTCATGACCGATGAAAATCTGCGCACCGAGCTTTTCCAGCCGTTCAGTATTGGCCGAAGCCTTGGCGTCCGAACCCTGCACCTTGTAGCCGATCTTGATCATGATTTCGGCGATGCCGCTCATGCCAATGCCGCCGATGCCGACAAAATGGACAGGGCCGAGATCGAAAGGCGTCGGGCGCTTGGAATGAAGGGTCATGCAGGTCGTTTCGCAGAGATGGAAATGGGAAGGAAACAGGGTTTAGACGATCATTTCAGGCCTGTCACGAGGCTTTATGTGCCTTCGGTTTCAGCATTTCATTGAAGGGCTTTTCACCCTTTCCCTGCGTCACGTCCTCGCCGGTATAGAGACGGCGAACCAGGGTGTAGATAATTACGGTCAGCGGCATGGCGAAAAGCACACCCATGGCCCCCAGCAAGCCGGCGAAGCCGATCACCGCAAACAGGGTGATGATCACCGGTATGGAGGCAATGCTGCGCTGGACCATCGGCGTGATGAAATTGCTTTCAAGCTGCGACACGCCGACATAGATCACCAGCGCCCACATCAGGGTCTGCCAGCCCGATACCGCCGCCAGCAGCAGGCCCGGACCAGCGGAAACTACGGGGCCGACGATTGGCACGAACTGCGCCAGGCCGGAAACCAGCCCCAAAGCCAGCGCAGACGGCACGCCCAGAATAGTCAGGCCGATACCCGTGAGCGTACCCACCAGCACCATCGAAATGAATTGGCCGACGAACCACAACCGCAAGGCGTGGCCCGCGACGTTCAGAGCATCACGCACCTTCTCCTTGTGCGGTTCGGCAATAAGAAACACAACGCCGTCACGATATTTGCCGGGATGAATGGCCAGTATAATGCCGGCAATGGTGGCCACCAGCAGATTGGCCAGGGCGGAAAAGACATTGCCGGCGATGATCGGCAGCTTTGAGGCCACGCCACCCGCCTGCTGGCCGAGCGTCTGGATCTGCTTCTGTACTTCATCATTCAGGCCAAGCACCTGCAAACGATCCTGTAAGGCGTGCCACGCCGCGGGAACCTGCTTGCTTAACCCCTGAGCCTGCGCCACAAGCTCATAGCCGAACAGGGTAAAGGTAACGGTAATAAATGCCAGCACCAGAACCAGTACGGTCAAAACAGCCAGGGTATCGTTCAGCGGCGTATATTTGATCAGTGGCTCGGCCAGGGCGCGCAGGACGGTGGCGATGACGATGGCGCCAAAAATCAGCAGCCATAGCCCCAGCAGCTTGAAGACCAGCAGAGCTGCGGCAACCGCGAGGATAACGAACAGCACCCGTTGCATGAAGCCGACATTGAGTGCGCGTTCAGTCATCGTCTATTCCTTGATGCGTTTGACGGTACGTTCAACAAGATCGGCCAGCAATCGGGCCGCATCAGGGCGCGCCACCGATTTCGCCGCACTGGCGCGCATCGGCAGAAGCGCGGCGCCTTCGATCAGAGTGCGTATCTCGCTGCACAGCTTTTCCGCCGTAACATCATCCTCCCTGATGACGATGGCGGCCTTGGCCGCTTTCAGCACCTCGGCATTATAGGTCTGATGGTCATCGGCAGCGATCTTGAGCGGGATCAGGATGGACGGCTTGCCGGCCACCGCCAGTTCACAAACCGTCGACGCACCGGCCCGGCCGATAACGATATGGGCCCGGTGCAGACGTTCAGCCATGTCACTGAAGAAAGGCGCTACCTCGGCATCAATTTCGGCCTCGCGGTAGATTTTTGTCGCCATGTCGATCTGATCGGCGCGCGTCTGCTGCTCGACGTGCAGATTGATGCGCAGGGAAACCGGCAGCAGCGCCAAAGCCTGCGGAACGGTTTCTGACAGAATCTTCGCGCCCTGGCTGCCCCCGGTCACCAGGATGCGAATGATCGGATCGATGGCCGGGTAGGGCTGGTCATAAAGGGCGCGGATATCCGGCCGAACCGGATTGCCGACCACCTGCACTCGGCCTTCCATTTCAGCCGGCGCCATACGCAAAACCGGAAAGGCGCAGGCGACCGCATCGACCTGCTTGACGATCTGGCGGTTCGAACGACCCAGCACCGAATTCTGCTCGTGGATAAGGGTGATATCCTTCCGGCCCAGCGCCGCCATCAGGGCAGGATAGGACGGATAGCCGCCAAAGCCAATGACGGCCCAGGGCTTCAGGCGCTTGAAAGCCTTGCGCGCCTGCATGATGCCAAGGCCGATCTTGATCGCTGCCCGCGCCATACCGATCGGATCGTTTTTTTTGAAAGTGGCCGCTTCCAGCGACAGGCGTTCGATCGCAGGAAAATTCGTGGCGAAGGCAGCGCCGCGCTTGTCAGAAGCCAGGACCACGTCCCAGCCACGATCATTCAGCTCACGCGCCAGCGCTTCAGCAGGGAACATGTGGCCGCCCGTACCACCGGCCGCCACAACGGCCAAAGGCGTCTCAGAAAAGGAAGACGCTTTACGTCTCGGCTTGGCTTTTTTAGCGGTGGCCATTTAGTCCCCGGGTCAGGCGTACTCAATCTGCATCACCATAACGGTTTCTGCATAAAAAACTAAATCGTTTCTAGTCTCTGTTTACCATTTTGTCGGGTCATCCTGCGGAATTTCCTCTTGGCGGCGTCGTGTTAGCGCTAAAATGAAACCCAGGGTCAGCCCCATGGCCAGCATGGAAGAGCCACCATAGGAAATGAATGGCAGGGTCATGCCCTTTGGGGGAATCAGGCCGAGATTGACCGAGACATTGATCAGCACCTGCATACCCAGCATGATGTACAAACCGGACGTAGCGATCTGGCGGAAAGGATCCTGCATGGCCATGGCCTTGAGCAGGCCACGGATGAGAATGAAAGCGAAAATGCCGATGATAATCAGGGTCAGCCACAGGCCATACTCTTCCGCTACCACCGAATAGATGAAATCGGTGTGCAGGTCGGGGATCAGCCGCTTCATCGTGCCTTCGTTTAGCCCCACGCCAAACAGACCGCCATTGGCGATGGCCGCCTTGGCGCGGGCTACCTGGAAACCGGAATCAGCGTCCGGCGAAATAAATCCCATGATGCGGTTACGAAAGTGCGGCTGGATGAAGAACAGCCCCACCAGCCCCGTGCCAGCCACACCCAGCATGCCGATGATCCAGCGAAACGGTACGCCCGAGATGAAAAAACAGGCGCCGAAGGCGATAGTGATCAGGATCGATTGCCCGACATCCGGCTGAATCAACAGCAGGCCGATGGCCAGGGCATAGAGACAGAAGGCAACCGTCACGCCCGGCACGCCCTTGCCTTTCTGGCCTTCGCAGAACATCCAGGCGATCAGCACGATCAGGGCCGGCTTGAGGAATTCCGACGGCTGGAGCGCCACCGGCCCCAGTTCAAGCCAGCGCCGACCGCCTTTGGCGGCATGACCGATCAGCGGCAGCATGGCCATGATCGAGATGGCGGCGCCATAGACCAGTACGCTGACGCGCTTGATCCCTTTCAGCGACAGCATGGACACCATGATCATGAGTACGGCCGTCATCAGGGCGAAGACGAAGTGACGCTTGGTGTAATAGAAGGTATCGTAATGGCTGATGTGCGGCGCCGCCACCGGTGATGACGAAAACGAGAAGAAGAAGCCGAGCACCAGCAGGATCAGCGCGAGCGTCAGGGTCACGCGATCGAGCGTCCACCACCAAATAGCGGTCGGCGAACGATCGGTGCGCGTAAAGGGATGGGCGTAAGCGTGAGCCATGAACGAACCTTGGGCGACCTGACTGGGGAACTGAGCTCACAGGATTCACCAAATCGTAGTTAACATCCGCTTAAGTAATGGGATGTTTCGTAAGAAATTCTTAAGTTGTCGGGCACTGGGTGCGTGCCTGTGGCGTGATTAAGCCTTTACTCCTGTCACGCCCAGCTTGATCTCGCTGACCGCATCGCGGAAGGCATCGCCGCGGGCTTCGAAATCCTTGAACTGGTCGAAAGAGGCGCAAGCCGGCGAAAACAGCACGATCTCCTCGCGGCCGGTCTTTTCCGCCTCGGCATAGGCCTGGGCCACGGCGGTGAACAGCAGGCGCGACTGCGTGCAGGGCGCGGCCTTGCCGATGGTCACCTCGAACAGTTCGGCCGCCTCGCCGATCAGATAGGCATGCTTTACCCGGCCGAAAAGATCGCGCAGTTCATCGATGCCGCCCGCCTTGGCCACACCGCCGGCAATCCAATAGAATTTATCGAAGGACGACATGGCCTGACGCGCCGCATCGGCATTGGTCGCCTTGGAATCATTGATGAACCGGACATGGCCGATGCGGCCAATTTCCTGCATTCGGTGCGCCAGACCGGGGAAGGTGCGCATGCCTGCGACAATCTCGTCCATCTCCAGCCCCAGCGCCTTGCATGCCGAATAGGCGGCGGCCGCATTCTGCCAGTTATGGCGGCCGGTCAGAGTACGCACAGCTTTCAGGTCAATCACCTGGCGGGCGCGGACATTGGTGCCGTCATAGAGCACGCCATTAAGCGCATAGACGCCATGGCCGAGCGTCCGGCGTGCCGAGATCGATACCAGCCTGACCGGCGAATTGACGCGCATATCGCTGATGATGGCGGACGTATAGTCATCATCGGCGCCGATGACCGCCGTCTGCTTCGAGCCTTGTGCCATGAAGATGCGGCGCTTGGCCTTGATATAGCCTTCCATGCCGCCGTGGCGATCGAGGTGGTCGGGCGTGATGTTCATAAGCACGGAAACATCCGGCGAGAAGCTCAGGGTCAGGTCAAGCTGATAGGAGGAAGTCTCGATGACGTAGATGGCACCGGCATGCATATCCGGCAGATCGAGAATACCGACGCCGATATTGCCGCCGACATGGACATCCTTCCCGGCCGACTTCAGGATATGGCCAATCAGGGCGGTGGTCGTTGACTTGCCATTGGTGCCGGTGATCGCCACGGTACGCGGCCGCTTGTGTGCCGGCAGGCAGGCGAGCGTTCGGGCAAACAGTTCGATATCGCCCATCACAGGCACATGGGCGGCGTGCGCCAGTTCGACCGTCCAGTGCGGCGCCGGATGAGTCAGCGGCACGCCCGGCGACAGGACGAGCGCGGCGAACTGTGACCAGTCGGCATTTTTCAGGTTTTCGACCGTGAAGCCTTCCTTGGTGGCCGGCAACAGGTTCGACGGCTTGTCATCCCACAGGATCGGCTCCGCACCGCCAGCTTTCAGCGCGCGCGCCGCCGACAGGCCTGACCGGCCCAGTCCGAAGATGGCGACCTGCTTGCCCTCAAAGCCTTTTACCGGGATCATACGCGTAACCTATCTTAACTTAAGTGTCGCCAGGCCAACCATGGCCAGCATGGCCGCCACGATCCAGAAACGGATGACGACGGTCGATTCCGCCCAGCCGAGCTTCTCGAAATGGTGGTGGATCGGCGCCATCAGGAAGACGCGCTTTTTCGTCAGCTTGAAATAGCCGACCTGGATCATGACTGACAGGGCCTCCATGACGAACAGGCCGCCGATGATGGCGAGCACGATCTCATGCTTCAGCGCCACGGCCACGGCGCCAAGACCGCCGCCCAGGGCCAGCGAACCGGTATCGCCCATGAAGATCTTGGCCGGCGGGGCGTTATACCACAGGAAGCCCATGCCACCGCCGATGATGGCGGCCAGCAGCACGGCCACCTCACCGGCGCCCGGTACGAAGTGGATGATCAGGTAATTGGCAAATTTGGCGTTGCCGACCAGATAGGCGATGAGCGTAAAAGCACCGGCCGCGATCATCACCGGCACGATGGCCAGACCATCCAGCCCGTCGGTCAGGTTGACGGCATTGGACGCGCCAACGATCACCACCGCGCCAAAGACGACGTAGAAATAGCCGAGATTGAAGATGAAGTTCTTGAAGACAGGAATGACCAGCGAAGTGGCCAGGTGCGGCGCATCAACCGGTTGCGGCGAATAATACATCAGGACCAGAACGGCAACGACGGCGATCAGTATCTGCGCGATCAGCTTCTGGATCGAGGTCAGGCCGGCCGAGGTCTGCTTGGTCACCTTGGCGTAGTCATCGATAAAGCCGAGCAACCCGTAGGCCATGGTGACGCCGAAGACGACCCAGGCGGCGGCCGAATGCGGATCGACCCACAGGATGGTGCCGACCGCGATGCCGGCCAGGATCATCAGCCCCCCCATGGTCGGCGTGCCTTTTTTCGTCAGCAGGTGGGTTGAGGGACCATCCTCGCGGATCGGCTGCCCCTTGCCCTGCCGGGCGCGCATCCAGCGAATGAAACGCGACCCCATGGCGACGGCAACGATCATGGCCGTGATCATGGCCAGGAAGATGCGCACCGTCTGATATTTCATCAGATTGATCAGCGGCCAGTGCTGGTGCAGGCTGGTGACGTGCTCGTACAGCAGGTAAAACATGAGTGTGTCCTAGTCGAGAGCCAGAAGGGTCTTGGCGATCAGTCCGGCTTTCGAACCGTTCGAGCCCTTTACCATAACCACATCCCCCCCTTGCAAGCCCTCAATCAGGGCCGGGGTCAATTCCGCAGCTGTTTCCGCGTAAGCACCGCGCAGGGTTAGCGGTAAAGCGTTCCACAGGTGCTTCATCAGAGGCCCTGCCAGATATACCGTGTCGATATCCTGCGCCTCGATCACCGGGGCCAGCCCGGCATGGAGCGCGGCCTCTCCGGCGCCCAGTTCGAGCATGTCGGTCAGGACGACAATTTTTCGTGAATCGGCCGGCTTCGCCTGTGTTCCCAGTGATTCCAGCGTGGCCTTCATCGATACCGGATTGGCGTTATAGCTTTCATCGATCAGGGTAAGCTCGCCGCCCTTGAAGGTTTTGCGCGTCACCCTGCCCCGGCCATCAAGCGCGGCGAAACTTTCCAGCGCCAGAAGCGAGGTATCGAGATCGACATCGAGCGCCTCCAGCATCAGCAGGGTGGCCAGTGCATTGACCGCCTGATGCTTGCCAGTGTGAGCCAGGCTGAAGATGATATCACGACCATGGAAACGCGCCGCCACCGAGGCGCGGTCACCATTAATGCGATGCTCGATCAGTTGCGCATCGACGCCATTATGCTCACCGAAGGCGGCGATCAGGGCACCGGCGCCGCGCGCCTGCTGGCAAAGGAAATCGAACCACGGATTATCGGCGTTGAGTATGGCCAAACCGCCGGGTAACAGGCCATCGAAAATTTCGGCTTTGGCACGGGCCACACCGGCGTCACCATCGGGGAAGTTTTCCGTGTGCGCCCCACCGACCGTGGTGATGATCACCGCATGCGGCGCAACGAATTCCGACAGGGGCGTGATCTCGTCGGCATGGTTCATGCCGATCTCGAAGACGGCGCGCTCAGTATCGGCCGGCATCCGCGCCAGGGTCAGCGGCACACCGATATGGTTGTTGAAGCTCTTGATGGCGGAATGGGCGCGTCCTGCCTGTGTCAGGCCCTGCATCACCATCTGCGTCACGCTGGTCTTGCCGACGCTGCCGGTCACGGCGCCACGTTTGGCGTTCACCGCACGATCGCGGGCAAAGACCGCCATGTCCTCCAGCGCCTTTTGTACATCCGGCACCAAGAGGCATGGTCCACCTTCGACCGGACGCCGCGTCGCGGCAATGGCCGCACCCGACGCAAAGGCCTGCGGCACGAAATCATGGCCGTCGCGCACGCCTTTGAGAGTCAGGAAGACATCGCCTGGCAGGAGCGCGCGGCTGTCGAAATTAACGCCCGTCGCCTGACGTGAAGCCCCCTCGCCTATCCCGGTCAATGTACCACCGGTGGCCTTGGCCAGTTCTTCAAAGGTCCAGAGAGGGGTATCGGCCATGTCTCACACGCGTAACAAAGGAAAACGCCATTGAACCCGACTCAGGGATTTAGGCAAGCGTGAGTGTGTTAACGGATGACGTTGTTCTTTTTTTCTCTGTCAAAAAACTGAAATAGTCCGCGTCTATGGCTGACCTTTTTCCGCCACGCTCAGGAATAATGCCCATGACCCAATCTCTTGACAGACGTATGCTTATCGGCGGCCTGACCGCCGTCGCCGGCTTGAGTCTGGCGCATGACCTGCAAGCCGCTCCCGACAGCCTGTCCTTCCTGGTGGTGGGCGACTGGGGGAGAAACGGTGACAGCCACCAGCGCGATGTCGCCGTGCAGATGGACAGGGCGGCGGCCGAAACCGGCAGCCGCTTCACGGTCTCGGTTGGTGATAATTTCTACGACAACGGGGTCGCTTCAACGTCCGATCCCTTGTGGCAAACGTCTTTTGAGCGCATCTACGACGGCGCCAATCTGCAGGCGCCCTGGTATGTCGCGCTCGGCAACCATGATTATCGTGGCGTGCCGCAGGCTCAGATCGATTATACGCAGCTCAGCCCGCGCTGGAAAATGCCGTCGCGCTATTTCAAGGTAGCCGGCGAGCCTCTGGGCTTTCCTTCACTCGACCTGTTCGTTATCGACACTTCGCCGCTGGTTCATGAATATGCGACCAAGGTGGGCGACGCCATCGCCGCCAACGTCAGGACACAGGACACAGCCGCGCAGATGGCCTGGCTCGACCGCGAGCTGGACACCTCCACGGCGAAATGGAAACTGGTCATCGGCCACCACACGCTTTATTCGGGCGGCAGCACACACGGCGATACACCTGAGATGATCGAACGTGTCTTGCCCATCCTGAAAAAGCACAAGGTCACCGCCTATATCAATGGTCACGACCACGACCTCCAGCACATCCAGCGAGACGGCCTGACGTTCATCTGCACCGGTGCCGGTTCGGAAGTCCGTCCGGTCAAGGCGATCGGGGGGACACAGTTCTGCGTATCGCAATCGGGCTTTTCAGTCATCACGGCGACCGCAGATACCCTGCACCTAGAGTTCCGCAATTACCTGGGCGAGACCGTCCATAAGGCGGACCTCGTCAAGTCCTAGTAAACCGGGCAGCTCATCCAGCGATAGGCCCGCGCCCAGCTCACGCCCATGGAGCGGATTATAACGAAGCCTCTCGATTCCGGCGGCCCATCGTTCAGTTGCGTACAGCGGCTCATATAGACGCTGGACGGATCGAACGAGTCGATGCGACGGGCGGACAGGCTCTTGTCCTTGTTCACTGTCACCTCGGCGACATCATAGCTGATATAGCTGCCGGAATAGAGGTGATCATCGGTGCGGGCACGTTCGTTCAGCACCACTACTATGGCATTGTTCCGGCCAATGCGACGCAGGTAATCTCCGGCATTATTGAAGCACTCGGCCGCCTGATCGCCCTGGGATTTGTCCCCCTTGTCACGCGGCCTTCCCTTGCGCCAGTCACCGTGCCCGTCTCTGGCGCAATCAACGATGAAATAATCATCGCCATAGGCTTCCCAGATTTCGGTCGGCACCGGGGCCAGCGGCGCCCCGCAACGGTTCAGCGCTTTTTCAGTGATATAAAGGCCATCGGGCCGGCCGGTCACCCACCAGCCGATGTCCTCCACCGGCGTACAGCCGTCCACAGTCGTCATGAAAGACTTGTCGATCCAGCGGCTGTCGGCCTTGAACTTGTTGCTGCCCTTGCGCTTCAGCACCCACTGGTCGGTATCGGCTTTAAGCAGGACCTCCCCGGGCTGGACCGCTCGCTTGGCCGCAATCAAATCCAGTTCTTTTTCATCGGCATGGGCCTGCAGGTATTTCACCGCCGGCTCGGCACACCAGGTCGTCTTTACGCTGTATTGCGGATCGCAACTGCCGGTCGTCGCCAGATAGCGCATCGAGCCTTCCAGGCGCATCATTTCCGTATTGTGCCAGACGCCTTGCGAACCGGGCGTCAGTGGGGGACCTTCCGGTGTGTAAGGCCCGGTCGGCTGGCGCGGCCCGCCGCCGCACACCACGGTCTGGTGCTCGACGGCCACATCGCCCGTCTTGCGGCGTTCAATGGCATAATTCACCGGTTCGCTGGCCAGAGAGAAACAGTCTCGTGGCACGGCAACATCAGACGTCTCGAACGGCAGTTCCTGAACATTCAGCCCCTCCACGATCGGAAACAGGTCGTAGAGGTGAAAATCGCGACCATAGACGCCGGAAATCCATTCACCTTGCCCCGGTTTAATAATGTAAAGCACACGCGTCGGTCCCAGCGAGGCCGGCTTGAGCTTGACCTTGTCGAAACAGGGCCCGCCTGCAACCGGCTGGAATTTAGCCGGACATCCGGCGCGCGGTGCGGCTATCGCCAGTTCAGCGCCCAGAACCTCGTGCACCGAACCGAACTGCGCCTCGTGCACCAGTACAGGTTGCGAGGTCTGTGCGTGTGCCGCCAGCGGAACAAGCGCGCTCGTCACGATTACGCCCGCCAGCCATTTGAAATATGATGTCATTGCCCTGCCCCTCCCTGATGCCCAGCCTTTAGTTAACGCGGCTTCTCGTCGGCATCAAGCATCGAGATAACCCCGTCGTGTAAAAGCTAGTCCTGTGGGAATGAACCCGCGCTGAACAGAATCGGGCTGCCTTAAGCCTCCAGCGCCTCACGGACCACACTGACATCATCGAAAGGAAGCACGTTGCCCGCCACGATCTGGCCCTGTTCATGGCCCTTGCCCGCCACCACCAGCACATCGCCGGTTTTCAAACCCGCAACGGCTTCGAAGATGGCCGCCTTGCGGTCGCCGATCTCGACGGCTCCCTTGCCCATGCCGGTCAGGACTTCGGCGCGGATAGCAGCCGCATCTTCCGAACGGGGGTTGTCGTCGGTGACGATGGCGCGGTCGGCCAGTTTTTCGGCGATAGCCCCCATCAAAGGCCGCTTGCCGCGATCGCGGTCTCCCCCGCAGCCGAAGACACAGACCAGTTTGCCCTTGGTATGCGGGCGCAAGGCGTGCAGCACAGTCTCCAGCCCATCGGGCGTGTGGGCGTAATCGACATAGACCTCGGCGCCGTTGCCTTTCGTGCCGGCGCGTTCCAGCCGGCCGCGCGCACCTTTCAGTTGCGACAGCGCGTCGATTACCGCGCCGGCATCTTCACCTGCGGCAATCGCCAGACCGGCGGCGACCAGTGCGTTCGATGCCTGGAACAGGCCCGCCAGCGGCAATTTGGTCTCATATTTTTTGCCGAGATATTCGAGATAAAGAATCTGGCCATCGACGGTCAGGTCACGGCCGGACATCCACAGATGGCGCGAGCGTTCACCAACACTCATGACATTCAGTCCCGACATGATCGACATGGCGGCGAAGGCATTATAGGCGTCGGAATCGGCGTTCAGCACCGCCGTCTTGCCGCGCGGCAAAAGTTGTTCGAACAGGCGCAGCTTGGCCGTCCGGTAGGCATCCATCGTGGCGTGATAGTCGAGGTGATCCTGGGTCAGGTTGGTGAAACCGGCCGCCGACAGCGACACACCGTCGAGCCGGCGCTGGTCGATGCCGTGTGATGAAGCTTCCAGCGCCATATGGGTGACGCCGCCCTGCGCCAGTTCGGCCAGGTGCCTGGCCATGTCGGCCGCATCGGGCGTGGTGAGGCCCGGACCGGTGATGGCGTTTTCCGTGCCATCCGGAAGTTGCGTGACGACACCGAGCGTGCCCATGCTGGCCGCCTGATGGCCCAGGCTGGCGAAAATCTGCCGGCAGAAGGTAGCAACCGAGGTCTTGCCATTGGTGCCGGTAATCGCGACGCAGGTCTTCGGTTGCGCGCCGTAAAACGCCTTGGCGGCCAGGGCATAGGCACGGCGGACATCGGAGACATTGACCACCACCGAAGTCCCGTCGCCTACCGTCCCGTCAGGCGCCAGAATGGCGACGGCGCCCTGGTTGATCGCCTGCGGAATAAATTGCCGTCCATCGACAGCATTGCCCGGCAGGGCGCAGAACAACACGCCTTGGCCTACCTTGCGGCTGTCAGCGGTCACGCCCGTTACAACCGGGTCCTGGTCGAGATCGCGCCGCAAGATATCGGACAGACGCAGGGCGGTCATCAGTGGTCTCCGGTTACATCTTCGGCCGCGACAGGTGCCTTGTCCCAGCCCGGTCCGGTAAACTTGTCTTCCTTGCGCGCCACGCCAACGAAAGGCGCGATGCGTTCGATCACATGGCCCGCCACAGGTGCCGCCACCGGGCCGCCCATGCGTGAGCCACCGCTCTCAGGGGCACCTTGCGGCGAGTCGAAGGTGACCAACACACTATATCTGTCTCCATCCACAGGTCCGTCGATCGGGAAGACGGCGAGGAAGGACGAAATATTTTCCCGGGTATAGTGGCCATTGCCCGGCTTTTGCGCCGTTCCGGTCTTGCCGCCGACGCGCAGGCCTGGCGCATTAGCGCGTGTGCCGGTGCCCTTCAAAACGTTCTGGCGCATCAGTTCCAGCATGGTGCGCGAGGTTGCGGCCGAGAAGACCTGAGTGCCCGGAAGGGGCGAATGGCCGTCATATTTCTTGATCGTCAGCGGACGCAGATAGCCGCCATTGAGCGTGGCATTTGCCGCTTCGATGAAGCTGAGCGGCGTGATCGCCATACCCTGCCCGAAAGCCGAATTGGCCAGAGACCCGTCCGACCAGCGGCCCGGCAGAAGCGGAGACGCCGGCTCAGTCAGTTCGATATCGGCCGAGCGGAAAAGGCCGAGCGCCTCGTAATAGCGCGTCATGGCCGTGGCGCCGACATCGAGCGCAATGCGCGACGTGCCAATATTGGAAGACTTGATGAAGACATCGGTCAGGCTCAGCAGTTCGCTCGACGCATGTTCGTCGTGGACGAAACGGTTGCCTATTTTCAGCGGCTGGCGGCCGTCATAGACGGAGCTGAGCGAGGTGGTGCCGGTATCGAGGCCGACCGAGATCGAGATGACCTTGAAGATCGAACCCAGCTCGTAGCGATCGACGGCGGCGTGGTTGCGCTTGTCGGCATCGCTGAAGCTCCCTGGACGATTCAGGTCGAAATCCGGCCAGCTCGCCAGGGCCAGCACCTCGCCGGTGCGGACATTAGTGACGATGCCGATGGCGCTCTGCGCCTTCTGGGCGATCGCCATGGCACGCAATTCGTTCTCCATGGTGCCCTGGATACGCAGGTCCATGGCCAGGGTCACCGGCTGGTTCGTCGTGGTATTGCCGGCGATCTGATCCTGCATGGCCTTTTCGGCGCCGGACATGCCCTCGCCGCCACGCTGGGTCATGCCGATATAGGCCGAACCGGTATTAGCCAGCGGGTATTCGCGGACCCGCACGGCTTCGAAAGTGATGCCCGGCAGTCCATAGTTGAGAATCTCGTCACGCTCGGCCGCCTTGACATTGTTGGTCAGCAGCAAACGGCGATTAGACTTGAACGGTTTGTCGATCTGCTCACGCGGCAAGTCCGGAAAGATTTGCAACAAGGCGCGGCGCACCAGGCTGCGATCATCACCGGTCATGTCGTTCGGATCGACGAACAGGCTGTAATCATTGACGTCGGTCGCCAGCAGTTGTCCGTTGCGGTCGACCAGTTGTGCCCTGGCATTGGGCTCACCGGTGAGGGCCGCGATCTGGCCTTTGCCCTGGAGCGACCCGCGCGCGGCAAAACCGGCCAGGCAGACATAGGCGAAGGTCATGCCCACCAGAATGCAGAAGATACGCATCCGCGCGCTCGATGCCTTGACACCGGAGGCATTGGCGCGCTCGAAAGCGTGCTCGACTTTCCAGACGCGGTCGGCCACCCATTGGAAGCCCGATTGAGTAGTTTCAAATATTGAAATACTCATGGGCGGACCTCCGGCCAGACGCAGTCGGCAACCCACTGGAAGCCCGACTGGGTGGATTCGATGATAGAGATACCCATCAGCGCCCTCCTGTTCGGCCGGCGGCCGAAGCGACTTCCGGCGCCTTGCCGGCGGGCGTCACCGTAATCAGGTCATCGGCCGGCGCAGCCACCGGCTCGGCCTTGGGTGGTGCCGGTGCAATGGTCGAAGCCGGCGACACCGGCAGAGAACGGGTACGGGAAATTTCGCCCAGCGATTCAAGGCGGGCCTCATGGTTCGGATCGGTCGGCTTCATGCCGAGATACTGGATCGCCAGTTGCTCCAGGCGGCCGGGACGCTCCAGTTGCGCCACCTGGATCTTGAGGTCGTTGACGGCGGACTGCTCAGTAGCGATCTGACGATCGAGTTCGTTCATGCGGCGAACATCCTCGCCTTCTCTGGCCTTGCTGACACACACCCAAAGGATCAGGCCGAACACCAGCACCAGCCCGACCAGTTCGATCAGGCGGATTCCCCGGACACGTTGTTCAAACAGTCGCATCAAACCGTTCATGATCTGACCTTTTGACGGAGCGGCATCTGGACAAGAGGCGCCGAGGTGCGGCGGACGGCGCGCAGCTTGGCCGAACGCGAACGGGGATTGGCGGCGATTTCGGCCTTCGATGCCTGCACGGCCTTCGGGGTCACAAGCGTGTAGATCGGCTGGCGTGTCTCGACCTTCTGCGGAGCGTAGCGCGATCCGGAAGAGATCTTGCCGGCCCGCTCATTGAAGAAATTCTTGACGATGCGGTCTTCGAGCGAATGGAAGGTCACCACCGCCAGGACGCCATCGTGTTTCAGCAGGGTTTCGGCGACCTCGAGCGCGCGTTCCAGTTCGCCCAGTTCGTCATTGACCGCGATGCGCAAGCCCTGAAAGGTGCGCGTGGCCGGATGAACCGGGGCGCCGCGGCGACCACCCAAAGCGCGCTCGACCACTTCGGCCAGATCGAGCGTGCGCTCGAACTTCTGTGCTTCGCGGCGCTTGACGATGGCGGCGGCAATGCCGCGCGACTTGTGTTCTTCGCCATACAGCCAGATGATGTGAGCAATTTCGTCCTTGTCGTCCTCGTTGACGATATCGGCGGCGCTGCGGCCATCGACACTCATGCGCATGTCGAGCGGACCGTCACGCATGAAGGAAAAACCGCGCTCGGCCTCATCAAGCTGCATCGACGACACGCCGATATCCAGCACGATAGCGTCGCAGCTCTCATGACCCAGTTCGGCCAGACCTTCCTTCATTTCGGAAAAACAGCGGTTCACCCACTGGAAGCGATCAGGATAATCAGCTTTCAGCGCATCAACATAGGGTCTGACGCGGGCATCACGGTCGAAGGCGATGACATGCGCCCCGCCCTCCAGGATGGCGCGTGAATAGCCGCCGGCGCCGAACGTGCCATCCACCACCAGCTTGCCCGACACGTCGCCAAGGGCGGCCAGCACTTCGGGCAGCAAGACTGAAGCGTGGACCTCCTGGCTCATATCAGGACCTCACGCTTGGCAAAAGCCGCCTCGACCAGCCTGTCCTGTTCGGCGGCATAATCGGCATAGGCCTGCGGCGCCCAGATCTGGAAGCTCTCACCCAGCCCGGCAATGACCACATCACCCGTCAGGCCAAATTGCTCGCACAGCCTTTCCGGCAGCGTGATACGTCCGGCCGTATCGAAACCGAGCCTGTGCATCGAGGCATAAAAGCGGCGCTGCATGGCGGTGCGGGTCGGGGACATGGGCGGATACTCGTTGATCACGTCGCGGTACATGGCGAAGAAAGCGGCCCCGCCGCATTCGAGACACGCGGCGTTGATCGCAGCAAAACAATACAGCCCCTCGAACGGCTCGACGCCCTCAAAAGGTGCCAGAGCGGCGGCGCGGAAATCCTGCGGGACCAGAAGTCGCCGTTTGGCATCCAGTTGCTTCTCATGGGTCGAGAGAAACACGCACCCGCCTCAGACCGTTTTAGCCTGCTCCCTGTCCGTCGAAACCCTTGGCCAGCCCTCCCGGCCAGGTCGCTTCGGGATGCATATAGGGTTAACATGGGATTAAGTGGGATGCAATGACTCTCAATGACCCTGAGCGTGGATTCAGGGCATAAAATTGCCCGGCAGTGGATAAGCATAGAACAAAATATAAACACTTATACTTACGCCTGTACGCTACGGGGATACTGGAATCATAAATGCGACCGGCCATGCCCTGAGGCTGACCGGTCGCATTTGCAACATCATGAGTTGTAGGCGATTATACTTAACAGATATTTAAAACGCCGTTACGCCAGCAGCTTGAAATAAAGAGGGCCAGATGACCTGTAAGCCGGGTTCTGTTCAGGGATTACTCCCCTCGGCGATCATTCCTCTTGGCCGTCCATTGCTGGACGGCTCACGCAACCTACCCGAACGGTCTGGGGCGGTAATGCCCTGCTCTTGTCGCCAAAAGCGCGCCGTTCCTATTTGGTCTTGCTCCGGACGAGGCTTGCCATGCCGCTCCCGTTACCGGGAACGCGGTGCGCTCTTACCGCACCCTTTCACCCTTACCCTGGCAAGCCAGGGCGGTCTGCTCTCTGTGGCGCTATCTCTGGGGTTGCCCCCGGCGGGTGTTACCCGCCGTCCTATTACCGTGGAGCCCGGACTTTCCTCAGGCGCCCCGAAGGACGTCCCGCGATCACCCGGTCATCTGGCCCATGAGGCTTTTGCGCGTAATTGCCTGCGAAATCAAGCCTTCGGTTCAATGAAGGGAGCAATGACGAGCGCCAGCCAGCCCAGAATGGTAATGCCACCACCGATCGGCGCCAGGCCGGGCAGGATAACGCCCGTTGTGGCATGAATGACGATCTCGAAGGCGAAGATGCCGCTGCCGGTCAGCATCAGCGCCATTGGCAAGGCGCGCCGCCAGCCGGAAATCAGCGACGTGGACAGGATACCGATGATGGTTGCGGCATGAAACAGCAGGAATTGTCCGCCGATAGCCAGGGTGCCCGTCTGCGGCGGATGCGAGCCCGCCGCCAGCATGATCACGCCGGCCAGCCCCCACAGGGCGGCAATGGCGAGGATAATGCGCTGACCGGTCGAATTCATCTAAACCTCCATCAGGGTGATATGGCGCAGCAGGGTCATCAGGATAACACGCAGCTTCGCATCAGCCCGCCCCTCCAACTCTGTGCCGATCTGCTCAGGCACCCAGTGGCGCTGGAAAGCGGTGACAATGGCAGCGGTCTCGGCATCGTAAGGCCCGCCGGCCAGGATTTCATAGCCCAGCTTGCCGAGCGCCGATTGCAGCGAGAACACACCCAGTCCGGTCTCGCCCTGACCGAGCGGCGGCCCCATGGCACCTTCGGGAGGCATATCCGGCGAAACCCATAACCCATGACCGTGCGCCGCCAGTTCCGCCCATGGAAAACGCTCACCAGGATCTTCCTTGCGAGACGGCGCCACATCGGAATGTCCGAGGATGCGGTGATCGGGGATTTCCCAACGTTCGCGGATCTGATCCAGCAGGCCAATCACGGCGTCGATCTGCACCGGCGGGAAATCAAGGTAGCCGAATTCGTGCCCCGGATTGACGATCTCGATTCCGATGGAGCAGCCATTGATATCGGTCTCGCCCTTCCAGAAGCTGACACCCGCATGCCAGGCGCGGCGCTCTTCCGGTACCAGCCGGTAAATCTGCCCCTTTTCGTCAATCATATAGTGAGCCGAAACCCTGGCTTCCGGATCGCACATACGGGCCAGCGCCTCAGCGCCGGTTTTCATACCGGTATAGTGCAGGACCACCATATCAGGCGGACTTTTACGTTCGTTGAAATTGGGAGAGGGCATTTCGATCATGCACCATTCTTAGCGGCAATCAGGCACAGGACCAAATAAAAACGCCGCCATCGTGAGACAGCGGCGTTTGAAATTTATCAGTATGGGTCAGTCTAGTAGACGGTCCAGGTCGAGCCATCCTTGCGCGCCTCATAGACCCCCTTGCCGTCATCGGCATGAATGCGAACCCTGGCCGGTTTACGTGTGACAAGCGTCATAAGTCCCATAGTGCCAATCACCGCCGCGCCAACCACGGCTACTGAAGCGGCGAACACCACCAAAAGCGCCAGACCAGCCAAAACAGTGAGCCCGGCAATCGCCATGGCCACACCGGTCACCACACGGGCGATCAGGTTCTTGCGACGGACCTCACCCCAGGGCTTGTAGCTGCGGGCAAAACGAACGAAGGAAGCATCACGCTTGTTCATGAAGGTAAAACCTCTAAACACTGAGACAATACGCGTCTCTTACAGGGAAAGATTGGCATGAATAAGTCTCACGTCAACCTCTTGGGCCGGTTGATGACGAAAATATTAAGGATTTACAACCGAAGCAAAGGCATTTTCGCCTCGATACCGTATAAAAATCCCGTAAATTTCGTCGGTTAGGCGAAATCAGGCGAGCAGCGCGCGCTCCTTCACAATCTGGTCATAAGCTGAATTGATCAGGGCGGTCTTTTGCGTATAGAGGGTTTCAAAATCGATCGGCAGGCCGCGCGCACGAATGCGATCGGGATGGAAGTCATTGAGTCGCGAACGCCGGGCCAGACGAATATCTGCGTCCGAAGCGTCGGGCTGCAAACCCAGGATGTAATAGGGGTCGTCCTCACCCAACGGCACATAGCCGGCACGGATGCGGCGATAGGCCTGCGCACTAATACCGAACAGGTCGGCGACGGTCTCCAGATAGGTCTCTTCCTGATGGCTGAGATGACCGTCGGAGACCGCTATATGGAACAGACCTTCCAGCACATCCTCAAGAATTTGCGGGCAGTTGCTGTAACGTTTGGCCAGCCGGCGGGCATAGGATTCAAAGCCGAGGCTGGTCTGGCGCGCCAGATCGTACAGCCGCATGACGTCGCGCATCGCCTTTTCATCGGGCTGAAAGACGTGCAGAAAGGCGGTTTGCTCAACCTCATGCACCAGGCCATCGGCCATGGCCAGCTTGGCGCCCAGCGCCGTCACAGCCGTGGCGAATGCCGGATCGGCACCCGGCGGCCCTTTCGGACATTCGGTGCATTCAGCGGCATCGAATTTACGCACCGCAAGCTGAGCCAGATTTTTCCAGAACGACATCATTACCCACTGATTATGGAGACCGATCTTAGCTTAATTACGGCGCAACATGTGCTTAAGTTTCTGTAAGACTCGCAAAAAAACATACCTAATGGCGATTTTATGCCTTACTTGCTGTATAGATTAGCCTTCAGGCAGAAGCCATGTGCGTTTTTGCCGCAATATAATCAGGGTTCGTACCAACCCTAATCGCCATCCGGAGCCGAATTTGCGCCTGTTGAGATCATCCGTCCTTTCCTTGTCCGTATGTGCCTTCGCTTTTTCAGCGATTATTCCAGCCGGTGCCGCCACGCCCAAAAAACGCCCGGCAGCCACCAGCACGGCGAAAAAAGCGGTGACCAAGCCGGCAGTAGACAGCAGCGCGGCCGCGACCGGCCGAAACGCTGACGGCAGCCTGCACGCGCCGACGCTTGACGACGCGCCTAAGGACGATTTCCTGCGCGTGGCCTGGTGCCATGGCGTGCTGTCAGGCAATATGGAAATGGCCGAACTGGTCGATTCCGTCATGCCGGTCGATGACCAGATCCAGACGATCGGCCTGTCCTATCTCCGCGCTTATGAGGCGGCGCTGACCCTTTCAGGCAAGGGCAAGGATGAAGCCCAGCACAAAAAGGCCGAAGAGGTCCGCGACTACGGCTATAATGAATGGGCCGCCACCCGCGCCGCACCCACCCAGGAAGCCGCTTACGCCTATGCCAACTGGCAATTGCCGGGGGATTGCGAACATGCCGCCGTGCGCCTGTCCGGCCATCCGAACCTGTTTGCCGAAATGGCGACGGAAGACGAACTGGACGCCATTGCCCTGGCGCTCAATTCCGGCGGCCCGCACGACTACAATGAAAAGCCAAAGCCGGTCCTGACCGCATCCTCGGCCCCGGTCGACGGTGACGGCCCGCTGGCCACCAATACCCTGGCCCGCCGTGCCACAGCCTCACGCGCCCTGCCTGCCGTACCGAAAACCGACACCCCGACCACGGACGCCGAAACCACCTATTCAACGCAGCAGCCACCTGACCCGAACCATGTCGAAAAACGCAGCTGGTCGGAAGGACTGGGCTATCGCCTGGGCTGGACAAACGTACCCAAAAAGAAGGTCAACTGATATCCGGGACCAGGGATAACAATACTCTAACGACGTCTTTTTTCGTTGCCATTCTCCAGAGCTGCACTTAGGCTTTGGAAGCGATTCTACGCTCCTCTCCCCCACTCCCGACTTCAGGTGCAGCTTGGAAGTTTTTCCTTCATTGCCGTCAAGCACGGCGATTGCGCTTGTGCGCGACATGAACACCCGTGGCTACGGGGTCGCCGAAAACTGTATCTCGCCCGAAGCCCTGGCAAGTCTTCGCCAGCATGCGCATTCCAGTGTCAGCAAGACCGGCGGTGAATACATTGCCTTCAGCGGCCCAGACGCCATGCGCGGCACTTTTTTGCAGGACCTGGCGTCTTCCGCCAACTTTCAGACCCTTTGCCGGGAGCTTTACAGAAACGGGATGAAAAAAGCCGCTCCGGCTGTTTCCTTTTATCAGTTAGTGCGATGCTTGGCCGGCAAAACAGGCGAACAGAACGCTTACTTCTTTCATTACGATTCCTACGTCCTGACCGTTCTGGTGCCGATCCTGATACCTACCGAGGGGCAGCCTGGCGACCTGATCATGTTTCCCAATACGCGGCCGGTGCGCAAGACCTATCTTGCCAACCTGATCGACAAGCTATTTCTCGACAATCCCCTGACGCAGAAGCGCCTCCGCAAGGGAGTCATCTCCGGTCGCCTGCAACCGGAGCGTATCAAGATGCAGCCCGGCAATGCCTATTTCTTCTGGGGCTGCCGTTCGATCCATACGAACGAGCCCTGCGACCTGGACAAGATCCGCGCCACAGCCCTATTCCATTATGCCGATCCTCATGCCGATAGCTGGCTGCGCAAGGCCCTGCTCAGACTACGAAATCGTCAGCCGCCAATGACGGTTGTCGAGCCAGAGGCAAAGGCCCCGCAGCCAGCCTGATCGCGGACAGATTACGGGACGTAGTTGAGGATAGGGCTAAGCCAGCGTTCAGCCTCATCAACCTGCCAACCCTTGCGGCGGGCATAATCGGCCACCTGGTCCTTCTCGATCTTGCCGACACCGAAATAATGCGCCTTCGGATGGGCAAAATACATGCCTGATACCGACGCCGGAGGCATCATGGCGAGGCTTTCGGTCAGTTCCATGCCTGTGCGGGTGCGGGCGTCGAGCAGGTTAAACAGGGTCCACTTTTCGGTATGGTCCGGCTGCGCCGGATAACCGGGGGCCGGACGGATACCGGCATATTTTTCGGCAATCAGTTCCTCGACCGAGAGGGTCTCATTCGGTGCATAGCCCCACAGTTCACGGCGAACTTTCTTGTGCAAGGCTTCGGCAAAGGCCTCAGCGAGACGATCGGCCAGCGCAGTTGACAGGATGGCGTTATAGTCATCGCCCTTGGCCTTGAAGGCCCTGGCGATCTCCATTTCACCGTGGCCGGCGGTGACGGCGAAGCCGCCGATCCAGTCAGGAATGCCTTTAGGGGCAATGAAATCACTGAGGGCTGTATTGCTCTGGTCGGCGCGCGGCTTCTTCATCTGCTGACGCAAGGTCTGGAAACGCGCGATGACCTCACTGCGGCTTTCGTCGGCGTAAATTTCGATATCGTCGTCTTCGGTGGCATTGGCCGGCCAGAAACCGACCGTGCCGCGCGCCTCAAACCATTTTTCTTCAAGGATCTGCGCCAGCATTTTCTGTGCGTCCCTGAACAGATCGGTTGCGGCTTCGCCGACGATTTCGTCTTCGAGGATGGCGGGGTACTTGCCAGCCAGTTCCCATGTGGCGAAGAACGGTGTCCAGTCGATATGATCGGCCAGATCATGCAGATCGTAGGGCGAGAAGGTCTTCAGGCCGAGGAAGGACGGCGCAACGGGCGGTTCGGCGGTGAAGTCGATCCTGAATTTATTGGCACGCGCCTCTTCCAGAGAGGATCGCGGCTGTGAATTGCCTTTACCGTAGGCTTCGCGGACCTTGATGTAATCGGTCTTCGTCTGCTCAACAAAGCCATCGCGATCGGTTTCAGACAGCAGTTGCGACACCACGCCCACTGCGCGCGAGGCATCCAGCACATAGACGACCTGATTGTTCTTGTAACCCGGTTCGATCTTGACCGCCGTGTGTGTCTTGGACGTCGTCGCCCCGCCGATCAGCAGCGGAATCTCAAAGCCTGTGCGCTGCATTTCACGCGCAACGAAGACCATTTCATCGAGCGACGGCGTGATCAGGCCGCTGAGCCCGATCATATCAACCTTGTGTTCCCTGGCTTCCGCCAGAATGCGATCGGCCGGCACCATGACACCGAGATCGATCACCTCGTAATTGTTGCACTGGAGCACAACGCCGACGATGTTCTTGCCAATGTCGTGGACGTCACCCTTGACGGTCGCCATCAGCACCTTGCCGGCCGCCTGATACGATCCGCCGGCGGCGACATGGGCCTCCTTTTCAGCCTCCATATAAGGCATGAGATAGGCGACAGACTGCTTCATGACGCGCGCCGATTTCACCACCTGAGGCAGGAACATCTTGCCGGCGCCAAACAGGTCGCCCACCACGTTCATGCCGGCCATCAGCGGGCCTTCGATGACGTGCAGAGGCCGCTCGGCCTGTTGCCGCGCCTCTTCCGTATCAGCGTCGATATATTCGGTGATGCCGTTGACCAGGGCGTGTGACAGGCGCTCGGCGACTGTGCCTTCGCGCCAGGCCAGATTGACAACCTTGGTTTCGGTCTTGTCGCCCTTGAATTTCGGCGCCAGATCAACGAGGTATTCGGTATTGCTGATATTGTGGCGCTGCTTGCGATTAAGGATGACGTCCTCGACCGCTTCGCGCAGTTCAGGGTCGATACTGTCATAGACCGGCAGGTCTCCGGCATTGACGATGCCCATGTCCATGCCGGCCTTGATGGCATGGTAGAGGAAGACGCCGTGGATCGCCCGGCGCACAGGCTCATTGCCGCGGAAGGAGAACGACACGTTCGATACGCCGCCAGAGACCCGTGCATAGGGCAAGGTCTGCTTGATGGCGCGTGTGCCTTCAATGAAGTCGACGGCGTAGTTGTTGTGCTCGTCGATGCCGGTGGCGACGGCGAAGATGTTCGGGTCGAAAATGATATCTTCCGGCGGGAAGCCGACCTCATCGACCAGCACGCGGTAGGCCTTGGTGCAGATTTCGATCTTGCGTTCGGCGGTATCGGCCTGACCGATCTCGTCAAAGGCCATCACCACGACGGCCGCGCCATAACGCATGCAGGCGCGGGCCTGTTCCTTGAACTTGTCGAGGCCTTCCTTCATCGAGATCGAATTGACGATGGCCTTGCCCTGAACGCACTTCAAGCCGGCCTCGATGACTTCCCACTTGGACGAGTCGATCATCACCGGCACGCGGGCGATATCGGGTTCCGCTGCCATCAGGTTCAGGAAGGTGCGCATGGCGACTTCGGAATCAAGCAACCCCTCGTCCATATTGACGTCGATGATCTGCGCGCCGGCCTCGACCTGCTGGCGAGCGACGGCCAACGCCTCGGTATAGTTGCCCTCGACGATCAGCTTTTTGAATTTGGCGGAACCGGTGACGTTCGTACGTTCACCGATATTGATAAAGGTAGGGGTCAAGTCAAAGCCTCGTCAGTCGCCCGGAGCAAGCCGAGCCATGCATTATAAGAGCTGTTATCGAGATACAGCTCACGGATTTCGGAATCGCCGGTCGAGATACGTTTCAGCGCCGCCCGCGCCAAACCGGTGAGATCAGCAGGCGGCGTCCCCATGGCTTCCAGAATCATCAGGTAGTCCTGCGCCGAGACATCACTCTTGCCGGTCGCCACCGTCAGAAGGGCCGCCGCCGCCCAGGCCCGTGCCCCCTCCGCCAGTTCGACATAGTCCTCATTGACCAGAACCTCGTTGAAGACAAAACGCACGCTTTCCCATGACGGCATATCTTCCAGTTCCATCATCAGGTCGGCAGCGTCGTCATTGTCGAACGGTCCGGGGCCCCAGGCGCTCATGGCTATCTGCCTGCCTTGCGGATCGCCAGTTCGATCTGGCCATTGAGAAAATCGATGAAGTCTATGCCCTGTGCCTTGAGCGATTTCGGGTAGAGCGACGCCTTGGTCAGACCCGGCAGGGTATTGGTCTCCAGATAGACCGGCCCCTTGTCACTGATGATGAAATCCGAGCGCGAATAACCGCGGCAGCTCATCGCCTTGTGCGCCTTGATCGCCAGCTTTTGCAGTTCGGCATTGACCTCCGGCGCGAACCGGGCCGGACAGATTTCCTGTGTTGTCGATTTGAGATACTTGCCGGCATAGTCAAAGGCGCCATCGCCCGGCACGATCTCCACCGGCGGCAGGGCAATGACCGAACCATCGGCCTGCTCCAGCACGCCGCAGGTCGCTTCCGGTCCGGAAATGAAGGGTTCGATCAGATAGGCCATACTGGCGGATTCGCGGCGCACGGCGGCGATATCCTGAGATGAATTGACATAGATCAGCCCGTAGGAAGACCCTTCAGATGCCGGCTTGGCGATCAGGCGCCCATAGTGGGAAAGCGCTTCATCGGCCTCATCAATCGTTACCGTCGACGGTGAATAAACTCCGGCCAATCCCGCAAACAGCTTGGCCGCGGTCTTGTCGAAGGCCAGATGCGAGGCCGCCGAACCGGAGCCGGTAAAGGGTACGCCGCGCGCCTCGGCCAGCACCTGAAACTGGCCGTTTTCCGCCGTGCCACCATGCAGGCCAAGCACCAATACACGATCTTCTGCCGCGGCGGCATCGAGCGCCGCCTCCATGCTGCCGAGCGTGGCGCCATCGGCCTTGAAGGCCACCTCGAACGGCTTCTCATGACCCAACAAAACTGCTTGCGAGGCGACATGCACCGTACCATCCAGATCCCAGAACCACAGGTCGGCTTCGGGCAGGGCCTGCGTCAGGGCCTGTGCCGATGCGACGGAAACAAGGCGCTCGCGGCTGGTACCGCCAAAAAGGATGGTCGTTTTCATGTCAGCTCGAAAGGCTCAAGGCCCGCCAGCCTCAGGGCCTTGGGGCGTTCGGGGATCTGCCGCGGCGTGATGCCGCTGACTTCATCTGCCACATGCTTTATGTGATCCGGCGTGGTGCCGCAACAGCCTCCCAGAATATTGACAATGCCGTCCTTGGCCCATTCGTGCAGTTCGTGGGCGGTTTCGTGCGGCTGCTCGTCATACTGGCCCATGGCGTTGGGCAGGCCGGCATTGGGATAGGCGGCAACGAGACAATCAGCGACACGCGACAATTCGGCGATGTGTGGACGCATCAGGTCGGCGCCGAGCGCGCAGTTGAAGCCGACAGCGAACGGCTTGGCGTGCTTGACCGAGTTCCAGAAGGCCTCGGCGGTCTGGCCGGAAAGTGTGCGGCCCGAGCGGTCGGTGATCGTGCCGGAAATCCAGATCGGCAGCGTGTCTTGCCCCTCATCTTCAAGGTCCAGAATGGCCTTGATCGCCGCCTTGCAGTTCAGGGTGTCGGTGATGGTCTCGATCAGGTAGAGATCGACCCCGCCTTCATAGAGCGCCGCCACCTGCTCGCGATAGGCCTGATAGACCTGATCGAAGGTCACCAGCCGCGCGCCGGGATCGTTCACATCCGACGACATGGAGAGCATCTTGTTGAGCGGCCCGATCGAACCGGCCACGAAACGCGGCTTGTGCGGCTCCCTGGCGGTCCATTCGTCGGCCACCTTGCGGGCAATCTTCGCGCCTTCGCGGTTGATGTCGATCACCGATTGCAGGTCGAGGTGATAGTCATCCTGCGCGATGGTCGTGGCAGAGAAGGTATTGGTTTCCGAGATATCGGCGCCGGCGGCATAATACTGATCGTGCAGGTCGGAGATGATATCCGGCCGCGTCAGGCACAGGATATCATTATTTCCCTTCATCTGGCCTTTGTGACCCTTGAAACGCTCACCGAGGAAATCGGCTTCGTCCAGACCACGGCGCTGGATCATCACGCCCCACGAGCCATCAAGGATCAGGATGCGCTCTTTCGCGGCGGCTTTCAGCGCGGCGATACGTTCGGTACGATTCACAGGCTTTTCTCCTTAAGTCCCAGAATACGGCCGATGGCAAACACCAGATCAGCGCGATTGAGGGTATAGAAATGGAAGTTCTCGACGCCTTCGCGTTCCAGGCCAAGGCATAGCTCCACAGCCACGGCTGAGGCCAGCAGCTTGCGCGTTTCGGCATCATCATCCAACCCTTCAAAGAGCCCGCCGAGCCACTCAGGAATCGCCGCGTCACAGGCAGCGGCCATGCGGCGCAAACCCTTGAAATTGGTCACCGGCATGATACCCGGCGTCAGGTCGATACGGATGCCGGCATCGGCTACCGCGTCACGATAACGCAGGAAGGTAGCCGGCTCGAAGAAGAACTGGCTGATGCCGCGCGTGGCGCCGGCATCGACCTTTTGACGCAGAACGTCGAGATCGAAATCGAGTGAAGGCGATTGTGGATGCTTTTCCGGATAGACGCCGACACTGACCTCGAAATCGCCGATCCGCTTGATAGCAGCCGTCAGTTCGGTGGCGTTCTGATAGCCATCGGCACGCGGTGTATAATCACCAAAGCCTGTAGGCGGATCACCGCGCAGGGCCACGATATGGCGCACGCCGGCCTCCCAGTAGGCGCGGATCACCTCATCGACCTCTTCTCGCGAAGCGTCGACGCAGGTCAGGTGTGCGGCGGGCTTCAGGTGCGTTTCATCAAGGATGCGCTTGACCGTGCGGTGTGTGCGCTCCCGTGTCGAACCGCCGGCGCCGTAGGTGACCGAGACAAAGTCAGGATTAAGCGGCGCCAGGCGGCGGATCGAGTCCCACAGGGCCGTTTCCATGTCTTCCGTCTTGGGCGGAAAGAATTCGAAAGAGACTTTCAGGTTTTGGCCGCCGGCGGCAATCGCGCGCGCAATGGGGGCCAGATCGGTTTTAAGACTGGGATTTAAGGAAGGGCTCATTATGGTTCTCAGTTCATGCCTGTTCAGGCAAATAATAGATCAGGCCTTGATGGCGAGCCAGATTTTGACGGTCAGCCCGGCGGCCTTGGGCGGCAACGACCGGGTGACATCCGGCGTCAGGCCGGCGGCTGCAAACCAGCTTCGCATGTCCTCATCGAGCATGCCGAGGCGGCGATGCTGATATTGCTCACGCATTATTTCAAGATCGTGGTGCTCGAAATCGGCGATCAGCAACCGGCCGCCCGGCTTCAGCAGACGTGCCGCTTCGGCAATGGCACGTCCCGGATCGGCCAGGAAATGCAACACCTGGTGGACGACGACCAGATCGGCCGAGGCCGCCGGCAGGCGCGTTTCGTAGATGTCACCGTGGCGGAAATCGATGCTTTCCAGCCCGGCATCATGTGAGCGGGCACGGGCGACATTGAGCATGTGCTGTGACAGGTCAAGCCCGATGGCCGTTTTTGCTTCGCCGGCCAAAAGTGTCAGCATACGGCCCGAACCGGTACCGAGATCGACCAGGTGTTCATAGGGCTGTTGCCCCGCCAGGAGCCGGATTTCAGCTTCGACATCCGCCTCGGCTATATAATGGCTGCGGATCTCATCCCACTTCGGCGCGATGGTCTCGAAATAACCTTCCGCCGATTTGCGCCGGTGACTACGCACCCCCTCAAGCTGTTGCAGGTCTTCGCCATAGGCATCATCCAGCGAGGCGAGAATGGCATCCACGAGCGGGCGGATGGACGGGGCCGACGACAGGCGGTAAAAGACCCAGGCACCGTCAGGGAAACGCTCGATCAGCCCGGCTTCGCTCATCAGCTTGAGATGGCGCGAAACGCGCGGTTGGCTCTGGTCAAGAATCGACACCAGTTCCATGACGGATAGCTCCTCACGCGCCAGCAGGCGCAGCAGGCGCAGGCGCGTCGGCTCACCCGCCGCCTTCAGGGCTTCGAGCAGAGTGTGAAACTGGGTTTTGGGCGTATAATTATCGGCCATATAATCATATAAAGATATCTTTATATGATGTGCAAGTGTTTTCTTGCGACTGGTCACCTGTGCGGCAGCATAACGCATGGCAATTTTTGTGACCATACCCCATTATAAGCGTCAGGAACAGATTGGGCTTGAGCATCTCCTGATCTGGCTGCATCGTATCGATGCTCTGACTTTTGCCCGGTGCGCTTTTCAATTCAAAAGCGCGTCACACTTTTGGAAAGCACTTTATCTATGAGAGACGGCGTTGGTGTTGGAAAAGCTTTGTGGCGTGGCCTGCAGCGCAAATGCCCGTGCTGCGGCCAGGCTGCGGCCTTTCGCGGCTATCTGAAGGTCGTTGAGACCTGTCCCAGTTGCCAGACACCGCTCAGCCTCTATCCGACGGACGACGGCCCTGCCTATATCACCATGATCCTGGTAGGCCATCTGGTCATCGCCCCAGCCTTCATGTTCGGTTTTTTCTACGCCTATCCGGTGCAAATTTTAGTGCCTGTACTGGTCGGCGCCATTGGCGCCATAACACTCCTGGCCCTGCCCTATGTCAAAGGCGCCTTCCTCGGCCTGATGTGGTATCTGGGCCTGAAACAGGCGCGATAATATCTTGACAAGGTTTCTCTTTGAGCGCGAAATAACCATCCATATTTCGCAATAAAAAGGGAGTTCCGCCATGGCCCACAAGTTCGAAATCCGCAAGAACAAGGCCGGCGAATTTGTCGCCTATTTCACCTATAACGGTGAAAGCATCTGGTGGACCGAAGGCTACAGCTCCAAGGCTTCTGCCAAGAATGCCATTGACTCAGTATTGAAAAACGGCCCCAAAGCCGAAATCGACGATCAAACGGACTAACAAAAAAAGGCGGCCTACTGAAACAGACCGCCTTTTTTTCAGACATATCGGACCTTTACGCCATGGTGAGTGCATCCTGGATCAGGGCTATCGAGCCTTGAGCCTCTTCCGTGCACTCCATTGACAAGCGGTCGATCTCTTCCTGGGCAAAGCTGCGCATCAGCAGCGCTGCCTGAGGCGAAAGCGCCATCAGGGTACGCGTCGAAGCACGAGCCAGAGCCAGGGCGGCATCCACGTCAACCAGGTTAGCCGTATCGCGAGCAACAGCCAAAGCATAGAGACGTGAGGCCACATTCGGGGAGGAATTAGCCATCATTTTCTTTTTGGACATGGGGTGAATACGAACTCTTTAAACCACGGCCCGAAACCAGAGGATGCAAAACACACACGACACATCCGGGCCGTACACAACGCATACGCTTAATTGAGTTATATTATAGCGATTGAAAGCGGCGAAAACCAGCCCCATACCCTGCTACCGTATGGACTGCAAAAAACTGTCATCCATTTGTAATAAATCGGATAATTGTAGCTGCAGTAGGAAGAAATTCCGTCAACGCAGCCATCCCGCAAAATTATTTATTGGTAGCGGTCCCAATTCGGAAAATATTCTTTAATACGCAAATTTTTACGAACAAAATTCGCGTTTTACGTGTCGAAAAATCCGGATTACGAATTATACATCCCGAAACACGAAACGATATATCTCATTGAGAGAATCAAGCCGGACACAGAAAAGCCGCCGTAACCGGGAGCTGCGGCGGCTTTTCAGATAACTTCAGACGCCTCTATCAGCCGATTTTCTGAGCCAGACGCTCCTGACCATCACGGATCAGCTGTGCGGCCGCTTCCGGCTCAACCCAGCCTGTGACGTTCGTGGTCTTGCCCTTTTCCAGATCCTTGTAGTGCGCGAAAAAGTGGGTGATCTGATCGATCAGGATCGAGGGCATCTGGCGATAGCTTTGCACGTTGGTGTAATAGGGGTGCAGCTTGTCGACCGGCACAGCCAGGATCTTTTCGTCCTTGCCGGCTTCGTCTTCCATGATCAGGGCGCCAATCGGACGCACGCGGATAACCACGCCCGGATAAACCGGCGTCGGGCCAACCACCATGACGTCGCACGGATCGCCATCATCAGCCAGGGTGTGCGGGATAAAACCATAATTACCCGGATAGTACATCGAGGTATACAGGAAGCGATCGACGAACAGCGCGCCGGAATCCTTGTCCATCTCATACTTCACCGGCATACCGCCCTGCGGTATTTCGATAACCGCGTGGACATCCCACGGTGCGTTGGGACCAACGGAGATTTTATCGATATTCATTGTGCGACTTTGATTTGGAGCCAAAAAGTTGCGCTTTCATAAGCGCTGCCCCCAGTTCGCACAAGCGAAGAAAACACAAAAAGCCGATCTTTTCTGAAAATGACATGACGGAACGCGGCAAAGACTCTTATAAAGTGTATCCATAGCCACATTTACTGCAAGAAACCTCATGTCCATCCTCAATACACTCGTCCGGGCGGCGCAAGAGAGCCCCCTCGATATCGCCGGCCTTATCATCTTCATTTTCTGCTGGCTGGGATACGAACCCTTCCTGCGCAAGATATCCAAAAGCCAGGGCCTGATCACCAAGGATCTCAGCGTGGTCCGCCGGGCGTGGATGAAGGAAATGACCGTACGCGAGGTCAAGCTTTACGATTCCAACCTGATGGCTCATGCGGTCAATTCGGCCACCAACTTCTCCTCAGCCAACCTGCTCCTTATCGCGGCTGTGGCCGGTGTACTGTTTGGCGGGCACCTGCCGCTGAAGTCGCTGACCACCCTGGGCTTCGACGTATCATCGACCCAGCTTTTCCAGATCAAGCTGGCACTCGTTCTGGTCTGCCTGTCGCGCGGTCTGCTCGATTTCATCTGGGCGCTGCGTCAGATGAACTACTGCGCTGCCGCCATGGGCTCATTGCCGGAAAACATGGATGTCAATACGGCCGCCAGGTTCACCGACGCCATTACTAATATCCTGGAGCCCGCCATGACAAGCTTCTCGCAGGGCGTTCGTGCCTACTATTTTTCACTGGCCGCTGCGGCCTGGCTGTGGGGACCGATCTACCTGGCCCTTGCCAGCCTGGGCGCCATCGCCCTGCTCGGCTGGCGGCAGTCGCGCTCGCAATCGGCGCGCGGCCTGCGGCAATTGCGCGAACTGCTGGAGGAACACCCCTATCCCACGCCACCGCGCCCGATTAATGCGCACCCCCTGACCAAGGAGAAAGACACCGCATCGCACAACGCCCAGAGCGGTTACTAACCCAGCAATTCACAGCAAAAAGCCCGAATTGTAACGATACGTGATCATATTGTCTGATATTTAAACTTGCAATTTATCGCACCGCAAACTAAATTTAACCTGTTCGGCGCCTTCCTGGCGCTGATGCCCTTCCTGGGCGTTTCCTCCCTGTAAACTTGCCGCGCCGTAGAGCGCGGCTTTTTTTTGGCTTAGAGCGAAACCGGTGTCATCACGAAACCGTTACCTCACATGGCTTTGAGTGTTTCGGTCAATGTAGCGAAAATCGTCCGCAGACGGACGGCGCCTGAATGCGGCCGGAGCAACTCTTCGTCCATATAGATGGCACGGTTGATCTCGATCTGCAGGGCATCGATTCCCGCCGCTGGCCTGCCATAGGTCTCGACAATATAGCCGCCGGCGAAGGGCTTGTTCAGCCCCACTCGCAATCCGGCGCCCTCAAATACACCACGCACGCACCTGACCAGGGCCTCCGAACAAGTTTCGCCGTGGCGATTGCCCAGCACGATATCCGGCTTTTGTTCGCCAGTGCGAAAATGATTGAGGGCCACACTTGGCATGGAATGCCAGTCGATCAGAATGACCGACCCATTCCGTCGCGCCTCGGCGAGCAGCCCCTTCAGCGCGTCATGATAAGGCCGGTGAATAAGGTCGAGCCGGCGATTGACCTCCACCATGTCGAGCGGCTGGCGGTAGATATCTTCTTCGGCGCTCAAGCGACGAGCGATGACGCCAAAACCCGCCTTGACGCGCGCACTCAGGGACAAGGCCGCTTTGGGTAATTCGCCGCGGATCAGGCGTGCATCCAGTTCCAGAGCGTTGCGGTTAACATCGCAGAAGGCGCGCGCATAACGGCTGGTGATCCCGTAGACCCCGAGGTCCGGCGTCACATTCACCAGTTCATCAACAAAGGCATCCTCACTGACGCGCAAGCCCTGAGGCGTCTGGCGCGCTTCGGCGATAAAACTTTCTGGATAATAACGCCCGCTGTGCGGCAGGCTGTAAACCAGCCGGCTGGCCACATGCGGGCGCACAACAACCGGCGCGTGGTCGGCGGTGTGGACAAGATGCCAGGGAGCGGGGATCGGTTCGTGCATATTATCACTTTAGTAGGACATTCCTGCCACGTCTTCACCCCTAATTTACATTCCACCTGCAAACATGGTGACTTCTGCGCCAAGGCGCATATTATGGGGCGCCTGGGGTTTACATGACCGATCCGATGAAGAAAATTCTCCTTGCCGAAGATGAGGATTCCGTCCGCAGCTTCCTGTCGCGCGCCCTGCAGCGCGCCGGCTATGATGTTGTCAGTTGCCCCGATGGCGACACGGCCATCCTGGCGCTCGACCAGGGCCCCTACGACCTGTTGCTGACCGATATCGTCATGCCGGGCGCCGATGGCATCGAGGTGGCCAAGCGCGCCGCCCAGTTGCAGCCCGATCTCAAGATCATGTTCATTACCGGCTTTGCCGCCGTAGCGCTCAATGCGCAGAAGGCTTCACCCAACGCCAAGGTGCTGGAAAAGCCTGTACATCTCAGAGAAATCGTGACCGAAGTCGAGCGCCTGATCGCCGCTTAAACCGGCTTTTTCACTTTTCCCCGAAAAAAGTGATTGCGGCGCTTGCTAACCGGCAATCGCTTGGCTATACACCCGGTCTCTTCGGGAATGGGCGCTTAGCTCAGCGGGAGAGCACTACCTTGACATGGTAGGGGTCACAGGTTCAATCCCTGTAGCGCCCACCATTCCCGAAACGAAAAAGCGTCGGCGCCTGATATAGGTCCGGCGCTTTTTGTTTAAGCCAGCATTGAATTACTGCGCGGAGGCATAGGTATCGGCCAGGGCCGAGGCCTGACGCATATCGGCTTCATTGAGCAGGTGGTTGCCATCCATGGTCTTCATCAGGTCCTGACCATCGGGATCGCCGTCGCCAGCCGCCAGAAGCGCCCAGGCGTAGGCCTTGACCTTGTCCTGCGGCACGGCTTCACCGGCATAATAAAGGCCGGCCATGCGGCTCTGCGCCAGCGGAAAACCCTGCTTCGCCGAAGCTTCCACCAGAGCCAGTCCCTTGGCCGCGTCTTTCGTGACACCGCGTCCGGTCAGATACATGTTGCCGAGGTTGTAACGTGCCGGTGCATTGCCCTGGTCGGACGCCTTCTGATACCAGTCACGCGCCGAAACCAGGTCCTGAAGCACGCCCTGCCCGGCTTCGAACATGGTGGCGACATTGAACTGGGCGATGTCATAGCCCTGCTGCGCCGCCTTCAGATACCAGGAAAAAGCTGTCGCCAGGTCAGATGGAACGCCGAGACCATTATCGTAAGCCACACCGAGATTGTACTGAGCGCCCACATAGCCCTGCTCGGCAGCGATGCGCGTCCAGTGAATGGCTTCATTAAAATCGACCGGAGTAACGTCATAACCCTTGGCATACATCAGGCCCAGTTCGGTCTGCGCCTCCGGATTACCCGCATTGGCTGCCTTTTTGTACCAGTCGAACGCCTTGGCGTAGTCCTGACCGACGCCGTTACCGACAAAATAATCATCGGCCAGTTGCACCTGAGCGGCCACATCCCCGGCCTGTGCCTGGATCTGCAAGGTGGCGATATCAGCGGTTTCAGCCTTGATGTTCTGATCGGCCATGGCCTGCGGCGGCAAAATGCCGGAGGACTGGGCCATCACGGGAGAAGACACGACCAGGAGGGCCGCCGCGAGACTGATAAAATGATAAGGTTTCATGACGTAACTCGCCCGTTCGATATGGCGAGTATATGGATGGCTATGTCAGTTTCTGCCAGTATGGAGCGACTGTCTTTGTGACATCGCAACACCATTACCACGCACCTGCGGCATCAAGGCCACAGTTTCAGTGACTTTTGACGCACTTCTGGCCGGATATAGTCATAAACCGCAAGGCCGTTTTCCGGATCACTGAAGGTGCGCCAGCTCGTTTCGGCAACAGCCGTACGCGCGTCATTACGGCCGTCGCGCCAGTGCTCGGTAATCGACGCCCGCCAGAACTCGTAATCCTTGGATTGGATTTCACGCCTGTTGGCCCGGTTGATGATATGGACCAGACTAACCCGGCCGCTGTAAAGATCGGCCGGCGGGCGACTGCCGCAAATGGTTTCCAGCACCTCCGGCGCCACATGCTTTGCCAGTTCACGAATGGCATGGCGCAGACGATACTTCTCCAGAAAGGCGTCTGTATTCAGGCGCGTTCGGCTCGAATAGGTGATGTCCTTCATCCGCTCCTGCACCTCGTCCATGGTGGCAGGCTCAGGTCCTTCCGCGCTGAACAGGTCGATCTGGAAGATCAGTGTATCTTTCGCAACGCCGGCATCGAGCACATATGAGAGCGGCGTGTTGGAAACCAGTCCGGCGTCCCAGTAGGCCTCTCCATCGATATGGACGGCTGGAAAGCCCGGCGGCAGGGCCGCACTGGCCATGACGTGTTCCGGGCCTATCTTGCGATCGCGGCTGTCGAAATAGACGAAATTACCGCTGCGAATATGAACAGCGCCGAGGCTGAGGCGCATCGGTCCGGCATTGATACGATCGAAATCGACGTGACGCAGCAGGGTTTCGCGCAAGGGCGCTGTGTCATAGAAGCTGGTCGCTTCCGGTGAACCCGGCGTATTGAACCAGGGCGGCAGGAACCACGGCCGGTAAAAGTGCTTCACCCCGGCCATAAGGCTGAGGAAACCACTCATCTGACGGAAGGTATAATCGCTGATATCGTGCTTCTGCGCCAGGTTTTCGCCGGGAACCGAGGTACTAATGTCTTTCCAGAATCCGCGCAGGTGGTGGAGGCGGTCTTCCGGCGCATTGCCGGCGATAATGGCGGCATTGATCGCGCCAATCGAAATGCCGGCTATCCAGTCGGGCTCGATACCGTTTTCATGCAAAACCTCGTATGCGCCGGCCTGATAAGCCCCCAGCGCACCACCGCCCTGAAGAACGAGTACGGTTTGTTCATAAGCCGCGGTCAATCCGCTTATTTGGGCCTCGGAAGCGGATGAGTCTTTTTCAAACGACATGACGCATAAATCCCGATTTCAGATGAAACCGGGATTTATATTGCACCGCAATAGGTTTAATTCAAGGCGAGATCAATTCAGGCCGTAGACCACACAGGATTTCGCTTCCAGTCTTTGCAGCGGTGGCGTCTGGATGAAGGGATTTTGCAGGGCTTTGGCTTCCAGGTATTCAGCGGAACCTACAGCATAATCAGCCATGGCGGACGGTGCCACCATAGGTGCCGGAGGTGGAGGTGGCGCGTAGGCGCGGCTTTCGTAGGCGACGGCCTGTGGCTGGGTATTGTCATAAGGATTATCGGGCGTGCGCGCCAGGATATCGGTTTCGCAGGCGCGGCCGGTCGGATCGATTACCTTGATACCGCCCAACTTGCCGCCGGCAGCCGAAGCCGATTGCAGGGCGCGCGTATGCGCATCCTTCGTCGCCTCGGTATAGAGCCAGGTATTGGTTTCATTATCCGGCTGAAGACTGAAATTGATAGGTGTCGATGAGGTCGGCGCCGCCGCCAGCACCAGGGCATAGGCCTTTTCTAGCTGGGCCGTATCACGCACCTCGACCGACAGATTCAGCGACACCTGGTATTTTTCGATCTTGTCGCCACGCTGGTCTTCGATGCGGTTGCCATTCTTGTCGCGGTACTGCTCATAGAGCGCCCGCATGGAGAAGCTGGTGCTGATCCGCACCTTGTCCTTGCCGAGCTTGTCGAGCGCCTGGTTAAGGCCCTTGGTCTGGGCGATTGCCAGGGCCTGCGCCTTCTCCGCCGTGTCGGCGACGGTCAGAAAGGTGGCTGAAAAACCGGCGCGGTTGGCCGGAATTTCGGTAAAGACATAACCGGTCTGGGTAATGACGCTTTCCTTCATCCACCACGGCGCACGATCATAGAGCGAAGCGACAGGCGTAGCAGTCTGAGCCGAGGCCGCGCCAGCTATGAAAAGTCCCGCGATTGCGGTTGAAAGCACAATTTTACGCATATTACCCTCCCGATTTATGTCACGATTGATATGAAGCCGGGCAGTTGCGGCAAAACTGAGACCACACACCCTTAGGGCTTTCTTATCTTCTCCCTGTGGCAAATCCATCGAAATTTACGATGCGGCGTGTCTAGCGTGTCGCATGTCCGATCCTTTCACGCATGGCATATTCGATGACGTCAATCCGGTACTCTTCTATGCCGGACTGGTCCTTGTGCTGGCCGTTACGCTGTGTCTCGCCATCCGTGACCTGATGCCTGAACGCCTCCAGTTTTCACGCCCCGCCACACCTTTTCTGCTGGCCCGTCGCAAAGCGCGGACTGGTGACGCCAGGGCCTGTATCGATTGCGCCGGAATGCTCGAAAAAGGCAGCGGTGGGGCCTGGCTCAGTCCTGGCTTGGCCCGGTCTTACGTCAACCGGGCGCTGGATATTTACCGCCGGGACGCCCGTGCCGGGGATGGTTATGCCTGGCTCAAGATGGCGGAAGTTTATAATCGTCATCACAAGGGCCCCGGTTTCGCCGATCTGGCCGACCGCGCCTATCACCAGGCCTGGAAAATCCATGTCCGCAAGGCCGCCGAAGGCGACATCAACGCCATGGCCTATGCCGGTTATCAATACCGCTACGGCATGGGCGTGATCGCTGATCTTGACCGCGCCGCACAGTATCTCGAAAGCGCCGCCAATGGCGGTCATGCCGCGTCGATAAAAAGCCTGGGCGACCTCTACCTCATGGGCTTCAGGGGCAAGCCCGACCCGATAAAAGCCGCGCAGCTGTACAGACAGGCCGCTGCGAAAGGCGACATCGAGGCACTGGAGCGGGTGGGCGACAGCTATTTCGGCAATTCAGGCGTGTCAGGCAACCGGGAACTGGCCTATTTCTGGTATGCCCGCGCCGTGCAGAAAGGCCGCGAAGCGGCCCGCGCCAAGCTGCGGCAGGTCTCGGAAAACTGGACGCCAAAGCAATTGCGCGAGGCCCAGGAGAGGCTGCAAAGCTGGGTGTAATACATCCCGGGCAACAGATGCGCCGTACAATCCAAGATTTATTTTACAATTCATCACGATACCCCCTATAGATTTATTCTTCAGGCGGCACGTCTTGAATATGCCTGAGCATTGGCATAAACCGGACAGGACTTTGCCCGGCAAAGCCGGCAACGCCTGATGTAAAAAAGACCGCTGCGGAAATGCCTCGGGCAAACCGTCGCGGATAATAAAGACGCTTATACTTGCCCCGGAGGGGTTGATACATGGGTGCTTATGAACAGGGGACCGGCGAACGGGGAGCCGAGAGCCGGCTGAATGGCCGCCCGGAACCAAAAGTCCACTCCCTTGGCGACTCCTTGTCAGGCACCAATCTCGAACGCGCCGGCGACCACAATCAACGCGTCACCCTGCAAGCCATACGCGCCGCCGCCGGTCCGATTACCCGGGCCGAAATCACCGACCTCACCGGCCTGACCGCCCCCGCCATCGCCAATATCACCAAGCGCCTGCTGGGTGACGGCATGATACTGAAAGCCGGCCGTTTACTCGGCGGACGTGGACAGCCCGCCACCAAACTGGTCATCAATCCGGATGGCGCCTTCTCCATCGGCCTCAATATCGACCGCGACCACATCGCCATCGTGGCGCTCGATTTCGTCGGCAATGTCCGCGCCCGCGTCTGCCGGGAGGTCCACTTCGCTATGCCGGATGAGGTTGTCGCTTTCTTCAAGACCGAGGTTGACAGGATCGTGGCCGACAAGGCGATCAATATGGACCGCCTGATCGGCATCGGCATCGGCATCCCCGATGATCTGGGCCGCGTGCCGGTGGCCAATCGTCCGGACGCCTACCATATCTGGTCGGAAATCGATGTCGCCGCCCTGTTCGCGGAAGTCCTGCCTGTGCCGGTCTATCTTGAAAACGATGCCGCTGCCGCCTCGATCGGTGAAATGCAGTTCGGTCATGGCCTGCGTCATCGCAGTTTCATCTATACCATTATCAGCGCCGGTCTCGGCGGCGGACTGGTGATCGACGGTCATTATTACCGTGGCGCCGATGGCCGGTCCGGCGAAATCGGTTTCCTGCCGGTAAAAGATGAAAACGGCCAGTCACAATCGCTGGAAGATATGGTGTCGCTCTATTCGCTCTACGATTACCTGCGCAAGGGCGGTTTCGAGGTGTCGACCCCGGAAGACCTGGAATCCTTAAGCGGTGCGGCCCTGGCCCGGGTCGAATCATGGCTGGACCGTGCCGCCGACAAGCTGTTCGAACCTTTCCTGGTCATGAGCTGCGCCATCAATCCGGAAGCGCATTTCATAGGTGGCCGCCTGCCGGCCACCTATATTGAACAGCTCTGCGCCCGGCTAAACCAGAAATTCGCCACCTATCAGGGGCGCATCAAGACTCTGCCGCCGGTAAAGCGCGCCGACCTGGCCGTGGATGCGGCCGCACGCGGCGCCGGCATCCTGCCCTTCAACGATCGCTTCCTGCCGATCCGTGAAGCCCTGATGAAGACCGGCTGATCATGGGGAAAAAATGGCTGATCTTCAGCGTCATTACGAGTCTTGCAGGGCTTTTATGCCTGATTATGTACTTATGGCTCCAATCGCAAAGTCGGTTGGAACTTCACGTCGTATCTACCAGCGCAGCAGCTTCCCACCCAGCAGCGCCGCAATCCCGGTAAGGATCGCCACGGCCACGCCGTAAACCAGCAGAAGATAAACCGGCGCATCACCCTGGCAATGCAGGGCATAAGCGGCCGCCATCAGCGAGCCTGTCGCCAGGCCGCTCAAGGCGCCAAGACTTACCGGATGCGAGGTCGCCGACCGTCGCAACCAGAAACGCCACAGCACAATCAGTCCGGCCATGCCGCCGCACAGGATGGTCAGGTAACAGATCATCACGCCGCCACTCAGATTGTCGGTCATGCGCTCCCAGCCCTCGCGTTGAAATTCGACCACCAGGGCACCGAATACGATCCCGCCGATAATCAGCACCGGCAGCAGGTAGCGCAGTTTCGGGCGCCCTTCCGGACGAACCAGACCGGCAACGCCCCACAGCGCACCGATACCAAGCGCCAGGAACATCAACGGCTTGATGACCGGCATATGCCTGTCCGGCCAGTCACCACCGATCAACGCTGTCAGTTCCGGCCGCGGACCATACAGGAACCAGATGTAAAGCACCGCCACGATGAGGCCGGCCAGCGCACCCAGCCACATCGACCGGCCGCGCATGGGTTTCACAGGTTTCAAACCATCAGTCAAACTGTCGAGAAGGTCGCTCATTGGCTGCTCCCCTTGATGCCGACCAATGACTGTAATTTTTTCAATCCGCGATGGACTGTGACCTTTACCGCAGACGCGCTCTTGCCGGTCTGTCCCGCCACCTCTTCAACACTCAGGCCGTCGAGCTTGTGCAGCTTGATGATCCGCGCCTGGTCTTTCGGCAACTGCGCCAGCAAGACCGCCACATCACGCGCCGCCAGATCGGGCTGCATCCCGTCTTCCAGACCCAGTTCCTCGTTCAGTTCGACATGGACATGCCGTCCGTTTTTACGAACGAAATCAATCAGCTTGTGGCGCGCCACAGCGGATATCCACGGCAGGAAAGGCGCGTCCGGATCATAGGTATGGCGTTTCTCGTGCAAGCTCAAAAGCGTCATCTGTACTAAATCTTCACCAGTGCTGCCCATCAGGCGCCGCCGAAAATAGGCGACCAGCCAGGGCCTCAGGGCTTCGAGCAGGCTACGGTAAGCCGCCGCATCGCCTGCCTGCGCTTTGCGCATCAGCGCCTGCCATTCACTGGGATTATACGTGGCCATGGAGATAAGGTTACATTTCGCCAATTAACCGGCCGCCGGACGGCTTACCGTTGCTTATTAGCTGTCGAACAGATCGGGCGCAATGGGGGGCGAAGCGGGGGGCGTCAATCCCAGGTGCAGATAGGCCCGCGCGCAAGCCGTGCGGCCACGCTGGGTACGCTGGATAAAGCCCTGCTGCAACAGATAGGGCTCGATCATGTCCTCGACCGCATCGCGCGCTTCGGCGATGGCGGCCGACAGTGTCTCCAGCCCCACCGGCCCGCCGCCATAGTTTTCAATCAGTGCCTTGAGGTAGCGACGGTCGGAATGATCCAGCCCCACCGGATCGACTTCCAGCCGCGCCAGGGCTTTTGCGGCCGCCTTTTTATCGATGATCTCCGCCCCCTCGGCATGAGCGAAATCCCGTACCCGGCGCAGCAGACGGCCGGCCACACGTGGTGTGCCGCGAGACCGCGAGGCAATTTCCAGCGCGCCGTCTTCCGACAGGGGCGCTCCCATCTTGCGCCCGGCGCCCATGACCACGCGCACCAGTTCTTCCGGTGTATAGAATTCCAGCCGCAGTGGAATGCCGAAACGGTCGCGCAACGGCGTGGACAACAGGCCGGCACGTGTCGTGGCACCCACAAGCGTAAACGGCGCCAGGTCGATACGCACCGTCCGCGCGGCTGGCCCGTCACCGATGATCAGGTCGAGCACATAGTCTTCCATCGCCGGATAGAGGATTTCCTCAACCGCCGGATTGAGCCGGTGGATTTCGTCGATGAACAGGACGTCATTCGGCTCCAGATTGGAGAGGATCGCCGCCAGGTCACCCGCCTTGGCCAGCACCGGCCCTGACGTCGCGCGAAAGCCGACGCCCAGTTCCCGCGCCACGATCTGCGCCAGCGTCGTCTTGCCCAGACCCGGCGGACCGTAGAACAGCACATGGTCGAGCGCTTCCTTGCGCTGAGCCGCGGCGGCCACAAAAACCTTCAGGTTGGCCTTTAGCGGCGCCTGCCCCACGAAATCGTCAAAGCTCTGCGGCCGCAGCGCGCGGTCCTGGGCGCGCTCTTCGTAGTCATTATCGGATTCGCCGGAGATTAATCTAGCCATCCTACTTACCCAGGGCCTTCAAGGCCGCGCGGATCACCGCTGGCAGTTCAGCATCAGCCCCCAACTGCGCCATAGCTGACTCAACCGCCAGACGGGCATTTTGCTCAGCCACGCCCAGGCCCATCAGGCCGGCGACCGCCTCACCATTGACCGTCGTCTTGACCGCAACACCCGCCGGGGCATGGATGATCGGACCGAATTCGGCATTGGTCAGGACCTTTCCCTTCAATTCGATCACGATGCGCTGCGCCAGTTTAGGCCCGACGCCGGAGGCGCGCGCCACCGCCGTCTTGTCCTCGTGCGCCACGGCCTGCGCCAGTTGCTGCGGCGTCAGTATATCAAGCACGGCCAGCGCCGCCTTCGGCCCCACGCCTTGCACACCCTGCAACACCACATAGGCCTTGCGCTCATCCTTGCTGAGGAAGCCATAGAGCCGCGTGCCATCCTCGCGCGTCTGGCTCTCGATGTGCATAATGACCTCGGTGCCCAGTTCAGGCAGGGCCGCGATCGTCCGCACGCCACAGCGTACGATATAGCCGACGCCGGCGCATTCGATGAGCACCTCCTCGTCAGTGGTTTCCAGAAGCAAACCGCGCAGCCGGCCGATCAAGCGAGCATCCTCTTCAGATTATTGACCTTGCGCTTGTGCGCATGTGTGATTGCGCAGGCCAGGGCATCGGCGGCATCGGCCTTCATGGTTGTGTCGGCCTTGGGCAGCAAGCGCTTCACCATGAACAGTACCTGTTCCTTGTCGGCCTTGCCAGCGCCCACCACCGATTTCTTGATATCCAGCGCGGCATATTCCGCCACCAGCATCCCCGCCTTGGCGGGCGCCAGCATGGCCGCAGCGCGGGCATGTCCCAGTTTCAGGGTCGACGATGGGTTCATATTGACGAAGGTTTCCTCGATGGCCGCCTCATCCGGTGTCCACTCGGCAATCACGGCCGTCAGATGGTCGAACAGATGCAGCAGACGCACAGACAGGTCGAGGTCGGTCGGCGGCTCTATGACACCATGCGCCACCCAGGAGAGGCGGGCGCCTTCGACGTCGATCAGCCCCCAGCCGAGCCGCCTCAGCCCCGGATCAAGCCCTAATATGCGCACAACGTTCTTCATATGTTCGCTTGTATCCGCAACGATCGACTCGCGCAAGTCTCGCAGCCATGATTGGCCGGAAAGTTGCAAGACTGCCGCGAAGCATGGCTTAATTCGCCTTTTGGCACAGGTTTTGGAAGTTCCCGTTGCCATAAAGCCAAAGCTGGGGTTAATGTTTTATGAAGATTAGCGTTGCGGGGGCCGTATGAGCAGTTCGAATCCAAGGGCAGATGCCACAAAGGGAACGCACCGAAGCAATCCGGTCGGCTTTTTTGTGCTTATCGCCCTGGCTGTCGCCCTGGCGGCTTTCGCCCTTTACAGGGGCGATGCGCCGATAAAGTCTATCGATCCCTATAATTGGGTCCTGTGGGCTCGCGGCACCGCCGCCTGGGCCGGCGCCCTTGTCGTTGGTTTTTTTGTGCTGCTGATCGGCATTATCGGTTTGGCGGTCAATCTGCTCAGTGCCTCGGGACCGGCCCAAAAGGCGCACCGCCCTGCCGCTCCGGCTGATATCGAACTGGAGACCGTTCCCGCCGTCGATCTCCAGACCGCGACCCGCGCCAGCGAAAGCCGTGGCAGCCCGCGCTTTGAGACGCCAGATACCGCCGCCCAGAATACAGCCGCCGAACCGCCTTCCCTGGAAGTCCATTCACTTGAACCCGCCATTTTCAGTGATCATGGTGCTTTTTCCGATAATGCGTCCGACAGCTTCATGACGCGTGCACCTGAGGCCCCAATCGAAGCGTCCGGCCAACTGCCTGCCTTTGACGCAACCGCTGCGCTTGCCGATACGCACGGCCTGCACATTCACGCGCAAACGGCCGAAATCGTTCCGCTTCGTCCCAGTCTGTTGCCGTCTGCGGATATCGAACACGATCCGCTGGCCGCCGCCCTTCTGGCCGAAACGCCCGAAGTCATCACCCATGCCCCGCCGGGCGACATTAATGCCGTGATCAGTTCCGCCATGCGCTTCGCCCCGCAAAGCGAGCCCCATGCGGAACCTCTGGTTCAGCCAACCGAGACCATGGCCGAGCCCACCCGCGAAATCGTGCCCGATGTGGTGCCCGCGTCCGCAGACACGGACGACGAGGCCGAAATCCGTCAGGCGACCCGTACGGCGCTATCCGTATGGCCGGATTCAACGCGGGCCATCGCTGCCGACGAACTGAGTGTACGGATATCGCACCTCTATTACGACAAATCCCCTGCCAGCCAGAAAGCCTTCCAACTGATCGCATCGGGCGACCTGTCCGCCGCCTCAGCGACCCTCGCCACCCAGGCGGATACTCTCGCTCTGGCCGGCAACCACGCCGCCGCCGCCGAGTTGTGGCGCATTTCCGGTGCCCTTCATATGGGCCGTGACGACGGCAAGGCCATGGCGGCTTACGAACATGTGTCGGAACTGGATCCGAACGATGCCAATATTCACCTTTATCTCGCCCGCCGCTATCAAATGGCCGGTGACACCGCCCGGCAGCCCGCTGCCATCGCACGTGCGCTCGGTGTCATCAGCGATCCGGTGATCCGGGCCGAACTACTGGCGCCCTATGCCGATCTCAAGCTCAAGGCTGGCGACGCCAGGGCCGCCGGCGACGCTTTCGAGGAACTGAGCCGCCTGCACGAAACCGATGCCTATCTGCGCCCCGATGATGTCGGTGTCCGCTCGACCCTGGCCATTACCGTGGCCCGTCTGGCCCAGGCGCGTGAAATGCAGGGTGCTTTTGACGAGGCCGGCCCGCTGTACCGCAAGGCGCACAAGGCTTTTGCCGATCTGTCGGCCTTGAAGCCGGAACACCCCGGTCTGCGCGCCATGGCGGACAATGCCTTGCGCGACGCCCAGCGTTTCAACGTCGCGTAATCGACCTTGACTTGATGCACAGCTGGCCGGAAAAGGAGACTCTCTTCTGGAGTTTGCCGTGCTCAAAATTTCCCCCGCTTTCGCCACCATTGGCCTGCTGGTCTGTTCCAACCTGTTCATGACCCTGGCGTGGTACGGCCATCTCAAGTTCAAGATGGAAAAGCTGTGGGTCGTCGTTCTGGTCAGCTGGGGCATCGCCTTCTTCGAATACTGCTTCCAGGTGCCGGCCAACCGCATTGGCTACGGCACCTTTTCGGCGGCGCAACTGAAGACCATTCAGGAAGTCATCACACTGGTGGTTTTTGTCATCTTCTCTGCCGTCTATCTCGGCGAACCGCTGAAGTGGCAGACGGCAATAGGCTTTACCCTGATCGCCTGCGGCGCCGGATTCGTCTTCTACAAGCCCTAAAATAACGCCGTCATCAATTTGCCCCTATTCGCCGCAATCCTGCCGTTGCAAAACGGAGGGCGGTCATGGTTGGCGTTACACGTCTCGGCTTTCTCACAGGCGGTCTGGCTTTATTGGCGGCACCAGCCTTCGGCGCGGCGGCAAGCCGCGTTGAAGAACGAACAATCAGCTCAAAGCAGTTTGCCCACAACCTGATCGGGATAGGGCCTGATCGCCGGATCAGCGTCTTTCTGCCCGCCGGTTATGACAATGACAGCCGGCGTTACCCGGTCATCTATTTCCTGCCCAACCTGTTTGACACGGACAGAAACCTGTTTGCCAGCTACGGCGCCCAGGGCGTTTTCGATGCCGCCATAGCCAAAGGCCAGATCGATCGCTTTATCGTGGTTTCAGCCGATTTCAGCACCCCGCTGGGGTCTTCGCTCTATGTCAATTCACCGGTCACCGGCAACTGGGAAGACTATATGGTTTCCGAACTGGTCCCCTTTATAGACAGTCACTACCGTACCCTGGCCACAACCGCTTCGCGTGGTGTGGCGGGCGATCGCATGGGCGGCCACGGCGCCATACGTTTCGGCATGAAGCACCCTGATATATTCGGTGCCGTCTATGCGCTGCATCCCGTCGGCACCGGCTTTGGTGTCCAGATCATGCAGGGACGGCCCAACTGGGATATACTGGCGAACGCTAAAAAGCTCGAGGATGTAAAGGCGGATGGCTTTTCACAGGTATTCACCGCCATTTATCAGGCGCACCTGCCAAATCCCGACAAGGGCCCGCTCTATATCGACATGCCAGCCAGACGGGTGGACGGCCACCTCGTCATGGACAGCGTCCTGACGACGCGCTTGCAGGACAGCTTCTTCCTGGAGCGGATGATCCCGCGCTATGCCGAAAACCTGAAACGCCTGCGCGCGTTCAAGTTCGACTGGGGCCGCAATGACGGCAATTTCGACCACATTTATTCCAACCAGGCCTTCGCTCACCAGCTCGATGAATATGGCATTGCCTATGAGGCGGAGGAATATCGCGGTGCCTGGGGTGAACGCCACTGGGGACCTGATGGGCGCGTCATGACCGATCTGCTGCCCTTCTTCGCCCGCAATCTCGCCTTCACCTGAACTTTTCTTTGCCGACCTTTCAGGCGGCGCACCGAGGTGGCCCGCCCTCGGCTTCCGGCAAACCCTTGTGAAAACACGGTTCCGTCAACCTTACTACTATTTAATGATATATACCTTGCATCAATAGGTAGCTTGCCATATTCAATAAGCAAGCGGCCACCTCCCCGGCTGCGACACCTTCAGCACGTCGAGGACATTCGGATGCCGGAAACTATTGATATTCAACTGAAAAAAGGCGTTCTCGGCCTCTGTGTGCTGGCGGTGCTGGCGCGCAATGAGAGCTATGCCTATGAGATCGCCAGCCACCTCTCCGACGCCATCGGCATGGGCGAGGGCACGATCTACCCGCTGATGCGGCGCATGCAGACCGATGGACTGGTGGCCACCTATCTGGTGGAATCTTCCTCCGGCCCCTCTCGCAAATATTACAAACTGACCGATGCCGGCCGCGCCGCCCTGGACGCGCAACGCGACGAATGGCGTGGCTTCGCCACCGCCGTAGACGCCTTGCTGGAACCGCTGCCGGCCACAACCGCTCCTTTAGAAGAGGCCTGAAGATCATGACCCGTATCGAATTTCTGGACCGGCTGTGCAAGGGCCTGAAGGGACTTCCCCCTTCCACGCTCAAGGACATCATGGCCGATTATGAGGCCCACTTCAAGGATGCTGCCGCCGAAGGCCGCGCCGAATCCGAAGTGGCCGAAGCCCTGGGCGACCCCGACCGCCTCGCCCGCGAACTGAAGGCTGAAGCCGGCGTCAAAAGCTGGGATGAAGCCAAGACCCCGTCCAATGCCAGTTCCGCCATTATCGGCATACTGGGTCTGGGCGCCATCGACATCCTGATCCTGCTGCCACTGGCCGGCGGCGTGATAGGCACCCTGATCGGTATCTTTGCCGCCGCCATCGGCGCTTTCATCGGCGGCGGCGTGCTCTTCGCCGCTGGTCCCTTCATGGGCCTGCCCGGCGGGATCGCCGCGGCACTTCTGGGCGGTTTCGGCGTCATGGCGCTGGCCGCCACCGTGGGCGCCATTACCCTGGCCCTGACAATCTGGCTGGTCAATGGTCTCGTCTGGTATGCCCGCCTGCACTATCGCGTGCTCAAACCCGCCCTCGAAGCTTAAGGAAAAGACCATGATCCGCAAACTGTTTCTCTTCTCCGGCGGCGCCTTCATTCTGGCGCTGGTCTGCCTCGCCGGGGCCGCCGCCCTTGTGACCAACCAGATCGGCACCAAGGGCTGGAATATCGGCCTGATCAAGGACGGCGACCATATTCGCATCGGAAAGGGTGAGGCCGGAAAGCCCGAACTCAGCACGAGCAAGACGATCGCCTGGACAGGCGGCGATCTGCTGGCGGTCGACCTGCCCGCCGATGTCGTCTACACGCAGGGACCGGCCGCGTCGGTGACCATCAGCGGGCCGCAATCCCTCGTCAATCGCATCACTCTTGATAATGGCCGCCTGTCGATCACCGACGGCCCCGACCACAAGGAAAGCATCAACTTCACTTGCGACAAGGATGGCTGCGACGCCCGCACCAGCCATGAAGGTGCCCGCGTTACAGTCACCGCACCGAATGTGAAGCGTTTCGAGATGACAGGCAGCGGCGATCTTGACCTGCGCGGTTACGACCAGCCGTCTGTAGATATCAGCATCGCCGGATCGGGTTCGGTCCATGCCGTCGGGCGCACAAAAGCCCTGAAGCTCAATGTGTCGGGCAGCGGCAGCGCTGATCTGGCCGCACTGGAAACCCTGGATGCCGATGTCAGTGTCAATGGCTCCGGCGACGCCACCATCCACGCCAGCGGCAAGGCGAAGATCGACATTTCCGGTTCCGGCAATGTCGACCTGGCCACCAAGCCGGCCAAGGTCGACACCACGATCTCCGGCTCCGGTACGGTCGATAATGGCGAAGATTCCAGCGACAATTAAAGGGCTGCATCTGCATCAGATAAGACAAAAGCGCCGGTTCTCGGGGACCGGCGCTTTTCGTATGCGACTTCATAAAGATGCAATCGGATTTTGCAGGCATTATGAAGGCAGATAATAATGCCGCGCGGTGACACCATTCTTACCTGTCGGGCCAAAGCTCCTACCGCACCTTTGCAGCAATGCCGTTATCTTTCCGTTGTCATACCCCGACACGCAAACCGAAGAGAGAATGCGATATGGTAACGATCAACAATCCCCAGCCGCCGGCCCAGGTCAATAACAGCAGCAATGCCGGGCTGATCATCCTGGCCCTGGTCATCCTCGCCGCCATCCTGGCCGGCGCCTATTATTTCATGAACTACGGTGGCACGACGACTACCAACACCAATACAACCGACCGGACGATTACCCGTGTCGAACAGGTTCCCGCTCAAGTCGGCAATGCGGTCGATAACGCCACCAAACCGCCGCCGGCCAACGCCACCCCACCGTCGAATACAGAGCCGGCTCCGGCCCCAGCTCAGTAAGCATTAGCATATAGAAAATAAAAAAGCGCCAGTCCCGCAGACTGGCGCTTTTTCGTACTTACGGGTGCGGGGGCCGTGCCCCTGCTACCTTGCTCAGCGGCTGAACTTCTGGAACTTGATCCGGTGCGGGATCAGTGAGTCCGTACCCAGGCGGCGCTTCTTGTCTTCCTCGTACATTTCGAAGTTACCCTCGAACCACTCGACATGGCTGTCGCCTTCGAAGGCCAGAATGTGCGTGGCCAGACGGTCCAGGAACCAGCGGTCGTGGGAGATGACCACGGCGCAGCCGGCGAATTCTTCCAGCGCTTCTTCGAGGGCCTGCAAGGTTTCGATATCCAGGTCATTGGTCGGTTCATCGAGCAGGATGACATTGCCGCCGGCGGCCAGGGTCTTGGCCAGGTGGACGCGGTTGCGCTCACCACCGGAAAGCAGGCCGACCTTCTTCTGCTGGTCGCCACCCTTGAAATTGAACCCGCCAACATAGGCGCGCGAATTGATTTCCTTCTTGCCGACCACCATGATGTCAGTGCCGCCGGAAATGGCCTGCCAGACGGTGTGGTTCGGGTCGAGGTCATCACGCGACTGGTCGACATAGGCCAGCTTGACGGTTTCGCCGAGCTTGATGGTGCCGGCGTCAGGCGTTTCCTGACCGGTGATCAGCTTGAACAGGGTCGACTTGCCGGCGCCGTTCGGACCTATGATGCCGACAATGCCGTTGGGCGGCAGGCGGAAGGTCAGGTCCTTGAACAGCAGCTTGTCGCCGAATTCCTTCTCCAGGCCGTTCACTTCCATGACGACATTGCCGAGGCGTGGGCCAGGCGGGATCTGGATGGTGGCGAAGCTTTGCGCACCGCGCGCATTTTCCTGTTCACGCACCATGTCCTCATAGGCGGCCAGACGGGCTTTCGACTTGGCCTGGCGGGCCTTGGCGCCGGAACGCACCCATTCCAGTTCCTTGGTCAGCGCGCGCTGGCGGGCTTCGGATTCCGACTGCTCCTGCACGACGCGCTTCTGCTTCTGCTCCAGCCAGCCGGAATAGTTGCCTTCATAGGGCACGCCCTTGCCGCGGTCGAGTTCCAGAGTCCACTTGGTCACCTGATCGAGGAAATAACGGTCGTGGGTGACGAGGATGACGCAGCCGGGGAAGTTTTCGAGGTGGTGCTGCAGCCAGGCCACGGACTCGGCGTCCAGGTGGTTGGTCGGTTCGTCGAGCAGCAGCATGTCGGGCTTGGAAAGCAGCAGGCGGGCCAGGGCGACGCGGCGCTTTTCACCGCCGGACAGCTTGGTGACGCCCGAGTCGTTCGGCGGACAACGCAGGGCGTCCATGGCCATTTCGATACGCGAATCGATGTCCCACAGATCGCCCGCATCGATCTTTTCCTGCAGGGCGTTCATCTCGTCCATGAGTTCGTCGGAATATTCCTCGCCCATGAGTTCGGCCACCTTGTTGAAGCGGTCGAAAATCTTCTTTTCCTCGCACCACGAGATGACGTTTTCCCAGACATTGAGGCTGTCGTCGAGGTGCGGCTCCTGCTCCAGATAGCCCATCTTGGTGCCTTCGGCGGCCTTGGCTTCGCCGGAGAACTCCTTGTCGATGCCGGCCATGACCTTCAGCAGGGTCGATTTACCCGAGCCATTGACGCCAACGACGCCGATCTTGGCATCGGAATAGAAGGAGAGCCAGACGTTCTCGAAGACCTTCTTACCACCGGGGTAATGCTTGGTCAGGCCCTGCATCTGGAAGATATATTGTTGCGCCATGGGGAGCTTGCGCCCTTTTCAAAAAAGACTGCGTATTTAAGGATGGGGGTGTTTAGCGGACCGGGGGTAAAAGCTCAATAGCTTTGCAGTCCTCAGGCGGCGAAAACAGACTTCATCAGTTTCTCGAGATTGGCCGCATCTTCTTCGTCATAGGTGCCGAAGCTTTCCGAGTCGGAATCGAAGACCGCGATCAGGTCACCCGCAGCATTAAATACCGGCACGACGATCTCCGAATTCGAGCGCGAATCGCAGGCGATATGGTCGGAAAAGGCATGAACATCCGGCACCACCTGTGTCTGCCCGGTCGCCGCAGCTGCGCCGCACACGCCGCGGCCAAAAGCGATGCGCAGACAACCCAGAGTCCCGTTGTAAGGCCCCACCACCAGTTCATCGATTCCGACAGATTTCTTAACCTTATCCACGACATAGAAGCCGGTCCAGAACCAGGAATCGAAGGCCTGGTCGAGCAGGGAGACTACCGTCGCCATGCGCGCGGTCACATCCGGCTCGCCGTCCAGCACCGCTACAGCGTCCCTTATAACTTCTTGATATTTTTCGCCTTTGGACATCATTGCCAGAGAGGCATTAACCATATAACTCAATATTGTCTCCTGATTTTTCCCCTCACACGGGCAATTCGGGACGCGGCTTGCGAGCTTTCACCCGCAAAACGCGAAATCGGCATCGGGCTGGGCTTATTAACACTTTTTTCTGGCCAAGACACCGCTTTTGACGCATGATGACTATGCGCGCGTACAGGCGTAAGTGGGGTATGGGTTATGAGGGGGTTCCGCGCGATTCAGGCGCGACAATCCGGCAACGCTCAACAAGATTAAGTCAGTCGCTAGCTGCATTGGGGGGCCAAAGCTTGACACTCTTCGTAATCCTTAACAGAAGTTGTATTAACCATATTTATGCCGACGCTGTCGGAGCGATGACTGATGCCAGAATGTGATCAGGCAAGATCAACCCGGCAATCCTTAAATGGGGGCGCGGGTGGGGTCTTTAAAGGCCGGAAGGTGTTCGCCCGCATAGGGGTGACGCTGATGACGGGCCTGTGCCTCAGCATGTCCCTCACCGGCTGCGACATGCGCGACTGGCGATGGTTCAACCGCAAGGTCGGGATCGACGGCACCTATGCCTGCCCGCGCCCGCCGCAACCCTTCCAGACGCAGGGTTTCAACGGTCAGGAACGCGAAATCCGCTATTATCGCCACCTCGGTTTTTCCAACGATTTCTTCGCCCAGCTCGAATTGGCCAGTCGCTATGCGGCTATCGATGCCTCCGATAAGAACCTTGAAGACCATATTGAATCGTCGGTCTGGCTGGTGATGGCCCTCGCCAACCAGCAGGGATATGCGCCGGCCAGCCGCGCCATGGACCCGCGCGGCGGCGTCCTGGCCTCGCGATACGACAAGTGCCGCGCCTTCGAGCGTGAACGTGCCTACCGTATGCTTGATAACGAGCTATCGATGATGGATTCCGGCGAACGCGACAAGGTGCGCGACCGTGTCATCTATATTCAGGCGTCGCTGGGCGCCGATGGCTTCAGGACACTCGGTCGCCTGTATGACGATCAGTACGGTCCGATGGGCGAGCCGGCCGATAATCCGCAGGCCATCCGCGCCATGATGCGCGGTCGCAATTACGGCATGTCGAACGTCCGCACCCTGTTCGAGCGTTCGGATGTCGATGCCTATCTGTATAATTACAAAGCGTCTGAAACCGGCGATGTCGGGGCCTACGTCCTGCTGAAGGATTTCGAGAAATCAGCGCCTACCCGTGCCAAATATTCTTCCTTCGTCGAATCCAAGGCGCGCCGATGGGTGGCGCCTTATGAATTCTATCCCCCCGACGCGCCGCAGGGCGGTGTGCCTCATTCCGACGAAAGCCGGCCGGATGACGCCGCCTCCTACGCCCTGTCGCGCATGGAGGAACTGCCCTTCATCCATGTCGTGCGGGCACTTGATTACCTGAACCTGCTTAATGTCGCCTGCTTCGAGCCCAAGGATGTACCGAAGCAGACGATCGATGGCCTGCGGGCGATGATCGGCATGCCGGGTGGCGAACGCCTCACCTATCTCGATCGGGTCCGCGCCATTCAACTGGCGGCAGTGAACGGCGATTCCCGTTCCCAGCTCGTCCTGGCCGTCATGTATTCCGAAGGGGTCGGCGTCGAGGTCGATTATGCCCGCGCCTTCTACTGGTATCAGAAAGCCGAAAGTCAGGGGTCTCCGGAAGCCCGTTACGCCATGTCGACCTATTTCGATCTCGGCATGAAGGGCGTGGCTGACCAGAACAAGGCCGAGTCCGTTGTCATGCAGCTGGATGCGGCGCTTGCCGGCTTCAAGCCCTCGGCCGGCCGCCTGCAGGCCGTGCTGGCGCAAGTATCGCGTACGCCTGAAAATTAATACGGCGCGGCCCTCCTTTGCTGGGCAGCGGTTTAAGGAAAACGAAGATGTCGATGCGTAAGGACCGTCAAACACGTTCGCAAAGGCCCGGCCGGCTGCCTGGCCATGGCCTTGTGCTGAGCCTGGCGATCCTGGTGGTCAGCACCCTGCTTTCCCTGTCGGCGCCGGAAGTGGCTTCCGCTTATCCTGGCGGTTCCAATGTCGCGGCCCGCGTCAACGCCACCATCCGTCCCTGTTTCGGTGTGCTGCTTGATCCCGAACTGCGCACCTGCCGTTCGCAACAGCGCTACGGTTATGGCTACGGCTATGGCTATGGTGATGACTGGAGCCGCCGTTTCCGCAACGGCGCCGTGGCGCATTTCGACTGCAGCGAAGGCCCCTACGCACTTGATCGCCTGCTGGCCCGCCTGCCTTCCGGCAGCACGCTTTACCTGCGCGGTGCGCGCGGCTGGCGCACGTCCAATGGCTTGGGCGCTGCCGACCTGCCGGAAGCCTATGCCGGTTACAGCGTCTGTGAAGTCAGCCTGCACCTGCGCAAGTCGATTGTCATTCAGCCCGAAACCGGCCCCGGCTATGACAATCATCCACTGGTGCTGAAGGCACCTCAGGGCGAGAACTGCATCCGCGTCGAGCCGACGGCCGATGTTGTCATCGTCCGCAACCTGACCCTGATGTCAACGCGCGGCGCCAGCCAGTCGTGCATTTCGGCATCCGGTGGTGAATTCACGCTGGAAAACGCCAACCTGCGTTATGATGGCGAGCGGTCCGCCGTGGCTATCGAGGCCGGCCGCTTCAACATGACGGACACCAACCTGATCGCCCGCACGGAAGACGCCGCGCTGGAGATCAACCACGCGTCGCTCTATATCTATAACAGCCGCGTCGCCAGCACCTATAACGGCATCCGCGGCGACATCACCAATGACAGCCGCCTGACCGGCGTCACCGTGCTGCAACTGGGCGACTGGCAGGGCTTCGAGCGCGGTGAAAACGCCAAGGCGATCGATCTCAGCCTGGAAACCAACCGCAGCATCATCACTATCGACCAGACCAAGACCCTGTTCTACGGCAACGGTCTCTATCTCGATGGCGTCGGCGAAGCCCTGGTGTCAAACTCGCTCTTCTATTCGGATCACGCCATCACCAGCAATCTGGAGCGGGTGCGCATTCTCAATAACTACATCTTCGCCGATGAGGTGGGTATCAATCTGGAACGCGGCACAGCCTATGTCGGCAACAACCATATCCGTCTGGTGCGCACGGCGGCGATCCTGAAAAAGCCCGGCGCCATGCTACGCGCGGTCAATAACCATATTGAGACGGAGCGCTGCGAAGATCTGAGCTGGGGCGATGTGCCGCCGGAATTCCGCAACTGTACGCCGTGGCACCAGCAGGCCGCCTTCGGCATTCCCGGCGGCGGTGTCGACTGGAGCATTTACGACCTGCTCAGCGAAGCCTGTTCGGATTCGCCGTCTGATGGCCACGCCGGCGCCGTATGCAACCGCTTCCGCGCCACGACTTTCAAGACACTGAACAAGGAACGCACCTATGACGATCGCTCCTACAGTGAACTGATCAAGGCCGGATGCAGCCGCAACATGACCCAGGTCACGGCTGTCTCCTGGCAGCAGTGTCAGGATTATCAGAAGCTGCGCCTGCCCGCCGATACAGGCCAGGTCGATCCCGTCATCGAAGAAGCTTCCTATCGAGCCCTCAAGTCGATCTGCACGCAGATACCAGCCGATCCGGCCTGGGGCCAGCGCTGCGGCACCTATACGAAGAACGCCAACGACGAGATCAACAACGGCGATCAGTATCCCTTCGAAGACGACGACACCAACCTGGCCCTGGCCGATGGCAAGGAATGGCTGTCGCAAGAGCTTTATAACAACGAGAACAACCTCTATTCGGTGAATGCCGGCACCTTCATGCCACTGTTCGATACCTACCTGCCGCGCCCGCCCTATCGTATGGCCACCGGCAATGTGGCGGGGCCCAACTCGCCGGATAATCCGGAATCGAGCCAGGGTGCTCCACCGCCGCGCAATCCGTCACCGCGTCGCGACGCTCCGGATGTACCCGATCCCGTGCCGCCTATCCCGCGCATCAACTAGGCAAAAAAGCCGGGCCACTGGTCCGGCTTTTTATTGCGCAACGCCAAAAGAAAAGGCCCCGATATGCATCGGGGCCTTTTCAAATCCTTTGACCTCATCGGTCAGTCATTATCGCCATCATTATTATGACGACGCCCCCAGTGCCAGCCGCCCTCCTGCTTATCCTTGGCTTGAAGGCCGAGCACCGCACCGGCCACCGCACCGGCGGCTGCACCGTCGGTGTCGCCATTGGCACCGCCGATCAGCGCGCCTGTGGCAGCCCCGACGGAGATGGCATTGGAATCGCCGGCATTGAGGCTGGAACCCATCGTGGCTCCAATAACGGCACCCTGTTGTGCACCCTTAGGATTATTGGTCACGACGCTGCCGACAACAGCACCGGCCACGGCACCGACGATTACCGGATTGGGCCCGCCACGGACGAAATCCACGCCATAGGCACCACGCCGCGTACAGACATAACTGCCGTCGCGCGGGTTCTGCGCGTAGGGATCGAGCCCGACCGCATTCTTCGTGGCATTGGACGACATGACCGGCAGGTCGCTTGTGCGAGTGACACGGGTTTCGACACGCGTATAGGGATCATAGGTCATGATTTCCGGTGCCTGACCGGTATAATCGGCACGGCAGGCCTCATCGGCACGCGCCGTATTGATGGCCCGCGGTTCCGGCGTGGTGACGCAGGCGGATGTCGCCAGCCCCGCGCCCAATGCCAGACCTGTAAGAATAAAACGTGACGCCTTCATCGCATCCCCCGACCACGGCATTAAAGATGGTTAACGGGGCATAGTCGCACACTTTCCGGCTCAAGCAAAGGCTTGAATCGGCGCGAAAACACAATTGAAATAACAGGAGTTACCCAATCGCCACGCTTTTGTAAGCAAGCGATAAAGAACTTTCACTGGTCGCAATTTTTAACCGAAAAGTGAAGGACACTTTTCGTAAATTGCTCAGCCCAGCGCTTCGTAATCTTCATCCGAGATTTCAAAATTGCCGTAGACGTTCTGCACATCATCATCGTCATTCAGTGCATCGATCAGCTTCATCAATGTCCGCACCGGCTCGCCGGTGACCGGGTTAAGCGAGTGTGGCTTCCAGACGATACCGGTTGATTTCGGATCGCCGAGAATCTTGCTGAGGGCGTCGGCGACTTCGTTGAGGTCTTCATAGGCAGTATAAATGGTGTGGCCGCCTTCGTCCTCATCATCGTCGCCCGGATCGGTTTCGACGTCGGCGGCACCGGCCTCAATGGCGGCTTCGAAGATTTTTTCGGCATCGCCCGCCTTGAGCGGATACTTGATCTCGCCCACGCGGTCGAACATGAAGGACACACTGCCGCTGTCGCCCATCTGGCCGCCGTATTTCGAGAAGGCGGTACGGACATTGCTGGCCGAACGATTGCGGTTATCAGTCAGGACCTCGACGATAAGGCCAATGCCGCCGGGGCCGCGGCCTTCGTAACGGACCTCTTCCATATTGTCCGCTTCACCCGAGGCGCCTTTCTTGATGGCGCGTTCGATATTGTCCTTCGGCATCGATTCGGCCTTGGCCATCGAAACCGCCAAGCGCAGGCGCGAATTCATCGCCGGGTCCGGCATGCCCATCTTGGCGGCGATGGTGATATCGCGCGACAGCTTTGAGAAGAGCTTGGAACGCGCGGCATCGGCGCGGCCCTTCTTGTGCATGATATTCTTGAATTTACTATGGCCGGCCATTTTTTCCTCGTAGAGCGCTCAAGCGCCGCGAGGCTCGCGCAAACTTGCGCGGCGCGCGGTCGCGCTTGCCAAACGCCAAGGCGTTTGGAGATTACTAATTGTGACGGGCTTTTAGCCTGAAACCGGAAGCGGTGGCAAGCCTCGCCATTCCGTGACACACTGTGCCGATGATCTGGCTCACCCATTACCTGATACCGGCGATAATTGCCGCCTTGGCCCTGTGGCTCCTGATCCGTTTTGATCGGCTCAACCGAGACAATATCGAACACATCCGTCGTCTTCACGGCGAGGACAACCCGCTTTACCAGTGGTACAATCGCACCTGCGATTCTCCGCATTTTGCCCTGGCCAACAAGGTGATTTTGGCGCTGATCATTGCCGGTTGTGCCGGATGGATGATATTCAGCTGGCTTGCAGGCTGGCGACCTTGAGCTGCGGTACGCTTTGCGATAGACGTCCACCGATGCGGATCGGTTCGATGCGCGTGGCCAGTCCGGTACGATCGTCGCTTTCGACATAGACCCCGCAGATCGTCGCCGGACCGGAGGCCGGACGATAGCGCTCCTTGCCGATGCGCGTGGTGAAACGACGCAGCGGCTCTTCCTTGTCCATGCCGATGACGCTGTCATAGTCAGCACAGGCACCGGCATCCGTCTGGTAGGCGGTGCCGTTCGGCAGGATTTGCGCATCCCCCGTCGGCACATGGGTATGCGTGCCGACCACCAGGGTGGCGCGGCCATCGCAGAAATGCCCCATGGCCATCTTTTCCGAGGTTGCCTCAGCATGCATATCGACGACGATGGCATCGGCCGCCATGCCCAGAGGGCAGGCTTCGAGCTGCTTGTCGACGGCGCCGAACGGATCATCCATCGAAGCCATATGCACCAGGCCCAGCACGTTCATCACCAGAATGCGCTTCCCGGATTGCGTTTCGAACAGGTTGGCACCACGACCCGGCGCATCGGCCAGGGGCGGATAATTGATCGGACGGATCAGGCGCGGCTCGCGGACAATATAGGTCAGCGCCTCCTTCTGGTCCCACGAATGGTTGCCAAGCGTCAGGCAATCGGCACCGGCGTCGAAAAGCTGGCGCGCAGAATTCTCCGACAGGCCAAAGCCAGCCGAAGCATTTTCCGCGTTGATGATAACGAATTCGAGCTCAAGTTCACGCTTGAGACGAGGCAGGTGTTCTGCGAGGGCATCGCGTCCGGCGCGGCCCACCACATCACCAAAAAAAGCAAAACGCATTAAAGTTCCAAATCTAAGCCCCTCTATGGTAGGAGCTAAACCGTTGAGCGCACCTGTATGACGCCCTGCTCGGTAAATATACCGTCCAGCGGCTGATCATGCACCTCAAAGGGTATTTCAGCAAGTTGCTGCCCTGAAAAAGCGACTCCGTAGCCTTTTACGTCTTTTTGAGCGCGCAGACGGGCAAGCACACGGTCATAATAGCCACCGCCATAGCCCAGTCGCCAGCCCTGTTCATCAAAGGCCAGCAAGGGCATCAGCACGATATCCGGGGCGATTTCATCAGCTTCGTCTGCCGGCTGGTGGATATCGAAGGGCCCGCTGACAAGGTCATCTCCCAGGCTGAAGCGGCGGAAAATCATACGATATCCTTCGCCTTCCGGGACCAGGCAAGGCAGGGCCAGCGCATAGCCGCGCTCCTCGAAAATCTGCAACAGCGGAAAGGGATTGATCTCGCTCTGGATCGGCCAATACCCCCCAATAATGGCGTCCTTATCCGGCCATTCGCGGCGTTCATCCAGATGCTCCAGGGCGATCTCTGCCAGCACATCCCCCGCGAGGGGAGAACTCTGTGCGAAAGCCGCGCGTCGGCGCTTCATTTCGTTGCGCAGCAGCGGCTTTTGATCAGCATTCAGCATAGCCAGTTCTCCGGTTTGCCATTAACCTTTAGCAAAACGGGTATAAAAAAGCACTGCCTGAATCGGCCGCCGATAAAAGTAAGGGGTGGCGGCGCCATAAGAGCCGTGTCGATGCGTTTAAATCCTCTCAGACCTGACTAGTCAGGTGGGAACCAGGTAACTAGGACCACGGTCCAGATCAGAGCCAGTCCCCGTTCTAAGTGATTAAGGTCAGAAGGAATAGTGATCGCCACGCGAGCCACAGCAAGACCCGCCAAGTTCCATATAGGCGCTGCGCCCATGGAACTCAAGCGTGCCGTGACAAGCCAGTCAAAAGGCGAACCACACAGCGGCGGGGCGCGGGGTCGGCAAAGGCGCGCAAAAGCCCGCGCCGTTCCGCCGGGGTCAGGTGTTCCCGCGCTGTGCGGTCATCCATAGCCATCCGGATAGGATGCACCGAGAAATTGACAAGGGAATAGATTGGTAGAAGAAGCAGTGATCATAATTTGATGCAATTGATATCCTGTCACCATAATTCTAGGCTGGAACCTGGCACAATTTCGCCGAACGTCAGGCCGGATGCAGCAGCATTATTTTTCGACGGTCGAGTTGCCCGAACTGAAATTATGTCTGCAACCGATATCTATACGGATTTGTTGACCCGTAACACCGCTTTGGATTCACAACTGCTGAAGAATGGCTATAAGCCTTTGCCGCCAGAAGTTTATGCGCCGAAGTTGGGTAATCGATGTCAGGAGTGAAAGGATCAGTAATGACGAATGCTACTGCTATAGGGTTTTTTAGCCATTTTGAGGATGCTCCTGCTCGCCCTGATCTAATTGCTATCTATGATAAGTTGTTGGCGATGTTCCGTGAGCTCGATTTAGAGCCGAATTGGTTTGCTGCTGGCGACGGTCAATCCCGGACCCAATGGAGGAAATTTGGCGGAGCTTTCCATCAGAAGGTGATGGAAAGTGGGGGAGTTGGTTATCAAACTGTCAGTCTTTGCGTCGCGCCCTCGGGCAGCAAAGCGCCAGCCTACGATAATTTTGCTGAGGTAAGTTTTATCTTTTCTCCAGTTGGCAGGCAGGTGGATTTGACGCTTGTCGTTCACGAACCGCATCTGGTAGCGGGTACTCAAAGGTGCGAAACCGTCATCGCAGAACTCGCATCCTTATGGTCCTGGGACTATGGCTTTGGCTTTGCGCGTGATAGCGCTAAGATGCCGATGGGGTACGTCAATGGCGGGATATCCCGCACTGAAACGCCGGAAGAACTTCGAAGTATTGAGAAATGGTATGCAGCATATCAGCCCACAGAGCGCCGAGAGCGTGTTCGAGATATCTTCCATACAACATGGTTGGCCCAGCGCATTTGGCCCGCTCACTCCCCGACGGTCGTAGTTTACACGACTTCATCGATGCCGATCCTGACAGCGCCCTTCGTCCTTTAACCGAAGGGCTTTGGCTGTGGGCGGTGAAGCTCGATCGAACTGATGTTGTGCGAGAGAAGCTGCGCGGTTCTGGGGTCGTGATTACCGAATAGCCGGCGCTTTTGCTTCAACATCATCGAATTACGGTGGAATTACGGTGACATGGCGTAATTAGGGCCGCCGTAATTAAGGGCTAACCATTAGAAAGAAGCCCCCTCCGTCAGCGACACCAGCCCTGCGGGCTTCGCGCTGCCACCTCCCCCGCTTTGCAGGGGGAGGAGAGAATTACCCCCCCCAAAAAACCACTTTTCAAACGCGGTTAAATCCGCCATAAGCGCCGCGTTGTCATTGGGGAGTAGCCGCCTTCCGCTTCCGGAAGGGATCACGTCAACATAATTGGAGCGCCGCTCCATGGTGTGATCAGCGAAGTTCAGCTTCGTCAGGCGAGACCTTTGGCCATGCTGCGATTGCCTTGCCGGGCAAGCCGCTGTGTGCGCCATTGGTTTATCTGCTTGCCCGGCTCTGTGTGACTTAATGCTCCTGACACTCCTGCTCTTTTTTGGTTCGGCCATCGCCATCTATCTGGCGTGCGAATTCTTCGTCAACAGCGTCGAATGGTGCGGCAAGCACATGAATCTCGGCGCCACTGCGGTCGGTTCGGTGCTGGCGGCCTTCGGCACAGCCCTGCCCGAAAGCGCCGTCACCTTCATGGCGGTCGTTTTCGGCAAAACCGCCCAGCAAAAGGATATCGGCGTCGGTGCGGCCATGGGCGGCCCCCTGGTTCTGGCCACTATCGCTTATGGCGTTGTCGGCCTCGCCTTCTGGCTCAATCAGCGCAAACGCCGCCAGACCGCTCAGAAGAACGGGACCATACAAGGCCAGATGAGCCATGCCGTGGCCGTCGACGCCAAGCGTCTTGGCCGCGATCAGTTGAGTTTCCTCGCCATTTTCGCCGTCAAGGTGACGCTCGGCCTTGTCGTCTTTGCTTACAAGCCCTGGCTCGGCGTTCTGTTCCTTGCGGCCTATGCCATTTACGTGTGGCGCGAGATCAATACCGCCGAAACCAATGAGGAAGAGGAAGACCTGGAGCCGCTGAAGATCCGTCCCGGCAATCCGAACCTCGCCTGGGCCGGTTTGCAGGCTGTGCTGGCGCTCGGCGTCATCGCCTTCGCCTCGCATATCTTCGTCTCACAGCTGGAAGCCATCGGCGAAGGCCTCGGCATGGCCCCGCATCTGGTCGCGCTGTTGCTGTCACCGGTCGCCACCGAACTGCCGGAGACCATGAACGCCATCATCTGGGTGCGTCAGGGCAAGGAACGACTGGCGCTCGCCAATATCTCCGGCGCCATGATGATCCAGGCGACCATCCCCAGCGCGCTCGGCATCTTTTTTACGCCCTGGCATTTCGATACGGCCCTGCTGGTCTCCGGCCTCGTTACCGCCCTGGCCATTGTCGTGCTGTGGCTGATGTTCCGCAAAGGCAAGGTCGATAGCCGCGCCCTCGCCGCCATCGCGCTGCTTTACGGTCTGTTCGCGGCCTATATGGTGTTCGGGAGCTAAAGCAAGGTCGCCGCCGTCGGCATGAGCTGGGGCGCGGTCATTTCGACAGCAAGCAGGCTGTCCTCGAAATCGACAAGGATATCCGCGAGTTCCTGCGGGGTCAGGCGCGCCTGACCCCGTGTGTCCATGCGATAGTTCCAGAATGCACCGATATGGCTGAGGATGCCGATGCTTTCCCCCAGTTCGAAGAACATTTTCGGACCGTCCATGAGGAATTTGCGAAAGGGACCAGGCTCCGCCCCCTGTGTCAGGGCCTGATACCCCTCGTCATAGACCCTGAGGGTCTTGCGGGTCGAAACGAAGGCGGCGATGATTTTTTTCGCCAGCCTGGGACGTGCCCCGGCCAGATATTCCCGCGTCGCCTCGTCAGCCGGGCCTATTGTCCGGTAACTTTGCAGGCCATCGACCACTTGCTTGATATCAGCCTGAAGCCGGTTCTGCCGCCATTTGAAATAGAGAAAACCGCGCCACGAGAACATGCCTTCGGCAAAATCCCTGTCGCTCATGCGGAAGGTCTGCTTGAGCGGATCAAGGTCGCTGTCGAGATCATTGGCGAGGATCTTCGACGTCAGGCGCAGCGCCGCCGCCTCCATGCCGGCGCCAAAGGCCGTCATGACAAGACGCTCGATTTCAGCATTGGCGAAACCGACCATCTCACCCAGGTCGTGCGGTGAGAGGGTCAGGTAACAGGGATCGGGGCGAAAACCGAACCGCGCCAGTTGTTCGCGCACCAGGAAGGGATCGAGCGAAGGAATATCATCGAGATGCTGCAGGATTTGCAGGTCGGTATTATCCGTACCGTCTTCGCTGTTGAGCCAGGAGCGGGTGAAGTTGATATAGCCCGTCTGGTTGATGAAAATCGATCGCCCACCCAGGCGCAGGTCGGCGGCATCGAATGGCAGAATGATCTTGGTGGCGGTGCGGCGCGATCCGGCGAATAGCTCGTGCTCACCCGCACGCAGGGTATGCTTGACCAGCAGCGCCTTGTTGAGCTGGGAATTACGGAAAAACGGATTGGCGGCATAGCCTGGCGTACGACCGCAGGCAGTGAAAATCTGTGACAGGTTAAGCACCCGGCTGGTCGAGGCTGTTTCGCCAAGATTGGCCAGGTTACGTACATCGCGCGCACCTTGGCCGCCTGCTTTACTATAGGATGCCGCCCCCGCGTGCATATAAACGAACTTTCTGCTCAGAAACAGCTGGGGCTTTTTGCCGCCAGACTATAGGATATACAACTGAGGCTGACCGTAGTCAAAAACGATTAAGGCCTTATAAATTTTCCATAAAGACGCTGCGTAAAATGGCTGCCCTTACTTCAAAATCGGACGAGACCTGCAAGCAGGCGCCAGGTAGCTTCACACCGGTGATCGATCGCGCGCGCTGCGAAGGCAAGGCCGATTGCGTGGTTATCTGCCCTTACGAGGTATTCGAACTGGACATCCTGCCGACTGAAGAGCGCGCGAGTCTGGGGACACTGGCCAGGATCAGGGGCTTCGTCCATGGCTGGAAGCAGTCGTTCGCCGTCAATGCCGAGGCCTGCCGTGCCTGTGGACTGTGCGTCTCAGCTTGCCCGGAGAAGGCGATCAAACTGGTACGGCGATAAACGAAAACGTGTTCCTGGAAATTTAGTTTGCCAAATGGAAAAGTGTCTATATAGTTTTCCATATGGAGAACTATCAGTCATCCTTGGATGCCGCCTTTCACGCCCTCGCCGATCCTACCCGGCGGGCAGTCCTCAGCCGGCTGACCCGGGGCCCGGCGCCAGTCATGGAACTGGCGGTGCCCTTCGATATGGGGCTGCCGTCCTTCATGAAGCACCTGAATATCCTTCAGAAAGACGGCCTGATCACTTCCGAAAAGGTCGGCCGCGTCCGTACCTGCCGGGTAAATGCCGAAAAACTGGCCGCCGCCGAGACGTGGCTCTCCGAACAACGCGCCCTTTGGCAGGCCCAGGCGGACCGGCTGGCGGACTATGTCGAAACCCGTATGCCCAGGAGTACTGAAGATGCCGGCTAACCTGTCCGAACTCACCATCTCACGATTTATCAAGGCGCCCCCTGCCCGGGTGTGGAAAGCCTGGAGCACGCCGGAATATCTGGCGAAATGGTGGATACCGTCTCCTATCGAGTGCCAGGTGCTCAAGCTGGACCTCCGTCCGGGCGGCGGTTTCGAAACGCGCATGCGCGAAGGCGATGGCGCCTTCCAGCCGCACGTCGAAGCGTGTTTTCTGGAGGTCGTTCCGGAAGCACGCCTGGTCTTCACCACCGTCCTGACCGAGGGCTGGCAACCCGTGGAGCCCTGGCTGGCCCTGACCGCCATCATAAGCTTCGATGCGGAAGGCGACGGCACCCGGTACTCTTCCCGCGTCATGCACAAAAACGCCGCCGACGCCCAAAAGCATGATGAGATGGGCTTCCAGGAGGGCTGGGGCACCGCCATCGCCCAACTGGCCGCATTCGTCGGAGGGGCGGAATAAGCGATCCGGCAAATTACTGTTTCGGCCGTTCCGAAAAATCGGCGCCTTCCAGCACTTCGGGAATCGCCGCCTCCACCATCTGGGCCGTATCCGGATTACGTCCCTTGATCGGCCGCTCCTCCATGGTCCACAGGGCGATGAAGGCCAGCACCAGACCGCCGGCGCCCATGGCGAACAGCGGTCGGAAAATCACCGCCGCATTGCCGGACGCCTTGAGGTGATCCAGCACTTCCGGTGTCAGGCCGGCGCTCGCCGAACCACCGAGCAGGCCGAACACCTGACCAAACAGGACCGCGCCGAAGGCCGCCACCAGCAGGGCACCGCCCAGGGACCGGAAAAAGTTCATCATGCCCGTGGCCGTGCCCATCTGATGGCGCTCGACCACATTCTGCACGGCGACGATGCTGACCGACATGATGGTGCCGAGGCCGGCGCTGGCGATGACCAGCAAGGCTTCATAGCCCCACAGGCGCGCCGGTTGCGGCAGGAATTCGATGCCGGGAAAAAGCGCGAGGATGGCATAGACCACTGCCGCCAGCGGCAGGCCGATCATTGGCATCAGCTTGTACTTCTGCCCCTTGGTAGCGCTGATATAGCGGCCGGCGCCGATCGAACCGAAGACGACGCCCAGACTCATCGGGATCATGGCGATGCCGGTCTGGGTCGCGCTGAGACCATGTACGATCTGCAGATAGATTGGCAGGTAGATGCCGATGCCGATCATTACCCCCATAGCCAGTGTCGACATCAGGGTGGCGCGCACGACGATGCCGTTTTTCAGCACATCGGTGGGGATCAATGGTTCCGCCGCCAGGCGCAGACGCAGGGCGAACAGAAACCAGAACACGGCCGAAACCACGTACAATGCCCAGACAGGCAAACCGTAGATCGTGCCGGCGTGGGCATTGAGCGCCAGCATGACGGCCAGTGCCGCCACCGCCATCAGGCCCGCGCCCACCAGATCGAGCTTGTGCGGGCGTTCATAGCGCGGCAGTTTCAGCAGCGCCGTATAGACGATCCACAGCGCCAGGGCGCCGAACGGCAAATTGATCCAGAAGATGGCCGACCAGTGGAATTTTTCGGCGATGAAACCGCCCAGCACCGGCCCGCCGAGACTCGCCGCCGTGAAAACCGCCGCGAAATACCCCTGCAGCTTGCCGCGTTCCTTCATGGTGACGACATCGGAAATGACCGTCTGGACCAGCGACATCAATCCGCCGCCCCCCAGGCCCTGAACCACGCGCGCCGCGATCAGCAGGACCATGGAATTGGCCAGCCCGCACAGGGCCGAACCAGCCAGAAAGACGATGATGGCGATCAGCAAGGTGGTCCGCCGGCCGATGATATCGGCCAGCTTGCCATAAAGCGGTGTCACCACCGTGGCGCTGAGCAGATAAGCGGTGACGATCCAGGGCAGGTGCTCGATATCGCTGAGTTCGCGGCCGATGGTCGGCAGGGCGGTGGAGACAATGGTCTGATCAAGTGCCGCCAGCAGCATGACCATCATCAGGCCTATGATGATACGCTGCACATCTTTCGGATCCATGGTGACGGGAGCGGCCTGCGTATGGGTCATCTGAGTCGTCTCGTTATTTCGATTTACAGACTGTATTATTTTTTCGGCGCACGCAAGACCGGATACGGCACTTGACGTCACGGCGGCTTTTCATCAGACATAGCACAGCAAAAAAACAATATATAACCTCAGGGAGTTGTCCGATGAAACGCCTGGTCACCACTTTATCCGTCGCCGCCATCCTGACGGCTTCCGTCGCCCAGGCCGCTCCGGATATCGCCGGGCGCATGGTCAATCATCCCGCCGCTGATCAGTGGAGCATTGTGGGCACCGGTGAAAAACACGAACTGGTCAAGGACACCACCGTGCGCGGCGGCGCGGCCTTCCAGATTACGTCCGCAGGCAAGGGTACAAACCCGTGGGATATCCAGGCCGGCATATCCAATGCCAAAGCCATCAAAAAGGGTGATGTCGTCCTGCTCGCCTTCTGGGGCCGCGCCGTAACACCGGGAAGCGCGACCATTCCCGCCGTGATACAGCAGTCTGCCGCACCCTATACCCGCATCGGCGAGCAGACCCTCACCCTGACCCCTGACTGGCGGCTGCATTACGTCACCGCGACCGCTGATCAGGACTATCCGGCGGGCACGCTCGGCGTCAGCGTGCAACTGGCCACCGCCGCCCAGACAGTGGCGCTCGGCCCGGTTTTCCTGCTCGATTTCGGCCCCGGCTATGATGCGAAGTACCTGCCGCGCAACATTCCGTAAAAGATCTGCGTTACTGCAAACGTTATCAGTTCGCTTCCTTTTGCTAAGCGGGATTTTTCGCTTTGGGAAGACCGTATTTCGTCTATAACCACCCCAAGCCAGTACGATCGCTTTCGATCGCAATAATATGCGGCGCCGGCAAGGCGTCCCTGCTTTGACATCTTGGGAGATACCTTATGACCTCACTTCGTCCGGCCGCGTTCGGCCCACGACTTCTGGCGACCACAGCCCTGATAACCGGACTGCTCGGCGCACTCGCGCTCACCCCCGCCGTCCAGGCCCAGACCACCAACGCCCCGCCCCCTGCGCCAACCGTCCGCACCGATGTGCCGGCCGACAGGCCATGGATGGATACCAGCCTGAGCGCGGAAGCCCGCGCCGACCTGATCCTCAAGGATATGACCCTAGCGGAAAAGCTTGAGCTGACCTTCGGTTATTTCTCGACCGACCAGCAATGGCAGCAAACGCCGATCAAGAACTACGTCTTCCCGAAGGAAGGCCTGCCCTTCTCCGCCGGCTTCGTGCCCGGCATTCCCCGCCTGGGCATCCCCAACCAGTGGCAGACCGATGCCGGCGTCGGCGTCGCCACACAGACCGTGCCTGAAGCTGCCCGCACAGCCGATCTGCCACGCGGCCGTACCGCCCTGCCTTCCGGCATCAATACCGCCGCCACCTGGAACCCCGAAGTCGCCGAGGCCGGCGGCGCCATGATCGGCAACGAGGCCTTCCTGTCCGGCTTCAACGTCCAGCTCGCCGGCGGCATGAACCTGCTGCGCGAAGCCCGCAATGGTCGCAATTTCGAATATGGTGGCGAAGATCCGCTGCTCTCCGGCATCATCACCGGCCACGAGATCAAGGGCATCCAGTCGAACCACGTCATCTCGACCATGAAGCACTACGCCTTCAATGGTCAGGAGACCAACCGCAACCAGATGGATCACCACATCGAGGACAAGGCGGCGCGCGAATCCGACCTGCTGGCTTTCCAGATCGCCTATGAAACCGGCAATCCCGGCTCGGTCATGTGTTCTTACAACCGCGTCAACGGCTTCTACGCCTGCGAAAGCGACTGGCTGCTCAACCAGGTGCTGAAGACCGACTGGGGCTTCAAGGGCTATGTCATGTCCGACTGGGGCGCCACCCACTCGACCACCCAGGCCGCCAACCAGGGCCTCGACCAGCAGTCCGGCTGGGCCTTCGACCGCTCGCCCTATTTCGCCGGTGCCCTGCGCGAGGCCGTCAATAACGGCTACGTGTCGGAAGCGCGCGCCAATGACATGGCCAAGCGCATCCTGTGGGCCATGTTCGAGGTCGGTCTGTTCGATCATCCGGTCAATGGCGACCAGGCGACAACCATCGACTATGTAAAAAACGGCAAGATCAGCCAGACCGACGCCGAGGAAGGCATGGTCCTGCTGAAGAATACGGCTGGCCTGCTGCCGCTCAGCAAGACGGCCAAGTCGATCCTGATCGTCGGCGCCCATGCCGATGTCGGCGTCCTGTCGGGTGGCGGCTCCTCCCAGGTCTATCCGAAGGGCGGCTCGCCCGTGCCGGATGAATTCGGCAAGGGCTTCCCTGGTCCGAAGACCTGGTATCACTCCTCGCCGCTGAAAGGCATCCAGGCACGCACCTCCGCCACCGTCACCTATCTCGACGGCAAGGACGTCAAGGCTGCGGCTGCGGCTGCGAAAAAGGCCGATGTCGTGCTCGTCTTCGGCGAGCAATGGACCGGTGAAGGCTTCGACGTGCCCGACCTGAACCTGCCGAATGGCCAGGACGCCCTGATCTCGGCCGTCGCCAAGGCCAACAAGAAAACCGTTGTCGTGCTGCAAACCGGCGGCCCGGTCGTCATGCCGTGGCTGTCGCAGGTCGGCGCCGTGGTTGAAGCCTGGTATCCCGGCAGCAATGGCGGCGAAGCCATCGCCCGCGTCCTGACCGGCGAGGTCAACCCCTCCGGCCACCTGCCGGCCACCTTCCCGGCCTCGCTCGACCAGACCCCGCGTCCGGTTATCGAAGGCGATCCGAAGCTGGATGCCGACTCGCACCCGATGGGCAATTACAATATCGAAGGCGCTGCCATCGGCTACAAGTGGTTCGACAAGAAGGGCCTGAAGCCGCTCTTCCCGTTCGGCCACGGCCTGAGCTACACCACCTTCGCCCTGTCCAGCCTGACGGCCGCGCCGGAAGGCAAGGGCCTCAAGGCCAGTTTCTCGGTGAAGAACACCGGTGCCGTCAGCGGCAAGGAAGTGGCGCAGGTCTATGTGTCAGGTCAAGGCTGGGAAGCCCCGAAGCGTCTCGGCGCCTTCCAGAAGGTCGAGGTAGCGCCGGGCGAAAGCCAGTCCGTCTCTGTTACGGTCGATCCGCGCCTGCTGGCCACCTATGATTCCGCCAGCAAGACCTGGAACATTGCCGCCGGTGACTACAAGGTAATGCTGGCCACCTCGACCGCCGATATCGTCCAGACGGTTACCGTGCATCTCGATGCGCAGACGCTGGATGTAAAGGGCAAGTAATGGCCCTGCGTTTTGAGGTCACGACGGATACGGCGAAGATCGATTTCGACGCCGTCTATCGTTTCCTTAACGGAGAATCCAACTGGAGCCAGGGCATTCCGCGCGACCTGTTCGACAGGGCCATGCGGAATGCCCTTTGTTTTGCCGGACACCTGGGCGGCGAACAGATCGCCTTTGCACGGGTGATCACCGATTGCGCTACCTTCGCCAATCTGGTTGATGTCTTCGTCGTGCCGGAATATCGCGGCAACGGTTACGCCACGCGCCTGCTGGAGGCCGTCTTCGCTCATCCTGATCTGCAAGGCCTGCGCCGGTTTACGCTGGCGACACGTGACAAACATAACCTCTATGAAAAATTCGGTTTTCATGCACCACTGCTGCCGAAAACCCTGATGGAACGTTATTTCCCTGATATCTATAAAGGTTGATGCGCTATTTCCTGATCCTGCTCGCCCTGCTTTTCGCCCCGGCCGCCCTGGCTGAGGATTATCAGAATTCATCCCCACGCCAGCCGGCGGTAGAGAAGGACTGGGGGCCATGGCTTGGGCCTTACCGTGCCGGCATTGTCGCCAAGATGGGTGAGGATTTTGGCGAGCAATATATCTATGCCGCGCAAAATGCCGCCCTGCCCGCTCCTGCTGCCGGCGAACGGCGCGTGGTTTTTCTGGGCGATTCGATTACTGACCGGTGGAACCTGTCGAAGTTCTTTCCCGGCAAACCCTACATCAACCGCGGCATTGGCGGACAGGTCAGCCCGCAGATGCTGGTGCGTTTCCATGCCGATGTCGTGGCGCTGAAACCCAAGGCCGTGGTGATCCTGGCCGGGATCAACGATATCCAGGGCGCGCTCCAGATCGAGACCGAGGCGCAGATCGTCGCCAACTACTCCGCCATGGCCGAGATCGCCGAGGCTAATGGCATCAGGCCGATCTTCACCCTGCTGATGCCGGTCAATAACTATACACCAAACGCCATCACCATGTTGCAAGATCGCAAGCCGGAACGCGTGACCTGGCTCAATGCCTGGCTGTCAGGGTTTTGCAAGGCGCATGGTTATGGCCTGATCGATTATGGGCCATTGCTTCGCGACGACAAGGGCCTGTTGAAGGCTGAATATACCTCCGACGGCATCCATCCGAACAACGAAGCCTACGCCCTGATGACACCTGTCGCCGAACAGGCAATTGAAGCCGCCCTGAAAAAATAACCCGATCTTGAGCGGTTCGCAAAAGCCTGTTAGCGTCGCGCGACTATCAGGAGAATTACAACCATGGGATTTGACCGTATCGTGGCCGCCACGGATCATGCCGAACGCATTGCCCGGTTGCGGCTGGCGCGTACCCAACGCATCGGTCCGGTCAATTTCGCTCAGTTGATGCAGCGGTTTGGCTCCGCCACGCGGGCACTGGAAGAACTGCCGCACGTCGTCAAACGCAATGGTGGATCACTAATACCCTACCCAATTGCCAGACTGGAAGAGGAACTGGCGCGCGCCCAAACCGCCGGCGCCCGGCTGATCGTGCTGGGCGACAGCGATTATCCCGCTTTGCTGAAACAGATCGACGCGCGCCACCCGTGCTGTGGACGCTGGGCCCCCTCAAGCCGCGCAAGAAAGCCATCGGTATTGTCGGCGCGCGCAAATGCCTCCGCCGCCGGGCAAAAAATCGCCCAGACCCTGGCTCATGAACTGGGTGAGGCCGGCTTTCACGTCATTTCCGGACTGGCGCGCGGTGTCGATACGCGAGCGCACGAGATATCATTGAAAAACGGCACGGTCGCGGTGCTCGGTGGCGGCGTCGACGATATCTATCCGCCCGATAATCGCGGGCTCTATGAGCAGATCCGCGAACATGGCCTGCTCGTCTCTGAAAGTCCGGTCGGCCATCGCGCAACGGCCTCGGATTTTCCGCGCCGTAACCGGATCATTTCCGGTTTGTCGCTTGGTACTATTGTCGTCGAGGCCGAACTGCGCTCCGGTTCGCTGATCACCGCCCGCCTGGCCGCCGAACAGAACCGCGAGGTGTTCGCAGTTCCCGGCTCCCCTCTCGATCCCCGCAGCCGTGGTACTAATGACCTGCTGCGTCAGGGCGCCAATCTGTGCGAAGGAGCTGAGGATGTCATCCGGGTCCTGGAAGCCCAGATGGGTTTCAATGCGCCCGAAGCGCACGAACCGGAACGCACAGAACCGGAAATCATCCACCAAACGCAAAATGAAGACGATATCGCCCGCGTATCACGCAATATGCTTGGCCTCGTCAGCGAAACACCAACCCACCGCGACGACCTGCTGCGCCTGAGTGGCGCCCGGACCTGGATAGGTCTCGCTGCACTCAGTGAACTGGAAGTGGCCGGGCGGCTGGTTGTGGGAGATGGCGGTTTCTATAGTCGCTGCTGAACGGCTTATCCCTCGCGGCCATGTGAGGGAACAATGCCTTCGCTGGAAGGGGCCTCAATACCGTGCGCAATCAGCAAAGCCTGTCTCAGGTCGTGACCCAGCCGGCTGCAACCGACCCGATCCGCCATCTGTGCCAGTTCCTGGGCAATTTCGGTTATATAATCAAGTACATCACTTTGCTGATGCGTCAGATTAAAACTGCTTTTTCTGGAGGACATTGACATATAAAATACTCCGACCATAACAAGGTTAAAATTTACCATTAATTGTATTTCAAATTCCATCAATTTTAAATTGCATTTCGGAATTATTTTATAAGCGTTGACAGAAAACAATTCGCTCAGCATGTATGCCGCCTGTTCCCGGAGCACCCGATCGGCCGCGAGTCTTGATTAATCGGCGCGACACATGATCTAAGGGCTGCGTTTATCGTCCTCTTCCCTTGTCCGCCGGACTGCTCGCGGACACGATTTTCGCCTGACAAGAGATTTTATGACCGTTGTTATCGTAGAAAGCCCGGCCAAGGCCAAGACCATCAACAAGTACCTCGGCAAGGGTTTCACCGTTCTGGCCAGCTTCGGCCATATCCGCGACCTGCCTTCCAAGGACGGGTCCGTGAAGCCGGACGATGACTTCGCCATGACCTGGGAGGTCGATCCGAAGTCAGCGAAACGACTCAACGACATCGCCGACGCCATAAAAACCTCCGACCGCGTTATTCTCGCCACCGACCCGGATCGTGAGGGGGAAGCCATCTCGTGGCACGTGCTGGAAGTGCTCAACAAGAAAAAAGGCCTGATGAAGGACAAGCAGGTCCAGCGCGTCACCTTCAACGCCATCACGCAATCTGCCGTCCAGACCGCCATGGCCGCCCCCCGCGACATCGATATGGAGCTGGTTGACGCCTATCTGGCCCGCCGCGCCCTCGACTATCTCGTCGGCTTCACCCTCTCGCCGGTATTGTGGCGCAAGCTGCCCGGCGCCCGTTCGGCCGGCCGCGTGCAGTCGGTGGCGCTGAAGATCGTCGTCGACCGCGAAATCGAGATCGAGAAGTTCAAGACCGAGGAATACTGGACGGTCGACGCCGAGGTTTCGGCCAATTCTCCGCCCTTTACTGCCCGTCTGTTTACGCTGGGTGGCAAGCGTCTCGGCAAGTTCGACCTGCCGAACGAGACGACCGCCTTTGCGGCGCGTGACCTGATCAAAAGCTCGCAATTCACGGTCACCGAGGTCGATCAAAAGCCCGGCAAGAAATCGCCGCCGCCGCCTTTCACCACCTCGACCTTGCAACAGGAAGCCGCCCGCAAGCTCGGTTTCTCAGCCTCGCGCACCATGCAGACGGCGCAGAAGCTCTATGAAGGTGTCGATATCGGCGGCGAGACGGTCGGTCTCATCACCTATATGCGTACCGATGGTGTTTATGTCGAACCGGGCGCCATCAACGAGATGCGCAAGGTGATCGCCGAGCGTTACGGCGCCCCTTACGTGCCGGAAAGCCCGCGCCTCTACAAGGCCAAGGCCAAGAACGCCCAGGAAGCCCACGAAGCCATCCGTCCGACCTCCGTTTTCCGCCGGCCCGAAAGCCTGCGCCTCGATGGCGACCAGGCCCGGCTCTACGAGCTGATCTGGAAGCGCACCATGGCCTCGCAGATGGAGCAGGCCCGCGTCGAGAACACCACGATCAATCTCTTCACCGTCGACAAGCAGACGAGCCTGCGCGCCACCGGCCAGGTGGTGACCTTTGATGGCTTCATGGCCGTCTACGAAGAAGGCAAGGACGATGATGGCGATGACGAGGGCGGTCGTCTGCCCGCCGTGAAATCAGGCACCATCGCCGATGTGCATAGCTCAAAGGCCGACCAGCATTTCACCGAGCCACCCCCGCGTTATTCCGAAGCTACGCTTGTCAAGAAGCTGGAAGAACTGGGCATCGGCCGCCCCTCGACCTACGCCTCCATCCTGACCGTGCTGCGCGACCGCGCCTATGTCCGCATGGACAAGAACCGCTTCATCCCGGAAGACAAGGGCCGCCTGGTCACCGCCTTCCTCGATCAGTTCTTCCATCGCTATGTCCAGTACGATTTTACGGCGGACCTGGAAGAAAAGCTCGATCTCGTTTCGGCCGGTGAGCTGGATTACAAGAAGCTGCTGGCCGATTTCTGGAAGGATTTCCACGCCGCTGCCGAGGGCATGACCGAACTGCGCACCACGCAGGTTCTGGATGCACTCAATGAATCGCTTGGGCCACTCATCTTCCCTGACAAGGGCGACGGGACAAACCCACGCGCCTGCCCGGTCTGCGGTAATGGACAGCTTTCGCTGAAAACCTCGCGTTTTGGCGCCTTTATTGGCTGCTCCAACTATCCGGAATGCAAGTTCACCCGCCCGGTCGGCAATCCTGACGCCGAAAACAATGATGGCAGCGCTTCGGGCGACCGCGATCTGGGCGTCGATCCGGAAACCGGTAAGACCGTAGCGCTCAAGATCGGCCGCTTTGGACCCTATGTGCAGTTGGGCGAGCCGGAATCGAAAGAAGACAAGCCCAAGCGTTCCAGCTTGCCCAAGGCCTGGCCGCCAGCATCGATAGATCTCGATCGTGCGCTTAAACTGCTCTCCCTGCCGCGCACCGTCGGTATCCACCCGGAAGACCAGACACCGATCAAGGCCGGCCTCGGCCGTTTCGGGCCGTTTATCGAAACCGGCGGCACCTATGCCAATCTGTCGAACTTCGATGAAATCTTCGAGGTCGGCCTCAATCGTGCCGTTGACCTGATCGCTGAAAAGCGCGCCGGCGGCGGTGGCAAGGGCCGTGGTGCGGCGGCGGCACCGCTCAAGGAACTCGGCACCTTCGGCGAAGGCGGCGACAAGATTTCGGTCATGGCCGGCAAGTACGGACCGTACATCAAGTGCGGCAAGGTCAACGCCACCCTGCCGAAAGAGATGACGCCTGAGACGGTCACTTTGGAACAGGCGATCGACCTGATCAACGCCAAGGGCGGCGCCTCGGCGAAAGCCAAAAAGGCCCCCGCCAAAAAGGCCGCGGCAAAGAAACCGGCGACCAAGACTGCAACGACGAAAAAGCCAGCCGCCAAGAAAGCACCGGCAAAAAAAGGCCGCACCTAAAAAGGCAAGCAAGACAGCCGAAGACGCATAAATGAAAAGCCCCGCCACACCAGCGGGGCTTTTCATCTTTAAAGCACCTTACGGAAGGTCAGATTGTAACGGTGCCCGCCGATGGGATGGTGCCCTGCCCGCAAGGTCAGCACGCCGTGGAAGCTCTTGCGCGCCGGACCGCCCCATACCACTACGTCGCCATGATGCAGGCTGATCTTCTCCACCGGGTCTGACCGTTTCAACCCGCCGAACTGGAAGGTCGCCGGCAGGCCCAGTGATACCGACACGATCGGCGCGGCGTAATCGCCTTCGTTGATATCCTGATGCAGGCCCATCCTGGCGCCCGGTTCATAGCGATTGATCAGGCAGCCATCCGGCGTGAAATCGAAGCCCGCCTCATGCGCCGCCCGCTGCGCCAGGTCGATGAATATCGGCGGCATATCCGGCCACGACTGACCGCTTAGCGGATCTTCGCGGTCATAGCGATAGCCGCGCGTATCCGCCACCCAACCTGTGCCGGCATTGGTCATGGCCACCGACATGCGACCACCGCCCGGCACGGTCATATGGCGAAAAGGGGCTTTTGCCGAGATCGCATCGATCGCCGCCACCAGGGCCGCGTCATCCGTCAGGGCAAAGCCGCGCAGGATGGCCACGCCGTCACGGGCAAAACTTTCGCCGAACAGGTCAGGCTGCGTCATGGAAGATGATGCCCAGCGTATGCCGGCGTCCCGATCTTACGCGCGACACACCATGACGCATATTGACGCGATAACTGCCCCGCGTCCCTTGCACAGGGCGGTGATGAACGGCGAAGATCACCGCATCGCCCTGCTGCAACGGCACCACCGACGGCACGGACTGCATGCGCGGCCGCTGCTCCGTCAGGACAAATTCGCCGCCGGTGAAATCCTCCTCCGGCCGCGACAGCAGGATGGCCGCCTGCAACGGAAAGACGTGCTCCCCATAGAGATCCTGATGCAGGCAATTGTAGTCGTCCGCGCCATATTGAAGCAGAAGCGGCGTCGGCCGTGTTTGTCCGGTGGCATGGCAGCGCTTGAGAAACGCCTCATGGTCTGGCGGAAAGCGCTCATCCAGCCCCATGCGGTCCTGCCAGCGATTGGCGATTGGCGCCAGTTGCGGATAGAGCCGCCGACGCAGTTCAGCCACCGTATCCGGCAGGGGATAGGCAAAATATTTATATTCGCCGCGTCCGAAGCCATGTCTGGCCATATGAACCTGGCTGCGGAAAATCGGCTGCTCATATAGTGCCGCCAGCGCCTGACAGACACCCGGCGCGATCAAGCCCGGCAGGACGGCAAAGCCCCGCTCATCGAGGTCGCGCCCGATCGTCTGCCATTCGTCGAACACCTGGTCCGGAAAGAGTTCCGCCTCAAACACCTTGCGCCTCCTTTAGCAACAGGGCGCGTTTGCGCTCGACGCCCCAGCGATACCCCGACAAGGCGCCGTCCGTCCGCACCACGCGATGACACGGAATGGCGATGGCCAGGGCATTGGCGGCACAGGCCCCCGCCACCGCCCTGACAGCGGCGGGCGATCCGATCATCTCCGCCACCTCGGCATAGGATCGTGTCTGCCCTGCCGGGATCGCGCGCAAGGCCTGCCAGACGCGCTGCTGAAAGGCGGTGCCGCGAATATCCAGCGGCAGATCGAGCACCTGGCCCTGATCGACCAGCGCGACCACCTGCGCCACGGTCCGCTCGAAATCCGCATCGGCGCCGATCAGGTTGGCCTTGGGGAAACGATCCTGGAGGTCGCGCACCAGGCCATCCGGTTCGTCAGCCAGGGTAATCGCGCAGATGCCCTTGTCCGATTGCGCCACCAGAATGGCGCCCAGCGAGCACTGGCCGATGGCGAAGCGGATATCCCCGGCCCCGCCGGTTTGAAAGGCTTTCGGTGCCATGCCCAGTATGGCATCAGAGCGTTCATAGAAGCGGCTGCTTGACCCGTATCCGGCCTCGTAAAGCGCCGCCGTCACCGCCTCGCCCGCCGCCAGTCCTTCGCGTACCCGCCGGCTGCGGTGGGCATCGGCATAGGCCTTCGGCGTCAGGCCGGTGACCGACTTGAACAGGCGATGAAAATGGTGGGGCGACAGGCCGGCGCGTGCCGCCATGTCATCGAGCGAGGGCGCATCTTCGGCCCCTTCGATAAAGCGGCAGACATCGGCGATCATCATCGCCTGGCCGGCCTGTTTCGAGTCCCCCCGCGGCCGGCAGCGCTTGCAGGCGCGGAATCCGGCGGCTTCGGCGGCGTCGCAGCTGGCATAAAACCCAACATTTTCAGGCCTTGGCAAACGCGAGGCGCAGTCCGGGCGGCAATAAACGCCCGTGGTCTTGACGCTGTAGACAAAGTCACCGGCTTCGCGGCGCGTGAGGGCTTCCCAGCGCGGATCGCGTTCAATGGAGGCGGCGGTATCAGGCATGATATGAAGCATAGCATTTTCCTTTCCAAAAGGCGTGTGAATTCCTGTTTAGATGAGGTTCGGGACCACGAAACTCCGTCTCTTGCGGTGCAATTCGTCCGTTCATCCGAAATCCGAAAACAGCCGTGCTTTCCACATCGATTTTTTGCTTAAATTTAACGCACCAGACGTATAGATCGCAGCATTGTCATTCTGCCTGTGTCGTACCTGTCCGAGGGGTCAAAATCATTTCCGCTGCCGCCATCCGTTTCAAACTGTCGCTCAGTCCGCTTGTCATCGGTCTGGGATTGCTGGCGGCAAACGTGCAGGCCCAGGAAACGAAACCAGAAACGAACCAGGAAACGCTTCCCGTCGAGGTGCCTGCGGTAAAACCGGCGCAGGAAGAAGCGCCTCCTTTGCCGGATAAGCCTGAAGACGCCCCCATCATCACGGACGAGGACTTCAACGCTGCCCTGCCGCCAATCGAGGCTACGATGGCGCCGCCGGCAGACGAGATCGCGCCCGATGCCACGCCACCCGTTGCGGCAACTCCGCCTGAAAACATCCCGGGAGCCGATGAGGCCTTGCCCGAAGTGACCGCCACGGACGATCCGGAACTGGATGCGCCCCTTCCGGCACTGGAAGGCTACGACGTCCAGCCCAATCAGATGGCCGCCGCCGCGGAGGCCCTGCCGGAAATTCGCTATGTCACCGTGGTCGACGGCCTGCACGACATCCATCTCAATGACGAGTTCAAGCCGCTGTCCTCCCTGCTGAATGGCAAGGGCAAGGCAGCCAATGTCGCCCAGGTCCGCGCCCGCGCCACCGAGGATGAAGCCCTGATCCTACGCCTGCTGAAATCGCAGGGTTATTACGACGGCACTGTCACCACCAGCCTGGCTCAACCGAGCGAGGCCGGCGGGCCGGTTCAGGCCCATATCGTCGTTACCCCCGGCCCTGCCTATCACCTGGGCCTGATCATGGCCGACGCTCAACCGACCCTGCCGCCCGATCTGATCCGCAATGCCCTGCCACTGAAAACCGGCGACCAGATCATCGCCACCAACGTGCTGGCGGCCGAGGCCAATGTCAGCGTGGTGATGCAGCAATCCGGCTACCCATTCGTCAAGGTCGGCACACGCGATATCCTGCTCGACGGCTCGAAGCTGACCGGAGATTATACGCTCAAGGTCGATACCGGCCACCGTTCGCGCTTTGGCGGCTTCAAATCCGATGGCAAACAAGCCTTCAGCGCCGATCACGTCGCGGTCATGACCCGTTTCGAAAAGGGCGACCTTTACGACAACCGCAAGGTCGATGACCTGCGCGAAGCCCTGGTGTCAACCGGCCTGTTCCGTTCGGTGGCGGTCGAACCCGTGGCCACCAGCACCTTTGCCGACGACGGCTCGGAATATGTTGACCTGCTGGTCCACCAGCAGCGCGGGCCTTACCGGACGATCGCCGGCGAGTTCGGTTACAATACCGGGGAAGGCGTCACCGCCACGGCGTCCTGGCAGAACCGCAACAAGTTCCCGCCCGAAGGCGCCCTGATCGTCACCGCGGCGCTCGGCACCCAGGAACAGGGCCTGACCACCACCTTCCGCCGCTCAAACGCCAAAAAGCGCGACCGCACCTTCCAGCTCGCCGCCGGCGCCACCCACAATGTCTATGACAGCTATGAAGCCTATACGGCCAGCCTGTCTGGCTCGATCTCGCGCGTCTCGACACCCTTGTGGCAGAAGGTCTGGACCTGGTCTTACGGCTTCGAAATCGCCGCCTCTAAGGAAGCCACAGACGGGCTGGGCACTTTCGATGACGCGGCCGACAACTACTATATCACCGCCCTGCCGACCAAGATCGCCTATGATCGCTCCGACAGCCTGCTCAATCCGGCCACCGGTTATCGCGCCAGCGCCGAGGTAACGCCGCTGATTTCGCTCTCCGGCGGTGGCTCCAGCGTCCGCACCGTGTTTGACGCCAGTTACTATTACCCGATGGGCGCCAAGGCCGTCATCGCCGCGCGCAGCCGTCTAGGCGTCATTTACGGCGGCGAACTGGACAAGATACCGCCGTCACGCCGTCTTTACGCCGGCGGTGGCGGCAGCGTGCGCGGCTACAGCTACCAGCAGCTCGGTCCGCACGATGCCACGGGGGCGGCGACCGGCGGTCTCAGCCTGTTCGAAGCCTCGGTGGAATATCGTTACCGCATGGGCGATATCGGCATCGTGCCCTTTATCGATATCGGCCAGTCCTATGCCGCGACCACCCCGTCCTTTTCGGACCTGCGCGTCGGCGTCGGCATCGGGGCGCGGCTCTACACAAATTTCGGCCCGATCCGCATCGACGTGGCCACGCCCATCAACCGTGACAAGACCAACAGCGAGCCGCAAATCGCGCTTTATGTCGGCATTGGCCAGGCCTTCTGATGGCACGCAAACCGAGACAGCCAAAGCCGCCTGTGGCGCCGGTGGAAACTCCAGAGGCGCTACCGCAGCCTGCGCCAGTGCCAGAACCGACACATGACGATCTCACCCTGAAAGATCGCGTGGAAACCGCCACCGAAGAGGTGGTCGAGACCGTCAAGGCGCGCACCGGTTTTGACCTGAAGCGCGTCAACTGGTGGCGGGTCTCGCGTAATATCGCGCTGTTTGTCATAGGGCTGGCCGTGCTGCTGGTGGCGGCGCTTGCCGCGCTCAATACCCCGCCCGGTCGTCGCCTGCTGGTCGAATTCGCCACCGGCATCAAGCTCAATTCCGGTTTGCAGATCGAGATCGGCGAGATCGATGGTTCGCTTTACGGCGAGATGACGCTGCACGATGTCAAGATCAAGGACCTCAAGGGCGTCTTTATTCAGAGCCCGGCCATCCATCTCGACTGGCGGCCTTTCGGCTATCTCAACAAGCACGTCGATATCCGTGATTTCTCGACGCCGAGGATCGAAGTTCTGCGCCAGCCGGTGCTCAATCCCAGCGATACCCCAAAGGACAACGGCCCCCTGCTGCCGGACCTCAATATCGACGTCAATCGCCTGAAGGTCGATGCTTTGGTGCTCGATGTGCCGGTCATGGGAGAAGCCCACACCATCGCGTTGAATGGACAACTGCATCTGCGCGATAAACGCCTGAAGATTGATGCCGCCGCGATCAGCGAAAAGGGCGATCACGCCAAGATGCTGATCGACGCCGAGCCGGAAAAGAACCAACTGGATATCAATGCCGATCTCGATGCGCCCGCCGATGGCGTCGCCGCCAGACTGCTCGGTTTCGACAAGGCCTTCACCGCCGATGTCGGTGGCAAGGGCACTTGGAAGCAATGGAATGGCCGCGCCGTCGCCGATTTCGGGCCTGACAATCTGCTGAATCTCAATGTTACGGCGCAGGGCGGTACATTCCATATCACCGGCGCTACGCACCCGGATCTGATCCTGTCCGGCGATACGGCCGTTCTGTTCAAACCGGCGGTGATGATCGACCTGACCTCGAAGGTGAAAGACCGTGTGTTTGACAACGTGCTGGCCCTCTATACCGATGCCCTGCGCGTGGATGCCCAGGGCACCGTCGATCTCGGCAAGAACCACTTCCGCAGGCTGGAGGTTCATGCCCGTCTGTTGAAGCCCGATGTCCTCGGCAAGGACTTTACGGCTTCCGATTTACACGCCGATCTGATTGTCGATGGTGATTTCGATAAACCCCGCATCGATTATGATCTCGCCGCCAAACGCTTCGATCTGGCCGGCATCAAACTCAATGGCTTTAGTGCAAAGGGTAAGAGCCGCATCACCGATGACGGCGTGATCGTGCCGGTTAATGCGCAACTGACCTCGCTGACCGGTATCGCGGCGCAGGTCGATCCTTTGCTGACGCACCTCAAACTCAATGGCGAGGTACGGCTGGCCGATGGCAAGCTCAGCAGCAACACGATCCGCGTCTCGTCCGACCGCGTCAAGGCGACCGGCACTGTCAGCGGTAATCTGAAGGACAATCTGTTTCTGGCGAAGGTAAAGGCCAATCTGAATAATTACGCCGTAGAAGGCGTCGGCACGGTCAATGTAGCGACCACCGCCGATGTCAAACTGAACAAGGGCCGTGTCAGCGTGGCCGGCACCGCCAATGCCCAGACCACCAGACTGGAAGACGGCCTGAAAGGATTCCTCGGCGGCAATGCCAAACTCAGCGGCGCCTATGCCTACAGCGAACAGGGCGTGGTCAGCCTGCGCAATCTCAGCGGTAAGTCGCCCGATTTCACCCTGATCAGCGCCAACGGATCTCTGGCTCCCAATGGCACGATCTCGCTGAATGCCAAAGCCAACTCGGCCAAATACGGGCCGCTCGATGCCACAGCTTCCGGCACGCTCGATCATCCCAATGCCATCATCCACGCCGCCAATCCCGATCTCGGCGTCAAGATGGTTGATGTCACGGCGAAGCTTTCCAGCACACCGCAGGGCTTTGCGCTGCTGGCCGATGGCGGCAGCGCCTATGGTCCCTTCTCGGCCGACGCCCTTGTGATGACCGAGGGTAAACCCCTGCGCATCGATATCCATAAAGCCACCTTCGCCGGCATAGATGCAGCAGGTCTGCTGACACAAAGCGATGCCGGCCCCTTCATCGGCACCCTCGCCATCAGCGGCTCTGGCCTCAAGGGCATGGCCCTGTTGTCAGCGCAAAATGGCGACCAGGCCGTGGCGGTCAATGCCACCGGCAATGCCGTCAACATCCCCGGCGATATGAAAATCTATGTTGGCCGCACCATCGTCACCGCCAATATCGTGCTGCACGACCAGATGTCGCTCAATGCCGATGTCCAGATGGCCGATATGCGCTACCAGGATTTCGTGCTGGCCACCGGCCGCGCCAAAATCCAGATGACTGGCGAGCGCGGTACCGTCCAGGCCGTCGCCACCGGCAAGAAGGACGTGCCGTTCAATCTGGCCGTCAACGGCACCATTGCACCCGATACCTACACCTTCGCGGCGCAAGGCTCAGCCAATGATATTCCCTTCAGGCTCAATCATCCCGCGGTCATCCGCAAAAACGGCGCCGACTGGGTATTGCAACCCGTCAAGATCGTCATGGATCAGGGTAATATCGACCTCTCAGGCCGTTTCGGCGAAAACATGAAGGCCCAGGCCCGCCTGAACAATCTCGATCTCAGCCTGGCCAATATGGTGCAGAAAGATCTCGGCCTTACCGGCACTGCCGATGGCGCCATCGATTTCACGCAAACGGGCAACGGCTTCCCGACCGCCCGCGCCAATCTGAAAATCAGTCATTTCTCGCGCGCCAGCGCCGCCGTTGTCTCCACGCCGGTCGATATCGCGCTCGATGCCCAGCTCAATCCCGATCGCAGTCCGGCCAGCAACTATGTTCATGCCATTATCCGCCAGGGTGGCGCAGTGGTTGGCCGCGCACAGATTGCGCTGACACCTGCGAGCGGAGGCGACTGGATCGCCGATATCAACAGCGCCGGGGTCAGCGGCGGCGTCCGCTACAATGGTCCCGCCGGCATGCCCTTTTCGCTCGCCGGCCTGCCGCGCCAGCAGCTTTCCGGCGCCGTGGCCCTGGCGGCGGATATTTCAGGTCAGCTCAATGCACCGCACCTGAACGGGGTGGTCAAGGCCACCAGCCTGACCTATGACAATGAAAGCATCGGTACACGCATCACCAATATCGCGCTCGATGGCCGCTTCACCAACGACCGCCTGGAACTAACCAGCTTTACCGGCCGCGCCGGTGAAGGGACAGTAAAGGGCAATGGCTGGGTCAGCCTGGCCGCCGCGCAGAAATTCCCCATGCTGATCCATGTCGAGATGGCCAACGCCCGGCTGGCGCGCAGCGATGCCATCAACTCCACGGTTTCCGGCACGATCGATATCACCAACAGCGAGGCCGATGGCGGGCTGATCAAGGGCGACCTGCGCCTGCCGCAACTTAAATACGTCGTGACCAAACAAGCCGCTGCCGAGGTCGCCGTACTCGATGGCGTCCGCCGCAAGGGTGACGATGCGATCACCCAATCGGATATCGCCCTGCCGGCCTTCTGGCGGCTCAACATCAGCGCCCGCGCCGATAACCAGATCTTTGTTTCCGGCATGGGCCTGGAATCGGAATGGTCAGCGCGCCTGCGCGTTACCGGCACGACAAAAGACCCACGCATCGTCGGCGACATGAAGGTGGTGCGGGGCAACTATACCTTCGCCGGCCGCTCCTTCGATATCGATACCGGCACCATCACCTTCGACGGCGGCCCGGTCACCGATCCGGAAATCAACCTGACCGCCAGCGCCACGGTGCAGGATGTCGAAGGTATCATCAAGGTGACCGGCTCGGCCGAACGCCCGTCGATCTCTTTCAGTTCCACCCCCGCCCTGCCGCAGGACGAAATCCTGTCGCGGATGCTGTTCGGCGAAAGCGTCGCCAATATTTCCCCGACCGAAGCCCTGCAACTGGCCTCGGCGGTCAATGGTCTGAATGGCGGCAGCGACTATCTCAATCCGCTCGGCGCCCTGCAATCGGCCACCGGCATCGACCGCCTGCGGGTCATTGGCGCCGATACCACAACCGGCCGCGGCACTTCGGTGGCGGCGGGCAAGTACCTGACCAATAATGTCTATGTCGAGATCGTCACCGACGCCAAGGGCTTCACCGCCACCCAGCTTGAGGTCGCCCTGTCGCGGAGCCTCAGTATCCTCTCGACAACAGGCAATGCCGGCACGGGCGCAAGTGTGAGATATTCGAAGGACTATTAAGCAAGATACCCCACCACCGCATCTAACCGCTTCGCGGTGTCGTGCGGCCCCCCTCCCCCGAACAAGTCGGGGAGGTATAGAAAAGGCGCTCTTCTTGTACCTCCCCAGTTTTACTGGGGAGGGGGACCGCGCCTCTCTTGAGGCGTGGTGGTGGGGTTTCTTACTTGTCCAGTTCGGCCAAATCCGCCAGAAACGCATCGATCGCCATCACTGCTTCCGGTTCATCCAGCATCGGTGCATGACCGCGATTGGCCACCGTCACGGCGCGCATACCCGGATGGGTTTCCAGCATCCGCCCGAAGGTCGCCTCAGATAACAGATCGGACAGACCACCGCGTACGCCCAGCACCGGTATCTCCTTCAGGGTCTCCCAGATGCCCCACATATCCGGCGGCGCCACTACCGGCCCGCCCGGATCAAAGGCGCCGGAAATGCCCGGATCATAGGACGATACCGGGATACCCGCGTCATCGACATGATAGGTCCGGCGCGCGAAGGCCATCCAGTCGTTATCACTATAGTCCGGGAAGGCCACATCATTGGTCTGTTTCGCCCGCGCTGCCGCATCAGCCCATGAACGGATCGGTGGCGACTTGCCGACATAGGACTTGATACGCTCAAGTCCCGCCACGTCGATCTCCGGCCCGACATCATTGATCACCATGCCGATCACCGCCTGCGGCGCGATCATGCCCATGATCATCGCCATGATGCCACCCATGGAGGTGCCTATCAGGGCCGCGCGGGCGATACCGAGATCACCCATCAGCTTGAACATATCCTGCACGTAAAGCGCCGGCGAATAGTTGGCCGGTTCCGTATCCCAGCCTGACCTGCCGCGCCCGCGCTGATCGACCGCGATCACCCGGTAGCGCTCACTCAAATGCGCGGCAATGACCTCGAAATCAGCCGAATTGCGCGACAGGCCGTGCATGCAGATGACCGGCATGCCCTCACCACCATAATCGCGGGCATAGAGTTTCAGCCGCAAATCGTGGCTGTCGTAGAACACATCGGAATAGCCGGTCACGCGCGATACCCCTTAAAACGCGACATAAGGCCCGACTGTCCCCCCGGCATTGCGCCCGGCAATCGCCGTGTAGACCTTGCGGCCGTAAAAGAACGGCAGTCCAAAGTCGAAACTGTTGCTGTAGGGCTGGAGATTATCGAATCCGGCCGGATCACCGCCCAGGCCCGGCAGGACATAGTTCGGTCCCTGCACCAGTTGCTCGGTATTGTCGATCGTGAAATTGACCACCTTGCTGACGCCGTTATTCCCTGCCAGCGTGGCCGTCAGGCCGAGCGATGAGGTCGGGCAATAGAAGCCTTCCAGGTTGCCGGTGCAGCCGGTAATGGCACTATCGCTGAAGCCATAGAAATTGGTACCGCTATCGATAAAGCTCTGGGTCAGGTTGACACCCTTGTAGGTGGCTGTGATCAGGCCGTTATTCGTGGTCAGTATGGTCTGGCTGCCAAGCTGGTTGTTGGTCTGGGTGCCGATGCCGAAATAGAGCTTGCCCGTCAGGCCGACCACACCCGGATGCGCCACGGCCGGCAGGTCGATCATCGTGCCATTGTTATTGACCGCCATGCGCGCCACCGGATTTGGCACCTGCGCCGAGGTCGCCAGTATCGTGGCCGTGCAGCTGGCCGAAACACAGGTGTAATAATAGCCGTTATTGGTTGTACTCGCGCAATAGCTGCCGCAATCGCTGACGCCCATGCCGATACCAATAATGCCATTGGCACCGAAATCGGCTATGGTGTCGTGGCTGTCGCCGCCGCCGGATGAACAGTCCGTCGGCACATTGGCGTAATCACCGCTGTCACCAATGACCAGCAAGGGCATATTGCTTACGGATTCACCGCCAATGGTGAAATCCGCCGTCCGCACTGAACCGAAAACATAGCCATCGACGTACTGATAGCATTCACCGACGCCTTTGCCTCCGGTCGTTGTATGCGGCAAGGCGGCGCGCATGGCCGTATTCAGCGCTTCGTTCTCGATGCGCAGGCCCACCGAGCCGGTATCCATGATGATGTGATCAATGGTCTGGCAGGTGGTGGTGCCTGGCGCGCAGATCTTGACCGTCACAAAGCCGATATTGACATTGCCATCGGCGCTCGCCGGTCCCGGATCAACCGAGATGGTGGTAAAATTGGCCAGCGCCGCAGTGCTGCTGGAAGATGATGAGGAGGAACTGCTCGAACTGCTGAACCCTCCGCCTGATGAGCCGCCTCCCCCGCCTCCCCCACCGCCACACGCCGCGAGCAGAAGCAGGAACCCCACCAGGAAAATCTGCGGCTTCATTGGGCAGCTCCCTGCAGGGCCTGAACAGGGAAACCACCGGGCGCGGTCTGCGGCAGGTAAGCGAAGCCCCAGAAGGCGCCGCTGTGTCCACCGCTGCGGACCACGAAATCGCTGTGGGTCGAAGCCAATGCACGCCGCATGCGGATGCGCGGATTGGCCTTGTTATCGCTCTGGAAGCGGCTGAAGTAGCTGTCTCCGAAAAGCTGTTTCAGATTTGGCCGCTGCGGCCCCTGCCAGCTGACCGCGAAGACGGTGCCATCTGGCCTGACAAATTCACGCGTCGTCGTGCCGCTGTCCAGGGTCATTTCATGCACGGCATAGGTGGCAAGCACAGCTTTCGAGGCCATCCGGGCATTCAGCCGCGCACGATCTGTCTCGACAGTCGATGCCTGCCCCCCCAATGTCGCGTGGGCCGGCGATGTCAGCGCCATCAGAGCCACACATATCGCCCCCGTAATCACAGACCGCATCACCATACTCCTGCTTCGGTTTTCCCGAGACTATTCAATATGTCGGTTAATGCAATATGACCTGTGACTCCGCAGATCAAAGTTGCGGCATTATCCGTGGTCGAAACTGGCGATCAGCCGGTAGGCACCACCGTCGAAAACCTGCTTTACGGTCGTGATGCGCTGGGCGCCACGCCAGGTCCGGCGTTCGACCACGAGACAGGCCGCACCCTTGTCAATATGCAGATGACGCGCCGTCTGAGCCTCGGCCGGCGCGGCGCTGATCTGGTTTTCGACATGAGTCCAGGGCACGACACTCAGCAGCCAGTGTCCCGGCGACTGACGTGTGAAATCGATCGTTTCGGCATCGGGCACAGCGGCCAGGTTGATCAGGCGGCGTTCGAAGGCCAGCGGCTTGGCAGAGGTAAAGTGCAGACCAGTCAGCGCCAGAACCTTGCCCCCGTCACCGGCCAGTTCCCGTTCCACATCACTGGTTGCCGCGTGAAGCGCATAGGACAGCAATTCGAACCGGTAGGTTTCACCCCGCGCCGTGATCTCATGCTGGATATCAGGAATATCGAGTACGGTTGAATCGAGCCGAGGCAGACGCACAAAGCTGCCGGCGCGCTTGCGACGCTCGATCAGGCCGGCATCGTCCAGAGGCGTCAGCGCCTTGTTGACCGTCATGCGTGAGACGCCGTATCGCGCCATCAACTCGTGTTCGAACGGAATACGATCACCCGGTTTCAGCCTGCCGGAACGGATCTGGCCTTCGATATCGTCGCGGATCTGCTGGTGAAGCGGCTTCATGCCGAAAGCTTTTGCATGAGCCGGCGGTAATCGGCAAGTATAGCGTCGCGCTTGATGTGGCGGCCACCGGAGACCTGCTTGCGGCCATAGCGCCAGACGCAATCGATCGGCGACCGCGCCGAGGCGAAGACAAAGGCATCCAGATCACAGTCAAGGCTAATCAGGTCGGCGGGCTGACCAACGGCAAGGCCGCTCTCTACGCCCAAGGCCTGCGCGCCATCGAGAGCGCGGACGTAGAGGTCGTCCAATATATTGCGTTCGCGATAGATCAGGCGCTGGCCGTATTCGAGCAGACGCAGTTCCTCGGCGACGCTGATCAGGACATTTGAATCTGATCCAATGCCGAAACGACCACCCTGTCTGAGATAGTCGCGCGCGGGGAACACGCCATCCCCCAGATTGGCCTCGGTGATCGGGCACAGGCCGGCAATGACACCTGATTTTGCGAGCCGCGCGGTTTCCTTCGGAGTCATATGGGTGGCGTGGATGAGGCACCATTGCGCATTGACGGGCATGTGATCGAACAGCCATTCCACCGGCCGCTGGCGGGTATGCGCTAAACAGTCCTCAACCTCGCGTACCTGCTCAGCGATATGCATATGGATTGGCGCGTCTTCGGCCATCGGGATCAACGCGGTCAGTTCCGCTTCGGTGACAGCGCGCAGACTATGCGGTGCGATGCCGACAATCGCGTCATCCAGAGCGCTGACATGGCGGCGGCTGGCATCGAGCAGCTTTTGAAAGCCGTCAAGATCATGGATAAAGCGCGCCTGACCGGCGTTCGGCGGCAATCCGCCAAACCCGGAATGGGCGTAGAAAACCGGCAGCAGAGTCAGGCCGATTCCCGTGATTTCGGCCGCCGCCACAATGCGACCAGCCATTTCCGCCGGATCGGCGAAGGCGCGACCGTCGATATCATGGTGCAGATAATGGAACTCACCGACACGGGTAAAGCCAGCCTCCAGCATCTCCATATAGGCCAGAGAGGCGATGGTTTGCAGTTCGTCAGGTCCGATCCGTGCCTGGAATTTATACATCTGCTCGCGCCATGACCAAAAGCTGTCCTGCTCGCCAGAGCGCCGTTCGGTCAGGCCGGCGATGACGCGCTGAAAGGCATGGCTATGCAGGTTGGGCATACCCGGAATGCCAACAACGTGACGTTCCCCCTGCGGTTCTGCATCGGTTTCGATGCTTTCGATCCGGCCATTGGCAATCGTCAGCAGCACACCCGACTGCCAGCCGGTTTTCAGCAGCGTTTTTTCAAACCAAAGTGATGACATCTGCCTTGCGTTCAATATGTCTATACATTATCAAATTATGTATAGACATTAAACGCGAGTCTGTGAAGCCATGCAATGCGATACAGTCTGGACGAATTGCCGCCTGCTGGTGAAAGCGGGGCAACCGCTGATCGATAACGGCATGATCGCGGCCAAGGATGGCCGGATTGTCTATGCCGGACCTGCGACAGATTTCGATGGCCCAACCATCGACCTCGACGGGCGGCTGGTGACCCCCGGCCTGATCGATTGCCATACCCACCTCGTCTTCGCCGGCAACCGCGCCCATGAGTTCAAACTACGGCTCGATGGCGCCACCTATGAGGAGATCGCCCGCGCCGGCGGCGGCATTCTCTCGACGGTCACCGCCACCCGCGCCGCCTCGGAGGACGAGTTGATCGCCGCCGCCCTGCCGCGCCTCGATGCCCTGATGGCAAGCGGCGTCACCACGGTCGAGATCAAGTCCGGCTACGGCCTGACACTCGAAGACGAACTGAAAATGCTGCGTGCCGCCAGGGCGCTGGAGCGCCTGCGTCCGGTGCGGGTCATGACCACCCTGCTCGGCGCCCACGCCCTGCCGCCGGAATATAAAGGTCGTCCGGACAACTATATCGACGCCGTCTGCAACGAGATGATCCCGGCAGCGGTCGGTCTCGCCTCAGCGGTTGATGTCTTCTGCGAGGGCATCGGCTTCTCTCCGGCCCAGACCGAGCGCGTTTTCCAGGCGGCGCAGGCGCATGGCCTGAATATCAAGCTCCACGCTGAGCAACTTTCCAATCTGCATGGCGCCGCTCTTGCCGCACGTTATGGCGCCCTGTCGGCCGATCATCTCGAACATCTCGACGCTGACGGAATCGAGGCGATGCGCGATGCCAGCACCGTCGCTACCGTTCTGCCCGGCGCTTTCTATTTCATGCGCGAGACAGTCAAGCCACCGATCGAGAGCCTGCGTGCGGAAGGCGTGCCCATGGCCATCGCCAGCGATTGCAATCCCGGCACCTCGCCGCTGACCTCGATCCTGATGGCGATGAACATGGCCGCCACTCTCTTCCGCATGACGGTCGATGAATGCCTGGCGGGCGTGACGATCCACGCCGCCAAGGCGCTCGGCCTGTCGCACGAGATCGGCACGCTGGAGGCCGGCAAGGTGTGCGACCTCGCTATCTGGGACTGCGAACAGCCCGCCGATCTCGTCTATTTCATGGGCTTTTCGCCTCTCCATGCCCGCGTTTTCCAAGGCCAAACCGTATGATCCTCACTCCCGGTTCCGTTCCTCTATCTGTCTGGCGCGATATTTATCGCGGCGCGGCCTTCAAACTTGATCCGGCCTGCCTGCCGGCCGTGGCGGAAAGTGCGGCCGCCGTCTCGCGCATCCTGACGAAGGGCGAGCCGGTCTATGGCATCAATACCGGCTTCGGCAAGCTGGCCTCGACCCGCATCGAGGACGCTGATCTGGCGACGCTTCAGCGCAATATCATCCTTTCCCATGCCGCCGGAGTTGGCGCGCCGTCGCCGAAACCGGTCGTGCGGCTGATGCTGGCGCTGAAACTGGCCTCGCTGGCGCAGGGCGCTTCCGGTATCAGGGTCGAAACACTCGACCTGATGCAGGCCATGCTCGATCATGACCTGATGCCAGTTATTCCGTGTCAGGGGTCGGTCGGTGCTTCTGGCGATCTGGCACCTTTGGCGCATATGGCCGCCTGCATGATCGGTGTCGGCGAGATCGAGGTCTATGACGTGCGGATGCCGGCCATGCGGGCGCTGAAAGAAGCCGGTCTCAAGCCCCTGATGCCCGGTCCGAAAGAAGGCCTGGCACTGCTCAACGGCACGCAGTTTTCGACCGCCAATGCGCTAGCGGGTCTGTTCGAGGCGGAAGTTTTGCTGCAAACCGCGCTGATCACCGGCGCGCTCTCGACCGAAGCCGCCAAGGGCTCCGACGCGCCGTTCGATCCACGCATTCATACCCTGCGTCGACATAAAGGCCAGATCGATACCGCGCATACGCTTCGTGAACTGATGAGTGGTTCGGCCATCCGCGCCTCGCATCTCAAGGGCGACGAACGTGTCCAGGACCCCTACTGTCTGCGCTGCCAGCCTCAGGTGATGGGCGCTGCGCTCGATATCCTGCGTCAGGCGGCCGCTACCTTGGAGACGGAGGCCAACGGGGTCACCGACAATCCGCTGATCTTCACAGATCCCGATGAAGCCTTGTCCGGCGGCAATTTCCACGCCGAGCCAGTGGCCTTTTCTGCCGACATCATCGCCCTGGCCATATGCGAAATTGGCTCAATCGCCGAACGCCGGATCGCCATGCTGGTTGACCCGGCTCTGTCCGGTCTGCCAGCCTTCCTGACACCAAAGCCCGGCCTCAATTCCGGCTTCATGATCCCGCAGGTGACCGCCGCCGCTCTCATTTCCGAAAACAAACAGCGCGCCTATCCGGCCAGCGTCGATTCCATCCCGACCTCCGCCAATCAGGAGGACCACGTGTCGATGGCCGCTCACGGTGCGCGCCGTCTGATGGAGATGGCGGAAAACGCCTTCGCTGTGATCGGCATCGAACTGCTGGCCGCCGCCCAAGGCTGCGATTTCCTCAAGCCCTTGGCTTCAAGCGATGCTCTGGAACGCGTCCGCGTCCTCATCCGCTCGGCCGTACCCGCTCTCGATCACGACCGCCATTTCCATCCCGACATGACGCAGGCCATCGATCTGGTGCGGTCGGGCGCCGTGACCCGCGCCGCCAATATCGCCTTACCCGGAGTTGACCAATGACCCGTCTCGATAATTCACGTGTGATCAAACCGGCCACCGGCACAACGCTCTCCGCCAAGTCGTGGCTTACCGAAGCGCCCTTGCGCATGCTGATGAATAACCTGCATCCCGATGTCGCCGAGCGCCCGGAAGAACTGGTCGTCTATGGCGGCATCGGCCGGGCGGCGCGCGACTGGGAAAGCTATGACAAGATCGTCGAGACTCTGGAGCGTCTGGACAACAATCAAACCCTGCTGATCCAGTCTGGCAAGCCGGTCGGGGTGTTTGAGACCCACGAAAACGCGCCGCGCGTCCTGCTGGCCAATTCTAACCTTGTGCCGCACTGGGCGAACTGGGAGCATTTCCATGAACTCGACCGCAAGGGCCTGATGATGTACGGCCAGATGACCGCCGGCTCGTGGATCTATATCGGCACGCAGGGCATCGTCCAGGGCACCTACGAGACCTTCGTCGAAATGGGCCGCCAGCATTATAATGGCGACCTCAAGGGCAAATGGCTGCTGACTGCGGGCCTTGGCGGCATGGGCGGCGCGCAACCGCTGGCGGCAGTGATGGCCGGCGCTTCATGCCTGGCCATCGAATGCCAGGCTTCGCGCATCGATATGCGCCTGCGTACTGGTTATCTCGATTATCGCGCCGATACGATCGGTGAGGCGCTCGCCATGATCCAGAATACCACCAAACCCATCTCAGTCGGCCTGCTTGGCAATGCCGCCGATATCCTGCCCGAGTTGTATCGCCGTGGCGTCCGCCCCGACCTGCTGACTGACCAGACCTCGGCGCACGATCCGGTCAATGGATATCTGCCCTCCGGCTGGACGGTCGAGGAATGGCTGGACAGGCGCGAACGCGATCCGCAGGTCGTAGCGAAAGCCGCCAAGGCGTCGATGGCCAAGCATGTGCGGGCCATGTTGGATTTCCAGAAAGCCGGCGTCCCCACGGTCGATTACGGCAACAATATCCGTCAGGTCGCCTTCGATGAGGGCGTGACCAACGCCTTCGATTTCCCCGGCTTCGTACCGGCCTATATCCGCCCGCTGTTCTGCCGCGGTATCGGCCCGTTCCGCTGGATAGCGCTCAGCGGCGATCCGGAGGATATCTACAAGACCGACGCCAAGGTGAAGGAACTGATCCCCGATAATCCGCACCTGCATAACTGGCTCGACATGGCGCGCGAACGCATCAAATTCCAGGGCCTGCCGGCGCGCATCTGCTGGGTGGGGCTGGGTGATCGTCATCGCCTTGGTCTGGCCTTCAATGAAATGGTACGCAACGGCGAACTGAAAGCGCCGGTCGTCATCGGCCGCGACCACCTCGACTCAGGCTCCGTCGCCTCGCCCAACCGCGAAACCGAGGCCATGAAGGATGGCTCCGACGCCGTTTCCGACTGGCCGCTGCTCAATGCCCTGCTCAATACCGCCTCGGGCGCCACCTGGGTATCACTGCACCACGGCGGCGGGGTCGGCATGGGCTATTCGCAGCATTCCGGCATGGTGATTGTCTGCGACGGCAGCGAAGACGCCGACAAGCGGCTGGCGCGCGTCCTGTGGAACGACCCGGCCACCGGCGTGATGCGTCATGCCGACGCCGGTTACGAAATCGCTATTGATTGTGCGCGCGAAAAGGGCCTAGACCTCCCCAGCCTTTGAATGAGTCCGCCATGATTACCCATCTGCCCGCCCTGCAACGCGTCCCCCAACCCTGGAAAAACGGCGGCGGCGTGACGCGCGAGATCGCCGTCTTCCCCGATGGCGCGGGCATGGATGATTTCCACTGGCGGATCAGTATGGCCGAGGTCACCGAACCTGGCCCCTTCTCGCGTTTCGACGGCATTGACCGCCACCTGACGGTTCTGAGTGGACGCATGCGGATGGACATGTCCGATGGCCGCCATGTGCTCGATGCCGGCGACAGCTCGGCCTTTGCAGGCGAAACGCCAGTCGAGGCCACGCCGCTGCTGCCGGTGATCGATCTCAATGTGATGACCCGTCGCGGCCAGGCACAGGCCCAGGTCCGGCACGTCGCATCCGGTGTAATTCTGCCGTCGGACCTAGTATTCTTGGTCGCCACAAAGCCAATGATCGTTACAGCCAATGGCCAGCGCTATGCGCTCCAACCCTTTGACGCCTTGAAATTTGAAGGCCTGGAAGGCGAGCCGGTATCCTCGGGTGACGGCTACCTGATCGCGCTTTAGATCACTTCCACCGCCACAGCTGTCGCCTCGCCGCCCCCGATGCAGACAGCGGCGACCCCGCGCTTCAATCCACGCTGTTTCAAGGCATTGATCAGAGTCACCAATATCCGTGCGCCGGAAGCGCCGATCGGATGACCCAATGCACACGCGCCGCCATGAACGTTGAGCTTGTCGTGCGAGATGCCCAGGTCGTGCACGGCGATCAGCGACACCACGGCGAAAGCCTCGTTGACTTCGAACAGGTCGACCTCATCGATGGTCCAGCCCGTCTTGTCCAGCAGCTTGCGGATCGCCCCGACAGGCGCGCGGCTGAACCAGGCCGGTTCCTCGGCGTGGCCGGCATGGCCGACGATGCGGGCCAGCGGCGTCAAACCTCTCGCTTCCGCCACCGATGCGCTGGCCAGCAATAATGCCGCCGCGCCATCCGAAATCGAGCTGGCATTGGCCGCCGTCACCGTGCCGTCCCTGGCAAAGGCCGGTTTCAGAGTCGGTATCTTTTCTGGCCGCGCCTTGGCGGGTTGCTCATCGGTCGTTATCTGTCCCGCCTTTGTCTCCACCGGCGTAATCTCGGTGGAAAAATCAGCCTTCAATGCGCGATCCAGAGAGGCCAGGGCATAGTCGTCCTGCATCTGGCGAGTGAACTGGTAATGCGTGGCGGCCTCTTCTGCGAAACTGCCCATCAGCCGCCCTTTGTCATAAGCGTCTTCCAATCCATCCAGGAACATATGGTCCTTGACCTCACCATGACCCATCCGCATGCCGGATCGCGCCTTTGGCAAAAGGTATGGTGCATTGCTCATGCTTTCCATGCCACCGGCCACGACCATCTCCGCCGATCCCGCCGCGATAGCATCGCAGGCCAGCATCACTGCCTTCATGCCGGAGCCGCACATCTTGTTGATCGTGGTGGCCGGTACGCTGACCGGCAATCCCGCGCCCAATGCCGCTTGCCGCGCCGGCGCCTGGCCCAGACCTGCCGGCAGGACGCAGCCCATGATCACTTCGTCTGGCAGTTGCCCGTTCAACACCGCCTTGATGGCCGCCGCCCCAAGTTCCGGCGCCATCACGGTAGCGAAATCGCCCTGGAAGCCGCCCATGGGCGTGCGTTTGGCGTCAAGAATGAAGATCGGTTCCGGCATTGGCAGCTTCCTCCTATATTTTGAGGAAAGATTACACTTGAAACTATTCCACGCAAGCCCGCTTACGGTAACGTGTAAGCGATGATCGATCCGCCCGGTTTAGCCTTGGCGTTCTTGCCGCCGCCGGCTCCGATGACAACATACTGCTTGCCTTTTACGCTGTAGGTGGCCGGCGTCGCCGCACCGGCCGCCGGCAAGGTTGTCTGCCACAGCAGCTTGCCGGTCTTTTTGTCGAAGGCGCGGAACTGGTTGTCATAGATCGTGGCGGCGATGAACAGCAGCCCGCCCCTGGTCACCACCGCGCCACCATAGTTTTCGCTGCCAGTTGTCGGATCATGCAGTTCAGGATATTCGCCCAGCGGTATCTGCCAGAGATATTGCCCCGTATTGACGTCAAGCGCCGACAGGGTGCCCCAGGGCGGGGCGATGGCAGGATAGCCCTCTGGATCGAGGAATTTGGTATAGCCATCAAAGACATAGGCATCATTGTCCGTGGACGGATAATCGGGCGCCGCCTTCGGCTGCTGCGTCGGATCACCCGACAGATAACCGACGATCGCCTTGATGTCTTCCGGCGAATACTGGCCGCCGAAACCGGGCATCCGGCCACCGCCATTGGCGATCTGGCGGGCCATCTGGTCACCGGTCAGGCGGTGATCGACGCCGATCAGCGACGGAAATTCCGGCGGCGATCCCTTGCGGTCAGCCCCATGACAGGCGGCGCAGGCGTTCTGGTAGAGCGCATATCCACTATGTCCGCCCACCATCGGCGGCTGCTTCTTGACCTTCAGTATCCACGCCATCTCATTGGAATTGATGTACAGGATGCCGCTGGTCGGATCATAGGAAGCGCCGCCCCATTCCGCGCCGCCATCCATACCCGGCAGCAGAACCGTGCCACCAACCGACGGCGGATCGAACGGCCCGCGCGAACGCAGGGCGCTGAAGGTCTTGGCCACCGCCGCATGAGCCTGTGGCGTGCGTTGCGTCAGGTTATCGGCGGTCAGTTGCTGACGATTATAGGGCAGCGGTTTCAGCGGCATGACCTGCGTCGGCGAGGTCACTTCACCGGGAATATCCGAGGCCGGCGGATGCACCTCCTGCACCGGATAAAGCGGTTTGCCGGTCTTGCGATCGAGGATGAAGACCAGCCCCGCCTTAGTGGTCTGGGCCACGGCGGGGACGCCATTGACGGTAATCAGCGTCGGCGGGGTCGGTGGATCGCGGTCCCAGACATCGTGCTTCACCAGCTGGAAATGCCAGACCCGCTTGCCGGTATTGGCATCGAGCGCCACCAGTGAGGTGCCGAAGAGATTATCGCCCTCGCGGTCACCACCGTAGAAATCCTTGCTGCCCATGCCGGCAGAGCCCAGCGGCGCGAAGACCAGCCCGCTTTGCGGATCAAGCGTCAGGCCCGACCAGGCATTAGCGCCCATGGCCGTCTTCCAAGCATCCTTCGGCCAGGTGTCGTAACCCACTTCGCCCGGCTGCGGAATGGTGTGGAATATCCACTTCATCTCACCTGTGCGAACATCGTAGGCGCGGATATGGCCGGGCGTATTGCCGGTCGATCCCATAATAATCAGGTCTTTGTAGACCACGCCGGGCGAGACATTGCCGACCGACACCGACATAGGATCGCGCCCCAGCCCTTCCTTCAGATCAACCCGTCCATTATGACCAAAACTGTCGACCAACAAACCGGTTTTGGCATCGACCGCCAACAGGTGATTGCGGAAGGTGAAGAGGATGCGCGCGTCTTTTCCATCACTCCAGTAAGATACCCCGCGCAGGCGCTGCTTGGTATTGACCACATCGCCAAAGGCCGGATCGAATACCCAGACCTGCGTCCCCTTCGCGGCATCAAGGCAGAACAGGCGTCCCTTCGGCGATACGAAATAGAGCCGGCCGCGAATGATCAGCGGATTGCCTTCCATATCGGACTGGTTATCGCCTTCCCCGAAGGCGTCACCGGAATCAAACGTCCAGACCACCTTCAGGCTTTTGACGTTCCCCGTATTGATCTGGTCGAGCGTCGAATAGTGTGTGCCGTTGGGGTTGCCGTGATACCACGGCCAATCCGCTCCCGATTGCGACGAGGTGCCATCGATCGGTTTTTGCCCCGTGCACCCTGCCAGCACCAGTGCCACGCACGCCACCACCGCCCCCAAACGCTTCATGATCTGTCCCTGCCTTTTGCAGCGCCCTTCCCGGCCGCTTTCTGGCAAGCGTAATCGATTACAAAGAGAAGCGAAAGAGACAAGGTTTCCGCATTGCTTTTTAGTGAAAGTGATGGAAATTGTGCGCACCAGAGTACCGGTACCTTGCCACTGCAGGACCGAAGTCACATATCCGTCAAACCGCTTTAGCACCCAGGAAACGCCCATGCGCCCTCTACATATCGCCCTGACCGCCCTTGCTCTTGTCCTGCCAGCCTGCGCCCAGGCTGACCCCGCTCAGGTCACGCCGGAAGCACATGCCTTCCATATCGGTGCGTTTGAGGCCTGGAGCCTGCGCGACCTCGTCAATGTCGTGCCCAATGACAACAGCGTCATCGGCCAGGGCCAGACCCCGGCCGAAGTCGCCACCGTTCTGAAAGCCGCCGGCCAGCCGACAGATCATATTACTCTGTCGATTGATGCCCTGCTGATAAAGGCCGGCGACCGGCTGGTGCTGATCGATACCGGCATGGGCCCCAAAGCGAACGGTGTGCTGATAGCAAGCCTGGCCAAGGCCGGCGTCACACCAGACCAGATCACGGACGTTTTGATCACGCACAGCCATCCCGATCATATCGGTGGCTTGCTGACCGCTGAGGGCAAGCCTGCCTTCTCCAAGGCCGTGGTCCGCATGACCGACGCTGAATGGGCTTCTCTGCAGGCCAATCCGCAACAGGCAGACTTCGTCACTGCCATTACGCCGCAGATCCAGACCTTCGCCGGCGGCGCCGAAGTCCTGCCCGGCATCGCCTCGGTCGTGCTCAAAGGCCATACCCCAGGCCATACCGGCTACGAGATCGTCTCCGGCACATCGAAACTGCTCGATATCGGCGACATGGCGCACAGCGTGGTGGTCTCGCTGGCCAAACCGGAATGGGCCATGGGTTATGACAGCGACAAGCCGACCGGCGAAGCGACCCGCCGCGAGGAACTAACGGCGCTGGCCAAAAGCGGCGAGACCATATTCGCCCCGCACTTCCCCTTCCCTGGCACCGGCACGATCAAGGTGAAGGGTGACGGTTTCGCCCTGGTGCCCGCGAAGTAAGGAAAAAGCCGCCGTCCCTGGGGGACGGCGGCTTTTTCAGGCATAATGGCGATAGGGCAGTTCGCTGCGAGCGGGCGGCGTCTTTCCCTTCACCGCCTGTTCGATCACGTTTCGTACGTTGGGATCAATCGATTGCTGGTGAATTTCGTAATCCGTATCCATAAACCAGGCGTTTTCCAGCGCCTCGTCGAGCACCAATGACCAAACGTTTTGCGGCAATCCGAGCCGGTCAATCAGGTCCTGGGTGATATCGGCTTTTTCGAACATCAAATCTGCGTTCGGTGACATGGCTGTGCATCCATATTGAGAGGGCAGGCGGTTCAGCACTGGCAATATGGCGTTAACCTTTGGCCATGACCACACAATTTCTCAACCAAGCTACAAGCCCTAATGGCGCATTCAGCAGGGCTTTCTCCGCCTACGGATCAATACTGTCAGCACGCCGCCTTTAAGCTCAGGCCATGTCATTGAGTCCTTGTCCGGAATCCAGAGGGGCGGGTCACAACCTCAGCTTTGCCTGAGTCAAAAAGCTTATCTGACACAGGTTTGACACCATACTATCACAAATTGTGACAGTCCCGTCTGGACATACATTCCGCCGGATTTAAGGTTTCACATGTGAATTTGCCTCATTGACCAGCTCGATATAGGCGGCGCCGACATTGATGACATACTCGTTCTCTCCCCAGAAGAACGGCCAGTCTTCCTTGTTTTCCGGGAAGTCGGGCTTGAGCACCAGTACGCCCGGCACCACCCCGCCGGCGATGAAGCTGAAATCGGCGCGGTTATTGCCATAGGCCACTTCCTTCGAGACCGTGCCGACGCCGGACACAAACGACACATTCGAGCCGGGATGCGTGCCGTACATAAAATCCAGCGCCTTGTAGACAGCATCCGTACCGACGACATCGGGGAATTCACGGTTCAGTGCCGCGGCGGTCAGGCCATATTCAACCACGGTGCCGCCGCCGGCCCAGCCGCCTTCAGTTATCGGCACGCCGAACGGATTGGCCGTCGCCAGTTTATCGGCCTGCGCCTGCCAAGACACTACCGCCGGCCTTACCTTCGCCTTGAAGGCTTTCGGCATCAGGGGCAGCACCTTGGCCAGGGTCGCGGCGTTGGCTGCGAAGGTCTTGCTGACTTCTGGCCACAGGGCATCGATCCGCTTGGCGTATTGCGGATCTTTGGTGGTGATCAGCAGTTCGACGGCGGCAGACAGTTCTTCCTCGACAAGGTCGCCGCCCGTGGTGTTGCCGAAATGATAGAGGTTCGGCGCGTGACTATGCTCCTCGGCCCACGTTTTTTTAGCGATATCCAGCGACTTGCTGGCCAGCGGGTCATCAAAGCCTTTCAACGCCCGGCTGGCGGCGGCCAGGGCTGCAATTGAGCCATAGTTCAGCGCGGAGGTGGTGTTGGTAAAGGCCCAGCGATCGTCCGGCATCCCGCTCTTGCCGTCCTTCACTTCATCGCGGCCGAGTGACCGGTCATAGATCAGGCCATCGGTCTTGGTCACCGCATCGCCGAGATGGGGATATTCAGCCACGTCGGGCTCGACAATGCCGTTGATGGCGTGGCCGACGGCATCGAACTGCGCCACAAGCTGGAGCGTACCGTGCTGGATCTGCTGCAGCAGATCGGGCTTGCCATCCGGCACATGGATATCGACATAGCGGCGCTGGTGATCGATCAGCGTATCATCGCGCGTCAGGCCGAACTTTTCCCAGCTCTGCACCAGCGATCGCACCACGGCATAATGCGTCTGGGTGCGGATATCAAAATCGCCGGCGTCGAACCAGCCGCCGATATTGAGGCCGGGAATATGCTCATAGGGCTTGAATTGCGTGTCAGTGCTTCCCGGTTTCGAGGCGTAAAGATCAATATGCTCATCACCCGGCGGTGCCTGCATGGCGTCGTCGCGGTGGCTGTCACCATGCCACACCCTGTAGGCTTCGTTGACCTTCATATGGTCCATCGCCACTGGCAGGTACACATCAAGCGTCGGCTCCCAGGCCTTGGCATAGATGTCGGCAGCAATACGGAACGGGCTAGTGCGCTGGCCTTCATATTCGATGACATAGAGACCCGGTTGGGTGACACTGGAGAAATCGAAGGTACGGTAATCGTAACACAGGTAATGCCCCCACGGCCTGGCTTCAGCCGTCAACACCGGCGTAAAGCTGCCGTCGGCGCCGATTTTGAGCAAACGGGCCTCACCGGCCGGCTTATCGTTCGGATCGAGTTCGATGACCGCTTGTTTGGTCTGCGTCGGTGCATAGCCAAGCTGCGAATGGGCGACCATCGGCGGCCGCACCCAGTCGGGGACCGAATTAGCGGTCAGGGTCCAGGACAGCACCTCGCCGGTCTTACCGGCGGGCAGCAGCGAACGCACGACATACCAGCCGTTCTGCGCCTGGTTGCGGCCGTCATAGAGGGCAATATCGACCGCCGAGGTCAGGGTGACGCGGCGCGCGGGATCTTCCGGCGCCAGTACGAAGGTTTTGCCGTGCGCCAGGGGCAGGGGCTCGGTCTGCGGCAGCAGGCGCGACATCGGTATGCCCTCTCCCAGGCTCTTCATAGGGCCGGAGGGATAGAGCGGGAATGTGCCCGCCACGCCATCGGCGAGATAGCTCTTGTGGAAATAGGCCGCCGGCAGGAATTCCATGTTCAGTCCCGCTTTCCCCACCAGCGCTTCCGGCAGGGGCTTGTCGAGAATGACGTTTAAGCTCACGCCCTCTCCTTGCGGCGCGACGCGCACCTGATAGGTGAAGTCGTATTTGGGATAGCTGATCGTCGTGGTGACGGTGCCGGTTGCCTTGTCGACCTGGCGATCCTTGACCAGCCCCATCTCATCCCACTGGCCGGGCGTCGGCATCAAGCGGACATCGCCATTGGTGGCTGTGCGCACACCCTGCTGGATGAGTTCCACGCCCGCGATCTTGGCATCGTTAAACAGGCTGTCGGCGCCATTGGAGAAGACCAGCACATTGACGCCGCGCGTCTCGAAATAGCCCTTGTCGTTGAGGTGCAACGGTTCGGCCTGGGCGGCGGCGGCCAGCATGACACCGGTAGCGACGGACAGCATCAGCCTTGTCAGATTACGCATGGTTCTTTCCCTGTTTTATTTTATGATAGCGGTAACATATTCTGTTAAATTGCACTGTCAACCGACTTTGCAGCCGATCATTCCCGCTGTTTTCAGTAGTGCTATCTGTTAAGCTTATTCAGCAGAATGGCCCGCAGACGGCGGGCCTTCATCTCGTCCATAGGCCCCAGATTGCCGCGGGCCGATTCGGGCAGGTGCGCGCCCGCCCGATCGGCAGGTCCGAAGATATAATAGTCGAACAGGCCCCGCCAGGCATCCTTTTCCGCCTGCGGCCGGTCGCGCAGGGACAGCAAACCATGCAGCAACGTATTCTGCGGCGTATCCATGAAGGCCGGAGACGTATTCCACCAGTAATTAATCAGGATATTGAACGGTTCAAGCGCCTCGACATGATGCCACCACAGGGCGGGGTAGAACAATACGTCCCCCGGTTCCAGTTCGGCCACCTGTCCGGCAGCTATCGCTTCCCGGAAACGCGGATACAGCTCGAAATCCGGATGGGCGAAATCGACCATGCTGACCACCTGTCCGCCCGGCGTCGGCTCCAGGGGGCCAGGGTAGAGGTTCGCCACCTGATCTGGCGGAAACAGGGTGAAGCGACGCCGCCCGGCCACGCAGACCGCCAGATTGTGCGACATGTCGTAATGCGCCGTGGCGGTCGTACGGTTGCCTATCCAGATACTGGCCAGCGGCGGGTTGGCAGCGAACATCGGGTGATTGAGCACAAGCTCGTCATGCGTACGCAAACCTGGCAGAAACAGGTCGAGATCGGTCGAGCCGATATAGAAGGATGGCGGGTTCGGATCACCGATATGGCTGTTTATCTGATCGAGCGCCGCAGTGAGATCGGTTCGCCCGCCCTGGAAATTGAAACCACTGACGTCATCATTATAGAAAAAGCGCCCGTTCTGTTCGGGCTCGGCGACAAAAAGCGTCACCGACCGTCCCCGGTAAAAGCCCTTGAGGTAATCCATGGCGGCTTGAGGGGACTCAAGCCCTTCCCGTACCAGCGGCCAGTCCCGTGCCACGCCCTTCATGATGACCGGCGTCTGCCCCTGCATGAGATCGTCGTAGGGAATCCGGTCCGGCGCGATGCCGGTGATGACGCGGGTTCTGGCCGTGACGCCCGACATGCCGTCAGGCTCCCAGCTGTTTGCGGGTCTTGAGCGCGATCAGGTGTTGCACATTACCGAGCGAAGCCAGCACATGGAACGCCAATGCCAGGTAGCCGCGTTCATTAAGGCTGGCCAGGGCCGCACCATCCAGTCGCGTCAATGCCTCGCCGCTGATCGAGAAGAGGTCGGGGATGTCGTATCCTCTGGCGTCGTCAATCTGTATATCTACCTTTACGGGCGCCACTATGCCTGCATCGAGCCAGGCGGCGAAAACGTCGTTGTTAAGGCTCAGTCCACCGTGAAGCGTGCGCAGGACCTGAAGATAGCGCTCCAGAACCGGCGCATTGCCGCCGTGCGCCTTGAACAGCGGCTCTCCTTCGCTGCGGCTGAGACGTGGATGGGCCGGCTCCATCAACATCATGGGCGCCTCTCCGTCCGTACCGTCACGGAAACCGAGCAGGAAAGGCCCGCGATTCTGCGACGCCGGCACATAACGCGCGTTCCAGCCTTTGTCGTCGAGAAACAGGTTCTCGTCGCGGTCAAAGCCCAACAGGGCGACGGCGTAAAAGGCGCCTTCGGGGTCACGGCGGAAGAAGATGGGATATTCGCGCTGGACCTCGGCGAACTCATTCGGAAAAACGCGAACCTGATTGACGGCATCACCAAAAGCGGCGGAGTGGCCGATAATTACACGCAGGTCGTGATGCTCAACATTATCGAGAAGTACGGGTTTACTGGTTTCCATAATTGTCAAATCCATACACCGAAATGCTTAAGCTATAGCAGTTGAGCAATATTGTTTCAGGAAAGCGTCCTGGGGCATCATCTTGGCCACGGCGTCATCGACGGTCGCCTTCAGGCCGTTAAACACCTGGTTCATTTCAATCTCATTCATGAGGCCGCCCAGGCGATGCCACCCTTTCGGTTCAAGGCGTTGTCCAAGCATAACCTGCACCCATGAGTCCGTCCGGAATAATTCACCGGGTTCCTGATAGGCCATGCCAGACTCACGGAAGAGATCGATGCGAGCCTGTAAGGACGCGGGCACATCCGTCACCCCACTCTCCGACCAGAACCGGCTGTCGGTGCGCTCAGTCAGCTTGTAATGCAGAATAACAAAGTCGCGCGCGTACTCGGCCTCCCGATCGGACATTTCGTTATAACGCGTCACAAGCGCATCATTTATACCAAAGAACGGAAAATTCTGCACCAGGTTCAGAATCGATTTCTGGAACAGATGAATGCTTGTCGATTCCAGCGGTTCAATAAAACCACTGGACAGGCCCATTGCCACGCAATTCTTGTTCCAGATTTTTTTGCGTCGGCCCGTTTTATATTTAATCACCCTGGGTGTGTTCACCATCGGCGCATCCAGGCTCTTTGTCAGAAGCGTGTGCGCTTCATCGTCCGACATATGGGCGCCCGAATAAACCAAACCATTTCCTACGCGGTTCTGGAGCGGAATACGCCAACGCCACCCTGCGGAGTGAGCGATGACTTTCGTATAAGGCAAAGGCGGTCCGGCCGTATGGGTTTGCACCGCCAAAGCCCGGTCTGTGCGTATCCAGTGGCTCCAGTCCTCATAGCCGGTTTTCAGGGTTTCTTCGATCAGCAGTCCTCTGAAGCCGGTGCAGTCGATGAACAGATCACCTTCGACAACCTCTCCTGACACCAGAGTGACCGAAGTGATAAAGCCCGTTTCGGCGTTTTGCTGGACGCTGACAATCTGGCCTTCCTGCCGCTTTACACCAGCCTCTTCGCTCAGCTTGCGAAGGTATTTGCCATACAGCACTGCGTCCAGGTGGTAGGCGTAATTGATAGGCAGGTTCTTGTGGAGCTGGAACTTCCCGGCCATCGCCGCCTTGGTTTCCAGGCTGTAGTCATCCAGCGATCCGCCAAGCCCCCTGGAGCGGGCCTCCAGCCAGATATTATAAAAATGCGCCATCCACGGCGATTTGCCGAGCGTGCCGAAAGAGTGAAAATACCGGTCGCCCTGGCGCGCCCAATTTTCAAAGTCGATCCCCAGTTTGAAGGTCGCGTTCGTTTCGCGCATGAACTCTTGTTCGTCCACGCTTATGAGATGGTGAAACGCCCGCACGGTTGGGATGGTCGATTCACCAACACCCACGATACCAATATCTGCCGATTCAATCAGGGTGATATCAAGCACAGGCCCCATAAGGCGCGACAAAGCGGCAGCGGCGCACCAGCCGGCCGTTCCGCCGCCTGCGATCACTACTTTTTTTATGACCTGTGCATTCATCTGTCTGCCTCTTTAATTACGTACTTTAGAAAAAAGGAAGGCCGCATTGTTATGCGGCCTTCCCCTCAAGTTAAACCGATATTTTGGTTTAGAACTTGTAACGCACGCCCACTTGATAGCGTGAATCCAGTTCCTGATACATGACAACATCGGCCGGCACGCGGATATATTGCACCACATGTTCCTTGTTGATATTCAGGGCCTCGAACGTCAGGAGAACGTTCGGACGCAGTTCGTAGTTCAGCGAAGCATCCCACTGGCCGAAGGCCGCAGCATACCGTCCGCCGTTCTGCGTGGCGTTGGCCTGCATCAGGTACTTGTCACGCCAGTTATAAACGATACGGCCTTCGAAACCGTACTTTTCGTAAATACCGGTGATGTTGTACGTATTGCTGAGACCTTCCAGAGCAAACTGGCTGCTGCCGCCCGGAGGTGCAGCGTCATTCAGGCCGACATCACCGTTAACGGTGGTGGCGCTGGCGATAAAGCCAAAGCCGGTTTCACCGAAGAAGTGCTGCCAGTTGAATTCGAAACCGTCAATGTTAGCCGTGTTGGTATTGAGCGGTTGCGACAGGGAGAAGGTAAGCAGCGGATCCGTGCTGTTGCCATCCACAGGGTAGTTGGCGAACATCGCCGCCTGGAAGGCGCCGAAGTCGGGGTAGGTGTTGCCAGCCGGATCGGTCAGGGTCTGGAACTGCGTTGTCGCCGTAGCGACGTTTCCGCCAGCGCGATCGATCAGGGCAGTCATGACGAACAGAGTGTTCGTGTCGGTCGGCTGGCTGAGTGCCTTCAGAGCATCAACCGCAGCACCGGAACGCGTGCCTGCCTTGCCCGAGGACGGATCGGTCAGACCGAACAGGCTGGTATGGGTAACGCCGTTGCCGATGAAGTTCTGAACCGCCTTGCGATAGTAGCCCAGCGACACATAGCTGTTGCGGCCATAGTACCATTCACCCGAAACGTCGAAGTTCTGGGAAACCAGCGGCTTGAGGGCGGGGTTGCCCGAAGAGGCCGTGGCCAGACCACCGTTGAAGGTGTCCTTGCCCGGCGCATTGACGGCCGTCGTTGCGTACATCGAGCTGTACTGCGCGCGTGCATCGGTAACCGAGAACGACATACGGGCAATCACATCGTCCCTGACATCCCAAGCCAGATCGAGGCTTGGCAGCAGGTTGGAATAGTTGGACTTCTGCGTGTAGGGCTGAATGGCGGTGCCCGGAACAACGGCGAAGTTGTTCTTCTGGGTCCACTCGATGGCTGTCGGGATAGTCTGGAAGGCCGTAACCTCGACATCCGTCTTTTCATAACGCACACCGGCCAGGATACGGACCGGACGCGACAGGAAGGAGCCTTCCATGGCGAACTGGGCGTAAGCGGACGAGACTTGTTCCTGGACCAGATTGTGGTTGGAACCGTTGGCATAAGGCGCCTTGGGTGCTGCGGCGACGGAGGTCGGCAGAACCGGCTGGAAGCCTGTCAGGTTGCTGTAATAGTTAGCCAGGCCATCAAAGGCTTCCACGGCATTGAAACGGTAAGCCGTGGTGTTGGCATTACCCAGATCGACATCCCTGAACTGGCAGGCCATGCAGAAGGTCTTGATGTCCGTGCCACCGTATTTCTGCAGATCGCCCGGGTTGGTGCCGCTCCAGTCGCCGAAGCGAGCCTGGATATTCGAATATTCCGACTCGTTGACGTTCTTGTACCAGGCGACGCCAGCGGTCAGCTTGCTGTTATCGCTGGTGCGGAATTCAACGTCAAACTTAGCCTGATCGAGCTTGTCTTCCTGACGGGAGAAGAACTGATTGCTGTAGCCGGAACCGATCGAAGCAATGTCCTGCTTGCCCGTAACAGAACGGCTCGGATCGAGCGTAACGTCCTGGCGAGGTGCCTGCAGATCGCCATAATAGGTCGTGTTGCTGGCGACATAGGTCTGACCGACAGAGACCGTGGTCGAGCTGGTGCCGTTCGAATTGCCGGGCGAGGAAGTCGCCTTGCCGGTCGAAATATCGAAACGCAGGGTCAGGTTGTCGGTCGGCTCATACTTGACGTTAAGGCCCGTCTGGCTGACTTCCGAAGTAACCGAGCGCAGTTCGTTTTCGTAGCCCTGATCCTTGCCGGTCGGGATCAGGTCGGTGACGACGACCGCGGTGCTGACGATGGGGTTATCGTCAAAAGTGATCGCCTTATAAGGCGATTGCGAGAACCAGTTGGTCTGCTCGGAGCGGGCTTCCTGCGCCTTGGTCTGCGCATAGATGCTGTTGAGCGTAAAGGTCAGCTCATCGCTCGGCTTCCATTGCAGCGCAATAGCGGCGTTGTTACGCTCCAGGTGGTTTTCGGCATAGGTGTAGCGGCTGTCAGTCGGCAGGGCCACCCATTGCGTTCCGTCGGTCGGCGCGTTAGTGATCGTCGTCTTCTTGGTCGGATCCAGGATCCCATCGTTGTAAGAGCCGGTATGAAGGAAGGCCTTGGTGATGGTGCCATCGTCGTTGGTGTAATCCGTGGCGTAAGGCATGATGTTCCAGGTATTAACCGTGTCCGAACGTGTCGAGCCACTTTTCTCCTGGTGCGAGCCAAACACGGCGACACCGAAATTACCGGAATCATTCGTCCACTGATAAGCGCCGGAAATTTCAGGCGTGACGCTCTTCTTCTTCAGGATGGTGCCGAGACCCGGCTCATCGCTGGTCAGGGCCTTGACCGTGATGCTGCCCTTGGAACCTGGGCTGGCGAGCGGCTGCAGGGTCACCACGTTGATCGTGGCGCCGATGCCGCCGGAAGCCTGGTCAGCGCGACCGGTCTTGTAAACCTGGATAGCGCCAACGCCGTCCGAGGCAAGGTTGCTGAAGTCGAAGGCGCGCGAATTGCCCTGGCCGCTGTCGGCGTTCTGACCGCCGCCGATGACACCGATGGTGGAGGCCGGCATGAGGCGGCCGTCAACGGTGACGGCGTTATAACCGGGGCCGAAACCGCGCACGGTGACCTGCTGGCCTTCGCCGTTCACGCGATTGATGGAGACGCCCGGAACGCGTTGCAGCGAATCGGCCAGGTTGGTGTCCGGATACTTGCCGACGTCTTCGGCCGAAATACCGTCCACAACACCGTCCGCCTTACGCTTGATGTTCATCGAGCGTTGCAGCGAACCACGGATGCCGGTCACGACAACGACGGTCGAATCGTCTGTAGCCGGGGCAGCCGCAGGCGCGGCGTCTTGTGCGAACGAAGGCGCGGCCATCGCGCACAGGGCCAGCGTCGATACGCCGCCCAGGAATGCGGTGCGCAACAGTTCCCCTGCCCGCTTACCTTGTACTCTACTCGTCATATTGTATCCTCCCAACGTGATATGTTTTTTGATCAATCACTTCTAACTTCCGCGGCCCGTTTCAGGCACCCGCGAAGGCGCCGAAAGCAATCCAGACAGCAGACACAACTCTTCGCCCCGCGACCACTCAAATCAGCCGCCGCAACGAAGCCTTTGACGCGGAAATGCACGCAAAAACAAGGCATTTCCGCCCGTTTCCACGCATAAATCCCACACTATGATACCGGACAATCAGACAACGTTGTCAGAATTGGCACCGATTCACAGAATTAAATCACTATAAGCCGCAATGATAATTCCGGCGTCTCTTCTCCACTTTATTGTTACCCGTGCGCGTCTATTTTTCAGAGCCCGCATCGTCCATTTACTTACTTTTCAACACAGAGTTTACCTATGCGAAAAGGTCATGGAGCGTTAGCGGTAACACCGCGCCTCATACCCGTCAATTATGGAAAAAGCCTGTGGCTCATTTTTATGTGTGATTTGCAAATATGCAACATTCCAGACAAACAAAGTGCCCTTGCAGCCCTCAATTGTCATACAATGACTTTCTTGTAATACAAATAACCTCGCAGAATAGAGTTGCGGAGAGACCGCGGCGATCGAATCACACTCGTTGATAAAGCCGGAGAACATTCCAAGCCTCGCCTCCACATGCAGAATTATATGCAGTTGATGACGCCCTGTCGCGTCCAGCATTTACAACCCAACGATCGGTACCCCGCCTGGCTGTCCGGCTGACTGACCCTATCCTTCGCCATGGAAGAAGTCGTAGATCTTCTGCGCCAGGGCGGCGCTGATGCCTTCAATCTTCATGAGTTCATCGACCGTGGCGCGGCCAACCTCTCGCCCTGAACCGAAGGCCGCCAACAGAGCGCGTTTCTTGCGCGGGCCGATACCCTCGATCTCGTCGAGCGGATTCTTGGTGATGGCGGCGTCGCGCTTCTGGCGATTGGCGCCGATGGCGTAACGGTGTGCCTCGTCGCGCAGGCGCTGGAGGTAATAGAGCACGGGTGATTTCGGCTCCATCATGAAAGGCAGCCGGTCGGGCATGAAAAAGCGCTCCATCCCGGCGTCGCGGTCCGGTCCCTTCGCCACGCCGACAATAGGAATATCCTCCAGCCCCAGTTCACCCATCACCGCCAGCACGGCGTCGAGCTGCCCCTGTCCGCCATCGACCAGCACCAGATCCGGCCGGCCAAAGTTCTTCTCGCCGTCAGGCAGGTCCTTTTCCTTGATCAGCCGCAGGAATCGCCGCCGGAAAACCTCGGCCATCATGGCGTAATCGTCGCCCGGCTTGGTATCGAGATCGCGGATGGTGAACTTGCGGTATTGCCCTTTCAGGAAGCCTTCCGGCCCGGCCACCACCATGCCCCCGACCGCGTGGGTGCCGCCGAGGTGTGAGTTATCATAAACCTCGATACGCACTGGCGGCGCCTCCAGCCCGAAGGCGAGACAGACCCCTTGCAACAGCTTCGATTGCGCACTGCTTTCCGCCAGTCGGCGGCCGAGTGCTGCGCGGGCGTTATTGAGCGCATGCTGCACCACCTCGCACTTGTCACCGCGCTGCGGCCGCAGCACCTGTACCTTTCGTTCAGCCTTCAGGCTGAGCGCTTCCATCATCAGATCAGGTTCGTGCAGGTCGTGCGAAACGAGGATCAGGCGCGGCACTGGCCGGTCCTGGTAGAACTGCCCCAGGAAGGCATCAAGGATGGCGCCGGCATCATCTTCCTGATCGACGCGCGGGAAATAGGCGCGGTCGCCCCAGTTCTGACCGGCGCGATAGAAAACGACTTGCACACAGGCCGAACCGCCTTCGTTAAACACGGCGAAGACATCGGCCTCCTCCTCGCGCAGATCGACCGAGGACGACAGCGACACATGGTTGAGCGCCCGCACCCGATCGCGCAGATGGGCGGCACGTTCGAAATCCATATCGTCCGAGGCCTGCATCATCTCCTTTGACATGCGCTCAATCACCGACCGACTCTTGCCCTTCAGGAAATCATGCGCCTGTCGGGCGAGGTCGCTGTAATCGGCCAGATTGATGACGCCAGTACAGGGCGCCGAGCAGCGCTTGATCTGGTGCAGCATGCAGGGCCGGGTGCGCGAGGCATAAACGCTGTCGGTGCAGGTGCGCAGCAGGAAGGCTTTTTGCAGGGTATCGAGCGTGCGATTGACCGCGCCGGTCGAGGCGAACGGGCCGTAGTAATCGCCCGGAATCGAGTGCGCGCCGCGGTGCTTGGTGATCTGGGGCGCCTCGTGATCCTTGCGCACCAGGATCTCGGCGAACATCTTGTCGTCGCGCAGCAGCACATTGTAGCGCGGCTTTAGCGCCTTGATCAGGCGCGCTTCGAGCAGCAGGGCCTCGCCCTCGGTATCGGTGCGCAGCAGCACCATTTCGCGGGTCAGTGCCACCATGCGGGCGATACGCTGGGTATGAAAACGGCCCTGCGCATATTGCAGCACGCGCTTCTTCAGCGATTTCGCCTTGCCGACATACAGCACTTCTCCATCGATGCCCAGCATCCGGTAGACGCCGGGTTTATCCGGCGCCAAAGTGGCCTCACGCCGGATCAGGGCCGAGCCGATCAGGGGCGCGTCAGCCGGCATGTCCAGCACGATTTCGGTATTTTCGGGTGTAGGGGAATCGGTGTTCACACGTGGTACTCTATCGGCAATGCCGTCCTGCCACAAATAGGATCGCCGCATCGGTGGTCAAGTCTTCTTGAGGTCTCATGTCGATACGATCATTGTGGCTGGTCTTGTTTTGTTTGTGCGCGGCCAGTCTTCCTACAGGCGCCGTCGCAAAAACGGCAGGAGTCGAGTTTACCGTCTGGTCCCGGAGCTATACCGGCATGCTTGGCCGCAAGACGATCGAGGTCCAGCTTGAGCGTATCGCCGATCGCGTCACGGGCAGCTATTGCTATGCGCCGTGCAAAGACGAAACACGCTTCGCCCTGCAACTCGACGGCACCATAAACGGACAGACCATGCAGTTGGCCGAAACAAACGGCGGCGGCGATACGGCCCCGAAAACCGGCGCCTGGACATTTGACCTCGCTACTGCCAGCGGCACATGGTCTTCGCCTGATAGTCAACACCATCTGCCGGTTACGCTCAAGGCGTCCACCGATGATTTCCCTTTTGAAATCCGCCTTGTCGCCACTGCCCTGCCAACGACTGACGATTGCAGCGATACGCCCGCGGTTTCCGAAATCCGCCTCTTCAGGAATGGCAAGCTGTTCCAGGCCCTGCCGACCGACTCTCAAGGCACCTGTTCAATCTTCACCCCGCAGATCGTCGATATGAACTTCGACGGCCATCCCGACCTGATGATCGCCCAGACCCTGCCGGCAGCGCCGAACATCCCCTACGATATGTGGCTGTACGATGTGGCATCCGGCAAGTTCGTCGCCGCACCCGCCACGCTCAGCGAAATTACCTCACCGGAATTCGACTCTGCCCATCACAAGGTCTGGAATTTTTGGCGCGGCAGTTGCTGCGACCACGGCATCGATGTCTATGAATGGAAAAACGGCGACCTCAGCCAGACCGACAGTGGCGAGAGCTATGTCCTGCCCGTGCGTGTCGGCCAGACGGATTATTACTGCTACATCATGCCGGACTATGCCGATGGCCATATCGAATGTCCGGGCGCGGTGGAAAGCGATGCGCAAGGCAGGCTGACAACCGATGCCGGCCTGTTCGGCTGCGACATCGGCCCGAATATACTGGAACGCACCCGCGTCGATATCTGGAAACAGACGGCAAAGGGTCTGGCGCTGGCTGATACAAAAGCCGTTACCTGGCAAAAGACGCAGGTCGCCGGCGAAACACGCTACTGCCCGGTCGTGCCTTTTCTAAACGACGGCCGTATCCAGCCCGCCGTCCTGACCGATCTGGATTTGTGTTCGACGGAAGATCCGGCCACATCATGACCTGTTACATCACGCATCTGTGATTGTGATTTGGCGTTTTGCCCGTCATGCCCTATATGGGGGAACTTCCCATCCACTGTTTCGAGTGTTCATGACGCCCGCCGCCACCCTGACGCCTGCGCCGAAATCGCGTGAAATCCGCGCCCTGACCGGCTTGCGCGGCATCGCGGCCCTGTACGTGGTCTTCTTCCACGCCAATGGCCTGCACGCTTTCCCGATGGCGGTGCGGCCCTTCGTCAGCCACGGCTATATGGCGGTCGACCTGTTTTTCATTCTCAGCGGTTTCGTCATGGCCATGACCTATGGCGGCCTGTTCGAGAACGGCTTCAACTTCGCCAATTTCAAGAAATTCCTGCTACTGCGCCTGGCGCGTATCTATCCGCTCTATATCCTGATGACGGTAATCACTGCCGTGATGATCACCACCGTCCTCAGCGGCACCTATCGCTTCGATGATAATGTCCTGCGCGCCCTGCCCTATAATCTTACCATGAGCCACGTCTGGGGTCTGGCCTATTCGATCGTGCCGCCCTCCTGGTCGATCAGCACCGAATGGGCAGCCTATCTGCTGTTTCCGGTGAGCATACTGGTGGCCATGTGGCTGCCGCGCCGTTATGCCCTGCTGGGCGTTGTGGCCGCCTTCGGCATCCTTATCTCCGTGGCCTATGGACCGCAATGGATGACGCACCACGCCTATAAGGGCATTGGCAAGCTCGACGTGGTTCATTCCTATGCACCGGGCACCACGCTGCGCTGCCTGGCCGGTTTCTATATCGGCCTCGTCGCTTTCCGCTTCAAGGATGTAATGCCTTCGCGCGCCGCCGCCCTGTTTCTGGCGCTGACACTTTTCCTGCTGTGCTACAAGTCAAACGATGTCTGGCTGGTGGCGGTCTTTGCCGGCCTGATCATGAGCCTGAGCCATGATGAAGGTGTAATCGCCCGCCTGCTGCAAAGCCGCATCGCCTACTGGCTGGGCCTCGTCTCCTTCGCGCTCTATCTGGTGCATGATCTGGTGCAGAAGATTATCTTCAAGTCCCTGCCGGTTTGGGGCGTTGATCTTGGCCTGTCGAAAATGGCCTGGGTGTTCGTGTCGGTTGCTATATCGCTCGGCATCGCCGCCCTGGCGCATTACTATTACGAAAAGCCGTCACGCGTCTGGGCCCGCAACCTGATCAAGACGCTGGAGAACCATGCGCCCATCTTCAGTCGCGCCAACTACACCAAAATCGCCAACTATGTGCGTTCAGTAACTGTGCGCCCCACAACGCCAGCGGAATAATCACCATACAGGATCGGCGGGAAAGCCCATCAAGGCTTCCTGAATCCGCCGCAGAGAGCCTTCATTGATATTGGCAGGCAGGGCATCCAGCGCAAAAAAACCGACATTCTTGATCTCGGCGTGCGAGGTCATCGGCACATCCTCGTATCGATCGACGCGGAACAGCAGGACGTGATCACCGGGGAAAAAGCGCTCATTGCTGTGCACCGATAGAAGCCTGGGCTGCTCCAGCGGATTGACACCCGCCTCTTCCCGCAACTCACGTGCCACGGCGTCATGCGCGGTTTCCCCGGCATCGACACCACCGCCCGGCAGCCACCAGCCTTCGAGATAGGTGTGCTCGATCAGAAGCACCTCACCCTTCGGATTGACCACCAACCCGCGCACACCCAGCGTCTTACCGCGCGTCGCCCGTGAATAGGCGAAGAACAGCGGGCGGGAATAGGGCTCTACAACGCGTTTCCAATCTTCCATAGTGAAAGGATGGCGGGATTATGCGGCGGATGCAAGACCGCTGAGTGACACGGCCGTATTAAATATCGGTCATCCAGCCGTGATAAAATGTGAACGCGCGCGCTTGCCTCTTGTCTCTCCGTCACAAGACGGTTATCAAAAATCATTCAGTTTGCGGAGTCTTTCCATGCTCGCCATCTCCATCCTCGGTCTGTTCCTTATTTTCATGGCCGTCATGAACATCATCGACTTCGGTCGCGTTGACTAAACGCGTCCTCCAGAGGACAGCCTTAGTCACCGGTGCTGCCAAGCGCATCGGTCGCGCCATCGCCATTGCTCTGGCAAAGGCCGGTTACGATATCGGCGTCCATTATGGCCAGTCACGCGACGATGCCCTGACAGTTGTCGGCGAACTTGAAGCCCTGGGCGTCAAGGCCCACGCCATCCACGGCGATCTCAGTGATGTAGCGAACGTGCCGGGTCTGATCAGCAAGGCCAGCACAGCCCTTGGCCCTATCGATGTGCTCGTCAATAACGCTTCTGTCTTCGCCGATGACCGCGCCCGCAGCCTGACCATCGACAGCTGGCAGATGCATATGGACACCAACCTGCTGGCGCCTGTGCTGCTGTCGCAGGCCTTCGCCGCGCAGGCAGATATTCGCCCCGGCGCCTCGATCATCAATATGATCGACCAGCGGGTGCTCAAACCCTCCCCGCCCTTTTTCAGCTACAGCATGTCAAAGGCTGGCCTGTGGCATGCCACGCGCACCCTCGCACAGGCCCTGGCACCCCATATTCGCGTCAATGCCGTCGGGCCCGGCCCGACCCTGCGGTCGATCCATCAGAGCGAAAAGGATTTCGAGCGCGAGGCTCGCTCGACCCTTCTGCAAAAGCCGACTTCACCGGAAGAGGTGGCGGCAGCGGTGATTTATCTGCTCAATGCGCCTTCGGTCACTGGCCAGATGATCTGCGTCGACTCAGGCCAGCATCTGAACTGGAAAACGCTGGATATGTTCGACTTGTAGAGTTCAACGCCGACGCTTGGCGTTACCCATCATGCCGCGCAGGAGCGAGCCGACAATGGCGATACCCGCCGAGCGGATGATCGGCACGGCCACCGAAGTCACCGTCTTCATGGTTTGCGCCATAGCCTTATCCTTGGCCTTCTGTTCAGCGATACGCGCCTTTTCATCGGCCGCGCGCTGACGTTCATCCAGCTTCGCTTGCTGCGCCGCTGCCTTGGCGGCTTCTTTTTCAGCGGCGGAAGGCGGCGCTGGCGGCGCATCAGCCTGAGCTGCGGCAATCTTCGCGCTCAGGATTTCGTAGGCCGACTCGCGATCCTTCACCGTGTCATAAACGCCGGCGACAGGCGACTTGGCCATGATATCGGCGCGTTCCTGGTCGGTCGCCGGCCCCATGCGCGAAGCGGGCGGGCGGATCATCGCCCGATCGCAGATATTGGGGATACCCTTGGGATCAAGCAGCGACACCAGCGCCTCGCCCGTACCCAGTTGCTGGAGCACGTCAATGGTCTTGAAGGCCGGGTTTTCACGGAAGGAATCTGCCGCCGCCTTCAGCCCCTTCTGTTCCGAAGGTGTATAGGCGCGCAGGGCGTGCTGGACGCGGTTGCCGAGTTGCCCCAGCACCGTATCGGGGATATCGGCCGGGTTTTGCGTGATGAAATAGATGCCCACGCCCTTGGAACGGATCAGGCGCACCACCTGTTCAATCTTTTGCAACAGGGCTGGCGAGGCCTCGTTGAACAGCAGATGCGCTTCGTCGAAGAAGAAGACCAGACGCGGCTTTTCCGGATCGCCGACCTCCGGCAGTTCCTCGAACAGTTCCGACATCAGCCACAGCAGGAAGGTCGAATAAAGCTTCGGATTCTGCATCAACCGGTCGGAGGCCAGGATATTGACATAGCCCTTGCCGGCAATATTGGTGCGCATCAGGTCTTCCAGCCGCAAAGCCGGCTCACCAAAGAAATGGGCTGCACCCTGGTTTTCCAGGGTCAGCAGGTTGCGCAGAATGGTCGCAACCGTCGTCGGCGATATCTGGCCGTAGGTCTGGCTCAGCTCTTTCGCATTATCCGAAATATGGTTGAGCATGGCGCGCAGATCGTTGAGATCGAGCAGCAGCAGGCCTTCCTTGTCCGCCACGGCAAAGGCGATATTCAACACACCTTCCTGCACGTCATTCAGTTCCAGCAGGCGCGCCAGCAACAGCGGCCCCATTTCGGAAATAGTGGCGCGGATCGGATGGCCCTTCTGCCCGTACAAATCCCAGAAGATGACCGGCGCCGCCGCCGGCTGGAGATCGAGCCCCATCCCTTTGGCGCGTTCCAGCAGCTTGTCATTCGGCTGCCCCGGTTGGGAAATGCCCGACAGATCGCCCTTGATATCAGCGGCAAAAACCGGCACCCCCGCGTCGGAAAAAGCCTGGGCCAGAATCTGGAGCGTGATCGTCTTGCCGGTGCCGGTAGCGCCAGCCACGATGCCGTGACGATTGGCCCGGCCGTAAAGCAGTATTTCCGGCGCCGTGGCCTGCCCGACAAAAGCCCCTGTTGAGTCCGCCATGAGTCTGCTCCTTAAAGATTATAGTCTGTTTTACCGCACTGCCGGCGAAGGCGCCAGCAAAGGTCGCATTCGCCGCGTCAGATATCGCCGCATCGGCATCTCGAAATAGCGGAAGCTCAGCCAGCCCAGACCGGCCGCCACAGCCATGAAGGCCATAAGCGTCAGGGGCGAACTGAAAATGACCGCCCGTTCGGCAAATGGCAATTGCGCCAGAACCAGCATAAGGCCCAGTTGCAGCGGGAAATGGATCAGGTAGATCGAATAGCTGATATCGCCGATCCACGATATTCTGTGCAGGTTGTCACGGCTGAGCCCGGACATTGGCCAATGATCCTGCATCAGGCCAAGCGCCATAAGGCTAAGAGGCATCACCACGTACAAAAAGCCGACGACGCTGAATATAGCGGCGAAAAACCCCGGTTCGACCAGCACATTGATCGGATGGAAACCGCGTACGTAGCTGACCACCCACAGAAGCGGCAAAACGATGCACAAAGCCAGCATGACGCGTTTACGCCAGATCGCATTTTCCGTCCGCCGCAACGCCCGGACCGCGTAGAAAACCAGGCCGCCTTCAAAAAAGCTGGGCACCCCGCGCACGAAATCGACTGTCGGGTCACTGAGAACGCGGACAACGGCACCGGCAAGGAACAGGCCGGCCAGCGCCCAGAGCGTGTTTTTCCGCCAGACGCAGAGCAAAAAAAACAGAGCGTAAAGAAAGACTTCGACCGAGATCGACCAGGCGGGGCCATTAAAGGATTGCGCCGCATAAGGCAGCCATTGCTGGACCATCAGAAGATTGAGCACGAAGTTGCCGAGTGTGTCGCCGATATAGATGAAATCACCCCCATACTGGCTGCGATAGGCAAACTGCAAACCCGCGACAACGATCAGGGTCACGAAATAGAGAGGATAAAGCCGGGCGAAGCGGGCGACAAAAAAGCTCCAGGCATCAGTCCGCGCTTCCTCGATCGGACGGGCATAGAGCCAGAAAAAGACGTAGCCAGATATGGCGAAAAACAGTTCCACAAAGAACTGGCCGTAGAGATAGAGCGGCATCAGCGCGGAACTGAACGGCATGTGGTCATAATCGAAACCCGCCGTATCGCTGATCAGCAGGAAATGCTTGTAGTGGAAGAACACCACCACCAAGGCCGCCAGACCGCGCAGTATATCCAGCTCGTAAAAGCGGGCTTCGCGGGGATGCAGGGGGGCGGTGGCTGACAAGACGACCTTAGGTCTGTCGTTCGACGCTGTAGACGGCAAGACTTTCCAGGGCATTACGCCATGGCCCCGCCTCGAAAATCGCCAGTGCGACACGGGCCTTTTCAGCATAGGCCCGGGCCACCTCGCGGCCCGCCTCCAGCGCCCCCGACGTTTTCATCAGGGCCTGCGCATGCTGGAAATCACCCTCATTTTGCTCACGGCGAGCGATCGTGCGCTCCCAGAAAGCTGTTTCTTGGGGAGTAGCCTGCATGGCCAGGATCAACGGCAGGGTGGACTTTCCTTCGGCGAAATCATCACCGGCATTCTTGCCAAGGTCGGCGGCCGCACCCTCGTAATCAAGAATATCGTCCTGGATCTGGAAGGCCAGGCCGAGATTCATGCCGTAGCTGCGCAGCGCTGCGATCTGCTCTTCCCGCGCACCGGAAGCGACCGCACCGCTTTCCGAGGCCGCGGCAAACAGCGCAGCTGTCTTCGACGAGATGATCTCGATATAATCAGCCTGGCTGAGATTGAGATCGAAAGCTTTCATCAGTTGCAGCACTTCCCCCTGGGTGATGACCGCCGAAGCCTTTGACAGGATATCGAGCGCCCGCAGGGAACCGGTTTCCACCATCAGCTCAAAGGCACGGGCAAACAGGAAGTCACCGACCAGCACCGAAGACGGCGCCCCCCAGATCAGATGCGCGGCCACCTTGCCACGGCGCAGTTGCGAGGAATCGACGACATCGTCATGCAGCAGGGTGGCGGTATGGATGAACTCGACCGCCGCCGACAGATTATGGTGATGGGTATTGTCAGTCCCGCACAGGCGCGCCGCCGCCACGCACAAAAGCGGGCGCAGGCGCTTGCCGCCGGCAGCGATCAGGTGCGCCGCCAGGGCCGGAATAACCGCCACTTCGGACTGCATGCGTTCGGTGATCAGGGCATTGATATCGACCATGTCCGGATCACACAGGCTGACCAGGGCCCTGACGTCCGGTTTGCCTGCTCCCTGGGCCGCGTTCTTAACCGCTTCCGGCGCCGGGCGCACAGTATCGATATTGGCCGAATCCAAAGTGGCTACTCCTGAACTTTAACCTTTAGGCCATAAACCGCCTTGACGCCTCAGGCAATGCCCCGCGATACTATTTAGGCACTTAACTTGTGACAGTTTGCGGCACTGTGACCGGAAAACTATCAGAAAACGATCTGGAATATGGCCACTGACTTGGCAGATATAAGCGCGCAATCCGCTATAAAAACAACCGCAACCCACCTTCTGGGGGGGCGCGTCAAAGTGATGCAGCCACAGAAAGGCTACCGCATCGGCATGGATGGCGCCCTGTTGGCCGCCGCCTGCGCCAGTGTGCCGAAGGTGAAAACCGCGCTGGAATTGGGTTGCGGTGTTGGCGGCGCACTGTTGTCGTTGAGAGCGCGCTGCCCGGTGCTGGCCCTGACCGGTATCGAGCGCGAAGCAGTCTACGCCACCCTGGCGCGGGAAAATATAGCGCTGAATGCAACCTCTGGCATCACAATAATCGATGGTGATATCGGTCAGGGCTTCAAATCTTTCGGTCTGGAGCGCTTCGATCTTATCTTCTCCAACCCGCCCTATTTCGACGATCCCGATACCCTGCGCGCCCCGCACGAAGCCAAACGGCCGGCCTGGATCGCCGATGACGGACTGGAAGCCTGGCTTGATTTCGCGCAAAGTTCCGTGGTCGATAACGGTCATATCGTCTTTATCCATCGCGCCGACCGGCTGGCGGATATCCTTGGCGGCCTGTCGAAAAAATGCGGATCGTTTGCCATCCGGCCGATCCAGCCTTTTGCCGGCAAGGAAGCCAAGCGCGTTCTGGTGCGGGCCCAACGGCTGGGCAAGGCGCCCCTGCGGCTTTTGCCCCCGCTGATTTTGCATGACAGTGGCGAGCGAAAACATACGCCTGAAGTCGAGGCTATTCTGCGCGGGGAAACGGAACTTTCGTGGTGATCAGCTTCGCGCCCGCCACGCCAAGATGCTGGCCATTGAAATAGAGGACGCCCGCCGCCGGATCATACACCCGGCAACGCTGCGCATCGCAGAGCACATCCGAAGGCCGCAAGACCGCCAGATTGTGGCTCTGGGCAAAAGCATCAAGCGCGGCAATTGTCTCGGCATTTTCGCGGTCATACCGCCTCCGCGACATGCCGACGGTTAACGGATCGCGTCCCAGCCGCATGGCCAGCCCCACCTGCGATGGCGGATCGAAGTCATAGACCGGCACCGGATAGAGCAAAACCACCTGTTTACCCGCCGCCTGCAGATCGAGCGCACTCAATTCCAGTCCGCCCATCATGGCGGCGCTGTTCTCAGAATCGTAGCGTCTGTAATTGACACTTAGCAACACTATCCTGATCTTCGGATCGGATTTCAGATGCAGCAGCATGTCGGCATTATGAGCGCGGCAGGCGCGGTTATAAGCGATGGTGTAACCCACGCTCGGCGGACAGGCCGAGGCGGTGATCGGACGCACGGTATAACCCTGATCCGCCAGAGCTGTCGCCAGTTCAACACCTTCGCTATCGCCCCAGACAGCTATCAAAGGCGCTGTGCCGCCCAGAACGCAGGTGTCGCGGTAGTCTCGCCGGGTATTTTGAGCCAGATGGCAGCGTTTGCGGTCCGGACTGAAATCGTCGGTCGCGGCAAAGGCGGCCTGTTCGCCAGCATTGAAGCGCTGCGGCAGGCCCTTGGCGGCAAACACCAGCAAGGCGCTGACAATCGATACTGTCATGGCCAGTCCGGCCCGCAGCCACAGCCGGCGCGGACTCTTTCGCAGAAACGGCTGTTCGATGTAGCGACGCGAGAGCACCGCGAAAACGAAAGCTGCGGCCACCGCTGGAAGCGCAATCCAGATCGCATCACCAAACACGATCCGCGCAAAAACCAGCAAGGGCCAGTGCCACAGATAAAGCGAATAGGAGATGTCACCGGTCCAGACCAGCGGTGGCGCGCTGATCAGTTTGTTGCCCCAGCCATCGGCGGTCAGCAGGAGCAGCGCCGCCCCCAGGCAGGGCGGCAAGGCCCACAGGCCGGGAAACGGCACGCGATCATTGAGACCGATCAGGCTGGTGATAAGCAGACCGATGCCGAGCAGCGACAGCCCTCTTTTCAACCGGTCATTCAAGGAAAAGCGGTCTTGCGCCCACAGGGTCAGCGCCCCGATCAGCAGTTCGAACGCGCGCGTTGTCGGCAGGTAGAAGGCAGCCTCCGGACGGCTGGTCACCTGCGCCGCGATCAGTGACAGCAAGACCAGTCCCGCCAGGGCCGGCCACATGAAACCTCGGGCAAACCGGCGCAAAGCCAGCAGAACTAGAGGAAAAGCCAGATAAAACTGCTCCTCCACACCAAGCGACCAGGTATGCAGCAACGGTTTCAGACTGGACGCCGTGTCGAAATAGTCCGCCAGGCGGGCAAAGGCGAAGTTCGACAGGAAAAGTGTGGTGAAGAACTGCGTATAGACCAGTTCGCTCAACAGCTTCGGCGGCAGGATCAACAGCCCGGCGATCAACGTAATGGCAAGCACCGTGAATAAGGCCGGAAACAACCGCCGTACGCGCCGCTGGTAGAAATCGCGCAAACGAAAGGTGCCAGCTTCCATATCACGCAACAGAATCTGCGTGATCAGGTAACCGGAAATGACAAAGAAGATATCGACACCGGCAAACCCGCCCGGCAAGGTGGCGTGGCTGACATGAAACAACACGACGGCCAGCACAGAAATGCCGCGCAGGCCCTGAATATCAGCGCGTTTTTGGTTAGGTTCAGCGGTCACACAACAGGCTTAGCATGCCCTATCGTTTCGGCAAACGCCCGCCGCTTTTCAAACAGGCTTCCAGGGAGGGATATGGCGTGAAATGTGTCGTCCGACTGTAGTAGGTCGTGCCTCGCGCATGGCAAATGCCGCTGTCAGATTTCTTGACCGGTGGGTTTAGGTCATCTGCAAAGGCCGGCGCCGCCAGTGCCGTCAGACACAGGCATATTGCCGCCCAGCGCCGTATAGATGTTTTCATCGCCTACCCCTTGTTGGAGCGACAATAACACACCAGGGTTTAAGAATCGTTCGCCGCCTTCGCCACGCCATCGAGGTAGCGCTTGGTCTGGTCCAGCTGGTTGTCCTTCAATGCGGCACGGCGGCCGAGCAGGTCCGGACTGCCGGCATTGTAATCCGTCATCAATTGCCGCACGAAATCACCCGACTGCACGTCTTTGAGCACATCCTGCATGGCCTGTTTGCTGGCGGCATTGATGATGCGCGGCCCCGTGAGATAGGCGCCATATTCGGCCGTGTTGCTGATCTTCTCGAAGCCGCCGGACATGCCGAGTTCCCACAGGAGATCGACCACCAGCTTCAGTTCGTAGCAGGTCTCGAACCACGCCACCTCAGGCGGATAACCGGCATCGACCAGGGTCTGGAAGCCCTCCGTCACCAGATTACGGGTGCCGCCGCACAACACGACCTGCTCGCCGAAGAGATCGCTTTCGCATTCGTCCTTCATGGTCGTTTCCAGAATGCCTTTGCGGCCGCAGCCGAGCGCCGCGGCGAACGACAGGCCCAGCGCCTTCGCATTACCCGTCGCATCCTGCTGGACAGCGAACAGGCAGAAGACTCCCTCGCCCGCCACATAGATATCGCGGATGCGCGGCCCTATGCCCTTGGGCGAGACCAGCAGCACATCGACATCGGCCGGCGGTGTCACCAGACCGAAATTGCATGACAGGCCGTGGGCAAAGACCAGGGCCTGACCGGCCCGTAGATGCGGATTGATCTCGTCACTGAACAGTCTCTGGTGCGCTTCATCCGAGGTCAGGATGATCAGCACATCGGCCCATTGCACGCCCTCAGCCACGGTCACCACCTCGAAACCATCGACCTCCGCCTTGGCGCGTGTCTTCGACTCTGTTTTGAGCGCCACTCTGATCTGCGTCACGCCGGAATCGCGTGCATTCAGCGCCTGGGTACGCCCTTGCGAACCATAACCGATCACCAGCACCTTCGACCCGCGTATAACGGACAGATCACAATCGCGGTCATGATAAACGGGCAGTGGCATGGGACGGCTCCCTTCTATATACTCGGCACAGAATCGTAAGCCCGGTATAATCCATGTTTGATCACCCCGAATACCAGTATCTCAATCTTGTCCGTGATATCATGGATAACGGCGTGGCGCGGTCCGACCGCACCGGCACCGGCACCCTGGGGCTTTTCGGCCGGCAAATCCGCTTCGATCTCTCAAAAGGCTTTCCGCTCCTGACCACCAAGAAGGTGCATTTCAAGTCGATCGCGGTCGAGCTGCTGTGGTTCCTGCGCGGCGACACGAATGTCAAATATCTGCACGACCATGGCGTCACCATCTGGGACGAATGGGCCGATGAAAGCGGCGACCTGGGCCCAGTCTATGGCAAGCAGTGGCGCTCATGGGCGGCCCCCGATGGCCGCGTCATCGACCAGATGAAGAACTTGGTCGAGAATCTCAAGACAAATCCCTATTCGCGTCGCCATGTCATTTCGGCATGGAATCCGGCCGAGGTCGACGACATGGCTCTGCCGCCGTGCCACTGCCTGTTCCAGTTCTTCGTGGCCGATGGAAAACTATCCTGCCAGCTTTACCAGCGTTCGGCAGATATCTTCTTAGGGGTTCCGTTCAATATCGCCTCCTATGCCCTGCTGACCCATATGGTGGCGCAGGCGGTCGGCCTGGAGCCCGGCGATTTCGTCCATAGCTTCGGCGACGTCCACCTCTATACCAACCATATGGAACAGGCGAAGACCCAGCTGGAACGCACACCGTTCGACTTCCCGAAACTGGTCATGGCGCCAAAAACCGACCTGTTCGGCTTCGACTATGCCGATTTCGCCATCGAGAACTATGAGTCTCACGGTGCGCTGAAGGCCAAGGTCGCCGTATGATCAACAAGGTAAGACTGTCGCTGGTCGTTGCCATGAGCGACAACGGCGTGATCGGACGTGAGCGCGGCCTGCCATGGCATCTGCGCTCGGACCTCAAGCGCTTCAAGGAAATCACCCAGTTCAAGCCGATCATCATGGGCTCGACCACCTGGGACTCGCTGCCGAAAAAGCCCCTGCCCGGCCGGCTGAATATCGTCCTCAGCCGCGATCCGCGCATGGAGGCCGAAGGCGGCGTCATCTGCACAACCCTTATGGAAGCGCTCGACATCGCCCGCGAACATGCTGCTGACGACGGCGCCGATGAGATATGCATAATCGGCGGCGCCAATGTCTACGAACAAACCCTGCCCAGGGCCGACCGGCTCTATGTCAGCCACGTCCATGCCGATGTTGAAGGCGACGCGCATTTTCCGGCCATCGATCCGGCCGTATGGCAGGTGACCTCGGAAGAGTCGTTCGCCAAAACGGAAAACGACGACCACGATTTTACGCTCAGGGTCTATGATCGAATAAAGAAGTAAGACACCCCACCACCACGCCTTCGGCGCGGTCCCCCTCCCCGGCAAAGCCAGGGAGGTATAAGAGAATTTCTATACTTATACCTCCCCAGTTTACTGGGGAGGGGGACCAGTGCGCAGCAATGGTGGTGGGGTATCTTGCTTAAGGTATAAGCCCGGCGCCTGACTTGATCATATCGCCCAGGCCAAAACCCTTTTTCTTCTTTTTCCTGTCTCCGGCAGGCGCAGCGTCATCGCTGGTATTGCTCCCCATCATCCCTGCCATATCCTGCCCCAGCATGCCGCCGGTCGAGGTCTTGTAACGCACCTTGGTTTCCCAGGCGATATTCCACGGCGTCTTGGGATCGGCGGGGCGTGGCGGATAGACGAAATTGGCTTCCCCGCCATAGGCCGTGATGCCGTAGATCGCGCCCTGAACGGCCTTGCCCACTTCGGCCGGCACGGTGCAGGTCGTCGTCTCGCCCGGCAGTAAGGCCTTGGTGCCCAAAAGGCGATCGATATCATTGGGCGTCAGATAGTCCGGCGCCATGCCCATCCAGCCGGTCTGTACCTGCGCCGAGGTCCACATCACCGCCACCGTCTCGCCATTCTGCTGGCTGCCGCCAATCGCCGTGGCGACAATCCCCTTCGCGCCGGGAATGGCGGTCCAGGTCAGGCGCGTGGCGCCCGTGGCATCGGTCGCGTTACCGGTGACGTCGATCGGCTCCATGAAGTCCTGCGCCTGGGACAGGGTAAAATCGATCTGCGGGCTGTAATTACCCTTCACGGCATGGACGCCGGCCAAAGTTCCCTTGATGTCCTTGGTATTCTGGCTGTTCGGCCATTCGCCATAGGTCCTGGAGGTCGAGGGGGACGGCGGACGCACGGTATCCAGCGTGACCGGCTTGAACATCGACAGCGCCATCGTCTGGCGCTGCGCCGGATCGGCAATCTTCGCCAGGTCGATCACCAGTGGCTGGCCCGCCGGCGCATGCGCGCCGCAGCCCCAGAAGATCAGTATCCTGCCCTTCGGCGTTTCGCGATCCGGCATTTCACCAGGCGTATAATCGCGCTTGCCCGGCGTCCCCGGTGTATAGCGCAGAGGCAGGGCGTTGCCGGCGCCCAGGGCCGCTGGCGGCAGGTGATCGGCCTGTGCCTGCCCGCTGGCCGCCTGGCTGGAACCGAGCCGCAAATAAAGGCTGTGATGCACATTATCGCCGCCGCCCATCATGCTCATCATCGAACTCATGCTGGGCTTGCCGCCCCCCATGGTCATGCCGCTGGAGGTCGCCGTATCCACCCAGTATTCGGCCACCGGACCGGTCACCACCTGCTTGACAGGCGCTGTCGCCGCGGCCTTTTTCGGTGCGGCCGCATTGACCGGACTGAGCGCGAGACCCGCCCACGCAATTACACAAACGACTGACTGAAGCTTTACTGAACGCATAGCCACCTCCGCGCCGACCGGCGTTTCCAATTCGCAATTCGAGAGATTTATTGCAAACTGGATACGCCAAATCGGCGTGGCTGGCAATCTGGAAGAACGCCGTTAGACGAGCGATCCCAGCAGGGCGCGTTCAAAGCCTTTCGCCTCATTGCCACGACCGGCACGGATCTTTTCCACCCATTGCGGATCGGACAGAATGGCGCGGCCAACCGCCACCAGATCGAACTCACCGGCATCGAGGCGCTTTAGCAGGCCATCGATCGAGGCCGGTTGTGAAGCCTCTCCACCAAAAGCGGCGATGAATTCGCCCGACAGCCCCACCGAGCCAACAGTGATGGTCGGCACACCTGTGATCTTCTTCGCCCAGCCGGCGAAATTCAGATCGGAGCCGTCGAATTCCGCTTCCCAGAAGCGGCGCTGCGAACAGTGCAGGATATCGACGCCGGCCTCGACCAGTGGCTTCAGCCATTGCTCCATCTCGGCCGGCGTGGCGGCAAGCTTGTTATCGAAGGCGCCCGGCTTCCATTGCGACAGGCGCAGGATGACGGGGAAATCCGGACCGACCGCCGCGCGCGCCGCCTTCACCACCTCCGTGGCGAACAGGTTGCGCTCGGCGATGGTGGCGCCGCCCCATTTGTCGGTGCGCTTGTTGGTACCGGTCCAGAAGAATTCGTCGATCAGGTAGCCGTGTGCCCCATGCAGTTCAATGGCGTCGAAGCCGATGCGTTTGGCATCACCTGCCGCGCGTCCAAAGGCGGCGACTGTGTCAGCAATATCGTTTTCCGACATCGGTGCGCCGATCGTGGCGCCATCAAGGCCCAGGCCGGAAGGCGAATCCATCGGTGTCGGCCGGTAGTCCGGGTTGTTGCCGAAAGCCGCGCCAGTATGCCAGATCTGGGGCGCGATCTTGCCGCCCTTGCCATGCACGGCCTTGACGACCTTCGCCCAGCCATCGAGGGCTTCACCATAGATATTGGGGATATTGGCTTCGTTCTTCGAGGCTGGACGCTCGATCACAGTCCCCTCGGTGAGGATCAGCCCGACATTGCCCTCGGCCCGGCGCTCGTAATAGTCGGCCACCGCCTGATCAGGAACGCCACCCGGCGAGAAGTTCCGCGTCATCGGTGCCATGACCACGCGATTGGGCAGGGTCAGGTTTTTCAAAGTGAAGGGCGAGAACAGGGTATCGAGGGACATGCAGCGGCTCCGATGAAAATGCATCTGTCGCTGATATAGTTACGGTATGGTGCGCCGCAAGGTAGCCCTGCTTATTTATCCAAAGTGTCCAGAACCTTCTGCGCCATGACCTTGAAACGGCTGGCCAACGCACCATCCGGTTCCAGCGCCGTTAGCGGACGGCCTTCGTCGCAGCCCTTGCGCAAGGCCTGGTCAAGCGGCACCTCTCCGAGAAACGGCACCTTCAGCGCCTCAGCCATCCGCACCGCTCCGCCGCGACCGAAAACTTCCATTTCGCTGCCATCCGGCGCCACCAGATACGCCATGTTCTCGACCACACCGAGCACCGGAATGGCCGTTTTGCCGAACAGGGTAACCGCCCGGCGGGCATCGGCCAGGGCCATTTCCTGCGGGGTGGAAACCACCACCGCCCCGTCGATCAGCGTCTTCTGCGTCAGGGTCAGTTGCACATCGCCCGTGCCCGGCGGCAGATCGACCACCAGCACATCGAGCGGGTCTTCCGCCGTACCCCAGCGGCTTTGCGTCAGAAGCTGCGTCAGGGCTTGCGATGCCATCGGCCCGCGCCAGATCATTGCCTGATCGGGATCGACCAGAAAACCGACAGAGTTGATTTTCAGGCCAAAGGCTTCCGGCGGCACCATCAGCTTGTCGGCGCCGAATTCCGGCGGCGTGCGCAGCCCCAGCATCACCGGCGCCGATGGGCCATAGATATCAGCATCGAGATAACCGACACGCAAGCCCAGTTGCGACAGGCCGATAGCCAGCCCCAGCGAAACGGTCGACTTGCCGACCCCGCCCTTGCCCGAACCGACGACGATGACCTTTTTCACATGGTTCGGGCGCACGCCGGCCACTGGCGCCTTGGGGCGGCTGTCTTCCACTGCCCGTTCCGAAAGTTTTGCCGAAGCCTGCTTTTGCGGCTGCGGATTGGGCGCCAGTTCGGCGGTCAGCACCACCTGCGCTTTTGTCACGCCCTCCATCTTCGCCAGCAGCTTTTCCGAGGCCAATCGCACCGGGCCATATTGTGTCACCCGATCTTGCGGCACTTCCAGCATGAAGCCGACCCGCTCAGGCGAGACGATCAGGGCGCGCACCAGTCCGGCATCGCTCAGGCCCTGCCCGCTCATCGGATCGATGATCGTGTTCAGCGCGGCCAGCACGGTTTCGCGGTCAGGATGGGCCATGGACTATCTTTCAGGGAAGCTATAGGAATTGCCTCCCACATAGGCTCTTCGTTCCGGCGTTTAAAGTCCAAAATGTCCCTGTCCTCACGTCCTCTCTATCTGCTGGCTGGCCCGACGGCCTCGGGCAAGTCAGCAAAAGCGCTGAACTGGGCGGAACAGACCGGCGGCGACATCCTCAACGCCGATTCCATGCAACTCTATGCCGATGTGCCGATCCTGACGGCGCGCCCGGATGCCGTCGAGACCGCACGCGCCCCGCATCACCTTTACGGCCATCTCGACGGACAGACCCTGTGGTCGACCGGCGACTGGCTTCGCGCCGCCCGGCCCTTTATCGCCGAGGCACTGAATGGCGGCCCGCCCCTGTGCATTGTCGGCGGCACCGGGCTTTATTTCAATGCACTCGTGCACGGTCTGGCGGAAATCCCCGATATTGACGAGGCTGTCCGGACCGAAGCCCGGGCGGCGTGGCAGGATATGGGCGAAGAAAAGCTGCGCGACCTGCTGAAACAGCACGACCCGCAGGCCGAAGCACGTATCATGCCCAATGACCAGCAGCGCCTCTCCCGCGCTTACGAGGTCTGGCTGCAAACCGGCCGCTCTTTGACCAACTGGCAAACTCATACCGTACCCGAACTGCCGGCTGGCTCATACGAACTGGATATCCTGTATCCTGACCGTGCCTGGCTGTATGACCGCTGCGATCGTCGCCTGCAGATCATGCTCGATCACGGCGCCCTCGATGAGGTCCGGGCGCTGATGGCAAAGGGCCTGGCGCCGGACTGGCCGATCATGCGCGTGCTCGGCCTGAGCGAATTCGTCGCTTTCCTGAACGGTAAAATGACACTGGATGGCGCCCTTGCCCTGGCCCGGCAAAAAACACGCAATTACGCCAAGCGGCAATCGACCTGGTTCCGTAACCAGTTCAAACAACCGGAATAAGTTAAGTATGAAGCGCTTGCAAGTTCAGGGGTAAAATTATAACTTTGCATTGCAAAGACCTGAGGGGGGGCTTTCATGACATTCACATTCGACCGCCGTACGTTTCTGCGGCTTTCCGCCGGGTTCCCGGCGCTGAGCCTGCTCCCGCCGTCTGTCCGGGCTGAAGAAAAGGCCCCCGGAGCCCTGCCGCCGATCGAGACATATGCCGCCACGCCGCAGGTCGATAACATCGCCCTGTCGCCCGACGGCAAACGCGTCGCCGTCATCAGTCAAAATGGCGACGACAAGATACTGATCTATTTCGATGTCGCCGCCCCGTCAGCGAAAAGCCTGCTTCTGGGGCCGGCGAAGATCCGCAACCTGTTCTGGGTCGATAACGACCATGTTGTCCTCATCAATTCACAGACCACATCCCTGCCTCAGTTCACCGGCAGAAAACAGGAACTGAATCAGGCGCGCGTCATCGACCTGCGCAACAACAAGATCAAAACGCTTTTCGATAAGGTAGACAATTTTTACAGTATCGTCATGGGCCCCGTCTACCGCGTAAAGATCGACGGCGTTTACAGTCTGATAGCGGCCAATTATCTCATGCAAGGCGAATATAACTATTGCCTCTATCAGTTCAGCCTGGATGCACCACGCGGCAAACTTCTCTACGAAGCGTCGCGCGATACCGAAGGTTTCGTCGTCGCGCCGGATGGTTATCTTGTCGCCTACTCGGAATTCAACGACTCACGCAAGGAATGGCGGCTCTATTACAACACGGCGCCGCGCGGCAAGATGGCCATCTTCAAGGTCATCTATAAAATGAAAGAAGCGCTGGACTATCCGTCCCTGGAAGGTCTGGGCCGCGACGGCGCATCCGTCATCGTCTATTTCAGCAAGGGCGAAACCCGCGGCGAATATCACGAGATATCCGCTGAAGGTGTGCTTGGCCCTTCCCTCGATACCAGCGACTACATCAGCACCGCCCCGCTTTATCATCCGGTCACCCGCCGGCTGGCTGGCTTTTCTCATCATGATGACTGGGTGGGATACGATTACACGGATCCCCTGCTGAAGAAGATTGCCGACGCCCTGCCGGAACTGATGGGCGAGGACTACCGCACCGCGATCGTCGAATATGCAGAAGATCCGCGCAAGCTTATCCTCTATGGCGAAAATGCCGAGGACGCCGGCACCTATTATTTCGCCGACCTGTCGAGTGGCGCGCTTCAGGTGCTCAGCCAGAATTACGACGACCTGCCGGTCGAATGGATCACCGAGAAGACGGCCATCACCTACAAGGCGGCGGATGGCCTGGACATTCCCGGCTACCTCACCCTGCCGCATGGGAAGCCAGCGAAGGACCTGCCCCTGATCGTCCTGCCGCACGGCGGACCTCAGGCGCGCGACTATATCGGTTTTGACTGGCAAGCCCAAGCCTTGGCCTCACGTGGCTATGCGGTTCTGCAGCCCAATTTCCGCGGGTCCGGCGGCTACAGCAGCAGCTTTGCCATCGCCGGCCATGGCGAATTTGGCCGCAAGATGCAGACGGACCTCAGCGATGGCGTGCGCTATCTGGTTAAGAAGAGCATGATCGATCCGAAACGCGTGGCGATCATGGGCGCCTCTTACGGCGGCTATGCGGCGCTGGGCGGCGCCACGCTCGATCCGGGCATCTATAATTGCGCCGTGTCGATCGCCGGCGTCAGCGATCCGAAAAGCTTTATCACCTTCATCGCCGAACGCACCGATAGCCGCAGCAGTTCGAGCGTGCTGTACTGGAAGCAGTTCATGGGCGATCCGGATACATATGACGACATCTCGCCAGTCAAGCAAGCGGCCAGGGCCTCCTGCCCCATCCTGCTGATTCACGGCACAGACGACACCATCGTGCCGATTTCACAAAGCCGGAAGATGGAAAGTGCGCTCAAGGCCGCCGGCAAGCCGGTCGAGTTCGTCACCTACAAGGGCCAGGACCACTGGGAAACCGTCGGCTCGTCACGCATCGAAATGATGAAGACGGCGCTGGCTTTTATCGAAAAGCATAATCAGGCCTGATTGCAAATTTGCAGGCTATAATGCAGGGGGAGTACATTGACTGTTGTTTTCAATCGTCGCCATTTGTTAGCGACCGCGGGTGCCTCCGCCTTTACCGCGGCCACTGTCCGCTCTGTATACGCCGCTGATGCGCCGACCGCTTCCGGCCCGCCCGCTATAGAGATTTACGCCGGCACTCCGCTTGTGGACAAGGTAGCCCTGTCGCCCAATGGCCAGCGCATCGCCATCGTCACACAAAAGGGCGATGAAAAAAAATTGTTGTACTATGATATTGCCAATCCAGCGCCAAAAAGCCTCTCTCTCGGCACAGCCAAGGTGCGTGAGCTGTTTTGGGGGGATAATGAGCATGTCATTCTCGCCGATTCCCAACCCCAGGCCCTCGCCGGCTTTGCCGGCTATCGTCACGAATTCGTTCAGGCCCGCAGCATCAATGTCACCACCACCCAGATCGCGACCCTCTTTTACAATATGAAGGGCTTCTACAGTGTCGTGATGGGCAAGGTACAGCGCATCAAAACGTCTGAAGGCTATCGCGTCACGGCGGCCAATTATCGTCTCCAGACCGACGAGGGCGTGAACTCTCTCTATGACGGCAAACTGAACCTGTACAGCTTCGGCCTGGACAAGCCCACGTCACGTATGGTCTGGACAGCCTCGCCCGAGGCGGCGAGCTTCGTCGTCGGCCCGGACGGGACGCCCATCGCCTATGAGGAACATATCCTCCTCCATAATGAATGGCGGCTCTATATCAACAGCACGCCCGGCGACAAGGATCCGCATTTCCGCCTGGCCTACAGCATGAAGGACCCCGTGGACCTTCCCAGCCTCGAAGGCATAGGACGCGATGGTCAATCCGTGGTCGTGTTCTTCAACAAGGGCGAAAATCAGGGCGAATTCTGTGAAATTTCCGCTGACGGCACGGTGAGCAAATCACTCGACCCCGATGCCAGGCTCGACCGTGAGCCACTGTTTCATCCGGTCACGCGCAGGCTGGCGGGTTTCCGATATGCCGATGACTGGCCGCGTGACGAATATTTTGACCCGCTGCTGAAAAAACTGGTCGAGTCTCTGCCGCAGGTCGTCGATGCCGGCGACCGCGTCAGGATCGTCGATTTCGCCGAAGACCCGCGCAAGATGATCGTATATATAGAGAGCGCGCATAATGCCGGGAATTATGTCTTTATCGATTTCACCACCGGCGGCGGCGCAGTGGTTGCCACCAATTACACCACCCTGCCACCGGAATGGATCACGGAAAAACAGTCGATCAGTTACAAGGCCGCCGACGGGCTGGATATCCACGCCTACCTGACCCTGCCCGATAAGGCCCTGAACGGGCGACCGGCGAAGAACCTGCCGCTGATCGTGCTCCCGCATGGCGGGCCGTGGTCACGCGACTATATCGGTTTCAACTGGCAGCCGCAGGTGCTGGCCTCGCGTGGCTATGCGGTGCTGCAACCCAATTTCCGTGGCTCCAGCGGTAACGGACGCGCCTTTGAAGACGCGGGCAATGGCGAATTCGGCCGCAAAATGCAGACCGACCTCTCGGATGGCGTGCGCGCACTGGTGAAGCAAGGGCTTGTCGATCCGAAGCGTGTGGCGATCCTCGGCGCCTCGTACGGTGGATACGCGGCACTGGCGGGCGCGACTCTCGATGCCGGTGTTTACAACTGCGCCGTCTCGGTCGCCGGCCTGTCCGATCCGCGCGCCTTTATCAGTTACCTGCTGCAATCGACCAACAATATGGATACGCCCGGTATTGTGAAGTGGCGCCAGGTGTTGGGTGACAAGGCGAACTGGGATGACATCGCGCCAACCCGTCAGGCAGTGAAGGCGTCCTGCCCGGTGCTGCTGATCCACGGCACCGACGATACGGTCGTGCCGATCGACCAGAGCCGGAAGATGGAAAGCGCCCTTAAGGCAGCAGGCAAGGACGTTCAGTTCGTTACCTACCAAGGGCAGGACCACTGGGAAACCGTCGGCTCGTCACGCATCGAAATGATGAAGGTGGCGCTGGCTTTCCTTGAAAAACATAATCCGGCGACTTGATCGAGGATCCCATGACCATTGCACTCAACCGTCGATATCTGCTGGCCAGCGCCATTGCCATCACGACCGCCATCGGGACGAAAGCTCTCGCACAGGCGTCAACCCTGCCACCTGCCCCCAAACCGGAAGACTGGGCGAAAGCGGAAAATATCCGCAATGTCTGCCTTTCTCCCAATGGCCGCAAGATCGCCTATCTGCAGGAAAAAGATGGTGTCAAATTTATCATCGAACATGATCTCGACACCAGACAGGGACAGACATTCAATATCGGTGTAGCAAAGGTTTCTTCGCTGGCGTGGGTGGACGACAGTCATCTGTCAGTATCGACCTTTGCAACCAGCAAAATAGACCGCTTTGCGGGTGGTCGACAAACGTTCACGATTGTCAGCGTCTATAATATTGTCACGCCGTCTATAAATACACTTTTTGCGGATTTGCCCGGCTTCGAAAGTTTCGTAACGGGCAACGTCAATGTCATCAATTATAAGGGCAAGACACAGATCACCGCATCGAGTTACAAAATCGGTTTCGAGGATGAAGCACACTACCTCTACCGCTTTGATCTCGATGGCAAGAACGCATCGGTCATGGATCGCGGCCCCGTGGGCACCCGAAGCTGGGTCATGACACCGCAAGGTGATCTGGTCGCCCGAACCATTTATTATGACAAGTCCAAGACCTACAGCATCGAATATAATACCGGGAACTGGAAGGAAATATACAGCCTCAAGTGCGACGTCGACCGTCCTTATGTGGCAGGCCTCGGTCGAGACGGCAAGTCATTGGTCGTCTTCATGCCAACAGACGATGGCGAAGGCATGTACTATGAAATGGCGTCGGATGGTCATCTGTCAGCGCCGTTAGTTAAGAGTGCGATTAACGAAACCCCTACTTTCGACCCTATAACCTTCAGACTTAACGGCATCCGGACATATGATGGCTGGTCGCACTACAACTACTTCGCTCCCGTTGATCAGGACATCGTCAAAAAAACCGGGAAGGCCATGGAAGGCTACCGGTTCTCCATTACAGATAGAGGCATCAATCCCCTTCAGGTGATCGTATATAGCGAAGGCGCGGACGATGCCGGCACCTATTACTATATAGACTTCCGTACCGGTGAGGTGGTGACGATCGGCTATGCCTATCCGGATATTCCAGTCGAATGGATAACCAGCAAGTCCGCAATTACTTATAAGGCGGCCGACGGTACGCAAATAGAAGCCTATCTCACCTTGCCGCCCAATCGGGAAGCTAAGAACCTGCCTCTGGTCGTTCATCCGCATGGCGGCCCGCAAGCACGGGATGGGATAGGTTTCGATTCGGAAGTCCAGCTCTACGCCTCGCGCGGCTACGTGGTGCTGCAACCCAATTTTCGTGGCTCGGAAGGCTATGGTGTCAAGTTTACCGAAGCCGGTTACGGCCAGTGGGGCCGCAAGATGCAGACCGATCTCTCTGATGGTGTAAGCTATCTTTTCAGCCAGGGAATTGTCGATCCAAAACGCGTTTGTATCAGCGGCGCTTCCTATGGCGGGTATGCGGCCCTGGCGGGTGCCACACTGGACGCTGGCGTCTACAATTGTGCTGTTGATGTGGCCGGTATCTCCGATATCCGTCAGTTACTGGACAGCGAACGGCCGGCGGATGCCATGTATGTGCCAGCCTCCTATCGCTACCTGCAGCGTTTCCTTGGCGATGAAAAAGCGCTCGACGAAATTTCGCCGATCAGGCACGTCGATAAATGCAATATCCCGGTGCTGATCGTCCACGGCAAGGACGACACGGTTGTCGAGTTCTCACAAAGCGCCAATATGGCAAAGGCCCTGAAAGCCGCAGGTAAGGACGTGACCTTCCAGCCTTACGAACATGAGGATCACTGGCAGACCAACGAGGCCGCCCGGACGGATATGTATAAAACGATCGTCGCCTTCCTCGAAAAGCACAATCCACCCGCATAAAAAAGCCGCCGGATCGCTCCGGCGGCTTTTTCAATAAGATGAAAGCGGTTTACAGCAGCTTTACTTCAACCTTTTCCTCGGCGCGCGTGATCAGTGGATTACGCAGGCCGTAGGCATAGGGAGCGGCGGTGATTTCGAACACGTCGCCGTCTTTCGTCTGGATACCGTCGGCGAACGAGGCCGTGGCCGTACCGAAGCAGTGGACATGGACATCGCCCGGCTGGCGGAACAGGTCGTATTTGAAGTGGTGATGCTCCAGATTGGCGAAGGTGTGGGACATGTTGTCCTCGCCGGAGATGAACGGCTTTTCCCATATGACCTCATTGCCGCGCCAGATGCGCGATGTGCCGCGCACATCCTTCGGCAGCTCGCCGGTCAGGATTTCAACACCGAGCGAGGCCGGGCGCAGCTTGGAGTGGGCCAGCCACAGATAGTTCTGCTTCTCGGTGACATGGTCGGAGAATTCATTGGCCAGGGCATAACCGAGGCGATACGGCGCGCCGTCATCACCGATGACGTAGATGCCGGCCATTTCCGGCTCCTCGCCGCCATCTTCGGCGAAGGATGGCGACTGCAGTTCGGCGCCGGGGCCAACCAGTTGCGTGCCATTGCCCTTGTAAAACCATTCCGGCTGGGCACCCACCCTGCCCGCTTCCGGCTTGCCGTCCTTCACGCCCATCAGGAACATGCGCATCGAATCGGTCTGGGTTTCGGCCGCGGCAGCAGCCTTGTGCATCTTGTCGCGGCCTTCGGCGGAGCCCAGATGGGTCAGGCCGGTGCCGGTGACGTGCAGGTGGGCGGCATCGGGGTGATCGATCGGCGCCAGTACACGACCTTCGGACAGCGCCACCGCAACGTCAACCTTCTCGCCAAGCCCTTGGGCCGCAACCTGATCGTCTAGAGACTTGCCGGCCGCAATGGCCTTGCGCGCCAGTTCGTAGGTCGAATTGACGCCGTTGATAGCGCACGCAGATCCGTCCGCCTGGCCCGCCAGAACACGGCGTTCGCCTTCCGGCGTGACTATCTGTATAAGGCGCAGGGTCATGACAGTTTCCTTCTTGTAGGGGTGGCCATTGCGGGTGTATTGCTTGCTATACTTCGCCCATTAACTCAGACAAATGGCTGTATCAGCCGCTCTTTAGCTTATAAATTCACTTTGTCAAACAGACAATTCAATGTCATGTGTGAAGCATGAGGAAACCTATATCCACTACGCCGCAGGACGACCGATCCGCAGGCAATCGATTGAAGATCAGCAGCCGTCCTTTACGCGGTGAGATCCATAACGCCGCCACCCACGGCCATACCATGTATCAGGGCCGTTTGCACGGCGCTCTGGCGCACCGGCTTGGCGTCGATATCCTGCGCGGCACGTTCAGGTCCGGCGAAATCCTGCCCAACGAAATCGAATCGAGCTCCAAGCTCGATATCTCCCGTTCGGCCTATCGGGAAGCCATTCGTATTCTGGCCGCCAAGGGCATGGTCGAAAGCCGTCCGAAGACGGGCACCCGTGTCACGGAGCGTGAGCGCTGGAACCTGCTCGACCCCGAGGTGCTTGGCTGGATGTTCGAGACCGAGCCCAGCCAGGATTTTATCAAGGCCCTGTTCGAGTTGCGTCTGATCACCGAACCGGCCGCCGCCGAACTGGCCGCCATCCGCCGCACCGACGCACAGGTCGAGACCATGCGGTCCGCGCTGGACATCATGAAGCGTGACACCCTGCAAACCGAAACCGGCCGCCGGGCCGATCTGGAATTCCATCACGCCCTGATCCAGGCCACCTGCAACGAGGCCCTGGCCTCGCTCTCAAGCTCCATCGAGGCCGCCGTTTCGTGGACCACGCGCTACAAGGCCCGTCACAATGCCCTGACCCGCGATCCCGTGCCTGATCACGAACGCGTCTTCGAGGCGATCGAGCGCCGAGATGCCGGAGGCGCCCGGTGGTGCATGGAATCACTGATCCGCATGGCGCACGAAGATACACAAAAAACGTTTCACCCTTAAAAATAATGCGAATCGTAAGCGCGTTCCGCGGTTTCACGCTACGGACCGCTTGTTGTTGCGCTTTATTTTGTAAGATATATGCTTTTTTTATTGTCCGACTAATGCCTGCGCGGTATGAGAGGTCGCACAATCATAAGCGCACGTCCGCAAAGGACGCCCGCCCTGCAGGATGAACAGCCGGCGCCGCCACGGCGTCAATAACGGTTTCAGAGAGGATGTCCTAATGTCAGTTACAAAAAAAATGGTGCTCGTTGCCAGCCTGAGCGCCCTGAGCCTGGGCGCGATGCTTGCCTTGAGCGCCTGCGACAACAAGGCCGCGAAGACCGACAGCGCCGCCACGGCCGCCGCCGGCGTCACCGCCACCCGCGCGGAATTCGGCAAGCTGTCCGACGGGACGGCCATCGAAAGCGTCACCCTGAAGAACACCAAAGGCATTACCCTCAAGCTCATCACCTACGGCGCCGCCATGCAGAGCCTGATGGTGCCTGACAAGGCCGGCACGCCCGCCGACATCATCATCGGCTACGACACCATCGACGGTTACGAAAAGACCCCGAATTTTACCAATGTCACGGTCGGCCGTTACGCTAACCGTATCGCCGGCGGTCATTTCACCCTCGACGGCAAGCAGTTCACCACCCCGCTCAACGACAAGACCAACACGCTGCACGGTGGCACCAAGGGCTGGGACAAACACGTCTGGGCCATCAAGGACGTGACGCAGGGCGCCGATTCCGCTTCCGTCACCTTCACCCTGACCTCGCCGGACGGCGATCAGGGCTTCCCCGGCACCGTGGTCGCCGAAGTCACCTATACGCTCAATGAAAACAACGATGTCGCCATCAGCTACAAGGCGACGACTGACAAGCCGACCGTCATCAACATGACCAATCACGGCCTCTATAACCTCGGCGGCATCCCGGCTACGCGCCTGGCCACCGACGCTGAACTGAAGATTGAGTCCGATGCCATCCTGCCGGTCGACAAGGCGCTGATCCCGACGGGCAAGGAACTGCCGGTCAAGGGTACGCCGTTCGACTTCACCGCGCCGGCTCTCGTCACCGATCGCGTCAAGATGTCCGATCCGCAGATCACCCTGGCCAATGGCGGCATCGACCACAATTACGTCATCCGTGGCGGCGTGACCCCGACACCGAAGCTGGCCGTCACCCTGGAAGACAAGACCTCAGGCCGCGGCATGACCATCTCGACCACCGAGCCGGGCATCCAGATGTATACGGGCAACTTCCTCGACGGCAAGATCGTCGGCAAGGGCGGCCAGTCTCTGGTCAAGTACCAGGCCATCGCCTTTGAAGCCCAGCGCTATCCGGACAGCCCGAACCACCCCGCCTTCCCGACCACGCGTCTCGATCCGGGCCAGACCTACACCCAGACCACCGTTCAACACTTCTACACCCTGAAATAAACCGCAAAGTAAATCCTGATGTCCGACTCCAAACCTAAACTGCGTTCCCGTGCCTGGTTCGATAATCCCGAAAAGCCCGATATGACGGCGCTTTATGCCAGTTGGTACATGAATTACGGGCTGTCGCTCGATGAACTGCAGTCGGGTAAGCCGATCATCGGCATTGCCCAGACGGGGTCGGATCTCAGCCCCTGCAACCGCCAGCATATCCAGCTGGCCCAGCGCATCCGCGAAGGTATCCGGGAAGCCGGTGGCATCGCCATCGAATTCCCGGTTCACCCGATTCAGGAAACCGGCAAGCGCCCGACGGCGGGCCTTGACCGCAACCTGGCCTATCTCAGCCTGGTCGAAACGCTCTATGGCTATCCGCTCGACGGCGTGGTCCTGACCATCGGCTGCGACAAGACCACCCCGGCCTGCCTGATGGCCGCCGCCACGGTCAATATCCCGGCCATCGCCCTCTCGGTCGGCCCCATGCTCAATGGCTGGTACAAGGGTGAGCGCACCGGTTCCGGTACCATCGTCTGGAAGGCCCGCGAAATGATGGCCGCCGGCGAGATCGACTACCAGGGCTTCATCAAGATGGTGGCCTCCTCTACCCCGTCGCCCGGCTTCTGCAACACCATGGGCACGGCCACGACCATGAACTCCCTGGCCGAGGCGCTCGGCATGCAGTTGCCTTACGCCGCCGCCATTCCGGCGCCGCACCGCGACCGTTCGGAATGCGCCTGGCGCACGGGCCTGCGCATCGTCGACATGGTCAAGGAAGATCTGAAGCCTTCAGACATCCTGACCAAGGAAGCCTTCATCAACGCCATCCGCGTCAACTCCGCTATCGGCGGCTCGACCAATGCTCCGATCCACCTCAACGCCTTGGCGCGCCATATCGGCGTCGATCTCAAGGTCGAGGAATGGCAGACCTTTGGCGAGGAAGTGCCGCTGCTGGTCAATCTCCAGCCCGCCGGCGAATATCTCGGCGAGGACTACCACCATGCCGGCGGTGTGCCCGCCGTCGTCAACCAGCTGATGAAGCATGGCCTGATCCATGAAAACGTCATGACCGCCAATGGCAAGACCATGGGCGAGAACTGCCGCAACGCGGTGATCGAAGATGCCAATGTCATCAAGACTTTCGAGCAGCCGCTGAAGGAACGCGCCGGTTTCCGCGTGCTCTCCGGCAACCTGTTTGATTCCGCCGTGATGAAGGTGTCGGTCGTCAGCCCGGAATTCCGCGAGCGCTATCTCTCCAACCCGTCCGATCCGGAAGCTTTTGTCGGCCGCGCTGTCGTGTTCGACGGGCCGGAAGACTATCACCACCGCATCGATGATGAGTCGGAAAATATCGACGAACACTGCATCCTGTTCATGCGCGGCGCCGGTCCGATCGGCTTTCCGGGCGCGGCGGAAGTCGTCAATATGCGGGCGCCGGATTACCTGATCAAGCGTGGCATCCATTCGCTGGCCTGTATCGGTGACGGCCGCCAGTCGGGCACTTCCGGTTCGCCTTCGATCCTCAACGCCTCGCCGGAAGCGGCGGCGGGCGGCAATCTCGCCCTGCTGCGCAATGGCGATATGGTCCGCGTCGACCTGCTGAAAAACACGGTCAACGTCCAGATCAGCGATGCGGAGCTGGCCGAACGCCGCACCGCCCTCGAAGCCGCCGGCGGTTACAAGTATCCGGCCAGCCAGACCCCATGGCAGGCCATCCAGCGCGCAATCGTCGGCCAGATGGGCACCGGTGCCTGTCTTGAAGACGCCGTCCCCTTCCAGCGCATTGCCCAGACCAAAGGCCTGCCGCGCGACAACCACTAATGCCGCACATAAGCGGTTTACGACTGAGGAACCGTTTATGTCACTATTGAAAACCCTGTTTGCGGCCGCGCTTTTCATGAGCGCGGCCGTTTCCGCATCCGCCGACAGCTTTCCGGTGAAGATCGAGGTCGATGCCGCGAAGACGCAAGGCCCCGTCGAGCCGATTTGGCGCTTCTTCGGCGCCGATGAGCCGAACTACGCCACCATGAAGGACGGCCGCAGCCTCCTGACCTCGCTGGGCGCCCTCTCCCCCGGCCATGTTTATTTCCGCGCTCATAATCTGCTGACCTCCGGCGATGGCACGCCGGCCCTGAAATGGGGCAGCACCAATGCCTATACCGAGGATGCACAGGGCAATCCGGTTTATGACTGGCATATCATCGATCATATTTTCGACACCTATCTGGCGCGCGGCGTCAAACCCTATGTCGAGATCGGCTTTATGCCCGAAGCCCTGTCCACAAATCCCGAACCCTACCAGCACAACTGGCGGCCAGGCAGCGGCGACCTGCGCACCGGCTGGGCCTATCCGCCGAAAGATTACGGCAAGTGGGAGGAACTGGTCTACCAATGGGTGAAGCATTGCGTCGAGCGCTATGGCCATGATGAGGTAGCGAGCTGGTACTGGGAAACCTGGAACGAGGCCAATCTGCCGCAATATTACTGGGGCGGCACCCGTGAAGAGTTCTTCAAACTGCATGAAGTGAGCGTAAAGGCGGTGCGCCGCGCCTTGCCTGACGCCCGCGTCGGCGGACCGGACATGGCCGGCTCGGACAAGAGCTTCCTCACCGGTTTCATGGATCATATGGAGCAGACCCAAACGCCAACCGATTTCCTGTCCTTCCATGCCAAGGGCGCGCCGAATTTCGTGGATGGTCCCAATGGCGGTCATGTCCGAATGGGCATCGCTCAGCAGCTCAAGGGGGCGGATGACGTCTTCGCCACTATTGCTGCGCGCCCGGCCTTCAAGGACAAGCCGATCATCATCGGGGAGTTCGATCCCGAAGGCTGCGCCGCCTGCCAGGGACCGGCCAATGCCTATCGCAACGGCACAATGTATTCGAGCTATACCGCCGCCACCTTCCCGCGCGTGGCCGAACTGGCACAGCGTCGCGGCGTGAAACTCGAAGGCGCCCTCAGCTGGGCGTTCGAGTATGAGGACCAGCGCTATTTCGCCGGGTTCCGCCAACTGGCCAGCAACGGCATCGATATGCCTGTGCTCAATGTCTTCCGCCTGTTCGCCAAGATGCAGGGCCAGCATGTGGCCGCCACGTCGGATCATGAAACACCGCTCGATGCGGTGCTGACCGGCGGCGTGCGCGGCGGTGCCGATGTCGGCGTGACGGCGGCCCGCGATGGCGATACCGTGACGGTCCTGGTCTGGCATTACCACGACGACGACCTTGCCGGACCGGACGCAGCCGTATCGCTGGCGCTCGATCACCTGCCGGCGGTATTCAGGAAGGGCGTCGTCATGACGCGCTACCGCGTCGATGCCACCCACGCGAACAGCTTTGCCGCCTGGCAGGCGATGGGGTCGCCCCTGGCGCCGGATAATGCGCAATATGCCGCCCTGAAAGCCGCTGCACAACTGACACCCGATGCGCCGGTGACGGTGAAGAGCGGCCCCTTCACCTTCGACCTGCCGCGTCAGGGCGTCACCCTGCTTGTGCTTACACCGGGGCCGAAATAGCGGCCTGGCGCTCCAGCCGGATCGCGAACCATGCCACCGCAAAAGCAGAAATCGGCAGAATGGCGGCGACATAAGGCACGGCATTCAGACCATGGAGGCCGCCGGCGATCACGGCGCCGCCGATGCCAGCGCCAATCGCATTGCCAAGATTGAAGGCAGCGATATTGAAGCTGGAGGCCAGGCTCTGGCCGGAACCCTCCGCCTTGCTCAGTACCCAGATCTGCAAGGGTGGCACGGTGGCAAAACCGGTAACGCCCAGCAGGCCGACGAAAATCACCGCGGCGATCTTGTCATGCAGGGCAAAGGCGCCCAGCAGCAGAACCACAAACAGGGCAAGGACGGAACCGAGCAGCGCCCCGATCAGGTTCCTGTCGGCCAGCCGTCCACCAAGCAAATTACCCAGCACCAGGCCGCCGCCGAAAACCAGCAGGATCGGCGCCACAGCGCCTTCGCTGAAACCGGTGATGGTGGTCAGAAGCGGCGCGATATAGGTGAAGACGGCGAAGACACCGGCAAACCCCAGCACCGTTGTCAGCAGGCCGAGCAGGACCGGCCGGCGCGTGAAGATTTTGAAATCGGCCTTCCAGTCATCGACCGTTTCCGGCGCCTCGGTATGCGGTACGAAGGCAGCCAGAACGGCCATGGCCGCCACGCCGATGAAGCCCACCGCCCAGAAGGTGGCGCGCCAGCCATAATGCTGGCCCAGCCAGGTGCCGAAAGGCACGCCGAGCACATTGGCCACCGTCAGGCCGGTGAACATCAGGGCCACGGCGGAGGCACGGCGTTCGGCCGGAACGAGCGAAGTCGCCAGCACCGAGCCAATGCCGAAGAAGCTGCCGTGCGCCAGGGCGGTAACGATACGCGCGGTCATCAGCAGACCGTAGTTCGGCGCCAGGGCACAGGCGATATTGCCGATGGTGAAGATCAGCATAAGGGCGATCAGCGCCTTCTTTTGCGGCCAGCGCGACATCCAGCCGGTCAGCAGCGGCGCGCCGGCCACGACCCCCAGCGCATAACCGCTGATCAGCAGGCCGGCTTTCGACACACTGACATTGAAATCATGGCCGACATCGAGCAGCAGGCCCATGATGACGAATTCGGTGACGCCGATGCCGAAGGCACCGATGGTCAGGGCATAGAGAGCCAGAGGCATGAACAACTCCTTGAATGAGCCGCCTATATAGACAGTTCTATTCAGATGAATTAGATTGCATATTAGAAAAATATATATGAATTAAATTCATCATGAGATCAGACAGCAACCGCTTCGGCGACATGGAAGCCTTCGTGAAAGTCGTCGATCTCGGCGGCTTCACCCAGGCCGCGAAAGCGCTGGCCCTGACCCCTTCGGCGGTCAGCAAACTGATCAGCCGCATGGAGGCCCGGCTGGGCGCCCGGTTGATCAACCGCTCTACCCGCCGGCTTCTGCTCACACCGGAAGGTGAGCAGTTTTATCTGCGCAGCGTGCGGCTCCTGGCCGATCTGTTTGATGCCGAACGCAGCATCGGCGCCGATCGCACGCCGCATGGCCGCCTGCGCGTCAGCGTCAATGTCCCGGTGGGCCGCCGCATCCTGCTGCCGCTGGTACCGAAATTCCTGGCGCTTTATCCTGAAATCGAACTCGATATCTCCATGACCGATATCGTCGTTGACCTGTTCGAACAACGTACCGATGTCGCCATCCGTTCCGGCCCGATGAAAAGCTCAGGCCTGATGGCGCGCAAGCTGGGCCAGACCACGCTGAAAATCGTTGCCACGCCCGGCTATCTCGAACGCCATGGCACGCCGCATACGCCGGATGATCTGGTGCATCACCGCTCGGTCGGTTTCGGCTACAGCCGACAGATGGACGGATGGCCGCTTAAGGTCGATGGGGAGACGCAAGTTTTCACCGTGCCCGGTCCGGTCAAGGTCAGTGATGGCGACAGCGTTTATACACTGTGCCTGGCCGGTATCGGTCTGGCGCGACTGGCGCATTACATGATTGCCGACGATATCGCCGCTGGCCGTCTGGTGCCCGTTCTGGAAGCATGGAATCCCGGCGATATCGAGGAAATGCACGCCGTTTATCTCGGCCAGGGCGGGCATGTGCCGGGCCGCCTCCGCGCCTTCCTCGATTTCATGAACGCGAATGTACGGATGGCCTGATAAGGATGACATCGTTTTTTCCATAGCAATATTGACACCGGTGTCACTTGGAAATACACAAAAGCCGAGCCGTTATCGCTGGACGATCTGCGGCCTGCTGCTGGCGGCCATCGCCATCAAGGTATGGCCGGCGCCGTCGGCGGCATGTTCATGTCGAAATTCGTTGGCTATATCCTCGACAAGACGCAAAACTATTCGATCATCTTCATGATCGCCGCCTTCAGCTACCTGGTGGCTTTCGCGATCATTCACCTCCTCAGTCCAAAACTTAAGCGAAACACTTCAATTGGACAGTAGCGCTTCTTCGAAATCTGTGTATTCCTTAAGGTTCAGGGGTCAGTTCCCGGCCGGCGGCGCCGGGCGCACCACCTGACAATGCCGCGGAAAAAGCGGCAGTTCCGGAGGGATATGTCGTGTCTATTCGCGCGCGGATTCTGATTCTGGTCGGCTGCTTCGCCCTGATGGCGTTCACGGTCACCGGCCTCGGCCTCCTGACCATCAGCGACTACAATCGCATGATGAAGGACTATGACCACGCCTATGACCGGACCTGGCGAGGCGAACGTTTCAACCACCTGATCAGTGATGTCGTCATGGAGACGCGCGGTCTGTATATCGCCGTCGACACCAACCAGCGCGACGGCTTCGTGAAGAACCTGCGCGCCGATCTCGACGAGATGGAATCCTTCACCCGTAACTGGCAGGCGGATGCCAGTCCGGCGGAAAAGCCGCAGATCAACACACTGGCCGCTCAGGCCACCAGCTTTATTGCCCTGCGCCGCAGGGTAGCCGATCTTGCTGCCAGCGGAGATGTGACGGCGGCGCAAATCCTCAGTACCAGCAATCGCGCTGATCGGATCGCCTTCCAGAGTCAGGTCGAAACCCTGGTGCAAAAGACCCGCAAGGACCTTGTAACGGCAAAAGCCCAGGCCGAACATTTCAACAAGCGCAGGGCGGGCGATTTCCTGCTGACCGCCCTGGTCGGCATCGCCATCATCATGGCCCTGTCATTGTGGATCGTCTCTCACTTCATCACCAACCCCTTGCGTAATCTGGCTTCAGCGATCATCCGAACCTCAAAGGGAGAATATGATCAGATCATCGAGGAAACGGAAGGGCAGGACGAGGTCTCATCGGTATGGCGCGCGCTCGCCGTGCTCAAGGAGCGGGCCCAGGAAGCCGAGCGCCTCGCCGCGGCCAAGGCGGCGGAGGAGCAGGAAAAAGAGATGAAACTGCGCGAGATCCTGCTGGATTAGGCCTGATCTAGGGTTTATCGACCACCATTTTGCCGATTGGGGCCAGGGCCAGCTGCGCCAGCTGGATATCCTTGAAGGCGAACGGGATGCCGATGATGGTCACAGCTTCGGCGATCGCTGCCAGTACATGCGCCAAGGCGATGTACCAGCCGGCAAAGACAAACCAGATGATATTCAGGGCCAGCCCCAGGCAGCCGGTACCGAGATCGGCCTCGCCGGTATGGGCCTCACGGTCGACAATCTGCTTGCCGAACGGCCAGAAGACAAAGCCGGCGATCCGCCAGGCCGCGAAAGTCCACGGCAGGCCGACTATGGTACAGGCAAGGACCAGCCCGCCAAACAGCCACAGGCAACCGGCCACAAAGCCGCCGAAGATAAACCAAAGGATATTGAGCAGAAGTGTCATGTAACCGTCCAGGTCAACCGTACCGAGGGGTGCAGTATGCCCGGCTTTGCGCGGACGTCATGTTAAATTTCCGTCACTTGCTGACACTGACCGTGAATCGTACGCAGGAACAGGCTACCTCCAATCACAGACACGTGCTATGGACTCACCAGCGGCGAAGGCATATACTTCATGGAAACTGAAGGCGGCGCCTTTGCCAGCACGAAATGCTTTGCAAGGATCAAAACGCATAGTTAAAAGGGCAATTTGACAGGTCTGTATACTTGTTATTGCGACTGAATAGCCCAAGCAACCGAACCGTACGGTACGGATTTTTGACACCTTTTCCTCCGCACCTCTGGACATAAATACCGGAACACACGCCAGATGGCAGACCTGATCAATTTCAATAAAGTTCGAAAAGCCAAGATAAAACAAAGCGAAACTGCGAAAGCAGCGGAAAATCGTATTATATACGGCATTTCAACCAGTGTTAGAAAAGTGGAAAAAGCAAAGCAAAAAAGAGACGCTGAAAAAATCGACCACAAACGTCTGGATTCAGGGGACAACAATAAAAAAGGTTGACGACTTACAATAAAAGACCACAGATTAACTTCACTCTATGAGTATGAGGTTAAATAATACCAGAGGTCATCATGAATAAACTATCCCCCGTGGAACCCGGAGGCCAATCGGGTGTTCCATACTCAACGGAGGCATGTCTTCATGAAATCGGAGGAAAACAATGCCTGGTCTAAAAAAACGTTCCGTAAACCTCGCCGGCCACGCCACATCGGTCGCCCTGGAACCCGAGTTCTGGGCGGTTCTGGAAACGATCTCAAAGGATCGCCGAATCAGCCTGGCCGCCCTGATAGCCGAGCTTGACTCAAAGCGTGGAGAGAGCCTGCTGGCCTCTTTCTGTCGCCTGTCAGCGCTCGCCTATGTGCAAAGCAAGGGCGCTGCGGGTAAACGCAAGAAATCCTCCGAAGACTGAAAAACCGCTGGCCTTGCCTTCCGCCTGTCGCGGAAAGGTTGAGAACGGCGGTATTTTTAAACTCCGGGGAATAACAAGGTTACGTTAAATGAGGCGTCCGTAACCCGGATATGTCAAATCCGGGTTACGCGTCCCCTCAAATATGTTCACTTTTTGTGCTATTTTACAGCCTCAGTGCCATTTCACACTTGGCGCGGCCTGCAACTGCGATTAACTGAGGGCCATGACCACATCTCCCTCCATTAGCCAGATGGCTGCCGCTCGTCCCGACTTTTTTACCGGCCTCAATCCGGAACAGGAAGCCGCTGTACGCACCGTGCAGGGCCCGGTACTCGTTCTGGCCGGTGCCGGCACCGGCAAAACCCGCGTGCTGACCACGCGTATCGCCCATATTTTGGCGCAGGGACTGGCACGGCCGTGGGAAATCCTCTGCGTCACCTTCACCAACAAGGCCGCCCGCGAAATGCGCGAGCGCGCACAGAAACTGATTGGTGCCTCGGCGGAAGGTCTGCAAAATCTCGGCACTTTCCACTCGATCGCCGCGCAGATCCTGCGTCGCCATACCGAACTGGTCGGTCTGAAATCAAGCTTCACCATTCTCGATGACGACGATCAGGTGCGCCTGCTGAAGGCCATCTTCGAACAGGAAGGTCTCGATCAGAAACGCTATACGCCGAAATCCTTTGCCTGGCATATCGACCAGTGGAAAAACAAGGGCCTGACGCCGGATAAGGTCCGGAACGATGAGGGCGCGGAGTTCGCCGGCAATCGCGGCGTCAAGCTCTACCAGATGTACCAGGACCGCCTGCGTATCCTCAATGCGTGCGATTTCGGCGACCTGCTGCTGCATAACCTCGACATCCTGACCAAACATCCGGACATCCTGGAAACCTATCATCGCAAGTTCAAATATGTGCTGGTTGATGAGTATCAAGATACCAACGTCGCCCAGTATCTGTGGCTGCGCCTGCTGACCAATGCCGACCGCAACCTGTGCTGCGTCGGCGACGACGACCAATCGATCTATGGCTGGCGCGGCGCCGAGGTCGATAATATTCTCAAGTTCGAACGCGATTATCCCGGCGCGAAAGTCATCCGCCTGGAGCGTAACTACCGCTCGACCGAACATATTCTCGCCGCCGCTGCCGGCCTGATCAAATCCAATACCGCCCGCCTCGGCAAGACGCTTTTCACCGACAGCAAGGGCGGCGACAAGGTCCAGGTCCAAGGCCTGTGGGACGGCGCAGCCGAGGCCCAGTTCGTGGCCGAGGACATGGAGCGCCTGCATAAGGGCACACGCGACGCCGATCCGCGCAAGTGGTCGGACATGGCCGTGCTGGTGCGCGCCTCTTTCCAGATGCGCGCCTTCGAAGAGCGTTTCGTCATGCTGCAAATCCCCTATACGGTGGTCGGTGGCCCGCGCTTCTTCGAACGCGCCGAAATCCGTGACGCCATCGCCTATCTGCGCCTGATCCAGTCGCCGGATGACGATCTGGCTTTCGAGCGTATCATCAATGTGCCCAAACGCGGCATCGGTGACGCCACCGTGCAGAAGCTGCTGCAACAGGCCCGCCTTGCCGGCGTCAGCGTCATGACGGCCGTGCGCGACCTGATCCAGACCGACGAGCTGCCCGCGCGCGCCAAGACGCCGCTGGTCGGCTTCATGCGAGATTTCACCCGCTGGCTCGATTTAAGCCGAGACATGCAGGCCAATGTCCTGCTCGATACCGTCCTGACCGATAGCGGCTATTACGACATGCAGCGTGCCGACAAGACGTCTAGCCAGACGCGCCTCGATAACCTCAAGGAACTGGGCGACTCGATGGCCGCCTTCGATGACCTGGCGGCTTTCCTGGAGCATGTCTCGCTGGTCATGGACCTGGAACGCGACAATGGCGGCGACAGCGTCCGCCTAATGACCCTGCACGCCGCCAAGGGGCTGGAATTTCCGGTCGTCTATCTGCCGGGCTGGGAGGAAGGCATCTTCCCGTCGCAGCGTTCCATGGACGAAGGCGGTCTGAAATCGCTCGAAGAAGAGCGCCGCCTGGCCTATGTCGGCATCACCCGCGCCCGCGAAATGGCCCGGATCAGCTTTGTCGCCAACCGCCAGGTCTATGGCCGCTGGACCAACCAGATCCCGTCGCGCTTCGTCGATGAACTGCCGATCGACAATGTCGAGGCCACTTCCCAGACCGGCTATGCCTCGCAGGGCTGGCAATCGCAGCAAAGCCGCTGGGACCGCGCCGGTTACGAGCCGAACTATACCAAGAAGGCCGCTGCCCCCGCCTATGGTGGCGATCTCTCAGGCGTCGATATGAGCCGGCTGGAACCGAAGGCGCGGCCTACTCCGCATCGTCAGCCGGCGCCGGCCAAGGCCTCTGCCAAGAATTTCAAGCTCGGCGAACGCGTCTTCCACATGAAGTTTGGTTATGGCCTGATCGTTGAAATCGAGGGCAACAAGCTTATCGTTAATTTTGAGACCTCAGGTGACAAAAAGGTCATAGACAGCTTCGTTGAGCGGGCATAAGGAAGAAGTTTGCACCTGCGAAGACGGTACCGGGGGGTACGTCGCTTGCGGAGGCAACGGAGAACCTGATGGCCGATTCACAAGATCCCGGCGCCAAAAAGCCTGCCCCTCCCCGCTTCCTGCTGTTTGAATATTCCGAACTGAACCCGGCCATGCGCGCCGATCCGCACGCCCTGTTCGATCCACAGCGCCGTGAGCGCCCGGTCGAGCATGACGGCATGATCCCGGCCATGCTGATCAGTGCCTATGGTGTCGGCCGCGAAAGCCTGATGGACCGTTCGCTGTCGCGCAATTTCGACGATGCCGCGCCTGAAAATCCGGTCATCGCCAATGTCCGCCGGCTGAATGCCGCCATGGCCGCCGAATTCGGCAAGCACGATTCCATGCTGACGCTCGATGATCCTGACCATGGCCGCGTGCGCGGAATCGTCGCCGAAGCCTTCCTGAAACGCGCCGCCGGCGCGCAAGACCTGGTGGCCCGTATCATCGATGAGCAGATTGAGACTGTGGCCGGCCGCGACACCTTCGATGCCATCAATGACTATGCCGCTCAGATTCCCATTCGTGTACTGGGTACGCTTCTGGGCTCGCCGCCGGAAATGTTCGAGTCGCTGAAGGTCTGGACCGAGGCCGGGCAACTGGCCTTCGACCCCACCAAATCCGCCGAGCAGGAAAAGCTGGCGCTCGATGGCCGTCGCGGCATCCTCAGCCACTTCAAGGCCCTAATGGACGCCCGACGCACCGCGCCGCAGGACGATCTGGTCAGCGATCTGCTGGCAGCGCAAAGTGCAGGCGCCGAGATCGATGACAACGAGATCCTGTTCAATCTGTTTGCCCTGCTGGTGGCCGGCCACCTGACCACGGCCGATCTGATCGGCAATGGCATCTATCTGCTGCTGACCCATGACGACGCCCGCCGGGCCGTCCTCGACGATCCGAAGCTGATCAATGGTGCGGTCGAGGAAATTCTGCGCTACGAACCGCCGATCTCCTTCTCGGCCCGCTTCGCCAAGGCGGATGGCAAGGCCGGCGGCTGCCCGTATCACAAGGGCGACGCCCTGGTGGTCAGCCTGATCTCCGCCAACCGCGACGAAGACCGCATCGACGATCCGCACCGCTTCGACATCACGCGCCGCCCCAATCCGCACCTGTCGTTCGGAGCGGGCGCCCATATCTGCGTCGGCGCGCCCCTGGCCCGCATCGAAGGCCAGACGGCGATCCTCAGGCTTCTGCAACGCTTCCCGAACCTGCGACGTGCCGATGACAACCCGCCTGACTGGCGCGTGGTGCCAGGTGTGCGCGGACTGGCGAAACTGGACGTCGTTACCGGATAATCACCTGTGCCGGATGCGCTTTATAATGCATCCGGCAACTTGATTTTTAACCGGTTCGGGCGGATATTGACGATATGAACATGCCGCTTATTCAGAAGTCCGCCTCAACAAAGCGCTTGCCAAGGTCTGGAACCCGCAAGGCTGAGGTGTTGAGTGTGACAAAAGACGGCGTGAAAATCCTGAAACCCGTTCATAAGGCGACCAATTTCACGGCAAAAGAAGCGCGTGAAGCCGTGGCGCGTGCCTTGGGCAAAAGCGCCTGATTGATGAATTCCGAAGACGTATTCATCAATTGCCCGTTTTCGGATGACTACGATCTGCATTTTAAAGCCATACTTTTCACCATTATTCGCAGTGGTTTCAAGCCGCGCTGCGCACGGGAAGATGACGACGGCGGCGAAGTCCGGTTTGAAAAAATTTGTCGGATAATCGAAGACTGCAAATACGGCATCCACGATATTTCCAAGACAGAGCTGAACGGCATCCCGCCACTACCGCGTTTCAATATGCCACTCGAACTGGGTTTGTTTCTAGGTGCCAAAAAATATGGTGGTGATGTGCAATCCGGCAAGCGCGCCATCATTTTTGACAGGGAACCATTCCGCTATCCCGCCTTCATTTCTGATATCGCCGGGCAGGATATCCATACCCATGACGCCGATACAACCCGGTTAATCGTTGAATTGGCAGGATGGTTAAGGCGGGCTTCCCGCCGCAGGACAATTCCCGGTGGCGCCATTATCGCACAGGAATTCGATGCCTTTCTGGCTGGCCTGCCCGCTATTCTAGCCACACAACAACTGGCAGCCGAAGATTTGACATATAGCGACGACATCCTTCTGATGGCTGAATGGATATCGCAAAAGGACAGCCTATGATTCGCGCAGCCCTTTTACTGACAGCCACCCTGCTCGCTACCAGTGCCCACGCCGGGGAATCGGACTGGCGCGCCACCGATCCGCAAAACGTGCTGGTTATCGATACCGAAAAAGGCCGGCTATATATCGAACTGCATCCGGAACTGGCCCCCAGGGCGGTCGAGCGTATCAAGCTATTGGCGCGGCGCGGCACCTATGACGGGTTGAAATTCCACCGCGTCATTCCGGGCTTCGTGGCCCAGACCGGCAATCCGAACAATCATGACAGCGGCAAGACCGAACTGCCCAACCTGAAGCCGGAATTCCGTTTCCGACTGAACGCCGCCATGCCGCACACGGTCGTGGCACGCCCGGCAGGACTCAATGAGGGCTTTATGGGTGCCCTGCCCTATATCTCGGTCGACGAAACCCGCATGAGCGCTAATCCCGACCAGGCGGTGCATGCCTGGGCCACTCACTGCACCGGCACAATGGGCATGGGCCGTGATGACATGCCCGTCGATTCCGCCAATTCGGAAATCTATTTCATGCTGGCGCCCACCCAGCGGCTCGATCATGAATATACCCTGTTCGGTCAGGTGGTAGCTGGTGGTGATGTGCTGCAGGCGCTTAATGCCGGCGAGCCGCCGGCGCAGCCGGATTCGATGATCCGCGTGCAGGTGCTGGCCGATATGCCGAAAGCGCCGCATATAGAGATACTCAAGACGGACAGTGGAGCTTTCAAATCCCTGGCCGATCAGGTCCGCGTGGCGAAAGGCGCCGATTTCTCGATCTGCGATATCACCGTACCGGCAAGGGTAATTCCGTGACTGAATGGATTACTTCCGGAAAGGTGCGTGCGAGAGAAACGGCTGACGGCATCGAGATCATGATCGACGGCCTGACCACCCAGGCAAAATATTACAAGCCGCTGGTCTATGAGTTCTTCCGCAAGGAATGGCGGGGCAGTCGTGCGGCCTGGGGCGATTACGCCGTCGAAATCCGCATGGAGCATATCGGCGACCCGCCATGGATGGACCTCGACAATCTGGCCAAGGCCCTGCTCGACGCCATCAAGGGCTTTGTCTTCCACGATGACAGTCAGGTGGCCCGCCTGCTGGTCGAGCGTCATCCCGGCGAGCGCGAACAAATCCATATCCGCGTCTACGCGCTTAAACGCTAAGCAACCGCGTCAGGGTCTGCGCATTGCGGATGGCGTGGGTGTCATAGTCATTGTTGAAATAAGCCCATATGCGTTTGGCGCCGCTGGCCTTGATGCGCTCGGCCCAGTCCGCCAGTTCGGCATCGGAATAGTCGTAGCGATACCATTTTTCCGGCCCATGGAAGCGGATATAGACATCATCGGCCGTCCGGATCATGGCGTCGGGCAGTTTCGGCCCGCTGCAAGCGCAGAATATCGTGCCATGGACGCGGAAAGCGGCATAGACCTCTTCGTTCCACCAGCTTTCGTGACGAAACTCGACGACATTGCGCCGGCGGTGATCGAGCTGTGTGACGATCCGCTCCAGTTTTTCCGGCGAATAGCGAAAGCTTGCCGGAAACTGGAACAGGAAGCAGCCCATGCGCTCGCCCAGTATATCGGCAATATAACCGAAGTCCTCGACCAAGCCTTTTACGTCTTCGAATTGCCGGATGTGGGTGATCAGTTCACACACCTTTACGGTATAGACGAAATCCTTGCCCTCGGCCTGTCTGAGCCAGGTTTTTACCGTATTGACTGTCGGCCAGGAATAGAAGGTCGCATTTAGCTCGACGGTATCGAAGTGGTCCATATAATAGGCAAACCACTCTTTCGTCGGCATTTGCGTCGGGTAAAACTTGCCGCGCCAGTCCCAGTAAAACCAGCCGGAACAGGCTATGTTCAGAGCCGGCGGATTAGAAATGACCGGCCTGGTCTCGATATCCGCCAGGCGCGCCTTGTGCATCTTATCCGCGCGCATGGCGTTGGCGGCGCGCTGCTTCGCCCGGCGTTCGGCTTTCCTGGAGCGTCGTTCTTCCGGCGATAGTTTTGGTTTGTCTATCGGGCTTCCATCCATTCTCTTACGATCGGACAGACGGTATCAGAATTCAATTATGACCGCCTACCAGGACCAGGGCTCAAGCGCGCCCCAGATGGTCAGGATGAAGATATAGAACAGCCAGTAGAGCAGCATCAGGCCATGCGCCACCTTCTGCCAGGTCGGCCAGTCGTCACCGTACCGGCCGCGGCCGCTATAGACGAGGTAATAGGTCGCCACCTGATAGAGTGTGCCAAGCATCGCCACGAAGGCCAGTCCCGACGCCAGACGCACCTGTCCGGCCGGCCAGTGGGTAAACAGGTTGCCGGGATTATCCGCCAGCGCCTCATGCCAGGTATGGAAGATGAAAATAGCGGCCAGCCACAGCAATGACAGGCTGGCCGAAATGACCGTGGCACGTCCCTGTTCCTCAGTCGGATGCTCGTTGCGGCCAGGGCCCTTGGCCAGCATGATCCAGACAAAGATGCAGGTGGCGATCATGAGGGCCGTCAGCAGAGTCACGACCGACAGATTATACCACCACCCGACCCGTTCATAACGCGCCATGTTGCTGGCTGTCTCAAAACCGGAGACGTTTGTGCCATTGGCATTGAAAAGGAAGTGCAGCCCGCCGGTAACGGCCGCCGGACCGGCGTCTTCCGCGTCCTGCTGCGTGAAAAAGCCGGTAGCCGACGCCGGCACGAAGGCCGACAGGCCGTTCGGCGTGGTCAGGATCAGGCGCCCGTCGCCGTCTATACTGACGTCGACCGTGTTGAGCAGACGGGTCACCGCCCCCTCCAGTCCGCCGGAGGCGCGGCGGCTTGAGACATACTGACCTTCGATGGCCTTGTAATATTCACGATGCTGGGCATAGGCGTTGGCGGGCGAGGGCATGAGCGGCGGCTTGACCGTATCGCCGCTGAGATGATCGAGCAGCAGGTTGGGATAACTGGCCGTCAGGGCCGCGCCGGTCTGGGTATTGGCGGCGATAAAGATGCCGAGGTTCATTTCCGGCACGATGACCATATTGGCGTTGAACCACAGGGTCGTTCCGCCATGGCCATAGGTGGTGAAGCCGGCCGGCGCCTGGCGCACCATCAGGCCCGATGCCCAGCCGTTATAGCCCTCGGGCATCTTCAGCAGCGGCTGGCGAAAGGCATTGGCGGAATCGGTGTTGAAAAGCTGGATGCCGTCGATCTGGCCGTTGCCCAGCATCATCGCCATCAGCCGGGCCATGTCCTGTGCCGTAGACGAGGCGCCGAGCGCCCCGGACAGCGGAATGGCGTGCTCGAACGGCTGCGCCTCATAGGTGGCGCCATCCCACACAAATCCGTCGGAGAGGTCCTGGGTCAGTTCTGCCGACAATGGCACAGGCAGGTTTTCCAGTTCCAGCCCATCAGGGCTGTAGGGTTCGCGCAGACTTGTGTGATTCATGCCAAGCGGCTCGAAGATGCGCGATTCCATCAGGGTCGGCACGTCCTTCGCCCGCGCCGTCTGTTGCAGGGCGCGGGCGGCCAGCGCCGCACCGAAATTGGAATAGGAAGCGAATTCGCCCGGCTGGCGCACGCGCTTCGGACGGTGGACACGGAAATAGCTGTCCGCGCCGATGAGATGCGAACCATTGAGCTGGAACAGGTGTCCCAGGCTGGTGTCTTCATACCCGCTGGTATGGTCCATCAGTTCGCGCAGGGTGATGGGCTTGAAACGCCGGTCCTCGCTATAGACATCCGCGGGCAGGTAACTGCCGATCGAGGCATCCATGCCGATGCGGCCGGCTTCCAGTTCCTGGCGCGCCACGATCCAGGTAAAGGTCTTGGTGACCGAACCGATCCGGAACAGCGAATTACTGGGATCCACCCGGCGCAGCGGCGACAGGCGGTCATAGCCATATCCCTTGAGCAGCAGCGGTGTATTGCCCTGCACGACGGCGACCGTGGCGCCCAGTACATGATCGCGCTGCATCAGGGTGCGCACCACCGAGTCCGTGAAGGTTTCGATATCTTCGGCGCTGATCGGCGTTGTGGCCGTGCGCGGCGGCAGGGCGGAGGTGACAACCATCGGCGTGGCCGGCTTCGCTTCGGCGCCGGGAATAGCCGTCTGGTAGCCGATCGGGCCATTCGCCGGAGCCGCCGCCGGCGCGGCGGCCGGAATCGCAGCGGGCTTCGGTTTCGGACGCGGCTTCCTGGGCTCGGTCACGCTGGAGGAGACCGCTTCGGAAACAGCCGTCGGAACATAGGGCTTGAGTTCGGGAACCGGCGCGGCAGTGATTTCCGGTGCGGCAGTGATTTCCGGTGCGGCCGTCTTTGCTTCGGCCGTGGGCGGCGTGGATTGCGTAACCGCGGATCCGGCTGAGAGACAGGCTAGGCCAAGCGCCATCATTACGGCTATGCGTTTGCCCGTCATTCCCAATCCGTGACCGAAAGCCCGCAAAGCCATCTTCGATTCCATCCCGAACGCATTCGTCTGTTATGCGAATTTAGGCGATTCTGATGACGGACCTAGCGTCTTTTTTCGACGCCGGACGTTATTTTTTACGGAACTGATCCAGAGAAACGATCTTGGGCGCGTCGCCATCGGGCTCAGGCGTTTCTTCGGCCGGCGCCTCGCTCTTTTTGGGCCGCTCCGCCAAAGGCGCAAGCTCGGTGACGATGTCACCCACTTCTTCACTTTCGTCGAGATCCTGGGTCAGAGCCGCCGGATCGTCGACCTCGAACTCCAGCATGAACTGGGCGTGCGGATCGTGGAAGCGGGTGATGGTGTTATAGGGCACCGTCAGAATCTTGGGGGCGCCGCCGAAGGTCAGCGTGACTCGGAAGAAGTCGTCGGTTACCCGCAGGTCGCGGAACTGGTGCTGCAGCACGATGGTGATATCGTACGGATAGCGCGCCAGCAGATCGGCGGGAATTGAAACGCCGGGCGCTTTCGTCAGGAAGGTTATGTAGAAGTGGTGCTCGCCCGGCAGGCCTTCGACCGATGCGGCCCGCAACAGACCCTGCTTGATCACGCCACGCAGCGCATTCTGGGTCAGGTTGGCGTAATCCATCTGGTCGATGATCAGCTGATCTTCAGACATAAACAAGGAGCCTTTACGAGCGATATTGTGCAGTGCGCAGATTTAGCATGGCCACACAGAAACGAAACAGCAAATTGCCGTGAAACCCTAAAATATATGCCCACAAATATTATAAGGATTTAATCGGATTGATAGGTTTCATTAACTCCGGACTACTAAACGGGCATGAAACAGTATCTTTGGTAGTGGAGTAAGGGCAATGGCAGACAGAACCGCTGAGCAGCAGCACCGTCTGGACTTTGCCCGCATTGCCACGGACGATATAGAGCTGCTGCGGCAGGTGTGGCCGCGTATCGAACCCTTGCTGCCGCGTATTCTGACCGCTTTCTATGCACATGTCACCCGGGCGCCGCATCTGGCCAAGATGATCGGCGACCATGAAGCCCGGCTGCAAGGCGCCCAGAGCCGCCACTGGAAAACCCTCTTCACCGACGGCTTCAGCCAGACCTATTTCGACAATGCCCTGCGCATCGGCCAGACGCACCACCGGATTGGTCTTGAGCCCAGGTGGTATATCGCCGGATACCAGTTCGTACTCGACGAGCTGACCGCAGCGCTGACCCGGATCTACCGTTTCCGCCCCAAAACCCTCAGCCGCACGCTGATCACCGTCAACAAGGCCGTTTTCCTCGATCTCGATGTCGCCATCTCGACCTATCAGGCGGCCAGCGAAGGCACCATACTGGAGCGTGCCCGCAAGACGGAACACGCCATCGACCAGTTCCGCCGGGCCTTTGAGGTCATTGTCGGCGATGTCACGGATCAGTCCGCCAGCCTGCGATCGACCTCCCGCGACCTGGGTCAGGTGGCGGACAGCGCCCAGGCGACCTCCACCACCGTTGCCGAGGTCGCCAGCCGCGCCTCGCTGGATTCGCAGTCCGTTGCGGCCGCTTCCGAGCAATTGACCCGATCGATACAGGAAATCAGCAGCCAGGTCAGCGGGGCCAGTTCGGGTATCCGCGCCGTGGTCCATATGGCTGAGAGCTCCAGCACCGAGGTCGGTCAGCTGTCAGGCGCGGTCACCCAGATCGGCGACATACTGGGCCTGATCCAGGGGATCGCCTCACAGACCAACCTGCTGGCGCTCAACGCCACCATCGAAGCGGCCCGCGCCGGTGATGCCGGCAAGGGATTTGCCGTCGTCGCCACCGAAGTGAAGGCCCTGGCGGATCAGACGGCCCGCGCCACCACCGAAATCTCGCAGCATATCAAGGCTATTCGTGGCTCAACCGACCGGGCCGTCGCCTCGATCAGCGAGATTGTCGGCGCCGTCACCGAGGTCGAGACATCCAACACGTCGATCGCCGCAGCCATCGAGGAACAAAGCACCGCCACCAACGAGATCGCCGCCAGCATCCAGCATGTTTCCGACGCCTCGGCCAGCCTGTCGGACCATATTGCCAGCCTGAATCACGCCGTGAAGGAGACCCAGGCCGCGACCGCTTTCGTAGACGATTCCGCGCAGTCACTGGCCGCACAGTCGGGCGAACTGACCCGCCATGCCGAGCAGTTCTTTATCAATCTGCGCGCATCATGATTTTGCCTCGCGGCGTGCGTGCCTCCGCAGGACACTGCTGAGCTGCATGAATTGTGAAGAGTGCTGGCTTTCTGTTGCAAGGCAGCCAAACATTCCGCATTAAGATTGGAAGCGCCGGATATGAGATGGCGAAGTGGGAAGCTTCTGTTGCAAGGCGCTTCCCGGGCCCCGCCTAGGAGGCTTAGTTCCCAGGAGTTGTAGGCTGGATTAACCAGGCCGCATTACGCAGCGATGGCTTGATCCGAAGCGAAGTTATCGTTCGCAGTTAAAAAATGAGGCGATCACAGAGCCTCACACTGAGGGAAAGCTTCACCTTTACACGCCTGTCGATGCTGATCGGCCCCATAAAATGCCTTCAAAAGCCATAAGGGCTTCAAAAGGAGAATGGTGGAGCCGCCGGGAATCGCACCCGGGTCCAGTTCGCTTATTACGTGGGCGTTTATCCCCATAGTCGGGCCGAAACCCGACCTCACCAATATAGGCGCACCCGGCCCGCAAGGGAAGAGACCTCCGACAAAATCGTCCTTATGGAATTTTTGTCACGGATGCGTGAAGTCGCGGGGCAAATTTATATGCCCTGCCCTAGCGTGCCTGCATCACAGGTTTTAGCTGAGGAACTCCACCATGACCCGATCAAACCATCTTCGCGCAGCCGCCGCCTGCGGCCTTATCTTTGCCGTTTCGCTCGGCGGTCTTGCGGCCTGCAGCAAATCAACCAATGACAAGGTTGAAGAGACCACCACCAGCGTGGTGGCCGATGCCTCCGCCGCCGTCAGCAGCATCGGCGCCGATATGGATGCCAACAAGACGCAGGACTTCGTCACCAAGGCCGCCATCGCCGGCCTGTTTGAGGTCAAGACCAGCGAACTGGCCGTCAAGACCTCCAAGAATGCCGACGTTCTCGCCTTCGCCAAGATGATGGTCAAGGACCATACCGCTGCCGGCAAGAAGCTCGACACGGCCGCCGCCGTAACCTCCGGCCTGACCCCTCCGGTCGCGCTGGATGACGATCACCAGAAGAAACTGGACGACCTGGCTACCAAGACCGGCACTGATTTCGACAAGGCCTATGTCGATATCCAGCAGAGCGCCCATTCGGAAGCGGTCAGTCTGTTCGACGACTACTCAAAGAACGGCAAGGACGCAGCCCTGCAGACCTTCGCCACCGATACGCTGCCGACGCTCCAGGCGCACAAGGACAAGATCGACGCCTTCAAGGAATAGGTCGTCCTTTCTTATCAAGACAAACGCCCGTCTCTTGCAGAGGCGGGCGTTTTCCTGTGCGCCCTCTCCAAAAGTAACCATTTCTCTTACATTTCATTCATGAACCCCTTTTAATTTGATTTCGGCGGGCCCTTCCTTCACTTTAGCGTCAAGTTCGATCGTTATGGATCGATGTTTTCGGCTTCGGCCAATTACCAAGCCCTGCTCTGGCGCATTTCCTGAAAAACGCGACATTGAGTGAGGCCTGCGCCAAAGCCATTTGGAGGTTTAGTATGCGTAACATTATTTTCTATCCCGCCCTTGGCATGGCCAGCGCCTTGGCCCTTCTGGCCGCCGGCAGCGTGTGGGCGCAGGTACGCCTGCTCAGTGATGGCCCGCAGATCGAACTGCGTGACATGGTCGCCCGCGTCGTGGTGACACCCGAAGACCGCAGCGACATCGACATCCGCGTGCGCTACGGCAGCGTAAAGGTCCCGACCCTGATGGTGTCGCAGCGCGGCAGCACCACGGTGCTCAATGGCCATCTCAGCTCCGGTCGCCAGCCGAATTTCAGCTTCCGCATCAATGTCAACGACGATGACCAGGTCTCCATGCGCAATGGCAAGGTGCATATCGCCGGCCTCGGACTGGTGAACGTTTCCGACCTGCCGCTGGTCTTCGTCCGTGTGCCGGCCAATGCCGTGGTCAAGGATTCGGCCTATACCTTTGGCCGTGTCGGTCCCAGCAAGAGCCTGGATTTCATCATGAACGGCAGTGGCGAATGGGCCATAGAGCCGGTGAATGGCCCCCTCAACATCATCAACAGTGGGTCCGGCCAGATTTCCGTCATCAGCGCCGGCGACAGCATTGTCGACAATATGGGGTCCGGCGATATCAATCTCGGCGTGGTGCGCAATCTCCAGGCTGTCCTGACCGGCTCGGGCAATTTCAATGTCGCTCAAAGCAATAACACCATGCTGCAGAACCAGGGTGCCGGCGACGTCGATATCAAGCGCAGCGGCGCCCTGAAAGTGCAGCTTAACGGCTCCGGAGACCTTTCGCTTGGCGATATCATGGGCGGACTGAGCGTGGTCAATAACGGTTCCAGCGATATAAAGGTGGGACGCGTCGGCGGCCCCGTCAATCTCGATATTTCCGGCTCAGGCGACGTCTCGATCTCCACCGGACAGGTGCCGGCCTTCGTCCTGCGTGGCTCCGGTTCGGGTGATGTCAATTTCGGCGGCATCACCAATACGGTCAATGTCGACACCAACGGTTCGGGTGATGTCAGCATCATGAAGGCCACGGGTGCGGTGATTACCAAGGTGGTCGGCTCCGGCGAGATGCATATCGGCCATTAGGCCTTATCCTCGCGGATGAGGACTTACCGCCAAGGGCCACGCATGGATTGGCCCGACACTGCCTGAAAATCTATCCCCACCACGGGTGGGCGGTGCAAACTACGGGCATGACCTGTACAGACACGCACCCCCACCGCCCTGACCTGCGCCGCCGCGCCGAACGGCTGATGTCGCCCTGGATACGGCGCCCGTACCGCAAACCCTGCCTGACATAATGCGCGCCGCCCGCGCCCTTATGGTCATCGACCGTTTGCTAAGTCAGTTATGGCCCGCGACGCCGGTAAAATCCGGACGCCAGGCCATCACCAGGCCCGTCGATTTAGCGCCCCCTGCTTCATTGCCGGATGATGCCGGAAAGGTCACGCTGCCTGCCATGGCGGCCGGCACGACCGGCACCCCGCAGCCAAACCGCCATCAGCGCCGCCTTCAAGCCGCGGGGGATCGCAAGCTTCGCGCCGATAGTGACGCCATTTCCGCCATGAAACCGGCTGAACCTTTGCATCGGCTGGAAAATTCAGCACCGGATTATGATCCCGGAAGGCCGGTGCGACAGCCTGCCGCACATATTTCATCCGAAATTACCGCTTGAATTTCGGAAATTTTCCGAAGTTGCGACAGCACACGCATAACTCTTGTTGCATCGCACAATAAATTTCAAATATTAACGTTTTGTAATTTTAACGTATTGAATTTGTTCGATTATTACATCTCATTCATGACATCGTATTAATTTGAACTATGCACGTGGAGGGCGCATATGAGGGTCATCGAAGCAAATCTAAAGGAGATTTAAACCATGACTGCCCAGCTCTACACCGCCACCGCCCTTGCCGCCGGCACCCTCTTCATGATCGCCGCCCTGCTCACCGTCGGCCAGTTCTAAACCCCGCCATTTTGAAAGGATCACTCCCATGACCAATACTTATATGCCCGTCGCCGCCGTTTCCGCCCTCGCCGCCTTCACCCTGTTCATGGTGATCGCCCTGGCCACGGTCGGCTTGTAAACGTCCTCATTCATTCCGAAAGGTACACATCATGTCCCTCTCAATCCCCGCCGTCTCCGGCCTGGCCGCCTTTACCCTGTTCATGCTGGCCGCACTCCTGAGCATCGGCCATATCTAGGGTCGATCATGTCACACAGCGTAAAAATAAGGCGCGGAGAGCCCGGCTCCCGCGCCTATTTCTTTGTCTGATTGCCAGTCGATGTCAGCCCGGATGGACCATGTTTTCCGGACGGACGAACTGGTCGAACTCCTCATTGGTCAGGTAACCGCCGCCGACGGCTTCCTCGCGCAGGGTGGTGCCGTTCTTGTGGGCGGTCTTGGCGATCTTGGCGCAGGCGTCATAACCCAGCTTGCCATTCAACGCTGTCACCAGCATCAGCGAGTTTTCCAGGCCGCGCTTGATGTTGTCGAGACGCGGCTCTATGCCGGTCACGCAGTTGTCGGTGAAGGAGACCGCGGCGTCGGCCAGCAGGCGCACGCTCTGCAGGAAGTTATAGGCCATGACAGGGTTGAAGACGTTCAGCTCAAAATGGCCTTGTGAACCGGCGAAGGTCAGCGCGGCGTTATTGCCGAATATCTGCACGCAGACCTGCGTCATCGCCTCGCACTGGGTCGGATTGACCTTGCCCGGCATGATCGACGAGCCCGGCTCGTTTTCCGGCAGGGCCAGTTCGCCCAGGCCCGAACGCGGGCCGGAACCGAGGAAGCGGATGTCATTGGCGATCTTGAACAGCGAGGCGGCCACCGTATTGATGGCGCCGTGGCTGAAGACCATGGCGTCGTGGGCGGCCAGGGCCTCGAACTTGTTCGGCGCCGTGGTGAACCCCATGCCGGTGATCGAGGCGATCTTCTCGGCCACGCCTTCGGCAAAGCCGATCGGGGCGTTCAGGCCGGTGCCGACCGCGGTGCCGCCCTGGGCCAGTTGCATCAGCTTCGGCAGGGTCTGGTTGATGCGCTCGATGCCGTTGGTCAGTTGCTGGGTATAGCCGCCGAACTCCTGACCGAGGGTCAGCGGAGTGGCGTCCTGCGTATGGGTACGGCCGATCTTGATGATGTCCTTCCAGGCCTCGGCCTTGTCGTTCAGGGCATTGCGCAGGGTCTGCAACGCCGGCAGCAGGCGGTGAACGATTTCTTCCGCGCAGGCCACGTGCATGGCCGTCGGATAGGTGTCGTTCGACGATTGCGACATGTTGACGTGGTCATTGGGGTGGACGGGCTTCTTGGTGCCCATCTCGCCGCCCAGGATCTCGATGGCGCGGTTGGAGATCACCTCGTTGGCGTTCATGTTCGACTGGGTGCCGGAACCGGTCTGCCAGACGACCAGTGGGAAGTGCTCATCGAGCTTGCCTTCCATGACCTCATTGGCGGCCTGGATGATGGCGGCGCCGATCTTCGGGTCAAGCTTGCCGAGCGCCATATTGGTTTCGGCGGTGGCGCGCTTGACGATGCCGAGGGCACGCACGATTGGCAGGGGCTGCTTTTCCCAGCCGATCTTGAAATTGCCGAGCGAGCGCTGGGCCTGGGCGCCCCAGTACTTGGAGTTATCGACCTCGATCGGGCCAAAGGTATCGGTTTCGGTGCGGGTGGTCTTGGTCATCTTGGAAGGCTCCGTGGGAGGTGTCGGATCGGTTGGGCCGGCTTGAATGGTGGTGGTTGTTTCCAGCTCAGGCGTAAAGCTGGTGGCAGTGATCCGTCGCTTTTTCTTCGAACCGGACAACCAGTCTAACAACCCCATAACGCCCTCCATAACCGGCAAAAAACGTGCGCCTATCCGTTATGTCCACAGGGCCTAAAGCGCAATGAATTTATGCGTAACCGGGTATATTTTCGCATCCCCTTGTACCTCCCCACCTCTGGTGGGGAGGGGGACCGCGCCTCTCTTGAGGCGTGGTGGTGGTGGGAGTTCTTACTCCACTAAAAGAAAGCAAGAAACCCCACCACCACTCGCTTCGCTCATGGTCCCCCTCCCCGGCATAGCCCGGTAGGCACAAGGGGATTACTTAGCTGTTCATCTCATGTATCACTAACGCATGAAACAAAGCGATCTTGAAACATTGTGGAAATTTGTGCGTGGCGATCTTACCGCTCCCGAATTTGAATCTTGGCTCTATGCACATGAGGGATTGGAAAACACGCTTGGCAGTGCTTTGCACCTGGAATTGATAGCGGCAAATTATCAAAATCATGAGGATGTATTTAACGTCCAAGAGACGCTTCGCACCTCGCTTCGTCCACCTTTAAAATGCGAATGTCTGCTGCTCCCAGACCTCGCCGTTATTCCGATGGGGTGTGACGGTCTGGACAAACGCTTCTTTGCAACGGTCCAGGGAATTCGCTCATACGGGCGCAATTTGTGGTGGCTGCATCTGTCCCATTGCAAGGTTTGCGGGCAGAACTGGCTGATTGCTCAGGAAGAGCGGATTTACGACGACTATATGATCAAACGCCTTACGGAAGAAGAAGCCAATCAGATCGTAAATACCGACAAATGGCCGGATGACTTTCTGACCTATGAAAACGTTCTGAAAGTTGGGCAGACGCTTAGCAAGGCATGTCGTTTCTTCGATCCAATGTCTTATTCACTCATCGACACCGTAAAAGACCTACGGCGCGAAAGACCCGGCATAAAAACACCAGAAATGGCGACACTGCTTGGCATAACTGCCGAGCATGTGAATGAATTGATCAAGGTCAGCTAGACCGTCTCCGCCAGGAAGCCGCCGGTCTGGCGGGCCCACAGCCGGGCATAGAGGCCGCCGGAACGCACCAGCTCGTCATGGGTGCCCGTCTCGATAATGCGGCCGGCATCGATCACCACCAGCCGGTCCATACGAGCGATGGTCGACAGCCGGTGCGCGATGGCGATGACCGTCTTGCCCTGCATCAGTTCCAGCAGGCTTTCCTGGATCGCCGCTTCAACCTCGGAATCGAGCGCCGATGTGGCTTCATCGAGCACCAGGATCGGCGCATTCTTCAGCAGTACCCGCGCAATGGCGATACGTTGCCGTTGACCGCCGGAAAGCTTGACCCCGCGCTCGCCGACATGGGCGTCATAGCCTGTGCGACCCTGGCCGTCGTTCAAGTCAGGGATAAAGCCCGCCGCATGGGCCCTTGCCGACGCCCGGTCGATCTCGACCTGAGAGGCGCCCGGCGAGCCATAGGCGATATTGTCGCGGATCGAGCGATGCAGCAGCGAGGTATCCTGCGTCACCATGCCAATATGGGCGCGCAGGGTTTCCTGATTGACCGCCGCGATATCCTGGCCATCAATGCGGATATGCCCGCTCTTCAGGTCGTAGAGCCGCAGGAACAGGTTGACGAGCGTCGACTTGCCGGCGCCCGAAGGCCCGACCAGCCCGATCTTTTCCCCCGGCGCGATGGTCAGGCTAAAATCCTGGATCGCCGGCAGATCGCCGTAGCTAAAGCCGACATGATCGAAACGGATCTCGCCCTGGCGTATTTCCAGCGCCGGCGCCGCTTCCACATCCACCACCGTATGCGGACGCGAAATGGTCTCGATGCCGTTCTGCACCGAGCCGATATTCTCGAACAGGCTCGTCACCTGAAACATGACCCAGTTCGACATGCTGATCAGCCGCTGCGTCAGGGCGCCGATCAGGGCGATGGCGCCGACCGTGATCAGGCCCTGGCTCCATAACCAGATGGCCAGGGCCGCCATGACCAGCAGCAGCAGGGCGTTGATGACGGCGGTGCTGTTATCGAGGCCGGTGATCAGACGTTCCTGCACCTGCCATTTCTGGCTGTTGGTCAGCAGGCCTTCGCGCACATAGTCGTCCTCGTGGCTCGTACCGGCGAAGAGCTTGACCGTCTGGATATTGGTGTAGGTATCGACAATCCGCCCAACGAGCGCCGAGCGTGCCTCCGCCCCCTCACTGGCCGCAACGCCGAGCTTTGGCACGAAAAAAGCGCAAACCAGACCGTAAACAACACTCCACACCACCAGCGGGATCACCAGCCGCCAGTCGGCCTGAAAGAACAGCACAATGGCGCTGCCGAAGTAGATAACGACATATAGCAGGGTATCGCACAGGGTCGTCAGGGTATTGCGCACCGCCGAGGCGGTTTCGACCACCTTGGAGGCAACGCGCCCGGCATAGTCATTGGTAAAGAAGCCGATCGACTGGCGCACGACATGGCGGTGTGATTGCCAGCGGATCAGGTTGGGGAAGTTGCTGGTAATCGCCTGACGCAGGAACAGCGAATGGATGAAGCCAATCAGCGGCCAGGCGATGCCGATGATCACCGCCATGCGGATAAAGTCATGACCATGCGCGCGCCAGAGATCGGCAGGCCTGGTATGGGTCAGATAATCGACAATATCCGCCATAAAGCGGAACACAGCCACTTCGGTAATTGTGTAAAGAAATCCGGCGATCAGGATGGCTAGGAAGAGCGGCCAGGCCTGTTTGAGAAACTGCCAGAAAAAGAGCAGCAACTTATCGGGTGGTGGTCCGTCTTCATGGGGGCCGAACGGATCGATCATCCGTTCGAAGCGGCTATAGAGGGCATTGATCAGGGACATGCCCTGCATATGCGCTTACCTCTGGCAAAAAGAAACCCCGCCAGAGAGACTCTAGCGGGGCCACTTGTGATCTTATGGGTGAAGGGCCTGTAGCCCTTCTACTTCGCGCCGAAGAGACGGGCCCAGAAACCGGGCTTCTTCTTGGCGGCCGTTGCCGTGCTGGCGGTGAAATCGCTGGCCTTCTGAGTCACATTGGCGGTGACTTCATCGGCCTTCCTGGCGAAATCGTCGATAGCCGGTTTGGCGGCTTTCACAGCGTCATCGAGCTTGTCCTTGGCGGCATCCACGGCGGCTTCAGCCTTGGCGGCAGCTTCCTTGATCACCGGCGCGGCGGCGGCCTTCAGGTCGGCAGCCTTTTCAGCCACATCGGCCTTGGCTTCGGCAGCTGCTACCTTCACGGTTTCAACGGCCTTGGCGACCTTGGCCCTGGCTTCGGTCACGGTTTTCTTGGCAGCCGCTTTCTGAGCAGCAGGCTTGGCCTTGGCTGCCGGTGCGGCAACGGCCTTGGTGGCCTTCGCCTTGGCAGCCGTGGCGGCTTTCTTCACGGTCTTGACGGCGGCGTCAGCCTTCTTCTCAACCTTCTTGGCTTCGGCGACGACCGGCTTTTTGACGTCGGCAACCAGAGACTTGGTGGCGGCAGCGGCCTTCTTTGGCGCGGCCTTCACAGCGGCTGTGGTTTTGGCAGCGGCCGTCTTGGTAGCGGCAGTCGCCTTGGCCGGTGCGGCTTTCACAGCCGAAGCCACCTTCTTGGCAGCGGGCTTCGCCGCGGCCACAGCCTTTTCTGCCGGCGCCTTGCGGGCCAGGGTCTTCTTCACACCGGCATCGGCCGGAATGTCTTTATTTTCGCCAGTCGTTGATTTTGTGGTAGCTCTCGCCATCGTCTGTCCTTAAATGCCCCGTTCAGGAGTGCGCATCCATCGCGCCTTAAAAGTGAAGTTACCCGAATCGGCCGATCAAATCAAATAAAGCCTATTCATAATCTTATCGCAGAGCAATATGACCTACAATCCGCAGCAAATCATCGCCCGTGGCCCCCGTTTAGTCTCGGAATCCGCCGCCGACGCCATTGACGACGACATTTTGCTGGAAGGTGCCACCTATTCGATTCTTGAAGAGGACGAAGACAGGAACATCTGGCGCATCGACGCCTTCCCGACCACCGAGGAAGAAAGCACGCGCCTGCAGGAAATCCTGGCTGGTTTTCCGGAACTGACGGTCACCGCCGATCAACTGGCCGATGCCGACTGGCTGGCCATGGCGCTCTCCGGACTGCCGCCGGTGCGCGCGGGGCGTTTCTTCGTCTATGGCATCCATGATCGCGGCCGCGCGCCGGATAATACGGTCAATCTGCGCATCGAAGCCGGCGCCGCCTTCGGCACCGGCCACCACGGCACCACAGTCGGCTGCCTGCAGGCCTATAACGATCTGCTGAAATCGAAGCGTTTCAACCGCGTGCTCGATGTCGGTGCCGGCACCGGCGTGCTGGCCATCGCCGCCGCCCGGACCGGCACGAAGGTCGCCGTCGGTACGGATATCGACGAAAATAGTGTGCGCATTTCCAATGAAAATGCCGCGCTCAACAAGTGCAATGCGCGATTTGTCTATGCCAACGGCCTCAACCACCGCCTCGTCCGGCAGGATGCGCCCTATGAGCTGGTGTTCGCCAATATCCTGGCGCGCCCGCTGGTCAGCCTGTCCATGCCCATTCGTGGCGCGCTCAAGCCCGGCGGCCTTGTCATACTGTCCGGTCTTTTACGCACCCAGGAGCGTTTCGTGAAAGCCGCCTATCTCAGCAAGGGCTTCCGCTTCATCCGCCATATCCACCGCGACGCCTGGTGCACCCTGGTCATGGAAAAAATCTAAGGGATTTTTCACCTTTCCTTAGAAGAAACGCCGCAACAGCGGCAGCGCGCAGTCGCGCTTGCCAAAAGACTAGTCGCCTTTTGGAGACTTTTTCCTTTCTCCTCCCTTGCGCAGCGGGGAGGAGAATTGGCCAAAAAACCACAGTCTACGGACAATTTTGAACAGCGTTATCTGGACACTTGAATTTGTATGATTTTCCGGCACAATAAATAAATCAAATAAAAGAAACCCGCCAAATGGGTTTTACCGGGAGAGCGCCAATGTTCATGCAAAAGATCCTCGCCGCTACAGTTGCGGCCTCTGCTCTGCTGGCGACTGCCCCCGCCATCGCACAAGACCCGAGGCCCGCGCCGATGGTCATCTATGACGACGAACTGAAAAACGACTGGCAGAGCTGGAGCTGGGGTGTCACCCTGCAAATGTCCGTGCCCGCCGGCGAGGTCAAGCCAATCAAGGTGGAGGGCACGCCCTGGTCGGCGCTCGACCTGCACCATTCGGCGATTTCGACCAAAGGCTATTCCAAACTGACCTTCTTTATCAATGGCGGGACCGATGGCGGCCAGCAACTGATGGTCAAGGTGAAAGCCGCCGGCGGCACGGCCATCGATTCCAACTATACCATCGCCCCCAAGGTCAAAACCTGGGTGATTGTCGAAGTGCCGCTGAAAGACATCGGCGCCGATGACAAGATGATCGAGGACGTTTTTATCCAGGGCGGCGCCGAAGCCTACAAACCCTATTACATCACCAAGATTCAGCTTGAGTAGCCCTTAAGATCATTTGAAACCACGCAACGGCGGTCTATAAGGAGGCATTAATGACGAGGCTTCCCATGACTGCCGATACGCTCTACGATTCTGTTCATTTCCAGCATTTCGATGTCACCACCCAGCCGTCGCAGGGCGTGACCCATGTGGCCGCCCTGCGCGCTGAAATGCGGAAGATGGGGCTGGACGGTTTCATCGTGCCCCACGAGGACGAGCATCAGAATGAATACCTGCCCGACGCCAATGAGCGTCTGGCCTGGGTTTCCGGCTTCACCGGTTCGGCCGGGGCGGCGATCATCTTCATGGACCGCGCCATCCTTTTCGCCGATGGCCGCTATACCCTGCAATCACGCGAACAGACCGATCCCTCGGTCTTTACAGTCGAGGATTTCAACGCCACTTCACTGGCCGATACGGTGGCGAAAGCGCCGCGCGGATCGGTGATCGGCTATGATGCGGCCCTCATCAGCCCGTTCAGTCTGAATGCCCTGCAGGCCGCCGCCGCTGGTGCCGGCGTGACCCTGAAATCGGTCTCGCCCAATCCACTCGACCTCGCCTGGGGATCGGCTCGCCCGGCCCAGCCGATGGCCCTGATCGTGCCGCAGCCGCTGGAATATGCCGGCGTCGCCTCAGCCGATAAACGTGCTCATCTGGCCGCTCTGCTGAAATCAAACGGCATCGCTGCGGCCCTGATCACCGCGCCCTCGTCTTTGGCCTGGCTATTCAATATCCGGGGTGGCGATGTTATCCGCTCCCCCCTGCCACTCGGTCAGGCGATCCTGAAAAGCGACGGCTCGGCAGACCTCTTTATCGAACCGGCCAAGGTCAGCGACGGCCTGCTCGAATGGCTGGGCAACGAGGTGACCGTGGCCGGACCGCAGGACGTGACCAGGAACCTGAAAGCCTTTGCCGGCGAAAACGTGCTGATCGACGCCAACCTCTCCTCCGCCTATTGGCTGGAGGCCATCAAGGCCGCTGGTGCTGCGCCACTAACCGCCGATGATCCCTGCCTGCTGCCGCGCGCCTGCAAGAACGATATCGAGATCGCCGGCACCACCGCCGCGCATATCCGCGACGGCGCCCTGCTGACCACCTTCCTGCACTGGGTCGCGATTGAGGCGCAGGAGACCCTGCCGACCGAGATCGAGGTGGCGCAAAAGCTGGAACAGATCCGCAAAGCAGGCAGCGATATCCGCGACCTCAGCTTCGATACCATTTCCGGTTTCGGCCCGCATGGCGCTTTGCCGCACTACAAGGTCAATGTGTCGAGCGATCTGAAAACCGCCAAGGGCAATCTGCTGCTGGTCGATTCCGGCGGGCAGTTCCTTGACGGCACCACAGACGTAACGCGTACCATGGCGATGGGCGAACCGACGGCTGAACACCGGCGCATGTTTACCCTGGTGCTGAAGGGCCATATCGCCCTGGCAACCGTGAAATTCCCTGCCGGTACCACCGGTACGCATCTCGATGCCCTGGCGCGGCAATTCCTGTGGGCCGAGGGCTTCGACTATGACCACGGCACCGGCCATGGCGTCGGCGTCTACTTGGGCGTCCACGAAGGCCCACAGCGTATCGCCAAGGCGCTGAATCGCTATGCCCTGCAAACCGGCATGATTGTTTCCAACGAGCCGGGCTTCTACAAGGCGGGCGAATTCGGCATCCGCATCGAGAACCTGCAATATGTCACCGAAGCGGAAATCCCCGCCGGCGGCGAACGCCCGATGCACCGCTTCGAGAACCTGACCTGGGCGCCGATCGACCGCAATCTGATCGACGTTACACTCCTCTCCCCTTCTGAACGCGCCTATATGGACGGCTACCACGCCAAGTGCGTTGAGCTGCTGAGCCCGCTGGTATCGGACGAAGTGCGGGCGTGGCTGATCGAGGTGTGTAAACCACTCTAAACGGTGCTGGCCTTGCCCGGATGGTGACCGGCACGCTGAGGCAGGAAGGCGATCAAGGCGATAATGGCCACCGCCAGAACCGCCGAAGCGATCGGCCGGCTGAGATTCAGCCCGCCATGATCCAGCGGCTTGTCAAGGAAGTCACCCACCGTGGCGCCGAGAGGGCGAGTCAGGATGAAGGCCGCCCAGAAAAGCAGAACGCGTGAGACTTTCGTTCGGAAATACAGCAGGGAGACGACACCCAGGGCTATGGCGAAAACCGCCGCGCCACCCAGGAAACCCAATCCTGTATCATCGGCCATCCAATCCCCCAGAGCCGTACCCAGGGTTTGGGAAAAGGTGATCGCCAGCCAGTAAAAAGCTTCGACACGCGGCGTATTGACCGTATCCACCGAGATTGACTTCTCGACAAAATACCAGATTGCCAGAACAGCGATGACGCAGGTCAGAAGTATCGCCGAACCGCCAGTATAGCCGATCCCCAGCGAGCGGTCGAAAAAGTCCGCCATAGTGGTGCCCGCCGTGGTCGAGGCGATGATCGTTGCCCAGTAAAGCCAGGGATGGAACTTTTTCGTCAGAATCTGCGTAATGACCAGGACAATCAGAAGCCCCAGAAAGATGAAGGTCCCGGTCAGATAACCGAGATTCATGGTCATGGTGACGGTATCACCGCCGGTTTCCCCCAGGGTCGTGGCCAGTATCTTGATAATCCAGAAGCCGAGCGTTACCGCTGGCACCTTGCTCAGAATCTGATCCCTGCTCATTGGTCAGTCTCGCTTTCAAAAAGTCGTCTGAAGGGCAGCGTAACCGTTATAACGCGCCGTTTCACCGGTATTCTGTAAATTGGGCCCAATATAGGCCAGCAAATGATAATGCGCGTTCAGATCATAGGTCACGCCGGCGCCGATGGCTGTGGAGGCCCGCCCGCCTTTTGTATCTGCCGTTTCATGTACAATCTCGGCGCCAATGTGCAGGTCCCGCATCAGATCGCGGGTCACCACCCAGCCCACCTGACAATAGTTTCGGGCATTACCCGCGTGATTATAGACACAACCACCGCCGCCATAGGTCGACCAGCCATCGCCATCGCGTCCGATCCACACCGGCAGGAAAAGGGCGGCGTGGTCATCACCGACAGTATCGTTGGCACTTTTCAGGAGGATACGCGGATAGACCGCCACGTCCCAACCGAAGCTTTCCTGATGCAGGAAACGGTATTTAGCAGCCAGCTCGATATTACCTATGCCGCTGGCCGCATGGCCTGTTTTCGGATGATCATATTCCAAAGGTATGGCGATATTGATGTGCAGATCAGGCGCGAGGCCGTAATTGAAATCAATGCCTGATGCCCCTGCGAAACCATCACGTGTCGTGGAACCTGCTGCGAAATAGAAGGTCTCGAAATGATGAAGATCAACCGGCGCCGGATCATCGGTGATATACGGCGGTCCCGCCAGCGTGACTGTGGGCAGGAGACATAATGCCATAACAAGACCCAGCCATTTGATCATCGTCTATCCCCGGCCATAAAGCGGCATGGCCGTGGCCATGATGGTCACGAACGGCATGTTGGCTTCCGGCGGCAGTTCGGCCATGTGGCGGACGGTACGCGCCACATGAGCCATGTCAAACCGCGGTTCCGCGCGGATATCCCCATTCGCCTGCAGGATACCGGCCTCCATCTGAGTGGACATATCGCTGACGACATTACCGATATCGATTTGCGACGCCGTTATGCCGAACGCCCGGCCGTCCAGGATCAGCGATTTCGTCAGACCGGTTATGGCATGTTTGCTGGTGGCATAGGGCGCAGCATTCGGGCGTGGTGCATAGGCGGAGATAGAGCCGTTATTGATGATGCGGCCCCCCTGTGGTGATTGCGCCTTCATGACCTTCATCACCGCACGGGCGCATAACAATGGCCCAAGTACATTGGTGTCAATCACCGCCTTGATCTGCGTGGCATCCAGCTCATCCAGGGGCACCGCCGGGGCATTGATACCGGCATTATTGAACAGTAGATCGACCCGCCCAAAGCGCTCCGTGGCAGCGCTGAACAAGGCCTCGACCTGAGCGGGATCACTCACATCCGTTGCGATGCACAGACCATCTGCGATAGTAAGCGCCAGGGTTTCTTCCAGCCTGTCCAGACGACGGCCGGCGAGAACGAGATGGAAACCGGCCAGAGCCAGTTCGAGCGCTACGGCCCGGCCGATACCACTGCCGGCGCCGGTTATGACGGCTATCGGTTTCATGTGTTGATCATCGCCAGCCACTCGTCCTCTGTGAGCGTGGCAACGCCCAGTTCAACGGCCTTTTTCAGCTTGGAACCGGCGCCGGGGCCAGCCACCAGATAGTCAGTCTTGGCCGAGACCGAACCGGCCACCTTGGCGCCGAGGCGCTCGGCCTGCGCCTTGGCTTCGTCACGCGTAAAGCGTTCCAGCGAACCGGTGAAAACCACCGTCTTGCCGGACACGGCATGGTCGCCGGCCACGGCCTCGGCGTCCTGCACGCGCACCTGTTCGAGGAAGCGCTCGTAAATCTCACGCTGATAAGGATGGGCGAAATAGCTGACCAGGGCGCCGGCGACCACCGGACCAATCTGGTCCTGGTGCGAGATGCCCTCGCGGGCTGCTTCATCGCCCTCGGCCGCCGCTACCATCACTTCATGGAAATGGCGTTCGCTGCCATAGGCACGGGCCAGAAGGCGAGCGGTGGTCTCGCCGATATGCTTGATACCGAGAGCAGCGATGAAACGATCAAGCGGCAGATCACGGCGCGTCTCGATGGAATCGAACAGCTTGTCGATACCGGCAAAGGCGCGATCAGAATCGGATAGCGCCTTGGCGGTCACTTCCCCCTTCTTTTCCTGACGCAGCAGGGACTGGCGCTTGCGTTCCTCCAGCACGGCGGCGCGCGCCTGATCGGCTTGCTCACGCAAACGGAAAATATCGGCTGGCTCATTCAGGATTCCGGCGCGGTGGAAAATATCGATATTGCTTTCACCGAGCCCTTCGATATCAAGCACGCGGCGGCTGACGACATATTTCAGATATTCGATGCGCTGGTGCGGACAGGCCTGATCGCCGGAGCACTTGCGTGCCACGCCTTCCTCGCCCTTGGCATTTGTTTCGCGCACCACCTCAGTTTTCAGCGGGCACGGGCAGACGGTCGGGAACGCGTACTTCGGCGCCTCCGCCGGGCGCTCGTTCAGTTCGACACCAACGATCTGCGGAATGACATCGCCAGCGCGCTGCACGCGCACCATGTCGCCGATATGGATATCCTTGCGTTCGATCTCGTCGGCATTATGCAGGGTGACATTGGTGACGACCACGCCGCCGACATTGATCGGCTCCAGCCGCGCCACCGGCGTCAGCGTGCCCATGCGGCCGACCTGAATATCGATGGCCATCAGGCGTGTCAGCGCCTGCTGCGCCGGAAATTTGTGCGCGATGGCCCAGCGCGGCGAGCGCGATACGAAACCCAGTCGGCGCTGCCAATCGAGACGGTCGACCTTGTAGACGACGCCGTCGATATCATAGCCGAGACCGGAGCGTTCACGGCCGATATGGTCGTAGACCTCCAACAGGCCCTGCGCGCCTTCGACACGGCGCGAGTTCGGATTGACCTGGAAACCCCATTCGCGGAATTTTTCCAATGCTTCGGATTGGGTAGCGACGAAGTTTTCATCGCTGACCTCGCCCCAGGCATAGGCAAAGAAACGCAAGGGACGAGATGCCGTAATCGCCGCATCCAGTTGCCGAAGCGCTCCGGAGGCCGAATTACGCGGATTGGCGAAGGTTTTGGTGCCCTCCTCCACCGCCTTGGCGTTCATCTCGGCGAATTCCTTCAGCGGCATATAGACTTCGCCGCGGATTTCAATGCGCTCCGGAAATCCTGAACCGTTCAAACGGTGCGGCACATCCTTGATGGTTTTCGCGTTCTCGGTGATATCCTCGCCGGTGCGGCCGTCACCGCGCGTGGCGGCGCGGACCAGTTCGCCCTTCACATACAAGAGACTGCACGACACACCATCGATCTTCGGCTCGGCGGCGAAGGCGACAACCTCGTCTTCCGGCAGACGCAGGAACCGGCGGATGCGATCCTCGAAATCGGTGACGTCTTCGGCGGCAAAGGCATTGTCCAGCGACAACATGGGGATGCCATGCTGAACCGGCGAAAACTTGGCCGAGGCCGTGCCCCCGACCGTCTGGGTCGGGCTGTCCGGCGTTTTCAGCTCAGGAAATTCGGCTTCCAGCGCCCGCAATTCGGCTTCCAGCGCGTCATAGTCCGCATCGGTCAGTTCCGGCGTTTCCTGGTTGTAGTACAGGTCGCGGTGGTACTGGATTTGAGCGGAAAGCTCGGCATGGCGGGCGCGGGCGTCGTCGATAGTCATAAAAGGCCTCTGGTCGTTTCGCCCTTTTCTACTGCCACACTCACCCCAGATTGTCAGTATTGTTCCACGGTTCATCCCCGCGTGTTTCGAGGCTGCCGCGTGTCAGGCGATAACAGAACAGGATGAGGCAGAAGAGCCCGCCGACCACCAGACCGAAATTGAGATAGGTATGCAGTTTGGCGGCGAATTCCGGTGTCAGGCGGTACTGCCAGCCATAGGTATGCAGGGTAACACCGGCGCAGATTGCAATGGTTATCCCCGCGGAAACGACGAATTGCATGATAAAGAAGAAGATATGGCGTATGATGAACATCGCTTGAGGCCTCCTTGGCCCCTGCCCGATTATACGCTTTCGGCGGCCTTTAGTCTAATCGCCGCCGCGCGAGCTTCCGGCGTGATCTCGGCGCCGGAGAGCATCCGCGCCAGTTCTTCCAGCGCCGCCTCCGGTTCGAGCACGGTCACGGTCGAGCGCACGCTGTCATTATGCTCGGCCTTGGAGACCTTGAGGTGCTGGTCGCCGCGTGCCGCCACCTGCGGCGAGTGCGTGACCACGATCACCTGCTGATTCTGCGCCAGACGCTTGAGGCGCAGGCCCACCGCATCGGCCACGGCCCCGCCGACGCCCTGATCGACTTCATCGAAGATCATCACCGGGCCAGGTGCATCCTCACCGCCACGTGACGCCAGCGCCGCTTTCAGCGCCAAGGCAAAGCGCGCCAGTTCCCCGCCGGAAGCAATCGCGCCCAGGCCGCCCCATTCCGCGCCTGGATTGGTCTTGACTTCGAATTCGACGACATCGCCGCCCGTCTGGCCATAGCGTTCCGGTTCCAGCGGCCGCAGGGCCACACGGAAACGCGCCTTGTCGAGCTTAAGCGGCACCAGCTCGCTCATCACCGCTGCCGCCAGCGCTTCGCCGGCCTGTGCGCGTTTCGCCCGCAATGCCTCGACGGCTGCATGGAAGGTCTTCTGCGCTTCGTGCATGGCAATGGTCAGACGGCCAAGATGTGCGTCCAGATCCTCGATCTGGTTGAGGCTGGCGGCGATACGTGTGCGCTCCTTCGGCAGGTCTTCGACCAATACACTGAGCTTACGTGCCATGGCGCGCAGGGCAAACAGGCGTTCCTCGACGCGATCCAGTTGCCCCGGCTCGACATCGAGGCTATCGGCCGCCTGGTCCATCAGGGCCAGAGCCTCATCGGCCGCAATCAGCGTGCGATCGAGCGCATCGGCGGCGGCCGTAAGCCGCGCCAACACCGGGTCTTCCGAAGTGGCGCCCGCCTGCATGGCGCGTGTGCGGGCATGGTCGAGCGCACGGAAGGCTTTGACCAGCCGTTGCGACAACTGATCGCCGCCCACTGCATTACGTGCTTCGGAAATGTCTTCCAGCGCCCGTTCACCGGCACCCAGCAAGGCGCGCTCGGACGCTAAAGTCGCCTCTTCGTCCGCCTGTGGGTTGAGGCGGTCCAGTTCCTGCAAACGCAGGGTCAGGATTTCCAGTTCGGCCTTGTCGGCGCTGGCGCGTTTCATCAGGTCGCGGTGCTCGTCGCGGATGGTTTTCAGCGCCTTCCAGCTTTCGGACACCTTCGCCAGTTCCGGGGTGTTGGCGCCATAATTATCCAGCATGCCCAGATGCGAACGGGCATCAAGCAGGCCGACCGTCTCATGCTGGCCATGCACTTCCAGCAGACTATCGCCCAGCGCCTTTAGAATAGCCACGCTGACGGGCTGGTCGTTGACGAACGCCTTGGAACGGCCATCGCGTGACACCACGCGACGCAGCAGCAGAGCCTCTCCGGGTTCCAGCGCCAGGCCCTTGTCTTCCAGGAAATCATAAAGCGGATGGCTGGCGGCAACCTCGAATTCCGCTGTCACCGAGGCTTGCGGCGCACCATTGCGGATCAGGCCGGTATCGGCGCGCGCGCCGGTGGCGAGGCCCAGTGAATCAAGCAGGATCGATTTACCGGCGCCGGTTTCCCCGGTCAGTACGCTTAAACCCCGGCGGATATCCAGTTCCAGCCGGTCAACGAGGACTACATCGGCAATCGTCAAACGTGTCAGCATTGGGCACCAGACAAAGAGCGACCACCGATTCACCGGCAGCCGCCCTTATACAATCACATCACTGAGAACATTACAAGAACTTAGCTGAATTTCCAGAAACTCAGCCAGCTCTTTTTCTTTTTCAGGTCAGGGGCTTCCTTGCCCTTCTTGCCGTTCGGATCAGGCGCCACAGCTGGCGTCTCACCCTTTTCCTTGAGTAGTTTGTAGGCGGCGCCATACCAGCGATCGCCCGGATAATTATAGCCGAGCACGGCGGCATCACGCGTCGCTTCGTCATGCAGGCCCATCATTTCATTGGCTTCCACCAGGCGGTAAAGCGCTTCCGGTGTGTGGCTGGTCGTCTGGAAGTCACTGGCGACTGTCTTGAAACGGCCAATGGCAGCGAGCGGCTGGTTATCGTTGAGATACCAGCGACCGACATCCATTTCCTTGCCGGCGAGCTGATCCTGCACCATGTCGAGCTTGATGCGCGCATCCTTGGCGTATTCACTGTTGGGATAACGGCGCACCACGTCGGTCAGCAGCGCCTTGGCACTGTCGGTATAACCCTGGTCTCGGCCGACATCGACGATCTGTTCAAACGCGCAGATAGCCTTCATGTAATAGGCGTAAGGCGTCAGCTCACTGCCCGGATAGAGCTTGATGAACTGATCGGCGGCGGCACTGGCATCCGCATAGTGATCCGCCTGGTAATGGGCGTAGATGGTCATGACGATGGCGCGGCGCGACCATTCGGAATAGGGATGCTGGCGCTGGACTTCCTCGAAGTAAACCACGGCATCCGACCAGTCCTTGTCATCCAGCTTTTGCATGCCGGTCTGGTAGAGCAGTTCGACCGGACGCTCTTCATAGACCAGATGTTCTTTCGGTCCTTTGCCGGCACAGGCGGTCAGACCGGCTACGGAGACGCTGGCCAGCAGAATGACGATAGCCGATTTCTTGAGAAGCCCCACAACGCTCACGTAATAATCCTCTTGATGACAACCGTTAGATCGGCTGTTGAATCTTTGATCGGGGATACATCTACACGAGCAGCGCGCGCGCGCCAACCGGAATTAACCGTGACCGTGCGGCTTCGTTTCGACGCGCATTTTAATCCAAAGGTGCATGACACCTTTTGGAATGCGCTCTAGCCAACATCCGCCAGTGCCGCGCCGCGGGTGACGATGCGGTAGGCATCCGGACGCGACAATAGGGCACGGACCAAGGCATTATTAAGGCCATGGCCGGCGCGGATTCCTTCGAACCTGCCAAGAATAGGCATGCCGAGAACGTACAGATCGCCGATGGCGTCCAGCGCCTTGTGACGAACGAATTCGTCGCTGAAGCGCAGGCCGCCTTCATTCAGGATGGTGTCGCCATCAATGACGATGGCGTTGTCGAGCGAACCGCCGCGGGCCAGTCCCGCCTTGCGCAGGGCTTCGACCCCTTCGAGGAAACCAAAGGTACGCGCCGCCGCCAGTTCTTCGCGGAAGGACTGCTCGGTGATGGCGAGGTCGACGGCCTGGTGCCCGATGGGCGTGCCCGGAAAATCGATTTCAAAACGGACTTCGAAGCGATCAGCCGGCAGAAACGAAGCGCGCTTGTCGCCTTCGATGACTTCAACCGGCTTGAGGATCTCGATGACCTGCTGCGGCATGGCCTGACGGCGGAAACCCGCCTGATCGAGCAGTTGCACGAACGGCAGGGCCGAACCGTCCATGATCGGCACTTCCGGACCATCGAGTTCAACGCAGACATTATCGATGCTCAGGGCAGCGAAAGCGGCCATGACATGCTCGATCGTCGAAACGGAAACACCGGCGGCATTGGTAATGACGGTGCCAAGACGGGTCTGGGTCACATTGTGCGCCAGGGCGGGCACGCGGTTGTCACGATCGCTGATATCGGAACGCACGAAAACAACGCCTGAGCCGGCCGGGGCCGAGCGCACGACCATACGCACAGGCACACCGGTATGCACACCTATGCCGGCGATGATGGCCGCATGGGCCAGGGTCTGTTCGTTCTGATCAGGTAACATGACGCTCACCTTCTTGCCGCCCCCGCGTACAGTAAATTCGGCGCAAAAAAAATGCGGGCACATTTCTGGCCCGCATTCGATATCTCATTTTTAGCGCCGGTTCACAAACGAACTTCTATTTCCGTTTGTAACGCCTTACTTAACAAGGTTTTAATTAGCGAGGCGCCTTAAAAAAGAAGGGATTTCCAGATCGTCCTCCGTGTCCATCGAAGGCTGGACTTCGGAGCGCGTCGCCGGGCTCAGGTTGGATTTTGGCTGAGCGGAGGCTTGCCCCGGCACATAGCGATCGGCCTCGTCCTGAACAGGCGCAGCCTGCGCTACTGGCGCGGCCGGAGCGACCTGACGCTGCGGGAACAGGCCGCGCCAGAAGGATTCACGGCCTTCTTCTTCGGTGTTCAGGCGCGGCGCAGGAGCTGGCTGACTGGGACGCGGCGCGGCGGTGTGTGCATAAGGCGACGGGCGCTGGATCTGCGGGGCGACAGCCGGACGCGGCGCAGGCGCAACTTCCTCGTCTTCGACCATCGGATCGACGATCTTGCTGATCACGCGCGGTTCCTGAGCCAAAGGAGAGGTATGCACAGGTGCCTGAACCGGGGTTTGCGCGGGCGTGATGACCGGCTGGGCGGGACGGTCTTCAAACAGGCTGGAGCGCGCGGCCGGTTGGGTGACAGTCGGCGTAACCGGCGCGGACATCACAGGCGCCGGTGCAGCGGCAACAGGGGCCGGAGCGGGTGTCGGCGCAGCGGCGGCCGGCGCCTCGTTGCGACCATAACCAAGGCCGAAGGTCGGCGGCGGCGTGGTTGCCTTTGGCGTCGAATTGGCGTTGGTCAGCGGGGTTTGCAGGGCGACGCCGTCCATGCCGGTGGCGACCACTGACACGCGCAGCTTGCCTTCTAGGTTCGGATCGAAGGCGGCACCGAAGATGATATTGGCTTCCGGATCGACTTCCGAGGAGATGGCGTTGGCCGCTTCGTCGACCTCATGCAGGGTCATGTCGAGACCGCCGGTGACGTTCACCAGCACGGCCTTGGCGCCCTTGAGCGAGGTTTCGTCAAGCAGCGGGTTCTGGATGGCGTTTTGTGCCGCCAGCAGGGCGCGGTCTTCGCCCGAGGCTTCGCCGGTGCCCATCATGGCCTTGCCCATGTCGGACATGACCGAGCGGACATCGGCGAAATCGAGATTGATAAGGCCCGGCAGCACCATCAGGTCGGTGATCGAACGGACGCCGGCATGCAGTACCTGGTCAGCCATCCCGAAGGCTTCGGCGAAGGTGGTGCGCTCGTTGGCGATGCGGAACAGGTTCTGGTTTGGAATGACGATCAGGGTATCGACATAGCGCTGCAGCTCGGAAATACCGGCATCGGCCAGGCGCATGCGATGGCGGCCTTCGAAGGTGAAGGGCTTGGTGACCACGCCGACCGTCAGGATGCCGCGCTCACGGGCGCACTTGGCGATGATCGGAGCCGCGCCGGTGCCGGTGCCGCCGCCCATGCCGGCGGTGATGAAGACCATGTGCGCGCCTTCGAGGTGTTCGGTGATCTCGCTGCCGGACTCTTCGGCGGCGGTCATGCCGACCTCTGGATGCGCGCCGGCGCCCAGGCCCTGCGTGATGCCGACACCGAGCTGGATACGCGCATCCGTGCGCGAAAACTGGAGCTGCTGGGCGTCCGTATTGGCCACCACGAACTCCACGCCCTCAAGGCCGGCTTCGATCATGTTATTGACGGCGTTGCCCCCGGCACCACCGACACCAAACACGACGATACGCGGCTTCAGTTCTGTTGCGCGCGGCGCAGAAAGATGAATTGCCATGTTATCCAGTGAACCTTTCACGATCTCTCCCATCAGGGGTGCGATTGACGCTTTTCGATCCCCGATGTCAGGGTCTCATGAGACTACAAGTATGCTTAACGAATAGTTACCCGATAACTTGAGTCGGCTAAAAAGGAAGTAGTTTTGATAAGATTTTTTAACCTAGATTACCAAAGTGTGACTTTTTACCCGGACATTGAGTCATAAAGGAGTCCGGCGGGAGTCATTACGGTTGAGCGTTTCGCGCATCAGGCGAGCAACCCTTTGCAAAAGGTTAACGGATCGCTTTTGAAAACGGTAAACGCTTAGTGATTTGCCGGGACACCCGGACCAAGGAAAAACCCTCCGCCGTTTCCGGCAGAGGGTCATTCGCGTAAGCTGATTTGCGCCTGAAAAGAAGCCTAAAGATTGCTTTTCAGCCAGTCGATGATGCGCGCGACGATATTGCCGTTGCCACCGCTTGGGGCATCTTTCGGGCCGATCTTGGCGGCCATGATCTTCTTCACCGGCACCACGTCGCGCGGGCCGTAAAGCGTGCGCAGGATCACCCCGGCCGTGGCGGCAAAGGACGGTCCGGCCGCCGCGTCACCGAGATGCGGTACGCGCATCGGCTTGCCGAGACGGCACGGGCGATCAAAAACACGGATGGCCAGTTCGCGCACGCCCGCCAGTTGCGAGGCGCCGCCGGTCAGGACGATACCGGCACCCGGTTCGATCTGGACGCCGGACGCCTTGATCTTCTCCCGCAGCAACTCAAACGTTTCCTCGACACGCGGCGCAATGATGCCCTTGAGGATGGAGCGCGGCACAGTGATCGGCGCACCACCGCGGTCATCGCCACGCGGCGGCGCTTCGACCGTTTCGCGGTCTTCGTGGGCAGAGGCGATGGCCGAGCCATGCAGGGTCTTGATGCGTTCGGCGCCGGCCAGGGTGGTGGAGAGGCCGCGGGCGATATCGGCCGTGACGTGGCTGCCGCCGACATTCAGGCAATCGACATGGACCAGGGTGCCGTTGGCGAAGATGGCCGCCGTCGTCGAAGACGCCCCCATGTCGATGCAGATGCAGCCCAGTTCCTTCTCGTCTTCTTCCAGCGCGGCAACGGCGGCGGCCAGCGGCGCGCAGACGATGGCCTGGACTTCCAGGTGCGCCAGGCCGACGCAGGTATTGATATTGTTGAAGACGCTCTCGTCGATGGTCACGACCAGCAGTTCAAGGCCAAGCGACCGGCCATTCAGGCCGCGCGGATCGCGCACGCCATACTGGTCATCGACGCTCCACGACACCGGCAGCAGGTGGATGGCGCGACGGTTGGGAAAACGGACCTGGGCCAGAGCCGACGCGATGGCGCGGTTGAGATCCTGGTCCGAGATCGGCTTGAGGCCCAGCGAAACCTGCGCCGACACCTTATGTGAAGCGGTCTGGGCGCCGGGAATGGTGACGCGCACGCCCTGGATCGACACATTGGCCATGGCCTCGGCGCGTTCGACGGCCTGCGCAATGGCCTGCGAAGCCGCTTCCATATCGATGACCGAACCGGCGCGGATACCCTTGGACTGGACATAGCCGACACCGGCGACGCGGATCGACTGATCCGACTGGCGCGCGCCTTCGGGCCGCATGATGAAGCAGCCGATCTTCGAGGCACCGAGATCGAGCGAGGCGATCAGCCCCTGCGAGGCGGCCGGGCGGCCCGTTATTTCCCCACCGGCAGCAGGCGCGAGGCGGGCTTTTGCCGCATCGGGATTGACAGCGGCGGCTTTGGCGTTTTGGCGATCTTCAAATCTGGACATGAGTTTCTACTTTGTCAGACTTACGGGAGGACGACGGCGGCGGGCGGTGATGCGGGGCGGGCTTCAAGCGGCACCACAACGAGGGAATCGGGATCGAGCAGATCGATGGAGGCAAAGCCCTGGTCGAGCACGCGCTGCTGCGTCATCAGGATATCGAGACGGGCCATGGCCTGTTCCTGGTTGAGCGCCGGCAGTTTGATGACCGCGCCATTCTTCAGCAGGATATTCCAGCGGCGTGTATTGACGCGTTGCAGGGCATAGGTCTTTTCCAGAAGGGCCGGACGCTGGCGCAGCAGTTCGATAATGGCCGGCGCCGCTTCATTGGCGCCCTCGCCGACCACGAACGGCAGGTCGGGGAAGCGTGTCGAGACCGCTTCAGGGATGATATTGCCCTCGTCGTCTATCACAGTGTTCTTACCGTTGTATTGCCAGACGGCCAGGCGCGGGCGTTCGACCACCTCGATGATCAGCACGCCGGGGAACTGGCGTCGGACGGTGGCCGACTTGACCCAGCCGACATTCTCGACATCCTTCTGGACATTGGCGAGATTCATCAGGGCGAAGGGCTGGCCCTTTTCGAACTTGAGCGCCTTGCGCACGTCGGGCGAAGCTTCTTCACTGACATTGACAAGCTGGATCTTTTGCAGACGCAGGCCGATGGATGCCATGCGGGCATCGGCGAAATGGGTGATGGCGCTGCCCAGGGCCTCGGCACGATGGCCGGTCAGCAGCACGACGGAAAGCAGGCCGGCAATAACCAGAACCGCCAGCCAGGCCGTCAGTTCGTTGGGCATATGGACGGTGCCGATGACGCTGCCCTTGCCGGTAGGTACGGCCTTGCGGCCCGCCGCACGCGGCTTCGCTCCGGCGCGCCCAGCGGGCTTGGCCGCCGATTTCGTGTCGGCGGGGCTGGCTTGACGTCTGCCACCTCGGACGACAGCGGGCATAGGCACTCTCCAATTCATCCTGACCAGAATTCTCTGGTCACAGTCTGGCCGGAAAAGAGAGCATCCCGCCGCGCGCTCGCTCAAGCACGCTTCGTCAAATACTCCCGCCCGGCTGGTAAGCGCCTATAAAAGCCCGAACGTCCTTAATAGAGTGATAACGACAACGAAATTCGTAAGGAATTTGTAACGATATTTGCCATCTATCCACCATGTATCCCTTCCCCCCGCGAAATGGCGGCAAACAGCGAAATGCAGCCGCTTGTATCGCCGGGCTTCTGCGCCTAACTTTGAAAAATGGCATCCAAGACGACCCTTAACGCCCAGAACCTGGAAACCCTGGGTGCCGCGCATCTGGCCCGGTTACTGATGGAGATCAGCGAAGGCAACGCCAATGCAAAACGCTTGCTGCGCCTGGAACTGGCCGGCAGCGAAAGCCCCTCCAGGCTCGGTAATGAAATCCGCAAGCGCCTGACCGCCATCGGCGCAGCGACGACCAATGTCGGCTGGCGGACTCTGAAAGGCTTCCGCGCCGACCTGAACACCCAGCGCCGGCTGATTGCCGAACAGGTGACAACCGCCGCGTCGCAGGATGCCTATGAGCTGATCTGGCACTTCATTGCCTTAGGGGATGCCGTCATCGAACGCAGCAGCGATGCCTCCGGCGGTGTGCGCGAGGTATTTATGGCGGCTTGCCAGGATGTGGCGGCAATCGTGCCGCTGGCGAAACCGGAAGTTAACGACCTGGTCCTGCGGATCGCCGCAGCGCAGGTGGCCAACACCTATGGCCAGAACGACGCCCTGGTGCCGCTGATGGCGCCATTTCTCGGCGAAGATGGATTGCTGCGGCTGAGGGATGCCGTTCTGGCCGAGGCGAAGCAGCCGGGAGTTGCGGCGAGCTCGCGGCCGCGCACCGCGAAACGGTGGCGCAAGCGCGTGCTGGCGGCTTCGGAAGCCCTGCGCAAACGGACACGCGCCGAAAACACGCGGGTGGCCCTTCTGGCGATCGCCGATGCCCTGGGCGACGTCGAGGCCTTTATTTCCCTGATGGCCGACGCCTACCTGCCGGCCACCGCCACGCAGATCGCCAGCCGCCTGCTCAAGGCCGATCGTCCGGCCGATGCACTCAAGGCACTCGACAGTGCCCGCCAAAACCCGCGTTTTGAAACGCCGGCCGAATGGATCAATGCGCGCATCGACGCTCTGGAGGCTCTGGCCCGCAAGGATGAGGCGCAAACCATGCGGCTGGACCGATTCCGGCGCACCCTCCAGGCGGACTATCTGCGCGCCTATCTCAAGCGCCTGCCCGATTTCGACGATATCGAAGCCGAGGACGAGGAACTGGACCGGGTCAAGGCATGGCCCGATGCCAATGCCGCCCTGGCTCTGCTGACCGGCTGGCCGTCGCTTGAACGCGCGGCGCATCTGGTGATCGACCGGGTGCGCGAGATGGACGGCAATGACGCCGAACGCCTGACCTACGCCGCCGACCGCCTGTCATCCCGCTACCCGTTGGCCGCGTTGCTGCTCCAGCGTCAGATTGTCGAGGCGCGGCTGGCGGCGCTTGGCGAAGCGGCCCATGAAGCCGCCGTCCTGCCTTACCTGGAAGCGGAAAGTCTGGCCCGGCACATCGATGATTTTGGACGCCATGAATCACATGAGCTATGGCGGAAAAAGCTTGCCAGCACCTATGCGCGCCGCACGGTCTTCTGGAAGGGCCTGCCTTAGTTTGCGGGTGTCGGTAACGTCAGGCTTCATTCACCTGGAAACAGCCCCAGCCGTCATTACGACCGCCCAGCGGCGCGGCGGCTTCCTGCAGTTCGCCTTCGAAAGCGGTGATGGCGGCATGGTCCGGCACCATGTGGTGAACGACCTGCACGTTCCATTTGCCGAAGTTAAGATCGGTCACGTTGTCATGGTCGATCTCCCACGGGCCGTAATCGACCTCATAGCCTTTCTCGGCAAAGATCACGCAAAACGCCTTGGCCGACTCCTCATCATTGAAAAGTAGCGAAAAATCGACATCGCGCGCCACGGAAAGATCGTCGCCATCGGCCTGCATGGAGCGCAGGACATCGCCATTTTCATCGGCGGGAAAATCGGTTGGCATGACAAACTCCGGAACACAAAGGGAAGATAGCGTGCCTTTAGCACAAAACCCCGCAAACACTATGCGGCTTTCGGTCCCTGCCCGATCAGAGGTAAACGTTTCCATGCTTATTCGCTTAAAATGATACTACATTTCTACAATGTAGCGCTTAAGCAACAGAAAAAATCTCAATAAAATAAATGATCTGTTCGATTTGACAGCCCGTGGAATCTTGCCAGTCTGGCGACAATCCAAAAAATTCAAATCAGAGAAGAGAATAGTCATGACCGAACAACGGGTAAAAAAGGTGGTGATCGCCGGCGGCGGCACCGCCGGCTGGTGCGTGGCGGCGGCGCTTGGCAAACATCTCGGCGCCCTGCTCGATATCACCCTGATCGAGTCCAGTGAAATCGGCATTGTCGGCGTCGGCGAAGCCACGGTCCCGACCATTCTCGGCTTTCATAACAGGCTCGGCATTGACGAAGGCCAGTTCGTCCGCGAGACCAATGCCGGCATCAAGCTGGGCATCGCCTTCCATAACTGGGCGCGCAAGGACGACTACTATTTCCACTCGTTTGGGCGACTTGGCAAATCGATGTGGATGACGCCGTTCCACAGCCTGTGGTTCCAGGCGCGCGCCGATGGCTATGGCGGCGAACTGGGCGATTATTGCGCCGAATACCGGGCGGCTGAAGCGCACAAGTTTGCCATATCCGACAAGCACTGGCTCAATTATGCCTATCACTTCGACACGTCCCTCTATGGTCCTTTCATGCGGCGGTTCAGCGAGGCGCATGGCGTCAAACGTATGGATGGCAAGATCATGCGTGTCGAGCAGGATGACCTGACAGGCAACATCACCCGCCTGGTGCTGGAAGACGGCCAGGCCATTGACGGCGACCTGTTCATCGACTGCACCGGCTTCCGCGGCATCCTGATCGAGCAGACATTGAAGACCGGTTATGAGGACTGGAGCCACTGGCTGGCCAACGATCGCGCCTGGGCCGTCCAGACGCAATCCACAGGCCCGCTCGATCCCTATACGAGTGCGATCGCCCACGATGCCGGCTGGCGCTGGAAAATCCCGCTGCAAAGCCGGGTCGGCAATGGCTATGTCTATTCAAGCCCTCATCTGTCGGACGACGAGGCGCGCGCCCGGTTCGTTGCCGCTCTTGATGGCCCCCTGCTCACCGAGCCGTCGCACATAAAGTTCCGCACCGGCCGCCGCAACAAGATATGGAACAAGAACTGCATCGCCTTCGGCCTGGCCAGCGGCTTCATCGAGCCACTGGAATCGACCAATATCCACCTGATGCAGATTGGCGCCACGCGGCTGGTGCAGATGTTCCCCTTCGATGGCATCACACCTGAGATCGCCGACCTGTTCAACGCGGAGACTCGCGCCGAGGTCGAGCACGTCCGTGACTTCGTCATCATGCACTACAAGCTGACAAAGCGAGACGACACCGCCTTCTGGAAATCCCGCCGCGACATGGAAGTGCCGGAAACCTTGCAGGCACGACTCAACCTGTTCCGCGATCATGGCTATTGCGCCCCGCCGATAGAAGACGTGTTCCGGGTAGATTCATGGCTCCAGGTCATGACCGGTCAGCGCTTTGAGGCCAAAGGCCGGCACCGCCTCGGCCAGATGTTCACGCGTGAAGAATTGACAAGCGCTCTGGCAGGGCTGCGGGCACAGACGGCTCATACAGTAGCGAACACACCCGACTACGAGACATTCATCCGAAGCTACGGCCGGACGCCAGAACCTGCTTAGATCCCGAACCTGCTTAGATATGGAGCCCGAAGCATAAAAAACGGGCGTCCTGATGACTCCAGGACGCCCGCCTCACTATTACCAAACTAAAGCCGAAACCTTACTCCGCGATCACCGGCACGGCGGTCGGGGCCGATTCCGTTTCCGGCACGGCCGAATGGGCACTCAATTCGATCGCCACGCCGGTTTCCTCGTCGCGGACGATTTCTTCGCCGTTGAGTATCTTGGCGATCTCGTCACCGGTCAGGGTTTCCAGGTCCAGCAGGGTTTTCGCCAGACGATGCAGACCGTCAAGGTTCTCGGTCAGGATACGCTTGGCTTCTTCATAGCCGTCATTGACCAGGCGCTTGACCTCGTCATCGATAATCTGCTGCGTCGCTTCCGAAGTATCGCGACCGAGCGCGCCATATTCATCCTCGCCCTGCTTGTAATCGACGAAACCCAACTTGTCCGAGAAACCCCAGCGCGTCACCATCGATTTGGCCAGGCGTGTGGCGGCCTGGATATCGGACGAGGCGCCGGAAGTGATATTATCCTTGCCCATGATGATTTCTTCGGCGACGCGACCAGCCATCATGATGGCGAGACGTGAGGTCATCTGGGTGAAGTTCATCGAATAGCGGTCGCCTTCCGGCAACTGCATGACCATGCCGAGGGCCCGGCCGCGCGGAATGATCGTCGCCTTGTGAACGGGATCTGCCTGCGGGGTCTTGAGCGCCACGATGGCATGGCCGCCTTCGTGATAAGCGGTATTACGCTTTTCGTCTTCCGACATGGCCATGGATTTGCGCTCGGCGCCCATCATCACCTTATCCTTGGCGTCTTCGAAATCACGCATCGTCACAAGTTTCCGATCCTTGCGCGCCGCCATCAGGGCGGCTTCGTTGACCAGGTTGGCGAGATCGGCGCCGGAGAAACCCGGCGTGCCGCGTGCGATGACCTTGACGTCGACATCGACGGCCAGGGGCACCGGCTTCATGTGGACGCGCAGAATGGCTTCACGTCCGGTCAGGTCGGGGTTCGGCACGGTGACCTGACGGTCGAAACGGCCGGGACGCAGCAGGGCGGAATCGAGCACATCCGGGCGGTTGGTTGCGGCGATCATGATGATGCCCTCATTGGCCTCGAAGCCGTCCATCTCAACCAGCAACTGGTTTAGGGTCTGTTCGCGTTCGTCGTTGCCGCCGCCATGACCGGCGCCACGATGGCGGCCGACGGCGTCGATTTCGTCGATGAAGATGATGCACGGTGCATTCTTCTTGGCCTGCTCGAACATGTCACGGACGCGCGAGGCGCCGACACCGACGAACATTTCAACGAAGTCCGAACCGGAGATTGAAAAGAAAGGCACCCCGGCTTCACCGGCAACGGCACGGGCGAGCAGAGTCTTGCCGGTCCCCGGAGGACCGACAAGCAGCGCGCCCTTGGGGATCTTGCCACCCAGTTTCTGGAACTTCGACGGGTCCTTGAGGAAATCGACGACTTCCTGCAAGTCTTCCTTGGCTTCCTCAACGCCGGCCACTTCATTGAAAGTGACGCGGTTCTTGTGCTCGGTCAGCAGGCGCGCTTTCGACTTGCCGAAGCCCATGGCCCCGCCGCGTCCGCCACCCTGCATCTGCCGCATGAAGAAAATCCAGATGCCGATGATCAGGATGACCGGCAGAAGCGTGGTGAGGACGTTCATTAACAGGCCCGTCTTGCCGCTCTGGATAACCGTCTTGACGTTGGCGGCGATCAGGGCCTGATCAAGGGCTGTGTGATCATAGGCAGGGATTACGGCGTGAAACTCGCCGCCATTGACCAGGTTACCGCGCGCTTCGTCGTTATGAAGGGTGATATCCTTGATCTGTTTATTCTGCACATTGACCAGCAGATCGGAATAGGCCAGCTCAGTGGTTTTCTTGGCATCGGGCACCAGTGCGCCATGATTGGTGTTCATGACGACGTAAATGCCCAGCAAAAAGGCCAGTATCACGCCGATAATCGCCATGGACTTCAGGTTCATGCCAGTGTCTATCCTCAATAAGGCCCTGAAAACCGGGCCACCCCTCCACGGGGTTTTTCTTACATTAAACTTCCATATAGGACGCAGCGAGCCTTTTCGCCACACGCCATTTATCCCCGTAAAGACTCAATCGTTTTTTGCGCACCTTACGGCGCCTTCCGTCACGACCAATCCCAGGGCGGCATAGAGACGCGACATGACCAGGCAGTTTGCCTGGATGGTGTTATACGCACTTTGTCTTAAGGCCGGGTTGGTCAGCAAGCATTTATTTTGATTATCTTTTTGTTCTTCGCCGATAAATGCGGGCTGGCTGCCGCGCAGCCTTTCGGGTTGAGTCACGAGCCAGGCCCTGTCCGCTGCCGACAACTCACCGCGCAAACGGGCGGAGGCGGTAATTTCTCCCGCCTGCGGCGAGCTGATCGCAAACCGGCCGTCCCACACCGCTTCACCTGCGCCGTCCAGCCTTATCGTAGCGGGCCGGTTGCGGCCAATATCGCCAGTTTCGCGGCAAATGGCGATTACATCTGCCTGCCGATATACCCGAGCCCCTGACAGGGTCATAGGCTGACCTGTAGACATGGCTTTCAACAGGGTGACGACCTTGTCGTGCCGGGGCAATTTATCTCCGCCGCCGGCACACACCGCCGTGATCGCCAGCAGCCTGAGCACGGTTTCCCGCGGCAGGGCATCAAAGACATCAGCCCGGAAGGCAATCATGCCCAGCGGGCCAAGTGTTTCCGGCATGTGCAGCAAAGCCTGCATCCGGCCCGGCGCCATCATCTCTTCCGTTTCCGGCGGCCTGTCCGCAAGCGGCTGATCCTGCAAAATTTTTCGTGTCCGGGCCCGCAGGGAGTGCGGACTGGCATTGGCCGGGTCCTCGATCCATAGTGCACCGATGCCGCGCAGATAATCGCGCAGCGCTTCGCGGCGTACATCAAGAAACGGCCTGTAGAGGAACACGCCCCGTCCCTCCGGCCAGACCGGCGACGGCGACCAGACTTTCGGCACACCGACATTCGACCCCTGCGCCTGCATGGCATGGGCTTCGGTAATGTCATCGGCGGTATGGGCCAGGCAAAGGACTGCCACGTCTTTCGTGCGCGCCGCCTCCGCCAGCAGGCGATGCCGCGCCAGCCGCGCCGCCGCCGGCAGGCCTGTTGACGGTTTTTCGCCTTGCCAGTGCAGCGCGGTAAAGCCGGCGCCCACCCGCGCCGCATGATCGGCCACCGATTGCGTCCATTGCGGGCTGAGGGCATTCAAGCCGTGATCAACACAGAAAACTTCCAGCGGTCTCTGGTTCCAAGCGGCCAGGGCATATAGCAGCGCCACCGAATCGCCGCCGCCGGAAACAGCCACGCCGATGGGCCCGTCGCTATCGAGACGGGCCGCGAACTCGGGGAATTTGTCTTGAATAAAGGCCGGAACAGACAAGGCGGCGCTTAAACCGCCCCGCACCTGTTCTTGTCCTTCAGCGCCTTGGCCTGGTTGCGCATCTCGTTGGTGGCGAGCTTGGCATAGACCTTGTCGAACTGGGTCAGCGAGGCGCAGACATCCGCCGGGCGATTGGTATCATTCAGCGCCTGGGCCAGCCGCACGGTCGCTTCCGGGGCCCATGATGTTTTAGGCCAGCCCTTCAGCGACGTGGCGAAGGCCGAAACGGCGCCGGACGGGTCACTTTTCATGGCGCGAACCTGGCCCAGACGGAACCAGGCTTCCGGCGTTTGCGTCGCCTGCGGATAGGTGGTGGTGAAGGCTTCGAAGGCGCGTCCCGCATCATCGGTCTGGCCGGATGTCATCAGGTTGAATGCCTGGTCGAAATCACCCTGGGCGCTGCCGGTCGAAGCCGGCGGCGGCGGCGGCGGGGCCAGTTGCGTCTCCAGGTCCTTGATATGGGCATCTGCCAGGTCGGCACGCTTGGTCAGGGTATCCATGCGGGCGTTCTGGTTATTGAGCGCCTGCTGCAGCAACTGGTTCTGGTGCTGCAGATCCTCGACCTGGCCGATCAGGGTGGTAATCGAACCGGCCTGCTGGTCCAGCTTGCGCGCCTGGCTATCGACCGTGGCCTGCAAGGCCACCACTTCCGGGTCGGGCTCGATCAGGATGGGCGGCGCCCCCTTCTTGTTCTCGACGCGCGCGACGGAACGTTCCAGCTTGCGGACATTGCGGTCAAGCTTCTGAAGGCGTTTGGCATCCCAGACAGTGTTGTCGGTCGGTTGCTGGCCAGGAATTTCCTTGTCGTCGTCATCGTCGAAATTCTGGGCATGAGCCGCTGCCGGCGCAAAGGCAGGCAGGCTGACAGCCATCAAAGGCAGGGACAAAGCCAAAATCGACAGGCCGGCGGCCGCCTTTTGCCGAAAGCCGTGGCCGCGCAATCCGCAGCGGGTGGAGTTACTGTCCGTCATATGCCTGACCGCCCTCTACTAGGTATCGGAAATTATCTTATAACTAACAACATAGTCGGGCTGAATTAAGACGCAAACCCTAAATTGTGTCTGGAGAAATAAAGGGCGCGGACCTCGCGGCCCGCGCCCTTTATAGTAGCTCAAACGCCGGCCTAGGCGCCGCCCATGGCTCTTCGCATCAGCTCAGGCGCGCCTTGCGCTTGCCAGCCGCTCATCGCGTCCGGAGCATCTTTCCGCTTACTGCGAAGCCGCCAGCGCGTCGTTCTTCACCCAGCCGACATTGTCATTGTCGTCAGCCACTTCCCAGTACATGCCGTCCTTGTTACCCGTAGGGTAAACGGTCAGGCCCACTGGCAGAGCGCGCACAACCTTGCCCGTCGTATTGGGAGCCGAGCGCAGGGTGGTCGCCGTCTGAACGGTGAAGCTGCGGCTTGGTGCGGCTTCCTTGCCGCCGATATCGATGCCGCCGAGATTATTGACCATTTCGGCATAGGCGACGATGAAGGCTTGCGTCACGATCTTGCCGATATCGGTATCTTCGTAACCGCCGCCGACCGCACCGCCGAAGCCGATACCGCCACCGGCGCCCCAGCTCAGGTCGTTTTTGGCGGCGTGGCCTTCAAAGGAATTGGATTCCGAGGTGCGCACATCGGTGAGCGAGAGCACGACATCCGCCTCGCTTTTCTTGGTGCGGAATCCGCCGACGATCGCGCCGGCGCGGCCGCCGACCAGACCGCCGAGCAGGCCGGCCGCACCACCACCACCCGTATTGGAATCGGCACTGCCGACTTCTGCCACGAGGACAAAATCGGCCGCCTTGATCTGGCCCTTGCCGACATTGGAGCCACGTTGGAGGCCCAGATTACCACCGATCTCGCGTTCGCGCGCTGCTGCATCCATGCCGGCGCCACGATCGACCAGCGAGAAACAGCCGGACTTCTGGATGATGACCTTCAGCAGCTTTTGCGGCGCCGCCAGGCTGTTATTGGTCCAGCCAGACGCATCGTCGCCGTTGACGACCGAGATGGTGCCGAGCTTGGCCGAGCAGCGCGGCAGGTTGGCCATCATCTGGTCCTGCGTTTGCTGGGCCTTGCTGGCCTTGGCCTGGGCGAAGGCCGGTTCGGTGGCGGTCATGCACAGCACGGCAGCCAGTGCCGCGCCGGCAGCCGCACCCTTATGGATGGAATTGAAAGTCATGGAACTGCTCCCCAATGATCAGCCATTAAAGCAAAAAGGATGAATGCCGGCGGATCGGAAAAGGTAACCGTTCGCGCGATCAAACCGGAAAATGTGATAAATACGCGAACTCATGCGCTGACGCCGGGAATGAACAGCCCTGCTCGACAAGCCCCATAAACGCATCATGCCCCCTGACCTTACGGCCAGAGGGCATGATTTTCAATCCAAAAACCGATTGTGGCGGCTTATTGCGCGCCCGAAGTCAGGCTGGTGTGCGCGTTACGGTTCTTCGCCCAGGCATCCTCACCCGAACCGTTGTCGATCGGGCTTTCCTTGCCATAGGAGATGGTCGAGATACGGCCGCCGGCAACGCCCTTGCCAGCCAGGAAGTCCGAAACGGCCTGAGCGCGACGGGCGCCCAGGGCAAAGTTGTATTCGCGCGTGCCGCGTTCGTCGGCATTGCCTTCGATGCGGATATTGACCTGCGGATAACGGACGAGCCAGGCGGCCTGCGCAGCCAGGATGCCTTGCGCATCCGAGCGGATGTCAGAGGAGTCGGTATCGAAATAGACGCGGTCGCCAACATTGACGACGAAGTCCTGCTGCGAACCCGGAACGATGCCCGGCAGCGGCGCCGTGGCGACCGGCGGTTGCGGAGCGGGCGTCGGAACCGGTTCAGGGGCCGGCGCAGGCGTCGGTTCAATGACGGGCTTCGGCTTGCTGGTACAGGCCGCCATAGACGCCATAACCAGAGCCATTACGGCGAACTTTGCTACGGACTTGGTCGATACCATGATGTTAAATCCTCTCATTTCAATAATACGTGGGAGTATCTCACTGTCTTGTGACGGGATTATGCACAAAACTTATAAAGATACGATGATATGCCAATTAACTTTTGTCAAACGGGCGTTGTCATTTTTCCAGAGAACTGGATATTTTTTCCATGTTGCGGTGGAATTGGGCAATTGTAGGACCAATATACCTCAAATCTGATGAATTTTTGGTTGGTGATCCTGGTTACCCAATTCTTATTCGCACTTATGAATCCAAAGCTTTGTTTACTTCAGACGTGGCGACCACGCCGGGTCTGAAGCGCCGCCCGGATAGGGCACCGCACGCTCGACACGGCCGGTCACCTCGACCATCCACAGCGAGGGATTGCCGCCCTGGGATTCGCGGAAGAACATGATGTAACGGCCATTGGGCGCCCAGGTCGGACCTTCTTCCAGATAGGACGAGGTCAGGAGCTTGGCATTGCCGCCGCCGGCATCCATCACGCCGATAGAGAACCGGCCGCCCGACTGCTTGGTGAAGGCGATCTGGTCGCCCTTGGGCGAGAAGACCGGCGTCGAAAAGGAGCCGCCGCCGAAAGTGATCCGGCGCACATTGCCGCCGTTGGCATTCATCAGGTAGATCTGCGGCGAACCGCCTCGGTCCGAGGTAAAGGCGATAGTACCGCCGTCGGCCGAGAAGGACGGCGAGGTATTGATGGCACCGCCGCTGGTCAGCCTGGTCATCGATCGCGTGCGCAGGTCCATGACATAGATATTGGTGGCGCCGCCCTGACTGACCGAGAAGGCCAGCTTTGAGCCGTCAGGCGAGAAGCGCGGCGCGAAGGCCATGCCCTTGACCTGACCAACCGCTTCCTGACGGCCGGTCTCTAAATTGTAGATATAGATGCGGGCGCTGTCGGCGGTCAGGGCCATATAGGCGATTTCCTGGCTGTCGGCCGAGAAACGCGGGGTCATGACCTTGGTATTGTTGCCGGCCACCGGCAGGTAGGACGGGTTGGCGCCGTCCTGATCCATGATAGCCAGGTGCTTGACGCGCGCCGTCTTGTAGCCGCTTTCGGCGACGAAGACGATGCGGGTATCGAAATAGCCTTCCTGACCGGTCAGCTTTTCATAGATGGCGTCAGCGATTTTGTGGGCGATGCGGCGCCAGTTTTCCGGCGTGGCGGTCAGAGACTGCCCCAGGAGCTGGTTCTGCGAGAAGATATCCCACAGGCGGAAATCGACCTGCAGACGGCCATCAGCGTCGACGAAGGCCCGACCATTACTGAGGTATTGCGCGTTGATGGTCTTCCAGGCGGCAAATTCCGGCTGGACGGCGACATCGGGACTTTGCTGTATGAAGGCCGCCGGATTGATCGGCGCGAAATAGCCTGAGCTTTCCAGGTCGTTCATCACCACCTTGGAAATCTTGTTGCCGAGATCGCCGCCGGAGGCGTCGTTGCCGCCAATAGCGATGGCGATCGGCAGGGGCTGGATATTGCCCTGATCGACCGTGCCGGTCAGTTCGTCCTGCGCATGGGCGAAAGCAGGTACGCACAGCAGCATCAGCGCGCCGGACACCGCCGCAAGAATTTTGCTCATCCGTATTTTGTTCATCAGTCGCATCATGTAGCTCCTTTGGTCGGTCGGTCGCGTATCAGCGTCCCTGGCACGCCTTTGAGGCATCGAAAGTAATTCTGAGCGGACGGTTATAAAGACCTTCCGGCAGATCGGTATAGGCAAGCGGCTGCCCTTTATTCACAGCGGCCAGGGCCAGGTTGGCGCCCGCCTGCCACACGGGGTCACTACGCCTGTTCAGCCATGTGGGCCCATCGGTAACACGGCCACTGGGCGAAATTGTGAAACGAATCTCCGGTTTCACGTCCTGGCTGCCCGGCACATCGCAATTGATCAGCCACAGTTTGTTAAGGCGTTGGGTCAGGGCATTCATTTCCGTTTTCAGCCCGGCATCGGCCGGACCGGAGCCAAAGGCCGATGCGCCTGTCGTCTTCTGCGTACTGGCAGAGGGCGCGCGGCGGGTCGGCGCCTGTGATGGCGTGGCCGCCATGCGGGTGAGGAAATCGTCCTCCGGCTTGGCCTTCGTCGGCGCTGGCTTGGCGGGCGTCGGCTTTTTTGCGGGTGGCTCCGGCTTTTTCAGGCCGTTCTTGTCAGGCGGAACCGGCGCCGGCTTCGGCGGGGTCGGCACAGGCTTGGCCGCCGGCTTGATCGGCGTGGGCACCGGTTGCGGCGGGGCCGGCGTCGGCTGCGGCGGCACGGGTTCCGGCTGCGGGATCGGCTCCGGCGTCTTGACCGCCAGTTCATCGACCGGCGCTTCCGCCATCTGGCGACTCGGCATGTCGGAAATAATCGTCACCGGCACCGACGCCACCTTGATCGGCGGCGGCGTCAGATGCCAGCCGATCAGGGCAAGCAGGATCAGGCCGGCGTGCAGCAGCAGGGAAACGACAAAGGACGGTCCGAACTTCTTCATGCGTCTATGGGGTCACGCTTTCGGGCCGGGCGGGCGCGATGGCCGTCTTGCCGCCCATCGTATCCGTAACCAGGCTGATCTTGGTGAAGCCGGACGACGACAGCTTGCCCATCACCTTGGCGACCGAATCCCAGGTGGCCTCGCCCGCGCCGCGGACATAGATCTGGGTTTCGGTATCGCCACGGGTGATCGCCAGCAGACGCGGCGCCACCTGGTCGTAACTGGCCGGATCGTCATTGACGTAAAGCTGGCCTTCCTTGTCGATCGACACGGTGACGGGCTCGCCCTCGTCCTTAAGCGCTGCCGCCTCGGTCTTCGGCAGATTGATCTTGATGCCCGAATTGAGCAGCGGCGCCGAGATCATGAAGATGATCAGCAGAACCAGCATGACGTCGACCATCGGGGTGACGTTGATTTCCGACAGGGCCGCACGGCGGCGCGTCCGGCGTCCGCGGCGATGCCCACCTCCGCCTCCTGAACCTCCCATTGCCATTGGATCAGCCTCCCAGCTTGTCGCCGAGGCGGCGGGTCAGGGACACCATCAGTTCATCGGCGAAACCTTCCATACGCGAGGTGAAACGCGCCACCCTGGAATTGAACAGGTTAAAGGCGATATAGGCGGGAATGGCGGCGAAAAGGCCCATGGCCGTGGCGAACAGGGCTTCGGAAATGGCCGGGGCCACGGTGGTCAGGTTGGTGTCGCCCTGGGATGCGATGGCCGAAAAGGCGTTCATGATACCCCAAACCGTGCCGAACAGTCCGACGAACGGCGATGCCGTGGCGATGACCGCCAGGATGCTCAGGCCATCTTCGATGCCATCGGCTTCATTGGCGATGATGTGGTTCATCTCGCGATCGACCTGGGACACCAGCAGGTCGCCCTGAACGGCGCTCATGCTCTTGCCCTTGTAATCCTTCCAGGCGGCGGTGACGGCGACCAGCAGCTTCTGGAACGGTTCCTTCGGCTGGGTGCCGAGCGTGGCGGCGATGTCATCGAGCGCGCGGCCCGAATTGAGCGCGCCTTCGAAGCCATCGGCCTCCTTGTTGACGCGGTTGAGCGCGCCGGTCTTCTGGATGATGATGGCCCACGACCACAGTGACGACAGGGCCAGCCCCACCATGATCACCTGAACGACCACGTCGGCGTGCAGGAAAAGGCTGAGAAAGTTCAGGGCGCCGGGAAGGCTGTCGGTGGCAGAGCTGGCGGCGGAACTGGCGCTCATGTCGCATCCTCGGGATTTAAGTTAATACGAATAGTGAAATCTGCAATGCGCCGTACCATGCCCGACAATTGGCGACATTTCTATGGCGCAGGAACAGAAAAAGGCGCTTTTACAGCGGGTTTTCCCCGATAGCCCGCGCTTTTATGGCCGCTTGCAGGTCTTTCGGCAGGCGTTTCGGCCGCCCTTTCAGGTCGATGCAGACGACCTGGACCTGCGCTTCGGCGAGCTTTTGGCCGTCACGTTCGACCCATTGATCGAGGCTGAAACTGGCCCCGCGCACCGCGTTCAGACGGCTTTTGACCGTGACCATATCATCGATCCGTGCCGGAACGAGGTAGCGGATATTGATAGCGCTGACCGCAAAGGCCAGAGGTTCATCAAGAGCGGCGAGCTGATGATGATGGACACCGATCAGGCGCATATATTCAGAGCGTCCACGCTCGAAATATTTGAGATAGTTGGCGTGATAGACCACGCCGGAAAAATCGGTGTCTTCATAATAGATGCGCACCGGCAGTTCGTGATGATCGCCGGTGATCCGGCCGGAGAGGTCTGAAGTCATGTGAGCGTTTTAGACGGAGTTGAGGCCTGTTTCCAAGGACAAAAGCCCCTTATACCTCCCCATCTTTGATGGGGAGGGGACCGCGCCCAGTCTTCATGGGCGGGGTGGTGGGGTTTCTTGCTTAAATTCAGACGAGAAGCTCGTGGTTAGTTTTCAAAGCAAGATACCCCACCACCAACGCGCAAAAGCGCGTCGGTCCCCTCCCCGGCAGAGCCGGGGAGGTATAAGACTCAAGGCCGGTCCAGCAATTCGCAGATATCCGCCCGCATATCATCCTCGGTCTGGCTGCCCTTGCCGGTGAACTCGATATAGCGTCGCTTTCGACCGTAATGCGGCCAGTTATCCAGTCCCTTGCGATTCGGATCGCTGGTTTTGGCAAATTGTACCCAATAATCCATGAGGCGCGGCCAGCGGTCTGCCTTTACGCCTTTCGGGCGGTCATTGAAGACAAAGCTCAATTCCGAACCGTGATGCACATCGGCCTTTGGGTCAGCATCGATATCCAACTGGTAGAGCCAGGCTTGTTGTCCGGCGGCTGTTATCTGACGCGCCATCCAGTCCGCCGGACAGCGCAGCATGATATCGGTCGAAAGCTGCATGGCGACATCACCCAGGACGGGATCGGGCTTAGGCGTCTTGTCGACATCGAGCTTGTAAAAGCGCAAGGCCTTGCCGCGATCTTCGCCAAAGCGCGTGGCAATGGCGCCGTAAAGCGAGGCGCTGACATCGGCCAGCATCAGTTCGCGTGCCGAGATGCCAATGATCAAAGGCACCTTCGCCCCCTCGCCCGCCCTGAAAATCTCCGCCGGCGATTTTGGCAACACATGGCCATCGATCGTCGCCTGGTCCCAGATAAAGCCGGTGTCCTCCATCGGCGGATCAAGCCTGTCACCCGCCTGCTGCAACGCCATGGCCGGCGCCTTGCGCAGATGGGCCAGGGCTTTTGCGCTATCCGCCGGATCATTGCTGAACTGTTCGGCCAGCTTTATGCCCAGGGTTTCATTCTGGCCTAAGGTGCGCGGCGCGAAGCCGAACTGCGGCGTACCGCTTTCTTCTATAGCCTTGTTGAACAGCCCGCGCGCCAAAGGGGAAGCCAGCATCAGCCCGACATCCTGCCCGCCGGCGCTGTGGCCGAAGATCGTCATATTATCCGGATCGCCGCCGAAGCTGGCAATATTGGCCTTCACCCATTGCAGGGCCTTGATCTGGTCCATCAGGGCGTAGTTGCCAGAGGCGCCATTTTGTTCGGCCGTCAGGGCCGGATGCGACAGGAAGCCGAAGACGCCCAGCCGGTATTGCAGGGTGACGATGACCACATCGCGTTTGCCAAGGTCGGAATATATGGTGCCTTCGCCCGCGCCGGCGCGATTGGCCCCGCCATGGAAGAAGACCATGACCGGCTTTTTTGCTTCATGGTTTAGCGAAGGCGTGCGGATTTCGAGATAGAGGCAGTCTTCCGAACTGGCCTGCGAGATTTTCGTCTGCCAGCCGTAATCGGCCTGCAAACAGCCAGGCGCGCTGGTTTTGCTGAAACGCACGCCCTGCCAGGCCGGCATGTCCTGCGGCGGTGTCCAGCGCAGGTCGCCCACAGGCGGCCGCGCAAATGGCACGGCCTTGAAGGCAAAGGTGCCATCCTGCCAGGCCTCGCCGCCGATCTGACCACCGGTGACCGGCACTATGACATCAGGCGTGGGACCAGCAGGCACAGGTGCGTCCGCCACAGGCATGGCAGGCGACATGTATGTCGGCTTATCGGATTGTACGGTCGGCGCAACGGGCGTTACCGGCGCGGATGTTAATTTCGGCTTTGAAGGCGACTTCGCCGGCAGCACCATACGGTAACGGCCATCCGGTCCACGCGTCGCTTCCTGTGCGGCGACCGGCAAGGCGACGAGCATAGCCAGCAGACAGATACCGGCCAGCCCCGCCTTCACCTTAATGCCCTTGCGCCCAGAGATAGGCCGCACCGCGCACGCCGGACGAATCTCCCCATTTTGCGGGCACAAATTGCGCTTCCCAGCGATCGGTAAAGACCAGCGGTTCTATCCGTGACGGCAGGCGCTCATAAATTTCCGGTACATTCGACATGCCGCCGCCAAAGACAAAGACATCCGGATCGAGAATATTGACGATAACCGCCAGAGCCTGCGCCAGGCGGCGCAGCCAGCGGTCAAAACAGGCTTCGGCCTCGGCATCGCCAGTGCGCATGGCTTCGATGATTTCCTCGCCCTTGAGCGACCGTCCGGTCACGGCATGGAAATCACGGGCGAAACCGGAACCGGATATCCAGGTCTCCAGGCAGCCGTGCAGGCCGCACCAGCATTTCGGACCGGGATTTTCTTCCGGTAGCGGCCATGGCAAAGGAATATGCCCCCATTCGCCGGCCAGGCCATTGGCGCCCTCGACCAGATGGCCATTGACGACAACGCCGCCGCCGCAGCCGGTGCCGATGATGACGGCGAACACATTGGACTCGCCCGCACCGGCGCCATCCTTGGCTTCGCTGAGCGCCAGGCAGTTGGCGTCATTGGCGAGGCGGATCGGCTGGCCCAGAACGGCTTCAAGATCGGTCTTGAACGGGCGGCCATTGAGATAGGTAGAGTTGGAATTGCGCATCAGGCCGTGACGTGGCGATGCCGAACCAGGCGAGCCGATGCCGATGGTCTTTTCACCAAGATTGGGATTTTTGGCACGGGCTTCGCTTTCGACCCGGGCGATCAGATCACGGACCAGGGCCAGGGCGGCATCATAATTACCGGGGTTTGGCTCCCTGTGCCGGGCCAGGAACTCACCCGAGGGCGACAACGCGGCCGCCTCGATCTTGGTTCCGCCAAAATCCACACCGATATGCAACATCTGTTCGCCTCAAACCCTGTATTTTCTTATTTTTATTTTATTTAATCCCAAAAAGCAAACCCCTGAAAACGCCGGGCAGGCATTTTCAGGGGCTCTATTTTCAGGCCTGATATTTAGTGACCGCCGGTCACGCCTTCTTCGATGGCATGGACCTTCGCCTTGCGGCAGGAGAAGGAGAACCACAGCACGTAGACGTAGCAGATCAGCGGAGCGATGAAGCCCATCGACATAGACCCCGTCAGTTCCTGGATCTTGGCGAAAGCCAGCGGCAGGACGGCGCCACCCGCGATAGCCATGCACAGCAGGCCCGAAGTGGCCGAAGTCGGCGCGGTCGAGCGTTGCAGCGTCAGGGTAAAGATGGTCGGGAACATGATCGAGTTGAACAGGCCGATCAGGAGGGCGGCGAATGCCGGGATCAGGCCCGAAGTCACCGGCACCGTTGTCAGGATGACATTGATCATGCCGGTCGGTTCAGTCGGCACCATATCCTTGGTGAAGATAACGACCAGCGACAGGGCGATGGCGCCGAGAGCCACCAGGGTCAGCATGATATAGTCACGCACGAACTTCAGCAGGGCCGAACCGGCGAAGCGACCGATCATGGCGAACAGCATGTAGAAGGTGGTCAGGTGACCGGCCGACTGGGCTTCAAGGTTGAGGATCTGGGACTGTTCGAGGAACAGCAGCAGGTTAAGGGAGATAGCGACTTCGGCGCCGACATACAGGAAGATGCCGATGGAACCCAGATTGGCCCACTTGGAACCCAGGGCGCTGAACGGCGATACCAGGTGGCCGGTCTTCGGCGCAGCGTCAGTAATCTTCTGGCGCACCAGGAAGATCAGGAAGATGAAGACAACCAGAGCCAGGCCGATGGCGAGATAGACGTTGGTCACGAAGCCCAGGGCCTGCTGCTTCATTTCCTCCGTGATGACGATATCTTTCTTGAAGATGTCGCCATTGAGCAGGAAGGAGGCGCCGAAAAACAGGCCGCAAGCCGCACCCAGCGAATTGAACGACTGCGAGAGGTTCAGGCGGAAAGCCGAATCCTCAGGCTTGCCCATTGAGGCGATCAGCGGATTTGCCGCCACCTGCAGCAGGGTCACGCCCGACGCCATGGTGAACAGGGCAACCAGGAAAACCGTATAGATGTGGAGATTGGCAGCTGCGATGGCGATGAAGCAGCCGGCGGCGATGCCGCCGAGACCGACCATCACCGACTTGGCATAACCGACGCGCGACAGAAAGGCCGCCGACGGCAGGGACATGACGAAATAAGCGATGAAGAAGGCGAAGCCGGTCAGCATGGACTGGACGGGCGTCAGGGTGAAGACCGTCTTCATGGTCTTCACGAGCGGATCGAGGAGATTGGTGACTACCGCCCATATAAAAAAGAGTACGGTGACATAGACAACCGCCAGCGCGAGGCCACTGCCTCCCGATTTTGGTGCTGCTGAGGATTCGGACATATAACCTGCCTGTTGCGTTGTTTATGGTAAAGTGCGGCGCAAGCTGCCCTCACCGATTAAATAAATCAAATTGCAAAAAACGTGTTTTTGCCTGGTTGGCAAATGAAAAACGTTGCGCAGTGCAGCAATTCGGCATTTGACCAGGCACCAGAGGTATATGCAATTTATTTGTCTGACAAGTCTTCGCACCTCTGTGGCGAACGATCCGCCTTGCCGCATCAGGGAAAAAGCGCATGCAGACAAAAAACAAGCCTTACCGCCTCTTAAGTATGACAATTACTTAACAGAAAAAATGAATTTAGACAGCGCTGTCACACCTTGCGGCGCAGCATAAATTTCACTTGACCCGGCCGGAGAATAGAGGCTTTGTCGCACCCGAAAAACGCCCTGCCCGGCGTGTCCCAGGACAGTCTGACCGAAGTCGCAGAATTGTCTTTATAAATCCGTGAGATATGAATTGAAAATTCTACGCCGCCGCAAAACCAAAATCGTCGCCACTCTGGGGCCTGCCAGTTCAAACGCCGAAATGCTGGCGCAACTGTTTCAGGCCGGCGCCGACGTCTTTCGGCTCAATTTCTCGCACGGCAGCCACGAAGACCACGGCCGTAATATAGACCTGATCCGCGAACTGGAAGCCAAGTCGAAACACCCGATCGGTATCCTGGCCGACGTCCAGGGCCCCAAGCTGCGTGTCGGCCGCTTCATGGGTGGCGCCGTGGTGCTCAACAACGGCCAGGAATTCCGTCTCGACCTCAATCCAACGCCGGGCGACAGCCGCCGCGCCAACCTGCCTCATCCCGAAATCATCGCCGCCGCCCAGATCGGTTCGCACCTGCTGCTCGACGACGGCAAGCTGAAACTGCGCGTTACCCATGTCCGCGAGGACCATCTGGAGACGATCGTGGTCAATGGCGGCCGGCTTTCCGACCGCAAGGGCGTCAACGTCCCCGACGTCGTCCTGCCGATCCCGGCCCTGACCAAGAAGGACCGCGAGGACATGGCCTTCGCGCTGGAACGCGGCGTCGAATATATCGGCCTGTCCTTCGTGCAGCGCCCGGAAGACGTGATCGAAGCGCGCGAAATCATCCAGGGCCGCGCCTGGGTGCTGTCCAAGCTCGAAAAACCGCAGGCGCTCGATAATCTCGATGAAATCGTCCGCCTGTCTGACGCCATTATGGTGGCGCGTGGCGATCTCGGCGTCGAACTGCCGCCGGAAGAAGTGCCGCTGGCCCAGAAGCGCATCGTTCAGGCCTCGCGCGCCGCCGGCAAGCCGGTTATCGTGGCGACGCAAATGCTGGAATCGATGATCTCCGCCCCGACACCGACCCGCGCCGAGGCCTCCGACGTCGCTACCGCCGTGTTTGATGGCGCCGACGCCGTCATGCTTTCCGCTGAAACCGCTGCCGGCCAGTTCCCGATCGAGGCCGTCACCATCATGGACCGCATTGTCGCCCGCGTCGAAACCGATGACGGCTGGCGCACCATGACCGACCGCCGCCGCCCGGAACCGGAAAAGACCACCAACGGCGCCATCGCCGCCGCCGCCCGGAGCGTCGCCCAGACCATCGACGCCGTGGCCATCGCCGCCATGACCAACTCGTCGAGTTCGGCCCTGCGTGTCGCCCGCGAGCGCCCCACCGCGCCGATCATGGGCCTGACACCCAATATGGAAACCGCCCGCCGCCTGGCGCTGTGCTGGGGCGTCCATCCGATCCTGACGCCGATCACCCACTCCATGACCGAAACCGTCGCCGTCGCCTCCAAGCTGGCGCGCTCGGAAGGCATTGCCGAACCCGGCCAGGATATCGTCATCGTCGCCGGCATGCCGTTCGGCAAGTCCGGCAGCACCAATTCCCTGCGTGTTGCCCGCGTCTCGCGCACCAATGCGCAGGAAGCCGAATTCGACGACGGAGAAAAGTAGGCTTTACGCTAAATCAAAGCTTTCCTATTAAGCTCCGGCGGTCAGACCTCCGGAGCTTTTTCATGTCTCTTGCCCGCCTCACTCAAGCGTTTCGCCGTGCCGACTGGCTGAATGCCGAACGGGGACGCGTTTATGGTGCGATGGGCCTGGTCGCCTTTATAATTATGGCCCTGTGGTTCTGGGTGCGCTTCGGTATTTTTGCGACCGGCCCTGAGCCGCTTGGCGGCGACTTTGTCAGCTTTTACGCGGCTTCGAAACTGGCCCTGACCGGTCATGCCGCCGATGCCTGGAACCCGGCCGCGCACCGGATAGCCGAAAACAGTCTCTTCCGCGGCCCGCATGGTTATCTCGCCTTCTTTTATCCACCGCCCTATCTGCTGGTTTGCTGGCCGCTGGCCCTGCTGCCCTATGGCTGGTCGGCCCTGGCCTGGATGACCGGCACGACCGCCGTGGCGCTTGGCCTGCTGCGCACCTTTTTCCGCCGCCTGCGACCGGAAGGCGCCATTCCGCTGGTGGTGTTGCTGGCCTTCCCGGCGGTATGGATCAATATCGGCTGCGGTCAGAACGGCGCCGTAACCTTGGCCATCCTGACCGGCGGCTTCCTGCTGATGGACCGCCGCCCGTTTATCGCCGGACTGATTCTCGGCCTGATGGTCATTAAGCCACAACTGGCTATTTGCCTGCCGTTTGTGCTCGGCGGCGCGGCCCTGGCGGATCCGAACCGCTGGAAGACCTTCTTCGCCACGGGCTTCAGCGCGCTGGCCTTGTGCGCCATCGCCTGGCTGGCCGTGGGATCGACAGGCTACGCAGCCTTTTTCGCTAACAGCACCTATGCCCGCGAGGTGCTCAATCAGGGCCTCGTCGATCCCGCCCTGATGCAGAGTCTTTATGCCGGTCTGCGGACCCTGGGCACGCCCATGACGGCCGCCTATGCCCTGCAAGGTCTGTTGTCTGTTGTGGTACTCGCCATGGCCGCTTATACCGCTTTCAAATATCGTCCTTCCGGATTGACGCTCGGCGCGCTGACGATTTCCGCCACCGTGCTGGCTACCCCCTTCCTGCTCGATTACGACCTGCTGCTGACGGCCCTGCCGCTCGGCTGGCTGGTGCTGACCGGCGCGAAAAACGGTTTCCGCAACTGGGAAAAACTTCTGTTGCTGGTCGCTTTCCTGCTGCCCCTGGTCACGCGCAAGCTGGCGCAACTGGCGCATCTGCCCATCGCGCCACTGATTATGCTGGCTGTGTTTGCATTTATTATTCGGCGTATCGCCAGCGAAACGACAGTGGAGATACGAAAGACAGCGCCTGTATACGCATAGACGCTGCCATATCCCCCTAAGCCTGCCTACCCGATATATTACTCTATGTATTCCGGGGCGGCGATGCGCTTGCCAAGCAGCATGGCGTCGGCGACGATTCGCAGCGGCGAGAAGTCGGCATCCGATTCTTTCTTCTGGATCAGGTTGTAGAAGTGGGCGTAGAGACCGGAATACTCGGCCTCCTTTTCCTTGATCAAAGTCTTGCCGTCGATTTCCAGTTCGGTGCCGCCCATCGAGAGGGTCAGTTTCTCGCCGGCTGCCGCTTCGATATAGATGCTCCAGGTCTGGATACCCGTCTGCAGGAAGTCGTACTCGGCGCGGATGGGGAAGCCGGTCTCGGTCTGCATGTCCATCTCGACCTGGATCGGCGCATCGCAATTGACCGGAATATGGAGGTCGGCCTTTTTCACCATGACGGCGTCAGACAGAATCCGGGTCAGGATCGACAGCGAATTGATGCCGGGATCGAAGACACCCATGCCGCCGGGCTCGAAGATCCAGGCCTGGCCGGGGTGCCACTGGCGGACATTTTCCTTCCAGTGGATGGTGATGCTCTTGATCGGACGCTCCGACACCCATTTGCGCGTGGCTTCGACGGCCGGCGCGAAACGCGAATGCCAGGAGGCCAGCAGCGAGACGCCCTTGGCCGCGGCAAGAGCCTTGATGGCTTCGGCTTCACCCAGGGTCGCCGCGGGCGGCTTTTCTAGGAAAACGTGACGGCCGGTGGCGATAACCGCCTTGGCGATCTGGTGGCGAATCTGCGGCGGGGTGCAGATGGCAATGGCCTCGATCTCCGGGTGCGCCTTCAGCATGGCATCCATATCGGGATAGGCATTGACGCCTTCCGGACGGGTATGCGGCGAACAGCCAGCCACCAGTTCCAGGTTTTTGTTGCCGCGAATCGACGGGATATGCTGGTCGACGGCAATCTTGCCGAGCCCGATCAGGCCGATTTTCAAAGGCTTTTTACCGAATAGTCCCATCATCACGTTTCCTTGCATTCTTTGGAGCCTCCCTTAGCGCGGAAGGTCCGGCATGTAAATTATAATACTTTAAAACTGCTGGGGCGCCGCAAGGGCGCCTCGCATAAAACCCGTGCGGCTCTGCCCTTGCCAGTCGCCAAGGCAACAAGAGGTCAATTCTGCTCGCCGAGCGAATAAATCCGCTCCATTAATTGCCATTTTTCACCCGGAGGCGCGAATGGCAGGGCCTGCTGGAAGTCCCACATCAGGGTTTCCCACTTCTGCACCTCTTCGCTGGCTGCGTCCGCTTCAGCCTTGGCCGCCGGATCAAAGTCCGATCCCGGTGTCAGGATCATGAACATTCGATTTCCGACCAGATAGATTTCCAGTGCTTCGATACCGGTATTGCGGATCGAATCATTAATGGCCGCCGGCACCTGCCCGGGGGCGTGCCATTGCTTATAGCGCTCAATCAGCGCCGGATCATCTTTCAGATCCAGGGCATAAACCCGTTTTTCGGATGAGGTAGTCATCAGCGTTTCCAATATTCCAAAGCGTGCCTGCCACGATTTGGCAAGGGCAAGCGCCCATCGCCGCTCGTTGCGGTGATGCCGAGCCGCGTAGGCCCGCCCGGCCTCTGAGGGCCTATATGTCTGAGTATATATTAAAGTTTTAATCGAAGCGCAAACCCCTCAAAAAATTTCATATTTGACGTTCCGATTCATATGTGATGTTAAATGACACCATAAAGGGCCGGCAAGGCCAAAAGTACAGGGACGTCGTTTTATGGATTCCACGCCAGATACCAAAGCACCTAAAGGTTTCGCTGCCCTCTGGCCGATCATTCTGATCACTGCCCTGTTCTTCTTCTGGGGCATGGCCAACAATCTCAACGACATTCTGATCCCCCAATTCAAGAAAGCCTTCACCCTCACCGATTTCGAATCGAGTCTGGTGCAGCAGTCTTTCTACCTTGGCTATTTCCTGATGGCCGTGCCCGCCGGCCTGTTGATGCGGCGCTTCGGCTACAAAGCCGCGGTCATCACCGGACTTATCATTTTTGCCATTGGCGCCTTCTCTTTCTATCCTGGCGCGGAAATCCGCCAATATCCATGGCTGCTGGGTGCCCTGTTCGTCATCGCCGCCGGCCTGGCCTTCCTTGAAACCGCGGCCAATCCGCTGATGACCATTCTGGGAGACGAAAAGCACGCCGCGTTCCGGCTGAACCTGGCCCAGGCTTTCAATCCCCTGGGATCGCTGGCTGGTATCTGGGTCGGCAAGACCTTTATTCTTTCAGGCATTGAGCACATGAATGCCACTGCCGACCTGGTGCGCGAAACCAAGGCGGTGCAGATGCCCTATATCGTCATCGGCTGCGTGGTGCTGGCCTGGGCGGTGCTGGTGGGCTTCAGCCGTTTCCCGGCCGCCGCCACGAAGGCCGCGCACGACGCCGACGAAGCGAAACTTTCCGCCGGGCAGGCGCTGACGGGTCTGCTTAAGCACGGCCACTTCCTGACGGGCGTGGTCGCGCAGTTCTTCTATGTAGGTGCACAGGTTGGTTTGTGGAGCTACACCATCAAGTACGCCCAGAGCGAGATCGGCATTACCGATAAGCTAGCGGCTGACTATGTTTTCGCCGCGCTGGTGCTCTTCGCCATTGGCCGCTTCACCGGCACGGCCCTGCTGCGCGTCGTGCCCGCCACGAAACTGCTGGGCGCCTTTGCGCTGATCAACATTGCCCTGACCGCCTACGCCGCGACAATCGGCGGGCAAAACGGTCTCTATGCCCTGGTGGCCGCCTCCTTCTTCATGTCGATCATGTTCCCGACCATCTTCGCAACCTCATTGCGCGGCCTGGGTATCCTGACCAAAACCGGTGCCTCCCTGCTGGTGATGAGCATCATCGGCGGCGCCGTCCTGACCGCCGCAATGGGCTATATCTCCGACATAAGCCATATCAAGACCGCGATTTTCGTTCCGGTTGCCTGTTTCGTCATGATTGCACTCTACGGCCTCAGTTCAAAATCGGCCAAGGTCGATATGACCAAAGGTCATTGATGGTCATCGACGCCCATCAGCACCTGTGGCGGATAGGCCGTAATGGTCATGAGTGGCCAACGCCCGACCTGAGCGGCATTTACCGTGATTTTGTCCCGGACGATCTCACCTCGGGTTGCGAAGGACTGGGTATCACCGGAACGATTCTGGTGCAGTCGCAGCCCTCGGCGGCCGATACCGGCTGGATGCTGGAAATCGCCGCCGCCACACAGCTGATCAGGGGCGTGGTCGGCTGGACCGACCTGGCTGCACCCGATGCGCCTGAGCGTATTGCCGGACTAGCCCGGCAACCCAAGCTGAAAGGCCTGCGGCCCATGCTGCAGGGCCTGCCGCAGGATGACTGGATATTGCGTGATGATGTCAGGCCGGCTCTGGATGCCATGGTGGCTCACGATCTGACCTTCGACGCCCTGATTTTCACCCGCCACCTGCCCTTTATCGACCGGCTGGCGAAACTATATCCGGACCTGCGCATCGTCATTGACCATGGCGCCAAACCGCCGCTCGGCCGCCCCGGGGACATGGCCGCCTGGCAGGACAGGATTGCCCTAGTGGCGCAGAACAGCAATGTCAGTTGCAAACTGTCCGGTCTGTTGACTGAAATGGCTGATGGGCAAGGCAATAACGTCCTCACGCCCTGCGCCGATCATTTGCTGGCCGCCTTCGGTGCCGATCGTCTGATGTGGGGCTCGGACTGGCCCGTTGTTCTGCTGAAAGAGAGCTATCGTCACTGGTTTGACTGGACAAGGCGCTGGTTGGACGGCAAACCGGAAACTGCACGTGAAACAATAATAGGCGAAACAGCCTGCCGTTTCTACAAACTGTAAGGTCATACCATGTCCGACAAAGCCGCCAGCAAATATCGCGCCCCTGCGCTTGAAAAAGGCCTCGACGTTCTCGAACTCCTGGCCGCCGCCAAATCACCCATGACCCTGTCGCAGATATCGACGCAGCTGGAGCGTTCTGTCAGCGAACTCTTCCGCATGGTCCAGGTGCTCGAGTCGCGTGGCTATGTCGGCATGTCGGCCACCGGTGAGGGCTTTGAACTGACCAACAAGATGTTCAGCCTCGGCATTTCGCGCGGACCGAGCCAGAACCTGCTCGCCAGCGCCCTGCCCCTGATGCAGGCCCTGAGCGAGCAGACACGCCAGGCCTGCCACCTCGCCATCGCCTCGGACGACCGCATGGTGGTCATCGCCCGCATCGAAGCGCCGGGCGATGTCGGCTTCTCGGTGCGGGTCGGCTATCAGCGCCCCCTCGCCCATTCGACCTCCGGATTGCTGATCTATGCCTTTCAGAAGCCGAAGGTCCGCGACCAATGGCGCGCCCTGCTCAGGCCCGGCTTTTCCCCCGACGATTGGGCAACCTTCGAAGCCCAGGCAGAAAAAGCCGTGGCGCAGGGCCATTTCTCCGCACCTTCCAGCTATATCGACGGCATTACCGACATCTCCTGCCCGATCATCAATGATGTCGGTGTCATCGCCGCCCTGACCATGCCGTGGATTCACATTGAGGACGGCATCACGCTTGAGGATGCCCTCGTTCGTCTGAAAGCCACAGCGAAAACTTTAAGCAAGGCACTGGGCGGATAGCGCTTGATTCGTGAGAGCCCTATCGCTATCATTTCACCTATAATAATATTTTTAAACTTAAACAGAGAAGAGAAGACGCTTCGAAGTGACCCCCGCGTACCCCATTTCTCGCCAGAGACTAGGCTCGACTCCTGTCGAGGTGACGGCACTTGGCTACGGCGCCGCCGCGCTTGGCAATCTATACCGCGCTCTCCCTGACGCCACGGCCCAGACCTGCCTTGAAGCCGCGCATGCGGCCGGTATCGGCTATGTCGACACCGCGCCGCATTACGGCCAGGGACTGTCGGAGCGTCGCGTCGGCCATACAGTTGGCGCACGCGACGACATCACCCTATCCAGCAAGGTCGGCCGCGTCCTGACACCGGTAGCGCCGCCGTCGCCGGGAACCGAGCGTCATGGTTTTATCGACGGCGATCCGTTCGAACCGGTGTTCGACTATAGCTATGATGGCATCATGCGGTCATTCGAGAGCAGCTTGATACGCCTGCAACGGGAGCGAATCGATATCCTGCTGGCTCATGATCTGGGCACGCAGACGCACGGCGCGGATGCTCCGGCTCATCTGAAAGCCTTTCTTGACGGCGGCTATAAAGCCATGTGCAACCTGAAGGAACAGGGCCTGACGGGCGCCATCGGTCTCGGCGTCAACGAATGGCAGATATGCGAAGATGTGATGGCCCACGCCGACCTGGACGTTGTTCTGCTGGCCGGCCGCTATACCCTGCTGGAACAGGGCGGGCTGGAAACCTTCCTGCCCCTGTGCGAAGCCAGAGGCGTCTCGGTGATCGTTGGCGGGCCATTCAATTCCGGCATCCTGACCGGTGGCGATCATTATGATTATGGCCGTGTGCCACAAGAAATCCACGATCGCGTCATCAGGCTGAAAACGGTTTGTGCGGCGCATGACGTGCCGCTCGCCGCAGCGGCACTGCAATTTCCGCTCGCCCATCCGGCGGTGGCCTGCGTCATTCCCGGCATGGGAAGCTCGGTCGAGGTGGCAGCGAACGTGCGATTTTTTAAAACGCCTATTCCAATCAGTTTTTGGGGGGACCTGAAATCACAAGGCCTGCTGCCGGCCAATGCACCGGTGCCTGGCCTACAGATGGTGACGTCATGACTACCGGGCCTTTTATTCTTCTTCACCCGGACGATAACGTCCTCGTTTGCCGCCAGCACGCCTTTCGTGGTCAGTCCATCACGCTCGACGGAGAGACGGTGGTTCTCCCCGATGAGGTGCCCGTTGGCCACAAGATTGCCCGCCGCGATCTGAAGACCGGTGACAAGATCATCAAGTATGGCGCTCCGATCGGATCGATGACCGCTGACGCGAAGGCCGGCGACCATATCCATATGCACAATATGCAAAGCGATTATATCAAGAGCCATACACGTGAGGTCACCGGTCATGGACACTAAGATTGGGGACATTGGCGAATCTTTCCAGGCGTGGCTGCGTCCCGATGGGCGCAAGGGCATCCGCAATGTCATCTGCGTCGTCTATCTGGTCGAATGCGCCCATCATGTGGCGCGGCAGATTGTCAACCGGTGCGGCGACAGCGAAGTCCACCTGATCGGCTTCCCCGGCTGCTACCCCAATGAATACGCCTACAGCATGATGGAAGCCCTGTGCACCCATCCCAATGTCGGTGGCGCGGTGCTGGTGTCGCTGGGTTGCGAAAGCTTCAACCGCGAGGCCCTGAAGCGCCATATCGAGGCCTCAGGCCGACCGGTCGAGACCTATGTCATCCAGAACGAAGGTGGCACGCTGGAAACCATCCGCAAGGGGGTGGAAGCGGTCAGGCGCGTGCAGGCCGTCGCGGCGAAGACTCCACGCGGCGACATGGCAGTTTCCGAACTGATCATCGGCACCATCTGCGGTGGTTCTGACGGCACGTCGGGCATCACCGCCAACCCGGCAGTCGGTCGCACTTTCGATACCCTTGGCGCGGCCGGCGCTGCCTGTATCTTCGAGGAAACCGGCGAACTGGTCGGCTGCGAGAAGATCATGGCCTCGCGTGCCATCACGCCCGAACTGGGCGCCGAGCTGGAAGCGGCAGTGCTCAAGGCCGAGAAGTACTACACCATCATGGGCTATGGTTCTTTCGCGCCCGGCAATGCCGAGGGCGGCCTGACGACCCAGGAAGAAAAGTCGATGGGGGCCTATTCCAAGTCAGGCTCGGCCCCGATCTGCGGCATTATCAAGCCCGGCGACGTGCCGCCTTCCGGTGGCCTTTACCTGCTCGATGTGGTGCCCGATGGCGAGCCCCGTTTCGGCTTCCCCAATATTTCCGACAATGCCGAGATCGTCGAGATGATCGCCTGCGGCGCGCACCTGACGCTCTTCACCACCGGACGCGGCAGCGTGGTCGGCTCGGCCATTTCGCCGGTCATCAAGGTCTGCGCCAATCCGGAAACCTACCGCAAGCTGTCAGGCGACATGGATGTCGATGCCGGCCGCATCATGGAAGGCCGCGGTACGCTCGATGAGGTGGGTGCCGAGATCACCGACCTGGTGCTGCGCGTTGCGGCCGGCGAGCAGTCCCTCAGCGAGCAGATGGGCCACCAGGAATTTATCCTGACCTACAAGGCCTTCGATCCGGTCGGTCCGGCTTGTTTACCCCTCCGGGGCAGGCAGGCTTTTTAGCAGCTCAAACGCCGCATGGCTTACGCGCAACAGAAACGCTTTTGTGGCGCGACGTGCGGTCGCACTAGCCAACTCTCAAAAGGATTTTGAGAATTGCAGAATATGGAGATTTTAATGGGACGTTTAACCGGCAAGACCGCTTTGATCACCGCCGCCGGGCAGGGCATTGGACGTGCCACGGCCGAGCTTTTCCTGAAGGAAGGCGCCACCGTCATCGCTACGGACGTCAATGCGGATACCCTGGTGGATTTCACGGGCGCCACCACGCGCGTGCTCGATGTCACCAATGGCGAGGCCGTCAAGGCCATCGCCGCCGAGTTCCCAAACGTCAACGTGCTCTATAACTGCGCCGGCTATGTTCACGCCGGCACCATCCTCGATTGCGGCGAGGACGCCTGGCAGTTCTCGCTCGACCTCAATGTCACGGCCATGTACCGCATGATCCGCGCCTTCCTGCCGTCCATGCTTGAGGGCGGCGGCGGCTCGATCATCAATATGTCGTCGATCGCTTCCTCGGTGAAGGGCATCCCCAACCGTTTCGCCTATGGCGCCACCAAAGCCGCCGTGGTCGGCCTGACCAAGGCCGTGGCAGCCGACTTCGTTACCAGGGGCATTCGCTGCAACGCCATCTGTCCCGGCACGGTCGAGACCCCGTCCCTGCTGCAGCGCCTGCGCGATACTGGCGATTTCGACAAGGCCTATACGGAATTCACCGGCCGCCAGGCCATGGGGCGTTTCGGCCGCACCGACGAACTCGCCAATCTGGCGCTTTACCTGGCCTCCGATGAAGCCACCTTCACCACCGGCCAGACACACATTATCGATGGCGGCTGGATTAACTAAATTCCCTCGCATTCGCCACGTTTAGTCGTGCAGCGCGATATCCATCCAGATCATCTTTGTCTCACCCGGCTTCAGGCATTTCAGACCGGAATTGGGCTGATTGAACGGGTCGGGCATATGGTTGACCGGTTCGATGCAGAAATAATCGCCATCCAGCGGCACGAAGACGTGCAGCCAGTGGCAGTCCGGCGACGCCCGCATCGTGTGGGTCAGGCGGTCGCCGTCATAGATTTCGGCGCGGCCCTTGAAGCCGGTATAGGCGTTGTCAATGGTGATATCGTGCGCCACCGTATCGCCATGTGTCCAGTCCTTTTTGAACACGCCGGCATGCCAGTTGCGAGGCAGAGTTTCCTCATCGGAAATCCACACACCGTCCACCGCCGCTTTCAGGCGGGAATTCGGCTGGCGAATGAAATAAGGATGGAAGCCAAGCCCCACGGGCATGGTCGCTTTGGACAGGTTTTTCACATTGAGAAACGAACGCAGGCCATCAGCGCGCAGTTCATAGATCAGGGTCGCTTCATATTCCCAGGGCCACTCATCGGCGAAATGGTGATAGCCGAGCACGGCGCGCGATGTCGTCGCTTCGATCACCTGCCACGGCTTGCGCCACCCCTGGCCGTGCAGTGGGTGGGGATGGCCGTCACCGAGATTGGGCGATAGCTGGACCTTGTGGCCTTCAAAGACAAACGTGCCGTTACGAATGCGGTTACAGAAGGGCACCAGCGGAAAACAGGCAGTCTGCAGTGCATCCGTCGCTCCCTCCGGCGTCGGGCGCATAACGTCAACGCCATTGCGGACCAGACGCGAAATACTTCCGGCCACATCGGGATTGATATCGAGGATCGCATCGGCAGAACTTAAGCGCAGCATTTTATGTTTCTCATTTTTGATTGCGCTACCGCTATCGCTGCTGGAGCGCATCGTCGCTTAAAATAGAAAGGCGAGATCCCTGTAAGACCTCGCCCACTAATCGTATACCAAAACTTACGACTTCTTCCAGAGGCTTTCAATGGCCTCCAGTGTCTTTCCTTTGGTTTCCGGCACGAACTTCCAGACGAACAGCGCGGCGAGGACCGAGCAGGCGGCGTAGACATAGTAGTTCAGGCCGTGATTGAAGATGGCATTGATCGCCGTATCGCCATCCACCACCTTGAAGGAGGCGGTGACGATATAGTTGGAGATCCACTGCGCAGCCACGGCCACGGCCATGGCCGGTCCCTTGATCGAGTTCGGGAACATTTCCGACAACAGCACCCAGACGACCGGTCCCCAAGACAGGGCGAAACCGGCGATATAGAAGATAGCGGCGTAAAGCAGCATTGACCCTTCGGTATGGTTCTGGAACATCCAGCCGAGCGCCAGCATGGATACAGCCATCATCAGGGCGCCGAGGATAAGCAGCGGCTTGCGGCCCCAGCGGTCGACCGTGACGGTAGCGACCAGGGTGAACAGCACGTTGGCCGCACCGACGATGACGGTTTGCAGGAGGGCTGTATCTGTGCCGGAGCCCATGTTCTTGAACATCAGCGGCGCATAATAGAGCACCGCATTGATACCGACGAACTGCTGGAAGACCGACAGCAGCACACCCACGACGATCACGCCGGCGCCAAACGAGAACAGTTTGCCGGAATGCTCCTGCAGGCTGGCCTTGATTTCGGCCATTGTATTCTGCGCGACTTCTGGGCCATCGAGCGAGGTCAGAAGCTTCATCGCCTTTTCTTCGTGGCCCTTCATGACGTACCAGCGCGGGGTATCCGGCATCAGGAAAGCCGCCAGGAAGAACAGGCCGGCAGGAATGGCACACGAGGCCAGCATATGACGCCAGCCGGTGGCCAGCACCCAGGCGTCGTCACCCATTTCGCCGATTTTCAGATTGACGAAATAGACCAGCAGCATACCGCCGACGATGGCAATCTGCTGGAAGGTCACCAACAGACCGCGCTGCCTGGCAGGTGCGATTTCAGCGATATAGAGCGGCGAAATCAGCGAGGCCATGCCGATGGCCACGCCACCGAGGAAGCGGTAGACCATGAACGGCGTCAGGGCATCAGGCCCCATACCGCCGATCGCGCCCAAGCCCAGTTCAGGATATCCGGCCATGATCGAAGAGATGAAGAAAAGCACGGCGGCAATCATCATGCCCGTGCGACGGCCGATGGCGGTGGCCAGAGGCCCGGCGATCAGCGAACCGAGGAAACAGCCCCACAGGGCGATACCGACCGCATTGCCGGTCATGGCATTGCGCGCCAGTTCGCTCAGTTCGGTGCGCGGCTGGACAAAATTGTGATCAATGGCTTCAACAGCGCCGGAAATGACGGCGGTATCGTAACCGAACAGCAGACCGCCCAGAGCCGCGCCGATGGCGAGCCCCATGACCAGTCCCATATTCACGGACTTATGTGTTGAGGACATCCTCAAACTCCCTTGTGAGCGGACGACATGTCCGCCTTCCCTAACCTGACGCCCTTCACCGAATCTTTCCCTTGTCCGGTGTTGAGGCGCATATCAAAAGCTTAATTCGACTGTCTCTTTCACGCAAGCACATCGATCGAAAAGGGCGATATAATCTAATAACTTAGGCGGAATTTCGCCTGTTTGCACGCACAAATTGTTAACGCTAACAATGACGAAGGGATGATGCATTGCACCATCCCTTCGTTCATTTTAGTGGTTATGTCGGGGCATCTTTTCGGCAATCTTCTTATATTTCAATGCCGGTTCCATGACACCACCGGTGTGCAGTTGCGATACTGTGGCGCGGTAAATTTCCTGCCAGGGCGTCATGCTTTCCGGTACGGGCGGCAAACCATCCTTCTTGCGTGTTTCAATAACATAGGCCTCGACCAGCATGTCACAGGTGCCCTTGTTCAGGTCAATGCGGATCATGTCGCCGGTGCGCAGCCAGGCCAGACCACCGCCCACCGCCGATTCCGGCGAGGCATTGAGGATGGACGGCGAATCCGAGGTGCCCGACTGGCGGCCATCCCCCAGGGTCGGCAGGGAGGTGATGCCACGCTTCAGCAGGGCGTCGGGCGGCTGCATGTTGACCACCTCGGCGGAACCAGGCCAGCCGACGACACCAGAACCGCGGATGACCAGGATGGTGCGCTCATCGATGCCGAGCGCCGGGTCATTGAGACGATCGTGGTAGTCGGTCGAGCCATCGAAGACGACCGCCTTGCATTCAAACACATTCTCGTTGCCGGGTTCGCTGAGATAGCGATCACGAAATTCCTTTGAGATCACCGATGTCTTCATGATGGCGTAATCGAACAGATTGCCCTTGAGCACCAGGAATCCTGCGCGTTCCATGATCGGCTCGGCCATCGTCCTGATCATTTCACGGTCTTTGGTTTCCTTGCCCTTGATGTTTTCCGCGATTGTTTTCCCGGTAATGGTTTTGGCCGTACCGTCCAGACGATTGGCGACCATCAGTTCATGCAGGAGAGCCGGCACGCCGCCGGCGCGATGGAAGCGCTCGCCGAGATACTTGCCGGAAGGCTGCATATTGAGGATCAGCGGAATGTCGTGCGCTTGCATCCAGTCGGCGTCAGTGATTTCGAAGCCGGCGTGACGCGCCATGGCGACGATATGCGGCTGGGCATTGGTCGAACCGCCCGCCGCCGCCACCATGGCAATAGCGTTGAGGAAGGAGGCCTTGCTAAGGATTTTCGACGGCTTCAGGTCTTCATAGGCCATCTCGACAATGCGGCGGCCGGTTTCATAGGCCATCTGGCCGCGCTCGCGATAGGGCGCCGGAATGGCCGCGCAGCCGGGCAGCGACAGGCCCATGACCTCGGCGACGGCGTTCATGGTCGAAGCCGTGCCCATGGTGTTGCAATGCCCGGCCGAAGGCGCCGAGGCGGCCGCAAGCTCGATGAACTCCTCTTCGGTGATCAGGCCCGCCGCCAGCTTGGCGCGCGACCGCCAGATGATGGTGCCGGATCCCACCAGATCCCCCTCATGGTGGCCATCGAGCATCGGCCCGCCAGACAGGACAATGGCGGGAATATCGACGGCGATGGCGCCCATGATCCCCGCGGGTGTGGTCTTGTCGCAGCCGGTCGTCAGCACCACCGCATCGAGCGGATAACCGTGCAGGATTTCGATCAGGGTCATCATCGACAGGTTGCGGTCGATGGCGGCGGTCGGTCGGCGGCAGTTCTCGAAAATGGGGTGCATGGGAAATTCCATGCATATGCCACCGGCGTCACGAATGCCGTCACGCGTGCGCTTGGCCAGTTCGAGGTGGATGCGGTTGCATGGCGCAATATCCGAACCCGACTGCGCGAAACCAATGATCGGCCGGCCGGAACGCAGTTCGCCGGGTGTCATGCCGTAGTTCATGAAGCGCTCAAGATAGAGCGCCGCCAGGTCGATATGGCCGGGCGCCTCGAACCAGTCCTGCGAGCGGAAACGGCCGTTCGGTGTGGCGGGGATGCGTTTAGACATGGGCTATCTCATTCATTATTTCGTTTTGGGGTTGCCCCGCGATATCGGTTCGGAAAGTAAATAGTCCGCCGGCGAGCGGCTGTGCTTTGAGGTCATCAGCGCTCAGGCCCTTGGCCGCCGTGGTGGCGTAAACGGTCTTCAGGTCGGGGCCGCCGAAGGCGATCTTGGTGACATTGGAAACCGGGAATTTGACGCGGCGGATCAGGCGGCCATCCGGTGCATAGCAGTTGACGCCCCAGCCGAAGAACAGCGCATTCCACACATTGCCGGCGCTGTCGACCACCGGGCCGTCCATATAGCCGTCGCCGTGTTCGCTGTGCGGTTCGAACTCGCCGGCGTAGCAGACCGGACTGGAAACATCGGCAGCGGCGTCCTGGTCGAGCTGCGCAAAAATGCGCTTGTTCGACAGATGACCGTCAGCACTCAGATCGAAGGCGTAAATAATCTTTTTCAGGGTGTCGTTGTGGTAGAGAGTCTTGCCGTCGGGCGAGACGGCCGGGCCATTGGTAATGACGTAATCGTCGTCCATCATCTTCAGGCCGCGCTCATCGTAACGATAAAGCTTGCCGGTCGGATGGTTCTCATCGTCGTCCATCGAGCCAAACCACAGGCGGCCTTGCGTATCGACATAGCCATCGTTCAGGCGGTTACCCGGCAGGCCGGGCTCGACATGGGTCAGAAAGGTGAACTGTCCGGAAACAGGATCAAAGTCATAGAGGCCCGTCTTGCAGCCGACGATGAAGCCGCCGCGCTGTTTCGGCGCGATAAAGCCGCAGGGACTGGGGGCATCGAAGGTCTGTTTCACGCCCGTCGTCACGTCATAGCGATGAACGTGCTGCTTCTTGATGTCGACAAACCAGACAGCGTCGTCCCTGGCTGACCAGACAGGCCCTTCGCCGAGCGTGGCTTTCAGATCCCAGAGGCAAATCGGTTGGAATAGTTCGGTCATGGTTCCTCCAACAGGAACTCCCCCTGATTTCAGGGGGAGGTGGCCCGAAGGGCCGGAGGGGGTTAAACCACGGGCCTTAACCCCACCACCGCAGCGTCCGCAAGCGGACTGGCGGTCCCCCTCCCCTGAAATCAGGGGAGGTTCTAAAGCGAATTACCGCCAGCCGGCGTCGATCCAGTATCCGTGACCGGTGCAGAGCGCGGCGTCGTCCGAGGCCAGGAACATGGCCAGAGCGGCGACGTTTTCCGGCACGATACGACCCGGCAGGCACTGCGCCTCAACAATCTGACGCTCACCTTCCGGCGTGTACCACTTTTCCTGGCGCTTGGTTTTCACATTGCCGGGAATGATGGTGGTGACGCGGATATTATCCGGTCCCAGTTCACGCGCCAGCGCGCGGGTAAAGCCTTCAATCGCCGCCTTGGCGGTTTCGTAAAGCACCAGGTCCGGCAGGCCGAGATGCCAGGAAATCGAGCCGAAATTGAGGATGGCGCCGCCGCCGGCCGCCTTCATGCCCGGCGCCACGGCACGGGTGCACATGGCCATGTGCTTGAGGTTGACGGCGATATTGGCGTCGAAGAATTCCGAGGTGACTTCGGACAGCGAATGACGGTCATCGCGCGCGGCGTTATTGAGCAGGATATGGATGGGGCCATCGGCGAGGATGGACGCCAGCGTCTTTTCCAGCAACGGCGTGTCGGTCAGGTCGCACCTGTGAAAGACCGGCTTCTGGCCGATCACGCCGGCATCGAGCGTGGCGCTCACATCATCGACCAGATCGATGAAATGCACGATCGCGCCTTGACGGACGAAACCGGTGACGAGTCCCGCGCCAATGCCGGAACCTCCGCCGGTGATCAACACCTTGCGGCCCTTGAGGCTGGGATAGATGGCAGACGGAGCGGGGGTAGTCATAGGGACTGTACTCACTTTGTGCAGGAGGTATCTTCTCAGTTTATTTTCAGGCAGTCTTTTTATGGGTCTGGTCGCTGTTGCGAGCCTTGAGCAGCCCACGGTCGGCCAGGTTTTGCATCAGGTCGGCAATGCCGAAATTCCAGTGACGGGCATCCTTCGAGGTCGTCACGCGGTTTTCCAGGCAACCCAGCTTCGGCGACGACACCTTCACGACATCGCCCACCTTGTGGGTGAAGCCCCGGCCCGGCGTATCGCGATCCTGTGTCGGCGCGAACAGGGTGCCGAGCATCAGCACGAAACCGTCCGGATAGTGGTGCTCACTCAGCGCCTGACCTATCAGGTCGAGCGGATCGCGACTGATATCGGCCATGGTGGAGCGACCGACCAGTTCGTAACCTTCCGGCCCATCGATCTTCAGGTCGAGCACGGCATTACGCACGTCATCGAGCGTGAAGCCGTCATCGAACATACGGATAAAAGGTCCGAGCGCGCAGGAAGCGTTGTTGTCCTTGGCCTTGCCGAGCAGCAGGGCCGAGCGGCCTTCGAAGCAGCGCAGGTTGACGTCATTACCGAGCGTGGCGCCGACGGCGCGGCCCTCCGGCGTGACGACCATGACGACTTCAGGTTCCGGGTTGTTCCAGGTCGAATCCGAACGGACGCCGACCTCATCGCCCCAGCCGACGCTGGAGAGAACCGGCGACTTGGTGAAGACCTCGGCGTCAGGGCCAATGGCGACTTCGAGATATTGCGACCACAGGCCATCAGCGATCAACGCCGCCTTCAGCTTGGCCGAGGCTTCCGAGCCCGGCTTGACCGAGCGGATGTCGCCGCCGACGCGCTCGGCCAGATCATTGCGGATGGCCTGCGCCTTATCGGCATCGCCACGGGCGCGTTCTTCGATCACGCGCTCAACGGCCGACACGGCGAAGGTCACGCCGGCAGCTTTGACGCACTGCAGGTCGATCGGGGAGAGAAGCTGATTGCCGGTGCGATGGGCGGCCGAGCCGTCCTTCGTCCATACCTTGGAAAATTCGAAGTCTTCGAAGCCACCGAAAGGCAGTCCGCCTTCGGGTACGCCGGCTTCAGGCCAGACTTTTAGAAGCTGCGAAACAGTCGGCGCGATCGGCGACATATCAAACACTTCGCCATTCTTGATCATGATCGGCGTCGGGCCTTCGGCCGTTTCGATGCGACCGATAAGGGTCGCCTCACGCCAATCCACAGGCAACATGGCGGCAGGCAGGAAATCAGGCATTATCTCTTAAATCCTTCAATGCTTTGACGGATGACCTCATCCGCATCTTCTCTACCCGTTTACAGCCGTCATTAAACCTTCGCAGGTCACAGCCTGTTTGTTAGCGCTACCAATCTTGCAGACAGCGCCCTGTGTCAAGGGGAAATACGTTTTTTTGCCCCTAAATACAATTTTATATGACACTGTCAGTTCCCGGCGTTGCTTTAGGACACGCCCGCCGATGACTGGCGTTCGATCAGGGAGAAGTCACGTACCTCGCGCACAGCTTCAAACGGCCGGCCGGAGCGCTGCCCCTTGATCTGGTCGAGCAACAGGCGAACGGACAAACCGGCCATATCCGAAATCGGCTGGCGCACAGTCGTCAGTTCCGGCCAGACACTGGAGGCCATGGCGGTGTCGTCGAAACCGACCACTGTCAACTGGTCCGGCACGTCCAGCCCCAGGCGGTGGGCAGCGGCCACGGCGCCCGCGGCCATATCGTCGTTGGAAGCGAAGATGGCTGTAGGGCGCACCTTCTGGCTCAACAGGCGTTCGGCGGCGTCAAAACCGGAGCGGTAGGTGAAATAGCCCTGAGCCACATGGCCGGGATCGATGTTGAGGCCTGCCTTTTCCATGGCCGCCGCGAAACCGTCATAGCGGATCTGGCTGGCATAGGCGTTCGGCTGCCCCTTGATAAAGCCGATATCACGATGACCCAGTTCGATCAGGCGGCGCGTCATGGCGCTGGCAGCCTTGAAATCATCGATCGTGACGCAGGAGACGTCCGGATCGGGCCGTGCCATGGCGACCCCGACGAAAGGCAGTTTCATATCCTGCAATATCTTGGCGACCCGCGTCGAATCGCTGAGCGGCGGCGACAGGATGACCCCGTCACAACCGGCGGCTTTCATCTTTTCCAGCGCGACCGTGGCGCCTTCCGGCCCTTCGCAGCTTTCGATGAGCAGTTGCGCGCCGCTTTGCGAACTTTCCGACAGGATACCCAGCAGGAATTCGCTGAGGAAGGCAACGGACGGGTTGGAATAGAGCAGACCGATACGCGCGGAATCCTGCGTGGCCAGGGAACGCGCCGCCAGATTGGGCGAATAGTTCAGTGCCTCGACCGAGGCCATCACCTTGGCGCGGGTTTCTTCGCGCACGTTCTTCTCGCCGTTGATGACGCGGGACACTGTCATGGGAGAGACACCAACATGGCGCGCCACGTCATGAATGGTGACGATATTGCCCCCTCGTCTGCCAACCTTGCGCGCCAAACCCTGCACCCCGTTTCGTTCGTTACGGCGAATCTATAGGATGCAATCACTTACTTGGCAAATATTTGAGTGAATTTCCGTGACAAAACAGACACGGCGCTCGTATTTTACGAATAAAATTAATTTGGCAAACAAAAATTCATCACAGAAAACACTTGAAAACGGCATGATAGTTTGACGCTATGCGAAGGGTCGCCGGTAAGAGCGGGCCGTATTCATAATAAGCCGAGGGGAAACCACATGCGGTCCAATATCCGCCGAATCATCTGCCTGGCCGCCACGACCGGCCTGCTTGCTGCCCTGCCATTTACTGTGAATGCCCAAGGAACTGCCCCGCAGTTTGCCCGTATTTTCGGTGATCATGCCGTGCTCCAGCGCGACCGGCCAGTCAATGTCTGGGGCACTGCCGCACCGAACGCATCTCTGACTGTCAGCGTCAATGGCCAGACCGCTTCCGTCACGGCCGGCACCGATGGCAGGTGGAAGGCGGCCCTGCCCGCCCTGACCGCTGGCGGCCCCTATACCCTCACCGTATCCGATGGCCAGTCCATCACGACACTGAACGATATCCTGATCGGCGATGTCTATCTCTGCTCCGGCCAGTCCAACATGGAGTTCCCGGCCCGTCTTTCCACCGGCGCCTGGGGCGAAATCAGCGCGTCGGCCAATCCCAATATCCGCTTTGTCAATGTGGAAAAGGACAGTGCCGCAGCACCACGTAACGATCTCAAAACCACGCCCGCATGGAAGGTAGCCGGTCCCGATACCACCGGAGAAGCTTCGGCTGTCTGCTACTATATGAGCAAGGCCCTGCAACAGGAACACAAGGTGCCGGTCGGCTTTATCGGCACCGACTGGGGCGGTACGACGATCGAAAGCTGGATCAGCCCAGACAGCCTGCGCACCGTGCCCGCTTTCACTGCCGGGGTCGATGATGTGGCGCAATATGCCGCCGATCCCCAGAAGGCGCAGGCTGATCATGCCAAACGGCAGGAAGCCTGGTGGGACGCGCATGATAAATCCGCCAAGGCCCAGCGGGCCTGGATATCCCCGGCTTTCAATGATTCCGCCTGGCCGCGCCTGAAGGCCACAGCCGGCTGGAAGGAGAGCGGCAATGCCGACCTGAAGGATTTTGACGGCGTGGTCTGGCTGCGTACCCGCGTGACGCTGACCGCCGACGAAGCCGCGAAGGCCAATGAACTGACGCTCGGCCCCGTCAATACCTTCGACACCACCTGGGTCAACGGCCAGTGGGTCGGCAGTGGCAGCATCGATTGGGTCTGGCGCGACTATCAGGTGCCTGCCAGCGTCTTCAAGGCCGGCGAAAACATCATTGTCCTGCGCGTGCTCGGCAGTGGCGGCCTGACCGGCAAGCCCGACATGCGTTTCATCAAGACCAGCGACGGCAAGGCCATTCCCCTGACGGCAGACTGGGCTTACAAGACCGGCATGGCGGCAAAGGGCTTGAGCATCCCGAGCGCCCCCTGGGAGGTACCGACCAGCGTCACCACGCTTTATAACGGCATGATCTCGCCTCTGGCGCCCTATACGGTCAAGGCTGCCGCCTGGTATCAGGGCGAATCCAATGCTGCCCGTGCCGCCGAATACCGCACCCTGCTGCCGCTGCTGATGGCCGACTGGCGCAAGCGTTTCAGCGCGCCCGACCTGCCTATGCTGATCGTGCAATTGTCGAGCTTCGGTTCGGTATCGACCACTCCGGGTCACTCGGAATGGGCGGAGCTGCGCGAGGCCCAGCGCCTGACAGTGGATGCCGATCCGCACGCTGCCCTGATCGTCAGCCATGATTTCGGCGACCGCAGCGACATCCATCCGACGCAGAAGAACATCATTGGCCTGCGCGCTGCCCGGGCCGTCGATAATCTGGTCTTCGGGCAAGCCGTCAACCCGACCGGACCGGAAGCGACTTCAGTGACTCGTTCCGGCGCCGATCTGGTGATCAGCTTCCGTTATGCCGAAACTGGCCTGAAGACCTACAGCTCCGATACAGCCATCGGCTTCGAGGCCTGTGATGCGAAGGACGCCTGCCGTTATGTCACCGCCGCGGCAGACGGCCAGCGCATTGTGCTCAAGGGCGCCAATACGCCGGAAACCGTCAAGGTGCGCTACGCCTGGTCGGACGCGCCTTTCACCAATCTCTACAGCGGCGATGACCAGCCCGCCGTGCCGTTCGAACTGAAAGTCAGCCAATGAAAATGAACCGCCGACACCTTCTGGCCACCGCGACCGGTGCCGCCTTTGTCGCCCCCGTGGCCGCGCCTGTTACGTCTTGGGCCGCCGCAAAACCCGTTTTCAAGGGCTCGTGGGAATCGCTGGCCGAGAACTATCAGACGCCGGAGTGGTTCCGTGATGCCAAGCTGGGCATCTGGGCTCACTGGGGCCCACAGTGCGTGCCTGAATGGGGTGACTGGTACGGCCGCCAGATGTACCAGCAGGGCAATCCCTATTACGAGCACCATGTAAAAACCTACGGTCATCCGGCCTCGTTCGGCTTCATGGAGTTTATCGGCCAGTGGAAGGTCGATCAGTGGGACCCGGATCGGATGATCTCGCTCTACAAGGCCGCCGGCGCGAAATACTTCGTATCGCTGGCCAATCACCACGACAATTTCGACATGTTCGACTCGAAATATCAAAGCTGGAATGCCACGAAGCTTGGCCCAAAGCGCGATGTCGTCGGCACCTGGGCCAAGGCAGCGCGGGCACAGGGCCTCAAGTTCGGTGTTTCCAACCACGGTGCTCACGCCTGGCACTGGTGGGCAACCGCCTTCGGCTACGATGCCGAGGGCCCGGCACGCGGCCTGCGTTACGATGCCTACCGAATCAGGAAAGAAGACGGCAAGGGCAAGTGGTGGGAGGGTTATGACCCGCATGAACTCTATGTCGGTCCCGAAGGCGACATGGCGCCGCCCGATGGCATCACCACCATCAAGGACATGCAGGCCTATCACGACAGCCATTCGGGCCAGTGGCTGGAAAATGTACCGCCGCACGATCCGTATTTCGTGAAAAGGTGGGCACTGCGCCAGCAGGATCTGGTCGACAAGTACCAGCCCGATCTCGTCTATTTCGACAACACCACCCTGCCGCTTGAACAGGCCGGCCTCGATGCCACTGCCTATTATTACAACGCCAGCTATAAATGGCACGGCAAGCTCGACGTGGTCGCCACCGGCAAGAAGCTCGATGATCTGCAACGCAAGGGCATCACCGAGGATATCGAGCGCGGCTATTCCGACCGTCTGCGCGAGATTCCGTGGCAGACCTGCACTTGTATCGGCAACTGGCACTATGACCGTCCGCTGTACGAGCGCAACGGCTACAAAACGGCGAAGGACGTTATCCAACGCCTGGCCGACGTGGTGGCCAAGAACGGCAACATGCTGCTGAGCATCCCGGTGCGCGGCAACGGTTCGCTCGATGAGAAGGAAGAAAAGATCCTGGCCGAAATGGCGGCGTGGATGGCGGTCAATGGAGAGGCCATCTTCGCCACGCGGCCATGGGATATCTTCGGCGAAGGCCCGTTCAGGCCGCCGGTCGAGGGGCAGTTGAACGAGGGCGAGGCCAAGCCGTTCAGCCACGAGGATATCCGCTTCACCACCAAAGCCGGCGCTCTGTATGCGCTGTTGCAGGACTGGCCAGACTTCCCTGATAATGGGGGCTTTGCGCACGTCTATTCGATGCAGGCCGGTTCACCCCAGCGCAAGGGGACGATCGAAAAGGTTGAGCTTCTGGGCCATGCCGAACCGCTCAAATTCGAACTCGGCATGGATGGATTGAGCGTGAAACTGCCGGAGGCGAAACCGACCTTTACGCCGGTACTCAAGATTACAGGTTCGGGGTTGGTGTAACTCCCTCCTCCCTACGAAGTGGGGAGGTGAAGAAACAAAAAACCCCGCGATCGGTGATCGCGGGGTTTCTCATGGAAACAGGAAAGCTTACTGCGCCGTATAAACCGACTTGCCACCGGCCTGGACCGCCGACCATTGCTGGCGGACCGCCGCCTTGACCGAATCCGGCATCGGCACATAATCGAGCTGGCCGGCATCGGCATCGCCTGATTTGTAGGCCCAGTCGAAGAACTTCAGCACCGCCGCGCCCCTGGCGGCATTGCCCTGGGTCTTGTGGACCAGGATGAAAGTGGCGCCCGCCAGCGGCCAGGCATCGGCACCCGGCTGATCAAGCAGCAGGATATAATTGCCCGGCGCATGAGCCCAGTCCGCGCTGGCGGCGGCGGCCGAGAAAGAGGCGGCGGCGGGTTGCGGGAAGTTGCCTGCCTTGTTCTTCAGCAGCGCATAGGTGCCGCCGTTCTTCTTGGCATAGGCGTATTCGACATAACCGATCGAACCGACAGTCTGCTTGACGAAGGCGGCGACACCATCATTGCCCTTGCCGCCCACGCCGGCCGGCCATTCGACAGCATCGGAGCCGCCGACCTTGGACTGCCATTCCGGCGATTGCGACGACAGATAGGTGGTGAAGAGGAACGAAGTGCCGGAGCCATCCGAGCGATGGACCACGGTGATTGGCAGGGCCGGCAGCTTCAGGCCGGGATTCAGGGCCGTGATCGCCGGATCATTCCAGGTGGTCACCTTGCCGAGGAAGATATCGGCCAGCAGAGGGCCTGTCAGCCTGAGCTTGCCCGGCTCGACCCCCGCCAGATTGACCAGGGGCACGATGCCGCCCATCACGGTCGGGAACTGGTAAAGACCGTTCTTATCGAGATCTTCCGGCTTCAACGGCTTGTCGCTGGCACCGAAATCGACCGTACCGGCCTCGATCTGCTTGATGCCGCCGCCGGAACCAATGGCCTGGTAGTTCACGGCCGTGCCGGCTTCGGTCTTGTATTTTTCTGCCCAGGCCGCGTAGACCGGAGCCGGGAAGGTAGCGCCCGCGCCGGAAATCGCGCCCGAAGGTGCCGGGGCCGTGGTCTCGCCGGCGGGTTTTGACGGGCTGCAGGCGGCCAGCGCCAGAATGAGGGTGAATGCGAGAACCGGCTTGAACATGGCTATCTCCAGTTTTTCAAATAGCGTCAGTTATGACTGCAATTGTGACAGCTGCGCCAATACAGTATAAAAGGGGCGTTCGCAAATCGGGCCGGCCACATAAGAAAACGGTAAAGGGAGGGGCGACATGTTGTACAGGATGGCCACCGTTGGGCTGACCGCGCTGGTGCTGGTTCAGTGCTCGCCGAAGCCGGCTGAAACGCCGGCGCCCGTCGCCGCGAAACCGGCCGGTTTTGCCTATGATATCACCCTGCATATCAAGCCGGAAGCAGCCGCGAAAGCCGGCCGTCTGACCATTTCCGCCAGGTATTACGGCCTGCCGCGCCCTGAAACCGCCAATCAGGCTACGGCCGCCGGCGTCATCGAATTCAGTATCGATACCGTGGAAGTCAGCGCCGCCGACCAGACCGTCCATATGACCGGCGAGGGCATGCCGAAGGGCCGCGTGAAGGACATCACCGGCGGCGCACCGCTGGTGCAGATCACCGTCACGGACACGGCCGGACGGATAGGATGCAGTGTCTTTCAGGACTATGTGAAGATAGCGCAGGCAAAGTCGGTCGATATCTGGTGCGGATTGAAGGATTAATTCAGCCGCACCGGCCACGGACGGATGACGATACGAGCGGCTTCGGCCGCCGCCCGTACGTCCGGCCGCTTTTTCACTGCCAGAAGCGCGGCGATGAAGGCGTCGTCACGGTCACTGACCGATATGGGCAGCAGCCCGTCCTGCATGAAGGCAATCATGGTGTCGCGGGTTGCGGGATCGCTCATAGCGGCGATCATCGCCTTCGCCGCGTTGTCATCATCACCGGCGCAGAGCCAGGGTTTGATCTGCATGAGGTTTTGCCCGGCCAGCACCGCCATGCTGGCGGCGAAGCCCGCCTTGTCGCCAGCATGGCCCTGCACGCAGGCCTCGGTGGCCGCGAGGGTGGCCTGTTGCGTGGCGTCAGGCCCGGTGATGCGCGCCCTGATTGCCAGCGCCGCCTGATCCTGCCCGCGATCGACGAGGAAGGTCATATGGGACAACAGCAGGTCGGCGGACTTGTCAGGCCCAAGGGTTTTCTCCCCCGCCTCATAGGCCTGGCCAGCTTCGATGAAACGGCCGAGACGGGCGTATAATTCCGCCCGGGTTGTCAGCAGGCCAGGCCAGTACTCGGGCGAGGAAAAGTTTTGCAGTCCGTATTTGTCGACCAGGTCGAGAATACCGTCCAGTTGAGTCAGGGCCAGCGCGTTCTGATCGTTGGTGCCTTCCAGGTTTATCAGATAGGCCAGCGCTGACAGGTTGGCGGGATTGGTGGTGATGAGGCCCTTCACCTCCTCGATTTCCCGGTTAAGCACCGGCCTGACCGGGTCGGCGGGCACGCTGGCGGGGCTGAGATCGCCATCGCCCTGGCTGACAATATAGAACAGGGTGTCGGCCTTGAGGTCGGCGCGATAAAGATCGGCGTGAATCGTATCGCCTGCCCGTACCGATGCGCGCAGGCCTTCGAGGCGCAGCAGACCCATCAGTGGCCGGCCGGCGAGATCGTGGATCTGCCAGCGGACCTCCTCAAGGCGGTTGAGCAGGGCCAGCGCCTTGTCGGCGCTGCCCACCAGCACACCGAGCACGCTCATATCGGTCAGGTTCGGCGCCTGATCGGGAAAGCGTATCAGGGCGGCGTCCAGCGTCGTAGCGGCGTCATCGTTATGGCCGCTGATCAGCAGCAGGAAGACGTGCAGGTCGTAGGCGCTGATATCATAGGCGCGCGTGATATTTTCGGCTGAAAGCGCGAGGGCCGCCGGCAAACCGGCCGTCTGCGCCGTGCAGGCGATCAGTTGAAAGCGGAATTGCGCCGCCAGCTTCGGATCGCTCTGTTCGAGATAGGGGTCATGCCAGAGCTGATTGAGCGGCGTCATGGCCGACTGACAATCGCCGGATTGCGTGGCGGCGGTCGCCTGCATGATGGCTATGGCGGTGCCGCTGCTGCTGGCCGGCGCTGTGGCAAAGGCGGGGAAAGCGTCGAGGCAAAGCGTCATCGCAGCGAGGCTGGTTATGATTTTTGAAAATACGCGCATAAGCCCCCCAGCCCGACCGCATTAGTCGTTAACACAGATTAACGGTAATCCGTCACGCCACAAGCAGAATCTGGCAATCATGCAAATGGCAGCGTCGGCATGACCGAAGATGCACAGCTACATTGACGATCACGAATCCGTGATCTACCTTCCAGGTCGAAAAATGGAACGGGAGATGTTACATGCGCTTCAACGGATTTCAGGTTTTCGCTCTTTTATCTTTGGTACTCAGCGTTTGCGGCTGTACGGCCCAAGGCGCTCATGATGACTCTGTGGTGGGACCTGATCTGAGCCATAATGGTCCTTTCTCCGCAGCTCAAGACATCGTCCTGACCGGTATTGTATCCACTGCCACTGATGCACCTCCGCCTGTGCGGATCACCATTGTGCGCGGAGATCATGAAGATGTCGCCACCCTGGAAAATGTGGTTTCCTACACCAAGCCCTATCTGGCGGGCGTAACTTACCACGCCTTTACGCCCATCATAGCTGAGACCAATGCAGATCAAAAAGCATATTGGATTATCGGCCTGAATATGACGAGGACACCCGATCGCTCCATCTATACGATTTTGCGTTATCCATATGGTCTCAGGATCGAGCCCGGCCTGACTAGCGATGCTTTTGAATATCTCAGCCTTGATTGCGCTGATCTCGACTTGGCGCGCCAGTCACAATACGAGATTGATACCACAGACAAGAGCGGCAAGGCCGCCAAACGGTTCGTTCCACTGGAAGCCGCGCCACCACCTGAAGCTGGGGCTTGCGAATATAACAGCCTGAAGGAAGCCATTGCCGTGACGCCAGCAGTCTTTCGGAATTACGACCGGCTGAAAAATGAAAGCGATGCCCCGCGATTAAGCTGGCACTCTCTGCATGTCGAGGTTCGCTAGGCCGTCACCAGCTTGAAGCCAACCAGGGTCAGTACCCCCGCCAGCAGGGTGCGCAGTACCTTTTCCGGCACCTTCGCGGCGAACATAGACCCGATGATGATGCCGGGAATGGAGCCGATCAGCAGCGAAGCCAGCAGGCTGAGGTCGACATTGCCGATGAAGAAGTAGCCCATGCCGGCCAGGAAGGTCAGCGGCACGGCGTGGGCGATGTCCGAACCGACGATCCTGACGGTCGGCAATTGCGGATAGAGCAGGATCAGGGCGGTAACGCCCAGTGCGCCGGCGCCGACCGAGGACAGCGACACCAAAAAGCCAAGTACAAGACCGGTCAGGACCGTAAGGACGGCCCGGCGCCCCGTGTGCAATGGCTTGTGCTCCGCCTCGGCCTTTTCATAACGTTTTTCCGCCATCTTGCGCAGCACCCCGCGCAGCATAAGGAGGGCCGCCGTGACGAACAGGGCATACCCCAGGACATGAGTAATCAGAGACGACATGGCGTCCGACTTGCCGAAATGATGGATGGCGTAAAGCGTGGCGAGCGTAGCCGGAATGGAGCCCAGTGCCAGCAGACCGACAATCATCCAGTTGACGGTATTCTTGAAGCCATGAATGACCGTGCCGACGCCCTTGGTGATCGAGGCATAAAGCAGGTCGGTACCGACCGCCGTGGCCGGATGAATATGGAACATGAGCACCAGCAGCGGCGTCATCAGCGAACCGCCGCCCACACCGGTCAGACCGACGAGCAATCCTACCAGCAGGCCGGAAAAGGAATAGAGCGGATTGACATGGATGTTTGAGACGAGACTCGTCAGGTACGCGGGCAGGTCGAACTGGGTCATGAAGCGGCGGCTGTCCCGTGTAGGCTGAGCTTTTCGTGAGCCGTACCATAAAGCCCTCTCCGCCTGAAACAAATGAAATAAACTGGCCCTATCCGTTAGAGAGACTTATGGGTATGGAAAGCCTTCAACACAAAAAAGAAACGACGATGTCCCTCACGCGTCTGGCCGCACCATTACCGCCTGCCCTGCTGAGCGTCCTGCACAGTTTGAACCAGGATCACGCAACCGAACTGTCTTCGCTGGGCGTAAAAGAGCTGGAATCGCTGATTGGAAAGGCTTTTTTAGCCGCCACAATCGATAGCGGCGATGCGCTGGTCATCGCCTGCGACCAGGATACCCCTTACGACAGCCCCAACTTCCAGTGGTTCCGCGCGCGTTATCCCCGCTTCGTTTATATCGACCGCGTGGCGGTAAGCCCTGCCCGCCGCGGCAAAGGCCTGGCGCGGAACCTCTATGACGCGGTTTTCGATGCCGCGCGGGCCGCCGGTCATGACATTATCGTCTGCGAGGTCAATTACGATCCGCCCAATCCGGAGTCCGACGCCTTTCACGATAAGCTGGGGTTTATCGAGGTTGGCCGCGCCCATCTCGCCGATCGCGGCAAGGGCGTGCGGTATCTCATGCGGAGCCTCTAGGCGATTTGCCCCTGCTCGATCTTGCGGCGCAGCTCCTCCGGACGGAAAGGCTTAGGAATGTAATCATCCATGCCGACTGCCAGACAACGCTCACGATCGCCCGCCAGGGCATGGGCCGTCATGCCGATAATGCGCATGCGTGGCCGCCCCTCGCTCTCTTCCCACTCCCGGATGCGGCGGGTGGCGTCCAGACCGTTCATGCCGTGCATCTGCACATCCATAAGTACAGCGACATAGGCCCGCTTTTGCACTGCTTCAAAAGCTTCCGTGCCGTTATTGGCGACATCGACATAATAGCCGAAGTCCTCGAGGAAGGCGGTGGCGACGAGGATATTCGGTTCATAATCCTCGACCAGCAGGACATGCGGCCGGATATGGGCCTCGACCGTGCTGTCAACGATGGCTTCAATTGAATATTCCGTCCGGTTCACCTGATCGCTGGTGGCCACCTTTAGCGGAATACAGACCTCGAACACTGAACCCTGGCCGACCTCACTTTTGACCGAAATACTGCCGCCCATGATTTCGGTCAGGGTCTTGGTGATGGCGAGGCCGAGACCGGTGCCGCCATATTTGCGGTTGATGCTGGTATCGGCCTGGACGAATTTCTGGAAAATGGTTTCCATCTTTTCCGGCGCAATGCCGATGCCGGTATCAGTGACAGAAATGCAGATCATTTCACTGTCCGGTACGTCCGATGGATGGCAGGTGATGGCAACATGGACACCACCCTGCTCAGTAAACTTTATGGCGTTGCTGCACAGGTTGACGATGATCTGGCGCAGGCGTGTGGGGTCGCCAATGAACATGCGTTCCTCGACGCATTCGCCGTCGCCGGTGAAGGTCAGCCCCTTGTCACGTACCGACACGGCCATCATGCTGGCGACTTCCTGCATCAGGCGGGTCAGGCTGAAGGGGATATGTTCCAACTCGACTGTTCGTGCCTCTATCTTGGCGATATCGAGCAGGTCGTTGATCAGGGCCAGCAGGCTGTCGGCGCTGTTTGACAGCGTACGGATATATTCCGCCTGGCGTGGCGTCAGGGGCTGACTTTTCGACAATATCGTGGAAAGGCCGATAATGGCGTTCATCGGTGTGCGGATTTCGTGGCTCATATTGGCCAGGAATTCAGTCTTGGCGATATTGGCAGCCTCTGCGGCATTGCGGGCTTCGAGCAGGGCTTCCTGCGCCTGCTGCTGCGCCGTCATGTCGCGGGCGATCTTGATGAAGCCCTTGACCCGGCCTTCATCGTCATACATCGCCGACATGGTGCCGCTGGCATAAAACCGTTCACCGCTCTGACGGATGTGCCAGCGTTCATCGGTAGAGCGGGTATTGGCTGCCGCCATGGCCAGTTCGGTGCGCGGGGCACCGTGGGCGCGATCCTCCGGCGTGAAGATGACCTCGATATGATTACCCAGCACATCCTGCGGCTTGTAACCGAAAATCTTCTGGGCGCCGGAATTCCACAGTACGATCCGCCCGGCTTCATCGAGCGAGATAATGGCGTAATCCTGCACGCTTTCCAGCATCAGGTTAATATGGGCACGGTTTTCCTTGAGGCGCAGATCGGCCATCTTGCGTTCGGTAATATCCTGCACCATGCCAACCATGTGCAGGGGGGTGCCCTCGGCGTCGCGGATGAATTCCCCCCGGCGATATATCCATCGCACCTCGCCGTCGGGCCGCCGGATGCGATATTCGGTCTCCGACGGCGTGGTGCCATGAGCCCGGTCATCCGCCGTCGATTGTGCCCCCACATCTTCCGGCAGGACCATCCTGGCCACGTCTTTCAGCGAAACCACCGGTGCGTAATCGATCCCGAAAATAGTGCAGAATTCTTCCGATACCGTCAGGTCGTCAGCGCCCGAAGGCAGGGAAAAAACACCGATGCCTCCTACCTTTTGCGCCATGGTAAGCTGGTGATGACTTTCATCAAGCGCCAGTTCGGTGCGCCGGCGGGCATCGATATCGATGACGATGCCGGACTGGTTGATCGCCTGTCCGTCACGGTCCAGTTCGGCCTTGCCAGTAGCGTTGATCCAGCGCCAGCCATCCCCGTTGCGGACGCGATAATCGATTATGCAGGTTTCCCCGGATTTCATCGTCTTTTCGACCGCCGAGATCAGGTCGGCAAGGTCGTCAGGATGAACGGCCGCACCAATCACTTCGAACGGCACGCCCTGCGCCATGGCTGACGGGTCTATGCCGAAGGTGCGGGCAAAGCCTTCGTCGCCGGTGATCCTTTGCCGTGGCAGGTCCCAGAACCAGGTGCCGACGACGCCGCCGGCACTATGCGCGAGACGCAACTTTTCGCTGGATTCGTTCAGGGCCTGTTCCGCCAGGCTGCGCTCCGTCATGTCGACACCTTCTACAAAGATGCCGCTGATCGTTCCATCCGGCTCCCGCAAAGGCTGGTAGACAAAATCGAGATAACGGACTTCTTCCGGTTCACCCGCCAGGGATGGGCGCACATAGCACACATCCCTGGCGACGAAGGCCTCTCCGCTGGCATATACCGAGTCCAGCAAGGTGACGAATCCCTGCCCTACGGTTTCCGGCAGGGCTTCTGCCACCGTCCGCCCGATCAGCTGGCGATCGCCGACCAGCCTCTGATAGGCCGGATTGATCATGGTGTACCGGTGTTCAGGTCCTGTCAGCAAGGTCATGAAACCGGGCGCCTGTTCGAACAGAGACTTGAAGCGTTCGGTTTCCTGGCTTTGCCGCCGCGCCGCCATGACGCTTTCGGTGGTTTCGGTGCAAATGACCAGCACGCCGCCGATGCCGTTTTCCGCCGCCTCGTCATCTATGGGGCTGTAGCTGTAGGTCCAGTAAACATCCTCGCGCCGGCCATTGCGCGTGATCGGCACCAGGGCGTTGCGATGCCAGGTAGCGCCGCCGCCGGACATGACCTGCTCGATCTGCGGACCGATGATATCCCAGATTTCCTCCCAGACCTCACGCGCCGGGCGGCCGAGCGAAGACGGATGGCGCTCGGGACCGATCGACTGGCTATAGGCATCGTTATAGAGGCACGCGCCTTCCTGACCCCACCAGATATACATGGGATGACCGGTATTCAGCATCAGCCGCACGACGGTGCGCAGGGATTGTGGCCAGTGCTCCGGGGGCCCCAGTGCGGTTTTCGACCAGTCGTGCGTCCGCATCAATCCGGCCATTTCGCCAGAGCCGTCAAGAAAATGCAAATTCGGCGCCTCGGGACTCACTCGAACCACTCACCGGTATGCAGATATAGCGTCATTCTGGCCCGTCCCCGAAAATACTAACCGCTGCGTACAGAGGCCTCCTCAGGTTATGACCAGAGGATTTTTGTTGTAAAGGGTCAATGAGGAATTCGGCCCTTTAACGAACGGGGTTTGAGGCCTGTAGGCCCCAAGGCTTAACTGATCAAAGAAAAAAGCCCGGCCTTGGCAGCCGGGCTTTTTTCTTTGAAGAGAGAAGATATGGGTCACGGGACCCCAAACCCGTAAGTTACGAGTCCAGGAACGACCGCAGCTTGCGCGACCGGCTCGGATGCTTCAGCTTGCGCAGCGCCTTGGCTTCGATCTGACGGATCCGTTCGCGGGTAACCGAGAACTGCTGGCCAACCTCTTCCAGCGTGTGGTCGGTATTCATGCCGATGCCGAAGCGCATCCGCAGCACACGTTCTTCACGCGGGGTGAGCGAGGCCAGGACCCGCGTCGTGGTTTCACGCAGGTTGGACTGGATGGCGGCATCGATCGGCAGGACAGCATTCTTGTCCTCGATGAAGTCACCCAGGTGGCTGTCTTCTTCGTCGCCGATCGGGGTTTCCAGCGAGATCGGTTCCTTGGCGATCTTCAGAACCTTGCGCACCTTTTCAAGCGGCATGGCCAGTTTTTCGGCCAGTTCTTCCGGCGTCGGTTCACGGCCGATTTCATGCAGCATCTGGCGCGACGTGCGGACGATCTTGTTGATCGTTTCGATCATGTGCACCGGGATGCGGATGGTGCGGGCCTGGTCAGCGATCGAACGGGTAATCGCCTGGCGGATCCACCAGGTGGCGTAGGTCGAGAACTTGTAGCCGCGGCGGTATTCGAACTTGTCGACCGCCTTCATCAGGCCGATATTGCCTTCCTGGATCAGGTCGAGGAACTGCAAACCGCGATTGGTATACTTCTTGGCGATTGAGATCACCAGACGCAGATTGGCTTCGACCATTTCGGTCTTGGCCTGGCGAGCCTCGCGCTCGCCCTTCTGCACCGTGCCGACGATGCGGCGGAAGTCATCGACTGCCACGCCCATATCGGTGGCCAGCTGTGTGACCTCGGTGCGGATACGATTGATCGCCGGGCCGTCATTATCGATGAACTTCTGCCAGCGGATACCCATGTCGCGCACCTTGTCACCCCAGGCGGGGTCGAGTTCGCGGGTATAATAGGCGGTAAGGAATTCCGTGCGCGAAATGCCGTAGCTGTCGGCCAGACGCAGCAGGCGGCCTTCCAGCCCCATCAGCTTCTTGTTGATGGTGTAAAGCTGCTCGACCAGAGCCTCGATGCGCTGGTTGTTCAGCTTGAGTGTCTTGAGGTGACGGGTGATGGTCGCGGTCACCTCGTCATAGGCCGTCTTGTCCGCCGGATCGAGGGGCAGACCCTCCAGCTTGGCGGTCAGCATCTTTTCCTGGGTGTGGCGATAGGTTTCGAACTCACCGGCGATGGCGTCGAGCGTTGCCATCACACCTTCGCGCAGTTCGGATTCCATGGCCGAAACCGACGGGCCGGCGCCATCGTCGAAATCATCCTCTTCCTCTTCCTCAGGCTCGGGCTTCTTTTCTTCCTCGTCCATCGGAACGTAATCGTCATCATCGTCATCGTCATCCCCCTTGGCCTTTTTGGGCTCAACGGGTTTGGCTTCGACAACGGCCGTGACGACCGGCTTGACCGGTTCCGGATCTGGAATCTTGATGACCGGCGGCACGAAACGCTGCGGACGTGGCCCGGGCTGGATCACTTCCTCGATTTCCTCGCCGTCTTCACCAAGCGCGCCCGGAGGCGGACCTTCCTGCGGCCCACCGCCGTAGGTGCCTTCCAGGTCAATGATTTCGCGCAGCAGAATGCGGCCGGAACCGAGCTCCTCGCGCCAGATCATGATGGCTTCGAAGGTCAGGGCGCTCTCGCACAGACCGCGGATCATGGTGTCGCGGCCGGCTTCGATGCGCTTGGCGATGGCGATTTCGCCTTCGCGGCTCAACAGCTCGACCGAACCCATTTCGCGCAGGTACATGCGCACAGGGTCGTCGGTGCGGTCATAGTTCGAAGTCTTGGTGGTTTCCACCACCGCGCCGGCTTCTTCACGGACAGCGACTTCGCCGCCTTCCTGCGCATCTTCCTCGGACTCGATGACGTTCACGCCCATTTCGGTGAGCATGGCCAGAGTGTCTTCGATCTGCTCGGAGGTAAATTCTTCCGACGGCAGGACCTTGTTCAACTCGTCCATGGTGACGTAGCCGCGCGCCTTGGCCGCCTTGATGAATTTCTTGACCGCGGAATCGGTCAGGTCGAGCAACGGACCGTCGGACGAAGCCTCATTTTCAGGTTTTTCTGTCGCCGTGCTCATTTTGTCACACTCATATGGGTCTCCGCAACGAGCCTGAAATTTCAGGAGCCGCTCATGTGTCTTATTAAGAATAGTCTAAACGAAAGCTTAACCACATGACTTTGCATGGTTTTTAAGTCGGGCTTTCGTTGCCATCCTGCCAGATTTGTCCGCTTCTCAAGGACTTCCGCAGGGCATCGCGTTCAAGCTTGAGCCGTGAAAAAAATTCTGTTCCCACCTGTTCGCGGGCCGAATTCAGAGCACGATCCAAGGCTGTCAAACGCGAAACCGCGTTGAACGCCTGTAACCAGCGGGAATGGGCATCAGCTGAAGATATGTCCGGTGAGAGGAATGGCGCGCCACTCTTTAGGGCCGCCTTCTGTATCTCGCTTAACAATGCACCAAGTCCTTGCTTTTGCAGATGGCGACTCAATGCGGCCCTGTCAAGCCCTTCGTGTCGAAAACTGAGCGCGATGAGCGCCTTTGCCAGCGGCGCCAGCGCCTCGTCACCGAAACCATAGGCTTCCAGCCCCTCTACCTGATCCAGCATCCAATCCGGATTATCAACCAGGCCCTGGGCCAGGCCGGCACAGGTGGGGTCCAGGGCTGTTGATAATTTATGCGCGGCGGCTTTCGATTCCGCCATCGCTGGTGGAATAACCACTTCGCGTTTCTGACCCGGCTTCCACGGCTCACGCGGCACATAGGGGCCCCGTGCCTGAAAATTACCGGCCTGAAAATTACTTCCGGCTGTCCGCTGTGGCGACACCAGATTATCATAGCGTTCCAGCATGTCCTGACGATAAGCCTCGGCCAGATCCTTGTCCTCGATCTGCGCCGCCAGAGCGCGCAAGCGCTTCTTGAAACCCGCCTTGCGTTCCGGCGTATCCAGCGGCTCGGCGTCTGCCTCACGACCGAACAACACCTCGACGAACGGCCGGGTCTCTTTCAGCGCCTCGCGCAGGGCCAGCGCACCTTTTTCGCGCAACATGTCGTCCGGGTCCTGACCACCAGGCAGTAGGCAGACTTTGAACGAACGTCCGGGCTTGAGCTTCGGCAGGGCGCGATCGAGCGCGCGAAAGGCGGCGCGTTGGCCGGCCTTGTCGCCATCGAAGCACAGGGTCGGCTCCGGGTGCCTGCGCCACAGGATATCGATCTGTTCCTCGGTCAGGGCGGTGCCAAGCGGCGCCACGGCGGCGACATGCGCCCTCTGACAGGCAATGACATCCATATAGCCTTCCACCACGACCAGCTCAGAATGGGTTTCCTGCGCCCCCAGCAGCTTCAGCGCCTTGGACAGGCCGAACAGCATCTGCCCCTTGTGGAAAAGGGTCGTTTCGGGGCCGTTGAGATACTTCGCCTTGTCGTCGGGGTTAAGCGCCCGACCGCCGAAGGAGACGACGATACCGCGCTGGTCCTCGATCGGGAACATCAGCCGGTCACGGAACCGATCATAGGGCGCACTGCCGTTTTCGACCTCGATCAGCAGGCCGCATTCGACCAGTTCGGAGACCTTGGCGCCGCGCTGGACGAGGGCGTCTTTTAGGGCCGTGCGGTCACGCGGCGCATAGCCCAGGCCGAAAGTGACGATATCTTCTTTCGAGAGACCGCGCCGTTCCAGATATTCGCGGGCGTTCTGCGCCGCCGGCGTCTTGTCCTGAAGGCGTGACACGAACCACTTTTGCGCCAGGTCCATCCAGTCGGTCAGGCCCCGGCGCTTCATTTCCGCCGCCTTGGCCTGCGGCGTATCGACCGGAAGGGACATGCCCGCTTCCGAAGCCAGCTTTTCGACCGCCTCATTGAAACTCAGGCGCTCGGTTTCCTGCAGGAAGGAGATGATGTCGCCGTGCTTGCCCGATGAGAAGTCGTGATAGAAACGCTTCTCGTCATTGACGTAGAAGGACGGTGTCTTTTCCTTGCTGAACGGCGACAGGCCCACCCATTCGCGGCCATTCTTGCGCAGCTTGACGCTCTTGCCTATGACCTCTGAGGGCCGCAGACGCGTCTTTAGTTCTTCAAGGAAATGATCATCGAACCGCACGGCTTTATATAGGCATTCTGTCGCTGAAATGGATATCGGCAATTAGCAGATATTATCATCTTGGCAAACTTTTGCCGCCATTCTGTCCTTATGCGGAGAATCTGCGAATGGCGGTAAAACACTGGATCAAGGCAATGGCGGCGGTTTGCCTGACACTGATGGTGTCCGGCTGTACGACCCTGCAATCGGCCTATGACGCCCTGCACAAGGCGCCCGCGCCGGTTTTCCACACCAGGGGCAACGAAATTCTCAGGCCAAACGGCGCCACTTTCGTCGCCCGCGGCATCAACCTGCAATATGGCGACAATCCAAATGCCGCCCTGCCCGCGATCAAGGCCATTTCCTCGACCGGCGCCAATATCATTCGCCTGCAACTGCGCCGCGATACCTCGGCGAAGGATTTGCGCAAGGCGCTCGACGCCGCCGTGAAGCGCAAACTGCCGGTCATGGTTTTCTACTGGGAAAGCGACATCACCTGCGGCACCGACAGCGCCCGCCTGCGCAAGGATACCGGCGATTTGTGGCTGAGGCGCTGGGCCGATGTCCTCAACGAACGCAAATACCAGCCCTGGCTGATGCTCAATATCGCCAATGAATGGGGCACGTCCAAGGACAATTACGCCGGCTATTTGGCGACCTATACGGACCTGATCCGCGCCATGCGCGCGCGGGGCTATCGCGCGCCGATCGTCATCGATGCCGCCGATTGCGGGCAAGCGACCGGCAGTTTTCTCGAAGGACGCGGCAAGACCCTCCAGGCCCTCGATCCGCTGCACAACCTGATCGTTTCGGTTCACGCCTATAACAAGCCGTGGAATTCACCGGAAAAGATCGACCAGAACATCGCCGACCTGCGCAAGGAAGGTGTGCCCTTCCTGCTCGGCGAATTCGGCGATCGGGAACTGGTTGAAGAGGGCAATGCCGTCGATCACCTGCACCTGATGCAGACGACACAGGAAACCGGCACCGGCTGGATAACGTGGAGCTGGAAGGGCAATGGCGGCGCCACGAAGGTGCTCGACATGTCCGAAAGCTACAGCAAGGCTCGCCTGACCCGTCGCGGCCATGATATCGTCGATGGCCCTTACGGCCTGCGCGCCACAGCCAGATAGCAACGTTCTTACGGGAGTTTTACCCTGAGCCCCCGATATAGGGGCCACGTCCTTACACTGACCGGCATAAGGTGCACGCACGATCAAGCGTACCCATTCCGTTTTTACAAGGACACACCAGATGAAACCCCTTCTGCGCATTGCGGCCACCGCCGCCTTTATCACCTCGATCGCCGCCCTTCCCGCCCTGACCCAGGCGCAATCGACGCCCTCGACCAACGATCCCAACGCCGCCGCCCCGATGAATGCCACCGGCAGTTCGATGCAATCCTGCGACAACGCCTCCTGGACCAATGGCAATGCGTCTTCGCGCACCGACAATGCTTCCGCCTCGGCCGACAGCGCCATGGGCAACTGCCCTTCCAGCTCCATGAGCAGCAGCATGAGCGACATGGCCACCAGCACCATGTCGATGAGCAGCGACAGCGTCAGTTCGTCGGATTCCTCATCGTCTTCGATGTAGGTCACATACACGCATTAATAGAAAAAGCCGGGGCGCCTTTTGGCCCCGGCTTTTTTACGCGTCGGCCAGTTCGGCGATCGGCATCTTGAGGCAGGCCACGAATGCATCCCGCCAGCGTGAAACGTCATTTGTACGGACGTTTTCCATCAAGGCTTCCCAGCGCCGTTTGCGTTCCTTCAACGGCATGGACAGGCCGCGATGCACAGCCTCCGACACATCCTCGCGGCTGAGCGGATTGACGATCAGGGCGTCCTTCATCTGCTCGGCGGCGCCGGCGAACTGCGACAGCACCAGCACGCCCGGATTATTCGGGTCCTGCGCCGCCACATATTCCTTGGCAACCAGGTTCATGCCATCGCGCAGGGGCGTCACCAGGCCGATATCGGCGGCGCGATAGATGCCCGCCAGTTCATCGCGGCGGTAGGCGCGGTTGACATAGCGCAGCGGCACCCAGTCAACCGTGGCATAGGCCCCATTGATCTTGCCGGACAGATTATCCAGCCGGCCGCGCAGATCCTGATAGGCATCGACCTCATCGCGAGAGCGGGTGGCGATCTGCAGCAGGAACAGATGGCCGTGCATACCCGGATTATTGGCCAGCAGGGTTTCATAGGCGGTGAAACGCTCCTCCAGCCCTTTGGAATAGTCGAGCCGGTCGACGCCCAGCAGCATCTTGCGGCCGCCCTGGCTTTTCAGCATCGTCTTGTAGAACAGTTCGGCGCGTTCGCTTTTCAAAGTGGCCTCGAAATCGGCGGCATCGATACCGATCGGGAAAGCACGCGCCCGGATGTGCCGGCCATAGGCGCGGATCACGCCATCTTCGGCCATTACCGCCTGGGCGTCATGAACAGCATAGTCGGCGAATGCCTCGACATCGTCCTCGGTCTGGAAACCGACCAGATCGTAGCTGAACATGGCCTCGACCAGCTCGGCATGGCGCGGCAAGGTGGAAAGAATGCGCCGCGCCGGCCAGGGGATATGCAGGAAGAAGCCGATGCGGTTCTTCACGCCCCGCTTGCGCAACTCCCGCCCCAGCGGGATCAGGTGATAGTCCTGCACCCAGATGATGTCGTCCGGCCCGATCAGCGGCAGCAGGGTCTCGGCGAAGCGCGTATTGACCCGTTCATAGCCCTCATCGAAGCTGCGCTCATAATTGACGAGGTCCGGCCGGTAATGGAACAGCGGCCACAGGGTACGGTTGGCATAGCCGTTGTAATATTCCTGTTCATCCTGGGCATCAAGATCAAGCAGGGCCACGGTCACGCCGCCGACCACCTGCATCGACATCTGCCCGGTATAGGTTTCGACGGTCTGCCCGCTCCAGCCGAACCACAGTCCCTTGTCCTCGCGCAAGGCAGCCGAGAGCGCCATGGCCAGGCCGCCGGCGGTGCCGACTCCCGGATCGGAGGGCGGATTGACGCGATTAGATACGACGATAAGACGGCTCAATGGCGGTCTCCAGTTCAAGATATTCGGTTTGCAGCCCGCGTTCGAGCCAGTGATGGACAGCGTCCACATTACCCAGGCGATAATCGGCCCAGGTTTCGCGCAAGCCCCCGACCAGCACGCCGGTGCCGCCCAGTGACCGCACGATGCGGAAGCCGTCCTCGTCGGTCAGGTCATCGCCGACAAAAACAGGAATCGTGCCGGCGAAAGGCGGCTCGACCATGAAGGCGCGCACGGCCCGTCCCTTGTCCATGCCGGGTGTCAGGAATTCAACCACCATGATGCCGCGTTGCAGCTTCAGGCCGGTGCGCCGCGCCAGATCCTCGGCGAAGACCTCGACCACCGGTTCCAAAGTCGGTTCGAGGCGGTAATGGAGGGCCACGCTCAGGGGCTTTTCCTCGACGTGCAGCTCCGGATATCTGCGCACAAAAGCGGCGAGTTCCTGCTTCGCCTGCGCCACGCCGGAATGGATCGGCGCCACGATCATATCCAGCCGGGCGTCGCGCCTTTGCAGACCATGACTGCCGGCCACCGCCGGCACCACGCCTTCCAGAATGCGGTCGATATCGGCGATCGGCCGACCGCTGACCACGGCCAGGCGTCCGCCCAGGCGCAGGGCCAGGTTACGGACCAGCGCATTGCGGCCGATATCCGGCCCGACCTCTTCCGGCAGATCGGTAAACGGCGCCAGAGTGCCGTCGAGATCGAGAAACAGGGAAATGTCATCCAGCCGGTAACGCATGAGCGGGTTTATCTTTGCGGCAATCGTCATGCGCCCGGCGCCCTGCCGCGGATTGTCATCATAGATTTCATTCGCCCGTTCCACTTCAATAACTTACGATATGCCCGGCAAATGCATTTCACAGAACATCGTTTTTAAAGTACAGCCCAGCCTCAATTGTGACAAATTGAGAATATTTATTGAGATTATTGAGATTAAGATGGAAAATAAAATTTCCATAAAGACAATATTTTCATCTTGAGGCCGTACAGCCTTGCGATTATTAGCTTAGCACCCGCAGCAAACTCTTTTCAACCGACCTCGCGTTTCTGTGATCGATTATGCGCGTTTTCGTGATCATTTTAAATGTGAACGCCTATCTAAAAATATATTGTTCGGAGTCTGTATCTTGCCATCACAGCCCACACTGGACCTCGCCCCCATCGGCAATTGCGCCGCCACCGCCCTGATCGACCGTCGCGGCCGCTTCGTCTGGGCCTGCTATCCGCGCATCGACGGCGAACCGGTCTTTTCCGCCCTGCTGGAACCCGCCTGTGGTGGATCGGAAGAAGCCGGCTTCTGGAGTGTGGAGATGGCCGATGTCAGCGAAATCAGCCAGGATTACATCCGCAATACCGCCGTTCTACGCACCGAGATGCGCGACGCCCATGGCGCCGTGGTCGAGATCATCGATTTCGCCCCCCGCCTGCATCACCTCAACCGCACCTACAAGCCCTGGGCCTTTTACCGGCTGATCCGGCCAGTTTCGGGCACGCCGCGCATTCGCATCCGTATGGCGCCGACCGGAAACTGGGGGCGCGACCTCGGCGAGGCGACCTACGGTTCCAGCCATATCCGTTATGAATGCGGACCGGCCGTGATGCGCCTGACCACCAACGCACCCCTCACCTACCTGCGCGAGGACCAGACCTTCCGACTGGAGGGGCCGCTCGGCTTTCATCTGGGGCCGGACGAGCCCTATCCCAACGAGGTGCTGACCGACGCCGAGCATATGCTGCGCGCCACCATCGCCTACTGGCAGGGCTGGGTGCGCACCCTGACCATTCCGCTGGAATGGCAGGCGGCGGTGATCCGCGCCGCCATCACGCTCAAGCTCTGCTCTTATGACGATACCGGCGCCATCGTCGCCGCCATGACTACCTCGATTCCCGAAGCTGCCGATACCGGCCGCAACTGGGATTACCGTTACTGCTGGATCCGCGACGCCTATTATGTGGTGCGTGCGCTGAACCGCCTGGGCGCCGCCGACATGCTGGAAAGCTACCTTGTCTACCTGCGCAACCTGACGGATCAATCGGCGGGCGGCCATGTCCAGCCGCTCTACAGCGTCTCCCTGCAAAGCGACCTGACCGAGCGCGTAGCACCCGACATGAAGGGCTATCGCGGCATGGGACCGGTGCGCGTTGGCAACCAGGCCTATGAGCATCATCAGCACGATGTCTACGGCCAGATGGTCCTGCCGCTGACCCAGTCTTTCTTCGACGCCCGCTTCATGCGGGTCGGCACCGAGGCCGATTTCCACGCGCTGGAAAAGGTCGGCGACCGCGCCTTCGCCGTTTATGATAAGCCCGACGCTGGCCTGTGGGAATTCCGCACGCGGGCCCGCGTCCATACCTATTCGGCGCTGCTGTGCTGGGCGGCCTGCGACCGGCTGGCCAATGTGGCGGTGTCGCTCGGCCTCAATGACCGCAGCGCCTTCTGGTCAAAGCGCGCCGGCATTATTCGCAAGGCCATCGAGACCAAGGCGTGGAATGAAAAACTCGGCATTTTCGCCGGCTCCTTCGGCGGTGAGGAGGTCGACGCCAGCCTGCTGCAACTGTTCGAACTGGGTTTCCTGCCGGCCGATGACCCGCGCTGCGTCGCCACCTTCAGGGAATGCGAACGGCAGTTGCGCAAGGGTGACAACTTTTACCGCTATGTCGAGCCGGACGATTTCGGCGAGCCGGCAACCGCCTTCAATTTCTGCACCTTCTGGTACATTGAGGCCCTGCATATGCAGGGCCGCACCGAGGAGGCGCGTGATCTCTTCGAGGCCATGCTGGCGCGCCGCACGCATTCGGGCCTGCTGTCGGAAGATGTGAAGGTCGATACCGGCGAACTGTGGGGCAATTTCCCGCAGACCTATTCGCTGGTCGGGCTGATCACCTGCGCCGACCTGCTCAGCCGGCCTTGGGCGACTGTGCGGTAATCAACCTGTCGAACTTTGTCTTGCCAAGTATGAATTCAGGGGTTATATACTGAACCAAATGGTTCAGCATATAACCCCTCTCGATGCCTCGTTCGCCGCGCTTTCGGACCCCACCCGGCGCGGCGTGCTGGAACAGCTTGGCCGTTCGGATGCCTCGATCACCGATCTGGCCGACCGGTTCCACATGACCCTTACGGGTATGAAGAAGCATGTCAGCGTGCTTGAGGCCGCTGGTCTCGTCGTCACGAAAAAGATCGGCCGCGTACGGACCTGCAAGCTTGGCCGGCGCCGGATGGCGGAAGAGGCGGCCTGGATCGAAAGGTATCAGCAGCTTTGGGCCGAACGGTTCGACGCGCTGGACGAGATTGTCGAAGAACTGAAACAAAGGGAAACAGCCAATGAGCCAAACGGAAAATAACCCCACGACAGCGGAACGCACCTCCGATCGTGAGTTCGTTATAACGCGGACCGTCAACGGCCCGGCGCATATCGTATTCAGGGCATGGAGCGATCCCGAGCTGTTCAGGCGATGGTGGACACCAAAGTCATTCGGCATGACCATACTGTCCTGCGAGATGGATGTGCGGACCGGCGGCGGCTATCGGCTGGTCATCAGCCACCCTTCCATGGAACAGCCGATGGCGTTCTTCGGCAAGTACCTCGATGTGGTGCCGAATGCGCGCATCGTCTGGACCAATGAGGAAGGCGATGGCGAGGGCGCTGTCACCACCGTCACCTTCGAGGAACGCGACGGGCGGACCCTGGTCGTCTGGCACGATCTTTATCCCTCCAAGGACGCGCTCGACGAGGCCATGGTATCCGGCGCCACAAGCGGCTTCGGCGAACAGTTCGAGCAACTGGACGCGATTCTCGGTACGCTTGCCGCCTAATTCCCCGTCAGTCGCGCTTCGGCCAAGTCCGCCTCGCGGATCAGCCGGCGCGACAGTTCGTCGGACAGCTCACGCGCGCGGCTGAGTTCATGATAGACGTCACGTTCGGCGCGGATGCCGGCCAGGCGCAGCTTGCGCTCGACCTCTTCCAGCCGGCGAATGTGCGACACGGCCTCGCCGTGCAGGCCCTGCTTCTCGATGCGGCGGCGGTAAACCTCCATCACCCTGGCGGCGGCTTCGCCATAAAGCTCGGTATCCTTGCGGCCGACCTTCATGGCCTTTTGTAGTTGCTCTATCGCTTCAATAGCGGCTTCGGCGGCGGCGGCACGGGCATTGTCTTCCTCGGCCAAGGCCTTGGGTTCCGGCGGCAGCTTCAGGTCTTTCAGCAGGAACGGCAGGCCGAGACTGGCCAGCAGCAGGGAGACCACAATGACCGAGGCCGCCAGGAAGATGATCAGGTTGCGTGCCGGAAAAGCCGAACCATCAGCCACAACGAAGGGAATGGTCAGCACGCCCGCCAGGGTGATGGCGCCGCGCACCCCCGCCAGTGAGGTGGCGGCAATCAGGCGCAGGCTCGGTCTTTGCACAGCCTGGCCTTTTCGCGCTGCCCGAAACAGGGTGAAACGCAGGGCGACCCACACCCAGATGAAGCGGAGGGCGATCAGTGCGAAACTGATAGCGACCACGTAGACTATCAGCCAGAGCGGATCGGTATGGCCGGTGAAATGCACGACATGGGCCGCGCGCGAGGCGATACTCGGCAACTGCTCACCCAGCAGCACGAAGATGATGCCGTTGGCGGTGAACTGAATGATCTCCCAGACGGCATTGCGACGAACGCGTGTTTCGGCCAAAGCCTGTCCGCTCTGCTCGGCATAGCTCATGGTGATGCCGGCGGCGACCGCGGCCAGTATGCCGGAACAGTGAAACCGCTCGGCCAGCAGATAGGCAGCGAAGGGGATCAACAGGCTGATCAGCACCTGCGAACCGGAATCCTCGCCGATGCGGCGCGAAATAAACCCTTTCAGGCGTGTAATGACATAGGTGACGACGATACCGATGGCGATGCCGCCGATGGCCAGCCACAGGAAGGTGCCGACGGCATTCACCAGCGAGAAACTGCCGGTCAGCACGGCAGCCACGGCAAAGCGCATGCACACCAGACCCGACGCATCATTGAGCAGGGCTTCGCCTTCGAGAATGTGCATCAGGCGCTTGGGAATGGGTACCTTGGTGGCAATGGCCGAAACCGCGATCGGATCGGTGGGCGAGACAATGGCGGCGAGCGCGAAAGCGGCCGCCAGCGGCATGGTCGGGATCATCCAGTGGATCAGCAGGCCTACCCCAAGCACGGTAAAGACGACCAGCCCCAGGGCCAACTGTAATATGGTGCCCTTGTCGCGGAACAGGCCTTCCTTGGGAATCTTCCAGCCGTCATAGAAAAGCAGGGGCGGGAGGAACAGCAGGAAGAAGACATCCGGTTGCAGATCGACGGCCGCGCCGGTCGAAAGCGCGATGACAGCGCCGAGCGCGATCTGCACCACCGGGGTCGGCAGGGAGACCGGCGACAGACGCGACAACCAGCCACTGACCACGACGGCCAGCAGCAAAAACAGGGATATAGCGACACTTTCCATTTTCGTCTTAGACCCTATTCGAGTCTAAGCGGTCAATGCCGTGTTACACACCTGCTTACAAAAGACGCGGAATCGTGATGTCTTTTTGGCCATTTACAATTGACCTTTGGCCGTGTGCCCCCTATGTGTCCGGCCGTTTGCGCGCCGGGTGGTGCTTGCAATAATTTTTCAAAGGAGATGATACGCCATGACAACTGAGCTTTTGGAAGGTTGCACGGGCGTATTGGTCCTTTCGGACGGCACGGTCTATCAGGGTCTGGGCTGCGGCGCGGTCGGCGATGCGCTCGGCGAGGTCTGCTTCAACACCGCCATGACCGGCTACCAGGAAATCCTGACCGATCCCTCCTACATGGAGCAGATCGTCGCGTTCACCTTCCCGCACGTTGGCAATGTCGGCGTCAATGCCGACGATGTCGAGCAGTTGGGGAACGATCCGAAGCGCGCCGCCAAGGGCGCCATCTTCCGCGATGCCCCGACCCCGCCAGCCAACTGGCGCTCGGACATGAGCTTCAATGACTGGCTCATCCAGCGTGGCGTTGTCGGCATTTCCGGTATCGATACACGCTCGCTGACCAAGAAGATCCGCGAAAACGGCATGCCGCACGGCGTCATCGCCCACTCGCCGACCGGCGTCTTCGATCTCGAAGCCCTGAAAGCCAAGGCTCGCGAATGGAAGGGCATCGGCGGTCTCGACCTCGCGCCTGCTGCCACAGTGGCGCAATCGGCCACCTACACGACCGACCTGTGGCAGTGGCCGCAAGGCTTCAGCGATGGCACCAAGAAGGAATTCAAGGTCGTGGTCATCGATTACGGCGTCAAGCAGAACATCCTGCGCGCCCTGGTCGATATCGGCGCCGAGGTGCAGATCGTGCCGGCCAAGACTTCGGCCGAAGAGATTCTCGCCCGCAAGCCGGATGGCGTCCTGCTGTCGAACGGCCCCGGCGATCCCGCCGCTACCGGCGAATATGCCGTGCCGGTCATCCAGAAACTGGTCGCTTCAGGTGTGCCTGTGTTCGGTATCTGCCTCGGCCACCAGATGCTCGGCATCGCGCTCGGTGCGAAGACCATCAAGATGAGCCAGGGCCATCACGGCGCCAACCATCCGGTCAAGGACGAAACCACCAGCAAGGTCGAGATCGTTTCGATGAACCACGGCTTCGCCATCGACCGTGATTCGCTGCCGGAAGGCGTGGTCGAAACCCACATTTCGCTGTTCGACGGCTCCAACTGTGGCATCGCCATGACCGGCAAGCCGGTCTTCTCGGTGCAGCATCACCCGGAAGCCTCGCCCGGACCGGTCGATTCGCTTTACCTTTTCGAGCGCTTCGCCCAGAACATGCGCGACGCAAAAGTGCCAGCTTAACGTAATGCCAAGGGCTGGGCGAAGCGATATTCACCCGGCAGGTCCAGCGCTTTCAAATCCTTGCTGACCACGGTTCGGCCCGCCACCTTGATCTGCAATGACAGGCTGCATATGCCCGAACCGACCGATACCAGCTTCGAGTCGCTGATTGTCAGTTCTACGCCCTTGAAATTGCCGGCCAGACTCAGGCCAATATCGAGGACAAAGCTTTTTTCGCTGCCGAGATCGACCTTGACCGCCGGCTGCATGTCGCGCTCGATGCTGTGAGCGCCCAGTTTCAATACCACCGGCTTTCCCGTCGCCTTGTCCGTATTCCGGCAGGCGCGAATATCACGAGCAGTACACCAGCCATCGGCGAGCAGGACCAGTGGATCGAAATGCAGGCAGATCATGACCGCCCGAATGATGGCTCCACGTAATATGGGTGTCGTCAGCACGAGATGGCGCAGTACGCGATCTTTTTCGATGGCCCCGACGAGCTGCTTTTCGATATCAGTTCGCGTGGCCCCATCTATCAGGTCATCAAGCCACAGCGCCTCTGCTGTCAAGGTCATTGGTCCCCCTCCTTGCCAACTATCAACGGACCATTTGCGCTCAATCGGCCTGGACTGAATTCGAAGCGCGCCGTGACCTTGGGTACGCGTTCAAAACCATATGCCGATCGGCTGCGCCGCCCGCGAAAGGCCAGGCTGAGACCGATACCAAACACCAAAATGCCCAACCCTGCCCATAGCAGGTCGGGGCGCAGCAGATAGGTTAGCGAGGGCAATTTCAGGCGCGGCAGGGATACAGGCACAACAGGCGGCTCTGCGGCCATCGTCTGTCCGGTTACTTCGACGGGCGCTTCTGATGCACTGGTGGCAATCGCCTGATCGGGTGGCGTCTGTGCCGGTTGTACTGTGTCCGCAACTAGAGGAGCTTCGGCTTCAACCGGAGCCGCTGCGCCAGCGGTTTCTTTTGGCGCCGGTGACGGTCCGACCGAGACACTCAGTGCCAACTGACCACCGGCCGCCAAAGGCTCGCCGACCGCCGGCGTCTGTTCGAGAATGGTACTGGTGGCGGCGCTGCCGGGCGTCTTCGTTAAAACGGGAAATATCGAAAAATACCGCACCAGCGGCACGGCGACCTCATCATAACGGCATCCGATCAGGCGCGGGGCCATCTGCCGGGCTGCGGCGGCACGAATGGCGGCATCACCGCAGGCACCCGATTTCTGCGCTTGTACGGGCACAGGTACGATCAGGACGGCACAAACGCATAATACGGGAAAGACTTCGGCTCTCATTCCAGCCCCTTTAATGCCGCCTTTCTTGCAGCAGAAACGCTGTTCTATCATTAATCATGAACAGCTGCCAGCCGCGCGTTAACCTTTTGCCGCCCCTGGTGCGAACCGGCAACATCCCGGAATTTTCGTTTCCCGTTATTTCAAACCTTCACACATTGCTGATGAGCCTGAGATTCTTGAGATCAAGGGTTGCAACAGGGGGGGATAGCCTCTAAAGCACCCGCTTAGCCATAAAACACGCTGAGCCCGCAGGGCTCGCTTCTCCGTAAGGACTGTGACCCGTCACAGCCCGAACTTTACTTGCGCCCCATTGCCGATGGGTGTTGCGCGAACCGAAAGAGTGACGATGCCCAAACGCACAGATATCAAGTCCATTCTCATTATCGGCGCAGGCCCTATTGTGATCGGTCAGGCCTGTGAGTTCGACTATTCCGGCGTTCAGGCCTGCAAGGCGCTGCGCGAGGAAGGCTATCGCATCATCCTGGTCAATTCGAACCCGGCGACGATCATGACCGACCCGGACGTCGCCGACGCCACCTATATCGAGCCCATCACCCCCGAATTCGTCGAGAAGATCATTGCGAAGGAGCGCCCGGATGCGCTGCTCCCGACCATGGGTGGCCAGACCGCGCTCAACACGGCGCTTTCGCTCGATGCCGCCGGGGTGCTGACAAAATATAATGTCGAGATGATCGGCGCCAAGGCCGAGGTCATCGACAAGGCCGAGGACCGCCAGAAGTTCCGCGACGCCATGGACAAGCTGGGCCTGGAATCAGCCAAATCCGCCGTCGCCCATACCTGGGATGAGGCCGTGGCCGGTCTCGAAGCCATCGGCGGCCTGCCGGCGGTCATCCGCCCGTCCTTTACCCTGGCCGGCACGGGCGGCGGCATCGCCTACAACCAGGAAGAATTCAAGGAAATCGTCGAGCGCGGCCTCGATCTTTCCCCTACCAGCGAAGTGCTGATCGAGGAATCGATTGTCGGCTGGAAGGAATACGAGATGGAGGTGGTGCGCGACACCGCCGACAACTGCATCATCGTCTGCTCGATCGAGAACGTCGATCCGATGGGCGTCCATACCGGCGATTCGATCACGGTGGCCCCGGCCCTGACCCTGACCGACAAGGAATACCAGATCATGCGCTCGGCCTCGCTGGCCGTGCTGCGCGAGATCGGCGTCGAGACCGGCGGTTCCAACGTCCAGTTCGCGCTCAACCCGCGCGACGGCCGCATGATCGTCATCGAAATGAACCCGCGCGTATCGCGGTCTTCGGCGCTGGCCTCAAAGGCCACCGGCTTCCCGATTGCCAAGATCGCCGCCAAGCTGGCCGTCGGCTACACGCTCGACGAACTGCAAAACGACATCACCAAGACCACCCCGGCCTCGTTCGAGCCGTCGATCGACTACGTCGTCACCAAGATTCCGCGCTTCGCCTTCGAGAAGTATCCGGGTTCCGAGCCCCTGCTCGGCACATCGATGAAGTCGGTCGGTGAAGTCATGGCCATCGGCCGCACCTTCGCCGAATCGATGCAGAAGGCCCTGCGCGGCCTGGAAACCGGCCTGTCGGGCTTTGACGAAGTCGAGATCGCCGGCGTCAAGACCGCCGAGAATCCCGATGCCATCCGCGACGCCGTCATCCGCGAACTGGGCCGCCCAACGCCCGACCGCGTCCGTGTGATCGCGCAAGCCTTCCGCCACGGTCTGTCGGTCGAGGACATCCACGCCGCCTGCGAATACGAGCCTTGGTTCCTGCGCCAGATCGAGACCATCGTCTCCGAAGAAGCCAAGATCGGCGCGCTCGGCCTGCCGACCTCGGCCAAGGCCTTCCGCGCCCTCAAGGCCATGGGCTTCTCCGACAAGCGCCTGTCGCAACTGACCGGCAAGAGCGAGAAAGAGGTCCGCGCCGCTCGTCAGGAACTGAACGTGCGCCCGGTCTTCAAGCGCATCGATACCTGCGCCGCCGAATTCGCCTCCTCGACCGCTTACATGTATTCGACCTATGAATCAGGCGCGCTCGGCCAGGTGCCGGAATGTGAAGCCGATCCTTCGGATCGCGCCAAGGCGATCATCCTCGGCGGCGGTCCGAACCGGATCGGCCAGGGTATCGAGTTCGACTATTGCTGCTGTCACGCCGCCTTTGCCTTCAAGGACATGGGCATCGAGGCGATCATGGTCAACTGCAACCCCGAAACCGTCTCGACCGACTATGACACCTCCGACCGTCTTTATTTCGAGCCGCTGACGGCTGAAGACGTGCTGGAACTGATTCATGTAGAAATGTCGAAGGGCGACCTGCGCGGTGTGGTCGTGCAGTTCGGCGGCCAGACGCCACTGAAGCTGGCCCAGGCGCTCGAAGACGAGGGCATCCCCATCCTCGGCACCTCGCCCGACGCCATCGATCTGGCCGAAGACCGCGAGCGCTTCCAGCATCTGCTGCGCGATATAGACCTGAAACAGCCGATCAATGCCATTGCCCGCACGCCGGAAGAGGCCTTCAAGGGCGCTCATGAGGTCGGCTATCCGATCGTCATCCGTCCGTCCTATGTGCTCGGCGGCCGCGCCATGGAAATCGTCCGCGATGACGAGCAACTGGCGCGCTATGTCCGCGAAGCCGTGCAGGTATCGGGCGACTCGCCGGTGCTGATCGACCAGTATCTTTCGGCCGCCATCGAGGTCGATGCCGACGCTTTGGCCGATGGCACGGGCAATGTCTTCGTGGCCGGCATCATGGAACACATCGAGGAAGCCGGCGTCCACTCCGGCGACTCCGCCTGTTCGCTACCGCCCTTCTCGCTGAAGCCGGAAACGGTTGTCGAGCTGGAGCGCCAGACGGTCGAACTGGCCCGTGCGCTCAAGGTGCGCGGCCTGATGAACGTCCAGTTCGCCATCCTGCACCCCTATTCCGATGCGCCGGAAATCTTCGTGCTCGAAGTCAATCCGCGCGCCTCGCGCACCGTGCCCTTCGTCGCCAAGACCCTGGGCCAGCCTCTGGCCGGCATCGCCGCCAAGGTCATGGCCGGCGAGCCCTTGGCCTCGTTCAATCTCAAGCCGAAGACCTACACCCACGTTGCGGTCAAGGAAGTCGTCTTCCCGTTCGCCCGCTTCGCCAATGTCGATACGGTGCTTGGGCCTGAAATGCGTTCGACCGGTGAGGTCATGGGTCTAGACTGGGTGCGTGAAGGCGAAGACATGAGCGACGCCTTCTCGCGCGCCTTCGCCAAGTCGCAGCTCGGCGCCGGCGTGAAGCTGCCGACAGGCGGCAAGGTGTTCGTTTCGGTCAAGGACATGGACAAGCCGGTGATCGTCGAGTCGATCCGCACGCTTCTGGACCTCGGCTTCAAGGTTGTCGCCACCGGCGGCACTGCCGACTACCTGAAGGCGCAGGGCCTCGATATCGAGCCGGTCAAGAAGGTGCTGGAAGGCCGTCCGAACATCCTCGATGCCATCAAGAACGGCGAGATCGACCTGGTTTTCAACACCACCGAGGGCAAGCAGTCGCTGGCGGATTCATTCTCCCTGCGCCGCGCCACCCTGATGCAGAAGATCCCGTACTATACCACGGCGTCGGGCGCGGTGGCTGCCACCCGTGCCATCAAATCCGGCGCTAATGAGTTGCTCGATGTGCGCCCGATCCAGGAATATGCGTAACGGTTTCAAACCGGCTTTCGTCATGCTAGTCTCCCCAAAAGTCTTCGGGGGGACGACATGCGGTATATCGGTCTGATCGGTTTGTTAGTGTGCCTGTGCGCAGGTCAGGCGGCGGCCAGGGACATCGTCTATTGCGACGACGCCATGCTGCCGGCCGCGCAGGATCTCGACAAAGAAAATTCCCGAAGTTTTAGCCCACTCGACCTGGGCAAGGTAAGCTATGCCTCCGGAACACGCAGCGATTTCGGCTTTTCCATTGGTTATGTCATCGATGAGGGCGGACATGTCGCTTGTATTCTCACGGAACCATCGTTCGACCTGACGCCCGAACGGCGCGCCTATCTTGAAAAGCTAATGGACAAGACCTTTACGCCGCGTCTGGTGAATGGACAGGCGACGCGGGTTTACGAAGAAGCGATGGTGCAGGAGGAAGAACTGCCGGAACAACATGTCGCTCGCCCGGCGGACGATCCGGCCTTCATGCAGATCCAGTTGGAAAGTCACGGGCGGCGGTCAGGCGACGGCCCCTTCATCATGGTTATTACAGGCGACGGCACTGTGGTCTATATTCCATCGAGCTTCGACCGTGGCTGGATTTTGGGCCCACAGACCTATCATATCCCGCCACAGGACGTCGCCGCCATGCTCGACCTGGCCGAACAGGCGGATTTCTGGTCCCTGCGCGATGCCTATCGCCCGGCCCCTTACTCCGAAGACAGCCATTTTCCTGGTATCAACGAGATAAGCGAAGACGTTTATCGCCAGGTGACGATTTCCTCCACTGAGAGGGTTAAAAGCCTGCGCCTCTACGACATGGGACGTGGCGGCAACGGCGCCTCGGACGCCGCCGACGCATTGATCTACCGGTTGGCGGAATTGGCAAAAATCCACCTGTGGCATGGCTTCACTGCCGAAACCGTGGCGCAGCTGGTCCAAAATGGCTTCAATTTTCGATCGGAACGTGGCGGCGAACTTCTGATCGACATGACGCGCAGCACCTCCAATTCTGACGCGGATATCGACGCACTACTCACTCTTGGCGTACCACAGGACCATGTAAATTCTGGTGGCTTCCTGCTGGAAACCGGCCTGCTGGACGCCGCGATCGACAGCGGCCGTACGGCCCTGGTTGACAGGCTGATCGCGGGCGGCGCCTCGCTGACCAATGGAAAACCTGATCCGACCAAGGCATCTCGCGCTCTGGCTCATGCTGCCGCGGCGGCTTCACCAGATATGGTGGCGCGACTGCTGGCGCTTCACCCGCCCCTGGTCTTTCATGAGACAACCCCCTATGAAAACGATGTTCCGGTCATCCGTCTCGTCGGTCAGAATGGCGGCGGTCTGGCTCCGTGGGAAGCGCCGGACGACAAGCGCTTTCACGACCTGACGACGGTGACGCAGCAATTGCTCGACGCTGGCGCCAATATCAATGACCGCGACAGCACGCAACGAAGCCTTTTGGACAATACTGTTCAACAAGGAAACCTGCCTTTTGCGACTTGGCTCATTGCCCATAACGCACAGGTGACAAAAGAGAGCTTCGTGCCCACTCTGAGTGACGAGATGACAGTTGTCCTGCTCAAAACCAACCCGCAACTCGACGATGCCACATGGGCAACGATAAAAGCCAACGCCGAGCCTCTGACAAAAGGCTGGCTCACGGCACACGGCAAATAGGCCCTGACGAATCACTGCAAAAATTCGCCCCGTTAAAAACCTCTTAATGCTGCTTCCATAATCTGAAGGGCGGGCGCGCTAGCGTCCGCTCTTTTTTGCATGGGAGCCCGGTCATGGAAATCACCCCCGTTCCGTCCGTCAATGCCTCGCTGGCGCCGTTGCGTGTGCAGCCGGTCACCGCCGCGCCCGATCGGATTCTGCCGGATAGCCGTTATGCCACCGCCTTTTCGCTCAACCAGGCGCAGTTCAATGCTCTAACGGCTTTCCTGAATAGCGCCGAAGCCGGCACTCAACTAGACAAGCGCCTGAAAGTCATGAATACCCTGCGTGGACTGGCCGCACGCGGACAATTGCGCGGGATAGACTCCAAAAACGCCCGCCTGTTTCATCAGTTGACGGATCAAAGCGATCTCGGTCAGCGCGAAGCCGCCATCCAGCAGGATGAGGTCGCCGCCATCAATGCCGCCGTCGCCCGTCAGACGCCCCCGGCACAGGCGCAGCAGGCCTTTTTCGAACATTTGTCGCCCGATGACCAGGCGATCCACTTCGAATTGAACATCAATGCCGTCAATATGCACGGTTTCCAGCGCTACGGCTCCCTCGATGACTACCGCCGCAAGCTCGCGGCAGCGGCTCAAGCCTCACAGACCGCGCTTCCGCCGGCGGCATTGGTTTCCGACGTTATCTGAGCGTAACAAAAAGTCACCGGATCACATGCTTGTGAACCGCGACAAATACGTTATGATTGCGCTGCAAAAAATTGCCCCAGCCTTGCCATGAAAATTGGCGCCCTGAATTGCCGTAAAAAAGTCATGTGGCTTGGGCAAAGGCACGATTGTTGCAAGCCCGCGCCCTAAATTTATCTGAGTACAAGACACAATGACCTTGCCGAATTGGCTCCGTCCCGGCCAGCTATACGCGAAACTTGAGCAGACTCCGCCCGCCGTATGGACCGGCCTGCACCGCGGTCTGTGCGTCATCGCGCCGCTTTTGTTGTTCGCCGCCTTTTTCAACGTCAATGTGGTCAACCCAACGCGTATTGGCTGGCTGATGGAGCATGACTGGGGACAGCATGTGCTGGGCTGGAACGCCTGGCGCCGCATGCCGTGGTCGACCTTCAATCACGAAACCCTGCTGGGCGCGCCGGTCGGCAACACTATTTTTTCGACCGATTCCAACCCGCTGTTTGCCTTTATTTTCAAGCCGTTCCGCCAGTGGCTGCCGGATGATTTCCAGTATATCGGCCTGTGGTTCCTGTTCTGCGTGGTGATGCATTTCACCTTTGCCTACAAGCTGATCCGCCCCCACGCCCCCGGCCGCTGGGCGGCGCTGGGCGGCGCCATAGCGCTATCGGCCCTGCCGATGCTCTATTATCGCATGCGCCATGACACCCTGGTGGCGCAGTGGCTGATCCTGTGGGGCCTGCATATCTTCATCAACGTCAAGGACGATATGCTGCCGTCCGGCAAAGGCTGGCGCTTTATCCTGAGCTGGGTCCGCAATGGCCAGAAAATGCTCGGCTGGTGCGCCCTGCTGTTTGTCACCGGGATGGTGCATCCCTATTTGCTGTTCATGATCGCCGCCATTTTCGGCGGTGACTGCATCAAGCGCTTCTTCGGCGGCCTGCGCATCGCTGACCGCAAACTGCATGCTGACTGGAAAACCCTTCTCGACGCCGTTATCCGCGCCGTTCCACCGCTCGTCCTGTCTGTACTGGCCCTCTTTATCGGCGGCAGCTTCAACAAGGGCATGAGCCCCGGCGCCGGCGGTTATGGCTACTATTCCTTCCCGCTCGATGGCTGGTTCAATCCGGTAAAGCCGGAGTTTTCCGCTGTTCTCAAGGCGTGGCCGCTTGATGGCGGGCAATCCTTCGAGGGCTACCAGTATCTCGGTTTCGGCCTGATCGTTCTGGTGATCGCCGCTATCGTGCTCTACATCACCACGCCGGAAGCGAAAGCGTCGAAAGGCTTCATCACTGCCTTGCGCCCGCTGGCCATCCCCTTCCTGCTGCTGCTGCTGATCGCCGCGTCCAACCACGCACAATTCTATGGCTACGACATCTGGAAATTTAAACTGCCCGACGAACTGCGCAATCCGGCGGCCGTGCTGCGCGCCTCCGGCCGCCTGACCTGGCCGATCACCTATCTGCTGGTCGCCACCGCGCTCGTCGTGCTGTTCAAGAGCCGTCCAAAGACCATTGCCGTCCTGCTGCCGCTGGTTCTGGTCGTCCAGGCCTATGATATCGCCGGCATGTCCAAGGCCATGCGCCAGGCTACCAGCCTCGCCGCTTCCGACCAGATATTCTACGAGACGCCGAGCCCGGAATGGGACCAGTTGGTCAGTGCCGCCAAGGGCGTCGATTTCTATCCGGCGAATGTCCATATGAACGACAAGCTGTTCTATGAACTGACTTGGCGCGCCACTTCACAGGTCAAGCCGGTCAATACCATGTACGCCGCCCGCGAAAACCTGATCCAGATTGCCAATCAGGAAGCCGGCATGGACGCCTTCAAGCGCGGCGAGGTCAAGTCAGACCACCTATTCGTCTTCCTCAAGCAGTGCGACGCTCCGCAGGAACTGTGGTCGCGCCTGCGTATGCTGGATGGCGTGTGGATCATTCCGCCTAAGGACAGCCACATCGACCTGCCAAAGCCCGAATGGTCGCCGCTGCGTTCCGAGGTCCGCTTCGGCTGGCTGGATCAGGGCACCTGCCTGCTCGATGAAAACTGGTCGCGTCCGGAATATGACGGTGTGTGGAGCGAAGGCCCGGCCGCCAACCTGCGCATCCCGATCCGCCACGTCCAGTTCGATACACCCAGGCCGAAGGAACTGGAGATGACGATGAAGGCCAAGAGTCGCCAGCCGGTCCTGGTCAGCGTCTTTGTCAACGGCGCCAAAGTCGGGGAGGTCAATCTCAACAATCGCACCTCGCTCAACACCCTGCCCCTGCCGTCTTCCGTCCTGCGCAGCGATAACCTCAAGATCCGTTTCCTGGTCGAGGAACCGGCGAAGGACGAGGACGAGATTGTCGCTACCCGGGCCGCCGAGAAATACAGCGGTCGCAGCGCCGCTTTCAAGGCAGCCAAGGCAGCTGCCGCTATTCCTGTGGACGCGCGCGCGCTCGGTATCAAGCTGATCGACATCAAGCTGGTCGATCCGAACGCGCCGGTACCCGTCGCCGCGCTCGCCGGCTGAAATCCCCTCTCCACAAGGCCCTGACCGGCAGTCCGCAAAAGTTCTTTTAAATCACGACAAATAGAACTATAAGGGCTGCCGGTTTCGTTTTGTGCACTGCGTTATGCAGGGAACGAGCAAGCCCACCATCGCCAGTATTCGTCCTGACCGGTTGTTGTCCCCCTCAACCGACGTCAGGATTTTTGTCATTCCTCAGGGCGGAATAAAGATATTAATCGCACATGGAAAAAGTGCCGATGACCGTCGCGGGCTATCAGGTCCTCGATGATGAACTAAAGAGACTGAAGTCGATCGAGCGCCCCAGCGTGATCGCGGCCATTTCCGAAGCGCGCGCCCATGGCGACCTGTCGGAAAACGCCGAATACCATGCCGCCAAGGAGCGTCAGGGCTGGATCGAAGGCCAGATCGCCGATATCGAAGACAAGATCAGTCGCGCTCAGGTGATCGATGTGTCGAAACTTTCAGGCAATAATATCAAGTTCGGCGCGACCGTAACCGTGATCGATGAGGACACCGAAGAAGAAGGCCGCTACCAGGTGGTGGGCGATCATGAGGCGGATGTGAAATCCGGCAAGATTTCGCTGTCTTCGCCGCTGTCACGCGCCATGATTGGCAAGGAAGTCGGCGATGTTGTCGAGGTCCAGACCCCCGGCGGCGTCAAGGCCTACGAAATCCTCAAGGTCGAATGGATCTGACGGTATTGCCTGGACTATTACAGTCTTGCTTTTTTGCACAGCAGTGAACACAACAGCTTGTGCAGGCTTTTTTTTGCGAGCCTGCACAAGCTTTTGGAACTTGACATAACCACCGCTTGAATGGAGTGAGGGATGCCTCTGCCGCTCATAATCTGGGCCGTTTCCGACGGACGAGCGGGCATCGAAAATCAGGTTCTGGGATTGGCCGAAGCCGTGGCCCGGCTCAGTCCGGCCAAGATCATCAAGAAACGCATTCACTATACCGACCTTTTCGACCGCCTGCCCTCCGCGCTCAAGATTTTGCCGGATCGCATGCTCAGCCCCGGCAGCGACACCCTCAATGCGCCATGGCCGGATATCTGGATTGCCGCCGGCCGTGCAACCATTCCGCACAGCAGCCGGATGCGCGCGCGCTCCCGGGGACAGACCTTCGTTGTCCAGCTACAGGACCCGCGCCACAATCTGAAAGCTTTCGATCTCGTCATCGCGCCGGAACATGATCATGTCACGGGCGAAAACGTCCTGTCGATTATCGGTTCAACCAACCGTATCGAGGCCACCAAGCTCACAAATGCGCAGAAGGCCTGGCGCAGCAAGTTCAAAGGCTTGCCCAAGCCGCGCGTCTGCGTGCTGATCGGCGGACGCTCCAAGGCCTATGATCTGGACGCCGCCCATGCGCAGATATTGGCCGAAGAGGTTCGCGCCGCCATTTCACAGGTCAAGGGCTCCGTTCTGCTCACAGTCTCGCGCCGCACGCCCATAGAGGCGAGAGTGGTGATTGAAGACATCCTGAAGGACCTGCCCGGTATTTTCTATGATGGACAGGGCGACAATCCCTATTTCGCCTTTCTGAAAGGCGCGGATCATTTCCTGGTTACGGAAGATTCGGTCAACATGGTCACCGAAGCCGCCGCGACGGGCACACCGATCCAGATACTGAACCTGGAACGGCGCACGCTCGCTTCCGGTGAAAAATTCGATGAGTTCCACGAGACCCTGCGCGCCAAAGGGATCACGCACCCGTTCAATGGCACACTGGCGGGCACGTCCTACTCCCCGCTCAATGAAACGCATCGCGCCGCCGAATATCTGCTGGAGATGTATCACAGCAAAAAATAGCCGGCGAAGCTCTCACTCCTCGCCGGCTATTTTTATAGGAACTGAGACGTTATTTAAACGTGTCGGCCCCGCATCATGCGACCCAGCGCGATCAGGATACAGGCGCCGATAATACCGGCGATCAGGTAACCGATAACACCACCAAAACCGACACCAATCATCGAGAACAGGGCGTTGGCCACGATAGAGCCAATAATACCCAGAATGATGTTCATCAGGAGTCCTTGATTGGACTTCATGATCTGCTCGGCGATCCAGCCGGCAGCTGCACCTACGATAATGGCCAGAAGCCAGCCAATGCCTTGTTCGTTCATGATATCACCTCTCTAAAGATCACCGCGAACAGCCCGCGGATTTGAGATGAGCCTAAACCGGTGCGAAAAGGTTTGAGATACGGTTCAGCGCGTAAATTGCAAAGTTTTGGAAAAGACGAGGGTGTTGAAAAACCCCCGCAATTCCGTATTTCCGGGTGACAACTGCCCTCCCGATACCTATCTAATGGCCGTTAACTTTTCGATTCCAGTCAGGCCGTGCCATGTCCGCTTCCCCCCGCCCCCTTCGCTGCGCCATCATCGGCACCGGTCCCGCCGGCTGGACCGCCGCCATTTATGCGGCGCGCGGCCTGTTGTCACCGGTCATCTTCACCGGCCCTCAGGACGGCGGACAACTGACCATCACCACCGATGTCGAGAACTATCCTGGTTTCGCCGAGGTGGTGCAGGGCCCGTGGCTGATGGACCAGATGAAGGCGCAGGCCACACATATGGGCACGGAAATCATCGGCGAAATCGTTACAAAGGCCGACCTGTCGAAGCGCCCCTTCCTGCTGGAAACCGAATCCGGCGCGCAGTTCCTGGCCGAAACCGTCATCATCGCCACCGGCGCACAGGCCAAATGGCTGGGCCTTGAGTCAGAAAAAACCTACCAGGGTTTCGGCGTCTCGGCCTGCGCCACCTGTGATGGCTTCTTCTATCGCAACAAGGTGGTGGCTGTGGTCGGTGGCGGCAATACGGCCGTCGAGGAAGCCCTGTTCCTGACCAAGTTCGCCTCCAAAGTTTATCTGATCCACCGCCGCGAAAACCTGCGCGCCGAGAAGATCCTGGTTGAGCGCCTGCTCAATGATCCGAAGATCGAGCCGATCTGGAATGTCGCCATTGATGAAATCCTGGGCGAGACGAATGAGTTCGGCGGCGCCGGGGTTGTTGGCGTGCGCCTGCAGGATGTCAACACCGGCGAAACCCGCGTTGTCGATCTCGACGGCGTCTTCATCGCCATCGGCCACGCACCGTCATCGCAACTGTTCGAAGGCCAGCTTGAAACCAAGCAGGGCGGCTATCTCGTTGTTGAGCCAGGCACACCGAAGACCTCGATCAAGGGTGTCTTCGCCGCCGGTGACGTCACTGACGATGTCTATCGCCAGGCCGTTACCGCCGCTGGCATGGGCTGCCAGGCAGCGCTGGAAGCCATCCGCCTGATCGCGGAAGAGGACCATCACCACAGCCTGTTGACCGCGAAAGAAATCGATGAAGATTTTTCGCATCTGACCCTTGAACAGAAAAAAGTCGCTACCAAATCATAAAGCGAAGGCGCCGATGACGGGTCTTCTGGTTTAACAACACCGCCCATAAGGGGGTGCAGATGTTGAGCCAAAACAAACCTTTACGGGTAACGCCGCAGTACGACTGCACACCCGTAAGGCCTCGCTTTTTGAAGGAGAGCCTCTATGCGTACCGCAATCGATTTTTCCCCCCTGTACCGTTCCGCCGTCGGCTTTGATCGCCTGGCAAACCTGCTCGACAGCGCCGCCCGCACCGAAACCGCGCCGGGCTGGCCGCCTTACAATATCGAGCGCCTGCCGACCGCCGAGGGCGAAGACCAGGGTGATTCCTATCGCATCGAAGTGGCTGTCGCCGGCTTCCGTCCCGACCAGCTCAATATCGAAGTGAAGGAAAACGTCCTCACCGTCACCGGCAAGAAGGACGACGACACAGCCGCCCGCACCTTCCTGCATCGCGGCCTGGCCGAGCGTTCGTTCGAGCGTCGCTTCCAGCTGGCAGATCATATCAAGGTAACTGAAGCCGACCTCGCCAATGGTCTTCTTTCGATCACGCTCAAGCTTGAAGTACCGGAAGCCAAGAAGCCGAAGACCATTGCCATCAAGACGGCCTCTAACGACTCCGCTCCGGTCCTGACCGCCGCTGAGTAAGACTGCCGCGCGCCCAGGATAGGCGTTTTGGGCGCGCCTTTTGTTTCTCCCTGAACTGATGTGTGTTGCGCGCCCTGTATTAGGGCGCGCCCAAGGCCCCCGGCCCCTCTGATCTCCGCTTGCCATCCCTCGGGCGTTGACGGTCAGGCGACAAGCCGGGGGTTTTTTATTTACCCATCATCGCTTCACTGATAATGGCGAAATCTTCGGCGCTGAGTTCGAGTACGCCAAAACGCAGGGTATAACCCCAGTTCTTGTCCCGCGTCAGGTCAAGCCGCTCTATCAACGGACGGATCGGCTGCTCATGCCCTGCCAACCAATCGACATCGCGTCGAAACGGCTGAAAACCCTCCGACATATAGCCCTGATAGGGATCGCCTTCCCTGATCCGTCCCATGGCAGTGAAGGATTGGAAACCGTCTTTGACGCCCATCTTTTCCGAAGGTGAGTAATAGACAATACCATCACCCGGCTTCATGCGCTTCAGCGGCCCCAGCTTGCCGTGATTGACCTGCATGAAGCCTTCGGCCCGTCCACGCCGGACATGTTCGGCGCAGGCCACCGCCAGCCAGGCGCGCATCACCACAGGGTCTTGCCGTCGAGCACCTGAACCGGCAGTTTTGAAATGTCGTAGTCGTCGAACAGGCGAGCATTTATCGACAGTTGCGGATTGGCAAAATCCGGCTTCATATCCACCCATGACGGCGAACGGTTATAGGTGATGCAACCACAGGCCGGGCAGAAATTATGCTCCACCATCATGCTTTGCCAGCGATAAGTGGCGTTGGATTTTTGCGGTTCGATGCGAACCTCTTCGGGCTTGTAATAGGCCCACAAGGCACCGCCCTTTGAACAGATCGAGCAGGTGCATTGCGTCAGGCCGGACGGCTCCACCTCGATGGAAAACCGGGTCGCGCCACAGTGGCAGCTTCCTTTGATAGTCATGGCATCCTCCTTGTCACAGGAGGCAACCTATACTCAATTACTGCCAAATTATGTCAGGAAGCTATCCGTCCGCGCAGGGCTACGCAGGTGGTATGCTCCAGCGCTTCGAGGTGCATGCTGGCGCCCTGCATGTTGGAGCGTGAGATATCGGCGCCATCGAGCCGCGCCAGTTTCATGTCGGAATCAGTGAAATTGACGTTGCGCATACGGGTTTCACGCAGGTCAGCCGGCAGAAAGCGCGTGGCGTCGATCTTCAGCGCGCCGAGATTGGCGCCTTCGAGATTGGCACCATCGAGCCTGGCCTTGAACATCCGCACACCGCGCAGATCGGCGCCTGCCAGGTTGCAGTTGCGCAGGTCGGCTTCTTCGAGGTGCGCGCCCTGAAGTTGGACGCCGCGCATATCGAGACCGTAAAAGACCGCACCCTTGGCCGACAGCGCCGCCAGGTTCAGCCCCTTGATCGATCCCATGCCGCGCAGATCGGCATTATCGAATTTCGACGGCGTGCCTTCCTTGCCAAGCGTATCGACCCAGAGCGCATGATCGCGCAGCATCTGGCCGTAGGGCAGGTTCTTGACATCGACACCCTGCGGTTTGTCGGTCAGCACGCCGGTCATGTCGGTCTGCGAGGTCCGCCACATGTCCGTTTTGGCGCCAATCAGCACGGCATCACGCAGGGAGGCGCCAGACAGGTCGGCGCCTGACAGGTCAGCCCCGCCCAGATCGACATTATCCATGATGCATTGTTTGAGATTGGCGCGGATCAGCTTGCACGACTTCATGGTCGCGTCGGTGAAATCGGCCTTCATCGCCTGGATGCCGGACAGCTTGGAGCGATCGAGATTGGCCCCGCGTAGATTGGCGTAGGTCGCTTCCGACGAGCGCATGGAGATTTCAACGTAAGACAGGCCCGCCTGTTTGTCCGGCAGGGCCAGGGCGCCTTCGCGCAGGTCGGCCTCGTACAGATCGGCTTCGCACAGATTGGCGCCGCGCAGCGAAGCGCCGCGCAGGTCGGCACGGCGCATGGAGGCACCCGTCAGGTTGGCCAGTTGCAGGTCGGCGCAATAGAGATTGCAGGTATCAAGCACCGTACGGCTGAGGTCGCAATCCATCAGGATGGCAGCAGTGAAATCGGCGTCGTTAAGTACGCGTCCGGACAGGTTCAGACCCGACAGATCGCACCATGCGAATACCGCCCGCGCGCCGCCCGGCTTCATGGCGCGCAGGCGTTCGTGCTTCGTACAGATCGCATCGACCTGCGCCTGGTTCAGCTTGGTATAGCGTGTGTCGCCAGCGGTGGCGGTCATGCGGACAGGCTTTCACTCGATAAAAGGAATGAAAGTCTCGCATTAAAACCTTAAAAATTTGGGTTATTCTGCCATTAAGCCTGATGCATGCAGAGCGCGGGCCAGATCGGAGTCGGCCTGAACCGACAGATGACGGTAACCGCGTCCCGCCCAGGCGATCAGTTCCGCTTCCAGATCATCACTTTCGGGAAGAAATTCGGCGTCGAAGCCCTGGCCTTCTGTCCGGGACTGGACGAGCGGCCGACCGGTGCGATGATAATAGGCGGTTGGCGCGATCAGCTTGTCCGCTTCAGCCGCCAGCAGGCCATTTTCGACGATAGTTCCGGCGGCATTCATGCGCTCGACGCCGATATGCGAGGCGAAGGGCGATGGATCATCGCATGCATAGACCACACGCGCCACACCGGCCTCCACTAGTCTTTGTGAGCAAGAACAGCCACCGTTCGAGCGCTGACCGCAGGGCTCCAGCGTGACATAGGCGGTGGCGCCTTTTGCTGCTTCCCCGGCCTTATCGAGCGCGATCTCCTCGGCATGAGGCCGGCCCCCATCTCCGGTCACCCCTTCGGCGATGACCACGCCCTCTTTTACAATGACGCAGCCGACCGCCGGATTGGGCCATGTCCGCCCCGCCTGCGACAGAGCCAGATGAAGCGCTTGCTGCATAAATCCCCTCTCCCCGCTTGCGGGGAGAGGGTTAGGGTGAGGGGCCGCATCGTTCGTCAAAGTCACAGGCTTCGCCGGATAAAACTGGAAATCATGATCGACAATATGGTCCGTTATTCGTCCATCGCAAATAGCCACTATCGTTTCGAGCACGCTTTCCGGTTGCGAGAGCATATGGCCGCTCGGAAACCGCGCCACCGACCAGCCATTGGCGGTCATGAACGCATTACGGATCAGGTCCTTAGGATCGTCGATATGCTGACTGCCGTCCAGTTCGATGACCAGTTTAAGTTCCCGGCAGGCGAAATCAGCGATGTATGAGCCTATCGGCACCTGACGGCTGAACTTGAACCCGTTCAAATTGCGATTACACAGGGCCAGCCACAATTTATCTTCGGCAACATTTCCCGCGTTACGTAATGTTTTTGCCAAAGGGGTCAAACGGGATTTGATATTGCGCATACAGTTAGCCCCTCATCCGGCCTGTGGCCACCTTCTCCCCGCAAGCAGGGAGAAGGGATTTGATAGTCCCCTCTCCCCGTTTACGGGGAGAGGGTGGCTCGAAGAGCCGGGTGAGGGGCTTTTCTTCTTACGAAACCGCCGGCAGCGGATTAGCGCGGGCCGTATCGAGATACTTTGCCGACAAAGGCTTCAGTTTATCATCCAGCTTGACAACCAGCGGATTTCCGGTCGGCACTTCGATTTCCAGGATCGCTTCATCGGTCAAATTGAACAATGACTTGATGATGGCGCGGATCGAATTGCCGTGCGCCGCCACCAGAACCGTATCACCCGCCTTCAGCGCCGGCACGATATCGCCCGTCCAAAACGGCATGACGCGATCGAGCGTGGTCTTCAGGCTTTCGGTATTCGGCAAATCCGCGCCGGCATAGCGGCGGTCGCCGTTGAAATCATAACCGCTGCCGGCTTCCAGCGGCGGCGGCGGCACGTCATAAGACCGGCGCCAGATCTTGACCTGGTCCTCGCCGTGCTTGGCGGCGGTTTCGGCCTTGTCGAGCCCCGTCAGGCCGCCATAGTGACGCTCATTGAGGCGCCAGTCCTTGACCACCGGCACGAACGACTGGCCGGCGGCTTCCAAAGCCAGGTTGCAGGTACGGATGGCGCGAGTCAGGACCGAGGTGAAGGCCTTATCGATCTCGATGCCCTCGGCCTTGATCAGCTCGCCACCGCGCGTCGCCTGGGCCTCGCCCTCGGCCGTCAGGTTGACATCGACCCAGCCGGTGAAGCGGTTTTCCAGGTTCCACTGGCTTTGGCCGTGGCGAAGCAGGACGAGTGTAGGCATGAGGCGTCTCCGGTCTGTGAAATACCGGCAAGGCTATAGGGCCAGTTCAGTAAAGGTGCAAGATATCGCCGGGCTTTACCGCGCCGCCCTTGATGATCCGCGCATAGATACCGCAATCGCGGTGGCCGTAATTTTCCCACAGCGCATTGCACAGATCGACGTCGCGTTCGGCCGTTTCCGGATTTACATGGGTGGCGACGCAGCGGACAATCGGTTTCAGCACCTCGAACTCCGGCCCGTCATCACCCATGCGGATGCGCTTGCCGACCCACGCATGATCCTCGAACGCGGTCAGGTCTTCCAGCCAGATATTGCCGCGCAGGCGCAAGGGGTCGAGATCGCGGCCGATGCGCTGGCCGATATCGCGCAGGGAATTAAGATTAAGCAGGGATACAAATCCCTTGGCGGAATCGGTAAAGCGGAAATGGCTGTGCACGACCGCCGGATCGGGTGCGCTCAACACCTTCAGCGGAAAGGCCACCGGATCGTAATCTTCGTGACGCGCCAGAACGGTCTCGACATGCCGGGCCAGACTATGCCGCCCGGCCTCGCTGGCCATATCGAATGACCATGTCTTGCCGTCCTCGTCGGTGACCTCGAAAGCCTCTTCATATTCATTGTAGCGGGTGCGAAGCCTCGCCACGGCGGCAAACCGCGCCAGCACGGCGAACTTCATCTTGGAGATGGTTTTCGGCGCTCTGGCCTCGAAACCGGAAGGCCCGACCTCCAGCGCATAGAGCCGGTCATAAGGGAAGAAATCGTCTTTCGTCAGCAGCGCTTCCGTCACCGGCTCCGGGGTAAATCCTTTCAAAGGATGCCGCCACAGCGCGGAAACGACGCCCGTATTCATGGCCGGTTCTTATACTGCAAATAGGTGATCAGGAAGAGCATAAGGCTGGCCCCGGCCAAAACGGGCTGCATACTCAGCAGGGCATTCAGCAAGGGTATGCCCGCCATCATACTCTGATAGACAACCGCCGCCGCCAGCAGAAACTGGCCGATCAGCAGCATGGCCCACAGGATCAGGACTTTACGCAACAGGGGTTTGGGCATTTAACCTAGTTCCTCGGCAAGCATGGCCAGGCGCTCGGCCTGGTCCTCGTTGATCAGGGCATTGATCATCTGGTCCATATCGCCTTCCATAAATTGCGGCAAGTTATAGAGAGTCAGATTGATGCGGTGATCCGACACGCGCCCCTGCGGATAGTTATAGGTGCGAATGCGTTCCGAGCGGTCGCCGGAACCGACCTGCGACTTACGGGCGTCCGAGCGCGCCGTATCCAGCGCCGTGCGCTGCTGGTCATACAGACGCGCTTTCAGATTGCGCATGGCGATGGCACGGTTCATGTGCTGCGACTTTTCCGAGGACGTCACCACGATGCCCGACGGCATATGGGTAATGCGCACGGCCGAGTCGGTCTTGTTGACGTGCTGGCCACCCGAGCCCGAGGCGCGGTAGGTATCGATACGGATGTCCTTATCCAGTATCTCGATCTCAACATCCTCGGCTTCCGGCAGGACCGCCACGGTGGCTGCCGAGGTATGGATGCGCCCGCCCGCTTCGGTGGCCGGCACGCGCTGCACGCGATGGACGCCGGATTCAAATTTCAGCTTGCCGAAGACGCCCTCGCCGGTCACCGAAGCGATGATTTCCTTGTAGCCGCCCATTTCACCTTCGGACACGCTGTCGATCTCGACCTTCCAGCCCTGCGAAGAGGCATAGCGGCTGTACATGCGGAACAGGTCTCCCGCAAACAGCGCCGCCTCGTCGCCACCGGTGCCGGCGCGCACTTCGAGAATAGCCGAAGCGTTGACGTCCTTATCCTGCGGCGCCAAGAGCAGCGCCACGCCATGCTCCAGCTCCGGCAGAGTGGTTTTCAGCTCATCCAGTTCCTCGGCTGCCAGGGGCGACAGGTCCGGATCGTTCAGTGCCGCCATCTCCTCCAGCTCAGGCACGGACTGGCGGGCCTTGTGCAGGCGGGTAACGGCATCGAAAACCGGCTTCAGTTCGGCGTGTTCCTTGGAAAGCTTGACGATTTCGGCGCCATCCGTCACCGACTCCATGCGCGCTTCGATCATGTGGAAGCGGTCCATGACCTGGGCCAGCTTGGCGTCGGGAAGATGTATCAAAGTATCAAACTCTCATTTAAAATTCAGGCTTCATATACATAAGCCGGACCGGTGAGTCGAAAAGTATTAGCTGCCGAGACACGGAGCGGAGCGTACATTAGTACGTGAGCACCGTATCGCCAGGCAGATGAGACTTTGCAGGTCACCGGGCCGGTCTTAGGAACCTATTTCGGATAGGTGTCAATAAAGCTTTGACGACGTTCCAGAACTTCGTGCAGGGCAGCGACACGCGGCGCCGTGGCCCGCCAATCGATATGAGGCAGCCGGAAATCGCAGAAAGTGGCAGCCACGCCCAGGGTCAGGGTTCCCATATCGAAGACATCGGGCGCCGGACACAAGGCTTCCACCACGGTAAAACTGCGCGCCAGATTGTCTTCCCAGCGTTTGAGCCAGAAAGGTGAACGCTCGCTTTCCGGCCGGCGGTTTTCATAAACGATCTTCGCCATCATTTCGTTGAGACCAGCGGCGGCGGTTTCCACGCGCTTCACCTGCCAGTAAGCATCGCTGCCATATTCCGGCAGAAGTCGTGGCCCCTCCCCTTGCGTCGCCAGCCAGGCGCTGATCAGGCCGCTATCCGTCCAGCAGGCTCCTTTGTCGTCGATCAGTGCCGGAAGCTGCGACAGCGGATTGACGGCCACCAGGTCCGGCGCCGCGTCTACCGGCAGGCGCGATATTTCTTCGATCTGGTCTGTCAGCCCTCTTTCCCTTACGACGACACGGACCTTGCGTACAAAAACTGACGTAGAACTGACAAATAATTTCATAACAACGTTATCCAGTTAAGACTTCAACACAGCTTATGTCCAGGCGGAAAACCTTGACTGTCAAGGACATTACCAATTGTTTTGCATTGTTTTCCGGCACAGAATTCTTAATAATCGTTTAAATAAAAATGACATGTGTTTGCCTTAATTTAAGATATCTCCAGTAACTTCGCCACGGATACATAACTCACCTCAGAACGAGGACCTGGTGAAGAGCAATTCAGGCGAATTAAAACTGCTGGCGCCAATGGCCCTGATTGTGGTCGTGGCTGTGTGCGCCCTGGTAGGCAGTTTGTGGGTGTGGGCCGAGCAGGCCGACAACATGTCGCGTACCCGTGAAGAAAAGCTCGTCATGCTGGGTCTGAACCAGATGGCGGACGATCATTCGCAACTGATGACGCCGATCACCATCTGGGACAAGGCGGTCGAAAGCACCGCCGTCAAGTATGATGAAACCTGGGTGAAGGGAAATATCGGTGATTATTTCCGCGACTTCCTCAATTTTGAATCCAACCTGCTGCTGAACGACAAAGGCGAAACCGTTTTCGCCTACCAGAACGGCAAGACGGTAGATGCCGCCCGCTTCGCCCGCGCGGTGCGCCAGACCAATGGCCTGGTCGCGGGCCTGCGTCAGACCTATGATGACCGCCGCGCCCGAGGCCTGCCACACACAACCGGCACCAACCATACCGGCCGCCTGATGGCGATGAATGGACATATCTATATTGTCGGCGCCAGCCTCCTGCTGCCCGACAAGCAGGCGACCCCCCTGCTGAAATACAAGCCCTTCGTCGCCATCGGCATGCACGAACTGTCGAGCGACGAACTGACCGCCCTGTCGCAGCGCTACATGGTGTCCGACATCAAGGTGCTGAAGCCCGGCGAACCGCGCGCCAAGGGCTCGGCTCAGGTCGCCTTCCATGATGACCAGGGCAAGGTGCTGGCGGAACTGACCTGGAGGCCGGATACGCCCGGCCATACCCTGTTCATTCGCACGCTCGGCCCTGTGTTGATGATCTCATTGGGGCTCGGCCTGATCGCGCTTGTCCTGCTGCACCAGAGCCAGCGCGCCGCGCAAGGCCTGATCGCTTCGGAAGCCAAGGCCAAGCACATGGCCCTGCACGACAGCCTGACGGGCCTGCCCAACCGGACTCTCTTCGCCGACCGACTGCATCAGGCCAGCGAACGCCTGAAACGCCAGGGCGGCCATGTGGCTGTCATGTGCATAGGGCTTGATCGCTTCAAGGACGTCAACGACACGCTCGGCCATCTGGCCGGCGACGAACTGATCCGCAACAATGCCCAGAAAATCACCGGCATGATCCGCTCCGGCGATACCCTGGCGCGTCTCGGCGGCGATGAATTCGTCATTATCCAGACCGATACCGATGGTTCCAGCGCCGCCTCCCTGGCCAAGCGCATCCTCGAAGGCCTCACCGGCACGGTCAATCTCGAATCCGGCCAGGTGTTTTCCTCCTGTTCCATCGGCGTCACCCTTATCGGCGATGGCGATATCGAACCCGCAGAGGCCCTGCGCCAGGCCGACCTCGCCCTTTATCGCGCCAAGGATCTCGGTCGCGGTCAGTACGCCTTCTTCGAAATCGAGATGGATGCCACCATCAAGCTGCGCAAGACGCTGGAAACCGGCCTGCGCGAAGCGATTCATGTCGGCGATATCGATGTCGTCTACCAGCCGCAGGTCGATCATTTCGGCCACATTGTCGGCGTCGAGGCCCTGTGCCGCTGGACGCATCCAACCCGCGGCCCGGTGTCGCCCGCCTATTTCATTCCACTGGCCGAAGAGTGCGGCCTGATGAACGATCTCGGTAGCCTGATCATGCGCCGCGCCATGCAGGATTCACATCGCTGGCCGGGCCTGAAGGTTGCCGTCAATGTGTCGGCCACCCAGATGCGCTGCGCCACCTTCATGACCACACTCAAGGGTCTTCTGGCGGAAACGAAGACATCTGCGGAACAGATCGAAATCGAGATCACCGAAGGCGTGCTGCTGAACGATGACAATACCACCCAGATGGTACTGCGTGACCTGCGCCACATGGGCTTCACCATCGCGCTCGACGATTTCGGCACCGGCTATTCATCGCTTGGATACCTCAGCCGCTATCCGGTCGACAAGATCAAGATCGACCGCTCCTTCGTCTCAAACCTTGGCGTCGATCCCGAAGCTGAAGCCGTCATCCGCGCCATCGTCAAGCTGTCCAAGGCGCTGAATCTGAATATCGTCGCCGAAGGCGTGGAAACGCGGGCCCAAAAGACCATCCTGCGCCAGACGGGCTGCAACATCATCCAGGGCTACCTGTTCTCCAAGCCCGTCGCCTCGGCTAAAATCGACGAAATGATGAAGAACGAACGCAAACTGGCGATCATCGATGAAGAGGGTTACGTGGCGCCCAAGGCGATCAAGATGACGCCGCGGATGAGTTAGTTAGAGCTCAAACGCCGCATGGCTTGACGCGCATAGACTCGGGCGCGCGTCGCGCTTGCCTCCATCGCCGGAACCTCATACGGAAAAGTTTTTGTTTACAGCTTATCGGCGTGAGCCTCGACCAGGCCAACAATATGCTCGATCATATCGGCATTGCTGAGCTTGTGGTCGGGCTTACCGGCCAGATAGACCATCCCCGATCCCGCCCCGCCACCGGTAAAGCCGACATCGGTATAGAGCGCCTCGCCCGGCCCATTGACCACGCAACCGATGATCGACAGCGACATCGGCTTGGCGATATGGGCGAGCCGCTCTTCCAGTTTCGCCACTGTGTCGATGACATTGAAGCCTTGCCGCGCACATGACGGACAGGCAATGATATTGACGCCGCGATGGCGCAGGCCCAGTGATTTCAGCAGGTCGAAGCCGACCTTGATCTCTTCCACCGGATCGGCGGCCAGCGATACACGCAAGGTATCGCCGATACCGGCCCACAACAGGTTGCCAAGGCCGATGGCCGAGCGAATCGTACCGCTGCGCAGCGGCCCTGCTTCAGTCACACCGATATGCAGCGGGCAATCGATGGCGTCGGCCAGGGCATTATAGGCAGCCACCGTCAGGAAGACATCGGACGCCTTCACCGATATCTTGAACTCATGGAAATCGTGGTCGCGCAGGATATTGGCGTGGAAAAGCGCGCTCTCGACCATGGCTTCGGGGCACGGCTCGCCGTACTTCTCCATCAGGTCCTTTTCCAGCGATCCGGCATTGACGCCGATGCGCATGGAGCAACCGTAGTCCTTGGCGGCCTGGATGACCTCTTTCACGCGATCGGCCGAGCCGATATTGCCGGGATTGATGCGCAGGCAGGCGGCGCCCGCCCTGGCGGCTTCGATGGCGCGCTTGTAGTGGAAATGGATGTCCGCGACGATCGGCACATTGGCATTGTCGACAATCGTCTTCAGCGCGGCCGTGGAGTCGACGTCGGGGCATGACACACGAACGATATCGGCGCCCGCCTCCTCCATGGCCGCGATCTGGCGCAGGGTGGCCTGGGCATCCGAGGTCAGGGTATTGGTCATGGACTGGACGCTGATCGGGGCATCGCCACCAACGGCCACCTTGCCCACCATGATCTTGCGGCTTGGCCGGCGCTGGATCATCCGCCAGGGGCGGACATGCGTATGATCGTGAGGCTGGTGGGTATCCATTGAAACTCTGACTGATTGTGGAAGCACGCTGCTTATATCAGGATGCGCGGCTCCCGTCACAACCAGAATTTCAAATAATATTACTGGGCTTCGGCCGGAGGCGCCACCGTGGATGAACCCGCCGCCGGCGCAGCGGGCCTTTGGCTAGGCAGATAGGGTATCGGCCCGTTCGGCTTATCCGCCGTCAATGGGGCCATGGGCGCTGCGGGTGCAGCGCGCGGCGCTCCGGCCAGTTGTCCGGCCTGCGCCTGCCTTTGATCGAGCGCATCGGAAAGCTGGGATGCCCGCGCGTTTATCCGCCCGATGGACGTAACCGAACCTTCAAGGGCGCCGGCATATTCGCCGTTATAATACATCTCAAAAGCCGAGGCGTCGGATACATCGATCAGAAGGTTCTGCTGGTCGCTGACAGGCAGGCGGTAAGCTTCGCCCGCGCCGATCGAATGGGCAAAATAGACCGTGCCATTCGCCGGATCGCGTACCACCAGATTGACCGTCTTGGTCGCCTGGATGGTCACCGATGAATTTTCAGGCGAGGTGCCGTAGACCGCACCGCGTGGATTGAAGGCCTTGCGCATCTGCAGCACGTCACTTACCGGCACAGGGGCTGCGGAATTAGCGTTCCTGGCCGCATCGATCGAGGCAAAGCCTTCTTCCAGGCCCGGCGTCACGTAGGGTACGGGCACATCCTGGTCACGCGGCGCCGGCTGTGGCTGGGACACAAAGATGGCGCCGTTCAGCATGTTGGGCACGCCCCTGACCCAGGACGAATTGCCGAATTGCGCTTCATGGCTGCCATTGCCGAATTTCAGACTCGGCTGGCGCTGAACCACATTCCAGATGACAATGGCGGCCACCAGGCCGACCGCCGCGCCGATATAGAGCCGGTAGCTGGGTTTGTTGACGTCATCGAGCGAGGCGCCCGACGGCGCATGAAGCTTGACCGCCGCCGGCGAGACCTCGCGCTTGTACATGTCAGCCAGGGTTTCTTCGTCAAGTCCCAGCGCCTTGGCATAGGCCTTGACGTAACCGATGGCGAAGGCGCGCGGCGGCAGTACATCATAGGCCGCCTGCTCGAAGGCTTCGAGATAGGCCCGGCGCACGCGCGTCATTTCCGAAACCTCGGCAAGCGAAAGACCCTGGGCTTCGCGTGTCTTTTTCAGGATTTCAGCCAGATCGAAGCGATCGGGCAGACGGCCGTCGGTCGTGCCTTTGAAGGCGGAATGCGCCTCGCCACGATAGAGCCCCTGATAGGGCTCGTCCTCGATGATATTGGTTTCGGGCGTGCTCATGCCTGGGTTCTGCTGCTTATTCCGGCGCTGGAGGTCGAGACCAAACCATAGGCGGTTACAATAAGCAACACGTACATGGCGTTTGACTGCGCTTCGATAACGCAATTTTTGGTGTTTGATATCAAGGTGAACTCGTTTATGAACAAGCCCTCTTCGGCTCTATCCGGATATCCCAAATGCCCGCAGCCTTCGATGATCTTTATATCGGCCAGAGTGTTTCCATCGGCGCCGGGGTGATTTCCGAAGATGAACTGGCAGCGTTCTGCAAATCCTATGCACCAACCTGGGATGTCAATGATGGCGTGCCGGATGCCCTGATCTTCACCCTGTGGTCCAAGCTGGAAGCCGAGGCGGCCTCGCATTGGCCGCAAACCAAGCGCCTTGCGGTCGATGCCCTGCGCTGGTCACGCAATCCGCCACCGGGCGAGTTGCTGCGTGGTCGCCTGACTGTGATGGGCAAGGACGCTGTCGGTGACACCAAAGGCGTGGTCATCGCGCAGAACGACATGCTCGATGAAGCCGGCCGACTGGTGTTTTCCTGCCTGACCCGCTCCGTGTTCCAGCGTCTGCCCAAGGCGCCTATCGACTAACAGGCGCGACGGCGCCTGCCAAATTCTTATGCGATTTGAATTATGTGAATAATAAAAAAGCTCCGGACTTTCATCCGGAGCTTTTTCTCTTTCGAAGCCTGAGCGCCTTAGTTGGCGTTGGCAGACGGTTGGGCGTTATTGCGCTCGATCGTCATGGCGATCAGCTTGTCCCAGGACAGCAGCGAGTTCAGGTGCGCGTAGATGTGCGTCAGGGCGCCGTTGTCACGCAGCTCGACCAGCTTGTCGCCGGACAGTTCGGCCAGTTTCTTTTCATCGACGGCGAAATATTCGGCGATCTTCTGCGGCTCACCGGCGGTGCCGTCCGGATTTTGCGGACGGTAAAGCGTTTCGCGGGCGGCCAGCAGGTCCAGTTCACGCAGCAGGCCGACAAAGCTTTCGGTGCGGCGGCGCTCGTTTTCGAAGTCCGAGCAGAACTGCATGGCGTTCTCGACGTAAGGCGTCGCCTTGCCGGCTTCGAAGAACGGCACGTCGGGGTTCGACTTGGCCACCATGGCCGCGCCGGTGTCGACGCACAGGATCATGCGCTCCTGACCTTCGTCATTGGCGAAGACGAACGGATAACGACGGGCAAAAGCCGGCAGGTAGCTATCGGACTTGAAAATGCCTTCCGGCGACACGAACACGTTTTGGGCGGCCGAAAGCCCCATGGCCGCGACGGGCATGTAGTTTTCACCGATGAAGACGATCGGGAAGCTGAGCGAAGCCGCCGGAAATTCGGCCACGGTGAGCGGCACGACATTGGTTTCGGCAACGAAGGCGTGCGGCGCCGCGATCGACTTGATGCCCATGCCGGCGTGAGCTTCCGGGCTCAGCGGCTCCGGGGATTTGTAGAAAAGGACGTTTCCGGTGAGCGTCGCATCGTTGGTTTGTTCTTGTGCCATGGTCGCTTTTAGAAGGTTGAAATAAAAAGGAGCTTCGCTTCTAGCGCAACCATTTGTATCCGGCAAGCGCCGTGACGGTTTGGGGGAAACACCCGCCGGCTTTTCAGCTTCCGGCGGGTGTCTGTGTCATTTCGAAGCGGTCTAGAAATTATAAACCAGACCCACGCGCAGGTTGCGGCCAGGATCGACCACCGCATCCTTGGTACTGCTCGTCGCTTCACGCATCTCGACATCGCCGATATTGCGCACCTCGGCGAACAACGAGGTATCCGGCCGGATCTTGTACGAGGTAAAGATATTGGCCGTGACATAACCGTCAGTTGGCGTCTCGAAAGCGGCCAGGCGTTCCTTTCGGGCATCGACGCCGCGCACTTCGAAGTAGGAATCCCACTTGCCGCCCTTGCTTTCCAGCTTCAGGGTCAGGGCCTGCGGCGGAATGCGGATGATCGGCCCAATGCTCGTCTGACCGTGGACATAGTCATAGGCAACATCGAGATTGACCGCCTGTGAACCGAGGGTAAACAGCTTCGTATTGGCCTCAATCTCCACACCATAAAGATCGGCATCGGTCTGGACATACTGGAAGACCGGCAAACCATCCTCCACCGCACCCGTGGGCCGCAGGTCGATGAAGTTGTCGAAATGGCTGGTATAGACATGGGCATCGATTGCGAAGCGGTTGTCATGATCAACCACCACATGCCCGGTCAGTTCGAGCGAATAGCCCACCTCCGTGCGGAAGTCGGGATCACCTATGATGAACTGGCCGGTGCCGTCGTGCGGGCCATCGGCCAGCAGTTCGACATCGGACGGCGCGCGCTCGGAACGCGTCAGGCTGAGGCCGACAAAGCTGTGGTCGGATGGCCGGTAAAAGCCGCCGAAGGAGGCCGACAGGGTGTTAAAATCCTTGTCATAAGAGGTCGCGGCCGAGGTCAGCTTCGTGTCATCGACCCGTGCCCCACCTTCCAGCCCCCAGGCGCCGTCATCATAACGGTACTGCGCGAAAATGCCGGCCTGTTTGGTGGTCGTCGAAGGCACGAAAGCTTCGTCGCCGATGGCCTCGAAGTCACGCTTCAGGCCCGACAGACCGACCGTGCCGCTCCATTTGCCCTGGCCGTCACGAATCAGGGCGGTGCGGAATTCGCTGCCTTTCGAAAGGAACTGGGTGCCCAGCGCACCGTCCTCGATCTCGGCGTGGTTATAGTCGGAATAGCCCGCCGAGGCATCGAGCCGGTTGAAGCCTGCCCAGTTCAGGTTGAAGGCGCCGCGGGCATCCCAGCGTTTCTGATGCAGGTCGATCGAGACGTCGGAATCGATGGCGGTGCCGTAGAGGTAATCGGTCGTCTTGTAGCTCAGGCCGACATAGCCGAAATCACCGACATAGCTGACGCCGGCGCCGACATTCTTCATATCCTGAAAGGAGTTGTGCTGCTTGTCGCTGGTATCGGGCGCTTCGCCGGCGGCCTCGGAAAAGGCCAGGGTCTCGGCCGGCACCGGAATGCTGTAATCAGAGGTCTTGTGGCGGAAAGCGTCGAAGGTGAAAATCCATGGCCCCTTCCCGGCCTTGATATCGAAAGCGCCCTGCAAACCCTGGTCGACGGAAGACGCCTGGAGAGCAGCCGTACCTTCATAACCCTTTTCAGGCGCGACCGACGGAATGCGATCATCGATCACATTGACGATGCCGCCGATGGCATTGCCGCCATAAGCCAGAGCCGAAGGTCCGCGCAAGACTTCGATGCGCCTGGCTTCGGTCGGCGACGACGGCACCGCATGGTCGGGCGACAGAGCCGATACATCGACTACGCCCATGCCGTTATTCAGCACCAGCACACGGAAGCCATCAAGCCCGCGGATCATCGGGCGACTGGCGCCCGGCGCGAAGCTGGAGGAGCGTATACCCGGCAGATAGGCCAGCATGTCGCCAAGACCCGCCGCCGGCTTCTGGTCGATCTGGTCTCGCGTCAGGATATCGACGTGCGACATCAGCGCATCTTTGTTGATCCGGTAGCCGGACCCGGTGACAACGACTTCCGTCGGCTTGTCATCGGTCGCCGGTGCAGGGTCGGCAGCGTGCGCGACTCCCGCCGTGATAAGGGCGATCAGTGACAGATTGGCATACAGAACGGATTTGGAAAAAGACATGCGGACACCTCAGAGCATTTGTCCGTATATGGACGGCACACTTGTTATGTAATAATATAACGCTCGTCAAGCTCATATGTTATATTATTACACAAACATCTTCCTGTGCGTATTGCGGACCGGTAATGCCGGCTGCCCTGGTCTTGCATGGCTTGCGAAACGGCGCGAGACCGCCTACCTTATTGTCATGAGCCATACGTGCGAACACACCCATGACCACGATCATGCCCAGACGCCCAGCGCCCGTGCTTCACGCCTTGAGGACGCACAGGTGCTGTGCGCCGAAGCCGGCGAACGCATGACGTCATCGCGTCTGCGCACCTACGAGCTGATTCTGGAAGCCAACGGCCCGATCAAGGCCTATGACGTCATCGACCGCTTCCATCCCGAAGGCGCCGCCAAACCACCGACCGTATACCGCGCCCTGTCGTTTCTGGAGCAGATGGGCCTGATCCACCGCATCGAGAGCCTGAACGCCTTCGTGGCGTGCGATACCCGTGATCACAATCATACCGCTGGCTTCCTGCTGTGCGAATGCTGTGGCCAGAGTGAGGAAATCGCCATCCCCAATACGGCGGAAATCGAGGCCAGTGCAGCGAAGACCGGCTTCAGGATCAATCATATCACCCTTGAAGCCCGGGGATTGTGCCAGGCCTGCCGGACTGAGCCATAGCTGCGCCATAAATCTCACGCTGCCCCCAGAATAAGCGTGATCACGTTGCTTTGTGAAACTTAAGCATTAAAGCGGGCTTGCCACGACTCACGCACTGATTCACATAGGCACCCGGGATCACAATGTTGCCGTTACGGCACCTCGCATGACTCTCACACGCTTTTTAATTCGAAAAGCGCGTTGCACCTCGGAAATGCTTTAAGGCCGATATGTCCACTACCCTGCAAATGCTCGATCAGGGCTCGCTTCGCCACATTCTGGAAGCCCACAATCTGTATAAGCTGCGCAAGCCCGGCGGACGAATCGCCAATCTTTCCTACATCGATCTGACCGACATGAAACTGGAAGGCGTCGATCTCAGCGATGCCAACCTGACCGGAGCACGATTTTATGGCGCCTCCCTGCGCGACATCAACCTCATGCGCGCCAATATGTATGGCTGCGACCTGCGCAATGCCGATCTCCGTTTTGCCCGTCTCGACCGGGCAGACATGCGCGGTGCCTGTCTACGCGGCGCCAACTTGACGGCCGCCTCGCTGGCTGGCGCCGACCTGCGTGAGGGCATGATCGCTTTCAAGGACGAAAAGCAGGGCCTGCGGCTGATGAAACATGAAAAGCGAGCGGGCGAACTGGATCACGCCATATTCAACGGCGCCGACCTTTCCGGCGCGCGGATGAACGGGATGCAGGCGGTTTCGGCGGATTTCAGCGATGCCAATCTGAGCGGCGCGATCATGTCACAAGCCAAGCTGCGCAAAGCCAATCTCAGCGGCGCCAACCTGACCGGCGCCGATCTCATGGGCGCCGATGTCACCGGGGCCGACCTGACCGGCGCGGTCATGGTCAATACCGTGACATCAGGCTGCAACCTGCGTGAAGCCGATACGACAGGCATGCTCAGCGACCCGCAGGAAGTCTTCATCGACGAGCGTCCCTTGAAGGACTTTATCACCCTGCATGAAGACTGGGCCAGGACCGGCGGTGCCAGGGGCAGCCGGCAGGCGCTTTCCGGCGTCGATTTCCGCCTGGCCGGCGATATGCGCAAACGTGTCCTGACCATGCTGGAAGCAGACGGCGCCATTCTGTTCGGGCTTGATCTCAGTGGTATTGAGCTTCAGGGTGCCAACCTGGCCAATGCCGACCTGCGCCGCTGCAATCTGTCAGGGGCCGATCTGCGTGGCGTCCGGCTGATCGGTGCAAAGATGAGCCACGCCGATCTGACGGGGGCCAATCTGGGACCGCTGGACCTGGGCGGCGGCCGCCTGATGCGCAGCGACCTTTCGCGCGCCACGCTCAGTCACGCTAACCTGTCCAACGCCGACCTGACCCGCGCCCGCATGCTGGAAGCCGTCACGGAGCATTTGAACGACAAGGGCTGCAACTACATGCTGGCGGAAAGAGCTTAGGCTCTTCAAGCCTAAGCATTTTTCATAAGAGATGCCTCGCAAAAGCTCGGGCGCGTGGTCGCGCTTGCCAAATTTCACGAAGAAATTTGGAATCAAACTTTAATTGTTAAAACCAGCGTCGCGCTTTGAAATAGGCCAGCATACCGATGATGATGGTGATCATCAGTGCGCACACCGCTTCAAAGGCATAGGGCTGGTGCAGGAACGGCATATGATCGAAATTCATGCCGTAGATGCTGGCGATCAGGGTCAGCGGCAGGAAGATCGCCGAAACGATCGAGATCACTTTGACGATATTGTTCTGCTCCACATTGATCAGGCCCAGCGCCGCATCGAGCAGAAAGGCGATATGGGCGGTGACGTGGCTCGAATGGTCGTTCAGGCTGGCCACGTCCTGGCTCATGGTCCGCAGACGTTCGTGGAATTCACGCAACTCCTGCGCCTTTTTCACCCCCAGAACCTGACGCTCAAGCCCATTGGCAAATACTGTCAGACGCGCCAGTGACACCAGGGAATCGCGGACCTTGGCGATATCATTCTGCGCGGCGCCCAGGCGGATCAGCACGGTTTCAAGCTTGGTGCGGCGGCGCGGATTGAAGACCTCCTTCGACAGTTCGTCGATACTGTGGCTGGTCTTTTCGATCAGGTCGGCCGTACGATCGATAATGAGGTCGACCAGATTGAGGAAGGTCGTCGGTCCGTCCACACAATGGACCGGTTGTTTTTCAAGCTGGTCGCCGAAAATCTTGAATGAAGCGGGATCAATATAACGAATGGTGACTAGGCGTCCGCCGGTCAGGACGAAGGTCACCGGGCCGGATTGCAATTGTGCCAGACCACCGAAAAAAGCCACCTGCGCCGTCATGAAGGCGGCGCCATCATCGATGTAGAGCCGGCTCGACGTCTCGATCTCGTCCATGTCCTCGCGCGTCGGCAAGAGGACGCCCAGTTGGGCTTCCAGCTTTAGTTCTTCATCGCGGGTGGGGTTGAGCAGGTCGATCCAGGTGGTATGCGGATCGAAGTCGCCGGCCTCGGCCTCGACATGAAATCCCTGCGAATGAAGTGTCAGCACGCAAAATACCTCTTGAGGCAACCCCGTGCTGTTTATCGTTTCAGGGAGAGGCCGTAAAGCCTACTTCTTGTGGGTGTGCTTCCGGGCGGTAGCCTTGGGCGTCTGGGCTTTTGACTTCGCCTTAGCCGACCTGGCCTCAGGCTTGACAGCCTTCTTCGCCGGAGCATGACCCGTGGCATTGTCCGAATCGATCTGCGCCACCAGCTCGGCAGCGGGCTTACCACTGACATGGGCGGCGACCGTTACCGGTTTTGTAGTCATCTTGCTGCCGGACGGGCTGAGGGCGGCCCTCAGATCGGCAGGCATATTGTCGGTGTCAGCCGAAGCGATCTGCTGGTAAGGATGGGCCGTCGAAGGGGCCGTTTCGGGCTGGGCAATATTGGTGACCTTGTCGCCAAGGCGTACCTGCGACGGGTCCTGATAGATAAAGCCGTAGGTCGAGTAGACCGTGGTGCCGAGATCGTTGGTCGGGCCGTACCAGACCTTGACCTTCGACCAGTCACCGGCTTCCGACACGTCCATGACGTTGACATTGTCTTCCACCTGGCCACGGCGGCCATTGATCGGCGACCAGTTGGCGTGGGTGACCTGGATATAGCGGTCGGTAATGATCTGCGAAACGACGGCGACGTGGCCGAGCTTCATCTTGCCTTGCGAGCGGAAAACGAGAACGGCGCCGGGCTTGGGCGTAGAACCCTCTTCATAGCGGCCGGTGGCTTTTTCCCACCAGGTCCAGGCGTCACCAAAAATCTGCACACCGCTGAACTGGCGCGCGAAGGTGACACATTGGAGGTAGGCGGAACCGGCAGGAGTCCTTTGGGCAGCAACCTTGACAGCGGCGGTTTTGCTGGCTTTATGGGCTTTGGTCCTGGCTTCAGCGGAGCCGGCGACACAAAGGGCAAGAAGGGCAAAGGCAATCGCCGACACGGTTTTCTGCACGCAATACACTCATTAACTATTCGTCCTGTGTCTTTGCTACATCAGAAAAATTAATTTTCAAATACCTTTTCGCCCATTTCGCGTAAAAATTAACTTTGATTAACCCACGAATGCGTGATCATTCCGTGAAGACGCTCGCCATAGTACCGCACAATCTTGCGGAACGGGCGCTCGATCAGGTGGTGCGCCAGCATCGAAAGCGGAACCAGGGCAAGCAATCCGGCGAACCACCAGACAAACGGCAGGGCGGCGTGATCGGTGCCCAGCAACGCGTTGACCGCCTTGAGGTAAACCCATTTCCACGGCACGTAGATCATGTAGGTAGCAAACGAAATTTCCCCGAGATAGACCAGAGTTTTACCTGACAGGACGCCCTTGCCGTCCCGGCCAAGCCCCGAAATCGACAGCACGAGCAGGCCAAGCGCGATGACGGTCAGGATATCGGACTGACCGAAGGATGTCGAAAACACCACGGTCAGCAAGGCGATACCCGCGCCGATCAGGGCCACGCCCGGTTTAGCGACAGCGCCGGAACGCCATGCCAGGTAAAGTGCAGCGCCATAGAGGAAGCTCGGCACGATACGCAGGGCACCCCACTGGAAGGTGGCGTGGGTCAGATTGAAGCCGGCGAGTTCGGCAAAAACCAGATTGACAACGGTCAGAAACACGATGGCCAGCGACACGGCGAGAATGGGCCGCTCGCGCAGGCGCCAGGCGAGGAAGGCTACCGCCGGGAAGGCGAGATAGGCGAACCACTCGGCCGAGATCGACCACGAAGGATGATTGAAGGCAGCCGTCGGCGCCAGTCCCCACGCCTGGGTCAGGGTCAGGTGCGCCGGCAGGGCCGCCCAGTTGGCGGCGTTTTCGTCGAGTGTCACGCCCTTTAGGGCGGCAGCGGCGATCAGCAGCAGGGTGAACAGCAGGGTGGCGATATGTAGCGGATAGACTCTCGCCAGGCGATGGATGACAAACTGACCGTATTTGAAACGGCCCTCGCCGTAGCCGTTCAGGTAGACATAGGAGAGGATGAATCCGGAGAGAACGAAGAACAGATCGACGCCGAGATAGCCCTTGTCGATGATCCCTAAGCTGATATTGCCGCTCAATTCGTGGATATAGGTATACATCACGACCCAGAAGGCGGCGAAAAAGCGTAAGCTTGTCAGGGGTTTCAGATGATCGTTCATGACTCCGGCCTTCCCGCCGCTCCTTCCCCGAAAAGAACGGCGTTGTCCTTAAAAATAACGCCCAAACAGGCGAACGGCTGGGTCTTTGCAGGAAGTGTGCCGGAGAAGATTGGATATTCAGTTAATCGCTCAAGCGCCGCGAAGGCTACCTCGCAACAGGACCAGGCGTCCCCCTCGACGCACTTTGTGCTTACCAAGTGTAAGCGCCTGGAGAGGTAAACGCATACAAAAAAAGCCCTCCGGGTTCACCGGAGGGCTTTTAATTACAACAGGCGGGAACCTACTTCTTTACCCAGTTGCCGCTGGCATCCTGGTAATATTCGCCGGCCTTAAGCTTGGGTACGATGACATTGGCATAGGCCGATATGCCGGCGGCTTCGGCCGACACGCCGTTTTTCGCGGCGGCCTGGCCGTAGACGCTGCTGCGGCCGGCATTGATCTCATCGACGGCGGCTTTGGTGGCGGCATCGCCCGAGCCCGAGACGAATCCGAGGAAGCCGTTATTGCGCTCACCGACCGTGCCCTTGGCCTTGGCCGCATCGACCAGTGCCTTGGAGGCGGCGACATCGGCGGCAGCCGGCTGGGTCATGACGGCACTGACGGCGACAACGGAAGAGGCCATGGCGAGGGCCGCCATCGAAGCCTTGAACAGAGAAGTCTTTTTCATAGGGTTTTCCATTTTCAGCACCTAGAACAGATCAGGGTTCTGCTGGATCAGCGCTTTCACGTCCTGATCGAGCTGAACCTTCACATTGACATCAAGCTTGGCATAGATGGGCGCCAGGTTGACATTGACATTGACCGAGGGCGTGCAGGCGATGAGCATAATGCCACCCATCCCCAAAGCTGCCGCCGCTATCGCTTTCTTCATAAAATGGCTCCCTCAATTCCGAGCTGTAAATACCTCATATCATATAAACAGATATAGGCTGAACCGTGGCTGAACGAAACGGATATTTTGACTTGAAGTTTTATACGCTTGTGCCGCACACAGAGGGTGACGGTCCATCGGAAGGTTACAGATGCCGCAAGCCGACATATTCGCCAAGCCAATCATCGCCCGGCGCAAAGGCAGCCTGAATGTCTGGCAGTCGCTGTGGCTGCGCGGTGTGCTGGTCCTGGTATTGCTGGGCATTGCCCTCACCGGTCACTGGCTGGACCGCAAGGGCCTGCATGACAATACCGACGGTGTGGTATCGTTCAGCGATGTCGTCTATTTCACCGCCATCACCGTCACTACGGTGGGCTATGGCGATATCACCCCGGTCACCGACCGCGCCCGTATGTTCGACACCTTCGTGGTGACGCCGGTCCGCCTTTTCATATGGATAATTTTCTTCGGCACAGCCTATACTCTGGCCCTGAAGAGCACCTGGGAGCAGATCCGGACGCGCATGATCCGCAAAGGCCTGAAAGATCACATCATCGTCTATGGCTATGGCTCGACCGGTGAGGCGGCCGTGGGTGAACTGCTGCGCCAGGGCGTGAAAGCACAAAGTATTGTCGTGGTGGATCACAGCGCCGACCGCATAAGCCAGGCCATCCAGTGCGGCGTAACCGGCATAGAAGGCGACGCCACCTATAATGCCACCCAGGACGCCGCCGGCATCCAGACCGCCCGCGCCGTCATGGTGGCGACGCATCGCGACGATTCCACCGTTCTGATCGTGCTCAGCGCCCGCCAGATGAATGCGACTGTGCCCATCAGCGCCACGGTGCGCGCCACCGAAAACGAGGACCTGATCCGTCAGGCCGGCGCCGATAACATCATCAACCCGGTCAGCATGGGCGGCCACCTGCTGGCCCGCGCCTCCGAAGGCAAACATGTCGCCGAATGCATCGCCGACCTCGCCTCGGCCGATGGTCAGGTGGTCATGCGCGAACGCAAGGTGGCGGCCGGCGAGATCGGCAAGCCCCTGAGTGCGATCACCACCGGCATGGGCCTGCGCATTTCACGTGGTACGCACATTCATGGCTACTGGGAACGCGCCGCACAAAGCCTGAGGGACGGCGACGTTATCGTCGAAATCGCCCGGACACGCACTGAGTAATCACAAAAGCAGAAGCCGGGTCACCATACGAAAGGGCTAGTCATGGGCAAGCTTATCCTAGAAATGAATGTCTCGCTCGACGGCTATGTCGACGATCTCGCCGGTGGCCTGGTCATGGCGCCGCCGGGGCCGCAGCTTTTCCGCTATTGGATCGAGACGGTGCGTGACCAGGCGGCCGCCATATATGGGCGGCGCATGTATGAAGTCATGCGTTATTGGGACGAAGACCATCCGGAATGGGATGCCTCCTTACGCGAATTTGCCACCGTCTGGCGCAAGACTCCCAAGTGGGTCGTGTCCCGAACCCTGCCTGAGGTCGGCCCGAATGCCACGCTCATCTCTGGTGATATCGAGGCTCAGGTCCGGGAGCTAAAGACACGCACGGAAGGAACGATCAGCGTTTCCGGCCCGGAAATCGCCGGCCTGATGACCCGGCTTGGCCTGCTCGACGAATACCACCTCGTGATGCGTCCGTTTGTTCTGGGCGAGGGCAAGCCATTTTTCCACGAGGCCCGACCGCCCCTTCGCCTTATATCAAGCGCTCGGATCGATGACGAGACGGCTCATCTGGTCTATGCGCCCGCCTGAGCGCGTTACGGCTTGGGCTTTTGCGCCGTATTGGAATAGAAGGCCGCCAGATCGGTCAGCACCTCATCGAGATTGACCGGCACTTCGAGATAGAGCTCGACCGGCGTTTTTGACGGCAGCTTGATCGGCTTCTGCATCCACTTGCCGCTTATATAGTCGAGCAGGCTGATTTTCGCCTTCTGCTTCTGCGGCGGATCGTAATAGCCCTTGATGTGGAAATTGATATTGAGAAGGCCACCATCGATCGAATTGAGGCGGGCATCGATCTGATCATAAGCCACATGCTCCATCGCCTGGAAGGCCAGGTCCTGGAACGGATTGAAGTTCGGATCGGCCGCCGCCGCAGCTTCGGCATTCTTGCTGGCTATGGCCGCGGTGGCTGGCGGCGCATCGGTGGTTACCGAACCGGTGGCGGTATTCACGCCAGTCACCGCCGTGCGGTAGATCGAAATCTGGCCAGGCGCGTCCGACGTCATGGTGCCGTTGGCGAAGGCGATATGGCCCTGGGCGTAGGTGAACGGCAGGTGCCCGCTGAGATTACCCTTGAAGCTCATGCTTGTGTTCAGGTCGGACGCCGCGATCACCTTGCCAAAATCGAGACCATCGAAGGCCAGAACGCCCTTGATCGGCGTCTTGCCATCGAAATAAACCTCGGTCGGTTCCAGCCTGACCGGCCCGCCGGGGCTTTCCACCGTGGCCTGTTCCAGCGCCAGATGATCGCCCAAAATCTGGAAACTGACATTCAGGTCGGTCAGGGGCACACCGAGTTTCGTTTCGGCCAGACGAATCTTTTGTCCCGGCGCGGTGTGCAACGGCGACAGGGAATCGAAGACGATCTGGCCGGTCAGGCCTTGCGACGGACCTGTGGCGCCAAAGAAGCTCATGCCGATGCCATAGGGCGCGGATTCGGTAGCGGCGACAAAATCACCGACGCCGATATTAAGAACACCGCCGCTGGAACTGGTCGTCTTCGTCCAGTTGAGTGCACCGTCGAAGCTCATGGGGCCAGTGACATCGCGGCTGAATATGGCGGCGACCAAGGGCGACAGATAGACCGGCTGCAGGCCATCCGGTTTGAAATTCAGGTCGAGCGTCTTGACCGACAAACTGCCGGCGCCTGTCGCCACATCACTGTCGAGATTGATGGCGGCGATGCGCAAAGGCTTGCCGTCAGCGCCCTTGGTCGAAGGGGTGGCGGCGAAGAAGCGGCCGGTTGTGGCCTTGCGGTCCTGCTCGATCACACCATCAAGCAGCAGCGGATTGAAACGCGTCTCGCCTTCCGGCACGCCATCGGTCAGGGTGGCACCAGCGAGCGTGGCCTTGTAGCCCAGGCCGTCACCAAGACTATAGGCCTGGAAGTTGCCCTGCCCACCATTGAGTCTGACGATGACATTGGGCGCGGTCAGGCCGAGATCGCGGTAGGCGCCGGTGACGCGCCAGCCCTGCGGCGTATAGACGAGGAACGACTTGCCGGTTTGTACGATCGTGCCGGACAGGCCCGTCAGTTGATCACCAATCTGTGCCGAGGCCGCCGTGAAGCTGGCCGTATCCGCCAGGGTGACATTGAAGCCGCCGCCCGGTATCGTATTGAAGCGGCCGTGGCCATCGATTTTCGCCCCTTGCAACGGGTCGAAATCGAACTGCGCTGCCAGGGTATAGCCGCCGGAGAGAATACCCTTGCCGTCAATGGCCAGGCCATCAAGCCCCAACGCCACTTGCGGCAGGTCCGGGCCGGTAAGCGCGATCCCGGCCGCGCCGCCCTGCCCAGTGGCAATCAGCGGTTTCGTGCGATGCGGCACCAGGGTCGCCTTGCCACCGCCATTCAGTGCCGCTTCGGCGCCCTGCATACGGATAGACATCTGTGCCGGCGTATCGACATCACCATGCAGGTTGAGGCTCAGCCCCTTGATACGCAGGGCGAAACGCTGGAAGGCTTGGTCGAGCGTGATGATGGCATCGGCCGGCAGGGGATCTGGTGCGCCAGGAATAGGCGGCTTGCCGGCGGTCTCGGTGCGCGCCGCCACACGATCCTTCGCCATTGGCGCGAGACCACTGTAACGACCCCGATCGGAACGGATGTCACTTTTGACCGTTACGTCCCACGGGCCGGCATCGGCGCCAGCCGTGGCGCCGCCCGTCAGCGACAGAGTCGTCTGGTCGAGCGACAGGTCGGTTCCCTGAGCCAGATGCCCCACGGTCATGCCGCCGGTGAAGGCGGCTTTGGCGCCATCAGCATCGGAAGCCAGACTGAGTTCGGTCAGGTTGAGGTGCGCCGCCTGAGCCACCAGGTCGCCCTGTTTGAAACGCGCGGCTTCGCCCGTCATCGGACCATTGAGATTAAAGGCCAGCCCGGTTTCGCTGGAAAAGCCGGTATTGAGCGTCAGATCATCGCCGGTGATGCGCAAGCCTTCGGCCTGCATCTCGCCGGACGTCAGGTCATCAACACGGGTACTGACTTGCGCCTTGCCGGAATAGGCGACGCCCTTCTCATTGGTCTTGAGCGCGCCATCCAGGCTGAAGTTGTTTTCAAAAACGGTGGCACGCGTCCCTTCGCTGACGACTTCGTCGCCAGTCAGGGTAATCGCGGCGTCGATTGCGCCACTGAACGCTTCATACATGGATTTCGAGTGGCGATACGGCAGGTGGCTGTCGAGATCGAGCACGACATTCTGCGCGTGAAAACGCTGGTCTTCGGCGCCAATGGTTTCGACCAGATTGCCGCCGCCCTTTATCGTCCAGTTGTCGCCGACCAGGTGCGCCTTGACCTGTAACTGATCACCATTCTTGCTGGTATTGACTGAACGTGCGGTAACGCGGCCCTCGCGCAGGTCGCCGGTGCCAAGTTTGCCCGTCAGGTGCGTGGCCGGCAGCTTCAGATCAAGCATGGTGAGCAGGCCGTTGCGCAGGCTTAAAGCCCCGTGTCCCTTCAGAAGACCATAATCGCTGGCCACGCTGATATCGGCGTCTTCGACAACAATCTCTTCCGGCGGCGGCGCATTGGAGGGCTTGGCCGAAAGCGCATCCTGCACGATCCGATCAAGAGAACCGAATTTCAGCTTGCCATCCTTGATCGATATGGCGACAACCGGTTTCGTGACATGCAGGGCCTTGATCCGGGCCAGCGGCAGGCCGTTGCCGGCAAAGGGCGTCAGGGCGTAATCAACATCGAAGCGCCCGACCGACATTTCCGGTTTTTTGATATCACCGATAAGTACGCTGCCCGTAGCATGGCTGAGCGAGAGCTTGTCGATCGTCACATGGGCAGTGACGCCCTGCCCTTTCAGCCAGCTTTCGGCCACCGATTCCGCGATGACCTTGCGGCCGGCCACGCCGACAATACCGAGCGCGGTTACACCGCACAGCGTGATCCACAGCCAGCTGGCGGCGCGAAAATTACCACCACCCGAACCTCCGCTGCGTTTGCCCGACGGACGTCCCGGCAGACCTATCTCGTCTTCCGGGGGCGGCGCGCCATCGATCCCCGTCGGACGCGAGAAGCTGTCCCCGGTGCTCATATGCGCCGGAAACCACAGGGCTTCATCAGACAGGGAGGTTTGGCTCATCAATCGATCTTGTAATTCTGCACAACCCGGCAGCGGGATTTGAAATGCATTCTGAACCATACCTTTTTAAAAAGTGTGGATATCGTTGATTTTCTTTATGCAGTTTACGGCCTGTTTTGGCCGAAATTCCGGCATATACCTGCTTGCTCGTTCCTTTTATGACCCAAAATCGATTTGTGCTGTTTTTTTACAGGTTTATGAAGCAGTTATCCACACATGGCCGACTGCCTGTCACGAAAGGTTAACAGATTAACACCTTGTTAATCTCTTTTAAGCAGGATTTTAAGGATAACAAGGTAATTCCTTTCGCGGACCAGGCTCGGCTGCATGGATAAAATTGCCTCATTTTTGCCTTTTTTTGGCGTAAGCAGAGCCTTCCACTGTTTTGAGACTCAAGGCATATTCACCGCCATTATGAGTCTTGTCTGCCGCTTGACCGCCCGATTGCGGTTTTAAGCAAAGCTACAACGAGTCTGCCGCCCCCATAACCAGGACGGCGCCTACCGCTTGAACAGGACAAATTCGCGTATCCATGGCCCAACTCGACCCCCGCCGACAACCTGTCAGACTGACGCCAATGATCTTTGCATTGGCGACGGCGCTGACGGTCGGCACCCTGCTGTGGAAAATCGTCCAGCCCATTAATGGCGCGGTGCAGCCCATGGACCCCGCCGCGGCCATGGCGCTGGAAACCCGCGCCTTCGCTGAAGCCGCCGCCCGTCCCGGTTATGAACAGCCGGTCGATGTGCCGGTATCGCTGCGCTCCGGCGAAACCCTGGCCGGCGCGCTTACCCGGCTTGGTATCGCGCCGGATGAAGCCAAGGCCGCCGTCAGTCTGCTGTCCAAGTCGTTCAACATTACCGACATCAAGGCCGGCCTGACCCTGGAGGCTGCCATTGCCAAGCCCACCGAAGGTGCAGGCCCCGCACAGCTCCTTGGCCTGACCGTTCGCACCGGCCCGGCCAAGCAACTGACCCTGACCACGTCGCGTGACGGCCAGATGCGCCTGCGTGCCCTGGAGGAAACGGTACGCGATGAACGCCGCGTCGCCATCGGCACCATCAGCGGTTCGCTGTTCACCTCGGCCGCCACCATGGGTGCAACGCCGACCCTGACCGCGCAGGTGGTCAAGCTGTTCGCCCACAAGCTCGATTTCGAACGTGATATTCAGTCGGGAGATACCTTCAAGCTGGTATTCGACCGCAAGGTCACCGAAAGCGGCCGCACGGTCGAGGCCGGCAACCTGCTCTATGCCGAGATCGAGGCCAAGGGTGGTGTCGACCGCTTCTATTCGTTTACACCCAAGGGTGCCAATTCCATCGAATATTACGATGAAAATGGCAAAAGTATCAAAGGCTTCCTGCTGGCAACACCGGTATACGGCGCGCGTACGTCCTCCGGTTTCGGTATGCGGTTCCACCCCATTGTCGGCTTCATGAAGATGCACACGGGCATTGATTTCGCGGCCCCTTCCGGCACGCCGATCCAGGCCGCCGGTGACGGCGTGGTCATGGACGCCAAGTGGTGGGGCGGTTATGGTCGCTGGGTCCGCATCGCCCACAACAAGGAATGGGAAACTGGCTACGGCCACATGTCGGCCATCGCCGTCCATCCCGGCCAGCGTGTCAAGCAGGGCCAGATCATCGGCTATGTTGGCACCACTGGCCGCTCGACGGGTCCGCACCTGCATTTCGAGGTCTGGCAGAACCACCATCCGATCGATCCGAAAGGCGCCAGGGTGCCCCAATCCAGCACATTGGCAGGCAGCGACCTGGTCGCTTTCCGGGCCCGCAAGCACGAGATCGACACCATGATCGCCCAGGCCGAGGCCAGCCCCACCGGCGCCGTCGCCAATGCCGATACCGGCAATGGCTTCCGTTTCGACATGGACACCACGGCCACCCAGCCCCAGGCCCTGGCCCAGACCGAGACGAGCCCCCTGCGCAGCAATGGCGGCCGTCCGCTGCGTTCGGCCATCACCACCACGCGCGGGACGCAATAATTCAAGCGGGCGGATCACCCACTCAGCCTACTCCGCATATACTTGAAAGCCTGAGCAGCATCCTGATCGGGACTGTCACTGGCGATAGTTCCGTCAGCTCCGTGCATTCATTGTCGCATGAGGGAGCTCGATTTTATGAAGGCTCCGGGCTTTGTCTTTGCCGTGGCAATTCCCGATTATGTCCTGAAACCACAGGGCGACCTGACCACACGCGGCTATACTGGAAACGCCTTATTCCAGGCGGTCAGCCTTATACAGCGCCGGGAACAGCTTGATCCACGCACCGGTGACAATCAACGAGCCGATGCCGCCGAAAAGCGCCGCATTGACCGGTCCCATAAGGCGGGCCATCACGCCGGTTTCGAACTCCCCCAACTCGTTCGATGCGCCGATGAACAGATAAGACACGGAAGCGACACGGCCGCGCATATGATTGGGCGTGACAATCTGCACCAGCGTGCCGCGGACATAGACGCTGATCATATCTGCCGCTCCCAGCACGATCATGGCGGCGATCGACACCCAGATCATTTCGGATACACCAAACACGATGGTTGAAATGCCGAAAACGGCCACGCCGCCAAACATCCACGGCCCGGCGTGACGGCGGATCGGCGACCAGGACAGGATGAAGGACGTAATAATGGCGCCGATGGCCGGAGACGCGCGCAATATGCCGAAGGCCTGCGGCCCCGCATGCAGGATATCCTTGACGTATATGGGCATGAGTGCGATGGCGCCGCCGAGCAGGACCGCGAACAGATCAAGCGAAATGGCACCCAGGATCACCTTGTTCGACCAGATATAGACCATGCCTTCCTTCAGCATGGTCATCTTCGAACCGGAAGGCGCATCGGGCGCTGTCGGCGTCTTGATGGTCAGGATCAGGACGGCGGCGATCAGGCAAAGACCGGCGCAGAACCCATAGGCGAAACGCGGCGAAAAGCCGACCAGAACCCCGCCGAGTGCGGGACCGACAATCAGGCCGGTCTGGAAGGCCATGGAATTGACTGCAATGGCCTTGGGCAAGATATGCTTGGGCACCAGCATCGGGCCGATGGCCGAACTGGCGGGCGCGCTGAAAGCCCGGCAAGCACCCAGAACAGCGCTCAGGGCGAACAGGCCCCAGAACGGCGGATGCGGAATAAAGGAGTAGGCGAAAAATCCGAGCGACAGCAGCAATTGTGCCAGCAATACCAGGCTGACGATCTTTTTGCGGTCGTGGCGGTCGGCGACGATCCCCGCCGGCAGGGTGAAAGCAAACAGCGTAATGAACTGCGCCAGGCCGATCAGCCCGACATAAAGAGCCGATTCCGCCACGCCCTGCGTGCGCCGCGCGATTTCATAAACCTGCCAGGCGATGGCCGCGCTTTGCGCCGAGGTGCCGAGAACACCGCACAGGCGCGAGGTCCAGAAAGCGCGAAAATCAGGAATTTGCAGGGGGTGACGATTGTCTTCCTGCAACGGTGGCAGGTCGATAGCGGGCGGTTCGGCGGGCGTGGTCACGGCAGAGCCTTATGAAGAATACAATCCGAACTCATATTTTGAGTCTTCCCCCGGAGTCGAAAGGGTCTTAGAGCAAGAAAATGGCAAATGCACCTAAAAATCTTGACGCTGTCGCCCTGACACAGGCCCTGATCACCCGCCCCTCGGTTACCCCGGCGGATGCCGGTGCCATGGAGACCGTACAACAAGTGCTGGAAGACCTGGGTTTTATCTGCACACGGCTGACATTCGGCGAGATCGAAAATCTTTATGCCCGTCGCGGCATCGCCTCACCCAATCTCTGCTTCGCCGGCCATACCGACGTGGTGCCGGTGGGGGTCCGTAATCTGTGGCGCTACGATCCCTTCGGCGCCGAGATCCACGATGGTGCAGTGATCGGGCGCGGCGCGGTCGACATGAAGGGCGGGATTGCCGCCTGGATCGCCGCGGTCTCGCGCCATGCTGATCAGGCCGGATCATTGTCTTTCCTTATCACTGGCGACGAGGAAGGCGTGGCCACCGATGGCACAGTGCGCGTGGTGCAATGGCTGAAAGACCGCGGCGAGGTTATCGATCACTGTATCGTGGGCGAACCGTCGTCTTCGGCGCAACTGGGCGACATGATCAAGGTCGGCCGGCGCGGCTCGGTCAATGCCACCTTCACGGTAGCCGGGAAGCAGGGCCATGTCGCCTATCCGCAGAGGGCCCTGAACCCACTGCCGGTTCTGGTTGATTTGCTCGGCGCCCTGAAAGGCCGCGTGCTTGACGAGGGCTATTATCAGTTCCCGCCATCGAACCTGGAAATCACCACCATCGATACCGGCAATACGACGACCAATATCATCCCGCAGGACGCCCGTGCCCGCATAAACATCCGTTTCAATCCAGCCCATACCGGCGCCGAACTAAAAGCCTGGTTTGAAAAACTGGCCAACGATTTTTCCGCCAGAACCGGCGTGGCGATCAAGGTGGAGACCACCATTTCCGGCGAGGCCTTCCTGACCGAAGCCGGGCCGTTTGTCGATCTCATCGCTGATGTGATCAAGGACAGGCTGGGGCTGAAAACTGACCGTTCGACGACCGGCGGCACGTCCGACGCCCGCTTTATACGCGACCTGTGTCCCGTGGTCGAATTCGGCCTGGTCGGCCAGACCATGCACCAGATCAACGAGTGCGTGCCGGTGGCCGACCTCGAAGCCCTGACCGATGCTTATTCAGCCTTGATCGAGGCATACTTTTCGAAATTCGGTTCCGCTTCGTAGGTAACGTGCGTCAGATAAAGACCGTGGGCCGGCGCAACCTGCCCGCAAACGGTGCGATCCGCCGCTGCCAGGGCTTCGGCCATGTAGCTCACCGGATAACGGCCAGTGCCTATATCGACGAGGGTGCCGACCATGGAACGCACCTGGCGATGCAGGAAGGATCGCGCCGCGAAGACGCAGTGGATTTCCTCGCCGATCCGCTTTACACGCGCGATATCGAGCGTCCGCATTGGGGAGTTGGCCTGGCAGCCGATAAAGCGGAAGGTTGTAAAATCGTGGTGTCCGATCAAGGCCTTGGCAGCCTCCGTCATTGCCGCGGCATTGATCTGTTTCTTAACATGCCAGACACGGCCTTGGTCGATGGCCGGCGGGGCTTCGCGGTTGAGAATGCGGTAGACATACATCCGGCCCGTGGCGGAAAAACGCGCGGAGAAGTCATTATCGCACTGTTCCGCCGCCAGTACCGATACCGGCTTCGGCATCAGCCAGGCATTCATGGCGTCGCGTACCACCTTAGCCGGGAAGTCCTTTTCGAGATCGAAAGTGACCACCTGTCCGGTAGCGTGGACGCCGGTATCGGTACGGCCTGCCACGGTGAGGCGCAACTGCTGTCCGCTGAATTTGAAGATCGCCTCTTCCAGGGCCGTCTGGACGCTGGGCTGATCGCCTTGCGCCTGAAAGCCGTTGAACGGCCGGCCATCGTATTCGACGAGGAGTTTGTAACGCGGCATCAGAGCAGGATATCGCCAGGCTCAAGCACCGCGCCGTTGAGGAAATCGGTCGCATCCTGCGCCGCCTTGCCCTCACGCTGGACACGCAGCAATTCGATGACGCCCTCGCCCGTTGCTATTTTCAAGCCACCCAGCAGACGTGTGCCCGGTGTTTCGCCGCTCACCTCATCGCTCAGGTGCGACATCAGCACCTTCAGGCGCTGCTCGCCCTTCGGGGTTTGCAGAATGCACCAGGCACCGGGAAAAGGCGACAGCCCGCGGATGTGGAAATCCAGGTCACGGGCCGGACGGTTCCAGTCGATGCGCGCTTCTTCGGAGGTGATCTTTTTCGCATAGGTGGGCTCGCCGACCTGTTCCTGCCCCGCCGCACCGCCACGTTCTATGGCCGCCAGAGCCACTGGCAATAGAGATGCGCCGAGTGAGGCCAGCTTGTCATGGAGGGTTTGCGCGGTGTCTTCCAACGTGATTTCTTCACGGCCGGTCAGGATGATCGCGCCTTCATCCAGGCCTTCGCTCATGCGCATGACCTCGACGCCGGTATGGGTATCGCCCGCCATGATGGCGCGCTGGATCGGCGCCGCGCCGCGCCAGCGCGGCAGCAGCGAAGCGTGCAGATTGAAGCAGCCGAGCGTTGGATGATCTAGCACTTCCTTTTTCAGGATTTGCCCGTAGGCAACGACGATACAGGCATCGATCTCCAGCGCCTGGAAATCGGCGATCGCTTCGGGTGCCTTCATCGATTTCGGTGTGCGCACCTCTATGCCGAGGCTTTGCGCGAAGGCATGTACCGGCGAAGGGCTCAACACTTGGCCGCGCCCTTTTGGTGCCGGTGGCTGGCTATAGACGCAGACGATCTCATGACCGCTGGCCACCAGTTCGGCCAGCGCCCTGACCGCAAATTCGGGCGTGCCCATGAATGCTAATCGCATAGTAAAAAGACCTCGAAACAATCGCTGCGAGGTCTAATCTTTATGGCCCGCAGGAGCAAGCCTTAAGCCGCACGCGTCAGCTTCTTGACCTTGGTAACGGCGCGGTCGCGCTTCAGCTTGGACAGGTGATCGATAAACAGCACGCCTTCGAGATGGTCCATCTCGTGTTGTATGCAAACGGCGTAAAGGCCTTCGGCGTCTTCTTCGACCTGCTCACCCTGATAGTTCAGGTAGCGGATCTTGACGTGGGCCGGACGCTGCACTTCGTCATAGATTTCCGGAATGCTCAGGCAGCCTTCTTCGTAAGGCAGGGTATCTTCCGATTTCCAGATGATCTCCGGATTGACGAAGTAGCGCGGGTTTTTGACCGGCTCGGCGTCTTCAGCGGCCCCTTCCGGCTTTTCCTGCAGGTCCATGACGATCACCCGGATCGGTTCACCGATCTGAATCGCGGCCAGGCCAATGCCCGGCGCGTCGTACATGGTTTCCAGCATGTCATCCATCAGGGCGCGCAGGGCGTCATCCACCTTGTCGACGGGCCTGGAGACCTGTTTCAGGAGCGGGTTTGGAACAGTAATAATTTCACGTATAGCCATGAGCGTGATGTAATATTTACGTGCTTAAAAATCAAGCTAGAGCAGGTCTTCCTCAGCCGATTGCAACGATTTCAACTTGTTAGCCGCCTTTGGCTGGGCTTCGATCGCTGTCAGGTCCGGCATGGGCTTGCCCTGGTGCTCAACCTGCAACTCCTCGAACCGCCGTGCCTGGGTCAGCACCTTGGTTTCCAGCGAACCGATAAAGGCATTATATTTCTCGACCGCCCGGCCAAGCGCGCTGCCGAGCCCCGATACATGATCGCCCATTACCGACAGGCGGGCATAAAGTTCACGGCCAAGATCTGCAATATGCGAGGCGTTCTTCATCTGGTCCTCGACCCGCCAGCCATAGGCCACGGCCTTGCACAGCGCGAACAGGGTCGTCGGCGTTACAATAATGACCTTCTTGTCCATCGCCTCGTTCATCAGTTGCGGCATTCGGTCGAGCGCTGCCGCCAAAAAGCCGTCCCCCGGAATGAACAAGGCTACAAAATCAGGTGACTGATCCTTGAACTGATCCCAGTAGGCCTTGCCGGCGAGATCACGGACATGCGCGCGCAAGGCCTGCGTATGGCGCTGCAAAGCGGCTTCGCGCGCCTCGTCATCAAGCGCATCCATGGAATCGAGAAAAGCGGTCAGGTTGACCTTGGAATCGATGACAAACACACCGTTCGATTTATCACCCGGCATCCGCACCACCACGTCCGGGCGGCGGCGACCTTCGTCAGTATCGAGATTGTGTTGTTCGATGAAGTCAAAGCGCGTCAGGCCTGCTGCCTGCAACACATTGCGCAGGGTTTCCTCACCCCACCGCCCCTGAACACCGGCACCGCGACGCAACGAATTGGCCAGCTTCTGCGTCACTTCACGGGTCTGGTCCGAAGCGGTGAGCAACTGCTTGATCTGCTGCTCCAGTTCGCCACTGTTCTTCGAGCGCGCCTCTTCCATCGCCTTCACCTGGGCCTCGAACCGCGTCAAGGTTTCGGACACCGGTTTGAGACTGGAATTCATCCGCTCCAAAGCCAGCTTTTCACGCGCCACAAAGGATTCCTCGGCGCGCTTCAACAGCGAATCCGACGACGCCTGCATGGCCTGATGCGATACCAGCTGGAATTGCTCGCTCATGGCGGCCTTGGCGTCTTCGAGATTGCGCGCCCGCTCCTTCACCGCTGACAGTTCGGCCGTCACATCTGTCAGCCGGTCGCTCAATTCTTCATTGCGAGATCGCAGGCGCCTGGCTTCTGCCAGTGACAAGAACCAGGCGCCAGCAAAGACAGCGGCGACAACCAAAACGATCAGCAAGCTTAGCGTTGACATGTTCATGCTATGTTCCTAACTTCCGGAAACGAACTTGGCAAGCCCTATTTCGCTGCTAGAGTTCACTTATGGAATGGAAGGGTTAGAGATGATTGACGCCAGAACCTTTGTGCGCAAGACGTTCTCAGGGCGCGTCCCCTGGACCTATCTCTATCTGTTCCTTATTCCGTTCATCAACTGGTGCTTTGCGGCGGTTCCCCAGATAAAACTGCCGGATGGTGGTTCATGGACACCTATGGCTGTCGTCACTGGCCTGGTTCTGGTGGTTCGCGATTTCGCCCAGCGCGAGGTTGGCCACTATATCTTCATTTTTCTGGCGATCGGTCTCGCCCTCTCCTTCGTGACCTCTGATCCGTCCATCGCCATGGCCAGTACCTGCGCTTTTTTTGTCGGGGAAATCATTGACTGGGCACTCTTTACTTTCCTGAAAATGCCCTTGTCAAAACGCGTCTTCATCTCGACCAGCATCAGTGCGCCGGTGGATTCTATCGTCTTCTACCTGATGGCCGCCTCGGTCATTCCCGGTATCTTTAACGGCTGGTCGATTGCTTCATCGGTCTTGAGCAAGCTGGCCGGCTGCGTTGTGGTCTATATCCTGATCCGCAAGCGGGAGAAGAAGTAAGCTATCGCCGCGACTTAAACGCATGGGCGATGGTATTATCATCCAGCCAATCGAGTTCGCCGCCGACGGGCACGCCGCGGGCCAGGAAGGTGATTTCCACCTGATTGTCGAATGATTTCAGGCGGTCGGCGATATAATGCGCCGTGGTCTGGCCCTCGACCGTCGCCGGCAGGGCCATGATGATCTCGCGCACGCGTCCCGACCTCACACGCGAAATCAGGCCGTCGAGCCGCAGGTCTTCCGGCCGGATGCCATCGAGCGCCGACAACAACCCGCCCAGCACATGATAGGTGCCGGTGAAGGCCCCCACGCGCTCCATGGCCCATAGCGCGCTGTCTTCTTCTACCACACAGATCATGGTCTGGTCACGCGCCGGATCGGCGCAGGTCGGACAGGGATTCTGCGTCGAAAGCCGCCCGCAAATGCGGCAGGTTTCGACCTTGTCAGCGGCCTCCTGCATGGCACGCGTCAGCGGAATCAATAGTTGATCTTTGCGCTTTAGCAAGGCCAGTGAAGCTCGCCTGGCCGAGCGCGGGCCAAGACCCGGCAGTTTGGACAACAAGGCCATCAGGCGTTCGATTTCGGGTCCGGCGCCGGAGGCCATTAGATGTGCCCGGAAAGAAAGAGAAAGGAAGAAAGAGCCCCCACCACCAAAGCGGAAGAACGCTTTGGTCCCCCTCCCCGACAAGTCGGGGAGGTATAAGAAAGGATAAGGCCTTCCAGCATCAAATCAGAAGAATTTCGGCATGTTAGGCAGACCGCCGCCGGGGCCCAGGTCCTTGGCCGCCTCAGCCATCACCTGCGAATTGAGATCATCGAGGTGACGGCGCGCATCGGCGTGGGCAGCGCGGATCAGGTCGGCCAGCACTTCGCCTTCGCCCGGTGTCAGCAGGCTTTCGTCGATCGTCAGAGCCGACATATCGCCGGAGCCCTTCAGTTCCATCTTGACCAGCCCGGCGCCGGCGGAGCCGTGCACCACGCTTTCGCTCATCTTGGCCTGCGCTTCATGCAGTTTTTGCTGCACCAGTTGCGCCTGCTTCATCATGGCGGCAAAATCCATCAGTCATTTTCCTTATCGATGTCTAGGCGTTCATCTTCGGGCACGACGGGCTCGATGGTGTTCACCACGGGTTTCGGCTTGGCGCGCACGGCGGTGATTTCCGCGCCGGGGAAGGTCTCCAGAACCTTGGAGACAAAGGGATTGGCTTGCAGGCGCGCCTTGGCGGCGTCGCGTTCGCGGTTATCGCGCTCCATGATCGATTCCGCGCCGCCGGTGCCTTCGGTGGCGATCAGCCAGCGCTGGCCGGTCCATTCGCGCAGTTTCAGAGAGAGCTTGCGCACCAGATCACCCGGCGCATTAGGCGCGGGTTCAAACGTGATGGCGCCCGGCCGGAAAGCCACCAGACGGACGAAGCGCTCAACATCAACACGCAGGCCGATATCGCGCTTGTCGGAGATCAGTTTGAGCACTTCCTCGAAGGTCTGCGGGCTGGGCATAGCCTGCTGGACGGGCCGCATCTGGACGGCCGTCGCACCACCTCCCCCGCCGTTGTGGGTTGGCAGGCCGCCGGGACCATTCGGCACCAGAGGCTCGCCGCTTTGCAGGCGCTTCATCAACAGTTCCGGCCCCGGCAGGTCGGCAGCATAGCACAGCCGCACCAGCGCCATCTCGAAGGCCGCACAGGCATCCGGCGCCCGGCGCAGTTCCTCGAACGCCTTAAGCATCAGGGTCCACAGGCGGCTGAGCGTACCGGCGGAAAGTTGCGAACCCAGCGCCGTGACGCGCATGGCCTGCGCCTTGGGCAGGCGCGTGGCATCAGCGCCGAGGATCTTGGCCACTGAGGTGGCATGAGCATATTCCAGCATGTCGCCCATGATCTGCGACGGATCGGCGCCGAAGCCGTAGAGCGTACGGAAGGCCAGCAGGGCCTCGCTCATCTGGCCGGAAATGATGTTCTCGAACAGGCCAAGCGTGGCGCCGCGATCGGCAAGGCCCAGCATGTCGCGCACCACTTCGGCGCTGGTCGCCTCACCGGCCTCGCTTTGCACCAGAGCCTGATCGAGCAGGGACAGGCCGTCACGCACAGAGCCCTCGGCGGCGCGGGCGATCAGGGCCACGGCATCGGGCTCGATCTTCACGCCTTCCAGGGCGCAGATCTTTTCGAGGTGTGGCGTCAGGGTTTCCGGCTCGACGCGGCGCAGGTCGAAACGCTGGCAACGCGACAGGATGGTGACCGGCACCTTGCGGATTTCGGTCGTGGCGAAGATAAACTTGGCGTGGGGCGGCGGCTCTTCCAGCGTCTTCAACAGCGCGTTGAAGGCGCCGGTGGAGAGCATGTGCACTTCGTCGATGACGTAGACCTTGTAGCGCGCCTCGACCGGGGCATAGCGCACGGATTCGAGCAGGTCGCGCATGGCGTCGACGCCCGTGCGCGAGGCGGCATCGAGTTCGAGCACGTCGATATGGCGGCCTTCGATAATGGCCTGGCAGTGGATGCCCATGACCGACAGATCGACGCTGGGCTGATGGACGGTGTCGCTTTCATAGTTGAGCGCGCGGGCCAGCAGGCGGGCGGTCGTGGTCTTGCCGACGCCGCGGACGCCGGTCAGCATGAAGGCGTGGGCGATCCGGCCAGCGGAGAAGGCATTGGTCAGGGTGCGGACCATGGCCTCCTGACCGATCAGGTCCTCGAAGGTGCGCGGACGATATTTGCGGGCGAGGACCGTATAGGCTTCGGATTTTTCGATTGGTTTGGCCACGGCGACCGGCGCAGGTGTTGGCGCGCCGCCGAACATGTCGTCGGTCGCGTCATCGCGCTCAGGGAGATCGATTTCCGTAGCGGCAAAGGGATCGTCAAGGTCGGGATGTTCGGACATGAATTCTATATAGGGACTTTTTGCACAGGCGTCATCACAATGCGCGATTCTTCAACAGGCGCAATTGTTGGGTATGTGAGGATATCTTCTAGCCATCCGGCGCTTGAGGCTAGGCCGACCGGCCGCCGCCGACGTTTCGGCGAGCCATGCGGCGCTTGAGCTAAATCACCCGCGCAAAGCGCGGGTGAGACGACTGACCCGAAGGTGAATTCGTTGTGGCTGCTGCCTTCCGGCCCTGACCAGATTGGCGAGGCCTCCGCCCAGCCGTCTCGCGGTCTATATGCGTATTTTTGATCACCATTGCAAGAGGGGATTTTTGCGGACAGAGTGTGTGCTTAAGAAAGCAAGAACCCCCACCACCACGCCCTAAGAAGGGCGCGGTCCCCCTCCCCGGCATAGCCGGGGAGGTACAGAATAACCTTTCCTTATACCTCCCCAGTTTACTGGGGAGGGGGACCACAAGCGAAGCGCAGTGGTGGTGGGGGTTCTTATTTGCCTGTCTCGATGAAAGCCCGCACATGCCGCCTCACACCGAAATCACCCCGAACGGCTATATCAGGCGCTGGTGGAAGGAGGCCGTGGTTTATCAGGTCTATCCGCGTTCGTTCTATGACAGCAATGGCGACGGCATCGGCGACCTGCGCGGTCTCATTGAAAAGCTCGATCATATCAAGGGCCTGGGCGTCGATGTCATCTGGCTGTCGCCGCATTTTGACAGCCCCAATGCCGATAACGGTTATGATATCCGCGACTATCGCCAGGTCGGCGCCGAATTCGGCACCATGCAGGATTTCGATGACCTGTTGGCGGCGATCAAAACGGCCGGCATGAAGCTGATCATCGACCTGGTGGTCAATCACACCTCGGATGAACACCAGTGGTTTGTCGAAAGCCGGTCGTCACGCGATAACCCCAAGCGCGACTACTATATCTGGAGCAACCATAAACCCAACGACTGGACCTCAATCTTCGGTGGCCCGGCATGGACAAAAAATGCCAGCGGCGACTGGTATCTGCACCTGTTCGATCCGAAGCAGCCCGACCTCAACTGGGATAACCGTGAGGTGCGCGAAGGCGTCTATGACATCATGCGCTTCTGGCTCGACAAGGGCGTTGACGGTTTCCGCATGGACGTTATCCCTTTTATTTCAAAGGACAAGACCTTCCCGAACCTGCCGGACAAGCTGCGCGCCAAGCCGCAATATGTTTATGCCAATGGCCCGAAGGTGCATGACTACCTGTATGAAATGAACCGGGAAGTTCTGAGCCAGTACGATGTCATGACGGTCGGCGAGGCCTTTGGCGTGACGCTTGAGGATACGCCAAGGCTGATCGATGAGCGGCGCGAAGAACTCGACATGATCTTCCAGTTCGCCGCCGTCGAGGTCGATCGCGGGCCCGACGGCCGCTGGAAGCCATGGACCCTGCCGGAATTCAAGGCGGTCTTTACGAGGCAGGACAAAGCACTGGATCGCCATTGCTGGCCGACCTTTTTCCTCAGCAATCATGACAATCCACGCATTGTTTCGCGCTTCGGCGATGACAGCCCGCAATGGCGCGAAAAGTCGGCCTTGCTGCTGGCGACGCTGACCCTGACCATGAAGGGCACGCCATTCATCTATCAGGGCGACGAGATGGGCCTGACCAACCGCGCCTTCACCCATATCGACCAGTTCAACGATCTGTGGACGAAGAATGCCTGGCAGGAAGAGGTGGTCAGCGGAAAATGGAGCGCCGAAACCTTCTTCGCCAACCAGAACAAGGTCAGTCGCGACCACGCCCGCATGCCAATCCCCTGGACGGCTGAGAGCGGCTTTACCACCGGCACGCCATGGTTCGCGCTCAATCCGAACTTTGCAGAAGTCAATGCAGAGAACGGCCGTGCCATCTATGACCACTATGCCCGCCTGATCGCCTTGCGCCATGCCCAACCGGCACTGGTCTATGGCGATTACAACGATATCGCACCCGAGCATCCGCAGGTCTTTGCTTATAAGCGCACCCTCGGCGAGACGGCCTTCCTGGTCGTGCTCAATTTTTCCAGTCAGCCGACCAGCTTCGATCTGCCCGATAGCGAACCGGTCATTGGCGAGCGCGGTCCATTGCAAGGCTGGGATGCCCGTATCTATCGCCTCTAGGCATACCAGCTTCATTATGCCATAGCGTGCGCGATGAATGATCCTGTTTTAGACACCCTGTTCCTGCCGCTTGAAGACGGCGTCATCGACTGGCCCGCCAATGGCCCGGCTCTTTTCCTGCGCGCCCGAAGCGGCGATGCGCTGGATGATATTGCGCGTGACAAACTCGTCTGTGAACAGAGCTTCAAACCGGCGTACGATGCGCTGCTTCGTGCCGGTTTTCCCGTGCGTGAGGGCAATGCGTTGTCCGAACTGACTCTGGTTTTGCCGCCGCGCCAACGCGAGGAAAGCCGCGCCCTGCTCGCCCGTGCCCTTCAGGAAACCAGCCAGGGCGGCATTGTCATGGCGGCGGTATCGAACAACGAAGGCGCCAAGACGGTCGAAGGCGATCTCAAGGCGCTGGCTGGAAATATATCCAGCCAGTCGAAGAACAAATGCCGCGTCTTCTGGGCGACGGTCGATTCTGCCCGTAATGACCAGGCTTTGATCGGCGAATGGCTGCAACTCGATGCCCCGCGTGAAATTGATAGTGGCTTTACCAGCCGGCCTGGTCTCTTCGCCTGGGATCATATCGATGGCGGCTCGAAACTGCTGGCCGATCACCTGCCGAAGACCTTCAAGGGCAAGGTGGCCGATCTCGGCGCCGGCTTTGGCTATCTCAGCGACGCGGTGCTGACGCAAAACCCTGGCATCACCCATCTGGACGCCATCGAAGCGGAGGGTCGCGCCGTGGAACTGGCCAGGCTGAACCTGGAGACATACGGCGACCGCGTTACCTGCCACTGGCTCGACGCCACCAAGGTCCTGCCCGACACCTACGACGCCATTATCAGCAATCCGCCGTTCCATGTGTCTGATCGCGCTGACCGTCACGATGTTGGCAAGGCCTTTATCACCTCGGCGGCGAAGGCCCTGACCTCCGGTGGCCAGCTATGGATCGTCGCCAATCGCCACCTCCCCTATGAAGAAACGCTCGAAGCCAGCTTCAAGCACGTCAACCTGGTGGCGCAGAACAACTTTTACAAGGTGTTCAAGGCGGTGGGGCCAAAGGGCAAGACGAAATGAAGCTGATCAAGCGGCTCGCCAATCTTGGCTACGGTTCCCGCAAGGAGATGCAGAAACTGATCCGCATGGGCGGCGTCACGGATATCGCCGGTGAACCGCTGGACGAGGACAGCGACCTGCCCCATGACGATATCCGCTACAAGGGCCGGCCGCTCGATCCCGATTTCGGTGTGGTACTGATGCTCAACAAGCCAACCGGCTATGTCTGCTCGCTCAAGGATCGCGGCAATCTGGTCTATGAATTGCTGCCGGCGCGTTTTGCCGAACGCAAGCCGGTGCTCTCCACTATCGGCCGGCTCGATTCCGATACCTCCGGCCTGCTGCTTTTCACCGATGACGGCGATTACCTGCACAAGATCATCTCGCCGAAGAACCATGTCGCCAAGATTTACGAGGTGACCTGCGCACGGCCGCTGGAGCCGCATTATGGCGAGGTCTTCGCTGCCGGTACGCTGATCCTGGAAAGCGAAAAGGACGCGCTGAAACCGGCTTTCCTTGAAGTCACCGGCGAAAAGACCGCTCGCCTCACGCTTTACGAAGGTCGTTATCATCAGGTGCGGCGCATGTTCGCGGCGGTTGGCAACCATGTCGAGACCCTGCATCGCGCCCATATGGGAGATCTCACCCTGGGCGATCTCAAACCCGGCAAATGGCGGCGGCTGACCGAAGCCGAAGCACAAGGACTTCTAAAAGGCTAGGAAATCCAGGTCGGCTTGCGATCGGCGATTTTCCACATCGAACCCTCACGATGCAGCGTGATGTCCTCACCATGACCGCACAGCGCCAAGCAATAGAAATCCACCGGCACCACCGCCTCGTCATCACCGCTGAACTGCGGCGCATGGAAGCGAACGCCACGTTTTTGATCACCTGTCATCGGCAGGCCGGCGGACTGGAAGGCAGAGGTGCAGTCGACCTTGGCCTCGTTCTCGCCCACAACCTGCGGATCGTAATTATCGGCGGCCAATGCCTGACCGACATCGGCCAGGATGCGGCATTGCAGGTCGTCACTAAGCGCCAGGCGAGCGCCTTCCCTCGACGGCTTTTCGGCTGATGTGGCACATCCGGAAAGCAGAATGGCAAAAGACAGGGCGGTGAAAGCAAGTTTCATAATATCTCTCTCCATTATCGCGGTAAATCAGGTCAGTCCGTGCGTATCCAGGATGGCCGCGCTGGTCGATTTCAGCAATGCGGCTACCTCGGTTGGCGTGCGGTTCTCGATCAGAATACGAAACATCGGCATGCTTGTGGCGCCGAACAGCAGGTCCGTGGCATCACTCTTGGCCTTATCATCACCCGTCATGCGCGCCAGCAAGCTGGCGAAAAGCAGGCGGCGACGTTCATTGCGCGCATTGATCGCTTCGGCAAAGTCAGGGTCCAGTACGGCCGCACTGTGCAACTTGGCAAAGCCTGGCTGATTGCCCCAGAATTCACACATCAGGTCGATGCAGGCGAATAGCGCCTGCCGTGGATCGGGCAATTGTATGAGCTCGCGAAAACGCTGCAGGCCGCCCTTTTCAGCATTGGCATCGAAAACGGCTTCCAGCAGACCGCGGCGCGAACCGAACTGTTTATAAACCGTCAGGCGCGTGACCCCCGCCGCCTTGGCGACAGCCTCCATCGACATCATGGCCGGCCCGTCGTTGAGCAACTGGCTGGCCGCCTCGATCACCGCCTCGCGCTTCCGGGCGGCGGCGGCATCGCGCTTGGCGCTGACATAAGGACGGGACTCGGTAACGTCTGAGCACATTGAGGCTTGCAATTCAATTTACGATATGTATATCTATTATTTCAGTAAACGAACTGTATATCAAAATTTACTGACCAGACCGGAGTCTGCCATGCAAATCCTGATCATCCTAGCCCTTTCCTTACACGTATTGGCCGCCATTTTCTGGATGGCAACCACGGGCATGTTGGCGCGCGCCGGCGGCATGGGTGCGGAAGCACTGTTTCCGAGACAGATGATTGCCGTAGTCCTGGTCGTGCTGACAGGTGGGTATGTATGGAGCCAACTCCATACGGGTGGGTTCGGCACCTATGAGAAAGTACTGGCGGCGGGTGTGGCGTGCGCCATACTGGCCGCCGGCATTCAGGCCATAGGCGTTGGTGTCAGCTTAAATGCGCTGAAAGGCGATCAGAGCGCCAGGGCGCGCAAGCGGATCGCGGCAGTTCACCGGATCGCTGCGCCGCTTCTGGGCATTTGTTTGCTGTGCATGGTGTTGGCGCGGTATATCTAGCGCGTCCACGTATACAGGGGCTGCGGCTCCACCTGCCAGTGACTGTCTTCGCGTTTACTGACCGCATAGCCTATGGCGGAGTGGCATTCTTTAGCGCAGTCGCCATCGATCTGGGCATACAGACGGCCATCGGGTAATTGCCGGGGCCGGATCATATGCCGGATATTCCGCTCGCCGTGCGCCATCGGAAAACCCATGGTCAGAATTTTCGAAGCACAGTCCGGCCCGACACGGGCCCCATTATCCCAGAACAGGTAATCGACCGGCTGGGTTTCTCCGCGTGCCCGCTCGGCGCTAAGGACGACGGCTGCGATGTCACAAAAATCGTCCGTCTTCGGATAGAGGGGATTTGCCAGCCAGTTATTGTCATCTGTCCGCGTATGCTCAACGCGCCAGCCACTGCCTGTTACCATTGTTGTCCGGGTCGTCGTCTGGCCGTCACTGGATACGGTTTCGCTGCGCGTTTCGTGATAGGGACCGCTATAGACCACGCATCCTGCCAGCGGCAGCATGACAGCCGCAAACCATCCATTTTTCATTTATCCCTCCCCCATTGTTGCGGGTTCAGGATACCACACGCCAGGCGCGTGACAATCGGATTACGCCGGACGCGGGCTGGCAAGCACCGTGTAGAGTTCCGGGCGGCGATCGCGGAAAAAGCCCCAGGCGGCACGGTGGGTATTGAGGAAATCGAGATCGAATTCCGCCACCAGCACGCCCTCTTCCTTCGCACCGAACTCGGCCACCTTGTCGCCGCGGTGATTGGCGATGAAGCTGTGACCGTAGAAGGTCTGGCCCACACCATTCTGTGATGAAATCAGGCTCTCGGTACCGATGCGGTTCGAGGCGATCACCGGCATGACATTGGCGACGGCATGGCCCTGCATGATGCGCTGCCAGGGCGCTGCGGTATCCAGTTCGGCGTCATGCGGCTCCGAGCCAATGGCGGTCGGGTACAGCAGGATTTCCGCACCCTGCAAGGCCATGGCGCGCGCCGCTTCGGGATACCACTGGTCCCAGCAGATGCCGACACCGACTTTCGCGTATTTCGTATCCCACACCTTGAAGCCGGTATCGCCGGGACGGAAATAATATTTCTCCTGATAGCCGGGACCATCGGGGATATGGCTCTTGCGATAGACGCCCATCAGTTCGCCGCCGGCATCGATCATGACCAGCGAATTGAAATAGTGCGGCCCTTCCTTCTCATAGATGGAGGTCGGGATGACGACATCCAATTCCCTTGCCAGCTTTTGCATGGCCAGCACGGCCGGATGTTCGCGCCAGGGAAAGGCGGTGGCGAACCAGCGCTCTTCCTGCGACACGCAGAAATATTCGCCCTGGAACAGTTCGGACGGCAGGATGATCTGCGCACCCTTGCCGACGGCTTCGCGCACGAAGGCCTCGGTCCTGGCGATATTGGCGGTCATGTCTGGACCATATGCGGTCTGGACGGCGGCGACAGAAACGGTACGGGTCATACGGAACTCCAAGGGGGAAGGCCCCCACCACCACGCCTTCGGCGCGGTCCCCCTCCCCGTAAACGGGGAGGTATAAGAAATCAGGCCTTAACCAGCGGCACTTGCTGGCTGATGCAGTGAAAGCTGCCGCCGCCGGTCAGGATGGCGCGCGATGACAGGCCCAGCACCTGGCGTTCTGGGAAGAGACTTTGCAGGGCCTCCACCGCCAGTTCGCCGGGCCGGTCCTTGTAGATCGGCACCACCACGCAATCATTGGCAATCAGGAAGTTCATATGGGAAGCCGGCACGATTTCGCCATCCTCATCGAGCACTTCGCCCGGCGACGGGATGCGCACCACCTGAAGCGGCTGTCCGCGCGAGTCGTGCTGGGTGGAGAGCAGTTTCGCCGTGGCGTCATAGACATCGGCATTGGGGTCTTCACGGCCGAATGCCACCGGACACGCCACAACGCCAGGCGCCACGAAACGCGCCAGGTTATCGACATGGCCATCGGTATGATCGTTCAGCAGGCCGTCATCGAGCCAGATGACCTTGCGGATACCGAGCGACTGAAACAGCGCCTTTTCGGCCAGCGATTGCGTCCAGCCCGGATTGCGATTGGGGTTGAGCAGACACTGACGCGTGGTGATCGCCGTGCCGTGGCCATCATGATCGAGCGCGCCGCCTTCGAGGATGAAGTCCTGCAGTTCCTGCGGAAAACCATCGGCCGTGCTGATTTGCAAGGCGACCTCGTCGTCATGCTTCAGGTGATATTTACCACCCCAGCCGTTATTCAGGAAGCTGACCGGCAGGGCCTGATGCAGATCGTCATCATCGGCATCATCGCTGACATAGATCGGGCCGGTATCGCGGAACCAGATGTCACCAAAGCGACCATCGACGATTTCGAGCCGGGTCAGGTCGCCCAGCAGTTCCTCGGCCGCAGCACGGGCCGCAGCGCCCATGACCATCAGCTTGACGTGTTCATCGCCCAGTTCGCAAAGCGTACGGACCAGGGCCGCTACTTCGGCCTGTGCGGGGATCAGGTCTTCCTGCCACAGGTTTTCATGACTGGGAAAACCCACCCACATCGCCTTGTGCGCTTCCCATTCCGCCGGAACAAATCGTGTCATTCTGGATATTCCCTGCCGATTGGCTTCTGCGGTAACCATTCCGCTGCAGCGCCGGCCTATGGTCTGGCCTATTAGCACAGCCCTTCCCGATTTGGCCACCGCCCACGCAAAAAAACGGCCCCCGCAAGGAGGCCGTTTCTCTCTGTTTCCAATTTTCCAGGATAATATTCTGGCAAGAGCAAGGCCCGCCGCCGCTGATGCGGCGAGCCATCCGGCGCTTGAGTTAAAATCAGAAGTTGGTGTGCAGCGACAGCATGACCGTGCGCGGCGCGCCGACATTGAACGACGGATTATTCGAAGCCGCCACAGCCGTGCTGATCGAGCCGTAATAGTACTCGTCGGTCAGGTTGATGACGTTAAGCTGCGCGTAGGTGCCTTGTTTGAGGAAGGCCAGACCCGGCAGATCCCAGCGCACCGAACCATTCCACACCGTGTAGGACGGCGCTTCCAGGTCGTTCAGGTCCGTGGCGTAGCGCTTGCCGACATACTTGCCGTTCAGATTGAACGTAAAGTCGCTGAGCTTGTAGGTCAGGCCGGCCGTGGCCATCCAGTCCGGCACTTCCGGCAGGGCCTTGCCCTTGGTGTTGACGGTGGCGGTGGCGCCCGACGTATAGTCGCTGAGGATTTCCGTGTCGGTGTAGGTCAGGCCACCGAACAGCGACAGCTGAGACGTGGGTGCCCAGGCCGCCGAAGCTTCGAAGCCCTTCAGGTCCACGTTGCCGACGTTGCGGTCGAAATAGCTGTCCGAATCCGCGTCATAGGACGACACAATGCGGTTCTCGTACTTCTGCGCCCAGACATCCGCCGTGGCGGTAAATGTCGGAGAGGTGAAGCGATAGCCCAGTTCGACCGTCTTGTTGGTTTCCGGCAGCGGGTTGGCCGGCTTGACCACGCCGTCCTGGACGATGACACCATAATAGTTGTCGGTACGCGGCGCCGACAGGGCTTCCGAATAGTTAACATAGACCTGGTTGGCGTCGGTAAGCTTATAGGTCAGGCCAAGGCTCGGCAGGGTCTTCGAGAAATCGACATTGGTATGGTACGGCTTGATGAAGTCAACGTGGCCCGTCAGGTACGGCTTTGTGGGATCAAAGACAACCGTGCCGTTGCCATTGTCGACCGTGGGGGCCGTCGTTGTGCAGAACGGCGCATAGGAACCCGAGCCGTCATCCGGCGAATAGCAGTACTGATTCAGGTCGCGTTCCATCTTCTGCTGCTTGACGCCCAGGGAGACGAACAGCTTGTCTTCCATGAAGCTGCCGCGATATTCGAGGAAGAAGGTATCGACATTGGCCAGCGAGAAGCGATAGCGGCGTTCATGGGTGGAACCGTCGCTGCCGATGATGCGGAGGCTTTCGTCATTGCGGCCGCCGAATGGATCGATGGCGGTGCCGTCAGCGTTCAGCAAGGTGCTTTCGCCGCTCTGGCGGGTGCGGCCGCGGTCGAACGAGGCGCCGAAGCGGAGCACGTCGCCGCGGGTAAAGGTATATACGCCGGTCGAGGTCAGCGAATAGCGGTTGGTCACCGTTGTATTCGGGTTGTAGACACTGACGGTATCAAGCGCGTCGCCATCGCCGTTGATATCGACACCGGCCAGTTCCTGATAGTAGTATTTACGGCTGCTGACAGACATGAACCCGTCGACTTCGCTGATGCTGCCGGTGCCGCCGCCATTGGCCATGACATACTGATAGGTCGGGTCAACCGTGAAGAAGAAGTGGTCGCTGATCACCCACTTCGAATAGCCGCGGATATTGCCGGTATTGGACGGATTGATGCTGGCCGCGCCGGCGCTGTTGTAATACTTGCCATTCTTGGCGAAATTGGCCAGCGACTGGCCGAAGATGAAACGGTTGCGGTTTTCATTATAATTGCCGCGTACGCCAAAATAGCTGCCATTGGCCAGCGGCTGATAGATATTGAAGTTGTACTGCTGCTTCTTCAGTTTGCCGTTGTCGGGCGTTTCGGTCGTGAAGGTGTCATAGTTCTGATTGGACGCGGCGAACCAGGCCTGGGTGCCGAACGGACCGAACGCACCGGTGTTCACCATCAGGAACTGACGGTTCATGTTGAAGGAACCGGTCGAGATCGTAGCTTCGACGCCGAACTGATCGGACGTTTTGCGAGTGGTGTAGCTGATCGTGCCGCCGGAAGCCGAAGCGGTCATCGAGTCGACGTCAGTGGCGCCGGTGATGATAGTGGCCGACTGGATCAGTTCCGGGTCGAGCTGCTGGTTGGTGTAGATGGCGTAGTTGCCGGCGTCATTGAGCTGGACACCGTCCATGGTCAGCGACACGCGCGAACCATCGAGGCCGCGCAGACGAACGTTACCGCCAGATGAGCCATAGGGATCATTGTTGGTGAAGTTGTAGCCCGGTGCCAGGTTCAGGGTTTCGGCGATCGTCTGGCCGGCGGTCTGCGCACCGATATAGCTCTGGTCAATGGCGGTCTTCGTCTTGGTGCCGGTTTCCCGGTTGATCGGGCCCAGGCCCTTTTTCGCGCCCTTGACAACCACGACTTCGACTTCCTGAGTCGCGGTCGATTGCGCCAGTGCGGCGGTTGCCGCCAGCAGGCCAGTCAGGGCCGTGCCGGCCAGGATGACGGATTTGGTGAATTTCATCGGGAGTATCCCCTCTCCAGGTTAAGAACAAAGCAATTCCGATCCCAGGAGAGCGCAGTTCCCCGTCGCGCAAATCGGCGATTTCTCGCCATTCTGCACGCTGCTGCCGTTTATGGATCGGTTTTACTGCTGGTCTTTTTAGGGGCGTCTATGTCGCTTTTTTTACAATCGACGCGAACCTTTTGTGACAATCGTCACTGCTGCAACTACTGATGCAGATCGGGCACAGTTCGTTCGGACGCAAAAAAGCCCGGCCTGATTTCTCAGGCCGGGCTTGATTTGTTTCGACTTCACGTCGCGTTCTGAAATTAGAACGTGATGTCGATGGTCGAACGACGGTTAAGGGGTTCCTTCACACCGTCGCCGGTGGCGACAGCCGGAGCCGATTCACCCTTCCAGTCGACAGCCAGCTTGGAGCCGTCAACGCCGAGGCCGGCGAGGGCATCAGCAACGGTCTTGGCGCGGCGTTCCGACAGCTTGATGTTGTAAGCGGCCGAACCGGAGGTGTCCGTGTGACCGACGACAACGATACGGGCGGCGTTACCGGCCTTGGCGTAGTCAGCGGCAGCCGAGACAACCGATTGCGCGTCAGCGGTCAGAGCCGACTTGTCGAATTCGAAGTACACGATGAATTCGCGGGCTTCATAGGCAGGCGGGGCTACCGGCGGCGGAGGCGGCGGAGGCGGTGCTTCAACCGGCGGCGGCGGTGCTTCAACCGGCGGCGGCGGAGGCGGAGGAGGCGCTTCCGAACCGAAGGCCCAACGCAGACCGACAGTCAGGGTCTGGTCGCTGAACTTGCCGGTGAAGGTGTCAGGATCTTGCCAGCCGCCGTTCGGCTCGATACCAGCATTGAACTTGGCCTTGCCAGCGTCGAGGTAACGGTAGGTAACGTCCAGGCTCAGGCGGTCAGACAGGGCCCAGGCCACACCGGCCAGCAGTTGGTAAGCACCAACCGTATCCTTGCCTTGCAGGCTCAGATCGGAAACCGTACCGGCCGGGCTGGTCGACAGCTGACCGAGCATCTTTGCCTTCACGCTGTCGAGGCCGACACCGGCGCCGATGAACGGATGGAATTGCGATTCCGGCAGAATGTCATAGTACAGGTTGACCATGACAGTGGTTTGTTCGAACGAACCCTTCGGCGAACCGCAGGCATCGCCGGCAGCGCGGATCACGCCGGTGGTGCAGATCGCGGTGTCGACCAGAGCGGCCGAACCCGGATAGGTGCGCGGAAAGCCAACAGCAGAGCTGATGTCGCCAGGGCGGTAGCCGCCTTCGAATTCAACGCGCCAGTTGGGGCTGTAGCGATAGCCGAGACGGGCAAAGCCGGCCCAGTTATCTTCGGTCGCGATGTCATAGACATAAGCGCCGCCGTCAGGCATGGCGCCTTGCGAACGGGCCTTGTAGTCCGACTTCCAGTTGTAACCCAGGTCACCGGCTACATACCAGCCGTTAGCCTGTTCAGCAGCAGCGGAACCCGCTACTGCCATCGCAGCGAGAGCAGCGCTCGCCAGCAGAATGTGTTTCATGTTATTGCCCTCTCATGGCCATCCAACGAACAGCCGATTATCTCGACTGAAACCTTAGTACGACGCTTCATAACTTTCCGAACCCGTTTTGCATAGCACCCAAATGCAACTTTGGTTAAATTCGTGCTCTTTTTTAGCCTCTTTGGCGATAACTGACACCAGAAAGACACGCTTATGGGAGTGAAGCCGTACAATGCTCCATATAGGTCAAACTTGACCGTTAAAAAGCTATAGCGCCCCACGGATGCATTATAAAAATATCATAAAGAATATAAAAGGGCTTGCGGTTTGCGGCTGCTTTCAGTAGAGACACGCCCTCTGATCGACCCTGGCCGCGTGAGCAGCCCAGAATCAGACGTTCAAAGCCTTTGCTTTACAAGACTTTTTACGTAATTCCCCCTTATGGAGAGGTGGCAGAGTGGTCGAATGTACCGCACTCGAAATGCGGCGTAGGTGGAAGCCTACCGTGGGTTCGAATCCCACCCTCTCCGCCACTACCTTCCGGGCAGTTGCCTGGTAAGGAGTTTCTATGAAAATAAGGGTTTGTTACGTTCATGTGTTACAAATGTAACACATGTAGAACATAGGCGCCCCCATGTTATCAGGCACATTCCGACCTATTGCTTCGTCAGGTAGTATCTGAGCCCTCCGCCAGTCCCGCTTACCAAATCCGGCTGACCTCGGACTGGGACTATACTTTTCCTGCGCACCTAAAGCGCAAACCGGCGCACATATACAAATACCACCGGGAGCTGGAACGCCTCACATTTGAGGTAAAGGCTGACCTGAATTTTGCATAGCAACAAACAAAAAAACTTAGGCTGAAAACGACGAATATATCGCCACTTTGAACAGCTCCTTGGGCTAAACTTCAGCTAGAGATAGAATTAAACTGGCTCCGGAATCATTCGATCCGCAGAGGCCTGACGATGCTACCCGCCTTTCACACTCCAGTAACATTGTATTTAATATATATGGGCTTTCATTTTTAACAGCGATTTTGGATGTACAATCTTTTCTATTTTATTCATCTTGGCATTACAGTCTGTGGCGCCATTTTCATTTTTCATCTCGCGAAAAAACAGAAACTCCCTCAGGATATAAAACCCGGACGCAGTATCCCGATCTCGGTATTTTCATGCGCAATCCCGGCATTACTTCTGCTCGAATTCATCAGCTTTAAAGCAACCTGGCCGCCGGCAGCCGGATGGGACTACCTTAATGCCTATTATCTTGCCGGACGCGCCGTCCTGGAGAGTCCCGCAGGCCTGCATTCCCTGCTGGCAGAAGGCACAATCGGTTTTGTAAACATACCTATTGTGGCGTATGTATTCGCACCGTTCGCCTTGATCCCAGCGAAAGCCTCGGTGATCGCCTTTTCTCTGTTCGGCTTTTTGTCCATCGTTTTCGCGTGGTATTCCCTGGTGCGTCTGGCGAACCTGGAACTTCGGGAACGCTGGCTTCTGGCCTTTCTGTTCCTCGTAAACGGCCCCCTTATAAGTGGCGTTAAGTACGGCAATTTGAGCTATTTCATACTGGCCGCGCTGGCGGGCGGGCTACGGTTGCTTCGGTCCGGCCGACCAGGCCTTGCCGGTGTATTGCTGGGCATCGCAACGGTGATCAAGCCCCCCCTGGCATTGTTTGGCTTCTTTTTTCTCTTCCGGCGCGAATGGCGCGGCCTTGCCGGATATGCGGCAACAGGGCTGGCAACCATTCTTCTGTCCCTTCTGGTCTTTGGCTGGGCCGACAATTTTTACTGGTTTCAGACATCTATCGTCCAATACAGCCATACTTGGCTCGATGCCTTCAATGTCCAATCCGTTACGGCCTTTATACAGCGGCTCACAGATGGCGCCGGTCTCCGGGAATGGCAGATCGCAACACCTCCCACATCGGTTGAAAAATTGGCGGCGCAATTCATTTCCGCGCTTTTGCTGCTTGCGGGCGGGGCCGCCTGCCTCAAACCACGATTGCTCAACGGCGAAACGCCGGTCAGACTCAAGGTTGAGCGGCAGGATTTACAATTTCTGCTAGTCATTTGTCTGTGTCTGATTTCCAGCCCGCTGTCCTGGACGCATTACTATCTATGGCTGTTGATGCCCATCGCCTTTTTCCTTTCGTGGGGCGCGCAAGGCCTGCCGCGATGGGCATTTTGGACCGGCTGGACGGCCATAATAATGACAACACCGATTGCGGGTAATGCCTGGTCGCTTTCAAACGAGAACCTCATGACCCTTTACAGGGTCACGATCATTTCACATTACCTTTTCGGCGGGCTTTTGATTTTTGGACTTGTAGGGTGGCGCCTCGCAGCAACCAGAAGCAAATTCACATGCTTCAGGCATAAATGTGCCTAAAGATGCCACTTTAACGCGATCTGGAGCTGAGTCTGAGCCTGTTGCGGCGATAGACCATGCGTAACCCGCGCCGGGCGGTCGCTGATCACATGCAGGGCCTCTATGCCCAGGTCAAGATAATCACCGACCGGTTTCATCCACGCCAGGGTAGCGCTGTAGCCGGTTTCGCCATTGTCATCGACCGATCGCCACGAATGATCCTTGACGGCGAAATAATCCACCCGACCTGTCAGGCGTGAGCCATTATCACAGCGATGCGACAGCAGCAAATAGGCCGACTCGAAGCCGGAATCGACCACGCGATAGCCCTGTCCCGCCGGCCAGCCAGTCGCGGTCCGCCCGGTCATGTACTGGCTGAGCACTTCATCCTTCATCGTCAGGCGATAGGCCGCGCCCAGATTGTAAAAACGGGTCGCCCATCCCCACTGACCATTGCGGATGGCCATCGGGTCGCCCTGATTGTAATAAAATTCCAGATTGAACGCTACTGGCGCCGGAGGACGCCAATCCATCCGGACATAATAGCCCAGCCGTCCGTCCAACTCGACCATCGGCTTGCTGACCGGCGACTGGTAATTTCCAAAGATCCGGTACCAGCCTTGATTTTCACCGTCCGGCAGCTTCAGTTCGGTATTCTCGGCGGAGGACATATCGTGCAGCGCCCAGCCACGCCAGCTCAGCAGCGTACCTGCTGTATCGTCACGTGTAAATCCTCCGAGCGTCAGGCCAACTATATGTCCAGCAAAGCTTTGCTGGACATTGACTTCCAGTCCGCGCACCAGGACTTCTTCACCAACCCACGAATTAATCGCCGAGGGCGTCAGGCTGCGCGGCGTGGTCCAGCCGGTGCCGTCATGCTCCATCGAAATCGGCGGGAACATCTGCCCCAGGCGCAGGCCGTAGCGAAAACCGGATTCAGGCACCGGCTTCCATTGCAGATAGGCTTCTTCTACGCCCACAGGCACTTCCGCGTCGGACACGCCCTGAAGCAGGACATAACCGGACAGGGTATCGGTCAGTTGCGGCTTCCAGAGGATAGCCGCCTGGGCGATATCCGCCGCGGTTTCATCACTATGCCGGAGCTTGCCGAAACCGCCGTCAAGCCAGCCGCGCTCACCGTCCGTCTGGCTGAGGCGCAAATCAATCCAGGCCGTATAGTTTCCAGAGTCGAACAGACTGGTTTCCGCCCGGGCGGCGGCTCCGAACGCCATGCCCGCCATCAGCAGCATGGATACCAAGGTTGGAATGCCCCGGAATTTTTTCATGCCTTCAGAACGCCTTTCGCTTGCGATACGTCGGCATCTGGGTTTTCGTCTCGGCCATGCCGCTGAAATCGTTCAAGAACAGGATGAGGTCACCAAAGGGCATGGGCCTGGCGATGCCATAACCTTGCGCGATATCGCAGCCCATGGATTGCAGCAGGGTGAAGGCCGCTGCCGTTTCCACGCCTTCGGCCGTCACCTTCATGCCGAGACCGTGCGCCAGGTCTATGGCCGACCGCACCAGCAGGGCATCACGCTGGCCACCTTCGATCTCCATGATGAAGGAACGGTCGATCTTCAGTTCGTGAGCCGGAATCTGCTTGAGATAGGCGAGCGATGACAGGCCGGTGCCGAAATCGTCGATGGAAATTTCCAGGCCGCGGTCGACAAAGGTATTGATGGCGGCCAGGCCGATCTTGGGGTCTTCGATAACCGCCGTCTCGGTAATTTCAAGGCAAATCTGGCCCACCGCCTGATCGCAAATATTGAGCGCCTGAGCGTTATAGGCTTCGTCGCTGAGCAGGCGGCCGGAATAGTTGATGCTGATATCCAGGTCGAAGCCGGCTGATTTCAGGCGCCCCTGATCGGCGATGCAGGTTTGCAGAACCTGGGTCGTGAGGTCTCGGATGGCGCCGGTTTCCTCGGCGATCTGCACAAACCGCTGGGGTGACACATAGCCCCGTTCGGCATGGTTCCAGCGCACCAGCGCTTCCACGGAGGTGATCCGGCCTTCACGATAACTGAACTTGGGCTGATACCAGACCTGCAGCGCCTTGCTTTGCAGGGCGGCGTACAACTGGTCGGTCAGCAGCAGGGTATCGGCCAGTTCCGAATAGATGCGTGGATCGAACAGGGCGATCTTCGTCTTGGCGGCACGAGCCTGATCGAGCGCGATCAGGGCGCGTTCGATCATTTCATCGGGCGTAGGACGGGCATTGGCCATATGGTAGACACCAAGACTGACCATGACATCGAGACTCTGGTCTTCCGTAACCTTGATGCGCTTGTCGAGGCGGGCGGCAATGGCGCGGGCCAGCGGCAGGGCCTGTTCGGCCTCACAGGCATGCAGGCACAGGCCGAGCGTGTCAGCGGAAAGGCGGGCGATATAGGCGTTAGCGAAAATGCGGACAAGAATATCCTGCAGCCGCGCGATCAATGTGTGGGCGTAGGATACACCCCAGACGGCGCGAATATGGGCGTAACGATCGATACCGATGCAGACGACGACCACACCGTTATCAATACCTTTCCCCCGCAAGCCCCCGATATAGTCCTCGAAGGCCGAGCGATTAGGCAGGTCGGTGGCGGTGTCGCTCTTGGCCAGGCGGGTGATATCGCGTTCGCGGTCCTCGATCGAGACGGCCATGTCATTGAAGGCCAGCGCCAGGTCAGCCATTTCGTCGTGCGTGGTGATCCGCACCTGGCCCGGACGGCCGTCACGCAGGGCGAACGCCGCGTCCTTCAGTGCCAGGATCGGACGGGTCAGGCTGCGCGCCAGGTAGAGGCTGGCGGCCACCACTGCGCCGAGACCAAACAGCCCTATTCCCAGCAGCGCGGTCAGCAGGGGCTGGTAGGATTTCAGCGCCGCGCTCAGCGGATAACTGAGCAACAGCACGCTTTTTTGCTGGGTATCGAGGTTGGGTAAGGGTGTGGCGACGGCGATCATGACACCGTGGCTGGAATTGACCATGCTGGCGGCACGACTTTGCAGGCTCTTGTCGATAAAAAAACTGAGCGAACTCGGCTTGTAATCGCTGGTTTGCTCCTGCGGCCCCAGCCACAGGCCGCCGCGCGTCTGGGTCAGAATACCGGCCTTGATAGGGATGGACGACAGGCCCTGCAGGTTCTGCATTTCGTTTTCGTCGAGGCGCTGGGCGAAGACGACCCAACCCAGGCGATCGGGCGCCATGACCGGCGCGGCCACGGCCTGGTACGGATGCGTGTCTATGGCAATGATACCGTTGACGGCGCCGAATTCATCCTTGCTGCGCAGGGCACCGGCCAGGGTTTGACCCAGCGCCCCCTGCTCGCCCGCCATTGGCCTGCCATCAGGGCCGATGATCAGGCCGGTCTCGATATTCAAACGGCCCTGAAGGTTATCGAACGCCGACTCAACCGTAAGCGTGTCCTGTGTCGCCAGGGCGGACTTGAAGCCGAAATCACGCGACAGCAGGACTGCGTTGGTTTGCAGGGCGTCCGACTTCAGAGTCCAGATGCGTTTGAAAACGCTGGCCGAGGCCTGCAGTTCCTTCTGTACGGAGGCGCGGGCATAGGAGACCACAGCCATATAGGAGGCGAGCGCGATCAGCAGCAGGGCCAGTGCGAACAGCCCGCCAAACATCACGGTCAACTTGGTGCTGAGGCGCTTGAAAATCAGCATAATCTAGTACTGGCCCGCCGTCGGCGCGGTCTGGCGCACCTTGATACTGAAGCTTTGCGTGGTGGCAGCCCTGCCGATCGTGATATTTTTCACGGATTGGTGCTCAGGCCCGTCCAGGGTCGGTTGCCAGACAGCCAGGCTGCCGGCGCCTTCCGGCACGCTCAGGGTGACGCGGCCGTCGGCGCCGGTCGTAGCATAGTAGGGCGTATCGACCACGCGTATATAGGCGCTCATGGAATCATGGATATTGCAGCCAAGCGCTACCGTGCCCGGATGATCGAACTTCATGGTGTGGCTCTTGCCCTTGCCATACAGCGGAAACTGGAATGGCTGGACCGGAGAGAACGAATAAACATGATGATTGACGCGGTCCTGGTTGGGGAAGGCCACGCTTGCCCCTACCGGTACAGCCAGCACATAGGGGGTGAACTGAATATTTTTCTGCGCCATGACGAAGGCCTGGCCTTTTCCGTCGCCGGTATAACCGCACCACCTGCGGGCATCCAGGTCACCACGGCAAAAGCGACGGGCTTGCCAGCCGGGCTATTGACCATCACGGTCAGGTCCGCGCCCATGGCTTGGCCGCCAAAGGCAACCGGCAGGACAGCAAGAACAGGAAAAAGGTGTTTCATACGCCCGAAATACCACAACAGTTATAAAACTCGGTTAAGCTCCATTTACTGCCTCACAGACATAAAAAAGAATTGAAGACCTTTTCGACCGGTAAAATTGAACCTTCAAAGTAATCATTTCATAAAATTCCACTCCCGGAGGAGATGAAGATGAGCGTCATGAGATTGAACGAATTCAAACCCTTGCCAGGAAAATGCCAGGAATTGGCCAACCAGTTTGAGGCGATCGTGGCGCAAATTCGCACAGTAGAGGGCAATGAACGTTGCGAACTATACCTAAAGGTTGCAGGCGCTGCCAATGAAGATGAGAAGTTGATTGTTCTGGAAATGTGGAAGAATACTACAGCGCACAAGAACGCCACCGCAGCGATTGATCCGAAACAGTTCGAAGCGGTCATGGCCCTGCTCAGCGAACGGCCTTCGGGGCAATATTATACGACCGTTGACAGTTAGACCCTTTCCCCGGCTTCGTGCAGCTTCTATAGGAAACGGTCACCTATCGAAGAGTTTCTCATGGCCAGTTTCGCCAGCGATAATACCGCCCCCGTCCACCCGAAAGTCATGCAGGCTCTGATCGACGCTAACAGCGGCAATATGCCGGCCTATGGCAATGATCCGGTCACCGAAAAATTGCAGGAAACGGTTCGCGTGGTATTTGGCGCCCCGCAGGCCCGGCTGTTTCCTGTATTCAACGGCTCGGCGTGCAACGGCCTGGCGCTGGCACGAATGATCCGGCCTTACGAGTCGATCCTTGCCCACCGTCAGAGCCATATCAATAACGACGAATGCGGCCTGCCGGAATTCTTCACTGGCGGCAAGATTGTGCCGCTGGAAGGCAATCACGCCAAGCTGACCGTGGCCAGCATTGGCGATCTGATCGAGACCACGCTTGGCCATGCGCCGCATACCTCGCGCCCAAAGGTGATCAGCCTGACGCAATCGACCGAACTCGGTACGGTCTATTCGCTGAGTGAATTGAAGGCCTTGTGGGATTTCGCCAGGGTGCATGGACTTTACATCCATATGGACGGGGCGCGTATCGCCAATGCCGTGGCATCTCTGGGCTGCAAGCCGGCCGATATGGTGGCCGGCATCGATATCCTGTCGTTCGGGGGCACCAAGAACGGCGCCATGCTGGCCGAAGCGGCAATCATCTTCAACCCGGCCCTGGCAGAGGATTTTGCCTATATCCACAAACGCGCCGGGCAACTGCCTTCCAAGGCGCGTTATGTGTCGGCACAGTTGCAGGCCTTGCTGGAAAACGATCTGTGGCTCGATCTTGGCCGCCACGCCAATGAGATGGCGAAGGCCCTGCGCGATGGCCTGATCGATCGAGCAGGCGTCGATCTGCTGCATCCGGTCGAGGCTAACGAGTTGTTCGTCACCCTGCCAACAGTGACCGCCGACCGCCTGTTCGCCAAGGGGCATCGCTTCTACAATTGGCCAAACGAAGGCCCGGACGCCTATCGCCTCGTCACCAGTTTTACCACCACCGAAGACGATGTAAAATCTTTCCTCAACGACTGCACCTAACCTGTACCTCCCCGACGTGTCGGGGAGGGGGACCGACGCGCCCTCGCGCGTTTGTGGTGGGGTTTCTGACTTTCTTACCGGCTAAACAGCATGTCCAAAACTACCCCTGGCACCCTGATGCTCAGCAAGCTTGGCATCGCTTTCGACCTGCACCCGTATGACTACGATCCGGACGCCCCACGCGTCGGCTTGCAGGCCGCAGAGGCCTTGGGCATCGACGCCTCGCAGACCTTCAAAACCCTGATGGCCGAGGTCGATGGCAAACCCGTCTGCGTGGTCGTGCCGTCAAATTGCGAGGTCAGCATGAAGAAGATGGCTGCGGCATTCCAAGGCAAATCCGGCCATATGATGAAGGTGCCCGATGCCGAACGCCTGACCGGTTACAAGGTCGGCGGCATTTCCCCCTTCGGCCAGCGTAAAAAGACCCCGACGGTGATAGACGAAACGGCGCAACTGTTTGATACAATTTATATAAATGCCGGCCAGCGTGGCTTGCTGCTCAGCATATCGCCGGACGACGCCACGCGATCTCTGGATGCGCCTTTTGTCGATCTGATGGCGTAGGAAACTTCGATGAAAAAGAAAGCAGAACTACCTGAATTTGAAACCAGCTTGATGCGTGACATGCATCGCATAGAGCGAATGAATCCTGTCAACTATACGGCTGGAGATTTAATGCTCGCCATTGGTCAGAAATATCTACTGGAGCAAACCGTACCTCTGGCAATTGAAATTCTGGAAGGCCATCCGCTTGCAGAAGGCGATCTCTTTCCGGGAGATTTACTTTTGACTGTAGTCAGACTTCCCATGCCTTTTTGGGCAGACCGACTGCCGTTGAAGAGTAAACTGGCACAGATTCTACAGACACTGGACCGCGTTGAGTTCGATCAAAGAACACTCGAATTGATAGACCGCTGGCTTAAAGTCTAACTACCGCCAAACCAGTTATAGCCCAGATCTTCCCAATAGCCGCCGGGATAGATATTGGTGACGAAGATTTCGATGATATGTTTGGGGTTCTTGTAGCCCAGCTTGGTCGGCATACGTAGTTTCATCGGGAAGCCGTATTTCGCCGGCAGCAACTGGCCGTCAAAGGTAAAGGCCAGCAGGGTCTGGCTATGCAGGGCGGTCGGCATGTCAATGCTGGTAAAATAACCGTCAGCGCATTTGAACCCGACATATTTGCATGTCGTATCCGCCCCCACCCTTTTCAGGAATTCCGAGAATACAACACCGCCCCAGCGCCCGATGGCGCTCCAGCCCTCAACACAGATATGCCGGGTGATCTGCTCCGTATGCGGCAGAGCATAAAGCTGTGGCAAATCCCACGACCGACGATCGGATATCTTGCCCGAAAGCTGCAGCCGGAAGCTGTCGGGATCGACCACAGGCGCCTTGTCGATGCTGTAGAAGGCATTGAACGGGAACGGCTCTTTGATATCGGCCTCGGTATAGGTTGGGGCCAGTGCATTCGGATTGAAAATCAATCCTTGCGCGCTGTCATTGAAGCGCGACACTGCCTTCAGGACTTCCTTCACCGAGCCATAGTGATTGAGCGTGATGCCGGTAGCGAGTGAGAGACCGCCGAGCGTCAGCACATTGCCGAGCAGCCGGCGTTTGGCCGGATCTTTCAGCAGACCACTGGCTTCTTTCAGAATGGCCTCTTCGTCGTTCTTAATGTCCTTGTCCATTTCAGCGCCCCCACAGCATGGCTTTTATGGTCTTCGGCACCAGCAGGGCCATGATCACATGCACGACGATAAAGGCCACGATCCCGGCCATGGCATAGAAATGGATATAGCGCGCCGCCTCATATCCGCCGAGCAGCACACGCAGCCAGCCGAACTGCACCGATTTCCACAGCACCAGACCGGAGGCGATCAGCACCAGCAGATCGGCCATGGCGAACAGATAGGCCAGCTTCTGGATGGTATTATACTGGCGGATATCGGCATGGCTGAGATGCCCGGTCAGAAATCCCTTGATATCGGCCCACAAACCGGATGGCGTCAGTGGCAGGAACTGCCTGCCGCGCCGGCTGACAATAAACAGAACCGCATAAAAAACCGCACTGGCAAACAGCACCCAGATGGCGGCGAAATGCCACTGGATCGCGCCACCCAGCCAGCCACCAAGCGTCCATTGGCTGGGAAACAGCGCCGTATTGGTGCCAGGAATATAGAGGTGCAGGAAACGCGTGGCGTTATAGATGCGCCAGCCGCTCATGATCAGCACGATCACCGCGGCGGCGTTGGCCCAGTGGATGATCCTCAACCACAAGGGATGGATGCTGGCCCGGTCCTCTTCCACATCTTCCGCCACGCGCCGCCTCCGTTTTAATCAGCCTAACACATATACGTCATGCCGCCAAAACCGGTTACAGCACCGCCACCATTTTGCCGACAGCTTCGCCGCTTTCCAGAATTTCGTGTGCCTGGCGGACATTTTCTGCGGTCAGACCGTCGAAGGTCTTGGCCAGGGTGGTGCGGATATGACCGGCGTCAATCAGGGCCGCAACCTCGGCCAGAATCCGGCCCTGCGTCTCCGGCTTATAGTCGAACAGCGACTTGGTGAACATGAGTTCCCAGGCAATTTTGAGCGCCTTGCGCTTTAGCGGATTTATATCAAAGCTCTGAGGATCATCGATCAGGCCAAACGTACCGAACGGCGCCATGATATCGCTTAACTGGTCGAGATAGAAATGGCTGTGCGTGGTCGAGAAAACGTACTGGAATGGCCCGAAACCAGCCTCTTTCAGCGGTTTTTTGCGATCCAGAACACCATCCACGCCCAGCCCCTTCAGCCATTCAGCCGATTCCGGACGGCCGGAGGTCGCATAGACGCGGGCTTTTGTCAGGACTTTGGCAAACTGAATAGCCAATGACCCGACACCCCCGGCGCCGCCAATTACCAGGAGGTCGCACGCATCGTCCTTTCGCAGGTTGAACTGTTCGAACAGCATTTCCCAGGCGGTCAAAGCCGTCAGCGGCACGGCGGCAGCTTCGGTGAAACTTAAGGATGCCGGTTTCTTCGCCACGAGCCGGTGATCAACTGCCTGACGCTCGGCATAGGCGCCGTCACGCGTTAGATTGCCGGCATAATAGACTTCGTCGCCAATTTCGAATCCGATAACCGCATCGCCCTTGCCAATCACCGTTCCGGCAGCGTCCCAGCCCAGGATCACCGGTCGACCGTCACTGGCCGAACGGCTGGCGCGAATCTTGGTATCGACCGGATTGAAGCCCACCGCCTTTACGTCGACCAACAGGTCTCCCTCCCGCAACACCGGTTCGGGCACATTGACTTCCGCAAGGGCAAAGGCAGTAACGGGATGGGCGGTATGATAAACCAAGGCCTTCATGGCGGTATTCCTTTATGAAATCTGGCCATACAGCCAGTCGCATACTATGTAAGTCAGCTACCCAAGAGATACCATATGGCCCAACCCGATATTCGCCGTTTCAAGATGATCAACTGGTATCCGCCGATGGTTGGCGCCGGTATCAGGGTGATCGAGACCGCGCCGGATTTCACCGCAATTACGGTTGAGATGAAGCTGCGCTGGTGGAACAGGAACGTTGTCGGCACACAGTTCGGCGGGTCGCTCTACATGATGTGCGATCCGTTCTTCATGGCGATCCTGATGACCAAGCTGGGCCGTGATTATATTGTCTGGGACAAGGCGGCATCGATCCGTTTTCTCAAGCCGGGCCGCAAGTCCGTGCGGGCGCATTTCCACATTCCGCCGGAGGAAATCGCCCGCGTGAAACTGGAAGCCGACACCAAAGGCAAGCTGGATGCGGAATATGAAGTCGATGTGGTCGATACCGACGGCGTCATCGTGGCGAAGGTCCACAAGACGCTTTACGTCCGACGCAAGGACTTTCAGAAACCGGCTTAAGATTTCGCGGCTTCGGCTTTTTTCTTCTGCGCCTCGATCAGTTTCGCCGTCCGGGCCTGAATCTGCGCTTTGCGCTGTTCGGCCAGCTCATTCGGGGTCAGCAGGCGGTGCTTGGCTTTATTCATCGGAAATATCTTTCAAAAACGGACGTATGACAGGTACATCCCCAAATGTACACCTAGGGCAGCTTCATACCGCGTTCGACGGCCGGTCGGCGTCCCACCTCGGCCAGCCAGTTGGTGATGAACGGGCGCGCCGCAATCAGCGGTTCGACATGATCCGGCACACGGGCACGATATTGCTGTATCCATGGATAGATGGCGATATCGGCGATCGAGTATTCATCGCCGCCAACATGCTGCGATTCACTGAGGCGTTTTTCCAGCACGTTGAACAGGCGCTCCACCTCTGCGGCATAGCGATTGACGCCCGTCGGCGTCTGGCCCTTGTCCGATACCGCGAACCAGCCAAGCTGGCCCATCATCGGGCCCAGGCCGCCCATCTGCCACATCAGCCACTGGATGGCGGTATAGCGTTCGTGCGGCAGCGTCGGCAGGAAGCAGCCGTATTTATCCGCCAGGTAGATCAGGATGGCGCCGGATTCAAACAGGCTTAGCGGACCACCATCAGCCGCATCATCGACGATGGCCGGTATCTTGTTATTGGGCGAAATGGCGAGGAATTCTGGTCTGAACTGCTCGTCCTTGCCGATATTGACTGGGTGGCTCTCGTAAGGAATGCCCAGTTCCTCCAGCATGATGGTGGCCTTGCGACCGTTGGGCGTGCCCCAGGCATACAGATGGATCATCGCGCATTTCCTCTCTATAATTACCGTACAGGATAGACACTTGCCATTGGCTTGCAAGCACCTAGTCTGGCTTGACGACCATCAGCCAGAAGATGACCACCATCGCCGGAAAGGCCAGAGAGCCCAGCACAACCCACCATCTGTTCAGACGCCAATAGGCCAATGGCAGGGACGCGCCTGTCGTCAACGCTTCAACTGCCAGCCGCTTCATGCGAATCTGCATCCACACCACCGGTAACCAGCACGCCCCGGCGAACACATAGAGCAAAATGGCAGCCGACAGCCAGCCGGCCTGGAACGTCGCGCCGGTCAGATGCATCAGCATCAAACCGCTCAGGGGCTGGAAAATCACCGCCGGCGTGGTGAAACACCAGTCGGCGATCACCACCGTGCGGGTGGCGAAGGCAATGGCGCGGACATCCTTGCCCAGATTGGCCAGAAGCATGAAAAAGGCCGTGCCGATCCCGGTGCCGAACAGCACGGTTGATGACAGGATATGCAGCCATTTGACGCAGAGATAAAGCATTGCCGCCGCTCCGCCCTGTGGTAAGATTTTGCGAACCAGAACTTAGGCCCCTCATGCCAGCGCCGCAATCACAACCTGATGAAATCTGGCTGGTCTATGACGGGGATTGTCCGTTCTGTTCGGCTTCGGCGCGTATGGTGCGCATCAAACAGGCGGTGGGCCGGCTTCATATTCTTAATGCACGGGAGGCCGCCGATCATCCGCTGATGGCCCAGATCGCCGCACAACAGCTTGATCTTAACCAAGGCATCGTCGTCAGGTTTCAGGACCGCCTCTATCATGGCCGCGAAGCCCTGCACCTGCTGGCACTGATCGGCTCGGAAACAGGCTGGTTGAACCGGCTGAATGTAGCGTTGTTCCGCAACAAAAGAACGGTTGATTTCGCATATCCTTTCCTTAGAGGCGTACGCAATCTGGCGCTGAAGATGCTGGGGAAAAAGCCGATATGATCGAACCAATCTTTGCCGATATCTTCGCCGAACAGTGGGACATATTGCCGCCGGCGCTGAAAGCTCATTATGCCAACCGGCCGTACTCCAACGATCGCGTCACAGTAACGGGCCACCTGACCATTCGCATGGGAGGCCTTTTGCGGTTGGCATCGCCCCTGTTACAGGCGCTGAAGATGCTGACGCCCTGGCCGGGCGAAGATGTGCTCTGCACGGTCACCTTCCTGAGCGAACCGGACAGCCGCGCCTTTATCTTCGAGCGCTGTTTTGAGTTTCCCGGCCGGCCGCCATATGTCTTCCGCTCGACAATGATCTCGCAAGGTCCGCATGAGGTGATTGAATACATGGCCGGCGGTGTCGGCTGGCGCTGTGGCTATGTTTATGAAGGCGGCCGAGTACGGTTGCAGCATCGCGGTTATGTCTGGCGGTTTCTTGGCATCGACCTGCCGCTGTCATGGCCTGGCGAGCTGATGCTGGGGCGCGGCGATGCCTTCGAGGAAGCCACTGGCGACAAGAGTTTTCGCATGGAGATGACGCTGTCCGGCGGATTGTTCGGCCGCTTGACGTCATACAGCTATGAAGGTGAGTTCACCGTAACGGAGATCGCTTGTGGCTGATGAGATTTTGATACTCGGCGGTTACGGTAATTTTGGCAAGCGTATCGCACGCGCCCTGTCGCGCCACGGCTTGCCGCTGATCATCGCCGGACGCGATCTTTCAAAGGCAGAGGCTCTTTGCCGGGAATTGCCGAACGCCCGCCCCTTGCGACTGAATATCCATAGCGGTCTGATGGACGCGCTGTTGGTGGAAAAGCCATCCGTCGTCATTCATACCTCTGGTCCGTTTCAAGGAAGCGACTACAGCGTGGCCCGGACCTGCATCGCTGCCGAGGTCCATTATGTCGATCTCGCCGATGGCCGTGATTTCGTCCGCGATTTCAGCCTGCTCGATGCTCAGGCGAAGGCGGCGGGCATAACCCTGGTCAGTGGCGCCAGCACAGTACCGGGCCTGTCATCGACGGTGATGGAGCATCTGAAACCACAGTTCGCCAGCATGGACACACTCGATTTCGGCATTTCGCCGGGCCAGAAGGCCGAGCGCGGGCTGGCAACCACGCGGGGCATACTGAGCTATGTCGGCAGGCCCTTGCGGCCTTTCGCCGGCCACCCGAAACCATACGGCTGGCAGGACACCCACCAGCAGGCATATCCGGTCATGGGAAAACGCTGGTTGTCAAATTGCGACATTCCCGATCTCGACCTGCTGCCGCCGGTATATGGCTTCCGGTCGATCCGCTTCGGCGCCGGGCTGGAGCTGGGCTTTATGCACCTCGGTCTATGGGGCTTGTCGTGGCTGGTGCGACTGGGCCTGCCGCTTCATCTGCCCTCACTGGCAAAACCGTTACTGAACGTCAGTGATTGGTTCAATTTCATGGGCAGCGACATCGGCGGCATGCACGTCACGATCACCGGCATCGATCAAGCCGGCGCGCCACTCGCCCGCTCGTGGTTTATCGTGGCGAAATCCGGTGACGGGCCACAAATCCCCTGCGTCCCGGCCATCCTTCTGGCCAAACGCCTGCATGAAAAAGACCCCGCGCTGACGCACGGGGCCTTTCCTTGTGTCGGCCTGGTCCGGCTCGAAGACTATCTGAATGAACTCCAGCGCTTCGATATCGAGACCTTTGAGTCTTAACCGCCGAGATAATCCGACTTGCCAATCGGCACGCCGGAATGGCGCAGGATGGCGTAGGCCGTGGTGACGTGGAAAAACATGTTAGGCAGAACAAAACCAGTCAGATAGCTCAAACCGGTGAATTCCATGGTACGGCTGGGGAATTTCAGCACGACTTCGCGGGTGTCCGAACCCTCAAAGCCCCTGGCGTCGACCGAGCTTACAAAATCGATGGTCTTTTGCAGGCGTTCATGCAGTTCGGCGAAAGTCGCTTCTTCATCGGCATAGCTGGGGTTTTCAACGCCACCCAGACGCGCCGCAGCGCCCTTGGCCGTGTCGCTGACCAGTTGGATCTGCTTCGAGAACGGCAGCATGTCGAGCGCCAGGCGGGCGTTCAGCACGGTGGCATCCTTGATCCCCTTATCACCCGCCCAACTCTCGGCCTTGCCGAGAATGGCCTTCAGGTTGGTAAGTGCGTTCAGGATCACCGGAACGCTGGCCTTGTACATATCGATCTTCGCCTCAGACATAGTCTTCCTCTTGGTGTGTCAGGTAGGGAGCCCCGCATATGGGATCAGTTGGCCGGCTTGGAAGGCCTGTTGGCGGTAATATATTCAAGCTCGCCCTGGGCCGTCTCATCGTCCGGCGCCAGTTTCAGGGAAGCCTTGTAGGCCGCCTCGGCTTCGTCCCAGCGCTCCAGCTCGACCAGCACATAGCCGCGTTTGCGCAGGGCATTGGCCTTCATCTCATCCGGGAGATCAGGATTGCGCGCGATATAGGCGTCAAGCTGCCCCAGCGCTTCCGAACTGCGGTGCAGCGCTGCCAGGGCCAGGGTGTCCTCCATGATCAGCGAGTCGTAGTTCGGGTCGTTCAGCAGCCCCTTGGCATAGGCATCGTGCGCCGACTGGAAATCTTCCTTTTCGAAATAGGTCCAGCCGGTGACAAAGGCCAGCAGCGGGTAAGGCAGGGCATCATGCTGCTCCACCTTTGAAGCACCGAATTCCTTTTCATGCCCCTGAATCATGGCCGATATCGTCAGCACATCGCTCAGCTCATCCGAATAGACAATGATGCTGTCGCCGCAATGCTCAGGGTGAGAGACTATATCCGGCGCATGACCGAGCGCCGCCTTCAGATCCGGCAGCAGGGCGTTCAGCTTGTCCATGTCATGCGCCTGGATGAGATCGAGCGCGGACATTGCCAAAGCCTGATCAGCCTTTTCCTGGGCCGCATCATGTGTCCGGCAGTCAACGATCTGCACATCCGGCAGGCGCGGGGTGGTATCCTCTGCCAGTGCCGGCGAGGCCATCAGAAAAGCGGCCACCGTTACCAGGCCAAATGTACGTACTGAAACCATGAGACGCCCCCCTAATCAAAACAGACGGGACCAGACCATATTTTCATAACGCAGGCAATCGCCGTTCGTCACGTTCCATCGCCGTAATTAAACCGCATAGCGGGTCGATGAATTTGCTGAATTGTGACAAGGGCCTCTTGAAAACCAAAACAGTAACCACTATTGTTACGTTTCAGTTTTATGATTCATCCCCCTTGAAGAGACTCCCAATGACCAAGTTCGCGCTTAAATCCGTTCTTTCCGCTTCGGCTTTCGCTTTTGCCCTGTTGTCGGTCTCGGCCCCGGCCTTCGCCGCCGACGTCTACAAGCTGGACCAGGGCCACACGTCAGTGACCTTCCAGTGGACCCACTTCGGCTTCTCGCATCCCACCGGCAAGTTCACGAACGCCGTAGGTTCGGTGACCCTCGACGATGCCACCCCTGCCAACAGCGCGGTCGAAGTCTCCTTCGCCATTGACGGCATCAATACCGGCGTCGCCGCGCTCGACACCCATCTGAAAAGCCCTGACTTCTTCGACGCCGCCAAATTCCCGACCGCCACCTTCAAAAGCACAAAGGTCGCCCAGACCAGCGCCACCACGGCCGATGTGACCGGCGACCTGACCATTCACGGCGTGACCAAGCCGGTGACCCTGAAGGTGACGCTTAACAAGAAGGACGCGCATCCGATGATGAAGGGCAAGACGGACGCCGGCTTCACCGCCACGGGTTCGATCAACCGTTCGGACTTCGGCATCGGCAACTATGTCCCGGCTGTCAGCGATCAGATCGATCTCTATATCGAAGCCGAAGCCATTTCCCAGTAATTTGAGACCGTGAGGGTTCGAATGTTCAGATTTGCCGCCATTTGCATAGCGCTCGGGCTGATAGCCGCACCGGCTGTCGCCGCCGATAGCTTTACATTCGAACCCGACCATACCTCGGTTATCTTCCAGTACCCGCACTTCGGCATGTCGCATCCGTCCGGCAAGATCATGGGCGCCACGGGCACCCTGACGCTCGATCATGACGACATGACGAAAAGCACAGTCGACATCACACTCGACATGAAGACCCTGACCACTGCCCTGCCGGCCTTCGACACTCTGCTGAAGGGCGACAAGTATTTCGAGGTCGACAAGTTCCCGACCGCGACCTTCAGGAGTACCAAGGTCGAACTGACGGGTGAAAACACGGCAAACGTCACCGGCGACCTGACCGTTCACGGTGTCACCCAGAGCGAGGTGCTGGCCGTCACCTTCAACAAGAAAGCCTTCAATCCGGCTGTCTTTAAAACCGGCTACGGCTTTTCCGCCACCGCGCATCTCAGCCGCAAGGCCTTCGGCCTCGGTAATTATGAACCCATCGTCGGCGACGATATTGACCTGATCATAGACGCGGAAGCATATTAACGCTCCCGCGCGGTCATTCTGACTTAAGAAAAGGGCCTCCTCGCACAAGGCCGGCGCGCTTTGCACTTGCCAGGCCTGATCAGGCCCGGAGACAGGACAATTCCAATGACCAGAACCCCGACTGTCTATATCCCCCACGGCGGTGGACCCTGCTTTTTCATGGACTGGAATCCCGCCGGCATGTGGGACAATATGGGAGCCTATCTCAAGCGCCTGCCGTCTGATGTCGGCGAAAAGCCAAAGGCCCTGCTGATCATTTCCGCCCACTGGGAAGAGGCGGAATTCACCGTCATGACCAAACCGGCGCCCGGCATGTTATTCGACTATTACGGCTTCCCGCCGCATACCTATGAATTGAACTACCCGGCGCGGGGCTCCGAGGCCATCGCTGCCCGCGTGCAAACCCTGGCGGCGGCGGCAGGTATCACCGTGGCCAGTGACGCCCAGCGCGATTTCGACCACGGCGTCTTTATCCCCATGCTGATGGCCTGGCCCGAGGCCGAAATCCCCACCCTGCAATTGTCACTGAAGGCGGGCCTCAGCCCCAGCGAACATATCGCGCTCGGCAAGGCGCTGGCGCCCCTGCGTGATGAAGGTGTGCTGATCATCGGTTCCGGGATGAGCTACCACTCGATCCCGCGCCTGATGGGTCGCGGTTCGGGTAGCGGTCCGGCCTCACATGCTTTTGATAACTGGCTGAATGAAACCCTGGCGAGCGATATCAATGGCCTGAACGACTGGGCCAATGCACCCAGCGCCCATGACTGCCACCCACGTGAGGAGCATCTGATTCCGCTGATGGTGGTTGCCGGCGCGGCCGAGGGCGACACCGCACGCCGGACCTATCACGAAGATAGTCTGGGCAATACCGGCATCGCCATCAGCGCATTTCAGTTCGGCTGACTACAGGCCTTCAAACAAGGCGGTCGACAGGTAGCGCTCGGCAAAGGACGGGATAATCACCACGATCGTCTTGCCGGCATATTCTTCCTTCACCGCCAGCCGGAAAGCAACTTCGAGCGCGGCACCCGATGAAATACCGACCGGCAGGCCTTCGATCTGGGCCGACTTGCGCGCCATGGCGAAGGCGGCGTCATTGCTGACCGTCTCGACGCTGTCGATGACGGCGCGGTCGAGAATGGCCGGCACGAAACCGGCGCCGAGGCCCTGGATCTTGTGCGGGCCGGGCTCGCCCCCCGAAAGGATCGGCGAGGCTTCAGGCTCGATGGCCACCATCTTTACCGACGGCTTCTTCGCCTTGAGCACTTCACCCACGCCGCTGATCGTGCCGCCGGTGCCGACGCCGGAGACCACCACGTCAACCGCGCCATTGGTGTCGTTCCAGATTTCCTCGGCGGTCGATACGCGGTGAACGAAGGTATTGGCTTCATTTTCAAACTGGCGCGGAATGACGGCGCCCGGCGTTTCATCCAGCAGTTCCTGGGCGCGGGCCATGGCGCCACGCATACCCTTTTCAGCCGGGGTCAGCTCAAGCTTGGCGCCGAGGATCAGCAGCATCTTGCGGCGCTCGATCGACATCGATTCCGGCATGACGAGGATGCATTTGTACCCCTTGGCGGCGGCCACGAAGGCCAGCGCGATACCGGTATTGCCCGAGGTCGCTTCAATGATGGTGCCGCCGGCCTTCAGCTTGCCGGCGTCTTCCAGGGCGGCGATCATCGAAATGCCGATACGGTCCTTGACCGAAGCGAGCGGATTGAAGAATTCCAGCTTGGCCAGCACGGTGGCTTTTGCGCCGTATTCGGCCGACAGGCGCGGCAGCCGGATCAGGGGCGTGTCGCCCATGGTGTCAAGAATCGAATCAAATATCTTGCCGCGGCCTTTGCGCGAAAGGGAGGATTGGGCGTCAGCCATAAGGGTTTCTCCAGTTTGTTTCTTTATAAGCAGGGATTTCCGGCGTCCGGTCCTGCGCGCGTGCGCTTTGTAAACCGCTCGTTAAGACATATCAAAACATCTTATCTCTTCCTGGCTTCCAGAGTAAGGCAAATCACCTCACACTTCGGATCAGTCACACTAAACTGAAGCCCGACCCCAAAGCCTGCACAAGCGAACGGATAAGAAGATGAGCATGGACGATCTGTCAACACCGAACCTGAACAATGCAGAGACTGCCGCTATCGACTCCGCCGCGCCGGAAACTCCCGCTCTGGAGATGAACCCGCATGACCTGGCCACGCAGCTGGTCGGCAAGCTGTGTCACGATTTCATTTCACCCGCCGGGGCCATCATGTCTGGTCTCGACCTGCTGGAAGATCCCTCCGCTCAGGACATGAAGCAGGAAGCGCTCAACCTGATTGCCGCCTCCGCCAAAAAGATGGTGACCCTTGTTCATTTCGCCCGCGTGGCGTTCGGCGCCGCCAGTACGTCGGAAGCCTTCAGCGGCGCCCAGCTTGAAAAAATTCTCGGCGACGTGTTTTCAACCATGCGCGCCGAACTCGATTTCGCCATTCCGGCCGATACTTTGTTCCAGAAACCGGCCGCCCGCACCCTGCTCAATCTCGGCCTGCTCGCCGGCAATTCGCTGCCGACCGGCGGCAAGGCGACCCTGACGGCCGTGACCGGTGATAACGGCCTGACCCTGACCGCCGATGCCGCCGGCCCCCGCGCCCGCCTCAAGGCCGAAGCCATCGAAGGTCTCAAGGGCCTGCCTCTGGGTGACGGCCTGAATGGCCAGTGGATTCAGCCGCACTGGCTGTGGTCGACCGTCAATGAAGCCGGCGGTACGCTCGACTTCACCGCCGAGACGGATCATCTGGTGCTGACAGTGAAACTGCCTGCCTGAAACCACCTGCCATCGGCCGTATTCAATTGAAAAGATGATAATTCTGTCTACCGTTCAACACATATGCTAGCCTGCCTGTAGGGAAGATACGTGGGGGGGTATACAATGAGCGGCAAGAAGACCCGGTTTCTGGTTATCTCGCAAATCCTGCTGCTGGTTGCCTATATTCCGCTAGCCCTTGGCTTTGTTTTTCTGATTGATTTTGCGAGGCTGCCTCTGAATATATGGACCGACCTGCTTGTAGCACTGGCGCCTCTGCTATTGGTTCTGTCGCCTATGATTTATGGCTCGCTGCAAGCCAAGGGGCCGGGAGGGCCAATCGGCCTGTTCGTCATCTCATACTCGGTCGTCATGACGGCCACTTTCGCCGTCACATCTCCTGCCTTTTCGATACTTCCTGCCCTGTCGCCGGTAGCGCTTTTTAAAGGCATCGAGCAAGCGCCCATGATTGGTCAGCCCAGCCTGATCATAGCCATCGTACTGAGTGCTGTTGCAACGATTATATTGTGGAGATTGAAGCGTCGGAAGCTCGCCATGGCCGCGCTGCCACCCGTCTTCATGTTGGCATTCTGGCTCTCGGCGGAAGGCCTGTTCAGTTATTTGATTCCCAGGACGGCGGCACAGCAATTCGGCTCAGATTACTGCCTGACCGGCCTGGGTTCAGCAGCGCAGTCGCTAAAGTATGGTGGAAAATTGAGCATGTATCGCCACGCCAGCCTGAGCCACCAAGGCAAACCCTTTCACTGGAGTTTCAAGGCGAAAGCTTTTGTTCCGGAAGATCATTGGGGCTTATACGGCCCAAAACAAAAGGAATGTACATCTGGCAGCCATTACGCCAAAATTACAGACACTGGTGACGTATAAAGCCTAAATTTAGTGCTTCAATTACTGCCCACCAGCACGACGCCAACCAGTATAGCGACATAGTGCAGCACCGCGCCAGTCAGGACATGGCCGTGCCAGATGGCACGACGGAACTTCAGTTTCTTCATGGCGTAGAAGATAGTGCCGACGCTGTAGGCCACGCCGCCGAGCGCCAGCAGGATCACGGCCGGCAATGGCACTTCATGAACCAGCGGATTGATGGCGATAACCACCAGCCAGCCGAGGATGAGGTAGAGCGCGATCCAGAAACCTTTACCTAAGCCCGGCAACAACAGCTTGGCGAGTATGCCCAGCGCCGCCAGTGACCATACGCCGATACTCATCCACAAGGCCCATCCGCCTTTCAGTGCTTGGGTGGTGAAAGGCGTATAGCTGGCTGCGATCATCAGGAAGATGCCGGCGTGATCGAGCCGGCGCAGGAAGGGCTGCCAGCGCGGCACGGCAAAATTATAGGCGGTTGAAAAAGCCAGCATGGCGATCATGCCGATAGCATAGATTGTGATAGCCGCCACCTTTCCGAGCAGACCGTGACTGACCGCCAGGCCCAGCGCCACACCGCCGCCGAACAGGGCAAAGGTTAGCGCCACGATATGCACGATGAGGTCGGCGTGACGCGCCCATTTGGTGGGATAGTGCGCCAGTTTTTCGGTAAGCTGTTCAATGGTCATGGTCGTATTCTAGGCCCCTGACGGCGGCCTTCCCAATCACGCCAAATCACGATTGTGCGTTTGCGAAGGCAAATAATCTTACGTTTACGTAAGCGGAAAATTGTACAAAGTAAAGACAGGGCGCCATCAAGAAAGGTGACGTGTTCTTACGGTGTGGCTTGCCACTGTAACCTTGACGGTTATATATCGCGTCCGGGCCTCCCCGCTCCAGAGATATAAGCATGACCTCCGCAAAAACCACCCTTACGCCCGCGCTTGTCGGGCTGTTCGCGCTCGCCTGCGGCGTCATCGTCGGCAATCTTTATTACGGCCAGCCGATCATCGCCCTGATCTCGCCAGATGTCGGACTGTCCGACCACGCGGCGTCACTGATCGTTTCCCTGACGCAGATTGGCTATGGCCTGGGCCTCCTGTTCATCGTGCCGCTGGCCGACCGGATGGAAAACCGCCGGCTTATCATGATCCTGCTGGCTGCCTCCTTCGCAAGCCTGATGATGGCGGCGCTGGCGACCAATGGCGGCCTGTTCCTGATCGTCTCCCTGCTGATCGGGGTGGCCGCCGTCGCCGTTCAGGTGCTGATGCCGCTGGCTGCGCATATGGCACCGGACGAAACCCGCGGGCGCATCGTCGGCAATATCATGGGTGGTCTGGTGCTCGGCATCCTGCTGTCACGGCCGCTGTCCAGCCTGATCGCCGATCATTGGGGCTGGCGGGCCGTCTATTTTACCGCCGCTGGCTTCATGGTATTGATGGGCGGCCTGCTGGCCCTGACACTGCCGTCGCACCAGCCGGCGCACAAAACAACCTATATTCGTCTGATCCATTCGCTGAGCGTGCTGTGGCGCGCCCATCCGGGCTTACGTCTGCGCACCCTGTTCCAGGCCTGCATGTTCTGCGCCTTTTCCCTGTTCTGGACCGTGGCCCCGCTCGAACTGGCCCGACGCTTTCACCTGACGCAAAGCCAGATCGCCATCTTCGCGCTCGTCGGCGCCACGGGAGCCCTGGCCGCACCTTTAAGCGGTCACCTGGCAGATGCCGGGCATACGGTGAAGGCGACCTTCGCGGCGCTCGCGGTGGGTTCCGCCGCCATGCTGGTCACGCTCCTGCCATCGATGCGTGGCGTCATTGTACTGGCGCTTCTCGGCGTGGTGCTCGATTTCTGCGTCCAGATGAACATGGTGCAGGGCCAGCGCGCCATCTATGCCCTCGACCCCCTGAGCCGTGGCCGCCTGAATGGCATCTATATGGCCGGTATCTTTGCCGGCGGCGCCATCGGATCGGCGGTCGCCAGTTCGCTATACACCAGCGGAGGCTGGGAATATGTGGCACTGACCGGCGGCCTTGCACCCTTGCTGGCCCTGGGCGTTTTCGTGCTGAATTACAGGAAGGCCTAAACCACCTCATCCGGCGCAAGGGCGCAAGGATGCGCGCCATCGCTCATCTCGATCTGAATGGTGGCATGGATAATGCCGTGATGATGGGCCAGTTCCTCAGACAGGTCGTGCAGGAAGGCATCCCCCGGATGACCGCCGGGCATGGTCAGGTGGGCCGTCAGCGCCACCTCTGTCGTGCTCATGCCCCAGATATGCAGGTCGTGGACGTCGGTCACGCCCGGCTGTCCCGCCAGGAACGCTTTGACCTTGCCGAAATCGATATGCGGCGGCACGCCCTGCAATGACAAGCGTACGCTATCACGCAACAGGCCCCAGGTGCCCCAGACGATAACCACAGAGACTGCAATGCTGAGCAACGGATCAAGCCATCCCCAGCCCGTGAGCAGCATGGCGAGCCCGGCGATCACCACGGCCGCCGAGACCACCGCATCGGCGGCCAGATGTGCGAAGGCGGCCTTGATGTTGAGATCGCTTTGCCCCTGCGCGAACAGCCAGGCGGTAAAGCCATTGACCAGGATGCCAGCGCCGGCAACCCACATCACCAGATCGCCCTGCACCGCCTCATGCGACGAAAAGCGCTGCACGGCTTCCCAGACGATGCCGCCGACCGCCACCATCAGCAGGATGGCGTTAAACAGGGCCGCCATGATCGAGGCGCCGCGAAAGCCGTAAGTGAATCCGGCCACCGGTTTCTTCTTCGCCAGCCACCAGGCGGCCCATGACAGGACGAGCGAAATGACATCACTGAAATTGTGCCCCGCATCGGCCAGCAGGGCCAGCGAATTAGCCTTCAGGCCATAGATGATCTCGGCCAGGATAAAGGCAGCATTGAGCGCCGCCGCCCACAGGAAGCGCGTACCGAAATCGGTCGGGGTGTGAGAATGACCATGCCCTCCCTGAGAGTGACCATGTGAATGACCGTGGTCATGGGAATGCGCGTGATGATCGTGGGCCATAACAGGTCTCGGCAAGGATTGAAAAGCCAGCTTAGGCGCCCCGAATGACCAAGACCAGTAGGGTTCGAAAATAAATATCGAAATCAACGCCTTAGGATATTATAACATCACATTTGACTGACTTTTCCGGCTATGCGATGTCTGCGGACATAAACAGGGAAACCGTCATGCTTCACACCACGCGCCGCGCCGTCTTTCTGACCCTTGTCCTGCTGGCGACCATGCCCGCCCTGCCCGCCCTGGCGAAGGAAACGACTCAAAAATGGATTCCCACCTGGTATGCCGCGCCGGAACCTTCCGGAACGCCGGATGCCAGAATCAGCGACAAGACCCTGCGGCAGATCGTGCGCGTCAGTGCTGGCGGCACATCGGTACGCCTGCGCCTGTCCAATGCCTATGGTACCGCGCCACTCAAGCTTGAAGACATCCGTGTGGCCAAGCGGATTAGCGGCAGCCGGATCGATCCGGCCAGCGACACCGCCGTCACCTTCAATGGCCGCCCTGCCGTCACTATCGCGCCCGGCGCCTATGTACTCAGCGATCCGTTGGCAATGGAAGTTCCCGCCGATGCCGATCTGGCGATCAGTCTCTATGCGCCCGCAGAAACGCCGCTGGCGACCGTCCATGATATCCAGCGTGGCGCACTTTATGTGACGGATGGCCGCGCCAGCAGCGCCGCTGAGATGCCGGAGACCAAGACCGATTTCGGTATCGGTGGCGCCTTCCCGTGGCTGGTCGAGATCGAGGTCTCCGGCTCGCCCGCAAAATCCACACTGATCACTTTCGGTGACTCGATCACCGACGGTTATGGCATTACCCCCGACCAGGGCCGCACCTGGCCGGAACTGCTAAGTCGCCGCCTGCATGAAGCCGGCATCAAACTCAGCGTTGCCAATGCCGGCCTGAGCGGCAATCGCCTGCTCCACCACGGCACGTGGGCGCGTTTCGGCGATGGCGGCCTGTCGCGCTTCGACCGCGATGTGCTGGCCCAGCCGAATGTATCCGGCGTCATCGTGCTGATCGGGATCAATGACCTAGGCCACGCCCAAGGACCCGGTTCGGACGGTTTCGTTTCCGCCGAGGACCTGATCGATGGCCTGAGCCAGACCGCGGCACGCGCCCACGAACGCGGCCTGAAAATCTACGCCGCGACCCTGACACCCTTTATCGGCACGGTGTTCGAGGGCTATTATTCCGACGAAAAGGAAAGCCGCCGCCAGGCGATCAACACCTGGATCAGGCATCAGACCGTCTTCGACGGTATTATTGATTTCGACGAGGCGGTTGAAGATCCAAGTGCGCCGGGCCATCTACGGACGGCATATGATGTCGGCGACCATCTCCACCCCAATGATGCCGGGGCGGCGGCCATGGCGGCCGCCATTCCGCTGGGCCTGTTCGACAAGAGATAGATATGACCGCCTGGAAAGACCGCCGCCTGCTGGATCTGCTTGAGATCGAACTGCCGATCATTCAGGCGCCCATGGCCGGTGCCAACGGGGTCGAAATGGTGGTTGCTGTCAGTCAGGCCGGCGGGCTGGGCTCCCTGCCCTGCGCACAAATGTCACCGGCGCAGGTGCTTGAGGCTGTGCAGAAAATCCAGGCGCAGATGGCCGCGCCATTCAATCTGAATTTCTTTTGTCATTCACCACCAGACCTCGACAGTCCGGCCGTTCAGGCACAGCTGGCTAGATGGCGGCAGCACCTGACACCGCTCTACGAAGAAGCGGGACTTGGTGCCGATACGCCATTTCCGCTTTCCAGCCGCGCCCCGTTTGACGATGCCTATTGCCGCATCGTCGAGGAGATAAAACCTGCTGTCGTCAGCTTTCACTTCGGCCTGCCCGCGCCGGACCTGCTTTCGCGCGTGAAAGCCACCGGCGCCAAAATCCTGTCCTCCGCCACCACCGTTGCCGAAGCGCGCTGGCTGGAAGCGTACGGCGTGGACGCGGTCATCGCCACGGGCGCAGAAGCCGGCGGCCACCGCGCGTCCTTCCTGCAAATGGACATGTCGCGTCAGGTCGGCACCTTCGCCCTGCTGCCTCAGATCGTTGATGCGGTATCCCTGCCGGTCATCGCCGCCGGCGGCATAGCCGATGGCCGGGGCGTGGCCGCGGCGCTTGTGCTCGGCGCCTCGGCAGTCGAGGTCGGCACTGCCTATCTGCTGACCAGCGAAGCCACCATCAGCGATGCCCACCGGACAGCACTTCTGGCCGTCACGGACGACGGCACGCAGATCACCAATGTTTTCACCGGACGCCCCGCGCGTGGCCTCATCAATCGCGCCATGCATGATCTCGGTCCATTGTCGCCACTGGTACCCGATTTCCCGCTGGCTGGCGGCGCCCTTGTGCCCCTGAAAAACAGTGCGGCGCTTAATGGCGCGGCGGAATTCAGTAATCTATGGGCCGGACAGGCGGCGCCCCTGGCACGTCCCACGGATGCCGCTTCCCTGACGAGAACCCTGGCGGCAGCGGCACTGACCAGACTGACCTAAATCAGTCGCCGGCGCTCCTCCTCCGCCAGTTGCCGCATCGTCTCGATGCGTTCCGCCTCGAACAGCCGGCTTTCCAGATGGCCTTCCGGCGACAGACCGGATGAGGGACCGCAGGTTGGAGGACCGGAACCATCGGGCGGCGCGTCGCCCCCCGTCAGATCGGCCATCAGGGCCGGCGGCAGGTGTTCCCTGAGCCAGCCATCGAAGATTTCCATCAGGCCGGCGGCCAGGCCAATCGAGACCAGGCTGCAGACCAGTCCGATCCCGGGCCCGACCATCGACTGCCAGGTACCGGACGACCGCGTCAACCACCACCACCCGAGGCTTCCGCCGATCGCGCTCACAACCATCAGCCCCAGGCCAAGATGGCGTAAAAGGCTTTTGCGGAGCCGAATGGCAGGACCAAGGCTGAAATAGAAGGCCTGATAAAGCGTCTGGCTCTCAGCCGCCTCGGCGACATAGACCATCAGGTAACGGCTGATACGCTGATATTCGCAGTTCCCGGCCCAAACCGCCGTCAACAGGCGTGCTGCGCGACCAAGGAAGGCCTTCTGCTCTGCCGCCGTCGCCAGCCGGCGTTCATCGATCCGCACCTCGTCGGCGCACAGGCCGGCATGAAGCGTCACTTCATAGATGAGCCCCTGCATATAGGCCCTCTGGCCAACCAGATCGGCATCGATCTGACGGACGTTGCGACGTGATACCGAAGCGATACCCGCTGTCCACTTCTCATGATCGGCAAGGGCTCCCCCCTTGTGCATGGCCGAACAAACCCAGCCAATGATCAAGCCTATGACGGGCAAGCAACAGGCCGCAAGATAAAGAAGGTGTTTCCCCTCGGCTGCGGCGGACAGGGCCAGCAGGACAACTTGTCCTCCGCCGGCCAGTAATCCGCCCGCAAAGGAGAAAAGCGGCAAACCCATGGCGAACCGGATTCCACGCCGATGCGCCTGCCGCTTCAGCCGCCAGAATTCATCCTGATTCAGCCGGAAAGCTACCAGGCCGCCTTCGATTATCTGGCGCATGGCTGCGCCACATACCGGATCAGCGGGATGACCGGCGAATTTATGCTCAATATGCGCCTTGTCGTGAAACAGCTTGTCACAGCCCCCGGCCCTTCTGGACAGGAAGTCATGTATGGGTTCTTCGTGGCTGCGGCTGACACGCGCTTCAATATCCGCGCGCCCCTCCTCAGTCATCAGATAACGATGAAAGGCGGGATACGAGGTCTGGGGGCAGACAGAAGGCTTGAGACCGTAATAAATACGGGACTTTTCCACGACGGACGATGTGAGGATATCCACCTGCTCGGCGGTAAACAGGATGCCCCGCTGAGAATTCAGCCAGTAGCGTCCAAATATGTCATCTCGGTCAGGCATATCATGTCCTCCGGGAAGCGCGGCTTTCGACCACGCGCCAGAGGAATCTGTCGCGGGGTCAGCCTATCTGATTATCGATTTCGGTTTCGGAACACGTCATCGGGCTAACAAGGTCTTTCGGGGTGCGGGGCCAGTTTGCTGCCGGCGTTCGCCATTCGGGCGAAGGTCGAACCGTCACTACAACGGGCTGCCAACACGAAGGGTTAAGGGGTTGATGTCGGTATAATTGGTATTAGAAAAAAGAATAACGCTGCGGGCTTTGACCTCCGCCAAACTTCTTAACCATAATATCATAGCATCGTTATCTCACAAGTCAGCCTTGCTAATGCGATTGGTTGGCATGGCTAATGTTAAGGCTAACATGGGACAAAACAGCCCATTATTGGCCAAATTTGCTCAAAACGACGTGATTTTGGCGTGAAACTGCAATTTGCGATTCGTAGGCCTTACCCCGTGCCCAGATATGCGCGGGCCTAGACGCTTTGTACCGCAAAGTCTTTTGTGATCACGGAATTGGTTCCAAGTCCAATATGAAACCAATACAAAGCACCCTGTCCGGAAGCATCGTGATCGCTGCGATTTCGGTGCTGCCCGGAGGTCACAAAAAAGTGTATCTTCTCCATGGAATAACCAGGAAGCGTGTTTCTTACCAAATCAGAAACAGCTATCAGAAAAGGCCAGTCATCACGCCGCCATGCGGTGCCAGACCTCGTTGTCGACCTTGCGCGAATCCAGTTGGCCGACCTGCTGTTGCTGGTACATCAGTTCCATGGCCATTTCGTTCAGTGACTTGAAACTGGCATCGACGCTTTCAGAGGCGCCGCCATTGGAGGTCACGAAGAACTGGGCGGCATTGACGCGCGGCATCTTCAGGTGGATGAGGTAGGCAAGCCTGCGAGCGCGTTCCGGATTGTTACGGTGCGCCTGAACATCTTCCGCGAACATTTCCTTACCCAGTTGCGCAATATAGTCCGTGCTGAGCGCGGAAAAGCGTTCGGCGTCCAGCGGCTGCATCATGCGCGTGGCGTCGACGTCGAGGATAAGATCGTTCAACAGAAAATACAAAACGCTACCTTTTACTGAGTTGTGGTCGGAGGCCACACTAGCGCAGAGGTTTTGTTATTCCGTTGAAAGACAAGGTAAATTACTGATTCATCATATCTCGACCTTTTCGGTGAGGAAGTGACGGCCCTCCGCATCTTCGATCTCAACCACCCAGATATCCGGATCATACTTGGCCTGGCGGGCGATCCAGGCATCGAGATCGGCCTCGTCCTTCGTCTCGACCGGCTGCATCCACAGCGTTTCCTCGCCCTTCTGCGCTTCACGCAACACATATGTATCTCGCGTCCGCAGGTTCAGCACCTTCACCAGCACGGCGCCAAACGATTTGTCCCCCCGCCTGGCGATATAGGCGAAGCTGCCCGCCTGCTCGACCCGCCGCAGCAGCGCGCTCACCCAGATATCCGACGAAAGTAACATTTGACTAACCTTGATTGGAAACGCTGTCTAAAGCGCATTGCTCTATAAGGGATGAAAAGACATTCCTTACTGACCGTGTAAAGCCGTTTTATGAACCTCCATTCGCTTGCCAAAAAGCTCGTCCTGATGGCCGCCGCCACAAGTGCCTGCATCTCTGCGCCCCTGGTGGCCCAGACGGCGGACGACTATACCCTGCCGGTCGTAAAGCGTTATTTCATGGTCCAGGCCGATGCCCGCTGCCACCTGCTCGATGCCCCGACCAGCCAGGCGCTCAAGGCCGGTTACCTGCAGGCGCGCAACGATGCCCTGCGCGCCGGCCTCACCATGGCCTATCTGGCGCCCTGGCTGGAAAAAGCAAAGACCGCCGCGGATCAGTCCGATTGTGCCGCGCCCTCGTTGATGGCTGAGGTCAACACCGCCGAGGGCGGCTTCCGACGTTTTATGGCCGTGCCGCATCTCGAACTGACGTCAGGCCGCACGGAATGGCGGGCCAACCGCGCCTATGGCGACGATCAGGTCTGGCGCCTGGTGCAATATCAAAATACCGATCAGGCCGACATGGCCTTCGGTCTCTATGGCGGCCTGCACCAGAATAGCTTTAGCCTGATGGCGCATTTCAAGGATGGCTCGCGGCCCTATAGCGCCCGCCTGCTGGTGCGAAATACCGACATAGTCGCCACCGGCACGATTAACCGCGCGCCTTACGGTCTCAGCGACAGCCTGCCGGTCGGTTTTTCTGATTACAGTTCGCTGAGCTTCATGACGAGCGGCAAAAGCGATGTCATGGCCGAGCTGCGTCCCGGTGTCAGAACCAACCTCGCCGGCTTTGCTCTGACCGGCGCCTACGTCGGCACACAGGGCCCCGAAGCCGCCCAGCGGTTCGATTTTCCCAGCCGCGCCTGGCTGGCCATTGCGAAACTCGATCCGCGTGAGGATATCGTGATCGAATTCAGCACCGAAGACGGCCCGCGCTATGCCCGCTTCGAAGTTGGTGATTTCGTCACCGGCCTGAGCTATGTCGCCCTGCCGGCACCCTATACGCACAATCAGATCAACACACGCACCTGATTTCGGGCTTGACTCACTCATAGCTGAATAGCTATACGTCAATTCATAGCCATTGAGGTATGAGTTGACACCATCGCCTGACATCCTGTTCCGCACCCTCGCCGACCCGACGCGCCGGGCGATCTTCGAGCGCCTGTGCCGCGATGGCGAGACAACGGTCGGCGGCCTGACCGAACAGGCGGGCGTGTCGCAACCGGTCGTTTCCAAGCATCTGGCCCTGCTGAAAGAAGCCGGCCTGGTGCGCGGCCGCATTGATGGCCGCCAGACCCATTACAGCGCACAACTGGCCGCGCTTTCCCCGCTGATAGACTGGACAAGCCAGATGGCCGGCTTCTGGGAAAGCCGCTTCGACGATCTTGAAAACCTGCTGAACAGGATGGACCAATGAACATCAACCACTGGATACGCCAAAGCCACCGCTGGGTATCGATCATCTTTGCCCTGCTGGTTGCCGGCAACTTCGTCGCCATGGGCCTGAAGCATCCGATGACCTGGCTGACCTATGCGCCGCTGCCACCCTTGTTCTACCTGCTGTTCACCGGGCTCTACATGTTCGCCCTGCCCTATCTGCGACCGCGCGCGCCGAAAAGCGCTATTGCCGGGAACTGATCATGTCAGACGAACCACGCCTGCTGTCCGGCGGCAATCCACAGATCGCCAAGGGTTACGGCAATGAACCCGTGCAGGCCTATATTGCCGCCATGCCGGGCTGGAAAAGCGCGGTCGGCGCACGGCTGGACGCATTGATCGAGCGCACGATTCCCGATGTCCGCAAGGCCGTCAAATGGAACTCGCCCTTCTATGGCATGGAGGATAATATCTGGTTCCTCGGCGTTCATTGCTACACGAAATACATCAAAATCGCCTTCTTCCGCGGCGCCGAATTGCAACCGCTCCCGCCGGGCAAGTCGAAGCAGAAGGACGTGCGCTATCTCGATATCCACGAACATGACACGATCGACGAGACGCGGCTGGCCGACTGGATCCGCCAGGCCAGCGAATTGCCCGGCGTGCGCATGTAGAAAGACAGCCCGATGAAAAAGCCTCTCAAATCCACAGCCGGCATTCCCGCCTCACAGCTGATCGACGAAGCCATCCAGGAATATGCCGACTGGCGCGGCGATATGCTCGCTCGCCTGCGCGCCCTGATCAAGGAAGCCGATCCGGAGATCGTCGAGGAATGGAAGTGGAATATTCCCGTCTGGTCGCATGACGGCATCATCTGCACCGGCGAGACCTACAAGGCCGCCGTCAAGACGACCTTCGCCAAAGGCGCTTCCGTGGCCGATCCCGCGGGCCTGTTCAATTCCAGCCTGGAAGGCGCCACCCGCCGCGCCATCGATTTCCGCGAAGGCGAAACCATCAATGCAGAGGCCTTCAAGGCGCTGATCCGTGCGGCCGTAGCGGTGAACACGGCTGACAAGGCCAAATCCCAGAGCAAACCAAAGAAGGCAAAGCCATGACCGCTGTCGAAACCCGTTCCGTCGTCGTCGAGCGCGACTTCCCGCATCCGCCAGAAAAGCTGTGGCGCGCCCTGACCCAGCCGCACCTCATGGAAGAATGGCTGATGAAGAATGACTTCCAGCCAGCCGTTGGCCACAGGTTCAACCTGCGCGGCGACTGGGGCGGCGTGCTGGACTGTGAAGTCCTTACCCTCGAACCCGGCAAAACGCTCGCTTACAGTTGGGACTTTGCCAATGAAAACGCCGCCTATGATTTGCGCAGCGTGGTGACCTTTACCCTGACACCGACCGATACCGGCACGCATCTATGCGTCGAACAGGCCGGTTTCCGTCCAGACCAGAAGCAGGCCTTTGGCGGCGCGCTGCATGGCTGGCAGGGTTTCCTTGGCAAACTGGAAACGGTTGTCGCCGCGCTCTAGCTTTTCGGCGGACGGATCACGAAATCACTGAACCGACTTAAGCTGTCCGGCGTATGGCTGATATCATCCAGCGGATTATGCATGGCGCTCTGGGCCGCCCGAGCAAAGGCCTCCAGTGACTGAACCACGCCTTGCGGTTCTGCCTGAGAGGCGCCGGGCCCGATATTGCCAGGCCCGATATTGACAGGCATCGGCATGGGCAATTCCGGCTGTTCGTCCGTCTGCACCACCGGCAGGGACACCGTCACGGTCGTGCCTTCGCCAAGACGGCTCGTCAGGGTCATGGTGCCGCCCAGCAGATGCGCCATGGCCTTGACGATCGACAGGCCCAGCCCCGTACCCATGGCGCGCTGCTCCGCAGGCCCGGACTGTTCATAAGGCTGGCCGATACGGTTCAGGTCCTCGGCCGAAATACCGATACCGGTATCGGTGATGACGATATCGACCACATTTTCCCGCTGGCTGAGGGTCAGCCGCACATCCCCGCCCTGAGGCGTGAACTTCACCGCGTTCGACAGCAGGTTCAGGCAAATCTGCTTGATGGCGCGCTTGTCGGCGATTACCATCAGGGACATTTCCGGCATCTGGCTGATGATGTCGATGGCTTTTTCATGCGCCTGCCCGCGAATAAGCCGCAGGGCCGCCGAAACCGGTTCGCGCATGTCGAAACTTTCCAGCGTCAGTTCGTATTTCTGTGCCTCGATCTTCGACATATCAAGCACATCGTTGATCATATCGAGCACATGCTGGCCGGATTCCCAGATCAACTGCGCATATTCGGCATATTTCGGCGGCAGTTCACCGAACATCTTCAGGCGCATGATATCCGAAAAACCGATGACGGCATTCAACGGCGTGCGCAACTCATGGCTCATGCTGGCGAGGAACTGCGTCTTGCCCTGGTTCAGGCTCTCGGCTTCGATCCGCGCCGCCTCCAGCGAGGCTTCGTGGGCATGCGACAGCGAAGCGTCATGCATGACACCGTAGAGCCGGCCGTCATTGCCCTTACGCAGGGACAGCAGCACATAATGATCCATGGCGGCGTGCGGCGTAAAACCGATGTCGGCGCGGCCCTCAATGACCGCAGTCTCGATCGCCGCCTTGACCACCATCCGGTCCGGTACATGGGCTGAGGCCGGCAGGCCCAGTTGCAGAAGTGCCTTGAGATCTAGCCCGGCCGGTGCCTCTCCATAGGCCGCCACCACCCGGCCGTCGCCATCCAGGCAGATCAGCAGGCCCGGCTGTTCGGTCAATATTTTCAGCAGGCGATCGCGTGTGTCTTCGGCCTCATTGGCGCGTTCGGAACGCATGCGCAAGGCCGGCAGAACCGCCAGCCCCAGTCCGGCGACGATCGAGACATTGGCTATGACCGACAGCCAGAAGCTTTCCTGCTCATCGGGCAGCTTTATGCCGTGCCATACGCTGATCATGATGGCGAACAGCGTCACGCCAAAGGCCAGAGACGCCCCCAGGGTGATCAGGGTGCGCTGGTTAAGTACCACAGCCGCCAGCAGCGGAAGGGTACACCATACGGCAAGAGGGCCGGATATGCCGCCGGTGAAGGCCACGGCCAGCAGGGCGCCAACGGCCCATACCCACATCAGAGCCTGGCGCATGAACTGGCTGTCACGGCTGAGCAGGATGACACAGGAAGCACCGGGCACGGTGATCGCCACCAGCGCCGCGATAACCAGCGGTGACGCCGGCAACAGCAGCAGCCCCATCAGTCCGAACAGCACATACCCCGCCCAGCACAGATGCCAGACCACGACGCTTAAACGCAGCCCGGGCAGGCCTTCGGCGGCATTGGGGGCTTCATCCTGGAAGTAGGCTTTAAGCGACACGCCTGCGGATTTCCTTAACATACGACATGAAGGGGGAGGCAAAACATCCCGCCTGTATAATAAGCATCTGAATTTTAGCCAGAAATGTGACATTGCCCACGAATATCCCTCAAAGCGGGAGATTCCGGGTCCGTCATATTACAAAACCGGGTCTTTTTGACCATGCCACAGACCGGGGTAACCGATGTTTAATACCCCCTCCCTAAATTGAGATTTATACCGCGCGTCCTGACCACCGTGCGACTTTCAGGTGCAGCATGTCTTTCCCGCAGCCGGCCGAAATGCCCAACTGGCCCCTGGAGGCCGCCCGCGAGGCTGCCGCTGATGAGGCCGCGAAGGAGTCCGCGAAGCGTGCCTTCCTGCGCATGGTCAGTCACGAACTGCGAACCCCGCTCAACAGCATAATCGGTTTTTCCGACATCCTGAACCAGGAGCTTTACGGCCCCCTCGGCTCGCCGCATTATGTCGAATATGCCGGCATTATCCGCGACAGCGGCAAGAAACTGCTGACTCTCTTCAATAATGTGCTCGACATTGTGCGCCTCGAAGGTGGCGGCGGCCTGAACCCGATGAACGAGCCCGTACTGCCTGTCATTGAGGAGGCGATCGCCAAACTGCAGCCCCAGGCCAGGGCGGCCGGCGTGACTCTGTATAACCGCATAACCGACGAGGACCTGCACGCCTGGCTTGATCCGCGCGGGCTGGCCGCCTGCCTTGACCATCTGCTGCGTAATGCCATCGATTTCACTGCTGCCGGCGAACGCGTCGAGATCAATGCCAGACACGCTGACAGCCATATAGTTCTCACCGTCTTCAATCGCGGCAACGCACCCGATCAGAGTGAGGTCGAGCGTTTGATGAAGCCCTTCGAGCAGGGAGAAAACGCCGAAAACCGCCGCCATGAAGGCGCCGGCCTGGGCTGGGCAGTGGTCAGGCTCAACGCTGAAGCCATGGGCGGCACTTTTGGCGTCGTGTCACGCAAGGGCGAAGCGCTGAAGGCGGTCGTCCGGCTGAAAAAGGCCTGAGCGGCCTTACATGCGGCTTTTATAAATCCTGAATTGCAGGCCGGAAGGCGTCATGTCGCGGTGGAAGACGATGTTTTCGTCCTCGGCAACACTGCCGAGATCGACATCCCGATCGGGCAGGATAAAGACGAAATGCTGGTTGACCTGCACCGCCACCTGAAAACCACGCGGCACCAGTTCCCGCGCCATGCTTTTGATTTCATTGTAGAACAGCGGCGTTTTCCAGGCATCGGGAAAGGCCGGATCAGCCTTGATCAGCAGATGCCTGGTTTCGCGCGTCAGGATGACCATCAGGTGGCTTTCCGCCGGAAACCACTGCGGTCCCAGAGCTTTCCACCACCGCCAGGCACAGTAAAAGGACGCGCATTCGTCCGGGCGGGCCGCATAGATGGCACAGCCCTCACCGGCCACGCAATGCGCACACCACTGGCCGGGCGGCTTTTGCAGCGCCGAAATGCCCTGCACCTTGCAGCAGAGGGTACAGCTTCCACATGAACGTTCGGGAATAATGGGCGGGCCCTTTCAGAGGTAACAAACTGCTTGGCCAGCAATCTGCCATAGAGGATTGCATTTGCAATCCCGGCGTATCTATCGCCGCGCATCGATCTGGACCGAAGGTTACAGACTGGCTCGCCCAACTACCCATAACTGTCAGGTGATGTCAGCGCCTGTCCGATTGCAGGAGGACTTTCTCCCGCCACGGTTGCGCCCGCACAAAACAATGTTATCTTCATCCGCCGTGATGAGCAGGGCATTCGGGAGAGCAGATATGCAGACGCGTGATCGTGATTTGGGCATGGGTAGTGACATTACACGCCGGGATTTCCTCGATGGCGTGGCATATGTGGCCGGGGCCGCCGCCATTGCCGGCGTTGCAGGCGCAACGGCGGCTTCGGCTGAAGAAACCGGACCTGATTACCCACCGATACGGCAAGGTATGCGCGGCTTTACAGACGAAGCGATGACTGTCGGACACGCGGTCCGCGACGGCACGGTTTCCGGCGAAGCGGCTGATACGGGGGAGGTTTACGACCTTATCGTCGTGGGGGCCGGCATGGCGGGCCTGTCTGCCGCCTATTTCTATCACAAGCAGTACCCTGACGCGAAAGTCCTCATCCTGGAAGGCTGCGATGACTTCGGCGGCCATGCGCGTCGTGTCGAATTCGATGTCGATGGCCACCAGCTTATAACCAATGGCGGCACCGTGGGCCTGTGGTACCCCGGTACATTCTCGCCGGAAGCAGCGACCCTGCTCAGGGACATAGGAGTCGACCGCGAACGGTACTACAGACAGGCTGACGCGGACGTAAATCCGCTCAACGCGCTTGGGCTGAAACAGGCGCGTTTCTTCAGCCGTGAGGCCTATAAACGCGATGTCCTGGTGACGGACTGGATCAGTTGGGACGACCCGAAAGCCCTGCAGGCGGCGCTCGATCGGTCACCGCTGAACAAGGAGACCAAGGCAGGTTTTCTCCAATACTATACGGGCAAGACGGATTACATGCCTGGTGTTGCCGTGGAAGAAAAGGTTCGACGCCTGCGGTCAATGACTTATTTCGATTACCTGACCAAGGTCGCCGGACTTCCCCGCGCCGTCGTTGACACCGTGCAGGCTCAGGAAGGACCGGACAACAGCAACCAGGGCGCCGGCCCCGACACCTATAGCGCCTGGTTCGCCTATCGCCGCGGACTGGATGGTTTTGCCGGCATGGGCCTGCCCCAGGCCGGAAAGCCGCGAACGGACCTGACACAGGATGCCGGCCAGCATATCTTCTTTCCGGACGGCAATGGCGGCGTGGCGCGTTTGCTGGTGCGGTGGCTGATCCCCGACGCCCTGCCAGGCAGCACGATGGAGGATTCCATCCCCCTCCATGTCAAATACGACAGGCTGGATGTACCGGCGAACACCACACGTATCCGCCTGTCGAGCATGGTCACGGGCGTGAAGCATATGGGCGACCTGGCGACGGCGCGCGAAGTCGAAACCACCTATGTGCGTGCCGGGAAAGCGTACCGTGTCCGCGGCAAGGCCTGCGTGCTGGCCTGTTTCAACGCCATCATCCCCTATCTTGTTCCGGACCTGCCGGAAGCGCAGAAGGCGGCGCTGCACATGGCCGTACGCAAGCCGCTCGTCTATAGCCGGGTCGCCATTCGTAACTGGAAAGCTTTCCAGAAGCTGGGCGTATGGCGCATCTCATGTCCGGAAATGGATTATCACACCGTAAGCCTTGAAGCGCGGCCCTGCTTCGGCTGGTTTCCTTCGGCCTGGGGATCGGTCTATCCAGGCCCGCAGACCCCTGATGATCCGATCATCGTCAACATGGAACTGTCCGCCAGCGTCGTGGAAATGCATGGTTCCGGTCTGCCGCCACGCGAGCAATGGAAAGCCGCGCGCGCCAAGCTGCAGGCCATCAGCTTCGAGACCATGGAGCACAATATCCGTTCGCAGCTCAACCGCGTGCTGGGACCGGGCGGCTTCGATGCCAAACGCGATATTGTCGGCATTACCATCTCCCGGTGGGGGCATGGCTATGCCACCGGCTCGAACGAATTATACGATCCCGACTGGTCGCACCGGACCGATGCACCATGGGTGGTCGGACGCCAGCGCTTCGGGCGCATCGCCATTTCAAATTCCGACGCCGCCGCGACCTCACTGACCAACGCCGCTTTCGCGCAGAGCCATCGAGCCGTCAATGAGATCACCAACGATATCATCCGGCCGACCTACGACTTCCACTTCTCGGAGCGGGATACGATGGGCATCAACGGCACCTATCCGGATATTATCTAGGCCTTCAGGCGTCAAAGCTCTGGTGCGGCCGAGGTATCGCGATTGACGCGCCGCCTGAGCAGGTGCGTATATCGGTGCTTGAACCCCGCCTTGTAAATCGACATATAGGCGCCAGTCCCACCACGAGCGCCCGCATGTCCGAATTCCAAAACCGCCTGAATGATCTGCTTGACGAGTTCGAGCTGTTTGATGACTGGGAAGAGCGCTACCGCTACATCATCGATCTCGGCAAGGATCTGGCGCCGCTGGCACCGGAAGAAAAAAATGCCGAGACCAAGGTTCTGGGCTGCGCCTCGCAGGTCTGGCTGGTCATGGACGACGCGCCGGAAGGCATTTTGCGCTTTCGCGGCGAGTCCGACGCCTTTATCGTCAAGGGCCTGATCGCGGTATTGATCCGCCTGCTCGATGGCCTGCCCTACAGTGAAATCCAGGAATTCTCGATCCGCGACACCCTGGCACAGCTGGGCCTCAACGAAGCCCTTTCGTCGCAGCGCACCAATGGCCTGATGTCGATGGTGGAACGCCTGAAGAAGGCGACAGCCTAAACTGTCGCCTTTGATCTATGCCACCATTTCCATCAGGTTCGTGCCAAGCAGCTTGACATCGAACGGGTCCGGCGCGCTTTTCAGGCAGGCTTCCAAATGCTCTAGGCGGGCATCGAACGACCGGTCATCGCGCAAGTCCTCTACGAGACGGCAGGCATAGCCGGCTGTTGTACGGTCACGGCCGAAAGCCGCGCCGATCCGTGCCAACGGCCATTCAAAGCTGACATAGGCGAGATACATCGCCACCTGACGCGCCCGCGCCGCACGCGCCTGGCCGCGCGTCGCGCTGCGGATCTGCGCCGCCGGCACCCCTGTCGCCAGCGCCACCAGGTCCATCACAAAGAGCGCCCGGGCCACATCGCGTCGCAGGCTGTCACCCCGTCCCCGGATATCACGCGTAAAAATGTCTGCTGTACTCTGTGCTTTTATCATCTTAACTCCCATCACCTACGAACCGTGTCGAACCCACGGTCAAATCATAGACGCGCCCCACAGGAAGAGGATAACTTTCCTATCTAAAAATGTGAATAGGTATAATTTCCTTTATTACACACTTTATTGTCGTTATTTTTATTAAAAGTTATTCCAGATTGCAATCAGTCAAACCCCTCGCCGCATGTGCATAGACGCACACCCAGGCCAGGGATAAATGAATGACACATCTGCCCCAGTAAGGGTCCGACCGCAGGCTATGCTTTCAGGAAGCGGACCTTATACCCGATTGCACGAGGTCGACCTTGCCGATCAGAGCATCATGGCCAAGGATCATATCGACATTGACACCATCAGAGGCCAGCGGCAGACGCAGCCAGAACAGGCTGAGGCCCTTGGCGCCACGCCAGGCCATGGAATGCAGGCCGACATTGGGCTTGCCGGTCTCGACGACGAATGTCAGATGCTCGGCCCAGTATTGCGCTTCCGGCTCGGTATAGATGCTGTCGAGCCGCTTTCCCGTGATCTCTTCGCCATATGCGGCGAAAAGCTCGGTGCCGGCCAGTCGCTGGCGAAAGACTTCGGGATTATTGTCGGGATTGGGGGCCAGCACATCGATCAGGCTGATGGTCGGCAGACGGCGCTTTATCGCCACCGGGTCCAGGTCTTGCCGCGAAGGCAGCCTGCCGCGCCGGCGCAAACTCTTCCAGTAACGAAAGATGTCCTCATGCGAGCGCAGGGCCGCTAACATATCGGAAGCCAAACCAGTCATCAGTAAAAGTTCGTCTGCCCCTTCGCTAATGCATTTTCCACTGGATACTCCAAGGATAACGCTTTCGCATATACACCCACAAATTAGAACAAGACGCGAACACTTGAAATCAAGTCTGTATAGAACAGTCCGTACCCGCGAATCACCCAAATTCACCTTCTCTTAACTGGTGAATCCTTGGCAAGCAAAAAAGGGTTAACGCAGACTTTATCCAGAACCCGCTAATCCGCTGATTCATGGGGATTAATAAGCTGCGGCTACTGTATACGCCTGTGCGGAACGGCTTGTCACTGCGTCAAGACAATCCGATTGAGTCATATTGGTCACAAAAAACTATTGCCGGTCTTCTGTATAAAAAAGCGATCCTAATAATCATGCACAAATAAAAAAGCCCCGGCCAATGCAGCCGAGGCTTTTTGAATTGCAGTCCGAAAAGGTTTCAGGCCTTGGCGGTGCGGCTTTTGCGGGTAACCTGACGGCCACCCTGACCGAGGCCCATTTGCTTGGCCAGGTCCGAACGGGCCTTGGCGTAATTCGGAGCAACCATCGGGTAATCCTTCGGCAGGTTCCACTTAGCGCGATAGTCTTCCGGGCTCATGCCGTATTTAGTGCGCAGGTGACGCTTCAGCGACTTGAACTTGCGGCCATCTTCCAGGCAGACAATAAAATCGGAAGAAATCGACTTCTTGACCGAAACAGCCGGCTCCTTGGGCGCTTCGACCTTGGTCTCTTCACCGGAAGAAATAGAGTTGAGCGCGGCGTAAACGCTTTGGATCAGCGAAGGCAGTTCGCTGGCGGGTACGGAATTATTACCGACAAAGGCAGAAACGATATCTGCCGTCATGTCTAAGGTGTCCGTCTTGCTTTCCATTATATTGTCCTTTGCGCTTTGTGAGCTTTACCTAGGCCACCACTGTGCAATATTCAAGCCTTGTTATCAAAAAAAACGTAACTGTTGCAGATCAAGGCAATGGATTACTTTATATATGGATAATTAAAGACAGTTCAGAGTGGCTTAGCCGAATCGCAGACTATGGCTATATCCATATTGCGATGTTGCTTAGCTTTTTAAATCTTGGGCAAAGGCCAGCATGGCGGCGCGTTGCGGCACGCTCAGCGAATCAAGATCGACGTCCTCGCCATTCGAGATAGCCCGCAGCATGACGTGGGTCAGGGCCGAGGACAGCGACCAGTTCCAGTAGCGCAGCACCGTCTGGGCGCGGTCGACGGCCAGAATATCATAAGTGATCAGCACTTCGGCGAGGTGCGGATGCATGACGCCTTCAGTTGTTCGCAAGGGGCGACGCAGCGCCTTCCACAACGCCTTGAGCGCTTTTTTCGACAGGCCGGTCGCCTTGCACAACACCGCCAGGCCTTCACCGCCGCGATCGCGCATGATCTTGGCGCCGGTCGCCGGCTTGATGCCCGACATATAGGAGATTTCCTCGGCCATGTGGCGCGTCATGCCCAGCCGGGCCGCCTCGGCGATAGCGGCTTCCAGGGAGGTATAGGGGCTTTTGGCCAGTGCCTCGCGGTTGCGCTGACGGCGTTCGATGAATTGCAGAGCCTTGCGCGCCAGCGGGTCCTGCCACTTCTCGGCGGCCATCATGGCGAAAACATCCGAGGCCATGTCCTGCATGATTTCGCGGTTGACACCAAAACGGGTGAGGATCAGGCGCCGGCAATCGGTTTCCGCCCACCAGAAGAGCACATAGGCCGAAGACGGCCGCAATTCGGTGCGCTTCATGATCAGCGGGATAAGCTGAGGATGGTTTTGGCTCATCGCCACCGCGGCTTCGAGCGCCGGCTGGGAAAGAAGGGCGCGCTGGTTTTTCAGCAGGGTTTCGATAACCGGCATGTCTTCGGTATCGACCAGGTATTCGCACAGGATGCTCGACAGCTCCTTGCGTGTGGCCAGCAGCATATGGTGGTGATGATTGCCGAACTTTGCACAGTAGTAAAGGTCGGCGTCGCTCAGGGATTCACAGTCCTCGATCAGCGCGCGCGCCACCTCGGCATCATCGGTGATCAGCATGCGGATCAGCGAATTGGGAATTTCGCTCAGGATGCTGACCCGTTTGGCGACACGCATCCGGTCATGCAGCGCCGATTCCCGCAGCATCTCGACCAGCAGGTCAGCCGTGACAGCGCGTTCGAAGGCGTTGATCCGGCTTTCCGGCAGGCAGACCACATCGGCCAGGCGCTTCAGCAGGACATGCCGCGCCTGGTTTTTCGGCTGCGGCGCCTCGGCAATGATCTCATCGAAAATCTGATCGAGTTCAGAGACCTGCGTCCCCTGATCGCCCCCACCGGCAGAGGTTTCATCGGCTTCGGAGAAGGAATCGGTGCGGGCGAGGGAACTGACCATGCGGCCATCATCGCCTGCATCCGTTAATCTTTTGTATAAGATCGGTTTGGCCGAAACTCGACCTTTTTTGGCGGGAAAACCCTCTGGCATATTTATACGGCTTTCGGCACTTTCCGCGCATTGCTCAGCTCACGGAAGGACAGCGAATGCTTCAATACGAACTGCATATTGGCAACAAGAACTATTCGTCGTGGTCGCTGCGTCCCTGGGTGCTGCTGAAAGCCCTCGACATCCCCTTCGTTGAGCATCAGCATTATTTCCAGACCGATAACAGCGCTTTCAAGGCCTTTTCGCCCAACGCCCTGGTACCCGCATTGATCGACGGCAAGCAGACGATCTGGGATTCGCTGGCCATTGCCGAACATGTGTATGAAGACCATCCCGCTGTCTGGCCGCAGCAATCGCGCGAAGCCCGCAGCTTCGCCCGTTCCGCGGCTGCAGAAATGCATTCCGGTTTCAGCGCCCTGCGCAACCTGTGTTCAATGAATGTCGGTGTCCGCGTCAAGATGTTCGACACGCCCCCGGCCCTGATTCGCGACCTGGCCCGCATCGACGATATCTGGCGTTACGGCTTCAGCAATTTCGGCGGTCAGTTTCTCGCCGGGAGTCAGTTCACGGCAGTCGATGCCTTCTATGCCCCGGTGATTTTCCGCATCCAGACCTATGGCATTGGTTTCGACCTCAGCAAGGAGGCGCGCGCCTATGTCGATTTCATGCTGGAGCAGCCGGCGATGCAGGCGTGGTATGAAGCCGGCATCGCCGAAACCGAACGGGATGCATCGCATGAAGCCGAGGTTACACAGGCAGGTGAGGTAATCGCCGACTATCGCGCCAAATAACTTGCCCAAAAAAGTCCTACAATTTAAGCTCCCGGAAAATAATAATTACCGGGAGCTTTTTCATGTCACGATACCTGCTGGCCGCCAGCCTCATCGCCTTGTCTGCAGCACTAGCCGCAGCCGCCCAGGCGGAAACCATCACTATCGCCTCGCCAGACGGTCGCAATGTGGTGACGCTCGACAGCGACAAACTGACCTATTCGGTCAGCCGCGACGGCAAGGCAGTGATCGCTCCCTCGTCACTCGGCCTCAATCTGGATATCGGACAGATCGGCGCCGGGGCGCAATACACCAACCATACCGGAAGCTCGGTTAACACTACCTGGAACCTTGTAGCCGGCAAAACGGCCATCGCACCGGATCATTACACCCAGTCGGACCTCGCCTTCACCACAGCCAAGGGCCTGAAATTCGACCTTGTGGTACGCGCCTACGACGATGGCCTGGCCTTCCGTTATGTCGTGCCAGAGCAGACGGGCGTGACAAACTTCAAGGTCATGAACGAAGGCACCCAGTTCAATTTTCCGAAGGATTATGATTGCTGGGGCGCCAATATGGGCCGTTTCGACAGCAGTTTCGAGGCCGAATATGATCTGGTCAAGGCGTCGAAAATACGTAATTTCCATAACTATATGGCGCCGCTGGTCTGCAAGACCGGCGACGGGCAGACCACCTTCGCCCTCGCCGAATCCGATGTGAAGGATTACCCGGGCTTTTTCCTCTCCGGTCGCGGTGATGCCGGTCTGGGCGTCATGGTCACCCTGCCGCCGCGCTTCGATAATGACCGTAATTTTCGATTCAAGCGAAGCGTCTCGGCCAATGTGCATATGAACGGCGACGGATTCCAGACACCGTGGCGCGTCATCATGCTGGGCGATGCGCCGGGCAGCCTGACCGCCTCCACATTGATCCCCACCCTGGCCACGCCTTCACAGATCAATGACACAAGCTGGATCAAGCCCGCCAAGACGTCCTGGGACTGGTGGAACGACTGGGCGCTCGATATTCCCAATGCCGGCATCAATACCGCCACCTACAAGGCCTTTGTGGACTTCTCAAAGGAGATGAAGCTCGACGATATCCTGATCGACGAGGGCTGGTCGGTTAACAGCGATATCGAGCCGCGTGACGATGCCAATGTCACCAAAGCCAAGCCTGTGCTCGACATGCCGGAACTGCTCGCCTACGCCAAATCGAAGGGCGTCGGCGTCTGGTTGTGGGTGCAGTGGCAGCAGCTGGACAACCAGATGGATGCGGCGCTGACTCAGTATGAGGCCTGGGGCATCAAGGGCATCAAGGTCGACTTCATGAACCGCAACGACCAGGAGATGGTCGACTGGTATCACAAGGTGCTGGAGAAGGCGGCAGCGCATCACATAATGGTCGACCTGCACGGCGCCTATCCGCCCAACGGCCTGGCCCGAACCTGGCCCAACTACATCACCCAGGAAGGCGTGCTCGGCGCCGAAAACAACAAGTGGAGCGCCCGCATTACGGCGACGCACAATGTCACCCTGCCCTTCACCCGCATGATTCTCGGTCCGATGGATTATACGCCGGGCGGCTTCCGCTCGCTTGCGCCGGCCCATTTCGCCAAGCAGCAGCGTTATCACGCGCCGTTTGTACAAACGACACGCGGCCAGGCCGTGGCCATGTATGTCGTCTATGACAGCCCGTTTCAGATGGTTTCCGACAGTCCTGACGCCTATAAAAACGCGGATGGTTCGTGGGCAGATGGCGCGGAATTCATCCAGAACGTGCCGACCTCGTGGGATGAGACCCGCGTGCTGGCCGGCGATATTGGCCAATATATCGTCACTGCCCGCCGCAAGGGCGACGCCTGGTATATCGGCGCCATGACCAATGAAGAGGGCCGCACGCTCGAAGTGCCGCTGAGCTTCCTGGGCGACAAAATCGTAAGCGCTGACGTCTGGCAAGATGGCAGTGATATCGACCATCTAAAACATGACAACGTCCTCGTTAGCGGCGCAAAATCACTAAGTCTGGTGTTAGCGCCATCCGGAGGAGCGGTCGCTGTAATTCATAGCGGTATAACGGTCGGCAGCAAGAAGAAAAAGTAAGCCAGAAACCCCACCACCATTGCTATGCAATGGTCCCCCTCCCCGGCACAGCCGGGGAGGTATAAGAAAGCAAAATATTGTACCTCCCCAGTTTACTGGGAGGGGCACCGCGCCTCTCTTGAGGCGTGGTGGTGGGGGCTCTTACTTTTCCTCTCGCAAGCGCAACATAAAGCGACTATATCCGCCGCATGTCTGAAACCGCTCCCAGAAAGCCGCATTTCGCTGAGTTCGTTGCCCTGATAGCCTCGCTGATGGCGCTGGGCGCGCTCGGCATCGATTCCATGTTGCCGGCCCTGCCGGTGATCGGTGCCGATCTGAATGTACAGGTTGAGAACCACCTGCAATGGATCGTTTCGATCTATTTCCTCGGCATGGGCCTGGGCCAGTTGTGCTTTGGCATTCTCTCTGACTGGCTGGGCCGCAAGCGCGTCCTGATCGCCGGGGTCATGGTGTATGTCGTTTTCGGTCTGATTGCTGCCGCCAGTCAGAACTTCGCCTTCCTGCTGATCCTGCGCCTGTTTCAGGGCATGGCGGTCGCCACTACCGGCGTGGTGACGCGTTCGATCATCCGCGACCTGTACAGCGGCCCCCAGATGGCCAAGGTCCTGTCAATCAGCTTCGTCGTCTTCCTGCTGGTCCCGATCCTCGCGCCAAGCCTCGGTCAGCTTGTCCTGCTGGTCTGGCCATGGCGCGCCATCTTCCTGATCATGTCACTGCTGGGTGCCGCTACCGCCATCTGGGCATGGATTCGCCTGCCGGAAACCCTAAACCCGGTTGATCGCTATCGCCCAGACCTGGCGCACCTGAAGCGTGTCGGTGTCTTCGTCGTTACCGAACCAGGCTCGATCTTCTATTCACTGGCCATCATGTGCCTGATCGGCGGCCTGCTGGCCTATGTCTCGCTGATGCCTCAGATCTTCGCCGAGGTCTTTCACAAGCCGCAGTTGATGGCCGGTATCTTTGCCGCCTGCGCAGGTACCATGGGCGCGGCCTCTGCTTTGAACGCGTCACTGGTCGAAAGGCTCGGCGTCAAGCGCATTTCGCATACCGCCCTGACCGGCTATCTGGTGGTGACCGCCATCCACCTGGCCTGGGCCTGGAGCGGCCGCGAAACCATTCTGAGTTTTGCTATATTGCAGGCGCTGACCATGGGCCTGATGTCGTTGTCGACCTCCAACTTCTCGGCCGTGGCCATGGAAAAGGTCGGGCATGTGGCCGGCACCGCCGCCTCCCTGCAGGGCGTGATCACCACGGTGGGCGCAGCCTTCGTGTCGGGCTTTATCGGTGCCGGCTGGACCGGCCATATCTACTGGCTGCCGATGGCGGCACTGATATGCGGCGGGTTGGCCTTTACACTGATCGCCATTGCCGAAAGAGGCCGGCTCTACCGGAACAGCTGAATTGAAATATTCCATTTGCCAGTTCTGCGTTTCAGGCATAAACCTTGCATAACAAAGTAACTGGCCATGAAAGGCTCACGTGCCGCCGTCCCCCGACAAGACACCCGAAAGCCGCCGCACCCAGATGTACAAGGGTGTGCTGGAACTTGCCCTGATGCGCCTGCTGCAGGATGGCGCGCAGTACGGCCTGAAAATTCTCGACGGCCTGCACGAGGAGGCCGGGCTCGACCTGTCGGAAGGCACACTCTACCCGTTGCTCCACCGGCTGGAAAAGGCCGGGCTGATCAAATCCGAGTGGCGGCATGAACAGGAAGCCAGTCATCCGCGCAAATATTACGGGCTGACACCGGCCGGCGCCACCGAACTGAAGGCGCAGGGCGATATCTGGCTGGAAATGACCGAACGCTTGAATGCATTTCTGAAGAGGGGAAACTGAGATGGGCGCACAGGACGAAACCGACATCAATACCTGGCTGGGCTATCTCGAACAGGTGCTGGCGCCTCTGCCGGCCGTGGAGCGCGAGGATATCGTTGTCGAGGCCCGTGCTCATCTGGAGGAACGCGTGGCCGCCGGTCTGAGCGCCACCTCGGCGTTGGCCGGTTTCGGCAAGGCGGAACAATATGCTCGCGCCTTTCTCGACGAACACGCTCTAGCCCATGCACTCGACAGCCGCCGCGCGCTCACCATGGCAAAAACCCTTTTCCGCGTTGCCGGACAAAGCCTGATCGCCACCCTGGGCCTGATCGGCTTCCTTGTTTTCGGCGCCACCACGCTGGCGGCCGTCGCCTGCATCCTCGTCAAGATCGCCCGGCCGGAACTGGTTGGCCTGTGGATCGGTCCGGACGTGTTCGCGTTGGGCATCGCCACCACGCGCCCTGCTGCACCTGAAATGCTGGGCAACTGGATCTATGTGGTTCTGGCGGCCCTGGTATTTCTCGATGCCATGCTGGCGCGCCTCAGCCTGGTGCTGGCACTCAAGGGACTGAAAGGGCAATCCGGCCGGGAATAGTCTCCCTTTACCGGGCAGACTCGACAATGCCCCATTAATTCGGTATATGACAAAATATGCCATATGAGTGGGGACTTTATCATGAAAAAATCTCTGATGCTGATCAGTGCCGCCATGGCGCTGATATTCGCTCCGCACGCCTTTGCGGAAGAGGCCACTGGCGACTGGGGTGGCCTCTTGATGGGACAACTTCATATCATCGTCCATGTGAAAAAGGACGACAAGGGCCAGTACAGCGCCACTCTGGAAAGTCCGGACCAGGGCGCCTTCGTTCTGCCGGCGGATACCGTGACCGCGGCGCCCGACCATTTCGCCTTCGCCATCACCAAGATCAATGGCAGTTATGACGGCAAGTGGGACGAGACAAAACAGGCGTGGATTGGCACCTGGACGCAGGGTCAGGCCATGCCGCTGGAATTCCGGCGCTTGGTCGATGGCAAGGTTGTGGCCGATGCGCCAAAGCGCCCGCAGGAGGAGGCGATCGCCACCGGCCCGCTGCCCTATACCTCAAGTGAAGTGAACTTCGATAGCGTGGCGGGCGTCAAACTGGCCGGCAGTTTCAGCGTGCCGCAGGGCAAGGGCCCCTTTCCTGCGGTCGTGCTGATCGCCGGCTCAGGCCCGCATACGCGTGACGAAGATGTTTTCGGCCATAAGGTGTTTCTGGTGCTTGCCGACGCCCTCAATCGTGCCGGTATCGCCGTCCTGCGCTACGATAAGCGCGGCATCGGCAAATCCACCGGAGATTATGGCCATGCCACGACAACCGATTTCGCCACCGATGCCAAGGCGGCCGTCAGCTGGCTGAAAACACGTCCAGAGGTCAGTTCCCCCCATATCGGCCTTATCGGTCATTCCGAGGGCGGGCTGATCGCGCCTGCCGTGGCAGCCCATGAGCCTTCGATTCATTTTGTCGTGCTCATGGCCGGGCCGGGTCTGCCGGGCGATCAGATACTGTTGATGCAGCAAGCCGCCATCGCCCGCGCGGGCGGCCAGTCGGACGCCACCATCGCCACTGCCGCAAAACTGAACAAAGCGGCCTTTGACATGATCAAAACGGCCGAAAGTCTGGACGACGCGAAAGCAAAAGCCGCCACAATGGCCGCCGCCCTGGTGGCCGGCGGGCAAATGACGCAGGCACAGGCGGATGCGGCCTTCGCCGCGATCACGACACCCTGGTTCTATGAATTCATCCGCACCGACCCACGTCCCATGCTTGAACAGGTCAGGGTACCGGTGCTGGCAATCAATGGCGCCCTGGATACGCAGGTGCCAGCGAAAGAAGACCTGGCGGCGATCCGGGACGCGTTGAAAAACAATGCGGACGTGACGATTATGGAAATGCCCAGCCTCAATCACCTGTTCCAGACGGCGCAGACCGGCGCGCCTTCGGAATATCTGCAGATCGAGGAAACCATGTCGCCTGTGGCGCTTAAAACCATTACCGACTGGGTAGTGGCGCACAGCCGCTAGGACGTTTTCAGTTCCGCTTCCAGCCATTCCATATCGTCATCACTGAGACCGAAATGATGCCCGGCTTCGTGGATCAGGATATGGCTGACGAGATCTTGCAATGTTACCCCGCCGTCAGCCCACTCATCGATGATAGCCCGCCGGAACAGATGAACCATCGGCGGCAGATCGCCGGTCATGGCCTCCACTTCGGCGGGACGACCGGTGTAAAGCCCGGTCAGTTCGTAGGCGTCCTCTATACCCAGTTCGTTGAGCATATCTTCGGACGGAAAGTCTTCGACGATCAGCACGACGTCCTTCAGATAGCCCGCAAACGGTTCGGGCAGCCGTATAAGGGCTGCCCGGGCAATCGTTTCGATGTCGTCAAGTGATGGCGCGAGACCATGCATAAGCTTAGGCTTCTATGTCTTCTGGTAAACCGACGACGTGGAAGCCGGCATCGACATGGACCACTTCGCCGGTGGTCGAGAAACCGAGGTCAGACGCCAGCCACAACGCGGCGCCGGCCACGCCCTCCATCGAGGTTTCCTGCTTCATAAGCGAAAATTGCCCCGACTTGGCATGCAAACCACGGCCGCCGGAGATACCGGCCAGCGAAAGCGTGCGCATGGCGCCGGCCGAGATGGCGTTGACGCGGATGCCCTTCGGACCCAGGTCGCGGGCGATATAGCGGGTCGAGGCTTCGAGCGCGGCCTTGGCCACGCCCATGGTGTTGTAATTCGGGATGACGCGCTCGGCGCCGAGATAGGTCAGCGTCACCAGCGAGCCACCGTTCGGCATCAGTTCGGCGGCGCGGCGCGATACGTCGACAAATGAGAAGGCTGAAACGTTCAGCGCCAGCAGGAAGCCTTCGCGCGTGGTGTTCTCAACAAACGAGCCTTGCAGTTCGTTCTTGTTGGCGAAGGCGACCGAGTGGATGACGAAGTCGATCTCGCCATACACTTCCTTCAATTTGGCGAAGGCGGCGTCCATGGAATCATCCGAGGTGACGTCGCATTCGATCAGGTGCTTGACACCGATCGAAGTCGCCAGCGGCTCGACACGGCGCAACAGACTTTCACCGAGATAGGAAAACGCCATTTCGGCGCCTTGGGCGGCCAGTTGCGAGGCGATGCCCCAGGCGATGGACTTGTCATTGGCCACGCCCATGACCAGGCCCTTCTTGCCCTTCATCAGGTCGCCCTTGGGGAAGTTCCAGTCGTCAGCCATGGGTAGTCCTTATAAGTCTTCTTGGGATAAAATGATGGAGCCGTTGGTGCCGCCAAAGCCGAACGAGTTCGACATGATGGTGCCGATCGGGCCGTCATGGCGCTTGCGCAGGATGTTCATGCCATCAAACGCCGGATCGAGATTGTCGATATGGGCGCTCTCGGCGGCAAAGCCGTTCTGCATCATCAGCAGGCAGTAGATGGCTTCCTGCGCGCCCGCCGCGCCGAGCGAATGGCCGGTCAGCGACTTGGTGGAGGAAATCATCGGGCTGTTGGCGCCGAAGACATCGCGCACCGCGCCCATTTCCTTCTCGTCACCCACCGGCGTCGAGGTGCCGTGCGGATTGAGATAGTCGATCCTGCGGCCCTTGGCGTCGGCCAGCGCAATCTTCATGCAGCGGGCCGCGCCTTCACCAGAGGGCGCGACCATGTCGTAGCCATCGGAATTGGCGGCATAACCGACGATTTCAGCGATGATATTAGCGCCGCGGGCCTTGGCGCGTTCATACTCTTCTACAACCACCATGCCGGCGCCGCCGGCGATGACGAAGCCGTCTCGGTCGCGGTCATAGGCACGCGAGGCGATGGCCGGGCGGTCGTTGAAATTCGATGACATGGCGCCCATGGCGTCGAACATATCGGAAAGCGTCCAGTCGAGTTCTTCCGTGCCGCCAGCGAACATCACGTCCTGCTTGCCAAGCATGATTTGCTCCGCCGCCGCCCCGATACAGTGGACGGAGGTGGCGCAGGCTGAAGAGATCGAATAGTTGATGCCGCGGATCTCGAACCACGTCGCCAGCACGGCCGAGGGGCCGGAAGACATGGCCTTGGGCACGGCGAATGGCCCGATGCGCTTGGGCGAGGTTTTTTCGCGCGTCACATCGGCCGCGGCCACGATGGCGCTGGTCGAAGGCCCGCCGGCGCCGAAAATGATGCCCGTGCGCTCGTTGGAGATATCGTCCTTTTCCAGACCGGAAGAGGCAATCGCCTGCTCCATGGCAATATGGCCATAGGCCAGGCCCGGCGACAGGAAACGCGCGGCGCGGCGATCAATCAGGGCCTGCCAGTCATCGACCTTCGGCGGCGCATGAACCTGGCACTTGAAGCCCAGACGCGCATAATCCTCGGCGGCGACAATGCCGGAGCGTGCCTCTTTCAGCGACTGCGTGACCTCTTCGGCGCCAAGGCCGATGGAAGACACAATCCCCAGTCCTGTAATCACGACTCTACGCATGTAATATCCTACTTGTTAGTCCCTGCGGCGAATACCAATAAAGCCTTATGCTGGCTCTTAACCGAGCTCCTTGGCGTCGAACAGGCCGACGCGCAGGCCCGACGCCTGATAGATAAGCTTGCCATCGGCTTCGACAACCCCGTCGCCGATGCCCATGATCAGTTTGCCCGACATGACACGCTTCATATCGATCTTGTACGTCACTTTCTTCACGGCATTCGTCACTTGGCCGGTGAACTTCACCTCGCCGACGCCGAGCGCACGACCACGGCCGGGATTGCCCTTCCAGCCAAGAAAGAAGCCGACCAGCTGCCACATGGCATCCAGGCCCAGGCATCCCGGCATGACCGGATCACCAATAAAGTGACAGGCGAAGAACCACAGGTCCGGATTGATATCGAGTTCAGCCTCGATATAGCCCTTGCCGAAAGCACCACCCGTATCGCTGATCTGGACGATGCGATCGAACATCAGCATCGGCGGGGCCGGAAGCTGGGCGTTGCCTGGGCCGAACATGTCGCCGCGACCGCAGGACAGCAGGTCTTCGTACGAAAAGGAAGAAGGACGTTCGGTCATTAGCAAAAGGCTCCGGGCATCGACGCACCATCCGGCTATTGTCGATCCATGTAACATTAAAAAACGATGCGTTACATTAACCCGCGCGTCGGCTCAACCCTTTTGAGCGACTTTCACAACCGCGAAGGTGATTTCATTCGGACAATTCAGGATATTTCGCGCTTCTGATCACTCACGACGCAGAGATCGAAACCTATCGCGCCGCGAACGGGTCAGGCCGCTTGCAGACGGCGGCACTCTGCGTCCCCCACAGGGATTGCTGCGGCACCCAGCCAGTCTGGCCAGCAGTGGAAATCCGGCACCAGTCCTTTTTGCACTTATCGAGCGACGCCAGCGACCGCGGCTTGAGCACGGCCTTTATATCGGCCTTATCGTCCGGGCTGTACCGCATCTGCAGTTTTTGCCCTGCTGGACTGAGCACGGTTTTCTGCGCCTGAAGCATGGTGCGGCTGACCCAGGCCACGCCGCCATCCGGATCGCAGATCAGACGCCAGTCGCGGGTTTCGGAGATAATCTGCACCGGCAGTTGCGCCTTGCGGTAAGTCCAGATGACGCGGTTGTCCTTGCTGGGACCATTACGGGCATAGACCTCATTCCGCCGCAGCATGGCCCAGCGCGGCACCTGCAGGCCCGAAGGCGTATCGAAGGCTTCGCCCTCGGCATGAACCGGTCCGGTTGCAAAGCCCACACCCAGGGTAACTATGGCCACAAGCATCAGCATCGACCGGCGCCAAAAGGCTTGAAAAGACGGGTGCAAAGCGGTTATGTCGAAAGAACCTGTGAACACGGACGGACGCATATCTGGCAGACGTTTATGGGGATGGGGCGGTTTTACGGCAACAGCCGGAAATGACAGACCCGCATGATTGCCCGCAAGGGTTCAGATTTGGTTAACTGAATGTGAATTCACGGACAAAACAGATAACAGAACGGGCATCAAGCCCGGCGGCGGTTCAGGGTTTCGGGAAAGAATTCTGCTGCGCCGACGATAACGCTTAAAAGCGCTTTCCGAAAAGTGTAACGCACTTTGCGGATAAAAAGCGCGTCAGAACAAATTTAAAGGCATTTATGAGCGCTGCAAAACTCAAGGTCGTCCTCACCATCAAGCTGCCAGACGCGATCGAAACGCGGATGCGCGAGCTGTTCAACACCACATTGTGGCTGCATATGACTCCGATGCCGCCGGAGCAAGTTCTCGAAGCCGCCCGCGATACCGACGTACTGGTCACCTCGATCAACGACCGGATCGACGCGGAATTCTTCGCCAATTGCGGCGACCGTGTGAAAATGATCGCCAATTTCGGCGTCGGCCACGAGCATATCGATATCCAGGCCGCTACTGACCGCGGCATCATGGTCACCAATACGCCGGGCGTGCTGACCGAAGATACCGCAGAAATGACGATGGGCCTGATCATGGCCGTGTCTCGCCGTTTCGTCGAAGGCGCAGAACTGGTGCAAAAGGGCGAATTCTCCGCCTGGTCGCCCACCTTCATGCTGGGTCGCCGTATCTTCGGCAAGCGCCTCGGCATCATCGGCATGGGCCGTATCGGACAGGCCCTGGCCCGCCGTGCCCGTGCGTTTGGCATGAGCGTTCATTATCATAACCGCAAGCCGGTATCGGCACGTATCTCGGATGAGTTGGGCGCCACCTACTGGGACGACCTCGACCAGATGCTGGCGCGTATGGATGTTATTTCCATCAATGCCCCCGGCGGCGAAGGCACCAAGCACCTGCTCAGTGCCGAACGCCTGTCAAAGCTCCAGCCGCATGCTATCCTCGTCAATACGGCGCGTGGTCAGATTGTCGATGAACAGGCCCTGGCCGCCATGCTGCGCGAAAAACGCATCGCCGGCGTCGGGCTTGATGTCTATGAACGCGAGCCGGCGATCAATCCGGAACTGATCGGCCTGCCCAATGCTATCCTGTTGCCGCACATGGCCTCCTCGACCATCGAAGCGCGTCAGGACATGGGCGACCGGGTGATCCTCAACATCAAGACGCATCAGGACGGCCACCGTCCGCCCGATCGCGTTATTCCGGCGATGCTGTAAGCCTGAAAGTTTTTCACAGGATTCCGCAAAAAGGCGCTTGCAATGAAAACGGCCTTCCGTCTATAAGGCCGCTCTCCCGGCGAGACACTGTCTTCGGACACTGACTTGCCAACGGATAACGCGGGCGTAGCTCAGCGGTAGAGCGCGACCTTGCCAAGGTCGATGTCGAGAGTTCGATCCTCTTCGCCCGCTCCAATCCTTCCCCTTAAAATTCAACGACTTAGTTGGTTTTAAGGGGAGGATTTTGGCGCCCCTCAGGCCCCTTTTTTGAAGTGGGTAAGATAGGGGTAAGAAAAATCTGAAAACCGTCCGAGCCTGGCAAGCATCTGAAAACTATGAAGATGCGCACGTTTGCTCATTTCAGGACGTTTTCTGTGGATAAGTCTAAATTGAGCCTGCAAGTAGGGACATTGCATCGCTGACATACGGGCTTAGGAAGCCGCGGACTAGCTTGCAAAGCTGCCGATGGTGGGCCATCGGTCAAACCGAAGTTTTCTAATTATGCGTATTTGTACGCCTGAGCTTCTAATGCTGCGATGACACCGGCCAGCATCTCGCCTTATGGCAGGTTGGGTATAGAGTGAGCCCGCAACGTCACCGCAAACCAGGCCATTCACATGCCCATTTCTAATCTAGAATTTGCAACATGCTCCCGCCCTCTTCGCCGCGCCGAAGCCTCAACCTATTTGAAGGAACGTCACGGAATTGACCGAAAACCCTCGACGCTGGCTAAGCTCGCGGTCATCGGCGGCTCTCCACCTTTTCGTCACGCCGGGCGATACCCGATCTACTCGCTTGAGGATTTGGATAGTTGGGCAGCTTCGATCTTGTCTGGAAAGAAAAGGACGACGTCAGACAAGGGAGCATAATTTACCCCAAGCGAGCCATGTTGGCCTCGACGGTCTTAATGAACCAGCGCGCCCCAAGCTGACATCGCCTCGTCATACAGAGCCATGCCCGAACTAAATCTGGCTTTCTAGAAACTATAGAGTCCGTAAAACCGGCCGAGCGCTCTCACTAGAGATCCTGGAAACATCGCCGCTAATGACCTTAACTGGCGCTTCGCCCACGGCCAAGGCTTTCTCGATGACAAGGCCCGTGCCTTTGGCGGCGAAGGAAGCTTGCAATCGTCCGAAATCCCCGCACCAAATCGTTTCCATATCCCGGTCTCGCGATGTGTCACGCGCCTCCCCAGGCGTGCCGAAGCTGACGACACGTACCTGCACTTTATCTGCTTGGCCACCGGCAATCTCGACGCCGTAGTCGGGTGAGGCTGCTCTGCGCAAAACGACTTTCCCATCCTGCGCCCACAGTGTTTCAAGCCCCTCATTTATGGCGTAACCAAGCTCGGACAGACCTTTCAGCATGGCTTCACGACGCAATGCGGCGTTGTCCGCCTGTTTTCTGGTTTTGAGCCATTCAATGACCTCGGCGGTGAGACGTTCTGCTTCGACGGCGTCTCGACTAAGGCTTGTCGCTTTGATCTCCGCGATGAAAGCCAAAGCCTGTTCGTTGGAATATAGCCCAAGCTCGGCCTGCAGTAATGACAAGGCGTCAAACAGAGCGTTGGCGGCCCTGGCGTCTTTTAGTGCACTCTGTACATCCATCACCAAGCTGTCGATGAGCAAGGCCGCACGACCGTCAATGGGCTGTCCAGACAAGGCCTCGGAGCGTCGCCCGAATTCAGTCGCATCCTTAGCATTGCCCAGCGTTCCGAGTTCCGCGAGGGCCTGATCCAGCTTGCGAAAGGTTGACGTGTTGGCGTCGGCCTGTTTGGCCAGCCACTCCGGGAACATATGCCGGACCTCGCCCCCACCATGGTAAGCAGCGAGGCGGATCTGGGTCTCGGACAACTCGGCGCTTGGATCTGGATTGAGCGTAGTGAAGGCAAGAGAAAAGGCGGCATCGATCGGTGTGCTCTCGCCGCCCGCATTTTCCAGAACCCGGCGCACATCACTGGGTATATCACGCCCCGCTTTTGCCAGGGCCGCTAGCAAAACGCGTCCAGCTTCAGCGTTTCTGCGACCGCGTTGCCGCGCTTCAAATGCTTTTTTGGCTGCAAGGTCGAGGCGGAATTGCGTGTCCCGTTGAAGGAAGTCGATCTCGAGCGGCGCCTGCTTTTGCACCGCCATGAAATCTTCCGCCTTCAACAACTGCGCAATTTGTTCGCGTCGTGCGCTGACGACCTCGATGTCGGCATCGGCCAGGACATCATTGCGTTGCCCGGCCTTTGTCCACTGCCGGATAGTCCCGTCCAGCCTGGCCAAGTGGGCCTCACAGGTCGCGATCAGTTCTTCTCGGGTAACGATACGAACGACCTTAGGCCCGCTCATTTGCAGCCTCCTTCGACATGACCGCGCTAACCGCCGCCTTCAATCGCTGCCGTTCAGCTAGCCCATCCTCAAACCAGGCCTGCGATGACACGCGGTGGACATTCGGGATCGTCCGGCGGAGCACATTTGGTCGCCAGATTTCGCGCGCGCGGGCACGGCTCAGAATCCGGTGGCGAGGCGCATCGCATTCGATTCCTAGGCCATAGAGGCCTGTGGCGGGATCGACGATGGCATAGTCTAGGCCAAAGGCGCTGCCGTCGTTCACTGCCACAGGGTCAACGCCCAGCTCTCTGAGAAACTGGAGCACGGATTGGGCGACGCCGTCTACTTCGGCCGCCTGCCGGTCACGGACCACGGTACGTTCTGTCACCATACGCGTGAGTAGAGCATGCCCTGCAGGTAAGTCCCCCTCTGTCATGATCCGCGCATACTCCATATAGCCTTGAAGATAATCGCGCGGGGTAGCCGGTGGTCTTCGGGTAGTCAGCAGATCAGAAATGTCGCCGATCGGCATCGACGTCACCATAATGATCTTATCGCGGGCTCGCGTGACAGCAACATTCAGACGGCGTTCGCCGCCGACTTGGCCGAGCACGCCAAAATTCCGCCGGAACGTGCCCTGTGCGTTTCGTCCGAAGGTGGAGGAAAAGATGATAATGTCGCGCTCGTCGCCCTGAACATTTTCAACGTTTTTGACGAAGAAGCCCATATCCTCGCCCTGTTCGATGCGCTCGCGTTCAGCGGCTAGGGCCTGGCCGAACGCCGGGTCCTGTTCCGCCCTGGCTTCTAGGACGTCTTCGATCAAGTCTGCCTGCTTGCGATTGAAGGACACAATACCGATGGATTTCCGGGAAGCCGCTGGGGCCTTCCAGAATTCCGACAGGATATTGGCGATAGCCTCGGCTTCGCCCTGATTGCTCTGATCCTTATACACCGTGTTTACGCGCAACAATTCGATAGGCTTTATCCGGCCCACTTCGGCGTCCGGGTGGCGAACCGGCACACTTAAGCGATCCCCATAGAAAGACGCATTCGAGAAGCCGATGAGTTCGCGATAGTTGGATCGATAGTGGATTTGCAAAGTCGTCGTCGGCAAGACCGATCGGGCCAATTGTAGAAGATCCGGGCAATCCTTGATTTCCCGTCGGTTCCACGTTTCGGCAAAGGTTTCGCGCTCCTCCTCAGACGCGTCGTCTTCGGGATCGTCGCCCTCAAAAATTTCGGCCTCGTCGTTCTCCACCTTGCTTGAGAAGAATGCTGTTGGCGGCATTTGCTTCTCGTCCCCACTGACGATAACTACATTGCCGCGGAATAAGGTCGGCAGGGCATACTCGACCGGCATCTGAGACGCCTCGTCATAGATGACAACATCGAACATATTCGGCTTCAATGGCAGGACCCGGCTAGCAATGTCCGGGTTCATCAGCCAGATTGGACGCACCTCCATCAAACCGAGATCGGCGCCGCGATCGATGAACTCCCGAAGGCGGCGGGACCGCTGCCCCGTCAGACGCGTTATGTCTTCCCAAGCTTTCATCGGACTGAGTGCCGCGCGGTCGATGCCGCCGGTAAGAAGGCCCTTGTTAAGTTTCCGCATCAGGCGATCGGCCTGCGCCAAAGCCACGACCTTCCCTTTGATCTCTTCGGCGTCGAACAGCAAGGTTGGCTCCGCCGCCTCGAGCCGCCCTTTCCAAGCGAGTCGCGCCTCTCGCGAAAGGACGCGGCGGACCTCTGTGTCGAGTTCGCCTTGTGGCAGTTGGGACAAACTTCCGGCTACGCCCCGCAATACACGGAAAGCGGAGAGCGCATCCTTGCTGAGATGGGCTGCCCGTAAACGAAAGGCCTGATAGGGCTTTAAGGTTGGATGCGCCGCCTTTAACGTAAAAAGCGCAACGCTATCGGCACTGTGCACCCCAACGGCGTTCCTACGTTCTGCGACCCAATCGGCCTCCATCCATTCAGACAGCGCATCAAGCGCGCTCCCGCTCGCTTGCTGCGCGTCAAAACGGACCAGCGAGGCTTTCACGCGATTTGCAAACGCATCATAGGCTTCGCGCGATCCCGCCTCGATGGCCTGTACCACCTCATCTGTAAGAGGATGAGCCTCAAGGCGCGCAGCGTAATCTTGAACAGCCATAAGGTCGGCGATTAAACGGGTCAGCATTGGCCGCAGAACGGATATGGCAGCATGCTCCGGCAGGGCATCCAGATTGGTCACGCGTTTACGCAGCGCGCTGAAGCGCGCATAAAGCGGACGTCGCGTTTGTTCGAGTTGCGCCGCTTTGAGGAAGGCTTTCATACCCTCCGGAGCAAACACTAGACCGTGTGACTGAAAGAAATCCTTTAGTCGTTTGCGCTTCAGCCAATAGCCAGGATTGATCCGATCGAAAAAGCTCGGCGACTTGAGCAGTTCGGTCGTGAGATCGGCCAGTTCGGCGAGCGTGCCGTCATCGAGGCTCTCGCAAATCGGCGAAATGGTCTCGGTGCGACCGGCCTCGTTCACGTTTGCCATGTCGGCAACGAGACCTTGCAGACCGACGATGGTTCCGCGACCGCTCTCACTCGCTATAAAAAGCGTGTGCCAATCGGCCAGTTGCGTGCGCGCTGACGGCGTTAACCCAGCAATGGCACCGTCGTTCTGGGCATGCCAACTTTCCAACGGTTCAGGGTCCCGAATGTCAAACCCGTCTTGCACGGACTCAATGGCCTTGCGACGCGCCACCTCCGCATGGACAAACGCCCCAAGAACCTCGTCGAATGCGGCAATGGTCGCATCATCCGGCGTGAAGGTCTTGATAGCCGCCAGGGGACTGTTTTCGTACTGCGCCGGCAACCAGTAACGCGTTAACGGACCACAGGCTTCTTCCACCGTGGCAACCTGGCCGGGGTCCATCTTCGCGAACAATTGGCGCAGAGGCGGCAGCTCGATCGGCCGACGCGGGCCATCGTCCAGGGCGACAAGCTCGCCGATGAGGCTGCGATAGCTCAGTCCTGTTTGATCGTCGGTTCGGTAAAGCGCCTCGTGGTGACGATCGAGATCGCCTTCCAGAGATTCGATGCGCGCGGCCGTGGTCTGGCGTTCCCGGCGTAGGAAAGCGCCCGAATCTCCCGGTTTATCGAAAATCGCCTCAAGTTGCTCTCGCACCGATTTGACAACGGGGATTCGGTCACGGTTCATATCCGTGACCATAACGAGCCGCTCTCCCAGGCCTTCGGCTTCAAGACGCTTGCGCACCACCTCAAGGGCAGCCTGCTTTTGACAGACGACAAGCATGCTCTTGCCTCTACCTAACGCATCCGCCACCATGTTGACGATGGTCTGGCTCTTGCCCGTTCCCGGCGGACCCTCGATTAACAACCCCGGGGCTTGCCGCGCTTCGAGAACGGCCGCCTCCTGGGAGGGATCGCTGGCGACCGTGAAATAACGATCAATCTCGGGGACGGCCGTGACTGCCGCCGTTTCAGGCGGATCATTGGACACGCGAAGGATCGCCTCGAGGCCGGTGCCCCTCGGTGGGATTGACTTGAGGTGACGCAAATCTTCTACGATCGCCTGTCCCATATAAGCGAGATGGAACAATACGCCTGAACACGAGAGTTCGACCTTGTAGGGTTCCAGCTCCGTGTCCTTGCCCGGTAACTTGCGCAAGACTCGGCCGCTGGGCGTCGCCAGTGGGGCAAATGCGTCCATGACATCCGCCGCGGATATGGAGGTTCGGCCTAGAATATCGTTGGCGATGTCTTGCCATTTGCGCGTGGCGTCAATGCCAATAAGGCCCTCGAAAGCTGGATTCAGCCGAACCTCGTCACGTTCCTTGTCGAAACTCACAGACACATGGCCACGGTTTCCAACCTGAGGAACGATTCTGACGGGCCAAAGCAAGACCGGCGCTATGCGGGTTTTTGTATTGCCACGCGGGTCCCGCATGAGGGCGAATGGGAAGCCGAGATAGAGACCGTCGATGCCGGTGTCTCGACGGTAGAGGGTCGCATGACTATGCAGCGAACGTAGCCGGCGTTCGAGAGTCTCCGGGCCGAGAAATACCGCAGGGTCGATATCAGAGGGCAAATCGCTGCGACTGAGAATCTGCTCAAGGAGCGCAGGGGCCGGGCGTCGTTCGCTGCCAAGCTCCATCATGTCAACGCGCGGCGTCCACTTGCCGATGACCATGCGTGCGAGCGGCCCGCGCAACGCGGCATTGGCCACCTTCTTGGCAAAATAATCCAGTATGGTCGAGACATAAGCCTGTTTAGCGGGTTCCTGCCAAGCTTCTGCAGGAATGCTCAGCAGGGCAAGGATACGGGCGATCGTCAGACGCCGCTCGAGCCTGAACTGATCGGCCCAAGCGTCGGCCTTCTCGTTACCGGAGCGGCTAAAACCATGCAGGCGCTCGTCAACGAGCTTGTAAATATCGCGCCGGCTAAGGGCCAGAATAACTTCAGCCGCCGCCCCGTCGAACGTCAAAATCGTTGCCCGTTTGGCCGCCTCCGCCGCTTCGGCTACAATCTCGCCGACCGAACGGAACTGGCTAGTAGCCGCACCGAGCAGGAGCACCAGATCTTCTTCCGTCGTCACCCGCCGCTCGATTAGGGAGACCAGTCCCTTGTGGTCGGTATCCGGGAACAGGCGACGCCGGTCGTCCCAAAGGGCCATCAACCGGGCCTTGGAAGTCGACAGCAGATGGATCTTGAGTTCTTCTTCGTTGAGAAGAATGTCGAGCACCCTCGCCTTCTCACGTACGGTCTCAGCCCGAGTCTTCAACCGGGACAACCAGATATCGCCATCCTGCATGCGACGAAGGAGGTCAGGCGCCGAGCCCGCAATAAGTGCGTGCCCCTCCAGAGGATGTGCCAGTAACCAGCCCGGCGTCACGATCTCGCCGCGAATGACGAGAGGCATAGCCGGATGGAGCATCTTCAACGCCAGGGCAAGGCGTACATCGTCCGAGACGTCGTCGGCATGACGGAGCTGGCGAAGACCCGCGGCGATGCGTTCATCGGCCCTAGCGTCTTCAACCCAACCGGCGATAACCCCGCGCGCCAGATGGTCGCGCGCCTCGTCCCAATGGACACTCTCCGCCGCCACAATTGCGAACGCCGATAAGGAGCGGTACGGCTTGCCACCAAGGGTGATGGTTTTGTCGGCGTCGAATGTTTCCGGAGCATCGCGGCTTTCAGGTGCTGAGACAGGTTCACCGGCAAGCCACGCACTGACGTCGGGCCACTGCCAACGTTTGCGCGGGTCTTGGACAAGGAGACCGCGCAGCAGAAGCTTCACATTGGAATCAAGCGCTTCCGGCAGAACCACACCGCTAGTCATGACGTGGATCAGGAACGCCTGCTCATTCACGCCCTCGAAACAGGCGCCGCGCGTTACCTGTTCCAGCAAGACCATGCCAAGACTCCACCAATCAGACGCAGCGGCGACACCGCCAGCGATCGCTTCAGGCGCAGTGTAGCGCGTCGTCTCTAGTGGCGACACAATGTCTAGATCGTAATCGGACAGGCGGGCCGAACCGAAGCCGGTGATCACCAGATCAAGTGGCTGGCGCTCTCTCACGAGAATAGTGCCTGGCCGCAGGTCCCGGTGGCGCAGACCGGCCTGCGACAGGCTGTGCAGGGCCGTTCCCAGTTCTTCGACGATGCGACGCATGGTTTCGGAATCGCCCTCAACCAGGCCGATGTCGGCCAGCGTACCGCCCGTCAGCTCTTCGGCAACCTCGTAGGCCTGCGTCCCCCATCGCCCTGTCTCTATCAGGTCAGGAACATGTTCCCGAGACAGGGTGCGAAGCACGTCGTACACAGCCGCATCCGGCTCCGATCCGTCATCGTACAGGGTAAGGACCGCCTGACGGTCCAAACTATCATTCCAGCACAAATATCTAGTTTTTACGGTGCTGGAGGTCGGTAACTGACTCAGTAAGCGCCAGCCATTAATCACAGTCTCGGAGCCGGCCACGGCAGGCTCTACCTCTGCGGTCGCGGGGTCAGCGCCACCATTTGGTATTGGCTCCGCCAGATCGGCACCGCACACTTCACACATAAGGTCGCCTTCGGCCATCAAATGTCCGTTGGTGCAGACGGCGTTTGTGACCGCGGGCGGCTCCGCCGTCACGGGTGGGCCAGACGGGCGCCACCCCGATTCATGAATAGCGACACCCGTCAGGTCCCAGTTGCAGGGCTGGCCGTCGATGGCGCCCTCGCACAGCACCTCAAAAAGCGGCCGTTCCGTTTCGCAGTTTGGGCAAAATCTCATCATGTCTCAATTCCCGCCGGGCCACGGGCCGAGGTATCTTCTGTCGTGACAGCGAGATGGCCATCCCGCACAAGCAAGTGCTTAAGGCGCGCGAAATCACCCCTTCCCGGGATACCAGCAAGCCAAACTGTTCCGTTATCATCCATCATGACGTCGAACCGCTTTTCCGCCGACGCACATCTACCGCCGAATTCGGCAAAGCGAGAGCGGCCCAGTTGTGTTAAAAAATGCAGGCGTTGATTGTCGCTGCCCCGTAACGCGAGCGTTTGGACGGCGTTACGATCGTACGGATCGCTGATCAGCGCATCGATTAGCCCTGCGAATGTCGGTAATCGTGTTTCAAGGGCCTCAAAGGCGTGACCGGAATAGACAAGGATATCGACATTCGTGTGAGAGCGAATGCTTTCAAGCAGCGCTTTTAGGGCTTCAGGCTGATCGAATGGCTCGCCTCCTGAAATTGTCACTCCGTCCGCTTGCCGGAGCCAATCGGACGCGGCCGCCATGAGAGTTGCAACCGTCGTTTCGCCTCGCTGCGCTCCCCAAGTATCGGCTGAAACGCAGCCCTCACATTGGATCGAGCAGCCCTGCAACCAGATCCCGAGCCGGCGCCCCGGCCCCAGGGTCGTTACCGGGAAGTGCGCGCGAGAGAGAAAGAGGGGCGTTGTCATTTGCCCGACATCGAAAGAGACGTGACAGGGCCTGCCGTGAAACCCGTGACAATCACCGGCGCGTTGTCGCCGTCGCGCTTATCGAACAAGGCGCGGGACAGCGGATTGACGAGGTGAGCCTCCAACTGGTTTCGGATGCCGCGTCCGCCGTTCGACATATCGGCGAGGCATAGCGCTTTCAGCTGGTCTTTGGCGTTGTCAGTCAGCGACACCACGAAGCCGAGAGACTGAACGTCCCCCAATATCTGAGCAACCATTTGATCAAATATGAGCACCGCCGTTTCTGGCCTAACAAAGTCAAAGACGATGATATTCTCGCCGATACGGTTCAGAATTTCCGGGCGATTGAGCACCAGTTTGAAATGCCGCTCGATTTCAGCCGTAACCTTGGATTCGACATTGGTGAAAGGCTCGTCCGGCATGACGTTTGGAACGCGCTCGCCTGACGGATCAAGCTTGTAGATGCCGAGGTTCGACGTAAAGATTATAAAGGCTTCCGAGAAATAGACGCGGTCCCCTCGCCCCGATGTCAGAACGCCATCGTCAAGCACCTGAAGGAATTTGTCGAGAATACGCGGGTGCGCCTTTTCGATCTCGTCGAACAAGATAACGCTAAACGGCTTCTCCCGGATCGCGTTCGTCAACTCACCACCGACATCATAACCAACATAGCCAGGAGGTGCCCCGATCAGCCTCTGATCCGAGTGCTCAGCGCTGAACTCGGACATATCGAAGCGGATATAGGCCCGCTCATCGCCGAACAGCAGGCTGGTAATGGTCTTCGCCAGTTCCGTCTTGCCGACGCCGGTCGGTCCGGCGAGGAAGGCTACGCCGCGCGGCCGGCCGCTATTGGACCGGCCCACCCCGGTTACGGCACGTTTGATGACATCGAGGACGTGCGTGACGGCATGATCCTGACCTTTGACGCGGCGTTTGACGAATGCCTCGGCGCCGCGCACCTTTTCGCGATCGATTTTTCGCCAAGGATCTTCAGTCACACCGACCTTGTAACGCCTTACGGCATCCGAGATAGATGTAACCGGCACGCCCTCAGTACGCGCCAATTGCGCGATCGCGTTCATGTCGAGCAGGAGCATGCCTTCGGTCTGATCTACGAAGCCTGTCGCCGCCTCACCTAATGTCTCAGGTGACGCCTCCTTGGCGCCAACAAAACTACGTACAAGTGATTTTGCCAGCACCCGCCTCGCCTCGTGGTCGGGACGCGCAATCGGTATATGCCGCACTTTGGGATTTTCGACCAAAAACCAGTCCGGCAGATCACCTTCCTTATCGACTATCCAAATGATCGAATTAAAAAATGGCTGGCGATTTGGCCCCGCTGGACGGGTTCGAGCAGCATGCGACAAGACTTGCGCGCGCGTGAATAACTGATGCTCGGGCGAAGCTAGGGCGTCTGGACGTACAATTAAACGCGACGAGAAGTCGATGATTAAAACCGCTGGGCTACCTTCGACGTTGACAAAGCGGTCCAACATTGTGCTCAGCAGGTCAATGCCGCCCGAGGCCCTGCCGTTAGTTCCGGTTAGCCCGAAGGCAGCAAGCACTGCGTCGGCTTCGCCAGATCCTGTGTCCTTTGATGTGCGAACGCCAAAGCCGTTCACAGGGTCAAATTCTATGAAGCGTTCATATCCGAGATCGTACAATTCGCTGAACAGCGCTTCACGTAATGGCACCGCCGTCAACGTGCCCGCAGCCAATTCCTGAATCTGCAGGTCACGGATGTTACCCGACAAAACAAATTGGCTTTTTAGCGGCATGAATCGAAGCAAATCGCGGACCCAACGGGGTTTCGAAAACGTCGGTTCTGTTTGGTTTACTTGCTCCAGTGTCTCAGTCCCCAGCATCTGTCTTACCTGCGATTTATGGGCGCGCCTGCCGGCCTTGTAAACCTAAAGTGTGTTTCGAGTCGCGGATAAGGCGATTTTCCCGTTCTGTAGAACGCTAATCTGTATGGCCTTCGGAACCTTATATTCCTAACTAAGGTAGGGCTTAACTTCACCGCAACCTTGCAGAGCTCAATCTTTACGTTTATGTGGAACCGAACACTCGGGGGGATAATATGCTCAACATACTGCATATCAGTGATCTTCACTTTACTGGAAGTCCGTCTGGCCAACTAAGGGACACAGCTGTAGCGGCGGTACGATCGGTGCTAGAACTTGCCGCGGCATTAAAGGCGGACGGCACGCTGAATGCTGATACATGTGTTTTCATTACAGGCGACATAGTTCAAACGGGACAACCTCCGGCCGACGGTGTGCAATCAGATTTTGAAGCATTGCAGGAAGCCCTATTAACGCCCCTCCTTAACACACTATCTATCACGTCGGACCGGGTGTTTATAGTACCAGGCAACCATGAGCTTGATCGAGGATCCATCGCTGAAGCCGATTGGCTTAAACAAGGACATTACGCAGGTCAAAAAGTTTGCGAAGCGGACGTGCAGCGCGACCTTCGTACAAAATTGTCAGCGTACTTTAGATTTGTAGATCAATACGGCTACCAATCAGTCACCAGCGATTGCCCTCGGATCGCGTCTTTTGATTGTGGTGGGCAACAAATCGTCTGCTTCAATGGACTGGCTGGAGCATATAGCCGCGCGGGATATGGCGATAAAGGGGAGCTTTTCGTGCTCAGCACTGAGCTAGTAGGCGCTTTCTCCGTCATTCAAAAAAATGCAATCGTGCTCACACACCATCCGCTCTCATGGTTTGCAGACGTTTGTAGTGTTGACTTGAAAGAGTTTCTCGCCACGCGACAATGTCGTCTTTTCACCGGCCATATTCACGACCGCGGTCTTGATTGGACGGAAACGTCGAAAGGTAATTTTGCCACCGTACAGGCAGGGGCGTCAGCCGAGGTCGGCACTCAAAACCAAGTCGGAGTAGCGTGGACTTCCACGTCAAATAGTGTAGCTGTTCGCCACTACAGTGTCGACTCTAGGTCTGGTGGATTTGGTATCACATCGCCGTCTGAGACGCAGGTTGCACCGGAGAAGGCACGCCAATTCTTCGAAGGCACCGAAGCCTTTTTTGACCCGCGCATCATTGCAGTTGCTGCTGACGCGGCTCGAGAGTTGAGTGAAACTGATCTGCGAGCAATCTCCGGCCGAGGACAAGATAAATTTGTCTCGCCAGACCTAACCCGCTTTCCTGAAGATCAGTTTAGTGGACAACGAACAAACATATCCGCCTTTGAAGATGATAAAAACAACCGTATAATTAGCGGCGAAGAGCTTAGTGGAAAAAGTTCGCTGATCCAATATCTTGCCACCCGTTGCAACACGCATGGGGATGTTGCGGGACGCAAAGTTGCGATTGTGCTTGACTACCGCATACTTGAAGCCAATCACGATATTAAAGACATTATTGTTCGTCGCCTTACGTCCTTTGGCCTTTCCCGCAACCAAGCGGAATACCTTCTCAAAATCGGCAGAGTTGAATTGTTCTTCGATAACTTTGAGCCAAGCAGGTCGATAGCATTGACGAACTTTGACCGGTTCTTTGATGATTTTCCGACCCTGCGCTGGACCGCGTCCACGCGCGGTGGCCAACGCTACATGCCTTCCCGCGCACCGGCCGCTTTGAGCAAAGATGGAATCACATATTATCAGTTGATTGAAACGACCCTTCCGACCGTACTGAGGATGATTGATAATCACCAAAGCGGGCGATCAGTTGACCGCCCAAGAGCGGTTGTAGAACAGGTTTTCAGATCAATAAACAATCTGCGTGCGCCACGGACAATATTCTATGTAAACAGTATGATAGACGTGTTCTTATCTGATGCATCGGTCGAGCCGCTGAATCGTTACTTACTCATAGAAAATTTACTATCAGATCGCATTCGTAGCGCACATAAAGAACTATTGCCACATCAACCAGTCGATATGGAGATGCTCGAAACCTTTATCGGCCAAATGGCGCATTCACTTATGAAGCGCGAGGATCCATACCTCACGAAAGTTCAATTTTACACGCTCGTAGAAACTTTCGTTGAACGTAAAGGCATCCAAAGAAAGAGATTTGACGCGGATATCATTCTAGATATCTTGATAAAGAGTTTTGTTCTGCGCGATTACGATGTCGGATACGGCTTTATGATGCTTAGCATTGAGGACTATTTCCTCGCCAAGCATATGGGTAAGGATGCCACATTTAGGTCTTACATAATGTCTACCGACGGACTACTCACATACCCCTCGGTAGCAGAGTTCTATGTCGCACAAAACCCAAGTGACCAGCCCCGAATTGAGCAAATACTTGCGTTAATTGACGAATTCCAGGACGAAGTCGCTGAGCTTGTCAATGAAATACGAGACAGTTCTGTGGCTGCTATTCGTGGGGCCCATCCTGGCGCATCTTTAGAGTTGCAAGACGGTATATTGGAACGTCTCGGCCAGATTGAGAACTCTGACGAGCCCACTTCCCTTTGTTTTGAAGATCCAAAGCCTGTGGGTCGAACAAAGCGGGTCCGGTTCGCAGCAGAGGAACGTGGTGCAGTGTTCTTACAACTCGGCGCATCGATACTGGGAGTGACTAGAACGCTCGATCAGTCCGAGCGGATCGAAATCTTTAAACGCTTGAAGGGAGCTCTCCTTACCAGCGTTCACAGCTTGCCTATGATAGCACAGCACTTAGCTGATGGCGGTGAAATTACATTTCGAGGCAGTTCGCTAAAAGCTGACTACGTGGGCGAACTTGCGATTCCCGAGAATAGATTTTATTTGATACTGCGGAGCATGCTTTATAGCCTTTACAAAAACTTTGCGACTTGGTCCGGGAGCCCAAGTTTTTTCAATGCGGCGGTTGCCCTCCGAAAAGGAGAAGAAAGCGAACTCGTGAAATCTGCTCTATTTGCCCAAAACATCGAAGCAGACCTTTCGGAGGCCCTGCACTTTATTCCCGATATTTCAAATAATGTTGACAGCCTTATTCTGAAAGAGATTATGGTGCGCCTATACCTCGATGCGATGACGCTTGTGCCCCTTGAGCGGAAGGACGAGAGTCGCGCTCTTAATCATTTGGTGGACGTAACAATCGAATTAAATCCGCCCAAGCGGCAGGATGAGGCAGCGGTCCTTACCCACAGAACGAGACTGCGAAATAGTTTCAGCGAACGGATTGGTTACAATGCCTACGTTGGCAGGCTCGTTAAACCAACTAAAATTAACTAACCGCTCTCACACTTCAAACCGCAGTGCGATTTGATAAAAGAGCGGCGAAAAAAGCTTTCTCCATATCGGTTAAAAGACCCGCGTCAGCCTTGCGTTCCATGGCGTCCTCGTCCCAGGCATAATCGATCTTTCGACCTGTCAGTCCAGCTGGCTTTCCGGTTCTTGAGTCATACGGTTTGCCATTGATCAAAACGCGGTCGGATCGACCTTCGAATGCCTCTACCGGATAAGGCACCAAGCGCTTCTCCAATACGACAAACTGGCCTGGCTGCAGCCGCAGCTGCGCAAGGCACTCCGCGTCCGTCATAAGAGGAACCATCACCGTCTCGTTATGGTGACCCTTCGCCTTTATTACGCTTTCATAACTGCTCTCGACCCTAGCCCCGTCGAATATTAAGGGTTTGCCGGAAGGCGCGCCCGGCAAGGCCTTGCAGAACAGTTTGAAATCCTCCGCAGTTAGCCTGACCATAACGTCAGAATAACCGTGGACCCTTGCGTGATGGGTTCCGGCCGCAAGGCGATCTACAAAGCGGCCTTCACTGCCGGAAAAACCCGAGATCAACATTTCTGGAAGTATGCACGACATTCTGACTTCAACCTGGTTTTACAAACTCATCATATTCGCTGACATCGATCTGCATAGACTCCGTCACCCGGCGCGAACCTTTTTGCCGGTTGCAACAATAACAAAGCCATCATCTGCCCAAGGCGTTTCGAGATTGAGCGCGTCGGTGCCATCAAGCCAAACGTCCCAATCTTCGGGGTCGATTACAACGGGCTCCCGGTCGTGAATATCAAACATCCGCCGACCAGGCGCCCGCGTCAGCATCGCCGCTGACAGCAGCGGGCCATCCATCAAATGCGAATGGGCATAGATACCCGCGACACCCAAGGGCTTGCCATCCGAGCGCTTGATCGCAACACGCTGCTTTTTGGCTTTTCGGCCAAGGAGATCGTCAGTCAGGCTCGCCTCGCCGTAATAACATTCCATTGGGAAGATGACGCGACGCTTGCGTGCCCAGCTGTCTTTAAAGGCCGGCAGTACGGAAACCGTCTCCAGGCGCGCGTGCGTTGTCTTCGCCCCCCAGTCGGACAAATAACCACGGTATGTTGGCTCGACTAGGCCCCAATGCATGTCCTGGACGACCACCTCGCCAGCCCTATTCCTTGCAAACACCGAGACTTTCCGTTCCGTTCGCATCTGACCCGCTCGTTCTGCGATCTTAACCTATGGAACAAATATAGAACATTGAGGCACGAGTCAATTGTGAAGGCAGCCGATCAGAATTTCAACAATACTGTTGCCAGTCGAGCATTACAGCGGTTCAGTGACATCCGTGTCGCAATTTTAGGTCGGACCATGTGTAATCTGTACTCCATGACGAGCAACCAGGATGCCATTCGGCAGCTGACGCAGTATTTCCGTTCGTCGATAGGCAACCTGAAGCCTTCGCCCGCGATCTTCGCTAACGGGTTTGGACCCGTCATCCGCGCCACGCAGGAAGGCCGCGAGCTTGCGCAATGTCGGTGGGGCATGCCCTCTCACCCGTTCAATCTCAGAGGTAAAAACTACGACTCCGGCATCACCAATTGTCGTGAATTGACCAAGAAACACTGGCAGCAGTGGATGGGGCTCAGCGAACGAGCGGTAGTGCCGGTGACATCCTTCTGCGAACCCAACCACATCACAAAGGAAAACACTTGGTTCGCACTGGGTGAAGATCGGCCCCTGTTCTTCTTCGCCGGTCTCTGGACGCCCCAATGGACGTCGGTCCGTAAAGTGAAAGAGGGCGAGACGACGCACGATCTATATGCCTTCGTAACCACGCAGGCGAACGCCGAGGTGAAGCCGATCCACCCGAAAGCGATGCCGCTCATCCTTCGAACACAGGAAGAAATCGACTTCTGGTTTGGCGCCTCTTACGAGGACGTCCTGGCGTTTCAGGAAGCCGGCGTGGCGGACGGCACGTTCCAAATTGTTGGTCGTGGCCGCAAACTGGATCATCCTGAAGGTATGGTGTTTGAGGAAGACGATGCGCTTGGGCGGACGGAGCCAGGCGCGGACCGAGCAATTCGTGATCAAGGTATGCAGCCGCCTCAGCGAAGGAGCGAATGCCGTAATACTTCGCGGTTGGTGATCGACCCAGCGGTTCCATTTGCGGGAAAATGAACCACATCCAATGCGAACGCTTGCGCCCCTCTTCAAGCTCGCGCAATGCAGTTTCGTACACGGCCTGTTGCGCCTCTACGAAGCGCGCAAGATTGAACCCGTCCGACATTTCAACTGATCCTAAGGAGCGACCTATTCGACGCCGATATCGAGCAGCACGCTAAGGTCCTCACTCTGTGAGAGCCAGTAGCTGATCATTTGCCGGATGTCAGATGCGGCATCGTCAAGGTCCAGTTCGCCGCTCGCGACCAGGGCCGAAATCTTGGTGATATATTCTTTTAGCTGATTACGGCGAGCAGGATGAATTTCCGCGTCAAACAAAAGCAATAGGTCCTTCTCTGCCTCAGCAGGAGTCAGCTCGTGGGCGCGGAAACGTTCCAGTGTCAGTGCAATCGCCTCGTCGTCGGTATCTGTGTTCAAAGCAGCGGGAATGGCGGTCATCTGTTTTCCTCTTGAACGAACGAAATCCGATGCCCCCGCGGTGTTTAGGAGACTCTGGATCACATAAAAAATCAGTGGGGAACTTCTGGCCAGTCTGGGTTCGCCGGGCGAGTCGGCCTACGACAACGCTTGGCTTTTGGTGGGTACGGACAATGGACGCACAGGTCTTGAAAGACTTTACAGATTTGATGATCACCATCCGCAAGACGTTCGACGAGTATCTGTACTCCGGCGAACTGAAAGGTGTCGCATGCGCTGCCGGCACCCTCACGGCCCGGATAAACAATCTCAAGGTCATTGTCGCCGCACACGCGGATCGCGAACCGAACGACAAGGATCGCTTCGAAGTGTCGTCCCTCACCAGCACGTTGGATTGGTTGAGCATGGACGAGTACTGCCTCAAGGATTTTAAGGACATAAAGCTGAATTTGCCTGAGACCGCATTCAACGCTGCTTTTCCCGACGTGGCGGTGCCCGGCGAAATCGACTATCGCGCCGCCATGGTCATGCTCAAAAGCGCTGCGATTGAAGTTGTCTTGGGAGGCGAACCACTGGCTTTGTCGTCTTAAGCGCCAGGATTAAAGCGGCGTTGCTCGTACTATAAGGGCTGCATGACAAACGGCGGTATTGGTTTCGACCGCATGCAATTGATTGAGACGGTTCACGCCCTAGAAGGTGATGATATAAGCTGCCGCATGCGAACGAAACTTGACTGAAGTAGGTATCCAGCGAGGCCATCTGACGAACTTGGCGCTCATGATGGGTGGTTAGGTTGTCGGTTGTTTAAGTATTTGCCAACCCAGCGCATTAGTCTGCCAGTATTATTTTCGCCGCCTACGAAGCGACCGTCAGGCAATAAAACGGCCGCGAATTGGTCTGTGGTCAACCTCAGGAAATTCCCATCGGATGCAACAAGGCCTGTTGCGACCAATTCTTTAATGAAAACCTCCGCGTCAACGCCTTCAGCCTTGAGAAACGCTTGAAAGTCTGGCTCGTCGGTCGGGATGTCTCGCTTGCAAAGTTGGTTCATTACGACGTGCTGGATGTCCGTAAGTACGACTGGCTCCCATTCGACATGCGTAGGTGCTGACTTCAGTTCAGAGGCTTTGAAACTGCGAACATGGTAATTCCAGCCCCATTTTGCCGGAAGCGTCTCATCGTACTTTGGTTCGGCATCAAGCAATGGCGCCATTGATTCGATATCCAGGTCGTCACCAAAAAGCTGCGCGAGTTCGAATTGGTACGAAAGTCGGGTCCAGATCAGCTCCAACATTAGGAGAATGGGATTGGCATGCGTGCTGGCCAAAATCGGCCACGATCCATCCGCGCGGCGGGCAACAAGGTAGGGGTGACCGCTTAATTTGACAAGGCTCCCCCCCTTTGCAACGATCAAATTGGGCAGGTGGTATGGTCCGAAGCCGGATTTCTTCTGATTTTCCTTCAAGTAGTCTACCAAACCGCGCCGAAGCCCGTTTTCAGTGCCGTAACCCTCATATCCGAAAATAATCCTCACGGGAGCGAGCTGATCGGTCATGATTGTCGTAAGGATCATGTGCTCGTCCATCGGCATCTCTCGCCACTCATCACTTGGCGGGGCTACCTTTCCAGTGGCTTGTGCATAACCACGCAAGGTTGGCTTCAGATTGACTGTCGACGATTCCTTCTGGTTTTGAATCCAGTTAGAGTAACTCTGCAACACCGTACCCAAGTGACCGTACGCATCAGTCAGGTCTCCTGCATATAGGTTTTTCTTCACTTCGAAGACCGCGATCACGTCCTTGACGTGCCATTGGTATTGGTTGTGCACGTAAGGGACCGGTGTGCCTGCCCCCTGCACGAGCATGCAATCAATTTGACCGCTTTGCCCACCGAAGCCGTCAATGATCAAGCCACCAACAACTTGCAACCCAAGGCCTGGAGGAATTGCACGCTCTAAGATCTCTTGAGTTAGCCCCTCATACATGTTGCCGATCAAAACCGGATGCGTGATGTTGCTTTTGGCAAGCTCCGCGGCCTCGGCCGCTCGGAACGCGTCTAAGATGTCAGATATACTTCGAATCATCCACCTTATATCGTGATGCGCTTTCTAATTTAAAGTCCGAGAATCCTGAACTTATTGCACACTTCTCTCAGCATCTGTCTGCGTTGGCTCGGCCATGGACAGTTGACGGCTTAGGCGTGAGCCGGTTACCAAGTGGGGAAACAATGCATGAAATTCAGGGAGTCACTTTGGGCTGGAATGACCATTTAGATGACAGCGAGGTTAGCAACCTACCACCTGAAGCTTGGCAACCTCATTCTCAAGTGTTCGATCCAGATGATTTCTGGCTCGAAAATGCCCACAAGGACGACCAATCCATCGCCGTGCGCGAATGGTTCCGCGCGCGATACTGCGACCCTGCGGAGGGGACACCGTATAACGGCCGCGAGGGCGGTTACCAATTTATTCATGGTGGCCCTTACAATCCGCACACAGAACTGTCGAAACGATTTCACGGTTGCGTCGCAGATGACCTCATCGCTCACATCGCTAATGAACTAATTGATGAACTCGGTGACAAATGGGCGCCGATCGTTCCGTTCATCGATGGATGGTACGATGAGCAATATCAGTTCGAAGTGGAAACTCACGAAGAGCCACTTCGCTCCCTCTATTCCCGGCTCAAAGATATTGATGCAATGATGTCATTACGGGGGCGCGACGATGCGGTGAGCCGGGTCCAAAGCTTGAGTCGAACGTCCTCCGGAACGTTTATCACTAAACGCCCACTTGAGATGGCTCTTTGGTATCTTTGACTGAAAAGCATAAATTTCCGGTCTTTTCGACTCGATATGTCTTTGGAGTTTACAGCGAGCCAGCTCAATTTCCAGACGAGTGCCGTTATAAAGTGTTCAGTATCACTTGAAATCTCGACTTCGGTGCCGAATTTGCGCCGCGTTGTGTCGAGCCACCCTTGGATCAACGCCTGGCCCGCCATTCCTGAATTCATCTCCAGGCTGGTGCGGTACCTGCAGGGTGGCGTTGCGTTCGCCAATCGTCGCCAGCATATGCGACAGATCCACCGCCGTGCGGGCAATGAGGTGGACGACCTCCCCTTCCCTCTGCATAAAGCCGGTGATCAGAACCAGGCTGGCGCCGAAGACGGCCTGCTTGTATTGCTCCCCTACCTTCTCCCAAACAATGACATTGGCGTCACCGCTTTCGTCTTCGATCGTCATGAAGATCACGCCATTGGCCGAGCCGGGCCGCTGACGAACATTGACCATGCCGGCGACGGATACGTAGCGTTTGTCCTTCGATGTCATGGCCTCCTGGCATGTTACGTAGCCCTTGTCCTTCAGATCGGGCCGGAGGAAGTGAACGGGGTGGACTGTCTGGCTAAAGCCCACGCTGTTGTAGTCCTCGATGACCTTCTGGCCGTCTGTCATGCTTTTGAGTTCGATGACCGGCTGATTGTATTCGGACACGCTGCGGCCATGGTCATCCAGCACGCAATCAAACAAAGGCAGGACATCATCGCCCAGTGATTTGATCGCCAGGGTCGCGTCGCGGCATACGATGCCGAACGCCTCCTCATAAGCATTTGCCTTGCCCAGCTTGCGCAGGGTCGGCTCGGGCGTCTTGGCCCGGCGCCACAGATCGGGGATGGATTTGTACGGCGTGTCGCCCCGTTGGAAGATCAGGTTGGCAACATCGGCGCTGCGAATATTCTTGATCAGTCGATAGCCCAGACGCACGGCAAATCTGCCCGGCCGCTTGGTTGGTTCCAAGGTGCAGTCCCATCGGCTTTTATTGACACAGAACCACCGGATTTCGACGCCGTGAGCTTTGGCATCGCGGATCAGTTGCGCAGGCGCATAGAAGCCCATCGGCTGGCTGTTCAGGATAGAGGCCAGGAAAACGTCCGGGTGATGGTACTTCATCCAGGCCGAGGCTTCGGCGATAATGGCAAAACTGAACGCATGGCTCTCCGGGAAACCGTAGGAGCCGAAGCCCTCCAGTTGCTTGACCAAGGACATGGCGAAGGCTTCGGTATAGCCGTTCTGCAGCATGCCATTGATAATGTCCTGGCTAATCGGCCCTATACCGCCCGTCTTTTTGAACGTCGCCTGGGCACGACGGACAAGATCCGCCTGACCGGCTGAAAAGCCGGCGCAAGTGATGACGACCCTCATCGCCTGTTCCTGAAACAAGGGTACGCCAAGGGTTTTGCCCAGAATGCCTTCCAGTTCAGGGCTGGGATAGTCCGGCTTTTCCAGACCTTCCAGTCGGCGCAGATAGGGGTGGACCATGTCACCCTGGATCGGTCCGGGTCTGACGATGGCCACCTGAATAACGAGGTCGTAAAACGTCCGCGGCTTTGTGCGCGGGAGCATCGAAATCTGCGCCCGACTCTCGATCTGGAACGTCCCGATCGTGTCCGCCCGTCGGATCATGGCATAGGTTTTCGGGTCTTCCGGGGGGACACAGGACATATCCATGTGGATGCCCTTGGTCTCCGCCAGCATGTCGAAGCAGCGCTTCATGCAGGACATCATGCCCAGGGCCAGGCAGTCCACCTTCATAAACTTTAGGGCGTCGATGTCATCCTTATCCCACTCGATAATCTGTCGGTTCTTCATGCGCGCCGGCTCGATCGGTACCATTTCATCCAGGCGGTTCTCCGTCAGGACAAATCCGCCCGGGTGCTGGCTGAGCTGGCGCGGGACGTCGAGCAACAACAAGTGGATCTCGAACGCCAGCTTGATGCGCCGATCCTTGGTATTGATATTGAGCTCGGCCGCCATTTCTTCGGTGCAGCCTTCCGTGTGCCAATAGCGAATGTTTTTCGCCAACACCTTGATGGTGTCTTCCGGAAACCCCAACACTTTCAAGGTATCGCGCATGGCCATGCGCGTCCGAAACCGGCTGACCACCGAGGTCAAAGCCGAACGGTTGCGGCCATAGGTATTGAACACCCATTGCATGACCTCTTCGCGTCGCTGGTGTTCGAAATCGACATCGATATCGGGGGGCTCGCGACGTTCTTCCGAAATAAACCTTTCAAACAGCAGGTCATTGCGATCCGGATCGACTGACGTAATGCCCAGGACATAACAGACGCAGGAATTGGCGGCAGAACCCCGCCCCTGGCAGAGAATATCCTTGGACCGGGCGAAGTTGACGATGGCGTTTACAGTCAGGAAATAGGGCGCATATTCCAGCCGCTCGATCAGGGTCAGTTCATGCCTGAGCAGATCGATGACCTTCTGTGGGACACCCTCCGGATAACGCCATTTGGCGCCGGCCCATGTCAGCCGCTTCAGGGCTTCGATGGCCGACATACCCGGCATCAGTTTCTCTTCCGGATACTGGTATTCCAGTTCGCTTAAAGAGAACCGGCAGCGATTGGCGATCTCCTCCGTTCGCGCCAGCGCTTGCCGGTAACCGGAAAACAGCCGTCCCATTTCCTCTGGCGATTTCAGGAAGCGATCGGCATAGAGGAACCGCAGATCTCCCATCGTATCGATGGTGCACCGGTGACGGATACAGGTGATGACGTCATGGAGCAGAGCGCGTTCATGGACGTGGTAGAGGATGTCGTTGGTGGCAACCGTCGGCACGCGATGCTTGGTCGCCAGGTTCGACAGCTCATGCAGGCGCAGATGGTCATTCTGCCGGTGGCGCAAGGTCAAAGCCATATAGCCACGGTCAGCGAAAAGGGCTTTGAACCGGCGCAGGCGCACCGCGCACTGCTCATCGGCCAGATCCGGGATGAACACCGCGATCAGGCCTTCATGGAAGTCTTCGACATCTTCCCAATCCAGATCGCAGCCCCCCTTCCCCGCGCGGGTCTTGCCCAGCGACAACAGCCGACACAAACGTCCATAGCCATCAAGATCGATCGGATAGACAAGCAGTGACGTGCCATCCCGCAAGTCCAGACGGCAACCGACGATCAGGCGCACGCCATGCTCCTCCGCCGCGACGTGCGCACGGACGATACCCGCCAGGGTATTACGGTCGGCAATCGCCAGCGCCTCCATGCCCAATGCCTTGGCACGGGCGAAAAGGTCATCCGGCGCGCTGCACGCCTGGAGGAAAGAGAAATAAGATGCGCATTGCAGTTCAATATAAGCCATCAGTCGAATTTCCCGTGCATGAACCAGCTGAGTGATCCCGTTTCCTCGTGCTGACCGTCACCGCCACGGAAAACCCAGAACCGCTCGCCGTCCTCGACTTCCAGCACGAAGTAATCGCGGACCTTGCCCTTCTCATTATCGGTCACCCACCATTCGCCCCGCACACGTTCCGGTCCGTCAGCCCGTGCGACTGCGTAGCGTTGACCGCGCCACGTGAAGGCACGGGGCGGATGATCGGGCAGCACGGCCAGGGCCATGATCGGTTCCGGTGGCCGGAAAATACGTTGGGGACGGCGAAACGCAGCATTGCGTGTCGAGCCCATCCCATCGGACGTCGGCGGCATGCGTCTGACCGCACGCTCAGGGATATCGGTCGCGACCGGTACCGCCCGATAGAGACTGTCTGTGCCATAGCGATTGGCCAGGACATCCCACAGGTCCTCAACATCCGGACGTGCCGGCTCGGAATAGCTGGCGACAACCTGTTGCATGGCTAAGGCTTCGACGAATGCGGCCGTCATCACCATCTTGTCGATGCCCCAGCCTGGGTCGACAGTTTCGATCTTGTCGCAGAGAAGCTTTGCCAGGCGTTTGGGCTCACGTACAGGCTTGGCGGTTGAGACGAAGATTGTCTCGATACGATTGTCGACGCGCGTGAAATGGAGATCTAGCCGTCGGACACCAAGCCCGGCTTCTTCCAGGCGGTCGCACATCTGGTCCGTCAGACGGCGGGTGTATTTCTCGATGGTCTCCGGCGCCCCGATTGGCTCGGCAAAAATCCGTTGAACGGAAATGAGTTCCGGAGATTCCACCGGCTCGATCGGTTCAGCTAACCGCCCGAACGCCTGGTCAACGCGCCGAAACAGCTTCTGACCAAAGCTGCGGGTGAGCGGTACGCGTGGCTTTGCCGCCAGTTCGCCGATCGTGTCGAGGCCCAGCAGGCGCATATCGGGCAACATTTCCGCAGGCAGGCGAAGGGCTTCGACCGGGAGATGCACAAGCGCATCCGCGATCCCGCCATAGGCAACGATCCGCTTTGCCTGTCCACCGAAACGGGCCAGGGCATGAGCCGCGCCCCAGGTGTCGGCCAAGGCCGCGAAAGCGGTGATCCGCATCTCGGCCAGCCGTTGCACGACATCTTCGACGACGCCGCGCTCGCCACCATAGAGGTGAGCCGCGCCCTGGATATCGAGCACGAGCCCCGCCGGTGGATCGGCCGCGACCATGGGTGAATATCGGCGCAAGGCCCAGATGGCCAGTTTCTCCAGCGCAAAGGCGTCCGCCACCGGATCGGCATCCATAATAACCAGGTCGGCGAAAAGAGACTCGGCCTGAGCGACAGGCATGCCGACACGGGCACCGACATGCAGGGCAAGGTCATCGGCGGCGGTTATCACACGACGCCTCCCGTCGGAGCCTTTGAGAACAAGCGGCACATCAGCTGACGGCCCGGTAGCGCCCATCTTCCGTCTCAACCGGTCTGTCGGCCAATAAGGAAGGAACAGCGATAAAACCCTTGCCATCACATGCCTCTACTTCACACTCAAAATCCTTTCCGCCCCGGGTTCGCATCTGCTCCATGTACCATCGGGAGCGACCCACGCCCCGGACCGGCAGAGCTCCCGATGTGACGGGCGTTACGCGCCATCGGGTGAACGACGCGGTCGAATTGCCGAAGTCGCGCGCGTCGACATGCCGGCGCCACCGGCGCACGACGAGTGCCATCGTCCCCGTCGCTTCGGCGGCCATCTGCAGACGCTGTGACGCAACGAGCGGCAGTCCCGACACTTCGCCAACAACGGCGGTCAGTCCGCCATGACGCAGGGCCTTTTCCAGTCCATCGAGAATGGCCGTCTCATCAGGCGCTTCGAAGAACACGACGCGGTCAGCCGTCAGACCCGACTGCGCCAGGGCCGGCGCGAAAAGGTCCGGCTGGCAGTGACACCACAGAACCGTGCCGCCTGTTCTGGCCGCAATGCCGGCGGCGAAAGACACGGCTGCGGCCCCATCGACAGCTCCATTGGCACCGCCGGCGATTTCATGGAGAGCACCGAAGGCCAGGCCACCCTTGCGCAGGTTGCGATCGATTTCGTGGACGCCAAAGGGAAGCACTGAGCGCGCACGCTGAGTGACACCCTCGATCCGCTCGATCTGCTGGCGCAGGTCCGTCAATCTGGTGGGCTCAGCGGCAGGCATAGGGGCGCAACTCCTTTCCGTATCCGGAACTGAATGGGGAAAACGGGATAAATTGATAAAAGAAGTTCCCTTTTTGTTCTCAACGAAAATAAGAGTCAATATGCACGATTGTGGATTACCGCTACGCGCGGGATCGGACCGAATTGTTGCCGATAAAAATCCCTAGACTCCGCAAGGACTTAAATTGTGAATCGCGTCCTCAAAAAAAATTTGCGGTGAACGGACCAATGAGCCGGATTTACGCGTGTCAGGATTTCACAAGGGCAGTGGCTTCGCGCTTGACGCGATTGAAGCGTTCCAGCTCCAGACCGGCGTCCGCGAGAGCACGATGGACCGGCACGGCATGGACGGACGTGCGAATGACCTCTTCGACGAGTTCAGTCGCACGGTCAGCCGGATACTGAGCGCCCAGGATTTCGACCGCGACCAGAACAAACATCTCATCTGAGCGGGACAGACGCAGCGCATGACGGGGAAGACCACCACCGCGCAACAACGTACTGAGCCACTTGCCGTCCCACGAAGGCGCACTGGCAAATAGCTCATGGCCCGATAAGGCCGCGAGCATTTGCTGAGCCACAGTTTCCGGAGACAAGCCTTCCTCCGCTAACCGGTCGCGGGAAATGCCATGCAACCCTTCCGCCTCTGCCGACCAATCAGACCATTCCGGCAACGGCTTGATGAGCATCGACTTCGATTGCCCATCCTCGAAAACCCATGCGACTTCTATCGGAAAACTTTTCTTCCCGAGCGACGAGGCTTCAAAATCCAGAAATACACGCATGACTTCAGGATAAGACAAGTCCTGTAAATCCGCGATGCGGATTAATATCTGGCTGTACATGGCTAAGCTGGCGTTAACCATTACAGCGTTATACGACCGCCACCGCCAGGTTAATATCTGAGGATTGGCGAGAAAGCCCTGGAATCGTGTGGTGAGGCGCACGCGTCCAGGGCTTTTCCAATTGTGGTAACATTGCCTGGATTACCGGCCGCCTCGAAGAAGGCGCCCCCAGTCTGAGGTCCGGGGACGCCGACTGAGAAGCCATCTGTCACATGATTTCAGATAGCCAACTTAAACCTGGTGTGCTTGCGGTAAAAAATCGATGTTCTCGAACGCGACTGTTTGCAAATCCCTATACGCTTCGGATCGGGATGTATTCCTGTTCCTGGTGGACGACCTCAACCCTATCGAAGCCGGCACTCTGCCGGACGGCTCACCCGATCTGTTTTTCCGCGGCTTCTATTGCTGGAATTCGGAGGTGGGCGCGAAGACCCTGGGCATGGCCAGTTTTTATCTGCGCGCCGTCTGCGCCAACCGGAACCTGTGGGGTGTAGAGGACTTCCAGGAAATTACCATCCGGCATTCTAAATATGCCGCAAGCCGGTTTGCGCACGAAGCGGCACCGGCCCTTGAGAATTTCGCCAACTCCTCCCCCCTGCCCTTCGTCAACGGCATTAAGGCCGCCCGGGCGACCATCGTGGCCAGGACCGACGACGATCGTCACGATTTCTTACGGAAAAAGGGATTTGCAAAAGGCGAAACCGCCAAGATCATCGAGACCGTTCTCAACGAGGAAGGTCATCCCCCGGCCTCGGTCTTTGACTTTGTCCAGGGCATCACGGCAGTCGCGCGCACCAAAACGCATCAGGACGCGCGACTGGATCTGGAAGCGCGGGCCAAAAAACTGCTGGACGGCGTCACTTGACGCTCCCAAGCCGGCCCGCGCGATTACCTTATTTGTTCAGACGATCCTGAACAGCTTTTGCCGGCTGGAAGGCCAGCTTCTTGGAAGCGGCAATCTGGATCGTAGCGCCGGTTGACGGGTTGCGGCCTTCGCGCGCGGCGCGGGCCTGGATCTTGAACTTGCCGAAGCCGGGGAGGTTAATCTCTTCACCGGCGGCGGCCGCTTCGGTGATCGCCTTCAAAACGCCGTCAACAATGGTCTTGGCCGCCGCTTTGGTCAGGCTGTTGTCGGCCGCAACCTTGTCGATAAGATCGGATGTGTTCATGTCAGTCTCCTGTGGTCATTGGACTGTGTCCAAGGGTTAAGCAGGTCAAGTATCCGGTGACTCGCCAAAACACGCAAATTCAGGGCCTCCCGCAAGGGCAGGCCCTGATTTCTTGCACCGTGAGAGGTAGAGGTTGGCTTCGCCCTTCGTGACGGTTAGGGCCGAGAGAGAGGCTCCCGGCGACCGTCCGGAGCACTACCATGGCCGAAGCGGCGGTCGCGGCCTTCGTCGATCCGGAGCAGAAAGAAGCTGGCATGGGTCGACGGCTAGGCCGCATCGAGCGCCAGCTCGAACGCCTCGGCAGAGACACCAATATCTCGGTTGAGGCCTTCATGGTTTACGTCTGGCTTTGGCTAAGCGCGAACCCGCCCCTGCCCGAACAGGCTGCCGCCGCTGCCAGGGCCTCCGCAACGGAACGCTACGATCAGTTTATGGAGACGCTCGGGCAAAGGCTCGCTACGAATACGAAAGCAATGGCGCGGTTGCCCGAGGTTGGGACGCCTTTATGATAAATGCCAACCGCACTTACCCTCCCCGCACGACCTATACGAACTTGACGAACTTAACGAACTTCTCCATATTGAGATCAGGAGTAGCTCACATGACATCGACGACATCAAAAATCGGCAACACACCTGGTGGTCATCGCAGGACTGGCGGCAAAGCCGCAGCAGCGAAGGCATTTCTCGACACCAAGACCGGTCAATCGAGAGGGGGAATGACCTCAACGCAAGCGAAGTCTCGCGCCGCGTCCGCCCTTTCCAATGATGTCGAACTCCTCAAGAAGATGCGAACCTACAACGGCAAAGCCTATACCCGACAGACTGCCGGCAGGAAGGTCGCCGAAGCCATTGCGCTTGCCACCGCGGCAGGCACACCGACCCGCCTGGTGCTCGACATCGATGCCTCTGGAAAGACGTTGCTGGAAATTCTCGAACTTGCCCCGCCCGCAGGCCCGGCCTTCCCTGTCGAGCCGCTCGCTGAGGCTGACGACGAATTGAACTCGGCCCTGTCCGCTGCCAGGGAACGAGGGCGAACGCGCGCGGCCGATATCCTCGCCGGAGAAGATATGGTAAGTGCCGACGCGTTAGCGGAGAGGCTCGGAACGACGCGCACGACCATCAATTCAAAGCGGCAGAAGGGCGAGATCCTGGCGCTGGACGGCGCGAAGCGCGGCTTCCGTTTTCCGGTGTGGCAGATAGACGACAATGGCAAGCCGTTCGGGCAGCTATCCAGGCTGCACGACATGCTGGGCGGTCCTTGGGCCGTCTATCGCTTCCTTGTGCAACGGCTTGGGGAACTTGACGGACTGACGGGCCGCGAGGCTTTAGAAAAAGGCATGATAGAAGAGGTATTCTCAGCCGCGGAAAGCGCGGGCAGAGATTTCCGCTAAATGCCGTCGATCGAGCCGCCCGCCGACTTCGGCACATCCCAACTGAGATTGCACACCGTTCCGGCCGGGGACATTTACGGCCGGATATATCTTGCGCGCTACGCAAACCCCTTGGGCTACGGCAAAACCAAAAGCCGCTTCAGCGATCCCCGTCGCCGAGTCGAGGCCAATCGTTTTGGCGTCCTCTATCTCGGGAAGACAATAAAAGTGTGTTTCCTCGAAGCCTTGCTCCGCGATCGGCGTGACGGACGGATCGGTGACCTTCCCATCGCAGAGTCCGAATTACAGGAACGCCACTACGCTTCCGTGCGGACCAAGGAAGAGCTCAGACTGGTCGATTTGCGCGATGACGGGCCCGTCATCATGGGCGTGCCGACCGATGTCGCGAAGGCGTCGCAGCAAACCCTGGCGCGGAAATGGGCGGTTGCCTTTCACGAGCACCCTGAGATGCCCGATGGTATTATCTATCCGTCAAGGCTGAACGGACATACGAACCTGGCCGTTTTCAATCGCGCCATCCCCAAACTGGAGCCGACGAAAGTGTATCGACTTATCGGCGCCCCGGGCCTGGCCCGCGTTCTCGATGATTTAAAGGTGGCCATCGTCGAACCGGATTGACCGCAAGAGCGATGGTGTGCGCTGCAGGTCGGTTTGCCATTTGGCCCGTCAGAAGTGAGTTGGGTATCCACCGAATCCGTGTGACGCGGCGAAATTATCCTAACGCGTTTTGAGCCAACAACCGCAACCGACGGATATGCTGGGCACAAATGTAGTTCCAACCGCGCTACTTCTTGTGACGTGGGGGCTGGTTGCCACGGCCCTGCCGGTGGCGTGGTGGACCTGGCTGAGCCAGACATTCCCCAGTGATGCCGAAGCCGCCGGAGGCCTCATGGTGGCCGTGGTTCAACTGGCTATCACGCTTGGCGCGGCCGGCGGAGGCCTGCTTTACGATCAGGCAGGCTACCGAGCGACCTTCATCGTCAGCGCCCTACTGCTCGCCCTGTCTGCCGCCGTGTTTGCCTTAAGCCTCAGAGGCAAGCCCCCTGCACCCAAATCCCAACACTCAGATTAAGGAAACGCACCATGTCGCAAGATAATGATACCGCACCGCCAAGCGACCCCCAAACAGACAAGACCGGAATCGACCGCCGATTACTGCTGAAAATGTCAGGGGCGGCCGTGGCAACCTTGGGCGCAAGCTCTATTTTCAACACTCCCTTTGCAAAGGCTCAGGATATGTCTAACGGCGCTAATAACTTCTACACGAGCGATAAAGTCACCGTGCACAAGGTGACTTTCAAAACCCAGTACCAGACTATGGTTGCCGGCAACCTCTTTGTGCCAAAGGGTCTGGACCTTAACGGCAAGGCTGCAGCGCTCGTCGTGGGGCATCCCATGGGCGCGGTGAAAGAGCAAAGTGCAAACCTCTACGCCACCAAGATGGCTGAGCAGGGCTTTGTCGCCCTGTCCATAGACCTGCCCTTTTGGGGTGGGAGTGACGGTCAGCCGCGCAACGCCGTCCTGCCCGATCTTTACGCTGAAGCCTTCAGTGCGGCGGTGGATTATCTCGGCACTCAGGCCCTGGTTGCCCCCCACCGGATTGGCGGTATCGGAATCTGCGGCAGCGGCAGCTTCATCATCAGCGCAGCGAAAATCGATCCGCGTCTACGCGCCATAGCGACGGTCAGCATGTATGATATGGGCACGGTGAACCGTCAGGCCCTCAACGCTTCAATGTCGGTCGAACAACGAAAAGACATCATCGCCGCCGCTGCCCGGAAGCGCTATGCGGAGTTCGAAGGCGGACCTGTTGACGTCGCCGGCGGCACCGATCTTGAACTCACCGCCACAACTCACCCCATTCAACGTGAGTTCTATGACTTCTATCGGACCTCACGCGGCGAAGTTACACCGGCAGGCGCGTCGCCTGAACGGACGACAAAGCCGACCGTCACCAGCAATATCAAGTTCATGAACTTCTACCCCTTCAATGACATCGAGACGATCTCGCCGCGCCCTCTGCTGTTCATTAGCGGTGATCAGGCCCATTCAAAAGAATTTAGCGAAGACGCCTATAAGCGGGCAGCCGAGCCTACACGCGACGACGACGACGTCATAAGCTGCCGCGAGGTGTGAGCCGTCCTGTCCCGGCGCACCGGCGGAGCCGGAATGGTAACCGCCGCCGTGAATGTAGAACATGACCGGACGCTTTTTGCCGTCACCGACTGCAGGGGTCCAGACGTTCAGGACCAGACAGTCCTCGCTCCCAGCCGGCTCGTTTGCCCCAAAAGCGCCGCCCGGTTTCTGGAGGGATGGAGCCCCCAGCCGGGTGGCATCCCGGACCCCGCTCCAGGACGGAGCTTCCGGCGCTTGCTTAAACCGGTTTTTGCCGGTCACCGATCCTGCGTATGGAATGCCTTTAAAGGCCAGAGCACCGCGGCTGTGGCCGCCGCGCAGGCTGCCCTGGGCAATCTTCACGGTCTCGAACGGCGCTATGACGTCGGTAGAACCTGTCACGAAAGTCTGAGCACGACCGGCACCGGGCAGTGCAACAATGCCGCCCAACGCGGCTCCGGTCGCCAGAAGGTGGCGACGGTTGAAGAGAATCCCTGTCATTTTGTATTCCTGTCTTTTCCTCATGCACACTGACTATCGGTGCCGTTTGACCAGACCGTTATTCAGGCACCGGGCGATGTCAATCCAGGCCTGACGCAGCAAAAGCGATGGAAACAGCGGGTATTTGGCAGCGGCTTCAGGGACAAAAAAGGATGATCTTCTCACGCATCCGGTTGTTTTAATAACATTTTTCTAGGAATACAATCTTGCGCACCCTGTGGCCTCGACGTCGGAGCAGTGGCCGGGAAGCAAGAAAGTTATGAATACACATAAATATGATTCATAACTTTTTCAGACGCCGGTATCAAATATACAACATCTATTCCCAGATATTGAAACCAGCTGAAGGCCAGGTAGATAGCACTCGGCCCGGCACGATTTTCACACGTTCGGAAGTCTGCCACCGACTCACGGCCATTCGGCCCGCATTCTTGACGAGGTGCAAGTCCTTGAAGATTATTTCGGCATTCTTGTTTCGTATCACGAGGCGCTCCACGGCGCGGAGGCTGAAGGGATGGTGGCGACCTTCGATGAGAGCGGCATTTTTAACGGCCATGGTGAGCATACCGACCTGACGCAGGGCCTCGGCATGGCCATTTACGAAGGTCGGCCAGCATACTGCGTGCGGTTACTCAGATGTTCGGCCTGGTCGGCGAGGCGATCGGCAAGGATGTCGGTTCGATCAATCTCGAGCGAATGAACGGCTTCACAGATGGTCGGACCTATGTGCTCGAGTTTACGATGATCGATCCGAACCATCCGACAAACCGCGTACACGCCGGGGTCGCCGTCTATGAAACCGGCGAGAACGGCCTCATTAAGGAAGCTCACAAATTCGACGAAGCCTGGTAATTGCCTCAGACGGCCGGTGGCACGACGCTGCCGGCCGCCCGCAATGCTTCGCTTTCCGATCAGCCCTTGGCCGGGCGGGGACCTGATGAAGCGCGATAAACGATATCGAAATCGACTTTCACGTTGCGGTATCCAGTAATAGGCTGATCGCGATCCAGGTGGCGCAGCAGAATTTCCGTCGCCTTCTGGCCGAGCTCGGCGATCGGCTGATGGACAGTGGTCATCGGTGGCCAGCAACTTTCCGACCCCGGACTGTCATCGAACCCGACCACACTTACATCCTTCGGTACCATCAGGCCGGCGCGTTGCGCGGCTGCAATAGCGGCGAGAGCGACCGAGTCGTTACCGCCCACGATCGCTGTCGGCCGGTCCGGCCGGCTCAGCATAGCGAAAGCTTCCTCGTGACCGTAGCTGGTCTCGGGTTGTGGCACCACCATCAAGTCCGCCCGGATCGGAATGCCCGCCTCACCCATCGCCCGCCTGAAACCCGCTTCCCGCACTGGCATAGATGCAAGATTGCGTCCCACCGAGATCCACGCGAGGTCTCTGTGCCCCTGCCCGATAAGCTGGCTTGTGATCTCGTAGACCGCCCGTTCGTCATCCATTTCCACGAACGAGCTCATATCCTTGTCTGCAACGGGCGCTACCCGAACAAACGGATAGTTCAGTGCTTTCAGGTCTTCAAGAAACGGCAGGGCTTCTGATACGGGAGGAACCACAATGAACCCGTCCGGCCGCAGTGCGGCAAAGCGTCGTTCGATGGCCTGCTTGCCCTGATCGATAACCGCGCCAACCGGCTCAACTATCAGGTGATATCCGGCGGCGATACAGGCGCGCGAGATCCCTATCTGAAGTTCGGAAAAATAATAGTGCGATGTCTGCTCGAAGACGATCATGCAGATGATGTAACTTCTGGAGCTGGCGAGTACCCGTGCCCCGAAATTGGGCCTGAATCCGGTCTCCTCGATTAGTTTCTCGATTTCGGCACGCTTCTTCGGTCCCACTCCCGGCAGGTTGTTTACGACGCGCGAGATGGTCTTCGCAGAGACATTGGCCAGTTTCGCCATATCGTCGAGAGTGAGATTCGCCACGCGTGTCCGCCTGTAAATGTTCTGCAATATCAGAGGCAAGGCCGTTAGGATTCGTCATCGGCCCCCTCTCAGTCGCAGAATAGGCACGATCCGTTCCGGGATTCAATCTGTAAGAGCCGCTTGACGGCAGCGCTGACGTAAGGCACGTTACGTCAGCGCTGCCGTACCATTCCGGAATGTCGTTATGCGGGCGGTGTCAATATCCGACCCGGGACATATGGCTACCGGATCGCGGATTTCCATAAATTCGGCGCAACGCGCCTCAGTTCCGACAGGGGGACACATGACGAAAACAACGTTCAGATCACGACTGAAATACCTGGCGCTTGGTGGCTCAGCCCTTCTTGCTCTTATGGCCGTGCCCGCTCTGGCACAGGGAACACCGGCCTGGATGAATCCTGCGCTCTCTCCGGACGAGCGTGCAACGCTGCTTGAAAAGGCCATGACGCCTGAGGAAAAGCTCAGCATCGTCCATGGTCCGATGTCCATTCCTCAGTTCATGAAGGACGGTAAGCTTCCAGAAGGCGCTGTGTCCTCGGCCGGCTACATTCCGGGCGTTCCGCGTCTCGGCATTCCGCACCTCCAAGAAAGCGACGCATCGCTAGGCGTCACCAACCCGCTCATGTCTCGGGCCAACGACGTTGCGACCGCGCTTCCGGCCTCTATCCTTCTGGCTTCGACGTTCAATAAGCAAATCGCATACGATGGCGGAGCCGTCGTGGGCAACGAAGCGCGGGCCAAGGGCATGAATGTGCAGCTGGCCGGCGGGGTAAACCTCGCGCGCGAGCCAAGAAATGGCAGAAACTTCGAGTATGCCGGTGAAGATCCGTGGCTGGCCGGGACTCTGGTCGGTGAGTCGATACGGGGCATACAGGACCAGAAGGTGGTCTCCACAATCAAGCACTTCGCAATCAATGACCAGGAAACGGGACGCTTCTTCGCAAACAGCGTGATCGACGAGCAGGCGCTTCGCGAGTCTGATCTGCTGGCGTTCGAGATTGCTATCGAAAAGGGCCAGCCGGGTTCGGTGATGTGTGCCTATAACCTCGTCAATGGTCAGTACGCCTGCGGAAACGACTGGCTACTGAACAAGGTGCTTAAGCAGGACTGGGGTTACAAGGGCTGGGTCATGTCCGACTGGGGCGCGGTGAAGGCAACCGACTTCGCGGTAAAGGGGCTGGATCAGCAGTCCGGCGAGCAGATCGACAAGGAGGTCTGGTTCGGTGAACCTCTTAAGTCTGCTCTGGACAACGGACAAGTGCCTCAGGGCCGGCTGACGGACATGGTTCACCGCATACTGCGATCAATGTTTGCGTCGGGTCTGTTCGACCAGGTACCGGCTAAAGGCTATGACGCGACGGCGCACGCGGCGGTCGCTCAGGCCGAAGCCGCCGAAGGCATCGTGCTGCTCAAGAACGAGGGCGGCCTGCTCCCATTGGCTGGATCGGTAAAATCGATTCTGGTTGTCGGTGGACATGCCGATGCGGGTGTTCTTTCGGGCGGCGGTTCGTCCCAGGTTGTCGCCGACATGAAGCAGATGACGGTCGACCGTGGAGGTGATGGCGTTTTCGCCGCTTTCAACAAGATGCATTATCACCCATCGTCTCCGCTGGCGGCCTTGCGTGCCATCCTGCCTAACACAAAAATTTCCTTCGAGATCGGCGACTATCCTGCCGAAGTTGCACGAAAGGCAAAGGGCTATGATCTCGTCATCGTCTTTGCCACGCAATGGATGGGCGAGGGCATCGATGCGCCCGATCTCAGCCTGCCATCCGGACAGGACGAGCTGATCGCCGCCGCTGCGGCAGCCAACCCGAACACTATCGTCGTTTTGGAAACCGGCGGTCCGGTCAACATGCCATGGCTCGACAAGGTTCCGGCTGTTATCGAGGCCTGGTATCCGGGACAGAAGGGCGGAGAAGCCATTGCTGACATTCTGACTGGCGCCACAAATCCGTCCGGGCACCTGCCGGTCACCTTCCCGGCGTCTCTGGATCAATATCCGCGGTCCGGTCCACTGCCGGGTATCGACGTGCCTGAAGGCCAGATCTTCGATGTGACTCACGAGGAAGGTGCAGATATCGGATACAAGCGGTTCGCCAAGCTTGGATTAAAACCACTTTTCCCCTTCGGCCATGGTCTGAGCTACACTACGTTCGGATACTCCGACCTCAAGGTGACGGGTGGCGATACGCTGACCTTCAGCTTCCGGGTGACGAATACCGGCAAGGTTGCCGGCAAAGCGGCACCGCAGGTCTACCTGAATGGGCTGCCAGGCGGCGATATCAAGCGCCTGATCGGCTTCGATAAAGTGGCCCTAGCGCCGGGAGAATCCAAAACGGTTAGTCTGTCGGCGGATCCGAGGCTCCTCGCTCGCTTCGATGTCGCTTCTAACAGTTGGATCGTTGAGGGTGGCACCTATTCCGTCGGCGTGGCTGAAAACGCATCGGCTCCGGGAATTACGGGTCAGGCTCGCGTTAAAGCACGGAAACTAAAGCCATAACGGAAGGTGACGAAGGGCGGCGCAAGGTAAGCGCCGCCTGACGGTCGCCCGCAGCGACAAACGGGTTGACAAAAACACCACAACCCTATTTTGTTATATTAAATAACTATAATAACAGTGAACGATCGGGATGCCGACGTTCGGGTGGAGCGAACATGATGGGAATTCCGGTACGCATTGCCTTGGCGGCCATTGCCTGGATGGGCATGGCGGGCATGGTTCGGGCCGAGCCCTCGCTGACATACGTTTTTGAAGAGACGGTTACGCTCGCGGCCGACATAACACCTGGAAAGACCGGGCTTGGGGACCGCAATCTGGTCCCGATCACGGGCGGCACGTTCGAGGGCCCGGGGAACGGCTCCGGCATCCGCGGCAACATTCTGCCGGGTGGCTGGGACTGGCAGCTGAAGCGAAACGACGGCTGCCTTCAGATCAAAGCCGATTACATGCTCAAAACGGATGACGGCGCGATTATCAACATTGTGAATTCGGGCGTTGTTTGTATGCCTGAGCCGGGCAAACCACCGGTCATCCGGACGTTGCCGGTATTTGAGGCCCCTGCCGGTAAATATGAGTGGCTCAGCAAGTCCAACTTTATCGGTACGCTCGAACCCGTGCAGTCAGCCGGCGTTCCCGCCGTCAAAATTCGCTTTTACAGAATTGATTAGGTGATCTCATGGGCGGGAAACACGTTTTTCTAATGACAACGGGGGTTCTGGCAGCAATGGGGTTTGCTACCGGATCCATGGCAGCAAGTCCCGTCCCGGGATCTGCCGGGTGCGCAGCCATGGCCAACGCGGGCCGCTTCACTGCAGACCCTACCGCCCGTATTGATGCGGCCGTTTGGCACGGGACGCCGGAAACCATCCAGACTCAGGTGGCACCAGGATACTCGGTCCCCGTCAACGTGGCGCCCCATTGCGAATTAACGGGCAGGCTTCAGCAACGAACCGGCGTCAACGGACAATCCTACGTAATACGCTACCATCTTCGTCTGCCCGCGGCATGGAACGGGAAATTCTTCTTCCAGGGCGGGGGCGGCAGCAATGGTGAACTGGGCGATGCCATGGGTCGGATGGGTGCCGGAGCCAGTGCTCTCGACCAGGGCTATGCGGTCGTAAGCCAGGACTCGGGCCACGACAATGGGGTGAACTCTGACGAAGCATTTAATGGGGCCGTTGCCTTCGGTTTCGATCCGGTCGCCCGCGAAAATTACGGCCACACGTCTCTGAAACTTGTTGCTGACACAGCGAAATCGCTGATCTCCCGCTATTATGGCAGAAAGGCACGCTACAGCTATTTTGTCGGGTGCTCCAAAGGTGGCCAGGAAGGGATGACCTTTGCCCAGATGTATCCGGACGAATTCGACGGTATCATAGCGGCGGCTCCCGGGTTCTCTTTGCCGAGGGCCGCCATTGCGGAAGCCTGGGACGTGCAGAGCTTTGCCGAACTTCTGCCTGCCAGCGAACGCAACGGTGATCTCGGCACACTCTTCAAAACCTTCAGTGCCCCTGACTTCGATCTTTTGCGCGGTGCGATCCTGGCGGCATGCGACGATGACGACGGACTTGTCGATGGTATTGTCGGGGACATCTACCGATGCACTGATGACAAGGTGCACGCAAAGCTTGCCGCAGTCACCTGCAGGGGGGATAAGACGGACGCCTGCGTCTCACCGGCACAGATTGCCGCGCTCGACCGGGTAATTGGCGGCCCAAGATCCGGTTCGGGACGGCCCATCTATGCGAGCTGGTTCTGGCCAGCCGGTATCGCGGGCGATGCCTGGCGGATGTGGAAAATCGGATCGGCCGATGGTCGAGTTCCTCCGTTGAACGTCGTGTTGGGCGGGGCTTCGCTGGCCGCGGTCTTCACCACGCCACCGACGGCGCTCAGGGGTCAACAGGCTATAGCGCAGTACCAGATGCAGTTCGATTTCGACCGCGACGCGCCGGGAATCTACACCGTTGCCGCGCCATTCACGACTTCGGCCTGGCACGATGTCGGGTCGCGCTCGCCCGACCTTGCGGCTTTCAAGGCGCATGGCGGTCGTCTGATCGTACCGCACGGCGACTCCGATCCCGTATTCTCTCTGAAGGACACGCTCGCGTGGTATGACGAAGTCGACCACCTGAACGGCGGTCGTGCGGGCAGCTTCGCGCGTGTGTTCCCCGTTCCCGGCATGTGCCATTGCGGCGGAGGACAGGCGACCGACAACTACGATGCCTTTACCGCCTTGGTCAGCTGGGTCGAAACCGGAAAAGCGCCGGATTATCTTTTGGCGACCGCCGGCCCGCAATCGCTCTGGCCAGGCCGCCAGCGTCCCGTCTGTGCCTATCCTAAAGTGGCCCGGTACAAAGGCGGCGACACGGAGAAGGCCACCAGCTTCGAATGCAAGACTTAACAGACTAGCGCCGAAGGCGCAGGGGACGAATGATGCACGCACCGCTTTCCGATACACGACCGCAGCCGGCCCTCGGCACGTTCCGCATGACTTTGCTTATCGTAACCTGCGCACTGATCATGCTGCTCGAAGGCTTCGATATTCAGGCGATGGGAATTGCCGCCCCTTTGCTGATGCCGATGCTGAAGCTCGATCCGGTTCAGGCCGGTGAAGTTTTTTCCGGCGGCCAGGTTGGCGTTGTGCTGGGCGCACTGTTCGGAGGTGCGATCAGTGACGCGTGGGGACGTCGCAATACCCTGATGGTCGCTGTTCTGATATTCGGGCTCTTCAGCCTCTCCACCGTCTTCGTATTCAGCTTCGAGAGCCTTCTGGCCGCCCGCGCCCTGACCGGCTTCGGGCTCGGTATGGCCATGCCGAATGTGATCGGGCTTGCTATCGATACGGCACCTGCGAAGCATCGTGTAAAGGCGGTTACGGCGATCATGGCCGGCATGCCACTGGGCGGCGCCGCGGTCTCAGCTTTTGCAGCGGCGTATATGAAGCAGCTCGGCTGGCATTCCCTGTTTTATCTGGGCGGGACCATCCCGCTTGCCCTCACGCTTCTGATCGTCACTCTACCGAATACCCGAGGTGCGAAGTCGCAAGACCGTAAAGTCAACGGTTTCAGCGCTCTGTTCGGCGGCGGACGTGCATTGACTACCCTGCTCCTCTGGGTCGTCTTCTTTCTCACCTCCAGCGTCCTCTACATGATGCTGAACTGGCTGCCGTCTCTGATGACATCACGGGGTTTCGACATCCCGATGGCCCAGCTTTCGTCCTTGGTTTTCAACCTGGTCAGCGTGTTCGGCACCCTCTTGATGGGTGTAATCGTAGACCGGTACGGTTATCGCTGGGCGATGCCGCTTGCTTATGTCGGGTTTCTTGCCGGTATTTGCGGTATGGCGTTTACCCAGACATTCGAGCCGCTGCTTATCAGCGCCGGTGTGACAGGCTTCTTCCTGCTTGGTGCACAGTATTCACTGGGCGGCGTATCGCCGATGTATTACCCGGCATCTGCTCGCGGTCTGGGAACGGGTGCCGCGATTGCATTTGGGCGCCTTGGATCGATAACCGGTCCTCTGATGGCGGGCTATGTTCTGAAGACGGGGCTTGGTCCCTTACATGGCGCCTCCGGTGTCGCCATGGCCATGATTCCACTGGTTGCCGTTGCAGGCCTGGCCGTGTGGGCGTTAACTGGTAAAGCGAAGCTCTTAGGCGAATAATCGGGGCTTTACGAACCCAGCTTTGCCAACTGCGTCAGTCCTTGGACAAAATTATCCACATCGATACCCTTAAGCGCATTCAGGACACGATCTTTATGGACCTCCTGAGCCGCTTTCGCCCTGGTCAACATCTCTTCCCCTTCTTTCGTTAGCTGGACCTGATTGGCGCGACGATCCTTGGCGTCCTGCACGCGTCCCACCAGCCCCCGATTCGAAAGAGAGTCCACAAGGGCGACGACGTTCGGTCTCGCCATCTTCAGTTTCTCGCCGATAATATGTTGCCTGATACCGGGATGTGCCTCGATCAGGAGCAAAGCAGACAGGTCCACCGGTCGTAAGTCAAACGCTTTCAGGGCATCGATAATGTCGCTGAAAACCGCGAGCTGGGCGAGGCGCAGTTTAAAGCCGATCTGTTCGTCAAGCTGGACTGTCGTAAGAGCCTTGGGTTTGGGCACGTCACACTCGCTGTCGTCAATAAAAGCGCTTATTTATCAGATTTCTGAATAATACCTACAAAAAATGATGACACCAGATAATAGGTATGCAACATACCTATTATATACATGAACTTTCAGAACGCGGTCAGCGTCTCTGGGTCGGGAGGTGTCTCTATGCCGGATAACTTTGAAACACGAGATATTCGTCTCATCATTGGTTCTGAACCGGTTCATGCTCAGGACAAGCGAACCTTTGAAAGATTGAACCCGATCACGGGCGGACGTGCCACGATTGCGCCGGCTGCATCGGTCGATGACGCTCGCCGCGCCGCAGATGCCGCGGCGGCGGCATTTCCGGCTTGGTCATCGCTTGGGCCTAACGCCCGTCGCGCCATTTTGCTGAAAGTTGCCGACCAGATTTCCGCCATGGCTCCGGAATTTATCACTGCGATGAAAGAAGAAACCGGTGCAACTCAGGCCTGGGCAGGGTTCAACTGTATGCTGGCTTCCAACATGATGCGGGAAGCGGCGTCACTTACGACCCTTGTCCAAGGTGAGACCATTCCGTCGGACAAACCAGGCTGTGTAGCCATTTCTATCCGGCAGCCCGCAGGCGTTGTGCTTGGAATCGCGCCGTGGAATGCACCGGTTATTCTGGGGGTGCGTGCCATAGCAACCCCGCTCGCTTGTGGAAACACCGTCGTCCTGAAAGCTGCGGAAGCCTGCCCGCGGACACACTGGCTTATTGCCGACGCATTCCGGAGGGCGGGTGCACCCGAAGGCATTGTCAGCCTGATTACCAACGCCCCTGCGGATGCGGCGGACGTTGTGGGGGCCCTCATCGACCATAAGGCGGTGAAGCGGATAAACTTCACAGGATCGACCCATGTGGGCCGGCTGATCGCCGTCAGGGCAGCTCAGCAACTAAAGCCGGTTTTGCTTGAGCTCGGGGGCAAGGCACCAATGCTCGTGCTCGCCGAAGCCGACCTTGACGAGGCCGTAAAGGCGGCGGCCTTCGGCGCCTTTATGAACCAGGGCCAGATCTGCATGTCGACGGAGCGGATTATCGTCGTCAACGCCGTGTACGATGCCTTCACCGAGAAATTTGCGGCTAAGGCCCGCACTATGACGGCCGGCAACCCGATTGCCGGCGAGGCGCCTCTGGGCGCTGTGGTGGATCAGGCGTCCGCCGAAAAGGTGCGCGCGCTGATTGCTGATGCGACAGGTAAAGGGGCAACACTTGTCGCCGGCGATCCCGGCGAGGGCGTGCTGATACCGGCATGTGTTCTCGCTGGCGTTACCCCTCAAATGCGGATTTACGCCGAGGAGTCTTTCGGCCCGGTGGTCTCCGTCGTTCGTGCCAGGGACACCGAGGATGCCATACGTGTCGCTAATGACACGGAGTACGGTCTCACCGCCTCGGTGTTTACGAACAATATCGCCGAAGCACTCACTGTAAGCGCCCGCATTCAGTCGGGCATGTGCCACATCAACGGTGCGACCGTCCATGACGAGGCCCAGATGCCGTTCGGCGGCGTCAAGGATTCCGGTTACGGCCGGTTCGGCGGTCGTGCCGGCATTGCTGAATTTACAGATCTGCGCTGGATCACCATGGAAACAGCGCCGGGTCATTACCCTATTTAATCTTAGAGAGTTCTGGAAGTCCTATGAATGAAGTTGCCACGCCCGTCGACCGGGCCGAAGAAGATACAGTTGCATTCGAGATCCGCGACGGCGTCGCGTGGATCCGGTTCAACCGCCCCGAAAAGCGCAACTGCATGAGTCCTAAGCTCAATCGACAGATGATGCGGGTGCTCGATCAGCTGGAATACGATGATGCTGCCGGCGTCATCGTTCTGTCCGGCGAGGGCACGGCCTGGACGGCTGGGATGGATTTGAAGGAATACTTCCGTGAGAACGAGGTCAAAGGTCTTGGCGCAACCCGTCAGGCCCAACGCGAGGCCTATGGCTGGTGGCGCCGGTTGCGTTGGTATCAGAAGCCGACGATCGCCATGGTCAACGGATGGTGCTTCGGCGGTGGATACGGGCCGCTTTTTGGCTGCGACCTCGCATTCGCCGCCGAGGACGCCACGTTTGGACTGTCGGAAATCAACTGGGGCATACTGCCGGGCGGTGGAGCGACCAAAGTCGCCGTGGAACTGTTACCTTTCCGCAAGGCGATGTACCATGCTCTGATGGGCGAGAATATCGACGGGAAAACCGCCGCCGACTGGGGCCTTGTCAATGAGGCGGTTCCGCTGGCAGAACTGGAAGGACGCGTAAACCAGGTGGCTCAGACGCTACTCCTGAAAAACCCTGTTGCGCTGAAAGCGACGAAGGACGCTATCCGGCGCGTCGGCACAATGTCTTACGACGATGCCGAGGATTATCTGGTCCGTGCTCAGGAAGCGGCCAATTCCTATGACAACGAAGGGCGCAAGGAAGGGATCAAGCAATTTATCGACGACAAGACCTATAAGCCCGGTCTCGGCGCCTACGATAAATCTAAAGTTCGTACCTGATGGCTTCTTCTGCTGAAAGTTTCCCGATGACCGCCCCGCTGTCCTCTCCTTCTGCCACCGAACCTCAGGCAATCGACCGTCTTCTGCGGCCCCGATCGGTTGCCATCGTCGGCGCGTCCGACAAGCCGGGTGCACTCGGCGCCTCCGTCTTGTCGAACCTCGAGAAAAACGCCTTCGGCGGTGAGATTTACCTGATCAATCCGAAGCGTGAGTTCATCGGGGACCGCCCCTGCCTTCCCGACATTGCAGGTCTTCCTTCGGGCGTGGACGTGGCCGTTTTGGCCATTCCCAAGCCCGCCGTTCTTGACGCCGTTAAGGCTCTGGCAGAGCGGAAATGCGGAGCCGTGATCATCTTTTCCGCCGGCTTTGCCGAAGGCGGTGAAGCCGGGTCGGCTGAGCAGAGCGAGATTGCTCGCATTGCCGGAAACGCCGGCATGATTGTGGAAGGGCCCAACTGTCTGGGCATGGTCAATTACGTCGATGGCATACCCCTGACATTCGTCGAGACGCAGGCTGAGCCCCTGTCGGACCTGCCGGGCATCGGCATCGTGTCGCAGAGCGGTGCCATGGCCTGTGTGCTGGCCGTCACCCTGTCAAGCCGTGCTCTCGGACTATCTTACTCCATTTCTACCGGCAACGAAGCGGCCAGCGGTGTGGAGGATTATGTCGACTATCTGATCGGCGATCCGTCTACCCGTGTCATCACCATGATTGTCGAACAGTTTCGCAAGCCCAAGCGCTTCCTTGATGCCGTCCGACGCGCACGGGCAGCCGGCAAGACTATTGTCCTGCTTCACCCGGGCAAGAGCAGCGCTGCCCGCGAGTCGGCTGCCACCCACACCGGCGCCATGGCCGGCGACTACGTCGTAATGCGGGCGAAGGTCGAGCGTGCCGGTGTCGTCATGGCAGAAAGTCTCGAAGAGCTTGCCGACATCGCCGAGGTCGCTCTCCGCTGCCCGGTTCTTCCCAAAGGCGGGACAGCGGTCCTCGGCGAATCCGGTGCGTTCAAGGCTCTGACACTCGATTTGTGTGAATCGCTCGATGTCGCCCTTCCGACGGTTACCGACAATGACTCGCCCGCCCTCCGCGCGGCGCTTCCGGATTTTGTCGGCGTCAGCAATCCGCTTGATATAACGGCACAGGGCCTGGTCGAGCCGGACCTTTACAGCCGCACCCTGAAAGCCCTGTTTGAAGACGATCGGTTTGGCGTGGTTGTTATGGGGATCATCCAGACCGATCCTGTCACTATGGACATCAAGGTTCCGCCCATCATCCGAGCGCTGACGGATTACAAGCCACAGAAGCCGGTGATATTCGCAGGCCTGGATGAGGGCGCCAATGTTCCAGATTGCAAAATTGCCGAACTGAGACGGCTCGGTGTTCCCTGCTTTCCGTCAACTGAGCGAGCGTTTCGGGCGATCAAGCGCCTGACGCAGGCGACGGAGCGCGATCCGGAAGTCAGGCCGTTGGATCACAATACCGTCGCCTTGCCGGCAGATGCTGGCGTCATTCCCGAATACCTCGCCAAGGCATTGCTGGCACCGGTCGGCATTCCGTTCCCGGCGGGTCGTTTCGTCACCACTCTCGAAGAAGCACAGTCCGCGGCCGTGGCGATAGGTTATCCGGTCGTGATCAAGGCTCAGTCTGCCAAGTTGAGCCACAAGAGCGATGCGGGTGGCGTAATCGTAGGACTGAAGGATCCCGCAAGCCTCACCCTCGGGTGGGAACAGCTCCATTCCAACGTGGCGGCCTATGACGGCACGCTGCGGCTGGACGGTGTACTGGTCGAGAAGATGGGGCAGCGTGGTACGGAACTGATTGTGGGGGCGAAGACTGATCCCGACTGGGGTCCGGTCATTCTGGTGGGCTTTGGCGGGGTCACCGCCGAGATCCTGCAGGACGTCCGTGTGCTGACGCCCGACCTGACAATTCCGGCAATCGAGCGTGAACTGAACAAATTGCAGCAGGCTCAGTTGTTGCACGGTTTCCGCGGCGCGCCTGCGTTGGACGTTCCGGCAGTAGCGGCTCTGATCGCACGAGTGGGAGATCTCCTGATCTCGGCGCCCGGCATAGCCGAACTCGATCTCAATCCGGTCGTCGTGTACCCAAAGGGGGATGGAGCCGTTGCTCTGGATGCCCTTATTCTGACGTCGTGAGCCGGCCGAGGCCGCTCCAATACATACCGTCCGCGCTTCCCAGAAAGGAAACACCTTGAAAGCCGCTATTGTCACCGGGCTGTTTGCCGGCATACTTTCAATTGGTCCCTCAGCGTTTGCTCAGGTTGCTGTCACGCCTGCGGCGGATCAGTCCGCCCTCCTGGTCAGTGCTGATCCTCAGTTGGCCCAGAATAAGCGCCTGGTGTACGATTTCTGGCGGGAAGTACTGGAAGGCGGCCATCTCGATCTGGCGGAGAAGTATCTGTCTGAAGGCTATATTCAGCACAATCCCGGGGTTGCTACCGGTCGCGCAGGATTTGTGGAGTTTTTCAGCAAGTTCACTAAGCCCAAAGATATTCAGCCTCAGATCGCTGCATCCGTTGTATCTATTACGGCGGAAGGCGATCTTGTCACCCTCGCCATCGTCCGCACCCTTCCCGACCCGAAAAATCCAACAGCCGCTTACACGACGACGTGGTTCGACATGTTCCGCGTCGCTGACGGAAAAATCGTTGAGCACTGGGATTCCGCGGTGAAAGATTAGTCCAGCCGCAAGCAGCGATTTCACGGGCATAATCTGGTCCCGCAGAAGCCGAAAGATCAGATCGACACGCCATGCCATTTTTCCAAGGTGGAATAGCGGCCTGTCGCTTCACCCTGACCCTGAGGCTAACTTATTTGCCGCATTTCACACTCAGTATGGCAGGCCGATACCCCCTGCATCTATGGACAGGTTGCGCAATTGCATGTCGGGATTTCGGTCGATCGTCGCCTGCTGGCGTTCGAGAATTTCGAGGTCTTCGCCGAAGATACGATGCTGTCCAGCCTTGATACGTTGAGTTAGACCGCAATCATCTGTGTCGAAACTCCGGGCCATACCCCAAAAGTAATGCACCTCGTTGCGGCGACCTGGCGTCATGGCGTTGATAACCATACCCCGCACCCCTTGGTCATGGTTTTCGAGAGTCGCGCCCGATCCGACAGGCGCCACTCCGACATCAATCATGACATTTGATGGCGCGACGAAGCGACAAACTTGCCAGCGATCGACGCGGACGTTTCGCTTTAGGTTGGCCCTCCAAAACGGCGGTGGATCGATATCCGCCATCCATCTGTTGACAATCACCGCATCGCCTTCGACGATTGTGTCCAGAGGCACTTCCATCAGTTCTCGCTGACCGATGCTGTCACCGTGCACATAGGTCTCGTGGGTAAGGTCCATGAGATTATCGATGAGCAAACGGTATTCGCAGGAAATCTTGTAATACCCGCCATCAAAAACCCATCCGGGCTCGGAACAAGGCCAAAGATTCGGAATCAGGTCGGGGTCTGCCTCGGAAGCGTCGCCCAGCCATATCCATACGAACCGGTGCCGTTCGATCGCCGCGAACATCTTTGCGCATAGGCCGCGCGGCACGGTGTCAGATTTAAGCGGCATCTCGGTCACGCGCCCATCGGAGGCGAGCCGTAGACCGTGATACTTGCATCTCAACTCGTCCCCTTTGCGTGTGGCCAAGGACAGCGGCAACAATCGATGGGGACAGGCGTCACGCAGCGCCACCGGCTGACCATCCAGTTTCCGATACAACACCATGTCGATGTCGCAGATCGTTCGCGCCATGGGCGCGTGTCCGACCTCACCGTCCCAAGCTGCGGCATACCATTGGTTCGTCGGAATCGTCATTCTGCAATTTCCTCGGGCCAGTAGAGCCGCATCGGATTGGTGACTAGCAGTTTCGTCTGCAGCGCCTCAGTCGTGGCAATGCGCGGAATGAAATCAACGAGCTTGCCATCATCGGGCATGTGCGACTTCATATTCGGGTGTGGCCAGTCCGTGCCCCAGATGACGCGGCCCGGAAAGGCTTCGACAATACGCTTGGCGAACGGCACGACATCGTCATAGCTCGGTGGTCCGGATTTCGAGAGCCGTTCCGGGCAGGTTGTCTTGCACCAGAAGTTGTCGTACTCGAGCAGCCTGACGAATAGGTCGAAGTCCGGCCCAAAGGCATCTTTTGAGACGTCCGGACGGCCCATGTGATCGACCACCACGGTTGTGGGCAGGTCAGTGAAGAAATTGAAATATTCCTTCAGATCCTCGGCCTCAAAATAGATGACGATATGCCAGCCAAGCTTCGAGATGCGTTCGGCGATTTCGGTCAGGCTATCGACCGGAAGGGCATCGACCAAGCGCTTGACAAAATTGAAGCGCACGCCGCGCACGCCCGCGACATGGAGCAAATGCAGTTCCGCGTCAGTAACCGAGCGCTTGACGGTCGCGACCCCCCTAGCCTTGCCGTTGGACCGTTGCAGGGCATCGACCAGGGCGCGATTGTCGGCGCCATGGCAGGTGGCCTGGACAATGACATTGCGCTCGAAACCCAGGAAATCACGCAGCGCAAACAGCTGCTCCCAGGAGGCATCACATGGCGTATATTTGCGCTCCGGCGCGAAGGGGAAGATATCGCCCGGCCCGAAGACATGGCAATGGGCGTCGACCGCGCCCTTCGGCAGCTGGAATTTTGGCTTCGAGGGGCTGGTGCACCAATCGAGCCAGTCGGCATCTTTTTCGAAAGCCATATCAGAGTCCCTTCGCTTTCAGGGCCGTATCCAGCCGCGGGTAGACGCGGCGCGCATTGCCTTCGAACACATTGAATTTATCCTCAGCCGAGATGGTGAGGTTATCGACGTAGCGCTTGGTGTCGTCGAAATAGAAACCGGTCTCCGGATCGATGCCGCGAACGGCGCCGACCATTTCCGAGCCAAACAGGATGTTCTTATTGTCGATGACCTGGAACAGCAGGTCGATCCCTGGCTGATGGTAGACGCAAGTATCGAAATAGACATTCTTCATGACGTGATCGCGCAGGGCCGGCTTTTTCAGCATGTCGGCTAGGCCGCGATAGCGTCCCCAGTGATAGGGCACCGCGCCGCCGCCATGCGGAATAATCAGGCGCAGATCGGGGAAATCCTTGAACAGGTCGCCTTCGATGAACTGCATAAAGGCCGTGGTGTCGGCATTGATGTAATAGGCGCCGGTGGCATGGAAGGCCGGATTGCACGAGCCGGAGACGTGGACCATGGCCGGCACGTCGAGTTCGACCATCTTCTCGAAGAAGGGATACCAGTATTTGTCATAGAGCGGCGGCGCCGAGAAATGCCCGCCGGACGGATCGGGGTTCAGGTTGCAACCGACGAACCCCATGTCCACGCAGCGCTCGAGCTCTTCGATCGAGCCTTTCAGGCCGACGCCCGGTGACTGCGGCAACTGGCAAACTCCGATGAAATAGTCCGGGAACAGGTCGACGACCCGCTTGATGATGTTGTTGCTCTCAACAGTCCAACGCTTTGAGACCGACTCTTCGCCGATATGCGGGCCCATGACCGAGGCACGCGGCGAAAAGATCGTCATATCGGCGCCGCGTTCCTTGAGCAGCTTCAGCTGGTTCTTTTCGATGGTCTCGCGGATTTCATCATCCGAGACCACCACGCCCTCCGGCGCCGGCTTCAGCGGGTCCTTGAAATGGGCAATCTGCGCCTCGCGGAAATTCGTCAGGGGCGCCGGGGCCGTGGTGTAGTGACCATGGCAGTCGATGATCATTGGCGTTTCAAAGCTCATTGGGTTTCCTGTGCATTTTCTCGTAGCTGCTCCGTATCTGATCCAGCATCGGTTTTAAGCCATCCGCCTTGAGGGCCTCGGAGTAGACGGGTGCCCAGGCCTGCCGATCGGCCGTTGCCTGCGACATCCAGGGGGTCAGGCCGGCTTCTGCGACTGTCTTCGCCGCTTCACGCATTTCTTCCGACCGGCGGATGCCATGCTCCAGCGTGCGGGAAATCATGTAACGGGCATACCCTTCCCAGTCCGGGTGCGGATAGAGGTTGTTGAGTGAGGCGAGCACGGTATCTTCCACGCCATAGTGGCGCGCCGACAGCAGGGATTCCGAGATCAGTGCCTCGAGCCCCTTGATCATCACGCTACGGCACAGCTTTGTCGCGGCGGTCTTGCCAGGGATATCGGAATAGTAGGTCGCATCGCTGAACCCGAGCGCTACAATGAGCGACGCGAACATCTCAGCGTGCGCCCCCCCCAAAAGTATCGGTGATTCCAGCCGCTTGGGCTCGATGGGTGACATGACCGATGCCTCAACATAGCGGCCCGTGGCACCTTCGATAATTCGGGCGGACGCGATCTTGGCTTCCGGAGAGGCGGAATTCAGATCGAGAAACCAAGCGCCCGGATCCAATCCCAGCACGACCGATTTCGCGGCGACGACGGTCTGCGCGGCCGTTACGGCCGAGATGATCAGGTCGGCGCCCTTGGCAGCCTCAGCGGCGGAGCGACAGCGGACGACGGCCGCCTTTGCCGCCGCGCGGGCGCAAACGGATCTGTTGTCGAACAGCTTCAGGTCATAAACCTTCAAGGTCAGGTTCGGTCGCAGCGACAGTTCGGTCGCAAGCGCCCGCCCGACCTCGCCAAAGCCAATCAGGGCAATGGTGGCAATCGTCATATCGGCCATACCTTCCGCGAAACGAACACCTCACCGGTCATCAGCTTTCGGGCCGTCCGCAGAAGCGCGGACCGACGAATCGAAAGCGCTTTCCCTTCGCCTTTGACGTCCATTGAGACGGTGAAAAAGCCGGTCGGATGTTCGATTTCGAGATCGATGGCGCCCTGCACTTCCACCCCCAGCAGATCATTGGCCACCGAGCCTTTAACCATGCAGGCTGTGGCCACGGACACGGCGCCAAACACGCCTATGGCGTCGTGCACACGGTGTGGAATAAAGGTGCGCGTCGAGATAGTGCCGCCATTCCGCGCCTTTGAGATCAGCGAAATCTTAGGCACCGATTTGTCGGTGACATCGCCTAGATTCATCTGGTGACCAGCTTCAAGACGGATAGCTTCTACCCTGGCCTTCAAAGTCGTGTTGGCTTCCATGGCTTCCGGTTTTTCATCGCCGGTCTGACCGAGATCAACCGCTCTGACCACGATCACCGGCATGCCGTTATCGACGAGGGTCACCGCCACGCCTTGTATGATGTCCTGGGTATTGCCGGTCGGCAACAGGGCGCCGCACGAGGAACCAGCGACATCGAGAAAATCGGTCGGCACCGGCGCGGCCGTGCCTGGAACGCCGTCGATGCGGGCGTCGCCGTCATACTCAACCTTGCCATCCGGTGTCTGGATATGGGCGACCGCGATGCTTTTGGTGTTGAGCATATGGATGCGGACGCTGGTGACATCGCCGGTTATCTGCACCAGTCCCTGCTCTATGGCGAACGGCCCGACGCCGGCGAGTATATTGCCGCAGTTCTGCTGATCCGTGACGATGGCCTTGTCCGGGAAAATTTGCAGGAACAGATAGTCGACATCGGCCTCCGCATGCGACGGTGGCGAAACGATAGCCACCTTGCTGGTCAGCGGGTGCGCACCACCCACGCCGTCAATCTGCCGGGCATCGGGCGAGCCCATGGCCGCCAGCAACACCGCGTCGCGCGTGGCGACATCAGTCGGCAAGTCGTCCTTCAGAAAGTAGAGTCCCTTCGAGGTGCCGCCGCGATAGACGCTGCACGGAATGGCGCGGAGCGGCATTTTACAGGTCTTTCTGATCGATATAGACAAGACCGCGTGCTTTCAGGGTTTCGCGCATGTCGTAGATATCGAGGCCCAGTTCGCCGTTTTGGAAACGCAAACGGCGGGCTTCTTCGGAAGCCGCGCGTGCGGTCGCCTTAGCGGCTATCTCTTCGGCTTTGTCACGCTGTACGACGCAAACGCCGTCGTCATCGGCCACAATCACATCGCCTGGATGAACGAGCGCATCAGCGCAGACGACCGGCACATTGACGCTGCCGAGCGTGTTACGTACGCAACCCCGCGCATAGACGGCCTTGGACCAAACAGGAAAACCCATCTCGCTCAGGGTGGCGATATCACGCACACCAGCATTGATGATAAGCCCTTTGACGCCACGGGCCTTCAAGGATGTCGCCAGCAGGTCACCGAAATAGCCGTCCTCATTGGGCGAGGTCGGGGTCACTACCAGCACGTCACCGGGCTGGCATTGCTCGACCGCCACGTGGATCATCCAATTGTCGCCGGGAGCCACTTCAACCGTCACGGCCGGACCGGCGATTATCGCAGGACGATAGATCGGGCGCATATAGGCGTTCATCAGGCCGACGCGGCCTTGCGCCTCATGAACGGTGGCGACGCCATGGCCTTGCAGTTCCGCGCAGGCAGCCGCCGACGGACGTTTGATATTGGTGACGACGATGGGCATGGGGGGTTCCTGAGTTTGAAGCAGCACTATTTCAGAAACCTCGGCTCGCAGGCTCCCTGATTCACTGGCAAGGGATATAGATATTTGTTATAACTGTTTATGGTCATATTTAAATTGCGCCGCCTCTGGGCGGCCTTAGCCGTCTATGAAAATGGCAGCGTCTTGAAAGCGGCCGGCAAACTGCACATGTCGCAGCCTGCTGTGACCAGTGCGGTGGCAGCTTGTGAAAGAGACCTCGGCGCTGGTTTGTTCGATAGGTCGGCTGCAGGCATGACGCCAACACGTGCGGGCGAGGTCTGGTTTCCGCGTATTACTGCGGCCGCCAGTCACCTACGTGACGCTGAGTCTGCCCTAGTAGGCTCCCGTCGCCGTCCTTCGATGCCGCTTCATAGACTGGTTGGCGAGAACCAGTTGCGCTCCTTGTCGGCTATGATTGAAACAGGTAGCTTTAGCGAGGCCGCTCGCCGGTTGGGCATCGCACAGCCAAGTGTCCATCGCGCGAGCAGAGACCTTCAAACTCTCTGTGGCGTGCCTCTGTGGCGGCGGAGGGGTAAGAACGTCGAGCCTACGCACGAAGCGCTAGTCCTGGCGCGGCATGCCGACTTGTGTTTCAGCGAGGTCGCTACGGCCTATGAAGCCGTTCGCGAAATTCAGGGCATCATTCAGGGAACCCTGCGTATTGGCGCACTGCCACTTGCGCGCTCCGCCTGGCTTCCCGGGTCTTTGTCTGAGACCTTGGCGCACTTTCCGGATGCACGGGTGAGCATACTGGACGGTCCTTATTCGGAACAGCTCTCTGCCCTTCGGCACGGTCGCATAGATTTCCTTCTCGGCGCCTTGCGTCCACGGGCACCGGATGGTGTTGTACAATTGCGAGTCTTTTCAGACCCGGTCGTAATTGTCGTTCGTCACCAACACCCATTATCGGCTGGTTTCGACAGCGTGGATCAAAAGCTCACCAGGGAGCAATTAGCTGGTCTGGGATGGATTTTGCCACCTGTGGGCACACCTGGGCGAGCCAACTTTGAGAAGTTTCTGGCGGATAGAGGCGTAAGATCGCCGCAGCGTCTTGTCGAATGCTCGTCCCTGGTAGCCACCCGCGAATTGTTATTGCGCAGTGATTACGCCGCAATTTTGTCGGCTCATCAGGTGCAAGGGGAAGTGTCTGCCGGCATCCTTAAAGTCATGGGACCACCCTTGACTGGATCAGAGCGAGATATAGGCATAACCATTCGTGGAGGGTTTCTACCAACAGAACTTCACACGCACTTTATGTCGGTGCTTCAGAGTAAAGTATCACCCTCGCAATAGCTGGAGATGACGAAACGATCACAAGGAAACTCAAATGTTGCCAGCACCCGTTGCGGAACTGTGGTCCTTTGACCGAACCGTTCAACACGCCGCCTTCACTGCCTATATTCAAATTGCGGACCACCCGGTCGACTGGGCCTACACGATCTGGGATGACCTGGACACGCATTTAACCTCGCCTGACAACCACGATCGTGCAATCGCGGCGCAATTGCTCTGCTGCTTGGCAAAGAGCGATCCGGAAAAGCGAATCTTCGCGGTATTTGATAGACTTATAACAGTTGTCTACGATGAACGGTTCGTGACCGCTCGTCATACATTACAAGCGCTTTGGCAAATTGCCGTCGTTTCGGAAAGCCTCCAGGATAAGGTTTTGAGTGCGCTGGAAGACCGTTTTATGAACTGCGTTACGCACAAGAATTGTACGCTCATCCGATATGATATCGCTGTTGTCCTGCGCAAAATTTACGACATATCGCAGACTCCAAACCTTGTCCCATTTGCCGAGCAGCTGGCGGTGGTCGAGATTGACGAACAGTATAGAAAAAAATACCTGTCTGTATTTAGATCTGCCAAGGCGAAGTGAAGCTTTCTTAAGCCCTTCAGTTTGTGAACGCCGCCGGTCACGTCAAGACCAATTCAATATCGACATTTCCCCGGCAGCCCACATGGGTCTTCCGGAGCGCCATGACATCGGCAACGGGCAACCTGTACCTTGCGCCTACCCGGAGGGCTTTCAAGCGACCGTCAGCGATCAGCTTCATTATCGTCGGCCTTCCTACTCTCAGCACAATAGCTGCCTCCTCAGCGCTTAAATCGGTAGAAGCACCCTTTGTGGCTAGCTTCGTTGCCAGGATCGGCTTTTTAGCCAGAGGGTTTGCACGCCTGTAAGCGAGGACCTCTGCGACTTCGAGTCGCCGCTGACGTCCGCGAACGACAGCCTGAAGTTCCTCTTCCTCGATTAGCCGTTCGACAGTTGGCCTCCCAACACCGAGCATTACGGCCGCCTCCTGTATCGACACCAATTGGCCTCCCTGGACCGATTGCCAAATCGTTGCGTCCGCGTCGGTGATGGCGTCATCCGTCAGTGACTTCGCCGACAGGCTTGTCGCTGTGCCGGTTAGATAGTTGTAGATGGCGCCTGAAACCTTATCGGCCGCGGCGATCAGCATGCTATCGAGGCAATGTATGTACCCTGCTGTAACGTCGCTATCAGGTGCGTGCCCCAGCAGTTCCTTGATCGTCGGTATGCCAAGGCCCAGGTCTGAAGCTTGCGATGCGAATGCGTGCCGTAGACCATGGAGCGTCAGGTGGGGCATTTTGACGGACGGGTCTACCCGCGCCAGCACCCGTTGCCAAACAGCGGGCACACCCTGGTAGAACGACTCCTCATAACGAGGGCTGTAAAACACGTAATTATGATTACCGAGCCGAGGCTTTAGAACCTTTATGGCCGCCGCGCCTAGGGGCCGCAGGCTTTCTCCTGTTTTCGTTTCTATGAGCCGCAATGCGCTTCCGGCCACATCAACCTCTTCGGGTTTCAGTTTTGCGATTTCCGACTTTCGGCATCCTGTCAGAGCAAGCACCCAGATAGCCTCGATCGCTTGCCATGCCTCTCCTTCGTCCTCAGCCTTTCGAAGCGCCTCGCCCAAGGCCACATACTGTTCCGGACTCAACCGGACCTTACGGCGTCTGGTGGGCGTCCTACGAACGCCCATGCATGGACTGTAGTCTATGATCCCCAATGTAATGGCGTACGTCATCATACTGCCCACAAGGCCCAGCGCCCGCGTCGCGATGCCGGCGCCGCCTGTGACTCTCGCCTTCCCCTGTGGTTTGGTTTTCTCGACAATGGCAGTCTTGCCGATTGAGATGTCGTTCATCCACTTCGAAATATCGCTACGCTTCAAATCTTTTATTTTGCGGTGGGCCATAAGCGGAGCGATATGCCGCTTGTACATACTGTGATCCGCGCGGTGGCTAGTGGCCTTCTTCGGGGTACCGCCTCGCCCTATGATTACACCGCGCTTCGGGTCTTCGATCCCGAGCTGTACTGCTGCACGATACAGGTTCCACAAGTCCGCGACGCTTTCGGCCTGCCGTTCAACTATCCGCTCTTCAGCAGGATCCCATCCATCCGCAATTCGGCCGAGTAACTTCTGGGCCAGGTCGCGCGCTTGGTCTGGCGTGAGCGCGCCATGCTGACCTATCGAAATGCGTCGCTGGCGGCCCGCCCGATTTACGTACTGCACAAGGTATGTTTTTTTGCCGTTCGGTTTCGTACGGACCCCAAAACCAGCCATGCGGCGGTCAAAATACACTGCATCCTTGTCAATTGGGAGGCCATCCATAGTTATCTTTGTGAGATTGAAAGTGCTTATTTTTGGCATGCCTGTAAGTCATTCAATTCTTTACCCAAAAAAAGTGGGTAAGATAGGGGTAAGATAAATGCGGAAATTTCCGGCAATTACCGGCGTGACCGCAACTTACAAAACTAGGCATAAGTTATTATTTTTACAACCTCTTTTGACTTCAAGTAACTTTGGGTAAGAACGAGAAACTACACTTAGTCTCTATTGCCAAGCTTCTGACAGGTTGGCCGTGAAGCAAGGTTTTTCTAATCGTGCGAATTTGTACGCTTGGTCTTCTATTGCTGCGATCACGTCCGGCAGCACCTCGCGGGTCAGCGAAGTCAGGCCACGGACACACAACAAAGCAGGTCATTCACATGGCCATCGCTAATCTACAATTTGCAGCAGCCCCCCCCCTCTTCGCCGTGCCAAAGTGTCGACCTATCGCAAAGTACGCCACGGCATTGACCGCAAAACCGTCAACGCTGGCTAAACTCGCGGTGAATTGGTGGATCTCCTCCATTTCGTCATGCAAGGCGTCATCCAATTTACGCGCTTGAAAACTTGGATAGCTGGTCGGCTTCGGCCCTGTCTGGGAAAAAATTCCACTTCTGACGAAGGACCTAGTATAGGTCCGCTTGCCGGACGCTCGATCCGCCAGTGTCCGCGATATGTTAAACTCGCATGACCATACCGCTCTCACGCCGACATTTGCGGACAAGCTTGCTTACCGAATGGGTGGCGGCAGCCCGGTATCCCTTACCCTTTATTGATTTCTGGATTCGGCAACCGCGCCTGCTTTTTACGCCGGCACTGATAGGGTGGCCGGCAATTCATTGCCTGCCACCTCCTTCATCCTCTTGCCGGTGACCCATGCCAGACACTCAAACCGCTATGCAGTCAAATGCGTCGACATCCTACGCCATCGACAAACTGGTCCTGACGCCAGACGACATTGACCTGAGCCGGTCACCTTTGGCAGGTCACTTCGATGCCGAGACCTATGTGCTTGGTGCCTTTAATCCCGGCATGACCCGCCTGCCAAACGGAAACCTGGTCATGTTTGTGCGGATAGCGGAGGCCTTGCGCAAACCTATCGTCGATAACTTCGTTCACGCCATAAGGTGGGATGAGAGCGGTAGATACGTATTGGATGCGTGGCCGCTGGAGCATGCCAACACGGCCGACCCGCGCAAATTTCTGCTGCAAGGCGGTGGCTGGAAGATCATGGCATTGACGTCCTTGTCGTGGATTCTACCCGTTGAACTGACACCGGACGGCCTGGAACGTGTCGCCATTCACTATGACAAAGCAATTGCGCCTAAGAATAGCCTGCAGGTGTACGGCGTGGAGGATCCGCGCGTGTCCAAGGTCGGAGATCGCTGGCTGATGACGACCTGCTCCGTCTCGCCGGAGCGTCACTCGACCACCCTTTACACCTCGACCAACGGTCTCGATTTTGAGTTCACAGACATCGTCCTCGACCATCAGAACAAGGACATGCTGATCTTCGAAGGACAGATCGATGGAGAGTACTGGGCGCAGACACGGCCCCTGGGTGATCTCTATTTTGCCTACCCGCCCGGCAGTGAATGGCGCGCCGGTCCCTCGATCAACTTGTCGACCTCAAAGGACGCCCTGTACTGGAAGCCATGTCTGCGACCCGGTATCCGACCGCATTCCGGAACGGTGGCTACCGCGCGCATGGGCGGCGGCACCCCACCAATTCTGACTGACGAAGGCTGGTTGAGTCTCTGGCATGGCGTGGAGCCCAAGGAAATCGTGGGCATATACAGGACCTACTGGTCCATCATGGATCGCAACGACCCAAGCCATATCCTGCGTTCCGGCTCAGCGCCGTTGATCGAGGCTAATCCAGAGCTGACTCGTCCTCTGGAACACCAGATGTATGTTCGGGATGTCGTCTTCACCACCGGCATCGCCGATGGTGGCGATCACTACGTGGTTGCTTCGGGAGAAGCCGATCTGGCTTGCCGCATCACCCACATCCCCAAATCCGCCTTCTAACCTACGCACCTGCTTGATGACCGGGCATTGAGCGCACTTAGCGCGGCTCCCGTCAGACCTGGCTAAGGGCAGCCTTGAGATAGGGTGCGGTACGGCTGGCCGGATGGGACGCGACCTCCGATGGACGTCCCGCTCCTACGATCTTGCCGCCGTGATCGCCAGCGCCCGGGCCGATATCAATCACCCAGTCGCATTGCGCCACCGTGCGCATATCATGCTCGACGACCACCACCGTGTTGCCGGCGTCTACCAGTCGATTGAGCTGAACGAGAAGCCGGTCGATGTCGCGCGGGTGAAGGCCCGTCGTAGGTTCATCCAGGACGTATAGGGTCGCTCCTCGCTGACTTCTTTGCAGTTCTGTCGCGAGCTTGATCCGCTGCGCCTCCCCGCCAGACAACTCAGTAGCCGGCTGACCCAGCCTCAAATATCCCAGTCCAATGTCTCGCAGGACTGTGAGCGATCGCATGATCGCTGCCTCCTGTGAAAACACTTCGCAGGCATCCTGGACGGTCAAACCGAGCACATCAGCGATCGTCCTGCCCTGCCAAGTGACCTCGAGCGTCTTCGGATTGTAGCGTGCGCCATGACATTCCGGGCAAGGTGCATAGACACTTGGCATGAAAAGCAGTTCGACACTGACGAACCCCTCGCCTTCGCAGACGGGACAACGCCCCTTCGGCACGTTGAAGGAGAACCGTCCGGCGTCGAAATGACGTTTGCGGGCTTCAGGTGTGGCCGCGAAGAGTTTGCGCACGTGGTCGAACAAGCCGGTGTAGGTGGCGAGGTTCGACCGTGGCGTTCGGCCGATCGGCCTTTGATCAACCTCAATCATCCGTTCGATCCGAGCGTACTCGCCGGCCAACACGCCCGAGGTCGTGAGGATTGGAGCGTCTTCCAGACTCGGCACTTCCTCCTGGACATCCATGGCCTGCTTCAGGTGGCCGCTCATCAGCTCGACCAGCGCCTGGCTGACAAGGCTCGACTTGCCGGAGCCCGAGACACCCGTAACGGCGGTAAAGCATTTCAGCGGAAAGGCCGCGTCCACTGCTTGGAGGTTATTGCGGCTGACCTGATCGAGGCGCAACCAGCCTGAGGCCTCCCGGCCTTGCGATCTAAAGGGTGCGACTTCCTGAAAGAGATATTGTTTTGTTCGAGATCCGGCCACGTCAGCTAATCCGGCGGGCGGACCGCTATAGAGAACATGTCCGCCTTCACTGCCGGCTTCCGGACCAACATCGACAAGCCAGTCGGCACGACGCATCATCTCAACATCGTGCTCGACCACGAAGATTGAGTTTCCCGATTGCTTCAATTTGTGCAGCGCATCGAAAAGGGCTACGCCATCTGCCGGATGCAGGCCGGCGGTTGGTTCATCTAGGACGTAAACGACGCCAAACAGATGGGAAGCTAGTTGTGTCGCCAGCCGCAGGCGTTGCAACTCCCCAGGTGAGCAGGTGGGCGTACTTCGATCGAGCGACAAATAGCCAAGACCGAGGTTCGTCAAGGTCAACAATCGGGTGAGGAGGCCAGAGCATAGACGTTCGGCAGCCATGCGCTTCTCGATCGACATGTTCTCGGTCCGGCGGACGTCCGGCGCCGCCGCATGGGCCGAACCGCCGGCTTTGACGCGCGCGTCTGTTGCAGCCTTGGCCGCGGAACGGTCAAGCACATGCCCCTTCCCGTCCTCATCGCCGACGAGACGGCCCTCTGCGGCTGGACGGATAATCTCGACCAATTGGGACAGCGTCTTCTGCGACAGTTCCGCGATATCAAGGCCTGCGAAGGTGACCGACAGGGCCTCGCGCTTCAGACGTTTCCCCTCACACACAGGGCAATTACTGGCGAGCATGTACTGGAGCACACGCTTGCGCATCTGTGCGCTTTCCGTATTGGCCAGTGTATATTCGAGGTTCCGCTTGGCGCTGCTGAACGTACCTTCGTAGCTCGGCTCCATTTTCCGTTTCCGCGCCTGGAGTGTCTGCTCAGGCGTCAATCCCGCCCACACCGGGACGCGCGGTTGGTCGTCCGTAAACAGAATCCAGTCGCGCTGCGCTTTGGGCAGATCCTTCCACGGCACGTCGACATCATATCCCAGCGAAACCAGAATATCGCGCAGGTTCTGGCCACCCCAAGCCGTCGGCCACGCAGCCACCGCCCGCTCCCGTATAGTCAGATTGGGGTCAGGCACCATCGACTCTTCCGTCATCGTATATACGCGGCCGATACCGTGGCAGTTCGGACAGGCGCCCTGCGGCGTATTCGGTGAAAAGTCCTCGGCATACAGCATTGGCTGCTCTGGCGGATACGTGCCGACTCGCGAGTACAACATGCGTATGAGGCTCGACAGCGAGGTCAGACTTCCGACGGTCGACCGCGTGCTGGGCGTGCCCCTTTGCTGCTGAAGCGCCACCGCTGGCGGCAGGCCTTCAATCGTATCGACGTCAGGGACCCCGACCTGATCGATAAGGCGACGTGCATAAGGCGACACTGACTCGAAATACCGGCGTTGCGCCTCAGCATAAAGCGTACCGAAGGCGAGCGACGATTTTCCTGATCCAGACACGCCGGTAAAAACAACAAGCTTGTCCCTCGGAATTGCGACATCGACGTTTTTGAGGTTGTGCTCGCGTGCTCCGTGCACAGTGATGAATCCGGGGGCGTCCATGTGGGTGTCGATTTTAGGCATGTCGTACTGTCAGATTATCCGTGTAAACATTCGATATCGATCAGGGCGGGGTCAACGTCTGACTCAGTTTAGGCTAAGTACCGCTCTGCGAGAACGCTGATCGACCAAGCCGATCCTTGCCATTGCCTGATTTTTCAAGCCCCTCGTAAGGCATCGATTGTTGATGATGTCACGTGTAATCGTCAGCCTTCAGTATTTATGGAGGCTGCCATGCGGTCCCTTTTGAGTTTTTCCTGCGCAGCCCTCGCGCTCCTGACTTGTCCAGCAATGGCCGCAACCGCCGGTCCGGCACAGGCGGTACGCACGCTTGCCCATAAGACGATCCAGATGCAGGACCGCGACCACGATGGCCGCATCAGCCTTAAGGAAAGTGCCGGCGGAGCCATGGCGCTATTCGGCACCATAGACGCCGATGGAAGCCAGCTCATCAGCTCCAATGAGATGCTTGAAACAGTAATGAATGACGCAGCCGCGCTGAAGGTATCCAATAGTCCAGATCAGACCGCTGCCATGGTCGCATCGCGTTTCCAGGCAATGGACATTGATGGCGACGGCTCAATTAGCCTGCCGGAGATGATGGCGGTAACGGAAGCGGTTTTCGATACCGCTGACGGCAACGAAGATGGTTACGTTTCTGAAGACGAGCTCATCGATTTGGCAAGTAGCCATGACCTGGCGAAACAAGGACGGTAGGGTCGGGGCACCATCATTTACAAATTTAATCGCGCCTCGACATGCCAACTTGCAGTAGGTCAGACGGCACGGCTAAGACGCCTTCCGGACGGAAGCCTTTGGCGCTCCTCCGGTCGAAAGAGCTGATTGAAGGGATTGCGCCAACTCGGAATTAGTAGGTCGGCCCAGCCAATACCCTTGCGCCTGTTCACATCCTTCAGAAACAAGACTGTTATACTGCGCTTCTGTCTCAACACCTTCGGCCGTGACGACAGCCCCAAAACTCTTCCCGAGGCCAATGATTGCACGAACGATAGCCAAATTCTCGGGAGACGTGGTCATGTCAGTGATAAACGACCGATCAATCTTTAATTTGTCGAATGGAAAACAACGCAGGTACGCCAGGCTGGAATAGCCCGTGCCGAAATCATCCAGGGCTATACGAATCCCAAGCTGCTTCAGTTGATGGAGTATTCGTATATTTTCCTCACTATGAGTAAGGAAAATCGACTCCGTAATTTCAAGCTCCAGGCGACTGGGAGATAGACCGGTCTGGTCCAGTGCGCCAACAATGTCCGCCACCAGCCCAAAGCCCTTAAACTGCAGTGGCGACAAATTTACCGCGACGCGGGCATTGCATGGCCAGCTTGCCGCTTGCGCGCACGCATTCTCCACAACCCATCGGCCAATCGACTCTATCAGCCCTGACGACTCTGCAATGGGTATAAAATCGGCAGGTGAAATAAGCCCCCTCGTAGGGTGCTGCCATCTTAGAAGCGCTTCAAAAGCGTCGATTTCTCCGGTGGTAGTGTTTACAATCGGCTGATACTGCAGAAAGAGCTCTTTATTTGACAAAGCAGTTGCCAGTTCGTCCCTCAGGGTACGTTGATAATCTGCCCTCTCTTCCATTTCGAACTCGAACCATACAAAAGCGCCCTTACGCGCGCTTTTCGCGGCGTAAAGTGCCAGATCGGCTCTTTTCATGAGTGCGTCTGCCGTGGTTCCATGCTCCGATTTCAGGGCAATTCCCGCACTGCAGCCGACAGAGACCACCTGACCTTCGATATTGAATGGTTCGCTAGTGGCATTAATCAATTGCGCGGCAAGACTTTCGGCGGTTTGATGGGTAACCTCTCCTTGATGTATGACGCCGAATTCGTCGCCGCCCAAACGTGCCACAACATCGTTCTTACCCAGTTGCGAGAGCATCCGCTCCGCCACATGCCGCAAAAGTTCGTCTCCAGCATGGTGCCCGAGACGGTCGTTCACGGCTTTGAATCGGTCCAGATCTAGCAACAATAGGGCAAAGTCGTTTCCGTGCCCTCTTTTGCGATCCATTTGAGCATCAAGAATGTTCTGAAACTTTAGCCGGTTGGGTAAATCCGTGAGGACGTCATGTAGGGCCAGATGCCGACTACGCTCTTCGGTTTTGAGCTTCTCAGTAACGTCTTCGGATATGCCCAGAAGATAACGCGGCTGGCCGTCAATATCCGGCACACCTACTTTTTGCGTTCTTAGCGAACGAAGGCCGGCAGGGGTCGTTAAAGGCTCATTTTCAATGGTTACGAGCTTGCCTGAAGCCACAACGGCCTGATCCGCCTGCCGGAACCGTTCAGCCTCGTCCGTATCGAAGAGATCGAAATCCGATTTACCAATCAGATCATGACGACTAACCCCTAATAACTCTTCCCCCGCCTTGTTCAACAATACGAAACGCCCGTCACGAGCGTCCTTAACGAATACCATCGAAGGAATGCTTTCCACGATCGCGTCTAGGAAAATTTGAGTGCTTTGGAGCTCTATTGACGCCTTTTCGCGCTCGGTCACGTCAATATTCCAAACGACGACACAATCCTTATTTCGATAGCGTATCGGGCGTGCATAACGCAAAACGCGGATACGGCTGCCGTCCGCCCTGACCTTAAGGCTGCGATGATCCGGGTTCAGCACTCCCTCTGAGCCGATGATTTCCAAAGCGGCCACAGCCCGCTCCTCTTCAGCATACAGGTCCAGCACATTCTTGGTAAGCAGTTGCTCGCGGCTAAAACCGTACAAATCGCACGTCGCTTCGTTGACAGCCAGGAACTTCAAAGTCCGCGCATCGAAAATCCACATAGCGATGGGATTTTCCTCGAATAACGTTTGAAAGGCTAGATCCTGTCCTGTTGTTTGCGACAGCGCCGAGCGCTTGCCCGGGTGTGGTATTTCCCTGAATTTTTCCACGCCAACTCACCTGAATAATGCAAGCGCCGGTTCAACGACCGGCCTAATTGCGCATCCAGTTTACTTTATCACCCTTGCAAACGTCTTAATTCCCAGAACGCCGTTACCTGACGGTGATCACCGCGCGTCTGCAAGTACCGCAACCAGAATTACTAAACGGGACGCGCGGGAATTTCGCAGTAATGAGGTGTATCGCGCTTACCGAGAAAGCGCGACCCGGGCGCGGCTCCGCGAAGGTTGCTCCGGATGCGACAATTAAGGATGTCAACACAGTAACTGGTTTCAACATTTTTACAATTTGATCGACCTATCGTGGCGCAAACCATTGGTCCGCTTGACGAGAATATTTTATCGACCGGGTCTTGAACTTCAAAAAATGGATTCCAAAATCTTGGCGGTGAGGCAAGCTCACGCGTTATCTGTTCAACCTTAAGACAAATGGGGTTTCGCAAATGACACCTGCTCTTTCCCAAATATCATTGTTCGGTCACGATCCGCTTTTTGACGGCTTCGCTCAGATGACGGAGCACGGTCTCCCGTCACCCGCATTTAATGTACAGAAGCTTGGCGACGACCGCTTCGCTGTTACTTTGGCCGTACCAGGCTATAGCCACGAAAAGCTCTCTGTTTCAACGCAAGACGGTCGGCTTACGGTCACGGGCCACACCTCTTCTGACCATCATAACGGAATATTCTTGCATCGCGAGATATCGGACGGAGACTTCCGGCGATCGTTCCAACTCGCGGATTACGTCAACGTCGTAGCTGCCGATCTCAAAGATGGACTGCTGCGTATCGAGCTGGTTCGAGAACTTCCCGACGAATTGAAGCCTCGTCGCATCGAGATCAAATCAGATAAGTCGAAGCCGCTCCTTTCATCTGACACCAGCCGCGAGCGAGCGGCCTAGATAGTGGTAAGCAGGATGATAATCTGAATACGAGGCTTAAAATGAACATCAAAAAATTCAGCCCTTGGAACTGGTTGAGTAAAGATGAAAACAACATACCTGTCCTATCGCAACCGGATCGCTCAAACGATCACCCCGTAGATATGTTGAAGCTCCAAGACGTCATGGAGCACACACTTACAAACGTGCTTCGGAATTTCGGCTTTCAACTGTCACTTGAATGGCCGGATACAAAACAACCGCTTTTCCTGCGGCCACACCTCGATGAGGTATCCGGAGAGCACGAATATCTTATTACGGTTGAAGTCCCTGGCGTCGATGAGAAAGATATCAAGCTCGAAATGGCCGGCGACGGCGCTTTGATCATTTGCGGTGAAAAGCGGCAGGAACTCGAGAACAAGGGACGAAATATCCATCGGATTGAACGCGCGTACGGTGCATTCAGGAGAGTTCTCCCGTTGCCGGACGATGCAGACCGGGACGCATTAGATGCTTATTTTCGCAACGGCGTCCTGACCATTACGTGTCCACGCTTAGCACCAGCCGCATTGGCACCCGTAAAGCAAATCGAAATCAAGAAAGTCGCTTAACTTGGACCGCCTCGCTGGCTGAAGGCGAGGCGGCTCAATCGTCTCAGTTACGACAATGGAATTGAACAAGTTAATCGGAATTTCCGCCCTACTTTATTCGCTATCCAACCCGATCGGCGTTGTCCCGATTTTTTTAAGTTTAACCAACCGGGGCCGACCAAGCTCCGCACCGCGCGTAATCGCAATGGCGACATTGTCGGTTGCAATTCTTTTGGTCTCGGCCGCCTTGCTTGGACAAGATATTCTGTCTTTTTTCAGTGTTGGTCTGGCCGACTTTCGAATCGCAGGGGGCCTTCTCGCCCTGTTCATCGCGTTCGAAATGTTCCAGGCTAGGTATGGAGGTTTTATTCAGACCCTTGACGAAAAAGCAGAGGCCGAGCAGGACCTTCACAGCATTGCAGTGACGCCATTGGCATTTCCGCTGTTGGTTGGGCCGGCGGAAATGAGCATTATGATTACGCTCGCCGCAGATCATCCGGCTTGGTCCGACAAGTTGGCGTTGGTGGCCGTCTCCCTCCTCACTGCGATGATGATTGCAATCACCCTATCTGCCGCAACCCCAATAAATCGAATAATCGGCAAAACGGGCATTAATGTCGCCACGCGTGTGATGGCGCTCTTCGTTGCAGCTATTGGCGTAAATTTCATTCTTACAGGAATTCAGATGGAACTGCCGGGTCTGACGAATTAGTAAGCTTGAAGGGCCGTTCAGCCCCTGTAGGAGGGATTGCAGTCGTACCGCTCCCGCACTGAAGCCCGCTGGCATATTCAAGCTGTCGAACAGAGCTGATCGTTGTTACGACATGGGGCTAAAGAGATTGGGAAACTGTTAAACTTCTTGAGGGGAAAGCTAGTTCAGGAAGGTGACTGACATTAGGACCCGCTATGGCGGGTCTTTTATGTCTGACATTCAAGGTGGGTCACACTGGTATAACCGTTCTGTTCCGACAGCAGATGTCCGGCCTCGTCGAAGATACAAATGGATGGCCAGCGCACTGAGGATACTCGCCACCGTCCGTCAGATATGCCGGTCCTCAGCCTTCGGACTCTTTACTGAGAAATTCTTCCAGCCATTTCCGAAAATCGTCCTCATCGAATAAGTAACCTTCTCTTGGACCGCCTTTTAGCGCTGCCATGCCCAATTGCCTCCTAATCATCAACGAAGAGAAAGGTTTGCCATTTATCTTTCTCCAAAACTGAATTTGCCCACGAAACAGATTCATCTCTAGATTTTGTTCCTTGGACAAGGTCGTTAAAAATTTGTTTATATTCTGGTGGAGATCATCATCACTCATCAGTACCGCCTTTTGAAACCATCCGGACGGACGGTCTCAGCCAATGATAGGGATTCGGGCTGGCTCGCAGGTTATCCCTCGACCACCACTTGATGGCCTGCTTGGCCGGCGCATATTCGGACACACCAAGCTGTAAAGCGCAGTGGATACCTCGGAATCGAAATTGACGACGCTATAGAAATGGCCGAGCAGATAGATCTCTGATTGCAACGGCGCCCAAAGGTCAAACAGACTGTTGGATGCCCATTGCGGACATTGACACGAAGCCACAATAGATATCTGGTCATCCTTAACAGGCTCCCGCTGTCGGCGGTTAAAAACAAGGGGACGGAAACCATGAGACTGAGAGTTGCAATTCTCACAATTGCCATTGCGATGTTCGCAACGCCGGCGTTGTCGGCTCCGCTGGATCCCGCCGTGGCCTTCCCCGTCAAGATGCAGGCGTTCCCCCTCTATGGCGACGGCGCCATTCCCAACTCAAAACCGGGGCCGGATGTCGAGACCGGAGCCGACAAAGGATGGATACAGAATGTATCGCGACCCATCATTCAGGTTTATTTGCCGGCCAGGGTGAAGGCCACTGGCGCCAGCGTTCTGATCATCCCTGGGGGAGGATATGCCGGCCTGACCTTCGATTATGAAGGCGTTCAGCAGGCCCAATACTTCGTCGATCACGGTATCGCGGCGTTCGTTCTTAAATACCGATTGCCAAGTGACGCGACCATGTTGGACAAGTCAATCGGGCCGGCCCAGGACGCGCAACAAGGTCTGCGCTTTATCCGGCTCCACGCCAAAGACTGGAATCTCGATCCTGCCCGCGTCGGCGCAGTCGGCTATTCGGCCGGCGGACACGTGGCCTCGACTCTGGCGACGCATTTCCAGACGACCTACATAGCCAATCCGGAGGAGCTATCCTTGCGGCCTGACTTTGTCGTGCTGGTTTATCCGGTCATCAGCATGGACGCCAAAATCACCCACATGGATTCGCGCAAGGCGCTCCTAGGTCCATCACCGTCCGACGCGCAGGTCAGGGAGTTTTCCAACGAGCTCCAGGTAACGGCACAGACGCCGCCAACCTTTTTACTGCACGCGGCTGACGATCAACTGGTCGATATTGATAACAGCATCGTCTTCCTGGAAGCGCTACGTCATGCAGGCGTGCCGGTTGAGGCGCGCTTTTTCGAGAAGGGCCAGCACGGTTTCCCATTGCTGGCCCGCGACACCTGGCAAAAGAGCATTATCGACTGGCTGACGGCCGACGGTTGGTTGTCAACACGCTCTAAATAACACGCGCTTCCGCCCCGCCTCAACACCAAGTCGAGGGATAAAACAGGACGGCCGGATGGACGGACGCCTTCGCGCCCAAAGGAGCCAATTCTACTAACTAAAAGATGTTACACCCGGAACCGGACACTGATGAAGCCAACTTCTCTGATCGATCGGATCAAAGATTGGCGCAATGTGGCGACGGCAACAGGCGTACCCTGAAATGACACCAGAGACGCGTCGCGTAGGTCAGGCAAGTATAACGCACTGAAACAGAAAGCTTGCCGCAACTGCCGTCTTTTGGCACGACGGCAGAGTAAAGGCGGACAGTTGTATGCCTTTTCCACGGCAGCTACCGGCCATACGTGAACGAGAACGGCTCAATCTCATGCCCACAGACATGCAAGTTCCATCGGATGCTGAGCAGAGCCTGCCCACTGAAGAACACGGCGAACGCAACAAGCTTGTGATCGGCTTGCTGCTGATCTCGACCTTTGTGGTAATCCTGAACGAAACTTTGATGATTGTGGCCCTGCCGCACTTGATGAAAGATCTCCACATTGCGGCCAGCGCCGCGCAATGGCTGTCGACAGCCTTCATGCTCACCATGGCCGTGGTGATCCCTATCACGGGTTTTCTCTTACAACGCTTGAATACGCGGCCTGTCTTTATCTTGGCCATGTCGCTGTTCTGCCTGGGCACCTTGGTATCGGCTCTGGCGCCAGGCTTCGTGGTCCTTGTTCTGGGGCGTATTGTTCAGGCTTCGGGCACGGCTATCATGATGCCGCTTCTGATGACGACGATCATGACCCTTGTCGCGCCTGAAGCTCGCGGTAAGACCATGGGCGATATTTCCATCGTCATCTCCGTTGCCCCAGCGCTGGGGCCAACCATTTCCGGACTGATCCTGTCAGTCCTGGATTGGCGGTGGATGTTCCTGCTCGTATTGCCTATCGCCTTGGGAGCCCTGGCCCTGGGGGCGGTGCGGATCAAGAATGTCTCCGTTCCAAGCAAGGGGCCGATCGATATCCTCTCGGTTTTCCTGTCGGCCATTGGCTTCGGAAGCTTCGTCTATGGTCTAAGCGGACTTGGAGAAATGGCCATCCATCCACCCATCGTATCGCCCTGGATCCCTTTATTGCTGGGTGCGGCAGTCATCGCAATCTTCATCGCCCGGCAGTTATTTCTGCAGACGAAGAACCGCGCCCTGCTCGACATGCGCACATTGACCTACAGCCGCTTCACCATCGCTATGGCAATGATGGCGATCCTGATGATGTCGATGTTCGGCGCCTTTATTCTCCTGCCGATTTACCTCCAGAATGTTCTAGGCCTCACCACCTTGCAGACGGGCTTCCTGCTTTTGCCGGGCGGTCTGATCATGGGGCTTTGCGCGCCTACCGTTGGCAGATTGTTTGACAAGCACGGTCCTGTGCCACTGGTGATCCCCGGCGCTATTCTGCTCAGTGTCGCCCTTTGGGGGCTGACCTTCATCCAACAGGATACACCTTTCTGGCTGTTGCTGGTGGCTCACCTGACCTTAAGTGTCGGCCTCGCCATGATGTTCACGCCCCTGTTTACGGTCAGCCTCGGGGCCTTGCCACCGAACCTGTATTCACACGGCAGCGCCATGCTCGGCACCACGCAACAAGTGGCTGGCGCCGCGGGGGTAGCCTTGTTTGTTGCCATCATGACCTTGCGAAGCGCGGCGCTTGCCGCCGGCGGCGCCGATCTGCACGCCGTAACGAATGGTGGCATTAAGGCCGCCTTCCTTTGCGGCGCTCTTATCTCACTTTGCGCCGTCGTCGCTGCGTTTTTCATTAGAAAGCCCGAAACGCCTGCTTCTGGCGGGACAACAGGTCGCTAGATTGCGACCTGTGTGTCCGAACAAATTGTGCAGTTGTCGCGCGGCAAGTACTCAAGAAACAGCGACTAAATGTAAGCTTCGGTTGTCGGCCGCTTGGAGCGCGACTGGGAAGGTCTGCCCCCCTAAGCGGTCGTTTAGTTAAAAGGGTGGTGCTCACGAAAAAGTACGTACCGATCCTGCGGCGCCTAACTCTGAATTGCCGAATAAATTTCGGCATTGTCGATTTGCCTGAATGACGGTTATTAGGCCGCGGTTTATCGGCGGCGGGCGAATGTCAACGGGAACCGCCGATTGACCCGATCCGGTAATAGTCAAAGTCGACGCGGCCCCCAGCGCTTTTGGTCGAATAAAAGAATAGGGCGAAGCGATAACCCATGAAATGCGGCATGGTATAGGTCAGGCGCGAGGGGCGACCAATGGGCATCCATGATTTGCCATCGAGGCTGTAGGAAAAGCGGGCAAGCTCAGGTGCAGCGTCAAATTCGCATTCCACTCTCAGATAGACGGTTTTGCCACTTAGGGGAATGGCGGCGATCTCCTCGGGATGGTCGGCGTCGGCGCTTACCATGACCAGAGACCTCACCCCTTCGCTCATCTTGACGCCAACAAAACCATATCGCTTCTGAAACGCTGCCAGGCCCGCCCAGTCGCCATCTTTCATGCCGCTTACATCTATGCTGGTGGTGGCGGAACTGCCAGGTCCAAAGGTGCGCTGAGTGAGGGTATTCGGAGCCTCAGTCAAATCGGATACTACCCGGCTGGTGACAAAGCTCAGATAGCCGGGGCGCCGGGTGAGCGACCAGTCATCAGGCTCAGGGTTATGGTTCCATTGCCAGGCGAGAGGCAGGTTGGGGGCACCCGGCCGGCGATCGAATTCGTCGGAGGAGACGATGCCGGATGCGCCGGAGGCACCCTGCCCGCCAGCGGGAATGTCGAGCGTCATGGGCGCCTTGCCATCCTGGCCGAGCACGGGCCAGCCGTCCTTCCAGGTCACGGGCACCAGATAGGGGATGCGACCGACGGCGCCGTTGTCTTTAAAAAGATAGGCATACCATTTGCCTTCCGGGGTGTCGATGAGGCCGCCTTGGGCGATACCACGGTCATCGAGCGCAACGCGCCCTTCGTAGGGACCGTCGATTTTGTCCGCACGGTTGATGATGACAGTGCGCGCCCAGCGGCTCCCGGGCGAGGCGATGTTGAAGAGGTAGTAGTGGCCGTTGACTTTGAAAATCTGCGAGCCCTCGCCTTTGAGCCCGCCCTGGTCCGCGCCGAACTGAGCGTTCACGTTTTCGACGATGACCTTGTTCACGCCGCCTGGCTTGCTTCCAGAGAGATCGGGTTTCAGTTCGGTGAGGGTGATGCGACCGCTTCCGTGAACCATATAAACGCGACCGTCGTCATCGAAGAACAGGCTGTGATCACCCTGCGAGGGTTCGAAACTCGTCTCTTTCCACGGGCCTCGCTCCGGATCACGCGTGGTGTAAATGTGGGTGCGTCCCGTGTTAGCGGAAAAGGTCGAGGCATAGAACACACCGTCGTGGTAACGCAGACTGCTGGCCCAGGAACCCAGACCGTATGCGTTCTTGCCGTTTTTAAGGTTGAGGGCGTCGTTGTCGGCCAGTGTTTCGTAGGCGTAGGATGCCAGCTGCCAATTGACCAGGTCCGTCGACTTCATAATCGGGAGCCCCGGGCTCATGTGCATCGTCGTGCTGCTCATGTAGTAGGTTTTTCCGACACGGATGATCGCCATGTCCGGGACGTCGGCCCAGATAAGGGGATTATGGGCAGAAGGCGCATTTACTGACTGTTCTGCTCGAACGGCGTGAGGCGCGACGGAGGCAAGGACCAGAGCCATCAAGAAAAAAATCGGACCGTTCATGACAATGGCGAAAGGACGGCTCAGTCTGACAGGATGTTTGTCCATATTTTGTCTCCCAAGTTAACGAGGGGCCAGAGTATTGATCAGAAGGGCGTAGCGCAACTTCACGCACTGAAACCTGTTTCGCCCCGTTTTATTATAACGTCGAAAGGAAATGACGCCCGAACAAATAGAGTTGGCAGAAGCCGAAGTCACTGCGTGGCATTGGACTGTCCGATCCAGACCTTTAATAAGCAGCGACCGGTCCCGACCAAGGGATTTTAGCTTGTATATGAATCCGCCACAGCTTGCTTTTGACGCCGATCGGTGGATTCCGGCACGCGTTGCCAGTTTGGCCGCGCGAACACGTGGCGATGTCTCAGGCCCGCGTCGGTTGCGACTGAGGGATCGGTCCGGGCTTGACCGGCATCGACAGGGCCGCCGGCTTGAGTCCGGGCGCCGTCGCGCGCAGCTTGAGCGTTCCGGTCTGTGCTTCGATCGACTGCACGATGACCTGGCCCAGGCCGTTGAACAGCGAACGGCGGTTGCCTTTCTCCGGCTCAAGCGAGATCGGATCGCCGTTACCGAGGCCGATAATGACGCCACCCGCGATCTCATAGGTAATCATGTGATCGGCGAGTGGCACGGTGCGGCCCTTGATATCCACAGCTTCGACCATGATCGGCTGGGCATCACGGCCATCGGCGATAAGCGCCGGCCGGTCCTGTGTCAACCGCAGAGCCACCGCCTCGCCGGTGGTCTCATTGATGACCGTCGACACCACCTTTGCGCCATTATAGGCGCGCGCTTCGATACGGCCCGCCGCATAAGGCACGGTCCAGCGGTTCATGTCGTATTTATCGGTCTTTTGCCGGCCCGCCGACTTGCCGTTGACGAACAGCTCCACTTCTTCGGCATTGGTGCAGGCCATAACCATGATGGGCTTGCCCTCACTGCCAGCCCAGTTCCAGTGCGGAACGAGGCCGACTACAGGCTTGTCCTCGATCCATTGTGCGCGATGGATGTGGACAGCCGTCTTGTCGAACCCGCACAGGTCCATTATGCCGAAATAGGAGCTGTTCGACGGCCAATTGAACGGCTTCGGCTCGCCGTGGTAATCAAACCCGGTCCAGACAAAGGTGCCGGCGACGAAGTCGCGTGTATCGATCTGCTTCCAGGCCTCGCGGTGCGTCTCGCCCCAGCCGGCCGCTTCGTCGTCATAGCTGGCGAGGACTTGCGTCTTTTTGTCCGTCACGAAAGCGCCACGCGTCATTAGCGCAGAGCTGTCCTCCGATGAGAACATCGGCTTGTCCGGGTGCGCTGCGTGGAAGGGATCGTACTGGCCCTGCTGATAATTGATGCCGACGACATCGACAGCGTGCGACACATTCAGCGGGGTGAACAGGCCGCCGCTCATTGCTGCGGTGACGGGACGCGTGGTGTCGAGCGACTTGACCACAGAACTCATGCGCCGGACCATTTGATAGCCGGCCGGGGTGCCCTGCATCGGCTCCTCGTTGAACACGGACCACAGAAAGACGCTGGGGTGATTGCGGTCACGCCGCACCTGCCATTCAAGCTGGGCCATGTAGTCCGGCGAGGCGTTGAAATTGCGGTTCTCGGCCATGACAAGGAAGCCGTAGCGATCGCATGCCTCCATCAGTTCCTTACTTTGCGCATTGTGCGAAAAGCGGATGGCGTTGCAACCAAGGGATTTCAGGCGGCGCAGGCGGAAGTCGTTCACACCGTCCGGTACGGCGGTTCCGACGCCGGCATGGTCCTGATGCAGACACACACCCTTGAGTTTGACCGGCTGGTCGTTGAGGAAAAAGCCTTTTTGCGCATCGAAATGCTGCGTGCGGAAGCCGGCATGGGTTGTAACTTGATCAAGCACGGCATCTGTCATGCTCGTGAGCGATGTCTTAACCTGGTAAAGATGCGGCGTTTCGACGGTCCATAATTGTGGATTGGCAAACGGCAGATCGTAGTTGACCACGGCTGAACTGAGCGGCGCGACACTGACCTGCTTGGTCACGCCGGGACGTCCGTCTGCCGGGGATCGTTCGTCGCCTATGTCGGTGTGGACACGGACAGTCTCGGTCTTGTCGCCGGAATTGTAAATCGTGACCTCGACCGGCACATGCCAGCCCTGTTCGTCCTTTACCGGATGGGCGAATACGCCGTCGGTCTTGATATGCACCGGATTACGCTTGACGATCCAGGCGTCGCGGTAAAGTCCGCCGCCTTCGTACCACCAGCCTTCCATAGCGTCGGCATCGACGCGCACCACCAGCGAATTAAGCTGATCACCATAAGTAGCGTATGGCGTCAGGTCGATATAGATCGAGTTATAGCCGCTCCAGTTGCGGTTGACGAGCGTGCCGTTGAACCACACGGTCGCGAAGGTGGCGACGCCATCCAGTTGCAGCTCGATATGCTTGCCGTCGTCCTGTGGTTCGAAGCGCAGGACGTTGCGATACCAAGCCACGCCACGTCGGCGGTAGCCCTGATCGACATTGCCGCTCTCCTCGATTGGCTGGAAACTGACAAAGTCGTGCGGCAGGGTGACCGGCTGCCAGGCGCTGTCGTCGAATTTCGGCGAAGCTGCACCGCGCGCTGCGCCAGCCTTGGCAGCATCATAGGTCGCGTCATGTCCGATGATCGGCGGAAAGGGGATGTCGCCGGCAAAGAAGCGCCAGCCCTTGTTGAGCAACCGCACCTGTCGAGGCGAGGCGACGGGAGCGGCCACGGCCGGAGAGGTTGTTGCGGCGACGGCGCGCGCCACGAAACCCGGAGCCGATGCGGCCAAACCCAGCGCGCTGGCGCCCTTGAATAATTCGCGACGGTTCATGCTTGTATCCCTGGTGATATTTACTTTTATTAGTGCAACAGCAATCACTGGTTCGCAAGGATTAAGTGCGAGGTTCGGAACGGCAGACACTACTAATCGCCGGTTGCGGGCCTTAGTAATAGTTCAATCTAGTAAAAACTCAATTTCGTGTAGGAGCCTTATAGCTTCTTCACCACCTACGTACCGGTAACCGACCACGATATCGCCTGAACTCGAATGGTGCTCTGCTTGAACCACGACCACGTCTTCAATTGTACCATCTTCCTTGCGAAGTCGCGCTTGTCGAGGCACCAGCATTTGGTAAATTTGACCAGGAGGATCTTGCGCAAAAATCGCTTCGCCGATTTCAACATCTCTTGTGGTCGCACCGCGCTCATCGGACGCTGCCCTCTACCGCGCACGACTCAAAATGAGGTCTGAGTTGGGCCCAAACAGACACTTCGATTAAGTACAATTTCCAATCGAGCGTATAAAAGATTACGGCCGGCGACTGGGCTTGACGATTTCGTATTTCTTGTACATCGCGAGCCAAATACCGCAGAACACAATCAATATGCGCGCAAATCATTCGCTATAAATGCCGATGGTATAAATATTTTCCCGGCAGAAACCGATTACTAAGCATTCTGTGTAATGATCATACGTACCTCCGGCGACAGGGAGGACATAAATATAATGGTCGCCAAAGTATGAGAGTTCAGTTTGCATAAGCGTTACAACAGTGCTTCAGGCGTTAACCTTGCCAATGACATCGCCCCCATGTTTGTGGCGCATAATCTGCTGGAAGACGCTCCACACGCTGCGGCCACCGACCGCCAGACGCATCCCCGCCGCAGCTGGCTGCATTACAGCAATCTCAAGGTCGAAGCGGCGATATTCCTCCTGATTGCGCTGACCTTCGCCGCAGTCCTCGGTCAGAAAGCCATAACCAGCCGGCACCTCGACCTCACATCACGGGTCGGTCAGTATTATCCCTTCGTCTATGGTGACAGGGATGATGGCGGCAATTCCTCCATCGATCACGATACGACCAAACCGCTGGTCTGGAGCTGTGACCTGCGCGAGGGCGCGAAATTCGTCTATTGCGGTTATGGCGTGCAATTCGAAGCCCCCGGCAAGGGCAAAGGGATCGACTTTTCAAAGTACAAGAATGTCTCGATCCGGCTGACCTATCATGGCGTTGGCGATCATCTCCGCCTGTTGCTGCAAAATACAGCCCCGGCGACACTCGGCAATAAGATCAAGCCTGGCGAGACTATGCCCTTCGTCGCCGAATTTCCCGTTACGCAAGGCGTAAACGAAATCCACCTGAACACGGAGCAGTTCGCCGTCGAACAATGGTGGCTCACCAGTCACGGCGTCACGGCGGACGAGGCCGGCACCGACATGGATGCTATTGTGTCTCTCGCGTTTTCATCGGGCAGCCAGACACCGCACGGAAAATTTGACGTTAAGGTCTCCTCCTTGGCGTTTCACGGCGTCTCGCTGTCCACCGACCAATGGTATCTCATCATCCTCGGCATCTGGCTGATCCTGACCGGCGGCTTTCTCGTCTTCCGCTTCCTGCGGATGCGGCGGGTCTATGAAGCGCGCCAGCGTCAGCAGGCAGAGGAAAGCCGCGTACTGGCCGAGGCCCGTGCGGCCGCCGAGGCCGCCAGTTCGGCCAAGTCGCAGTTTCTCGCCAATATGAGCCATGAATTGCGCACGCCGCTCAATGCAATCCTGGGATATGCCCAGTTGTTGAAGACTACCAAGGCAAGCGAGCGCGACCTGGCCGCCATCCAGACAATCGAACACAGCGGCGAGCATCTTTTGACGATGATCACCGACATATTGGATATCGCCAAGGTGGAGGCCGGCCGGCTTGAACTGCTGCCCGGCGTCTTAGATATCCGTCAGTGCGTCCGCAATGTGGCGCAGATGGTTCGTCTGCGCGCGGACGAAAAGGGCCTGCTGTTCACGGTGGATATCACTAACGACGTGCCCCGTCTGGTGGTGGCGGACCAGAAGCGCATCCGCCAGGTGCTGATCAATCTGCTGGGCAATGCCATCAAGTTCACGCCGTCGGGCGAAGTACACCTCGAGGTTTCCTGCGTCGCCTCCGCGACGAACGACACCAGGCTGCGTTTTTGCGTTACCGATACCGGTATCGGCATAAGCCTGGACCAGCTCCAGCGGATTTTCCAGCCCTTCGAGCAGGCCGGCAATGCCATCGACAAAAGCGGTGGCACCGGGCTTGGGCTCAGCATTACCTATCATATTGTCCAGATGATGGGCGGCGATATCCGCGTGGAAAGCGGGATAGGGAGCGGCAGCCGCTTTATTGTCGAGGTGCCCTTCGACCGCGCCGATGAGGAAACGGCCAGGCTTGAGGCTCGGAATGCCGCGGTTGTCACCCCAGAAGGCAGCGCAACCCCGCCGCCAGAACTTGAAGCTGGCGCACCGTTGGTGGCGCCCTTCGGACCGCAACTGGATCACCTGCTTTTCCTGGCGCGCGCCGGAAACCTGCGCGCTATCCGCAAGGCTGTCCCGGAAATCATCGCGGCCGGGCCTGAGTACCGCGGCTTTGCGGAAAGGCTCGATTCCCTGGCCGCCGCCTATCAATCCCCTGCCGTTTTACGCCTGATCGAAGACGCCGCCAAAGAGAGAGATGCCGCATGACCCAGTTGTTACCGCACGGTCAGGACGCATCCCCCGCCCTGCCCCAGATCCTGGTGGTGGACGATACGCCGGCCAATCTTGGCCTTCTGGTCGACCATCTGGAAGACCGCGGCTATGAGGTTCTGGTGGCGCTGGGCGGCCAGGAAGCGCTCGACCGGCTGCGCTATGCCCAGCCCGACCTTATCCTGCTCGATGTCATGATGCCCGACATGGATGGCTTCGAGACCTGCCTCAGGCTTAAAACCGACGCGCGTACCCGCGACATCCCGGTTATTTTCATGACCGCCCTGACCGATGTCAGCAGCAAGGTATCCGCCTTTGCGGCCGGTGGCGTCGACTATGTCGCTAAGCCATTTCAGATCGAGGAGCTGATCGCCCGCATCCGGACGCATATCGCCCTTCGCAAGGCGCGCGTCGAGCTTCTGGAACAGAAGATCTCGCTCCAGGCGGAGGTTGAGGCGCGTCACCTTGTGGAAGCCTCCCTGCGCGATTCGGAACTGCGGCACCGTCGCCTCTTTGAAACCGCCGGCGACGGCATACTGGTTATCGATTGCGACGCGCGGACCGTCCACGATCTCAACGCGCAATGCGCCCATATCCTGGCCATGCCGTTGGATGAGGTGCGCGGCCGTTATCTCGACGACCTGCCCATTTTCGCGGCCGTCGGCGATGCCCGCACGATCGTTGATACGCTGCGGCAGAGCGGCGAAATGACATGGGCCGAATGGACCTGGGAACGCCCGGACGGGACCACGGTCAGCGTCGAGGTGCTCTGCACCACCTATCGCGTCGGTCACAGGTTACTGGCCCAATGCACCCTGCGCGATGTCAAGGCGCGAAAAGAAGCGGAAGCGCGTATCCGCTACCTCGCCATGCATGACGCCCTGACGGGGCTGCCTAACCGCACCCTGCTGATGGACCGCCTCAGCCAGGGCATAGCGCGCGCGCGCCGCGACCACACGCAGGTCGGTCTGCTCCTGCTCGATCTCGATCACTTCAAACATATAAATGACGGCCTGGGGCATTTCGTCGGCGACGCACTGCTCGAAGAGGTCTCTAAGCGGTTGCGCAGCGTCCTACGCGATAGCGATACCCCGGCGCGTCTGGGCGGTGATGAATTCGTCATCGCGGCCGAAGACCTGTCCGGCAGCGCCGATGCCGAGATCCTGGCGCAACGCATCCACGCTGCCCTGGAACCAGACTTCCAGTTCGGCAGCCATACACTTCGCATCGGCACTAGTATCGGCATCAGCATGTATCCGGCCGATGGAGACAGCCCTTCCGCCCTCCTCCAGGCTGCCGACACCGCCATGTACCAGGCCAAAAAGAACGGCCGCGGCACTTATCGCCTGTTCACCAGCGACCTAACCATGGCGGCCGAACGCTGGCACACCTTGTCTAACGACCTTTATGGTGCCTGCGACCGGGGCGAATTCATCCTTCACTACCAGCCGCAGGTGTCGGTCAGTGATTCCACCATAACGGGCCTAGAGGCGCTTCTGCGCTGGTGTCACCCGACTGAGGGCCTTATCCAGCCGGCTCTGTTCATCCCCTTGCTGGAGGAACACGGGCGCATGGTGGAAGTCGGCCGCTGGGTGCTGCGTACCGCCTGCCTGCAGAACGCCGCCTGGCAGGCCGAGGGCCTGCCCAGGGTGAGGGTTGCGGTCAACCTGTCCGCCCAGCAGTTCTATCGCGGGGATATCGTCCGGGCGGTCCGCGACGCGCTGGACGAATCGGGCCTGGCCCCAGAGTGGCTTGAACTCGAACTGACCGAAAGCTTGACGCTTGATGACACCGAAGTGACCATCAGGGTCATGGAAGAATTGAAGGCCATGGGCGTCAAGCTATCGCTTGATGATTTCGGCACCGGGTGGTCGTCCCTGGGATATCTGCGACGGTTTCCGCTCGACAGGATCAAGATCGACCGCTCTTTCGTGCGCGACATCGTGAATGATCACAGCACGGCCGCTATAGTCCACAGCATCCTTGGTCTGGCGCGTGACCTCAATCTCGATTGCGTGGCAGAGGGTGTCGAGACGACCGATCAACTCGAACACCTGCGCCGCGAAAACTGCGCGGAGATCCAGGGTTATCTGTTCAGCCGCCCCGTAGAGGTTGCCCAGATCGAGAATCTTTTGCGTCAGATGCAGAACGTTGCCGATACCGCCAATTTGCCATTTAAAAAATCAGGCACCGGCTGACGGCGGGCTATATCCCGTGTTCCGCAATTAGCGCCGACATCGGGTTCCAATGTTTGGGTACCGTAAGGTCGAGCGCCGAGGATACGGTTGACATACTCCCCATTCTTGGCCCCCGAAAATGGAATTCTGGAGGTAAGGGCTCATGAGCGGCGGGCGTCTTTGCGCCCTTTTTCGGGCATGTGACACATCATAATTAATATCCAAACCGGACATTTATCTTAAATTGAAATGGGAACCCACCGAACAATGTCCGGTGGGCTGCTGAATTGGCAGGCTATTTTGTATCCTTTTGATTTTGCTAACCCGCCCCCATGGAGATCAAAAAAGGATCATCAGCGACGCCTTGGCAGAGTGGTCTTTGAAGGTGTCTGAAACGCTACCATTGTAGTTGATATCCCAGATGAAGTTCTTGCGTACTAAGCGGAACCCGGCTGATAGATCCGCCGCATCAGATGCGATGGCAATACCTTTGATAGACATGGTTTCGGAAGAGCCGTCAAACCCGGCTGTCATGACTGGAGTTTGGCCGCTTAATGTATGGCGCCAGCTCAGTTTGAAGCGCGGCTGAACCTGCCCTGCGGCTGGATCACCTTCCAGGCGTACCCCCAGTTCGGCAAAGCTCACATCGTGTTTGCCGGGATCAATGACAAGGGCCGTGGCGGCGCCCATTTCCCTAGTCTTATCGAAGTCCGCACTACCGCGGCTCACGCCCGCGAACGGGGTGACGATGCCCCCCTCAATCTTATAAGGGCGGCCCAGTTCGGCCCAGATTTGCGACATGTCACCCTTGGCATTGCCGCTGACAGTGCCGCCGATTGCACCGAGCGTCGTCTCACGGGTCACGGTGTCATTGACTTGGCCATATTGTGCGCCGGCCTGAAGGGCCCAGCCGTTCTGGCCGGTCCAGCGAATTCGACCGGTCACGAAGACGGTATCGCCCTTGATGCGGGCAGCCTCCCGGCCGCGTGTCGTCAGGGTGCCCGCACCGACCGAATAGTCGAGACCGCCCTGTTTCCAGCCGAAGCCGGCCGCCAGCCCACTATGATCGAAGTCCAGGCCCTGCGTCGCGCCATCGCTTCTAGCCTTGCCGGATGAACCGAGCACCGTGGCCCACAGCCAGCCGCCGTTTTCTGTTGCTGGGCCAAGATCGGTCTGGGCGCGCAGCATCTGCGACGTCTCGATGGTGGCGGAGGACAGGGTCGCCCAGGCTTCACCGGTCAGGCTGGCGAAGTTTGGGGAGACTTCCGTGTCCGCCAGAAGCAGGGTTTCCTCAAACAGCATATTGCCGGCCCCTTGCGCCTGCAGCAGATTTCCGACCGCCTTTTCGTTGGCCGTCCGGCCAAGATCCGCAAAGGCGATATCGTTGCGCGTCAGGGTAAGAGACACGGCATTGGCACTATAGGCCAAGGTCGGTGTCAGGAAGGCGAAGTTGCTGGTGACCAATCCGAAATTGCCATTGATGCCTCCGGTCGCGGTCAGGATCGTGTAGTCAGTCTTGCCCTTGTAACGGCCTGCAGCTGCCAGGATGTGAATGCTGGCATCGCCAAGCGTGGCAGCGCCTGTGACATCGACCAGGTCGGCATGGCCGGCATTATCGACCTCGACCTCCAACGTCGATGCCGCATTGAGCGCCAGGTCACCATTGATCGTCAGGTGGCCGATCGAATTGCCCGCACCGATCGTGCCCCCCTCAGTGGTGGTGTTGCCCACCGTTCCGTTGCCACCCAGCTTGGCGTCCTGATTCACCGTTACATCGGCGCCACTGAATGCGCCGTTCACCGACAGGATGCCGCCGTTCACCAGCAGGTCGCCGGTGTAATTGCTACCGTCGCCATTCAGCTTCAGGTCACCGCTGCCATCCTTGACCAGCGTGCCGTCGCCATTCACGCTGCCAGAGAATACACTGTTTGACGACTGATTGACGGTCAGTTCGGTGCTTCCCAGGTTCAGCGCACCGGAAGCCCCGGAAAGGGCCGCGATTGTCTGTTGGCCGCTGGTATTTTGGGACAGATCGATGGTGCCGCCGCTCAAATCCAGTTGTGTCGTTTCAGCCAGGGTGCCGGTCAGGGCGATGGCGCCGGCATTGACGTGGGTCACACCGGTAAAGTCATAGAGGCCGGCAAAGATCAGGGTTCCGGCGCCGCCCTTTTCGATCAGGCCCGTGCCACTGAAGTCCCCGGAGAAGGTGTAGTCGTCCGGCCGGTCAAAGATAAAGGTGCCGTTGTTGACCAGATCGCCTGTGAAATGACCTGTGGCCGTTCCGTCGCCAAGCTGGAAGACGCCGGTGCCATCAGTCTGAATATTGCCGCCATAAGTGCTGGTCAGCAGCAGGCGGCCGTTTTCGACAAAGGTGCCGCCGGTATGCTGAATGCCCGCGACATCATCAAACAGGACGGTGGCCGGACCTTGCAGGTAAACCTGACCCGCCCCGGTTATGGACAGGTTCGCCAGGTCGCCGGCTTCGGTATCCGTATCGAGATCGAAGACTAGCCTGCCGTTAAGCTGGACAACATCTGTCTGAATGGCCATATCGCTCGCATGCTGCGCCAGGGTGAGTTCCGCGCCGCTTGCGATGGTGACGTCGTCAAAGGTGGACTGCGCCTTGTCCGCGCGCCACTGGCCGCTGTCGATCGACAGGTGCTCGGCATTGCTGAACACCGCCACTTCGCCAGTACTTTGGCCAGCACCTTCGCCTGCGGCATGGACGGTATCCTCTCCGGCCCCCAGGTCGGCGACACCGCTGACCCTCGAGCCGATCATCATGGTGAAGCTGTCATCGCTGTCGCCCATGCTGACCGCCAGGCCGTTAGCGGCTGAAATCGCGCCTGCGTTGACCAGATGGGTCGTTCCGACGGTCAGGATCGTGGCGCCGCTGGCGCTGGTCCCGTCAACCGTTCCATTGACGTTGATGGTATTGACGCCATTGTTGCTTTCCGCATGAATAGCTTCGCCAGCCGCCGAGATATTGCCGCTGGTGATGTTCACGTCTTCTGCGGCCTTCGCCCAAATGCCGCCGGCATTGGCGCCCGTGGCGGATAGGTTTTCAGATACGACCGAAACATCGCCGGAACTGGCGCGCGCCGAGATACCGAGGCTGTTATCCCCCGTGGTTATCAATGTGCCTGATTTGACCTGGGTATTACCGGCCGCGATCGCGTAAATGGTCACGCCGCCATCGCCGGTCGTTTCTGCTTTGCTGCTGGTAATGCTGACATTGCCGCCGGCCGATCCACCGATGGCGCTGCCGTAAAGGGCATCGGAACGGGCATTTTGACTGGTGATGGCGACATTGCCATCCTGCGAGGTGCCGGTGATGGCATCGCCGGTAAAGGGGCCTGTTTGCCTTGTGCCCTTTACCTCGGTCTGGTCGGCATTGATGGTGATATTGCCGCTGGTGGCAGTGGCAACGATGCCTGCGCCGCTGTCGCCTGTGGTCACCACATGATCGCTGACAATCGTCACATCGCCGGCGCCGCCACGCACCGCGATGGCGGCGGAATCCTTGCTGGCCAGAGTGACATTGCCAGAATCAACCGTAATTTCACCATTGCCGCGTGCGGATATGCCGTAGCGGTAGTCGCCTGCCACCGAAACATCCGCGCTGGTGACCAGGATGGCGCCATTCCCGCCTTCGACGATGATTCCGCCCTGGGCTATGCGCAGTCCGTCGGGACCGGCGCCGCTGTCGGCGCCTGCTCCCGTAACGGTCACTACATTCGACACGATGTTAACCGCGCCGGGCGTCGTGACCTTGATGGCGTTGCCGAGATTACCGCTAGCCGAGACCGCGCCTTCATTGCCGACATCGACGGCGCCCGTTGCCGTGACAGCGATACCGGAACCACCGGAGGTGATGGAAGCCTCATCGCCCAGGGTTACCGTAACTGCGCCGCCTGAGGCCGTAATGCCCGTTTCCTGACGCGAAAGGAGGTCGCCGTTCAGCGTCACGTCGACCTTTCCGCCGCCGGTCGAGGTGGCATTAAGACCGAACCGGTCGGATTCGGAATTCCCGAGCGTGACGCTGACATCGCCTTGGCCACGTACGAGGGAGGCATAGCCACCGGGGCCGGCCTGGACGCTGCCGGCCGTAACCGTCACGTCGCCCTGATCCGAGAAGACATTGATCGCCGCCGCATTGTTGCCCATCGCCGTTACCGTGCCGGCATCGAGCGCTGCCCCGGTCTGGCCACTGACATAGAGCGTCGCGGCCTGGTCGCCATGCGAAATGGCGTCGGTCACTGTCACGGTTGCCGTCGTCCCGGCTAGAGCCACCGCTCCCGAACCGTAAAGACCGTAGGCTTCCAGATGACCGCCATCGATGACAACCGCCCCATTAGTCGAGATGCCTGACACGGCATCCGACGCGCCAAGGGGATCGTATTGTGTGCCGTTCACCACCGCATCCTGGGCGCTGATATGGATACCTCCGTTCACAGAAGAGGCGAGGATGCCAGCGGTTGCCGTGCCTGAGACATCCAGCTTGTCGACATTGACATCGATATCACCATCCCCCGAGGTTGCGTGCACGCCAATGAGGTTACCCTGGCCCGCTGCTGTCAGCGTGCCAATCAGCACCTTTACCGTGCCAGCGCCGCTTGTGGCGGTCGTGACCACCGAACCGGTGTCGCTCGAAGTGCCTGTCGCCGAGACATCGTCGATCTTCGCGTCAACAGAGGCCGTCCCGGCCTGAATGTCCACCGCCACTGGTGTGCCAGAAGCTGCGCCTTGGTTGACTGTCACATCGCTGGTCGAGTGAATGACGACCGGTGCAGCGGCCAATGGGCTCGCCAGCAACACTGACATGGCGGTGCCGGTTAGCAAGACGTGCTTTGACAGATTACGGTTTTTTCTCACGATATAATTCCCCTACTAGACAGCCTGGATGCGGGCAGCTTGGACGCTCCTCTCACGCGAAGGTCTTCGCCGAGCGCCTGATTCAGGCAAGATGAAGTGGTCTTTACGACCGCGCATCCCATGTTCGTGGTATTTGGTATCTATTGAAAATTGACATGTCGCCGATGACATGATCTGCTCGCATAACGATATTTTTTTAAGTCGGACGAGTGAGTTTGGATTTCAGGCGTTTGGAAACGGCGAAAAATGCGCTGGCAAATGTAGCGTTCGCGCCGGACCAATGGGAGAATACGCTAAGGGAAGTGGCCGCGGCCTGCGGCACAGGCCGGGCGCAGCTCGTGGCGTTCGGCGGGCCGAACTTCATACCCTTCAACCGGACAAATGATATCGATCCGGCTTTCATAAATGAGTTTCCGCAGATCGACGGCGGCAGTCCGGAGGTCAATTGGCGTGTGGCCTGCGCTGGCGCGCCGTTCCAACTGGCGCGGGAGACGGATTATGCTGAGGCCCGGAAACGCATCCGTCGGGGTGTTTACGACGACTTCGTGAGCCACTTCGATTTGCCTTTTGGCTGCCAATGCGTGCTCACGCAAAAAACTGGCCTGATGATTGGCATGGCGGTCCTGCGTCAGAGGGCCGACGGTTGGAGCACTCCGGAGGATTGCGAGGCCTTCCTCGCTTTGGCCCCGCATATGCTTCAGGCGGTCCGCACGCAACTGACGATCGGCGAGGAGGCAAGCCACCTCCTGTCGAATTCGCTCGATGCCATGCAGGCGGCCGCCTGCGTTCTCGATGGTTTTGGCCACATCAGGTCCGTCACCCCGGCCGCCGATCTCATGCTGCGCAAGGGCGATGTCTTGCGGTCGTTTGGTGAGCGGCTGAGCGCGGTGCGTACTTCCTCCGATCTGTTCCTGCAAAAGGCAATGGCCGATATCCTCTCCGAACGCGCTGGTTCGGCGCGACTTGTTTTGCAGGGAGAGGATATGACGGAAGTTGCCTGCCACCTGGTCGCCTATCCACGTGGCGAGCATGAATTCGGCTTCGCGCCGCGCATACTGGTGTTGCTGAAGCAACCCGAACAGCTTGGCGCGTCTCATGCCGAGGATCTTGTCCGCATGTTTGGCTTGACCGCGTCCGAGGCCCACGTCGCCATTGCTGCCGCAAACGGCCAATCGCGTGAGCAAATTGCCGGGATGCGCAAGAAATCGGTCGGAACCGTCAACGCGCAATTCAAATCCATATTTCGCAAGATGGACGTCAGTCGGGAAGCTGAGTTGGTGTCATTCATCAATCGTATTTTGCGATAGAGGATGGAAAATCGGCCCTCGGGGCTGAATTCCACATCAAGTACCCAGAAGAATGTCCATGTCGCCCCCGTTGCGGACCTCGTGAACTGCAACGGCAAAGCTTCTTACTAAATCCCGAAAGCGGACGTTGGCAAAGCTTGCTCAGGTGGAACCAGGCCTGCTATGCTTCATCCATTGCCAACGTATGCGCGACGATGGCGTTGGCGTGACCATGCCCCATTCCATGCTCGCTCTTCAGCATAGCCACCAATTCCATATGTTTGGCAGGTAGATTCTGACGAACCAAATCCTGCCATTCAGAAACGGGGCGGCCATATTTCTTCTCAATCGACGGAAAATAAGATGCCGGTCCCTTCACGACGTCAGACATGTTTTATCCCCTAAACTTAAAACAGCTCCGATTGTAAACGAAACACATCAATGGATAAAGTACTGCCGTTTTTTCAGCCTCGCGCCCCATTCCAGACATACCCCGCGACTGAGAAAATTCCAGAGCAGACGTCCCACAGAGCCGCTCACATCCGCCCCGTGCGGCGGGCTATGAGGTCCGTTCATGGCCCAGGAGCAGGTCCATAGCGCGCGACATCGATCCTGCGGCGGTTACGACACTCCCCCCAACGAAGAAGATTTCGTCAGCGTTCTGGATAGTGTTCAACCGATGCGCAATAATCACCTTGGTCGTAGTCGCCGGCAGCCGGTCCAGCACCTCCTCCAACATCTGCTCGGTGACCGTGTCGATGTTGGCGGTGGCCTCATCCAGGATCAGGATCTCCGGTTCGCGCATCACCGCCCGCAGGAACGCGACTAACTGCTTCTGCCCTAGGGAAAGACCATCGCCCGCGCCCGTGACCAGCGTCTCTAAGCCGCTCTCGCCGAACCGCGCCAAGAAGCCCGACAGGCCCAGGGCGGCCATGTGCTCCGCCAGCGCAGCCGCGTCGATATCGCCAAGGCTCGGATGGCCATAGACAATGTTGTCACGGACCGTTCCAGCTAACAAGAATGGGTCCTGCAGGATGAAGCCGACCTTCGCGGACCGTTCAGCGGCGGTGAAGGTGCGGATGTCGCGTCCTTCCCAATAGACCGTGCCATGGGTCGGATCGTAGAGCCGCGCCATCAGCATGGCTGTCGTGGTCTTGCCCCCGCCGGTCGGGCCAACCAGGGCATAGGTGCGACCGCGCTCCAGGGCGAGATCAACCTTGTCCAGCACCGGCTTGCCACCTGTATAGGCGAAGCCCACGTCCTCGAAGGCCAGCAGGGCTTCAGGCCGCCTAGGCGCCTTCGCGGTGGCTTGCGGAATTTCAACCAGGTTCGTTTCCAGCTTCAGCACTTCGGACACCCGGTCCATCGCCGCCATCATGGTCTGCAGGCTGGACCACACCGTCGCCAGCTGGCGCAACGGGTCGTAGAAGGCTGACACATAAAGCAGGTAGCCTACCAACAAACCCACGCTGAGCTGGCCGTGCAGGATAAACCAGACGCCAAGCCCCAGCACCAGAATAGACCCAGCGCTGCCCGCCAGCGTGTAAAGCGGTGCGAACAGTCCCGACGCCACGCCGGACGTCACCGAGGCACGGTAGTTGCGCCTATTGGCCGCGTCGAACTTTTCGCGGAAATAGTCGACGCGGTTGAACGCCACGATCACCTGGAAGTTGGCCAGGCTTTCCGAAATGTCTCCAGACAGGGCGCCCAGGCTGTCCAGGCTCTTGCGGCTGGCATGCTTAACCCACGGCGAAAGCATTTGCGTGATGATCAGCATGGCCAGCGCAGGCATGAGCGCCATGAGGCCCATCCGCCAGTTCAGGGCCAACAGGAAAATACCTGCGCCTGTCACCCGAAACAGGCTGCCGAACATTTGCATCAGCGCCTGGGAGAAGAACTGATTGATCTTGTCGGTGTCGCTGTTCACGCGCGAGATCAGATCGCCCGCGCGATTTTGTGCGAAGAAGGCGATGGGCAGACGCATGAGCTGGTCGAACAAGCGGCCGCGTAGCTTGTAAAGTAAATTGCGACCGGCCGTGCCCATACGCAGGGTCTGCACATATTGAGCGACGAGCCCCAACAGGAAAATCGCGGCCAGCCCCCCTGCATAACGCAGCAGGAGGCCAAAGTCGTGGTGCTTGATCGCGGTGTCGATGATGCGCGCCGTGATCACTGGCCCCAGAAGGCTGGTGGCGGTGCTGACGATAACGCACACCACGGCGACAGCGATGTGGCCGCGTTCATCGGCCAGTAAAGGCTTCAGCGCCCGCCATGCCGAGCCTAGTGTCTCACGCCTTTCGCCGGCTGCGGCGGCTTTGAGGCTATAGTCCATCACGCCACCTCGTAAGTTTCGGTTGAACGCTGCGAGCGCAGGATTTGGCCATATTCGGGGCTGGAATGGGCCAGTTCGTCGTGCGTTCCGACCGCCAGGACTTCCCCCTCCATCAACAAGATGATTTGGTCGAAATCTTCGACCGGCGCGATCTTCTGAGTGATCGAGATGAGCGTCAGGTCGGGATAGTTTGTCCGCACATTGGCCAGTATGCGCGTTTCGGTCGTGATATCGACCCGTGCGGTGAAGTCATCGAGAAACAGCACCTTGGGGTTCATCGCCAGAGCCCGCGCCAGCATGATCCTCTGCTTCTGGCCGCCCGACAGGGACAGACCGCGCTCGGCGGCCACCGTATCCAGTCCCTGCGGCAGGCCAGCTATAAAGGTGGCCAGTTCGGCCGTCTCGATCGCCTTGTTCAGTTGCGCCTCATCGATCCTCGAATTGAAGGCAATGTTTTCGCGCAGAGTCAGGTTGAACAGTTGGGAGTCCTGGAAGACAAAGGCAATCTGGGCGTACAGGCTGTCACGCGTATAGTCGTCGATCGGGCGGCCGTCGTAGAGCACCTGTCCCGAGGTGCGCGCCAGCAGGCCCGTCATCGCATGAAGCAGTTGCGACTTGCCCGCCGCCGTTGGGCCGACAACGGCCGTGCGCGTGCGGGGCGCAATGTTGAATGATACGCCTTTCAGCACCTGACGCTCGCCATAGGCCAAGACGAGGTCCTTCACTGTCACAGCACCGTCAAGCGGCATGGCCACCGCGCCTCGCGCCAATGGCGGCGGCGTGTTCAATACACCGCTGATGCGCAGGTATGAGGCCTGAGCCTGGCTGATCGACATCGATGTAAAGCCGATGATGATGATCGGGAAAACCAGGATGGTCAGGTAGGACAGAAATGCCGATAGCTGGCCGACGGTCATCCTCCCGGTGATCACAAAATGACCGCCCAGGCTGAGGATGATGAGGACGGCCACGTTGGTCAAAAAGGTAATTAGTGGAATCATCGATGCGAACTGGCGCAGTATCTTCATGCTGATGCCGCGCAGGTTATCTGCGGCCTCCGTGAACCGAGATGTCTCGCGCGCTTCTGTATTGACCAAGCGGATCAGAGGCGCGCCCACAATGGTTTCGGTCAGGACGCGGTTCAGGACATCAACCAATCCCTGGATCTCGCCGAATAGCTTGCGCACCCGGCCCATGATCATAAAAAAGCTCAACGCGATCAGCGGCAGCACCGCCAGGACTGGCAGGGCCAGTTTCCAGTTCAGCCACAGCAGAAGACCGCTGGCGCCCACGATCACGAACACGGAGGAGATGAGGCTAGGCGCAGCCTGGGCGATAAAGGTCTTTATTGCGTCGACGTCAGAGGTAAAGTTCGTCAACAGCTTGGCAGGCGTCAACGTCTCGATGGAAGCATAGGTCTGCTGTGAGACCACTTGGACCAAACGGGTGCGCAGGTCACGCGCGACCCGTTCGGAGGCTACGGTCTGCACCACATTCTGCAGAATGCCGAACAGGAACGTCCCAAGTGCCAGCGCCGTCAGTGTAACGAGAGAAAGGCTCAGATTTAGGCGCCCGGCGGTGAAGGCGTCGATCGCGTCGGCGACCACTTTCGGCACAACCAGGTTCAACCCGCTGCCCGCCGCCGTCAGGATGACCAGTAGTACCAACTGACCTTGGTATGGCTTCAGCAACGGCCACAGGCTAGGCATGCGCTTTCGCTGCGATTTCGGTTTGTCGACCACGTTCGATCCCCGTCATTTCGCCCGATTGTCGCGCATGCGCCTGTGAGCTTATGATTCAGAAGCTAGTCCAGGACGCCCGGCTAGACTAGTCTTGAAAATAAAAAGTTAGGCGATATGTCTATGGAATGGCAGCGCCCCCTCAAGTCGACTTCGCGCCCCGAAGCGGACAATGCGCCATCGGCGAAATTTATGCGGCTGAAAGCCGAGGTCGAGACACTTAATTTGGCCGAACAGTGGAAGGATCTTTGCGACGAATGAACCTATAAGAGGCGCTTCGCGCTACCGGGTGCCCTTTTTGCGCGACAAAATAACGTCCGAAATCATCAACATAGACTTCATAGCACTCCTGGTTCGTACGCTCGACAAAGACACAATAGTTAGATTGCTGAACTTCGTAGTGAGCCAACGGAGGCATTGGCGTGCCCCTCTCGCGCACCTCGCCGTTCGAAGAGAACCAACCTGATCCGAAATCCACGTCATTTAAGAACAATTTCAATTCGGCGCCAGTTAGCGGTACGAACGAATTTACCTCCGCCTCTTCTTTTTCCTCTAAACCTTGAGGGGGCACTTCTGGCCCGCAGCCGGTCAATGCAAGGGCACCCCAGACAAATAACACAAGCCTTCCAATGCGAGCAAGTCGGCCCTTACATTTCTGATCGACGCCCTCAACGGCGCTCCGATTGGTATTTCGCATCGCTCTAACACGATAGTTGCCGCGATCGGTTCCCACGATTCACACTCCCCGCCTTATGCCACATCCACCGCCTCAGTGGCCGAAGACTACAGTGTCCTATAAAGGACCGGACCGACAATCATTGGGGTGCCGTCGTGGGCGCCGCGGCCGTGTCTACAATTCTGGCCGTCGGCACCGAAGCCGGCGATCCGGAAAGCGACTCCGCACTTGTCCGCGCCATTCGCGGCGGCGGCGCCGACGCCATTAACCGCGCCGGCCAGCAGTTCGTTGAACGGCAGCTGAACGTGCCACCGACCCTGACGATCCGTCCAGGCTTGCCTGTACGGGTCATCCTCTCCCGTGACCTCGTCCTCGAACCCTTTGGAGACTAGAATGGCCAAACTGAAACTCGGCCCGCAACATGACGACAAACCCGTCAAAGTGTCCGCCGATCTGCCCGCCGAAACGCATCGCAATCTTCTGGCTTACGCGCAGGCTTTAGAGAAGGAGACCGGGCAAACCATCTCGGATGTCACCCGCCTGATCCCTGTGATGCTGGACCGTTTCATGGCGTCGGATCGCGCTTTCACCAAGTCTTCCCGCCGCACCGACGCATAAGGACAGGCCCATGAACACGACGTTTCTTCTACTCGCCCAATATGAAGGCAAAGCCGTCATTCCAATCGACCAGGTCTGCTGGGATTACTTTGCCATCTGACACCGCCCAAGCTGGTGGCCAAGATCGCTGCCGGCGACATCGCTATCCCGCTCGTCCGCATCGAAAACAGCCAGAAATGCGCGAAGGGCGTTCACCTCCAGGACTTGGCGACCTATCTGGATTCGCGCACGGAGGCCGCTCGTCGCGAGATGCGCGCGCTTACGGCCCCGGCCTATCCGCGAGCACATTGAGATTCACGTCAGATTAAACGTCTTTGCGGCTACGGGCGGCTTGCCCCCGTTTCGAAAGGGCGCTGCGGGACCGGTCCAGGGCAATCGCCGTTCGCCTACGCCACCGGGCGGCCACACCACACCGGCGGCGCGCCTGGTCGCTCAACTCACCCATTATGTACGGGCCGTCTTCGCCGACGTAAAACCGGTTCGTGACCGCGTCGACCGAGACCTCAAATCCGCTGGATTGCAATATCTCAACGGCTTCGATGACGCTGGCAATCTGGCCGCGCTTGTCCCGCTCATCAACAATATAGGCGACCAGAGTGTTCTCGGCACTTTGCCGGCTCTCCCCTCCTTCGGCAAGCCCCTGCAAAACGACGGTGACGAAGCTTTGGAATTTATTGTCTTCGAGATTTGGGACTATCGGCAACATGCATATGAAAGATGGGACAGCCATTGGAATGGTGATCCGGCCTTCACAAAAACCGTCGAGCACGTAGGCAACCTGCCTGCGAAGATGATCAATTTCATCCTCTTCCATGATTTGCCCCTGACTAGCGTCCGCACCGTAGTACATTCAAGAGATGCGTCAATCACCCGTTCGGGTGACAGTCGAGGTCTGTGGACGGTGGGGATGCGCGAGGTTTAATACTGCAACCAAGGTGGATGACAGGCTGAAAATATAAAGATTTGATGCGGGATGCGTCCATCCGGCCGTCGGTCTATTGACGAAAAAAAACTAAGCCGTAACAAGTTGTTTACGCCACGGTGGGGCGGCGGAGTGACCGAACTCAACATGAGCGTCGGCAAGATCCGCATCAGGATTAACATGACAGGCGACAAGGCTGGGAAGATGGCTCTCTATCAAGCAACCCAAGACAACAAAACAGAACTGCTGGATGAATGGGTGAAGGAGCAATTGAGCGCTTTCAGCCGGTCGGGCGCTATCAAGGAAGCGGATTTGCGCGAACAGTGCGACAGCTTCCTGCACATGTTCACCGCCGCCATCCGTGACGGCAATACGACAGATATGCGTACACCCGAATGGGACGCCGTCCTGCGTTTCCTGAGCGATGTTTCGGCGAGCCGTGGTGAACAAGGTTTCAGCGCCTCCGAGACAGCGACCTTCGTGTTCTCGTTCAAAAAGCCATTGTTCGCGGCGCTTGGGAAGGCGTATGCCAATGACGCTCAGGCGCTTGCTGCTGCCGTCTGGGAGGCGACAGCCACTCTTGATCGCTTGGGTCTCTACACTACGGATGTATACCTGAAGACCCGGGAAGGCATAATTGCCCGGCAACAGGAAGATATGCTTGAACTGTCGACACCCGTCGTCAGCCTTGCGGAAGGCATTCTGGCCCTGCCGCTGATCGGGACGCTCGACAGCGCGCGCACCCAGGTGGTGATGGAATCTCTGCTTCAGCGCATCGCCGAAACGGGCTCGACCGTCGCAATCATCGATATCACCGGGGTGCCGACAGTCGATACCCTGGTCGCACAGCATCTGTTGAAGACGGTTACGGCGGCCCGTTTGATGGGCGCCGACTGCCTGATCAGTGGCATCCGGCCACAGATCGCCCAGACGATCGTTCACCTCGGTGTCGAGCTTGGTAACGTCACAACCAAGGCAACGCTTTCGGCGGCGTTCAAAGTCGCCATGGAGCGCCAGGGCCTTGCCATTGTTCGCGTAAAAACACAGGCTTAGTCGACCGATGGAACGTATTCCGATTTTGCGCATGGGTGACTTTCTACTGGTCACCATTCAGGTCGATATGCACGACCGCCTTGCAATGACCCTCCAGGACGACCTGACCAACAGGATCGCCCAGACCGGCGCGTCGGGTGTTCTGATCGATATCTCCGCATTGGAGATCGTCGATTCCTTCATCGGGCGTATGATTTCGAATATCTCATCGATGTCGCGCGTGCTCGACGCACAAACCGTTATTGTCGGCATGCAGCCGGCGGTGGCTATCACCCTCGTGGAACTCGGCCTGACCTTACCGGGTGTGAAGACGGCTCTCGACGTGGAAAAAGGCATGGACATGCTGGGCCGTGTCGCGGTGCGTCCGATGGACGAAAGTCCGGAGAGTGACGCTGATGACCGTCAAGACGTCTGAGGTCATGCCCATCCGTGTCGAAGGGGACGTGGTGATGGTGCGTCAACGCGCCCGTGCCGTGGCCGCGGAGGCGGGCCTCGGCCTTGTCGACGTCACCAAACTCGTGACTGCGACCAGCGAACTGGCTCGCAATGCCCTCATCTATGGCGGCGGTGGCACGGCTTTGATCGAAAGCCTGCAGGAAGGTGTCCGTAAGGGCGTGCGCCTTACATTCGAAGATCAGGGGCCTGGCATCCCGGATATCGAACGGGCCATGACCGATGGCTACACGTCCGGCAAGGGTATGGGGCTGGGACTAAGCGGCGCCAAGCGCCTAAGCAATGACTTTGAAATTCATTCGGTTGTGGGACAGGGCACGCGCGTCATGATCGCGCGATGGAGATAGATCTCAAACGGCAGTCGCTGGCCATCCCGATCAAGCAGTCGCACGATGTCGGAGACGCCCGTCGGCAAGCAGTACAGGCCGTCAAGCAGCTGTCGTTCGACGAAACCGCGGCAGGGCGCGTCGGTATCGTAGCGACCGAACTGGCGGGAAACCTCGCTAAACACGCGGGCGGCGGCACCATCGTCCTACGTATACTACAGACTGATAGCGCACTTGGCATCGAGATCATGTCGCTGGATGACGGTCCGGGCATGGACGTCCAAAGATGTCTCGAGGACGGTTACTCCACGGCCGGCAGCCCTGGTACAGGCCTGGGTGCCATTAAGCGGCTGGCCAACACGTTCGAGATCTACTCCCTGCGCGATAAAGGTTCGGTTCTCGTCGCAAACCTGTGGCCGGGGGCGACGCCCAGAACCGACTTCGACATTGGAGCTGTGTGCCTGCCGATATCTGGTGAGCGGCAATGCGGCGATGGCTGGGCAGTGCGCGAGGGACCGGGCGGCATCGATGTAGTCGTCAGCGATGGCCTGGGGCACGGGCCTCTGGCAGCCGAGGCTAGCGATCTCGCGCTTGATACCTTTTCTCGCAAACCCGGGATCAACCCCGGACATATGCTCGAGTTTATGCATGGTGCCCTGCGCTCCTCTCGTGGGGCGGCTGTTCTGACCGCACGGATCGATCCGACCCGGAACCAGCTTCTTTGTGCGGGTATTGGCAATATCGCCGGCTACATCATGGCGGCGCCAAAGCCGAAAGGTGTGGTGTCGATGAACGGCATAGTCGGGCACCAGTCGGTAAAGGTAAAGGAGTTCAGCTACGACTGCGCAGCCGACGACCTGGTCATCTTCCACTCGGATGGCCTGACGACCCATTGGAAGCTGGATGAATTTCCGGGTTTGGCGACCCGCTCGGCCAGTCTTATCGCCGGAATGATGTATAAGCATTTCCGGCGGGGCCGCGATGACGCCACCGTCCTTGTGATACGGAGGTAACGGCATGATCGTTTCCATCCTGAAGGTCGAAATCCGGTATGAGCAGGACCTCGTCCTGGCGCGGCGGCGCGCCCGCCAGATCGCGCAAACATTGGAGTTTCCGGCGCAGGATCAGGTGCGCATCGCGACAGCCTTGTCCGAGCTGGTGCGCAACGTCTTTCAATATACGCCGGGCGGCCGCGTGGAATTCGCGCTCGAGGCCGGAAAACCTGGCAAGTTCCTGATCCGCGTGTCCGACAAGGGTCGCGGCATCTCGAATCTAGAAGAGATATTGAGCGGGCAGTATGTGTCCAAAACCGGCATGGGCGTGGGCCTGGCCGGGGCACAGCGCCTGGTCGACGAATTTACCATTGAGTCGCACTCTAACGGCACCCAAATCGAAATCGCATGCTTCCTGCCCAAACGCGCGCCCGAAGTCACGCGGCAGTTGACCGGGACGATTGCGGCGGCGGTGGCGGCGGAAGAGCCGCAGAATCCATTCGAGGAGATGCAACGCCAGAACCAGGAACTCCTGACGGCACTGGACGAGGTCCAGCGTCAGCAGGTCCGTCTCACGCAACTAAACCTCGAACTGGAAGAGACCAATCGCGGCGTGGTCGCTCTATCCAGCGAACTGGAGCAGCGCGCCGACTACCAAAAACGTGCCTCCGAATTGAAGACAGAATTCCTGTCGACCATCACCCATGAACTGCGCACACCACTCAACTCGATCATCAGTATCTCCGGCATGTTGCTGGACCGGCTTGATGGCGAATTGACCGAGGAACAGGAACGCCAGATCGGGTTCATCCGCGCCAGTGCCCGTGAGTTGTCCACCATGGTCAACGACGTCCTCGACCTGGCCAAGGTCGAGGCGGGTAAGGTTGTAATCCGGCCGCGCCGTTTCGAGGTCGGCGAGATGTTCCGCGTTCTGCGTGGGATGCTTAAGCCACTCGTGCAGCCTAACCATCCCGTCGAACTGATTTTCGACAGCATTGGCGGTGAAGTCATACTGACCGGCGATGAGGGCAAGGTGTCGCAGATTCTGCGCAACTTTATTTCCAATTCCCTCAAATATACCCACCAGGGTGAAATCCGCGTCTCTGCCCGCACCATTGACGCCGACTGGATAGAGTTCGCGGTTTCAGACACAGGCATTGGGATCGCGCTGGAAGATCAGGACCGCATCTTCGATGACTTTACGCAGATCGAAGGCGACCATCAGATGCGTATCCAGGGGACGGGCCTCGGCCTGCCTCTGTCGCGTAAACTGGCCGAGATGCTTGGCGGACAGATTGTCGTGTCCAGCACGTTGAGCGAAGGGTCGACCTTCGCCCTCGTCCTACCTCGTGTGTATCAGGGCCCCGAAGAAATCGAGAGCGGCGTACCCCATACCACGACGATCGCTTCCCGCCACGACAGAGTGCTGGTGATCGACGATCATACACCCGACCGTTATATCCTTCGCCGGATCATCGAGCGCCACGCCGATGCGGTAATCGAAGCGGCCGACGGTGCCGACGGATTACGGATGGCAAGTGAAACCAATCCCGTCGCTATCTTCCTCGACCTCGGCTTGCCCGACATGACGGGGCAGGATGTGCTGGCCGAATTGAAGCGCATGCCGGAAACTGCGCATATTCCGGTGATCATCAACAGCAGCATGGAGCTTTCACCGAGCGAAAACGCGCTGCTGAGACAAAGCGCAATCGCCGTTCTGTCCAAAGGCCTTTCGCACCCTGAACGCAGCCGGCAGATTGCTGATATTTTCACGCAAATAGAAATTCATTCAAAGGCGGATCGCCATGTCTGAAACCATCCTGATCATCGATGACACCGCCGCCAACCGCTACACCTTTTCGCGGCTACTGCAGAAGCATGGTTTCAAAACCATCGAGGCAGAAACCCTGAAGGATGGGATGGCGGAACTCGTCGGTAACCCGGTCGATCTCGTCATCCTCGATGTTAATCTGCCGGACGGCACAGGTTTCGACATGTGCGTGCAGATCAAGCTTCGCCCGGAACACGCTTCCGTTCCCGTCCTGATGACCTCTGCTCTCTTTATAGAAGGCCGGGACCGTGCGCACGGGCTTGAGAGCGGTGCCGATGGTTATCTCACCACGCCCATCGATGCTCTGGAACTGATCGCCACGGTCAGATCGCTTTTGAGGGTACGCGATGCCGAACACCGTCTTAAGGAGGCGCTTGAGCGCGCCGAAAAGGCGAATAATGCGAAGAGCGATTTCCTAGCCAATATGAGTCACGAAATCCGCACACCGATGAACGCCATTATCGGGCTCGCCACAATCCTGGGCCGGACGCCCTTGAACGCCCAGCAGGAAAAGTTCGTTACCACTCTTCAACAAAGCGCAGATTCCCTTCTGGCGCTGGTTAACGATTTGCTGGATATCAGCAAGATTGAAGACGATAAGATCGAACTGGAAGCGCGACCTTTTTATCCAGCGGACGTGACCGCGCGGATCACCAAGATGCTCGCTCAGCAGGTGGCAGAAAAGGGCATCTGCCTGCACGTCAAGAATGACTTGCCGACAACCGCGTTGGTCGGCGACGAACAACGTATCTCCCAGATCATCCTGAACCTCGTCAGTAATGCGGTCAAATTTACCGCCTCAGGGGCGGTGACGATAAACAGCACTGCTCAACCCATGCCCGACGGCCGTCTGGGATTGCGCGTCGAGGTAACCGATTCCGGTATAGGTATCGCCGCTGATCAGCTTGACGCCATCTTCGAGAAATTCGTCCAGGCCGATACGTCCATGACGCGGCGTTACGGCGGAACGGGATTGGGCCTGCCGATCGCCAAAAGGCTGGCCGAACGCATGGACGGGGCGCTCACCGTAGCCAGTCAGGTGGGACAGGGCTCCACCTTTACCTTCACGGTCACGCTCGACGTAGCGAATGAAGAGGCGACAGCGGCAGCAGCGGAATCAGAAGGGGCGAGCCGCCAGCATAGCGTTGGGCGCGTTCTTTTGATCGAGGATAACGCGGCAAATGTCATGGTTGCGACCGCTCTTCTTGAAAACCTTGGCTACACCGCAATAACAGCCGATGACGGCTTGCAAGCGCTCGCGCTGTTGGAATCGGAACACTTCGACCTGGCCCTGATGGACGTGCAGATGAACGGCATGAACGGATTTGAGACCACAAAGCGGTTTCGTCAGTGGGAAGAGGCTAACCGTCCAACGCGACTGCCGATCGTCGCGATGACGGCTTTCGGAATGGCGGGCGACCGGGAAAAGTGCCTGGCGGCTGGAATGGATGATTATCTCGCCAAGCCGATCAATGTTCACTATTTCGAACAGATGCTGGAAAAATATATCAAGAACTGATCACGCGGGCGTCGTTAGAACCAGCGGCGCCACACGGCGACAGCGATAAACACGATGGACAGTGGCCTTCATAAAGGCAAATAGCGCTGCGTTCTCAGCGGGGTCTGAATGGACGGACATGGTACCTCACCGGTAACCCAAGACGTCCGTTATAGGCGCGTACACATAAATTGGTCATGGCCCATGCCAACGTAAAAATAAGAATTTACTCATCGAACAGAGGTGTCGCATCTCCATTTGATAGTCTAGCGTACCACCCTCATCGCAAATTTGCTCAAGACACGCCTATTCGTCATGCACCAACAAGTATGAGGATGCGCGGTTATGCAAACACGCCTGAGGCAGCCGGACTCGATGTCCGTATCTTGCATTATCTGCGCCTTCAATGAAGAGAGGACAATCGCGGGTGTTCTCGCCGCAGTCCTCGTCGTGACGAGGATTTCCGAGGTCATCGTGGTGGATGATGGATCGACAGACCGGACCTGTGAGATCGTCCGCGGCTATCCGGATGTCCGGCTTGTCAGCCTGCCCCGCAATGCCGGAAAGACTCAGGCGCTCGCCACGGGTATCGAACATTCGGCCGGGCAATACATCCTGACCCTCGATGCCGATCTTGTCGGGTTAACGGCGGGTGCCATCGACGCGCTGCTTGATCCTGTGCTTGATGGCCGGACAAACGTTACGCTGAGCCTGAGAGCAAACAGCTTGGCACTTTATCGCGCACTCGGTCTCGATTTCGTCTCCGGCGAGCGGGTGTTCCCTGCGGGTCTTCTCAAAGCGAACCTGGAGCGCATGCGCGCCCTGCCACGATGGGGCGCCGAAGTGTTTATGAACACCCTCGTGACCGATAACAAGCTCTCGATCGCCGTCATCCGGTGGTCCACCGTAAGTAACACGAGAAAAGCGGACAAGGTGGGTGCCATGTCGGGATTGCTGGCCGAACTCGCGATGACCTTCGACATATTCGAGGTTCTGTCCCCCATGACGGTCGTGACGCAAAACATCGACATGCGCCGGTTGTCACGCACCACGACGATTAGATCCGCCAAACGTCAAGCCGCGAAAGCTCACCAGCATCCCCTGCCGGTTTAAAGACGAAGGCGAGCCAGGCTGCTTATCCTATCCTCGACTTGAGGATTGCACTAACAGCCTTGTTCAAATCTCAAGAGCCACTCTGGTTCCATATAGACGGCGCGGCAATCAGGCCTATAGTGGCCCAATGGCAATCAGATTATATGACAGCGCCTGGGTAATACTCCAGGAAAACTCCGGTCCGATACGCGTTCGCAAGGATCGCAGTAACCCCGCGGTATTTCATGTCGGCGACCATCGGTACGACATCGACGGCCGGGCTTTCCTGTCTGGGGCGACCGCACCCGACATCGTCAAGGTGCTCAGCCTTCAGGCCGCACATGAACGCGGACTGTCGACGCAGTATGACGCGCCGAAGCAATTACTTGTCTGACACGCCTATCCCCATCTTCATCTGGTGCGCGGGAATGCGCCAGTAGCATTCGTCGAAATTAAACTCCGGCCACTCGGGCTTGCGGAGCTCGGCCGGGCGCACAAAGACGTGCGGAGACAGGAGGAGAGCGTATTTGGTGGTAAGGTGCCCCTCGAAGGCGTCAAACGACTTCAAGAGCTCTCCGACACGCTCTGGCTCAAGTATCGCGGCATGACGAGTCACCTTGGGCGTCCGCAGGGCACCGGCAAGCGAGGCGGCGGGGTCGGCTTTAGACCGCGTTGTCCAGACAGCATATCTAAAGACGTGGCTGGCGAAAGACCTCAGCCGATGCGCCGTCTCAAGGTTTCCTTTACGCTTCTACCTTCTGCAGCACATCCAAAACCGGGTAGGCTTCAATTTCAGCTATGGGCAGATTGCCAAGGGCCGGGTTCCAGTTGCTTGGCAAGCCAGACTGTCTTGACCCTAGTTGCATCTGCCATGCCGTCATCGATTAATATCTCAATATATTCGTCCATGACATGTTTGAAGGTATTGCCCGCCTGAACCCGCTCAGCGACCTCCTTCTTACGCTTGCCGACGGAGGGATCGATACCGTCGGCAAGTAGGTCCTTTGCCTCATGTCTCTTAGCTCTGGCGTCCCTCAGGCTGATCTCGGGGTACTTGCCAATCGTCAATTGCTGCTCTTTGCCCGCGAAGCGATATTTCTGTCGCCAGAGTTTTCCGCCTGATGGACATACGGTCATAAACAAGCCGCCGTCATCGAACAGCTTGTATGGTTTCTCTTTGCCTTTTGCAGAACGGATTGCAGTGTCTGAAAGTGCCATTTCGGGGGTCATTTCCAAAGGGTTGAAAAATGACCCCAAAGAATGCCCCCCAAACGGCGGGCTGTCCTAGGACGCAGTGGGACGCTCGTGGACATCACGAGCTACTATAAAATAAGGGCTTTCTCAACGTCACCGGGCTTGGTGGTAAGGTAAAAAATGGTGCCTGACCGAATCGAACCAGCGACACGCGGATTTTCAAGTGCGTGGTTCCAAAATCTGGTCACGTCTTCATTTATCTGCAATCGTCTTTTCTTCAACGGTTTCCGCCCATATCGGGCCAATGTCTAGCTTCGCGCAGTTCTGGAACATTCCATGAATATTTTATGCACAATTACACGATCACGCCATTGAGCGGCATTGTCGGCTGGCCGCGAGCCGTGTTACGAACAATCAGGGCAGCACCACGGGGGATCAATTGAGAAAACTATTTGTCGTTGTCGTGTCCACCGCATTGCTGGCGTCCTGCACGCCCAAACCCGGAACGGCTGACGGCAAGGACTTCGCTGTCACGTCACCGGACGAAAGCGCACTGCCGGTACTCCTGGAAGCCGCACAGCGGGGCAAGAACAATGCGCTGCTGTCACCGTTCACTACGATTTCCGATAATGGGCAGACGCCACTATATAAACTGTGGTGGGGTGCCAAGGCGCGCTCAAAGCTGAATTTCAAAAAGGCTACGGCAGACCAGATTCTGGACAAGGCCTCATTCGAGATTTTGAGCACGGCCGGCATGTCGCCGTTTTACGACTACTGCTTTGGTCGCGGTAATCACGCTGAATCGGCAACGCAGTTTTGCACGGTCACCCTTATTGACGCCATGAAGGCTCATCGTGCACAAAAAGAAAGGGCCGCCGAGGCGACCCAATCATCTATCAATTAACTGACATTGCACTGCTTTTGAACTTGGAGCGCCCGCAGTTCGGACTTGCGCTTTCCAGCGCTCTCGATGGCCGCGTTCTTTTCCATAGTGTTGCCAATACCGTAGTCACCCAGGAAGCCGGCAACGGATTTCCAGTCTATCTTGGCGCCGTCAGCAACTTGCTGTTCAAAGCCTTCGACTTTAGCGATTTCGATGCCGATCTGTTTACAATCCATGGCATCAGCTTCGGCCGGGACCAGCGGCTGCATACGGCCGTACCGTTTTGTGGCACAGCCGGACATGGCGACGGACGCTCCCAGAATAAGGGAAAGCGCTACTAAGGTTTGTTTTTTCATCTATTGCCCCCTTGGCGTTTAAGAGCGCATAGATTGCTGCAAAACTCCGTTATTGCAAGCGGAGATTGATGAGCCTATAAATCGACGATTAGCCGGGGGAACAATCCATGAAAAAACTGACCATCCTTTGCACTCTTGCCGCGCTTGGATACCTAAGTGCTTTCACGGCACCCGCGATGTCCGCGCCGCCTACGCCGACCATTGCAGGCAAATGGAATCTGATAGAGTGGAGTGAATGGCCCTTAAAGCGGGACAATGTCCATGCGTGGATTCAGTTTGGGCCGAATGGCGATTTCGAGCTTTACGACAATTGTTCCAAATATTCTGGGCGCTATGTGCAGGCCAGTACTTCTTTGACCATCTCCAATGTGACGAAGGTTTCTGGCGGATGCCCGGCTCAGGCAACCGCCTCAGGCGATTATGTGGCCAAATATTTTGCGATCGAGATCGAAGCTGATGGGATAGTGGGGGTTACGGGCGGGAAATTGCGGATCAACAACATGCGCAGCGAGAACTTCCTGTTCCAGTCTGATGCGCCGGTTCAATCTGGTGCATCGCCTAATCCCTCGGTCTTAGGGCAAAAGGAGATCAGAGTAACTGGATATGATATTTATAAGTTCACCAACCTTGAGGAGATTACCGGCCACCGCAGCCCCTACTTTGGGCGCTACCACATGGCATGCACGGTCGCTGCGGACTTCAAACTGACCGACTGCGGCACGGATCCGGCCGAAGCTACGGTGATCGCCAACAGATTTAACAACAGGGTTCGTGTGGGCCCCAATGACCATGCCAAATACCCGGTCGGCAGCCGGGTCGGCTTCGATTTGGAATCAGATTGACGCCCTCCCCTGCTGATACATCCTTCAAGCTTCGGTTTAAAGCCGAGACAATGGATGCTGCAAAAGATGGCCACGCCTGAACGCGCTGTTGACTTACTCGCAAAGGCTGACCAGCTAATACGCCAGACGTTCAGGATAGAGGAGTCGGGAAGATGAAATTAAACCTTGCACTTTTGGTGGCAGGCTTGACGGCAGAGGCGACGTTCGGAGCGGCCTCGGCAAATGCTTTGACATACTTCCTAGAGAAAGATTTGGGCGTCCAGGACAACCAGCACCTTTGCAGATATAGCAATGGGAAGGTCTATGGGTACAACGCCACCGACCTATGCGAACTCTCAGTAGAGGATGACGGGCCGGTCAATTATGGTATTCAGACTTCACAAACACAAACTGGGTTCAGTGCCGGCGAATCCCAAGACGGCATGACGAAGGTTTGCGTTTACACCGTGATGGGGCGAAAAGAGGCAATCCGCCTAGGATCGGTCGAGCTTTGTCCCCTAACTCATGAGTTCTAAGTAAGTAAGCAGACGAGGAGACGGGGCGGTGAGTCTGGAAACATTTTCAAGGGATCGTTCGCTTTCCTTAGTTTGAAACCGGCTGCTGGCTAATCGCATACGTATGTACGGCATCTATGTTTGACAGCCACGAGGTAGGATATTCATAATTTGCGTTCTTGGCCGCGGCTGTTGCGCTCAGGGCAATTCGCAAATTCTCTAAGTGACCCCATCCCCTGCTGATCAGGCTTTCCGCCTTCGCTTCCAAGCCAGCACTTATGAAGCGGCAGCCAAAATAGCCGAACGCGAGGTCGGTGTTGAGGGCACCCAGAGCGGTTACGTGCTGAATTTCTGCCGCAGCCGCTCCGCTCTGGCGAGGCCTTTTTCGTGTGTGGCCGAGGTCAAAAGTTCAGCCTCTCGCCGGTCTTGGACAGATCCGCCAGTCGGAGAATGTAGTTCGAGCCAGCCGCCTTATCCATTGAGCCAGCGCCGACCAATTCCAGTATCCCATGGACAATTGCTTTAGCGAGAGCTTCTTCGTGTATCGAACGTGGCTTAAGGCTAATGCCCAGGATAAAAGCCTGGAGCGTGTCAGTGGCGTCGGCAATCGTAATAGTGCCCGATGCCACATCATCTATCACCATGTCGATAAACTGCTTCCGCAACCATGCCTGACGCATGCAGGTCTCCTGTTGGGCTTAAGCAGGGATATTTAGGTGCTTGCTTGTCAGGAAACAATGCGTTGGGCGATAAGGCAAGGCCGCGCACACCGGAGAGGCCTTGTTCACGTCTGGAGCGGGCGCGCCCTGCGGTGCTGGCCGAGGTGGCGACGCCTATGGCTTATCAGAGCGACGAACATTTGGGCCAGCAGCAGAAGCGACTGCGTGGACACGTAGATATCTATGGCGGAATCAAAATGAATGTGCATCGGAACCTCTTTAATTCGGTTGATGCACACATGGTACGGTTCCGTATGGGCGCGGGGATTATTTGCTCATTGCCCCCGGCCGCGCACTGGGAGGTGGAGCAACTAACCGCCCTACGTATTGCCCCTCAATCAAGCCGCTTCGGGGCTACGAAATACCTGCGCCGACTGACGTAAAAGTCCAGTTCTGCCATCGTGTACCCCATCACAAACGCTCGTTCGCGTATTAGGCCTACAATCCGCATTCCTGTCGGCTTTGGCGGCCGTCGAGGTCGTCTGATTTTGAGGTGAGAGGCCTTGCCATAGATCTGACGCTTCGTTCGGTTGCCGACCTTGACAACGATATCACTTATCGGTTCTCCAGCCTTATACGGCGGGACCATTCGCTGCTTCTCATCAGGATGCCAGTATTGGACGTGTTTTTTAAACCCCAGCTCACGAGCTTTGCACTTAATCGCGCAGCCCGTTCGGTGAGGAAGGCGCTCTTCGATGGCGCCCCAGTGGGGCCATAGCTCTTCGATCGCATCTATTCGTCAGGCGTCCATATCAGCCGGCCGCTCGGTCCGGCCGGTCTTCCGCATGACCTGATTATTGAATGCTTCGCGTTAATGCCGCGCTTTACGGACTCGGATACGTACATGGCACGCTCCATGGCTATGCCCACCCAGCGGAGTAAGGACAGCATGAGTGGCTTACTGACGCCAAGCCTCCAAGATCAATCTACTCTGACTGATGAAATTATTTGCAGAATGGTGGTGGCGGGGCCATTGTGCGGTTCGTATTTCTATTTAGATTATCGCTAGGACTGGAGGGGGCTTCATGAATAATCTTACCACGTTAACGGTCGTGCTGACGGCTTCGTCGCTACTGTTTGCGCCGGCCCTTCCTGCTAACGCCGCAGCCGCTCACAAGCCCATAGCAAAAGCAACTTCCGCTAGGAAGGCTGTGACAGCGAGTGCTAAACCAAAGAGATATACGGTCGACACCGTACCTCTCCCGACTGCTGCTCGACCGTTGATAGTGCAATGGCTGAACACCAGAGGCGAAATGGTTTCGGATATCTATTTCGATGGATACGGTTGTGGCGAGCCGGATTCGACCACGGCTTCTATTACTTCCTCGGTTACCGGAGAAGAGGTTGGTAGTATTTCCCTCTGCTATGGGAAAATTATGACCTATGACACCATAGTCCCACTGGCTGAATTCAAGTCGGGAATTAATTCAAATAGCTACATTTCCAGCATAAGCCTGAACAAGATCAATGAGACCCAAATTTTCAGAATAGATGATTACGACCAACGAAATGCCTTCCATATCGGGATATTAGACCGCATCCAGACTATTCGCGACTCGCAATGGGAAGCGCAGAAGCGCAAAGAGGCGGCCGTCCAAACCAAAGCCGTTAAGCCGTCTCAAAAGGCCACGGGCGCGCCTACCGCGCGTGACATTTTGCAGGTTTCAGACCTGCTTAACGAGGAATTGCGAGGCAAAGAAAGAACCGATACGCCCGGAGCCTTAATCATTCGCTCCACTCTGGGCGATGAGATCGGGCGAGAGTACCGCAGCGTTGATAATGTAAGCTGTACAAAGCTGCTTCCTGCAAAGTTTCGGTGCAGCTACACCATGAGCACACATCCAGTGGCGACGGACGAAAATAGCTTATTTGGTATTGCATATAGTCTCACAAATAGCGACTCGTCATACGACTTCACCTTCGACTTCGTCTTTGACGGCGGTAACTGGATTTCCCCTGCCTTAAGAGCCTCCATCGAAGATGATGTCCGAGAGAGCCGGGCCGCGAGAGATGTAGCAAAAGAAAAAGAGCAAAGGGATAAGTGGGACGAGGATCAGCGGAAATTCAACAGCTGTTTGAGGGACGCGAATACCTGTTGAAGCGCCAATCTTGACGAGATGGGCGGCGTAGTGCGGCGAAACGTCTGTAGCGGTGCATTATGAGACCGTACTCGCGGGGGTTCGATCACAACACATTGTTGGGCTTGAAGAGAGAAAACGGACGCCCCAATACAGGGAAATCAACCATGAACGACGCCGGCCTGGATAAACTGACAGAGGATGTGTTTCGACGGATTGCACCGGTCATTGAGGGCAAGCCGAATGTCGCCGTACCTTCAGCGTTGCTGGAGGTGATCAGGGCGCCAAACAACAACCATTCGACCAGATCACGCTTCACAGTTGACCACCTTCAAGGTGCTATCGGGTAGAGGGCGCTGCAGGTCTTTCACATCGCTCCAATCCCCGGCGAGCCGAAGATCGCCCTGTTGTACGACCATGTGATCACGTCATTTATCGGAGGCATGCCTTAAACCTTATTGACAGTATGGTTATTGGCCCTACATTGGTTCTCGATCTGAGGACCCAATGCGTAAATCCATGTCCGAAACTCTGCGCGCTTTCGTGTCAGGAAGGTTGACATCCACTGCGGCCAAGGGCGACCTATTGGCGCATTTCAGTACGTCCGTATCGGTAAAGTACCAAGCTATTACACAGCAATATATCGATGAGATCATGGCAGACCTGGAAGCCGGCACGGTCACTATCGCTGCGGCAAGCGAGGGCCTTGAAGAAAGTGCTGCCGCTTCCTACCTATAAATCTACCGTAGATTGTTTTGAGCTGATCAATTAATGCCGCTATGCGAGTGCCCCTTTATGACAAATGAAATTGTAAAAATCATCTCATCACCTCATGTCACCGATCTGCATGTCGGTGCCCAGGTTCGCAAAAGGCGCAAGTCATTGGGGATGAATCAGGAAGCATTAGCAAATGCGGTCGGCCTGACCTTCCAGCAAATCCAAAAGTATGAACGAGGCGCAAACCGCATTTCAGCGTCAAAGCTACATGAGTTCGGATTCCATCTCACAGTGCCCATCGCCTATTTCTTTGAAGGCTTGCCCAGCGTCGATGCGGAAACAATTCCCCCGGCCGAAACCAGTGCGTCTGATTTCCTGAGAACGACCGAAGGTCAGGAACTGGCGGCGACCTTCAGCCGGCTGTCACCGGGTAAGCGCAAAGGCGTGATGTCTATGGTCCGGGCTATGCTTGCTGACACTTAGCCTACATAAAATCAGACTATAGATTACAGTTACATATTTCGTTAACCTTATCCCCTGTTTACGCGTCTGGGGGAGATTCGGGTAATGTCAACAACCTTGCAAGGCATAGACGCCCTATCGGAGCGCCAGAAGGAAATTCTGCGCCTGACCGCCGGTCATCACCAGGTCAAGGAAATCGCCCGTCTTCTGAAAATTAGCGAGAACACAGTTAAAACGCACATGATTGAAACGCGCCGCCGCCTGGGCGGCGTCACCACAAAGCAGGCTGTCCGGCTGTTACTGGCTCAGCAGGAAATCGCCCCCCTCATCCTTGAAGGAGGAGACCCAAAAGAGGTGATCCCAGATGCGATGGAGGCGATGCCAGTATGGCGCCATGAACAAGCCCCATCTCTCACGATCACCCCACAACGAAACCATGACGATCAGCTTCCAGGCCCTGGAAATGGCCTGGCGGATGTTGGCCTCGCCCGACAAGCACCAGCATATCGAGGACGCGATCGAGACCCTGAAGACGCTCAACCGGATACACGGTCCGGAGAGGGCCGTCTTCAATATGGTCGCCATCGGGGCGTATCTGACGGACGATGGGACGAGTTCAGGCGGAAACTGAAACACCTTCCGGCGATACAGCTTTTTGGCCTTATCGTCATAGCCGCTTTCGCACTGGCCCTGACTGCCGGAATGCTGGCGGGTACGCTATTGGGAATGGTCGAAGCCGTCCACAAGCTCACAATCTATGCCGGCTGGAAATCATAGCCGGAGAATTGAAGGAAGACGTGCAAAAACAAGAAATGGTAAAGCTTGGGGCTGAACAGCTCTTTAAAGCCGAGCGCTCAATCCAGGTGGCTATGGGTGACACCGCGGCCCTGATGAGCAGTCTAAGTCTGATGAGTCAACACGACATTTCAATTATGATCGGGCAAGTAGCCTTTGAGGAAATTATGGCTTCCCTAACAGCCCTGACGTCAGCGCGCGGCGCTATCGCGCGTAGCCACACCGCCCTGGATTTGGTTAAAACACATATTGGGTGCGGCGCTGTGGCGGTTACCCCATCGCCTACCAAGCCACCGAAGGCGGATGATACAATCCTGATCCAACCCCGTCGCGCGGCTTAAAGAACAATCTGCATGTATTACACCTGGGCATATATAGGAATGGCACTTGGTTTCCTTGTTCCCATATATGCACTGCTGCGTGGTGGCCCCTCAGAAAGAGTTGGGGCCACCATATTCCTATTGGCATGGCTGGCGACGACATTGGCCCAGCTCAGGACAAAATATTCCGGTATCGAGTGGGGCATAGTCGCCATTGATGTGGTTGCACTCTTTGCCTTTTTCGGTTTGGCTCTTTGGAGCCGAAAAATCTGGACTATTTTGATCGCCGCGTGCCAAATGAATGCGGTATTTTCGCATTTTGTGCCTCTCTTGGCTCCGCACTTCAACTATGTCACCTACATCACAATAATTAGCTTCTGGAGCGGATATGGATTGCTGGCTTGCCTCGCAGCCGGAACCTATAGTCACCAGCGCGAGTCGCTGCTAACACGCAAGGCTGCAACCGGGCCGTCTATCACAAACGAATGACCGTCATGGCCCATGCGGCGGCATAGCGCCAGACACGAACATCTTCACGCCGGCGATCCGCTCAGTGACGGCCATCAGCGCGTCATTCTTTGTGCTGGCAGCGTCTTTCAGGGCGTCGGCCTCAATCGCCTGTCCGAGATAGAAGAACAGCCCGATCAGAGCAGGGCGATGGCGGCGTAGGAGCGAGTTTCAACCAGTTCATGGCTTGTCCAGCTTGTGATCCATTTTGTCGAAAACCTTGTCGAACTTGGCGCTGATACTGACACCGAGAGCGTCAGTCTTGGCGTCTGTATGTCTGGGCCACTCCTCAACCTGCGCCCGCGTGGTCTCCGCTCCCCGTGTCAGCCCCTGCTTGGCGGTCTTATGTTTGTCGTCAAGATTGGCGATTTTCTCATTGGCGAGATTGATACGGCCCTCTTGGCGCACCGCCCAAACTACTGCTCCCGCCGAGCGTGATAATCCAGGTGAACAACATGGCGAATGTGGTCTGATCTATCTACATGCCTAGCCACGGCGCCATCATGCGCGGCCCTGAGCCTAGCATTCTGCAGTTCACCCAGGCTTCCGATACGACGCCACTGTCAGCGCTGATTTGCACAAGAGGCGCGTAGATGTCGGTTCCGCGCGAACCGGAGAGCGATTGTACGGACGGCATGTTGTAAAGCCCACTCAGCGCGTGGTTCGGAAGGACTTGTGACCCTTTGGCAGGTTCACCAGTTCCTTGCCACGCTCACCTACCCACGTCAGGCCGCGCCAGTTATTCTTGCCATTGGCATTTTTACCAATCTTGAAATAATCGAGAATGCCGCCTTCGGCTTTTTCCAAGCCGTAAGTCGCGAGATCAGACAAGATGCGGTTTACTACGTTTGAGGATGCTGCCGGTACGCCTTTCACGCCTCAACTGGGATGGGTGATGCGAACCGTGTCACGAAGAACCGTAACGCGAGGATATCCGCGGCCCGGCCGGGGTTCGTCGCCGTCTAAAAGTGCGTCAGGCGCAGATCGAGCGCTCGGGCAATTTTGATCAAATCCCTTCGCTTCATCCGGCGCTTCCCCTCCTCATAGTCGGCAATCAGGTCGATGCAGGTGTGTTCGCCAACGGCTTCCAAAGAGACGCCGGAAGCGACCGTCTGGTGCGTATGCGTTCACCAATCAGTCTGTCGATCCACATCTTGAGACTCCCATCAGTGGGCCGAAGACTATCGGTCACGGCATCGGGATGCGCTCCGAAACTCAGGCCGCGATGCAAAGGAATGGTCAATGTGTTCGATCACATTCCCGACTGAAAACTTACGTGGCGTGCGCTAGCCGTGTGAGTCGGATTACTCGAAGAAACGAGGCTGACAATGGCAATACGCCCCTAACGACGCAGTCAAATGGCCTATTCAAGTCAATCCCGTCCTCTGAGGATCCAAACTGCGCGCGCGATTGGCGCGCCTACGCGGCGGTGGCGACAAATCCGCTGAGATAGAAAACACAGAACGCGCCAAATCCCAGCGTGGCCAGGAACGAGAGCGCTAGGGCTACCACGTTCTCAAGACTGCGTCCCTGACGACGAGACGAATATGCTGTTCGGTCGATCATGGTTCATTCCTCCTAAAGCCGCCAACGCTATGGCAAAATTTGTGTGATTTCAGTGAGCAAATCGCAGAAGACTTGTAAGGCCGGAATCAACGCCCTCCGCCGGAATCAAAAGGATTTACGCGCAATTTGCGAGATGTGCGGTTTCTCGACATAGCAGCTTATAACGATGGGTATAGGATGGTCGTGTCACTGCAGACACCGAAAGAGTGGATGATATGAATGGATGATCTGACGGCCCGGCTCCGAGCGGAAAAAGATCGCGGCCCCTCGGCGGCCGATATCGCCGCGTACGCTAACAGCCTCAGGCGTCTGAGTGACGATCTTGAGGCCTTCCTGGCGACCGCCAACACCGGCCGCCCTACGCGACATGCCCGTTTCAAACGGGCGGTTTCTGCCTCGACGGGCACAGGTTTCAATTCGGCGTATCAGCCCTATGATACGGCCGATTAGCTCGCCCGACGGCGCTGGTTGAGCCAACAGTAAAGCGCGGCGGCACCGCAGCTATTACATGAACAATGCGCTTTCGGACGGGTCTGATTTTTGCGGGACGCGCGCCTGAAACAAACTGAAGCGCAATAAGATGAGCATACTCCGCCGCGGAGAACAATCGGGCGAATTCACCGTCGAGATGAATCCTCTCAAAGTGCATGGCTGCGTCGGTGTGACGCCTGCTGCCCTGATGGCCATCGCCGCGCTCGTCTCGAGTCTACTGCTGAGAACCAGTGCTTTGGTGTGGGTCGCGGGTAGCGTTCACAGGAAAAAACACCCGCCATTCATCTGAACCTGGCACTCCTTACGGCGTCTCCGAGTTCGGCATATCGACCGGCTTCGATTCCGGAGATCCGAATTGCCTGAGCCAAATGGATAGCAGGACAATCGACGCGATGGCAAGGAACTCGCTCTGCCAGTTTTGGAATGACTCGAACCAGACACGGGGCTCGGTCAGAAACGCCATGAACGCTTTGGGCACTTCGTGTTTGAGCTGCTGATCGTCGACATAATCCCGATAGCTGCCCGACGCATGTAGCCCGAAACTGGCGAGAAACAGAAACAGGAATGCGAGGCTTAAGGACCGTTTGTATATCGCCAGAATCCATCCCCCCTTCTTGACGGGCCAGGGCGCCTTGGGCCCTGCCTTGGGCTCGGTATCGACGTCTTCAGGCCGGTCGAGCGACTTCGATTCCGACGAGCCCGCCTGGCGTAATTTCACCGTGACGAGGACATAGAGGAACATCTGAAGAAATTCGCTCTCCCAGTTCTCGAACGTCACCTCGGCAAAACTGCCGCTAAGGAGATAGGCGCCAAACGTTAAGGCGATAGCGCCCTTTTCGCGGAGTTCGTCGTTGTGTTCGAGCCAGCCTGTAAATGCCTGCGCAGCCCAAAAAATCAAGAAGAAGCTAACGGCGAAGATTGACAGGCCGTTGCGATAAAGGAACGTATGCCGCCTTGAAGCCGCCATTGTCACAATCTCCGTGTACCTCTTTCCACCGTTCGCTGTCAGGGCGAGAATCTGGCCCGGCTTGAATTCGCGCATCTCTGCCGCTTCCCGTACCCGTATGTCAGCTCGAGCAAGCGGCGTCTGAAAGTGGACAACTACACCGCGTTGACCAGAGGCTCCCGCGCCCAGAAGCGCAACGCGCCAAGCGCTTCGAAGAAGACGTCCATAGTCGTTTCGCCGCCCGCTCCCAAGGGAACCGCATATCGGCGAAGGTGGCGGAGGTCAGCGTATCGGTGTCGGCGGCTGGGTCCTGAGTATCAGACATATTGGCCTCGTCGCGTTGAAAATGAAGGAATAAGGTCAGGCGGCTACGACGGCGGCGGCTTCCTCATCCGAACGAAGCAAGTGCAGGAAGTGTCCGTGCGCCAGGAAGTGCAGGATCTGCGCGATCGCTACCGGATCGGACGCCGTCAGGTCGTGGGGTGTCATCAGGACGATGTGGTCGGCCATGCCCTGAATACGGGTTCTCGCAACGCTGATCTTGCCGTCATGCGGCCACGGCACGACCAGATTGGCGACGGGGTCAAGCGAAACGCAACCCGCGATCACTCCGAGAGGGTAACGCGCCTGCTGGTCCAGAACGCGCGCAAATGCGTCCTGGCCCGTTCCCGACTGGGAGGCCGCTGGACCGAAAAGCATGCGGAATAGCCAGCTGCGCCGGTACACCTCCAGGGCTTCGCTGCCTTTCAGCCCTGGAGCGGTCATGACCACCCGGCCTAAGTTCGCAGGGAGCCGCGCACTCAACGCGGAATGAAGGAGCACGCCGCCGAGGGAGTGCGTTACGAAATGCAACCGTTTTGCTTCGCGAAATTGGTCGAATAACGGTTCGACATATCTGGTCATCAAGGCCTCGATCGGCTCCGAGGTAGACGGGTAAGCGATGTTCGCGACAGTGTACCCGCCGCTCCGCAAGGCGGCCTCCACCGCCGCCATCGTCAGCGGCGACTCAGCAAGACCGTGGAGGAGAACGACACAGTCGCTGTCGGACCGATCAGACACAGCTCGCGGGGTGCCGGCAAAAGACATCTCGATAATCTCTTGATTTTACGGAAAACGACGCGGGAGCGACCGCGGCTGGTTATTCATGCGTGCACAAGCATAAGTGAGATATGGCGTTTCGGGGCTCGGTCGTAAGGATGATGTAAAAAGCCGCGCCTGATCGTCAGTCACTGCGCAAAACGTACAATCCAAACGGAAGTCACAGCCCTGCGCGGCCGCACCCCACTGCATGTCTTTACACATGCCGTCCTTACACGGCGCAGCATGATTCCAACGGCATTCCTGACTCCATCAGTGGCATTCTTGCCGACAAGGGAAGTCGCCAAACCCGCCGATCGGGCGTGTGGGCGGGCCAAAATGAAAGGAACAAAATGCCGGCAATGAACCCATTTGAAGATGAGTCAAAGCCGAGTCACGCCGGTCTGCCGTGGATGTCGCTTGTCATCATCGCCATGATGACGGCCTTGGTTGGCTGAATGGCCTTTACCGCCAAGCCAGCGGTCGCCGAGGCCCCCGTGCCCAGCGACGCGGTCGACGCGGTAGCGGAACCCGCCTCGTGATAACGCCGACAAGAACAAGGCTGAGAGCGTGAGCGCGGATGATCTCATAACCCTGGTTATTGCGATCGATCGGTTCAATGATCAGAAAATCGATATCGTCGAAGCGCGTCGTCTCATCATGCCGCTGTTCGAGCTTCGGCAGGACGACTGCGCCAATCGCGACCTAGTCGATGATCTTGACAGGGTGCTAGACGACCTGCGGACGGGTAATCTGACTCCGGGCGCGGTTGTTAACGAGCTCACGCGGCGGGCCGCGCGCCAGGCGTAACTTGGCATTGTCGCGGGGTTACATAGGGCTATTGGCGCCAACTCAAAGCGTTTCGGATAGTGTTGCCCGGATAAGAATTTGGTCCTGTCGAAATTTTTTCTCCAGTAACCGCCGGTAGGTCTTCCACCACTCGTGGTCCAGCGACGACGTCATTACCTCGAAAATGATAATGTCGTCGTGGCTGGCCCTCTCGCCCCAGATGCCTTCCGCGGGTGCTCGATTGTAAGCTGTGAGGCCCCCGAAACGATCTGCGAGCATTTCCTTCTCCTCGCTGAACTGTTTTGCCGGATAGGGATGTCCGGCATTGTCCCCGAGCGGCAAAAAAATCTCAATGATGTACAAGGTCAGCCCTTTTTTTGTACCCGTGGCTCGACTCTGAGGACCGAGACATTCGTCCGCGGCGAGCGAGTAATCGCAAACAGAATGGTATCCGCTAATTCCTCTGCATACAGCATCTCGTGGTTGGCAATTGCCTCGCGCTGCTCTTCCGGACTTTTCTCTTGCATGTCGGCACCCACCGAGCCTGGCTCAACCAACGTCACCTTGATCTTGTCTCCCATGACTTCTTTACGCAGGGTCTTGGCGTAGGTTTCGATTCCGGCCTTGGTCGCGGCATAGACACTTGTACCGGGCGACTGCGCTTCAGCACTGATCGAGCCAACAAAGACGATATGCCCCGCCCCTGAAGTGCGAAACCGTGCAATCGCTTCACGGGCGCTGGCGATATAGCCGACAAAATTGGTCTCCACGGCGTTACGCCATTCGTCATCGGGCAGGTCTTGCGCGCCTTCAGCGCTCAGACCGGCATTGGCAACGAGAATATCAAGTCCCCCCAGCTGACTGTCCACGGCTGCGAAGACTTTCGCAATGCCATCTTTTGTCGCCGCGTCGGCCACTAGTCCGTAGACTGTCTCGGAGAAAGCCTTGGCGTTTTCCAGCGAATCGTGGAGTTCGGCTTCATGCCGGCCGAAGGTGAGGACCACGGCGCCGGCCTCAGCTAACTGTGCTACCGTCGCCCTGCCAATTCCCGTCGTACCGCCAGTTACGAGGATCCGCTTGCCCTGCAGCGATGTAAGTTCGACGGTCATTTGTATCTCCGTAAGCTCGTTGGATCGCGGCGCGCACATACGCCAGTCCACCGAAGCCTACGATCGGCATTATAAGGATGAAATGCCTGTACTCTGGAGCGGGGGCGCTTTTTTCATTCGCACGCCGCGGTGGCTCCCAACCTATTTTTGGCATCGCGGACAGAAGAAACTCGACCGGCCGTTTTCGGCTATCTTCTCAATCCGTCCGCCATCCCTTCGCGGGCAGGGCAGTCCTTCACGGTCATAGACCTTGTAGGCGTGCGCGAAATAGCCGTCACGCCCCAATTCACCGTCCGTACCCAGGGATGCAACACCGGCATCGATGGCGTCATGCAGCACGCGCTTGATACCCTTGACCAAAGCATTGGCTTCGGTCCTCGTCAGCGTATTCGCGCCTCGAGAGGGATTCAGACGGCCGCGCCACAGGGCTTCGCCACTATAAATGTTACCCAGCCCCGCCACGGCCTCCTGCTCCATCAAAAGCGTCTTAAGCGACCGCTTCCGATTTGCGGTCAGACGCAGCAGATAGTCGGCGTTGAATCCTTCGGACAAAGGCTCGACACCCAGTTCGCGATACCAGTCCGCGTCGGCCAGTTCACCTTGCGGCACAAGAAGCATGAAACCGAACCGCCGTCTGTCGTAGAAGTCCACGGTCCATGCCTGTGCCCCTTTCCTGGCGATACATTGAAAATGCAAATGCTTCGGCTTCGCGGGCGGCGGCGTGTCCAGCCGGGCATGCACATCGAAGATACCAGTCATACCCAAATGCGTGACCCACACATCGCCGCCTGTCAGATAGATCAGCAAATATTTGGCCCGACGTGCGACATTCCTCACAATTTCACCGTCAAGCTGCCTGGCAAAATCCTGCGGGAATGGGCGACGCAGGTCAGCACGATGAATCCGCACATCACTTAGCCGCGCACCGACCAGCTTGGATTCCAACGCGACTCTTACGGTTTCGACTTCGGGAAGCTCTGGCATCACGTCACTCTCAGCATCTTCGCTACGGAGCGTACGGTTGGCTTTAGAAAAGATGCAATATGGCTCCGCAATTGTCAGCCACGCATTGAGAACTTATCCGCGCCGGGCTCATAACAAGATATGGAGATAACGATGACACCTGATATCCGACCAGACGCCGCCTTGGCCAAAAATATTCGCGAGATCTTAGAGAAGCTTAAAGCGGACGTCCTGCCCCTAGACGCCGCCGAAGCCGAATTGCTCGACGTATTCAGTTCAGTTGCTGCGACACGCGAGAATGGAGGCATCAGCGGGCTGCGAACACATGACTGACATATGCGCACGACACCCAGACAAATGGAGCTTTACCATGGAGAATCAAAACCGCAACAGCGACGATGCGAGCAATCCGCTTGAGGGAAAGGCCCCGGCCCCGGAGCAATTGAAAGACAGCCGTCCCGCGGGCGAAAACCCGAATGCTGCGGAGCATGTGGACGTGGACAGTGCCTGGAAAAAGCGCCCCGACCAATATCCGGCCACGAAGTCCGGGCTCCTCAATACCGACGTTCCGAAGACGGGTAAACCTTGAGGGCCTCACACCGCCTGTTCAAGGGGCCAGGATAGAATAAGCCGGTCTTCACCCCATCCACCGTCCGCCCCTGATTCGGTCAGGCGGCCCGGGATCTTCCGTCCCAGCCCACACAACCGAGCGATTTGGCAACCGGTTGCCGATATTGTAATGGCATCGCAAGACCGAGGATTGCCAATGTTGACGCAACTCATATATCACAGCCAATATGTCCCAGGCGAATGCGGCGCCCTGAACACGGTGCGAAATATCCTTCAGATTCTCCGAGATTAAACGGACGCGACGGCATTACCGGCTCCTGATTTTCGACTAGTCCCATTTGTTCGAGATACTGGAAGGCGATGCGCAGCAAATCGAGGGAACCTTGCAGCGTGTCCGGCACGATCCCCGCCACCGCGATCTAATCGTGGTCGCAGACAGATCCATCGAAACCCGAATGTCACGGACTGGCCTATGGGGGGATATGCCCGTTCACCGCAGTCTCTCGCCGTCTATGCCGGGCAGGGGATTGGCTGGCGACGCTGCAGTCTCGCTGGCTTTGGATCCGCTTACCTACGAAACCGTCGGCAGAAAGACGTGTTGTCGGAATCCCACACACGGCATAGGCCTGAAGCCGGTATGCTACGACCAGGTGACGACCAGACGATCATCGGCACGAACATCGAAGTCGCGGAAGTCGTCACCACGGCTTCGCGCCGAAACGGTATTGCCCGTGTCCTTGTCCACGATGTGGATGCGTGGCAGCCCTGTGCGGCCATTGTTAAGCAGACGCAGACGACCCCGCAGTGGCGCGGGCCCAAGCACGCGTATTTCAGCGCTGTTCGGATCAATCGGTGTGATATCAATCGGGTAATCAGCAAAAACTGTGAACGGTGCTTCACCGCATGAATGGAAGGCCCGCGACGCGAAAATGAAAGCGCCGCCACAACCATACACTTCCTGGCCGACCTGCCCCGCCGACTGGCCGTCACCATATAAATCTTCCAAGGGGAAGGACAGCGTGCGGTCGATATGGCCGTTGCGAATATTACCCTTGGCAATCACCTCTTCGGGCAAGGCGTCGGGATAAAAATACCAGGTAAAGTCCAGCGCATAGCGGCGATATTCGCTGAGCAAAAGCTTCACCGCTGGCAGGATTTCCTCGCCGCCAATACGCAGATATTCATCGAACGCCGCGAAGGCTTCAAAACACTCGTACGCAGCGAGATAGGGCGCATCGTGCAGGCACGTAACCCCGAAGAAGTTTGTGTATTTACCGGCAAAGCCAATCTCGGAATTCCACAGTTCGCAGTTGTGCAGGAAGCTCGCCACAAAGGCCAGGCTCTGATCCATATAGTCCGACGACTTGTCCATCACCCAGAGTTTCAGGCAGGCGACCGCTCCCCAGGCGGTCAGGTTCGTCTGGTACGCCAGTTCGAAACGTTCGTTCTTCAGGGTGTGGAGCGCGGCCCGGGCCTCATCCAGATAGGTTTCGTCCCCAGTCAGCTCCCACGCCTGCAGCATGACATAGGCATAGATGCCCCCCACATCCGTCTGGCCGAGGCCATCCGGCTTACGGGCCTCTGTGATGACCGAGAAATCCGTGATGTTATATTGAATGGGCCATTTATACTTGAAATGCCGTGCCGCCTTGGTGGCAAAGCCTAGGGAATCACTAAATAGTTTTTCAGCCTTCTTGTCGCCAGCCTTGGCAAGTCGCGCCAGGTTCATCAGCGGATGGTAAAGATACCAGGAATCCACCGCATCAGCGTTCTTGTCACCGCCGACGTTGGGAAGATAGCGTCGGATCGATTTCAGTTCGGCATCGTAAAAGCGACCGATACCCTGGGCCAAATCATCGCTTAGGGTTCCCTGCTTGCCCCAGGCCAGTTCATACTCGCGCAGAGTTGAAAGTACCGTCATCTGCACCATGCTGTCAGGATATTCCGCAGCGACGTACGGATGCAGATATTTGTATCCGTAATGCTGGATGCTGGCATCTGGCGATGACTCGAGGTCTTTGATCGTGCGCCTGGCCCGGTCGCGCCAGTCATGAAACTCTGCCTCGGGCCGATCAAGGTAGGGGTAAATGGCCGCAAGCATCTCAATAAACTTGCGCGCACTGTCGATTTCGGTATCCGCACAGCCCGTACTGAAAGTGAGGATCGCATCGGACACCACGACCTCTTCGCCTTCATTTAGCGGATGGACCGGCGGATCCTTGGCCAGCGGTCCAGTGGGGGGCTGATAGCCGAGCTCCGGCCACTCGCCTCCGACCACCCCGTCCGGCTTCGTCTGGGTTTCAGCATAGTAAGCATTGAGTGCCGTGAGGTTCTGCGCATAAAGCACATTACCGAATAACGGCTCCTCCAGGCAAAAATAACAAATGCCTGCATTGACCCCCCGCTGAGCGGCTTCGACACGACCGCGGGCGAGCAGCGGGTTGTCGTCATTGTCGAGGACAAATACATCGCGTGGCCAGAAGTTGAGCAGAAGGTCGACCGCCGGCACAAGCGTGACCTTAAGTCTTAGGACGCGGTCTTCGTGGAAGCTCAGCTCTATCGTCCATTTACCGACACTCGCTTCGTTCTCCCACAAGGCCCGCACATTGGTCCTTTCGACCAGCTTCAGTTCGTACGGTCCCGGCCATGGGTTGGTACGGAGTGCAATCGCACCCTGGCCGGGTCGGCGGACAACGATCCAAAGCGTGTCGCGTCCGGGCTGGGCTTCGACCTTCAGGTCGCCAAGGCTGAAGGTTTCGAGTACGGGCAAGCGCGTGCTGAAATCTTTTTTGACCGCCATCGTTTCCGAGGTAAATCCGGGATGATCCGGGCGTGCGTTGAGAGCGGACGTCAAACCAATCTCCTTAATTGGTAAAGTGTTGTGCAGTGCGTTAAACCTCCAGCTTTCCATCCGAATAGGCGTTGGCTCGACGGGGCTTTCGGTGAGCCAATTTTAACAACTCGCGCAATTGCGGTAAAAAGAGAATGTGCGTCTCACACCTGGCGATAAAATGACGATAAGTCAGGTAGCTAGATCGACCGCGCAAACGGTGTGACCAGCAACCTTACATACGCGACAGCTGTCCCGACGTGCCCTTCCGCCTATCGGCAAAGGATGGCATATCGACGCCGCTGGACCAGATGGCAAAATCGAAGGCATATAATGTAGGGGCTTCGACAGTTTAGCGAGGCTCGAATACATATCCATTGACGCGGCAAATTGCCTCGTACCGCAGAAACGCGCGGAGTAAGTCCGACACATTGCCGAAACTGGCCAACCGCTGTGGCCATTAGATGCGGTACGCAGTGTCCTTAGCTTACGCTTATGCCTGATCATCTGAGGGACATCTCAAACTTACCTTAACGCCGGTAAACACGTTGCAGAGAAGGAGAGCGGCATGAAGACCACGGACGATCACACACCGGATTTTGGCGGTGCTGAAAAATGCCGGAGGCCTGGCCTGTAGTGGACAAAGCCATCCTCTTCGGTATTGCGTCAGCCCTTCTCTACGGGGTGACTGACTTCGTGGCACGCTTCGCCAACAAATCGAGTGGCGTGCTCGCCACTATGCTTTGGGGACAAGGCTTTCTGTCCGTCCTGCTCACAGCTGCCATTCTGGTCACCCAGTCCTTTCCGCGCGGCTCCTCACTCGATTGGACGCTGCTAATGGTGTCGAACCTTGCCGTCGTTGCGGGAACGGGATGTCTTTATTACGGATTGGCTATCGGTCGCCTGACGGTCGTCTCACCGGTGATGGCCAGTTACGGCGCGGTCAGCGCAAGTCTGGCCATCGTCACCGGAGAAGCCGTTACGATCGGTGTAGCCATCGGCCTAGCACTCGCCGTGACCGGCGCCTGCCTCGCCGCAACCGCGGGAGAAAAACGGCGCGGCTCGACCAGACCGTCCGGATGGCTCCCGGCTGTTGGCGCTGCGCTTTTATATGGACTGGGCTTCTGGATACAGGGCAGGTTCAGCGTCCCCGCCTTTGGGCCCCTGCCCGCGCTATGGGTTTACTACCTCTCTGCCACAGCGGTTGTCGCCGCAATCTGTATGGTGAAGCGGCAATCCGTCAAACCCGCCGACTTTAAAAGCCTAACGCAAATTCTCGGAACGGCGGCCCTGGCGGGCGGGGGCTATGCGGCCCTCGTCGCCGGCCAGAGCGGCGGAAACATCGCCATCGTCACCGCCTTAAGCGCTGCATCAACCGCCGTTACCGTGGTACTGGCTTTCATTTTCCTCAAGAGCAAACCAGGCTGGCAAGGTTGGCTGGGTGTCGCCGGAGTAGTTAGCGGTGTTGCCCTGGTTCATTTGTTCGGCGCGGCCACCTGAGAGCAGAGCGCCACATATAAAAAAGCCGCCACATCGCTGTGGCGGCTTTCTCTTTGGGTCGGGTAGCTACTCGGCCGGGACAGGCGTCGGCTCGGAAACAACCATTTCCTTCTTCACCCGCTTTTTAAGGACATCCATATCCTTGGCGAGTTGAACGGCCTCTTCGTGGCTGAGATATTTCTTTGCCTTCTCGAAAATGTCGCCCTCTTCTTCTTCGACGTGGTGCGCGACCGAGTGCTTGAACTCGCCGAAGGTCTCGATCCACAGTTCATCGGTGAGCGGCGTTTCGGTCAGCTTGCCGAGATATTCGCGGATTTCGTCATGCTCTTCGTTGGCATGCTCGACCTTCTCCTCGACCGCCTTACTGCGGGTGGCGTCTTCGATCGCCTTGTAGAAGGTCTTTTCTTCGGTGTCGGCATGAAGCGAAAGCTCCATCTTGATCGTCTCGAACAGTGCCTGGCGCTCGGTCAGGTCCTTTGTCGCGATGACCTGTTCCATCAGGTCGGCAACCTTGTCGTGGTCTTTTTTCAGATACTTGTAGATGTCCATGTCAGTCCCTCGTGCTTAGCGGTGAATAATGACGATCATTCTGGCGCACGGCAGATAAGGTTGACATGCCGCAAACGAGGCCAAGCATAATGACTCGATAAGTCACTGTTTGTTATTGCGTTTTATTCGCAGTTTGATCGAGAAGCGTGAGTCAACGGATAGCCTCATTACGTTCGGGCGGCCAACACCGACTGAATTCTTACGCGCTCCACCTTATGCCGTTGCGAAACCTGGATTCCCAGGACCACCCTCCGACACAAGGTCTTGCATGCCCCTCATTCTGATTGCTCGGTTTCTAACGTCCTGTCTGTCCCTATTCATTCTTGCGGCGGCGGCGTATCTAGCCTGGACCTGGTATGATGGCGAGTGGGTCCGGACCGTCGACGGCCTTGTCCACATCCGCCACGACTGGCGCCTGTGGACGGCTGTAGGCTTGCTCGCCTGGTCGGTGCTGGGCGGGATTATTGTCAAACCCCTGCTTGCCAAACCGGATACCGACCCGCTCGATACCGCACGTAGTAACGGCACGATCATTGCCGGCGCCAATGGCGCCGCCCTCTATGTCGAGCGTCATGGCAAACCCGGCGCGCCGTGCCTGATCCTCACTCACGGCTGGGGCATGGACAGCACCATCTGGGGCTATAGCAAACGCGATCTGTCGAAGCACTTTGAGGTCATCGTCTGGGATTTGCCAGGCACGGGCAAATCACATCCAGGAACTAAGGGCGTTCACCTATCAGAATTTGCTAGCAATCTGGCCGCCGTGCTGGCGTGGTCAGGACAGGAAAAGGTTGTTCTGGTTGGGCACAGTATCGGGGGTATGACGACCCAGACCTTTGCGCGCGACTATCCGGCCCTGTTCGACAAGCATGTAGCCGGCGTCATTCTGGTCAATACCACCTATAGGAACCCTTTGCATGCTATGATCCTTGAACCGCTGGCTGTTGCCGTACGGTTCCCGTTGGTCGAACCGATTATGTTTCTGACTAAATGGCTTACCCCTTTGGCGTGGCTGAGTGCGTGGCAAAGCTATCTGAGTGGCTCTGCTCACCTGGCCAACCGTATCGCCTTCGGTAAATCCGTCACGCGCAGCCAACTCGGCCACACAACCCTTCTAAGCACGCGCAATTCGCCTGGACATCAGGCGCAGGGCAATCTGTCCATGTTCCGCTGGGATGCGACCGGCGCCCTCGGAAACCATGAAGCACCCGTTCTCATTCTCGCCGGCTCGATCGACATACTGACACGTGCCGAGAAAAGTTATGAGTTGGCGGCTCAGACGCCAAGCGCTGTGGTCCACGAGATCAATGGCGCCAACCACATGGGCTTTCTGGAACAGCACGACATCTATAATCGGGAGATCGAAAGCTTCGCACGTTCCGCCCTGTCGGCCTGAACCGAACCGATTGTGCGGCCTCAAAGGGCGGAGCAGGCGCCGAGGCGACGCTGCAGGCGCGCCAATTGATCCCAGTCATGCGCAGACAGCAGGTGAACAAGACCCATGATTGTCATCTCACCGCCATCGCATTTGCATGTACGTGCCCATTGCGCGTCGGTCAGGCCCTGGAGGATACTCAGCGTTCTCTTACGCGCCGTCTGGAACGTGTCAACCAGATCGGACAGTGCCTTCGGTTCCGCCGCCGGATCAGGCTCTTTTTGCCGTGGCGTCATATCAAGAACGGGTGACTCAGTCTCCAGCACGGCAGTGAGGTTTGCGTGAAAAACGTCAGCCTCGAATGATAAGGCATCCTCTACAAGGCCGATCAGTTCTGGATCATTATCCATCGCGTCATTACTGCCACCCGATGGCTTGGGAAAGGCATGAAGATGCGCCTCCAGCAGGTTAGGAAAGTCGGCCAGCGCCGAAAAGGTAACGATATGCATGAGGTCCTATAGGGCGTCTAAGCGGTCAGTGAAGCGAGCGGATATTAGCGGCCGTTCTGCGCCAGGTCGCGCGACTGCTGTTGCTCATCGTGTCCAGTGGGACCATTGACCTGATCCTGGCTGGTTGGATACCGCGCCTGCGCCCCATGGTGCCCTGAACGCAGCTTTCCGCTTGCCATGTCGGCATTTGCCTCGTGATTTTCATCATAGCGTGCCGGACGGATGGGCGAGGCGCCATATTGCGCGTCGCCATCAAGGGCAGGGTCGCCGCCCTCGTGCGCGCGGCTATCCGGAAGGGCGTCGGGACCTTCGACGCCATAACCGCCCGCCTCTTCACCATCGGCATCGGCAGCATCGGATTGCCAGGCCTGTCCGTCCGCGCCGACCGACTTCGGAACCGCCGTCACCCGGACAGCTTCGCTGATCGACTGGTTCAAAGCCTGGCCTTCAGGCGTAATCGATGGAACGCGATCGCCACCCTGAAAGGCAGCGGCTTCAGGCGAATGCGCAACGGTACGTGGATCGGTCATATCTGGGCTCCTAGGTTCGACGTGTTAAGAACAAGGCCGCACCAATGATTGCCAGGCCGATGGTCACCGGTACGACAGGAAATGGCGCGCCCCGGAGCGAACGTTCCAGGCGGTAACCAGACGATACGATCCTCTTGGAAGCGCGGCGCGCCCGCTCCTCCAGCTCAGCACTGGCGAGGGTTTTCCTCCGATCGACATCGCGCAGGGCACGGTCGATCTCGGCACGGACGAATTGTGCCAGACGGTCTTCGGTCTTGAGGACTGTTTCCTCGGTCTCGGCGTCCGGGTGCGGCAACGGTTTGACAGCTAATGGCATTTTGGGCTCCCCTTTCATTGCGAGACTATGGTCAGACCTGATCGAAATGCAGCGCGCTTCAACCGCCGAAATTGTAATGATTGTGTTGGCCGGCGTTCTACGGACGTGGCCGCGGTAGGATCAGTTTCAGCCGGTCATCCGTATTCACCAATCCCTCCCGCTCCACCAGGGCCAGGATGCCGCGGCGATGCAGGGCGGCCTTGACAAACGAACCCGCAAGTTCGGGGTGGCCATATTCCTGCGCGATGACCTTGCCCGGATACTTGCAGGGGACATTTTCTTCCGTGACAAACAAGGTTGCGCCGGAAGGAAAGAGGATGCGGGTCGACGGCGGAAGGGCGCTCAGATCAGCGATGTTTTTCGTCGCCAGATTTGCGCCGAGCCATGACGGATAGATCCGGGCGACGCCCATTTCAGCGGCCACCAAAGCGCACTCTTCCAACGACACGATCGAAATCTGCCGCGTGTTGGCGATCGTCGTGCCTCTCGGGTGCCAGGGTGTGCGGGAACACGACGGACGCGTCGCCCCGAAATGGCGGTCCCCAGCGAAACCACCGAACTGCAGCATCACCTCGCCCGTCACCTCGGTGACGAAGCCCTCGCCCCGCGCAATCAGAATTTCAGCGACCTTTGGCATGGTCTGGCCTGTCAGGCATCGGCGGACTGCGCTTCCACAGCATAATGGATGGGCTTGAACGCGTAGTTGTTGGATTGCAGCGCAGAGCACGCGGTCAGGGCCATGATCAGATCCATCTGCGCTTCGAAGAGAATATGGTCACCGGCCTTGCTTTTCGGCGGATCGACCTTCAGTTCACCGGTCTCGCCATTGACCTGGACATTCATAAAAATGTTGAAGGCGACGGTGATCTGGTCGGGGATAATCCCGTAAGGCTCAAGCGCGTGTGACAAGTTTCCGAAACATCCATGGTGCGGGTGCTCGTCACCATAGATAATCTTGAAAGTGTCTTCCGAGCACGGCGTCAGCAGGAAATCGTGCCGGCCAACCGTGTCCTCAATGATCTTGAGCATGATGTTCGACCGATTGGAGTAGAGCGGATCGCCGACACTGAGAAACAGCTTCGACGCATAGTCGAGGGTACGGCCGGACGAGATAACTTCATTCGTATCATTCGCACTGAAGGCCAGCATATCGGAGACCTGTTCACCCTGCGGATCGATGACCCGCAGGCGCTGGCCTTTCTTAAGCAGAAAGGCGGTTCCAGATCGCGGCGAAATTTCAATGACCATCATGATGTTCCCTATGTTGTTCAGGACAGTAGGAAAGCAGAGGCGAAACGGAGATACCAAAATACGCGAGGAATATAATAAATACGCAAAGATGTTGGGACCGGGGTCGGTTTCGTAAATATGTCGTTCCTGAAATGACTTACGCGACGTTTGTGCCATCCAATCGCTAACGGGGCCGTGAATTTATCCGCATCTCGATAAACTACGCACCTAATCAGGAAGGTGTGACGTGTTTATACAAATTGATGCTCAAGAAGAGCGCGAAGCCGACGCTAACCTCGTTGCCAAGTTCGAAGCAAAGATAAAAGACAAGGCGTTCCCCTGCGTCGGCGCAAAGTCCGCCCTGGCGCGCCAGCGCATGCAAATATTGGCGGTTGGAGATATCCGCTGCCCCCGCGACGACCAGGCCATTTATGACAGCCTGCGAGACTTTGCCAATGCGTATAGGGCAGCGCCCGGGCCGTTTCAAAGCTTTGTTGTGCTGTTCGATACCGCGGAGTCGTTGACCGAAGAGCAGTTTGAAGCCGCCCTGTGGCGGCGAATCCAGGCACTCGAAACCCTGGACGCAAATGCCGGGCATACATACGATCCGCGCGTCAGCGCCGACGTCGATGACCCGAATTTCTCGCTAAGCTTTGCCGGCGAGGCATTCTTTGTCGTCGGGCTCCATCCGGCGGCCAGCCGGCCCGCCCGCCGGTTCGACATGCCCGTCATGGTTTTCAATGCGCACGATCAATTCGAAACGCTCCGCAAGGATGGAAAGTATGAGACGTTGCGCCAAAGCATCATCGAGCGTGACATCGCCCTTGCGGGTGTCGAGAACCCCATGCTGGCGCGCTTCGGTGAAATCTCCGAGGCCAGCCAATATAGTGGCCGACATGTTGGTTCAGACTGGCAGTGTCCGTTTCAACGGGTGCACGCATGACACTGGTGATGCAATCCATGGCCAGCGCGCCACTCCTTCTCCTGCTCGCTGCCGGCTGGTACCGGGCCATCCGAGGCCTTGCCAAGCAAAGCTCCCGCTTCACCCTGGACGTTCTGACAGCGCCTCGATAGAGCCTTCGTCCCGCGTCAGGATTCGCCCTGGTAAGAGGCGTCCACCGGTTCGCTCGTCTGCGGCTGCGCCACCTTGCGGACCTTGGCCCAGTCATACGCGAGTTCGCCGACACGCCGTTGCAGCGTCGCCCATATGTCCAAACCTGGGTGCGGCGCGCGGGCCATGACCCAAAGCAGCTTGCCGGTAGGCTCTCCGACGATCGACCAGCTATAGTCGTCAGCGTGATCCATGACCCAGTAATCCCCGAGATAAAAGGGACCGAAAAACGACACCTTCCATTTAGCATTACCACTGCCGGCGACGATCTTGGCCTTGCTGGATATCTCGCGCATGGGCCCGTCAGCGGTCTCCTTGTGAAGGGTCGCCTTAATCTGAATGTCACCGTCCTCGGCAAGGGTATAGTGATCCGTAACGCCCTCGTATTCAGCTTCAAACGGGTTGTCATACCTGCCCACCTCGTACCAGAGACCCGCATAGGCAACGAGGTCAACCGTCTTTGCAGGGTCGGGCACCTTTTGACCCACGCCGCGCCGCCTGGCGCTGCCGTAGAGTGCGGTCAATGCGCCTGCGACAACGCCGACGGCTAAGGCGGTTAGAGCTAAACGAGCAACCTTCATGACTTAGACAATCCTTTGGTCGGTACGATACGCATAATGACTTAACCCACGGGGACCGTGGCTATCGGCTAGTCCTGAAGGCGACGGGTAGAATGGACCTGATCAGTCTCGCGGCCCGCCTTGTACGTTCGAAGCGCCACCGGGCTTCGCCATATCGGCATGTTGCGAAATCTTGACCGCGTCGGGGATGAGGTGGGTGGTCATCATCTTGTTCTTCATCGAACCCGCGACGACATGGTCTTTCTCGGACATTAAAGCTTCGAAGCCATCCTTGGCGACGTCAGCCGGGTCGTCTTTTTCAGACACGGCAACCTTGGTATTATCCATATCGGCACGATGGAAGAAGTTGGTATCGGTCGGCCCGGGCTGCAATGAGGTGACCTGGATGCCCTTTTCCTTGAGCTCGTGACGTAGCGCCAGGGCAAACGACTGGATGAATGCCTTCGACGCGGCATAGACCGCCTCATAAGGGCCGGGCGCGCCCGCGGCCACCGATGAGGTAAAGAGGATCTTGCCGCCCTCGCCCTTCTCTATCATGTACTGCACCAAGTGCTTGGCAACGTGCACGCTCGACAGCACATTGAGTTTGATGAGATCGAGCTCTTTGCATAGGTCCGTTTCGAAGAACTTGCCGCCGACCCCGACGCCGGCATTCAACGCGGCCACCGCGATAGGACGACCAGTCGCGCGTAAGTCATCGCATAGTGCATCCACCTCTGATTCCTGGGTGAGATCGTGGCGCACAGCCTTCACATCCACGTTGAAGTCCTTAAGCTGGTCGGCGGCGCGCTCAATCCCCTCGCTACCGGAGACGATGAACAGGTCGTAGCCATTCTTGGCGAACTGTATGGCCAATTCATACCCGATACCGGAGGAGGCGCCCGTTACCAGGGCAAGGGGGCGCCCGCTCGGGCTACCGTCATATCGCATTTGCGTCGTGTCGTTGGTGTCCATTGGGGCAGTCCTTAAGGGCGCGAGCTGTCGCGCGTAAGCTTATCGCCGGATGTGCGGACTGTAGTCGTCTCGAGGCAAGGATGGGATTCCTCTGGGGTGCCCAACCTGTAAGGCCTGAGCAAGGGAAGGCGCAACGCTCAGGTTCGAAAGCCTCGATGGTTTGCAGCACCAGTGGCCGTACCGAGTCCATCGTCCATTGGCGATCGACAAAGCCCATACCGGAAATCTTGACCGCCACATGGGGCAGGGCGGCCAAAGCGATCAGGCCTTCTCGCCATTCGGTCAGGTCGTCATCAACCGGCATACCCATATGGTTGAGGATGACGGGAGTGCCCGGATGCTTTGCGGCAAGTGCTGCTGCCTGTTTCATCTGGCCGGGATAGATTTGCAGGTCGAACGACAGGTTATATTTCGCCAGCAGGGCGTAACCGCGGGCAAAGGCGTCGTCATCCAGCAGGTTGCGCGGCGTGTAGGTCCGCTTCGGATCGGTATGGCAGTTGAGGATATGACGTATGCCGCGCACGTTCGAGTGTTCGGCATGGGCCGCGAGAAGGCGCTCAACATCCGGATCATTTAGCGCCGCAAATGCAACGATCGCATTGGGCTTGCCACTGTCATCGGCCAGGGATTGCAGCCAGCGGGTTTCCGCCAGTGCGTCATCACCATGCGCGCCGGCGTCAATATGAACGATCTTTTCGACCGGATAGCCGGTCGCATCAGTCAAATAGTCATCCAGGGTGTAGTCCGTGGCGATGACCTCGACGCTGCCGTTTGGGCCATCATCGGCAAAGGGCGGGGTCAGCCACGGATAACGCAGCCGGTCGAGCTGCCAGAAGTGGACATGGGCGTCCACAAATCGCTTTATGGCCATGTCCCCTCTCCCCTAATAGGTGGTTCGCCCAGCTTTACCCCACCTATGCCTATATCATGGAAGGTGACACACCATCCTATCTGTCCGTTATTCCCAACGGGCTAAACAATCCGGACCGTCCCGACTGGGGTGGTTGGGGTGGCCGTTACATGAAGCTATCTGACTGGGTGGGACTTTATGGGCAAACGACGGACACTGTGACAGGCATTGACGGAAAATCTTACAACACGCCCCAAGCCACGATCTGGCGCTGGCGTCAGGCCTTCCAGAACGATTTCGCTGCTCGCATGGCCTGGTCCGTGACGCCCGCCTACAAGGATGCCAACCACGCGCCCAAGGCCGTTCTGAACGGCCAGGCTGGGCAGGGAACTGTAGAAATCAAGGCATGTCCGGGCGAACCCATTTCCCTGTCGGCCACAGGTTCGTCTGATCCCGACGGCAATACAATGTCCTATCACTGGCTCTTTTATCGTGAAGCGGGGGGCATCTTTTCTCCGAAATTGACGTTCTCAGCCGCGGAAGGCGAAACGGTTACCGCGACCGTGGGGGCGAAGGCAGATATCGATCAGTTCGATCCTCCCGCTGCCTACCAGTTGCACGTTATTCTGCAAGTGACGGACAACGGGGCGCCCGCGCTTACCGCCTATCGGCGCGCGGTCATCACCGTACCGGGGGCATCCTCGCCGACCGCTTCTGGGCCGTGCGCAGTCGTCCCAGTGCCGCCGCATCACCAGATGCCATGAAGCAGATCGTTTTCCCAAACGGGGGAGCCCCAGATAGGAGCCTTAGACCTATGGCTGGCCAAGGAAATGCACTTGGCTGTTGTTATGGTTAATTTCTTTTCCTCTACGGTGTCATCACGCATTTGATGCAGCCATCCTTTTTGTCCCGGAATGTTTTGTAAAGTTCCGGCGCGTCATCGAGCGTTCCGCGGTGGGTAATGACGAAGCTGGGATCAATTTCGCCCTTGTCGATTTTTTCGAGCAGGATCGGCAGGTAACGGTGAACGTGGGTCTGGCCGGACTTAAGGGTCAGGCCCTTGTTGACGAAGGCGCCGAACGGGATCTTGTCGAGGTAGCCGCCATAGACACCTGGCATCGAGATCGTGCCGCAGCATCGGCAGGACAGAAAGGTCTCGCGAACGACGTGAGGCCGGTCGGTGCCGAGCTTCAGCGTCATCTTGACCTTATCCAAAAACGCGTCGAATGAGCCGTGTCCAGCCGCCTCGGTGCCAACGGCATCGATGCAGCGGTCAGGACCACGGCCCGCCGTCTTTTCCTGTAGGATTTCATAGACCCCGTTCGACTCTTTTGAGAAGTCGATGGTTTCTGTTTTACCGTCGCTGGCGGCGAGGGCGAGACGCTCGGGCACCTCGTCGATGGCGATGACGCGGCCGGCGCCGAACATCCAGGCACTTTTAATGGCAAATTGGGCCACCGGTCCACAGCCCCAGACCGCCACTGTATCGCCAGGCTCGATCTCCGCGTTCTCAGCGCCCATATATCCTGTCGGGAAGATATCGCTCAGGAACAGGACCTGTTCGTCGCTGAGATGGTCCGGGACCTTGAACGGGCCGACATCGGCGAACGGCACGCGGACATATTCAGCCTGACCGCCCGAGAAGCCGCCCAGCATATGCGAATAGCCGAACAGGCCCGAGGGGGAATGGCCCATGAGTTTCTGCGCAATGGCCGCATTGGGGTTGGAGCGCTCACAGCAGGAGGTGAAGCCCTTCTTGCAGAAAAAGCATTCGCCGCAGGCAATCGTGAACGGCACGACGACGCGATCACCGATTTTCAGGTTGGTGACTTCAGCGCCCAGTTCGACGACTTCGCCCATGAACTCGTGGCCGAGAATATCGCCCTTCTCCATGGTCGGGATGACGCCGTCGAGCAAATGCAGGTCAGAGCCACAGATGGCCGTCGACGTGACGCGGACGATCGCGTCGCGCGGGTGGAGGATTTGGGGGTCGGGAACCGTGTCGACGCGCACGTCGCCTGTTCCATGCCAGCAGAGAGCTCTCATGAAGTCGTCCTTAGAAATATTGCCGGATGAATTTAGTCGCACGGTATCAGGGCGGACATAAGGACTTCGCGCGGTTGACGACTCGGGAAATCAAAAGCTCGTAAGGCAAACTGTTCGCCAGCGACTTCCCGACCGACAAGTTGTTCAACACTTACAGCCAGGCGTTGGACGCCTATGACCACATAACAAAAGACTTCAGTGCCGACGAACGGGACACTCTGTTCGCTGGTACGGCCGAGCGTATTTACAGAATATAACAAAGCAAACAGGAAACGCGCATGAACCCCAATCCACTTTTAGGCGTCTTCTTTCACTGGCTGGGCGGCCTGTCTTCCGCCAGCTTCTATGTGCCCTATAAACGCATCAGACTGTGGTCGTGGGAAATCTTCTGGCTAACCGGCGGTATCTTTTCATGGCTGCTTGCCCCATGGATCGGCGCCTTTATCGGCAGCAAGGACCTGCTGGGCGTACTGGTTTCGACCCCGACCCACACCCTGCTGATCTGCTATCTGTGCGGCGCCGGCTGGGGCCTGGGCGGGCTGACCTTCGGCCTGACCATGCGCTATCTCGGCCTGTCGCTCGGCATGGCGGTTGCACTTGGCCTGACAACGGTGATCGGCACGGTCGGACCGCCGATCTTCCAGGGTACGCTTGGTGACCTCATCGCCAAGCCCGGCAGCCAGTATACCTTTATCGGCATCGCGGTGGTCGTCGTCGGCATCGTCATCGTCGCGCTTGCGGGCGGCGCCAAAGAGAAGCAGCTCGCCAACGCGTCCGGTGACGCAACTGTGCCGGATCGCGGCGAATTCGACCTCAAGAAGGGCATACTCATGCTGTCTTTTCCGGCGTGATGTCGTCGTTCTTTTCGTTCGGTCTTGCGGCCGGCGAGCCAATACGCGTCGCCACGGCGGCGGCCGGCACTGGTCCGCTTTGGGTAGGCCTCCCGGTGCTCTGCGTTGTCCTTGCCGGCGGCTTCACGACCAATTTCGTCTGGTGCCTGTTCCTCATCTTGAAGAACAAGTCGGCGGGCGAATGGGGCGGCAAAGTCGCTCCGGCCTACATTGGCAAGGGCAAGCCGCCGTTGCTCGCCAATTATTGCCTCGCCGCTCTGGGCGGTACCCTTTGGTATTTCCAGTTCTTCTTTTACACGATGGGTGAGAGTCAGATGGGTAAGTTCGGCTTCTCATCGTGGACCCTGCACATGGCATCCATCATTCTTTTCTCAACCTTGTGGGGCTTTGCGCTCAAGGAATGGAAGGGCACTGCCAACCGGACGCGTTTTCTCGTCTGGCTTGGAATCGGCACGCTGATCATTGCCACAATCATCATCGGTTTTGGGAACATGCTTGCGGCCTAGAGCGTGATCATGGGGGAAAGCGTCTGAACCAGGACGCCTTCCCCTCTCGAGCTCAACTCCACCCGGACACTCGGAATCCTTCATTATGAAGACAGTATTTTTGACCGGCACCTCATGAAATATAGGCGTTAAGACGATACACTTAATCTGGGCGCAGCCCGATATTGCGAGAATCAAAATCCTCCTGCTGCCTTCTCCCGCTGCATTTGGCAATTGCTCCGCGCTTTCACGAACTTCTGAATGTTCAAGTCGCCCTCGATATTTTAACTTAAGTATCGAAATTTTAGAGCCAAAGCCCCTGTTTGATCGTATGCGAGACGGAACGATTTACAGGACCTAGCATGTCAGCTTCAGGAAGAGAAACCCACTCCCCGGCCAGCTCCACTAACTTGAGGTTTATGAGTGCCGGCGGCGAAGCAGGCGAAATCATGCGAACGCGCGACTGGTCGAACTCATCGCTCGGTCATCCCGGCACCTGGCCCCAATCCTTGCGCTCCGTGGTTGGGTTATTGCTTAATTCGAAGTTTCCGATGTTCGTCGCCTGGGGACCCGAATTGACTTTCCTCTACAATGACGCCTACGCCGAGATATTGGGAGCGAAACATCCCGCGGCCATGGGCGGTAAGTTTCGCGAAATCTGGGCGGAGATTTGGCCTACCATTGAGCCGCTGATCGCAGCCGCATTGAATGGCGAAGCGACCTATCATGAAGACTTGCCGCTCATGATGAACAGGCACGGCTTCGACGAAGATACCTGGTTTACCTTCTCTTACTCGCCCGTGCGCGACGAAGCAGGTGAGATCGCCGGCATGTTTTGCGCCGTCTCCGAAACAACTGCACGCGTGCGCCTGGAAAAGAGGCTCGCGGACGAGCACACACGGCTTGCCAACCTGTTCGAGAACGCACCGGTCTTCCTGGCTCAAGTAGAGGGCGAGGATCACCGGTATGTGTTGGCAAATCCAAGCTATCTCCAACTCGTCGGAAGGCAGGAGCTAGTCGGCCGCTCAGTTGCGGACGCCATCCCCGAGGCGGTCGGCCAAGGCTATGTCACCATGTTGGATGAGGTCTTGGTAACCGGTACGACGATTTCAGCAGCTGGCGCTCGCGTCGAGCTGACGATGCCGGATGGCAGTTTGGACGAGCGCTTCGTCGATTTCGTCATGTCGCCTATTAAAGATCCAAACCGGGCGGTAAGTGGCGTGATGATGGCCGGGGCAGACGTGACGGAGAGGGTGACCGCCACCCATAAGGTCAGCCAAAATGAGGAACGGTTGCGCCTGGCGATCGAAGCCGCAGACATTGGTCTGTGGGAACTGGATCTACAAACCGGACAACAGACTTGGCCCGACCGGATCAAGGCAATGTTTGGCATTTCGCCGGACAGCCCAATCTCTATGGATGATTTCCACAATGGTCTTCATCCAGACGATCGGGACGCCACGATCGCGGCTTTCGAAGCGGCGATGGATCCTGAGAAGCGCGCAATATATGACGTCGAATATCGCACCCTCGGTAAAGAAGACGGCGTAATTCGGTGGGTCGCCGCAAGGGGGCGCGGATTCTTTGACGACCAGGGGACTTGCCGCCGTATAATAGGGACGGCGATCGACATTTCCTCGCGTAAGCTCGCCGCCACGAGGCTCCAGGAGCGAGAAGCGGCCTTGCGCGAAACAGTTGCCGCCTTGGATGGCCTGATCGAGAACGCCCCAATCGGGTTTGCATTCTTTGACAAGGAGCACCGTTACATTCGGCTTAACTCGACGCTCGCGGCAATGAACGGAGTGCCCATTGACGAACATATCGGTCGTACAATCGCCGACGTAGTGCCGACACTCGCACCCCAAGTCAATGCGGTTATCGATCGTATCTTCGAAACGGGTGAGGTCTATCAGGCTGCGGAAATCGCCGGCGAGACGGCGGCTGATCCTGGCGCTGAGCGCGCTTGGCTGGACGGGTTTTTCCCGGTCTTCGGAAGTGACGGCAAGGTCGCTTATGTCGGCGCCACCGTTGTTGAAATCACCGAACGCGCGCGTGTTGAGAAGGCCGTCAGGGATCTGAACGAAACGCTTGAGAAAGCAGTCGAAGAGCGAACAGTAGAGCTGGCGGAGAGTGAGCGACGATTCCGGGCTATATTTGATTCGACCTTCCAACTGGCAGGCCTGAGTACACTCGATGGAACAATTGCACTGGTCAACCAGACCGCTCTTGACGCCGTTCATGCCCCACTTGAAGCGGTTGTGGGGCTGAAGGTCTGGGATGCGCCCTGGTGGGCCGAGTCGCCCGAGGAACAGATGCGGGTCCGTGAGGCGGTGGAGAAAGCCTCTGCCGGTGAGTTCGTCCGTTACGACGCTGCCGTTACCCTGTTGGGGGTGCAAAGAATCTTTGACTTTTCGGTTAAGCCCGTGCCCGGAGCGGACGGACAGCCGGCTTTCCTGCTAGCGGAGGCGCGTGACATCACGGACCAACGCCTCGCCGAAGACGCCTTCAGACAGTCGCAAAAGATGGAGGCCGTTGGACAGTTAACGGGTGGCATAGCCCACGATTTCAATAACCTGCTTCAGGGCGTTAGCGGCACCCTGCAGCTGATCCGCCGCAGTCCGAACGACCCTAGCCGCATTGTGACCTGGGCCGACATGGGGCTCGAATCGGCAAGTAAGGGCGCCCGCCTCACCGCGCAGATGCTTGCTTTTTCCAGGTCTCAGAAACTTGAGCTCAAACCTGTCCGCGCGGACCTGGTCGTCGAGCGGATGAGAGAGTTGCTTGAACGGACCTTGGGGCCCACGATCCGTATCATGCTACAACCCGGACCGGCCGTCAGCGTCTTGACCGATGAAGTTCAGCTTGAGATGGCTCTCCTAAACCTCGCAATCAATGCACGTGATGCCATGCCTGAAGGCGGGGATCTATGTATCTCGATGAAAATCGCTCAATTTACGGGGCAGTTCCATTTGCCTGATGGACAATACCTGGAGATTCTCGTCACAGACACAGGCGCTGGCATGGAACCGGGCGTCGTTGCAAAGGCGTTCGACCCGTTCTTCACCACTAAGACGGTCGGGCAAGGCACGGGTCTCGGCCTGAGCCAGGTCTATGGAACCATGAAGCAAGCCGGCGGCACAGCCCGTATTGAGTCGAGTCTTGGCAACGGTACGACCGTTCATCTCTATTTGTCGGTCGTACAAGGCCTGACGCATCCTAGTGAGGACGAGAAAGGTAACATTTCGGACAAAGCGACTGGTCGAACTGTGCTCGTTGTTGATGATGACCAAGCCGTGCGTCAGTTTATCGTGGACTCCCTCGAGCTCCTAGGTCACACCGCGCTACAGGCTGAGGACGGGTACGCGGGAATCGCTTCCTTTGACCGGTCAAACCCGGGTATTGTCATCATTGATTTCGCCATGCCCGGCATGAATGGTGCAGAAGTCGCAAGGCAAATACGCACCCGTTCTCACAACGTCCCGATTATATTCGTTACGGGGTATTCGGACACAAGTGCAATCGAAGCCGTCGCGGGCGCCGATGCGTCGGTTTTGAGAAAGCCGTTCCAGATCGCAGATTTGGAAGACCTGATCGTTCGTGTTACGAGCAAAATAGAAAACACGGGCTGAGGAAACTGGTTTTCGCACCGATCGTAATAATAGTGGAGGGTGCACATAGAATTTTGATTTCTCAGTAAGTATTAAAGAACGTGCGTTGAATGGGGTTGGCAGTTAAATGGTAGAGCGCGACCTATCAGAAAGCGCGGATGTGTACACAATTCTTGTCGTTGAAGACGAGATCATCCTTCGCTTTGTGGCTTGTGAGTTCTTGCGTCAGGCGGGCTTCGTGGTTGTTGAAGCCGCCAGCGCCGACGAAGCCTTACCCTACGTGCGTGCACATCCAGAGATTGATCTCGTGTTCTCAGATGTTCGCATGCCGGGAAAGCTCGACGGTCTTGGCCTGGTGCACCAGTTAGCCGACGAATTTCCAGATTTGCGTTTTGTCGTTGCCTCCGGCGACGCAGCGCCGGCTTCTGAAAGTACGATACCGTTTTTCCGCAAACCGTATGATCTGGACGCGGTGGTCGCAAGCATTTATACACTGTTGAATATCGCATCCGCCAAGGGTGCGGCGAATGATTTGTGATCGCTTATTGAGCCGCGGCTGCGAATATACCGATGAAAACGTCTTCCATTCTGATTGTAGAGGCCGACATTGCTGTCCGCCATCCGTTAGCTGAATATCTGCGCGAATGCGGATATCAGGTCGTCGAATCGGCAACTACGGATGAAGCTATTGAATTCCTGACAGAGAGCCCAATTCCTGTCGAAGTTGTGCTAGCCGACGCTCAGGCACCGGGCAAGGTTGATGGTTTCGGCTTGGCAACATGGATGAGGAAACGGTGCACGGATGCGAAAATAATTCTGGCCAGCACCGTTTCGAATGCTGCGGAAAAAGCCGGCGAGATATGCGAGCACGGTCCCCTGATGGAGAAACCATATCACCATCAGCTTTTGCTTGAGCGCATCAAGGGGATGAAAGCGGCACGTGATCGTCATGGTGGACGTCAAGCCTAAGAAAATCCTTGCGCCTACCCGCGCGTCGGATTTTTCGATCGCGAGGTTTCGAGATAGAGTAGAACCTTGTCACAGAACGGTTTCGGTTGCCAAACGTGCGACTGTATCCGGAGGATTCCAGCGTACAAATCGGCAACGGAAGCCGCCGGCTATTATCACTATTCTCCCCGCTGCCAATGTGATCCGCAGCACGCTATTAATGTGGGCTGACAGCGCCAAGAACGAATTATTGTTGATCCGAGTAAGCCGTAGATCGGCGTGACACGGCATTGGCTTGAAGCCAATCGCCGCCCTCCCTTACGACCGCGTTACAACCGCGTACGCTATTGCTTCGCGCGGCGAGCGCCGGTTGTACGGCGACATGCTCCTGCGAAAAGGTGGTGCGTCCAATACTATCTTTGTCGCCTTGTAACTACCATCCGTTCGGCCAAAGTGAGAAAACGCATCGCCGAATATGTCCAGGCTCCTAAGCTGGACGGGCCCAAACTTTCGCACATGCCACTTCAAGCCACTGGTCCAGGACGATGACGTTCACCGCACGCCAAGTTCGGGGATTAATCGCTTGATGTCGCTGATCACCGGAATGGGGTAATCTGTCATATCATTAATTGCGGGGTCTGTTATAGGAGGAGCAAAAGAGGTCGAGATGAACAGCTTGAAACGAAACAATGTAGTAACAAGCGGCAACGGCCCCGCAATTATGTTTTCGCACGGCTTCGGCTGCGATCAAAACATGTGGCGCCACGTCGCTCCAGCCTTCGAGCAGGGCTTTCAGACGGTTCTGTTCGACCACGTCGGCGCCGGACAGTCCGATATAGCGGCCTATTCATTTGAGAAGTACGATACGCTTGATGGATACGCCAACGATGTGGTCGAGATCGCACGCGACCTGGGGCTTAAGGATGCTGTGTTCGTCGGTCACTCGGTGAGCTCGATGATCGGTATTATCGCGGCCGCCAAGGCACCGGAAATTTTCCGCGCTTTGGTTCTGGTCGGTCCCTCACCTTATTATATTGCCGAAGGCAATTACAACGGCGGCTTTTCGCGCGACCAGATCGATGAATTGCTCGAGTCACTGGACAGCAATCATATGGGCTGGTCGATGACCATGGCGCCAGCAATTATGGGCAATCCGGATCGTGAGGAACTGGGCGAAGAGCTCGCAAATAGTTTTTGTAAGACCGACCCGACAATCGCATCACATTTCGCCAGAACGACCTTCCTGTCGGACTCACGGAAGATCCTCGCCCACGTCTCAGTGCCGACGCTTATACTCCAGTGCTCGGAAGATATAATTGCGCCACAGGATGTTGGGGAGTACATTCATGCTCAGATTCCAGGGAGCAAACTCGTGATCATGAAAGCGACCGGACACTGTCCTAATCTCAGCGCACCTTCTGAAACGATCGATTGCATAAGGGCGTTTCTGTAATGGTTGGGCCTGCGGATACGGACCGCCGCGGGGGGCTTCAGGAAGACTTCGAAGACTTTTTCAATGACAGTCTCTTCGGGCTGGCCACAGCAGGCCCCGACCTGAAGCTGCTGCGCGTAAATCCGGCTCTTGCACGCTGGCTCAAATATGAACCCGTCGACCTTGAAGGGCTCAGCTTCTCCAATTTGCTGACCATGGGCGGCAGGATCTATTTCGAGACACACCTTGCGCCGTTGTTACGAATGCAAGGCTACTTCAAAGAAATCGCACTCGAGCTAAAGGGCCGCGACGGCAAGAAACTGCCGGTATTTGTCAACGCTAAAGAGCGCAGAGATGGAGAGACGCCTCTTTTCGTCAGATTGGCCGTGTTTCTTGCGGAGGACAGACAGACTTACGAGCGGAATCTGCGTCATCAAAAGGTGGAAGCGGAAGGCCAAACCTCGCGCGCGCAAGAATCTCTTTCTAACGAGCAACGGATTACCGGGGTGCGCGAACAGTTTATTGCGGTCCTCGGCCATGACCTGCGAAATCCACTGGCGGCGATCCAGGGTGGCGCGACCGTACTGGCCCATATGCCACTCGAAAAACGTGCCCAGCAGATCGTCAACGTGATAAGTAAAAGTGCCGGGCGTATGAGCGAACTTATCAATGACGTAATGGACTTCGCCAGAGGGCGGCTCGGCAGCGGCATCTCGCTCAATCGGCAACTGGTCAATCTGCATCCCGTCCTTCTGCATGTCGTCGACGAATTGCAGACCGCGTGGCCGTCCAGATCGATACAAACGGAGTTCGCTCTGGACATGCCTGTCGATTGCGATCCGGCCCGGCTCTCCCAGCTGCTTTCGAACTTGATAGCAAATGCCCTCACGCACGGCTCAGAAATCGGCCCGGTGGGCGTGAAGGCCGTCTCCGATGCTGAGGGTTTCACGATGTCGGTCCACAATACCGGAAAGCCGATATCGCCAGACGCTCTGGAAAGACTTTTCGAGCCTTTTACACGGGAAGACTTGCGGCCGAGTCAACAAGGCCTCGGCCTCGGCCTTTTTATTGCCGCTGAAATTGCCCGCGCCCATCGTGCCACTCTGACAGCCCACTCAGATGAAAGTGAAACTGCCTTCATTTACAGAATGGCTCGCGGGTCATAATCACGTCGACAAAAAAATGGTCTTCCGGACCCGAGCGACGCCGCGAGGCAGGTCGACTAAACGCAATTAATCTATCATTGGCATTACTTACCCTCTAGTTTTAAAATAACCGTGCCCGTAGCTGCGGCAGCGCCTGCAGCGCCCCCAGGAACATGCTGCCCACGAACACCGTGTTGAGACGGGCGCGTGCTTCGGGCCTATCCACCTCCCTGCGTCCAAGACACGGCAGGGTAATGTTCTCTTTACCCAGCAAGAGATGAGATCGATTGGGCTTGGTAGAGATATAGACGGCGAGGTTAGGCTTTCGGGCGGCCGCGAACGTATCGACGCCTATCACGTAAACACCAATGATACGTCGACGTTTCCACGACATCCTATGTGAGTTTCGCGCAAAGCCATGACATCAGAAACGGGCAATTTGAGACGCGCACCGACCCGAGTGGCTTTAAGTCGACCTTCCGCTATCAGTTTCATTACGGTGGGACGGCCTACTCGCAAAACCATTGCCGCCTCCTCTGCACTTAGAAGAGCTGCGTTCCCGGCGGCAGCCAGTTTCGTCGCCAGGATTGGCTTTTTAGCCAACGGGTTTGCGCGCCTGTAAGCGAGAACCTCCGTGACTTCGAGCCGGCGTTGACGTCCGCGAACTACAGCCTGAAGTTCTTCTTCCTCAATAAGTCGTTCGACAGTTGGCCTCCCAACACCGAGCATCACGGCCGCCTCCTGGATCGACACCAATTGGCCGCCTTGGACCGATTGCCAAATCGCTGCGTCCGCGTCGGATATGGCGTCGTCAGTAAGTGACTTCGCGGACAGGCTTGTGGCTGTGCCGGTTAAATAGTTGTAGATGGCGCCCGATACTTTGTCGGCCGCGGCGATCAGCATGCTGTCGAGGCAATGTATATACCCTGCCGTTACGTCGCTATCAGGTGCATGTCCCAGCAGTTCCTTGATAGTTGGAATGCCAAGGCCCAGGTCTGAAGCCTGCGATGCAAATGCGTGCCGAAGTCCATGGAGCGTCAGGTGCGGCATCTTCACGGACGGATCTACCCGCGCCAAAACCCGTTGCCAAACAGCCGGTACACCCTGGTAGAACGACTCATCGCAACGAGGGCTATAAAACACATATTTATGATTACCAAGGCGCGGCTTTAGAACCTTTATGGCCGCCGCGCCCAGGGGCCGCAGGCTTTCTCCTGTCTTCGTTTCAATGAGCCGCAACGCGCTTCCGGCGACATCAACTTCTTCGGGTTTCAGTTTTGCGATTTCCGACTTTCGGCACCCTGTAAGCGCAAGCGCCCAGATGGCCTCGATCGCTTGCCAAGCTTCTCCTTCGTCCTCAGACTTTCGAAGCGCCTCGCCCAAGGCCACATACTGTTCCGGACTCAACCGGACCTTCCGGCGTTTGGTGGGCGTCCTACGAATGCCCATGCATGGACTGTAGTCTATGATCCCCAATGTAATAGCGTACGTCATCATACTGCCCACTAGCCCCAGCGCCCGCGTCGCGATGCCGGCGCCGCCTGTGACCCTTGCCTTCCCACGTGGTTTCGTTTTCTCGACAATTGCAGTCTTGCCGATCGAGATGTCGTTCATCCACTTCGAAATATCGCTACGCTTCAAATCCTTTATTTTGCGGTGGGCCATTAGCGGAGCGATATGCCGCTTGTACATACTATGATCCGCGCGATGGCTCGACGCCTTCTTCGGGGTACCGCCCCGCCCTATGATCACACCGCGCTTCGGATCATCGATCCCAAGCTGGACGGCTGTGCGATACAGGTTCCATAGGTCCGCGACGCTTTCGGCCTGCCTTTCAACAATCCGCTCTTCAGCGGGGTCCCATCCATCTGCAATTCGGCCGAGTAACTTTTGGGCTACGTCGCGCGCCTGGTCAGGCGTGAGGGCGCCATGCTGACCTATCGAAACGCGCCGCTGCCGGCCCGCTCGATTCACGTACTGTACAAGGTATGTTTTTTTGCCGTTCGGTTTCGTCCGGACGCCAAAACCAGCCATGCGGCGGTCAAAATACACCGCATCCTTGCCAATTGGGAGACCATCCACAGTTACTTTCGTGAGATTAAAAGTGCTTATTTTTGGCATGCCTGTAAGTCATTCAATTCCTTACCCAAAAAAAGTGGGTAAGATAGGGGTAAGATAAATGCGGAAATTTCCGGCAATTACCGGAATGACCGCAACTTACAAAACTAGGCATAAGTTATTATTTTTACAACCTCTTTTGACTTACAGTAACTTCGGGTAAGAACTAGAAACTATACTGAATCTCTATTGCCAAGGTCGATGTCGAGAGTTCGATCCTCTTCGCCCGCTCCAATCCCTTTTCGGATTGGTTTTCAAAAGCAGCCTTCGGGCTGCTTTTTTGCTTTTGGATCACACCGCGTGCAGGCGAGCCGGTTCGCCCGTGCACCCTTCCGGCGGCACCGCATCGGGCGCACGCCTGAATGTCCGGCCATTGCGCTCCAGCAAAATACCCAGATCCACCACCGCTTCGCGCAGGGGCTCCGGCCGGCCCTTCCCCATCATCCAGCGCGCATGAGCCAGGCAACGTGCCTCGTCCCCGCCCTGCGCCGCCGCGAACAGCGCCAGCAGGCTCAGTTCATCATGCGTCATGTGAACATGCCCCGGCCGCGCCAGGGTAATTTGCCGTGTCCCCTTCGCCAGGGCCAGCAGGACGCGTTCGAACGCCTTGGCACCCGCTTCGACATGCGGCCCGAAGGCATGGGTGAACTCCCGATGGATCATGCGGCATTCCGGCGCACAGGAAATGGCCGTACGCATCACCCAGACGATAAAGTGCTCGGCATAGCTGAGATTGCGAACATCATTAACTGGAGATTCCGCTACGGACATTGGCCGGCCTCGACTCAAGAATTATATTGCGAATAATTCTCATTAGCACTATGGTGACCACATAGCAAGCGTCAGAAAGGAGACGGATCATGACCCGCACATTCACCGAACCGACCCTCGACGACCTGCTGGCCGATCCGCTGGTTCAGATGATCATGCGCGCCGACGGCCTGAGCCGTGGCCTTGTCCGGGAATTGATGGAATCCGCCCGGCAAACCCTGGCAAAGGCAACCCTTAAACCGAGCGCCCCTAAACCCAATGCCTAGACCCAGTGAACATCGGCCCTGGCCGCCTGGAGATAGGATACGGCATTCAGTGCGGATATCCGCTTTTTGATGTCATTGGTCAGCACCGCGAGACCGGGGCCGGACAGCCGGCGTTGCAACGACATATCCATGAAATGATTGAAGGCGCCGAGTTCAGCCGGCAGGCTGGCGGCAAAGTGCGCGCCGACAAGCTGTTTTATGGCGGCAAAGATAACTTCCGGTTCGGCCACTCTTTGCTCGATACGCTTCATCAGCCTGTCGACTTCCCGGTCCAGATCCATAGCACGCTCCATGGCCACGCGCCTGAAACGCATATGCGTTTTCAAACCGGGCGACCGATTAAAAATGTCAACAGTGGGATGCAAAAACACAGGAGCGAAACCACTGTCAAAAACGCTGATCGGGGCCGCTCGTTACTATGGAGACGAAGCTAACAGCCTGCCCTGAAATGTAAAGCCCGGAAGAGGGTAAACGTTGCGTTCACCATCCTTAGCCGTGGAGCGATCCATCTTGACTTCAACACCGCCCCTGTAGTCTACGCAGGATATGTCCGCGATTTTAAAGCAAGAAAAGTTTCTTATCCTCGGCGCCCTGCTCGCCTGCGGCGCCTTCCTGTGCGAGCACCTGATTCTGGAAAGCGGCCAGGCGGTATCGCTGATCGCCGGCCTCTGCCTGATCGCTGTTATCATCATGGTCTCGCTGCGCGTCGCTCATCATGCCGAGGTGCTGGCGGAGAAGGTCGGCGAGCCCTACGGCACCATGATCCTGACGCTGTCGGCCGTGCTGGTCGAGGTCATCATCCTGGTCATGATGCTGAGCCATACCTCATCACCGACACTGGCACGTGACACCATTTATTCCGCCGTCATGATCGACATGAACGGCATACTGGGGCTGGCGGCGATCCTTGGCGGCCTGCGCCACGGCGAGCAGCCCTATAATGTCGATTCCGGCAATACCTATATCGTCATGATCCTGACAGGCATGGGCATTTCCATGGTGGTGCCGGAATTCATCCCGCAGGTTCACTGGCAAGCGTTTTCAGTCTTTACCATTTGCAGCATGCTGCTGCTCTATGGCGTATTCCTGCGTCTCCAAACCAGCAAGCACAGCTATTTTTTCAGCTATACCTATGCCGAAACCGGCGACAGCGAACACAGGCACCACGGCAGCGTCGCCGGTTCAGTCACAGCCCTCGTCATCGGCGTGGTGCTGATCGGCATATTGGCTGAAGTCATGGCGCAGACCATGGATCGCGGCCTGACCGGCACCGGTGTGCCGCCGATCGTCGCTGCCATTCTCGTGGCCGCCATTTCCGCCAGTCCGGAAATACTCACCGCCCTGCGCGCGGCCCTGGCCAACCGCATGCAGCCGGTGGTCAATATCGCGCTTGGCGCCTCGCTCTCCACCGTCATCCTGACCGTGCCGGTGATCCTGATCATGGCCCTGATCACTCAGCAACCGGTGCAGATGGCCCTCAGTGCCCCGCAGACGGTAATGACCCTGCTGACCCTGGTGGTAGCCGCCATCAACCTGCATGACGGCGAAACGAATGCCATCGAGGGTGCTACGCATTTCGTGCTGTTCGCCACCTTCATCATGCTGGCGGTAATGGGCGTCTAGGCATAATTCGCCCCTCAGGCTTATCCCGGCACCGGCATTCACCATCCAGGGGCACAAGCACAGTAAATCCCTGCAATTCAAGATGATTTCACTTGCATCCAATGCAGGTACGGTTTTTGCTCACATCGGCATAACGGGCGGACTCTGTCACAAAATGACGCAGCCGGGCCGGGGGTTGAGCTTAGGGTTCGGGTATGTTGTTGCAAAGTGAGCATGATCTGATCGCCCTTCTCGGTGTCGCCGCCTTCATCCTGCTTGCCCTGTCGATCATCGGCGGCGTCATCGCCTCGCTGAAATCTTTCCAGGTCCGCCAGTTCCAGGATCTGCTGTTCAAGGCCGAACGCAAGATCGACACGCTGGAACGCCGCATGTTCAATGTGCTGAACGCCGTGCCGGTGGCCCTCGTCGAAACCGATGTCAGCGGCAAGTTCACCTTCGCCAACCGGGCGGCGCACCTGCTGCTCGGCCGCAAGGATTCCGAGCTTTTGGGCCTGCGCTTCCATTCCGCCACCTGGGGCATTACCTATCCGGACGGCCGCATGATCCCCGCCGACCTGCTGCCAATCGCCCGCACCCTGCGCGGCCAGACGGTCAAGGGCTTCCAGCATCTGCTGGTCAACCACGGCAGCCGTGAAAAAATTCTGGTCAGTGTCACCTCCATGCCGATCATGAACGGCGCGGGCGAGGTCATCGGCTCGACCGCCGCAATGGTTGAACTGGAAACTTCATCCGGCGAAGGCATCGACGATCTGAACGGCCTGTGGCGCGGGCACTGGTTCGCTTCGGCCACCGTACCCTTCTGGGGGCTGGATGCTTCGGGACAGATCATCGACATCAACAATGCCGCGCTCGACGCCTTCGATCTCACACGCGAGCAGGCACTCGGCCAGAACTGGACACAGTTCTTCGTCGCCGACGGCGATTTCCAGCACGCCATCGATTACCTTGGTGAAATGCAGGACGAAGCCTCGCCGCATGCCCAGGTTTCCACGCAACTGGCGCTGAAGGCGCCAAACGGCGACACGCAGGCCTGCGTCATCACCGCCTGGGTGGTCCGTACCCATGAAGGCGGCGCACATGGCCTGACCGTCACGGCACTGCCGTCGGGTATCCTGCCGACCGCCATGCCGGCGGGGCCTTCCGCCATCACATCTTCCGACGAGGAACTTGCCGATCATCGCCTGGCCGAACAGGCACGCGCCGATCTTGGTGTCGGCACCTGGCAATACGATCCGGAGGCCGACACCATTGTCGAGGATGCCGGCATGATGGCCCTGATCGGCCGCGAATATGTCGGCGGCCCGACGCTGATCTCCGATGCCGACCAGGCCGTAGCTGATGTCGCTTTCACCGAACTGATGAGCGGCGACAGCGATCACCTCGCGCTCGATATCAAGGTCACGCGCAAGGACGGAACCGAACGCTGGATTGCCCTTGAAGGCCAGGCGAAAACGGTCAACGGGCAGCGCCATATCCATGGTGTCGCCTTCGACTGCACCGCCTGGAAAGGTCCGCAACCCGCTTCGGGTCAAGCCGCCGGTATCAGCGAAGCCGAACTGCAGGACGCCGTGGCCAAGGCGCGTGCAGAGACGCGCGCGGCCGTTGAGGCGGAACAGGATGCGATCGTCCACACCACCGGCATCAGCGACATCGAACTGGAGACGGCCGTCAACCAGGCTCGGCAGGAAGCCCGTGACACTGCCCTCGCAGAGGCGCGCACCGCTTTCGAGGCGGAACTGGAAGCCGCGCGCATCGAGGCGGCGCTGGAACGTGAAAGTGCGGTCACCGAAGCCGCCGCCGTGGCCCGCGAAGAAACGCTGGCGGAAATGCAGTCGCCTTATGACTGGCACACGCCAACGGTTGTCCCCTTGCCCGACCCCGTGATTGTCCATGAACCCGATCCGCTGGTCATGGCCGAAAATGAAGATTTGAAAGCCCGGATTACCGACGCCGAAAACCATCGCGAAACCTTGCAGGCGCAACTCGATAGTCTGCTGGCCGCCAAACCGGCCGAAGAAGGACGCCTCGCTGAAATGGGTGCCGAACTCTCCATGGCGCGCGCGGTCCAGGCGGCTCTGGAAACCGAACTCGATGCCCTGCGCAACGCGCCTGTCATTGAACCGGATTACAGCGCGCATGATGCCCGCATCCGTACCCTGCAGGATGAATTGGCAACGGCCAATGATGAAAAATCCGATCTGGACCGGCGCTACCGTGAACTGGCCGCAACGCCTGCACCGGAACCGGACTACCGCCTGCACGACGCCCGCATCAGCGGCCTGAAAAACGCCCTGGACCAGGCCGCCGCCCGCTATGCCGAACTTCAGGCCGCTCACAAGGACCTGCTGAACGCGCCGGTGCCCAAACCCGACACATCGGAATGGGAAGCGAAACTGGCCGCCGTCCAGTTTGAGGTCACCAAGTGGCAGGCCGCCTATCATGACGCCCAGGCGCGCCTCGAACAGGTCCCGGTCGTCGATCATACGGCGCTGGAAGCCCGCCTGACGGATCTGCAACAGGCACTGCAAACCTCTCAGACGAAACAGGCCGAAATGCAGGCTCAGTTCGATAAGCTAAATGAAGCCCTCGGCCATGCCCAACGCTTCGAGACGGTCGGACGCCTGACCAGCGACGTGGCGCAGGATTTCGCCCAGATGCTCGGCGTCATCAATGGTGCGCTGGAAGTCATGGCGCGCCAGCCGGAAAGCCCGGAAAATATCCGCCGCCTGTCGGAAGCGGCCCTGACCGCCGGTAAGCGCGGCGAACGCCTGACCCGTCAATTGCAGGCGTTTCAGTCGGAAGACTACTGATAAATCGGTAGCCTCTGGCCGCGCTTCCCGATAAGATAGCAAACCTTCCTATGCCTCCCCGACTTGTCGGGGAGGGGGACTGCACGACGCGCATCAGCGCTAGATGCGGTGGTGGGTTTTCTTGCTTATTCAGCGCAGGCTCATGGCACGGTTCGGTTTAAAATCAGAGGATCTGCGGCTGTGGGCGCTGGTGACGGCGACCGTTAGGCCGCACAAGCCTGTCAAGAAGCCGGATACTCCACCCGAAACCGAGACCCTCAAAATCGCCGACATGCCCGGCGAAATGACCGCAGCCAAACCGGCACCGGCGCCGCTGACGCCTTTCAAACTCGGTCAGTCTTTAAAACCGGTCAGTGGCTACAAAATCACTCGCGCAGCGGATTTCGCCCCCGATCCGATCGAGCCGAAACGCAAGCGCCGTATCACCCGCGAACGCGATCCGATCGAGGCCCGGCTCGACCTGCACGGCATGACGGCCTTTGCCGCCGAGACGCGCCTGAAGGCATTCGTGCAACAGGCCTATGCCAATGATTACCGCGCGGTTCTGGTGATCACCGGCAAGGGCGTGGCCGAAAACGGCATATTGAAACGCCATGCACCGGAATGGCTGGCCGATCCGGCGCTGTCGCATATCATCGCCGGTATTTCACAGGCCCATGCCCGCCACGGCGGCACAGGTGCGCTCTATGTGGCGTTGAAAAGACGAAACTAGATTAGCCCCTTCTCTGTCGCCAATTGTTTGAGCGACACCTGCGCGCGCGGGCCGTAGTGGCCGATGACTTCCGATGCTGCCAGTGAGCCGAGTTCGGCGCAGGCGGTAACGTGCAGCCCCTGGGTCAGGCCAAAAAGAACACCCGCCGCATACTGATCGCCGGCGCCGGTGGTATCGACCACCTTGTCGCATGGCGATGCCTTGACCGTGTGGATATCATCGAGCTTGGCCACCACCGAACCCTCAGCGCCACGCGTCACAAAGGCCAGTTCGGTCTTGCCGCGGAGATAGCGCAACGCCTTGAAGAAATCGTCGGTCTGGAACAGGGCCAGCAGTTCGCTTTCATTGGCGAAGACAAGGTCGATATGGCGGTCGATAAAGGCCAGCAGGTCTTCACGCCAACGGTTGACGACAAAACCATCCGACAGGGTGATGGCCGTCTTGCGGCCGGAAGATCGGGCAATCTGCGACGCCTTGGCGAAGGTTTCGCGGCCGGATGGCGTATCGAAGAGATAGCCCTCCAGATAGGTGATCTGCGACGCTTTTATGATCTCCTCATCGAGGTCCTTCGGGCTGATAAGGGCGGCGGCGCCCAGGAAGGTCGCCATGGTGCGCTGGCCATCGGGCGTGACATTGATCAGGCAACGACCGGTCGGGGTCGGATCGTCATGCAGCACCGGGGTGCGGAATTCGACGCCCATCTTGCGCAGATCGTGGGCGAAAAACTCGCCCATGGCGTCATGCGCTACCTTGCCGACATAGGCGCATTTGGCGCCGAAAGAGGCCGCGCCGGAAATGGTATTGCCGGCCGAACCACCCGAGGCCATCTCGCTCTCGGCCATGGCGCCGGAGAGGCTGAGGGCGCGGTGCGTATCAATCAGGGTCATCGAGCCCTTGTGCAGATCATGCCTGGCCAGGAAGGCATCATCGGAAGGGGCGAGCACATCGACAATGGCATGTCCAACGGCGGTGATGTCATATTCGATGGTCATGGGCAGGGCCTCAGAAATCAGTTGATATGGCGTAACCTAATGATCAATAAAGAGTCCATGAGCAAGCGTATTCTGATCCTGACCCCCAATCCCGACCATCCGTCGCACCATGGCCGCTGGCCCTATGTGCTCGACGCCTACCGCGAGGCGCTGGCCGGCATTGATGCCGAGATCTTCGACCAGCCGTGGTCGGAGCCGATCGCGGAGGATTATGACCTGATCCTGCCCCTGGTGGCCTGGGGGTATCACAACGCGCCCAACAGCTTTATCGGCGCCATGACCGCGATGGGCGCCGCCGAACGCCGCGTCTTCAATCCGCCGGAAATCGTCTCGTGGAATGTTGATAAGCGCTACCTGCGTGATCTGGCCGAAGCCGGTATCCACATCATTCCGACCCTCTTCACCGAAGGCGTGACGGACGAAGACGTGGCGCGTGCCCGCGCCGATTTCGGCCAGACCGCACTGGTGCTGAAACCGGCCATTTCTGCCGGCGCCAAGAATACCCTGATCTGGGAAGGCGACCGCCTGGCCGAGGCCGCCTCGCCGCCGGTCGGCCCGGCCATGATCCAACCCTTCATGCCGGCCATCCAGTCTGAAGGCGAATGGTCCCTGCTCTATTTCGTCGGCCAGTTTTCCCATGCCGTCCTGAAAACGCCGAAGTCCGGTGATTTTCGTTCCCAGCCCGATTACGATGCCCATCTGCGCGTACTGACGCCGCCGACTGAAGCCCTGCAACTGGCGCAATCCGCCATCAATTTCATCGGCCGCGACCGCCTGCTCTATGCCCGCGTTGATATGGTCCGCGCGCCTGATGGCGGCTTCTGCCTGATGGAACTGGAACTGATCGAGCCAGACCTTTACCTGACATACGATCCGGAAGCTTCGATGCGTTTCAAGGATGCGGTCGAGGCCGCTATTCTGGTTTGCGGCTGCTCAAGTCATGACCATGTTCATTGAAACCGAACGCCTGATTCTCAAGCCGCTGGCGGCCACGGATTACGATTTCCTCTGTGCGCTCTGGGCCCAGCGCGGCGTCTACCATTATATCACCGGCAAGCCTATGCGCCCGGAAGAGGTCTGGCTGCGCCTGCTGCGCGATATCGGCCACTGGCAGGTTTTCGGCTTCGGCAACTGGTCGGTCCGGCTGAAAGATGCAGACCGGCCGATCGGCGTGATCGGCATTTTCGACTATAAACGCGACATCAAACCCGCCTTTGATGCGGTCGAAACCGGCTGGGTGTTCGACAGCGCCTTCCATGGACAGGGTTATGCCTCCGAAGCCCTCAAAGGGATATTAACCCATGCCGACAACACGCTGAAACTGCCGCGTCTTGTCTGCATGATCAGCCCGGAAAACGAGGCCTCGCTGAAACTGGCGCTGAAATTCGGTTACAAACCCTTGCGCGACAGCATTTTTCATGGCGAACCGGTGTTTATTCTGGAACGTTCCCACCCCTGATTTCCATCCGATTGACGGACGTGTCTTTTCATGATTATATATTTAGATAATTAGCTAAATGATGAGATAATTATGCCGAAGATGTTTGAGAATATCGACCGGATTGATCCAGCCATTAATGCGGATGCCGTCGTCGGAAGAGTCGTCTATGCGCCGGCCAAGTCGCTGCTCCTGCTCACAATGTACGTCGCCATGATTTACGGCGTGATCCATTACTTGCGCTGGGATACCGTCCTGCTCTTCGGTATCAAATCCGTCGTTGTGCTCCTGCTTGGCCACAGTGTCGGCATGCATCGCCGCCTGATCCACAAGAGCTTCGATTGCCCACAATGGCTGGAACGCATTCTGGTTTTTTTCGGCACTTTGGTGGGTCTGGGTGGTCCCTTCACCATGATCCGTACACATGATTTTCGCGACTGGGCGCAGCGCCAAGGTCGATGTCATGATTATTTCGCCCATCGCCAGCCCATTCTGATTGACGCGTTCTGGCAAATGCATTGCGATATCCGGCTGACGCAACCACCGCGCCTGACCATCGAATCCGAGGTCGCCAATGATCCCTTTTATCGCTTTATCGATCGTCACTGGATCGCCGTTCACCTGCCTTGGATCATTGCCTTTTATCTTATCGGCGGTTGGGCCTGGGTGATCTGGGGCGTTTGCGCGCAGATCGCCATCACAGTTACTGGTCACTGGTTTATTGGTTATTTCGCCCATCAGGCGCACGAAGATGACTGGCAGGTGCAAGGCGCCGGCGTGCAGGGTCGCAACGTACCGCTGACCGGCCTGCTTACCATGGGAGAAGGCTGGCATAACAACCATCACGCCTTCCCTGGCTCTGCGCGTATCGGCCTCTATAAAGGCCAGAGCGATCCTGGTTATCGCTTTATCCGGATGCTGGAAGCGCTGGGGCTGGCATGGAATATCCGGCTGGCAAAGGATTTGCCACACCGTCCGCAACTGCACTGGTCAGAAGGGGCACAACCACACTTCAGGCCCGATGTGAAACTCTGCCCTTCCTTATTGTGGATCGGCCGCCTGACGCGCCTGCGCCCTTAAACCAGCGGCGTAAACTCGACGCCGATTTTTGGGCACAGATCGCGGACAATGCAAATCTCACACTTCGGCCTGCGTGCCACGCAGACATAGCGACCGTGCAGGATCAGCCAATGGTGAGCACGGGTCAGCCAGTGTTTGGGGATGATCCGCATCAGCTCCACCTCGACCTTGTCAGGCGTATTGGCTGCGGCATCGACCAGTCCCAGCCGATGCGACACGCGATACACATGCGTATCGACGGCAATCGCCGGTTCGATATCCATCTCATTGAGCACCACGCTGGCGGTCTTGTTGCCCACGCCTGGCAAACTAAGCAAAGCATCGCGGTTCATTGGCACCTCACCGCCATACTGATCGAGCAGGATGCGGCACATGGCCATGACGTTCTTGGCCTTGTTGCGATATAGCCCGATCGAACTGATCATCCGCATCAGCCTGTCTTCGCCCAGCGCCAGCATGTCGGCCGGGTTATCGGCGACGGCGAACAAGGGGCCGGTCGCCTTGTTGACCGACACGTCCGTGGCTTGCGCTGACAGCGCCACTGCCGTCACCAGGGTAAAGGCGTTTGAGTAGTTCAGCTCCGTCTTCGGGTCCGGTTTGTCCTGCTCGAAACGCTCGAACAACTGACGGATTAGTTCGGGATCGACCTTGCGGCGCTTCGGTGCTTTGGGCTTGGTGGTTTTCATAGCGGATCTTCGGCATTAGGGTCAGCGTCTCTTATGCCCGATTCTCTGGCCAAGTTCTCTGGAAACCCCGAAATGACCGCCATCCTCTTCGTATGTCTTGGCAATATCTGCCGCTCGCCGCTGGCCGAAGGTATCTTCCGTCATCAGGTTGAGGCCGTGCGTCTGACGGATCGCTTCACCATTGATTCCGCCGGCTGCGGCGGCTGGCATACCGGCGAACTGCCCGACAGGCGTTCGATCGCCGTGGCGCAGACGCATGGCATTGGCATATCCGACCAACGCGCGCGGCAAATCCATATCGATGATTTCGACCGTTTTGATCTGATCCTGGGGCTGGACCGTGATAATGTCCGGCACCTCACCGCCATGCAGCCGGAAGCTTCACGGGCCAAAGTTGCGCTCTATCTCGAAGAAGCGCTGGGCGTGGCCAAGAATGTGCCCGATCCCTATTATGGCGGCACAACTGATTTCGAAGCGGTTTATCAGTTATGCGAAAAGGCCAGTATGGGGTTGCTAAAGACTCTGACAAATGCCTGAATAGCGCCCAACAACCATTGGAATTCATTAAAGCATGTCGACCCAGGAAAAGCTCGATTTCACCGCACGCGCCAAGGCGCATATCGATCTGTGCAATGAACAGAGCGCCCATGCCCATGGCGAGGATGTCGCCCTGTCGGCCATGTATGCCGCGGCGCGCTACACCGCCTATCTCTGCACAAGCGCCAATATATCCGGCGCGCAAATGGCCAGCCGTCGTGAAGAAGCGCTGGCCATTTTCGACGATCAGTTCCGGCAGATGTTTCTCGATTGCTACGACGAATTCGCCCGCAATTTCGATCCGCTCAAAAAGTAATTAGAGAATATACCGGCTCAAGTCCGCGTCTGTGGCGATATCGTCCAGGCGCTTTTTGACGTAGTCTGCATCGATCGTCACGGTCTGGCCGGACATGTCCGAAGCGGTGAAGGAAATATCCTCCATCACCTTCTCAATCACAGTTTGCAGGCGGCGCGCACCGATATTCTCGACCTTGGCATTCACGGTTGCAGCCGCTTCAGCCATAACGGCAATAGCGCTGTCGTCGAACACCAAATTCACGCCTTCCGTGGCCATCAGGGCTTGGTTCTGCTTGATCAGATTGGCTTCCGGTTCGCTTAAAATCCGGCGGAAATCTTCCTGAGTCAGGGCCTTCAGCTCGACACGGATCGGCAGGCGGCCCTGCAATTCCGGCAGCAGGTCCGACGGCTTGGCGACATGGAAAGCGCCCGAGGCGATGAACAGGATATGATCGGTCTTGACCGGGCCGTACTTGGTCGAGACGGTCGTGCCTTCGATCAGCGGCAGCAGGTCGCGCTGCACGCCTTCGCGGCTGACATCGGCACCGCCGCGATCGGAGCGCGAAGCCACCTTGTCAATTTCATCCAGGAAGACAATACCTTCGTTTTCGGCCAGTTTCAGAGCTTCATTGGCGACCGATTCCTGGTCGAGCAGCTTGTCGGATTCCTCGGTGATCAGCGGCGACAGAGCATCTTTCACCGTGGTCTTGACCGTCTTCTTGCGACCGCCCATCGCCTTGGAAAGCATGTCACTTAAATTAAAAGCGCCGTTCTGCTGGCCGGGGATTTCCATGATCCCGACCGGCGCGCTGTCGGCCAGCGAAATCTCGATTTCCTTGTCATCCAGCTCATTGTTGCGCAGTTTCTTGCGAAATGAGTCGCGTGTCGCCGCAGCAGCGCTTTCCCCCACCAAAGCATCGATCAAACGTTCCTCGGCATTGTGCTCGGCCTTGGCGCGCACGCCAGCGCGGTTCTTGTCCTTGACCATCAGCATGGCGGCTTCCACCAGGTCGCGCACGATCTGATCGACATCGCGGCCGACATAGCCGACCTCGGTGAACTTGGTCGCTTCCACTTTGATGAAAGGCGCCTGAGCCAGCCTGGCCAGGCGGCGGGCAATTTCGGTCTTGCCGACTCCGGTAGGCCCGATCATCAGGATGTTCTTCGGTGTGATCTCGTCACGGATCGATTCGTCGGTCGCCTTGCGGCGCCAGCGGTTACGGAGGGCAACGGCGACGGCCTTCTTGGCGTCGTGGTGACCGATGATGTGGCGGTCGAGTTCGGAAACGATTTCGCGAGGGGAAAATGTCGTCATATTCAGGCACTCAGTTTAGGGGATCTGGACATCAGCGTAACGCCATCCCGTGTTTCATAAATCTCAAAGCCGGCCTTGCGGAAGGCCGATATGGCGCGGTCATTCGAACTGGCCGGGTCGATCACCAGACCGGTCGCCCCCTTCGCCAGCAAATCATCGCCAAACTGGCGCAGGATCTGCGGCCCCAGACCTTCGCCGGTCAGCGACACGTCGCCGATAAACAGATCGATACCCAAGGCGCCTTCGGGCTGATCCGGACCACAATGGTAGTACTGGATATAGCCGATTGGCCGCCTGTTCAGTTCGATGATATAGGCCGTGCCCTCATCCGACCCGATCAGACTTAAAGCCTCGTCCACCTCATCCTCAGGTGTCGAGCCATTTTCTGTCCAGTATGGCTCGACATGCGGCGACGACATCCAGATCAGCAGGAGCCCGGCGTCACTGTCCTTGAGGAGTCGAAAGGTGATCACGCTTCCAGCATCTCGATGGTCAGGTGGTCGTTTGTATAGACGCAGATGCTAGACGCGATTTTCATGGCCTTGCGAGCGATGATCTCCGCGTCGGGCTCATATTCCAGCAAGGCACGGGCGGCCGAAAGCGCATAAACGCCACCCGAACCGATAGCGGCCACACCGTCTTCCGGCTCCAGCACATCGCCGACACCGGTAATGGTCAGCACGGTATTTTTGTCCGCCACCAGCAGCATGGCCTCCAGCCGGCGCAGGTAGCGATCGGTGCGCCAGTCCTTGGCGAGATCGACGCAGGCGCGCGCCAACTGGTCAGGGTACATTTCCAGCTTGGCTTCCAGCCGCTCCAGCAGGGTAAAAGCGTCGGCCGTGGCGCCAGCAAATCCGGCGATAACCTTGCCGCCCTGCAGCGTCCGCACCTTGCGCGCCCCGCCCTTGACGATGGTCGGTCCCATCGAGACCTGGCCGTCACCGGCGATGACCGTCTTGTTGTTCTTGCGCACAGCCACGATGGTGGTGCCGTGCCAGTTCGGAAAGTTTGAGTCTGTCATGACGCGTTAATTGGCGCTTTTGGCAGGGGCTTTCAAGGGGCCTTGCGATGAAAGCGCTGCGACACATCCTCCCAGATCGGGCCGATGGCGATAATGGCCAGCAAAAGTGAAAATGGCAGGACGGTAATGAAACCGGCCCATTTGAACACCAGCGCCCCTGTGATCCCGCCCAGCAGGAAACCTGTCAGCAGACGGGAGAGCAGGATCACCTTTTTCAGGTGAAAGCGTACTTCCGTATGGGTGGTGCGCTCGAACAGGAACCGTCCGCATTCGATGCCGAGATCGGTGACGATGCCGGTGACATGGGTGGTGCGGATTTCGGCATGCGAAATTTTGGTGATCAGGCTGTTTTGCAGGCCCATGGTGAAGCATAGAAGCGCCACCGTCACCTCTAGATCCCACGCCAGAAGCCCGAACAAGAGCAGCAGTACCGCCTCCAGCATCAGGGTCAGCGCGAATTCGCTTTGCAACCCCTTTCGGCGCGCCCAGTTGATCAGCAGGCTGGAGGTAACAGCGCCCGCGAAAAAGGAAATAACGGAAAGGGCTGAGATCAGCGCCGCCGCCCACCTGTGCAGCACAAGGAAATCGGCGATGGACGACACGATGCCGCTCATATGCGACGTATAGTATCCGACAGCGAGAAACCCGCCGGCATTGATCGCGCCGGCCACGAACGCCAGGATCGTGCCCAGCCATTCATCGCCCGCTTCCGTGCGGTGCCTGCCGCTCATCTGGCGCAATGCCGGAACCATGATGAATAACCCTGAAAATAATAGGGATAGCATGGTGCGCATTGGTAAATAAAATACTGTGGCCCTGAGGACAGCCAGCGCCTATATGAACACCATGCTGACAGACGATGAAATCGACCGCTATGCCCGCCACCTGGTGCTGAAGGAAATCGGCGGCCAAGGCCAGATGAAGTTGAAGGCTGCGAAGGTGGCACTGGTCGGCATGGGTGGCATCGGGTCTCCGGCGGCACTCTATCTGGCGGCAGCGGGTGTGGGCACTTTGGGCCTGATCGACGATGATGAGGTGTCGTTAAGCAATCTGCAAAGGCAGGTCTTGTTCGGCACGAAGGATATCAGCGCCCCCAAGGCCGAGGCGGCGGCGACGCATCTCAGCAATCTCAATCCGCATTGCGATTGCCGCATACATCGCCTGAGGCTGAACGAGGATAACGCCGCTGAGGTGCTGGGCGGCTACGATATCGTGCTCGATGGCTGCGACAATTTCGAAACCCGCCTGCTGGTCAATCGCGTCTGCCACAAGCTGAAAAAGCCGCTGGTTTCGGCTGCACTGGGGCGTTTCAGCGGGCAACTGGCGACCTTCGATGGCGCCCCTTGTTATCAGTGCCTGGTACCGGAAATTCCACCCGATCCCGAAACCTGCGAACGCGTCGGCGTGGTCGGGGCTCTAGCCGGCGTCATGGGCACAATGGCTGCGCTGGAGACAATCAAGGTCATTACGGGCGCGGGTGAAACCCTGCGCGGCAGGCTGCTGATCTTCGATGGCCTCGACATGACCTCGCGGATCGTCAAACTGGCCACCGATCCGGCGTGCCCAGTGTGCGCGACCCGCTAGCAACCTCATAGAACCCGGTTGCGAAGTTCTGCAAACTGAAGGCATATGGAGTCTGCGGATACAAAAGACCGCACTATAAAAACAGGGGGAAACGGCGCATGAAGGCTTCGTCCGGACCATTCAAAGCCATAGGCCATGCCATAAGAGCCCTGCTCCTCGGAATGACCATGACGACATCTGCTTTCTCTCAGGCGCCCGCGCCAGTAAACCCGGCAACCGCATCTGAGCCGCTGGCCGTGGGCGTGATCGGTCTGACCCATGACCATGTCGGCAATATCTTCGAAAGCAACAGGCGGGGCGATGTCCGCATTGTCGGCATCGTCGAACCCAATCGGGAACTGGCGCAACGCTATATCGAAAGATACGGCCTCAGCATGGATCTCGTCTATGCCGACATGAAGACCATGCTAGACAAGGCGCATCCCGTCGCCGTCACCGGTTACGGCGCTATCTCGGACCATCTCCGGATTGTCGAGATGGCGGCACCGCGCGGCGTTCATGTCATGGTCGAAAAGCCGCTGGCCCTGAACCTCAGGGAGGCGAAGGCAATGGCGCAACTGGCCACCGCCAACCATATTCACCTGCTGACAAATTATGAAACAACCTGGTATCCGACCGGGGTCAAGGCCAAGGCGCTGCTCGATAACGGTGAATTCGGACCTGTCAGGAAGATGGTGTTTCACGACGGCCATGCCGGCCCCAAAAAGATCGGCGTCACCAAGGAATTCTTTGACTGGCTGACCGCGCCGGAAACGAATGGCGGGGGTGCGGTGATCGATTTCGGTTGTTACGGCGCCGACCTGATGACCTGGCTGAACCGGGGCGAGAAGCCTCTTGCGGTGACCGCCGTGCTGCGGCACTTCCAGCCCGACGTGTATCCCAGGGTCGATGATGATGCCACTATCGTGGTGGATTACGCAAACGCGCAGGGCATCATCCAGGGTTCATGGAACTGGCCCGTGAGCCGCAAGGATATGGAAATCTATGCCGCCAACGGCCAGATAATTACCGACGACAAATATCATATGCGGATTCAGATGAGCAATGACCCGGCCCCCAAGGCGGAAATCCTGGCCGATCGTCCCGCGCCATATGCCGATTCCTTTACCTATATGACCGCCGTGATCAGGGGAGACGTCACCCCCGAAGCCTTTGATCCCTCTTCCGTGGAAACCAACCTGCGTGTCATGGAAATCCTTGATGCCGCGCGCGAAAGCGCACGGACCGGCAAGACGGTGAAGCTGAACAACTAGTCCTACCAATATCGCCAGATGGATTGATATGGCGGTTCGGCAAAAAATGTGACATAAGAAACTATAATTACAAAATTCAGGGATGACGCGCACAGGCCAACCGCTTTTGGAAATGCCGCCTGATGACGACGACAACCGGCCAGCTAATCGACAAGGACGGCAAGGACGCCCTCTATCCCACCGTCAGGCATACGGTGCTGGAGGATGCCTATGCCTTCGCCATCGGCTGTTCCTTTATCGCCCTGGGCATCGTCATGCTGCATACGGCCGGCCTGACCACCGGCGGGGTGGCCGGTATCGCGCTGCTGGTCTCCTATGTCGCACCCCTGCCGGTCGGGGTACTGTTCATCCTGATCAATATTCCGTTCTTCCTGTTCGCCTGGCCGGCCATGGGCAAGCGTTTCATGATCAAGACGGTGATCGTCAATCTCGCCATTATGGGCATGGCCAATTACGCGCCCTATGCCTTCAAGCTGGAAAGCCTGAATCCGCTGTTCGCGGCGCTTTTCGGCGGAACCATTATCGGCATGGGCATTCTGGCCCTGGCGCGGCATGGCGCGGGCGCCGGCGGCACCGGTGTGCTGGCGCTCTATCTGCAGAAGACCCGGAATATCAATGCCGGCAAGACGCAACTGGCCTGCGACGCCCTGATCATGGCGACGTCGATCCTGATCCTCAATCCACACCAGTTGCTGTTTTCCGTGATTTCCGCCGCCGCCATGAGCGGCGTCATGGTTGGTTTTCACAAACCGGAACGCTATCTCGGACGATGAAAGCCGTTATTTCACGGGTTTGCCCATAACGGCGGCCGTAATCTTATTCTGGTCAATATAGGCGGACATGGCTTCCGTCCCGGCCTGCACTTTCGGATCAGACATCAGATCGGTCATCGCCATCTCGCCGAGTTTGCCGAAGGCTTCACCCACGGCATCCGTGCCTTCTTTTTCCACGGCCGCCTTGAGTTCAGGACCACAATCCTCACTGACCAGACGCGTAAACAAGGCTCCGGCGTTTTTGTTCAGGGTCTCGCGTCGCGCATCGCTGATCGAAGCCATGCTCGACACACTGGAATGCAGGGAAATCACGGCAAATATCCAGTCGGCAAGGATCACATTGTCCGCCGGCGTTGTGGACTTCACCAGACAAGCGGAAAGCGCGTCCTGCGCCGGTCCCGCCTGGGAAGACGTGGCCACGACAAGACTGCCTAGCAGGGCAACAGCGCCCACGGTAAATTTCAATATCGATTTCATTGATTCCCCCTCCATTTCACTAACAGGTTATTCGGCCAGGAAACTCAAGTCAATGAAATCGCACCGGCATGACGGCGTCACTTTACCGCCGCAACTCCGCCGGCAAACTACTTCCTGGCCGCGTCGCTCAGCATCTTCAGGAGCCGCGCCTGGTCCATATAGCCGACCATGCCGACCAGCGCGCCCTGCACGCCGGGATCGCCCGCGATATCCTGCAGGGCGGTCTGCCCCAGGTCACTGAGCGCGGTTTCGATCGCCTTAACGCCATCCGTCCGGATCGCTGCCGTCGTTTCGGCCGGGCAATTTTCGATCAGCAGGCGGGAAAACAGGGCGCCGCCCGCCTTGTTGACCGCCGTCATCTGCGCGTCGGAAAGCGTGGCCAGGTCAGAGACACCTTCGTGCTTCGATATGGCGGCGAAGGCCCAGCGCGTCAGCACCAGCTTGTCCGCCGGCGTCGAGGAGCTCACCAGGCAGGCCGACAGCGCATCAGTCTCCGGGCTGGCCAGCGCTTGCGATGCCACAGGCAGGCTTAAGGACACAGCCAGAGCGAAGCCGAGTGTTTTAATAGAAAAGGTCATGCGGTCCTCTTGATCTGAAGCGTTGGGTTTAGCTTACGATGCCGCTTATAACCGCGCAATTAGACATTTCGCAGGCTTTCCTGTATAGGGTCCGCCAATCCCCGCAATTCGCCTTTTGAAAGCCGCATATCTTGGCCCATACGCTCGACCTGTCCGTCAAATCCGCCGCTGTCCCATCGCTGGTCAACATCACCGGCCTGACGCGCGAAGGCCTGATGCAGGCCCTGGTCGATTCCGGCGTGGTCGAGCCGCGCAAGGCCAAGATGCGCATGCAGCAGGTCTGGCGCTGGATGCACCATTACGGCTTTACCGATTTCGACCTGATGACCGATATCGCCAAGGAACAACGCACCCTTTTCAAGGAAAAATTTACACTTCAGCGTCCGGAGATCATCGAGCGCCAGATCAGCAACGACGGCACGCGCAAGTACCTGATCCGCATGGCGCCCGGTATCGAGGTCGAGAGCGTCTATATTCCCTCGGTCGGCCGTGCCGGCGCGCTGTGCGTGTCCTCTCAGGTCGGCTGCACGCTCAACTGCACCTTCTGCCATACCGGCACGCAAAAGCTGGTACGCAACCTGACCACGGCCGAGATCGTCGCCCAGGTGCAGGTGGCGCGCGATGACCTCGGCGAGTGGCCCTCGCCTAAGGAAGACCGCCAGCTTTCCAATATCGTCTTCATGGGCATGGGCGAGCCGCTCTATAATCTCGACAATGTCGCCAGCGCCATCGACATCATTTCCGATGGCGAAGGCATCGCCATCTCCCGCCGCCGCATCACGGTCTCGACCTCGGGCGTGGTGCCCGAACTGGAAGCGCTCGGCAACCGCACCCAGGCCATGCTGGCCATCTCGCTGCACGCCACCAATGACCCGCTGCGCGACGTGCTCGTGCCGCTCAACAAGAAGTACAATATCGAACAGCTGATGGAAGCGATCCGCAACTATCCCGGCCTCAGCAATGCCCGCCGCGTAACCTTCGAATATGTCATGCTGAAGGGCGTCAACGACACGCCGGCCGAAGCCCGCGCCCTGCTGCGCCTGCTGAAGGGCATCCCGGCCAAGATCAACCTGATCCCGTTCAACCCCTGGCCCGGCACCGACTACCAGTGCTCAAGCTGGAAGGAGATCGAAACCTTCGCTGCCATCCTCAACAAGGCCGGTTACGCCTCGCCGATCCGCACCCCGCGCGGCCGCGATATCCTGGCGGCCTGTGGCCAGTTGAAATCGGAATCCGAGAAAAAGCGCGCCTCGGTGTTCCGCCGTGAGCAACGTGAGGAAGCTGCCTCAAATCAGGACAACCAGCCTGCCGGCGAAAGTCTGCCCTTCGCAGCCCTGGCAGGCGGCATGATCGATTAAGGCCTTGCGCATACTGGATATTTACGCCGTCATATAAAATTTATCCACAGGCGCACCACCAGGCCTTGATCTTGCAGGGAACTTACCCCTAAAGTGCGATGGGCCGTTACATGGGTAACTTCACATGTAACGGACGCGCACAAGACCGCGTGTAGGGGACCAGATGATGCCTGATAATTTTAACCTCAACTTCCTGTCGCCAGACGTGCTGCGACCGGAAATTCAGGCCTTCGCCTCAGGCTTCCCCATTACCCTTCTGCATGCCGGCGTGACGCTTCTGATGCTGCTGATCGGCGCCACCATTTATTCGCTGCTTACCCCCTACAAGGAAATCCACCAGATCCGCGAAGGCAATTCCGCGGCCGCTGTGGCCTTTGGCGGCGTCATCATCGGCCTGGCCATACCGCTGGCAGCCTCGATGGCGGCCTCCACCTCGGTACGCGATATTGTGTTGTGGGGCGGCGCCACCATCGTGCTGCAACTATTCGTTTTCCGCCTGGTCGATTTCCTGCTGGCCGGCCTGCCAAACCGCATCAATGAGGGTGAGGTTTCCGCCGCCGTGCTGCTGGTTTCCGCAAAGCTGGCCGCCGCCCTTGTCCTTGCCGCCGCCGTTGCGGCCTAGGAGGCGATATGAAGCTCGACTGGCTTCTGTATGGCGCACTTCTCACCGCCCTCGTGGTGGTGACCGGCAACTGGCATGAGGTCTCTGACTCACCGCCCGCGCCCCCCCCGCCGGGCATCGGTGAAATGTCGCTGTTCGCTACCTACACGCCCTTCACCGCCAGTTCGATCATCAACCTGCCGGTCGATGACCGCAAGATCATGACCGGCACGGCTTTCTCGATCTCCAAGACCGGTGAGTGGATCGTAGCCGAACAGAGCGTCGGGAAATGCACCCATCCTTTTCTCAATATCGGCGGCAATCTGGCTGTCCCTTTCAGGACGCGGCCCATACCCGGCCATGAGGGCTATCTGATCGCCATGACCGAAGGCGGCGGGCGTCCGCTCATCCTGGCGGATCCGGCCACGGTCAAGCCTGGCCTGCGCGCCTTCATGCCGGGCTATCCGGGCGGCACGGTCGGCGAAGCCACCGGTCGGCTGATCGGCCAGACCATGATGAAACATTCCAAGCGCTTTGAAGGCAATGAGCGGGTCCTGGCCTGGGCCAAGGCCGGCCAGACCTACGAACTCAAAAGCGACCTGAACCAGCTTGTCGGCGGGCCAGCGGTGGATGATGCGTCGCATGTCGTCGGCATTACCCTGAAGGAAAACCCCCGCCGCGGCCGCATCTACACCTCGGTACCGGAAACCGTGATCGCCATCGCCAACCTGGCCGACCGCAAGCCGGACTATGATTCCGAGGCTACGATCACCAAGCGCAATTACGGTATTGTCTCAGATACTTTACGCCGCGAATACCGCGTGGCCCAGGTTGGCTGCATCATTGCGTAATCCTGCCGGATTTGAGCACAATATCTGCTAAAAGCTGGGCATGACCGATATTGCCAATCCGCTCGATCCGGAACATCTTGCCCATCTGGCCGGACGCGATCCGCGCCTGAAACCACTGACCGAACATTTCGCCCATATCCAGCACCGCAAACGGCCCGGCGGCTTCCCCGCCCTGCTTGGACTGATCGTTGAGCAGCAATTGTCGGTCAAGGCAGCGGATACCATATTCGGCCGTGTGCGCAACGGACTTGGCGAGATCACGCCGCAAAGTCTGCTGACGCATGATGAAGATATGTTGCGCAGTTATGGTCTGTCGCGTTCTAAAATTTCCTATGCCCGTGCCCTGGCGGAAGCCTTTCACACCGGCGGATTCGACACAGACGCGCTGCAAGCCCTGAGCATCGAAGACGCCGCCTCACGGCTGGTAGCGCTGAAAGGCATCGGCCGCTGGACCGCCGAGGTTTACCTGATGTTTTCCGAAGGCCGGCTCGATCTCTTTCCGGTTGGTGATGTTGCCCTGCGCGAGGCTGTGGGCTGGCTGGACCGTCTGCCTGAACGTCCGAACGAAGCCTATTGCGCCGAACGTGCGCTCGACTGGACGCCCTATCGTACCATCGCCGCGCACCTGCTGTGGGCGTGGTATGGAGCGGTCAAACGCGGCGAGATGGCCAGGTAAAAACGTCGTGAATTGACGCTATAACAAATCCGGCGCGTAGTCCGTTTATCCAGAAAGCGAAGGAGTTCATCATGAGTGTGCTGAATGACATAATGGGTGCCGCTGGCGCGGGCGGTTTCAATCTCGAAAAACTGACGGGAGAGGTTGGTAATGGCGGTTTGGAAAGTATTGTCGCCAAATTTGAAAAAGGCGGGATGGGCGAAATTGTCCAGTCCTGGATTGGCACCGGTCACAACCTGCCGATCTCTTCGGAACAGATTCAGGCCGTTTTGGGTTCCGAACAGGTGCAGAGCCTGACTCACGCCATGGGCATCGACAGTGCTCAACTGGCGAATACCCTCCCCGACCTGATCGACCACCTGACACCCGGCGGGCAACTGCCTCAGGGCAACCTGACCGATGTCGTGCTTCAGGCAGCGCGTCGAAGCGGTTTTGGCGATGTCCTCGGCGGCCTGTTGAAAACCTAGCCGATCGGTTTGACCTTATTATTGTACGGCGTCACCTCGACATCCGGCTTGAGAGCGTGCTTGTTGGCATCTTTCGGTGCATGAAACTTGTGGCCGCCGTCGGGATGAAAATATTCCTTGTCTTCGCCGGCCTGATTCAACTCATTAGGCGAAAAAACCTTTTTGCCGACATGGGTTTCATCTACGGCGGGGTGCTTATCTTGGGCGTCGGTTATCATGGCGCTTCTCCTTATCTGCAAAGGAACAGGCTACACCCCGCGCAATAGAAACGGCGTTCTTAATTAGTAACTTGCCGATAAAAGAATGGTAAAAACAGGCAACCCTTAGCTGAAGTTCTTCAGCTCCGGCCACAGCTTGACGATATCGACCTTCAAACCCTGGCACCAGGCGATGGTCTTGCCATTTTCATAACTCATGGCGTCAGGCGAATAGGTCTCGCCCAGTATCACGGTTTTCTGGCAGTATGGCTCCAGACGGTCGGGATTGTTCTGCACCACCAGCAGGTTGACCGGGTTCTGGCCACGCTGTCCCCACAGGTAATACTGGTTATGGCCGCTGAGCGCCGGCGGCAAGCCATAGACTTTCCCATAGACATCGAGGGCTGCCGCCTCGCCATAGTTTTCGAGCTTGATGCTGGTACGCGCCCGCTCGGCGGCGGGAATTTTCTGCCAGGCCGCACCGACCTGATCGGTAAAGTCATGCCAGCCAAGCTGATCCGCAAACATCTGCGGCAACAGTGTGCCCTTGAAGCTTTTCTCCTGCTGTTGCGGCTTGAAGGGTGAGTGCTCGATATAGGTCCGCAGATCGGCAACCGACAAAACCGGCAGGGCAAGCGGCGCCACGAAAACCGACAGAGCCACCGCCAGAACGCCCCAGCCGGCCACAACGGACCGCGCCAGAGGCTTTCGGAACCAATGCGCCCACGCAACAGCACCTATGACGAACATCGTTGGATAGGTGGCGGCGATATAGTAATCCTTGCCATGCATCAAAAGTGTCAGGACAAAGCTGGCCAGGAAGGCGATTGCCAGAAAACGCACCGGCTTAAGCGAAGGAATGACAAAAGGCGCGATCACGCCGGCGATCCACACCGGCGCCAGCAGCGGGTTCATCACCAAAACCTGGTTGATGATAAAACTCAGGGGTGGAATGTCCGTATTCTTGCCGCGCGCAGCGGCGGCCAGCTCAAGAAACGGCCAGCCATGCGTTGCCTGCCAGAGGATCGATGGCAGGCCGATGGCAACCGCGATCGCCGTGCCGTACCACAGCATCCGTTCGCGGAAAATCCGCCGTTCCGGCGTCGCCACCAGGCCGATGATCAGTGCAATCGCCCAGACATAGAGGGCATATTTAATCTCGAAATCGATCCCCGCCACGACACCGCACCAGAGAAGCGCCGGCCGATCGCCATCCCGGACCGCCTTCACCAGCAGATAAGCGATCAGACTCCAGGCCAGGGGATCAAAAGTGGTTGTGTTGAGTGTGGCCCCTACCCCCATCAGCATGGGAGCGATGGTGACGCATATACCGGCGCCGACAGCCGCGAATGTGCCGCCGCCCAGCAACCGGGCGAAGCGGACGGCAAGCCAGATCAGGCCGCCCGCGGCCAGGGCCGCCGGCAACCGCAATGTCCAGGCATTGTGACCGAGCGCGTAAAAGCCGGCGGAAAGCAGAGGGATGAGTGGTGGTTGGTCGGCATAACCAAAAGCCGGATGACGCCCGCAGACGATGAAGTACAGCTCATCGCGGAAGACATCATAGCGACCAGCGAAGGCCGCGTGCAGGGCAAAGGCCAGCAGGCCCAGTCCGAGCGCGACATAATCCGTCGTCCATTTGACCTGCTGTTTTGTCATGTGGCGCCCTCCGAAAGCCTGAGCCTATCTTGCTTTTCGCTTCAGGTCATCGCTGACCTGCATCAAGCCTTGAGCCCCTTGGCACCTTCGATCAGGTCGGCCACTACCGATGGATCGGCAAGGGTCGTGATATCGCCCAGTTGATCCGGCTGGCCCTCGGCGATCTTGCGCAGGATGCGGCGCATGATCTTGCCCGAACGCGTCTTCGGCAAGCCCGGCGCCCACTGGATAACGTCCGGCGAGGCCAGCGGCCCGATATCGCCGCGCACATGGTCGCGCAATTCCTTTTTCAACGCATCGCTCGCCGCCACGCCGGCCTTCAAAGTAACATAACACCATATACCCTGCCCCTTGATATCGTGCGGGAAGCCGACCACCGCGGCCTCGGCCACAGAATGATGCGCCACCAGGGCGCTTTCGATCTCGGCGGTGCCCAGACGATGGCCGGAGACGTTCAGCACGTCATCGACGCGGCCGGTGATCCAGTAATAGCCGTCCTCATCGCGCCGGCAGCCGTCTCCGGTGAAATACTTGCCGGGATAGGTCGAGAAATAGGTGTCGAGAAAGCGTTGGTGGTCGCCATAGACGCTGCGCATCTGGCCCGGCCAGCTATCGGCGATACACAGATTGCCTTCAGTGGCGCCTTCCAGCACCTGGCCCTCGGTATCGACCAGCACCGGTACGACACCCGGCAGCGCCTTGGTAGCCGAACCCGGTTTCAGCGGCGTGGCGCCCGGCACCGGCGTGATCAGGTGCCCGCCGGTTTCTGTCTGCCACCAGGTATCGACGATCGGGCAATTGCCGTTGCCAACCACACGATGATACCACAGCCAGGCTTCCGGATTGATCGGCTCACCGACCGTGCCGAGCACACGTAAGCTTGCGCGCGAAGTGCTTGTCACCGGCTCGTCGCCAAAGCGCATCAGGGCGCGGATGGCGGTTGGGGCCGTATAGAAGATATTGACCTTGTGCTTGTCGACCACATTCCAGAAGCGCGAATTATCCGGATAGTTGGGCACGCCCTCGAACATCAGCGAGGTGGCGCCATTGGCCAGCGGGCCGTAAACGACATAGGAATGGCCCGTCACCCAGCCGATATCGGCGGTGCACCAGTAGATGTCGCCATCCTGATAGTCGAAAGCCGTCTTGTGGGTATAGGCCGCCCAGGCGAGATAGCCGCCGGTGGTATGCAGCACGCCCTTCGGCTTGCCGGTCGAGCCCGAAGTATAGAGGATGAACAGCGGATCTTCGGCGTTCATCGGCTCCGGCGCGCAGTCTTCCGAAATGCCTTCCAGCGCTTCCGGCACGCTGACGTCACGACCGCCGTGCTTAAGATAATGCGCTTTCGTATGCTCAACGACCAGCACGGTCTGGACATTCGGGCATTGCAGCAGGGCGAGATCGACATTGGCCTTGAGCGGAATGACCTTGCCGCCGCGCAGACCTTCATTGGCGGTGACGACCACATCCGAGCGGCAATCCTGAATCCGGCTGGCGATGCTGTCCGGCGAGAAGCCGCCGAAGACGATATTATGCACGGCGCCGATGCGCGTACAGGCCAGCATGAAATAGGCCGCTTCCGGCACCATCGGCAGGTACAGCGTAACGCGATCGCCTTTTTTCACGCCGTACTTTTTCAACAGGTTGGCGCGCCTGTTCACTTCCTTCGCCAGTTGATTATAGGTGACGTTATACGAGACTGACGGATCGTCGCCTTCGAAAATCAGCGCCACCTGTTCGCCACGCGTCGCCAGATGACGGTCGATGCAGTTTACCGAGACATTGAGCACGCCATCATAAAACCAGCGGATGCGGAAGTCCTCGCGGTTGAACGACACGTCCTTGACCTGGCTGTAGGGCTGCATCCAGTGCAGCGCGTCGCCGAGCGTGCGCCAGTGCGCGTCCGGGTCGGTGTCGAACAGCTTGTGCTGCGCCGCCAGGCCATCGGCTGTCAGGGTCTTCGGGCGGATGAAATCAGCGGGAACGCGGAAAAAGGTATCGGACATCTGGTATTTCCTGGGTCGTCTGCGGGCATTTTTTGGTTGGCATGACCTTACGGCGCACGGATTCCAGAGTCCATAAGACCAATGCGAAAAAACCGGTCGCGGAGTTGCCTGATAGCGGCTCCGGCGCATATGGTGATTACAAATGAGACGACGGAGTTTCCCATGCTGCTGCATATGTCCACCTGGAAAGAGATCGACGAACGCCTGAAATCATCGCGCACGGTCATCATCCCGATCGGCTCCAACGAGCAACACGGCCCGATGGGGCTGCTCGGCACCGACTGGCTGTGCCCGGAAATCATCGCCCATTCTGCGGAAAGGAACGGCGACTTGCTGATCGCGCCGACCTTCAATATCGGCATGGCACAGCATCACCTTGGTTTTGCCGGCACCATTTCCCTGCGCCCGACCACCTTTATGTCGGCCATCGAGGACTGGGTGGATTCGCTTTCCCGTCATGGCTTTGACCGCATCTATTTCCTCAATGGCCATGGCGGCAATGTCGCCACCATCGAGGCCACTTTTTCGCAGATCTATGCGCACTATTCCTATTCCGGTCAGCCTTGCCCGTTCATTCTGAAACTACGCAACTGGTGGGACCTGCCGGGCATTTCGCGCCTGTGCGCCCGGTTATACCCGAACGGCCACGGCAGCCACGCCACGCCGTCGGAAATCGCTGTCACTTTCGCTGCCTATCCGGATTTCGTGAAATCGGCAGCGATGGAACCGCAGACCGCCCCCAATGGTCCGATCCGCGACGCACTCGATTACCGCGCCCGCTTCCCCGATGGTCGCATCGGTTCGGATTCGTCACTGGCAACAATCGAACAGGGCCAGCAGATCATCGACACGGCGGTCAAGGGGTTGCTTGATGATGTAGTGAAGTTCGAGACGGAGTAAATTCATGGAAAGAATGGTGCGCTTAGGTGACTCGAATTCAAAAAATAACCTATTGAATTCAAAATTCATTGGCGGAAGCAAAAATTAAGAGGCCCCCAAAATGGCCCCCTGAACTGATGTGTTGTCTCTGTTACAGTCCTCAAAAAACGGAGGTGACCAAGATGAGAAGGCCACAACCCTATTTTCCCTGCAACCTTTTAATCCGTGTTGCTAACTCTTTTGGTGGCAGGAAAACAACCGGATCATCCTGTACACTATGAGAGCCGCAAATAGGTCACCCGCACCGGTAAATGTACCGGTTGCCGTTAAGCTGAATGTCGCCATATTCAACGCTGAGGTCGCGGGCGACGGCGTCATAATCAATGTAATTTCGCAGCGGCTCCGGTATCTCGCCATAAAGCCCTTCTTCGACAAACTTGGCGGCCCCATCGGCAACGCCCCTTAGCACTACCGCGATCATCAATTGTTCTCTAAGTCAAAAAATCATGTGAAATGATGATCTTACTGTCTATAACACTCCAATTAAGTGCAAAATGGATTGCGTCAGCTTTCCAAAAGTCCACAAATGGTTGTGCTGCTTCGTTTTAATTCTCTGGGGTGATCAGGTGTCGACTATCAAAGGGCAGGTGCGAGGAAGTGACCTATTTGTCGTCGACAATAGTGATGATGAATGGACCGTCCTGAAGTATCTGTCCGGTTGGTGTCGCCTATCTAGAAGCATTGACGTGGCGACAGCGTATTTCGAAATCGGCTCATTGCTGGCTTTGAACAACGAATGGCAGTCGGTCGATACAATTAGAGTTCTGATGGGGGATGAAGTCAGCCGCAGAACGAAAACCGCATTCCAAGAAGCGATGCGAGAAAAATCACAACGCCTGGACCAAAGTCTTGAATCTGAAAAAATCAAAGACGATTTCCTGAACGGTGTGCCGGCGATTGCTGAGGCCATTAGGAGCGGAAAAATCCAATTTCGCGTCTATCGCAAGACGAAATTCCACGCCAAGGCTTACATTACGCGCGGTCGCGAGGAAGTAATTGGTTCCTTTGCCCTGGTCGGCTCGTCAAACTTCACGCGTCCTGGCCTTTCTTCCAATGTTGAACTGAATGTTCAAATCGCAGGTTCGCCCGTCGGGATTTTGCAAGATTGGTATGAAGAACATTGGGCCGATGCAGAAGACATCACGCCGGAGATACTCCGAATAATAGAGCGCCATATTGAAGAATTTAGCCCGTTTGACATTTACGCACGCTCTCTGACGGAATTATTTCGTCACAATTCGCCTCCGGTTGATATTTGGGACGAACATAATTCTAAAATCTATCCGTTGCTGGATCGCTACCAGCGAGATGGCTACCGGATGATGATGGAACGTGCCGAGAAATACGGTGGGGCGTTCCTTTGTGACGGCGTTGGTCTGGGCAAGACATTCGTCGGCCTTATGTTGCTGGACCGCCTGATTTCACATGATCGGAAAAACGTCTTGCTGTTGGTTCCGAAGTCGGCGCGCGAGTCCGTTTGGATGTCCAACATCCGCAAATACCTTCCTGATCTCGCGGAGAGGGCGTCTTCTCGGGTTTGCATATATTGAACCATACGGACCTCACCTCGACCACCAAGGCGCGCGAAGTTAGTCAACTCGTTGCCCGTGCCGACGCCATTGTCATCGACGAGGCACACAATTTCAGAAACCCTGGATTGGCCGGGATGGGGGCCAAGCGTAAATCCCGGTATCGCGTCCTTCAGGAATTGGCGACTGGCAAGGCCACATATCTCTTAACCGCGACGCCTGTGAACAACAGCCTGCTCGACCTGATGCACCTAATCGAGATTTTCTCGGGCGACGGTACCAAGTTAAGGCAGGCCCCACTGGGCGTTCACTCCCTAAAGGGACACTTTCGTGCCCTTGAAAAAGAAATTCGTAAGGCGAGCGGCGAACCGACGAGTGACGCGGATTCCGTAGACGAAGACGTGTCGTCGGGCATGGCACGTGAAATATATGCCACCGACATAATTGTCGAGGCACTGGTCGTTCAGCGCAGTCGTGCTTTCGTCAAGGAGAGCCAAATCAACGAAGCCAAAGGGGCTGCCGTTTTTCCAGAACGACAGCCACCTTCGGTAGCCAATTACGAATTTGGTCGCTTGCAAAAAGAACTTCTGGCGGAAGTGGACCGCTCATTCAGCAAGCACAAGCCGCTTTTCACCTTGGCGATCTACAATCCGGATGACTACCGTAGGGCTGGCGCTGCCGGCGTCGACGAGATGATCGCAGGTCGGCAAAAGCAAGTGGTCATCCTGATCCGCACGGGCTTTCTAAAGCGCCTGGAAAGTTCCACGGTCGCATTCGATCATAGTTGCCAAAACCTGTTCTTGAAACTTCTAACCTTCGTTGAAAAACACACATTGTCGGATGCGGAAAAGCATCGTCTTGACCGATGGAAAGCGCAGCATGAGGCCGTCATCGCCTATGTACGCGACAAGCAAGCAACCTGGCGCGATGAGGATGATGAAGTTGGCGACGATCTGGTCACTCCGGAAATGCTTGAATCGGTAGAGGAGTTGGACGCGAAGGTCTATAAAGTCGACGAGATATTGAACGAGACGTATCTCGACCTTGATCAACTCACCGCCCTGCTGAAAATCCTAAAGCAATTCACGCCTGGTCAGGATGGAAAATTGGCCGCCCTGCTAGACTTGGTAAAAAAAGACCCGGTTCTGAAAGAGCATAAGGTCCTGATTTTTTCGGAATTCATGATCACGGCGCGCTATCTGAAAGAGCAATTAGCCGCTGCGGGCTTTAAAAATGTCGAGCAGGTCGATTCCAAAACTGCCCTGGGACGTGGCGAAGTCATTAAACGCTTCGCTCCTTATTATAACGGTTCGTCAAGCGCTGAGCTTGCGCAAGACGGGCACCCGGAGACCCGTATTTTGGTTTCTACGGACGTCCTGTCTGAAGGCTTGAACCTCCAGGATGCGACGCGCCTTATCAATTATGATCTACACTGGAACCCGGTCAGGCTCATGCAGCGCATCGGTCGTATCGATAGACGGCTGAACCCGCAGATCGAGGCCAAAATCATCGCTGACCATCCTGAAGTCGCCCATTTGCGTGGAACGGCGGCATTCTGGAATTTCTTGCCTACGAGTGAGCTTGACCGTTTGCTGAACCTCTACAATCGTGTCGCACACAAGACTTTGAAGATTTCAAAGACCTTTGGCATCGAAGGCCGCAAGCTTCTGAAAGATACTGACGACTACGATGACCTCAAGAACCTAGTCAGCCTTGACGGCGACAAAAGCCTGGAAGAGCGTCTGCAACTTGAACTCGAGCAGTTGCGACATGAAAATCCGGGGTTGGATGAACGGATCAAAAACCTGCCTAATCGCATTTTCTCTGGCAGGACCGCTCCGGACAAAGCTCCAAAAGGCGTCTTTTTCTGCCTCGCCTTGCCGGGCATCAAGCCCAATGTAAAAATTGAAGCTGGTCATGACGCATGGGACGAAGCTAGTGGAAAGCCTTCATGGCTCTACTACGATCTAGCAACCAATAAGATAGTTGAAGGACTGAAGGACATTTCAGATGCCATCAGAAGCGCGCCGGACACGCCCCGCCATATAGCGACGCCAAGGGATCAACTGCGCGCTGCCCGCGACGCGGTTTTGCGTCATGTCGCTAACGGTTACCTAAAGCAGATGCAAGCGCCTCCGGGTGTTGAGCCGGTCATCAAGGCTTGGATGGAGATTAACTGATGACGCCCGGCGACCTTCAATCCATTACTGACTTCCAGAGCCTGGTCGCCTATTTGCGGGACGAACTGGATTGGGAAATCCCCGAGGATTTATCCTACAGCCAACTGACCTACAATTACACGGCAGATGAGCTAGGCCTCAAGCTCGATGCCTTGGTCGAAATCACGCAGTTGCGGCCCATCCTGGGGCAGAAAGACCCGTGGGGCGTCTTCTTCGTAGACTTCGACAAGGCCGAGCTTCCCGTGACCTTGCTCAGGCGTATTCTGTCGGGCCTGAGCCGAAGAAATCGGGCTTCGGCCAATCCCGGCGATAGAGCCTTATTTGCCAAGAACGACCTGCTGTTCATATCGGCCTTTGGCAAAGCTGAAGATCGTCGCTTGGCATTGGCGCATTTTCATGAAGAGCCCGATACCAAGAGCCTGCCAACCCTTCGTGTTCTAAGTTGGGACAGGCAGGATACGACGAGGCATATGAAGACGGTGTCAGAACGTTTGGACCGCCTGCGCTGGCCCGAAGGACACGAGTTACCTCAGGCTTGGAGGTCTCGCTGGGCGGGTGCGTTTATAGACCGGCCGCGCGAAGCTATTCGCACCGCGAAGGAGATGGCTGAAGCCCCTGGCAACGGCTGGCGCACGTGTTATCAAGCCAGCTTCGCCACTTAGACTTCTGACCGCTGCATCCGAGCGGGCCGACGCCGACTACGCTGGCTTTTTTTCCCTTAAGGACGTGCTCCCGGCTTCTAGCGTCGGCATAGTAACAGCGAGGGACGACCTAACGATTGGTTTCAACGAGGCGGAAGTCCTGACGCGGGCCGAACGGTTCCGCGACATGGCTCCTGAAGACGCTCGCCGGGAATTCAATCTCGGCAAGGACGCGCGTGATTGGAAGGTTCAACTGGCGCAGGCCGATCTCCGGGCTCAGTCCGGATTGGCGAACAGGTTGAGACGAATATCCTATCGCCCTCTTGATCGTCGCGCGACAGTCTATACGGGCCGAACACGTGGTTTCATCTGTATGCCACGCGCTGAAATCATGAGTCATCTAGGCGAGGCGTCTCTTTCGCTGGCGTCAGTACGTCAGCTTGGCGGTGACGATTGGCGCCATGTGCTCGTGAGTCGAGGCCTTCAGGACGACAACTACATCTCAAACGTCACAAGAGAGCGAGGCTACGCATTCCCACTATGGCTTTCCCATTCGGGCGAGTCTGCCCAGCCAAACCTGTCCACCGCATTTACTAACCGCCTCGCCAATACGTAACGTCCCCCACCAGACAAGAACCTCGCTTCTTCAAAACCGGCTAAAGCCTGACGCGAAAGGGGAACTGCATGTTCAAGTCTGGTTTTCATTTTCGCGGCCGGTATGCGCCACACATTGGAAGCCAGCTCGATTTCTGCCCATTCGGCTCGGCGGAGTTCTCCAGGCTGGACGAATAGAAGCGCCGATAGTTGCAATGCGATGCGCGTCGCCGGATGTCCTTCGTACCCATCAATTGCTCGTAGCATCTCCCCTGCCTTATTTGGCTCAAGAATTGCCGCGTGGTGCTTTTGCTTGCGTTTGGCCAAGGCGCCACGCAAATCGCGCGTCGGATCGGAAGCCGCAAGTTGATTCGCGACCGCATAACGAAAGACCTGGCCAATAAACTGCAACGTTCTGTGCGCCTTCTCATCGTTCCTTGATGCCTCGAAGGGCCGAACTGCGTCCAAAACTTCGTAAGGTTCGATTTCTGCAATAGGGCGATGTCCGATGGATTTCTCTACGAGGCGAATGAACCACTCGCGCTTTTGAACGGTCGCCTCAGCCAAGCCATCTCGGTGATTTTTCGCCACGTACGCCTTGGCAACCACACTAAATGTATTCGCAGCCGACACCATCGCTGTGCGCTTATCGCGTTGTTTCTGTTCCGCTGGGTCAATTCCGTTTGCCAGCAGTTTACGGGCCTCGTCTCGCCGCTCCCGCGCCTCTTTCAGGCTAACGTCTGGATATGTGCCTAGCCCGAGTTTCTTCTCAATGCGTTTGGGACTGCCATCCTCATCATGACCGTCGATGCGGTATTTGAACCTCCATAACATGCCACCTGAAGGCTGAACCAATAGGAACAACCCTTTCTCATCGGCCATTTTATAAGGCTTGAGAGCAGGCTTGGCATTGCGCAGTTGAGTAACGACAAGAGACATTTGGGGGCCACGCTTTTTAGCTGTTTCTAAGTGGCCACCACCATGGCCCCCAAAATCACACGAATGTGGGCGAACGGGAGCGGACGTCAGTGGCCATCTGACGCCTAAAGTAGCAGATTTTATTGAATTTTTCAACCTTGAGCGAACTCTGGCGAACAAGGTAATGGTGCCGCTTAGGTGACTCGAACACCTGACCCCATCATTACGAATGATGTGCTCTACCGGCTGAGCTAAAGCGGCCCGGAAACAACCTCGCGGCGCATGGCGCGCGAGCAGGCGCGTTCATTACACATCTCAGCACCGCTTGCCAAGGCCTATTCGCTATTTCTTCGTCCGTGACGGCGAACGGCGCGGACGAGCCGCCTTGACCGGCGGCACATCAATCACATCCAGATCCTGACCGGTAATCGCCGTATCGTAATCGCCCGGATCGTCCGGCTGCGGAATCGGATTGATCCTGCCAGTCGCACTCTTCCGGATCGCCTTTATGAATGGCATGGACGGCACGTAACGCGATAGTTCCGGCACTTCCGGCAGGCCCTTTTCGCCGCGTTCATAGCGAGGATGGGCCAGGGTGGCGTTACGCGCAAAGGTGAGGATCAGGTCGCTCCAGTCTGAAGCGCTATAGGCGAAGACGGCGCCTTGCGCATCGATGTCCGACCATTCCGGCTCGCCTTTGGCCGTGGCGGCCTGCGCCACCCAGGTGCGGGCGGTATCAAGATCGCCCAGCGCCTGCGCGCCGCGCGACATCAGGCCGCTGACCCGCTTGGTCAGCTTGTCCTCGGCCGCATCATCGCCCAGGGCCGTCATGGCGGCGGTGATATCGGGTTTCGATCCGGTCAGCAGAGCGCGTTCCAGTTGCAGCATCCGGCTTTCACGGTGCATCTTGTTACGGTCGATCAATCCCTGCAGACGGCGGGCGCGCTCCTTCGGCGTTTCGCTGGAAACGAGATCGCGGTAGGTGAGCCAGATGGCCGGGTGCGGCTGGGCGCCCCAGGCGGCTTCCAGAACGTCCTCGGCACGGCCCAGTTTGTTCGCCTTGGCCAGCAGACGCGCGGCGATGATGGCGGCGGGCGTGAAGGCCGGTTGCAGCTTGGCGGCGCGCTGGGCGTAATCGAGCGCCTGGTCACGCATCTGGGCCTCGCCGGAGATTTCCAGCCGCGCGGCCGAAGCCGCCATCAGCGCCGCCTTGGCACGTTCGGAGAAAATCGGTGAAATCAGCTTGCGATTCAGGGCGCCATCAATCAGATCGAGCGCCTCGGCCCATTCGCCGGCTTCGAGGCGGCCCTCGAACAGGGTCTCGAAAGCCCACATGGCCGGTTTGGGCTGATTGTAAGCCTCACCTGCCAGCCGGGAGGCCTCCGCCTTTTCGCCCTGGCTTTTGGCCAGTTGCATCAGGCCTTTCAGACCGGCCAGTTTCAGTTCGGGTACGTTCAGCATGGCCGAATAGGCGGTCTTTGTTGCCACGTCGTCGCCGGACTGTTCGGCGGCCATGGCGGTGAGAATCCGGACCAGCGCGATATTGTCGCAGACATCGAGCGCCTTGGCGGCCTGGCGGCGGGCATCGATGCCATCGCCACTCGCGACCGCCAGAAAACCGCGTGTCAGGGTTTCGTCACCCTGCTTGCGGCGGGCGCGGGCGCGGGCGCGTTCGGCGCGCTGCGGCGAACGTGACAGCCACAGGGCGATGTTCCAGAAGGTGACGGCACAGAAGGCCATGGCGCCGACAATAATTACCGCCGCCGAGGCCGAGGTATCGACGCGATAACCAAGCCAGACCAGCGATGCCTGCCCTGCGTCACTGATGCCGGCGATGGTGAGGGCAACCAGGGCGGTAATGCCCAGCAGGATAAGGACCGTCCGGATCAAAGCACGCCCCCGTTATTGAGCGGCACCGATGTAGCGCTGGTCATCTGGCTCAGGCGGTTAAGTGCGGTTTCGGAAATGCGGCGCGTGGTGTCATCGACCAGCACACGGGCGCGTGCCTGCTCCAGCCATGGCGACAAGGCCCTTTGCGCCGAGGGTGACAGCGTGTCTAGATAAGCGACGGCGCCCTTGAGATCACCGCTATTGAGGCGGATTTCGGCGCGTTCGATGATGGCTTCCGCGCCTTGCCCGCCGGGATTGCCGATGCGCCGCACGGAAATAAAACCGCCGACGGCGTGGCGAATCCTGTCCAGAATCCCTGTCTTGCCGTCATCTGCCTTGGCGGCGATATTGGCGCGGGCGGCGATGGAGGGAAAGGTGACGGCCAGAGCGACTTCGCTGGGCACGCCCTTTTCGGCATAGGGGCGCAGGGTGGCGACGACCGCCGGATCATTCAGCGCCGGTTCGACCACGGCCAGTTCCGACAGGAAGGGTTGCTGGTTTTTCGCCGCCAGTTGCAGGCTGCGTGCGGCATAGGCGGCGGAAGTCGCCTTCACCAGTTCACGCTGGGCGGCCTCGACACGATCGAGCCGCGCGGACAGTTGCGCCAGGGCCGTCGGATCGGGGGCATAATAGGGTTGCGCGGGCGAGACGACGGTGCCTTCGGCCGGATGAAGCTGGTTTTGCAGTGCGAGTAACTGGCTTTGCAATTGCACGATCTGTGCGTCCTTGTCCGTTACCGCTGGCGCGCTGACAGCCGGCACAGGCGCGGCAGCGACGGCAGCCGGCTTTTTCTGATGTGTCAGGCCCCAGAAAACCGCGAAAAGCGCGATCAGGACGAACACCGACGGCAGGATAAAAAAAGCCATCAGCCGGGCGATATTGGTGGTTTTCGGATCAGCCCAATCCTGAGCATCGGTATTGACGTCACTGGTATTCAGGGGGTCGCTCATCTCATCCGTCCGTCTCTAATAATCTCAGCATGGCAGCTTCATCCGGGGTGACGGCGATGCGCCGGTCCAGTCCCGTTTCGATCGTGGCCCTGATCTCCGGCGCCACACTTTTGCGCAAACCTGTCTCCACGCCCTGCCATGCCGCCTCAGAAATACAGATAAAGCGGAGATTGGGGAAGCAAAGTTTATCGTGATACGCGATCAAGGCCTCAGCTATGGCGCGGCCGGCCTTGGGTGATTGCACCAGGATATGGCTGATGCGCATCAGATCGTCCGGTTTCAAACGCGGCACGAGACCTTGCGTTTCATAAACCGCGGCCTCACTGACCTGAAACCCATCGGCGCGCAGGGCCTTGCCGAGCGCCGCCGCCGGTTCAGCCGGCGCGGCATAGAAGAGACGGCTGTGCCGGTCGGCAGTCCGGCGAATCAGCTCGATCAGCGCCTTGCCATCGGCGCCCGCGCTGATCACCTGCTGGAAGCCTTTTTCGCGCGCCGCCACGGCGGTTGAATCGCCAACGCACCACACGGTCAGCGCCCGGCGGCTGCACAGGGCGCTGAAAGCGTTCAGACCATTGCGACTGGTAAAGATTACGGCGTCGAAACTGTGCGGATCGATGATCGGCTTCAGCGTCTGTATCTTCAGCACGGGCGCTACGACGGTCTGGTAACCCAGGGCCTCGATCGCACGAGCGGTACGCCGGGCGCCTTCGGTGATGCGCGTAACCCAGACAAGAGGCGCGCGATCCGTCATCCTAGCCACCGATCTGAATAAGATCAGGCCCGGCCTCGACCTTGATCTCTATACCCAGTCGCAGGCCGAGATTGCGGGCACTCAGAGTATTCGGCCCGGCCAGGGTCTCACGCCTCTGCCAGCGGATCCTGCCGTCGGCGCTAAGGGCCTCAACGAACAGGGACAGGATGTTGCCATTGAACTTCGCATAGGCGCCCACGGCCGTGCGGCACGAGGCTTCCAGCGCTTCGAGTGCGCCACGTTCGGCCTGGACGGCGAGGAAGGTTGGCTCATGATGCAGTTTACGCATCCACCCGGCGCCGAGATCGGCTGTGCGGCACTGCACGGCCAGCGCGCCCTGACCGGGCGCCGAGGCATGGATATCCGCGTCGATATAGGAACGGATATGGGCGCTCAGCCCCATGCGGTTGAGACCGGCCGCCGCCAGCAGCATGGCGTCGCACTCACCAGCCTGAAGCTTGGCCAGACGCGTATCGACATTGCCGCGGATCATGACGATGTCGAGATCAGGTCGCACACTGAGCATCTGAGCCTGACGCCGCAGGCTGGCCGTGCCGAGTTTGGCGCCAGCGGGCATATCCTCGACGCACTCATATTTCAGGCTGATAAAAGCGTCGCGCGGGTCTTCACGCACGGGGATGGCGCACAGGCTGAGGCCTGGAATCTCGGCGGCGGGCATGTCCTTCAGCGAATGGACGGCCACATCGATATCGCCACGCAGGAGGGCATCCTCGATTTCCTTGGTAAAAAGCTGCTTGCCGCCGGCCTCGATCAGGCGGCGATCCTGGATACGGTCGCCTTGGGTGGTGATGATCGTCAGCGGCGCGATTTCGTCAGCCTGTGCCGGGTCAAAACCCATGGCGGCCACGATCTGTCTTTGCACCCAGCCACATTGGGTCAGGGCCAGTTTCGATCCGCGGGTGCCAATTTTCAGCTTGCTCATTCGCCTTCACTACCACTTTGTCGCACCGGATCAATGCAAAAGACTTGACGTGCGACTATATGGCAGGGTGTAGGAAGCATCATGAGCCTTACTGTCCTGGGAATTGAATCGAGTTGCGACGAAACCGCCGTGGCGGTGGTGCGCCGTGACGACACAGGCACACACGTGCTGTCGTCGGTTATCCATAGTCAGGTGATGCAGCACAAGGCCTATGGCGGCGTAGTGCCGGAAATCGCCGCGCGCAGCCACGTCGAAACCATCGATGATCTCGCCCGGCAGGCCCTGCAAGAGGCCGGCGAACCGGACCTCGATCTGGTCGCCGCCACCTCCGGTCCCGGCCTGATCGGCGGGGTGATGGTGGGACTTTCCTTCGCCAAGGGATTTGCACTGGCGCGCGATTTGCCGCTGATCGGCATCAACCATCTCGAAGGTCATGCGCTTTCCGCCCGTCTGACCGAGGACGTGCAATTCCCGTTTCTGCTGCTGCTGATCTCTGGCGGCCATTGCCAGCTTTTGAGTGTGAAAGGCGTCGGCGATTACGAACGCCTCGGCACCACGATCGACGATGCGGCGGGCGAAGCTTTTGACAAGATCGCCAAAGTGCTGGGCCTGGGTTATCCCGGCGGCCCGGCGCTGGAGGCCTGCGCCAAAACCGGTGACGCCAGCCGCTTCACCCTGCCGCGTGCGCTTCTGGGCCGCAAGGATTGTGACTTTTCCTTTTCCGGCCTCAAGACCGCCGCCGCCCTGATCGCCCACGCCGAGGTCAAGACCCAACAGGATCGCGCCGACCTCTGCGCCGGGGTGCAGGCGGCGATCGCGCGGCAATTGGTCGAGCGCTCAGACCGCGCCATGAAAATCTTTAAAGACCAAAACGATGTGGCTAATCCAGCCTTTGTGGTGGCCGGTGGCGTGGCGGCCAATCAGGCCCTGCGGACGGCCCTAACCGCCACGGCGGAAAAAAACAGCTTCGTGTTGAAAGCCCCGCCGCTGAAATACTGCACCGATAATGCCGCCATGATCGCGCTGGCGGGGCTTGAACATTATCAAAAGCTGGGCAAGGGTGCGCTCCCGGATGCCAAATCGGGCATGAGCACCATCGCGCGGCCGCGTTGGCCGCTTGACGAGGTCAGCGCCGCCAATGCGCCGATCCATAAATACTCTGGCCGCAAGGGAGCGAAAGCGTGACAGTTCAAACCTTCAGCAAGGTCGGTGTCATTGGTGCCGGTGCCTGGGGCACCGCTCTGGCGCAGGTCTCAACGCTTGGCGGTAATAAGGTCATCCTCCATGCCCGCGAGGCCGAAGTGGTCGCCTCAATCAATGGCCAGCGCGAAAACGGCCTGTATCTTGGGGGTGTAAAGCTTTCGACCGATATCACCGCCACCAGCGATTTCGCCGATCTCGCCGCCTGCGACCTGATTCTGGCCGTGCCGCCGGCGCAGTTCATGCGCGCCACCCTTACCGCTTTCAAGCCCTATGTGCGAGAAGGCCTGCCGGTGGTCCTGTGCGCCAAGGGGGTCGAGCGCGACACCGATGCCCTGATGACCGAGGTGCTGGAAGACGTCCTGCCTGAAGCCAGTGCCGGGGTGCTGGCGGGGCCGAATTTCGCCAAAGAGGTGGCCATGGGCCTGCCCTCGGCTGTCACCATCGCCTGCGAGGACGAAGCCTTGGGCGCGCGCATCGCCGCCACACTCGCCGGACCCAGCTTCCGCCCTTACCAGTCGACCGACCTGATCGGCGCCGAAGCCGGAGGCGCCATCAAGAACGTCATCGCCATTGCCTGCGGCATTGCCGAGGGTAAAGGCCTGGGCCGCAATGCCCATGCCGCATTGATCACCCGCGGTTTCGCCGAAATGTCACGCATGGCGATGGCCCTGGGTGCGCGTTTCGAGACCATGTCCGGCCTGTGCGGGCTAGGCGATCTGGTGCTGACCTGCTCTTCACCGCAATCGCGCAATATGAGCGTCGGCCTGGCGCTCGGTCAGGGCCAGACCCTCGCACAATTCCTTGAAGGCAAGGTGTCGGTGGCCGAAGGTGTTCAGTCGGCGCCCGCCGTGGTCGATCTTGGCCGCAAGCACAAGGTCGAACTGCCGATCTGCGAGGCCGTCAATGCGGTGCTCACCGGCGAGATGGACGTCTCCCGTGCCATAGAAGCCCTGTTGTCACGGCCATTAAAAAGCGAACGCGCCTAATCGTATACGATCACAAAGTGTTGCAGCGCAATATTTATTGATGACAGCGCTGTCATTATGGTGCAGCCTCGGTTTGCCACGGATCGACTCCAAGCCGTGGCGATCCATAACCGCAACCCCAACTTTGTGAGTGTGTCCCATGATGAAATCCATTACCGCTCTTGCCGGCATCACCTTGCTGGTCTCATCCGTTTCAGCTGTCCCCGCTTTCGCGGATGGCAGCCTCTCCAACCCATCGACACAAAGCTGCACCACAGCCCAGGAAGAAGCCATCGGCAAACAGATAGCCGATGCGGCCGCCGACAAGGTGCGCAGCAAGACGCCTGCGCAGAGCAAGCGCCTGATCAAGGTTGAATCCTGCAAGGTCAATAGCGGCGTGATCAGCACCTATTTCACTTATAATTACATCTCCAACAACGTCGCTTACGCCGTAGACGGCAAGGCAAAGATCGATGCGACAGGCACATTGGAACTTGCACAGGTCGCCCAGCCGTGGATCGTCTATGCTTCAATCGACACCAATTACGTCGAGCAGAACTGATATAAAACGATACGGCGCCGGCAACTGATGTTACCGGCGCCGTATCACATTCGGTCATAGATTAAAGCGATGACTTGCTGGCCACATCGGCATGCGCACCGACGCGGTCGGTCCGGCGGCGTGACGGGCGGCTGCCCTGCATCGACCGGCGCATCGACTGCATGACCAGCGGCGCCATGACCAAGGCCACGCCGAGGCCATCGGCTAGCCAGTCCGGCAGATTGCCATCACGCCCAACCATGGCCTGAACCACCTCGATCAGGCCGCCGATGGCCAGGCAAATCAGGGCTACATCCCACTTGCGGATTTTCGGCAGGGCCAGCAGGCTCAACCCCGTAAGGGCATAGAAGGCCAGCACATGCGCTTCCTTGTCAGTGAAGCCGACCTTCTGTTCCAGCCCGCCGAACGGCCCAAAGACAAGGATGGCGATGGTCAGCGTCAGCACCGCCAGGCAGGTACGGACAAGCAGGGTCATTTTGGCGGCGCGGGACATCTTGGGCAACAAAGGGAAACTCCATCGGCTGATGCCGGGAATCTATCAGAGGGATGCGAAAACGCGGTGAACAGACGTGGTTAAAACTTTTATTTCTGCTTGCAGGATTGTTCCCGACGGGTAGTCTCATTTAAGCGCTCAAAGGCCGCGCAGGCTCGCCGCATCGGCGGCGGCGTGCGGTCGCACGCTGTGCTGCGATGACACCAGTTAATGCAGCCTGATAAATGAAACATATTGGGAGAGCTCCATGTTCGCGCGCCTGCTTCTGACCGGTTCCGCCGCCCTGTTCCTTATCGGCGCCGCGCCTATTACCCAGCAGGGCGGCGCCAGTCAGGCTTCACCGCAGGAAGTGCTCGATGCCGCGCCGGCCAGCGCCTGGATGGCAGTGCCTGCCGAAGACGTGGTGGTGATGACGCTCGCCGACGGCAGCCAGGTCGAATATCAGCTGGCGCCCGATTTCGCGCCCGTCCACGTTGCCAATATCCGCCAGTTGGTGCGCTCCGGCTATTTCGATGGCGCTTCGATCCTGCGCGTTCAGGACGCCTATGTCGTCCAGTGGGGCCGCCCGGACGAGGACAAGACCGAAGCGAAAGGTATCAACCCAACGCCGCCGGCAGAATATGAAGGCGGTGAAAGCCAGGGCTTCAAGCCCCTGCCCTATCGCGATGCCTATGCCGAGCATGTCGGTCATATAAAGTCCTGGCCGGTGGCGACGGACGGTCACGCCACCTGGCTGATCCATTGCTATGGCATGATCGGCGTGGCTCGCGATGTGGCGCCCGATACCGGTTCCGGCACCCAGCTCTACACGGTGATAGGCCACGCGCCACGCCATCTCGACCGTAATGTCACTGTGGTCGGGCGCGTGCTTGGCGGCATGGAGTTCCTGACCAACCGGCCGCGCGGCACAGAGGAACTGGGCTTCTACGAGGATGACAGACAGCGCATAAAAATCGTCTCCACGAAAATGGCCGCCGATCTGCCGATAAGCCAACGTCCCTCTTTTCAGATTCTGGACAGCGACAGCCCAGCATTCACCGCCTGGGTGCAGGCCCGCGCCAACCGTTCCGGCACCTTTTTCGTCAAGGGTGCGGGCGCCGTTGATATCTGCAATGCGCAGGCTCCGGTCCGAATGATAAAATAATCACCCATCACCTTTACAATCTTGAATTGTTTGGAGAATGAATTTTCGCACTCTCTCATAAGGCGAATATAGACGCATTTCATTGCTCAGCATTTCACCGGGCATTTCATCGCAACTGCCAAAACGTGGCAAAACGTTTCTTTTGTTATCTATATTTTTTCAAATTAAAATTATAAAGATATAAAAAATACTTATGTATACTTATTATTTGATTTAATATTTAAAATCATATCGCAATGCGAAACATATATACGATATGCGAAAGCAGTATCCAAAGAACATTTATAAGCAAATAAACGCTCCATTAACCTTAGAACACATACATCTAAGCTCAGAGTAAAGACCGGAAGAGTAACCGAGTCGGGGGCGTGAGGCATATTATGTTTTTCAAAAAGACTGACCAGACCGATATCAAAGCGATCATCGATGCGCTGAACGCTTCGCAGGCCGTCATTGAGTTTACACCATCAGGCGAAATTCTGAACGCCAACGACAATTTTCTCAATGCTGTCGGATACAGCCTGGGCGAGATTGCCGGCCAGCATCACAGCCTGTTCTGCGATCCCGGATATGCTAAAACACCGGCTTACAAGCAATTCTGGCATGACCTTGCGCAGGGCCATTTCGCATCCAATACCTTCAAGCGGTTCGGCAAGGGCGGGCGGATCATCTGGCTGCAGGCCACTTATAACCCTATCCGTAATGAAGCGGGGAAGGTGGTCAAGGTGATCAAGTTCGCCACCGACATTACCCAATCCAGGCTGCGCGAAATCGATGTCAACGGCAAGATCGAAGCGATCAACCGCGCCCAGGCCGTTATCGAATTCACACCGACTGGCACTATCCTGACCGCCAACCCGAACTTCCTCACGGCGGTCGGTTATGACCTGAGCGAGATCGCCGGCAAGCATCACAGCCTGTTCTGCGAACCAGACTACGTGCAATCCTCAGCCTATCGCCAGTTCTGGGAATGCCTTGGCCGCGGCGAATACCAGGCGGCCGAATACCGCCGCCTCGGGAAGGATGGCCGCGAAATCTATATCCAGGCGACCTACAATCCAATCTTCGATGATACCGGCGCCGTGGTGAAGGTGGTCAAGTTCGCCACCGACATTACCGACATGGTCAGGCGGCGCCTCCGTGGCGCCGAGCTCAATGGCGAACTGGGTGTGGTCGTCGGCACCATCTCCGATGCACATGAAAAGGCCGGCATAGCCGCATCCGCGTCCACCGAAACCGGGGCCATGATCCACAGCGTGGCTGCGGCTTCGGAGGAACTGGCGCAGAGCGTTCGTGACATCTCCAACAGCATGGGCCACGCGCGCGGGAGTGTCGAAGGCGTATTCAAGCATACTGAGGTCGCCAATAATTCGGCGGAATCACTCAACAAGTCCGCCACCTCGATGACCAATGTGGTGACCCTGATCCAGGATATCGCCGCTCAGATCAATCTGCTGGCGCTCAACGCCACCATCGAATCCGCCCGGGCTGGCGAAGCGGGCCGAGGCTTCGCCGTCGTCGCTTCGGAAGTAAAGAACCTCGCCAACCAGGCCGCCAGTTCCACCAAGACGATCGCTACCGAAATCGCCAACATGCAGGCGGTCACGGGCGAAGTGGTGGGGGCGCTGGGCCTGATCTCAGCCTCGCTGAACGAAGTGCTGGGAAATGTCACCTCAGTGGCCGGAACGCTGGAGCAGCAAAGCGCCGCCACAAACGAAATCACCGCCAACATGCAGGCGGCGGTGATGGCGGTCGGCGAAATCAACGAGAGCCTGGAGAACATTTCCCATACCTTCGCCACTGTCGCGGAGGAATCGGGACGGGTTAAGAACGAAATGGACAGCCTTGCAGCTTAACCCCGGTTACTAACCGATTATACATATTACTGGATTATCGTGCCTGTTAACGAAGCTGCATAAAGCAGCGGGGGGCCACCGGCGAAGTCCCGAAGAGGCAGGTGCGAACATTGCTGTTGAAAAAATCTCAATTGGAAGCCGTGTTCGGGCTGTTCCGCATCCCCACCGAAAACATGCCCCTGGTGCGGGCGCAGTTCGCCGCCTTCTCCAAGCAAATTCCCCTGCTTTATTTCATCCTGTGCACCAATACGATGGCGGCCGCCTGGACGTATGCGACGCTCGCTCCGGCATGGCTGTCCATCTATCTGCCATCGTGCCTGTGTGCCCTGTGCCTGGTTCGCTGCCTGTGGTGGTGGAACACGCGGCGCATGGTATTCGATGACAAACATGTCGTGAAGCACACGCGGATCACCGCGCAACTGGCTGCCATCCTGACCTTCAGCTTCACAATCTGGGGATTGATGCTTTTTCCTTACGGCGACGCCTACGCCAAGGGCCAGATCATTTTCTGCATGGCCCTGACCGTCATAGGCTGCGTCTTCTGCCTGATGCATCTGCGGCCGGCAGCCCTGAGCGTTACCCTGACCGCTAATACCCCCTTTATCCTGTTCTTTTTCTTCGAAGGCCAGCCCTCCCTGCGCGCCATTTCGATCAATCTGGCACTGGTTTCGGTAGCCATGATCTTTATCCTGCTGACCTATTCGCGCGATTTCGAGAAACTGGTAGCCTCCCAGGCCGAAACACTTCGGCTCGGTGACGAGAATTTTCGCATCGCCAATCTCGACAGCCTGACCGGCCTGGCCAACCGCCGCTGGTTCTTCGCCGAACTGGCCAAGCAACATGAACGGACCCAGGCAAAAGGCGGCGCCTTCGCTATCGGAATCATCGATTTAGACGGCTTCAAACCGGTAAATGACACCTACGGCCATATGACCGGTGACCGCGTCCTGACCGAGGCGGCACAGCGCCTCAAGGAAGCCTGTGGCGATGACATCATTCTGGCGCGTCTCGGCGGCGATGAATTCGGGTTTATCGTTTCGGGCAACCCCACGCGTGATGAACTGCGCTGGCTGGGCACGGCGATCAGCGACATCATCCGCCTGCCCTATGCCGTCGGCAGCTCGCAGGCCCTTCTTGGCTCGTCCATCGGCGTCGCGGGTTATCCGCAATCGGCGGCCGATCCGGAGGCCCTGTTCGAACGTGCCGACTATGCGCTTTATCATGCCAAGCGCCATCAGCGCGGCCAGATGGTCATCTTTTCCACCGAGCATGAAGAGCAGATCCGCAGCCACAGCGTGATCGAACAGGCCCTGCAGAATGCCGATCTCGATGCCGAACTGTCGATGGTCTTCCAGCCGATCGTCGATATCACCACTGGCCGTGTCCGTGCTTTCGAGGCGCTCGCACGCTGGCAGAGCCCTACACTCGGCAATGTCGGCCCCGACCGCTTCATTCCGGTGGCCGAACGTGCGGGTCTTGTACGCGGCGTTACCAAGACCCTGCTGAAAAAAGCGCTGGCGGCACTGGCGCTGTGGCCGGCGGATATCCGCATGTCGTTCAACCTGTCGGCACATGATCTTTCCGATACCGAGACCGTGGTACAGATCATTGCTATCGTGAACCGCAGCCGTGTCGATCCAAAGCGCATCGATTTCGAGATTACCGAGACCTCGGTTTCGCATGATTTCCAAAAGGCGCAAGCCGCCGTTCAGACCTTCAAGGCGCTGGGCGCCGGTATTTCGCTCGATGATTTCGGCACCGGCTATTCCTCTTTAAGCCACGTTCACCGCCTGCCGCTCGACAAGATCAAGGTCGACCGCAGCTTCATTACCGATATCGATTCAAATCCGGTCAGCCTCAAGATCGTCAAATCCCTGACTGCCCTGTGCGCCGATATGGGGCTGGACTGCATCATCGAGGGCGTGGAGACGGGAACGCAACTGGCTATCCTGCACGATCTCGGCTGCCGGATGGTCCAGGGCTATTACTTTGCCAAACCAATGGCCGAAGGGGACGTGCCAGCCTATCTGGCGGCAGCGGAAGAAAAGCGGGCCTGAAAAAAGTCAGCCGAATACCGTCTTTAGTATCTGCGCAGTCCGCTTGGCGGGATCACGGCGAATGGCGGTTTCTTCCCGTCCGACAAAGATGAACAGACCTTGTAGGGCCAGGCCCGTAGCATACTGGCCGAGATAGGTCTTGGCGTCCGTCTGGAAATAGTTTTTCAGATTATTGCGCTTGATCGCCCGATCAAAATAATCGACGGCGCCGCTAGCCTGCATGGCGTTTTCCATCGGCGGCGTGAAAGCCGTTGTCAGGGCAGGCGTTGTCTTCTTTTGCAGATAGAGGGTGCCGGCGGTATTACCGCCCTTGATGATCCCTGCCGCGTCATTGATAGTCAGGGTCTGGATGGCATTGACAAACAGGCTGCGCGCCACCGGCGCGGCATTTTCCGCCGCGCGGTTCATGCGCAGTTGCAGGTCGTCAAGCAAACCCGATTGGCCCAGCGGCTTCAGCAGTTTCTGCGTGCTGGCCAGGGTTTTCGGCAGAGGAATACGTATCTGCGGGTCGCCCCAGTAGGCATTGGTCTGGGACAGATGTGTCACCGCTGTTTCAGCGCCCTGTTTCAGCGCGGCGCGCAGACCTGCCTGGGCATCCGCATTGGATAGCCTGGCGAAGGCGTCCGCCGTGTAACCCAGTGCGCCAAGGCTCAATGCACCCGTCAGCACAAAACGCCTGTCCATACTACCCTCCGTAATCCATTATGCAAATCTACAGCAAATTGTCGGGCTGTCGCGCACCTTTTCATGGTATATGCGCGCCATTTAAGTGACACCAGACGTATTTATGCCGCACTACCGTTGTGCAACTTCGCGTAAAGCATTAACCTTTCGTAAAGTGGCTATTGATTTCGTGGCAGAAAGCTTCGGGGGCGGGCGTGAAGCGGGGTGTAATACATATAGCGGGCCTTGTGAGCATGGTCTTTCTGGCCGCCCTGACCTTGCCGCGCACAGGTCGGACCGTCGAAGCGCGCCTACAGACGGAAATGAATTTCGCCCTGGCAGACAGGGGGCTTACCGACATTGAGGCCCATATGGATGGCCAGACGGTTACTCTTGCCTACCGACCTGCGGAAGTCGCCGACAGCGCAAGGACATCTCACCATATGGCCCTGGCCATAACGGCCACCCAAAGCCTTACGGGCGGGCTTTATGATGAGTATGGCCGTTATGGACCGATCTGGGGGCCGGTCACCTGCACCAGAGTCGCTCAGTCCTCTCCTGCCACGAATAATTCCCGGCCATGATATACTTGGCCTATGAATTGCGTGAAGCGCTGGGTTTCGCCCTGCTCCTCGGCATAGGTTGCGGCTTCACCGAACGCTGGCTGCGTCGTAAAAAGCAGGTTTCATGATTAGCCTGATGCTCAAGGGGTTCCTTATCCTGTTCATCGCCTTTCTGATTGGGTTGCCTATTGGCGATCTGATGGCGCGTCAGTTGCGTCGCTGGCTCAGACGGCCACGTCCGAAAAACGAACGCGTCCTTACCATGATTGCCGGCGCAATGCCGGCGCAACCCCCGTCAAGTCCCAGGGAGCCCACGCCGCCTCTCACCTATCCTGTTTCCGTTTTCGGTCATACGACCACATCCACTTCGGTTCGGAGGGATGGCATGAACGCCACCGCCCCTCCGACCGAACCGTTTATTTCACCGTAGCTTCCGCCGCCTGTTCGATAAGCGCAGCGGCGGCTTCGGGATGAGACACGTAGACAACGTGGCTGCCGGTGGATTCCGCCACCGTCGCCTTGGCGCGCGCGGCCATCATGCGCTGGGCGGCCGGCGGTATTATCTGATCCTCCTTGGCGACCAGATACCAGGAGGGACGCGTCTTCCAGGCGGCCGTTGTGACCGGAGCCCCGCCGGCTTTTTCAATCCCGATCGGCACCTGCGCATCGGCCATGAAGGCGGCCTGATCCTTCGGCAGGTCGGCGGCGAAGGCTGCGATGAAGGCATCCCGATTGAAGAAAGCCAGGCCATCCGCGCTCGGCTCGATCGGCGGCTGCGGCCCATCCTTCGGCAGTAGGCCGAAGGTCGATTCACCGGCATCAGGCGCGAAGGCGGCGATATACACAAGACCGACCACTTTCGGATCGTTGCCGGCCTCGGTAATGACCGTGCCGCCATAAGAGTGGCCAACCAGGATTGTCGGACCATCCTGACGATCGAGCACACGCTTGGTAGCCGCTATATCTTCGGCCAGCGAGATGTCGGGATTGGCGACGATACTGACCTTGTAGCCCTTGGCGACGAGCAGCTTGTAAACGCCTTCCCAGCCGGAACCATCAGCCCAGGCGCCGTGGACAAGCACGACATTCTTGACGTGAGGCTTGTCCGTCGCGAAGGCAGGACTGGCGAGCATGAGGGCGAGCGCAGGCACGGTGGCCCACTGCATGAATTTACGCATGAGGTGTCTCCGGATTATAAACAAGGATGACCGGCGGCGCAGGATGCGGCCCGGTTAGGCGTAAGAACTGAGGAGGAATAGCGGCAGTACGCAACGCTACAGATACACGCCGTCTGGTATCAGGAAGGCAGTTATATGGGTACAGCCACTTCGCGCAAAAGGCGAGTCAAAAACACCTCCCCTGCGGTATAATCAGGGGAGGTGTTGGAAGACCTTACTTCTTCAACTGACCCAGATCACGCACCGCGCCGGTATCAGCCGAGGTGACCAGTGCCGCATAGGCCTGCAGCGCCTTGGAAACATAGCGCTCGCGGTTCTTCGGCGTATAGGCTTCGGCCCCGCGATGGTCCTCGGAGGCGCGACGTTCGGCGATCTCGCGGTCTGACAGCACCAGATGAATAGTGCGGTTGGGGATATCTATCTCGATGGTGTCACCGTCTTCAACCAGCGCGATCAGGCCACCCGCGGCGGCTTCCGGCGAGGCGTGGCCGATCGAAAGCCCTGAGGTGCCGCCGGAGAAGCGGCCATCGGTCAGCAGGGCACAGGCCTTGCCCAGGCCCTTGGATTTCAGGTAGGTGGTCGGGTAGAGCATTTCCTGCATCCCCGGGCCGCCCTTGGGGCCTTCGTAGCGGATAACGACCACGTCGCCTTCGACGATCTGGTTATTGAGAATGGCGGTGGTCGCCGAGTCCTGTGACTCGAACACCCGCGCCTTGCCGGTGAATTTCCAGATCGATTCATCGACCCCGGCGGTTTTGACGATGCAGCCCTTTTCGGCGATATTGCCGTAAAGCACGGCCAGGCCGCCGTCCTTGGTGAAGGCGTTTTCGACCGAACGGATGACGCCCGTCTGGCGGTTGGTATCCAGTTCGTCCCAGCGCTTCGATTGCGAGAAGGCCTGCGTCGTGCGCACGCCGCCCGGTGCCGCCTTGAAGAACTCAGCCACCGAGGAATCGTTGGAGGACTTGATATCCCAGTGCGCCAGAGCCGCCGCCAGTGAGGGACTATGGACGGTCGGCAGTTCGCCATTGATCAGGCCGCCGCGATGCAGTTCGCCAAGAATGCCGACAATGCCGCCGGCGCGGTGAACGTCCTCGATATGCACGTCCGAAGAGGCTGGCGCCACCTTGCAGATGCACGGCGTCTTGCGCGAAATCCGGTCGATATCCTGCATGGTGAAATCGACGCCGGCTTCCTGGGCGGCGGCGAGGATATGCAACACAGTATTGGTCGAGCCGCCCATGGCGACATCGAGCGTCATGGCGTTCTCGAAGGCTTCCTTGGTGGCGATGGAACGCGGCAGCACCGAGGCGTCGTCCTGACCATACCAGCGCTCGCATAGATCAACGATGGTGCGGCCGGCTTCACAGAAAAGCCGCTCGCGGTCGGAGTGAGTGGCCAGCGTCGTGCCGTTACCCGGCAGCGACAGGCCGAGCGCTTCGGTCAGGCAGTTCATCGAATTGGCGGTAAACATGCCTGAGCACGAGCCGCAGGTCGGGCAGGCGGCTTCTTCCACCGCCTGGACCTGGGCATCGGAAATGCGGTCGTCGCCGGCCTGCATCATGGCATCGACCAGATCGAGCGCGTGGGTCTTGGCCTTGCCACTTTCATCAGGCCAGACCACTTTGCCGGCTTCCATCGGGCCGCCGGAGACGAAGATGACCGGGATATTGATGCGCAGGGCGGCATTCAGCATGCCCGGCGTGATCTTGTCGCAGTTCGAGATGCAGACCATGGCATCGGCGCAGTGGGCATTGACCATATACTCAACGCTGTCGGCGATGATGTCGCGCGACGGCAGCGAGTAGAGCATGCCGCCGTGGCCCATGGCGATGCCGTCATCAACCGCGATGGTGTTGAATTCCTTGGCGACGCCGCCGGCCTTCTCGATCTCGCGCGCCACCAGCTGGCCGAGGTCCTTCAGGTGGACGTGGCCCGGCACAAATTGGGTGAAGGAATTGACGACCGCGATAATCGGCTTGGAGAAGTCCTCGTTTGTCATGCCGGTGGCCCGCCAGAGCGCCCGCGCGCCCGCCATGTTGCGGCCGAAGGTGGTGGTGCGGGAACGTAAAGCGGGCATGATAGTTACCTGTGTAAGCAAATATAGGAGAAACAAGGCTTTGCGGGATGGGGTCTATATAGTCCTCATCCGATTTTAGGCAATGATTTTGTAGTTGAGCGCAGGAAGTAGGCCCCCACCACCGCATCTAACTGCTGCGCGGTGTCGTGCGGTGGTGAGGTTTCTTACTTCGCCGGCTCCCGCCAGATCCAGCGCAGAATATCCGGCAGCATTGAGCCGCCATGCTGATCGGAATGACTGCCGTCACCCCAGACATATTTCAGGTCGTAGCGCGCCGGACCGAGCTTCCATTGATCGGCATTGGCATTGGCCCATTCAAACGACTTGACCATCTGCTGACTGGACAGGAACCAGTTGCCATGCTCGTTATCGAGATCGTTCGAGCCATCCTGCATGAAGATACGCAAAGACCTGATCTTCGATTTGCGGATCAGACCGGGATAGGTATCGCCGCCGGGAATGAACGGTGTGGTCGCCGTCGCCGGATGCATGCCGATCGAGGTGAAACTACCGATCATACTGATAACATTGCCGAACGCGTCGGGATGATTCCACGCCACGGTAAAGGCGGCGATGGCGCCACTCGACGTGCCGCCGATGATACGCTTTTTCGGATCACTGGTGAAGGCATAGCTCTTCGCCACTTCCGGCAACAGTTCATCGATCAGCATCCGGCCATAATCATCAGTAACGACATCATACTCTTCCGCACGGTGATCGGGATTACCCATGCCAAGATTATCGGGATAGTGCTCACTGAGATTACCGGGTGTGATGAAGACGCCGATCGTTTGGGGTATGGCGCCATCGGCGATCAGATTGTCGAGCACGGTGTTGATACGCAGCGGACCGTCCGGATTGAGCGCGCGCTGGCCGTCCTGAAAGACCAGCAAATTAGGCGGTGTGGCAGCACTGTAACCCGCCGGCACATAGATCCAGTACCGTCTCACCGTACCGGGAAAGACCTTGGAATGAAATTCCAGCGGCCCGATCAGCTTGCCATGCGCCACGGCCTTGATCTGGGAATCGGCGGTCAGCGGATAATCACCCGGCTTTCGCGCTTCCTCCGCGAAAGCCGGCAGGGCCAGGCAGAGCATGGCGGCGGCAATGGCAAATCTTTTCATGGTGCTTCCCCTGATTATAACCGCATGATAGGCGGCCTTCTTCGCTTGGCAAGTGATACGATTGACGCAAGGGCATGGTTACATGCATGATCGGGAGAGATTGTTGCGGCATTTGCCCCGGACGTCTGCCGTTTTTCGTGATTTCACGGCCAAATGCGAAAATTTTTACCTCAGAATCTCCATAATAAGACAATTTATTTTGCTGCACCGCCGTAATATCTTGAATTTCTGAAAAATTTTTCCAATTTTTCCTTTGCAATTTCCAAAAACTTCTGACTATATACCTGCAACGCACCACTCTGGGCAGCGCGGAGTTGAGTTATGACCAAGGCCTCGGCCATCGCCATCAAGCAAAACAAGACGCAGGAGCTTATCGCTCTGGCGACCTCTTTTGCCATGGCTGTCATCGTACTCGATATCGTATCGCTGCTTATTGGGGGCGTAGTACGCCCCATGCTTCCGGAGTGGTAGCGCAGGTTTAAACACCCGCACTAAAGAGGATACATCCTCCCGCTCCAGACCTGAGCGGGATTTTTTCGCACATCTCAATATCTGAACCAGAAGAGATTTTATCGTGAACATGCAGAGCCAGATAAAGACACAAAACGCCACCCCGTTTGCGGGTTCGGCGGCTGTGGTACGTGCTTCGCATGACGCGAAATCTTTGGGTTTCGCCATTCTCCATGGGTCATTGGCGCCCGCCGGCTGCGTCATCCGTCTCGATGGTTTCGCGACCGAAGCCTATGACGGTCGCGCCCGCGTCTTCGAATCCGCTGGCGACGCCCTGGCAGCGGTCCATGCCGGCCGCATCCGCGACTGCGACATCGTCATCATCCGCCACGAAGGCGACATGGCCTATCGCGCCGACGACATCAGCGATATCGGTTCCGCTCTGGAAGGCGTCGGTATCGAACGCGTCACCATCATCACCGATGGCCATATCGGCACCTGTTCGGGATCGGTCATCGGCCAGGTCGCGCCATCCGCCTCAGCGCGCGGCCCGATCGCCTATGTCAATGACGACGACATCATCCACATCGACATCGCCGCTCGTCGCATCGATATCCTCGCCGATATCGACATGCGCCGCGCTGCCAGGGTCTCGAAGCCGGGTCAGAAGACCTTCGGCGCCGGCGCCCTCGAAAAATACGCCCGCATGGTGACCTCGGTCACCCGCGATGGTTCCTTTTAATCCTCAATACCCATACCTTGGAGACTACTGTGAAGATCTATACCAATGACGACGTTTCGCCTGACAGCCTGAAGGGTGAGCGCATCGCCATCATCGGTTACGGCAGCCAGGGCCGCGCCCACGCCCAGAACCTCCGCGATTCCGGCGCTGACGTCATCGTCGGCGTCCGCAAAGGCGGTTCCGGCTATGACAAGGCCACCCATGACGGCCTGCAAACCGCCGAAATCAAAGACGCGATCGCCGATGCCACCATCATCGCCATCCTGACCCCGGACATGTCGCACGCCGAAATCTACAAGGACATCATCGAGCCGTTCGCCCCCAAGGGCGTGGCGCTGCTGTTCGCCCACGGTTTCTCGGTCCTCTACGGCCGCGTCATTCCGCGCGCCGACATGGACGTCATCCTGGTTGCCCCGAAGGGCCCGGGCGATCTCGTCCGTCGCGAATACCAGCGCGGCCGCGGCGTGCCGTCGCTGTTCGCCGTTGACCGCGATGTGACCGGCAATGCCGCCCGCAAGGCCCTGGGTTATGCCCGCGGCATCGGCGGCACCGTTGGCGGCGTCATCGAAACCTCCTTCAAGGAAGAAACCGAAACCGACCTGTTCGGCGAACAGGCTGTTCTCTGCGGTGGCACGACCGAGCTGGTCATGCTGGGCTTCGAGACCCTGGTCAACGCCGGCTACCGTCCGGAAATCGCCTATTTCGAAGTTCTGCACGAACTGAAGCTCATCGTCGACCTGCTGTATGAAGGCGGCTTCGCCAAGATGCACTCCTTCGTTTCGGAAACCTGCAAGTACGGCGACCTGGTCTCCGGTCCGCGCATCATCAACGAAGAAACCCGCGAGCGCATGGAAGAAGTCCTGGCCGACATCCAGTCCGGTGACTTCGCCCGCGACTGGATCCTCGAAAACATGGCCGGCCGTCCGCGCTACAACGCCCTGATGCGTCAGGACCTGGAGCACCCGATCGAAGTGGTCGGCAAGGATTTGCGTTCGCGCATGAGCTGGCTGCAAAACAAGGCCAATGTCGACGCGTAAGCATCGATAAGAGTTACCCTGGATTGGACGGGTTCAATCCAGTGGCGGCGGCGGACCTAGGCGGGTCCGCCGCACCCTTCCTGATTTTTTCGAGTTTTTACGATGAGCAACCAACCGACAGGCGCACAACTGGTCATCTCCACGCTGAAGGCGCTGGGGGTCGAGACCGTGTTCGGCTATCCCGGCGGCGCCATCATGCCCATCTATGATGCTTTGGCCGGTTCCGGCCTGCAGCATATTCTGGTGCGCCATGAGCAGGGCGCGGCGTTTGCCGCAGACGCCTATGCGCGCGCCACCGGCAAGACCGGCGTCTGCATGGCCACCTCCGGCCCTGGCGCCACCAACCTGATCACCGGCATCGCCAATGCCTATATGGACTCGGTCCCGCTGGTCTGCATCACCGGCCAGGTCGCTACGCACCTGATGGGCACCGACGGCTTCCAGGAAGTCGATATCCTTGGCCTGACCCTGCCGATCGTCAAACATTCCTGGCTGGTGCGTAACGCCGCCGATATCCCCGCCATCCTGTCCGAAGCCTTCGCCATCGCCGCCGAAGGCCGTCCGGGCCCGGTTCTGGTCGATATCCCGAAAGACGTTGCCGCCAGCTTTGTCGCCGTCTCCTCGGCCGCCACCTTCCCGGAATGGATTGCGCCGGAACCGGATGCCGTCGCCATAAAAGCGGCTGAAAAGCTGATCGAACAAGCGAAACATCCACTGTTCTATATCGGCGGCGGTGTTGAAATGGCCGGCGCGTCTCAGGCTCTGCGCGATCTGGTCGCCCGCACCGGCATTCCGGTCGTCTCCACCCTGAAGGGACTGGGGACTATCCCGACGACCGACGACCTGTTCCTCGGTATGTTGGGCATGCACGGCACCCGCGCCGCCAATATCGCCGTCCAGGATTCCGACCTGCTGATTACGCTCGGCGCGCGTTTCGATGACCGCGCCACCGGCAAGCTCAATGGTTTTGCGCCCAATGCCAAGATCGTCCACGCCGATATCGACGCGGCGGAAATCAACAAGCTGCGCCGCGCCGATGTCGGCATCGTCGGCAATCTCAAGACCACGATCGAGAGCCTGACCCCCAAGGTTCAGGGCATTCAGAAATGGGTCGAGAAGTGCAAGGCCGACAAGTGGGAATACCGCTTCAAATACAATGCGCCGGGCAAGGGCATCTATGCGCCGGGCCTGCTGAAATCCCTGTCGGAAAAGGCCGGCGACAAGTTCATCGCCGCCTGTGACGTTGGCCAGCACCAGATGTGGGTGGCCCAGCACTGCGAATTCGCCCACAACCGCGGTCACCTGACCTCCGGCGGTTCCGGCGCCATGGGCTATGGCCTGCCGGCCGGGGTCGGCGCCAAGCTGGCCCAGCCTGACCATCACGTCGTCACCATTTCCGGCGACGGCAGCTTCATGATGAACATCCAGGAGATGGCGACCTTAAATCGCTACAACATTCCCCTGAAGATCGTTCTTCTCGACAATTCCTCGCTTGGCCTGGTGCGCCAGTGGCAGGAACTGTTCTATCAGGAAAACTACAGTGAAATCGACCTGTCGGATAATCCCGACTTCGTCGAGGTCGCCCGCGCCTTTGGCCTGTCCGCCTTCCGCATCACCCATCGCCATGAGGTTGAGGGTGCGCTGGACAAACTGCTGGCCGCCGAGGGGCCGACCCTGTTGCATGTGTTAATTGATCCGCGCGAAAATGTCTGGCCCCTGGTCCCCCCCGGCGCCTCGAATGCGGAAATGATGGAGGAGCGTTGGGATGAGCCACTTGATTCATATTGAGCTGGATCGCCTCGAAGGCAGCCTCCTGCGGATTCTGGGCCTCGTCGAGCGGCGGGGGTTCAACATCGATGGTGCTGAACTCTACGATCTCGGCGAGGACAAGCGCGGCCTGTCGCTGACAGTGCGTCCGCGTGATCCCTCCCGCAACACGGATATACTGGGCCTGCAGATTGATCGCCTTTACGGCATCAAGCGCCTGGCCAGTGATCCGCGTACTGGCGTTTCGGCGCCAGAGAGCGCAAAGAGCAGGGTCAACGCATGATCACTCAGACGAAGGCAATAAGGATTGAGGATGTGGGGCATCGGGGCCGTGGTCGCGGCCCCGGCCAAGTATGTGGTTTTGCGCGGCTTTAAGCAAAATCCATCTTTTTGGCGCCTGTGAAAAGGCGTACAGACATCCTCAATACGAACATATCAAGATTGCTGAACACATGACAAAACTCGCTGATAAAATCTGGCTGAACGGCCAAATGGTTGCCTGGGAAGACGCCAAGGTCCACGTCCTGACCCACGCCCTGCACTACGGCACCTCCGTCTTCGAAGGCATTCGTGCCTATGACACGCCGAACGGCTCCGTCGGTTTCCGCCTGCGCGACCACCTGGTCCGTCTGGAAGATTCCGCGCGCATCTACGGCATCAAGATCCCCTACACGCTCGACCAGATGATCGCGGCCTGTAAGGACACCCTCACCGCCAACGGCCTGAAGAGCGCCTACTGGCGTCCGGTCGCCTTCCTCGGTGAAAACGGCCTCGGCGTCACGCCGAAGGGCGACAACATCAAGGTCGATTTCGCCGTCGCCGCCTTCCCGTGGGGCGCCTATCTCGGTGAAGAAGGCCTGCAAAAGGGCGTGGATGTCTGCATCTCGTCGTGGCAGCGCGCCGCGCCGAACACCATCCCGACCGCAGCAAAGATGGGCGGCAACTATCTGTCGTCCTACCTGATCGGCAAGGAAGCGCGCGGTCGTGGCTATGCCGAGGGCATTGGCCTCGGCACCGATGGCCGCCTGTCGGAAGGCGCCGGTGAAAACCTGTTCCTGATTATGAACGGCAAGATCCACACCCCGCCGGTCGCGGCCTCCATCCTCGGCGGCATCACGCGCGATTCGATCATCAAGCTGGCCAGGGCTGACGGCATCGAAGTCATCGAACAGGCCCTGCCGCGCGAGATGATGTATCTGGCCGACGAAATCTTCATGTGCGGCACGGCGGCGGAAATCACCCCGATCCGCTCTGTCGACGATATCCCCACCCGTGCCGCCGGTCCGGGCAAGGTCACGAAGCGGCTGATGCAGCTCTTCCACGGCCTGTTCAACGGCACCACGGAAGACCGCTTCGGCTGGCTGGACCCGATCCAGGCGCCCGTCCCGGCCGAGTAAACCTTAAGACCCCGAAAGGCTGATTGCGGCCTTTCGGGGCATACCCGCAAGAGAATAACCACCATGACCGCTAAATCGCTGTTTGAAAAAGTATGGGACGCGCACGTCGTCGAGCCGGAGGGCGCCAACAGCCCCGCCGTGCTCTATATCGACCTGCACCTGGTCCACGAAGTCACGAGCCCGCAGGCGTTTTCCGAACTGGAAGCGCGCGGCCTGAAGGTCCGCCGTCCGGACCGCACCTTCGCCACCCTGGACCATTCGATTCCCACCCTGCGCCCCGATGCGCAAGGCAATCGCCCCTACGTCACCAAGCAGGCGGAAATCCAGGTCCATACGCTCGAACAGAATGCGGCCAGGAACGGCGTGCGCCTCTTCGGCTATGACGCCGAAAACCGCGGCGTTGTCCACGTCATCGGGCCGGAAATGGGCCTGACCCAGCCGGGTTATACGGTTGTTTGCGGCGACTCGCACACCTCGACCCACGGCGCCTTCGGCTGCATCGCCTTCGGCATCGGCACCTCGGAAGTCGGCCACGTTCTGGCCACCCAGTGCCTGGCCCAGCGCAAGCCCAAGACCATGCGCATCACCATCGACGGCAAGCTCCAGCCGGGCGTCACCGGCAAGGATGTCGCCCTGACCGTCATCGCCACCCTCGGCTTCTCCGGCGGCACCGGCTACGCGCTGGAATATGCCGGTCCGGTCATCGAGGCGCTCGACATGGAAGGCCGCATGACGGTCTGCAACCTGTCCATCGAAGCCGGCGCGCGCTGCGGCATGATCGCCCCCGACCAGAAGACGGTCGAGTGGCTGCGCGGCCGCGAATACGTGCCGCAAGGTGAGGCCTACGATACCGCCGCTGCCAAGTGGCTCGAACTGAAGTCCGACGACGACGCCACTTTCGACAAGGAAATTCGCATCGACGGCTCGGCCATCGAGCCGATGGCCACCTGGGGCACCTCGCCTGACCAGGGTGCACCGATCGTCAAGGGTGTGCCCGTGGCCGCCAACGAAGACGAAGAACGCGCTCTGAAATATATGGGCCTGCATGGCGGCGACAGCCGTGATGTCGCCAAGGTCGATGTCGTCTTCATCGGCTCCTGCACCAATGGCCGCATGGCCGACCTGCGCGCCGCCGCTGAAATCTTCAAGGGCCGCAAGGTTGCCGAAGGCGTGCGCGCCCTCGTCGTGCCGGGTTCGGAGTGGGTCCGTGTCGAGGCAGAAAAGGAAGGCCTGGACAAGATCTTCACCGAGGCCGGCGCCGAATGGCGTCTGCCGGGCTGCTCGATGTGCATCGCCATGAACGGTGACTTCGTCCTGCCGGGCCAGCTGGCCGTCTCGACCTCGAACCGCAACTTCGAAGGCCGCCAGGGCCCTGGTTCGCGCACCGTGCTGGCCTCGCCGGCCACCGCAGCCGCCTCCGCCATCGCCGGCCACGTGGCCGATCCCCGTCAATTCATGGCTCTGGAGTCTGCATAATGTCCAACCAGGAACCCGTAAACAGCTTCTCGTCGCGCATCGTCGTCCTGCCGGAAGCCAATATCGATACCGACCAGATCATTCCCGCCCGCTTCCTGACGACCACCACCAAGGCCGGTCTCGGCAAGGTGGCCTTCAATGACTGGCGCTACAATGCCGATGGTTCGAACAAGGATTTCATCCTCAACACCATCGACCCGACCGAGCACCGCGTGCTGGTGGCTGGCAACAATCTCGGCTGCGGTTCGTCGCGCGAACACGCCCCGTGGGCGCTGATGGATTACGGCTTCAAGGCCGTGATTTCGACCGAGATCGCCGACATCTTCAAGTCGAACAGCCTGAAGAACGGCCTGCTGCCGGTCGTGGTCGACCAGCCGACCTACGACAAGCTGCTTAAAGATCCCCAACAGCGCGTCACCGTCGATCTCGAATCCTGCGCCCTGACCCTGGAAGACGGCACCGTCTTCACCTTCCAGGTCGAGGAATTCGCCCGCCAGTGCCTGCTGGAAGGCGTGGACGCCATGGGCTGGCTGCAAAAGCGTCTGCCGGAAATCGAAGCTTACGAAAAAGCCAACCACAAGGAAGTCGCCTAATGGCCTCGTTCAATATCGTCGTTCTGCCGGGTGACGGCATCGGTCCCGAAGTCGCCGCTGCCGGCGTATCGGCCCTGAAGGTCATTGGTGAGGTCTACGGCCACACCTTCAATTTCGAAGAGAAGCGTATCGGCGGCATTGCCATCGACACCGACAATAATCCGTACCCGGAAGATACCGACAAGGCCTGCCTGGCGGCTGATGCCGTCCTGCTCGGCGCCGTTGGCGGTCCGAAGTGGGATCTCGGCAAGATGCGCCCGGAACAGGGCCTGCTGGCCGTGCGCAAATCCATGGGCCTGTTCGCCAATCTCCGCCCGATGGAGGTCAAGGCCTCACAGGTTCAGCGCTCGCCGCTGAAGCGCGAAGTGGTCGAAGGCGCCGACATGCTGATCGTCCGTGAACTGACGGGCGGCCTCTATTTCGGCAAGCAGACCCGCACCGAGACCTCGGCGACGGATGAATGCGTCTATACGGTCGAAGAAGTCGAACGCGTCGCCCGCGTCGCCTTTGAAGCCGCCCGCAAGCGCCGCAACAAGGTAACAAGCGTCGACAAGGCGAATGTCATCGAGACCAGCCGCCTGTGGCGCGAAACCGTCATGAAGCTGCACAAGGCCGAATATTCGGACGTCGAGCTGGAACATAACCTGGTCGACTCGATGGCCATGCACCTCGTCACCCGCCCGACTTCGTTCGACGTGGTGGTGACCGAGAACATGTTCGGTGACATCCTCTCCGACCTGGCCTCGGTCCTGCCGGGCTCGATCGGCCTGCTGGGCTCGGCTTCGCTGGGCACGTCCGGCAAGGGCCTGTACGAGCCGATCCACGGCTCGGCGCCGGATATCGCCGGCCAGGACCTCGCCAACCCGATCGGCACCCTGAAATCGGTCGCCATGCTGCTGCGTTTCTCGCTCAACCTGCTGACAGAAGCTGACGCACTGGACGCGGCTATTGATACCATCGTTGAAAAGGGCGTGCTGACCAAGGATCTTGGCGGCACCGCTTCAGGCAGCCAGGTTTCGGCCGCCATCAATGAACAGATTCGCGCCGCGGCCTCGGTCGCTGCGTAATTCAGATACCTCGCAAAGGTAACCTGGCCTCGGTGCGCAAGCCCCGGGGCCTTTCTTTTACGGGATAAGGGCCGCCACTTCGGCCTCTTCCAGTCCGTCGATCTCGATCTGTTTGAGACGCGCCGTATCGCCCGCCACAAGCGACAGCCGAGATTTTGGCAAGCTCAGGGATTTGGCCACAAAAGCGATCAGCGCCTCGTTCGCCCGGCCCTCGATCGGCGCGGCGCGGACGCGAATTTTGAGGAAACGCCGTCCTTTGTCATCTTCACCCCAGCCATCTATGCGCTCAACCGACGACTTGGGAGTCAGGCGGACAAACAGCCGCACAATCAGCCAATAAGCTGTTGCAAGGTCATGAAAGCCGGCGGCAACAGGTAAATTTTGATGCCCTGAATGACAAGAAAGGCGATGATGAAGCTGATATCGAGACCGCCCATCGGCGGAATGAAGGCGCGAAACGGTGCCAGGATCGGCGTGGTGATCCGGTCCAGAACATCCAGAATCACGTAGACGCCACGATTGCGTGTGTTGATGATATTGAACGCCACAAGCCAACTGAGGATCGCCGACAAAATCAGGGCCAGAATGATGATCCCGAACAGGCCATCAACCACAAAATAAAGAAAACCGGCGATACCAACTGGCATATAGAACCCCTGACCTGATTACGTCTGTGAATATAGGATAATCCCTATCGGTTACAAGTTAAGCAGTGCTTGACAGGCGGCAAACTTGCCTTAATAACACACGTCCGGACGGCACGGGGCTATAGCTCAGTTGGTAGAGCGCCTCGTTCGCAATGAGGAGGCCAGCGGTTCGAATCCGCTTAGCTCCACCACCGTGCCCCGTTGATTTACAGTCTTTGAACCGCTTCCTGCACCTGTTCAAGCCATCTTAGAAAAACGCACTGACGCGCCACTTTCGCGCAACCGTTAATTTCAAGGTATCTATGAGCGATGACAACCGGTTCTGGTCCCAGCCGGCATGATAACAGGCGAGCGCAGGTTCAGATATCCTGAACGCCGGCAAATCGAACCAAGTCTTTCCGCATAGGCCGACCGATAGTACTGGCCGGTGAAAGCCTTCGCCATGGTCCATTCAAAGAACTGTTACGTCGAATATTGACGATTCAGTTTGCCTTAACAGTGCGAGCGTAAGCTCTGGATATAAGCGGCAAATAACGCCGCAACAGAGTAAAATGATGGAGTTGCCGGTGGCTGAAGAGGTACTGGTTTGTGACTTTTCCAAAAACACACGCGTTACTTTTGCCTTGGCCGAACCCGGCCGACGGCCCACCGAAGCCGCGACATTCACCTGTACCAGCCGGATTGAATTCGACAGGGCCCTCACGGATTTTCTGACCTCTCACGGCAATCCTCAACTTAAGGGCGCCGCAGTATCCGCCCGTCGTTTCGAGGAAAATGGCCGGCTGCATCGGCTCGAAGACGGACTGGAAATCACGCGTGAGGATTTGAGGGCTACGCTCGATATCCAGCGCGTCAATCTGGTCAATTGTTTTGTCGCCCGCGCCCTGGCCATCCCGAAACTGCGCCGCAATGAAAGGATCAGCGTCTGCGAAGGCGAGGCGGGCGAAGAAACGGTAACGCTGGTGCTTGGCCCCAATTACGGCCTCGGCAATGCCGCCCTGCTTTCGGATGGCGCCGGCGGCTGGACGGCACTCCCCGGTGAAGGCGGTCACTCCAGCCTGGCGGCCAAAACCGAACGTGAATGGCAGGTCATCTGCGGATTGCGAGACCTGCGGGGCGCCGTGGTGCGCGAAACGGCAATGTCGCAGCAAGGCTTTCGTGATCTGTGGGCTATCCTGCATGCGTTGGACGACCGGACTGCGCCCGATCTGTCGCCAGTGGAAATCATCGAACGCGCCCACGCGGGCGATCCGTTTGCCCGCGAGGCCATCACCCTCATCACCCTGTGGCTGGCCGACATGGCGGCTGATATCGCCCTGATCATGAGCGCCACCAGCGGCATCTATCTCGCCGGCGCGCTGATGGATATCATTGGCGATGCGTTCGATGCCGACGCTTTCGCCGCACGCTTTACCGAGAACCCCGCTTTCAGCCGTTTCCTTGGCCGGATTCCGGTATGGCGCACAACTGTCACCGACATGGAGTTGATCGGACTGGCGACCCTGTTCGATTAGCCCCCAATCATCAGTGGATGATTAAGTTCGTCAGTCGTCTGCGCGAGCCACGCCTTGAAGCCCTCCAGATCCTGGATACCGGGCACGGCGCCCTTGCCTTCCTGGGTCCAGCGCGCACCGAAACGATAATTGACGTCGGTTGCTGATTTGAACTGCACAAACAGGGTCTGGCCGTCATTGACCGGCGCGCCCCTGACATCGTCTGTGCGATAAAATACCGCCCAGCCGACGGGGTCGGGGCCATGCTCCTGCGGTCCCCAGGCGGCGATATAGGTCCAGTCACCACCCGTTTGCGGCGCGAAGGTCTGGTCGCCGGAATGGACCGTCAGGCCGGTCACCAGTGGCTCCGCAATCTGATCGGCCTTCACAGTCACCTCAGTGATCACGCTGCCCGCCGTTATGGCATAGGTGGCATGGACACGCCCATTGCCGCCGCCGATCGCATCAGCATCGACGCCGGCAATGGCGGTGACCGGGCCGTTGGCAATCACCCGGCCGGTGATGGTCGAAGGGCCGATCTGGGTTGCCTTGCCATTGCGCAGGAGGCCGATGCCGCCGACACCCAGCGAGGCGCCGACCTTGAAGATATCGCCACCCCAGGCCACCGGATGCTGGTAATCATCGAAGCCGTGCCCGACATCAGGGAAGATCATGCCGGAGCCATATTTGCCGAAGATATCGGTGACATTGCGCTCGTCGAGATAGAGGCGATAGGCGACCTTGTCGGATTCCCAGCCGATGCCCTCGAAGGCGATCAGGCCGTCATGGATGAAATGATCCGGCGGCGAGGTGAAGGTGTCACGCAGATGGAAGGTGCCGCCGGTGATGGCGCCGCCGTTTTTCGCATCGCCCTCGAGATGGCCACCATCCTGGATATTAAGCGTGACCAGCACACGCCGCGGCCCGGCCGAAGCAGCATCTGGCGACAGGGTGATGGTCGTGTCACCTGCCTTCAGCGGCGCGACCAGCCGGAATTTCGCATGAAGCGCCTGCACTGGATAGACCACATCGCCGATTTTCGCTGACCGTACCTTCGCATCCATTGGCATCGGCAGATCGATCACGGCATTATCGCGGGCCGGTCCGGGGTTGTGAACCGTCAGGCTCCGGGCATTAGCGTCCGTGGCCAGCAGGGCGATGGCGGCGGTCGTGATGAACAGGCGCATCCCATCCTCCTATTTCAGCTTGAGGTCGGCCACCGCAGTACCAGCGAGCAGAAAGGCGCCGACACCATAGAATTGCGTATCGTCGTAGCCGACATTATCGGGGCGGTCCGAAACCGGCTGGACGTAACCCAGCTTGCCATCGGGATGAACCGCCGCCACCAAAGCGCTCCAGCCCTCGCGGATGGCCGGCTCATATTCAGCACGCGAAAGCGTACCATTTCGCACGCCCCATGCCAGCCCGTAGGTATAGAAGGCCGTCCCGCTGGTTTCCGGCACGGCGGTTTTCGGGTCAGCCAGCAGCGATGGCGCCCAGTAGCCGGTATCGAGCTGGATCGATTTGATCTTTACCGCCATGTCCTTATAGAGCGTGACGAAGCGCGGACGATCGGGATCATTGGCCGGCAGGACCTCTAGGATGCGCGCCAGACCGGCAAACACCCAGCCGTCGCCGCGGCTCCAGAAAACCTTCTCGCCATTCGGTCCGCGCCGGTCAAAGAAACGCGCGTCGCGGTAGAACAGTTTCTCGTCCTTGTCGTAGAGAACATCGTAGGTTGCCCAGAATTCCTTTTTGGCGAACTCGGCATAGCGCGGATCGCCTGTGGCTACACTGAGGCCGATCCAGGTGGCCGGCGCCATGAACAGCGCATCGCACCAGCACCAGCGCTCGGTACAGTTGGCATCCCCTTCCGCGGGATAGATCAGGGTGACGTTTGCCGGCCTGGCAAGGATGGAATCGAAGATCGCCTGCATCGGTTTCAGTACACCGGGACTCTCGCCCTGCTTCACCGCCCACAGATAGGACTGACCGATGACGTGATCGTCAGCATGATAGACGCGCTTGCCCAGTTCCCATTTGTTGGCCTCGCCGCGCGCCACGATCAGGTCTCTGTAGATCGGGTTCTGGCTGTGATCGGCCATGTCGGTCAGGCCGACGAACAGGGCACCCTGCACCCAGCCCTTCGGGTCAGGCGTATCCCACGAGGCATTGGGCGGTATCCAGCCGGCAGCCAGCGTGGCGATCTGGTAGGCGCCGACCTTTTCGGTGATGGCCATGACATCGTCGGGTCTGAAAGACACCTTTGTGCCGGCGTTAACCGGCACGGGTGTCATGGCGCCCGCTGCCATCACCGGTGCAGTGGCAAGCGCAAAGGCGAGCAGGAAGGATTTGTAACGCATGGTCAATTCCTAAAAGCTTGTATTGCGCGCAAGGCGCGGGCTGAGAAGATGAATGGCGGCGAAGGCGACAAGGTAGGCGCCGGCAGCCATCATGAAGATGATCGAATAGTTGTGCGTGGTCTCGAGGATATAGCCGACGAATTTCGAGAAGAACATGCCGCCCACCGCACCGGCCATACCGCCGATGCCAATCACCGATCCGACGGCGGCGCGCGGCACCAGATCGGATGGCAGGGTCAGCACATTGGCCGAAAACGCCTGGTGCGCGGCAGCGGCCAGGCCGATGATCAGCACCGCTGCCCACAGGTTGGAAGCCCCTTGCGCGAACAGCACCGGCAGGGCCAGCAGGGCGAAGACAAACAATGTCGCCTTGCGTGCCACATTGACCGACAGGCCGCGCTTGAGCAGGAAAGACGACAGCCACCCGCCTGCCACCGAACCAAGATCGGACAGCAGATAGACCGCCACCACGGGCGGGCCGAAGGTCTTGAGGTCGAGACCGTAATTTTTCTGGAAAAAGTCAGGCAGCCAGAACAGCCACAGCCACCACACCGGATCGGTCAGGAACTTGGCGATGGCGAAGGTCCAGGTTTCCCGGATGAACAACAGCCTGAACCACGACACCTTTTCGACCGTGTCGGCCTGGTCGCTGTGGATATGGGCCAGTTCGGCGGCATTGACCTTTGCATGCTCGGACGGACGGCGATAGACCAGCCACCACGCCACGGCCCATACCAGCGAGACGGCGCCCGTGAGATAGAACGCCCCGCGCCAGCCCCAGCCGAGGCCCGGCAGGTTCAGGCCTTCATGGCCAAAATTGAAACTGACGGCACCCAGTGCGATCAGCGGCACGACCAGCGGCGCGATGATGGCGCCGATATTGGAACCGGCGTTGAAGATGCCTGCGGCTAAAGCCCGTTCCTTCTGCGGGAACCATTCGGTCACGGCTTTCAGGCTGGAAGGAAAGCTGCCGGCTTCACCCAGGCCAAGAGCTACGCGAGCGAGTGTGAATTGCAGGCTGCTCGTTACCGCGCCGGTCAGCATATGCGCCACGGTCCATAGAGCGAAGGCCACCGTATAGCCGACCCGCGCGCCGATCCTGTCGAGGATACGCCCCCAGGCAAGATAGCCCAGGGCATAGGCCGCCTGGAACCAGAAGACCACATCGGCATAGCCTTTTTCATCCCAGCCCATTTCAGCCGACAGCGGATCTTTCAGGATGCCGATCATCTGACGGTGGGTGTAGTTGATAGCGATTGCCGCCAGCAGCAGGCCACAGATCACCCAGCGATAACGGCTGCGGGCATCCGGTATTCCGGTCTTCGTTTCCATGCGTCGTCCCTGTATTTGTTTTATTTTTAAGCGCGTGACGAACCACGCCCTTCCGGCACCTCATCATGGCCGGTATTTCTCAGGCAGGTGACAGATATCAACCTCATTGAAATCGTCCTCGTCAAGAGTTTCTCTGCTCACAGTCCGGATAAGGACATAACTCCATCCCCGCCCCGTTGGATACGCCACATGGCAGGCTGCGCCCGAAACGGCCCATCCGCAAACAGGCAAAAAAATGCGCGCCGCTGACAGACAGCGACGCGCACATTCCAGGATTTAACCAATTTAGTATTTGAAACGAACGCCAATCTGATAGCGGCGATCGTTGCGGATCCAGGCCGAATCCTTGCGGACGGCCTTGGCGCCCGGTGTGGCATCCGAATCCCCGAAGACCTGCTGCTGGATCACCGTAGTAGTGTCGAGCAGGTTGGAACCGTCCAGTGACAGCTCGATATTGTCGTTGAGCTTGTAGCGCAGCGACAGATCGAGGAAGCCATTGCCCTTCTGGTACATCGGCAGGCCAATGCAGCAATCCAGGTTGTTGGTCAGGAAGTCCGATCGCCAGTTATAAGCCAGGCGGCTGGCGAACTTGCCCTTTTCGTACAGCAGGACAATGTTGTAGCTGTCATCCGAAATACCTGCCAGACGGTGCGAATCAAAGACACCGGCCGGCGCGCCATTCGAATTGACGCCGCTGACCTGCAGGCCGCCGCCGAAGGCCAGCGTGCCGCCGCCGGCATAGCCCGGCTGGTTGGCCAGGTTCGAGTTGTTGATGCCCGACTGGTCGACATGCGTATAGTTGGCCTGGATACCGAGACCGTCAAACGGCGACGGCAGGAAGTCGAAGAAGGTCTGGTAGGCTACTTCGAAGCCCTTCAGTTCACCACCGCCCTTGCCATTGCCCGGACCGCGGATGATCACGTTCTGGGTCTCGCCATTGAAGGTCACGCCACGCGCCAGTTGCGAATAGGAGATGTCGCCGTTCAGCTTCTTGTAGAAAAGATCGAAGGTGAACGAGCTGGTCGCGTTGATGTAGTTTTCATAGGACAGGTCGAACTGGTCGGCGGTGATCGGCGCCAGGGCCGCATTGCCGGAGTCGGCCGTGAACACGAAATTGTAGCCCTTCACATTGGCGGCCGTGTGCGGTCCATTCGGGTCCGTCCAGATGATGTATGGCGAACTGGCGCTGGTATTCAATACAGGCGCCTGGATGGTGACATAGTTGCGCAACTGGCCATAGTCCGGCCGCGATAGCGCGCGTGACGCCCCGAAGCGGATGAACTGGCTGTCGGTCAGGCCGAAGCGGACGTTCAGGCTGGGCAGCCAGTTGCTGTGCGTGCCGCCGAAAGTCGACTTGACCGGTGCACCGGCAGTGAAGGTCTTCAGATCATCGGTGATGTAACAGGAGATGTTCAGCAGGTTGGTCGTGTCGTTGATGCCGCCGGTATTGCACGGCACCAGATTGCCGTACCAGTTGGTCTGGGTGCTGTTAAACGCGACACCGCCATTGCTTTCGATTTCGGTCTCGACATAGCGCAGACCGACATTGCCGGTAACGTTGAGACCGCCGAAGATCGTGGCGTCAGGCCCGCCGAACTTCAGCATGACATAGGCGGCATTGGTCTTTTCCGTCACATCGAGCATTTCCTGGTCGATGAAGCAACCTTCGGTATTGGCGGCGCGCTGGCAGAGCGGAGTCCAGCCGAGCGGCGAGTTGGTCGTGGAGGCGGACAGGGCCTGGACCTGGCGGTCGTAATCGCCCAGCACCGCATTCGACAGGAAGACCTGCGGACCGTTATTGTAGACGCTGCCGTTGTAGAAGCCGTTACGCAGCGGCGTCACGTCCCAGATACCGGCGCCATAGCCCTTGAAGTCATCCCGGGTGGCGCAGTTATAGGGTGCCGGCGAGGTGTTATCGAGATTGAAGCCCGGACCGTTACAGGCATTCCAGGTCTGGACGACGCCCGACCAGTTATAGGCTGAATAGCGGACCTTCTGGTCGCGGTCGGCATAGCGCACGCCCACCTTCAGCGAATTCAGCCAGCCGCTGTCCTTGAAACGGTATTCGGCGTCGGCGCGTACCGAAAGCTGGGTCGCGTCGTTGTCTTCATAGTGGTCCTGGATGAATGGGATATACCAGTTGTGCAGGTTGGTCAGGAAGCCCGGCGCATAGTTGACGTTAGAGCCCGGCAGCAGCTTGATCTGCGGTGTGCCGTCGCCATTGGTGCTGTATTCGGCGTTGGCCAGGGTATTGGCGGCCACCAGGATATCGTAGTTGTTGGTCTCGGCCTTGACATACTGGACATCGAAATTGGTGCGCAACTGGTCGTTGATCTCCCATTTCAGGTTGGCGGAAAGATCCTTGGTGCCTTCCTCATGGTTGAAGATACGCGATTCATCCGAAACCGTGATACCCTGGCGCGTGCTGGCGCAAGGCGATGGCGTACCGCCGCAGTAGTTGACGAACGGCAGGCCGGGAACGGCCGAGCCCAGATTGATAGCCGCCTGGGTCGAATCTCCCCAGCCGCCGGAAGGCGCCGTCAGCGTGCCGCCGTCAAGCATGCCGTCTTCACCGAAGGTGAAGGCCGGTGTGCCCGGCGCCGGCGCGATATTGGCTGTGGTCTGCGGCGAGAAGGCCGGCGCCGCCCACAGGTCGAAGAAGCTGATATTGGAAGAGCGCTCCTTCCAGGCATTCTTGTAATAGGTGTCGTTGTACTGAACCGTCAGCAAGACGGATTTCGAGTTGTTCTGGTATTGCAGGGCCAAGGCCGTGCCGTGACGATCGCGGTCATAGGTAACCTGCGAATAGTTGACCTGGCGGGGCATGTAGACCCAGCCGTTGCCACCGTATGGATTGGCCGTACACGGAACGGTGCCGTCAGCATTGACGATCGCCTTGCCGTTGGAATCGAGATAGCCGGCGCTGCAGAAGGCACCGATGCGCTGCATGACCACGCCTTCGGTCTGGGTTTCGACATTGCCCTGGGCGTAGTTGAGCATGACACCGAATTCACCGGCCGAGGTTTCCCAGCGGTTGGTGTAGATGCCGGAATATTCGTAAGTGGTCTTTTCCGAACGATCGCCGTAATTGGCCTTGGCCGACAGGGCGATGACCTGGCCCTTGGAATCGAAGGGCAGGCGGGTGCGCAGGTTGACCGAACCGGCGATGCCGCCTTCGATCATTTCAGCTGTCTGGTTCTTGTAGCTGTCGACACCGGCCATCAGTTCCGGCGAGACGTCGTTGAAATTCAGGCCGCGCGCGCCGTCGGCAGTGAAGATGTCACGACCGTTCAGTTCGGTGCGGACAAACGTAAGCCCGCGGATCAGGACCTGAGCCGGTTCGGCCGAGAAGTGCGTCGAATCGTCCGATGACTGGAAGCGTGACACCGTAATGCCCGGCACGCGTTGCAGCGCCTCGGCGACCGACTTGTCAGGGAAGGCGCCGATATCGGTGGCGGTGATCGAGTCGACATGGGTGTCGGCGTTCTTCTTGATATCCTGCGCCGTCTTCAGGGCGCGGCGGACGCCGACAACCACGACTTCCTGCGCGTCATCGGCTGCCGGTGCGGCTGCGGGGGCAGCATCCTGCGCACAGGCGCCGGTGGCGAGGGCTCCAAAAGCCGCCAGCGTCACTAGGGAAACCCCCGTCTTCAGAATAGCGCTGCGTTGACCCAATATGTGTTTTTTCATTTTTTTCTCCCTGCGGCTTCTCCATCGAAAAGCGCGCGTTGCTGGTAAGCCGGAGGCGCGGAACCGTCCGGATCGTCTTTTTCCCAACATGGAAGGAGACATTTTCGCACCGACGCGGCGAAAGGCCCGGCCCTTCACCCCTGACGAATTCCCCTCTGTTAACCGGCGGCGACGTGCCACCTTTCCCGCGTCATTAATTGCGCGAGCTTGCTCATCTCATGATACTCATCATGTCATTCGTCAATATATAATATGATGCATATCATTTTATGATTTTGTTGAAACGCTTTTAAAATAACGGCTTCCGGCAGATGCACACAGGTTAAGTAGTCGGATTTTTCCTTGACGCCTTGCATAAATGCAACAGATGGTAGCGCTTCATTGCGAAGCCGGCACAACCCGATCAGGGCGCCTGCATGACTTCGATAAAGCCATTAGCCGTCAATCGGCCGGTTGCCGGATCAGGACTTGACAGTGCCCGGCTCAACAGTCCGGAATGCAGTACATGGGTGCGGTAGATGATCAGGCGATTAAACACCATCTCCGCCTCGCCGATCAGGTCGTAGCCGGCCGAACCCCTATCGGCATAATCGCTATGTAAAGCCGCTTCCAGTTCCGAGCTGGCGGCGGCGACATAAGCAGCCCGCCGGCTGGCACCCACCGATTCAAACCCGGTCGATCGATGACGGAAAAAGCCGGTGCCGCCGAAATCACCCCGGCAAAGATAATGCACCATGGCCAGTTGGTTCGGATCGGTCGTATCATGATGCGGAATTTTCTGGATCGGTTCGGCCTCGCCGGCAGGCACCGTCGCCAGCGCGAAAAAGCCGAAGAACTTCACCCAGGCGTCGCGCGGCAAACCAAAGGCCGCTTCTATCGGGCCGCGCAAGGCAGTGACGACGGTCTGGTAATAGCCCTCAGGCAATGGCGCGTTGAGGCCGGGATATTTAGTATGTTCGGGAACGTAAAAGTCAGCTTTCCCGGCGGCAGTGATCATCACTTCCGGATCAGCCAGCACATTATCGACCACCACCAGAGGATGGACCTCGTCGCCGATCCGCCGCAGCCTTATCCGCATATCCGGGTGCAGGGCGAAGGTCATGACTTGAGATAGGCCTGTTTGAGTTCAGCCTTGAGGCGCTCACGCACAGGCGGGCTCATCGGCCCCAGTACGCCTTTCAGCGCCGCCGGAATATGGCCGGTCGCGTCACCTTCCCTCTTGAACACATAGGTATCGAACATGGCCTGCCAGTAGGCGCGCTCACCCGACGGCAGATGGCCCAGGGCCAGCAGCGCGGTCAGGAAGGCGTCGCTGGCACGCTCCAGGCCGGTGGCGAAATCACCCCACCAGTAGTTGACCATGACATTGTAGGGATCAAGCGAAGTGACGTGATGCCACCAGTATTTCGGCATGAAGATGGCATCACCCGGCCCGAGATGCGCCACGACGGCCGCTTTTATCGCCTCGCGGAATTTCGGGAAACGATCATAGTCCGGTTGCTCCGGATCGACCAGGGAAAGCGGCGGTGGATTATCGAGCGGGCCGACATAGAGATTGCCGACCTGCTCCGGCGGAAACAATAAAAAACGCCGCCGGCCGGCGACGACGCAGGCAAGATTATGATCGCGGTCGTTATGGGTTTGCGTTTTGAGCGATCCGCCCACCCACAGGCGCGGTACGATCTGCGGGGGCATCAATGGCAAGGGATTGTCCGTCACGAACCCCGGCATGTGGGTCGACAGGGGCAGCATCTGGATGGCGACAAACGGCGCATTTTCCAGCATAAGATTCCGCTCTATCTGGTCCAGAGTTTCTCTGATTCCGCGCTGACGTTTGGTAAAGTTGAATTCGCGCATATCCGGCGCATAGACATACCGGCCGCCGCTGGAAAACGGCGCTTCCATCACTGTCGCCTGGGCGCCCAAGTCCATGCGCCTGAGATAGGTATTGAGCCGCGACGGCGATGCCCGCCCCTCCGCCAGTGCCGGCCAGTGATCGAACAATCCCTTGATCACCAAAGGCTTTTCCGCTGTCATGATACGCTGGAAATCCTGCGGGCCGTTGAGACGACACGCCACGATTTCCGGCAGACCGTCGAGCGGCGACTGCCTGATGTCCTGAGATATATCCACGCCTGCATCCGATTATAGTATTATGACTATAATCTCAAAAGCGCCGCGAAATGCAAATGATTATAATCGCGGCAGTGATGCCAGCACTTCGGCACTGAATGGCCGGCCCAGCCGGCGCGCAGCATAGAGCGCCGAGCCAATACTGGGCGCATGGAGTGGCTTTCTCAGGTCGTACATCATCGAGAAACTGTTGAGATGCCGCCGGAACGGATCGAGGATCAGCGCGCCGCATTTGAACACGCCACCGGAATAGGACAGCGCCACCGGTTCGCCTTCCACATAGTCCAGCTTCATGCGGATGGCATCGACGATCGCCGCCAGTTCGTAACCCGCTGAATCGAAAATCTTCAACGCCACGCGATCGCCCGCTTCAGCCGATTGCGATACGAGTTTCGACATGGCGGCGATCTTGTCACGCGACGGGGCTTCACGACCGAAAACTTCGCCGCAAATATCGAGATCCGCTTTCAGGTCGAACGCTTGCCGAAATATCTCATACAGCGGCCCTTTTGCCAGCCGGCCATCGGCCATGCGTGAGAAGGCATTCAGGCCGGAAATGGCGATCCAGTAAGCCGAGCCTTCATCGGAAAAGACCTCACCCCAGCCCCCGCCGCGTGCTGACAGGCCGCCGCGCTCGCCATAACCGATCGAGCCCGTACCGGCGACGATATTAATGCCGTCAGCACCCGCCAGCGATCCGGCCCAACCGCAGATCATGTCATTGCCGCAGACATATCGACGATGGCCCAGCACCGCTTCCGGCACAACGTCAAGCATCGGTTCGGCGGTGGAATCCTCGCCATGCGCCGGCAGGCCAAAAAAGGCGTAATCGATATCTTCCGGTTTTCCCGACACCTGCGAAAGCACCGCCTGGATACCTTCGGCCAGCAATTCGTGCAAGCCATCGAAGCCGATCTGAATATAGTAGCACGAACCGCCCTGATGGGTGGCGCGCACGCGGCCTTCGACATCGACCAGCACGAATTCGGTCTTGGTGCCGCCGCCATCGACGCCTAACAGATACCCCATTATCCAATCTACCCCAGTTCGTGGATACGAACGCCCTGCACGACGCGATTGACCGTGCCCGAGGCGTTCGGCTTGTCAGGCGTCAGGTTGTGACGCAGGGATTCATAAAAGGCGAAGACCTGCGGGCAGATAATATAGGGGAAAAGCAGGTCAGTGTCGTCGGCTGTTTCCAGGCCCTTGATACGCACCGTATCGGCGGCTTCGACACCGACACCGTCCTGGGCCGTAATGGCGATGACGCGGGCGGCGTCATTGTCCTTGCGCAGTTCATCGAGCAGGTCACCGTCATAGCCACGGGTATAGGCGTTGTTGGAGAAGAAAACGACCACCAGGGTCTTGTTGTTGACGATGGTCTTCGGGCCATGGCGGAAGCCGAGCGGTGAATCGAACATGGTCACCAGTCCGCCATTGGTCAGTTCCAGCAGCTTGAGGCCGGATTCACGCGCCAATCCCTGGAAGATATGACTGCCGAGATAGACGATGCGCTCATAACCTTCGGAAGCCACCTGCTTCATGGCGGCGGTGTAGTCCGTCAGCACGGCCTGTGTGGCGGCAGCGATGGCTTCGACCCGGCCCTGCATGGCGTCGATGCCTGAGAAAGCAGCCAGCGCCGCATAGGTCATGCACGAGAAGCTGGAAGTCATGGCGAAGCTGCGATCATGGGTGGCTTCGGGCAGCAGGATCGTCAGGCCGTTGGAGCCCTGACCATAGGCCGCCAGCGCGCCCTCGGCATTGCAGGTGATCACCAGATGGTGCAGGTCGGTGACGAAGCGATCGGCCAGTTGCGCGGCGACGACGCTTTCCGGACTGTTGCCCGAACGGCCAAAGGAAACCAGCAAGGTCGGAGTATCGCTCTCGAAATAGAGCTGCGGCGCACAGACAAGGTCCGTGGTCGGGATCGCTTCGACGCGCGTTTTCAATTTCGCGGCAAGCGCCGGCGCCAGGCATTCGCCAATAAAGGCCGAAGTACCGGCACCCGTCAGGATGATACGCACCTCGCGATCAAGCAAAGGCGTGAGAAAGGCCTCGACCATGGCCTTTTGCGTGAACAGGATCGCTTGCGTCTGGCGCAGCATTTCAGGTTGCTGTTCGATCTCGCGTGCCGTCCACAAGCCGCCCAGGCTTTGCAGTTCTGTTTCATCGATACCGAGTTGGGTTACAGGTTCAGGCATCAATCAACTCCACGGTACTTATGTTTTTGGGCGTACAGGCAACAAGATAGGCATCGAGGGCGGCGCCGATATGGGCGATCACCAGATTTTCCGGCGTCAGTTTCAGCCCGCCATCGCGGATGATCGCATAGGCATCCGGCAGGTACTGGCTGACAAGGGCCAAAGGCGGCGGCGATTGTGTCAGGTTGCCGAACAGCTTGTCCTGCGCTGCCTGGATCTGTTGATCGGGCCAGTAATAGCGAATGCGGTCGGACAGGCTGTATTGCAGGTCGAATTGCAGGGCCGCGCCCGTGGCGTGATAGTATTTCGCCCAGTTCTTCGGCTCGGTAGTCATGCGATCGATCACCACCTCGCGGAAGCCGGATTGTGCGTCAGGCGCGATCCATTCACCTTCGATGGCATCGAGCGCCCACAGAGCTTCACGCAGGGCAAAGGTGACGCCGGGGCCGACCTTGAGGATGGCGAAATGGTCCTCGACCAGTTGCTTCAGCGCTTTCGGCGTCTGGTAGTCGGTCGAATGGGCTTCGAAAACCAGGGTCGGCAGATTGTCGATGGCGTGGCTCAACTTTACGGCCTTGGCGCGGTCATAGTCTATGACCTTGTGATGGTCGAACTCGACGCCGGGCTGGACGACGGTAGCGATGACGCGCGGCCAGGCGGCAGACAGACCGAACTCCGCGAAGATGGCCCTATGGGTTTCGATGGTCGCCAGCGCCGCTTCCGGTGTGGTCACCTCCAGCTCCGGCAGGTCTTCGTGCGCGCCGCCAGGCACCGGCACTTCGGTACCGATGACATAGACCGGCGGTTCGCCGCCTGCCCTGGCATACGTGGCTTCGGCAACGGCAATCAGGCGCGCGGCGCGACGGGCGATGGTGTCTTCCGGCAGGGGCACCGGATCATCGGCGCATGACATCGAGCAGTCGGCGTGGATTTTGCGGAAGCCCGCGGCCACATATTGCTCGATCAGCACCTCGGCCTTTTGCATCGCCTCGTCGGCAATGAGATGCGTCCACGGATTCGGGCCGAGGTGGTCACCGCCCAGCAGGATGCGCTTGCGGTCAAGCCCCACCTTGTCGGCGATGGCATGAACAAAGGCAACGAAATCCGTCGGCACCATGCCGGTATAGCCGCCATCCTGATTGACCTGGTTGCAGGTCGCCTCGATAAGGGTAACTTCGGACTTCCGCTTCAGGGCGTGTGCGAAGGTCGCTTCCACGACCAGCGGGTGGGCCGAGCAGACCGAGGTTATACCGACCGCCTGCCCGGCCTTGTGGCGGGCGACCAGATCGAGCATGGCCTTCATGACTTATCCTTTATTGGCGAGTGTATCAAAGCGACTCTTACCGTAACGCACCACACAACGCAACCAAAACAATGAAAACGAAACATGCAAAATTGCGATTTTGTGAAATTCTGATGAGAAATATAATATACGAAAGAAAAAAGACCGGCCCTGCCATGAAAAGCAGGACCGGCTGTCAGTTACTGAAATCAGGCCGCCAGGGCCAGCAGAGCCGAGGCGATCACCGCCAGCACCAGTCCGATAATCTTCAGCTCGCCGGGAATGACATTAGCGACGGCCAGCGAGATTACCGCCGTCACCAGAGGCGCACCGGCATTGGTCAGCGGTGCCACCACGATCGCCTTGCCATGACGGAAGGCGTAAACCAGGCACAGGGCACCGATGGCGTTCAACACCTGGATGGCGGCAGCCAGCCACGGGCCGTCCAGCCCCCAGTTTATCGGCTTGCTGAAATCGGTCATCAGCCAGGCCACAGGCACCAGCATCAGGCCGGTGATCATCATGTAGAAAAAGATGCTTTCGGCGCTCATCGAATTATTGGAGAGCTTCATGAAATAGGCCTGGACGCCCCAGCACGCCATGATGATCAGGGCGAGCGGAAACCACACGCCGCCATTCATGAAGGAAAAGCCCTTGTCGAGCGAGAAATCGAACATTGGCAGGGCGATCAGCGCCAGCACCACGCCGAGCACGCCCAGACGCGTGGTCCGCTCCTTCAGGAAGGCGGCCGACATCAGGATGGTGACCAGCGGTGACAGCGAAATCACCGGGAAGATCAGATAGGCCGGGCCGGTATTGACGGCATAGAACAGCACCATCTGGCCACCGGCGCCGAGCAGGCCGATGATGAGGCCATAGAGGATGGATTTCGGATCGCGGTCGAGCTTCCAGCCGGCCTTTGCCAGCACATAGAGCGCGGGCAGGATCATGGTCGCGGCCCAGACGCAGTAGGTCAGGGTTTCGGGGAAACCTTTCTGCGCCGAGATGCCGGTAAAGGCGCCCCAGACGCCCCACAGGACGACGACGGCAAGCGCGAAGGTCAGCCAGCGCTTGCCAGTCGCCGCCACAGGTGTGCCTTCCGGCATCGGTTCGTTCATTGTGTCCCCCTTAAACCGGTGTCGCTTCGATCAGCAGGAAGCGCTCGAATTTTGCCGGAATGCGATTTTTGACCGGTGTGATTTCACCCAAAGCCTTGTCGTTGAAATAGTCGCGCAAACGATAGCGCTTCTTCGTCAGGCCGCGCAGTTCGACCTCACCATCCCATTTATCGGCATAGAAGGCGTAATAGAGTTTGCCGTCCTTTTCGACCGCATGGGCCTCCGGCTTGTCGAAGCCGATATCGTAGAGTTCGCCGCGATACTGGCCGGTCGAGAGCATATGCGTTTTATAAAGCCCGACCCACTTGCGCCACATGGCTTCGCGTTCCGGCGTCAGCTGGAAATCGGCACCCTTTTCATGTCCCGGTCCAGGCCAGGTGAACTTGGTCGAAACGATGCCGCCGATCCCAACCGTCGAGGCGAAATCGTCGCCGCCATCAGAAAGCTCGACGTGGTCGCCGGCATAGGCGGCATCGCGGCCCATCAGGCCTTTCAGCGACTTGCCCTTCAGACGTACCTGCCAGGAACTGAGCGGATCGGACGCCGGCACGTGGTTGGTATAGGGCAGGTTATGGAAGGCGTAAGACGTGCCGCATGGACAGAATTCGACCACAGCATTCGGATTGATCTCGCGGGCCGTATCGTAGATCAGCTTCCAGAAATTCTGCAACTGCTCGACAGACTCTTCCGGGCGGGCGTGATTATGGGCCGGATTATAACAGGGCGCGACGCCGTTCATGTGCTGGCCGTCGAGCTTCAGCCCTTCGAAGCCCCACTCGCCGATGATCTTTCGGATCAGCGCCTTGTGATAATCCTTCGTCGGCTGATAGGCCGGGCAAAGATAGAAGGCGTTCCACCAGGTGACATTCTGAACGGCGCCGTCCTGATTGAGCAGCAGCATATCGGTGTGATCGTGCAGCAGATCGGTTCCCGGATCCGTGGCCAGTGGCGCCAGCCACAGGCGCGGCCGCAGGCCCGCCTTTTTGATCGACTGCACAAAGGCGATCATGTCAGCGTCCTTGCGAGGGAATTTCTTCGTATCGAGATACCAGTCCCCCTCGGAGGTTTGCCAGCCGTCATCGAGCACCGCCCAATCGAGGCCGACATCCTTGGCCTTGGCAAAGGTATTCTCGATTTCTTCAACCGTGAAATTGCGGGCATAGCCCCAGGCGCACCACACCGGCTCATAGGATTCCGCCGGCGCTTTCGGCGCCGCCAGGCCGCGATCGGCCATCACGCGACGGTAGGTATCGAGCGTGGCGTAGTGGTCGCGTTGGTGAACGCTGACAAAGGTATCGAGAGTGGTCAGGCTGTCGCCGGCCTTCAGCGTGACGGCTTGCTCATAACGGATGCCGAGACCGGCGCCGGCGGCCGTGGCGATCAGCGGCAGAGAGATCAGTTTCGGCGCATTTTCAATATGACCGACCGCCAAGCCGGCATCTGGCCGCCAGACATCGACGACCGGCGTGCCGCTGCCGTAATCCGAGGCATTCATGCCCATGAAATTCGGCTGGTCGAAACCGGCCTTGACCGGCTGGACCCAGTCACGGCGGTCGTCATGGGACGAGCCGGAGAACGACCAGAAGCTCGTGCCTTTCAGCAGATGGCTGTGCGAGGTCCAGGCAGATATGGCAAGGTCCGCAGCGCCATTATTGCGGTAGGTCACCTTGGTGATGGCAAAGCCAGGATAGCGATCGTAGAGAGCAACTTCCACCGTCTTTTCCAGCCCTTCGGAGGAAACGCCGCGCAAGCTGTACAGGATGCCTTTGCCATGACCATCACTGATGGGTTTCTGGTTTTTCCCGGCAAACGCGAAGCGATCGATGACCTTGCCATCGGCCAGGGTCACGGTTTCCGAGGGGGCAAAATCTGTCAGTTCCACGCTCTTGCCATTCTGCCGGGCGATGATGCGACTATTGAGGGCGAGATCGAAGTCGATGGCGATGGCAGAATCACTGATCGTAGCGACGGAAGCGCTTTGCGCCCGACCGGCTGAAGCCATCAGACCGGAAGCGATCACCGTACCCGACAGCAGCTTGAGCAGCCCTCGCCGACTGGTCATGTTTTGCGTTTTCATCCTGGCTCCTCCCGCTTTTCGCATGGTTCATTTTTAATCTTGCATAAGTCAAATTAAAAAGGCAAACAAAAAGACATAAAAACGAAGCATTGAATTTCGTTTTCTTTCCTTTTGGAATTTGGGAGCCGAAACATGACCCGATACCGCCTGCTATTGAGCCTTGCCGCCTCAGTCTCCTTGATCGCTGTCAGTGCCTGTGCTGCTGACCAGTCCTACACAGTGGACGATTTTGCCAAGGTCAAAAAGTTCGATTCACATGTACACGTCAATGTCACTGATCCGGCCTTTGTCGACCAGGCCAGGGCTGATGGATTCGAGCTGCTGAGCATCAATGTCGATTATCCGGAATTCCCGGCTATCACCGATCAGGCCGCCGTCGCCCATCATTTCCATGCTGCAGATCCAGCGCACTTCCATTATGCTACCGCCTTCACAATGAAGGGCTTTACCCAGCCCGGCTGGACGGAAAAGACCAATGCATGGCTCGATTCCGAATTCAAACAAGGCGCCGTGGCGGTCAAGATCTGGAAAAATGTCGGCCTGATCGAGCGCGATGAGAAGGGCCAGTTGATCTTCATCGACGATCCGCGTTTCGATCCGGTGGTCGCGCACATCATCGCCGCCGGCAAGGTGATCATCAATCACCAGGGGGAGCCAAAAAACTGCTGGCTACCCATGGACGAGATGAGCACCGACAATGACCGGTCCTATTTCAAGGAACATCCGGAATATTATATGTACCTGCATCCGGAAATGCCGCGCTACGAAGCGCTGATGGCGACGCGTGACCGCTTTGTGGGCCGTCATCCCGACCTGAAATTCGTCGGCGCCCATTTCGCCAGCCTGGAATGGAATGTCGATGAAGCCGCGAAATTCCTCGACGCCTACCCCAATGCCAATGTCGAACTGGCGGCGCGCATCACGCAGATCCAATCACAATCCGTCCAGGATTACGACAAGGTGCGGAACTTCTTCATCAAGTATCAGGACCGCATCATGTACGGCACCGACCTGACGCTCAATCCGGGTGAAGACCCGGCTGAATTCAAGAAGGTGGCGCATGACTACTGGCTGTCCGACTGGACTTACCTGGCGACCGGTGAAACACGTCATGTCGACGATATTCACGCCGATGCAAAGGGCCTTGCCCTACCGAAGGCCGTTATAGACAAAATCTATTACAGCAATGCCGAGCGCGAATATTCCCCTGGCAACTAGGCCAGATGAAGCTTGAAACCGAGGCGGTCGGCGGCGTCCTGGATAAAGTCCGGCGCGTCGGCGTCGGTAATCAGGGCATCGATCTCGCTGATGTCGATGATGCGGTGCAGGCAGACCTTGCCGAATTTAGATGAGTCGGTGATGGCGATGACCTGGCGCGCCGTCTCGACCATCTTGCGGTTCAGTTGCGCCTCAGGCTCATGATGCGTGGTGATACCGCGCTCGACATCGAAACCATCGACGCCGAGGAACAGCTTGTCGAGCAGCAGTTCGTCGAGTGCTGCCACGGTCTGCGCGCCGTAGAAGGCCATGTTCTTGCGGCGCAGTTCGCCGCCCAGCATGACGATCTTTATCTTGCGTTTCTGCGCCAGCGCCGACAGGACCTCGAAGTCATTGGTAACGACCGTGAGCTCTTCCTCGTCCGGCAGAAAACGGGCGATCTGCAGCGCCGTGGTGCCTGAATCAAGCATGATCGAATCGCCGGCCTGCACCATTGCGGCGGCCAGGCGACCGATGCGTTCCTTTTCTTCCGGATGGCTGGTGCGCTTGGCTTCGATCGGCGGTTCGGCATTGACCGTCACCACTTCGGAGGAAATAGCGCCACCATAGGCGCGGGTGGCGATACCGTGCTCCTCCAGATAATGCAGGTCTTTGCGGATGGTCTGCATGGACACGCCGAACTGTTCGGACAGGGCCACAACCTGCACGCTGCCGCGTGACTTCAGCATGGCGGTGATCTCGCGGCGGCGCTCTGAGGTATCGCGTGTCAGTTTTACCGAGCCTTCGGCCATGTCTTTCGGTCCCCGGATCATTAGTTTCGTTTCGATATGTCGCTTATCCCTCAAACAGGCAGCAAATTCAACCGTGTCAAGAAAGGACCGTCTGTCAGCGAAATGTGGTGCCCATCTTTTTGTTGCGCTTAATACACAAAACGAATGCAAAAGACCGGTTGCCAAAGGTCTCATTCCCCGGCATGGCTTCGCGGTCAAAAAGAGGAGCTTCACATGACCATCAAGAGACTCGAACCCGGCAAGCGCATGAGTCAGGCCGTCATTCATAACGGCATTGTCTATCTGGCCGGCCAGGTTGGCGAACCGGGCAAGTCGCTGACCGAACAGACCATCGCCGTTCTGGCCCAGATAGATGCCCTGCTGGCCGAAGCCGGCACCGACAAATCGCGCCTGCTCACTGCCACCATCTGGCTGGCCGACATGGCCGATTTCGCCGCCATGAACGCCGTCTGGGACGCCTGGGTCGATCCGGCCAATCCGCCCGCCCGCGCCACCGGCGAGGTCAAGCTGGCCACACCCGACTACCGCGTCGAAATCATCGTAACCGCAGCCCTTGCCTAAGTCCTTAGAAGCGCGCGGTTTCGGCCGCGCGTTTTTGCTTACGCACTGTTGATCGCCGGCGGGTTAAGCGTGATGCCTATTTTATGCCGGATAGTTTATGGATTTCGGTTTCACTCAGGAGTCCGTCATGTCAGAACTTCACGTTCCCGCCCGGCACACCCCTTTGACGAAACATACACCGTTCCGGCCACCGTTTCACCCCAATGCCCTGGAACCGGAAAGCGAACATCCAGGTGTGTGGGACTGGACGCCCCGCGCCGACGCCATCTGGCAGGCGGCGGAAGCGCGTAATATGCCGCTCAAGGCGAAGCGCCCCCTGGGCGGTTCGGAAGGCGTGCCTGAAACCCAACCCGACACCAACGACTTGCTGAACGTCGCCCTGACGGTGATTGCGGGCCTGAGCCTTGGTGTCGTGGTCACCACGATATTGCGGGTGATCCTGCCGCGAGACTAGGTAGGGTTTTTGGCCAGGGTCATGGCGACATTGTAGAGGAAATCGCCGTTTTCATGCATCCGCTTGTCGGCCAGACGCAGGGCTTCGGCGATACGCTCCGGCGGCGCGGGGTGGCGCTCATCCTTCAACCAGCGCTCAATGGAGCTTTCCGATACGCCGGTGGCCTCTGAAATCTGCCGTGCCAGCGAGCCGCGCGGATCCGTGCGCCAGGCCAGGTCGGCGATACGGGCGAATTCCAGCGGGGTCAGCAGCGACTTGCGCGTAGCGCGAGCGGGCTTGGTTGGTTCGGTCATGTCAAATCTCTTGGTACTCGGCTGGGCACTTATATCAGAAATACTGGCCGACAGTTTCACCATGCACCACTTTGGGGGCTTCGGTAAAGAACGGACCGGCCAGTGAACGCCATTGCTGGAAATTGTCGCTGTTACGGAAGGTCACCATATGATGGTCGACGGTTTCCCACAGAACGCGCAGGTTATACAGACCCGGTGTTTCAATCACCTTTTCCAGCGCCATGCCATGGCAGCCTTCTGAGTTTTTGAAGTACGGTGCGGCCGCCGCAACCATGGCCTCGAAATCAACGGCTTTGGCAGGGTCGATGGTCAGGGTGGCGATTTCGGTGATCATGTCAGGTCCGTGGAAATGGTGCGCAGGCTTACTGTTATATTCCTGGCGGTCTCTATGTCATGACCTGCCCGCAACCTCAAGATGCTTATCACAGCCTTATTTAGGCAGGGGCTGATCGCCAGCGTGACTTTATCCGCCTGCGCTTAAACTCTGAAGCTGAACAGGAGGAAACCCATGGCCGATTTTGACCTAAAGACCGATCAGACTGTTGGCGCCCCGAAACCTCATGGTGGCGACGGTACGCATCCGGCAAGTGTGGCGCGCGGCAGCGGCCCTACGGATCCTTTTCCGCCGGAAGGGACTGATGAGAAAATCATTTCAGGCATCAAAACCGGCGAGGATGCCATAAGCGAAGACGACAGCCTGAAAGCGACCAGAACCGCGCTTGGGTATGGCGTCGAGGCGCCAAAGGCAGGATTGATCAGCCTCGTCACCACGTTCGTCTCTGCTTTTCTGACGGGCTTTTTCCGTACCACGCCGACCCGCACCTGTCTGCGCGCCGACAAGAAGCTGCGTGATAATCTGGATGAAGACCAAATCGATTCCATGATCGATGACAGTTTTCCGGCCAGTGATCCGCCAAGCAGTTACTGATCCCGCATAACAAAAAAACGGCCTTACACGGGCCGTTTTTTTGAGTGCCGACGCAATAAAAAACCAGAGAGGTGAATGGGTTGACATGTGTCAAACGCTTCGTCTCTCTGGCTTTTTTATTGTCATTGAGTGTTCCTCGCTGACAATTCTATAATCGCAAATCCGGCATAAGGAAAAAAGCAGAAAGGCGGCCCTTTCCATTAAAAATCCATAAGTCCTAGCTGGCCACATAGGCGCCCTTGTGACCGATGGCGATGCCGGCGGCATCGAAGGCCAGCTTTATCCGGCGATGAAATTCACGTCCGACCCGCCAGCGCGCGTGCGGCATCGTGGTAATCCGCGCCTTTACCAGCGCGCCGAAGTCCGCCAGCATATCGACGCCCATCACCTCGATTGGCTCGATGATCAGCGGCTTCCATTCGGCCTCCGCCTGCAGGGTCTCGCCAGTTTCCCGGATCAGCCGGATGGCGGCGTCGATATCGCTGGCCAGAGTTACCGGCAGGTCGAAAACGTAGCGCGAGAAACTCTTGGTCAGGTTATGGATAATCTGCGCCTCGCCATAGGGAAAGACGTGCAGTGTGCCGTCGAAATCGCGCAGGGAAATGTAACGCAGGGTCATTTCCTCGACCTCGCCTGTGCTGTTGCCTATGGTCACGATATCACCGACCGCCACTACGTCTTCGATCAGCAGGAAAAAACCGGTGAAAAAATCCTTCACCAGGGTCTGGGCGCCGAAACCGACAGCAATACCGACCACGCCGGCGCCTGCCAGCAGGGGCGCAATCTGCACGCCGAGCTGACTTAGAAAGGTCATGACGCCGACCACCAGAATGGTCGCCTGGAGCGTGCGACGGATGATTGGCCCTAGAGTATCGATCTGGGCGCCACGCCGCAGATCCAGTCCCTTTCGTGCTTTCAGCCGTCCCAGGGAATAGCCGATAAATAGTCCGGATGCCTCAAAGGCCATGGCCGTGACCACCAGCACGATAAAAAGCGTCAGAAGCGTATGAGACAGCTTGCTGGCGAAACCGGCCGACATCCAGGCAAAGATATCGACACCCCAGACGGAACCGATCATGACAATAGCGACCACGAAGAAGACCAATGCGATGGCGGCGCGGGTGATGCGCAGAGCCTTCTGGATGGCCTTGCGGCCAGCAGCGCCATCATGACCGGGAATGCGCCCGACCGCATAGCAAAGACCGGCGCTTAATGCCCAGATCCCTAACCAGGAGACAATGGCAATGATCGCCGTTATGCCCGCGTTGAGTGCCAGCGCTTGTGGACTAAGCCCGGCCAGATGGTTCCACAGATCCCTGAAACCCGTAATCAGGCGTTCGCTCAAGGTCAGGTCCGGCGCGTGAGTGACCGGTGGCGTGGCGGCAGGTGTGGCCATCATGAGACGTCTTTACTGGATGTGATCCGCTGCAAGGCCGCCTCGGCGCCTTCACGTCCGATGACGCTGAACCGGCGGCCCTCTATCTGATTATAGGCGGTGAAAAAATGGATGAGTTCATCGACATGATGCAGATGCAGCTCATCGATATCGCGCGTTTCGGCCGGGTTATAATCGGTCTCGATGACGCCGAGCAGGCGGTCGTTACGGATGGTTTTATCATCCTCACCCTGCTCGGCATTCAGCACGCCGATCAGACGCACCGTCACCACCGTGCCGGTCACAAGCGGTCCATCGCCCAGGACGAGGACATCAACTTCATCACCGTCTTCACCGCTTGCGCCGGGAATAAAACCGAAATTGCCAGGAAATACCGCACCCGCAGGCAGGAGCTTGGACAGCCGGAAAAGCTTGGCTTCTCTGTCGTATTTGTATTTGGCGCGGCTGCCACGTGACGTATCAATCACGACATTGATACGCCCCGACGGATCTATGGCCGGCAATCCGGTATAATCAGCCATGACCGGCGCTCCGTAATATTGAAGGCCTCAACATGCGGTCGCGGTTATAAGTTTAAAAAGGGAGCGGGCATCGGCAATGATAAAAAGGACGTAAGACCAGACCGTGCTGCCTATGAAATTCTTACAGCATAAATGGGATTACATGGCGTTTTTTGACAAGCTCAAGACTAGGATTCGGCTGAAACATGAGGTGCAGCCATGGACTATATCGACACCCCCACGACCTTCGCGCCTGTATCGGCCAGGGACACCCTGAGCATGAAGGCGGAACGCCTGCTGGAAAATTACCGCAACCTGCCAAAGACCAGTCTCACCCTCGCCGGCTTGGCAGGAATCGGCGTCGTGGCTATTCTGGGCGGGTTGTGGATGGGAAAGAACAAGCTTTTCCCCCGCCATCATGACGTGGTGGAAATCGAAGATTAATTCCGGCCGAGCGTCGCTTCCGGTCCCGTGCTCTTGATGATGTGCTGCGGGCCGATCAGCTTGCCCATGACCTTGATGGCCGGATCATGGAACTCTGTCCCTTTGTCGCTGGCGCACAGATCTTCGAGCACCCACGGCCGGATGTTCAGCTCGAACAGGTCGAGCACGCTTTTCAACACACAGGCTTCGGTAGCGATGCCGGCAATGAAGACCTCGCGCACGCCCCAGGTTTTCAAGCGCACCAGCAAGGGTTCGGTTACACAGCTGTAGATCGGCCGGCTGATAATGACGGCATCTTCGCGTGGCTGAAGCGCCAGTTCGGTCTCCGCACTTTTGGGCACCATCCTGTCGTAACCGAGGATCTTGCGAAAAGGCGACGGTTCCGGATTATAAAATTTAGTGAAAACAACGTGATCGAACTCGTACTGGAGATTTTCCAGCGGGGTTATCACATGCTGCGAATGCGGCGTGACGAAGCCTTGCTGGACATCGACCACGATCAGCACCTGCGGCAATTCTTCCGACATCTTCCCTCCAAAGCGGACCCTATACTGTCCGCTTATAAGGATTCGATGCCAGTGTGGATCAGTATTTTTAGTCTACTGTGATATTTTTACGATTTTTTCGCTCGCGTGGGATGTATTTTTCAGGCGTTTTTCGTTTACCAGGTTAAGCAATGCCGCCGCGGCGCGCGCATCGGCCAGGGCCCGGTGGTGGTTTACCAGATCGATATCGAATTCACGGCACAGGTTGGCCAGGCCGTAGGACGCATGGCCGGGGTAATATTTACGCATGGTCGCGACTGTGCACAGTTTCGGATGGCGGAAGCGGCGTTCCAGCCGGCGAAATTCGCTGGCAATGAAGCCATGATCGAAACCCGCATTGTGTGCCACGAAAATAGCACCCGCCATGAAGGCCTCGAAATCGTCAGCGATCTCGGCAAAGGTTGGGGCATCGCGCACCATATCATTGCTGATGCCGGTCAGTTGGGTGATGAAATGCGGAATGCGCTTTTCTGGATTGATCAGCGAGGACCACTCGCCAATGATTTCACCATGCTGGATTTTCACCGCGCCGATTTCGGTCACCCGGTCATTGGGCGGCCGCCCACCGGTGGTTTCAACATCGACCACGACATAGACCTGGTCCGGATCGGTGCGATAGGTCACCCGGCAGATATCGGCTTCGAAGCCAATGCTGCGCAGCAAATTGAGACGCGCCAGCTGATGGCGGCGTACGCAGTCCCCTTCCCCCTTAATCTCGACAAAACGCACCTGCCCCTGGCGCATCAGCACGAGATCCGGGAAGCCATCGCGCAGGGCATAAAAATCCTCGGTCATTTTTTGCAGCAAGGCCGCCACGGCATCTGGCGGCGCCGCGGCGAGAAAGGTCGAAACCAGGGCCTCCAGCCCCTCGAACCAGTAAAACAGGCCGTTCGGCTCACCCTGCCTGTGCTGGAGGGTATCACCCACCATTTGCAGGCCGTCGGCGGAGCGCACGATCTCCAGCTTTCTGGCGATGTGATCGGCAAAGCGCGTGTGGAAGGTCTTGTCCTTCAGGCTCTGCGGACGGTAATCGAATTCCGATCCGAAGCCGGCGGCGCTGCCGAACAGCTCCTCCCAGAACACCAGACCGAAAAGCACCGGCCACAGGCCGTTTTCCGTGTGATAGGCTGTCCATCCCCGCCGGGCATAGGCCTGCATGGCGGCATATTCAGCGTCACCGCGATAAAGCTCATCGACCTCGATCGTCTCCGCCGAGCGCAGCAGATTGGTGAAAATGCCGATGCGCTGCTGACCAAACTTGCGGGCATAGAAATCGCTGGCGAAAATATATTCCTCGTCATGGACCGGGCTTTGCAACATGGCTTCCAGCCGGACCTTCGCCTCTTCCGCCGCGCCGAGGCTGTACAACAGGCGCACGCTGCGCTCATGGCTCTCAAAGGCGCCTGAATGGGCATAGATGGCCAGGGCCGCCGCCGTATCCCGTTGCTTTTCAAACGCATGACCGATCTGATGCAGCAAGGTATCGCGCAGGCCGATAGCCGGTTCGGCTTGCGGCTGAGGCCAGTTATCGATCGTTTTCGCCAGGGCGTGGAAATCCGCCCCACCTTTCAGGGCACGCAACTGCCGCGTATAGAAATAGCCGGCGCGCGCCTCTTCCAGCGACTCGAACCGCGCTTGATAACTGTCCCGTGCTTTCACCGATACCACGCCAAGATCGCGCAGGGCAAAGCTGGTCATGTTGTCGCTGAGCTTGCCGAAATAGAGATAGAGCAGGAAGCCCAGCGTTTCCTTGTGCTCCGGCACGAAATGATCCGAGCGCAGGAAGCCGGCGGAAAAATGATCGTAAGTCAGGTGTTCGTGCAAAAAGGCGACCAGACGTGGCTTGCTCCAGCCGCTTTTCACCTCAAGCTGATGACCGCGTGCCAGATCGACCAGGTCGGGCTTTGGCCGATCATCGAGACAGGCGCGGTAATCGCGGTAATCGATCTCACGGATAAAGCCCTGCGCGCGCAGTTGATCGAGGCCACCCCACAGGTCGCCGATCTCCTGATAGGCCAGGTCGCGCGGCGAGAAAACCGCCTTCTTGCGGTTGCTCATGCGGATATAGAGGCATTGCGCCCATTCATCGAGCGCCTCGAAACGGGCAATGAAGGCCTGCTCTTCCGCCCCCAGCATCGCGCCGTAAACTGACGTGATGAAGCCGATCATCTCGCGGAAATGATCACGATAGTAGAGCGGCGGCAGGGTGATGAATTCGCGGGGCATATATATTGTTCTATATATGTTCCAGGCACAAAAGGCAACGGATCAAAAACGGGCGTTCTGCCGGGTTAGGGAACAACCCGGCAGAACGCCCGCTATATCCGACCGAAAGGGGGATCGGTCGATCAGAACTCGAAGCCGATCCGTGCGCCATAGGTGCGCGGATCATCGTAGCTGGCGCGCAGGAAGCCCTGCCCGCTGGTGCCGAAATTCTTGGTGTCGATATCGCTGAGATTGTTGCCGTAAACCTCGACATAGTATTTGGCGTCGGGCGGGGTCAGGCGCAGATTGAGATCGATCTTGGTGTAGGCATCCTGGGCCTGCGAGAGGTGCGCGCCGTCGTAGTTCTGCACGTCCAGCCACATCTTGCTTTGCCAGTGAACGAGCACGAACGGTTCGATCTGCCAGCCGCTGGCGAGATGGATATCGTGCGAATAGTTGACGCTCAGCGAGAATTCCGGCGCGAAGGGCAGGCTGTGTCCCTTCAGGCTGAAACTGTTCAGGTCGCCGTTGGCATCGTAGCAGGACGACTGGCCGAAGATTTCGCGCTCCGAACAGGCATAGCCGTCATCGCGTTCGCCTTCGGTTGCCTTGGCGTCCAGCCAGGTGACATAGCCATTGAGGTGGCCATTGGTCCATGGCCGCGATTCAAACTCCAGTTCCAGGCCATTGATGCGCGAGCGTGTCAGGTTGCTGGTGGTCCAGGCGGTGACGGGCTTGCCGAAGTTTGGATCGTTCGGATCTTCGTTGGTGCCGACCACCGTATCGCCGGTGCTTTGCATGTCGCGGTAATCAGCTGAGAACAGGGTGGCGGACAGCTGCAGACGGTTATTGAGCAGCTTGCCCTTGTAGCCGAGTTCATAATTGGTCACGTGCTCCGGGCCATAGACCAGCGGATTCCAGCAACCATTGTTGCAGAAGTCGAAATATTCGTAGACCCCGCCCATCTTGTAGCCCGTGGCGATCGAGCCGTAGAACATGTGCTTGTCACTGGGGTTATATTGCACCCCCAGGCGATAGGTCCCGACACTCCATTTCATGTCGGCATTGGTAATGTAGGGGTCGGCACCATTTGGATCGCTGGCCGGAATCTGCGGCACGCCCTTGCCCGGTGTGCCCATGCCGATCAGCAGGTCGTCAGACTGATGGGCGCGCACGCCCGTCGGGACATAGAGATTGTCATAGTAGTTGTAGGGGTTGTCGAAATTGTCGGCGATCGGATCCCAGTCACCATATTCCAGACCGCCATGATCGCCCTTGCTGTCCCATGAATGGCGCCCACCGACGGTCAGGCTCAGGGTGTCGGTCAGCTTGTAATCGACCTGGCCGAAGATGGCCTTCGATTCCGTCGTGCGGTTCTTCTGGTCGAAGAAGGCGCCATAGGGCAGGCCATCGATCAGGTAACCGGAATCGGCGTCATAGGTCTTGTTGAGCAGCCAATCCATACGGTAGGCGATCTGCTTGTGCTCATGCAGGTAGAACAGGCCCAGCACATAGTTAAGGCGATGATCGCCGGCAGATTTGAGCTGGATTTCCTGGGTGATCGAGCGGTAGTTGCTGCCCTGTGTTTCTGTCGAGCTGTCATCGAGCGGATAGTAGCGGGCGATATCTGCCGCCGAACCGGTTTCCCACTGGCCGACCGACGACCAGGCGGTGGGCGCATAAAGCCCGCCATCAATATCCGACAATTGATAGCGGCGCTCATCTTCGAAGCCGCCGCGATATTCCAGCACCATGGCGTCCGATATCTTGTACGCCGCCTTGAACTGGTACTCGTCCAGGGTCATGCGGATCTTGCCAGGCAGGTTGATGTTCAGGTAGCGCGTATTGTGGTTGCCGCAATCCGCCGGTGTGCCCTCGGCCGCATCGCAATCCTTGTAGTCATGGTCGCCGGCGCCATTGTCGGCGAAACGCGACACCGAGCCGGTCAATTCCAGGTTTTCAGTCACCTGCCAGCGCGCGATCAGACGCGCCGCCCACTGGTCGGCATTGTTGTAATAGTCTGCCGGCTTGACCCGGTGGTTAAAACGCTGGTCGACATCCGGAATGCCATCGGCCGCAATATTATTGGCCGGATCAGGCGTACCGTCGGCATTGACGGTGTTCCATGACAGGTCGCTGGTATCCATGTCCTGCTTGCCGTAGCCGTCATGCTTCGTCATCATATAGTTGGCACGGATGGCGAAATTATCAGTGATCCCGAAGTTGTAGGTCGCCCGCAGTTCGCGCTCATTATAATTGCCGATGCCGAGATCGATCTTGCCGAAACTTGTGCCGAACTTCGGCCTGGCAGGAATGACATTGATGACGCCGCCCGGCGAATTCATGCCGAACAGGGTGCCCTGCGGTCCGCGCAGCACCTCGACACGTTCGACATCGTACATCAGGGCCAGCGCCCCTTGCGGACGCGGCGAATAGAAGCCGTCCTGGTGGATCGACACGGCCTCCTCAGCCACTTCCGTGGTATCGGTCGAGGTGACACCCCGCAGACTGATGGCCGTGCTGGAATCGCCGTTCGCACCCATTTGCAGATTGGGCACCGAGGTTGCCAGTCCGCGCACATCGACAATCCCCTGCTTGTCGAGCGAGTCCTGGGTCAGGGCCGAAACGGCCAGCGGCGTCTTGAGCAGGCGGGTTTCGCGCTTCGAGGCGGTGACCACGACCTCCACAATTCCCTCATCCGCCGGCGCCACCTTGAGCGCGGCATCTGGCACAGCGTCCTGTGCGAAGGCGATGAGCGGCGCCAAGACGCCGAAGGCTGTGGTGATCATTAAGGCCGCGCGCAAGCGGTCCCGGCGTGATGTCTTCATCTGGCTACCCTCCGAACCTGCCGCCCTAACCTTAAGTTCAACGGCCCCTATGCGGCAAAGACTGTCCGAACAGCGTTCGCTTGTCAATATATACTTCTAATGGATGTTTTTATTTAATGGTCTTGCCGCAAATGGTATTTAAAGGCCGGAAACAACTGGATAATTTCATGCGAAACCGGCTGTGGTCTCACATATTAAGGTCAGGGCGCGGAAAATAAGTTTGGTGGCGTGACCAGAATACACCACCGAATCTGTCAGTCAGATACCGACCCGGCGGACGCGTTTTTGTCGTGGCGTTTCGCTGTCTTCCCCCCGACTGAGAGTCAGCACGTCCATGCGCGGGGTCAGCTTTTCATAAATCGGCAGCACCGCGGCGCCTTGCAAGGCGCTATCCCCCGCCTGCGCCGACAGGACAACGCGACCGGTCTCCCGGTCCTCGCCACCGCTGCGCACCGAATGCAGCCACGGCCGGGCATATTCCACCAGCACCCGCCACAGTTCCTGTGGTGCTGAGCCGCCGAGAACGATCATTTCCGGATCGAGCATATTCTCGATCGTGCAGATGGCCTGGCGCAGATAGGGCGCCACCGACCGGCACCAGTCATGGACGGCGGGATCATTTTCATTGAGACGGCGGACGATGTCTTCGGACGACAACAGCGCGCCTGGTCCCGCGACGGTTTCCGAAAGGGCATGAAGCGACAGGTAGGTTTCCAGACAGCCGCGATTGCCGCACGAACACGGGCGACCTTCGCGTTCGACGGGCATGTGGCCGATCTCGGTGGCATTGCCATTGGCGCCGGCATAGGCAGACCGGTCGATCATCAGGGCCCCGCCAAGCCCTGTGCCGAGAAACAGATAGAAGAAGCGATTGACGTCGCGCGCGCTGCCGAACAGGCTTTCGCCCACCGCAGCCGATACGCTGTCGACATTATAGAAAACCGGCAGACCGATGGCTGTTTCCAGCGAATTGAAGATTTCCAGGCCGCGCCATTTTTCGAAAACGGTCGGCCCCTTGAAGGCCAGGTCCGGTGCATCGAACGGCCCCGGCATGGCGACGCCGACCCCCCAGATGCGTTCGGGATGCTGGGCATCGGCACGCAGGGTTTCCACCTGCTTGATCATCGCCACCAGGGCCGTGGTCGGATCGCGCAGATCGACATGAACCTCGCGCCGGTCACGCATTTCACCGACGAGATTGACCCTGGCCGCCGCGATATGGTTGAGTTCGAGACTGATGCCGATGGCGTCACCGCCTTCGGGATTGAGCGTGAAGGCCATCGGTGGCTGACCACGCACCTTCTCGCCCTTCAGCCGCTTGGAGACGATCAGGTCAAGGTCTTCGAGGTCCTGCGTAATATTGGCGATGGTCTGCGGACTCAGGCCTACGGTATCGATCAGGTCCTTGCGTGATGCTTCACCGCGCCGCCGGATGACATCCAGCACGATGCGGCGGTTGAAAGGCGCGCTCGATTGCTGGGTGGTTCCGCGGCTGACCATGAACTGAGGCGCTCCCTTTATTCTCTAATGATTAGGCGAATTATCGCCCGTTTCCAATCGCAATGGCAAGGATAACATAGGGCAATCAACGCACAAATAATAAACACATCCATTTGATATATTATTTGACAGAGCATCGTTATCCGTCATAGCGTGATGACGGGGCGCAGAATCCGGCTCCGCTTTTGAGCTGTCCAAATGAATTTCGCCCCGCCTCGCGCCCCGCGCCCCCTCATCACCGTAATCGGCGATATCGGCATCGATCTGGTCATGGGACCGCTGGATGCCTGGCCGGAAATCGGCACGGAAACCCTGATGCCACGTAGTGAGATGCGTGCCGGCGGATCGGCCGGCAATGCTGCCCTGGCGCTGCGATCTTTGGGGGCGCCGGTCCGATTGATCTCCGCCACCGGCAATGATCCGCTCGGCCAATGGCTGGCCGGCCAGTTCGATGGCATGGATGCGGACCTGACCGTTATCGACACGCCTACCAGCACCTCGGTCGGCCTGTTGCATGAAGGTGGCGAACGCAACTTCTTCACCACGCGGGGGCATCTGGAAAGACAGGGCTGGACGACACCCCCGCCTGCCAAACCCGGCGACATCGCCTTGCTGACCGGCGCTTTCCTGCTGCCTCTGTTGCGCAGCAACTACCAACCGATCATGCAGCAATTGCGCGGTCTGGGCTATGCCATAGCCATCGACACCGGCTGGCCATCGGAAGGTTTTACACCCGACGTCATCGCCGAGGTCCGGACCTGGCTGGCGCTCGCTGATCACGTGTTGCTGAACGAACTGGAGATCACCCGCCTGGCCGGAAATGACGATCTGCCGGCCGCCATGGCCACCCTGTCAGCCCTGATGCCGGCTGATGCCACGCTGGTCGCCAAGGTGGGAAAGGACGGGGCGATCGGCTGGCGCGGCGGGGAAAAAGCCGTTGCCTGCCCCCCTTTCCTCGAAGCCGTATTCGACACTATTGGCGCCGGTGACGCCTTCAATGCCGGTTATCTGAACGCCATAACACAGGGTGTCGATTTCACCGCCGCCCTGACCAAAGGCTGCGAAACGGCCACGCGGATCATCGCACAATTTCCACGCAGCAAGAAAGAAACCATATGGCAAACCGGGGGCTGATCGTCGTCTACATCCTGTGCGTCTGGTTCGTGATCTCGTTCGTCACCAACATTATCGGGCCGCTGATGCCGGTCATCATTACCGATTTTCACTTAAGCCTGACCCTGGCCGGCGTGCTTCCGTTTGCCTTCTTTCTCGCTTACGGACTGGTGTCGATTCCAGCCGGCATGCTGATCGAGACACGCGGCCCCGGATTCACGCTTTTGAGCGCTTTTGTCATCAATCTGGTCGGCGCCTTGGGGTTCGCCCTGCACCCCACCTACCTGGCGGCGGTGGCGGCGCTGTTCATCATCGGCATCGGCATGGCCATGCTGCAGGTCGTCATCAACCCCCTGATGCGCAATGCCGGCGGTGAGCGCCATTTCGCCTTCTTCTCCGTACTGGGCCAGTTGGTCTTCGGCGCCGCCTCCTATGTCAGCCCGATGGTCTTTTCCGCCATAATGCATCGCACGGCCGTCCTGCCTGCGTTCCTTACCCGCGTCACCAGTCAGGGGCCGCACTGGATACTGCTTTACTGGCTGTTCGCGGGTATCTTCGCGGTCGTCATCGGGCTGACCCTGCCGCTCGACCTCAGAACCTTTACCTTGAGTGATGACGAAAAGAGCGGCCCGCTCCAGGTTTATATCGACCTGCTGAAAGACAACCATGCCCGGCTGTTCTTCCTTGGCATCGCCGCCTATGTCGGCACCGAGCAATCACTGGCCAACTGGATGTCACCCTTCCTGCAAACCTACCACAACATCGACCCGACCACCGCAGGCGCGCAGGCGGTCGGCAATTTCTGGGGTCTGATGTCGCTGGGCTGCCTGCTCGGCCTGCTGCTGCTCAAGCTGGCCGATTCCAAGGTCGTTCTGCGCGGTGCGGTGATCGCGGCAGCGCTTTGTCTCCTGTGCGCGCTTTTCGGCCCGGCAAAGGTCAGCCTGATCGCTTTCCCGCTATGCGGTTTTTGCCTGAGCGTCATGTTTTCCATCGTTTTCGCGCTGGCGCTCAATTCGATTCCAAAGCATCACGGCGCACTCTCCGGCATTCTTTGTTCCGGCATTCTCGGCGGGGCTATCGCGCCGCTGATCATTGGCGCCATCGGCGAACACACCGGTCTGCGCCTCAGCCTGTTGCTGGTTTTTGGCCTGCTGGCCTTCCTGATGAGTGTCACTTTCTGGGCAAGGCCGCTGGTAAAAAACGCGACCCTGTTCGACAAAACGGCCTGATAAAAGACCCAATTGTATTCGATTACAATCCGTGCTTATCTCCACCCGATCGCGGCGCAGACCGTGCTTTTACAGGCTGGAAGATATCATGAACCATTCCCCGTTATCACGTCGCCACATGTTGTTCAGCGCCGGTGCGCTTGGTGTGGCCGCGCTCGCCGGCTGCAAACCAGTCCCTGCCGCCGCACCAGAAACAAAAGCCAGGACCGTGCTGGAAACCTGGCCGGTCGGAGTCCAGCTCTATACGGTCAATGCCGAACTGGCGAAGGACATTCCCGGCACGCTCAAGGCGGTTAAGGTCGCTGGATACGATGTGGTCGAAACCGCCGGCACCCAGGGCAAGACCGCAGCCGAATACAAGTCGCTGATAGAAGCGGCCGGTTTGAAAATCCGCAGCGCCCATACCAATATGCCGAAGCTGATCGACAGCCTCGAAAAGGAAATTAACGAGGCTCTGGCGCTCGGTGCCGAATGGCTGGTTTGCTCGTCGCCGAAAACGCCCGCTCCCTTACCCGCCGGTTCGGACTGGATAACCGGCATGATCAAGGCCATGACCCTGGACGCCTGGAAAATGAACGCCGAACACCTGGCTAAAATGGCCCCGGCTGTACAGAAGGCCGGTTTAAAATTCGCCTGGCACAATCACCCGATGGAATTCACGGATCTGGGCAATGGGCAGACCGGCTACGACATCCTGATGGCTTCCGCACCGGCGGATCAGCTGCGCGCTGAACTGGACCTCGGCTGGGTGGCCGTGGCCGGCGCCGATCCGGTGGCGATGATGAAGAAATATGCCGATCGCCTCGACCTGCTCCACGTCAAGGACATGATCAAGGACGCCGCCATCCCCGCCGGTTTCCGCTCGACCGAAATCGGCAAGGGCATGATCAACTGGAAACCGGTCTTCGCCGCCGCGCAGGAACTGGGCGTGAAGAACTACTTCATCGAGCAGGAACCGCCCTATCTCAAGCCGGTCATTGAATCGCTGACCGAAAGCCGCGCCTATATAGCCAGCCTTTAGTGCCTGTAACTCAGCTTCAGCGTGACCATGCGGCTGGTATCGAAATTGACCGTGCCGTCATTGCTGCGCTGAATCTGGATTGCCGTATCGAAGGCGTTATCGACGCGCAGGCCCAGGCTGACCTGCGGCGTGAACAGGTAATCCAGCGACAGGTTAAGCTTGCTGTAGGCTTTCAGCGGCAGGGCATTGAGATCATCTTCAAAGCTCTGCCCCTCGAACAGCCAGTCGGCGCGCCAGCCGAATTTCGCCATCTGCCCTTTTGCACCAATCGAGGCACTGTATTCGGGTGCCTGGGCCGGTAATTTGCCATTGACCTTCGCGTCCGCCTTGCCGACGCGGGCATGGGTGGCGGTCAGGGCGGCATTCAGGCTCAGGGTGTCGCTGACCTGATACTGCGCCTGCACCTCCAGCCCATAGGCACGGATCTCACCGACATTCTGGCGTTGGCGATAGGCCCCGCCGGCCGGGATAAAGCCCGCTACCGGGAAAGTACCCGGCCCGATGCCAAGCGTCACATTGGTGATCGGATCGCTGACGACGTTGGAGAAGATATCGGCATCGAAATGCAGGCGCGGCCCTGTCCGTCGCCAGCCAATCTCGCCGCCGGTCAGGGTCTCCGGCTTCAGATCGGCATTGGCCTCGGTGACATCATTGCCGACACGAAACGGCCGGTAGAGTTCATTCAGGCTGGGTGGACGAAACCCGCTGTAGACCGCCGCGCGCAAGGCGTTTTCCGGTGAGGCCTGCCAGGCCAGGCCCAGCCGGCCGGAACCGACCGTTTGCTGTTTCGACGGCAGGTCGAGATCAAGCGCTGGCAGGCCCGTCGTCAGATCACGCTCAAAACGGCGAGCGTCTGAGGTTTTCCACTCGTCGATGCGCGCCGCACCGGTCAGGGTCCAGCGGGCGATCGTGCGCGTCCCCTGCATGTAGAAGCCGGCCAGGGTATTCTCACCACCGGACACACGATAGCGCGTCGCCATGCCCGCCATATAGCGGTAATATTCGCGCGACTCCCCCTCGCCGGTGCGGGCATCCAGGCCGATTTCCCATTCGGAATGCGGCGTCTGATGGCGGATCGCCGCATTAAAACCATCGCCCGTGGCCGGCGTCTTCACCTGATCATTGGCGAGTGACGTATCGGTGCGACCAGGCAGGACCGATACCGAACGGTTGGCGAGATCACTGTCCTTGTGCCAGATTTGCAGGCGATAGCCGAGCGTCTCGTCGGTCGGCTGGCGGGTCCAGGCCAGGCTTAACTGATCGCCTTTGGATCGCGCCGTCGCCCCTTTCAGGCCCGTTTCGCGGATGCTGTCATAACCACCGGCCAGCAGGGATAACTCGCCCTCAGCCACCGTCCACTGGCCGTTAATCAGAAGGCTGCGATCGCGCCCATGGGTCGCCACATCGGCGGCGCCCCTTTGAGTGCCGCGCACCGGCACATCGCCTTCCAAAGTCTGGTCGGTCAGGTGGACACCGATATGATTGCCCATGGCGAAACCGGCCTGAAGCCCGCCCCCGCCGTGATCATCAACACTCGCTTCGACGTAGGGATGCAAAGCCTGCGGTGGCGTCAGCGACAAATCGACCACGCCAGTCAGCGCACCCGCGCCATAAGCGCCTCCACCTGCGCCACGCACCACATGGGCACTGGCCAGGCCTTCCGACGGGATGCCGGCCCAGATCACCCAGCCGCCGAACGGATCATTTTGCGGGATACCATCCAGCGTCACCAGCGCGCGCCCGGCCCCCGAGGGGGCGATGGCCCGGAGCGACATGCCTTGCACGGTCGGATTGGCCGTCAGACTGGAAGAGCGGCGGAACAGGGCGGCCTGTGCCGATTGTTTCAGGCTCTGGTCGACCGAAGCGCCACGTCTTATTTCATCGGCATCGAGATCAACCCGGCTGAAAACAGCGTCTCCGCTATAGGCCGGAAAGCGCTGGCCGCGAATGATGACCTCGGTAGGTGCTTCCGCCTGCGCCGATGCCGCCACCAATGCAAACAGACTGATACCCAGATACCGAACCGCCACTATCCATCTCCCGCAAAAGCACCGGTACCCTTTTGCGGGAATAAAATAAGAAATCCAGTTTTATCTTACTAGATATGACGAAGCGCCGCCGTCTTGCCGATCAGTTGACCGAACGCTGTGGCCGGCATGGCCTTGCCGAACAGATAGCCCTGCATGGTGTGAACACCCGCCGCCTTCAGATGACTGTGCTGGCTGTTAGTCTCGATCCCTTCCGCCGTCACCTGCATGCCGAAGGCGCGGCCGATGCCCGTCACCGCCTGAATGATGGCCAGGGCCTCCAGCGCAGCGCGCGGTTCGCCGTCGAGCGCCATGACAAATTCGCGGTCGATCTTGATCTTGTCGAAAGGAAAACGATGCAGGGCCGTCAGCGACGAATAGCCGACGCCGAAGTCGTCGAGCGCCAGCTTGATCCCCATGGCCCGCAGGTCATTGAAGAGTTGCCGCACGCGGTCCGGATCGCCGAGGAAGGCCGTTTCGGTCACCTCCAGGATCAGGCGCCTGGCGTCGAAGCCGGTCTCGTCGAGCAGTGCCCGCACGCCAGCCACAAAGCCCGGCTTGTCGAGTTCGATCGGCGACACATTGATCGCCACCGGAATCTGCCAGCCGGCGGCGGTTTCCAGTACACGACGGCGGGCGAAAGTGCCCAGACGCGTGATCAGGCCGGAACGCTCGGCCACGGGAATGAATACCGCCGGACCTATGGGCGCGCGATCGCCCCGGCGCCAACGCATCAGAGCCTCGGCGCTGACGATATCCGCGCCAGTGCGGTCATAGATCGGCTGGTACTCCATCTCGAAAGCGCCCGCCTCGATATCGGCTTCGATCTCGCGGATCAAGGCGGATTCCGGATCATCTTTCGGTGTGGCAACGGGTGCGGTCTTCTTTTTAGGTTTCGCTGCGGCAGTTGCGGGCCCGTCGCCGATCATCTGAGCCAGACCGGTGATGGTGCGCTCCACCCAGGTCGCGGCCATGGCGATCTCGTCGGCAGCGACGGCGCGATGCTCGACCCGGATGGCGCGCTCAATACCGCTGGCAACCCCGGCAACCGTCTTCGCACCGATATTCAGGCTCATCGATTTCAGCGCATGTGCGGCGCGCGCCAGGCGGTCCTCGTCACCCTCGGTATGGGCCGCCTGCATGGTCGCGGCGGCTTCGGGGCCATGACTGCGGTAGAGGCCAACAACGCGACGGACGAAATCGCCCCTGCCATTGTTCAGGCCTTCAACCAGCGAGGCGATGACCGCTTTGTCGAACAGGTCGCCATCGGCTTCCGGCAACGCTACCGACGGCATTTCCTCGATTTCGGCCACGCGCGACAAGGCAGCGGCGCGCAGGGCTTCTGGTAACTGGGCACGCAGAATGGCGGCCATCTCTCGCAGAGTGAAGGGTTTGTGCAGCACGTCATCCATGCCAACCTCTTTCCATGCATGGGCGGCAGGACCGACAACATGAGCCGTCAGGGCGACTATGGGCAGGTGAGCATCAGTCTCCTGCATTCTCCATTGCCGGGTCGCTTCGAAACCATCCATGACCGGCATGGAGCCATCCATCAGCACCAGATCGAAAGCTTGCGCCTGCATCTTTTCCAGCGCATCGGCACCATCGACCGCCACGGCGGCGGCGATTCCGAAACGCGCCAGGGCCTCGATGGCGACTTCGCGGTTGACCTCGCCGTCATCGACCACCAGCACACGCGCTTGCGGATAGGCGGCATCAACGCCTTCCGGGTCGGCATCGGCATCATAGAGCACGAAATCCCCGCCATCGCGCAGGCGCTCGATCAATATATCGATATCGCGATGGCGAAGCGGGCGCGGCAGCACGGCAGCGGCGCGGCCGTCACGCACCCATTGCTCGGCCTCGGCGTCTTCGGGATAGGCCAGCAGGACCAGAATTTCGGGCTTGATGTCGGTGCCCAGATGATCGCGACTGGCGGCATCCGCCAGCACGAGGCGCGGCTTGTCCGGTCCGAAGCGGACATTGGCGGCTTTCAACCGTTCGGCCAGGACTTCGTTTTCGACGTCACCACGGACAAAAATATTGACGACCGGCCGCACCAGGTCGTGGATCACCGGTGGTGCACAAGGAGGTGCATAATCCAGCGCCAGCATGCGCACATGGAACTGCGTCCCTTTACCCTGCTCGCTGGTGACGGCGATGGCGCCACCCATTGCCTCGACCAGCCGTTTGGAAATGCTCAGGCCAAGGCCGGTGCCGCCGAAACGCCGCGTCGTCGTCTGGTCTTCCTGGGTGAAGGCGGAGAAGATGGCACCCAGCTTGTCGCGCGCAATGCCGATGCCGGTATCCCGTACCACCAGACGCCAAAACCCCGCCTTCTTGTCCGGTTCGATCGAAACCAGCACATGGCCTTTTTCGGTGAATTTCAGCGCATTGGAAACGAGGTTCGATACCACCTGCCCCAGCCGGACCGGATCGGCCGGCACCAGACGCGGCGCTTCCGGATCGGCATGCGCGACCAGTTCGATGCCTTTTTCACGCGCCTTGGCCTGAAACAGCGCCAGGGTGTCATCGACGCAATCGAGGATATCGACCTCGCAGATCTCGACCTCCAGCTTACCGGCTTCGATCTTGGAAAAGTCGAGGATATCGTTGATCACCGCCAGCAGCGAACGGCCTGACCTGGCTATGGTGCGGGCATGGCGTTTAGCGCGAGCCGGCAGACTTTCGGCTGCCAGCAGTTCGGCCATCACCATTACGCCGTTCATCGGCGTACGGATTTCGTGGCTCATGGTGGCAAGGAAATCGGACTTGGCGGCATTAGCGGCCTGCGCCTCGTCACGCGCCTTGACATAATCCGTCGTGCGGTCTTCAACCTCCTGTTCCAGCCCGATCAGGTGCGCTTCCAGCTTCTTGTCGCGCAGGGAGATAGCATCGATCATGGTGTTGAAACCACTGACCAGTGCACCCACTTCATCCTGACTTTTCGTCTCGACCCGGCGGGTGAAATCGCCCTGCCGAGTAATGGCCTCGATGGAGCCGGTCAGATCGGTCAGCGGCTTGATCATTGCCTTTTGCAGGCCGCGCGCCACGAACAGGGCCAGCCCCAGAGCGATCACCGCCAGGCCGACAATACCCGCCAGCGCCTGCAACAGGGCGCGGGCGAAGTCGTCTGACTTATGTACCACGACCACCTGGCCGATCTGGTGGCCATTGTTCATCACCGGCGCATGCACCTGGATAGTGCGCGTGGAAACCAGCGCCATCACCTCCGGCTTGCGGCTTTCGGCATCGAGCGTGACGTCGCTTTTCAGACGCGCCCCGGCGCCCATTTCAGCCAAAGGTGTGCCGTCGTGCGCTTCAACACGGGCATAGGTGATTCCGGGCGTGCGAGTGACGGCGCGCAAGGCGGTATAGGCCTGACTGCGATCATTGGTAGAAACAGCATCCTCGGCACTTGAAGCCAGCACATCGGCGGCGGTCTTCATCACGGACCAGCGCGATTCCGCCTGACGCGTGGTTTCACGCACCACGAACAAACCGGCGACGGGCAGAGTTGAAAACAACACTGAACCAATCACCAGCCAATTTAAACGGGTTGAAATAGAATTCTTATTGCGATTATTGAGCTTATTTTCTGTCATTGTTTGCTTAACCGCTCACTATACATAAAGCGAAATGAACCAATAAACTCAACTTTTGCGATAGCATTTAATTCATTACGCTGTAAACCAAGTCTAATAAGTAAATCTTAAAATCTCGCTGATAGATTTTACGCTCAGGAAGAGACTATGGGCTGGGCCAGACTTCATAAACATCTGCGGCGCGCCTGGCGGCAAACCGATGGTAATGTCAGCGTGATCGCGGCCATCGCGGCGGTGCCCGTGGTGCTGGCTGTGACCGGTGTGATCGAGATCACCGACATGTCGAGCGCCCGCGGCCGTTTGCAGGAAGCCGCCGATGCCGGCGCCCTGGCCGGTGCCGGCCAGCTTGCCGTGGCAACCGTCCGGGCCACTCAGGTTTCGCAGACCGCAGTAACGGTCGCTGAACAATCGGTCGAGACCAGCGGGCCAGGCGGCAAGACCACAACACCCGCCTTTGCCGCTACAGTCGACATGCGCGCCGGCTCGGTTACCGTGACCGGCAGCGCCGAACACAAACCATTAATCGGCTTCATGAATTTCGGCGATCAGGATCTGACCGTCACCGCTACAGCCGAAAACGTCCAGCGCGTTCCCCTGTGCATCCTGCAAACTGGCAAAAGCAGTGGCATCAAGGTCGAGGGCACGGCGCGGATTCGCGCCACCGGCTGCGCTCTCCACGCCAATGCCGATATCAAGGTCGCCAGCGGCGCGCTGATCCAGGCCGAAGCCGCCCAGGCCGTCGGCTCCGTCACCGGGCCGATCGAACCTGCCGGACATTCCGGCGCCCTGCCGATCGATGATCCCTTCGCCACCAAGGATCTGGGCAGCAAGAAACTGTGCAACCTGCTGGAAGGCAATCTGTTGCCGATCCAGTTGGGTTCCGGCACCATGAGCCTTCCGCCCGGTCTGCACTGTTTGCCCATCACCGTCATAGGTAACGGCACCCTGTACCTTCAGCCGGGCGATCACTACTTCCTGGCGCCGCTGATAATGACCGACAACTCGACCCTGCGCGGCGATGACGTGTCGCTGATCTTCGGCATCGGCAATGTCTTCAATTTCGCCAAGAACGCCAATGTCCGCCTGAGCGCGCGCAAGAGCGGCCCGATGGCCGGCTTTCTCATCGCCACTTCGCGCGATAATTTCGGCACCTTCAGCATCGCGTCGGGCAATGTCAGCGAATTGCTCGGCACCATCTATATTCCGAACGCCAATCTGGTCGTCGACACGCCGGGCAACGTGGCGCAGAATTCGGCGTGGAGCGTCATCGTCGCCAAGACACTGACGCTCAAACAGAATCCGGTGCTGGTGATCAACAACAACTATACCGGCTCGGGCGTGCCCGTGCCCGCAGGAGTGGGGCCGATGAAATCGGCACCCAAATTATCCAATTGACCCATTTTGTTGAATTCGAATCCGCCCGCGTGCTCGTAGCCGACGATGACCCCATCCTGCGTGAATTCGCTACCGTGCACCTGGCAACACCCACGGTAGAGGTCGAAGTGGCGGAAGATGGCGTGGTGGCTCTGGAGCGGCTCAACCAGGGCGATATCGATATCGCCCTGGTCGATCTCGACATGCCGCGGATGGACGGCTTCGAACTGATCGAACGCATTCGCTGGGATGAGCAACTGAAGCACCTGCCGATCGTGGTGGTGACCGGCCGCGAGGATATGGTGGCGGTAGACCGCGCCTTCGCGCTCGGCGCCACGTCCTTCGTCGTCAAGCCACTGAACTGGCGCCTGCTGTCGCACCAGCTGGCCTATGTGCTGCGCAATGCGCGTGCCGAAGGCCTGGTGCGTGGTCAACTGGAAGCCCTGCAGAAGGTCAACGACCTGAAGGACCGCATCCTGCGTCTGTCACGCCAGAAGATTACCGGCCCGCTCAACGATATCCTGGAATCGGCCCAGGTTATCGAAACGCACACGTCCCTGCCGCAGGTCAGCGAAAGCCTGAACCGCATCGCCGCCGCCTCGGTGGCCCTGACGCGCGTTCATGCCGATATGGGCGAGGCCGAAAAACTGACGCCGCATAATTGATGCCTTATCTTCGGCCGGATAGTCTGGCGCCATGCTCAATCCGAAATCACCGCTCGCCGAACTGCTGAATGCCGAAATGCGGCCGGGTGTGGTCGAATGGATTGGCTTACGGCCCATCAGGCGTGGACCGGTGAGCGTGGTGGACAGCGTGACGCTCGATACGCAGGCAGGCGCTATCGGCGACCACTACAATAATCCGAAACGCGGCACGCGCCATGTTACCTTGATCCAGCGTGAAGACATCACCGCCATCGCCAGCTATCTCGATCAGGATGTGACGCCGGAACAGCTGCGGCGCAATATCGTCATCCGCGGCCTTAACTTGCTGGCCCTGAAAGACAAGCGATTCCGGCTTGGTGAAGCCCTGCTGGAAATGACCGGTGAATGTCATCCCTGCTCGCGCATGGAGGAAACCTTCGGCGCTGGCGGCTATAATGCCGTTCGCGGCCATGGCGGCATCACGGCGCGGGTGCTTGAGGGCGGACGGGTCCGTCTGGGCGATACACTCACCGTGGCTTGACGACTTACGGTTACAGGCGCAATCATCTGCTTTCGGAGGGGCGCCCATGACACAAAAAACGGGCCTTTTAGGGATCACCCTGTACGCCGCAGCGATGAATTTCAGCATCCGCTGGCTGGCGACCGGCGCAGCGACAGGCCCCGTCGCCCTGCCAATCTGGATCGCCGCCGCCATCCTGTTTCTGGTTCCCCTGCTGACCGCCACGCTGGAACTGTCCGCCCGCTTTCCCGAAGAGGGCGCAATCTATGCCTGGACGCGCGAAACGCAGGGCCCTTTTGCCGGTTTCCTGTGCGGCTGGCTTTACTGGGCCTGTAACCTGCCCTATTTCGCCAGCCTGCTGTTCTTCATCGTCAACCTGTTCGGACGGGCGCTGATCGCCACCGGATGGGGCGCACCGCTGGGTTTGATATTCGCGCAACCGGCGGGTGCTTTCGCTGCCACCTCCCTGCTGGTCGTCATCGTCGCCCTGATGCACGCGCGCGGTTTTGGCACCGGAAAATGGCTGCCGGTCATCGGTGCCGCCATGTCGATTTCATTGCTGGCCTTCATCATCGCCACCGGGTTTTACCTGAATGCCCGTGACGGCTCCGCCACGAATTTCGCCACCGCCAGCTACCTGCCGCCGCTCAATGCCAACGGCGCCATCCTGTGGTCGAGCATGTTGTTTGCCTATGCCGGCGTCGAGGGCGTGGCCCTGATGCGCAACGAGGTCAGGGGCGGGGTGAAAACCGTCGTGCGTGCCCTGGGCCTGCTGGCCATATTGCAGACCCTGGGTTATGCCATCGGCACCGGCGCCATGTTGATGATCGTGCCGCAGAGCCTGGCGTCGCGACTTGGCGGCCTGCCGGAAGCCATCGGCGTGGCGCTCGGCAAATTACACCTGATAACGGTCCAGCCCTTGTTTCTGGTGATTGTCGGCCTGTCGCTTCTGGGCGGCCTGAGCGCCTGGTTCGGCGCGGCCGCACGCCTGCCCTTTGCCGTGGGTGTGGACCGCATGCTGCCCGCCGCCGTGGGACGCCTCGATCCAAAGACCGGCGCGCCGGTGATGGCCATCTGGATTCAGGCCGTTCTCACTATCGTCGTGCTGGGACTGAGCGCCCTGGGCTCTACCGTCGCCGGCGCCTATGATTTCGTCGTCGCCATGGGCGTGATTACCTTCATGATTCCTTATCTCTGGATGTTCGCCGCCTACTGGATTGTGCAAAAACGCGAAGTCGCAGGGCTGGATTTCCGCACGCCGGGTGGCAAGCCGTGGGCGCTGATGCTGGCGCTTGTGGGCCTAGCCATGGTCTTGAGCGCCATCATTGGCAGCCTGGCGCCCAGCCCGGAAGAACCGCATCCGCTGATGGCATTCCTGAAACTTTTGGGTGCCTCGGCCGTGATGATCGCGGTCGGTGCGGCCATATATGGTCTGCATTTTATACGTACAAAAAGGCAGGCCTGATGGATACCGGCGACACGACCACCAAGGCGATATCTCCTGTTACCGCGCCGGCGGGCTGGTATGTCGATCCGCAATACTGGCCAGTCGAGCGCCAGCATGTCTTTGCCGTAAACTGGCAATTCCTGACCCATGAAAGCGCCCTGTCAAATCCGCGCGACTGGCGGGCAGATATACTTGCCGGTTATCCGGTCGTGATCGTGCGCGGCGATGACGGCCAGCTTCGTGCCTTCCACAATGTCTGCCGCCACCGCGCCGGCCCCCTGACCCGCGAGGACAGCGGTACCTGTGACGGCTACCTGACCTGCCAGTATCACGGCTGGCGCTATACGCTTGATGGCCGCCTGCGCGCCGCCCGCGATTTCGGCGCCGCGTCAGATTTCGACCCACGCGACTTCGGCCTCTTTCCGATCAAGCTGCATATCTGGCGTGGACTGGTGTTTGCTGGCATCGGTGACAACCTGCCTGATCTGGCCGCGCAGATGGCGCCGCTGGACGCACGGCTGAAAGACGCCGACTGGTCAAACCTGAAGGTCGGTCTGCGCCGCACGCATCTGCTTGACTGCAACTGGAAAACCTATGTCGAGAATTATCTCGAAGGCTATCATGTGCCCTCGATGCATCCCTCGCTTGACGCTGAGATCATCTCCGAACAGTACAAGGTCACGGTCAATGGCAAGGTGGTCCTGCACGATGCGCCGCCCAAATCCGGAGCCGTTTACGACGGCCTGTGGGGCTGGGTGTGGCCCAATATCGGCATCAATGTCTATAACCGCGGCCTGATGATCGAACGCATGTCTCCGGTGGGCCACGGGCAAACCCAGCTCGACTACCTCTATCTGACGCCCGACGGCGAAGCGGTGCCGGACGCCACCATTGCAATGTCGGATCAGGTGACCGCCGAGGACAAGTGGATCGCCGAGAAGGTGCAGCAAAACCTCGACGCCGGCGTCTACGAAACCGGCCGTCTCTCGCCGAAGCATGAGACGGCCGTGACCGCATTCCAGAGTTGGGTCGGCGCGTTTATCGCCTGACCTTACTCATGTCTCAGTGCCTTGCCAGGCTCGGTGCTGGCCGCGCCGAAGGCCACGCCAGCTACGGTCACAAGAGCGATCAGTAACGCCGCCACCGAGGCCACCGGGAAGACCCACAGCGGCATGGCGATGGCGTCATCGAACTGACTGAGCCAGCGCTGCAAGGCCAGCCAGCCCAGCGGCCAGGCGATCAGGCTGGCAATGACGACCGGGCGCAGGAACTGTATCAGCAACAGCCTGACCACGCGTCCGGCGGAAGCGCCCAATACCTTACGCACACCGATCTCGCGCACGCGCCGTCCGGTATTGAAAGCCGCCATGCCGTAAAGACCGATACAGCCGATCAGGGCGGCGATCCCGGCGCCGATGGTGAACAGATTTGTCCGGTCGCGTTCGGGTTTGTAATACTGGTCGAGATTCGTCGCCGCGGTTGTCGCATCGAACGGCACACCGGGCACGACCTGACGCCATAGTTTACGCAGTTGTTCCCGCATCGCCGGTTCGGACTTGCCCTGGTAACGCACCATTCCCACCACAGCATAAGAGGCGTGGATATCGAACATATAGAGCTTCGGGGGTATGCGTTCGTTCGGATTATAGAAGCGCATGTCTTCCACCACACCGATGATCCGGACCTGGTGATCCTGGAACTTGGCGGTCTGATTCAAAGCGGCCTGCGGCAAGGCAAAGCCCATGTCATGAACGGCGCGGCGGCTGATGATAACGCTGTAGACACGGCTCTTGTCATCCTCTTTTCCGGCCCACATCTGGTCTTCGCCACGCTGCGGATCGAAGTCGCGGCCGACCAGCAGCTTCGTACCAAGCATCTGGAAATAATCGGCGCTCACGATCGACCAGTTCACGGTCGGCGACAGGGTTGCACTGTCAGGCTGGCCGGGACGGACGATATTTGAACTATTGGACGTGCTCCCGTCGCCCGGAATGGCATTGGCGATGGTGGCATAGCTGACGCCCGGCAAGGTGCGCGTGGCGGCGATGAAGGCCTCGCGCTGTGGCTGCGTCACCGCATTGCCGCGCACAGAATTGACAATCATCAGATTGCCGCGCTGGAAGCCGATATCGGCATTTTGAATATGCTGGATTTGCAATATAAAGCCCGCCATCAGGATAAAAGCCACGGCCACGGCGGTGAACTGCACCATAGCGAGGGCCGTGCGCAACAGGCCGGCCATGCGCCCGCCGCCCGGCGTGCGGCTCGACGCCAGAACCTGCGCCGGCTTGAATCCCGACAGGACAAACGCCGGATAAAGCGCCGCGGCCAGACCGGTCAGCAAAACAACGCCCAGCAGACTGAGCAGCCAGATGGCGTCCGTCTGGTAATCTAACTTGAGAAACAGGCCACCGGCGCTGTTGATCAACGGGAGGCTCAGTTCCACCAGCGACAGCGCGACCAAAAAGGCCAGCAACATGGTCAACAAAGCCTCGACAAGGAATTGCAGGCGCAGGGTGGCGGGTGACGCGCCCAGGGTCTTACGCACCGCCACTTCGCGCGCCCTTAAGCCCGCCCGCGCCGTCGCCAAGTTGACGTAGTTGATCAGGGCCAGCACCAGGGCGACGATGCCGACAACGCCCAGCGACACGATAGCCGCCTTCAGCTTCGGATCAACCAGGTGCACATCGGTCAGCGGTATAAGCACGAGTTCAAGAATCTTGTGCGGTATGACATCTGAACCAAAAGACTGGCCGGCCTGACGATCGGTAAAGGCCGGCAACTGCGCCGCGAAGGCATTGGCTTCCGCCTGGGTTTTGAACTTCAGATAGGCCTCCAACTGGCCCGAACCCCAGTGATGCCAGGTATCCGGTTCCATCGCCGTGCGCTGCGGTGTTATGAGGCGCAACATATCGAATTTCTGGTCTGTGTTCTTGGGCAAATCAGCCATCACGGCGCTGACCGTGTAGGCCTTCAGCCCCTCCTCATCGTTCAGGGTGAGGGTGCGCCCGACAGCATTGGCCGTGCCGAAATACTTGTGCGCGATACTGGCGCTGAGCACAACACGCGACGGATCGCCCAAGGCCGTCGCGCGGTCGCCGTACAGTAACGGCACGCCGAAAAAGGTCAGGAAATTGCCGTCAACCAGTTCGATCTGCTCGTTATAGACCTCCACGCCCTTGTGAACGATCACGCCGTTGTCCCATTTGCGCGTACTCTCGATCTGCGGCCACGCCGTCCTGAATTCCTCCGTCAGGCCGCCCATGGCGCTGACATAGATGTCCTCGGTCATGCCGGAAAAATGGTAGCGCGTGCCCATTTCATAGATATGCGGCCGTTCAAGACTCCAGCTTTCATAACTGGTCTCGAAGCGGTAAAACAGGCTGAGCGTGATAAAGACGGCGATGCCGAAGCTCAGGCCCAGCAGATTGAGCAGGGCGTAGAGCGGATGACGGATGAAAGAGCGGAAGAACGCCGTAAAAGCGGAGCGCAGCATTACAGCACCTTCCTTAAAGAACTTGGGCGACTGACGCGACCAACTGGCCATCGAGGATATCGACCTGACGGGTGGCCTGGTCGGCATGGCTTTGCGAGTGGGTGACCATGATGATGGTGGCGCCGTTTCTGTTCAGCGTCTTGAGGATTTCCATCACCTGAGCGCCATTTTCGGTATCGAGATTGCCGGTCGGTTCGTCTGCCAGGATCAGGTCGGGCGAACCGACAATGGCGCGGGCGATGGCGGCGCGCTGCTGCTGGCCGCCGGAAAGCTGATGCGGGAAATGGCGGGCGCGGTGGGCGATGCCGACCTTGTCCATGGCGCCTTCGATCAACTGGCGGCGCGAGCCCTTGAGGCCACTGCGATAAAGCAGGCCCAGTTCGATATTCTCATAGATGGTCAGGTCATCGACCAGGTTGAAGCTCTGGAAGATGAAACCGAGATGGCGGGCGCGGTGCTTCGCCAGATTTTTCTCGCTCATCTTGGCCAGGTCGGCACCGTCAAAGAGATAGGCGCCGGAGGTCGGGCGGTCGATGGTGCCGAGGATATTCAGCAGGGTCGACTTGCCGCAGCCCGAAGGCCCCATGATGGCGACGAATTCACCGCGCTTGATATGCAGCGAGATGTTATGCAGCGCCGTGGTCTCGACCTCGTCCGAGCGATAGAGGCGGGTGATATCCTGGAGTTCAATGAGATTGGTCATTTTGCGCTCTTTGTGAGACGGAGATGCTGGGCCTTGGTGAGGTTCTGGGTGCCGCCGGTGACGACATGCTCGCCAGGCTTGAGGCCGGAAAGGATTTCGACATATTCCGGATTGCGGCGGCCAACGGTGACGGTGCGCCGGCTGGCCTTGTCACCGCTGCCATTGAGGACGAATATCGATGCGCCCCCGGTATCATTGAGCCAGGAGCCGGACGGCGCCAGCAGCGCCATTTCGGTGGCGCCAAGCGACAGGCGGACATCAACGGCTTCGCCGCGCTTGAGGTCAGCAGGCATCCGGTCGAACTCCAGTTCGACGGTGATTCGGCCATTATTGACCTGCGGGAAGACCTTGCTGATATGGACAGGCGTATCCTGACCATGGACATTGGCCGTGGCCTTGAGCCCGACCGACAGGCGGCTGAGATAGAATTCATCGACCTCGGCCTTGAGCTTGTAGGTGCCCTCGGAATCGACCTCGCCCAGCGGATCACCCATCTTCACCGCCTGGCCCGGCTTGAGATTGAAATCGGTCAGCCGGCCGGAGACCGGCGCGGTGAGATTGAGCGCGTTCAGTCCGCGGCGGACCTCTTCGCGGCTCTGGCGCAGGTCATTGGCACTGGCGAGGATCTGCTGGCGCTGGCTGACATAGAATTGCGATTGCTGCGCCTGCTGGCTTTTCAGAGCCGCCAGGCGCTGCTTCTGATAGGCGACTTCATCGACATAGGTCTGGACGGCGGCATCATTATAGACGCCGTGCTCGCGCAGCATCTGGCGCTTGGAAAGCTCTTCCTCGGCCTTATGCAGGGCATAGGTGACATCGGCCACGACCTGCTCGCTTGCCTGCTGCTGGGTTTGCAGGTTCATCAGCTGGTTGTTGGTGTCGCTGAGGCGGGCGGAAATATCCGCCTCGCGTGACGAGACCTGAAGGGTCAGGTCTGGATTACCCAGCATGGCCAGCGGCTGGCCGGGCGCGACCATGATGCCGTCCGATGCCGCCACGCTGATGACGCGGCCATTGGTTTCAGCGGTGATATAGGTGATGTCCAGCGGTTCGACGGCCGCACGCAGGGCGACATAGTCCTGAAACGCAGCACGGGTGACTTCACCCGTATCCAGCGAATCGGCTGTTACCGTCACCGTATTGGGTGGTGGCAACAGGACGAAGGCGCCCAGGATCAGGGCGGCAACAACAGAGGTGGCCGCGCCTATCTGGAACGGACGGCGACGCCACCATGGCTTGGCAAGGACACGATCGGTGTGGGCAGGATTCAGAGGTCTATCGGGCATGGCAAGAAGCTAACACAGGTTTTGCAATAGACATAAACCACTCTTTTTATTTGACTTTCCGCCCACTTTGCCTCCATATTGCCGGTATCATTCGCCGCAAAGTGTCCGTTTTCGAACATGTCTGACGCCCCGCTGACCGCCCTCTTCCTCGATGACGACGCCGATATTCTCGACGCGGCGGAGCTGGTTTTGCAGCGGCATGGTTTTACCCTGATCAAAGCGCAGACCCCTGAAGACGCCCGCGAAAAGCTGACAGCCACGCCGGTCGATATCCTGTTGCTTGACCTCAATTACCGGCGCGGTGACACCTCGGGCGAGGCTGGTCTCAAATTCCTGTCGGAGCAGATGGTGCTGACGCCTGCCCTGCCGGTTGTGGTGGTCACCGGTCACTCCGGCATGAATATCGCTATCCAGGCCATGCGGATGGGGGCGCAGGATTTCGTCGTCAAGCCCTGGCACAACGATCGCTTCATTGCCTCGATCAGGGCCGCGCTTGACGCGCCACGTATCGTTCCGCCGCCATCGACGCCGCAGGATCTCAATCTGGAGCGATCGGAAAAAGAACTGATCAAGGCGGCGCTCAGCCGTCACCAGTTCAATATTTCACAGGCGGCCAAGGATCTGGGCGTGACACGGGCTGCCCTTTACCGGCGAATGGAAAAGCATGGTCTTTAAGCGCGCCATACCGCCGGTTGTCTGGCCCCTGACGGCACAGCTGGGCGTCTTCGTGCTGGGCGCGTTCGGCTGGCTGGCCCTGACGCGCGGGCTCTATGCCAGCGCCCTGGTGTGCGGACTTGGCGCCATTACCCTGGCCTGGCTGGGCCTGAGCCACAGCGCTTTTGTGCTGGGCCGCGACCTGCTGAAACGCACCCAGCCGGGTGCCATCTTCACCGCCGAACTGAGCCGCCGGCGCTTGCAGGTTCTGCTCGACCAGACGCCCTCACCGCTTTTATTGCAACCGGATAACGGCCAGCTGATCGCCGTCAACCGGGCGGCCCGCAGTCTGTTCGATGTGTCCTATGCCCTGCCGGTTTCAGCGCGCAAGGCGCTTCTGGGCGAAATGTCCGATCCATCAGGCGGCGCCATGCTGGGCCTCGCGACCATGGCGTCCCAGGTCAAATGGAAAGGCCAGACCTTCGCCGTCCACCTCGCCGAAATGGAGGAAGCCGATCATCTGTCGCACCTCGCCGTGCTGACCGATATCTCGGCCGATGTGCGTGCCGCCGAGGCCAGCGCCCTGCGTGACCTGCTCAAGGTGCTGAACCACGAGCTGATGAACGCCCTCACGCCGGTCGCCTCAATGAGCCGGAGCGCGCTCGACCTGCTGGGCGACGATACGCCGGAATCACGCGCCCTGGCGATGAAAGCGCTGGAGCGAGTAGTGGCGCGTACCGAAGGTCTGACCGACTTCATCAATGCCTACCGCGCCCTGACGCGCCTGCCCTCGCCGGTCATCCGGCCGTGCGAGTTGAAACTATGGCTCGAAGTGCTGTGCGAAAGCTTTGCGGCGCAATGGGGCGACAAGGGCGTGCGTTTCGATACCGACATCTCCGAAGACGACCTGTCCCTGATGATGGACGAGGACCAGATGTGGCTGGGTGTTTCCAACCTTTTGAACAACGGTGCCCAGGCGGCGCTGGAAAAATCCGATCCACGCGTTCGCCTGCGGCTGAAACGCGACGGCGAGGCCGTGACGTTCGAGATCGAAGATTCCGGCAAGGGCATTCCGGCCGAAAGCGCCGAACAGGTTTTCATGCCATTTTATTCCACCAAGGCGACCGGCACCGGCGTGGGCCTCAGCCTGACCAGGCAGATCGTCGCCGGCCACGGCAGCGCGCTGGTGCTGTCAACGCCGCAGGAACATCGGAACGACCCACTTGGCGGCGCCTGTTTCCGTTTTCAGATCAGAGTCGCCTAAGTCTTCTGCCTGGCGATTTCGCCCAGCACCGCTTCCAGCGTTTCGAGATAGAGCGGCTTGACCAGATGGTGGTCGAAACCGGCCTCCGCCGTCATGCGACGATGCTCAGCCTCGCCCCAGCCGGTCTGGGCGATGAAGACGGCCTTGCCGATGTCCGGCCGTGATTTGAGTTCCTTGCACAGATCATAGCCGTTCATGCCCGGCAGACCGATATCGATCATGAAAACATCCGGTTTATATTCCGGATAGGTGGCGATGGCCTCCTTGCCGTTAGCCGCCAGCCTGTAGTCATAACCTATCATCTCGACCAGCCAGCCGGTGGTCTGCGCCAGGGCTTCGTTATCCTCGACGATCATGATACGCATGGTTTCTGCCTTACCTGGTCCGTCAGCCATGTTGGGGTTCTCCGGCTTTCGTTGCGGTGAGCCGTATATCAGCCAACAATTGTGTCAGCAGGTCAAGACTCACCGGCTTGGTGATGTGATGGTCGAAACCGGCCGCAAACGCCTTCTGGCGATCACTTTCCTGTCCCCACCCGGTCTGGGCGATCACGGTTTTGTTCTTCATTTCAGGCATCTGCCGGAGATGCCGGCAGACTTCATAGCCGTCCATGCCTGGCATGCCGATGTCGAGCAACACGACGTCGGGCCTGAGTACACGGGCGATTTCCAGCGCCGTGACGCCGTCATGGGCCACCGTCCCCTTATGTCCCATGAGGTCGAGCATCCACAGACTGGTCTGGGCGGAATCGACATTGTCATCAACGATCAGCACGTTCATCGGCATCGCCGTCTTCTTCTGCACCTTTTGCAGGCGCTCGCCGACAGCCTCACCATATTCATCAACCAAAGGCAGGCTCACCGTGAAGGTGCTGCCCTTGCCGGAGCCCTCACTAGCGGCCCGGCTGTCGCCACCATGCATCTCCACCAGTTTGCTGACAAGTGCCAGCCCGATTCCAAGTCCCCCCTGGGAACGGTCGAGATGACGGTCCGCCTGGGTGAAGAGGTCGAAGACCCGCGGCAGCATGTCGGTTTCGATACCAAGGCCATTATCGGCGACCTCGATATCGGCCTTGCCGGCGTGTTCGCGAAGGGTCAGGCGAATCTCACCGCCCTCGGGGGTATATTTGGCGGCATTATTGAGCAGGTTCGATACAACCTGCGCCAGGCGGGTCAGATCGCCTTCCACCCACAAGGGGGCTTCCGGAATGTCGAGGATCAGTTTGTGCCCATTGTCCTCGATCAAGGGCCGCGACGTTTCCAGTGCCAGGTGCACGGCTTCCTGCAGGCTCATTCGCGACCGGCGCAGGTCGATGCGTCCCCGCGAAACCCGAGACACGTCGAGCAGGTCATCGATCAGGTGCACCATGTGGGTCAACTGGCGGTCCATCATGCCGCGCACCTCTTCGGCGCGCGCCCCTTCCGGCGCCATGCGCAGGATTTGCAACCCGTTGCGGATGGGTGCCAGCGGATTGCGCAATTCATGCGCCAGGGTAGCCAGGAATTCATCCTTGCGGATGTCGGCTTCTTTCAGCGCCCGGGCATTGTCGCGGCTTTCCTTGAGCAGGCGCAGGTTTTCCTCGGCGAAGGCTTTCAGGTTGTCGCGCTGTACGGCCAGTTGCCGGCGCTGCATATACAGTTCGGAAAAGACAGCGACTTTGGAGCGCAGAATATCGGCCTCGATCGGCTTTTCAAGAAAATCGACCGCGCCGGCCTCATAACCTCGGAAGCGACGCGTCCGGTCGGTCACGCCGGCCGTCAGGAAGATAATCGGAATACGGCGCGTGCGCTCGGAACCGCGCATGGTCTCGGCCAGCTCGAAGCCGTCCATCTCAGGCATCTGCACATCAAGCAGGGCCAGAGCCACCTCCTGACGCAACAGGATTTCCAGTGCCTCGGTGCCGGAGCGCGCCTTGATGAACTCCAGCCCGTCGCGGCGCAGGACCGCTTCCAGCGACAGCAGGTTTTCCGGCAGGTCGTCCACGATCAGGATCGGCACAGGTATGGTATGGGCGGAATTCATGACGGTACCGCCTCGCGCAGTTTTTCGGCAATCTGCTCCAGACTCAGGGCCTCGGCCTGCGGGCAAAGCTCAAGCGCGGCTTCCGGCATGGCCCTGGCATAGGAGAGATCGGGACGCTGGACCCATGCCATGCCGCCTGCAGCCATCACTGCCTTGAGGCCCGCCGCGCCATCCGGATTGGCGCCAGTCAGGATGATACCGATCAGGCCTTCGCCATAGACATCGGCCGCGGTCTCGAACAGCACGTCAACCGATGGTCGCGAAAACAGCACCGGCTCTTCGGAAGACAGAGACAGGCGATGATCGGACTCGATCAGCAGGTGGTAATCGGGCGGGGCGAAATAGACATGTCCTGGCAGAATATCCTCCTTGTCCTCGGCCTCGCGCACGGTCAGGGCACACTTCTCGTCGAACAGTTCCGCCACCACGCTTTCGCGGTCGGGCGGGAGGTGGATAACGATCATGACCGGCAAGGGATAATTCGCCGGCAGGGCGGGCAGGATGGCCGACAGCGCCTTGAGGCCGCCGGCCGAAACGCCGATGACTACAGCCTGTGCCTTGACTTCCTGAGGTGACGGCTGGCTTCTGGCAGCAATACTCATGTCACATCCCGCTTCTGATAGATGCGCTCATCATGAGCAAAATCGCTGAAGGCATCTGCGCTGGAAGAAAAACGCAGAGTCTCCTTCGAGCCCAGGCCAAGGAAGCCCTTGCGTGCCAGCGAACCCTTGAACAGCGTGATGGCCCGGTCCTGCAATTCGCGGTCGAAATAGATCAGTACATTGCGGCAGGATACCAGTTGCGTTTCGGCAAAAACCGCGTCAGTGGCCAGGCTGTGATCGGAAAAGACGACGTTCTTGCGTAAGGATTTATCGAATGACGCCGCCCCGTAGGCCGCATTGTAATAGTCGGACAGCGATCCCTTGCCACCGGAAAGCCGGTGATTTTCGGTGAACAGCTTGATGCGATCCAGGTTGTAGACTCCCGCCTCGGCTTTTTTCAGCGCCTCATGATTGATATCCGTAGCATAGAACATGGTACGGTCGAACAGACCTTCCTCACGAAAGAGGATGGCAAAGGAATAGAGCTCCTCGCCCGTGCTGCACCCGGCAATCCACACCTTGAGCGACGGATAAGTCTTCAGGTGCGGCACCACCTTTTCACGGATTGCCTTGAAATAGAGCGGATCGCGGAACAGTTCCGATACCTGGACCGTCAGATAGGGCAGCATGGCGGTCATCATGCCCGGATCGTGCAGGATCATGTCCTGCAGGGCCGAAAAAGTTGCGCATTTGAAATGATCGCGTGCCTGGATCAGGCGGCGCTTGACCGAAGCCATGGCGTAGCCGCGAAAGTCATAGTGATACTTGCGGAACACGGCCTCCAGCAGCAGCCGGATTTCGATATCCTCCGTTTTCACGGGTCCCGCAATGGTCACGTCTGTTATCTCGGCATCCATACCCGCACCAGTGAAATAAGTTTTTCGACGTCAAGCGGTTTGGCCATATAATCATTGGCGCCGGCATCGAGGCAGCGCTCCTGATCGTCCTTCATCGCCTTGGCGGTCAGCATGATGACCGGCAGCTTGCCCCAGTCCTTGCGCTTGCGGATTTCACGCGTCGCCGTCAGGCCGTCCATTTCCGGCATCATGACATCCATCAGCACCAGATCGATGGCGCTGTCGCTGTCCTTGCGGTCATTGGTCTTTTCCAGCAGATCGAGCGCTTCACGGCCATTACGGGCGATCGAAACGATGGCGCCCAGCGGCTCGAAAATATTGGTGACGGCATAGACATTGCGGACATCGTCTTCAACGATCAGGATGCGCCGGCCTTCCAGCATGGCGTCGCGGTTCTTGGCCTTTTTCAGCAGTGTCTGCTGTTCCGGAGACAATTCCGATACCACCTGATGGAGGAACAGTGTCACTTCGTCGAGCAGACGCTCCGGCGACTTGGCGCCCTTGATGATGATCGATGACGAATAGCGGCGCAGCTTCTGCTCATCGTCATAGCTGAGGTCGCGGCCGGTATAAACAATCACCGGCGGGAAGGCGTAGGCGTCCTCCTGGCTCAGAGTCTCCAGCAACGAATAGCCGGTGGCGTCCGGCAGGGTCAGATCGAGCACCATGCAGTCGAAGGTCTGGCCCTTGAGCAATTCCAGGCATTCCGCCGCCGTACCCACAGCGATGGTTTCGGTGTCGTTCGATTTCAGCAGCCGCGCTACGCTGTCGCGCTGCACCTCATCGTCCTCAACGATCAGAACCCGACGCATCTGCTGACTCAGACGGTTTTCCAGCGACTTGAAGGCATCGACCAGTTCATCGCGCTTGACCGGTTTCAACATGTAGCCGACGGCGCCGAGTGACAGAGCCGTATGCTGGTAATCGCTGCCGGAAACGACATGGACCGGAATGTGTCTTGTACGATTGTCGCGTTTCAGACGGTCCAACACCGACAGGCCGGAATGATCCGGCAGGCCGATATCGAGCACCACCGCCGCCGGCGTATATTGCTGCACCATATCGAGCGCTTCCTCGGCCGAAGTGGCGACCAGACACTGGAACTCCTGGCCATGCGCAAGCTCATACAGGATGCCGGCAAACGACACATCGTCCTCGACCACCAGGATGGTGCGGCGGTTCGGGTTGAGGCGGTCGCGGTCATCCTGCACGCGGCCGGGCGGCAGGGGCTTTTTCACAACCTTGCCCTTGGTAGCCGGCACTGTTTCAGGAACAGGCCGATCATCGCTTTCCGACGCACGGCTCAGCAGCGGCGTGATCAGGCCAGTCGTCACATTGGCCGGGTCATAGCTGAGCGGCAGAGCCAGGGCGAAGGTAGAGCCTTTGCCGGGCACGCTTTTCAGGCTGATAGCGCCCCCAAGCAGGCGCGTCAATTCGCGTGAAATCGACAGCCCCAGGCCGGTACCACCGTATTTGCGGCTGATCGTACCATCGGCCTGACGGAAGGCTTCGAAAATCGATGCCTGGTGATCTTCGGAAATGCCGATGCCGGTATCGGTGACCGCCATGACCACCTGGCCATCGGCATCCTTCGACAGGGCCAGTTCCACCGATCCGCTTTCGGTAAATTTGAAGGCATTCGACAGCAGGTTCTTCAACACCTGTTCCAGCCGCTGCCGATCGGTCTCGATGGTCTCCGGCAGTCCCTTGGCGATCTTGACATTGAAGGCCAGTCCTTTTTGCGCGGCAACCGGATCGAATATCCGCTGCATATCCTTGAGCAGACGCGCCAACGACAGGCCTTCGGCGCGAATTTCCATCTGGCCTGCCTCGATCTTTGACAGGTCGAGAATATCGTTGATCAGGGCCAGCAGGTCATTGCCCGACGACTGGATAGTCTGGGCAAATTTCACCTGTTCCTCGGTCAGGTTACCTTCGGGGTTATCGCCCAACAGCTTGGCCAGGATCAGCGACGAATTGAGCGGCGTGCGCAGTTCATGCGACATGTTGGCCAGGAAGTCGGACTTGTAGCGGCTCGCCTGTTCGAGTTCGCGCGCCTTTGCCTCGACCTCCTTGCTGGAACGCGACAGGTCATCCTTCTGGCGCTCTAGCGCGGCGGCCTGCTCTTCCAGTTGCGAGTTGGTCTGTTCCAGTTCAGCCTGCTGCTGTTCGAGGCGGAAATGCGATTCCTTGAGCGCCCGACCCTGTTCTTCCAGTTCCTCGTTATTGACGCGCAGTTCCTCGCCCTGGCTTTGCAGTTCTTCGGACTGGCGCTGCGTCTCTTCCAGAAGGTTTTGCAGGTGCGCACGGTAATTGGCCGTCTGCACGGCGATGCTGATCGATTCCGACACGCGTTCGATCAGGTCAATCGTCAGGTCCGAAATCGATTCGACAAAACCCAGTTCAATGACCGCGTCCACGCGCCGCTCGGTCTTGGCCGGCGCCACCAGCAGGTGACGCGGACGCCACTGGCCCAGTGCCGCGCCAATCGCCAGATGATGATTGTTATCATGGCCAGGTAAATCCCGCACCAGGATCGCCTTGCCGTCGCTGGCCGCCTGACCGAGCAGGCCGTCCCTGGCGCCGAAAGTGACCGGCACCGTGTTCTGCTCCGGCACGCCGATCGTGGCCGCCCGGCGATAGGCGCCTTCGGTCATGGCGTAAAAGGCCCCGGCATTGGCATGGGTATATTCGGACAGGAAAGTCAGAATGCTGTTGCCGAGTTGATCGAGACGCTGTTCTCCCATCATCGCGGCGGACAATCCCACCTGTCCGGCCTGCAGCCACTCTTCCTTGCGGCGTGCGGCGGAGGCCCGGCTGATCATCACGGTAATGGCCACAGACAGCAAAACGCCGATCAGGGCGGTGACCGCGACACTGATAACAGCCGTATCATAGGCGGCATCCATCTCGGCGACCCGCAGCTTGCGCAGATCGCTTTCGGTACTCTGCATCAGCGCCACCTGCGTGCGGATAGCGTCCATATCCTCCTTGCCGCGATTGGTGGCTATGCGTGCCACAGCTGCCTGCATACCATCGCTGCGGCGTATCTCAATCACCGTGCTCAATTCCTGAAGCTTGGCGGCGATATGCGATTGCAGCGGCGCGATCCGGCGCTGCTGATTGGGGTTATCCCTGGTCAGTTGCTCGATCCGCAATACCTGCTCTTCAATACCGGTCACGGCATTTGAATAGGGCTCCAGATAGCTTTCCTGACCGGTGATGATGAAACCGCGCTGACCGGTTTCCGCATCCTTCATGGTGGAAAGCACATTATTCAGGCCAAGCAGGACTTCGTGCGTATGGGCGATCTGTTCGCTGTCGCGGTTAAGGGTCTGGATGTTGATATAGGAAACGATTCCGCTGACGATAAAAAAGACCGCAACCAGTGACAGGCCGAGCGACACGCTCAGGTCCATTCGCAACTGCTTGCCTAATCTTCCAGATTTGCCTCTGTTCATTCTTTAACCATGCCCCCATGCGGTCAGGCAGCATGCCTGGCCGTTCATTTTTCGCTTCAAACCCTATAGGGCGCTCGCATAAGCATCCAATAAGGAGCCGGACCGGCCTTATAAAAATCCCATAAGGATATTTATAATTCAGAGGCTTAGATAAGAATCACCCCTTTTGCCAAATCCCGGTCATATTGCTACACTGTGTATCATGACACCGAAGCTTGTACTCCTGGCCGGCGGCAAAGGCAAACGCATGGGGGGCAGCAAACCCTTTGCCCCTTATGGACGATCAACCCTGATCGAAACCGCGCTGGCGCGCCTCAAGCCACAGGTGCGCGAGCTCATTATCAATGCCGGCACGCAGATCTCCCCCCTGGCATTACCCTTGTCATGCCTTGATGCCCGCCTGATCTTTGACGATCCGGCATTTGCCGATCTGGGGCCCTTAAGCGGTGTTCTGAGCGCGCTGGAAATGGCGTGGGCAGCCGGCGATGAAATGGTGATCACAGCGCCCTGCGATATGCCGAATCTGCCGGAAGATATGGTGGCGCAACTGCTCGCAGCGCCGTCAGCGGATATCGTCTACTTCAGGGGGACGCGTGATTATCCGCTGTGCGCGTTATGGCGGCCCTCGGTGATCGATCCTCTGCGCGACGCGCTGCAAAAGGCGGAAGGCGGACTGGCGGTGATGCGCTTTCTGTCAACGCAGAACGTGCGCACGATACCCGTGTCAGACGACGCGGCTTTTATGAATATCAATCATCCGCCGTTTTAGCCTCCGGTCAGCGACATGGTACGCGCCGGAGCATGACTGTGTTGCGGCTGCGGCAAACCTGCCTCGGCTATGAAGAAATCATGTGCCTTCGGCTTGTGCGTCAGGGCCTTTGCCAGGGCCTCCGCTAGGGACGCGTCACCTGTTTCTTCACGCAGAGGGCCACGCAGATCGACATGATCATCCTGTCCCAGACACATGTAAAGCTGGCCGGTGCAGGTGATGCGCACACGATTGCAGGTATCGCAGAAATTATGACTTAGCGGCGTGATCAGGCCGAGCTTTGCTCCGTTTTGGCCACCCGTTTCGACGATGCGATAATATCGCGCCGGCCCGCCTGTGACATCGCTGACCCCCTCGACCTGCCAGAAGCTGCGCAGATCGGCGAGCACATCCTTCAATGAAACAAACTGCGCCTCGCGGCCAGAAATCTCATCGCCAAGCGGCATGGTTTCAATCAGCGAGACGTCAATGCCGCGATCATGGGCAAAGCGGATGATATCAGGGATTTCAGCACGATTGTCCAAGGCCAGAGCCACGACATTGAGCTTGATATGGATGCCGTGCGCCTGTGCCGCCTCGATGCCGGTCAACACCCTGCCAAGGTCGCCACCGCGGGTGATCCGGCGATAGACATCCGGTTTCAGGCTGTCGCACGACACATTGATGCGCTGAATCCCCGCTTCGGCCAGCACCGGCGCAGCACCTTCAAGCAGGGTGCCGTTGGTCGTCAGGGTCAGTTCCTTCAGGCGACCATTATGCACCTGTTCACCGAGTGTTTTGATGAATTCAAGCACGCCCTTGCGCACCAGCGGTTCACCGCCCGTAATGCGCAGGCGCTCAACGCCGCTGTCAATCAGAAACAGGCTGAGACGCTCCATTTCCTCGAAACTGAGCAGGTCCCGGCGCGGCAAAAAGGTCTGGTGCTCGCTCATGCAATAGGTGCAACGCAGGTCGCAGCGATCCGTCACCGACAGCCGCACATAGCTGAGGCGGCGACCGAAACCATCGATGAGAGGAGCACGCAGGGACATCAAATCAATCTAATCCCGCACCTGCTAAATAACAAGGAATGACTCGTAAATCAAAGCGACAGACTCAACTGCTCGGCCGCCTTCTCTTCTTTCTCGCCCAGCGACGACATAGATACCCCCAGCAAACGTATCCCTTTGGCCACCGGAAAAACACCTTCCAGCAAAGCCCGCGTATATCCAGCCAGCTCATCGCGCCTCATCACCGGCGTCAGACCAGACCGGCTGCGCGTAATAATGCGAAAATCGGAAAACTTGACCTTGAGCGTTACCGTCCGGCCCTTGATGTCATTGGCCTCGACATAGCGCCACACCTTGTCGATCAGCGGCTCCAGGAAGCCCCAGGCTGTATCGAAATCGGTGGTATCCGTAAAGAAGGTATTCTCGGCGCCGATCGATTTGCGCTCGCGATCAGGCCTGACCTGGCGATGATCGATGCCGCGCGAAATGCCGTAATAATATCGCCCCGACACGCCGAAATGCTGCTCCAGGAAATCCAACGTCTGATTGCGGATATCCTCGCCCGTATAGAGTCCCAGCCGGTTCATCTTGGCCGCCGTCGCCGGACCAATGCCGTGGAACTTTTTCACCGGCAAAGAGGCGGCAAACACCGGCCCCATGGCCGGCTTGATAACAAACAGGCCATTCGGCTTGTTCTGGTCCGAGGCCAGCTTGGCGAGGAACTTGTTATAGGAAACCCCCGCCGAAGCGGTCAGTTGCGTCGCATCGAAGATGCGGGCGCGGATCTCCTCGGCAATCTGCGTGGCGGAAGCAATGCCCTTCCGGTTTTCAGTGACATCGAGATAGGCCTCATCGAGCGACAGCGGCTCGACCAGCGGCGTATAGTCGTGAAAAATGTCGCGGATCTGCCGCGACACCGCCTTGTAGACTTCGAAATTGCCGCGCACGAAAATCAGCTCCGGGCATTTGCGCCGGGCCGTGACCGAAGGCATGGCCGAATGGACGCCGAACTTGCGTGCCTCATAGCTGGCGGCCGCCACCACGCCGCGCTCCGAACCACCGCCGACCGCCACGGGCTTACCACGCAGTTCGGGATGATCGCGCTGCTCCACCGACGCGAAAAAAGCATCCATATCGACATGGATGATCTTTCTCTGCGGGGCTGGATGTTCGTCGTCCATAGTCATTGACTCATGCCACAACCAGAACATAATGTGAACATGTAAAATACTGCCATAAACGGGTTGCGCGTTTATAGCATAGTTGGCAACACATCAGGACCTGTCAGCAAGGAGAGACCCATGACCATCTATGTCGGTATCGGCGGCTGGACCTATGAAGACTGGCGCGGCCCTTTCTATCCCGAAGGCCTGACGCAGAAACGCGAACTGGAATATGCCGCGTCCAAGCTGACCTCGATCGAGATCAACGGTACCTATTATGGTGCGCAGAAGCCGTCCTCCTTCCAGAAATGGCGGGCCGAGACGCCCGATGATTTTGTCTTTTCGGTCAAGGGCACGCGCTACGCCACCAATCGCAAGAACCTGGCGGAATCGAAAGACTCGGTCGAACGCTTTCTCAATTCCGGCATTTCGGAACTGAAGGAAAAGCTGGGGCCGATCAACTGGCAGTTCATGGCCACGAAAAAGTTCGATCCTGCCGATTTCGAAAACTTCTTCAAGCTGTTGCCACCCGAAGTCGATGGCGTGAAACTGCGCCATGCCGTCGAGGTACGCCACCCGACCTTCCAGTGCGCTGAGTTCGTCGATATGGCTCGCCATTACGGTGTGGCCATCATCACCGGCGCAGACAGCGATTTCCCCGTCATCGCCGACCTGACCGCCGATTTCGCCTATGTCCGCATTATGGGCACCAACGAAAACGAGGAAAAGGGCTATAGCGAACAGGCGCTCGACGAATGGGCCTATCGCGCCCGTACGCTGGCTGAAGGCCAGGTGCCCGGCGATCTGGCGACCTATGGCGGCAAGCAGCCGGTAAAGCCACGTGATGTGTACCTCTATGTCATCAGCGGTTACAAGACGCTGAACCCCGCCGCCGCCATGGCCCTGATCGAGAGACTTTAAAAATATGAAAAAGACCACATGGGGCGTACTGAGCACGGCAAAGATCGGCGTCACCAAGGTGATCCCGGCCCTGATGCAGAGCGACCTGATCCGTGTGAAGGGTATTGCCTCACGCGATGGCGCCTCTGCAAAGGAAACTGCCGACAGGCTGGGCCTGGAAGCGGCTTACGGCACCTATGAAGACCTGCTGGCCGATCCCGAGGTTGAGGTCATCTATAATCCCCTGCCCAATCATCTGCATGTGCCGATGACCCTGGCCGCCGCCCGCGCCGGCAAGCACGTCCTGTGCGAAAAGCCAATGGCGCTCAATGCCCGTGAGATCGATCAACTGGCTCAAGTCGCAAATAAGGTCCACATCATGGAAGCCTTCATGGTGCGCCACTCTCTGCAATGGCTGGAAGCGCGTCGGCTGATCCGCGAAGGCATTATCGGTGCGCCGAAGATTATCCAGTCGTGGTTCAGCTATAACAACACCGACGCCGGCAATATCCGCAACAAGGTCGAATGGGGCGGCGGCGGCCTGATGGATATCGGCTGCTATCCCATCGTCGCCGGGCGTTTCTTTTTCGAGGCCGAGCCGGTGCGCGTCATGGCCCTGATCAGCCGCGACAAGACCTTCGGCACCGACATCATCACGTCAGGGCTACTCGATTTCGGTGGAGGACGCCAGTTGACCTTCGCCGTGTCGACCGCACTGACGCCTGGCCAAGCCGTCACTATCATGGGCGACAAGGCTCGCCTGAGCCTGTCTATCCCCTTCAACCAGCCGCCCCATGCGCCACAGGTCATTACGGTCGATGATGGCCACAGCTTCAATGGCGCCACGGCGGTGACGCACACCTTGCAACCGTCGAACCAGTATACCCTGATGGGCGAAGCCTTCACGCGCGCCGTCACCGGCAACGCGCCCCTGCCTTACGGCATCGAGGATGCTCGGATCAATATGCGCATTATCGACGCCCTGTTCCGATCGGAGACATCCGGCCATTGGGAGGCGGTTGCAGATTAAGGCCTGAAGCGAACCTCATCGTTTTTTTACGACGGATATTTCATGACTGCTGCGTGGAATGGATAGGTCCATTCTTTCGGATCTTTTGAAATAACGGCAAAAGTGCATGTGGTATAAAAACAAGCGATTCCTCACCATCGCCGGCATCGTGGCCGCTGTGCTTGTTGTCCTTGCCCTGTGGCTTTTGTTCTTCAACAAGCCCAAAAAACCGGAACTGGTCACCCAGCCCGCCGCCATCGGCAATGTCGAGAAAACCGTTCTGGCCTCAGGTACCCTGGAACCGTTCGAGCAGGTCAATGTTGGCGCTCAGGTCTCCGGCCAGGTGACGAAGCTCGCCGTCGAACTGGGGGATGAGGTCAGGGCCGGAGATTTGATCGCCGAAATCGACTCGCAGAAGCAGAAGAACGACCTGGCCACCAGTCAGGCGGCGCTCAATAACCAGAAAGCCCAGCGCGCCTCGGCTCAGGCCTCGCTCGCTCAGGCCCAGAGCAATTTCACCCGGCAGCAGACTCTCTATCAGGCCGATGCCGGCTCGAAGGCCGATTATGAAAGTGCCGTCCAGCAACTGAAGGCCGCACAGGCCAGCCTCGACGCCGCTAATTCGCAGATCGACCAGGCAACGATCTCGGTCAATACGGCCAATGTCAATCTCGGCTATACCCGCATCGTCGCGCCGATGAACGGCACGGTCATCGCCATCATCACCAAGCAGGGCCAGACGGTAAATGCCAACCAGTCAGCGCCCACTATTGTCGTCCTCGGCCAGCTCGACAAGATGACCGTCAAGGCGGAAATTTCCGAGGCCGACGTCATCCATATCAAGGCCGGCCAGAAGGTCTATTTCACCACGCTCGGCGATCCGGACAAGAAGTATTACGCCACCCTGCGCAGCGTCGAGCCGGCGCCGACGGATTTCACCGGCGAAACCACGACGACGAACACGTCTTCCGCTATCTATTATTATGGCCTGTTCGATATCGATAATCCCGATGGCACCCTGCGCCCTTCGATGACGGCCCAGGTCTATATCATCCAGGAAAGCGCCAGCAATGTCCTGACCATTCCCTCGGCCGCGCTCGGTCGCAAGGGCAAGGATGGCAGCTACACGGTCCGCGTTATCGGCAAGGACAAGACCAAGCCCGAGCCCGTTAAGGTGAAGGTCGGTATCAATGATGGTACCAATGTTCAGGTTCTGAGCGGATTGAAGGCCGGCCAGCAGGTGGTCATCGCGCAGGCTTCGGCCTCCGGATCCTCCGCCTCTTCCGGCGGCAATCGCGGCAGTGGCGGTGGACTGACCGGCGGCGGCGCACGTCGCCCCCGTGGCATGTGATCGCGAGGCCTGTAAATGACCACGCCTCCCGCCCTGGAAGTCTCGAAACTCCGGCGTGAATTCCCCGCCGGCGAAGGGACCATTACCGTCCTGCACGATATCGACCTGACCGTCCAGCCCGGCGAAATGCTGGCCATTGTCGGTCAATCCGGCTCCGGCAAATCGACCCTGATGAACATCCTCGGCTGCCTCGACCGGCCGACCTCCGGCACCTACAAGGTCGGCGGCCGTGCCACGTCCGAACTCGACCCGAACGACCTGGCCGAATTGCGCCGCGAACATTTCGGCTTCATCTTCCAGCGCTATCACCTGCTGGGCGACCTGACCGCGCTCGGCAATGTCGAGGTGCCGGCCATCTATTCCGGCACCCCGCCCGAACAGCGCAAAACCCGCGCCACCGACCTGCTCGGCCGCCTGGGCCTGGCCGAACGCACCGGCCACCGCCCCGGACAGTTGTCCGGCGGCCAGCAGCAGCGCGTCTCCATCGCCCGTGCCCTGATGAACGGCGGCGAGATCGTGCTGGCCGACGAACCGACCGGCGCGCTTGATACCGCCTCCGGCGAAGAGGTGATGCGCATCCTGAAGGGGCTGCACAAGGAAGGCCATACGGTCATCATCGTCACCCACGACATGGAGGTGGCCGAACACTGCGAGCGCGTCATCGAAATCCGCGACGGCCGCATCATCAATGATCGCAAGGGCGAAGGCCGGGGCGTGGCCGAGGACCAGGGGCTACCGCCGGTCGCCACAGGATCGCAAGGCGGTCTGCAAGCGACGATCGACAGTTTCAACGAGGCCTTCCGCATGGCGGTGCTGGCGATGAATGCCCACCGCATGCGTACCTTCCTGACCATGCTCGGCATCATCATCGGCATTGCCTCTGTGGTCTGTGTCGTGGCGCTTGGTGAAGGCTCGCGCCAGCAGGTCCTGGCCCAGATCGCCTCGATCGGCACCAATACACTGCAGATCAATCCCGGCAGCGGCTTCGGCGACATTCGCTCCGGACGGGTGCGCACCCTGGTGGTGGCTGATGCGACAGCTCTGGCGAAACAGCCCTATGCCGACAGCGTGACGCCACTCGTCCAGACCAATATGGTCATGCGCTCGGGCGCGATTGCCGCCAACGCTACCGTCATGGGCGTCGGCGAACAATATGATCGGGTCCGCGGCCTGACCATGGCCCAGGGCCGCTGGCTGACCGCGGAGGATGTCACCACCCTGAGTCAGGATGTCGTTATCGACGACAATACGTACAACACCCTCTTTCCCAACGGCGGAGGACGTCCTCTCGGTCAGGTCATCCTGCTGGGCGATGTACCGGCGCGAATCGTTGGCGTGACCAACAAGTCGAGTGGCGTCGGCGGTGGCAGTCAGGACGCGCTCAACATCTACATGGCCTATACCGCGGTCAATTCGCGCATGCTGGGTACCAGCGTATTGCGCAGCATCACCGTGCGGGTGAAAGACGACACCGAATCTTCGGTAGCGCAGTCGGGCGTGACCCAGCTCCTGACCCAGCGGCATGGCAAGGTTGACTTCACCATCCTCAATACCGATGAAATCCGTCAGACCATCACAGCGACGACCAATACCCTGACTATACTGATTTCAGCCATCGCCATCATCTCACTGATCGTCGGCGGCATCGGCGTCATGAACATCATGCTGGTCTCGGTCACCGAACGCACAAGCGAGATCGGCGTGCGTATGGCCGTCGGCGCCCGCACGCGCGACATCATGCAGCAATTCCTGATCGAGGCCGTGCTGGTCTGTCTGATCGGTGGCGTGTTGGGCATCATCGTGGCGCTCGGCTTCGGCCTGGTGTTCGGTCTGTTCAGCACGGATTTCAAGCTGGTCTATTCACCGGCCTCGATCATTGCCGCCTTCCTGTGCTCAACCCTGATCGGCGTCGTCTTCGGCTTCCTGCCGGCGCGCAATGCGGCACGCCTCGACCCTGTAACCGCCCTGGCGAGGGACTGATGAAACACTTCGCAAAAACCGGAATATTTGTCTCTGCGCTTCTCCTCACGGCATGCGCGTCATCGCCCTACGAAACGCCGAAGGTGCCGATGACAGCGTCATTCGCCCACGCCGCAGATGGCACGAATGCGGCCACGCAATCCGCCAACTGGTGGACGGCCTTCGGTGACCCCGCACTGAACCGTCTTGTGTCCGATGTTCTGGCGCAAAACAACGATCTTGCCGCTGCCGCCCTGCGCGTCCAGCAGGCCCAGCTTCAGGCCGGCCTGACGCGGCTCGACCAGTTCCCTTCGGCCAATGGAGGCATAAGCGCCAGCACGTCTGACAGTACGCGCTTTTCGGCCAGCCTCGGCGTGTCCTACGAGGTCGATCTTTATGGCCGTCTGGCCGCCGCCACGCGCGCCGCCAACTGGGAGGCCCAGGCGACGGAGGAAGACCGGCAGGCCGCGCAACTTGCCCTAATCGGCACCACGGCCGAGCTCTATTGGCGCATCGCCTATACGCACCAGCAGATCGCAGTCGGTGAACAGAATCTCGGTTATGCCATCAAGGTGCGTGATCTCGTCACCATCCAGCATGACGCCGGTGCGGTTTCCGGCGTCGAGCTGGCTGAGGCCGACCAGAGCGTCAATTCGCAGCGCGCCAGTCTTTCGGACCTGCAACAGCAACTGGTCGAATATCGCTCGGCGGTAACCGTGCTTCTGGGTGGCAATCCGTGGCCGGAAGTCAGCGAACCGCAAATCCTGCCCGATATACCTCTGCCCGAGGTGCGTGCCGGCGTCCCGGCCGAACTCCTCGCCCGCCGGCCGGATTTGCGCGCTTCCGAATTGCGCCTGCGCGAAACCCTGGCCGATGTCGATATCGCCCGGACGGCCTTCTATCCCGGCCTCAGCCTGACCGCTTCCGGCGGTACGTCTTCCGCCCAATTGGGCTCGCTGTTTAATAACCCGACCGGCTCGATCGGCGCGGCCCTCAGCCTGCCCTTCCTCGATTTCCCGCGCCTAAGCCGCAATGTGAAAATTTCGCAGAAGAGCTATGACATCGCCGTGCTGAACTTCAGGACGACCCTGTTGCAGGCCCTGGCCGATACCGACAACGCCCTTTCCAACCGCACGCAACTGGCGGAGCAGGGCGCTGCGCAGCTGGCCAGCCTGGAGGCAGCGCGCAAGGCCGAGGCGCTTTACGCCATCCGTTACCGTACCGGTTCAGTGGCCCTGCGCGTCTGGCTGGATGCGCAACAATCCCTGCGTTCATCGCAACTGAGCTATGACAATAACCGCCTGTCGCAACTGATCAACCAGTCAACCCTGTATCAGGCGCTCGGCGGCGGCCCAGACCCTGAAAAGTAAGAAGCCGCCGGCCTCAGAAGACCGGCGGCCATAGTCGTTTAGGCCTGGATAAAGGCCAGCAGGTCCGGGTTGATGACATCGGCATGGGTGGTGCACATGCCGTGCGGATAACCCTCGTAGATTTTCAGCGTGCCGTGCCTGACCAGCTTGATAGCTTCGAGCGCAGCCGCCTTGTAAGGCACGATCTGGTCGTCATCGCCGTGCAGGATCAGCACCGGCACGTCGATGGCTTTCAGGTCGCCGCTCAGGTCGGTTTCGGAAAACGCCTTGATGCCTTCATAGTGCGCCTTGGCGCTGCCCATCATGCCCTGGCGCCACCAGTTGTCGATCACGCCATCGATCGGTTTGGCGCCATCGCGGTTGAAGCCGTAGAACGGCACCGGCAGGTCCTTGTAGAACTGGGCGCGGTTATTGGCGGTCTGCTCACGCAGGCCGTCGAACACGCTGACCGGCAGGCCGAGCGGGAAGGCCTCGGTCTTCAGCATGATCGGCGTGACGGCACTGATCAGTACGGCCTTGGCAACGCGGCCATTGCCGCCGAACTTAGCCACATAACGCGCCACCTGACCGCCACCGGTCGAGTGACCGATATGGATGGCATTTTTCAGATCGAGGTGCTCGACGACGGCATTGGCGTCGGCGGCGTAATGATCCATGTCATGGCCTTCGCTAACCTGCGAAGACCGGCCGTGGCCACGGCGATCGTGGGCGACAACGCGGAAACCTTTGCCCATAAAGTATAGCATCTGCGTGTCCCAGTCATCGGACGACAAGGGCCAGCCGTGATGGAAGACGATGGCTTGCGCATCCTTCGGCCCCCAATCCTTGTAGAATATCTGCGTACCGTCGTCAGTGGTGATGAAATGGCTACCAGTCATTTTGAAGCTCCTATAAGGCATGATTCATGCGCAAGCTCTCGCCTTCGCGAGATAAAGGCGAATGCGCGGAAGAAAGGAATTAGGATTACGCAGGTCGGGCTATGGACAGATATAGCAGGTCGTCATACGCTGTTTATGCAACAGAAAGGCCGAATTTACGCCGGCCACTAAATCCATTGAAGCCAACGGCGTCAAGCCTTCTCATGTTGCGCTGCATCAATATTTTTTTACCGTTTTCAGCCTTGCTTTTTTAAACAGGCGCAATGCCTTGATTTCGGTTAGTATCAAACATGTCCTCTGTCGATATTGCCCTCCGCATCAATCCCTCCGCCCGCGTGAAACTTCGCCAATATGGCGAAGAGCAGAATGCATTGCTGATAATCGACGATGTGCTACTCAACCCCGATGATCTGGTGGATATTGCCGCCGCGACAGCGTTCTCAGCGCCGGACGCGACCTACTATCCCGGCCTGAACGCACCCCTGCCGCCTCTTTATCTGGAGACGCTTTTGCCGATCCTGCGGCCCAGCCTGATACGTGCCTTCGGCATCGGTGACAGCCGGCTGATTTCCCGCGCTTTCTTCGCGCTTTCGACCAAGTCACCCGATGAAATGGTAGCTCTCCAAAAGATTCCGCACTATGATCAGCCCGATCCGCGCTGCCTCGCCATGGTGCATTATCTCGCCCGCGACCAGGGCGGCGGCACCGGCTTCTTCCGCCACACCCCTACCGGTTTTGAATCGATCGATGCCACGCGCCGCGAATCCTACATGGCGCAAGTAGCCGAGGAAGTAGTGGTGCTCGGCGACCGCCTGACAGGCTACACCGGTCCGGACACGCCCAACTATGCACTGCTCGAAACGATCGAACCTAGATTCAATCGTCTGGTGATTTATCGCAGCCACGTTCTGCATTGCGCCCTGTTCGACGGCGCCCGCCTGACCGGCGATCCGCGCACCGGTCGTCTGACGGCCAACAGCTTCTTCACGCCTGGCCGGTCTGCGTAATATATGAGCGATTCACGCAAGTGTGACGCTGCACTTATTGCGCCGCACCGTGAACCATACTGAATCTTTACAGGCTAATCGCCACTGTCGAGCTACAGAGCGAGGTAATATCAGCCTCGCCACTTTCATCAAATCGACGCCCGCTAAAGGTTTTTTCAGACAGTCTATCTGTAACTTTTTTCTGCCGGGCACCCACTGACCTATTGCGGGAGCGCGGACATGCTGCAGGCCAACAGTTTCGAGATTGCCCACGATGCCGAAGTTGAGACGGAAGGCCTGCCGCAAAGCGTTGCCACGACACTGAACGTCACTGCTCTGGCTCAGGCGACGGACACCGAGGTGGTCTTGTCAAAGGCAGCGATCATCGGTAATTTCCCGCCGCGTCAATGCGGCCTGGCCACCTTCACCCGCGACATGTATGCCTGCCTGGCCAAGGCTTTGCCCAATGCCGACTGGGATGTCATCGCCATGAACGATCCCGGCGCCAGTTACGATTATCCACTCGAAGTGACGCACCAGATTCCGCAGAATGATATTACCGCCTACCGCGATCTCGCCGCGACGCTCAATGCCGACGGCACGCAGGTTCTGTTCGTGCAACACGAATTCGGCATCTATGGCGGCCCTTCGGGTGCCTATCTGATCGAATGCCTTGAGCGCGTCAGCTTCCCGATCGTCACCACGCTCCACACCGTTCTGGAACAGCCGAATGACGAACAACGTCGCGTCATGCAGTCGCTGATTCGCCTGTCATCGACCCTTGTCACCATGGCGCAGAAGGGTGCCGATATCCTGCAGCGCGTCTATGGCGTGAAACCGGAGCAGATCAGCGTCGTGCCGCATGGCGCGCCATCGCGCCCCTTGCGAAATACGTCGGAGTTCAAATCCCACCTGCATCTGGCCGGCAAAAAGACCCTGACCACCTTCGGCCTGCTGTCGCCCAACAAGGGCATCGAAACCGTGATAGCGGCCCTGCCGGAAATCCGCGAGACCTGCCCTGATGTCGTCTACCTCGTCATCGGCGCCACCCATCCGCATCTGGTCAGGCACGAAGGCGAAAAATACCGCGACAGCCTGAAGGCGATGGCGCGCGAACTGGGCGTCGAGGACAATATCCGCTTCATTAATCGCTTCGTGAATGACAACGACCTGATCGATATCCTGCAGGCGACCGATGTTTATGTGACGCCCTATCTGACCGAAACCCAGATCACCTCGGGCACCCTGTCCTACGCCCTGGCGCTCGGCCGGCCAACCGTGTCTACGCCTTACTGGCACGCGGTCGAGGCCCTGGCCGGCGGCGTCGGCATCCTGTGCGACTTCCACGACACCAAGGCGTTTGCCGAGGCGATTTCGAAACTGCTGGCCTCTGACAAGGTCCGTGCCGACATGTCGATGCGGGCCTATATGGCGGCGCAGCCATCGCGCTGGTCCTCCGTGGCCCATGCCTACGTTGCCCGCGCCGTCGAGGATCTGGCCAGGTATGAGGCCCCGACACCTCGGACGGCTGTCCTGCCCACGCCACCCTCTTGGGCAGCCGTGTCCCGCATGACCGATGACTGCGGCATTTTCCAGCATGGCAAATATCGCCTGCCCGATCGCCAGCACGGCTATTGCACGGACGATAATGCCCGCGCCCTGTCGCTGGTGGCGCGGCAGTCCCGGCTGGCGCCCCTGACCGATGAGCAACGGGTTCTCGCCTATCGCTACGCCGCTTTCGTCAATCATGCCTGGACCGGTGAAAGCTTCCGCAATTTCATGTCTTATGGCCGTGACTGGCTGGATAATGGTGGCTTCGATGACTGCAATGCCCGGGCCTATGAATCCCTCGTCGATGTGGCACGTTCCGACCTGCCGGCCGACCTGCGCCAGTGGGCCTGCGATCTGGGCACGCAGATCATGCCCAAGGCCGATAGCTGGTCGAGCCTGCGCGCCCGCGCCGTCATGATCAAGTCGCTGGTGCGTGCTTTCGGCGTCTTTGGCGACGGTCAGGAAATTCAGGTCCTGGTCCGCTATTTTACCCGCGATCTGCACACGCGGTTCCAGCAATATTCGCGTCCGGGCCATGAATGGTTCGAGCCCAGCCTGGCCTACGACAATGCCCGCATCAGCGAAGGCCTGATTCTGGGCGGTGCTTTCCTCGCCGAGCCGGACATGATCGCCGATGGCCTGGCCGCCCAGCGCTGGCTGATGAAAAAGCAGACACGTAATGGCGTCTTCGTCCCCATTCCCAATTCAAAATTCTCCGATGATGGCCCGGATCACCCGCTTTACGACCAGCAGCCTCTGGAAGTTCTGGCCACGATCGACGCCTGCCTGAGCGCCCTGCGCATCACCGGTGACAGCCAGTGGCAGGACGAGGCGATGCGCGCCTTCGCCTGGTTCCATGGCGAGAATACGTCCGGTCTGTCCCTGCTCGATGGCGAGGGCGGCTGCTATGACGGTCTTAATCCGAACGGCCTTAATCTCAACCAGGGGGCGGAATCCATCCTGTCCTACCCGATGAGCTGGGCCGCCCTTAAGGCCGATTTGTAATCAATCCGTAAAATACGGATTCACTCAAACAAACAAGCGGGTCGTGAAAACGACCCGCGCGTTGTGTTGCTTAAACTGCCCATCTGAGGGGTACTAAAATGACCGAAATGCTGATCAGCCCAACCATGCTGCGCTCCAACCCGGACCGTGTCGTCATCCTGCCGTTTACCATCTCCAGCACCCCGCGCGACAGCGCCATGGGCGCCATGTCCCGCGTTGGCCGCATATGCACGGCCATTGCCGCCATGCCGCCTGAGCTGGTGAGGGCCGAACTGGAGATCGTCAACCGCGATTTCACCGGCCGCCATTGGCAGACCCGTGGCATTTTCCTAGATCGCTTCCGGGCCATCCAGGCCATGCAGGGCGACATGGAAAATCTGGATGAGGATCATATGGCGCTGATCGGCGCCTATTTCTGCCATGAATACAGCTATCAGGCGGCCGCTGTCATGAATCCCAGCGTCGTGCCTCATCCCGACCAAAGCAATAATAATGGCGGAACCAACTTCATCATGTCGACCCGCACAGTCGGTGAAGGCCATATCTCCACCGTTTCTTTCCGTGAAGGTACCTTTTACCAGGATGGCACGATGGAACTGAAACCGGAGGCCGATTTCGCCGTCGCCGCCAAGCCACAGAACAATGCGCCGCTTGATGGTGTGGTAACGGTGCATGGCCATCAGGCCTGCCCGATTTCGGAAACGGTCCTGTTCCCGGTGACGCGCTCACAGAGCAACGGTCTGGAAGACCTGCGTATGGTCCGCTTTCATGATGAAAACGGCGCCACCACCTATATGGGCACCTACACCGCCTATAACGGCAAGGAAACGGCATGCGAATGCCTGGAAACATCCGATTTCCGTTCCTTCCGCCTGACGCCTTTCCGCGGCGCCGCATCGGGTCATAAAGGCCTCGGCTTCTTCCCGCGCAAGATCAACGGACGCTGGGCGGCGGTCGGCCGGCTCGATCACGAAAGCATTTTTTATCTCGAGAGCGACGACAAATACACATGGAACAACGGCGACAAGATTCTGGGACCGGAAGCACCATGGGAACTGATCCAGATGGGAAATTGCGGCTCACCGATCGAACTGGAAGAGGGCTGGCTGGTATTGACCCATGGCGTTGGCCCGGTGCGCCGCTATTCGCTGGGTGCCGCCCTGCTGGACAAAAATGACCCGCGCATCGTTCTGGCCCGTTCAAAAGAGCCGCTTCTGTCGCCTTCCGAAGACAACCGCGAAGGCTATGTGCCGAATGTCATCTATACCTGTGGCGCCCTGCGCTGCGGCGAATGGATCTTCATGCCCTATGGCGTGGCTGATTCCTCCATCCATTTCGCTTCGATCAAGATCAGGGATCTGCTGGCCCACCTGGGTTATGACGGGGCGGCAACGCAGAAGGACGCGGCGGAGTAAAACGATAAAAAGCCCCCTTCTTTATTCTGGAAGGGGGCTCTCATTAGTCGTGGCCTCTGCAAGAGACCAATCGCTCCGTCACGGTCAAAGCGCCGAGGCTCACGACCCCATATGGTGCTTTTCTTTTTGCGTACCGGGAACGGTGGTCTTCGGTGTCTTGCCGTTTTCAACCCGGCCTTCGTTGCGCAACTGACGGCCCTTGTCGGCCATCTTGGTATCACCCAGTGCCTCGCCCAGCTCTTCTTCGGCGGCGCCCGTGGTTTCTTTAATGCTGGCTTTTACAGTCATTGAATCTCTCCTTAAAAACAATGCCGCGGATGCTCCCGGCGGTCACATTGACTGTAGAGACCTGACTGTAAAATTGACGCACCGGAGAGCGTCGCCAAGGATAAGAATGGGGTAAGTCGCTTTGTGTTGCAAAGTTCACTTATGGCTTCTTTATTTATGCTTTGCGGCCTACACATGGCTTCCTTAAAGCCAGGCCTTTAGTCTCAAATCATCACGTTCACGTCCGCTTCTCTCAAGCCCTTCTCCGCCCCCCCAGCCCCTGGGTTTCAGACAAGCCTGACGTGAACGTGACCCCATTCTTCCTCCCCGAAATCTGTAACACCGGCTTGCCGGTAAACTTCTAGCAGGAGATTATCCCATGCTGTCTTCCGCCACCAAGGCCGCCGCCAATGTCACCAAGAGCCTGGCTGAAAACGACATCCGCAGCAGCGCCCGCGAAGCCTCTAACAATGCCCGTGACGCAGCCCGCGATCTGAATGACCGCGGCCACGACATCCTGAACGATGTCAGTGACTATGCCAACGAAGCCGGCCAGAAGGTCCGCGGTCTCTTCGACCGGACGCTCGATGGCAGCAAATCGGCCACCCACAGGATTGAATCCGAGATCAAGACCAATCCGGTCCGTTCGTCCGCAATCGCTTTGGGTGCCGGCTTCATTCTTGGTGCCCTGCTGACACGCCGTTAAAATAAACGCCGGACATATACAGACGCGCATCAAATTCAGGAGATACGTCAAGCCATGTTCTGGGTGACGCGAATTTTCGAGCTGCTATCGGCGACGAAGAAGCTCAACGACTCGAAAACCTACATCATGAGCGCGGCATCCAGTCTGATTGTTGTCCTGCTGCTGGGTATGTTCGGCATTTTCCTGTCCGCCATCATGATCGGCGGACTGCTCTATCTCATTTACCTCCAGCTTGTCCTGGCCGGTTCCAGCGTCATTCTGGCGGCGCTCTGTACAAGCGCCCTTACTCTCGCCATTCTGGGCGTAACCGGTGTGTGGGCATCCACCTTGTTTGGCCGTATCCACACCGATATCGAGCAGATTTTTCATGCTCAGGCGCCGATTGTCGCTCCGGTTATCAACAAGGTGAGCGATGTAGCGGGTTCATTCCTCTCCGGCTTGCGTACCGCACGTGACAAACAGCAAAAAAACGCCAGGTTTGATAAGTCCAAATCCGATCGGCATTGACGATTTTTGACCCTTTTTTGCGCGTATCGTCCTTACACCATCTTTATATTATCCCCATCCTCGCTTATTGCCCTATTACTGCCGGTGCATTAGCGTGATCACGAGCCGTGTCAGGTACATGTGAGATTATCGTATGTAACGCATCGGGTCGTGTTTTGTATCTTGCGCCACAGGGGTTTGGCCGGTCGTAATGAGAATGCCGTGGGGACTCAACGTCAAGCACCTGTACCTGGCATTTTTCAGCGTCATTTCGATAGCGCTGTGCGCCTTCAGCCTGATCATTTATGACCAGTACCAGAAGTCGCAAAACCTGAACGACTACATGCGTTACGAGTACGAAAACATCCGGCGTACGAAAAACATACTGATGGATATCGTCGATATGGAAACGGGTGTACGCGGATACGTGCTGACAGGCGACAAGACCTATCTCAAGCCTTACGAAATCGCTTCAGACCGCCTGCCCGGCGAAATCATGGCCCTGCGCCAGGCCACCTATTACGAATCCAACGCCTTCGCTGAAACCAACAGCCTGCTCGATCGTGTCGACAGCCTCGAAAAGCTGCTGGAATCACAGATGAACTACATGCATGCGCATGGCCGCGGTCAGGTCAGCCAGAATGCCCTGGCGATCCAGCGCACCCAGATGGATGAAGTCGAGGCGATCATCGAGGCCAGCATCGCCCACCGCCTCGCCAGCGTGAAGACCCGCCGCGACCTGGTCGAGCCACGCAAGACCAACTTCTTCTACATCCTCGTCATCGGGACCATCCTGGGCGTCGGCATCATTCTGTCCGGCACTGTCCTGATTATCCGGCTGGAGAGCGAAGGTGAGGACATCAAGGCGCAGAACGAAGGGGCGGAAGCCCGTTTCCGCGCCGTGATGAATGGCATCAACGACGGCGTCTTCGAACTGAACTTCGTCAATGAAACCATATATATGTCAAAGGAATTCAAGGCCATGCTCGGCCTGGGCGAGGACGAGCTGGATAATGACATGCATACCTTCAGCGCCCTAGTCCATCCTGATGATTTCGACGCCTACATGCAGGTGCGCCACGACTACATCATCAAGCAGACCCCGATTTACAACAATATCTTCCGTCTGAAACACAAGGATGGCACCTGGCGCTGGATGATGGCGCGCGGTGTCGGCACCTGGGACAAATTCGGGCAGATCCGCACCATGATCGGCACCCATACCGACATCACCGAACAGAAAAACCGCGAGGAAGAGCTGCGCCAGCTCAACAACGACATGGAAGCCTTCACCTATATCACCTCGCATGACATGCGTTCACCCCTGGTAAATCTCAAGGGTTTTTCGCATGAACTGGCCCTGGCGGTGCAGGAAGTCGACGACCTGCTCGCGCCGCAGCAAAAAAAGCTGGGAACGGAAGCCTGGGCGCGGCTTGAACACATCCTACGCAAGGATATCCCTGAAGCGCTGGGCTTCATCGGCAATGCGGTCGATCGCATGGATACCCTGACAACCGCCATTCTCGACCTGTCACGCATCGGCAAGTTCGTCTACCGCGATGAACTGGTCGACGCCCAGGCTGTCTTCGACAAGTGCCTGGGCGCCCAGAGCTACGAGATCAGCAACAAGAATGTCGAGGTTACGGTCAGCCCCCTGCCGAAACTGGTCACCGATCCGATCGCCCTCGAACAGGTCTTTTCCAACCTGCTCGATAATGCCGTCAAATACCTCAAACCGGGCGAACCGGGCCGCATCGAGATGTCCTGCCAGGAGACAAGCCGCGATTATGTGTTCACCATCCGCGACAATGGCCGCGGCATCGATGCCGAGGATTCTGACCGGGTATTCAATATCTTCCGCCGCGCCCGCAATACCGGTGACGTGCGTGGTCTCGGCCTGGGCATGGCCTTCGTGAAAGCCACATTGCGCAAGATGGGCGGCGCCATCTGGTTCGACTCCCAACTGGGTGTCGGCACGGCCTTCCACGCCAGCCTGCCGAAACGCGCACCCATGGCCGCTTCCAATGACCAGGCGCCTCCAATCTCCGGCAAGGGCGAGGATGCGGCATGATCAGCACCTTTACCCAGCCCTTTTCAGTGGTCCTGATCGAGGATGACGAAGGTCATGCCAACCTGATCAACCGCAACCTCCAGCGCGCCGGGGTGCTCAATCCGATCACCCGCCTGCGCGACGGCCATGAGGCTCTCACCTACTTTTTCGGCAGTGATGCCCATACCCAGCCGCTCGACCGGACGGTTGTCGTGCTGGATCTCAACCTGCCGGATGTTGACGGGTTTGAAATCCTTGGCCGCCTCAAGACCGATGAAACCACCCGCCGAATTCCCGTCATCGTGCTGACCACCACCGACAATCCGCGCGATATTGATCGCTGCTATGCGCTCGGCTGCAACGCTTTCATGACTAAACCGGTGGGCTATAATGATTTCTCCGAGGCCATACAGAAGCTTGGCCTTATGTTGACCATAGTTCGCGTCCCACATACCAGACCCTGAATGTGCCTGAACCATGCCTGATACGCCCGTTTCCAAGACGACGCACCCCGCGATGCAAAACATTCTCTATGTCGAGGATGACGCCGCGCTGGCGCGCCTGCTGCAAAAGCGCATGGAGCGGATCGGGCTCAAGGTCGAAACCGTCGTCACGGCTGAAGAAGCACTCGACCTCCTTCACCAGCGCGATTTTGATCTGCTGCTGATCGACTACAATCTGCCGGGCATGAACGGCCTTCAGATGCTCGATCGCCTGACCGAACTGGCCGTGGTGCCGCCCGCCGTCATCCTGACCGCCGGTGGTGACGAACGCATCGCCCTCGAAGCGCTCGAAAAAGGCGCGGCCGACTATGCGGTCAAGGATATCAACCAGACCTATCTCGACCTGCTGCCCGCCATTATGGTGGCCGCCTTCACTAAAGAACGTTTGCTGCGTGAAAATGCGCAGCAAAGTATCGAACTGATGCTCGCCAAGGAACGTGCCGAGGCCGCCAATCAGGCCAAAAGCCGCTTCCTCGCCACCATGAGTCACGAAATCCGCACGCCAATGAACGTGGTGACGGGCCTTGCCACCGTGCTGTCGCACACCGCGCTCGACGATCATCAGCAGAAGATTGTCGATACCCTGCGCACCAATGCTGACCTGCTGCTCAAGCTGATAAACGACCTGCTCGACATCAGCCGCATTGAGGACGACCATATCGAACTGGAAAGCATACCCTTCCAGGTTTCGGCCATCCTGCAGGACATCCGCGTCATGTTCGAGCAGGATATCGAACGCAAGGGCCTCACCCTGCGTGTCGAGGACGAGACGCAGGCCCGGTGGATGCTCGGCGATCGATCGCGTCTTCAACAGGTTCTGATGAACCTGGTCAGCAACGCGCTGAAGTTCACCGACAGCGGCGAGATTGCCATTGAAGCCCACATCCGTCCGTCTGATAACGAAACCTGTGGACTGATGATCCGGGTGCATGACAGCGGCATCGGCATTCCCGCCGATAAATTGCCGCTCATCTTCGAGAAATTCACCCAGGCCGATGAAAGCATCACACGACGATTCGGCGGTTCCGGCCTTGGTCTCTCCATCGCCCGCTCGCTTGTGGAACTGATGGGCGGCGATGTCGTGGTCGAAAGTGATCCGGGCACCGGCTCCAGCTTTACCGTCACCCTCGACCTGCCGCGCACGATGCCCCCGGATTTGCCAGCCGAACCGGCACAGGATTATCACGCGCCGGTCGCGGTGGAAGGCGCCAGGCCAACCGTGCTGATCGTCGAGGACTACGAACCCAACATCATGGTGCTCAATCTGATGCTGGAAGAACTGGGCTATGAGTCAGTGGCCGCCACCTCCGGCCGCGAAGCGCTGAATCTGATTGAAAGTTCGCCGCCATTCCACGCCATCCTGATGGACGTGCAGATGCACGGCATGGACGGACTGGACACCACACGCCACATTCGCGAAGGTGAGAAGACCGGCGGTACGCGCCATACCATTATCGGCGTCACTGCCCATGCCCTGGCCGGCGACCGCGAACGCTGCCTGGCGGCGGGAATGGACGACTATATCTCAAAACCCGTCCTGCCCGGCATTCTGGCGCAAAAACTTAACGCCATCGCCGCGCGTCAGCCGGCTTAAAGCCCCTTTACCGCCCCCTTATCCATAATGCGAGGCTTAGGCACTGAGCCCTTGCAGGATTTGGGCTTAGGCTGGCCTCCAACATCATTGCCAGGAGGAGGAGGCTATGCCCGATACTCAAATCCGCGACAGTTCCGTCCGCACCAGCCCGACCAGCCAGGGCGTCACAGCCAGCGAATTGAAAAGCGCGCCCGCCGGCAGCGATGCCCTGAACTCGCAGGCACTGTCGGCCCTTTATGACCACGACCATATCGAATCCGTCCAGAAGATGTCGCATGACCTCAAGCGTCTGCTGACCGGCTGTGACGCCGCCCGGCTCAAAACCGACGTGAAGCTTCAGGTCGCCCGTCTGAACGACTGGACCACCACCTATCTCAAGGGACTCGACGCCGCCCAGAAGATCAGCGAGGCCGGTTACGATACCCTTATCGAAGCTCAGAAAGAACTGGCGCTGTCGCTCGACGATTTCCTGCGGTTTGAAGGTGAAGGCGGCAATGTTGCACCTTCACCTGATCAGGAACGCCGTGTCGAGGAAATGTCAAAGGCCCTGCGCCGTATCAGCGGCCTGATCCCGGCGGTCGAACAGACTTTTGCCGGTGGCGGCGATCCGGAAGTCGAACCGACCGGTCCGGATATCACCCCGCCCGACACTGCGCCCGAATATGATCCGCCGGCGCCCGATGGCAATCCGGAACTGCCGTCGGAAATTCCACCGGTCATGGACCCCAAGATGTAATTTCGCCCTGATAAAGGAGCCAGATATGAACGCCCAGATCATTCCCTTTCCCGCCCAGAAACCAACTGCGTCTGTGCGCCAGGTCAGCATCGACGGCGAGTATTTTGAGGACGATATCCCCGAATTGTTCGACGCCGATGAGGATTTTGGTGAACTGGAACTCTATCTCCATATTGCCGATACCTGGAATGACTAGGTTCCGAACGACTAACTCCGGGAACGACTAACCCATGGCAGATTACGAATATACGCGCGGTTCAGGCTTCGGCCGGTTTGTCCTTATTATCATCCTGCTTCTGATCGCAGGGATTGCTGGCGTCTGGTATTATAACAAGACGCATGTTGTCACGGCGGGCGAACATGTCGGCAAGGCGGTTGACGCCATTCCTGCGGTTGTCAGCAAGGCGGCGGACGAGGCCACCGACAAGGATAATCTCGACAAGGTGGGCGACGCCATCAAGGACACCGGCCAGGCGGCGTCTTCAGCCTTGTCAAAAACCGGCAAGGCAACGTCAAGCGCTGTTTCGGAAACCTCGGCCGACCTCAAGTCGGCTTCGGACAAGAAGAAGCAAAAAACGGAATCGCATTAAGGAAAACAGCATGAAAGGCATACTCTTGTGGCTTGTTGGCGTGCCCATTCCGGTTATCATCCTCCTCTATCTGTTTGGCGTGATGCGTTGACGTCCATTGCCGAAGCCGCAGTTTTCCCCTGGCTGTCGCTTCGGTTGCTGAAGGGAGCAAGGTCAAAAACCTTGCTCCCTTTCCCTTTGCATACAGATTGAGACTGTTTGCGCTGCCCCTGCAATGTTGGTAAGAACGGCCATGAAGCCCGAAGATATAACCTCCCCGACCCACGATGAGATTCGTGAATACCTGCATCGCCAGATGCTGTCCTCGGTATCACATGACCTGAAAACACCTCTGGCCACCATTATCGGTTCGCTGGAAGTCATGACCATGCTTTATGACAAGCTGAGCGAGGAAAAGCGCAAGTCACTGATCAGTTCGGCCCTGACCGAAGCTTTCCGGCTTGACCATTTCATCACCAACATTCTTGACATGGCCAAGTTCGAGGCCGATGCCGTCAAGCCGCGCTTCGAGAGTGCGCGCCTTGGCCAGATGATCAATGACAGCCTGGCGCGCCTGGGGCCGCTCAAGACCAGGGGCGAAATCAAGATCACGGCACTGGGTGATGAGGACGATCTGGTGACAGATCCAATGCTCGGCAGCCGCGCCATCGGCCTTGTGCTGCATAATGCTTTCAAGTTCGGTGGACGAAAGACTGCCAACCCCATGATCGAGGTTGAATACGGTTTGAAAGGTAATGAAGGATTCGTCCGCATCCGTGACCATGGCGACGGCATTCCGCCTGAAAAACAGGCTGCGGTTTTCGACAAATATACCCGCCTGCAGAAGACAGACCAGCAAAATGCAAGTACCGGCCTGGGCCTGACTATCAGCCAGTACATCATGCGCCTGCTCGACGGCCGCATCGAGCTGCACAATCATCCCGAAGGTGGCGCCATATTCACTCTGTGGTACGCCAGTAAGAAAACAGCCTGATCCTGATAAAAGAGCCGGTCCCTCTAAAAGGGACCGGCTCTTTTATCAGGCTTCAAACCCGTTCCGAATTGCATCCGAGATTAGGCCGCCTGAAGTTTACAGGGAAAACCCTATAAAGGCGGATTGGCACTGCGGCCGGTAATCATGCGGTAAACCAGGCTGGCCACGAACAGAACCACGAAGATCACGGCGATGAACTTGGCAATTTCGGCGAAGGTGCCGGCAAGGCCGGTAAAGCCGAAGAAGGCCGCAATGACGGCCAGAATAAAAAAGGTGACAATCCAGTTGAGCATAGCGTTCTCCTACAATAACCCCGCCCGAAAATGGCAGATGAGCTTAGGTTCACGGTATGTGACAGCCCATAAATTTACAAAGACAAGCCATGATTAGAAGATAAGGATAGGATAAACGCACATCTGCTTCGGGAAACGGACATGAAAAATCCGGCAGGGAGTCCCCTGCCGGATTTTTCAAATGAACCCTGATGTGATCTAGTTGACCATATCCATACGGTAACCGATACCGGATTCCGATACGATCGACTTGCCGAGGCCGGGACGGGTCTCAAGCTTGTCACGCACCTGACCGATATAGACGCGCAGATATTGCGTATCTTCCAGGTGAGCCGGTCCCCAGACCTCTTTCAGAATCTGCTTGTGGGTCAGCATCCGGCCGCGATTGACCAGGAAGAAGCGCAACAGGTCATATTCCTTAGGTGTGAAACCAATGCGCTCGTCATCGATGAAGACTTCGTGCCGCACCAGATCCATGCGGATAGGGCCATGAACGATTTCCGGATCACCGACTTCCTTTACGGCCGACTTGCGCAGATTGGCGTTAATACGCGCCAGCAGGACTTCCGCCGAGAATGGCTTGGTGACATAGTCGTCGGCACCGGTATTGAGCGCCGGTGCGGCATCGGCATCTTCCGAACGGGCGGTCAGCACGACGATGGGCACATTCGACCATTCGCGGATTTTAGTGATAACTTCCTTGCCGTCGATATCGGGCAGGCCGAGATCGAGCAGGATGAGATCGGGACGAACCGAAGCGCTCATGCGCAGGGCCTGCTTGCCTGAATCGCATTCGCACACCTTGAAATCCGCTGCATCGAGAAAGATGCTCAGCATCTTGCGGATTTCTTCTTCATCATCAACGATCAGAATGGTGTTTTTCTTTTCGAGCATGGGTATTCTGTGATCCTCTAAATAGACGCCGCCGGACCCCTGAAGACAGGGGATCACTAACTTTTGGTGAGACCAGAACTAAGGTCAGAAAAATAAAAATTAAATGCGTGAGTAGGTTATACGGTTGATACGGCCTGGTCGATCAGCCCGGCCAGCCGGGTGTCGCTTTGGGTCAGGCCGCCGGAATCATGTGTCGTCAGGCGAATGGAAACGGTATTATAGACATTGGACCATTCCGGATGATGATCCATCCGGTCTGCCTCCGCCGCCACGCGGGCCATGAAGGCGAAGGCCTGTTTGAAATCGGCAAATCTGAACATGCGGGAGATCGCCTTCTGGTCGCTGTCCAGCGTCCAATCCGGCAGATTCCGCAGCAATACAGACAATTCATCAGTCGAAAGTACGGGTCTCATAGGGTCATCTTGCGCGCCGGGGGTACTTTTGACAAGCGGTACGGCCGGTCAATTCTGCGGCATCTTGCCACCGGTGTCTTAAGCGGATAGCTTCGGCCAAAATAACAGGTGAGGAGACCGCCATGCGCCGCAACCGGGCCGTTCTAGTATCCATTGCGATTATGCTGGCGCTCGGCACGACGCCGATCCACGCGGCGCCCGCCAAACCTGCGGATGCCGCGACCTACGCCGCGCTGGTGCCGCAGTTCGTGCTGGTGAACGCCGACAAACGCGACGGCATGAGCCTTTCCGGCCCCTGGCATTACAGCGTCGATCCCTACAAGGACGGCATGGCGGATTTCCACGGCAAACCCTATGACGTGACCAAGGGTCGTGGCTCGGATGTCAATGTCGAGCAGGCGATGAAGAACGACCCTGATGTCTTTTATGAATATGACCTGGCCCGCGCGCCGACCGGTCCCGTCCCTTCGGCCTGGATCGGCTACAGTCCGGAGCTGCGTTATTACAACGGCCTGATGTGGTATCAGAAAAGCTTCGATGCCCCCGCGAAGCAAGGGGATCGCCAGTTTATCCGGTTCGCCGCGGCAGACTACAAGACCATGGTCTACCTGAATGGTCACCGCCTTGGCGAACACGAGGGCGGCTTCACACCATTCAGCTTCGAGGTCACCGGCCTGCTGCGCCCCACCGGCAATAATCTCGTCGTCGCCGTCGATTCCGAACGTACGCCCGCGTCCATCCCCACCCAGGTAACTGACTGGGAAACCTATGGCGGCATCATCCGAGACGTCAAGCTGGTGACGACACCAAAGACCTTCATCGACGATGACTTCATCCGTTTGACCACAGACGGGCAGATCAAGGCCGACATTGCCCTGGAAGGTGACAGCAAGGCCGGACAGGCAGTGACCGTTAACGTACCTGAGCTGAAACTGACCCTGACAGGCACCACCGACAGTGAAGGCCGCGTCTCGCTCAGTGCCCGCGCGCCCAAAAGCCTCAAGCGCTGGTCGCCCGACACCCCGACGCTTTACGACGTTTCGGTCACAGCCGGGGCTGATGTGCTGACCGACCGGATCGGCTTCCGCACCATCGAGGTCAAGGGCACTCAGATTGTGCTCAATGGCAAGCCGATCTTCCTGCGCGGCATATCTCTGCACGAAGAGGAGTTCGGCCCCAATCCATCGCGCCGCATCACGCCGGAGGCCTCGCGCGCCCTGCTGACCGAAATCAAGCAAGGCCTGCACGGCAACTATGTCCGCCTGTCGCACTATCCCCATTCGGAAATCACAACCCGCATGGCTGACGAGATGGGCCTTTTGGTGTGGAGCGAAATTCCGGTTTACTGGGCCGTCAGGTTCGACAATCCCGACACGCTGAAAACAGCCCAGCGCATGATGGCCGAGAACATCCTGCGCGACCGAAACCGGGCCTCGGTCGTCCTGTGGAGCGTAGCCAACGAGACGCCGGTCTCCGATGCCCGCAACGCCTTCCTGACTACGCTGGCGCGCGAAGCCAAGGCGCTTGACGGCTCACGACTGGTAACCGCCGCGCTGCTGACCGGCACCAAACGCGTCGATGGCCATATCGATATCACCATCGATGATCCGCTGATCCCGGAGCTCGATGTCATGGCGGTCAATACCTACAATGGCTGGTATGGCTCGGACAAAATCGCCGATGTGCCGGCAACGGTCTGGCGTTCCGGCTTCAACAAGCCGCTGATTCTCTCGGAATTCGGCGCCGAAACCCTGTACGGCGTCCATGATCCGGTGCGCGAGGCCCGCTTTACCGAGGAATACCAGGCAAAATACTACGTCAACACCCTAGCCATGGCGGACAGGATTCCCTTCCTGTCCGGCCTGTCGCCATGGATTTTGAAGGACTTCCGCTCGCCCCGCCGGCAGAATACCTATCAGCAGGGCTGGAACCGCAAGGGTGTGGAATCGGAAAACGGCGAACGCAAGCAGGCGTTCTTCGTGCTGAGTGATTATTACGCGAAGAAGGCGGGGGAGAAGTAAAACCTCTTCCCTCGCAAAAGAGTTAGCCTATCCCTTCAAATTCCTGATGCTCGTGGCGATGCTCGCCCACGGATCGGCCGGATTGTCATGCTCGACAAAACCGTATTTGATGCCCAGCGCACCGGCCTTAGCCAGCACGGCGGCATAGTCGATCACGCCTTCACCGACCGGCGCCATGGCGCCATCCGCCAGTTTATCCTTCAGGTGCAGCAGACGGATGCGGTCGCCGTGTTCATTCAGAACATGCAGCGGATCATGTCCGGCGAAACTGGCCCAGTAGCAATCCAGTTCGAAATTCACCAGGGCCGGGTCAGTATTTTCCAGCATCAGGTGATAGGGCAACTGGCCATCCGCCGTTTTGGTAAATTCGAAGTCGTGATTGTGATAGGCGAAACCCAGGCCACGCGCCTTGGCCAGCGCGCCCCATTTGTTCATCCGGTCACCGAGCGTCTTCCAGTCCTTGCGGTCTTCCGGCGGCATCCAGGCCAGCACGGCATAATCGGCGCCGAGCGCCACCATGTCGTCGAGCGCGGCTTCGGGGCGCGTATTCCAGTCATTGAGACCGATATGCGATGACGGTGCACTCAGGCCGATATCCGTCAGCTTTGCCTTGAAGGCCGCCGGCGTCATGCCGCCAAAGGAAATGGTCTCGACATAGTCATAGCCCAGTCCCTTGACCTTTTGCAGAGTAGTCATGGGATCAGCCGTGAAGGCGTCGCGCACGGTGTAAAGTTGCAGGCCGATCTTCTGGTAAGGTTGCTTGAGGACAGCGGCATTGGCGGAAAGCCCGACAAGACCGAGCGCCGAAAAACCGGCCAGCAGATGGCGGCGATTGAGTTCCATGATGTCTTCTCCCGTTTGGAGAATAGAAACCACGGACCTCCTGACCTGTCAAACCGCCAGAAGCGCCTTGTGGTATTCTCCGGTGCCGCGCGTATAGATACGGTCTTCCGGCAAAACTTCCGACAGGCCATAGTCTGGCGCGCCTTTCAGGCGGTTATAGATCGGACCGAAATCGGTATTGGCCATGTCGAACAGGGTATCGATCGACGGCATGACGAAATAGGTCTCCTGGAATTCGTCGATGCGGTAATGCGTGCGCATCACCCGTTCCAGGTCGAAACCGATACGGTTGGGAGACGGGCTTTCCAGTGCGAACCGCGTCTCGGTAAAGGAGGACAATATGCCGCCGCCGAAAATGCGCACGTCATCGCCCTCGGCGATCAGCCCGAACTCAACTGTATACCAGTAGAGCCGCGCGATGCGGTCCAGTTCGCCCAGTCGCATGGCCTTGAGCCCACCTTCGCCATAGGCCTGCATGAAGTCGGCCATCACCGGATTGACCATCATCGGCACGTGGCCGAAAATATCGTGGAAGACATCCGGCTCCTGCAAATAGTTGAGCTGGTGCGCCTTGCGGATAAACTGTCCCGCCGGGAAACGGCGATTGGCCATGTGATCGAAGAAGACATCGTTCGGCACCATGCCCGGCACCGCTACCACCCGCCAGCCGGTGCGCTTTTCCAGCACGTCGGACAGCCGCTCGAAATCGGGGATAGCGTCGGCGGTGATCGGCAGATCGGCCAGACCGTCGAGATAGTGCTGCGAGGCCCGGCCGGGGATCAGCTTCATCTGGCGCTCGTAAAGCGTCTTCCAGGTGGCGTGTTCTTCGACGGAATAGAGATGCCAGTCCTGTGGAATGGTCCAGTCAGCGCGTTTGGGCACATAGCCGCCGACGATGCCGTGCTTCTCGTCCTGTTGCGTATCCAGCATTGGCGCCTCCTTCGTCTTTTTCACGAAGTGTAATACCACACTGGTTGCAATTGAAATGATTTTTTCGTGAGGATCTTAACCGCCGCTGTCCGCGATCAATTTCCGCATGGCATCGAGATAACCGATATAGGCGGCACGACCGGCCTCGCTTAAGGTGACAGTCGTCTGCGGCTTCTTGCCGACAAAGGCCTTGTCGATAAACACATACCCCGCCTCTTCCAGCTTGCGCAATTGCACCGACAGGTTGCCGTCCGTCGCCTGGAGCCGGGTCTTCAGCAGGGGAAAATCCGCCGAGCCGGCCGTCGACAAAAAGGCCATGATCCCCAATCGCAACCGTCCGTGAATGACATCGTCTATGGCCTCGATATTGAAATCGTCTCCCATGACCTTACGCCTTTTCAGCGCGCATCAGCACAATGCCCGGCACCATGGCGAAGAGGAACAGGCAGCCGGCATAGGCCAGCATCTGGATCGGCTTGCCGGCCAGGCAGGAAATGGCGGGGGCCGCGGCAAAGCAACCGAGGCTGACCAGCTTCAGCCAGCCCGTGCCCGACATCAGGGCGCTGACCCACCAGCCCATGCCATAAAGAATAAGGATAACCGGCGCTATAAGATAGGATAGGGGCTCAAAAGTCTGGTAAATATTGGCGACGATCGCCACGCAGGCGATAAAGGCGATTATGCCAATACCGACCGCCGACCAGGCTGAAGCCGAAGCGCGATTACTGGCCGAGCCCTTGACACGCATCCGGTTGAAACCGAACACGCAGGCCAGTATGCCGAACAGGATGCTGGCGCCGAACCAGACCCCCACCGATACCGCCGAAGACTTCGGTAGCCAGCCCTGGATCATGGCGTATTGGGCGACCGAGGCGCCGCCATAGAGCAGACCGGCCCAGAACAGGGTGACGCCGTTTTTCAGCGGCCCCCGGCTGCCGGCCTCGGCCAGGGATTTCATATAGTCGATATCGGATTGCAGGTTGGACATGGGGGATGTTCCTTGTTCAGATCAGTGGGCGTTTTGGCGCAGCAGAAGCGCCAGGCCGGGCACGATAGCGAAGACAATAAGGGCGGCACTGTAGGCCAGCGACTGCTCGGGCTGCCCCGCCAGCAGAGCCAGACCTATCGCGCCGGCGAAGCAGCCAAGCGACAACAGGTTCGGCCAGCGCCGGGCCGTCATCACTGCGGCTATCCGCCAGCCGATGCCATAGACCGACAGGGCGACGGGCGAGACGATGAAGGCGGCATGAGCGCCGGCGCCGAACTTGACCATCATGATCATCAGGGCGGCGACAACGACACCGGCGCCGACGATAAGGCTGCCCCACACAGCGCGAAACCGTTTGACGGCCGGCTGTTGCAGCAAAAGGCGGTCGCTGCCGATTTTGAGGACGAACCCGAACAGAACGAAGGCGACGGTCGCTCCCATCCACACCAGTCCCATCATTGCGGGATGGACCATAGCGACATGACCGGACAGCACCAGATATTGCACGAAGCTGGCCGCGCCATAGCTCAGGCCCGCCCAGAACAGCATGCCGCCATCCATGGCCAGGCTTTGAGAGGGGGTGTGCGGCGTATCGATTGCCAGGGACAGTGTGGACATGAACAGCTCCTTTGAAGATGTTACCATAAATGACTAAAGAACTTTATTTTGTAAAGTTCTTTAGTGAAAGCTAATCATGACTCTTTTGTAATCTCGGCCGCGCTTGCCAAGCGCCTGAAAGCCGCTAGTTTCATTCGCAATCTATTGCCGTCAGAAAAAAGTGGGGCTCCCCGATGCGCATTTCCCTGAAATCCCTATGTATGACCGCGGCGCTCGCCGCGATCGCCCTTAGCCAACCCTCCTTATCTTGGGGCCAAATGACCACTGTCGCCAAGGCTGTCGCCGATAATCCCAATACCGCCCCGAAAGATGCCCCTGATCCGCGTGCCTTCCTCGATGAAATCGACGGGGCCGAGGCGATGAAATGGGTGCTGGCGCATAACCAGACGACCATCGACAAACTGTCGAAAGACCCGCGTTTCGCGCAGAACCAGGCCGAGGCCCTGACCATATTGCAGGCCACCGACCGCATCGCCGTGCCGGGCTTCGCCCACAACGGCATGGTGCAGAATTTCTGGCAGGATGCCGAACACACCCATGGCATCTGGCGCCAGACCACCTGGGACAGCTACAAGACGGCCAATCCTGCCTGGGACACCATCCTCGATATCGACGCCCTGTCCAAAGCCGAAGGCAAGAACTGGGTCTATGAAGGCGCCAACTGCCTGGCGCCCGATTACACCCGCTGCCTCGTCGAGCTGTCCGACGGCGGCAAGGACGCCACCATCGTCCGCGAATTCGACATCACCACCAAGAGCTTCATCAAAGGTGGTTTCGAGCTGCCAGAAGGCAAGCAGAGCGTCACCTGGCGCGATGCCGACACCGTCTATATCACCCGTGAATGGACACCGGGAGACGTTACCGAATCCTCCTACGCCTACATCACCAAGGTGCTGAAGCGCGGCCAGCCGCTCGACCAGGCGGTTGAGATTTATCGCGGCGCCAAGAGCGATGTCAGCGCCGGCCGTACCGTGCTGCGCGATGTCAGCGGCAAGTACGTGATGGATTACGCCTATCGCGGCCTCGATTTCTTCCATACGCAACAACTGTTCTACGTCGGTGACAAGCCCGTTGAACTGCCCCTGCCTGAATCTTCGAACTTCAATGGCTATATGGATGGCCAGGCGATTTACAGCCTCAAGGAAGACTGGACCTCTGCGAAAGGCACGGTCTTCAAGACCGGCGCCGTGCTGGTATTTGATCTGGCGAAGGCGCTGGCTGATCCGGCAAAACTGGAACCCACCCTGCTCTTCCAGCCTGACGCCCATCAATCGGTCGAGGGCATCAGCCAGACGAAGAACCGCCTGATCCTGTCGCTGTTGTCGAACGTCACCGGTGAAGTGTGGAGCTATGACTATACCGACGGCAAATGGTCGGCGAAAAAGCTCGACCTGCCGGCCAATTCGGCGCTTGATATCGCCTCGACAGACGATGAGAGCGACCGCGTCCTGCTCACCGTCTCGTCCTTCCTGATCCCGTCCACTCTGGTCAATGTCGATGCCGCGTCCGGTAAGGTCGAAACGCTCAAATCGTCGCCGGCGCGCTTCAACGCCGAAGGCCTGCAGGTGCAGCAGTTCTGGGCTACGTCGAAAGACGGCACAAAGGTGCCCTACTTCTTCATCGCCAAAAAGGACATCGTGCTCGACGGCACGACTCCGACCATCCTCAATGCTTACGGCGGCTTCGAGGTCTCCTCGACGCCCTATTATTCGGGCACGGTCGGCAAGCTGTGGCTGGAAAAGGGCGGCGCCTTCGTGCTGGCCAATATCCGCGGCGGCGGCGAGTTCGGTCCCGCCTGGCATGAGGCTGGCCTGAAGACCAAGCGCCAGAACATCTATAACGACTTCCAGGCCGTGGCCGAGGATCTGATCGCGAAGAAGATCACCACCCCCCGCCATCTCGGCATCATGGGCGGTTCCAATGGCGGACTTCTGATGGGCGTCCAGCTCACCCAGCGCCCGGATCTGTGGAACGCCGTAGACGTGCAGGTGCCCCTGCTAGACATGGTCAACTATACCAAGATGTCAGCCGGCGCCTCGTGGCAGGGCGAATATGGCGATCCGAACGATCCGGTCGAAGGCGCCTTCCTGCGCGGCATCTCGCCCTATCACAATGTGAAGGCCGGCGTCGCCTATCCGGAACCGTTGTTCGAAACATCGACCAAGGACGACCGCGTCGGACCCGTTCACGCGCGCAAGATGGCGGCCCTGTTCGAGGAAATGGGCCTGCCCTTCTACTATTATGAAAATACCGAAGGCGGCCATGCGGCCGCGTCAAACCTGCCGGAACGCGCCCGTCGCTATGCCATTGACTATACCTACTTCATGCAGAAGCTGATGGATAAGTAATCTGTCTCCTGTCGCGCAGGATACGGGGGAGGACGCGGCGTAACGCGGGACCTTCCCCGCTTCGCAGGAGAAGAAAAGGCTTAGGCCCGCTGACGCATCGGGTCTTTCTTCATGCTGTTGAACAGGCTGGCCTCAAAATCGACCAGCATGTCGGCGAACTCGATGTCCTGCAAGGGCTTGGCGCCCTTGCGGTTGAGCCGTGCCATGCGGTATTTCCAGAATGACGAGATATGGTTGAGAACGCCGATCTTGTTGCCCAGTTCGATGAACAGTTCCGAGCCGAACAGCAAAAATTGCCGGAAGGGCTCCGGATCGCGGCGCACCGCAAGGGCGTGATAAACCTGGTCGTAATGGTCGAGCGTGTCGCGGGCGTCATTGATCATTTCGACCACGGCCTTGGCGATGCGCGGGCGGGCCTTTTTCAGGTATCCCCGCAGCGATTCGTCATAGCTGCCGGAGGTGCGATAGCTGCCAAGGCCGCCCAGCACATCGCGCAGGCCGCTTTGCAATTCGGCATGGCACCATTTGTAATAGAGAAATCCGCGCCAGCACATGATGCCTTCCTGGAATTCCTCGTCATTCATTTGCAGGGTCATCTGCAGGGGTGCCAGGGTCTGGCTGAGATTATCCGACAGGATCTTGGTGCCCAGTTTGGTGGCTCCCCGGCTGTTCTTGCCCTGCCCAAGAGCGACATTGACCAGGTTTTCAATCTCCCGTGCCGTAAAAGCCGTCATCGCCTTCAGGTCATGGGCCGAAATCTGGAAATAAACGCCTGAAGGGTTGCAGCCCGCCTTATCCAGGTGCTCCCGCAGCAGGAAGGGATCGAGGGACGGCAGGTCATCGATCGTGCGCAGAAGTTTGGCATCGCGGTTTTTGCCCATGTCCTCGATGCCGAGATAGTTGCGCATCAGGGGTTCATACTGGGTCTGGCGCACAAAAAAAGAGCGGCCGCCCAGGCGAAGGTCATAAGGATCATAGGGCAGGATGACTTTCGTCACCGTGCGGCGGCCACTGGGAAAGAGATCGCGCTCGTCAAGCCTCAGGGTGTGTTTGAGGATCAGGGCGCGATTGAGCGCCGAATGTTCGAACAGGGGTTTGGCGAGGTAGTCCTCGTTATTCTTATAGGCCGTATATATCTTGGCAAGGTTCAGCACGCGGCAGGACGACCAGGTCCGGTTCAGGTTGGCCAGATTGCGCACCTCACGCGTCGAGGTGAAATCGCTGTCCGTGGCGGCGCGATTCAGGCCATCGGCAAAGGCGAGACTGGTGCCGATCATAGACCGCTCTCCTCGTCATCCAGCGAAACGACCGATAGGGAATCTTCGAAATCCATCAGGATGTCGCCATATTCAAACGGCGTCAGGCGCTGGGTCATCATCGATTGGCCCATGCGATAGCTCCAGAAAGAAGCGATATGGCTGAGGATCCCGATGCTTTCGCCCAGCTCGAAGAACAGGCTCGGTCCATCAAGAAGGAAGCGGCGGAACGGGCCAGGATTTTCACCATGGATCAAGGCATGGTAGGCCCGGTCATAAACGTTGAGCGTACGGCCAACACTGGCCACGGCATTGACAATGCGTTGCGCCAGGCGTGGACGCACCTCTTTCAGGTAATCGCGTGTGCCATCATCGCAGGCACCGATCGGCTGGTAGGTCGACAGGCCATCCAGAACCTTGCGCATCTCGTCCTGCAATTCGATATGGCGCCACTTAAAATAAAGGAAGCCCCTCCAGGAAAAGATGCCGTCGGAAAATTCATCATCCGACATGCGCAGGGTCGATTTCAACGGCCAAAGTTCGGTATCAAGCTCATTGGCGAGAATCTTGCCGGCCAGCTTGACGGCTGATCCCCCCATCGAACCTGAAAAAGCGGTGCGCACCAGCCGCTCGATCTCTTCATTGGCGAAGCCGATCATGCGCTGGATATCGTGCGGCGAAATCTTGAGGTAACAGGCACCGGGCCGATAGCCGTGGCGCGCCAGGTGCTCGCGCACCAGAAACGGATCGACCGAGGGCAACTGATCGAGCAGGCGCAAAATCTGTACGTCGGTATTGGCATTTATATCGTCGCCGAAATAGCCGCGGCAGAAGGCATCGAAACCGACCTGGTTGATCAGGATCGAACGTCCGCCAAGCTTCAGATCCGTTGCATCGAAAGGCAAAATGATCTTGGTGGCCGTACGGCGATGACGGGCAAACAGTTCACGCTCATTGGCCCGCAGGGTATGCTTGACCAGTATGGCCTTGTTCATCTGCGAATCGCGGAAAAACGGCTTCAGCTGGTAATCCTTTTCACGCGCCGAATTCACGTATACGGCCGACAAATTCAGCACCCGGCTCGTTGAAGCCGTCTCTCCCAGATTGGCGAGACTGCGCACATCCCGGTTTGACAGGGTATTGCCAGGCTGCATGCGACTGTCCATGGGAGCGAAAGCGTTCATCAGGAGGCCTTGGGGGCAAGCTTTCGCCCGTTTTTGCGTTTGGTGACAAGGACGTTCAGGTGCCGGACGATACTGAGTGCTTCATCCGGATCGGCATAGGGTGTTTCATTGAGGCGGATAAGAGCATCAAGGTGAACGTCCACAACCTCGGGCTCGGCGCGGCTACCGAACAGCCGCATATAATCGTTGAGGGACTGCATGGCCTGTTCAACCAGGCTGAGGCGAAAATCGTGTGCCTCGATCTGGCTCCGCATCAGGCCCGCCACAACCTCATTGACTTCGGGCATATTCAGGCGCCCGTCACCATCACGCATGAAACCGCGCAAGGCGCCAAGGCCTGCGGTGAGGGGCGATTGCAGGGCAGCATCTTCTGCACGGCGCAACAGGCCGGGAAACAACTGCGCCTTTCGGCGGCGGCGATCGGGCCCGACAAAGGCTTCCGTCGCCACGAAGCGGCGTTTTCTCGTCAGCCCTCCCGAAATCGCCCGCAACAGGGACGCGGTGGAAAAGGGCTTGACGACAAACTCATTAACGCCTGCATTTCGTGCTTCTTTGACATCATGTTCGCGCTGGCGGGCGGTCAGCATGACCACCGGAAGGGCCGGATTGGGAAAGCGCGGATCGGATATCAGCGCCGACTGACGGATCAGCCTGACCAGTTCCAGCCCCGTCATGCCGGGCAGGCCCCAGTCAAGCAACAGGATGTCAGGTGCCTGGTTTTGCAGATGCTCAATCGCTTCTTCGGCATCGCGGGCAAAGCTCAGATTGGTGAAGCCGGCAGCGCGCAGCAGTTCCATGACCAACCGGCGCGACGGGTCATTGTCCTCGACAATCAGCAGGCTGATGGCCGCGCAGTTGACCTTCCGCAGCAGGCGCTGTGTCTGTGAATGCTGCATGCTCATAAGGTTGAAATTCGCCCGTTAACCCGTCACCGCTTCAAGGAATACCCTAAACCCCTTAATTCAGAGTTGACTTATCTCATTGAATTTATGGTAAATTTTTCTTTACCAATCTTTCCCGTATAAACCGGCTTTTAACGACGAACGGCTATACTGATGATATGATCCGCAGACAGTTTCTCGCCCTCATCGCCGTTGCCAGTCTTGTGGTACCTGCCGCCCAAGCCTCCGAACCCAAGAAAAAGGGCGGCGGCGAAGGCTATACGCAGTTCAAGACGATCAACGTGTTCACCGAAGCCGGTCGCCGGCGCCACGGTACACTCAGCGTCGATATGGGCCTCTACAGCGATGATGCAAAACTGGTCGAGCAGATCAAGCTGTATCAGCCACGCCTTCAGGATGCGTATGTCGCCAGGTTGCAAGCCTATGCCGGCACGCTCAATTCCAGCGCCCTGGTCAATACGGACTTTATTGCCATGCAGTTGCAATCCGCTACGGATACGATCCTCGGACGCAAGGGCGCCAAGGTGTTGCTTGGTACTATCTTGTTGAATTAAGACGTCACGTCCCGCAGGTTGTTTTGCATTTGCACACAAAAGCGAAACCGGCCATAGTTTTGCGGTATTCGCTTGAGAATATACTGCATCTGCCGAGGAGACCGCGAGATGAGCACGTCCTCACCCTTTGAAAATGGCCTGCGCCTGATGGCCGATCAGCAGCAGCGTGCCGCGCGCAGCCTGATCAACCTGATCGAGATGATCAGCACCACCTCCCATCGTTATGCCGAGGATACGGCCGCCTTCACTCAGGAGGCGATCTCGCTGATGAATGAAGCCACTGCAAAGCGCGACCCGGCTTCGGTGGCCGAACTGCAGAAGAAATGGGCCGCCACCTGCCTGAAATACGGCCAGGACCAGACCAAGGCGACCATGACTTTCGTTGAACAATGCGGCAAGCAGGCGCTCAATGTCGCCTCCCACGCGCAAGACTCCTCCCCCAAACCCCCAAAAACGTCCAAGGAATAGCTCCCATGTCCACAGCCTCCCTTTCCGGCAAAACCGCGCTCATCACCGGCTCTACAAGCGGTATCGGATTAGCCATTGCGAAGGGACTGGCCGCACAGGGAGCGAAGATCATGCTGAATGGTTTCGGCGATGCCGCCGAGATCGAAAAGGTTCGGGCTGCTTTGGCAGCGGAACACGGCGTCGAAGTGCGCTTCAATGGCGCCGACCTGACAAAAGCCGACCAGATCGAAGCGCTTTTCAAAGAGATTGACGATAAGCTGGGTGGCGTCGATATCCTTGTCAATAATGCCGGCATCCAGTTCGTGTCGCCGATCGAGGACTTCCCGCCGGAAAAGTGGGACGCCATTATCGGCCTCAACCTGACCTCCAGCTTCCATACCACACGACTGGCCTTCCCCGGCATGAAGACGAAGAAGTGGGGCCGCATCGTCAATATCGCCTCGGCGCATGCCCTCGTGGCTTCGCCGTTCAAGTCGGCCTATGTCGCCGCCAAGCACGGCCTTCTGGGCTTTACCAAGACCATCGCCCTGGAAGGTGCCACCTTCGGTATTACCGCCAACGCCATCTGCCCCGGCTATGTCCATACGCCACTGGTCGACAAGCAGATCCCCGACACGATGAAGGCGCGCAACATGACGCGCGAACAGGTGATCAAGGACGTCATCCTGGCCGCCCAGCCGACCGGCGAGTTCGTGTCGGTCGAGGATATCACGGCGCTGGCCGTCTTCCTGTGTTCTGATGCCGGCAAGGCGATCAATGGCGCGCCCCTCAGCATCGATGGTGGCTGGGTGGCCCAATAAATCTCCCTTATGAGATTTTTATGAATTTCGCCCTGTAGCCACAGCGCTTCCATATGCCCCCTTCGCCATAGTCCTTCACGTCTTGGTGAGAAGGAATCACAATCATGCGCAATACTTTCAAATTCATCGCTATCGCTGCCGTCGCCGCCGCTTCGCTTTCGGTTGCCGCCTGCTCGAAGCCGGCCGACACGACGACCACGACTGAAACCTCGACCGAGGTCACGTCGCCGGCCGTTGACGCCATGGCGCCTATGTCGGAAGCCCCGGCTTCAGACGCCGCCGTTTCGACAACGACGACGACAACGACCTCTTCGTCGATGTAAGCTTTTGGGTGTCCTCAGACATCCAAATACATAAAAAGCCCCTCGTGCCCTGACGGTACGAGGGGCTTTTTATTGGGCGATGCTTTTGTCTCTATTCGACTTCCGCGACCACCTTTGCCAGGGTCTCACGGGCGGCATCGGCGGCGCGCTGGCGTTCCCACATTGAATGATAGAGACCATTCAGCTTCATCAGGTCGGCGTGCCTGCCTCGTTCGGCCACCACACCATCCTTCAGTACCAGGATCTCGTCGGCGCCTACCACCGTCGACAGTCGGTGAGCAATCACGAGCGTCGTACGATTCTTCGAGACATCATCAAGCGAGGCCTGGATTTCTCGTTCGGTATGGGTATCGAGCGCCGAGGTGGCCTCATCGAGGATCAGGATCGGCGGCGCTTTCAGGAGCGTGCGGGCAATGGCCACGCGCTGCTTCTCGCCACCGGACAGCTTCAGGCCGCGCTCACCGACCTCAGTATCGTAGCCTTTCGGCAGGGTGGCGATAAAGCCGGCGATCTGGGCGGCCTCAGCAGCATCCTCGATCTCTTCGCGCGAGGCGCCATAGCGGCCATAACCAATATTATAGCCAACCGTATCGTTGAACAGGACCGTGTCCTGCGGCACCATGCCGATGGCCTTGCGCAAGGACGCCTGATTGACGGCACGGATGTCCTGGCCGTCAATCTCGATCGAGCCGCCTTTCACGTCATAGAAGCGGAACAGCAGGCGTGACAGGGTCGACTTGCCAGCACCCGATGGGCCGACCACGGCCACCGTCTTGCCGGCCGGAATCTCGAACGACACGCCTTTCAGGATTTCACGGTCGGGATCGTAAGAGAAGATCACGTCCTTGAAACGGACCGCACCATCCGTAACCACCAGATCTTTCGCGTCCGGCGCGTCAAGCACTTCTGCCGGTTCGTCGAGCAAGTTGAACATGGCCTCCATATCAATCAGCCCGGTCGAGATTTCACGATAGAGCGTGCCGATGAAATTCAGTGGAATCGACAGCTGCATCATATAGGCGTTGATCATGACCAGATGGCCGATCGACTGCTTACCCTGCGATACTTCCCACGCCGACAACACCATCACAATAGCCATGCCGATGCCGAAGATCACCGTCTGGCCGATATTGAGCCAGGCTAGGGACGTGTAGGTCTTGATCGCCGCTTTTTCATACTGCGCCGTGGCGCGATCATAGCGCGCCGTTTCATGCGCTTCGTTGCCGAAATATTTGACCGTTTCGAAGTTCAGCAACGAATCGACCGCCTTGGACATGGAGTCGGAATCGGCCTCGTTCATATCCTTGCGGATGCTGATCCGCCAGTTCGAGGCCACGATCGAGAACCAGACATAGACGAACACCGTGACCGCCACGACGGCGACGTAGATCCAGCTGAACTGGAAGGCGATAATAACGGCGGTCAGGACGAATTCGACGATCGTCGGGATACCGACCATCATGGTCAGGCGGATAATGGTTTCGATCCCTGCCTTGCCACGCTCGATGACGCGCGACAGGCCGCCGGTGCGGCGCTGGAGGTGGAAGCGCAGGGACAGGTTATGCAGGTGAATGAAGGCGCGGTTGGCCAGGCCGCGTACCGCATGCTGGCCCACCGCTGCAAACATGGCGTCGCGGATATTGTTGAACACGTTGAACAGGATACGTGCCAGGCCGTAACCGATAACCATCAGCAGCGGCATGGCCAGGATCAGGCTCCAGAAATCCGGATGCTGGATTTCGGGCGCCTTCGGCCCCAGCGCATTGACCCCCCACTTGAACAGGTAAGGCGTGATCACCGTCAGCAACTTGCCCACCAGCATGGCCAGCAGCGCCCAGACCACCTGGATCTTCAGGTCGGCGCGATCGGATGGCCAGAGGTAGGGCTTGAGAAAGGCGATCGTCTCCGATGCCTTGGCTTTTGGCTTCGGCATCGGGGTATTTTGCAAACTGGGAGAACTCATCAGGCGGTCGCTTTCGACTGGCTCGGATATGGGGAGGTTTTTAATTCGCCCTATATAGGCCGCGCCTCCCCATTCGCCAATTGAGTCGCCAGATTTATTTTATGCGGGATCGCAACCATCTATGCCGCAGGCATCGCCTTCCACGACCGGATTCTTTTTCGCTTCAGCCTCGGCGGCCTGGAGTGTCTGGAGGAAAGCCTGGACCGGCTGCGCGCCCGAAACGGCATACTTGCCATCGACCACCACGAACGGCACGCCACGCACGCCATAGGCATGCGCCTGGCGCTGGTCGAGCGCGATCGACATATCGATATCGGACGAGGTGAAGGCGGCATCGATATCGGCCGCGGCCAGACCCAACTCGCCGCCGATCTCATGCAGCACGGCACGATCAAAGATATTGCGGCCATCGGTGAAATAGGCGCGGTACAGCTGCTCGACGGCCTCGGCTTGCTTGCCATGCCCCTGCGCCAGCGCGATCAGGCGGTGGGCGTCGGTGGTATCGCCGGCCAGGGTGCCATCAAGATGAAACTCCAACCCGGCCTGCGCGGCGCGCGCCGTCACCTGCGCGTGGTTGGCGGTCACCTGCTGCGGGGCCATGCCGTATTTCTGCTGCAACATCTGGTCGGTTGGGATCACCGCCTGGCCTGGCGACAGGCGGAAGGCGCGGTGGGTGATATCGGCCTCGCCGCCCCATTGCTTCAGCGCGGTTTCCAGCTCCGCCTTGCCGATATAGCAGAACGGACAGATGACATCGGACCAGATTTCGATTTTCACAGCGGCACTCCTGAGTAGCGTCCACTGTATGTAATCCGGTTACAGTTCGATGCAAGGGCTGCTACGCCGGTTCGTCCCGCATCTTGTCCCACCAGGTGAACTTCATGACCGCCGAGCACAGCACCACCAGCCCGAGCGACAGCCAGAAGCGATCCATTTCGCGGATGATCAGGAAGATGGCCGAGGCGGTGATTGCCGTCTGCCACACCACGCCGGTCAGCGAATTGAACATGTCGCGCCAGAAATCGCGATTGGGCTGCACGTCCGGCTCATCAGCGCGCAGGCCCTCCAGGACCGGCTTCCAGAAACCCCACGGCCGGGTCTTTTTGTAGAATAGTTTTAGCGTTACCATGTCTGTCGGTTTGGTCACGTAGGAACCCAGAACCGCCGCCGCGAGACAGGCCAGCAGCAGCCACGGAAACGCCGCGAGCGCATTGATCGCCTGGCCCGTCGCCGGGTCTTTCCAAACGGCCATCCACATGGCCACCGCCACGCCCAGCGCCATAGAAGCCGCGTAGCCGGTGCCATTCAGCCGCCACCAGTACCACTTGATCACATTGGCCACCGTATAGCCGCCATAGAGGCCCGTCGTGATCCAGCCGACAATGCCATCGATCGAGGTCAGTTGCCAACCGATCAACGCACCCAAGATGGCAAAGGTCAGGGAGGTTATATAGCTGAGCTGAACCAGGCGTTTCTGCGGCGCATCGGGGCGGATATATTTGCGGTAGATGTCATTGACCACATAGGCCGGGGCGGCATTGAGCGAGGCCGAATAGGTCGCCATGAAGGCTGACAGCATCCCCGCCAGCGCCAGCCCCATCAGGCCCGGCGGCATATAGTTGCGGATCACCCACGGCAGGATGGAATCGATATCGCCGGTGAAGCTCTGGCCCGAAGCCGCCGCGGCCGCCTGCATATGGGTCCATTGCGGCCCGATAAAGCATAGGGCCAGCACGGCCATGCCGGCGATCATCAGGTAGCGCGGGAACAGCAGCACCACATTGACGAATCCGGAAATCTTGGCAGCCTCGGTCGGCGATTTTGCCGACAGCAGCCGTTGCATGTCATAGTTCGGCGCAGGACCGGACATGGCCTTGAGCACGCCCTGGAAGGTCATCAGGATAAAGAAGATACCGAAGGCCGAATAACCTTCCTTCGAGATCACCGACACGGCGGTATCGGCTACCACCTTCTGTTCAGGCGTGGCAGTCCGCGACAATCCCGCCCAATCGAGGTTAATCTGCCAGCCGAACATAATGTCATGCCAGCCCCTGGGCACCACGGCGGCAATCATTTCCGGCGTCACCAGCGACATGGCGATCCAGGCAATGGCGATGCAGACGACCAGCTTGATAAAGAATTGCAGGATCTCGGTCATCACCACCGAATACATGCCGCCCTTGACCGAATAGATCGTGGTCAGGGCCACGACGATCAGGCCGTAGATCTTGTCATTGATCATCGCATCGGCGCTGAACTTGTAAGGAATAAACTCGGCGGCCAATTTGCCAATGCCGAGGAAGCCGAAAGCCAGCATCCCCACCACCATGATCAGAGCGAAGGCGACATTGATCAGGTGCGAGGCACGGGCGCCGAAATCCTCGCCGAAGCGGAAACTGATCCATTCTGCGCCGGTCAGCTTGCCCGATCGTCTGAGCCAGATGGCAAGGAAGGCCATCAGGAACACCTGATTGAAGACTGGCCACAGCCACGGAATGAAGACCGATTTCAGGCCATAGACGACCAGCAGCCCGACCATCCACATGGTGCCTGTCACATCGAACATGCCTGATGCGTTGGACAGGCCCAGCACCCACCACGGCAGCTTGTTTCCCGCCAGAAAATAGCTTTGGAGGCTGCCGGAAGACAGCTTCGCCACCCAGAAGCCGAGGCCTACGGTCAGCAGCAGATAGCCGGCCACGATGGCGAGGTCGATTGGTTGTAAGTTCATGCCCTGCCCCTGTTTTATTATGTTTATGCGAGCCGGTGATCGAGTTCGATCATGGCCCGTCCGTTATGATACGGGCATTTCCACTGGCCCGCCTTATAGATTTTATCCTTGGGCGCAGAGGCGGCATACCAGGTCCATTCAGTCGCACCGCCCGCGCCATATTGCGTCTTCGTATAGGCCCAGACCTGTTTGGCAACGTCCAGCCAGTTCGCCTCGCCGGTCATCTGCCAGGCATTGACAAAACCAACCAAAGCCTCGGCCTGCTCCCACCATTCGCCATCCGGATCGATACGGCCGTCAAAGCTCTTTTCGTAAATGAAGGAACCAGTCGCGCTCATGCCCTCATCGCGCGCCATTTCCGCCAGAGCCAGCACCGCCTTCCGCGCCCGTGTGAGCAGCGCCTCCTCGCACAAGGCTTTGGCGGCTTCCCAGATCAGCCAGCTCGCCTCGATATCGTGACCGTAGGAGACGGAACGGGTCAGATCGTTCCAGTCCATATCAAAGAACAGGCGCAGATGGCCATCCGTTCCGGTAAAGCGATCGATAAACACGGTCAGAATACGGCGCAAGGCCGCGCGCGTTGCCTCTGTTGGCGCTACCACATGCAGGCGCGTATAGGCCTCCAGCACATGCAGGTGCGTGTTCATCGTCTTGGGCGCATCGATATCCTTGTCGGACAGGCGCTGATCGGCCGGCGTGTTCCACTCGCGGTCAAGGGCCTCGATATAACCGCCAGCAGCAGCATCCCAATACTTCGCCTCGATCAGAGCCTGCAGATCGTGAGCGAAGGCAAGCGCCGCCGCATCTCCGGTCGCATGATAATATTCGGCAAAGGCATAAATGGCAAAGGCATGGGCATAGGCCTGCTTGCGCGTCTCCTCGGGTTCGCCGTCCGCTGTCAGCAACCAGTACAAACCGCCCTGGTCGGTGTCGTAAAAGCGTGTACGGATATATTCGGCCGCGCGCCTCGCCAACCCTGACGCGCGATCACCAGAACTTGCCATAGCGCTGAAAAACCACAGCAGGCGTGTATTGAGAATAATGCTTTTTGGCGCGGCGGGCACCGGCCGGTCATCAGCATCGATCTCGCCATAAAAACCGCCACGGTCATCGACCAGATGCTCTGCCCACCAGTCGAACAGGCGTTTGCCTTCGGCGCGGGCTTCGTCACGCAGACTCATTTACCCGCCTGGTAAGCGGCATTGCGGTCGATGAGATCAATACGCTGCTGCACGCAGGCGGCCGAGGTCAGCGGATCAGCCGGCGTATTCTGGCAGTAATCGACCAGTTGCGCCACGGTCGAGGTCGCCACATGCAGACGGGTATCCGACGAAGCGTAGTAGATGAAAACCTTGCCGTCGTCATCGGCGATCCAGCCATTGGAGAAAGTGACGTTCGACACATCGCCAACGCGCTCCTCGCCCTGCGGTGCGATAAAATGCCCGCCCGGCGCATGAATGACCCGCCACGGCTGATCAAGCGCGGTCATGAACATGTAGAGCACATAACGCAGGCCAGCCGCCGTATTGCGCACGCCATGCGCCAGATGCAGCCAGCCTTCCGGCGTTCTGATCGGCGCCGGTCCCTGGCCGTTCTTGATTTCCTTGATGGTGTGATAGGCCTTGTTATCAACAATGACTTCACGATCGATCACCGCGTTTGTCATGGTATCGGTCAGCCCCCAGCCGATGCCACCACCGGAGCCGACCGAGATAAATCCATCCTGCGGGCGGGTATAGAGGGCATATTTTCCGTCGATAAATTCCGGATGCAGCACGACATTGCGCTGCTGGCCGGAATGGGTGACGAGGTCCGGCAGACGCTCCCAGTTGATCAGGTTCTTCGTGCGAGCAATGCCGCATTGCGCCGTCGCCGCGGACAAGTCGTCCGGCAGGGTGCGATCCTTGCGTTCGGTGCAGAAGAGGCCATAGATCCAGCCGTCCTCGTGTTGCGTCAGGCGCATGTCATAGACATTCGTATCCGGGTCTTCTGTTTGCGGCAGCACCACCGGTTTTGGCCAGAAACGGAAGCCATCAACACCCGTGGCGCTTTCGACGATGGCGAAGAACGACTTGCGGTCATCACCCTCGACGCGCACCACAACTAAGTACTTCCCATCCTTGTTATTGGGCCACTTTATCGCCCCGGCATTGAAGGTGGCATTGATGCCCATCCGTTCCATCATGAAGGGATTGGTGGCGGGGTTGAAATCGTAGCGCCACTCCAGCGGCACATGGGCGGCGGTGACGACCGGATGCTGCCAGCGCTGATAGATGCCATTGCCCGGTGCGACCATGCTGTGATGCGGCGTATTGGGGGCGTTTATCAGAGCCTCGTGTTCAGCGTGCAAATCCGCCAGCCGCCGTTGCGCACTCACCATCATTAACACTCTCCCGACGTATCCATGTGACCCGGATGAGCGAAATAACTAAATTTGATTTATTAATTACGCAAGGTCTTATTTTGGTATCATTCAATCAGCCGGTCACAGCTATTTGCATCTTATTTAAACTTCGACTCTTGCAAAAAGTTACAATATAACATATCTGCATGACCACGGCGTTTCCGCCCGCTCACGGTACCACTGACCATGCCTGATCTGAAGAAAAAATGGCTCGACATCGCCTCCCTGGCGCTTTCTGCTCTGTGCGTCGTGCACTGCCTGGCCCTGCCTTTTCTGGTCGTACTTCTGCCGGCCCTGACCCCTTTCACCGGCAGTTGGGTTCATGCTGCGCTGGTATTGACCGCCGCCCCGATCAGTCTATGGGCCATCCGGGCCTCACATGTCTGGCGCAAATGGCAGATCTCCGCCCCTATAATCATCGGCCTGATCCTGCTGGCCCTGGCAGCTTTCATTCCCGCGCTCGCCGGTATCGAAGTGATCTTAAGTGTCATTGGCGCCCTCCTTATCGCAACGGGTCACACCTATAATTATCTGCGCAACCGTCCCGTTCATGTCCATGACCGCGCCTGCGGCCATGCCGAAGGTCTGGCCGGCGAATAAGGCGCGGGCTGTTTCAACGCGGCAAAAGCCCCTGCGGCAAAATCGGCTCTTGACGGACAGGCCCTACGGTTTAAGGGATGCGAGTCGTTAGATTTGTTACGAAAAGCTACTCATGATCCGTCACATCGTTATGTTTTCCAGCCCAAATGAAGCGGATCGAGACGCCATTTATCGCGGCCTGTCCGTCCTGACCCAGATCGAGCACGCCGCCCTGCTGGAAGTGGCCTATAACGAAAAGATCGACCAGATCGCCAATGATATCGACGTCATTGTCTACGGTGAATTCAATACGATTGAGGACTTCCGCGCCTACAAGGCCCATCCGCTTTATGAAGAGTCGATCCGCCAGGTGCGCCATCTGCGCGACGTCCGCGTCGCCGCCGATTACACCGTCTCCAATGCCACGCGCGAACTGATCAAAGTCTAAGCCCTTTACCCCGCTCCCCAACCGCCGCTATAAGTTGGAACTGACTGGGGAGACCGCATGGCCGAATTCTACGATCTTCATGGCGAGCGTCCGCCGCTTGCCCCGCAAAAGCCTTTCCTGGGCGACGACAAAAGCCTGATCCGTGCCACCTTTATTCTGGGTGCGATTCTCGTCGTTTGGAAGCTCTATGTCGCCCTGATCAGCCACGTGATCTGGGAAGAAGGTCATTTCGTCATCTCCGGCGCCTATCTGGACCTCGGCTATCCCGATATTCCGGCAGGTTTTCCCTGGCTCGCGCGACTGGTGACTTCGATCTTCGGCTGGCATGTGCTCCCCTTGCGTATCGTATCGCTGATCATCGCCACGATGATGCCGTTCGCCGTCTACTTCATGGCCACGCCGCTGGTCAGCCATCGCAACGCGCTTTGGGCGGCGATGATCGCCCTGCTTCTGCCGCCGCTGTCGCTCAACGGCACGGTCTTCTATCCCGAAGGCGCCTTGCAGGTTCTGATGGCCCTGATGCTGGGTTGCCTGATCCGCGCGATCCAGCAGGACCAGCTCAAATGGTGGGTACTGACCGGTGTATGCGCCGCGATAGGATTATTGGTGCATTTCCGTTTCCTGGCGCCGGGCCTCGCCGTTGTCGTCTTCATGCTGGCCAATACCCAGGGCCGTAAATTATGGACAAAACCCGGCGTCTGGATCACTGCCGGCATCGCCCTCCTCGGTCTCCTGCCGTCGCTGATCTATAACGCGCTCAACGACTGGCCGGCCATACAGTTTCATGTGCTCAACCGCCCGCAGTTCAAGCCCGATCCCGGCCGCCTGCTCAGCTATCTGGAAACCCAGTTCGCCATGGGCACGCCGGTCTTTTTCACGGCCATGGTGGTCGCGGCGAAAAATGCCCTCACGCGCGACCGCGACAAACCGGAAAGCCTGCTGGCCTGGCAGTTCGTCGTCATTCTCGCCTTCTATGGTGTGCAGACCATCTTCAACAAGAAGATCATGCCGCACTGGCCCTTCATGGCCTTCATTCCACTGCTGCCGTTTGTGCCGGATCTGCTGGAAAACTTCATGAGCCGGGCAACAACTGTGGGCAAACGCAACCTGCGCATGGCTTTGATCGCCACGGCGCCGCTGATGGCCCTGGCCGTCGGTATTGCCGGCACGGCCTATCAGTGGGCCTTTGTGCATTCGGCGGAGCTGCCCTATGCCCTGCGGGAACGCAATATCCTCAAGAACGAGAACTGGTCGCTGCTGGAGCCGGATATCGCCGCCGCCGATGCGCGGGCCAAAGAGCGCTTCGGGTCGGACGTGGTCTGGGCCGCCAACAGCCATATGAGCGCCGTTCACATGGAGTTTCCGGGGTCGGGTGACAGCCATCGCCGCTTCTATACGCTCGATGATCCCAATGATGAGCTGACGCGCTTTGTGGTCGCCCGCCACAAGTGGGGCCTGGATATGTCGAGCCTGATCGAAAAACAGGCCGGCAAGGGTGTAATGCTGGCCATGCTGGAACCATCCTACATCTATCACGAGGCGGACAAGACGGCGATGTATACAAAGCTTTGCCAGAATTTCGAGGAGATCGAGCCGTTTCGTGTCGTTGCCTTGCCGCCTTACAAGATGGCGGTAGATTTCTATACGGCGCGGGTCCGTGTCCATCCACTAACGGATATTTCCGGCGCGCCGTGCCCGTTCTTCCCACAGGCCTATATCGCCCATCCGGAGCGCGGTGTCTTTCTCGGCAGTGACGATACCGGCAATTACCATGGTGCGGCCGCCGATCCGAAGGGCGTTACGGCCGTGGATGTGCTGATCGACGGCAAGATCGTGACAAGGGCGAACTACGGTCTCGATCCGAAGGAATTCCGCGTGCCGGATCTGCTGAAATACGATCCCAACTGGCCGAAGCTGCAATACGACTTCAAGTTCCCGGCGGGATCACTGAAATCGGGCGAACACAAGCTGAGCATCCGCGCCACGCGGACAGATGGCACGACCTTCGACAGCGATGCCCGGACGCTGTACGTGCATTGACTTTCTGGGCATGGGGTCTGTGCCCCCACAAACCTTGCCTTGTCGCAAAGAAAAACCCGGCCCTTAAAGGCCGGGTTTTTCTTTGAGAAGAGTGAAGACTTGGCGCCGCGGGCCCCACACCCCGAAGTCATTACCCGAAGCGACCACCGATATAGTCGCCGGTCTTGTCGACCTTCGGCTTGACGAACAGTTCCTCGGTCGGACCGAACTCGACCATCTTGCCCAGGAACATGAAGCCCGTATAGTTCGACAGACGTGCCGCCTGTTGCAGGTTGTGCGTCACGATGACGATGGTGTAGTCAGCCTTCAGTTCTTCCAAGGTGTCTTCCAGCTTGGCCGTCGAGATCGGATCAAGCGCCGAAGCCGGTTCGTCGAGCAGAAGGATTTCCGGATTGACCGCGATGCCGCGCGCCACGCAGAGACGCTGCTGCTGGCCGCCTGAAAGACCGAGGCCGGACTTATGCAGCTTGTCCTTCACTTCGTCCCACAGGGCCGCCTTGCGCAGCGAGGTCTCGACCAGTTCATCCAGTTCCGATTTTGACTTCGAGCTGTGCAGGCGCACGCCGAAAGCGACATTATCATAGATCGACATCGGGAACGGTGTCGGCTTCTGGAACACCATGCCGATGCGGGCGCGCAGGGCCGCCACATCCACACCCTGACCGATCAGGTTTTCGCCTTCGAACAGGATCTCGCCTTCGGCACGTTGCCCTGGATAAAGGTCATAGATGCGGTTGATCGTGCGCAGCAGGGTTGATTTGCCGCAGCCCGAAGGGCCGATCAGCGCAGTAATCGCGTTCTTCTTGACCGGCAGGTCAACGCCGAACAGCGCCTGGTTCTGGTTATAGAAGAAGTTCAGCTTCTTGATTTCAAGCACCAGGCTGCCTTCCGGCGGCGGAACGATGACGCTTTGAAAATCCGGGGAGGTCGTGTCGGTTGTCATGACGGTTCTCAGTTATATGAGCAATAAGGGATTAGTGGCCGGCGTTCTTTTCACGGGCGAGCCAGCGACCGAGAATATTGACGCCCAGCACCGCGATAGCGACCAGAAGCGCGCCCGCCCAGGCCAGCTTGTTCAGGTCCTCGTAAGGGGTAAGCGCGAAATTGAACATGGTGACCGGCAGGCTGGCCATCGGTTCGGTCAGCTTGGCGTTAAAGAACTGATTGCCAAGGGCCGTGAACAGCAGCGGCGCGGTTTCGCCGGAGATACGGGCGAAACCGAGCAGGCCGCCGGTGAGCAGGCCCGATCCCGCTGCCTTCCAGATGATGGTGCGGATCGTGGTAAATTGCGACGCCCCCAGTGCCATGCCCGCTTCGCGCAGGGCATTGGGTTGCAGATTCAGGATATCCTCGGTCGTTCGTGTCACGATCGGCGTGGCCAGGATAGCCAGGGAGATGGCGCCAGCCCATCCGGAAAAGTGGCCAAGCGACAGCGGATTACTCTTGAAGACCAGCAATTCGTAGACGAACAGACCGATCAGGATCGAAGGCGCTGACAGCAGCACGTCATTGAGGAAGCGGACGATATGGCCATAGGTCGTGTCACCGCCGATTTCCGCCAGCCAGGTGCCGGCCAGGATGCCGACCACGACGGCGATGATCATGCCGACGCCGCACATCAGGATCGAGCCTACGATGGCATTGCGCAGGCCGCCTTCGGAACCGGCCGCCGGCGTATCCATGGTGAAGATTTTCAGGTTCATCCCGCCGATACCCTGCGTGAACAGCGACCACAGGATCAGGGCCAGGGCGCCCAGGGCGATGACCGTGCCCAGTATGCACAGGCCGATGAAGACGTAGTTGGCGAGTTTACGACGAAGCGCGCGATCCATCTCAGGTCTCTCCTTAATAACGCTGGGTGGACAGGAGCCAGCGCGCAATCGCCAGCACAGTGAAGGTGATCAGGAAGAGGATCAGGCCAAGAGCCACCAGCGCCGAGGTATGCAGGTCGGAGGTGGCTTCGGCAAATTCATTGGCGATGGTCGAAGCGATGGTCGACGACGAGTCGAACAGCGACTTGGGGAAACGGTGCGAGTTGCCGATGATGAAGGTAACGGCCATGGTTTCACCGAGCGCACGGCCGAGACCCAGCATGATCACGCCGATCATGCCCTTCTTGACATAGGGAATGATGACCGATGTGGTAACTTCAAAAGGCGTGGCGCCCACGCCAAAGGCCGCTTCGCGCACCTGCGCCGGAATGGAGCGGAACAGCTCGCGGAAAACCGAAGCCATATAGGGCAGAACCATGATCGCCAGGATGATCGAGGCGGTGAAGAGGTTGGCGCCGTTGGGGATGCCGGCCACCAGCTTGGCGACCCAGGAGGTCGGGTCCTGTGAGGCGGCGATCATCAATGGCGCCTGAATGGTCTTGGCGAACCAGGGGGCGAAAACGAACAGGCCCCACATGCCATAGACGATGGACGGAATGCCGGCCAAAAGTTCAACGGCCGTCGACAGAGGCTGGGCGAGATAGCGCGGGCAGAATTGGGTAAGAAAAACTGCGACACCGATGGCGATCGGCAGGGCGAACAGCAGCGCCAGGAAGGAGGAGACGAGCGTACCCACGATCGGCGCCGTGGCGCTGTAGACGTCGGTCACCGGGTTCCATGGCGTATCGATGCAGAAATGACCGCCGTGACCGGTCGGGCAGTCCTTGAATTTCAGGAAGAATTCCAGGCCAAAGGTCGAAAGCGCAGGCCAGCCGCCGTAGATCAGAGAGGCGATCAGCGAACCCAGCACCACCAGCAGCAGGGTAGCGGCGCCGAACGAGACCCAGCGAAAGATCGGGTCGGTCGGATCGAAGCGGGGCGACTTGGTATCAGCAGACATAAATCTGGTCCTGGTTCATCTTCGGGATGCAGCTATAGAAGCTGCGAGAATTAGATACAAGAGAAGGCGAGGTATGGCCTTTGGGGTCAACCTCGCCTTCCTTGTCAGGCAGTCCTGGCCTTACTTGTTCGGCGAGTTATAGACCGCAGCGCCGTTCGACTTGATGTTTTCGGACCATTGCTTGCGGACCATGTTCTTCACCTGGGCCGGCAGCGGCACATAGAAGAGGTCATTGGCATTGAAGTCACCCGCCTTGTAACCGTAGTCGAAGAACTTCAGAACTTCGGCGGCCTTGGCGGCGTTGGCCTGATCCTTGTACATCAGGATGAAGGTAGCGCCGGTAATCGGCCAGGCATTGGCGCCCGGCTGGTTCAGGACCAGCAGATAGTTTCCGGGAGCGTGAGCCCAGTCGGCGCCGGCGGTCGCGGCCTTGAAGGCGGCGGCGGTCGGCATCGGCCAGGTGGCGTCCTTCGAAGCAACCAGGGCGTAGGCAATGCCCGTCTTCATGACGTAGGCGTATTCAACATAACCGATCGAGCCAGCGGTCTGGCGAACGAGGGCGGCGACGCCATCGTTACCCTTGCCGCCAACACCGGCGGGCCATTCAACGGCGTCCGAAGCGCCGACGTTCTGCTTCCACTCGGCCGAGGCGATCGACAGGTAGGAGGTGAACAGGAAGCTGGTGCCCGAACCGTCCGAACGGTGAACGACGGTGATCGGGGTGGCGGGCAGGCTCAGGCCGGCGTTCCACTTGGTGATGGCCGGATCATTCCACATGGTGATCTTGCCGAGGAAGATGTCAGCCAGGACGGCGCCCGGCAGCTTCAGCTTGCCGGTGGGGACGCCTGGAATGTTGATGGCCGGCACGACGCCGCCAACGACGGTCGGGAACTGGTAGAGGCCGGCGGCCTGCAGCTCGTCGGGGGTCAGCGGCTTGTCGGAGGCGCCGAAATCAACGGTCTTCGCCTTGATTTGCTTGATGCCGCCGCCGGAACCGATGGCCTGGTAGTTCAGCGCAACGCCGGTGGTGCGCTTGTAGCCTTCAGCCCACTTGGCGTAGAGCGGGGCCGGGAAGGTGGCGCCCGCGCCCGAGATGGGATCGGCAGCCATAGCGGCCGAACCGACCGAGGCGGTCATCACGGCAGCGGCCAGGGCCACTTTCAGAAACTTGAACATGCGTATCTCCTTGAAAAGGGATGTATGCGGGCTGCCCAGAAGCTCTATCGTCTTTTTACGACAGTTTTGTTACAGCCAGCGGAATTTAAAAAGACAGGGCGTCACAAAGCCAGAAACCGGAACAGGCTGCCGAATTACAACAGCCTGTCCTGCAAGAGCTTTTTAGTAGCGCAGTTGCGACCAGATACCGATTTCGTCAGAAACCGTCTTATGGCCACCACCGGTGCTGTTTTCATCGTGCTTCAGGGCCAGCGAGAAATCGACACCCTTGAAAGCGGCATAGGAGATACCGAGGTTGTAGTATTCGTCCTTCTTGTCCTTGGCGAGGGTCTCGGAAGGGTTCACCTGTTCAACGCGGCCGAAGACGGTGTAGATCGGAGTCACACGATAAGAAGCGAAGAGCGAAGTGCCGTTGGCCTTATCGGAGTCAGGAGACAGGACCTGGGTATAGTCGTTGGCGCTGAAGCCTTCGACACCAACGCGCAGACGGTCGCCGGTGAAGGCCACAACCGCGTCAATACGCTCGGCGTCATGATAGGTCGTGGTGCCGTAAACTTCCTTGCCGAGCTTGCCCGTATAGCCGCCCAAACCGAAGTTCCACTGACCGACCTTGGCCGACACACGGCCTTCGACGTCGAGGCCCTTGGAACGGGTGGGGTTCTTGTAACCACCGCCGTTGACCGCGGACACGGCGTAGGAGACGTTTGAACCCAGCTTGCCAAGCGCGTGGATGCCCCAATCGGCGGAGTTGCCGTAGGACTTGCGGTCAATCATGGTCTTTTCAAAATAACGGTAGCCATAGAGATCTTCGACATAAGGAATCCAAGGCATATCAGCCGCACCGACGCGAACCGTCAGAGCCGAGTTGAACGTACCCTGGAAATAGGCCTTCTTGGCGAAGACTTCGACATTGCTGGTACCTGAGTTGTAGCTCATGTCGCTGGTGAAGTTCATGGACCAGATGTCGTTGAACTTGTGGTCAACGCCGATATAGAAGCGCGTCACATCGAAGCCCGTGCCATTGGCGGCGCCGGACTGCGTGCCGTCGGTCTTGGTCGTCAGGTTGGTGAAATCGGCGTAGATGCGGCCCGAAACGGAGGTGTTGTCAGCCCAGCTCTGGGCCGAGGCGCCGGAGGCGATGGCAGCCATCGCAAGAGCGGCAGCGGCCGTGCTGATGACGAGGAATTTTTTCATGGTGAAATTACCTTGTGCGTGTGCTTGTAATTTTTTGGGTCCCGAACAGCCAGGGCCACGCACGGCGCAATAGGCGCGCTCTGTGACAGTCGCGTGTAGGTGATTTGACACTTATGTGACGACCGTCTTTACAGCCTCTTTACAAACCGGATGGCACCAGGGTGCGTTATAAAGGCCACAGTTTTTGCCTGTAACCCAATCTGGAATTCGAGCGTATAAGTCTTCGTAAGTTATTTTACGGAGCGTCATATGTTACGCCGTCACTTTCTCTCTTTTGTTGGCATAGGTGGGCTTTCAGTGCTTGGGGCTGCCGCCTGTTCGCAAAGCGAAGCCGAAACCATCGCACCCCTGAAGCTTAGCGACGTCGAATGGAAAAAGCGGCTGTCACCGGATGCCTATAATGTGCTGCGCCGCGCGGCGACTGAACGGCCCTTCACCAGTCCCCTGCTTAATGAACATCGCAAGGGCATCTTCGCGTGCGCGGGCTGCGACCTGCCACTGTTCAATTCAGATACCAAGTACGATTCCGGCACCGGCTGGCCCAGCTTCTTCCGCGCCATTCCCGATCATTTGCAGACCAAAACCGACTTTGCCATCGGCATTCCGCGCACCGAATATCACTGCGCGCGTTGCGGCGGCCATCATGGCCACCTGTTCGATGACGGTCCGCGCCCCACCGGCAAACGCTATTGCAGCAATGGCGTGGCGCTTAAATTCATTCCCGCATAGGAGCCTGTTATGCTGAGACGATTATTTGTGACAAGCATGCTGGCCTTCAGTTTCGCCGGCAATGCCCTCGCCGCCGCGCCGCAGATGGCGGTCTTCGCCGGCGGCTGCTTCTGGAGCACCCAGAAGGCCTTTGACCATGTGAAGGGCGTGACCAATACCCGCGCCGGCTTCATGGGCGGTTCGGTGAAAAATCCCAGCTATGAGGATGTTGTCAGCGGCGGCACCGGTCATGTCGAAGCCGTGGAAGTGACCTACGATCCGGATCAGGTGACCTATAATCAGTTGCTCGATACCTACTGGCACTCGACCGATCCGACGACCAAGGCGCGCGTCATCTGCGACGGCGGCGATAATTACCGCACGGCCATCTTCACCTTCTCGGACGCGCAATATGCCGCGGCGGTCAATTCCAAGATCGCGGTCGGCAAACAGCTGAACAAGCCGATCTATACCCTGATCGTCAAATCGACCCAGACCGGCCTGCCCTTCTATCCGGCGGAAGATTATCACCAGCATTACTGGCAAACCCACGCCGCGCACTACAATGCCTATTATAACGGCTGCGGCCGCGGCTCGGCGTTGAAGAAGCTTTGGGGCAATCAGGCAGGGTAACCCTTATCCTCCCCTGCAAAACGAGGGAGGATAAGATCAGGCCGACTTCAGCACCACCTTGCCACCGGCCAATCCCTCCGCCATGGCCGCGACCGTAATTCCGCCTGCCCCGGTCACCTGCACGATAGCGCAGCACAGCCCGTTGAACGCCTGGCGTTCCGACGCCTTGTCGGCTTCATGGCTGTTCGGATTGCCATTGCCGACGCCGATCACCGTGCCCGGACCGGATACAACAAACTTGATCAGGTTATCCGCTTTCGGCACGGGACGGCCCTTGGCGTCGAACACCTCCGCTTTGATGACCGTGCAATCCATGCCGTTATTCTTCAAGGCCGTGCGGTCGGTGGTCAGCACCACCTTCGCCGGTGTCCCCGCCGTTTCGCGCTTATCCTTCAGGATCACCTTGCCGCTCTTGTAAGCGAAGGCCTCGATCTTGCCGGGCTGATACGACACCGTCCATTCGACATGGAGATCCTTTGTGACGGTTTTGCGACCCGCCGATTTACCGTTGACAAACAGCTCGACCTCATCGGCATTGCTGTGCGCCCAAACCGAAATATCCTTGCCTTCCTGTCCTTCCCAGTTCCAGTGCGGGAAGAGGTGCAACAACGGCTCCGGCCGCCACCAGGCGCGATAATAATAATAGTTATCCTTCGGGAAGCCGCAGGTATCCAGCATCCCGAACTGCGATGAAATCGACGGCCACTCGCTGTAAGGTGTCGGCTCGCCGCGATAGTCGAAGCCGGTCCAGATAAAGCCACCGGCGATATAGGGCTTGGCGTCGAAATGCGGCCACCAGCCCTCGGCCGTTGTCGCCCACCAGGGTGCTACCGTATCATAGGCTGGCACGATATGGGCGGCGTCATCCTTGATATATTCGCCGCGCGTTGAAACGGTCGAGGCGGTTTCGGTGCCGATAATCGGTAGGTTCGGATGCTTGGCGTGGAAATCATCGATCAGATGATCACGATAGTTGAAACCGATGACATCAATCACCTCGGTGATGCCTTCGCCATAGCCGTTATCCATCGCCGCCGTGATCAGGCGTGTCGGGTCGAGATCATTGCACAGGCGCTTCATGGTGCGGGCGATATGGGCGCCGCGTTCCGTGCCCTGCTGCGGCTCCTCATTGCCGATCGACCACAGGATGACCGAAGGGTGATTGCGGTCACGGCGGATCAGGGTTTCCAGTTGCGCCAGACCTTCCGGCGATGAGGTCATCATGCGCGTTTCGTCGATGACGAGGATGCCCATCTCGTCGCACAGGTCGAGCAGTTCCGGCGCCGGCGGATTGTGTGAGGCGCGATAGGCGTTGCAGCCCATGTCCTTCAGCTGTTGCAACCGCCAGCGCTGCAGGGCGTCCGGAATGGCGGCGCCAACCCCGGCGTGGTCCTGGTGATTGCAGGTGCCCTTGAGCTTTACCGGTTTGCCATTGAGGAAGAAGCCGTTCTGGGCGTCGAATTTGATATCGCGGAAACCGAAGCGGGTGGTGATCGAATCCAGCAGATTTTCCTTGTCGTCCTGAACAAGGGTCATCAGTCCATAGAGGTTCGGTGTTTCGAGAGACCAAAGACGCGGGGTTGGAATTGTGTGAGTTTCGGAGACAGTCCCCGTTGACCAAGGTGCAATCTGCAACGACTTGCTTTGTTGAGGCGTCTGAATGTCGTAAGGTCGGCTTAAAGCCTGCGCAACTGAAGCGACAAGGACTGTACGCGTTTCATCACTGTCATTCCGCACCGTCGTCGTCACCTCGACCGTGCCATCCACCTTTGCCCGCACGCAGACGCCATATTGCGGGATATGCACCGGGTTCGTCCTGACCAGCCAGACATGGCGATAAATGCCGGCGCCCTCATAGAACCAGCCTTCACCCAGCGACGCATCGACGCGCACCAGCACCGTATTGGGCGTGTCGTCCGTATTGAGGAAGTCGTTCAGTTCAACACGGAAGGGCGTATAGCCGCTGTCATTACGCTTCACGATATAGCCGTTGATCACCACCATGGCATCACGGAACACACCATCGAATTCCAGCGAAATGCGCTTACCCTTATCTGCGGCATCGAGGGTGAAGGTCTTGCGATACCAGCCGACACTGGTTTCCGGATAGTCGCGCCCCAGCGGCTTGTAACCGTGGTTGGCGGCCGGGTCCCACACCGCACCATGATCGTCAGCTTTAAGCGGCGCTTTCGGTTCCTTGTGCACGAATGGCAATTCCACCGCCCAGTCGTGCGGCAGGGTGACGGGCCGCCATTGCGAGTCGTCATAGTCCGCCTTGGCGATGGGCGTGGCGTCTATGCCCTGCTTGGCGTAGGTGCGCTGGTCGGCCCCATAGCCGAAATCCTTTTCGACATCGTTGAGGTGCCCGAAGGCGAAGCGCCAGCCGGTGTCGAAGCGGATACGGCGATCATCCCCGACAATCCGTTCCTGCGCCTGCGACGCGCCCGCGTGAACGGCGACGAATGTGGCGGCGGTTCCGGCCAGCAGATGGCGGCGGTTCAGATCAAGCATGGCGGTTCCTCGTGGTCTACGGATACAATGATGGCCGGACCTTGATGAGGTCAAGACCCGGCCATGGGATAGATGAGAAAGTAAGAAACCCCACCACCAACGCGCAAGAGCGCGCCGGTCCCCCTCCCCAACAAGTTGGGGAGGTATATTTTTTCTTGTACCTCCCCGGCTATGCCGGGGAGGGGGACCGCGCCTGAAAGGCGTGATGGTGGGGTTTCTTACTTTAGTACTTGAACGTCAGATCGAGCAGGTAGCGCTTGCCGTAGAGATCATACCGCCCCAGACGATCCGGCTGGTTATCGTTATAGGTGCGCAGCGGCGTATCGAGCAGGTTGTTGGCCTGGAAACGCACCTGGATGGTCGGGTTGATCTGATAGCTGATCGAGAAGTCCATCGTCGTTTCCGGACGGACGCGGATCAGCTGTGAATCGTCCCAGCCATAGATGGCGGTATATTCCGAATGATACTTAGTGCCGAGACGAGCATCGATGCCATGGTCGGAATACCAGAAATCGACCGCCGCCGTATCGCGCGCCAGACCATTGAGCGGCAGGCCCGCCGACATTTCCGTCAAATCGGAATCGACATAGGCATAGTTGGAATAGATGCCAAACTTGTCCAGTCCGATAAAGCCGAATGACGACTGATAGGTCAGTTCAACACCATCAATGCGGCCGCCCTTGGCCGAATTGACCGGCGAGGTCAGGGTGTAGACATTGCCGTTGATTGTTTCCTGCCGCGAGGCATAGCCGACGAAATTGCTGACATCCTTGTGGTAGGCGCTGATGGCGAACAGGGCGTCCTTGTTGAAGTAGTTCTCGTAGCTGATATCGAGCTGATTGGCTTCGAAAGGTTGCAGGTACGGATTGCCCGAAGAACCGGTATAGGGCGCGGTCGAGGAAATCTGCCGGGTGATGATCATGTCGTTCAGTGGCGGCCGCGAGATCACCTTGGCAGCGGAGAGCTTCAGATACTGGCCATTGCCAAAATCGAAACGCGCCGTCGCTGAGGGCAGTACCTTCGAATAGCTGGTGCCGCCAGTCGCCGGCGTGGTGATCATGGCCTGGACCCAGTTGCCAGGTGTGGCTTCATACCAATCACCAGCCACGGTCGAGGTGCCGGCCGAATCGGCATCGACATCGAGGAAGCGGACGCCGATATTGCCGTCCACCGGAATGCCGCCGAGCGTGGTGGCATAGGTGCCTTCGACATAGGCTTCAGCCACCTTTTCCTTGACCCGGTCGGTGATCGGCGTGGTCTTCGGATCGATATCGAACGACGTACCATAAAGGTGCGTCGCCAGCGCGCCGAAATTGCCGGTCAGGATGGTGGGCACATCGAAGTTCTTGAAGCTGTACGACGACAGCAGGTAATCGGGCAGGGCTCCGATGATCGGCGATACCGTGCCGTCAAGCTGGCCCAGCGCCTTGGTGCGGTCGGAAACCCGTGCCCCGAACAGGACGCTCCTGAAGAAACCGCCGTCGAAATGGCGCTCGGCATCGAGATGAACAGCGCCCAGTTCGTCGGTAACCGCGCCGAGCGTCGTCTGGCCACCCTGCGCGGTCTGTGTGTTGTCTTCCGGCGCCGACGCCACGGTGATAACCGGCTTGCCGCGGAAATCATAGCTCATGGTCGACGGCCAGTAGGCGAACTCATTGGCCGCCCACAGGTTATAACGCTGCGCCTTGGAATAGGATGCGTCGGCCGAGACCGTCCAGTGCTCCGTCGTCCACTTGCCATTCAGCCCCTGGACGATGAGCGTCTTGTCTTCGGTGTAACGCGCCACCACGGATTTATCGCCCGCCCAGGTAACGGTCGCCGCCACTACATCGCCATTGCTGTTGATGACCGGCGCTTTGCCGGAAGTGGCCGCGCCATCGACATAGTTGGCCAGATTGGCGCCATCCCAGTTGCCCCAGACGCCATCCCCATACCAGGCCTGATCCTGCAATTCGTCGATCTTGATGTCGGAATATAGCAAGTCATAGCTGAGCTGGAAATTGTCCGACGGACGGTATTGCAGGCCGAGCGAACCGCCCAGACGCGATTCCTTCAGACGCTTGGCCTCGGCCTGCGCCCCCCAGGGCGTATTGTACCTGGTAGCGTCGCCATCGATCACCGGGCCATTGTTGCCGCCGGAATTATAGCCCCAGCCCTGCACCGACTCGTAGCCGTTTTTCTGAACCTGGGAGGTCAGGCCGACAACCGCGGCGAACTGGTCGGAAAAGCGATGTACCAGCGAAGCCGAGGCGCGATAACCCATGCCGTCATAATCAGGGAAACGCGTTCCGCCATCATAATAGACCGGGCCGGCACGCAGCACGAAGGACGGCCCCTTATAATCCAGCGGACGAATGGTTTGCAGGTCGACCGTGCCGGAAATGCCACCGGAGATGAGCTTGGCTTCCGAGGATTTGTAAACCGAGGCGCCGGAAATGACTTCCGATGGATAGACCTCCCAACGCACATTGCGGTCGGGTTCCGATGAGGCCACTTCACGGCCGTTGACCGTACCCAGCACCATGCGGGCGCCGAGGCCACGGATCGAGGCCTGGCTGTCATTGCCGCGGTCGCGCGCCGCCATCACCCCTGGCAGGCGGTTGAGCGTTTCAGCAATGGTGACGTCCGGCAGGGCGCCGATATCCTTCGAGGAAATGGCTTCGACAATGCCGGTATTGCGGCGCTTGATATCGAGCGCGTCACGCAGGGACTTGCGCACACCGACGACCACCACTTCCTGCGGATCGACCTCGGCTACCGCTTCGGCGGCGGAGACACGCACGATCACAGCGGACGTACCGTCATTGGTTTTCACGGTCAGGCCGGTATTGGCGATCAGTTGCTGGAGCGCCGCGTCATTGCTCAGGCTGCCGGTCACGGCATTGGTCCGGACGCCCTGCAGATCGGACACGGTTGCCAGCACCTGGAGGCCTGACTGCTTGACGAAGGCCGGAATGGCGGTGGCGGCATCCTGTGCCGGAATGTTGAAGGTCTTGTTTTGCGCGGCGGCGGGCTGCGCCACCATCACAACAGCGGCAACCGATCCCATTAGGGCGGTGCGGAAAGCGTTATTCCAGTATGACATGTGTGTTCCCTGAAGTCTTGTGAGCGAGGGGCTTTTTCCCCTTCTGCAAAACAAGATGCCCCGCCGGAAATTTTCCGCCGAATTGTACGACAATTTTTTAAAGCTCGGTGCCGGCTGTACCAATTATGATACGGTCATCACGCAGGCTGACCGGCACATTAAGCGCCGCATGGACGGCGCGGGCAAAGGTTTCGGGCTGATCGACGTGAAAGCCCCCTACCAGTTTCTGCGCACCCAACGCCGGATCAGAAATGACGATCTGGCGGTCATTGTAGCGATTGAATTCGGCCACCGCCTCAGCCAGGGTTTCGGAATTGAGCACGATTTCGCGGTCGCGCCACGCCAGCCTGCGTTCAACCTCCTCCGGACGATAGGCCACCGCGACTATTTCCGCCTTTACCGGCACAAAGGCCTCATGCCCTGCCGTCAGCGTTAAGCGCTTGTCGGTGTCGTTGACATTCCAGGCCTCGACCGTGCCTTCGGTTACCAGCACGTCGGCGCCATTTTCGCGACGACGAACACTAAAGGCCGTGCCCACGGCGCGCACACGTATATCCCCCGCCGAGACAACAAACGGCACCTCGGGATTCTTCGCCACCTCGAACCAGGCCTCACCCTTGACCAGCGCTATATGACGGATCTGGGGCGTCATATCGACATCGATCCGGCTGTCCGTATTGACGGAGGCAATCGAGCGATCACTGAGCGGCACGCTCCGCAATTCACCTACCTGCGTCGCTACACTCAGCCGACTGGCCAGTGCATAGCCGATGGCCACCGCGCCCGTCAGCGATGACGCCACGGCACCGCCCATGACATAGCGGCGACTGACTGAGGCACGATTACGTTTCAGCTTTTCCTCCAGCGCCCGGCGTGCCAGCAGAGTGTCGCCATGCGTCATGACCTGGGCCCGATCAAGCATCGTCCACGCCGCTTCGGCGCGCAAATAAGCCCCCTGATGGCGCGGGTCCGCCTCATGCCAGGCCTCAAAAGCCTGTCGCATCGCCATGCTGTCATCACCGTGCAGGCGGGCGACCCAACTTGCCGCCTCCTCATCAATCCGCGACATATACCCTCTTAGGCGATTTCGGGCGCCCGGAACTGGATTTGAACGCTGACACAACAACCGATCCGGCCTCCGCCATATGCCCCAGGATCAGGCTCAGGCCTTTGGCGGTTTCTTTTTCCACGATATTTTCACTGATACGCAGCACCTTCGCCGTCTCGGCCTGAGACAGGCCATGCACCTTGCGCAATTCGAAAACCTGACGGCAGCGCGCCGGCAGACCTTCGATCAGGCCCAGCACACGCGTCAGTTCAGCACGCGAAGAGGCGGCGCTTTCGGGGCTGGGACCGAGATCGGCCACGCCCAGTTCATCGAGATTCTGCACGGTCATTATCGACACCACCTTGCTGCGCCGGACCTGTTCCAACAGGACATTGCGCGCCGAACGGAAGAAATAGGCGCGCGGATCTTCGATATGATCAAAGCGCTCCAGCCGCAGCAACCGGCAATAGACGTCCTGGATGATATCATCGAGTTCATGCGCCTTTACACCCAGTCGCAACAACCAATGGCGCAGATCCCCTTCATGCGGTAATATCTGCGTGCCGACAAAAGCCAGAAGCGCTTTGCGCGCTTCCCCCGATAGCCCTGTATGTACGATGTTTGACATCGAATTTTCCGCCGCTCCCCGTGTGTTTTTATCTGCTCTTGTCGAGCTTTTGCAGATTTATAACACAGTAACGCCGATCTTCCAAATAATTGTACTACAATATCAAGGCTGTGACCTTCCCAACACAACCGGCCCGCCGGCTTTTGGCACAGTGACGTCAAACGCTTCGGCATCGCCCAGCGCGTCTTCGGTCGCCGCGGTGCCGACCAGCACATGATTGCCCGGCCGCAACCACGCCTGATAAACAAACCGGCCTTCGGCCTTTTGCATGGCCACGGCAACGCCGCCCGTGAAATCCCCGGCCAGATATTGTGCCGCCTGACCACGATCAGCAACGGCAAAGCTCGTCTCAACCGGCCACACATAAGTGGCTTTCGGCCATTCCAGCGCCGGCAGGGCCTTGCCCTTATAGTCGAAGAAGGCGGCATTCTCCCAGTCGGAGCCCTGCGCCCAGCGCGTTTTGCACCTGGTCGAAACCCACGCCGGTTCCCAGTAGACGACGCCAATCCCGCCGGCATCGAGCGTCAGTTGCATGATGTCGTGCATATATTTCGCCTGACCGGCAATGGAAACCGGATAGTCCTTCAGCGCCGAATCTGAGCCGAGCAGATTATTGGCGCGGTCGGCGGCCTCATCGGTAAAGGCATAGCCGGTTTCGACCACAACCACGTCCTTGCCAAACCGCGCATGGACGCGGCGGATGGTCTCAGCCAAACCGGTGAAATCCTCTTTCGACCACTTGCTGTAATAGCTCAGGCCGATGATGTCGTAGCCCGTTACGCCCGCTGCCGTAGCTGCCGCGAACCACGGCTCGACATTTTCCGGCTGGGCGACATGCAGCATAATTTCCGGTTTTATGGAACTGTCTGCCGAGGCATCACGTACGCCTTTGATACCGGCATTGAACAGTTTCGCATTGCGTTCCCAGTGGATCGGCACGTGTTCTTCGGGCTGGGTGCGCAGGATCTCGCCATTGGTCTCATTGCCCACCTGCACCATTTCGGGCACCAGGTTTTTCGCCTTCAGCGCATTCAGCGTATCTAGCGTATACCGGTAAAGGGCCTTCGCCTGATCGTCTTCCGAGAGACCTGCCCAGGCGGCAGGCACCAGCTGTTTGCCGCCATCGGCCCAGTCGTCGGAATAGTGGAAATCGAGCAGGACCTTCTGGCCTTGCGCCTTGGCGGCGGCGATGGTTTTTTCGACATCGGCGAGGTCGGAATAGGGCGTCCATTTGGCGTCAACCCAGATGCGGACGCGGACCAGGTTATGACCCGACTGTGCAAAGATTTTATAGGCGTCGGCCTCGCCCTTGTAATCGTATTTTGCGCCACAATCCTTCATTTCATTGACGTAGGACAGGTCGGCGCCGAACCAGTAATCACGGGCCAAGACGGGGGTTCCGGCCAGCAGGGAGACGGCGGGAAGCAGGGCAAGGAATTGTGTTTTCATACGACTTAAGATGCCCGGCGCAGATTTTTCCGCTGGATTATTATTCCGATGATCGGATACGATCATCGGAAAGGGCGAACGCCCGCCGCAGCTTATGCCGCGAGCCTGCGCGGCCTCTGAGTGCAAAAAGACCTACCCCCAGCTTTCACTGAACCCCTTGCGGCGGCCGACAATCAATTCCTTCGGTGCGTCGATCTCCGGTTTTGGCCTGCCGAAATAATAGCCCTGCCCAAAACCGATGCTCATCTCCTGGCACAGCTTCGCCATGGCTTCATCCTCGATCATTTCGGCCACCACCTGGGTATCCAGTTCACCGCACAGATGGCTGACCGAGCGGATCAGGGCGCGCTGACGTGGATTATCACGGGCCTCACGCAGGAACGGCCCATCGATCTTGACGAAATCGACATCGAAATTGCGCAGATAGGTATAGGTGGCCGCGCCGGAACCAAAATCATCGAGACAAACCCGATAACCCGCCCGGCGCAACCAGCGCAGGAACGTGCCGGCCGCCTCCAGATCATCAATAGCGTTGGACTCCGTCAGTTCGAACATCAGGCGCTGGCCAACGCTGGAGGCCGAACCGAGCAGATGGCGCAGATGTTCACGGAAAACATCGCTCTGGATCGACAAGCCGGAGAGATTGATGGCGATCGTCACGTCCGTCCGCTGCATAAGGGTCTCGATGGCCTTTTTAGCCACCGCGAGATCGAAATCCTGCACCAGCCCAAGCTGTTCGGACAGGCGGATAGTGTCGAACGGTGTCCGCCCGTCGGCGAAACGCAACAGCGCCTCGTAATGATGCGTCGTGCGATCGGCAAGGCGTACCACCGGCTGGTAGAAAAGCGTATATTTGTTGCTGTCGATCAGGGCACGGATGCTGTCGAAATGCTGGACCGTCTCGGCCATGGCGGATTTCAGGCCTTGCGCCAGCGAACTGATCGGGCTGCGCTCCGGCTTGCAGAAATCGTTCAGCACATATTGCAGGGCCTTGGCGATGCTGTCCTCGTCCAGGTTGCCAGTCGAGAGTTCGAGATTCATCACCGAAGGCGCCAGACTGTCTTCCTGCAGGCCGGCGGCCACGGCCGCGGCGCGGATATCGCGCGAAATGGCTTCGGGTGAGGCACTTTCCCCCTTGGCGGAAGGCATGTAACTGAACGCTTCGTCCGATAAACGCGCCGCCGCGCTGCCGCCCATGGATTGCGCCCGCAGCACGGAACTGATTTCGCCGAGCAGCAGTTCGGATTGCGCCGCCGGCAATTGCCGCATGGCCTGCGACAGGCCGCGCACTCGTACCAGTTTGAGATTTTTCGGCGCCGTCTCCCCCTTGATACCAATCTTCTTTTTGGCAAAACCGAGATAGGCCTCAAGATTAAGCAACCCGCCTGCCTGGCCAGCTTCCGCCTGAGCCATGACCCCATCGGAAAGCACGGTCAGACTGATAAATGTGTTGCCATCACCGGTGCCGAGATAACAGGCTCCCATATTGACCAGCAGGGGTGGTCCGGCCGTCTGCTCGAGATTGAGGCCGCAAGGTTCGATCCGGCCGACTGTTTGCGCCTTGGTCAGCAAGTGACGGGCAAAGGCGCGGTCGCTGGCGATGAAGATGTCGCAAACCTCGCGGCCAATCACACCTTCAGCCATGCCACTCAGCAGGGCCTGGGTAGCGCCGATGGTCTTGACGATGCGGAAATCACTGTCGATCTCGATCAGAAGGTCAGCCGCCGCCAATGAAAACGCAATATAGCGGTCACGCTGCACCTTGAGGTCTTCGGTCATCCTGCTCCCCGGTTTTCCGTTCTCTGACGGTTTTGGTCAGGGTCAGACTACAAACTAAGTATTAAAATACAACTTACCCACAGCCTTAACCGGCTATTGCAGATCAAGCTTCATATCATGCAGGAGGGCACGCAGATATTCGCGATTGATGCGATCTTCATCTACCGGCGCATGTCTGGCTGGTTCCGACGGCGGCGGGGTTTCAAATCGCGGCCGCAGGGGCGCATAGGCCGGGCGGGATTGCGGCATGTCAAAGCTTTGCCGTGTCAGGGTGCGCGGCACCGGAGTGGCTTTCGGGTCAGGCTTGGCAAAGGCCGGTGCGTCCACCCACTCGACGGGAATTTCAAACCAGACATTTGTGCCCTCCCCCGGCCGCGATACAGCACCTATATGCCCGTCCAGCATCTCGACGATTGCCTGGGCTATGGACAGGCCCAAACCCTGCTTTTGGCCCTTCCGACGGCTTGTGAAGAGGTTGTGTGCAAGGCCCTCATCCATGCCGATGCCGGTATCGCGCACACTGACATGCAGATGGGTTTCGGGCTTCAGGGTCTGCGGATTTTCCGCCGTCACCTGGCTGGCGGTCACACTGATAATACCCCCATGCGTAAACCGGCAGGCATTGGACAACAGGTTTTGCAGGACTTGCTGCACACGCATCACATCGAGGCGAGCGGTCACGCGTGTAAAATCGATAAAGTGCGTGGCGAGACGGATTTGACCGGCCTCGGCCTGAAGCGCGAAACCTTCAACCGTTTCGCGGATCATGTCCGCGACATCGACAATATCGTCATCTTCGTCAGTGGTCGTGGCGGTCGCGGGTTCCAACGTGTCTCCGATCAGGGTCCGGAGCCCTTCCGCAGAGGCCTGCAAATGACGCGCGTAGTCGGATAACCGCGCGCCGGAAACAGGTTGTGTCTCGATCAGGCGGGCATAACTAACGATTTCATCAAGCGGAGCTCGCAATTCGTCGGCGACACGGTTCAAAAAGGCATCCTGCAGGTTGTCTCCGGTCACCGATGTGACATCGCGCACCACCGCACACAGCCTCACCGGCGTACCATCGTCATCATATTCCACACCACCCCGGGTGCGAATCAGGCGCGCCGCCCTGTCCTTCTTCCGAAGAATGTGCAGTTCGAAATCGAAATCCTCGCCAGCATTGACGGCACGCTGGAAATGCTCGATCACCGCCGGACGATCCTCAGCCGCATAGATATCGAGTTGCGTTGTCACCTGCGGCTTATGAAGTTTTTCGTTCAACCCCAGCAGGGTATAGAGCCCCTTTGACCAGACAACCTCGCGTGTCACCAGATCAATCGTCCAATAGCCCAAACCGGCCAGTTCAGCGGCCATATCCATGCGCTTTTGTGACACCTGAACCCTGTCTCCGCGCCCTTGCGCCAGGGCCAGCAGGACGGCGACCTGATCGGCGAATTTCGCCAGGACAGCCAGCCTGGCGGCCGAAAAATCTTCATGGGGTGTCGTGTCGGCGATGGCGATGAGACCCAATATCTCACCATTATACGACAAGGGCATATCGGCATAGAAACGGATGTGCGGCGCGCGCAGGACCGCACTTTCGAGGAAGTAGCGAGCGTCGCGTACAGCGTCGTCGATCTGCAGCCCCTCATTCCCGATGAGCCGACGCTGCATGAAGGCCAGGGTATCCAGCACATCGATATCGGGAATGCCGAAGGTGGCGACCGGCGTCAGCGTTTCCCCGTCACGCAGGCTCAGAGCCGCCATCGGCAGATTGAACATAGCTGCGGCCAGTTCACAGGCAGAAGCATATATACGGTCGAATTCAGCGGCGCGGCGACGCTTCCGCCGCAGCGCTCCAGGATTCGACTGGACATCAAAAGGTGTTGAATCATCTGCTTTTTTGGCCATGCGAACCCCTTTGCTTAACGGACGTTAACCAAAAAGGTTTACACTTTCGTAAATAGTCAGGTTTCGGGCTTAACGCCGTAATAGGTCATGAAAATATCGACCGCGAGATCAACCTGACGATGGCGCTGGACTTCTGTCGGTTCCACGGAAAGGTTCATGATCCGCTTGAAATGACAGTCGCCGAAAATCAGGCTTTTCAGCACCATGGTCGCTTCCAGGATGTTTGGGGCATGAATCTGCCCCTTATCGTGGGCAGCCTGCAACAGACCAGTCAGGTTGGAACGCCCCTGGCTCTGGATGACACTGTGGAACATCTCGGCCAGTTGCGGATTGCGATAGCTTTCCTCGACCACCAGCTGGAAAGTACGGATGGCCTCATCCGACATAACCGCCGTCAGCAGTTCGCGCCCCATGACGGTCAGGGTCGTGCGCAGATCATCCGCGCCGGTGTAAGCCAGAAACAGATCAGCCATCTGCTGGCATTGCTCACGAATGATGGCTTCGAACAGATCTTCCTTGCTGTTGAAATAGGCATAGAGCGTCGCTTTCGAGCCACCGAGGCGGCTGGAAATCATCGACATGCTGGCGCCGGCGTAACCGACTTCATAAAATACGCTCCGGGCGACCTGAATAATACGCTCACGTCGTTCATCCCGGAAGGATTTGGTTGGCATTTCCATAAAATTTGTACCATACTGTACAGTTAGCGCTTGACTTGATCCGTATCTTAGCGCAAACAAAACGAACTGTACAGTACGGTTCACCTTTTTGTGTTTCAGGACCTCCCCCGATGCCCTCCCTCATGCCGATTTTTGCGCCTGCTTTCCTGAAAAAAGCGGCCAGCCTGAGCACCCTCGCGCTCACGGCCAGCCTTCTGGCCAACTGTGCCTCCGTGCCTGCCTCCCAGACCATTGGGCCGCGCAGCGATCTTGTCGCCACGCAAATCCTGCCGTCTGAAACAGGCGCATGGCCAGCACAAAACTGGTGGACCGGCTTCAACGATCCGCAGCTCAACGCCCTTGTCGATGAAGCCTTTGCCAATTCGCCCGACATCCAGACGGCCGATGCCCGCCTGCTGAAGGCGGTCGCCAGCAGTGACCAGATCGCCGAGTCATTAAAGCCCAGCCTGTCCTTCGACGGTTCGATCACCGCAACGCAGCAAAGCCTGAACATGGGCTTTCCGGCGGAATTCCGCGATTTCCTCCCCAAGGGTTACCATCCGCTGACCCGCGCCACCATCGGCGCCAACTATGATCTCGGTCTGTGGGGCAAGGCGAAAGCCGCGCGCAAGGGCGCCTTCGCACAGGGCAAGGCCGCCGAAGTCGAGAGCGTCGCCGCCCGGCAGGATATCGCCGTCGCCGTCACCCGCGCCTATGTCGAACTCGACCGCCTCTACCAGCAGCGTGACGATCTCGCAGCCGTCAAGGCCAACAGCGATTCCCGCCTGCAACTTATGCAGGCCCGCGCCGCGCATAATCTGGAACCGAAGGACTCGGTCCTGAATAATGCCGACGAACAGGCCCGCCTGGCAGCGCGCTTATCCGGCGCCGAAGCCGCCATCAAGCTGCAGAACAACCTGATTGCCGCCCTGGTTGGCGCCGGTCCCGATCGTGGCCTGACCATCGAGCGCCCGCATCTGGCGCCGGTCGAATATGCGTCCCTGCCCGCCGATGCCAGCCTGAACCTGCTGGGCCGCCGCCCCGACGTCGAGGCCGCCCGCCTGATGGTCGAGGCGCAAGGCCAGAACATCAAATACACCCGCGCCGACTTCTATCCCGACGTGAAGTTCAATGCCAGCTGGGGCATCCAGGCACTCGACTGGGAAGGCGTGACGCGCCACGACTCGGCGATCAGCGACATCGGTCCGGCCATCAGCCTGCCCCTGTTCGCGCAAGGCCGCCTGCGTGCCCAGTATCGCGGCGCCGAAGCCGATTACAATTTGGCGGTCGCCAACTACAACAAGGCCCTGGTCACCGCCCTGCGTCAGGTTTCCGATGCGGCGATCAATACGAAGTCGACCGCCGACCAGATCGCCGAAGCGCAAACCCGCGTCAACAGCGCCCGGCAGGCCTATGACCTGGTCAATCTGCGGGTCCAGCGCAATCTCTCCAGCAAGCTCGACCTGATCGACGCCCAGGTCAAGCTGACCTCCGCCGAACTCGACCTGTCCGACCTGACCGCCCAGGCCTATAACAACCGTATCAGCCTCATCGCCGCTCTCGGCGGCGGCTTTCAATCGAATTAAGCACACACGAAGTTAGCATCATGCCCGATCAATCCTCATCTTCGGCTACCCAGACGACCGCCGCTCCGGCCAAGGCCGTCAATTCCAAGGCCCGTGGCCCGCTATTCCTCATCTTCGGCGGCGTGGTCGTCCTCGCCGGCCTCGGCTTCGGCGCCTACACCCTCATGGAGGGCGGCAAGTCGGTCGAGACCGACAATGCTTATGTCGACGCTTCGACGGCTTCCATCACCCCGCTGGTCGCAGCCTCGGTAAAAGAGGCGAACATCTACGAGACCAAGCCGGTCAAGGCTGGTGACGTGCTCGTCGTGCTCGATGACACCGATGCCAAACTGGCGCTGGCCGCCGCACAGGCTCAGCTCGACCAGGCTACCCGCCAGATCGGTACCTACTACGAGAACGACGCCACCCTGAAGGCCCAGGCCGACGCCAGCGCCGCCCAGGTCAATAACGCCCAGGCGACCTACGGCAACGCCGTCAAGGCCTATAACGACCGCAAGGCCCTGGCAGACAGCGGCGCCGTTTCCGGTGAAGACGTTCAAAACGCCAAGACGGCCATGGACCAGGCTCAGGCGGCGCTCGCCACCGCCAAGGCGCAGGCCGCCGCCGCCGTTGGTCAGCGCGCTTCCAACACCGCCATCATTTCCGGTGTCGGCGTCACTGAAAACCCGCAGGTTGTCGCCGCCCGCATCAAGGTGGAGCAGGCCCAGCTCGATCTCGACCGCACCGTCATCCGCGCGCCGATCGATGGCATCGTTTCGCGCAACACGGTTGAAGTCGGCCAGCGCGTCCAGGTCGGTCAGGCCCTGATGAGCATCGTGCCGATCCAGAGCGCCTATGTGAACGCCAACTTCAAGGAAGTTCAGCTCAAAAAGGTCAAGGTTGGCCAGCCGGTCGAACTGACCGCCGATGTTTATGGCGGCAGCGTCAAGTATCACGGCAAGGTATCAGGCCTCAGCGGCGGCACCGGCTCTTCCATGGCCATCATTCCGGCCCAGAACGCCACTGGTAACTGGATCAAGGTGGTCCAGCGCGTACCCGTCCGCATTTCGCTCAACCCGACGGAACTGAAGCAGCACCCGCTTCGCGTCGGCATGAGCATGAAGGCCAAGATCAGCGTCAACGAGTAAGACACCAATCATCACCCCTTACGGTAAATCCGGAGGGGTGCAAGAAAAGCAGGATATCCCCCTACCGCCCACTCCGTGGGTAGGAGGACCACGTCTCCTTTGAGGCGTGGTGGTGGGGTGCCTTGCTTTAAATATGCGAACCAAAACCCTATTTTGGAAAGTTGCGCCCCATGTCCAGCGCCGCCACCGCCGACCCCGCATACAAAGAACCCGTACCGCTGACCGGCATCACGCTCTGGCTCTGCGGCATCCTGCTGGCCATGGCCAATTTCGTCGCCATACTCGATGTTTCCATTGCCAACGTCTCCGTGCCCAATATCGCTGGCGCCCTGGGCGTCTCGACCTCGCAGGGCACCTGGGTCATCACCTCTTACGCCGTTGCCGAGGCAATTGCCGTGCCGCTGACCGGCTGGCTGGCCTCACGCTTCGGTACGGTCCGCGTCTTCTCCGTATCCCTGATCGGTTTCGGTATCGCCTCCTTCCTGTGCGGTATCTCGCCGTCACTGGAGATCCTCGTCATGGCGCGCATCATTCAGGGCTTCTGCGGCGGTCCGCTGATGCCGCTGTCGCAAACCCTGCTCCTGACCATCTTCCCCAAGAAGCTGCAGCCGGCCGCCATGGGTATCTGGGCCATCACCACCCTCGTCGCTCCCGTCGCCGGACCGATGCTTGGCGGCACCCTGTGCGATAATTTCGGCTGGGGCTCCATCTTCCTCGTCAACGTGCCTGTCGCCATCGGCGCCGGCTTCCTTGTATGGCGCGTGCTGTTCAGCCAGGAAACCCGGACGACCAAGGCCCGCGTTGATACGGTCGGCCTCGGCCTGCTCATCCTGTGGGTCGGCGCTCTGCAACTCATGCTGGACCTCGGCAAGGAAAACGAGTGGTTCGCTTCGCCTTTGATCATCACTCTGGCGATTGTTGCGGCGCTTGGTTTTGTCTCATTCCTGATCTGGGAGCTGACCGACGCCAATCCGATTGTTGATCTGCGTGTCTTCCGCCACCGGAATTTCGCCATCGGCATGATCTGCATGGCGCTGATGATCGGCTCCTTCTTTGCCATCAATGTCATCGGACCGCTTTGGCTGCAGAACAACCTCGGCTGGACGGCCTCATGGGCCGGCAACGCCACTGGCATGATAGGCATCCTGGCCATCTTCGCCGCTCCCATCGCCGCACAGCTGGCCGTTCGGGTCGATCCGCGGCGCCTGATATTCTTAGGTGTCGGCTGGCTGGCCCTTATCACCTTCATCCGCGGCCTTGCCACCATGGATATGAGCTTTGGTCAGATCGCCTTCCTGATCTTCCTCAGTGGTGTCGGCATGCCCTTCTTCTTCATGCCCCTGCTGCAGATCACCATGAGTGCAGTCAAGCCGGAGGAAACCGCCAATGCTGCCGGCCTGCAAAATTTCATCCGCACCATGTCAGGCGCCATCGCCACCTCGTTCGTCACGACCATCTGGGAAAACAATGCGACAAAGAATCACGAAGGCATTGTTGACAGCCTGAAAGGCATCCAGAGGCTGATCGACCAGCTGATGCAGGGCGGCATGTCTCACGAAGCCGCCGTCGCCAGCGTCGATCGACTGGTCAGCGCACAGGCCCTGATGATCTCGACCAATGGAATTTTCATGGGCGCCGCGGTCCTGTTCCTGATCTGCGCCCTGCTCGTCTGGACCGTACCACGGCCCAAGGCACCGGCGGATATGAGCAATGTTCACTGACATGCGGATATCCTTTTAAGGTCGGCATCCCTCACCCCCCAACCGACCTTAAAACGGCGGAGCGGCCCCTGGCTGCTCCGCCTCTTTTTTATGGCAATGGCTTACCCGCAACCCCGCACCCCTTTTTTGATCCCTTATTGATCCCTTATTAAAGCGCCTTTTTTCCGTCTTTGTTTGTCGCTTATAAAAAATATGTGGCGGGGGCCAAAATTTACAACCGACAGGTTTTCGATGATAAATTCAAAATCCATTGCGCTGCTGATGGCGCTGCCGCTTATGATCGCCGTCTCCGGCTGCGCCAGCCACAAATATGTTGACGACAAGATCACCACGGTGAACGGCCGGATCGATCAGAACGATGCGCATCTCGCGCAGTTAGACAAGACCACCCAGGATGCGCTCGATCGTGCCACCGCCGCCGGAAAACTGGCAGAGGGCAAATTCGTTTATTCGATCGTCCTGAGCGACGACTCAGCGAAGTTCGATATCGATAAGGCCGTCCTGTCTGAAGAGACCAAGGCCAAGCTCACCCAGCTTGCCGAACAGCTCAAGACCGACAACAAGAATGTTTATCTTGAAATCCAGGGCTATACCGACGCCACCGGCACCGACGACATCAATTATCGCCTCGGCCAGGCGCGCGCCGACAGCGTCCGCCGCTTCCTCAACCAGCAGGGCGTGGCGCTGAACCGCATGTCGTCGATCTCCTACGGTTCGGAACAGCCGGTGGCCCCGAACAACACCCGTGAAGGTCGCGCCGCCAACCGCCGCGTGGTTGTGGTCGTTCTGTCCTAAACGCGTCTAATGATCGAAAGCGGCAATGATCGGGCAAGGCCCGGCCGCATTCGCCTCGCATTCATGGGCGAGGCGGCGCAGGGATTTCCGCGCCGCCTCCAGCCCGGCGATCTGCGCATCGAGCGCCTTGATTCGCTCCCTGGCAAGAACACGGGCGCGCGCCCTGTCTTCGCCGGCATCTAGCGCCAGCAATTCCCCGATCTGCTCCAACGTAAACCCTGCACGTTGCGCCGAGCGGATAAAACGCAGCCGGCGGGCATCCGTTTCATTATACCGTCTTGTACCGCCGGCGCGCTCCGGAATACCGAGCAGGCCGCGCCGCTGGTAATAGCGGACCGTTTCCACACCCACATCGGCGGAACGCGCAAGCCCTGAGATCGTGGTGTATTTCATCACTTGACTCCGTACCATGGTACGGAATGTATACACCCGGCAGTCCCACAAAGCGAGATATATCCCTCATGACTGCCTCGTCAAAGACCGCCATCCTCTACCGGATGGTCATGGAAAGCCATACATGCCCTTACGGCCTCAAGGCCCGCGACCTGCTGCATCGCAAGGGCTATGAGGTGGATGACCGCTGGCTGAAAACGCGCGAGGAAACCGACGCATTCAAGGCGAAACACAATGTCAAAACCACGCCGCAGGTCTTTATCGCCGGCGAGCGTATCGGTGGCTATGACGACCTGCGCCGCTGGTTCGGACAAAAGGTCCGCGATCCGAAAAAACCCACCTACCGGCCGGTCATCGCCGTTTTCGCGGTGACTGCCCTGCTGGCCATGGCCGTCAGTCATGCCTCGTCTGGCAATCCGTTCACAGTACGCGCCGCCGAATGGTTCATCAGTTTCAGCATGGTGGTGCTGGCCATTCTCAAGTTACAGAACATCGAGACCTTCTCGACCATGTTCCTGAATTACGACCTGCTGGCCAGACGCTGGGTCCGCTACGGCTACATCTATCCCTTCGCGGAAGCCGGCGCGGGCCTGCTGATGAGCGCCCGGGCGCTTGACGGGCTATCCATTCCCATCGCCCTGTTCATCGGCACGATCGGCGCCGTATCGGTCTTCAAGGCCGTTTATATCGACAAGCGAGAGCTAAAATGCGCCTGCGTCGGCGGTGACAGCAACGTGCCGCTGGGCTTTGTCTCACTCACCGAAAACCTGATGATGGTCGCCATGGCCATCTGGATGCTGCAAATGCATTAAGGCTGGGTATTTTCCACGATGAGGCGGTTCGACGCGGTCTCAAGCTGGTCTTTCATCTGCGCCATCAGCTCGCCGCGTTTCAGACCGGCGGGCAAAGGCGGCAGGAATTCAAACACCACCGTGCCTGCTTTGCGATCAATGCCATGACCGGGCCAGAACTGCCCGCTGTTTGTCGCCAGCAGATGACAGGGCACTTCCAGATCGCGGTAAAGCGCCGCAACACCGGGTTTGTAAACGGGATCATCTCCCACGTCCGAGCGGGTGCCTTCGGGAAAAATCAGTATCTGCCGGTCTTCTCTAAGGCGGCTCCGACAGGCCGTCACCATCGCTTTCAATGCTTTGGCGGCGTCTTCGCGGCGGATGGCGACCATCTTGGTTTTCAAGGCAAACCATCCTAGGAACGGGAGGTAGATCAGTGACTGCTTGAGCACATAGGCCGGCCGTTTCAGCACTACGAAAGGCGCGATTGTATCGAGCATGCTCAGGTGCTTGCCGGCGATCAAAGCCGGCCCATCGGGTCGATGCTCCAGCCCGCGAAACTCTACCCTGATCCCCACGATCCAGCGCGCACCGAAAAGGACCGAATTCGCCCACCAGCGAATCACCACCATGGCCGCCGGTACAGGAAACAGCAGCAGCGGTGAGCCGAAGATGCCGAAAAAGGCCATCGTGCCATAGAGCCACAGCATGAACAGCAGCGAGCGAATACGCGTGACCAGAGAACTCACGAAGCGGAACTCACGGCCAGGGCGTCTTCGGTACCGGCCTTTGGTTCCGGCGCGCCCCCCTTGTCACCGAACTTGCGGGACACACTGAGGATGGCGTCGCGGCCGAGAATGGCGAGATATTTGCAGTATTCGAGCACGATGATGCGCTGGCCTTTGCGGGATTTCCACCAGCCGCGCGCATCAAGATCGGGCGTGGCGACGGGATAAGGAATAAGGGTCGCCCCCGGCATATCCGCCTTCAGCTCCAGCAGGGAGCGCGGCATGTGATAATCCGAGGTCACGACGATCAGGGTGTAAAAATCATGACCACGCGCCCAGTCGGCGATTTCATGAGCGTTGCCGACCGTATTTTCAGCCTCGTAGCCGAGATCGACACAGCATTCATACAGCCGCTTCGACCCCTCGGTGACCGCCAGCAGTTCCGGCCGCTTGACCTCCGGGTTAACGCCGGAGATAAACATGCGGGCCCCTTTGCGGCGCTCCAGAAGCTGCATCCCCGCCTTGAGGCGCAGATCCGACGCCCCGGTCAGCACGACGATGGCGTCGGCCGGCTCCGCGGGTTCGACAGCCGGCGTCGAATCGATGACGCGGTCGGCAAAGGCAAACAGGCCCGCCGTCCACAACAGGACGACCACGAACAAAGCGATCAGGGTGCGCATATGTTTGATAATGACGGCCTCCCCCTCAAGCGCTTTCCGAAAAGCGTGGCGCACTTTTCGGATTAAAAAGCGCGTAAAAACAAATTTTTAGAGCGCCGATCTGATCCAGTCAGATCGGAATACGCTCTAATCAGTCATGATGCGCCAGCAGCCGCAAGGTCACCATACGCGCGGTCATGGCGCCGATCAACGCCACCAGAAACGGGCATGGAATTAATATTAACAGGTCCGACCATGAAAAGGGAAGGGCTATGGCAAAGCTTTGTGAGGAATCTGTGGCTTTTATGAGCGCCATGACCGCCGCCGCCAGACCCGCGCCCAGCAGGCCGGACTCGAACGCCATGCGGGCAAAACGCCATTGGAAACGTTCGGCGATGAAGATATCGCTGGCCCCGCACAGCGACAGCACATCGACGATATCGGCGCGGGCGGTCAGGCCCGCGCGGGTGGCAAAGCCCACCACGGCGCCGGTAGCAGAGAAGATGATGAAGAAAATACCCAGGGAAATCAGCCGGATGGTCATCGCGCTCTGCTCCACATCCTTCAGCCAGGTCGAGTGATCGTCGATGCTGGCGTCGATACTGGCATTGGTCAGTGCGTTCATCATGGCCTGGGGCGTAGCGGGCTCGCGCTGGTCGAGCGTCACCTCGACCAGGTTGGGTATCGGCAGGTCGTCGAGAATGGCGTCCCCCAGCCACGGCTTGATCAGCGCCCTGGCCTTTTCCGGTTCCAGCGCCGTCACCTGCCCAACGCCCTTGACGCCGGCCAGCACCTCCGCCGCCTTGGCGGCCGCCACCGACCCGCTTTCCAGGCCGGTTGGTCGCACCTGCACGGTCACCTCGGCGCGGATATCGCGTGACCAGCCATGCGCGGCGCGATCCGACGCCATGACGACCATGGCCGCCATGCAGGCCAGGAAGCACAGCACGCCGATGACGTAATGCAGCGCCACTTCGCGCTGGTCCTGCTGCGGCAACAGCTTGCCGGCCTTCAAAACCCCGAGTTTTGCAACGATCGGCCCGATCATCGCGTGCCCTCCGAAACGTCCCGCTGGAATAGCTGGCCATGGCGCAGTTCGAGCACCGGCATGCCGGACGCCTTCACCAGCCCTTCGTCGTGCGTCGCGATCAGCACCGTGGCGCCCAGCCGGTTCAGTTCGATGAACAGGCGCATGATGCGCAGCCCCATGGCGTAATCGATATTGCCGGTCGGTTCATCGGCCAGGATGAGCGTCGGGCGCGTCACCACGGCACGGGCGATGGCCAGGCGCTGCTTCTCGCCGCCGGATAGCACGTTCGGCATGGCGTCGAGGCGGTTTTTCAACCCCACCCAGTTGAGCAGTTCGGTGACGTCATCATGATATTCGCGGAAATGTGCGCCATGAACAAACAATGGCAGGGCCGCGTTATCGAACACATTCAGGTGCTCAAGCAGGCGAAAATCCTGGAAGATGATGCCCAGCCGGCGGCGCAGGGCGGCGGTCTGGGCGCGGTCGTGCTGACGGATGGTCTCGCCGAACAGCTCGATCACGCCGGTCGTCGGTTTCTGCGCCAGATAGATCATCTTGAGCAGCGAGGTCTTGCCCGAACCCGACGGGCCGGTCAGGAAATGAAACGATCCTGCGGGCAGTTCGAAATTCAGGTTCTTCAGGATCAGGTCGTCTTCGTTTATGCCGGCGGCCAGCATTTTCGGCATACCCAGATCATAGCCCAGCGATACACCATGGAAGGCCACCACGGCATCCGGTTCCGCGCGGCTGCGCGGCTTGCGATCGGTGTCTGAAGGCGCGGTCGTCATATCAGCTTTGCGGAGGCCTTGCTTGATCAGTTGTTAAGACTTTTGGGGACATAAGGTTAAGAACCCGTATGTGGTTAACGGGTTTATGTACTGATTCGGTGCCGTTCGACTTAACTGATCATGATCCTGAGCTGTCCTAATTGCGCGACGAAATACACGCTCAACGAATCCCAACTCGGGGTTCGCGGACGCACGGTGCGGTGCGCTGCCTGCAAAACCACCTGGCACGCCGAACGCCCGGAAAAGCCGATCGATCTCTCCTTCAGCGACGTCAAGAAATCCGAAAAGGAAACGGTCGAGGACCTGCACACGGTCAAGGCCAAGAAACTGCCACTGAAATACCGCGCCATTCTTGAAGACAAGAAACGCATGAAGACCCTGGCGGCACAAGGCATGGTCTGGGGCGGCATGGCGGCCGCCTTCGCGTTGATCCTGGCACTGGGTTTCTTCCTGCGTGTCGATATCGTCCGCGCCTTCCCGCGCATCGCCGGCGCCTATGCCATGGTGGGCATGAAGGTCAACGGCACGCATCTCGTCTTTGGCGACAAGACCGCCGACGCCGGATTCAAGGGCGGGCGTTTCGTGGTGACGGTGAAAGCCCAGATCAGGAACACCAGCGACAAGCCCGTGCCGGTGCCGCCCGTGCGCGTCAGGCTGCTCGACAGTACCCTGCAGGAATTCAATTCGGTGCTGATGCCGTCCAATGACCTCGTCGTGGCGCCACATGCTACGCGCACACTTGTGTTTGACGTCGCCGACCCGAAAAATCTGACCTCATCGCTCGATCTCGATTTCGACCTGGTGGCAATGAAGAAGATGAAAACCGCCGGCCCGAACCTACGCGTTACGCCGGTGGGTAGCCATGGCGAGGAAGCCGGTCATGAGGCCGCCGCCGAACCGGCACACGAAAAGCCGGGTCATGAGGCAACCGCACCAGCGGAAGCCGCGAATGAACAGGCCCCTGACCAGCCGGAACCTCATCTGCGCTCCAGCCTGCCCCACGACACGCACACTTCTGACCACGCTGCCGGCTGACGCCCCTGTTTTTCGAGCATTTCCATATGACCAATGCCCTGCCTGCCGTCCTGCTGAGTCAAGAAGAGGTTCAGGAGCGCGTCAGTGCGCTGGCTTATCTCCTCAGCGATTACATCAAGCCAAATTGCGTCGGCGTGTGTCTGCTGACCGGCGGCATCTGGTTCGCCGCCGATCTCAGCCGCGCCCTCAATCGCGCCGGCCGCGATATCGCCTTTGATGCACTGTGGCTGTCCTCATATGCCGATGGCAAGGAAAGCGGCGCCATGCTGATCCGCGCGCCCTTGCAGCGGTCGGTAGAAGGCCGGCAGGTTCTGATCATGGACGATGTGCTCGATACCGGCGCCTCGCTGAAAATTGCTTGCGAAATCGCCCGCGAGGCCGGCGCTTCCGAAGTACTGACAGCCGTTTTCGCCCGCAAGCCCGATCCACTGAAGGATGGCAAGGCGCGCGAGATGGATGTCGATTTCTCGGCCTGGGACGCCCCGGCGCGTTATCTGGTCGGCTATGGGCTCGATGATGGCGGCAAGTATCGCGCCCTGCCCTATATCGGGGTGATGGACTAGAACGGCAGGTGCCCACCGCTTAGGAAATAAGTAAGGATTACCCAAAGCGTTCCCGCTACCCAAAGAGAGTAATATATTAAGCTGCCCCAAAATCCTACGGGGTCTGAACGGCGCGACTTAGTAGGAAACATCCACGATGGACTTAAGATTTTACCCTGCCCGAAACCATAGATAATTTGAGACAAGGAAAAGAGTGCCACTAACACGACGAAAATCGCCATCCCGTATTGCGCTCTGATATCCATTCTACTTTTGCACCATAGTCAATGTGGCATAAGCCTCTACAGTGCCACCCAACGGCATAAAACCGCTAACCACCTGCTCTACCGATACCGGTCCCTGGATCAGGAGCCCCAAAATCGCCGCCGCCAATGCCACATAGCGCAGGGCGAACGGATCGGACGCCGCTATCCCCGCCTTGGCCTTACCGACCTTCAAAGGCGATTGCTGCTTCTCATGGCGCATGGCCAGCAAACGCTCCGGGCGCAGGTCGTTATCGAGCGCCAAACGCGTATTGATCTCGGTGAAGGTAGGCGCCCGGAAGCGCAAAATCGTGCGTATTGCAGCAATAATGCAGAGGATAAGCCCAACCACCAGAACGGCGATATGAGCGATCTGCGGCACCCGCGCAAACACGCCCCATTGCCCGGCCACGGCAACCAGCAAGGCCAGCAGCACAAACGGGAAAATGGCCGGCAGCAGCAGGCGCTCCCAGATCATCGTCGCCTTTGTCAGGAACAGACCGCGATTAAGCGGCGCTAACGGTGATTTATTGCTCTGCTGCATAGGCCCCCCTATCCTGAAACTAAGCTGTTTTCGCCTTCGGCGCGGGTGACAACCAGGCCGGCAAAGGCTCGCGCGCCATCATCTCTTCATAGCTTGGCCGAGGACGCACGACAGACCAGTCGGCGTCACGCACCAACACCTCCGGCGCGAGTGGCCGCGAATTATATTCGCTTCCCATCACCGCGCCATAGGCTCCGGCGCTCATGAAGGAAACGAGATCACCCGCCTGCATCACCGGCATTTCGCGGCTGCGCGTGAAGGTATCTCCGGTTTCGCAGATCGGTCCCACCACGTCATAGGTGGCCGTTTCGTTACCCGGACGGGCGACCGGACGAATATCGTGGAAGGCATCATAAAGCGCCGGACGCAGCAGATCGTTCATTGCCGCGTCGATCACCAGGAACTGCTGGCCGCTGTCAGCGCGCTCATGAACGTGCACCACTTTCGAGATCAGCACGCCGGCATTGGCGGCGATCAGCCGGCCGGGTTCGAAGGTATAGCGTACACCGAGATTGCCGGCGGCCAGGGCCGCCATCTCGGCGTAATCGGCCACGCTGGCCGGCTCCTTCTGATTGAAATAGGGCACGCCCAGCCCGCCGCCGAGATCGAGGCGCTCGACGCTCAGCCCTTCGGCGCGCAGTTGCTCGACCCAGCCGCGCATCTTCGTAAAGGCTTCCTGCAGCGGCTTGAGATCAAGAATCTGGCTGCCGATATGGCAGGCGATGCCCATGGGGGCCAGGTTCGGGTGACCGGCCGCGCCGGCATAGAGCGACAGGGCTTCCGCCGCCGAAATGCCGAACTTGTCCTTCGCGCCTCCTGTGGTGATCTTTTCATGACCGCCGGCGCCGACCCCCGGATTGATGCGGATGACGAAGGGCGCCACCATGTCGAGTTCCGCCGCCACGCGTGCCAATCGTTCCAGTTCGGGCCGCGACTCGACATTGAGCTGATAGATGCCGGCCTTGAGCGCAAAGGCCATTTCCGCGTCGGTCTTGCCGACACCGGAAAAGACGATGCGATCGGCCGGGATACCGGCTTTCAGGGCCTTGCGGATTTCGCCTTCGGAGACCGTATCGGCGCCACAGCCCTGCGCCGCCAATGTGGCCAGAACGCCGAGATTGGAATTGGCCTTGGTGGCATAGGCCACCAGCGGCGCCTCGCCCTTGGGGCTGCGCAGTTCCGGCTTGGATGACAGAGCCTCGGCGAAGACATTATAATGCCGTTCCAGCGTCGCCGAGGAATAGACATAGAGCGGCGTACCGACCGCATCGGCCAGTTCACGCAAGGCAACCTGTTCGCAGTAAAGTTCGCCGTCGTGGTATTCGAAGTGGTTCATCTACTTATTTGGCGCGTCGCGGAAACCGTTATTGCTGCCCTGGCCTTCCAGCGGGACGTCCTGAGGACGCTTGTTGACGGCATAGGGGTTTTCCATGCTGTTTTTCGAGTCGGCATCCGGAAGGGCTTTCTCATTGGCGCGCGACGTGGAAGAATCCGTCGTGGTGGTCACGCCGCCATCCGGATTGTTCGAGGTCGACCACTCAGCCGCCGCCTTTTTGTTCATAATCGGCGGCGCCTTTTCGAGATCGCCCAGCTTCCCACAGGCCGACAGCATCGAGGCGCCAATCAGCGCCGCACCCAGGGCGACCGAGATTACAAAGCGGGTCTTTTTGACGGTCATCATGAGCGTTGATCCTTCCAGCGCTGGATTTGCAGACGAACCTGATCTGGTGCGGTGCCACCGTAGCTTTGACGGCTGGCACAGCTGGCCTCAGGCGTTAGCACCTTATACACATCATCGGTAATCCTGGCTTCCAGATTTTGCAGATCACCAAGGCTTAGTTGCGCCAAATCCACACCCTTCGTTTCTGCCAGCTTGACCGCCGCCCCGGTAATATGGTGCGCGTCACGGAAGGGGATGCCCAGATTACGTACCAGCCAGTCGGCCAGGTCGGTCGCGGTCGAGAAACCGGCGCCGGCGGCCGCGGCCATCTTGTCTGTATTGGCCTGGAGGTCGAGCACCATGCCGGTCATGGCACGGATGGCGAGATCGAGCGCATCGAAGGCCTCGAAGACCGGCGGCTTGTCTTCCTGCATGTCCTTGGAATAGGCCAGCGGCAGCCCCTTCATCACCGTGGTCAGGGCAATGAGCGCGCCATTGATGCGGCCGGTCTTGGCGCGCACCAGTTCGGCGGCGTCAGGGTTGCGTTTCTGCGGCATGATGGAGGAGCCGGTCGAGAATGCATCCGACAGGCGGATAAAGCCGAAATAGGGCGTCGTCCAGATGACGATTTCTTCTGCCAGCCGGGATAAATGACCCGCACAGATTGCAGCATGGCTCAGGGATTCCAGCGCGAAATCGCGGTCGGACACGCCATCGAGCGAATTGCCGGTCGGGCGATCGAAACCAAGCGCCGCGGCGGTCATGTGACGGTCGATCGGGAAGGGCGAACCGGCCAGCGCCGCCGAGCCCAGCGGGTTCTCGTTCATGCGGGCGCGGGCATCGATAAAGCGCGAACGGTCACGGCCGATCATCTCGACATAGGCCATCAGGTGGTGGCCGAAGGTCACCGGCTGCGCGGGCTGAAGATGGGTGAAGCCGGGCATCAGGGCATCGGCATAGTCCTCGGCGCGCTTCAAAAGCGCACCTTGCAGATCGTAAAGCTGCTGGATGGTGATATCTACGCTGTCGCGCACCCAGAGGCGGAAATCGGTCGCCACCTGGTCGTTACGCGAACGGGCGGTATGCAGGCGACCAGAGACTGGCCCCGCCAGTTCACGCAGGCGCGCCTCGACATTCATGTGAATGTCCTCGAACTCGGCGCGGAAGGGGAAGGTGCCGGCCTCTATTTCGCCGGTTATGGTTTCCAGCCCGTTCAGGATGATTTGGGAGTCTTCCGAACTTATGATACCTTGTTTGGCCAGCATGGCGCAGTGGGCCTTGGAACCGGCAAGGTCTTGCTGCCAAAGGCGTTTATCGACATCGATGGAGACATTGATGGCTTGCATAATCTCATCGGGTCGGGCAGTAAAACGACCGCCCCACATTTTCTGGCCCTCTTGAGGGGCCTTAGCATTCGGGGCATTTTTGGCGGATGGATCGGTCATGACGGAACCCAGGTTGAATGAGGACGGCCAGCAGCCCTCTACGGAATCTGATATGGAGGGTCAACAGCCTCCGGCGGTCATGCCTATAGCGGAGGACGCTACGGAACCCAAGGCCGCAGATGCCTTGAAACCACGAAAAATGCAGCGCCCGCCCATCGCGGTAATTGCTATTGTAACCATAGTGGTTCTCGCCTTTATCGGACTGGTCAGTTGGCGCCTGCTGGCGAAGTCCGGCAGCCCGGCGCCGGGCGCCGAAGCCGCGGCAACAAACGCACCCACGGCGGCCCAGGCCAAGGGACCACTGGCGGTCTATGCCACTGGCGCACTGGCCAAGCTGGTGACCAACGAGACGCCAGTTACCATCGACGATATTTCCTTCATCGACCGCGATCAGAAGCCGGTCAAGCTTAGCGATTTCAAGGGCCAGGTCGTTGTGCTGAATGTCTGGGCCACCTGGTGCGCGCCCTGTCGCTTCGAAATGCCGACCCTCGCCAAGCTCCAGGCGCATTATGCCGGCAAGGGCGTCAAAATCCTGCCCCTCAGTGTCGATACCGAAGACAAGTTCGCCGACGTAAAATCCTTCATGGACGTACAGCAACCCCTGGAAGTCTATGCCGACCAGAATTTCCAGGCGCCATCGAAATACAAGATCACCGGCATGCCCGGCACCCTGATCCTCGACAAGCAAGGCCGCCAGGTCGCTCGCCTCGATGGCGAGGCCAAATGGGATACGCCGGAAGTCCAGGCCCTGCTGGATAAGCTGCTGGCGGAATAGCAGGGGCAGTGCCCCTGCCCCATAAGATTTTACTTCAAAATCGGCATCCAGCGCGCGTAAGTCAAACAGCGCCAGCCCCATTCAAACGGGCCATAGCGGAAAGCTGACATCCAGATTGTGCTGAACGCCAATTGACCGATCCAGATGGCCGCGACGATTGGCACCAGCGCCGCATGGTTCATTTCGCCAAACCAGTCCGGTCCACGCCCGCCGTAAAACAGACCCGTCATGATCAGGGATTGCGTCAGATAGTTGGTGAAAGCCATCCGGCCGGCGCAGGCCAGTGGATATAACAGCGCCGCCCCTGCCGATGTCCGGCCAATCAGCACCAACACACTTACATACCCTAAAGCCACCGGCAGGCACAGCAGATCGTTGGCCAGCGCATAGAGGCCGAATATCTCCGGATAGGGAAAACCGGCGGCCATGGTCGTGCGCTCCTGCCAGCCGATCACCATCAGGCTCACCGCTCCCGCTACTATCATCCAAAGATATGTCCGTACCTTCGCTTCCCCACGCAGTATGCCCGATTTGAACAGGCCCAGGCCGATCATCATCAGGCCCAGGGTCGTCGGCATATAGCCCAGCACTTCGCTGACAGCGGTTTGCCCCCACACCACCGCATTCTGCGCCATCGAGATCAGGAACGGGCCGCGCATCCGGGTGGTGAGACCCACAAGGTCACCGTAATCCGGCGTGACATGCTCACCCTGCAGGGTCGTGGCAATATTTGGCCCCAGCAACACCAGTGCACCCGCCAGAAACAGGCCGAGCCCCCAGACCAGCAGCTTACGCGTTGAGGCCTCCTGCCAGCGCCAGAAGACAAAACCGGTCAGGGCATAAGAGAGCAATATATCGCCGTGCCAGATCAACACGCCGTGGATCAGGCCGAACACCACCAGCCATGACAGCCGGCGAAACAGCGGTGTCTTGTAGGACGGATCAGCCGGGGTGCGGTCACGACCCACCAGATAGAGGCTCACCCCGAACAGCAGGGTGAAACAGGTGATGAACTTTTCCTTGAAGAAGGTCTCGGTAAGCCACCAGACGGTGATATCCGCATCGGTCAGCGGCAGGGATGACACATTGGGCTGGCTGTAGACCGCAAACGGCTGCGCGAAGGCGATGGCATTGACCAGCAATATGCCCAGGATACTCAGGCCGCGCACATGATCCAGTGTGCGGATGCGCGCGGTCATCCGACGACGGGATTACGTTTCAACGCCACCGCCTGCAACAGGATGGCCGAGGGCACAGCCAGGCACATATGGCTCAGGATCATCATGATGCTGATCAGAAGAAAGGATTTCATCAGTTGCCCGTCAAGCGGCACCCGGTCGATAAAGGCCAGCTTGATCAGGGCCGCCACACTGCCGAGCAGGATCAGGAACAGGGCGTACATCAGCACGCCGAGCGTGGCGTGCAGGCGTGACGGCGGCGGAGAGAGTTTCCAGGCGATCAGGGTACAGATCATCCAGAACAGGGCCAGTGTCACCTGGCGCTGGGTCTCATCTATGACGTCCGCATCACGCCACAGGGCACGCACCACGAACCAGCAGAGTCCGTGCAGGCACAGGGCCGCCACGCCGGCGATGATCATCCAGCGCAGTTCCGGTTGGCGATAGCTGAGCCCCGGACTATTCATGATCAGCGCGTCGGAATCGGCTTTTCGCCGCGATAATCGTAGAAGCCGCGACCTGTCTTGCGGCCATACCAGCCGGCCTCGACATATTTGATCAGCAGCGGACACGGGCGGTATTTGCTGTCCGACAGGCCTTCATAAAGCACGTTCATGATAGACAAGACAGTATCGAGACCGATGAAATCAGCCAGTTCGAGCGGGCCCATCGGATGATTGGTGCCCAGCTTCATGCCGGTGTCGATGGCCTCGACCGTACCGACACCTTCGTAAAGGGTGTAGATCGCTTCATTGATCATCGGGATCAGGATGCGGTTGACGATAAAGGCGGGGAAATCCTCCGATACGGTCGTCGTCTTGCCGAGCGAGTGGGCAAAGGCCAGGCCCGTCTCGAAGGTTCCGGCTTCGGTGGCGATGCCCCGGATAATTTCCACCAGCTTCATGATCGGCACCGGGTTCATGAAGTGCAGACCGATGAATTTGCCCGGACGATCCGTGGCCGCCGCCAGGCGCGTGATCGATATCGACGAAGTATTGGAGGCCAGCAGCGCTTCGGGTTTCAGGTGCTCGCACACCGACTTGAAGATGGCGTTCTTCACCTCTTCCTTTTCAGTGGCGGCTTCGATGACCAGATCGCAATCCTTCAGTTCGGAAATCGCACCAGCCGGCATCAGTTTTGACAGGGCGCCGGTCGCCTGTTCAGCCGTGATGACTTCTTTTTCGACCAGACGACTCAGGCCTTTTTCGATCCGGCCCACAGCGGCTTTCACGGCATCGGCCGAGGCATCGTACAGCACGACATCATAACCGCCCTGCGCACAGACCTGGGCGATCCCCGCCCCCATCTGGCCTGCGCCTATAATGCCTACGCTCCTGATCGTGGTCATGCTGTCCGCCTTTTATTCAATCACTGATATGGAGATAAAGTGCGCCTCTCGGCAAGGCAATAGACAAAAAGAAAGGGAAGAGATTGCCCCCTTCCCCATCTGCTTTTTCTGTCGCGAAAGCGCTTATCCCAGCGCCTTCATGAGATCGGGGATGGCGGTCTTGTAATCCGCCACCAGACCGTAATCGGCGATCGAGAAGATCGGGGCTTCCGGGTCCTTGTTGATGGCGACGATGACCTTGGAATCCTTCATGCCGGCCAGGTGTTGGATCGCACCCGAAATGCCGACGGCGATATAGAGCGCGGGGGCGACCACCTTGCCGGTCTGACCCACCTGGTAGTCGTTCGGCGCATAGCCGGCATCTACCGCGGCACGCGAGGCGCCGACAGCAGCGCCCAGCTTGTCGGCCAGCGGATCGATGACCGCCTTGAACTCATCGGCAGAACCGAGCGCGCGGCCACCGGAAACGACGATCTTCGCCGCGCCCAGTTCCGGACGATCCGATACGACCTTCTCTTCCGAGATAAAGCGCGTACCCGCTATGGCGGCCGGCGCGGCGATGGTTTCAACCGAAGCCGAGCCGCCATCAGCCGCTGCCTTGAAGGCCGTGGTACGAACGGTCAAGACCTTTTTCGCTTCCGACGTCTGGACGGTTTCCAGCGCGTTGCCTGCATAGATCGGGCGCGTGAAGGTATTAGCGTCGATCACCTCGATCACGTCCGACAGCAGCGAGACATCAAGCGCAGCGGCAATACGCGGCGCGAAATTCTTGCCTGAGGCCGAGGCCGGAATGGCGACCGCATCGTAATTGGCGGCGAGGCCGGTGATGAGCGCGGCGACGTCTTCGGCAATATCCTGCTTCAGGTCGGCGGATTCGGCGACCAGCACCTTGCGGACGCCAGCAATCTTCGACGCGACCTCGGCCACACCTTTCACGCCTTCGCCATAAACCAGCACGTCGACATCCGACGACAGAGAAAGCGCGGCGGTGACAGTCTTGTGGGTGGTATCACGCAGGTGGGCGCCGTCATGATCGGCAATAACGAGAGCGGCCATTACAGAACTCCTGCGGACTTGAGGTTGGCGACCAGTTCGGCGGCGTCGGCCACCTTCTTGCCGGCGGAACGCTTGGGCGGCTCTGTGACCTTCAGCACCTTGAGGCGCGGGGTGACATCGACGCCGTAATCGGCGACCGTCTTCATTTCCAGCGGCTTCTTCTTGGCCTTCATGATGTTGGGCAGTGAGGCGTAGCGCGGCTCATTCAGGCGCAGGTCGGTAGTGATGACCGCCGGCAGCTTGACGCCGAGGGTTTGCAGGCCGCCATCGACTTCACGGGTGACCTGGGCCTCGCCGTTCTCGATGACCACCTTCGAGGCGAAGGTCGCCTGCGGCCAGTCGAGAAGAGTGGAGAGCATCTGGCCGGTGGCATTGTTGTCGCCATCGATCGCCTGCTTGCCCATGATGATCAGGTCGGGCTTTTCCGCCTCGGCGACGGCCTTGAGCAGCTTGGCGACAGCCAGCGGCTCGACGTCCTGGTCGGTCTGGATCAGGATGCCGCGGTCGGCGCCGATGGTCAGGGCGGTGATGATGGTGTCCTTCGCCTGTACCGGCCCGATGGAAACGGCGACGATTTCGGTCGCAATACCCTTTTCCTTCAGGCGGGTAGCTTCCTCGACGGCGATTTCATCGAACGGATTCATCGACATCTTGACGTTCGCCAGATCGACGCCCGACTGGTCGGACTTCACCCGGACCTTGACGTTGTAATCCAGCACCCGCTTGACCGGGACCAAAATCTTCATGGCTTTCACCTCTGGTAGTTCGTTTGGGCTTTTCGTTTCCTGGCACCCTTAACGGGGCGTGTTCGGCTGAGGTTCAAATGACGACCAATGCCCGCAAAGTCAATTCCTGTTTGGTCTTTTGCTGGTGTTTTCAATGAATGAAGTGGTGCTTTTCAATTGCCCTCATGCCTGTATTGGCGCATAAAGGGATACACACATCTTTACGCGAACGTCAAGTTATAGCTTCGGACAGACCCACCCATGCCCAGCCAGATCGGCAAACTGAAATACATCTTCATCATCGTTCTGGGCCTGTGCAGCGCCGCCATCGTCAGCTACGGCTGGTTCTACGATATTCCGAAGAAGAAATGCGATGCGGCCCAGGGCTGGTATTCGTGGAAGGCGCACAAGTGCTATGCGCCGATCGCGCTCTCGACCATTACGGGTCGCAAGGATGGAGAACCGGCCAAGGTCGATTTCCATGATGACGCCCGCAAGGCCAGTAACGAGCGTGCTGTAAACAGCGCTGCCAGTTCGGCGGCCGCCTCGAAATAGTTACGGCGTTTCAATATCGCATTGCAGGACCGGCGGCCTGGCCTGGGCCTGATCGATGCGGGCCCGGTAATAATTGCAGGACACCTGGTCATCCTTGGCGCCGACCTTGGTGACGCTGTAGCCATTGACCAGAAGCATGACCTCGCCATTGGTGACATCGGCCTTACCGGCAGCGTTCAGACGCCCCAGCATATGAGCCTTGAGCGTCGTCAGGTCGACAACGATCTTTTCCTGGCCGAGGTCGATCTGATGCAGGCTGTTGACCTTGCCTCGCGCCGCCTCCGTTGGGTAGCCATAATAGCTGGTATCAATCACCAGACCGTCATTCAACGATTTCAACCGCGCCATGGCCCGGGGCGTGACCTCAGCACTGACCTCGAAGGCGGATGCCGGATCAGGTGCAAATGACTGCCCGTCCTTGCCGCCATCGGCCTTGTATTTGCTGCAGGCAACCAGCGACAGACTGCAACAAATCAGGACAGCGGTTATTTTCGACATGACGTTTCCCGAAGTTATCTAGACGGCACCCACAGGACGTCGGCGCGCCCCTGATCGTTAGCATGGCGGGCCAGAACGAACAACAGATCGGATAGACGATTGAGGTATTTCAGTGCCTCTGGATTAACCGGCTCGCCTTCGATTTTCGCCAGAGTGACGGCATCGCGTTCGGCCCGGCGCGCCACGGTTCGTGCAAGATGCAGGTGGACGCTCAAGGCAGAACCCGCCGGCAGGATAAAAGAGGTCAGTGGCGAAATAGGCTCATTATAGGCATCGAGCGCTTCTTCCAGCGCTGTCACCTGGTGCGCCTTGATGCGCAGCGGTGTCCAAGAGATATTATCGGACGGCGTAGCGAGATCGGCGCCGAGGTCGAACAGCTCATTCTGCAAACGCGCCAGCAGGACATCGAGCGCCGGATCGTCTGCACTGTGCAGCCGCACCAATCCGAGTGCCGCATTGGCTTCATCGACGCTGCCTATGGCGACCACGCGCGGGTCGTTCTTAGGCCGCCGCGTACCGTCTGCCAGACCGGTCGTGCCGTCATCGCCGGTGCGGGTGTAGATTTTGTTGAGTTTGACCATCTAAGTTCCAAGCAGTTATGGTTCGGCAGGGTCCCAAGCTCTTGAATAAGCACGGCCCGCCCGAGCCTATGCGATGAGCTTCCGGGGCGCATACGCCCGGCGTTTGAGCGATTAAGAAGACTGATGCATCGCCCAGGCAAGAATGACCAGCAGCACAATGGCAATAGCCTGGAAAAGCACACGCAGGCGCATCAGCTTGTTCGACCAGTTCTCGCGGAATGTACCCCCACGTACCAGGCTGAACAGACCGGCGCCCAGCACGACCAGCACAGCAAACATGGCGATAAGCGCGAGATAGAAAAGTATTTTGGTCATGAGGCTAAATCGCCTTTTTATAGCCAAAAGTCGAGATATTTATCCTGATGCGGCGACGGATTGTTTCGCTTCGGTCGTTCAATTTATAGTTTCCTGCAAATTGAATGCGCTGCATGGAATAACGGCGTCATCCTTGTATTGGGGGAAACGCCATACTAGATAGGGAAAATCTTACGGGAAGCCTGTCCCGTGGGTAAACTTCATTTTTGTGTGCGAGTAACGCGTTATGTACGACCCCCAACATACCACCGCCCCTGTGAGTGACACTGCCATCACCAGCGACAAACCCGTTCCGACCGGCAACCGCGCCAAGTCGAAAGAACGCAATCGCCTGAAGATTCTTGAATCAGCGGCGACTCTTTTCCGTGAGCGCGGTTTCGAAGCAGCCACCCTGCGCGATATCGCCCGCGCCGCCGGACTTTCCACCGGCGCCCTGTTTGCCAATTTCAGCGACAAGAATGAAATTTTCCTGACCGTGCTGGAAAGCGAGAACAACCGTGTCGTCCGCGCCATGCGCGATGCCCACGATGAAAAGCTCGATCTGGTCTCCCGCCTGCAAGCACAATTGATGCGCGGCTATGAAGCCACCCAGCATAATGCCCGTATCGTGCTGTCGGCCTTCGTGATGAAATGGAGCCAGGGGCAATCACCGGTCAACGAAGTCGGTCAGATGAGCGACCTCGTTCGCTTCGTCCTGCTCGATACGCTGAAACTGGCGCAGTCACGCAAAGAAGTCCCGCAGGCCGTCAATGTCGAATGTGCGGCGGAAGTGCTGGAAGACCTGTGCCTGGCCAACCTGCGCCGCGCTTATCAGTCCAGCGATGAAAGTGGCGCCTTCGATATGGACAAGCTGGCGAAGAGCATGACGAGCCAGATTGGTCTCGTCATTTCCGGCCTCAAAGCGGCCTGATTACCCTTGATATCGATAAACAAAAGGCCTTTAGTCTCCTGACTAAAGGCCTTTTGTTTAACTCGTCCACTTCAGCGTGGCTGCCTTCACTGGATTGACGAAGGACCGCTTTTCAGCGCGTGACTGCATCCATTCGCGCTTGAGCTGCTGATACCACTTGGCCTGTGTATCGGCATCATCGATCCAGATCAGCGCGGGGTCGTATCTCAGTCCTTCATTCTGCAGGTTGACCATATCGCCATCCTGTTTGAGGAAGGCCTTGGCGCCAAAACGGAACAGCGGCGCGATCAGGCGGAACAGGCCATGGTCCGACCAGAAAATCTGCGTGATGCGAGTTTTATTGTCATCGATCGGCGTCAGGCAGGTAAGGCCGAGCACCTGCTGGGTGCCGATCTCGATGTGCTCATAACGAATGCCCGGCAGGCGGAAGGTGATTTCGGTGGCCGGCGCGCCGCCTAGAATCTTGTAAGCGCGGCTGTTGGACGAAGGCGCGTGGCGAACCATCGAGAAACCGTATTCGCGCGGCTCGAATTGCTTGATCTTCGAAAGCTGCTTTTTGGCCGACCGCCACCACCATTGCTGGTGCACATAAGGTCCGTGCGCCGGGTCCATCAGGCCGACCACGGCATGATCGATATGGCTGTCGAAATCCATGGTCTCGACGATAATCGGTTTGCCGCCGACAACGCCCGGCAGGATCGGCGGTTCGTGATCGGGCTCGGTCGGGCGGCGCGGATCGGCGGTGATATAGATCCAGATAATGCCCTGCTGCTCGCGGATTTCGTAGGCGCGGACCTTGATCTTCTCGACATCCATCGGCTGATCGGCGGTGAGCGACGGGATAGTCTTGCAGGTACCCTCAGTATCGAAGGTCCAGCCATGATAGCAGCACTGAACGACGCAGCCGCCCCCTTTTCCGTCGCGGATCATTTCGCCGGCAGACAATGGCGCGGCCCTGTGCGGACAGATATCGCGCATGGCATAGGCCTTGCCATCGAGATCCCGCGCCAGCAGCACCGGTTCGCCCAGGATGACATAGCGTTGCAGCTTGCCGGCCACGAGATTACCGGAGAGCGCGGCAAACCACCAGCAATCCTTCAGGAAACCTTGTCCGAAGACAATTTTGGCAGTCGGGGCAGGTGTGGATTGGTCAGGCATGAGGTATCTTCGGCTGTAATGGTATCAGCAATATAGATAGCTTAGCGCGATCCGGCAAATAATGCGACAATTCCGCGCTGCAACATTACGTCCGCCGCGTCACGGCGAACTTGCTCAGAGCTTCGATCACCGCCTGGTTTTCCTCATCCTTGCCAACGGTAATACGCAAACATTGTGGCAGGCCGTAGTTGGCGACATGACGGATGATGATCCCCTGCGTCATCAGGAATTCATTGGCCCTGGCCGCTTCTTCGCCATCACGGAAATAAACCAGCACGAAGTTGCCGGTGCCCTTGCGGATATCGAAACCCAAACCGGCAATCGCCTGACGCAGGCGCGGCTGCCAGTTCAGCACCTGCTGACGCGAGGCCTCGATATGGACGGCATCCTGCAACGCTGCCACGGCGGCATATTGCGCCGGCAAATTGGCATTGAACGGCAGGCGGATACGGTCAATTGCCGCGATCACCTCCGTTGGACAATAGCCGAAGCCAATACGCAGGCCGGCCAGGCCGTGAATCTTGGAAAAGGTGCGCGTAACGATCATATTGTCCAGACCACGCGCCATTGCAAACGCCGTTTCCCAGGTCAGTTCGTCGACAAATTCGGCATAGGCTTCATCGATGCACAGCAGGACCGATGGATCGAGCCGCGCCCGCAAATCGGCGATTTCTTCCGGTGTATTCCAGGTGCCGGTCGGATTAGCCGGATTGGAGATATAGACGATCTTGGTCCTGGCATCGACCAGTTCCAGCAGCTTGTCGATACTGACGCGCTGATCCGGCTCCTCGGCCAGTTTGACCTCGGCCTGACAGGCGAGCGCCGAAATGCGATAAGCCAGGAAGCCGTGCTCGCCGGTGACGATATTGTCGCCGGCTTCGAGATAGACTTGGTTCAGCAGCGCAAATACCTCATCCGAGCCATTGCCGAATACCAGACGCTCCGGCTCCAGACCATGATATTCAGCGACCGCCGCCCGCAGAGGCGCGGCATGACCATCGGGATAGCGGAACAGCTTCACCTTGGCGGCTTCATAGGCTTCCATTGCCTTAGCTGAGCAGCCGAGCGCGTTTTCATTGGAGGACAGCTTGATCGGTTCGGCCACGCCCTCGATCTTCGACTTGCCGCCGACATAGGGGGCGATATCCAGTATGCCCGCCTTCGGGGCAGGTGCGGTCTTGGTCATGGCTGGTCTCTTATTTAAATACGCGGTGCGGCGCCGATAATACCCGACAGGCTGCCCAGGGTTTTCGTAGTCAGGCGCTCGTCATGCTCCTGCACATAGCCCATCAGGCCAAACAGCTTCAAGCCCTGTGCCGTGCACAGCCATTCGGCGGCGAAACCACGCTGGCCGAGCGCTTCGATGATCTTGTTTTCATGCTCGGCAGAGTCGCTGACCCAGAAAGTCATGTCGTCGCCTGTCGGTTCCGGTTGGATCGCGGCCAGCGCCACGGCATGCGGCCGGGCGCTCGAAAGCTCAGGGAGTGCGGCAATAATACGCACCTTCGGCTCGGCCAGCAGGCGCGCCCACCAGGCGCCGCCACGCGGGTCAAGCGAAAGGACGGAGATATGGCGGACGTCACGCGCCGCCTGGATCGCCGCCGTCGGGTCATTGACATAGCCGAAGCTCGGCGCGAAACCGAAGCGTTCGCGCGCCCATACCAGAACCTCTTTCGAATGCTCACTGGTGCTCAGATTCAAATGAAGGCCGCCATTACTGGCAGCCCCCTGAATGCGCAGGTTTTCCGAGATCAACTCGCGCCAGATACGCACGACCACGCCATCCGACGCGGCCTGACGCGACATGGCCAGCAGCTTGCGGATCAGCATAGCTTCACGGTCGGGCCGCAGTAAAGAGACCTGGCCAGTGGCCGGCTCTTCTTTTGCCTTGGCCTCACCTATGGCCTTGCCCAATGCGGCACGAGCGTCAACAAGGCGCAGCAATTCAGAATCCAGGGCGTCAATCTGTGTGCGGAGGTCGGCAAGCGTACTCAATAAACCAGATCCTATTAGGCGACAGGAAGCCCGGACATTAGGCGCCTGTACCCGGCACGACAAGTCTTGTTTGGCAAAATGTCAGTATAAAACCCTAATAGGGCAGTATAGGTGCATCTGAAACTTTCAGTGGTCCGATATAGGCGCCACCATCATGAAACTCTACCGCGAATTTTTGCGTGCCCTGTGTCGCCAGAGTCATGTTGAGCAAGGGCCGGGCAATGGTCATGTTTTCCTGCGAAATCAGATGCAGGGCGCCCAGCACGTCGATCGGGTTGAATGTGCCCGACATTTCCACTGTCAGCTTGCCGTTAACGTGCCCGGCGGCATCCGGCGTCAGGGCATCGCTGCTGGCGCAGACATTGAGATCACCGGCACCGGCGGTCTTGCAATCCGTGGTGAAAGTTCCGGCCGGCAACGGCGCCAACCCGCCCTGAACGAGCTTCAGCCGGAAAGCGGATAACTGCCCACCCTTCGCCACCCAGGCACCGGCATTGGTGCCCTGCCGGATGGCAGACACATGATTGATCGCCCCCTCTACCTGCAAGGACAGCGCCTTGCTGGCGCCGAAATCACCGGCCAAGGTCTTCGGCTGGCCTTGCGCACCGGCGAAATTCAGCATGATATCGGCACTGTCGGTCACATTGGCGGTCGGGCGTACATGCACCTCAAGCGATTTCGCCGTATTGAATGGCAGAGGATAAGTGGTATCCGATGCCGCCAGAACCAGGTCATCGCCTTCGATGGCAATGGTCGGGACTGGTTTCGATAGATTGAAGGCGCTGGCCTTCAGTTGCGTGCCCATGACGGATATCTTGCCGCGATCGATCCCGCCAGTCCGTCCGCGATAGAGGGTAAGACCCTGTGGCGCTTCCGCCACCCAGTTATCAAGCGCATAGGCATTGGCCTCAGCACGCAATTCCGGCGCCGCGAAACCTTTTCCCGTTGGCGAGATAATGTTCACGCGACGGAAATCGATCACCATGCGATAGGGGAACCCCGTCACCATAATCGGATCAAAACTGGCTTGGTAACCGGCGGCGATAATCACCTTCTGGTGCTGCAACACCTGCGCCTGGACGCGCCCAGCGGTGTAGAACCAGTAACCGCTCCAGGCGGCGCAAACAATTGCCAGCAACAATATCGGCCCAAACAGCCCCCAGCGGCTGGCTTTCTTTTGCGGCTTGGCAGGCAAGGTCAGGTCGTCTGTCACGGTGATATCCTCAAATTATATCCGGTGCATTAACCGGCTTTGCCATTACAAGCATAGTGGAGATAAAATGTCTTGCCGGAACATATCGATTAAAAACTGAACCGAATACGCCCGGTCGATTCATCGATATGAAGGTTATATGCACCGCGAGGCTTGGCCGTTCCACACCCTAAATTACGCCATGTCTCAAACAAAGAGATGATAGGCCGTCCGTCCATGCGACTAGCCCCATACATGGTTACGCCATAACTATAACCGTCAGGCCCGGAAAAGCTCATATTCGGGTAGTTATTCGGGCTTAATACATAGTCACAAGGCCGCTCCAAGGTGTCCAAAATCCAACTTCTATATCGATTATCTTTTAGAAGTTCAGGTGAAACCTCCAATTCTATACATCCATCTGAAGACTTACAGTCATTGCTCATAATGGTAGTCGCAAGCGCGTATCCGCCCCAATTGGAAATCCACGGTTGGGGAAGAGTATCAGGCGTAACTGGAGCGAACGGCATCTTCGGGTCGAAGGGGCCATCTATGTCATATTTTCCGTCCAAAAAAGTTATGAAATCTTTTCCCGTAAACTCCTTTACGAAACGCCAGATAAGCGCTGTCGCAAACGCATCGCCATATCCCGAATATCGGTCCTCACCTTGCAGCGACGCACAGCCAAATTGTGCGCATAGAATAGTCAGCACAGTTGCCAGTCTGACCACTCTCAATTGATACCCGGCCATATTTCCCCCCCTTAGCCAAAGTGCTGCCTGAATTGTCCGCAGCCGTATGACTCTACTTCTGGCCGATTAAACATTCAACCTGGATAGAGAAACGCTTCAATCGATTGGATGGCCTCCGCCAGTGTACATCTCTGCACCAGTACCCCCTCCGGCAGGCCGGAGAACAAGCGCGTCGGGGCGGCCGAATCGAGCATGACGAAGACGCCCTTGTCGTCCTTGCGGCGGATCAGGCGACCGAACGCCTGGGCCAGCTTGGCGCGCGTCAGGGCGTCATCATAGATTTTCTGGCCGAAATGCTGACGACGGGCGCGATGAAGCGTATCCGGCCGTGGCCAGGGAATGCGGTCAAAGGCGATCAGCCGCAGGGCCTGGCCCGGCACATCGACACCGTCGCGGATCGCATCCGTGCCCAGCAGGCAGGAATTATGCTCGGCGCGGAAGACGCTGATCAGGTCGGAGACATCAAGCGGATCGACATGCTGGGCATAGAGCGACAAGCCCTGCTCGCCGAGCGGCTTGTTGATCTGTTCATAGACCGCCTTCAGCCGCCGGATGGCGGTGAACAGCCCCAGTGCACCGCCCTTTGCCGCCACGAACAGCGCCTGCATGGCCGCGCCCACCGAGCGCGCGTCTTCGCGGCTGACATCGGTGACGACGAACAAACGCGCCTGCGACGCATAGTCGAATGGCGAAGCCACACGGATGGCTTTCGCGCCCATGACCAGATGATTGGCGCCGGTGCGCTGGCGGGCCAGGGCAAAAATATCCTTACCAGTCTCCTCTTCCTTCAGGCCATCGCTCAGGGTGGCTGAAGCCACCAGCACACCATGGGCCGGCTTGAGCACGAATTCGGCCAGCGGCAGGGAGGGATCGACATAGTGGCGGTTGAGGCAGACATCGACCACCCGGCCGCGAATGACCTCGGTCGAGAACCAGTCGATTGTCTGCGCGCCCTCCGGTGTTGGCTCATCGTCGAGTGTCAATTGTTGCAACAAGGCCCGCCACGCCGGCAGCAGCATTCGCGCCCGCCGTTCCAGCCCGCGCAGGGCGCCTTCGATGCGGATACGGTCGGCCGGTTCGATGTCTTCCTTGCCATTGCTCAGCCGGTCTTCCAGCGCCCGCACCAGGGCCAGCAAGGGCGCCTCGATCGCCCCCAGAGCGCGCGCGGCCGTCTTGGCCGCCGTGGCCACGCCTTCCAGGCACGGATGGGCCTCGCATTCGCCGCCCTGGTCAGCATCCTGCGAAAACCGCGAGCGAACACGCACTTCCCCCAACCGAACATCGATCTGTTTATAAACCTCGACCAGCAGCGCCTCGATCGGTCCGACCGGATCAAGCCCGCCGCCATCCTGCGTCCGCACGGTGATGCGCTGCGAAAAACCTTCCGCCGGCAACAGGGCCGCTGCCCGCACCAGTTCCTGCATGGCCGCCTTTGAGGTTTCGTCACCCGACAACAGGTCGCCCAGTCGCGCTTCCAGCCCGCGCCCGCGCCGCGACCGCCCCTCATTGCCGCGTATCCAGCGCCGCAACTCAAAGGCTTCCAGACCGGACAGCCGCGTGGCGAAAGCGCTGTCCGCCGCCTCGAACACATGGTGGCCTTCGTCGAAAATCAGCCGTGACAGGGCGGGCATGGCCACCTCGTCCTGCATGTCCTGGCCGTTCATCTCGGCTTCCATTTCAGCGCGCGTGACATCGCGCAGGTCATAAGCCGCCTGTGCCATCACCAGGGCATGGTTGGCGATGACCAGCGTCGCCGACTTCGCCTTGCGCACCGACTTCTCGATGAAGCAGACGCGATAATGCGGACAGGCGGCATAGGTACATTCGCCGCGCCGGTCCACCAGCGCCGAAGGCGTCAGGGTCTGGAAAACGTGCGCCGGCGAGGTTGGCGGCAGCAGCGACGGCAGCCAGGTCGGGAAATCGCCGCTCAATATATCGCCATCACGGCTATAGAGCACCCAACGGGCCATCAGTACGGCCATGATGATTTCCGGCTGGCTGTGGGCGCCATTCAGCCGTTCCTGGAAATTGAGCAGGCAGAGATAGTTCTCCCGCCCCTTGCGCACCACCACCTGCTCGGCGCGCTCGTGCGGACTGTCGAACAGGGCGCGAGTATCGTTATAGATTTGCTTCTGCAACGCTTTTGTATAGGTCGAAACCCACACCTGCCCCTGCGCCTTGCGCGCCCAGGCATGGGCCGGCGCCAGATAGCCCAGCGTCTTGCCGACTCCGGTGCCAGCCTCGGCCAGCAGCATGTTCGGCTGGTCCTTGACGAATTTCGGCGCAAAAATATCCCTGGTCTTCATGGCGAACTCACGCTGTTCCGGCCGGCGCTCATCCAGCCCGGCGCGCGCCAGGTCGGCATCCAGCGCCATCCCCACCTCCTCGTCGGACAACGAGACGGCGCGGGCCTGTCCCTCTGGCGGCTGGTCCTCCCATTCTTCCAGCAGGGTCCAGACATCGAGCGCCGGCGGGGGAATATAATCGGCCGGAATCTGGCTCTGGTCGAGCACGGCCTGGAGCAGCGGCGCCCATGGCCAGCCCTGTTTTTCCATCAGCAGCAGGCCCGACTGCGCCACCAGCCGGAAGCCAAGCGGCGCGGTTTTCAATTCATCGCACAGGCCGGAAATCACGTCGAACAGTACCTGCGCCTGCGCTTCCGGCGTCTGCGGTTCGGGAAAGCCAAAAGCCAGCGCCAGCCCCGCCGCCGACGGCGCGCAAAACTGCGCCGGACGCACAAAGGCGAACAGTTCCAGCACGTCGAAATGGCGCGCTTCACGATGCTGGCGATTGCCGAACAGGCGTGTGCGGATCAGGGCGGCATTGGCGACGATCAGGGCTTCGCGACCCCACAGTTCGCGTACTTCGTTGGGCAACAGGTCGCGGCTGTCTTCCCCCCTCACACAGGCATGCACCGGTGAATAGCCCAACGCCACCCTGGGCGCATGGTCACGCCACCAGACCGGCGCCATCGGGGATTTCAGGGTCACGTCTTCACTCACGGCCAAAGCTTAACGTGCGCCGCACCGGTGGCCAAGTTCAAAAAGAACAAACAAAGAAAATTACGTCCTCGCAAAAAATGCGAGGACGTATGACAATGTCAGAACCTAACCTGCGGTTTCCGAACCTGCCGTCATCGATCCGCCATCGCTGATCGGGGTAAATCGCGCCACGGCATCATCGGCACGGGCACGCTGTTCGTCGCTCAGTTGCGAACCGAGATCAGCGGCATAGGCTTTGGCGCCATCGGCACCGTTATTGGCGGCGATGCTCATCCACTTGTAGGCTTCGCTCGGATTTAGCGGCACACCTTTCCCGCTTTGATAGAGCTGGGCGAGATTATACTGGCCGTCAACAACACCACGTTCAGCAGCCTTGCGGAACCACAACGCCGCCGTCGGGCGATCCTGCGCACCGCCTTCGCCGTTATAGAACATGTAGCCATACTCATTCATGGCTTCGGGGACGCCGCCTTCGGCCGCACGCTTCATCCAGACACGCGCTTCCGCCTTGTCCGTCGGCACCAGCGAGCCATCGCTCTTGTAGAGGGTGCCGAGCTTGAACTGCGCCGGCGCATACCCCTGATTGGCCACAACCTTCAGGGCATCCACTGCCTTCGGATCGCGCGCCTGCAAGGCCTGCAGGGCCAGGTCATAGCGCGTTTTTAGAACTTGCTGATCCTGTACCGTCGGCGCGCTGACCGTCAGGGCCGAAGCGGCGATCGGCACCGGCGGCTTCTGGTCATTGGCCAGCTTGTTTGTGATCACCCAGCCGGCGCTGCCGACAGCCACCACACCCATGGCGATGGATGAGGCCTTGACGGCATTCAGGAAGGTGCTGCCGCCCTTGTTTTTCGCGGCGGCCTCCGCCTTGACGCCCTTCGCCTTTGACGGACCGGCCTTCAACAGGCTGAGGCCCAACCCGCCGGACTTGCGATCGTCATTGCCTTCGATACTGGCGCGCACGGCGGCCCGCGCGGCGGCCAGGGCATCGCGCGTCGAAACGGACACCGGCGTACCGCCAAAATCAGCCTCATCCTCGTCGTCGAAGGGATTGCGAATGGCCTCAACGGGCACATCCTCATGTATCATCGGCTGTTGCGGGATGCTTTCCATGTGCACGGCCTGGCGTGGCGCGGTCTTGCGCGACACCTCGATATCGGCGAACGGATCACTGTCATCCTCCACATCCAGGACCGGAAGCGGCGCCGTGACGCGTGGCGCCATTGGAGGCGCCAGCGGCGCGTTCATCACCAGGTCGGCTTCAAGATCATCTTCCTCGAACGGATCGAAATCGGGCTTGAACGCCGGCTCATCGAATGACCCGAGGTCAAGCAAACGGCTGGTCAGGTCTATTTCTTCTTCCTGTTCGGCAGAGACCGGCGCGGGCATCTCCGCGGCCGGCTCAGGCCGGGCCTGCGGCGCGGCGGCGAACGGGCTGGGCAGCCCTCCGTCCATATCGTCATCTTGACCACCCGCATAAGTGACCGGTTTTGCCTCGGCTTCGGCCAGCAGGCTTTCCGTCTGCACCCTGGCCAGGCGCGAATCGATACGGGCGCGCGTCTCTTCCAGCAGCTTCGCCGTGCGTTCCTCGCTGGCACGGATACGATCGGAAAGGTCCGTGCGCTGACGCTCGAACTGCTCACCGACCGCCCCGACGACTTCCGCCGCGCGACGTTCGGATTCCGCCATCTTGCCACTCAGACGCTCGGAAATACGGGCAATTTCGCCACCGAGGCGTTCCAGCGCCTGGGCGTGACTGCTTTCAACCCGGTTGAAACGGCCATCGACCGTATCGGCGATGCGCTGGACATCGCGACTGACGCGGCTCAGGCCATCATGATTGGAGACTTCGACACCGGCCATGCGGCGATTGAGATTATCGGCGATGCGCAGGACGTCCTGCCCCATGCGCTCGATGGCGCCGGCTGACCGTTTTTCTGATTGCTCGATGCGTTCACCGACGACCTTGACGGCCAGTTCGATGGTTTCCTGCTTGCCGGTCTGCAAGGCGCTGAACAGGTCCTGGCGCGATTCCTCGACCCGGCGTGACAGATCGGCGGCCAGCCCGCTCAGGGACTTCATGGTTTCCGGATCGGTGACATCACCGCCCTCTTCCACATGATTCATGCGGCCCTCAAGCGTTTTGAACGCCTGTTCGAGCGTGCGAATGGCGCCCGTAGTATTGGCCTCAGCGGCATCGAGACGGTGCGCCAGTTGCGCCACCACCTTGTCGATAAGCCCCTGCGCCGCCCGGTCCGGGTCGCGCAATTCCATCTGCGACAGGCGATGCGACAGGCCGACCATATCTTCACGGACGCCCGTCAGGCTGTCACGTGTGCGGGCCTCGCCTTCATAAAGCTGGTTAGCCAGCTTGCCGAGCGTGGCTTCGACGGCACGCACCGTTTCATTCGCCTGTGGCGACGCCAGCTCCTGCTCGATTTTGACGGCACGCTCGCGCGCTTCGCGGACATGACCCGACAGCCCTTCGAGACGTTCCGCCTGCGCATCGATCAGGCGTTCAGCCTGTTCCAGCCGCTCGGCAAACAGGCCATGATCGTCTTCGGTACGACTGAGTCGCTCCACAGCCTCGAACTGCTCCTCGACCCGTTCCCGCACCTCAGCGTGAGCCGCTTCACTACGCTCCAGCCGACCCAGAACGGATTCGACGGCATGGGACACACTGCGCACGGCAGTCGCCGAGCGGGATTCGGAATTTTCCATGCGCGCACCGAGCGATTCGAGGGCGCGGGCGACACGGCTGAGATCGCTTGACGCTGCCTCATAACGCGCTTCCTCGACCCCATAATCATCATAGGCGGGACGCTCATCAAAAATAGATTTGCGACGCAGATCACGTGAGCTTAAGGGACCAGCCGCCGATGAATAAGGCGCGCCGGGTTTGCGAGGCTTCTGGGCCATGCGGCCTCCCGTTTCGGGTTCAATATAGGCATCACGATAGACCGGACGTTCAGCGCGGGCACTTTCGCGGCTGATAAGCGCCCCGACATCCTCGCCTTCGAGAATCATCTGGTTCAGCCATTCACCGAGGGTCATGCCGGAGCGACGCGCCAGATCCTTGGCGACTTCCCTCGCCCTGGCGTCAATACCCTTCACACTCCATGGTGCGTTCGCGCTCATGCGATTCCCCTAACTGCGTCAGGTAGCGAGCCTAGACAACATTATGTAGGGTGTAAACATCTTGTTAACCACTACATATGGCAGGACGTTAATCTTCTGGGGAAAACTGACTCACTTACATCCCGGATGCGGGAAATGCCACAGTCGTACGGAAAAAGACGATAAAATCGTCCGCCATCTTGCCAGCTGCACCATTCCGCGACATATGCGGCTGATGGAACTGACCCTATCCCTTACTGTGATTCTCACAATTGTCTGTGCTCTTTTTACCGCCCTATTCGGTTATCTTGGCACCCGACCGATGAACGTGCACAAAGGGCCGCGCATGGTGCCGTGGAGTCTCCTGATGCTCCTGGCCTTCACGGCGACCCTGTTCCTGATCGTGCATCTGCTCAACCTGGTCGGCATCCAGACCAAGCCGCCGGAACAGTTCCCGCATCCGTAATTAAACCATACGACCGCGGCGAGCGCGCAAAACCGTCAGACCTTGAGGCGAGGGCTAGCCGGCTAGCGATGCGGGTATACTTCATACCTGCGAGCGACGTCTGCGACGCCATCGGCCAAGGATGGCGTGTTTTACGCCTCGCCGAAGCACCAGGCGAGTATGGCCTTTTGCGCATGTATCCGGTTTTCGGCCTCGTCCCAGATTACCGATTGCGGACCGTCGATAACATCTTCCGTCACCTCTTCACCCCGGTGGGCCGGAAGACAGTGCAGAAACAGCGCGTTGTCCTTGGCCAGCTTCATCAGTTCAGCATTGACCTGGTAATCTTGGAAGGCCGCCAGGCGCTCGTCATGATCGAGGTCGCCCATGCTGACCCAGGTATCGGCCAGCACGACATCGGCGCCGCGGACCGCCGCTTCGGGGTCCTCGCTCACCGTCACGCGGGCGCGCGCTTCCGAGGCAAAGACCATGGCTGCCTGGGAGGGCCTGTAAGCCGCCGGACAGGCGATATTGAGCGTGAAGTTAAAACGTGCCGCCGCATGGATCAGGCTGTTGCAGACATTGTTGCCGTCGCTGATCCAGGCCAGCGTCTTGCCCTCGATGGCGCCGCGATGCTCCTCGATCGTCTGGATATCGGCGATGATCTGGCAGGGATGCGAGGCATTGGTCAGGCCGTTGATCACCGGCACGGTGGAGGCCCTGGCGAGACGCACCACATCGTCGTGTTCATTGGCACGGATCATGATGGCGTCCACCATGCGCGACAGCACTTTCGCGGTGTCCTCGATCGGCTCGCCACGGCCAAGCTGCATGTCATTGGCGGTGGAGATGATCGCCTGGCCGCCAAGCTGGCGGATGGCGGCATCGAACGAGAAGCGCGTCCGTGTCGAATTTTTCTGAAAGATCATGGCCAGCACGCGCTCCCTCGCCGGAGCATCAGCGTCAGGCTTGCCCCTGGGCCAGTCGCGGCGCAGGCGCTTGCGGGCGTGGGCGTCATCGACGATGGCACGCAGCTCTTCAGTGGTCAGGTCGCAGATATCGAGAAAATGACGGGTCATGAAAGACTCCCCCTTGGGGGCCACTTCATGACCCCAATCTTGAATTTATGCAGTTTCTTTGGCTTTAGCGCGGGCGGCGATGAAGGTTTTCTCCAGACGATCCAGCGCTTCGCGGGCATCGGCTTCGGTGATGTTCAGCGCCGGCAGCAGGCGGATACAGTTCTCGCCGCCACCGGCCACCAGCAGCCCATTGTCACGTGCCAGTGCCATCATTTCACGATTGTTCGGCTTCAGCTTGATCCCGACCAGAAGTCCCTTGCCACGAACGTCCTCGATCATGTCGGGATATGCCTGCTTGAGACCTTCGAGCTGTTGCTTAAGATAGCCGGACCCCTTGACGACGTTATCCAACAACTCCGGCTTCGAGATTTCATTGAAAGCGGCGATACCGACCGCCATGGCCAGCGGATTACCGCCGAAGGTCGAGCCGTGCGAACCGACCACCATGCCGGAAGCCGCCTCCCGCGTGGCGAGACAGGCACCGATAGGAAAACCACCGCCGAGCGCCTTGGCGATGCACATGACATCGGGCGCCACGCCGGAATGTTCATAGGCCCACAGCTTGCCGGTCCGACCCATGCCGCACTGGATTTCGTCGAAGATCAGCAGCAGGCCATTGGCGTCGCACAGGTCGCGCAGTCTTTGCAGTTCTGCATCTGTCAGGGCACGCGCCCCGCCCTCGCCCTGTACCGGCTCGACCAGGATGGCGGCTGCCGTCGGTGCTTCGGCCGCCGCGCGGATGGCCTCATGATCGTCAAGCGACACATTGACGAAGCCCGGCAGGCGCGGGCCGAAACCTTCGAGATATGTCTGGTTGCCGGCCGCGGTCACAGCGGCATAGGTACGGCCGTGGAAGGCGCCCTGGAAGCCGATGATGTCGATACGCTCGGCATGGCCCTTGGCCGCATGATATTTGCGTGCCAGCTTCAGCGCGCATTCGACCGCCTCAGTGCCGGAATTGGTGAAAAACACCTGATCCGCAAAAGACGAGGCGCACAGCTTACCGGCCAGTTCGTCCTGGCCCGGAATGCGGAAGATGTTCGAGACATGCCACAGCTTCTTCGCTTGTTCGGTCATGGCTTCGATCAGCACCGGATTGGCGTGGCCCAGGCCATTGACGGCGATACCCTGCACGAAATCGAGATATTCACGGCCCGCTCGGTCATACAGTCGGCTGCCTTCACCGCGTTCCACCTCGATAGGCGCCCGCGCATACACACCGAACAAATGATCTTCAGACTGAGCCATGGCAATACCCCAAAACGGCGAAAAACCCTGCGCACATTACGCACGGGAAAGAAGGCGTCTAAGCTGTTGGGGGCTTAGGCGGGCCTTTTGTAGAATAATCGCCGTATTGTCAATGATATTCACAGGCGCTGGTCACTGGCGGGGCTGGACGAACCTAACCAGCCACCGGCCTGACGACGGAATCGAGCCGCGTGACCGCATGGCCATCCCGGCGCAACTGCGCCACCAGTCCGTCCGGACCGATCAGGTGGGTGGCGCCGATCGTGACAAAGGTCGTGCCCTTTTCGCTGAGCGCCTTTTCGATGGCCGGCAACCAGGCCCGGTTGCGATTCACGATCAGGGCATCATAACCCGCCGGATCCGCTTCGGCCAGCAGGACCAGCGTATCCGTCAACGTCTTCTGGTCACCTGCACGCCAGGCCTCAAGCGGCAGGACGAACCCGTCATCGTTCACACCTTCGGCCGCGACGCGCCCAGCTTCCGGGCGGCTGTCGAGACCGAGACTCACCTTGCGCAGGGCATTGGCACGCTGGAAAAGCGCCGCGTCGGGCCGAAGCACCGACATGTCCGCCGGCAGGACGTCGGGATAAGCGGCGACCTCGAAGACGACGGTATCGGCATTGTCGAAAGCCGTAAACAGGCGTCGGTCCATCCAGCCGGGAGCAATGTCACCCGTACTGCTGAACCCGCCGAACAGGTAGACCGTGGCATCGCCGGCTTTCACGACCCACAGCAGGGGTGATCCGGTCGGACCGGCCCCGGCTTCGGCAGCGTCCGGATCGGCCACCGGCGAAAAGGCCACCGTGACCGCATCCGGATTATGCGAGCGGTGCCACCACATGCCGAGCGGCGGCACAATGACGGCGATGCCCACGGCTGCTGTCATGATAATCGCTGCCTCTACCAGCCAGCGTGACGACCTTTTTCTTTTCCTGGCGAAAGCGCCGTCCACGTAATGAATTGCCCGCATTTCCGACCTCCGGTTTCTTATCTCCTGGAGGCACAACTGCAAGCTTCGGGCCAGCTTCTAAGGTTGTATTAAGCACCATACCGGGACATTTAGTCCGGCAGGCGCTCCGCTGTAATGCCGTGCGCTTTCAGCATGGCGATGACGCTGTCCGGTCCGACCAGATGCCCTGCGCCGACCGTGATGAAAGCCGTGCCCTTGCCGGCCAGTATCTGCTCGATCTGCGGTTCCCAGGCGGTATTGCGCTCCACGATCAGGCGGCGATAGCCTTTCGGATCTTCTGTCTGCATTCTGTCAATCATCAGGCGGGTAAGAGCTTCGGTGTCGCCCGCTTTCCAGGCGTTGAACAGATCGCCGAGATCCTGAGGCATGGTGTCAATATCCTTGACCATGGCGCGCAGGGCGGTCAGTTCGTCCGCCTCGGTCTCCGGCACCAATGCCTGCATCTGACTTTCCATGGTTTCGAATCCATGCACCGCCTTGCCGCCGTCACGCGCCTGCTTCATCAGGGTCACATCGACGCCTGTATCCGTGGCATAACCCAGCCGATTGATCTCCTGCATCGTGATGATCAGGCCCACGGCCCACTTGCGCATGGTCTTCAGCGCTGCCGCGTTCAGCCCCATCGGTTTCAGCAGATCATCAATCCGGGCCAGTTCAACCGGCGTCAGGTCGCTGGTCATGTCGCCCTGCGGATCGAACATGTATTTCTGTGCCACCGGACCGGCCGCCGCCTTGTTGTCCAGGTCGGGAATTTCGAACCAGACCTCCTGGGCGCTGTCGAACCGCGCCTGAATCGCCGGCGTCAGCCACGGTGTATCCGGCTTCATGACATGAATTGACCCCAGCAGATAGATGGTAGAATCGGCGTCCTTTATCACCCACATGGCGTGCCTTACGGAGGTCGGCGACTCAGCATGGCCGGATGGCGCAAAAGCGCAGGCAAGCAGGGCGATGGCGGCCAGCAGGCCTGTCTTCAATCTGGAAATCATAAATCCCCCAAAGGGCCTAAAACGGCCTGAATATATCTTCTATCCGCAAGGCGAACAGGTCTGCAATTTTAAATGCCAGCGGGAGAGAAGGATCGTACTTTTCCGTCTCGATGGCGTTGATCGTCTGGCGTGACACGGCCAATCGGTCCGCCAGGTCGGCCTGGGACCAGTTGCGCTCGGCACGCAGGATTTTCAGACGATTTTTCATCAGCGGCGACGTGCCCACCAGATACCCCAGGCCAGGGCATAACCCGCCACTGGCAGCACTGCGCCCACCGCCATGCCCAGTTCAAGTTCGCGCCCGGCAAGCCCCCATGCCGCAATGGCCTTGCGTCCGAATTGGCCCCCGGTCAGGTTGATCAGCAGGAACAGCACAAGCACGCCGCACAGCCCGGCACTGCCGCCCCAGTACCATGACCATTTGTGCGCTTCCCGCGCTGCCTCATCGATATTGCGCCACCATACGAATGTGACCGCAGCCGCGACAAGAAGCGTCGCAATAACGAGCACCGACAGACTGAAGGGATACAAATGGAGCATATCAGCACCGGCGCTTTTCAACAGCCCCACCCTCATGAGCGATGCCGCAAAAAATATACAGACCCCGATCAATATGATCATGTCTCTCCGGAACCGGACGGGCAATTTCAATTGTTTCTCCTGCATGACAGTTCCCTTTCAGCGATATTTCAGCCAGGCGCTAACCTGACCGATCAGCAAACCAAGTACAAACGGCGCCATGCCGGATACGCGCCCCATCAGGAACCCCTCCTGCGCGCCGTCCAGGCCGGCGATAAACTGACGGTATAGATCAGGCAGGAAAATCGGAAACAGGCCAGTGATCAGGAACAGTGCAAAGCCGATCATGAAACCACTCTGCGCCGCATACCGCTTCTTGGCGATGCTGAATTCGTCAGTCGAGGCGGCCTTCAGTTTCCGCACATAAAGGACCAGCATGATCATGACCGGAATGGCACACAGATCGATCACCGCGCCATAGAGCGGGAACGACGCTTCCCGGCCCCAGCTCATATTGAAACCGCCCAGCAATCCGCCGATCAATGCCAGCACCGATATTCCGCCGGCAAACTTCCATTTCGACCCTGCCATGACCAACCCTCACGTTAAATGACAAGCACACTTTACACTTTGCTACTCAATTAGTCAAGCTAACTTGTCATTAAGTCAAGATTGGTTGTCAGGCGTAGCAAGCCTTAACCTGCATTAAGCCTGATGCCACACGTGAAATTTACCCTTTTGCGGCACAGTCGCGGTGGCGCGAAGCTTGCAGTTTCAGCCTCCCGATTATTTCGAATCCCAAAGGCGTCCATTACCTCATGCCCGACAGCAGCCCACAAGCCTTTGTGACCCAAAAGTCTGCAATACGCCTCACCTCCGTCTGCGTGATTATCCCGACCTTTCGCCGCCCACAGGGACTGGAAACGGCGATGCGATCAATCCAGGCGCAGACAGATATGGATGACCTGTCCCTGAGCCTCATTGTCTGCGACAACAGCCCGGAAGCCTCGGCCCGGTCGCAGATTGAGGCCTTTATCGCACCGTTCCCGGTCACCTATATTCACGAACCGAAAACCGGCGTCGCCAATGCCCGCAACAGCGCCGTCAGCGCCTGCTTTGAACGTTTTGGGGCCGACTTCATCGCCTTTCTCGATGACGACGAAGAAGCGCCCGCCGACTGGCTCAACCGCCTCATGGTCGTGCAAAGACAATTCGATGCCGATGTCGTCTTCGGGCCGGTCACCGCGCGCATTCCCGATGAAACGCGCCATAACCGCGCCTATTACGAGCACTTTTTCTCGCGCTTCGGGCCGGCACAATCGGAAATCCTGCCGCACTATTATGGCTGCGGCAACTCCCTGCTGAAGACCGCCGCGCTCACCTCGAAAACGCCTTTCAGCACGCTGCAGAATGAAATGGGCGGTGAGGACGATATCCTCTTCACGGCCATGAAGACGGAAGGGCGGCGCATGGTCTGGGCCGCCGACGCGCCGGTTTTCGAAGATGTGCCCCCTGCCCGCGCCACTCTGTTCTACACGCTGAAGCGCGGCTTCGCTTACGGCCAGGGCCCCAGCCATTCGAGCGCCGCCAACGGCCGTTACCTCGCCTGCGCTATATGGATGGCTCAAGGCCTGGTTCAGGCCGGATTGTTCGGCATTGCCAGCCTGATCCTGTTCGCCATCCGCCACCCCCGCCGCGCCTTTATACTTGACAAGGCGGCACGTGGGCTCGGCAAGACCCTGTGGTTCCCGCCCTTCATGATGAAATTCTACGGCCAGATTCTGCTGAAAAAAGACAAGAAGACAAAGACATGACCCTGATCAACTGGACTCCGGAAAAGCAGCGCGCCTTCACGAAGGAAAACCTGCTGTTCACGCAGAACATCGCCGACAGCGACCTGTTCAGCGAAGAGGCGCTTATCGCCCTGATCGACCGCTATCCGCGCGACAGCGTCGAGGTCTTCACCATGGGTTACGATCCGACGGTTTTCGGCGAATGGTATCTTGGCCGCAAGACGGCGAAGGACGGCACCGAGCTCGATGGTTGCGCCCTGATGGAAGCGGTGAAACACGGCCGCCTGTGGCTCAACCTGCGCCGCGTCAATCATTCCGATCCGGCCGTTGGCGAACTGTGCGACCGCATCTTCGCCGAGGTGGCGGAAAAGACCGGCACCCATAACCTCAAGACTGATCTCGGCCTGCTCATCTCCTCGCCCAATGCCCACGTCGTCTACCATCTCGACATGCCGATGGTTATGCTGTGGCAGGTGCGCGGAGTGAAAAAGGTCTATCTGTATCCCGCCGATGCCGGCTTTTTCACCGACCGCCAGATCGAGGGCATCGCCCTGCGCGAAAGCGACGAGAACCTGCCTTACGACCCTGCTTTCGATGACAAGGCTCTGGTCCACGACCTCAAGCCGGGCGAGATGCTGACCTGGCCACAGAACGCCCCGCACCGCATCGTCAATGGCGACATGGTCAATGTGTCGCTGTCAATCGAATTCATGACGCCACGCGCCCTGTGGCACGCCAACGTCATCTATGCCAACGGCCTGATGCGCCGCCTGTTCGGCCTCAATCCGAGCGTAGCGAAATCGCCGAAGATCCTGGAGCCCTTCAAGATCGTCTTCGCCCGCGTCTACAAGCTGCTGAGCGGCGGCTTCAAGGGCCACAAGAGCCCGCTGATGCCCGCCTTTTCGCTCGATCCGCAGCGCCCCGGCACGATCATCTATGACAGCGGCGTCAGGCCGTTTGTACCGCCAGCCATCAAATCAAAACGTGAAAAAGCCGCCTGATAATTTGTTCTTGATTTGTTCTTTTTTCGGCGTAGGGTGCGGCCATGCCCGCTCCCCCGCCCGATACGCGCACCAAAGACGAAGACGCCCTGCCCGACCTGCCGCGCAAGGGACGCGGCTCGGTCTCCAACCGGCCCAGTCACCGCTTCGGCGTGGCCGACCGCTATGAGATCGATGACGGCTGGAGCGACCATGAACGCGACGACTGGGTAAAGGCCCGGCGCAAGACGATCCTGGGCGTCGACAGCGTTCGTCGCATCATCACCCGCAACACCTCGCCCGACGTCGGGTTCGACCGCTCGATCAATCCTTACAAGGGATGCGAGCACGGCTGTATCTATTGCTTCGCCCGGCCCAGCCACGCCTATCTCGACCTCTCTCCCGGCATGGATTTCGAGACGCGAATCTTCCGCAAGCCCGATGCCGCCCAGGCGCTGCGCCAGGAACTGTCGGCCCGGACCTATACGCCGGCGCCCATTGCGCTCGGCATAAATACCGATGCCTACCAGCCCACGGAAAAATCGGAGAAACTCACGCGTGGCATACTTGAGGTGCTGCATGAATTCCGCCACCCCGTCCATATCGTCACCAAGTCGGCCCTGATCCAGCGCGATATCGATATTCTCGCGCCCATGGCAGAGCTGAACCTCTTCAAGGCCACCCTGTCGATCACAACGCTCGATCGTGACCTGGCGCGCGTCATGGAACCGCGCGCCGCCACGCCGTCGCGCAGGCTGGATACGGTCCGCGCCCTGACCGATGCCGGCATCACGACCGGTGTTCTGATGGCGCCGGTCATTCCCGGCCTGACCGATCATGAGATCGAAAAAATCATGGAAGCGGCGGCGCATGCCGGCGCCGCGCGGGCCGGTGGCGTGCTCATCCGCCTGCCGCATGAGATCAAGACCCTGTTTGAGGAATGGCTGCGCGCCCATTTCCCCGATCGCGCTGACAAGGTACTCAATCACATCCGCGAATGCCGGGGTGGCAAACTTTATAACGCCGAATTCGGCAGTCGGATGCGCGGCGAAGGCGTCTATGCCGACCTGATCCAGAACCGCCTGAAAATGGCTGTCAAGCGCTACGGACTGGACAAGCCCGGCCGGCCGCTTGACAGTAGCCAGTTTCGCGGTGGTGATCCGCAGATGTCTTTGTTCTAGCCGTTGGCGACGAGCGCCTGCACCACTTCCGCCAGAGTTGTCGTCCCATGCCTGGCTCGCGCCTGCGGGAAATCGATCCAGCCAGCATTGAAACCATCCAGCATTCGCATGCGTGGCAAGGGATTGGTCATGCCCTGCCCACGGAACAGGTCTTCCCACCCGGCGCGTTCGACGATTTCCGCCCGCACCTCATGACCCAAAACCACTGAAAAGACGGCAGCCAGATCATTCGGCGACACCCGCACCGGCCCTTCAAGCTCAATGAGCCGTACACCTGACCAGGTTTCCAGCAAAAGCGCCGCCGCCAGTTGCCCGACATCTTCGGTCGCCACCATCGGGAAGACTTTATCGAGCGGCTGGAGATAGCTGTGAATGACCCCGTTCTTCGCATCGCCGACATCCCAGGCGGCGTTTTCCATAAACCAGGCCGGCCGCAGGAAGGTGACCGGCAGGTCCAGCCCGCTCAAATCGGCTTCCAGTATACCCAGTTGCGACAACAGATTTGTCTGCGTCGCGTCGGAGCCGATGGTGGAGAGGACAACGGCTTTCGGCGGACGCGCCGCGATCAGTGCCGCCTTGATATTGGCGATCATGGCGCGCGCCTCCGGAAAGCCTTCCGATGGATCGAACACCGGCGGCAGCACGATAAACACGCCCGCCGTGCCCGAGAAAGCGGTGGTCAGTGAAGCGGTATCGGCAAAATCAGCAATGGCGATGTCGCATCCGACACTTGCCCAGTCCCGCCCTTTGCCGGCATCGCGTACAATGGCGCGGACATCCTGATTTTGACGGCGCAAGGTCCGGGCGACCGCGCCGCCGACCTTGCCGGTAATGCCTGTGATTGCGTACATGAAAACCTCCTGACGAACGAATGGACCGCTTTTTCGCACAACCGCATCTTTGACAAAAATTCATATTTGTCACATAAGAGATGACAAATAATCAGGAATTTAACCATGTCATTCGACGGTCGGCTGCTCTCCGGCGCCGGTATCCTCGGCGCCGTCATCGAAAGCGGCAGCTTTGCCCGCGCCGCCGAGATCATGGGCGTGACGCCTTCCGGAATCAGCCGGGCCGTGGCGCGGTTGGAGGCGCGTATAGGTGTGCGCCTGATCGACCGGACCACCCGTTCCCTTGCCCTGACCGAGGATGGCCGGCGCTTCTACGAACGCGTCCGCCCCTGCCTGGATGGCATCGAGGAGGCCGCTATCGACGTGGCCGGTGCCACCGGCCAGCCGCGCGGCCATCTGCGCGTTAATATCGATCCGTTTTTTTCGCGGCTTGTGCTCGCCGGACGGCTCGGCGGCTTTCTGGCCGCGTATCCCGACCTGACGATTGACCTGATCACCCGCGATCAGGTCGGCGATCTGGTGGGGGACGGAATTGATGTGGCGGTACGCTTCGGCGAGCCGGCCAATGCCGCCCTCATCGCGCGCAAGCTGGTGGATATCCCCGTCCTCACCGTCGCCGCTCCGGCTTATCTCGCAGCCCATGGCCAGCCCAGGCATCCCGATGATCTGGCCGGCCATACCTGCATCCAGTTTCGTGACCCCACCACCGGCCGCCCCTATGGCTGGGAATTCCGTCGCCCCGGCGAGGTGTTGGAGGTGACGACAAAAGGCCCCATGATGATCAGCGATTCCGGCACCCTGCTGGCAGAATGCCTGGCCGGCAGTGGCATCGCGCAGATTCTCGATGTCGGCGTAACCGGCCTGTTCACCAGCGGGCAGCTGATCAATCTGTTCCCGGAGTGGAATGGCGAAACGTTTCCACTCTATGGTCTCTACCCTTCGCGGCACCAGCCCACGGCCAAGGTGCGCGCCTTTATCGACTTCGTCCAGTCGATCGGAGGACCCGGCGGTGAGGTATCTTGTTAAGCTGACTTGCACGGGCAAATCCGCAGGCGCATAGTCTTTCCGGGGCGAATGGCACGACAGGATTTCCGATTGACCCAGCTTAATGACGCGCCCGAACCCAACGCCGAAATAACCCGGCGCATCCTGCCCTGGCTGGTCGCCGTCGCTTTCTTCATGGAGGCGCTCGATACCACCATCCTTAATACCGGCGTGCCGGTGATCGCCAGAGCGCTCGAAGTCACACCGCTCAGCATGAAGGCCGTGCTGTCGAGCTATACGCTCAGCCTCGCCGTCTTCATTCCCATCAGCGGCTGGATGGCCGACCGCTTCGGCACGCGCACGGTCTTTGCCGCCGCCATTGGCCTGTTCACGCTCGGCTCGCTGCTGTGCGGGCTTTCGACTAATATACATATGCTCGTCGCCTGCCGCATCCTGCAGGGTATGGGCGGCGCGATGATGACCCCTGTCGGGCGGCTGGTCATGGTCCGCACCTTCGAGCGCACCGACCTGGTCAAGGCCATGAGTTTCGTCGCCGTGCCGGTATTGACCGCGCCGATGCTGGGGCCCCTGGTCGGCGGCCTGATCGTCGATTATCTGCACTGGCGGGTGATCTTCCTGGTCAATATCCCGTTCGGCATTATCGGTGCCATATTGGTCTGGCTGAAGATGCCGGATTACCGCGGCACGCCGCGCCCGCTCGATTTTCTCGGCCTCATCCTGTTCAGTTCGGGCGTTGCCCTGCTCTCCTATGTGCTGGAAGTCTTTGGTGAGCACCGTCTCGGCACCGGCGGCATACTGGGCCTGCTGGCCATCTCCCTGTTGCTGATCTTCGGCTACGGCCTGCACGCGGCCCGCACGGCTTTTCCTCTGCTCACCCTGACCCTGTTCCGCATCCGCACCTTCGCCACCGCCGTCAGCGGCAGTTTCATCACCCGGCTGGGGATTGGAGGGGCGCCCTTCCTGTTGCCGATGCTTTATCAGATTGGCCTGGGCCTGACGCCAGTGCAGTCCGGCCTGCTGATCATGCCACAGGCGCTCGCCTCGATGAGCACGAAATTCCTGTTGCCCCGCGTGCTCGAACGCTTCGGCTACCGCAATGTGCTGACCTGCAATACGCTGGCGCTGGGCTGTATGCTGATGCTGTTCGGCACCATCCATCCCGGCACACCGATCTGGGTTATCGTCATCCAGGCGCTGGTCTATGGCGTCCTGACCTCGCTGCAATTCACCAGCATGAATACCCTGGTCTATGCCGACGTGCCGCGCGACCAGTCCAGCGGCGCCAGTACCATCGCCAGCACGCTCCAGCAATTGTCGGTCTCGTTTGGCGTGGCAGCGGCCGGGCTGACCACGGTCTTTTTCCTGCCGACAGACGCGACATCAAATCCCGGCCTGATGATCGATGGCCTGCACAAGGCGTTCTTCGTACTGGGCGGCTTTACCCTGGTCTCGACTCTGATCTTCAGTCGTCTGAAACGCAGCGACGGCGGCAGCGAGGCGGGTGAAAAGGACCTGCACCTCGATGAGGCGAAGGGATGACCTATCGCTTTACGTCGAAACCGTCATCGCTGAGGAAGGCATCGAGATCGGCCGGTATTGCCAGGCTGGCATCGCCCGGTTGCGCGTGCTTCAGGCAGGCGCAGGCAATGCCGTAATCGAGCGCTTTTTCGTCGTCCGCGCCGGTCAGCAGGCCGTGCATGACGCCCGCAGCAAAGGCATCCCCGCCGCCAATCCGGTCGATAATGCGCTCGATATCGTGCGTATCGGTCTCGAGCGAGCGATCACGTGTGTACATCAGGCCGGTCAGGCGGTTGTGATCGACATTGATTTGCTCCCGGCGCGTACAGACCAGCCGTTGCAGGTGCGGAAAGGCGGCGAAGGCATGATCCGCCGCCTCACGTTCGTCATTGAAGCGCTGGCCGGATATCAGCTCGATATCACGGTAACCGCCGAAGATCAGGTCGGCCTGAGCCATCAGCTGCGTGATATAGGCGGGCGCGTCGGCGCTCCATTCAGCCCATAGTTTTGGACGATAATTGCAGTCGAAAGACACCTTTACACCGGCCTTGCGCGCCGCTTTCATGGCGGCGAGCGCTGCCGTCACGCAGTTCTCGCCGAGCGCCGCCGTAATGCCGGACACATGCAGCCAGCCGGCGCCTTTCAATAGTTTCGACCAGTCGAGCGCGCTAAAATCGGCCAGGGCGAAGGCCGAGCCGGCGCGGTCATAGACGATATCCGACGGACGATGAATGGCGCCGGGCGTCAGGAAATAGAGTCCCATGCGCTGCGGCGCTTTCGACACGGCGCTGGTATCGACACCCCAGCGGCGCAGTTCATTGACGGCCCCCACGCCCAGCGCATTATCCGCCACCACGCTGACCATGCGGGTATCGTGACCCAGCCGTGCCAATCCGACGGCCACATTGGCTTCCGCCCCGCCGACAACCGGTTGCAGGGGCGAAAGCGATTCCAGCAGATGGCCCCCGGTCACGGTCAGGCGGATCAGCAGTTCGCCAAAACAAACAAAAGAGGGCATAGGGACGTTTCCTGTTTTTATGAATTTATGCAATTTGGTTTATGCGATTTCCGGGGCGCCGGGCTTCAGCGCTACGGCCTTCAGTTCCAGCACCGTATCCAGCGCACCAGAAAACGTAACGGTCGCACTCTGGCCGGTCAGGATGCGATGGACGCCGGTGGTTTGACCGGTTGAGATCAGCAACCCGCGAGTGAGTGGACGCCCGCGCTTTGCCAAGTGCCCGGTCAGCCAGGCCAGCGCTTTCAGCGGCCCATCAGGCATGACAAAGAGGCCGCCTTCACCCACCATTTCGCCGTCGATTGCCGTTTTCGAGCAGAAGGTTTCAAGCACTTCGGGCGACAGGCTGTGCGGCGTCGAGTCGGAATCGAGTTCGAGCAGACGTGGGCCGAGGATCAGGCCAAAATTATTGCCGAAATCCGAGGCCGTCACCGCCGGTCCCAGGGTGTTGATCTGCGGAAAAGGCGAGCCGGCCATCTCTACACCGACGAACATCGCGTCGCACAGGCGCAGAGCCTCTTCTTCGCTGTATTCGGTCTTTTCCGGATCGGCGTCATGGTCGATGCGCAGGATATATTCGGCTTCCACCGCACCGAATCCACCTTCGAATACCGCTACATTAACGGGGCCAGCATAGTCCTTGAAAGCCGGCCGGAAGATCGGTCCGGCCAGTCGCTCGGTGCCCATCGCCGCCTGGAAATCGGGATGCAGGCGGGCGATCTTCCAGCCGATCAGTTGTTGATGCCACTGATCTATGGCCATGTCCTGAATGGCATAGGCGGCCGTCATGTCCGCTGGCAGATCACCGGGATAATCCGGCAGTGCCGTCGCTGATCGGCGGGCGGCGACAAAACGATCGGCTATGGATTTGTAAGGCATTGCGGCAACTTTCATTAGGTGCCGAAACCTAAAAGATACCGGTGTCTTGTTCAATTTAATTCCGACGTTTGGATATAAATTCGACCTGCCATGTCACAGACGCGGAGGTTCACTCGTCATAACGATATAACCCACCGAAGGAGACTGTTATGACCCACTTCAACCGCCTGAATCTCGCCAGCCTGTCCGCCGAAGGCTATAAAGGCTTATTCGCCGTCGAAAACTATATTCATGGTGCGCTCGATCTGAAATTGCTGAGCCTCGTCAAGTTGCGGGCGTCGCAGATCAATGGCTGCGCCTTCTGCCTGCATATGCACTATGAAGAAGCGCTCAAAGCCGGGGATACACCCGCCCGCCTGAACCTGCTGCCGGCATGGGAAGAATCGCGCATGTTCACGGATGCGGAACGCGCCGCATTGCTATGGACGCAATCCCTCACCAATATCGCCACGGATCGCGCCGAGGACGAAACCTATGCTGAGGTCAAGGCACAGTTCAACGACAAGGAAATGGCCGATCTGACGCTAGCTGTCGCCATGATCAATGCCTGGAATCGCATCGCCATCTCCATGCGTAATTTGCATGCCAACGACAAAGCGGCAGCATAAAATTTAAGAGGTCCACAGATAAGATATTATGCGCGAACCATCTATGCTTATCTGGCTTATCTGTGGACCAAACCTTTCTCTGAAAAGGCCGCATCATGATACCTGTATCCGACATCCAGTGGTTTGAAGACGAGCGCCGCTATCTGCAAGGTGTGGCTTATCGTATGCTGGGCACAATCAGCGAAGCCGAGGACGCCGTGCAGGACGCCTATTTCAGGGTGCGCGAAACCATGCCTGAAGAGATTGACAACAAGCGTGCCTATCTGACCCGGATCGTGACGCGGATCTGCCTCGATGTCCTGAAGTCGGCGCATAAGAAGCGCGTCGATTATGTCGGGCCGTGGTTGCCGGAACCGTTGCACAATGTCAGTGATTTCACCGGCTCGCCAGCGGCTGCCACCGAACTGGCCGATGACCTTTCGATGGGACTGCTCTATGCACTCGAACGCCTGACGCCGCTGGAACGTGCCAGCTTCCTGCTGCATGACGTCTTCGATGTCGGCTATGACGAAATCGCCAAGACGCTGGAACGCTCAGAAGACAGTTGCCGGCAACTGGCGGCTCGTGCGCGCAGCCATGTCAAGGCGTCGCGGCCGCGCTTCAAGGTGACGCCGGCCGATGAGCGTCGCTATCTTGAAGCTTTCGTCGTCGCCTCGCAAAAGGGCGATATGGCGGCGCTGGAAGCCATGCTGGCCGAGGATGTGAAACTCTACAGCGACGGTGGCGGCAAGATATCGGCGGCGATCAATATCCTCGATGGCAAGCGCCGCGTTGGTGCTTTCATGGCCGGCATCTACCAGAAATTCCGAAACCACACGACGACAGGCCTGCGCTATGATCGCGTCAATGGCGTCATGTCATTGCTGACCACGCACACCGATGACTATACCGATGTGCTGAGCGTGGAAGTCACTGACGGCCGGATTTCCGCCGTCTGGTTCCAGCGCAATCCCGACAAGCTGACAAGGCTGAACTAGAGCTTATACGCTGCTTTCGGCAGGTTATAGGTCAGGTCCTTGATCACCGCAGCGGCGTCCTCGATCGGCAGGCGATGCTCGGTCACCAGGCGCGCCAGGAAGGCGGAATCGATGCGGCGGGCGACATCGTGGCGCGCCGGGATCGACAGGAAGGCACGTGTGTCGTCATTGAAGCCGACCGTATTGTAGAAACCGGCCGTTTCCGTCACCTGCTCGCGGAAACGCATCATGCCTTCGGGGCTGTCATGGAACCACCACGACGGGCCGAGTTTCAGCACCGGATAATGACCGGCCAGCGGCGCCAGTTCACGGGCATAGTTGGTCTCATCGAGTGTGAACAGGATGACCGTCAGGTTCTTCTCGTTACCGAAAGCGTCGAGCAGCGGCTTGAGCGCGTGGACATAGCCGGTCGGCATCGGAATATCAGCGCCCTTGTCGCGGCCGTATGTGTCGAACACCCTGGCATTATGATTGCGATAGGCGCCGGGATGGATCTGCATGGTCAGGCCGTCATCCAGCGACATGCGCGCCATTTCGGTCAACATCTGGGCGCGGAACAACTCGGCGTCTTCGGCGGAGACGTGTTTTTTCAGCACGCGATGGAACAGATCCTTGGCGTCGGCATGCGAAAGATTGGCCGTCTGCGCCGTTGGGTGTCCGTGATCGGTCGAGGTGGCGCCATGGGCCATGAAGACGTCGCGGCGCTTGCGGTGGGCGGCCAGATAGCCTTTCCAGCTATGGACATCCTCGCCGGTAAGGTCGGCGAACAAGGCCATCTTGTCGTGGAAATCCTCGTGCTCCGGATCAATGACCGGATCAGGGCGATAGGCGGTGACCACGCGGCCCTTCCAGCCGGACGACTTGATCCTGGCATGATGCTCCAGCGTATCGGTCGGCCCTTCGGTGGTGGCCAGAAGCTCGATATTGAAGCGATCGAACAAGGCGCGTGGGCGATAATCATCGGAGGCCAGCAGTTCGCCGATGCGGTCGAAATAGAAATCAGCCGTGGTTTCATCGAGCGCGACCTCGAAGCCCATGATTTCGCCGAAGACGTGGCTCATCCACATGAAGCTGGGGGTGCCACGGAACAGATGCTGGTTGGCGGCATAAACATGCCAGGCCTTGCGTGCATCGGCGCTAGAAGGGCCGACTTTCGAACCGACACCGACCGCATCCATATCGATGCCCTGGCTGTAGAGCATACGGTAGATATAATGATCCGGCGCCAGGAACAGTTCTGTGGCGTTCTCGAAAGGTTGGTTGTCGGCGAACCATGATGGATCGGTATGGCCATGCGGCGACAGGATCGGCAGGGCCTTCACGCTGGCATAAAGGTCACGGGCAATAGCGCGCTGGGCCGGATCGCTGGAAAACAGGCGGTCTGCGTGAAGATAAAGTGGCTTGGACATGTATTGACCTTGGGGATCGACCCTGCTGATATTTTACGCATAGGTAACCGGTGTCATAAAGTTTGACAACAGGCTTTTAAAGCTTTGCGGTCGATTCCCGCACGACCAGAGCGGATTCGAAGATGATCTCGTCCTTGCGATCATCCTCATTGGCCAGAAGAGTGGCGGCAGCGGCCCTGGCCATGTCGCGGCTCGGCAGGTTGACCGTGGTCAGGGGCGGCGAGACGCGCAAGGCCATTGGGCCATCATCATAACCACAAATGCTCAGATCGATGGGGATACGCAGGCCCAGTTCAAAGGCGGCCTTGTAGGCGCCAATCGCCATTTCGTCATTGCTGGCAAAAATCGCGGTGGGACGATCAGGACGACTGAGAATTTTCAGCGCGGCGGCATGGCCGGATTCAAAAGTATAGGCCCCCTGCGCCTCCAGCTCCCAGTCAATATCCAGTCCGTGCGTCTGGAGGCCTTCGCGGAAACCGGCACGGCGTTCGATAGCAGAAGTATAACCTTCCGGACCCGCAATAAAGCCGATTGATTTATGACCAAGCTCTGCCAGGTGCTCGCCGGCGGCGCGACAGCCGATACGCTCCTTCGACAGAATGGCATAGCCGCCTTTTGTCCTGGTCGGCTGCAAGGCCGACACACGGACATAGTCGACCTCAAGTTCCTCCAGCAAAGCCAGCAGGCGACTATCCTCGGAGATTGGCGGCAGGATGATCACCCCGGCCAGGCGCTGTAATTCGATGAAATCGCGGATATCCTCGATAAAGCGCTCGCTATGCCGGTCGCACGGGTGAACCACCAGTTCGGTGCCGGACCCGCGCAGGGCGTCTAGCGCACCCATCTGCATGTTGACGACATATTGCGCGTTAGGATTGTCGTAGATCAGCCCGATCAGGAACGACCGGCGGAAAGCCAGGCCACGCGCCTGTGGGTCAGGACGGAAACCTACGCGCTCGATGATGGCGTTGACGCTGTTCCGCGTCTCGGCCCGGACGCTCGGCGACTTGTTGATGACGCGCGACACCGTCTTTTTCGATACGCGCGCCAGCCGCGCCACATCATTGATCGTCGCCTTCTTGCGGCGCTGGATGAATTCCTCGATAGCGTCTTCGGACATGGGTATCTGGGCCTGATCGTCTTGTTTGAAGATGGGTAGCGGGCTTCGCGGCGGCTGAACAGTTATTTTCTTGAAATGCCGATTGAAAAGCTTGAACTTTGGGTTTATGACACCGGTATCATTATTTGTAAAATGTATCCTTGGAAGGTTTGGCTTATGACGGATGATCTGGCAGGCGTATCGGTGCCCTGACGGCATGTTAGGTCATCGCCATCGATGGGCATAAGGTCGTTTGTGCAACGTGGCGAAGGTCACAAGATCGCGCTGGGTCGATTTCAACGCCGGTCAGGTATTGGAAGGTCATACTTTGGAAAAGACTGCGGATGATCTGAATGGATCTGATCATCAAAACCGCTTGGGGCCATCAGGCCTGCAACGAAAAGAATGATGAGCGCGAGATCGCCATCTGGAAAATGGGGTAATGCTTTAATATGCTCTCGCTGACTACGCTCGCCGCCGCCAACGCCATCAAGCCCGCCTATGATCCTGCCACGCTCGATATCGGCGTGGTCCACTTCGGCCCTGGCGCCTTTCACCGCGCCCACCAGGCGGCTTATTTCGATGCGCTGGCGTCGAAGGACAAGCGCTGGGGCATCTGCGGCGTGTCGCTGCATTCGACGGGGGTGCGCGATGCGCTGACACCGCAGGACGGCCTTTACACGCTGGCCATTCTTGATGAAGAGATCAGCTATCGGATTATCGGTTCAATGCGTGAGGTTCTGGTCGGGCCGGAAGATATCGAAGCCGTTTTTGAACGCCTGACCCGCCCGTCAATTGGGATCGTGACATCGACTGTCACCGAAAAGGGCTATTGCCTGGCGCCGGACTTTTCGCTTGATCTTCATCACCCGGACATTGTCCACGATCTGGCCAATCCGCAGACGCCGAAATCCTTTATCGGCTATGTCGCCGAAGCCCTGCGCCGCCGTCGGGCGGCGGGACTTTCGCCTTTTGTATTGATCCCGTGTGACAACTTGCCCAAAAACGGTGTGCGTCTGAAAGAGGCCGTCACGGTCTTTGCTGGCCAGTCAGATCATGATCTGGCGCTGTGGATTCACGAAGAACTGCAATGCCCCTGCACCATGGTCGATTCCATCACCCCGGCCACCGATGATGCCCTGCGCGCCCGTGTAGCCGAAGCCACGGGCGTGGCCGATGCCTGGCCGATCCAGCGCGAGGCTTTTACCCAGTGGGTGATCGAAAAGCACGTGCATGAAAATGGTCCCGACTGGCAAAACGTCGGCGTGACCCTGACCGATAATGTGCCGGCCTATGAACGCGCCAAGCTGCGCCTGCTCAACGGTCCACATTCGACCCTGGCCTATATGGGCTTCGGTCGCGGCTATGAGAGTGTTTCCGAAGCCATGAAAGACGCTGAGCTTGCCGACATCGTCCGTAAGCTGATGATTGAGGATGTGGTGCCTTTGCTTGAGGCGCCCGAAGGGCTGGATCTGGTGGCCTATAGCGAAGCCATCCTCACCCGATTCCGCAATCCGGCCATTGTTCACAAGCTGGCGCAGATCGCCTGGGACGGTTCGCAGAAACTGCCGATCCGAATCTTAAGTTCACTGGCCGAGGCGCTCGATCGTGGCCAGGATATCCGGCGCCTGTGCCTACCGCTGGCGGCATGGATGCGGTTTGTGCGCGTGAAAGCGACCACCGGCGAGGCGATCACCGATCCGCTGGCGGACGATCTGATCGGCATTGGCAAGACCTGCGATGATACGACAGCGGATGTCGGGCGGTTCCTCACCCTGCGCCTTGTCTTTCCGGGAGAGCTGGCGACGGATGCTACGGTCGTCAAGGCCCTTGAAGCCGCCTATGCCGAACTGCTCGACCATAAGGGTGTTTTCGCTTGAGCTAAGGCAGTCCTGCGCCTAAATCTGTTGTGAAGACAACAGATGAGGCTGGCATGAGTGAGATCACCGAAACGGACAAGGCATTACTGGGCGGTGGACGTATCGACGAGACGCGACCCTTCCGGCCGGTCAGCCTCGCCGTCCTGACCATTTCCGATACGCGTGACGAAGAAAGCGACACCTCCGGCGATGTGCTGGTCAAGCGCATCGAGGCCGCCGGGCATAGCGTCGTCCGCCGCAATATCGTGCGCGATGATATCGACGCCATCCGCGCCAAGGTGATGAAATGGGTCAATACCGGCGAGATCGACGCCATCGTGACCACCGGCGGCACCGGCATTACCGGCCGTGATGTGACGCCGGAAGCCATCGAGCCCTTGCTGACCAAACGCATCGAAGGCTTCTCGACCATTTTCCACATGCTGAGTTACCAGACTGTCGGGCTTTCCACCCTGCAATCACGTGCCCTGGCGGGGATCATCGACAGTGTCTTCATCTTTTGTCTGCCGGGCTCGAATGGCGCGGTCAAGGACGGCTGGGACAAGGTCATTCGCTGGCAGCTCGATAGCCGCCACGGCCCGTGTAATATGGTCGAGCTGATGCCGAGGCTTAAAGAGCGATGAAAAACGTTTCGGTCGAGGCGGCGCTGGCTGCGATCAGACAAGGTGCGCTGATGCCAGTGACTGAACGCGTGCCGTTGGCCAAGGCCATGGGGCGCGTACTGGCCGAAGCGGTTATTGCCGGTCGTGACCAGCCGCCTTTCAACGCTTCGGCCATGGATGGCTATGCGGTCAGAATGGATTCGCTGCGTCCGAAAGCCAAACAGATCACCCTGCATGTTGTAGGCGAAAGCTCGGCGGGCCGCAGCTATAAAGGCAAGGTGGCGGTCGGCGAGGCTGTACGCATCTTCACCGGTGCGCCGGTGCCGGCGGATTGCGACGCCATCGTCATTCAGGAAAATGTCGTTGCCGGCGACGGGGTGATCGATGTGACGCCCGACGGTCGGAACCCCATGCCGACCCATTTCCGCAAGGCCGGACAGGATTTTCGCGCCGGCGATACTCTACTGGACGCGGGCGTACGGCTCGATCCGTGGCGGTTGTCTTTGATCGCGGCGGCAGGACTGGATACCGTGCCGGTGTGGCGCAGGCCGCAGATTACCGTCCTGTGCACCGGCGATGAACTCGTCCTGCCGGGGGAAACGCCAAAACCGGATCAGATCTATGAATCGGCGTCCCACGCCCTGATGGCGCTGATCAGGCAATGGGGCGGCAAGGCCAGCTATCTGGGCGTCCAGGCCGATGACGCCAAGGGCATTTACAAGGCGCTGAAAGCTGTAAAAGCCGACCTGATCGTCACGGTCGGCGGGGCCAGTGTCGGCGATTACGATCTCGTGCGCCCGGCGCTGGAAAAGCTTGGTCTGACGCTAGATTTTGCCTCGGTGGCGGTGCGCCCCGGCAAACCGACCAGTTTCGGCCGATTGAGCAAGGGGACGCGGGTTTTGAGCCTGCCCGGCAATCCGGCCTCGGCCTTCGTGACGGCACAACTGTTCCTGAAAACCTGGATCGAGGCATCTCTGGGCATGCCGGAGACCAGTCCTTTCATTACCGCTGTCACTCAAGCGCCGCTTTCCGCCGCCGGTCCGCGCGAATCCTATCTGCGGGCCAAAATCAGCAGTTCCTTGCAGGGGCAATTGCAGGTGACAGCCTTTGACGATCAGGATTCGTCACTGGTAGGCGTCTTTGCCCGCACCGATGCCCTGATCCGTCTGCCGGCCAACACCATGCCACAAAACGCCGGCGCGCGGGTCGAGGTTTTGCCGCTTGATCGGCTGTAAGAAAAAAGACACGCCCGCCAGTGAAATGCGTCTCCCTCTGGACGAACGCGGTTCGCACATGCACACATAAGGCATGACCCCGACCCAAAACGCCTCCAAGCTCGATATCGCCGCGGGTTTTGCCAGCGATATTGGCAAACGCGATGAAAACCAGGATTTTGCCGCCCTTTGCCTGGAGGACGGTCAGCGTCACCATGGAGCGGTAGCGGCCCTGGCCGATGGCGTTGGCGGGCGAAAGGGCGGGCGTGTGGCGGCCGAGCTTTCGGTGCGCACCTTCATCGATGATTATCTCGGTCAGAGCGAATTGCTGTCCCCGCAAAAGACGGCGGCGCGGGCGCTGGAGAGCATCAATTACTGGCTCTACCGCGAAGGCCAGAAGAACGAAAACCTGAAGGGCATGTGCGCCGCCTTTACCGGCATCGTCATCAAGGGACGTCGGCTGCACAGCTTCCATGCCGGCGATACGCGGCTCTATCGCCTGCGCGCCGGCCAGCTCGACCTCCTGACCCAGGACCACAAGCCGGAAGGGCCGGATGGCAGCCCGTTCATCACCCGCGCTGTCGGCGCCGAAGAGGCCATCCGCATCGATTACGGCGCGCACGATATCTTCCCGCATGACCGGCTGATGCTGTGCTCGGACGGCGTTCATGGCTTTGTCAGCCAGGCGCAGATCCTGGCCCTGCTCGATGGCCGCACATCGCCGGAGGAAACGGCGCAAAAACTGGTCGGTCAGGCGATCGCCCATGGCGGCGATGATAACGCCACGGCCATGGTGATCGATGTCATCGACCTCCCGCCGGCCACGATCGAGGATCTAAATCTCGCCATTTCCCGGCTACCGATCATAGAGCCACCGCATGTGGGCGACCTGATCGATGGCTTCAAGCTGGAGCGGCAACTGGCCGATGGCATATATAGCCGTGTCTTCCGCGCGCGCGACATGCGCGAATTCCGCACAGGCATCAGTCCGCAGGTCGTACTGAAATTTCCCAAGCCCCACACCATCGGCTCGGAAAATTCAGCGCGTTCGGCCTTCATGCGCGAGGCCTGGGTGGCCAGCCGCGTCCAGCATATGTGGATCGGTTCGGTGCTCGATATCGCACCCGGCCGCCAGACCTGCCTTTATGTCGCCCAGCCCTATTATGTCGGCGAAACCCTCGAGCATCGCCTGCTGCGGACGCCGAAAATCACCCTTAAGGAAGGCGTCGGCATTGCCACCAAACTGGCCAAGGCGCTGGGATCGCTGCATCGCGCCGGCATCATCCACCGCGACGTCAAGCCGGAGAACATCATCCTGACGACCGATGGCGGGTTCAAGCTGGTCGATCTCGGCGTGGCGCGCATTCCCGGCATCGACAAGGACAGCCTGTTCGTGCCGGGCACCCCCAGCTACAAGGCGCCGGAACTTTTCGAGGGCAAACCGGGTGATGAACGGTCTGATATCTTCGCCATGGGCGTCACCCTCTATCGCATGTTCGCCGGTTCTTATCCTTTCGGCGAGATCGAGACCGGCCAGACACCGCGTTTCAACAAGCCCGAACCCCTGACGGCCCGCCGTCGTGACCTGCCCGCCTGGCTCGACAGCCTGATCTTGCAGGCGCTGGCCCCAAATCCGGCCGATCGTTTCCAGGATGGTTTCGAAATGGCCTTCAAGCTGGAAACCGGTACGCATGGCGCAGAACCCGATTTCTTTCGAAATCATTCCTGGCTTGCGCGCAATCAGGTCAATATCTGGCGCGGAATCAGCCTGCTCCTGGCCATCTGCCTGGTTATTTCGATCATGACGGCGAAGACGGGCCTTCCCTTGCCACCATGGGCGCAGGCCGCCCTGGCGGAGCTTTCCCGGCGCGTCTTCGGCTGATCAGCCTTTTCCAGCACCAGTGACGATTTCACGGTGATGCGGTGCCATGGCGGCCAGCAGCTTGTTCTGCGCCCAGAAGGGCACATGGTTCTTGTCCATGGCCTTTTGCAGGCTTTCCACCAGGGCCAGGAAGTCCTCCTCGCGGATGCCGAGCTGCGAATGAACCTCGGTCATGTTCTTGCCGGTATAGTCGCAACCGCCGCCCATGACATGACAAAAAATCTGCACCAGGCCTGACTTGATCTGATCGCGCTTGGCGGCGACGAAGAAGTCATGCGTGCGCGGATCAGCCAGCACATTATCCATCAGGTCATCGGTGATATGCACCAGACCGTCATGACCGCCGAAGGCCTGATAGAGGCTGCCATCAGTTGAAATGACTGGAAACGAATCTGCCGGTGAGCTTTCCGCAAAGGCGGGTGTGGTAAGCAGCAGGGCGACGAGGACAAAATATTTCATGATCATTTCCTAGAATCCGACCTGTATCGAACCGTAAAGCCCGCTCTGGCGTCGCGTTACGATGTTGCCGAGATCAGCATAGGCAAGAGTCAGCGAAAGGTGCTTGCTCATGGCATAAGCGGCAAAAAGATCGACCGCGGCACCTTCTTTGGACACCGCGAGATTGTCCGGCTTGGTACGCACCTCGGCACCGACAGCGAGGCGGCGATTGACGAGATATGCCACCGAACCTTCAAACTGCAGGTGGTAGTCGTTATCGATGCCGCCATAGCCCAGGATGCCGAACTGGTTGGCCTTCGTGGCACGCAGGGTGCCGTTTAGCAGCACACCGTTTGCCAGGTATAATTTGGTGGCGCTGACATAATAATCCGCAGACTGATCATCGCGCGCACCGAGCGCCTTGACCAACGCGCCGTTCTTGTTTGTCTTGAACTGGGCACCGACCGAAACCTGCGGCCACCAGTGGTCCTGATCAAGAATGGCATCGCCAAGCAGGCGCACCTTCACCCCAACCGTCTCCTGCGAAATCATGTAACCGTAACCCAGTCCCAGGGCTGTACCGACGGCCTGGGTATCAAAATCCTGCCTGGCGTAGGACAGCTCGACGCGGTCATAGAGACCGACCAGCGCACCCTGCGAAGTGATGCGGTAATCCTGCGTCCCAATTGTCGTGTAAAAGGCATTGGCGCCGATCTGGTCCCTGGTTTCGTAACCGCCGATGGTGGCCCAGGGCGTCAATCCGCCGCCGGCCGCGCCTTCCACCTGTGACACGCCGCCGGTCAGCAACAGCTTGCCGCTGGCATAGGTGAAAATCGAGTCGGCTTGCGATGCCGATGCGCAGACAAGCAGCGAAAACGCCAGCAGCGCGCCTAAAAGGGGATGCTTCAAGACAGGTCCTTTGAACTCTGGTACGGTTCAATGACCTGCATTGGGCATCAACTTCTTTAAGGCTTGCTTTATGGGCTTAAGTTTCTGAAGAAAACGCATTTGTTGCCGCCTTTTTGCCACGTGGCGCTTCAGGGCATTACAAAAACTTAATGTGCACCTGCCTGTTGCCATGCTAACCCTCCCAACTGGTTTCATTGTCAATTACCGCGCTGCCTTGAGGATCGCCTGGCCTGGTGGCGTAAAACAAACCGGAGTTTCCATGCGTCCGTTACTGATTGCCGCCGGTCTTCTGCTGGCCACGACTGCCTTTACCCCTGTTGCAACCCTCGCCGCACCGGCCGCGCCCGCTATCGTTGCCGACGCCAATGCGCCCAAGGGTAAGCTGCCGGACGCCGCCACGCCGCTGTCCTACGCCATCAACCTGACCATCGTGCCGTCCAAGCCGCGCTTTTCCGGTCATGTCGAGATCGACGTCAATGTGAAGGCCGAAACGAAGTCACTTTATCTGCATGGCCGCGACCTCAAGATGTCGAAGGTCGTCGCCATGGTCGATGGCAAGCCGGTCGCCGCCAAATACACCCAGGTGGATGATCTCGGTGTTGCCCGCCTCGATTTCAGCAAGGCGATCCCTGCCGGCCGCACCACCCTGGTGTTCGACTATGACGCCCCCTTCACCAATGATGCGGCCGGTCTTTACCGCGTCCAGGTTGGCGGCGAATGGTATGTCTGGTCACAGTTTGAATCGATAGACGCTCGCGGTGCTTTCCCGTCGTTCGACGAGCCGGGCTTCAAGACGCCCTTCAAGGTGCAGATCACCACGGAAGAAGGCCTCGTTGCCCTTTCCAATGGCCCGGAAGATGGCTCGACCACGGCCGGCAAGATGATCACGCACTCCTTCTACCGCACTGAAAAACTGCCGACCTATCTCATCGCCTTTGCCGTCGGGCCGTTCGCGGTGGCGGAAGGGTCGGTGCCGCCGAACCAGTACCGTAACTATGCCCTGCCGATCCGTATCGTGGCCACCAAGCCAAACGCCGGCAAGCTGAAATATGCGCTCGACGAAACACCGTCGATCGTCACACATCTGGAAACCTATTTCGGCCAGGCCTTCCCCTATCCGAAGCTGGACCAGGTCGCTTCGCCGATCATGCCGGGCGCCATGGAAAACGCCGGCATCGACATCTATGGCGACAATATCCTGCTGCTCGATTCCGGCGCGCCGACGACCCAGAAGCAGGAGTTCGGCATGGTGGTGGCGCACGAGCTGTCGCACCAGTGGTTCGGTGATTATGTCACCCCGGCCTGGTGGGATGACATCTGGCTCAACGAAAGCTTCGCCAACTGGATGGGCTATCGTATCGGCAACGAATGGCGCCCGGAGCTGAATATCGGCGTCGGCGCCATCGGTGAAGGCTTCGAGGCAATGGCGGACGACGCGCTGAAAGTCGGCCGTCCGATCCATGAAAAGATCACCAACAACGGCGACATCGACTCGGCTTTCGATACCATCACCTATGGCAAGGGGGGCCAGGTCGTTTCCATGGTGGCCGGCTATCTCGGCGATGAGACTTTCAAGCGCGGTGTGCGTCTGCACATGTCGCGCCATCCCTATGGCAATGCCACTTCCGAGGAGTTTTTCGGCGCCCTGGCCGATGCCGCCCAGGAGCCGGGCGTGCTCGATGCCATGAAGAGCTTCGTCAACCAGCAGGGCTTCCCGACCGTCGACTTCACCCACCAGGGCGGCTGGCTGGTGGCGACGCAATCGCGATATGCCCGCCTGGGTACCACGCTCGATCCGCAAAGCTGGACTATACCGCTTTGCCTGCGTCAGGGGGAGGAGCGCAAGTGCTTCCTGATGGCGCAGCCGCAGGGCACGCTCGGTGCCGATGCGCCCGGCGCACTGATGCCCAATGCCGGCGGCACGGGCTATTACCGTTTCACCCTGACTCCTGAAGACTGGTCGACCCTGATCGCCACCGGTGACAAACTGCCGGCCGGTGAGGGCCTGGCGGCGCTCGACAGCCTGTGGGGGCAGTTCTATGCCGGCAAGCTGCCTGCCACGCAATTGGTTGAAGCGGCCAGGGTCTTCGTCAACAACAAGGATTCCAATGTCGCCACCGGCAGCGCCGATCAGTTCGACGAACTGGTGACACGCGGCATTATTCCTGAAGCCAGCCTGCCGGATTACCGTCGCGTGATGGAAGAGATTTATGCCCCGCGCCTGACCGCCCTCGGCTTCAATCCGAAGGCCGGCGCGCACCTGAATGACGATCCCGATACGCAGAAATTGCGCCAGCGCCTGGTGGTGGCGGTTTCCGACGCCGCGCAGGACCCGGCGGTTCGCAAGCAATTGCTAGATGCCACTAACGCCTACCTTGGCGGTGACAAGACGGCGCTCGACCAGGCCTATCTGGCGCGCGGTTTCAAGATCTATGTCGAGGAAGGTCATCAGGCGGCAGCCAGGACCATGCTCGAACGGATGCTGTCTGAACAGGACGAGGTCGTTCGCTCCGCCGCGCAAAGAGCCATCACCGCCAGGGCGGACAGCGCCACAGCAACGTGGCTGTTCGGTCAGTTGAACGACACCCGTCTGCGCGTGCCGGACAAGCTGGCCCTGGTCGGCGGCCTGATGAATAATACCGCCACGCGCGACATGACCTACGACTGGCTGAAGACCAACTATGACAGTTTCTCGGCCGGCGCGGGCATCTTCTCGGCCGGCCGCATCGCTTCCCTGCCGCATGACTATTGCGATGCCGCCAGGGCCGATGAAATCGACCATATCATGCGTCCGAAGGTTATCGCTGCCGGCCGCGGTGAGTTGTCCTTCAACCGCATGCTCGAAGATATCCGTTCCTGCAGCGTCCTGAAAGACGCCAAGGGCCCGGAAATCGTCACGGCGTTCAAAGACGCGAAATAAGCAAATCCTGGCTCTGCAAAAAAAACCCTCCGGCGCGAAATCGCCGGAGGGTTTTTTCTTACCCAGGGCTAACCTCTTGCCGACCCGCCGGGCCTGTGGCATCTCTTGTTTCAAAGAGACGCCGAAAAGGCATAAAATCATCGTCCGGATAAACGGACGCATATAACTGACAAGGGGTTGAGACGTTATGGGCGAAGTGGCGCATAAGAAGCAAAGCATGTGGCTGGTGATCGGGGCGTCGTCGCTCGGCACCATCTTCGAATGGTTCGATTTCTATATTTTTGGCACACTGGCCGCCATCATGGGGGCGCAGTTCTTCGAGGTGAAGGGCATCAACCCGACAACCTCCTTCATTTTCGCCCTGCTGGCCCTGGCCGCGGGCTTTATTGTGAGGCCTTTCGGCGCCATGGTTTTTGGCGGCATGGGCGACAAGATCGGCCGCAAGCACACCTTCCTCGTCACCATGATCATCATGGGCCTGTCGACCTTCCTGGTCGGCGTCCTGCCCAACTATGCCACCATCGGCATTGCCGCCCCCATCATCCTGATCGGCCTGCGGCTGGTGCAGGGCCTGGCCATGGGCGGCGAATATGGCGGCGCGGCCACCTATGTGGCCGAGCATTCGCCGGATAACAAGCGCGGCCAGATGACCGCCTGGATCCAGACCACGGCCACACTCGGCCTGTTGCTGGCGCTGGTCGCCATCGGCGTGACGCAGCATTATATCAGCGAGGACGACTTCAAGGCCTGGGGCTGGCGGCTGCCCTTCCTGTTCTCGATCGTGCTGCTGCTGGTTTCGATCTGGATCCGCATGAAGCTCAATGAAAGCCCGGTCTTCCAGGCCATGAAAGATGAGGGCCGCACCTCGAAATCGCCGCTTTCGGAAGCGTTCCTGCGCTGGGGCAATCTCAAAATTGTGCTGATCGCCCTGTTCGGCCTCGTCATGGGTCAGGGCGTGGTGTGGTATACCGGCCAGTTCTATGCCCTGTTTTTCCTGCAAAAAATGCTGCATGTCGACCTGGCCACTTCCTACTGGCTGATCGGCGGCGCACTGGCCATCGGCACCCCCTTCTTCATTGTCTTCGGCTGGCTGTCGGACAAGATTGGCCGCAAGCCGATCATCCTGGCCGGTCTGGTGCTGGCGGCCATCGGTTATTTCCCGCTGTTCCAGATGCTGACAGGCGCCGTCAGTCCGGCCCTCGAACATGCGCAGAAAGCCTCACCGGTCGTCGTCGTGGCTGATCAGTCCGCCTGCGCCGTCCAGTTCGATCCGGTCGGCAAGGCGAAGTTCCTGCAATCCTGCGATATCGCCAAGTCCTATCTCGCCAAGGGCGGCATCAGCTATACAAATGAAGCCGCGCCCGCCGGCACGGTCGCCAGCGTCCGCATCGGTCAGACCGTAATCCCCTCCTTTGAAGGCACGGGCCTGGCCGCCGATGCCGTCAAGGCGGCGCAGACCGATTTTGCCAGCTCCGTTGGCGAGGCGCTGAAAACCGCCGGTTACCCGACCAAGGCGGACAAGGCGCAGATCGACTATCCGAAGACCCTGGCCATACTGACCCTGCTCGTGATCCTGGTCACCATGGTCTATGCCCCAATGGCGGCGGCGCTGGTCGAGATGTTCCCGGCGCGCATTCGCTACAGCGCCATGTCCCTGCCCTATCACTTCGGCAATGGCTGGTTCGGCGGCCTGCTGCCCTTCATCACCTTCACCATCGTAGCGGCGACCGGAGGCATCTATGACGGCCTGTGGTATCCGGTCGGCATCGCCGTCCTGACGGTGGTGATCGGCCTGTTCACCGTCAAGGACAACCGCCACGTCGATTTCAAGGAGTAGGCAAGACTTTCTGACATCACGAAAACGTTGAATTGCAAGGCCTTCGGTTGATTGACCGAAGGCCTTTTTTTGGCCATGGTCGCCTTTCTGGGGTGAAAAGCTGTATGCCGCCCCACCAGTTCCCGCGTATTTTCATCCATTTACAGGGCGACACACATGGCCGATGATTCCGTACCTCCCGTTCAGGCACCCGATCCCAATCCCTATGCCAATCCGAAGAACCCTAACAATCTGATTGAACGCGTGCAGGCCATCCTGCTGAAACCTGCGCCTACCTGGGACGTGATCGACGGCGAACAGACCTCGGTCAAGGCGCTCTATACCAGCTATATCATGCCTCTGGCCGCCATTGGCCCCGTCGCCAATGCCATCGGCGGCGTGGTGTTCGGTATCGGCGCTTTCGGCATTTCCTATCATACGCCTCTGGTAACGGCGATAATCGGCGCGGTGTTGAGTTATGTGCTGTCGCTGATCATGATCTATGTCGTGGCCCTGGTGATCGACGGTCTGGCCCCCAGCTTCAACGGTCAGAAAAACTTCATACAGGCGCTAAAGCTGGCGGCCTATGCCTCAACGGCCGGCTGGGTGGCGGCCATTTTCGGCATCTTCCCAGCGCTTGGCATACTGACCCTGCTCGGCGCACTTTATGGAATCTACCTCTTCTATCTCGGTCTGCCTAAACTGATGAAAAACCCGGCGGACAAGACCGTGGTCTATATGATTGTGATCGCTGTGGTCTACATTGTCCTGATCCTGGTCATTGGCGCCATCGTCGGGGCTGTCACCAGCGCCGGCATGATGGCGACCGGTGGTTTGGGTGCCCTCGGAGCAAACAACGGCCATGTCTCTGGCACTCTTACGGTTCCCGGTGCGGGCAAGGTCGATCTCGACAAGCTGGAAGCCGCAACCAATCAGATGGCAGCGCAGGCCTCGGCCATGCAGACTGGCCAGTCGACGATGAGGCTGGCCGATGCCTCGGCGCTACTGGCGCTACTGCCGGCATCCTACAATGGCGCTGCGCGTACCGATGACAATACCAGTTCGGGCGGCGCCGGCGGCATTGCGGTCTCCACCGCCAAGAGCACCTATCATATAGGCAGCGGCACGGTGAATGTCACGGTGACCGACATGGGTACAGTCGCCGGCATCGGCGCCATGGCGGCGGCGATGAACCTGAATTCATCGAGCAGCAGCGCCACGGGCTATGAAAAGGTGACCACCGAAAATGGTCGCATGGTCAGCGAAAAATGGGATAATTCGATCAAGCACGGCGAATACACCATCGTCTCCGATGGCCGCATCAGCGTCGAAGCGGAAGGCGACAATGTCGATATGGCGACCCTGAAAGCTGTGGTGGCCAGTGTTGACCTCGGCCGCGCCAAAACACTCACGCAATAATTACTTTCCGATTACCAATGTCGGATCGACATCTGTCTCCGGCAGGTTCAGGAACTTCCAGTAATAGGGATAAACGCCATCGCGGGTCAGGGTATTATGCTCTGACCCGTGCATACGTATGAACACTTTCGGCTCGTTGGCCAGAGCGAACAGTCGCTCCCCTTCCTTGAAGGGAATAACGCTGTCCCGGTCACCGTGGGCGATCAGTACCGGCATGTGAACATTCTTGATACGCTCGCGGCTGAGGAACTTGTCTTTCATAAGCAATGACACCGGAATGAGCGGGTAACGCTCGGCGCCGACATCGCTGGCGGCAGTGAACGGTGCTTCGAGGATGAGCGCGCGGGCCGGCCGTTGCGTGGCAACATAGGTGGCGACGCCGGTACCCAGGCTGTGCCCATGGATGACGATATCTGAATCCCGGAAGCCCTTGGCCTTCAGCCAGTCATAGGCGGCGAGACCATCGATCAGCAGGCCCTTTTCCGAAGGCGTACCGGTTGAGCCTGAATAGCCGCGATAGGCCAGCGCCAGATAGCCAACGCCCTGCTTATGCATCCGGATATAGCGCCATTTGCCCATCATCAAAGTACCGCTCTGACCATGCAGGAACAGGATGACCGGCTGGCCTGGCTTGGGCGCTTCATAGAGCGCCTGCAGGGTTTCGCCATCAGGCGTGTGAATGCGTATGTCCTGCAGCGGCAACCCCTTGATGGCCAGGGCTTCGGTCTCGGGTTCGGGAAAGAAGAGCAGGTTACGCTGGTTGATGTAGAGATAGCCCACCGCCAGCAGCCAGGCGGCAAGGCAGGTGCCCAGCAGACCCAGGCCGGCAATGCGCAATAGCCGCCAGGCGAAGGCCATATTGCGTGGTTTTTTGTCGATTGTTCCCGTCATATCCGCCCCTTTCGCATGCTTTATCGAAGCTTTGATGACGGTGTGCAATATCGAAATATACAAACTGGTTTACAAATTAAACTTGTTGATGTAATTGTGCCGATATTGGGGCAATCGGCCCTGACGGGAGGTCATTATGTCTGAGACAGCCAATATGTCTGTAAGTACCAGTTCCGAGCGTTTTCATGATCTTGATGCCGTGCGGGCCGGCGCGCTTTTGCTCGGCGTCGCCCTGCACACCACCATGTCATTGATCGAGCCGCAGATATGGCTCATCAAGGATGCCAGTTCCTCCACGGGGCTGGCTGTGCTGTTCTATGTCATCCATATGTTCCGTATGGCGACCTTCTTCGTCATGGCCGGCTTCTTCGCCCACATGCTGATGGGCAGACGCGGCCTTGGCGGCTTTATTAAAAACCGCCTGATCCGCGTCGGTGCCCCACTGGCTATGTTCTGGCCGATCGTCTTTGGCTTGATTATCGTCGTGATGATCATCGCCTTTGCACCACCGCCGGGCGCACCGGCCGTGCCCGCGGCACCGCCGCCGCCATTGTCGGCCAAGACCTTTCCGCTGACCCACCTGTGGTTCCTCTATGCCCTGTTGTGGCTCTATGGCGGCGCTGTCGTTCTCAAACTGGTCACTGACGTGCTGCATATCGGCAAAGGACTGGGTCGGGTGTTCGATGCCCTTGTCGGTTTCCTGACCCGCACCGATCTGATCGGTGCCGTCCTGATCCTGCCGGCCTTTGCCGCGCTTTACGCCAATCCGGCCTGGCTGATGTGGTTCGGTATCCCGACCCCCGATGCGGGCGTGGTGATCAATACGCCCGCCCTGGCTGGTTTTACCACGGCCTTCGCTTTTGGCTGGTTCCTGCACCGTTCGCCGGATCTGCTCGGCCATCTGGCGAAGCGCTGGTGGGCCTATCTGCCGGCCGCCGCTATCGGCACGGCCATCTGCCTGAACATGGTCGGCATTACGCCGGTCATCATCCCGGTCAAGGGCAGTGAGCACCCGCTCTACCTTGCTCTCTACCTGCTAACCGGCTGGTCGTGGACGCTCGGCCTGATCGGCGCTGCCCATGCCTTTCTCAAGCGCGAAAATCCGGTACTGCGCTATCTGTCGGATGCGTCTTACTGGATCTACATCCTGCACATACCCGTAGTGATGGGCCTGCAACTGGCCATACGCAATATGGCCGGTCCGGCGGAACTGAAATTTGCCGGTATCCTTCTGGCCACTGTGATGATCGGGCTGTTCACCTATCAATTTATGATACGCTACAGCTTCGTCGGGGCGATTCTCAATGGTCGCCGCCGCAAGGCGAAACGCGCAACCAGGGGCCAGGAAGTGACAGCATGACTGAACAGGGCGAGGACGTTCACAAAGACCTCGCGTTCCTGAGGGCTCTCGTCAGCGAGGGCCCGAAGGCGCAAGGGGCGGCCGGTATCGTCTTCCTGACGGCGGGTCTGGCCTATGGCGTCGATTGCCTGGCCTACTGGGCGCAAGGGGCGTTTGGCTGGCCGCAGACCGCGCTCATGGCCTGGACCCTGATCCTGTTTCCCATTGTCGTGTCTGTCCCCGTTATCATCTACGTCACCTGGCAAAGCCGCAAGAATGGACAGCAGGGCGTCGCCACGCGGGCGCTCAATGCCGCCTATGGCTCGGCGGGTCTGGCCAATCTCGCCATTGCCATTGTCTTCGGCTATGTCGCCAGCACGCAGAAAAGCATGTTGATCTGGCTTCTCTATCCTGTGGTGATCTGCGCTTTTCTGGGCGCGGTCTGGTATGTCGCCTACATGATCCGGCGCAAACTGTGGCTGGCAGGTATTTCCGCCGGCTGGTTCATTACCACGGTGACGCTGGGCCTGCTGATCCGCCAGCCCCAGCCCTACCTGCTCGTGCTCGGCATCGCCCTGATCGTCCTGATGGGTGGCGCCGGCTGGGCCATGATATCGATTGATCATCGGCAAAATGGGGCCAAAAGGGAGCCGCCGCATGACTAATAAAGGTATTGAAGCCGATCTGGCCTTCGTGAAGGCGCTGGTCAGCGAAGGCGCCCGCGTGCGGATATCCGGCGGCGCCCTCTATCTGACCGGCGGTCTGTGCTACGGCCTGCAATGTATCGTACAGTGGATACATCTGGCCGGGATCGTCAATATCGGCGGAATGGGTAACCTGATCGCCGGCATCCTGCCGACCGTCGTCTTTCTGGCGGTGATGTGCGTCATACTGTGGCGTGATCGCAAGGTGCCGAAGAACGGCGTGGCGACGCGTGCGCTCAATGCCGCTTTCAGCAGTGCTGGTCTCGCCAACCTGTTCATGGTCGGCGTGTTCGCCTATGCGGCCATCACCGAAAAAAGCATCCTGATCTGGCTGCTGTATCCGATCACGGTCTGCGCTTTCCAGGGGGCTGTTTGGTTCACCGCCTACATGATCCGCAGGGAGGCGTGGCTGGCCATCATATCCGCCGGATGGTTCGTCACAACCCTGACTCTGGGACTGCTGATCGGCACCCCGCATTACGTCCTGGTGCTGGGTCTGGCCCTGTTCGTCATCATGGGTGGCGGCGGTTGGTACATGATGCAGCAGGCGCGAAAATAGTCATGGCCGGCTTCGACATCAACAAACTGGATGACGCCATTCATGGACGCCTGCGCCTGGGGATCATGGCCTATCTGATGGATGCCGAAGCGGCAGATTTCAACGAACTGAAGGCGGTTCTGGAAGCGACCCAGGGCAATCTGTCGGTCCATCTGCGCAAGCTGGAAGAGGCGGGCTATGTCGAGATCATCAAGAGCTTCCAGGGCCGCAAGCCACTGACCCGCGCCCATATCACGCCATCCGGCCGCAAGGCCTTTGCCGACTATCTCGAAGCCTTGTCAAACCTGGTGGCCAGACGTTAGACGACGGAACCAAAAGCGATAGCCGCCTGTCTTTTCAGCTTCGCCATCAGGCGTTTTCGGTTTGAAGATTAGCGTCACCGTCACGAAGCTGATGATCAGCAGCAGACCCCAGGCGCCCATCTTCTGGATCGACACCAGGTGCCACGTCTGGCCGGGATAGGCCCAGGTGTGAGTGAAGGTGCCGATGTTTTCCGCCAGCCACAGAAAGAAGGCGGTAAGCGTACCTGCCAGTAGATAGGGCATGGAATGCACCGTCTGATCGATGCGGAAAAAGACAAAGCAGCGGAAATAGATCACGATGATCGCCGCGAAAATCATATACCGGAAATCGAACAGGAAGTGGTGCGTAAAGAAATTCACATAGATCACCAGCGCCAGCAGATAGGTCACCCATGGCTTCGGATAGTGCGAGAAACGCATATCGAAGACGCGAATAGCGCGGGCGATAAACGAACCGACGCTGCCGTACATAAAGCCGGTGAACAGCGGCACGCCGCCGATATGGAAGATCGACGATTCCGGGTAGGTCCATGACCCCATACGGGTCTTGAAGATTTCCATGATCGTGCCGGTGATGTGATAGAGAAAAATCACTTTCACTTCGTCGAAAGTCTCCAGCCGGGTCCACAGCAGCAGGCATTGAATCAGCACCGCTGCCGCCAGCAGGAAATCATAGCGATAGACCGGGCTGTTCGCCGGCCAGAACAGATGCGTCACGATCATCAGCCCCAGCATCCCGGCGCCGAACAGGCACGACCAGGCCATTTTCAGTCCGAACAATACGAACTCGCGCAGCGGCCCCGGCAGCACCAGCAGGGTGCGTCTGATCCAGCGCCGGACCGGTTGCAGGAATGGTGCAAGGGGATGAACGGGTAGGTCGGTCATAACGCTATCATGCTGAATTTTTTGCCGTGTGCCAGAGGCAATTCGCGGATTTTTGCCACCGTCAGGCAAGGTCTGGCCTATACGCCCTAAAATTGCTAAGCAGTCTTATGCACGCTATCCCCACCCTCGCCAGCCAGGATGCCTATGTCACACGATGGTGGTCGGCGATGGCGATAAACGGGGTTGCCCTGATAATCGCGGCCTGGGTCATTCTGGCTTATAGCCATAACAGGTCACCACTGGAGTTCGTTTTGGCGCCGGCTTTGGGCGGTATAGTCGCCCTTCCGATTGTGGCATGGAAGCATTTTCGGCTGGTCGACTTCGGAGATGCGGAAAAACCGAGCCTGGCCACCGGGTTTTACGCCTTGCTGCTGGCAATCGGCGTGCACGCCATTGAGGACCAGACGCTGCTGGATCGTTCGGCTGGCCTTTGGGGTGGCGTGATCGTCGGATTGATCCTCAGCGCGTTGATCCTTTGGCATGAGCGACCTGTGAAAATCGTTTGGGCGTTCGTGACTATTGCGCTGCTGATCTTCGCCGCGTGGGGCATGATACAGATTGTGAACTGCCTGCTGGACAACGGTCCGGAGTCTACCATGCAAATTGGAATTGACAGCCGATATAATACCATGCCGTCATGTTCCCGTGGCGGTCGTTACAGTTCTGGTTCGTGCACAGGCACATTCTCGCAGTATGTCGTCCTTTCGCCAGTGCCTTGCGGTTTGCCCGCGCAACTCAGCGTCGACGGCGGCTGGTATCGCCGTGCGCAGGTCGGTGACCGTATTTGTATCACAGAGCGCTCAGGTCGTTTCGGTGCGCGCTGGTACAGGTTCGACCTCTGCCCATCGGCATAATGCCCGGCATCTCGCACAAGACATGCGAGGCGCAACTGCGCATTTGGATTGTCCGCCCATGCCAACCTTGCTAAGAGGGGCGCTCAGTTCCATATGGTGTGACTATGAGCCTTAGCCCGACATCCGAAATCAACAGCCGCACCGAGATACTCGCCACGGGCGCGCGCGTGATGCGCACCGAAGGCGAGGCATTGCTGCTGTTTGCCGGTTCGCTGTCGGAAAGTTTCGTGCGGGCCGTCGAGGTGATGTACGCCGTCAAGGGCCGGGTCATCCTGTCCGGCATGGGCAAGTCGGGCCATATCGCTGCCAAGATCACCGCGACACTTGCCTCCACCGGTACGCCGGCGCAGTTCGTCCACCCGGCCGAGGCCTCGCACGGCGACCTCGGCATGATCACGCCCGATGATGTGGTTGTGATGCTGTCCAACTCCGGCGAAACCTCGGAACTGAGCGACATCATCCATCACACCCGCCGCTTCCAGATCCCGCTGATCGGCGTGGCCTCGCGCCCGGATTCGACCCTGCTCAAGGCGGCCGATATCGCCCTGGTTTTGCCCAATGCGCCGGAAGCCTGCGCCATCGGCATGGCGCCGACGACGAGCACTACCATGACACTAGCTCTGGGCGATGCCCTGGCCGTGGCCATCATGGAAAAGCGCGGCTTCCAGCCGACCGATTTCAAGACCTTTCACCCCGGCGGCAAGCTGGGTGCGCAACTGCTGCCGGTGTCGGCCCTGATGCATGCGGGGACGGCTCTGCCGCTGGTCGCCGAACAAACGCCGATGGGCGAGGCCCTGCTGGTCATGACCGCCAAAAGCTTCGGCGTCGTTGGTATTACCGACGCCAATGGCAAGCTGACAGGCATCATCACCGATGGCGACCTGCGCCGCAATATGACGGGCCTGATGGACAAGACGGCCAAGCAGGTCATGCACGCTGGCCCGCGTACCATCCGCCCGGATGCCCTGGCCGCCGAGGCGCTTGGCATCATGAACGACAAGAAGATCACCTGCCTGTTCGCGGTCGATGAGCACAACAAGCCGGTCGGCCTGATCCATATCCACGATTGCCTGCGCGCCGGGGTAGCTTAAATGAAAACGATCATTCTTATCCCCGCGCGCTATGCCTCCACGCGCTATCCCGGCAAGCCGCTGGTCATGCTGACCGGCAAGGACGGCGTGCCGAAGTCGCTGATCCAGCGGTCATGGGAAGCCGCCAGCGTAGTTGAGGGCGTGTCGTCCGTCTATGTCTGCACCGATGATGACCGCATCAAGGCCGCCGCCGAAGCCTTTGGCGCCCAGGTCATCATGACCTCAGAATCATGCGCCAATGGCACCGAGCGCTGCGCCGACGCGCTCCAGCACCTGACCGAATCCGCCGATCTATACGTCAATTTGCAGGGCGATGCGCCGCTGACCCCGGCCTGGTTCGTCGAGGACCTGATCCGCGAGATGAAGGCCGATCCTTCCGTCCAGATGGCCACGCCGGTCCTGCGCTGCGATGCCCAGACCCACGCCAATTTCGTCGAGGATCGCAAGGGTGGCCGCGTCGGCGGCACCACGGCGGTGTTCGATAAAAACCTCAACGCGCTCTACTTCTCCAAGGAAGTTATCCCCTACACCGGCAAGACGTTCGGCGAAGGCGACACCATTCCCGTCTTCCACCATGTCGGCGTTTATGGATATCGCGAGCAGGCCCTCAGGTCCTATTCGAGCTGGCCGGTCGGGCCGTTGGAAACCTGGGAAGGCCTGGAGCAACTGCGTTTCCTGGAAAACGGCATGCCGATCCGCTGCGTTGAGGTCGATGGCCGCGGCCGCGTGTTCTGGGAACTGAACAACCCCGTCGATGTCGCCCGCATCGAACAAGTGATTTAGGAGTACACCATGTCGATCCAGCCGCAGCACGTCAAAACCAAGGTTTTCGAGATCGGTGATTTTGGCCAGCCGAAGATCAAGGTCGGTGGTGACGAAGCCTTCGTCCTGATCGCCGGCCCCTGCCAGATCGAGAGCCTCGATCACGCCCTGATGATGGCCGAGAAGATCGCCGAGGCCTGTGCGCCGACCGGCACCAAGTTCATCTACAAGTCGAGCTATGACAAGGCTAACCGGTCGAGCATCGGCACGGCGCGCGGCATCGGCATGGACGAGGGCCTCGATATCCTGGCCGCCGTGCGCGACAAGTTCGGCTGCCCGGTCCTGACCGATGTGCATGACGCCGGCCAGTGCGAGCCGGTCGGCAAGCAGGTCGATGTCATCCAGATCCCGGCCTTCCTGTGCCGCCAGACCGACCTGCTGCTGGCCGCCGGGGCTACCGGCCGCTCGATCAATGTCAAGAAGGGCCAGTTTCTCGCGCCTTGGGACATGAAGAATGTCGCCAACAAGATCGCCTCGACCGGCAATGAACGCATTATCCTGTGCGATCGCGGTACGAGCTTCGGCTACAACACCCTGGTCAGCGATTTCCGCGGCCTGCCGATCATGGCCCAGACCGGTTATCCGGTGATGTTCGACGCCACGCACTCAGTGCAGCAGCCGGGCGGTCAGGGCACGACCTCCGGCGGCCAGCGCGAGTTCGCGCCGGTGCTGGCACGCGCCGCCTGCGCGGTCGGCGTTTCGGCGGTATTTATCGAAACACATGAAGATCCCGACCATGCGCCGTCCGACGGTCCGAACATGATCTACATCGACAAGATGCAGGAACTCATCACCACGCTTCGCGCTTTTGATGATCTGGCCAAGGGGAAGTAGTTATGGGGCGTTGGTCCATAACCCACGTCTTCATCAAATAAAAAGCCCGGCCTTGAAAGGCCGGGTTTTTTATTTGAGAGAATAGGCCTGGCCACAGTCCAAACCCATAACTTTACATTTGCATGGTCCAGTTTTCGACACCCATGGCCGCCTGGCGCACCGCTTCCGAACGGGTCGGGTGCGGATGGCAGGTGCGGGCCAGGTCTTCCGATGCGCCGCCAAAGGCCATCAGCACGCAGACTTCGCCGATCATTTCGCCGACCTGCGGGCCCATCATGTGAACGCCCAAAACCTTGTCGGTCTTGGCGTCAGCGATGAACTTCACGAAGCCTTCGGTCTCGTGGTTGATCTTGGCGCGGCTGTTGGCCATGAACGGGAACTTGCCGGTCTTGTAGGCCACACCCGAAGCCTTGACCTGCTCTTCGGTCTGACCGACCCACGCCACTTCGGGGAAGGTGTAGACGACCGACGGCACCAGATTGTAATCAACATGACCCGCCTTGCCGGCGATCAGTTCGATACAGGCCACGGCGTCTTCTTCAGCCTTGTGCGCCAGCATTGGCCCCAGAATCACATCGCCGATCGCCCAGACGCCCGGCGCAGGCGTCTTGAAGTGGCTGGTCGGAATAAAGCCGCGCGGATCGGTGGTCACGCCAATCGATTCCAGACCGAGGCCTTTGGTGAAGGGACGGCGACCGATGGCCACCAGCACCACGTCGGCGTTCAGCTTTTCCTGAGCGCCGCCGGCAGCAGGCTCCAGCGTCAGTTCCACCCCCTTCGCGCCCGGCTTGGCTGCGGTCACCTTGGTGCCGAGCTTGAAGGCGAAGCCCTGCTTGGTCAGGGTCTTCTGGAAGGCGGTGGCGGTTTCGGTATCCATGCCCGGCGTGATGCGATCCAGGAACTCAACGACAGTTACCTGCGCGCCAAGACGACGCCAGACGGAACCCAGTTCGAGGCCGATGATGCCGGCGCCGACGACAACCAGCGACTTCGGCACGGCGGGCAGCGATAATGCGCCGGTGGAATCGACAATCTGCTTCTGGTCGACCTCAACACCCGGCAAAGGGGTTGGCTCGGAGCCGGTGGCGATGACGATATTTTTCGTGGTCAGGTTCGAGGTCGTGCCGTCATTGCCGGTGACAACAACCTTGCCCGGGCCAGTGATCTTGCCGAATCCGGCGAGATAGGTGACCTTGTTCTTCTTCATCAGGAACTCGACGCCCTTGGTCAGGGCGGTGACGCTGTCCTGCTTGGCCTTCATCATCTGGACGAGGTTGAGCTTCGGCGCCGGCACTTCGATGCCGATATTGGCGAACTCATGACCTGCGGCTTCATACAGTTCCGAGGCGTGCAACAGGGCCTTCGAGGGCATGCAGCCCACGTTCAGGCAGGTGCCGCCCAGTACGCCGCGCGACTCAACGATGGCGGTTTTCAGACCGAGCTGGCCGGCGCGAACCGCCGCATTATAGCCGCCGGGGCCGCCACCGATGATCACTACGTCGAAATTGTCGTCAGCCATGCGAAAGCCCTCTCACATAAGGAAATCTGTTGAGCGTTAGCTAGGAGCGCAGGCCTGCCGGGTCAAGTCAATTACGCAGACAGAAGGGACTTTTTTACGCCCCAGATCAGGAAAGCGCGGCGCGCCCCACTTTTGGTATGGGCCGGAAACGCGACATATAGATAAAAAAGCCGAGAACCAGCGCCACCAAGGTCAGCACATAGCGCGGGTCCCAGCCCGAAAGCACAGTGTAAAGCTTGTCGAACAGGCCCAGGCTTTTGTCGCCATTGGTCAGGTAGGTCAGGATCAGATCGGCGCCAAAACCCAGCACGTAAATAAACGCGGCGCGGAAATTTCCATTGGCGTGCAGAAAAGCCGCCAGCAGGTAGAGCGTGATCACCGCGCCCCATAGCCAGACCACAGGTTTGTTGTCAGTGACTATAGCCGTCACGGCCGTATCGCCCTGAATGGAATCAGTCACCGGTGCTGTCTGTTCGCCCATCATCGGCGTGTCGAACCCGCCGGAATAATCGGTGGAGTCCATAGAACGCGCCGCAACGGTCGGCCCATGGTCAACCGTCGGAAACAGGAAGGCCTTGACGACCGGAAAGGCGATCCAGGCCACATAGACCAGCACCACCAGAACGAGGAAGCCCCTCACATACTTCATCCTGTCACCTGCCAAATTCTGTTTATCAGCGCATTTATGGTTAATGTGAGCTTAACCCAAATACCGGCGTTGCGCTACTCCTCAACCTTGGTCATGCCGAGGTCGGCGACGACCGCCGCCGGATTGTCCTTCATATTGCCGAGCGCGCCGAGATTATGGCTGGCGAAATCGGCGACCTTGAGGAAATATTCCCGGCTGCCGCACGCCAGGACGCCTTCGGCCCATGACAGCCGATAAGCCTTGCCCGCCGCTTCCTGGGCGGTAGCGAATTGTTCCGGCGTCAGCTTTGTCTCGGCAATGTCGACCGTCTGGACCTTGCGCATCCGGGCAAAACCGTAGGCCGACTGCCCGCATGCGGTAGCGGCATTGACCACGTTCGGCTTCAGGACCAGATCTTCATTGAGGTTGAATTCCTTGTCCTGATCAGGATCATCCGGAATAAAGGCCATGGGCGGCGCGCCCGGCGCCGACTCTGCCTGGGCCACGCCCGCCAGGCTGGCGCGCGGCTTCGGCCGGCCGACATGCTTGGCGAGATAGATCCAGAACTCGGACTGATCGAGCATGGCATCTTCATTGAAGGTGATATCGAACTTGTCTGATTTGTTGATGTAGAGATCGAGCATGTCGCGGAAGCCGCGCTTCAGTTTGTCGCGGTCATCCTTCGACATCTGGCTCGATACCGACGGGCGTCCCAGATCGAGCGCGATGCCATATTGCAACATGATATCCGGGTGCTGGACATCGGCCTGTTTCAACAGTTCCATCATCGATGTGGTCATGGCCGCATTGACATAGGCCTGGCCCTTCATGGCATCGGCCGGCGTAAAGGTTTCGCGGTTGCTGAGCTCTTTCTTTTGCCCCGCCGCCTCGGCCGTGCCGCACATAGCCAGCACAATACCCACTGCCGTCAAAGCGGCGCTCCGTAACGTTTTCATCCCGACCCTCGTTATTAATTATTTTTGAGAGACTAATTCAACGTCAGACGGCGCACCAGCACTTTGGGAAAACCGCGTTTCTTAAGCAATCGACTGTGGCTTATTTATCGGTCCAGTTTTGCGCCGACAGCCCGATGGTGTAACCCTTGTCAAAGACCTTGTTCATGCTCTCGGTGTCGAAGGCCAGCATGCCGCCATCGACAAACTCATCGGGCATGGCGGTGACCGACATGCTCAGATCGTTACGTTCGGAAAAGCTGCGCAACGCGACCAGCGTGACGCGGGCCTGGGCCTTGGTGATGGTTTCCAGGCTGCGCGCCGCGATGGCAACAGCATTGTTCTTCGTCACCGCATAGGCCGGATTGATCTTGCCATTGACCAGCACATAGACGTGCCCCCCGCGACGCAAATCAGCCGGAACGGTCCAGTCGAGCATCGATTCCGGCAGAATGAAGAACGGCAGGGTGACGCTGCCATCGACGTGCATTTCCTGCAACGGGTGCCCCTTGGGGCCCATGGCGTCCGGGTTCTGGTCGCCAACCGTATCGGTCTCGATCATCACCGGTGCGAAAGCGCCGGGTACGCTGGCAGAGGCGACCAGCACCTTGCAGAACAGATCCCGCGCCGCTTCGCGCTTATAGGGATGGGTCTGCGCCTCCAGCGCGATGGCGCCGAGATCCCAGACAACGCCTTCCTGGCTGTCGAGATTGGTGGTAGCCACAAACAGGCGGCGGCCTTTCAGGTGTTCGCGGGCGATGGCGGTCAGGAGGTCGTCATCGATATATTTTGCCACCAGATCGCGCAGTTGCCCGGCCTGAAAAATGCCCGGCGTGAAGGCGGCATAAAGCCCGCGCTTGCGCGTCAGCCCCGCTGCCGCGCCACTGGTGTAGGCATCCCGCAGTTGGGCATCATACTCAGGCCCCAGAAAGGCGAAGGGGGCAATCAATGCGCCGGTTGAAACACCAGTGACCACATTGAACTGCGGCCTGTCGCCACGTTTCGTCCAGCCGAGCAACACACCTGCGCCGAAGGCCCCATCCGCTCCACCACCGGAAAGCGCCAGTATCTGATAGGGGCCGGTGACAGGCGTTTTCGCCGCCGTGGCGCGCATGTCTTTTTCCAGCCGGGCCGAAAGGGTGGGATCGTTGGCATTGAAGCGGGCGTTGGGGAATTCCGGCACGGTCGCGGTCGCCGCCTCATTGACCACTGTGGCGTCACGCGGCACGGTCAGGCAGCCGCTAAGCGACAACAGGACGCAGGCAGCAAGCACAAGACGGAAAACGGGGAGCGACATGGGAAGCCTCTTTCCGCATGATCTTACCATATGTGGGTTAAACAAAAAGCCGCCCCGGGTGGGACGGCTTCTGTTTTTTGCTTTGACGCAGATTTATCCTAGACGTCGAGGATAAAGCGCTGCGGATCTTCCAGGCCTTCCTTGATACGGACCAGGAAGGTCACGGCCTCCTTGCCATCGACGATGCGGTGGTCATAGGAGAGCGCCAGGTACATCATCGGGCGGGCGACAATCTGGCCATTCACCACCATCGGGCGCTGCACGATATTGTGCATACCCAGGATGCCGGATTGCGGCATGTTGAGGATCGGGGTCGACATCAGCGAACCGTAGATGCCGCCATTGGTGATGGTGAAGGTGCCGCCCTGCAACTGATCGATCGTCAGGGTGCCGTCGCGGGCCTGCTTACCAAGGGCGGCGATGCCCTTTTCGATGCCGGCAAGCGACAGGGTATCGACATCACGCAGAACCGGAACGACCAGGCCCTTGTCGGTGCCGACAGCGACGCCGAGGTCATAGTGGTTCTTGTAGATGATGTCGGTGCCGTCGATCTCGGCATTGACCGCCGGGATATCCTTCAAAGCGGCGACCACAGCCTTGGCGAAGAACGACATGAAGCCGAGCTTGACGCCATGGCGCTTTTCGAAGGCATCTTTGTAGGTGGCGCGCAGGGCCATGACCGTGGTCATATCGACCTCATTGAAGGTCGTGAGCTGGGCGGCGGTCGATTGCGATTCCTTCAGGCGGCGGGCGATTGTCTGGCGCAGGCGCGTCATCTTCACGCGCTCCTCGCGGGGTGCTATCGGGCGCGGCGCGGACGGAGCAGCGGCGACGGCCACCGGCACAGGTGCCGAGGCGGAAGGCGCGGGGGTGCTCAAGGCAGCGAGGGCGTCACCCTTGGTGATGCGGCCGTCCTTGCCGGTGCCGTCAACCTTGTTCGGATCAAGACCGGTTTCGGAGACAATGCGCTGAACGGCGGGCGACAGAGGCTTGTCGGTCGATGCGGCAGCGGCAACCGGTGCGGCGGCAGACGCAGCAGCAGGCGTGGACGCCGCAACCGAACCATCGGTCGAAATGCGGGCGATGACCTGGCCCGGCGTCACGGTGGCGCCATCGGCAGCCACGATATCAGCCAGGGTGCCGTCAGCCGGGGCGGCGACTTCAAGCGCAACCTTGTCGGTTTCGATCTCGACGAGGATTTCGTCCTTCTTGACGATGTCGCCCTTCTTCTTCAGCCAGGTCGAGAGCGTACCCTCGGCGACCGATTCACCCATGACCGGGGTCTTGACCTCGATCAGATTGCCAGAGGCCGGAGCCGAAGCGGCGGCAACAGGCGCCGCTTCGGCAGCGGCCGGGGCCGGGGCAGCAGCCGGAGTTGCAGCGGGTTTTGCGGCGGGAGCAGCCACAGCAGCACCGGCGCCACCGACCGTGCCGAGCACGATACCCGGCGTGACGGTTTCGCCTTCACCGACGAGGATCTGCAGAACGCCATCGGAGGGCGAGGCCACTTCGAGCGAAACCTTGTCGGTTTCCAGCTCAACGAGCACTTCGTCCTTTTTGACGGTTTCGCCGGACTTTTTCGTCCACTTGGCGATGGTGGCTTCGGTTACGGATTCTCCCAGGACGGGAACGAGGATGTCAGCCATAGGTCAGGCTCCAATTTTGATTTTTGTGTGCTGTTCAGCGAATGATTGAGAAGCGTTCAGAAGAAACCTCCGCCCTTAGGCGAAGGCTTCATTTAAGAAGGTTTCGAGTTCTTTAAGGTGGCGGCTCATCGTGCCGGCGGCGGTCGAGGCCGAAGCCGGACGACCGACATAGCGGGCGCGCTTGGCCTTGATGCTCAGCCGGGCGAGCGTCAGTTCAATCCACGGCTCGACAAACGTCCAGCCGCCCATGTTCTTCGGCTCTTCCTGGCACCAGACCAGCTCGGCGTTCTTGAAGCGGGCCAGTTCGGTCATCAGCGACTTCATCGGCCACGGATAGAACTGCTCAAGACGCATCAGGTAGACGTCCTTGATCTGCTTCTTTTCACGGTCTTCGAGCAGGTCGTAATAGACCTTGCCGGAGCACAGCACCACGCGACGGATCTTGTCGTCCGCAGCGATCTTGATGCCGGAAACGTCGGGACGGCGCTCGGCATCGTCATGCAGCACGCGGTGGAAAGACGACCCCTCGGCGATTTCCGACAGGCTGGAGACGGCCTTCTTGTGACGCAGCAACGACTTCGGCGTCATCAGGATCAGCGGCTTGCGGAACGGCCGGTGGATCTGGCGACGCAGGATGTGGAAATAGTTCGACGGCGTCGTACAGTTCGCGACCTGCATGTTATCTTCGGCGCACATCTGCAGGAAGCGCTCAAGACGCGCCGAGGAGTGCTCGGGGCCTTGGCCTTCGTAGCCGTGCGGCAGCAGCATGACGAGACCCGACATACGCAGCCACTTGCGTTCACCCGACGAGATGAACTGGTCGATGATGACCTGGGCGCCGTTGACGAAGTCGCCGAACTGGCCTTCCCACAGGGTCAGCGTATTCGGATCGGCCAGCGAGTAGCCGTATTCGTAACCGAGCACGGCTTCTTCCGACAGCGCCGAGTCGATGCCTTCATAGAGGGCCTGGCCGTCACGCAGGTGATTGAACGGGAAGTAGCGGTTTTCCGTGCGCTGGTCGACAAAGGCCGAATGGCGCTGCGAGAAGGTGCCGCGGATCGAATCCTGGCCCGACAGACGAACCGGGAAGCCTTCATCCAGCAGCGAGGTAAAGGCCAGTGATTCCGCCGTGGCCCAGTCGAGGTTCTCGCCGGTTTCGATCATCTGGCGGCGGGCGTCGATGACGCGGCGCAGGGTCTTGTGCGCATCGACATCGTTGGGGATGGTGGTGATCTTGGTGCCGAGTTCAACGAGCTTGGCGCGCGGCACCGAAGTGCTGCCACGACGCTCGTCTTCTTCGGGCAGGCCGAGGCCCTGCCACTTGCCGTCCAGCCAGTCAGCCTTGGTGGCCTTGTAAACCTTGCCGGCTTCAAACTCTGCATCGAGGAACGCATCGAACTCAGCGATGAACCCATCGGCTTCGGCCTGCGTAAGCACGCCTTCCTTGATCAGACGGGCTGAATACAGTTCACGCGTCGACGGATGATCCTTGATCTTGGCGTACATGATCGGCTGGGTGAATGTGGGGTCATCGCCTTCGTTGTGACCAAAGCGGCGATAGCAGAACATATCGACCACCACGTCCTTGGCGAACTTCTGGCGGAATTCCATCGCCATCTTGGCGGCGAAGACCACGGCTTCCGGATCGTCACCGTTACAGTGCAGGATCGGTGCCTGGGCCATCAGGGCCACGTCCGACGGATAGGGCGACGAGCGCGAGAAGCGCGGCGCCGTCGTGAAGCCGATCTGATTGTTGATGACGAAGTGCATCGTACCGCCGGTGCGGTAACCTTTCAGGCCCATCAGGGCGAGGCATTCCATGCCCACCCCCTGACCGGCGAAGGCCGCGTCGCCATGGATCAGAAGGCCCATGGCCATGCCGCGATCCGGACCGGTCTCGGTATTCAGGTCGGTGGCATTCTTGAGGTGGAAGGCCTGCTTGGCGCGCGTCTTGCCGAGCACGACCGGGTTGACGATTTCCAGGTGCGACGGGTTGGCGGTCAGCGACAGGTGGACCTTATTGCCGTCGAACTCACGGTCCGACGAAGCGCCCATATGATATTTGACGTCCGATGAGCCTTCGATATCCGAAGGCAGAGACGTGCCGCCCTGGAATTCGTGGAAGATGGCGCGGTAGGGCTTGCCCATGACGCCGGCCAGCGTATTCAGACGGCCACGGTGGGCCATACCGAAGATGATGTCCTTCACGCCGAGCGCGCCGCCACGCTTGATGATCTGTTCCAGCGCGGGGATCATGGCTTCGCCGCCATCCAGGCCGAAGCGCTTGGTGCCGGGGAAGCGGCGGTGACAGAAGCGCTCGAAGCCTTCGGTCTCGATCAGCTTCTTGAGGATGGCGATCTTGCCTTCCCTGGTGAAACTGATTTCCTTGTCGCGGCCTTCGATGCGCTCCTGCACCCAGGCCTTTTCGGCCGGATCAGCAATATGCATGTACTGGACGCCGATATTGCCGCAATAGGTGCGGCGAACAATGGCGATGATTTCCTTGAGGGTGGCCGATTCCAGACCGAGCACACCATCGATAAAGATGGGCCGGTCCTGGTCGGCGGCCGTGAAGCCCCAATATTCCGGCGTCAACTCCGGATTCTGATGTACCGGCTCCAGACCGAGCGGATCGAGGTTCGATTGCAGGTGACCACGGATACGGAAGGCGCGGATCAACATAAGGGCGCGGATCGAATCGCGCGAAGCGGCCTGCAGATCCGCCGGGGATACCGATGGATTCTTGGCGGCAATGGCCTTTTCGACCTTGGCCTGAACGGCTGGCCAGACGCCATCCATGGCGGAGGTCAGTTCATCGCGGGGCGCATTGACCGGATTCGCCCAGCCGCCGACACCGGCGTTGGCGCTGACCGTTTCGGGCCTGTCCATGAGAGAATCGAAGAAGGCGCGCCATTCGGGAGATACCGAATTGGGGTCCTGCGCCCAGCGTTCCTGCATCTGTTCGATGAAGATCGCGTTTGTGCCGTAGAGAAACGAGGTCTCGGCAAAGACCTGATTGAGCCGACTGCTGTCGTCCGCCATTGTGCTTCCTGTTCAGACGGCCAATTACGACACCGCCTGCCTTTCGAAATATGCTTGTTGTCCAACCACCCTTGGGGCTTGAGGACGGGTTTGGACCGTGGCCAATAACGACACCACACGTCCGGTTCTTTATATGCTACCTGGCAAGCCGAGCAGCAACTACCCTATTACACGAAATTATGCCCCAGGGCCATAAGGCTCTGGGGCATAAATCAGACTATTTAAAGACCCTTTAAGACGCTCAGCAGAGTTTCGCCGAGAGCCGCAGGAGAGGGAGCGACCTTGATGCCCGCGGCTTCCATCGCCGCGATCTTGTCTTCCGCGCCGCCCTTGCCACCGGAAATAATCGCGCCGGCGTGGCCCATGCGGCGGCCCGGAGGCGCCGTGCGGCCAGCGATGAAGCCGGCCATGGGCTTCTTGCGGCCGCGCTTGGCCTCGTCACGCAGGAACTGCGCGGCTTCTTCTTCGGCCGAGCCGCCGATTTCACCGATCATGATAATCGACTTGGTGGCTTCGTCGGCGAGGAACATTTCCAGGACGTCGATGAACTCGGTGCCCTTGACCGGGTCGCCGCCGATGCCGACAGCGGTGGTCTGGCCGAGGCCGGCGTTCGTGGTCTGGAACACGGCTTCATAGGTCAGGGTGCCGGAGCGCGACACAACGCCGACCGAACCGGCCGAGAAGATGTTGCCCGGCATGATGCCGATCTTGCACTGGTTCGGCGTCAGCACGCCGGGGCAGTTCGGACCGATCAGGCGCGACTTCGAGCCTTGCAACGCCTTCTTCACCTTGACCATGTCCAGCACCGGAATGCCTTCGGTGATGCAGACGATCAGTTCCATTTCGGCGTCGATGGCTTCGAGGATCGAGTCGGCGGCGAAGGGGGGCGGTACGTAGATGGCGGTGGCGGTGGCGCCGGTGCGATCCTTGGCTTCGGCAACGGTATCAAAGACCGGCAGACCGATGTGGGTCTGGCCGCCCTTGCCCGGCGTGACGCCACCCATGACCTGGGTACCGTAAGCGATGGCCTGTTCGGAGTGGAAGGTGCCTTGCGCGCCGGTGAAGCCCTGCGTGATGACCTTGGTGTTTTTATCGATAAGAACGGACATTGCTACTTAACCCTTCACAGCCTTGACGATCTTGGCGGCCGCATCGGCCAGATCGTTAGCGGCGATAACGTTCAGTCCGCTCTCATTGATGATTTTCTTGCCGAGTTCGACATTGGTGCCTTCAAGACGAACAACCAACGGCACCTTCAGGCCGACTTCCTTGACAGCGGCGATAACGCCCTGCGCGATGATGTCGCACTTCATGATACCGCCGAAGATATTGACCAGGATGCCCTTCACCTTCGGATCGGAGGTGATGATCTTGAACGCCGCCGTGACCTTTTCCGTGGTCGCGCCGCCGCCGACATCGAGGAAGTTGGCAGGCTCGGAACCGTACAGCTTGATGATGTCGAGCGTGGCCATGGCCAGGCCGGCGCCATTGACCATGCAGCCGATTTCGCCGTCGAGGGCGATATAGCTCAGGTCGTACTTCGAGGCTTCGATTTCCTTCTGGTCCTCTTCCGTCTCGTCGCGCAGGGCGAAGATGTCCGGATGGCGGAACAGGGCGTTCGAATCGAACGACACCTTGGCGTCGAGGACGATCAGCTTTTCGTCACCCGTGATGATCAGCGGGTTGATTTCCAGCATGTCCATGTCCTTGGCGTTGAACGCCGCGTACAGCTGCTGGAGGAGCTTGGCGCCCTGCTTGGCGACGTCACCCTTCAGGCCGAGGGCCTTGGCGAGTGCGCGCGTGTGGGTCGGCCAGACGCCGGTTGCCGGATCGATGGTGAAGGTATGGATCTTTTCGGGCGTATTGTGCGCCACGTCTTCGATGTCCATGCCGCCTTCGGTCGAAGCGACAACCGAAACCTTGGAAGAGACGCGGTCGACGAGGAGCGACAGGTACAATTCCTTGGCGATATCGGCGCCTTCTTCGATATAGAGGCGGTTAACCTGCTTGCCGGCCGGGCCAGTCTGGTGGGTCACCAGCACACGGCCGAGCATTTCGTCGGCATTAGCCTTGACGTCTTCAGGGGTCTTGACGACACGGACGCCGCCCTTGGCGTCGGCGCCCAGGCCTTCGAACTTGCCCTTGCCGCGGCCACCCGCGTGGATTTGTGATTTAACGACGAAAACCTTGGAGCCGGCCTCGCTGGCCAGGTCCTTGGCGGCCTTCAGGGCCTCGTCAGGGGAATAGACGGCATATCCGCGCGGAACGGCGACGCCGAACTCTTTGAGGACGGCCTTAGCTTGATGCTCGTGAATGTTCATGAAACCGGTCTTGTGATGATTGCCAAACGGCAAATACGTGCAGGACGGATCATCGCGCCCGTCCTTCGAACGGGGGCTTTATAGAGAGAGGCGCGCTTGTGTGCAACCGCTCACACACATAAATTTGATGAATCGCGGCATTTTGGCTCTTAAGATTTTCCTTTTTACCACAGGAATGGTAGCGCTACCGCTAAGCAGGGCAAGGCGACAACGCTGTCAGAGCGTTATCGCCGCACCGCAAAAACGTATACGATTTTTTATCAACCAAACACCATCTGCCACATCAGCCGCCCCGGCAGGAAGGTGAACAAGCCCGCAATCAGCAAGGCACCGGTATAGAGGCGGGTGGCATACTTCTTGTGCGCCTTGATATCCTTCTTCCGCGCCGCATAAACAATCATCGGTGCGGCGATCAGGGTGGCGCCCGACAGAATATGGATAAAGCTGAAGCTGCCGTGGTTGATGATCCTGATGAAGAAGGACGATCCCGCCACCACCACCATGAAAATGACCCAGGTCCAGCCGAGGATGCGGTGCAGGCCCGTGCCTTTCGGGCCGAAGATCTGCACCGCGCCAATGGCAAAGGCGGCCAGCGCCGCCAGCAGGTGAATCTGGATCATCGGCGACACCTGGCCGATCAGGGCGATATTGGGCAGGTGCGGATGGGTGTAATGGTCGAGCAGTGTCATGCGGAGCGGCCTTAAAAGGGTTGGCTTTTAAAAATCGGATGCCCCATAAGACGGTGATCTTTTCTGGATGCCCGGCCCTATGCGTGAATCGCCCGACCTTCTTCGTGAACAGACGCCGCCTGTCACTGGCGCTTCGCGAATGACCGCTCTTTTCTTCACTCTCGTTGGCCCGCACTGGCTGCGCACCTATGGCATCGCGTTCGGCATGGCGCTGCTCCTCACCTTCACCGCCGCCAATGGCACGCAGGATGTGCCGCTATTCATCCGTTTTCCGTACTGGCTGATCCTGATGGTTGGCGGCACACTTATCGCGCAGATCACCGGTCGCGCGCTCGATCGCTTTGCCAGCCTCAGTCTGTGGCAAACCGTCACCGCCATGATCGCCATCACCACGCCGCTGATCTGCGTCATGGTGTGGCTGGTGACGGCAGGCTTCAACAGCGATCATTCGCTCAATCCCGCCCGCCTGGTCCATCTGGTGGGGCCGGTGCTGGTGATTACCTTGGCCATGGCGGTGCTGCATGTGCTGATCAACGGCACGCCGGCGCAAAGCCATGCCTTCGCCCCGGAGAACCGGACTGAGCCCGGCGCCGCCTTTCGCGAACGCCTGCCGTTCAAATACCGTCATGCCGAGATTCATGCGCTGGAGGCCGAAGACCATTACCTGCGCGTCCATACCACTGCCGGCGACACCCTGATCCTGATGCGGCTTTACGATGCCATCCGCGAACTGGACGGCATCGAGGGCTCACAGACGCACCGCTCGTGGTGGGTGGCCAGGGCCTCTGTCACCGATACGGTCCGCAGCAATGGCCGCGTCAGTTTCACACTCAAGGACGGTCTGTCCGCACCCGTCAGTCGCGGCTTTGCCAAGGCTTTGAAAACCGACGGCTGGCTGTAAGGCCTATTTCTTCTGCAATTCGGCCTTGAAGGCGTCGAGGCTCAAGGGGCGACCGAGGAAATCCTGGATCAGCGCATTGGCGTCTTCCGAACCGCCCGGTTCCAGCACCAGTTTGCGATAGCGCAGGGCGGTCTCCTTGTTGCGAATGCCATCGGCCTCGAAGCGGGTAAAGAGATCGAGTGCAATCGCCTTGGACCAGACATAGGTGTAATAGATCGCCGAATAGCCATCGAGATGGCCGAAGCTGGCGTAGGCGTGAGTGCCCGCCACCGGCGGATAGAGGGCATAACGGCTGAGTTGGGCATCAAACTGGGTGGCCAGGTCGAAGTCCGGCTTGCGGTTATAGAAGTTGAGCGAGATCGCCGAATAGGCCAGTTGCGTCTTCCATTGGCCGGGCTCACCGAAATGGCGGCCGGCATTCATCTTCTGCACCAGGGTTTCCGGGATCGGCTCGCCCTTGTCGTTCGAAGCGAAGCCTTTCAGCGTGTCATAGTTCCACGTCCATTCTTCGAGCAGCTGCGATGGCGCTTCGATGAAATCCCATTGCAAATTGCCCATGGATTGCGTGCCATATTCGGTATGACCGGAATACATGGCGTGCAGAAGGTGGCCGAATTCGTGCAGGAAGGTGGTGACATCCTCGTGGTCCATCGGGCCTGACGCCGGGAAGTTGCAGATCAGGGCACCGACCGGAATCTGGCGGCCTTCGATGCCGGTGCGGATCGGGAACTGGGCAGCGTGATTATACTTGCCGTCGCGCGGGCTCATATCGAGATAGAAACGCCCGACCAGTTTGTTGTTGTCGTATAGCTCCCAGGCGGTGACCGACGGGTCCCAGACCGGCGTATTCCATGGCCGGATATCGGCATTGAACAGATCGCCAACCAGCTTGAAAATGCCTATGCGCGCCTTGTCGAGCGTGAAATATTGCCGTACCTCAGCGGAATCGACATCGTACTTTGCCTTGCGCAACCTGTTCTCGAAATAGCTCCGATCCCAGCGTTGCAGGTCGCTGACCGACGGATCGACGGTCTTGGCGAAGGTCAGCAATTCGGCATAATCAGCATCGGCACCCGGCTTGGCGGCGGCATTGACGTCATCGAGGAACTGCGCCGCACGTTGCGGATTGCCGATCATCTTGTCCGACGTTACCAGCGTGGCATAGTCCGGATAGCCCAGCACCTGCGCCAGTTCATAGCGCTTTTCCAGCAGGGTTTTCAGCACGGCCTCATTAGCCGGCCAGCCACGATTGTTGAAAGCCGAGCTGACCTTGCGGCGTGTTTCGCGGATATCGGCATAGTCGAGAATCGGGAAGATATCGGGATAGGCGAAGGTCAGATGCACCAGCCCGTCGGCGCCCGGCTTGTGGGCATCGATATAGTCCTGCGGCAGACCCTTCAGGTCTTCCGGTTTCAAGGGGATATCGCCCTTGTCGTCACGGATATTCTCGGCGAACTTCAGACCCGTCTCGGTGATCTCCTTCTGGAGCTGTGTCACCCTGGCGCGCGTCGCCTCATCCTTGTCGACGCCGGACAGCTTGTAATTGGTCAGCATCTTGTTGAGTGTAAAGCCTGTCTTCTCGTCCAGCCCTTTTGTCGGGATGGCGGCCAGGCGGTCATAGATCGGACGGGAGAGCGAAACCCTGGTGCCGAGATCGGACAGCTTCGGAATACAGGCCTGCGCCGCGTCGCGCACCGGCTTGAGCGGGCTGGTTTCCGAAATGAGATACATCTCGCTGCCGCCGTCCGACAAGATCAGCGACAGGGTATCAAAGGCCGCGAAGTCACCGGCAATCGTCGCCTTGCCGGTGCGGGCTTCCAGAGCCGTTTCGGCCTTTGCCGCCAAGGCCAGGGTGGCATCGCAGCGCGCACTGACCGCTTCCGGCGTGGTCATGGTCAGGGGCAGCGGTTTGAGATAGTCCGTGACCTCGTTATCCAGTGCGGTCGGCGCGGCCAGGACGTGAACAGGAATGGCGGCGCCCGCCAGAAGTGCGGCGACAAGACTCAGGCGAATGAATGACATGAAAGACCCCTTCGGCATGAACAGGGTCAAAGTGTTAACGTGCGCCTGTATCCTTCGCAATCCCTATTCGTGCCGGGTCATTCGCACCATCGACCAGTCGTAGCCGAGCGCGCGGGTGCGGGCTTCGATGGTATTGCGCGTCAGTTCATCCGGCTGTGCGGTTCGGCTGAGCAGCCACAGATAGCGCCCGGAGGGCTCACCGACGATCGACCACGAATAGTCGTCGGCGTGATCGAGCACCCAGTAATCGCCGACATAGAAAGGACCGAAGAAAGAGACCTTGAGCTTGGCATTGTCGCTGCCCGGCAGGATTTTTGCCTTGCCGTGAACCGTTTTCACCGGACCGGAAAGGCTGCCCTTGCGGCAGCTGTTGATGACCTCGATCTCACCGTCATCGCGCTTGCGATACTGGGCGGTGACGCCCTCGCAATCCTTCTCGAAACGGTTTTCATAACGGCCGATCTCGTACCACTGGCCAACATAGCGATTGAGGTCGACAGGCTTTGCCGGCTGAGGCACTGCCGTGTTGCCGACGGGACTGCTACTCATCAGACCGGCGCAGGCGGTCAGTGCCAGCACGGCCCCACCAGCTATGGCAAGCGGAAAGATCAGGCGATTGGGCTTCATAGCGGTCTCCGGGTTACGCAGGCTTGTGTCCAAGGTCCGGTTTCCGCAATAAATATTCAATGCGGAGTCAGGCCACCTTTTCCGGCAGGGTAAAGCTGAATACGCTGCCCTCACCCGGCCTCGAGCGCACATTGATGTCGCCGCCGCACAGCCGCACGAACTTGCGGCAGGTCGAAAGGCCGATACCCGTGCCGATATAGTCGTCGAAACTATGCAGGCGCTGGAAAACCTGGAAAATCTTTTCGTGGAAGACCGGATCGATACCGATGCCGTTATCCGCCACATCGAAACGCCAAACCTTGCCTTCCTTGTGCGCCGTAACGGTAATTTCCGGCCTCCGGCTGCCATCCTGGAACTTGAGCGCATTGCCGACCAGATTTTGCAGAAGGACACGCATCAGGGTCGGGCTCGTCTTGATTACCGGCAGGTCAATCGCGGTCACTTTCGCCTGCTTTTCGGCGATAACATCGGCAAAATCGGGTAGCAATCCATCGAAAACCTTCTGGCAATCGACTGTCTCCAGCTTCACCTCTTCGCGGCCGACACGCGAGAAGCCAAGAATGTCTCGGATCATCGTCTGTACACGGACGGCATTGTCACGGATATATTCCGCATAGCCCAAAGCCGTTTCGTCGAGCTGTCCCGCCACGCCCTCGGCCAGCAGGCCGGCATAGGCATTCATCATGCGTACCGGCTCCTGCATGTCGTGCGAACAGACATAGGCGAAGCGCTCCAGCTCTTCGTTCGACTGACGCAGGTTGGCGTTCAGTTGCAGGATCTGCTGGCGCTGGGTGTAGAGATCGAGATAGACCTTGACCTTGCTTTTCAGGATATCGGAATTGATCGGCTTGAAGATATAGTCGACCGCACCGATCTCGGCGGCCTCGGTGGCGAAATGATCTTCCTTGCTGATGGCCGTAACGAAGATGATCGGCACAGTCTGCATTGATGGCCGCGTCTTCATCAGGCGGGCGGTCTCGAAACCATCCATCACCGGCATCTGGACATCGAGAAGGACGATGGCAAAGTCTTCCTTCAGCACCAGATCGAGCGCCTTTTCCCCGGAATCGACCGTGGCGATGGCGGCGCCCAGCGGTTTCAGCAGGGCTTCGGTGGCAAGCAGGTTTTCCCAGCGATCATCGACGATCAGGATTTTGGGCCGGGCCACGCCAAGGCCATCCTGGGCGTCACCGCGAAGGCTGTTCATTGCGCTCATAGAGTCTCTCACCTGGCCACACCGCACCCCGGTTTTGCGGCGGCACCGCAGACTATGACGACACAATCAGGCGGTGAAATCACAAATTTGTTTTCAGGACGCATGCTTATTTTTCTTAATCCTCATTTTGCTGCGTAAGTTGGATATTGGACTCATAAATCTTAACCGCCTCTCAGCACTTGTCGATCAGAGTCTGGCGGATACGCTTTAATGCGAGGCATGATATGTTTTACCAGCTCGTCTACCACAGCCGCTTCACCGCCAGAACCAGCGGCGCATTGTCAACGGTGCGGGATATCCTGCAGACTTCGCAAGATAACAACCATCGTGACAATATCACCGGCTTTCTGGTCTTCGACAAGTTGAGCTTTGTACAGATACTTGAAGGGGATCAGGCCGTGGTGGATGCCACCTATGCCCGTATCGGTAAGGACCCGCGTCACGATGGCCTAACCTTGATCGAAACCCGCCAGGTAGCCGCCCGCGCCTTTCCGGAATGGAGCATGGGCGGTTTTATTCGTTCGCCTGAGGTTCATGATATCTACGCCCGACACGGGCTGACGGGCGGGATGGAACCAGAAACGCTGACAGCCGATCAGGTGGTGGCGCTTGCCACGGATTTACTGGCGTTTGAGCAGGCGCGTCAGGGGCAGCGCATTATCGATGTCATGTCGCGCTGAATTCCTGCTTCACGCGCTTTTAATCCGAAAACCGCGCGGCCGGTGCGGTGCGTCACATTTTCGAAAAGCGCTCTAAGCGAACAGCGCGTCGATATCGGCCTGATTGGTTTCCGGACCATCGAGCGCGGGACCATTGAGCAGCAGGTTACGGGCGCGGATTTCGGCGGCGGTCAGGTCGGCCGCGGCCACTTCTTCGCCGATACCGACGGCGGCGGCGAGATCAGCGACCCGCGCCTCAATCTGATTCAGCAGGCGGACAATCTTGGAAATACGCTGACCGGTGATATCCTGAAAGGCGCAGGCCTCGAACATCTTCATGACTTCATCGGTAATGCGGCCAGGCAGCTTCGGATCGGCGATATCCAGCGCCATTATGGTTTCCGCCGCCGTCATGATGGTATTGGTGGCGCTTTCCGTATCCTGGGTAATGGCCGCCAGCTCGGCGCCGGCGTTTGAAAACGCGCCATCGGGATTCAGGTCGCTGATCTCCGCCCGCGCCTGGGCGATCGAGTCGGCAATCGCCTGGAAATCCTGCGACCGGCGGGTATCAAGCTTCAGATAAAAGCTGTGCAGTAATCCGACCAGGGTTTCGGAATGCTGCATCAGGTCCATGAGGCGGGACAGGTCGCCGTCAGGATCAAGGTGACGGATGGGGGAACGCGCGGACATGAGACTGGACTTACTGCGCGGCCGCCGTGACGTCGGCGCTTTCGCCCTGGGCCCAATAGGCATCAACATCGCCGCAGACCTGTTTCACGTCGTCGAAATAGAAAGGTTTCGGCAGCAGGAATTTCACACGGGCCCGGCGGGCCTTGTTGAGCGCGGCGGCGCCGGCATCGGGATTATTGATTTGTCCGGCCGTCATGATGGCAACGGGCACATCCGGCGCGTGTTCGCGGTACACATCGAGATCGTCGAGCGTGTTGTGACTTTCGATGAAGACATCGAGCACCAGCAGGTCGAAACTCTGTGCAGTCAGTTGTTCCAGCGCTTCCGTCATATCGGTCACGCAGACGGCCTCATAGCCGGCACGCTGAAACATCTTACTGATAATGATGGCCTGGGTTCGGCTATCTTCCAGTATCAGCACCTGTCTCGCCATGAACTCGCCCCTAACGCAATTAACGTATACTATTAGAGCGGGCAATGCCTAATATATCGTTATGGGCGCGTATAACATCATACAAAAAAGCGGCCCCTCTCGGGACCGCTTCCTGTTTAAGCTCTCTTGGCTTCCTGTGCGGCCTGGATCGCCAGGATTTCGTTGGGCATAACCTCAACGAAAGCCTTCAGGCTGTTGTCCCAGTCATCGAGAATGGCCTGGGCACGCGGCGACAGGGTCTTCTCCAGATGGGTCGTGATCAGCGACTTCAGGCGGGCGACATTTTCATCCGGCACCGGACGCAGGGTGATGCCTTCCGGATTGATGTACTGCGGGAAGGCCTGGTCCGGATCGTAGACATAGGCGACGCCGCCGGTCATGCCTGCGCCGAAATTGGCACCGGCCTTGCCCAGGATGACGACTTCACCGCCGGTCATATATTCGCAGCCATGCGCGCCGACCCCTTCGACCACGGTGGTCGCGCCGGAGTTACGGACGGCGAAGCGCTCGCCGACCGAACCCGCGATATAGAGCTGGCCGGAGGTCGCGCCGTAGAGGATGGTGTTACCGGCCAGGGCCTGGTTTTCCTGCCAGACCTTGGGACGGACAACGATGGTGGCGCCGGAAAGGCCCTTGCCGACATAGTCGTTGGCTTCGCCGATCAGGTTGATGGTCAGGCCCTTGACCGCGAAGGCGCCGAGCGACTGGCCGACTGAGCCCAGCAGTTCGAGCTTGAGATGGCCTTCGTCGAGCGTATTGCCGTACTTGCTGACGATATGAGACGAGGTGCGGGTGCCGACGGCGCGCATGGTGTTGCGCACGTCATAGGTCAGCTGCATCTTTTCCTTGCGTTCCAGCATGTAGGCGGCGTCGCGCACGATCTGGGCATCCAGCGTATCGGCCACTTCGTTGATTTCGTCCGGCGCCGTGATGGTGGCGCCCGGATCGAGATCGACACGAACCAGCAGCGGGTTCAGGTCGAGATCGTCGAGGTGCGCCCCGCCGCGCGACACCTGCTTGAGCAGGTCGGTGCGGCCGACGGCTTCCTGCAGGCTGCGCAGACCCAGCGAGGCCAGGATTTCGCGCACTTCGCGGGCGACGAAGGTGAACAGGTTGATGACTTTTTCCGGCGTGCCGGTGAACTTGGCGCGCAGGCGTTCATCCTGCACGCAGACACCGACCGGACAGGTGTTGGACTGGCACTGGCGGACCATCAGGCAGCCGACCGCGACCAGCGAGGCCGTGCCCATGCCGAACTCTTCGGCGCCCAGCAGGGCGGCGATGACGATGTCACGGCCGGTGCGCATACCACCATCGGCACGCAGGCGGATCTGGCCACGCAGGTTGTTCAGGGTCAGCACCTGGTGGGCTTCCGACAGGCCGAGTTCGAACGGCAGGCCGGCGAACTTGACCGAGGTCAGCGGCGAGGCGCCGGTGCCGCCGACATTGCCGGCCACGAGGATGGCGTCAGCCTTCGCTTTCGCCACGCCGGCCGCGACCGCACCGATGCCCGACTGCGACACCAGCTTTACGGTGACACGGGCGCGCGGATTGATCTGCTTCAGGTCGTAGATCAGCTGGGCCAAGTCTTCGATCGAATAGATGTCATGGTGCGGCGGCGGCGAGATCAGGCCCACGCCCGGCGTCGAGTGACGCATACGGGCAATGAACTCGGTGACCTTGAAGCCGGGCAGTTGCCCGCCTTCGCCGGGCTTGGCGCCCTGGGCCACCTTGATCTCGATTTCGCGGCACTGGTTGAGATATTCCGCGGTGACGCCGAAGCGGCCCGAGGCAATCTGCTTGATCTGCGAGTTCGGATTGTCGCCGTTCGGACGACGGTGATAACGTTCAGGGTCTTCCCCGCCTTCACCGGAGACCGAACGGGCGCCGATACGGTTCATGGCGATGTTCAGGGTCTCGTGAGCTTCCGGCGACAGCGCGCCGAGCGACATACCGGGCGTTACGAAACGCTTGCGGATCTCGTTGACGCTTTCCACCTCCTCGATAGCGATCGGGGCGGATTTCGATTCCCAGGCAAGCAGGTCGCGCGGGCTGGTCGGGGCGGTCTTCGACATGCCGGCGATCAGGGCCGAGTACTTCTTGAAGACCTCGTAGTCGTCACGCGTGGTCGCGTCCTGCAGCAGGTGGATCAGCTTCGGCTGGTAGTAATGGGTCTCGCCGGCGGCGCGCATCTTGTAGAAGCCGCCGATCGGGGTGACCGGCTTTTTCGCCCAGGCATTGACGTGCAGGGCCGTCAGCTTCTGCTCGATGCCGGACAGGCCGATGCCGGAAATGCGCGAGGTCACGCCGGGGAAGTATTCCGCCACCAGCGCGCGCGACAGGCCGAGCGCCTCGAACTCATAACCGCCACGATAGGAGGAGATGACCGAAATGCCCTTCTTGGCCAGGATCTTCATCAGGCCGGCTTCGATGGCCTTCTTGTAGTTCTTGAAGGCCTTGTTCTCGTTGAAGCCCTCGTAACGGCCCTGGGCGAGACGTTCCTGCAGGATTTCCAGCGACAGGTAGGGGTTGATCGCCGTGGCGCCGACACCGACCAGCACCGCGAAGGTGTGCGGGTCCATGGCCTCGGCCGTGCGGACGATGATCGAGACGAAGGAGCGCAGGCCCTTCTGCACCAGACGCGAATGAACGGCGGCGGCGGCCAGGATCATCGGCACGCCCATCAGTTCGGCGCCGAGGTTCTCGTCGCTGAGAACGATCATGCTGGCCTTGTCCTCGCTGACGGCCTTGACGGCTTCATCGCGCAGGCGCTCAAGAGCCGCACCAAGACCAGCGCCGGGAATGGCGTCTTCCGCCGGGATGGCGAAGGTACAGTCGAGCTTGGCGACATGGCCGACATTCTCGAAGGTCACCATGCGCTCATACATCAGCGTGCTGAGGAACGGGCTTTCCAGCACAAAGACGTCGGTCTGGGCCTCGTCCTCGGCCAGGATATTGCCGAGGTTCTTGAAGCGCGTGCGCAGCGACATGCCCTGGGCTTCGCGCAAGGGGTCGATCGGCGGATTGGTGACCTGGGCGAAGTTCTGGCGGAAATAGTGCGCCAGCGGACGCCACTGCTCGGACAGAACGGCCAGCGGGGTGTCGTCGCCCATCGAGCCGATGGCTTCCTTGCCGTCCCGGACCATGGCGTCCAGCACGGTGTCGAGGTCTTCGAGCGTGAAACCGGCAGCGATCTGGCGGCGGTGCAGTTCCTCGCCGTGATAGGCACGCGGCTCCGGCCCCGGCATGATCAGGGGCTCCAGGTCGACCATGTTTTCCAGCCAGCCCTTGTAATCGTGCTTCTGGGCCAGGGCGTCGATGATTTCATCCTCGCCATAGAGCCTACCGCCTTCGAGATCGACAGCGATCATGCGGCCCGGCGCGATGTGGATGCGGCGCGAGATGCGCTCTTCCGCCACGCCGGTCATGCCGGCTTCGGAACCGACGATCAGCAGGCCATCTTTCGTTTCCGTTACGCGCAGCGGACGCAGGCCGTTGCGGTCCTTGCCGGCGATGACCCAGCGGCCATCGGTGGCGCAGATGGCGGCGGGGCCGTCCCACGGCTCCATCACGGCGTTGCAGTAGGCATAGAGCGCCTTGTGCGCCTCGGAAACCGTGTCGTCCTTGCCGACCGCTTCCGGGATCAGCAGGGCCTTAGCCATCGGTGCCGAACGGCCGGCGCGGACCAGCAGTTCGAACACGTTGTCGAGCGCGGCGGAATCGGAGCCGCGCGGCTGGATCACCGGCTTCACGTCACGAGCCTCACCGCCGAAGGTGGTGGCGGCCATGCGGATTTCGTGCGACTTCATCCAGTTGATGTTGCCGCGCAGGGTGTTGATTTCCCCGTTGTGCGCCAGCATGCGGAAGGGCTGGGCCAGGCGCCACTCGGGGAAGGTATTGGTCGAGAAGCGCTGGTGGAAGATGGCGACCGACGAGGTGAAATCCGGGTCCTGCAGGTCGAGATAGAAGTCATCGACCGACTCGGCGCGGAACATGCCCTTGTAGATCAAGGTCTTGGCCGAGAAGGAACAGATATAGAAATCACCGAGATTGGCTTCGTCGACGCGCTTTTCGATGCGGCGACGGCAGAGGAACATGGCACGTTCCAGCGCCTCGCCCTCCAGGCCTTCCGGCGCCGCCATCATGATCTGCTCGATTTCCGGGCGCGTGGCCGAGGCGCGTTCGCCAAGCTGCGTCACGTCAACCGGCGGCTGGCGCCAGCCATAGAGATAGAAGCCGGAGCGCAACACTTCGGATTCGACGATGGTCCGGGCGGTTTCCTGGGCGCCGAGATCGGTGCGCGGCAGGAAGACCTGACCGACAAGGATCGGGCCGGAACGCGGCTTGTGACCGATATTCTCGATCTGCTTGCGGAAGAAGGCCTGCGGCACATTGATCATGATGCCCGCGCCATCGCCCGACTTGCCATCGGCATCGACGGCGCCGCGGTGGAACAGGGCCTTCAGCGCCTTGACGGCCAGCTCGACCACTTCGCGCTTTTGCGAGCCGTCGATCGAACAGACGACGCCGACGCCACAGGCGGAGATTTCAGACGCGGGATCATAGGCATGGGCCTCGATAAGCCGGGCGCGCTGATCCTGGTAGTGCTTGTAAGAATCGAATTTGGTCATTGTTATTCCGCGGCTCCCAGCTGGAGCTCTTCGTTGGCGTTGGCCGGAACGAGAAGTTCGGTTTGCAGATAGTGGTGAATGTCGGCGGCGGCATCTTGCCCCTCGCGAACGGCCCAGACGACAAGCGAGGCGCCGCGGACGATATCGCCCGCCGCGAACACGCCATCGACCATGGTGCGGAACTCGCCGGCATGGACCTTGATCGTGCCCCAGCGGGTCACTTCCAGGCGCGGTTCGTTGAACATCACCGGCATGTTTTCCGGCTCGAAACCCAGGGCCTCGATGATCAGGTCGGCGGGCAGGTCGGACTCGGCTCCGGAGATATCCTCGATGCCCTGACGCCCTTGAGCGTCCGGCGTGGTCAGGCGCATCCGCTGGATCTTCAGGCCGGTGACCTTTTCAGCGTCGCCCAGCACGGCCTTGGGGGCCGAAAGCCACTCGAAGCGGACGCCTTCTTCCTCGGCATTGGCCACTTCGCGGTCGGAACCCGGCATGTTGGCGCGGTCACGGCGATAGACGCAGGAGACCGACTTGGCGCCCTGGCGGATGGCGGTGCGCACGCAGTCCATGGCCGTATCGCCACCGCCGATGACGACCACGGTCTTGCCCTTGGCGTCGAGATGCGATTCCGCGGCCGGATCAACCTCGTAGCCGAAGCCCTGGCGGTTCGACATGGTGAGGTAGTCGAGCGCGGCGACCACGCCCTTCGAACCACAGCCGGGCACGCTCAGGGCGCGGCCCTTGTAGACGCCGGTGGCGATCAGGATGGCGTCGTGCTTTTCGCGCAGGTCCTCGAAGCTGATATCATTGCCGATATCGCAGTTCAGCACATATTCGACGCCTGACTCCGCCAAACGGTCGGTGCGACGGGCGACGACGTGCTTTTCCAGTTTGAATGACGGGATACCATAGACCAGAAGGCCGCCGGCACGGTCGTAACGGTCATAGATGGTGACCTTGTAGCCCAGGGTGCGCAGGCGGTCGGCGGCGGCGATGCCGGCCGGACCGGCGCCAATGATGGCGATGGACTGTTCGCGCTCGATTTCCGGCCTGATCGGTTCGATCCAGCCGTTCTCAAACGCCATGTCGCCGAGGTAGCGCTCGACAGAGCCGATGGTGACGTTCTGCCAGCCGGATTGCTCCAGTACACATGAGCCTTCGCACAGACGGTCCTGCGGACAGATGCGGCCGCAGATTTCCGGCAGCGTCGAGGTGGCCGACGACAGCTCCCAGGCTTCCTGCGGACGGCCTTCGGCGGTCAGGCGCAGCCAGTCGGGGATGTTGTTCGACAGCGGGCAGCCGTGCTGGCAGAAGGGCACGCCACACTGGGCGCAGCGCGAGGCCTGATGCGAGGCCTGTGTCGGTGTGAAGTCGGCATAGATTTCATTGAAGTTGCCGGTGCGTGTCTTCGCATCGGACTTCGACGGCGTCTTTTTGACTTCAATCACGAAACGGTTCGTATCCATCTCACTACCTTCTTACTCGAACGGCCGCTAAAGGCCCGATACTCTCAACAGGGGTGCTAAAAGCGCAAAACCCCGGCGAAGAAAAGTTCAAATCCGTCCCGGCGCCTATGTCTGTCAGCTTTTTTACCACAGATGACATATTTACCGCGATGGTATCATGCGATACCAATAGCTCAAGCGCCGCATGGCTTCCCTCGCATCAGCTCGGGCGGCCACTTGGCCTTGCCGAAAGGCAAGCCCTTCGGAATTTTCGCATGTCATACCATGACATGCAAACCCCCTCGGCTGATCCCGTGGCCGCCCCACGTGGGGTGAGCCTTGAGGTCAATCGCGAGGGGGAAATCTCAGTCCAGCTTTTCAGCCTTTTGATTTTATCCGTGCAGGGTCTCCCCATGCTGCGATTGATCGAGGCCCTCGATCTCCTCTTCCTCTGTTACGCGAAGGCCTGTTGTGTATTTGCAGGCCATGAGGATGAGGAAGGTAATCACCGCGCTCCAGCCGATGACCACTACCAGACCCAGCAACTGTTTGAGTACGCTGGCGCCGGCACCCGCCGGATTTATATCTGTATTGGCGAAGACCGCTGTCAGCAGGGCGCCGGTAAAACCGCCGACGGCATGGACACCGAAGGCATCCAGGCTGTCGTCGTAACGGAACATGTTCTTCACATAGGTCGAGCCGAGATAGCAGATCGGGCCGGTGATCAGACCCATCAACAGGGCGCCGCCCGGCGTGACGAAACCGGCCGCCGGCGTGATGGCCACCAGGCCGGCAATGATGCCCGAAACCATGCCCAGCAGGGTGGGCTGCTTGCGCTCGATCCATTCCGGAATGATCCAGCCGATCGCGCCGGTCATGGCAGCGACGATGGTATTGAGCATGGCGACCGAGGCGCGGCTGTCCGCCGCCCATTCCGAACCGGCGTTAAAACCGATCCAGCCAACCAGCAGCATCGAGGCGCCAATCATGGTGTAGCCGAGGTTATGCGGCGCCATGTTGTCACGGCCGAAGCCCTTGCGCTTGCCGATCACCAGACAGGCGACCAGGCCGGCGACACCGGAATTGACGTGGACGACCGCGCCGCCGGCGAAATCGAGCACGCCCATCTGGCCGAGGAAACCGCCGCCCCACACCCAGTGTGCCACCGGCGCATAGACCAGCACACTCCACAGGGCGATGAAGACGCAGAAGGCCGAGAACTTCATGCGCTCGACGATGGAGCCGAGAATCAGGGCCGGGGTGATGATGGCGAAGGTCATCTGGTAGGCGACCCAGAGATATTCCGGCAGGTTCGGCGCGGCCTTGTAAGCCGTATCGAGCCGGACACCATTCAGCAGGGCGATATCGAAACCGCCGATGATCTTGTTGATAAAGCCGTCTGCATTGCCGCCACCGACGCCAAAGGCCAGGCTGTAGCCGATGAAGATCCAGATCACACTGGCGATCACCGACACGGCGACCGACTGGGCCAGCACCGACAGCAGGTTCTTCTTGCGGACCATGCCGCCATAAAAGAGCGCCAGACCGGGCAGGGTCATGAACAGGACCAGGCAGGTGGCAACCAGCATCCAGCCGGCATCACCGCCATTCAGGTTGAGCGCAGCCTGATGCGCCAGCAGAACGGGCTTTGCCGCTACTGCCGTTACCGCTGCTGCACTGGCCTGAATGAATGCCATTCGTTCTGTAGCCCCTTAGAAAATCAAAGCCCATCCGACACGCCGCAGTCCGGGCACGGACAATGTCCGTGTGTGTGCACACGCGAGATAGAGGGTATTTTTTGTCCATAGCGGAAGATTGTCGGGATTAAAAGACAAATTTTTCCCGATTGCCCGCAAAATTTGAGAAATTTTACGACCCTATAGCAAAATACCGCATCCAGCCGTCATATTGACCGCGAACGAAGTCAGTTTGCTTTTCAGCCCTTGAAGGACAATACCGCCGCGACAACCTCATCCTGCGTCTTTTCATCCAGGTACGGACTAAATGGAAGGCTAATCACGGTCTTTGACTTGGCCTCGGAGACCGCCAGGTCGCCTGTACCCGAAGTGAACATCGCATAACCCGGCTGTTGGTGCAGCGGGATCGGATAATAGACCGCCGACGGCACGCCCTTTTCACGCAGGTGCGCCTGCAAGGCGTCACGGTTTTCGTGCTCGATGGTATACTGAGCCCAGGTCGAGACATAGCCGTCCTTGACGTGCGGCACCGAGATCACCTTGCCACCGAGCAATTCATTATAACGCTTGGCCACCTTTTGGCGCAGTTCGATTTCCTCGCCGAAGATCGCCAGTTTCTCGACCAGCACCGCCGCCTGGATGGTATCGAGGCGCGAATTCATGCCTATGCGCACATTGAGGTACTTGGCTTCGTGGGTATAGTTCATGGTCGCGGCATCGGTCGGCGTGGCGCCGCCATGCACACGGAACGAGATCAGGCGTTCCAGCAGGGCATCGTCATTTGTCACCACCGCGCCGCCATCGCCATAGCAACCGAGCGGCTTGGCCGGATAGAAGCTGGTGGCTGTCGCCACCGCCCATTCCAGCGATTGCTTGCCATTGATCGTGCCGCCAAAGCCCTGTGCCGCATCGGAGATCAGATGGAGACTGTACTTTTTCGCAATGACGGAAAGCGCCGGATAATCCGCCGGCTGGCCGAACAGGTCGACGGCGATAATGGCGGCCGGCTTCAGGCGGCCTTCCTTGATAACGGCCTGGATGGCCGATTCCAGCTTCACCGGATCGATATTATAGGTGTCAGCCTGGATATCGACGAACACCGGCTCGGCGCCGGTCATCGGCACCACTTCGGCGGTGGCCACAAAGGTAAAGGCCGGGACGAAGACCGCATCACGCACTCCGTCTTTTTGGCCGACACCCAGGCCCAGCAGGATCAGTTCGATGGCATCGGTGCCATTGGCGCAGGAAAGCGTGTGCTTCGATTGGGCAAAGGCCGACATATTGGCTTCGAACGCCTTGACTTCCGGTCCCATGATATAGGCGCCATGCTTGATCACCTTGAGGACGGCGTCCTCGATCTTCGCGCCGATACGCTCGCGCTGAATGCCGAGATCGATAAACGGAATAGCCATGGGAACACGCCTCTAATCTGTAACGCCTGAATTCGCCGTCACATGCGCTTTACCAGCATATGAAAGCAATGCACCTCAAAAGGCGTTTCCCAAAATTTCACTAAATGCTTTCAGCAAAAGTAGCCATTAACAAAAACGTATACGATTTTACTTGAAGGCGTCATGGGACGGCGATATAGAAGCCGCGCATCAAGAGCGGATCTTTCCGCGCCAACCTGCCTTCCCCGGCAAGGTGGCAGCCTGAACAGGCGATGCGGCCGATGACCGGCAACGAAACGGGACTGCATTGACCTCCCTTTCGAGACCTGAGCTTTAAGGGCTTAAGACTTGAACGCGCGCACCTTTTTTACCGAACCCGATGACCTGATGGCTGCCGAACTGGCGGGTGATCTCCACCATATTATCACCCTGACGGCGCTTGAGCCCCTTGATATTGCTGGCTGGATCGGCGCACCGATCGCCGGCTGCAAGCAGTCACGCTTTGCCGGTACATTCCAGTATCGTGTTCGGCTGAATGGTTTGACTCCCGGGGAAGCGCGCCGCATAACGGACCAGTTCGCCGCCCTGCCAGAGGTCGCAGGAATCCAGGTCGAACACATGATCAGTCGCCTATGAAGATAATTTCAAAATCTTCCCTCCGCGCCGATGACAAACCCCTATTGTCTGACTATATAGAGGCGCACAACATTCCCTTGTGAGCGCTACCATAACGGCCTATAGAGCCGCCCAGTGCTTGCTTAATTAATGCCACACATCCCTCAGGAGAGCTTCGGCCATGACCACTAAAGGCAATCTGATCAACGGCGAATGGGTCGTCATCGACAAGACCTTCAACGACATCAACCCTTCGGACACCAACGACATCATCGGCGTCTATTCGACCGCCGGTGAAGCCGAGGTTTCGGCTGCCATCGCCGCCGCCCGCGAAGCCTTCAAGACCTGGCAGTTCTCGACGCCGCAACAGCGCTTCGACGTGCTTGATAATGCCGGCACCGAAATCCTCGCCCGCAAGGCCGAACTCGGTGCGCTTCTCTCGCGCGAAGAAGGCAAGACCCTGCCGGAAGGTATCGGCGAAGTCACCCGCGCCGGTCACATCTTCAAATATTTCGCCGGCGAAGCCCTGCGCGCTCATGGCGAAGTGCTCGATTCCGTCCGTCCGGGCGTGAAGGTGGAAATCACCCGCGAGCCTGTCGGCGTCATCGGCCTGATCTGCCCGTGGAACTTCCCCATCGCCATCCCGGCCTGGAAGATGGCCCCGGCCATCGCCTTCGGCAACACGGTCGTCTGCAAGCCCGCCGAACTGACCCCTGGCTGCGCCTGGGAACTGGCCGACATCCTCAACCGCGCCGGCCTGCCCAAGGGCGTGCTGAACGTCGTCTTCGCCCGCGGTTCGGTGGCCGGCCCACTGCTGATCGACGGCTGCGACGCCATCTCCTTCACCGGTTCGGTGCCGACCGGCACCCGCGTGCGTGACCAGGCCGTCGCTAAGGGCAAGCGCATCCAGGCCGAAATGGGCGGCAAGAACCCGGTCGTCGTGCTCGACGACGCCGACCTCAATATCGCCGTCAATTCGGTGCTGAACTCGTCCTTCTTCTCCTCCGGTCACCGCTGTACGGCCTCGTCGCGCATCATCGTCACCGAAGGCATTGCCGACAAGTTCGTCGAAGAACTGGCCAAGGCCGCCAAGGCCATCAAGGTCGGCGACTCGCGCGCTGACGGCGTCCAGATGGGCCCGATCGCTTCGCAGGAACAACTGACTATCGCCCGTGACGCCGTTGCCAAGGCCAAGGCTGAAGGCGGCGTCGTCCTCTCCGGTGGCGAAGACCTGACCTTCGGCACGCCCGGCTACTATTACGCCCCGACCCTGATCGACAAGACCACCCCGGACATGGCGATCAACCGCGAAGAAGTGTTTGGCCCGGTCGCCTCGGTCATCCGCGTCAAGGATCTGGAAGAAGCCATCAAGGTCGCCAACGACACCGAATTCGGCCTGTCGGCAGGCATCTGCACCTCGTCGCTGAAGTCGGCCGAGACCTTCAAGCGCCGTTCGGAAGCCGGCATGGTCATGGTCAACCTGCCGACCGCCGGCGTCGACTACCACGTCCCGTTCGGCGGCCGTAAGGGCTCGTCCTACGGTCCGCGCGAACAAGGCGCCTATGCGAAGGAATTCTATACGATCGTGAAGACGGCTTATCAATTCGCGGGATAACCGCTCATTGACCAAGCCTTTGGTGTCAAAGCGGCCTACCAGTTCGCCGGCTAAACCGTCCGAACACGGATAAAATAGAAAAGCGGTCTCGCAAGAGGGCCGCTTTTTTATTGAATTTCCAGGAAAATTTCAGGTTCTTGGCCATACATGCGATAATGTTCGGCCTTTGAACTCAGGATATCCTTGGCAAGCGCTTCTATTTCTTCACGCACTTCAGCCGACGCCTTCTGAAAGTTGCTGATGCAAATTTTATAGGGTGGCTCGATGCCATTAATATCTCCCCAAACCATGGAATCGATCAGGGCATTAATATTGCGGCCGTGCCAGAAAGGTGCATCCAGAGCATATAAAAGTGCATCATAGAAAACGGTGATGTCCGTCCATTCTGAAGCATCAAGATTTAGCGTTTGCATATCGGCAATCTGATGGACCAGAAAATTTAGGCAATAGATTCTACGCTCACCGAGTTAAACAATTCCAATACCTCCGCCAGCGGTTTAGGGCGGCTATAGAGATAGCCCTGCAGATACTGACAGCCGGCCAATCTCAGCAGGCGCGCCTGATCTTCGGTCTCGACCCCTTCGGCGGTCACCGATATATTCAGCGCCTGGGCGATGGCGACCGTGCCGGCCACCAGGGCGGCCGCCTGCGGATCGCGGTCCACCGTGCCGGCCAGCGACTTGTCGATCTTGATCTTGTCGAACGCATAGCGGCGCAGATAGCCAATGCTGGAATAACCGGTGCCGAAGTCATCCAGCGCCATCGAGACGCCCAGCGCCTTGAGATTTGCGATAGCCGCCACGGCACGCGCCGGATTTTCGATCAGATAGCCCTCGGTCACTTCCAGTTCGAGGCGATCAGTCGGGAAACCGGTTTCTTCCAGTGTCTTCGCCACCTTGACCTCCAGTTCCGGATCGCGGAACTGCGCCGGCGACAGGTTGACACTTAGGCGCAGACCAGGCACAGGCCCCAGATCCTCACATGCCCTTTTCAGAACGAACTGGCCAAGCGGATGAATCAGGCCGCTGACTTCGGCCACATCGATAAACTGATCCGGCATCAGCGGCCCTTCCGGGCGGCGCGGCCAGCGCACCAGCGCCTCGACACTGATCATCACGCCGCTGCGGGCATCGATGATCGGTTGATAAACGACATCGAATTCATCTGCCTCAAGTCCCTTGCGGATACCGGCCTCGATGCCCGCCTTGCGCAGGCGCTCGGCGTCGAGCCCCGCATCATAAAGGGTGATGCGGTTCTTGCCGGCGCTCTTGGATTCATACATCGCCATATCGGCCCGACGGAAAAGTTCCTGGCTACGTACCGTTTTGATATCCGCAGCGGCGATACCGATACTGGCCCCGACCTGCAGGCTGCGCTCACCAATGCGCACCGGTTTAGCGAAGAAATCGAGAATGCTTTGCGCGAAATCAAGGCAGGGCTTCATGGCTTCCGGGCCGGTCAACACCATGGCGAATTCGTCACCGCCCATGCGCGCCAGCATGGCGCCTTCCGGCAATATGCCCTTCAGCATGGCGGCCACGATCATGATCAGTTTGTCGCCGGTGGCATGGCCATAGATATCGTTGACTTCCTTGAAGCCATCGAGATCGAGATAAACCACGGTCTTGTAAACCGGACCACGTCCGGATTTGGATTTTTGCACCAGTTCGAAGAGGGCGCGGCGATTGGGCAAACCACTCAGACCATCGGTCAGGGCGAAACTGCGCGCCAGCGTTTCGCTCTTGGCCAGCCGGTACAGGCCAAAAGCGCTGGCGGCGGTAAACAGCAGAATGATCAGGGCGGTAGCACCGGCCACCTTGCGAATGCCCCAGGCGGCGGCGCGAGCCGCTTCCATACCAGGCTTGCGCGGAGTCCAGGTCAATTGGCCTATACTACCGGCAGCGCTTTGCAGGGGCTCCGCTGGCTCAGCCTGTATCCCTGCGGGCATAACCTTTAATCCGGCCAAGCCAAAAGTGCTGCTTATATCATGGAGCTTCGAGGCGGTCAGGTGTCGCGTCATGACGAGGTAACGGCGGTTCATGCCTGATCCCGCCTTGCCGCCATCCGATCGCCGCACCAGGCTGACAGCGATGATCGCCGGGCCGTCGGCCATCTGGCTCAAACCGGTGACAGCGCCCTCACCCTTTTCCAGACGCTGACGATTGGCGGCAGCCATGGCACTGAACCCGGCGCCAAAGACTTTCGGATCGGCCCCCATATAGGGTTTGGCACCAAGATATCCCCACAGGATACGATGGCTTTCATCGAGAATGAAAACACCGTCATAAGGATGCGTATCATCGGCCACCACGCCCCAGGTCGAATACAGCCAGTCATTGTCGACACCGCGGCCATATATCTGTTCGGCGGCGCCATTCCAGACCGCGTTATCGGTCACCGTCGCTTCAAGGCTTTCGATGGAGGTCGTAATGGCCGCTCGCGCCGTTTCACCTGCGCGCTGGTTGTCCAGGTCGTTGGTCTTTTCGGCGATCAGCGCCAGGGACGAATGCAGCAGAACAAGTACCGCCAGCAGCAGGCCACAGCCAGCCGCAAACACCAGGCCGAACAAGGTTCGCGCCTTCAAATTCATCACTCTGTGCAATAGCTTCTGCATTTGCGCCCCTTGAGAGTGCGCAACTTAAGGCAAAATCGTGAAATTTCTCCTTACGCGGACGGTAAGGTCAGACCTTGAAGGTTTCGCCTTCCGGCGCGCCACGATGCAGGCGGTCCGGCAGGGGCTGGCCTTCGGGGATGAATTCCATCGCCACCGAATTGAGGCAATAGCGCAGGCCGGTGGGGCGCGGGCCGTCCTCGAACACATGACCCAGATGCGAGTCACAGCGGGCACAGCGAATTTCGATGCGTGTCATGCCGTGCGAACGATCAACGATATTGCGGATGTGGTCCTGGTCTATGCCCTGGTAAAAGCTCGGCCAGCCGGAACCGGAATGAAACTTGGCGTGGCTGTCGAAAAGCGGCAGGTCGCACAGATTGCAGACATAGGTGCCCTCTTCTTCGTATTCGTCGAACTTGCCGCAGAAGGCCGGCTCCGTACCCGAATTGAGCAAAATGCGGCGCGCTTCGGGATCGAGGCGTGCCGCCAGTTGCTGCTTTTGTTCGGACGTGGGGGGCGTGAGGTCGAAACCGAGGCTGGATCTGGTCATCAAAGAACCTTTCATGTACCTCCCCATCTCAGATGGGAGGGGGACCGCGATCATTCTTCATGATCGCGGTGGTGGGGTATCTTGCTTACCCCCTATATACGGCCTCTTCGCCAAACCAGTTACGGGTATCACGGAACTTTTTACCAAATTCAGCCCAGTGCGCCGCCGACTGCTCGAAAATATGCAGGTCGTGCCGCACGCCATCTTTCAACGCATGATCCTTCAAGACCCCAACTTCGCGGTAGCCGTTGAAGGCCTGCAAACGTACCGTTCGATCATTCCACGCGACGACATGATTGACGATCTTGTGCAGGCCCATGGTGAAGAAGGCATGGTTGAGCGTGCCGACAAAATTATAGATGGTCAGTTCCTTCGGCGCCGACGCATCGCCGATATAGACCCCGATCTCGCCAATACCTGAATGCCTGTCCGTTACAGTGATCGAGGCATAGCCGACATCGCGGCCTTCGATTTGAATGATGCAATGCTGGTAATCGTCACGCGCGTTGCAGCGCTCGATCCAGACCGTCTGACGTTCGATATCATAGGGCACGTCGGTCAGCATATATTGGGTGATATGCGGCGCAGTACGCCAGTCGAGCAGCAGGCGCGCATCATCGGCCGCGACCGGACGATAGGACAGGAAATCATACATTCCGCATGGCCTCCACAATGCGTTTCGGTCCCAGACCATCGACCACGGCATGGGCCTTGCGCGCGATCCGGGCCCGGCCGGCCGGATCATCGACCAACGCCCTGACGTGTGCACCAAGATCATCCGGCAGACCGTTACGCGCATCGATCACCGGGAAGGGACAGGCCTTCAGTGCCGCCGCCTGATTGTCGTAAACCACCAGAACCAGGGCCGGCAGCCCCATGGCCGCCACCTCGCCGACACTGCCGCCGGCCGCCGTGATCACCAGGGCGCTGTTCACCAGCACATCGGCTACGCTGTCCGGCGAGATAAACAACCGGATGCGATCGGATTTTTGCGCCAGTCGTATCAGGTCATCCGTATGCTGATTGGCCGGGCCGGCAATCAGACGGATATCCGCTTCCGGCAGGGCCGCCTGAATGGCTTCCGCGCACCGGGCGGTCAGTTGCGTTGGGTCGCTGCCGCCGAACATGATCGTTATGGCCGTTCCGCTCTCAGCACTTCCGGCGGCAATAAACTCCCGACGGATCAGGGCGTAATCCGCCCCCAGCAACAGCCTCGCCCGCGTTTTGCGTTCATAATCGACCGGCCGTGCCGCCTGGGCGGGATTGATCAGCAGGTCACAATCGAAACGGTCGAGCGCATTCAGATCATCGATCACCGCCACCCGCGCCGCATTTTTCTGCAGGGCGATATAGTCTGCGGTGGCGGCGTAACTATCGATCAGCAGCCAGTCGTCACGGGTCAGGCCAAGCGCACCCAGGGCCATAAAATCGGCCGCACTGCCCAGGGCGCTGGCAATAGTCATACCCTTCGCACCAATCTGGGCCAGACGTGCCTCTACGGCTTCGCCAATTTCATTAAGCAGAAAAGTCACCTCGATGCCATCCGCCCGCGCCTCTTCGGCGATGGCAAAACAGCGCATGAAGTGACCCATGCCGATCTGCGACGATGCCTCGGTGCGAATGAAGAGGCGCATCACGCCACCCGGATAATATCGTGGCAGACCGGCGCTTCCGTCTGCCAGACCGCCGTCGCCCATGACCAGCCGACGCCAAATCCGCACAGCAGCAAGGACAGCTCCTCCTGCGGACGGATCTTGTTGAGATGATCGCAGATCGCCAGCGGGATCGAGGTGGAGGAGGTATTGCCGAAATCACGCAGAGCATAGACCATCTGGTCGTCGCGCGCCTTGATCTTGTGGCCCAGGGTCCGGATCATCATGGCATTGGCCTGGTGCAGGATAACATGATCCACATCACCAATCGTCCGGCCCGCCGCCGCCAGGGCGCGCTCGATCGATGGCGCCACCTGCTTGAGCGAAAACGCCATGACCTGCGTACCATCCATAAAGAGTTCGGCCGTGCCTGGTTCGGCCAGGCCGCCGGTTTGCGAGATCAGATAAGGCGCGCCGGAACCATCCGATCCCAGATCGAAAGAAATTGATCCGCTTTCGGACGATTCCAGCGCCGTCACTGCCACGGCGTCGCCAAACAAGGGTGCCAAGGAGCGATTACTGTCGGAAATCATGTGGGTGGTGATATCGCCGGTGACCAGCAGGGCGCGGAAAATACCCCCTGACTGCATCATGGCATTGGCAACGGACAATCCGTAGACATAGCCCGAACACCCCAGGCTCAAATCGAAGGCGGCAGTCTCTTTCGTCAATCCGAGCGCATTCTGCATGACGCAGGCTGTGCTCGGCAACGGATAGTCCGGCGTCTGCGTGACGACAATCAGCAGGCCGACGGTTTCGCGTGCCCAGTTCAGCTTTTCCAGCAGGACTTCCGCGGCCGCGATGCCCAACTGGCTGACTGTCTGCCGGCCGGCCACCGGCCGCCGCTCGATGCCCGTGGCGGCGATGATCTTGGCCATGGTTTCCGCACCAAAGCTGGCGGCCAGATCGCTGTTTTCGCTGACAGCCTGCGGCAGGGCGGTGACGATGCCGCACAATCTTGGTGCCCTGGCGGTAAAGCTTACCATTATGAGGTCTTCTTTTTCACGAAGTCAGCCCCCCATCAACCACCAGGGTCTGACCGGTGATAAAGCCGGCATCCTCCGAAAGCAGAAAACGCACCAGATGGACGATATCGGCCAGTTCGCAGAGGCGGCCCAACGGTGTCCGTCGGACAATCTGGTCAAGCTGCTTGTCGTCCAGACCTTCGGAAAGCTGGGTTTTCATATAGCCGGGTGCCACCGAATTGACGGTAATGCCAACGCGTCCGACTTCACGCGATAACGCACGAGAAAAGCCATCCAGCCCGGCCTTCGAGGCCGCATATGCGGTCAGGCCGGTATAACCGCGCAGGCCGGTGATCGAGGAAATATTGATGATCCGACCCGGTTTGCGGCGCTTCATCATCTGCCGCAAAGCCGACCGCGCCAGACAGATGGCGCCAGTCAGATTAACCTGCAAGACCCGCTCGATATCGCTGACCGGCAGGGTGGAGAGAATGCCCTCGACCGACATGCCGGCATTATTGACTACGCCCCACAGGCGATGGCCTTCGAAAGCTTTCACCGCTGCCGAAACGAAGGCTTCGATTGCCGTTGTATCGGCCATGTCGACGCCCTGCCAGACAAACCAGTCGCCATGAACGTCCCTGAGCGCCTGCAAATCATCGCCAAAAGTGGTGCTGCATCCGGCCACGCCATAGCCTTGCGCCAGCAGGTCTCGCGCCAGGGCCAGGCCCAATCCTCGGCTGACACCGCTCACCAGCACCCATTTACGCGGCGCGTCAGTCATGGCCATCACCAAACAGGGTGGCCAGTTCGCCCGCCGTGTGGAAAAGGACAAAGCCATTAGCAAAAGGCGTCAGGCCGGTCTTTTCCTCCAGAATAACCACCAGAGTCGCCAGATCGAGGCTGTCGATATCCAGCGGCCCATTGAGCAATGGCGTATCGCCGGTGATCTCACCGGTTGCCGCGCCCTTGTCGGTCAGAATTTGCGTCAGTTCTTCGCGGATAAGGTTGAGAGCGGTCACGGCAGAAATTCCTTGAGATGGGCGATGACGGCGGCGGGCGCCTCCATATGCGGCAGATGTCCGGCGCCGTCTATCACGCGAACCGGCGCGGATCTGGGCAGGCGGCAGGTTTCAGGCATCGGGATCAGGCGGTCATGATCCCCCCACATGATCTGGATCGGGCAGGTCACGCGGCCCCAGTCAAAGCCTTCGGGTGAGAGCGCCAGGCCATAGGCCCTGGCATTGCCCAGCAACGCTTTCAGGGCCTCATTGCGCGCCGGATCAGCAGCCGCGTTTGAAAGCGAGGCGGCGAGAGACGGGCCGAGCGACTGCCCCTTTGGTCCCAGTAAATGATGCGCCAGCGCTTCAGCGTCATGCCGCTCCAGAAAAGCGTCCAGGGTATCATGATGGAATTCACCACCTAGCCCGGCGGGTGAAACCAGCGACAGAGACTTCACGCGCGCACCATGACTGACGGCAAAACCCAGGGCGATCTTTGCGCCCATCGAATGGCCGATGACGTGCGCTGCTTCGATGCCAAGCACATCGAAGGCTTCATCGAGCCAATGGGTCATGAAGGCAAGATCAGCCGCCCCTACATCGGGCGTGCTGCGGCCATGTCCCGGCAGGTCCAGTGCGACCAGACGATACCTGGAAGCCAGCGGCACGAGACAAAAATACCAGGTCAGCAGGTCGGCGCCGAAACCGTGGACGAATACCACCGTCTCGCCTGCCGGATTACCCATTTCGAGATAACCGAGCGGCCCATGGCTATGCGCATCGCTGATGGACAACGATATCTTGCGTGACGGCTTGATAGGCACTTGCGCATTCACGCCAAAAACCCTCCGTCCACGGACAATATCGAACCGGTGATCCAGCGCGAGGTATCGGCCAGCAGGAAAGCGATAGCCGCCGCAACGTCATCCGGGCGTCCCAGTCCCAGCGGATGCATGTCGACCACGCGCTGAAAGTTCTCTTCCGAGAGAATGGTGCGGAACTGATCCGACATCGGTGTATCGACCATGGCCGGCGCCACCGCATTGACCCGCACGCCATCGCGTACCAGTTCAACGCCGAGACCTTTCACCGCCGAAACAATACCGCCCTTGGATGAGGCATAGACGACATTCCCCGGCGCGGTGCGCAGGGCAGCCGAGGACGAGCAATAGACCAGCGAGGCCGGTGAACCGTGGCAGGCCTTGAGTCGGAAAGCCTGGGCCAGCATCAGGGCGGCGCCGAGGTTCTGTGTCAGCACATCCATGACGAAATCGGGCTTCACTGCCTGGATCGGTCGCGTGGCCTGCACGCCCGCGCAATGGGCGATGCCGTTCAGCGGCCCGATCTCGGCGCATAGAGCTTTCAGCCACGGCACGATGGCGTCCAGATCGGAAAGATCAAACAGGCGGCCGATATGGTCCGTTCCGTCCAGTTCGGCCATGACCTGATCCAGGCGTTCCTGATTACGCCCCGAAGCCACCACGCGCGCGCCCAGCTTCGACAGATAGATAGCTGTGGCCTTGCCGATGCCGCTGGTGGCGCCCGTGACGAGAATGGTCCGGCCTTCAAGGGACATGGGGTTGAAAGCAGTCATATTACACTTTCCATTTCTTTGGCCATACGCTTCGCATAGGCCTTCTGGAAATGCACAACCCGTCCTTCCAGTTCACCCAGCAGCGGCGGCCGTTCCGGCAGGGCATCACGAGTACCGAGTTGCGCGATAGCACAGATATCGCGGTCCTCGTTGCGCACCTGCTCTGAGAAACTTTTCAGGCTGTCGATCACCATGCCGCGCGCCGCCCGGCCATTGTTTTTCGCCAGCCACGAGGTCGAGTGGATGCGCAAGGTCTGCGGCCCCGTCGGCTCAAAGGTCTGGAAGGTCAGGAAGGCACCGGCCGAGAAGGTGACGACGATATTGGGAAAGATCAGGAAATTGCCATATTGCGGATAACGTTCCGAAGGCTCAAGCTTGATGCTTTTTCCAACTTGTTCCCACCATTTCAGCGACCGCTCCTTGAGATTGCCGACATAGCGGCTGTGGTCGGCATCCGTCGATATCTGCAAATCAATGCTCAGAATCAGCCCGAAACTATCGGCATGGACCAATGGCACATGATAACCCTCGGCGGCATTGTCCATGCCGAGCTTCCAGTTGGCCGCCCAGTCATAGCTTTCCTGCTCGAAATGATCCGGACAGACCTCGCTGACATGCTTCAGGTCATCATAGAAGCTGCCAAGGAAACTTGCCAGGGACGGTCCACCCGGTTTCATCCGCACAAAGACGAAATGGCCGACCGTCTCCAGTTCATAGCTTTCCAGCGCCAACCTGACCTTGTCCGCTTCATCAAAACCGAAGCTCTGTTTGTTGAGCGGGATGCCGATGGGCTTGCCTTTGCCGTCATAGGTCCAGCCGTGATACGGACATTGCAGGACGCGATTGCCCTTGCCGCACTGGATCTTCGAGAAACGGTGCGAACAGACATTGCGGAAGGCCTTCAGCTCACCGCCAAAGTTCTGCACCACAATCGAATGCGGGCCGATCTGCGCCGTAATGAAGTCCTTGTCGTTTTGCAGCTCATGCATAAAGCCGACGCACAGCCAGGACGGCTTGAAGACGCGCTCAATCTCGGCGGCGAGAACGTCCTCGCGCCAGTAATGATCCGCTGGTATCTGGCCGAGCCGCTCCTTGTACATCAGGCCAGTTCCACCACCTGCGGCGCCGGCATGGGGCCAACTGTCATCTTGATGGCGCTCCATGACCAACCCACGCCGAAGCCCATCATGACAAGACTTTGTGGTGTATCGAACTTATCGGCCAGCTTGGCGGCGATGGTTAGCGGGATCGAGGCCGAGGAGGTATTGCCATAGGTTTCCATAGCCACCGGCACCTTGTCCTCCGGCAGGCCGGACTTTTTGCGCAGGTGATTGAGCATGAAGACATTGGCCTGATGGAACAGAACATAATCGACATCATCAATCGTCGTATTGGCCGTTTCAAAGATCGATTTGACCAGAGGCGGCACATTTTTCAACGTGAAATTGAAGACCTCGGTGCCGTTCAGATGCAGGCGCGACTTGCGATACAGTTCCTCGGCACGTTCAGGGCTGTGCGGGTCCTTTGGCGGCAGCAACGGATGCTTCAAACCACCGGCTTCAACCATAATATGCGGCGCGCCGGAACCGTCGGTACCGAAGACACCAAACATTTCATCCGCACTCGGATCAATTTCCAGGGCCGTGGCCGAACCGGCGTCGCCAAACAGAGGAATCGTCGCCCGGTCGCCTTCGAGAAGTTTTGAGGTAGAGACATCCCCGGCCAGAACCAATGCCCGCGCCGGACGACCAGAGACCTTGAACGTCTGCATCAGCGAAGCGGCCGTCCACAGGCCGTAGGCATAGCCGGAACAACCGAGATTGATATCGAAAGCCAGGCAGGAGCCAAGACCCAGCCGTGATTGCAGGGCGCAGGCCGTGGCGGGAATGACAAAATCAGCGCTCTGCGTCACCATGATCAGCACGTCGATGCTGTCGCGTGCCCAGCCGAGCTCATCGAGCAGACCATCGGCGGCCTTCTGGCACAGGTCGGAGGTCAGTATATCCGGGCGGGCAATATGGCGCGAGCGCACGCCGATCGAGCCGATCAGGCGTTCGCGTTCGGCTTCATCGGGGATCAGGTTTTCGGCGGCCAGGTCGCGCGTTTCGGCGGGCACACAGGCACGAATGCCGCGGATACTGACGCCCTTCATTGTCGCTTCGGTCATGTCCGGCACCTCAAAATACGCCACGCCTTATCGGTGATTCGCCTGAGCACCACCAATCACAACCCTGCGCACGGACCCTTTAAGGGATTATTGACGGAATCGGCCTTTATTAACCTGTATATTTCAGGAGTGCTCCATGGATAAGTCCGCTTTTTTTGCCGCCGTCGCCGAAATCCTGGAAGCCGATCCGGCCGGCCTGACCGGCGATGAACAGATCAATGATGTCGGCAACTGGGACAGCCTGTCGGTCATCTCCTTCGTGGCCATGGTTGACAGCGATATGGACCAGATCGTTGATGGCGAACAGCTCAAGGGCGCCAAGACCCTGAATGATCTGGCGGCCCTGGTCGGCCTCTAAATGCCATGAAACGGGTCGCCATCATCCCGGCGCGCGGCGGCTCGAAACGCATTCCGCGCAAGAATATCAAGCCCTTCTTCGGTCAGCCGATGATCAGCTATTCGATCCGGGCGGCGCAGGAGTCCGGCCTGTTCGACAGCGTCGTCGTTTCGACCGATGACGAGGAGATCGCAGATGTGGCGCGATCCTTCGGCGCCGATATTCCCTTCATGCGTCCGGCGGACCTCGCCAATGACCATGCCGGCACGGGTGCGGTCGTCATACACGCGCTGGAATGGTTCCGTAAAATCGGAATTGATTACGACGCCGCCTGCTGCATCTACGCCACCGCGCCTTTGCTCGATCCGGAGCGCCTTAAAGAAGGCTGGGAAAAGCTGCAGGACAAGCGCTTTGCCTTTTCCGTCACCTCATTTCCGTTCCCCATTCAGCGCGCCCTGAAACAGACCGCCGATGGCAGCGTCGATATGTTCTGGCCGGAAAACCTGACCAAACGTTCGCAGGATCTCGAACCAGCCTATCATGACGCCGCCCAGTTCTACTGGGGCTGGACCGACGCCTGGCTGAACGGCGAGATTGCCTTTTCGCCGATTTCCGCGCCGGTGATTTTGCCGCGCACCCAGGTGGTCGATATCGATACGCCGGAAGACTGGGAAGTGGCAGAAGTCACCTATCGGGTTTTAAAGGGCGGTTAGGCAATCAGTGGTAGTGTGTTCGCATGACACAAACCCCGCAGAAACTGGCCGTCTATATCGACGGCGATAATATTGCCCCGCAATTCGCCATTACGGCGTGGAGAAAACTGAGCCAGATCGGTACAGCAAACGTGCGCAACGTTTATTGCCGCGAATCCAATACTCCCAATTGGCAAGAAGCCCGTTCGCGCTATGCGTTGCAAATAAGACAGCAGCCCGCCTGCGCGTCAGGAAAGAACGCCACGGATATCGCCATGGTCATTGATGCGCTCGATATGGCGCAAACAGGCTTGGTCGATGGTTTTTGCCTGGTGTCATCTGACAGCGACTTCACGCCCTTGGCTTTGCGTCTTCGCCAGGCCGGCTTCAAGGTCTATGGCTTTGGGAAGGCCAATACCCCACAATCGCTCCGTGATGCATGTAACCAATTTGAGTGCCTGGACTCTGTTCCGTCGGAAAAACCTGAGATCAAAGCACAGGCACTGACGAAAAACGCTAAATCGAAAGCGGCCTAATATTCCGTGTCGCCGCCGCCCTGGGCAAAGCCCGGCAGGCGCAGATTGTACTTGATAGCGCAGGCACGCAGGGCGAAGGCGGCAAAGAAACCGATGATCGCCGCCAGCCAGAAATCCGCGCCCATCAGTTTCATGCCGGCAAAGACGCCCGCGCCGAGCAAAGCAGCCGTAATGTAGATTTCGCGGCTCAACAGCAGGTTCGGTTCGCCCGCCAGCACATCACGGATAATGCCGCCGAAGCACGAGGTCAGGACACCCATGATGACGGCTGTGAAGGGATGGACACCCAGGCCCATTGCCTTGGCTGTGCCGACGACCGCATAACCTGCAATCCCCACAGCATCGAGCCACAACAAGGCGCGAAACCGCCAACCGCGTTTGGCGAAGAACCACACCACCACCGCTGCCGCCAGGCAAGCCATGACATAACCGGGCCGCTGCACCCAGAAAACCGGCGCGCCGATCAACAAATCACGCATCGTCCCGCCGCCGACGCCGGTGATGGCGGCGAAGAAACCGAAGGTGACGATGTCATGCTTCTTGCGTGCCGCCGCCAGCGCGCCGGTCATGGCGAAAACGGCGACAGCGGCATAATCGAGCCAGAAGAGCGCTAAAGAAACAGGCGAGGTCAGGGTGTCCATGACCATGCCTTAGCATATTCTCGTCAGCTTTTACCAGCGGTGGTCATAGTACGGACGACCGTAGTAAGGGCGGCTGCGATAATGATGGTAACCGTAGCCATAACCGGGGCTGCTGGAGAAAAAGACGGTGACATAACCGCGCGGCGGCGGAGGGGGCGCGTAGTAGCCATCATCATAGGCATAATAGGCGTTCTGGTAGCACTGCACGCTGTCCGAACCGACCGCATTGCCAAGCATACCGCCGACCATGGCGCCGCCGATCGTATTGCCGCCGCGGTTCCAGCGATTGGACAGGCCATTGCCGACCACGCCCCCCAGCACGGCGCCGACGATCGTGCCGGTGGTACGGGCGCTGGCCTGACGCTGATAGCAATAACCGGCGGGTTCACGGCCCGCACGGACCGGCGATGGATAGCCATTGTCGCGCGCTTGATCCGCACGGCCCTGCTCATAGGCGCGGCGCAGCTCTGTCTGGCTGTAGGGCCGCAGATTGGGCACTGGTGGGGCGTCCGTCTGGGTTTCGGTATTTTGAACGCTGTCTGCAGGCGCCGTTGATTGCGCCATAACCGGCTGGGCCAGCATCAGGGCCGCACCCGCCACAAGACAGGTCTTTGTAATCAGGGATTTCATGTACGCTTTACTCCGCTCTGTAGGTTCTTCCTTACCTCAAAATTATGTCCGGCGCATGGCCTAAAGCTTGACCGGGCGCGGCCAGGGGTTCAAGCCTGCGTGTAGCCAAGGAGCGCAAATTATGTCCGAAATGAAACCCGTTATTGCCCTGCATAGCGCCTATCGCGACGATATCGGCGACCTGGTGACGCGCCGGCCGGTACCCAATCGCCAGCTTAACAATATCGGCGCCTTTCTCTTTCTCAATCATCATGGCCCGCAGACCTATGCACCAAACAATCGCGGCCTGCCGTTTGGGCCGCATCCGCATCGCGGCTTCGAGACCGTGACCTTCATTCTGGAGGGTGATCTGGCGCACCGCGATACCGGCGGCCATGAGAGCATCATCCATGCCGGTGGCGTGCAGTGGATGACCGCCGGCAGTGGGCTGGTGCATGAGGAGGTGTCGCCCGAGGCCTTCAAGCGCTCAGGCGGGCCGATGGAGATCTTGCAGCTATGGGTCAATATGCCGGCGCGCCTGAAAATGACCGCGCCGCGTTATACCGGCGTGCAGAAGCCTGAAATTCCGACCGTCGAGGCCGATGGCGTAACGCTCAACCTGATTTCCGGTCACTGGCGCGGGCTGGATGGCCCGATTGAGTCGCTCACCGGTGTTTTCATGACCACGCTGGAGATGAAAGCTGGCGGCCGGATCAGTTTTGGCGGGCTTGAAGGCCGCGATGTGTTCCTCTATGTCGTGCGGGGCGATCTGGCGGTCAATGGCGCCGATGTGCCGCACTGGAACCTGGTGCAGTTTGGCGAGGGCGGAATGGTCGATATCGAGGCGGTGAAGGACAGCGTGGTGCTGTTTGGCCATGCCGAACCGATCAATGAGCCTATCGTAGCGCATGGGCCTTTCGTGATGAATACTGTGCAGGAAATCCACCAGGCCTATGCCGATTACCAGGCGGGAAAGTTTGGGTAACAGTCAGACGCTTGAAATTTAAATTATGGGGAGGCGGTTTTGAAGAAAACGAAAAAGAAATATGCAGACAGAAGTGATCTTGAGAAACTGAAATCACAATGGACTAAAATTCAAGGACTGCATAGCAGAGAAGAGTGGTCTGCTGGTGTTGTCAGGGCAGCTACTGCCGCAGAAATCGCGGCTAATATTATAATTCGGCATAGATTAAATGACTCAAATTTAGAGCCTGATTTTATTGATCACTTATTGCGCTGGTCAAACGGCATTCAAGGTAAAATGCAAAAATTGATACAGCCGTTATGTAAGGATTTATATGAAAAAGCAGATTTTTCTAAAATGCAAAAATTAGTCAATGAAATCAATAAAGAAAGAAATGATATAGTTCACAGTGGCTATTTTTGCTCCGAAAAAAAATCGCGGGAGATAATTGAAAAAAGTCGGCAATTTATAATTATGGCGCTGAAATCTTCACATGCAAATATCGAGGGAACGATGAAGCAAGTTGAACCCCCTACAATGTAGCAATCATCTCCTGACTGAGCGGCTCACCGCGCGCCAAATCCCGGCTGGCAGTTCTGCCCAGCACGTTCCAAAGCTGCGAGGGCGGCAGGCCCAGGCCCGGACGGATTGAGCGGATATTGTCGTTCGTCAGCGCTTCCCCAGCCCTGATATCTTTCACCACATAGAGCGAGCGGCGGAAGGTCTTTGAGCCCTGTTCAGTGCCCAGGGTCTCGTAATGGACGCGACCGAGCGCCTTCCAGGCATCCTTGCAATCGCGGACCAGGGCCGTGAATTCCGCCGGTTCCAGCGAGAAGCCGGAATCCGGTCCACCATCGGCGCGGGCAAGCGTGAAGTGCTTCTCGATGACACAGCCGCCCAGCGCTACCGAGGCGACAGACGCGGCCGTACCGAAGGTATGATCGGACAGACCGGACACGCAAGCATACTTGCGGCCAAGATCCGGCACGGTGCGGACATTGGCATCGGCGATATTGGCCGGGTATTCCGAGACGCAATGCAGCAGGATGATTTCACCGGAACCGAACTTGCGCGCCGTCTGCATCGCCGCATCGATCTCACTGGCATTGGCCATGCCGGTCGACATGATCATTGGTTTGCCCTGCTGCGCCACATAGGCGACCAGCGGCAGATCGACCAGTTCGAACGAGGCGATCTTGTAGGCCGGGGCGCCGAGTGATTCCAGCAGGTCGACGGCGGTATTATCGAACGGCGAGGAAAACATAGTGACACCACGCTGTTTTGCCCGCTCGAAAAGCGCCGGATGCCATTCCCAAGGCGTATGCGCCTCCTGATAGAGGTCATACAGCGAATAGCCATCCCACAGCCCGCCATGCAGCTGAAATTCCGGCCGGTCGGACTGCATGGTGATGGTGTCGGCGGTATAGGTCTGGAGCTTGATGGCATCGCAACCGGTCTCGGCCGCAGCATCGATCATTTTTAGTGCCCGGTCGAGCGAACCGTTATGATTGCCCGACAACTCGCAGATGATATATGGCTCGTGATCGGTGCCGATCTTGCGGCCGGCAATGGTAATTTCAAGACTCATAACACCTCACTCAACGCAGCGATAACCCGTGTGGGGTCGTCATCCGCCATATCAGCATAGAGCGGTAAAGAGAGTGTGTTCTGGTAGAAGAGATCGGCGTCCAGTAGCTCGCGCTGGGCAAGCGCACGGGTCTGCCAGTAAGGCTGGCGATGCACCGGCGTATAGTGAACCTGAGTGCCAATACCGCGCTCCCGCAGACCCGCCATCACCTTGGCGCGCGTGGTGCCAAGTGCCTTGAAATCGATATTCACCGCAAACAGGTGAAAGACGGTATTATGTTCCGAATATTTCCAGTTAACCGGAATATTCGCTACTGCCAAAGCCTCTTGATAGGCCTTGACCAACGTCTTGCGGCGGGCGGCAAATTCCGGCAGGCGCTTCAATTGCGATAGCCCCAGCGCGCAATTGATATCCGGCAGGCGGTAATTATAGCCCAGGCACTGCTGCTCATAGACCCACGGACCTGTGTCACCCTCACCATCATAGCGCAGACCGACAAAATGCGCCGAATCGCGCTCAATGCCGTGCGAGCGCAGCTTGCGCAGCTGATGGGCCAGCACTGGATCATTGGTGGTGATCGCCCCGCCTTCACCGGTGGTCAGGGTCTTGACCGGATGGAAAGAGAAGCAGGCGGCGGTCGAGCTTTGACATGAACCGACCGGCCCTTGCGGCCCTGCCGTGCCGATGGCGTGGCAGGCGTCCTCGATAACAAAGGAACCATGCTCCTCGCACACTTCACGAATGTGCGACAGATCGACCGGACGGCCGGCATAATGGACCGGAATGACCCCGCCCAGGCGATGACCATGGTAATCGCGTTCCAGCGTCTTCAGCGCGTCGTCAAAGGTCTCGTCGGTCATCAGGCCAGTAACCGGATCGACATCGGCGAAGATCACGGGCGCCCCGCAATAGGCGACGCAATTGGCGGAAGCCGCGAAGGTGATGGCCGGCACGATAACGGCACAGCGCGGCGACAGTTCCTCGCTCATCACCGCCAGATGCAGGGCCGCCGTACCATTGGCGACCACCACAGCTTCTTTCGCCCCCACCGTCTCGGCCAGGGCTTTCTCGAAACGTTCGACCATCGGACCGGTGGTCAGGAAATCGGAGCGCAGGGTCTCGACCACGGCCTCGATATCGGCCTCGCTGATCGACTGCCGGCCATAGGGGAGAAAGGTCATCTCATCACCTTTTCACAAACACTCACCCCAGATAGGCTTTCATCATAGCCTTGATACCGGCCGCGTCCAGACGTTCTTCATTATTATCCGAGGCATAGGAAAAGCCCTCAGCCACCTTCTTGATGCCGCGCACCTTGGCGAAACTCTTGCGGGTATATTCGGCGAATTCCGGTTCGATGACATAGCGATCGTCCAGTTCAAAGGTGGAACGGGCATCATCGGCCGAAATCATCATTTCATGCAGCTTCTCACCGGGGCGGATGCCGATGACTGCCTGCTTTGCCTTCGGCGCCATGGCGGTGGCCAGATCGGTGACGAGCGTCGCCGGAATCTTCGGCACGAAAATCTCACCACCCTGGGTCAGTTCCATGCACGACAGCACGAAAGCTACGCCCTGGTCGAGCGATATCCAGAAGCGCGTCATGCGCGGATCAGTGATCGGCAGTTCGCTGGCGCCCTTTTCCAGCAAGCGTTTGAAAAACGGCACCACGGAACCGCGCGACCCAACGACATTGCCGTAACGCACCACGCAGAAGCGCGTACCTATATCGCCCGACATATTGTTGGCCGCCACGAAAATCTTGTCGGAAGCCAGCTTGGTGGCGCCATAGAGATTGATCGGCGAACAGGCCTTGTCTGTCGACAGTGCCACCACCTGCTTGACATGCGTGGCGAAGGCGGCAGCCACGACATTTTCCGCGCCGTTGATATTGGTGGCGATGCATTCCGACGGGTTATATTCCGCCGCCGGCACCTGTTTCAGCGCGGCGGCATGGATGACGATATCAACCCCGCGGAAAGCCATGACCAGGCGTTCGCGATCCCGCACATCGCCCAGGAAAAAGCGCAGTCTGGAGAGTTGCTGCTTGTCGAAGCGCTCCTCCAGCTCGTTCTTCATTTCGTACTGCTTGAGTTCGTCACGCGACAGGATGATCACCTTGCGTGGATCGTAGTTCTCCAGCAGGGTCTGGACCATGCGACGGCCAAAGGAACCGGTGCCGCCGGTGATCAGCACGACCTTGTTCTTCACGGGGTCGGTCTGCGGTGAAAAGTCACGATGAATAAGGTCGGTCATGCAGCCCTGCGGTGGAAAGCCGGACACTACCCGTCCGTGGCCCGCATGGTGCCCTGCCCCGGTTAAAGGGCCGTTAACCCAGGTTAACCACCGCCATAGCCGCCAACAACAGGCAATATCTCGCCGGTGATATATGAAGACATCTGCGCCGACGCCAGAAACACATAGGCCGGGGCCAGTTCTTCCGGCTGGGCAGGACGCTTCATGGCAGTCTGGGCGCCAAACTGTGACACCTCGTCCGGCGTCTTGTCAGCCGGATTGAGCGGCGTCCAGACTGGTCCCGGCGCCACAGCATTTACGCGAATGCCCCGCCCGATCAACTGGCTTGACAGTGCCCGCGTAAACGCGTGGATGCCCCCCTTGGTCATCGAATAATCAACCAGAGAAGGGCTGCCCTCGATGCCTGTAATCGAGCCGGTATTCACGATCGCGCCGCCATAGGGCAGGTGTTCGACGGCCGCCTGGGCCATCTGGAAATAGCCATAGAGATTGGTTTTCAATGTCCTGTCGAACTGCGCTTCACTGATGTCTTCGAACCGGGCATGAAGCTGGAAGGCGGCATTATTGACCAGGATATCGAGCTTGCCGAGCATGGCCACGGTCTGCGCCACGGCCTCACGGGCAAAAGTGCGGTCCGATACGTCCCCGGCGATCAGCAGGCAACGACGGCCTTCCGCTTCGACCAGGCTGCGAGTCAGTTCGGCGTCTTCGTGCTCATCAAGGAAAACAATGGCGACATCCGCGCCTTCACGGGCATAGAGAATGGCCACGGCACGACCGATACCGGAATCGCCACCAGTAATCAGCGCCACCTTTCCTTCCAATTTTCCAGAACCTTTGTAAAAGGGCGCATCATAAAAGGGTTTCAGCGCCATATCGGCTTCGCTGCCGGGCTTGTCCAGCGTCTGAGCAGGCAATGGCGGCTCCGGATATTTGCGCGCACCGGCCTGCATGGCCTTTTCCGGCTTTTCCAGCGGATGGCTTTTGTCGGTCTGACGGCGCTCTGCCTGAAGGGCGCGCTGGACGGCTGCGGTATCTTCCGCCTCTTCCTGATAATCGAGTGGCGTCATTATCGGTCACCTGGCTTTGCGTGTGAAGCCCCTGCCCGCCGCTAATTAAGACCTGATGATCATCAAAAATCGATCAGGCAATGCTCCCTGAGACGTTTTTTTGGCGCCGCCATACATCGCGTAAAGCTTGCGGAATCAGCCACCACGGTTCGATAAAGTAACGTTCAAACAGACGACGTGGCTCGTGAAAAAATCTCACCAGCCATTCGATGCCCAGTTGGCCGGTCCAGCGCGGCGGCGTGTACATGACGCCGGCCTCGTAATCGAAGGCCGCCCCCACCGGCAGGATGACACAATCGGGCAGGCGGTCGAGATTGTTGAGAATCCAGGTTTCCTGGCGGGGCATACCCATGCCGACCAGCAGAACATCCGGCTTTTTCGCCCTGAGGTCCGCCAGCAGAAGCGCATTGGCCGCGCCATTCATGTCGAAGAAACCGGTATGCAGGTCGAGATGCACCTGCGGATAGCGCGCCAGGATTGCCGCCTTCGAAGCGGCATTGTGCGCGGCCTCGCCGCCGACATGGTAAACGCGCCAGCCATTGGCCTGCGCCAGCGCCCAGAAATCCTCGCGGAAATCGAGATAGGTACAGCGATGGGCGCGCGACACCTTGTGACCCATAAGTTTCGCCCAGGCAATCATCGGGGTAGAATCGATCTCAATCAGATCGGCCCTGGCATAAAAGGCGCGCATGTCCGTCCGCCGCTGGAACAGGTAAAGACTGTGCAGATTGTGATTGGCCACGATGGCACGCTCTTTCGCGGCCACCTTGCGGCCGATGAAATCCATCACATCGGCCGGGGTGATCACATCGACCTCGGCTCCTAACAAAGAAAGGCGGCTGGGTTTATCCATGCCGCCAATCTAGTCGTTTAACTTTGATATTCCCTCAAGAGAGAGGGTTAATTACTCCACCGGACGCAGGGTGATTTCCACGCGGCGGTTCTTGGCGCGGCCTTCCGGCGTCGCGTTGCTGGCGATCGGCTGGCTGTCGCCGGCGCCGGCAATATAGATGCGCTCGGCCTTTACCTTCTGACCGACCAGATAACCGGCAACGGCGTTGGCGCGGCGCTCGGAAAGCTGCATATTGCTGGCAGCATTGCCGGAGCTGTCAGCGTGGCCGACCACATCGATATAGGTGGAAGGATACTGGTTGAGGATGACACCAACATCATTCAGCACCGGCATGAAGCTGGAAGACAGGTCCGCGCTGCCCGACGAGAAGGTGACGTCACCCGGCATATTCAGGATGATATTGTCGCCCGAACGGGTGATGTAAACGCCGCGGCCTTCCAGCTTGGCGCGCAGGTCCTTGTTTTGGCGGTCCATGTAGGAACCGACGCCGGCGCCGGCCAGAGCGCCAATCCCGGCGCCAATGACGGCGTTCTTGCGACGATCGTTCTTGTTGGACAGGGCGCCCAGAACGGCACCCGCACCGGCACCGATCAGGGCGCCGGACTTGGTATTGCTGCTGGTCTTGACGCCATTGCTGGTATCGACCGTCTCACAACCGGCCAGCAGAAAAGCAACGCCGGTCAGGGCCAGGACCATATTGCGGCCCGACAGATTAAAACTACGCATAGGTTAAAACTCCTCAGATGAATTAGAGCCTGATATTCCGTTTCTGACAGGAATTCAGGGCAACCCCTCAACCATGGCATAGCCGGGATAAGGAGTTTGAATGAAACAGCGCGCAATCCCATTAGAAACCTGTAAAGCCTCAAGACCCTGGGCAGGGATTACGGGTTAAGCTTTACTGGCCGTCAACTGAACACAGCATGAAGGCGGCTGTGTGACACCGTTAACCTACGCGGCCTTGCAACGCCAGACCGTCCTCGTTTCCGGCGCCATGGTCAGGTACGATTCGGAGAGGGTTCGGATACGGGCGAGATTCTCCCCCAGGGCCGCAAGCGCGCCGGCATCGGCATTCGCCGAGCAACGCAATGCGCCCAGGGCAGACTTTTGGGCCACGAAAGTTTTATATTGTGCCGGATCCAGCCGGTAATCATAGCGTGTAAACAAGGTCCCGTCGGCGGAAAGCTCCATACGCGCCGCCACCGGATTGGCATCACCCGTGGTGAAGCGCAGCAGATTGCCGTCGGACTGGTGTTCATAGGGCGTGCGGCCATTGACGCAGGCATGGACGAGATCGAAATCGAACTCAATATGACCGGCATCCGGTAGTGGATTGGCAGAAGCCGCCTTATCGACATCGCACACCATATGCTGAATGGCGGCTGCCGCGACGGGGGCGGCTACCTTGGGCTTGCTCAGGCGGCTGTCGATTTCGCGCTCCTTGATCAGGAAACCGACGACAGCCACGATGATGATCAGCGCCAGAGCAATCCAGCCCCAGGGAATCGGGTGCTTGAGACCGGGAAGCTTGACGCGATCATGCGGCACCCACTCAGCTTTCGGCTTCTCAGGCTTGGGCGCCTTGACCTTTTCCGGCCTGGCCGGCACGTCATCAAAGGCCGTGGGCGCCAGCGGTTCCTTGTTGTGAATCTCGGTACGGTGGCGGATTTCGCGACGGATAATCAGCCCGATCAGGATCAGGACCAGCACCGACAGCACGATCATCGCCCCCAGTTGCCATATTTCCATGGCGGCACGGTCGGCCTCGGCCTTCTTTTGCTCCGCCATACGCTGGACCTGCGCTTCTGCGGCCGCGGCCAGGACGCGCGACAGAGCATCGTCCTTGACAATCTCGTCTTCGCTCTTGGCATAGCAAGGCGCGCTGACCACGGTGGGGGTTACGCCCGCCGAACTCAGGAAGGTATTGAGCGCCGAGACATGTGTGGCAACGTACTGGCCAGCCGAAACATCGAGATTGCCCGCCGTGGACACCGAGGACGGCGCCGTCCAGGTATTGACACCTACCACTTGGCCGCATTCATTGAGCAGGGGCCCGCCTGAATTACCGTGATTGATCGGTGCCGTATGGAACAGGGTCTCGACCCGGCTGCCATCGGGATTGGTGGAGGCAAACAGCGCAATGGATCCTTGCGTCACATAGGCGTCAGCCGGTTCCAGCAAGGCGGTGCCGGAACGGTTCAGCAGATGATCCGTCACGTCCGGATAGCCCATGGTGACGACGCGTTCATTCTTGTAAGGCGTCAGGTAAAGCCTGAGCGGCGGCACCTTGAGGCCCGGCGCGGCCAGGAGCGCCAGATCGCCTTCTACCCACTTTTTCACCAGTTGCACGGGCTGGTAACCAGCGCCGGAATCCTTGTGCGGTACGATATAGATATCGGCGCTGGAGGCTTCGGGCGGGACTTCGACCACGTGATAATTCGTGACGATATATCCAGGCGCCACAACAAAGCCGGATCCCATGCCGACCGTATCGAGCGGTACGCCGCCATAGCCGCGATAAACGACCAGCACCCGAACCACCGACTGTTCGGACGTTTTCAACGCCTTGGTGGAATTGACCGGCTGGAGATCGCTGTCAACCAGTTCGGACAGGGACTGATTGGCGGATGAGCTGTCCTGGGCGGCGGCGAAATGCGGCGTGAGGCACAAAAGCATGGTTGCAGCCGCCAGCAGCGCCGCTGTGCCCATCACCCATTCCCGCATGTGGCGCCCCGCGCCCGTACCCGCAAACACTGAATTCCGCCTTGTAGCCGAGCCAAAACACCGCACTCTCTTGCGAGTCGCGGTAACACAAGGGTTCATAACCGAGTTTGTTACAAAAATCACCCCTGCCCCGACGCTTATTCTTGGTTGTGGGATTTAAGAAACGAATTGCCTGGAAAGGCGGACGCAGACTAAGAAGATCCTCAGATTTTCTCCCACGAAGTATCCCACATGCCCGATTCCGCCACGCCGTCCATATCCGCCATTCCGCCGGTGCCCCTGACCCTGTATGAGACCGATTTCGCGGCTTTTTCGCAAAGCCTGGGCGCAGCTTTCGAACGTTATGGTTTTGCGGTTCTGGGGGGACACGGCCTCGATCCGGCCCTGCTCGATCGTGCACTTTCGGCCACCAGAGCCTTCTTCGCCCTGCCGGAGGAGATTAAACGGCAGTACAAGACGGGCGTTGGTGGCGCGCGCGGCTATACCCCTTTTGGCATCGAGACCGCCAAGGGCGCCACGCACCACGACCTCAAGGAATTCTGGCATATCGGCCGCGAATTGCCGGCAGCTCATCCATACACGGAATATATGCCGCCAAATGTCTGGCCTGACGAAATCGCCGATTTTCACGAGAGTACCTATGCGCTCTACGAAGCGCTCGACACCCTGGGCAAAAAGGTGCTTCGCGCTATCGCCGTCTATCTGGGGCTGGATGCGGAATTTTTCACGCCAACCGTGGCGGAGGGCAACAGCGTCCTGCGCCTGCTGCATTACCCGCCGGTGACGACGCCGGGCGAAAGCGTCCGGGCCGGAGCCCATGGCGATATCAATGTCATCACCCTTCTGTTAGGCGCCGAGGAGCCCGGCCTGCAACTGCTCGACCGCGACGGCCAGTGGCTGCCGATCACACCGCCGGCCGACTGCATTGTCTGCAATATCGGAGATATGCTGTCGCGCCTGACCAACGGTGTTTTGCCGTCTACTCAACACCGCGTTATCAATCCGGCAGAAGGGCGCAAGGATTTCGCGCGCTATTCAACGCCATTCTTTCTCCATTTCGAGCCGCCTTATGTGATCGAAACCCTGCCGAACTGCATTACGGACGCCCATCCGGACCTCGGCGTCAAACCAATCACGGCGCAGGATTTCCTGATGCAGCGGCTGCGTGAGATCAAGCTGGCTTAGGTTTGGAGTTCAGGTCCGCGCGCATAAGTCAGAGCGCCTGCTCCAGCCACGCTTCAAATTCTTTACGGCGGTGGCGGCTAATCGGCAGATACAGGCCCGTCACCAGCTCGACCCTGTCCTTGCGATAATCCTTGACCGCACCATCGTGAATCCAGTGCGAGCGATGAATCTGGAAGCCGCCTTTCAGTAGCTCCATCGCCTCGGTCAGGGTCATGTGAATCAACGCTTCGCCACGCGCCGTATAGACCCTCAGGTAGTGATCTTCAGATGTCAAAGCCATAACAGCGCTGCGCTTCAGCGCAAACGGCAGACGATGGGCCAAAGGAAAGGCCTCATCTGATACGGGTGCCGGTTCCAACCGCGGCAAACGGCTGTGACGCATCCAGGCGGCAAATGTAATGCCCGCCTGCACCACCAGTATGATAAACAGGTTTTGCCAAAGCAGGTCCGAAAAACGGATGAACGACAAGGCCGATTGTCCGAACACCTGCATCGACCCCCAAACAATAACAGCCGCGGGCAGAACCAGCGCGACATCATAAACCAGAGCCACCCACAACGGCCAGTTGCCGGCAAAAAACTGGCGGGCCAGCCGGTAAGCGCCTTCGATAATCAGAATGCCGATAATCGTAAAGCACAGGGAAAAGTGTGCGCAACGCGCTCCGAACCCCATAGTGGTATAGCTGCCGAATGGCCCGAACATCGCCAGCAGGAGCCCCAGGAATGGCAGGGTCAGCAAGGCTTGCCACGAGCGGTGCGGGGCATAACGAAAGCTCAGAAAGTGAAACGAATCCATTGGCGAAATCTGACGACCATTCACGAAAGACGACAAGACTAGGGGGCATAGCGTGCATAAGCAAGCAGGGTCACATCAACAGGAGACCTCATGCTTACGCATATCCTTCGTCATCTCGTTCGCGGCCTGATCATCACGCCGATTGTCATGGTCATAGGCGTTGGCGGCATACTGCTCTTCACGGCGCCAAAGCCACCACCCCTTATCGCCGCGGTCGAAAAGGCCAATGATCCGTTCGCGCGTTTTAGTCGCGAACTGCCGGACTATCACTTCATGACGGCCCGCGATGGAGGGACACTGGCCTATCATTATTATGCCGGCAAGCCCGGCGGCGGCGTAGCGGTGCTGGTCCATGGCTCATCGGGCTCTTCGCTGGCCGTTCATGGACTCGCCGAAGCCTATGCCGCCCGCGGCATCACCGTTTATGCGCCTGACCTGCGGGGCCATGGCCTGAGTCCCGGTCCCGATCATCGACTGGGCGATGTCAGTTATCGCGGTCAGTATGAAGATGATCTCGACGATCTGGCGAAGCTCGTCGCCCGCGAGCATCCCGATGAAAAGCGACTGCTGGCCGGACATTCGATGGGCGGCGCCATTATTCTGCGTACCGCCGCCAGTCGTTATGCAGGCAATTTCAACGGCTATCTGGCACTGTCGCCCTTTATCGCTCCCAACACCCCCATGGACCAGCCAGCGCAGGGCGGCTGGACGGTGGTCAGTGTGCCGCGCATCGTCGTGCTCAGCATCCTGAACCGTTTCGGCATTTCGGCGCTCGATCACCTGACTGTTCTGGCGATGGCCGTGCCGAAGAACGATTTACAGCGCCCCCGCACCTACAGTCATGCCCTGCTGGCGTCATCAAACCTGCAGCAGGACTGGCAAGGCGCCCTGGCCCGGATAACGCAGCCAACCCGCATACTGATCGGCGCCAATGACGAACTTTTCGTCGCATCAGCCTATCCTTCGGCAATCGGCAAGGCCAATCCGAAAATCCCCGTAACCATCCTGCCCGGTCAGGGACACATGACAATGATGTTCGACCAGAAGGCGATAACCGCCGAAACGGACGCCGCCGTGGAAATGTTGAAATGACTAATGGGGTTTGGGGCCTGTGGCCCCAAGTCCTGTCCTTCAGAATAAGATGTGGGGTCACAAGATACGTTCGTTGGCCCCAAACCCCATAACTATATTTCACCATCCCAGCCGCAGGTCTGGCCCTTGTTCTGTTCTTCCAGCCAGGTATTCAGCGGCGCGAAATAATCCATGATCGCTGTGGCATCCATGTCGCGCTGGCCGGTGAAGGCCTCCAGCGCATCCGGCCAGGGCTGTGATTGCCCCATCTCCAGCATGGCGTTCAGCTTCTCGCCCACCGCCCGCTCGCCATATACCGAGCAACGGTGCAGCGGCCCCTTCCAGCCGGCCTGCTCGCACGCCGCCCGCTGGAACTGGAATTGCAAGATATCGGCCAGGAAATAGCGCGTATAGGGCACGCTGGCGGCCACATGGTACTTGCCGCCCGGATCGAAGGCCGATTCCGGACGCGGCCCCGGCGCTTCAAGTCCCTGATACTTGCGTACCAGCTCCCACCAGCGCTGATTATACTGCGCCTCGGTGATCTGGCCGGAGAAGACCTCCCAGCGCCAGCGGTCGATTTCCAGCCCGAACGGCAGGAAGGCCACCTTCTGCAGGGCCATTTTAAGCAGGTAAGGGATATCCTCGGATTCACCCGGCACCTTGTCGAGCAAACCAATCTGCTTGAGATAGGTCGGCGTCACCGAAGACAGGCCGACAAAATCGCCAATAGCTTCGTGGAAGCCATCATTGGCGCCATTCTTGAACAGGAAAGGCTGGTCGGCGTAGGCGCGCTGATAGAAGTTGTGGCCCAGTTCATGGTGGACCGTGTAGAAGTCCTCGCCATTGACCTTCGTGCACATCTTGATGCGCAGATCCTCGTTATTATCGACATCCCAGGCCGAGGCGTGGCAGACGACTTCACGGTCACGCGGGCGGGTGAACTGCGACCGTTCCCAGAAGGTCGCCGGCAGCCCTTTGAAGCCGAGTGAGGTATAGAAGCTCTCGCCGGTCTTGACCATTTTCAGCGGGTCGTACTTCTTCTTCACCAGCAGCTTGTCTAGGCTGTAGCTCGACTTGATACCTTTTGGCGCCACCACGTCATAGATATTCGTCCAGTCCTGCGCCCACATATTGCCGAGCAGGTCGGCACGGATCGGACCGGTCTTCGGCTGCACGGCATCGCCGTACTTTTCGTTGAGCTTGCGGCGCGTGTAGCAATGCAGGTTCTTGTAGAAGGGGGCGACCTGGTTCCACAGCTTGTCGGTCTCGGTGGCAAAGGCATCCGGGTCCATGTCATAGCCGGAGCGCCACAGGGCGCCGGTATCCTTGAAGCCCAGTCCTTGCGCGCCCTTGTTGGACAGATCGGCCAGCTTGGCGTAATCGTCCTTCATGGGTGCTGCTATGCTCATCCAGCCTTCCCACATGACGCGGGTGGTGGCCGGATCGCGCGTCTTGGCCATCACGTCCGAGGCATCGTCGAGATTATAGGTCTTGCCCTTCCAGTCGAACTTGCCGGTCGAATAGGTCGAGCCCAGACGCGTCGCCACAGCCGCCAGTTCCGCCGCGGCGCCCGGTTCGGCGGCCGCCGGCAGGGTTTGCGACACACGCAGCAGGTTCAGCTTGCGGCGCGTCGCCGGATCGGCATCGACATCGTTATACTGAGCCGATTCCATGGCGTATTTGACAGTGGCCTCATTCAGCGCGGCGTCGGCACGGGTTTGCAGCCATTCGGTATCGTAATTGATGAAGGTGGCCCCGACCCACTGCACATGGGCGTCATATTCAGCGAGATCAGCCAGCTTTGTTTCGGCGTCATCGACAAAGGCTTTCGCCTCTTCCGGCGTCGGCTTGGCTGGCGCGACCGGCCCCTGCGGCGCTGGCTCGACCGGCACGGTATAGGCACCCGGTCCGCTGCCGGAGCCCAATACGACGGAGGAGGCGGAAGGCGCCGTCGTAGTGGCACACCCGGTAAGCAAGGCAATACACGCTGCCGATGTCAGCAGATACTTCATGGCCAGTCCTCCCAAATAATTAACAATCGCAGGGAAGGCTATTTGGTTGCAAGCGTCAAGCGCCTATTCTGCCGCGCAGGCATCCAGTCCCTGATTGACGACCGTGCGCGCATTGGCGGCGATACGGCCGGAGCGCTTGCTGCCCTTGGCCTTGCGCTTGATCGGATTGGGCAGGATGGCCGCCAGTTGCGCCGCCTCCGAACGCGACAGTGTCTTAGCGCTATGGCCGAACCAGTATTGCGAGGCGGCCTCCGCACCATAGATGCCCGGCCCCATCTCGATCGAATTGAGATAGACCTCCATGATGCGGTCCTTCGACCACATATGCTCGATCAGGAAGGTGTAATAGACCTCGAACCCTTTGCGGATCCAGGAGCGATCCGGCCACAGGAAGACATTCTTGGCCGTCTGCTGCGAAATGGTCGAGGCGCCGCGCTTCTTTTTGTGTGTCGCGTTATAGCGCTCGGCCTTCTCAATGGCCTGCATATCGAAGCCATCATGCGTGCAGAACTTGGCATCTTCCGAGGCGATGACGGCGCGTTTGAGGTTGTCGCTGATCTGATAGCCCGGCACCCAGCGGTGATCGATGCCATTGCCCTGGGTCAGCTTCTCGATCATCAGGAAGGTCACCGGCACCGGCACGAAACGGTGGATAGCGACGGACAGGATCGAAAAGGCGAAGAAGCCGACGATACAGGCGCCCACGAAACGTAGAGGGCGTAATTTACGCTTTACTTTGGCAGGCATTGGCTTGGGAGTGGTAATCTCGGTCGGGTACAGGTCTTTTTCCGGGCCAGGTTCCGTTTTTGGCTCCGGCGCGGCATCATAGATGGTTTCTTCGTTCAGCCCCGGAACACTATCTTCCGGCTCATCCTCACGCTCACTCATAACGCCCCCAGCGCTAAACCTACTCCGCGTGTTCAAATATATAGACTACGCCGTCTTCATCGCCAAACAGAATGCGATTGGCTTCACCCGAGATAGCCAATGCCGTGATCGGCGAGCCTTTTTCCCCCTTGATCCATTCGACATGGGTCGATTGCAGTTCGGCCAGCCAGACACGGCCGTCTTCAGTGCCGGCGCTGAGGATAGTTTCCTCGGCCGCCCCCGCGACGACGGACACCATGCTGCCTTCCAGCGGATTGATCTCGGAAGCTTCCTCGCCCATCGGGCCATTGGGGCGCAGGAACGGCCAGACCACCGCGCCATTGGCGCCAGAGGTGGCCAGAAGCTTGCCCTTGGCGAAGAAATCCAGCGACTTGATCTTGGCCGGATAGCCGCCCATGCGCATGTCCTTCGAATCCTTCAGGCGCCAGCCGTGCAGGGCATTTTCCTGCATGGCGGTGATGACAAACTCGCCCGAAGGCGCCATGGCGATCTTCGTGTGCGAACCGGCCCAGAACAGCTTCTGTGGTTTCTGCTTTTCATCGATGCGGGCAAACCATACGACCACGCCATTATAGGTGGCGCAGTAAAGCTTGCGCGCCTTGGGATCGAAGACGAGATCCGAGACCGAATGCTCGTGCGTGAAGACCTTGGTCTCCTTCTTGAGCAGATCGAGCACATGCACCTTCTTGGCGGCGGCATAGGCGATCACCTGACCTTCGGGCGCCACGGCAATAACGTCGATCCACGCCCCCTTGTGCGATGCCAGCTCGATCGGCCCGGCGTCTTTCGAGGTCCAGACCACGCGGCCATCGTCACCACCGGTGATGACGCCAAGCCCTGTCGGGTGGATAACGGCGCTCAGGATTCCGGCGTTGGGGTGGGCGTCAAACGTCTTGTCGGCATCCGGGAAAACAATCCGGCCATCACCGAGCGCCACCACGGGCTCATCAAGCGCATCGAACAGGGCGGCGACAACAAAGGCGTCGAAGGATTTCTGGTAAGCAAAGGTCATGGGGGGCTTATAGGTGCATGAAAAGAGTTTGGGAAGTACCACTTCTCCTCCCTTGCGAAGCGGGGAGGTGGCGAGCAAGTGCGGCCGTCAGGCGAAGCGCGTCGAGACGGAGGGGGCATTACTGACGGTGGAATTGCCCCCTCCGTCACGGACTACGCCGCGACACCTCCCCCGATAAATCAGGGGAGGAGGGACTAAGCCGCGATCGTCGCTTCAAAACCGGCTTTGAGCGCGACCGTATCGAGATGGCGACCGATAAATACAGCCCGTGAGATACGCGGCTCGTCGGCTTGCCATTCGCGTTGCAGGTCGCCTTCGAGGATCATGTGCACGGCCTGAAAGACCAGGCGCTTGTTCTCGCCCTTTACATTGAGGATGCCCTTGGCGCGCAGGATGTCCTGCCCCTTTTCCGCCAGAAGCTTATCGAGCCACTGAGTAAAGCGAATGCCGTCGATCGGCTTGTCGGTGCTGAGCGACAGGCTCTTGATCTCTTCGTCGTGGATCGGATTGATGGTGTGACTGCAATGCTCGTCATGAACGTGACCGGCCTCACCGTGCGCCGGATTATGGTGATGGTGGCCATGATCATGGTGATGATCGTGACCGCAATGCTCATCATGCACATGACCGGGTTCGCCATGGGCCGGATTGTGGTCATGGTCATGATGATGGTGGTGATCATGGCTGTCGTGGCCGATCTCTTCCAGCTTGGTCAGGTCGAAGCGGTGCTGGTTCAGCAGCGAAGCGATATCAACAAACGACCGCTGGGCGCGGGTAATGCGGGCCAGCGGGTTCAGGCCTTTCAGGCGGCCTTCGATCTCGTCCAGTTTCGCATCATCGACCAGGTCGGTCTTGTTGAGGATAATATGGTCGGCAAAGGCGATCTGTTCCTTGACCACGCGGTCGGTCTTCAGCGCCTCGTCAAAATGCAGGGCATCGACCAGGGCCGTCACCGAATCGAGATAGGTCTTCGCCTTGATGTCTTCGTCGACAAAGAAGGTCTGCGCCACCGGGCCGGGATCGGCCAGTCCGGTCGTTTCCACGATAATGGCGTCGAACCGGCCTTTACGTTTCATCAGCTGAGACAGGATGCGGATCAGGTCGCCGCGCACCGTGCAGCAGACGCAGCCATTATTCATCTCGAACACTTCTTCATCGGCGCCGACAATCAGGTCGTTGTCGATGCCGATTTCGCCGAACTCGTTGACGATGACGGCGTATTTCTGGCCATGATTTTCCGACAGGATGCGATTGAGCAGGGTCGTCTTGCCGGCGCCGAGATAGCCGGTCAGGACGGTGACGGGGGTCTTTGCGGAAACAGCAGCGGTATCGGCCATGATGGTGTTACTTTATAAAGGTGGAATGATCTGTCCGCTTAGTTAAGCCTTCGTCGATTGAAATCAAGCTTTCAAATATATAGAATGGCCAAAGCGATTTGTTTTGATCCGCCACCGGCAGAAAATTAGCCGCCCACGGTTCATAAACCCGTTGACTCACCGAGATATCCTTGTATAAGTCGCCGCCTCTCGCCCGGAGCCTTATGGTTCCTGGGGCGTTTTTCCATTCTCCCGCGCAGGACTTTTCTCTATAAAGCCCCGTGCCTACGCAAAGGTTCTTGACCATGTACGCGGTCATCAAAACAGGCGGTAAGCAGTACCGTGTATCGGCCGGCGATCTGATCGTTGTCGAAAAGCTCGAAGGCGAAGCCGGCGCGGCTGTGAAGTTCAACGACGTGCTGATGCTCGGCGATGCGGCTGGTGCCGTTGTCGGCGCGCCGCTCGTTGATGGCGCCGTGGTCGAAGCCACCCTGATCGAAACCCGCAAGGGCGAGAAGGTTCGCATCTTCAAGAAGACCCGCCGTCAGGGCTATCGCCGTACCCGCGGCCATCGCCAGCTGCAGTCGGTCCTGCGCGTCACCTCGATCCTCGGCGCCGGCAAGTCGGCGAAGTGGGAAGGCACAGTCTCGCTGACCACGAAAGCCGAACTCGACGCCCGCGCCCGTAACCTGGCGCCGCGCAACCTGGCTGCCGCCATCGAAACCCCGGAAGTGGTTTCGGTTCCGGTTGTTGCTGAGGAAGCCCCCGCCAAGAAGAAGGCCGCGCCTAAGAAGGCCAAGGCTGAAACCGCTGCTGACGAAGCATAATTACAGAACCTAAGGAGCACCTCCCATGGCACACAAAAAATCCGGTGGTTCGTCCCGCAACGGCCGCGACTCACAATCCAAGCGCCTTGGCGTCAAGAAGTACGGCGGCGAAACCGTCCTTGCCGGCAACATCCTTGTCCGCCAGCGCGGCACCAAGTTCTTTGCTGGTGAAAACGTAGGCCTCGGCCGCGACCACACCCTCTTCGCCACCGCGACAGGCAATGTGAAGTTCACCCGCAAGCGCGACGAGCGTTGTTACGTCTCGATCGTTCCGGTAGCCGCGGCTGCCGAATAAGCACCTTCGATATTTTCGGATCGTGCTTAAGTTTTTAAGCCGATCCGGACCGAGATTAGAGCGGGAGTCCGGATTTCACCGGGCTCCCGTTTTCGTTTTTGGTTTTGGCATAAACCAATCGTGATCCCGCTCTTTCAGACCTGTGGTGGAACTGACACAGTTCGACCCTAAATAGACCTTAGCCTCGATTTATCCGGGAGAGGTCAGGAGTTGAGAGATGATCATGCGTAACGAACACGTTCGGGAAGCGCCCCACCCCGCCAAGCCTGAAAGCCAGTTGAGCATCGAAACCACGCGCCTGAGCCTGACAGCTCTGCGCGCTACAGACCTTGATGCCGTTATGGCGGTCTTCGCCGACAAGAATTCGGCGCGTATGACTCACGCCATCCCGCATCCGCTGGAGCGCAGCGAAGCCGAGGCGCTGATGGCACGGATGACAGCCACGCCGTTCACCCACTGGGCCATTCGTCTGGATGACGAGCACCTGATCGGCATCATCAGCCTGACGCAGTCAGCCTGCGGCACGGCGGCGGATATGCACAGCTTCGGCCCCAATCTGAGCGTCTTCATCGCCCCACAGTGGCAGGGCCAGGGCTACGCCATAGAGGCGACCGATGGCCTTTTGCGCTGGTGCAAGAAGCGCAAGCTGCACCGTATCATCCATGCGGCGCATTTCGCCGATAACGAGCCTTCGGCGCGCGCCCTGATCACGGCTGACTTTCTCTATACCGGCCGCAAAACCATGGAGACATCCCTGGCCCGCGAAGGCGAGCACCTGGCGCTCCATATGATCCGCATTCTGTAACCAGACCTGCCGCAAACCCTTGTGTGCGCGCAAGATCATTGATCTTGCGCGCATTTTAGTTCAAAGAACCCCGATGAAATTCCTCGATCAGTGTAAAATCTTTATCCGTTCCGGTAACGGCGGCGCCGGCGCCGTATCGTTTCGCCGTGAAAAGTTCATCCCCAATGGCGGCCCCGATGGTGGCGACGGTGGCAAGGGCGGTGACGTCTGGATCGAAGCCAGGGACGGCCTCAACACCCTGATCGATTATCGTTATCAGCAGCACTTCAAGGCGAAGACCGGCACCCACGGTATGGGCCGCCAGATGCATGGCGCCAATGCCGAGGATATCGTGATGTATGTGCCGGTCGGCACCGAGGTTTTCGAGGAAGACCACGAGACCCTGATCGTTGACCTGGACGAGCCCGGCAAACGCCATCTGCTGGCCCAGGGCGGCAATGGCGGCTGGGGCAATACCCGTTTCAAGGGGCCGATCAACCAGGCGCCGAAATTCGCCCTGCCTGGTCAGGACGGTGAGGAAAAGTGGATCTGGCTGCGTCTCAAACTCATTGCAGATGCCGGTCTTGTCGGTCTGCCCAATGCCGGCAAATCGACCTTCTTGGCGGCATCGAGCGCCGCCAAGCCAAAGATCGCCGATTATCCCTTCACCACCCTGGTGCCTAACCTCGGCGTCATTGACCTGGGGCCTGAGCAGCGCTTCGTCATGGCCGATATTCCCGGCCTGATCGAGGGCGCGTCGGAAGGCGCCGGTCTCGGCACCAAGTTCCTCGGCCACGTCGAGCGCACAAAGGTGCTGATTCACCTGATCGACGGCACCTCGGAAGACCCGGTGAAATCCTACAAGGTCATCCGAAAGGAACTGAACGCCTACGATGAAATCCTTGGCGACAAAACCGAGCTGGTCGCCATTAACAAGGTAGACTCGCTCGACGCCGACGCCCGCAAGAAGCTGGCCGCCAAGATCAAAAAGGTGTCCGGCCAGGCTCCCTACCTGATCTCCGGCGTCACCGGCGAAGGTGTGCGCGACCTGCTGTTCGCCGCACTGGAAACCATCACTGGCGAAAAGCAGGCAGACGCCCACCCGACTCCCGAGGCCACCGCCGCCTATAGTCCCTGGGATAATTAAGGGGTGTGGTTTGCCGGTCCAGCCCCCATGTCGCCCGCCGTCCCTTCGGGCGGATTGCGCAGCGGGTTCCACTTGGAACGTGGCATGACGGTCGGCTTGTTCGGCGGCTCGTTCAATCCGGCGCATGACGGCCACCGCCACGTCGCTGAAACGGCGCGGCAAAAACTGGGACTGGACAGGATTATCTGGCTGGTTTCACCGCAGAACCCGCTGAAATCCAAAACCGAAACAGCACCCCTCGCGGAACGCATGGCGGGCCTCCGCCCCTTCACCGCCCACGGTGATGTCATCTCCGATTTCGAGACGCGCATTCACGCCACCTATACGCTCGATACCCTGCGTGCCCTGAAAGCACGTTATCCCGGCGTGCATTTCATCTGGATCATGGGCGGCGACAGCCTGGCCGGTTTCCACCGATGGCGCGGATGGGTCCAGTTGATGCACATGGTGCCGATCGCCGTGGTCTCACGACCCGGCGCTCTGATGAAAGCCCGCTTCTCTCCGGCCACTCAACGCTTTGCCCGCTATCGTGTGGCCGAAAGTGCCGCCCACACTCTGCCTTTTCGCGAAGTGCCGGCCTGGGCCTATATCAAAGGTCCGTTACATGGCCATTCATCGACCGCCTTACGTTTGAAACTTAAGGCGAAATCTCCACAGCAGTAAAATTCCATCAAAGGGTGACCCGCAGCACATTTTGTGCTATGCATCATCTATTGTGGATCATAAAGGAACTGAAGCCCTGTCTCGCCAACCCGCGCAAACCGCGCCCGAAACCCCTCTGTATGAGGCTATGCCTGACCAAGGTCAGACCTCCCACGATGAAGCTCCCTCCACCGAAGGCCTCGAGCCTCTGGAAACCCTGATCGTCAACAAGCTCGACGACGACAAGGCGCAGGATATCGTCTGCATCGACCTGAAGGGCAAGTCCTCGGTCGCCGACACCCTGATCATCGCTTCCGGCCGCTCGCACCGCCATGTCGGCGCCCTGGCTGATCACGTCGTCCGTGCGCTCAAGGAAGCCGGCCATGGCAAGGCCAAGATCGAAGGCCTGCCGGCCTGTGACTGGGTGCTGATCGATGTCGGCGATGTCGTCGTGCATATCTTCCGCCCCGAAGTCCGCAGCTTCTATAACATCGAGAAAATCTGGTCGCTGTCGCCCGAAGGCACCGGCCATACGGTTTCCGTTTAGGCTCTGTCTAAATGAAGCTGACACTCTGCGCCGTCGGCAAGCTCGGCGCGACGGTCGAAAACAATCTCGTCAAAGACTATCTGAACCGCGCCACCTTAACCGGGCGCGGTTTAGGTATTTCACCGGTCGACCTGCTGGAAGTCGAGGCGAAAAAGGGCGCGAAAGCCGCCACCTCCGCCCTGCTGAAGGCACAGGAGATGGAAGCCATCAAGGCTGCGCTTGGTGAAGGCGGCATCCTGATCACCTGCGACGAGCACGGCGAACAACTGACCTCGCGCCAGATCGCCACGCGCCTGAATACCTACAAGGATCGCGGCGAACGGCGCGTGACTTTCCTGATCGGCGGCGCTGACGGCCTCGACCCAACCTTGCTTAAAGCCTCGGCCTTTTCGCTCGCCTTCGGTCCGCAGACCTGGCCGCACGCCCTGGTTCGCGTCATGCTGGCCGAACAGATGTATCGCGCCACCACGATATTGGCGGGTTTGCCCTATCATCGGGACTGACAAACCCGTTTATTGAGAATTAAGCCGAACCACCTTATCTCAATGACATGCTCGCTTCCTCGCGCCATCTGCTGCTGACCGGCCTTGCCGTCCTCGCCCTTGCCGGGGCGGCGCAAACTGACGCCCAGCAAAGAACACGCGACCTTTCCGAAGCCGACCGCGCCACGCTCGATACACTTTCCGCCCAGCGCCGCGCCGAAGAGCGCAAAAGCGACACCCAGCGGCGCTCCGCCCGACAGATTGCCCAGGAGGTCGAGGCCCTGCGCGAGCAGATCATCGAGATTTCGCGCAAGCAGGGCACCGGTGAAACCCGCTCGGCCATCTACCGCGCCAAGCTGGAAACCATCAACCAGCAGGAAAGCGACATTTCCCGCCGCCTGATCGCCGAGCGCGACAAACAGGCCCGCCTCCTTTCCGCCCTGCAGATCTATTCGCGCAATCCGCCACCGGCCCTGTTCGTGACCCCACGCAAGGCCAATGACGCTGTGCTGGCCGCCATCATCATGCGCGCCATCACGCCCGAACTGCAAAAACGCACGGCAAATCTCGTCCGGCAGAACAGCCAGCTCGTCAACCTGCGCCGCCAGGCTGCCCTGCAAAACGAGGCCATCTTCATTTCCGAAAGCGAGGTGTCCGAACAGCGCAGCGAGATCGAGCGCCTGATTCAGCAGAAGATGGACCTGGAAGACCAGCTCCTCAACCAGGCCGACCAGATGGACGCCCGTGCGGCGGAACTGAAGGCCCGCGAAAACCGCCTGACCGGCGATCTGCCGCTGAAATTCTTCGGAGCGCCGGCCGTCGACAAAACCCATTTGCAGCCACCCGTGGTAGGCGATGTCACGCGCAATTTCGGCCAGACCGACGGCAATGGTCCTTCGAGCCGCGGTATTTCCTATGCGGCCTTGCCCGGCAGCCAGGTCACGGCACCGGCGGAAGGTGAGGTCGAATACGCCGGGCCGCTTGAGTCCTATGGTCAGGTGGTCGTCCTCAGCATCGGTCGTGATTATCGTGTGGTCATCACCGGCATCGGCCGCATCTATGTCCAGCAGGGTCAAACCGTCGGACGTCATGAGCCTCTGGGCCGGATGCCAAACCTGTCCGATAAAAAGGCCATCCTTTACATGGAGTTGCGAAAAGGCGAGGCGCCGGTCAATCCGTCAACATCCCTCCAGCTTGCCGGCAGGTAGCGATATAATCGCCGTTTACGGCAAATTTTCCCGGCAGGCCCCGCCTCTTGCCCAAACTAAATAAGGCCGCCCCGTTTACGCCATGTTCGCACTCTTATATGCTAAACTGATTGTATGCCCACCGAGGATGAAATGAAGAATATTTACCTTGCCGGCGCTGCCGCTGTCGCCCTGAGCATCGGGGCCGTGGCCTATGCCAGCCAGCCGGCATTCGCGCCTCGTTCGGATACCTACAAGCAACTCGAACTGTTCGGCAATGTGCTGGCGATCGTCCAGCAGGACTATGTCGTGCCTGTCGATTCGAAGAAGCTGATCAATGCGGCGCTCGAAGGCATGCTCGGCTCGCTCGACCCCCATTCCAACTACCTGTCGGACGATGATTATACCGACCTGAAGGAAAAAACCCGCGGCTCTTACGGCGGCATCGGCCTGGAAGTAACCGGCGAGGACGGTGCAGTCAAGGTGGTGACGCCCATGGATGACACACCCGCCCAGAAGGCCGGCATCGAATCGGGCGACTACATCACCGCTATCGACGGCACCTCGATCCTTGGCCTGCCGCTGAATGACGCCATTTCCAAGATGAAGGGCGAGCCCAACACCAAGCTGACCGTCACCATTGTCCGCACCGGCAAGACCGAGCCCTTCGACGTAGCCCTGACACGCGAGGTCATCACTGTGAAGTCGGTCAAGACGCGCATGGAAGGTGATTATGGCTATCTGCGCATCGCCTCCTTCTCGGAAACCACCGCTAACGACGCCAAGACGCAACTGGCCGACCTGATCGCCAAGAACCCGAACATGAAGGGCCTGGTGCTCGACCTGCGCAACAATCCCGGCGGCCTGCTGGAGCAATCGGTCGGCGTGGCCGACCTGTTCCTTGATGGCGGTGAAATCGTCAGTCAGCGCGGTCGCGATCCGAAGGACATCATTCGTTATCAGGCGAAGAAGGGCGACATGCTGAACGGCAAGCCGATCGTCGTCCTGACTAACCCCGGCACGGCCTCGGCGGCGGAAATCGTCTCCGGCGCCCTGCAGGACCAGAAGCGCGCCGCTATTGTCGGCCTGACCACCTTCGGCAAGGGCTCGGTCCAGAGCGTCATCGACCTGGGCGACAACCGCGCCGTCAAGCTGACCACCGCTCGCTACTACACGCCTTCCGGCCGCTCGATCCAGAAAACCGGTATCGAGCCCGATCTCGAAGTGGCGATGAGCAAGGAACAGGCGAAATACATCGCCACCGCAGCCCTGCAATACACCGAAGCCGCCTATGGCAACGCGCTGGACGCCGACGAAGGCAAGGTCAGGCGCTCGGCTCACGCCGTTCAGGAAGTGCCTCCGGAAGATTTCGACACCAAGACCGGCGACTTCGAACTGATCCGCGCACTCGACGTGCTGAAATATAATGGCGACGTCAAGCTGGCGGCGGCCCATCCGCGCGGCGCCAAGCTGGCGGACAGCGACCTGGTTGATAAGCCGGGCGCCAAGTTTGAAGCGAAGGCCAAGGCCGCGACACCGGCCGGTGCGGTTTCGGGCACGACTTCCGCAGCCAGTTCATCCTCGGCATCTGCGAGTGCGTCTTCTTCCAGTTCGGCGACGTCTTCGGACAAGAAATAAGCCGGGTCACCGAGCCCGAGATTAAAAATAAAGCGCCGATCTGTTGATCGGCGCTTTATTTTTACACGCTAGACAGCGTCAGGCTTGACGACTGGCGCGTGGACAAGCTCTTCGTCCGCCCCATCGGAAATCCCTTCCGAAAGTGGCGGGAAGGGCAGCTTTTTCAGCTTGCGCGCGCTGATTTTGGTTTTCAGCTTCTTTTTCTTTTCAGCCTTGGGCAGCTTCTCGGCTTTTTCAGCCTTGATCTTTTCCTTGGCTGGTTTCTGGCGTGGCTTCGGTTCGGCCGCGACTTCTTCACGCGCATGAGTCAGCTTGCGCAGCAGTTTGACGAAGCTTTCACGCTTGGGCGGCGACAGCAGGCTGAGAATTTTTTCATCCGCGGCCAGAACGCGCGGTTCCATGTCGGTAAGCGCCGCCTTGCCTGCCTCCGCGATCTGAACCAGATTGGCGCGGGCATCGGTGGCCGAGCGTTCGCGCGCCACCAGTTCCTTGGCCAGCATCCGCGAAACGAGATCGGCGAGAGTCGAGCGATCTATGCCGGTCACCTTGACCAGGTCGGTCTGGCTCAGGCCTTCGGAGCCTTCCAGCGCCTTCAGGACGGCATATTGTCTCTGGGAAAGTGCACCCTCACCGGCTTCGGCATTATAGATATCGAGGGCGATTTGCAGCACCCGGTGCAGCAGGTGAGACGGTGACTCATCGAGCCCGTTTTTAGACATGGTCTTTTCGCCTGACTTCGACTTCTTCATGACGCCCTCCCGATCTGTAACAGCCATCGGGATAGTGTCATCATTATATGTAGTTTTTACGACAATTCAATCCGAACACGGAGGAAGTGACTATCAGGCTTTATCCGCCGGCTGATCAGTGATCATGTTTTTCATCAGGAAGGGCAGCAGGCAGATCGACAAAAGGATAGGCCCGCCGATCATTGAAGCCAGCTTCCAGCTCAGCCAGAATTCATCGCTCTGCGTCCGCCAGATGACTTCATTCACTGCGGCCATGACAAGATAAAACAGCGCATAATAGACAGTCAGTTTCGGCCAGGCCGATTCTTTAAGCTTGAGTGCCTCACCCAGCAGCAGTTTAAGTGGCTGCTTCTTCAGGGCCAGCGCTCCCAGCAAAATGCCGCCAATCAGCACATCGACAATGGTCATCTTGATCTTGACGAAGACGGCGTCATGGAAAACGACCGTCAGGACAGTCATCGGAATGGTGATCAGGCAGGACACCAGCGGAATCCAGGCAACGCGCTTTTCCGCGATGAGCCCACCGATCAGGGCCAGCACCGACGCCGCGCCCAGCACGCCGCTGGCCCAGATCAGGCAATCCGCCGGCGGCACCAGCTTGAGTATCTTGCAGACAAAGAAGGTCAGGCCGAAAGCGATGAGCGGGCCGTAATCGACGGCCATCTTGACATAGTTCTGCTTCGGCTCACCCGGCTCCAATGCAAGTTCAGGATTGGTTTCACCAAGCTTTTCAGCCGCTGCACCCAATGCGCGATCAACGACCTTGTCGCCTTCGCGGATTTCGTCGGACAGTTTCGGCTCATCCGTCATTTTTGTCTCCCAACGGTTCGAGCCCGACCATGGAGCGGGCGAAATCACGCGCCCTGAAATCGTGCAGGTCTTCGATATCTTCGCCGACGCCGATCAGCTTGATGGGGGCGTCGGAGGCCTTGGCGATCGGGATCAGGATGCCCCCGCGCGCCGTGCCATCGAGCTTGGTCATGACGAGGCCGGAAACAAACGCCTGACGGCCGAAAATCTGTTCCTGGCTCAGCGCATTGCGGCCGACCGTGGCATCGAGCACAAGGAGAGTTTCGTGCGGCGCGTCGGGATCGACCTTCTTGATGACACGGACGACCTTCAGCAGTTCGTCCATCAGGGCCTGTTTGTTTTGCAGGCGCCCGGCCGTATCGATCAGGACAACGTCGTAGCCCTCTTCCTTCGCCCGGACGAAGCTGTCATAGGCCAGGCCTGCGGCATCGGCACCGGTCTTGCGGCCCATGAAATCGGCGCCGGCGCGCTCGGCCCACACCTTGAGTTGCTCGACGGCGGCGGCACGGAAGGTATCACCCGCCACGATCAGTACCTTAGCGCCGCTCTTGACCAGCTTGGCCGCGATCTTGCCGAGTGTCGTGGTCTTGCCGGAGCCATTGACGCCGACGAACAGCACCACATAGGGGCGCGGACCGGAGAGCGGCTCGAACGTGCCTTCGTGGCCGACCAGTTCATCGGCCAGGGCTTCGGCGAGAGCGGCGCGGACAGCGTTGGAATCCTTGGCGGAATTGAACTTCTGCTGCGCCATCTTGCCGGCGATGGTAGCGGCGATCTGCGGCCCCAGGTCGCTTTCGACCAGCAGGTCTTCCAGTTCCTCCAGCGCCGCATCGTCCAGCGCTTCCTTCTGCTGGAAAACTTGGGTGACAGATTCTGTTAGGTTCTGCGAGGTGCGGGAAAGACCCTGCGTAAGCCGCTGGAACCAGCCCTTTTTCTTTTCTTCAGTCATACCGCTTGCTGTAGCTGAGTTTGGACGAGGCTGCCAATGACATGTTTGCCATCGTGGCCGTGGATACGGATATCACTGATGCCGCCAACGGGAGCTTCGCCGTCAAATACCACCTCGGTGAAATCAGCAGCGCGTGCAAAGCCGGGCTTCTCGACCACGCAGGAGAGAATGCGCCCCTGCTGGCGATTAAGGTGGCGGGTCAGCGCCTCTTCGGCCTTGGCGCGCAGACGGGCAGCGCGTTCCTTGATCAGCGGACGCGCCAGTTGCGGCATCTTGGCGGCGGGCGTTTGCGGGCGCGGCGAATAGGGGAAGACGTGGACAAACGAAAGGTCACAGGCATCAACCAGCGACACGGCATTGGCGAACATCTCTTCGGTCTCGGTCGGGAAACCAGCGATCATATCGGCGCCAAAGGAGATATCCGGACGAACGGCACGGACCTTTTCGACCAGCCGGATGGAATCGTCGCGGAGGTGCCGCCGTTTCATCCGCTTAAGGATCATATCGTCCCCATGCTGAAGACTGAGGTGCAGGTACGGCGCCAGGCGCTCTTCTTCGGCAAAGGCGCGCAGCAAGGTGTCATCGATTTCGGCAGCATCAATCGAGCTGAGGCGCAGGCGCTTCAAGTCCGGCACCAGCTTGAGGATGCGCGTCACCAGATGGCCCAGTTGCGGCGTGCCCGGCAGGTCGCTGCCCCATGAGGTCAGGTCAACCCCGGTGAGCACCACTTCGTTATAGCCCTGCGCCACCAGTTTTTGCGTCTGGCTGATAACATCACCCGCCGCTGCCGAGCGTGAATTGCCGCGGCCATAAGGGATGATGCAGAAGGTACAGCGGTGGTCGCAGCCGTTCTGCACCTCGACAAAGGCGCGGGCGCGATCCTTCAGGCCGTCGATCAGGTGGCCGGCGGTTTCCTGCACCGAGAAAATATCGTTTACAACGATGCGGGCCGAATCCGGCGTCAGCCTGTAGGCACCGGCCTTCTGCTTGTCGCCATTACCGATGATGAAATCGACCTCGGCCATATTGGCGAAAGTGTCCGGATCGGTCTGGGCGGCGCAGCCGGTGACGATCAGCTTGGCGTCCGGGTTTTCCTTGCGCGCGCGACGGATGGCCTGACGCGCCTGGCGCACGGCTTCACCGGTAACGGCGCAGGTATTGAAGATGATGGCGTTATCGAGCCCGTCCTCAGCAGCGGTCTTGCGGATGACCTCGCTCTCATAGGAATTCAGGCGACAGCCAAAGGTGACGATATCGACCTTGCTCAAGAGAGTTGCCCCTCGAACTCGACTTCAATCGGGCCTGTCATGATGACATGGCCGTTTTCTGCCCACGCAATGTGCAGCGGGCCGCCATCCATGATGACGGTGGCCGAACGGTCGGTAAGACCACGGCGGGCGGTGGCCACGAGTGTGGCACAGGCGCCAGTGCCGCAGGCCTTGGTGATACCGGCGCCGCGTTCCCAGACACGCATGCGGATGGTCTGACGGTCGATCACCTGCGCGAACTCGACATTGACGCCTTCGGGGAATAGAGGATGGTTCTCGATCAGCGAGCCGGTGGCGGCGACATCTACCTGACTCACATCGTCAACAAAGAAGACGACATGTGGGTTACCCATACTGACAGCGACCGGCGTATGATAAAGCGGCGCATCGATCGGCCCCACCTGCAATTCGAGGCGTTCGGTGTTCATCTCTTCCGAGAGCGGAATTTGCTGCCAATCAAGGCCGGGCTTGCCCATATCGACGCTGGCTGTGCCCGTCTTGGCATCGGCACGCAATACACGAGCCTTGGTCAGGCCACCGAGCGTATCGATCTTTAGTGTCTTATCGGAAGCGTCCTGATTTAAGTACCAGGCCACACAGCGCAGGGCATTGCCGCAGGTCTCGACCGTACCGCCGTCATTGTTCCATACACGCATAAAGGCATCGCCATCCGCGCTGCCTTCAATAGAAATAAGCTGGTCGAAGCCGATACCGGACGCACGATCGCCCCAGGCGCGGATCTGCTCCGGCGCTGGGGTAAAGACGGTGTCGCGGGCGTCAACGACAATGAAATCATTGCCGAGGCCATTCATCTTGAGAAAAGGACGGGTCATTTGCGCTGTATATAGTCGCAAAGCGTTTGGAAATGTAGTGCTTTGTTTAAACTAATGGGGTTTGGGGCCTGTGCCCCCAAGTCTTCCCTTAGTCCAATAAAAATCCCCGCTCCAAGGGGCGGGGATTTTTATTGGACTGGAGAAAGGTTTGTGGGGTCACGGACCCCACGCCCCATTAGTTTAAGCAAAACCACGCAACCGCATCAGCGCATCACGGTTGACATCGCGGCCGAGGAAGTTGCGGTAAGCCACGTCCTGCGGGATGGTGTCGCCCACGCTCAGGATATTGTCGAAATAGTTTTTCGCCGTCGGGCCGTCGAAAGGCCCGCCCTCCTTCATGAACTTCTCATAGGCGTCGGCCACCAGCGCATCCGACCACAGATAGCTGTAATAACCCGCCGAATAGCCGTCATCGGCGAAGATGTGCGCAAATTGCGTCGGGCGGTGACGCATGACGATTTCCTTCGGCATGTTCAGCTTGGCAAGCTCGGTCTTCTCGAAGGCGACGATGTCGATATCGGTCTCGCCGGCCAGGTGGTACATCATGTCGATCAGGGCACAGGCCAGGTATTCGACCGTGGCGAAGCCCTGGTTGAACTTCGACGATTTCACCAGCTTGGCCTGCAATTCGGCCGGCATCGGCTTGCCGGTTTCATAGTGGATGGCGAACTGATTCAGCACCACCGGCAGAGGCAGCCAGTGCTCATTGAGCTGCGACGGGAACTCGACGAAATCGGTCGCCGTATTGGTGCCGCCCTGGCTCGGATAATAGGCATTGGACGACAGGGCGTGGATGGCATGGCCGAACTCATGGAACATGGTTTCGGCGTCATCCCACGAGATCAGGATCGGCTTGCCCGGCTCGGCCTTGATGAAGTTGCAGTTATTCGAGCAGATGCAGATGTGGTTCAGCATATAGGACTGGCCCTGGTACTCAGTCTCCCACGCGCCGGAGGACTTGCCTTCGCGGGCATAGGGATCATAGTACCAGACGCCGACCTGCTTGCCGGCACGCATCACCTTGTAAGTCGTCACATCCGGATGGAAAACCGGCACGTCCTTTACCTGGATGAATTCGAAGCCATACATCTTGTTGGCGGCCCAGAACATGGCGTCCTGGATTTTGTTCAGCTGCAGGTAGGGCTTCACTTCCGACTCGTCGAGGTCGTATTTCGCCTTCTTCACCTTCTCGGAATAGAAGCGATAATCCCAGGCGGCGATCGTAATGTTGGCGCCCTCGGCATCGGCGATCTTCTGCATGTCGGCCACTTCCTCGTGGACGCGATTGACCGCCGGTCCCCAGACAGCCTCCATCAGATTCATGGCGTTGTCGGGTGTCTTGGCCATGGCGACTTCGAGGCGCCAGTGCGCGTGCGTCGGGTAGCCATAGAGCTTGGCGCGCTTCGCCCGCAGCTTGAGAATCTGAGCGCCGATCTTCTTATTGTCCCACTGGTCGTTATTGTCGCCGCGCATGATATAGGCGGTCCACACCTTTTCACGCAGGTCACGACGGGTCGAATAGGTGGTGAAGGGCTCCATGGCCGAACGGGTATTCTGCACGGCGTATAGGCCGTCCTTGCCCAGTTCCTTCGCCTTGGAGGCCAGGGCGGCGATGAAGGGTTTCGGCAGGCCGGCCAGATCATCCTTGGTGATGAAGGTGGCCTGCGCCTCGTCATGCTTCAGGTTATTGGCGAACTTGTTGAACAGGGTGGCCAGCTGCTGATTGATATCGGCCACTTCCTTCTTCTGCGCGTCCGTAAGTTTGGCGCCGGCGCGGACGAAATTGTTGTACTTCTTCCACAGCAGGCGATCCTGCTGCGGATTGAGCTTCAATGTATCGCGCTGGTTATAGACCGCCTCGATGCGGTGGAATAGATCGGCATTCTGGGTGATCTCGTCACCGAATGCCGCCTTGATCGGCGACAGCCTGGCCGACACATCCGGAAAGCCGCCGGTCGAGAGATTGCTGTCCCACACGCCATAGACAGAACCGACGCGATCATAAGCCGCACCCGAAACTTCGAAAGCTTCGATGACATTCTTGAAGGTCGGCTGGGCGGGATTATCTGTAATCGCCTTTATCTCGGCGCGCGTCGCATCCATGGCGGCCAGGGTCGCTGGCTCGAAATCGGCGATCTTCACCTTGTCGAAGGCGGGCACGCCACCATAAGGACCGGTCCAGGGCTGGGTCAGATAGGCGGTAGCGATGGCGACACCTCCGGTGCTTTGCGCAAATGTGGGCGCTGTAATAACGGCGGCGGTGCTGGCGCCGGCCATCAGGCCCAGGGCGGTACGGCGGTTCATTTTGGATGAGGACAATGTGAACTCCTTATGGGTTCAAGGCAGAAATGGCCTGTTTACGGCACAAGACAAAAGTCGTAACTGATGAACCTATAGACCGCAACAAACGCGGCCAAATTAAGTTTTCGTAACACAGGAAATCAGTTCATGGCGATCGGCGTTTTTGATTCCGGCATTGGCGGTTTGAGCATCCATCGTGCGCTAGTCGACCGCCTGCCCCAGGCCGATTTCATCTATCTCGCCGATCAAAAACACGCCCCCTATGGCGACCGCTCCGGCGAGGAGATCGTCGAACTGACCAAGGCCGGTTGCGAAACCCTGTTCGAGGCCGGTGCGTCACTGGTCGTCCTGGCCTGCAATACCGCTTCCGCTGTGGCCCTGCGCCGTCTACAATCGAGTTGGCTGGCCCAGTTTCGTAAGACCTACAAGCGTCCCGTCAATGTGCTGGGCATCATCGTGCCCACCATTGAAGCTGCCACCGGCCTGCCGTGGGAACATGAAGCCGAACGCCGTGGCGAGAAGATCGAGAAACTCGACGTTATCGGCGTTTTCTCGACCGTCGCCACCGCCCGGTCGCGCGTCTATGAAATCGAGATCGACAAGCGCCGCCAGGATATTGCTGTCTTCACCGAAGCCTGTTCCGGCCTGGCCGACATGATCGAGCAAGGCGCCGCGCGCGAAGACCTCTCCGCCAAAATCAAGGGTCACGTCGAATCCCTGCGCATTCGCATCGGCCGCTATCCCGACCGCGCCATCCTGGGCTGCACGCACTACGAACTGGTGGCCGACCTGTTCCGCGAACACCTGCCCGCGGGCACGCCGCTGATCCACCAGCCGGCGCCGGTCTCGAAAGCGCTGGCCGACTATATCGAGCGCCATCCGGAATATACCATCGGCGATACCGGCGAACGCACCTTCCTGACGACCGGCGAACCTCGCACGCAATCGGCTTTGATCGAGGCTTTCTGGGGCGCACCTTTGACGTTTGCCGCCGTTGCGAGTTCGCAGGCAGCGTAGGGAAGGCCAGGAGGCATGGCCTCCAGGACCTCATCACGGGACGGCGCCTAATCGTCTTAATAATGAAAAAGCCGAGCCCCTTAGAGGCCCGGCTTTTTCATTATTTAAACAAGTAGATACGGCCCAGTTTTGGGGTCAAGGGGTCTGCGACCCCTTGCCTTCCTACTCCGCCGCGATATCCACCGGCAGCGACGTGCGGATCAGGTGATCGAAGGCCGACAGCGCCGCCTTGGAGCCTTCGCCCATGGCGATGACGATCTGCTTGTAAGGCACAGTCGTCGCGTCACCCGCAGCGAAGATACCGTGCGCCGAGGTTTCACCACGGTCATTGATCTCTATCTCGCCGCGCGGGGAGAGGCTGATCGTGCCCTTCAGCCATTCGGTATTGGGCAGCAGACCGATCTGGACGAAAATGCCTTCCAGTTCGATCGTGTGCAAGATGTCATGGATGCGATCCTTGTAGACCAGGCCCGTCACCTTATCGCCATCACCCAGCACTTCCGTGGTCTGAGCCTCGGTGATCACCGTCACGTTCGGCAGGCTGTAGAGCTTGCGTTGCAGGACGGCGTCGGCGCGCAGTTCCGGGGCAAATTCCAGCAAGGTAACGTGCGACACTATGCCGGCCAGGTCGATCGCCGCCTCGACGCCGGAATTACCACCGCCAATGACCGACACACGCTTGCCTTTGAAGAGCGGACCGTCACAGTGCGGACAATAGGCCACGCCCTTGTTGCGGTACTGGTCTTCACCGGGCACGCCCATCTGGCGCCAGCGGGCGCCGGTCGAGATCACCACCGTGCGGGCACGAACGGCGGCACCGCTTTCCAGGCGCACTTCCGCCAGACCACCGGGCTCGGACGCGGGGATCAGTGCCGTTGCCTTTTGCAGGTTCATGATGTCGACTTCGTATTCCCTGACGTGCTGTTCCAGCGCCGTGGCCAGCTTGGGCCCTTCGGTGTGCGAGACCGAGATGAAGTTCTCGATCGCCATGGTATCAAGCACCTGGCCGCCGAAGCGCTCGGCCACTACGCCGGTGCGGATGCCCTTGCGCGCCGCATAGATGGCCGCGGCTGCGCCGGCCGGACCACCGCCGATGACCAGCACGTCGAATTCCGACTTGGCGTCGATCTTTGCGGCTTCACGCTGGTGCGCTCCTGTATCGATCTTGGCGAGGATCTGCTCCAGGCCCATGCGGCCCTGACCGAAGGGCTGGCCATTGACCAGGATGGTCGGCACCGCCATGACCTGACGCGCTTCGACTTCCGACTGGAACAGGCCGCCATCGATGGCAACGTGCTTGATCTTCGGATTGAGCACGCTCATCAGGTTCAGCGCCTGCACCACGTCCGGGCAGTTCTGACAGGTCAGCGAGAAATAGGTCTCGAACTTCAGTTCGCCATCGATTTCCAGCGCCTTGACCTGTTCGATGACATCAGCTTCGACGCGCGGCGGGTGACCGCCGACCTGCAACAGGGCCAGCACCAGCGAGGTGAATTCGTGGCCCATCGGCAGGCCGGCAAAGGTGACGCTGATGTCGGAGCCAGGGCGCACAATGGCGAAGGATGGCTTACGCGCATCGCTGCCGTCTGTCTTCAGCGAAACCTTATTCGAAGCTTCGACAATATCGTTCAGCAACTCGACCATTTCGCGCGACTTCGCGCTGTCATCGATCGTAGCGACCAGTTCGATCGGCATCCGGAGGTTTTCCAGATACGCTTTCAGTTGCGTCTTCATACCCGCGTCAAGCATGGTGGTACTCCGCTAGAAATAGGGGAAATCATTGTCCATATTCAGGCTCCGCAAAGCCTGGATAAGGAGAATGAGGGTGAGGGGAGCGAACTCCCCCCACGATAGTCTTTAGATCTTGCCGACGAGGTCGAGCGAAGGGGCGAGCGTCTTTTCGCCTTCTTCCCACTTGGCCGGGCAGACTTCGCCGGGATGCGAAGCAACGTATTGCGCGGCCTTGACCTTGCGGAGCAGTTCCGTGGCGTTACGGCCTACGCCTTCCGAGGTGATTTCCATGAACTGGATGATGCCGTCCGGATCGACCAGGAAGGTGCCGCGGTCAGCCAGGCCGACGCCCGGACGCATCACGTCGAAATTGTTGGTGATGTTGCCGGATTGATCGCCGACCATGTAGTAGTTGATCTTGCCGATGGCGGGCGAGGTGTCGTGCCAGGCCTTGTGCGAGAAGTGGGTGTCGGTCGAGACCGAGAACACTTCGACGTTCAGCTTTTGCAGCTCGGCATAATGATCGGCCAGGTCTTCCAGCTCGGTCGGGCAGACGAAGGTGAAATCGGCCGGATAGAAGAAGAAGATGGACCACTTGCCCTTGGTGTCGGCATCCGAGATGTCGACGAACTTGCCGGCCTTATAGGCGGTGGCCTTGAAAGGCTTGATGGCGGTGTTGATGAGAGCCATGGGAGTATTTCCTTGATTAGAGTGGAACCGGGTTAAGCGGAACGAGGGGACAATCGCTCAAAACGTTCAATAGGGCAAATTTCTTTTATTTTATTTTTTCATAGATTTTTCTTATAAAGCGTGTGCGGACGATTACCCCTGCAAGGCTGCTTCCGCCCGGATAACCGCGGAAATGGCATTGACCGTGGCGGCGATACGCAGAGCCGCCTGTATCTGCACGGCAGTGACGCCATGGTTTCGCAGCACCTTTTCGTGGCTGTCCATGCACAGGCCGCAGGCATTGACCGCCGAGACCGCCAGCGACCACAGCTCGAAATCGACCTTATCGACGCCGGGATTGGTCAGGATATTCATGCGCAGACCGGCGCGCATCTTTTCATATTCCTTGTTCTGCATCAGGTGCAGGGCGCGGAAATAGACATTGTTCAGGCCCATAATGGCGGCTGCGGCCTTGGCAGCGGTGACGGCTTCCGGCGTCATGACCTCACCGGCGGCGGCTTCCATATTCTGCACCACCGGCGGTACGCCAACCGCGTGCGCGCAGGAGAGAAAGGCGCCCCATTTCTGTTGATCACTCAGCAGCGTTTCGCCGAGCAGATTGGTCAGGTTGGATGACAGGTCTTTAGCATAGGCAGGGAGAAGGCTTTGCAGGGTATCAATGGACATAGCGAACCTCGATGTGAATTAAATATGGTTATGAATTTTGACAATTCAATAAACTGATCTTATATTGCAATCATGCTCCCGACTCTCAGACAATTGCAATATCTCAAGCTGCTGGCCGAACATAAGAGCTTCGGCGGTGCGGCGGAAGCGGCTTTCGTGTCGCAGCCGGCCCTGTCCTCCGGCATCGCCGAACTGGAAAAAATTCTGGGTGTCCGCGTCGTCGATCGCTCGCGCGGCCAAGTGATCCTCACCGCCGTCGGCGAAGAAACGCTCAAGCGCTCAGAAGATATCCTGGCCCGCGCCGAAGACCTGGTGGAGGCGGCGCGCGGTGCCAATCGCCCACTGACCGGCCGTTTCCGGCTGGGCGTCATCCCTACGGTTGCGCCCTTTTTGTTACCTAAGGCCTTGTTGAAACTGCGCAAGGATTTCCCCGACCTGCGCCTCTTTCTGCGCGAGGACCAGACGGCCCGCCTGATCGCCTCGCTGAAATCCGGCGCGCTCGATGCTGCCGTCATCGCCCTGCCCTATGATCTGGCCGGTCTGGATCACGCCTTTATCTGCAAGGACGAGATCGTGGCGGCGACCCCGCTCGGCCATCGTCTTTCCAGTGGCTCGCATATCTCGCCGGAAGACCTGAAGAACGAGGAACTGATTCTGCTGGAGGACGGCCATTGCCTGCGCGACCATGCCCTGGCTGCCTGTTCGTGGACGTCGCCCACCGGCACCTCGGAATCGCTTTCGACATATGCCACCAACCATGGCGGCGGCTTTGCGGCCACCTCGCTCAATACCCTGGTGCAGATGGTTGGCTCCGGTCTCGGTGTCTCGCTGCTGCCGGCCATGGCTGTGGACTCGGGCATGGTCAAGGCCGACGAGGTCTGCGTGCGTCCCCTTGCCTCGGACCACGCCTTCCGCGATATTGTCGTCATCTGGCGCGCCGGTTCCAGCCGCGCGGCCGAAGCGCGCTTGCTGGCCGAAAAGCTCAAGGAGTAGAGAATGCGTATCATCTGTGCCGCCCTTGCTCTGCTGATGCTGGCCAGTTGCTCGAAACCGGCGCCGGAAGCTGATACGTCTTCGGCTGCCGCCGTGGCGCCCCCGCCGATCAGCGATGACTGGCCCGGCAAGTATGAAGGCGACCTGATGGTGCGAGTCAGCGGCGTGCCCGGTGCGCATAAGGTCGTGCTGGTGGCCGCCACCACCGATGGCTGTACCGGCGATATCGGCCTTGCCGGCGGGGAACCGGCCAAGGATATATCTCCTACCGAGCTTGGTTTGACTCTGAAACCTGATGACAAGACGATCTGCACCATCAGCATCAGGAAAGACGGTGATAAGCTGACGGTTTCCGAAAGCGGCATCTGCACGACCTATCATGGTCTGGCGTGCAGCTTTAACGGTTCAGCGGTCAGGCTGAAATAGTCAGAGCGATAGCGGAACAGCGTGCTCACGCAGCCAGGGCTCCAAAGCTTCAAAACGGAAACTGTGCGTATTGTAAAGACCAGACATGAATGTCCACAGATCATCATCTGGCAAAATAATATCCAACCCGTTGAGGTTCAGAAACATCAGCATAGAAGACAGGGCTGTCCGTTTATTGCCATCAATAAACGGGTGATTTTGCGACAAGCTTTCCCACAAGGCCGCCGCCTCTGCGATCAAATCGGCATAATAACCTGTCTGTGGGCGAAACAGCGCAGATTCAAGTTGTCCCGGATCACGTACACCCGACGCACCGCCATGACGCATTAGTTGATCCTCGTGAATCCTGAGGACTTGTTGAACGGTCAGATAGCGCGTCACCTACTTGGCCAGTTTTTCGAAAACACTGGCATAGCGGTCATGATTGCGCTTCATAAGCATCTCGAAATCGGGCTCAGGTGCAGCCTGCCGGGTTTCAAGCAGCTTGCCAACAGCCTCCTCAATGAGGGACTGCAACTGACGACCTTCGGTCTTTGCCAAGGCGCGCAACTCGGCCAGCATGGCGCTATCCATCTGAGTGGCGAATTTTTCACGGGGCTGATGTTCGGTCATTTGCAGTCTCCTCGGTGTACTCTATCATGAAATTTCATGACAGGCTACATATCCGGCACGTTCGCCTTCAACTCATCCAGCCAGATCTTCGCATTGCCATCGGATGGCGCGCGCCAGTCGCCACGCGGACTGAGCGCGCCGCCAGAGATCAGTTTCGGGCCATTTGGCACCGCCGAGCGCTTGAACTGCGAAATGGTGAAGAAGCGGAACAGGAACAGCTCCAGCCATTTCCGGATTTCCGGAAGCGTATATTTGTCTTTCCACGCCTGATAGCTGAGGAACGCCACCTTCGACGGTTTCAGGCCATAACGCGTGATATAGTAGAGATTGAAATCCTGAAGCTCATAGGGCCCCACCTTATCCTCGGTCTTCTGGATCACACCGGCCTCGATCGGCACCAGTTCCGGCGAGATTTCACGGTCGAGCACCGATTGCAGGATACGGCCGGTCTTTGCGTCGAACTCCCGTATCGCCGCCCAGCGGATCAGGTGCTGGATCAGGGTCTTCGGTGCACCGCAATTGACATTATAGTGGCTCATATGATCGCCGACACCATAGGTACACCAGCCGAGCGCCAGTTCGCTGAGATCACCCGTACCGACGACAAAGCCCTTCTTCTCACCCGCCAATCGGAACAGAAAATCGGTGCGCAGCCCCGCCTGGACGTTTTCGAAATTGACATCGTAAACGCGTTCACCGCGCGAAAACGGATGGCCGATATCGAGCAGCATCCGCTTCGCCGCCGGGCGGATATCGAGCACTTCCGCCGAAATGCCGAGCGCCTTCATCAGCTTCATGGCGTCATTGCGCGAGCCGGTCGAGGTACCGAAGCCCGGCATGGTGTAGCCATGGATATTGGCGCGCGGCAGGCTTAAGCGATCGAACGCCTTGCACGCCACGATCACCGCGTGGGTGGAATCGAGCCCGCCGGAAATGCCAATGACAACATTCTGGGTGTTGGAGGTTGAGAGCCGCTGCATCAGGCCGTGGACCTGGATATTGAAGGCCTCGTAACAGTCTTCGTCGCGCTTTTCACGGTCCGCCGGCACAAACGGAAAGCGCGCCACCTGACGATGGAAATCGGTCAGGCCGTGTGGTTCGTGGTCGAATTCGATTGGCCGTATCTGAGCGTTCACTATCCGCCGGGCGTCGGCAAAGGTGCCGGTGCGGATGCGCTCGGCGGCGATGCGCTCGACATCGACATCGGCCAGGGTCAGGGAATCCGCAACGAACCGTTCGCCCTCGGCCAGCAGGTCGCCCATCTCATAGATCAGCGACTGGCCGTCCCAGGCCAGGTCAGTGGTCGATTCGCCAGGACCGGAGGCGGTAAAGGCATAGGCGCAGAAAAGCCGCTCCGATGTGGCGCCGCACAGGCGCTTGCGGGTACGCGACTTGCCGACGGTGACCGGCGAGGCCGACAGGTTGGCGATCAGGGTGGCGCCGCCAAGCGCCTGGCGCGTCGAAGGCGTATCCGGTGACCACAAGTCCTCGCAGATTTCAACGCCGAAGGTGAAGGCCGGAAAATCGCGGGCAGCAAAGATCAGATCGGTGCCGACCGGCAGTTCGGCACCATTCCACACCAGATGCGGCGCTTTCAGATCGGCACCGGACGGGAAGAAACGCTTCTCGTAGAATTCACGGTAATTAGGCAGATAGGTTTTGGGAACGACGCCGAGGATGCGCCCGCACTGGATCACAACCGCGCAGTTATAGACCAGACCATTGATACGCAGCGGTACGCCGACCAGCAGGATCGGACGAAGGGCCCTGGAAGCCTCGACCAGATCCTCCAGAGCCTGTTTTCCGACGTCAAGCAGGGGTTCCTGCAGGAAGAGGTCATCGATGGCGTAACCGGTCAGGCTCATTTCGGGGAAAACGACCAGATCGGCACCCGCTTCATCGGCCCGTCCGACCAGCGAAAGATGCTCCGCCAGATTGGCCTGCGGATCAGCGATATGCACTCTGGGCGTGGTGCAGGCGACACGTACAAAGCCATGGACGGCCGGAGAGAAGAAGTTTTGTTTTTTCTGGATCATTTTGGCATTCTCCGGCAAGGTCGCTATCCATATAGGCGCATTTTCCACGTAGTTCAAAACAATGCGCGTCTCCGGACTTTAATTTCGACAGCAAAATTGGCTATTTTACGATGATAAAATCGATAAACCTGAAATATGGTTTCATTTGAAATTAAAATGCCCTTGTCAGACATCCTTTTTTTCAATTCCCGATACATTTTTTAAAAGCCACGCCCTGTTGCCTCTGATAAGGGAAGCGCCATCATGACCGTGACTTTCCAAGACATCGAAGCCGCCGCCGCGCGCATCCAGGGACATGTCGTCCATACGCCCTGCACCTTTTCCCAGCGCCTGAGCGCCGCCACCAAGACGAAGCTCTGGATCAAGTCCGAAAACCAGCAATACACCTCGGCCTTCAAGGAGCGCGGCGCGCTCAACAAGCTGCTGCAACTCAGTGACGACGAGAAGAACCGCGGTGTCTTCGCGGCCTCCGCCGGCAACCATGCGCAGGGCCTGGCTTATCATGCGAAGCGCCTCGGCATTCCGGCCACCATCGTCATGCCGATCGGCACGCCCTTCGTGAAGGTCGAAAAGACCCTTGGTTACGGCGCCGAGGTGGTGATCGATGGTCACAGCTATGACGAGGCTTCGGTCATCGCGCAAAAACTGTGTACTGAGAAGGGCGGCGTCTATGTCCATCCGTTCAATGACGAACAGGTCCTGACCGGCCAGGGCACCCTGGTCATCGAAATGCTGCAGGACGTGCCGGAACTGGATGTCATACTGGTTCCGATCGGCGGCGGCGGGCTGATCGCCGGTGCCGCCATCGCCGCCAAGGCAATGAAGCCATGGATCAAGGTGATCGGCGTCGAAGCCGCCATGTTCCCCTCCTTTACCGCCCGCAGACGAGGCATGCCGATCCCCATGGGCGGCGCCACGATTGCCGAAGGCATTGCAGTGAAAGAGGTCGGCGATATCTCCTTCACCCTCGCCAATCCGTTGGTCGATGATGTGCTGATCATCGACGAGGCCGATTTCGAACACGCCATCGCGGCGCTTGCCAATATCGAGAAGACCGTCACCGAAGGCGCCGGCGCCGCGGGTCTGGCCGCCGTGATGCGCTATCCAGAACGCTTCGAGGGCCTGAATGTCGGCCTGATCCTCTGTGGCGGCAATATCGACCTGCGCCTGCTGGCCAGCGTGCTCCAGCGCGAACTGGTCCGCGAAAAACGCCTTGTCACCTATCGAATCTTAGGCGACGATCGCCCCGGCATGTTGTCGCGCATGGCCGATGTCATCTCTTCGAAAGGGGGCAACATCGTCGATGTGGCGCATAACCGCCTGGTGCTCGATGTCCCGGCCAAGGGGGCGGAATTCGACATCATGGTGGAGACGCAAGGCCCGCGTCATGCCTTTGAAATTTCAGAAGCCCTCAGGAGCACAGGCTATGCCTTACGGATGGACTAAAAAAGCCACCCTTTTCGCCCTCGCTTTCATTCTTACCGCATGTGGACAAGCCATGGACAAGACAAACGCCCAAACCATTTCCGAACAGAACCTGCAAAAGGGCCAGGCCTTCCTCAGCGAAACCGCCAAGGTGCCGGGCGTGTCCGTCCTGCCGTCGGGCGTGATGTACAAGATCATTTCGCGCTCTCCCAATCCCGGCGCACAGCCAACCGTGGCGGATAACGTCACCATCAATTACGAGGGCAAGCTGCTCGATGGTTCGGTCTTCGATTCCTCCTACGCCCGCAACGAACCGGCCAATTTCCCGCTCGGCAGGTTGATCCCCGCGTGGCAGCAGGTCATTCCGCTGATGCATGTGGGCGATGAGATCGTCCTTTATACGCCGCCGACCTCGGCCTATGGCGAACGCGACCTCGGCGAAATCCCGCCCAACTCGACCCTGGTCTTCCGCGTGCAACTGCTGGGGATCAACCAGTAATGCGCCTCGTCTCCATCGCCGCGCTGGCGGGCCTGCTTGCCTTGACGGCTTGCGGCCAGTCACCCGATACAACCGCCCAGCTTGAGGCCATGCAGGCTTCGGCCGATGCCGCCGCGTCACAGAACCTGAAGGATGGCGAGGCTTACCTGGCCGATATCGCCAAACAGCCAGGCATCATCAAGCTGCCATCGGGTGTGATGTACAAGGTCGTTTCCCGTGCGGCCACGCCCGGTGCGCAGCCGACGATCAACGACACGGTGAAGATCAATTACGAAGGCAAGCTGCTCAACGGCCACGTCTTCGACTCATCCTATGCCCGCAATCAACCGGCCGATTTCCCGCTCGCCCGCCTGGTACCGGCCTGGCAGGAGGTAATTCCACTGCTGCATGTTGGCGACGAGGTGACGCTCTATACGCCGCCGAGCCAGGGCTATGGCGAGCGCGACATGGGCGAGATTCCGCCTAATTCGACGCTGATCTTCCGGATCCAACTGCTGGGTGTACAAGGGAAGTAAAAAAAGCCTGGGTCTTTCAAAGACCCAGGCTTTTTTCACAATTGCAGACTGATCAGCCCTTGATCCGCTTGATCAGCGCCGTGGTGCTCGGATCGTGCGGCGCGATTTCACCGCCGGTGATATCCTTCAGTACGTTCACGCCAAGCGTCTTGCCGAGCTCAACACCCCACTGATCAAAGCTGTTCAGGCCCATGACAATGCCTTCGACAAAGGTCTTGTGTTCGTACATGGCCAGCAGGGCGCCCAGCGTTTCCGGCGTCAGTTCATTGAGCAACACGGTGGTCGAGGGCTTGTTGCCTGGGCAGACCTTCTGTGGGGCGATCTGGGCGGTCCTGGCATCATCAAAGCCAAGCTTGCGGCATTCGGCTTCCGAGGTTTCCAGCGACTTGCCGACCATGAAGGCTTCGCCCTGGGCGATGACGTTCGACAGCAGCTTTTGCTGCATATCGGTCGAGGCCTCGGCATTGTTCGCGGCGGCGATCAGTTCCAGCGGCACGATGTCTTCCGACTGGTGCAGCATCTGGAAGAAGGCGTGCTGGGCGTTGGTACCTTCGTCACCGAAGACGACCGGGCAGGTCTCCGTCTTCAGCAGGTCGCCGGTCGGCGAGGTGCGCTTACCATTCGATTCCATCTCCAGCTGTTGCAGGAAGGCGGCAAGACGACGCAGGCGGTGGACATAGGGAATAACGGCACGGCTTGGGCGGTTGAGGCCGATGCGGTTATAGAGCTGGGCGGCGGCCAGCAGGACAGGCGCGTTCTTTTCCAGCGGCGCGGTCAGGAAGTGCTGGTCCATCTCGTGGGCACCGGCCAACAAGCGCTCATAGACATCATAGCCGGCAGCGATGATGACCGACAGCGACACGGCCGACCACAAGGAATAACGCCCGCCGACCCAGTCCTTGAAACCGAACACGCGATCGGCGGGGATGCCATAGGCGCCGGTCTTGTCGGGCGCGGCGGAAACCGCGGCGAGGTGCTTTTTGCTGGCTTCTTCACCCAGGCCCTTGATCAGCCAGTCGCGCGCGGCCAGGAAGTTGGCCAGGGTTTCCTGGGTGGTAAAGGTCTTGGAAACGGCGATAACGAGCGTCTCGGCCGGATCGAGGCCGGCGGTGGCCAGGGCCAGCTCCGAACCGTCAACATTGGCGACGAAGCGGATATCGATTTGCGGCGTCAAAGGCGCCAGGCCGTGCCACACCAGACGCGGACCGAGGTCGGAACCGCCGATGCCGATATGGATGATGGTCTTGAACGGCTTGCCGGTAGCGCCGGTGATCGCGCCCGCGCGGATGCCGTCGGCATAGGCCTTCATGGCATCGCGGGCCGTCTTGACGTCCGAAGTGATTTCCGGTCCGCGCAGGCGCAGATTCTCGGCGTCGGAATCGCGCAGGGCGACGTGCAATACGGCGCGACCTTCGGAGACATTGATCTCCTTGCCCGTCCACATCTTCTCGCGCGCGGCGGCGATGCCGCTATGCTCGATGGCAGCAATGGCGGTGTTGAAACCGGCCTGCGACCAGCTCTGCTTCGAGACGTCGACAAAGATGCCGGCGACATCAAGGCTCATGCGCGCCAGGCGATCCGGATCGGCATTGAACTGGTCAACGATCTTGACAGAGGCATCGGCATAGGCCTGGGTTTTCAAAGCATCGAGGGTCATCTTATCTTCCTGTGGTCGATATCGCGGCGAGCAATTTTCACGAGGTTCCATGTCAAGCTTTTGGCCAGCCGTAAAGAGCCTATCTGTCGTGTTTTCTGAATAAGTTTTCGATGCTCAAGAATTGGTCTTAAGCCCTGCCAGGCGTGGCGCAAGGCCTTCCACACCAAGCTGCCCTTGCCTTTGAGCGTATCCTTGAGCGCGCCCGCCAGCGTCAGACCAATGTGGATCGGCAGGGTCAGGATCAGCAGGGCCAGCGGCATGGTCTTGAGGTATAGCCACAAGCGGTTGCGATAGCCGTGATAGAGAGCGAAGTCGGAACGCACGCCCAGGCTGGCCGAACCGATATGACTGACGATGGCATCCGGCACAAACAGGCAGCGCTCACCGAGCAGGCGGGCACGGAAACCCAGATCGGCATCTTCGCAATAACAGAAGAAATCCTCGTCAAAGCCGCCGAGCCGGTCCCACAGGTCGCGGCGGATCAGCATGGCGGCACCACAAGGCGCGAAGACCTCGGCTATCTCCATATCGGCCAGCACCTTATGGCCGATGCCGGCGCGATAGGGAAAGCCGAAAAAGGTCAGGGCATCGCCGGCGCCATCCAGCCGGTCCGGATGTCCGGCATCCCGTTGCAGGGAGGTGAACAGCTTCACGTCGGGATATTCGGCAATGGCCGCCTTCATGGCCTCAAGCCAGCCGGCGTCCATAAAAGCGTCCGGATTGATCAGGCCGATCCACTCGCCGGTGCTTTGCGCCACCGCCCGGTTCATCCCGACGGCGAAGCCGAAATTGACCGGATTGGCGATCTGGCGGACCGTCGGAAACTTCGCCGCCAGCGCGGCCATGTCGAGATCGCCGCCATTGTCGGCATGGATGATCTCGGCATCCTGCGCCACCAGCGCCGACAGGCAGCGCTCGATATTGTCGCCGGAGCGATAGCTGAGAGTGATCAGGGAAAAGGTCATGCCTGCCATTCACCTTGCACGGCTTCGTCCGTTTCGGAAAGGGCATATTGCCCCTGCAATTCTGCGAAGGCTTCCGCGCTCAGTCCCTGCTTCAAGGCCCAAACCGCCGCGCCACGTACCACGGCGCTTTCATCATTGAGATTGCGTACCAACGCCGCTCTGGCCTGGGGATCGTCAGCCAGCTTCAAATGGTTCCCCATCGCATAATGAACATTGCGCAGGAACGACTCGCGCCCGATCCGCTTGATCGGCGATTTCGAGAACAGCGCCCGGAAGGACGGGTCATCGAGCCCTGCCAGATCGACCAGCTTCAGGCCTTCAAAGCCTTCGCGCGCCTGGAGCTTGATCTCATGCGTCGCTTCCGCGAACTTGTTCCACGGGCAGGCCGCCAGGCAGTCATCACAGCCATAGATCCGGTTGCCCATGGCATGACGAAACGACTCCGGCCATGGCCCACGATATTCGATGGTCAGGTATGACAGGCATTTGCGCGCATCCAGCCGGTAAGGCCCCTCAAACGCATCGGTCGGGCAGGCCTCAAGACAGGCGGAACACGAACCGCAGTGATCACGCTCCGGCGTGTCTTCGGCGATCACTCGATCGAGCAGGATCACGCCCAGAAACAGCCACGAACCAAATTCGCGCGACACCAGATTGGTGTGCTTGCCCTGCCAGCCAAGACCCGCCAGCGCCGCCAGCGGCTTTTCCATCAGCGGTGCTGTATCGACAAAGACCTTCAGTTCACAGCCTGTCTGCCCAACGATCCAGGTCGCCAGTTGCTTCAGCTTCTTCTTGATCAGTTCATGGTAATCATCGCCGCGGGCATAGACGCTGATATTGGCCACATCGGTCTGATCCAGCAGGGCCAGCGGATCGCTTTCCGGGCCGTAATTATAGCCCAGCACCAGGGCCGACTGCGCCCCGCTCCACATGTTTTGCGGATGTTTGCGACGTTCCAGAGTTTCTTCCATCCAGCTCATATCGCCGTGGAAACCCGCCTCGACAAAGACCTGCAATCGTTCGGACGCCGCCCAGGCATCGGGCAATGCCGCGAAACGCGCCGCACTGAAGCCGAGATCAAATGCCTGCTGCCGGATGGAGGCGGCCAGATCGCCCATGGTCAGAAATCGAGTTCTTTATAATGGGCCGAAGGCGCAACACCCGGCAGCTTGTCATTGAGCAAGGGGCGGAAGCAAGGGCGCGACTTGATGACCATGTACCAGGTCTTGAGGTGCGGATAGCGCGACCAGTTAATCTCATCGAGATAATCGAGAATCGACAACTGCCCGGCACAGGCGAAATCGGCATAGGAAATCGAATGCCCAGCCAGCCAGTTGCGGGCGCCGAGCAGGCTCTCGAAATAACGCAGGTGGTCTTTCAGCGCCTCGCGGCCGGCTTTCATCGCCGGTATATCGGGCACGCCGCCGCCCATCAGGCGCTTTTCCATCTTTTCATGCAGCAGCAGGGCATTGACCTCGAAATCGAACTTGCGCTCGAACCAACCGACCAGCCGGCGGGCCTCGGCGCGTTCGTTGACATTCTGCGGCCACAAGCGGATTTCGGGATAGGCTTCTTCGAGGTGCTCCATGATGGCGCGATCCTCGCAGATGCGATGTGTCTGGCCGCCTGATTCCTGTTCCGGCATCTCCACCAGAATCGGCAGCAGGCCGGATGGATTGAGACGCAGGATGGTGTCATCCGGCTCCCAGTAACGCACCAGCGCCTCTTCAAACGACAGCTTTTTTTCGCCCAGCGCCAGACGGACCATGCGTGAATGCGGGTCGAAGGCGAAATGGTAGAGCTGGCGCGAATAGGAAGTCATGGCGTTCTCTATGCCTTATTCGGGCTATCCAAGTCAAAGCCAAGTCAAACATCCGCGATGTGTTCTTCACTGAAAACGCCGCCATGGGCTTCGGCGCGCCCCTTTGGATCGGGATGGATCAGGATATCGGCATTGGGGAAGGCATCGAGCAGGCGCTTTTCGGCGGCGATAATGATCTGGTGAGCCGCATCCAGCGACAGGGTCGGCGCCATCTCGACATGGGCCTGGATCTGGATATAGGGACCGGTCAGACGCGTGCGCAACTGGTGGACGCCCAGCACCTGGTCATCGCTGGCAATCAGGCCGGCGATGCGGGCCACCTCGTCATCAGCCAGCGCTTTGTCCATCAAATGGTCTGCGGCTTCCTTCAGCACATTGACCGCCCCCCAGACAAACCACGCCGCCATCAGGAAACCCGCCACCGCGTCCATGAAGCCCAGGCCGAGACTGGCCAGCACTACACCCACCAGCGCCACGCCATTACTGACCAGATCGGTGACATAATGCATGCGATCCGCCGAAACCGCGACCGACTGGCTGCTTTTCAGCGCCATGTTCTGCACGAAGACCAGCCCCAGGGTCAGGGCCAGTGACAGAATCAGCACGCCGATGGCGAGGCCAGACTGCATGATCGGCTGGGGATTTTGCAGGTTATGGATACAGGACTGCATGACCAGCGCGCCGGAGGCGAAAACCAGCCCGGCCTGAAACAGGGCGCTGAAGGCTTCTGCCTTGCCATGACCGAAAGGATGCTCCTTGTCCGGCGGCACCTTGGCGTAGCGTACAGCCGCGAAGGTGATCAGCGAGGCCAGGAGGTCCAGCCCTGAATCGGCGAGCGAGGCAAGGATGGACTGCGAACCTGAAAAATACAGCGTCACGCCCTTCATCACCACCATGACGCAGGCGACCACAACGGACAGGGTGGTCGCCAGCAGGACCAGGTTTTCCGGCGACAGATTATGCAGGCCCGGGCCCTTGGCACGGAGCGGGTGGGGAGATGTCATTGAATAGCCTTAACACTTTGCCGCAGGCGTGCAAAGCCACACCATCGTCCGTTTGCCGCCCTGATTTAGCCCGAAAGGCAGCAGAGGCTCCGCGGTCACACGATGAAAAAACATGTTAACAAATCGTAAATCACTCTTTGCGTTCGCATCAAAGGGTGTAAACCTTGCAATAATCAATCTTGATAATTGCCTTGGTTTTCGTTTCGTTTTTTGAGCAGGTTAGAGATGTCACGAGTCTGGATCAGCCGCACCGAGGCGCTCAAGCGCCTCGAAGTCAAGCCGCAAACCCTCTATGCCTATGTCAGCCGCCAGCGCATCGCTGCCAAGAGCGACCCGACGCATCCGCGCCTCAGCCTCTATGCACTCGATGATGTCGAACGCCTGTCACGCCGCGCGCCCGGCCGTATGGCGCGAACCGATCACGCCGCGCCACGCCATCACGCCGCCACAAGCCTGGCCGGCGGCACTATCACACGTGGTGAAGCGGCCATCGATACCGAAGTCGCCATCACCCTGCACGGCCACCACTATATTCGCGGCCGAGACCTCGTTTCGCTTGCCGAAACCGAGAATTTCGAAAATGTGGCGGCGCTTTTGTGGCGCAGTCCAAGCTCCAATCCTTTCGGTCCGCTCAAGCCCCGCCCGGACGTCAATTTTCCTGGCGGTCCGCGCACCCGTGTGCTCTCCATGCTCAGCCGACGCATGGAAGAAGACGCCCTGGCCGAAATCAAAACCGAACGCGACCTCGGCACCGAAGCCGCCAGCCTGCTTAATGAGATGTTCGATGCCGTGACAAACGGCGGCCCGCGCCTGTTCTTCCACCAGCGCCTGGCCCGCGCCTGGAAGGTCTATGACCTGAAGGACGTCGATCTGCTGCGTCGCGCGCTTGTGCTGTCGGCCGACACCAGCCTTGACGAGGCCACCCTGGCCGTGCGCGTTTCCGCCGCCACCATGGGCCCCCTGGCCATTCCCCTGATCGCCGGTTTTGCCACCCTGACCAGCCCGAAGCTGGGCGGCCGCATTTCGCGGGCGGAATCCTACGTCACACAGGTGCGCCGCCATGGCAATCCGCTGGCCCTGGCCAAGGCCCTGCTCGAAAAAGGCCAGGAACTGCCGGGCTTCGAGAAAGAGCCTTCGCCTTCGGAAACCCTGCGCGCGCACGATCTGATCGAAGCCGCCCCGCATATGGGCGAAGACCTGAAAATGATCCTGCGTGTCGGCGAAGACCTGACCGGCCAGAGCGTCGGCATGTCGCTTGCGCTGGCATTGATCGGTCGTCATCTCGACTTGCCGCGCGAAGCCCCGATGACGCTGTACGGCCTTGGCCGCAGCGCTGGCTGGCTGGCCCACGCTATCGAGCAGATGCAGACCGGCGCCTCGCCCAAGGCGCGCCTGCGTTATATCGGTATTCATCCGGAAGAAACTCAAGGTCAGGACGCATAATTTCCATTCACATGCCCACTAAACTGCTCTAAGGATTTCCCCGTCACATAGGGGTTTCCATGCATCATCTACTCGCGGCGCTGCTGGGTCTGATCGAAGGCCTCACGGAATTTTTGCCCGTCTCTTCCACGGCGCACCTTTTGATTTCCGAAAGGCTGATGGCCTTCAGCGACCCCGGCGGTAACTTCACCATCATGATCCAGCTGGGCGCGATCCTGGCCGTGGTCGTGCTGTATTTCGCCCGGCTGTGGAAGGCCGTGATCACCCTGCCGACTTCGGCGGACTCGCGCCGCTTCGCCATCAGCGTTCTGGTGGCCTTTTTCCCGGCGGTGGTGATCGGCGTCATCGTGAAAAAGTCGGGCCTTCTCGCCGCTTTTTTCGACAACGTGCCGTTGATCTGCAGCGCCCTGATCGTCGGCGGCATTGCCTTGTGGGCGGTGGATAAATACGCGCCCGCACCCAGACATCACGATTCTTCAAAGCTCGACATCAAGACCTCGCTGCTGATCGGCCTGTTTCAGTGCCTGGCCATCATTCCGGGCATGTCGCGCTCCGGTTCGACCCTGATCGGTGCCATGGTGGCGAAGGTGGACAAGACGGCCGGCGCAGAATTTTCTTTCTTCCTCGCCATCCCGACCATGCTGGGCGCCTTCGTGGTCGAATTCGCCGATAGTCACAAGGCACTGACTTCGGATCAGTACAGCACCATCGCTATCGGTTTTGTGGTCGCCTTCCTGTCCGCCCTGTTGGTCATCAAGCCATTTATCAGCTTCGTGCAGAAACGGGGTTATGGCTTCTTCGCCGTGTGGCGGATACTGGTTGGCGTTGGCGGACTGGTGTGGTGGTTCGGCTTCGCGCACTGATCATATGGGGTTTGGGGCCTGCCGGCCCCATAAACCTTACCTTATCCCAAAGAAAACCCGGTCCAAAGGCCGGGTTTTCTTTGGAAGGAGAGAAGACTTGGGGCCGCAGGCCCCAAACCCCATTATTTCAGGCCCGAATCTCGACCGCATCGCTGGGCTTCGCCACGCGCAGAAAGTCCACCATATCCGGCAGGGCCACCGCCACACAGCCCTCAGTGCCGCTATAATCCGCGCGCGCCAAGTGCATGAAAATGGCCGACCCCATGTTTGGCACTGGCGGGTCATCATTGTGCCCCAATACCACGATCACATCATAGACATGATCATCCCGCCACAATTTCTCGTGACTTGGTTCAAAAGGCAATTTCACATGCTGGTTATAAAAGTCCGAGGACGGATCGTCGCACCAGCCATCATCCGGCGACAAGGGGACGAGCCTCAGCGCGGTTTCAGGCGGTACAAGCCGGTCCGGACGGTAGAAAACATACCGAATCGGCCAGATTCCCAGTGGAGAAGCCCCGTCACCCTCTCTTTTATCACCTGCCGGGCGAACGCCCCCTTTCCCAATAGCGCAACGCACACTATGTTCATTGGTGTAAAACTGGCCAGCGGCGGCGGCACTAAACTTATTGATCATTTATTTGTCATCGCGGCTTAATCTCATAACGACAAGACTTAAAGATACAGGATCATGGTGCAACAAAAAACCCTGCTGATCGTCGATGATGATGATGAACTGCGCGAAGCCCTGGCGGAACAGCTCGAACTTCATGAAGAATTCAAGGTCATTCAGGCCGCCAACGGTACCGAAGGCCTCAAGCTGGGCAAGAGCGTCAATGCCGATCTGATCCTGCTCGATGTCGACCTGCCGGATATGGATGGCCGTGAAGCCTGTCGCCTGCTGCGCAAGGGCGGCCTGACCACGCCCGTCATCATGCTCACTGGCCAGACATCGGATTCCGATACCATCCTGGGCCTTGATGCTGGCGCCAATGATTACGTCACCAAGCCGTTCCGCTTCGCGGTGCTGCTGGCGCGCATACGTGCCCAGGTGCGTTCGCACGAGACCAGCGAGGACGCCACCTTCCGCATCGGGCCATACGAGTTCAAGCCGGCGCTGAAAGTGCTGGTCGATCAGACGCAGAAGAAGACGCGCCTGACCGAGAAGGAAACCAATATCCTGAAGTATCTCTATCGCGCTGGCGGCAAGCCGATCACACGAGAGGAGCTGCTGACCGAGGTCTGGGGTTATAACGCCGGCGTCACCACCCACACGCTGGAAACCCACGTCTATCGCCTGCGCCAGAAGATCGAACCCGATCCCGCCAATGCCCGCCTGCTGATGACGGACGCGGGCGGATACAGGTTGCAATTCTAGCAGAGCAAGGGTCGCGGACCCTTGACCCGTATGTTATTTGGGCATGTTGAACCGGCGTTGCGAAGCGCCGGTTTTTCTTTGAGAACTTAAATGTCTGAACGCTTAATCACGCAAGAAAGAGACTTTGAAGCTCTGTATCGCTCAGCCTTTACCGCAGTCGGTGCAGGACTAGTGTCGTCGGATATTCTTGAAAAACTTTCGCGCCATGCCCTGACGGAAGGCTTTGCCATCTCTATTCTGGAGACATATCTCCTGAAAGAAGGCCATGAAATTCCTCACCCTGAATATGGAATCTCTTACGTCGACTATCAGGAAATAACGAAAGGCGTCGCGGGAGTTGAAAAAGCAAAATTTATGCGTGCCGAATATGAGGCCATACTCCGCCAATTGCGTGATCAGCCGGATCAGTTTGGCTTTGATGTTTGGTTTGAATAGTAGTTCGCCTAAGACTCTTCCGCGTCAACATACCAGACAAACCAGATGGCGTCTTCGAGTTGGCCACCGGATGCGAGGAACTGCCCCACTGGTTCAGGAAAGGCTTCTCTGATCTCCTTGGCGAAGTTGAATTCCGCCTTGAGCAATTGCAGGTCCTGCATGGCGACATTGGCCGCCATTTCGACCTGGGCCTCCCACGGCAGGACTGGCGGGATCAACTGACAGGCGTCGATCTGTACCCAGTCGCATTCGCCGATGGCATCGGGGGTGCGGATTTGCAGTTGACCGCCGATATTGCGCAGGCCCATGGCACGTGCCGCCTCGATCACTTCCGGCAGGTCAGCAATGCGCCAGGCATATTCGTTGTGGCGGAAATCGGCCTTGGCAAGGATATCCGCCGGCAGGCGGCTTTCAACTAAATCAGTCATTTATCTCGAACAGGGTCTGGATCGGTGCGTGATCGGAGGGACGCTCCCATTCGCGCACCGTGTCGTGGATTTTGGCGGCGATATCGCCCCTGACCTTCGCCATCAGGCCCGGATTGAGCAGGATGTGATCGAGGCGCAGGCCGCGATTGCTTTTGCGGAAGTCCGCTGAACGATAGCTCCACCAGGTAAATATTTTCTGCGGATCGGGATAGGTAGCGCGGAAAGGATCGTGAAAGTCTCCCGTCTGCATCAGATTGCCGAAGGTTTCAATCTCGACCGGCGTATGGCTGACGACGCGCAGCATCTGGCGGTGGCTCCAGACATCGAATTCTCCCGGCGCGATATTGAGATCACCGCAGATCAGCAAAGGCTTGTCCGGCCCGCGCCGTTCCAGGTCCTCGATCAGGCGCTCATAGAAGGTCAGCTTGTGGTCGAACTTGTCATTGTCTTCACGATCAGGGAAATCACCACCGGCCGGGATATAGAAATTCCAGATTTCCGTGCCGTCTATACGGATGCCCTGTGCGCGCGCCTCGCCACGCCGGCAGAAGGCCGGCGCCGACAGGGCTTCGAACGGAATTTTCGACACCAGCGCCACGCCGTGCCAGCCTTTTTGCCCGGCGATACTGATATGCGTATAACCCAGTGCCTCGAAAGCCTCGCGCGGGAATTCATGCTCCTGGCATTTGATCTCCTGCATGCACAGGATATCGACGTCGGCATCTCTCAGAAACTGTTCGATCTGGGGCAGACGCAGGCGAACGGAATTGACGTTCCACGAGACAAGGCTAAGGCGCATAGATGGGCAAGCTCTTAAGTGATTCCAATGCGAAGGCGTTGGCAAGTGCGACCGCACGCCCGAGCGATGCGAGGAGGCCCGCGCCGCTTGAGCGAACTAAAGACAAAAAAAACCGATCCGCGCTGACGGATCGGTTTAAAGATTTTGGCACATAACACGAAGAGAAAAAAGGGAAAACGCACACCTGGAAGTCCAGGTCGGGGAGACAATCCGCCGTTAATCTCCATGTGTTCAAAATAACACTCTCGACAAAAAACTTCAAGGAAAAAGTGAAAAAGACGTTATTTTTTCTTCTGAGGCTTATTTAGCACAAATAAATCAGGCTTTTGCACCGAATCACGCGTGAAGCTGGTCAGCTTCAGATTCGTCGCACGGCCTTGGGCGTCGGTAATCGTCCATTCCCGCAGGGCTAACGTACCATTCGCGGCCTGGTCGAATCCCAGCACCACCGAGCCTTCGGCAGACTTGCGGCGATCACGCGCCTTCAACGTAAAGCCCTGAGCATTGGAACTGACGGCGGTGACAATAACGCCCTGATCGAAGCGGATCTGGCGTGCCAGGAACAGCGACAGCGGTGTTTCGGACAGCGGATACTGATCGAAGGATTGGAGGCGCGGGTCCCACATGCTGACCGTCTTGCCGTTGGAAACAATCAGCAGCGAGGTCGGCGCATCGTATTCAAAACGCATCTTGCCGGGACGCGCCAGATACCAGTTACCTGTACTTTTGCGACCCTTGTAATCGGTCTGCTCGAAACGGCCATGAGCCGTGCCGAGATTTTGCAGGTAATCCGTGGCCTTCTGAATGCGCGCCTTGTCAGCGGCGTTGAAACTGGGCGGCGCGATCAGGCCGCTGAACTGGTTCTTGCCACTTTGGGCCAGAGCCGGCGTTGTGATAAGGGCGGCCGTGAAGCCCAGCAGCAGGGTGCGTTTGGTAAAATCGGTCATGGCCTACCCATAAAAGCAAAATTCGTAAAAATCCAATGCCTTCAGAAACCATCTCAAGGCGGCTTATTTACGACCTTAGCCACTTGCCGCTGAACCCGACGTGAATGTCTCCGTTAGCTAAAATCGTATACTTTATGCTTGTGCGCCGTGACAAAAACCGTTTTTAATGGCCGCAGTATATAAAGGACTTAAAACATGGTTGAAGTGCATCGCCGTCATCTATTGCAGGGCGCGGCTGTTTTGGGCGCCGGATTGGGCGTCGGCCTGGCCGCGCAACCGAGCCTTGGCAGCGTGCTTCCTGCGCCGGCCGACCTGACGCCTCGCCAGCGCATCCGTTTTGATGACGGCTGGCGCTTCGCCTTCGGCCATGCGTCCGATGTGACGCGCGATTTCGGCTTCGGCGCCTATCAGTATACCCATGCCAAGCAGGGCCTCTCGGGAATCAACGCCGCCGAGCCGGATTATGACGACAGTACCTGGCGAGCGGTCAGCCTGCCGCACGACTGGGTAGTCGAACTGCCCTTCGTCAATAACGACACCTACAGCCTGCCGGCGCCGGATAAACGTCGAGACTATGAAGAAGACGAAGCGGCGGCGCATGGCTACAAGCCGGTCGGGCGCAAATATCCGGAAACCAGTATCGGCTGGTACCGCAAGGTGCTCAAGCTCGAAAAAGGCGATGAAAGCAAACGCCTGACCCTGGAATTCGACGGCGTGTTCCGTGATTCCCTCGTCATTCTGAACGGCTATATCCTGAACCGGCACGAGAGTGGCTACACGCCGTTTGAGGTCGATATCAGCAATTTCATCAATACCGACGACAAGCCCAATATCCTACTGGTGCGGGTCGATGCGTCTTATGGCGAGGGCTGGTTTTACGAAGGTGCCGGCATCTATCGCCATGTCTGGCTGGTTAAGACCGCGCGCACCTACGTGCCGCAGTGGGGCACTTGGATCAAATCGGATATTTCCGGCGCGGTTGATATCGAGACCCGCGTCGTCAATGGCACCGATACGGCGAAGACGGTGACGCTGGCCTCCACAATCACCGATGCCGATGGCAAGACCGTGGCCCGGTTGGAAACGCCGGTTGCGCTGGCGGCGCAGGACGAGACAACAGCGAACCAGACGACCCGGCTGACCTCACCGCGCCTGTGGGGGTTGAAAGACCCGCATCTTTATAGCCTCCGCACTGAGATCATTGAGAGCGGCGCCCCGATCGATGTTTTCGCCAGCACTTTCGGTGTCCGCGAGGTGGTGTTCAAGGTCGATGGATTCTTCCTCAATGGCGAGGCCATGAAGATCAAGGGCACCAATAATCACCAGGATCATGCCGGTGTGGGCTCGGCCATTCCGGATGGCCTGCATGTCTGGCGTTTGCAGCAACTGAAGGCCATGGGCTCGAACGCCTATCGTTCGTCACATAACCCCGCCACGCCCGAAGTGCTTGAGGCCTGCGATCGGCTGGGATTGCTGGTCATCGACGAAAACCGGCTGATGACCTCGGCGCCAGAAGGCATGGAGGAGCTGGAAACCCTGATCCGGCGCGGACGCAATCACCCGTCGATCATCCTGTGGTCGATCGGCAATGAAGAACCGCAGCAGGGCACGGAACGCGGCGCCAAGATCGCCCGCGATATGCGCCGGCTGGTGAAGCAACTTGACCCGACGCGGCCGGTGACAGCGGCCATGAATAATGGCCAGGGCTTCGGCATTACCGAGAGCCTCGATGTGCTGGGCGTCAATTATTACGTCACACGGCTGGGACCGGTGCGTGAGAAGTATCCGAACCTGCCGGTGGTCGGCACCGAAACGGCCTCGACCCTGTGCACGCGCGGCGAATACGAGCGTTCGGAAACGAAGCTCTATGTCCCTGCCTATGATGTGACGGCACCGAAATGGGGCCATACGGCGGAGAACTGGTGGCCGCTGTATAACAAGATGCCGAACCTGCTCGGCGGCTTCGTCTGGACCGGCTTCGATTACCGCGGCGAGCCGACGCCGTTCAACTGGTGGCCATCGGTCACCTCACATTTCGGCATCATGGATCTGTGCGGCTTCCCTAAGGATAATTTCTGGTATTACCAGGCGTGGTGGTCAGATAAGCCGGTGCTGCACCTCTTCCCGCACTGGAACTGGGAGCCGGGCAAGGACGTTTCCGTCTGGGTGCATTCCAATTGCGAGGCGGTCGAGTTGTTCGTCAATGGCAAGTCGGTCGGCCGCAAGGATGTCGTGAAGGACTATCACCTGGAATGGACCGTGCCTTTTGCGCCCGGAAAGATCACCGCCTATGGCTATCGCGGCGGCAAGGTCGCCATGAAGGCCGAACGCGTGACGGCAGGGGCAGCAGCGAAGGTTGTTCTGACCTCTGACCGGATCGACGATATTGTTGTGCTGAAGGCCGAGGTGTTCGACAAGTCTGGCGTCACTGTCCCGAAGGCCGATAACCTGATCTTCTTCGATGTCGAAGGACCAGCGGAAGTAGTCGGCGTCGGCAATGGCAACCCGACCAGCCATGAGCCCGACAAGGCGCTCTATCGCAAGGCCTTCAATGGCCTGGCGCAGGCGATTGTGCAGGTGAAAGACAGCGGAGCAGTGACGATCACCGCGCGTTCGGAAGGGCTGATTTCGGGACGGGTGGTTTTGAAGGCTTAAGTTCGCCCCCTCCGTCAGCGACACCAGCCCTGCAGGCTTCGCGCTGCCACCTCCCCCGCTTCGCAGGGGAGGAACAATTCGCACTATAGCGTATCCGGGTGCAGGGTCCGCGACCCTGCTAGTGGCCGGGAGGGGGACCGACGAGGATATCGCGCTTGCCGACATGGTTGGCGGGGCCGACCACGCCTTCCATTTCCATCTTTTCCATCAGCGAGGCGGCGCGGTTATAGCCGATCTGAAGCTTGCGCTGGATATAGGAGGTCGAGGCCTTGCGATCGAAGGTGACGAAATAGACGGCCTTGTCATAGAGGTCGTCGCCGGAGCCGCCGCCCTCGCCCATGCCGCCTTCGGAACCGCCCTCTTCATCGCCGCCATAGGTGACATCTTCGAGATATTGCGGCGCGCCCTGGTCGCGCAGGAATTGCGCCACGGCTTCGACCTCCTCGTCGGAAACGAAGGGGCCGTGCAGGCGGGTGATGCGGCCGCCGCCGGCCATATAGAGCATGTCGCCCTGGCCGAGTAGCTGTTCGGCGCCCTGCTCACCGAGGATGGTGCGCGAGTCGATCTTCGAGGTAACCTGGAAGGAAATCCGTGTCGGGAAGTTGGCCTTGATGGTGCCGGTGATGACGTCGACCGAGGGGCGCTGGGTGGCCATGATCAGGTGGATGCCGGCGGCGCGGGCCATCTGGGCCAGGCGCTGGACGGCGCCTTCGATATCCTTGCCGGCCACCATCATCAGGTCGGCCACCTCGTCGATGATGACGACGATATAGGGCATGGGCTCAGGCACCATTTCGTCAAACTCGTAGATCGGCTGGCCGGCCTCGTCAAAGCCGGTCTGGACCTTGCGGACGAAGTTCTTGCCTTCGGCGGCGGTGGCGCGGGCGCGTTCGTTGAAATTGCTGATGTTACGCACGCCGACCTTCGACATGCGGCGATAGCGGTCTTCCATCTCCTTGACGGTCCATTTCAGCGCCACCACGGCCTTTTTCGGGTCGGTGACGACCGGGGCCAGCAAATGCGGGATGCCGTCGTAAACCGACAATTCCAGCATCTTGGGGTCGATCATGATGAACTTGCACTGCTCAGGGTCCAATCGGTAAAGGATCGACAGGATCATGGCGTTGACGCCGACCGACTTACCCGAACCGGTTGTGCCGGCGATCAAAAGGTGGGGCATCTTGGCGAGATCGGTGACGTAAGGATCGCCGCCGATATTTTCGCCCAACACCATCGGCAGGCTGTGGCCGGCTTTTTCAAATTCGGCCGAGGCCAGCATATCGCGCAGGAAGACGGTTTCGCGTACCTGATTGGGCAGTTCGATACCGATGGCGTTGCGGCCTTGCACGATCGAAACGCGGCAGGACCGGGCGGACATGTTACGGGCAATATCGTCGGCGAGTGCGACGACGCGGGCGCCCTTGACACCGGCCGCCGGGGCCAGTTCGTAGAGGGTGACGACGGGACCGGGGCGGATCTGGTCGATAACGCCGCGTACACCGAATTCGGCCAGCACGCTTTCCAGCATACGGGCATTCTGGCGCAAAGACTCTTCATCGAAGCTATGGTTGCGCGGCTTGGGCTTGGCGAGGATAGACAATTCCGGCAGGCGGAAATTGCTCGGGCGGAGGAATTCGAATACCGGCTGCTTTTCGGCCTCGGCGCGTGGCGATGGCTTGATCGGCTTAATGTCCGAAACCGGCGTTTCCATCGTATCGAGGAAATCCGGATCTTCGTAAGGCTGCATCTCATCATCGAGCGGCGGCAGAGCACCGGTGCGGGCGGTATTGGGCGATATGCGCGGGGCGAAAGCGGGTGCGGAAGGCGCAATCGCGGTGTCTTCCACCGGCTCGTCGAAGGTTTCTTCATCAACCGAGACCTTAACCTTCGGCGCACGCTTGACCTTGGTGACCACCGCATCACTGACGCCGGTCGTCATGCGGCCGACACCCATGGCCGACATGCCCTTTTGCGTCAGCCCGCCGATCACGCCGGAGAGATGGAGATAGTGGCCCATGTTCAGGCTCAGAGCCTTGTTGAAGCCGAGAAGCGCCACGCCGGCATAGATCAGGCTGGCAATGATGTCACCACCGGGCATGTGCATGAAATCGAAGAGGGATTTCAGCAGGTTATGGATACCCGATCCCCAGAAACCGCCCAGGCTCTGCTTCAGGACCGGATCATCGGAGGTCATGATCGGGGCGATGGCGGCGCTTAAGGAAAGCACGAACAGTGTCGCCCACAGGGCATGGATGCGCAGTTTCAGACGCGTCTGGTCCGGATCGGGATGGAAGGTGCGCAGCAGGCCGAAATAGATCATCAGGGCGGCGGCAGGCCAGGCCGCCAGGCCAATCGACTGGCTGCCAATATCGGCGATCATGGCGCCGAACGAACCCAGGGCATTCTGGATATCGCCGTGGCCGGCGGTATTCAGACTGGAATCCTCAGCATGATAGGTGGCGAGCGCAACGAAACCGGCAAAACCCGCCAAGGCCGTGAAAGCGCCACGCAGGCGGGCCATCAGCGATGATTGCCACATGGCGCGCATGTGGGTTTCGACGGCGTTCCAAACGGTCATGGTCAGGCTGGACATAAGCACTCGTATCGCGGCTATAAGCGGGGGAATTCAGCCTGAACACATGCCATGCAAAGAGTTAATATCGGTTTACCATGTCGGGTTTTGAGGCGGAAAAGTAAGAAGCCCCACCACCGCATCTAGCGCTACGCGCGTCGTGCGGTCCCCCTCCCCGAACAAGTCGGGGAGGTACAAGAAGGGCGCGAAACTGACTACACCCACCGTCGAGTTATGGGTGCAGTGCCATTATGGCCCTGCAAAGAAAAAGCCCTCCGACCTGATGGCCGGAGGGCTTTTTCTTTTAACAGGTACGGAACTTACTCAGCCGCAACGCCGCGGGCCAGGTTACGCAGGACGTAAGGCATGACGCCGCCGTTCTTGTAGTATTCCAGTTCGGTCGGCGTATCGATGCGGCAGCGGACCGGGAAGCGGGCCACCTTGCCATCGGAAGCGCGGAACAGCTCAACGATCAGTTCCTGGCGGGGCTGGACGTTTTCCAGGCCGCGGATGGTGACGATTTCCTCACCGGTCAGGCCGAGCTTGGCCCAGCCATCGACTTTGAACTGCAGCGGCAGGACGCCCATGCCAACCAGGTTCGAACGGTGGATACGCTCAAACGATTCAGCGATGACAGCGCGGACGCCAAGCAGCTTGGTGCCCTTGGCGGCCCAGTCACGCGAGGAGCCGGTGCCGTATTCCTTGCCGGCGAAGACGACCAGGTTGCGGCCTTCGGTCTGGTAACGCATGGCGGCATCATAGATCGGCATGACATCGCCCGAAGGGAAGTGCTTGGTGACGCCGCCTTCGATTTCCGGGGTCATCTTGTTACGGATGCGGATGTTGGCGAAGGTCCCGCGCATCATGACTTCGTGGTTGCCGCGGCGGGCGCCGTAACCGTTGAATTCAGACACAGGCACGCCACGCTCGATCAGGTACTTGCCGGCAGGCGAAGCGGCCTTGAAGGAACCGGCCGGCGAGATGTGGTCGGTGGTGATTGAGTCGCCGAAGACGCCCAGAACGCGGGCTTCGACGATGTCGGTCACCTTGTCCGGCGTCATGGTCATGCCGTCGAAGTAAGGCGGGTTGGCGACGTAGGTCGATTCCGCGTCCCAGCCATAGGTCTGGCCGCCGGCGACCGGGATGGCCTGCCAGTGCTTGTCGCCCTTGAAGACGTCGGAGTAGCGGCTGGCGAACATGGCGTTGGTGACATGCTTGCGCTGCATGTCGGTGACTTCCTGCGTCGTCGGCCAGATGTCCTTCAGGTAGACGTCCTGACCGTCCGAACCGGTGCCGATCACGTCCTTGGTCAGGTCGATATTCAGCGAGCCGGCGATGGCATAGGCCACGACCAGCGGCGGCGAAGCCAGGTAGTTGGCGCGGACGTCGGGGTTGACTCGGCCTTCGAAGTTACGGTTACCGGAGAGCACCGAGGCGGCGACCAGGTCGCCCGAATTGACGGCGGCCGAGATGGCTTCCGGCAGCGGGCCGGAGTTACCGATACAGGTAGTGCAGCCGTAGCCGACGAGGTTGAAGCCCATGGCGTCGAGGTCTTCGGTCAGGCCGGCGTCGTTGAGGTAGTCGGTGACGACCTGCGAACCGGGCGCCAGTGAGGTTTTGACCCACGGCTTGACCTTCAGGCCCAGGGCGCGCGCCTTGCGGGCCACGAGGCCGGCGGCGATCAGGACCGAGGGGTTCGAGGTGTTGGTGCAGGAGGTGATGGCGGCGATCACCACGTCACCGTGGCCGACGGTGAAGTCGGAACCTTCGACCTGCACGCGCTTGGCTTCGTCACCGGCCTTGCCGAATTCGCCTTGCAGGGCGGAGGTAAAGGCGGTGGCGGCATCAGAGAGCAGGACGCGGTCTTGCGGGCGCTTCGGACCGGCCAGCGATGGCAGGACCGAGTCGAGGGCCAGTTCTAGGGTGTCGGTGAAGACAGGTTCGACCGACGGATCGAGCCACAGGCCTTGCGCCTTGGCATAGGCTTCGACGAGGGCGACGCGCTCGGGCGTGCGGCCGGTTTCGGCCAGATAGTTGATGGTCGGCTGCGACACCGGGAAGAAGCCGCAGGTGGCGCCGTATTCCGGGGCCATGTTGGCGATGGTCGCCTGGTCTTCGAGGGTCAGGTTGACGAGGCCGTCGCCGTAATATTCGACGAACTTGCCGACGACGCCCTTCTTGCGCAGCATTTGCGTGACGGTCAGGACCAGGTCGGTGGCGGTGGCGCCTTCCGGCAGTTTGCCGGTCAGCTTGAAGCCGATGACTTCCGGGATCAGCATGGGGATCGGCTGGCCGAGCATGGCGGCTTCGGCTTCGATGCCGCCGACGCCCCAACCGAGGACCGACAGGCCGTTGATCATGGTGGTGTGCGAGTCGGTGCCGACCACGGTATCCGGATAGGCCACTTCGCCGCCGTCAGCCACGTTGGTCCAGACGGTCTGGGCCAGGTATTCCAGGTTCACCTGGTGGCAGATGCCGGTGCCGGGAGGCACGACGCGGAAGTTATTGAAGGCCGAGGAGCCCCAGCGCAGGAAGTTGTAGCGCTCGATATTGCGCTCGTATTCGCGGTCAACGTTCTGCGTGAAGGAGGTCTGCTGGCCGAAATAGTCGACCATGACCGAGTGGTCGATCACGAGGTCGACCGGGTTCAGCGGATTGATCTTCGCGGGGTCGGCGCCGAGCTTGACCATGGCGTCGCGCATGGCGGCCAGATCGACCACGGCCGGAACGCCGGTGAAGTCCTGCATCAGCACGCGGGCCGGACGGAACGAGATTTCGTGCTCGACGGCGCCCTTGTTCTTGACCCAGGCGGCCATGGCGCGGATGTCATCAGCCTTGACGGTGTCGCCGTCTTCGTTGCGGAGGAGGTTTTCGAGGAGCACCTTCAGCGAGGCGGGGAGCTGGGAGGCGCCTTCGAGGCCGTTGGCTTCGGCGGCTTTCAGATCGTAATAGGTGTAGGTTTTATCGCCGACCGTCAGTTCGGCCTTGGACTTGAAGCTGTCGATAGATGACATTTACGCGGTATCCTTCTTTCGAATCCGCCCAGCCGCCCCGATGGCAACTGTAAATTTAAGAACGCGCGTGAATGAGGGACACACAGGGTCTCGACATTGCGCTGCAATACCTTAAAGGCGGAGCATCTGCCTTCTAAACTTTCTATTTGTTTTCGTCTATGTAAGCCGTAAGGCGAAAAGGGTTATTTTTATGGGTGTGAGTTTGAAGGTGGAAGGTCTTAGCCTGAAAAAAGGTTACAACCTTTTGATTCACAATCTGAATTTTAAGATGAGCGCCGGCGAAATCATTAGCCTGACAGGCGAAAATGGCGTCGGGAAAACGACGCTTTTACGCACCCTGGCCGGGTTCATGATGCCGTTTTCCGGCGCAATTTTTGCGCATGAGAATGATGTGCAGATTGAGCCGGAAATAGTGCATGGCCGCATGACCCATTTCCTCGGTCATCAGGACGCTTTGAGCCCGTCGCGCACGGTGGCGCAGGAGCTGAAATTCCAGGCAGATTTTCTCGGCTGGGAGATGACTGGTATCGAACAACTGAACCTGATGCCGTTACTCGATCTGGAGACGCGATATCTCTCGGCCGGGCAGAAACGCCGGCTGTCCTTCGCCCGCCTGCTGATGGTGAAGCGGCCGCTATGGCTGCTCGATGAACCGATGGCCCCGCTCGATGTCGGCCATCGGGCCTTGCTGGCGGGGATCATGCAAAAACACCTGTCGGAGGGCGGGATGATCATCGCGGCGGTGCATGATCCGCTGCCGTTCGAGACACGCAGTCTGAAGCTGGAGCGCCCGACGGTGAAGGAACGCGAGGCCGCGAGTGTTTGAGGTTGAAATCATCTTTTCCTCCCCTGTAGCGCAGCGCCACGGCAACTTCGTTGTGAGGGAGGTGTCGAGCAAGCGTAGCGCGTCGAGACGGAGGGGGCATAACCTTCCGTGGAACGTCCCCTCCGTCAGCGACACCAGCTCTGCGAGCCTCGCGCTGACACCTCCCCCGCTTTGCAGGGGAGGATATGGATGATCCACCCCTCCCTCGCCCTCCTTCGCCGCGATCTCGGCCTGTCGCTGACCCGCGGCGGCGGGCCTCTGCTTGCTATCGGTTTCTACCTGACCCTGATGGCGATGATTCCTTTAAGCCTCGGCCCCGACCAGGCGATCCTGTCGCGCATCGCCGCCGGACTGACCTGGCTGTGCCTGGCGCTCGCAAGCCTGTTGTCCCTGGAACGCCTGTTCGAGCGCGACTACGAGGACGGCGTATTTGATGTGCTTCGCCTTGGCCCGCTGCCGCTGGAACTGGTGGCCCTGCTGAAATGCCTCAGCCAATGGCTCGGCACAGGCGTGATCCTGTCTCTGATGACGCCGGTCATCATGATCATCCTCGGCGCGCCGGTATCGCTGGCCCTGATGGGACTGGTGTCGGCATTCCTGGGGTCACTCAGCTTTGCCCTGATCGGCGGGATCGGCGCGTCGCTAGCACTCGGTTCACGCAAGGGCGGGGTACTGATGGCCTTGCTGGTCCTGCCGTTTTATGTGCCGCCGGTGATCTTCGGCGCCGGCCTGATGCAGGCGATACAGACAAGCGCTTCCCCCTTACAAGCCTTGGCTTTTCTAGCGGCCTATGCCCTGTTTGCCCTCGCTCTGGGACCGATCGCCATGGGCGCCGCTTTAAGAAGCGCCCTTAGCTAATCACCACGGCAGGTAGCGCGTGGCCTTGATATGGTGCTCGCGGTAAATGGCACGACGCGAATTCTTATGGCCGAACCAGTAACGGGCCGGAATGCTCAGGCCCAGCATCAGCAGGATCGACAACTGGATGATCAGGTGAGCATAGATTGCGTTCTCCACCAGCCGATCCACTGCGATGGCGCAGCCCGTCATCACAATGGCGGCCAGCCAGGCGATCCAGCGGCAGTCCTTCCGCACGTCAAAATAATAGACGACGAAGGTCAGGCTGAATATCAGGGCCAGAACGAAATATCCGAACTGCATGTCAAACGCCTCCCAGCGAGACTTCATCTTAACCGGAATTGGCAAGCAATAGGTTAACGCGCACACCTTGCTCAAAATCACTAAACCCCCTATGTCGGGATCATGATCAACTTCCTCGCCAATCCGGAGCGCTTCACGCGCGTGACGCGGCCCCTGCGGCCGTGGCTGGCCGGATTGACGGCGGCGCTGTTCGTCTGGGGCCTGTATCTCTGCTTTGCCTCGCCGGAGGATTACCAGCAGGGCGATACGGTGCGGATCATGTATGTCCATGTGCCGGCGGCCTGGATGGGCCTGACCGTCTACGCCGCCATGGGGATCGCCAGCTTTTTCGGCCTGATTTTCCGCCATGCGCTGGCCGATGCCGCCGCCAAGGCGATGGCGCCGATCGGCGCGGTCTTTACCGGACTGGCCCTCGTCACCGGCGCCCTGTGGGGGATGCCGATGTGGGGCACGCCGTGGCAGTGGGACGGCCGCATGACCTCCGAACTGATCCTGTTCCTGTTCTATATCGGCTATATCGCGCTCCATGCCTCGATCGAGGACGAGGTGCGGGCCGCGAAATCGACCGCCATCCTGGCGCTTGTCGGGCTGGTCAATCTGCCGATCGTGCATTTTTCGGTGCAGTGGTGGAACAGCCTGCACCAGGGAGATTCCATTTTCGTCAAGGGCGGCCCGACTGTGGCGCCTGATATGCTGTGGCCGCTGTTCGTCATGGTGGCGGCCTATCACGTCTTGTTCGCCTGGCTGTTTCTGGTGCGGCTCGACAGTGAAATCCTCGCCCGCAAATACCGCGCCCTGCGCGCCCGCCTCAGCTTTAACTAGGAGCGCCCCGTGGACCTCGATATGGGCAAATATGTCGTCTTCGTCTGGGGCTGCTATGGCGCCACGGCGTTGGCATTGGGCGTGCTGATCGCGGTTTCCCTGCGCGCACAGGCCAAGCGCCGCAAGGTACTGGAAGCTTTGCAGGCGGCGGTCGAAAGCAAATGAAACGCCTGATCTATTTCGCGCCGCTGGTGCTGTTTGTCGGCTTGCTGGCCGTGCTGGGCTATTACAATTTCCACAAGAAGGAACGTCTGGACCCGCGCGAAATGGTCGGCAAGTCGGTGCCCGAAGTGGTGATCAATGACTTGCAGGACGGCACACCGGCCTCGCTGAAAGCGCTGGTGGCCGGTCATGACAAGCCGGTGCTGGTCAATGTCTTCGCCTCGTGGTGCGCGCCGTGCATTGCCGAAAATCCGCAACTGATGGCGCTAAAGGCAAAAGGCGTGACGATCATCGGTATCGCCTGGAAGGACGAACCGCAAAACACGCTTAATTTCCTGGCCCAGCACGATAATCCCTATGCCAAGACCCTGACCGATCCGGAGGGCAAGATGGCGCTGGCCTTGGGCATTACCGGCGTACCGGAGACCTATATCGTCAGCCCGGACGGCACCATTACCGACAAGATCGCCGGCCCCATTGTGCCGGATACATTTGATACGGTCTATGCCGAAGTCAGCGGGCAGAAGTAAGTACTTCCTGCCTTAACCAATCCAAGGAATAGGTGCAGGCTTCATAGCAATTGCCAGGCTGGCCTCACTGCCATGCTCTACTGAAATGATATGCCGGGGCTCAAAAGGCAATTCGGTGCCTACCCAAAGACTATCATTTTCTTCTATTGTGGAAGGTTGATTATCTAATACTCCGATATAGCCCGTTTCAGTTAGCCTGCTGACGATCACCCACATTCTTTCGAATGATTCAGGTGCATCTTCGTTATCTAGCGCAATTCTGAATATGAGCTTTGCGAAGTCGCCTGCATCGAGTATTTTTCTGACTTCCAAATCAGGAATTTCGAACGTCTTTGGCGCTTCTCGGTGATACTGTTCACCGTCCTCAAGACACCAACCATCCAATTCAAAATTTGGCGATCTCATCGACTTTCAAAGTCCTTTAATAATGCGGTGGTTTGGTCACCGGCACATCACCCGTGCCGGATTCCATGGTTTCCAGCCGCTCGCCCAGGCGCTCCAGCATCCGCTTCATCCGGTCAATGACCTTCCACTGTTCGGTCAGTTGTTCAGACAGTTCATCGATGGTCTTCGACTGGTGCGCCGTCAGCTCTTCCAGCGCCGTCAGACGGTCATCACTCATCTTTGGCCCTCGGAGTTGCGAAACGGATCGAGCGGATAAGTGCCGAGAATCTCGACATCGACGGCGAAGAAATTGATCTCCTCCAGCGCCTGTTTCAGGCCGCCTTCGGTCGGACGCCCTTCGACATCGCAATAGAAGACGGTCGAGGCGAACACGCCGTTTTCGATATAGGATTCCAGCTTGGTCATGTTGACGCCATTGGTGGCGAAACCGCCCAGGGCCTTGTAAAGCGAGGCCGGGATATTCTTCACGCGGAAGATAAAGCTGGTCATGCAGTCGACGCCTGGCGCCGGCTCAACCACGCGATCTTCGGTCGTCAGGATGAGGAAGCGCGTCGTGTTGTTGCGCGCATCTTCCATATGGCGGCGCAGGATCTTCAGGCCGTAAAGCTCAGCGGCGGGTTCCGGCGCGATGACACCACGGTCCAGTTCGCGCGTTTCAGAAAGCGCCCGTGCCGCGCCGGCCGTATCATGGAAGACCTCGGCGGTGATATTCAGTTCCTTCAACGCCTTGCGGCATTGCAGCAGCGCCATGGTATGCGAGGCGGCCACCCGAATATTTTCCAGCTTCGTTTCCGGCACGCCCATCAGGATCATCTCGATCGGCAGGAAGCGTTCGCCAATGATTTTGAGGCCCGAATTAGGCAGCAGGTGGTGCACATCGGTGACGCGGCCAGCCACGGAGTTTTCGACCGGGATCATGCCCAGTTCGCACTCGCCATCGCGCACGGCGGCAAAGGCAGCTTCAAAGGTCGGATAGGGCGTCGGGGTAAATTCGCCAAACCAGCGCTTGATGGCCTGATGGCTGAAGGCCCCCGGCTCGCCCTGATAGGCGATCTTGCGAATGGTTTGCGAAGTCATGGTAGTCCTTTAATTTTATGCCCTCCAAATATCTCAGATATTTGGCAAGCGCGACCGCGCGCCCGAGCCGTTACGAGGTAAGCCCCGCGGCATTTGAGCGCACCCGACATTGAGCAAGCTTACTTTTAGCCTGTAAAGGATCAAAGTAAGCTTGCGAAAATGCCGGTAGCGTGTCAGAGAGCCAAACGCAAGTAGATCAATAAGCCTTGCTTTCGCCACATATTGACACCTGTCTCTGGTGGCCTAAGCTTCGAGCACTAATGAATCAACAGGGTAACTTGGCGACATGAGCGGCGACCTTCAGGTAAACAAAATTCTCGGTGCGGTCCTGGCGACCGGTCTGGTGATCATGGGCATCAAGCTCGGTTCGGAAGCGATCTTTCATCGCGAAGCGCCCGAAAAGCCGGGCTACGCGATTGAAGTCGCCGATACCGGTGAAGGCGGCGCAGCCGCAGCCGTCGATACGCCGCCCGACTGGGGCACAGTGATCCCGACCGCCGATATTGCGGCAGGGGAAAAGACCTTCAACACCAAATGCACCTCCTGCCATAATGACAAACAGGGCGGTCCTAACGCCATCGGGCCGAATCTCTGGGGCGTGGTCGATCGCCCGGTCGCCTCGCACGCCGGCATGGACTATTCCGACGCCATGAAAGCGCATGCCAAGGAAGTGCCGAACTGGACCTGGGATGCGATGTACGCCTTCCTCGGCGCGCCGGGCAAGGTGGTCAAGGGCACCAAGATGACCTTCGTCGGCGTCAAGAAGCCGGAAGATCGTATCAACCTGATTGCCTATCTGCATACACAGGGCTCGACGGCCTATGCTGTACCCCCGCCCAAGCCCGCCGCAGCGGCGGGTGCTCCGGCTGCCGAAGGTGCCGCCGCTCCCGCATCTGGCGCTGCGGCATCTCCGGCTCCGGCCGCTGCTGCGCCGGCCGCCGCGAAGTAAGTGGTACAAAAGTGAAAACAAAAACCCTGTCGGAGCGATCCGGCGGGGTTTTTCATTTCTTGCTTCCCCAGCTATTCTGGTGGGGTTCCTTGCGTTCTATAACCGCCTAAACGCCAATGGCATACCCGAACCACAACTATCGATGCGATTAACCGCCTCAGCCAGCGGTTCGATGGCCACCTTCATATGGTGGGCATTGGCGTGGATGATATTGACGTCATCGGTCATGATGGCGACATGGCCTTTCCAGAACACCAGATCGCCGCGCACCAGGCCGCGCAGGTCGGCGCCGATATCGAGTGGCAGGCCCAGTTTCATCTGCATATCGGAATCGCGCGGGCAGCCGTAACCTGAGGCATACAGCGCCTGTTGCAGCAGGCCGGAGCAATCCAGGCCCAGGCTTTCGCGGCCGCCCCACTGATAGGGTGCGTTGATATAGCTTTCGGCCACTCCGACGAAATCCGGCGCGAAGGTCTCGAAGGTCGACAGGTGATTGGCGAATACCCAGCCCATCTCGTTGATATAGGCGAAGCCGTTCTCGTAGCGCGTCACCGAGACCAGCGCATTCAGGCTGAGGGCGGACAGCGTCGAGGATTTCAGGTTCGGACCGGCGAAAACATAGGTGCGCAGGGTCGAGACATAATGCGTCGGCAGATACCAGTCGCGCTTGAAAGCCGACACCGGCACATAGCCGACATAGCCGTCGCGCAGGGCCTGGCCCCAGAAATAGTCATGTTTGCGCTCGATGACCTTGAAGCGCTCACCCATCAGCAACTGATCCCACTGCTCCGCGCCGTGTTCCGGCTGCGACAGGATCGGGGCCGAGGCATCGTAACAGCTCAGGATTTCGCCGGCGACAAAGGTCTTCGCCCGGATCAGGCCTTCGTGCGCCTGATCGGTCACGCCATCCTTGAAGGGCGTGGTACGCTTGTCGAAAGGATCGTCACTCATCTGCGTCATAAACCCGTTTTACCTTCTGCAGGTCACTATCACCGTGGCGCGCTTATTTGCGCCTTATATGAGCACTGTACGGCATGGATGCAAAGATCGCCTTAACGGCCAAGGTCAACAGGAAATTTATGAAAGCTGAAGCAGGTCTTAACACTTTGACGCTGCAAAGATTTTTAGTAAGATTTCAGTAACTGATAGACGGCCCGGATGGCCTGGGCTTCGGCGCCTATCGGTGAGCCGGCCTTGCCGCGTGGGTTCCAGGCATAGATGTCGAAATGCACCCATGCGCCCGATTTCGGCGCGAAGCGTTGCAGGAAGAGCGCCGCCGTCACCGAACCGCCCTGTGCCCAGCCGGCCGGATCGTTACGGATATCGGCGATGTCGGAGTCTAACGCGTCATTATAACCCTTCCACAGCGGCATCCGCCACAGCGGGTCGTTCTGCGCGATCGAGGCCACTTCAAGCTGGCGGGCCACATCCTCGTCATCGGTATAGAAGGGGATGACTTCCGGCCCCAGGGCCACACGCGCCGCACCGGTCAGCGTCGCGAAATCGACGGTCAGGGCCGGTTCAAGCTCGGAAGCCCGCGCCAGGGCATCGGCCAGGATCAGCCGGCCCTCGGCATCGGTATTGCCGATCTCGATGGACAAGCCCGCGCGCGAGGCGATAATGTCACCCGGCCGGAAGGCATCGCCCGAAATCGAATTTTCCACCGCCGGGATCAGAACGGACAGCGCTACCGGCAACTGGCTGGCCATCACCCAGTCGGCCAAAGCCAAAGCATGGGCCGATCCGCCCATATCCTTCTTCATCAGCCCCATGCCGGCGCCGCCCTTGATATTCAGGCCTCCGGTATCGAAGGCCACGCCCTTGCCGACCAGGACTACGACTGGCAGCGGCCCAGGCACACCGGCGGGTGACCAGCTGATCTCGATGAAGCGCGGCTGGTTGTTCGGTCCGGCGGCGCGGCCGACGGCATGAACGGCGGGATAATTCTCTTTCAGCAGGTCGTCACCGACAATGACCCTGATCGTGGCGCCGTGCATTTCGGCGATCTGGCGCGCCTCGGCTTCAATATCCGCCGGTCCCATATCATTGGTCGGCGTATTGACCAGGTCGCGCACCAGATTATGCGCCTTGACCTCGCGCGCCACCGCCGTCTTTGTCGCCTCGTCTAGTATGCTGTCATCGAGTTTGACTTCGCTTGCCGTGCTGCCGGATTTATAGCGCATGAAGCTGTAGGCGCCCAATCCCCAGGCGACATGGATAGCGCGGGCATCCAGTTCCGCTTCATATTGCAGGGCCCACAGCCCCTTCGGCAATTGCGATGGCAGGGCACGGAAGCTCATCGGCGTATAGACTTTACGCGCGCCCAGGCCGAACCACGCCTTGCAGCCACCGTCTTCCGGCAGAACGACCAAACTGCCCGCCTTGCCGGTGAAGCCCTTCAGGTTCAGGAACTTCGCCTGCGCCGGTTTCAACGCGGGGATCGCGGCCGCGGCCTCATCCTCGAAAAGCGCAATCAGTGTATTTTCAGCAGCGGCTTTGGGGGCTTTGATCGGCTTGGGCATCAGTTCACTACCGTTAACGATTGTTAAGAGCTTTAACTATATCTTCACAGCGGTCACCGAAAGCTTAATTCTGTTCGTTAATCGGGGTTCGCCCATGCCGCGCCACCTGCTCGTTTCCGCCGCTGTTATCGCCTTTTTCGCCGCCAGTTCGGCCAATGCCGGCCTGTTCGGCAAGGACGACGCGAAGAAGGATGACGCAACGCCCGCAACCGCCGCGCCGGTCGCCTCCAAATCTGAGGCCTTCAAGCCCGCCAGCAAGGCGGAGATCGAGGCCGCTCTGCGCGCCGATCCGCTGCAGCAATCCGTCTTCTTCAACGACCAGTTCGAGCATAACCCGACCGATGCGAAGATGGGCCTCTACCTCTCCAATGCCCTGCGCGCCCTCGGCCGTTATCCCGAAGCCGCCGATATCGCCCACCGCGTCCTGCTGTTCGCACCCGACAACAGCGATATCCTGCTGGCCGCCGCCCGCGCCCATATCGCCGATAATAACGCCTTCTTCGCCATCGATCCGCTGCAACACGTTATCGAACTGAAGCCAAAGGACTGGCAGGCCTATTCGCTTCTGGGCGTTGCCTACGACCAGACCAAGCGTCCGGACGAGGCGCAGACCACCTGGAACCAGGCCCTGGCGATCTCGCCCAATAATCCCGCCGTCCTGACCAATATGGCCATGGCCAAGGTCACCCGCGGCGATTTCTCCGGCGCCGAGCCGCTGCTGCGCACCGCCGTGGCACAGCCGGGCGTCACCGTGCAGATCCGTCAGAACCTGGCGCTGGTGCTGGGCCTCGAAGGCAAGATGCCGGAAGCCGAGAGCCTGCTGCGCCGCGACCTGCCGCCGCAACAGGCGGATGACGCCCTGGCCTGGCTGCAAGGCGCCGTGGCCGCAAAGGCTGCCCCGGCATCCACCACCGCGCCGACGCGCTCGTGGGATTCGGTCAAGGCCTCGGGCAGCTAGCAGGGTCGCGGACCCTGCACCTATAAGTTTATAGCGCTAAATTGATAAAAATCTCCCCCTGTTGCAGGGGGAGCTTGGAAATTGCGGTTAGCAATTTTCAAGAGGGGGGTAAAAGTTACACGCGCCGTATTTACCCCCTCTCCCCTTCGTCGCTATGCGCCGAAGTGAAGCTCCCCCTGCAACAGGGGGAGATCATATGACCCCTCTCCCATCACCAATTGTAACCCGTTAACTTTTGCCGCTGCACCGCGCAAAGCCCTGTGCTAGCTTGCCCGGCGAAGAGTCGCGCAACCTCTTCGTGTCGGGATTGAAAAAATTATCCCCAAAAACCACATACCATATGTAGATGTTAACCTAGCCTTAACCACGAAATGTGGTGATATAGGTCCATCAAAACGGCTTTAGTATCGATTCGGGATTTTTTATGAGCAGTTCAATTATTCTGGCCAATTCCTCCGCCGGTCTCCTGACCCCGAGCCATTCCTACAAGCCGTTCCGCTATCCCTGGGCCTTCGAATTCTGGCGCAAGCAGCAGCAGGTCCACTGGATTCCCGAAGAAGTGCCGCTGGGCGAGGACTGTAAGGACTGGGCCACCAAGCTCAATGACAGCGAACGCAACCTGCTGACCCAGATTTTCCGCTTCTTCACCCAGTCGGATATCGAGGTTCAGGATAACTACCTGGAGCGCTATTCGCGCGTCTTCAAGCCGACCGAAATCAAGATGATGATGTCGGCCTTCGCCAATATGGAAACCGTCCATATCGCCGCCTACGCCCTGCTGTTGGAAACCATCGGCATGCCGGAATCGGAATTCGGCGCGTTCATGGATTACCAGGCCATGCGCGACAAGCACGACTATATGGGCACGTTCGGCGTCGATACCGAAGCCGATGTCTGCCGCACGCTGGCCATGTTCGGCGGCTTCACCGAAGGCCTGCAACTGTTCGCCTCCTTCGCCATGCTGATGAACTTCCCGCGCTTCAACAAGATGAAGGGCATGGGCCAGATCGTGTCGTGGTCGGTGCGTGACGAATCCCTGCACTGCGAAGGCATCATCAAGCTCTACCATACCTTCAACCGCGAAACGAAGGCCGTCACCAAGTCGGTGGCCGATGACATCATCGACTGCTGCAAGACCGTGGTGACGATGGAGGACAAGTTCATCGACCTGGCTTTCGAGCAGGGTCCGGTCCAGGGCATGACCCCGGAAGATATCAAGGCCTATATCCGCTATATCGCCGACTGGCGCCTGCGTCAGCTCGAACTGCCGGAAATCTACGGCGGCGTGAAAGAAAACCCGCTGCCGTGGTTGCAGGTTCTGCTGTCGGGCGTCGAGCACGCCAACTTCTTTGAGGCCCGCGCCACGGAATATTCCAAGGCCGCCACCAAGGGGCAATGGACCGGTGAAGAGGGCGTCTGGGGGGCGTTCGATACGCTGCTCAAGAAGCGGTCGGAAGCGACCAAGAACGGTGTGAATGCATAAATAAAAGCCTCCGGAAACGGAGGCTTTTTAACAGCTATTCCCGCCACCCTATAAAATGGCTTAGGATAAGTTTTTCTATTGACCTTGGATATTTTAAGCGCAATTGTCCGGAACAAAACGAGAACATTGCCATGAGCCATGACATTAGAGCGATAGCAAATTTCATACTCGATCAAGCTGATCGACTGGAACTGCCTGTTTCAAACATGGCCCTTAATAAAATACTATATTTTACCCACGGATGGCGTTTGGCGTTTGGACACGGCCCCCTTTATTTTCAAGAATTTGAAGCATGGCCAAATGGTCCAGTGTCCCCAGTTATATACCATGAATTTAAGCAGAACAGAGCGGAACCTATTGGCAACCGCGCAAAAATCATGGATATTGAGACTGGAGAGTCGATCATAGCAAGTTACGATCTTTCCGACGAAGAAGCCGACTTTATTATTCGAATGATTAGTTTCTATGGGCGGAAGGAAGCTCTTAAGCTCTCCCATATGTCCCATGAAAAAGGAGCACCTTGGGATATGGTAAAGCGCACACGTACTCATCTTGGAATGAAAATTCCAAATGATGCCTTGAAAGAATTTTTTTCTTTGAAACTTAAGTCTAGGATGGGATCATCCAGTGGCAACTAAGAATATCCGCAACGCTCCAAGCAGTACACATATCGTCGCCAATTACGACGATGATCGCGACATCATGCGAAACAACTTGCTTAAAGCCCTGTCTCAAGACTTTTACCCGCAGAATTACACATTATTTCTCAAACTGCTAGATGCGGTTATGAATGTCCAGAATATTGACTGGGCGATTGCGCAGGCTGAAGTTTTTGCTTCACAAAATTTTGAGACGGAAAAGCAAAAACAAAAAGCCAAGACATTGCGGACTATCGCAATAGAAGCGCTGAATTCATTAAGACCCTATCTTAGCACCGACGAAAATAGATGGCTAAAACCTGCTGGTGTTATTGATTTTCACACTCCGGTAGGTGTCAAAATTCCGATTAAATTCTTAGGCATTTATCGATATGACGGTAAAACGCGCTTATGCTTGATGAACTATTGGAAGACCTACCTAACCAATCAGCAGATATGCACCCTTATAGGGCTGGCACGCTACTATGTAAGTCAATATCCAGAATATGATGGAATTGATCTGGAGTTTGTCGACATATCGTGCCTGCCGAAAGAGAAAAAACGTCAACTCGATGTTTACGGTTGGAATACTTTTCCTTCGTTGGCCGAAGACGACCTAACCGATCGTATGTCCCGCTTAGCTGAAGCTTACCTATGGGCCCAAGAAAACAAGACAGAAAGGCCGAAAGATATGCCACGGCATTCTGAAGATCACGACCCAAATCAATACGGGTTTGGCTTTTGATTAAGCTGCTAAATTGTCAGAATTTCATTTTAAGCGCAGCTGATACCAGCTGCGCTTTTCTTTTGCCTCTTTTGCCCGAATTTAATCCCCGCTGCCAATTCCCGTTCCATGCTTGCCCCCATGGAACAGACAAACACCCCCATCGCCACGCCTGAACAAAGACAGGCGCTTCGTCGCAACCAGCAGCAGCGTCTGCGGGATCAGGCCGAGGCGCTGTTGCGCGCCGTCGAAGCGCTGGAACCGCCCACCACCTACAAAGAGGCCGAGCAGGCCGCCAAAACCCTGCTGGCCGTCGGCAAGGTGCTCGATGCCGTCAATACCGAGACCCGCGACGATCTGCCGACCAAACCGGCCTGGGTAATAACCGCCGAACCCGCCGCCGAGCGCGAAGCCCTGACCAGTTGGCAGGCGGTGCTTACTCACAGCCTGGACACTCTAGCTGCTACCCGCCGGATGAACAGGGACGCCAGTTCGCAAATTTAGGAAGCAAGAAACCCCACCACCACGCCCTGAAGCAGGGCGTGGTCCCCCTCCCCAACAAGTTGGGGAGGTATAAGAAAAACTATACCTCCTCGGCTATGCCGGGGAGGGGGACCGCACGAGGCCAAGGGCCGAGATGTGGTGGTGGGGTATCTTTCTTCATCCCCGCCGATCCCTGACTCTTTTCTTATGTGAACCGGCCTCTCTCGCACAGCATTCTTACCCTTGGCCCCATAAGCTGACCCAAGCCGCCGAAGACCCTATTATCGGGACACCCGGCGGGTTCAAGGCTCAGGTACGGTGTGTGGCGGGTTTATGCCGGCGCCGCGCCTGAGCCCTTACCATTCCCACGAACCAGGGGCCGGCCGTAGGGCGTCGTGACGCACCACCGTCCCATGCCTGGCCGGTCTCTGGTTCAATTGGGTTCTTCTGGACAATCCGGCGAATTAGCGCTGATATGCCCCGAACCGGGGAGATCTCATGCGCGCACCACCCATTCTAAAATTCGGGCTGACATTAAGCCTTTTCGCCCTGACAGGCTGCACATCGCCGAAGCCGCCGCAACCCTCACAGGTCATGAAGGACACCTTCACGCAATGCACCTGGGGCAAGGTCGAAGGCAAGACCCTGTCGATCTGGAGCTATGCCTGTCCGGCCAAGGCGGGTGGCATCAAACTGATCGCCAATGACGCGGCAGGCGGCTTTACGCTCGTCACCGAAGGGCAGGCACAGGGCTATGATGTGATCCGCACCTTCCCGAAAGCCAAGGATGCGTCGTTGGAATCAGTCCTGCCGGCGGTGCTGGCCGCCACCGGCAAGCATCAGGCCTCATGCGCCCTGATCAAGACGGTCTATGGTGACTGGGGCGAGGTGTATCTGCTGGAACCGACGGGCGCAGAAAAAGCGGCCTATGACACCGCCAATGCCATCGAGCCGCAGGAAAACCCCTGCGGCGATCTCGGCATCGGTCCGGCGGGCGATCGTTTCTTCAAGGTGATGACCGACGATCCGAAAAAGGTGATCTATTACGACATGGGCAGCGAGATCCAGATTTTCGATCCGGGTACGCTCAAGTCGAAATAATTTGGGCGCCCAAAAAATTAGAGCGGAAAGACGCATCTGAGGAAACGCCTTTCCGCCCGTATCGTCGCAACCATCCGGCGGGAAAGAAGCGACAATCTTATTAGCAGAGCCACCTCCAAACCCTTCAGGGTTTGGCAAGGGCGACCGCCCTCCGCCGCTGACGCGGCGTAACTCTTGCGACTAATGCCGCATATTCCATTCGTCGACCTGTTTCTGGGCTTCGTCCTGGGCGATGCCGTAGCGTTCCTGAATCTTGCCGGCCAGCAGCTTGCGATCGCCTTCGATCACGTCTAGGTCGTCATTGGTGAGCTTGCCCCACATTTTCTGGACATTGCCCTTTACCTGTTCCCAGGCGCCTTGTGTGCGGTCATTGTTCATTTGATAATCTCCTGAAATCAATGAGTTACGTCGGTTGATTTACTATAGGCGGCACGAGCCTAAATTTTCGACGCTTGAGCGGCGCTGCAACATAAGGAAGGCATAAGGCCGCTTGTTCGGCACCAGCCTCCCGCCCCTGGCCTTTCTGAAAACGGTGATAGGAGGTCGGCCCGAAGTCAGGCGAGATCTGGTCAAAGTAGGATCGGTATATCGGAGAGCTGTTCCGCGGCCATCGATCCGCCTGCCAGCCGTGGATGGCGATCAGGGCCGTTCGGGTCTAGAACAGCCTGGCCGGTTGCGCTTGCGGCGTGCAGTAACCGGTCTCGCCGCGATGTGAATCCTTGCCGATGCGGGGAGAGTTGATTTCCTCGGCGTAAAAGGCACCATTCGAGCGATCGAGCGTGATGCGCAGGGCGCTGCCGTGTTTTGTCGTGCGGTTGACCAGGTAATAGGACGAACCGGTCACATTGGCCGAACAACCGGTATCGAGGCAGATAGACTGGCGGATCAGCGACTGATGCGCCGGGTCGACACGCAGGAACTTGAAGTCGGCGTGCTCATCGGGGAAAACCGGTGACGGAAACAGGTCGATATAAAAGATGCCTTGCGACACGAAGCGCTTGCCCTCGGTCACCTGGGTTTCGCATTTCAGGCTAATCTGTTCCTGTGCCGGCAAGGTCTGCGATGAAGACGCCATGACCGGTGCGGGCGGTGGCGGATCGGCAATTGGCTGCATGGTGACCGGCGCCGGCGTTATGGCGACTGGCGGCGGCAAAGGCTCGAGCACAGCGGGATGGTCCGGCGTCAGGGCTTTAGCGATATCCGGGCTGAGTTGGATTGCGGCATAAGGGATAGGCGCATCCGGCAGGGCTGGCGGCGGTGCAGGCCTGCCGGCTGGCTTCTTGCGTTTCACGACGGGCTTCGGCGCGGGGGCATTTTCATCATAAGGCTCGCCTTCGGCATGAACCACGGTCGCGACAAGGCCGGACGTGCAGACCAGGGCCAGGAGGGCAAGAGAAAGCTTAAGGGCGGACCTCATGCGTCCTCATCGAAACGGTTGCTGACGAGTTCGGCCAGGGCAGCCACGGCTTCTTCGGCCTGAACGCCTTCGGCCTCGATGCCGATAACCGTGCCCTTGCCGGCGCCGAGCATCAACAGGCCCATGATCGATTGCGCATCGACCCGGTTGTCATCCTTTAGAACATAGATCTGCGCGTCGAACGCCGAGGCCAGCTTGACGAACTTGGCCGAAGCCCGCGCATGCAGGCCCTTCATATTACAGATTTCGACCTCAGTCCGCACGCCTGGCTCAGTCTCGCTCATCAAGTGCCCTCCCTCGGGCAAGGCTTATCATGCCGGAGAATGCGAGCGTTCGGAGCTTTAGTCCAGAGGGAAACGATCAGTTGTCGCCTGACAAAACGTAAGAGGCGACGGTAACGTATTTGCGGCCGGCTTCCTGGGCATGGCAGACGCAGGCGCCTAGGTCTTCGTTCTTGCGCAGGGAGGCCAGCTTGATCAGCATCGGCAGATTCAGGCCGGCGATCACCTCGGCCTTGGTCTGCTCCATCACAGAGATGGCGAGGTTGGAGGGGGTGCCACCAAACATGTCGGTCAGCAGGATGACGCCGTCGCCGGAATCGTTTGCAAAGGTGGCGTCGAGAATATCCTTGCGGCGCTGGGCGACGTCGTCATCCGGCCCAATACAGATGGCGGCCACCTGAGTCTGCGGCCCGACCACATGTTCCATTGCCGATACGAACTCGTCAGCCAGCTTGCCGTGAGTAACGATGACCAGTCCGATCATTAAAGCACAATCCTTACCAAGTCTTTGGCCTTACCAAGGCTTCCAGCCTTACGCTTTGGGTACTCCACGCCGGTCAAGCGGCCGGCAGGCGGGGTAGCCCGTCATACTAGTCCCGATTTCATCGCACTGCAAAACGAGATTGGTAGTGCCCAGCAAATTTTGCGCCGCAGCAGAGCCGGTGTGCCAAATATGCCAGAGGTGACATTTACAGGGGGTGAATGAAACCGAAAGCTTCCGCTTAGGTAAGTATTTTTAGGCAACTTTCAAGCGGGCCAGCAATTTACCGGTTGCCGAAGCCTCGCGCGGGTTGAGGCGGATGGTCGGCACCGCCTGTCCCAATATGGCCGTTGTTTCATTTTCCGGCAGGCGGTCGATTGGATCGGATTGAACCATTACGGCGAGGTGGATGCGCGTCAGCCGGCGCGTCTCGGCCGACATGATGCCAAGGCCGCGGATTTCCATGCGCCCCGCGATGGTTTCCGGCGCACCGGCATAGAGTTGTCCGCCGGATAGCCACAAGAGGCTGTAATCATCGCTGACCAGCACACAATTGTCTGCGCTCTGGATCATGCGCAGCGCCAGGTCGCTCTTGCCGCTGCCGGATGGGCCCATGATCAGCACGCCGCGCCATTCCTGACCGATATGCAGGCTTAGGGACGTGGCATGGATGACAAGCTTGCTCATGCCGGTATTTAGGCATGGATAGCGGACAGTGAAAGCCGTTTCTGACGGTGGAGGTAAGGTTTGTTACGGATTGCCAAAGCCTTGAATTAAGGGTGGGTCTTTGGCATTGTCCAGTTTAAGCGACAAGACGCCGTCAGGCCTCTTAATTTCATTTTAACTGCATTAATTGGTCACTACCAACCGCCGGGGTAGGATGAGAGCCAGTCGCTGTGTTCATAAGCTAGTCAACTAACATCGGTAGTTGTCGGGAGAATGAGATCAACGCCGCGATCATAAGGCGCAAAGACCGCGCCGGTGGCGGCGCACATCCACATGACATGAACTTCGTCGTTCTCGATCTTGCGTAAAATATCATTGAAATGGTTCGGTATCCAACTCACTAAGGCGGCGTAAATATCAAGGTGGCCCTCGTCATTTGGCAATTTCAAGTGGCCTGCCTTAGGCATATTTAACTGACGAAGAACAGCCAGTTGATCGGCGTAAGCCATATCATTGGAGGAATACAGTGGACCGCTTACCCAACACGCCAACCCGTTGCCCAGGACGGCAGTCGCGGCCGTGTTCATGACATGAAGTGCGGCTGCGACCTCGTCTGCCGAAGAGGCCCCTTGCTGTGATGCGGGGGTGTAGTGAAACCTCAGCCATCGGTCAGGCACTGCATATTTTAATTCGTGGTTAATAGGGACGCAGTTCGGATAGAAGTGTGCCCAAGCCGACATGAAATTGCTCATTGCTTTTCGGTAGCGGTTCTTTGCTTCGACATCAATATGCGCCTCGATGATCTGGCGCGAGGTCGACAAGCGAAGGCCGGAATTTGTTGTCCATACCCCCTCTGTTCGGAGGGTGGCAAAGGCTCAGGCGCCGCGTATGGTGCCGCAAACCGGGGGGCAATACATGAAAATCTGGACCATCGTCATTGCTTTGCTGGCGATTTCGCCGGCCGTCGCCCATGCTGAATGGAATGCCGCCAATGACGAGGCCAACCGGCAGCGCATGATGAGCGACATGCGCGCCAATGCGGCTGCCGCCGACCGGCGCAGCTTCGAGGCGCAGCAAAGCTTGAACAGCAGCTATACCTCTTCCACGAACCGGGGATCGTCATCGTCCGGATCGAGCACTTCCGGCGGCGCATCCTATACGCCGTACGAGTACAAGCCCGAAGGGCCGCACAGCGTCGTGGCGACCTACTATTTCACGGTTTACCGTCAGGAAAGCGAGGCACAGACCATTGCGCGGCTCAATACCGAGGCAGCGGCCGGCAATGCGCAGTCCCAGTTCGATCTCGGGCGCGTCTATTATACCGGCTACAGCGTACCGGCGGATCTGACTTTGGCGCGCAAATGGTTTTGCGAAGCCGCGCGGCAGGATCATCCGATCGCCAGATCGCAATGCGCCGGCATGATGTATAACGGCCAGGGCGGCCCGGTCGAGGAAGCACCAGCCATGGCGCTGCTGAAAGATTCGGCGGCGAAAGCGGAGCCTTACGGCATGGCGCTTTATGGCTTCTTCACAATTGCCGAGTCGGCGCGCCATGGCGATGTCGATGATGCCCAGCCAGAGGCCATCGCCTATCTGGTTCGGGCGGCCGACAGCGGCGAGATGATCGCGCAGGCCACGCTTGGCACGGTCGTCTTTTTCTATGGTACGCATGGCGCCGTACAGGATGTGCCGCGCGCCGTTGGCTATATCCGGCAGGCGGCCGCGCAGAACGATCCGACGTCGATGGACATGCTGGGCATGATGCTGGTTTCCGGCCGTAATGGCGTTGAGAGGAATGTGCCGGAAGGCCTGCGCCTGCTCAAGGCCGCGGCGGCGGCTGGCAAGGCCGATGCGGCCGGCGTGCTCGCCATCCTGATCAGCAATGACGATCTGGGCGTGCGTGATGATGCGGCCGCCTTCGCCTATGCCCGGCAGGCCGCTAAAGGCGGCGACCGCCAGGGGCAGGTCGTTCTGGCCAAGTTCTATTATTTCGGACAGGGCACGGAGAAGAACCTCATCGAGGCGGCCCGCTGGTTCAGCGCTGCTGCAGCCCAGGGTGATGGGGAATCGATCGAGGCCCTGAAAGAACCGGACCTCGCCCAGGCCGCTGCACAGCTTTAAATCAAAGGAAATCCCATGCGCAAATTCATCATTACGACCGCCGTCGCTACATTGCTGATCGCACCCGCCGCTCAGGCGCAAGATCCCAATATCTGTCCCGTCCTTCGTAGTGTACTTGAAGCCTCAAACACTCATTTTAAGTCTATTAAAGGCAAGAAGGTCGAATCCGACACCTGGAAGGTGACGTCGAACCTGCCTTATTCTGACAATTGTGAAATCGACAACGTCCTGGCTCCGGAAATTCGCTATACGTGTTTTTTCAGCTCCTCTGACCGCTCTGCAACGCCGGCAACCCTGATGGCCATGGGGGAGAACTATGCCGATAATATTGCCGAATGCCGTCCGGACTTAAAGCGCGGAATAAGTGATTTTGTCAGTACAACATCCCTTAAAACAATCGAGTTCAAGGATGAGACGGGTCTCAGGGTGTACGTTACCGTTTTCAGTGACTTCTTCACGGTAGATGTCAAAGAGCCGCACACCTAACCTGTTGTGTCGCAACCCTGATGATCATTAGGCGTTCGGCAGCAGGATCGAGAACCGCGCCCCAACGATCTGGCCGGTGTCATCCTTGCGGTTTTCCGCCCATACCTTGCCGCCGTGCGCCTCTATGATCTGGCGCGAAATCGACAGGCCGAGGCCGGAATTCCTGCCGAAACTCGTACCCTTCGGGCGCGAGGTATAGAAGCGCTGGAAGATGGTCTCCAGATTGTCTTCGGGAACGCCGGGGCCGTCATCCTCGAAGACAATGCTCACCGGCCGGATGGGGTCGCTGTTGTTTTGAGCCAGTGTCACGCGCACCTCGCCGCCTTCGGGTGAAAACGAACGGGCATTATCGATAATGTTGCGGAAGACCTGGCCGAGCGGTCCCTCGCGGCCATTGACGCGGGACGCCGCAGGGGCAAGTGTGCGGTTGAAGCTGACGGCGACCTGGCCGGCGATATGGCTTTGCTGGTAGAGCGAGACGATATCTTCCAGCAGGGTACCGACCTCGACCTTTTTGGGTGTGTCGCGCGACAGCTCGGCATCGAGGCGCGAGGCATTGGAAATGTCGGTGATCAGGCGATCGGCGCGGCGCACATCCTGGTTGATGACCGCCATCAGCCGGTCCTTGGCTTCGTCGTTCTTGACCAGCGGCAGGGTTTCCAGCGCCGAACGGATGGAAGTCAGCGGATTCTTGATCTCATGCGAGACGTCGGCGGCGAAGCGGTCGATTTCCTCCATACGTCGCCACAAGGTATCGGTCATCGATTCCAGCGAGCGCGCCAGGGTGCCGATTTCATCCTTGCGGCTCTCCAGGTCCGGCAGGGAGATGGCGCGGGTGCGTGCCAGGCGGACATTGTCCGCCGCTGCCGAAAGCCGGTGAATCGGCCGGCTGACCAGCCAGTTGAGCAGCAGCGACGACAGCATGGTCACGCCGAAGGCGACGAGGATAAATGGCAGCATGGACCAGCGCTGCGCCGCCACGATCTTGTCGACATCGCCGCGTTCGATAGTGAGTACGCCAAGCACTTCCTTGACGTGACGCAGAGGCACCGACACCGACACAACCTTGATGCCGCGCTCATTGAGGCGAACGACGGCGGTGGGCGGGGAGCCGGACAGGGCCATCATGACCTCGCCATGCAGCTGTTGCTCGGCCAGCGCCCGGCGGGCCTGCCGCTTGGCCGACTTGTCTTCCGGCAGCGGATCTTTTGGATTACGCGCCGGCGGAAGCTGCGACACGTCGATCGTATCGGAGACCGCATAGGAATCCGAGATCAGATTGCCCTGATCATCAAACAGGCGGGCGCGCTGGCCCGACGGAATGAAACGTCCCATGATAAAAGCGGCATTTTCCGCTTCAAGATGGGGCTCCGGCATGCCCTCGGTGGCCGCTTCCGCGATGACCTCTCCCATGAGCTGGGCCTGGGACAGCAGGGAATCGCTCTGGGCATTGATCAGGCCGCCACGAAAATCGCTCAGCACCAAAGCGCCGATGACGATAATGATCAGCCCCAGCAGATTCAGCCCGAAGATCAGCCGTCCCAGACGGGACTGACCGAAAGGGAGCCGTTTTAGCCAGGGCTTAGACATTTTTTTTCATAAGCTCAAACGTCGCCATGCTGCCGATAAAGAATGGGCTTTCATCGCGTCAACTCGGGCGTGCCCTTGCCAAAGCGAAAGCGCTTTTGGAGGTTTAAATTTCCCGGTAGCGATAACCGACGCCGTAGAGGGTTTCGATTGAATCGAAGGTCGGATCGACCTGGCGGAACTTCTTGCGCATGCGCTTGACGTGGCTGTCAATGGTGCGGTCGTCGACATATACCTGATCATCATAGGCGGCATCCATCAGATTGTCGCGGCTCTTGACGAAGCCAGGGCGCTGGGCCAGGGCATGCAGCAGCAGGAACTCGGTGACCGTCAGGCGCACCGGGCGGCCATCCCAGGTGCATTCATGGCGAGCGGCGTCCATGACCAGCTTGCCGCGCTTCAGCGATTTGGCATTGAGCGCTTCGGTGACTTCGGGCGCCTCGCCCTGTTCGACGATGCCGGCGCGGCGGAGAACGGCCTTGACGCGTTCCAGCAGCAGGCGCTGCGAGAACGGCTTGTGCATGTAGTCATCGGCGCCGAGATTGAAGCCCAACACCTCGTCGATTTCATCGTCCTTCGAGGTCAGGATGATGACCGGCAGGTTCGAGCTATTGCGCAGGCGGCGGAGCACTTCCATGCCGTCCATGCGCGGCATCTTGACGTCGAGAATGGCGAGATCGGGCGGATCCTTTTCCAGCGCCGCCAGACCGGTGGCGCCGTCATAATAGGCCTGGACGGTATGGCCGCCGCTTTCCAGCGCGAGGGACACGCTGGTGACAATGTTCTCGTCGTCGTCCACCAAAGTAATCTTGGCCATGGGATCTCCGAATTTAAAAAACTAATCTCTTAAATAAACGCATATCTTCAAAGTTCAATTGAACTTTGCCGTGTGGAACCACCATTGGCAGTCCCCTGTCTTGCACTAAACGTATGGCTGCGGTCTTTTCAGGGCATCAACACGGCGTTTTCTGGCCTTAACCCCTGCAATTTGGGCCTAAATCATAATTTAACGTCGGGGGTGTAATAATTCCATGCAGATCAAACACTAAAGTTATATCCGGGACCCTCATGAGCCACCATCCGGTGCACTACGAACTCTTCACCCGCCGCACGCCGCAATCGGCGTGGGTGCTTGAAATGGCATCGGAAGCGCGCGACCAGGTGATCAAGGCCGCGGAGGACATGCTGAAGGACGGCCGGGCCGCGGTGCGCGTCACCAAGGAAATGCTCGATCCGGACAGCGGCGAGTACAGCAGCGTGACCGTGCTCGACAAGGGCGTATCTGCACCGGTGAAGAAGGTGAAACTGGCGCCCGCCACCGATACGGTCTGCACCAGCCCTCAGGATCTTTACAGCCCCCTGGCGCGCGAAAAGGTGGGGCGCCTGCTGGAGGACTGGCTGAAAATCCAGTCGGTGACGGCTTTCGAACTGCTGCACCGTCCGGACCTGGCGGAAAAGCTGGAAGCCTCCGGCAGCGAGCTCCTGCATGTGGTGCAAAAGCTGGCCGTGCCGGAAAGCCACGAAAGCGGCCAGGACCTGCATGAATTGATGCGCCGCTGGTCCGGCCTGTTCGACAAGGCCTGCACACGCCTGATCCAGGATGGCCGCAAGAACCTGTTCCCCGAATTGACGCCGGAAAATGCGCTCGACCTGATCGACAGGCTTCACGATCATCCGGAGCGCGCCTATGTCCTGGGCGGCGCGCTGGCCGCGGTCCTGAAACCCCATCGCCGCCCGTCGGCAAAGCTGGAAGTCCTGCTGATCTATGCCGGCCTGGTCAATGCCTGGCTCGAAGCCCATGCCAACCGCGAATGGGCCTTGCGGACCATTGAAATGCCGGTGATGGAGCTGTTCGCTTCACGCGCCAGCCTCGATGACCTGATGGGCGAGGAAACCGACCTTGGCGATGCCATGTCCGTCATGACGCGCCTGGCCGCCGGCCGCGAAGTGGAGATCATTGGCCGGTCAGATGCCCGCGTGGCGCGCCTGATGCCGCCGCTGACCGGGGTGCTGGGCGGTTATCACGATCTGATCCAGGCCGGCGCCATGCCGCAACTGGGCTTCCATATCTCCAAGCGCCTGATGCAGGAACTGAAAAGTCCACGCCGCCTCAAGCCCGGCGATGCCATGGCCGAGATCGAGACCTTGCGCGTGCTGGCCCTGTGCATGACAGCGGCTGGCCGCGACGATGCCCAGCGCGACGACATCAAGGATGCTTTCGCCGAGCGCTCGAAAAAGCTGGTATCGGCGGATTTCGTCACCAGCCTGCTGGAAGACGCCGAAACACCGGCCGAGGAAGCCGACCGCCTGATCTGGCTGTGCGAGAACATGGTGGGCGCGGCCAACAAGCGCCAGGCGGCGCGCTGGCTGGCCCAGATTGTTTCCGGCGCCAAGTTCGAGCGCCATATGCGGGAGAACGCCCAGTCGACGGCACAGCGGCTGCTGGCCCTGGCGCAGATGCAGGGGCGGGTCGCCGCAGCGGCGCTGGTCGACCAGGATGGCGAGGAGATCAGCCGCAAGCTGGGCCTGATCGGCAGCCAGATCGCCACTGATGTCAAGCTGCTGGCCCATATCCTGCGCGGCGGGGCTTCCGCCATGCAGAAGTTTTCGATGCTGCTGAGCTTTGCCGCCGGGCAATCGGCGCCGTTTGGCCCGTTAAGCGAGCAGGCCAAGACCGAGGTCATGAAAATGATGCGCGACCCGGCCATGCGATCAGGTCTTTCCGCCCAGCCGCAAATCCTGGCCACGCTCAAGCCGATGATGCAGGCGGCGGGCGTGCTGGCGGCCTAAGCGCAATCCAACAGTGTTACGCACTTTCTGGATGGCCCGCGCATCAGATAATGTTCCGGAAATTCAGTTCCAGCAGTACATTGTTAGGATCGACGACGAACAATTGCGTCAGTCTTATCTCCGGTAATTCGGCGCGTTCATAGCGCAGGCCGCGCGCTTCGATGCGGGCGATGGTATCATCAAGACCACTGCACTCGAAAGCAACGTGGTGGATAGCGCCGGTCGGCCCTCCGGGGATGACCTCACGCGCATAGGTGTTATCCGTGCCGAAGAGATTGAGGTGGATGACGGCGCGATCACCAGCGTAAAGCCACTGACGCTCCTCCGGTTTGCGGCGCGGGGCCGTTTTCGCCACGAGTCCCAGCAGGCCTTCGTAAAAGGCGATGGTCCGGGCCATGTCGCGGGTCTGGATATTGACGTGATCGAGGGTCTTGACGGTCATGTGATCCATTACGCGGCCTCCCTTATCTTCTGTCAATAAATCCTGACTGATTCTTTACGCGCCGTGGTCGCACCTGTCGCCCAGCTTCACCGATCACAGGGAGATATGGTCATGGACGACAAGGCAGGCTTCGACACCACAAAAGGCAAGGGCGGCGAGACGCACCAGCAGGTGCATCACCAGGGGGGCGAACACAGTGGCGCCAGTGAAGGTGCCCACCTGACGACTAATCAGGGCATTCGCGTTTCAGACAATCAAAACAGTCTGAAGTCCGGTGCTCGCGGTCCGACCTTGCTGGAAGATTTCGTTCTGCGCGAAAAGATTTTCCATTTCGACCATGAGCGCATCCCCGAACGCATCGTCCATGCGCGCGGTTCCGGCGCGCATGGCTATTTTGAGCTGACAGAATCGCTGGCCGATATCACCAGGGCCGACCTCTTTCAGCGCGTTGGCGAAAAGACACCTCTGTTCACGCGTTTCTCTACCGTGGCCGGTGGCGCCGGATCGGTCGATACCCCGCGTGATGTGCGCGGCTTCGCGGTCAAGTTCTACACAAAGGAAGGCAACTGGGATCTGGTCGGCAACAATATTCCGGTCTTCTTCATCCAGGACGCCATCAAGTTTCCCGATCTGGTTCACGCGGTGAAGATGGAGGCCGACAAGGCCTATCCGCAGGCGGCTTCGGCGCACGATACCTTCTGGGATTTCGCTTCGCTGATGCCGGAAACCACGCACATGCTGATGTGGGCCATGTCGGATCGTGCCATTCCACGATCCCTGCGTATGATCGAAGGGTTCGGCGTCCATACCTTCGTCATGGTCAATGATGAGGGCAAGGAAAGCTTCGTCAAGTTCCACTGGCGGCCGAAGCTGGGCATTCAATCGACGGTCTGGGACGAGGCGCTGAAGCTTCAGGCCGCCGACAACGACTATCACCGCCGCGATCTTTTCGAGGCCATCGACACCGGTAATTTTCCCGAATGGGAACTGGGCCTTCAGGTCTTCGATCAGAAATTCGCGGATGCTCAGCCCTACGATGTGCTCGATGCGACCAAGATCATCCCGGAAGAGGTCATACCCTTGCGCATCGTCGGGCGAATGGTGCTCGATCGCAATCCGGACAATTTTTTCGCCGAAACCGAGCAGGTCGCCTTCTGTCCGGCCAATATCGTGCCCGGTATCGACTTTTCCAATGATCCCCTGCTGCAGGGCCGGCTGTTCTCCTATCTCGATACGCAGAAGTCACGCCTCGGCACGGCCAATTTCCACCAGATTCCGGTCAATGCGCCGAAATGCCCGATGCATAACTTCCAGCGCGACGGCATGATGCAGACCCAGGTGCCGAAGGGGCGGGCCAATTACGAGCCGAATTCGCTGGCCGATAATGGCGAAATCGGCGGGCCGCGCGAATGTCCGGTCACCGGCTTCACCAGTTTTGAAGGACGTGCCGAGCGCGAGGAAGAGGGTCCGAAGCTGCGCGTTCGTGCCGAATTGTTCGCCGATCACTATTCGCAGGCACGGCTGTTCTGGAAGTCTCAGACCGATAATGAACGGGCGCATATCGCCTCGGCCTTCACCTTTGAATTGTCGAAGGTGGGGTTGGCGCCGGTACAGACGCGCATGCTTGCCAATCTGCGCAATGTCGATGAAGACCTGGCCAAACGTGTCGCCGCCGGCCTTGCCATCGACCTGCCCAAGGCCAACCCGGCGGCACGGGCGCCAATTGACATGGAGCCGTCCCCGGCCCTGAGTATCCAGAAGAAGATGCTGGAAACCCTGAAAGGCCGTCAGGTCGGTATCCTGATCGCCGATGGCAGCGACGCAGCGGAACTGACAGCCCTGATTGAAGCTGTTGAAGCCGAAGGCGGCAAGGCCGTGGTGGTGGCGCCAAAAGTCGGCGCGGTGAAGCTGGCGGATGGATCGGTGGTCAAGGCTGATGGTCAGCTGGCCGGATCGCCGTCGCAGATTTTCGATGCCGTGGCCGTGCTGCTGTCTGAAGCCGGCACGCAGATGCTGTTGAAAGAATGGGCGGCGGTCGAGTTCGTCATGAACGCCTTCGGACACCTGAAAGCCATCGGACACACACCGGAAGCCAAGCCCCTGCTCGATAAGGCCGGGGTAGTGCCTGATGAAGGCGTGGTCAGTATCGAATCCCTGCCCAAGGCCGGCTCAAAGCGGTATTTCGATCGCGAGCCGTCGGTACGTATGCTGGCTTAATGGTAATAAAAAAGGGCTCGGCGATTACACATCGCCGAGCCCTTTTTGTTCGTTATGTCAAGGCTTACGCTGCTCGCACGTGCGCCAGGAAGCTGTTGATCTGGTTGCGCAGGTTTGCCGCCTGCTGCGCCAGTTCACCGGAGGCGGACAGCACCTGAGCAGCGCCGGCGCCGGTTTCCTCGGCCATGCGGGCCACGCCGGTGATGTTGGAGGTCACTTCCTGCGTGCCCATCGAGGCCTGGTTGACGGCCTGAACGATCTCGTTGGTGGCCGATCCCTGCTGCTCGACCGCGGCGGCGATGGTCGACGACGAATCGTTGATGTCGCGGATCGTGCCGGTGATGCTCTGGATGGCCTCGACCGCGCGGCGAGTGGTCGACTGGATGCTGCCGATATGCTGGCTGATCTCGGCGGTGGCGCGGCCGGTCTGGCCGGCAAGCGCCTTCACTTCCGAGGCAACGACGGCGAAACCGCGACCCGCTTCGCCAGCGCGCGCCGATTCGATGGTGGCATTCAGCGCCAGCAGATTGGTCTGCGAGGCGATGCCGGTGATCATATCGACAATACCGTTGATGCGGTCGGCGGCTTCGGAGAGCTCCTGAACGATGGCGGCGGTGGCATCAGCCTCGCGCACGGCTTCACGGGCCTTTTGCGAGCTGTGCTCGACCTGACGGCTGATCTCGGAAACCGAGGCGCCCAGTTCTTCGGCCGAACCGGCGACGGAGGTGACATTGGTGCCGGCCTCTTCGGCGGCGGCGGAAACGGAGGTGGCCTGAGCGGCCGATTCCTGCGCCGATGAGGTCAGTTGCGAAGCCGTGGCCTGCATTTCGGTAGCGGCAGAAGAAACCATCTCGACAATGCCGCCGACGGCGCCTTCAAACTGATCGGCTAGATCGTACATTGTCTTCTTGCGCTGAACCTCGGCGTCTTCACGGGCCTGGCGGGTTTCCTCTTCGAGCGCACGTGTCTTGATCATATTGTCCTTGAAGACCTCGACCGTGCCGCCCATGACGCCGATTTCGTTGCGCTCGCCGACATTGGGGATGGTGACATTGGTGTCGCCATCGGCCAGTTTCTGCATGACGCCGGACATGCGGGTGATCGGCATGGATATAGTGCGGATCATCAGGAAACCGATGACGACACACGCCAGAGCGGTCAGTGCCAGCGCCGCCATAATCAGCGCCATGGCAGATTTCCCCAACTTGATGCCGCCCTCGGCGGCGTTATCACCCTCCTTCAACTGGAAGGCGCGATCAGCACGGATGGCCTTGCGGGCGCCGTCGGCGCTGACCTGCATGGAGCCGAAATAAAGTTCGATAGCGCCGGCTGTGTCACCTGAATCAAGCTTGGCCAGAAGTTCATCATCACCTGACGTGTAATCGGCAACAGTGCTGTTGATGAGTTTGGCCAGGTCTTCTTCAGCGCCGGGGGTGACGAGCGGCTTATAGGCTTCGAGCCCGGCCAATACGCGCTTTTCGGAATCGATCGTCTTCTGGCGCAGGCTCAGGCGTTCGCGCGTTTCCGGACTGGCGAGCAAAAGCTGGGCCTGACGGCCACGAAGCTGTTCAAAGTCCTGCGACAGGTCACCGAGGATATTGGCGGCGGGCAGCCAGTTATTGCCGACATCATCTGCTGCGGCATTGACGGCACCCAGACGCTGTATGGAGAACAGGCCCAGGCCTACGGTCGCACACAGCACAAGTGCAAACGCGGCAATAACGCGAACGCGGATTGTCATATTCTTCAGCATCTAAAGCATACCCCTGGACCGACACATATTAAAGTCGCATCCAACAGCCTGCGTTACGCTGCACTGGATCGGTTTTGGCCCTGAAAACGCAGCCCGCTTCGACACTGAATGCGGTCATACGTCCGACATGGTAAAAAACACATTAAGGATAACCGGCGGGATATCCAAAACGCGAAAAATATTAATGCGCCTCGTCCCAGTTGAGTGCGGCATGGGCCTCCACGACCAGCGGCACGCTCATTTCCAGCGCCGGCAAAGTAGCGTCGGACATTATGCGCTTGATCAGCGGAATGACGGTCTCGACCTCGGCATCGGGCGCCTCGAAGATCAGTTCGTCGTGGACCTGGAGCAGCATTTTCGTGGTGAAGCCGCCATCGGTGAGCGCCTGAGGCATCCGCATCATGGCGCGACGGATGACATCGGCGGCCGTGCCCTGGATCGGGGCATTGATGGCGGCGCGTTCGGCAAAGGCTTTCAAGGCGCCCTTGCCGTTGATTTCGGGGATATGAATCTTGCGGCCCATCAGGGTGGTGACGAAGCCATTGGCCGCCACATAGGCCTTGGTTTCGTCCATATAGGCCTTGATGCCGGGGAAGCGGTCGAAATAGGTCTCGATATAACGGCCGGCCTCGCCGCGTTCGATGCCGAGCTGGTTGGCCAGGCCGAAGGCGGAAATGCCGTAGATGATGCCGAAATTGATCGCCTTGGCGCGCCGGCGGATTTCGGAGGTCATTTCCTCCATCGGCGTTGAGAACATTTCCGACGCGGTCATGGCGTGGATATCGTCACCGCGGGCAAAGGCGGCCTTGAGCTGCGGAATGTCACCGATATGGGCGAGGATGCGCAGTTCGATCTGGCTATAGTCGGCGCTGATCAGCTTGTGGCCCGGCTTGGCGATAAAGGCCTGGCGGATCTTGCGGCCTTCGCCGGTGCGGATCGGGATATTCTGCAGGTTCGGTTCATTGGATGACAGGCGTCCGGTCGGCGTCGCCGCCAGATGAAAGCTGGTATGGATGCGCTGGGTATTTTTGTCGGCATAGCCGGTGAGGGCGTCAGTATAGGTGCCCTTGAGCTTGGCCATCTGGCGGTAATCGAGCAGCATTTTCGCCAGCGGCTGACCGGCCTCTAACCCCGGCTTGCCCTCGGCGATTTCCTCCAGCACCTTGACATCGGTCGCCCACTGACCAGACGCGGTGCGCTTGCCGCCGGGGAGTTGCATTTCGTCGTAGAATATCTGGCCCAGTTGCTGCGGGCTGTTCATGTTGAACGGCCGGCCGACGAGCGCTTGCGCCTCCTGCTCGATGGCGTTCATGCGCGTGCCGAAATCGTGCGACAGGCTTTGCAGGATGGCCGGATCGATGCGGATGCCGGCCAGTTCCATTTCGGACAGCACGGCAGGCATCTGACGTTCGAGGGTTTCATAGACCGTCAGCAGGGATTGCCGGGCCAGTCGCGGCTTGAGAATTTGCCACAGGCGGAGGGTGACATCGGCGTCCTCGGCAGCATATTCGGTCGCTTCCTTCAGCGCGACATACTTGAAGGACTTGGCCGACTTGCCGGAGCCGGCCACCTGCTTGAAGGTGATCGGCGTATGGCCCAGGTGCAGTTCGCTGAGTTCGTCCATGCCGTGGCCGTGCAGACCGCCTTCGAGCACATAGGAGATCAGCATGGTGTCGTCATAGGGGGCGACATCAATGCCGTGGCGGTGCAGGACAGACAGGTCGTACTTGATGTTCTGGCCGACCTTGAGGATGGTCGGGTCTTCAAACAGGGGCTTCAATGCGGCAATCGCCTGCCTGAAATCGATTTGTTGCAGGCCGCCACCGTCACCGAAATCAAAACCTTCGGACGAGGTATGGGCCAGTGGAATATAGCAGGCCTGATTGACGCCGACAGCGAGCGAAATGCCGACCAGCCCCGAATGAGACGCGGAGAGATCGTCGGTTTCGGTATCGATGGCGATCACCTGGGCTTCATAGGCGCAGGCGATCCACTTCTCCAACGCTTCCATCGTCTGGACGCATTCATAGGTTTCGCGGTGGACCGGCTGGATGGCGTCTTCGGCCGGACCCTTCTTCGGCGCGCCATAAAGCGGACGCAGGATCGGCGCGGTCGGCAGCTTGTCGAGCGCCGAGGAGCTTTGCAGGAGACTCAGCGCATTGCCGCCAATACGCTTGGCCAGCGAATTGAACTCCATCAGGGCCAGGAAGGTGCTGAGCACATCCTGTTCGGGCTCTTTCAGGATGAACGTATCGATATCGACCGGCGTGGGGCTGTCGCAGCGCAGGGTCACCAGTTCGCGCGACAGCAGGATCTGGTCCCTGAAGTCGATCAGGGTCTGGCGGCGCTTCTCCTGCTTGATCTCGGAGGCTCTGGCCAGAACATTGTCGAGATTGCCGTATTCGAGCAGCAGCTGCGCGGCGGTCTTGACGCCGATGCCGGGGGCGCCGGGCACGTTGTCGGCCGAGTCGCCGATAAGGGCCTGGGCATCGACTACCAGTTCCGGCGGCACGCCGAACTTCTCGATCACGCCTTCGCGGCCAACCATCGTGCCCTTGACCGGGTCCATCAGGCTGACATCGTCATCGACCAGCTGCATCAGGTCCTTGTCTGACGAGATGATGGTGACTTTGAAGCCGTCCTTTTTCGCCAGGTGCGTATAGGTGCAGATGAGGTCGTCGGCCTCGAAATTCTCCATCTCGACGGCGGGCAGGCCAAAGGCGCGGGTGGCTTCGCGGATCAGCGGGAACTGCGGGATCAGGTCTTCCGGTGGCGGCGGACGATGGGCCTTGTACTGATTGTAAAGCTCGTTGCGAAAGGTCTTCGAACCGGCGTCGAAAATGACTGCCAGATGCGACGGCGCGTCATCGCCGCGGTTTTCCTTGATCAGCTTGAACAGCATGTTGCAGAAACCGCTGACGGCGCCGATCGGCAGGCCGTCCGACTTGCGCGTCAGGGGCGGCAGGCCGTGATAGGCGCGGAAGATATAGCCGGAGCCGTCGATCAGGACGAGGCGTTTCTGTTTTTCGGAAGGGGCTTCGGACATAAGGGCTCTGTTCGGCTGGGAATCGGCGTTGGCCTTTCATAAGGCCATATGTTCCCTATACCAAATCAAAGCTGCCAATCTAAGTCACCATCGTTCTCGGCAGGCGAGATAAACCACGAGCACCAGACTGACCGGCAGCAGGGCAAAAGCCTTCGCGGTATCAAAAAAAGAGGAATGGTGGTCTGTGGCAATAGCGGCTTTGGTCATGTCAGCACCTCAAACAACTCTGTGCGGACGTCGCAACCCTGCGGCAGTCTCGACCGTCTTTTTTTGACGGCCATGTAAAAGAACGTCGTTATAAGTGCAAAGGCAAGCTACAAATCCGTGATATTTGCGGCTGCGTTTCGTTTGTGACCGGGGTGTGGTTTTCGGGCAATGACAATAATTTCGCCTACGCCAAACCCACGTAAACGGGGCGGGCGAGATTCGTCACGCCCTAACTCTCCATTGAACCGGGACAATAAGCCTGCCTCAAGCTATTTCTTGTAATGCCCGCGCTCGATGCCTCGGTGAATGAGCATGGCGATAAAGCATAGAAAAGCCGCAGGCATTTTGAAATCATCAGGCAACAACACGAACATCACCAGCGCGACGCCACTCCACAGAAGAACCGTCTTGGTGATTGCAAACATTCGGTCACCAGCTTTCGGTATTGGCCATCGAAGCCCACGGTTCCGCCGATTCGAGCGAACCGTTCTTTTGCAGCAGTTCCACCGAAATGCCATCGGGTGAGCGGACAAAGGCCATATGGCCGTCGCGCGGCGGACGGTTGATAACCACGCCCATATCGCTCAGGTGCTGGCAGGTGGCGTAGATGTCATCGACCTCATAGGCCAGATGTCCGAAATTGCGACCCCCGGTATAGGTCTCAGCATTACCATCGGCATCCGGCCAGTTCCACGTCAGTTCGAGTTCGGGCGCCTTGAAGGATCGTGCATGGTCTTCATCTAACGGCGCGGCCAGATAGACCAGAGTAAACCGGCCCTTTTCTGATTCCATGCGGCGGGTCTCGATCAGGCCAAGACCTTCGCACCAGAATTTGAGCGAGGCATCAAGATCATTTACTCGCACCATGGTATGCAAAAAACGCAAGGCTTAGTGCTCGCCTTCGGGGCGCGGCGCCGGATCGACATAGTCGTGCGCATGGTCCTTATGGACGAACTTGCGGTCGCAATAACCGCATTCGGCCGTGCCGTCTTCGCCCAAGTCATAATAGGTCAGGGGATGACCGAGCGCGCCGCCGCCGCCGTTGCAGGCGACCTTGTGGGCGTCGACATAGATGACTTCGGGGGGCGGGATGATATCGCTCATGATGCTCTGTACCTTGCGGAAAAACCGTTGCCGATCCTTAAAACAATCCGCCTTGCCTCGTCAATTGAACTGTGAAAGCTTCGACGTATGAAAGTAATTCAATAGGCTGGCCTTTCAGGGATGGCTTGGCGACTCCGCGAACCGTACACAAGTAGCGTATATTGGCGTGCCTGATAAATTGACTCTAACAAATGTTTGAGGAACTAATATGACCAACGAAATACCAACTTGGGCAATATTAATAATTATAATTATATCCAGTTTTGGTTTATTTTCAATTAAACGTCAAATGACGAAATATTTTGTATTTTTTTCAAAAAGAAATAGCATTTATTTGTCAAATTTGTTCTTGACGGTATTTCGTATTATTTGTTTGTTTTTTATTATTCTTGGTTTATATTTGCTTATGCAAAAATTTAATTTGATAAACGTGTAAATTTGATTCTAAATAAATTGAGATGCTTTATAGACTTATGATCCGCGGGTGATTTCCACTGAGAAGGGTTACTATATGGCCAAAGTGACTGAATTCACACGATTATTAATGGCATTTGAGAGATTTCAACAAGAAAAAAAAGCGGGAAGCAAATTGGGTTCCATCCTCGGTGGATCGATCGGCAATCTGGTCGAATGGTACGACTGGTATGCCTATTCAGCCTTTACCCTTTATTTCTCCAGGGCCTTCTTCCCCAATTCGAGCCCGACGGCACAATTGCTCAATACGGCGGCGATTTTCGCTGTCGGCTTCTTCATGCGGCCGATCGGCGGCTGGCTGCTCGGCTGGTATGCCGACCGTTACGGCCGCAAGTCCGGGCTGACTTTTTCGATCCTGCTGATGTGCGCCGGTTCGCTGATCATTGCGGTGACGCCGGGATACACAACGATCGGCATCGCTGCGCCGGCCCTGCTGTTGCTGGCGCGGTTGCTGCAGGGCCTGAGCGTTGGCGGGGAATACGGTGCCAGCGCCACCTACCTGTCGGAAATGGCCGGAAAGACTCATCGCGGCTTCTGGTCGAGCTTCCAGTATGTCACCCTGATCATGGGGCAGCTGATCGCGCTGGGCGTGCTGATCCTGCTGCAAAAGTGGCTGCTGACCCATGAACAACTGGAAGCCTGGGGCTGGCGGATTCCGTTTGTCATCGGCGCGCTGCTGGCGTTGGCGGCCCTGTTTATCCGCCGCCATATCGCCGAGACCGCGTCGTTCGAGGAAAGCCGGAAATTCACGCGCAACCGCACCCTGACGCTTCTGAAAGAGCATCCGTGGCAGGCGCTTCAGGTGGTGGGCCTGACCATGGGCGGCACCGTCGCCTTCTATACCTATACCACCTACATGCAGAAATTTCTGGTCAATACCGCCGGCTGGAGCAAGACCGAGGCGACCAGCCTGTCGGCCCTGACCCTGTTTCTTTACATGCTGGCCCAGCCGTTTTTCGGCGCTCTGTCCGACCGCATCGGCCGCCGCCCGCTGCTGATCGGTTTTGGCGTATTGGGCGTGATCTTCACCGTGCCGATCATGACGGCGCTGGCCCATGTGCACAGCTTCTGGGCCGCCTTCGGGCTGGTCATGGCGGCGCTGATCATCGTCAGCGGTTACACATCGATCAACGCGGTGGTAAAGGCGGAACTGTTCCCCTCGCATGTCCGCGCGCTCGGCGTGGCCCTGCCCTATGCCGTGGCGGTATCGCTCTTCGGTGGCTCGGCGGAATATGTGGCGTTGTGGCTGAAACAGGCGGGCGTGGAAGAGAGCTTCTTCTGGTACGTCACCGCCTGTATCGGCGTATCGCTTCTGGTCTATATCTTTACCGCGGATACAAAAACGAAGACCGCCTTCCATCCCGATGAAGGTTAACCGTTAATCCCACCAGAAAGACCACCAATTCTGCCCGATCAGAGTTGCCGCCAACGTTGAAATATCATTGGTGCCTTGATCAACTATATCGGTGCAGTAAATGTACTGTTCCTTCGCAACAGTCATTGCCTCTTCCTTGCTGCGCAGAGGCATTGTTATCTGCAAATCCAGAACATCTCCGCTTAGACCGGCCAGTTGGGTGCCGAATCGTTCATGCCAGGATCGCAAAATAGCGACATGATATTCGGGTGGCGGGCACGCATTCCATCCGCCCCAGCGCAGATATGCCGGCACTTCCCAACTGTTGCGTGTTGGAACAAGAACAATATGCACCTTCGGATAGGGTTTACCTGTCAAAATATCACTCGCCACACTTAAGCCGAGGTCGCCTGATTGGAGTTTAGTCGGCCAATCCCCAATAGGTGCGTCCAGTTCGCCATAACCATCACTTATCTGCCATGCTCTCAAATCCTTCATTGAAAGGCCTTCGGCCGCTTTAAGGATGTCAGCCGGCATATGGAGAGGTTGCTCGCTTTGGAAGCTGAAGTTTTCAAGCATCATTCGCAAGTCGTCGTCATTTCCAACAATGACCGGCCAGCCTTTGTCGGCCGTCTGGAGCCGGGTCCAATCCTCCAAGGCTTTCACGCCCGTGGTTGTTATGACCTCATAAGGAAAGGAGGCCAATACAGTATCCAAGGAAGGTGGCTCAGGCGTGGCATCTTGTGTTTTAGAGCTACTTCGGAATGGAACCAGCGCGCTCACAGTGCTCAATATTCCCAGCACCCATCGTTTGGTAAACCCTGTCATTATTCCGTCCCCCGTGTACCATATTTACGGTATTTTAGGCATGTCGTTTTGCAGATGTAACACCGATAAGGCTTGGAATGCTAAGCCAGCGCATCCGATGATAGACCTGTGCTACTTCCGTTCCGCCGGCTCGATAATTCGGAACTCACCGCTCAGGTGCATCAGGCTCATCAGATAGACCATGCCGTCGAAATAGCGCTGCTCCCCGGCCGGCACCGGCGTATCCCACAAGGTTTTCAGGAAGGCATCGGAGACGGTGCCCGGTGTCGCCGCCAGGCTGCCGACGGCAGTGGCCGCCACCATGCCGACTGAATGGCGGTCGGACATCGGCTTGCCATCCAGGCTGTAGCGATCGGCGAAGGTGTCGATGCCCTGGCCATAAAGAAAGCCCTGAATGCGGTCGCTGCGGTTTTTCGCCCGCGCGTCCTTGCCCCACCAGCTATAATCGACCGACCAGTTGCTGGCCGTGCGCCAGCTATCGTAAGCGAACTGGCTGGGCTTGCCATCCCAGCCCATGGCGGGCTGGCCATCGAAGGTGCTGCGGTCGGGCGCCAGACCGGTTTTCGCATCGGCGACTTTCTCGAAGAAATCACGGCTGACAGTGGCGGCCTTGCCCCAGAAGGCGCGATCCTCGGCCGGACCCCAACGCGCCCACAGTTCATAGAAGGCGGGCAGATGATAGGAGGCATCCGTGCCCGGTATGCTGGTTTCAGGCACGAAACGGATCATGGTGTGTTCTTCATCGACCATGGGACCGACCGTCACCGAACGCGGCGCGTGACTGGGGCGATAGGGCGGCCAGGGCTTACCGTCTTTCAAAGCCTGGGCCTGGGCCGTGCGGTTATTCGGGCTGGGCCACGGCATATCCGGTTCGACGAAGGGCGGATCATTGGGATGAATGCGGAACGGCGTAGTGGCGGTGACCGTCGGGTGGTGGCGCATGCCACTCAGGATCTTGTCAGCCTCGGCCTGATAATTATAGATACCCTGGCCATTGCCCCAGCGGTGGGCGGCGAAATAGAGCGCCATGGCATAATATTCCTCGCCATCCGGCGCCGCACCAACGGCGCGCGCCGAGCCGTCCGTGCCCATCGACCAGGCGAAATAGCCATGCGACGGATTTTCCGGATCAGTGGTCAGCATGTAGGTCTTCGACCAGTTCCACAGGGCGTCGAATTCGCGCTTTTTATCGAGCTGCACGGCGATCATCATGCCGTAACTCATGCCTTCGCTGCGGGCGTCATTATTGGCCCAGTCGGTGACATAGGCCAGCGTGCCATCGGCATTGGCGCCGGTCTCAAAATAGATGCGCTGTTCCTGTCCGTCGCCGTGAAACAGTTGCTGGAAGGTTTGTTCGATCTTCTGGTGGGTTTCGGCCTGACTATGGCCCAGCCGCTCGGCAAAGAGATTATGATACTGGCCGGTTTTGTATGCGCCGCTGCCATCGGTGACGCCCGCCACAGCCATGGATGGCGTTTGCGCCACAGCCGGCACGGCCAGCGCCAGAATGATAGCGGTAACATTGGCGGTCAAGACAAGGCTCAGCTTCATGTCGTTTCTCTTTCCTGGCAGTTATGCGGGCCGGGGCATTGTACGCGCTTGCGGTCCGTCATCGTTTCCTCGATTCGTTACATGCCACGCAATCGCGGCGGGGAAAAGAGCGTTGCCGCGTTATTTACAGTATCGGTTAAAGCGCTTACAGCTTTGATGAGAAGGAGGCCTCATGGCTGGCGCCACGCTGAAGGACATAGCCCGCGAAGCCAATGTGTCGATCGCCTCGGCCTCGCGCGCCATCAATGGCCTCGATAACGTGGCTGACGATGTAAAACAGCGTGTGCTGGAGATCGCCAAGCGCCTGCGCTACGTGCCGCATGGCGGGGCGCGTTCGCTAGTCATGTCGCGCACCAATACGATCGGGGTGCTGCTGCCCGATATCTATGGCGAATTTTTCGCCGAGATCATCCGCGGCATCGATGTGGCGGCTCGGGCACGTGGCCTGCACCTGCTGGTGTCCGGTTCACACGGCAATCCGGATGAAGCCCTGCGCATCATGAGCGCCATGGGCGGACGAGTGGATGGCCTGCTGGTCATGTCGCCCTTCGTCGAATCGCATGACCTGGCCGCCGTCCTGCCGCTTAACCTGCCGGTGGTGACCATTGCCAGCCGCATCGGCGCCGACCAGCGGTCCATCAGCGTCGATAATTTCGGTGGCGGCGTCACGGCGGTGGCGCATCTGCGCGCCCAGGGCTGCCGGAGACTGGCCCATATTTCCGGACCTTCGCGCAATTTCGAGGCACAGGAACGCCGGCGGGGTTTCCTGTCGATGTTCGATGGCGCCACGCCCCCGCTGTACGAAGGCGATTTTACTGAGGAATCCGGTTATCGCGGCGCCAAGGCCTTGCTGGCGCTGAATGAGCGCCCGGACGGCATTTTCGCCGCCAATGACATGATGGCGGTCGGCTGCCTGCTGGCCCTGCGCGAGGCGGGGGTAAACGTGCCGGAAGATATCGCGGTGGTCGGTTTTGATGATATCCCCATCGCGCGTTTTACTTCACCGCCGTTGACCACCCTGCGCGTCGGCATTTTCGATCTCGGCCGCCGCGGGCTGGAGATGCTGGTCGCGACGCTTGAAGGTGGCGAGACAGGTGAAGGCATTATTGTAGCGCCGGAACTGGTGATGCGCGACAGTTCGCGCCACAAATCCGGATAATCGCATTTTTGCGGTTGAGTGCGCGGGCGGTTTCGCTTAGGTACCTTGGCCAGCATGCACCCATAGCTCAGCTGGATAGAGCGTTGCCCTCCGAAGGCAAAGGTCAGAGGTTCGAATCCTCTTGGGTGCGCCATTTTCCTTTGATGGAAAACTAAGGTGTGGCGTGGCCGCCAAATTAACGGCCTGGCGCTTCAAAGGCCTACAGCGTCAAATCAATCTCCATAAAATCCGCCACCTCCGGTATCCAGCGCGTCTGGACGAAGGCGATATGATCCGGGTGATCATTATAGGCCTGATAGGTGGCCTGATCAGCGAAGGCCATCGAGACACAGAAATCGAAATCGTTTTTCGGGCTGACCTGGCGAAGCAGTTCGAACTGCCCGACGCCGGGGATATCGCTCAGTTTGCGATTGGCGGCCAGGAAGTCGGCCTCTTCGGTTGAGCCCCTGGTGTGTTTCAGACGGAACGGAACGATATGACGGATCATGGAAGCCTCCTTTTTCATCAGCTTACAGCTTCACAGGCATATGGAAAGGTCTGCGCAAGACAATGGGTGCATTTATTAACTCATAGGTTGTAATTTATACGCAGTTGTATTTTATTGAGCCTTCCCAATCTTTCTCGCCTCGATTGTTCGCTTCAAGCTTTGGTTGTCAGCGTTATCATGTTTACGCGTCAGGGGCGCCCGGGAGCCAACATGCCGAAACCTAACAGGGTCATGCCACATGTCGTCGATGTCGCGGTGGGGGCCAATATCCGTCAACGCCGCCGCACGCTGAAGATTTCGCAGGAGGCGCTGGCCGAGGCGATCGACGTCACCTTTCAGCAGGTGCAGAAATATGAGCGCGGCGCCAATCGGGTCAGCGCCTCCTGCCTTTTCGATATCTGCCGGATGCTTAAGTGTCATCCCGCCGATCTGTTGCCAGCCCCCGACTGGTACCGCGATGAAAGGACACCCAAATGGATGACGGATGCCCGCGTACTGCATGCCCTGCATCCGCACCTCTTTGAGGCCCTGATTGCCCTGCCGGAGGACCATCTGTGCCTGCTGGTTACGGGATTGCAGGCCCTGACGTCCGAAACGCCCGTCCGGGTTACTTACAACCCCGGGATTATTGCCTGACCGCCGACGGTTGATATAGGTTGATAAGGGTGATTTTTTAGCGGTAGCGTTTACATTGGTCTCGTTGATGATGGCGGTATGAGACGACACGCCGCCAAAGACCCCGCCTTCGCCTCCGCCATGAAACTGCTGCGCCAGCGCGCCGGCAAGTCGCTGGTTGAATTGCAGGCCGATGTCGGCGTTTCGGCCCAGGCGATGAGCCGGTGGGAAAATGCCGCGGCGGCCTGGCCGGAAGACCGCGTGGCGTCTTATCTGCGGGCGGTCGGGGCCAGCGAGGCCGATCTCGACCGCGAACTCTATTCGGTTTCCGAAGATCCGTTCGCGGGTCGCTTTCAGCGCACATCATCATGGTGGCAAGGCTTTCCGGCCGAACTGGAAAGTCACATCGTCTCTGACGAAAGCATGGCGCCCTGGTGCGAACCGGGCGAAAAAGTCTTCTTTCAACGCGGCCGCCAGCCCAAGCGCCTTGAGGGCTGCGTCATCGAGATGAAGGACGGCGCCCGTCAGGTGCGGCTGTATGAGCGTGAACGCGACGGTTTTCTTTATTTCAGGCGCGTGAACCCGGAAAGCACCGAACAGGTTCTGCATTCACAGGTGCTGGCCCTTCACCGCATTGTCCTGCGTGGTGATTGACGGCAATAGATTTGGGTGATAATTTCAATTCATAAGTTGAATTTATCTCTATAAATTGCAGGCTGGCATGAAGCACAAAGCGCCTCACATCGTCGATATCGCGGTCGGGGACAATATTCGCCGGCGAAGGCGCGAGCTGCATATTTCACAGGAAGCGCTGGCGACGTCGGTCAACCTGACGTTCCAGCAGATACAAAAATACGAGCGCGGAGCCAATCGCGTCAGCGCCTCGATGCTTTACGAAATCAGCCGGGTACTGAAATGTGATGCCGGCGATCTGGTGCCGCGCGGCGAATGGACGAAAACCGCTTCCGGCGCCGGCTGGCTGCATGATGCGCAGGCCCTGCATGGCCTTCACCCGCACCTGTTCGAGGCGCTGCGGAAATGGCCGGAGGACCGGCTGCGCCTCCTGCTCGTCACCACTCAGGCGCTTCACCCTTAAGGCAGGCAGCCAAACGCAAAAAATCCTTGTGAATAGAGGGTGACATAGCTTGCATCACGGGTGTATCAGCCTAGCTCCGGGGAGCCTCCCTTATGACAGGATGAATACCCATGTTCCGATGTGAAGCCTATGCCGCCCCCGCCAACGACCAGCCCCTGGGTCAACTGACCATCAACCGACGCGATCCGACGCCGGAAGACGTCCAGATCGATATCCTCTATTGCGGCGTCTGCCATTCGGACCTGCACACGGCGCGCAACGAATGGGGCATGACGACCTATCCGGTGGTGCCGGGGCATGAAATCCTTGGCCGTGTCGCCAAGGTCGGCTCGGCCGTCACGAAATTCAGGGAAGGCGATCTGGTCGGCGTCGGCTGCATGGTTGATTCCTGCCGCGCGTGCAGCAACTGCAAGGAAGGCCTGGAACAATATTGCGAAGTCGGCAATATCCAGACCTTTGGTTCACCCGACAAGTATCTGGGCGGTACCACCCACGGCGGCTATTCCAAGAGCATCACCGTCTATGAAGGCTTCGTATTGAAAGTCTCCGAAAAGCTCGATCCGGCGGCGGTGGCACCGCTGCTCTGCGCCGGCATCACCACCTGGTCGCCGCTGCGTCACTGGAAGGTCGGGCCGGGCATGAAGGTCGGCATCGTCGGTCTCGGCGGCCTTGGCCACATGGGTGTCAAGTTCGCCCATGCCTTCGGCGCTCATGTCGTGCTGTTCACCACTTCGCCCGGCAAGATCGAGGATGGCAAGCGCCTCGGCGCCGATGAGGTCGTGGTCTCGAAGAATGCCGATGAAATGGCCGCGCACGCGTCATCGTTCGACTTCATCCTCGATTGCGTGTCGGCCGATCACGACATAAATGCTTATCTCATGCTGCTGAAACGTGACGGCACCCTGTGCCTTGTGGGCGCACCGGAGCGGCCGATGCAGGTGGGCGCCTTCCCGCTGCTGATGGCCCGGCGCTCGTTTGCCGGTTCCGGCATCGGTGGTATCGCCGAAACGCAGGAAATGCTCGATTTCTGTGCGGAACACAATATTACCGCTGATGTCGAGGTCATCAATATCAGGGACATCAACGCCGCCTATGAGCGGATGCTGAAATCGGACGTCAAGTACCGCTTCACCATCGATATGGCGACCCTGGGCGAACCCGCCTTGTAAAACGATCACGATTCCCCATTTAGGTGACATGGAAGCGGCGGCTCAGCATTGGGCCGCCGCTTTGATTCATCCGCGATAAAGGATGAATGCGCGGCGCCAAAAGGCCTGTTTCTCTCGCATAATGCGCATAGCCGCTACTAGAGCGTGCCGGGACCCTCTTATCCACACATGTGGATGCTTTGAGCGCTACATATAGATATGTTGTGGACAGATGAAATTCCCCTCCCACCATATATTGCGGTTTTTAACATTTCGTTTACCATCTGTTGATGACTGGGGAGCAAGTCCCTTCGGGAATATCTATATCTTGTGGTTTCATTACTTTTGAACCGCAAGTGATTATAGATAAGCATGGGAGAGTGAGAGTAATGAGCTGGACCGACGAACGCGTTGAGACCCTGAAAAAGCTCTGGCAGGAAGGCCATTCCGCCAGTCAGATCGCCAAACAACTGGGCGGCGTCACGCGCAATGCCGTGATCGGCAAGGTGCACCGTCTCGGCCTGTCCGGCCGTGCCGCGCCTTCGCAGCCGACCCGTCCGCTGTATAAACCCGCGCGCCCGCCACGTCCGGCCGCTTCAACTTCATCACACACTGAACGTCCCGCGGCACAGGCCACCGTCCGCCGCACCGAACCGGTCCTGGCCCGTCCGGTGATCAGCCAGCCCATCGTTCCCTATGTCGAAGAGCCTGGCACCGCCACGGTTCTCACGCTCGGCGCTAAGATGTGCAAATGGCCGATCGGCGATCCGTCGTCGGACAGCTTCTCCTTCTGCGGCCGCCGTTCGGATGACGGAACGCCCTACTGCGTCGAACATGGCCGCGTGGCTTATCAACCCTCGCAAAAGGCCAAAAAGCGCGACAGTGGCGCGGATCTGTCCCGCAATCTCCGCCGTTACCTGTAAAAGGACCGTCTCTTGGGCGATTGCGTCGCAGTCGTCGCTCGCAAGTACAAGGGTACTTGCATCGCTAGCCGGCTAGCACTCACCTCAAGATTTGGCCTTTTACGCCCGGACTTACATTACAAAGCCCCGCGATTGTGGATCGCGGGGCTTTTTCAGTTCAGCGTCCGTTTCGCGTTCGGCAGGTCGAGCGAGAAGGTCGGAATAATGACCTTCAGGGGCCGGCCCTCTTCATTCTCGAACATATAATAGCCGCTCATCGAACCGGAGGAAGTGCTCAAGGGGCAGCCGGAGGAATAGCTGAAGGTCTCGTGCGGTTTCAGGACGGGCGTCTCGCCGACCACGCCGGGGCCATTGACATATTCGACATGGCCGCGAGCATCCATGATGGTCCAGTGCCGTGTCTTGAGCTGCACGGTCTCGTCACCACCATTCATCAGGGTGATATGATAGGCCCAGACATGCCGTGTGTCCTTGCGGGCGCGCTCATGGTCCTCCGGCGGGACATAATCGACCTCGACGCGGATAGTGATATCGTGGCTGGTGTGCTGGTAAAACATGATACTGCTTGCTGAGTCGGATAAGCTCTCTTAAATGGTGCGCCCGATCATGGAAAGAGAATAGCTCGTCTGATGTCCCTGAAACCCGTCCCTGCCGAACATTCCGAGCCGCAAGGCATATTGCCGATGCAGAGCCTGGCAGCGCTTGCCGAACAGGGTGCGGTAACCAGTACGTCGCCATTCGATGACAACCAGATCCAGCCGGCCAGCATCGACCTGCGCCTGGGCGATCGCGCCTGGCGAGTCAGGGCTTCCTACCTGCCGCGGGCCCGCACGGTGGCCGATCGTCTGCGCGATGTGCAGATGCACGAGATGGACCTGACTAAGGGCGCTGTGTTCGAATCCGGTTGCGTCTATATCGCCGAACTGAAGGAAAGCCTGAACCTGCCGAAGGGCATTTCGGCCCGCGCCAATCCGAAATCCTCGACCGGCCGGGTGGATGTCTTCGTGCGCCTGCTGACCGATTACGGCGTGGCCTTCGATGATGTCGCCGAGGGCTATTGCGGGCCGCTCTATATCGAGATCGCGCCGCAGACCTTTTCGGTGCTGGCCCGGTCAGGTACGCGCCTGAACCAGTTGCGCCTCAAGCGTGGCGTGTCGCCGAAACTGCGGACGTCCGATTGCGGCGTCGACCTGACCGGTGAGCTGGTCGGTTTTCGTGCCCGCCGCCATGCCGGCATTATCGATCTCGACCATATCGACGGCCACGATCCGAAGAAGTTCTGGGAACCGCTTTATCATGCCGGCGGCGAACTGCTGCTCGATCCGGGTGAGTTCTATATCCTGGCATCGAAAACCGATGTCGAAATCCCGGCCATGGAAGCGGCGGAAATGCTGCCGATCGATCCGGGCGTTGGCGAATTCCGCGTTCACTATGCCGGTTTCTTCGATCCTGGTTTCGGCACGGCGGAAGCCTCCGGCACCGGTTCGAAAGGCGTGCTGGAAGTGCGCTGCCACGAGACGCCCTTCCTGCTGGAAGATGGCCAGACCGTGGCGCGGCTGGTCTATGAGCCCCTGACCGCCCGTCCGGACAAGCTCTATGGGCAACTGGGCTCGAACTATCAGAAGCAGGGCCTGAAGCTGAGCAAGCATTTCAAGCCCTGGTAACGCGTTATTTTACGATATCATCGACCGTATGGCGGGTGACGTCGTGATAACCGGGGCGCGCGCCGGCATAGACCTTTTTCGCCATTTCGACGCCCCAGCCCGTTTGCCCCATCAGGCTCTTGTACAGCGGCACCACAAACTTGCGGCGGCCCTGTTCGGTCAGGAAGCTTTCCAGCGCCGGCATGGCAGGCTGATAATGATGCTGGATCGTCAGTTGCAGCCAGGCGAACAGGATTTCCGAATTGTGCGTCTTCGAGAAGGCGTAGGTGTCGTCAAGCTGGGCCATTTGCTCGGCGGTCAGGGTATCCGGCAGGTGGGTCAGGAAATATTGCCACTGTGGCGAGCTGTAGTTCTCGACCTTCAGTTCCTTTGCCGGTGCGCCTTCCATGAAGGCCAGCACCTGGGACGCCACTTCATCGAGCGCGGGCGAGGTCGGTGCCACGGCATTATCCGGCATACCCTTGTCATAGAGCCACTGGTGGATCTTGAGCGACTTCTCCAGATCGGCGTCATTGCGCAACAGGTGCGTGCGCAGGTCGATGACAAAGGCATCCGTCGTCATGCTGCCGAAAGCGTAGCGCTGGAAATAACCCTTGATATAGGCGTCCAGCTTCTTGCGACCGAAATGGGCTTCCAGCATGCGCAGGAAGGCGGCGCCCTTTTCATAAGGCACATCGCTGAAATAATCATCCGGATTAATGTTTTTCAGATCGGGATGCAGGCGGGTGAAATCGGGATTGGCGGTCTTGCTGCCCGGTTCGGTCAGGTCTTTCAGCGTGCCCTGCAGATCCTGCCAGCCGAGGACGCGCAGCATGTCGGCGCGATCCTTGCCGTAGACCTCTTCCATGATCCGGCCCTCGAAATAGACCGTGAAGCCTTCATTGAGCCAGAAATCCTCCCAGGTGGCGTTGGTCACCAGATTGCCCGACCAGCTGTGCGCCAGTTCGTGCGCCACCAGCGACACCAGCGACTTGTCGCCAGCGATGACCGTGGGAGTAGCGAAGGTCAGGGTCGGATTTTCCATGCCGCCGAAGGGGAAGGAGGGTGGCAGGACCAGCACGTCATAGCGGCCCCACTGGTAGGGACCGTAGAGTTTTTCGGCCGCTTCCAGCATGGACTGCATGTCGGTGAATTCGGCGGCGGCCGCGGCAAGCGTCGCCTTCTCGGCATAGACGCCGGTGCGCGATCCCTCGGCCTTGAAGGCCAGATCGCCGATGGCGATGGCGATCAGGTAGGGCGCGATCGGCTTCTTCATATCGAAGCGGAAAGCGCGCTGGGCCGGATGGCCGGGCACCTTCTCACCTTCCGGCGTCAGACGGTCGGCGCTCATCACCGCCACCAGGTTGGAGGGTACGACAATGCGCGCGCTGTAGGTCTGGCGGATGGCCGGGCTGTCCTGGGTCGGGATCCAGGTGCGGGTATGAATTTCCTCGCCCTGGCTGAAAACGAAGGGCAGTTTCTTGCCGGCGGTCTGTTCGGGCGAAAGCCACTGCAGGGCGGTGCCGTCCTTCGTCGTCTGGTAATGGACGACGATCTTCTGCGCCCCCTGCGGCAGCTCGATGGTGAGCGGCTTACCCATCATCTCATTGCCCTTGCCGAGGGTGAATTTCAGCGGCGAGCCGGACGCGTCGGTCACGGCTTGGATATCGAGCGCGCGGGTATCGAGGATGACCTGCTTGGCATTGGCCTCGGTGATCAGGGTCAGGGTGGCCGTGCCCTTGAGGATTTTGGCGTTGAAGTCGGCGGTTAGATCGAGATCGACGTGACTGACGCGCGCTTCCTGCGGACGGGCGTAAGAGTGGTCATCGACCGTTTTGGCGACGATGGCGAGCGGAGCGTTGGCCTCATTGTCCTTCGGCGTACAGCCGGTCATCAGCAGGCCGGTGGAGAGGGTCAGGGCCGCCATCAGGCAGGCGAACAGGCCGAACGGTTGTCTTGCAGCTTTGGTCGCGGCTCTGGCAATCATCGATCGGCATCCTCAGGCAATTGGCACCGTTGTTCGGCACACGTCTATTAAACGGGAAAACCTGTATTCACACAACCGTGAAAATAGCACAAGAGCCGCGTGTAAAGGTCACACGCGGCTCCTGCATATTCAAGATTTAGAGTCAGCTTACGAGCGGGTGCGGCGCTTGAACTGGGCGCCTTCCGTGCGGGCCTTCGGCGCATCGCTGAAATGCGGGTTGGCCGGCTTGAAGGCTCCCTTGGAAGCGCTGGCCTTGGCATTATCCTTGCGACCCGCCGGACGCGACTTGGTACGCTCCTGCCCACGGAATTCGCCCTTGGCCGGGCGCTCGCCGCCACGATCATCACGGGGGGTGTATTCGCGCGGACGCTCGGCATGGACATGCTCCGAACGCGGACGATCATAGCTGCGCTCTGACCTTTCACCACGCGGAGCGCCATTCCGGTCACGGTTAAACGGCTTCTTCTTGCCGAAAGGCTTCTTTTCAGTGCGCTTCTCGAACATCTGATCGGCAGCCGGGGCGGCAGGGCGTTCGGCCGACATCGGATCATAGGCCGCCGGACGCGGACCAAAATCTTTCTTGCCGCCAGGCTTCTTGCCGAACTTGCGATCGCCAAATGAACGTTCGCCACGCTCCGAACCTTCCGCATTGGATTTGCCCGGACGGTTGCGGCCGCGCTTGTGCACGAATTCCGCATCCGGATCAAAGTGGCGGGCTTCCTTCTTGACCGGGATACGATCGGGCGTCGTCGGCTTTTCGGCCACGCCCGAAGCGAGCATGGCTTCGTCGAGCAGCTTCAGGGCCTGGTCCTTGCGACGATCGTAGGACGGGATACGCTGGCGCGTCATGCGCTCGATATCCTTCAGCATCTTGCGCTCGTCATCCGAGCAGAAGCTGACCGAGATACCGCTCTTGCCGGCGCGGGCCGTACGGCCAATGCGGTGGACATAGGCTTCCGAAACGTTCGGCAGCTCGTAATTGATGACGTGCGAGACGTTATCGACGTCGATGCCGCGCGCGGCGATATCGGTAGCGACCAGGGCGCGGAGCTTGCCGGCCTTGAAGGCCTGAAGGGCGCGTTCGCGCTGGCCCTGGCTCTTGTCACCATGGATGGCGGCGGATTCGATGCCACCGGCCTGCAGATAAGCGGCGACCTTGTCGGCCGAACGCTTGGTGCGGGTGAAAACCAGGGTGCGCGACAGCTTGTCTTCGGCATAAAGCTCGGTCAGCAGGGCACGCTTGCGCACGGCTTCGATGAAGATGACGCTCTGCTCGACGCGCTCAGCGGTCGTGGCTTCCGGCGTGATTTCAACCTTCTTCGGTTCGGTCAGCAGTTCGGAAGCGAGGACGCCGATTTCCTTCGGCATGGTGGCCGAGAAGAACAGGTTCTGGCGCTTGCCTTTGATGCGCGAAGCGATCTGGCGGATCGGCTTGACGAAGCCCAGATCGAGCATCTGGTCGGCTTCATCGAGGACAAAGAATTCGACGGTCGAAAGATCGACGGTCTTCTGCTCGATATGATCGACCAGGCGGCCCGGCGTGGCGACGAGGATGTCGAGGCCGCCATTCAGCGCCTTGTACTGCGGACCGTACTTGGAGCCGCCATAGATGGTAGCGATCTGCAGGCCGGTGCCGCGCGAATACTGCTGGAAGCTTTCGGCGATCTGCGACGCCAGTTCGCGGGTCGGCGACAGGACGAGGACGCGCGTCTGGCGCGGCGCCGGCATCTTGCGGTCGGAGAGCAGCTTTTGCAGGATCGGCAGGGCGAAGGCAGCGGTCTTGCCGGTGCCGGTCTGGGCGATGCCCAGCAGGTCATGGCCGGCCAGCAGGATGGGGATGGCCTGGGCCTGGATCGGTGTCGGCTGGGTGTAGCCGGCTTTTTCAAGCTGGATCAGCAGGGTGGAGGAGAGGCCGAGATCGGAGAACAGTTTAGTCACGTAAAGCGCGCTTTCTATGTATCGGGCGTCGCAACCGAGTCTTCAAAAGAAGCACACGGCTGCACAACGGCCCTTGCCCGCATCTGTGACATCACAGATCGGGAGTTGAGGGTCGAAGCGTTCGCGTGTCACGGACTTCGGTCATTTTTATAGATGGCAGATCGTCTCGAATAACGGTCTTGAATCACTGGCGGTATGTACTTCCCGGTAAAGAAGCATACCTCACGCGGCCAGAGCAGCGCATCAGTCCTAGAAATTACCTGAGTAAATTCAACTGGAAAACGCGCAGGAAGCGTAAAAATATTGATTTCGCCGCGACCAGGTCACTGCGAAGGGGCGTAAATGCCCTTAGATGGGCGAAAAGTCAAGAGCGCACCTTGTTGCGCTGCAAACAAAATATCCACAATCCTTTTGCGCGGCCGCATCGCTTTTGTACACTTACTCACGCTTTATAAACCTTACGCGCTTAAAGTCTCGCCATCAGCGACAATTTGCTGACAATGCCCGCAAGCCGTCGCGTGAACAAGCGGCAGGGCCAGAGACCAGTGATCCGTTAGTGCCGCGTATACGCCATGTGCTTCCACATGGTTATTTGCCCATATCTGCTTTTCAGGTTGATCATGACCCCGCCTATCCGCCGCCCCGCTCCGCCCGTCACCGCAGCCCAGCCTGCGCAAGCGCAGGCGCATTCGACGGTCGAGGTCATCACGCCGAACCAGTATGCGGACCGCCGGTCCGAACCCCGGACCCAGTGCGACGACCGCGGCGCCATGCTGTTCCTGTCAAGCCGCCAGGTGATCAACTGCCGCATCCTTGACCAGAGTGCCAGTGGTGCCCGCGTCGCCATGGAAAACCTTGACCACATTCCGGCCGAGATCTGGCTGATCGACCTGGATAGCGCCATGGTCAAACGGGGATCGGCCGCCTGGTCCATGGCCAACCGCATGGGCCTGAAATTCAACTTCATCCAGAAGATGACGGATGATGGCAAGCGTCCGGCCAAGGTGCCGCCCGAAGTCTTCGACGCCTGGATTCGACTGAGCAAGACCACAGACACGCCGCACGAAGACCCGGACGACGACGTGCTCTATTTCGATTGACATCATTGTAAAGAAAACCCCGCAAAGGCCAGGCCTGCGGGGTTTTCTTTACATCAGTGACCGGAACTTCAGCGTGCCGTTGACGGCCTTCAGCTCATCGAGTGCTTCCTTGGGATAGCCCTTGTCGACATCGACGATGACATAACCGAGCGTCTCGTTGGTCTTCAGATGCTGGGCCAGGACGTTCAGATCGTACTTGGCCATGATGGCGTTGATCGCCGCCAGCACGCCCGGCACGTTCTGGTGCAGGTGCAGGAAACGGTGACGGCCGGAGACTTCCGAAAGCTGGACGTGCGGCATGTTGACCGAGAAGGTGGTGTCGCCTCGATTGAGGAAGCCCAGCAGGCGCTCGGAAGCGAACTCGGCGATGGCTTCCTGGGCCTCTTCGGTCGAGCCGCCGATATGCGGGGTCAGGACGAGGTTTTTCAGGCCCATCAGCGGCGAGACGAACGGATCGTCATTGGTGCGCGGCTCCTGCGGGAAAACGTCGATCGCCGCGCCGTAGATCTTGCCCGATTTAAGCGCGTTCGACAGAGCGTCGATATCGACGACATGGCCGCGCGACAGGTTGATGAACAGGGCGCCGTCCTTCATGCGGGCGAATTGCGCCGGACCGAACAGGTTCTTGTTATCACCCCGGCCATCGACATGGAGCGAAATGACATCGGCCTCGGCCAACAGGGCATCGAGCGAACGGTAGCGCTTGGCATTGCCCAGGGTCAGCTTTTCGGCGAGGTCGAAATAGATGACGCGCATGCCGAAGGCCTCGGCCAGGATCGACAACTGCGAACCGATGGCGCCGTAACCGATAATACCCAGCGTCTTGCCGCGCACTTCGTGGGCGCCGGTGGCCGACTTGTCCCACTTGCCGGTGTGCATGGCGATCGACTTGTCGGGAATATTACGAGTCAGCATGACGATCAGGCCGATGACCATTTCCACCACCGACCGGGTGTTGGAGTAGGGCGCGTTGAAGACGGCGATGCCCTTTTGCGAACAGGCCTTGAGGTCGATCTGGTTGGTGCCGATGCAGAAGGCCGAAACCGCCATCAGCTTGTCGGCCGCCTCAACCGCCTTGGCTGTGAGGTTGGTCTTGGAGCGCAGGCCCAGGATGTGAACGCCTTGCAACGCCTGGATCAGGTCGTCTTCATCGAGCGCACCCTTGACCGTTGTGACATCATAACCTTCCTCGCGGAAAGCGCGCACGGCGTCCGGGTGGATGTTTTCCAGCAGCAGCACCTTCAGCTTGGAACGCGGGAAGGAGTAGCGGCCCTGGTAACCCTCGGCGTGCAGCACTTCGTCGAACGAGGCGGCGGTCAGGCTGGTATCGCCATTGACGGCGGCGACCACCTTCGGACGCACCACGTTTTCGGTAAAGGCATAGAAGCGCTCGGCGGCGCCACCCTTGTAGACCTCGAAATCGGTCCAGCCATCACCGACCATCGCCACCGCCCCGACGATGCCGAGACCCGTCAGGGCCATGACCTTGCCGCCATCCTGCGACAGGGGATTAGCCTGGTCGACACCGACAGCAATGCCATCCTCGTTCCATATCAGGCGATTGGCCAGCACATATTCAGCCTCAATACCGTAATCGGCGACCACAGGATCGATGAAATCATGGAAGCCGCCGGAAATAATGCGGAACTTGCCGGGGTTCTCGGCGAAGACAGCCTTGTTGCGGATCACCGAGGCGCTGACCTTGGTTTTGAGCACCTCGACCAGGGCCGCGATATCGTCACGCGTCGGCTTAAGCAGCTGGACCCGGCGGCTGAGCGCCTCGGCAAAGCTGATCTCGCCGGACATGGCCTGGTCGGTCAGGGTCTTGATGCGGGCGACATCGGCATGACGGGCCGGATCGGCGGCGGAAAGCAGCTCGGCCAGAACATCCAGCGCTTCGACCGAAGTAAAGGTCGAGTCAAAGTCGAGAACGACAGTGGCCAGGTTCGGTTGAGGAAAGCTTGCATTCATCGCGGTCACGCCTATCTAAGGGCGTCACCGGCTCAAGGGCCGTCCGCCCTATTCATAAGATTTGCCCTGCCCTGTCTCGAAAGCGGGCGGGAATGGGCTAGCCGATAGGACAAAAGTTCCCGCCGCACAACCGCCTTTGCCATTTATTATGGCATGTGGCGGCGTAATTCTTTAAAACTGTAGACTGATGACCACCAAATGACTAACAGGCCTGCCAAACCCGTAAAATCTGTAACGAAACCCTCCGATTTCCTGCGCGAATATATGCCCGATATTATAGACCCCACCGAAGACTACTCCGCCCGTTTCGTCATCGAGGCCCACCCCGTCCATGGACGGTTGGTGCGGCTGGGCGATACGCTCGATCAGATACTGAAGGCACACGACTATCCGCCGCAGATCGCCAACCTGCTGGGCGAGGCCTGCGTACTGGCCGTGCTGGTGGGAGCGTCGCTGAAATTCGAGGGCCGGCTGATCCTGCAGGCGCAGGGCGACGGCGTGGTGCGCTATGTCGTGGCCGATTATGATACCAAAGGTGGTTTGCGTGGCTTCTGCCGCTTCGATCCCGATGAACTGGCGGCGCTGGTTGCGGCCAATGAAGGCAGCTTCCAGAGCCTGGGGGCGCAAGCCCTGCTCGGCAAAGGCACCTTCATCATGACGCTCGATCCGGAAGATCACGGCGAGCGCTATCAGGGGATCACCCCGATCGAAGGCGAAAGCCTGGCCCTGTGCGCCGAGACCTATTTCCGTCAGTCGGAACAGGTGCCGACCCAGATCAAACTGGCGGCTGCGGAATATACGGATGTCGATGGCCCGCACTGGAGGGCCGCCGGGGCTATCATCCAGGCGATTGCCGGCGATGAAACCCGTGGTGACACCAGGGAGTCATTCCAGCATATCCGCGCCCTGTTCGATACCCTGGGTGAGGAAGAACTGACCGACTTCGACCTGCCGGGCGACCGTCTGCTATTTCGACTGTTCCACGAGGACGGTGTGCGCATGAGCCAGCCCAAGCCGATCCACAAGCTGTGCCGTTGTTCGCAGGAACGGGTCGAGGGGCTGGTCCAGTCGTTCACCAGTGAGGAACAGGCCGAAATGATCGAAGCCGACGGCAAGGTGCATATTACCTGCGAATATTGCTCGAAGACCTTTTTCGTCGGTCTTTAGCCAGCGATTGCGCTTTTGAAGAACGATGTTACTGTGATGCCGCGGGCCGGCAACAGGTCCGGGGGGAAACATCGTGGGCAAGTCGCCTGATATCAGCTTAGAGAAAACGGCGCATGCCGGCCATGTGTCGCGACGCCATGTGGTGGTTGGCACTGCGGCCGCCTTATGCCTGTGGGCGCCGTGTGGGGTCCGTGCCCAGCAGGTCAGCACGCCGCCCGGAGACAGCCCGGATGATCATGACGCTGCCACCCTCGCCGCCCGCACGGATGATGCCGACCACCTGAGCATAGAGGTTTTGGTCAATGGTCATGGCCCCTATCATTTCGTGGTCGATACCGGCGCGGAAACGTCCGTGGTTGCCGACACTGTTGCCTTGGCACTGGCCCTGCCACATGTCGCGTCAGTTCTGGTTGACGGCTTTTCCCGGCGTATCCCGGCTGAAACCGTCAGGGTCGACAGCCTGGCCTACGGGCCTTTCCGGCGCCAGAACCTGGTCCTGCCTGTCCTGCCGCGCCGATATCTGTTTGCTGACGGCTATCTCGGACTGGATGCCATCAGTGACAGCCGGGTGACCTTTGATTTCGCCGGCAAAAGCCTGAAAATAGAACAGCCGCGCAATTGGAGCACGCTTCGTCATGGGAGGCCCAGCCTCACCACAAACGTTCTGGCCAGAGGCACCTCCGGTCGCCTGCGCGTCTCCGACTGCCAGGTCGATGGCGTCCGGGCGACGGCCTTCATCGACACCGGCGCCGAGGTATCGGTCGGCAATCTGGCCCTGAAAAAAGCTTTGGCGGCGCGCGGGAAACTGCACGATCTGGGGCCGCTTATGCTCAATGGCGTTACCGGCGGTGAAATCCTCAGCGAAGTCATGTCGGTGTCGCGCATCAGGCTGGAGGAGCTGTCTTTCACCGACTCCACCCTGGCGATCGCAGATGTGCCGAGTTTCGATGCCTGGAACGTCCGCAATCGCCCCGCCCTGCTGATCGGCATGAATTTCCTGCGCCAGTTCGCGGCCGTGACGATCGATTACCGCCAGAAATCCTTTCGCTTCGAACTCAGCGAAGCGCCTCCCCTGCCAACCCCCGGTGTGCGGATCGACAGCCATGCCTGACCCCTTTTCACGCCGGACATTCGCGGCGGGTGGCCTGGCCCTGGCCGCTTCGCTCCTGCCCGGCGGCCCCGGCTGGACGCAGACGATTACGGCTAATGCCAGCCTGCAAAAACCCGACGCTAACCTTGATGCGGCGAGCCTGACCGCCCGTACGGACGCCAACAGCCACCTGACCATAGAGGTCATGATCAATGGCCGGGGGCCTTATCATTTCGTCATCGATACGGGCGCCGAACGCACCGTCATCGCCGATACGGTGGTGGCCGCGCTTGACCTGGACCACGGCAACACGGTCACTATCAACGGCATTTCCAACCGCATCACGGTGCCAACCGTTCCTGTCCGCAGCCTGTCTTTCGGGCCGTTTGTACGCAACAACCTGTCGCTGCCCGTATTGCCGCGCCGCTATCTCTACGCCGACGGCTATCTTGGTCTCGACGCCATCAACGGCACGCGCGTCACCTTCGACTTCCAGAATCACGCCCTCCATGTCGAGCAGCCGAAAGCACCCCTCCACCAGATCGATCCCGACAGCGAGACCGCACGCGTGCGTGCCAAGGGCGCTGATGGCCGGCTGCGCGTCACCGATTGCCTGGTCGACAGTGTGCCGGCCACGTCCTTCATCGATACCGGTGCCGAGGTTTCGGTCGGCAACGGCACCCTGTTTTACAATTTGAGGTCCCGAAACAAGCGCCTGACGACCATCGGCACCATGACCCTGACCGGGGTCACCGGCGGGGAGCTGACCGGCGACATCATTCCCGTCGAGCGTATTCGCCTGCAAGGCCTGGCCTTTACCAATGGCAGCCTGGTCATCGCCGATGTGCCGGATTTCAGGATGTGGAAACTGCGCCTGCGCGCTGCCCTGCTGATCGGCATGGACTATCTGCGCCAGTTCGCGGCGGTGACCATCGACTACCGCAACAAGGAAATCCGCTTCGAACTCAGCCTGGCGCCGCCAAGACCGGCCCCAGGCGTGGAAATCGACCACACGGTATAACGGCACGGTCGATAAGGCGTTCTGGTGAGTCGAAAGGCATTGGCTGACGAGAAACGGAGCGGAGCGTACTTGAGTACGTGAGCACCGTATCGCAGGCAGACGGCGGCTTGCAGACCACCGGAAGGCCTTATCAGTTCTGCATGTCCAGGGAATAGCCAGCGGAGCGTACCGTCCGGATCGGATCGAACTGGTCGCCGTTGTTCAGCGCCTTGCGCAGACGACCGACATGAACATCGACAGTGCGCGCCTCGACATAGACGTCATTGCCCCAGACGGCATCGAGCAGTTGCTCGCGGCTGAACACGCGACGCGGGTACTGCATCAGGTAATCGAGCAGCTTGTATTCCGTCGGCCCCAGATGGATATCCCGGCCGGCACGCTGGACGCGGTGCGACAGGCGGTCAACCGAGATTTCACCGAACTCGACACGGTCTTCCGAAAGCGCCGGACGGATACGGCGCAGAACGGCACGGATGCGCGCCATCAGTTCGACCATGGAGAAGGGTTTTACCACATAATCATCGGCGCCGGTATCGAGCCCACGGATACGATCGGTCTCTTCCGAGCGGGCCGTCAGCATGACGATAGGCAGGTTGCGCGTGGCTGTCTGCTGGCGCAGGCGGCGGCAGACTTCGATACCGGAAACCTTCGGCATCATCCAGTCACAAACCAGCAGGTCGGGCAGACGCTCCTTCACCATCACCAGAGCCTCGTCGCCATCGGTGGCGACGCCGACGTCATAACCTTCTTTTTCAAGATTATAGCTGAGGAGGGTTCCGAGCGCGTCTTCGTCTTCGGCAATGATGATGTAAGGCTTCATGCGGTTTCTGGCTATTCCAGTTACTGATATTGGATTACTGGCGGTCAAGGGTACTAAGCGTATTGGCTTTCGGGCGGTCCTCGACATAGTCTTCGCCCGTCAGCTCGAAATGGATATGCTCGGCCATGTTGGTGGCGTAGTCGCCGATGCGTTCCAGATTCTTGGCCATGAAAAGCAGATGTGTACAGGCCGAGATGGTGCGCGGATCGCCCATCATGTAGGTCAGCAGCTCGCGGAACAACGCATTATAGTGTTCGTCCACCTCGGTATCCGAGGCCCAGACGCTTTGCGCCAGATCGACCTTGCCGCCCTTGTAGGCGTCCAGCACATCGCGCAGGCGCGAGGAGACCAGTTTGCCCATGCGCTCGATCGAGCGGGTCAGCGGAGTCATCGGCTCGGCTTCGGAGATGACGATAGCCCGCTTGGCGATATTCTTGGCCAGGTCGCCGGTGCGTTCAAGTGCGGTCGCCAACTTCATGGCAGCCACCGTCTTGCGCAGGTCCTCGGCCATAGGCTGGCGCAGGGCTATCAGGCGAATGCACTTGCGCTCGATGTCTTTCTCAAGCTCGTCAAGCTTATGATCGCGGCCGACCACGCTTTGCGCCAGGGCGACATCACGACGCGCCACCGCTTCGACGGCTTCGGCCACCTGCGCCTCGGCCAGGCCGCCCATGAGCACCACTTCAGCCGAAAGTTGGTCGAGTTCGTCGCCGTAGGTCTTGACGATGTGAGTATTCATCTTGAACGACACCTTTGAAATTCCTTGTTCCTTATGGCCGGCGCATTACGCCTGTCTGTCGGGAACTATAGCCCCAATAGGCGTATTTTGTGACAGTTTTATAATACGGGTTTCTTTTTTATGCGCTCAAGCGCCGCGCGGGCTTACGCGCAAACGTGCGCGGCGGGCAGTCGCCCTAGCCGGCCGGCCCAAGCCGCTCGGAGAATTAACCTGGTCAGCCCGCATCTTTCAGGGGCGCGGAAGCGTCCGAAACCAGGCGTGGCGTTTCTACTGATCCGAAAGCGCGGTTCTGCGGAAAATAGGCGCTGAAGGCGGTGAAGGTTTGGGGCGCCTGAGACAAGACGGTGACCTTACCTTCACGCTCCAGAATATCATCTTCATTGGCCGAAACCGGCCCCTGGCTTTCGACGACGAGTCCGCCGCGATGGCGGTTGATGATGTGCTTGACTATGGCCAGGCCAAGGCCGGTGCCCAGCCGGTCGCCACTCTTCTGGCCTTCGACGCGATAGAAGCGCTCGGCCAGGCGCGGCAGGAATTCCCTTTTGATTCCAGGACCTTCGTCGCGCACTGTAATGCGGGCATAGTGCTCATGGACATTACGGTCCGGGCGCAGCAGGATCAGTTTCGCCGCCTGCTTGTCACTGAGGGAAAGCGCCTGTGGCAGGGTCATGTCGAAACAGATGGTGATGGTGACTTCCGATCCGGACGGCGCATATTTCAGCGCATTATCGGTGAGATTCTGCACCACCTGGAGGATCTGGTCGCGATCGCCGATGATGGGATAAAGACCAGGCTTCGGCCCATCGATACGCAGGCGCACGCCCTTCTGATGGGCGAGCACGCTGAGGCTGTCTACCACATCGCGCACGGCAAGCGGCAGGTCTGTCTCGCCCGACGGCGGCACATGTTCGCTCATTTCGATGCGAGACAGGGAGAGCAGGTCGGCGATCAGCCGGCCCATGCGGTCGGCCTGGGCGCCCATGATTGTCAAAAATTTGTCACGTGCCTTTTCGTCGTCACGCGCCGGTCCCCGCAGGGTCTCGATAAAGCCGGTGATCGAGGCCAGAGGCGTGCGCAGCTCGTGCGAGGCATTGGCGAGGAAATCAGCGCGCATCCGCTCCATGCGGCGGGCATCGGTTTCGTCACGGATCACCAGAAGCGCGAGGCGCTGGCCGTCATGGGCCTTTTCCATCGGCAGAGGCGCGGAAAAGGCGCGCCAGAACTGATCGCGCGCGCCGCCGCTGGTCTCGAAATCAACCGAGCCGGTAATGCCGCCGAAGAGGGCCTCGTCGACGCTTTCCAGCACTTCCGGCACGCGGATAGCACCGACCAGAGGTCCGCCATCCGGACGCAAATGGAAGATGGTCTGGGCTGCGGCATTGGCGAAGATTACCCGCCGGGCGGCGATATCATCCGGTTCATGACCGGAAACAATCATCACCGGATCAGGGACGGCACGCAGCACTTCCTGGAAACTCGGCCCTTCCGGCTGGACCTTGACCTGCTTTTCCGGCGCCTTCAGTGCCCGGATCTTCTCTTCGGCATCACCGAGCAGGACCAGATAGCGGATCGCGGTGTAGGCGACCACCAGCAAGGCTACAAAAATCAGCAGAGAATGCAGGGGCGGGAAGAACGCCATGGCGACCAGGATCGCACACCCGATGACGGTGCCGACCGGAACGAACTTCCAGACGCTTTGACGCTTTTCCATTTACGGCCCAAACCTCGCTACGCTTATAGTATGACGGAAAGAACGTCGTGTTTATAGCGATTTGACGACAGTTTGGTGACTTGACCGTAAACACGCGATTAATCGGTTTACTGACGAGTTGAGACTCGTCTAAGGCCGCGTCTGGCCATCGCCGCGCACGACATATTTGAAGGTCGTCAGCTGATCGACGCCCACCGGGCCGCGCGCGTGCAGGCGGTCAGTCGAGATGCCGATTTCGGCGCCGAAACCGAACTCGCCGCCATCGGCATATTGCGTCGAGGCATTCCAGATGACGATGGCGGAATCGACGGCGTTGAGGAAGGTCTCGGCCGCCTGTGTATCTTCGGTGATGATGGCCTCGGTGTGACCGGAACCGTAGGTCTTGATATGATCGACCGCCGCCTTGAGGTCATCGACCACGCGGATCGAGATGATCGGCAGCAGGTATTCGGTGCGCCAATCGTCTTCCGTGGCAGCCGACATCGGGTAGATGGCCTGCGCCCGGTCATCGCCGCGCAGTTCGCAACCGGCGGCTTTCAGCACCTCGGCGATCTGCGGCAGCAGCGTGGCGGCTACATCCTGATCGATCAGCAGGGTTTCAGTGGCGCCGCACACCGAGACGCGGCGCATCTTGGCGTTCAGCGTGACGGCGACCGCTTTTTCCGGGTCGGCGGCGGCATGGATATAGGTATGGTTCAGCCCTTCGAGATGGGCCAATACCGGCGCGCGCGCCTCAGCCTGGACGCGGGCGACCAGCGACTTGCCGCCGCGCGGAATGATCAGATTGATCGCCTTGTCGAGCCCGCCCAGGATCAGGCCCACGGCATCGCGATCCGAGGTCGGCACCAGTTGCACGCAATAGTCGGGCAGACCGGCGGCACGGAAACCGTCCTCGAAGGCGGCATAGATGGCCAGCGCCGAATTGAGTGCTTCCGAACCGGTGCGCAGGATGGCGGCGTTTGACGAGCGGATGCACAGGGCGGCGGCGTCGGCGGTGACGTTCGGGCGGCTTTCATAGATGATGGCGATGACGCCGATGGGAGTCGATACACGGGCGATATCGAGGCCATTTGGACGGGTCCAGCGCGCCAGTTCGCGCCCGACGGGATCGGCCAGGGCCGCGACCTCTTCCAGACCCTTGGCCATGGCCTTGACCCGCGCCGGATTGAGGATCAGGCGCTCGATCATCGCCTCGGTCAGGCCCTTGTCACGGGCGAATTTCTGGTCTTCGAGATTAGCGGCCAGGATTTGCGCTTCACGCTGGCGGATCGACTTTGCTGCTTCCAGAATGGCCTTGGTGCGCACCTCCGGGCCAGCCAGCCGCAAGGCCTCCGCACCCAACTTGGCTTTGGTGGCCATGTCGGTCATGAGATCATTCAGCGATACGGCGTTCTGGTCGTCCATCGGAGGCTCCTTGGCATTCAAGGGCTATATAGCGCAATCGCTAAGAATTACGACCGTTTCATACGATATCAGGTCTTCGATTTTCCTCGCCTTGAAGGCCCCCGCAGAGTCAGCCATCCCGCGAGACATCCAACAAGCGCCGAAATAAACCAAAGCACGACCAAGTATGCCTGAGCTGCTAACAGATAGCCGGCGCCCTCGCCATCCTCGCCTTCCGGTAAATTGGCGGCAGTCGATTTAAAAAACCAAACGAATAGAATCAGAGGGAAGATAAAAGTCCCAGTTACTCCAATAACCCGGAGCCAGCCTTTGGTGCAATTTAGAAAGCCTGCGGTTAAAAAGCCGGGCAAAATCATAGCCACCAGGAACATTATAACCCCCTATACCTAAGCCGCGAATCTCGCCTCAAGGTCAGCCATCCCAGGATACATCCGATCAGTGCTGAAACAAGCCAAAGAACAACCAGATATGTCAATTGCACAATGGCCCAGACTGCGTTCCAGTCGTCGTCCCCTTCCGGTGAAATAACGGCTGTCGATTGCCAAAAATAGGCAAATGCAATCAAAGGAAAAACAAAAATTCCGACCACACCGGCTATACGAACCATACCCTTTGTGGCGTTAAGAAAAATGCCCGCCAAAACGAAAGGCAGTATCAAGGCAACCACCCAGACCATCGCTCCCCCCCTAAACCAGCGCCATATCATCCCGATGGATGACTTCGTCTCCCGAACTATACCCCAATATCCCCTCGATGTCATGGCTGCCGCGACCGCGAATGGCGCGGATGGCGTCGGCGGAATAGGTGACAATACCGCGCGCCACTTCCGTACCCGCGGGGGACACGATCGACACGCTGTCGCCCTTGTCGAACTGGCCAGTCACCTCGACTATGCCCGAAGGCAGCAGGCTCTTGCCGTTCATCAGCGCCCGTACCGCGCCTTCATCGAGCATCAGCTTGCCGGCCGGCACCACTGTACCGGCGATCCACGCCTTGTAGGCAGCGCTGGCCGAGGCCTGCGGCCGGATAACCGTGAAGCGCGCCATATTCGTCAGCGGCCGGATCGTTTGACCGGAGGCTATAATCGTGGCGCAACCCGCCGAACCCGCGATCCTGGCGGCCGCTATCTTGGTGGCCATGCCGCCGGTGCCGACACCGGCCTGCGCATTGGCACCACCGGCCATCGCCTCGATCGACGCATCGAGCTTTTGGACCAGCGGAATGTGCTCGGCGGCCACATTGCGGCGCGGATCATCCGTATACAGACCATCTATATCCGAGAGCAGAACCAATGCCTCCGACCGCACCAGTTGCGCGGCACGCGCCGCCAGACGATCGTTATCGCCATAGCGGATTTCCTCGGTCACCACCGTGTCGTTTTCGTTGACGATCGGCACGCAACCGAGGTCGAACAGGGTATCGATCGTGGCACGGGCATTGAGCCAGCGGCGGCGCTTTTCGGTATCCTCACGCGTCAGCAAAACCTGCGCCGTTTTCAGGCCCACGGTCTGGAAGGCTTCTTCCCAGGCGCTCATCAGGCGCGGCTGGCCGGCAGCGGCGGCGGCCTGTTTTTCATCGAGTTTCAGCTTCTTGCGGGTCAAGCCGAGATAGCGTCGACCAAGCGCACCGGCGCCGGAAGAGACCAGCAGGACCGACTTGCCCTGCGCCATCAGGCTCGCGATATCTTCGGCCAGGCCGCGCATCCAGGCGGCATCGGCCACGCCGCTGGCTGCATGGACAATCAGAGCCGAACCGACCTTGATGGTGACGCGCTTCGCCGATACCAGCACATCGGGCAGAGATTTAATGGCTTCGGGTGACATGAAGGTCTTTATCTCGGCGGCTTTAAATGATAACTCGCGCGCTTCATAACGGCAATGCGGCCACGTGCGCAAGCCATTACGTCATTTGACAAAATTGGTAACAAAATGAACTATATAGGCACCCGCGGCTTCCGCGAACCTCGCACCTTCGCCGGCGCCCTGCTCGATGGCCTCGCGCCCGATGGCGGCCTGTATGTGCCTGAAACCTATCCGACACCTGATTTTGACCTCACCGCTGCCGCTGGTGGCGATTATGGCCTGCTCACAGAAAAGCTTCTGACCCTGTTCGGCGTCGATGTGCTGGGTGCCGAGGCCGTGCAAAGGGCCGCCGCCCGCACCAAGGCCGCCTTCCTCAATGACGACGGAAAAACGCCGCTGGTTCAGGTTGAGGACAATCTGTGGATTCTCGAATTGTGGCATGGCCCGACACTCGCCTTCAAGGACATGGCGATGCAGATGATCGCCCCACTGACCGATGCCGCCCTGGCCCAGACCGGCGAGAAGCTGACCCTGGTCACCGCCACGTCTGGCGATACGGGCGCCGCCGCCGTGCGCGCCTTTGCGGGGTCCGAACATGTCCGGTTGGTGGTCTTCCATCCGCTCGGCCGCGTATCGCCCGTCCAGCGTTTGCAGATGACGACGGTAGAGGCCGACAATGTGCTCAATATCGGCGTTGAAGGCGATTTCGATGATTGTCAGCGCATGGTCAAACGCCTGTTGGGCGAAGAAGAGCTGAAGCAGAACGGCCTGATCTCGTCGGTCAATTCGATCAATTGGGGACGGCTGCTGGGTCAGGTGCCCTATTATCTCGCTGCGGCCGCCGCCTCAAGCGCGGAAAAACCGGAATTCGTGGTCCCGACCGGCAATTTCGGCGACGCTTTCGCCGGCTGGGTCGGCCGCAGGATCGGCGGAAATGTCGGTCATATCCACGCTGCCGTGAACCGCAATGATGCCCTGGCCCTGGCTATCAATACCGGGCACTATGTCCGCCATCAGGCCGTCGAGACCGCTTCGGTTTCCATGGATGTGCAGGCGCCGTCGAACTTCGAGCGTCTTGTGTTCGAAGCCTCGAACCGGTCCGCCGAAGGCACCAAGGGTGTGTTCGACAATTTCAACGCCACCGGCAATGTCCACCTCTCCGGCGACCTGCAGGATGCCCTGCGCGCGCAAGTGACGGCCTCGACGATCAGCGAAGAAGAAACTGCGCAGACCATCAAGTACGCCCATGACAAGTGGGGCAAGGTGATCTGTCCTCATACTGCCGTGGCCGTGGCCGCCGCACTGAAAAGAAACGATGGCCAGCCGATTATCGCGCTTTCCACCGCCCATGCCGCCAAGTTCCCGGATTTCGTCACCAAAGCCCTCGGTTTCGCGCCGGAGCTGCCGGAAGCGATTCAAAAGCTGCATGGCCAGAAGGAAACCATTCAGGCGATCCGCAACGACGAATTCGCCGCGCTGGAAGCGGTGAAAGCCTTCGCTCACGGTTGATGCAAAAAAGCGCCCGCGAGGAGACTCGCAGACGCTTTTTCTACCCCTTCACACAGACAACCTGCTTCAGGGTATGGACGATCTCGACGTGGTCGGCCTGGGCCTTCATCACCGCGTCGATATCCTTGTAGGCCGCCGGGGTTTCATCGATCACCTCGGCGTCCTTCCGGCATTCCACACCGGCCGTAGCGGCGGCGTGGTCTTCCAGGGTGAACCGCCGCCTGGCTTCCGCCCGCGACATCGCCCGCCCCGCGCCGTGCGAACACGAACACAGAGCTTCAGCCGCTGCCTGGCCATCGATCCCGCGCACGATGAACGACCGGGCGCCCATCGAACCGGGGATGATGCCTAAGCTTTCCGGCGTGATCCGCACGGCGCCCTTACGGGTCACCAAAACGTCCGAACCGAAATGCCGCTCGTGTGCCACGTAATTGTGGTGACAGTTAACGGCCTCGCAGTCACAGGTGAACCGCTTGGGCACCGATACCGACAGGGCTTCGAGTGCCGCCGTCATCATCAGTTCTCGATTGGCCCGCGCGAACCGCTGCGCCCACGACACCGCACCCATATAGTCGCCGAACAGGTCGGACCCTTCCGGCAGATAGGCCAGGTCTTCGTCGGGCAGGTTGATGTACCACCGCTTCATCTCGTGCTTGGCGCGTTCGATGAAGTACGAACCGATCCGGTTGCCGATGCCCCGCGAACCGGAGTGCAGCATGATCCAGACGGCGTCGTTTTCATCGAGACAGACCTCAACGAAGTGGTTCCCAGTACCGAGCGTCCCCAGGTGGTTCTGCGCCCGCGACGCCGATTGCGAGATCTTCGGGTGCTTGTCGACGATCTTTTGCAGTTCGCCGCTCAAGCCCTCGAAGACCTCGGTCTGTGCCTCAGGCACTTCGCCCCAGGCGCCCCGGTCGTTACGGCCGCCATTATCGGTCCGGCCATGCGGAATGCGCTGCTCGATCGCCGTCCGCAGTTCCGACAGATTGTCGGGCAGGTCGGCGGCGGTGAGCGTTGTCCGTACGGCCATCATGCCGCAGCCGAGATCGACGCCCACGGCCGCCGGAATGATCGCACCTTTGGTCGGGATTACCGATCCGATGGTGGCGCCCATGCCCCAGTGAACGTCCGGCATGATGGCGACGTGCTTGTGAATGAACGGCATGGCGGCGATGTTATCGAGCTGCTTGCGCGCCTGATCCTCCACGGCCACGCCGTCAATCCATGCCTTGATCAGGCCACCTCTGGCCCCTTGAAAGACTTGCATGTCTTTCTCCTTCTTTTTTGATTATCCCGGATTCTGGAAACGAAAAAGCCCTTTTGACCGGGTCAAAAGGGCTGCACAAAAGCTAGAGATCGATTGATCCTAGTCCTTCATCTCACAGCCCTGTCCACGGTCACTCCAATAGCGGAGGGTTTGTGGGCGTAGTGCAGCACGCAGGGTGCCGACCTCTTTGGAGGCCTGCATTTGTGTCGACTGGACGTGATAATGCGCTTGGGTCATGCGGGCTTCATCTGCCCGTTTCATCCACAGGTCAAGCCGGCAAAGTTTCAAATGTGACGAGTGTGGCTTTGCGGTATCAGATAGCCATTAGAAGTAGGCCAACCTTAAAAGTAAGTATGGCCGGTCTTGATACCACGGTGATAATCAAGCCGGCGGTAAAAAGCTTCGGGGTCCTTCGGCTTCACCACCCATGACGGATCATGATTGAGCAGGTCATAAAGCCGCGTCAGGGTAAAGCGCACCGCCGAGCCGCGAGCAAATAGTGGCAGGGCGTTGATCTCGGTTTCCGAGAGAGGTCGCGTCCCGTGATAGGCCTTGATGAAGGCGCTGATCATCTGCGGCTGCGGCTGCCCGCCCGGCGTGAAACCCCAGGCATTCAGCGCCACCGCCAGGTCATAGGCGTAGAAGTCGGTGCAGGCATAGTAATAGTCGATCACGCCGGTGACGATGCCGTCATCATTCATCAGCACATTGTCGGTAAAATAGTCGGCATGGATCGCACCCATCGGCAAGTCTGATGGCCAATTGGCTTGCAAAAAAGCCAGTTCCTCGCGGAAATCGGCGAGGATATCCTGGGCGCGGAGGGAATTTGCCGCGCCGGGTACACAGCGATCGATCAGGCCTTCCCAGTGGGCGATGCCCATGGTGTTTTCGCGGACCTGCGGAAAATCGCCGCCGATCAGATGCAGCTTCGCCAGATATTCGCCCGCCGAGGCCGCATGGCGGGTATCGGGATTACGCGGCCAGCGCCCCGGCAGCCATTTGATCAGCGCACACGGCTTGCCATTGATGCGGCCGAGGCTTTCCCCGTCGCGCTTCAGGGCCGGTCCAGGTGCCGGATAGCCCTTGCGGTCGAGGTACAGCGTATAATCCATGAACCACGGCAGACCATCTTCGGGCGTGGCCGCCTCGAACAGGGTCAGGGCGTAGAGGCCGGACGTCGTTTCCACCTTGAAATTGGTGTTGGAAACGCCTTCCTCGATGCCTTCAAGATGGATCAGTTCGCCTATATCATAGGCGGTCAGATAGGCGCGCGCGTCCTCCAGAGATACGGGGGTAAAAACAGCCATTCGCGCTCAGTCCTGGTCCTCAAAAGCTTGTGCCATCCGGTTCGGCACCTGCGGCATATAGACATAAAGCCGTGATCGCCAAAAGCTTTTCCTTGTGGACATAAGCCAGAATGTCTAAATCGCCGGCTTAGAATCCATCGCTTGGGTCACGACGCCGCATCTGGTAGCAAGCCAACCCTGAAAAGGACTCCTCCCATGGCCAAAACTGTGAATTCCGTAGTCGATCTGATCGGCAATACGCCCCTGATCCGCCTCAAGGTCGCCTCGGAAGCGACCGGTTGCGAAATTTACGGCAAGGCAGAGTTTTTAAACCCCGGCCAGTCGATCAAGGACCGCGCCGCTTTGTGGATCATCCGCGCCGCTGAAGCCGATGGCTCGCTGAAGCCCGGCGGCACCATCGTCGAAGGCACGGCTGGCAATACCGGCATCGGTCTGGCGTTCGTTGCCAACGCCCTGGGCTACAAGACCAAGATCGTTATTCCGCGCACTCAGGCACAGGAAAAGAAGGACGCCATCCGTGCTTTCGGGGCCGAACTGATTGAGGTCGACGCCCTGCCCTACGCCAATCCCGGTAACTATGTCCGTTATTCCGGCACCCTGGCGCAGGAACTGCGCGATGCCGGCGAAAGCGTCATCTGGGCCAACCAGTTCGATAACACTGCCAATCGTCGCGCCCATATCGAAGGCACCGGCCCGGAAATCTGGGCACAGACCAATGGCAAGATCGCCGCTTTTATCTGCGCCGTCGGTTCGGGCGGCACGCTCGGCGGGATGAGCCTCTATCTCAAGGAAAAGAACCCGGACATCCAGATCGGCCTGGCCGATCCATTCGGCGCCGCGCTTTACAGCTACTACACGACTGGTGAGTTGAAATCCGAGGGCACGTCGATCACTGAAGGCATCGGCCAGGGCCGCATTACCGCCAATCTGGAAGGTATCAAGGTCGACCGCTCCTATCAGGTGGCCGATGCCGAATGGCTGCCGGTGCTCTATGACCTGATCCAGCATGAAGGCCTGTGCCTCGGCACCTCTTCGGCGCTGAATATCGTCGGCGCCATGAAGATGGCGAAGGATTTAGGTCCCGGCAAGACGATTGTCACGGTGCTGTGCGACTATGGCAACCGCTACGCCTCTAAGATCTTCAACCCGCCCTTCCTGCGTGAAAAGGGCCTGCCGGTCCCGCCGTGGATGGCAGCGGACTAGTGGGCGCCCCCTTAAATATCCATCGCGGCGAAGACCGGCGTATCCGGATGCGACTTGGGCAGACCGGCGTCGCGGCGGGCCTCGGCGCGCAGCCACTCCATGAAGCGCAGCTGCGCCGGCGTAGGTTCGCGGGTCTGCGGCCAGACCAGATAGTAGCCATATTCCAGCGGCTTGTCCTTTTCATCGAACAGAACCATCAGGCGGCCGGCCTGAAGATCGGCCTCGGCAATCGTGCGCTTGGCCAGGGCCACGCCGCGACCGGCGACAGCGCCTTCAATGACCATGCTCGACTGGTTGAACCGCGGGCCGCGCGTCGCATCGACGCCCTCGACGCCGTGCGCCTTAAGCCACATCGCCCAGTCCGGGCAGGAGGGATCGGTCTCGAAGCCGACATCGTGCAGCAGGACGTGATGGCCGAGATCGGCGGGCTTGCGGATCGGCGCGGCTTCGAAGAGCAGCGGCGAGCACACCGGAACCACGGCTTCGGCCAGCAGGTGCTCGACATGCAGCCCGCTATAATGCCCATTGCCGTAACGGACGGCCAGGTCGATATCCGACACGGCGAAATCGACCGGGGCCATATCGGCGCTCACCCAGACGTCGATATCCTCGTTAGCGGCGCTAAAGTCATACAGGCGCGGCATCAGCCACTTGGCGGCGAAGCTCGGCGCGGCGGAAACGGTCACGCGTCCCTTCTGGTTGCCCTGCTTCATCAGGCGCGTAGCCTCGAACATCTTCTCGAAGGCTTCTTTCAGGATCTGCGCCGAGGCCTTGCCGGCATCGCTGAGCACGACGCGGCGGCCATCGCGCACAAACAGTTCGACGCCGACATGTTCTTCCAGCAAACGGATCTGCTGCGACACCGCACCGGGCGTCACAAACAGTTCTTCGGCCGCCTGTTTGAAACTTTCGTGGCGGGCGGCGGCTTCAAAAACCCGAAGCGCCGACAGCGGCGGCAAACGATCACGCGACATAACTATCCCCGACTTGGCTCTTGTAGCCTCAGTTACTCTTAACCAGACGTCTCTTTATAACGTCTTTCAGTTTAAAAAAACTATTTCGATTCTGACTGGAGAAAAAAATGACCGAAGCCAACCCGCTTCATCACATAGATGCGCTGGAAGCCGGCGGAACCTGGACCACGGATGTGGTCGTCATCGGCGCCGGACCGGTGGGCCTGTTCAGCGTGTTCGAACTCGGTCTGCTCGATATCAAGTGCCACCTGATCGATATTCTCGACAAGGTGGGCGGCCAGTGCGCCGAGCTTTATCCGGAAAAGCCGATCTATGACATTCCGGCCTGGCCGATCATCTCCGGCGACGACCTGACCAAGCGCCTGCTTGAGCAGATTCATCCGTTCGGCGCCAAGTATCACCTCGGCGAAATGGCCGTGGGCGTGCGCAAGGTCGATGAAGGCGAGCATGAAGGCCTTTGGGAAGTGACCACCGACCAGAAGACGGTGGTTTACGCCAAGTCGATCGTGATCGCGGCCGGCGGCGGCTCGTTCCAGCCCAAGAAACCGCCGATCCCCGGCATTGATGGCTTTGAAAATCTCGGTGCCGGCAAGGGCGTTCACTATGCCGTGCGCAAGATGGAGACCTTCCGCGACAAGGAAATCGTCATTTCCGGCGGCGGCGACAGCGCGCTCGACTGGGTATTGAACCTGCAACCGATCGCCAAGCGCGTGACGCTCATCCACCGCCGCGACGACTTCCGCGCCGCGCCGCACTCGGTCGCCAAGATGCGCGAACTGGTGGCCGCCGGAGACATGGACCTGATCATCGCCCAGGCTACGGCGCTCAAGGGCGAGACCGGCCACTTCCTGGAATCGGTCGCCATCGAGGATGCCGACGGCGTGGAATCGCATATCGCCGCTGACGCCTTCCTGCCCTTCTTCGGCCTGACCATGAAGCTGGGTCCGGTGGCCGAGTTCGGCCTGAACCTGCATGAGAACCTGATTCCGGTCGATACGGAGAAGTTCGAGACCTCGACCAAGGGCATCTTCGCCATTGGCGATATCAACTACTATCCGGGCAAGCTGAAACTGATCCTGTCGGGCTTCCACGAAGCGGCTTTGATGGCACAGCAGGCTTTCCGTTATGTCTATCCGGACAAGAAGCTGCGCTTCCAGTACACGACGTCGTCTTCGGAGCTGCAGAAGAAGATGGGTGTGAAATAACATCCGGGGTTTGGGGGCTGCGCCCCCAAGTCTTCTCTTACTTCAATAAAAAGCCTCCCCTTCTTAGGGCGAGGCTTTTTTATTGAAGCGAAACAGGTTTGTGGGGTCACGGACCCCAAACCCCGGATGTTTTACAGCGCTTTTTTTGTATTCTGGGAAAGACGCTTTAGAGAAAAGCGATTGTTAGAATTTCCAGCTGTAAATATCCAATTTTCTGCAATCTCTTTATTCGTGTAAAAGTCAGAAGGATCGAATTTCGATGTTAAAATTTCATGCAGTAGGTTATTTTCGTTTAGTCGCTGAAGCTTGATTATAGCTTTCTTTCTGGTCTTTTCATACCAATCAGTTAGCGTGGGACCAACAGCGTCCAACAAGATTGCCAAATCCGCACCAGCTTCTTGTCGGCTACGAATTTCTTTCCATGGAAACATAAATTTCGCATCATTATTTGCCGAATTTACACTCAAAATAACGTGCTGTATCGACCATTTTTCGGTCTTAACCGTATGCTCGCCGTGGTGAGCTATACTTTGATTGCGAAGTTCAACGATACGTTCGTGAGCCTGTTTGAGGGCAATAGTTGTAAGAAGGTTATCTAACGGAAATTGGACGCGGCCAAGGCTTCCGCCATCAACCAGTCGGCCATATGCCATAATCGCATTTTTCAATAAGCAACTAGCTAAAAAGCTTTCCTCTGAATCAGCTTCAAATTTTCTTTCGCTTTCGGCTCGCTTAAGCCATTGCTGATGCCAAAGCTCAACTGAACGTTTAGCATCTTCTAAATCGGTCTTAAGAGACTGCGCCGATCTGAGTCGCTCGATATAAAGGAGAGCGATATTCTTATCAGAATTATCTTCTTTTCTATCTTTAGGACGGGGCAAGTTGAAAAATTGATCAGACTTTTCAATCATTCTGCATACCTAGCGAGAGAATAGTTTTCATTTAAAGTTGCCTATCAACTTTTTTCACCAAACCGGTACTTTGCATTAAATTATATTTTTCATAGCATTCCAAACGCTAAGCAAAGCTATATTTGGCTCGTAAATTGTTGCATAGCTTTTGCATTAAGGCCTGAAAAACAGACCCAGTTTCAGACTCTCGCCAATCCGGTTGGCACGGACCATGAAATACTCCACCGCCGCTTCCGAAGGGGCGATATCGCGCAGGGTCTGCTCGAACAGATAGAGCCATTCGCCGAAATGCGCCGGTTCGATGGACTTGACCTTCAGGTGCGCCTGCATCGGCCGGCCGGAATAGACCCCGGCATTGAGCGCCACCGACTCCCAGAACTGCTTCAGTTTCGCCAGGTGGTCCGGCCAGTCATCGATGGCGCCATTGAACACCGGCCCCAGTTGCGGATGCACGCGGACACGGCTGTAGAATTCATCGACCAGTTTCGAGATAAAGGCCTCGTCCACGCCGATGGCGGCGGCGTCTTCGCGGATCTTCTGGCGGGCGGCAATTGCATGTTCTGAACTCATGCCGCCACCTTATCACAATCGCCTGTGCGCGTCCCTGCGACCGGTTGTCCGCATTGTTTTCTTACGCCCACAAAGCGAAATTCACGCGACAGGAGTTATATCATGCTGCACCAGGGAAGTTGCCATTGCGGGCAGATCGCCTTTGAGGTCGAGGGCGATTTCAATGAGGGCATGGATTGCAACTGCTCGATGTGCCGGCGACGTGGTGGGCTGCTGGCCTTTGTGCCGGCCGACGCCTTCACGCTCAAGACGCCGGAATCGGGCGTTTCGACCTATAATTTCAACAAGCGCGTGCTGCATCACCATTTCTGCTCGACTTGCGGCATCGCGCCCTTTTCCGAAGGGCAGGGATCGGACGGCAAGCCGATGAAGGCGATCAACCTGCGCTGCATCCCGACCATCGATCTCGATACGCTGAAGATCACCAAATGGAACGGCGCAAGCCATTGATTTGCGAACGATTATCAAAGAAGCCCGCCGTTTAGCCGCCCTAAACCCACGCACGACAAACCATCGCTTTAAATCACTGACGCAAAACCTTACATAGGACGATGTTAAAGGGGATCATGTTGTATGGTCCCTCTTTGGTGTTTACGCGATGCTCGCTTTGCCCCTGTCATGGCCGCTGGAAAACCGTCAGGTCGTCCTGATCGGTGCCGGCGCGTGGGCGATCCGCAAGCTGACCCTGCTGAACCGCACACCGGCCAAAGTGACCGTCTTCGCGCCTCTGGCCGATCTGGCGAATGCCTTTGCCCGCTGGCCGGAAACGGCTGAACTCAGCGAAGCCGCGCTGATCATCGTTGCCTTTGACGATCGCGCCTTGGCTGAAAAAGGCGCGGCTTTGGCCCGCACCTCTCGTGCGCCGCTCAATGTCGTCGATTTCCCCGATCTCTCTGATTTCCATGTGCCGGCCATTATCGATCGCGGCTCTTTGAGCATCGGCGTCGCTACCGGCGGCACCGCGCCCGTGTTGGCGCGTGAAACCCGCCGCAAGATCGAGGCCGCCGTGCCACCTTCGGAAGCCGATGTCGCCGCCTTCGCCACGGCCCTTTCCCCCCAACTGCGCGAACTTATTCCGAACACGGACGATCGTCGACGCGTTTGGGAAAACATCCTGCAATCGCCCGCCACCGAACTGGCGCGCAAGGGACAGATTGAAGAGGCGGTCGCCCTGGCACTGGCCAATATCGACGCACCGCGTACCGGTGTGGTCCATCTGGTCGGCGCTGGCCCCGGTGATCCGGAACTCCTGACCCTGAAAGCCCTGCGCCTGCTCTCCGAGGCCGATGTCATCGTCTATGACCGTCTGGTTGGCGATGGTGTGATGGATCTGGCGCGCCGCGATGCCGACCGTTTCTATGTCGGCAAGGAACGCTCTAATCACTCCGTGCCGCAGGACCAGATCCACGAACTGCTGGTCGAACAGGCCCGCCTGGGCAAGCGCGTCGTGCGCCTCAAGGGCGGCGATCCGTTCGTCTTCGGCCGCGGCGGCGAAGAGGTCGAGGCCCTGCGCGCCGCCGGTATCGAAGTGCACATCACGCCGGGCGTCACCGCCGCACTGGGTTGCGCCGCTTCTGCCGCCGTGCCGCTGACCCACCGCGACCATGCGCAAAGCGTCACCTTCATCACCGGTCACGCCAAAGACGGCGACAGCGACAACAATCCGCTGATGCTGGACTGGTCGGCGCTTTCCGCCCCGCATCATACGCTGGTCGTCTATATGGGCGTCGCCACGAGCAAGATCATTTCCGGCAAGCTGATGGCACATGGCCGGATGCCGGATACGCCAGCCCTGATCATCGAAAACGGCACCCGCCCGAACGAGCGCCGGACCCTCACTCATTTGGGCGCGCTGGCCGAAACCATCGCCGCCAACCCTTCCAAGGGCCCGACCCTCGTCATCATTGGCGAGGTGGCGGGGCTCTACCAGGATCAAACCGCCATTGCCGGCGTTGTTGAAGAAGCCATGAGACTGAACGCATGAAACTCCTGACCGCCAATCGCCTGACCGACGGCCTGACCATCTGGTTTTCCGAAACTGGCTGGGTCGAGGATGCCGCCCATGCCGCGCACCTGAGCGACGAACAGGCCGATGCGGCGCTTGCCGAATGGAAGGCGCGCGAGACCGAGGTGGTCGCGCCTTATGTCATTCCGCTGACCGAGGCCGGCGCCCCCGTCCAGCGTGAACATGTGCGCGAATTTGTCCGCGCCAACGGTCCGACCATCGGTCAGACTGCCGATGCCCTTTCCAAAGCGTTTAACCGCGCAGATATTTTCGAGAACTAGAATGTACGTTTACGACCAGTTCGACCATGCCTTCGTGCAGGACCGCATCGGTGAGTTTTCCGATCAGGTGAAGCGCCGCCTCGCCGGTGAGATCAGCGAAGACCAGTTCAAGCCGCTGCGCCTGATGAATGGCGTCTATCTGCAACTGCATGCCTACATGTTGCGTATCGCCGTGCCCTATGGCGTGCTGTCTTCGGCCAAGATGCGCAAGCTGGCCTATATCGCCCGCACCTATGACCGTGATTTCGGCCACTTCACCACCCGCCAGAATTTGCAGTTCAACTGGATCAAACTGGCCGAGGTGCCGGAGATCCTCAAGCACCTCGCCGAGGTCGAGATGCACTGCCTGCAAACCTCAGGCAACTGCATCCGCAACACCACGACCGACCAGTTCGCCGGCGCCGCCAAGGATGAGCATGACGATCCACGTCCGTGGGGCGAGGTCATCCGCCAGTGGTCTTCAAACCATCCGGAATTCAACTTCCTGCCGCGCAAGTTCAAGATCGCCATCACCGGCGCCGAAAAGGACCGTGCCGCCATCCGCCTGCACGATATCGGCCTGCACCTGACGCCGCAGGGCTTCGATGTCTATGTCGGCGGTGGCATGGGCCGGACGCCGGCTCTGGCGCACTGCATCCGCAAGGGCCTGCCCGGCGACAAGCTGCTCAGCTATCTCGAAGCCTGCCTGCGCGTTTATAACCGCTATGGCCGCCGCGACAACAGTTACAAGGCGCGCATCAAGATCCTGGTCGCTGCCCTTGGCCCTGACGAATACAAGCGCCAGGTCGAGGAAGAATGGGAAACCTTCGACAAGGCCGCCATCGATGTGCCGGCTGCCGAGGTGGCGCGCATCAAGAGCTATTTCCCCGATCCAGCCTATGTCGATGCGCCATTCGACCGCGTGGCCCTGGAGCGCCAGCAGACGGCCGATGCCGCCTTTGCGCGCTGGGTGAAGAACAACACCAACCCGCACAAGCGCGACGACCACGTTTCGGTGACCATTTCGCTAAAGCCTGTCGGTCTGCCGACCGGCGACGCCTCCTCGGCGCAGATGGATCTGATGGCCGACATGGCGGACGCCTATGGCTATGGCGAGCTGCGCGTCTCGCACGAGCAGAACATCATCCTGCCGCATGTCGCCAAACGCGATCTCTATGCCCTCTATTCGAAGCTGGATGGGGTCAATCTGGCCACCGCCAATGCCGGCAAGATCACCGACATGATCGTCTGCCCCGGTCTCGATTACTGCTCGCTGGCCAATGCCCGTTCGATCCCGCTGTCGCAGGAGATTTCCAAGCGCTTCGAGGACGCCAACCTGACCGACAAGATCGGTGATTTGCAGATCAAGATTTCCGGCTGCATCAATGCCTGCGGCCACCACCATGTCGGCCATATCGGCATTCTGGGGGTCGATAAGCAGGGCATCGAATTCTACCAGATTCTGCTGGGCGGCCGCGCCGATGAAAAAGCCGCGCTCGGCCAGATCACCGGCAAGGGCCTCTCCGCCGAAGCCGTGCCTGCCGCCATCGAGCGCGTGGTCCAGCTCTATCTTCAACTGCGGACCTCCGATGCCGAGCGTTTCATCGATACCCTCGAGCGCGTCGGCCGTAACACCTTCGCGGAGGCGCTGCATGAGCCCGCTTAATTCGGCGCATGAGGCGCAACTCGTCACCCATGACGGCGAGGTCATCCCCGATGGCTGGACCCTGCTGGCCGACGAAGATACCACCGGCGTCGACGGCCCCTATGTGCTCGGCTTCGACCGCGCTCTGCGTGAACTCGACGGCCTGAACGGACATTACGGCGTCCGCATCAATCCGGGCGACGATGTGAGGCTCCTGCTGCCTTTCATCGAGAAGATCACCCTCGTTGAAGTGGCCTTCCCCGGTTATCGCGACGGCCGTGGTTATTCGACCGCCCGTATCCTGCGCGAAGCCGGCTATACGGGCATTATCCGTGCCGTTGGCGATGTACTGCGCGATCAGCTTTTCCAGATGCTGCGCTGTGGTTTCGATGAATTCCTCGTCAAGGACAAGGACCCGGCACAGGCTATTGAAGCGGCCAAATCCCGTTTCAGTGTATTTTATCAAGGGGCGGCGGACGACAATCGCCCCGTATGGGCTCTACGGCACGCCGCCGAGGGCTAAGGACCTCCCGCTATGACGATCCTGATCGACATACTGAAAGACCAAAAAAAGACGCACGGCTCGCTGCGCGCCGAAGCCCTGAGTGCGGCCTGGGAACACCTGACCGCGCAGGAAATTCTGCAAAAGGCGATTGCTGAAGAATTTGTCGGCGACATCACCCTGTCGTCGTCCTTCGGCGCCGATTCCGCTGTGCTGCTGCATATGGTGGCGCAGATCGAACCGAACCTGCCGGTTATCTTCCTCGATACCGACCGTCACTTCTTCCAGACCATCCAGTATCGCGACGAACTGGTGGCGAAGCTCGGCCTGACCAACCTGGTGAATCTGAAGGCCGATGCGGATGAGGCCGGCACCGAAGACAGCAAGAATACCTTGTGGCGCACCAATCCGGACGCCTGCTGCGACCTGCGCAAGGTCCGTCCGCTGAACCGTTTCATGGAAGGCTATGGCGCGTGGATTTCCGGCCGCAAGCGCCACCAGAGCGCGACGCGCACCAAGCTGCCGATCGTTGAGTTTGACGGCAAGCACTTCAAGATCAATCCGCTGGCCACATGGACGGCGGAGGACATCGAGGCCTATTTCCGTAACCACGACCTGCCGCCGCATCCGCTGGTCGAACAAGGCTTCCCGTCGATCGGTTGCTTCACCTGCACCAAGCCGGTGGCTGCCGGCGAGGACGCCCGTTCCGGCCGCTGGGCGGATTCGGAAAAGGTCGAGTGCGGCATTCATAACCCGATCTATGGCGGCGAGGGGATCTGACCCTTAGCGAACGTGAAGACCCAGTTCGGAGAGCAGTTCCGCCGCCTGGGCGCGGGAAATGGTGGCGCCCTTGAAGCGGCGGGCGTCTTCCAGCCGGACGCCGCCTATATCGGTGCCGCGCAGGTCGGCGCCCTCAAAACGGGCATCGGTCAGAACGGCATCACGCAGGGAGCAATCCTCGAAGACCACCCCACGAAAATCGCAGCGCTGAAGCTCGGCATTGGTCAGGTCGATCGATTTAAGGGTCTGCTTGTTAAAGGCGAAGTTACGCAGCTTGGCGTCGTTCAGGCGCGTTTCCTCGAAGAGGACATCGAGCGCCTTGGCGTCGTTGAAATTGGCGCCGGTCAGCTTGCAGCGGCGGAACTGCGCTTGCGAAACCGTGGCACCACGAAACTTGCTGTTGTTGAAGTCACAGGCGGTGAACTTCGCCTCGGCCAGGTCGGCGCTGGTGAAATCGGCGTGCGAACCCTTGCAGGAAATGAACTGCGCGCCATCCAGCTTGGCGCTGACGAATTTCGCCTTGCGGAACAGGCACTGGTCAAACACCCAGCCATTGAGGATCAGGTCGGACAGATCGACCTCATCGAGTTCACAGCCAACGAGCGTTACCGGCTCGCCCTTATTGGCCAGCAGAAGCACGGCATTACGGTCGAGGATTTGATCTTCAATTGTCATCATCTTGGGGCTCACGCTCATAAGGTTCGTATTTACCGCTTTCAAAATTACGCATGAAGGCCGAGCCTATCGGTGAATCGATCAGGTGTATCCAGCTATCATCGGCATTCAGAACCTTGCCTAAAGCAATGTATTCATGTTTACGCGCCTCGAACTCCTCGTCGCTAACATTGCGATAATCCCCACGAATGCGCCATCCGCTATCAGGATACTTATCGCCTTCCTGTGTCATATCCGGCTCTTCCCGGTAGATATAATAAATCGGAATGCCGTCATCGAGAACGCATCTATCGACCATACACCTGTCCCAATACTCCCGGACTTTCGGGCTCTCGGGTATGTTTCGATCCGTGCGAAAACCGATACAATGAAAGGGTTTGAAACGAACCAGATGACCCAACCTTAGTTGAGGCAAATCTAACGGCGTATTGACGAGCTTTCCATTATATTCGTCATTATTCCGCTCCGTTATCTCAACCCACATTCGCTCGACATTGTTACCCGGCACACCCCGAAACGATAACTGCGCTAGATCGCCCACCTGAAGGGAATCAATATGAACCGCAGACGGTATGAAATAGGTATAGGGCGCTTCCTTGGCAATCGGTCGGGGATCGTCAATGGCGTAAGTGCCAAAGTAGCGCCGATATAGGTCGTAAAGCGGTTCTGCTAGCCATCCAAACATCTTTTCAGATTAGTCAGCTTCGCAAACTTTGCCAGAAGAAAACCAATGTCACCATACGCGCTGTCGAGTTAAGGGGTTGAGGGGTCCGTGACCCCTCACCTTACCTTGAGAAAGAAAAAGGCGACCCCATAAATGGGATCGCCTTTTTCTTTATTCAGAGAAGACGAAGGGGTCACAGGTCCCTTCACCCCATTAGTCGCGGCGCGGACGGCGCGGACGGCGCGGACGGTCACCGCCCTCACGCTCGCCACCTTCAGCCGCTTCCAGCTCAGGCTCTTCACCCGAAGCGATACGAGCCGCATTACGCTCGGCACGTTCGGCTTCCAGCTTCTCGGTCAGGTCCTCGCCGGTTTCCTGATCGACCACCTTCATCGAGAGCTTGGTCTTGCCACGATCGTCAAAGCCCAGGAACTTCACCTTCACTTCGTCGCCTTCGTTCAGGACGTCCGAGGTCTTGGCGACCTTTTCGTTCTTGATTTGCGAGATGTGGACCAGGCCGTCCTTGGCGCCGAAGAAGTTCACGAACGCGCCGAAATCGACGACCTTCACGACCTTGCCCTTGTAGATGGCGCCCACTTCCGGCTCCGAGGCGATGGACTTGATCCAGTCGCGCGCGGCGTCGATCTTGGCTTGTTCCGAAGCGGCAATCTTGATCGTGCCGTCGTCGGCGATGTCGATCTTCGCGCCCGTCTTTTCGACGATTTCGCGGATGACCTTACCACCGGTACCGATCACTTCGCGGATCTTGTCCGTGGCAATCTTGATGGTTTCGATCTTCGGTGCGAATTCGCCCAGCTCTTCACGGGCGCCCGAGATGGCCTTGTTCATTTCGCCAAGGATGTGCAGACGGCCGGCGTTCGCTTGGCGAAGCGCCTTGGTCATGATTTCCTCGGTGATGCCGGCCACCTTGATGTCCATTTGCAGCGAGGTGATGCCGTTGGCCGAACCGGCCACCTTGAAGTCCATGTCGCCGAGGTGATCTTCGTCACCCAGGATGTCGGACAGGATGGCGTATTCGCCGGACGGCTCAAGGATGAGACCCATGGCGATACCCGAAACCGGCGACTTCAGCGGCACGCCGGCGTCCATCAGGGCCAGAGACGAACCACAGACGGTCGCCATCGAGGACGAGCCGTTGGACTCGGTGATTTCCGAGACCAGGCGGATCGTATAGGGGAAATCTTCCGCGGCCGGGAGCATCGGACGAACCGCGCGCCAGGCCAGCTTGCCGTGGCCGATTTCGCGACGGCCGGGCGAACCCATGCGGCCGGTTTCGCCAACCGAATACGGAGGGAAGTTATAGTGGAGAAGGAACTTCTCCTTGTAGGTGCCTTCCAGCGAGTCGATGAACTGCTCGTCATCGCCGGTGCCGAGGGTGGCGACAACCAGGGCCTGGGTTTCACCGCGGGTGAACAGGGCCGAACCGTGGGTGCGCGGCAGGATGCCGACTTCCGAGACGATCGAGCGGACCTTGTCGACGGCACGGCCGTCAACGCGCTTGCCGTGCTCAATGATGTCGCGGCGCAGGACATCGGCTTCGCATTCCTTGAAGGCGGCGCCGAACTTGGCGGCGTCTACGCCATTCGGATTGGCTTCCGAAACGACGAGCGCTTCAGCGGCCTTGGACTTGGCAGCGCCAACGGCTTCGTGGCGCGGGTGTTTTTCCTGGATGGTGTAGGCGTCGCGGATATCCTGGCCGACCAGCTTCTTGATGTCGGCAACGATGCCCGAGAAGTCTTCGGCTTCGAAGTCGAACGGTTCCTTGGCGACGTGTTCGGCCATTTCGATGATGGCGTCGATTACCGGCTGCATGCCGCGGTGGGCGAACATCAGGGCGCCGAGCATCTTGTCTTCCGACAGTTCCTTGGCTTCGGACTCGACCATCATCAGGGCGTCCTGCGTACCGGCGACAACGAGGTCGAGGTCGGATTCCTTGATCTGGTCAACGGTCGGGTTCAGGACGTATTCGCCGTCGATCAGGCCGACGCGGGCGCCGCCGATCGGGCCCATGAATGGCACGCCGGAGAAAGTGAGCGCTGCCGAAGCGGCGACCATGGCGACGATATCGGGATCATTTTCCATGTCGTGCGACAGGACGGTGCAGACAACCTGCACTTCGTTCTTGAAGCCCTTGACGAACAGCGGGCGGATCGGACGGTCGATCAGACGCGAAACCAGAGTTTCCTTTTCCGAAGGGCGGCCTTCGCGCTTGAAATAACCACCGGGGATCTTGCCGGCGGCGAAGGTCTTTTCCTGATAGTTGACGGTCAGCGGGAAGAAGTCCTGGCCGGGCTTCGGCTTGCGCGCGTAAACAACGGTGGCCAGAACGGTGGTCTCACCGTAGGTTGCCAGCACGGCGGAGTCGGCCTGACGGGCGACACGACCGGTTTCCAGGGTGAACTTGCGGCCCGCCCAGTCGATGGATTTTCTTTTGATGTCGAACATTTTTTGTCTTTCATTCGGCTCCGGAACAGCCCCATGCCGTTCGGGAGGTGGCCGCTTGACGTTTAAGCGGCGCGTGTAAGGGGCCCTCAGGCCCAGCGTATAAGCGAAACCGGTGTTTCGCGGGGTGTATAAGCAAACCGGATAAAGCCGGTCGGGACATATATGCCGCCGTTTTGGCGACAGTATTTTGACCGCCCCCTTAAAAGCAGGAAGCCAGCCAATTATAGAACAAGGGCTTGAGAGATTTCCCAAGCCCTTGGTTTGAAACTTAGCGGCGCAGGCCGAGGGTTTCGATGATCGCGGTGTAGCGATCGGTGTGACGGTTCTTCAGGTAGTCGAGAAGACGACGACGCTGCGACACCATTTTCAGGAGGCCGCGGCGGCTGTGGTTGTCCTTCTTGTGTTCCTTGAAGTGCTCGGTCAGGTTGGCAATGCGTTCCGAGAGGATCGCGATTTGCACTTCTGCACCACCGGTATCGTTTTCGGTGCGAGCGTGGGTCTTGATGACTTCTGTCTTGCGATCAGCAGTAATCGACATCGGGTTTCTCCTTATTGAGAAGTTGTAAGTTGTCGCGCATTTTAATCCGAAAAGTGCTGACACTTTTCGGAATGCGCTTAGAGGTTCAGCAAACGCGAGGGATGAAGTATCCCGCCGCGCAGTTCACACAGAGCGAGAACCTGGCCGTTGAACACCGCCTGAACCGTATCGGGAAACTCGTGATAGCCGTCATCGAGACGGGCTTTCAGAGCCGATTTCAAAGGTTCAATCTGACGGGGCAGAAGGGCAAGGTCACGTCCCTGCTTCAATCTTGCGGCCTCGTCTTGCGTCACAGGCAGGCCCGGGATGTCGTCCAGTGCCGTCTCTACGCCAAGCAAAGCCTCAAGATGGGCGCCTCTATGCACTAATTCCTCAAGCTTTTCCAGTGTTATTGAGTCTTTTGTCTCAAACGCGCCGACCGCCTCACGGCGCAGGGTCGTCACATGGCCGCAGACACCCAGCTCCAGGCACAGATCGCGGGCGATGGAGCGGACATAGGTGCCCTTGCCACAATGGAGCGTGAAGGTGGCGGTATCACCAGTGAAGTCATCCAGTGCCAGGTCGAAGACCTCGATCTCGCGGGCTTTCAGCTCGACCTCGACGCCTTCGCGGGCCAGGTCATAGGCGCGCTTGCCATCGACCTTGATAGCGGAAAAGGCCGGCGGCACCTGTTCGATCACGCCGATGAACTGAGGAATGGCGGCTTCGATGGCTTCCCTCGTCGGGCGCGCATCGGATTCGGCGATGGTGCGGCCTTCGGCATCGTAACTGTCGGTCGTGCGGCCGAAGGTAATCGTAAAGCTGTAAACCTTGTCGGCTTCCATCAGGTAGGGCACGGTCTTGGTCGCCTCACCGAGCGCAATCGGCAGGATGCCGGTGGCCAGCGGGTCGAGCGTGCCGGCGTGACCGGCCTTCTGCGCCTGGAACAGCCAGCGGATCTTGCCGACCGCGGAGGTCGAGGTCATTTCCAGCGGTTTGTCGAAGCAGATCCAGCCGTGGATCGCTTCGCCTTTTTTCTTACGTGCCAAGTGGCCTCCAAATGTAAGAAAGCAAGAAACCCCACCACCACATCTAGACGCTTCGCGTCGTCGTGCGGTCCCCCTCCCCGAACAAGTCGGGGAGGTACAAATTAAGAGCTTCTCTTGTTGTACCTCCCCACCTCCGGTGGGGAGGGGGACCGCGCCGATTTATCGGCGGGGTGGTGGGGTATCTTACTTAATCTTCATCTTCTTCATCATCGTGATGCAGGTCGCGGGCGATATCCGGGCGCATGAACAGCGCATCGATGCGCGCGGCTTCATTGAAGCTTTCATCATGCAGGAAGCGCAGGTCGGGCGTGAACTTCATTTCGATATGCTTGCCGAGAATGCCGCGCAAGAATTTCGAATGCCGGTTCAGGGCATCGACCGCCGGGCCGATCTGCTCTTTCGTGATCGTCACGCCACCCAGGCCGGCGCCGAGCGGCTCGACGAATACGGTGGCGTGGCGCAGATCGGGCGAACAGCGCACTTCGGTGACGGTGATCGAGACATTGTGCAGCGCCTCGTCGTGGATTTCTTCCTCGCGGAGGATTTCGACCAGGGCATGGCGCACCAGTTCGCCGGCGCGCAATTGACGCTGCGTCGGGCCAAGTTCCGCCGGTGCGCGGCCATGGGTTTTGTCTTTAAAAGAGTTCCGTTTCATCAGGTCCATATAGGCGCTTCTGACAATTTTTCTATTCAAAAATGCCTGAGATCGGTTATGCAGGATAAAACTAGATAATAAACGGGGGTAAACGTGGCTGCACTAAAACCGGATTTCGTACCTCGCATGGAAGGGCTCGACGCCCTGCGCGGCTTCGCCCTGATGGGCCTGTTCCTGGTTCATATGCCGGAGTTGTACGAACTCTACTGGGCGCACCCGACAACCGACCCGACCCAGCTTCTGTGGCACAACATCATCTTCACCACCTTCGCCGGCAAATCCTTTGCCCTGCTGGCCCTGTGCTTCGGCGTCTCCTTCTTCATCATCATGGACCGTGCCGCCAAACGCGGTGTTGATTTCACTGTCCGCTTCCTGTGGCGGCTGGCCCTGCTTGGTCTGATCGGCATCATCCACGGCCTGTGGTATCGTGGCGACGTGCTTGAGGTCCTGGCCCTGATGGGTGTCTTTCTCGTGCCCTTCTATCGCCTGAAATCAAACGTCCTGCTGATCGCGCTTGGTGTCTTCTTCCTGCTTCAGCCGCTCCAGATATTTCAGATATTTAGTGCGCTGAATGGCGCGGCCTGGGCCAACAAGGCGCCCGGTTTCTGGGGCGCGGTCACGCCGGAGGCCTATCTGACCGGTAAGAGCCTGATGGAGACCGTCCGCATGAACTGGGTCGATGGCCATCCGTTCAAATGGTCCTTCATGTATGAATCCGGCCGCCTGAGCCAGATTTTGGGGCTGTCACTGATCGGCATGGTGCTTGGACGCGTCAATTTCTTCGGCCAGCCCCAGCGCTTTACACGCTTCCGCCTGACCGGCCTTGTGGTAGCGGCGGTCCTCGCCGTCGGCCTGTCATTCGGCAAGGCTTCCCTGGCGGCGCTGATGCCGACTTCCGAGGCGATGTTCATGCCGCGCAGCCTGTGGGACAGCATGTTGTCCGGCTGGTTCGACCTCAGTATGATGACCGTTCTGATGCTGGGCTTCCTGTGCCTCTATTACGGCCTAGCCCATGGTCTGCTGAATCTGCTGGCGCCGGTCGGCCGCATGACCCTGACCCTGTATGTGGCGCAATCCCTTATTTTCGTGCCGCTGTTTTACAGCTTTGGTCTCGGTCTTCACGCCACCATGCTGCAGTCGACCGCGGTGTTGATCGCCATCCCGGTCTTCATCGCGCAGGTCGTCTTTGCTCACATGTGGTTCAAGGGCTTTCTGTATGGCCCCCTGGAATGGCTATGGCGTGCGGCCACTTACCTCACGGTAAGGGTGCCATTTATCCGCAGGGCATCCGCAGTCTGATTTCTTTGATCTTTCTGTTGCCTTGCGGTAATTCAAGTATCAATACGCACATACCGGCGGCAGTAGAGTATTAAAAACGACCTGTCTGGTAAGCAATACCACCATATACCGCAGCGCAACCGAATGTTAGCCGCGCACAAAAACGTGATACTGCATCGATCAAAAATCACGCAGAAAACAAAGAATCGGTGCTCACTATTTCAAAGCGACATCACAGAAATTAAGAAAAAATTTACCAAAAAAGGGCTCTCATCGGGTGAATATTTTTGACTTTTGTGAAAAATAATCGTATTTGGTGTATTATAGTATCTGTGGAGTACCCGTTTTGGCTAAATATGTTCCGAGTGATACCTTCTCTTTTGACGATACGGTCAAAAAAAATGAAGCGTCCTACCTGTTGAGCTATACGCCCCTGCCTTCACAATCTGAAGCAGATCAAGGTCTGGCAGGCTTAACAGATAAGAAAATTCCATTTGCCATTACGTTCGCCTGCACATTTGTAATTTGCAGCGCTGTATGGTTCGGCGTTGGCTTCGCAATCATTAAATTTTTAAGCCATTAATACGCTAACTGACAGGCGGGAAGGCTTTGTCGTTAAGGCCGAATCGGTTATGCAGATTTTTGATAAAAGTGTTAATTTTTTATGAATAATTTTTGATTCAAACCCAAAAAAGCCAGATTTCGCGAGCGTAATACCCCAAATAGGTGTTTTCTTCCCTCTAGCCCCTGGAACTCCATGCAAAGTACTGCCCGCCAATCCGCTACGGCTATTTGCTATGCACAGGCCCCCTATATTTCAGCCTTTATGGCACAACAGGATTTTGATCGTGTATTTGGCGCCCGCGCCCACGTGCGCGTCAGCGATGATCGCAAGTACCCTTTTATTTATACCCTCGCCGGCCTGACAGTTTATTGCTCGATCTTCTGGGTCGCCGTTTTCAGGATCATTTTCTGATCAACTGAAAACCACCGTCTTGGCACCATTGATAATCACCCGGCGCTCAGCGTGCCAGGTCACGGCCCGTGCCAGTACCCGCGCTTCGATATCCTGACCAATAGCGACAAGCTGCTCCGGCGTCAGACCGTGATGAACGCGCTGGACGTCCTGCTCGATAATCGGGCCCTCATCCAGATCCGATGTGACATAATGCGCAGTCGCGCCAATGATCTTCACGCCGCGCGCATGCGCCTGGTGATAGGGCTTGGCGCCCTTGAAGCTCGGCAGGAACGAGTGGTGAATATTGATACAGCGGCCTTCCAGCTTGCGCGCCAGATCGTCCGAGAGAATTTGCATATAGCGCGCCAGCACCACCAGATCCGCCTGATAATCATCGATCAGCTTAAGGAATTCCGCTTCCTGCGCCACCTTGTCGATACCTTTGGTTGGCAGGCAGACATAGGGAATGCCGCTCCATTCGACCAGCGAGCGCATGTCGTCATGATTGGACATGACGCAGACGATATCGACCGGCAACAGGCCTGACCGCCAGCGATACAGCAGTTCGTTCAGGCAATGGCCGAACTTTGATACTGCGATCAGAACTTTTGGCTTGTTGGAGAGGCTGTGGATGTCCCAGTCCATCGAGAAGCGATGCGCGATCGGCTTGAAGCCATCGCGCAGGGTCTGCATCGGCGGCATCTTTGGGCCCGCTTGCTTGAAGACGACACGGACATAGAACATGTCGCCTAAAGCATCGTTGAACTGGTTGGATTCGACGATGGAAATGTCGTTGTCATACAGGTAGCCGGAAACGGCGGCCACAATGCCACGCGTATCCGGGCACTTGATGATCAGAACATAATGGGCGGGATCAAATTCAGTGGTGTCGAGCATAGGCGCTTACAGGTTTCTAAAGGCAAAGATGTGGGGTCACGGACCCCACACCCCATAACACATCAGGAATGAAAACAAACACCTAACCCCTAAAACGAATTTGGCCCGGAATGATCCGGGCCAAAAGCGTTTTTAAAGGATTAGAGGGTGCGCTTGATTTCCTCGACCGTGAAGCACTCGATGAAATCGCCCTTCTTGAGATCCTGAAAGCCGTTGAAGGCCATGCCGCATTCCTGCGACACCTGGACCTCGTTGACCTCGTCCTTGAAGCGCTTGAGCGTCGACAGCACGCCCATCTCCTGGATGACGACGTCGTCGCGCAGGATACGGATACGGGCGCCCTTCTGCATCTTGCCTTCCTTGACAATGGCGCCGGCCACCTTGCCCACCTTCGAGATATCGAAGACTTCGAGGATTTCGGCGTTGCCGAGGAAGGTTTCGCGCTGGATCGGCGCCAGCATGCCCGAGAGCACACCCTTGATGTCGTCGATCAGGTCGTAGATGATCGCGTAGTAGCGGATTTCGACACCTTCACGCTCGGCCAGGTCACGCGCCTGCTTGCCGGCACGGACGTTGAAGCCGATGATCGGCGAACCCGAACCCTTGGCCAGTTGCACATCGGATTCGGTGATGGCACCGGCCGCCGAGTGAATGATTCGCGCACGGACTTCATCGGTGGCCAGCTTGTCCAGCGAACCGACAATGGCTTCGCCCGAACCCTGCACATCCGACTTGATGATGAGCGGCAGTTCCTTGACCTTCTTGTCGGCCAGCTTGCTCATCATGTCGGTGAGCGAGACGGCGCCGACAGGCGCCAGGGTCTTTTCGCGGCGGAGACGTTCGCGATATTCCGTGATTTCACGGGCGCGGGCGTCGTTTTCGACCACGGCGAAGGCTTCACCGGGATCGGGCGCGCCGTCGAGGCCCAAGATTTCCACCGGTTCCGAAGGACCAGCTTCCGCGAGCTGTTCGTTGCGCTCATTGATCAGGGCGCGGACACGTCCGAAGGACGAACCGGCGACGACGATGTCGCCACGCTTCAGGGTACCACGCTTGACCAGGACGGTGGCCACGGGACCACGGCCCTTGTCGAGCTTGGCTTCGATAACGATACCTTCAGCAGTCCGATCCGGATTGGCCTTCAGGTCAAGCACTTCGGCCTGGAGCAGGATGGCTTCGATCAGATTGTCGAGACCCGCCTTGGTCTTGGCCGAAACCTCGACCACCTGCGTATCGCCGCCGAGCGCTTCGACGACGATTTCGTGCTGCAACAGCTCATTGATGATGCGCTCAGGCTTGGCACCCGGCTTGTCCATCTTGTTGATGGCCACGATGATAGGCGTATGGGCTGCACGGGCATGGTTGATGGCTTCGATCGTCTGCGGCATGACGCCGTCATCCGCCGCCACAACCAGCACGACGATATCCGTAACATTGGCGCCGCGGGCACGCATGGCCGAGAAAGCAGCGTGGCCCGGCGTATCCAGGAAGGTCACCTTCTCACCGGCCGGCAGGCGAACCTGATAGGCGCCGATATGCTGGGTGATACCGCCGGCTTCGCCGGACGCGACATCAGCCGAACGCAGGGCGTCAAGCAGAGAGGTCTTGCCGTGGTCGACGTGACCCATGACGGCCACGACCGGCGGACGCGAAACTGTATCGTCCGAATGATCCTCGGCGTCGATGAAGCCTTCCAGAACGTCGGATTCCGACACGCGCTTGACGGTATGACCGAATTCCGAAGCCACCAGTTCGGCGGTATCGGTATCGATCACATCATTGATCTTCAGCATCATGCCCTGACGCATCAGGAACTTGATGATATCGACGGCGCGAACAGCCATCCGGTTCGACAGCTCCTGAACCGTGATGATATCCGGGATGACGACTTCACGGGCGGTACGTGCCTGTTCGGTTGTATTGCCCTTGCGCTTTTCACGTTCACGTTCACGAGCGCGCTTGACCGAGGCCAGTGAACGCATCCGGTCGGCGGTGCCCTCGTCGTCCCCGACTACGGCCTGGAGAGTCAGGCGGCCTTCACGGCGCTTGGGCTCGCCACGGGTCTGCGACACGGCCTTGACCGGTGCGCCGGCCTTGCCGCGCTTGTTGCCACGATCATCATCATCCGTTTTGCGCGTATCGAGCGCCTTGCTGGCAATGCCGGTGGCGCCGCGGGTAGAGCGGATACGGTCGACTTCCGGCGTGGCCGGCGCATTGGCGGATACACCCTGTCCCGGACGCGGCGGACGTGGTGAATTGACGTTGTAGCGAACGGTCTCGCCACGTTCGGCGCGCGGCGGCGCATTCGGATCACGGGGGGGGCGCGGCGCGTTCGGATCGCGCGGCGTGAATGGACGGTTCGGATCGCGTGGCGGGCGCGGCGCGTTCGGATCACGCGGCGTATAAGGACGATCACCCTGCGGGCGGTCGCCACGAGGCGCGCCATCGCGCTGCCCTTCCCGGGGAGGGTAGGGCGCACGGGCATTGGCATCGCGCGGCGGATAGGAGCGATCGCCCTGAGGACGATCACCGCGGGGGGCATCGGAACGCTGACCCTGATAACCACCGCCTTGCGGACGTTCGGCACGCTGATCATAGCGCGGCGCATCGGTGCGCGGGGTACGTTCATTGCGGAAAGCCGGCGCTTGCGGGGCCGGTGCGGGCGTCGGCTGTGGCGCGGAGGGCGTCACGGCCGTCGGTTGTTCAGGCGTGCTCGGCGCAGCTTCGGCGGCGGAAGCCGCCGGTTGAGGGGCCTGCGGAACGACCGGTGCCGGCTTGGCAGCTTCGGTCCGTGCAGCCGCCGCACGGGCATCCGCAGCCTTGCGTTCCTGGTCGGCGAGCGCCGCAGCAATAGCGCGCTGGCGGGCATCCTGCTCTTCCTGGCGCAGATTGCCTGCCCCTTGCGGGCGCGAGGCGCCTTGCGCCGGGCGCGGCGCCTGGGATTGTTGCGGACGATTGATTTCAGGCGCTGCCGGACGCACATGACCAGCTCCGGCACCGGCGGGTGGCGCACCGATGCGGCGCTTGGTCTCGACCACCACCGTCTTCGAACGGCCATGGCTGAAGCTTTGCTTGACTGTACCCGTCGAAACATTACCACCGACACGCGGCTTCAGCGTCAGCGGCGCGCGCTCACGATTGGCAGGCTGGTCGTTATTCTTGTCGTCTTTTCCGTCGCTCATCCGGCTTGTCTACTAACCTTTTGCGAAGCCTGACCCTAATGCCAGCCTTCTGTTTCAAAAATATATCGTCGTCTTTAAACGCCTGATCATGGATCAGCCGTCTAATCGAGCGCTCGATCATTACCGTGGCCGTATACAGTCAAGGCAGAGGAACCAACACTCACAGTCTTGCGCCCAAAGTCTAACCAGGCGCCTCAGGCTCCGGTCTTCGTCCCCAGCCTTGCGGCACAAGGGGCTCGAATCCCGATAGTCTTTTCATCTCTAAAGACCAACGCTGTACGCGCCGCCCCGACAGGAGTGCGACGTGTATGGCATTTTCTGTGCCCAAAGCCAAACTTAATTCGGCGTTACTAAAGCTTCCGCAGACGTTTGGCGAGGGGCTTTGCTGGGTGCCGGCATATAAAATGCGCTTGCGTCCATCTTCCGAGCCATCCGAGGCCTCGATAATCCAGCCGGCCTTGCCCGATTTGACGGCGGCCAGCGCTTTTTCAAAGCCGTTGACGATCCCGCCTTCGCGCCGCGCCAGACCGAGAAGATCAAGACAGCGGCGGCGCAGAAGATCGTGCACCAGAGGAATGAGATTGGGGTCGGCCTTGACCTGTCGCTTGGCCGCCCGACTGAATATGTTCTTTTTCAGCGCGATTTCAAGGGCGCCACGCTCGGAAACAATCCAGAGACCGCGCCCCGGCAGTTTCTGTGCCAGATCGGGCGTCAGCAAACCTTCCGGAGACACGACAAAGCGGATGAGCCCGTCCACGGGGACAGTCTCACCGCTGGCAATGTCGCGGCGCTGCGGCTGGCCCTTTGAAGACTCTCCAAGGACCAGCGCGTCGTCAGTGTCGGTTAGTAGCGCGGGCTCATTGTTCGGAGTCGGCGACATCTTCGCCCTCCTCAGCTACCTCAGTGCCTTCTCCCTCAAAAGCGTTGGCGTCTTCGAAAGCACCGGCTTCTTCATAAGCCTCTTCCTCGGCCACTTCTTCCACTTCCGGGGCTTCGATCCAGCCGGCGGCGACGCGGGCATTGAGGATCAGGGCCTCGGCATCGGGCACCGACAGATTGAACGATTCCAGGGCGCCAGGGACGCGTACGCGTTCGCCGCCCTTTTGCTCGAAACCGCCACGGATTTCATCGGTGGCCAGATCGGCGAGATCCTCGACCGTCTTGACGCCGGCCGTACCCAGGGCAACCGCCATCGGCAGGGTGATGCCGTTGATGTCCAGAACGCTGTCCTCCACGCCCAGTTCCTTGCGCTTGTTGTCCTGCTCGGTGGCTTCGCGCTCAAGATAGTCACGGGCGCGAGCCTGAAGTTCCGAAGCGGTATCCTCATCAAAGCCTTCGATGACGGCGATTTCGTTTTCATCGACAAATGCCAGGTCCTCGATCGAGGTGAAGCCTTCGGTGACCAGCAGCTGGGCGATGACCTCATCGACATCGAGCGCTTCCTGGAAGAGGGCGGTGCGTTCGGCGAATTCCTTCTGACGGCGCTCACTGTCCTGCGACTCGGTGATGATATCGACCTGCCAGCCGGTCAGCTGCGAGGCGAGGCGAACGTTCTGGCCGCGGCGGCCGATGGCCAGCGACAGTTGTTCGTCAGGCACAACCACTTCGACGCGGTCTTCTTCTTCGTCCAGCACGACCTTGGAAACTTCGGCCGGGGCCAGGGCGTTGACGATGAAGGTGGCTTCATCGGGCGACCACTGGATGATGTCGATCTTTTCATTTTGCAGTTCGGCGACAACGGCCTGAACGCGCGAGCCGCGCATACCAACACAGGCGCCAACCGGATCGATCGAGTTGTCGTTCGACAGTACGGCCATCTTGGCGCGCGAACCCGGATCGCGGGAAACCGACTTGATCTCGATCACGCCGTCGTAGATTTCCGGCACTTCCTGAGCGAACAGCTTGGCCATGAAGCCACCGTGGGCGCGCGACAGCATGATCTGCGGGCCTTTGGTCTCGCGGCGCACATCATAGATATAAGCGCGAATGCGGTCGTTGACCTGGAAGGCTTCGCGCGGGATCGACTGGTCGCGGCGCATGATGCCTTCGCCCTTGCCGAGATCGACAATGACATTGCCGTATTCGACGCGGCGGACGGTGCCGTTGACGATTTCACCGACACGGTCCTTGTACTCGTCGAACTGCTTTTCACGTTCGGCTTCGCGCACCTTATGGGTGACAACCTGGCGGGCCATCTGGGTCTGGACGCGGCCCAGTTCGAACGGCGGCAGGGTTTCGGAATATTCCTTGCCGACGAAGGCTTCCTTGTCGTCGCGCAGGGCTTCGGTCAGGGTCTTCTGGGCGTATTCGTTTTCCAGCTCTTCGTCGGGCACCACGGTGACATGACGGGTGATGGTCATTTCGCCGGTGCGGGGATCGATATAGACGCGGATGTCATGCTCGGCGCCATAACGCGAGCGGGCGGCCTTCTGGATCGCTTCCTCGATGGAGGCGATGACCACCGACTTGTCGATCGACTTTTCGCGCGCCACGGCTTCTGCGATCTGCAGCAGTTCCTGGCGGTTGGCGCTGATTCCGGTGAAGCTCATTTGTGAGTCCTTCTGTTTATCTATTTGTCGTCATTAGCGGCGTCGTCATCAAGGTCGTCCTCGAAATCGGCGTCGTCAAAATCTTCGTCTTCCTCATCATCCTCTTCTTCACCGCGCGCGGCCTTGGCCTCGGCGCCGCGTTTCAGAAGTTCGTCGTTGAGGATCAGCTTGGCGTCAACGATCCAGTCGAACGGCATGAGAGCGGTTTCCGCCTCGCCTTCAAGATCGATGGCGATGTGATCATCTTCGATGCCGGCCAGAATGCCGCGGAAACGCTTGCGCCCTTCGGCCAGACGATCCAGCTCGATGCGGGCTTCCAGGCCTTCATAGGTCTCGAAATCCGACAGGCGGGTCAGCGGGCGATCGATGCCGGGCGATGACACTTCCAAGGTGAACTCACCGGGGATCGGATCGACCTCATCGATATAGGCCGAGATGGCGCGTGACAGGCGGGCGCATTGGGTGACATTGATCTCGCCGTCGGTCTTGCGCTCAGCCATGATCTGCAGGAAACGCGAACCACCCGGCTCACGCGAGCCCTGCAGGCGCACGCGCACGATATTGAGCGCCAGTTCTTCGGCGATCGGATCGAAGATTTCGAGCAGCTTGCGTTCTTCGGTGGTCTTGGCGCGCAATGGGGTCTCTTAAGCAATAAAAAAGGCGGCAGGCTCTGTGGCCGCCGCCGTCGCCTTTCGGCAATCGGTCATGTTGGCAAGCTATATAGGCCCGCTTTTTCCATTTGCCAAGGAGAATCTGGAAAGCGGATTTTAAAGCAGATGCGGATGCAGATAATCTTCCGGGATGGTGACCGGATACAGATGGCCGGCATACATCGTCAGCAGCAGCCAAGTTGCATAGCCACCGATACACAGAGTCGCTACCAGCAACAACCAGCCGACAGGCTTATTGGTTTTCTTGAAGATATCATAGAGAATACAGCCCATGTGGGTGAACAGGGCGAAGACCCCGGCGCCATAAAAGCCATAGGCGGCATAGGTGAAGGGCGCGACGAAGGCCGAAGAGGCAAAGGCAAAATTGGTGTCGAGATTGAAAACCAACCGCGCCACGGCGATCCAGCCGACGTGGATGCAGATGAAGATCACCATGATCAGGCCGGACAGGGCCTGAAGCTGATGGATGAAGTCTTTCTTCTTCGTCCATATCTCGATGATCAGCGGAATCCCGGTCAGTATCTGGATAAAGAAGGCCAGCATCACCGCCATTTCGACAATGGGGTGACGATAGACCAACCGGGCGGCATCCATGAATTGCGCATGGGCCTCGATACCCAGCAATCCGACAAAATGATTGGCAAAATGCAGACACAAAAAGGCGAAGACAAAACCCGCCGATACCTTATGCAAACGCTCCATTCACAACGCCCCCCCAAAACGTCCCATGTGAAGAGCATTAACAATGTCTTAATTCAGCGCGCTTGGCTAGAGGGCACATCACACGGTTGTGAAGCGGACTATTTACGAACAAAATCAAAGAAGACCGGCTTGCAATCGCCAAGGCCCTTGGTTTCGTAGCGCGTGGTGATGTGATCAGCCGGCGGTGTGTTCCAGTCGGACTGGCTTTGCGCCGGCCAGTTGAAATCCGCGCTGGCGAGGAAGCGTTCCAGCGCCCAGTCGGCATAGTCCGCCCAGTCCGTAGCGAAGCGCACTGTGCCGCGGGGCTTGAGTGCACGGGCAAAAGCGGCAATGGTTTCCGTCTGGATAAAGCGGCGTTTGTTGTGCCGCGCCTTTGGCCACGGATCGGCGAACAGGATGAAAATCCGGCTTAAGGATGCTTCCGGCAATTTTTCGAGCAGGGGACGCGCATCACCCGGCAGGATGAGCACGTTTTTCAGCGCAGCGTCTTCGATATGGCGCAGGGCTGAGCCCACACCATTGAGGAAAGGTTCACAGCCAATAAAGGTGACGTCCGGATTTCTGGCTGCCTGTGCCGCCAGATGCTCGCCGCCGCCAAAACCGATCTCCAGCCACAGTTCGCGATCCGAAACCACAGCCGCGCCTACGCGGGTATCGGTCGCTTCGATCTGCGGCAACAGGGTGTCGAACAGGCTCGCCTGCTGCGGCTTCAGCTTGCGCGACTTGATCCGCCCGAACGAGCGCATGGGCCCCCATTCGGCAGGCTGTGTATTTTCTTCGGACATGTAACTCTGAATGCAAAAGAGGGGTTATACGGCGCCGTATAACCCCTCAGTACTTTTTGCCAAAGCGAAATGATGTTCGCTTAGAATTCGCCTTTCAGCGCCTCGACCAGATCAGTATTTTCCCACGAGAAACCACCATCGGCATCGGGCTTCTGGCCAAAGTGGCCATAGGCCGTCGTGCGCTCATAGATCGGCTTGTTGAGGCCAAGATGCAGACGAATGGACTTCGGCGTCAGGCCGCCAATCAGTTCCGGCAAAAGGGCTTCCAGCTTTTCTTCGTCGACCTGGCCGGTGCCGTGGGTATCGACATAGAATGACAACGGACGCGATACGCCGATGGCGTAGGACACCTGAAGCGTACACTTCCTGGCCAGGCCGGCGGCCACGACGTTCTTAGCCAGATAGCGCAGGGCGTAGGCGGCCGAGCGGTCCACCTTGGTCGGATCCTTACCGGAGAAGGCGCCGCCACCATGGGGCGCCGCGCCGCCGTAGGTATCGACGATGATCTTGCGGCCAGTCAGGCCGGCATCGCCGTCCGGACCACCGATGACGAAATTGCCGGTCGGATTGACCAGCCACTCTGTGTCAGCCGTGACCATGCCGGCGGGCAGGACTTCCAGCGCGTAAGGCTTAATGATGGCTTCAACGTCCGAAGGCGTCAGGCCGTCCTGGTGCTGGTGGGAAACGAGGATTTTCAGGATACGCGATGGTTTACCGTTTTCATACTGGACGGTGACCTGAGACTTGGCGTCCGGCTCCAGACGATGCTCGCCAGCATGACGGGCCTGGGCCAGGCGGTGCAGGATATTATGCGACCATTGCAGCGGCGCCGGAGTCAGTTCTTCGGTTTCGTCAGTCGCATAACCGAACATGATGCCCTGGTCGCCGGCGCCTTCGTCCTTGTTGTCACCGGAATCGACGCCCTGGGCGATATCGGCCGACTGGGCGTGCAGGTGACAGGCGTAATCGGCCATGGCCCAGTGGAAGCCCTTTTGTGCGTACCCGATATCCTTGACGGCATGGCGCACTTTTTCCTCCAGACCACCGATGATTTCCTCAATCTGGTCGTCCCCGGCGCGGACTTCACCCGCCAGAACGATGCGATTGGTCGTCACCAGGGTTTCGCATGCCACGCGCGCTTCCGGGTCACGCGCCAGAAACGCGTCGACGACAACGTCCGAAATGCGGTCAGCCACCTTGTCGGGGTGACCTTCGGAAACGCTTTCGCTGGTGAAGATATAGTTGGGGCGCATTATCGGAGACTTTCGGCGAGGCTTAAATCATTCCCCATAACCATATAAAGATATGTTTATATGATCAAGCGGCTTTTTCAGTAATGACTACGGACACCAGTCCATTTTGAAGAAAAGCACGTCACAAATTCTCCCCGCTGGAGAATTTTGGACAACGAAAAGCCCTGCCTTGGGGAAAGCAGGGCTTTGAGCCACTTAAAATCCGGTTCGGGAGCCTAGGCGTCGTCGTCTTCAGCCAGGCTGCGCACCAGTTCAAGAATACGGCGGCGGTGCTTGGCATTCTTGATGCGCGGGAAAGCTTCGGCAAGCTCGATACCTTCGGTCGTCATCAGGAAACCATGAACGAATTGCTCGGATTCCGATTCCGAGAAGCCTTCGACGGCTTCGTTTTCGCCGTATCCTTCAAAGAAATAAGCCACCGGCGCCTTGAGGGCCTTGGCAATTTCCCAAAGTTTCGAGGCGCTGATACGGTTGGAACCGCGCTCGTATTTTTGCACCTGCTGGAATGTCAGCTCGATGGTTTCGGCAAGACCTTCCTGACTCATGCCCAGGAACTTGCGACGCATTCTGACGCGGGCGCCGACATGCAGATCGACGGGGTTCGGGCCGCGTTCAGCCTTCAAATTATCATCCAACTTAATGCCTCTTACCTTTACCATGGCCAACGGGGGAATTCGGCCAAACCGTATAATATACGTTATCGCATAGCGAAACAGTTCACTTTGGGCTACATTTTTTTGTAAATTGGCCTTTATTTTCGCAAAAAAAGCCAGTTTACGGCAGAATAATCCCTGCGAACAATCATTAGGAGTAAGCAAAGCAGAAGGGCAAATACAGGATAAGCGCCCCTTTGTTGTGCAAAGGCGGTAACATTTGCCTCTGCCGGTAAAGTTACGTCCATGTATCCGGCCACGCCTAGACCTATTTCTGTGCCTGGAACAACTCTTCCCAGGGGATCAATAACGCCAGATATTCCCGTAGGGGTTGACCGGACCATGGGCAATCCTTCCTCTATAGCTCGGAAGCTGGCGAGGTTGAGGTGCTGCACAGGCCCTGTCGTCGGGCCGAACCAGGCGTCATTGGAGATGTTAATAATCCATTTGGGCCGTAATGTGTCATCTGGACTGTAACTGGTCATGTCCAGCGCGGGAAAGATTCCTTCATAGCAGATCAGCGGCAAAACCCTTGGGATGCCGGGAAAGCTATGCGGGCGTGTGCGTTCGCCGGGCGTAAAGCTGTCGTCGAAATGTGTCAGAGCGGACATTCCCAGCGGATTAAGAATGTCCTGGTAGGGGGTGAATTCGCCAAACGGCACCAGCTTGAACTTGTTATAAGCGCCGATAATGCGCGTCTGACCGCCCTCACGCTGCAAGGCCAGCATGGAGTTTCGATAGACGGGACGGCCCGCCGGGGTCTTGCCTTCCTCGCGCGAGGTGCCGATCAGAAGGGACTGCTTTTCGGTCAACAGCTCCGCCATGTCCTCCACCGTACCCGTTCGCGGGTCCATCAGCTGTTCCCACATGATCGGCAAGGCACCTTCCGGCCAGATGATCAGGTCCGGCGCCCGATGTCCCGGCTTCGGCGGCGCCTTGCTCAGGCCGATATAGGAAAAGAAGAGATGGCTAAAATTGGCATTGTCCCATTTGGCGGCCTGGCTCACCGCAGGCTGCACGTAACGAATGGCATAACCGGTATCGGCAATATGCGTCGTCATCAGGCGCGCCTGGCCAACGGTGAAACAGCCGAGCAGCGTCAAGGCACCGAAAACGGCCGGCGCATAGCCCGCAGTGCCTTTTCCCCGCCGGATCACGCCGACGCTTGAGAAGGCCAGAACAGTCACAAAGCCCAGGCCATAAACCCCGACATAGGCGGCCATCTGCGACATCGCGCTGCCTGCTTTCCAGGTCGATCCCGCCGGATTCCACGGGAAACCCGACAACACCATACCGCGCGTCATTTCAAACAACGAGAACAGCACGGCGAAGAAGACAAAACGAATCCAGCCCTTCGGGGCCAGCTTCAGGTAAAGCACCGCGAACGCGCCCCAGAACAGACCGATCCCGGCGGGCAAGAGCGTTGCGGCGGGAATGGCCATCCAGCCATAGGTTTCGGCATCGACCAGAAAAGCTTCCGCCACCCAGAAACAAGACACGAGGAAGTAGCAGAAACCGGCCAGCCAGCCCATGAAAAAGGCCGTGCGTTTCGGCCAGTTGCCCAAATGACATTCCAGCGCGTAAAGCAACAGCCCGTAACCGAGCAGGCCGGGCAGGAAACCAAATGGCGGCTGGGCGAAGGCGATCAGCAGGCCGGATATAGCTGCCAGCATGCGCGGTCGTTTGCGCGGATCCCCCATGAAGGTCACCACCGGCGCCAGAAGCGGATGTTTTAAAAATCCGGCTACCTTAGTCATCGGCGGCCGTGATATCCGCCAGTTCCGGCGTGCGGCGATGCAGACGCAGGCGTTTGATGCGGCGGGCATCGGCATCAAGCACTTCGATATCGAAACCGGCATCGGCATAAGGCACCACCTCGCCGCGCTGGGGCACGCGCCCTGCCAGAACGGCTACCAGGCCGGCCAGGGTATCGATTTCCTCTTCCGATTCCTCCGGATAGAGCTTCAGACCGAGCTTTTCTTCCAGCGTCACCAGCTCAACACGGCCATCGATCTCATACTGACCGTTCGGCAGCTCGCGCATTTCCTCGTCGCCGGCCTCGTCATATTCATCATCGATATTGCCGACCACGGCTTCGATCAGGTCTTCAAGCGTCACCAGCCCATCGGTACCACCGAATTCGTCGATCACCAGAGCCATATGGATACGCTGGGCCTGCATCCGCAGCATCAGGTCAGATGTGGTCATGGAGGAGGGGACGTAAAGCAGTTCGCGGCGCAGGCGATGCAGGACCGGCTCGGCCCAGTTTGGCGCGGCCCGGCCTGGCTCCGGACTGAGCAGCTTGAGGATGTCCTTGATGTGGACGACGCCCACAGGATCATCCAGCCCGTCGCGGTAGATCGGGAGGCGCGAATGTTCGCTTTCGACGCAGATGCGCACGACATCGGCCAGCGTACTCGACAATTCGATGGCGACGATATCGACACGCGGCGTCATGACATCAGCGACGCTTAAGCTTTGGAAAGCACGGGCGTGATCAATGAGATTGGCCGCAGCGGCCGCGCTGTTTTCGCTCTCGGTGGCGTCTGGGCCGGATTTTTCCGCCGGCTTCGGCTTGACCCCGAAAAAGGATAGAAAAGACTTGCGGGGCGCGTCGTCTGGGTCAGCCATGGGTGTGTTCAGGTCCATAAGGATCGGCGACATTGAGGCTTTTCAGAATATCGCGTTCAAGATTTTCCATCTCCTCCGCCTCTTCATCGTTCATGTGATCATAGCCCAATAAATGCAAAGCGCCATGGATAGAGAGGTGCAGGACGTGATTTTTCAGCGTCTTTTGCTGTTCTTCCGCCTCGCGAACGCAGGTTTGCAGTCCCAGGGCAATATCACCAAGGTGAGCCATGCCCTTCATTTTCGGCGCCGGAAAGGACAGCACATTGGTGGGTGCGTTCTTCTGGCGGTATTCCTTGTTGAGCGATTTCATCTCGGCATCATCGCACAGAAGCACGACGATATCGGTCTGTTCGGTCACATCAACAGCTTGCAGGGCCGCGAGTATACCGGTTTGCACCACCGCCTGCACATCCGGCAAAGCATCGAGCCAGCCGTCTTCCTCAACCTCAATGTCGATCAGATGTGTGATTTCAGGGGACATTTTTTCGCTCACGCCAATCTCACTACGTTCGATGCTCCGCGAGGGCGCGCCATCAGGCGCGGCGCCCATTCGGACGCTGGATGACGAATGTAATTTTCAATTATCTTCGTCATCAGCTCTTATACTCATTGTCATAGGCGCGAACGATACGCGCCACCAGTTCATGGCGGACGATATCCTCGGCCTTCAGTTCGGCCTTGCCCACGCCCTCGACCTTATCGAGCAGGTGGACGGCATGGACCAAACCACTATCGCCGCGATTGGGCAGGTCGATCTGCGACGGATCACCGGTCACGACCATTTTAGACCCTTCACCCAGGCGGGTCAGGATCATCTTCATCTGCATCCGCGTCGTGTTCTGCGCTTCGTCGATGATAACATAGGCGTAGGAGAGGGTGCGGCCGCGCATATAGGCCAGCGGCGCGACTTCGATTTCCTTGGTTTCGCGTTTCTTGGCCAGAAGCTGGGGGCCAAGGATATCATCGAGCGCGCCCCAGATCGGCGTCAGGTATGGGTCGATCTTCTCATTGAGATCGCCGGGCAGGAAACCCAGCCGCTCACCGGCCTCGACTGCGGGACGGGTGATGATCAGCTTGTCGACCGCACCCTTCAACAGCAGCGAAACCCCATGCGCCACGGCCAGGAAGGTCTTGCCGGAACCCGCTGGTCCAAGCGCAAAAACCAGATCATTGCTGGCCAATTCGTGGATATAGGCGGCCTGACCGGCGGTCTTGGCAGCAATCGCCCCACGACGGCCCATGACAATGGTATTGCGTTGATCGAGCGGTACGGCCGTCTGCGTTTTTTCGGATTTCCCGCCCGTCAGTTGCGGCTCATTGATCAGCCGGCGGACATCAGCCTCGGCGATATCGACACCCTGGTCGTACATATCGGCCAAGGTCACAATCACTGCCTTCGCCTTCTGGCGCGCCCGGGCATCGCCTGAGATCACCAGACCGCCGCCGGGCATTTCGACCAGCACCTTGAAGGCGCCTTCGATCATGGCAAGGTAGCGTTCGCTGGGCCCCACCACGGCGAGGACGCATGGGTCGGTGAGGTTGATGAAATCGTCCTTCACGGTCGCCATCAGGCCAGTTCACCCTTCAGGCTGTTATTGCTGTTGGCGATAATCTTCACCTTGCAGATTTGCCCGATCAGGTGGGCGGCGCCTTCGACGAAAACCGATTGCAGGTAGGGCGAACGGCCAATGGCCTGACCCGCCAGACGGCCCGGCTTTTCAAACAGGATGTCGAGCGTTTCACCGATCAGCTTTTCCTTGAAGGCCTGCTGCTGCTCGATAATCAGAGCCTGCAGGGTTTGCAGGCGGGCATCGGCAACGTCATCGGACACCTGGCCGGGCATACCGGCGGCCGGTGTGCCTGGGCGCGGCGAATATTTGAACGAGAAGGCCGAGGCATAACCGACACGGCGGATCAGATCGAGCGTATCCTCGAAATCCTTGTCGGTTTCGCCGGGGAAGCCGACGATGAAGTCGCCGGAAAGCGCCAGATCGGGACGTACTACCTTGATGCGGTCGATCAGGTCGAAATAGGCCTGGCGGCCATGCTTGCGGTTCATGGCGCGCAGGATCTTGTCCGAACCGGATTGCACGGGCAGGTGCAGATAGGGCATGACGGCCGGCAAGTCGCGGTGGGCGTCGATCAGGTCCTGGCCCATGTCGTTCGGGTGCGAGGTGGTGTAACGCAGGCGGTCGATGCCTTCGATATCGGCCAGGGCGTACATCAGTTTCGCAAGCGTGGATTCCGCGCCATCCGCACCGATACCATTGTAAGCATTGACGTTCTGGCCCAACAAGGTCAGTTCGCGCACGCCCTTGGCGGCAAGCCCGCGGGCTTCGTCGAGGATCGATTTGACCGGACGCGACCACTCGGCGCCGCGCGTATAGGGCACGACGCAGAATGTGCAGAACTTGTCGCAACCTTCCTGCACGGTGAGGAAGGCGGTCGGACCGGAGACTTCCCGATCAGCCGTCAAGGCGTCGAACTTGGCTTCCGGCGCGAAATCGGCGGACAGGCGCTCGCCTTTGGAACGATGGGTGCGGGCGATCAGTTCGGGCAACTGGTGATAGGCCTGCGGACCGACGACCAGATCGACGGCCGGGGCGCGGTTCATGATTTCCTGGCCCTCCGCCTGGGCGACACAGCCGGCCACGGCGATGGTCATGCGCCCTTCGCCACGGGCTTCTTTCTCTTCGCGCATTTCGCGCAGGCGCCCGATTTCGGAATAGACCTTTTCAGCGGCTTTTTCGCGGATGTGGCAGGTATTGAGCAGGACAAGATCGGCCCCCTCGGCCTTGTCGGAGACCTCATAGCCCAGCGGACGCAGGATATCGACCATGCGTTCGCTGTCATAGACGTTCATCTGACAGCCGTAAGTCTTGATGTGGAGCTTCTTTAGGGGGACGTGATCGTTCATCAGGCGGTTATGGGGATTGATTGGGGAAAAAGCAATAAGACGCAGGAGGCACAGCCTCCTGCACCTCGAAACTATTCTTGTAGAATAACAAAAAACCGGGCCTAAAGGTCCGGTTTTTTGTTATTTTAAAGGACAACTTCCTGGGTGAAGGGGTCTGCGACCCCTTCGACTTACCTCTCTTCCCCAAGCGGCACCCCATAAAGCTCCAGCTTATGGCCAACCAGCTTGTAACCCAGCTTTTCCGCCAGGGCTTCCTTCATCTTCTCGATCTCGGCATCGAAAAACTCGATTACCTGACCGGTCTTGATGTTGATCAGGTGGTCGTGGTGATCGTTACCGGCCTCTTCATAGCGCGAACGGCCATCACCGAAATCGTGGCGTTCCACTACGCCGGCTTCTTCAAACAGGCGCACTGTACGATAAACCGTCGCCAGCGAGATGTTCGGGTCGACCGCCGCCGCGCGATGATAGAGCTCTTCCACGTCCGGATGGTCCTCGGCCGCCGACAGAACACGCGCCACAACCCGGCGCTGGTCGGTCATGCGCATGCCTTTTTCGATACATTGTTGTTCTATGCGGTCCATGGCCAGCGCTCCGGTATAGGCAAAAAGTCCCGCAAATGTATGGTGTTGCGCCTCAGAGCGCAAGTCTCAAGATATGGGCATCCACCGGCGGCTTGTCCTTGCGGCTGTAATAGGCCTTGCGCCGCCCGGTCTTTTTGAAGCCGACGCTTTCATAAAGACGCAGCGCCGCAGGATTATCGATCGCCACCTCCAGAAACAGCGATTCCGCGCCTTCATCCCGCAACGCCTTGACCACCTGCTGAAGCAGCATCCGCGCCAGGCCGCGCTTCTGGAAGTCCGGATCGGTGCAGATGGTGAGGATTTCACCCTCGCCGGCCACCACCGTCATCACCACAAAGCTGACAATCTCGCCCTCGACCTCGAACACGTAGGTGCGGTGGTGCGGCTTGATGAGCAGATCGGCAAAGACCCCCTCACTCCAGCCATAATCGAAACACCGCGTATGGATGTGTTCCAATTGCATGGACGGCGCGTCAAGTTGGCGGATCAGGGTCATCTGGTGTCAGGCGTTGAGGCTGATAATACCGCTGGTCGAGGCAATGGCGTCGGCTTCACGCATGTACAGCGGGGTCAAATCATTGTGTCCGGAACCTACGGCCAGCTTTGAGATGGCGTCAAGCGATGGCCACGTTTGGGGGAATTCGCTCGCTTCGGGCCAATAACCCGCAAGGAGTAAAGCCGCCGGGCCAGTCAGGATATCGACCGGATGGGCTGCCGCAAATTCAGTTATGGCTTCTGGTACATTCGCATCCAGCGTCACGGCTGATCCGCCGGGAAACCGCTGGACGTAAATTTGCCCGCGACCGCCATTTACCACCGCAAGCCGGCTTTTATAGAGTAATTCCGCATGATGGCCCAGGGCTTCCAGCGTGCCTATGCCTTTCAGCGGCACGCCTGCGCCTGCCGCCAGTCCCTTGGCAAAAGACAGGCCCACCCGCACACCGGTAAAGGAACCCGGCCCCAGTGTTACACTAATGATATCAAGTGCTTTCGGTTTGATTCCCGTCAACTGAAAGGCTTCCAATGCCATGACCGGCAGGCGTTCCTGCTGGCCGCGTGTCATACCTTCGGTAATCTTGAACAGGCAGGTCTCGCCATCGAACAACCCAAGACCACAGGCGTTCAAAGAGGTGTCGATGACCAGCCCCAGGCTCAATTACAAAACCTGCTCGATGGATTTTACTTCCGGGACATAGTGCTTCATCAGGCTTTCGACGCCCTGGCGCAGGGTCGCCGAAGACGACGGACAACCGGAACAGGCGCCGCGCATATGCAGATAGAGCGTACCGGAATCGAGATCGAAGCTGTCAAACTCAATATCCCCACCATCCTGGGCCACAGCCGGACGGACGCGCGTATCGAGCAAATCCTTGATCTCAGCGACGATCTGACCGAGTTCACCTTCATAGACGATGTCATCTTTCACGGTGACTTCGCGCAAAATCGGCTGACCGCTGGAATAGAAATCCATGATGGCGGCCAGTATCGGTGGCTTGAGCTGCGCCCAGATCAGGTCGGAGTCCGGCGAGCGGCGCACCGTCAGGAAATCACTGCCGAAGAAAAGTCCAGCCACCCCATCGAGACCGAACAGGGCTTCAGCCAGCGGAGACGCTTTCGCGTCATCGGCTGTGCGGAATTCCTTTGTGCCGGTGTCGAGCACCTCCTGACCGGGGATGAACTTGATAACATCGGGGTTCGGGGTGGATTCGGTCTGGATAAACATGGCAGCGCCTTAAACTGTAACTGTCCAGTAAATGGGCCTAAAGGCACGCCAAGACAAGAGGCATCTTATGTTATGGGGTCGAGGGGCCTTCGGGCCCCTCGTTTACAACTTAGCCGCCCATTCCCGGATCAGGGCATTGACGATCGTCAGTTTCGCGAAACTCCAGCCGCCGGTTTCCATATCGGCCATCATCTGCTGCAACGGCTCGATCAGGGTCTTGTTCTCGGATTCCCAGTTCTCGATGATCTGGGCCGGGCTTTCCGACGGCGACATGCGCGCCATCATGGTCTTCACCACCGTTTTCTGCTCGGACAGAACGTCTTCGATCAGGCGGCGAGTGGCCATGCGATCCCAGGGATCGCTGGATGCCAGATCACCGGCGCCGACCTGCAGGCCATCGAAGCCAAACTGTGCACCTGTGAGGAAATAAAGCTCCGCTGTCTTATCGAGCGGTTTCTTCTTCTCCGAGGCCAGGTCGATGATATCCGAAGCATGATGAAGTGCGCCCAGCCGCGTGATACGCGCCGCCAGATCGGCGGGACAGCCGAGCGCTTCGAGTTCAGTGACGCGAGTCGCCAGCCGGGATTTGATCGATGGGGTTAAGGCCACATCGCCCTGGACCAGCAGGCTTGAAACGCCTTCGGCATAAGGTTTTAGCATCCCGGCCAGATCGGATGCTTGGGCGGCATGACGTCGTGCGATCCAGTAGGTCTGGTGGCGGACAAAACTGGCGAGATCACTATAAAGCGCTGTCTGCGCCGCTGCCGGTATCTTGCTGTCGAGCGCATTGACCTCGCTCCACAGGGCATTGATATCGAACAACTGACGGGTGGCCTCGAAAGCCCGCACCAGCGCCGAGGTGTCGACGCCGGCGCCGCGCGTCATTCGCATGGCGAAGCTGGGACCGCAAACATTGACGATCTCGTTGCTCACCACCGTAGCGATGATTTCGCGGTGCAGGCGGTGGGTACGAATGGCGTCCCGGTAATCGCGGAGAGCGGGTGGGAAATAACGCACCAGCACCGGCTCGAACCCGGCATCGTCCGGCGCCGTGCCGGCCACGATATCGTCGAACAGGACAAGTTTGGCATAGGCGGTGATCACCGCCAGTTCCGGTCGGTAAAGGCCGTGACCACCAGGTTTGCGCGCCTCCAGCACCGAATTGGCCGGCAGCCCCTCGACCTTGCGATCGAGGCGGCCACGTTTTTCCAGGCCGGTCATGAAAGCCTGCTGTGCGCTGTTGTCCTCGGCCGAGGTCGCTTCCTGCAGCGAAAGCGCCAGGGTCTGATCATAATTATGCTTCAGCACATGGCGCGCCACATCATCGGTCATGCTGGCCAGCAAATCGTCGCGCGCCTCAGGCTTCAGCTTACCGGAAGCGATGACCTGACTGAGCAGGATCTTTATATTGACCTCGTGGTCGGAGCAATCGACGCCGGCGGAATTATCGATAGCGTCGGTATTGAGCCGCACGCCGCTTTCCGCACACGAAATACGGCCAGCCTGGGTAATGCCAAGATTGGCGCCTTCACCGATCACCCTGGCGCGCACCTCTGTACCGTCGATGCGAATGGCATCATTGGCCTTGTCGCCGACATCGAGGTTCGCCTGGGCCGGCGATTTGATATAGGTGCCGATACCGCCGAAATAGAGCAGCTCGACGCGCGCCTTGAGGATGGCCTGCATCAGCTCGAACGGTGAAACCTCATTGGCCTCCAGATCAAGTAGAGATTTGATTTCCGGCGACAGGGGGATCGATTTCTGGCTGCGTGGGAAGACGCCCCCGCCCTTCGAAATCAGTTCCTTGTTATAGTCCTGCCAGCTGGAACGCGGCAGGGCGAACATGCGCTGGCGTTCGGCGAAAGCCTTTGCGGCATCCGGCGTTGGGTCGATAAAGATATCACGGTGATCGAAGGCGGCCACCAGAAGCGTTTCCTTCGACAGCAACATGCCGTTGCCGAAGACATCGCCCGACATATCGCCGACACCGGCAACGGTGAAGCTCTCCGTCTGGATGTCCTTGCCGATTTCGCGGAAGTGGCGCTTGACCGCTTCCCAGGCGCCACGCGCCGTAATGCCCATGGCCTTGTGGTCGTAGCCGACGCTGCCCCCGGACGCAAAAGCATCGCCCAGCCAGAAATTGTAATCCGCCGAAACGCCATTGGCGATATCGGAGAAGGTGGCCGTGCCCTTGTCGGCGGCAACGACCAGATACGGATCGGGATCGTCCCAGCGGATAACATCGACGGGCGGGACAATATTGCCCTTGCCGTCGAGATTGTCGGTCAGGTCGAGCAGGCCTGAAAGGAAGGTCTTGTAGGCGATAATGGCGGCGTTTTTCACTTCATCCGGCGTGCCGTTCTTCGGCAGCTTCTTCGGGAAGAAACCGCCCTTGGAACCAACCGGCACGATGACGGCGTTCTTGACCTGCTGCGCCTTGACCAGCCCCAGCACCTCTGTGCGGAAATCGTCCTTGCGGTCGGACCAGCGCAGGCCACCACGCGCCACCGGTCCGAAGCGCAGATGGGCGCCTTCGACGCCCGGCGACCAGATGAAGATTTCGCGGTAGGGCTTGGGTTCCGGCAGATCGGCCAGTTCGCGGCTGGCCACCTTGAACGAGATATAGGCCTTCTGCTGTCCTTCAGCGCCCTTCTGGAAATAGTTGGTGCGGCGCATGGCACCGATCAAGGCGGCCAGACGGCGCAGAACGCGGTCATGGTCAAGACTGGTTACCTTTTGCAGCAGGGTTTCGATCTGAGCCGCCGCTGCTTCAACCGCCGTCAGACGCAATTTGGCATCGCCACCATCGAGACCAAACTTGGCATTGAACAAGGCCAGCAAAGCCTCGACCACATCCGGATTTTCGCGCAGGGCTGCCTGCTGGATATCGGGGCTTGGGTCCAAACCGGACTGGACACGATAGCGACAGAAGGCCCGCAGCAAGGCCACTTCACGCCACGATTGACCGGTCAGGGCCAGGGCGTTGAAGCCATCATCTTCGGTCCTGCCGTACCACAGGGCCAGCAGGGTCTGCTCGAACTCATTACGGAAATCGGCGAAGGCACTGGCATGGCCGCGCGGCAATTTCAGGATGAACTCATGAACCCAGTACGTGCCGATAGCTTCCGAACGGACATGATAGCCGTATTCTTCCAGCGTTTTCAGACCCATATTGCCGAGCACCGGCAGGATATCCGACAGCGGAATGGCCTTCTCGGCGCGGGTATATAGCTTGAAGCAGAAGTGATTTTCTTCATCTTCCAGGCGCTGGTAGGCCCGCACATTGACCGGCGAATCCACTGACAAGCCGTGCAGCGCCGTCGTATCCGTCACCGCTTCGCCGGTGGTGTAGCGCTCCTGATAACCGGCGGGGAAGGCACGCGCCCATTGCATCCAGTCGATGCCCTTTGGCGCCGCTTCCAGCCGTTCGACCTGCGCCTGCACCTTTTGCGGCCAGGACCGGGTGATGTTTTCAATATCGGCCTCGACGTCAGCGATATTCGGCTCGAAGTGATCGCCGGGGGTCACGCCGATAATATAGTGGATGCACGATAACAATGAATCCGAGATATAGCTGTACGAGGCCGATACGCGGCCGCACCAGGCGGCGGCCAGAATTTCACCGGCCTGCACCAAGATCTGCGACTGGTAGATTTCACGCGGAATATAGAGCATTACCGAAATGAAACGATCAAACGGGTCGATGCGGGTGAACAGCTTGACGCGCGGACGGTCGCTGAGATGCAGGATGCCACGGGCGATACGCAGCAACTCCTCTTCCGTCATTTGGAACAGTTCGTCACGCGGATAGGTCTCGACGATATTTTTCAGGCGTTTTTCGTTATAACCGCCTTGCAGGCCGAGCGCGGCCGCTTCATGCAGCACATGCTCCGCCTTCTTGCGGATCAACGGCACCTCGAAAGCCGGGCGATCATAGGCCTCGCTGGTGAACAGACCAACGAACCGGACCTCGCCCGAAGGCTTGCCATCGGCGCCATAGCGTTTCACGCCTATATAATCCATATAGATGCGGCGATGGACGCGGGACTTGATATTGGCCTTGGCCACGGTCACAGGTTCGGAATTTTCCAGTTGCGCCATCAGCTGCTGGCTCAGGACCGCCGGTTCGCTGGAGCGGCGCAGCACGGCGCGCGCGGATTCACGCAGGACGCCGAAGCCTTCCTGCATCTGGTTCAGCGGTTCTTCGCGGGCATAGGACCCATCGCTTTCGCGCGGATAGGCATAGCCGCGGGCACCAAGGAAAACAAAGTGGTTCTCATCGACCCAGCGCAGGAAGGCCAGATTCTCCTCGAGCGCCGCTGCATCAATGGCCGGATTGCCGCGCTGAGTCTCCAGGGCGGAGATCTCCTCGGCCAATAGCTTCTGCATGCGGGGGAAATCACGCACCGCCAGCTTCAGGTCATTCAGGCTCTGGTCGATGCCATCGATGATCTGCGCTCGGCGCTCGGCGCTCTGGCGTTCGATGAAGATCAGCATCATCGATTCCTTGATGTCGTCACCGGTCTTGACACGATTGCCGTCGAAATCGCGATGCGTTGTCACTACCGGATGGAACATCGACCGGATCGAAACCCCCTGGTCAATCAGTTCGCCCATGACCGTTTCAACGATAAATGGCGAGTCGCTCTGGACAATTTCCACGGCGTCGTAGGGCGTTGGCTGGCCCGAATCGTCAAGAACGGGCGTTATGCGCCGCAGGGTCTGGGCACCATTGCGCTTTTCGCCATACTGCCAGAAGCCGGCGATAACGCGGTTGAGGTCACCCGCGCTCAGTTCCGCCAGCTCATCGGCGTCGAAATCTTCAAGCACCTGGGTCAGGAAGGTCTTTTCGCACTCATCAAGCCTGAGGAAATCCTTTGCCCCCCGGCTGGTTATGAAGGCCTTTGTCAGGGAGTCCTTGGAGGGGGATTGGCTTTCGCCGGGCATGAGCGTGTCCATGTGTATTTCCACTTGATCCTGACCGCGAGTGTCGGGTGTGGCACCGGTTCGCGGCTCGTTATTATAGGCGCCTGAGCTGGCGCCGAAGTATGCGATGCAATGTTTAACAAAAGCGCGCAACGCTTTCACTACAAAGTTGCCCTGGCAACTGATTTTGTGATCACTTTCTTATGCGCTCAAGCCGCGGGGCTTCCTCGCATCAGGCTCGGGCGCACGCTTGTGCTTGCCAAGTGCCGAGGCACTTGGAGGTCTGTACTCAAGCGCCGCAGGGCTCGCCGCTTAAACGGCGCGGATTGCAGATAAATAAAAGCCGCCAATCCGGCGGGGGATTGGCGGCTTGAAACGTAAAGGCCGCTTTATGGGGGGAAGGGGCTTTTACGTTTTGGTTCGATGCGGCGCACCGGGGGGATGGCGCGCCGCATCTCGTTTTTGACCTTTCCGCACGGACCGGGCGGGGCATAGCCTGGATTCGGCGGGTCATCCAGTCGAAGCCAGATGACGCCTTGACTTTTAACATCGCGTCCTCCGCATAACCAGAGGCCTGACCATCACAGTTGTGTGCTGCAAACGTGTGAAATACGTGTTCAGGTCTATTAAAAACATGACTAACGCTTCGTTATTCAATCTTAATTTAGCTTTTGCCGGCTAGGTTGCAGGCACTATGATACAACCCGTGCTCGCGCTTGTTGCCTGGTCGATGATCATGCTTGTCTGGCTTTATGTCCGCAGGCTGCCGGCGCTCGTGCGTTACGCCATTTCGGAAGCGCGTCTGCAAAGCGGCGAAGCCATTCGCCAGATGCCGCCCCAGGCGCAGTGGGCCGCCGACAATTACAACAACCTGATGCAGCAACCGACACTTTTCTATGCGTTGTGCCTGGGCATTTTTCTCAGTGGCCTGTCCAATCCCGGACTTGAATATCTCGCCTGGCTTTATGTCGCGCTGCGCGTCATTCACTCGATCGTGCAATCTACGGCCAATATCACCACCATCCGCTTCTGCCTGTTTCTGGCAAGTTCAGGTGTTTTGGGCATTTTGTGTTTCGACGCCCTGCGGATAGCCTTTCGGTTTTAGTTTCCCGTATAAGGCATCAGTCGCCACATACGCAGGGTATGCTTGATGCGGCCGGCTTCCGATCCGGCGCGCTGACCATGCCCGACGTAGAGATCGGCGCGGATCTTTCCCTTGATCGCCCCGCCCGTATCCAGTGCTGCCACCATTCGCTGGTAGGTCGGGAATGAATCCTTAAGCGCACCGGCATCGGCGTCGATCCAGAACAGATCACCCATATCATTCAGTGACGGGTCGACCGCGATGGCCGAGCCAGATGGCAGGGCCAGGCCCGAGGCGCCGACCGGCTCTGTCTGGTCAGGCTGGATGACAAAGAAACCATAGCGCGGATTGGTGTTCATGATCTCGGTCGCCTCCGGCCCGCGATGCGCCACTAGCCAAGCGTGGATATTGTCGCCTGAAGTCTGGGTCTTGTCGAGGATACCGCGATCTGTCAGGGTCTTCGCAATGCCGACAAACGGCCAGCCATTATCGGCAGCATAGGCGGCGTAGACTCGTTTGCCGTCCGGCAGGTCGAGAAAACCCGATCCCTGGAGCTGCATGAAGAAATAATCTTCCGGGCGCATGTAATATTGCGCGTTCGATGGAAGCTGCTCGATTTCAGCGCGGGTATAGTAAGGGACGTACAGTTCGCCCACCTTACGGGCTGCCACCTTCGGCGCCGAAGAAGCCGGCGTCAGTTGCGAGCCTGGAACCACCACCAGATCGGCAGGCCTGGTGCGCACGGGCTGCGAAAATTCGGCGTCCGGGGTCAGCTGCGCGTCGTAATCCGGCACGAAATAGCCGGTGAGCATGCCCTGACCTTCGACCTTCTCGACACGGAAATGCGCGTTGAGGAAGGCCATGATCTGGTGAGGGGTCTCGAAATCCTGGCGGGCCATGTCGGCGCAGACCGCGGCGTACTGGCGGCCCTTCTTGTACTGACAGGTGGCGCGCAGGGCTTCGATGGCGATAAACGGATCGGTATTTTCCCAGCCCGGCAAGTCTGACAGGCGCGCGCCTTCCGGCACGGGTGTCGGCAGATAAACCGATGGCGTTTCCGGAGCCTTCGGCGGCACAAGCACCGGCGGGGTAACCGGCCTTTCGGCGCAGGCAGCCACCAGCAAACTCAGAGCCAGAAGGCTCAGGCTATGCGCAAAACCAAGCCTCAGCCTCACGCCTTGGCCGCCTCTACCTTGGTAAGCAGCCAGGGATTGGCAGGATTTTTCATGACCTTCTGGAAAGTCCAGTATTCGGCCGTGCGCTTGAAAGTGCGATGCGGTCTGACCGGTTCGGCCTTTTTATCCGATGCCGTTACCGGAACGGCGGCTTCGGTCGTACCGGCCTTTTCGTCACTTTCAGGCAGGGCCACATCTTCATAGGCCAGCTCGGACAGGAAACGGACGCGGATCTGTGCCAGGTCTTCCTTGAAATCGATCAGATCCAGATCGGCCTTCGGGGCATCGACAAAACTGACCGTATCCTTAGGCGTGCCCGAGCGCTGGCCGATCGCCTCCCGGAAACTGGCCATCACCTTTTCTGACAGTTTATCCCTGATCGTATCCAGTTCCCCCTTATGGAAGGCTACCACGACCTGCTCATAGGTTTCGCGGGCCTTTTCAAGAAAATTGATTTCGTTGAAATTGACGTCGCGCGTTTTCAGGGTTTCCAGGTTCGGCATACGCATGGCTTCCGGCACCCGCTCCGCCCGCACAGCCGCGTCCAGTTCCTCACCCTTGGGTCCCGCCGGCTTTTCCTCCGGACGGAAACCCGTCTTTCGGCCCAGCACATTATAGAGCTGCAGCAGAATCACCACCGCCAGCACGGCAAAAACAATAAGGGCTATCACTTGGGTATTCACGGGAAGTCTCTTCTGTTTTCGAGTCTGTTTCAGGCCGGCGGCTGGATTTGAGCGCTTTGAAGCGCCCGCTAGAGTAACTATATAGGATAAGTTTAAGGAAACGGAACTCTTCGTTTGATTGCTTAAAATTTTCTTATCTGTTAGTCGCATTTCCACACATGCCGGTGCGGCTGTTTCCGCCCACTGACAAAGACGAATGACCGGAGCCTGTTTTCATGTCTGATACCTTCACCCCAGAACGCACCCCAGAGCAACCGCCCGTCCCGCAAATGCAGGTTCTGGCACAGTTCATCCGCGATTTCTCGTTCGAGAATCCGCGCGCGCCCAATTCCCTGCGCATGGATTCGCGCCCGGAAGTTGATCTGGGTGTCGAAATGAGCGCCAAGGGCCGTCCGGACGGTCTGTTCGAGGTTGATGTCAAGCTGACCGTCAAGGCGTCCACCCCCGAAGGCGCCATGTTCGCCATCGAACTGGTTTATGGCGGTTTGTTCCAGCTCGGCAATATTCCGGAACAACTGGTCGAACCGACTCTTCTGGTCGAATGCCCGCGCTATCTCTTCCCGTTCGCCCGCCGCATCATTGCCGATGTGACCGCTGACGGCGGCTTCACCCCGCCCTTCTTCCTCGATCCGATCGATTTCGGCGCGCTCTACATGCAACAAAAGGGTAATATTCAAGCCCAACAAACCGTTGGCCAAGCTTAAGCCTGGCCAACGGTTTGCATCTTACATAAGAAATACCTCGCATGGGCTCGGGCGGGCAGTCGCCCTTGCCAAACCATGAAGGTTTGGAATTCAAGACTATTAAGTAAGTTTAAAAGGCCCGGTGGTAACGCCGGGCTTTTTTTGCTTTCGATACAAAGCCGCAGCGATTTTTTATTTCACCCACGGTAAAGGGACGCCTCACGGAAAATCCACCGCCTTGAGAAGCCTGCCGTTTAACGATGCCTAAAAAATTCCCCCTGCGCGTTCTGGTTGTTGACGATAACCAGGCTTCCGCCGATACCCTTCACTGGACGATCGAACTCTTCGGCAATGCAGTCAAAAGCTGCCATGACGGCAAGACGGCGCTGAAACTGGCCGCCGAATTCAGGCCTGATGTCGTTCTGCTCGATATCGGCATGCCCGGCATGGACGGTCTTCAGGTCTGCGAAGCCTTGCGCGCCATGCCGGAACTGAAGCACGTCAAGATCATTGCCCAGACCGGCTGGGGCGATGAACAGATGCGCCTGAAAACAGCGGCGGCCGGTTTCGACCTGCATCTGGTCAAACCCGTCGATCCGCATGTGCTGGAAGATATGCTTTGGCTGCTGCGCTCAGGACGAAAAGCCGCCTAAACCCCTGCCGGCCAGAGCGCCTTGTCCTTCAGATATTTTTTTACAAAGGCTTCGTGCGCCTCGGCCTCGGCAACGGTGATCCGCGAAGCCAGCGGACGCGGGCGGGCGCCATAGCTGACATGGTTCGCCGATTGTGCGGCGGCCGCGCGCGCGCCAACCATTTCAAGATCAAGCCCGCGTTCCTTGCCGCCCAGCAGTTCCAGATAGACGCTGGCGAGCAGGCGGGCATCGATCAGGGCGCCGTGCAGATCGCGTTCGGCCAGGGAAATATTGAAGCGCCGGCACAGGGCATCGAGCGAATTGGCGGCGCCGGGAAATTTCAGACGCGCCATTTCCAGCGTATCGATCCACTGTTCGGTCGGCGGCACCATACGGTTATGGCGTTCCAGCTCCATATTAATGAAGCCGCGGTCGAAGGATGCATTGTGGGCGATGATCTTTCGATCCCCGATGAATTCCATCAGTTCATCGCATATATGAGCGAATTTCGGCTGGCCCCTTACCTTTTCATTGGAGATGCCGTGAACACGGATAGCATCGGCCTCGATCTCGCGCTCGGGATCGATATATTTATGAAATGTCCGTCCGGTGGGCAGCAGGTCCTCGATCTCGATACAGCCGACTTCGATCAGTCGATGACCTTTCCTGTGGTCAATGCCGGTGGTTTCGGTGTCGAGTACGATTTCTAGGGCCATGATCCTTAAGTGCGGAGATGCGGCCGATTTGTAAAGAGTCTCAGGTCAATTTTTCGATCAACAGCCGCACGGCATCGCGGCACTCGTCGAGGTTTTTTGCGGTGTCGATGATGAAATCCGCCCGCGCCCGCTTATCAGAGTCCGGCATCTGTCGCGCCAGGATGGCCTCGAACCTGGCCTCGGTCATGCCGGCGCGGGCCAGTACCCGCGCAGCCTGTACATCGGCCGGTGCGCTAACCACCAATACCTTGTCGAGATAGGACTCGGCACCGACCTCATACAGCAGTGGAATATCAACGACCACCAGCGGCGCATCGGCATGCGCGGCGAAAAAAGCCAGCCGATCATCGGCCAGGGCGGGATGAACAATGGCATTCAACCGGTCAAAATTTGCCGCTTCGCCCTTCAGCGCCGCCGACAGTTTCACCCGGTCAACCACACCCTCAGTCAGTATATCACCAAAGGCTGCGACTAACCTGTCCTTGACCGGTTTGGACTCGGCATAAAGCCTGTGCACGGCCAGATCGGCATCCCATACCGGCACGCCTTCATCGGCGAACATGGCCGCGATGGTTGATTTTCCCATGCCGATGGAGCCGGTCAGGCCAAGCTTGATCATTCGGTTTCACCCAGAAATTCCAGCGCCAACTTGCGGACATCAAAATCCGCACGGGGCTCGACACCATAAAAGGCCTTGAAACTGGGCCGTGCCTGCTCGATCAGCATATTCAGGCCATCAACGGTTTTCAGACCATTGGCTTCGGCGGCCTGCAGCCAGGCGGTTTTCAGCGGCCGATAGGTCATGTCCATCACCGCGGCGTTTTCGGATAGGTTTTCAAACAACGGATGCGGGCCGCCGGACGCGGCATTAATGACGGCGATGGCGCCATCGAAAGCGCGATCAACCTGGGTCAGGTCAAAGGCGGTGACACCGGTCTGGAAAGCGAAGACCAGTTCCTCGGCGCGGGCGAGGGTGCGGTTGATGATGCGTACTTCCGGGCAGCCCTTGTCGAGCAGGGCGGCAACCACAGCCCGTGAAGCGCCGCCCGCGCCCATGATCGCCACTGGTGCCGAAGATAAATCACAATCCGGCGCCTGAAGTTCGAAGGCGCGGATCAGTCCATGCCCATCGGTCGAGTCGGCATGGAGGTAGCCGTCATCATCAAAGGTCAGCAGATTGGCCGAACCGGCTTTTTTCGCGGTTTCAGAAACTGTATCGGAAAGGGCTAGGGCCTGTTCCTTGAAGGGTGCAGTGACATTCAGGCCCTTGATGCCATTGGACCGGCAGGACAGGATCAGGCGGTCGAAACCATGCTCATCCTTTGGACCAAACGGCGCATAGACGCCATTCAGGCCAAGATCGCGTAGCCAGGCTGTATGCAGAAATGGACTCAGGGAGTGATGGATCGGCTGGCCGACGACGCCGGCGACCATGGCAGCGCCTGTAGGAAGATCACTCATGCCATCACCACCTTGAGATTGCGCAGCTGTGCCAGAAGCGGCAGAAGGGGGAGGCCGAGCACGGTGAAATAGTCGCCGCGAATGGCTTCGAACAGATGCACACCTTCGCCTTCCAGTTGATAGCAGCCAACGCTGGAAAGGATTTTGTCGCCCGTCTGGGCCAGATAGTTATCGATAAAGGCATCGGAGAGGGCGCGGACGGTCATTTCGGCGGTTTCAACCTGGGACCAGACGACCATACCGTTTTCCGCCAGGGCCATGCCGGCGTGGAGATAGTGGACCTTGCCGCTCATACGTTTCAACAGAGCGCGGGCTTCGTCCATATTGTGCGACTTGCTGATCAGGTCTTTTTCGAGTTGCAGCACCTGGTCACCGCCCAGAACCAGGCCGCCATTGCGGGTGGAGACATGCAAGGCCTTGGCCTCAGCTAGTTTGAGCGCAACCGATTTCGGGCTATGGCCACGTGCCAAGCATTCATCCTTGATGGCATCTTCATCGAGATTTGCCGGGATTTTAGTGTGCGAAAGGCCGGCGCCAGTCAGGAGCGCAGAGCGGGAGGCCGAGGCGGAAGCGAGGATAAGCTGGGTCATTTGGCTCAGGTGGTAAGTTGCAGGGGTGCGGGGTCTGCGACCCCGCATCTTAAATCCCACCCAACCTGCCCGTCCGCTTTTCATTCAGCAAGCTGATAATCGTCGCCGAGGTTTCTTCGATCGAGCGCCGGGTCACATCGATCACCGGCCAGCCCTTGCGCTCGAACAGGCGGCGGGCAGCGATGATCTCCTGTCGCACCGCCTCGGTATCGGTATAGGAAGATGGCCTGTGGTCATTGAGGGTCAGCAGCCGGTTCTTGCGGATCGAGATCAGCCGCTCCGGCGAAGCGATCAGCCCCACGATCAGCGGAATATTCATGTCGTCCAGTTCCTCCGGCAAATCGCGGCCTGGCACCAGCGGAATATTCGCCGCCTTGATGCCGCGGTGCGCCAGGTAAATACTGGTCGGCGTCTTCGAGGTCCGGCTGACCCCCACCAGAACCACATCGGCATTCTTCACCCGATCGGCCGCCGCGCCATCATCATGGGCGATGGCATAGTTCAGAGCTTCGATGCGCTCGAAATATTCATTGTCGAGATTGTGCTGGGCGCCGACGCGCTTGGAAACGGAAGCACCGAGGTGCCGGGAAAATGCCACTACCAACGGATCAAGTACACCGATCGCCGGCATGTCCAGTTCCCGGCAGCGCGCTTCCAGAGCCGTGCGCAATTCCATATCGACCATGGTATGCAGCACGATCCCCGGAAAACTCTCGATTTCCACAAGCGCCCGTTCCAGCTGCTTTTCCGAACGGATCAGCACATAGATATGCTCGATCGGCAGAATCCCTTCAAAACGCGCCGCTGCCGCCTTGGCCAGGGCATTAAGTGTTTCACCGGTTGAATCCGACACCAGATGAACGTGAAAATAGCTGCCGATCTTCGAGGAGGGAGTAGACATGGATAGCCTGTCAAATAAATCTGTGTGCCGAATCGGGGATAATACGGCTGTATAACCAGGACTCTGGAGTGGATAATCATCCGATAATTCGCGAAAGCCTGCAAGGGCGGGGGAAAGCGGGCATAACCGACATTTTTACCCGACAATTATCGACTCCGGGCAATTCTGTATGAAATCCTTATGACTCTCTGTGTGTAAGTTAAGACTTCATTAACCATTCACATGGACTCGCCAAAACGGATTAAGAAACTTTTAAGGTTTCCTAATATTTGGTTAATTATCCAAGTCATTCACAGGGCTGTTAATGAAGCATTAACCATTCACGACAGGATGTGAAAAACCGGTGAATCCGCTGAAATCTGCGACACTTTTGCGCACTGTCCCCGGCCCTATAAGCTTCTACAAATCCTTTTCTTTTTTTTTAGATTAGGTCAAAGAGAGGGTTGGTTTCACACAGGTTGACTCATGGCCCTCACTCAGGCACCCATAAATCCATCGATCCTGGCGGTCCTTCAGGGCCAAACGCTTAAGGTGCCTCCGGTATGGTTCATGCGTCAGGCAGGGCGCTATCTGCCGGAGTACCGGGAACTCAGGGCGACAACCAAAGGCTTCGTTGATTTCTGCCTGACGCCGGAGAAGGCGGCCGAGGCCACCTTGCAGCCGATAAGGCGGTATGGCTTTGACGCCGCGATCCTCTTTTCAGACATCCTGATGATTCCGCTGGCCCTGGGTCAGGATCTTACCTTTGCGGTCGGTGAGGGGCCGGTGCTTGGCGAATTGCCGGCACTGGATTCCATGCGTGAAAAAGCAGGCTCGGCGGGGGAAGCGTTAAAGAACGTCGGTGAAACCGTGGCTCGTGTGAAGGCCGAGCTTTCAGCGGAAACCACAATAATTGGTTTTTGCGGCGGGCCCTGGACCGTGATGACTTATATGCTGAACGGCAAGAAGGCGCATGACCGCAGTCTCATCAGGGCCTTCGTTTATGAAGATTACCAGAAGGTGCTCGATCTCATCGATATTGTTATCGAAGCATCGGCGCAGTATCTGAAAATGCAGGCCGATAATGGCGCACAGGTCCTGAAGATCTTTGAAAGCTGGGCGGAAGGTTTCCCTGATCCCTATTTCGACAGCCTGATCATCCAGCCGCATATCCGCCTGATCCGGCGGGTGAGGGAACTGGGGGTTACTCTGCCAATCATTGGTTTCCCGCGCGGCGCCGAAGCCCGCTGCCATGACTATATCGATCAGGTGTCGGTGCAGGGCATGGGGCTCGGCACGGCCACGCCGATGAAGCTGGGCATCGAATTACAGAAAAAGGTGCCGATCCAGGGTGCGCTCGATCCCGTGGCCTTGCGTTCCGGCGGGAAAGCACTGGACCAGGCGATTGATCTTATTCTGGAAAGTTGGGGGCAGGGGCCCTTGATCTTCAATCTGGGCCACGGCATCTTCCCCGATACGCCCATGGCTCATGTCGAGCAGGCGCTCAAACGGATCAGGTCGTGATGAAGCGCGTAGCGGTATTGCTGTTCAATCTGGGTGGGCCGAAAAATCCCGAAGATGTGCAGGGGTTTCTTTATAATCTCTTTGCCGACAAGAATATCATCAACCTGCCTTTCGGAGTCAGGCAAGGCGTAGCTTCGCTGATTTCCAGCCGGCGGGCACCCATGGCCAAAAAGAATTACGCCCATATGGGCGGTGGTTCGCCGATCCTGAAAGAAACGCAGGCGCAGGCAGATGCTCTGGAAGCCTATATCGCTGCCAATACAAGGGGAATAGAGGCGAAGGTCTTCATCGGCATGCGTTACTGGCACCCGTTCGTTGAAGAGACGGTGAGGGAAATCGACACCTGGGCGCCGGACGAAATTGTACTTCTGCCGCTCTATCCGCAGTTTTCCTCGACCACGACCCTGTCGTCCTTCCAGGCTTTTCAGAAGGTGTATGCAGGAAAGGCCAAGGTCACTTCGGTTTGTTGCTATTCGGACAACGCCCATTTTATCAAGGCGCATGTCGATGCCATTCGGGAAAAGATCGCGATACTGAAACAGCCGGGCCACTACCGTCTGCTGTTTTCAGCGCATGGTCTGCCGGAAAGCATTATCGCCCGCGGCGATCCTTATCAGGAACAGGTCGAATCCTGTGTAGCGAAGATCATGGCAGGGCTCGGCAATCCCATTGAGCACAACATCTGTTATCAAAGCCGGGTCGGGCCGATGAAATGGATCGGACCCTCGACCGACGCCAGCATCCAGAAGGCCGGCGCCGATGGCAAGTCGATCATCCTGGTTCCGATCGCTTTTGTTTCCGAGCATATAGAAACTCTGGTGGAGCTGGATATCGAATATGCCCATCTGGCGGCGAGCGCCGGTGTGAAGGATTATATCCGGTTGCCGGCTCTGGGTGTGAACCCGTCATACATCAAGGCGTTGAATGACGAGGTGCTCAAGGCGCTTGGCTCACCGGACAGAGTGGTGGGCGATCACAATTGCGCCAAATGTCACAGCTTTTGCCCGAAAACGAGGGTCGCATGAACTGGTATGATCTGTTTCGCGGGCTGCATATCCTGGCCGTCATCGCCTGGATGGCCGGGCTTTTGTACCTGCCGCGGCTATTCATCTACCATATCAGGAACGCTGACGTGACGGCGGTCACGGACGTCTTCAAGGTCATGGAGCGCAACCTGCTGCGCGTGATCATGAACCCGGCCATGATTGCGGTCTGGGTGTTCGGTATCTGCCTGATCGTCTATCATGTGCGCTTCATGGAAGGCTGGAAGTTCTTTCAGGAACCGTGGTTCGTCGTGAAGGAAGTAGGGATTGTCGGGATCACCGGCTATCACCATTTTCTGGCGGTGCGCTTCAAGAAGCTGCAACGCGGTGAGACGATCGGCACGGAAAGCTTCTGGCGCAAGATCAATGAAGTGCCGTTCGTGCTGGCGATCATCATGGTGCTGGCGGTGACCTTGCAGTTTTGCTCAAATTGATCAAAGAGAGAAGAGTTGGGGCCACAGGCCCCATACCCCATAAGGATTAACTTGACGAGCGACGGCGTTGGTGTAGTTATCGCAACCGACCAAAGCTGTTTTGACAGCCGTCCTGATGGCGCCACGTTCTGTGGAATTGCCACTTCATTAGACATTTACAAGCCTTTTCAAGCATTTAAGCTAAACGGGCTGGGGATACGACTGCAATTGCTCAAGGGCCAGAAGCCCTGGCATTTCCTTGCGTGTATCTTATACCACCAAAGAGAATACCATGACCGACGAGAACGAAACCCCCGAAACCGAACTGCAGACTGAAGACAACCTGACCGATGATACCCTTGATGCCGATCTGGAAGGCGATGAGGGGGATGAGGAAGAAGAAGTCGTTGGCTCCATGGCGGGCCAGAAGATGTCGCTTCAGACCCTGAAGGACAAGTCGCCGACCGATCTGCTGACCTTTGCGGAATCCCTGGGCGTTGAGAACGCCTCCAACATGCGCAAGCAGGACATGCTTTTCGCCGTGCTGAAAGCGCTGGCGGAAGAAGGCGTCGAAATTACCGGTTCCGGCGTGATGGAAGTCTTGCAGGATGGCTTCGGTTTCCTGCGTTCGCCGGAAGCCAATTATTTGCCAGGTCCGGACGATATCTATGTGTCGCCGCAACAGATCCGGCGCCATGGCCTGCGCACCGGGGATACGGTCGAGGGACCGATCCGCTCACCGCGTGAAGGCGAACGCTATTTCGCCCTGCTTAAAATTCAGACCATCAATTTCGAAGACCCGGAAAACATCCGTCACAAGGTCCACTTCGACAACCTGACGCCGCTCTATCCCGATCAGCGTTTGTGGATGGAGATGGAAGACCCGACCCTGAAAGATCGTTCAGGCCGCATCATCGATATCGTGGCGCCGCTCGGCAAGGGCCAGCGCTGCCTGATCGTCGCCCCGCCGCGCGTCGGTAAGACGGTCATGCTGCAGAACATCGCCAAGTCGGTCGCCGCCAATCATCCGGATTGCTACCTGATTGTTCTCCTAATCGATGAACGCCCGGAAGAAGTCACCGACATGCAGCGCACCGTCCGCGGCGAAGTCATCTCCTCGACCTTCGATGAGCCGGCAACCCGTCACGTTCAGGTCGCGGAAATGGTTATCGAAAAGGCCAAGCGCCTGGTTGAACACAAGCGCGATGTCGTCATCCTGCTCGACTCGATCACCCGCCTCGGCCGTGCCTACAACACAGTTGTGCCGTCATCGGGCAAGGTCCTGACCGGTGGTGTCGACGCCAATGCCCTGCAACGCCCGAAGCGCTTCTTCGGCGCGGCGCGTAATATCGAGGAGGGCGGTTCGTTGACCATTATCGCTACTGCCCTGATCGATACGGGCTCGCGCATGGACGAAGTCATCTTCGAAGAATTCAAGGGCACGGGTAACTCCGAAATCGTCCTCGACCGCAAGGTGGCGGACAAACGCGTCTTCCCGGCCATGGACATTCTCAAGTCCGGCACGCGCAAGGAAGAACTGCTCACCGAGAAGACAAACCTGCAGAAGACCTATGTCCTGCGCCGTATTCTCAATCCGATGGGCGCGCAGGATGCGATCGAGTTCCTCAGCGACAAGCTCCGCCAGACGAAGAACAATGCAGAATTCTTCCAGTCGATGAACACGTAGCCGAGTCTATTCATTCTAACTCTTGCCAACCCGATATGAGAGGATCATATCGGGTTGGTTCGTTAAGGAGATCATCATGAAGGTCACAGTCAATGTCGAATGCACGCCGGAAGAGGCGCGTACCTTTCTTGGCCTGCCCGATGTTCAGCCGCTGAACGATTACATGATGAACGCCATGCAGGAACGCCTGGCACAAAACATTCACTCGATGCAGCCCGAAGAGATGTTGAAAAACTGGTCGAGCCTGGGTGTCACAGCGCAGGATCAGTTCTTCAAGCTGATGCAGTCGGCGGCGCAGGCCAGCCTCAAACCCTTCGGTACTGGCAAGTAAAGTTAAGGAAGTGTTTCACGTGAAACACACTATTTTTGCTCTCGCATCGGCGCAGGGCCGGGCAGGGGTGTCTATCATCCGCCTTTCCGGCGACAAGGCGCTATGGGCTGTAGAGCAACTCACCTCAAAACCCCTGACCCCGCGCATGGCAGTCTATACGCCACTGAGCTGGAGCGGTGAAGTGATCGACGAAGCCGTCGTGATCTGGTTCAAGGCGCCGAACAGTTTCACTGGTGAAGATTGCATTGAGCTACATGTCCATGGCTCCAGGGCCATTCTAGACCGGCTTTATCTCATACTGACAGAGCTGGGCCTGCAACTGGCGGCACCGGGAGAGTTTTCTCGTCGCGCCCTAGAGCATGGCAAGATGGATCTGACCCAGGCCGAAGCCATCGCTGATCTCGTTGACGCCGAATCCGAGGCACAAAGGCGACAGGCTCTAACTCAGCTGGGCGGCGGTCTCAGGCAACAGTACGAAGTGTGGCGCGCGGATCTGATCGATATCCTGGCGCGGCTGGAAGTCTATATCGACTTCCCGGATGAAGACCTGCCGGCTGAATTGACTGAGTCCATACTTGGCCGTATCCGCGCACTGGAGGCCAGGCTCAGTACTGCTATTGCCGATTCTCATCGTGGCCGGCAAATACGGGAAGGCTATCGCATCGTCATTCTTGGCGAACCGAATGCCGGCAAGTCGAGCCTGTTCAATGCGCTCCTGAAAGCGGAAGCCGCCATCGTCACGCCCATCGCCGGCACCACGCGCGATATTATCGAAGCACAGTTGCGCATCGGTCCTTATTCGGTTTTGCTTTATGATACGGCAGGTCTGCGGGAGACCGCCGAAATTGTCGAGGCTGAGGGCATTCGTCGGGCGCGCGCCAAGGCGGACGAAGCCGACCTGCGCATCTGGGTTATCGATTCCACCGGACCTGCCTTGCCGGAAGATTTTCGTATCGGCGATCTGATGGTATTCAACAAGATCGATGAGGCGGAAGAGGCGGAACGTCAGGCCGTTACGACACTGCGTGTTTCACGTGAAACATCGGTCTTCGCCGTCAGTGTGGCAATGGAGCAGGGGATGTCTGATCTGATTTCCACGGTTGAGCACATTGTCGGCGAGCAACTTTCCGCTCAGACCTTCCCGGCGGCGACACGCCTGCGCCACATCGAGCGCCTGACGGAAGCACGTGATCAATTGAGCATTGCGGCGCGATCAAATCTGGCTGTGCCGGAATTGGCAGCTGAAAATATCCGTTCGGCGGTAAACAGCTTCGAGCAGTTGTTCGGTCGCTATGATGTCGAGGGCGTGCTGGATGTGATCTTTTCCAGTTTCTGCATCGGCAAATAGAATCGACCGGCTGCGCTATATCTGTTATAGCCCGCATCTTCCTTTCCGAAAGTTTGTGTATGTCTGAACCCAAAACAGTATGGGATGTCATTATCGTCGGTGGCGGTCATGCCGGTTGCGAGGCCGCGACGGCCGCTGCGCGCATGGGCGCCAAAACCCTTTTGCTCACACACAGGAAAGAGACGCTGGGCGAGATGTCATGCAATCCGGCCATTGGTGGTCTGGGCAAGGGACATCTGGTGCGTGAAATCGATGCGCTCGATGGCATCATGGGCCGCATGGCCGATATCGGTGGCATGCAGTTCAAGGTACTGAACAAGTCTAAAGGTCCGGCCGTACGTGGTCCACGCGCACAGATAGATCGCAAGCTTTATCGTGAGGCCGTGCAGGCCGAACTTTTCCAGACGCCAAATCTGACCATTATCGAAGCCGCCGTCGAAGACCTGATTCTGGAAAACGGCATCGTTACAGGTGCCGTCGATGCGACGGGCCGGTCGTACCTGGCCAAGGCCGTGGTTCTGACGACGGGAACCTTCCTGCGCGGGGTGATCCATATTGGTGAAAAGCGTATGTCGGCTGGCCGCTGGGGTGACGCGCCGGCGAATGGTCTGGGCCAGCGTCTCTATGATCTGAAGCTCGACATGGGACGCCTGAAAACCGGCACACCAGCCCGCCTTGATGGCAAGACCATCCACTGGGATCGCCTGGAGCAACAATTGGGTGACGATCCGATCCAGCCATTTTCCATGCTGACGCCATCCATAGACCGTGAACAGATCGCCTGCGGCATTACCTATACCAACGAAAAGACTCATCAGATCATCGCGGATCGCCTGAATGAATCGGCGGTCTATGGGGGTCATCTGTCCGGTCGGGGCCCGCGCTATTGTCCGTCGATCGAGGACAAGGTGGTCAAATTCGCCGATAAGACCTCGCACCAGATTTTCCTGGAACCGGAAGGCTACGACGACGACACGGTCTATCCGAACGGCATCTCAACCAGTGTTTCGGAAGAGACTCAGGACGCTTTTATCCGCACCATCGTTGGCCTCGAAGACGTGGTGATCAGACGCTATGCCTATGCCATCGAATATGATTATGTCGACCCGCGCGAACTGCATCCAACGCTGGAATTGAAGTCGCTGCCGGGGCTTTTTCTTGCGGGTCAGATCAACGGCACGACCGGTTATGAAGAAGCCGGCGCGCAAGGGTTGATGGCTGGTATCAATGCCGCGGCGCGAGCAGGGGGCTATATGCCGACCATCCTTGGGCGTGATGAGGCCTATATTGGCGTGATGATCGATGACCTGGTGACGCGTGGCGTAACCGAACCCTATCGCATGTTCACGTCGCGCGCCGAATTCCGCCTCTCTTTGCGCGCCGATAATGCCGATCAGCGTCTGACAGATAAGGGGCTGGCATTGGGTGTTGTTGGGGAAACGCGCAAAATAGCCTGGCTGGGAAAGAAAGAGGCGCTGGAGGCGATTCGTAGCCGTGCGGCGGAACTGGTTGCCACGCCGAAGGAAGCCTTGGCTCAAGGCATTCAGGTCAATGGCGATGGCCAACGACGCAATGTGGCGCAGTTGCTGGCATACGATTCCTGCAATCGTCAGCGGCTGGAAACCCTGTGGCCGGAAATTACGCAATGGCCAGATGCTCTTTACGAGCAGATCGAAATTGATGCGCTCTATGCTGGTTACATGCCGCGCCAGAAGGCTGAAATCGAGAGTTTCCGCAAGGATGAAAATCTGAGCCTGCCGGATGATATCGACTATATGTCGATCCTGGGCCTGTCGAATGAGGCGCGTGAAAAGCTGGGTCGCATACGTCCGCAAACCCTGGGGCAGGCGGGCCGTATCGAAGGCATGACGCAGGGTGCTCTGACGACGCTTCTCTTCTATGTCCGCAATCAGGCCAAGCTGACCGCATGAGCCATATGACCCCGGACGAAATGTCCGCCAAACTGGTGTTTCACGTGAAACACGAAGCCATTGCGGATCTGCAAAAATTCTATGAAGTGCTGGCGACTCAGAATGAGGTGATGAACCTTGTCGGGCCAGCCACCCTGCCGGATTATTGGTCACGGCATGTGCTGGACAGCGCACAACTGCTTGATCGCCGGCCCGAGGCCCGCACCTGGGCTGATCTGGGAGCTGGGGCGGGCTTTCCGGGCATTGTCCTCAGCATCCTTCTGAAGCATTCGGATGGGCCGGCGCCACAGGTATATCTCGTCGAATCCCTGACCAAGCGCTGCCGGTTTCTGCAAGCCGTGGTCGATGATCTGAACCTGCCGGCCACGGTGATCAATGACCGCGCCGAGAATGTGAAGCTCAAGGTAGATGTGGTCACCGCCCGTGCTGTAGCCCCTATGACGAAGCTTTTAGGATTTGCCGAGAGCTTTATCCACAAAGGGGCCGATGCGTGGTTTTTAAAAGGGGAAAACGTCGAAAGTGAACTGACGGACGCTGGAAAAGCATGGAACTTTGACGTAGAACAATACGAGTCCCTTAGCGATCCGCGCGGTCGCATCATCCATGTCCGGAGGCTGCGCCGTGCCCGATAATGCGTTTTCGCCTGATAAAAAAGTTCGCGTTCTGGCTATTGCCAACCAAAAGGGCGGCGTTGGCAAGACGACAACAGCCATCAATCTGGGCACTGCCCTGGCGGCCATCGGTCAACGCGTCCTGCTGATCGACCTTGATCCGCAAGGCAACGCATCGACCGGCCTGGGCGTGCCCAAAAAGCAGCGCGAAAATTCGCTTTATGACGTGATCGTTGACCGTCGACCAATTGGTGATACGGCTGTTAGTACGGCGGTGCCGGGGCTATGGTTGCTGCCCTCTGATCCCGATTTGTCAGGCGTCGAGATCGAACTGGGTCAGGCAGAGCGCCGGTCCTATCGTTTGCGCGATGCGCTCGATGGTCTGGATCAGGACAAGCCACCTTATGACTATATCCTGATCGATTGCCCGCCGTCGCTCAATTTGCTGACGGTCAATTCGATGAGTGCGGCCGATGCCGTGCTGGTGCCTTTGCAGTGTGAATTCTTCGCGCTCGAAGGTCTGAGTCAGCTTATGCGGACCATAGATCTGGTGCGTGGCAGCCTGAACCCCCGGCTCAGCCTGCAAGGCATTGTTCTGACCATGTTCGACAAGCGCAACGCCCTGTCCGGTCATGTCGAGCGTGACGTGCGTTCGCACTTCGGTGAGTTGGTTTATGACACGGTCATACCGCGCAATGTGCGGGTTTCCGAAGCGCCTTCCTTCGGCAAGCCGGCCCTGATCTATGATATGAAATGTTCGGGCAGTCAGGCCTATATCAAGCTCGCCAAGGAGCTGGTGACGCGTGAACGCAAGCGTCGCAAGGAAGCGGACAAGAGTCCGGCCAAAGTTCCTGCCTAAGAGAAGATAAGATAAATGTCTGAAAAAAATAGAGGTTTGGGCCGCGGGCTGTCAGCTTTGCTCGGTGACCAGGATACAAATAGCCCCAGAACCGGTGCCGAAGCGGCCGAGGCGCGTGCGGCTGAACCGGTTCGCGGCCTTGAGCAGCCGATCGAACTTCTGGTGCGCAATCCGGACCAGCCGCGCCGAACCTTTATCGAGGCCGACATAGACGAGCTGGCGGCGTCGATCCGTGAGAAGGGCATATTACAGCCGATTCTCGTCCGTCCGGCGCCGGGTCAGGCCGGGCATTACCAGATCGTTGCCGGTGAGCGCCGCTGGCGCGCTGCGCAAAAAGCCGGCCTGCATACCGTACCGGTGATCGTCCGGGAACTGGACGATCTGGATGTGCTTGAAATCGGCATTATTGAAAACGTCCAGCGCGCCGACCTGAACCCCATCGAAGAGGCGCGTGGCTACAAGGTCCTGCAGGATCGCTTTGGTCGCACACAGGATGCGCTCGCGCAGGTGGTCGGCAAATCCCGTCCGCATATCGCCAATACGCTGCGCTTGCTGGCGCTTCCGGAAGGCATCCAGGATCACGTGCTGCATGGCCGCCTTTCGGCGGGTCATGCTCGCGCGCTGATTACGTCAGAAAATGCGGAGGCCCTGGCAGACGAGGTCATCGCCAAGGGTCTGTCCGTGCGCCAGACCGAAGCTCTGGTGCGCGAGGCACAGTCAGGTCCGAAAGCTCCAGCTGCGCCAAAAGCCCGCCCGCAACAAAATGCCGATACCTTGTCGCTTGAGCAGGATTTGCAGGAGGCGCTCGGGCTTAATGTCCGTCTTGATGACCGCGGCGGCAAAGGCGAGTTGCGGCTGAGCTATGCCAGCCTCGAACAGCTTGATGAGCTGTGCCGTAAGCTTATGAAATAATTATATATTTTCTGAGAACGGCGTCTCACGCGAATTTGAGATGAAATGTCGTACTCACGGACGTTCTGGTGCGTCTGAGAGCCCCTGATTTCGGGAGGCAAACCACCTCTTGAGCCAGACGATCGCCTCTGCCGGATCGCCGCAGGTGCCCTCTATAACCTGGCGGCGGCGCATGGCGGAAGCCTGGCGATAGGTGATCGTGATTGCGCCGAGGCGAACCGCCTTGTCTCGCGCATCGAGCGGCACATCGTAATGATCGCCCTGATGCCAGGCGCGCTTCAGTCCCAACTGTGTGGCCATGTGGTGAAGTTCATCCTCATCGTCTGATATCATATGCGACATCCTCATCCCCTTGAACTGGCCGATGGCGTAACGATACATGTCGTCGATATAAACGGTCATGGCGTCAGTCCGGAAGTTCGCCGGCCAGCCAGGCCTTTTCCCGTCGCAGGTTTTCCCTGGCGCGTGGCTCCAGCAGCTTGAAGGGTTCGGTAATGAAAATTTTACCAGAGGCGAGGGTGGGTTCGATAAACAGGTTGACCCGTCCCTGCCGCCAGGCGGCTTCACCGGTATGCGGCAGGTATTCCGCCATGACGCCGCGGGCATAGGTTAGATAGACCGGCCAGGGCTGGGCCAGTATGGCCATGTCGAGATCCAGAACCAGATCGGTGTCGTGATCCCCGCTGGCCTGATGACCGGCGGTTGCTTCAATCATGGATGCAGCGCGGCTGAGCCGTTCTGCCGGGAGGATGCCGGACAGCTTGCACGTCAGCAGGCTTGCGCTGCGTTGCTCATTGTCGTTGCGCGTGGGATCGTAGATGATGTCGTGAAACACTATGGCGAGGCGGGCCATGTCACGATCGTCGAAATCAAGTGCTCTGGCGCCGTTCAGCATGGCGACGATATGCTTTTCGTTATGGTAATGCCGGGCGGGGTCACCATAGCCGGCTTGCAGTTCGGCCAGGATGGCGTTTGATAAAGCCGCCGGAAAGGTGAGGGCCTGCGCCAGATCACGCCATTCGGTGGCGAAGGCATCGGCGGTTTCCATCACGCGCCGGCCCTGGCCGCGCGTCCGGCGATTTGCAGATAAAGCCGCTCTGCAATCAGCAGATCCGGCATACCGGTCGATTTACACTGCTTGTCGGCATCGATCAGGTCACGCGCCAGGGCATCCAGTGCGGGAAAATTCCAGGCCCGGGCCTGGCGCAGCATGTCATCCTCGTCCTTCCAGAAGACACCGGCATTGCGCGTCGCCTCTTTGGTGCCGAGACCCTTTTCCAGATAACTCTTTAGCAATTTCAGCTTGTTATACTGTAGGCTCAGGGCGCGCATGGCGTCTGCGCCACCTTCACCTTCAGCAAAGGCGCGGCGCAGCCCCGCCTGGGCCTGTTTCATGCGACCGCCAAAAGCGTCGGAGGCCGCCTTGAAAAGCGAGGCCTCCGGCTCGACGCCGAGAAACTCCTGAAGCTCGACCTCGTTCAGCGTCTTGTGCGAACCGGGACCGATAAACAGGATCAACCGCTCGATTTCCTGCCGGGCGATGCCGCGTTCCTTGGGCAGGCGCTGGGCGAAGATATCCATGGCCGCGTTGCTGAGGGAAACGCCGTCGGCGGCCAGGGTTTCCCGCGCCATCCGCACCACGTCACCGGTTTCGTCCTCATAACAGGCGATGCTGACGAGGTTCTTGTCGGCATCAGCCAGCCGACGAAGAGCGGAATCGGCGCCCAGGCCACCGGCCTCGATAATGATGAAGGCATCCCTGTTGAAATCGCCGGCAGCGTGGGCCTTCAATGTGGCGGCTACCGCCTTGTCCAGAGATGCTTTTTCTGAAAAGAACTTCAGCCGGATCAGGCGCTTACCGCCCATGAGCGACAAGGACTGAAGCTCACCTTCCAGCAGGCCGCCGTCGCCTTCCACATCGGTATCGGTCAGCAAGGAGACATTGAACGGATCGGTGATATCCGGCACGATCTTTTTGGCCAGTACGGTGCAGCGTTCGATGACCTGACTGCGGTCCTTGCCATAGATCAGGGCGCCGACCATGTTGGGAGGCTGCTTGGCGAAGAAGGCGTCTATCTCGGCGCGCTTACTTAATTTCATTGGCTTAATTTCATCGGTCCAGTTTTACTGGCCCGGTTTCATTGGCTGGAATCTGCGGCTGCGGACGCTGTATCGGAGGAAGTTGCGGAAAGCGCGGCATCGGCTGCTGCCGCGGCTTCCGGAGCAACGGGAGGCAGAATGTCGCCGTGGAAATAAAGCGCCAGATCGCGCTGGACCTGCTGTGATATGGCGGTAGCGATACGTTGTTGAGCATCCTGCTGCGATATCACGCCGGTAAAGGGCGAGGCAGATGTGTCATAGGTTACGGTTTCACTGAACCTGTTGGTGTACAGCACATTGCCGGTGGACATATCCTTGAGCGTATAGACAACATTCGAAGTGATTTCGGAGCGGGTCGAGGTATCATCAACCTTGTACCCGACGCCATAATGCCTTTCCTTCATGCCAATAGTCAGCAAAAAGGTTTTGGGCGAGGACTCATCTCCGCCCAGGCCATTGCGCAGATCCTGCTCAAGGAAATAGCCGGTGCGGGTCTGCGGCACCTCGATAGCCACCTGAGACAGATTAGCGGTCAGTCCGGTCTTTGCGTAAAGCGGTGCAAAGCCGCAGCCGGTCAGGCTGACGGCGGATACGACCAGCATGGTACAGGCGGCGAGCATGCCAAGAGCTTTGCGACCAAAAACTTTACCCATTGCGTTTATCCCACCACGAAGTTGAGAATCCGGTTCGGCACGATGATGATCTTGCGGATGGATACGCCCTCAAGATGCCGCTTAACCCCTTCGTCCGCAAGCGCCATCTCGCGGATCTGTTCCTCGGAGGCACCGACCGGGATGGAAATCTCGCCGCGCTTCTTGCCATTGACCTGGACCGGCATGATGTAGGCATCATCCTGGGCCAGGGCCGGGTCGAATTTTGGCCACGGCGCATTGGCGATCAGGCCCTCATGTCCCAGCCGCGTCCAGCATTCCTCGGCGAGGTGCGGAGTCACCGGCCCGATCAGCCCCGCCAGCAGGGTCAGGGCCTCGCGGCGCGCCTTCGAGCCGGTCTTTGCAATATCGGCATTGCGGATGGTGGTGACGAATTCGTACAGCCTGGCGATGGCCGCATTGAAACGGAAGCCTTCAAAGCCTTCGGTGACGAACTTGACGGCCTTGTGCGCGGCTTTCAGCAGGTCAGCCGCCGCTGCTTCATCGGTCACGGCGATCTCGCCTTCCGGCAAGTTGTCGAACTGGTCCCAGACGCGATGCGTGAAGCGCCACGAGCCTTCGACGCCTGAGGTCGACCACTGGACATCGCGTTCGGGGGGTGAGTCGGAAAGCACGAAAAGACGAGCTGAATCAACACCATAGGTGTTGAAGATATCTTCCGGCGCCACGGTGTTCTTTTTCGATTTCGACATCTTCTCGATATCACCGATCGACAGGGTTTCGCCGGTGGAAATCTGTGTCGCTTTGCGGCTGCTGCCTTCGCTGGAAACCTCGACGTCTGCCGGTTCGACCCATTGCCCGGCGGCGTTTTTGTAGGTTTCGTGCGTCAACATGCCTTGGGTGAACAAACCGGCGAACGGTTCCTTGACCTCCAGATAGCCGCAATGGTTCAGGGCGCGGGTAATGAAGCGCGCGTAAAGCAGGTGGAGCACAGCGTGTTCAATGCCGCCAATATACTGATCGACCGGCAGCCAGTAGTCGGCGGCCTGCTTGTTGATCGGGGTCGGCGACTTCGGGTCTGTGAAGCGGGCGAAATACCACGAGGAATCGACAAAAGTATCGAGCGTGTCGGTTTCGCGGGTGGCAGCCTTGCCGCAATGCGGGCACTGGGTGTGCTTCCAGGTCGGGTGACGCTCCAGTGGATTGCCGGGAATATCGAAGGTGACATCTTCGGGCAGGACCACAGGCAGCTGATCATCCGGCACCGGCACGACGCCGCAATCATCGCAGTGAATGACGGGGATCGGGCAACCCCAATAACGTTGACGGGATACGCCCCAGTCACGCAGGCGAAAGACGGTGGCGCCTTCACCGAGACCCATGGTTTCGATCTTTTCGATCGCGGCGTCCTTGGCGGCTTCGATTTCGAGGCCATCGAGGAAGCTGGAGTGGAAGATCGTGCCGGGGCCAGTATAGGCCTCGTTGCCGACCTTGAAGTCATCCGGGTTGGCGCCTTGCGGCAGAACCACTTCAGTGACCGACAGATCGTATTTGCGGGCGAAGTCGAGGTCGCGCTGGTCGTGCGCCGGGCAGCCGAAAATGGCGCCGGTGCCGTAATCCATCAGCACGAAATTAGCCACCCAGACATCAAGTGTATCGCCCGGCTTAAACGGATGCTTGACCTTGATACCGGTGTTGAAACCCTGTTTCTCGCCGGTATCGATCTCGGCCTGGGTGGTGCCGCCCCTGGCGATCGACTTGATAAAGGCTGCCAATTCAGGATTGGCTGCGGCGGCTTGCTGCGCCAGCGGATGATCGGCGGCGATGGCGATGAAGGAGGCGCCGAACAGCGTATCCGGGCGCGTGGTATAAACCTCAACACCACCGTCAGAATCGGCAAAGGGGAAGGTCATCTTCAGGCCGCGCGACTTGCCTATCCAGTTGGACTGCATCAGGCGCACCTTTTCCGGCCAGCGCTCCAGCTCGGTCAGGCCCTCGATCAGATCATCGGCGAAGCGGGTGATGCGCATGAACCACTGGGTCAGCTTCTTCTTTTCCACTACGGCGCCGGAACGCCAGCCCTTGCCGTCGATGACCTGCTCGTTGGCCAGCACGGTCATATCTACCGGGTCCCAGTTGACCTGGCTTTCGCGGCGATAGACGAGATCGTTCTTCAGCAGTGCGTTGAACCATTTCTGCTGCTGGCCATAATAGCCCGGATCGCAGGTGGCGAATTCACGCGACCAGTCGATCGAGAGGCCCAGACGCTTCAGCTCTGCGCGCATATTGGCGATATTGTCGTAGGTCCAGCCCCTTGGGTGGATCTTACGCTCCATAGCGGCGTTTTCTGCCGGCATGCCGAAGGCGTCCCATCCCATCGGATGCAGCACATTGAAGCCGCGCGCGCGCTTGAAACGCGCCACCAGGTCACCCATCGCATAGTTGCGCACATGGCCCATATGGATACGGCCGGAGGGATAGGGGAACATCTCCAGCACATAGTATTTGGGCTTTCCGGCGTCCTGCTGCGTCAGGAAAACGTTCGCTTCGTCCCAGCGCTGCAACTGGCGGGGTTCGGTCTCTTTGGGATTGTAACGGGCCATAAATCTTTATGCGGAGTGTGCGAAAACAAGGGATGGCTGCTTATAAGGCGCGTTGCCCGGCAAGACCATAAAAAAAGCCGCTGCGGCATTGACCACAACGGCTTTTTTAAAACGAAAAACGACAGCGCCTATTTGTTCACGTTCGACAAGCGCAGTTCGCGGGCACGGGTCAGGATGGCGTTTTCGATATCGAGCTGGGTCTGCTGTGATACATCAGCAGGCACCCAGCGATCGCCGGCGCGGACTTCCTTCTGGATCGATACGTTGAGTGCATCGGCGCGCAGGCGCGAATCCAGGATGAAGACGGTGACCTTGAAATGCTCATCCGGCGTTTGCGGATTGGCATACCAGTCGGTGATGATAACACCGCCCCAGGGATCGGCCGAGGTGAGCGGCATAAAGGAGATGGTGTCGAGCGAAGCGCGCCACAGATAGGCATTGACGCCAATACCCGCCTGATCGGCATTGGCCGATTGCTTCTTTTTGCCGCCGAAGAGGTTGCCAAGGTTGATCTTGTCGTCATCCGAAGGGGCGGTGGTGTTGGCGGAAGCCGTGGCGCCGCCCTTGCTGCCAAGACTGGCGCAGGCGCTGAAGGACAGGCAAAGGCCCAGCGCGGCCAGGGCCAGCCCGGAACGCATCAGGCCAGAGCGCTTCAAGGCCAGTTTCCGCATAATCGTCATAGACTGATCACTCCGCATGATTTTGAATTCGCGCGGCCTAAGCAGCCGGAATTCCTAGAATTATTGGCCCCAATTACCGGTATTTACCGGTGACCCGGCCCTCTATAGCATGGAGGCCCTGGGGTATGACAAGGGGTAGCATCACAAGTTTGTTAACTCTACAGCAAATAAGGGCGGATGTGGGGCAAAGAGAAAAAGCTTCTTTGTCCTTTACGTCAGGGGTGCAACGTTTTGAGGCGGAGGCCCGGGGGTGACGATAAACTACTGATAGCGGTCAATATTGTTTATGCCGCGTTTACTATCCGTGGCGGATTCAACACATCTGTCAGGTGAATCTCGGCTGGAGGCTCTTTTCGCGTGATATCAAATTGACCGGTCGGACAATTCGGCATATCTCAAATTTAGTCACAGCTTTGTCAAAATAGCTGTGTAAAACAATAAACTGGTATCCGGTGGCTGTTCAGAAAGGCAACCCTTTGGGGGGCTGGCTCACGAATAATCCGGGTTTCGGGCCGTAGAAAAAGAAGATGAAACCTGTCGTATCCATGGCTGTCTCTGTGATGGTTCTGGCCTTAGCCGGAAGCAGCACTTTTGCCATGGCGCAAACCAAGACAGTGCGTCCGCAATCGACCGTGGAAAATGTCGCCGGCCTGACGCCACTGATCCAGCCGGTCGGCGAAAGCTTCATCAGCGACGATACAACCGGCTTCTCCAAGCCGCAGTCGAAGGTCTATCAGTTCAATCTCGATGGCAAGTGGGGCGTCAAGTTCGATGTCAACCAGCCCGAGTCCAGCGCGCCGCGCTCCAGTGATATCGACGCCGGTGCTTTCTACAAGCTGACGCCGTCCCTGCGCGTTGGCGGTACTCTCGGTTTCGGTGAAAAGTCCGATCCGATGAAGCCGGAACCGGCCCGGAGCGCCGCCCAGGGCGACAAGAAGCAACCGCGCGTTCGCCTGGAAACGACGTTTAAGTTCTAAGCTTCGGTAAGTTCTAAAGCCTGAACGCGTCCACTGCTCCGATACCGGAGAGACCGGTGTCCTTCAGCGATAGGATATTATCGCAGCCAATCCCCCCCAGACCAAATACCGGCAGGCTCGACAGATCCGTCATCTCACGCACGCCCTTTACGCCAAGCGCGGGCACGCTTTGTGCCGACGGACTGTGGCTGACGAAAACCGGTGAAATGAATACCGCGGACAAGCCGATGCCATGCTCCAGGGTGCGCAGGGTCTCAGAATCATGGCAGGCGGCGGTCAGGATAAGACCGGGATGCGCGGCATGGAGAACGGCGGCACGGGGGATGTTTGCCTGGCGCAGGTGAACGCCGTCGGCCTCGACCTCCAGCGCCAGGGCGTCATCCTCACCGATCAGCAGGGTCAGACCATTATCGCGGGCGATTTTGCGCAGCAGGCGCGCCCGTTGGCTGGCATGATTTTCGCCGAAATGTCGGTAGATGATCCCGCACCCTGCCGGCATGTGAATGGCAACGTCTTCGGGATGCGGTGTGCGCTTCGGATCGGTGAAGAAGAACAGCGGTGGCAATGAGGGCTTCAACGGTGACTGCGCTTGCGCTATATCCCGTGCCTTGTCGAGCAGGTATTGAAAGCGGGTCTTGTATGTCATCACCGGATGCCCAATCTGGCGCCTATTCTAGGCTTACCGCGCAGATGCACAAGGCCTTAAAGGCGGCGGGCCGTGCGCCGGACTCCGCCTACCTGACCGCGGTTTCAAAGAACCAGCCGTGGGAAACGATTGCGCCGGTCCTCAGGGCCGGGCAGCGACGCTTCGGTGAAAACCGGGTGCAGGAAGCGATGGAACGCTGGGCAGGCAAGCGCGCCGATTATCCCGGCCTGGAACTACGCCTGATTGGCCCCCTGCAAAGCAACAAGGCGGCGGAAGCCGTGGCTTTCTTCGATGTCATCGAGAGCATTGACCGCGACAAGATCGCCCGTGCCATCGCCGATGAAATCCAGAAACAGGGCAAGGTGCCGATGCTCTATGTTCAGGTCAATATCGGCGAGGAAGAACAGAAGTCAGGTGTGCTGCCGGCGGCAGCGGATGCTTTTCTGGTGAGCTGCAAAAGCTATGGCCTGAGAATCGAAGGCCTGATGTGCATTCCGCCGGTCGAAGGGCCACGCGGGCCCTATTTCGCGCTGCTGAAAAAGATCGCCGATCGCAATGGCATTACGCATCTCAGCATGGGGATGAGCGACGATTTCGAAACCGCGCTGGCTTTCGGCTCAACGGAAATCCGTGTCGGTTCGGCCCTCTTCGGCGAAAGATGATTACATCTTCATATCGCCATGGTCCATGCCGCCCGATGTACCGGTCTTGGCCAGGGGCGTATTGGACACCAGCATCGGCAGGGTGACCGGGCCGGCCTTTTCAAACACCAGGGTGACATTGACGGTCTCGCCTTCTACCGGGCGATGGGTCAGGTTTTCCAGCATGATATGATTGCCGCCAGGGGCAAACGTCAGGGTATCGCCGGACCGGATGACAAAGCCATCCTTGGCCTCGGCCATCTCCATGGTCGAGCCGTTCATCTTCATGGTGTGGAGCGTGGTGGTGGTGGCGCAATCGCAGGCCGCCGAAAGCAGGCGGTCGTCCGTATTACCCTTGTTGGTAATGGTGACATAGGCGGCGGTATTGGGATTATTACCCAGGGCCGCACGCATGGCGTAATCGGTCATGCTGAGGCTGGACTGGGTCACCACACCGCTGGCATCGCTTGCACTGGAAATAGTAGTGGTGCGCTTTTCCACTTTTTCGCAGGCGGTCAGGGTCAGGCACGCAAGGCCTAAGATGATGATGGCTTTCATACTGCGCTCCATTTACGAGTGCAGAGGCTGTGCCTCTGCGCCTTTAACCCCAAAGTCCTACAATCTTCTTCACGTCTTTCACTACCGGCGCAGCCACTTCATTGGCGCGGTCGGCGCCGACTTTCAGCACGCGATCGATTTCCGCCGGATCGGCCAGCAGGCCACGCAGACGTTCGGAAATCGGTGCCATCTTGGCGACGACGACCTCGGCCAGGGCGGGCTTGAAAGCGCCGAAACCCTTGCCACCGAAATCCTTCAGCACATCGGCAACCGTTACACCGGCCAGGGCGGCGTAGATGCCGACGAGATTCTTCGCTTCGGGACGCGATTCCAGACCATCGGCGCTTTCCGGCAAGACATCTGCGTCGGATTTGGCCTTCTTGATCTTGGAGGCGATGGTGTCGGCGTCGTCGGTCAGGTTGATGCGGGCATTATCGGAGGGGTCGGACTTCGACATCTTGGCCATGCCGTCACGCAGGGACATGATGCGTGCGCCGGGACCCTGATAAAGGGTTTCCGGGATCGGGAAATACTCGGTGTCGAAGTCGTGGTTGAACTTCTTGGCGACGTCGCGCGTCAGTTCGAGATGTTGGCGCTGGTCCTCGCCGACCGGCACGTGCGTCGCCTTGTAGAGCAGGATATCGGCGGCCTGAAGCACCGGATAGGTATAAAGGCCCACGCTGGCGCGTTCCTTGTCCTTGCCGGCCTTGTCCTTGAACTGGGTCATGCGGTCGAGCCAGCCGAGGCGGGCAACGCAGTTGAAAATCCATGCCAGTTCGACATGTCCGGCCACGGCCGATTGGGGGAAAATGGCTGATTTTTCGATATCGACGCCGGCGGCGAGGTAGCAGGCGGCGATTTCACGCGTCTGGTCCAGCAGTTTTTGCGGTTCCTGCCAGACGGTGATGGCGTGCAGATCGGCGATGAAGAAGAAACGCTCGGCGTCATCAGACTGCATATCGGCGAACTTCTTCAGCGCGCCGAGATAGTTGCCGAGGTGCAGCGAGCCGGAGGCCTGGATGCCGGAGAGTATTCGTTTCTTGGTCATTCTTATATCTATATCCTAGCGCCGCCGCAGCACCGCTTTCAGTTCGCGCGGCTTGATCGCGCCCGTTATAAACAGCAGCCCGATATAAAGGAACAGGCCGGCAAAACAAACCCCCAGAACGGCGATTTCCTTGGTGTGGCTAAAGAGCGCAGGCAGCAGCGGAATGTTGTGCACATAAGGGACTACCGAACCGATCCAGCCCTGTATAAGCGGACGTTCTATTGAACAGAAATGGCAAAAGGCGGCCATGCCTGCGCCACAGAGCAACAGCAGAAGCAGGGTGCGGAACGCTTTTGGTGTGATGATCCAGGTCTTGCGTTTGGCCAGGGTAAAGACCATCAGCGCCACATTGACCCAGGCGGCAGCCGAAGTGCCGATGGCGAGGCCCGCCGTGCCAATCATTTTGAACATGGTCAGGCCAACGCCAAGATTAATGACCACCGAGATCATGGCGAACTTCATTGGCCCGAAAGTATCCTTGCGGGCAAAGAAGGCGGGATTGAGGATGCGCGTCAGCACAAAGGCGGGTACGCCCCAGCCATAATGGAACAGGCAGCGCGCCACTTCGCCGGCGTCGTCGAGCGTGAAGGCATCGCGGGTATAAAGGCCGTACATCAGGAAAAAGGGCATGGCCATTAGCGCGGCGGCTGCGGGCAGGGCAAAAGCCATTGAAAATACGACAGCCTGATCCATCTGGACCTGCGCCGCTTCATGATCTTCAGCATGGACGGCACGGGACAGTGCCGGTAACAAAGCGGTTCCGATGGCAACGCCGACCAGACCGATCGGCAGCTGATAGAAGCGGTCGGCCATAGCTAACCATGAGGTGGCGCCGTGGATCGACGATGAAAAAATACCGGAAATGAAGATATTGACCTGGGTGGCGGCGGCGGCCAGGGCGCCGGGCACGGCCAGCAGCAGCAATTTGTTGATGTCCTTCGAGAAGACCGGGATGATCGCCAGATTGACGTGGGCGCCGGATTTTTTCGCCCCCCACAGCAGCATGGCGGCTTGCAGCACACCGGCGATGAGGGTGCCGATCGAGCCCCACAGGGCCGAGGCATAGACAGTATGTTGCGGCAGGATGGAGATCAGGGTGACGGCATTGAGCAGGATCGGCACGCCGGCCGACATCAGGAACCGTCCGCGCGCATTGAGCACACCGGACAGGTGCGCAACGATCGCCATGCAGGGCAGGTAGGGCATGGTGATCTGGGTAAAGAGCACGGCCAGCTTGTACTTGGCCGGGTCAGCCAGGAAGCCTGGTTTGATGACCATCATCAGCCACGGCATGGTGAACTGGCAGAGCAGACAGAAGGCGACGGTGATGAAGGTCAGGGTCGCCATGGCGTCATGCGCCATCTTGTCGGCGGCTTCCTTGCCATCACGTTCCAGCGCCGCTGAATAGGAAGGTACGAAGGCGGCGGAGAAGGCGCCTTCGGCGAAGATACGGCGGAAGAGGTTGGGGAAGGCCTGGGCGGTGTTATAGGCATCGGCCATGATATTACCCGATGCACCGAGATAGGCGGCCAGAACCAGATCGCGGGCGAAACCGGCAAAGCGTGAGATCAGGGTAAAGCTGCTGTTGATCAGCGAATTGCGCAGAAGCCCGGAGGGCTTCTTGACGGGCGGGCTCACAGGGGCTTCGGGCGTTTCGGCGTCTGACACGGACATGCTCTGTTAGGGTGTGTCTTCCGCTTTAGGCTGGCAGTGGGTTTCCCGCAAGCGGTTATGAGTTAATGAGGGGCACGGACCCTCAACCCATAAGTCTTACCGAGCCAGGCTGGCTTTCGCCCGTGCCAGGTTGCGCTTGGGCGCCTGAGCGGGCGTATCAAGCACAGACAGCAGCTGCTTTTTCAGCGTCTGCTTGAGGCCGCCGGCGAGCTGCGACTTGCGGTAGTGGTCGGCCACGTAGAAGGCGTCGACGGCGCGTTCGCCGTAGCAATCGATGTGGGCCGAAGCGATATCGATATGCTGTTTGGCCATGACCTCGACGATATCGGCCAGCAAACCGGGGCGGTCGCGGCCGGAAACCTCGATGATCGTGACATTGGCATTGCTGTCATCGTCAAAAACCACGGTGGGGGCTATGGCGAAGGCGGCGGTGCGTGCCGCGAAGGCTGATTTCCACGTCAGAGGTTCGGGCAGTTTGCCACGGGCGGCGGCTTCCAGAGCGGTCTGGGCGTGTTTCTGGCGGCCGGGATCGTCATGGGCGAAGGGTTTGCCTGTTGAATCCTGCACATAGAAAACATCGAGTGCACGGCCGGTGGACGAGGTAAAGACCTGGGCGCCGACGACATTGCCGCCGAGATTGGCAAAGCAGCGTGCCAGATCGGCGAACAGGCCGGTGCGATCTTCGGCCGTGATCGAAAAGGCGGTGGCGTTGCGCATGGTATCGATGCGCAGGGCCACGGCGGGTGCGGAATCGAAGGCGGAACACACCAGGGCGGCATGGCTCCTGACCTCTTCCGGCGTGAAGGAAAACAGGTAGCTCTCGTCCATGGTTTCCAGCCAGGCGGCGATGTCATCGTCGTTTTCACTTAAGGATCGGCGGCGTTCGTCGGCGCGATGCTGCAGGTCTTCGCGTACGCGCGCCACGGCATCCGGGCCGCGTCCGCCGCGGAAGGCGCTTTCTGTGGCGTCGAACAGGTCACGCATCAGCTGGCCTTTCCACGCATTCCAGACGCCCGGTCCGACGGCACGGATATCGGCCACGGTCAGGATCAGCAGCAGGCGCAGGCGCTCCGGTGTCTCGACGATATGGGCGAAGGTCGCCACGGTCTCCGGATCGGACACATCGCGCTTTTGCGCGTAATCGGAAAGAACCAGATGGTGGCGCACCAGCCAGGCCACCTGGTCGGTCTTCCAGTCTTCTATGCCCAGCCGTTCGCAGGCCTTGCGCGCCGCGATCTCGCCGCCGACTTCCTGGCCCAGTTCATTGCCCTTGCCGGTGTCGTGCAAAAGCATGGCGAGATAGAGCGATTCCTTGTCGGCGATCTGCGGCATGATCTGGCTCGACAGCGGATGGTCTTCGGTGAAGCGGCCGGTATCGATGCCGTGGATGATATCGACGGCGCGCAGGGTATGCTCGTCCACCGTATAGGCATGATACATGTTGAACTGGGTCTGGGCGACGATGCGGCCGAATTCGGGGATATAGCGCCCCAGCAGACCGGTTTCGGACATCATACCGAGGGTCTTGTAGGGGTTCTTGCCGCGCACCAGCAGATCGAGGAACAGCCGCGCCGCTTCCGGATTGCGGCGCAGGGAGGGCGTCACCAGATCGAGATTGCGGGCGATGGCGGTGAAGGCATCCGGGTGCAGGTCCAGCTCCAGCCGATCGGCCATCTTGAACAGCATGAACATGGCGACCGGTGACTTCTGGAAGATATCCGGTGAATTGACACTCAGGCGGCCGTTGATGACCGTAAAGCCGGGATGATCGGCGCGGTTCAGGTTCATGATGCCGGACTGGATCAGGCTCGACAGGCGCGCCAGCGGCTTGGCCTGCTGGGTTTCCAGCTTGGTGCAGAAGGTGCGGGTGAGGGCACCCACCTCCTTGGCGACCACAAAATAACGGCGCATGAAACGCTCGACATTGGGCTCGCCCTCTCGGTCGATAAAGCCCATACGGCGGGCCACTTCCGGCTGGAGATCGAAGGTCAGCCGCTCTTCGCCGCGTCCGGCGGCGGTATGCATGATAATGCGGACCTTCCAGAGGAAATCGAAGGCGCGCATGAAGATGCGGCGCTCCCGGTCCGTCAGGATCAGGTCAAGGACTTCTTCATCATTTCCGGCGCCGCCGGCGATGTGCTTCGCCTGGTACTGGGCGATCCAGTAGAGCGTATGCAGGTCGCGCAGGCCGCCCTTGCCTTCCTTAACATTGGGCTCGACAACAAAGCGCGTGGCACCGCTCTTGACATGGCGCTGGTCGCGTTCTTCCAGCTTGGAGGCGACGAAATCGAAGGCGTGGGATTTCAGGCCGTCATGATTGAGGCGGTCTTCGAGATTCTGCGCCAGCTCAGCGTCGCCGGCGATCAGGCGGTGCTCCAGCACGGCGGTCATGATGGTGTGATCGCTCTTGACGTATTTGATCGTCTCATCGACCGTGCGTGAAGAATGGCCGACCTTCAGGCCCAGATCCCACAGGGTATATAGGATGAATTCAATAACCGATTCCGAGTGCGAGGTTTCCTTCCAGGCGCGCAGGAACAACAGGTCGAGATCGGAATAGGGTGCCAGTTCGCCGCGGCCATAGCCGCCGACCGCCAGCAAGGCGAGGCGCTCGCCTTCGGTTGGATTGCGGGCGCGATAGACATGGGTGAGCGTAAAGTCCCACAGGGCCGAAACCACCTCATCGGTCACCTTCGCCAGGGCGCGGGCTGTGGCATACCCCCCCTTCTGGTCATCCACCCGGTCAACCAGGCTGGCGCGGCCCTTGTCGAGCGCGTCTTTCAGGATCGTAACGGCGCGGCGCCGCAAATCAAGCGTATCGCCGGACGAGTCCTCATAGGCCTCGGTCAGGATTTTACGCAGATGTGTACCGTCGATACGGTATGCGGGCGCCGCCGGGTGTGTCTGGGTGAGCATGGGGGAGGGTTCACTCATGTAAACAAAACTCGGCTAACCTCCGTCTTAAAGCAATTTGTGTAAATTATAAATGAGTTCGAGCGCCTCCTTAGGGCTTAAATCATCGGGATTTACGCTCTTGAGTGTCGCCTCTACCTTCGAAGGTGCGCGATTGACCGGTTCTGCCGCGCGGCTGGGGGCAAAAAGTGGCAGGTCATCGAGCCTGAGCTTCGTCTGGTTGTCTTCTTCGAGGCGGGTCAGGATATCGCGGGCCCGCGAAACCACGGCCGGCGGCATACCGGCGAGACGCGCCACCTGAACGCCATAGGAGCGATCCGCCGAGCCTTTGCGCGCTTCGTGGAGAAAGATCAGTTCACCGTTGTGCTCGTGAGCGGTCAGGCTGAGATTGTTTACGAATGTCAACCGGCCTTCGAGCTTGGAAAGTTCGTGATAATGGGTGGCGAAAAGCGTGCGCGCCTTGATGGCGTCATGCAGGTTTTCGGCCGAGGCCCAGGCGATGGCCAGGCCGTCATAGGTGGCGGTGCCGCGGCCGATTTCATCGAGGATAATGAACGAGCGCTCGCTGGCCTGGGTCAGGATGGCGGCGGTCTCGACCATCTCCATCATGAAGGTCGAACGGCCCTGCGCCAGGTCGTCGCCAGCACCGACGCGTGAGAACAGCTTGTCGACCACGCCGAGATGCATGGATTTGGCCGGCACGAACATGCCCGCCTGCGCCATGATGATCAGCAGGGCGTTCTGGCGCAGATAGGTCGATTTACCGGCCATGTTCGGACCGGTAACCAGCGACAGGCGCGCGGCGTCGGAACCCGAAGCATCGAGATCGACGTCGTTGGGTGTAAACGGTTTGCCCTGCGCTTTAAGCGCCCCGGCCACGACCGGATGGCGGCCACGGCAGATTTCCAGCCGCAGACTGTCATCGATCTTCGGTCGGGCGGCGTCCCAGTCCTCGGCCCAGGCGGCATTGGCGACCGCCACATCGAGTGCGCAGATGGCGTCGTGGCCGGCTTGTATCTCTCCGGCGGCGAGCCTTACCTCTTCCCGTAGTTGTTCGAAAATCTCCAGTTCCAGCGTCAGGCCCTGCTGGGCGGCGCGTTGGATGCGGCCATCGAGCTCGATCAGCTCGGTGGTGACGAAGCGGACCTGGTTGGCCAGGCTCTGGCGGTGGATGAACTGCTTTTCGGTGTCCTGAGCCTGAAGCTGTTCGGCCAGCTTGGCGGACAGCTCGATGAAGTAACCCAGCACATTGTTGAACTTGATGCGGATAGCGATGCCGGTCTCAGTAGCCAAACGCTGTTCCAACGCCAGTATGATCTGGCGGCTGTCATCACGCAGGGTGCGGGCCTCGTCGAGATCGGCATTGAAGCCGGGACGAATAAAACCGCCATCGGAAAGTTTGAGCGGCGGCTCCTCTACCAGAGCCCGTTCCAGTTTGTCGCGTAACTGGCTTAGCGGCAGGGAGGGCACCAGAGCGGCGATGATGTCGTCGATTTCTTGCGGCGCCTTAGGGTCTATTTCCACCAGATGACGGGCATCGTTCAGGTGATTGGCGAGCGATTCACCGATGTGCAGCGCACCGGCGATGACGCACAGGTCACGCGCACTGCCGCGGTTGAGAGACAGGCGTGACAGGGCGCGGGCCTGATCGGACAGGGAACGCATCAGGTGACGCAGGGTGTCGCGCACATCGCGTTTCGGCAGCAGCCATTCAATCGTATCGAGGCGGGCATTGATGTCGGCCGGATTATACAGCGGCCGCGCCAGACGGCTGAGCAGCAGGCGGCAACCGCCGGAGGTCACCGTCATGTCGAGCGCCGAAATCAGGCTGCCTTCACGCTTGCCCTGTTGCGTGCGGTCGATTTCCAGCGAATTGCGCGTGGCGGCATCGATGGCGAGATAGTTGTTCGAGATCACCCGTGCCGGCGGTTTCAGGGTCGGGATCTTGCCGGCCTGGGTCAGGTCGATATAGGCCGCCAGAAGACCCAGCGCTGAAATCTCGGCCGGGCCGAAACTGCCGAAACCATCGAGCGTCTGGACACCATACAATTTCAGCAGCCGCGCTTCGCCGCCCGCCGGATCGCACAGGGAGGCCGGCTGGGGCTGGATGACCCCGCCGTACATCTTGAGCAGCGGATATATGGCTTCGTCCTGGATTAGCCGGTCAGCCACGAGGCTTTCAGATGGCCGCAGGGCGGAAAGCTGCACACCAAGTTGTTCGGGCTCAACCTCCAGTACCTCGACATCGCCGGTGGACAGCTCGACCGCCGCCAGGGCCAGGACACCGCCACGCGACGACAAGGCCACCAGCCGGTTGGCGCCGCGTTCTTCCAAAAGCGTATCTTCGGTCAGGGTGCCTGGCGTTACAACGCGTGTTATGCCGCGTTTGACGATGGCCTTAGAGCCACGCTTCTTGGCCTCCGCCGGGTCTTCCAGCTGATCGCAGACGGCGACGCGATGGCCCAGCCGGATCAGCTTGGCGATATAGGCATCAGCGGCATGGGCGGGGACGCCGGCCAGAGGAATATCCTTACCCTGGAACTGTCCGCGCTTGGTCAGGGCCAGCGAAAGCGCCTGCGAGGCAATTACCGCGTCCTCAAAGAAGATTTCATAGAAATCTCCCATGCGCATCAACAGGATGGCGTCCGGATACTGAGCCTTGATCTGGATATATTGCGCCATGACCGGCGTGGCGCCCTCCACATTGGGGGCGGCTGAATCTGGCGTAAGGGTCTGCGGCGCGTTCATGGCCGGAAGTTAACCATTGTTAACAACGAAGAGAAGGGTTTTCGCAAAGGAAAGTGTGTACAAATCCCCCTTAAATCGAGATGCAAAAACCACAGCTTGCAAATTCATTTGTCAGACAATAAAGAAAAGTACCCCTGCGACCGTGTATCCCCTTTATAAGCTGTTGATCTTGTTCTATTCCGTAGGGACAATTCACTGATAATTATAATACAAATCGCCACATCCTGTTAGAGTTCTCGAAGATCATGACCACTGAAAAACAGACCTTCAGCGACGACGAAGCGCTGCACCTTCACCAATACCCCCAACCGGGTAAGATCGCCGTCCAGGCCACCAAGCCTATGGCGACCCAGCGTGACCTGGCCTTGGCCTATTCGCCGGGGGTAGCTGTGCCGGTGCTGCGCATTGCTGAAAATCCTGAAGCGGCCTACGATTACACGGCCAAGGGCAATATGGTGGCGGTCATTTCGAACGGCACGGCCATTCTCGGTCTCGGCAATCTCGGCGCCCTGGCCTCGAAGCCGGTCATGGAAGGCAAGTCGGTCCTCTTCAAGCGCTTTGCCGATATCGACAGCTTCGATATCGAGGTGGCGACCCAGGACCCGGACGAATTCATCACGGTGGTGAAGAACATCACCGGTGCCTTTGGCGGCATCAATCTCGAAGACATCAAGTCGCCGGAGTGTTTCATCATCGAGGCCGCCCTGCAGGACTTGGCCGATATTCCGGTATTCCACGACGACCAGCATGGCACGGCTATTATCGCCTCCGCTGGCCTTATCAACGCGCTGGAAATTACCGGCAAGAAGATTGAGGATGTCAAGGTGGTGCTGTGTGGTGCCGGCGCGGCCGGCCTGTCTTCGTTGTCCCTGATCAAGTCGCTGGGCGTGAAGCACGAGAATACGACGGTGGTCGATATCCATGGTGTGGTCTATGAGGGCCGGACGGTTGACATGGATCAGTGGAAGGCGCCGCATGCCACGAAAACCAGCAAGCGCACCCTGGCGGAAGCCATGGTCGGCGCCGACATCTTCCTCGGCCTTTCCGCCAAGGGCGTGCTGACGGCCGAAATGGTTGCCACCATGGCCGACAAGCCGATCATCTTCGCCATGGCCAATCCGGATCCGGAAATCACGCCCGAAGAAGTGGCCAGCGTCCGTTCCGACGCCATCGTCGCCACCGGCCGTTCGGATTATCCGAACCAGGTCAACAACGTCCTTGGTTTCCCGTATATTTTCCGGGGCGCGCTCGATGTCCGTGCCCGCCGCGTCAATCACGAAATGAAGCTGGCCGCCGCCCACGCCCTGGCTCAGCTTGCCCGCGAAGATGTACCCGATGAAGTGGCCGCCGCTTATCAGGGCCGCCATTTGAAATTCGGCAAGGATTACATCATCCCGTCGCCGTTCGATCCGCGTCTGATCTGGTACGTGCCGCCCTTCGTGGCCCAGGCCGCCATGGATTCCGGCGTAGCGCGCAAGCCGATCACCGACATGGACGCCTATCGCAAGTCGCTGGAACAGCGACTCGATCCGTCAGCCGGTTTCCTGCAAACCATAACCTCGTCAGTCCGTTCACGGCCATCGAAGCGCATCGTCTTCGCTGAGGGCGAAGATATTTCGGTCATCCGTGCCGCTCATGCCTTCAAGCTTCAAGGTCTGGGCACGCCGATCCTGTGCGGCCGTGAAAACCTGGTCGAGGACAATATGCGCGCCGCGGGCATCGATCCGAAAGAGGAAGGCATCGAAATCGTCAATGCCCGCCTGTCTCACCGTAACGCCGCCTATTCACAGCTGCTCTATTCACGTCTTCAGCGCCAGGGCTATCTGAAGCGCGATGTCGATCGCCTGATCAATCTCGACCGCAATTCCTTCGCTGCCGCCATGGTCATTTCCGGCCACGCCGACGGTATGGTCACCGGCGTGACGCGCTCGTTCGACAAGTCGCTGGACGATGTGCTGCGTGTGGTCGATCCGGCGCCGGGCGGCCGCATCATGGGGCTTTCCATTGTGCTGGCCAAAGGCCGGACGATCTTCGTGGCCGATACCACCGTGGCCGAAATGCCGTCGCCGGAAGAGCTGGGCGATATCGCCATCGAAGCTGCCATGGCCGTGCGCAGCATGGGCCATACCCCGCGCGTTGCCTTCATGAGCTATTCGACCTTCGGCAACCCGACGGGTGAACGCTCTGATCGCGTCAAGGAAGCGGTGCGCCTTCTGGAGGAGCGCGGCGTCGACTTTGAATTCGAAGGCGAGATGCCGCCCGATGTGGCGCTTGAGCCGGCCATGTGGGCCAACTATCCCTTCCAGCGCCTGACGGCGCCGGCCAATGTGCTGATCATGCCAGCGATCCAATCCGCCTCGATCTCGACCAAGATGATCGAAGCTCTGGGCGGCGCCACGGTGGTCGGTCCGCTGCTGCTGGGCCTCTCCAAGCCGGTGCAGATTTGCCAATTGTCGGATTCGGTATCGAAGATCCTGACCATGGCGACCTTCGCGGCATATGACATACGGGCATCAGCGAAGGGATGAGGTTGAGTTACGGGGTCGAAGGGTCCGAGACCCCTCGCCTTACCTGAGAAACAAAAGGGCTGCCTCATTTTAGGGGCAGCCCTTTTTTGTTTATTAAGATCAGGACGAAGGGGCCTGAGGCCCCTTCACCCCGTAACATCATCATCCAGCACCTGCGGAATACTGTTCAGCCACACGCAAAGGATAATGGCCAGCACGCCAATGACGGATGAATAGGTGAAAAAGACGATATAGCCCGTCCCCAGGGCTTCACGTGAAACACCGAGCACCGCCGCGGGCTTAGCGAAGGATTCCGGCGTCAGTTGACTAAATAGCGGCCGAAATGACTGAGCCCAACCCCCGGCATCCGAACTGCGGGCAGTCGATTCAACGATGCGGCCCGATTGTGAAGCCAGCATCTTGCCGGGCAGCGCGTACAGAGAGGTAAACAGCGCATATTGCTGTGCGGCGTAACCCTTTGAAATCAAAGATGACATGTAGGCTATAAGCACGGTTCCCGCCACACCCGCCGAAGCGTTGTCAATTGCCAGTGCGATCGAAAAGGCCGCGACATCATTGCCCTTCGTGGCCAGCCAGGCATAGGCCATGTTGGAGAAAGAGCCGACCACTGCACCGAAAATCAGCCCGGTTTTCATACCGAACCGGGTCATGGTGATGCCGCCGACGCTGACGCCGACAATCGTCATTACCACGCCGAATACCTTGCGTACCCCGGCGATAGTGGTCAGGTCGAAGCCGAGGTCGACATAGAAAGCACCGTTGACGTTCAGCAGGAAATCCGAAACGCGGTAGAGACAGATCAACGCCAGAATCAGACCCGCAATATTTTGATAACGCTCGAAAAAGGCGGCGATGGGCGTGACGAAGGTCTGGCGCAGATAGGCGCCGGGTCGCGTCAGCTTTCCCGGAAGGGGCAGACAGGCGGTGATGATCAGGCCGAGGCCGATCAGTACTGCCGGCACCTGCCAGAAAACGCCTGTTGTTTTGTTCGTCCATGCGGTTTTGGCGGCGTCAAAGATTTCGGCCGAAGGAAAAGCGAACCGGAACAGGTCAATATTGGCGGTCAGGCCAGCGCCCATCAGGCAGATGGCGGTAGCCATCAAAATTAGCCGGCCCGCCCATTCCACGGCTTCAAGCGCGGGAAGGGAAGGCGCATCGCCGTAGTCAATCGGCCGTACCTTGTGTTCGGCCTCTTTCGGCGCCAGCAAAACGGCAATGACGCCAAGCACCATCAGAGCGGCCATCAGGGCGTAGGCAAAGCCCCAGCCCAAGGTATCGGCCAGCATCAGCGGCACGATACCCGAAACGAAGGGTGCGATGCGTGATCCCCAGGCGGTGGCCGTAGCCATGACAGCCTGACGCGAATCGGACTCACCGGCCGTTTCGATCCGCCAGGCATCGATGACGATATCCTGGGTCGCGCCGGCGAAACCGATGACAATGGCGGCGACCGCCATCAGGCCAAGCTGGGTATGCGGATTCATGGTCGAAATCGCCCACAGGCCGAGCATGATAACGACCTGACTGGCCAGTATCCAGCCGCGCCGGTGGCCAAGCATGAAGGTCAGCCCTGGAATACCGACGCGGTCCAGCACCGGCGCCCAGACGAATTTCAGGCTGTAGACGAAGGTGACCAGAGAAAAATAACTGATCGTGGTCAGCGACAGGTCCGCCGTGCGCAGCCAGACCGACAGGGTGTCGAAAATCAGCGATAACGGCAGGCCCGACGAGAATCCGAGCAGGATCATCACCAGGGCCGGCCGCGAGAAAAACGGTCTCAGGCTTTGCCACAGCGTTTTCTTTTTGGGCGTGGCGGGCGCAGGTGATTCGGTCATGGGCGGCCTCATTAAGGATCAGGAGGCAGCCTAGAGCACTTTCCAAAAAGTGTGACGCATTTTTTTGGATTAAAAAGCGCGAAAAATAAGAAGCGAAGTTGTGTACGCTGTTAAGCGCTTTTGGCCGTTGGGTGCTCACCGGTCCAGGTCTGGAGACGGTGTTTCAGGGCCACGAGTTCGATTGGCTTGGTCAGGAAGTCGTTCATGCCGGCGTGAATGCTGGCGCGCCGGTCTTCCTCATAGGCATTGGCGGTCAGGGCGATAACCGGCGTGCGGATACCCATGGCGCGGATTTCACGTGCCGCGCCAATACCATCGATGCCGGGCAGGCCCAGATCCATGAAGATAATGTCGAACTGTCGGCTTTTGAGGATGTCTATGGCCTCTTCGCCGGAAGAGGCGCGCTCGACGCGGCACCCCTCGCGCTGGAGCAGGATCTGCGCCAGCAAAGCATTGACCGGATTGTCCTCGACCAGCAGTACAGACTTATCCGGTGCGGATTCACTGACAATGCGTTCATCGTCATTTTGTGGCCTGGCCTCGATTTTTTGTGCCTGGTCGTGAAGCGTTTCAAGGCGTTCGAGCAGCGAGGAGCGGCGCAACGGCTTGATCAGATAGCCAGACCAGCCTTTTTCCTTCCATGCGTTGATCTCATCACGCTGTTCCGGCGCGAGCAGGATCAGGCTGCGCGATGACGGCGCGTCCACAGGCGCGGAAAGGGCTGCGCGGTCAGCCAGGATGATGGCCTGCGGATCAAAAATATCTTCCGGACGGGCTACGACACGCAGGCGGCAATCTCCGGCCGCCAGGTGAGATTGGGCACCATCGGCCAGGACGTCATTGTCGCCGATGAAAGTGGCGGCTTGCGGGTAGCGCGTATACAGCGGCTTGTTGCGCAGGCCGTAGGGGGCGCGGAATTCGACGGTAAAACGCGAGCCCTGGCCAACCTCGCTGTCCAGGGTGAGCGTACCATTCATGACGTCGACCAGCTTTTTGACGACGACCAGACCCAGGCCCGCGCCGCCATAACGCGTGGCATGACTGGGTTCGACCTGCCCGTATTCCTCGAAAATACGCACGCGGGCTTCTTCGGGAATGCCGGCGCCGGTATCGCGCACACTGAAACGGACGAGGCCGGCATCGCTCACACCGACATGAATCAGTACGCCGCCCCGGGTGGTGAACTTGATGGCATTGCCGGCGAGATTGAACAGGATCTGGCGCAGGCGGCCTTCATCGGCATGGATATAATCCAGGCGCGGATCGAGCGACCAGACGATTTCGATGCCGTTGGCGTGTGCGCGGGGCGACAGAAGCTCGGCCACGCTTTGCAAAAGGGGTTCGAGATGAACCTCGGAGGTTTCCAGTTCGATACGGCCGGCATCGATACGGGCATAGTCGAGCAGGTCATTGACGAGGGTCAGGAGATGATCGCCGGATTCCTTTGCCGTTTGCACATACGACGCCTGATCGGGCGAAAGCGGTGTACGGGTCAGCAGCGATAACATGCCCATGACACCATTAAGCGGTGTGCGGATTTCATGGCTCATCAGGCGAAAGAAATCTTCGCGGGCCTTGAGGCGTTCCTCCGGCGAAAGATGTTCCTCTGAATCGTGACCTGTCACTGAAATGGGCATGGGGATTTTTCCGCCTGACTCTTCTGATAAGGGCAGCATAAGGGAAAAAGGTTAAGTTAGCTCCAATGCCGGATTTACCCAGTATTAAGTTACCACGCGGCCTTGTATTCTAGCTTCCACCTGGTCGTCGGCAGTACTGGTTCGGCGGTAAATCAGCGCTTCAGCCACATGGCGACGCAGAACGGAGTCCGATTGTTCGAGATCGGCGATGGTCCGTGCCAGCCGCAAGGTACGCGTCCATCCGCGCGCGCTAAGGCCCGTCTGTTGTGCGGCTTGTGTCAGCAGGGCTTTCGCGCTGGGATCAAGCGCACAGATCTGTTCCAGGCCGGAACCGTAGGCCGTGGCGTTGAGACCATTATCCGTTGCCAGTTCCAGCCTTTTGGCGCGATCAAGCTGAATATCCCGCGCGGCCAAAACACGAGCGGCGACCTCTTTAGAGCCTTCGGCGGGCGCGGGCAAAGCCATGTCCATGGCGGTGACGGGCGGTACATCGATCTGCAGATCGATGCGATCCATCAAGGGTCCGGAAACCCGGCTCTGATAATCCTTGATGCAGCGCGGCGCCTTGCCGCACGCGCCTTTCCCGATACCACCATAGCCGCAACGACACGGGTTCATGGCCGCCACCAGCTGTACCCGGGCGGGATATTTGACATGGTGATTGGCCCGGGCCACGATAATTTCGTTGGTTTCCAGCGGCTGGCGCAGTGAATCCAGCGCCTGTGGGGAAAATTCCGGTATTATGTAGCAAACACACCAAGATTTTAGCTCTCTAGGCCTCGACGATTTCACTGTCGATAATTGCAATCATTTCCGAGAGTTTCTCACGTAAATGAGTAAGGCTGCCTATCAACAAGAATTCTTTTCGATCTGAAAGACTCAGCACGGTCGCAAAGACAATTTGTGAGTGGGCGATCAGAATCACTAAATTTTCAGCGCTGGGGCTATTTTTTGCTTCGTACCAGTTTCTGGCTGCACGCTCGTTGACGCCCGTGAGACGAGCAATTGCCTTTACTGCCGCCGGTCCTCCACCAAATTCACTTTTTAAAGCATCGGAAATCGCCGTTGAAAAGATCGCTCCTCTGCTCTCAGCGAATGGAAAAGATTTGCAAAATTTTGACTGAACTGTTCGGTCGTTTTTTGGAAGGGACATTACAAATATCTCCCGATAATCTGCCCACATAATTGTCGGACTGGTATTATCTGGACATATAGTGACATTGGATCATGGCAGTCATTGAACGGCACGATACACCTGCGGCAAGTGCCGTCCGCGCCGCACAATATGTGCGGATGTCCACCGATCATCAAAAATACTCAACCGAAAATCAAGCTGAAGTCATAGCTCAATATGCCGCGAGGCGCGGATTTCAAATCGTCAAGACATATGAAGATTCGGGCAAGAGCGGACTAAGCCTTTCCGGACGACAGTCTTTGCAGCAGATCATTAGTGACGTGAAGTCTGGTGCCGCTGACTTCACCGTTATCCTCGTCTATGATGTCAGCAGATGGGGGAGATTTCAGGACACTGATGAGAGCGCTCACTATGAGTATATCTGCCGTAGCGCTGGGATAAGTATCCATTATTGCGCCGAGCAATTTGAAAATGATGGCACATTAAGTGCCACTATTATCAAAAGCATGAAAAGAGCAATGGCTGGAGAGTACAGTCGGGAACTTTCAACCAAAGTTTTCACAGGTCAATGCAAACTTATTCAATTAGGGTTTCGTCAGGGAGGACCGGCGGGATTTGGGCTTAGGCGTCAATTAATCGATGCCAACCATGGTGCCAAAGCTATACTTTCGCGGGGGGAGCAAAAGAGTCTTCAGACCGATCGGGTTATCTTGAAGCCTGGGCCAATAGACGAAATTGAAGTCGTTAGACGTTTGTACCGAATGTTCGTTGTGCAGCGGCTATCGGAACGGGACATTGCCAATTCATTAAATGTGGAGGGCATCGTGACAGACTTGGGACGAGCTTGGACCCGTGGAACCGTTCACCAGGTACTGACAAATGAAAAATATGTCGGCCATAATGTATTCAATAGGAAGTCATTCAAATTAAAAAACAAGCGTATCGTCAATCCGGCGGAATTGTGGGTACGGCGCGACAACGCATTTGAAGCTATTGTGGATGCGGATTATTTTGAAGCAGCGCAGAAGATTATTCATGATCGCAGTCGAAAGTTTACAGATGAAGAATTGCTAAAGACGCTTTCCTTCCTTCTTTCGCAAAAAGGCTGGCTCAGTGGCATTGTTATCGACGAATGCGACGATATGCCGTCAAGCTCCACGTATAGACACCGGTTCGGTAGCCTGCTGCGTGCCTATGGCCTGATCGGCTACACTCCGTCAAAAGATTATCGGTATATTGAGACTAATCGGGCGCTGCGCATCCACCATTCGGCCATCATCGAAAACCTGATTGAGGAAATAACCAAAGGTGGCGGTCAGGTAAATTGTGACCCGCTCACCGACTTATTGACCGTGAATAATGAGTTCACTGTATCTCTGGTTATCGCTCGCTGCCAGCAGACAGCCGCTGGAAATTCCAGGTGGAAAATTCGATTCGATACGGGTCTGAAGCCTTCAATCACGATTGTAGCCCGCATGTCTTTGGACAATGTGACGCCGCAAGATTACTATTTACTCCCGTGGCTAAATGTAGGAACCGAGCCTAGTTTGCGGCTGGCACCTGACAACGGAATCTTGCTCGACGCATATCGCTTTGATACCTTGGAAACGTTTTTTCATTTGGCAAGCCGTCGCCTCGTTAGGAGTGCAGCATGACGGAAGACACTGAAATCCGGATGATATCTGTTGATGCAATTACGGTCTTGAACCCGCGTTCACGGAATAAGCGGATTTTTCAAGAGCTTGTCACCAGTATCGCGAACCTGGGGCTGAAGAAGCCGATTACTGTCAGTCAGAGGAAAGGAAGGACGCGCTACGATCTGGTTTGCGGCCAAGGGCGACTGGAGGCATTTATCGCTCTAGGTCAACGCGAAATACCCGCTATCGTCATCGACGCTTCCGAGGAAGACTGTTTCGTTATGAGTCTGGCAGAAAATATAGCCCGACGCCAACACACGCCACTTGAGTTAGTTCGATCCATTGGCGCGCTTAAAGAACGAGGATATTCCTGTAACGAAATTGCCACCAAGATCGATTTCAGTTCCGAGTACGTTTACGCAATCTGCTATCTATTGGAACACGGTGAGGAAAAGCTGATCAGTGCCGTAGAGCGTGGATTAATGCCACATACGATTGCAATGGAGATTGCTAAGGCAAAAGATAGCGATGTCCAACAAGCACTTGCGCAAGCTTACGAAGAGAAAGCCATTCCTGGCAATCAGGTTCTGGCGATAAGAAAAATCATTGAGCAAAGAAATAACAGCGGCAAGGCTCAATCTGGCTACGGAAGACCAAGTGTCCCATTCAAGAAGGTAACATCGAGTGGCTTGATAAGAGCCTACACAAAAGAAACCGATCGCCAAAAGCTCCTGATCAAACGGGCCAAACTTGCGAATGGGCGGCTACTTTTTATTACAAATGCGTTGAAACGTCTTTTGGCTAACGATCACTTTGTCACGCTTCTACGCGCTGAAGGCCTTCAAACGATTCCAACGGCCCTGGCGGAACGGATTGAGAAGGGGAGGGCATAATGGCAGAGGTAAAAATTGCGTTTGAAAGGCGGATAATTGTTGTGCCGCTTGCCAACATATTTCCCTCAAAAGTTTTGCCGACATCGGTGTTAGAAACCCTCAAATATAAGCGCATAATAGCATCGGTTGTTCAAATTGGCCTTATTGAGCCCCTTTCTGTGGCGCGACAAAGCGATGGCAGTTACCTGTTATTGGATGGGCATATAAGGTTTGACGCGCTCAAACAACAGAACGCTACGGAAGCCACATGTATCGTGGCCGACGATGATGAATCCTTCACGTACAATAAGCGTATCAACCGCCTACCGCCGATTCAAGAACACTACATGATTGTGCGGGCTTTGGAAAAAGGAGTCTCTGAAGAAAAGCTGGCCCGATCACTTGATGTGGATGTTAAAGTTATCCGACAGCGGCGGCACATGCTTGCAGGCATTAGTCCAGATGTCGCCGAAATTCTTAAAGATAAGACTGTGTCGGTCAGCTCATTTTCCAAAATCAGAAAGATGAAACCGATACGGCAATTGGAAGTCGCAGAACTGATGATATCCGCGAACAATTTCACATTTAGTTATGTTAGTGCATTGCTTGCCAGCACCAAACCAACTGAACTCCACAAGCCGGAAGATATAGCCAAAGCAACCGGACTGACCACAGAGCAGATGGCACGTCTTGAACGAGAAATGTCGGCGTTGAGTGAGACATATAAAGAAATGGAAGTTTCGTATGGGGACGACATGCTCGTATTGGTGATAGCAGCGGGTTACATAGAACGTCTATTATCTAAGCCCGATATCGAGCATTTTCTCACCTCGTATCATTCGGAGATTTTGGAGACATTCCGGAGTATAGTAGCGGCCTCATCATTGGATGAACCAGCTTTGGCAGTCGCCTAGAGGTAATGTCGCTGGGCTTTGTGATCTTCTTGAGGTCGTCGAATCGAGACTTCTTAGGTAAACGCCGCTTCTCTATTGACCCCATACGGCCTTCTTTGCGGCCTCGCTCAAAACATCAACAAGAATCTCGCGTAATCCAGAGGCGACTGAAGTACCAACTTTCGTCATCGTCTTTTTGAACCGAGCCGATGCTACCTGTGTCTTGGGGCTGTCCTTGGTCAACTCGCTTAAATCTGCCTTAAACTGCTCAATTTCGTTTTCAGTCAGCTTTTCATCTATTTCCACTAACTCGACAGCACTAGCAATTTTTCTTTCCGTCCATGGAAATTCTTTGCCGCAGTTATAACAAAAGGCTGGTGGGTGATAATTTCGACCAAGCGAAATTACCCCCTCGACATCGTAATATCCACGTATCGCCGTGTTACAATTCAGGCATCTGATTATTGTTTCAGCGCCGCACTTAGAACAAAATTTTTCACGGAGTTCAGGATTTTGGTCTGCGGAGGTAGTTGTAACATGACCATTCAGGCAAACTTCAGCGACCCTATACACACCCATGGAATTGCCCCTTTGCCGATTCGCAGTGTGATTATACACGGTCGGTGTGCGCGTGAAAGCTACCGAAGCTTCATCGTCTGCCCGCACAAATCCTCACACACCTTCATCGTATCCATCCGCCGCCCATCCTGCCGCCACAATACTAACGCGATTTCCGAGCCAGCTTACTCTTTCTCACAATAATTGCCGTTATACCTTTATCTAACTTGCGTATCTTCCGGTTCAACTCTGCGACTTCGCCCCTAGTTTTAGCTCTCGTACGCTTTTGCTATTGCGGCCCTACGTCGCTTCTCCCAAGCCGCCAGCATACTTGGGGCGAGTTCACCCGTTCGAACGTGGGCAGATCGCACCTTTATGCCTCTTTCGAACCTGGTAGTCGGAGCGAAATCAATGGCGCGAATTGGCTTCTCAATCATCTTTTGTGCGACCGGCGCTAGGGATGATGCACACCGGCGTATAAAAGGCACCATCACCTGCCCGCACAAATCCTCAAAGACCTTCTTCGTATCCACCCGCCGTCGGTCTTGCCGCCATGCTGCCTCGTTCACATACGCTTCAAAATATCGCCCGGCGACGTGATGGTAGATGCCACGCTCGGCGCGCCTGAGCACCGAAAAGAAGCACTCGGCGTTATTTGTCGATATGCCTGGCCTCCAGAACTCCACCATGTGCTTGATCCGCCGCATCGGGTACTCTTCCTTCATAAAACTGAAGGCGGTTCCCATATCAGCGTAGATGCGTGTGCCAGGCTTGATAAATTTCGGCATTAGCTTGGCTGCCTGAGCTTCCGTTTTTGCGATCACCACCCTTGTGCGCCCACCAGGGCAGCGTTCACGAATAACACCCACGACCTGCTTTTGGGTGATCTATATGGAAAACGTCGATGGTCCTTGGGGCCGATCCTCAAATTTCTTGGTCTGATATGGCCACCAAACTCCGCACCGTCGATCTCAACCGGCGTATCAAACACAGTGTCCTTGTGGGAGCGCTGCATTGCATAGCGGAGATCGTGCATGCGATAAAAAGCCGTCCGATATGACAGGGCCAGTTTTTTGCTGACCTCGATAGCGCTGATGCCTTTTGCGGACAGAGCGAATTCGGCAATCAGCTCCAGAATCTGCCGGAACGTTAACTTGTGCCCTGAAAATTCAGTTTTAGTAGTGGCGGAGAATTGGCGCTCACACGACACGCACTTGAAAATGCGCCGCGCCACGTACTCGTAGCAGGCTCCGCAGCTACAGTGTGGGCATTGAGCCTTGCCGTCATTGTCCTTAAAGCGGATCGAAATGAAATAGGCGTAAGCCTCGTCCTCTGACATGCGAGAAATATCACGAGGATTGAATGTGCGCGCAGCAGTGGAGATCGAGAACAATTGTCCCGATTTACCCCTCTTCCGCTTTGCCTTGGCTTCGGCCACGCACAAAATCCCGACCGTCGCCGGAATTGGCGACGCGGGTACGGGTGCAGGGTTTGGGCCGGTAAATTGGCGCTTAGTTTAGGTTATTTGACTGATTTTATTACAAAAATAGGCCGTTAACCTTTCCGCTTCTTTACCCTCCTTGTGTCGTCCCAAGGTGTTCCGTTATGGGACGATAGGGTGGAAGGTGCAGGAGGCGGGCCAGCCGTAGCTACAACTTGCACTTTTCCACACATGCGTCAAAAAACTGTGTAAGAATCGTTAATTTTAGAACGAAACGTGAAAGTGGACTATCGACTCCACTGGGGAATCGGGCATAGGTATGGGTTGACCAGGGGCAAACATCTGACCTTCCGCCCCTGGTCGCCTTCAACCACCGCCGAGGCGGGGTTAATCTGTCCGAGTACACGCACTTAAACATGCGTTGCCGGAGACGGTCAACCCTGCTGAGGCATCCATTTTATAAGGATATCCTCATGGCCCAAACGGCCCAAATCAGTTGCATCAACAAAGACCCGCGTTACGACGCTTACAATCGGATCACTCATGTAGGCGGCTACACGCCTAGCCAGTGGAAGATCACCACGGATGAAGCAATCCGTTGTATCGAATCGGGTCAATGGGAGTTCTACACTCAGGTTGGCGGGCATCGCCGCAAAGTGATAGTTGCAAGTCGAAACGGACGTAAATACCTTAAAACTGAGGCTGACCACGACACGCCCGACAACCTGCTTAGCTTGCCTGAATGCCCTTAAGTTTGTAGCTGGGCCAAGTGTCTCCACCTGGCCCAGCCCTCAAAACGCTTCCTTGGAAGCGCCGGTAACCGGCGGTTAGGATTCCAAACATAAGATGGCGCAATGCAACGTATGACACCGAAAAATATGCCCTCGGCAGCCCCATTCCTCGACGCGTCTATTGTAGATGCTTCAGACCCAGAGCATATCGAGATGACGATTAGAGGCGTTGGGCCAACTATAAGTCTGTATCTCGACCGAAATGCTGTGGAGGAACTTAGCAAGGTTCTCCGTGAGGCGGCGTTAATTCAAGCCGAGCATCGAGAATAGTATCCATATATGTAAAGAATTCCGGAAAAGCAGCCCTCATTTCCTCGTCAGAGCGTCGCTTCGAGCGATACTTCAGTGTCTGCACGACTTCTTGCCCGAAACGCATAACAGTGCGAGTACTGCCCATTGGAGCCGTCCAAAAATCGTCAGTGTCGATGATATCATCGATCTTAAAAGTCATAACTATCTCGTGAGGAAACAAACTCGCCATCTCGTGGAAGCGGTCTGGCCAAATCAGTGAAGTAGCTGATTTTACAAGAGATCAGCGTCTCATAAATCCTAGTTTTGTCAAGAAATCGGCCCGCGACCTCAGCTCATCGAAGCCGGAAGTTGGCAATGCTTTGGCAATCATACGCCTTCCTGGCGTTCTCGCTCGCATCAACAATGCGAATGCCGCCGTACATGTCACTATAAACGAACGCGCCGTTCATCTCCTGGTCGCCGCGATAGTATCGGCCTTGGCCGCATATGATGTAGCCGCCGTCTTTCGGATAATAGAGGGCACTGAGTGCCCGGTAGCGGGGCACACCGGCCTTGTTCGCAAGAGCCTCTTCAACCGTCGTAACGATCTCTTCCCGCCGATAGACCGGCGTCGTCCTATCGCCGCGTCCAGGTGATCAATATCGCAGGTAATTTTGTAGACTTCAGTTTCCAGCGTTTTGCGCAGCTTATGAAGCTCGTCTCGTTTGGCTGTCAAACCGGCTACTGTGTTTGGGCGTTCCATAGTGGAACAGTATAAAATGCGAGCCGGAAAGGCCAAAAATCCTTGGTGTGTTTGCTACATAATACCGGAAAATTCGGGCAGTTCGTCAAGAAACAGCACGCCATTATGCGCCAGTGACACTTCACCGGGCTTGGCGCGCATACCGCCGCCTGTCAGCGCCGCCATCGAGGCTGAATGGTGCGGGGCGCGAAACGGCCGTTCGCGAGTCAATTCTCCCTTGGCGATCAGGCCGGCCATCGACCAGACCTGCGAGGTTTCCAAGAGTTCGCGGGAGGTCAGAGGCGGCAGTATGCCCGGCAGGCGCTGCGCCAGCATCGACTTGCCCGAACCCGGAGGTCCGACAAACAGCAAATTATGCCCGCCCGCTGCGGCGATTTCCAATGCCCGCTTGGGTACCTCCTGCCCTTTGACCTCATTGAGATCGAGCGGTTTGGCGGAGGCCTTCATCTCGCCCGCCAACGGTGGGTTGAGCACGGCATGGCCCTTGAAATGATTGATCAGGGCGATCAGCGAGGCCGGCGCCAATATATTTACGTCGCCCGCCCAGGCGGCTTCAGCGCCATTATCCGTAGGGCAGATCAGGCCCATGCCGAAACCGGACGCCGCAATAGCCGCCGGCAAAGGCGCCGCGCACCCGTTCACGGCTTTCCGCCACAGCCTTGTCACCCAGGCCGACAACCTGAAAGCCGACCTGTCCGTTGGTCAGGACCACTTCGGCCTCGACACGGCGCGCTTCGGCGCCTTCAAACGCAATGGTGGTGATCCGCGCCGGCATGTTCTTACCCCCGTTTAGTATCTTGCCGCTGTGCTGGTACGCGCATACTGGAATTATCCACAGACTAGTGCGGCGAAAAATACAAAGCAAGAACAAAAATGGAACAAAGGCGCATTTTCCCAACCCTGCCTTGCGGAGGGGAAATCAGAATGCTGATTTTACTGTTTATCGACGGGAAACCAACCTCGTCATCAGGTGCGGCCGTCAGGCTTGGTTCTGGAGCGTCTCGGCTATCCGATCCCACAAAATCTCACCGGCATCAACCCCTTCAAAGGCCTTTAGCTGCACGGCGCCGGTGGGGGAGGTGACGTTGATTTCGGTCAGGTAGTCACCAATCACGTCAATGCCCACAAACATAAGACCTTTTTCCTTGAGCACCGGCTTGAGGATTTCGCAGATCTCCCGATCACGTTTTGTGAGGACCAGGGGTTCGGCCGTGCCGCCGACGCGCAGGTTGGAACGCACGGCGCCTTCTTCCGGCACACGGTTGATACCGCCAACGATTTCGCCGTCGATCAGGATGATGCGCTTGTCGCCAGCGCTGACAGCCGGAATGAATTTTTGCAGGATGACTGGTTCGCGGCTCATATTGCCGAACAGCTCGATCAGAGCGTCGAGATTGCGATCACCGGCCTTGAGCTTGATGATGCCATTGCCCGCCGCGCCATGCAGGGGCTTGAGGATACAATCACCGTGACGTTCAAAGAAGTCATGCAAGGCCACGGGATCGGAAGAGATCAGGGTCGGCGGTTGCAGGCCGGGAAAACGCGTCGCCAGCAGCTTTTCCGGTGCGTCGCGCACACTGGTCGGATTATTGACCACCAAGGTTTTCGGGTGGACGGTTTCGAGGAAATAGGTGGCGGTGATATAGGCGATATCGAAGGGCGGATCCTGGCGCATCAGGATGACGTCGAGATCATCGGCTAGGTCGAGTTTTTCATATTCGCCGACGGTGACGTGATCGCCTTTGACTTCACGCAGGGTGACCTTACGCGCACGGGCGAAGGGCTTGCCGTCTTCGTAGCTCAGGTGTTCCGGTTGATAGACCCAGAGGGTGTGTCCGCGTCGTTGCGCCGCCATCATCAGCAGAAAGGTGGTGTCGCCACCGATATTGATGTTCTCGATGGGGTCCATCTGGACGGCGACGCGCAGGCTCATGAGCGGTGTTCCTTTATGCTGTCCGTCATATGAGACGCAGATGCGCGTATGGCAAGCTCAGAAGCGCTCAATCTTTTCAAAAGCGTTGATCTGGTGACGCGGCCATTGTCCGGGTGCAATCGTATAGAGATCAATGACCAGATCGAGCTTGCGCAGGCGCGGTTTCTTTTCCTGAAGCGCCAGCCCGGCCTGCCATAGCCGGTCTTGCTGGAACGAGGAAACCGTCTCGATGGCTTCTTCGTGGGAGCGGCGCTGCTTGACCTCGACCATCGCGAGACGCGTACCCTTCTGCGCCAGGATATCGATCTCGCCTTGCGGCATTTTCAGGCGAAAACCGAGGATGCGATAACCTTTCAGCATCAGGTGGACGAGCGCGATATATTCGGCCAGATGACCGCGTTTGTGCGCCTTCGCCCCCGTGACGCGCGATCAGCCACGCATTTTCCCCTGCATTTCTAATGCCTTCTGATAGATCATCTTGCGCGGCAGACCGAACATGGCGGAAAGCTGCTTGGCGGCGTCGGCGGGCGCGTAGGTTTGCAGCGCCAGTTTCAGGGCTTCGTCAAGATTGTCAGCCGAGGGTGCGGCTTCGACCGGCGGGGCAATGACCAGGACAATCTCGCCTTTCGGTTCGGCCAAAGCAGGATCAGCGACCAGTTCGGAGAGCGTGCCGCGATGGGCGGTCTCGTAAAGTTTGGTCAGCTCGCGGCAGACGCAGGCCTCGCGATCGCCAAGGACGGCGAGAATGTCGGTGAGAGAGTCGTGCAGGCGCGGGCCGGTTTCGAACATCACCAGCGTGGCCGGATTGGTAGTAAATTCGCTGAGAAAGGTCTTTCGTGCCGTCGACTTGTTGGGCACGAAACCGGCGAACAGGAAACGATCGGTCGGCAGGCCGGAAAGACACAGCGCCGCCAGCACTGCCGAGGCACCGGGGATGGGATGCACCTTGGCGCCGGCCTTCTGCGCTTCGCTAACCAGGCGGAAGCCGGGATCATTGATCAATGGCGTGCCGGCGTCGGAAACCTGGGCGATGGTCTGGCCCTGCGCCAGCCGGTCAAGGATTTCCGGCAGGATGCGGTCGCCGGCATGATCGTCATAGCGCAGCAGCTTTTTCTTGAGATCATAGGCGGCCAGCAGTTTGCCGGCGACGCGCGTATCCTCGGCCAGCACGACATCGGCGGCGCGCAGGATATCAAGTGCGCGCAGGGTGATATCGCGCAGGTTACCGATCGGCGTGGCGACAATATAGAGGCCCGGAGAGACGGTGCGCGGCGGTGGGGCGAAGAAGGATTCCATGGTTCAGCTTAACAGTTCAAACAGCAGCCGGTCCAGCACTACGCGGCCCTTTTCGGTGGCGCGCAGACGATCGGCTGTCAGTTCCATAAACCCCTGCTCGATCAGAGGCGCTGCTTTTTCGGTAATCGACAGATTGGGCAGGCGATGGAGCGCCACACCCTCGACCAGCCGCAGGCCCAGCATCAGGGCTTCTTCTTCGGCTTCGGAGGGCGTTAAAGGTATAGCCTCGATAGGATCGGCAGCGGCGGTATAGGTTTTGAGATCCTTTTCGGCGACCGTGGCGGTACGGATGCCATTCCGCGTCAGGCGGCCATGCGCGCCGGGGCCGATGCCCATATAATCGACGCCCTCCCAGATCAGCACGTTATGTGCAGAACGGGCGGCTTTTCCACGGGCGTGATTGGACACTTCATAGGCTTCAAAATTGAGCGATTCCAGAACCGCCTGCGTTCGGAAATAGAAGCTTTCGGCCATCTCTTCTTTCGGCGGCGACCATTGTCCGCGCCGAACTGCCCGGCCGAAAGCCGTCGTCTGTTCGATGGTCAATTGATAGGGAGATATATGCTCGACGCCGAGGGCTCCGGCAGCGCGCAGTTCGGCCTCCCAGGCATTGAGCATCTGATCCGGCAGGGCATAGATCAGGTCGAGTGATACACGTCCAAAGACCTTTTGCGCCGTTTCGATGCCGCGGATGGCTTCGACGGCGGAGTGGTTGCGGCCGAGGAATTTCAGCGCCGCATCATCAAGTGACTGCACGCCGAGCGACAGGCGATTGATGCCGGCGGCGCGAAAGCCTTCATAGCGCGAAATCTCGGCGTCGGTAGGGTTGGCTTCAAGCGTGATTTCGATATCGTCCGTATACGGAAAAATCTGGCCGGCCTGGACAATCAGTTCGGCGACCCATTCCGGCGGCAGCAGCGAGGGCGTGCCCCCGCCGAAGAAAACGCTGGCCAGTTGGCGCGGCCCTAAACCCTCTGCTTGTGTCACCATATCGCGCAGGATGGCGTCGAACAGGGCGCGCTGCGAGGCCTGGCCGCGATCCCGCGTGACGTTGAAATCGCAATAGGGGCAGATGCGCGAACAGTAGGGCCAGTGGATATAGAGGGAGAGCGGTCGCGCCTCGCTCATCAAAACAGTGCCGCCCGCAGTTGTTCGAAGGCGAGATGGCGATGGCTGATCTTGTCTTTTTCGGCAGGGTTCATTTCGGCGAAGGTGACATCATAACCCTCCGGCCGGAAGATCGGATCATAACCGAAACCCTTATCGCCGCGCTTCGGGAAGACGATTTCGCCATCGACACGGCCTTCAAAAACCGCCGCATGGCCTTCCGGCCACGCCACGGCGAGCGCACAGGTAAACCAGGCTTTCAGACTGGTCTTGTGGTTTTCAGTTTCTTTGGCGGTTTCAGAGGCGATGCGCATCTTGTGCTCGATCACCTCCATGGCCCGGTCGAAATCCTTGTAAGGCCCGGCCCAGCGCGCAGAATAAATGCCGGGGTCGCCGTCCAACGCTTCGATGCTGAGGCCGGAATCATCTGCCAGGGCCACGATGCCGGCGCTCATGGCGGCATGGCGGGCCTTAAGGATGGCATTGCCGATAAAGCTGACCTCGGTTTCCGGCGGCTCGGGCAGGTTGAGCGAACCCGCGGTGATCACCTCGTAGCGGCCATCCAGCATGGCGGAGATTTCGACGGCCTTGCCGGGGTTATGCGTGGCAGCGATCAGCTTCTGGCCGGGGATCAGGTGCAGGGGCATGGGATATCTCTCGTTTCACGCTGTCTAACCCATCCTTACAAATAGGTCACTTGTGTTTTGGACTGAACTTATAGACAACTAAGGAGAATTTGAGGATCTGACCATGCGTTTCCTGGGGCCACGCTCCATTTCCAGCCTGCTGAAGACATCGCTCGATGTCGTCTATTATGGCTTGTACAGCTTGATTGCGGTGGTGGTGGCCCTGTCGGTCTGCCTGCTCAGCGTACCCAACCTGGCATCGGAAGCGGTGCGGCGTTTCAATGTCGACGCCAGTCTGTCGGCCGGCTCCATGGCCTTCATGCTGATGGCATTCGGCGCCTCGCTGGCCGGTTATCTGCTGATTACGCACTGGACGCGGCAGATTTTCCGCACCCTGGCGGAAGGCGACGTCTTCCATCCGGACAATACCATTCGCCTGCGCTGGATCGGTTTTGGCCTGGGTGCGTTGGAAGTCTTCGGTTACCTGACGCGCGGCGTGGCGTCGGGCGTGTTTCACCTGCATTTCGAGCCGGTTTACGGCCTGCGGGCGGTCACCACCTGGTTTGCCGTGCTGGTGGTCTTTGTGCTGGCGGAGGTCTTCAAGGAAGGCGCCCGTCTGCGCCAGGAAGTGGACCATACGATATGAGCAAGGCCCGGCTTACTGTGCGTTTGGAGACTTTCGGATGATCAGGCTCAAACTAGCCGAAGTCCTGGCTCGCAAGCGGCTGTCCATCGTCGAATTGTCGGACCGCACCGGCCTCAGTGTGCGCGATCTCGAAATCCTGCGTGATCAGAAGGCGCTTGCCCTGCGCCTGCGGACCCTGGATTGCCTGTGCCGGTCGCTGGGCTGCCAGCCGGGCGACCTGATCGAGTATGTGAAGGATGAGGCCGAATAGGCCTCGCTATTTTGCCGCCAGGGCGGCGTTCTGCAAGTCGAACAGTTCCTTTGCGCCCTTGATGCCGAGATCGTACAGAGCGTTGAATTCATCGCGGGAGAAGCCACGCTTTTCGCCGGTGGCCTGGATTTCGACCGCTTCGAGATTGCCGGTGATGACGAAATTGGCGTCGGTTTCGGCGTTGGAATCCTCATCGTAATCGAGATCGAGGACCGGCGTGTTTTCAAAGATGCCGCAGGAGATGGCGGCCACCTGGTCGAGGATCGGCGATTTTTCCAGCACCTTGTCGGCCACCAGCTTGTTGCAGGCCATGGAAAGTGCCACCCAGGCGCCGGTGATCGAGGCGGTGCGGGTGCCGCCATCGGCCTGGAGGACGTCGCAGTCGAGGGTGATCTGACGTTCGCCTAGCGCCTTCAGATCGATAATGGCGCGCATCGAGCGGCCGATCAGGCGCTGGATTTCCTGGGTGCGGCCCGACTGCTTGCCGGCGGCGGCTTCGCGGCGCGAGCGCGTGTGGGTGGAGCGCGGCAGCATACCGTATTCGGCGGTCACCCAGCCCTGGCCCTTGCCCTTGAGGAAGCCCGGCACGCCCTGTTCCAGCGAAGCCGTGACCAGAACTTTCGTATGGCCGAAGGTGACGAGGCAGGAGCCCTCGGCATAACGCGTCACGCCGGTTTCCAGGGTCACGGCGCGCATCTGGTCTGGCTTGCGATTGGACGGACGGATGGTTTTCAGCGCGGAAAGGGCGTCGAAGTGCGACATGGTGGGCCTCGTGAGAAAGAATGCTCTGCCCGTACAGGAAAGCGGCTGTCAGGGGAACGCCCGAACCGGATAAAAGTGGCGAGTGCCTATTTTTTCTTTTCGCTGGGCGGCGGCGGATAGGGCACGGGTATGGCCGTCTTGCAGGAAGATGTGGCACAGACATAGGGCTGGCCCTTGTAGACGCCGGAGGTCTGACCTGGCGGTATCACCTTTTTGGCGGGTAGGCTCCCGGCCGTCGGATCATTGCCGCGACCATTTGACGGAAGGTCGCGCGGATCGCTATTCCCCTGGGGCAGAGGCGAAGGCACCATATTCAGATCAATGCAGCCGGTCAGGCCCGTTGCAGCCACAAGCCCTATGACAAGAAAAAGGCGTTTCATCAGTTGACGCCGAGACGGCCCTGTTCCTGTTCCAGCGGTGTGCGGGTGTTATAGACCGGTGTGAAGGTTTTGCACTTCTTGTCGGCGCAGGCAAAGCCGCGGTGGTCATCGTCATGTGACGTCCATTCGGCGATACGCGTGGCCGGACGGATCAGGCCGGGTGTGGTGTCGATGGCCGTAGTGCCGGCGCGCTTACCGAGATCGGCATAGGTGCTGGCGTCGGGCGCCTTGTCGGGCGTTTGCAGGGCTTCGGTGACCGCCGGCGTAGTCGGTGCGGTATAGGCGTAATCCTTGGCTGTGGCTGCCGAAGCCATGGCCAGTCCAGCAATTGCCAGGATGAAAACGGACTTGGTGACAGGCATGACAAGGCTCCGAAGGGTTGCGTCAGCAGATTTCTATCACATTGTGGCGCAATTGTGGCCGCTAATAAGGCTTGGCGCGACGGTACTGGCTTTGCTAAACTGGAAGCTCATGAAACATTCTCCCCATATCACCGGCCTGCTGAATTCGAGCGCGTCCTTAAGCGAAATGGACCAGCGCGCCCGCGATATATTCAGGCATGTGGTCGAGACCTATCTGGAGACCGGTGAGCCGGTCGGTTCGCGAACAGTCTCGAAAGGTGGGGTGCATCTGTCGCCAGCCTCGATCCGCAACACCATGCAGGACCTGGCGCATCTGGGGCTTCTGTCCGCGCCGCATACCTCCTCCGGGCGTATGCCGACCCATCAGGGTCTGCGCCTGTTTGTCGATGGCCTGCTGGAAGTCGGCGATATCAGCGAGGACGCCAAACGCGATATCGAGGCCCGCCTGACAGGAAAGGGCCAGACCTTCGACCAGGCGCTGCGCGAGGCCAGCCAGATGCTTTCCGGCCTGGCTGGCGGCGCCGGTGTGGTGATGACGCCGTCCTTCGAGGCCGGGGTCAAACACGTAGAATTTATCTCCCTGAGCGCCGAACAGGCCCTGACCGTGCTGGTGTTCGATGATGGCCGGGTAGAGAACCGCCTGATGCCGCTGGCGCCGGGCATGACGCCATCGGTGCTGGCCGAGGCATCGAACTATCTCAATACCCATCTCAAGGGCCGCACCCTTTCCGAGGCACGGGTCGAGCTTAAGGCGGAATTGGAAGCCGAACGCCAGAAACTGGATGAGGCGGCGGCCACCCTGATCGAGGACGGCCTCGCCGTCTGGTCGGGCGGGGACAAGGAAAAACGCGCCCTGATCGTGCGTGGCCGTGCTAACCTGCTGGAAGCCACCCAGAGCCTCGAAGATCTGGAGCGGGTGCGTTCGCTGTTCGAGGACCTGGAGCAGAAGGAAGAGCTGATCGACCTGCTCGATGATGTGAAGGACGCCCAAGGCGTGCGAATTTTCATCGGATCGGAATCGAAACTGTTTTCTTTATCGGGTTCGGCTGTTATTGCAGCCCCCTACATGGTGTCCCCGCAAAAGGGCGCGGCGAAGGTGATGGGCGCGATCGGCGTGATTGGGCCCGCCCGGTTGAATTATGCCCGCATCATCCCACTTGTGGACTATACCGCCCGAATTCTGGGCCGTCTGCTTGAGTAAGAGGCGGCCCGAAAGTTTAAAAGGACTACGAGATGAGCGACGAGATCGAGAACGAAGACGGTCAGGACCTGGAGCAGGACGCCACGGAACTGCTTAATGCCGAGTTGGAAAAGCTGACCGCTGAGAATGCCGCGCTGAAGGAACAGGCGCTGCGTTACGCCGCCGAGGTGGAAAACATCAAGCGCCGCGCCGAGCGCGAAGGCAATGACGCCCGCGCTTTCGGCATCCAGAAATTTGCCCAGAGCCTGCTGAGCGTAGCCGATGTGCTGCAACGCGCCCTGGGTTCTGTGCCGGCCGATATCGCTGATCCGGCCTTCAAGAACTTCGTTGCCGGCATCGACATGACCGAAAAGGAACTGGCCGGTGCGTTCGAGAAGAACGGCGTCAAGAAGATCAATCCACTGAAAGGCGAGAAGTTCGATCCCAACCTGCATCAGGCGGTAATGGAACAGCCTTCGGCCGAAGTCGAGGGTGGTGGTGTCATCATGGTCATGCAGGCGGGTTATGAGCTGTTTGGCCGTGTCATCCGTCCAGCCATGGTGGCCGTGGCTGCCAAGTCGGCGGCGGCGCCGGTGAAAAACGGGTACGACAATAACAGCGCCGATGCCGGTGACCGGATCGATACGCAGGCTGAATAATTTTAGCCTGAGTATTGTGGGCTCAAATTTAAAAAACCTCCGCAGTTTGCTGCGGAGGTTTTTTATGCGCAAGTCAAAAGAGTAAACGCGATTCACGCTGCCTCGCGAACGACACGGAAACGAATCAGCGACGAATCACTGACATTGTCATGTTGGCCAAATGTTCACGGCTATATCTGGTAGCCGAACGCGTATTTAACCATAGACTCAGGCCTGCTGTGCCGTTGTCACGGCAGTCACGATCAGGCTGCGGCGGCGGCCATCGGGCGATTGCCAGTCGATGGTCTGCCCTATGGAGACGCCGATCAGAGCGGCGCCGACCGGCGTCAGGATCGAAATGCGGTCAGCGGCGATATCGGCCCGGTCCGGAAAAACCAGTTCGGCGGTGCGTTCCTGACCATCATCGGTGGTGAAGGTGACGATGGACCCCATGCGCACGGTTTTCGGCGGTAATTTGTCCTGGGCGATGATGCGGGCGCGTTCCAGTTCGGCCAGCAATTGCGCGGCAGCGGCGGCCAGGTGGCCCCGCGCCTGATCGGCCAGCCGGTTCAGGGCTTCGAGATCGTCTTCCCCGATCACGATGGCGGGCAGGCGGATAAGTTTAGGGGATTGGATGCGGGTCATGATGTCATACGCCTAAAGCGCCGCAGCAGAAATCGCGCGGACGGAAGGAAATTTTGGGTGTGTGCGCCGTTGGGCCGGGTTTATTACCGGCTATCCGTAAATGGAGCGCCCCGAAGCTCGGAGGGCGCAGGGCCGAGCATCGGGCTAAAATCCTGTGACAGGATTCCCTTTGAGCGAACGGATGAGCGTGAGCTGGGCGCGGATAATCATACAGATAAGGTAAGGGGTGCGGCGAGAAAGTCAAGTTTCGCGCGACCGGCTTGACGGTGCTTGCGGCTGTAACTAACACTTAAGGCATTATCTGAAGGGTTGTTCATGCTGAAACATCATCTCGTTGCCGCCGCCAGTCTGCTGGCCCTGATTTCCACATCGGCGATGGCCGAAACGACCTGGACGGTAAAGCCAGAATGGGTTAGCGCGCATGAAGCCTTTTTAGCGTCAGATGCCTTGCGTGGTCGCAAGAGCGCCTCTCCGGATGAAGCGATTGCGGCGGCCTATGTGGCGGCGCAATTCCAGAGCTATGGCCTGAAACCCGCCCCCGGTATGGACGGTTATCTTCAAACCGCCGGTGTGGTGACGCCCAAATTGACGGGCCATGCGGTATTCAACAAGACCATGGAAGGTGAGGGCCTGACCTTGCTCTATTCCAACGGCAAGCCAGTTACGGGCTTACTTGCCGTTGCTGTGTCCGATGATATCGCCAAACTGCCGGCTGGGGATATTCTGCTGATCAGCAATCCGGGCAAGACACCGCTTTCGGGCTGGTGGCGCGCGGCCCGTGCCAAGGGCGTGAAGTTATTGGTCGTTCGCGAAAACGATGACAGCCGCGCCTTGTTGCAGCGTTTTGGCGGGCAGACCGGCACGGCCCCGCAACTGGATAGCGGCCAGAACGGCATGGGCGGCGCGCGTCCGGATCTGATCAGCCTGTCGGACGCAGCATTCGATCAGACTGCCAAGGCCAATGGACAGGCGGTTACGCTTGATCTCAGCGGCGCTGCGCTGGAACGCAGTGTCACCACCAATGCTATTGGCTATCTTGAAGGCAGCGATCCGTCGGCAGGCGTCATTCTGGTGACGGCGCACCTCGATCATCTGGGCGTACAACCTGACGGCACTATCATGCATGGCGCCAACGACGATGCTTCGGGCACTGTGGCCGTTCTGGAAGTGGCGCATGCCCTGGCCGCTGGTGAGAAGCCCAAGCGGGGTATCCTGTTCGTTGCCTACGGTTCGGAAGAAATCGGCGGGCTGGGCTCGACCTATTTTGGCGAACACCCGCCGATTCCGCTGGAAAATATCGTCGCCAATCTCGAATTCGAGATGATCGGTGCCCAGGATCCGAAGATGGCCCCGGGGGAGCTGATGATGACCGGTTTCGAGCGTTCCAACCTCGGTGAAACTTTGAAAGCCAAGGGCGCGAAGGTGACTTCCGATCCCTATCCCGACCAGCACTTCTTCGAGCGCTCCGATAATTACTCGCTGGCGCTGAAAGGCATTGTGGCCCACACCATTTCCGGCTGGGCGGTAACCCCGACCTATCACGACAAGACGGACGATATCGCCCACCTCGACCTGCCTTTCATGACCCAGGCTATCCAGTCGCTCATCGTGCCGGTGGAATATCTGGTCAACAGCGACTTCAAGCCGGCATGGAAACAGGGCGGCAGGCCGGAATAGTCAGAACGGTCCGCGCGAAGCGATGCCGTCGAAATCAGCCTGCAATTCGCTGAGGCGCTTGTCATAGGCGGCTGTCAGGCACTTGAAACTGCCCTTGCAGGTATTGCGTCCGGCCAGCCATTCGCGCTGGCGGTCCTGCATATTGCCGCGCGCGCCCATGGCGACCAGGTGCGTGTTCATGGTGAACATCGTCGCCATTTTTACATCGGCATCGCTTAGTGAACGGTTGCGGCAGATGGTTTTCTCATCGGCACTTTTCGCCTTCGCGCAGTCGAAGCTGGCGGCATGGGCCTGCGACGCACCCAGAAGGGCAAAGGCCGCGAAGGCGGGGACAAGCTTGTGCATGAGGGTCTCCCTGGTGTTTTCCGATTGTTTCCTTACGACGCGCGGAAGACAATTGCCATGAGGGGAGACCATTCCGGAGGCAAGATTATGGTCAAGACCGCTGAAAAAGGTGATGTCAGGTATGGCCACGTCGATAACAAGGACGATATCGACCGGATATTCGGTGAAATCCGCGACGACATCAAACACGCGCATGACCGCGAACGACTGACAGAACTGTATCGACGCGCCGGCTATCTCATTACCCTGACTTACGCGCCGGCCTGGGAAAAGCGTTTTGGCGAAAAGGCGGCAGGCCTGCGCAAGGAAGCGGAAACCGATTTTCGCAAAACGGCGCGCCTGGTCAATGCCCGGGCCGAGGATATTGGCGAAAAGGCCGATTACGACGAAGCCTGGGGCAAAATGAAGGATTGATTGTCCGCACGTCTTGACCCTTTCGTTATTTCGCGTTTCCCTGAAGCGCAAATGAGGGGGACGATATGGCGATCAGGGTGTCGGGGCTATTTCTTTTCTGTATTCTGTGTCTGGCGGGCGGCTTCGGAAAGGCGAACGCCGCTGAAGCGGGACCGAGTTTCAACTGCGCTCATCCTTCGGTGCTTGAAGCGATCATATGTAAGGATGCCGGGTTGTCGCAGCAGGATCGTGACCTGGCCCGGCTGTATGCACGTTCCAGGGCGGACCTGCTCAATATTGGCGTTTCCGGACAGGTTGAGCGGCAAAAGACATGGCTGGCGAACCGCAACCGCGATTGCGCTGATACGCGTTATGGTCCTTCGGACAGGTGTCTGGGCATTGCCTACCGGGCACGATTGGGTGAGCTGGCAGTGGCGACGCTTTTCCGAGATCCCGATGACGCCCTGGCGGTGTTGAAGCGGGAATATCCGAAGCTGGCGCCACTCTATGCTGCGCTTTATCAATATGCCACGATCAGCGATGACGCCAAACGCCGACAGGCGGTTGGGGTGCTGGTGGAAGAAAGTCAGGGGCTATATGACGAGGAAGACGTCAAGGCCATGTCGCCGGATGAAGTCGTGGCGTCTGACAAGGGATTCAGCGCCTATTTCGTCGTTGCCGATGTGGCGGCAGGCGACATCATGTCCATGCCGTGTGATGCGTTGTTGCGACGGCCAGGCCTGATCGAGGCGCTGGGTGCCTATTATGGCGGTATGCTTGACAGCATGGTGCCTGACTCCGATTGCGACGCCATGCTGCCGCCGGTGCCGGAACTGGAAACCTTCGCCGACAGCGCCTGGCAGGATGTCGGCGAGTGCATCGGCACGATCCGTTTTTCGGTTTTCCGTGAATCACAGAAAATGCTGACTGTGGTACGGCTGCACCGGGACGATATCTGGAAGGATAGCTTAAACGAAGACCTGCCGCCGGCGCGCGCGGCCGCCGGGGCAGCGGCCATAAAGGCACTGGCAGGTTATTACGTCCGTGCCTACAAGCTTGCGCCCAATGTGGCCGCGGCCGATGCTGAAACCGCCATCGGCACTCTCAATGGCAGTATCTATAACGGTTGCGAAGAATAAAAAGGGAGCGCCTTGCGACGCTCCCCTTGATTTGATTCCAGCCTGTGGCTGGTTAGAAGGTGAAGTGACCGCCAATCGAGAACACGCTGGCGCTGGCGTCGTTCAACTCGCCCTTGATGATAATCGGGGTCTGAACGGGGGTGCCAGCATAGGCCGCGGTGGTGGTGCTGAGTGTGCTCTTGTCGAACGCGACATAGGTGAAGGCGGCATCGATGGCGAAGCGCGGGGTCACCTGGTAGCTGGTGCCGATGGCGTAATCCATGCGGTCTGCATCGGGTACGCGGGCGTCGCGGTGGCCGTCACGCGTCGGCGTGGGATCGGACTGGATGCCGGCGCGGACCGTCCATTTGTCGTTGACCACATAGTCGCCGCCGATCGCCAGGCTGACCGTATCGCGGTAATCTTCCGGAATGGCCTGGGATACCGGCGCGCCGATGGTGATGTAATCAAATTCGCTCCAGCCAAAGCTAATCGCCTGGGCATGCAGGGCCAGCCGGTCCGTGGCCTGCAGGGTGACGCCGAGCATGGTCTGCGACGGGGTGCTGAAGCTGGCCGAGAGGCCGTCCTTGGTGCCGTTTTGCGCCGCGATCGGGCCGAGCAGGCCGGAAATCGTCAGGCTGCCGCTCAGTTCATGCTTGATGGCTGACTTGTAGCTCAGGCCGACCGTGACCTTGTCGAACTGCGCCTGTCCGCCCACCGTATAGCCGTAGTCCCAGCCGTCTCCTTCGAGCGTCTGGGCGCCATCGGGCAGCAGGGGCGACAGATTGGGCAGGGCGTTGTTCAGCGTGGCCTTGGTATATTCGGCATTGAGGCCGGCGCCGAGGCTCAGCCAGTCATTGACCTTGAAGGCGACGACGGGCTGGACGTCGATGGTGGTGAGGCGGGTCTTGTCGGCGTCGTAACGCGCCCAGCTACCCGTCTCATAATTGGTCTCGAAGGAAAATGGCGCGGTGACGGTAACGCCGATGGCGATGCGGTCACTGAGCGGCATAGAGAAGGAGCCTGTCGGCAGGACGCCGGTGGAGATCGGGTCTTTCGAGGAGGGGTTGCCGCCAACCGATGCAGGGGCCTGGCCAGGCCGCACGATGAGCGAACCGGTGTCATCGACATTGCCCTTGGGGGCAATATAGGCGGCGCCGAAGGAAATATCCCTGGTCGTCGAGCCGGCGATGGCGGCCGGGTTCCACCACAGGGCGTCGGCCCCCTTGGCGGTTACGGCGCCGGAAAAGGCGCTGCCGGCCTGCTTGGCGGAAAGATCCTGGAGATAGAAACCGCCAGCATGGGCGGCTGTGGTGGCGCCGGCCATCAGGGCGAGAGTGGAGGCGGCAATAAAGGCCTTGATCCGTAAATTCGTCATGTGCGTTTGCTCCTGTAAAACTGTACTCTGTAGAGACGGGGCGTTTGAAGACACACGTACCCGTCCGGCGCTTCTCAGACGCTGTTGGTCCAAGTTTCACATTACGCTTACGTTCACGTCAAGACATTTGTTGACGTTCGTGTCAACTTTTTTGACGGTGTAATAAATTTGACATTCTCGTCAGGACATAGTTACGTTAACGTCAAGTGGACAGGCAAAGCCTTTACCGCATTTGCCTTAGCGTAAAGAGGCGACAGGAAACAAAGTGGAGAGCGGTCATGATTCGTAAAATTTTACTGCTGAGTGCCGTGGCGCTATGGGCCGGTTCGGCCATCGCTGCCGAACCGATTGAGGGGGACTGGAAAACCCAGGCGGGGGATACGGCGCATATCGCGTCCTGCGCTGAAGGGTTTTGCATTAAACTGGTCAATGGCAAGTATGCCGGCAAGGAAATTGGTCAGCTAAAGGGCAATGGCGGGCTCTATAATGGTCAGATTACCGACCCCAAGGACAATAAGACCTATGAAGGTTCGGCGGCGGTGACCGGCAATAATCTCAAACTGCAAGGCTGCGTGCTCAAGGTCTTCTGCAAGTCGCAGATCTGGACGCGGCTTTAAGCTATACGTGGGGCGCCATCAGCGTGTTGAGCGTCAGCCGGCCTGTGCGCGGATCGTCGCTAAGGTGTGACTCATCGAGTAGAGCGGAATGCAGGCTTATGCTGCGATAAATGACCAGCCGGTTATAGACCATGTCGGCGCTGTCGATCAGTTGGTAATTTGGTATGTCGCGGCCGACATGACGGGGTAATTCACCGGTGGCCAGTTCGGCGCGCATCGTGTTCTCATAGGATGAGAACCGCTCATCGCTGACATATTCAAAACCCGTTGCCTTATGGCGGAAGAAGGCGGTGCCGCCCTGCGGCGTCTCTGGTTTATCACGGCAAAGGTAATGCACCATGGCAATCATGAACGGATCGCAGGAATCGTGGTGCGGCACTTTCTGCACCGGCTGGAGGTCGCCGGGTGCCCGGGTTGCCAGGGCGAAAAAGCTTGAGGCGGTCAACTGGATATGTGCCGGAATACCAAACACCTGATCGAGAAGCGGCCGCAGTACCTTCGCCAGGGACTGCGAATAGACGGGTGGCACAGGCGCATTCAGGCCGGGATAAAGCGTATGCGGCGGCTGGATAAAGGGCGTCGCGGTCGCTACATCAACCATATCATCCGGTGCCGACAGGGCATTGTCTATAATGATCAGCGGCTGGCGTTCCTGGCCCATCGGACGGATATCGATCCGGGCGTTGCGGTTCAGGCTGAGATCGGCCATGCGGGTTCCTTCGCGACTGACTGCCAGATAGTGGCATGCGCTGGAAAAGGCGAGGATATTTTCAGCACGTAACGCATGGCAATCGAATGATAACGTTGCTGACTCTTTATGGTGCCAGGCCTATCATTATGCCCAGGATCAAAAAAGCGGAGGATACAATGAACAGCCATTTTATCTGGTACGAACTGATCACCTCGGATCTCGAAGCCGCAACAGGCTTTTACAACGATGTTGTCGGCTGGAGCGTCCTGCCCAGCCAGACGCCCGGCATGGACTACCGCCGGATCATGGTCGGCGCTGAAGGCGTTGGCGGCATGATGAAGGCGCCGGATTCCGGTATGCCGCCCGCCTGGTTCGGTTATGTAAACGTGGCTGACGTAGACGCGGAGGTTACCGCCTTCGAGGCTGCCGGCGGCAAGGTCTTGTGGCCGGCCAATGAAGATGCCGGCGTTGGCCGTATGGCCATGGTGGCCGATCCGCAGGGCGCGGCGATTTACGTCATGACCCCGACCGGCGAAGGCGAGAGTCGGGCTTTCAAGCCGGATGCGCCGGGGCATTGCGGCTGGAACGAATATCACGCCACGGATTGGGAAAGGGCCTTTGATTTTTATGCCGGTCGTTTCGGCTGGATAAAGGATCAGGCGGTGGAAATGGGACCGGCGGGCATTTACCAGACCTTCACAGCCGATGAAGTTTTGACCGGCGGCATGATGAATAATCCGCTGCCGCAGCAGGCCTGGCTGTTCTATTTCAATGTTGGCGATATCGACGCCGCAGTTGAGCGCCTGACCTCTAAAGGCGGGACGATTCAGGTGCCGCAGATGGAGGTGCCAGGCGGCAAGTGGGTGATAGTGGCGCGTGATCCGCAAGGCGCCATGTTCGGCCTTCTGGGATCGCGTCCGGCATGACCCATATGAAGAGAGATTTGGTGGCGACAAAGGCCGCTACCGGCGCATTGGCGGTTGGCGGCCTTGTTCTTGGGGCGGCCGCTATCGGCGCCATAGCCGTCGGGGCTATAGCAATCGGGCGCCTGCGCATTCTGGAAGCGCGGATTGAAAAGCTGTCGGTGGGTACGCTGACCGTTGACCATCTGAACGTGCGTTCAAAGGAACCGTAGCGGATATACCGTTTTCCTCCCGAGCGATAAGCCCTCCGTCAGCGACACCGGCTCTGCGAGCCTCGCGCTGACACCTCCCCCGCTTTGCAAGGGAGGAGAAAAGTGGACTTCTTAAGGCTGAATTGAAGCGCAAGGCGTCACTTACGCGCAAGCCCTTTGTGCTTGAGAGCTATGATAACGCGGCCCAGCCAAAACCATCAAAACCTCATTATCATGGTAGACATTGAGGTTTTCGACAATATAACCGCAACTTAGCTAAAGCTCTAAAAACGTATTAAAGCAAGAAGCCCCACCACTAACGCGCAAGAGCGCGTCGGTCCCCCTCCCCGACAAGTCGGGGAGGTACAAGGCAGAGGTTGCCACACGCGCTGTTGCGAATCCGGGTCAAGGGTGCCAAGCACCCTTGCGCGACCCTGGAAGCCCTAAAAAAGTTACGGCCATTAAGCGCCTGACCCTTGCGACTTCGTACACATAACCCATATCGGCTACAGCTTTCGGGCACTCTTGTTACGAGAGGGCTTGAAAAAATCCCTTAATTCATCTTAACGGGGATGGACAATCGCGGCGCTTGCCTCACATAAGGCCGCAACAGACCATTCGCCTCAACGGAGCAGATATAAATCCATGGCTAAAATTATCGGTATCGACCTCGGCACGACCAATTCCTGCGTCGCTGTCATGGACGGCAAGAACCCCAAGGTGATCGAGAACGCTGAAGGCGTGCGCACCACGCCGTCCGTTGTCGCCATCGTTGACGACAGCGAACGCCTCGTCGGCCAGCCCGCCAAGCGTCAGGCGGTCACCAATCCCGCCAACACCCTCTTCGCCATCAAGCGCCTGATCGGCCGTAACTATTCTGACCCGATGGTTCAGAAGGACAAGGGCATGGTGCCCTACGACATCTCCAAAGGCCCGAACGGCGACGCCTGGGTCAAGGCCCACGGCAAGGACTATTCGCCGCAGCAGATCTCGGCCTTCATCCTGACCAAGCTCAAGGAAGACGCCGAAGCCTATCTGGGCGAGACTGTCACGCAGGCCGTCATTACGGTTCCGGCCTACTTTAACGACGCCCAGCGTCAGGCCACTAAGGACGCCGGCAAGATCGCCGGTCTGGAAGTGCTGCGTATCATCAACGAGCCGACCGCGGCCGCCCTGGCCTATGGCCTCGACAAGAACGACGGCAAAAAGATCGCCGTATACGACCTCGGCGGCGGCACGTTCGACGTTTCGGTCCTCGAAATCGGTGACGGCGTCTTCGAAGTGAAGTCGACCAATGGCGACACCTTCCTCGGCGGTGAAGACTTCGACATGCGCGTCGTCGATTATCTGGCTGACGAGTTCAAGAAGGAAAACGGCGTCGATCTGCGTTCCGACAAGCTGGCCCTGCAACGCCTCAAGGAAGAAGCGGAAAAGGCCAAGAAGGAACTGTCGACCGTTGCGCAATACGACCTGAACCTGCCGTTTATCTCGATGAACGCTTCGGGCCCGCTGCACCTGAACCTCAAGCTGACCCGCGCCAAGCTGGAAAGCCTTGTGGAAGACCTGATCGCCAAGACCATCGGGCCTTGCCAGCAGGCGCTGAAGGATGCCGGTCTGAAGGCGTCGGATATCGATGAAGTCATCCTGGTCGGCGGCATGACCCGCATGCCCAAGGTGGTTGACGCCGTGAAGAATTTCTTCGGCCGCGAACCGCACAAGGGTGTCAACCCGGACGAAGTCGTGGCACTCGGCGCGGCCATTCAGGCCGGCGTTCTGCAGGGCGACGTCAAGGACGTGCTGCTGCTCGACGTGACCCCGCTGACGCTCGGCATCGAAACCCTCGGTGGCGTGTTCACGCCGCTGATCGAACGCAATACGACGATCCCGACTAAGAAGTCGCAGACCTTCTCGACCGCCGATGACAACCAGTCGGCCGTGACGATCCGCGTCTTCCAGGGCGAGCGCCCGATGGCCGCCGATAACAAGACGCTGGGTCAGTTCGACCTGGTTGGCATCCCGCCGGCGCCGCGCGGCGTGCCGCAGATCGAAGTCACCTTCGATATCGACGCCAACGGCATTGTTCAGGTTCATGCCAAGGATAAGGCGACCAACAAGGAGCACTCGATCCGCATTCAGGCCAATGGCGGCCTCAGCGATGCCGATATCGAGGAAATGATCAAGACGGCCGAAGCCAACAAGGGCGAAGACGAGAAGCGCAAGCAGCTCATCGAAGCCCGCAACCAGGCCGATGCCCTGATCCACTCGACCGAAAAGGCCGTGAAGGACTTTGGCGACAAGGTCGGCGCGGAAGACAAGACGGCGATTGAAACGGCCCTGACGGACCTGAAGACCGCCCGTGATGCCGAAGACGTCGAGGATATCAAGGCCAAGCATCAGACCCTGATGACCGCCTCGATGAAGCTCGGTGAAGCCATGTACGCGGCGCAAGCTGGCGGTGAAGGCGAAGAGCCGACCGGCACGGCGGAAGATGACGGCGTGGTTGATGCCGACTTCGAGGAAGTCGACGGCGACGACCACAAGCGAGGCTAAAACCTCAGATGGATGCGACGGCTGACCTTATGACGGGTATCGCGGCCGCATCCTGCACGGATGGGGCGGCAAGGTTTGACTCCTTGCCGCCTATCCTTCAAGTTTCCCAAACAAAATGGACAGATGAGGCCACAACGTCGCGTGATGCGCTGACGGCAGGGCTGATATCGGGGCAAGCAGTATGAGCAAGCGTGATTATTACGAAGTTCTGGGCGTTGAGCGCACGGTCGATGAGGTAGTCCTCAAATCGGCCTTCCGCAAAAAGGCCATGGAGCACCATCCGGATCGCAATCAGGGCGATGCGGGGGCGGAGACGCGCTTCAAGGAAGTCAACGAAGCTTATTCCGTGCTTTCCGATGCCCAGAAACGCGCCGCCTATGACCGTTACGGCCATGAGGGCGTAAACGGCCAGCAAGGCGGCTTCGGGGGCGGTGGGTTTAATGGCGCGCAGGGTTTCTCGAACGTAGAGGACATTTTCTCGGAAATGTTCGGCGATATCTTTGGCCAGCAGCAGCGCCGCGGGCCGCAAGGGCCTCAGCGCGGTCCTGATGTCCGTGCCGATTACGAAATCACGCTGGAGCAGGCCTATAAAGGCGCCGAGGTCGAGCTGACCATCCCCACGACCATGACCTGCGAAGTCTGTCATGGGTCTGGTGCCAAGGCCGGCACCAAGCCGGTGACCTGCTCGACCTGTGGCGGCCAGGGCCGCGTGCGCGCCTCTAACGGCTTCTTCGCTGTGGAGCGCACCTGCCCGACCTGTAACGGCCAGGGCCAGATGATCAAGGATCCGTGCACCGAATGCCGCGGCCACGGCCAGGTCCGTAAGAATAAGGACCTCAAGGTCCGCATCCCGGCCGGCGTTGATGATGGCGCGCGCATCCTGCTGAAAGGTGAAGGCCAGGCCGGTCCGAAGGGCGGGCCCAAGGGCGATCTCTACATCTTCCTGACCGTGGCTGAACATGATATCTTCGAGCGTGATGGCGCCGACCTGCATTGCTCGATCCCGGTGCCGATGACGACCGCCATTCTCGGTGGTGAACTGGATGTGCCATGCCTGATGGGCGGCGAGGGCTGCGATGGGCAATGCAAGCTGCAGATCGATATCCCTGAAGGCGCCCAGACGGGCCACAAGGTCAAGCTCCGGGAGCGCGGCATGCCGGTGCTCAATTCGAAGAAGAAGGGCGATCTGATTGTCGAACTCTTCATCGAGACGCCGAAGCATCTGACCGCTCGCCAGAAGGAGCTGATGAAGGAATTCGCTACCCTGGCGGAGGAGCAATCCTATGCGCAGTCGCAAGGCTTCATGCACAAGGCAAAGCGCTTCTGGGACGATATTACCGGTGCGGCCGCACAGTAAGCCAAGGTCACGGACCCTTGGGTTATCAGAGTTTGAAATCCCGCCAGAGTCTCTCCGGCGGGATTTTTCTTTGGAAGTAATAAACCCCACCACCACGCCCGAAGAGGGGGACCGACACGCACTTGCGCGTTGGTGATGGGGTTTCTTGCTTTCTTTCATCGCCTCAGTCACAAAAAGCCCATGCCCGATATCCGTGACTTCATTCTGCAAAATCTTCGTCTCGAACCGGCACCAAGCTTGCCGGAAATTACCCTTTATCGTGCCCATGCCGGCAGCCGTTTGTCGCGACTGGGTGAGGCGCCGCCCTATTGGGCCTATCACTGGGCCGGCGGCACTGTTCTGGCGCGATATATCCTTGACCATCCGGAAATCGTGCGTGACATGCGCGTAACTGATCTCGGCGCGGGGTCCGGCGTGGTCGGTATAGCCGCCATGAAGGCCGGGGCCAAAACAGTGGCGGCTATCGATATCGATCCGAATGCGGCAATCGCCATCCATTTGAATGCGAAAGCGAATGGCGTGGATATAACGGCTATGACCGGCGAGCTTACCGCGCCGCCCGATGCAGACCTGATCCTCGGTGGTGATGTCTTTTATGATGCGGCGCTGGCCTGGAAGATGGTGGACCTTTTCAACGCATGCACAAAAGCGGGCATGGAGGTTCTGGTTGGCGATATGGGTCGCAAGCCCTTGCCGTTTGATCTGCTTGAACCGCTGACGGAATACGAAGTGCCGGATTTTGGTCAGCCACAGTTACTGAAAGCGAAAGTTTTCAGGTTCAAAGGCAAGGGGTCACAGACCCCTTGACCCCAAAACTCGACAGTTGACCTGAAAGACCCTTGTGCCTATTCGGAAAGCAGACTTCCGAACAGGCACAAGGGTTTATCATGTCCGCTCCCCGCTTCGCTATTAATGGTGCCAACGGCCGTATGGGCCAGGCCATCGCCCGTGTGCTGGAAGCCGCCGGACACACCATTTCCGCCCGCTTCGACAAGGGCGATGTTTTCGATCTGAGCGGTTCCGACATCGTTATCGACTTCTCCACGCCCGAAGCCACCCTGCAACTCGCAGAAGCCTGTGCAGCGGAAGGTGAGCGTCGGGGCGTGCCGATCGTTCAGGTGATTGGTGCTACCGGCTTTACGCCGGAACAGGAGGCAGTACTCAAGCCCTTCGCGGAAAAGATCGTTCTGCTCAAGTCGGGTAATTATTCACTGGGCGTCAATATGATGATCGGCCTTTTGAAGCAGGCCAGCGCCCGCCTGAGCGCGGAAGACTGGGATATCGAAGTCACCGAAGCCCACCACAAACGCAAGGTCGACGCCCCTTCCGGCACGGCCCTGATGTTGGGGGCCGCCGCTGCCGAAGGTCGCGGTGTCGATCTGAAAGACGTAAAGGTGGCGGCCCGTGACGGCATCACGGGTGCCCGCCGGACGGGCGATATCGGCTTCTCGGTCATTCGTGGTGGCGGTATTGTCGGTGAACATAGCGTTCTTTTCGCCTCGGAAGACGAGCTGATCACTTTCGCCCACAGCGCCCGCGACCGCACGCTGTTCGCGCGCGGTGCCATTCAGGCCGGCCTGTGGGGGTGCAAGCAAACGCCCGGCACCTACGATATGCAGGACGTTCTCGGCTTCTAAATTCCGGAATGAAGTTTCGGTAAGGGCGACTGCCCGCCCGAACTTATGCGAGGTAAGCCATAGGGGACGCCTAGTCCGGCGCTTGAGCTGCCTGTACTAATGCGCGCTTTTGGCGGCGCCCAGTTTCATGGCCGCTTTCAGGCTGCCGAGCACGCCGATCATGCCGTAGGCGAATACGAACAGCAGGAACAACTGCACGATAGCGCCGATGTGACGGAAATCAGGATAGTTGGGCTGGCCGCCATTCACCAGTGGCAGGAAGATGTTAAAGGCCATCACGATCAGCAGGGCGATGCCGGCCTTCAGCGCATATTTGTCGGACTTCGGTTGCAGCAGGCCGATCACGATGGCCACGAGCAGGATGGGCAGGGGATTTACGTCACCGAGCGCGCTGCGGAAGCCGTCGCTCAAACCAACGAAGAAGGTCCAGATATCGTTCATAGGGTATCCTTTTTGATGTCACTAAAGGCACAAGGGTACGCTCCGCCGGAATGAGGCGATACTCGACGATAGCATGGTTAACGAAAAATCAAAAAACGATGTGTTTCGGCTGTAAAGCTGGCGAAAACCGGCTAATCGGGCCGGCTTATGGCTGCCGGCTTCGGCGCAATCAGCAGTGTGGCTTTGACCAGCCTGGTAGTGCGGATAACGATATAACTCAGGATAAACAGCATGATCATCTGGAATTCGACCTCCAGCTGGGTCAGGTCCGGCCAGATGGCCTGGTAACCCATGGCCGTCGGCAGCAGGGCCGTCACGATCACGGCCGGAATGACGGCTATACCGGCAAACAGCCAGCCAGGGCTGCGCCTGGGCTGGACCATGCCGAGGAACAGGCTGAAAATCAGCACAGGCACCGGATTCAGCCCAATAAGGCCCGCCCGCACCGAATCCCACATGGTCCACAGGAACTGCGTAAAGTCATTCATACGACACGTCTTTCAAAAGTCAGGGTCCAGGCAGCTGTGGCGGCTGCGGATCTGAACCTCTTTTGATATTTACACCCCGAGCGGGGTGTCGGTTCTTATACGTATGATGATAGGGTGCGCCGTTTCGCATTTCCTTCAAAGTGGAAATGTGTGATGGAACGGTCACAATTGTATGTTTTGTGGCGAGTGTTACTCGCCTGCCACGCGAAGTTAGCGACCCGTGGAGCCAAAGCCACCTTCGCCGCGCGTCGTCGCTTCCAAAGTTTCCGGTGTTTCCCAGACGATGCGCGCATGCTGTGCCACAATCATCTGCGCAATGCGGTCGCCACGCCGGATGACAAAATCTTCCGAGCCGAGATTGATCAGGATGACGCCGACCTCACCGCGATAATCGCTGTCGATTGTACCGGGTGTGTTCAGGCAGGTGATGCCGAATTTCAGCGCCAGGCCGGAACGCGGCCGCACCTGAACTTCGTAACCCAGCGGTACCGACATCTTGAGACCGGTGGGCACCAGAACCCGCGCCATCGGCTTGAGCGTGATCTCCTCGCCCTCCGCAATGGCCGCGCGCAGGTCGAGCCCGGCCGATCCCTCGGTTTCATAGGCCGGGAGGGCCAGACCGACCGCGTGCGGCAATTGCAGCACATGTGCGGTGATTTCGGGCGAGGCTTCGGGCTTGGTATGGGCGTTCATGATCGGGCTCTGACGGGAATAACCCTTTCAGGGTAAACGCCCAGCGCGGGGTTAACAACCGCGCCGCCAAACCATGCACAGGTTTCAAAGAGCTGTGGATATCACGACTGCAACTCAAGCGTCCGCTCGATCTCATCTGCCAGCAGTCCGGCACCCGTCAGGCTGAGATGGCCGGCGTTGAAATAGAGCACGCCCTTGCCGGGCCGGTAGACGTGGCAAATGTTGTCGCAGAAGATGGCATCCGGACGGATGGCGGTCATGTCGTTGGCGACGGTGAAGCGGATAAACTCATCCCGGATATGGCCGCGGCGCTGTTCGTAATAGGTGCGGGGCGTACCAACCGCTTCCGGCGCATGACGGGCGCGGGAGGCCAGCGCCAGCTTGGACGGCGGATCATAATCGAAGGTCGGGATCGGGGAGACGATAATCACCTGCTTGCCGGCCTTTTTCAGTTCGAGCGCCGTGTATTCGATGCCCTTGATCGCCTCGCGTGACGAGGTATCGTCATCGTGCAGATTGCCGACCAGGATAACGGTCTGCATGTTCGGATCGAGTTTCATAGCGGCAAGCGTATCGATATTGTGCTGGCGGCAGATGGCTTTACGGCTGAGCGTGGCCGGACAGCCCGACATGGTGATCGATTTCAGGCTGGCGCCCTTCGTGCTCAGGCGTTCGCCCAGAACCTTCGCCAGTTCGGCGCCGTGGCTATCGCCCCAGACGGCGTAGCTGGCCGGCACATTGGCTGCGCCATAGGTGCACAGCTTATCATAGGCCAGTGGCCGGTCGGAGCGCATATGGCACTTGTTGCGGTCGTGATTGTAATCATTGGTGGCTTCCAGATAAACGCGTTCCTGCGGTGAAAAGCGCTGCGGCAGGCCGCCCGCGTAATAGACGCACAGGCACAGGCCGATCGATGCCGCCATCATGGCGCCGCCGAAGGCCCACACCGGCAGAGGGCGTTTTTCGGGGCTTTCTTTCAGGAAGGGTGTTTCGATATAACGCCACGACAGCCAGGCCATGATCACCGACAACACCAGCGCCAGCACGATCACCCAGGAGGCGTCCGGGAAAACAAAGCGTGCAAAGACCAGCAGCGGCCAGTGCCACAGATAGAGCGAATAGGAAATATCGCCGACCCGCACCAGTGGCGACCAGGACAGGGCCCAGTTAGCCCAGCCCTGCGGCGATACCAGAAGCGCCGCCGCACCGAGGCAGGGCAGCAGGGCCAGCAGGCCAGGGAAGGGCGAGTCCGCGTTGATGACAATCAGGCCGATGACAATCGCGGCCAGGCCGGCCAGGCTGAGCAGGCGTTGAGCCATAACCGGAAGGGAAACGTGACGGTCGAAGCCGACACACAGGGCACCGATCAGCAATTCAAAGGCGCGCGAAGTCGGGAAATAGAACGAGACTTCGGCATGAGCGGCCAGACGGGTCTGCGAAAACCATAACGACCACAGGGCCAGCAGACCCAGGGCTGGCCACAGAAGGCGTTTCCCCCAGCGATGCAGGACATAGAGGATCGGCGGGAACAGGAGGTAGAACTGTTCCTCGACGCCGAGCGACCAGGTGTGCAGCAGCGGCTTCAGTTCGGCCTGGAGATCGAAATAGCCGGTCTCGCGGGCAAAGGCCAGATTGGACAGGAACAGGGTGGTGAAGAACTGGGACTTGACCAGCTCCTTCAGCAGGGTGGGCGGAAAAAAGGCCAGCCCCATGATCAGGGTAAATGCCAGAACGGTGAACAGGGCGGGATATAGACGACGAATACGGCGGCGATAGAAATCGCGGATGGAAAAGCGCTTTTCTTCCATCGGCCGTAGCAGGACCTGGGTGATCAGGTAGCCGGAGAGCACGAAGAAGATATCGACGCCGATAAAACCACCAGGCAGCATCGCATGGCTGGCATGAAAGGCGAGGACAGCCAGGACGGCGATGGCGCGCATACCCTGGATATCGGCGCGTTTGCCGTGCGTCGTTGCGGTCTCTGCCAAGGTCATACGTCCTGCCTGAAAGAATGAGTTCATGACCGATAACCGATTAAGGCTGGTTACGAAACCGTGATCTGCCAAAACCGTGATCTAAAGTCAGGCGATGCGTTTCTGGATATAGGTGCTGAGGAAATCGGCGATATCGGCTTTGGTCTGGCCTGGAATCGGCGTGAAACCGTCGAGATCAACGAGAGTCGCCTGATTATGCGCCGAACCGAAAACGCCTTCTGAGACATTATTGGCGACGATGGCGTCGCAGCCCTTGGAAGCCAGCTTGGCGTGGGCATAGTCTTCCAGTTTCTGGGTTTCGGCCGCGAAGCCGATGACCAGACGCGGGCGCATTTCGAGGTGCTTTGAGACGGATTCGAGGATATCCGGGTTCTTGACGAAGGTGACGGACAGCTCGTTGTCCATTGTCTTCTTCTGCTTCTCGCTGGCGATATCCTTTGCCCGCCAGTCGGCCACCGCCGCGACCCCGATGAACACATCGCACGGCAGCTGCGCATGAACGGCAACGAACATTTCCTGCGCCGTTTCGACATCGATGCGGGTGACGCCGACGGGCGTGGGCAGGGCGACCGGCCCGGAAATCAGCGTGACGTCAGCGCCTTCGCGGGCCAGTTTCTGGGCGATGGCATAGCCCTGCCGGCCGGAAGACCGGTTGGTCAGGCCGCGCACCGGGTCCAAAGGCTCAAAGGTTGGGCCGGCGGTGATGACCACCTTTTTTCCGGCCAGCGGGCCATCTATGCCGCCGGTCAGGTGAAACTGGATGGCGGCCAGGATGGCTTCGGGTTCGCTCATGCGGCCCAGGCCATATTCGCCGCAGGCCATGTCGCCCTCATCGGGGCCGGTGAACAGCACGCCGTCGGCTTTCAAAGTGTCAAGATTGCGCTGTGTGGCGGGGTGATGCCACATGCGGACGTTCATGGCCGGCGCCAGCAGGACGCGCTTGTCGGTGGCGAGCAAAAGGGTCGAGGCCAGGTTATTGGCCAGCCCTTGCGCCTGTTTCGCCATCAGGTCGGCGGTGGCGGGGGCAACGACGACCAGATCGGCCTGGCGCGACAGCATGATATGGCCCATTTCGGTCTCGTCAGTGAGATCGAACAGATCGGTATAGACCTTGTCGCCGGAAAGCGCGGCGGCGGTCAGCGGGGTGATGAATTCGTGGGCGGCTTTCGTCAGGACCACGCGGACGTCAAGGCCGGCCTTTTTGATCAGGCGTATCAGTTCCAGCGACTTATAGGCCGCGATGCCGCCGCCGATGATCAGCAGAACACGCTTTGAAACAGGCTGATCCATGATGACGGGGTATCCTTTAACTTGCCGGCGGGTTGTGCCATAGGTGGGGTTGAAGGTGCAAGGGGGCAAGGTGATGCGGGCAATCTGGTTATCAGCATTACTGCTGCTTGGCCTGGCTGCCTGCGATGCCGGACCCTCAGCGGTTTTGCCGGATGGCGCGGGAAAAGCGCCGGCCGAACAGGTCCAGCCGGCAAAGGCGCCAGGCTGGGCACAGAAGGCGGATCACAAATCAGCAGAGTCCATCGAAGAAGCTTCGATGCCGGTGGTGGATTCGCCGCCTGTCGCGGGGCCGGCTCTGCCGATTGCGGTGCAAAAGACGACGATCACCGAAACGCGCTATGGCGACTGGCCGCTATGGTCGAAGAACCGCAAATATTCGGCCGACGAGAACGCCCATTATCATTTCCAAAAGCATGGCCCGGAGTTTTCGGCGAAATCCTATCCGGACTACATGGCGATGGTACATGGCTTTATTCACGCACCGCCGGCGGGCACTGAAATCCTGAAGCGGACCAATGGCGACACCCTGTTCTATGATCCCAAGGGCAATGTCTTCGCGGTGATGACCAGGGCCGGCGCGCCACGCACGATGTTCCGGCCCGATAACGGTGCGGCCTACTGGCGGCAGCAGAAGATCATCGAGGCTAATCGTCGGACGCCGCGCCGCGACAATTATAGTGAATAGTTTATCTGAATCGTAACGCCTGCTCGATACGTTATTCCGCATGATTGGGGCGAATATATCCAGATATGGCTGGCCACTGGCGGTGATCGCGCTGGCCGTGGTGATCCGGCTGTTCGCGCCGCTGGACCCCAATATCGACTGGCTGATCAGCAATGATCGCGCCTTCCTGCATGGCGCGGCGCTCTATCACGATATCGTCGAAACCAATCCGCCGATGGCCGTCCTTATCTACCTGCCGGCAGCGCTGGTCGAGCACTGGACAGGCTGGGCGGCGGAAAGCGTCTTTACGATCATGGCCTTGCTGGCCGGCACGGCCTCGGCAGTCTTTTTCAGCCGCTCGCTGAAGACAGGCAACGACTGGACCTTGCCGATTACGCTGTTTGTTGTCCTCGTCGCGCCCCTGTCGGCCTTTGGCGAACGCGAGCACGTGGCGGTGATCCTGATGCTGCCGCTGTTCGGGTTGCTGATCCGGCGTGCTTCGGATGAAACGCCTGGCTGGCCGGAAATCATCGCGACGGGCCTGCTGGCGGGTATTGCGCCGATGATAAAGCCCTATTTTGCGCTGGGCATCATCACGGCCTGCCTGTGGCTGGCCTTCCGTCGGCGTGATTGGCGTCTGCTGTTCGTGCCGGAAGCCGTCATCGCCGCGGCCATGACTCTTATGATCGCGGCTTTGGTCTGGCTGTACCTGCCCGCCTATCCGCGCGAGGTTGTTCCCCTGTTGATGGATGTCTATGCGCCTTTGCGGCGGCCGCTGGGTGAGTTCATCTTTTCCACCAATGTGCGGGTCTGCATCCTGAGTGTGGTCATGTTGTGCCTGGGTCTGCGTGGCGCACCCGTCAGGCCTGTGATCGGCTTGCTGCTGGCGGGGGTTGCCGGCTTCTTCATCGTCTTCCTGATCCAGGGACGCGGCTGGCCCTATCATGCCTATCCGGCGGTAGCCCTGCTGATGCTGGTCGCTGCCCTGGCTGTGGCGGAGGCGAACACGCTGCAAAAGAAAATCTATGGCTGGTGCGCCCTGGGAGCTGTCCTGCTTAATCTCGTCACCTACGCCGATTTTCCCGGTGCCGGCTATGGCGGCGCGAAGCTGGTAGCACCCATTCGCGCGGCGCTGATCGCGCCCTCCGTCATGTCGATTGCCTCGGACCTGACGCCGGGCCATCCGATCACCACGGATGTCGGAGGCACATGGGCAGGTACCTATGCCAGTCGCTGGATCACCGTCAATACGATGAAACTTCTGGCGCGGCATCTGGACGGGCAGACGCAGGCGCGTCTGGCGCATTGGCAGGCCTATGATCGAGCCGTGACAAATCGGGATCTCGCCACGCGCCGGCCAGATATCGTGCTGGTCGGGATCGGCGGTTTTGACTGGCGGAACTGGATTGCAGAAGATGCCGAAACCGCGCGGTTGATGGCGGATTACCGGCCCCTGGCTGCGGATACCCTGACACGTGCGCAGAAAGGCAAATACGAACCGGTCATGGCCTATATTCGCAAGGATCTAACGAACCGCCATCCAGACCAGAACGCCGAGTGAGATCACCGAAACGACCAAGGCGATAAGGCCGAAAGTCCGGCCCTGCTGGGCCACGATCTGCAAGGCGGCCATCTCGACAGCATCCTTGGCCTGAACCTCTTCTTCGTCATCGGTGCGCAGGCGGCTGATCAGCTTTTCAACGAGGCGGCGGGTCTGGACGACCGGTGACAATTCGCGCGATATCCAGTCCTTGACCACAGGCCGGGCGGCTTCCCACAGGTCGTGTTCGGGGTAGATGCGGCGGGCCACGCCCTCGACCGACACCATGGTCTTTTGCAGCAGCACCAGTTCCGGGCGCAGGTGCATGTCGAACTGGGCGGTAATGTCGAACAGTTGCGTCAGCAGGCGGCCCATGGAGACCTCGGTGGCCTTCTGGCCGAGCACTGGCTCGCCAACGGCGCGCAGGGCCTGGGCGAAACTATCGACATTATGATGGCGCGGCACATAACCGGCTTCGAAATGGACCTCGGCCACGCGTTTGTAATCGCGGCGCAGGAAGCCCCACAGCATTTCCGCCAGATAGCGGCGCTCCTTGGGGCGCAGGCGGCCGATAATGCCGAAATCGATGGCGGTCAGCTGCGCCGGCGCCTGCACGAACAGGTTGCCCTCGTGCAAATCGGCATGGAAGGCGCCGTGATCGAGCGCCTGGCTGAGGAAGGCGCGGATCAGGTTGTCGGCCAGTTCCTTATGTTGCAGGCCCGGCAGGGTCAGGGCTTCGGGACGCGACAGAGGTGTGCCGGGCGCCCATTCGGTGACCAGCACGCGGCGCGATACCTGGTGCCAGACCACGGCGGGGGCCTTCATCCAAGGCTCTTTATTGATCGTCTTGCCGATCTCGTCGCAGGCCGAGGCTTCCAGTCGCAGGTCGAGTTCGAGCAGCAGGGACTGCGCCACCGTGCCGACAAAGGCCACGGGTTCCAGCCGGCGGGCCGAGGCGAAGAAGGTAGCGATGATTTTGGCCGACAAGCTCATCATGGCGATATCGGCCGCCACGACGTCTTCTATATCCGGACGCAGGATCTTGACCGCCACCTTGCGGCCATCGAGCAGCACCGCCTCATGCGCCTGGGCGATGGAGGCGGAACCGAGCACTTCGCCGAACTCTGAAAAGATGGCGTCGACCGGTTTGCCGAGCGATTCTTCGACGCTGGCTAGGGCCACTTCGCGCGGGAAGGGCGGCAGGTTATCCTTCAGGTGGGCGAGATCGGAAATGAACAGCTTACCGAAGATATCGCCGCGGGTGGAAAGCACCTGGCCGAGCTTGATAAAGGCTGGTCCCAGCTGCTGGAAGGCGATGGCGTAGCGTTCGCCGGGCCGCAGATTGGTTTTCTTGGCGAAAATACCCCGCAGCAGGCCCATGCCCAGGCGTGGCAAAGGCGGCAGCAGGTGTGCCGTTTCCTTTGGCAGCAGGGCATCGTAGCGCAGCAGGATAAATCCCGTGCGGAACATGCGCGTCCATGAACTGAGGGAAGCCAAGACTACGCCCAGCCCTCGTGCAGGGCGCAGACCCCGCCGGAATAGTTGGTGTAGCGGGCGTTGCGGAAGCCGGCGGTTTCCATCATGCCTCTGAAGGTGTCCTGGTCGGGGAAGCGCTGAATGCTTTCGACCAGATACTGATAACTATCGCGGTCCTTGGCCACCAGTTCGCCCATGAAGGGGATGATCTTGAAGCTGTAGGTCTCATAGATTTTCGAGATTACAGATGAGGTCGGGTGCGAGAATTCGAGGCAGAAGAAACGGCCGCCGGGCTTTAGCACGCGCTTGGCTTCGTTCAGCGCCACCTGTACGTCGGCGACGTTACGGATGCCGAAGGAGATGATGTAGGCGTCGATGCTGTTGTCTTCGATCGCCAGGTTCATGGCATCGCCGACCGACCACGAGATTTCCGGCTCATCGAGATGCAGGCGCTGCGATTTTTCGCGGCCGGCCATGATCATGGCCTCGTTATAATCGATGATGCGGATCTCGGCGTCCTTCGCCGCATAACCGCGCGCTTCACGGCGAGCCTTGGCGGCGCGGGCCAGTTTTGCCAGGCGGCGGGCGATATCGCCGGTGCCGCCTGCGCAGTCGATGATGACTTCACCCGGTTGCGGATTGAGGCGGGCACAGGCCGCGTCCTTCCACAGGTGGTGGACCCCGCCGGACATGACATCGTTCATCAGGTCATAGTTCGAGGCGACGTTTTTGAAAACATCATGGACCATCGCCACCTTTTCGCGGGCGTCGACATCCTTGAAACCAAAGGGGGAGGTGCTGGCAGATTGGGTCATGACGGGCGTTGTAGCCCGAAACCGATAAATTTGCGAAGAGGAAAAGTGGTCAGGTGTGCACTGCGGCAGCGGCAAATAGCCGCTTTGTCACTTTCTCGCTCCCTTAACCTTATGGATTCAGGGACCGCGGCCCTGGCCTACATCTTGCCGTCGGCCTTGTCGGCGACGCGACGGAAAGGGCCCTTGAAGTCAGGCTGCACCTTGCGGCGGCGGTCGGGGCCGACATAGTTGGCCGATTTCACCCAGCCACGCTCGTTATTGATGACGCTGCGCAGGCGGTCGATCAGGGCACGGGCCGTCAGCGGCTTGGCGACGAATTCGTTGACCCCTGCGTCACGTGCTTCGATGACGCGGCGACGGTCAGTATGGCCGGTCATCATGATAATCGGCACGTAGGGGTGCGGGCTGTCGACGCCGCGGCGGATCAGCTTGGTGAATTCGATGCCGTCGATGGTTTCCATCATCAGGTCGAGGATGATGACGTCCGGCCGCCAGTCACGGACGATTTCCAGGGCCTCGGCGCCATCCGAAGCTTCGCGGATCAGGGTAATGCCCATGGAGCGCAGCATGGTGCTGACGATCACCCGCATATAGTGGTTATCATCGACCACAAGCACCATAACGCGTGCAAACTGACTCAAGGCGTGATTCTCCAGAACTTCGACTTGTCGGGCGGCGGTACTATAGGGTAGGTGGAGAGCCGCCCGGCAAGCCCTTTGACGGGAATCACTAGCCTTATTTGCGCAATTCACAAAACAAAGATTGATCTTTGTCGGATTCTGATCTTGATTCGCGTTTGCGGATAAATCGTGCGCATCAGCGCCGCCGATACGGGGAACAACACCATGATCGACTGGCATAACCGGACCCTGATTGCGGGCGCCGCAGCGGTATTGATTGCCGGGTTCGGCATCGGTTTCCTGACCGATCATGCGCTTTCCGGCAATGCCCGGCAAAAGGCCGCCAGCGCCACGGCCGATGTCGGCCAGCCGGCGACCGGGCTGTTTGGAAAGATTCGCGACAAGAATGCCCCGCGCGCCAGCGATAAAAAGCCCGATGGTTTCGCCGTCTGGAAGCAAAACCTCGATACGTCTGGCAGTGCTCCCAAGGCCTGTGTGCAATTCTCGAAACCGCTCGATCCGGCCAAGCCGTATGGCGATTATGTTGTCGTCTCGCCCGCCCTGCCATCGGCCCCGGCTATTTCGGTAAAGGACGATACCCTGTGCGTGTCCGGTTTTGGTTTTACCGACCGTCGCGTCACCCTGCTGAAAGGTCTGCCGGCGAAAGGTAGCGACCAGCTCAAGGCCAATGCCGATCTCGATTTCACCTTTGGCGAAAAACCGCCCTATGTCGGTTTCGTCGGCAATGGTGTGATTCTGCCGCGCGAGGATGCCGATGGCGTGGCGGTGGAGACGGTCAATGTCTCGACCCTGGCCTTTGAGGTCTGGCAGGTGTCGGACCGCAATCTGGTGCGCAAGTCGGTTTCGGCGCCTGATCCGGTGGCTGAAGGCGAATACGATTACAGCTACGGAGAGGATTCCGCCGACGATATCGGCGTCAAGATCTGGACCGGCAAGGTAGCGGTCAAGTCGGGCAATGGCGAGCGCGTCACCACGGTCTTCCCGCTGGGGGCCGTGCTGAAAACGCTGAAGGCCGGGGCCTATGTCGTCAAGGTGCGCGATGCGTCCGGCGGCCGCGACAAGAACGATAATGATGAGCCGGCGCAGGCCCGCCGCTGGATCCTCTATACCGACATGGCCCTGACCACCTACAAGGGGCAGAACGGTCTCGATGTCGTGGTGCGCTCGCTGAAAACCGCCAAGCCGCTGGCCGGGGTCAAGGTCGATCTGGTGGCCACCAACGGCGATACACTCGGTGAAGTGAAGTCCGGCGTCGATGGCCGCGCCACCTTTGCTGGCGCCCTGCTCAAGGGCAAGGATGCCCTGACGCCCAAGATGATCATGGCGTATGGCGCGGGTGATGATTTCACCGCCAGCGATCTCGACCGCTCGCCAATGGACCTGACCTCACACGGCGTCGGCGGCCGCAGTGAGGATGGGGAGGCCGGCGATGGCCGCACGGCGACCATGGGCGTCGATTCCTACATGTATCCGGACCGCGGCATCTATCGTCCCGGCGAGGCGGTGCATATCGTCGCCATGATCCGCGATCCGGAAGGCCGCGCCATCAAGGATCGCAAGGGCGCAATCATCATTACGCGCCCCAGCGGCGTGGAAGCCTATCGCCTGGGCTTCGACAAGACGCCGATGGGCTATGCCGGCGCCTATGTCACCCTGCCGAAGACGGCGCCGCGCGGCCAGTGGTCGGCGCGTGTCGAGCTGGAAGGCATGGATGGACCTGCGGGCAATACGTCATTCGCCGTTGAAGATTTCGCGCCGCAGCGCCTGGCCGTCGATATCAAGGCCGATCCGACGCGGCCACTGATGAACGCCACAGAAACGCGTCCCGTCACAGTGGCGGCGCGCTACCTCTATGGCGCCATCGCTTCCGGTCTGCAGGTGACGGGTGAGGCGCGCATCCGCGCTGACGGCAATCCGTTCCCCAAGTTCGCCGACTATCGCTTTGGTGATGAAACCAAGCCCTATGAAGAAAAATATGTCGATCTGCCGGCCACCACGACGGACGGCCAGGGCAATGCGCTGTTTCCGTTCGATGCCTCGCTGGCCGGTGACACCACCGAGCCGCTGACCGTGCTGCTGACGGCCTCGGTCTTCGAGCCGGGCGGGCGTCCGGTGCGCGAAAGCCAGACCCTGCGCATCAAGACCGCGCCGCTTTATCTTGGTGTCAAGGTCGATCAAAAAGATGGTTCGTGGCGTGATGCACCGCGTATGGCTTTCAATATTGTTGGCCTGACGCCGCAGGGCGACAAACGCGCCGTTAAGGGCGTCACCGTCAAGTTGATCTCGGAAGTCTGGGACTACGACTGGTATATTTCCGACGGCAAATGGAACTGGCGCTCGACCCATCGCGATGTGGTGGTGTCGTCGAAAGCCTATGACCTGAACGCCAATACCGGCGCCACCTTCGAGCGCAATCTCGACTGGGGCGATTACCGCCTTGAGGTCGAGGTGCCGGGGCAGGCCAAAACAGTAACGCGCTTCTCCTCCGGCTGGGGCTCGACGCAGAAAGGCACGGATGCGCCTGATTTCGTGCGCATCACCGCCGGCAGCAAGAACTATAATCAGGGCGATACGGTCGAGGTGACGCTGAAAGGCCCATACAAGGGCGAGGCGCAGATTGCGGTGGCCACCGATCACGTCATCGAAATGCGTACCGTTTCCATCGGCGAGGGCGGCACGACGGTGCGCCTGAAATCGACAGCGGAATGGGGCGGCGGGGCCTATATCATGGCCAGCGTCATGCAGCCGCGCGATCCGGTCAATGCCTCGAAGCCGCGTCGTGCCATCGGCCTGGTCTATGTGCCGCTCGATCCAAAATCGCGCAAGCTGGGCGTCAAGATCCTGGCCAGCGATCAACCGCAGCGTCCGCAAACCGACAAAAATGGTCACAATTTCATCGATGTGCCGATTCAGGTTTCGGGTGTGAAACTCGGCGATCGCGCCAAGGTCAGCGTGGCCGTGGTCGATCAGGGCATCCTCAACCTGACCAAGTTCACGTCGCCCGATCCGGCGGGCTGGTATTTTGGCAAGCGCGCGCTCGGTGTTGATTATAATGACGACTATGGCCGCCTGCTCGATCCGAACCTCGGCGCCGCCGCGCCGACCTTCGGCGGCGATCAGCTCGGCGGCGAGGGCCTGACCACGACGCCAATCCGCACCATTTCGCTATGGTCGGGGGTGGTGCAGACCACGCTCGACGGCAAGGCCTATGTCCGCCTGCCGATCGAGAAGTTCAACGGCGAACTGCGCGTCATGGCCGTGGCCTGGACCGACGATGCCATAGGCTCTGTCGATGGCCGCATGATCATCCGCGAACCGGTGGTGGCCGACCTGGCCCTGCCGCGCTTCCTGGCGCCGGGCGATACCGCCTTCGCCACCCTGCAACTCGATAATACCGACGGCAAGCCGGGGCTTTATACCGCCATCGTCAAGGGGATCAAGGGGCTGGTTCTGGCCTTCCAGAAGGCCTTCAACCTCAATCATGGCCAGCAGGCGATCGAAACGATCCAGATGAAGGCGCCGAATACCACCGGGGTCTCGACCGTGCAGATCGGGCTGAATGGCCAGGGCTACAGCTTTAATGACAGCTTTAATCTGCAAACGCGCAACGGCTGGGGGCCGCAGACCCGCGTCGCCACCACATCGCAGAAGGTCAATGAAAGCTGGTCACCCGACGCGTCCTTGCTGGCCGGCCTGCAACCCGGTTCGGCGACGGTGGAAGTGTCATACTCGCCCTTCCGCAATATCGATCCGGCGCCGCTGGCGGCCAATCTCGCCAAGTATCCCTACGGCTGCACCGAACAGGTGACATCGGCGGCCATGCCGTGGCTGTTCGTATCAGAGTCGCTGGTCGGCAAGACGGCGGCGAAACCTGGCGCAAACGCGCTGAAAATCGCCGTCGATAAAATCCTGGACCGCCAGTCGGAAGACGGGGCCTTCGGTCTGTGGCGTCCGGGCGATGGCCAGGCGGATGGCTTTATCGGCGCTTATGCCACCGACTTCCTACTGGAAGCCCGTGCCCGCGGCGCCTATGTGCCCCAGGAGGCCATCGACAAATCGCTGAACGCCATGCGCGCCATGTCACGGCCCGATGGCTATGCCAATGTCAATTATCGCCTGAGCGTGCCGTCCTACTGGAACTGGTTCGGCGTTTCCGGCGAGCAACTGACCAAGCAGATGCGCAGCCGTGCTTCCGCCTACGCGCTTTATGTGTTGGCCAAGGGCAAGTCCGGCGATCTGGCGCGCCTGCGCTGGTATCACGATGTCCAGTTCAAGGAAGAAAAGTCGCCTCTGGCCCGTGCCCAGATCGCTGCCGGTCTGGCGATGATGGGCGATCATGCCCGCGCCCGCTTGAGCTTCCGCGAGGCGATCCAGTCGCTGGGTTATTCCGATCCGAACGACTGGTATCAGACGCCGCTGCGCGATCTGGCGGGCGTCATCGCCCTGGCCTATGAATCGGGTGAGGACGATATCGCCCGTTCGCTGACCGGGCGTCTGGAAAACGCCATGAAGTCGCCCGCTCAGATGAACACCATCGAGAGCGCCTATGTGCTCAAGGCGGCGTCCTATATGCTGAAGGCGTCTGGTCCGCTGAAGATCAACGCGCAGGGGGTCAATACCCTGCCGGCAGGGATGAATGTCCAGCGCTTCGGCGTGGGGCAGATTGCCGGCGCCAGCGTGAAGAACGGCGGTTCCGGGCCGGTATGGCGGACGGTGACGGTGATCGGTACGCCGATGACGGCGCCGGGGGCGGAAAACCATGGCCTGAACCTGGTCAAGACCTTCTATAATCTCGATGGCTCGCGCCTTGATCCGTCTCATATCACCCAGGGCCAGAAGGTGCTGGTGGTGATCTCCGGCCGCTCCGACCGCACCGAACTGCGGCCGATCGTGGTCGATGATCCGCTGCCGGCGGGCTTCGAGATCGAGTCGACCCTGACCAACGAAGACGCGCAGAACGGGCCGTTTGCCTTCATCGGCAAGCTGACCGATCTGAAGGTCTCGGAGGCGCGTGATGACCGCTTTATCGCGGCGCTCGATGTGTCGTCGTCCGACAGCTTCAGCATGGCCTATATCGCGCGGGCCGTGACGCAGGGCGACTTCTACCTGCCCGGCGCCGAGGCCAAGGACTTCTACCGTCCGGATACCTTCGCCCGCACGCAGGGCAGCCGCACGGTGATCAGCGCCCGCTAAAGAACTCCCCCTGATATCAGGGGGAGGTGGCGCTCTTGCGCCGGAGGGGGTTATTACCACCGTCGGAGCAGACCAGGGCGTCGGATTTAACCCCACCCGTCGCTGCGCGACACCCTCCCCTGAAATCAGGGGAGGTTCTATTGAGTACGATGATCCGTTTTAAACCCCTTAATCCCGACTCCCTGATCCGGCCGCTGGTCAAGACCCTGATCGGCGTGATGGGTTTTCAGGTTTTGGTCGCCGCGGCGAACCTGATCTTTCCGCCAGATATGTCGCGGGCGCAGACCGCTTCGGCCGTGGCGCTGGACCGCAACGGCGCCTGGCTGCGCGCCTTACCCGTAGACAATGGCCGCTGGCGTATCCGCGCCGATCTCGACCGCACCGATCCGTCCTTTATCCGCCGCCTGTTGCGCGTCGAGGATGAGCGCTTCTATTTCCATCCCGGCGTCGACGTGACCTCGATCGTGCGCGCGTTGCTGTCCAATATTCACGCCGGCAATATCGTTTCCGGCGGCTCGACCATCACTATGCAAACGGCGCGCCTGCTTAGTCCGCATCCGCGCGACTACGGCAACAAGCTGATCGAGGCCCTGCGCGCCATCCAGTTGGAAATGCGCTATTCGAAGCGCGAGATTCTGGCGCTGTATCTGACGCTCGCCCCCTATGGCGGCAATCTCGAAGGGGTACGCGCCGCTTCGCTTTCCTATTTCGGCCACGAGCCGGAAAGCCTGACCCTGGGCGAACAGGCCCTTCTGATCTCGCTGCCGCAGGCGCCGGAAGCCCGCCGGCCTGACCGCAAACCGGCCAATGCCCTGAAGGCGCGCAACCTGATCCTGAAGCGCATGGCCGACGGCAATATCATCGGTTCGTCGCAAGCGACCGAGGCCATGAACGAGCCGATGGTGACGTCTCGGTTTGTGTTTCCGACCCTGACCTGGCATACGGCCGGACGGTTGGCGCGCGAGGTCAAGGGTTTGCAGGCGACGGTGGTGACGACGATCGACGCCAACCTGCAAACGCGTCTCGAAGCCATGGCGGCGGCCACCGCCAAGGATCAGGGACCGAATTCCTCGGTCGCCATCATCGTGGTCGATATCAGGACACGCGGGGTGCGCGCCAGTGTCGGCGGCGGCGGGCTGGAGCGTCCCGGCGGCTGGATGGACATGACCCGTGCCATTCGCTCACCCGGTTCGGCCTTGAAGCCTTTTATCTATGGCTTTGCTTTCGAGGACGGCGTGGTGGCGCCGGATACCCGTCTGATGGACGCGCCGACGCGCTTTGGTGACTACCAGCCGGAGGATTTCGACCGGGTCTTCCATGGCGAGGTGTCGGCGAAGGAAGCGCTGATCAATTCGCTGAATGTGCCGGCGGTGGCGGTGCTCAATCGCATCGGGCCGGAGGCTTTTCAGGGACGGCTTGAGGCGGTCAATGTGCCTTTGATCGTACCGAAGTCGGGCCTGAAGGAATCCGGGCTGGCCCTGGCGCTTGGCGGTGAGGGCATCCGTATCAGCGACGTGGCGCTGCTCTATGCGGCGCTCGGTGATCACGGTCTGGCGCGGCCGCTGGCCTATACGCTGGCCGATGAAAAGACGTCTGGTGGTCAGCGGCTGATGCGGCCTGAAGCGGCGGACCGGGTGATCTCGATCCTGCGCGAAACCCCGCCGCCCGAAGGCCGGCTGCCGGGGCCGCTGATGAAGAACGCCAATCGTCCAGCCTTCAAGACGGGCACTTCCTACGGTTATCGTGACGCGCTGGCGGTCGGCGTGGCCGGCGGTTATGCCGTGCTGGTGTGGACCGGTCGTCCGGATGGTGGCGCGCGGGCCGATCAGACCGGGCGCGAAGCCTCGGCGCCGTTGTTGTTCGATGTGTTTGATCAGTTGCAGGCGCCCAGCCAGGTGCCGCAGTCGATCTCACCGGGCAATGCCCCCAAGGGCCTGAAGATGATGAGCGGCGATACCGGCAAGGCGTCCATCCTGTTTCCGCCCAATAACGCCACGGTCTATGTCGAGGTGAAGACCGATGCGGTGAAGCTGAACGTGGCGCGGCCGCTGAAACTTTCGGCGCGCGGTATCCGGCCGGTGCAGTGGTATGTCGATGGCCAGCCGCTGAAGCTTGATGCCAATGACGAATGGAGCTGGTCCCCGCCGACCGAGGGCTTCTATGAGCTGTCGGTTATTGATGCCGAAGGCCACCAGGACAAGAGCCATGTGCGGGTGAAGGCGATCCAGGGCGAAGTACGATGACTATTGCGGCCTGTGCGCAGTCACGTAACCCATGACCTCATCAAAAGTGGCGACCCAGATATCCGGATGGGCCTGCAGATAGGCGACCAGCGCCTGATGAGCTTCTGATGACACATCAAGATAATCGCCACCGACGCCGTGGAATTGCAGGACGCCCAGTCCGCCGGCTGTTTCTACGCGCTCGACATAGGCGATGAGGGTGGCGCCATCGGGATGATCGACCGGGCCATTGCTGGGCACGCGGAAGGGATCGAGAGTTGTGAAATCCGTGACCACGGAATTGTATGGATCTCCGCCGGTTCGCGCATAGCCTACAAGGCCGGCGTGTTGCAGGGTGTCAACATAATCCATGCCGCCGGCGAGGGTCTGGCTGCACGGGTAGGCCAGGTTATGGCGCTCTTTCCCATCAATGCCGAACAGGACATTGTTCATCACCGCAATCTCGCTGGTCATACTTTTCGGTGTATAATTGTCGCTCACATATTGTGTCTGGGTGGGCAACATGCCACGCGGGCAAGGGTGATTGACCGAATGGTTGCCCAGTTCATGGCCCGTCTGCGTAACCTTTCGCCAGCGGCGCATATCGCTTGGGGTGATGTCGCCATCAAGAAAGAAGGTCCCCTTCAGATGCGCGGCGTTGAGTTGCGGCACAGCCACGTCGAGTTGCGAGTGCAGGGCGTCGTCATAGGTCAGCACAATGGCGGCGTGTTTGCCTTCAGGCCAGATCATGGCTTTCGGTGCGGCAAATGCCTGCGACGACAGAAAAACAGCCAGACAGGCCATGGTCCAGATTTTCATGTGCTTACTCGATCGCATGCAGGTCACGACCTTTGGTTTCCTTGAGGAACAGCAAGGATACAAGCACCGCCAGCAGGCCGGTGGCGACCGGATACCACAGGCCGAAATAGATATTGCCCGAAGCCGCCACCATGGCGAAGCTGAGCACCGGCTGAAGGCCGCCGAACCAGCCGGTACCGATATTGTAGGGCAGGCTCATGGCGGTATAGCGCACGCGGGTCGGGAACATTTCGACCAGGGCTGAGGCCATTGGGCCGTAAAGCGCCGTCGCGGCGATTGCCAGAATACACAGGACGCCGAACATGGCCCACAGATTGGCTTTTTTCGGATCGGCTTTTTCGGGATAACCCGCTACTTTCAGCGCCTCCTTGACCTCGCTCGCAGCCTTGGCTTTCAACGCCTTAAGGCCGGCCTTGTCGAGACCGGCGCCGGAAGGCACATCGATCACCTGTGTGCCGATATGGATGCTGGCGGTGTTGCCGGCCGTGGTATCCGGCTTGTTGACATAGGGGGTGCCGATGCCGGTCACCACGCTCTTGGCGAGATCACACGGCGTGGTGAACTGCGCCGTATTGAAGAGGTCGAACTGAAAGCTGCATTGTTTCGGATCGGCCACCACATAAACCGGATTGGTGCGCTGGGCGGCTTCGAGATCGGGATTGCCGAACTTCATCAGCGCCTGATAACCGGGGAAGAAAGCGATACAGGCCAACAGGATACCGAAGATCATCACCGGCTTGCGGCCGATCTTGTCGGACAGGGCAGCGAAGGCGACATAAAGACAGGCCGACACAAGCGTCATGCCCATGACCAGGGTATTCATGTCGGCCGGATCGAGCTTGACGATTGAGGTGAGGAAGACCTGCGTATAGAAGAAGGTGGTGTACCAGACCACGCCCTGCGCGGTCATGAAACCGAAGAGGGCGATCAGCATCCCCTTGAAGTTCGGCCAACGGGTGAAGATTTCGCTGAGCGGCGATTTGGCCAGTTGTCCCTGTTCGTGCAGCGCCTTGAAGGCCGGGCTTTCGGCGGTTTTGGCGCGGATATAGACCGAGACCGCCAGCAAACCGGCCGAGACGATAAAAGGAATACGCCAGCCCCAGTCAGCGAAGACCGGCTCGGAAATGGTCTTGCGGGTAACAAGGATGACTAACAGGGCCGCGATCAGGCCGAAGCCGGCCGAGGTCTGGATCCAGCCGGTATAGGCGCCGCGTTTGTTGGCGGGCGCATGTTCGGCCACATAGATGGCCGCGCCGCCATATTCGCCGCCAAGGGCGAAGCCCTGTACCACGCGCAGAATGATCAGCAATATGGGCGCCAGAATGCCGACCTGTTTGTAGGTCGGCAGCAGGCCGATGGCGATGGTGGCGAGGCCCATGACCAGGATGGTGTAGAGGAAAGTGCCCTTGCGGCCTTTCTTGTCACCGATATGACCAAATACCAGCGCACCCAACGGCCGGGCGATGAAACCCACGGCGAAGGTAGCCAAGGCAGCGATGGTGGCCAGGGTATCGTTGAGGCCGGCATAGAAGTTCTGCGCGATGATAGCCGTCAGCGAGCCGAAGATGAAGAAGTCGTACCACTCAAAGGTCGTGCCTGCCGCCGAGGCGATCACGATGGTGCGCAGGTTCTTCTTTTGCTTTGTATCTTCTTTTGCGGTCGTCATTGGGGCCCCTGCATGGCTCATATATTCGAGCCTGTGATTAGACATTTGATCGAAACCGCACGGGAAAACAAGGTTGTTTGCTCTTGAAACTGCAAAGTAAGTAAGAACCCCCACCACCACGCCCGGATCGGGCGCGGTCCCCCTCCCCAGCAAGCTGGGGAGGTACAAGAGGGGCTCTGGCGCATTTGGGAAATTATGGTTAAGGTGGCGTTAAGGAACGTTTCCGAGGGGGTCCAAGATGAAGTTTTCCGAACCTGTCCGCGCCGCCGAAGGCCTGACCTCCTATGCGAAGGTCAAGCGCATCCAGTGGGGGCCGCTCGTTCTCAGCATTATCGAGGGACTTCTCGGTCTGGTGGGTGTGGTCGTGCTGATCCTGGTCATTCGCTATGGCTCGTTCGAGAAAGCCGGCCTGGCTATCGATAATGGCATTGCCTGCGTCAAAACCTGTGTGGCCGGGCTGATCCCGCATAAATGATAAAAGGCTTGATCTGAGGGCGTCGAGGCTTATAACCCCCGGAGTGTTTTTTGAGGACTCTGGGTCATGCTGGATCAACTGATTGAAAACAATCGCCGCTGGGCGCATCAGAAGACCGAGATAGACCCGCAATTTTTCAAACGCCTCGTCGCCCAGCAATCACCGGAATATTTCTGGATCGGTTGTGCGGATAGTCGTGTGCCGGCCAATGAAATCGTCAATCTCGATCCGGGCGAAATGTTCGTCCACCGTAATATCGCCAACCTGACGCCGCCGCAGGACGCCAACTATCTCAGCGTGCTGCAGTATGCGGTACAGGTGCTGAAGGTGAAACACATCCTCGTTGTTGGCCATTATGGCTGCGGCGGGGTGCGGGCGGCCATCGAATCCTCAGGCGATACCCTGATCGATCACTGGCTTTCGCCAATTCGTGAGGTGGCGCACAGTCATCAGCATGAACTGGGGGAAATCAGTGATGACGTGCAGAAGTTCGACCGCCTGTGCGAACTGAACGTCATTACCCAGGCGCGCAATGTCGCCCTGACGCCGATCGTACAGAATGCCTGGCGCGCCGGCCAGCCGCTAACCATCCACGGCTGGGTCTATTCTATCGCCAACGGGCTGGTCACCGACCAGGGGGTCAGCATGGCGGGCTTCGAGGACCGGCAGCGCATATTCGATATTTAAGGGGATAAAAAAATTAAATGCCCTCAGACGCGTTTCCGCGATAAAGATTTGATCTTCTGGCCGAAATGCGAAAATTAACTTCACATTAACCATGTTTTTTATCAAAAAAACATGTGAGCCATACGGGTTTCTTATTTCCTGTAAAGACCTTCTTTAACATTTCCCGTCCAAATTCGACCGGTTCCTTACGTGGTTAAGGAATCTGGTTATTTTGGGAAAAGACGCACGTATGGCGGCAAGCCTCGGTCTTGGTTCAGCGCAGTTTGGCGGTGACTACGGTATTTCGAACACGCGGGGCCGCGTGGGCGAGGACGAAGTGCGCCAGATCCTCGAACTGGCCGCCGACTGCAAAATCCTGAATGTCGACGCTTCGCATCAGGATGGCGATGTGGAGCGCGTGCTCGGCCGCAACTGGCCGTTCCCCTCTCCCTTCAAGCCGCAAATCCGCACCCTGCGTCTCGAAAACGGTCTCGAATGGCTGGAGTCGCGCCTGCGCCGCTCGATCGATCATATGGGGCTGGCGCGCGGTCATGCCGCCCTTGTGGATCATGCTGAAGACCTGATGGGTCCCGATGGCGATGCGTTATGGGCGCGCCTGGAAAAACTGAAAAGTGAAGGCCTGATCAGCAAGATTGGTATCAGCGCCACCGCGGCCGATCAGCCTTTGCTGCTGGCGAAACGCTTTAAGCCCGATCTCATGCAGGTGCCGGCCTCGATCCTCGACCAGCGCCTGGTGAAAAACGGCACGATCGGGAACCTGGCCGACCTGGGCATCGAAGTACAGATCCGCTCGGTCTTCCTGCAAGGTCTGCTGTTTCTGCCGCGCGAAAGTCTGCCGGCCAACCTGACGCCGGTCGGACCGCATCTCTCGCGTGTCCGCCGTATGATGGCCGAAAGTGGTGCCGATCCGCTACACGCGGCCTTGAGTTTTGCACTCAATCTCGAAGGCGTGTCCACCGTGATCGTCGGAGTCACCTCGGCGGCGGAGCTGCGCGCCATTGTGGCGGCTTCGGAACGCAAGGCGCCGAAGATCAACTGGGACGCCATGGCGCTCAATGACGAGGTGGCGCTCGATCCGTCGCAATGGTTCGCCGATCTCGGTGATCAGGCAACACGGCGATTGGTACGTGTGGCTTAAAGGCCAGGGGTCCCAAAGACGCTTCTTGGCCCCTGGACCCCATAACACGCCGGTATTTAAGACCTAATATGAAAAAATTCGGGACCCTTGGGTCCCGGATTTTTTCATATTGATATCCTTATCCATTGTCGAGTATCGGGGTGCAGGGGACTGTGTCCCCTGCTCTTAACCCTCCGGAACCACCACCATGCCCGAACTGCCCGAAGTCGAAACCGTCCGGCGCGGGCTGGAGCCGCATCTGCAAGGCGCGAAACTCAGTGATGTCAGGCTGCACCGGCCCAACCTGCGATATCCTTTTCCGGAACGTTTTGCCGAACGTCTGGAGGGCGCCGAAGTCCTCCGGCTGGAGCGTCGCGCCAAGTATCTGCTGTTCTATCTCGATACGCAGGACATCTGGGTGACGCATCTTGGCATGACCGGGCGCTTTCAAATTAATGACAATCCCGAAGACCTGGCGGGCTACTATCATGCTGTCGCGCCAGACGAGAAACACCTGCATTTTCAGTGCCTGGCCACCCTGCCGAATGGCGAGATCAGTCGCATCGATTATTACGACCCGCGCCGGTTCGGCTTCATGTTGCTGCTCAAACCCGATGAACTCTATGAGAGCAAGTGGTTCAAAGGACTGGGCATCGAACCGCTGTCTGGTGAACTGACGGCCGATGTGTTGTTGAAAATGGCGAAGGGCCGCAATGTCAATCTCAAGGCCCTGCTTATGGCCCAGGGCGGTATCGCCGGCCTGGGCAATATATATGTCTGTGAGGCCCTGTGGCGGGCGCGGCTGTCTCCGGACCACAAGGCGGCAGACCTCAAGCCGAAGGCCGCTGAGGCGCTTGTGGAAGGCATCCGGACAGTACTGGAAGAGGCGGTGGCCTCCGGCGGCTCGTCGATCAGCGATTTTGCGGCGGCTTCGGGTGAGCTGGGCTATTTCCAGCACCGCTTCTGTGTTTATGACCGCAAGGGTCAGCCTTGTCCGCGCGATGATGGCGGGATTATCGCGCGAAAAGTGCATCAGGGACGGTCGAGTTTCTACTGTCCCGTCTGCCAGAAATGAGGCTTAACCACGGCTGTGAATAATTTTTACGCTCCGATCGATAAAAGCGCGCTTGCGTGCATTGACCGGGACAAGTTCATCGGTTATACCCCGCCCCCTTGAAATTCATGTCTTCGCCGGTTTTGGCGGGGGCTTTTTACTCAACTGTCTCGACCTTTAAGGTGATGAATGGCCAATAACCCCGGCGCCCGCAAAGCGATCCGCAAGATCGCTGCCCGTACCGAAGTCAACAAGGCGCGTCGTTCGCGCGTTCGTACTTTTGTGCGTAAGTTTGAAGAAGCCCTGACCGGCGGCAATGCCGACGCTGCCAAGGCCGCCTTTGTCGAGGCGCAATCCGAACTGATGCGCGCCGTGTCCAAGGGCGTTGTTCACAAGAACACCGGCTCGCGCAAGGTCTCGCGTCTGGCCGCCCAGCTGAAGAAGCTGGCCACCGCCTAATCACGCAAAAAGCGGCGGGCCGTTCGTGTCCGCCGCTTTTTTTGCGCCTGTTCGGTATCGATTGATCTTAAGGTCACCGATTTTTCCGTAATTCCTGAAAATACAATGCATTATTCCAGCGAACGCTTCGGCGGGCGATGGATTTTCGTTGCCGGTTTTACCGTCTGTTTCAGTCCTGATTGAGAACGGTCACATTGTGAAAAATAATTGGCAATTATATGTTTAATTTCTCGTTACGGGCGAACAGGTTAGCGGAGTCAATAAAAATATCCGCTGCTGTTGATAAATTAGGTCATTGACCCGGCGGCGCAGGACGTTAATTTGTCCCCTCACCGCTGAACTCCTCCTGATACGGAGGAATTGAGTGGTTACCGGCCGAGGGCCGGATACCTGGGTAAAATGGACATGCATCCGGTTCGCTGGTGAATGTTCGTGGCGCTCAAAGGCTTATAAAATCGGGGATGGCGGCCTCTGGGCCAATATTTGCGGCAGCCTTACGTGACGGATTAGCTAACCTTTTCGGCAGGCTGGAGTTCTTTTACTCCTGCGCTCCGGGATTTGACTTTTTTCTGACCGGCACCGTTTCATGCGGTTTCGGCGTGCGGATAAGTGTGGCCTGAACGGGGTCATCTTTTCTCGCAGAAGGTGAAAAACAGGGGGATGCTGCGCGCCGGTCTCCGGTGTGGGTGTGCAACCCTTGGTTAAGAGCGGCATACCTTGTGGTGAGGGTATGTTCGAGGTTGCGAAGCGGTGCGTACCGGAAGGTCACGCGCCGGACACAGGGTGGACAGCCAGAGGCCTGGTGCGGGAATGCTGACCCGCCGGTCTTCGGCAGTTCTTGAGTAAACGCGTAGAGTGGTGTGGGTTAGGCAAATGATCGGGGCGATAAAAGAATGCCAAGCATGACAAGCTGGTCACCGATTTTACCTGAAACGGTATGGTCAAAAGTAGCGACAATCCTCCGCAAGGAACTGGGGGAGGGGCCGTTCAATTCTTACGTGGCGCCGTCGAGCGTGCGCCCAGGGCCTTATGGCGACCCGGTCCTGGTGACGCCGACGGCCTATGCGCGTGACTGGATTTCGCGCAATGCCGCCCGCCGGGCGCAGGAACTCTGGACGCAGCACGACCCGGATTCCCGTGTGCTCGAAATCAAGTCGCGCATCGAATACGAAGATCAGACGCGCGGCAACGAGGCCCTGGCAGCCCCTGCAGTAGCGGAGGCGACGCCTGTGACGGCCCCCGTGGTGGTGGAAGCCGCGGCGCCCAGTCGCATTGGTGGTTTGCAGGAACGCCTGACCTTTGACAGTTTCGTTGCCGGTCGCGGCAATGAGTTCGCCTTCCAGATGTCGCGCCAGGTGGCGAGCTGGGCGGACGGTCACTTCAATCCGGTCTTCTTTCATGGCCCTTACGGCTATGGCAAGACCCACCTCTTGAATGCCATCGGGTGGGAGGCGCAGACCCGCCGCCCGGATGCCAAGATCGTCTATCTTACGGCGGAGAAGTTCACCTCCACTTTCGTCAAGGCGCTGATGGACAAATCCACCGCCGCCTTCAAGGATGAGGTTCGCGGGGCTGACCTGTTGCTGGTCGATGATGTGCATTTCATCGGTGGCAAGACCTCCAGCCAGGAAGAGTTGTTCCACACGCTGACCTCGCTGATTGAAAACAATCGCCGTGTCGTTTTCACGGCCGATCGTCCGCCTTCGCAACTGACCGAGATCGAAGCGCGCCTGCGTTCGCACCTGTCCTCCGGGCTGGTCTGTGCGCTGGATGTGGCAGATCAAAGCCTGCGCATGGGCATTATCGAGCGCAAGCTCGAACAGTTGTCGCAACGCCTGGGCGCCGCCCAGAATCCGCGTTCCGATGTTTTACATTTTCTGGCCGAGCGTGTGCCGGGGTCGATCCGCGAACTTGAAGGTGCGGTCAATACCCTGGTGGCGTCCGCTGGGCCGCGTCTTGGGAGTTTGACTTTGGAAGAAGCTATGGCGCTGTTGCAGCCGAATTTGAAGGTGGCCGTCGAGCGCCGTGTCACCGTGGATGAAATTCAGAAGCTGGTTTCCGAACACTTCGGCCTGAAGCAGGCGGATCTTCTGTCAGAGCGCCGCACGCGTTCGGTTGCGCGTCCGCGTCAGGTGGCGATGTGGCTGTGCAAGCAGCACACCACGCGCTCCTATCCCGATATCGGCCGCCGCTTCGGCGGACGGGACCATACTACCGTTCTGCACGCGGTGAAGAAGGTCGAAGAGCTGTTGCAGGCGGATGACCAGATTGCACGTGACGTGGAAGCGCTGACGCGCAAGCTCAGGAATGTGTGATGGGGTTTGGGGTCCGTGACCCCAAACCTTCCCTTCTTCTTTTTATCCGTCTTTTTGAAGACAGATAAAAAGAAGAATAAGATATGGGGCCATAGGCCCCAAACCCCGTTCGTTCGTCTTGATCTTTACGTCTGATCGTCTAATGTCCGCCTCCCGGCTCTGTATTCCAGCAAGCCGGAATACAGGCCGGTAGGAATTACAAGATGCAATTTACCATTGAACGTGGCGCGCTGCTCAAGGCCCTTGGCCACGTCCAGAATGTTGTCGAACGTCGCAACACCATCCCCATCCTGTCCAATGTCCTGCTGTCCGCCGAGCGGGGCCAGGTGTCTTTCTCGGCCACCGACCTCGATATGGAAATCGTCGATACTGCCGAAGCCATTGTCTCGGTGCCCGGCCAGATCACCGCGCCGGCCCATACCCTCTATGAAATTGTCCGCAAGCTGCCCGATGGCGCTGACGTCGAGCTGAAATTCGCCGCCGGCGATGATCCGCGCCTGTCGGTCTCCGCTGGCCGCTCGCGTTTTGCCCTGCCGGTCCTGCCCGCCGGCGACTTCCCGATCATGTCGAGCGACCACGAAGGGGTTTCCTACCAGATCCTGCGCGACGACCTGAAGCGCCTGATCGACAAGACGCGCTTCGCCGTCTCGACCGAAGAAACCCGCTATTACCTCAACGGCCTGTTCCTGCATTGCCTCGCCGAGGACGGTTCCAACTATCTGCGTGCCGTGGCCACCGACGGCCACCGCCTGGCCCTCGCCGAAATGCCCGCACCGGAAGGCGCCATGGGCGGTGCCGGCGTCATCATTCCGCGCAAGACGATCGATCAGGCCCGCCGCCTGCTCGATGACGGTACAGGCTATGTTGAAATGACCGTTTCGCCGGCCAAGATCCGCTTCCAGTTCGGCAATGCGTCGCTGACGTCCAAGATCATAGACGGCTCCTTCCCCGATTATGGCCGCGTCATCCCCAAAGGTAATGACAAGGTGATGTCGGTCTCCGCCGGCATCCTGTCCAAGGCCGTTGACCGCGTCTCGACCATTTCGGCGGAAAAGTCGCGCTCGGTGAAGATGACGATCGAAACCGGCCGTCTGACGCTTTCCGTGCGCAATATCGAAGCCGGTCAGGCCGTTGAGGAAGCCGAGATCGATTACGACAACGAAACCCTCGATATCGGTTTTAACGCCCGTTATATCATGGATGTGATGGGACAGATTGGCGGCGATTCCGTTGAGCTGCGCTTTTCGGACGCGTCTTCGCCGACCCTGGTGCTCGATCCGGTCGATAATGGTGTCCAGTACGTTCTGATGCCGCTTCGGGTCTAGTGACTCCTGATAAACACGCCCTTCAGCACCTCTCCCTGACGGACTTCCGCTCCTATGAGCGGCTGGATTTTGCTGTCGCAGGTCGCAGCGTCTATCTCTATGGCCCCAATGGCGCCGGCAAGACCAACCTGCTCGAAGCGATCAGTGTGCTCAATCCCGGCCGCGGCTTGCGCGGCGCGGCCTTCGCCGATCTCGGTCGCCGCCTGCCCGATGAGGCGAAGGGCCGTGCCTGGGGCGTGGCGGCGAAATTCCATGAGGGCGAGAACGAGGTACACCTCGGTACCGGTTCCGACCCGCGCGACCTTAACAAGCGCATTGTCCGTCTCGATGGCGAAACCGTTACCGCCTCTCGCCTGCTCGAACATGTCCGCCAGATCTGGCTGACGCCCCTCCAGGACCGCCTCTTCCTTGAAGCCCGTTCCGAACGACTGCGTTTCTTTGACCGGCTGGTCTATGCTGCGCAACCCGACCATGCGCAGACGGTCAGCGCTTACGAAAAGGCCCTGCGTGAGCGCCTGAAATTGCTCACCGAGGCGTATGCCAACGGTCGCGCCCCTGACGAAGCCTGGCTGGCCCTGCTGGAACAGAAGCTTGTCGAGACAGGTACGCAGATGATGGCCGCGCGTCGGTCTGCCCTTGAGGCTCTGCAGGTCGAGATCGAAGGCCATCAGGGGGCTTTCCCCAAGGCTGAGCTTAGCTTTACCGGCGAGATTCCGGAAGACGAATTGCTCGAAGGATACCGTCGCGCGCGTGGCCGTGATGGCGCCGCCGGCCGGTCGCTTTTCGGCCCGCACCGCATGGACCTGACCGTGCTTCACCGCGAGAAAAATCGCCCCGCCGCCGACTGCTCGACCGGCGAGCAGAAGGCGCTTCTGCTCAACATCATCCTGGGGCAAGGGGCGCGCCTTGCGGCCGCTCAAACCCTTTCACAGCCAATCCTTTTACTAGATGAGGTGGCGGCCCATCTCGACCCGCTGCGGCGGCATGCATTGTTTGACGAGACCCATGCTTTAGGGCTACAAACGGTGTTTACAGGCACTGATTTGGGCCTGTTCGACGGCCTGAAAAACCGCGCCCTGGGTGTGCGCATTGAGGGCGGTCAATTCGTTGAATTTATTGAGTAAATAAAAGGCTTTTCATGACCGACCAACCCGAAGAACTGAACAATGGCCTTGATGCCAACGGACAGTCCGAATACGGCGCTGATTCGATCAAGGTTCTGAAAGGTCTCGATGCGGTTCGCAAGCGCCCTGGCATGTATATTGGCGATACCGACGATGGCTCCGGCCTGCACCATATGGTCTACGAAGTGGTCGATAACGCCATCGATGAAGTGCTGGCCGGCCACGCTACCAAGGTTCAGGTCATTCTCAATCCGGATGGTTCGTGCACGGTTACTGACGATGGTCGCGGTATACCGGTCGATATCCACGAAGGCGAAGGCGTTTCCGCCGCCGAAGTGATCATGACCGAGCTTCACGCCGGCGGCAAGTTCGACCAGAATTCCTACAAGGTCTCCGGTGGCCTGCATGGCGTCGGTGTCTCGGTCGTCAACGCCCTTTCCGACTATCTCGACCTGGTCATCTACCGCCAAGGCAAGAAGCATTCGGTCCGCTTCGAGCGCGGTGTCACCGTCAAGTCGCTGGAGGTGACCGGCGATGCGCCCAAGCGCGAAAACGGCAATGACTATACCGGCTCGGAAGTCACCTTCTTCCCGTCCCTGACCACCTTTGCCTTCATTGATTTTGACCGCAAGACGCTGGAACACCGCCTGCGCGAGCTGGCCTTCCTCAATTCGGGTGTGTCGATCCGCTTTGCCGATATGCGCGAAGCTGAACCCTACGAAGTGACCCTGCATTACGACGGCGGCATCGTCGAATTCGTCAAACATCTCGACAAGGCCAAGATGTCCATCCTCAAGGCGCCTATCGATGTGCGTGGTGTGCGCGAAAAGGTTGAGGTCGATCTGGCCCTGCAATGGAACGACAGCTACCACGAGACCATGCTGTGCTTCACCAACAACATTCCGCAGCGCGACGGCGGTACCCATCTGGCGGCTTTCCGCGGCGCGCTGACCCGCGTCATGACGCAGTACATGGAATCCTCTGGTGCAGCGAAAAAGGAAAAGGTCACGGTCAGCGGCGAAGACGCCCGCGAAGGCCTGACCTGCGTGCTGTCAGTAAAGGTGCCCGATCCCAAGTTTTCGTCGCAAACCAAGGACAAGCTGGTCTCCTCAGAAGTCCGGCCGGCCGTTGAGGGGCTGGTCTATGATAAGCTGTCGCAATGGTTCGAGGAAAATCCCAACGAAGCCAAGGCGATCGTCTCCAAGATCATCGAAGCCGCTTCGGCCCGCGAAGCTGCCCGCAAGGCGCGCGACCTGACCCGCCGCAAGTCGGCGCTGGATATTTCGTCCCTGCCCGGCAAGCTGGCCGACTGCCAGGAACGTGATCCGGCCAAGTCCGAAATCTTCATCGTCGAAGGGGATTCCGCCGGCGGTTCGGCCAAGCAGGCGCGAAACCGGGAAAACCAGGCCATCCTGCCCTTGCGCGGCAAGGTGCTGAACGTTGAGCGCGCGCGTTTCGACAAGATGCTGTCGTCCGAACAGATAGGCACGCTGATCGTGGCACTCGGCGCGGGCATTGGCCGCGACGATTTCAATATCGAGAAGCTGCGCTACCACAAGATCATCATCATGACCGATGCTGACGTCGACGGCGCCCACATCCGTACCCTGCTGCTGACCTTCTTCTATCGTCAGATGCCAGAAATCATCGAGCGTGGTTATCTCTATATTGCCCAGCCGCCGCTCTACAAGGTTTCCAAGGGCAAGTCGTCGCGCTACGTCAAGGATGACAGCGAACTGGATACCTTCCTGATCGAGGAAGGTGTCAGCGATGCCGTGCTGGCCCTGCCGACCGGCGAACGTATTATCGGGAATGACCTGGAAGCGCAGATCCGTGCCGCCAAGACCTTCAAAGGCTCGGTCGATCGCCTGTCCTCGCGTGCCCCGGCCTTTGCGCTGGAACAGGCAGCACTCGGCGGTCTGTTCAGCGGTCACCCAGACCTGGATCGAGTGGCGAAGTCCCTGACCCGCCTCAATCAGGATGGCGATGGTCCGTGGAAGGTCGAGGCCGGCGAACTCGGCGGTTTTGTCTTCGAGCGCGTCCGTCGTGGCGTCACAGAGAAGATCGTACTGGATGAGACCCTGATGCAGAGCCAGGACGCCCGCCGTCTTGGTGAGCGCGCCGATGGCCTGGGCGATATCTATAATGCCGTCTCCATCTATACCCGCAAGGATAAGCCGACCGATATCCGTGGTCCGCTCGATCTCGTCTCGGCGGTGCTCGATGCCGGCCGCAAGGGCATGTCGATTCAGCGCTATAAAGGTCTGGGCGAAATGAACGCCGAGCAGCTGTGGGAAACCACGCTCGACAAGGACGTCCGCACCCTGTTGCAGGTCAAGGTCAACCATGCCGACGAGGCCGACGAGATGTTCTCGAAGCTGATGGGTGATCTGGTTGAGCCAAGACGCGAATTCATTCAGGAAAATGCTCTGAATGCGGAAGTGGATGCCTAAGGTAAGACGCAGGGTCATAATGACCCTGCACCCATATGTTTGAAATGCCCCGCCAAGCGATTGGCGGGGTTTTCTTTTACGCTTTGCGGTTCTTCAGGATCAAAGCGATCGCCGAAATCAGGAAATAGAAGGCGCCGAAAGCCGCGTAAGGCGCAATCGTGGTGATGGAAGGCAGTGCCGGGCCGGTGGATTGCTTGATGAAGAAGGCGCCCGCCAGAGCTGATTGCGCGCCGCTCAGGATCATGGCCCATTGTGCGCCGTAAAGGCGCCAGCGGCGCACGCCCGTGATGAGCTGGAGCAGGCCGGAGAGAATGGCCCAGGCGCCGAAAATGCCCAATACGAGATGCATATCCACTTGCAGTGCGACCGCGACAGCCACAGCGACGATCACGCTGATGACCATGTTCAGCGTCTGCGAACCATTGGCCCGGAAGCCACCGTTGACATGCGCGTCACGGGCGTTCGCCACAGCGTCCCAGGCGGGATAGAACACAAGCAGAATGCCCGCTGCAAACTGATTGGTGGCTCCTATCGTAAAGGCTGCGGCAACCCAGACCGTCGATATGCCGGCCCGAAGAAAATAGTAGCGTGTGAGACCGTCGGCGGTTTGGCGTGCGGGCGCTGTGATAGTGTTGGCCATAACAGCCTCCTGATGAATGAACAAAATTATATGCCGCTATATTATATGTCGTAGCATATAATTTGCTCATTAACGCGCACACAGGGTCTTGTCCAGAAAATATTTGTCACGACATATATTTTCGCGGTAAATGTTTCTCATGCCGAGGAATTCCATGTCCAATCCTGACCGAATAATCACCCTGGATGACCAGCTATGCTTTTCCCTCTATGGGGCCAGCATGGCGATCAATCGTGCCTACAAGCCTTTGCTGGATGCGCTTGAGATTACCTATCCGCAGTATCTGGTCCTGAGTGCGCTCTGGGAGATCGACGGTCAGAGTATTGGCTCTATTGCCGATCGTCTTGGGCTGGATTCCAGCAATGTGACCCCACTGGTAAAGCGTATGGAGAGTGCAAAGCTTTTGTCACGTACGCGAAGCCCTGTTGATGAGCGGCAGGTGGTCGTCAACCTGACCGATCTGGGGCGCGATATGCAGGCGCGCAGTGCGTGCCTGGGACAAACCCTTTTCACATCGGCAAATATGAGCGTTGAGAAGCTGATCCAGCTGAACAAGGACGTCCAGGCCTTCAGGGACTCGGTATCCCGGTTCATCAGTGACCGTCCTCAACAATAACCGCCGTCTATGGGACTTGAGCATGACTGAAGAAACGCCGCTTCAAACCGAAGGCTTCAAAGCGTCATCACGCCTGAAAAGCATTGGTTACGCCTTGCGTGGCCTTGGCTTCATGCTGAAAAGCCAGCATAATGCCTGGCTGCATCTGGCCGCGACCGTGCTGGTCATATTGGCGGCCTCTTTCCTGCAGGTCCGACTGGAGGACTGGCGCTGGCTGATCGTCGCCATGGTCATGGTCTGGGTGGCCGAAGCCTTTAATACGGCGGTTGAGTATATCTGTGATGTCGTCTCGCCCGGTTATTCCGAAGCGGGAAAGCACGCCAAGGATATTGCCGCCGGTGCCGTTCTGGTCTGCGCTGTTGGCGCGGCGGTGATCGGCTTTCTGACGCTCTGGCCCTATGTCGAACTGATGCTCGACCGCTTTCACGGACCGGTATCCCTGTAAATCTTGCAAATTAGTACGCTTCGTATTATTTTGCCTTCAAATAGTACGGAGCGTATTAATTGTCGACGACTACCACTCTCGGTTATGCCCTGCTTGGTCTTGTCAAAGCCGAGCCACGTACAGGCTATGCGTTGCGCATGGTCTTCGAGATGACGCCGATGGGGAACTATTCGAGCAGCCCCGGCAGTATTTATCCGGCGCTCAAGGGGCTCGAAAAGCAGGGACTGATCACAGCAGAGGCCGCTGGCAAGCGCAAGAGCGTGTTACACATTACACCTGAGGGCCGGCGGATATTTGATGAGTGGCTGATCGCTACTGTGGGAATGGAAGAGGGTATTGACACGGCGCTTCTGCGCTTCGCCTTTCTGAACGATCATCCGGATCGGCAGATCACGCTCAATTTCCTGAACGCATTCAACACGGTCATGGCCGGACGCGCTTCGGGCCTGCGAAACTGGCTGACGGGGGAAGAAGCGCAGGCCATGCCTTTGCAGGCACGGCTAGCCGTACAGCATGGCCAGAGATCACTGGAGGCTTCGGCACAATGGGCGTCGGAAGCATATGAGGCTTTGAAAGGGGAGGTATCATGAAAATATATGGACTTTTCGCCGCGAAATTCGCCGGCGTATGGCTGGCCCTGATTATAGGTCAGATAGCCGGTGGCGTGATTGGCCAGATGGTGGCCCATGCCGCCACGCCGGCATTCAAACAGGACGGGCCGTTTGATCTGATGACGGCCGTGATCCTGTCGTCGGGCCTATATGGGCTTGTGCTGTCGGCCGTGGCGTCACAAATGCGTCAGGGCTTCTGGGGGCGGATGGCTGTCGCGTTCTTACTCTTGTATGTACTGGAAAGCGGGCTGTCTGAAGTCGAGGCGATCTACTTCAATACCTATCTGCACATGTCGAACAGTCTTCTGTTCTCCATGGCGATTGGCGCGGTCATCAAGGCGGCAATTGCAGGCCTCGTTTGTGCCCTCCTGTGGCGCGGTACCGGCGATCCAGCGGAGCGCTTCAGCGGTTTGGTGTGGAAGATACCATTGATCAGCCTGCTTTATGTGGTTTTCTACTTCGGTGCAGGGGCCTTGATCGCCTGGCAGAGTGCCGATGTGCGGGCCTATTATGCGCAGGGGTTCGACATCGACCAGAAGCAACTAGCCTTGTTGCAGGTCGGGCGTGGTCTTATCTGGGCCTTGCTGGCCTGGCTAAGCGTGGCCAGCCTGACCGGCGGCACTTGGAGGCGGGCCTTGCTGACGGGGCTGGCCTTCTCGATTCTGATGGCATTGCCCTTGCTCTATCCCAATCCGCTGATGCCCTGGCCGGTGCGGTCGGTGCATCTGGTCGAGGTGGGCGTGTCGAATTTCCTGTTCGGAATTGTGGCAGCTTTGATTTTGTTAAGGGGTGTGGGGGCAAAACGCGATCATGGGGCCCCACATCTTACAACTTCGCCTCGATCCTGATTGCGCCTTTGAAGAGCTGTTTCAGCTTGTCGGCATTCTTCAGACCGACAATCGGCATCTTGTTGTCGTATAGTTCTTCCTCGATGATGCCGAGGGCTTCGCACTGATCGAGCACATGGGTCAGCAGGCCGGCATCATAGTCACGAGCAATGCCGAAGGTCGGGATACGCGTGGTGTAGTCGGGCTTGTCGGCCTTGCCGAGCACATGATCGATCAGCTTCTTGCGGCCGCGCGGACCATTCAGGCGGTAGAGCGCCGACATCAGCATCTGCGCCGGTTCGGTGACGTCGAGCAATTTGCCGCGGTTGAGGCAGTTATCGCATGACCGGCAAGGATCACCGGCTTCTTCGCCAAAATACTGGCGGACGGCTTGTTTGCGGCACTGATGTCCCAGCACCATCTGGAAGAAGTCGCGCGCCTTTTCTTTTTGCACGCTCTGATCCGCCGCGCCCTCGTTTTCGCGCAGGCCCAGGCGTCGGATGGCCCAGCCAAGATCACCGGGATTATGAAAGCAGATACCGGCAGCGGGCAGGCCGTCGCGGCCGGCGCGGCCAACCTCCTGCCAGTAGGCCTCGGTGGAAGAGGGCGGGTCGGCATGAATGACGAAGCGGACGTCGGTCTTGTTGATGCCCATGCCGAAAGCGATGGTAGCGACCATGATCTTCGATTTACCAGCCATGAAGGCTTTTAGTCGGTCTTCGCGTACCTGGGCCGACAAGCCGGCGTGATAGGCGGTGGCGGAAAAACCTTCCTTGGTCAGGTTCTGCGCCAGTTTTTCGGTTCCGTCGCGCGAGCCACAGTAGATGATGCCGGCGGCGCCTTTCTGACGGCGCAGGATATCGACGATCGATTTCAGGACGGCGCCCTTGCGGCGGACAAAGCGCAGGGAGAGGTTGGGACGATCAAAACCGGCAACGACTTCGTGCGCGTCATCGATATGCAGCGCGGCCTTGATGTCGGTGCGGGTATGGGCATCGGCCGTGGCAGTGAGAGCCAGGGTCGGCACATCGGGCAGAAGCGACTTGAGCTGACCAAGGGCGCGGTATTCCGGGCGGAAATCGTGACCCCACTGGCTGATACAGTGCGCCTCGTCGATGGCCATGATCGAGGGCCGCAGTTTGACCAGCTTGTCGAGAACAAAGGGCGCCAAAGCTTCCGGCGACAGGTAGAGCAGGTCGATATGGCCGTCACGGGCGTCGTCCCACAGGCGGGTGCGTTCATCGAGCGATTGCGAGGAATCGAGCCGTTCGGCGCGGACGCCGCGGGCTTTCAGGGCCATGACCTGGTCGCTCATCAGGGCGATCAGAGGCGAGATGACGATGCCGATGCGGCCATTTAACAGGGGCGGGATCTGATAGCACAGACTCTTTCCGCCGCCGGTCGGCAGCACAGCCAGGGTATCCTTGCCGGACAGGATGGAGGCGATGACCTCGGCCTGCTTGCCGCGAAAGGCCTCATAGCCGAACACGGTGCGCAGGATAGCCTCGGCGCGGGCCATTTCGCTGGTGGGTCGGTCTAAGGTATCGGCAGGAGAAGATGGCATAGAGCGACAGTTAGGGTGTTTTGCTTTTGGGGCCAAGGGAAGAGTATGGAGAGAGACAAGAAAGTAAGAAACCCCACCACCACGCCATAAGAATGGCGCAGTCCCCCTCCCCATCAGAGATGGGGAGGTACAAGAGCGCTGGCCCTGGCTTATTTTTGCCTGAATAATCGTGCTATGGTAAAGACAGCGCCGGGGGGCAGAGATGGAGAGAGCGGGTTAACCAATCTTCACGCGACAGTTTCCCTGGATTTGCTATAAGAGCTACCAAGACCGCAGCGGGCGATGCGGAACCATGTTCATGAGTGAGGATTGAATGGCTAACGGTCGGGGCCCCGATGACGGTATGGGGACGGGGAAAAGAACAGGGCGTCGCTCGCCTGTACAGGCTATTTTTTACTGGGTGACCATTGCGGTTATCTGGATCGCCATTTTCGGCGTGGCGTTTATCGGCGTCATGGCCATCGACCTGCCCGATATCTCGAAACTCGATAATCCGGACAAGCAGCCCTCCATCACCTATCTCGATCGCTCAGGCGCGCTTATCGCCGTGCGCGGCGGCAGCCAGGCTTCGGCGCCGGTCAAGATCGAGGAATTGCCTGACTATGTGCCGCTGGCCTTCGTCGCCATCGAGGACCGTCGCTTCTTCACCCATCCCGGTTTCGATCCGGTCGGCATCAGCCGCGCCCTGCTCAGCAATCTGAGCAAGAAGAAGGGTTCCAACCTGGCGGGCGGCTCGACCATCACCCAGCAGCTGGCGCGCAACCTGTTCCTTTCCGCCAATCAGAACGTAAAGCGCAAGGTCCAGGAACTGATGATCGCGGTGTGGCTTGAGCACAAGTACACCAAGAAGGAAATCCTCGAAATGTACCTCAACCGCGTCTATTTCGGTGCGGGGGCCTATGGCATCGAGGCCGCGTCTCAGCGCTATTTCAACAAGGATGCCAAGGATCTGAGCGTCGGTGAATCCGCCATGCTGGCCGGATTGATGAAGGCGCCGAACTCCTATTCGCCCCTCTCCGACCAGGAACGTGCCGGCCGCCGCGCCATGATTGTGCTTAATGAAATGGTGCAGTCGAAGGTCATCACCACCGAACAGCGAGACGAGGCGATCGCCAGGCCGATCAGTGTGTCGAAGACCCTGGCCTCCGCTCATGCGCAGTATTTCATTGACTGGCTGGACAAGGATATCCGTTCGCTGATCGATCCGAAGAATACCGAAGACCTGATCGTCGAAACCACGCTCGACCTGCCGATCCAGACCGATGCCGAGCGCGCCGTGCAGACCATCATGGCGCGTGACGCCAAGAAGGGACCGCAGCAGGCCGCCGTGGTTTCCGTCGATGGCGAAGGCCGCATCCGCGCCATGATCGGCGGCGTGTCCTATGCGGATTCGCAGTTCAACCGCGCCACTGATGCGCACCGCCAGACCGGGTCTTCGTTCAAGCCGTTCGTCTACCTGACGGCGATGGAAAAGGGTTATCAGCCGACCACGCCGGTTGTGGACGAGCCTTACAGCATTGGCGACTATGCGCCGGAAAACTATACCAAGCGGTATCTTGGCCTGATTGACCTGCAAACCGCCCTGGCGCAATCCATCAATACGGTTGCGGTGCGTCTGGCCAATGATATCGGCCGGGATAATGTCGCCGCCACAGCTCGCCGCATGGGCCTGACCGCCAAGATCAATACCGATCCGGCCATGGCGCTCGGCACTTCGGAAGCCACGCCGCTGGAAATGGCCCAGGCCTATATTCCGTTCTCCAATGGTGGGTATCGCGCCACGGTTCACGGCGTCATCCGCATCCGCACGGCTACCGGTAAGGTAATGTACCAGTACCGCGATCCGGGTGAGGACGGCGGACGTGTCCGCGTCGTCAATAATCCGGCCCTCAGCAACATGAACCTCATGCTGCGGGGCGTCATGGCACATGGCTCAGGCACCGGCGCCAATATTCCCGGTTATGACATCGGCGGCAAGACCGGCACGACCAGTGATTACCGCGATGCCTGGTTCGATGGCTTTACCGGTGGTTTCGTCACCATCGTCTGGGTCGGCCGTGACGACAATACGGTCATGAAGGGCAAGGTGACCGGCGCCGGTACGCCCGCCGCCATCTGGAAGACCTATATGGCGTCGGCCCTCAAGCGCATCCAGGTCAGTGCCATCCCGGAAGGACCGCCGCCCAGTGAACTGACGCCTGTGGCCGAGGATGCCCTGCGCGATCTGCTGGGCACACAGGCGGATGCCGTGGCGGCTTCGCAATCGGCAGCCGATACCGGGCAGGGGCCGCCGCCGATCGTCACCATGCAACCGATCCCCAATCCGGAAGAGAAAAAGAAAGACAACTCGCTGGACGATCTCTTTTCGGAAGCGCAGAAAAAGAACCAGTAAGGCCGCAGGCCTTAACCAGAACCGCGATAGAGCCCCGGACTTGTGCCGGGGCTTTTTTACGAACTGTACTTGAACAGGCTATGGCCCTGGGTCTTGAGCCATTTACGCGCCGGTTTGTAATCGCCGAACATGTTGGTGACCTCGCCCCAGAAACGGTCGGAATGGTCCGGATGACGCAGGTGGGCGCATTCGTGGGCAACGAGATATTCCAGCACCTTCGGCGGCGCCAGGATGACCCGCCAGCTATAGCGGATCGTCTTGCGCCCCGGCGTGCACGAACCCCAGCGGCCGCGGGCGTCGAACAGCGAAATCTTCACGCCGGAAACGCCGAGCATTTCAGCAAAACGGTTGGTCTCAGCCTGCAAAACCTTTAGCGCCTGCTGGCGAAGGTAGCGTTCGATGCGGCGGGCGAAGAGTTTTTCATCGCCGCTGGTGACCAACTGCCATGAGCCATCCTCGGCCTGCATCGGCCGCGCCGTGATAACTTCGGCTTTTTCCGCCAGAGTCACGGTATGACCACGTATGGAAAGCGTCATACCAGGCGCGAAGGGCTTAGGCGCGCCCTGGTCGCGGCGGTGGTGGAGAATCCAGTCGTGGCGGCTGCGGGCGAAATCGACGGCATCGGCAAGGTTGCGAGGGCGAGGGGCCGTCACTACTGCCTCGCCGCTTTTCGCATCTATGCGCAGGGATATGCGCCGGGCGCGGGCATTGACGCGCAGGCGCAGCTTATATTCCCCGCAATCGAGCACATCCCCTGCCGCGTAAGCTGTGGCCGGTTTTAAAAGTGCCTTAAGCGACGCTATCATTGGCAGCGATGAAGTCGCGGATGCGCGGATAGATTTCGTCACGGAAGCGCCGACCGTTGAAGACGCCGTAGTGACCTGCGCCCTTCTGGACATAGAGTTCCTTCTTGTCGGCCGGAATATTGGGGCACATGGCGTGTGCCGCCTGGGTCTGGCCGACACCGGAAATATCATCCTTCTCGCCTTCCACCGTCATGAGAGCGATATCGGTAATCGCCTTGGTGTCGACGGTGCGCCCCTGATAGGTCAGTTCCCCTTTGGGCAGGGCGAATTTCTGGAACACCAGGTCGATGGTCTGGAGATAGAATTCCTCGGTCAGGTCGAGAACTGACAGGTATTCGTCATAGAATTCAAGGTGCTTGGTCTCGGCGTCGCCGTCATTCTCGACCAGCGAATGGAAATATTCCCAGTGGGCGTCGGTATGGCGCGCCTCGTTCATGCTCATGAAGCTGTAGAGCTGGACAAAGCCGGGATAGACGCGGCGGCCGAGGCCCGGATAGGGCGGCGGCACGGTGTGGATCATGTTCGACCTGAACCAGGTGAAGGGCTTTTCCTGCGCCAGGTCATTGGTGACAGTCGGGTTGAAGCGGGCGTCGATCGGCGAGCCCATGAATGTCATTGAAGCCGGGCGGCAGGGGTCTTTGTCTTCCGCCATCAGACAGGCCATGGCCAGAACCGGCGGTCCCGGCTGGCAGACGGCGACCACGTGCGCGCGGCTGCCGATGGCGGTCAGCATCTGGCGGATGTGATCCATGAAGGAATAGAAATCGAAGCGGCCTTCGAGGATCGGCACCTGGCGGGCATTGACCCAGTCGGTGATATAAACATCGTGATCGAGCAGGAATTCCTGCACTGTGCCGCGCAGAAGCGTGGCGTAGTGGCCGGACAGCGGCGCCACGATCAGGACGGCCGGTGCCGGCTTGCGCACATTGGCACGGCGCAGGTCGGTGGTGTCGCGTTGGAAACGCAGCAGCCTGCACCATGGGCTCGACCAGTCCTCGATGATCTGGACGCGAACGTCTACGTCATTGATTTTGACGGTGTTGATGCCCCATTCAGGCTTGCCGTAACGCTTGGTGACATTGGAAAACAGTTCTGCCGAGGCATAGAGCGTACGGCCGATGGCGGTATCTGAGGCCGGATTGAGCTTTGACCCCCAGAAATCGCGCGTCATCTGCGCCATGGCCCGCAGCGGGGCAGCGGAATAATAGGCGTATTCGTGGAGCGAATAGAGCATGGAGGTCATTGTACTCTTGTTACCGTTAGCGGTAACTTACAATAGCAAACATGTCCTGCCAATTCATTACGATGCCCGAAAACATAAGTTTACCAGGGTGCGAGGCGCCCTGGACCCGGCTCGTTGACAGCGCTTTCCCAACACTCCGACTTAAGTAGCTGCCTTCATTGAATCTTTGATCTGGTCAGCGCTCTGCTGGGGCGTGATGTCGCTCATCAGCGGCGAGTCGAATTGTCCCTTGGGGTTCATCAAAAAAACGACCGCCGTGTGATTATAGGTGTAATTATCGCCGTCGCCGCTCTTGCTGGCCGTCACGCGATAGGCTTTTTCGACCGCTTTGACCTCCTCCGGCGTGCCGGTGAGCCCGATCACGCCCGGTGGAAAGCCGCCGCTGGCGAGATAGGCCTTCATATTGGCCGGCGAATCACGTTCCGGATCGACCGTGATAAAGACGATCTGGAGCTTGTCGGCATCCTTGCCGAGCGCCGCTTTGGTCCGCGCCAGTGATTGCAGGGTCAGCGGGCAGACATCGGGGCAATAGGTGTAGCCGAAGAAAACCGCCGTCCATTTGCCGTTCAGAACCGACTGGTCGACGCGCTGGCCGTCCTGGTTGGTTAGGGTGAACGGTCCGCCGATAGTCACCGACGGATCGACCTGCGACGTATACTGCGACCTTCCGCCATTTGCACCGCCATGCAGGCTGTTGTACCAGTTATAACCGGCCAGGCCGATCAACAGGGCGAAGGCGGCGGCGATAATCGTCAGTCTGAATTTGGTCATAAAGGAACAAGGCTTTCGTGCCGGAAATTGTATGTTTGTCAGCAAGACCCTAAACCATATCTCGACCTTTTTAAACGGCTCCGATGTCGCAGCCCCCATCGGCGGCGGCGAAAAGGATCATCTGCGCCTGCGCACGCTGATCATGCTGCGCTGGCTGGCCATACTCGGCCAGAGCGCGATGATCCTGCTAATCGCCTATGGCTTCAATTATCAGATTCGCCTGTGGTCCTGTCTCAGCATCATCATGGGCAGCGCCTGGCTGAACATCATCCTCAGTCTCGGCCGGCGCAATTCGCGCGTCGCCGGCTGGGAGGCGACCCTGCAATTGAGCTTCGACGCGGTGCAACTCGGTCTGTTGCTGGGCGTCACCGGCGGGCTGAATAATCCCTTCTGCCTGCTGTTGATCGCGCCGCCGACCGTCGCCGCTGCCAACCTGCCGACGCGCCACGGCCTGGCGGTGGTGGTCGTTTCCATGGCCGCCGCCATTGCCCTGGCCTTTTGGTCGCTCGACCTGCCGTGGAAGGCCGGCGAAGCGTTTGTCCTGCCGCAGATGTACCGGATCGGTTTCCTGTGTGCCATCCTTGTGGGGATCGCCTTTACCGCTGGCTATGCCTGGCAGGCGGCTTTGGAATCGGCGCGGATGGCGCAGGCGCTTTCGGCTACGCAAGCGGTGCTGGAAAAAGAAACCCGGTTGTCGGCGCTGGGCGGACTGGCGGCAGCAGCGGCGCACGAACTGGGTACGCCGCTGGGCACCATTCAGGTGGTGGCGCGCGAGATGCTGCATGGGTTGAAGCCGGACAGTCCACTCTATGAGGATGCTGAACTGCTGGTGTCGCAAAGTCAGCGCTGCCGCGATATCCTCAAAGCGCTTTCCGCCCGGCCGGAAACCCGCGACGCCGTCTATGACCAGGTGCCGCTGAAGACTTTTCTCGCCAGTGCGGCTGAACCTTATCAAAACCCTCGTGTCGCCATCCATATTGATGTCGAGGCGCGGGGTATCAGCGATGCCGATACCGGTATCCTGATCCTGCGGCGGCCGGAATGGCTGCACGCCTTTTCAGCCTTTATCGAAAACGCCGTCGATTTCGCGCGGTCGGAAGTTCGCATAGGCGCAGAGGTGACTCGCGGCTATGTCGCCCTGACGATTTCGGACGACGGACCGGGATTTGCGCCGGACATATTGTCGCGGCTGGGCGAGCCCTATATTTCTTCGCGTTACGATGGTGACGAGGGCACGAAAGCGGGTAAAACCTTGAAAGCAGGGAAGAATTTGGGTGCGCAAAGCCATTCCGGTATGGGGCTGGGCTTTTTTATCGCCAAGACCCTGCTGGAGCATACCGGCGCCAATGTCACTTTCGGCAACCGCGAGATCGGCGGCGCCTACGTGCGGGCCTTGTGGCAGCGCGACCAAATCGATATCCTGTCGCCGGATGTTTAAAGGTAAACCACTATGGACGCCGACCCCCACGAAGTTCTGAAAACCACGATTTCCGCCCTGGCGGACAAGACCTTGCTGCTGATGGACGATGACGCGCCGTTCCGTACGCGTCTGGCGCGGGCGCTGGAGGCGCGCGGCTTTACGGTGGTGGTGGCCGAGGGCGTGCATCAGGCGATGGAGATGATCGACGCCAGTCCGCCGGCCTTCGCCGTAATGGATATGCGGCTGGAGGACGGCAATGGCCTTCAGGCGGTCGAGGCGCTGCACAAGAAGCGCCCTGAGGCACGCGCTATCATGCTGACCGGTTATGGCAATATCGCTACGGCGGTGGCTGCGGTCAAATCCGGCGCCATTGATTACCTGTCGAAGCCCGCCGATGCCGATGACGTGGTCAAGGCGCTGCTGGCGGTGGAAGATCATGCCCCGCCGCCGCCGGAAAACCCGATGTCGGCCGATCGTGTGCGCTGGGAACATATTCAGCGCGTCTATGCCCTGTGCGGACAGAATGTTTCGGAAACCGCGCGCCGGCTGAACATGCACCGTCGCACTCTGCAGCGTATCCTCGCCAAGCGCGCCCCAAAGTAATATGCAGTAATTACTTGTGGTGGGTGCCGCTCTCATAGGGATGGGCGGCGGAGGGCAGGATCAGGTTATGCGTGATTTCGCTGACCGACGAGATGATGATCTGCACCGACAGGGCGCACAGGATCAGGCCCAGCACCCGCACCACGACGACCATGCCGACGCGGCCGAACACACGCGAGATGGTGTTGGCAAACAGCAAGGTGATTAAAACCGCGAAGGCGGTTGTGCAGATCGCCGCCACGCCCGTAGCCAGGCCGATAAGCCCCAGTTTTTGGGCCTCCGCGGCCTGAATGACTACGGTGGAAATTGTTCCGGGGCCTACCATCAGCGGAAAGGCAAACGGCACGACCAGCTTCTCAAAGGCGTTCTTTGCTTTCTCACGATGGCCGAGCGGCTGGACGCCGGAGGCCGGATCGCCGCCATGGGCCACTTCGTCGGCGCGGGTGAAGGTCTCGATAAAGTCGCCACGCGCCATTTCCAGCCCCATCAGGAACAGCAAAATCCCCCCGGCAATGCGGAAGGCATCCATCGAAATGCCGAAGAATTTCAATATGCTGAGACCGGCGAAGAAGAAGACCGTCAGGATCAGCGCCGTGAAAATCGAGATATAAAGGCTGATCAGCTGGCGTGACGCCCGGCTTTGGTTCTGGGTGGCCGCCGCAAAGATAGGCACATTGCCGATCGGATCGATCAGGGCGAAAAGCGTAATGAAGAAGTTGACGTAGAACGCAATGAGAGTCATTTGGCAGCCCACCAGAGAGTTGCCCTACCTCACAGCAATTCGCCCTTTGCCGCAACCCCCACAGAGAAACGCCATGCCGAAAGCTGATCCCCGCCTGATCGTTGCCCTTGATGAACCCGATCTAGCCTCGGCCCGTGTATTGGTGAAGACGCTGGGTGATAACGTCAGTTATTACAAGGTCGGCCTGACGCTTCTGGCCCAGGGCGGGCTGGCGTTATGCGAGGAATTGGCGGCGCAGGGCAAACAGGTTTTCCAGGATTGGAAGCTGCACGATATCGGTGCGCAGGTGGAAGGTGCCGCCAAGGCCGCTTCTTCCGGCGCCTGTGACCTGCTGACCGTCCATGCCGAACCGCAGGTGATGAGGGCGGCGATCAAGGGCCGTCATCCGAAGACGAAGATGATCGGTGTGACGGTGATGACCTCGCTAACGCAGGCCGATCTCGATGAAATGGGCTATGGCGTGCCGCTGGCGGATCTGGTGCTGCGTCGGGTTGATCAGGCGGTTGAATGCGGCATGGATGGCGTGGTGGCGTCTCCGCACGAAGCGGCACTGATCCGTGCCCGCGTGCCGGCTGATTTCCTGATCGTGACGCCGGGTGTGCGGCCGGTTGGCGCTTCGGTCGATGACCAGCAGCGCATCGCCACGCCGGAAGACGCCTTCCGCAATGGCGCTTCGCATGTGGTGGTCGGCCGTCCGATTACGCGCGTTGCCGATCCGGTGGCGGCCACGCAGGCGATCCTTGAAGCCATCAAGAACGTCTAATGGGGGCGAGGGGCCAAGTCAGTTCATTGGGACCCCTCGCCTTAGAAGTCGACCGCTATACCCTTGCGTTCCCAGTCGCCGTAGCGTGTGGGTTCCGGGCCCGTCGGGCCGCCTTCCTCTATAGCCTTGGCGATCTCGGCTTCTTCCCTGGCGCGGCGCTCGGCGGCTTCGGCCAGGGCGCGCTTGGCGGCAGGCGACAGGATCTTGCGCACCTCAAGCGCGCTGAGGTCGGCGGGTTTCTCTTCAGATGACATTTTCGTAACCGTCTTGCGGGTAATGGCGCGGATTTCCATATCTAGGCTCTAAATCGTTGTTTCTCAAGGAGCCTTATCCAAATGAACCCGTTAAAGACCTACTTGCTGTTGGCTGGCCTGACCGCGCTGTTCGGCGTGATCGGTTTTGCACTGGCGGGGCCGGCGGGCATGCTGATCGCGCTCGGCATTGCCGTGGCGATGAACGTCTTCAGCTATTATAATTCTGACAAGATGGTGCTGCGCATGTATGGCGCGCAACGCATCGATGCCAATGCGCCCAATGCTTTGCTGCGCGACTACTATGGCGATATCGAGCAATTGAGCCGCCGCGCCGGTCTGCCGATGCCGGCGGTCTATATCATGGAGTCGGAGCAGCCGAACGCCTTTGCCACCGGCCGCGATCCGCAACACGCCGCCGTGGCGGCCACCACCGGCCTGCTGCGCATGCTCGACCGCGATGAAATCCGCGGCGTCATGGCACATGAACTGGCGCACGTCAAAAACCGCGACACCCTGACCATGACGATTACGGCCACTCTGGCCGGCGCCATCTCGTCACTGGCTAATCTCGCCATGTTCTTCGGCGGCTCACGCGATGATGAGGACGGCCACAACAATATCGTGGTCGTGCTTTTAATGGCTATTCTTGCACCGATCGCCGCCATGCTGGTCCAGATGGCGATTTCGCGCACCCGCGAATATGCTGCCGACCGTATGGGCGGTGAAATCTCCGGCGATCCGGAAAGCCTGGCGCGCGCGCTGAAAAAGATCGAGGCCTATGCGAAAGGCGGCGTGATCAATCATGGGGCCGAGCGCAATCCGGCTTCGGCGCACCTGTTTATCATCAACCCTTTGAGCGGGCGCGGCATGGACAATCTGTTCTCGACCCACCCGGCGACGGAAAACCGCGTCAACGCCCTGATCCAGCTTGGCATGGATATGAAGCGTCGACCTACATCCTATGGCCAGACCAGCGTGCCGACGGTTCAGTAAAGGCGACCCCTATTGCGATAATCCTGAATAGCTGTAATAGTCTGAGTAATAACAAATGCCATGACACACATGGCACACTCAGGGAGCTATCAATGAAACGCGTCTTCGCGACAGCCATGGCGGCTGTCCTTATCGCCGGCCATGCTTCGGCGCAAACCGCCGCACCGACAGTGACGGAGGATTTCAAGCCGTCATCCGTCAATCAGCCGGGCCAGGACTATCCGCAGGTCAATTCGCAGGGCTATGCGCGCTTCCGTATTGCGGCGCCCGATGCTCAGGCCGTCAAGGTAAGCCTCGGTCTGGGTGGCCGAGGCGGCACGGCCCTTACCAAGGGCACCGATGGCACCTGGACGGGCACTACCGAAGGTCCGATGGATGAGGGCTTCCACTATTATCACCTGACCGTTGATGGCGGCACGTTCAATGATCCGGGCGCGCTGAATTTCTACGGCTCCACACGGTGGGAAAGCGGCATCGAAATTCCGGCTCATGATGCGGACTTTTATGCGCTGAAAAACGTGCCCCACGGCAATGTGCAGCAGGTGCTGTTCCCGTCTCCCAGCACCGGCACCCAGCGCCGCGCCTTTGTCTATACCCCGCCCGGATATGATGCCAGTAAAGACACGCGTTACCCGGTGCTGTATCTCCAGCATGGCTGGGGCGAGGATGAAACCGCCTGGTCCAACCAGGGTCATGCCAACCTGATCATGGATAACCTGATCGCCGAAGGGAAAACCAAGCCCTTCATCATCGTCATGACCTACGGCATGACCAATGAGGTCAAGCCCGGCGGCCTGTTCAGCTTCGATATCAAGCCGTTCCAGACGGTTCTGGTCAATGAACTGATCCCCTATGTCGACAGCCATTTCCGCACCCTGTCCGATCAGCCGCATCGTGCCATGGCCGGGCTCTCCATGGGTGGTTTCGAGACCAAGCTGATCACCTTCGCCAATATCGACAAGTTTGCCTATATCGGCCTCTTAAGCGGCGGCACGATCTCGGTCGATGATGTCAACAAGACGCCGGGTTTCAAGGATAAGGTCAAGCTGGCCTTCGTCAGCTTTGGCAGCCGTGAGCTGGAAGGACCACGCATGGGACCGCCGGGCGCACCGCCGCAAGACCCGCGCAAGAATGCCGAGGAACTGAAGGCTTCCGGCTTCAACAGCGTCTTTTATGTTTCGCCAAATACGGCGCACGAATTCCTTTCGTGGCGTCGCAGCCTGCACGAACTGGCGCCGCTGCTGTTCCGGGATTGACGGCCGCACGGGCAGTCACCTACATCACGGCATGAGCGTTTTCCGTAATACGGCTTAAGCTAAATTGACGACAGAGGCGGCCCTTATGGGTCGCCTTTTTCGCGACAGGGGCTTAAGACGGGCGCGTATAGTATCCCGTGAAAGCGAGCCGACCATGTCGGACCAGTTTGTCGAGCCAGCGGCTTCCGTCCCGGCGCTACCCAATTTCCGCACCATCGCCCTGATCGTCGCCAGCGCCATGTTCATGGAGCAGCTCGACGCCACCGTACTGGCCACGGCGTTGCCAACCATGGCGCGTGATTTCGGCGTCAGCCCGCCGGCCATGAGCATTGCGCTGACCTCCTATCTGCTGAGCCTGGCCATCTTCATTCCGGCCAGCGGCAAGATCGCCGACCGCTTCGGTTCACGCACTGTTTTCCGCAGCGCCATCGCCGTTTTCGTTATGGGCTCTATTTTCTGCGCGCTGGCGCCAAACCTGACTCTGCTGGTGGTGGCGCGATTGGTTCAGGGACTGGGCGGAGCCATGATGCTGCCGGTCGGGCGGCTGGTGCTGATGCGCAGCGTCGAGCGCAAGGATCTGGTGTCGGCCATGTCGTGGCTGCTGGTGCCGGCACTGGTGGGGCCCATTCTTGGCCCGCCGATCGGCGGCATGTTCGTCACCTATCTCGACTGGCGCTGGATTTTCTATATCAATGTCCCCATTGGCGTGGCCGGGTTCGTGCTGGTCTCTGTGTTCATCAAAGAGGTCAAGGGACCGACTCGCAGCTCGTTTGATGTGATCGGTTTTGTCCTCTCCGGCATTTCGTTGGGCTCGCTTTTGTTCGGCTTTGAAATGACCAGCCGCACCGGCGAAGCCTGGCTGGCCGCGACCCTGATCGTTACCGGCATCGTGTTCGGCGTCACCTATCTGCGCTACGCCCGCACACGCACGGCGCCGATCATGGATTTCTCGCTGATGGGCGTCCGCACCTTCCGCACCTCGGTCATTGCCGGCTCACTGACGCGGATCACGCAGGGCGCGCAGCCCTTTCTGATCCCGCTGATGCTTCAGCTCGGATTTGGCTATTCGGCCGCGGCGGCGGGGCGCATCTCGATCGCCACGGCCCTGGGTTCGCTGACCATGAAGGCCTTCCAGGGACCGATCCTGCGCCGCGTCGGTTTCCGCAATGGCCTAATCGCCTTTGGCCTGATCGGCACGCTGGGTTATGGCAGTTGCGCCCTGTTGCGGCCGGACTGGCCCGTGCCGGTGATCTTCGGCATCATGTACCTGAGCGGCTTCTTCATGTCGTTCCAGTTCACCAGCTACAGCACCATCGCCTATGACGAGATCCCGGCCGACCGCATGAGCGCGGCCACCAGTTTCTACACCACCTTCCAGCAACTGATGCTGTCACTGGGCATCTGTGTCGGCGCCCTGGCCCTGCATACTTCGATCCATCTGAGCGGCCGCCTGCACGCGCAACTGAGCGACTTTTCGGTTGCCTTTGTGGTCGTGGCCCTGATCTCGTTGACCGCCACCTGGTGGAATATGTCGTTTTCCCGCACCGCCGGCGCGGAGATCAGTGGTCATAGGCGTACTGGATAACTAACCCCCCGGATGCAGGCCCGGTGCTTCCTGACCGGTGCGAGCGACATATTCGGTATAGCCGCCATCATAGCGATGCACGCCCTCCGGCGTCAGTTCCAGCACGCGGTTTGACAGCGCGCCCAGGAAATGGCGGTCGTGGGATACAAACAGCATGGTGCCCTCGAAATCCGCCAGCGCCGTCACCAGCATTTCCTTAGTCGCCATATCGAGGTGGTTGGTCGGTTCGTCGAGCACCAGCAGGTTGGGCGGATCGAACAGCATCTTGGCCATGACCAGACGCGCCTTCTCGCCGCCGGAAAGCACGCGGCACGGCTTCTCGACATCATCGCCGGAGAAACCGAAACACCCCGCCAGTGTGCGGAGTGCGCCCTGGCCGGCTTGCGGGAAGGAACCATCGAGCGACTCGAAGATCGTCTCTTCACCATCGAGCAGATCCATGGAGTGCTGCGCGAAATAGCCCATCTTCACGCTGGCGCCGACGGTCACGGTGCCCTGATCGGCCTGGGTCGCGCCGGCCGCCAGTTTCAGCAGGGTGGACTTGCCGGCGCCATTGGCCCCAAGCACGCACCAGCGCTCCTTGCGGCGGACCTTGAAATCCAGTCCGGCATAGATCGGCAAGGTGCCATAGCTCTTATGGACATTTTGCAGGTTCAGGACGTCATCGCCCGATCGCGGCGGTGAGCGGAAGTCGAACTGGATATTCTGGCGGCGGCGCGGCGCCTCGACTCTTTCGATCTTATCGAGCTTCTTTACCCGGCTCTGGACCTGGGCGGCATGCGAGGCGCGGGCCTTGAAGCGCTCGATAAACTTGATTTCCTTGGCCAGCATGGCCTGCTGGCGCTCGAACTGCGCCTGGCGCTGCGCTTCCGTGAGGGCGCGCTGCTGTTCGTAGAAATCGAGATCGCCCGAATAGGTGATAAGCGAGCCGCCGTCGATTTCCACCACCTTGCCGATGATGCGGTTCATGAAAGCGCGATCGTGCGAGGTCATCAGCAGCGCGCCGTCATAGTTTTTCAGGAAGGCCTCCAGCCAGATCAGGCTTTCGAGATCCAGGTGGTTGGAGGGTTCGTCGAGCAGCATACCATCGGGACGCATCAGCAGAATGCGGGCCAGCGCCACGCGCATCTTCCAGCCGCCGGAAAGCAGCCCGACATCGCCGTTCATGCGCTCCTGACTGAAACTCAGACCGGCCAGCACTTCGCGCGCCCGTGCTTCGACAGAATAACCGTCCAGTTCCTCGAAGCGCGCCTGCACATCACCATAACGCTCGATAATGGCGTCAAACCCATCGGCCTGATCCGGATCGGCCATGGCGGCTTCCAGCGTCGCCATTTCGGCGGCGAGCGCGCTGACGGGGCCGACGCCATCCATGACCGCGGCGACAGCGCTCTGGCCGGACATTTCGCCGACTTCCTGGCTGAAATAGCCGATCGTCATGCCGGCATCGATGGCGACCTGACCGTCATCGGGCTGTTCCTGGCCGGTCATCATGCGGAAAAGCGTCGTCTTGCCGGCGCCATTCGGCCCGACCAGCCCGACCTTCTCGCCTTTCTGAATGCCCATCGAGGCATCGATAAACAGAATCTGGTGGCCGTTTTGCTTGCTGATATTATCGAGGCGGATCATGGGGACTTACTAACTAATGAAGGCTTGGGGAGTGGCTGCGGCAGGCTCTACAGGGCCGCGACAGATTTGGGAAGAGCGCGTTTGGATTCTCGCCTCGTTACGGTCGATCTGAAGCCTCTCAAAGGTTGACGCGTCAGCGCACCGCCAACGAAACAGCTTGGATTGTTCCACAGAGACGAGTGTGCAAAATGTGTGGTAAAGTTCTTCAGCACTTGGAACCGAAAATGACTACTGCTTATCCTTTACAACAAGACCTTGCCTGGATCGCCACTGATATGGCTGAGAATGTTGCGGTCTTTATCACTGCGGGCGAAGGGCCTATTCCGCGTGCGGTTTTAGATTATCCGGATATGGCTCTTGAAGAGTGGGAAGACAGAGTGCTCGAACTGCCGACCTCTTCGGAGGCAAAGCTTCTCATATCGGTGTCAAAACCAGAAGCCTATGGTAAATTCGCGGAACGCGGGCTGTTTGTTTATGACTGGATAGATTTTCATCGGTCTGCGTCGCAACAGGTTGGTTATTACGAACCTGTTGCGACGCCTGTAAGGGCTATGACGCTCTCTTTGTTGCCTCAACCATTGCGAACGCTTGCCAGCTTGATCCTATTGGGTGACAGATTTGATGAGGGAAAGGGTGTTGATCCTGCTAACACCGTAATTTGTCTTCACGCGACTAGCTAAGCTTATTCTTTTCTGCCGGTTGACCCGTCTCCTTGCGGGGCCTATAGGACGCGCCTTCTCCAAGCATCTTATAGAAAGCGCCCCTTATGGCCCCGAATAAGCCGCCAGCTGGCAAACCCTCGTTCCAGCGCAAGCTCGTCAAGCGCCCGCCGTCAAAAGGCATGGCTGCCAAGATCGCCGCCAAACAGGCGCCGATTCAGCATCCCGAACCGACCATAAATACCGACGACGATGGCGATATCGGCATGAATGCCCGCATCGCCGCCATGGGCCTGATCGATGCGGCTCTGACCAAGCGCTCCGGTTTCGACGAGGCTGTCACGCGAAGTGAATTTCTGGCCCTCAGCGATGGCGAACGCGCCTTTGCTCGCGCCATGTCGCTCCTGGTATTGCGTCGCCTGGGCCAGCTCGATCACATCATCGAAAAGCGCACCCAGAAGACGCCTTCGGCGGCTGTCTGCGACCTGCTGCGCATCGGCCTGGTGCAGATCGGCTTTATGAACGTGCCCGATTTCGCCGCCGTTTCTACAACGGTTAAACTGGCTGAACGCGCCTCCAATACCCGGCCATTCAAGGGCCTGATCAATGCCATCCTGCGCGGTGTGATCCGCGAAGGTGGCCTGCCGGCGCCGATCGCTTCGCGTCTGGCCCCGGACTGGCTCTATGCCCGCTGGAAAGGCGCCTATGGCGAGGATAATGCCAATGGCATCGCCTATATGCTGACCGAGGAACCGGCGACCGATCTCAGCTTCCGCTCGCAGGCCGATCTCGATGCGCACAAGGAGGCGCTGGAAGGCACCAATCTCGGCGGGCTGACCCTGCGCTCCGCCCTGCGCGGCGATGTGCGCGAATGGTCCGGCTATGAGGATGGCGTCTGGTGGGTGCAGGATGCCGCCGCCGCCGCCGTGGTCAATGTACTGGGCGACATCACCGGCAAGACCGCTATCGATCTCTGTGCGGCGCCGGGTGGCAAGACCATGCAGCTGGTCGCAAGGGGCGCGACCGTCACCGGGCTTGATCGCTCGAAGAACCGCCTCAAGCGCGTCGAGGAAAATCTCGAACGCACCAAGCTTTCCGCCGATATCCAGATGGCTGACGCCGAAAGCTATGAAGATGACCGCAAATTCGATGTTGTCCTGCTCGATGCGCCCTGTTCGGCCACCGGCACCTTCCGCCGCCAGCCGGATGTGCTGTGGGCCACGCGCCCGGCCGATATCGCCAAGCTGGCCGATGTCCAGCACCGCCTGCTCGATTCGGCGGCGAAACGGGTTAAGGCCGGTGGTGATCTCGTCTATTCGACCTGCTCACTTGAACGTGAAGAGGGCGAAACCCAGGTCCTGGCCTTCCTGCGTCGCCACACCGATTTCAGCCTGGTCAAGCTTTCGCCCGAAAGCGCTGCTGATATGGGCATACCGGCCGAATCGATCCGCACAGAAGGCTGGGCGCGCCTGCTGCCGCATCAGCGCCCCGGCGGTCAGGATGGCTTTTTCATCGCCAGATTAACCCGTCACGCCAGTTGACCTGCTATACGCAATCCCCTTAAGCAAAAGACTATCAAATCCGCGAGTACCCGATCATGACGACCCCGCTCATTTGCCCCTCCATCCTGGCCTCCGATTTCGCCAAGCTCGGCGAAGAAGTCCGCGCCATCACCGAGGCGGGCGCCGACTGGGTGCATATCGATGTCATGGATGGCCATTTCGTGCCGAATATCACTATCGGACCGGACGTGGTGAAGGCCCTGCGCCCGCATTCGAACCTGCCGTTCGATTGCCACCTGATGATCTCGCCGGTCGATTCATATCTCGAAGCTTTCCGCAATGCCGGGGCCGATTATATCAGCCTGCATCCCGAAGCCGGTCCGCACCTGCACCGTTCGCTGAAATATATCCGCCAGCTCGGCGCGAAAGCGGGCGTGGTGCTCAATCCGGCCACGCCGGTCGAGATCCTCGACTGGGTGATGGACGATATCGATCTGGTGCTGGTGATGAGCGTCAATCCGGGCTTCGGCGGCCAGAGCTTTATCGACAGCCAGCTTCGTAAGATTGAAGTGATCCGCAAGAAACTGGATGCGGTCGGTCACCCGGCCATCCTGCAGGTCGATGGCGGCGTCAATGCGCAAAATGCCCACAAGTGCGTGGAAGCGGGCGCTACGGCCATGGTGGCCGGCACGGCCGTCTTCAAGGGCGGTCCCTCCGCTTACGCCGCCAATATCAAGCAACTCAAGGGACTTTAAGCGCCCATGAAGGCCTATGAGTCGACGCCCCTGGCCGATGTGCTGACCGCCGCCACGCCGTGGCAGAAAGTGGTCGGGGCGTGGCTGCGCAAGCAGGCGGGCGCCGAACTCTTCGGGATGCCGGGCTATCGCCTGACCCTTAAGGGCCGGGTGCCGGATGGCTTCCTGGCCACACCGCACGATGCCCGTCCGGCCAACGCCCTGCTCGGCAAGGCGATTTTGTCGGGCCGGTTTACGCTGGCCAATGCGCGCATGAGCGTGCAGGGGTCCGGCGATCCGTGGAACCGCGCGTCTCCGACCCGCGCCTTTGCCATCGAGCTGCATCGTTTTTCGTGGCTGCCGCACCTGATGACCCAGGGCGATGACGGCGCAAAGGAAGCTGTGCGGCTGTTTTTACTGTGGCAGAAGACCTTCCGTAGCTGGACACCTTTCAGCTGGGGCGAGGAAGTGCTGGCGCGCCGGTTGATCAACCTGTCAATCTTCGCCCGTCGCCTGTCCAATATCGCCCAGCCATGGGAAGCCCATGCCCTGGCGCAGTCGCTGGCGGAGCAGGGGCGGCATCTGCTGCGCCTGCATAATAATGCGGCGTATCAGGCCAGCCGCGCCGTGGCACTGGTGGCGATAGGCTGCGTATTGTCCGGCAATGTCGGTGACAGTTTTCGCCGCAAGGGCCTGAAGCGCCTGCCGAAGGCCTTGCGCCGCTGCACGCAAAGCGATGGTTCGCATATGTCGCGCAGTCCGGAGCAGGGGCTGGAACTGCTCTATGACCTGCTGTTGCTGGTCGATGGCTTAAGCCAGCGTAGTCAGGCCGTGCCGGACTATATCGAAGAGCATATTGAGCGTCTCAGCCGTTTTGTGCGGACCCTCAGCCATCCGGATGGCAGCCTTGTGTCCTTTCAGGGATCGGAATCGCTGCTGGAGGACCAGATCGCGCCGGCCCTGACTCACACGGAAGCCAAGGCCGGGACCGCCCTGCCGAACGTGCTGGAGCAGGGGCGCTTTCACCGCATGCTCGGCCGGTCTTTAAGCGTCTATGTCGATGCCGGAGAAGCGAAGGGCGGTGATTTCGGCTTTGCCGCCTGTGATTATCCGATGGCATTCGAGGTGTCCGGTGGGCGTGACAAGCTGATCGTTTCGCCGGGCTGGTCGCCGATGCAGTCCGATCATCAGGCTTTCCGCGTTATCGGCGCGGCCAATACGCTCAGCCTGGGCGATGAACTGATCCTCAAGCCGGTATCCGGCAAGTTCGGCGCGCTGCTCAATTTCACGCTGCAGGGCCTGCGTTACAAGGTGCGCAGCCGCCGTGTCGAGGCCGAGGAGTCCGGCACCCTGCTGGAACTGGAGCACGAAGGCTGGCGGCCGCGGTTTGGCCTGAAGCACGAACGCCGGCTCTATGTCGATGCCCACCGCGATGAGTTGCGCGGCGAGGAACGCCTGACCCCAATGGCGACAAAGAAGGAACTGCCCGCTTCCGTGCCCTATGCCGTGCGCTTCCTGCTGCATCCGGAGGTTCAGGCCTCGCTGGCGCGTGACCGGAAAAGCATCCTGTTGCGCGGTCCAGGCGGTCGCGGCTGGTGGTTGCGTCACGATGCTCAGGAAGTGGCGCTCGATGAAGGCACGGTATTTGAAAAAGGCGCGGCGCGCAAAAGCACCCTGATCGTTCTGCACGGCACGGCGCGCCTGGATACACCGACCCGCCTGCGCTGGAAGCTGTCTCCGGCTGAATCCTGATACTGGTCAGGTCTTTACCGGATGGCCATGTCCTCCTGACTGCATCCTTACATCGAAAAACGGATACTCCTGCCTAAATTCGCGCTGTTTAAAGCGTCGTATCAAAGGAGTAGCACAATGACACGTATTCTGAAGACCACGGCTGCCGCTATCGTAAGCCTGGGCCTGATCGCCGGTTCGGCCGCCATCCCTAATGTGGCGGATGCCTATCCGACCTACCGCTGCAAGTACGAGCAAAAGAAGGCCGGCAATAAGGGTGCCGTGATTGGCGCCATTGCCGGTGGCTTGCTCGGCAGCCAGATTTCCAAGAACGAACGCGGCCTGGGCACGGTCGGTGGCGCGGTGGTCGGCGGCTATACCGGCAGCAAGATCGCCAAGAACAGCGCCAAGAAGCGTTGCGTCGATGAGGTGGCCTATCGCACCCGCACCGTATATGAGACGGACAGGTACGGTCACCGCCACAAGGTGGTTTATCGCTATGTACGTGAATAGTTGACGCGAATAATTTTTCAGCGACTCGATTTGAAAAGGCCCTGCCGGATGCGGCGGGGCCTTTTTCCATATGGCATACAGCCATTTTAAGCGCTTCAAAAATAAATGCTTTCCTGAACGAGAATGAACGTTCACGTCAAATCCCGTTCAGATTGGGAGGCTTATAACTGTCCTCATGAACGGCACTACCGATCCTCGGCAAAGCCAAGACACGAAGGACTAAAGTTATGAGAAAGATCATCAAAAATACTATGGCCGCTGTTGTCACCTCCGGCCTGATCATCGGTTCCACCGCCGCCGTCATGGCCCCGGCCACGGCTTCGGCCCGCACGACCTATCAGTGCGAAGTCACCAAGTCCAATAACGCCAAGACCGGCGCCATCCTGGGCGCGATCGCCGGCGGTTTGCTGGGCAGCCAGGTCGCCAAGAATGAAAAGGGCCTGGGTGCGGTTGGCGGCGCGGTTGTCGGTGGCCTGCTGGGCAACAAGCTGGGCAAGGACCAGGGCAAGGACACCTGCAACAAGGCCGAAGCCGCCATGGAACGTCAGCGCTGGGAAGACCGTAACTATGGCTATCGCAGCGAGCCGGTCCGCTACAACAGTTACAAGCATTACCGCAATGATGACCGCTACGGGTCTCGCTACTAAACGCTCCCATGAGTAGCTAGAGACTTGCGATCATCAGCGAAACCTCCGCCATGCTCACCCATGGCGGAGGTTTTGTCGTGTTCTTGGCGCCGCGTTCACCCACAGCAGGGGTTTTGTTATATCCGGTCGCATCCCGTTACGGCTTGTTATCTGCCCGGCCTAGTCAAATGTGACAGGTTCGTGTAAACGGCGCGCATTATTCAGCTCAAACGCCGCATGGCTCCTCGCCCAAAAAACGTAATTTGGCTCGGGCGGGCCTTGCCCTTGCCGGAACGCTCACACGTTCCGGAGTAACCCCAAATTTGGATATTCCATGCCCGCCGCTCCTGATTTTCCGCTCGCCGCCGATCTGGTCACCCCGAAACGCGCCCTGATCTCGCTGTCCGACAAGACCGGTCTGATCGAAGCCGCCCAGGCGCTGGTCGCCGCCGGCGTCGAACTGCTCTCCACTGGCGGCACCAAGGCCGCCCTTCAAAAGGCCGGTATCGCCGTCAAGGACGTGGCCGATATCACCGGCTTCCCGGAAATGATGGACGGCCGTGTCAAGACGCTGCACCCCAAGGTCCATGGCGCCCTGCTGGCCTATCGTGACGCGCCCGAACACGCCCAGGCCCTGAAGGACCACGATATCCAGCCGATCGATATCGTCTGGATCGATCTCTATCCATTCGAAGCCACCATTGCTGCCGGCGGCACGTTTGAAGCCGCCATCGAGAATGTCGATATCGGTGGTCCGGCCATGATCCGCTCGTCGGCCAAGAACCATCCCTATGTCAGCGTGTGCGTCGACAAAACCGGCATGGACGAGGTCCTGGCCGCTATCGCCGAAACCGGCACCACCTCGCTGGTCTTGCGCAAATCCCTCGCCGCCCGCGCCTTTGCCCGCACCGCTGCCTATGATGCTGCCGTCTCGACCTGGTTTGCCGGTCAGCTGGGTGACGCCTATCCGGTGCGCAAGACCATTGCCGGCGAGCGTCTGCAAACCATGCGCTACGGCGAAAATCCGCACCAGTCCGCCGCCTTCTACAAGACCGGTGAGGCCCGTCCGGGCGTCGCCACGGCCAAGCAGTTGCAGGGCAAGGAACTGAGCTACAACAATGTCGCCGATACCGACGCCGCCATCGAGCTGGTCGCCGAGTTCGACACGCCGGCCTGCGTCATCGTCAAGCACGCCAATCCGTGCGGCGTGGCCACCGGCGACGACCTGATCTCCGCTTATAGGCGTGCGCTGGAATGTGATCCGGTGTCGGCCTTCGGCGGCATCGTGGCGCTGAACCGCAAGCTCGACAAGGCCACCGCCGAGAAGATCGTCGAGATCTTCACCGAGGTTGTCGTCGCGCCGGAAGTCGATGAGGACGCGGTTGCCGTCTTCGCCGCCAAGAAGAACCTGCGCCTGCTGGTCACCGGCATCCTGCCGGACCCGCTGGCTGGTGGTCAGGTGTTCCGTTCGGTGGCCGGCGGCATGCTGGTCCAGAGCCGTGACACCGCCCGCATTACGGCGGCTGATCTGAAGGTGGTCACCAAGCGCCAGCCGACCGCGACTGAGATCGAGGACATGCTGTTCGCCTTTACTGTGGCCAAGCACGTCAAGTCGAACGCCATCGTCTACGCCAAGGAAGGCCGCACCGCCGGCATCGGCGCCGGCCAGATGAACCGCCGCGATTCCGCTCGCATCGCCCGCTTGCGTGCTCAGGAAGCCGCCGAGGGGTTGGGGCTGACGGATTCGCTGGCCACGGGTTCGGCCTGCGCCTCCGAAGCTTTCTTCCCGTTCCCGGACGGCCTGCTGGAAGCGGCGGCCGCCGGCGCCACGGCGATCATCCAGCCGGGTGGTTCGATCGGTGACCAGGCGGTGATCGACGCCGCCGACGCCGCCGGCCTGGCGATGGTATTTACCGGCGTCCGCGTCTTCAGGCATTAATCGGGATCTTTTCGCCGCCGAGTGCGTTGGCGTCGCTAGGCTGTATAAGCATACAGCCGTCGCTAGCCGCCTGCTCGGACGACAAAAATCTCTCCGATTAAACGATCGAGATAAAGAAAAAGCCCCGGATGTCCGACATCCGGGGCTTTCATATTAAGTGGCTGAGCTTAAGCCGGGGTCTTGATCTCGCCGGTGAAGTGACCATTGAAGATGATATCCGACAAGGGCTGGCGTACGGATGGCGCTTCACGCGTTTGCAGGAAGTCCGGCAGGTTTGACGCGTCGCCCTGATAACCGATGGCGACAGCCGCTTCCAGTTTGAGATTCTCGGGGAACTGGAGCACGACCGGGACCTTGTCATATTCGATGCCCGCCATGCCGTGAGCAACGAGGCCCAGGCTGTGCGCCTGCAGGGATAGTGACATAAAAGCCGAACCGGCATCGAAGCTGTTGGTGATGTTCTGGCGCTGGCCATCGAACGAGGTCACCGAAGCAATGAAGATCAACGCGCCGGCGTCCTTGGCCCAGCCTTCGTTGAACGGCACGAGCAGGGAGAGCAGGGTGTCAAATTCCGGCGTGCCGCGCAGGCCGTAGAAGAAGCGCCACGGCTGGAGGTTCGAAGCCGACGGTGCCCATCGCGCGGCTTCCAGGACGGTCAGAACCTGTTCTTCGGTCAGGGGCTGCTGCGTAAAGGCGCGGGGCGACCAACGATCAAGGAATTGCTTGTCGATCGGGTACTCGGATGTGCGCGGGGTGGTCATGGTCGGTCTCACTCTTGTGAAATAACTGGCTTTTGCTGGCAAATTCTGATTCACCTCTCGGTGGGCAGACCAGCTATCAGTAACTATATGAGTTTCAGTTACAGTATTTCAAGGGGTAAAGTGATTGCTCGATACACTTCAGCACAGATTCTCGCTTCTCGACCCCTTTATCACCGCTTACGGCCCCAGGGATAAGAGCAAGCGCCCCGCCGTTCTGCTGTTCCATGCCTGTAATGGGGTACGTGAGCATATCCACGCCTATGCGAAGCAGGTCGCTGATCTCGGTTTTCGCGCCTATGTCATCGATTCCTTCCTGCCGCGCGGCTGGGACGAAAACGCCGCCATGAGCCTGGTCTGTACCGGCCTGGCCCTGCATGGCTATGAGCGGTCGGGCGATGTGCTGGCAGCTATCTGGGGGCTTGGTCAGCGCGAAGAGGTCGATGCTGACAATCTTGTCCTGGCGGGCTGGAGCCATGGTGGTTGGGCCATTATGGACCTGATGACCGAGAAGCTGACGCGTGAAGGCGAGGCCCGACTGAAGGATCCAACGCCAGAACCGATGCGTGGCGTCAAGGGTGTATTCCTCGTCTATCCCTATGTCAATTTTCCGGCGCGCTCCAATATGCATGGCTGGCAATACGCGCCGAAAACCCTGGCGGTGCTGGCCCGGCAGGATTTCCTGACCAGCCACAGCCATGCGGATCATATCTTCAATCATCTCAAGGCCGAGGGGCTGCCGGTCGAGCGGCTCGATCTCGACTGCACGCACTGTTTCGATGAAGACAGCGCCCTTCATTTCGGCCCATTGATGGCCTATGATCGCCGGAGCCATGAAAAGACCATGGTGGCGTTTGAGGGTTTCGTAAGGGAGATATTCCAGAACGCGTAGCGCTCTGGCAAGGTCGACTGGCCGCCGCGCACGTTTGCGCGTAAGCCATGCGGCGTTTGAGCTGAAAATTGGGGGGAGTGTCCATGGATACGATGGCGCAACGCTATGCGTTGCTGGAGCCGGACATTACCGTCTATGGCCCGCAGGACGACAGTGTGCGGCCGGCGGTGGTGCTGTTTCATGGCTGTGGCGGGATGCGGCCGCACGTCCATCTCTATGCGCAGGCGGTGGCCCTGACGGGCGTTCGCGCTTATGTCGTCGATAGTTTCAAGCCGCGTGGCTGGGATCGCAATTTTGCCGTATCGCTGATCTGCACCGGGGCGGTATTACAAGGGTATGAACGCGCTGGTGACGTGCTTTCGATGCTGTATGGGCTGCAACAAAGCGGCCGTGTCGATATGGACAAGGTGATCTTAAGCGGGTTCAGTCATGGCGGCTGGTCGATCATGGATCTGATGACCTTGCCACTTACAAAAGCGGGTAACGTGAAAATTGCCGATCCCGATCCGGCGCTGGTCGATCGCCTTCGCGGACTTTATCTCGTCTATCCTTATATCAACTTCCCGGCGCGCTCGAATACGGCGAAATGGCTGCATAAACCGAAGACATTTGTGGTTCTGGCCAAAAAGGATCACCTGACGCCGATCAAGCATTCGCAGAAGATCTTTGGCAAGCTGAAGGCCCAAGGCGTTGACGTGACGACCCTTGAACTCGACGCCAGCCATGCGTTTGACGAGGAAGACAACAAAGGCTTGATCATGCACTACGATGCAGCCGTTATGCAGACGTCTTTGGAGGGGCTGCTGGCGTTTGTGGCGGAACGGTTTGAGCTGACTTAAGCTTATGGGGTGTGGGGTACGTGACCCCACAAACTTATTCTTATTTTTCCTTCGCCCATTAGGGCGAGAGAAATAAGAAGGAAAGTCTTGGGGCCGCAGGCCCCAAACCACGTAATTTAAGCGGCGTCCTTCACCCGGATCATCCCCAGGAAGGCATCGACCTCCTCGGACATCGCCTTGACCTGCTCGCCGAGCGTGCCAGCGCCCGTCAGTACCTGCGCCGAGGTTTCCGTCGTGATCTGCGAAGCGCGCGACACCTGCACCAGGTCGGCATTGATCGTATCCGCCCCGCTGGCCACCTGCGCGACATTGCTGGCGATATCCGCCGTGGCTGCGGTCTGTTGCGTCACGCCGGCGGCGATCGAGGTCGTCACGCCATTGATACGCTCGATCGTATGGCTGATCGACCGGATGGCATCGACCGTCTCTTCGGTGACAACCTGCATGGATGAGATATGTTCGCGAATTTCACTGGTGGCGCGCGAGGTCTGTGCCGACAGGTTCTTCACTTCGCCGGCGACCACAGCGAAGCCTGCCCCTGCTGCACCGGCCCGGGCCGCTTCGATGGTGGCATTGAGCGCCAGAAGATTGGTCTGAGCGGCAATATCCTGAATGAGCGCGACCACTTCGCCGATCTTGGCCGCAGCCTGGGACAGGTTGTCGACCGTCTGGGTCGTCTTGTGGGCCTGCTCGGTGGCCGCCTGGGTCATCATTGTCGTTTCCTCGACCTGGCGGCTGATTTCATTGATCGAGGCCGACAATTCCTCGGTGGCCGAGGCGACGGTTTGCATGTTGCTGGAGGATTGCGACGTGGCGCTGGCCATCGAGGCCGAGCGCTGGTCGGCTTCGCGGGCCGCCTGATCAAGATTGACGGCGGCGGTATTCAGGTCGGTCGAGGTCTGGCCGACGCGTGCTGCCACCGCCTTGATCTGGCGCTCGAAGGCCTCGGCACTTTTCAACACCTGCAAGGCATTTTCGTTATCGCGTTCCAGCTTGGCACGGGCCGCGACCTGCTCGACTTCGAGCCGTTTGACGGCGGCGATATTGTCCTTGAAGGCCGAAACGGCATGAGCGATTTCGCCGACTTCATCACGGCGCTGTTCGTAAGGCACCCTCGCTACGTCCTGACCGCTGACCAGCTTATGCAGCAGATTGGCCAGGGTCTTCAGCGGCACCGAGATATGACGGACGACCAGGAAGTTGATCGTGCCGCCGATCAGAAGCGCCAGCAGGCCAATCGTGGTGCCGACCGCGAGAATTTGCCCGGACAGCTTGTCGAAATCGGCATCTGCTGCCACAGCTTCCTTGCGGGCCTGAGAGGCCAGCTTGGACAAGGGCGCTACCATTTCGGTGCAGGCCGCATCCACTTCGCCATCCAGGCTGCGGATTTCCGGCGTCATTTCACTATTTGCGTCCAAGGCCGGCAGCATTTTTTGTTCGAACACATCGACATAGAGTTGATATTTAGCCTTGGCGTCATCGAGCAGGGCGATATCAGCAGGATCGGTCAACTGCCCGCGCAGTTCTGTAAACAGCCTTTCCGTCTTGGCCTTGGCTGGCTGCCAATCGGTGCGTGTCTGGTCGAGTTCGTGGTTGATCTCGCCGTCTGCGATGATCTGATAGAGCGCGGCGCCCTGGCCGGCGAGCGTTTCCGAGGCAGAAGCGATACGCACCAGCCCCATGCCGTTATCCTGGAGCTTTCGCAGATGTTCGAGACTGCTCCACGAACCGATGATGAACGCCCCCATGGCTACAACGAAAACAAGAGACGCGGCGAACAACTTGTGGCCGATGGAGAGCTTCATGATGCACCTGGGAATCAATAACGCGATTGACACAGGGGTAACCCGGTTATGGTTAAGGAATTGCTATCCGTTTTCCGCGCTGAAAATGATAATTTCGCCGCTGGCCGTGACGGCAATTAATCCGTTACCGGACCAGATCGGGGAAGCGATGAAGGCGCCCAGGGTTTTCACGTTTTCGACGCCCGGCGCGGGGGGATAGCCCTGCTGAAACAGCACATCCATGCGCAATTTACCTGTGTCATCGATCAGGTCCAGAGGATCGGCTTTCGCGTCATCGGTCTGGTAATGCCAGAGGATTTTCCCTGTCCGTTTGTCGAAGGCATAGAGGTCGCCGGTCATGGTGCCCGCGAAGGCATAATCGCCCACGATCACCGGCGAGGTATAGGTCCAGACTTTCGTGTCAGTGCGGTATTTTTCCCGGCCGGTCTTTTTATCGAGCGCGATGAAGACCGTGGTGTCGGAGGTGGGGAAATAGAGGGTATCGGCATCGGCCGCCGCAGTACCCAGCACCCAGCTTTTTTCGGCGTCATAGCTCCACTGTAGCTTACCATCGGCCGCATTGAAGGCGCGCATGTAGCCGTCGCGCGAACCGATATAGACCGTATCGCCGTCAACGGTCGGCGCGGCACTGAACCCCTGCAGGATACCGGTCTCCGCGTCCTTACCGCCCTGGAAATCCCACAGTTTCGCACCCGTCTTGGCGTCGAGCGCGTACACCTTGGTGCCCCAGGTGGCGATGAACAGGCGGCCATTGCTCAGGGCCGGTGCAGTATGGATGCTGTCGTCAGCCTCGAAGCGCCACACTGCCTTGCCCGTGGCCGCGTCGAGCGCATAGACATGATGATCGCTGCTGCCGAAATAGACGCGTCCGCCCTGAACCAGCGGCGATGACAACCAGAAATCCCACGGATCGGGCGTGATGCCTTCCGCCTTGGGCATACCATAGCCGCCGGGAACGCCAAAGCGGGCTTCGCCGCCGGTTTTGAAACGCCACAGGGCCTTGCCGGTCAGCGCGTCCAGCGCGGCCATGTAGCCGTCGCGGCTCAGGATATACAACTTGCCATCGGCAACGGCCGGCGTGGATCCGATGCCCGCTTCGGCGCGGTAGAGCCAGACCTGTTTGTGCGTTGTCAGGTCGAAGGCGTAAAGATTGCCGTTTTCAGCCGCGATATAGAGGAGATTGCCGGACACGACCGGCGAGGCGCTGACCTCAGTCGCCAGACGATGCCGCCAGACGGGTTTCAGTTTGGTAATATCTGTTGGGGTGGCCGATACGAGGCCTGTGCGCCCGGCATTACCCATGAACATCTGCCAGTCTTGTGCAAAAACCGACGTGGATGCGGTGGCGGCGATCAGTAGGCCGGCAAGCAGCAGATATTTCATGATGTTCCCTCCCGTATGGCTAAGCCATATCGTCGGGAGGGCGTAACGTCAACTTACGCGGTTACGGCGAACTTATGCCGTGACAGCGAATTGGCCGTTCTTGCGGAAGCGCCACAGGTAGGTCGGCACGATCGACTCGACCGCCGTGGCAGTGATACCGAGATCCTTAAGACCCTTGGCACCCTTGGCCACAACATTGTCATTGGCCAGCAGCAGCACCTGATCGGTCGTCAGCAACGGCGCGGGGATGACCGGCACCATGCCTTTGAGGCCGCCCTGGATATCACCCGCCAGACCAATCAGACGTGCGATGACGACTGGCATCCATACCAGTGGACGCGGAGACTGCACCTCAGCGCCGACATATTTGATCAGGTCCTTGAAGGCGAAGACTTCGGGGCCGCCCAGCTCATAGGTCTTGCCATAGGACTCGCTGTTGCCGAGCGTGCGGGCGACGGCCGTGGCGACATCGCCAACATAGACCGGCTGGAATTTGTTATTGGCGCCGCCGATGGCCGGCATGACCGGGAACATCTTGATCTGACCGGCCAGCGAGGTGAAGAAGCCGTCCTGCGGGCCGAACATGATCGAGGGCCTCAGAATAACCGCCGAAGGCAGGGCCTTTTTCACGGCCAGTTCGGCCTTGCCCTTGGTCGAGGCGTATTTCGAGGCGGCGTCGGGATTGGCGCCGATGGCCGAGACCTGGACGAAATTCTGAATGCCTTTTGATTTGCAGATGTCAGCCATCCATGTCGAGGCCTGGCGATGCACGGCGTCGAAGCCGATGCCGACCGTCTGGTACAGGATGCCGACGAGATTGACGCAGGCGGAGGCATTTTGCAGAGCGTTTTCAATATCTTTTTCGCGGCGGACATCGCAGCGCACAACCTGGATCTGACCAACATCGCCGAGCGGCTTCAGGTCATAAGCGAAGGTCGGCTTGCGAACGGCGACACGAACGCGCCAGCCCTGCCTGGCCAGGGCGCGCACCACCTGCTTGCCGAGAAAGCCCGAACCACCGAAAACCGTGACCATATTCGTCATGATCTTATCCTTCACACACTGATCAGCCGGCGGGACTCGTATGTCGTGCCCGCGTTGTCCCTCGATAACGCAAGGTTTTTGCCGAGGCAATGTCTTTGCGGAAATATTGCGCGGTGCGGCATTTGCCGGTCATTGTTATTTGGCCCAACCCGGATATGTTCGTGGATTATGAATCAAGCCGACCAGACCCAAACCGCAGATGTGAAGTCTCCGCCTGCGCCAAGTGGCGTGGAGGCGTTTTGGTTCTGGTTGATGCTGGGCTGTATCAGTTTTGGCGGGCCGGCAGGGCAGATTGCAATCATGCACCGCGAACTGGTCGAACGGCGGCGCTGGATTTCGGAAAAGCGCTTCCTGCACGCGCTCAACTATTGCATGGTGCTGCCAGGGCCGGAAGCGCAGCAACTCGCCACCTATATTGGCTGGCTTATGCACCGGACGACCGGCGGTCTCATTGCCGGCGGATTGTTCGTACTGCCCTCGCTGTTTCTGCTGATTACGCTCTCCTGGATTTATATGGCCTTCGGTCACCTGCCGCTTGTCGCCGGTCTGTTATACGGTGTCAAACCCGCGGTCACGGCCATTGTCCTGCAGGCGATTCACCGTATTGGTGGCCGCGTGTTGAAAAACCCGGCCCTTTGGCTGATTGCCGCTGGCGCCTTTGCCGCGATTTTCGTCTTTCATATGCCGTTTCCCCTGATTATTGCCATGGCAGCCTTGACTGGCTTTCTTGGTGACAAGATCCTGCACCAGGCGTTTCAGCCGCTGACCGGCCATGCATCAGCCGGCAGAACATACGGTCCCGCCCTGATTGATGACGATACGCCAACCCCGGCTCATGCCCGCTTTCGCTGGTCGGGACTGGCGCGTGTCGGTATAGCCGGACTGGTATTGTGGGCTGGTCCGATCCTGATCCTCGGTTATGGACTGGGATGGACGCATCCCCTAAGCGCAATGGCTGTCTTCTTCTCTGGTGCCGCCTTGCTGACTTTCGGCGGCGCCTATGCGGTCTTGCCCTATGTCTATCAGGGGGCCGTCAACCAATATGGCTGGCTCGCGGGTCCACAGATGATCGACGGTCTGGCAATGGGCGAAACCACGCCAGGTCCGCTGATTATGGTGGTCACCTTCGTCGGATTTGTCGGTGGCTATACGAATGCCATTTTCGGGCCAGATCAGTTAGCAATGGCCGGGATTGCCGCGGCCTGCGTCGTGACCTGGTTCACCTTCCTGCCATCCTTCATTTTCATCTTTCTCGGCGGGCCACTTATCGAGACCACTCACAAAAATATCAAATTCACCGCTGCCCTGACAGCTATCACGGCGGCGGTTGTTGGCGTCATTCTGAACCTGGGCCTGTTCTTCGCTTATCACGTGCTGTGGCCCCAGGGGTTTGGTCAGGGCTTCGACTGGGTGGCCTGCGTGATAACGCTTCTTGCCGCCGTTGCGCTGATCCGCTTCAAAGCGCCTGTTATGGCTATTATTGTTTCTTGTGCGTTGTTCGGGCTTGTCCTCCCGCTGTTCCATATTCAAGGCGCGTGAACAATGTTCAAATAATATATTGAACATTGTTCACAATGTGATAATGTTGCGGCTGACAGCGCTTCCGCTGCCGCCATGGACACCTTCAAGGAAACCCCAATGTCCACTACATCCACCCCGCAATATGCGTCCCCACCCCCGCGTCAGATCATCAGCCGCAGCAAGGGCACCAAACTTCTGATCGTGTGCATTCTCGCCGTTCTGATGTCGGTGCCGGCCGGCTGTGTCTTCCTGTTGCTGCTTGACCGCACGCACCGTGCCGAAGAGGTGACGCGCGAAATCGGTGGCCTGATGGGCGGGCCGCAGACCTTTCTGGGACCTGTCATCGCGGTGCCTTACACCACGCCGCCAAAAACCGAGATCGACAGCCAGGGCAACAAGACCACAACACCCTCCCAGACCGGCCAGTTGATCGTCTTCCCCGTCACCGGTGATGCCATGGCCACCAGCAGGAGCGAGGTGCGCTCGCGCTCGCTGTTCCGTGTGCCGGTCTACAGCACAGACCTGCATTTCACCGCCCGGTTCGACCTGTCGCAGGTGACCGCGCCGGCCAATGCAACGCTTGACTGGAGCCGCGCCCAGCTTATTTCCGGCGCCTCCGATTCGCGTGGCGCCCGCAAGGATATCGTCGCCATGGTCGATGGCCAGCCGGTCACGCTGGCGCCGGCGCCTGAAGGCGCGCAGAATATCAATACCGACGGCGGCAATGGCCAGCTTGATCTCTTTTCCAGCCCGCTGGCGATGCTCGACACCACCAAACCGCATGACGTGACGCTCGATATGAGCTTTACCGGCGCGCAGAAACTGGGCGTTCTGGCCTATGCCAAGTCGTCTGAGGTGACGCTCTCCGGTGACTGGAATTCGCCTTCTTTCGGCGGCGGTTTCCTGCCGGCCACCCGCGCCTTCCATCATGATCAGCAGACCCCGCTGATGAAGGGCGAGCAGGACCTGAAATCGGGCTTCAAGGCGACGTGGTCAGTGCCCTTCATAGCCCGTGGCCTGCCGGCGGTGATCAATCTCGACAGCCTGTCCTCGCTTGGCAAGTCCGAGCTGTCAGTCTCGTTCGTTGAGCAGACCAACCCCTACAAGAATGTCGGCCGCTCGCTGAAATACGCCCTACTGTTCGTCGGGCTGGTGTTCCTGACCTATTTCGTCTTCGAGAGCACATCGAAGCGCGAACTGCATCCGGCGCAGTATATCCTGATCGGCCTGGCGCAGATAACCTTCTACCTGCTGCTGCTGTCGCTGGCCGAACGCATCGGCTTTGATCTCGCCTTTCTCGCTGCCGCAGGCGCCACTGTGGGGCTGATCTCGGTCTATGCCGGCATGGTGTTTAAAAGTCGCATTCGCGGAATTGCCGCTTTGGTGGTCTTTTCTTTGCTGTACGGAATGATCTATACGCTGATGCGAATGGAAGACTATGCGCTGCTGATCGGCGCCGTGGCGGCCTTCGTGGTCATCGCCACCGTGATGGTCCTGACAAGAAACATCAACTGGTACGGTAAAGATCCTGACCCCGCCTGACCTGAAAGCCTTGCGCGATACTTTTACCGGTATCGGCGCCTTCGTCCCGCCGCCCACGCGTATTGATGCCCGTCAGCGCCTCATTATCGTGGGTGGTGTTTTTATCGGCATGGTCATCACGGCCATGGTGTGCGGCCTGGTCAGCCACGACTTTCATCTGAAATGGTGGCTGATGGCGCCGCTGGGCGCTTCGGCGGCGCAGGTTTTCGCTGTGCCTGGTTCGCCCATGTCGCAGCCCTGGCCGATTGTCGGCGGCCATATGCTTTCGGCGTTCTCAGGCCTGATCTGCCTGCATTTCTTCGGCCAGACCTCACTGGCGGCGGCTCTATCTGTGGCACTGGCCACCGTGCTGATGCTTTACCTGCGCGCGCTGCACCCTTCCGGTGGCGGAACGGCTCTGTTCATGGTGGTCTCAGGAACGGCGGACTGGCATTTCATCCTGTTCCCGGTCGCTGCTAATGCCGCCCTCCTGGTTCTCGTCGCCATCATTTATCACTGGCTGACCGACCACAAATATCCGCAGCGGCAGATCGTCGCCACGCAACCGCACCAACTGGCCCTTCATCGCTTCGATCCGTCCGATCTTGAAGCCGCCTTGCTGGGTTATAACCAGGCGCTCGATATCAGCCGCGAAGATGTCGAGCGGTTGATTGAACAGACCGAGATGCAGGCCTATCAGCGGCTGGCGTCAAACCTGACCTGCGGCGAGATCATGACGACCAAGCTGCGCACCATCCCGCCGCGCACGGCCCTGGGCGTGGCGATTGCCAATATGCAGCGTTACGATATCAAGGCCATGCCGGTGATCGATACGGATCGCAAGCTGATGGGGCTGCTGCGGCTGGATGATGCGCTCAAATCTGATCCCAACCTGCCGGCGGGGCAGATCATGCGCCAGACCTTCGCGCGCGTGAAGGCGGGAGACTCAGCGACAGAGCTGTTGCATATCCTGGCCAAGGGTGACCGCCGCCACGTCATGGTGATTGATGGCGAGGGCCGGCTGGAAGGCATGGTCAGCAAGTCGGACCTGATGCGCGCACTTTTCCACGCGGGCTAAATTTCACGCAACGTCCACGACCGGATCGCCGTCAGAATCATTGCCGGGCCCGTCATCTTCGGTGTTCCGACCCTCGACCAGTTCCAGTTTCGGGCCTGTTTCCGAGTGGCCGACCTCTTTTTGACCGGGCAGGTGAATCTTGAAACTGGCGCCTTCGTTCGGTTCGGATTCCAGCGTGATCCAGCCATCGTGCAGTTCGACCAGCGCCTTGACCAGGGCCAGACCAAGGCCCGGACCGCCGCGCTCACGGCCGATATAACGATCAAAGATATGGGCCTGCACATGATAGGGAATGCCGCGACCGCTATAGGCCACTTCCAGCACCAGGTTGTCGCCATCTTTCTGGGCATTGAGCTTCACTGTGCCGCCATTGCTGGCATTGCGGATGGCGTTGCCGAGCAGGTGTTCGAGGCATTGGGCCAGACGTTTGGCATCAACCCGGACAATGCCTGACTCGATCACGCCATTATAATCAAAGCCGACGCCGCGTGCCTTGAAAGCATCGGACAGCCGCAGGCCGACCTCGGCCACGACATCCAGCAGGCGGACATCATCACGATGGATCGACATTTCGCCGGCATCTATCTGGGCCATGTCAAGCACGTCGTCGATCGAGCGCGCCAGTTCCTGCGCCGCCGACTGGATCGAATCGAGATAGGCTTTCTGTTTCGGGTTTTCGTTCGTCTGTGCCTGCAAAAGATCGGCATAACCGACGATGGTCGTCAGCGGCGTGCGCAGTTCATAACTGACATTGGCGACGAAATCGCGTTTCAAACGCACCGATTCGTTGAGGGCCTCATCGCGCGCCTCGATAGCGGTTTCCAGTTGCCGGGTGGCAGTGATGTCGGAGAAGGCGACCAGGGTGGCGCCATCGGGCAGGGGCTGGGTGCGCCATTGCGCCAGACGGCCATCGGAGACCTTGACCTCGCCCAGTTGTGGGGCGCGGGCCAGCGGATCGGTATCGGTGACGCGGGCCTTGAGTTCGCTCCAGAAGCCGCGATCATGGACCAGCGGCAGGCACAGTTCGGCCACCTGGCTGAAGTCCATCACCGCCGCCATGTCGTCCGGCGCGATGTTCCAGAATTTGTCGAACGCCTGGTTGCGCAGGCGCAGGCGGCCGTCGCTGCCATAGACCGAGACGGCATCGTTGAGCTGGTCGAGCGTCGATTTCTGTACCTGGATCAGGCTGTTGAACTGGGCGGTCAGTTTCAGTTCGCCGGTCTTGTCGGAGAACAGGATCAACAGGCCGCCAAGTGGATGCGGCTGGCGGACGACGCGTAAAGACCGGCCATCGGGCAGGCTCCACATCTCGTCGTCAGCCGTGTGGGTCAGGCCATAGAATTCCAGTTCGCGCGTCTTGAAGCCGCTGTAATCGCCGGTTTCCGGCAGGCGGCGCTTCTGACGCAGGCGGTCGAGCCATTCGCCATGCGTCGGTCGCTCGGCCAGCCAGGCCGGTTCCAGATCCCACAGCTTCTCGAAGGCACGATTGTGGAAGGTCAACTGCTTTTCCGGGCCGAAAATGGCCACGGCGTCTTCCAGGGCGTCGAGGGTTTCGTCATGGGCCTTGGCATGGCGCTTCAGGGCCTCGCGGCTTTCCTCGGCCTCAGTGACGTCGATGGCGTAGGCGCAGACATAGGCTTCGTTCAGAGGTTCGGCGATGACCTGGAAGGCGCGTCTCTGCCCACCGACGGTCAGCCAGCGAAAGCCTTCGCGGCGCATGTGCTGTTCCAGCGCCTCCATGACGAGGGCGTCGGCATTATGGTCGAACGACAGGTTCTTCTGCACGGCGTCTTCAAGACTGGTGGCTTCGGCGGCTTTCAGCCAGGCGGCGTTGGCCCATACGATGCGGCCGTCACGCGCGCAGATCCAGCAGGGCGCCGGCACGCGTTCAGCCATCTGGGCGAAGGGGCCGGAAGCCAGCGAGGCACGGGCGCCGGCAATGGCCAGGCGCAACCATGCGGTGGCGCCGGAGGCCCGGCCTTCGACGATCAGGGTCAGGCCCGATGTCGTGTTACTGAGCTTGTTGGGCGGGGTTTCGGCGAAGACCTCGAAACGACAGGCCTCGCCCTCGCTGATGAGCCTTTTCAGGCTTTCGGCGGCTTCGGGCGAGGTGTCGCCCAGCGCCTGAACGACCTGCGGCGCGATGGCGACGGAGGCATCGAGGTCTTTCAGGCCGAGCGCTTCGCCGCAATGACGCAAGGTGTCTTCGCCCCAGACCAGCCGCACCACATCGCCTTCGACAGCAAGAAAGGCTTCGTCAAAGGCCGTGGTGGCGGAATCCAGTTCGCGCAACATGCTGTCTTTGGCGGTCAGGTCAGCGGCCAGAAGATTGCGGGCTTTGGTGAACAGGGTACGGTTGCGCAGGGCCAGCCACGTGGTGGACAGGGCCAGGGCCAATCCGCCCGCGGCGGCGGTATAGGCGATAGAGGCAATAGCCATCAGGGCATCCATACGAATCACTGTTCACCGCACTATAGAGCAAGATGATTCGCCTGTAAAAAGCAGGGCTGGATGCGGTTAGCGCAGACTTTTGGACACCCACCAGGAATAGACGCAGGCAATAAAGGCGGCGGTCAGCGTGGCCCCGAGCAGAATGCTCATCTGCCGGGACTGCGGCAACAGGCAGGCGGACAGAACGATTGCCAGGCCGGCCAGCATGAACAACGGGCCGGCCAGACGATGCGTCTTGTCCCACACCCGCTCATCCGACAAGGTCCACGGCGTCCTGACACCCATGACGTAATTGAAGCGCTTGGGCAGCAGATTGCCAATGATCAGGAACAGAAAGCCCGTGCCGAGCGACAGGGTGGATATCATATCCATCTGGACGCCTAGGGCTTTCAGGACAACAACGACATGGACGACTGCCAGAAAAGCGACAATGGCAAGCTGCGCCGCGTCGTATGCCGTTTGAGAGCGTTTAAGAGATGCCTTTTTTTGAGGAAGAAACTTCACGAGCCACATAAATAAAGCGATAGCCAGCATAAAGGCTGGACCGAATACCAAGGCTTCATCGCGTGACGAAAAGCCATTCGGCTGACCATCCAGACCGAAGTGCGTGGCAATCGGCACGTCTGGCAGCTGGAAGCGCGCCCACAGACTGAACGCTACTGTCGCCAGCCAAAGGCACAGGCTCAGAATCTGTTCACTTCTTAATCGCATTTGCCGCCCCCTCCATATTGGTCTGCGCCGTGGGCATGCCGATCTTGAATGCGCTCATCAGGGCAAAAATAGCCTCTTCGAGCACGGATGTGTTCAGCCGGTAGATCAGGGTGGTGCCGTGGCGCGTCACATCGACCAGTTCCGCCGTCTTGAGCACATTGAGATGACCGGAAAGGGTAGGCTTGGAGACGCGCACCTGTGCGGCGATGTCACCCGCCGACATTTCTGATTTCCGCAGCATTTCGAGGATGTGCCGGCGGGTTGGATCGGCAAGGGCTTTATAAACTTCAGACATACGGCGCCTCATTTGTTATTTTGGCAAATAACAAAATATCTAAAATCTGTCAAGCCGTACACGAAAAATTTGCCACAAAGGCGTATTAAGGTCTATCGTGCCTTCGGATCAAATCGTGAACATCTAATGTCGCTTATCGCCTATCCCATCGCCGCCGACGCCCACGAGGCTCTCAACCGCGTGAAAGCGAGCGAGGGTTTGCGTGCCATTCGTGAAAAAGAGGCGGAACTGATGGCCAAGGCGCGGGTCGCCTTCGTGACCCAGACCGTGGGCCCGGTTTACGAGACGCGCGACCAGGCGCTCGATGCCTATGCCGGGTTGGTTGAGGACGACCGCAGGGGGCGGACCTTCATGCCGGCGGACAGCGACCGCTTCTGCCTGCTGACCTGCCGTATCCGTGATCCGAAGCGTGGCAAGCCGCAGCCGATGCAGCCGATCTTCGCCGAGGGCCAGCGCTGGCCGGCGCGGCGTGAGCCCGTGGCCTCGGTATGGCAATTGTCCTTGAGTTACTGGAAAATCATGACGGTGGCGCAAGCCAAGGCCGCCGGCATCCCGCCTATCGGCCAGGCACGGCACCTGCGCAAGAAGGCGACGGGTCGGGATCTGACACCGGAAGAGATCGCCGCCCTGTCGCAAGGGCCGCTGACAGCGGTGCGGCCGCAAAAGGCGCTTGATTTCGGATTGTTCGATTTCCCGCTGCCGGAAAACCCGGCCATCATTATCGCCGACGAGTAAGGTCAGCGCTGCAATTTGCGCAACTGGCCCGAAGTGAACTCCATAGTCCAGTCGTCGGGCAGCACCTTGAGCAGGGCGGCGGCGGCCTTGTTGGGGGCGCCGGGCACGCAGGCGGCGCGGTTGGCTTCGGCAGCGACATAGCCCTCTCTGGCTACTTCGTCGGCGCCCATCCAGCCCCATTCGGGAATGGCCTTGCTCAACTTCGAGCGTCCGCCGACGGCGTCATGAAGTTCCGAATAGGTAAAACCGGGGCAAAGCGCGCTGACATGGACGCCGCGGTCACGCATCTCCAGATGCAGGCTTTGCGAGAAGCGCGTCAGGAAGGTCTTGACCGGACCGTAAAGGGTATCACCCGGCGAGGCCGGCAGAAAACCGGCCAGCGATGCCACATTGATAATGCGGCCGAATTTCTGTTCGATCATGCCGGGCAGGAAGCGATGCGTGAGTTCCATCGGCGCCAGCATCATCACTCTGAGAAATGCCTGATGCTGTTCAAGTGCGTTGCCGACGAAGCCGCCCGACTGGCTGTAACCAGCGTTATTGATCAGGCCGTCGACCGTTCGGCCAAGCGCCAGCAGGCTTTTCTGCAGGTTTTCCGGCGTATCTGGATCGGCGAGATCGGCGGGCAGGGCGTGGGCCTCGACGCCGAAACGCAGGGAAACTTCCTCGACCAGCTTTTCCAGACGGTCGGCACGCCGGGCGGTGACCGCCACATCCCAGCCGTGCGCCGCATAGGTGCGGGCAAAAGCCAGGCCAATGCCGGAGGAAGCGCCCGTGATCAGAACAAGACGGCGTGACAAACTATTCTCTCATTTATGCCAGGACTTCGACCGGCAGTTCCGCGGTGTGTTTCAGCAGGTCGGCCACCGTAAAGGTCGAAAGGCTTTGCGCGGCGGCGATATTGGCGGCGGTCATCGCTTCATTAACCGCCTTGGGAATAGCCTGGCTGACCGGGCAGCCTTCGGCACCCAGCGGGGCGCTTCCCAGATGAGCGCAGCCATTCACGGCCTTCAGCACTTCATCGAGTTTGATCTGTTCCGGCCGTTTCAATAGCCAGGCCCCGCCAGAGACACCGGAACAGGTGGCCAGAAGGCCTGCCCTTGCCAGTTGCGTGGTCATGCGGCGGATAACCACGGGGTTTGTCGGGATCGATGCGGCGAGCACAGACGAAGACACCGCCTGTTCACGAGAATAGGCGTTGCGGTGGGCGAGGTAGGCCAGCGTGTGGGCGGCCACGGGAAATCTTTGACTATCAGACATTTGCCTAGCTTTGATACGACATTTCTCGGCAATTTCATAGAGGGGAGACGCCCACCCCCTCAATCGTTCAAAAATGGAGCCGAAGAATCGAGATTGAATGTGTTTATAAATAGGCGTAAGAGCGCCGAGTTCAAGCGAGGGCCTCCCGGAGTGGCTTTGTGTCATCTTGTTTTTTGGCGCCCTCAGGAGAGTATGCATGATCGGGGACACCCCTCCTGAGACCCCGGCCAAAAGCCACGGCTCAGATACGGCCGGCATCAGTCCGGATACGGCGCAGGCGGAAAATCGCGCCGCAGACTCCCCCAGTTCAGGTGATTCCCATGCATCCGAAACGGAGGCTGTATCGAGTCACGGCCACGGCAAGGAAGGATTCGCGGCCCTCGTCGTCGGCGCGATCGGCGTGGTCTTCGGCGATATCGGCACCAGCCCGCTCTACGCCATGCGCGAGGCCCTGTTCCACACCCGCGAAGGCACCAATGCCGAACTGGCGGTCAAGGGTGTGATCTCGCTCGTTTTCTGGGCCCTGGTCATGGTGGTGACGGTCAAGTACGTCATCTTCCTGATGAAGGCCGACAACAAGGGCGAAGGCGGCACCCTGGCCCTGATGGCCCTGACGCAAAAGGCGCTCGGTAAATATTCGCCCACCGTCTTCTTCCTTGGTATATGCGGCGCGGCGCTTTTCTATGGCGACGGCATTATCACGCCGGCGGTTTCAGTGCTGGGCGCGGTCGAAGGTCTGAAGGACGCTCCCGGCATCGGCGGGCAGGTCCACCACCTTATCGTGCCGATTTCAGCCGTCATTCTCATCGGCCTGTTCATGGTCCAGTCCAAGGGCACGGCCAAGGTGGCCGGCTTCTTCGGCCCGGTCATGGTGCTGTGGTTCCTTGTTCTTGGCGGACTTGGTCTGTTTCATATCTTCGACCAGCCCGGCATTCTGGTGGCGCTCATGCCGCAATACGGTATCGAGTTCCTGTTCGCCAATGGCTTTGTCGGCTTCGTTATCCTTGGGTCTGTCTTCCTGGCGGTGACGGGCGCCGAGGCGCTCTATGCCGACATGGGCCATTTCGGCAAGAAGCCTATCCAGTTCTCCTGGCTGTTCTTCGCCCTGCCATGCCTGACGCTCAATTATCTCGGTCAGGGTGCCCTGACCCTGGCCGATCCTTCGGCGCGGGAAAATCCGTTCTGGCGCATGGTGCCGGAAGTCGCCTACTGGCCGATCTTCATCCTGGCGACCATGGCCACGGTCATCGCCTCGCAGGCGGTCATCACTGGTGCTTTCTCGATCACCCAGCAGGCGGTGCAGCTTGGTCTCCTGCCGCGCATTGATATCAAGCGTACCTCGGAAACCCAGGCAGGCCAGATTTTCGTACCGCAAATCAATACGATGCTGATGGTCGGCGTGCTGGTTCTGCTGTTCGTCTTCCGCTCGACCGACCGCCTGACCTCGATGTACGGCATCGCCGTCACCGGCGCCATGCTGGTCGATACCCTGCTGGCTTACGTTTTCCTGCGTCACGTCTGGAAATGGCGGCGCTGGCAGGCCTGGCTGCTGCTCATTCCGCTTGGTTTGCTCGATCTCGTCTTCTTCGGTTCCAACCTGCTGAAAATTCCACAGGGCGCCTGGCTGCCGCTGACGCTCGGTGGTATGCTCGTCCTGATCATGCTGACCTGGGCGACCGGCACACGTACCCTGACCGAAAAATCGAAGCGCGACAGCGTCGGCCTGCTCGACCTGGTCGACATGCTGAAAAAACGCCCCCCCCACCGCGTGGCCGGCACCGCCATCTTCCTGACCTCCGACGCCGAATCTGCACCCGTGGCCCTTATGCACAATCTCAAGCATAACAAGGTGTTGCACGAGAAAAACATCATCCTGACCGTGAAGACGATCGGCGTGCCGCGCGTACCGGAAGACAAGCGCGTCACCATCGAACTGATCAACGACGATTTCAAGAAGGTGACGCTCAGCTATGGCTTCATGGAAAGCCCGAACCTGCCGCGTGCGCTTGGCCTATGCCGCAAGCTTGGCCTGAAGTTCGATATCATGGCCACCAGCTTCTTCGTCGGCAAGCGATCGGTGGTGCCCTCGGCCAACTCGGGTATGCCGCTGTGGCAGGACAAGCTGTTTATCTTCCTGATGAAAAACGCCGCCAACCCGACGGAATTCTTCCATATCCCGCCGGGCCGTGTGGTCGAGCTGGGTACACAGGTGACGGTATAAGAGCCTCCGGCATCAAAGGTGCGAGCACCCTTGACCCGTAAGTTTCACATATTCTGTCTTGCATCCTTGAGTCTTAAACCTTAAAGCGCGCGTGAAGTTTAACTCAAGGTCACGCTCCCATGTCCGCACCCACTGCAAAGTCCGTCAAGAAAGTCGTTCTCGCCTATTCCGGCGGTCTCGACACCTCGATCATCCTGAAGTGGCTGCAAACGGAATATGGCGCCGAAGTGGTGACCTTCACAGCCGATCTGGGGCAGGGCGGAGAAATCGAACCGGCACGCGCCAAGGCGCTGGCCGCCGGCGTCAAGCCTGAGAACATCTTCATCGAAGACGTTCGCGAAGAATTCGTGAAAGACTATGTGTTCCCGATGTTCCGCGCCAATACGGTCTATGAAGGCCAGTACCTGCTCGGCACCTCGATCGCCCGTCCGCTGATCGCCAAGCGCCAGATCGAAATCGCCCGCCAGGTTGGCGCCGATGCCGTTTCCCACGGCGCCACCGGCAAGGGCAACGACCAGGTCCGTTTCGAACTCGGCTATTACGGCCTGGAGCCAGATATCAACGTGATCGCGCCGTGGCGCGAATGGGATTTCAAGAGCCGCGAAGCCCTCCTCGACTTTGCTGAAAAGCACCAGATCCAGATCGCCAAGGACAAGCGCGGCGATGCGCCCTTCTCGGTCGACGCCAACCTGCTGCACTCGTCGTCCGAAGGCAAGGTGCTGGAAGATCCGGCCGTCGAGGCGCCGGAATTCGTCTATCAGCGCACGATTTCGCCGGAAGCGGCGCCGGATACCCCGACCGTCTTCACCATGGATTTCGAGCGTGGCGATCCGGTGGCGATCAACGGCGTGGCCATGTCGCCGGCGACCATCCTGACGAAGCTGAACGAACTGGGCCACGATAACGGCGTGGGCCGTCTCGATCTGGTCGAGAACCGTTTCGTCGGCATGAAATCGCGTGGCGTTTACGAGACGCCGGGCGGCACCATCCTGCTGGCGGCGCACCGCGGCATCGAGTCGATCACGCTCGATCGCGGCGCTATGCACCTGAAGGACGAGCTGATGCCGAAGTACGCCTCGCTGGTCTATAACGGCTTCTGGTTCTCGCCGGAGCGCAACATGCTGCAGGCGGCTATTGATTACAGCCAGGAAAAGGTCACCGGCCGCGTCACGGTCAAGCTCTACAAGGGCAATGTCACGATCACCGGCCGCGAGAGCCCCTATTCGCTGTACGATCAGGATCTGGTCACGTTCGAAGAAGGCAAGGTCGCTTACGATCACCGCGATGCGGCAGGCTTCATCAAGCTCAACGCGTTGCGACTGCGCGTGGCGGCGAAGCGCGATCAACGCGGATAAGTCATGGGGCGTGGGGCCTGGGGCCCCAAGACTTTCCCTATTCCAATAAAGAAGCCCCGCCCTTTCGGGCGAGGGCTTTTTTATTGGATTAAAGGCAGGTTTTGTGGGGTCACGGACCCCACGCCCCATAAGCTTACCGCATTGAATCCTTGCACCGCAGTCGCTCATTTATCCGCATGGGCGAAGGTTTCAACATTCTTATCAATCGCAAATCCGGCACGGTGCTCAATATGGGCGAGCCGGCGGTAGAGGCAGCTATCACGGCCAGCGAAATCCCAGTGGTCGAACTGTGTCTGTCCGAACCCGACGAAATGCAGGCCAATCTCGAACGTCTGAGTAAAAAGCCGGAGCGCCTGCTGATCGGCGGCGGCGACGGCACTATCCGCGAGACTGCCAAATACCTCGCTGCCCACAAAAAGGCTTTTGGTGTCCTGCCCTTCGGCACCATGAACCTGCTGGGGGTCGATCTCGGTTTCACGTCGCTGCAACAGGCGCTTGATGCCTATGCGGGGGGCACTCGTGAGGAGACCATGGATGCCGGTTTCGTCAATGGCGAAATCTTCCTGTGTTGCGCCAGTATAGGCACCATGCCTCAGGCCTCGGTCTACCGCGAAGCCAACCGCATGACCAACAAGCTCCTGCTGCTGCCGCAGATGTTCTTTTTCGTCGCCGACAACATGGGCAAGCATCGCCGCGAACGCATCGTAATGGAGGCCGAAGGCAAGATGACCAAGTACCGCACGCCAGCGGTGGTTGTTTCGGCCAATCGCTTCGCCGACTCGGAAACACTGAGCGAGAGTAATTTCAAGCGCGTTTCGCTCTCCGGCGGGGAGCTGGCGGCTTATATTTTCAGCACCAAGTCACCGACCGCCCACATCCGCCTGCTGTGGCGGCTGATCTTCGGCCACTGGCTGCACGATCCGGATCTGATCGAACGTACGGGGCCCCGTTTCAAAATCTGGAGCCAGCACCACAAACCGCTGGTTTCGATCGATGGCGAGGTGATGAAGCTGAAATCTCCACTCGATTTCACCCTAAAACCCGATTTCGTCCACCTGCTGATGCCTGCCGGTGAAACGGAATGACGGCAAAAGACTGGCTGGAAATCAGGATCAAGCAGTTGCCCGCGCCGTTTCGCCATGAGTGGCGGGCACTTTTGCTGTTTGGCATCATCTTCATGCTGGCGGCGTGGCTGTTTTTCGAGGTGGTTGAGGACATGGTGTTGGGCGACCCGCTCGCCAGCCCCGATCAGGCCGCCTATGCCTTTCTGCAAGCCTTCCGGACGCCGGGGCTTGATCGCTTTCTGGTCGGCGTGACCGAACTGGGCGATACCGCCGTTGTTGTCGCCGTCGCCGTGGCTGTCGCCCTGTGGTTGTTGTATGAACGCGCCTGGCATACGCTCCTCTACTGGCTGATGGCGACCGGCGGTGGGTCGCTGATCAACTCCGCCATCAAGCTGGCTCTGCAACGCGCCCGACCCGGTGACATGCATTATGACGGGGTCAGTGTCTTTTCCTTTCCCAGCGGCCACTCAACCACAAACGCTGTGCTCTATGGCTTTCTGATCATCATCATGGCACGCAAGCTGCCCTTTGTGGCGCGCATTCCGATTGTTATAACGCTTGTACTATTCGTTGGATTGATTGCCTTTTCACGGCTTTACCTCGGCGCACACTGGCTGTCAGATGTGGCGGGCGGGTTGTTCTTTGGTTCGGCCTGGCTGGCCTTGCTCAGCCTGTTCTATGTGTGGAGACGGGCCGAACCGATCGAACCTCTAGAATTGCTGGCTATAGCAATAACGACACTAATCGTTGCTGGTGGTCTCAATATTGTCTTCAATCATAGTGCCGATCTGGCCCGCTATGCCGTGCAAAGGGCCATCATATGAAAATCGCTCATATCTCGGACCTGCATTTCGGCGCGCATGACCCGGTGGTGCGTGACGCCTTGCTCGCGCACCTCATCGAGGCGAAACCGCATCTGGTTATCGCCAGCGGCGATATCACCCAATCGGCGACCGATGCCGAATTCGCTGCCGCACGGGTGTTTTTCGATGAGCTGCCGATGGAGGTTTTTGTCATTCCGGGCAATCACGATCTGCCTGGCATGGACCTGACGCGCTTCGTTAATCCGTTTGGCCGCTATAGGCGTCATCTGATCGACGAACTTGATCCGGAACTGGCGGCCGGTCCGGTCCATATCAAGGGTATAAATACGGCCCGCCGCATCCTGCCGCACTGGAACTGGGCCAATGGCGCCGTCAGTGCGAAACAGCGCCGCGATATCGCTAAAACTTTTGAGGTGGCCACCGCGCCATGGCGCATCCTGGTGCTGCATCATCCGTTGATGAGCCCAAAGGAATTTCCGCTCGATATCACCGTCTTTAATTCGAGGGAACTGCTGCAAACCATCGCCGACCAGCGTATCGATATCGTACTCGCCGGCCATCAGCATCATGCCTATATCGAGACCCGGCAGGAAACCGAACACAAGACCCTGTTCGTCAGTGCCTCGACCGCCATGTCGACCCGCATCCGCCGCCAGCCGCAGGGCCTGAATATGCTGGAACTGACCGATACGACGCTGCGCATCGATCAGTTGCGTTATGCCGATGGCCGGTTTGTCCTGTTTGAGGCCCTGACACATGTGAAACCGACCGTTTCCGGATAGCGTAATCGGACAGACATGCTATGGCGACCGGCATGTCTTTCCTAATCAACCCGCACACTTACTGGGCGTTTTTTGTGACCATGTTCTTCATGGCCATCACACCAGGCCCGGCCAACCTGTTCGCCATCCGTACGGGGCTGGGCCGGCGCAAGAGCCGGGTCCTCGCCGCCGTCATCGGGCTCAACTGCGCTTCGCTGATCTGGTTCATTGCCTGCGCCTTCGGTTTGCAGATCCTGCTGACAGCGTTTCCCTTGCTGTTCCAGATCATAGCCGTGGCCGGCGGTCTCTATCTCGGCTGGATGGCCTTCAGCGGCTTCCGTTCGGCGCTCGATATCCGCAATGAAAGCATAGGCTCCAGCCTGACCGCAGCGCCGGACCCGAACAAGACCATCGGCGCCACGTTCAAGGACGGCTTCCTGGTCCAGCTGCTCAATCCGAAAGTGACGCTGTTCTTTACAGCCGTGCTGCCACCATTCGTTGATATTGATCGCGCCGTGCCGCCGCAAATGGTCATTTTTGCGGCCACGGCTATCGGCATGGATACAATTACCATGACGACCTACGGCCTGGCCGCCGTTACCCTGTCGCATACGCTTAGTGATCCGAAGAAAAAACAGGTGTTTGATCTGGGCGTCTGCCTGATTTTGATGGGTATTGCCGCTATTATCATCTGGCATGCCGGTATGGCACTGCTGAGGGTGTAGAGCCCCCTTATGCGCGCATTACGGACGGCCCAATATTGCCACATTGACGGCACACTCTTGGTAGTTAATATGTGTAAAAGTTTTGCATATGTGGGGAGTTACACCATGAAGTATTTGAGCCTCGCCTTAGTTGCCGCCGCCAGCCTGACCGTACTGTCGGCCTGTGCCACGCCCACCCCTTACCAGCCGGTCGCGGCGACCGCGTCTCCGTCCAACCAGCGCGGTTATTCCGAAACGCGCCTGGAAGATAATCGTTACCGTCTGAGCTTCGCCGGCAACGACATGACCAAGCGTGAAACGGTGGAAAATTACCTGCTGTACCGCGCAGCGGAGGTCACTATCAATTCCGGCTACGACTGGTTCGAGGTCGTCAGTCGCAATACTGACGAGAAGAAGCGCGCGACTACCTTCGAAGACCCCTATATGAGCAGCTTTTCGTGGCGCTTCTACGGCCGTAATCGCTGGAGCCGATGGGGCGCTTTCGGCGCCGACTGGGGCACCGATACGGTCGTCTATTCACGCTATGAAGCTACCGCTGAAATTCTGATGCACAAGGGTGCCAAGCCAGATACTGATCCGCACGCCTATGACGCCCGCGCCGTCAAGGCCAATCTGGAACCGCGCATTATCCGCCCTGCGCCGGTGGCGAAATAATCCAAACCCTCCCGGCATGACCGGGAGGGTTTTTCTTTAGCGCGTCTTTTTCGGTCGGATAACCTTTGGCGTCCTGAGGCGGCGGCGGTTGATATGGTCGTCGACCTTCTCGACCACCTGACCTGTCGGGTCCGGTTTCTCGCCCTTGAAATAGAATTTCTGCCAGGCTTCCTTCACCGCATCGGGATCACGACGGACGAGGCTGTCATTGAATTCCTGCCGCGTCCGGGCCCAGGCGTCGAACTGCTTCTTCAGCTCCGGATCGCTTTCCAGCGACTTGATCACCGGCTGGATCTCGTCCTGGCCCTTGTGCTGGACGACCTGGATAAAGCAGAACGGCTCACCCTTCTTGAAGGTGACCATGCCGGGGCGGGTCATCAGCCAGTTCATGGTGAAGGGGAAGGGCAGCCAGTCGGTCTCAACCAGTCCGGTGAGCGGGGCAATGCCGTCCTTGACCTGGTTGGGCGCGCCGGAGGCCTGAACGGCATAGCCCGGCGGCGTACGGAACAGGAAGCCGGTATGGAAGGTCACGACGCCGTGGGTGAAGTGCGATGAGACCAGATGTTCGAGATTGTAATCCGGATCGGCGTCGCAGCTGATTGTCAGGTCGTTCTTGCCGATGCCACCGTTCCAGATGATGGTGATGTCGGTCGGGCAGAGGATTTCCCAGCCGGTGGTATTGGCCATGGTCAGCGGCAGGCAGCGATAGGGGAAACGGGCCTGGAAACCGTCCATCCAGTCGCGTTCCGGTCTGCCGGGTACGATTTCCGGCGGATAGGTGGTCATGACAAAGCACTCAAGTTCCATCGGGCAGTTCCATGGTCAAAAAGATTGCGCTAAAGGCAGTGACCATGACTGATCCCCTTTACACGCCTGAAAAACTGCTCGAAGCCTTAAATGATTTGGGCCTGAAAACAAGCACCCTGACCCATGAAGCCGTCTTTCGCGTCGGCGAAGGCGACGACATAAAGTCGCAGTTATTGGGTGCTCATACCAAGAACCTGTTTCTCAAGGACGATAAGGGCCAGTTGTGGCTGATTTCAGCCGAGCAATCGACCACGATCAATCTGAAAACCCTGCCGAAGGTAATCGGCTCGGGGCGCCTAAGTTTCGGTTCAGAGGAGCGGCTTTATAACGCGCTGGGTGTACGACCGGGTTCGGTAACGGCGCTCGGCCTGATCAACGATGCGGAACACAAGGTGCGGTTTCTTCTCGACAAGGCGCTGGCGGATGCGGAAATTGTCAACTTCCATCCATTGACCAATACGGCCACGACGTCTTTGAGTCAGGCGGATTTCCGGGCATTTGTGGCGTCATTGGGCCGTGAACTGGTGGTCGTGGATTTTAGTGAACTCACTTGATTCCATTGAAGCGAAGACCCACTTGAGCTAAGCCACACTGAGAGGTATCCCATGGCCAGCAACGACCCCAATATCATCGACGGTTCCGAAAACACTTTCATGGCGGACGTCATCGAAGCCTCCATGACCCAGCCGGTCATTGTCGATTTCTGGGCGACGTGGTGCGGCCCTTGCCGCCAGCTTGGTCCGGCGCTGGAAAAGGTTATCGGCGAGCAAAAGGGCAAGGTGAAGCTGGTCAAGATCGATGTCGATCAAAACCAGGGTATCGCGGCGCAGATGCGTGTCCAGTCTATCCCGACAGTTTACGCCTTTGTCGGTGGACGGCCGGTCGACGGCTTCATGGGCGCCAAGTCGGAAACCGAACTGCGCGCCTTTATCGACAAGCTGGGCGTAGCCGATGACGGCACTCCGTCGATCGATGACGCCCTGGCCCTGGCCACCAAGTCGGTGGAAGATGGCGATATGCCCAGCGCCATGGAGGCCTACGCCTTTGTGCTGGAGCAGGACCCGGAAAACACCAAGGCCATCGCTGGCATGGCGCGCATCTATCTCAAGCTCCAGCAGCCGGATCATGCCAAGGCTACCCTCGATCAGGTGCCGGCGGATACCAAGGATACGGATATCCTGGGCTTGCGAGCGGCGCTTGAACTGGCCGAAGGGGCGCCCACCGATGTGGCCGGCCTGCGCGCCAAGATTGCTGCCAATGACCGCGATTTCGATGCCTGGTACGATCTCGGCCGCGCTCTGGCTGGTCAGGGTGAAATGGCCGAGGCCATCCAGTCCCTGCTGGAGATCGTCAAGTACGAACCGGAGTGGAGCGGTCAGGCGGCCCGTACCTATCTTTTCAAGATTTTTACCGCGCTCGGTTCATCGTCCGAACTGACCAAGGCCGGCCGTCGCCGCCTGTCGTCGCTGCTTTTCAGTTAGGAATTCCCATGTCCGATATCGAAACCTACGCCAGGAACGAGCTGGAAGTGGATGCGCGCTTGCTGGAAGCCCTGGTCTGTCCGGTGACGCGCCGGCCGCTGACCTATGACAAGGCGGCGCAGGAACTGATCAGTCCGACCGCCGGCCTGGCCTATCCGATCCGTTCCGGCGTACCGATCATGCTGGTCGATCAGGCGCGCAAGTTCGACCCAATCAAAGCCTAAAGCTCAAGGCATAAGCCGGTTTTTCCCGGCCTTCAGCGGCCAGGTCTTTCCGTGCCAGACAAATTCACCGGACAGGTCCGATGGCATGTCGATCTTGGCTGTCAGGCCGGTTTTTGTTTGTGTGTAAATGACGGTTACCGGCCCGGCGGGTGTCTGTACTGTAGCTGCCAGATTTTCCAGATTTCCGAGGTGCGGCTCGATCCGCACCCTTGCATAGCTGGGCGCCGCCGACTTTACGCCAGCCACGATTGTCAGCAGGTCAGCGGTGGGGTGCGCGCTCCAGGCGTGGGTATCGGAGCGGTCTTCCAGCTTCGCTTCCGGCCAGGTGGAAAAATGCAGCGGCAGCAGGTCGCGCCAGGTTTGCAGCAGGTCGAGGTAGCGGTCGCTCAAGCCGGCATGTTCATAGGCCCGTACCAGATACCATGAGAAATAATAGCTGACCGGGATCAGTCCTGACGGCGGTTCGATTCCGCGTGCGGTGATGCGCGCCAGAATATCCGCCTGCGCGACCTTTGGCGCTACGTCGTAAAGTACCGCCAGCGCATTAGTTTGCTGTGAAAACAACGTCTTCGACGGATCGTCGGCATAGAGCCCGCGTTGCGCATCCCAGCACCAGGCCTGAATGCCCGTCTTGATCGTTTCCGCCAGGATGGCATCCTCGTCACCCCGTCCGGCATCTCCCAGAGCGTGTTCGAGGTCGGCGGCCTGTTTCAGGGCGCCGAGATAGATCAGCGATGTCAGGCAGGACTCACCATTGCTGTCGAAGCTGGGAAAAGCGTCACGGTCCTTGCCGACCCAATCGACAAAATTCCAGGTCGGATTTCTGCCGAGCAGTCCGTCGGCATGGAGATACGGCCGGAACCACGACAGCACCTCGCGGGCGCGCGGCAGATTGCGCGAAATGACGGCCGTGTCCGGCTGATTCATCCAGTAATCGTGCATCATGCCCAGCCACAAAAGTGAAAATGGCGCGATCGGATTATGACTTCGGCTCGGATAAGCGCCTTCAGTCAGGCCGCCTTCGGTATTGGACCAGCCGAAGGCGTCGATAGCGTTGACTGCCAGCCGCTTGTCACCGGAAACGGCATAGGAAATCAGCATCTGAATGCGAGTGTCGCCGACATATTGCAACTGTTCCCAATAGGCCGAGTCCATATAGGTTTCGTGGGCATCGAGACGCGCCGTGCGCCAGCCGATATCCCATATCTCATTGAGTGCCGGATCGCTGGACTGGAAATGGCCAACAGTTTTAAACGGATAACCGGTCTCGCAGGTGTTGAAACCTTCGAGGGTCAACGGCTGATCCTTCGTCTCTATATCCAGTTGCAGGAAACGCCAGACCCGCCAGTGCAGCGGCTCGAACGTGGTGGGTTCGCCATCGGCGATAAAGGTGTCGGTCAGGCCGCGAACTGTGCGATCGCCGACCTCATCGCGGATGCCCTTTTTGCCGGCCCGGTCATAGAGGGCCTCAGCATAGGTCGCCTTGATCACCGCGTCCCTGCCGCCGGAAACGCGCAGACGCGGATAGGCGGCCACCATGGCATCGCGCCGGATCAGCAAAGTGACATGGCTTTGGGCCGGTATGATCTGCGGCGCATCTGGAAAGCCGCCTTCACCGCGCACCAACCGGCCATTCTCCGCCGGAGCATAGGTCATTTGCGGCAGTGGATCGATGGTTGTGACACGTGGCGCTATGGGAGCGGCGGCGGTCCAACTGGCGGGCGGGGCCGTGGCGTCAATGGTTTCGGCGGCGCCGGCAACATAATAACCGAACCAGCTTTTGTCGTTCAGTTGTGCAAAGGCTGATTGCGCCGTGCGGCCGGTATCGACCCGGCTGAACCACTCCGGGCTGGTATTCAGGGTAGCAAAAGCCTCGTCTTCCGCCTTGAGATAGAAGCCCGTCCCCACCGATTGCTGCGAAAGAGGCCCGGTCTGCTTTTTCAGATCGTCTTCACCGGAAATGACGAAGTTCCAAACCGTGGCGCGAATCGTGTTGTGACCGGATTTCAGGTAGGGCGCGAGATCAATGCGGGCATAACGCCAGTGCGCCAGATCACTGGTGGCCGGACCCGCGGCGACGCGTACGTCATTTATATAAAGGATGAACCGGTTATCAGCGCTGACATTGATCCACACGGGTCTGCCCGCCAGGGCGGGGACATCAATATCGCGGCGAAACTGAACGACGACCGGCGCGGACGCCGCCTTATCGGTGATCCATTTTGCCTCGGCCGCAGCAACTGGTGCGGCCAATCCTAACCAAAGCAGGATCAGCCAGGCCAGTTTCATACAAGCTCGCCACGCAGCAGTTTCGGCAGGTCACCGGTGGCGGCGCCGGCGTCTTCCATGACGAACTGACGCAGGGCCGGGACGCGGTTGAAAAGGCCGATGCCGACGCCGCGAATGGCGCGCAGCAAGGGATTGCCGTTGGAAAACAGGCGCACGAAGCCATCCATCACAACAGAGGTCGAGACATTATCGAAACGTCGCCATTTGGCATAACGTTCAAGAACCAGATCGGTGCCGATATCCTCGCCCAGCCGCGCCGCCTCGATCAGCACCTCGGCCAGGGCCGCCACGTCTTTCAGGCCGAGATTAAGGCCCTGTCCGGCGATGGGGTGGATGCCGTGAGCGGAATCCCCCAGCAGGGCCAGGCGGCCCCTGTGCATCTCTTCGGCCAGGCCCAGGCCCAGCGGATAGATGAACTTATCGCCCACCACGGTCAGCTCGCCAAGGAATTCGCCAAAGCGCCCGATCAGGTGGTCATAAAACAGCTGGTCATCAACCTGCATCAGTGCCTTCGCCTTGGCATGGGTTTCCGACCAGACGATACAGGCCTTATTGTCATTCAGCGGTAGTATGGCGAAGGGGCCGGTCGGCAGGAAATGCTCATAGGCGACATGGTTATGCGAATGTTCCATCTGCACGGTGCAGACCACAGCGCTCTGGTCGTAATCCCAGTTTATATGCTTGATGCCGGCCTTTTCGCGCAGGCTGGACCGGCGCCCCTCGGCGGAGACCACCAGAGGCGCGCGCAGGGTTTCGCCTGTATCGAGATCGACTTCGGCGAAGCTGCTGTCTTCCCGGTTGCCGATGACCGTCGTCGGGCTGATCAGGCGGATATCCTGCCTGACAATCTCCTCATAAAGCGCTTTGCGTACCTGGCGGTTCTCGACCATGTAGCCCAGCGGTTCATCACCAGTGCGGTCGGAGATTTCATCAGAGGCGAAGTGCAGGAAGAAGGGCAGGGGCGCGGGTGCCGCGGCGCCCGGCAGGTGGCCGTCGGTCACGAAGATCTCGTCCATTCGGCAGGCGTGCTTTTCCAGCACATCACCGACGCCGAGCGCCTTCCACTGGCGGAAACAGGCATAGGCAATCGCCGAGGCGCGGCCGTCAAAACTGACATCCAGCATATCATCGAAGGGTTGCCGCTCGACCAGGGCGACTTCCAGTCCGCCCGATTTCAGAGCCAGGGACAGGGTCATGCCGGCCATGCCGGCGCCAACGATAATGACGTCAAAGGTTTTCATGATCGCATCATAGCTTTACCGGCCAAAAGCGCAATGCGGTCCGGTGACGCGGTTTCTTGCTTTCCGGCGTGGCGCCCCGTAAGAACAAGGTCATGAAAAATCGCGCCCTGCTCATCGTCATCGCCGGTCTCGTGGCAGCTCTCTTCGCTATCGTCCTGAACCTGGCCCCGGCGGCCGATGCAAATGCCGGGCGGACCCTGGCGACTGAAAGCGTCATTGCGGCGCTTCTGGCGCTTGGCTGTGGCGTCGTCACCCTGCGCAAGGGCGGCGGCTGGCGTTTTCTGGCCATCGCCATGATCGGGCCGTCGGTTTTTGTGCTGGCCGATGCCGGAATGCGCCTCGCGCTTTACCTGCGTCAGGGTATATAGTGGGCCTCCTGATATCAGGAACAGCGCCATGACCCAGCCCGCCACACCGATCAAATTCTATTCCATGCACCTGTCGGGCAACGCCCACCGTGTGTTGCTGACCCTGCGGGCGCTCGACCTGCCGTTCGAGTTGATCGAGGTCAACCTGCGGGCAAAGGAACAAAAGTCAGAGACCTTCCTGCAAATGAATCCGTTCGGCCAGGTACCGGTGATCGACGACAGCGGCACGGTCATCTGGGATTCCATCGGCATCATGACCTATCTGGCCCTGACCTATGATGATGGAAAGCTGTTACCGCGCGACCCGGCGCAATTCGGGCAGATCATGGCCTGGCTGGGCAAGACCTCCGGCCCGATCGCCTATGGCATGGCCACGGCGCGGCGCATCAATCTCTTCAATGCGCCGGCAGACATAGATTCCGCTCATGCCATTGCGCATGACTTCCTGCAGGTCATGAACGGTCACCTAGAGGGCAGGGCCTGGCTGGTGGGCGAAACGGTTACCTTGGCCGACCTCGCCTGTTATGCCTATGTCGCCCATGCGCCGGAAGGTGGGGTGGATCTCAAGGCATTCAGTAATGTCAGCGGTTGGCTGGCCCAGGTCGAGGCCCTGCCATTCTATGTCGCCATGCCGAAAGCCAAAGTCGGCCTGTGGGCTGAATAATATCCATTCCTGAGTTACTTCCTCCGGGCGCGGGGACGCGTAAAAAAACGCCGCTGCGAAGGGGGAAATCGCAGCGGCGCCAGAATAATCTCGGGGAAGAAGAAATGTCTGTCGATCAAGGAACCACAAAAGTTCCGGGGGCTGGGGGGGCTGTTCAGGGGGGAACCTTCGCAATCACCTCGACCGACATATACATATTTACGTCGGAACCGGGCCGTCAAAGGGCCAAAATAAGGTCATATCGCGTCCTTTTAATAACGAACCCATAAAGACAATGATATAAATTTACTTGCGCGATTCAGACGGATGGGGCGTAATCAGGTCATATTTTACTGTGGAGTCTTGGGCTCATGAGTATTCAGGATTTGGCTGGCGCATTCGGTGCTTCGCAACCCCTGAAAGGTCCGGTTTTCTTCGACCGTAAGGAACTGGAGCAGATTCTGCGGCTTTACGGGATGCATGTGGCTTCGGGCGAATGGCGCGATTATGCCATAGATCAACTGACGGACGCTGTTGCCTTCAATATCTTTCGACGCTCTAATGAGGCGCCACTCTACCGTATCGAAAAGCGGCCTTCGCTCGCACGCAAGCAGGGCGCCTTCGCCGTATTCAATCAGGCGGGGCTGATCCTCAAGCGCGGCCGGGAACTGGGACCGGTGCTGGCCATAATCGACAAGCGCAAGTTCGATGTGCTGTAACAGAAAACCCCTCCGGAATCGCTTCCGGAGGGGTTTTCAATCAGATAGTCTCTGTTTTTAGCGACGGCCACCAAACAGGTTCAGCAAGCTGAGGAACAGGTTGATGAAGCTGACATACAGACCGATGGCGCCGATATAGGTCAGCGCCGCGCGATGATTGGCCGAAAGCTGGCCTGTCGAATAGTAGAGGTTTTTCAGCGACTGCGTCTGGTAGGCGATCAGGGCCGAGAACAGCAGAACGCCGATGCCGGACATCACCATGCTCATCAGGCCGCTCTTGAACAGGAAGGCGTTGGCAATACCGGCGATTATCAGGCCAAGCACGGCGACCGAGAAGAAGCCGCCCCAACCGGTCATGTTTACCTTGGTGGTGTAGCCGACAAGGCTGACCACGCCGAAGGTTGCGGCCGTGATGAAGAAGATGTTGGCGATCGAGATGCCGGTATAGAGCAGGAAGATCGACGACAGCGACACGCCCATGACGGCAACGAACACCCAGTAGAAGGCGCCTGAAACCTTGGCGTCGAGGCCATTCATGAAGCGACCGGAGATGAAGCTCAGGGCCAGCGGCGCAAAGGCGAAGATCCAGCCGAGGAGGGTATAGCCGCCAATGCGGCCTTCCGGCGTAATCTGATAGAGCAGGCCCGCCACCGCCGGCGTATTGGCCACGGCCCAGGCCATGGCGCCGGTGACCACGAGGCCCAGTGCCATTTTCTGATAGATGCCCATCAGGAAGTTCTTCAGGCCCATATCCTTGGCCTGCTCCTCCGCCGTTGGCATAGCAATATAGCGAGTGTCCATGTCGTTCATAGGTTTGAAACCCCTTTAAATGTCTCGATGCCTCTGGCTAGTCTTGCCAAGGCGATCTCCTGATAATATGGGACTGTGGCGCTTTCCTGACAAGAGGCATTTTCCGCCCGTCGGGACTTTGATTATCTAAGTAAATTTGGGCCAAATCCGCATGAAATATTCTCCCTTGGGACGCACGGGCCTTGAGGTTTCCCGCATTTGTCTCGGCACCATGATGTACGGTAGCCAGGTATCGCAGGCCGATGCCTGGGCGCAGATGGATTATGCGCTGACGCGGGGCATCAATTTCTTCGATACTGCCGAGGCCTATGCCATTCCGCCACGTCCGGAAACGCAAGGCGCCACCGAGCGCATCATCGGTGAGTGGTTCCAGGTGCGCGGCAACCGCAAGGATATTATCCTTGCCACCAAGGCCGCCGGCCGTGCCGACTTTATGGACTGGATTCGGGGCGGCCCGCGCCATACCCGCGATCATATAGATGCCGCTGTGGAAGGCTCACTCAAGCGCCTGCAAACCGACTATATCGACCTTTACCAGCTTCACTGGCCAGACCGTCGCTATGCCGGATTTGGCTTCCATCACTATACCGACTACGACGCCGACTATGAGAGTTTTCAAGCTATTCTCGAAACCCTTGATCGCCATGTGAAGGCCGGGCGCATCCGCCATATCGGCGTTTCCAACGAGAGTCCCTATGGCGTGATGAAGTTCCTCGTGGAAGCCGAAAAGCACAACCTGCCGCGCATAGCTTCGATTCAGAACGCCTATTCGCTCGTTTCCCGTGCCTTCGATTACGGACTGGCAGAAGTGAGTTTACGTGAAGATGTGGGCCTGCTGGCATACTCGTCGCTGGCGCAGGGCTATCTGATCGGCAAGTATCGCAACGGTGCCCTGCCGGAAGGCGCGCGCAAGACGCTCTATCAGCGCCTGGGCCGCTATGAAGGCCCGGGCGGCGAGGAGATGATCGACAAGTATGTCGACCTGGCGGCATCGCTTGGCCTCAAGCCCGAACAACTGGCGCTGAAATTCGTCGACCAGCGGCCGTTCACGACCTCGACAATCATTGGCGCCAGTTCTATGACGCAACTGGTCAGCGATATCGACGCGTTCGATCTGGAATGGACCGATGAGATCGACAAGGCCGTGCTGGCCCTGCACCTCAGCCATCCCAATCCCTGCCCGTAGGAGGGTTCAATGTTCCGTTCGGTCCTGTTCATTCCCTGCGCCAATCCGAAAGCCATGGCCAAGGCGGCGACGTTGCAATGCGATGCGCTGATCTTCGATCTGGAAGACGCCGTGGGCGATACCGAGCGTGATGGGGCATTGGCGCGACTGGCGGAGACTCTGGCGGGCGCCTTCGTGGCCAAGACGGTGCTGGTGCGTATCCATCCGCAGTATATCAATGCCATTCACAAGGCGCTGGCGGGCCTGCGGATCGATGGGCTGGTCATTCCGAAGGTGAATAGTGCCGCCGAGATCACCGGCGTGGCGCATGCCTGGCCGAACGTGCCGCTATGGGCGATGATCGAGACGGCGCAAGGCGTGGTCAATCTGGCGGAGATCGCGGCTTCGGGCGTAAAAGCCCTTATTGCCGGGCCGAACGACCTGCGCAAGGATTTGCGCACCCGGTCGATGGATGGGCGCGCCGATATCCTGTTTGCCCTATCACAGATCGTTTTGCACGCCCGCGCCAATGACCTGACGGTGCTTGATGGTGTATATAATCAGTATGCGGATGAAGTCGGTTTTGCGGCGGAATGTACGCAGGGCCGCAACCTCGGTTTCGACGGCAAGACCCTGATCCATCCGGCCCAGATCGCGGCGTGTGAGGCGGCTTTTTCACCTTCGGAAGCCGAAGTGGCGTGGGCCAAGGCGGTTGTCGCCGCCTTTGAAGGCAGCGAGGCCGGCGTCATATCGGTGAATGGCGAAATGGTCGAGCGCCTGCATCTGGAACAGGCGCGGATTATTTTACGACACACTTAAAAACACGCCTCTCCATGCGTAGCGGGGAGAGGACGAGAGCCGAGCGTAGCGATGGCGATCGGGTGAGGGGCTCTGTTGACGCCTAAAAAAAAGCCCCTCACCCGACAATCTGCGGCCTTGCCTTGCTTGTCGCCCTCTCCCCTCACGAGGGGAGAGGGGACTATAGTCCCGCCTTTAGCAGGTGATAGGTGATCGCGTCGAACAGCGCATTATAGGACGCATCGATCACGTTATGACTGACACCCAGCGTGTTCCAGGTGCGGCCTTGGTCGTCGCGGCTCTCGATCATGACGCGGGTCAGTGCAGCGGTGGCATCCGAAGGCGTCAGGATACGCACCTTGTAGTCGTTCAGGTGCATCGTCGCCAGTTGTGGATAGTGCGGCGTCAGGGCCTTGCGCAGGGCGGCGTCGAGCGCATTAACCGGACCATTACCCTCGGCCACGCTCATTACCTGCTCGCCTTTGACGACCAGCTTCACGGTGGCTTCCGCGACATCGAAGGCGCGGCCCTTGGCATCCAGCCGGTACTCGTTCAGCGCGCGGTAGCTTTGCAGTTCGTAATAGCGCGGCAGCTGGCCCAGGCGTTCGCGCGCCATCAGCTCAAAACTGGCGCTGGCGTCCTCATAGGCATAGCCCAGCGCCTCGCGTTCCTTCACCGCCGTGACCAGCGCGCCGATATGGTCGTCATCATCGGCGACCTCGATGCCCATCTGATGCAGGCGGTTGACGATATTGGCGCGGCCGGCCTTGTCCGACACCAGGATCAGGCGCGAATTGCCGACCAGGGCCGGATCGATATGCTCGTAGGAGCGGCTGTCCTTGTTCATGGCGCTGACGTGCAGGCCGCCCTTGTGGGCGAAGGCGCTGGCGCCGACATAGGCGGCATGGCGGTTGGGCGCGCGGTTCAGCCGGTCATCGACCAGGCGCGACAGCTCGCCGATATGGGTCAGCTGCTCAGCCGACAAGCCGGTATCGTAACCCATCTTGAGCATCAGGGTCGGGATGATGGCGATCAGATTGGCATTGCCGCAACGTTCGCCGATGCCATTGATGCAGCCCTGGATCTGGCGCACGCCGGCCTCGACGGCGGCCAGCGAATTGGCCACGGCCTGTTCGGTGTCGTTATGGCAGTGGATGCCGAGATTGGCGTCCGGCAGGGCGGCCCTGACGGCGCTGACGATGCGATAGACTTCGGAGGGCATGGAGCCGCCATTGGTGTCGCACAGCACCAGCCAGTTGGCGCCGCCTTCGTGCGCAGCCTTCAGCGCTTCGATGGCATAGGCGGGATTGGCCTTGTAACCATCGAAAAAGTGCTCGGCGTCGAAGACGGCTTCGCGGCCATTGGCTTGGATGTGCGCCAGGCTATCGCTGATCATGCGCAGGTTTTCGGCAGGGCTCACCTTGAGCGCCGTCTCGACCTGCCAGTCCCAGGTTTTGCCAACCAGGCAGACGGTCGGCGTATCGACCGCCAGCAGGTCCTGCAGGCCAGGATCGTTGGACGCCGAACGGCCCGCGCGTCGGGTCATGCCGAAAGCCGACACTTTGGCGGTTTTTGTTTTCGGCAGGGCGCCAAAGAAGGCATCGTCGGTCGGGTTGGCGCCGGGCCAGCCGCCTTCGATATAGTCGATGCCGAACGCGTCGAGGGCGCTGGCAATCGCCTGCTTGTCCGCGACGGAAAAATCGATGCCCTGGGCCTGCGCACCGTCGCGCAGCGTGGAGTCATAAAGGTAGATACGTTCGGCCATGGCCCATCTACCGAATGGGGATAAGTCCGGTCAAACGAATTAATCTGCTCGGTTCAGATAGTCTTCGGAGCGTATTTCTTCCAGACGCGAGACCGTGCGCTCGAATTCGAAGGCGCCATCGCCTACCGGATAGAGCAGCGATGGCTCAGCATCGGCCAGGATGACCGTCTTGGTGCCAGCCTCATACAAGGCGTCGATCAGGGTGACGAAGCGCCTGGCCTCGTTACGGTTGGACGGCGACAGGATCGGCACGCCTTCGATAAAGACCGTGGTGAAACGCTCGGCGATGGCGAGATAATCGGCCGGACCGTTATTAGCGGCGCACAGCTCTGTGAACGTGGCGCGCAGCATCGGGCCGGCGGCACGGGCGAGGTGCAGCTTGCGTTCATTCACCGTCAGGACGCACGGCAGTTCGGTCATCAGGTGCTTCATGTCGGCCCACAGGGTATTGAAGGCGGCAATGGCGTGCGGTTCGGTGGAGGGCGAAAACCACGTCTTGGCGCCGCGCAGGCGGTCCATGCGGAAATCCTTTGGTCCCGACACCTCGACAAGGGTAGTGCGCTCCTTGATCATCTGGATAAACGGCAGGATATGCTCGCGGTTCAGGCCATCCTTGTAGAGATCGTCTGGCGGGCGGTTCGAGGTGGCCACCAGAATGACCTTGCGCGCGAACAGGGCTTCGAATAGGCGGCCGAGGATCATGGCGTCGGCGATATCCGTCACCTGCAATTCATCGAAGCACAGAAGCTTTGACTGGCTGGCGATCAGGCGGGCCACCGGCGCGATCGGATCGTCGCCCTTATGCGTGCCGAAATTGATCTTGCGGGTCTTCGCATCGCTCTCGCGCCACAGGCGGATATTGTGATGGACCTCAGCCATGAAGGCGTGGAAGTGGACGCGGCGCTTCGGAATTTTATGAATATTGTTGTAGAACAGGTCCATCATCATGGACTTGCCGCGGCCTGGCGGTCCCCAGAGATAAAGCCCGCAGACGCGCGGCTGGATACCGAGAATACGGCGCCACAGGGCGCGACTCTGGCGAATGCGGCGCTCAAGCACGACCAGCGCCTCAATGGCCGCTTTCTGGGCGGCATCGGGCTTGATCTCGCCCGACTTCAGCAGGCGCTTGTATTCACTACGGATATTGGCCATTCGACTTATTCACGCGACGGCCTGTGCGGCCACCCACCAGCTTATTGCCGATGGTTATAGACGATCCGGCTCAATATGGCGTTAAAAAAATGCTGCACGTGCGTTAAGGAAACAGTCGTTCCAAATCCTTCAGAGTGCCGAAACGAAAGTCGCCGCTCTTCAAACATAGCTCAGATAACCACTCCTGAAAATTTGGGCCGTTACCCTTTCGTAGTTCGTAGAGACCATTAGTGAACACCCAGCGACCGTCCCGCTGCACTTCGGGTTCAATTGAAAACTCCGCCTCAAGGGGCGTCCCATCTGGAGCGAAGAACAACCAGTCTCCCTCAGCGATCTCAAGGCCCGGGCACCGAGCGACCAGGGCTTGGACAGTGTCGAAAGCTTCGATAAATTGCATGCTGATATTCACCGCGAGAAATTTGGACCTCATAGGGCCACCTGTATTCGCTTGCACACCTGTTTGGCCACCTGGATGCCATGCGCTGCCGAGGTGGTAACGCACGGATGCCAGTAGTCGGTCACTTCACCGCAGGCAAAGACGTTTGGCGCACTGGTTTGGCCAAAACGATCAACACACACATAGCCGTTTTCTAAATCGAGCGTCAGACCTTCCGGTACAACCGCCTCAAAGCCGAACATGATGCCAAATGCATTGAAGGCATCTCCATTAACAGTCATGGCATTCTGGTCCGCCTGATACGGCCCGATGATCACCTGCACATTAGGTATCATATCCCGCAACAGCTTTTGTGCGCGTGGCGTACTCCGGGAAAAAATCGTCACCTGGCCACCGCGATCGCGCACAAAGCGCGCCTGATCAAAGGCATTATCGCCGCCGCCGAAAATGGCGACGCGTTTGCTTTTGACTTCCAGCGCCTCCATTCCCACGCCCGGTCCGATGACAATGCGTTCCGATGCCATAAACCCGCCGGTACGCGGTTTTGAACCGGTGGCGACCACCAGATACGGTGCGTTGAATATACCGGCGGGTGTTGTCACCTTGTGACCATCAACGGAAAGCACCGGACAATTCAAGCGTATATCGACACCTGCCGCCTCGGCATGAGCCGCCAGTGAAGCTGCGACCTGCTGGCCGGTTTTACCCTGCACACCCGGTATCCACAAATTTTCATATGGACTGCGCGTTTGCAGGCCGCCCAGTTGCGCCGAGGCTTCCAGCAGGATGCATTCGACGTCCAGCTTTTGCAGCCATATGGCGCAGCTGATGCCGGCCGGACCGCCGCCGATAATGACAACCTGCGTTTCGGAAATCTTCATAACTGACTAACACGTATTATATATAATTGTTACAGGCTGTGATTCGCCACAAATCACATGACCGGGGCAAGGGCCAAGAAATTGGGGAACACTATGAAACTGTTATGCGTTGAAGACAACGCTACCCAGCGCAAGATGATCGATCTGATGCTGGCGGCGACGGGAATAGATGTTGAATTCGCCTGTGACGGTCGCGAAGCTGTCGAGGCCTGGCAGGCCAATGAGTATGACGTCATCCTGATGGATATGGAAATGCCGGTCATGTCTGGTCTGAAGGCCGTTCGGGAAATCCGCCAGATGGAGGGCGGTTTCCATCTGGGTTACACACCCATCCTGTTCCTGAGCAGTAATCAGAGTGCCGAGCAGATCGACCTGGGTTATGAGACCGGCGGCGATGGACACCTCGGCAAGCCGTTTACCTCCGCCTGCCTGATCGGCGCTCTGGATAGTGTCATGCGCGCCGTCAAGCGTCGCGGACTGGACCTCCGCCAGGCCATCTAGCGGCCTCTTTGGTTTCTGACGATACGGCTACGGCTAAAATCCGCCATATGTGGATAATTAAGCCTTGTCATGCGGGTGAAAAAGGCCCATTTGCGCTCTCCGTACATTCAGCTCAGGAGCAGCATTATGGGTTATCGGGTCGCCGTTGTCGGCGCCACCGGCGCCGTGGGTCGCGAAATGATGGCGATCCTCGAAGAAGTCAATTTCCCCATCTCGGAAATCTACGCGGTCGCTTCGCGTCGTTCGGTGGGCACAGAAGTCTCCTTCGGCACAAAAACCCTCAAATGCCTGAACCTGGAGACATTCGACTTCTCGAAGATCGATATCGTTCTCATGAGTGCGGGTGGCGATGTGTCGAAGGCATGGTCGGAAAAGATCGGTGCGCAAGGCCCCATCGTCATCGATAATTCCTCGGCCTGGCGCATGGACCCGGACGTGCCGCTGCTGATCCCGGAAGTCAATCCGGACGCCGTGTGGGACTGCAAGAAGAAGAACATCATCGCCAATCCCAACTGCTCGACCATTCAGATGCTGGTCGTGCTCAAGCCGCTGCATGACGCAGCTCAGATCAAGCGTGTCGTTGTCTCGACCTACCAGTCGGTGGCGGGCGCCGGCAAGGCTGGCATGGATGAATTGTGGGACCAGACCAAGGCCATTTACGGCATGGGCGACAAGACCCCGAAGAAGTTTACCAAGCAGATCGCCTTCAACGTCATTCCGCATATCGACGTCTTCATGGAAGACGGCTACACCAAGGAAGAGTGGAAGATGATCGTGGAGACCCACAAGATCCTCGACCCGACCATCGATGTAGTGCCGACGGCCGTGCGCGTACCTGTGTTTGTGGGCCATTCGGAATCAATCAATATCGAGTTTGAGAGCCCGATGGACGAGCAGCTGGCCCGTGAAATCCTGCGTGAAGCGCCGGGTGTCGCCGTAGTCGACAAGCGCGAAGCCGGTGGCTACATCACCCCGATCGAGGTGGTGGGCGAGTTCGATACCTATGTCTCGCGCATCCGCAACGACCCGACCGTACCCTATGGTATCTCCCTGTGGTGCGCGTCGGACAACCTGCGCAAGGGCGCGGCGCTCAATGCCGTGCAGATCGCGCAACTCCTCGACGAACGCGGTGTCATCGCTTCCGTAGATGCTTAAATCTCACAAATTGTGACTTTTGAAGCCGGCGGAACCTGATGGTTCCGCCGGCTTTTTCTTTTTGGATACAGACCATGCCCTCCCTCACCTCCCGGCTCAGTTCACCGATCAGCCTGGCCATAATGTGCTACCTGATCTGGGGCTTCGTGCCGCTTTTCTATATTCCCATCCACAATTTCGGCGGTGGCGCGGTCGAGATCATTGCCCACCGCTCGATCTGGGCAGTCATCTGGGCCGGTGGACTGGTCTTCCTGACGAAACAATGGCCGGATGTCTTCGCGGCGTTTGCTTCCGCGCACCTGCGCTGGATGCTGCTCCTGACCTCCATCCTGGTGGCGACCAACTGGGGCGTCTACGTCTGGGCCGTCACCAATGGTCACACCATTGAATCGTCGCTCGGCTACTACCTCAATCCGCTGCTCAACATGGCGGCCGGTGCTGTGCTGTTCAAGGAACGGCTTGATAACTGGGGCAAGGGCGCCATCGTGCTGGCGGCCATCGGCGTAGTGATCCAGGCGCTGGCCATCGGTCATGTGCCGTGGATTGCCCTGATCCTGGCCGGGACTTTCGGCAGTTACGGCATTCTGCGCAAGCAACTTGCCGTCAATGCGCTGGCCGGCCTGTTCGTCGAATGCGCCTATATGTTCCTGCCAGCGCTGATCTATCTGATCTGGCTGGAAGGGGCGCAGCACGGCCACTTCTTCAGGCCGTCGCAGGCTTTCTGGTTCGTCCTGACCGGCCCGGTGACCGTGCTGCCGCTGGTGCTGTTTTCTTACGTCGCCCGGCGCCTGCCGCTTTCAACCATGGGCTTTATCCAGTTTATCGGGCCAACGAGTACGCTGGTGATCGGCCTGTTCCAGGGCGAAGCCTTTACGCTTTTACGCGGGGTCAGCTTCGGCTTTATCTGGGCCGGCGCGGCGGTCTTTGCCTTTGGCGCGTGGAGAAAGCTGAAGGCGATCAAGCCGATCGAAGTTTAAGGCAAAGGGAGCAAGCTCCCTTTGATCCCATAACTAAAGGCACTCATACAGCGCATTGATAAGCCTCACCGGGCGCGGATCGCCGATCAGGTAGGCCGACTGCTTGTTCATGACATAGCCGACGCTCAGGCGCTTGTCCGCATCGGCCATGGCGCATGATCCGCCCCAGCCACTGTGGCCAAGCGCGCGTTCATTGGGACCATAGATCCGGATGCCGATATTGCGCAGCAGGCCGGCGGCCCAGCTGAGCTTGAACGGCAGTACGCGGTCCTGGCCATAGATGCGCTCACGGGTCAGTTGGCCGAGCGTGCCGAGCGATAGCAGGCGCCGGCCCTGCAAGGTGCCGCCATTGGCGACTATGCCCATGAACCTGGCCAGGGAAAGCGCCGTCGAATGGGTATTGGCCGAGGGAATTTCCATTCGCCGCCAGTCCGCCGAACCCTTGCCTGCGGGAGATGAGCCGCGATCGAGAAAGGCCGCCTGCTTGATAGCATCAAGCGTGCCGAGATCGGGCGCCGAACTTGGTTTCTGCATGGTGGCGATGCGCGGGGCGTATTCGTCCGGTGTGCCGATCATCAGATCGAGGCCGAATTTCGCAGCGATATCCTCGCGCAGAGCCGTACCCAGTGAACGGCCATCGACGCGACGGAAGACCTCACCCAAGAGGTAGCCGCCGGCGATCGGATGATAACCGGAGCCCTGGCCCGGTGTCCACAGCGGCGCCTGTTCGCACAGGGCTTTCAGCGTGGCCTCGACATCGAACCAGATCGACGGGTCCTGCGGCGGTGAAAAACCTGGCAGCCCGCCCTGGTGCGATATCAGTTGCCCCAGCGTGATGCGCGACTTGCCGTTCTGGCCGAACTCCGGCCAGTAATGCGACACCGCTGTCTCGTAATCGAGCCTGCCCTTGTCGACCAGCCGCGCGATCATCACCGCCATGATGGCCTTGCCTGTTGAAAATACCGGCGTCAGGGTTGTGTCGCTGAAAGGCACCGTGCCTTCGCGGTCGGCATTGCCGCCCCAGATATCCAGCACGGTCTCACCGTCGATCACCGCCGAAAAGCGTGCGCCGCGTTCCTTGCCCTCGGTAAAATTGGCGGCGAAGGCGTCTTTTACGGCGGCGAATTTTGGTGGGCAAATACCCCCAATGTCTAAAGTATTGTCGGTCATGGGGAGGCACCTGTGTCTGTTTCATCCGTATGTATCGCTACGTTTGCGATGTGACAAGACAAACGCGATGCAACTTGCTACACATTCTCAAAACAGGAGGATATCATGCTCGCTCGCCGTACCCTTATCTCTGCTTTTGTCGCTTTAAGCTTCTGCGCCACGCCCGTCCTGGCCGCCGATCCGGCGCTGGAATCCGCCGTCAATGGCGCCTGGCGTGATGCCGGAAACAAGGCGCGTGATCAGTATCGCCATCCGGTCGAGGCCCTGACCTTCTGGGGGCTGAAGCCGGGCATGACCATTGTCGAGGTTGATCCGGGTGCAAAAGGCTGGTGGACGGAAATCCTGGCACCTTATGCCAAAACCACCGGCGGGCATTACGTCGCCGCACTTGGCAATGTGAAGAGTGAGAACTTCTGGAAGGAGGTCGCCGATACCTCGATCTACGGTACGGTTACGGCCAATACCCTGACGCCGCAATCGAGCGACCTGCCGGCCAATTCTGCCGACTTCCTGCTGGTGGCCCGCGCCTTCCATAACTGGGCGCGCCAGGGTGAGACCACTGACGTTTATCTTAAGGTCTTCTTCACTACCCTGAAGCCCGGCGGCATACTGGCGGTGGAGCAGCATCGCGCGCCGGAAGGCAGCGACCCCAAGGCGGGCACCGGTTACGTGCCGGAATCCTATGTCATCGCCGCGGCGGAAAAGGCCGGGTTTGTCTTCGACGGCCGTTCGGAGATCAACGCCAATCCAAAGGACACCCGCGATCATCCGTTCGGTGTCTGGACGCTCCCGCCGGTGCGTCAGAGCAAGGACGACACTCGCACCCTGACCGATGCCGAACGCGCCCATTTCGACGCCATTGGCGAATCCGACCGCATGACCCTGAAGTTCCACAAACCGAACTAGGACCTGCGTGATTGAAGCCGGGCATGAAACGCCGGTGCCTGATCGCTGGCGGCGCGCTCAGCCATGTCGCGCACGCGCTGCTCAGCGCCGGCAATTAGATCAGGGATCAGTGCGGCTTCCGGCAGGTTCTTCCAGTATTTCTTCGGCATCTCGGTTTGCATCATCTTCACCTTCAGCCGCGCCGGATTGAAGATGTGGGCGTAATAGGTACGCCACAGATCATCGGTATCGTCGGCAATATCCGGCCGCTCGGCAGGTTGATCACAGAAGCGGACCGTTTCGCCGTCCCAGGCAATCGAGCCTTTCGGCGTGGCGATCAGCCAGTCCATGTCCGTGAAGCGGCGCTGGAAAAAGCCGGCATTGCGGGCGATGATATAATGGTCCGGCTCGAACCAGGCCACGAAGGCGCGGCGCTCCGTTTCTGACGGCACCTCCTTGAAACGGACGAAAGCGTGCATCTTGTGGCTGTCACGGTGGATCGAGCGGTTAAAGGCGTGGGCCCTGGCGACATCCGGATCGGAGCGGATATGCAGCAGGTCCTTTTCTTCTTGCAGCCGCCATAGCAGCCGATAAGCCAGGTCGAAGCGCGCCGGATCGCTGTGGCAGATCAGGCTTTCGGCCAAGGGTAGGAAAGCTTTCGGCATGGAAACGGCTTGTGTCGCTGTTTGCGCAGGCGGCGCGGCGGGAAACAGCTCTTGACCGGCGGCGTCTTCACTCAACCAGTCGATATCCCGTGGGGATATGCCCTGCGCCAGCAGACCACGCGCCGCTTCACGCCACTCAGTGAAATCGCCACGGGCGCGCAGGACCACCCTCATAGCAACTGCATCTGCTCTGATTGCGGCGTGAACATTTCGCGCAGGTCGCCGCGATCGATGAGTTTCAGCGGCGTCCATCCCGTGGCCTCGATAAAGGCCTGTACCTTTTTCACCGATACTTTCAGCCGCGCCAGATCATCGAGCGCCAGGCGTTTGAAGCGCCGCGTATTGAGGATGGCATTGACCGTTTTCACACCGAAGCCCGGCACCCGCAGCAGCATTTCTCTGTCAGCCATATTGATATCGACCGGAAAGCGGGCGCGATTTTCCAGCGCCCACGCGAGCTTGGGGTCGACCGACAGATCAAGCATCCCATCCGGCCGCGCGGCCGTGATCTCGTCTATGCCGAAGCCATAGAAACGATAGAGCCAGTCGGCCTGATAGAGCCGATGTTCGCGCACCAGGGGCGGCCTGATCAGCGGCAGGGCTTTAGACGCATCGGGAATAGGCGAAAAAGCGGAGTAATAGACCCGCCGCAATCTGTAGCCCTTGTAAAGCCCGGCGCTGGCGCCGAGGATCGTGGCGTCGCTGGCCTGATCGGCGCCAATGATCATCTGCGTGCTCTGGCCGGCGGGCACGAACCGTTTGCGGCGTTTGGTTTGCAGAGTTGGCTCGCTGGCCTCGTCGATCTTCGCCTTCAGTTCGCCCATGGAACGGCGGATATTGGCCGGGTGTTTCTGCGGGGCAAAGGCTTCGACACCGGCATCGGTCGGCAGTTCGATATTGATCGACAAACGGTCGGCGAAAAGTCCGGCTTCCTCGATCAGTTTCACTGATGCCTCTGGAATGGTCTTGAGATGGATATAACCGCGGAAATTGTGCTTCAGCCGCAGGTCGCTGGCGATGCGGACCATCTGCTCCATGGTATAGTCGGAATTGCGGATAATTCCGGAAGACAGAAACAGGCCTTCGATATAGTTGCGGCGATAAAATTCCAGGGTCAGCCACACCACCTCTTCCGGCGAAAAACGCGCCCGTTCGACATTGGATGATGACCGGTTGATGCAGTAGGCGCAGTCATAGATACAGAAGTTGGTCATCAAAATCTTGAGCAGCGATATGCAGCGGCCGTCCGGCGCGTAGGCGTGGCAGATGCCGGAACCTTCCGTTGAGCCCAAGCCACCGGAAGCCGATGAATCGCGCTTTGTCGTGCCCGACGAGGCGCAGGAGGCGTCATACTTGGCCGCATCAGACAGAATGGCCAGCCGTTCCTTGAGCGTCTTTTTCATATGTTCATGATATGTTCTATTTTTTATAACGTCAATCCATGTATGGTTGCAACATGACTGAGATCGTGACCGTTTCCATCGCCTGCGCCGGTGAAGCCGAGGCCGCCAGCCTGACCGGCCTGTTGATTACGGCGCGCCTGGCCGCCTGTGTGCAAAGTCATGGGGTCCATTCGACCTATCGCTGGAAGGGCGAAATCGACAAGGCGACCGAGATTATGCTGACGGCCAAGACGCTGGCGGATCGTTTGCCGATGCTGGAGGCCTTGGTCAAACAGCACCACAGCTACGAGGTGCCGGAGATTATCGCCACGCCAGTGGTCTGGGCCAGCGAGGACTACACGAAATGGCTGCGCGAGGCGTTTGAGGTTTGAACAAGCAGAGCTTTCCGAAAAATCCCTTATCGCATTTTTATAATCGGCTGGCCTAGAGAGTATGGCAGGGGGTTTGGCACGACGGAGTAAAGCTTATGAGCATTTTCAGCCAAATCAAAGACTTCATCTTCCACAAACACGGCGATCAGATCGTTCCAGCGTCGCGGCAGCCGATACCCGCCGAAGAGTCGATTCATACATCCGAAGCCATCGAGCCGGCCACCACAATGGCTGATCCCTTGCCTGCGCCGGTCATGGAACAGGTCGATGTCGCAGCCATTCTCGACCAGGAAAACGCCAAACGCGATCCGAAGCTGAACTGGCGCATGTCGATCGTCGATCTGCTGAAACTGGTTGGGCTTGAGTCGGATCTCGGCGTCCGTCAGGAACTGGCCGCCGAACTGGGCTTCACCGGCGATATCCGCCATTCCGGCGCCATGAATGTCTGGCTGCACAAACAGGTCATGCAAAAGCTCGCCGAAAACGGCGGCAAGGTTCCGGCAGAACTGAAAAACTGAGGGATTTTGGAGCGGGTGAAGGGAATCGAACCCTCGTTGTCAGCTTGGGAAGCTGCTGCTCTACCATTGAGCTACACCCGCTTTTATAAGGGTTTGCGATGTCCCTTTGGTTGGTTATTTACACCGTTATTTACATCGGTGTTCGCCAAACGTTTGCCAAGTGCCACAACAATGGCGGCGTCGTCAACATAGCGACGGCGGATTTCTGAGACCTGTTGCTCGCTCCAACCCATCAGTTCGGCGATCTCTTTGTCCGTTAAACGGGCGCCAGGAATCGTCATCAGTTTGGTGGCGAAGGTGCCGCGAATATCGTGCAGCCGCTTCCACTGCTCCTTGCCGTCATCATCGGTAAAGGCGAGGTGGTATTTGTAGATCGGCTGGCCCTTGGCATCCTTGCCGATCTCTTCGCGGGCATAGTTTCGTGTGGTCTGGACGCTGCTGTTGAGGCCGGAAACCGTCCAGGCGGTGCCGTGCGTTGTGACCAGCACCGTTTCGACGCCATCTCTGCGCGGGCGCGTCTTCAACTCGTCCAGAAGCTCGCGCAAGCCGGGGATGATCGGCATTCGGACGCGACGCCTTTTACCGGCGCTTTTTTTCTGCGCCGTGACCTGAATTGCAAATTCTCCAATATCGGACCATTTGAGCGTGACCAGATCGGCGCGGCGCAGGCCGGTCAGTGCGGCCAGTCGCACCGCATCGCTGACCGGCGTTTGAGCGACAGCCAGGAAATGTGCGAAATCTTCATCAGACCAGATGACTTCGGCGCGTTGGCCAAGAGCACATATTGCGTGGACAGGCGCTTGGCCTGGAACATTTTCCAAACCGCGGTCTGTGAACAGCCGCAGATACGGGCCAGTGCCGATTGGGATTTGGCGCGCTTTGTGGCGGCCGTTAAGGCTTCAAAGGGTGTCATTGAACTGCCCCTTCCGCTCCGGCGACGGCTAAGCCTAGTTCTTTCCAAGGTGTGGGGTGCTTTGTGGGCGTGCCCTGTTTCAGCGCTTGCCGCGCCGCGTTCAATAGGTCGGGATCAGATATGAGCTTATCCGTCATGTCGCGTAGGGTTTCGGCCTTCTCAGCTTCGGTGCCGAATTTGAATGTTTGGAAGAGGCGTGCACTAGGCAGCGTAGTTTCCAACTTTTCAGTTTCTTGGGATGTCATGGTTGCCTCCATTAGCAACCAATTACAACCAAAGTTGCCATATGTAAACTACCAAATTGCATTTCCGGTCGGCAACCCAGGTTGTAGGGTTGTGAAATGATCAATGGCAAAAGAGTCGCAAAACAGCGTAAGGCGCTCGGACTTTCTCAAGACGGCTTGGGTGAGCTGATTGGCATGTCAGGTGCCATGGTAGGTAAGCTTGAGCGAGGGGAGGCATCGAACACTGCAAAAGTGTTTGACCTAGCTCGCGCGTTACAGACCTCCCCCAATTATCTAATGGACGAGACTGACGATCCTACTAGCGGAGCGTTGCCCAGAATCACCCCTCAGGTAATCGCCGAACAACTCGATGTCGTTCAGCTTCCTATGCTTAATTTGAAATACGGCATGGGTGGCGGCACGGTTGTTGACAATGAACAGGCCGAATTGATCCCTATGTCGCGCAAATGGCTGCGCACATTCACCAATTCCGATCCGGCCAATTTATTCATGACGCGCGGAACCGGAGACTCGATGGCGCCGACCATCTTGCACGAGGACATGCTGATCGGTGACCGATCGCAGAATCAAGTGCTGATGGGGGATCAAATATGGGCGATCACCCATTACGGGGCCGGCCTGATCAAGCGGCTGCGGCCGATGGAGGGCGGTTATCGCATCCTGTCGGATAACTCGGCCGTGCCAATGGATACGGCGACTGATGGGTCCATGCAGATTGTTGGCCGTATTATCTACGTTATGCGGGGCATATGATGGCGGTGATTTCGAAATCGGGTCACATTCTTGATCTGGCTCGAGAACTTTTGGATGATATCGAGCTTAGTCGTCTCGATGCCGAAAAATTGTTATTAAAATGCTCACGCCTGGCCAGATTGACTGGTTCAGACGAGATACAAGAATGGATTCAACTTGAAATAAGTGGCTATAATTCACAGAGCGAAGTGGCCCTGAAATATATGAGCTTAACAGGCCGGTGGACTGACAGAGCGAAGAACTTGGGTTACTGGGGACCTTTGGCCCAGCAAGAAGCTAATGTCGCGGCCCAAAATTTGAAGTTAAACGTCATGAGAATCCCGGACCCTAGCGGAGAACATGGCGCAATTTCAGTCAACAATTCAATAAAAGCGCTAAATGTGACAGCGAATTTAGTCGCTCAATTTTCAGCAATCCGATCTCGTGTCCTCGGCTTGCTTCATAAATTTGTGACTGAGACTTACTATGAACTGGAATTCGGTGCGGCTGCGGAGAGTATATTTGAAAAATATAAAACTGGCGTGGATGCATTGATCGGTGAACATGCAGGTAATGTTTTGCAAAAAATTCCTTCAGTAATTAACCGTTTAGCGGAAAATGACGAAGAGGCAATTAGTCAAGCTTTGAACACATGTCGTCGAATAGTTGATGCCTTTGCAAACTCGATATATCCTCCGAGTGAAGGTGAGGCTGAACTAGACGGTTCAAAACTGAAAATCGACGAATCGAAGGTATTAAATCGCATAAATTTATATGTTGCAGCGAAAACAAGTAGCAAGAGTAGACGTCAGAAGATACGGCAAAACCTTGGTAATCTTTATGATCGGGTATCAGTTGGAGTTCACAAAGATGTTGGTTCAGTAGAAGCGAATTCTCTTTTCCTAAATACATATCTTTTGCTGGGTGAAATTTTGGAGTTATAAATACACGATTTAGGATTTTTTAAATTAATCTTGACAATTGCCCTAGTGATGTGTTAGACAATATTCGTCCTTGTAGCTCAGATGAATAGAGCGCCGCCATAACGAAGCGGGAGGTCGCCGGTTTGAGTCCGGCCAAGGTTTTCGAAGGTCGATCTCAGATATGTGCTGAGGTCGACCTTTTTGTTTGGAATTTGGCCCTATCCAGAGGCGACAATCGCTTCGCACGCGACGCGTGTTGACCGGCAACCCTGCGCTGTGCCACCTATAACCTGGGTTTAGGGGAGGCAAGCGATGTTACCTACGCATGAAGTGTTTATGCAGGCGCGTGATGAATTGGTGGCGCGAATAGTTGAAGCGCGCTCAAAGCGCTTCCGGCGACCGATCCGCGGCATGGCCTTTCACGACGACCGGGCGATGATCGATGCCGATTTAACGCTCGATGAAACGCCGCCCTTGGTCTTTCATCTGATCTACACAGACGCCAAAGGCGATCTCACAGGCCGCGGATTCAAGCTCATGCGTCTTGGTCAAAAAGGAAATGACATCGCCGTCGGCGGTATTTGCTATATGCGTCATGCGTACAGGCAGTTTCTTGCTTCGCGGATCGTTGAGGTGACCGATCTCAAAACGGGCGAAATTGCCGATGATGGCATTGTTTTTTTCTCGGATCATCCTTTGCTGGGCCTGGGCGATGGGCGCCAGCGTACTGACGAAGAGAAGGCGATTACTAAGGTCAAAGACGAGCTGGTCGTGCTGACCTTCATCTCTGCGGCTGATGGTGAAATCCATCCGCTGGAAATGGAGGAGATCGTCAAATTCGTGATGCTTAGCTGGGATGGGCCGCTCGATGAAAAAATCGTCGCGGCGCGCGTGGCATCCTTTGTGCCGGACTCGTCCGCGTTCATTCGTGTCATGCACGAGATTTGCGCGAAGCCAGGCCGGGCAAGGGCATTGGAGCGGGCAGTAAGAGCGGTCGTCGACGCTGATAAGAAATTGCATCCGAATGAGAGCGCATTTGCAGCTTATGTTATTGAACGGCTGAAAGAAGCGGGACGCCTTTAAGCCAATATCTTCTTCAAGTCGTAAGAGAGTCAGATTGCGGCTGCTTTTTCTAAATACGATAATCTAAAACATTTTTATTGAGGGATTTATGGAATTATCCCCTGAAGAGCAAAAGTGGTGGCTTGCTTTGGAGCAGGCCGATTACTCTTGGGAAGGTTTGGGAAAAAAAGTTGGCTCTACCTTTCAAACAACGAACGGTGTCCGTACCGTAACATTACAGGAAATATACTCAAACGAACGGGAGCGACTAATTCAGGCGCCGAACGGAAAATTCTATACTGAATTCCATCTGCCTTTTTGTGTTTTGATAGACGGTAAATTTGTAGCCACAGAAAAAATGCTTTGGCCTGATGAAAGGTGGGTAGAGTTTAATAATGCTTTACAGAATGCAAAGTGGAAAAGGCAAGTTAGGCAAGGAAAAAGTCAATTAATTTACTGGAATGACGACGATGAAGAAATAGCTTCTGATTTACCTCTGCGGCCTTATAGGTTATCTGTGCCTGTGTCTACAATAGGAATGTCATTACGAAATCTGATTTCAAATAAAGGTAGTGATGATCTTTTCAGGGGTAATATATGTGGCGCATGTTTCCATAATAATGTTTTTTGCGCGGAAAATAATTTCGTAGTTAATTATTCAAATTGTTTATTTATTGGTAGCGTATATCTGGATAACATGACGCAAATTAATTTTGAGGATTGCATTATATTGGAATCGATTTGTGCAAATTCAAATAAAGACATAAAAGAATGTCGTATTTTGGGTGGTTCAGCAGATAATTTGTCGTTTGTCAACTCAATGTGTGAAAATTTATTTGTAAATTCAAATATTAGACGCCCGGCAGAATGTGAATTTCATGACTCGGTTTTTACTTTTGCAGATTTTACGGGTAGCGGATGGGCGTTGATGGCGGGATTTTATCGAGCCGCCTTCACAGACTTGAAGCTGGACTCGGCTGTCGTTGGTTTCAGTGCAGATAAGTATTTCAACGAATATGTTTTGAAGCCAATATTAAAAAAATACCCTCTATCCCCATTCTATAAAAGATGGCGCTTACCGGTCAAAGAACAGCATACCCAGATCAATGCAAGAGAAGCAGCGTTACATCGCCTTGAAGGCGCCGTTATCAATCTTAAAAAGCATTACAAGGATCTGTGGTTGGAAGAGCTCTCGAACCGGTTTTACCGGTTCGAGCTTAGAGCACGCGAAAACTCGCCATCTGCGAAGGGGCGAATGCTTTCCAAATGGTATCGCCGACTTTCAGATTACGGGTATGATCTTTGGCGCCCGCTGGTGTGGATCGGCGCCCTGTGTTTCATGTTAAGCCTAGCCTATTACGGCTTATACTTGGCTGCGACAGGGAGGGCGCTGACATTAAAATTTTGGGCGGCTTTCGACCCTAAATTTTGGGATGCGATCTCGTTTTCCTGGGGACGGATCGCGCCGATCATTCCTTGGGAGGGGAAGGATCAGACACTTGCTAAGGATGCTTTACCAGCAGTCCTGCACGCGGGCGATCTTGTCGGGCTGACTGCACATATTTTAGCCATCACACAGACCTTTTTATCGACCGGGCTAATTTTCCTTTTTGGCCTGGCCGCCCGGCGACGGTTCAAGATTGCGGATTAGCAAATGCCATAGTGTTGGCGTCAAAAATAAACTAGTTGCCTCGTAATATCCGAGGGGCACGTTTGAGGGAGGCAATTATATGACGCGTAGAATACGTACTCATCGTTACAACATTACAGGTAATAGTGGTTCCGGTGATGACAAGGCATTTAATAGTATATTGAAAATGGAAAATATACCTATAGCAATAGGTTTTATATTTGCTGCTAGTGCTTGCGCGTCTACGTGCTATAGCTACGGTTTTTTCACTGCACTGAATATCCCATTTGGCAATTCACCAATTTCCGTCGTTGATTTTACGAAGGATATTGCAACGTTATTCCCATATTTCGCCGTTGGAATTTTATTTATTGTGTCTATATTATATGCGATTGAAAATACCGTGCTTGAAGGTATTGTGACGCGTATTATTATAGGCAACCACAAATCAACAAAAAATTTGAATAATTTTCTGACTAGAAGACATTACTTCATATTAATTATTGATATAATTATGCTTGTTGTTAGCTTAATGTATTTTCTTAGAACAAAAAATTATGCTATAATAATTGGTGGTGTATGTTTTATAGTCTTATCAATTGGTTCTATTTTAATTGACCACTATTACCATATTAGCGGAAGAAGGAATTCTTATCGTGCAAGGAGATTAATTTTATTTGTCTTTATTCCATTGATAATCAGTTATTTTTGCGGTGATATTGCCGCTATATTTCAAATTAAATATTCTCCAGCTGTAGTTATCATAAAACAAGATGGTCCTATATCTGGCAAGGTGATCGCAAATTATGACAGAGGAATTTTAAGTTATGTTCAAGGTCACGTTATCTTTATAAGGTGGGACGAAATAAAATATATCAACTATGGCGCACCTTATCAGCCGCCTAAGATTCTTAAACGAAATTGAACGTCTGAGATAAATCGAGTCATTTACGCGAACTTCGGCCGCCCGGATGTGCTTGACCATATATCCATTAATCGAAATGCGGCATCCATTGAAGGGACTTTCCCTAAGATCGTAATTCCTTTTTGATCGGGTGCGTCCTTGGCTTCAAAAATGAAGTATCCGGAAAAGCCAAGATGTTCCGCACTGGATTCTATTACCGTTTGGCGGGAAAGTGTGGCTATATTAATGGTTGAGTGATTCCCAATGTCTACGCTGGCGAGAATGTCATCCATGGTAAGGCCTCCAATTAAAGAGCACGTTCATCCTCGTATCTCCGTCAACGATTTGGCGGCTTTTATGGTTGCTTCCGATACGGGAAGACTCGGAATTATAAAGCGCGCTAAATTTGTCAGCGCGCCACCAATCATTCGTTATAGGGATGTGCGGCCCGCAATCTGCGCGTATTTATCAGATGATGTCAGATCTGTGAATCCGCTGATTTCTGCCGAATTGAAGTTCCAACAGCAGTCTGATGACCCATCCTTCAGTTCGCTGATGCAGGACGACGCAAAAAAATCTATCGAAGTGCTTCATTCGATTCAGCAAATGAATAACAAGGTATCGGCATTTACGTTCCGTCCGATGCAAAAAGACCAACCCAAACTCTCGATCTCTGAGGTCGAAGTCTCGGTCGTCGGCGATCTTTTTGTTCATGCTGTTGTAAAAAAGATTCCACATGTCGGCATTGGTGTGCTGCGTTTCAACCAGGGCGAAGCCGATACAGAGGCCGCCATCAAAAAGCGCGAAGAAATGGGACGATATGTGGCGACAGTTGCACAGAGACATTTGACGCAAAATATTAAACCCAATCTTCCAATTTCAAACAAACTCTGTATGTCGATCGACATACAGCACGGCGATATCTTTTGTGCGCCTGATGCAAATGCTCGCCGGATGGCAGATATCGAAAACGCTTGCCGTTTCATCAAGGCCATGTGGCCAAGCATCACTCAGTAAGGCCGTGGCGATTGTGTACTTGGATGCTAGATGAAACTCGCCGCCCTTACTGATCAATCGGCCGTCCTCTCGGCAATAGCCGAATTCGATCGTCTCGGCCGTGACGTCTTCCTCAAAAAATACGGTTTCAAGCAGGCGCGGCGGTATATGCTTTTGCATGAGGGCAGGCAATACGACAGCAAGGCGATTGCTGGCGCAGCGGTCGGCTTTCAATACCCGGATGCGGGACCGCTCTTGGCTCGGGATTTCAGCGGCGGCGAGGCGACGGTGAAAGCCAGGCTGGAGCACCTGGGGTTTAAATTTTTGGAAGTTTATGACACGGAATCTACCGATATGGCGAATGGGGCACTTCGATCCTATTTAGAAGACTGGGTTACGCATTATCCCAATGCTCGGGCAACGAGGACTAAGTTTGAGGCCTCACCGATTGCGGCCCAGGTTAGAACTGAGGCGCCTAAATTCATCCGGGCGCATTTAGGCGATATAGGGATATCAGTCAAAGGTAGCGCCGGCCAAAGTGGATGGGCAGAAACCTCATGGATTGTCCTTTTGGACAAAGCCACCACACCGGCGGTCCAGGAAGGAATCTATCTCGTTTACTTGCTCAGCCCCGATGGTGCCCGCCTATATCTCTCCCTTAATCAGGGGTGCACCATTCTAAAAAACGCCATTAAAACGGGCCCAGCAAAGATAGAGCTGAGGCGCCGTGCAGAGATCATTAGGGGCCGTGTTCGATCCCTACCCACAGCCCTCTCAAGCGTCTCCATTCAGCTTGACGCGAAGCAGTGGCTTGGTCAGCTTTACGAAGCTGGCAACATATTGGCGATCGAATATGACACAGCGGCCCTGCCAGCGAATGAAGTGCTTGAAAGCCATTTACAGGACGCCATTCGGCTTTATCGGCGGGCCTTGTTCGAAGGTGGCTGGGCCGCAGAGGAAACCATCTCCAACGAGGGTTCGGATGGTGGCGCAAGTACCCTAACCGAGGCCAAAAAATACCACTACCACCTCTCTGTGGAGCGGCAGTCAAAGACGGCTCGTCAAGTCAAGAAAGCTCAAGGTCATCGATGTAAGGGCTGTTCTAAGACAATGGCGGAAGTGTATGGCGCCGTAGGCGAAGGCCTTATTCATGCCCACCATTTGACGCCATTTTCTCAATTGGAGGAAGGCGCAGTTGTGACGCTCGACCCTGAAAAGGATTTTGCAGTTCTTTGCCCCAATTGCCATGCGATCATACATCGTATGGCTGATCCAGGAGATTTGGAAGGCTTGCGACAGATGGTGTTGGGTATACCAGATCGCGTCTCGTAGGAATCAGTTTATAAGACCAACTTGACGGAAGTGTGGGGATTTTATGGAGATGTCTATGAATACCAACTCTGAACAGCTGGCAAAATTACAAGCCGGAGTGCCAGGCATTTACGATTTCTCGCTTGACGGCGATGCACGTGAAGAGCGTGAGAAATTTCATTCTTTGGCCAAGCACGCGATTTCGATCGCTGATGACAAAGGTTATGACTACTGGCCGCATACCGACAGCACGCATGCCGAACGATATTACGACAGTGTGGTAGTGAAGGCGGATTTGATCGAAGACAACTAACGGCGCCCTCAAGCGATCGCGGTTTGCTTTTATGCGTGTCGAGACGGTACTGCACGTCGGGGCGCTGTGAATGTAATGCTGATTGGAGCGACTTAATTTGCTAGGAAATCCAGAAGCGGGGTGGGGGCATGTTTAACTCTAAAACTGTTTTTGTTTTAGGAGCGGGAGCTAGTCACGAAATCGGTATGCCATTAGGGCACCAATTGTTATCTAGGATTGCCAACCGGTTCCGTGGAATCGCCATGTCGGGTTTTCAAAGCCGAGATGATACTTCGCTCTTAAATACTTTGCAGATTTCCGGCTTTTCGGGAATCCAAGGTAAAGTTCGTTTATTTGGCAATATATCAGACGCCCTGGCAGACGCACCCTCAATTGATAATTACATTTTCACGAGAGCTGAATCTCCTGAAATTGTGGCTGCTTGTAAAATTGCGATCGCCCAAGAACTCTTAAAAGCCGAGAAAGCGAGCGCATTGCGGCTTACTGATAAGGGGGAGTTCGGTGATCCAGGAATGGTTGGCTCTAGTTGGTATCCGAAGTTTTTCACCCTGTTAAATGAACGCGTCAATAGGACAAACATTCATGACATATTTAACAACGTATCAATAATAAATTTCAACTACGACCGATCAATCAAACAATATTTGTTTAAGGCGATAAGGAGGTACTATGAATTAGATGAAAATGTGGCTGCACAGGTTATGCTGACTTTAAACATCATGCATCCCTACGGTAATCTTGGAAGTTTGGAATGGGAGCCTGTTCCCGAAAACGTCAGTTTAATGAGTTACGGGTTTGAGCAGCCCAATTTAATTGAGACTATAGGTAGTATACGCACATTCACTGAATCGGTAAGTAATGAAAACGGAATCCTAAGTCGCATTGGTGCCGCCATAGGTGATGCGGACAAGTTGATATTCCTAGGCTTCGCATATCATGAACAGAATACAGATTTACTAGCGTCCGCGCCAGTGATTATTGAACGTAAACAGCTTACGGCATGCGGGTCCGCATACGGCTTGTCGGAGCGGAGCAAGAAGCTCTATCAAAAAACCCTTACTAATAAGCTGGGATGTAACGAAGTTGATCTCGACGTTACAAAATGCGCTGATTTTTTTGATCAGTTCCATGGCTTGTTAAATTCATAGATTGGCTAAGCCTCTTCAAGTGCAGTCGCGACGACATGGTAGTGGTCAACATGAGGGGTAAATTCCCTATGGTGGTTACACGATAAGCACAATGAAGTTGGTATCACGGGAATGGCTATGATGATGATTTTTTACCCGTCACTAGAAATAAGTTGGAAGAGAACGGATAAGCGGGTATAAAAAAGGCGCGCTGACTATAAGCCAGCGCGCCAGTCACCAGTTAAAATAGACTGTTGATGAGATTACTGATGTTAGCGGTGACGCTGGTAATGTCGCAGTTAGACAGCGTCATCGCAATCAGGATAGTCATCCCAGACCCGATAGTGATCTTATTGCCCTGATATTCGATATGAACCAGGACACCCGACAGTGGTGGCGGGCGCTCATTGTTATACATGGCTATTGCCTTTGAGTTGCGTGCCGATGTTGACACCCCTCTATATTTACCAGGTTTTAGGCAATTGCAAAGCAAACTGCATCTGGTGGTCTAGTATACATTTCGGGTTTGGAAAAAGGGCCCGCGCGCTAAATGATGCCTCAGGGTGGCCCAGGACGCGCGAAATCGCACTTCGATCGACCACCGGTCCAAAATTTAAGTCACGAAGAAGTGAAGGGCGCTTAGGGTAGTTTACGCCCTCTCAAGTTGCAGCCGCGACGACAAGCCACCCTTGTCGTCCATAATGTGAGTTGTTTCGCTTGTGAGCCATTTCGGACCGTCAATTTCGCTGCCCCAGCCGGTCAAAGCGATGGGGCGATCGGGAAAAATATCCGGACGGCCGAGCGGCAAGGGAAAATTCATGGTCGCCTTGCCGCGATTCATCCGGCCGTCTTCGGCCTCAGCCGCGTGGCGCGCGTCGGTTTCATTCGCGTATATTTTCCGCAACCGCTTGGCTTTCGGTTCGCCGGAGCCGCCGACCACCACGCTCTCCGTTCGTCCGGTCTGCTTATCGTGATATCGTGCTTCGACGCCGGCATACTGGCCGCGATCGGGTTCCTCGAAAGTGAATGGGCCGGTCTGATCACGCGTGATGGTCAGGGAGGCGATCGCTTTGCCGCTCGCGGTCGCTCCCTTGCCAATCGGTGAAAAAATCAGCGTACCGGCCTTGATCGTCGCAACAGCGTCAAAACGCTTGCCGAGCAGTTGCAGAAGCGCGGTATCGCTTTTCGCCACATGACCCAAGGCAGGTATGACCTTCGCGCCAAGACCCGCATCGACATTAAGCTTCAGGGCGTTGTCGCTAGCAATGGCGGACAGGATGGTGTTGACGGTTTTGCCGACAAAGCTGCGCGCCTTCCGCACTTTCAGTGCGCCGGTGAAATCCGCGGATCTACCCCGAATGCAGATGATATCAGGCGGCCCCGACTTCGTGCGTTCATCAACGATATATGTGCCCTTATCGATCAAGCCTTTCGGCAGTCCTGCGCCCTGTAGCCATCCCAAGGACACCTGAAGTTTGACGCCCTTCTTTGGCATGGCGACGCGCCCGTCGCGGGCATCTATCCGGATTTCGATTTCGTCGGCCTCGTTGGCGCGCTTCTCGGTCAGGGTAAGAGACAGGAGGAGTGGTTGCAGCTTACCCGTCAGGTCTTTGCCGTCGAGCGTGACCTTCCATGTGGCCTTTGGCACCTCTATCATTGTCCTACCGCCGTGTGACGGCCCAGTCCGCTGCTTGAGGACTTAATCATCGGTGCGCTCCAGTTCCAGCGTGAAATCGGCCTTGCGCGCTACGCCATCGATCAGAAACTCACTGGTGTTGACGTTGAACGCCTTGATTAGCCAGTTCCCCATAACGTCGCCTGTGCCGGCCGTCAGTGTGTAGGCTTCCTGCGCATCGCCCATCGCCCGGATTTTATCGATCGAGCTGTAGCTACCCGCGAAGCCGAAAATCAGCCCCCCGGTCAGCGTGATCTTGTCGTCGCCGGGGCCGATCGCCTGAGACGCCTTGCGCGCGCCAAACCGGTCACCCTGGGCGAAGTTCCAAGAGGTAGAGCGCTGCAACTGCTGAAAGGGCAGCGAGCCAATCTCGAATACGAAATCGCCAAGAGACATCATCATGCGTCGTCATCCTTATAGGCGGAGCGCTTCGTCGCGGCGGCCTGGCCTAGGCGACGCTCGATCTCTTCCCCGACGAGACGGGCGATCAGGGCCGCATCCGCGCCCGCCGGTACGTTGATGACGATGGCGCCCGGTTGGAACACCACAGGCTGCGCAGGGGCATTGCTGACGGGCGAATAGGCGGCTGGGCGGATGGCTGTACCCGCCGGGCTGATCTGGCTGGCAGCGAGGGCCGGTGAGCCGGCAGACACGGCCGCCGCCCCGGCCACACCCGCCGCAAGCATTCGTGCCTGTCGCATCGGCATGGACATGGTGCGGGAAATGCCAAGGCGAAGGCCTTCGGAGATGTTTTCACCGAAGCCCATGAAGACGCGGGAGGGGCTATGGATTTCGGCCTTGGCCTTAAACGCGTCGATGCCAGCGCCCGCAGCCTTTTTGAAGACAACTCCAAGCGGCCCAAGCATCAACAAAATACCATCAATGATCCCCTGAATCATCATCTTGCCCAGGCCGCCCCAATCGATCGATTTCAGCCAGTTGATGAGGGGCATGATGCCCCGGATCATAATGCCGAGCGGTGTAAAATTCAGGAAGGCATTAAGCACCAGGTGAATGCCGGCCATGACAGGGGCGCGGATTTGCTCCCAGATACCAGTGATCCACGAAACGAAGGCATTAAAGCCATTGATGACCGGTGCGAAGGATTGTGCCAGTGAAGCGCCAAACGCTGCGAAACCAGCCTTAAGGGCGTCCCAATTCTTGATGATCCACGGCACGGCGATAACCAGAGCGGCGACGATGGCGACAATGACCAGCACGATCGGGTTAGCCATCAGGAACGCACCTGCGGCCGCCATGGCCTCACCGAACGCCGTAGCGGCCGTACCGATCACTGCGAAGTTTCCGGCCAATAGAGGCGCGGCGAACTTAACGATATTGGCAATGACGCCGATTTCCTTGAGCCAGCGATAGGCCTCGATCGCCTTGGAAATGGGGCCGATGATGGTGCCGAACGCTATCCGGCCGGCACCTAGAGCTAGCGTCATACCTGCGAGACTTGCAGCCCCCACGATGAGCGAGTCAGAAAGTGCCGGATTGGCATTTGACCAGGCCACTACGCGATCGATAATAACAGAGGCCTTATCTACGAGCGGCGTCAGACGGGGTAAAAGTTTCGCTGCAACTGTCAGCGATAGATTTGAGACGCTTCCTTGCAAATCTCGGACATTGGCTGCGGCCTCATTCGACTTTATTTTGAAAGCCTGGTCTACGTCGCCCATAGCTTGCATGGCGCTGGAGCGGATCGCGCGAAATTGTTCCATATTCTGGATCAATGATCTAACGCCGTTTTGTGCTTCCTTGTCACCAAATAGCTGGGGAAGTTTTTTAAGGTCGCCACCGAGTGTTTTATTGGTGATCTCAGCAATTGCTTCTAAGGGCGTTTTGCCCGCCGCCACGGATTTCGCAAGTGCGGCAGGTAGATCAACACCAAACCCTTTTGAAAATTTCGTGATCACATCCGTTGAATTCATCTTAGCCATCAGGTCGCTGATCGCTGCGCTTGCGCCTTCGGCGGCTTGCAGCACCTTAACGGCCGGATCACTTTCGACCGTTTCATCAAATTCCGGCATCGGATCGATGACGCCGGGAATGCCGTCGCGCACGGCCGTGGCCATCTCCGTGAACATCGCCTCAAAACTGAGGATTTCGATGACGGAGGGGAAGGGAACCTTAGACAGGTCAATGGCGGTGGCGCTGCTCATGCGCGCCACATTGATCCCGTGTCCGTGGGCAGCGCATCAGGAGCCACTTGTCAGGCGGGCTGTGACAAGCGGGAACGGTGGCGATCAGCTTCGCTGAGGGGTGAAGGTCACTGACAAGCCCGGTGAACGCCCGGCGCGGGAACCTCAGAGCAGCCATGACCAAAACCGAAATCCTGCTTTACTGGACGATCAGCCTGTTCGGCGCGCTCGCGGTTGTGGCGGGTAAGTTGGGCCTGAAGCTGTTTGCCTTGGCCAGCGACCCGCCCGACGACCCTGTTTTGGCCGCCCACTGGCGACGCAAGCGGCTTTGGCTGGCCTATTCCGAGCTGCTCGCCCTGCCTGCCTTTGCCACGATCGGCGTTGCCTCAACGATTTACCTGCACTGGGAGCCGGTGACTTCCGTTCTGATTGCCATGGCGCTCGGCGGCCTTGGCTTCGGCTTCCTTCTCGATGCCCTGAAGTATCTGGCCGAGAAAAAGAAAAGGGAGATCGCATGACCGCTTTCCTGATCGTCAGCGCCGTTTTGCTCGTGCCAGCCGTCATCGCCCTGTTCGTCGCCCTTCATCATGACAGGCGCGGCCACACTCACCTAAAGGAGGCGCAGTCGTGGAAGCTGCCGAAGTAAAACGCGTTCAAACCAACCTGAAAAAGAAGGGCTTCGACCCCGGCGGCATCGATGGTGATTTCGGGGCAAAGACCTTGCATGCCTCAATGGCGCTCGTTTCGGGCGGCCGACAGGACGCTGCCCTGAAGGTGCACGCTGACGCGCTGATGCCGCAGATGTTGCGAGCAGGGATTATCGGCCGGTATCGTATGGCTCATTTTCTGGCCAACGCATCGCACGAATGCGCCGGCTTTACCAAGATGGTAGAAAGCACGGCATACAGCGACGCGGCCCATCTCGACGCGGTGTTTTCGAACGTCAGAGGTATTGCCGATGCCACCAGTCTGATCCGACGCGGCGCTATGGCGATCGGCAATCGCGTCTATGCCAATCGCAACGGCAATGGCGACGAGGCGTCGGGCGACGGCTTTCTCTATCGTGGCCGGTCGTACTTCATGCACACCGGTAGGAGAAACTATGCGGCGCTCGAAAAGCCTGTAGGCAAGCCGCTGGTTGCCGCGCCTCAATGGCTGGAACGTCCGGAAATCGGCGCCATCGCCGCGCGCGTCTAACCTCGTCTATCGACAAGCGCTATTCGGCCCTCTGCCACGCACCCATTCGTGTCGGTGCAGTATCTTGCAAATCTGGTGGGGCAGTCGGTAAGGGGAATTTTCCGGTCTGGTACGCGGCAGCAATGTAGAGGCATGGGCGGCGCATCGTACCCGGACCCGTGCGCCGCGCTCGTCCCCACACCTCGCCCGCTCGCTTTTCATGTGGTTTTTGACGCAACTGCTCAACAACGACAGAGCCATAGATAAGAAGGTCCAGGAGGCGCTATTGGGAATTTTTTCGTGACGCAATTTGACGCACCTCACTATACTAATTAGCCGCAAAACGACAGGAGGGACGAATTATGGAAGACGCCGTAGAGTTTGAAACTAAATCCATGGGTAAAGTTTACATACAGGATGAAATTGGCGAACTGGTGATTAGAACGCCCGATGGCCAGATAATCGGGAATGTCTCATACCGACAGATCGAAGGTCCTGACGAGCGCTTTTCCGATGACGAACATCTTATTACAAATATATATATTGATGGGCCTAATAAGTCTAAAGCCTACTTAAGACAGGGAATAGGTAGGAAGTGTATGCAGATATTGAACGAATACGGCTACACCGTAACTGCGCGTCAACATTTTGGAAATGTGCTGGATGATGGCAGTCATTTGACCGAAAATGCGCCGGGATTTTTCAACAAAATGGTGGAGGAAGGCCTCGTTTTTTGGACCGACTAAACTGTCCAAACCCTACCATTAAACTTTACACTGGCAGTATAACGCTTTGATTTTATTGAGCCGAATTATTCCGCTATTTGAATATAAGTGACTGTTCTGTAACAATAAAACCCGGCTTGGGAAGCTGCTGCTCTACCATTGAGCTACACCCGCAATCTCAAGCTGCTAGTGCCATAATAAAGGCGATAGCGTCAACAGACATCCGCGCATAAAAAGTCCGGTATGGCAACCATACCGGACTTCATTAGTCTGTGCGAGGTCAGCTTGTCCAGCCGCCGCCAAGAGCCCGGATCAGCCCGACCGTCGACTGATACTGCGCCGCCCGCACCTTTAACGCCTGCCGACGGATGGTCAGCAATTGCCGCTGGGCGTCGAGCACCTCAAGCTGTGACGACGAGCCGTTGGTGTAGCGCGACTGCGACATGGCCAGAGCGCGCGTAGCCGCCGAAACCGCCTGGTCCTGCGCCGTCTGCTGCTGCTTCAGGTAGGTCAGGTCAGAGAGCTGGTCCTCGACATCGGAGAAAGCCACCAACGCGCTTTGCTGGTAGTTGGCAAAGGCGGCATTGAGACCACCCTTGGCGTAATCGATGCCGGCATTGCGACGGCCGCCATCGAAAATGGCCTGGGCCAGAATGCCGGTCAACGACCAGTTTTTCGCGGTGTCTTCGAACAGATTGCTAAGATCACCGGAGGCATAGCCACCGGAAGCGGTCAGGCTGAGGGTCGGGAACCAGGCCGCCTTGGCGATGCCGACGCGCTTTTGTGCTGCCAGAAGCGAGGCGTAGCTGGCGGTGACATCCGGCCGGCGTTGCAGCACGTCGGCAGGGATGCCGGCCGGGATCACCGGCACGGACCCGGCCCAAGGTTCGCTCGACCACGCGACCGTGGTGATATTGAAGGTGCTGGCCGGTTCCCCGACCAGAACGGCCAGGGCATGGGCGACCTGCGCGCGCTGCTGGTCAAGCGCCGAGGCCTGTGCCTCGGTGGAAGCCACCTCGGCCTGCATCCGCGCCACGTCGATTTCGGCGACATCGCCTTCCTCGAAGCGCCGGGTGGTGACGTCGAGGCTGCCGCGATAGGCGGTCAGCGTATCGCGGACGATGGCACGGTCTTCGTCGAGCGCCCGCAGCGCGAAATAGCTTTCGGCGACGCGGGACTGGATCAGCAGTTGCGTATCCTTCAGCAGGGCTTCGCTGGCTTGCGCATCCAGCTTCGCCGCCGAAGCCGCCTTCGACAGGCGGCCCGACAGATCGACCTCATAGCTGAGATCGACGCCAAGTCCATGCGCCGAGGCGGGTTTTTGCGAACCGGGGTTGAGCGTGGCAGTATTGGCGCCGGTTGTTGCCTGATAGCCAATACCGGCCTGCGGCCACAGGTCGGCCTTTGACGAGCGGATCAGGGCCTGGGCCTGCTCCAGATGCGCCGCGGCCAGCCTGATCGAATTGTTGCTGGTCATGGCGCGGGCGTTCAGGTCGTTGAGCACCTCGTCATTGAAGACCAGCCACCAGGCCGTACCCTGAGAAGGCGCGGGTGTGGCAGCCGGTGTCGTGCCGGCAAAGGCCGCAGGCGTTTGATAAGAGGCCTTTTCCAGCGGAGCGGTGGCGCAGCCGGTCAGAAGGAGAGCGGCCAGACTGAGGGTAATGAAACGGGGCATCTTGGCCTCCTTAATCAATGTATTGGACATGCGGGGCCGCCTCTTCGGGTTCGCCTTCGCCCTCAAGCGTCGAGGTGTGCGACTTCAGCGGACGATTGCCGGAGAGGGCGCGCAGCAGGACGTAGAAGAAGGGCGTCATGAACAAGCCAATAGCCGTGGCGCCGATCATGCCGCTGAAGACGGCCAGACCCATGGCGCGGCGCATTTCCGAACCGGCACCCTGGCTGATGACCAGAGGCAGCACGCCCATGATGAAGGCGATCGAGGTCATCAGGATCGGGCGCAGACGCAGGCGGCTGGCGCGGATGGCGGCCTCCAGCGGACTTAGGCCGGTCAGTTCGAGTTCGCGGGCGAATTCGACGATCAGGATGGCGTTTTTCGCCGACAGCCCCACCAGAACGAACAGGCCGATCTGGGTGAAGATGTTGTTGTCGCCGTGCATCAGGAAGACACCGATCATGGCCGACATCAGTCCCATCGGCACGATCAGGATGATCGACAGCGGCAGGACGACGCTTTCATACTGGGCGGCGAGCACGAGGAAGACGAGCAGGATCACCAGTCCGAAGACGAGGTTGGACGAGTCGCCGGCCAGGATCTGCTGGTAGGTCAGTTCGGTCCATTCGTAGTCGATGCCCTGGGGCAGGGTCTCGGCGGCGATGCGCTTGATGGCATCCTGCGCCTGGCCGGACGAATAGCCGGGGGCCGGGCCGCCGGAGATATCGGCGGACAGGTAGCCATTATAGCGGCTGGCGGTGACCGGACCTGATGTGTTATCGACCTTCAGCACGGCGGCCAGCGGCACCATTTCGCCGGTTTTCGAGCGGACCTTCAGCGAGCCGATGTCTTCGGCGCGAGCGCGGTAGGGGGCGTCGGCCTGGACCCGGACGCTGTAGGTGCGGCCGAAGCGGTTGAAGTCGTTGACATATTGCGAACCGAGATAAATCTGCATTGTCGAGAAGATATCGCTGACCGAGACGCCCAGTTGGCGGGCGCGGGTGCGGTCGATATCGGCGAACAATTGCGGCGTGTTGACATTATAGCCGGTGAAGACGCCGGCCAATTCCTTGGTTTGCGAGGCCTTGGCAACAAAAGCCTTGGTGGCTTCGTCAAGCTTCTGGTAGCCGAGGCCGGCATGGTCTTCGAGCTGGAGCTTGAAGCCGCCGGTGGTGCCGAGGCCCAGTAGGGGTGGCGGCGGGAACATGACGGCATAGCCTTCCTGAATGCCGGCCAGCTTGCCATTGAGCGCGCCGGCGATGGCGCCAGCGGAAAGCGCCGCGCCTTTACGTTCGCCGAAGGGCTTCAGCGGCATGAAGACGACCGCTTCATTGGAGGCGATGGTGAAGCCGTTGATCGACAGGCCGGGGAAGGCCAGGGCGTGGGCGACGCCCGGTTGCTGGGCGGCGATTTCCGAGACCTTGCGGGCCACGGCTTCGGTGCGGTCGAGCGTGGCGCCATCGGGTAGCTTGACCATGCCGACGAGATAGGCCTTGTCCTGCTGCGGAATGAAGCCGCCGGGCACGACCTGGAACATGACGAAGGCGAGAGCGGCGAGGGCGCCATAGACGCCAAGCATCAGGCCCTTGCGCGTGGCGATCTTGCCAACGCTGCGGCCATAGGATTCCGAGGACTTCTTGAAGGTGCGGTTGAAGGCACCGAAGAAGCCGCCGAGCCACTTGTCCATGAAGCGGGTCACGCCGTCTTTCGGGGCATTGTGGCCCTTGAGAAGCAGGGCCGCCAGAGCCGGGGAAAGCGTCAGAGAGTTGATGGCCGAGATGACCGTCGAGATAGCGATGGTCAGCGAGAACTGGCGGTAGAACTGGCCGGAAAGGCCGGTAATAAAGGCCAGCGGCACGAAGACGGCGACCAGGACCAAGGCGATGGCGATGATCGGGCCGGAGACTTCGCGCATCGCCTGATAGGTGGCGTCACGCGGGGATTTGCCGGCTTCGATATTGCGCTCGACGTTTTCGACGACGACGATGGCGTCATCGACCACGATCCCGATGGCCAGCACGAGGCCGAACAAGGTGAGCGCATTGATGGTGAAGCCGAAGATGTGCATCACCGCGAAGGTGCCGATAACCGAGACCGGCACGGCCAGCAGCGGGATCAGCGAGGCACGCCAGGTTTGCAGGAACAGGATGACGACGATGACGACCAGAATTATGGCTTCCAGCAGGGTATGGATGACCGAGTCGATCGATTCATGGACGTATTCCGAGGTGTCATAGGCAATCTCGTAGGAGACGCCTTCCGGCATGGCCTTCTTCAATTCATCCATGGTGTCATGGACGTCTTTTGACAGTTGCAGGGAGTTGGCGCCGGCGGTTTCAAAGATGGGGATGCCGACAGCGTTCTTGTTATCGAGCAGCGAGCGCAGGGCATAGTCGGCCGCGCCCATTTCGACGCGGGCGATATCGCCGAGGCGCGTGACGGCGCCATCAGCGCCTGTCTTGACGATGATATTGCGGAAGTCTTCCTCAGTCGAGAGGCGGCCCTGGGCGTTGACCGACAATTGCAGCGTCAGGTCAGGAATGCCGGGCGAGCCGCCGATGACGCCGGCCGCGGCCTGGACGTTTTCGGAGCGGATGGCATCGGCGACATCGGAGGGCGACAGGCCGCGTTCGGCGACCTTTTGCGGATCAAGCCAGACGCGCATGGCGTATTCACCGCCACCGAACATCTGGATCGGGCCGACACCCTTGATGGCCTGCAGGCGATCCTTGACGTGGAGCAGGGCGTAGTTGCGCAGGTAGTTGACGTCATAGCGGCCATTGGGCGAGGTCAGGTGGACGACCAGCGGCAGGGAGGATTGTGATTTCTGCGTGGTAATGCCGAGCGCGCGGACGTCGGCAGGCAGGCGGGCTTCGGCCTGCGAGACGCGGTTTTGTACCATCTGCTGGGCCAGGTCGGCATTGGTGCCGAGCTTGAAGGTGACGGTCAGGGTCATCTGGCCGTCAGCGGTGGCCTGCGAGGACATGTAGAGCATGTTCTCGACGCCATTGACCGACTCTTCAATAGGCGAGGCGACGGTTTCGGCGATGACGGCGGGCGAGGCGCCGGGATACATGGCGTGGACGACCACCTGCGGCGGCACCACTTCGGGATATTCGGAGACAGGCAGGACGCGCAGGGAGAGCAGGCCTGCCACGAGGAAGAGCAGGGACAGCACACCGGCGAAGATCGGCCTGTCGATAAAGAATTTGGAGAGGTTCATGAGGGGCCCTTTCGGTGGGCGGAATTTAAAGCAAGAAACCCCACCACCATCGGCTTCGCCAATGGTCCCCCTCCCCACCAAAGGTGGGGAGGTATAAGAAGGGTATGGTTTCCCTTGTACCTCCCCGGCTGTGCCGGGGAGGGGGACCGCACGACGCGCGAAGCGCTAGATGCGGTGGTGGGGTATCTTACTGACTAAACTTAGGCTTCCGGCTTGGCTTTTGCGTCCATGGCGGCAACAGTTTCGGAAACCACCGAACCGGGGCCGACATGCTGGAGGCCACTGACGACGATGCGTTCGCCATCTTTCAAACCGGAGGTGACGATACGCAGGCCATTGGCCGTGCCGCCGAGCGTCACTTCACGATAGGCGACCTTGTGATCGGCACCCACCACATAGACGAAACGCTTGCTCTGGTCGGTACCGACCGCCAGTTCCGAGACCAGCAGGGCCGGCTTTTGCTGCGCCGCGCCCATATGGACACGGACGAACTGGCCCGGGATCAGCTTGCCTTCGGTATTCTGGAAGACGGCGCGGGCGCGCAGGGTGCCGCTGGTGCCGTCGAACTGGTTGTCGATCAGTTGCAGATGCCCTTCGATCGGCTCACCACTATCAGCTTCGACCGTTACCGGGATGGTTTCCAGCGAGGTCGAGCCCAAATCGGCGATGGTGGTGTGGATGACCTCTTCATCGGCATCGAAGCTGGCATAGATCGGGCTGACGGATACCAGCGTGGTCAGCATGGCAGCCTGTGGGCCGGAGCCGACGAGATTGCCGACGGTCACCTCGATGCGACCGACCCGGCCGGAAACCGGTGCGCGGACTTGGGTATAGCTGAGGTTGAGATTGGCCGACTGTGCCGAAGCGCGGGCGGCATCGAGATTGGCCTGCGCCGCCTTCAGGTCATTGGTGCGGCTTTCCAGTTCGGATTGCGCGATAGCGTGATCGGCCCACAGGCGCTGGGCACGGGCCTGTTCGGAAGTGGCCAGGGTCAGGCGGGCATTGGCGGCGGACACTTCGGCCTGGGCACGAGCGGCCTCAGCCTGGAAGGGCGCCGGGTCGATGGTGACCAGCAGGTCACCGGCCTTGACCAGCGCGCCTTCGCGGAAGTGGATGGCCTTGATGGCGCCGGCGACGCGGGGACGAATTTCGACGCGGTCAACCGCTTCAAGGTGTCCGGAGAAGTCCGTCCACTGGGCGACGTTTTGCACGTTAACAACAGAAACAGTGACGGGTGTCGGCGCGCTGGCAGCGGGTTGGTTGGCGGCTTGTGTGCTGAGGGCGGTGCCTATACCGGCGGCGGCCAGGACGGTCAGGGACACGGCGCCGGCGACGAGAATCTTGCGGTAGCGGTCAAGCTTGATGGAGGAGACAACAGGGTCAAACATGGCAGAATCCTTTGGGGAGAAAGGAAAAGGGAGGGAGGAACGCTTACGGGGCTGCAAATGGGGTTGCACTTCTCTGGCGCAGACCCTAATTTAATGCGGCGTCGCATTTAAATAGTCCCGCCCTGTCATTTTGTAAACATAATTTTATGCGACATCGCAAATAAATATGTTAATGTGCCTGAAAGCGACTATTTGCCCCTCTGTTTTGGGCTTTTCGCGTCAGGGAAAAATGCTTAGACTGACAGTCGGCCAGAAACTGGCAACTGACAGATTCTGGTTAGGAGTGATGTGTCTTGGATGACCTGAAGACGATCGAGCTGCCTGATGTGACCTGCGGTGGCCAGGGTGATACCGGCGCCTGCGCGGGGGTGCGTAAACGTGGCCGTCCGCGCGCCTTTGATCCGGACGTGGTGCTGGAAACGGTGCTGGAAATGTTCTGGATGCGCGGTTTCGCCAATACCTCGCTCGATGATATCTCCGCCGCCACCGGCGTCAGCCGCCCATCGCTGGCCGCCACCTTTGGCGACAAGGAAGCGCTCTATCTCAAGGCAATGGAGCGTTACCGTCAGGGGATTTCCGGCCAGCTCGATACGGTCCTGCAATGTTCGGGCAAGGACGGCAGCCTGCGTGACATCGTCAATCGTTATTTCGATGTGATGATTTCATCCTATACCGGCGAAACCGAAGAATGCCTGGGCTGTGCCTTCATGTGCACGGCGCTTAACGAGGCGCCGCGCCACGAGTCGATCATGAGTGTGCTTCAGGGCACGATCGAGGAGTTTGACGCCCGCTTCGAGCGCTTCTTCACCAAGGCGCAGGAACTGGGCCATATCGGCTCCAATCAGGATCCGAAGGTGATGTCGCAGATGATTACCTCGCTGACCTCCAGCCTGGCCGTGCGCGCCCGCGCCGGCGCCAGCCGCGAGGATCTGAAGAAGATTGTCGACGCGACGACGAGCTTTCTGTTTCCTTAAGCCTCGGCCCACTGGCGCATGAGATTGTGATAGTGCGCGGTCAGGCCGAGCACTTCAGCGCTGTCGCCCAGTTGCGCGCGAATTTTCCGGATATTCATGTCGAGATCGAACAGCATCTGGCGCTGGGTGCCGTCGCGCACCAGGCTTTGCAGCCAGAAGAAGGAGCAGACCCGCGCGCCGCGCGTCACCGGCGTGACCTGGTGCAGGCTGGTAGAGGGATAGAGGATCAGATCGCCGGCCGGCAGCTTGACCTCATGCGTGCCGTAGGTATCGACCACTTCCAGCTCGCCGCCGTCATACTCATCCGGATCGCAAAGAAACAGCGTGCAGGACAGGTCGGTGCGCAGCCAGCCTTCGCCGGTCGTTAGTGGTCGCATGGCGCCATCGACGTGCAGGCCGTAGGTCTCGCCGCCCTCGTAGCGATTGAACAGCGGCGGCACGATGCGCAGCGGCAGGGCGGCCGCGAAAAACAGGTCGCTGGCCTTGATGGCCTCAAGTACGATCTGGCCCAGTTCGCGTGACACCGCACCATGTTCGGGGAGCTGGCGGTTGTTTTTCACGCGCGCGCCCTGCGCCCCCACGGTGGTCTTGCCATCCAGCCAGTCGGCAGCATCGAGCCGGGCGCGCATGTCGCGCACCTGTTCGCGGGTAAGAACATTGGGGACGTGCAGCATCATGGGGATTATCTCCTGTTATGAAAAACCCCGGCCGTTGCCGGTCCGGGGTTCTCTAAACCATTTCCAGACGGATTTGCCTAGAAATTCACATTGGCCGCCAGTCGGAAGGTCTGTGGCGTGCCCGGTGTATAGCGGTAGCCGGACTTGTTGATCGCGGCCACGTATTGCCTGTCGAGCAGGTTGTAGCCGTTCAACTGGAGCTGGACCCGTTCGGTGAGCTGGTAGGTGGCCACGCCATCGAAAACCACATAGCTCTTGACGATGGCGGGAGTGCCCACCGCGCCGTCGGAACCGCGCTTCATTTCGCCGTTATAGCGGGCGCCGCCACCGATGGTGAAGCGCTTGGTCGGCGCATAGGTCGTCCACAGCGTAAAGGCATCCTTGGGGCTATAGGCCAGATCGGTAGACCCGTCAGCGGTAACCACGTTCTGATTCTTCACCTCGGTGTTCATGATCGTATAGCCGGCGCTGATATTCCAGTGCGGATTGATCTGGCCCACCACACCCAGTTCGATACCTTCAACGCTCTTGTCACCGGTGCGATAGAAGGTGCCGTCGGTGTCGGTGGCGATCGAGTCGGAATATTCCGTACGGTAGAGGGCGCCATTGACCGACAAGTGGTCATGCACGAGATCCCACTTGGTGCCGATTTCCGCCGTCTTGGCCTTTTGTGGCTCGACATTCGGGTTGTTGGCATTGGCCGAATTGTCAGCCGCCAGGGTGAAAGTCGAACCACCCGGCGGCTGTTGGGTGACGGCATAGGAAGCATAGAGGCTGCCATTGGCAGTGGGCTTGTAAACCACACCGAACTTGCCGGTCAGCAGGTCGTCTTCTGCCGGCTTGAAAGGCGTGACGGTGCCATCGGCGGCGACGGTCTTGTAGGTGGTCTTGTAGTGATCGACGCGCAGACCGGCGCTGATCTGCCAGGCCTCGCTGAACTTGATCGTATCGTTGACATAAAGGCCAACCGTATTGGTCTGGCCGTCGTTATAGGCACCGCTCAGCTTGCGCGTATAGCCGCCGACATTGGCATCCGGATTGTAAACACTGACCGCCGGATAGGCGCCTACGGCGGGGGTGGTGTCGAAACCCAGGGTTTTCTGTTCTTCGCTGATCAGTTCCAGACCTGTGCTGAGGTTGTGTTCCAGCCCGCCCGTGCTGAAATGCATCTGCAGGTTGGTCTGGTTGGTCAGCATGGTGTTTCTGGCGTCCTTGTTGGTAATAAGGCGCGTCAGTGTCCAGGTCGAAGGATCGGCCGGATCGGGGGTGAGGAGCGGACGTGTGCTTGGCGTTGCTCCGTTTGTTCCCTGTCCCATGATGGCATTGAGCTGGTAATTCTGGTCGGTCTGGCTCCAGCGGGTCAGGTTGCTCAAGTGCACGCCGTTTTCGAAGTCATGCTCGATGGTGAAGGTGACGACGTCGGTCTGGATGTCGTCGAAATCGTCTTTGGTGCCATAGAAATTCTTCGGATTAACCGGCGCGGCGTCGTTCAGGAAGTCGCGATATCCCGGAAGGGCGGCATTATCCGGCGAGGAATAGCCCGGCAGGCCGATGGTCGAAACGCCGCCGTCGGGCGTATTGTCCTGATCGACATGCATGACATCGAAGTAATAGCGGGTGGCGGTGCCAAGGCCGAAGCCGAGCGAGGCGGCAGCCCCCCAACGCTTGTTCTTGATCACGTCGCGGCCCGCGACGCCGGCGTCCTGGGCTATCAGATTGAGGCGCAGGGCGGCGGCTTCGGCCAGCTTCCAGTTCAGGTCGGCCGTGGCGCGGCTGAAGTCACCCCCGCCGGCGGACAGCGAACCATTATAGAAGTTATGCGGCGCGGCGTGTTTGGTATAGAGATTGATGGCGCCGGTGGCCGCGCCACGACCGACATCGGTACCGGCAGCGCCCTTCAGGACTTCGACGGATTCGATGTTGAAGACATCGCGGGAAACCGAAGCGACATCGCGCACGCCATCGACAAAGATGCTGCCCGAGGCGTCAGAGCCGCGCATATAGACAGCATCGCCGGTGTTGGTGCTGCCGTTTTCGCCGAGATTGAACGTGCCGACACCGGCCGAATTGCGCAGGGCTTCGGTCAGGGTCGTGGCTCCCTGTTCCCTGATGATTTCCTTGCCGATGACCTGGACGGTCTGAGGTGTATCCAGCAGTTCGGCCGTGGCCTTCTTGCTGGATGAAAGGTCTTCCTTATATGGCGCGTGGCGCTCGCCCCTGATCGTAACTTCCGTAGTCTTGTGGTCATTGTAATCGGCATCAGCCGACGTATCGGCCAGTGCAATACCCGGAAGGGCCAGGGCGGCCAGGGCAATTGCGTATGGATTTACCGTGTGCTTACGGCTGCGGATGGAGGACATTGTTCTTCTCTCAGATTGGCCGGGGAGGTGGCAACTGGAGGCTTGTTATTGCGAACCATTCTTAATTGCAAGCTGAATCTTGCGAATAATTTGCATTATTGCCTTGTAAAGAACTTATTGTCGCCTAAATCCCACAGCGGTCTTCAGCAGGCCCTCGCAGGCAAATTGCCGCAGGTTTTGCGTTTCATGTGCAATCTCTTGACCTTCCTCCGGCATAAATGATAATCATTCTCACCCTTTGAGTGACCGTAAATGAAACTGACCGAACTGCCCGCCTTTGCCTCTGCGCTTGTGACTGGTGTCGTCGACACCCATGACGGAGATCTGATCAGTAATCGCCTGCGCGAACTGGGGTTTGTTGAGGGCGAGCCGGTGAAGGTGGTCGGGCGCGGTCCGATCGGCGCTGACCCCTTGCTGATCCAGATTGGTTTTACGCGGTTTGCACTGCGTCGCTCGGAAGCGGCCAGAGTCACTGTAAGCGTGACCGTAGAGAAGGCCGCATAAATGGACAGCATGACCATTGCCCTTGTCGGTAACCCGAACTGCGGGAAGACGGCGCTTTTTAACCAGCTCACCGGCGCCCGCCAGAAGGTGGCCAACTATGCCGGCGTGACCGTCGAGCGCAAGGAAGGTTTCTTCCACGCGCCATCAGGCCGCAAGGTGCAGGTGCTTGACCTGCCGGGCACCTACAGCCTCGACGCCATGGGGCCGGACGAGATCATCACGCGCGATATCTGCCTCGGCCGCCGGCCGGGCGAGACCATGCCGGATCTGATCGTCTGCGTGGCCGATGCCACCAACCTGCGCCTGCACCTGCGCTTCGTGCTGGAGGTCAAGCGCCTCGGCCGGCCAATGATCCTGGCGCTGAACATGATGGATGCCGCCCGCAAGCGCGGCATCACCATCGATACCGCGAAACTCGAAGCGGAACTGGGTGTCAAGGTCATCGAGACCATTGCCGTCAAATCGGGCGGCACGGCAGCGCTGGTGGCGCATCTCGATGCCAATGTCGCACCGCATGTACCGGAAGTGAAAGAGACCGGTGATCTCCATAAGGATGTCCGTCGTATTCTGGATGCCTCGGTCATCATGCCGCAGCGGACATCACTGATCGACGACCGGCTGGACGGTATCCTGCTCAACCCGTTCCTCGGCATCCCGATCCTGATCGTCATCATGTTCGTGGTCTTCCAGGCGGTCTTCACCTGGGCGACACCGGCCATGGATTTCATCGAGGCCAGCATGGCGTGGCTGGGTGCTTTTGTCACCGAAACCTTGCCGGACGGTTTGTTGAAAAGCTTCATCGCCGACGCCCTGATCGGCGGCCTGGGCTCGGTCATCGTCTTCCTGCCGCAGATCATCATCCTGTTCTTCTTCATCCTGATCCTGGAAGAATCCGGCTATCTGCCGCGCGCCGCCTTCCTGCTCGACAAGTTGATGTCTAAAGCCGGCCTGACCGGGCGCTCGTTTATCCCGTTGCTCTCCAGCCATGCCTGCGCCATTCCCGGCATCATGGCGACGCGCTCAATTCACGATGTCCGCGACCGTATCACCACTATTCTGATCGCGCCGCTCATGACCTGTTCGGCGCGTATTCCGGTCTATACCCTGCTGATCGCCGCCTTTGTGCCCGAACAAAAGGTCTGGGGTTTTGTCAGCCTGCAGGGCCTCATCCTCTTCGGCATGTATATTGTCGGTATTGTCGGTGGGTTGACCGTCTCGCTGGTCATGTCGGTCTTCCGCCGTGACAAGAGCGAGCATCCGCTGATCATGGAACTGTCGTCCTACCGTATGCCGCACGCCCGCAACCTGCTGATCGGCCTGGGCGAACGCGCCATGATCTTCATGCGCCGCATCACCGGTATCATTTTCACCGTCAATACCCTGCTGTGGGTGACGACCACCTTCCCCGGCAAGCCGGAAGGCGCCACGGGCCCGGCGATCGACTATTCACTGGCCGGCATGATCGGCCACTGGATCGAGCCGGTGTTCTCGGCGGTCGGTTTCAACTGGCAGATCTGCGTGGCGCTGATCCCCGGCCTGGCGGCCCGCGAAGTGGCCGTCTCGGCGCTCGGCACGGTCTATGCCGTTTCCGGCAGCGATGATGCCGTGGCGTCTCAGCTCGGTTCGCTGATTTCGTCGCAATGGTCGCTGGCCACAGCCCTTTCCCTGATGGCATGGTACGTCTTCGCGCCGCAGTGCCTCTCGACACTCGCGGTTATCAAGCGCGAGACCAATTCATGGAAAATGGTTGGCGTCACGGCGGGTTATCTGTTTGCGCTCGCCTATGTCTTTGCGTTTTTAACCTATCAGATCGTATCGAGGCTCACATGATGTACGCTGTTTTGCAGGCCGTGATCATCACGGCGATTGTGGCCTTCTGTGCCGTGCAGATGCTGCGTAAACTGATGCCGAACCTGAGCCGTGACTTGCAGGTAAAGAGTGCTAAAGCCCTCAACCGCTCTGAAATGCCGGGCATGGTGCAGGTCATCGGCCAGAAGCTGCAACCGGCCGAAGCATCAGACAGTGGCTGCGGATCAGGATGCGGAAGCTGCAAAGGCTGTTCGCTGTCAGAACTGAAGCGGTAAGGTTTGAGGCCTATTCCGCCGGGCAGGCAGCGCCGGGTCTGGTCTCGGTGAGGCGGATATCCGATACCGATATATCCAGCGTCCCGGCAGTCTCAATGCGCGCCACCGTCGGTGTGGCGGCAAGGTCCTGCGCCTTGAAGCACGACAGCGGCACGGCCAGAACCGCATAGCCTGTCGGAGCGGCCTTAAGCCAGCCGGACACCGGCACCGACGCCGAGCCGATACCGAGACGGACATCGCCAGAGGGCGCCGCATTGACCCGCAGGCTGAGCGAAATCATCATGGCGCCGTTGGCTTCGCGGGCGATATCGGAGGGCTTTTCGGCGCCAACTTCCAGCGCCGCCTTCGCCTTGCCGTTCCACACCGCCTTGACCGCGCCATCTGTTTCCGGCGTGACGGTCAGCGCCGCCGTGCCATACAGCGTCGCCTGGGTGCCGACATAGTCCATGCGGTGTTGGGCGTCGTCGGCGAGGGTCAGCTTATAGCCGTTCCAGAACGTACCCTTGCTGAGATAGACGTTCTTCTCGCCGTATTTGGTGGTGTCGGCCACTTCCGGCAGTTGCGGCGTCTTGGCCGGTGCGGCGTAGCTCAGGCCAAAGCCATAGGCGAATTGCGGGTCGTAGTCCTTGTCACCGACATTGAGCGGCGTCTGATCCGGGCGTTTCGGCCATGAGAAGCTGAGTTTGCCGGTGAAATCCGACTTGCCGGTCAGCACATCGGCCACGCCTTCGCCTTCCGAACCCGGCAGCCAGGCGGCGACAAAGGCATCGGCGGCATTGATCTGCGGATTGACATAGAGCGCCCGCCCCGACAGCATCACCGCCACAACCGGGATGCCCTGCGCCTTCAGCTTTTTCAGCAGTTCCAGAGAATCGGCATTGTCATGATGCAGGGCCACGTCCGACTGGTCACCCATGAATTCGGCATAGGGCGTTTCACCGAAGACGACGATGGCGACATCCGGCTTTTGCGGCGTGGTACCGTCAGGACTATAGAGCGCCTGTCCGCCGGATGCCTCGATCTGGCTTTTCAGGCCTTCATAGATCGAAGTGGCGCCGGGGAAATCGGCATTAGTGTTGTCGGCGCCCTGCCAGGAAAGCGTCCAGCCACCCGACTGCATGGCGATATTGTCGGCGCCATCGCCGGCGATCAATACCCGCGCACCGGCCTTGAGCGGCAGGGCGCTTCCATTGTTCTTCAATAGAACCAGCGACTTGGCCACGGCTTCGCGGGCAATGGCGCGATGCTCGGGCGTGCCGATCGGCTTGAAGGTATCCGGGCGGTTGGCCGGCGAGGGCTGGTCGAAGACCTTCATGCGGAACTTGACGCGCAGGATGCGACGCACGGCGTCATCAAGCCGCGTCATGGGGATGGTGCCGTCATTCACCTGCTTTACCAGATTGGCGTAGAGCAGCTTCCAGTCCTGCGGCTGGTTGAAGATGTCGAGCCCGGCATTGAAGGCAATAGCGCAGTCGGAATTGGTGCAGCCGGGAATCTGGCCGTGAGCCAACCAGTCGCCCATGATAAAGCCGTCAAAGCCCATCCGGCCTTTCAGAACGTCGGTCAGCAGGGCCTTGTTACCGTGCATCTTGACGCCATGCCACGAGTTGTAGCTTGCCATGATGGATTGGGTGCCGGCGTTGATGGCATCGGCATAGGCGGCGCCATGCAGGCGGGCGAGTTCGGCTTCGGAAATAGTCGAATTGCCCTGGTCGCGGCCGCCATCGGTCGAGCCGTCGCCGAGGAAATGTTTGGCGGTGGAGATGACATGGTGATCGTCGAGGAAGGTCGCGCCACTTCCCTCGATGCCGCTCACCATGGCGGCGGCGTATTTTTTGGTGATCTCGGGGTCTTCCGAATAGCTCTCATAGGTGCGGCCCCAGCGGTCGTCGCGCGCCACGGCGATGGTGGGGGCGAACGACCAGTCCATGCCGGTGGAGCGAACCTCGGCGGCGGTAGCCTCGCCGATGCGCTTCAAGAGGTCGGGATCATGCGCGGCGCCCAGACCGATATTGTGCGGGAAGAGCGTGGCGCCATAGACATTATTATGGCCATGCACGGCATCCGATGCCCAGATCAGCGGGATAGTCACCTTCTGGCCGGGTGCAATCGATGCCTGATAATAGGGCTCAATCAGGTTAACCCAGTCCTTGACGGTCGAATGCTTGTTGCCGTTTGGCACGGCGCCGCCGCCATTCTCGATCGAGCCGATATGATACTGTGTTACTTCCTCGGGCTTGATCGACTTCCATTCCGGCTGGATGACCTGGCCGACCTTTTCCTCAACCGTCATCTGGGCCAGCATATCGGTGATGCGCTTTTCAATTACCGGATCAAGACCGATCGGCGATCTGGCGACCGGCCAGAGTTTCGGATGGACGGCAGGCGTTTTGGGCGCGGCGTAAGCATTAGCGCTAATGGCCAACAATAGGACGGCAACGGACGCGGCCCGCAAGAGAGGATGATGGGACATGGCGCTTCTTCTCTGATACATTTATTTGTGCCTATGGATCACGATGACAGCGTTGTCGTCAAGAGCTATTGACACCGGTGGCGCAGCGTTCGTATTCAATGATTTAAATAAGCGAGGGAACCACTGTCATATGCAAACCACATTCAATCTGGGCGAGGCCGAGGCGCGGCTGGCCATCGATGCCTGTGTTGCCGAACTGAAAAAACGCAGCAAGGCCGGTGTGGTGGCGGTTGGTGACAGCCATGGCGAACTGCTGGCCCTGTGGCGCACCGATGGCTGCGCCCTGCCGCCGATCGTCATTGCGCAGAACAAGGTCTATACCGCCGCCCGTGTGTGCGGTCCATCAGGCGATCTTGGCCGCAACGCACAGGCCGATGGCTCCGATGTCCACTATCACGGCGACAGCCGCTATGTCGGTTGGGATGGCGGTGCACCCGTCATGTTTCAGGGGCAGTGCCTTGGCGCCGTCGCGGTCAGCGGCCTGTCTGGCGTCGAGGATCTGGAAATTGCCCGGGTCGGCATCGACGCCATCCTGGCGAGCCTTTAGGCCGCCCTTTCCAGAACTGCATCCAGCTTGTTGAAGCTGCCACTCCAGCCAACACCGCTGCCAAGTCTGATATGAGCATCGCGCATGGCCGCCATGGTAAAGGTCTGGCGTACCGTGACCTTGGTACCTGTGCCTTCGTCCTCAAAGATGACGCGGGTGTGGATCGGATCGGCATTATAGTCTTCAGGTTTACCGCCGGCCTCAATAAAGCCTGCCTTGACGGCTTCGTGCCAGCCTTCGGAATGGCGGCTTGCGTCCATGATCATGATTAGCAATTCATTGGGCACGATCTCGCCGAAATGACCGCCGATCGGATAGTCTTCTCCGTCCGGACTGTGCATGACCAGCATCATCTCGCCGCCCTCACGTACGTCGACATCAACCGTCGCTGTAAAGCCCTCCGGGCCCCACCATTCGGCCAGCATGACCGGATCGACCCAGGCCATGAAGACCAGCGGACGTGGGGCGTCGAAAAAGCGCGTCAGAACGATATCGTTCGCCTCGGTCGTAACGTTTGTCTCGTAACTCATGCGGAAATCTCCATCGGAAAGGACAGCAGGGTGTGCAGGCGGTCGAAGCTCGACCACCAGCCGTCGCCATGCCCTTCGGCTTCATGCGCCGAGAGGAAGGGCTGCTGGGTAAGCGTGACCAGGGTCTGGGTACCGCGATCTTCAAATGTAATAACGACCGTATTGGCTTCACCGCGTTCGCCAGCCTCTTCCCAGACAAAGGTAAAGACCAGCTTTTCCAGCGGCACGACCTCGGTGAAAGTTCCGTTCTGCCACAGGCCCTCCCCGGTCTCGACCGAGGTCAGGCAGTTGCGCCAGCGACCGCCCGGCTTCACATCCATATCGAGATGCGTGGCCGGATAGTGCGCCGGTCCCCACCACTGCGACAGCAGCGCCGGATTGGTCCAGGCTTCATAAACGAGAGCCCGCGGCGCATCGAACAGGCGCTCGATCCTGAGGTCACGATTGCTGTGAGCGATATTGCGGCAGGCCCGGTCCATATCAGGCACCTTTCTCGACATTGATCATCCACGGCGTACCGAACCGGTCGGTCACCATGCCAAATTGCAAGGCCCAGAAGGTTTCCTGCAATTCCATCTGCACATCGCCACCATCGGCAAACGCGGCATAGATGCGCCTGGCGTCGTCGGCAGTGTCGGGGTTGATCGTGACCATGAAACCAGCCGGCTTTGCCTGCATATGCAGGGGTGCGTCCGAGCCCGCGAGGGTGTTGTCACCGACCTGAAGCGTGGCATGCATAATCTTGTCCTGCCAGTCGGCCCCGACCATGTCCTTCATCGGACTGTCGCCGTGGGTCTGCATGAAGGTGATCTCGCCGCCGAACGTTTCAGCGTAGAATCTGAAGGCCTCGGCGCAGGTGCCTGGGAAGTTGAGATAGGGGAAGATTTTCATGAGTCTGTTTCCTTATAGTTCTGCTTTTTGAGAAATGATGTAAGCAATGGCATTGTCGATCAGCTTCTCGGTGCCGATCTTGCGGTCTTCCGGCGTTGGATAACCGTCGAAATGGACAATCTGTTCGATCAGTTTCAGATGCGTACCCTGACCGTTCGGGGTGAGCTCGATCGTCGCCAGCGAACAGGACAGGCGCTTGCCATTGATGTGCATGTCGTAGCTGTAGACGATGCGCTGGTCAGGCACGATATCGCGATATTCGCAGGTGAAATCGCTGATCGTGCCGCTTTGCCAGCGCCCTTTCAGCCGCTCGGTGCCGCCTTCGCGGAAATCGATATGGCGTTCGATCAGTTCCCATTTATCGGCGGGCGCGCTGAACCACTGCGTCTTGGCGTCGGCATTGGCCCAGGCGAAGAAAACCAGGTTGGGCGGCGCATCGATATCGCGTTCGATGATGAAGGTGTCGTGATGGGTGGAACGTTCAGTCATATAAACCTCCTAGCTCTTAAGTGCCGGACCGGTCATTTCGGTCTCGATGGTGAAATCGACCTCGTCGCCCACACCCATCGTGGTGCCGGGCGCCGGGATGCCATTGCCCATGCCGAACAGCGAGCGTTTGAGCGTCCCCCTGGCCGAGAAACCGATACGGGCATTGGGGTCCAGCCCCGCCAGGCCCGGATAACCGCCATTGAAGGTGACGGCGAGTGTCACCGGATGGGTGACGCCATGCAGTGTCAGGTTGCCGGTGACATTGGCGGTGCTGGCGCCGGTCATGTCGATCCTGGTCGAGGCGAAGGTGATCTTCGGAAATGCCGCGGCGTTGAAGAAGCTCTTGCCCATCAGTTCATCGTGAAAGCCCTTGGGCGGATTATTAGGATCCAGTGATTTGGGATCGATAATCACGGACAGGACGGCGGCTTCCGGGTGCGCCGGATCGAGTCTCAGGCGGGCGTCGATATCGGTGAAGCGCGCGGTGAAATGCGAAAAACTCATGTGACTGACGCTGAAGGTCAGGGAGGTATGCGCCGGATCAGTCTTGTAGTCACCGGCCGGAATAGAGGCGGCCGACGGGGCAGGAGCGGTGGATGACGAAGCGGGTTCTGCGGTCTTTTGTTCGATCTTTTGTGCCGGTGTGCAGGCCAGATTCAGGGCGCAGAGGCTCAGAGCCGTGCACGTGATGAGCAGGCGTTTCATGATGGTCTCCTTGTAAATTTATTACGCTTAAGCTTGCTCGCCCGAATTTTCGCTCAGGCACTTCAGGTTTTGCAGCCCGCGTTCGAAATCCTTGCCGATCAGGTCGTCCATATTCATCAGCGTACCCATCAGCTTGGACATGAAGGGAGATGGTCCGAACATGGCCCATGTCAAAACCGTGCCATCACCGGAGGGTTGCAGCAGGAATTCGGCGCTGTTGGTGGCCGGAAGGGGCTTGATGAAATCGAGATTGATCAGCAGGCGGTGGGCGGGCGTGGCTTCACGGATGGTCATGCGGCCCTGGCCGGCCTTGCCATTGCTCTGCCAGTCATAGACCGCGCCGACACCCGAGGTTTCACCACTAAAGGCACGCCTGAGGTCGGGATCAAGCTGCTCCCATGGCGACCAGTCCTTCCATTTGCGGAAGTCATCGAGATGGCCATAGATGACATTTGCCGGTGCATTGATCGTCACCGACCGCTGCAGGCGAAAATTGTTCGGCTTGCTGACGACCACGAACAGGAAGGTGAAAAGTGCCGCCAGAACCAGAATGATAATGAGCATAATCATTTCGTGTTTTCCGGAAGTTTGTTGAGATAAGTGTCAAGCGTATCCATCATGTCCCTTGTGCCACGGATCCGGTCTTCCAGATGATCGACGCCATCGATGAACAGGATCTGTTCTACGAGCTTGAGGTGGGAACCGGCGCCTTTGGCCGAGAACTCGAGCACCTGCTGCGATACCGTAAACAGCTTGCCATCCATGGTCATGTTATACTGATGGATGATGCGCTCATCGGGCAGGATATCGAGATAGAGTCCATCATTGGTCATCCAGGGTGCGTCGGCGGTCGGGCGTCCGCGCCAGTGCTCCCAGCCGCCAACCTCGAAATCCATGGTGTGTCGGGTGACTTCCCACCTGCCTTCGCCGCCGTACCAGATCTGCTTGGCCTCCAGGTTGGTGAAAGCCCAGAAGAGAAGCGATACGGAATGGTCGTAATCGCGCTCGACCGTGAAGGTTTCGGGTTTGGCGGCGCGGATCAATGCGGATTGCGTCATTTGAGACTCGCCAGATAGGTTTCGAGTTGCATGAAGGTGCCGCTGAAGCCCATCTGCATGCTGGAATGACCGGCCTTGAAGACGGCGCGTTCTTCCGGCGTGGCGTTGATCGGGAAGGAACGGCTTTCGTAAATCGTCTTGCCGTCTTTCTCTACCAGAGTCTGAATGGCCAGCACTTCCAGCGGCCACAGCGGCGCCATCGGGTGGCGCACCGGCTGGCCAGCCTCGTTACAGAAGGACACGACATAGGCCAGGCTGTCGGGCGCGTTGATTTCGCGGAACACCCACTTGCCCCACATGGTCATGCCGGTGGGCATCTGCATACCATAGAGGAAGGTGCCGCCGACCTTCAGGTCCAGCGACTGGACGATCAGCTTCATGCCGACAGGGCCGAACCAGTTACCCAGGTGCTCTTTTTTCGTCAGCACATCCCACAGCAAGGCCTTGGAAGCATCGAAGGTACGTGAAAGTGTGAAGACCTCGTCTTCGGCGGCGGGCATTTCAAGAGTCATTTGGTCCTCAGAGGGTTTGCAGGTGGGCTTCAAGCCGGTCGAAATTCTGTTCGTTGGCGGCTTCAAGAAAGGGCGCAAGGCCATCATCCTGGCCGGGGGCGAAATTCATGATCCAGGTCAGGTCGGTGGTGTCATCGTCCACGGCATCGAAGCTCATGGTCATGACGAAATCGTGCATTGGCTCGATGTGCTGCATGACGATGCGTTCGGGCGACACTTCAAGGAATTCCTTGATGTTATCGAATTCGCGGTCGTTCTCATTGACCATGGTGAAGAGCCAGCGGCCGCCCGCACGCAGATCGAACGTATCGATGCGATTGGTGAAGCCATGCGGCCCCCACCACAGCTTCACCTGTTCCGGGTCAGCGAAGGCGCCGTAGACCTTCGCATGCGGAAAGGCCAGGCGGCGGCGGTTGAGAACCTTGTAAGCGGGGGTGTCAGTGGTATCGGTCATTATTTTTATTTACTCCCTTGGCTTGCAAGGCTTTCAGATAAGCGGCCAGATATGCCTCAAGGCGGTCGAGGCGCGCTTCCCAGATTTGTTTGTAGTATTGCCACCACATACCGGCCTCCTCAATTCACGTTCGTTTGTCACTTTAGTTTGTCGGGCCATCCGGTTTGAGCGTCTTGAGATAGGCATCGAGACGGTCGAAGCGGGCTTCCCACATCTTGCGGTATTCGCCGATCCAGGCATCGACCTCTTTCAGCGGCTCCGGTTCCAGCTTGCAGGGCCGCCACTGGGCTTCGCGGCCGCGCGAGATCAGCCCCGCTTTTTCCAGCACCTTCAGGTGTTTTGAAACCGCCGGCAGGCTCATATCGAAAGGCTGAGCCAGTTCCGTGACCGAGGTTTCGCCGAGCGACAGGCGGGCCAGTATGGCGCGTCGCGTCGGGTCAGCGAGGGCAGTCAGGGTTTGCGACAGGCGGTCTTGTGACATGGTACTCTACTTCTTTTTTTTCGCGGCTTTCGCGGCCGCATTTTCAGCAATACGGGCCGCGATAATCGCCCGCAGGATTGGATCGGGTATCGGATGCTCCGGCGTGAAGCGCACGGTGCCGGGCGAGGTCGAAAAACCCTTCAGGTCTTCGGCAAATGACGCCAGCACCTTCGGCGACATGCCATAAAAGGCGCAGTGTTTCGCCGCCGCACCGAACGAGACCAAGGGCCCGTCCAGCTTGTAGCACGGCACGCCATAGCTGATCATCTCGCCTGCCTGCGGTGCCGCCTCGCGGATCAGGGCACGCAGATGATCCAGTGCGGGGCGGAACTCCGGTTTTACATCGGCCAGATAGGCATCGACATCTTTGTAAGCCGTTTTATCCATGATATTGTCATTTAACTCATTTGTTAAATAACTTATTGGTTAAATATGGGCCAAAGTCAAGCCATTTTTAAGTTCAAGACTTAACTATTGTTTTTCAACAATTTTTCCTATTTTCTCGCCATTCCTCGCGTGTCTGGCCCCAGACATCGACAATCTGATCGGCATAGGGATCGGGCAATTGCGTCTGACGCATGACAGAAGACCCCAAGGTTTGCGCCAGCTTCGCCGAGGGCCGATTGCCCGGATTGATGGTATGAACGATCATATTCCAGCCGAGCACATCGCAGGCAAAATCCATGCTGGCGATGGCGGCTTCCTTCGCATAGCCCTGCCCCTGAGCCTCAGTGAGCAGGCCCCAGCCGACCTCGCGATCCGGCCAGGCGTGCGGATAGAGCGGGCCAATACGGCCGATCCACTGGCCGGTGCTTTTCTCGATCACGCTGAACATGCCGAAGCCATCCAGTGCCCACGAACCGGCAATGGTGCGCAGGATGCGCCAGACCACCGGCGGTGTCGCCACGCCGCCAAGGTATATCATGGCCTCCGCATCAGCGTGGAAGGCGCAGAAACTATCGAAATCGGCATCCACCGGCGGACGCAGGATCAGGCGGTCCGTTTCAAGTGTCGGACCAAGCGGGGAAGTATAAGGTAGTGTCACTTAGCGGTCTTCCACGTCCAGGGTGCGTCCGGTCCGGCGGTCTATATAGACATAGCGCGTGACGGTCGAGGCACCACCGCCCCAGGCGCTCAGGCCGGCCAGGAAGCCAAGATCGTACCAGCGTCCGATATTCGGGTAGGCATACATGCGGACGGTATCGGAAAACAGGCTGATGACAAAGGAAATCGGCGCCAGCAGCCCGTCTATAATGCCGCGCACCAGAGCCGGGTCGTTATGCCCGCCCATCGGCCGGGTGGCACAGGCGGCGAGCAGGCACAGGCCGGCGATAGCGGCTGCCGTCAGTATGGCTTTCTTCATGACTTGATCTCCTCGCAGGTAACCATGCCTTTACCGGGTACGGTCCACATCACCTCGTCGCCCTTGTTCCAGAATTCGTAGGCACCTTCGGGCAGGTCGGCGGCGTAACGTGCGCCCGAAGCGCTTGTTGCCTGCGTCAAAACGGCGCTCCTGTCAGACCATTTGACATAAACCATCGAGCTTACGCCATTGATGAAGGTAGAGGTCATGTCACCCGCAGGGCAATGCCAGCCGATCGGCCCTATGCTGACGGCGGTATCGTTACGCGCCACGGGATAACCGGCGCGCAAATCGCTGATTCGACCGGCATAGGCATTAAGCAGGCAGTTTTCACTATTAGCGGTGGTGGCGCAGGCATTGCGCTTATTGAGCCAGCTGCCCTGCAGGCGCTGCAACGCCACGCGATCGATATCCGGTGCCTTACCGATCAGGCCGTAAAGACGCGTGACCTCGATATCGAGCTGGGCGAGCTGCGTATTGCCACACACCATTATCTCGGCTTTCAGCGTCGCCTTCTGGCAATTGAAGCTGGGGGTAGCGGCCGCCGCCTGGGCCAGGGGTTCGATGGCGGCGCTGGCCTGTTCGGAAGCTGCGGCGGAGCTGCTTTGCGCTTCGGCATTGTGGCTGGAGGTGCAGGCGGTCATCAGGGTGGTGACGGTCAGGATCGGGATAAGCGATTTGAACATGGCAGGGACTCCTCAGATATTGCAGCGTAGCATATCTGCAAATAAAAAAGCCGCCCCGTTTTGCACGGGCGGCTTTTTCAGTTCGTTTGTCGAGTGGTGGTTAAGCCAGTGAAGGCTCGATCGTCTTACAGGCGGCAATCAGCCCCTGCACGCTTTCGACCGACTTGGCGAACATCGCCTTTTCTTCGTCATTGGTCGAGAACTCGATGATGCGCTCGGCGCCGTCCTTGCCGATAACGGCCGGGACGCCGACATACAGACCGCGCAGGCCGTATTCACCGTTCAGATAAACGGCGCAAGGCAGGACGCGTTTCTTGTCGAGCAGGTAGGACTTGGCCATGGCGATGGCCGATTCCGCCGGAGCGTAGAAGGCCGAACCGGTCTTCAGCAGGGCGACGATTTCGCCGCCACCGCCACGGGTGCGCTTCACGATGGCGTCCAGTTCTTCCTGGGTGAAGAAGCCCTGGGCCACGCATTCCGGCAGCGGCAGGCCACCGATCGTCGAGTGGCGCACCATCGGCACCATGTCGTCACCGTGACCACCGAGGGTCCATGCGTGGATGTCTTCGACCGACACGCCGGTCTTTTCCGCGAGGAAGTAGGCGAAACGGCCCGAATCGAGCACGCCGGCCATGCCGATGACCTTCTTGTGCGGCAGACCCGAAAACTCGCGCAGCGCCCAGACCATGGCGTCCAGCGGGTTGGTGATGCAGATGACAAAGGCGTTCGGGGCGTATTGCTTGATGCCTTCGCCGACGGCCTTCATGACCTTCAGGTTGATGCCCAGCAGGTCATCGCGGCTCATGCCCGGCTTGCGCGGCACACCGGCGGTGACGATGCAGACGTCGGCATCGGCGATACCGGCATAGTCATTGGCGCCCTTCAGGGTGACATCCTTGCCAAAAACGGCAGTGGCTTCGGCGATATCGAGCGCCTTGCCTTGCGGCGTGCCTTCCATGATGTCGAAGAGGACGATGTCGCCCAGTTCTTCACGGGCGGCGATGTGGGCCAGCGTGCCCCCGATCATACCCGAACCAATCAGAGCAATCTTTGCGCGTGCCATGGGAACTCCCTTTGAAAATGCCGCAGTAATGATATTTGCGCTACCGCTTTGCTGCTTGAGCGCGGAATCTGCTGGCGTCCTAGTCCTGTTAACGGCTGTGCGCAAGTCCCCGCGGACGGTTTGCTGCACAGCAACCGAAAAAGTGATATCCCGGTAACGGACGCACGTTTAAATGCGATTAATGAGGGCGTAGTATTAATATGAATACCTGCGGGGGGGCGCATGTGGAACTGGCTGAAATTAAGATGGTTTTTGCTGGGCGATAGCGCTGGTTTACTACTGGCTATGCCACCTGCAATCATTCTTGGTCTGTTAATGATTTGGCTTCTGCCCCACGTCAGGCAAATTGGCTGGGAGCATTATCGCATAACGGCGACGTTTGCTATTGATGGTCGGATACTAACGACCTCGCAGGTCTATGGCATCAAATGCAACAATGTGAGTACTCGCTTTCCTCAGGCAGACTGTCTTATTCGTGGCGAAGCCATGCCGGTAGATCTCGGCAAACATGGCAAGGCCTTCTTTGTCCTGAACCAATGGAATGCCGACCATAGTGCACTGGCTGGCGCCGACTATATGATTGTTCGCCTAAAGCTGGCGGCGAACCATGGCGGTACACCGAAATGGAATAATCTGCCGGCTTTCGTCAGGTTCAGAGACGTAAACAATCCGGAAACGGCTGAATTTATTGACCCCCGCGATTTGGAAAACCCTTATGGAAAGGGTGTTGTGCTTACGCAGTTTACAGTTACCCAGGTGGGCGGAATTGAAGCCGTGGGTTCCATCAAGACTTTTTTGCCATGGATTAGCAATCGCCATACCAATGCGTTAGGCAAACAAGGCGCGGCGGCTCAACTCCACACCTATGACTTCAAATCGCCGCCGAATTAATTCCCCATCCGGACCTGTGACATGGTCACAGTCGTTTTTTCGCCCTTGGGATCGAGCATATAGCCACGCCACAAGGCATCACCGCCCTTTGTCAGGTGCAGAATGGTCGGAGAGCGCGCGCCGCCGGCATAGTAGGTTACTTCCATATCGCGGCCGATCATGTTGATATCCGACACAAAGCCGGAATTGTTCATGCCGAAGCCTGCCAGCATCGAACGCCAGGCGCCTTCAAGGCGGCCGCTGACGGCATTTTGGCTGCGCAGTTCGAGGCCAACCAGCTTGCGGCCATCGGACCCCGCCACTACCCACGAACCTTCCATATTGCCAATGCTGTTTTCCTTGTTCACATAGGCCGACAGCAGGCCGGAGTCATAGCTCATCTCGCGATAATCCTTCGGTCCCTCGTAATTGCGGCGATAGGCATCGACACTGACCGCCGCGCCCGCCAGCGGTGCGGTATCCGTCGCCGTGGCCGCCTCATTCGAATCCGGCTGCATAGTGGCCTGTTGAGGTAGTGCGGGCGCAGATGTGGCAGGCTGATAGGATTGGGGCGCATCTGGCAACAGGTCACTTTGAACCATAAGGGCGGCCGAAAGAATCAGGGCAGAAAACACTATGGATACACTCTCTTACTGCGGGCGATGTCGGAAGGGTGAAAGCGGTGCGCCGGTCACCATGAGCTAATCAGGCGCGTCTTAAGAATTCTTTCACCTCATGAGAGAACCACGGAAATTTGTCGAAGCTGGGGCGAAAGGGGAATCACATCCGCGTGAGGTATCAATTTTCGCGGATGAGAGGCGTTCGCATTGCCTTGCGTAAAAATACATAAAAGCTTGATTGACACACGGGTTTCAGGGTCTAAAAGACCGGCAAGTGTAACGTTCCCGGTGGCTCTTCGCGCCGGTACAAGACATGGGTAAAAGCCACATATGTCCCAAGTCCCTTCTCAGACGCCCCGGCGTCCAATGTCTCCTCACCTGCAAATCTGGCGCTGGCATATCACCATGTTCAGCTCGATCATGCATCGCGTCACCGGCTCGGCCTCGGTCGCCGGCGCCATCCTGATCGCCGCCTGGCTGGTCAGCCTGGCGCTCGGACGCGACGCCTATACCTGCTTCCTGACGCTGGCCTCTTCGCCGCTCGGTCTGCTGATATGGTTCGGCCTGTCGCTGGCCGGCTTTGTCCATCTGACCGGCGGCCTGCGCCACCTGATCTGGGATACCGGCACCGGCTTCGAACCGAAGAAGGCCGACCAGATCGCCCTGTGGACCATGATCCTCGGCGTCGCTCTCAGCCTCGCCTTCTGGGCGGTCCTGTTCGCAACCGGCAAGGTGACCCTGTAATGAGCACTGATCGCAATGTCGGCGCAAAGAGCGTCAAATCCTGGAAAAAGTCCGAACACCACGGCGCTGGCGAATGGCTGGCCGAACGCGGCACCTCGCTGGTCCTGATCCCGCTGACCCTGTGGGCGGCCTGGGCGGCCTATACCGTTTCCGGCGGCGGTTTCGACGCGGCTGTTGCTTTTGCAAAAGTGCCGCTCAATGCCGGTTTGATCGGCCTGACCATGCTGATTTCGGTGTGGCATATGTATATGGGCGTCAAGGTCATCATCGATGACTACCTGGCCGGCCCGGTACGCGGTTTCAGTATCTTCCTTACCTTTCTCCTGAGTGCGGCTCTCGTTATCGCCACCGGCTACGCGCTCTTTGTTCTGCATCAGGGGGCTTAACTCATGGCCAAACCGTACAACATCATCAATCACGACTATGATGTGGTCGTGGTCGGCGCCGGCGGGTCCGGCCTGCGTGCCGCGCTTGGCGCCGGGCAGGCCGGCCTGAAAACCGCCTGCATCACCAAGGTCTTCCCGACCCGTTCCCACACCGTGGCCGCCCAGGGTGGCGTCGCCGCCTCGCTCGGCAATATGGGCGAGGACAAGTGGGAATGGCATATGTACGACACCGTCAAGGGGTCGGACTGGCTGGGCGACCAGGACGCCATCGAATATCTCGTGCGTAATGCGCCTAAGGCCGTTTACGAGTTGGAACACTGGGGCGTGCCCTTCTCGCGTACCGAAGACGGCAAGATCTATCAGCGTCCGTTCGGCGGCATGACCAAGAACTTCGGCGAAGGCCCGGTCCAGCGCACCTGCGCCGCCGCCGACCGCACCGGCCACGCCATGCTGCACACGCTTTACGGCCAGTCCCTGCGTAATGACGTCGAATTCTTCATCGAGCATTTTGCCCTCGACCTGATCATGGACAATGGCGTCTGCCGTGGCGTCACCACCTGGCAGCTCGACAACGGCGACATCCACGTTTTCCGCGCCCACCTGGTCATCCTGGCGACCGGCGGTTACGGTCGTGCTTACTTCTCGGCCACCTCGGCCCATACCTGCACCGGTGACGGCAATGCCATGGTGCTGCGCGCCGGCCTGCCGCTTCAGGACATGGAATTCGTGCAGTTCCACCCGACCGGCATCTACGGCTCCGGCTGCCTGATCACCGAAGGCGCGCGCGGCGAAGGCGGTTACCTGACCAACTCGGCCGGTGAGCGCTTCATGGAACGTTACGCCCCCTCCGCCAAGGACCTGGCCTCGCGCGATGTCGTGTCGCGCTCGATGACCATGGAAATCCGCGAAGGCCGCGGCGTTGGCCCGAAGAAGGACCACATCTTCCTGCACCTCGATCACCTGCCGCCGGAAATCCTGCACAAGCGCCTGCCAGGCATCTCGGAATCGGCCAAGATCTTCGCCGGTGTCGATGTGACCAAGGAACCGATCCCGGTTATCCCGACCGTCCACTACAATATGGGCGGCATCCCGACCAATTATCACGGCGAAGTCCTGACCAAGGTTGGCGACAATGCCGATACGGTCGTGCCGGGCCTGATGGCCGTCGGCGAAGCGGCCTGCGTCTCGGTCCATGGCGCCAACCGCCTCGGTTCCAACTCGCTGATCGATCTCGTGGTCTTCGGCCGCGCCGCCGGTCTGCGCGCCAAGGAACTGGTGCAGCCGAACACAGCCCACAAGGATATCGGCACGGCGCAGGTGGATGCGCACCTGGCGCGCCTCGATAAATTCCGCAACGCTTCGGGTTCGACCCCGACCGCCAAGCTGCGTCTGTCTATGCAGGAAGCCATGCAGAAGGATGCCGCCGTCTTCCGCACCGGCGACACCCTCAAGGAAGGCGTCAAGCGTCTTGACGAGATACATGCCGCGTCGAAAGACCTCGGCATCAAGGATCGCGGCCTGATCTGGAACACCGACCTGATCGAGGCGCTGGAATATGACAACCTGATCAATCAGGCGGTCGTCACGGTCAACTCGGCCGCCAACCGTGAGGAAAGCCGCGGCGCCCACGCCCGCGAAGATTTCCCGAACCGCAATGACGACGTCTGGATGAAGCACAGCCTGATGTGGATCGACACCGATACCGGTCAGGTGAAGACTGATTTCCGCCCGGTCCACACCTACACCATGACGAACGATATCGCCTACATTCAGCCGAAAGCACGGGTTTACTGATATGGTTGAGCTTACCCTTCCCCGCGACTCGAAAGTCAAGCCAGGCAAGCGTTACAAGGCCGCCAAGAAGACGAAAACGACGCGCACCTACAAGATCTACCGCTTCGATCCGGATGCCGGCGAGAATCCGCGCTGGGACACCTATGAGGTGGACTCAGCCGATCACGGCCCGATGCTGCTCGACTCGCTGATCTATATCAAGAACAATGTCGACTCGACTCTGGCCTTCCGCCGTTCGTGCCGCGAAGGCATCTGCGGTTCCTGCGCCATGAATATCGGCGGCCGCAACACTCTGGCCTGCACCAAGGGCCATGATGAGTTCAAGGGCGACATCACCATTGCCCCGCTGCCGCACATGCCGGTGGTGAAAGACCTGATCCCCGATCTGTCGGGCTTTTATAACCAATACGCCTCGATCGAGCCGTGGCTGGAATCGAAGACGCCCGATCCGGAAAAGGAACGCCTGCAAACTCCGGCGAACCGCGACAAGCTCGATGGTCTGTACGAATGTATCCTGTGCGCCTGCTGCTCGACCTCGTGCCCCAGCTATTGGTGGAACCAGGACAAGTATCTCGGCCCTGCCGCCCTGCTGCAAGCCTATCGCTGGATCGCCGATTCGCGCGACGAGAACCAGAAGGCGCGTCTGGAATCGCTGGAAGATCCGTTCAAGCTCTACCGCTGCCACACCATCATGAATTGCGCGCAGGTCTGCCCAAAGGGGCTCAACCCGGCCAAGGCGATCGCCGAAATCAAGAAGATGATGCCCGCGAAGTAATCATGGGGGAAATGGCGTTTCCCCCATGTGCCCCCTTCCAATAAGGAAAAAGTTTGCTAGAGACGGCTCGTCGCAAATTTTTACTTTTGTTTTCAAGAGCCGAAGCCTAGCTTCGGCTTTTCTTTAAAGTGACCCGTATGGCCAAGATCACCTATATCGAACACGACGGCAAAGAACACATTATCGAGGTCAAGCCGGGCCAGAGCGTCATGGAAGGCGCGGTCAAGAATAACATTCCCGGTATCGATGCCGATTGCGGCGGGGCCTGTGCCTGCGCCACCTGCCACGTCTATGTCGATGATGCCTGGGCCGACAAGACCGGCAAGGCCTCGGTGATGGAAGAATCGATGCTCGATTTCGCCAACGACTTGCAACCAACCTCACGCCTGTCCTGTCAGATCATCGTCTCTGATGCGTTGGATGGCCTGATCGTCCGCATGCCCGAGAACCAACACTAAAGTGAACCAGCACTAAATCAGGCGGCGTCTTTTTTCTTGCGGCGAATACGGCGGGGTAACTGACGCAGCTTGGTCCACAACTTGGTCTTGGCCGGTTCCGGATAGGGTTCGAGATTGCGTACGAATTCCGCCGCGCATTCCGGCCAGGAAAACTTCTCGGCATAGGCACGGACGGCCTTACGGTCGATTTTCAGCGCTTCTTCGATGGCGACCTTCAGGTCGTCGTTGATGGCACCGGCGCCTGAGCCCGGAATGAGATCGATCGGTCCATGCGCCGGGAAGGCGGCCACCGGCGTGCCGGCGGCCATGGCTTCGGTGATCACCAGCCCGAAGGTGTCGGTCAGCGACGGAAAAACAAATACATCTGAGTCGGCATAGTAACGCGCCAGGTTCTCGCCGAACTGCGGGCCAGGGAAGACGGCGTCTGGATATTTCGCCTTCAGTTCCTCAAGCTGCGGGCCTTTGCCGACCAAAACCTTGGTACCGGGCAGGTCGAGTTTGAGGAAAGCTTCCAGGTTTTTCTCGATGGCGATGCGGCCGACATAGGTCATGATCGGGCGAGGCAGGTCGCCGTTAATCGGTTCCAGGCCGGGACGGAAGGTCTCGGTATCGACACCGCGGGTCCATGGCGAGATATTGGTGAATCCGCGCGATTCCAGGTCTTTCTGCAAGGTCGGTGTGGCCACCATCACCCGACCCGACGGTTTGTGGAACCAGCGCATGAAGGCGTAACCGACACTCAGCGGTATAGGCAGGCGCGCCGAGACATATTCCGGGAACTTGGTGTGATAGCTGGTGGTGAATGGCAGCTTGAATTCCTGGCAGACGCGCCGCGCCGCCATGCCGACAAAGCCTTCAGTGGCGATATGAATGGCGTCCGGCTCGTAATCGAGGATGATTTCGCGCACCTCTTCATAACAGCCGAGCGCCAGCTTGACTTCCGGATAATCCGGCCATGAAACGGTCTTGAACTGATTGTAGTCGATGATGTGGAATTCGTGGCCGAGCTTTTCGCACTCCTCGATGGTGCGGCGGAGCGTGGTCACCACGCCGTTGACCTGGGGTTCCCATGCGTCGGTTGCCAGCAAGATACGCAATTCGTCAGTCCTTAAGGCGTTTCGGATGTTCAGCCTTCAATGCCGGTTGTCTTGCGGTTTGGCAAGCGCAAAGCCGGAGGCAATGGAATGGGGGTAATCTGCGATAGTGCGTCGCACAAAATTTTATTTGTAAGGAAACGATAAGGGAATTGATCGATTGCGGCTTGCTAATGGGTCAAAAACCTTTATTTTTAAAGTCAGGAACCTTCCGGGCGCCGTATAACGAAATTGGCGTAACCGTGGGGCGAAACAGGAACCAATGGCAGAGCGATTAAAGACAACGCAGGTGCGGGATAAGGATGGGGGCGCGAAGGATACGCCGAAGTCGCGCCGTACGCGAATTCAGATTCTGGAAACGGCCATGCGCCTGTTTGCCGAGCTGGGTTATGATCGCGCCGGCAATGCCGCCATCGCCGAGGCCTGCGGTCTGACACGCGGCGCGATGCTCTACCATTTCCCGACCCGCGAAGATCTGGTGGAAGCTGCCGCCTGGCATATCCATGCAGCGCGCGAAGCCGCCTTCGAAGCCGAGGCCAAGAAGCTGAAACCCGATCAGGATGCATTGGATGGGGCGATTGAAGCCTATTGGCGGCTGCTCAGTTCGGTGCCTTTTTCGGCCTTCCTGGCGCTTGAACGCGCCGCCCGTCAGGACGGGGATGTCGCCAAGGCCATCCGTCCGGCGCAGGAAGCTTTCGACAATGCCGCCATGGGCCGCGCCACGCCGGGCTTCATTATGGCTGGCGCCGACGCCCGCTTTCAGGCCAGCCGCGACCTGGCGCGTTTCGCGCTCGACGGTATGCATCGCGCCGCCCTGACCTATGAGTCCGAAGCCCGCATCGAGGCTGTGCTGACGGTTATCAAACGCGCCGTTCACATGCTCAACCGCAAGGGCGATGTCACGGATTTGTGGGGAGAATAACCCTGTTCTCCACCTTGCTTTTTAATTTCGCCTGATCTTACTAGATAGCTTCGGATTATCCGGAGGTCAGCATGAAATCCCTGTCCCACGCCCGCACCCTGGCGCTTTGCATCGTGCTTGTCGCCTGTGGTGGCGGCGGTTCTGATGGCGGCGGCGGCAGCAGTTCGGGTAATCACGCGCCGGTCTTCACCTCTGGCGGCAGCGTCTCCGTGGCGGAAAACGTCACCGGTACGGTCTATACGGCTCAGGCGACCGATGCGGACAGTAATGCGCTCATCTATTCGATATCCGGCGCGGATGCCGGACTGTTCACGATCATCGCCACGACGGGCACCCTGTCGTTCACCAGCCCGCCGGATTTCGAAACGCCGCTCGATGCAAATCATGACAATGTCTATGAAGTGACGATCGGAGTCAGTGACGGCAAGACGACGGTGACGAAAGCTGTCAGCATCACCGTTACCGATCGCGCCGGCGCCGTCTCGACGCGCAAGGTCGGGAGCGGCTTCGATACGTCTGTCTTCCTGACCGGCCGCGGTGACGGCTCCGGCAAGGTTCTGGTGGTGCAGAAGGGCGGGCTGGTGCGCGTGCTCGATCCGAAGACCGGCACGATCGATGCCACGCCATTTCTGGATGTCACCTCGCAGGTCGCCACCGATGGTGAACGCGGCCTGCTGGGCCTGGCTTTAGCGCCGGATTTCGCCACCAGCGGGCTGGTCTATATCTATATGACCGCCACCAATGGCGATATCCAGATACGCAAGTTCACGGCTACCGCCACGGGGGCTGTCGGCAATGGCGATATTATCTTCTCGACGCCGCACACCCGCAATAATCATAATGGCGGCTGGATCGGTTTCGATGCCGACGGCCTGCTGGTCTTCGGCACCGGTGATGGCGGCGGCGGCGGCGATCCGGACGGCAACGGCCAGAACAAGAACGCTTTGCTTGGCAAGATATTACGCATTGATCCGCGTACGGATTCCTATCCAGCGGACACCAGTCGCGACTATGCCGTACCGGCCGCCAATCCCTTTGCCACCGGCGGCGGTGCGCCGGAAATCTGGCACTATGGCGTACGCAACCCGTTCCGTAACAGCTTCGACAGGACGACTGGCATCTTCTATATCGGTGATGTCGGCCAGGGCGCCTGGGAAGAGATAGACCTGGCCATGCCCGGTGACAGCGGCCTGAACTACGGCTGGAATATCCGCGAAGGCGCGCACAATTATGCCGGCGGAGCCACGGCCGGTCTGACTGAACCCGTGCTGGAATATCCGCACGGCACCGGCGCCAAGGAGGGCGATTCCCTGATCGGCGGCTATGTCTATCGCGGCCCGGTGACGAGCCTGCGCGGACAGTATGTCTTCGGCGACTACGTCAACAAGCGCATCTGGTCGATCCCCGCCAGCCAGTTGGTGCAGGGTACAACCCTGAGCAATGCCGCCTTTACCGACCGCACGGCGGCCTTTACGCCGACCACTGGCGCTATCAGCAATATCCTCAGCTTCGGCGAGGACGATGCGCAAAATCTCTATATTCTCGATGCCGGCGGCAATGTCTTCCGCGTGGAAGAGACCGGTGAATAGTTGCGGCCTTGACCGGCCGGGCCATGGGCGCGCATAAGCACCGCATTCCTGTCCACTCGAGTGCCTGTCATGCGTCACGTCCTGCGTTCCAAAATCCACAATGCCTACGTCACCGAGGCCAATCTCGCCTATATCGGCTCCATCACTATCGACGAGGCCCTGATGGAGGCGTCGGGCCTGTGGGAAGGGGAGCGCGTGCTGGTGGTTTCCAATACCTCCGGCCACAGGCTGGAGACCTATGTCATTCGGGGCGAACGCGATTCCGGCGTCATCGCCATGAACGGGGCGGCGGCGCACCTGATCAACGAGTCGGAGCAGATCATCATCATGGGTTTCGAGCTGACCGATGCGCCGATTATCCCCAATGTTGTGCTCGTCGACCGGCACAATAAACTTGACCGCTATCTGTCAGAAACACCCTCCACGATTCTTACACAGGAATCGTGATTGAGGCGAAAAAGTGTCTCGCTTTCGCAAGCCCTTGAGCGGTATGGAGAAAGCAGAAATTTAACCCTTCATTAACGAAAAAGTTCGCCAAAACATCGACTTGATCCTTGACGAAAACTCTGGCCTATGGCCCCTTATATAGACGGGCAGGGTGACGCAGACACTAGATATAGTTGTTAACGTCGCCCATATGGGTAGCTCCGGGTCCGGAGCGATTTCGAGATTTCAAGGGTAGAGTGACAATGTCAGCGAACGAAGCAGTGAAGCGTGAAGTATCCCAGGCGTCCGGCAAGCCGAACATGGCCGTCCGCCCGAAGGAGCGCGCCGAATTCAAGCTTGTCACAAAAGTCGTCACCGATCCGTCGCGCGATTCGCTGCTGACCGATTTCGGCAAGACCACGCTCGACGACCGCTACCTGATGCCGGGCGAAACCTACCAAGACATGTTCGCCCGTGTCGCTACCACCTATGCCGATGATGCCGACCATGCCCAGCGCATCTATGACTACATTTCGCGCCTGTGGTTCATGCCCGCCACGCCGGTGCTTTCCAATGGCGGCGCCAAGCGCGGCCTGCCGATCTCCTGTTTCCTCAATGCCGTGCCCGATAATCTCGAAGGCATCGTTTCGGTATGGAACGAGAATGTCGCGCTTGCCTCGAATGGCGGCGGCATCGGCACCTACTGGGGCGGCGTCCGCTCGATCGGTGAAAAGGTCAAGGGTGCCGGCCAGACTTCCGGTATCATCCCCTTCATCCGCGTCATGGATTCGCTGACCCTGGCTATTTCGCAAGGCTCCTTGCGCCGCGGTTCGGCGGCCGTCTATATCGATGTCTTCCACCCGGAAATCGAGGAATTCCTCGAAATCCGCAAGGCATCGGGCGACTTCAACCGCAAATCGCTGAACCTGCACCACGGCATCGGCATCACCGATGAATTCATGGAAGCCGTGCGCGAAGGCGCCCAGTTCGGCCTGCGTTCACCGAAGAACAACGAGATCGTCCGCTTCATCGATGCCCGTTCGTTGTGGCAGAAGATCCTCGAAATCCGCCTGCAAACCGGCGAGCCCTATCTGATCTTCTCCGACACCGTGAACCGCGCCATGCCGGCGCACCAGCGCGACCTGGGCCTGAAGGTCCGCCAGTCCAACCTGTGTTCGGAAATCATGCTGCACACCGGCATCGATCACAAGGGCCGCGACCGTACCGCCGTGTGCTGCCTGTCGTCGGTCAATGCCGAGACCTTCCTGGAATGGCGCGACCAGCCGGGCTTCGTCGAAGACATCATGCGCTTCCTCGACAACGTGCTGGAAGATTTCATCCAGTGCGCGCCAGGTTCGATGGATAATGCCGTCTATTCCGCCATGCGCGAACGCTCGGTCGGTCTCGGCCTGATGGGCTTCCACTCTTTCCTGCAGGCGCAGAACGTGGCGTTTGAATCGGCCATGGCCAAGTCGTGGAACATGCGCCTGTTCAAGCACCTGCGCCGCGAAGCCGACAAGGCGTCGGTCAAGCTGGCCGAAGAACGCGGCGCCTGCCTGGATGCCGAGGAACGCGGCGTCATGGAGCGCTTCTCGCATAAGCTGGCCATCGCCCCCACCGCCTCGATCTCGATCATCTGCGGCGGCACCTCAGCCGGCATCGAGCCGATCCCGGCCAATATCTATACCCACAAGACGCTCTCCGGTTCGTTCGCTGTCAAGAATCCGTACCTGGTAAAGCTGCTGGCTGAGAAGGGCCTGGATACCACCGATGTGTGGAACTCGATCGTCGAGCATGAAGGCTCGGTGGCGCATCTGGAAGAGTTGTCGCAGGACGAAAAGGATGTCTTTAAGACCGCCTTCGAAATCGATCAGCGCTGGGTGGTGGAACTGGCCGCCGACCGCACGCCGGAAATCTGCCAGTCGCAATCGCTGAATATCTTCCTGCCGGGCGATGTCGACAAGTGGGACCTGCACATGCTGCACTGGACGGCGTGGGAACAGGGCGTCAAGTCGCTCTATTATCTGCGCTCCAAGTCGGTCCAGCGTGCCTCGCACGCCGGCAGCGACACCAAGGAAGCCGTTGAAAGAATGGACACGCCGAAGACGGACTACGAAGAGTGCCTCGCCTGCCAGTAAGGTAAAGCCTTGAAATCGGCGATCTGCGTCGCAGTCGTCGCTAGCGGGTACAAGCGTACCCGCGGCGCTAGCCGGCTAGCATCTCATCCGATTTGAAGGTTTTACACGCCCGAGAAATGGAAAAGCTCCCTGACGGGAGCTTTTTTTTGTAGCTAACTTATGGGGTGTGGGGTCTGTGACCCCACGTCTTACTTCTTCTGCTCAGCCGCCGGGCGGTCGCCAACCAGAGGCGTGGTGTGATCCTTCTTCTGCATATCGGTGATGCGCAGGACAACCGGACCCAGAATGACCAGGAACAGCACCGGCAGGAAGAAGACAATCATCGGCACGGTGAGCTGCGCCGGTAGGGCGGCGGCTTTTTTTTCCGCGGCCGAAAGACGCATTTCGCGGTTTTCCTTGGCCATGACGCGCAGGGCGGTGCCAAGTGGCGTACCATATTTCTCCGCCTGGATCATGGCGGTACAGACCGCCTTGATGCCAGGGTGGTTTGTGCGTTTAGCGAGACCTTCGTAAGCCAGGCGGCGTTCCGGCAGGTATGACAGTTCGGCCACCAACAGCGAAAGCTCTTCCGCCAGCTCGATGGAGGAGGGGCCCATTTCGGCCGCCACCTTTTGCAGGGCTGTTTCAATCGACATGCCGGCTTCAACCGAGATCAGCATGAGATCAAGTGAATCGGGGAAGGCCTGCATGATCGAGGTGCGGCGCTTGCTGGCCAGATTCTTGATATAGATATTGGGGGCGTAATAGCCGATCACGAAAGCGCCGACTGTGATGAGCAGTTTGATTTGTATCGGATAGTGGCCGATATCGACCACAAACATCTCGAAGGCGGCGATGGCACCCAGTACGAACGGCATGGCGAATCGGAAGAAGTAGAAGGTCGAGATCGGTTTTGGGCCACGGAAACCGGCCATGGCCAGGTTTTCAACTACCTTCGGATCTTCCAGCAAGGTCTTGAGGTTCAGCTTCTCGACCAGCGCACGATAAGGACTGGTATCGGTATGGCGCAGGCTTGAGCCTTCCTTGACGGTCTGGCGCGACAGGCGGCGCAGTTCATCGCGGCGCGTGGCCACGGATTTCATGCGTTTTTCAAGCTGGTCGCCAGCGGTCAGGCTCTGACCGAGGGTCAGCAGGCTGAAAAAGGCGAGTATAGCCACGAAGCCGGCGATCAGGTTTCCGGGGTTCATGATAAAGGCGGCGAAATCGGTCATTCTGTCCTCCGCCTAAAACTTGAAGTTGATCATCTTGCGCATCATCATGATGCCCATGAACATCCAGGTTGCACCGCCCAGCAGCATCAGCTGTCCGCGCGCATCGGTAAACATTGGCGCGATATATTCCGGCCGGACGATCGATATCATGATGCCGACACCCGGCGGCAGTACGCCGATGATCGAGGCCGAGGCGATGGCTTCGGAAGACAGCGCCTTGATCTTTTCACGCATCATCTTGCGGGCGCGCAAAACAGTAGACAGATTGCCGAGCGCTTCGGACAGGTTGCCGCCAGTCTTGGCCTGAATGGAGATGACGATGGCGAAAAAGCGCAGTTCAGGCGCCGGCATGGTTTCGCTCATCTTTTCTAGTGCGCCGTCGAGTGACATGCCTACGCCGACGTTTTCAACCAGGCGCTGGAATTCGGGACCGAGCGGCGCGGCACATTCCTTGGCGACCAGCTTGAGCCCGTCATTGACAGGCAGGCCGGACTTGATGCCACGGGTGATGATGTCCATGGCGTTGGGAAATTCCTCGGTGAATTTCTTGACCCGCTTGGCAGCCATCATGCCGAGAATCCAGCGCGGCAGGCCATAACAGGCGAAGAAAGCGGCGCCGCAGGCGATCAGCAGACGTACAAGAAAAGGCATATGGCCCAACGCCAGCAGAGGGACGGCGAAAGCGACGGCGCCCAAAACGCCGCTATATATCCAGAACTGGGTGATATCGAGCGTTACGCCGGCGTGCAACATCCGGGCACGCAACGTCACGCGCGCTTTGCGCTCTCGCTTGTCGGCTTCCTTGAGCTGTTCGGTGATTTGTTTGCGGCGTTCTTCCGGCGTCCTGGCCTGGGCCTTCTGGCGCTGCTTGACACGGGTATTGCTGCCCAGCCCGATCGTCTGGGTGCGCTTGGTCAGAGCGGCGGAACCCCCGCCTCCGCCGGTGAAGGCGAAGCCGAGACTGGCGATGATCACGAAGCCCAGAAAGGCGATGAGCAGAGTCATGAGCATGGGAACTATTTACTCCGACGCATCAAGGGCTTCGGCGAGTTCGCGCTCAAGGCCGTAATACTTGGCGCGGTCCCAGAAACGCGGGCGGCCGATGCCGGTGGAGCGGTGGCGGCCGATGATCTTGCCCTGCTTGTCCTCGCCCTCGATTTCGTAGACAAACAGATCCTGGGTGACGATGACATCGCCTTCCAGGCCCAGCACCTCGGTGATGTGGGTGATGCGGCGCGAACCGTCACGCAAGCGGGCGGCCTGCACGATGATGTCGATCGAACCCACGATCATTTCGCGAATGGTGCGCGACGGCAGGCCGTAGCCGCCCATGGTGATCATCGATTCCAGACGCGATACGGCTTCCCGTGGCGAGTTGGCGTGGAGCGTGCCCATCGAGCCGTCGTGGCCGGTGTTCATGGCCTGAAGCAGGTCGAACGCTTCCGGGCCACGAACTTCGCCGACGATGATGCGTTCCGGGCGCATACGCAGACAGTTCTTGACCAGGTCGCGCATGGTGATCGTGCCCTGGCCTTCGAGATTGGGCGGGCGCGTTTCAAGGCGCACGACGTGCGGCTGCTGAAGTTGCAGTTCGGCGGCGTCTTCGCAGGTGATGACGCGTTCAGTCGGATCGATGAAGGCGGTGAGCGTATTGAGCAGGGTGGTCTTGCCGGAGCCGGTGCCGCCGGAGATCAGGACATTGCAGCGCGAGGCACCGATAACACCGAGTACGCGTGCCCCTTCCGGGCTGATGGAGGCAAACTCCACCAGATTGCGCATGGTCAGCTTGTCTTTTTTGAATTTCCGGATCGTCAGTGTGGGGCCATCAAGCGCCAGCGGCGGCGCGATGACGTTGACACGGGAACCATCGGGCAGGCGGGCATCACACACCGGCGAGCTTTCATCGACGCGGCGGCCGACCTGCGACACGATGCGCTGGCAGATGTTCATCAGTTGCTGGTTGTCGCGGAAACGGACATTGGTGAGTTGCACCTTGCCGCCGACTTCGATGAAGACGCGCGTCGCGCCATTGACCATGATATCGGCGATATCGTCGCGCGCCAGCAGGGGCTCCAGCGGACCATAGCCGAGAACGTCATTGATGATGTCCTGGACGAGGTTGTCCTGTTCGGACACCGACATGGAAACGTTTTTGATCGCCACCAGTTCGGCAACGATATCGCGGATTTCCTCGGAGGCCGCCTTGTGATCGAGCGAGGCCAGCTGCGACAGGTCGATGGTATTGAGCAGGGCGTTGAAAATCGCCGTCTTGGTGGCGTGGTAATAGTCCGATTGCTCGCGGACAATCTCGGTGACCGCCTGCGCCTGGTGCATCTGCTCCAGGCCCTTGGCGAGTTTCAGCTTGACCGCTGGCGCGGCGCCCTTGTCGGCGCCGCCGACGCGTTTTTCCTGCGACAGTTCCGGCAGGGCGGTACGCAAGGCGGCGGTATTCTGGGCCGTGGTCTTGCCGTCGAGAGTCTGCGGACGTGTGGCTATATCCGATTTGGCCGAGGCGGGTGGCGGAGCGGCCGCCTGGCTCAGGGCCTGGGCGCGAATCTCCAGCGGCGACGGGCCGGATCTGGCCGCATCGGCCAGGGCACGGACGCCTGCGCTTTGGGACCCCTCAGTCGGACGTTTACCAAACACGTTCAGAACCTCACTTCTTAAACAGATTGCCCAGGAAGGAGGACGATTTCTTGGTTTTCGGTTCCGGATTGCGGCCGGTGATACGAGCCGTCAGTTGTGCCATGGCGTCGGCCACCTTGCCGGCGGGCACGACCTCACTCAGCATCTGGCCGTTATTCGACGCCTGACCGAACAGCTTGGCATCGAAGGGGATCAGGGCGCAGGGTTCGATGCCGAGGGCAGCGGTGAAGTCCTTGACCGGAATTTCCGGCCGGCCGGGCATTTCGGTCTGGTTCAGCACCAGTTTCGGCGCGGCGTCATTGGGCCGCGAATGCTTGAGCAGGTCAATGATGTTCTTGGCATTGCGCAGGGATGCCAGGTCCGGCGTGGCCACAATCACCACCTCGTCGGCGGCGATCAGGTTGGATTTCAGCCATGGCGACCAGAGGTGCGGCAGATCCATGACGATGTAGGGCGCGGCGGAACGCACCTTGCGCGTTACCTCGTCATAGGCGTCCTGATCGGCCGTATAGTCCTGGTCGAGCGCGGCCGGAGCGGAAAACAGCGACAGGCGGTCGGTGCACTTGGCCAGCATCCGGTCAAGCAGCACGGAATCAAGACGATCGGGCTCATTGAGGGCTTCCGCCATGCCTTGCAGCGGGTCCTGGTTGAAATCGAGGCCGGCTGTGCCGAACGGCAGGTCATAATCGACGATGACCGTGTTCGACTGCATCTGTTCGCTGAGATTATAGGCGAAGTTATGGGCGATGGAGGAGGAGCCGGCACCGCCGCGGGCGCCGACGAAAGCGATGGTGCGCCCGACGAAGGGGGTTTCCGGATCGTTGTAAAGCGTGGCGATCGACTTGATCAGCTGCATCGGCTGGATCGGTGCGACCATGTAGTCGCTGACGCCCTGGCGGATCAGTTCGCGATAAAGCGAAATGTCGTTGTGCGCGCCGATGACCACCACCTTTGTATTGGCGTCGCAGACCTCCGCCAGCTGGCCGAGCTGATCGAGCAGGTCGCGGCCTCGCGACGCGCTTTCGACGAAAATCAGCGACGGGGTCGGCTCATGACGGTAGGTTTCGATGGCTTCCTGGATGCCGCCACGTCGCACCATGGACTGGGCGCGCGACATGCGGCGATCAAGTGAAGCAGCGTCACAGGCGGCGACGGAGGCTTCGCTGTCAGGGAAAAAATGGATGGCAATGCGCGGAATGGAGATCGCGCCGATATCCTCATCATCGGGGGAGATGTGCAGGCCTGAAGGTTCACGCAGGCCCAGGGCTGTGCCGTGGCCGCCGCCGACAGATGATGTGGCGAATGCCTGGCGCTGGAGATCCGCGGGCAGGTCGCCGGACAGGCTGGCCGGTTCGTTATCGAAATCATCGGCGAACGGGTCGCGCATGGAGGGCTGTGCCGTGTAGCTGTCCGCGGCATAATCATCCTCGGCATCGAACTTGGCCCGGTAATCGACGAATTCATCGTCCAGGTCGTCGAGGCTGTCGAAGGGATCATTATGTTTGGCTGGGTTTGCCATGGTTTGCCTTGCTTGCCGAATGTCTGGCCAAAATAGCCGTTTGTCTAGTTAATCGCGTTGGAGACGGTGCCCTTGGCATTATCGTCCTTCGCGGACGAGGTGACCTCGCCCTTTCGGTACTTGTCGAACACCACCGACCGCCGTCCCATGTCGGCAGTCGTGGCGGCTCTTGGTGTTTGCAGGTCACGCGGATCGGCGATCTGGGCGGCCAGGTTAGAGGAGATGGCGCAGCCGAAATTCTGATAGGGGGTGTTGTTGCGCGTGGCCGCCAGGTTTTCCCAGGTCTGGCCGCAGGCATAGGTGCGCGCGCGGTAATTGACGATGTTGACCGTGACGATATCGGCGGGCTGGCCTGGCTGGCTCAGTTGCGACACGCTGGTTTCGGCGACATCATGATCGACCAGATAGCCGCCGACCGCACGTCCGGCAGCGACGGCGGCCGGGTCACCGCTGGTAATAATCTCGATATCCGCCGGCGCGCCGGAGGTCCAGCTGGCCTTTTGGGAGACCTGGTCGAGCGCGACACGCTGGTTGCCCGACAGGCCGGCCGGATTGATGCGCAGGTTGACGGTTTTCGTCATCGTTTGCGCCTGAAGCGGATATTGCTCGGTAGGGGTGGGCGCAGTGAATGCCATGCTGCCGGCCTTGCCTGAATCGGTGGCGCAGCCGGTCAGGGCCAGGGCCGCGAGCAGGGCGCCGGTGCAGACTGAAGGACGTAGGAGATGTGTCATGCGTATGTCCTATTCAATCACGTAACCGACGGGCGCCTGGTATGGCGGGGCAGCAGCGGCCTGCGTCGAGTCGGCGGCGGGTTTAATGATCCTGTTGAGCGTTCCCATGAAGGTGGCGCTCATGTCGCTGGCGGCCTGGAGATTGTCGGCCGGGGTCTGCATGGCATCGGGGTTGGCGGGATCGACGATGTAGGGGGTGACGAGCACGACCATCTCGGTTTCGTCATTGAGGAAGTCGCGCGAACGGAACAGGGAGCCCAGGACCGGCAGCGACGTCATGCCCGGCAACGAATCCAGGCTTTCCTTGAGTTTCGATTGCAACAGGCCGGCGATCATCAGCGAAGAGCCGGACTGCATCTCCACGCTGGTTTCAGCGCGCCTGACGCTGAGCGCCGGAATGGTGACGCCGCCGGAGACGGTAAAGGCGCCGGTATTGGTCAGCTCGGAAACCTCGGTTGATATCTTGAGCGAGATGCGTCCGCCGGAAAGCACGACCGGCGTGAAGCCAAGGCCGACGCCGAAGGGCTTGAACGTGATGCTGATGCGGCCCTGGTCGTCCTCGCCGGTGGGCACCGGGAACTCACCGCCGGCCAGGAACTTGGCCGATTCACCGGAAACCGCCGTCAGGTTGGGTTCGGCCAGGGTGCGGGCAAGGCCGGCATGTTCGAAGGCCTCGAGGCAGGCATTGCTGCTGGTGCCATAGTTCAACTGGCCACCATTGGTAACCGTGGTGGTCGTGCCGCCGTTCGTGGTCGTGGTGGTGGTGGTGCCGTTCAAGGTCGCGGTTTTGGCCTGACCATAGCAAAGACCCTTGCTGCCTTGATAGCCGCCATTGGCGCCATAGGTATTGCTGCGGCCAAAGGAGTAGGATTTTGTACCGTTATTGTAGGTGATGGCGCTGGACAAGCCGAGTTGCTTGATCGATGAGCGGTTGACCTCGACAATGCGCACCTTGAGCGTCACCTGGTCCTTGCCGGCGATCGTCATCAGGTTGAGCACGTTTTCCGGTGCGCCGGCGAAGCTGGCGGCCAGGCGGCCGATCTGGTCGGCTTCGCCGGCATCGTGCGCGATGCCAGACAGAACCACATGGCCGTTGACGCTCTGGATGTCGACATGCGTGTCGGGGAACAGGCGCTGGATCGCATCAGCCAGTCCATCGGTGGGGGCATCGACATGGATCGACAGGTTGAGGATCTGGCGGCCCATGCCGTCGAAGAAGATAGCGTCGGACTGGCCATTCGCCACGCCCAGAACGAAGATGCGCCGCGGCGTGCGCAGGACCGCGTCGGCAACGGCGGGGTTGGAAACGAAGACATCGCTGGCATCGACCGGGAGGTCGATGACCGCCGACCGGCCTTTCGGCAGGTTCAGGACCTGGCTTTTGACCGGGGTGGTTTGCGTCTGTACCTGGAGACCGGAAGTACCCGTATAGCTGCGGGGTTCCGCCGAAGCGGAGGCCGCACAGAAGAGGCTTGCGGAAAGCGTCATAACGGCGGCGCTCACGCCTGCCGCTATGACATGGGGATGACGGGTAAAAGAAATCATCGTGACACCATCACCTCTGTGGTCTGGTCAGGTCGGAAGACGCGCACCGATTTGTCGCCGGCGCCGGTCGGGGCCGCAGCAACAGCACCCGAAGGGCCGGCGGCATCGGCGTAGGAGCGCAGCATCAGGGAAAGCGTGCCGGACGCCTTGGCCAGGGTCACCACCTGGCCATCGGCGGGTGAAACTTCAAGAGTGGCCGTGGCGCCGATGACGCTCTGCTTGCCTTCCTCGACCGACACCTGCTGGTCAATGGCGAGTACGCGTATATTGCGCAGGACCGGCTGGACCGAATCGATCGTGCCGCTGCCGGTGCTGCGCGGCGTCTGGTGGGTGACGAGGATATCGACGCGGTCACCCGGCAGGATGAAACCGCCGGCGGTGTTATCGACACTGACCGGCACGGCCAGGGCGCGCATACCCGGATTGAGCATGACGGCCATATAGCCGCCTTCGTCGGCGCGGACGATCTTGGCATCGATGATCGGTTCGTTGGCGAGAATGGCTTCGCGTGTCACGCCGCCGACATAGGCTTCCTTGGTTGGAGAGGGAGCCACCTTGTCGGCGACGGCCTGCACCAGTTCGCTGGCGGGTTTCTTGACGGCGACGGGACCGTCTTTTGGCGGGGCCTTTTTGGCGGCATCGTCTTCACTGCCGGCGGCATGCGCAGCGGCGGCGGGTGTTCCCCCATCGACGATATAGGCGGGGTTCAAGGTATTGACCGGCCAGTCCTGCCAATTGAGATCGGCCTCGGTCAGGCGGGCGCCGGCCGGCAGATCACGAGCAGCCACAAGGACGCGGGCCGTCGGTTGTGAAGGGGGCGCCTGTACAGAAGCCTCGGCCTTGTGCGATCCGTTGCCGGCCACCATGCCGCGCACCAGAAAGGCCAGAATGAGCGCCGCAATGGCCGCAAGACCGATAACGGCATAGCGTGACGTCTTCATCACAAAGTTCCCCTGAGAAAATCTGGCGTCTCACGTCATGTGGGCCAAATCATCCGAAATTTAAACTTATGGAATCTTGGCTTAAGGTTAGTTAACGTTCGCCTAAAGAAACGCGGATGGACCGGAAATTCGTTAAAACCGGCCAAAGCGGGTCTGCGGCTTGGTGTCTTACAGAGATGGCAGATGCAGCAGGCCGATCATGAAATCGCTCCGCCATAAAGCGGCTATTCCGCCGGCGCAGATGGCTATTCCATAAGGGATATCCCCCTTGGGTTCGAAATGCTGGCCAAGCCAGTGTGGCAGTTTGGGGCCGTAAAGTGAGAAAAACTGACGCAGGGCCATGATCGCCAGGGTCAGTAAGCCGCCAAAGATCGCCGTAAAGAGAAACAGGGCGACAAAGCCATGAAACCCCAGCCAAAGCGAAGCGGCGGCCAGCAGCTTGGCGTCGCCGCCGCCCATAAAGCGCAGGGCGAAAAATATCATGCCGAGCACCAGTCCCGCCAGGCCAAGGCCCAGATGGATACCCCAGTCGGTCAGGCTGAGACCGGCAAGCAGAGCGACCGGAACGAAAGCGACCGCCAGACCAATGGTCAGGCGGTTGGGTATGGTCATGGTGGTGAGGTCCGAAAAGGCGGCCCAGAAAAGGGCAATTGGATACAGGCAGGCCAGCAGGACAACGATCGACACGGAAAACGGACCTTGGACAGGATGAATACCCGTCATGGCTAACAGGTCCGGGTTAAGGATATACTTATTGACCCCTGCCTGTTGCCTCGTCGACAGCAGCGCCAATTCTTTGGTACATGGCTTCCGTATTATTAATGAAGTAGTGCACCGCCGTGACGATGGCGAGAAAGATCATACCGGCGATCAAGCCGTATTCAATCGCCGTGGCCCCGCTTTCATCTTTCAAGAATCGTTTGAACATCTGCCAATACCCATTGCAATGCGAGGGATGCTTAAAGAACAGGCCGCAGACAAGATCTCGTCTGCGGCCCGCATCAGTTCAGTCCATCAGGACAATTTATTTAAGTAAGGCCGTGTGGCTTAGCTTGCCGCCGGCGTCTTCTGCAGACCTTCGGAAATGCTGGTGAAGGTCACGCCCAGCTTGTTGCCGACGGTGCCGAGAATGGTGATCAGGGCGACGGCGATCAGGGCGGCGATCAGGCCGTACTCGATGGCGGTGGCACCGGATTCGTCCTTGGCAAAGCGATTGAAGAACTTGGTCATGTGATTTCTCCTGGATAAATTTTACAAGCAAGTGAACCATTTCGTATCGGGTACCGAGTAAACGGCTCATTTGCTCCCGAACACGAGATCAATTTAATGAAATTTGATTAAATGTAAGTAAACAATCAAATAAAAATAAAATTATTCTATAGTTAATCTATAATTATTATTAATTACGATTAACCTTAATTCATTTTAACTATTTTTATCATTGTATTAAAGCGATTTTTTCATGTTAATATTGTGTTTAATAAATTTAAACAATTGTTATTTAGCTTGTTCCCTAACGGGACACTTACACCCGGCCTCTATAAAGAAACTGAAGGCAGGAGCCGTTTTCGGGCGCATGCGGCATAAGAGCCATTAGGATGACGAATATGAAGATCAAACAGACCGGCATTACAGCTCTGATGTTTACTGCCGCAGTGGCCGTCGCCGGGGGGGCTTCTGCCGCTCAGCGACTGGTCGTCGAGAAAAATCATTCGACGCGCATATCGCTGGGCGGCGCGGCCGGTTCGGTCATCGTCGCCAATCCGGAAATCGCCGATGTCTCCGTCATCGATTCCCGCACGGTCTATATCGTCGGCAAGGGCTTTGGTAATTCCAGCGTCATCATCACCGACCAGATGGGCCGTCCACTGTTCGATGGCGAGATTGTGGTGACCGCCTCGCAGAAGGGTGCGATCACCGTCTATAAAGGCCTGACCCCTTCCTTGATGGTCTGTTCCACGATCTGCACCTCGGAAGAAGGCAGCGGCAATGCCGGCAATGCGTCGTCACCCGCCCTTGGCGCGCCGATGGCTGCGGCCGGCGCAACTCCATAGATATATTATCTGTTTTAACGGACTATTGACCCAAGCCTTATAGAGTGGCCGCGACTTTGCGAATAAGGGGCGCGGAAAATCACCATGCGAGCCAGGCCTGCAATTCTGAAAGACAAGCGTGGTTCCGCTGCCGTGGAATTCGCGCTTGTGGCGGGGCCGCTGATTTTCCTGATCTGTGCGTGCGTAGAACTGGCGCTGGTTTTTCTTGTGTCCGTGACGCTTGATAATGCCACCGACCTGGCCTCCCGGGATATCCGCACCGGTCTCACGACCAACGCCAATACCAGTGTCCAGCAATTCAAGCAGAAGATCTGTGACAGGATGAGCTGGCTGGGCGGCAGTTGCGTGAGTAATCTTCAGGTCGATGTCCAGACCTATAGTAGTTTTGCTGACCTGAATAAAGCGCTGCCGCCGATCGAGGACGGCAAATTCAAGGCTGCCAATTTTAATTACGTTATTGGTGCCGGCTCCCGGGTCCAGATGGTGCGCGTTTATTACGAATGGCCACTGATCACGCCCCTTCTTGACGGCGGCCTCTCTAAGCTGGGCAATCACAATGCCGTTATAGACGCCAAAGCCGTTTTCAGAAACGAGCCCTTTTAACATGATATCCCTGCGCCGCCTGAACTGCCTCGTCACTCTGAAAGCCTTCGGCCGGCGTTTTGCCGACGACGGCCGGGGTGTTTCCGCCATCGAATTTGCGCTCATCGCACCCGTACTGATCCTGCTTTATCTGGGTATGGCCGAACTGACGCTCGGTATGATGGCCTCGCGCCGTGTTTCGCACCTGGCCGCCACGATCGGTGATCTGGCTGCGCAATCACAAACACTTACACCGGATAATATCACCGATCTTTGGGCGATCGGGGCCAATATGCTTGACCCTAACCCGACCGACGGCACATCGCTGAGGATTAGGCTGACTTCTGTCACCATGAGCAGCGAAAAAACGCCCAGGGCGCTGGTGGACTGGAGTCAGTCGTTAAATACGAACAAATATGTAAAAGGCAATCCGCTTTCATCTATCACAACCAATCAGATCGCAATTGGTGAAAGCCTGATCCTGACCGAGGTGGAATATAGCTATAAATCGCCCATCGGTAATTTATTCAAAAGCGGGACGGTATTCAAGGAAACCTACACCCACCATCCGCGTAATGGTTCGGTGGTCACCTGTCCATTGTGCAGCTAACTGTCTTCCAGAACCGATTTGATCAGCGACAGCTTGGTCTCCGTCTCGATGCGCTCGGACACAGGGTCGCTGTCGGCCACGATGCCGCCACCGGCGCAGGCACGGACATGCCAGCCGCCCAGATCCTTTTCCATCGCCAATGTGCGGATCAGCACGTTTGAATCCATTGCTCCACCGGCGTCGATGAAGAACAGTGAACCGCAATAAGGCCCGCGCGCCGCCTCCATCTCATGAATGACCTTCATAGCCTGTACCTTGGGCGCGCCGGAAATTGATCCGGGCGGGAAGGTGGCGGTCAGCACGTCTGATGCGGTCTTGCCGCCGGATAGCCGTGCCGTGATGGTGGAGACCAGATGGTGGACGTTGGCGTAGGTTTCCAGTGCATTCAGCGCCGTTACCTGAACGCTGCCGATTTCCGCCACTTTTGACAAGTCGTGGCGCATCAGGTCGACGATCATCAGGTTTTCGGCCCGGTCCTTCTCGCTGGTCAGAAGCTCGGCGGCGAGCATTGCGTCTTCAGCGGGCGTCCTGCCGCGTGGTCGGGTGCCCTTGATCGGCCGGGTTTCCATTGCACCATTCGCACCCAGCCGGATAAAGCGCTCAGGGCTGTTGGACAAAATGCAACGGTCGCCAAGCGTCAGGAAGCCGCCGAAAGGCGCGGCGCCGTGCTGATGCAGGGCAGCCATGACCGCGCCGGGCGTGGCGCCGGACCGAAGCCTGCCGCTCCAGCCGCGCGCCAGGTTGGCCTGAAACAGATCGCCGGCATGGATCTGCCGCACCAGGGCAGCCACCTTGTCCTCGTGCACTTCATTGGGTGTTTCCAGATTGAGAGGCCCGTCGCTGAATGGACCGGCGGCGGGATCGGATACGGGCGTCCGCTGATAAAGCGCGGTCAGCGCATCACGCGCGGTTTCGGCCTCCGCCGGCGTGGCGCCGCGACCGATGGTGGTCAGGGTTCGTTTGTGATGATCGAAGGCCAGTACTGCCGGATAGCAGAGCACGACCAGTTCCGGCCACGGCTGGCGACCCTCGATGCGAAACGGCCGGCGTTTCATCGCTTCCAGCCGCAGGCCCAGCTCGAACGAGGCCATCCCGATCAGGCCGCCGGAAAAAGGGGGCAACTCACTATTGTAGTGATCAGTTGTGATGGGGCTGGTCATTTCCCGTAAAAAATCAGCCGTTTCGCGCGGATCGTCATAGGCCAGGTGCGATTTTGCGACGGGCAGGGCGACCAGATAACTATACCGTCCCAATGTGCCGCCATCGGAGAGGAAGCCAGCGGCAAAAGCGTGTTCCAGCCAGTCTTGCAGGCGTGTGCCCACCGCCTCGTAAGGCAGGTTCTTTTGCACAGCGTAAGTAAGGGAGACGGCCGAAAACGGCAACATTCACAGCAACTTGATTCGATAGTGAGAGCCAAAAGGCTCACAATGATATCAGGATTTAACCCCTGTCGACAAGCCCGCGCCAGATGACGCCCGCCCGCTCAGGTTAAGTCCTATGGATGGAGGTCCATTGATCTGACTGGAGCGGTTTGCCTTAACAGCAACCCGCTCCTTTTGTTTTATCTGAACGGCGGTTCGTCGAACGCCCGCAGCTTGCGCGAATGCAGTTTCGAACCAAAATCGCGCAGTATGCCGACCGTCTCAATGCCGATCCGGATATGTTCGGCGATAGCGCGCTCATAGAAATGATTGGCCTGGCCCGGCAGCTTCAGCTCTCCATGCAGCGGTTTGTCGGAAACGCATAGAAGCGTTCCGTAGGGCACGCGAAAGCGATAGCCCTGCGCCGCCAGAGTCGCCGATTCCATATCGATAGCGATAGCGCGCGACTGCGAAAAGCGCCGCGCCGACAGCGAATATTTCAGTTCCCAGTTGCGGTCGTCGGTGGTGACAAGTGTGCCGGTGCGCAGGCGCTTTTTCAGGTCCTCGCCGTCCTGACCCGTGACGTTCACCGCTGCCTGGTGAAAGGCCTGCTGCACTTCGGCAATCGGTGGAATGGGAATCTCGATTGGCAGCACATCATCCATGACATGATCGTCGCGCAGATAGGCGTGGGCCAGCACATAGTCGCCGATGCTCTGCGAAGCACGCAGGCCACCGCAATGGCCGATCATCAACCAGGCGTGCGGGCGCATGACCGCGAGGTGGTCGGTGATATTCTTGGCATTGGAAGGGCCGACACCGATATTGACGAGCGAGATGCCCTGCCGGCCGGGCGCCAATAGGTGATAGGTCGGCATCTGGTGTTTGCGCCACGGCGAGTTAGCGATAAGGGCTTCCGGATCGGGCGTATCCTTGGTGATAGTGAAATTGCCGCAGCAAGACAGCGCTGTGTACGGACTGTCCGGCTTTTTGAGCTGCTCCAGCGCATAGGCGACGAAGACATCGACATAGCGGTTATAGTTGGTCAGCAGGATATAGCCTTGCGTATGCTCCGCCGGGGTGCCGGTATAGTGGCGCAGACGGGCGATGGAGAAATCACTGCGCAGGCCGTCGAACAGCACCAGCGGATGATGGCCCTCGGCGTCGATGAACGAGATGCCGTCGGCCACTTCATTGCCGATCAGGGCCAGTTCGGTGGCCGGGAAATGACGGGAGAGGTCGATGGCCGAGACGCTGTTGAGATCCAGTCCGGCGCCATCGAGGACGTAAGGGTAAGGGATTTCCTGGTCGGATAGTGATACCGTGCATTCGGCACCGTAATCGCGGATCAGCAGGTTGAGTTGTTCCTCAATATAGTCGCCGAAAATATCCGGGCGCGTGATCGATGAGGAATAGGTGCCGGGGCGTGAGAAGCGGGCATAGGCGCGGTTGACCTCCGGGTGGCGGTTGGCCATGACCAGTGCCTCGTCTTCGTCGTCAAGGGTGCCTTTCCAGACAATGGTCAGCTTGGGGTAACAGTAGCGACCGGCGTCACGCAGCGGACGCGACGGCTTCTGGCGGGTGGCAAGATAGGCTTGCAGGTCGGTCTGTAGCGCGGTCACGGCCTCGTCATAGATATGGCGGAGCTGGCGGACAATTTCGGCGGCGGAGGTTTGGGGCGCCGTTTTATTCTCTGTTTTCATGTCCTTAGGATAACATGCCGAACGTCAATTTTCTATGACGCTCAAAACCGGCTCGATACATCCATGCTTTGATGAAGTATACGTTCAATAATCAGGTCGTTGTGCGCATTGAATCTGTAATAGATGGTATGCGAAGCGACGAATAATCTCAAATGGCCGGGTTTTATCTCGTGAGCGGATTGTCCGACACGCCGCCGACTGAGCAGATCACGACAGGCTGACCGCAAGGTGTTCACATAGATGTCTGCCTGTTTTGCCGACCAGGTTTCAGCGGAATAATCCCAAATGCCATCCATGTCGGACAGCGCCGCATTCGAGAAGATGAGCTTCTTCAAGCCTTGCCGGCCCTATCCGCGTAAGTCTGGTTTTTTCGGGCAAGGAAGTGATCGAAATCGAAATCTTCGACATAACCGGAACGTTCGCCTTCATCGAGTGCGGCTCGCAGCACTTTGAGCTTGGCCTCATGGTCTTCCAGCAAACGCAATCCAGCATTCACCGCTTCGCTTTCCGAGGCGAAACGGCCGGACTCGATCTGCTCGCCGATAAATTCGGCGGCGCGATCATCAAGCGCTACGGATGTGGTTCTCGTCATAGGCTTAATCTAAGGCAGAAAGGCCCGAAACTCAAGCGTTTGCCATCGGTCGCAGGCCCAGTTCGCGCAGCAGGTGGGCATCGGTGCCGGGCTGCGGATTGGGCGTGGTCAGCAACGTGTCGCCGATAAAGATCGAATTGGCGCCAGCCATAAAACACAGGGCCTGCAACTCCTCGCTCATTTCGTTGCGGCCGGCGGAAAGGCGAACCATAGACTTCGGGCAAATGATCCGCGCCACGGCGATGGTGCGGACAAATTCAATGCCGGAAATGCCGCCATCTGTACCGACCTTGTCGCCCAGCGGTGTGCCGGAAATGGCGACCAGATTGTTGATCGGGATCGAATCCGGATGGTGGGGCAGGGTGGCCAACTGGTGCAGGAACGACACCCGGTCAATCCGCGCCTCGCCCATGCCCATAATGCCGCCACAGCAGGTCTTCATGCCGACACCCGAAACGGCTTGCAGTGTATCCAGACGCTCCTGATAAGTGCGCGTCGTCACCACGCTGTCGTAATATTCCGGCGAGGTATCGAGGTTGTGATTGTAATAGTCGAGCCCGGCGTCTTTCAAAGCCTGCGCCTGGTCCGGCGTAATCATGCCCAGGGTGGCACAGGTTTCCAGACCCATGGCTTTGACCCCGCCGATCATGGCGGCCAGCGCGGGCACGTCACGATCCTTCAGATCGCGCCAGGCCGCGCCCATGCAGAAGCGCTGCGCGCCGCCATCTTTTGCTGCTCGCGCTTCGGACAGCACTTTTTCGACCGCCATTAACTTGCCTGCTTTCAGGCCGGTATCGAAATGCGCCGATTGCGAACAGTAACCACAGTTTTCGGCGCAGCCGCCGGTTTTCACGGAAAGCAGTTGCGACAGCTGAACCTCGGATGGATCGAAATTCTGGCGATGCACCGTGGCTGCCTGGAAGACCAGTTCCATGAAGGGCAGGTCGAACAGGGCGGAGATCTCGTCTTTCGACCAATCATGACGGAGTGAAAAAGCGGGTGCATTCATCATCAGATCCTTAGCTTTGCGCCTTGATTAGTCCAATCATGCCATTCAGGCACCCTAATTCTGCTCTCTTCCACCGATAATCTGCGATTATGCCCCCCAATCGCCGCCAGATTCTCACCGCGTTTGCAGCCCTCGGTTTTACCTCCTCTGCCGTTCGCGCTGAGCAGATGGGCTTTGATCTGCGCTTGACCAATGAAGGGTTGGTCATGCCGGTATCCGTGGCTGGACAGGATTTGCGTGGTATTCTTGATTGCGGCGCCAGCGCCACTCTGATGGACACGGGTGTAGCGGAAAGCCTCGGGCTCAATGCCGTCGGCGAACGCCGGGGACAGGCGGTATATGGCCAGATCACCGCCGGTGAAAGCGCGCCGGTGCATATCCGTGCTGGCGACGCCGTCTATACCTCGCCGGTCATGATCCTGCCGATGCGGCAGGCGGGCTTGACCTCAGACATGCTGATTGGACGGGATATTCTGTCGTCTTTTCCGCTCGATCTCGATGGCCCCGGCCGTCGCGCTACCTTCCGCCGACAGCGACCCGCGGCTGGCATGACGCCGCTTCACCTATCGCGCGGTCCGAAAGGCGCGCTGCTGGTCGATATCAAGCTGGAAGGACAGCCCGTACGCGCCAGCCTGGATACCGGCGCCAATGCCGCGCTGATTCTGAAACGCGACTGGGCAAAGCGCCATGGCCTGTTGGTGGGCCGCCCGCAGTCCTCTGCCCTGGGTGGTGACATCAATGGCCTGCGCACGCTGACCCTGAGCCCCATCCGTGATATAGAGGTCGGCCGCGCGGCCTTTTACGACCTCTCCGCAGAGGTTTCAGACAATGTGCTGGAGCACGATGTCACCGTGGGTCTTGATGTCCTCAGGCGCTTGCATACCTACTGGGACGTTCAGGCTGGAAAGCTGTGGCTTGCGTAGGCATATAAAGATATCTTTATATCTTTATTGCCAATGTGCCGTCATGTCGTTATAAGCCGTTTCATATCCATTGAAACGGAAACTCATAATGGCTGCCCAAAACCAAGATTTTATCGTAAAAGACATCTCGCTTGCCGCCTTTGGCCGCAAGGAAATCGAAATCGCCGAGGGTGAAATGCCGGGCCTGATGGCCACGCGCGCCGAATTCGGCCCGACGCAGACCCTGAAGGGCGCCCGTATCGCCGGTTCGCTGCACATGACGATCCAGACCGCCGTGCTGATCGAAACCCTGCAAGCCCTCGGCGCCGAAGTGCGCTGGGCCTCGTGCAACATCTTCTCAACCCAGGACCACGCCGCTGCCGCCATCGCCGCCACCGGCACCCCGGTTTTCGCCACCAAGGGCGAAACCCTGGAAGAATACTGGGACTATGCCCACAAGATTTTCGAATGGCATGACGGCGGCTACCCGAACCTGATCCTCGATGACGGCGGCGACGCTACGCTGCTTTGCGTACTTGGCCCCAAGGCTGAAAAAGACCTGTCGCTTCTGGCCAACCCGCAGAACGAGGAAGAAGAAGCGCTCTACAAGGTGATGAAGCGCTATATCAAGGAAAAGCCCGGCTTCTATTCGGCCATCGCAAAGGCGATCACCGGCGTTTCCGAAGAAACCACCACCGGCGTTCACCGTCTGTATGCCATGGCGCAAAAGGGCGAGCTGCCGTTCCCTGCCATCAATGTCAACGACTCGGTCACTAAGTCGAAGTTCGACAACCTCTATGGCTGCCGTGAATCACTGGTCGATGCCATTCGCCGCGCCACCGACGTCATGCTGGCCGGCAAGGTCGCCGTCGTCCTCGGTTACGGCGATGTCGGCAAGGGGTCTGCCGCTTCGCTGCGTAATGGCGGCGCCCGGGTCATCGTCACCGAAATCGACCCGATCTGCGCCCTGCAGGCCGCTATGGAAGGGTATGAAGTTCGCACCATGGAAGAGGTGGCTGGCGCCGCCGATATCTTCGTCACCTGCACCGGGAACAAAGACGTTCTACGTCTCGAACATATGCGCGAGATGAAGCACAATGCCATCGTCTGCAACATCGGTCACTTCGACTCGGAGATCCAGGTCGCTGCGCTGAAGAACTTCAAGTGGGACGAGATCAAGCCGCAGGTCCATCACGTCGAATTCCCGGACGGCAAGAAGATCATCCTGCTGTCCGAAGGCCGCCTGGTCAATCTGGGCAATGCCACCGGCCACCCGTCCTTCGTCATGTCGGCCTCGTTCACCAACCAGACCCTGGCCCAGATCGAGCTGTGGACCAATGCCGCCAAGTACGACAAGTCGGTTTATACCCTGCCGAAGCACCTCGATGAAAAGGTGGCCCTGCTGCACCTGGCCAAGCTTGGTGCGAAACTGACCGTGCTGAGCGGCGAGCAAGCCGACTACATCGGCGTGCCGGTAGATGGCCCGTTCAAGCCGGATCACTACCGGTACTAAAGAGGGCTGCGTTCCACCTTCAATTTATGAATCGGATTGAGGGTGGATTCTTAGGCTTAATTGTATGGGTCGCAATATCCGAAAGTGCCAGCGATAAGGCGCTTCAAGTTTACATCAAGGATGTCAACCAAAGGAAGATGGCGCGACGGGCAATTAACAGCCTGCCAAGGGACAGAGTATGAACACCGGCTGTCTAACCTGTGTGTCTAACCCTAAATAAGTCTATGATTTAAAAGGGGAAATTCACCTAAATGGTGCCCAGGAAAGCACTGGAGCCTTTGAAATAGTCAATTGAATCAATTTTCTATTAGAAAGGTGCGAGGACCGAAATCCCCCCAAATGTCCCCCCAAGCGCAAATGCTGGGTCTAAAGACACACTCAAATTACACTATTTTGGCCGCTGGTGTCCACCACCGTTCGCACGAATGCGCCGCATGGAATTACACCGCAGTAGTTGTCCACGTCGGAAAAGGCCGCGCGCCGGCGAGCCCAATGGCCCATCTTACGCGAAGCGAGATCAGGCTCTACTCAGTTCGACGCAAACGCGGATCAGAGAGCGATAACCGAGGCAACACCAAATCCGTGCCTTCTATCCGAATATGGATTTCGCCAGCGTGAACCTCCACTTCCACGTCAGCGCCGAAATGCAGATGACGATGATGATTCGCACAGACGGTGAGGATATTAGAGGCGGATATGCATGAAAGCTCATGCGTGCAGCATCTGATATATGGGCTCAACGAGGGTTATGCTTGTGTATTGCGCGTATCGCTTCTGGCGTTCGCTGATTTGGCGCGCGCCCGGCGCGGTGCCATCCCAGACCCCCGAGATTGAAGGCGCATCGGGATGAAGCGGGTGCGCCTCCTCATCGTAGGGATAGCTCCCAACATAGAAGACATTGGCGTTACGTAGGTCAGCCTCCACGACGTGAACCAACCAATCGTTGGCAACGTCAGCGAACAGGCCGGCAGACAGGTGGAACGAGGGACCAGGCATTTCAAGCTCCATTCATTTGCAATGTTCTTATTTTGTTCTCATCCTTTTTGAGAGTCAATAGGCTTGTCTTAAGGTGCTGGTCGCTATAGCGCTCCAAATGGCGCGTGTTGAATTTTCGCCTTTTGCGTGCAATACAATTTCATCAGTATGCGTTCATTGATGTGCTAGGTGGGGCGGATATGTGGGGTAGGGACATATTAGAGCTTTTGGAAAAGGTGCTCGCCATCTTTCGAAGCCGCGCATACGTCAAATTCTGTCTCGGACTGGCGACGATTGGGGCCGGCCTGTTGGCCGTCGGTTGGGTCGACGTCGCTCTACTGGCTTTACAGTTATTGGGGCGAACACTGCCTGGCAATCCGCCTACCAAGGATCATGACATATTTGATGTGATAAGCCTGATCGCTGGCGCGGTCCTGATAGTCGTAAGCATTGTCCTGTTTATCTGGTTCCATAAGAACGACAACAAGACGCCTGATAACGAAAAGAAGGTCACCTTTGCCATTGAGCAAGGACACAGTTTTGGAGACGTGGCGAGGGGGATCGGCTTGATCGATGAAAGCTTGGTGACCCTTGAAGGCTTTGACGAACAGCAGCTCAACAGCCTGTGTCAGCCTGGCGAATACACTTTTCCCAACCCGATCTCAGCGCTGCAAAATCTCAGGCGCCTATCCGTGCTTTCGCAATTTCCACCCTATACCGTCCAGCTTCAAGCGGACGGCACAATCAAAATGGAGGTCATCTAATGTCGAGCTGCAATTGCCCGCTTCCGCCAGGCGGCCACGTGTCGTGTGAAGAAGGGCAGATGGCGCTTTGCATCGTTCGCGATGGCAAGGCAAAGGGTAAGTGTATCACGCTGCCTAAACGGACAAATAGGTTGGCGTATGAAAACTGGGCCCTTTCAAAAATCACAGGACGCGTACGGCTGCCGATTCAAAGGTTGAGCCTTAGAGATAAAGCTATCCTGGAGTCGCAGAGCTATGAGACGGGCCGTCGCCAAGTAAGTTTCCATCTCCCTCCATTTGCGGATAGTGAAATGGGTCCTATGGCCATGTCATAGCATCGCCAATCTCGACGCCGCTTCAGAATCTTTTGACTGGCTAACTGATGATCAAGCCAAGTTGAGGAACACCGATCCCGACTGCGGGCCATCGGCTGTAAGGTCACAGTAACCGATCTGGATCTTGCAAAAGCCGGCCCCGTCGCCCCATTGGGACCCTTGGCTATTACGGATAAACCAGCCTTCCGCGTCCCATCCCAGCAATTCAACACTATGCAGATCTCCGGTTCCAGGCGTGGAGAACACACTCCCTCGAAAGGTCCAAAAGCTCTCAGGAACATTTAGGATGGCGACCAGCGGTCCATAGGACAGATAGTATTTTGTCTGTTCTGTATAGACATCGGTCCCGCTTGTAACGCTGGAGGGTGACACAGAATGCCCGCAGTGACCTTGCAGATAACTGGTCTGCGGCGGCATCTCCAACTGCCCCAGTTGCCGACCGCTTATCAATCCGGCCAGGGTAAGCGGTCCAATGGCCTCTGTAACCGGATAATCGGCGATACAGACGTGTAGATGAAGGGGAGATACCCTGCTAATCTCTCCTGAACGCAGAAGGTGAATGTCACCAATTGTCGCCGCCGTCGCGAACGCAGTACAAGTGGCTTTCTTTGTGACATCCCCCTGATTCAGGGATGAGATTGCGCGCGCCTGTGGTGTCCAATTGACCGGTGCATACAAATCCATCTTTTCATCGAACGACTTTCGATTGCTCTCGAAATGGGCCAGACTGCGAGCGCGCCTCTCTTCGTACTCGGCCCTGAGTTCGGAATAGGATGCGGGTATATTTTCGGACTCGACCTCTGCCATGATTAGCTCGCGTCCAAAGCGGCTTGTGCTTTTGCCAGCGCTTGTTCAGCGTTTAGTCTGTCCAACTGAGCTTTGAGCAGATTGGCCTCCAAGGTTTGCTGATCAAGTTGCAGCTTCAGGTCCGCGTCGCCTGGGTTCGTCGCGGCAAGATATTGCGCTTGCGCAATTTTGTTATTCGTTTCGAGCAAATCCAGTTCCAGCTTTGACGTGGCAACTTGCGCAGTTAGATCTTGGTTGGCGTTTTTCACTCTGTCTGCCTGGACAACTGTGTAAGCATCAGCAATGGCGTCGAGTGTCTTAGATGCGCCTTCTCCAGCAGACTTTTGCTGGGACACTGTGATCTTCTTGATCGTCCGGTTCGGGTTCAACTCGATCGCATATTTGCGATCGGTGAACGTTTGGAATTCCAAGCTCAGAACAAAGGGTTGGCCATATTGGAACGCATTTACGTGTTCGACCTTATCGCGCTCAGTATCCTGTCTACCTGGCTTGCTGCACAGGGGAATGGGTTCTGGCGCTTGCGGTGGTGGGGCGCCAGGTAAAGCAGGCGGAGGAACAATGGGATCGCGAGACCGAGCTTTACAGAAGCGGAAAGTGACCTGTGCGGGCACACGATAGGGCATCCCTGGAATTTCTCTATCCTGGTAAAGCGGAAGATCATTTCGGACAGGAACCTTTGGCTCCTCATCACTTGAGGTGGAAACTGTTCCCTGAATTTTGCGGCGCGAGGCTGGAGCTGGGGGAGCAGATGGGAAGGCTATTGGCATTGGCAAAACTATGCCCAGGTCAATGGCTTGCTCTTTCACTTCCGCATCCTGGAGACCCCAAGCAGTCACCTTTTCCTTCGGAATCTGGAAGGCTGTTGGGTAATCAAAAATATTGCTCGCCGGCGTCCAGCCTTCGATCTTGAGCTCAGCCGTGAGCCCCTTCTTGGCAACATCAATTGCGGCTTCAATGGCCGCTTGTCGCTCCGTCAGCTTTTCCAGCGTGTCGATCGCTGTGATCAGTTTAGCTTTCTGTTGGCGGGTCGCGGAACTGCCGTATTGGGTGACAGTCGCGGTTAAGGTCTTGACCTTTTCCGTGGCTTTCGTGAGTTCTTTCTGAACCGTATTTAGTTCGACAGTTTTCGCCTGTATCGTATTCAACATGGCTGCGACGGCCGGAATTTCACATTTAGCTGGGCCCGCGCCAGCAGGCGTACCGGCGACAATCAGCTTGCCGGCAGTACCGACGAGCGTGGCTACAACCTCACCTGTCTTGTCGCTCGCCTCGGCATTTAGGCCTGTGACAATGCCATCTTCGGCATAGGTGATTTCCAACTGACCATTGCGCATCAGCCCCATAATCTTGCTGCCGTCGATCACAATAAGCTCGCCGCGGACGACTTTTTCCGTCACGGCAGGCTCGAAGTCGATCGTCACACCTTTGCCTTTGCAACTCACGACCTTCCACTTCAAAGTGATGTCGTAAGCTGAGGCAGGCAGATAGATGGGCTGTCCTGAGAAGGCCAAGGGCATTCCGTCTGCTGTCGCTGTCGCGGACGGCGACACAGAGGTAACATAAGTAGTGCAGCCGGACAGAGACAGTGCGGCCGTGGCGCATAGCAAAAACGACTTGAATGACATGTGAAATCCCCCAGATTAAGACACGACTCCACGTTGCGATATCGGTGTTATATTTGCAATCTTGGGATGTGACTAAATATTAACTGTGGTTTGTGAGCCACCGTAGCAAGAGGCCATCAGAGGGTGACAAGCGTCGCCTTAACCCGGTTGGATGCCCCGTGATCCGTCTTTAAGCTTGTAGATCAGGATTTTTTTGATCAGTTGAATTGCGCTCTAACCTATTGGCGAGATTAGGGAATGCTGCGGTTACACAGCATTACAGACAATGGATATCATGGTTTCTGAAAAAGACCCGTCTTGACTCTTATTACTCCAAAGAACAAAAAGAGAACAATCTTGAGAAAGGATATGGAATGTCATGCCATCCGCCAGTACGGCCAGCCTCCAAAATCTCCGACACCAGATCGCCAGCATCGAGCGTCTTCACGCCCGTCTGCGAACGGTTCTTCCATTCCATGTCCCCACAATCGATGAAAAGTTGCCAGGCGGAGGGCTTGCCTTGGGCGCTCTCCATGAAATCGCCGGCGGCGCCAATGGCGCAATAGATTGCACCGCGCCCGCAGCCTTCGCAGCGGGGATTGCGGCGCGCACAGGCGGCAAGGTTCTGTGGTGTCATATTCAGACTGACTTGTTTGAACCTGCGCTCGCTATGTCAGGTTTGAGCGAAGATCAGGTGGTCTTCTGCCGGGCGCCTGATGAAAACGCGCTTCTCGACTGTTTCGAAGAGGCATTGCGTCATGGCGGGCCAACGGCCGTCGTTGCGGAATTGTCAGCCCTCAAACCAGTAGCATCACAACGGCTAAGCCCTGGCGCCTTCACGCCAAGGGCCACATTGTCGTCGGGCTGGCAGGTAAGCTGAATGTCCGCCTCCGCGGACAGATCGTCGAAGTGACGGTTATCGATGGCCCTGGTGTGATCGTCATTGCAGAGCAGTTGAAGGCTTACGGGAAAATAGCCTTGGCGGCCGGTCAGTCAGTCCTCGCCGGACGCGATGGCGGTAAGATTAGCCAACTGACGGACGAGCGGCTACGCTCGATCACCGCCTGGCAATCTGATGAAATGCTCTTCACAGGTCAGACCCTGGCCACTGTCGTTGAAGAGTACAATCGCTACTTACCGCGGAAAATCGTTATTCGCGATCCGGCGCTGGCCCAGTTGCGGCTGGGCGGTCGCTTCAATGTCCATGATCCAGTTGGGTTTCTAAAGGCACTTAAAGAGTCCTTCGGCGTGCAAAGCGTCGATGACGGTAAGGTCATTTCCCTGACCAAATAGTCTCTGAAGAAACTTTTTTGTCTCACGTGTGGGGTAACGGCGTCGTCCCCGGTCTTTCTCCTTAGGGTCACAAAAGTGACATATCTCCGAGGGGAATATCCATGCATACTCAGCGTCCACTGCCGACGGTCAGAACGTCAATTCTCGCACTCACCATCGGAGGGGCATTGCTCGTGAGCGCGCCCGCCTTCGCAGACGCGCGAAAAGTGACGTTCGACATTCCAGCCGAAACGACGGCGGCCGCGTTAAACGATCTGGCGCGCCAAGCCCAAATTCATGTGCTGTTTCCCTATGACATCGGAGCACAGACCCAAGCGCCAGCCGTCAAAGGCACCTATACCGTGGACGAAGCTTTGGTCGCGATCTTGAGCGGCTCCGGCCTGGAAGTAGCGAGTAGCACTGACGGTACAATCACCTTGCGCGCTTCTGCGGCAAAGTCGGATGCTACCAATGAGCCCGCGACCGAAGTCATTGTCACGGGTACGCATATCCGCGGGGCTGCACCCACATCGCCTCTGCACACAGTAACCCGGAAAGACATTGAGCAATCCGGCTATTCGCAAATTGGCGACGTCATGCGGAGCCTTCCCGAAAATTTCGCGGGCGGGCAAAATCCAGGCGTGTTCGCTGCGACCTACAAAAACGCAGCCAACGGAAATGCCTCGAACGCCTCCACCGTAAATCTGCACGGTTTGGGCACGGACGCCACCTTGGTTTTGCTGAACGGCCACCGTCTTCCCGGTGATTACTCCTTTCAGGGCTCGGATATCTCCGGGGTTCCTCTAGCGGCCGTCCAACGCATCGAAATCGTCCCGGACGGTGCTTCCGCGCTTTATGGCGCAGATGCCGTTGCCGGCGTCGTAAACATGATTCTGCGGAAGAACTACCATGGCGGTGAAGTCAGTGCCCGCATATGCGGTCAGTCCTGGCCGTAGTTATTCGGTATTTGAAGCGCCATAATTTGCCGCCGGCAGGCGTAATGACGACCAAGAGGCCGCCGTCATCATAGAGCTTGTAATTGGTCGAGTGCGGCTTTGCGTTGCGCAAAGCGGTATCTGAAAGTGCCATCACGTATGTCCCAAAATTAGGACCGTACCGCTGAGAAATCCCCCCAAATGTCCCCCCAACGAGGGCGGATGCGGGCGAACTCCGGCGGACGGAGTTGAACTCAACGTCTTATAACTAGCACATTTTTAAGGGTTTTTCCAGCTTTCGCGGACGAAAGCGAACAACCTAATGGTGCCCAGGAAAGGACTCGAACCTTCACGGCCGTTAAGCCACTGGCACCTGAAGCCAGCGCGTCTACCAATTCCGCCACCTGGGCACTTACTTAGGTGGTAGTCTTCGCTGATTTCTCCGCGAAGGCGGCGACCTATAGGGGCAAACTTTTCGCGGGTCAACGATTTTGATGGCAGTTTGCAGAAAAGTTCCACACTTTCTTTATTAACCAAATTCTTATTTTTTCAAACGCGAACCCTATCGGTTTTTTGCGGCCTCAGTTTTCTTGTGGAAGCGCCCTGAACCGTTGGAGATCGCCATGCTGCAAACATATCTTCAGACCCTTATTCAGCAAGGCACGCTGACTGTTCGCATCAATCCCAACAAGACCTATGCCTTCGGCAATCCGATACCAGAGCGGCCCGATCTGGACGTCGCCATATGGATCAACAGTTCCTGGACGGCCATCAAGATTGGTCTGCATCCCTATCTTTATTTCGGTGAGGCGGTCATGGAGGCCGACCTGGTGGTCGAAAAGGGCAGCCTGTGGAACCTGATGGAGCTTATCGGGCTTAACCTGCGGAACGCGCCGGATCGTGGCTGGCTGTCACGCCTGTTGCACGGCATAAAGCGTTTCCTGCCCGGCCATTCGCTCAGCGCCTCGCGCGCTAATGTAGCGCATCATTATGATCTGTCGGAAAAGCTCTATCGGCTGTTTCTCGATGAGGACATGCAGTATTCCTGCGCCTATTTCCGATGCCCGCAGACCTCGCTCGAAGACGCACAGATCGCCAAGAAAGACCACATCGCCGACAAGCTGTTCCTGGCAAACGGCCAGAGCGTACTCGATATCGGCTGCGGCTGGGGCGGCATGGCGCTGCATCTGGCTAAGCAGGCGGGCGTAAACGTTACTGGGGTGACGCTTTCCACCGAGCAACTGGCCGTGGCCGAGCAGCGCGCCATGGCGCCCAGCGTCAATGCGCGTGTGCGGTTTGAACTTTGCGATTATCGCGAGGTCAATGGCCTGTTCGATCGCATCGTAAGTGTAGGCATGTTCGAGCACGTCGGGCTGGCAAATTTCGATACCTATTTCCAGACTGTCGCCGACCGCCTGAAGGACGATGGGGTAGCATTGGTGCATACCATTGGCCGACGCGGCAAAACGGGTGGTCGCTCGGCCTGGCTCAATAAGTATATCTTCCCGGGCGGATATATTCCGAGTTTATCGGAAATAACTGATGCGGTTGAAAAGTCGGGCTTGTTTATCACCGATATCGAGCCTTTGCGTCTGCATTACGCCGAGACCTGCCGGCACTGGCGCGAGCGTTTCCTGGCCCATCGCGAGGAGATTGCAGCACTTTATGATGAGCGTTTCTGCCGCATGTGGGAGTTTTATCTCTGCTATTGCGAACTGGGCTTCCGCTATGGCGACCTGATGGTCTTCCAGGTACAACTGTCCAAGCGGCTCGACACCCTGCCGATCACGCGTGATTACATGATGCCGCAAGCGTCAGCGCGTGTGGCTGAAGAAACCGCTGACGAAATGTTCAAAGGCGTTACCCGTGCCGCTCAGGCGATCCGGCAGGGCGAAGCGCGGTAAGAACAGCGCCACCGTGCGGCGCGGATTGAAATCGCGCATGGCAATCCGAACCACATCCGTTGCTTCATAGCTTTCCGGCATGACGGTGATGCCTATGCCGGCGCCGACCATACTCAGAGCGCGTTCATCCTGCGGCGTGCGATAGACCAGGGGCGGGCGGACATTGCGGTCGGTGAAATGGCGGCTGGTTTCCGACAGCACCTCGCAGCGTGAACGGACGATCATCGATTCATTGGCGAGATCCTCACCGCGAATGATGGTCTCTCCAGCAAGCGGATGGATGGCCGGAAGCGCCAATTTGTATCCCTCCTCGAACAAAGGCTGTGAGGTATCGTCATCGACACGACGGATCGACAGAGCGTAATCGAGGCCGCGTTCATCCAGCCGGTTCAGCAGTTCCTGTTCGCTGCCGTCATAAAGATCGAAACGGATGCCGGGATGCGCCGCGGAGAACCCCGCCAGCAACCACGCCACCAGGGCGGCAGGCAGGGTTTGCAGGACGCCCAGCCGCAGCACATGCGCCTGTTCCGACTGCGCGATCTCGGCCGAGGCCATGTTGACCTCGTGCAGGATCGCCTTGGCGCGGGGGAGGAAGCGCGCACCGGCCGTCGTCAGGAAGACCCGCTTGTTATTGCGAACGAAAAGCGGCACACCCATCTGCTCCTCCAGCCGCTTGATACCGGCGGAAAGGGTTGGCTGGGTGATCAGGCAGGCAATTGCCGCCTTGGTGAAACTGCCGGTTTCCACGACCGCCAGAAAATAACGCAGCAGATACAGTTCCAATGCTCTATCCATCAGGAATTTATCATAGATATGGTCTATGCACAGAATTGTGACTATCAATTTTTCCAATTGAAGCCAAGCGCGTACTATCCTGCCTGTAAACGACAGGGACATCATGACTGCTTTCAAGAGTGAAATTGATCCAGCCTCGGACGAATTCAAAGCCAATGCCGCCGCCATGATTGCCGTAGTGGGAGATCTGCGCGCGCTGTCCGAAAAAATCGCGCAGGGTGGGTCGCCATCGGCGCGGGAAAAGCATCTCGCCCGTGGCAAACTGCTGCCGCGCGATCGCGTCGCTGGCCTGATCGACCCCGGCTCGCCATTTCTCGAATTTTCGGCCCTGGCGGCGCACAAGGTTTATGACGACGAAGTGCCGGCCGGGGGGCTGATCAGCGGTATCGGCCGCATCAATGGCACGGAATGCGTCATCGTCTGCAACGACGCCACGGTGAAGGGCGGCACCTACTATCCGCTGACGGTCAAGAAGCACCTGCGGGCACAGGAGATTGCGCAGCAGAACAACCTCCCCTGCGTCTACATGGTCGATTCCGGTGGCGCCAACCTGCCCAACCAGGACGAGGTCTTTCCGGACAAGGACGATTTCGGTCGCATCTTCTTCAACCAGGCGCAGATGTCCGCCAAAGGCATTCCGCAGATCGCCGTGGTCATGGGATCCTGCACCGCCGGCGGCGCCTATGTGCCGGCGATGAGCGACGAATCGATCATCGTGCAGAAGCAGGGCACCATCTTCCTGGCCGGTCCGCCTCTGGTCAAAGCCGCGACCGGTGAAGTGGTCAGCGCCGAGGATCTGGGCGGCGGCGATGTTCATGCGCGGATATCCGGCGTGGTCGATCATCTTGCGGCAAATGACGCTGATGCGCTTCAGATTGCCCGCCGTATCGTTGGCCATCTCAACCGCACGAAGACGGTGAAATTGGCGACGCGGCCAGTGGTCGAGCCGCTATACGATGCCGAAGAAATTTACGGCATTATCCCCGCCGATACGCGTCAGCCCTATGATGTCCGCGAGGTGATCGCGCGGCTGGTCGACGGCTCGGAATTCGATGAGTTCAAGAAACTCTATGGCGAAACCCTCGTATGTGGTTTCGCGCATCTTTACGGATATCCGGTGGGGATCGTCGCCAATAATGGCGTGTTGTTTTCCGAAAGCGCACTGAAAGGGACGCACTTCATTGAACTGTGCTGCCAGCGTGGAATTCCGTTGATTTTCCTGCAAAACATCACCGGTTTCATGGTTGGCCAGAAGTACGAAAACGAAGGCATCGCCCGTCATGGCGCCAAGATGGTCACGGCTGTCGCCTGCGCCAATGTGCCGAAACTGACAGTCATTATTGGTGGCTCGAATGGCGCCGGCAATTACGGCATGTGCGGCCGAGCTTTCGAACCGCGCTTTCTGTGGATGTGGCCCAATGCCCGCATCTCCGTTATGGGGGGAGAACAGGCGGCCAATGTGCTGGCCACCGTCAAGCGCGACGGCATAGAGGCCAAAGGCGGTCAATGGAGCGCCGGGGACGAGGCCGCGTTCAAGGCGCCGATCCGTGACACCTACGAAACCCAGGGCCATCCCTATTATGCTTCCGCCCGACTGTGGGACGATGGCGTCATCGATCCGGCGGATACGCGCCGGGTTCTTGGCCTGGGGCTTTCCGCCGCATTGAACGCCCCTATACCTCCAACCACATTTGGTGTCTTCAGGATGTAACCGCCCAAAGGAAACCGCCATGCAAGATATTACCGTAGAAGCCGATGAGCGCGGCGTTGTCCGCGTCACCCTCAATCGTCCCGCTGTTCATAACGCCTTCAATGAGGGCATGATTGGCGAACTGACCGACGCCTTCGCCGATCTCGGCAAGCAGGAGGGGGTGCGCGTCATCGTGCTGGCCGGCAACGGGGCCAGTTTCAGCGCCGGCGCCGATCTCAACTGGATGAAACGTGCCGCCGAGCAGGATGAATACGCCAACCGCGAAGACGCCCTGGCCATGGCGCGGATGTTCGACGCGCTCAATACCTGCCCGAAGCCGGTGGTCGCGCTCATACAGGGCACGGCGCTTGGTGGCGGCATCGGGCTGGCGGCCTGCTGTGATATCGTCATCGCCCAGCCTGAAACCCTGTTCGGCCTGACCGAAGTGCGGCTAGGTCTGATACCGGCGGTCATCTCGCCTTTTGTCATCGCCAAGATTGGCCCGTCGGCGGCGCGGCGCTATTTCCTGACCGGTGAGCGCTTTTCGGCCGCTGAAGCCCTGCGCATCGGCTTGATCCATGAGGTCGCCAGCGCACTGGAAGCCGAGGGCGCCAAGATCGTCGAGGCCCTGCTGGCTGGCGGTCCGGAAGCGATCGCCGATGCCAAGGATCTGATCAGCGATATTACGAAGATGGATGACAAAGGAGAGATGACCGCCCATCGCATCGCCTCGCGCCGGGCCTCGGATGAGGGCCGCGAGGGCGTTACCGCCTTTCTGGGACGGCGCAAACCCCACTGGACAATTTGATGCTTTCCAAAATCCTGATCGCCAATCGCGGGGAGATCGCCCGCCGCATTATTCGTACGTGTAAACGGATGGGCGTCCATACTGTGGCCGTCTATTCCGAGGCCGACGCCCGCGCGCCTTTCGTACGTGAGGCGGATCGTGCCGTGTTGATCGGGCCCGCGGCAGCAAGTGAAAGCTATCTGCGCGGCGACCGGATCATCGCCGTGGCGCTGGAAACGGGTGCCGAGGCTATCCATCCGGGTTACGGGTTCCTCTCGGAAAACGCAGACTTCGCCGAGGGCTGCGAAGATGCCGGGCTGGTCTTTATCGGTCCGCGCCCAGACGCTATTCGCGCCATGGCCCTGAAAGGGGCCGCCAAGGGCCTGATGACGGCCGCCAACGTACCTGTCACGCCCGGCTATCATGGCGATGATCAGGATACGGAGCATCTGGCCGCTGAAGCCGCTCGCATTGGTTATCCGGTGTTGATCAAGGCGGTAGCCGGCGGTGGCGGCAAGGGAATGCGGCGGGTTGATCGGGCCGAAGATTTCACCGATGCACTGGTTTCCGCCCAACGCGAAGGCCTGAACGCCTTTTCCGATCCGAAGGTGCTGATCGAGAAATACCTCGAAGTGCCGCGCCATATCGAAATCCAGTTGTTCGCCGATGAACACGGCCATGTGGTGCATCTGTTCGAACGTGATTGTTCGCTGCAGCGTCGTCACCAGAAGGTCATCGAGGAAGCGCCGGCGCCGAACCTTCCTGATGCCATGCGTCAGGCCATGGGACAGGCAGCGGTCCGTGCGGCGCAGGCCATCAATTATCGCGGCGCGGGTACGGTGGAGTTCATCGTCGATGTATCCAAAGGCATTGAAGGTGCGCCGTTCTATTTTATGGAAATGAACACGCGCTTACAGGTCGAGCATCCGGTGACCGAGGCGATCACCGGGCTTGATCTGGTCGAATGGCAGTTGTGCGTGGCGGCGGGCGAACCCCTGCCGAAAACGCAGGATGAATTGACGTTGACCGGTCATGCCATCGAGGCGCGACTCTATGCCGAAGACCCGCAAAACGATTTTCTGCCCGCCACAGGCATACTGGAGCGACTGGAATTCCCGGCAAATGCGCGCATCGAATCGGCGGTCGAACAGGGCGATGCCGTCAGCCCGTTTTATGATCCGATGATCGCCAAGATTATCGTTCATGGCAAGGATCGCAAGCAGGCACTGGCGAAAATGCGTGAAGCCCTGATCGAGACGAAACTGCGGGGTCTGGCGACCAATCTTGGCTTCCTGCGCCGCGTGGTCTCGGATGAAGCCTTTGCGGCGGCAGAAATAGATACTGGTTTTATTGCCCGCTACCAGGAACGGCTGCTTGCTCCCTGGGCCGATAGTGAAATCGCCTCGTCGCAGACCGATCCGACCTCACCGTGGAACGATATCACGGGCTGGCAGCCAAACCTGCCGCCACGCTCACCCTTGAATCTGAAATCCGGAGCCAGCGAAGAGGCTGTGGCTTCCGGCGATATCAAGGCGCCAATGCCTGGCAAGCTGATCGATGTATTTGTGACCGTTGGCGAGGCGGTTGAGAAGGGGCAGAAACTGCTGATCATTGGCGCCATGAAGATCGAACACACAATGAAGGCGCCGAAGGCCGGTGTGGTTAAGGCCGTCCATGCAGCAGCCGGAGATCAGGTGGCTGACAAGGCGCTGCTGGTCGAAATAGAGGACACGCAATGATCAACTTCCCCCACCTGCAATTCGGCCATGGCGAGGACATTGAATCCCTGCGCGAAGGCGTGCGCAAGTTCGCTGAAATCGAGATCACGCCGCTGGCCGAGGCCGCCGATCGTGACGATCAGTTCCCCATGCATCTGTGGCGCAAGATGGGCGAGATGGGTGTGCTTGGGCTGACCGCGCCGGAAGCTTATGGCGGGGCGCAGATGGGCTATCTGGCCCATACCATCGCCATGGAGGAGATCTCCCGCGCCTCGGCCTCGATCGGGCTTTCCTATGGCGCGCATTCCAACCTGTGCGTCAACCAGATCGTCCGAAATGGCAGCGAGGCGCAGAAGGCCAAATACCTGCCGAAACTGATTTCCGGCGAACACGTTGGGGCCCTGGCCATGTCGGAAACCGGCGCCGGTTCGGATGTCGTTTCAATGAAACTGCGCGCCGACAAAAAGGGCGATCGCTATATTCTCAATGGTTCGAAGATGTGGATCACCAACGGCCCTGATGCCGACACGCTGGTGGTCTATGCCAAGACCGACCCGGAGGCGGGCTCGAAAGGCATGACCGCCTTCCTGATCGAAAAAGGCTTTGCCGGTTTCTCGGTGGCGCAAAAACTCGACAAGCTGGGGATGCGCGGTTCGCATACCGGGGAACTGGTGTTCGCCGATTGCGAAGTGCCGCTAGAAAATGTTCTGGGTACGGAAGGTCGTGGCGCCGGCGTGTTGATGTCGGGGCTTGATTATGAGCGTGTCGTGCTTTCCGGCGGTCCACTCGGCATCATGCGCGCCTGTCTTGATGTGGTCATTCCCTATATCCACGAACGCGAACAGTTTGGCAGCCCCATCGGCACCTTCCAGTTGATGCAGGGCAAACTGGCCGACATGTATTCAACCTGGGCCGCCTGCCGTGCCTATGTCTATGCGGTGGCGCAGGCCTGCGATCGCGGCGAGACTACCCGTAAGGACGCCGCGGGCTGCATCCTCTACGCCGCCGAGAAAGCGACCTGGATGGCGGGCGAGGCGATCCAGTGCCTCGGTGGCAACGGCTATACCAATGACTACCCAACGGGCCGCCTGTGGCGTGACGCCAAGCTGTACGAGATCGGTGCCGGTACATCGGAAATCCGCCGCATGCTGATCGGCCGTGAACTGTTCGAGGAAACGAAATGAGGCCATCGCAAGCCACCCTTTACGAAGTTGGCCCCCGCGATGGCTTGCAAGCGGAGACGGAAATCGTCTCTGCCGCCGACAAGATCGCGCTGATCGATAAATTGTCCGCCTCCGGATTAAAATATATCGAAGCCACCAGTTTCGTGTCGAAAAAATGGGTGCCTCAAATGGCTGATGCCGCCGAGGTGATGGCGGGCGTCCAACGCGTATCGGGTGTCGTCTATCCCGTCCTGACCCCGAATTTGCAAGGCTATGAAGCGGCACGGGACGCCAAGGCCCAGGTCGTGGCCATTTTTGGTGCCGCCTCGGAAACCTTCAGCCAACGCAATATCAACTGCTCGATCGCCGAAAGCCTGGAACGTTTCGACATGGTGATGCAATCCGCCCATACGCAGGGCATCCGCGTGCGCGGCTATGTTTCGACGGTCATCGCCTGCCCATATGAAGGGCCTATCAACCCCGAAGCCGTCGCCGATGTGGCGGCCAAAATGCTCGACATGGGCTGCTATGAACTCAGCCTGGGCGACACGATCGGCGTTGGTACGCCCGCCGATGTGGCGCGCCTGCTGGACATCGTGCTGAAGACCATACCGTCGGAAAAACTGGCCGTGCATTTTCATGACACCTATGGTCAGGCCTTGGCCAACATCCTGACCTCGCTCGACTATGGTATTGCCACCATCGATTCTTCCGTAGGTGGCCTGGGCGGCTGCCCTTATGCGCCGGGCGCCAGCGGTAATGTAGCGACGGAGGACGTGCTCTACATGCTGAACGGCCTGGGCATCGATACCTGCGTCGATCTCGACAAGATGATCGAAGCGGCCTGGTTTATATCCGATGTACTCGGCCGTTCGCCGCGTTCGAAGGTGGCGACAGCGAAAGGCAGACCCTAGGCAGGCGGCGCCTTGCAGTAGCGGGCGATGTAGTCGGCATGGGGCGGGATCTTCGGCAAGAGCACATCATAGATATGCCGGATGTTTTTCATGTAATCTTCCAGACCATCTTCATGAACGGTCAAGGTCAGGGGCGAGAAACTTTCCGGCATGATGCCTTGCCCGATCAGCACCTGCACCCAACTGGCCTCCTTGAACAGGTCATCTTCTTCAATGATCACCCGGCCATGCTGGCGGAAATACGCGACCTTGGCGGTCAGGCTATCGGGCACGGCCATGGTGCGGCAATGGTTCCAGAAGGGACTGTCATCACGTTTCGTCGCCTTGTAGTGCAATACCAGAAAATCGCGGATAAGGTCATATTCGCGTCTGGTCCTGCGGTTGTATTCGTCGATTTCCGGCTGATTGAAACCGGTATCCGGGAACATCTGCGCCAGTCGCTGCAAGGCTGACTGCACCAGATGAATACTCGTCGATTCCAGTGGCTCCATAAACCCTGAGGCAAGTCCCAGGCTGACGCAGTTTTTAACCCACGACGACTTGCGGCGCCCGGTGACGAATTTCAGCAGGCGGGGTTCGGCCAGTGCCTCGCCATCGAGATTCGCCATCAGGATATCGCGCGCCGCCTCCAGTTCCATGAAAGCGCTGGAAAAAACATGGCCATTACCGGTGCGGTGCTGCAAGGGAATGCGCCACTGCCAGCCAGCCGAATGGGCACGCGTCTGGGTGATCGGCCGCAGGAGACCGGCTGAGGCGCACGGTACGGCCCAGGCGCGATCACATGGCAGGTATTGCGTCCATTCCTCGTAACCGGCCTTGAGCGCGCCCTCGATCAGCAGGCCCTGAAAACCGGAGCAATCGAAGAAAAAGTCGCCGTCAATGACTTCGCCCGATTGCAGGGTCAGGCTTTCGATAAAGCCATCCGCGCTGCGCAGATTGACGCCGCTGACCTTGCCTTCGCGGCGAATGACGCCCTGTTTCTCGTAATGGCCGCGCAGATATTTCGCCAGCAGGCCGGCGTCGAAATGCAGGGCGTAGTTCATGCCCTCCATATTGGGCGTATCGGGGATAGTGCGCAGGCGGCCAAAGCGATTCTGCTCTGCCGCCAGGGCGTTCAGGCTGTAATCCCACAGGCGCCCCGCCTTGCCGGCATGATGGTGACGCAGCCAGTATTGGTGGAAGGGAAGGACGCCAAGCGGATTGCCGGGCGCGCCGAACATGTGACCGTATGAGTGGCCTTTCTCATACCAGTCGCGAAACTCGATACCGAGCTTGAAAGTGCCCTGCACATGTTTCAGCAGGTCGTCTTCATTGAGGCCGAGGAAGACCAGCAGATTGACCAGGGGCGGAATAGTGGCTTCGCCCACACCGACAATGCCGATCTCGTCGGATTCGATTAGGGTAATATCGACGGTCTTGCCCAGCACGCGCGACATCATGGCCGCACTCAGCCAGCCGGCGGTGCCGCCGCCCAGGATGACGATTTTTCTTATGGGCGCAGCAGGCATTGGGCGTCCTTTTTTTCTCAGATTACATACTTCACCAACAAAAGCACCCGCCGATCGAAAGACCGGCGGGTGAATTTGGTCATCCTGTTCGTTTAAAAGAACTTGTAGTTCACACCGAACAGATAGGTCGAGCCGTAGACTTCATGACGCATCACGTTGTTCTTGTTGCCCTTGGTATAGAGCTTGAACGGTTCATTGGTGATGTTGGTTGCCGAGAAGGACAGCGACAGACCCTTCAGGCCACCACCCTGGAACTCGTAGCCCAGTTGGGCGTCGAGCAGGGATTCACCGGCGACGTAGCGGCTTTGCAGGCTGTTGGTATAGTCGGGCACTTCACCGAGGAAGTCGCCGCGGTAGCGGTTGGACAGGCGGGCGGAGAAGCCATGGTTTTCGTAGTAGACGGTCGTGTTGATGACCTTGCGTGACAGGCCGGGCAGATCGATCGGATTGGTGCCCGACGGATTGATCTCCGACTCGTTAAAGGCTGCCGACATGATCAGGCCGAACCCGTTCAGGTAAGGGGTCAGCATATCGCCGGGGATCGAAATCGTGCCTTCAACACCCCTGATCCAGCCGCCGGTCCCATTCTGCATGACCGACACCGTACCGATGCGGTTGGCATTCGCCAGGCTGTAGTCCGCCGGATCAGCGCCCGCCGGCAGGGCCGCACCGGTGTAGTCACGCAGGACCGTCTGGTTGAATATGTACGAATTCAGCGTCTTGTGGAAACCCGCGATTGAAACATATCCCTTGCGGCCGAAATACTTTTCCCACGAAATATCGACCGCGGTGGCCTTCCAGGGTTTCAGCGTCGGATTGCCGCCGGAACCGGACCAGTAGTAAACATTACCGCCGAATTGCACGGGTTGATTACCATCGGCGATCGGACCGTAACCGACACCGGCCGCCATATCATCCATACGCGGGCGGGCAATGGTAACACCGGCGCCGAAGCGCAGGGTCATGTCGTCCGCCAGTGCGAAATTGAAATTGGCGCTCGGCAGGATGTCGGTATAGTCGGCACTTTCGGAGCGCAGCGTCATGCCGGTGGCAGTGCCGTCCGTAAAGTAGGATGTCGCCGTCTGCTTGGCATGTTGCGACTGGACGCCGATATTGCCGGTCAACGGCAGGCCGAACAGCTGGGTATCAAGATCAGCCTTGATGAAAACGACATCGATATGTTCATCAACATTCCAGGTCCGCTTGACCGAATCCTGGCTGACATCCTGGGTGAAGTTGAAATAGCCGTCACGATACATAGCCAGGCCGTCATAGGAGATCATGCCCGATGAACCGCCCAGGAAGCTGGCATCCGTCGTGCCGAGACGATATTGTTCGGGCACTACTTCCTCGGGGCCGGTTTTCAGCGAAAGGAAGCCTTCGACACCTTTCTTGTCCTTTTCACGATGGACATTGGTGTAGCCTATGCTGACACTGGAGAAGACATTATCGAGGTGCCGTGTCGCGGCCAGTTTGATGGTCGACAGTTCGTCCTCGATATGCGGTGCCTTGACATAACCCGCACGGTTGGAGACCGGTCCGCCCCAGCCACCTGGGTCCGTCAGGAAGGTGGTGTCGAAGTTGGAATAGTCGACAACGCCATGCAGGGTGGACAAGCCGTATTCATCCGGTGAATCGAAGGTGATCGTATCGAGCGGACCGCTCTTGTTGGCGCCGGTGCCCGAAGTCGATTCCAGGATGATGTCATCGCGCTCGACCTTTGAATAGGCCAGATCCGCCATCAGATCCCAGTTGTCGTTCAGCTTGTACTCGGTGTTCAGACCGACAGCGTCCAGCTTGGCCTTGCGGTCATTGGTGTAGTTTTCAACCACGGCGGCGACATCATTGAAAACGCCATGCGTGACGAAGGTATTGCCAGTCGTGTAACCGGGTTGCAGGTGATTATCGCCCCAGGCCAGCGGATACTCGATACGGGCGATCTTTTGCAGTTCGCGGAAATCCGAGTGATAGGCGTCAAGCGTCATGTGAAGCTGGTCGTTCGGCTTCCATTCCAGAACGCCCATATAGCCGTCGCGCGTCAGGTTCGATGAGATAATGCCATCCTTGGCACCGCCGAGGATCAGCAGATCCTGATCGGCCGGCAGGCAGGCGCCGCAGGTCGGGAAGCCGCCGTCACCCCAGGGCTCCTTCTTCTGGACCTGATAGGGCGAGTCCGTATGGGCATATCCCAGAGCCAGGCCAACCGTCTTGTTGGCGAACTGGTCGATATACATCAGCGAGTAGCGGTTTCCGCTGTTTTCCATGCCGGCGATGGCGGCGTCTTCGCTGTTCTGCTCGCCGCGCACGTTTATCGCCGCTGCGCGCTTGCCATAGGCCAGAGGGCGGACCGTCTGCAGATCGGCCGTCCCCGCAATGCCCTGGGTGGTCATGCCGGCATTCGGGGTCTTGTAGATCAGCACCTGGCTGATCAGTTCCGATGGATACTGGTCGAACTCCACCGAGCGGTTGTCACCGGTGGAGACCTGCTCACGACCGTTGAGCGTCGTGACTGTATAGTCGGGACCGAGGCCGCGAATGGAAAGCGACTGGGCGCGACCATTCGTACGTTGGGCAGCGATGCCAGGCAAGCGGGCGATCGATTCGGCGATCGAGGCATCCGGCAGCTTGCCGATATCTTCGGCCGATACGGCCTCCAGAATCTGGGATGATTTTTTCTTGGCCGTGATGGCGTCCTGAATGCCGCGACGGATGCCGGTGACGACGATCGTGGTTGATTCATCGGCAGGGGCGGCAGCTGTATTTTGAGCGGCGTCCTGGGCCATGACGGGGACGGTGAAAGCGCAGGCCGTTATGATGGCCGCGGTGGCGCCACAGGTCAGCAGACGCACGCGCGTCGCATTATGACCCTTGGAATTACGCATTGGTTTCCTCCTGGTGTTGCGTTCGATCTCAACGCTTGCCCTGTTCTTAAATGCAGGACATTCGCCTTAGACATCTCAACCCTCACGACACTCTGACGGCGCCTGTTGGATTGAGTATCTACAACGCAGTTATTTTTTGCAATGCTTTGCAAAAATTTGCAGAGAGAAACCTGAACAATTCGTAATATTGTGGCATTCAAGATACGAATATCTGGCTTTTGGAGAGATTTTTGTTATAAAATATCGCATAATTTGTCCAAAAATCACCTGTTTGGGGATAATGATGGGTATTATCATTTTTGACAATTTATGCAAAAAATTGCAAATTTATGCAATTATAACATTGTTTGGAAATTTTCGCGGTAGGAGTCCGTTCATCCGCCGCAGGATTCGCGAACAACCAGTTCGGTGGATACGATTTCCGAGTGACTTTCATCATTGGAAATCGAGCCGATCAGCTTTGAGACCATCAGCTTGCCGGCACGCGCCAGATCCTGTGAAATGGTTGTCAGCGACGGATGGGTCAGGCTGGCCAGGGCGATGTTGTCATAACCGACCACCGACACGTCTTCCGGCGTACGCAGGCCCGCGCGCATCAGGCCGCGGATCGCGCCAAGCGCAATAATATCCGAGCAGGCGAAAAGGCCATCAAATGTAATGCCTTTGTTGACAAGGCCAAGAACGGCGGCTTCCGCGGAGGCCAGTTCAAAGTGGGTCGGCACAACCAGTCGCGGATCAAACGGCAGCCCGGCTTCAGACAAGACGTTGAGATAGCCCTGATAGCGCTGTTTCATCTCTGTGCCTTCGGTTTCGCCAAAATAGGCAATCCGCTTGCGGCCCAGTCGTACCAGATGCGAGGTGGCCCGCGTGCCGCCCTGGAGATTGTTTGAGCCGACCGTGCAGTATTTCTGACCGGGGATTTCCTGACCCCAGACGATGAACTTGTTGGTGCTGCCGGCCAGATGATTGAAGCGGTCGTGCAGGTAACTCTGGCCGAGGAAAATGACACCGTCCGCCTTGATATTGGCCATCAGGGTAGCCAGGTCGTTCTGGCTCTTCGGCGTCAGGTGCGAAAGCAACAGGTCGCAGCCCATGTCGCGCGCCGCTTCTCCCACGCCGGAGATCATTTCCTGATAGAAGGGATCGGAAAACCGGCCTTCGCGGCCATGCGGAGGCGGGATCACAATGGCGATGGTGGCCTGTGAGCCGGACATCGACATCGGCATGTCCTGGTTGAGGACATAATTGTGGTCGCGGGCAATCTTCCAGACCCGGCGCTTGGTGACACGGTTGACGGCGGGAGAATCATTCAATGCGCGAGAAACGGTGGCGACCGATACGCCGGCTATTCTGGCGATATCCTCAAGCCTGACCTTGCCTGATATGGCGTCCATTGTCCCCACCCTTGTCCGCTTAAGCGGATTTCAGTGCAGAGAACACAGTTTCTCCTGCAAAAGCAAGCGCTTTCAGTTTTGTGGAAACGGGCGTTCGGGGATAGGTCTAAATCACGATATTGAGATAAGAGCCTGGGCGGCGTAGCGGCTGGCTGGAATCTGGCATGGGTGCCGTTTGAGCCGGCGCCGCCGCAGCACTTCCCGTGATCTTTGCCACGTCGGCCGCCGTATAATTGGCGGGCGTGATTTTAGGCGCGGTGACCTGCTGGAAAAAAGCTTTTTGCGCCTGGAGCGCGCTGGCGAAACCGGTCGCTGCCGGTGGCGGTGCCGATTTCGCGGTTGCAGGCTGCGGGTTCAGCATTTGAGCGAGGGAAGGCCGGATGGGTGTTGTCATGCCTGAACCCTACACGGAATCAGGTATTTAAATGGTTAATGCATTTTAAGGCGGGGTTAATATTCTGTCGGCGCGCAATCCGTCGGGAGCAGATGGAGTTCAGCCAGTGCCTGCGCATTGTGGCCGGGTTGGAGCCCCATGGTCACGACCATTGCCACATCCACATCCTGAAACGCAAAACGGAGACCATTGGGGGGCAATGGTCTCCGTCGCATGCCACCGGTTTCGAGGGGGGGGATGATCCCGGTGACGAACTCGTAGCTATCTGGCTGTAAGCCAACTCGTATTATGAGTTATAGCCTTAAACCCTTACATAATACTTTATGCGAAAAATGCTAGTGCGATGCACAAAATATCTCCGCATTTTATTGGATAAAATCCCGGTCTCACGCTTTTTTGAACACATTATTGCATGAGGCTGGAATCGCGCGTCAGGCGAAGAGCTTGGCCCAGCGTGGCTTGACGCGGCCTTGCCAGGTGCCGCGGTGATAGGCATCGGAGCCGATCAGCGGCACGACGGTGGTGGCTTCAGCGAAGACCATCTGCTCATGGGTAGTGTTGACCTTGCCCCACGAGGCGGCTTCCTTCAGCGTCGAAGACGAGCAGGCGCCATCACGCACATCGGCCACGGTGATCTGGACGGCATACTTGTGCATGTCGGCTTCGACACCGAGGATCTCGGCGCAAACGACCGTATCCTGAGCGAAGTTCTTCGGCACGCCGCCGCCGACCATGAACAGGCCGGTGGTGCCGGCGGCGATCTTGATGTCGGTCAGTTCGCGGAAATCGGCCACCGCATCGATCATCAGGTAGGGCTGCTTGGCGGCGATGCGTTCCTTCTGGTGCTTGACCAGGCCGAAACCGGCGGAGGAATCGACAAAAGCCGGGCAGAAGATCGGCACGCCTTCTTCGTAAGCGGTCTGGATCAGCGAGCCGGGCTTCTTGGCATTGCCTTCGGAGAGCCACTTGCCCATTTCCCAGATGAATTCACGCGAAGAATAGGCACGCGGCTCCAGGCGGTTGCAGATTTCCAGTATCGTGTGATCGCAGTTCTGCAGCTCTTCTTCATCGATATAGGTGTCGTAGATGCGGTCGATATAGTTTTCGCGCAGCACATTGTCGTCCACCGGACCGGCGGCCTGATAATGCTTGAAGCCGAGCGCTTCGAAGAAGTCCATGTCGACGATCGAGGCGCCGGTGGCGACCACGGCATCGATCATGCCGAACTTCACCATGTCGCGATAGACGTGCATGCAGCCGCCGGCCGAGGTGGAGCCAGCCAGGATCAGCCAGGGCGAGCAGCTCTTGTCTTCCAGCGCCATGTTGAAGATATCGGCGGCGCGGGCGGTATCGCGCGACGAGAACGACATCTTGCGCATCGAGTCGATGATCGGGCGCGCGTCAAACGAGGTGATGTCGACGTGCTCGACCGTTTCGGCGAGCAGGACGGCTTTCATGTTGGATTGGGGGGTATCAGCGTTCATCTCTTGCTTCCTTGTGAACAGGATAAGGTGGACGCCCGTCATTGGCCCTTGATCCCCCAGACGGTGCGATGGGGCGGGAAGCGGGCGCTATAACGCATAGCCGATTGTTTTGCAATTCTTGTGACGGCTGTTTTTTGACGCGCGGCGGTGCTTAATGCAGCCAATGTAACGTCGTTATTGAAGAATAAGTGGTAAGTCATTATTGAGACAAAATATACGTGCACAAGATGATATTAAATTTTCGAATTCTATTTATTTGTAGTCATTAAATATAAAAGAAAAATATTGCGCGATATTTGGATGAATTTGATCGATTTATGGATAATTTAGAAAAATGGCGGCAAAATGTGATCGTTAAACGCATTGTACTTAAAGCCCCTGTGGATTATTCCGGAAGTCTAGACGTTTTTTTCGCAATACGGACACCCCGTTTTATTATCGGATATCCGTTCCCTTTCAAGGGAGGTGCTTTTGATTTACTTCCTTATCGATTCTTTCTGGCGAGGTGCCAGATGACCTATCACGAGCTGGAACTGAACAGCATGCAGGGCAATCCTCTGGATTCCATCGAGACATGGCAATGCGCAGGTAAAGACTTCGACAGCTTCCAGAAGAACATCTGTAAATTCTTCGACTGGAGCTGTGCGCAGGACGAAGAAGGCCCTGATTTTAGCTGGCAAATGTATCTGGGTGTCTTGAGGCCGCAGGATGCCAGTGCAACACCGCACGTCATTATGGCGCGCCTTATCTCGGATTCAGGCTTTGTACAGTTGCAGAGCGAAGCCAGCTATGACGTGGTTATTGTCATGCCGGTCAGAGGGGCATTGTCGCTGCAGAGGCATAATGTAGCGGTCCAGAAGATTGAGCCAGGTCACGCCATCATTTATCAACCGATCACCGAAACCCGGATTTCCCATGCGATTGATGGCGAGACCTGTGAGGTCTATCTGATCAAGCTGTCCTATATGTGGGTGCAGCGCTTTCTGTTTGATATCCTGCAGATGCCGGTAGAGCGCGACCTGCATCTGGGGCCGGTGATCGATCTCGCCACGCCCAAGGCGCGCGTGTTGTCGCGTCTGGTGGAAACCCTCTGTTCGGATGCCTTTACCGCTCAAAGCCGTGACCTGTCGGGATCGCTCCAGCATCGCCTGGTCGAGACCTTCAGCCATCTGCTGCTGGAAAGCATCCCGCACCGCTACAGCGAGCGCATGCAGTCCACCAAGGCCGGACCGATGCCGAATTACCTGCGTGTGGCACGCGATTTCATGCAGCGGGAGGCGCGCAACAATCCCAGCATGGTGATGGTGGCGCGGGCGGCCAATATCAGCGTCCGCACGCTGGAAACCAGCTTCCGTCTGCATCTGGACGTGACGCCGCACGCCTATCTGCGAACCCTGCGTCTGAAAATGGCACGCGAGGCCCTGAGCGATCCGCAGGATGTCCGGCCGATCGCGGAAGTGGCGGCGGATCATGGTTTCCCGCACGCCGGTCGCTTCGCGCAGTACTATACCCAGTTGTTCGGGGAATCGCCGTCGCAGACAAGGCGCAAGGGGCCGAGTGCCGGCTGACTTATGGGGGCTTGGGGCCTGTGGCCCCAAGTCCATAAGTTACGCCTTCGCCTTCACGCGCTTCTTGCCGCGTTTGCCGCCCTTCGGGCGGTTAAGGCGAACGACCTTGTTGTCGTCAGCTTCGGAAAAGCCGCGCGGATTGGTCAGGCTGCGCGGGCCCAGGCCGAACAACGAAGCCATCGGTGCATCATCGAGGAAGACGGTTTCCGTCTCACCATAGCCGTTGAAGCGCGTGCCCATGGTGACGCCATAAGCACCCAACATCCCCACTTCGACATAGTCGCCTTCATTGACATCGGCCGGCAGCCAGAAGGGGCCGGGCATGGAGTCGATGGAGTCGCAGGTCGGGCCATAGAAGCGGAACGGCTTCAACTGCTCGTCGTCATGGGTTTCGTCCGGACGATGCAGGCGCACCGGGAACGGCCACTTGGCGTGGGTGGCGTCGAACAGATTACCGTAGGAGCCATCATTGAGGTAGAGCGCGTCGCCCTTGCGCAGTTCGACCTTGGTCAGCACCGAGGTCGATTCCGCCACGAGGGCACGGCCGGGTTCGGCCCACAGTTGGGTTTCTTCGTGCACCTTCATTTCGTTGAAAGCGCGGTCGATGGTGTCCATATATTCGGAAAGCGCCGGCGGGATCATGCCGGGATAGACCGACGGGAAGCCGCCACCAACATCAACGATATCGGCAAAAACACCCGCGCGAACCAGCGACCGAGACGCGGCCAGCATGGCGGCGGCATAGGCGGTGGGGCGCATGCACTGCGATCCGACGTGGAACGAGATGCCCATCATATCCTGCGTCGCCTGGCGGGTGGCCAGCAACAGGGAGGGGGCTTCATGCGTCTGGGCGCCGAACTTGTTGGTCAGAGGCAGGTTCGAGCCTTCGCCGGAGGTGGCCAGGCGCACAACCAGGTTCAGATCTTTTGCGTTGCCGGTGGCGTCCAGGATCTTGGCCAGTTCTTCATGGGTATCGAGCGAAAACGTGCGGACGCCGAAATCGAAATAGGCCTTGGCGATCGACACACGGCTCTTGACCGGGTGCATAAAGGCGAGCCGCGCCGAAGGCAGAGTGGAGCGGACCAGTTCGACCTCCTGGATCGACGCCACGTCGAACGAGCGCACGCCGGCCGCCCACAGGGTTTCCAGCACCCATACGGACGGATTAGCCTTTACGGCATAGAAGATATCGCCTTTGAAATTTGCCTGAAACCATTGCGCGGCAACTGTGACGGGCGCACGTCGCACGAGGGCGACGGGACGTTCCGGAGGCTGCTTGCGGACCAGGTCCAGGGCTGATTGGTAGATTTCCACCAGCATACCCTTAGATAAGTTAAACCCAGACCGGCGTTAGCAGCGATGCCTGAGCCCCAATTCCCTCAAAGATACAATATCTTTGCGAAAGAAATGAGGCAGGACCATTTGAACTCGGGGTCCGCCGGAAGTGGCGCGTAAAATAGGGGAATAGTTGCGTATGTAAAGGGATAAACCCAATGGCGTTGCAAAAAATTACACTGAACCCGTCCGGCACGCGATCAAACCGGTTGCCAGCATGATGAAATGCCCCATATGATTCAGGTTGGCGGCGCAATTGGGGACAATGATATGATCGTGAGTGCTTTATCACGTAAGGTTTTGGCGGGCGCAGCCGTTTTGATGGCGACGACTCCTGGCCTGTCCGCGTGCGAGCGGCTGGGCAACGGCATCGACGCGCGCCGCGAAATCTCATTCTCGGTCCTTTCCAGTGATGAAGTGAAAACACAGACCTTGTGGGCGCCCGTGGTCGCGGATCTGCAAAAACAGACCGGTTTGCAGGTGAAAGTCGTGCCTTCGGTCAATTATGATGCCCAGGTCCTGGCCTTCCAGACAAAAAAGGTACAGGCAGGCTGGTTTCCTGACCTGACCGGCGCGGAGGTACTTGGCCGCGGACATGGGGAGGTCTTTGCTGAAGCGGAAGGGATCAGCGCCTACCAGAGCCTGATTATCGTTCCGGCCGATTCGAAGCTTAAGGCGGAGGATCTGCTGAAATGCAGCCGCAAACTCAGCCTGGGTCTGGGGGAGCGCCGGGCGGCGGCTTCCGGTCAGGCGCCGCTCTACTATTTCTTCCAGCCCAACAAGGTTGATACCAAAACCTGCTTCAAGACAGTTGCGATAGATACGGCGGAAAACAATATTGCCGGCGTTGTTTCCGGCAAGCTGAGCGCCGCGGCCGTCGATACCGATATCCTTCAGGGCCTGCAGCAAAATGCACCGAAAACCTTCGCCCGGGTAAAGGTCATCTGGGCGTCCGAAGCCCTGCCCGAAGACGTGCTGATCTATCGTGACGATCTCGACCCGGTGACGCGCGAAAAACTGCGCTCATTCTTCCTAAGCTATGGACGCGCGCCAGGGGCGGAAGGCGATCGGCAGCGCGGCATCCTGAAAGCCCTGCAACTGGACGGCTTCGCGCCGGAAGATAATAGTCATTTCATCCCGATCCGCCTGATGAAGGCATCGGTCGATCTGATGCAGGCCGAACGGGCGGAAAACAAGGCCCTGATCGCCAAGGCAAGGGAGCGGCTGGAAAAGGCCCGCGCCGACAAGCGCATCGCCGACGCCGGCACCGCACCGCAGGCACCTGCCGACGCGCGGCCGGCAAATTGATAGCCATTGTCATATGATCAAGGAGCCGTTTATGACACACCCTGCTTTGAAATCCGGTAACAAGGCATTGATTACGGGCGGCGCCTCCGGCATCGGACTGGCAGCTGCCAAACGCCTGGCTGCGCTGGGCATGATGGTTTACATCGTCGATCAGGACGAAGATCGTATGCGAGCCGCCGTAAAAGACATTGAGACCAATGTGCAGTCTGGTTCTGGCCATGGGGTCTATTGCATTGAGGCCGATGTCAGTGATCGCCAGAAAATGTTCGATCTGGCGCGCGATTTCAGAGATATCGACGTGCTGATGAACAATGCCGCCATCAGCGGCGGCGGCAGTTCGGCACTCGATAGCGAGAACTGGCAGCGGGTGCTCGATGTCAATCTGTGGGGTGTCATTCACGGTACACAGGCCTTCGCGCCGATTATGGTTGCCAGCGGCAAACCGGGCCTGATCATAAATACCGGCTCCAAACAAGGCATCACAACGCCGCCCGGCAATCCGGCCTATAATGTTTCGAAGGCCGGAGTGAAGGCCTTTACCGAAGCCCTGCAACATGAACTGCGCAATGGCCCCAATCCGGCGGTGACGGCACATCTGATGATTCCCGGGTTTGTCTGGACCGGGATGACGCAAGGCGACCGTACAGAAAAACCGGCCGGTGCCTGGACTTCGGATGAGACGATCGATTTCATGCTGGAAAGCGTTGGTCGCGGTGATTTCTATATTCTGTGTCCGGATAATGATGTGCCGCGCGCGCTGGATGAAAAGCGCATGGCTTGGGCGATCGGCGATGTGATCGAGAATCGTCCGCCTCTGTCGCGCTGGCATCCGGATTATGCCGAGGCGTTCAAGGTTTTTGTCGAGGGTAAATAGTGGATGCGGGGATTGCCCCTTTCAGTGCGACCGGGTAAATCGGGTGCGGGTTGGAAAGCGGGCATGGCACCAGTTTAAGGCCATGCCTGCTCAAGTCAAACCCGCAGTCAAATCAGTGCTGCAGATTGGCCTTGCCGAATTGACCGACATCCGGCTGATCCCCGGTGACGAGCGTCTTGAGATAAGCCAGTCCCATGATGACCGGGCCGGGGCCATGCCAGAATTCGGCATCCTCTGCCTCGAAACGGATCAGGACCAGATGCGGATCGTCCTTGCCCTCCGGAAACCAGGCCTTGTTGGCGTCGTTCCAGTATTCATCGATAACCGCGCGATCACGTTGGATATAGGCTTGGCCGGAAACCGACACATAGGCCTGCTTGCCGTTATCGGCATAGGTGAGCAGGGCATGCGAATTGTGCTCGATCTCGCGGGCTTTGCGGCTGTCGTCAGAGGTGAAAAACCACAGGGTACCGTCGAATTCGTCGTGTGAATCCTTCATGTTCTGGGCGATCATCGGCCGGGCGTGGAAGATACGGCCGGAGTCGTCGGTGGTGGCCAGTTGCGCCACCCGGATATCCTTGATCAGCGACCATATTTTTTCGCGCGCCTCGGCGCCATGCAGCGTGTCCATGTAAAAACCTCCTTGGAAAAAGATTCACCATGGGCTTTGGCATGTAAGAATACGATCAGCGAACCTAAGGCTTCTGATAAACTTTGACGTAGTCGATCTGGAAAGTTTTCGGGAAGATCGTATCGTCGACCGTGCCCGGCCAGTCACCGCCGATAGCCAGGTTGAGCAGCAGGTATTGCGGCGCGTCGAACGGCCATTGGTCATGGCCGGTATGGGCATTGGTGTAGGTCTGGTAGACCGTACCATCGACACCGATCTCGATTTTTTCGGCCGTCCAGGTCATCTGGTAGATGTGGAAATCCGTGCACGCCGTGGGCACGGAAATATGCGTGCCGCCGGTGACGCCGGTATTGACTGTCTGCTGGTTATGGAGCGTGCCGTAGATGGTGGTGTCGGAATTGACCTGTTCCATGATGTCGATTTCGCCGGCCGAGGGCCAGGAACCATTTTCACCCAGCATCCAGATGGCCGGCCAGGTCCCTTGGCCACAGGGCAGCCTGGCGCGAATTTCGAAATAACCGTAGGTCCAGCTTTTCTTGCCATGGGTGATCAGGCGGGCGGAGGTATAGTTCTGGCCGCCGTAATCGGCGGCGGAGGTCAGGTCTTCCTTGCGCGCGGTGATCGACAGGATGCCGCCGGAGATGCTGGAATTTTCCAGCCGGCCGACAGCATAATACTGCTTTTCATTGTTGTACCAGCCGGTGGCATTGGCCTCGGTGTCGTAGGTCCACACGGTGGAATCCGGCAGACCGTCGGTCGAGAAGTCATCCGACCAGACCAGAGTGTATCCCGCCGGGGCGCCGACCGAACTGGATGAGGACGAACTGCTGGAAGACGATGATGAAGACGAACTGTGGCTGCCGCCGCCCGTGCTCACTCCGCCGCCGCCTCCACCACCGCAAGCGGAAAGCGCGCTGGCGCTGAGGGCGATAAAGGCGACAGCGCCAATGAGTCCGTGTCTGTTCATCACCTGTCCTCCTATTTTACCGTAACAGTCCGGCTGAAGCGCTTGCCGCCAGGTGCGACCGATCGTACCTCAACCGGCCCCTTGACCGCCACGGCATCACGATAGGTCAGCCACTTGCCGCCTGGGGTGCGGTATTGAATTTTCAGGTCACCATAGGCCAGGTTGGCCTCGAAAATACCGCCGGTGAGGCGCGCGCCAGGGGGCGGCAGGCGATAGGCGACCTGTTCGCGGTCCAGTTCGGCGAAACGCGGTGTCAGGCGATCATTGAAGGTCTGCCAGTCGGCCAGCAGGGCCTTGCCATCGACCTGAAGGTCGCCGTAGCTATAGGATTTGCCGGCGACATAGGCCGGTTCCCAGGCGCCGGTATGCCAGGCGCGCTCAGCCAGGGCCAGCACGCGCGGATAGAACATGTAGTCGGCTATGCTGTCAGCGCGCACGCCCTCGCTCCACAATTGCCCCTGCATCCCGGTGATCTTGCGGCCGGCTTGCAGCGGCTCGGTGTCGGCGATGGTCTGGCCGTGCGCCTGGATATCGGTCATCACGCTGGCATTGGCGCCCAGGTTTTCCGGCATGAAGGCGAAGACCTTGAAGAGGTCGGTACTGCGCGAGGCCCAGTCCATGCCGCGCTCTTTCGGATCGGGCGCATAGGGCATGTCGAGATAGAGCACTTCCGGCGTGGACATTACAATATCCCAGCCGCGGTTGGCCTGACGATAGGCCTCGGCCACGCCGCCGCCGAACAGGCCGCCCCAGCTGTTGGACTGTACCTGTTTCGGCATCTCCCCGGCCTTGACATGGCCCATGCCGTCGCTCCAGCCGGCAGGCTCGATGCCCTTCTTGCCCAGCATCTGCGACACCTGGGTGATGAAGTAAGGCGTCATATGCTGGGGATCGAGGCCCTTTTCCTTGACCAGGGCCTGGCAGGCGGGGGAATCGGTCCAGGCGCCGGCGGTTTCATCGGCGCCGATATGGTAGATTTTCAGCGGCACGCCGGCCTCGTTGTGCATCGCCCTGATGTCGTCGATCACGGTTTCGATGAAGTGATAGGTCGAAGGAATACAGACGTTCAGCGTATTGTCATTGTAGTGCTGGATCGAGTCATAGACCGTCTTGTCGGCGTGATCCTGCAGGCGGAACTCGTTGGCCTGATCAGGCTTGCCCTCGGCCATCAAACGACGGTAGCGCGCCTCCATCGAGCGCACGGCGGCACGGGAGTGGCCGGGCATGTCGAACGACGGAATGACCTCGATATGGCGGGCGGCGGCGGCCTTGACGATCTCGATATAGTCGGCGCGGCTGAGATAACCATCGACGATTTTCGAGCCCTGCGGCCCGGCGCCAAGCTGCGGCAGCAGGCAGGTGTCTTCCTTCAGGTCATGGCAGCGATGACTGCCGATCTCGGTCAGTTCAGGCAGGGCGCCGATGGCCAGCCGCCAGCCCTCGTCATCGCCGAGGTGCAAATGCAGGCGGTTGAGCTTGTACTCGGCCATCTGGTCGATGGTGTTGAGAATGAAGGCCTTGGAGTGGAAGTTGCGCGCCAGGTCGATATGCAGGCCGCGGAAGCCGAAACGCGGGGCATCGGTAATCTCGATCGGCTTCAGGCGGTTATGCTCGAAAGCCGCCTGCTGGCTGAGGCTTTCAATAGCGTAAGCGGCGCCGGCCGCATCGGCAGCGGTAATAGTGATTTTCCCGCCTTGTACCAGAAGATGATAGGATTCCGGCTGGCCCGCAACAATGGTGATTTCGACCGGCACGCCGCGCGAGGTCAGCTTCAGGTGGGAAGCATCCAGCGCCGCCTTGATATCCGGAATAGCCAGGCCATTGAGTTTGACAGTCATGCCCGCCGTCAGATTGAGCGGCTGGCCGTCCAGATGTTTCGCCGATACCGGCGTCGGCAGGATGATGATATCGGGCTTCGCCTGCGCGACCTGACGCGAAGCATTCTGCACGAAGGCGCGCTCCGGCGTCAGCCACTGTGTGGAGTCCTGCGGGCCTTTGCGCGCGGTCGCTTCGTCTGTGATCGGCGTTACGAAAGGCAGGGATTCCAATCCGGTTGCCGGGTCGAATTTTGTGCGCGAGGCCGCGATGGTCACCGGAGGGGCGCCATCCACTACGATATAGGCATTGGGCATGGCCAGGTATTCGGAAGCGGAATGGCCGGCCCAGGTAATCGCATAGGTTTCACCCGCCTTGAGCGTCACGCCGGCCTTGGGGGTCAGGCTGTAATTGTCGCCATTGATATGGGTCAGGTCGAAGGCGCTGTCGCCGACCAGTTCCAGCGGATTGACCGCACCGAAATAGAGTGCCCATGCGCCTGCGGGCAGGCCGGTCCTGGGCAGGGTGAGGTCAAGGCGGGTATTGAAGCCGTCTTGGGAAGCATTTGGCACCACAGTTAGTTTGTAGCCCAGATGATCGGCAAAATAGGTGATGGAAGGGGCTGGCGCGGTGTACGCCACGAGCGGGGCAAGCGCCGTGCTGGCGAGCAGCGTGGCACCGATCAGATTGCGAAAATGGCGGGCACGAAATGACCGTGACATGAAAGCTCCCCTTTATTGTTGTCAGCAGAAGGTGGCGCAAGCGGACGGCGTTGTCAATCGGGAGGCAAGACCTGTTTGAGGTCATTTAATTGCCAATATAGAACCAATTCAAGGCTGAAAAGCTTCCCTTGGGAAAGCTTAACGACAATAAGCACTATTATTCTTCAGATTGATTTTATCGAATGAGCTTTATGAGATTTGGATAATACCAATTCGTTATCGCCATAAAACCTATTTCCAGCCGCATCAATGGCGCAGATAGGTTGTCTCTGTTTTGTTGTTTGTTATATTATTGTATTTATTATGATAATTTTAAAAACGATAAATGCCGGTTATTTACAAGCGAACCGTGTGGCAAAAATCAGCGATCTCATAAGTCTGACAAGATGATTGACGGAGCAATACCAATGTAATAGATTGTCCATCCGAAAATGACGTTCTTTGAGTGTTTGGGTTGTTTCCGGGCTGTGCAGGTCCGCACAAACGGCGACGTTCCCCGCCCGGTACGTTCCGTAAAACAGGACTTATAAAAGTTACTTGGGAAGAACCTATGTCATTCATCGAAACGGTTGGCGGTCTGGTCAGCAATGATCCGGCGCCGCTTTATATGCAGCTCCAGAAAGTGCTGCGTGACGCCATCCTGTCACGCGTCCTCAGTCCCGAAGCGGCCATTCCGCCCGAACGTGACTTGGCCGAGGAATTCGGCGTGTCGCGCCTGACCGTGCGCAAGGCGGTCGATGGCCTGGTCAGCGAAGGCCTTATCATGCGGCGCCGGGGCGCCGGCACCTTCGTCGCCAGCCGGGTTGAGAAAAGTTTCTCCAAGCTGTCGTCCTTTTCCGAGGATATGATATCGCGCGGCCGTGTGCCGCATTCCGAATGGCTGTCGAAATCAGCCGGCGCCGTGACACCGGAGGAATCGCTCTCGCTCGGCCTGTCACCCGGTACGCTCGTCTACCGTTTCCAGCGCCTGCGCTATGCTGACGGCCAGACCATGGCGCTGGAATCTTCTACTATCCCTGGTTACTGTCTGCCTGCGTCTGGCGCGGTCGGAGATTCGCTCTATGCCGCGCTCGATGCCGCCGGTAATCGTCCGGTGCGTGCCCTTCAGCGCCTGCGTGCCATTTCCTTTAGCGCCGATCAGGCGGAAATCCTCGGCATCCGTCCGGGTGATGCCGGCCTGTTCATCGAGCGCCGCGGCTTTCTGGCCGATGGCCGTGCCGCCGAATTCACCCAGAGCTGGTATCGCGGTGACGCGTATGATGTGGTGGCGGAGCTTAATCGTATTTGATCAGGTGGTGGTCGTGCGCTAGATCAATTCCATGACCGATGAAACGCCGCCGTTACGTATCAGCCCCGATGCCCGCATGGAAATGCGCAGAGTCGGCCGCGAAGGGCATCCACTGCTGATCATCGATGACGCGATCAGCCAACCGGAACGGCTGGTTGAAGCGGCCTTTGTCGCCCCGTTTGAAAGGCCTGCCCATACGCGTTATCCCGGCCTGAATGCCCCTCTGCCTGAGTTCTATGGGCGGGGCATACTCAATGCCGTCAACCCCCTGCTGGCGCGCGGATTTGGGATGCCCGCGAACCTGCGCAAGACGATGTTTGGTTTCTTCGCCCTGGCCACCCAGGCGCCGGAGGAGCTGGAGCCGATCCAGAAGGTGCCGCACCACGATTCGCCTGATCCATTTCGTATCGCCATGGTGCATTATCTCTGCCAGGACGTGGCAGGCGGCACAGGTTTTTTCCGCCACAAGGCGACCGGGTTCGAAGGCGTCGATGCCCGCCGCCGTCCGGAATATGTTCGCCTTGCCGCCGCCGAACTGGAAGAAGCCAGCGGCCGGCTGACGCACCACGTCACGGACGAGACGCCCAATTATGAATTGATTGATTTCGCCGAACTGAAATTCAACCGCCTGATCATCTATCGCAGTCATGTGCTGCATTCGGGGCTTCTGGAGGGGGCAGTCCTCACCGATGACCCGCGAACCGGGCGCCTGACTGCCAACAGCTTTATCGATATCGCGCGGCCCAAAGCCCCCTAGACGGATTAAATCGGCAATCCCTGCGTTTACAATTCACAGCCGTGGCGCGCATATTATCCTTACGTTCGCGTCAGTATGGTGAACCTCAATCATAGAGTTTGAGGGAGTTTCGGCCATGTTAGGCACCATATTGATTGTCGTTTTGATCCTGCTGCTGATCGGCGCCTTACCGTCGTGGAATCACAGCCGCAGCTGGGGCTACGGACCGAGTGGCGGCCTGGGCCTGGTCGCGGTCGTAGTCATCATCCTCGTCCTGACGGGACGAATCTGATGGGCAGGAACGGCATCTTTATCCTGTGCGGTATAGCGCTCGTCGTCATCGTGGCCATCTTCCTGTTGAACGTGCCGGATAACCGCAGTGGGCCCGAAAGGGTCGGCGATGCGGTGGAAGCCTTGCCAAACGGCGTCGACAAGGCGGGTGACCAGCTCAAGGACCGCAATCCGGTCGAAAAGGCGGGTGACGCCATCGAAAAGAAAACCAATTAACTCCTGCGGGTTTGACGGCATGAAAATGGCCCGAAACCGGGAAATGTTTGAATGTGCCCAGTGGCAGACACAAGACATCCGCTCGCTTCACCGGCCGACTTTGGGGCCGCACCGCCTGAGCCATGGTATCGGGATTTCACCTGGCGCGATGGGTGTGTGGAAATTCGCAAGACCGCCATACGCCTGCGGGTTGATCGCCATTTGGTAGCGGAAATTGTCAGCTGGACCATTTGGCTTTGTATTCTGCTGACGGCTGCGGCGTGGGCGCGGATGACGCGCATGGCCATAGTTCGGCTCGCTTTCGTGCCGGAGCAGCCCCGCCCATGGTATCTGCTGGGGGCCTCTGTGCTCTGGGCCGGCATCGAATGCGTGGATAATCAATCGGAGGCCGACACGGTTGCGTATTTTGATGATGTCACCACAGGGCAGCCGCCGGTCAGCCTTAATAGCCGCCGGTTGAATTTCGCCTGCACCGATATCAGCAAAGGCCATGTCGCTCGCATTTTTGAAGAAGTTTTCGGCTATCCGCTGCTTGTCGATCCGGAAACGGCGCAGGGCGAGATCGTGGTCAAGTCCGAGAAAAACGGGGTCCACGATGGCCATATTGTCACCGCCCCCACAGATCGTCATGACGGCTGGTGTTATCAGCGCCTGATCGATACCGCCGGTTCGGATGGCTATTGCCGTGACCTGCGTACGCCCTGTGTCGGCGGCCGGCCCGTGGTGGTGTGGATCAAACTCAAGGCGGCAGGTCACCGGTTTGCCATCCATAACCACCGGGTCTTGCTGCGTGATCCCGCCGAAATCTATTCGCCACAGGAGCTGGCACTGATCTCCACCTTCAATACCCGGATGGGGCTCGATTGGGGTGGACTTGATATCCTGCGCGATCGTGACGGTCGCCTCTATATCGTTGATGTCAACAAGACGGATGTCGGTCCGGTGATCGCCCTGTCGTGGCGCGACAAGATTATTTCCATGAATCGCCTGTCCAGGGCGTTGAAACAGCTTTTAATATAACGAGTTCGCTGATGTTTATGAATGATATCAAGGCCGACGACCTGACCGCGCAATTTCGCGCCATGATCCGCGATGCCAAATATCCGTGCGTCGGGGCCAAATCTGCGCTCAATCACGATCATATTGAAATCGTGGTGGCGATGGATATTCGCTGTCCGGCGGATGATGCACGCATTCACGCAGCGCTTGCCAAATTCGCCATGCGGTACAAGGCCGATCCACAACCATTCCAAAGTCTGGCGGTTTTGTTTCGCGGGCCGGAAGACCTGTCCGAAAAGGCCTTCGAGCAGGCTCTGTGGCATCGCGTCCAGGCTCTTTCCGATATCGATGCCCGCAAGCATCAGCCCTACGATCCCCGTGTCAGTCCTGACGCTGACGATCCGCATTTTTCGCTGAGTTTTGGTGGCGAGGCCTTTTTCCTGGTTGGCCTGCATCCGCAGAGCAGCCGGCCGGCGCGACGGTTCATGGCACCGGTTCTGGTCTTTAATCCCCATGACCAGTTCGAGCGCCTGCGCGCCCAGGGGCGTTATGAAACACTGAGCAAGGCCATTATCAACAGAGACATTGCCCTGGCGGGCTCGCCCAATCCCATGCTGGCCCAGCATGGCGACAGGTCTGCGGCGCGGCAATACAGCGGGCGGGCCGTTTCCGAGAACTGGCGCTGCCCATTTGAACCGCACCACGAGGACCTGCAAAATGATCGCTGACGATATGACCACTGAAGGCCGCCGCATTGAAATCCCGGCGCGCCATGGCGCCGCTTTCAAGCTCAATCGGGGAGAGCGTCTGCGGGTGATCGACCCGCAGGGCGAGCAGGTGTCCGACATGCTGGCATTCAATGCCCACGATATCAACGAAGTCATATCGTCTGGTCGTTCACTTGACTACGCGTCGAAGCTTTTTCTCACGACCGGAGATCCGCTCTATTCAAACCGTTCGAACATCATGCTGAAGATTATCGAGGATACAGTCGGGCGGCATGATTTCCTGCTGACGCCCTGCTCCAGGGACACTTTCCGTATCATCTATGGCGACGAGAAACCGCATCAGGGTTGTTTCGGCAATCTGGCTCATGCCCTCGCTCCCTATGGCGTCATGCCGGACCAGATTCCCACAGCATTCAATATCTTCATGAACGTCAATATCGCCGCCGATGGCGTATTCACCGTTGATGCGCCCAAGAGCCGGGCCGGCGATCATATTCTCTTCGAAGCCCATATGGACCTGATCGTCGCCCTGACCGCCTGTTCGGCCCTGCAATCCAACAATTACGCCTTCAAACCGATCCATTACGCGATCGAGGCTGTGCATCCGGGCGCCATTAAAAAAAAGCCCGTGAAGACCAGGGGGCTTCACGGGAATTATGTTCCGGATTGAGGCCGAAACCGCCAGTTGGGGAAGAACGGGCCGTGCCTGCGCGAAACAACAGAAACGGCACCCTTCATATATGGCCGCGAGGCCATACACCTTATCTCTTCCGCATTGCCTGCCCGGCGTCAAGCTTTTTTGTCATCGATGTCATAAATTTAACATTGGCATACGGCATAAATTTTAAAGCGTTTGGTTGGCCTTGGCGACCTTACCATACCAATGGCCAGAATCCTTGACGGTGCGCTTCTGGTCATTGGCGAAATCGACATAGGTCAGGCCGAAGCGCTGCGAGTAGCCGGCGGCCCACTCGAAATTGTCCATCAGGCTCCAGGCGTGATAGCCGCGCACCGGTACGCCGTCATTGATGGCACGCGACAGGGCATCGAGATGGCCCTTGTAGTAGGCGATACGCTTGGTATCATGGATCGCGCCGGTCGCATCCGGACCGATATTGTAGGCGGCGCCGTTTTCGGTGATCTCAATCGGACGGTTGCCGGTAACGGCCTGCATGCGCTTGAGAATGTCGTAGAAGCCCTGCGGATAGATATCCCAGCCGAAATCGGTTTTTTCGTGGTCGCCGAAGGCCCATTCGGTATCGGGTAACAGAAAGCCGGGAATACCGGAGGGCTTTTTCGCATCCCAGACGCGGGTGCGCGAATAGTAGTTGATGCCGATAAAATCGAGCTCGGCCTGCATCAGCCTGTCGTCGCCCGGCAGGAAGCCCAGCAGTTCGTTTTGCCTGTCGGCCGGCAGGACGCCTTCGGGGTAGGCGCCGGTCAGCACGGATTGCACGAACCACAGGTTAGACAGCTTGTCCATGAAGATGGCGGCGGCCTTGTCGCCTTCGGAATCGGTGGAAGCAATCTGTGGCGACACATCGAACACCGAACCGATCTTGAGCTTGGGATTAGCAGCCTTCATTGCCTTGAAGCCCATGCCGTGCGCCAGGTTGACCGTGTGGGTGGCCTTGAAGAAGGCCAGCGGGTCCTTGCGGCCCGGCGCCCAGGCGCCTTGCCAGTAACCGATCTGGGTAAAGGCTTTGGATTCGTTGAACAGAGACCAGTTTTCAATGCGATCGCCAAGGGCACGCGCCATTATATCGGCATAGTCGGCAAAACGCTGGGCGGTGTCGCGATTAGGCCAGCCCCCGCGGTCTTCCAGTTCCTGCGGCAGGTCCCAGTGATAAAGCGTCGGCAGGGGACGGATGCCGGCTTCCAGCAGCTTGTCGGTCAGGCGCGAATAGTAGTCGAGCCCTTTCTGGTTGGCGGGCCCGGTGCCATCGGGCTGGATGCGTGTCCATGCGGTGGAGAAACGGTAGGATTTCAGGTTCATGGCCTTCAGCAGGGCCACATCCTGTTCGTATTTATGATAGCTGTCGCAGGCGACCCTGCCGGTGTCGCCGTTCAGGATCTTGCCGGGCACCAGCGTGAAGCGGTCCCAGATCGATTCCCCCTTGCCATCTTCGTTCCATGCGCCTTCCACCTGATAGGCGGCGGTGGCCGCGCCCCAGATAAAGCCTTCCGGGAAGGTGCCCTCCACGAACTTTTTAGCTTTTTTAGCTTCGGCGATATTGGGCATGAGGGACGTAGCGCCCATGGCAAGTGCAGAGGTAAGGAGGTCGCGGCGATTCATAAAGCGTTTCCTGCGAAAACGGACGGATTTGCCCGTTATTTTTCTCATAGGTGCTTCAAAATGACATCGATGTCAACGAGGCGTCACAAAAATTTTCGTCCGCGTCATACCGGGCTTGATATTTTCAGTTCCGGCCGCCCCTGTCTTGCCGGCAAAGTGGTCTCACGTTCTATGATTTCATGCGGAATGATGTGGCGCACCTGACGGTCGCTTGGCTGGAGTGTATCCGACTCAGTGTCGAAAATCTGGATGCTGCGACGGGCCATTTCGAGATAGGGCTGGCGCACAGTGGTCAGGGTCGGCCATACGGCAGATGAGATTGGGGCGTCGTCGAAGCCGACAATGGCGATGTCATGGGGAATGCTCAAACCCTTCATGTGGGCCACCGAACAGGTCGCCGCCGCCATTTCATCATTGCAGGCAAAGAGGGCGGTGGGGCGGTCTTTCAGGCTAAGGAGGCGCTCGGCGGCCTGAAAACCGGATTTGAATGAAAAGTCACCGTGCGCCAAATAGTCGGGTGACGGACGCTTGAGGTTGTTGGCGTCGAAGGCTTCGTAAAAGCCATTGCGCCGCAGGATCGAAGCAGCGTAATCCGGATGGCCACCAATATGGGCGATCTTCTTATGTCCCAGGCCGAGCAGGTATTCGACCACATCGCGCGCCGCCAGCCGGTCGTCCATGGCAACCGATGCGTAATGGCTGTCAGGCGTGGATGGCGAGATCAGCACGCAATGAATGCCGCGTGATTTCAGGTAGCTCTTTAATGGGCCGAAATCGCAGAGGGTTGGCAGCAGGATCATGTTCCTGATCTGCGCGTCAGTGATGAAGCGATCGAGATAAGCCTGCCAGTCGGTCATGCCAGGCTCATAAAGTTCGACAGCCAGGTGCTTGCCAGATTCCATGCAGGCAGTGAGCATGGCGTGATGAAACCGACCCTGATAGCCGCTGGTCGGATCTTCCAGCAAAAAGCCCACGGACGAGGGCTGTCCCAGGCGCAACTGACGGGCTTGCGTATTGGGGTGATAATCCAGGCGCTGCATGGCGGCGAGCACCTTTTCACGGGTAGCCGGCTTCACCGCCTTGTCGTCGTTGACCACGCGCGAGACGGTCTTCGCTGAAACCCCCGCCAATTCGGCCACATTATAAATGGTCGCCATATCTGTCCTGAAACCCTGGTTGCCAGCGTCGAAGCCTGTGATGCAACTGCCACATGTGTCACCGATGTTGACTGTTTTGGGGGCGGCTTTATGACATCGATGACAAATTACTTGACATAAAATGGACAGTTTGCAAATAGTTGATCGTCGTAAAATGACAAGCTTGTCAGGTGTGATCGATTGAAGCAAACAAAATTTAATTTATGTTTCAATAATATCAGCAAGTTAAAATAATTGTCTTCTGTCATTGTCCTAATTGTCTGACAGGACATATCGGTAAGGCAAAATACGGCCCGCAGGGCGCAGGAGGAAAGTACAGTCGGCTCATCGCTGCCGATCTGCGTCCATGCCAAGTCGGCATTGGGCGGCAAAAGCATACGCCCGAATAACCACGCGTAAGGTTTGTAAAAACTCACATAAGATTAGGGACGAAACACATGTCTAAAACAATTGGGAAGAGATTGCTTAAGGGCGCGATTGGCGTCGCCCTTATGTCAGGCGTCAGCATGACAGCGCTGTCAACCGCTGCGCTGGCCCAGGCCGAAGATGGTCCTGCCATCGCCGCGCCGCCCTCGGATACCACCGATGTCGTCGTTGTCGGTATCCGTCGCTCCCTGCGTTCGTCGCAGGAGATCAAGAAGAACACCCAGGGCGTAGTCGATGCCATTACGGCGGAAGATATCGGCAAGTTCCCTGATACCAACCTCGCCGAAGCCATCCAGCGCATTCCTGGCGTCACGATCGACCGCTCCAATAACGAGGGTTCGCGCGTTACGGTGCGCGGTTTCGGTCCCGAATATAACCTGGTCACGCTGAATGGCCGCTCGATGCCGGCCTCGGTCGGCGGCGGCATGAGCGCCACGCGCTCGTTCGACTTTGCCAACCTGTCGGCTGACGGCATTGCCGGCATGGCCGTCTACAAGACCGGTCGTGCCGACGTGCCCTCCGGCGGCATCGGCTCGACCATCGATGTCACCACGGCTCGTCCCTTCAATTACAAGGGCCTGACGGCACAGCTCTCGGCCAAGGCGATCAACGATACGTCTTCGGTAGAAGGCAGCGACGTTACGCCGGAAATCTCCGGCCTGTTCTCCAACACCTTCGCCGATGGCAAGGTCGGTTTCCTGGTCAACGGCTCCTATTCCGAGCGCAACAGCCGCTTGGAAAATGCCAGCATCGGCGGCTGGCTGCAGAACCAGGACTTCGGCAACGCCACGGTCGTCAACAACAACGAAAACCCCTACGGCAACTACTGGGCGCCGCAATCGGAAGCCTGGGGCTTCGACGACCATGAGCGTACCCGCCTCAATGGTCAGGCCGTATTGCAGTTCCGTCCGACCGACAGCCTGACGGCGACGGTGGACTACACCTACGCCCTTTACAAGGACCACTTTGTTTCGCACACCTCAGGCGCCTGGTTCGGTTACGGCGGTGACCTGCACTCGATCACCATCAACGAGCACGGCACTGCCACCAATATCAACGACACCGGCTCGGACCTGTCCTATTCGGTCTTTGACGATCACATCAAGAACGAGCTGAAGTCGACCGGTGTGAACCTGAAGTGGGATGCCAGCGAAAACCTGACTGTCGATTTCGACGCGCATCACTCCGTCGCCAATTCAGGTGGTGACGGCGCCAACGGCAACAACATGTTCATGATCGTCGGTCAGAATCCCGGCATGGCGATCGACAAGATATTCACGGTCACCGACACGGATATTCCGACAACGACCTGGACCTATCATGCCCCTACGACAGTCGATAATCTCGGTACGGACACCATCCTGCCGCTGTTCGGGCAGGCCAACAACAACACCTTCGAAAACACGATCGACGAAGTGCGCCTGGACGCCACCTGGCGAAATGCCAGCGATAGTGGCCTGAAGAGCATCAAGGTCGGGGCCGACTATAAGGTCTTCGAAACCCACGCCCTGTCTTATAACTCGGGCAATTTCGCCTATGGCTATTACAATCCGGCCGACCTCGGTCTGATGAAGGCCTCGACCTTCACCAAGGTCGATACCTGCACCCTGCTGGAAGATTTCTCCGGCGGCGGCTGCGATATCGCCATCCCGTACATCTATACCTACGACCTGGCTCAGGGCGTGGCCGATGTCCAGGGCACCTATCCGCATACCTTCGCCTTCCCGACTGATCCGACCAGCGATCACAAGATCCGCGAAGAAACCAAGGCGCTTTATTTCGTCGCCAACTTCGATACCGATTTCAACGGCATGCGGTTCCGCGCCCTGGCTGGCCTGCGTTACGAACAAACGGACGTGACGGCCAACAGCCTGGAGCAGAAGCCGGTTTCCGTGGAATGGGTCAACCCGACCGAGTTCTTCACGCGTTACGCCGCCGACCCGGTTTTTTCGGACATCCAGAAGTCCTATAACGAGTTCCTGCCGAGCCTCGATACCAGCCTGCAAATTACCGACAAGCTACTGGCCCGTGCGTCCTACTCGAAGACGATCACGCGTTCGGACCTCATGTCGATGGTGGGTACCACCTCGGTTTCGGGTACGCCGAAACCCGGCGCCCGTACGGCAACAGCGGGTAACCCCGGCCTTCTGCCTTACGAATCGAACAATATCGATCTGTCGGCGGAATACTACTACACCCGCGACTCCTATGTGTCGGTCAACTACTTCTCGAAGCAGGTCGATAACTTCCTGACCCAGACAACCATCCAGGGACCGATCGCAGGCCTGACCGACCCGTCGAATGGTCCGCGCGCCACGGCCGCCCGTGCGGCGGTCATTGCCCGCGGTGACGATCCGACCGCCGCCAACATCTTCGCCCAGATGCAGGCCGATACCGGGCAACTGACCTTCACCGGCGCCGCCGATGATCAGTTGATCACCTGGGATATAACCACACCGTCCAATGCCAACAGCACGGAAATCCACGGCTGGGAATTCGCCGTCCAGCATATCTTCGCGGATACCGGCTTCGGCTTCCAGGCCAACCTGTCGATCCCGACCGGCGGCGCCCAGTTTGACATCGAAAAGATCGGTTCGCAGTTCGCCTTGCCCGGCCTGTCGAAGTCCTACAACCTGGTTGGTTTCTATGAAAAGTACGGCTTCCAGGCCCGTGCCGCCTTCACGCATCGCGGCGAGTTCCTGCTGGCCACCAGCCAGGGGCAGTCGTCCAATGAGCCACAGTTCGTCGAGGCTTATGACCAGCTCGATGTCTCGGCCAGCTATGACATCAACCCGCACATCAATGTCTTCTTCGACGGCATCAATGTGACCGGTTCGTCACAGCGTTTGCACGGCCGTTACAGTGAGCAGTTCCTGAATGCGTATCAGGGTGCGGCTCGTTATCAGGTCGGTGTCCGCTATAAGTTCTAAAATCAGAACCGAGGCAAAAGGAAAGAGGCCGTCTGAAAGGGCGGCCTCTTTTTTATCGCGCCAGGCTGCGCGCCAGATAGGTCCGGACATAATCGGCGATTTCCGGTGTCAGGCCGCCATAGGCGCCACGTGCTTTCTCCGGCAAATGGGCCAACGGATCACCGTCCGCCTCGAAAATCAGATGGTCGAATACTGATTTCCAGGCAACTCTTTGTTGCGGTGGCAAGTCTTTCAGGCTGAGCAGGGCGTGCAAAAGTGTGTGCATCGGCGGCGCGAAATAATCCGGCACGTCACGCCACCAGTAATTTACCAATGTGCCGAAAGGCGACAGCGATTCAACGCCATGCCACCACAGGCTGGGAATATAGAGGGCATCTCCCGGCTCCAGTTCGGCGACTTCTCCGGCAGCGGCGGCTTCGGCGTAGAGCGGAAACTTATCGAGATCGGGCATGCGCGTATCGACCAGGCTGACAATCTGGCCGGCGGGGGTCATGTCAGGCGGACCGATATAGAGGTTTTTCATCTGCTCGATGGGAAACAGTGTGAAGCGCCGGCTGCCGGCCACCACGCAGGCGAGATTTTCCGGGTTGTCATAATGCGGCGCGATGCAGGTGCGGTTGCCGATCCAGATCGACTGGATGACGGAACTGGCCGGGATCAGATCAAGCGCGGAATTCTCTTTGGCGAAATCCGGAATATAGGTGGCCAGTGACAATGAGCCGGCATATTTCGCCGGTGGATTGGGGACGTTGATATTGTCGATTAACCAATCGAGAAGTTCGTTCAGCGGTGCGCGTTTGGACTCGAAATTGAATCCGCTCAGATCGGCCTTATAGGCGAAACGGCCATTGATTTCCGGCGCGCCTTCAAACAAGGGCACGGGCACGCCATTATAAAATCCGCCGATATATTCCGCGAGTCTGGCGGCGGAGTCGCGGCCTTTCGCCACCGCCGGCCAGTGGCTGACCAGCCCCTTCAGCACAGCTGGCCTGGCGCGTGGTTTGATGGCGTTGAGGAAGAGGTCACGGTCGACATTTTCCCAAATTTCGGTCGTTTTGGTGATCGTTGTCACACGCCGCTCTCCGCAGAAGTTCTGCCGTAAATATATATAGGGAAATCAAAACGATACAACCCGTATCCAGGAATGAAAAAGACGTTTGAATAGCCATTTTTTCCTGTTTTGGCAGCTATGTCATGGTATAGATTTGAATATAATGCGGGCACTCGCCTCGCAAAAAATACAGGCAGGATCAATGGTCAATCAGGTCGTCTTGAACCACGAAACTCACGGTGATTTGCGCGTCGCCACCTATCCGTCGCCCCGCTTCGGTGACGATATCGGCATGATCGGAGTCATCCTTCGCGAGTACCAGAGGCTGGTGGCGCATTATCCGATTTTCTTCCGCAAGAATGCTGAAAACGGCCGTTTCGAGCCAGGTGTTCTGCTCGGTTTCAACAGTACGGAGAACCTGTATCTGGTCGAGGAGCGCTGGGACGCCGCCTATGTTCCGCTGCATGTTCAGCGCCAGCCGTTCCTGATCGCACCTGTGGGCGAGGGCCATGCTGTTACCATCGATATTCACAGTCCACGTGTATCGAAAGACAGCGGCGAGGCGCTTTTCTCCGGAGATGGAAGGGCAACCGAATACCTGCAAAAGGTGACCTCGGCGCTCAGGGAACTGGCGGAAGGCACCGCGGCGGCCTATGCTTACGGCGCCAAACTGGCCGAACTTGAATTGATCGAATCCGTGCGGCTTGATGTCCAGTTCGTCGATCATTCCGAGGTAAAGCTCGAAGGGCTTTACACCATCAACGCCGATAAATTGCAGGCTTTGCCGGGTGACAAACTGATCGAATTGCGCGACCTCGGTTTCCTGCAACTGGCCTATTTTCAACTGGCTTCGCTTAGTCATGTAGCCGGACTGGTGGCGCGTAAAAACCGTCGGATCAGCGGGCTGAAATGATGGAAAGAATGACACGCTCCGTTGTTATCGTGGGCGGCGGTACGGCGGGCTGGCTGACGGCGGGGCTGATCGCCGCGCGCCACAAAGGGCAGGTGAAAGTCACGCTGATCGAATCGCCGAATGTCAAAATCATCGGGGTTGGTGAGGGCACATGGCCGACCATCCGCACCACCTTAAAACGCATCGGCGTATCGGAAACCGATTTCCTGCGCGCCTGTGACGGCACATTCAAACAAGGGTCGCAATTCATCGACTGGACGACCGGGGACGATAGCTATTACCACCCCTTTATGCTGCCGAAGGCCTACGATGCCATAAATCTGGCGCCCTACTGGCAGGCCGATCCGCAAGACCTGAGCTTCGCCGATGCCGTCTGCTATCAACCGGCGGCCTGTGCGGAGAATCTGGCGCCGAAACAGATCACCACGCCTGAATATCAGGCGATCACCAACTATGCCTACCATCTTGACGCCGGCAAATTCGCCAGCTTTCTGCGCGACCACTGCGTTGAAAAACTTGGCGTTTCGCACATTCTGGCCGATGTGACCCAGGTCGAAACCGATGCCGACGGTTACATTACGCAGCTTCAGGCCGCCGAGCGAGAACCGGTGCCAGGTGACCTGTTTATCGATTGCACCGGCTTTCTGTCTTTGCTGATCGGAAAGCATTACGGCGTGCCGTTCAACAGCGTTGCCGACCGGTTGTTCATTGACACGGCGCTTGCCGTGCAGACGCCCTATGCCGATGAGAACGCACCTATCGCCTCGGTGACCAAATCGACGGCCCAGCGGGCCGGCTGGATATGGGATGTCGGCCTGACTACCCGTCGCGGCATCGGCCATGTCTATTCCAGCCGTTTCACGACCGATGACGAGGCGCTGGAAGACCTGAAAACCTATCTCGGCCCGCAAGGCGAGGTACTGACCTGCGATGATGTCCGCAAGATACCAATTAATTCCGGTTATCGGGAAATAACGTGGGTGAAAAACTGCGCGGCGGTGGGCCTGGCGTCGGGTTTTGTCGAGCCGCTGGAGGCGTCTTCCATCGTCATGGCCGAGTTGTCGGCGCAGATGATCGCCGATCAATTGCCGGTCAATCGCGCCGCCATGACCGTTGTGGCCAAGCGTTTCAACGAAACCATCCGCTACCGCTGGGAGCGAATTGTAGACTTCCTCAAGCTGCATTATGTGCTGAGCACGCGCGATGAACCCTTTTGGGTTGCTAACCGCGATCCGCAAACAATTCCGGAAAGTCTGAAGGATTTGCTAACCCTGTGGCGGAGCCATTTTCCGTGGCATGACGATCTGGATCGCCGCGAGGAACTCTTCCCGACGGCCAGTTTCCAGTATGTTTATTTCGGCATGGATGGCCGCACCGATCCGGGGCCGTTTCCGATGACGCCGGACTGGCAAACGGCGCAGGGGCATTTCCGCGATGTGGCGCGCGCGCGTCAAGCGGTCACCGGCCAATTGCCGGATACGCGAGAATTGTTGAAAAAAGTCAGTCAGTTCGGCTTCCAGAAGGTTTGAGTCGCGTCAGATCGTCTGGGGTGTCGATGTCGGCGAGGATAAATGCGCCGGCCTCGATGTGGCGCATCCTGTAGCGTCCGGACCGCAGGAGGTTGCGGGCGCCATGATCACCGGAAAGCTGGCGCAGATCATCAAAGCAATTCGCGGCAAACAGAACCGGATGGCCGTTTTGCCGCTTATGTACGGGCACGACGATATCATGGCCGGGCAGGGCGGCGGCCATTTCGCGGTAGAGGGCGGGCACCACCAAAGGCATGTCGGCCAATACGATAAAGGCGGATTCACAGGGAAGCAGCGCTCGCATGCCCAGTGCCAGTGAATGCCCCATGCCTTTATCCGGATGCGGATTGACGATATGCGCGACACCCGCAATTGGCGCGCGGGCCACCACCAGAATTTCGCCAAGCCCAAGGGTTGCCAAACCATCAAGCACATGATGAAGAACGGGTTTGTCGTCTAATTCCGCGTACAGCTTGTCATCCGCGCCGAAGCGTCGTGAGGCCCCCGCCGCCAATAAGACCGCCGAAAACGACTTCACGCCCCCACCGTCCGGCGCCATTGTCCGACCACCTGGGCCATGATCGACAGGGCGATTTCCGGCGGTGATCCTGCCAATATATCGAGGCCGATCGGGCCGTGGATGCGTTTCAGCGTGTCCGCTTCCACACCCATGCCTTTCAGGGTTTCAAGGCGGGTGGCGTGAGCCTTTCGGCTGCCGAGCGCGCCAATAAAGAAGCCATCGCTTTGCAGCGCTTTCAGCAGGGCCGGCGGTTCATAGGTGTGGTCATGGAAAACCGTTGCCAGGGCGCAGTAGCGATCGAGCGTGATGTCGAAGTCATCGGGTGAAGTGAGATAGCGACCATGCAATCTGGCCGCCAGCGCTTCATCCGGCGTCCAGATATCAAGTTCGATCTCCAGTGCCGGCGCCAGTTGCGCCAGGGCTTCCACGATCGGTCCCTGCCCGACAGCCACCAGCCGGCAGGCGGGCAGATAACGCCGCGAATAGGCTGGTTCATCCGGCGCGGAAATGACAATGGCCGCCGGCTGACGCGCTGCCCGGCTGGCGATGATTCGCTCGATTTCAGCGTCACTGATCCGGACATCGAAAAACACCTTCAGGCCCGATCCGCAGGGCAGGGTGATGTCCTTGAAGCGCGATCCTTCGCCGTAAAGTTCGGTACGGTTCTCGCCCAGGCGCATGGCGTCGAGCGCATCGAGCACCAGCGCCCCCTCCGCGCAGCCGCCAGTGATCAGTCCGCAGGCCTCGCCGGTTTCGCAGACCGCGAGCTGGCTGCCGATCGGGCGGGGTGACTGGCCGGTGGTGCTGATGAGGGTGAGCAGGGCGGTCCTGTGACCGGCCCGACGCCAGTTCATCAGCGCCGGCAGCACGAAATCGCGGTAGACAGGTGGCGGCAGGATCAAGCAGCCACCGGCTTGATTGCGAGCATTTCCGGCAGGACCGGCAGCTTGCGCAGTCGGATGCCGGTGGCGGCAAAAATCGCATTGGCTACCGCCGGAAGGATCGGTGGCAGGGCGGGCTCACCCAGGCCCGTTGGGGGAAAATCGCTTGTCACGAAATGGACGTCGATCTTCGGGGCTTTCGGCATCCGCATCATCGGGATGTCGTGGAAATTGGTCTGGACGGCGCGACCCTTTTCAAAAGTGATCTCGGCTTCCATCGAGCCGATGCCATCCATGACCGAACCTTCGACCTGATTCAGCGCGCCGGTCGGGTTGATGATTTGCGAGCCGACATCGCCGACCGCCCAGACCTGCACAACATGCCACTGGCCGTCAGCCGCTACGCGGACATGCGCCACCTCGGCGAAATAGCCGCGATGGCTGAAATAGGTGGCGACACCCATTCCCTCTTTTTGGGCCTCGCCTTTGGGCAGCTTTGTCTTGCCCCAGTTCGAGCGGTCGGCGACGGTTTGCAGCACGGCCCGCATCCGCGCCGGATTGTAATCTGCCTTGTCGCCGAGGTGAGCATCCAGTTGTGCCAGCCGGAAGGCTACCGGGTCCTGGCCGGCCGCATGGGCGATCTCGTCCCAGAAGCTTTCATGGACGAAGGCCAGGGCATTGGACGAGGGCGCGCGCAGATAGCCGGTCGGGATGGTGGTCTCGATCAGAGATTGTTCAAGCCGGAAATCAGGTGTCACCAAAGGCGCGAAGGCATTGCCATCAATGCCGGCGCCCTGAGCCACCTTGCCGTCGCGGCTGAAGGTGACGCTATGACAGGCATAGGCGGTCAGCTTGCCTGCGGCATCGACGCCGGCACGGAAGCTGTGATAACAGCCGGGGCGGAAGAAATCGTGAGCGATGTCATCCTCGCGCGACCATACCAGCTTGACCGGTGTGCCGGCTTTTTGTGCGATGGCCGCGACCTCGGCCATGTAGTCGTTTTCCAGTCGCCGGCCAAAGCCGCCGCCGGCCCGCCGCATATGGACAGTGACGGTTTCCGGTGCGACCCCGAGCGTCTTGCCGACCAGGTCTTTCCCGCTGTTCGGTAACTGGGTCGGCGCCCAGATTTCGACGCCGCTGGCGGTGACGCGGGCCGTGCAGTTTTGCGGTTCCATTGGCACGTGCGCCAGGAAGGGCACTTCGTAAAAGGCGTCTATGGTTTTCGCCGCGCTTTTCAGGGCGGCGTCGGTATCGCCGCTTTGTTGCTTAATCTCGCCTCTGCCTTTGACCAGCCCCTTGGCCTGTTCGAGATAGACGGCGCTGTCATGCGGGGCGCCGATGGCCTCATCCCAAACCGGTTCCAGCGCACTGCGGGCGTTTTGCGCGTACCACCAGCTTTTGGCCAGGATAGCGATGCCATCCTGCAAGCCGTGCCAGTCCGTGCCTTTAAGGATGAAGGCGTCGGTCACGCCCGGCATGGCCTTCGCCGCCGTCAAGTCGCAAGATTGCAGGCGCGCGCCATAGACGGGTGATTTGACGTAAACGGCATACACCATCCCCGGAAGAGTCATGTCGATGCCGAAAATCGGCTCGCCCCTGACGATTTTCGGGCTGTCATAACCGTTCTTAGACTGGCCTATGAGCTTGAAGTCCTTCGGGTCCTTCAGTTTGAGGCTGTCAGCCGCCGGCGGGGTCAGTCTGGCCGCATCGGCGGCCAGTTCGCCATAGGTGAAGGTCTTTCCGCTGGTGTGTATCACCTGCCCCTTGGCGGTGGTGAAGGCGTCATGCGAGGCGGACAGTTTCTTCGCCGCCGCCTCGATCAGCAGCCAGCGCGCCGCTGCGCCGACCTGCCGCATCGGCTCCCAGTTCATTGTCGTCGTCATGCTGCCGCCGGCAAACTGTGCACCGTAGCGGGCTTCGTCGGAAGGTGCGGTTTCGATGCGGACCTTCGACCAGTCGGCGTCCAGTTCCTCGGCGATCAGGATGGGCAGCATGGTCTTGGCGCCCTGGCCGACTTCGGGGTTCTTGGCCATGATGGTGACCAGACCGTCAGGCGCTATGCTGACATAGTCGGTGAGTGCAACTTGCGCGCCTTCTGCTTTTGCAAAACCGAAGCCGAGCAGGAGGCCGCCGCCGATCCCGGCGCCCGCCTGGAGGAATAATCTGCGTGTCGTATCCATATCAGGCGCTCCTCAGGTCATCGGCCGGTTGGCCCGAGGCGGATTTGATGGCGGCGCGAATGCGTTTATAGGTGGCGCAGCGGCAGAGATTGCCTTCCATAGCCTCGTCGATCGCCACATCATCGGGCTTCGGGGTTTTGGCGAGCAGGGCGGCTGCGGTCATGATCTGGCCCGCCTGGCAGTAGCCGCACTGCATGACGTCCAGTTCCAGCCAGGCCGTCTGCAGGGCCTGGCCTTCGCGGGTATCGCCAATGCCTTCGATGGTGGTGATCTTCGCGCCGTCGAGCGAACCGATCGCCGTCACGCAGGCGCGGGTGGCCTCTCCATCGACATGTACGGTGCAGGCGCCGCATTGTGCCACGCCACAGCCGAACTTCGTGCCCTTCAGGTCAAGTTCATCGCGCAGGGCCCAAAGCAGGGGCATGTCCTCCGGGGCGTCGACCTGACGCGGCTTTCCATTGATGGTAAGGGTGATCATGCCTGTTCCTCGCGCTTGTATCCGGCGAGATTAAGCCTCTGGGTACGAATTGCGCAAGCGGATTGATGCGGATGGGTCACTTATGGTCACGAAGCAGCCTCTTCTCTGGATAAGCCTTGAAAAGATATATAAAACCAGATCATATAAACCCGGATTAAATGATAAAAGCCGGCGCGATGACGCCCAATAACAAAACAGCGAAGCAGTCGAGATGAACCACACTGACAAGTCCTCACCCAATGGAAAAGCGCGCGAGGTGCTGATCGTCGGCGGTGGAGCGGCAGGCTGGATGACGGCGGCCTATCTGGCGAAGCACCTGGGACTTCATCAAAATGGCGGGCCGAAGATCACGCTGCTGGAATCACCGGAGATTGGCATTATCGGTGTCGGGGAAGGCACCTTCCCGACCATCCGCAATATCCTGCGTTCGCTCGGTATCGACGAGGCCGAGTTTATGCGCGGCAGCCATGCCACCTTCAAACAGGGCATCCGCTTCGATGACTGGGAAGTGACGCCGGAACGCGATGAAAGCGGCGACCTGAAGCACAGCCATTATTTTCATCCGTTCGAGGCACCCTTCTGGTCTCGCGAGGAACTGAACCTGCTGCCTTACTGGCTGATGCAGGACAAGGCCACGCGTCCGCCGTTTGCCCAGGCGGTCACCTTTCAGAAGAAGATCGCCGATGCCGGCCTGTCGCCCAAGGGCATTCATCAGGGCAATTTCCAAGGGCCGCTGAACTACGCCTATCATTTCGACGCCCACCGTTTCGCCGGTGTCCTGGCGAAATTCGCAAAGGGCCTGGGTGTCCGCCATCTGTCGGGTAACCTGTCGGAAGCCGTGCTTGATGCGGACGGCGCCATTGATCATATTGTCACGGCCGAACACGGCAACCTGAAGGCCGATCTCTATGTCGATTGCACCGGCTTCCGCGCTGAACTGATTGGCAAGGCGATGAATTCGCCATTCAAGCCGATCCGGGATATCCTGTTCACCGATCGGGCGCTGACCTGTCAGGTGCCTTACAGCAATCCTGACAGCAAGCTGGAAAGCTACACCATTTCCACCGCTCACGAAGCCGGCTGGACGTGGGATATCGGTCTGAGCGACCGTCGCGGCATCGGCTATGTCTATTCGTCGGAATATACTACGGATGAACGCGCTGAAGAGGTTCTGCGCGAATATGTCAGGGGGATCAGCGACGTTGAAATTGCGCCGCGCCGCATCAGTTTCACCGCCGGTTACCGCGAACAGCAATGGGTGAAAAACTGCGTGGCCGTGGGGCTCTCCGCCGGTTTTCTGGAGCCGCTGGAATCGACCGGCATGGTGCTGATTGAATCCGCCGTCAACAAGATCGTCGAATTCTTCCCTTTCAGCGGTCCCGCCGATACCTCAGCGGCTATTTTCAATGATCTGATGTGCCGGCGCTACGAAACCATTATCGGCTTCATCAAGCTGCACTATTGTCTGAGCAAGCGGGAGGAGCGGTTTTGGGTTGATAACCGCAAGCCGGAGACGATTCCGGCGCATCTGCGCGACCTGCTGGCCCTGTGGAAGCTGCGTCCGCCGTCTCGTTTCGATTTCGTGCTCGATCACGAGAGCTTCGCCTTTTTCAGCTACCAGTACATTCTCTACGGCATGAATTTCGAAACGGATTATGAGGCGGCGCGTGGCTCGCTGCAATCGACCGAACTGGCCAATCAGCTATTCGCACGCATCGTCAATTTCGGCGAACAGGCTTCGAAAGACCTGATGCCGCACCGCAGCCTGGTGGATGCCGTTTACAGGGATGGCTTTGTCGAGCGCCAGCCGCCGGGCAAGACACTTATGACGCGGAAGGCATAAGGCACCCTAAGAGACTGTTTCAAAAGTCCTCGATTAGCTAAAATTTGAATTGGTTTTAACGTAGGCGCCTACGTTAAAAAGAAGGGTGGCTGCGTAAACAGCTACCCTTCAAATTGGCTATCGTTTTCTATCAGCTAATTGCCTTTGGAAATTGATAGCTTCATTTAGAGTCAATGGCCGAGTAAGATCCTTGTATAAGATCAAAGCTTTCAGCACATACTCTAAGGGGACTTTTTCACTCACATTAACACCATGAGCTTGAATTGTAGGGATAGGATGATCCTATCCCTACACCCTTTCAGGGCATGTATTGATGATCCTACATAATACTTTTTGTCAAAACTTCCTTCTTAACCCACATGCTGCCAGAGAACCTTCACGGTTTCCATGTGAGAAATCATATCGGAGGCAAACAGTTTAACTTGCTGGGATTTTGTTTGAGCACGTAGTCGGCCGTAGACATATTGCCCTGCTGCACACGCTTCGGGATCATGTCTCTCCGCATCCTGACACATGGCCCAAAAGACAGATTTAATGTCGTCAGGATCGCTGCTTGCAGCTAGGAATTTCGCAACCGTCTTTTCCAAAGCGCTGCAATTATCAGCATTATTGCATAGCGTCTCTGCTTGTCTCCATTCGTCGTCACTAGGCACCTGTGCGTTCGCACACGACGCACACATTAAGGCAGCGCAAAACGCTGCGATGAAAGCTTTCATATCGCCCCCTTGTAGCTCGATGCTACGACTTGCCTATTTATAAATTTTGTTTTTGCGCATCGTCCCTTTGACCGTGACGAGCTTGGTGCTGCCGTTCTTGGGACGCTTTACATATGTGTACGGTTTTACGTAACTGACTGCTTTCTTTTGCGTCATGATCTTTCCCATGTTCATTTAGCCCCGAGCCAAGCTGGCGTCAGGCGGTTAGTCACGCGCGAACAGGGTAAGCACGTCCCACGTATTTCCCTACTTCTTCGCTCCGCAAAGAGACGAAAAAGCAAAAGGGTATTGTATTGAGTGGGCCGCCCGACCTAGCGGGGCAACCCTGTTCAAACGCGACAATGCGTATCGCAAAAAGTGACTAAACTTCAGGCGACATTGAACAATAGCACGAAAAACGATTCAGCGCATCTGCATTGTTTTCTTGACGTGCACGGCAACTTATGCTAGTGTTGTGAGAAATTTTAATGTCAGGTTTAGCAGATTTGAGACGTTACCCGTCAGACTTGAATGACGAGCAATGGAAACTGATCAGAACTTTTATTCCTAAATCCAAGTACGGCGGTCGACCCCGATCTACGAATGAACGTCGTACCGTTGATGCAATATTTTATCATGTGAGAACTGGCTGTCAGTGGCGTCAGTTACCGAACGACTTTCCGCCTTGGCAAACTGTCTATCGCTACTTTTCAGCGTGGCAGCGAAAAGGTGTAGTACGACGCATTCAACGTGCGCTGTACAAGCTAACGCGTCTATATGAGACACGCGAGAAATCGCCCAGTGCTGTCGTCGTTGACTCGCAATCAGTGAAGACAGGCAAAGCAGGTGGACCGCGTGGTTATGACGGCGGCAAGCGCGTCAAAGGCCGCAAGCGTCATCTTGTGACAGACACACTTGGTTTGATGGTTGATGTGCATGTCACAAAAGCGAACGTGCATGACAATCAAGGTGCCAGAAAAGTTTTGTCAAAAGCTGCACGATGGCTGGCACGTAAACCCAAAGCGATTTTTGCTGATAAAGGTTATCAGGGCAAACCATTCGCTACATGGGCCAAAATAAACATTGGCGCCGTTGTGCATACATCGAACAATCCAGCTATGACTGCAAAGCGCTTCATCCCTATGAAAAAGCGCTGGGTCGTTGAACGTGCGTTCGCGTGGTTTGGTGATTACCGTCGGCTTGATAAGGATCAAGAGCGCAAAATATCTCACAGCACGGCTATGATCCGCTGGGCTATGATATCGCTCATGCTCAAGCGAATAGCTGCAAACTAGCGCGGAGCTAGGTCCAAAATTACGAAAATTCAAAGCGTAAAGTACATATAGCGCAATCAAGCGCTATATGGAGATTAATATGTTTAAATTACTTCGTGTACGTATCGTTTATTTTGTAGCAGGCGTAGTACGTGTCCCTGTGAAAATCAGGGACACGTACTACGGAGCAGAATACAAAAGTTCCAATACTAAAGATTATCTTTGAGCCACTTGCTGCCGCTATCATTGAAGCCCCACCAAGCAGCTACACCCGATGATTTCAATACAAGTATTTCGTCTCCCTTGCGAAGATGCGGCGTTAATTTATTCGCTATTTCCTCGGCTGTTAATTCAGAAAGAACGATCCATGTAGAATCCAAATGGTGCCACCATGCACCAATCGATTTGATCGTATCGATTAAATCTTTGTACTCCGTACTTGGACTGCCTTGTAAGTCATAACCTATAATATATGCTGTCATTTGAACGAACGCCTTCCCTGAACTGTGTGAAGACACTCAGCGTAAGTATCGAGAATCCACTGCTTATTAGCCGTAGAGTTACCACTTTCATGGGGTCCTAGAGCTAAGCCTTCATTGTAAGCTATATGTCGCATAAGCTTGTAGGCGACTTGTTCAGGTGAATTTTCACCCATATGCACTGCTGGCGTGTCAGCCATTTTTACTATCCCTATTTCTCACGGCCTCAGTTTAGCCGCAAATGGAACATGGTGGCAACAATACCGCCGCGCAAGGGTTGAGCTTAATAAAAATTTAACGAATTGCGATAGTGACGGTTACAATTTCAAGGAATAATAAAATGAATACTCGCTCGGCGAGTCGAAAGAGTCATGCTATCCAGCAAATATGGATCAGCTTTCTTTCATCCTTACAATCGTCTCGCTCGTCATCGGCGTTATCGCGCTTGTGGTTAGCCTTGTGACATTACCTTCTGCGTTTCAAATGTGGTGGGGAAGAGCAAAGCCCAAATCTGAATTTAGAGACAATCGCCAAGATAATGCCTGCGTACTTCTTTGCGAGATACTCAATGCTCCTATCCGATCAGGATTTCTACATTCTATAGGTGTAAAAAGAGACGCTTTGATTTTTCAATGCTTTTGCTCAATTTCTGAGATTGGGACAAACAAAATTGTAGTCCGAGATCAGAGATTGCTTATCACATACGGTAAAAACCATGCCGAATACATAGGCACCATTTATCCTGGCACACCAGCTTACGTCGGCATCATAAAATGCAGTGATTTAGGTAACTATGTAATTACTGATGACGACGAAAAAATTAACATTCCTCAAGGGGAGTACAAAATCAAATTAACTCTTGTTTATGATAGCGTTAGGGCTGAAAAAGAGTGGGGAATACATTTAGATAAAAACTTCAGGACCTCAAATTGGCGAGACCCTGCTCATGTCTGACAAAGTAAATTTGACACACTCAAATCAAGACTTTTGAAACAGTCTCTAATAATTAGTCAGGTTTCACCGTGGTATCGCGCACAATCAGTTCGTGCGGAATAATGTGGCGGACCTGGCGGTCGCTGGCGGTAACCGTATCACCGGCATCATTCAAAAGCTGGATGCTGCGGCGGGTCATTTCGAGATAGGGCTGGCGCACCGTGCTGAGGGCCGGCCATACCGCCGAGGAGATCGGGGCGTCATCAAAGCCGATGACGGCCAGATCATCCGGAATGCGCAGGCCGGTCTTGTGGGCGACCGAACAGGTGGCCGCCGCCATTTCGTCATTGCAGGCAAAGATGGCCGTAGGGCGGTCAGTCAAGGCCAGAAGGCGTTCGGCGGCCTCGAAGCCCGACTTGAACGAAAAATATCCGGATTCCATATAGGCAGCTGGCGGCCGGGATATGCCTGCAGCGTCGAAGGCTTCGTAAAAGCCATTGCGCCGCAGGATCGAAGCAGCGTGATCCGGATGGCCGCCAATATGGGCTATCTTCGTATGGCCGAGGCTGAACAGGTATTCGACGACATCGCGCGCCGCCAGCCGGTCATCCATGGCGACGGACGCATAGTGACTGTCAGGCGTGGACGGTGAAATCAGGATGCAGCTTATATTTCTTGATTTCAGGAAGCTTTTCAGAGGACCAAAATCACACAGAGTCGGCAGGAGAACCATATCCTTTATGCCGGCGTCTGTGATGAAGCGGTCAAGATAGCCCTGCCAGTCCGGCATGCCCTGCTCGTATAGTTCCACAGCCAGATATTTGCGCGATTCCATGCAGGCGGTCAGCATGGCGTGATGGAAACGGCCCTGGTAGCCGCTTGTCGGGTCTTCCAGCAAAAGGCCGATGGAGGTTTTGCCGCCCATGCGAAGGCTGCGTGCCTGGGCATTGGGGCGGTAATCAAGCTGTGCCATGGCCAGCAGTACCTTTTCACGCGTGCTGGCCTTGACGGCCTTGTCTTCATTGACCACGCGCGACACGGTTTTTGCCGAAACACCCGCCAGTTCGGCGACATCGTAGATGGTTGACATGATTACGTAAAAACCCCGATTCCACAGGAGTTTAGACTTGTGTCAGCGTTCACGCAAGGTCGGCGCTTCACCAGCCTTAACCTTTTGGATGCGCCGCGGCATAGGCCGCCAGCAGGTGTTCGGTATCGACCTGGGTGTATTTCTGCGTGGTGGAGAGGGAGACGTGTCCGAGCAGTTCCTGGATCGAGCGCAGGTCGGCACCGGACCCAAGCAGATGGGTAGCAAAGCTGTGCCGCAGGGCATGGGGCGTGGCGCGGTCGGAAAGGCCAAGGCGCGAGCGCAGGTGCTGGAGACTGGCCTGAACATGGCGCGGGCTGAGTTCACCGCCGCGTTTGGCCCGAAACAGTTTATCTTCCGGCTGTAGCCCGAAAGGCTGCTGGTGGCGATAGGCCTCAACCGCCTCACGCACCGCCGCCATCACCGGCAGGACACGCATCTTGTTGCCCTTGCCGACAATACGTAAGCTGTCGCCAAGCGGCGCATCTTTTACGAGCAACGACAGGGCCTCGGATATCCGCAATCCCAGGCCATAGAGCAACATATAGACAGCCTCATCGCGGGCATTTTCCCAGTCGTCCCTGCCAGCGTCCATATGGGTTTCGTTGAGCAGGCCCTGCATCTGGTCGATATTGAGCGGGCGCGGCAGGGTGGCTTTCAGGCGCGGCCCGCGCATCAGCGTCACCTGGACATTGGGCCTTTCGAAATGCAGGTCGAGGAAGCTGTAAAAGGACTTGATAGCCGAAAGATGCTGGGCCAGCGAACGCGCCGACAGCGGATTGTCCTTGGCGCGCAGGTGCGCCATCCAGCCGCGGATATCACCGGAAGACACCGCCACCACATCGTCCAGCGTCAGATCGGTGCGCAGGGAACCGCCAAGATGATCAAGATAAACCCGCAAGGCATGGGCGTAAGCTTCCAGCGTGCGCGGCGAACAGCGCTTTTGATCCTTCAGCCAGCTGATCCAGGCGATCTGGGCATCAAAAAGGGAAATCATGTAAGGATATGCCCCTCTGCGCCGGGGTGGCCTCCCTCTCCGTCCTTGCGGATGGTAAGGAGTGGTGAGAGGGCTTTCTCCTGGCCGAACCTCAGGGGGGCGTCGGAAAGGGAAGCCTCATAGGCGCAGAGGAGCATCCTCAGATGATGAATATAGGTCGGCATGTGGACAATTTTAAGGTCAAACCGTAAGGAATCCTTTACCCCGTTGAACGGGTTGGAAAAAATACGATAAACCCTAGCCAAGTACCGGCCAGCGATCGGCCACGCGTTCAACGACGCGGGCGACGAAGGCGACCAGTTCTGCGCCCATATCCGCCGAGAAGCCGTCGAAATCATTGGAACCGAAAGCCACAAGGCCCGGCCGGCCTTCGCGCCACAGGGCGATGCGCAGCACGGCGGCTGATTTGACGCGCTTGACGTCGTCATCGAACAGTACGCGGCAAACGCCATCGGGGCCCAGCAGGCTCAGGCCGGTTTCGCCGATGATGTAATCCACACCGCCGTAATCGAGGGTTTTCCAGCCGAGCGGCACCGGCGCGGTATCTTCCAGCGCAATGGTAGCGGCCACGAGTCCGAAACGGTGACGTACCTCTTCATTGAGTCGGCGGGCGAGATCAGAATGATTGCGTGCTTCCATAAGGCTGAGGACCAGGCCGTGGGTCTGGCTCTGGGCATCGAAATTGGCGCGGGCGGTCATTTCAAGCTGGCGGCGGACGTCGAAATCCTTGAGCGCGCGGGCTTCGAGACGCGACAGGGCAGCCGGTCCGAAATCGATCAGGTGCCTGGACTTGCTTTGTAAACCAAGGGTTTCGAGCAGGGCTGCGTCGCCCTTGATATTGTCGGCATGTTCGATCAGGTAGCGGCGCATGGCCTGCCAGCTATCGAGATCGGGAAAGGTTATGCCGCCTTCAGTGCTCATAAGAGCCACCATAATGTGGCTTTTCGCGTCTGTGAAGCGGTTTCCGCTTCCGGCTATGACAAAGCGGGGGATTTCGTGTTAGAGGCTAAATCCATGAGTCCGGCCGCCACCGATTTGTTTGATTCCCGCGAAAAAGTAACCTTAATCGCCAAGATCGTTGTGCTCGCGCCGATGGCCGAGGCGCTGGATTACGCCGTGCCTTCCGGCATGATGTTGCAAGCTGGCGAACATGTCATCGTGCCGCTGGGCCATGCGAAGGTGCGTGGCCTGGTGATCGGTTTCGAGGCACCGGGTGCGGATGAGGATCTGTCGCGCGTCAAGGCGGTGGTGGCGAAGCTCGATGATCCGATCGTGCCGGAAGCCAGCCTCAATTTCTGGCTGTGGGCCGCCGGCTGGACCCTGACCCCGCCGGGCATCTTTCTCAATGGTTGTATTCGCGCACTGAAAATTCCACGGCCGCAGGCGAAGCAGGGTTATGTGCTGACCGGCGAACAACCCGGCAGGATGACAAAAGCCCGGCAGGCCGTGCTCGATACCGCCTTGGTGCCGATGGGGCTCGGCGAACTGGCCATGGCCGCCGGTGTTTCGACCGGCGTGGTGTCGGCGCTGGAAAAGGAGGGTGTGCTGCGAAAGGTCGATCTGGCGCGCGAGGAGGTTTACCCGCAGCCTAATCCTGATTTCGCGCCTGCTCGCCTGAATGACTCACAATCTGCGGCCCACCAATTGCTACAGATGGAACAGGACAAGCACGCCTTCGCGCCTGTCCTGCTCGATGGCGTTACCGGCTCTGGCAAGACCGAGGTCTATCTTGAATCTGTTGCCGACCTGCTGCGCAGCGATCCCGAAGCACAGGTGTTGATCCTGCTGCCGGAGATCGCCCTGACTCAGGCAGTGCTCAGCCGGCTGGAGGCACGCTTTGGTGTCGAAGTCGCGCAGTGGCACGCCAATATCTCCAATGGCAATCGCCGACGTATCTGGGAAGGCGTAGCGGCGGGCCATGTCCGGCTGGTCGTGGGCGCGCGTTCGGCGCTGTTCCTGCCCTATCAGCGACTGGGTCTGATCGTGGTCGATGAAGAACATGATGGTTCGTATAAGCAGGAAGAGGGTGCACGCTACCATGCCCGCGACCTGGCGGTTTTCCGGGCGAGGCTCGATGGCGCCATGGTCATTCTGGCCTCGGCCACCCCCTCGCTGGAAACCCTGACCAATGCCGAAAAGGGCCGCTATGCCTGGATCCGGCTGGAGCAGCGCCATGGCACGGCGGTCCTGCCCGATATTTCGCTGATAGATATGAAGCAGCATTCGCCGGAAAAGGGTCAGAACGGCGAAACCCGCTGGCTTTCGGATACGCTGGTCGGCGAGATACTGGCCACGCTGTCACGGCGTGAACAGGTGCTATTGTTCCTTAATCGACGTGGCTACGCGCCTCTGGTGCTGTGCAAGGCGTGTGGCGAGAAGATGACCTCGCCCAATACCGATTCCTGGCTGGTCGAGCACCGCACCTCCGGTCGACTGGTTTGCCACCTGACCGGCTTTTCAATGCGCAAGCCGAAAACCTGCCCCCATTGTGGCGCGCAGGACAGTCTGATCTCGGTCGGGCCGGGCGTGGAGCGCATTCTGGAGGAGGTCCACAGTCGTTTCCCCGACGCGCGGGCGGAGGTGTTTTCTTCCGATACCACGCCGGATGCCGCTTCTTCGGCTTCGCTGATCAAGCGGATCGAGGATAATGAGGTCGATATCGTCATTGCTACACAGGCCGCGGCCAAGGGGCACAACTTCCCAAACCTGACCCTGGTGGGCATTGTCGATGCCGATCTCGGCTTGAAGGGCGGTGACCTGCGTGCGGCGGAGCGCACCTTCCAGCTTCTGGCCCAGGCCACCGGGCGGGCGGGCCGCAAACTCAAGCCGGGCAGGGCGGTATTGCAGACCTATACGCCGGAGCATCCGGTGATGCAGGCGCTTCAGCATCAGGACCGCGACGCCTTTTACGCCTATGAGAGCATGTCACGCGAGGTGGCGAAATTCCCGCCCTATGGCCGGCTGGCGGCGCTGATCCTGACGGCGAAGGATCAGAATTTACTCAACAGGTTTTCGCGCGAACTGGCGTTGTTCATTCCCAATACCGAAGGCGTCGATGTCTATGGTCCGGCCGATGCGCCCCTGGCCCTAGTGCGCGGGCAATGGCGTAAACGCTTTCTGGTGCGGGCGGACCGCAATCGCGATTTGCAGGCTTTTGTCAGTCACTGGCTGGCGGCGATCAAGCGGCCGAATGCCATCCGGCTGGTGGTCGATATCGACCCCTATAGTTTTCTGTAAAGTCAGAAGCCGGTTAGCCTGTAGTGCAGATAGACCTGCAATTGGCGTAAGTGAAATCCCCAATGGATATGGTAGCTATCTACGAAGGCATACTGTCCAGCAGCTTCTCCGAATTTTTTAGCGACATCCAAGACGTCTGACAGGTCGACCGCTATGTCAGCCAGGTCGTCCAGCGGGTCGCCTGCCGCTAAATTATCGGTTTTGGCTGGATCATTGATGTCAAGTACAGTGCTGTAATACCGATAGTCCGGAAAGTGCTGCGTCAGGATTTTGTATGTGTCCTGATAATCCAGCCGGGGTTCATCTTCACTCTCAGTGTCGATGAAAATGCCTGAGAGATCATGTACGCGAATGGCCAGTTCATCGAGAATATGTGCCAGTAACAAGGTCTTCTCACGCTCATCCTGTCCTATGCGTGCTGGTGACAGAATGAAATCAAGATAGTGTTCAATGAGCTGTGTCAGGGTCAAATGTTGATCTTCCAGTGAAATTCAGGCCTTTCGTCCCAGCCTTACCGCTTCTTCGCGCAGGGCGGCGTGCGACGGGAAAAAGCCACCATCATTGGCGCCGTCGCAATTATAGAGCGCCGCCACGGTCAATTGCGCGAAGGGCAGGCTCAGCAATTGGCCGGTAAAGCCATTGATACGGCCGCTGTGGGTAAAGAAGGGCTGGCCGTCGATAAAGCCCAGCCGCATCCCCAGACCGTAACCCGGCGAGCGTGTATTCTCCCGATCCATGGCGAAGGCGCCATCCTTCAGATGTACCGGTGTCAGCATATCAGCCAGGCTGGCGGTTTTCAAAATCCTGCCGGTCATCAAGGCCGAATGCCAGCGACAGAGATCGGCTGATGTTGAACGCAAGCCCCCCGATCCACCGGCAAAACTGGCGGAGACCGGCCACACCTGTCCGAAACCATCGCGCAGGGACCGATTGGCGCGATGACCTTCGCAGACATCCGGATCATAGGCATTGAGCGGATCGATGGATGTACGCGTCATGCCGGCGGGGCCGAACAGGCGCTCTTTGCAGAAAGTTGCCAGAGGCAGGCCGCTCAGGCGCTCGACCACGATGCCGAGCAGGGCGAAGCCGGTATTGCTGTAGACCCATTTCATGCCCGGCGGGCAGCGGAACAAGGGATCGGCGCCCTTGATCGCTTCCAGCAGGCCGGTCTGGGTATAGTCGTGGGTCTGCGCTGCTGTCAGCATCTCGGCATGGCGGCCGCTGAGATAGTCGTCGAGGCCGGAGGTGTGACTGAGGAGCTGGCGCAGGGTCATGATGTCGGCGCGTGGAAAATCCGGAATGAAACGCGCCAGCGGATCATCGAGCCGGAGCTTGCCCTCTTCCATCAAAAGCAGGATGGCAGCAGCGGTGAACTGCTTGCTGATCGAGGCGATACGGAAGCCGGTGCGGTTGTCGACAAGGCGCTTCGGTAACAGTTGCGCGTTTCCGAAGCCGGCGGAATAAAGCAGGGTGCCGGCCTTCATGACGCTTAAGGATAGACCGGGCGTGACATACCGCTCGATCATGTTGTGACCGAGATCGTCGAGCGAAGGCCAGTTCAGCAATGGAGGTGGCGGAGGCGGCGCGACCGGTTCGGCGGCAGGTGGTGACAAATCGGGCAGAGGAACGGCCGTCTTTGGCAGCAGGGTGGCGCCAGCCCACAGAGTCAGGGCGCCGCCGGTCAGGCCGGTACCGATGCCCGTCAGGACGTCACGGCGCATCAACAGGGCGCGGGGCGGGCGATCGGTCATTCTGACTTAATCCGGCAAGCTACTGGGCCGGATTGTGTCGCCCATTTCCGGCGCTTCGTAAAGCCGTGCCGTCGATAAACTTAGTGGTGATCAGCGCTCTTTTTCGCCCGGCCGCGCGCAAACATCTGCAACGCCTCGATGAAGCCGGCAAACGCCATGGCGGCGTAGATATAGCCCTTTTCGATATGGGCGCCGAAGCCTTCGGCGATCAGCACCATGCCGATCATCAGCAGGAAGCCGAGCGCCAGCATGACGATGGACGGATGGCGGTTGATGAAGGCCGAGATAGGACCCGAAGCCACGAACATCAGGAAGACGGCGACGAGCACGGAGATAATCATGATCGGCAGGTGATCGGTCATGCCGACGGCGGTCAGGATCGAATCAACCGAAAAGACGAGATCGAGCATCAGAATCTGCGCGATGGCGGCGGCGAAACCGAGGCTCTTGCCCTGCGGCTTTTTGTCGCCTGTCTCGTCCTTGTGTTCCGTGGAGTGGTTTATTTCGGATGTAGCCTTATAAACAAGGAACAGGCCGCCGGCGAGCAGGATGATGTCGCGCCAGGAGAAGCCGTGGTTAAACAGGGTGATGACCACATCCTTCATGCCGGCCAGATGTGACAGGGTGAAGAGCAGGGCGATTCGCATCAGCAATGCGCCGGAAAGGCCCACGGCCCGTGCCCGTGCCCGCATCGATTCGGGCAGCTTGTTGGTCAGGATCGAGATGAAGATCAGGTTGTCTATCCCAAGCACCACCTCCATGACGATCAGGGTCAGGAGGGCTGCCCACGCGGCAGGATCGGTCGCAAGGGCGGTCAGGTCGGCCATGGTCTTGGTCTCTCGCAGGAGGTGTGGCGGTAATATCCATTATAAATAAAAGAATTAGCTCAAATCACAAGGCAACACAGTCAACAAATCGGTGGGTCGCGTAACTTTGATCTCATAAGTGGACTTAAGCCTCAAGAATCTCACCCTGTTTGGTTGCGATGGCAAAAACCCTATGCTAAGGAGCCCGCGGCTATAGCCAGTGGCGGCGCTTGTTTCAGCGCCCGTGAGCTTATGCCCTTTATCCGAAGCCATATTTTCGGCGTCGCATAAGAAATTATTGGACACAGTTTAGGAACACGGTGTGAACGATCAATACCGAGAAACGGAAGCCGGCGAGCGTTATGCCAAGGCGGCCTTTGACCTCGCCCAGGATGGAAAAGTCCTCGACAAGGTGCATGGCGACGTGGCGAACCTGAAGGCACTTCTGCTCTCCAGCGCCGAACTGCGCACCTTCGTGACCTCACAGGTCTACAAATCGGACGTCAAGCTGAACGGCCTGCTGGCGGTCGCCAAGAGCCTGAAACTCAATGCCCTGACTCAAAAGGCGCTGGGCGTCCTGGCCGCTAATGGCCGCATGGACCACCTGTTTCCTTTCATTACCGCTTTCAACAAGCTGTATGATGCCGAAAAGGGCATTGTCAGCGCGGAAGTGACCTCGGCTGTCGCCTTATCGGACGTGCAGCTGGAAGACCTCAAAAAGACCCTCGCCAAGACGCTGGGTCAATCCGCCGAGATCAGCACCCGTGTTGATCCGGCCCTCCTGGGCGGCCTCAAGGTCCGCGTAGGCTCGCGTCTCTTCGACGCTTCGCTCAAGACCAAACTTGATTCCCTTAAATTCGCCCTTAAGAGAGCGTAATACTCATGGACATTCGTGCTGCCGAAATCTCGGCCATCCTCAAAGCCCAAATCGCCGGTTTCGGTGAAGAAGCCGACGTCTCCGACGTAGGTTCCGTACTCAGCGTCGGCGACGGTATCGCCCGCGTCTACGGCCTCGACAAGGTTCAGGCCGGTGAAATGGTTATTTTCCCGAAGGCCGGCGTCAAGGGCATGGCCCTGAACCTGGAAAAGGACAATGTCGGCGTCGTTATCTTCGGCGAAGACCGTGAAATCGCCGAAGGCGACGAATGCCGCCGCCTCGGCGAAATCGTCGACGTGCCGGTCGGCAAGGGTCTGCTGGGCCGCGTCGTCAACCCGCTGGGTGAGCCGATCGACGGCAAGGGTCCGATCGTCGCCACCGAGCGCCGCCGTACCGACCTGAAGGCGCCGGGCATCATCCCGCGCAAGTCGGTCCACGAGCCCGTTCAGACCGGCATCAAGGCTATCGATACCCTGATCCCCGTCGGCCGCGGCCAGCGCGAACTGATCATCGGTGACCGCCAGACCGGCAAGACCGCCGTCGCCATCGACGCCATCCTGAACCAGAAGGCCGTCAACGCCGGCACCGACGAGTCGGCCAAGCTGTACTGCATCTACGTCGCCATCGGTCAGAAGCGTTCGACCGTCGCCCAGATCGTCAAGGCCCTGGAAGAAAACGGCGCTCTGGAATATACCACCGTCGTCGTCGCCTCGGCTTCGGAACCGGCCCCGCTGCAATACCTGGCCCCGTTTGCCGGTTGCGCCATGGGCGAATATTTCCGCGACAATGGCATGCACTCGCTGATCATCTACGATGATCTGTCGAAGCAGGCCGTCGCCTATCGCCAGATGTCCCTGCTGCTGCGCCGCCCGCCCGGCCGCGAAGCCTATCCGGGCGACGTCTTCTACCTGCACTCCCGCCTGCTCGAGCGCGCCGCCAAGCTCAACGAAGAAAACGGCGCCGGCTCGATGACCGCCCTGCCGGTCATCGAAACCCAGGCCAACGACGTCTCGGCCTACATCCCGACCAACGTGATCTCGATCACCGACGGCCAGATCTTCCTCGAAACCGACCTGTTCTACCAGGGCATTCGTCCGGCCGTTAACGTCGGTCTGTCGGTGTCGCGCGTCGGGTCTTCGGCCCAGATCAAGGCGATGAAACAAGTCGCCGGCGCCATCAAGGGCGACCTGGCCCAGTATCGCGAAATGGCCGCCTTCGCCAAGTTCGGTTCCGACCTCGATGCCGCTACCCAGCGCCTGCTGGCCCGTGGCGCCCGTCTGACGGAACTGCTGAAGCAGCCGCAATATTCGCCGCTGAAGGTTGAAGAACAAGTCGCGGTCATCTACGCCGGTACGCGTGGTTACCTCGATACCGTGGCTGTTGGTGATGTCGGCCGCTACGAAAAGGACCTGCTGTCGGCCCTGCGTACGCGTCATGCCGACCTGCTCAGCGCGATCCGCGACAAGAAGGCCCTGTCGCCGGAACTCGAAGAGCAACTGAAGACGGTTGTTGCCGATTTCACTTCGAACTTCGCCTAAGTCCGGAAAGTTAGTCACACAAAATGGCAAGCTTAAAGGACATGCGCACGCAGATCGGAAGCGTCAAGGCGACGCAGAAGATCACGAAAGCGATGCAGATGGTGGCGGCCGCCAAGCTCAAGCGCGCGCAGGATTCGGCTGAAAACGCCCGTCCCTATGCGAAGCGCATGGCAGCGGTCATCGCCAACCTGGCCAAGGGCATCACGGGCGACTCAGCCCCGCAGATGCTGGTCGGCAACGGCTCGACGACAAATCAACTGGTCGTCGTCGCCACCGCTGACCGCGGCCTGGCTGGCGGGTTCAACTCGAACATCGTCCGCGCCGCCCGCGAATTCATCGCCGAGCAAACCGCTGCCGGTAAAAAGGTTCGCCTCATCACCATCGGCCGCAAGGGCCGTGACCAGTTGAAGCGCCAGTTCGCCGATCAAATCGTCGAAAGCTTCGACCTCAGCGGCACCAAGGTGCTGACGATCGATGTCGTGGCCCCGATCGCCGACCTGATTGCCCGCGAATTCTCCGAAGGCCGCGCTGATGTCGTGACCCTCTTCTATTCGCGCTTCCAGTCGGTCATCGCCCAGGTGCCGTCCGCCAAGCGTCTGATCCCGGCCGATGTCGATCTCTCTGCCATGGAAGATACCCATGGCGCGGTTTATGAGTATGAGCCGTCCGAGGAAGAGCTTCTCGAAACGCTCCTGCCGCGTAACCTGTCGGTGCAGTTGCTGTCCAGCCTGCTGGAAAACAATGCCGGCTTCTACGCCTCGCAGATGAGCGCCATGGATAACGCCACGCGCAATGCCGGCGAAATGATCAAAGCCATGAACCTGAAATATAACCGTAAACGCCAGGCACAGATCACGACCGAACTGATCGAGATCATCGCCGGCGCCGAAGCCCTGTAGGAACAGACCCATGTCCGCACCCCAAAAGATTACTGCCGCCAAAGGCAAGGTCAGCCAGATCATCGGCGCTGTCGTCGACGTCTCGTTCGAAGGTGGCATGCCCGCCATCCTGAACGCCCTGGAAACCACCAACACCGCCACCGGCGCGCGTCTGGTTCTGGAAGTTGCCCAGCACCTCGGTGAAAACACCGTCCGCACCATCGCCATGGACGCCACCGAAGGTCTCGTGCGTGGTCAGGAAGTGACCGATCTTGGCACCCCGATCACCGTGCCGGTCGGTCCGGCCACGCTCGGCCGCATCATGAACGTCATCGGTGAGCCGATCGACGAAGCCGGTCCGATCGAAACCAAGTTCTTCAACCCAATCCACGCTGACGCGCCGGCCTTCGCCGACCAGGCCACCTCGGCCGAACTGCTCGTCACCGGCATCAAGGTCATCGACCTGATCTGCCCGTACGCCAAGGGCGGCAAGATCGGCCTGTTCGGCGGCGCCGGCGTCGGCAAGACCGTTACCATCCAGGAACTGATCAACAACATCGCCAAGGCCTACGGCGGTTATTCGGTGTTCGCCGGCGTCGGTGAACGTACCCGCGAAGGCAACGACCTCTATCACGAAATGATCGAGTCTAAGGTGAACGAACACGGTGGTGGCGGCACCTCGCGCTGTACGCTGGTTTACGGTCAGATGAACGAGCCTCCCGGCGCCCGTGCCCGCGTCGCCCTGACCGGTCTGGCCCAGGCCGAATATTTCCGTGACGTCGAAGGCAAGGACGTTCTGTTCTTCGTCGACAACATCTTCCGCTTCACGCAAGCCGGTTCCGAAGTGTCCGCCCTGCTGGGCCGTATTCCTTCGGCCGTTGGCTATCAGCCGACTTTGGCCACTGAAATGGGCCGTCTGCAAGAGCGCATCACCTCGACCAACAAGGGCTCGATCACCTCGGTTCAGGCCGTGTACGTCCCGGCCGACGACCTGACCGACCCGGCCCCGGCCGCTTCGTTCGCCCACCTTGACGCCACGACCGTTCTGTCGCGCTCGATCGCCGAGCAGGGCATCTATCCGGCCGTCGATCCGCTCGACTCGACCTCGCGTATCCTTGATCCGCGCGTCGTGGGTCAGGAGCACTACGAAACCGCCACGCGCGTTCAAGAAATCCTCCAGCAGTACAAGGCGCTGAAGGACATCATCGCCATCCTCGGCATGGACGAGCTGTCTGAAGAAGACAAGGCGACCGTCGCCCGCGCCCGCAAGATCCAGCGCTTCATGTCGCAGCCCTTCCACGTCGCCGAAATCTTCACGGGTACCCCAGGGGTTCTCATGTCGATCGAAGACACCATCAAGGGCTTCAAGGGCATCTGCAACGGTGACTACGATCACCTGCCGGAAGCCGCCTTCTACATGGTCGGCACTATCGAAGACGCCATCGCCAAGGCTGAAAAGCTGGCCGGCGAAGGTAAGTAATTATGGCCGATACGGATAAGCTGCACGTTTCCCTGGTGACACCCGAACGCGAACTGTTCGCGGGCGAGGTCGATCAGGTCGTGGCGCCGGGTGTCGAAGGTGAATTCGGCGTCCTGGCGCACCACGCGCCCTTCATGACCACGCTGGCCGAAGGGGATGTCACCATCCTCGACGGTACGACGAAGCGCGTCTTCCAGGTGCGCGGCGGCTTTGCCGACGTCAACGAAGACGGCATGACCATCCTGGCCGAACACGCCAACGAATACGGCGAAAACGTCCACTAGTTCAGTCGAGTGGTGAGAGATAGAAAGCCCGCAGAGTTCGCTCGGCGGGCTTTTTTGTTGCGCGAAAAGCTGAGGCTTGCCTAATTATCCGATAAATAAAACAGGAAGCGCCTCATGAAATCCTTCGCCCTGGCCTTTGGCCTGCTTTGCCTGCTGCCTTCTTTCGCCTCGGCTCGCGATCGCTGGACGCCGCAACAGGCCAATGACTGGTACGCAGCGGAAGGTTGGCGCGTTGGCAGCAACTATATCCCCGCCACGGCCATCAATCAGTTGGAGATGTGGCAGCCGGAGACCTTCGATCCCAAGCAGATCGATTGGGAACTGGACCTGGCCGAACAGACCGGCATGACCACCATGCGCGTTTTCCTGCACGACATGCTGTGGACGGCAGATGCCAAGGGCTATAAGGCGCGCATCGATACCTTCCTTCAAATCGCCGACAGGCATCATATCAAGGTGTTGTTTGTTCTGTTCGATTCCTGCTGGGACCCCAATCCGCAACTGGGGCCGCAGCCCGCGCCGATCCCTGGCCGGCACAATTCCGGCTGGGTGCAGAGCCCCGGTCAAAGGGGGCTGGAAGATACCGCCGGATACCCGAAGCTGGAGGCCTATGTGAAGGGCGTTATTGGCGACTACAGGGACGATCCGCGCGTCCTCGGCTGGGATGTCTGGAATGAGCCGCATGAAGGGGCCAGCGACCCGATCCATCAGGCGGCAAAGGTCGGCCTTGTAGCTAACCTGCTGCCGCAGGTCTTCGCCTGGGCGCGAGCCGCCGATCCGTTACAGCCCTTGACCAGCGGCCTGTTTGATGGGGGCAACTGGTCGCCAAAGGGCGAGGCGCTTACCTCCATCCAGTGCACCCAAATTGAGCAGTCGGATGTTATCAGCTTCCACGACTACAGCTGGCCGGAGAATTTCGAGAACCGTATCACCCAATTGGAAGGCCATGGCCGGCCCATTCTGTGTACGGAATATATGGCGAGGGGCGCCGGTTCGACCATCGATGGTGATTTGCCTATTGCGAAGACGCATAATGTCTCGATGTATAACTGGGGCTTTGTCGATGGTAAGACGCAGACCCGATTTCCGTGGGATTCCGGCCAGCACCCCTATACCGACCGCGAACCGACCGTGTGGTTCCACGACCTGTTCCACAAGGATGGCGCGCCGTATCGTCAGCGCGAGATTGACATCATTCGCGCTCTGACAGGTAAGAACTAGACGTTTGTCATATTCTGCTGCTACCTGTTGGCGCATGAACATTTGGCGGCGGATGATCATCGGGGCGGTTTGGGCGGCGGCGGTCATATCCGCCAGCGCCACCATGGCCGAAACCTATGTGCCGCTTCGGGCGGAAACTGTACGGCAATCCGTCGGCATCAATACCCACATTCGCTATAAGGATGGCGCCTACAGACGGGTGGATGACGTTATCCAGACGTTGAATTATCTCGATATTCGCCATGTCCGTGATAGCGTTCCACGGGCCGCGCCTGGCCGTCCCCTGTTTCTGGAGGACTATATCGCGCTGAACAAGGCCGGTATTCGTTTTACCCTGATAATGCCTGGCGGCAACTATGATCCGGTCACGGCGATCACAAATCTTGAAAAACTTGAAGCGGCCCAACCGGGGGCCATCGAAGCGATTGAAGGTTTTAACGAGGTCAATAACTGGCCGGTGACCTATAAGGGGGACACGAGCCTGTCGGCTGCGCTCACCGCGCAGACGGAGACGGTCCGGTTGCTGAGGGCGCACCCGACCCTGGGCCACATTCCCATCCTTGACCTGACGGGCATTGATATTCCGGATAAGCTCGGGGAGCGCGGCGATTATCACAATACGCACGTCTATGCACAGAATGGCGCTCCGCCAGGCAGGTGGATGGCGCAGGAAGGTCCATGGGCGGATGGCAAGCCCTGGATTATCACCGAATTCGGTTACGCCACCAATCCGCAGAGCGGCTGGCAAGTGATCGGCGTCGATGCGGCGGGACAAGCAAAGGGTATACTCAATGGCATTCTCGATGCCGCGCAATATGGCGTTTCCCGTATCTATCTGTATGAATTACTGGATGAAAAACCTGATCCGAAAAGCAAATCGAATGAAATGCACTTCGGGCTGTTTACCACCGATATAAAGCCGAAGCCGTCCGCGAAAGCCCTGCGTAACCTGTTGCGGATCATCAATGATCCCGATCCGGCCGCATTGACCTTCACACCACAGCCGCTTCACAATATGTATATAGAAGGCGCTCCTAAGACGCTCCGTATGCTGATGATTGAAAAAGCGTCCGGCGAAACCCAGATACTGCTGTGGAACGAGGTTGATTTTTGGGATCGACAGCATGGCAAGCCGATTGAAAATGCAGCGGTGCCGGTGAAGCTGATCTTGCCACCAGAGGCGAAAGCCGGGGCATTCTATGACCCCCTGCAACAGGAACAGCCCATCCGTCAGTTCGCGGGTGAAACCGAACTGACGATTGATGTGCCCGACTATCCCGTGATTCTTGAGGTCACGCGCTGATCAGCCCCGGTTGAGCAGGGTGAAGCCACCATAGATCAGACGCTTGCCGTCGAAAGCCATTTCCATGTTTTCAGGCGCCATGCGTGGATCGGCCATGACTTTCTCGTTGCCGGCGTCGCGGGCTTCCCTGGAAGGCCAGGTGACCCATGAGAATACGACTACTTCATCGGCTTCCAGTTTGACAGCCATAGGGAACGAGGTGACTTTACCGTCGGGCACATCATCGCCCCAGCATTCGATCACTTCCAGCGCGCCATGGTCACGCCACACCTCGGCGGCCTTCTTTGCCATGGCCAGATAGGCATCCTTATTCTCCTTGCGGACCGGAATGATAAAGCCGTCGATATAGGTGGTTTCTGTCATGGCAGACTCCTTGAATGAGATTTGCTATCAGATCGGTGCGAAGCCGCCGAAGATCATGCGATGGCCATCGAAAGGCATGTCCATGTTTGCCATGGCGGGGTCGTTGCGCATCTTGTCATTGCCGGCATCGCGCGCCGCCTTGTCGGGCCATTCAACCCAGGACAGGACAACGGTTTCACCGGGTTCCAGCTTCACGGCCATAGGAAATGAGGTCAGCTTGCCATCCGGCACATCGTCGCCCCACAGGTTGACGACGCGCAGCGCGCCCAGGGATTGGCAATACTGCATCCAGCCTGCCTGGCTATCGAGGTATTTTGCCTTGTCCGGCACCGGGATGAGAAACGCATCGAAATATGACATGGCGGCCTCCTGTTGTTGGATGGCCGGCATTATGCCGCGTCAGGTGACAGAAAGAGGCAGGAAGTCGCAGCGTGAAGAACACAAGCGCGTGACCGTTCAGATAAGTGTCCGCAATTCGGCGATGACCTTGCGATAGCTGTCGCGTTTGAAATGGACCACGCGATCGATGACGGCATCGAGGTCGCACCATTCCCAGCGCGAAAATTCCTGTTCGCCGTGCGTGGTCAGGTCGACTTCCGAATCCTGGCCAGTGAAGCGGTAGGCGAACCAGATCTGCTTCTGGCCCTTGAAGTTCTTGCCGATGCGCTTGTTGGCCAGCACTTCGGGCGGAAAGTCATAGACGATCCAGTCCTTTGTGCGGCCAATGGGAGTCACTGAACGTATACCGGTTTCCTCATAGAGTTCACGCAGGGCGGCAGCTTCAAGTTCTTCGCCTTCATCCACCCCGCCTTGCGGAAATTGCCAGGCGTGATCGCCACCAATGCCGAAGCGATGCCCGATCCAGACCTTGCCCTCGGTATTGAAAACGACAAGCCCGACATTGGGACGATACCCTTCAGGGCCTTTTGCGGTAGTGGTCATTGGTGAGTCATTGCCGAGGCGGGCGCGAGCTGGATGCCCTTCGCGTCCAGCCCTTGCGTCCATTTAAGCGCCACGGCGAGGGTCACCGGATAAGCGAAGCCGGTGCCAAGCGCGGAACCGCGGCTTCTGGCGGTGGTTTCCAGGCCGGCCAGTTGAGCATAGATGGCGGTCGAGTTGATCTGGTTGTCGATGATGCGGTCGGCCGAGGCGCGGCCCCAGGCGCCTGGCAGACCGCGCGCCTGGCCGTCGTCGATGAAGCTGACACCGCGGGTCTTCAGGTTTTGCAGGAAGACCGTGGTGCCGGCCTTGTCCCTGAAGAGGGCGCCGCCCTGATAGTTGGAGACGGCGAAATAGCCGGTGGCGCGTGAAAGCGCCCAGTTGAGGTGGCCGATCAGGTCGTCGGTGCGGGCATTGGCCAGCAGGGTCTGCGGGCCGGGATCGTTATCCGGATAGTTGGTTGGCTGCATCGGTACCTCGATCATCACCTCATGTCCGCTGGCGCGTGCCAGGTCGATCCAGCCCTGCAGACCGGAGACATAAGGGACGAAGGAGAGGGTTACCTGGGGCGGCAGTTGCTCGATGGCCTGTTTGGTGGTGGCCGGGTTGAGACCCAGTCCGCCAACAACAAGCGCCACCATCGGCCGGCCGTCACCCTTGAACGGCCGGGCATAGGCGGAGGCGGGTGTCTGGCCATTGGGTGCGATCATCGGTAGTGGCCCGTTGTCGGTTGTCTGGACAAGGCCGCCGAGCGGCGCCTGGGGCAGGGGAGAGACAGTGAATTTCGGTGCGGGCGCGGGTGTGCCGTCGTCGCCCGGCATGGTGATCACGGCGGTGCCCTGAACGGGCGGCGCATTGGGATCAGTGAACGTATCGGCACTGGCATCACCGAACATGCCGAGGCTGTCGAGCGTGAAGGCCTGCATTCCGGCCTGACCGTCACCGCTGGCGACATGCGTGGCGGGTGCTGGCGCCTTGTCCTTGGCGAGATTGATGCGCACGGACGGCGAACCGGCATCGGGATCGCCGGCCAGGTTCAGGAAAGCGAAAACCGCGACGGCGAAAACCACCAGCGCCGACACAGGTGCGACATAGGGCTTTTTAAAGCTCTCGACAATGCGACCAGCCCATACCTTTGGCAGTTCGCGCAGATGCGGACGCGCGCCCCGCGGCGGATCGAAGCGCGGGCGGCCTGGCAATGCGGAAGAAGGCTTGGGTTTGGCGAACATGGTCCGTCTGAACTTGAAATACAGTCCGGAGTGTGACGGATCAGGGTTAACAAAGACTAACGAAAACTGAATTTGCGGGAAAGTGGTCTATCTTTTCAAGAGATGAACGGGCTGTCTCTAGTATCCGATCTTTGCAGGTTGCGGGTAGATTCTGGCCGTCCCTCCTCCCCGCGGACAGGTGTGAAGCGGACGGCCGGCAAACGCGTATTCCGTTGTCTTATTTCTTCTTTTGGGCCACGAAGCGGATAGCCTCGCCGCCGCCGGGCGCCATGCGCAGGGTCAGGGTATCGCCAGCTGTGACCGTCTTTTCCTCGATGACGATATCGAAGCGGGCATCGCCTTCCATGCCGGCATTGGGCCCATCGCGATAGATCTGCGCCTTGTAGTTGCGGCCGGGGTCAAGGAAGGTCAGCGGCACAGCGACGCTACGCTCTGTTTCGTCCGTCACAGCGCCGAGATACCAGTTGTCCGAATGGCGATCCTTGCGCACAATGGTGGCGAAATCGCCCGGCTCGCCATTGAGCGCGATCGACTGATCCCAGTCCACCGGCACGTCCTTGATAAACTGGAAGGGCTTCGGATATTTGGCGTAGTTTTCCGGCAGGTCGGCCGCCATCTGGATCGGTGAATAGAGCACGACATAGAGCGCCAGTTGCTTGGCCTGGGTGGACGGGATCGGCTTGCCCTGGCCTTGTAGGCTGAGCACGCCCGGCGTGAAATCCATCGGACCGGAAAGCATCCGCGTGAAAACCAGATTGGCCTCGTGCTCCGGTGGATTCTGCGGATCGCCCCAGGCATTATATTCCATGCCGCGCTGGCCCTCGCGCGATACCCAGTTGGGATAGGTGCGGCGCAGGCCGGTATCCTTGATCGGCTCGTGGGTATCGATGGCGATATGATATTTCGCCGCCGTTTGTACATTCAGCAGATAGTGGCGGACCATTTCCTGGCTGTCGTTGAAGGTATAGCGGATACTGCCGTCCGCCGCCCGGACACGCGCGCCGCCGGCATCGGCGACATAGCCGGTCTTTACCGAGTCGACGCCGTATTTTTCGTACTGCGCAAAGCCAGCCTCCATCTGCGGTTCGTAGACCGAGACATTGCCCGACGTTTCATTGTGGCCGACCAGATGAACGCCCTTCTTCAGGCCATAGGCCGAGATCGCGGCCAGGTCGAAATCGGGATAGCTCTCTGTGAACGAGAAATTGTAGCCCTTGCCGAACCAGTCTTCCCAGCCCTTGTTCCAACCCTCGACCAGCACGCCGCGGAAGCCGTTTTTAGCCGCGAAATCGATATAGTCCTCGGTATTTTTCGTGGTGGCACCATGACGCGGACCGGCTTCCCAAGTCCACTTGTTGAGGTGCATGCCCCACCAGATGCCGACATATTTGTACGGCTTGACCCACGAGACATCACCCAGCTTGTTGGGTTCGTTGAGGTTCAGGATCAGGTCAGAACCATTATAAAGGGCGGCGGCGGAATCAGTGATCTGCATCGTCCGCCACGGCGTCGGGAACGGGGCATCGCGCACCACCGGCGCGCCCATGGCCGAGGGTGCCAGACGCGTTTTCAGGCGCTGGCCATCGACGCGGCGCAGCCAGTAGGCGGCGTAATCGACGAGCGCGGCTTCATGGAAGGAGATATAAAGACCCTTGTTCGTCCTGATGGTCATGGGCGTCTGCGCCTCGCTGACCTCATTCAGCGGCGTCTTGTTGTAAAGGTATTCCTCGCGGTTCCATTCGCCGGCGACATCCCACCAGGCAGTAGCCGGATCGGCGATGGCGAACTCGGTCAGTTCGTCCATGATCTCCAGCTTGTGCAGTTGCGGTTGATCGGGAAACTCATAACGGAAGCCCAGGCCATCGTCATACATGCGGAAAACGACTGTCATCCGGCGGTTATCCCAGACCTTCTGGACGACGTTGACGCGCAGTTCATTATAGTGGTTTCGCGTGAACCGGCGTTCGCCCCACGGCTGTTCCCAGGTGTCGTCATGCGATGTCGTCCCGGCATTTTCCAGCGCGAAGTAGCGGTCGAACTTCGGTGCATTGGCCAGGATCAGGCCGAGCCTTGATGGATTGACGATGACCTGGCCATGGCGCGAAATCTGATAGGACAGGTTGCCGTCGCCACTCAGCATGACATCGACATGCAGGATATTCCCGGGGGAATCGGCGCTGGCGATGGTCTGGAATTTCGGTGCGGCCTGCGAGGATTGCGATACGTCTGCGGCCGGCGTTGCATCCTGTGCGAGGGCCGGAGTGACGGCTAACCCCGCTACTGCCAGTGAAAAGGCAACAGTCAGCAGACTGGATGCATTGCGCATGAATAGGTTTCCTTGTTCCTGTAATCGTTTTCTGCTCAACGCTTATGCCAAATAGGCTTCAGGCAAAAGGCCTTAACTGCGTTTGAAGACATGCATACGTATTCAAACGGGCTGAATGACAGTTGAATACGTATTCAAGATTGCGCAGGTCAAAAAGCGCGCATAGGCTGTTGGCAACTGCGATAAACATTGCCATCGCAACCGGCTTTTCGGGAATAACGCAAAAATTTCGCCTTACGCGCTTTTCTTGTTGCTCTAGGTTGATGCAAACGTTTACAGTAAAATTTCCGGTCATCTGCCGTGAGCGTCGCTGGCGCTTGGGCTGAAACCGGCGCTCCTATTTCGGCTGTTGTGACGCGGCCGGAATACACCAATTACAGGCTCTGCTTTGTAAATGGTATCTTCTCAACATAAACTTTAGGCTTAGGCGCTTCGGTGTCTAAGCCTTTTCTTTTCAAGGGGTTACGCAGGCTGTGAGCCTTATGAAATCCCTGAACTGACACGCAACTGACACGCACGGGCTTTAAGCAGGTTGCCCTTCCAGGCCAAGTCCACGCCAAGCTCTGCGATGTAGGCGTCAATCGCTTGGCGACCGACGCTAAGGTAGTTCGGATCGAACTCCGCATAGACTTCGGTGACGCCGGGTATCTTGTGCCCCAGCCAGCCTTTGACCTCTTCCCAAGGGACGCCACGCGCGCGCATTTCCTTGGCCAGTGTCTTACGTATGCTGTAAGGCGTAACGTCCTCGCTCAGGCCAGCGCGAGCCGCGACTTTCTTAAAGCCTTGCAGCATATCGCCCACTTGCTCGCCCGCCCATTCAACGTAGAATTTCTGGTCGGCCAGAGGCTCAAGGACCGAGATGATGCTGTCCGTCATAGGCACAATCGGCCTGCGCTTCTTGGTTTGCTTCCGGCCCTTCGGGTTGAAGTCGATAAGGCGGTCTTCAAAATTCGTCTGCGCTGGCGTCAGGTCAAGGATCGCATTCGGCCTTGACAGCGTATTGAGTGCGATCAGGATAAAAGTGTGCTGATGCCTTGGAGAGAGACAGGCTTCCGTCAGAAGCGCTGCCATTCCCTGCTTGCTCAGACGTGGCGCACCCTCGGTATCGCTGCGGTCAGAGACATCCTGAATGTAGGGCACAGACGCGATCTCTTGGCGCTTCCAGGCACGGCGCAATGCTGCGCGGCCATAGCTGATAACCAAGCTGATGAACGAGTTCTTGTACCCTTTGGCCCGAAGCCAAACGATGAATTGTTCCTGCCTAAGCAGGTGCGCTTGGTCTCGGGATGCCCGTACTGCCAAGGCTGAACAGACTGAGCGAACTCCTCGTAGTTCACGATCCGCTCCTTGGCGTGTTTGTGCATAATGGGGTTCTCAATGCAGATGCGGTCAATTGGAGCGTTCCAGCAGTCCGAGAACAGTGCCGCACCTTCATCAAGCTCAGCCCACATCGACTCAAGGGTGCGGCCAGGAGGCGGCTTGCTCAGCCAGCGAACACCGCTGTTGCAAAGCCGGGTGCAAGGTGGGTGCGCCACCATGAGCAAATCCCAGCCGTCATTGAGGTGATTGCGCACATCCCCCGTAATGTGCCGGTTACTGCCGTCTTCGGCTGGGAGTAAATCGCAGGACCAAGCGTCGTGGCCTAGGGCTGCGAAGGCACGTCTAACAGTGCCGGAGAACTCGCAAGCAACGAGAACTCTGAGAGCTTGAGCTATTGCTTGGCCTCGGTGCAGGCCGTGATGAAACGCTCCCGATTGAAGTTCGGGTTAGTGCTGCGCAGACGGCCTGCAAACGAGACCGCCAACAGGCGCTTGTCGTAGTCGCTAAGGGTTGCGTCCAAGACGACCCCCGCGATTAGCTCGAAATCTTTGCGGGTCACGCCGCCTCCAGTAGATTATGATGTGAGTTGAAGAAGTCCGTCACCGGCTGCGCCTTGTCGCGCATTCCGCCGTTGACCCTGCGCTTCGCTTGAACGTAAGCGCTGCGGTGATCCCGCATGTCTAAGCCTAGCTTGTAGGCTGTCATGTCGCCCGCCGTTTGCCAGCGGATCAGCCCGGCCTTGTCGTCGACAAAGCAAAGAACGTATTTCCCGTCCTTGTGCATGACCTTGATGTCATGGGGCTGGAGCGTTTCTCGCATCAGTCTAAGATGCGCTCTGTCCTCAAGGGTCATTTGAAGCGCCCCCGGACCAGCTTGGCTCCGACAAGCACCCGCAACAGTCGATTGGCTACTGTCTCAGCCGCATAAACCGAGGTGTTAATGACAAGTTGACCATTCAGATACACGCTCGCTGTTGGTATCAGTACCTTGTTCTCAGTTGGGGCACTCATAATTGCCACGAAGAACTTAGGCTTGCGAGCACGCTTCGGCTTGTAATCAGCCCGTGCTACAGATGATTTCGCTTTCGCGTACATGTGTCTGTATTCACACATGGTGCATCACCAGCGGAAGGAATACACCGGCCCAAAACCCGCACAGAGCGATGAACAGGCCAAGCAACACCCAGCCCCGATAAGAGAGACTACGCATGGTATTTCTCCGGGTTGAACGTGACGTTGTGGTGCTTGGCGACCAAGGCCACCTTGTTCCAGGCGATGAACCGCTTGGCTTTCCAGCACTTGCTATCGTCGTGAAGGTGTTGAAGCTCCGAGAGCATCCGCTTATCGAACGCGCCCTCAGCAAACAGGTGCAGGAACTCCGGAACCTGATGAATGAGGCTTGCGACATCGCCCGAGGCCATCCGCATAGCGGGGTCAAGCGGGTGCCCGGTTGGGACGAGCGCACCGATAACGCAGGGCAAGCCCGAGCTAGTGCGATAGACGCAACGGCGCTCATGCGCGCTGTAGGCGCGGCCCTTGCCATTATCTAGGCGGTCGCAAATCTTGTCGAAGACCTGCTGCGTGGTTTGATAAAGCGGCCTATCCATTAGGCGCACCACATAGCTACGCACAGCACAAAGGCGGTGCCTGTGAACAAGGCATAGATCATCGTTGTCCCTCCGAGTGGGTACGTTTCAGCGTTAAATTGTGAGGTCGGTCAGTGAGGCCCGGTTCGTTCCCGGCCTATTACGTGGTTATTGAACGGTTAACAGAGGCGGGTGAAGATAAGGTTCAGGAGAACTGGACCGGGGGTTAACGACAGTCTCACGGGTAGGCCCGTATTGTCAGTATTGTTCCACGGTTCATGGGGTGACACGCAACTGACACGCAGGCAGCGATCAACGCCTTATATGGGCGATCCAGCCTGATCACTTCTGAACAGCTAAACTGTTGAAAACGCTGTAGTTATGCTACGTTCTCAACATAAACTGCTCTTTGGCCTTCAGGCCAAAGAGCTTTTTTTGTGCTCAGACCACACGCGCAAACGTGGATTCGTATTCATGCTGATTTTGCCGGCGTGAATACGTATGCAGCGCGACGAGGCGCTTTCTCTTTGCCATAGTGATGAAAAGACGGGCTCTGCCCTTAATCAATAAATTCGTGCGCCGGAATCGGCTGCGCGACGGCAGGAGAAGACGTAATGGGATTCCGTATACGTAAATATGTATTGGCAGGTTGTGCCAGCGCGCTGGCGCTGGCGGGTGGTGTGGCACTGGCCCAGGAAGCTGTGACCGACCATAATCCCACCGTCATTGCAGATGCCAAGGCCAGCAATGGTCCGGGCCAGGCCTCGCCCTGGGCCTATTCCGGCAAGCAGGGCATCGGCAGCGCCTACGAAGCCTACAAAGACTTCCAGTTCTCCGATACCGCAGCAACCGGCGCCGTCTCGAAAGTATGGTTCTCACTGGCCGAAGGCGTGGTGACGGAGACCATGTACGGCCGCATCCATGAAGCCCAGATCCGCGAATTGCAGGTGGCTGTCACGGGGAAGGGATGGACCGCCTTCGAGCGTACCGATACGACCAGTCATGTCGAATATATCCATACCGATGAGGCCGGCCGGCCGCTTTCGCCCGCCTATCGCCTGACCAATACCGACAAGCAGGGCCGCTTCGTCATCATCAAGGATGTCTTCACCGATCCCGATCACCAGACCCTGATGGTGCGCGTCACGATCAAGGCGCTGAAGGGGCCGGTCACGCCCTATGTTATTCTCGATCCTTCCATGGCCAATACCTCCGGCGATGATCAAGGTCATGCCAATGTGACGAACCTGCAAGCGTGGCAGGGCAATGTCGCGCTCAATCTCTCAGCCAGTGTGCCGTTCAAAAAAGCCAATGTCGGCTATACCGGCGTTTCGGACGGCATCAAGGCCCTGACCAACAGCCAATCGCTGGGCGAGTTGCACAGTGCGGCCGCCACCAAAGGCAATATTGTGCTGGCGGGGCAACTGCCGACGGTCAGCAAAGCGGCCACCTACGATCTGGCGGTCGGTTTCGGCACCACCACAAAGGCCGCAGCGGCCGAATCCGCCGCCACGCTGAAAACCGGCTATGCAAAAGTATTGACTAATTACAATGGCGAAGGCGCGGCGGTCGGCTGGGAGGATTATCTCGCCTCGCTTTCCGAACTGAAAAGCCTGGTGCCGGTATCGGAAGATAACGGCAAGCTGCTATATGCCTCGGCCCTGATGCTGAAAGTGCAGGAAGACCATACCGCTGCCGGGGCTTTGATTGCCTCTCTCAGCAACCCGTGGGGCGATACGGTGGTCACCGATGTGTCGGCTACAGGTTATAAGGGCGTGTGGCCGCGCGATTTCTATCAGGTGTCGATGGCGCTGGCCGCGCTGGGTGACAAGGAAACTCCGGTCGCCGCTTATCGTTTCCTGCCGACCATTCAGGTGAAAGCGACGACGCCCGGCAATACCGGTGCCACGGGCTGGTTCCTGCAAAAGGCACATGTCGACGGTACGCCGGAATGGGTCGGCGTGCAACTCGACCAGACGGCCATGCCAATCCTGCTCGGTGAACGCCTGGAACAATTGGGCCTGATCTCGAAGGATGAACTGCTCAGTTCCTACAAGACCACGCTCAAGCTTGCTGCCGATTTCCTGAGCCATGGGGGTACGGTCGGGCTTGACTGGAACCACGCCACCATCACCCCGCCCTACAGCCAGCAGGAACGCTGGGAAGAACAGGAAGGGCATTCGCCTTCGACCACCGCCGCCATTATCGCCGGCCTGACCGCCGCGTCCGATATCGCCACGCAGGCGGGCGACACCGATAGTGCAAAACTCTACGCGGCCAAGGCGGAAGACTATTCAGGAAAATTGGAACAACGCCTTTTCACCACTTCAGGCAAGGTGCGTGGTGAGGATAAACCGGCCAGCTATTTCCTGCGCATTTCACGCTCGGATGATGCCAATAATCCGGGCAGTCAGGATGAGCGCAACGGCCGCAAAGGCCTGTCCTCCGACCTGATGATCGATGCCGGCTTCCTTGAACTGGTGCGCTATGGTGTGCGTCCGGCCGACGACAAGGATATCACGGCCTCGCTGGCCGTGATCGACGATCAGACCCTGTCCGAAAACCTGCGTGTCCGTTACGATTTCTACTTCCCCGGCACGGATGTGACCGTTCCAGGCTTCCGCCGTTACGGCAATGACGGTTATGGCGAAGGCACGGATGGCGGCAATTACGGCCCCATGTCGCCGGATCAGCGCGGTCGCGTCTGGCCGATCTTCACCGGCGAGCGCGGTCACTATGAACTGGCGCGCGACAGCCTGAAGGCCGGTGGTGTGACCGATAGCGATATCGCCACCATTCGCGGCACCTATGTGAAAGGCATGGAACTGTTCGCCAATGAAGGCCTGATGATCCCCGAGCAGGTCTATGATGGCGTAGGCTCGAAAACGGCGCACGATTATACGGTCGGCGAAGGTACGGACAGCGCTACGCCGCTGGCCTGGTCACATGCTGAATATGTCAAGCTTCTGCGTTCGTTGCGTGATCGCCAGGTCTGGGATCGCAACCCTGCCACTTACGCGCGTTTTTCCAACTCAGATTCGAACAAGGTCAAAGATTAAGTCTCAACCCCTTTGACCCAACTCGGCCCCCGTTGCCACGGCAGCGGGGGCTTTTTTGCCATTATTTCTTCTTCAGTTCGGCCAGGATGCCGGCCAGCAGCTCTTCCTGTGTCGGCCCCGGCACCGCTGCGGGTGGCGGAGGTGCCAGTCTGTTGATTGCCTTGACCACCAGGAAGATGGCCGTACCGATGATCAGGAACTGGATGATGGTGTTGATAAAGACGCCGTAGGAGATGGCAACCTCGGCCGTTTTGGTGGCCACATCGGCCGGCTTCAAAATCAGCTTGAGACTGGAGAAATCTACGCCACCGGTGAGGTAACCGATCGGTGGCATGATGATATTATCGACCAGTGAGGTGACAATCTTGCCGAAGGCGCCGCCGATAACAACGCCGACCGCCAGGTCGATCACATTGCCGCGCATCAGAAAGGTCTTGAATTCGGAAGCAATGCTCATGTCAGGGTATCCTTATTCGCCGTTGTCGTCACCTGAAAGGTTCAGGCGTTCGCGCAGTTCCTTGCCGCTCTTGAAAAAAGGCACATGCTTGGCCGGCACCTTGACCGATTCACCCGTGCGGGGGTTGCGGCCGGCACGGGCCGGACGGGAACGTACCGACAGGGCGCCGAAGCCGCGCAGTTCGACGCGGCCGCCTTTTTCCAGCGTGGTGATCATGGATTCCAGGATGAGATTGACCGCACGCTCGACGTCTTTTTGCGTCAGGTGCGGATATTCGGAAGCCAATCGTTCAATTAGTTCAGACTTGAGCATTGATCTCCCCACGCGGTAAATCTGAGAATGGCGAGCATGTCCGAAAACGAAAATGAGTTCAAGGGCTTGTTGATAGATTAACGCAATGATAGCGCTAACATATTAACATTTTTCTTCTGGGTCAGGAAATTTTCCTGTCCGGAATGCGCAAAATGACGGCCCATCATATAAAAAGGCCCGTCATAACGAGGTTTGCAAAAAAACCTTACATCACGGGGGCTTATTATCACGAAGACAGTTTTCGTGGCGGGCAGGTCTCACAGGCTGGTCATTCAGCCCGCCTGAATGACAGATGGCAAGGGCCGCCTATGTCAGCGGCGGGAGGTCGAATTCTCATTGGCTACACTTACCCAGACTGTCCGTATGGCATGGTTGAGGCATAAAAAAACCGGAACCCCGTGAGAGGTTCCGGCTTCATTTTGAAGCTATCGGGTCAGGGGTCTGTGGACCCCTGCCTGCTTAGCTGTCTTGCTTGCCACGCAGGGCGGCGCCGAGGATATCACCGAGCGAAGCGCCCGAATCCTGCGAACCGTACTGCTCGATGGCTTCCTTTTCCGAAGCCATTTCCAGGGCCTTGATCGAAACGGAGACCTTGCGGGCCGCCTTGTCGACATTGGTCACCTGGGCGTCGATACGGTCGCCGACGGCATAACGCTCAACGCGCTGCTCGTTGCGGTCGCGCGACAGGTCGGACTTGCGGATGAAGGCCGACATCGGGGCGTCGTCTTCACCGAACTTCACTTCGATACCGCCCGAAGTCACTTCGGTAACGGTCACGGTGATGTTCTGGCCCTTGCGGTAGGTGTCGCCGGTCATCGGATCGCTGCCGAGCTGCTTGATGCCCAGGCTGATACGTTCCTTTTCGACGTCCACGTCCAGAACCTTGGACTTGACGACATCGCCCTTCTTGTACTTGGCGATGGCTTCTTCGCCCGCCACGTTCCAGTCGAGGTCCGACAGGTGAACCATGCCGTCGATGTCGTTTTCGAAGCCGATGAACAGACCGAATTCGGTGGCGTTCTTGACTTCGCCTTCGATGGTGGAACCGACCGGATGCTGAGCCAGGAATTCATCCCAGGGGTTGTTCTGGGCTTGTTTCAGGCCGAGCGAGACGCGGCGCTTGGAGGCGTCCACTTCCAGCACGACAACTTCGACTTCCTGCGAAGTGGAGACGATCTTGCCCGGATGGACGTTCTTCTTGGTCCACGACATTTCCGAAACGTGAACCAGGCCTTCGACGCCCGATTCCAGCTCTACGAAGGCGCCGTAATCAGTGATGTTGGTGATGCGACCGGAGAACTTGCCGCCGACCGGATACTTGGAGTCAACACCATCCCACGGATCGGATTGCAGTTGCTTCATGCCGAGGCTGATGCGTTGCGTGTCCGGATTGATCTTGATGATCTGAACCTTGACAGCATCGCCGACGTTGAGGACTTGCGACGGATGCGAAACGCGCTTCCACGACATGTCGGTAACGTGCAGCAGGCCGTCGATGCCGCCGAGGTCAACGAACGCACCGTAGTCGGTGATGTTCTTGACGACGCCGTCACGGATTTCGCCTTCGGCCAGCTGGCCGACCAGCTCGGTGCGCTGTTCGGCACGGGCTTCTTCAAGGATGGCGCGACGCGACACGACGATATTGCCGCGCGGACGGTCCATCTTCAGGATGGCGAAAGGCTGTTCCTTGTTCATCAGCGGAGCGACGTCGCGCACGGGGCGGATGTCGACCTGGCTGCCGGGCAGGAAGCCCGAAGCGCCGTCCATATCAACCGTGAAGCCGCCCTTGACGCGACCAACGATCGTACCCATGACCGGCTCACCCTTGTTGAAGATGACTTCCAGGCGGGTCCAGGCTTCTTCGCGACGGGCCTTCTCGCGGCTGATGACCGCTTCGCCCATGGCGTTTTCAACGCGTTCAAGGTAAACTTCGACGGTGTCGCCGACCTTCAGGGTCTGGCCGTCGGTGAGGCCGAATTCCTTCAGGGAGATACGGCCTTCGGTCTTCAGACCGACATCGACCATGACGTATTCTTTTTCGACGCCGACGACGAGGCCGTGAATGACCTGGCCTTCAAGCATGTCGCGGCCGTGCATGGATTCGTCAAGCAGGGCGGCGAAATCGTCGCGCGACGGATTGTAATCGCTCATAGAGTCTCTTTTGTTTGTTAGCGCGTGTCCCGTCTTTCATATTCCGAAAACGCCGGTGAGGCCGTGGCGTTCGACGGGGAAAGGGCGCGGGGGTGCGACTTTGGATTTGTGAAGATGGATTTGGGAGGCAGCCATATGGCGGGCCCCAAGGTGTGGACTACAAGCTCGAAAGCTCCAGGACGTCCCGTGTGCTGCCTCTATAAACCGCTGTTGGATTTAACGTTCTGGGAACGTCACAGACGGTTTTTCACAAGGGATCGCGCAGTCGCGATGGCTGCGTCTATACCCAAGTCGGACGTATCTAGCAAGAGCGCATCCACTGCTTTTTCCAGAGGGGCGCTTGACCGTGACGAATCACGCTCGTCGCGGATGCGGATATCTTCCAGAACCTCGGCTTCGGTGAGCGCCGGATTAAGCTTTACCAGTTGCAGCCAGCGGCGATGGGCGCGCACTTCCGGGGCCGCAGTGACAAAGAGTTTGACCTGCGCCTGCGGCATGATGACGGTGCCGATATCGCGGCCATCGAGCACGGCGCCGGCGGCCTGGTTGGCAAAATCCTGCTGGTATTTGAAGAGAGCGGTGCGCACTTCGGGAATGGCCGCCACCTGGGATGCACGTTCGCCGGCTTCACGGCCGCGCAGGGCCTCATCGGCCAGGGTCTCGGCGTCGATCAGGCTGGCGGCGGTGATGGGATCGATATCACGCACATGAGCCAAATGGCCGGTGGCGCGATAAAGCAGGCCCGTATCGAGAAACGGCAGGCCGTAGTCGGCGGCGATCACCGAAGCGAGAGTGCCCTTGCCGGACGCGGCCGGGCCATCGAAGGCGATCAGGAGGGGTTTGCTCATTCGAAACTCATTTCAACACCGACGCTTTGCAGATCGCGCCAGTAACCGGGATAGGTCTTGGCGGTGCAGCCGGGATCAAGGATACGAATGCCGTTGACGAGTAGAGCCGCCTGGGCAAACGCCATGGCGATGCGGTGGTCGTGATAGGTTTCGATGTCGGCGCTGACCGTCCGGCCGATCAGGCTGCGGTCGGGCGTCACCAGCAGGTCGTCGCCGATCTCCTCGGCCAGGCCGGGCTGGATACGGTTCAGTTCGGTGGCCACGGCATTGATACGGTCGCATTCCTTGACGCGCAGATTGGCAATGCCGACGAAACGCACCGGATGATTGTTGAAAGCGGCCAGCACGGCGATGGTCGGTATGGCGTCCTGCATCTGGCTGCCGTCGATTTCGGCCGGCAGGTTCGGGAACTGCTTTATATAGTCATAGGCCTTCGCATCCGGCTGCATCATGGCTTCCGGCGCGATGCCGATATCGATCTGTGTGCCGAGCAGAGCATTGATACCCCAGACATAGGTGGCGGCGCTGGCATCCGGTTCCACCCAGTAATCGCGTGCGGTATAGGGAGTATTGGCAATATCCCAGCTCAGCGGTCCCGTCTGGGTGATTTCGGCACCGAAAGCCTTCATGCATTCGAGCGTGATATCGATATAACCGCGTGCGCCGATATCTCCATCCTTTACCTTCAGGGAGAAGGGCGCATCGCCTTTGGTGCCGGCCATCATCAGGGCGGAGACATACTGGCTGGACAGGCTGGCATCGACCTCGACAGACCGATTGGCGAAGCCTCCTGCGCTGGTGACCGTCACAGGGGGGCAGCCGGTTGGCGCCACGGCCTCAATGCCAGCGGCATTGAGCGCTTCGACCAGCGGCGCGATCGGCCGCTTCTGCATGTGCTCATCGCCGGTCAGGACCGTGGTGCCATTGATATTCGCCGCCGCGGCCGTCAGGAAGCGCACCGCCGTGCCGGCATTGCCGAGGAACAGCGGCTCGGCCGAGGGTGTCAAGGTGCCGGTACTCGTCACCACGAAATCCGTGTCACCGATGTCCTCGACGGACACGCCCAGTTGTCGCAGGGCCTGGGCCATATATTTGGTGTCATCGCTTTTCAGTGCGCCACTGATATGGCTTTTGCCGCCCGCCAGCGCCGCGATCAGCAACACGCGATTGGTAATCGACTTCGATCCGGGAAGGGCTATCTTGCCTGTCAGACCGCCGCGTACAGGTACGAGTTTTACGGCATTCGCGTTGGCGGCAACAGGCTGTCTGGACACGGATTAGTCTCGGTTTAAACGAAAAAATGAACTCAGCCCGCAAAAGGGGCTTTGACAGGAGGCTTATCTAGTGGCAAGGGGGCCGACGCAATCGAAATTTTCTAAAGACTGAAAGAAGGACGTCTCGTGGCTGATCCTGCCTTAGGTACCAAACAAGTTTGCCCCAACTGCACGGCAAAGTTCTACGACCTGAACAAACACCCGGCGCACTGCCCGCGCTGCGACACTGAATTCGACCAGGAAGAAGTCGTCCGCACACGCCGTTCGCGCGTCCGTACCACTGCCCCTGACTACGAAGATACTGACGAAGAAGCCGAAGATCAGGTCAAGGGCAAGACCGGCGGCGAAGACGATGAGGACGAAGAGCCTGAAACTGTCACGCCGGAAATCGACGAAGTCGTCGCCGACGACGCTTTGCTGGTCGATGAAGACGAAGATCTCGATCCCGCTGATCCGGCCCGCGTAGGCGCCCCTGGCGAAAACGTTGACATGGATATCGAAGACGCCGACCTGGGCGATGACGATGCCGATGACGTGCCCTTCCTCGAAGACGACGAAGACGCCGATTTCGATGAAGAGATCGACGGTCTTCCCGGCGAAGACGAAGACGACCGCTAAAACAGAAAGCCGCCGGTTTATCCCGGCGGCTTTTTTCTTGTGTCTCAACAGGCCTGTGAAAAAGTTCAAAAAAGTTCGCAAAAGGGCTTGCGTCGCCGCAAACCCTGAACTAGAAGTCGCCGCCTCGGACGGGGCCACCCGGTTCGGGACCATCTTAGAGATGGGGCATTAGCTCAGCTGGTAGAGCGCTTGCATGGCATGCAAGAGGTCAGCGGTTCGACTCCGCTATGCTCCACCAATAAAACACCCGCCCTTGTGGCGGGTTTTTTATTGGTTAGATTGGGTCGAACCGCGCGGTTCGGCGAGACCCGAAAGGGCGAGCCACGCCGGAGGCGCCCCGAAGGGGTAAGCCGCGTAAAGCGCGGCGCATCACTCCGCTATGCTCCACCAATAAAACACCCGCCCCCACTATCCCAGTGTGGCGGGTTTTTTATTGCCCGCATATCAGGCGACTTGCATTTGTTCTCTTTTTGTTCCAGTTATGCAGCATGGATATGCTGTTAGATCTGGGACTGGAAAATGAAGTTGCCGACCTGAGGGATCGGTTGCGCAATCATTTCGGTGACCTGACCTATGGCGTAACGCGTTCGCCGATTGGCGCCCTGGTCAAGTCGATCATCAGTTGCCGTACAAAGGACGAGGTATCACTGCGCGCCTATAACAGCTTGGTCGCTACCTGGCCGGACTGGCATGACATGGCGGCTGCCGGTCCTGTGGTTGTCGGTGCCGTCATTAAAGATGTCACCCTGGCTGAGCGCGAGGCCGGTTATGTCTGCACGGTCCTCAAACGCATCGGCGACAGCCACCCGGATTTCGATCTGGACTTTCTCGGTCGCGAGCCGATTGGCCGCGCCATTGCCTGGCTGGAGCGCCTGCCTGGTGTCGGGCGCAAGGTTTCAGCGGCGACGCTTAATTTCAGCACCCTGCAACGGCCGGCCCTGGTGATCGACACCCATGTTCAGCGCGTCCTGCAACGCACAGGTCTGGTCAGTGCCGGCGCGACGATCGAGGCGGCTTACGATCACGTCATGCCAGCGCTGACTGCCTGGTCAGCGGCGGACCTGTCGCAGTTGCACGTGCTGGTCAAACGTCTGGGGCAGGTGAAATGCCATGCTGGCGCTCCCGATTGCCGGCAATGCCCCCTGGCTTCCGTTTGCAAGACACACAGATCAATAATGCGAGGGAGACCCTGATGTCGTTCCCAGACAGGTCAATCGTGATCAGGGTTAATGTCCGATTCAGGTCTTCATCATCGAATCTTGACAATTATCCGCTATAAACAGGACACAGGTTCAAAGTTAAGGGCGGCACAGATTCGCCTGAGTAGGTGTATTGAGGATTCGCTTATGCAAAAGATCGACGCCGTAAACTGGATTTCCGCCGCCCGCTCCTGCGCGCCGGCACAATGCGCCGCCGCCTTCGTTTCGGCCATGGCGACGCCGCGCAACCGCGTCAATGCGGATGTGCAGCGCCAGCCAATGGTTCGCTAAACTAAAATTACCATTTTACCGGTGTCGGATTGCGGTCGAACGTCATCTGGTGCCAGTAAGGATAGGCGGGTGTGCGCGAACTGGCCGCATCCAGCTTTGCAATCTGCTCAGCCGTCAGGCTCCAGCCGACCGCACCCAGATTGGCACGCAGTTGCTCCTCATTGCGGGCGCCGATCACAATATTCGATACGGTCGGCCTTGAGGCCAGCCAGTTCAGCGCCACCTGCGGCACGGTCTTGCCGGTTTCTTCCACCACTGACTGCAGCGCATCCACCACCTTGAACAGATGCTCATTATCGACCGGCGGGCCACCGTCAGCGCCGCCCTGGGCGATACGACCTTCGGTTGGCGGATTTGAACGGCTGATCTTGCCGGTCAGACGGCCCCAGCCGAGCGGCGACCACACCATGGTGCCGACGCCCTGGTCGAGCGCCAGCGGCATCAGTTCGTGCTCATAATCGCGGCTCAGAAGTGAGTAATAGCCCTGATAGGCAACATAGCGGTTGAGGCTGTATTTCTCCGAGGTTGCCAGCGCCTTCATCAGATGCCAGCCGGAATAGTTCGAAGCGCCGATGTAACGGATCTTGCCGGCTGTCACCAGATTATCCAGCGCCGACAAGGTTTCTTCAAGTGGCGTCAAGGCGTCGAAACTATGCATGAAATAGAGGTCGATATGGTCGGTGCCGAGGCGTTTCAGGCTGGCTTCCGCCGCCTTGATGATATGATAGCGTGAAGACCCCTTGTCGTTCGGGCCGGGACCTGTGGTGAAGGTCGACTTGGTCGAGATCAGCACGTCGTCGCGTCGGCCCTTGATGGCGGCGCCCAGGATTTCTTCCGATGCGCCCGACGAATAGACATCGGCCGTATCGAAGAAATTCATGCCGTGTTCGAGCGAGATATCGACCAGTCGCGCCGCTTCGCTGACATCGGTGGCGCCCCACTTGCTGAACATGTCGCCCTTGCCGCCAAATGTGCCGGTGCCGAGGCTCAATACAGGAACTTTCAGGCCGGAGCGGCCAAGCTGACGAAATTCCATGATGGTTTTCCTTTCGCGTCAAATAATCAATACATCAGTTTTATTAATATATTGGTTTATTGCCGTCAATAGGCTATGATGACTGTATGAAGGTTTTGACCCACCCCGCCATATCCGACGTCACGCTTGAAATGGTTCTCTATGTGCTCGGCGACAAGAACCGCTTGCAAATTGTGCGCAACCTGCATGGGGCCGATGTGCCGCTGAATTGCAGCGAAGCGACGGATGGCATCAGCGACATGCCGCAATCGACCTGCTCCTATAATTTCCGCCTGCTGCGCGAAGCGGGGCTCGTGCGAACCGAAAAAAGCGGCCGCGAAGCGAAGAATGCCCTGCGCAAAGCCGATATCGACGCCGCCTTTCCTGGCCTGCTCGATACGGTCCTGGCCCTGACGCCGGCCTCTTAAGGCTTCCCAACGGCGGTAAATCGGGTGTAACACAACAGCCTCGACCTCACTGAAGGAGACCCCGATGGGCCGTATGATCACCCTCAATCGCCCGGATGGCGGCCACCTCGACGCCTATCTGTCGGATATCGACAAGTCTCGCCCCTGCGTCATCGTCATCCAGGAATGGTGGGGCCTGAACGACCATATCAAGTCGATCGTTGATCGCTTCGAGTTCGAAGGTTTCAACGCCCTGGCGCCCGATCTGTATCACGGCCGCATCACCAAGGATGCCGATGAGGCCAGCCATCTGATGAATGGCCTCGATTTCCCCGGTGCGGTCCATCAGGATATTGTCGCGACGCTCGATTATCTCAAAACCATCAACCCTTCCGTCGCCGTCATGGGCTTCTGCATGGGCGGCGCCCTAACCATCGGCGCGGCGACGCGACTTGACGGTTTCAAGGCGGCGGTCTGCTTCTACGGCGTGCCGCCGCAAGCCTTCGCTGATCCGGCCGATATCAAAATCCCCTTCCAGGGCCATTTCGGCAGGAAGGACGACTGGGTGACCCCTGCCGTGGTTGCCGATATCGAGACGTCCATGACGAAGGCGGGCAATCCGCCGGAAGTTTATAGCTACGACGCCGACCATGCCTTCTTCAACAAGACCCGCCCGGAGGTCTACGATGCGGAAGCCTCCGAACAGGCCTGGACGCGGATGATGGCGTTCCTGCGCGCAAAGCTTTAGCTGATTGACCTTTCCCGTTTTTGGGATTAGGCCAAACCGCACAGGGGGCGCCATTAACCGTCCCTATCGAAAAGGCATGTATTTTGACCGTATTTTACCACGAAGGCGATCTGCCGGACGGGCTCGATCTGGGATCGTCCGTCGCCATTGATTCCGAAACCATGGGCCTGCGCTTCCGCCGCGATCCGCTCTGCGTGGTGCAGCTTTCCGCCGGCGACGGCCATGCACATGTCGTGCGCATGAGCCGCCCGGATTACAACTGCCCGAATCTCAAGCGCCTGCTGGCCGACCCTAGCGTTCTCAAGCTTTTCCACTTCGGCCGTTTCGATATCGGCATGTTCGAACTGCACCTGGGCGTTACTACCGCACCGGTCTATTGCACCAAGATCGCTTCGAAGCTGGCCCGCACCTATACGGATCGCCACGGTCTGAAAGACCTGACCCGCGAATTGCTGAGCATCGATCTTTCCAAGGCACAGCAAAGCTCAGACTGGGGCCAGGCCACGCTTTCGGCCGAGCAACTGGCCTATGCCGCCTCGGACGTGCTGCACCTGCACGCGCTCAAGGAAAAGCTCGACCTCATGCTGGTTCGCGAAGGCCGTGATCAGCTGGCGAAGGCCGCGATGGAATTTTTACCGCACCGCGTCAAACTCGATTTGGCAGGCTGGGAAGATTGCGATATCTTCGCCCATAGCTGGGCGTAGCAGCCCTTAATCAAAAGCGCTCTTATGACCCTGACCGAGCTTAATGCGCCGTTGCAGCCCCTGGGCCTGGCAACGCCGATCGACGTAGAGGCCGAAACCGCTGATCGCCAGGTGCGCCTGGCACAGCAGGTGGCGGCTGTTCGCCGCCGCTCGCGCCTTATCCAGCTGTTGCGCCGCCTGCTGCCGGGGCTGATCATCGCGCTTGCCCTGTTCAATGTCGGCTGGATCGCGGTACAGACCATCGTCAATTCGATGAATGTCTATAACGGCAACCTGAACGAAATCCGCTACACCAATCCGCGCTATTACGGCCAGGGCAGCAATGGCGACCGCTATACGATCAGCGGCCTTGAGGCGGTGCGCAAGGGTATGAATGCCACGACGATTTCGCTCAAGGCCCCAAATATGGAATTCAAAAGCACTGATACCGAAAGCCCGACCAAGGTTTCAGCGGCCAACGGCGTCTTTGATCAGACCACCAACAAGTTCACCCTGAACGGCCATGTGGTGATCGCCGCTGGCGGATCGGATTTCGTACTCCGGACCGAACAGGCAACGGTGGACCTCGACAAATCCATTGTCTACGGCGACAAACACGTTGAAGGAAATGGCTCGGCGGGGCATATAGTGGGGGAATCCTTCCTGGTATCCGATAATGGCCATTCACTGGACGTCAAGGGACGCGGCGATACCAAGGCGTGGGCGACGATAAACGAGCAGTAACACTTTAATGCGGACCGGCTCTCAAAGGAATTTAGACGGTATGAAAAGGCAAACGGTTGTGACGGCGCTGATCGCGGCCGGGATGGTTGCAGCGGTCAGCGGCCTGGCAGGTTTCGATGCCGCACAGGCTCAGGTATCAGGTGACGGCGGGCCTGTCATGGTTGGCGGCGATTCCATGCACATGGATGAACTGGCCCATACCCAGACGCTGGTCGGCCGTGTCGAGGTTATTCAGGATAATGCCCGTCTGCGCGCCGACAAGGTGGTCATCACCCGCCAGGCCGGCGCCAATGGCCGGGGCTTCGGCGAGGTCGTGACCATCGTCGCCACCGGCAATGTCTATTATGTGACGCCCGACAGCACGATGAAGGGTGAGCAGGCGGTATATACCAAGGCTACTGACGACATGGTCCTGACCGGCGACGTTATCCTGACGCAAAACCAGAATGTCACGACGGGCACGCGTCTGGTCTATAACCTGACGCAGAAGACCACCAGCTTCGATGCCGGCACCGGCCGCGTCAAGGCGATCATCTATCCGGACAAGAAGTAATTTTCATGCTGGCTGTAGAAGAACTTAACGCCTCCATCGGCGCTGATGCCGCCAATGAGGGCATTGTCGTCGAGGGGATCGGCAAGACCTACAAGGAACGCGCCGTCGTCAAGAGCGTTAGTCTGAAACTGGGCCGTGGCGAGGTCGTGGGCCTCCTGGGGCCGAACGGCGCCGGCAAGACGACCTGTTTCTACATGATCACCGGCCTGATTGAAGCCGATTACGGCACGATCCGGCTCGATGGTCAGGACATCACCTATCAGCCGATGTATCAGCGTGCACGCATGGGGCTGGGTTACCTGCCTCAGGAAGCCTCGATTTTCCGCGGTATGTCGGTGGAGCAGAATATCCTGGCCGTTCTGGAGTTGAACGAAAAGGACCCGAACAGGGTCCGTGATGACGTCAATCGCCTGCTCGAAGAACTGCGCATCACTCATATCCGCCATTCGCCCGCCACGGCGCTGTCCGGTGGTGAGCGTCGCCGTGTCGAAATCGCCCGCGCCCTGGCCGGCAAGCCGTCCTTCATGCTGCTGGATGAGCCTTTCGCCGGTATCGATCCGCTGGCGATTTCCGACATCCGTGAAGTGGTGATGTACCTGAAAAGCCGCGGCATCGGCATCCTGATCACCGATCACAATGTCCGCGAAACGCTTGACCTGGTTGATCGCGCCTCGATCATCCATTCGGGCGAGGTTCTGTTCGAAGGCACGGCGGACGAAATTACCCACGATCCGGAAGTCAAGCGCGTCTATCTCGGCGAATCCTTCAATTAATTCACGGATTCATTAGGCATAATTTGCCGATTATGACCCGCCATTAACCATTCGACAGCAATTGTTAACGCAGAATGGCGACTGATTTTCGCATGGCTGCCGCAAAAATTGCCGGAGCTAAAGAAATATAGACGATTTGCCGTCAGTATGACGCAAACGGTCTAAAGGCTCATAATGGCGCTCGGTCAAAGATTAGAACTCAAGCAGGGGCAGGGGCTAGTTATCACCCCTCAGTTGCAGCAGGCGATCAAGCTGCTGCAACTGTCGAACCTTGAGCTTGAGGCGGTAATCGAAACCGAACTGGAGCGCAATCCGCTGCTGCAGCGCGATGACAGTGATCCGGCTGGCGAGACCCATGACACCGACGCGCCGGCCAAAGAGTCCGATAGTGGCGAATCCCGCGAACTCGAACTCGGCGACCGTGATACCATCGCCGCCAATTCCGATCTCGATGCCTCCACATCTGATGTCTATGGCGACGATGAGCCGGTTATACGTGAGCGCGAATCGGTTGTTTCCGACTCCAATGAAGGCCCGGTGGTCGACTGGTCCAAGGCCGGCAAGGGCGGCGGCAGTTTCGATGGCGACGAGGACATGGAACGGGCGCTTACGCGGGAAAAGACCCTCACCGAACACCTGACCGACCAGGCGCTGATCGCCCATTTCAGCGCGCCGGAAATGGCGATTGCGCAAATCCTGATCGATGCCGTCGATGAGGCCGGCTATATGCGCGTGCCCCTGGCTGAGATCGCCGACCGCCTGGGCTGCGAACTGACATTGGTGGAAAAAGTGCTGACCGCCTGTCAAGGCTTTGAGCCAACCGGCATTATGGCCACCAGCGTACCGGAGTGCCTGAAGCTGCAACTGATCGAGCGAAACCGCTTCGATCCGGCCATGGCTGCCCTGATCGACAATCTCGAACTGCTGGCCCGCCGCGATCTGTCAGCGCTTCGCAAGGTGTGCGGCGTCGATGAGGAAGATCTCAGCGAAATGATCGCCGAGCTGAAATCGCTCAATCCACGTCCCGGTGCGGCTTATGGCGCTGAGCCATCACAGACCGTGGTGCCAGATGTCTTCGTGCGGCCGGATACCAATGGTGGCTGGCGCATTGACCTCAATTCCGACACCCTGCCGCGTGTGCTGGTCGATCAGAAATATCATGCCAAGGTAGCCACTTCGGCGCGTTCTGACTCCGAAAAATCTTACCTGAACGATTGCCTCAGTCAGGCCAACTGGCTGATCAAGAGCCTGGATCAGCGCGCCCGCACCATCTTGAAGGTCTCGGCCGAAATCGTCCGCCAGCAGGACGCCTTCTTTGTCTACGGCGTCGAATATCTGCGCCCGCTCAACCTGAAAACGGTGGCCGACGCTGTGGGGATGCACGAATCGACCATCTCGCGCGTCACTTCCAATAAATATGTCGCTACGCCGCGCGGCGTTTTCGAGCTGAAGTTCTTCTTCACCTCTTCAATCGCCTCTAATGACGGCACATCGGCGCATTCTGCCGAAGCGGTGCGTCACAAAATCAAGAACCTGATCGACGGTGAAAAGGCGTCCGGCGAAATCCTTTCGGATGACCGGATCGTCGAAATCCTGAAAGAAGCCGGCGTCGATATCGCCCGGCGGACCGTGGCGAAATACAGGGAAGCCCTGCGTATCCCGTCGAGTGTCGAACGCAAGCGCCAAAGCCGTTGATGCTGTGCTGATCCTGTTCGCCTGACAGGCGTGTCGGCGGGCGTCATGTTAAGCCCTGACCTGTAATTTGCCGATAATAATCAAGGTGAATAGGGGTAAATACCTTACACAAATTCTTGATTTTGCATCCTCGTCAGTCGGCGTACAGTCGTCATGTGCCCGTGAAATCCTCCGGGTGCCCATTGCCGCCGGCTCCTCCAAAACCGGCGACGAAGTTCTTTTTGTTTTAAGAACGGAGCGACATATCGCTATGCAAATTCAAGTCAGTGGAAAACAGGTCGAAGTCGGTGACGCACTGCGCGCGCGCATTGAAACCGAGCTTACCTCAGGCATCGCCAAATATTTTGAACGTGGCGGTGACGCCGAAGTGACCATCTCGAAGCAGGGGCACTTGTTCAAGGCGGATTGCTGGGTCAGGCTGGCGTCGGGACAGACGCTTATAGCGCACGCCTTCGGTGGTGATGCGCATTCGGCCTTTGACGGTACGCTCGACAATATGGAAAAGCGGGTACGCCGCTATAAACGACGATTGAAGCAGCACCACAACGGTACGCCGGTCAAGGAAGAGACGGCAAACGTAACTGTTCTGCGCGCATTTGATGGTGATGATGACGCCGAGGTCGAACTCGATGACGGCATGGACCACACCTCGCCGCCGCATTCCATGATCATCGCCGAAACCGAGCAATCCCTGCGAACCATGACGGTGTCGGTTGCCGTGGCTGAAATGGAGCTCAGCAACTATCCGGCGATCATGTTCCGCAATGCCGCCCACGGCGGCCTGTCGGTGATCTATCGCCGGCCGGACGGCAATATCGGCTGGATTGATCCGGAGCGCACCCGCGCCAAGGTAACCACGCAATAAAGCATCTGTCCGGGGAAACCGGGGACGGGGTCATTTATCCGATGCCTCCCGCCAGTTGAGAGTGGCTTGACCTTCAGTGGCCACTTCTCTATGGCAGGCGGGCACCGCGACCCCGTCGTCATGCGGGTCCGAAAGGGCTCAGGCTCAGGGGGAGCCAGAAATGTCGACCACGGATACACCATGTTCATAACCACCCTGCTGGACCGGCACGCCATTCTCGGGAATGTCAGTGTCAATTCCAAGCGTCAGGCCCTGCAGATGGTGGCTGACGTGGCGGCGCGCCAGCTGGGCCTGGAAGCAGCCGAGGTGCATCAGGCCCTGCTGGAGCGTGAAAAACTGGGCTCTACCGGAGTGGGCATGGGGGTGGCCGTGCCGCACGCGGCCCTGCCAGGTCTTGAGCGGATGCATGGTATCTTCGTGCGCCTGGATGCGCCGGTCGATTACGATTCCATTGATGACATGCCGGTCGACCTGATCTTTGCCCTCCTGGCCCCGGAAAATGCCGGCACCGAACATCTGCGGGCGCTGGCCAAGGTGTCGCGTTTGCTGCGTCAGAAAGATGTGCGCGAACAGTTGCGCAAGATGGAAAAACCGGACGCGCTTTATGCTGTCCTTACGGGAATGGCCGATTCCAACGCAGCTTAATCCGCCACTACAATCGGAATGACTCTGACCTCATTGCTTGGCTTTGGCCGGATGAGATCGATATGCAGCAGGCCATAGGCCAAACTGGCCTTTGTGATTTCGAGGCCATCGCTGAGCACGAAGGCGCGGTTGAAACCGCGCAGGGCGATGCCGCGATGCAGGTAATCCCGCTCAGGTGTCTCTCCGGCGCGGTCCCGCACGGCTGAAACGGTCAGATGGGCGCCGCGCACCTCGACGCGCAACTGATCGGCGGTAAAGCCGGCCACGGCTATGCTGATGCGGATATGATCCGCGCTCAGGGATTCGACATTATAGGGAGGGTAATTGTCATGGCTGCGGCCGATGCGGTCGATGAGCAGCCGCATATCGTCGAAACCCAGCAAAAACGGGCTGTCAAAAACCACGGTCCGTGTCATCAGCACCCTCTCGTTAGAGCGAAATTGATTTAACGTCATTTCGCTCTAAATTTTTGTTTTATCGCGCAATTTAACCGAAACGAAGTTCGGCGAAGCCAAAAGTGCTGCACACTTTATCGGATTGCGCTTGGGAACGATATGGGCGTTCTAGGCTTGCGATTCAAGGAAGTTGGTAATGGCGATGCGGGCCTGGGGCTCTGTCAGCAGGGGGGCGTGGCCGACCTGGTCGATATCCACCCGCGTAACCGTCTTTGATACCACCATCTTCTTCGCTTCGGCGTTGTCGAGCACATCGGACAGGGCGCCGCGGATAAGCAGAATATTGCGGCCGTGCGCCAGGCTGGCATAGCAGGGCGCCAGGTCGTAGGCGGCTGAACCCACCGTCAGGGTCTTGAAGGCGTCGGTGATGCGCGGATCATAGGCCAGATGCAGGTTTCCGTCGCGGCCCTTCCTGAACACACGTCGCGCAAATTTCAGCCAGTCCGCCGGCGTATTGTCAGGAAAGACCAGCCGGTATTGTTCAGCGATAAAGGCGCCGGCGTCCTGCCAGTTGCGCATGGCCCGGCGCTGCATGGCGGCCAGGGCCGAGATCCGCGCCTGCCCCTTTGGCGCCAGTGTCGGGCCGATATCGTTCAGCACCGCCGCCTTGATCAGGTTGGGCCTCAGGGTGGACAGGACCATGGCAACCAGTCCGCCCATGGAATTACCGATGAAAACGGCCTGACCGATACCCAGGGCATCGCACAGGTCGAGAATATCCTTGGCGTAGGTCCACAGATGATAGTTGGCGACGTCAGGATCGTTTTCCGACAGGCCGCGGCCGCGGAAATCCGGCACGATGACGCGGCGATCGAGCGCGGCGATGTAGGGCGCGACCTCCTCGAAATCGTTGGAATTGCGCGTCAGTCCGTGCAGACAGATCACCGGCAGGCGTACACGACCGGCAGCAGCGGGATAGTCGCGGGCATAGAGGCGCAGGCCATCTTCGGTCAGCCACCAGCGATCATGATAGAGCGGGCCTTTTTTCAGCACACCAGAGATCGGAGGCATGGCATCATGCCCGTGACTGAAAGTCTGAAGCGTCTCTTTGAGATTGATCAATCTACCCGCCCGAATTTACTTTCTGGGAACGCTGTCCCTATTCCTTAACACCACTTCACGCCTCAATCATGAAAAAAATGCAAACACCTGGACAGCGCTTTCGCCTCCCGCTTGCTTTTCGTCGCGTTCGGGACTATTCAGCCCCTGAGCCGGCAGGACGGCTCAGCCCCGCGAAAGACGTTTGCGTCCTCCTGTTGCAAGAGACTTGCTACTCATAATCTGCTCTTTTGTGGCTTTCCGGGATGGGGAAAAGCCTTTGTACAAAGGAGAACTCCCATGCCTGATACGCATGATCTCAAACCCATCGATACCTATAAACGCGATGCCGCTAAGCTGCTGAAAGCCGTGCGTGCCGATGACGCGGATGCCCGCGATCGCTTCCGCCAGCTGGAAAATGCGCCGGCCGGCCTGCAGCTCAAGCACGCCCTGACGGTGATCGCCCATGAAGCCGGCTTCCCGACCTGGACGGCGCTGAAAAATGCCGCCGAAGAGGTCGATTTCTCCGAAATTTTCGCGGCGCCCGGCCTCAAGGACTCCATCAATCACTGGTTTCGCAATTACGAGGACGCCAAGGCACACCAGATGGCGAATGGCGGCGTGTTATTGCCCTATCGCACCCAGGCCTTTGTCACCTCGCTCGAAATTCTGCCGCGCCTGGGTTACGAGAAGGATGATCCGGACTGGGCCGATATTGGCTACGATTTCATAAATCCGGCCTCCGAAGCCGCACTGGGGCGCATCAAGGCCCGCCTGTCGCGTCGCCTGACCGCCAAGTTTTAAGGGTATCACATGTCACTACTCAATATGGACGCTGTCCATCCAATCACCGCGCCTGATGGCACGGTGATTACCAATACGGTCTACCTGCAAAACGTCATCGACCATCCGCGTATCTCGGTCGGCGCCTACTCCTATGCCTCGAACTTCACGCCGCAGACCAACTGGGCCCAGACCCTGGCGCCCTATCTCTTTCCGATCAGCAAGGAAAAGCTGGTGATCGGGAAATTCTGCCAGTTTGCGCATGGCACGATCTTCATCACCTCGTCGGCCAATCATCCGATGGGCGGTTTTTCGACCTATCCGTTCCGCGTCTTCAAGCCGGAAACGATGATCGACTATATCGACCTGCCATCGCGTGATACCACGGTCGGGCATGATGTCTGGATCGGCCACGGGGCGACCATCATGCCGGCCGTGACCATCGGTTCTGGCGCGATTATCGCGTCCGGCGCCGTGGTGACGAAGGATGTCGCACCCTACACCATCGTCGGCGGCAATCCGGCGCAGGTCATCCGTCAGCGGTTCAGTGACGAGGTGATTACCGATTTGCTCAGCGTCGCCTGGTGGGACTGGCCGATCGACAAGATCGAAGCCAACCTCACAACTATCGAAAGGGCGGATATAAATGCGTTGAAAGCGGTTTAGCGACGCATGATCAGGTTGTGCATCCGGCGCGGGGTGGCGCCGGGTACACGATTGAGCTTGATCAGGCCTTCCGGTTCGCCCCACAGGTCGTAGGCGTCGGCCTTGGTCACCTTGGCCTTGACCAGGTCGCCGGCCTTCAGGCCATTGAAGCCCTTGAGGAAGATATGGCCATCGATTTCCGGCGCATCGCCGCGGGTTCTGGCGATGGCGGTGCCATCATTGCGGATATCATCGACCAGGCATTCCTCGATGCGGCCGACCTTGCTGGCCAGCTTCTGCGCCGAAATGCGCGAAGCCACGGCCATGAAGCGCGCCAGGCGATCCTGCTTGACCTCTTCGGGCACATGATCGGGCAGCAGCTTGGCAGCCGCGCCTTCGACGTTTTCGTAGGCAAAGGCGCCGACACGATCAATCTGCGCCACTTCGAGCCAGTCGAGCAGAAAGTTGAAATCGGCTTCGGTCTCGCCAGGGAAGCCGACGACGAAGGTCGAACGCAGGGTCAGGTCCGGGCAGACTTCACGCCATGACAAGATGCGGTCGAGCGTCTTTTCCTGGTTGCCGGGGCGCTTCATCGCCTTGAGAATCTTTGGCGAGGCGTGCTGGAACGGAATATCGAGATAGGGCAGGATCTTGCCTTCGGCCATCAGCGGAATGACCGAATTGACGTGCGGATAGGGGTAGACATAGTGCATCCGCACCCAGATGCCGAGTTCGCCAAGCCCGCGCGCCAGGTCCTCGAACGAGGCATCCCAGTTCTGGCCCCGCCATTCGCTTTGGGCATATTTGATATCGAGCCCGTAGGCCGAGGTATCCTGGCTGACGACCAGCAGTTCCTTGACGCCTGATTTCGCCAGAATTTCAGCTTCGCGCAGCACGTCCGCTATCGGGCGGGAAGCGAGATCGCCGCGCAGGCTCGGGATGATGCAGAAGGAGCAGCGATGATCGCAGCCTTCGGAAATCTTGAGATACGAATAGTGCTTCGGTGTCAGGCGCACGCCGGCCGAGTCTTCCGGCACCAGCGGGCGGAACGGATCGGGCTTCGGCGGCACCACATTATGCACGGCGTCCATCACTGCGTCGTACTGGTGGGCGCCGGTGACGGCGGCGACATTGGGGAAGCGCGAACGGATCAGGTCCTCCTCGCCGCCCATGCAGCCGGTGACGATGACCTTGCCATTTTCGGCCAGGGCCTCACCGATGGCGTTCAGGCTTTCTTCCTTGGCGGAATCGAGGAAGCCGCAGGTATTGACGACAATGACGTCGGCGCCGGCGTATGAGGCCGAGGTGTCGTAGCCCTCACCCTTCAGGCGCGTCAGGATGCGTTCGGAATCAACCAGGGCCTTGGGGCAGCCCAGCGATACAAAGCCGACCTTGGGTGTGTCTTTGGGGGGCTCCGATTTCAAAACGGCATCACTCATTACAGATAAAACTTGCTTTTTGGGAGGGAATAGGGATTAAGCCTCCCCATACAGAATTATCGCGCCGGTTGGAAGCCATTCCTGAAACTGGCTATTCGAGTCCCCCATTTCAAGGAAGCCCTTCATGCTGCTTTTTGCCGATACCGCCGATACCAAGATCCTTGCCGAGCTGCTGGAAACCGGCCTGATCGACGGCGTCACCACCAACCCGACCCTGATTGCCAAGTCCGGCCGCAATATCCTCGAAGTCATCAAGGAAATCTGCGACATGTGCGAGGGCCCGATTTCGGCTGAAGTCGCCGCCACCGACGCCGTCACCATGATCAAGGAAGGCGAGAAGCTGGCCAAGATCGCCACCAACGTGGTCATCAAGGTGCCGCTGACCATCGACGGCCTGAAAGCCACCAAGGAATTTTCCAGCCAGGGCCTGATGACCAATGTCACCCTGTGCTTCTCGGCCACCCAAGCCCTGCTGGCCGCCAAGGCTGGCGCCACCTTCGTGTCGCCTTTCGTTGGTCGTCTTGACGATCAGGGTGCCGATGGCATGCAGTTGATCCACGATATCCGCGCCGTCTACGATAACTACGAGTTCGACACCGAAATCCTGGCCGCAAGCTTGCGCAACAACACCCACGTCGCCCAGGCCGCTATCGCCGGCGCCGACTGCGCCACCCTGCCGCCGCAGACCTTCCGCGATATGTTCAGGCATCCGCTGACTGACAAGGGCCTGGAAACCTTCCTCAGCGACTGGAAGAGCACGGGCCAGTCGATCCTCTAAGAGGCCGCAAATCTCTGAATAAAAAGCCCTCTTCGATGTCGAAGAGGGCTTTTTTGTCCCCGCTTGCCAAGTCCGGGCTTTGCGATACAGTGTTATGAGTTTTTGGGTTACCATCATTTGGGGGAATGTGATGCCAGAGGCTGGGGCAGAGGCCGATCCGGCGCCGATCCAGACGGATGCGCCGCGCCGGCTGGAGATCATCGACCTGCTGCGCGGGTTGGTACTGATCCTGATGGTGCTGGATCACACGCGGGATTATTTCCATAAGGATGCGCTGGTTTTCGATCCGCTCGATCTGGAAAAGACGACGCCAATCCTCTTCTTCACACGCTGGATCACTCATCTCAGCGCGCCGGTTTTTGTTTTCCTGGCCGGTGTGTCGATCTTCCTGCAACAGGCGGACGGCAAGACGGAGTGGCGCTTGTCTGGCCACCTGTTGCTGCGCGGACTGTGGCTGGTGGCACTTGAAGTCACCTTGATCAGCTTCGGCTTCAATTTCCAGTTTCCGTTTGTGTTCCTGCAGGTGATCTTCGCCATTGGTGTGGGCATGATCCTGATGTCGGTGCTGCACTGGCTGCCGGGCCGGTCGGTGCTAATCATCGGCGTCGTTCTGGTCGCCGGTCACGGCCTGTTTGGCGGCATAAAGGTGGAAACCTTGCAGGGCACCGACCAGATCATCTGGCGGCTGGCCATGGAACCGGGGGGACTGGGCGTATTGCCCGGCATGATCGTTTATCCGCTCATTCCGTGGTTTGGCATCCTGTGTCTCGGCTATGGTCTCGGCTTCATTTTCCGTCTGGAAGAGCTGTCGCGGCGACGGGCCATCACCTTATTGGCGGCCGGTCTGCTCGGCCTGTTTTTGATCCTGCGCCTGCCTAATCTTTATGGCGATCAGAACCCATGGGAGTGGCAGAAAAATCCAGGCCTGATGGTGCTCGACATTCTCAATGTTTCGAAATATCCGCCGTCGCTCGATTTTACCCTGATGACGCTGGGTTTAGCCCTGTGCCTGGCCCTGACCCTGACGCACTTGCCACGGCTATTCCAGTCGCCGCTGCTGGCCTTCGGACGTACGCCTTTCCTGACCTACCTGCTACACATCTACATCGTGCACGGCGGTGCGCTGCTGCTGGGGCTGACGCAAGGCATTCCCACGGCGCATTTCACCAACTTCCTCGGCAACCCGGGGCAACTGGCGCAGGATGGCTGGGGGATCAGCCTGTGGCAGGTCTACCTCGTCTGGCTGGTGATCCTGTGTGCGCTCTATCCGGTTTCGCGTATGTACGCCGCCTACCGGATGAAACGCCGCAAATGGTGGCTGAGTTATCTCTGAATACTTATGGGTGCAGGGTCGTTACGACCCTGCCTTCATTGTTTCGATAATCGAATTGACCACGTCCCTGACCTGATCGGCATCGTCACCTTCGGCCATAACGCGGATAAGGGGTTCGGTACCCGAAGGGCGCACCAGAACGCGGCCGGTGCCTTTGAGTGTCTCTTCGCCGGCCTTAATCGCCTGCTTGACCGTTTCGCGCTCCATCGGATTCTGGCCCGTATATTTCAAGTTCTTCAGCAGTTGCGGCACGGTCTCGAACTGACGGCCCAGTTCACTCATCGGCTTGCCGGATTCGACACGCTCGGCCAGCACCTGCAGGGCGGCGATCAGGCCATCGCCGGTGGTGGCATAGTCGCTGAGGATGACGTGGCCGGATTGCTCGCCGCCGATATTGAAGCCGCCTTCGCGCATGCGTTCCATGACATAGCGATCGCCGACCTTGGTGCGCTCCAGCGTAAGGCCGAGCTTCTGCATATGGCGCTCAAGACCGAGGTTCGACATGACAGTCGCCACCAGGCCGTTGCCTTTCAGCAGGCCCTTGCGCGCCAGGGCGCCGGCGACAATGGCCATGATCTGGTCGCCATCGACGATCTGGCCGTTTTCATCACAAATCACGACGCGGTCGGCGTCGCCATCAAGGGCGATACCGATATCGGCGCGCAGTTCCTTGACCTTTTGCGCCATGGCCTGTGGCTGGGTGGAGCCGCACTTTTCATTGATGTTCAGGCCATCGGGCGTCACGCCCAGCGGGAAGACCTCGGCGCCCAGTTCGTAGAGCGCCAGCGGAGCCACCTTGTAGGCGGCGCCATTGGCGCAATCGAGCACGATGCGCAGGCCATTCAGGGTCAGGTGGCGCGGGAAGGTGGCCTTGGCGATTTCGACATAACGCCACTGGGCATCATCAACGCGGGCGACGCGGCCGAGCTTATGCGGATCGGCGACGCCCAGCAGGATATTACCGTCCATGCGCGCTTCGATGGCTAGTTCAACCTCGTCGGAGAGCTTATAGCCATCGGGGCCGAACAACTTGATGCCGTTATCGGCAAAGGCGTTATGCGAAGCGGAGATCATGACGCCCAGGTCGGCGCGCATCGAACGGGTCATCATGGCCACGCCCGGGGTGGGGAGGGGGCCAAACAGGCGGACATCCATGCCGACCGAGGTAAAGCCCGCCACCAGGGCCGGTTCGATCATATAGCCCGACAGGCGCGTATCCTTGCCGATGACGACCAGATGGCGGCGGTCGGTTTCCGACATGAACATCTTGCCGGCGGCCATGCCGACGCGATAGGCGACTTCGGCCGTCATGGGGAAGGTATTGGCCTGGCCGCGGATGCCGTCGGTGCCGAAATATTTGCGGGTCTGGGTCATGGCGGACATATGGGTGGCCATTTCTTCGTTGCGGTTGCGGATGGGGTTGTAGCCGTAAAGCGACAGGGCCTGACGGTAGTCGGCCATTTTCTGGGTGAGCAGCGAAACAAAGGCGGCTTCGAGCTTGTCGACCGTTTCCGGGCGCGGGGCCTTGGTGGACCCGTTCAGGGCGCGGAAGATGCTGCTCTGGGCGATGGAGGCGGCCTCGGCCACGTCCTTGATGGAAATGCCAGAAGCGCTGACCGCCGCCTGCAACTTTTCCCATTTGTTGTCGCTCATATCTGGCTCCTTGCACCTGTATAGCTGCTTGATAGGCTTGCAATGGATAATTTGCAATTAATTTATTGCATAATTCCACGCGGCGCTCCGTCACGAATTGTAAATTTCGCACTTATTTGCCCGCAAACGTCGAATTTGTTGAATTAGTGGCCGATTTGTGACTGAACGTACCAGCGAGACCGCAACTTTTTGCAATACGAATTTATAGCAAATTTATTTTTCATATGCTATTTGATGGTCGCGTTTTAGCATGACTAGCGAAAAAGGAGCCCGGCATATGTGCGGAATCATCGGTATTATCGGCAACGCGCCTGTCGCCCCGCGCCTGCTGGAATCCCTGCGTCGTCTGGAATATCGCGGCTATGACTCGGCGGGTATCGCCGTACAGACGGCCGAGGGCGCCCAGCGTCGCCGCGCCGAGGGCAAGATTCGCAATCTGGAAGCCGTTATCGAAGACGAGCCCATCGCCGGACAGGTCGGCATTGGCCATACGCGCTGGGCCACCCATGGCGCGCCTTCGGTACGCAATGCCCACCCGCATCATTTCGGCCAGGTGACTGTGGTGCACAACGGCATCATCGAGAACTTCGCGGACCTGAAAGCCAGTCTGATGGCGCAGGGCGAGGTGTTCGAATCTGATACCGATACTGAAGTCATCGCCCACCTGTTAAATGCTGAACTGGCCACCGGGGCGCCCCTGCGCGATGCGTTCAAGACCACGCTGGATCGACTGCATGGCGCCTATGCCCTGGCCATCCTGATCGATGGCGAAGACCGCACCATACTGGGCGCGCGCCGCGGCTCGCCGCTGGTTGTCGGCTGGGGCGGCGACGAGATGTATCTGGGGTCGGATGCCCTGGCCGTTGGCCCGTTCACCAACCGCGTCAGCTATCTGGAGGAAGGCGACTGGGTCATCCTCGGCCAGAACAGTGCCGAAGTCCACGACGCCGCGGGGAAACTGGTCAATCGTCCGGCCGTTACCGTCTCCGCCTCGGCCGCCCTGGTCGAAAAGGGCAGCTATCGCCACTTCATGGAAAAGGAAGTGCATGAGCAGCCGGAAAGCACGCAACGCACCCTGGCCGCCTATCTCGATCCGGTAACCGGCCTTGTGCGCGGGGACATCAGGGCAGGCATTGATTTTTCCGCTGTGTCACGCCTGCAAATCATCGCCTGCGGCACTGCCTATTATGCCGGCTCGATCGCGCGCTATGCCTTTGAAAAATTGGCCGGTCTGCCGGTCGATGTCGAGGTGGCGTCGGAATTCCGCTATCGCAGCCCCGCCGTGACGCCGGATACTCTCGCCATCGCCGTCTCGCAATCGGGTGAAACCGCTGATACCCTGGCCGCCCTGAGATGGTGCAAGGACCAGGGCCTGAAAACGGCCGCGGTGGTCAATGTCCATACTTCCACCATGGCGCGCGAGGCCGACCTGCTGTGGCCCACCCATGCCGGTCCGGAAATCGGCGTGGCTTCCACCAAGGCCTTCACCGCCCAGTTGTCGGCCCTGCTGTCGCTGGCCGTGGCTGCCGCTGCCCAGCGCGGCCGTATCGATGCCATCGAGGAGCGGCGCCTGGTTCAGACCCTGCTGGCCACGCCGGGTCTGATCGCCGAAGCGCTCGGCATGGATGGCGATATTGTCCGCATCACCAATGACCTGTCGAAGGCGCGTGACGTCATCTATCTCGGTCGCGGCGAAACCTATCCGCTGGCGCTGGAAGGTGCGCTCAAGCTCAAGGAAATCAGCTACATTCACGCCGAAGGCTATGCCGCCGGCGAACTGAAGCACGGCCCGATCGCGCTGATTGATGAAAATACGCCGGTGGTGGTTATCGCGCCTGACGACGAGTTGTTCGAGAAGACCGCCTCCAATGTGCAGGAAGTCGCGGCGCGCGGCGGTCGGGTGATTATGATCACCAATGCCCCGCAAAAGGTGCCAACCCTATCTGGCGATTCCGCCAAATCACTGAAGGTGATCAAGGCACCGGACTGCGATCCGTTTATCGCCGCGCTGGTTTATTCCGTGCCGATTCAGCTCCTGGCCTACCATACCGCCGTCCACAAAGGCACGGATGTCGACCAGCCGCGTAATCTTGCCAAGTCGGTGACGGTGGAATAGGACTTCGCGCCGTTTATTTAAGGGCGTGCATAATGAAAGCCGACTATCTCAAAGGCTGCGGACTGGCATTTGGCGCCGCCATGCTGTGGGGCGTGTCGGGCACGGCCGGGCAGTTCCTCTTTGCCCATCGCGGGGTCAATACCGAATGGCTGGTGGCGGTGCGCATGCTGTCGGCTGGCGTGCTGATGCTGGGTTTCGTGGGCCTGCGCGCGCCGCGTGATCTCTTCACGGTCTGGACCCAGGGGCAGGATGCTCTGCGCATGATCGTTTTCGGTCTGTTCGGTATGCTGGCCGTGCAATATACCTATTTCGCCGCCATCAATGCCTCAAATGCGGCTACGGCGACCGTGATCCAGTATACCGGCCCGGTGCTGATCGTTGGCTGGTTCGCCTTGCAGAAAAAGCGCTGGCCAACGCCGTTTGAATTGCTGTGCGTTGTCATGGCCATCGCCGGCACCTTCTTCATGGTGACGCACGGCAGTCTCAGCAGCCTGTCTATTTCGCCAATGGCGCTGGTCTGGGGCCTGAGTTCGGCAGCGGCCCTGGCCTTCTATTCGATCCAGCCGCTCACCCTGATGTCACGCTATTCCTCGCCCATCGTCATTGGCTGGGGGATGCTGATCGGCGGACTGGCACTTGGTTTTGTGCACGCGCCCTGGGCGGTCGAGGGCGTTTGGGATGCGCCGGCGATCGGCGCCTTCGCCTTCATCATCGTTTTCGGCACCCTGATCCCGTTTTACGCCTACCTGACGGCGGTGCGGATCGTCGGGCCGGAAACCTCCAGTCTTTTGGCCTGTGCCGAACCTCTGGCCTCGGCCATTCTGGCCATGGCCTGGCTCGGTACACGTTTCGGAATGTATGACTGGCTGGGTACAGCCCTGATCCTGGCGACGGTTATTACCCTGTCCCTGCGCAAACAGGAGCCTGTGCCCGTTAAAATCGAATAGCAACTTTTTGGTTGCGCATTTGAGCCAACAAGCCTAAAAGGCAACCAGGGAGTTGCCAGATGCAGAATGAAATTCGTCAAGAGATTCGCAAGGAAATCGTGCTGAAAGCCCCGCTGGATAAGGTCTGGGCGGCGATCAGCAATGCCGATGAATTCGGCCAGTGGTTTGGTGTCCGCTTCGACGGCCCCTTCAAGGCCGGCGAAAAGCTGAAAGGCGTCATCGTGCCGACCACAGTCAATGACGAGGTTGCCGCCATGCAGAAGCCCTACGAGGGCACGCCGTTCGAGATCGTGGTTGGCGAAATCACCCCGCCAACGCGCTTTTCCTTCCGATGGCATCCCTATGGCATTGAAACGGATTACGATTACAGCCAGGAACCGATGACATTGTGCACCTTCGTTCTGAGTCAGGAAGCGGAAGGTGTGCGGTTGGTGGTCACGGAAAGCGGCTTCGAAAATATTCCGCTGGAACGCCGCGCCAAGGCCTTTACCGCCAATGACGGTGGCTGGGCGGCGCAAACCAAATTGATCGAGGCCTACCTTGCCCTCTGAAGCGGCGGTTTTCGCCGCACTGGGTGACAAGACACGTCTGGCTATTGTCGAGCAGTTGCAGGCAGGTCCGGCCTCCATCGTCAGCCTGACGGGCGAGGCGGATATGAGCCGTCAGGCCGTCACCAAGCATCTGCATGTCCTGGAAAAAGCGGGGCTGGTCACCAGCCAGCGCCTCGGCCGCACCACTGTCTGGCAACTGGAACGGCCGCGCCTCAATGACGCGCGGCACTATCTCGATATCATCTCCCGTCAATGGGAGGGCGCTCTGGAACGTCTGCGTGCGCATGTCGAGATTGATGCGGCGCAACAATAAGTGACCTCAAAGGTCTCGTAATCCATTACAGCAGCCTGTAAACACGCCCCATCTTTTTGTGTGTGTTGCGAGTTCTGAATATGGAAAGTCTTGCCCCCGGCGTGGTTATTGACGCCGCGCCCGTCCGCCGTCCAGGCGTGGTGCTGTTCGCGCTGGCCATGGGCAGTTTCGCCATCGGCACCACCGAATTCGCCACCATGAGCCTGTTGCCCTATTTCTCGAAGGATCTGCATATCGATCCGGCGACGGCGGGCCATGTCATCAGTGCCTATGCCCTGGGCGTCGTCGTGGGTGCGCCGACCATCGCTGTTCTGGCAGCGCGGCTGTCGCGCAAATTCCTGCTGATCATGCTGATGCTGGTTTTCGGCCTCGCCAATGGCCTGAGCGCGCTGGCGCCGGACTACAATACCATGCTGCTATTCCGTTTCCTCAGCGGCCTGCCGCACGGCGCTTATTTCGGCGTCGCCGCACTGGTCGGGGCGTCGATTGTGCCGGTCGAGAAACGGGCGCAGGCCGTGGCGCGCATCATGCTGGGTCTGACCATCGCCACCGTGGTGGGCGTGCCGGCCGCCAACTGGATGGGGCAGGTCATCGGCTGGCGCGCCGGCTTCGGACTGGTGGCAGCACTTTCCGCCCTGACCATGGCGCTGGTCTGGACCTTTGCGCCGAAGCAGGCCCGCGATCTCGATGCCCACCCCATGCGCGAACTGGGTGCCCTGAAACGTGGGCAGGTGTGGCTGACGCTGGGTATCGGCGCCATCGGTTTCGGCGGCATGTTCGCCGTCTATACCTATGTCGCTTCCACCCTGCTGCACGTCACCCATGTTACCGCAGGCTTCGTACCGGTGGTGCTGTGCATTTTCGGCCTCGGCATGACGGTGGGCACATTGTTCTGCGGCTGGGCGGCGGACAAGGCGCAGATGCCGGCCATCGCCCTGTGCCTGCTGTGGAGTGCGTTGTGGCTCAGCATATATCCCTTCGCGGCGCATAATGTCTGGGCCATAAGCCTGGTCGTCTTCATGATCGGCGGGGGCGGCGGGCTCGGCATCATGCTGCAAACCCGGCTGATGGATGTGGCCGGAGATGCCCAGACCATGGCGGCGGCGCTTAATCATTCGGCCTTCAATTTTGCCAATGCGCTCGGGCCGCTGCTGGCCGGGATGGTCATTGCCCGAGGTGCGGCATTCAACGAAACCGGTTTTGTCGGTGTCCTGCTGGCGTTGGGCGGTTTTGCGATCTGGGTTGTGGCTCTGCTTGATAATAGGCGGCGGTTGAAGGTTTAGAGGCGTCATTTCCAATATTTGTCGCCTGTGTTAGGATAATTTACGACATTTGTGCAAAATATTCCGAAAAAAATGGCCTTGATGGGATGACAAACGAATCGTGATGCGCCATATGGGCGGTCCCTATCCCTCCAGCCAAAAAAGGCCCTGAGTTCGTCATGCGTGACTTTTACCGTATCCGCCGCCTGCCTCCCTATGTCTTCGAAGAAGTCAACAAGGTGAAGGCACGTCTGCGCGCGGCAGGCACGGATGTCATCGATTTCGGCATGGGCAATCCCGATATGGCGACCGCGCCGCATATCGTCGACAAACTGATCGAGACGGTCAAAAAACCGAAGACGCACGGCTATTCGGTGTCCAAGGGCGTCCAGGGCCTGCGCAAGGCCATGGCCGGCTATTATGACCGCCGTTATGGCGTCAAGCTCAATCCGGATACCGAGGTGGTTGCCACGCTCGGTTCCAAGGAAGGCTTCGCCAACTTGGCCATGGCCATTACCGCGCCGGGCGATACGGTGATCTGTCCCAACCCGGCCTATCCGATCCATGCCTTCGGTTTCCTGATGGCCGGTGGCGTCATCCGCCACGTCCCGGCGCTGTCGCCGGAGCAATATCTCTCGGGCATCGAAAAGGCCGTCAAACACTCGGTGCCGACCCCTTCGGTGATGATCGTCTCCTATCCGTCCAACCCGACGGCGCAGTGGGTTGATCTCGACTTCTATAAGGAGGTCATCCGCATCGCTAAAAAGCACGACCTGATCGTGCTGTCGGATATCGCCTATTCGGAAATCTATTTCGAGGACAACCCCCCGCCGTCGATCCTTCAGGTCGAAGGCGCCATCGAGCGTTCGGTCGAGATCAATTCGCTGTCGAAAACCTACGCCATGGCCGGCTGGCGTGTCGGCATGGTGGTCGGTAATGCCCAGATTTGCGCGGCGCTCGCCCGTGTGAAGTCTTATCTCGATTATGGTGGCTTCGCCCCGATCCAGGTGGCCGCCGCCGCGGCGCTCAATGGACCGCAGGACAATGTCGCCGAAATCCGCGCCACCTACAAGTCACGCCGCGATGTGCTGATCGACTCGATGAAGCGCGCCGGCTGGGATATTCCCGCGCCGCCGGCCTCGATGTTCGCCTGGGCGAAAATTCCGCCGAAGTTCGAGCACATGGGCTCGATGGAATTCGCCAAGATGCTGATTGAAGAAGCGCATGTCGCCGTTGCCCCCGGTCTCGGCTTCGGGGAATATGGTGAAGGCTATGTCCGTCTCGGCTTGGTCGAGAACGAGGCGCGCATCCGCCAGGCGGCCAGAAATGTCAAAAAACTGCTGCTGCCAAACGACAAGTCGGCGAAAATGGCGGAAAACGTATAGTCCTGCGCCTACTGTCTCGTGGTAGCCTAAACTCAAAACTGTCTCAAAATAAATTGATCGCAGGGGTGACAGGGCTGTCATCCCTGCGTTAAGCGTCTTTATGGACACAGGCGTGAGTCGGCGCATTAAGTTTTGTTTAATTTTTTTGACTCCCGGCAGGGAATAGGTTTCACTATCTATTGTGCAGCGCACAGTTTTTGCGGAACCCTGATAAATTTCGCCGGGTTTCCGCATGGTGTTCAAGGTGCCCGCACCTTAGCTGTTACAGGTGCAATGAAGTCAGAGGTGCAGTGTGGTCAGTTTAGAGTTTGATCTGAATACCGATTCCGAACAGGACGCCTTCTTTGGGGCCTTCTTCAAATTCGTCGAAGCCGCTGCTGTAAACGATGCTGATTCCATTTCCGTCCGTTCCGATCCGACTGGCGATCATCAGATCAAGGTTGTGACCTTTGAGGATGAGTCTCAGGCCGATCAATTCCAGTCCTACTGGTCGCAGCGCCGCAAATGGCTTGGCCTTTAAGATCAGACGTCATATAGCCTTACCGGTCGCTCACTCTGCCGGTTTCGTATGTTCGGTTTAAGACATCTTCCGCTGAAATATCGTCTGCCCCTGATCCACGGCACGCTCAACCTGCTGGGCCGGGCGAAGGCGCGTGGCTGGAGCAAGGCCGCCGAAGCGGCGCTGGCGAAAGGTCCTCTGGTCGTCTCCGCCTTTTTCAATGAAAGCACCGGCGTGGCCCAGGGAGGGCGCCTCAGTAGCAATGCCTTCCGGGCCGCGGGTTACGACCTGATCGAACATGATATCCGCCCTTGCTTCAAACACTATGTCCGCGAAGGCGCCGAACTGCCCGGCAAGGGCGGCGTCTGGTACATCCATGCCAATGCCCCGGAAGTTCTGGTGGCCCTGATGGCGCATGATCCGGTGCAGTGGATCGATCGCTACCGTATCGCCTACTGGGCCTGGGAAACCCCCAAGGCGCCGCGGGACTGGATTCTTACCGCCGAGTATCTGCATGAAATCTGGGTGCCGAGCCGGTTTGTCTACGATGCCCTGGTGGCCACTTGCAACGATGCCCTGCGTGCCGATCTGATCCCCCGCCTGCGCGTCATGCCGCATCCGGTGCCCTTGCCCCCGCCGGCGCGCCACGCCCTGTCCCGGGCGAAATTCGGTTTGTCGGATGAATTGTGCGAGGTTTTGTGCCTGTTCGACACCAAATCTTCTGCGGCCCGTAAGAACCCCTGGGGTGTGCTGATCGCCTGGCAGGAGGCCTTTCCCGAAGAGAATCCTGTGGCCCGCCTGACGGTCAAGGTCAGCGACCTGTCCGATGATCGTGCCACCGAGCGCCGGTTGCTGGCCATCGCCGCCAAACGCAGCGATATCCGCATCATGGACCAGCGCCTGAGCGAGGCAGACATGGAGGCCTATATCGGCGCTTTCGATATCCTCGTTTCCCTGCATCGCGCCGAAGGCTTCGGTCTGACGCTTGCGGAGGCGATGGCGGCCGGCGTGGCGGTGATCGCTACCGACTGGTCGGGTAATATCGACTTCATGACGCCGGAGAATTCGCGACTGATCAAGTCATCGCTTATCCCGGTTTCCGATCCGGAAGGCGGTTACAGCATCGTCAAACGCGAGCCGATGCAGGTCTGGGCCGATCCGCATATATTCGAGGCGGTGACCGACATTCGCCAGTTGACCGATCAACCAGGCTTGCGCAAGGTCCTGGGCGAGGCCGGCGTGCAGGCGATCCGGGACCTCCACGCCCCGTGGCGGCGTGACGTCATGGCGGACCTGCCGTTCAATAACTGGCTTGAGGCTTGACTCCGCCCGCCTAATGGGTCAAAGAACCCGCCACATCCGCGCCAGACTTGCGCCTTACCGATAAACCCTTGTCATCACGACCTTTCGCCATCTTTTTTCAAGATTGGGGAATAACGAGGATGAGGAGGCTCCCCGACAGCGCGTGGCGCCCTCGGGGGTTTTTTGTTTTTCGATAATGCCGGTTGAAGTGCTGAAACTTGAAGGTTTGGGTTCATGTTCGACAGCTTAAACGACCGTCTTTCCGGTTTGTTTGACCGCCTCAGCGGCCGCGGCGTCCTTTCGGAAAAGGACGTTGACGAAGCCCTGCGCGAAGTGCGCGTCGCCCTGCTCGAAGCCGACGTCGCCCTGCCGGTCGTGCGCCAGTTTATGGCCCGCGCCAAGGAACTGGCCACCGGCGAAGCGGTCATCAAGGCAGTGCGCCCCGCTGATCAGGTGGTCAAGATCGTCTATGACGGTCTGATCGACATGCTGGGCGGCGAGGAGCCGGTGCCGGTCAACCTGGCCGCCGTGCCGCCCGTCGTCATCCTGATGGCTGGTCTGCAAGGCTCGGGTAAGACCACGACCTCGGCCAAGCTGGCCCTGCGCCTGACGAAGTTCGACCGCAAGAAGGTCATGATGGCGTCGCTCGATACGCGCCGTCCGGCCGCCATGGAGCAATTGAAGCTGCTCGGTGAACAGGTTGGTGTCGACGTACTGCCGATCGTGGCCGGACAAGGCCCGGCCGACATCACCCGTCGCGCGCTGCAATCGGCCAGGATCCAGGGCTTCGACGTTCTGATCCTCGATACCGCCGGCCGTACCACGCTCGACGAAGCCCTCATGGCTGAGGCCGCCGAGATCGCCAAAATTTCGAACCCGACCGAAACCTTCCTCGTCGCCGACAGCCTCACCGGCCAGGACGCCGTACGCACGGCGGCCGCCTTCCACGAGAGCCTGCCGCTGACCGGCCTGATCCTGACCCGCGCCGATGGCGATGGTCGCGGCGGCGCCATGCTTTCCATGCGTGCCACCACCGGCCTGCCGATCAAGTATCTCGGCGCCGGCGAAAAGGTCGATGCGCTTGATGTCTTCGATGCCCGCCGTATCGCCGGTCGCATCTTGGGCCAGGGCGATATCGTCGCCCTCGTCGAAAAGGCTGCGCAGGAACTGGACGCCTCCAAGGCCGAGGCCATGGCGCGCAAGATGGCCAAGGGCCAGTTCGACCTGAACGACCTGTCCGATCAGCTCAGCCAGATGAAGAAGATGGGCGGCATGACCGGCATCATGGGCATGTTGCCCGGCGTGCAAAAGGTCAAGAAGCAGATCGAAGAATCGAACTTCAACGATAAAATCTTTGACCGCCAGGTGGCCATCATCTCCTCGATGACCAAGCTGGAGCGCAAGAAGCCGGACCTGCTCAATGCCTCGCGCAAGCGCCGCATCGCGGCCGGTGCCGGCGTCGATGTTGCCGAAATCAACCGTCTGCTCAAGCAGCACCGCCAGATGGCCGATACCTTCAAGATGATGTCGCGCTCCAATGGCCGTGGCCAGATGGGCGCGATGGCCAAGATGTTCGGAATGGGCGGAGGGGCACAGCCCAATATGGCCGATATCGCCAAGAAGATGGGCGTCAATACCCAGGCGGGGCCCGGCGGCAATCCGCTGGAAGGCCTGAACCCGGCGCTCGATCTCGATAAACTGAAAGCTTTGGGCGGCGGCAAATTGCCCGGCGCTACACCACCATCGGGCCTGTTTGGCGGCCTTCCGGGGCTTCCCGGCGCAAAGCCATTCGACCCAACCAAGAAATAACTTTTCACACTAAGGAATACCTCAATGCTTAAGATTCGTCTGTCCCGCGGTGGCTCCAAGAAGCGCCCTTACTACACCATCGTCATCGCTGACGCCGCCGCCCCGCGCGACGGTAAGTTCATCGAAAAGGTCGGCACCTATAACCCGATGCTGCCGAAGGACGCCCAGCGCGTGACCCTGAAGGTCGAGCGCATCGCCGATTGGCTCAAGAAGGGCGCCCAGCCGACCGACCGCGTCGCGCGCTTCCTGGCACAAGAAGGCCTGGTGAAGTGGGAACACGGCAATAACCCGCAAAAGGCTGTCCCGGGCAAGAAGGCCCAGGAACGTTCCGCTGAACGCGCTCAGCGCGAACAGGACCGTATCGACGCTGAAGCCGCTGCCAAGGAAGAAGCCGCCGCCGCCAAGGCTGCCGCTGCTGCCGAAGTCGAAGCTGCCAAGAACGCACCGGTCGCTGAAGAAGCCCCGGCTGAAGAAGCCCCGGCGGCTGAAGTTGTTGAAGAAGCGGCCGCCGAAGAAGCGCCTGCCGAAGAGCAATAAGCCTTATACCGGCTGGTTAAAATTGAGGGTCCGGATTTGCGTCCGGACCCTTTTTCTATATATGGACAGGTTATGACCAAACCCGATCTGATCTTTGTGGCGCAGGTAAGTGCCGCCAATGGCCTGCAAGGCGAATTCAAGCTGCTGAGCTTTATGGATGATCCGTTCAGCGTGCTCGAATACAGTCCCCTGCTCAATGACAAAGGTGAGCCAGCCCTGGTCATCACCAAGGCACGCGAGCACAAGGGTGCGCTGATCGTCAAGGCGGAAGGCGTGCCTGATCGCACCGCCGCCGATAAGATCAAGGGGTTGAAGCTTTATATCGATCGCGCCGAATTGCCGGAAGCGGAAGAGGGCGAATATTATATCTCCGACCTGATCGGCATGAAGGCATTCGATGCATCAGGTAACGAGGTCGGCCGGGTGATGAATGTCGATAATTTCGGCGCCGGCGACCTGCTCGATATCAAACCGCTGGAAGGCGCCAGCTTTTATCTTCTGTTCACGGACGAGAACGTACCCGAGGTCGATCTGGAAGCCCGGCGCATCGTTGTCGATCTCACCGGCATTTAGCTCGCGCTTTCATCCGGTCGTTCTTGTCCGGATATCAAACTTACACAGCCTTGCGCAGATTGAACCCATTCACTGAAAGGGTATCTCATGCGCATGTCTTATCTCGGCCGCAGCGGCGTTCAGGTGTCGCGGGCCTGCCTCGGCACCATGGTTTTCGGCCAGCAGGTCGATGAACCAACATCGCACAGCCTTATGGATTACGCCTTCGAACGCGGCGTGAGCTTTTTCGATACCGCTGAGCTTTATCCGATCCTGCCCAAGGCGGAAACGCATGGTCGGACCGAAGAATTTATCGGCAATTGGTTCAGACAGACCAGCAAGCGCGACAGGGTAGTGCTGGCTTCGAAAGTAATGGGACGAGCGCCGGGGCGTGACTGGCTGCGCAGGAACGGCGAAGACCCGCGCCTGACGCGTGCCCAGATCGACGAAGCCATAGAAGGCTCGCTGCGTCGGCTGAAAACCGACCGGATCGATCTCTATCAACTGCATTTCCCTGATCGTCCAGCGAAGAACTGGCTGCTCAAACCGCACCCCGATCTCAATGACGAATATGTGCCGTTCGAGCGGATCATCGAGAGTCTGTACCACCATATCGACAAGGGCAATATTCGCCACTGGGGTATCAGCAACGAGACGCCCTGGGGCACCATGCGCTTCTTCGCTGAAGCTGATAAACACGGCTGGCCGCGCCCGGTATCGATCCAGAACGGCTATAACCTGCTCAAGCGTGATTTCGATTACGATATGGCCGAACTTGCCATGCGGGAGAATTTCGGTCTGCTGGCCTATTCGCCCCTGGCGCAGGGCTATCTAACCGGCAAATACCAGAACGGCGCCGAGCCCGAGGGCGCGCGCATGACCTGTTTCGGCCGTGATGAACATTACGAGCGCGAGGGTAACAGCGAAGCCATCGACGCATATGTGAAGATAGGCAGCGAGCATGGCATCGATCCGGCAGCGCTGGCACTGAAATTCTGCGATACGCGCCCCTTCATGAACAGCACGATTATCGGCGCCACCCATATGGACCAGCTCAAGGCCAATCTCGATGCCTTCGATATCGACTGGAACGAAGATCTTGAAAAGGCGGTGCACGCGGTCTTCATGCACCGCCCGGCTGTCACGGCACCGCCGCTGGACGTGAAAGAGTAGCTTAGCTGTGGATGCCGCCGGCGACTTCGATGCGCTGGCCATTGATCCAGCCGGCTTCATCCGACAGCAGTAGGGAGACGGCGCCACCGATATCATCCGGCAGGCCGACTCGACCTAGTGGCGTGCGACTGGCGATGGCCTCGTTCATGGCGGCATCATCGCGCACACGGCCGCCGCCGAAATCGGTCTCTATGGCGCCAGGCGCTATGGAATTGACCGAAATGCGACGCGGACCCAGTTCCAGTGCCATGTAGCGCGTCAAGGTATCGATGGCCGCCTTTGTTGCTCCGTATACGGATGATCCCGGATAACTGAAGCGTGCCAGGCCGGATGACAGATTGATAATCCGGCCGCCATCCCTGATGATCGGCAGCAGGGCCTGCGTCAGGAAGACCACGCCCTTGAAATGGACATTGATGATGCCGTCAAACTGGGCTTCGGTCACTTCGGCGAAAGGCGCATAAAGCGCCATGCCGGCATTATTGACCAGGAAATCGAAATCGGCGCGGTTCCATTCGCTTTTCAATACCTCGCGAACCTGCGCCGCGAAGGCCGGGAAGGTTGCAGACGCGCCGGTATCGAGTTGCAGGGCCACCGCCTTGCGGCCTATCAGCTTCAGTTCCTCGATCAGGCTGTCGGCTTCATCCCTGCGCGAGTGATAGGTGAAGAGGATATCCGTGCCTTTGGCTGCCAGATGATGGGCCATATTGCGGCCGAGACCACGGCTGCCACCGGTGATAAGTGCGATTTTCATATGAGTGCTCCTTGAGTTGATACCCAAGGTTTACTGTTTTTAAAAATGGCGATAAACACGGCGTATCACACATCACTGTTCGGAAAAAATGAACAATGAATCGTCTTGAAGCCATGGCGGCCTTTGCACGTGTGGCCGAACTGCAGAGTTTTACGGCCGCTGCCACCTCGCTCGGCCTGCCGAAATCGAGCGCCTCACAGGCGGTCAGCCAACTGGAGGCGCACCTTAAGGTGCAGCTTCTCTATCGCACCACACGCCGGGTCCAGCTGACCCATGACGGCCAGGCCTATTACGAGCGCTGCCGTGAAGTGTTGGCAGAAATGGACGAACTGGACTCGATGTTCGAGCAGGAAAGCGACCTGACCGGCGCCCTGCGCGTCGATATGCCGGTCAGCCTCGCTCGCAACTTCCTGGTGCCGCGCCTGCCGGAATTCCTTGGCCGTCATCCGGGGCTAGAGATCGAACTCTCCTGCACTGACCGGCGCGTCGATGTGGTGGCGGAGGGCTTCGACTGCGTCATCCGTGTCGGGGCTTTAAGCGACTCCACCCTTGTATCGCGCCCACTCGGCCTGATGCATATGGGCAATTATGCCAGCCCGGCCTATCTGGCGCGTCATGGCGAACCGAAGACGCTCGAAGATCTGGCCAGCCATCACCTGATTCATTATGCGCTGACCCTTGGTGCGCGACCTTTCGGTTTTGAGTACCGCGAGGGCAGCGACTACAAGGTGGTGGATATGCCGGGACGCATTACGGTCAATAATACAGAGGCCTTCAGCAGCGCCGCCCTGGCGGGACTGGGCCTCTTTCAGTCGCCACGCACCGGCAACCGGCAACACGTGGCAGAGGGGCGGCTGGTGGAAATCCTGCCGCAATATGAAGCGGAGTCCTTGCCGATCGCCATGGTCTATCCGCGTCGCCGTCACCAGGCCCGGCGGGTGCGCGCCTTCATGGACTGGGTGGCGGAGATCATGCGCGATTATCTGGACTAAACCGGCGGGCGGTGCGATGCTGGTTCAACCATAACAAAAGATCACTATGAAACGCCCCACCTCCTTCGATATCGCGGCGCTTGCCGGCGTCTCCCAGGCTACTGTGTCGCGGGCGCTTTCCGGCGCGTCTTCGGTTAGCGAGGCGGTACGCCAACGCGTGCTCGAGGCCGCCACGCAGCTTAATTACACGGTCGATATCAATGCGCGCAAACTGCGCTCGAAGAAGATCAACACCATCGCCGTTCTGGTCTCGGAAGATCTTGATCACTCCGATAATCGCATCAATCCGTTCTTCCTGCCATTGATTGGTTCGATCCTCGACTATGCCAATTCCAAGGGCGTCGATGTGCTGGTATCTCTGCAGAAGGCTGACGCCGACTGGGGGGCCGATTACGGTTTCTCGCGCCGTGCCGATGGCATTATCTTTCTGGGTTATCGTGATTTTGAATCCTACCTGCGCAAGGTGGCCGTGCTTCAGCAGGTCGGTGAGCCGTGGGTGGTTTTCGGGCCGGTCATGCCGGAAACGCCGGACCTGTTTATCGGCTCGCAGAATGAAGAGGGCGCCCATTCCGCCGTCGAACACCTGATCAAACTGGGCCGTCAGTGCATCGTCTTTCTCGGCGAAGCTTCGGAAGCGCATTCGGAATTTTTCGAACGCTTCAAGGGCTTTCAGCGCGCCCATGCCGAGGCCGGATTGACACCTGATGCCCAACTGGCCGTCGATTGCTTTATTTCGCGTGAAGAGGGGGCGGCGGCAATCGACCGCCTGCTGGATGAGGGCGTAGTCTTCGATGCCGTCTTCGCCGTCACCGATCTGCTGGCCATCGGCGCCATCCAGTCCCTGCAAAAGCACGGCCTGAACGTGCCGAAAGACGTTTCGGTCATGGGTTTCGACGACCTGTGGGCCTGCACCTGCATTAACCCGACGCTTTCAACCGTCCGGCAGGACACCACCACCGCCGCGCGCGTGCTGTTCGATACCCTGGCGGCCTTGATCGACAATGAACCGGTCGAGATGACGCGCATCCCGACACAACTGGTAATCCGGGAATCCTGCGGTGGCTGATCAGTCGAACAATGTCGCCAGTCCGATGATTTCCATGTCCGGTGCCCGTGTCTTGAAGACAGGTATTTCACTGACATAGCCGCTGAGACGGCCCTTGTTAGAATAGCGTTTGACGAAGGCCGGGACATCGAACAGATCACCGATCATATCGAGCAGGTCGCCGGCGAGGTAAACGCCGCCACGTGCGCCGAGGATGAGCGCCACGTCTGAGGCCATGGCGGCGAACCAGCCCATGCTGAGGGCGATGGCCTGTTTGGAGCGCCCTTCACCGGTTGAGGCCATGGCGATGATTTCTTCGATAGCGGGGGCGCCGGCGTCGTCGCCTTCAATCCTGGCCAGCGCCGTCCAGATATCGACCACGCCCGGAATGGAGATAACGCGTTCACGCGAGACATGGCCATATTTATCAATCAGCACGCGCAGGACGGCAGCCTCGATATCCGAGGTCGGTGCCAGATCCGAGTGCCCGCCTTCGGTCGGCATGGCCGTCCAGTTGCCCATCCCGTCAGGTGCCAGGGCCGACATGCCAAGGCCGTTATGCGGGCCGATGACGGCGATAACCTGCTCTTCCAACGGCTCGCCGCCGCAGATTTTGTCGCACTCATCTGCGTGCAGGCGTGGAATGGCCAGCGCCTTGGCAACGAAATCATTCACCAGGTTGATACGCTGTGTATCCAGAAAATTGCGCATATCGGCCCGGTCGATCGAAAAGCCATGATTGGGAAGCTGTATAATGCCCCCGCGCTCCCAGCCGGCCGCCGAAATAGCCGCACCCCCCAGGCGCGGCTTATCCTGTGCTTCCAGAAAGTCAGAAATAGCTGTCTTGTAGCTTTCGAGACTGTTACAGGCGTAATGAGTTGATTCCCGCGGGCGTTCACCGCGTCTTGCCAAGGCCAGCTTAAGATAGCTGCCATTACTGATATCGCTCAGCAACACATAGTCTGCCATGATTTCCTTGCCCTATGTTTTTATTTTTATCCCCGGCCTTTTTATTTTTGCTGGCCAGCTTAATTAAGTTTGAAATTAAATTCCAAACCTTGATTTTTACTAAAGCATCTGTCCAAAAGAACATAAAAACGAGGTCTTTTTATGCCCCCCAAGGTAAAAATTTGCGGAATTCGGACAATCGATGCGGCCGTTGCAGCGATAAATGACAGCGCTGACTTCCTGGGCTTCATCCATTTTACCAAAAGTCCGCGTCATTTGCCGCTCAACGCCATGAAAGACCTTATCCGGGCGATTCGCAGCGTTAACGCTAACATTCCCTGTGTCAGCGTTGTCGTCAATGCGGAAAACGATGTTCTGGAAACGCTAAGGGATGAGGTAAAGCCCGACCTGATCCAACTCCATGGCAAGGAGACGCCGGAACGCGTGGCGAAGATCGCGGCGTTAACACATATTCCCCTGATCAAAGCGATCAGTATCGGTGAAATAAGCGATCTCGATGGCGCATCCGCCTACGAGCCGCACGTCAAATACATGATGTTCGATGCCAAGACGCCAAAGGACGCTGCCTTGCCCGGCGGCCTGGGCCTGAGCTTCGACTGGACGATCATGCGTCATCACGCCGCAGTCAAACCGTGGTTTTTGGCCGGTGGTCTGTCATCCAGCAATGTGGCTTCCGCCGTACAATTGTCAGGCGCGCCGATGCTGGACGTTTCTTCCGGAGTCGAATCCGCGCCGGGTGTAAAGGACGAAGCGCTGATTTCGGGCTTCCTTCGCGCCGCAAAATCTCTATAAGGCCAGTTTCCTGCTCTCAGATTGAAGGAATTTCCACGGTGAGCGATCCCGTTCTCAGAAACAGCTATAGCCAGCCGGACGCCAAGGGCCGGTTTGGTCAGTTCGGCGGGCTGTATGTCCCCGAAACCCTGATGCCGCTGGTCCTGGAACTGACGCAAGCCTGGCAGGACGCCAAGAACGATGAAACATTCTGGGCCGAATATCACAGCCTGATGACGCATTTCGTCGGCCGTCCGTCGCCTCTCTATTTCGCCGAGCGTATGACCGAGCATTTCGGCGGCGCCAAAATCTATTTCAAGCGCGAAGAGCTGAACCACACCGGCGCGCACAAGATCAATAACTGTATCGGCCAGATTCTTCTGGCGAAGCGCATGGGCCGTACCCGCATCATCGCCGAAACCGGTGCCGGCCAGCACGGCGTTGCCTCGGCCACGGTCTGCGCCCGATTTGACCTGCCCTGCATCGTCTATATGGGCGCCACTGACGTCGAGCGCCAAAAGCCGAACGTCTTCCGCATGCAGCTTCTCGGTGCCACGGTCTCTCCGGTCACCAATGGCCAGGGCACGTTGAAGGACGCCATGAACGAGGCCCTGCGAGACTGGGTCACCAATGTCCACGATACCTATTACATGATCGGCACGGCGGCGGGGATGCATCCCTATCCGGAAATGGTGCGCGAATTCCAGACCGTCATCGGCAAGGAAACCCGCACACAAATCCTAGAACTGGAAGGCCGCTTGCCGGACGCCGTCATCGCCTGCGTCGGTGGCGGATCGAACGCCATCGGCATGTTCCATCCCTTCATCGACTACGACACCGTCAAGCTGGTGGGCGTCGAAGCGGCCGGCCACGGGCTTGACGTTTATAATGGCCACGCTTCGTCGCTGAATGGCGGCCGCCCCGGCGTGCTGCACGGCAACCGCACCTATCTGTTGCAAGATGACGATGGCCAGATTCTCGAAGGCCATTCCATCTCGGCGGGTCTCGACTATCCGGGCATCGGGCCGGAACACGCCTATCTCTTTGATATAGGTCGCGCCAAATACGTGACCACCACCGACGAGGAAGCGCTGGCCGCCTTCGCCCTGACCTGTAAGCTGGAAGGCATTATCCCGGCGCTGGAATCCTCTCACGCCATTGCACGCGTCGGCGAACTGGCGAAGGAAGTCGGCAAGGGCGGGATTGTCGTCCTTAATCTGTCGGGCCGCGGTGACAAGGATATTGCCACGGTCGCCAAGCACATGGGTGAAGCCGGAGCCAGTTTGCTGTCATGAGTGTTGCCCGTATCGACAAGCGCTTTGCTGACCTGAAAGCGCAGAACAAGTCCGCCTTCATCGCCTATATCATGGCCGGTGACCCCGACCTGGAAACCACCTTCGAGATACTGAAAGGCCTGCCGGCGGCGGGCGCGGATATCATCGAGCTCGGCTTCCCCTTCTCAGATCCGATGGCCGAGGGACCGACCATCCAGCGCGCCGCCGAACGTTCACTCGCCGCCGGCACCAGGCTGCGCGACGTCTTCATGCTGGTGCAGCGCTTCCGCGAGATCGACCAGAATACGCCGATCATCCTTATGGGCTATATGAACCCGGTTGAGTTTCTCGGCTATGAGCGCTTCGCCAAAACCGCTTCCGAGGCCGGCGCTGATGGCCTGATCGTGGTCGACTGCCCGCCGGAAGAAGCCGATGGCCTGACCGACGCGCTGGACGCCAATGACATCGCCCTGATCCGCCTGGCCACCCCGACCACCGACGCCAGCCGCCTGCAAACCCTGGTCAAGCGCACGCGCGGTTTCATTTATTACGTCTCGGTCGCTGGTGTTACCGGCGTCAAGTCGGTCGATGCCGACGCCATCGCTGACCAGGTGGCGAAGGTTCGCGCGGCCGCCAATCTGCCGGTGGCCGTGGGCTTCGGCATTCGCACGCCGGAAAGCGCGGCAAGCGTTGCCCGCATCGCCGATGCCGCCGTTGTCGGCTCGGCTTTGGTAGACGAGATCGCCAAAGTGCTTCCCTCGGAAGCCACAAAAAGTTTACCGGAAAATAACCCTTCCACGACGAAAGTTCTGGCCAAGGCCGCAGATTTGGCACACGCTGTCCATTCTGCTCGGCTGGCGGCACAGGTGTAACCGGAGTAAGATGACGTATGGCTATGGCTGACAAGTCCGACAAGGGCCCCAAACTGCCCCCCGCCGCAAAATCCGCCGAGCGCCGTGAGCGCGGCGGCTGGCTATCCAAGATCGCCCCTGGCATTTCCAATTTTGTCGGCAGCAAGCGCGAAACACCGGAAAACCTGTGGGTGAAAGACCCCGATACCGGTGACATGATCTATCGCTCGGACCTGGAAGCCGCTCTGTGGGTGACGCCGTCCGGTCGCCATATGCGCATCGGTCCCAAGGCGCGAATGAAATTTACATTTGATGACGGCCAGTTCGAGAGCCTGCCGACTCCGGAAGTGGTCGAAGACCCGCTGCACTTCTCCGATGGCAAGCCCTACAAGGACCGCCTGAAGGCAGCCCGCGCCGCCACCGGTGAACGCGACGTCATGGCCATCGGCTACGGCAAGGTGCAGGGCGTCGATTGTATTGTTCTTGTCCAGGATTTCGCCTTCATGGGCGGCTCGCTCGGCATGGCCGCCGGTGAAGGCTTTATCGCCGCTGCCAAGGCTGCCGTCGAGCGCAAGGTGCCGATGGTGGTCTTTACTGCCGCCGGCGGCGCCCGAATGCAGGAAGGCGCGCTGTCGCTGATGCAGATGGCCCGCACCACCCTGGCCATTCAGGAACTGAAAAAGGCGCAACTGCCGTATCTCGTGGTCCTGACCGATCCGACCACCGGCGGTGTTACCGCCTCCTACGCCATGCTGGGCGATATCCACCTCGCCGAGCCGGGCGCGCTGATCTGCTTCGCCGGCCCGCGCGTTATCGAAACCACCATCCGTGAAAAGCTGCCGGAAGGCTTCCAGCGCTCGGAATTCCTGGTTGAAAAAGGCATGGTCGATCGCGTTGTGTCCCGCTCCGAACTGCCGGAAGTGCTGGGGGCGCTGATGTCGATGCTGATGAGCGGCAAGCGCAAGGCGGCTTAGCAGGGGCACAGCCCTGCACCAAAGTCTTCTTTGCGTGGCAACGGGGGGGAGCCATGATTAAGCCTGGACGTTTTTTTCGCAGTCTGATTGGATTAATTTCTGGAACCTGGCTGATCGTCTTGCTGATAGACGCGCCCCTTGCTCTGTTTGTAAATAAAACCTTTGATGAAATAAGCTTTTTCGATCCCGGCTTTCTTACCAATTACGGCTATAAGAATTGGGGGGAATATGCCTTGCGTGAAGGGCCACTCATTCTTGGGGTGATCCTAATGCTTACAGCGCTGGTCTGTATGCTCGGCTTTATTGTTCATGCCATTTTATACCGGTTGAACTGGCGGCATCTCCATAATTATCTCGGTACGGGCGTCTTTATCGCTGCGGTATTTAGTCTGCTCGCAGTACTTTGCCTCTTCAGTGGGGCATCGGCATTTCCTGCCGCCGTTATATTCAGCTTGTTTCTTGTTATCCTTATCTTTTCGGCATTTTCCGCTATGGTAGCATTATTGGTCTTCTGGCTGATCCGCCGGCCGGATAAGGATGCAAAACAAGATGCTCCACCACCATCCGTATCCGCCTGAAGGCTCCGCCGGACGGTCCCGTCCCCACAGAGGCGGGAGAGGCAAGGCCTCTTTTCTTATACCTCCCCAATTCATTGGGGAGGGGGACCGCGGAGCGGAGCGAAGGGGGTGGTGGGGGTTCTTGCTTTTCTCTATAACAACCTCATGACCGACCGCCTCCTGCCCTTTGACGCGCCGCTTGAACGCTTGAAAGCCCTGCATCCCAAGCTGATCGACCTCAATCTCGACCGGATGCTGCGCGTCTGCGAAACGCTGGGCCGGCCACAGGACAGGCTGCCGCCGATCGTGCATGTCGCCGGCACCAACGGCAAGGGCTCGACCATCGCCCTCTTGCGTGCCATGGCCGAGGCGGAAGGCTTGCGCGTCCATGTCTATACCTCGCCGCATCTGGTCCATTTCGCCGAACGTATCCGCCTGGCCGGCACCCTGATCGACGAAGATTATCTGGCCTATACCTTAAGCCGCGTCGAAACCGCCAATGCCGGCGCTCCCTTAACCTTCTTCGAATCGACTACCGCCGCCGCCTTTCTCGCCTTCTCGGAAACGCCCGCCGACCTGCTGCTGCTGGAAACCGGTCTTGGCGGCCGGCTAGACGCCACCAATATCATCGCCCGGCCAAAACTGACGCTCATCACGCCGGTCGACTATGACCATCAGGCTTTCCTCGGAAATGACTTGTCGACGATCGCGCGCCAGAAAGCGGGTATCTTCAAACGCGGCACGCCCGCCCTAAGCGCCCGCCAGCCCGACGAAGCGGCACAGGCTTTGGAGTGGCAGGCGCTGAAGCTCAACGTATCTCTCACCAGTATGGGGCAGGGTATCGACGTCTGGCGCGAAGGCGATCGGCTGATCTTTCAGGACGAAGACGCGCTTTATGATTTGCCGCTCCCGGTCCTGCCTGGCGAACATCAGATCGAAAACGCCGGTCTCGCCATCAAGGCGGCGTTGATGCTGGGCCTGAAAACCGAGGCCATCGAAACCGGCCTGAAAACCGCGCAATGGCCAGGCCGGCTGCAACCGCTGAAAGCAGGGCCGCTATATGAAGCGCTGACAGGTCGCGCCTCCGAACTGTGGCTTGATGGTGGGCACAACCCTCATGCCGCGAGGGCCTTGCGTGAATTCATCGACCAGCAGCAGGCGCGCGATCCCAAGCCGCTGCATCTCATCTGCGGTCTGATCAATACCAAGGATGCCGTCGAATTTTTCGGTCACTTCGCTGGATTGGACGCACATATCCATTGCGTTTCGTTCAGCAGCGACGCCGCCATACCACCCGCAGACCTGGCCGCCGCCGCGCAAAACAAAGGGCTTGAAGCGGATGTCGCCTCAAGCCCTTTGGAAGCTATAAAAGCCCTGCCGCACGAACCCTTGCGGGTCCTGATCTGCGGCTCACTCTATCTGGTCGGCGACTGCCTGGCGCTATCGCCGGACACCTACCCGACTTAAGCAATGGAGTTTTCGCCGAGCCATTCAACCAACTTGGCTTTCGGCATGGCGCCGACCTTCATCGAGGTCATCTGGCCATTCTTGAACAGCATCATTGTCGGGATGCCACGGACGCCAAAGCGTGACGGGGTCATCGGCGAATCCTCGATATTAATCTTGGCGATCTTGATCTTGTCGCCCAGGCCATCGGCCAGCTCTTCGAGGATCGGCGCGATCTGCTTACACGGACCGCACCATTCGGCCCAGAAATCGACCAGAACAGGCGTGTCGGACTTCAGAACGTCGGCTTCAAAGCTTTCATCGGTGATTTTGTGCGTAGCCATGGATTTTAATCCTCAGGTCGCTTTGGGAAAAACGCGCGACTGACGTTGTCAAACTTTTCAGGCCTATAGGTAGTGAGTCGCCGCCCATAAATCAACGATTCAAAATTTCACCAAGCCTGAGATTTACTAAAGCCTCACTTAAGGCAGTCAGTTTCGGCCCATCGGTCCACAGCAGGGCGGCTTCCACAGCCTTGTCCGGATATATCTGGCGCAGCAGGGCGACATAACCGGCCATCTGACGCTGATAGGCAATGGCGGCATCTTCCGCACGATCCGGCGCCGGGCGATTGGATTTGTAATCGATGATAAGGACGCGATCCGCTGTCACCACCAGCCGGTCGATCCGACCGGACAGCATGATCTCGTCGCCCCGTACCGTTTTGCCGATGCTGCCGGCCAGGGCCACTTCCGGGCGCGAATCCGGCCCAAAAGCCTCGGCGAAACGCGAATCGGTTAGCACCGCCAGCACCGCGCCGGCCATTTCGCGGCGCTGCGCATCATTCAGGTCGGGCTGGCGGTCGAGATAGCGCGCCGCCACATCGTCGCGCTTGTCCGCTGCAATATCGGGCAGGATTTCAAACAGCTTGTGGATCAGGTTCCCGCGCCGGTAGCGGCCGAGGCCATTCTGCGATTCGAGCGGTGAGGGGGCACGCTCCTCTGCCTCGCGGTCCTCGTCACCCATCTGCGAAATCGCCGCCCAGCGCTCCTGGCCACGTTCGAGATCGATCTCCGCCTGGGCGACAATATTCGTCACGAAGTCCGGTAATATAACCTCGGGCGCCAGTATCGTCGCCTCGGCCGTCAGCAGGGGTGAACGCGCGCCATAAAGCGTCACGATCGCCTGTTGCGCCTGTTCGAGGTCATCGAAAGGCGCTTTCAATGGCATGACCTCAGCTGTCGCATCCGGCAGGCGGGCCATGGCGTCGGCCAGCAAATCGTACCACGGATCGAAAACGGCATTTTTCGAGGCAGCCTTCTTGCCGGCATAGCCACACAGGGTCAGGCGGTCACGAGCGCGCGTCAGGGCGACATAGAGCAGACGCAGGCCTTCCTGTTCGTCCTTCAGTCCCTTGACGTCACGGATAGCGGTGATATTGGCGGTATCGCCCTTGCGGCCACCGGCGCAAAGATAAAGGTCGCCCTCATCCCCTTGCAGCAACAGGTCGTCCTTGCTGGCGCTGGTATGCTGCGGCCCGACCGGCAGGATGACCCACGGCGCTTCCAGCCCCTTCGAGCCATGCACAGTCATGACGCGCACGCTGCGGCCGCCTTCTTCCTGCTCGCGCTTGATCTGCGCCGCCCGGAATTCGAAGAGATCGAGACAGGCGGACAATCCATTGAGCCCGATGCCTTCGCCTTTCAGCGCCAGGGCCAGGGTTTCTTCCAGCACATCCTCGCATTCATCACCGAGGCGAGTCAGGAAACGCTGCTTGATCGAACGGCCCTCGCCATCGCGGCGATTAAGGACGCGGGCCAGAAAATCGAACGCCGTCAGATGGCGCGCCGCGCCTTGGGCCCACAGCAGGAAGACCCGCGCATCGGCAAAGCGGCCTTCCGTTTCCGGATAATCGAGCAAACGTCCCCACAACGCGCCTTCGCGGCCCTGGGCCAAGGTGTAGAGATCGTCTTCGCTGAGGTCGCACAGAGGCGAACGCAGCACGCAGGCCAGAGACAGGCTGTCATTCGGTTGCAGGCAAAAGCGCATCAGGGCGCGCAGATCCTGAAAAGCGATATGGTCACCGAGCTTCAACCGGTCGGCGCCCGAAACCGGCACACCGGCGATCTTCAGTTCACGGATGATATGTTCGAACAGGGCGTCGCGCTTGCGCACCAGGATCAGCACATCGCCGGCATGCAGCGGGCGCGGCGTCTCGGTTTTCTTGGTGAAGACCGCCCGACCGGCCTCGATTTCGGCCTTGATCGTCGCCGCCAGTTGCTTCGCCAGGCGCTTCGAGGCCGGATCACGCGCGCCAGCATCGACCGGTGCGACATCAATCTCATCAGCCGTCATATCCGGCGCATCGATCGGCTGGACCAGCGGCCACAGCTCGACCAATCCTTTTTGCGTGTTGCGCTGCGCCTTGTGGATGACGACATTGCCGGTGAAATTGAGCGCGTGCGACAGGTCAGGCGCCGGGAAGACGGCATCAACGAAGCCAAGGATTTCCGGCAGGGTCCGCCAGCTTTCAACCAGGTCCGGCGCCACGAATTTTTGCCCGGCTTCCGTGATCACCGCATCGAAATACTGACCTTCCTTGAGGAAGATATCGGGTTGTGCGCCCTGGAAGCCATAGATTGACTGCTTTTCATCACCGACCGCGAAGAGCGTGCGTAGGGCGCTGGTCTGGCCCGCGCCAGAGAAGAACTCCGCCGACAGCGCCTTGACGATCGCCCACTGGTCACCGGAGGTATCCTGCGCCTCATCGACCAGAATATGTTCCAGCCCGCCATCGAGCTTGAACAGCACCCAGACCGACATCAGGTGATCGGAAAGCAGCGCCTTGGTGCGGTTGATCAGGTCCTGGAAGTCGAGCGCGCCCTCGGTTTTTTTCTGCGTCTGGTAGATGGCACTGAACACGGCAAAAAGCCGCAGGGCATCAAGTGTGTTTTCGGCAATTTCGGCGGCCTTTAACTGCTCGACCAGCGTCGAGACGTCAGCCGCCATGCGGTCCATAACGATGGCGTCGCTCGCCGGCGTTTCCTTGGTATAGGTGCTTTTGCGCGGGCTGCCGGTCTTGGTGAAGAAGATCGCTTTCAGCAGGTCGAAATCGAGCCCCTTGCCGGCCTTATAGCCTTCGTAAAGCGCCAGAAACGCCTGTCCGGCCTCTTGGTTGGTCTTGGTCGTACCCGTGCTGAGAACGGCGGCGAGATCGCGGATAATCTCCCATTCCAGCCGGGCCTCATAGGCGCCCAGGCACTCAATCGTCGTGCAAATGCCGTCCAGACCGAGACTTTGGAATAATGTGGTCGCCCAGTCACCCTTCGCTTCAAGGCCGGCAAAAGCCTCGGCAATATCGTCATGCTGATGGATGAATTGCGACAATAGCCGCTCGAAACCGGAAACCTTCAGCTTACGGATCAATCGATCGCGCGCCGCCATCACCTCGGTCAGGTCGGGGTTATCAAGTGTCAGCAGACCGTCGCCGGCTGTCTTCGCCAATTCGCCGCCGATCAGATCATCCAGCACCTGAAAGGCGGGGGAGAGCCGGGCTTCCAGTGGGAAACGGCGCAGCAGCTTTTCGCAAAAACCGTGGATGGTCTGGATCTTCAGCCCGCCCGGCGTTTCCAGCGCCTTGGCGAACAGAGCCCGCGCACGCGGCAGATCATGGACGGCCTCATCGATGCTGGCGAGATCGCGCGCCAGCTCTTCGTCCAGCGCGATAGCCCAGCCACCGAGGCGCTCAAACAGGCGGCCCTGCATTTCGGCGGCGGCGGCCTTGGTATAGGTGACGCAGAGGATGCGTTCCGGCTTCGCGCCATTCAACAACAGTCGCGCCACGCGGTTGACGAGTGTTGAGGTCTTGCCCGAACCGGCATTGGCGGTCAGGAAGGACGAGGCCTTCGGATCAGCGGCTATATTCTGAGCGTTTGGGTTTTGGGCATTCATTCTGAAACGTCCTCCTCGGATGTTTCCTCATCGCCCAGCACACTCCATTCGTAGAGCCGCGCCAGTTGATCATAATCACCGCCGCGTACCTTCTGGAACTGCGGCGCGGTCCAGGAGAGATAGGGCTTGTCCGGGTTGGCGTAATCCTCCAGCCGGCGGCGAAAACCGGCCAGCGCCCTATCTGCCAGGTCAGTGGCATTTTCGCCTTTCTGCACGGCGTTGCGCGGTGTCGTCTTGTCCGGCGACACCTGCACATACAGCAATTCGCCAACGGGCTTTTCGCCGTCGATACCGGCAAAGCCGCCATGGCGCAGAATGGCGGCGGTCAGGGTGAGTTGCGGATAGAATCCGGCTGTCACCTGTTTGGCCGAAGGCGGCAGGCCGGTCTTGAAATCAAGAATATCGATGCCGTCCTCACGCACCTCGATACGGTCAGACTTGGCGGTCAGGGTGAAATCACCACGCGAAGTTTGCAGCTTCAGTTCGCCCTGCTGCTCGATGATCAGGCGCGGCTTCGCGGCGCGGCGTTCCGTCTCGAACACCACAAATTCCCGCGCCATGCCAGCCAGCAAGGGCCGCTGCAAGGCCATCTGCGCCGGTGACAGATGCGTGGCTGCCAATTCCTCTTCGAGCATGTCGGTCAGGCGGCGCACGCCTTCTTCACCCAGCACACCGGCTTCGGTGAAGCGCTCCAGGCTCTTATGGATGGCGGTGCCGCGCTGACGTGCCTCGACCGGTTCATTGGGACGGTCCATCGGCCGCAGATCGAGGATGCGGCGAGCATAGATAGCATAGGGGTCTCGAACAAAGACCTCGACCTGCGTTACCGGCATCTGGATCGGGCGCACCGACACGGGCGGCTTCGGCGCCGGGCGGATCGCTGGTTTCAGGGCGGGTGGCTTGGTCTTCAGGCCAGCATCCATGGCGCGCGCCCAATCGAGATAGCGGACATCGGTCGGGATCTTTATGCCCGCACCGTCGCACAGGGTTTGCAGTCGCCACAGCCAGCGCGAGGCCACCTGCGGCTCGCCTTCACGGCGATGACGGGTGATGAGAAAGACTTCCGGCGCTGCAGCCGCCTGAACGAAATCATGCGCGGAAAGACCGGTGCGGCGTTCCGGCGTCGGCAGGCCGAGCTTCTGACGCATGGGCCGTGACAGAAAGGGGTCCAGCTCCGGTGCCTGTGGCCAGACGCCTTCTTCCAGACCCGCCAGAATCAGACGGTCAGCCTTGACCAGACGCGCTTCTATGGCACCGAGGATCAGCAGGCGCGGATGGGTGTTACCGCCGGTACGCACCTTGCCCTGAGCGATCATGTGCGACAGGATATCCGAAACCTCGCGCAGGCCGGAAACGGCAAAACCGGCACTTTCGCGTATCAGTTCGGCCAGCAGTTCGGACATCTGCAAACCCGGCGCACCGGACCACAAAACCTGCCCGTCATCGACTGCCAGGCTTTCCGCCAAGGCGACGATTGCCGCTAAAGAACGACTAAGGTTGTCAAGTTCGCTAGCCAAAGTGGGTTGCACCAGGGCGAGATAATCCGTCCACAGACTACTGGCGGATTCGTTGTCGCCAATCGCTGTCGTGATCGTGCCGAGACCGTTGGGTGTGGCGCCACGCAGGGCCTTACGTTCCAGGGCGAACAGGCCGTCATGCCCGGCAAACCGGCACCACGGATGATTGAACAGACTCAGCAGACGCACGGGATCGTGCGGCGTCTCCAGCAGGGCCAGCACGTCGAGCAGGAAGCGGCCGGGCAGGCTGTTGGCCAGGGGCTCGCCGGCGGAGTTGTCGGGTTGCAGGCCCCAGCGCGACAGGCGCGCGGCGACCCGGCGTGACAGGCCGATATCCGGCGTGATCAGGGCCACCACCTTGCCGGGCGTCTCCAAAGCTTCGCGCATCAAAAGGGTGATGACCGAGGCGGCTTCCTCATCACGCGCCGTATGAATTTCCGTCAACCCCTTCAGGCCTTCAACGAGGGTATCGCCCTCTTCCGCCTTGAGCACGGCGATCTGGTCCAGCCAGTCCTTGGTGGCCTCTGCCGGACGCAGGGCTTCATTGAGAATTCGCCGGCGGGCATCACCTTTGCGGTCGGCCTCCACCGACGTCGGCCAGGTATGAACCTGATTACGCCTGACCTCATGGCGGTCAAGCGTACGCTTCATCGTGCCTTGCGGGTGCGAATCCTCGATCTGCGCCCAAACGTCGTCCGCCAGCGACAGATCCAGTCCCGGCAGGACCACGGCGCCCTGTTCCGCATTGGCGACAACCTGCATCAGGTCGGCCATGGACGGCGCCGAACCGGTTGTCCCCGCCAGGATGAGCGGGGTGCGCGGTGGATGATCCGTCCACTGATCAACCAGGCGGCGTATCAGAGTAACCTGACGCTGCGACGGGTCCATCAGGCTCAGTTCGGCCAGCCGCTTCGGCCAGGCGCGCACCGCCACATTGAGAAACTTCGCCGAAACCTGCCAGTGCTGCGCCCAGCCTTCCAGCGCATATTGATCCTGACCCATACCTGAGATGAGGTTTTCCAGCTTATCGGCGGCATCGACCTCTTCGAGGGCCAATGAGTCGAAGAAACCAGCCAGGCTGTCGGCCAGTTCAAGCGCCACTTTTGCGGAGATTTCCCGACCGTCAAGCCCGTCATATTCAGTGGTGATCAGGCGCGCCAGTTCGAAACGACGGCGCAGTGGCGACATTGCCGGTGGCAGATCGAGTGCAAGGGCTTCGAGATCGAACGGGGGCTCGCCTTCATCCAGATCGCCTATGGCACGGATTTGCGGCAGAAGCAGCGCCCCGTCTCGCGCTTGTTGCGAGAACGACCTGGCCATGGCCCGTGCTCCGCGACGTGTCGGAGTCAATATCTGTGCCGTCGAAAGCCTGTCACCGAGGGAGTTGCAAATGCCGCGCGCCAGATCGTTCAGGAAGCAACGCCCCGAAGGAATGGTAAACCAGCGGGGGCCGGTATGGGGGAATATATCGGCGGCGGATGTCATCGCGCCGGAGCTTGGCGTGAGTCGAATGTAATGTCGAAGGCTTAGGCTAGTTTACGATTGTTCCGGTGCCATCGACAGTATGCTTGGTGCCATCGGGCTGCTCGGGATTCCCCTTGTCTACCTGATTGACGGTTTCCTGCGGATGCCGGCTCATGATTGTGGCGCCGCCGACAATCGCAACGGCCAGAACGGCCAGCGCCAGAACGATGACAAGGCGCAGATGATTCCATACACCGGGCTTTTCGGGCAACGAGGTAGTCGCCATGGTGAGTCCTCCTGTGGAAGGTTATTATGCATCCTTCACAGCAAGTAATCGGGAATGAATGCCGGGCCCGCAGATAAGGATCGGATCAGGAACGCAACTGGGCGTCTGCAAAATCACGCGCAGCCGGATCGCCAACGTGCATCCACTGGCCGTTGAATACCGTCCCGTGCAGACGACCTTCGGGCGCCAGCCGCCGCCAGATACGCGACAGCGAGAAGGCGCCCTCGGGTTCGGAATCGACGATCTGTGGCCTGGTGATATGCACGCCCATATAGTTCCAGGGCGCCGAGGGGGCGGCGTCACGAAACGCCAGCCGGCCGTCTTCCAGGAAGAAATCACCGGCGCCATCGAAACCATGGCTGGTTTCCATCGAAGTGACCAGCAATGCCGCGTCCATCTCAGCCGGATTCCACTCATCGCACAGGGCTTTCAGGGCGATGCCATCCGGCGCGCTTTCCAGCCAGACGCTGTCGATATTGGCCACCCAGATCGGATCGTCGCCCAGCAACGGACGCGCCTTTTTCAATCCACCGCCGGTTTCCAGCAGCGCGTTACGCTCGTCGGAGATGATGATGTCGAGATCGCTTCGCGCCTTCAGATGCGCTTCCAGCCGGTCGGCGAAATAGTGGACATTGATGACAAACCGCTTTGCCCCCGCCGCGCTCAGGCGATCGAGCATATGATCGATCAGGGTGCGACCAGCCACCTGGACCAGCGCCTTAGGGCGATCATCGGTCAGCGGACGCATCCGGGTGCCGAGGCCGGCGGCGAGAATAAAAGCGGTTTCGGGTATCACGACAGTTTGTCTCCGAAGCCATGACGCAGGAACCAGTCCTGCAAACCTTCCATGCCCGGTTCACGGATATTGCGGGCGATATGGCCCCACATGCGCGGAATGAAGGCCTCATAGCGCGGCTTGTGGAAATGGACCACCAGGCGGGCAAAGATACCAAGAATCCGCGCTTCGTTCAGGGTTGCCAGGGCATTGTAATCCTGCATGAAGGCGTCGCGACCTATCTGTGGACGCAAGGCAAAATAGTGATCGAGGCATTGCGCCTCCAGTTCGCGGGAAACATCACGGCGGGCATCCTGCAACAGCGACAGCAAATCCCACGACGGATGAGCGCGCAGGCAATCCTGAAAGTCGATCATTCCGACCCGCGCCACACCTTCGCGTTCAGGCAGCCACAGCAGGTTTTCGGCATGAAAGTCGCGGTGGACGAAGGTCGTGGCCCCGGCCTCGGCACGCTGACGCAGGGGCGCCCACAGGGCTTCCCATTCCTCGATCGCGGCATCACTCAAAGGGTGCGATGGATCGTACTTCGGATACCATTCGACGAACAAACCCGCACCGGTTTTCAGCGCGAGATCGTCATAGCTGAGGAGCGGCCAGTCGTGATCGAGGATCGCCGGCGGGGTCAGATCGTGCAGACGTGCCTGGGCCTCGATCGCGCTGAGATAAAGCGGGGTTTCGTCCTCGCCGCGCGCGATCAGTGCGGCGAACAGGTCGTCGCCCAGATCCTCGCTGATCAACAGGCCGTTAGCGGCATCGATTTCAAAAATTTCCGGCGCCGAAAGCCCTTGCGCACGCAGATAGTGGGCGGCACCAACAAAGGCTTCTATCCGTCCGGCGGCCAGACGCGCCATGGCATTGTAACCAGAAGCCTGGCGTTCCTCGATGGTTTCATTCAGGCGGCAGGGCTGGGATTCCAGCGCCGGCGCCTGATCCATCAGCATAAAGGTCGAGCCATCCTTGCGCACCAGGCGCTCATAGCGGCGTGTTGAGGCGTCGCCCGGCAAGGGCTGGCGCTCGGCTTCGGAAAAACCCGCGCTGAGCAGGAAGGTTTGCTTGATCGCCTCGCGGTCTGTCATGTGGTGTCTTTGTTAGTCCCTGAAACGGCCTTGTGGCGTAAGGGTTACGCGGCGGCCTTCTGAATTGGTATTACCGGCCTCTTCTAGGACGATATCGAGACGGTCGTCAAAGCCCAAATGACCCAGGCGTTGTGGCCATTCGATCAGCAGGACGCTGTGTGGCAAGGCATCATCCAAGGCGAGCTCGTAGGATTCTTCCGGCGATTTCAGGCGGTAGAGATCGAGATGGGCGATTTCGAAGCCCGGTCCGTCATAGGTTTGCATCAGGGTGAAGGTAGGGGAGGGCACGTCCTGATCGGGCGCTGTCAGGGCACGGACGATCGCGCGGGCCAGCGACGACTTGCCCATGCCGAGTTCGCCTTGCAGATAGATTACGTCACCAGCCTTGAGTAGCGGCGCGATACGACCGCCCAGCGCAATCGTGGCGGCTTCATCGGGCAGGTGAAGGCTCTGCGGTCGGGATAGATCGAGCGGTTCAGACATGAAAAACCTTATCCGGCGCTTCCGGCAGTTGCAACTCGACATAGGCCTTCAGGCTGTCCGTATCCAGACCTTCCGTCTGCGGCTCGATCACCGGGCCGATCGTCAGGTCGAAGCGCTTGCCGGCCTTGTTCAGCAGTTCGTGAAAAAGGGTGATGTCGCGCAGTTCCTGCGAAAAACGGTTGAACAGGTGAAACCAGAAACTGTCCGGGCCGGTCACATGGATCGGCACGATCGGCGCATCGTACTTCTGCGCTAGGGAGACGGCCGTCGGCGCCCAGGGTGGATCAATCAACCGCCCCCCGGCATTGCGTCGCGCCAGCCGCCCGGCGGGGAACATCACCACGCAGCGTTCGCTCTCGAAAGCCGCTTTCGCGCCCTGTAATGTTATGCGGGTCTTTTCGCGCGTCCGTTTGGCCTCGACCCATTCGACCGGGATCAGCGCCTCGGCGAAGCGCGGGTTGACGCGCAGGGCATCCGCATTGGCGAAAAAGATGGCGTCCGGCCGGCACTTTAAAATGGCGTCATAGACGGCAATACCATCGGCGATACCGGTTGGATGATTGCAGACGACGAGGCAGCGGCCCTTTTCCGGCACCCGGTCGAGATGGCGGCTGACCACGTCAAGCGACAGCAGGTGAGAGACATAATCAAGCGCTGCCGCCCCGGACATGCCGGCAATGGCATCGGCCATGCGCACGGCCTTGTTGCGGTCCAGAACCGTATAGAGCACCGGCCTGACAACCGGCCAAAATGGCGATCGCACCAGCTTCGGCGCACGCTCGTGTATCAGTTCGTCAATAATATGCAGGTTCATCCTCTTTCCGTAACCCGCTTCGGCTCGTTCCGGCAAGGCCGCCGATGGCTGTCACAGTATACCGCTTGGCAAAGCGGACAAGGCTCTGTATGACTCTCGCCATGCCTGACGCCACGTCCCATTCGCTTCTCCGGGAAGCTGTATCTGCCGCGCCGGTCAGCGAAGATCGCCGTCGGCCCAGGGCGATAGTGCCCTATGCCTGCCTGTGGGTGGCCACCGGTTTGTGTGTGGTTTTTGCACTCCTCGCCATGTTCCTTCAGCGCTAGGGCGCCATATCTCTCGCTGCGGACGTTTTTTCGGGCGTTTTGCATGGATTTCTTATATTAACCATGATGGGTGTTCTAGGCGTGCGTTAAGGATTATAGTCGCTGCCGACTAAACCGTGCGAGGGAGGCTTACGGGGGTGAGAATGAGCCGGAAATTCCTGCTGTGGGCCATGGCCCTCGTGGTCATACTGCCCACATTGTTCGGCATGGGCTACTGGTTCTATTGGGACCAGTTCCAGCGCTACGCCCCGGTCACCATTACCGCGCCGGCCGATGTCGCCAGTATCCAGAGTCTGCTCGATCGTGCCGATTACGTCTCGCCGGATTATGAGAAAGCCGTGCTGACCACGGGGCCGGCTTCGGGCGTGGCTACCGCTGTGACTCAGCCGGTATCAAAGCGCTGGGTTTATCTCGTCACCTTCCGCAATTGTGAGCCCTGTCGTGCTTACGAAGAGATCGAGTTTCCGCGCCTTCAGGCTGCCGGAATCGAAACCCGCGTCGTCCCCTTTGCTCTGGCCGATAATGGCACGACGAAACAATCGACGCCGGAAGAACGCTCCACCATTGCCGAGTTGTGGCTGAACCGCAGCTGGCCGCTCTATCAGCAATGGCGCAACACGCCGGTTGAAAACTGGAAAGCGGAAAACATCGCCGTGGCCGATGATGACATGGCGCGTTCCGGCGTTGTCTGGGCGTCGCGCGAATTCATCACCGAACTGGCGCCGCTCTTACGCAACAGCAAGGTCAATATCGCCTATCCGCTGATTATCTGGCGCAACAGGAATAACGAACTGCGCGTCTGTAGCTGCACCAGTAACAAGGCCTATCACTTTATCCGCGAAGACCTGGGCCTGCCGGGCGATCTGGAAACCGATGTCCGGGACCTGCTGAAATTCCCCAAGCAGATACTGCCTTCGGGCAGTGAAAGCTCGGCCTCTTCCTCCAGTCTGGCGCCTGCCCCTGGCCTGAAAGCTGCCAGCGATTACGGACCGGATTCGGCACCGTCCAGCTTCTAAGGTTCATTGCCTCCGCTATCTTGTGAAGACGACTGTGCGATCCCATTTGCAGCCTATCTGAATTCAGGAACTCGCATTCTCATGGCCAACGTTTCCGTGATTAAAATCCCTGACAGCCAACTGGCGCGCGACGTTACGCAATTTATCCGTGACACCGAAAACGATCTGCTGTTTTTCCACTCCAGCCGGGTTTTCTGCTGGGGTGCCCTTTTGGGTGAACAAAAGAACCTGCGGTTCGATGCCGAACTGCTTTACGTGGCGGCCATGTTCCACGATATCGGCCTCACCGCCCACTATCACGGCAGCCAGCTTCGCTTCGAAGTCGATGGCGCCAATGCGGCGCGTGATTTTCTGCGAAGCCGCGCCATTCCGGAACCGGATATCGAAAGAGTGTGGAATGCCATTGCCCTTCACACCACCCCCGGCATTCCCGAACACATGCAGGCCGAGATATTTCTGGTGCAGGCCGGCGCCGGGATGGATGTTGCCGGTCGCGGTTATGAAGGTTTCAGCGACCATCAGCGCCAGACGGTTGTTGCGGCATACCCGCGTGAGATTGACTTCAAGACGGGCATTATCGACGCTTTTTATGACGGCATGAAGCACCGTCCGCAGACCACTTTCGGCACGTTCAACGATGATGTTCTGGCCTTCAAGGATCCGAATTTCCGTCGCACGGATATTTGCAGCGTCATCCTGCATTCGCCGTGGGATCACTGAACCGGTACCCACGAAAAAACCCGTCCTGTTGCCAGGACGGGTTTTTCATTTCAGCTTTTCAGCCAGTCTTATGCTTCGGTGCCGGCGTCGGCATTGCCGGACGATTCAGCAGCGGCCATAGCGGCGCGCAGCTCGGCGCCCTTGGAACCGCGCGTCGAGTTCATCGAACGCTCGACGATACGGGCCGACTTGCCGCGGCGATCGCGCAGATAGTACAGCTTGGCACGACGGACAACGCCGCGACGCTTGACTTCGATGCCTTCGATCAGCGGCGACAGAAGCGGGAACTTGCGCTCGACGCCTTCGCCGAAGGAGATCTTGCGGACCGTGAAGGTTTCGTTGATGCCGGCGCCGGCGCGGGCAATGCAAACGCCTTCGAAGGCCTGGACGCGCTCGCGCTCGCCTTCCTTGATCTTGACGCTGACGCGCAGGGTGTCGCCGGGCTGGAATTCGGGGAAGGTCTTGGAAGCGCGCATCTTTGCGACTTCTTCGGCCTCGATCTGTTGCAACAGGTTCATGTGAACCCTCCTATAATTATGTGCTTCACCTTGTAAGGGGGCGCACGTTGAGGCTTATTTGCCCTTTAGCTGTGATTTGGAAAGATAAGCGGCCCAGAGATCGGGACGCCGTTCCTTCGTGGTTGCCTCTCTTTGTTCCTGTCGCCATTTGGCAGCCTTTTTATGGTCGCCATTTAACAACACTTCGGGGATGTCGAGGCCCTCGAACGTCCGCGGTCTTGTGAACTGCGGCTGCTCCAGGAGTCCATCCTCAAAGCTCTCATTATCGAGACTGGCCTGTGCGCCGAGAACCCCCGGAATAAGCCGCACCACCGCCTCGATCGTCACCATCGCCGCCGCTTCCCCGCCCGCAAGGACGGCATCGCCGACGCTGATTTCCTCGAACCCGCGGCTGTCGAGCACCCGCTGATCCACCCCCTCGAACCGGCCGCACAGGACAATAAGCCCTGGGCGGGTGGCCCATTCCTTGACCTTCGCTTGTGTCAGGGGCCTGCCACGCGCGCTCATATAGACGAGAGGGCGATCATTTAGCTCTATCGAATCAAGAGCTTGTGCGATCACATCCGCCTTGAGGACCTGGCCGGGGCCACCGCCCGCGGGGGTATCGTCAAGAAAGCCGCGCTTATCGCTTGAAAATTCCCGAATGTCCAGTGTTTCCAAGGCCCAGCGCTGAGATTCTTTCCACGCCGTGCCGATCAGCGAGACGCCAAGCGGCCCCGGAAAGGCTTCCGGGAACATGGTCAGGACGGTGACAGTGTAGGGTTTTGGATCGGACATGCGGGCTCTATAACCGCAACGTCCGCAAGAGTCACCCGGCCCGGCGACGATCAAGTTCGTTTTTCGCCGCGCTCCAGGTCGCCACGCAATAGGGCGTGAAATAGTTCAGAAAAACATGCGCCCAGGCGATGGGCAGGCCATGCAGGACATTTTCACCCTGATTGATGATGTTGAGAACAGTACCGATCACCAGCGATACCTTCACGGCATTGATTGCGATGCGTCGGCTGAAAGCCACCCGCCAGAATTCGTTCATGCCACCCCCCAGTAAGAAACCTCCCCGCCAGTCTGGCGGGGAGGTAAGGGGATCAGCGTTTCAAACGTAAAGTCAAGCCTACCGTGCGTGGCTGGCCAAGGAAGGCCTTGTAACTGCCCGCCTGGAAAGGTGCCGAGAAAGCGACCTGATAGTAGGTTTCGTCCGTCAGGTTCTGGCCCCACAGTTCCAGGGTCCAGCTTTCGTCCGGTGCGCCGATGCTGAGGCGGCCATTATAGAGTGTGTAGGCCGGCTGCATCTTGATCGGCGCCAGATCGGAGCCGGTGCTGTAATCGCTGTTGTACTTGGCGCTGAAGGTGGCGGCAAAGCGATAGCTGCCGAAATCATGGTTGTAATCGAGACCATAGATGCCCGACCAGCGCGGCGCGAAGGAGGCCGTGCCATTGGCCACCAGCGGCACACCCGGAACCGCTTCCGGCCCGAAGACGGCTTCGTCATAGGTCAGGCCGGCATTCAGCTTGAAATCACCGACGATATAACGGCCTTCCGCCTCAATGCCCTGGCTTTCCAGATGCGGTACGGAATTGACGACGAAATTGGTGCCTAGGAAGGTATTGAGCTGGAAGTTACGGAAGCTTTCATCGAAGGCTGCCACGTCGATCGCCAGGCGCTTGCCAAAGAAGCGGCCCTTGAAGCCGATCTCATAGGATTGCGAGGTCTCGCGTTTGAAGGACGAATCCCGGTCGGCCGTGAAATCGGCATTCTGCTCGCGATCGAGATTGAAGCCGGCGCCTTTCCAGCCTGTCGCGTAAGACGCGTAGGCCATGACCGTCGGCGTCGCCTGCCATTTCAGCTTGATAGAACCGGTCGTGGCGTCATCGGCATTCTTCTGCGACAGGGTGAGGTCGTTGAAGGCCGGATTGGACCACGGCTGGCAGAGCGTGCTTTTCGACGCCGTGGCACTGGCGCAGGCAATGCCGTCGTCGCTGTTGGTGAAGGCTGACGTCAGCGACTTGGTCTGGTGATTATAACGCAGGCCACCGAGCAGGGAGACGGTATCGCTGATGAACCATTCGGCATGACCGAAGAGCGCCGTATTGCGTTCACGCTGTTTGTAGAGGTCGTGGTTGCCCTGGCCTTCGACAAAGGATTGCCCCACCGGCAGGCCGGTGATCTCCGACACGCGGTTGATATTGGCACCGGCGCTCAGGAGCAGGCCGAGATAGGACTCGTAATCGGTGCCATAGAGGGTTTCGTCGTGGCGGGTCAGGTCTTCCGAATTGGCGTAAAGACCTGCCATCCATTCAAAACGCTCGGTTTTACCGTTCAGGCGGATTTCCTGTGACCAGGTATCGATGCGGTTGCCGAAGCCGCCATTCGGATCACGGTAATAGACATCGGCGCTGGAGAAATCGGCGTCATAGCCATTGGTGTGGTCCCAGTGACGATAGGCGGTGATGGAGGTCAGCTGGACATTATTGGCCAGACGCAGATCCCATTGCGCCGACAGGCCGGAATCGACCAGTTTCTGGGTGGTCGGGCGGTTGGACCACGCTTCGCGGCCCTTCGGATCAACCGCTGTAGCTGTGCCGTCATCGGAGGCCAGTTGGTCGATATAGGCGCGGGTGGCGCCGATGGCGATGGCGGTGCCGACGCAGCAGGATTCGTCGCGCTTGGTATAGTCGCCGATGATGCGCAGGCGTGACCAGCCGTCACCATCATAAAGCAGTTGTCCGCGCGCCGACCAGTAGTTCTGGTCGCCATCATCGGTCCGGGTGCGTGGGCCGTCGCCGACATGGACCTTGTACTGCCCGTCGCGCTGGCGCTTCACCAAAGAGAGCGATCCGGCCCATTTATCGGCCAGCTTGCCGGTGGTGTAACCGGCGATGCCAAGCGTGCCCTGGTCGCCGGCGGTCAGTTCCAGAGACGAATAAGGGGTGAACGATGGCAGCTTGCTGACCACCTGGATCACGCCGGCCGAGGCGCCCTTGCCATAAATATCCGATTGCGGCCCTTTGAGGATTTCGACGCGGTCGAGCACGCCGAGGTCGCTCATCGCCGTAGCGGTGCGGGCGCGCGACACACCGTCGATCACCACACCGACCGAGGAGTCAAGGCCGGGATTGTCACCCACAGTGCCGACCCCGCGCAGGCGTGCCGTGGTCTGGGCTTCGTTGGCGGTCGAGGTGATCAGCAGCGAAGGCGTCAGGGTCTGCATATCCCTCAGGTCATGCGCACCAGCCTTTTCCATCTGGTCGCCGGAAACGACCGACATGGCGATTGGCGCGCGGCTCAGGGGCTCGGCCTTCTTTTGTGCAGTGACGATAACCTCGGTGGGTTCGGATTCTTGTTGTGTCTCCTGGGAAAATGCAGGGAAACTCAAGCCAGCCAGCATCACGCCGGCAAGCGCCGTGCCCGTCAACAGACGGCACGCTTGGGTGGAAATCATATTTGGCCTCTTTTGGTAGCCCCATTTTTGGGGTCTATTGCCTCACCGGCCTAGGCTTTTTGCGATGCCTTCGCAAGCGTCCAATGCGTGTAGCCGTCGCTTGTTTACGCAGGGTAAGCCGGGAAACCCTTATACTTCAAGGAAACCCGCCTCAGGCGAAAAAGACGCTTTTCCGTAACTGTTGTCCGGAAAGGACAGTTTCAAATAATGACCGGTAAATCCCTCTTACGCGATTGGCAAAAGCCCTTTAAGAGACTGACCGCGAAATTCATGTCCACATACGAGGCTTGTTCAAATGGCTTTTCCGGTTCCCTATGTCGCGGCCGCTGACCGCTATACCTCCATGCCTTACCGCCGCTGCGGGCGTTCGGGACTGAAACTGCCGGCCATTTCGTTGGGTCTTTGGCAGAATTTCGGCGGCACGGATGTGTTTGAGACCGGCCGCGCCATCCTGCAATATGCCTTTGATCACGGCGTCACACACTTCGACTTGGCCAACAATTACGGCCCGCCCTACGGTTCGGCGGAAGAGAATTTCGGCCGCGTCATGGCTACCGATTTCAAGGCGCACCGTGACGAACTGGTGATCTCGACCAAGGCGGGCTGGGATATGTGGCCGGGGCCCTATGGCGATGTCGGCGGCTCACGCAAATACCTGATCGCCTCGTGCGACCAGAGCCTGAAGCGCATGGGTCTCGACTATGTCGATATCTTCTATTCGCACCGCGTCGATCCGGAAACCCCGCTGGAAGAAACCATGGGCGCGCTGGCGACGCTGCACCGCCAGGGCAAGGCGCTCTATGTCGGCATTTCCTCCTATTCGCCGGAGCTGACACAAAAGGCCGCCGCCATCCTGAAAAGCGAGGGCGTGCCTTTGCTGATCCATCAGCCCTCTTATTCAATGCTCAATCGCTGGATCGAGGAAGGCCTGCTCGATACGCTGGCCGAACTGGGCACCGGTTGCATCGCCTTCTCACCGCTGGCGCAAGGGTTGCTGTCGAACAAGTATGTCAATGGCGTGCCGGCTGATGCGCGCGCGGCCAAGGCTGGCTCGTTCAACCAGGCCATGATCAGCGATGATAATATCCGCCGCATCAAGGCGCTGAACGATATCGCCCAAAAACGTGGCCAGACCCTTGCGCAGATGGCCATTGCCTGGGTGCTGCGTGATCCGCGTGTCACTTCCGCGCTGGTTGGCGCACGTACGGTCGAGCAGATGGCAGATACGCTGAAATCGCTGAACAACCTGACCTTCACCGACCAGGAACTGGCCGATATCGACACCTACGCCACCGAAGGCGGCATCGATCTGTGGAAGGTATCCTCGACCCTTTAGGTTGATCTAAATGGATCATTTCAACGCCCGGTGTCCGCAGACGCCGGGCGTTTGTGTTTGTGCGCCGGATGTGATGAAATGGAATTCAAATATAAAACGGGAGCGGGAAAATGGGTTTAGCTGTGTCGCGTCGGATGGCTGCGCTGTTGGCCATCGCCATCTGGGGTATGAGCAATGTTAGCCATGCGGAAGATACCGGCGGGCGCCTGACCGCCGCCACGGCGCTTGAGGAAATGTCGCCGGGCTGGAATCTCGGCAATACGCTGGAAGCGATCGGCAATGGCAAGGCGCCTTTCACTGTTTCGCAGGAAACCGCCTGGGGGAATCCGGCCGCCACGCGGGCACTGATGGATTCTGTCAGGGCGGCCGGCTTTAAAAGCATACGCATTCCTGTCGCCTGGAGCCAGTATGCCGATGGCGGCGATACCATCAGCCCCGCCTGGATGGCGCGCGTCACCGAGGTGGTGGACGACGCCCACAAGGCCGGTCTTTATGTCATCATCAATGTCCACTGGGATGGCGGCTGGATGCAGCCGACCTATGCCGACCAGACTGCGGTCAATGCAAAACTGACCAAATTCTGGACCCAGATCGCCAACAATTTCAAATCCTACGACGATCACCTGCTGTTTGCCGGTACCAATGAGGTCATGGTCACCAATGTCTACAGCGCGCCGACAAAGGAAAACTGCGCGGTGCAGAACGGTTTCAACCAGACCTTCGTCAACGCCGTGCGCGCCACAGGCGGCAATAATGCCGGGCGTTTTCTGGTGGTACAGGGCTACAATACCAATATCGATTTTACGGTGGCCTGTAACGCTAAGCTTCCGACCGACACGACCACGGGCAGGCTGATGATGGAGGTTCATTATTACGACCCCTACAATTTCACACTCAATGCCAATAGCGGCATCTGGCAGTGGGGATCGATCGCCACAAAACCGGCGGCGACGGAGACCTGGGCCAATGAGGCCTATGTCGATGGCCAGTTCCAGAAGATGAAAGCCCGCTTCATCGACAAGGGCATTCCGGTGATCCTGGGGGAGTATTCAGCCATGCAGCGAACCGAACAGGATGCATCGGGCAGGTACCGCACCTTCTGGGATACCTACATCACCCGCTCCGCGCACACGCACGGCCTGGTGCCGATGTATTGGGATAATGGCCCAACGAGCAATCATTCATCAGGGCTATTTGATCGGGCCAAGGCAAGTCCGGCCTTTCCTGAAACCATCAAAGCCATTGTCGAGGCGGGCAACTGAAATCGTTTAATTTTGCTCAACTGTCGGGCGATATTTGATCGGCCGACAAATCTATACTGATTTGATATGGTATTGCGTGTAACCAACGGACCTGTCATGTCGAAATCACGCACCTCCGAAGCGCCTGCACCTGCACCCCTGATCTGGTATGCCCGCTGCCCGACCCTGACCGCCCTGGGGCTGATTGCCAATCGCGGCGTGCTGCAGCGCGAATTCCTGCGCGAGAATGTCCACCTGGTTTCGGTGCGTGAAAATTCGACCCCCGGCGTTCGTCAGGGCCATCTCGATCACAGCCTGCCCAACCTGATCCGCGAAGCCGATGCTGCCACGGCCCTGTGGGCACATGGCCTGAACGCGCGTTCGCGCCTGCTTGCCATCGGCCAGACGTATCATTCGGTCAGCGTCGTCACCCGTTCCGGGAAGCCAATCAATGGCTTGCGTGATCTGATCGGCCGCCGTCTCGGGCTGGTCAAGGAGGCGGGGAATTTCTCGCCGGCGCAGGTGCGGTCCCTGCGCGCCTGGGAAACCGTGCTTGATGTCGCCGGCATCACCAAATCGGATATCGAATTTGTGCCGGTGGTGGCCGATCATCCCAGTGTGCCCTTCGGCGATGTGGCGCGGCGCGAGGTCGAGGCGCTTCTCGGCGGCCAGAGCGATGTCGCTATCCTGTTCGGTGCCAAGGGGCTGGAACTGGCGCGTTCGGCCAATCTTAAAGAAGTGCACCGCTTTACAGCCGATGAGATACGTAACGAGGCCCTTCTCGCCGGCCTGGTCGAACTGCGCGCCGTCACCGTCGATCAAGTGCTGCTGGAAGGCCGCGAGGACATCGTCACGCGCATCCTGGCGAACCTGATCGAAGCCGGTCAATGGGCGCAGGCCTTCCCGAAGGAAGCGCTGAAGCAGGCGGCCATCGAGGGCAAGGTCGAGCCGGAAGATGCCGAAACCGCTTATGGCAGCCTGTTGTCTGAAGGCGCGGGCCTGGGTCTGGAAGCGGAGCGTCTGGATGCGCTGGAAACCCTCTCCGACTGGCTGAAGAGCCGGCACCTGCTGCCCGGAGCACACCGCGTTGAGTCATGGGCCGAACCGGGCGTCTTGCGGACAGTAAAAGAGAATTTGCGTGCGGTAGCCTGAGGTTCTTATCCCTTCCTCAGGTTGGCAGCGCAGATACGGCCCGAAGGTCTCCCCGCCTTCGGGCCTTTTATTTAACTTATCGATTTCGGCCGGCAACTAAGGTTTTGAAAATATCTTCTTTCTCAATTGGTTGCACTTCTATGGCTATATGGTTGGCGACAACATAACCATCAACACCGTAGGCAGCTTCCATTTCCAGGCGGTGACCGTTGAGCGTAGTAGATATATCCAGGCCCATTAACGCGTTCTGATGGTTCCATTCTGAGAAGTTTTGTTCTCGGACGCTTATAAGATTGAAAGTAACGAGGGCGTGCTTGTCGAGAATGAAATAGCCACTTTCATCAACCTCGGAAGTCATTCGAAAGGCATATATGCGTATACTGGATGGATCGGGTGAACGACGTAGTTCTATGCTTATGACTTCAGAATCGTGAAATGTCGGCTTATAGCCAAACCATTCTGTAACTTGTGTCCAATCGATATCTTTGCTTTCCATCAAACAGTCATAGCAATCGAGCCCATAATCTTCAAGGCAAGGTAATTGCCTGCGTCCTATTGAGGCCATAATGAACCCTGTTTTTGCCGATCTGCCTGTCAGTATTTTCGAGACCATATCGCTGGAGGCGAAAGCGCGTGGCGCGGTCAACCTGGGCCAGGGCTTTCCTGAAACCGATGGCTTTCCCGAGGTGCGTGAAGCCGCCGCACGTGCCTTGATGGAGCAATCCAACCAGTACGCGCCTATGCGGGGTTTGCCGGTCCTGCGTCAGGCGGTGGCAGATTTCTATCAGCGCCGGCAGGGGTTGACGCTCGATCCCGATACGCAGGTTCTGATCACGTCCGGCGCTACCGAAGCCATCTGCGCAACGATTTTTTCAATGATCACGCCGGGCGATGAAGTGGTGGTCTTCGAGCCTATGTACGACGCCTATGTGCCGCTGATTAAACGCGCCGGCGGTATTCCGCGCATCGTCCAGCTCAATCCGCCGCACTGGCAGTTTACGGATGAAGACCTGAAGGCTGTTTTCAATAACCGGACGAAACTGGTTCTGATCACCACGCCCAACAATCCGACGACCCACTGTTTTACGTCCGAACAACTGGCACTGCTGGGTAAATACTGCGAGCGGTTCGACACCTGGGTAATGAGCGATGAGGTGTGGGAGGAGGTCGTCTTTGACCGCAAACATGTCAGCGTGCGGCATATACCCGCTCTGGCGCCACGCTCGATCAAAATTGGTTCGGCGGGCAAGATCTTCTCATTGACCGGCTGGAAGGTTGGCTTCGTGGTCGCCGAAAAGGCGCTGATCGACCAGGTGGCGCGGGCGCACCAGTTCATCACCTTCGCCACGCCGCCGGCCCTGCAACATGCGGTCGCCTTCGGGCTGGGCTTGCCGCAGGCGCGTTTTGACGCCGCCCTGACGGAATTGATGGGCCAGCGCGATTATCTCAGCGGATTGCTGGCGGAGGGCGGTTTCAATCTTCTGCCCGCTGAGGGCACCTATTTCCTTAATATCGATCTGCGGGCTTCAGGGATCGAAGGCTCCGGCCTCGATTTCGCCTATGATCTCGTTCGCCATCACGGCCTGGCCGCCATTTCCTTGCAGGCTTTTTGCGAAACGGGGCGCGATCTGCCGGTCTTGCGGTTATGCTTTGCCAAGTCGCGCGACAGCCTCAAGCGTGGCGCTGAAGCTTTAATCAATCATTGATTTGTAAAAATCCTTAACAAAAGCAATGTTGAATATTAACCACGTCCATCAATGAGTGCCTTCAGAGCGGCGATAATCTCGGCGCGTTGCTTCGCCGTCTGACGACCCAGTCCGCCCTGATGGGCCGGGGGGATGTGGGCCACCGGATCGCCGTTGGTTTGGAAGATATAATGATCGAACATGGCCTTCCAGTAGGTTTTGTCCGCCAGCGAAATATCTTTCAGCGCCAGCAATGCCGCCAGGAAAGGCGCCATCGGGTTGTCAACGGTGGGCGCGCTGTTGCCCCACCAGTAATTGACGAGCACATTGAACGGTGTCAGCGATTGCACATGGTGCCACCAGTATTTTGGCACATAGAGTGCGTCGCCCGGTTCCAGTTCGGCCGCTGTGGCCGTTTTCAGCGCCTCGGCGAATCTGGGGAAGCGCTCGAAATCCGGCTCTTCCAGACTGGCTAGTGAGATGGCACGACCCGAAGGTGTGTGGTCCATGGGGCCTATATAGAGGTTGGCCACCTGGTCGGGCGGGAACAGGGTAAAGCGCCGACGCCCGGCGATGACGCAGGCCAGATTGTGGTCGTTGTCGTTATGCGTCTGGGCGCGTGTGGCATTGCTGATCCAGATGCGCGGCTGGATGGCCGTTGGCAGCAACGGACAGGGATTTTCAGGCACAAACCGCGGCAGGTAGTCCGGAATGACGGTTGACTGGACATAGGTATAGGGCGGATTGGGGTGGTCAATCGCGGCCAGGATCTGATCGATGCCGGCCGAAATCGATTTCGAGCGCTTGTTGAAGTTGAAGTCGTGCATGTCCGGACCATAGGCGAAGCGGCCCTGCACTTTGTTGTTGGCTTCCAGTACGGTGGTCGGCCGGCCACTGTCCATGGCTTTCAGGTATCTGGCGGCCGATTCGACACCGGCCAGACCCTGCGCCACTGCCGGCCATTTTGCCATCAGGCCGCGCATCAGCACTGGCTTACCCGCAGGCAGGATCACCCTGGCGAAGACGTCGGGCGTGACGCCAGCCACGACTTCGACCTCTGCAAAAGCGTTGGCGGTTGTTATTTTTGACATAACTGTGGGACTTTACGTAAGGCTGAAATGATCCGGATGAGGTGAGTCCGAGCGATCCGATCCGGCCTTGCAGTGGTAAATCACACCCCTTCGGATGGCAAGGATTGGCTGAAGTGTATGGCCCAAAATAATACCAATTGGCCGAAATTGCCGCAATTGACTTGAGTCAGGCGTTTAATCGGGCCTTAATTGAGGCAACATTGATATGCGTTCGCAAGATTGCATGATCCGTGTCATACAAGTAATGCCGCATATGCAAAAGTTAGAGTTTTGAAAGTGAGGTCATTACAATTCTTAACTCAAAACAATATGTTATGTCTATTTTGCACCCGCTTTTATTTCAGTTTGGTAAGTTAATAATAGCCTGAATGTAGAAACGTTCCCAACTTATATGGGTTAATTGGTGCGGATGGAAGCTTGTGTGAGCGCTATCATGTGTGGCATTCGTGCCATTATCTGTTCAGATTGTGGCGAAAGCGTCATATTGGTGCTGGAAATTTCTATCGCTGTTATATAACAAATAAAGACGAAATAATTAATCAGGTCGAGAAGCGTTCAGAGGTCACTCCCGGAATTCAAGATACGCAGCGATGGATGCAGTCACGTAATTGACAGCAACGTCAAAAAACGGCGCCACAGTTTTAGAGCCGCCAAGCGTACGAAATTGCCGATCGGGTTCATCCTCACACTATCAGCTCGTCTCGACGGATTTCTGTTTTGTACGGCCTCGCGCCGTCGGTATTCGGACCGGCAGCGCAGGGCATAAACAAGGTCTCACCGCCGGGATCTCGGGCCTGGTGTAAAGACGATTAGGGAGAAGAAAGCATGAAGAGTTCCAAAGGTAAGGCCCCGGCGCTTACTCTGTTGAAGGGTGGCGTGTCCGCGGTCGCGCTGACCGCGATGGCGGCCACCCTTATGACGCCTGCCTTCGCGCAGGACGCGGCGCCAGCGGATGGCGCGTCCGAAGATGCACAGCAGGTTGTTGTTGTCGGTGTCCGCCGTTCGCTGAAAACGGCGCAGCAAATCAAGAAAGACGCCGACACGATCGTCGATTCGATCACCTCGACCGACATCGGTTCGTTCCCTGACAAGTCGGTGGCCGAAGCGCTGCAACGCGTGGCCGGTATCACGGTCACCCGTTTCGCCGCAGCTACGGACACGGCCCACTTCTCGGCTGAACCGTCGGGCGTTCTGGTTCGCGGCCTGCAGCAGGTCCGTTCGGAATTCAACGGTCGTGACGTTTTCTCCGCCAACTCCTCGCGCGGCTTGTCTTGGGGTGACGTTTCGCCCGAACTGATGGCCGGCGTCGATACCTACAAGAACCAGACCGCCGACCTGATCGAAGGCGGCATCGCCGGCTCGATCAACCTGCGCACCCGTTTGCCATTCGATAGCAAGGGGCAACTGATCGCCCTGTCGGTCGATGAATCCTATGGCGACTTGGCAGAGAAGGCGACGCCTTCGGTTTCCGGTATCTATTCCAACCGCTGGGATACGGAATTGGGTGAAATCGGCATCATGGTCAATGCCGCATATTCAGATATCTCTACTCGCTCACAAGGTATCCAGTACGGCCGTATTGGTATCTTCTGTACGAATCGTGACGTGCTGACGGAGTTGGATACCTGTTCCGAAAACCAGTTTCAAAATCAGGCACCGGATGCGGCGCATAATTTCGCCTATCTGCCGGTTTCCAGCACGATGCGCGACACCAAGTTCGATCGCCAGCGTACCGGTATTTCGGCAGCCGCCCAATGGGAAAGCAAGGATAAGAGCCTGCTGGCAACCTTGCAGTTCAATACATCGAGCTATGAAAACGAGTGGCATGAACACGGTGTCAGCACTAACTATTTCGATGTCTGGGCGCAACCGCTTGGCTACCAGTTCTCGAACGCGACAGCTGCCGCCGAACTGGATGCTCAAAATCAGTTCACCTTCAACGACCAAGGTATGTTCCAAAGCGGCCTGCTGACTTCGGATATCGGTTGGTGGGGTAATAACAACGCTGAATCGGCCACCGTCGCCGCCAACTCAAATGGCGATGCCATGGTCAATGCCTGTTACGGCTGGAATGGCTGTGCGCCGGCCCGCCGCGGTGCAGGTTTGGGGACGATCACGCGCTATAATCACAATGAAGAAACGACGACCGATACCTCGTTCAATCTGCGCTGGATCATCAACGATAAGCTGCGCGCCAATTTCGACGTGCAATATGTCGATGCCGATGTCACCAACTATGATATCGAAGTCGATATGAACTCGTTCGCCAACGTCTTCCTCGATGGCACGGGTGATTACCCGAAAACAACTTTGGACACACCGCTGAATGTCAATCAGGTTGGCAACACGGCGCAAAACCCAACGGGTGGTTTGGCTAATCTCAACAGCTACTACTACAATTCAGTAATGGACCACACCGAAGACTCGCATGGCAAGGAACTGGCAACTCGCTTCGATGTCCAGTACGCCATGGATGAAGGCTGGATCGACACCATCAAGGTTGGTGTTCGCTATGCCGATCGTGAGCAGAAGGTCAACTGGTCGACCTATAACTGGAAAAATATTTCCAATACCTACAGCTGTAACGCTGGCAACTTCAATATTGACCGAACCACACCGGTGACCTGGACCTGCCCGAATGGCGAAGTGCGCCACTTCGAGGGTTACCAGGAAGGTTTGAACCAAATCGAGAGCTTCGGCACCGATTTCATGCATCGTGGCGATTTGATCAACCAGCATGATTTCGCCTTCTTCAACTACGATGTGCTTGAAGACCGTCAAAAACTGTCAAATGCCATGTCCGTCGCTGCTCTTAGCCAAGGTGCAACGATCACTGATGCGAGTGGTACGCGCGATGCGCTTATTGGTTCTTGGGTTCCTATCTGCGATCGTACCAACGAAACGGACGGTAGCTGCTACACACCGGCCGAGCAGATGGATATCGAAGAAGAGACCTATGCCGGTTATCTTCAGTTGAAGTTTGGCGGCAATGACAAGACGATCTTCGGCAAGGCGCTTACGGGTAATGCCGGTGTGCGCTGGGTGCAGACCAATATCACCTCCAAGGGTGGTGGTATCATGTACCCTGTCGGGTTTGAATATAACCAGAACAACTGCGATGGCTCTTTGACGCCTCTGCAACAGGCGCAGGCTACCGCCGCTGGTCAGTATGTCGCGTTCCTGCCGTGTATCACGCACCATTCGGTTGATGATGTAAGGTTCCGCGATGGAGCTATTACCGGTGATGCCCAGTTCCCGGCGGTTGTGAACACCACTCACATCAACTGGCTGCCGTCGTTCAATGCCAAGTTGCAGCTGGATGATACCTGGCTGATGCGCTTCGCCTATTCGCGCGCCATGTCGCGTCCGGATATGGGTTATCTGCGCAACTACTTCTTCGTTCAGGGTTCGGCGCTTACGGCATCCGAAATGTTCCTCGGCAACCCGAATGTTGTGCTGGGTGATGGTAATACCAGCACCGATACGAACAGCCCTGCCTATAATACGGCCTGTGCGGTTGGAGCCCCCTGTAGTTATAAGGGTTTCCGTTACACGGCGTCTTCCGGTAATCCGCGCCTTAAGGCAACGACGGCCGATCAGTATGACCTGACCTTCGAAAACTACTTCGCTTCCGTCGGTTCGTTCTCATTCGACCTGTTCTACAAAAAGTTCTATGATTATGTGCAGAACGGTACACGTCAGACGGTTACGCTGACCCACAATGGCGTTACCCGTGATGTTCAGGTCACTGGTCCGGTCAATGCTGATGGCGCCAGTCTCAAGGGCTTCGAAGTGTCGTATCAGCGCTACTTCGACTTCCTGCCGTCGCCTTTCGATGGTCTTGGCATCCAGGCAAACTACACGAAGATCAAGAACACCGGCGTCAAGAATACGGGCCTTGGCTCTACGTCTGCCGGCGGTGCGGGTGGTCTCGGTTCGGCAGGTGGCGGTGTTGTCGCAGCTTATGACAATATCACCGTCCATACCCTGGAAGGTCTGTCGGACGACTCATACAACCTCATCGGTATGTACGAAAAAGGCCCGTGGGCTCTGCGCGCCGCCTATAACTGGCGCTCGAAGTTCCTGGTCACGGCCGCTGACTGCTGCGTCGGCTTCCCGATCTGGCAAAAGGCTATCGGTTATCTTGATGCGTCGGTTCGCTACCGCGTCAACGACAATATCGAACTGTCCATCCAGGGCTCGAACTTGCTGGATTCCGATACGGTCCTCCTGCAACAGGTTGATAACCGCGGCACGCTTCTGCCGAATGCCTGGTTCAAGAACGACAAGCGCATCCAGATGGGCGTTCGTCTGAAGTACTAAAAGAGACCCTCGACAGGGGGCAGTGGGGGAGCGCGCCGCGGGGCAACCTGCGGCGCGCTTTTTCTTTTGGGAACAGGGAAAAGGGCCTTGCACCGGCTGCGCGACCGTGCATCCTGAGAACTGTAGTAAGTATGTCGCACGAGATAAGCGACAGTGAACGGGAAGATGATGAATTCACCTTTGAGAGTCGTGATCCTGGGCGGTGGTACGTCCGGCTGGATGTGTGCGGCGGCATTGAGCGGCGTGTTGAAGCTCGGACAAGAGGACAGCCTGCTGGATGTACGTCTGGTCGAATCGTCGGAAATCGGCACGGTCGGCGTTGGTGAGGCCACCTTGCCGCAGATCAAAGAGTTCAACGACTATCTCGGCATCAATGAAGCCGAATTCATGCGCAAGACCAAGGCGACCTTCAAGCTGGGCATCGAATTTCGCGACTGGGGCAAGCTGGGCAATAACTATCACCACCCCTTCGGCGCCTTCGGCATGCCCATGGCTGGCGTCGAATTCCAGCATCACTGGACCCGTGCTCATGCGATGGGCAAGGCGGCACCGTTGGAAACCTATTCATATGCTATCCAGGCGGCGCGCCGGCAGAAGTTCGATTTTCCCTCGGAAGACAAGCAATCGATCAAGTCGACTTTTTCCTATGCCTATCATTTCGATGCCGGACTTTACGCCGCCTTCTTGCGTGAATTTTCCGAGGCTCGCGGTCTGAAGCGCACAGAAGGCAAGGTGAAAAACGTTACACTTCATAGCGACAGCGGCGATATCCGTAGTCTCATTCTGGAATCGGGTGAGGAAATCGAAGGCGACCTGTTCATCGATTGCTCCGGCTTCCGCGGCCTGCTGATCGAGGAGCAACTGATGGCTGGCTGGGAGGACTGGTCGAAATGGCTGCCCTGTGATCGCGCCCTGGCGGTGCCATCCGAACGGACGGCGGATTTCCATTCCTATACCCGCTCCACCGCGCTTGCTGGCGGCTGGCAGTGGCGCATTCCGCTTCAGCATCGCGCCGGTAATGGCTATTGCTATTCAAGCGCCTTTATCAGTGACGATGACGCGCACAAAACCTTACTCGAAAATCTCGATGGCGCGGCGCTGGCCGAACCGAAAATGCTGCGTTTCCAGGCGGGCCGCCGCAAAAAATCATGGTATCGCAACTGCCTGACTATCGGCCTGTCGAGCGGTTTCCTGGAACCTCTGGAATCGACCAGTATTTATCTGGTGCAGATTGCCATCACCACCTTCCTTCAGCTTCTGCCATCGGGTAAATCCATAGATCCCAAGCTGGCAGCGGAATTCAACCGGCTGATCGACACCGAATATCAGCGCGTGCGCGACTTCCTGATCCTGCACTATTACGCCAATACGCGTACCGATGCGGCCCTGTGGGAATATGCGCGCCACATGACCGTGCCGGACAGCCTGACACACACAATCGAACAATATCGCCACCGCGGCCGTGTACCCAATTACAAGGACGGCCTGTTCTCGCCACCGTCGTGGCTGGCGGTGTTGAATGGCCAGGATATTGCCGCCGCCGGTTACGACCGCATGGCGGATAATATGGATGAAACCACTCTGATCGAAAAGCTTGAGACCATGCGTGCCCGCATTCAGGCCGGTGTCGACGCCATGCCGGATCACGCTGATTTTGTTAGCGACTACACATTTGTGCCGCCATCAAAAACCATGATGGAAGGAGCGGCGAAATGACGGGTCTTGATATGCGACAGTTGCGCAAGGTCGTCATTGTGGGGCGTGACGTGGCGGCCTGGCTGACCGCGAATGCTTTGGCTCGTGCCTTGGGTGGTACAGGGCTCAAGGTCGAGGTCGCTGAATTGCCCGGTTTGCTGCGCCCGCAGGATACGCTGGCCAGCGTGCCGCAACTCGAAAATTTCCATCGGCTGCTTGGTTTCGATGAGCATAGCCTGCTCAAGATGACTGCCGGCGCATATTCACTGGGGCAGAGTTTTAATGGCTTCTCTGGTGGGGCGGCACCTTTTTTCCATCCTTACGGCAGCCACGGCGGGGCAATTAACCGTCTGTCCTTCATGCCGTTCTGGATTAAGGCCCGGCAGGCAGGATTGAATGTCGCGCTTGAGGAATTTTCCCTCACCGCCACCGCCGCTAGGCAAGGCCGTTTCTTTATCCCGACGGCTGAAATGAGCGCTTTCGGCCGCCTGGACTATGCCTATCACCTCAAGGCGCAGCCCTATGTACAGTTTCTGAAGGCACAAGCCTTGGGCCGCGGTGTAGAGGTGGTGCCCTTGCGCCTGTTCGATATCCGACGCGATGCGGAGACGGGGCGCATCTCTGGTCTGGTCAGCGCAGATGGCCGTGAGATCGCCGGTGACTTGTTCATCGATGCCACCGGTCCGGAAAGTCTGCTGCTGGGCGAGGCTTTGGGTGTTGATTTTGAAAGCTGGTCACACTGGTTTCCCGGCAATCGTGTCCTGACGGTGTCGGGTGAGCGCCTTCGCAGCCTGCCCGCCTATTCGCAGGTGCGCGCCCTGCCATCGGGTTGCCTCCACCTGACGCCGGTGCAGGATATGACCGGCCTCCAGCATGTCTATAGCGATGCCTACATGGCCGATCAGGAAGCATTGGAAGCCACGGCCCGGGTTGCAGGCCTGCGTCTCCAGCCAGATGCGGTCGTCTCAAAGCTGTCGCCCGGACGCCGGAAACAGGCCTGGCAAGGGAACTGTATTGCCGTGGGTGAGGCGGCGGTCAGCTTCGACCCGGTCGACAATGTCGGTCTGCACGCCCTGCAGGCCGGGCTGGCTCATCTGATCGACCTGTTTCCCGTAACGGCCGACAGCCGGCTGGAAGCGCAGGAATATAACGCTCAGATGCAGCACAGCTTTGAACGTATTCGCGATTATCAGATCGCCCATTACAAGCTCAATCGCATCGACAACGAACCCTATTGGGATCGCCTGCGCGCGATGGATATTCCCGATACCCTGGCCTACAAGATCGAGCTCTTCCAGGCGCGTGGAATGGTGCCTCTTTATGAGGAGGAAGTCTTCGTAGAGGATGATTGGTTGGCGCTTTTCACCGGCCACGGCCTGATGCCGCGCAGTTACGATCCGGTGGCTGACATGACGCCGGACGAAGACGCCATTCGTCACTTCCAGAACATATTGAGTGTTATCAGGCAGACCGTGGAAAAGATGGAAACGCATGACGCGTTCATTGCCCGCAACACATCGGCAAGCCTGGCGAAGATCGTATGAATAAAACAATTAAACGCATTGTCGTCGTCGGTGGCGGCACCGCCGGATGGATGACGGCCGCCGCCTTGTCGAAGGTACTGGGCACCAAGGCCTATACGATCACCCTGGTCGAATCCGAGGAGATCGGCACGGTCGGGGTCGGGGAGGCGACCATTCCGCAAATACGTTTGTTCAACGATCTGCTGGGGCTGGACGAGGATGATTTCGTCCGTCGGACCAATGGCACCTTCAAGCTCGGTATCCGCTTCGTCAACTGGCGCAGAGACGGCCAGTCCTATATACACCCGTTCGGCCTTTACGGCGCGGATATGGATGGCATTGAATTTCACCATTTCATGCTGCGGCACTCAGCGATGGGCGGCAGCCAGGATTATGGCCGTTATAATGCCGAGATCATGGCCATCCGCGAAGGAAAGTTCGGACGCGCCAAGGCCGATGCGGGGATGCCCCGCATGAACTATGCGTTCCAGTTCGACGCCAGCCTGTATGCGGCTTTCCTGCGTGGGTATTCGGAAGCCCGTGGGGTGGTGCGCCGTGAAGGCAGGATTGCCCGGGTTCATCAGGACGCCGAATCCGGTGATGTGAGCGCCGTGGAACTGGCGAGTGGCGACCGGATCGAGGGCGACCTGTTTATCGATTGTTCGGGATTCCGCGGCCTGCTGATCGAGGAAACGCTGAAAGCCGGTTATGAAGACTGGACCCAGTGGCTGCCATGCAATCGCGCTGCCGCCGTACCAACCGAAAAGGCCGAGGGGCCGATCGAGCCCTATACGCGCTCGACGGCGCGCGAAGCCGGTTGGCAATGGCATATCCCATTGCAGCACCGCACCGGCAACGGCTACGTCTTTTCCAGTGAGTTCATCAGCGAAGACGAGGCCTGCACGAAGCTGCTGTCTCGTCTCGAAGGTAGGCCACTGAAAGACCCGAAGGTGCTGCGTTTCGTAACCGGCCGTCGCCGCAAGAGCTGGAGCCATAATGTGCTGGCTTTCGGCCTGTCATCCGGCTTCCTCGAACCGCTGGAATCGACCTCCATCCATCTGGTTCAGGTCGGCATTTCCAAGCTGCTGGCCATGTTCCCCAAGAATGGTATCGTGCCGGCCGTGGTCGATCAGTACAACAGCGAAATGGCAGCGGAATATATAAATATCAAGGACTTCCTGATCGCCCACTACCACGTGACGGAGCGCGACGAGACGCCCTTCTGGCAATATTGCCGCCATATGACCGTTCCGGATTCATTGAAAGCGCGTCTGGACCTGTTTCAGGGCGCCGGGCAATCGGCGGTGCGCAATACTGATCTGTTCAAGGAAGTCAGCTGGTTTTCGGTGCTGGTGGGGCAGGGCATGACGCCGCGCGACTATCACCCGATCGCCGACCTGATTTCGGAAGATGAATTGAAACAGCGTCTGGCAAAGGTACGGTCAAAAATCCAGGATCGCGTCGATGGCCTGATCAGCCATGACACCTTTATCGAGAAGAACTGCCGGGCGGCGCTTTAAATTTTCAGGGCGATTTCCAGCTTGGCAAGGCCTTCGTCGAGGATATCGTCTGAAGCGGTGAGCGGTGCCAGCAGGCGGATGGTATTGGCGTAGACGCCGCACGACAGCAGGATCAGGCCGTTTTCCTGCGCCTTCATGCACACGTTTTTCGCAGTCGCCGCGTCCGGTGCATGATTGCCGCGCTCACTGACGATATCGAAAGCGATCATGGCACCGAGGCCGCGAATGGCGGTCATCGGCACGATATCGTTGCGGCTCGCCAGGGCTTCGAGCCGCGCCTTGAGTTTGGTGCCCTGACGATTGGCGGCATCGAGCAGTTTCTCTTCGACGATGACCTCAAGCACGGCCAGGGCCGCGGCGCAGGCCACCGGATTGCCACCATAGGTGCCGCCGAGACCGCCCACGACAGGCGCATCCATTACTTCGGCGCGACCGACCACGCCGGAAAGCGGATACCCACCGGCCAGTGATTTTGCCATGGTCATCAGGTCCGGCTTCACGTCATAGTTTTCCATGGCGAACAGCTTGCCGGTGCGGCCGAAGCCGGTCTGGACCTCGTCGGCGATCAGCAGGATGCCGTGTTCGTCGCAGCGCTGACGCAGGGCGCGCATCAGTTCGGGCGGGGTGATCAGGAAGCCGCCTTCCCCCTGGACCGGTTCGATGATGATCGCCGCCACGGCATCCGGCGCGATATCGGCCTTGAACAGGTAGTCGAGCATTTTCAGTGTGTCGTCGGTATCTATGCCGTGCGCTTCCACCGGGAAGGGCAGGTGGTAGATTCCAGGCTGTTGCGGACCGAGATCCTTCTTGTAGGGCACCACCTTGCCGGTCAGGGCCGAGGTCAGAGCGGTGCGGCCATGGAAGCCGCCTGTGAAGGCGATGACGCCGTCGCGCTTCGTGTGGCAGCGGGCGATCTTGACGGCATTTTCCACCGCTTCTGAGCCGGTTGTGAAAAAGGCGCACTTGGTCGGGCCATCGATCGGCGCCAGGGCGTTTATCTTTTCAGCGAGTGCGATGTAACTTTCATAGGGCACGACCTGGAAGGCGGTGTGGGTGAAGGCGTCCATCTGTTTCAGCGCGGCGGCCTGGACTTTGGGGTGACGATGGCCGGTGTTGAGCACGGCGATGCCGCCGGCGAAATCGATGAAGCGGTTGCCATCGGCATCCCATAGCTCGGCGTTTTCAGCCCGGCCGGCATAGAGCGTGGTGGCATGACCGATACCGCGGGCAACGGCGGCGGTGCGGCGGGCGGCGAGATCGGCATTGTTGGTCATGGAAAGGCTCCGGCAATCAGATTGAGCGGAGACTACATATTGTGATCACAATTTGCCAGTGTCTTTTTAGGGTAAAGCGTCGCCATTGGAATCGATTGCGCCCAGGCTTTCCAGCCTTGCGCGCAGTGGGGCCAGTTCGGCCTCATACCGCCGCCACGCACCCACGCCTTCCGCATTGATTGGTTTGCGCACCTGGCTGGAACTGGCAGAGGCGACAGCGCCTTTGGCGGTGTGCGGACTCAGGCAGGCGCGTTCAAATGGCAGACCGCATGCATCGAGCAGTCGCCGGATTTCCGTATCAGGGTCGTGGATCACGGCCTCCAGCGCGATATCAATCAGACCGTCGCCCAAACAGGCTTTCCAGTGCGCCATCAGGGTGCGGTAATGCGCATAATGTTCCGCCAGATCGGCCTGGTCGAACGACCAGCCGGCGGCGAAATAGAGTTTGTAGGCGCCGAAGAGAGCATCCATCGGTTCGCGCCGCACATGGACAATCGCCGCATCGGGAAAAGCCAGCCGGATCAAACCGGCATAGTCCGAATTGTGCGGCAGCTTGTCGGTGACCCAAGGACTGCCGTCATGACGCCAGGTTGTTTCCTGATCGTAGAAATCGGCGATAGCTTGTGGATCGGTATGCGTGGCGGCGTTGACGGTCTCCTCATCGAGCAGGGCGGGCGTTCGCGAACGGGAGCAGGTCTTGACGGCGGCCGGAAAGGTCGGCAATTCGCCCAGCGCCTGAACCTGGCTGTGTGCACCCAGAATACGCTCGATCAGCGTGGTGCCGGATCGCGGCAGCCCGATAATGAAGAGGCGGCGTGGCCCGCCTCGCCGGACCGGAGGCATAGTGGCGAAGCGTTCAGGCAGAAAGGCCGTCATCCACGCCTCGGTCGTTGTGTGTTCCACTTCAGCCGACCAGGCCGGGCGTCTCGGCGTCACCGGTTGGGCACGTACCGCCGCAGCACCTTTCTGCAGCCAGGTCCAGGCATTTGCCCGGTCATCGATATCGTCATATTCCTTGAAAAGCGCATAGCCCTGGCAGGCCTGATGCAGCGCGGTCCGCGCAGGCGCGGCGATCAGACGGTCGATATGGTTGCGCGCCGGCATCCAGTGTTTCAGGCGGGCCAAGGCGAGATGCGCCGCCCAGTTGCCGGTCACGGCAGCGGTATCATAGCTATGCTCGGCGTCATCGGTCAGGCCGAGAAATTCCTCGGTCTCGCCACGCGTTTTCCAGTAAGGGCCCGACTCCGGGGCCAGTTCGGTGGCGCGTTGCAGCAGAGGCAAGGCCTCGGCTTCGCGCCGGGCACCACTAAGCGTCAGGCCGAGAATGTGACAGGTCGCGGCGTCCACGCCAGTGTCAGACGCTATCAGGGCGATGGCCTGACGGACCGCGTCGACCGCCTCTACCTGTCGGCCGAGCGGTCCCAACACCCGGCCATACTGGGCCAGACAACGGATGCGCGCAGAGCCTTCAAGCTGTTGCAGCGCTTCCGTCAGCAGCTTTTCCGCGCCAGCATAGTCGTAACGTTCGATCGCCTGCGAGGCTTGTTTCCACAAGAGGCCCGTATCAATCCGCGGCATTGCCGTTTTCATCGATGGCGCCCATGGCCTCGAGGCGGGCACGCAACGGAATCAGGCCGGAGGCATAGCGTCGCCAGGCGCCGACTCCTTCGCTGTTGATTGGCTTGCGCACCTGGCTCGAACTGGCAGAGGCGACAGCGCCCGCAGCCTCATGCGGATTAAGGCAGGCGGCTTCGAATGGCAATCCGCAGGCGGCCAGAATACGGCGGATATGGAGCTCCGGATTAGCGATCAGCCCTTCCAGCGAGACATCAATAATATCATCGCCAAAACAGGCGCTCCAATGGCGCATCAGGTCGCGATAATAGCCATAATGATCGGCCAGGTCGTTCTGGTCGAAGGACCAGCGTGCTGCGAAGTGTAGCTTATAGGCACCGAACAGCGAATCCAGAGGGTTGCGGCGCATATGGATAAACAGGGCATCGGGGAAGGCCAGCCGGATCAGACCGAGGTAGTCGGTATTGTTCGGCAATTTGTCGATCATGCAGGGACGGCCATTATCAAGATAAGCTGTTTCGCGCTCATAGAAATCGGCATAGGCCTTCGGATCAGTTCTGGCGGCGATAGCGATCATGTCGGCATCGAGCAGGTTTTGGGACTGCGAGTTTGACACCATCTTCATAGAGGCGGGAAAAGCCTGCAGTTCACCGGGCGCCTGCACTCGCGAATGGGCCGCCAGAATGCGTTCCACCAGCGTGGTGCCGGAGCGGGGCAGCCCGATGATAAAGATACGGCGCGGCCCGGTGCGTGTCGTCTCTGACGGCTGGGTAAAACGTTCGGTCGGAAACCAGGTGCGCCAGGCGGCAACGATTTCGCTTTCCAGACGCGAAGACCAGGCCGGATTACGCGGTGTTTCCGGTTCCGCTCTGGCAAATTCGGCGCCTTTTTGCAGCCAGTCCCAAGCGGTGGCCCTGTCATCTATATCGTCATATTCCTTGAACAGGGCGTAGGCATGGCTAGCCTTGTGCAGGGCTCTCTCCTCAGGCGAAGTGGCGAGCAGCCGTTCGATGTGGTTGTTTTGCGGTGTCCATCTTTTCAAACGCGCCAGGGCAAGATGCGCGCCCATGTGTGGAACAAGGGCTACGGCTTTTTCAAAGCTGGTCTCGGCGGCGTCGAGCTTGCCCAGAAAGGCTTCGGTTTCGCCACGGCTGAACCAATAGCCTGCCGCGTCAGGCTGTAAGGCCGTGGCGTGCTCCAGCAAGGGTAGAGCCTCCGCCTCCCGTGAAGCGCGCGTCAAATGGGTAGCCAGCAGATGCAGCGTTTCGGCGTCCTCAACCCCCATTGTCAGGGCCTGGTGCGCCGCTTCGCTGGCTTCGGCGTAACGGCCAAGCGGTGTCAGGGCACGAACGCGCTGGGCAAGGAAACGCACTCGGGCCGGATGATCGGCGGGCAAGAGGTTCATACCCTCAGCCAGGACCGTTTCGGCCTCCTGATAAAGATAGCTATCCAGTGCCGCCATGCCCCACAGCCACCAGCCTTGAAGCTTTTGCGGGTCGAGTTCAACAACGCGTTGGGCAGATGTAATGACGGCGGTATGATCACCGCGCCCGGCGGCCTGCATCGCTTCATCCAGAGCGGCGTCGGCAGGGCGAAGAATATAGCCGGTCATTTACTGGCTCTTGACCATGGGAGCTGCTTCCGGACAACCGGTCTGGGCGCAGACGCCCTGGTCCGACCAGGCGATCATCCGCACCACCATGTCACCGGGTTCGGTGCGCGGATCGGTGGCCAGGGAAAGCACGTGACCATCCGATGGCGCCGTAATGGTGGCGATGGTCTCGCCGAAGGGATTGCTGACGGTGGCCAGCACATCTCCCTTTTTCACATCGTCCTTCAGCTTGACCTTTACCGTAGTCCAGCCTCCGCGCGGGCTGTCGATATCGGTTACCACATTACCGACATATGGTGCCGGATCGCTGAGGTCCGGTTTGCCTGCCAGCATTCCCTTGCCGATCATCACATTATGGATGCCGCGTATGGCGCGGATGATCATGGCGTCATCGAATTTTTCCGGCCCGCCCAGTTCGTAAGTCACGGCCGGAATGCCTGCCGGATTGAGCATGTTCTCGACCGTCCCCTCGACGCCGGCATCCATGCCGATAACGTCCGGGCGCAGAAGATCGGCGATCTGACGCGCCGCGCTGGTCTGAGCGAAGACATAACCGGGATAGGAACCGCCGCGCGACTGGGTATGCAGGTCGATGGCGAAATCGGCATTGCCGATAAAAAGCTGATGCCACAGGCGTCCGGCATAGCGCGATGAAGGCCCGCCTTCAACATTGCCGGGCATGGCGCGGTTGAGGTTGTCACCATTGGTGCCGATTTCATCGGCGGTGAAGCCTCGCGTCGAATGCAGCAGGCCCGGCGTGTTCAGCCCTGGTACGGCCACCAGCGTACCCGAAAGCGTTTTGGGATCAATTGATTGTGCCAGATGCTGGAGAACTGAAATACCGTTCAGTTCATCGCCATGAATGCCGGCGGTGATCAGTAGTTTCGGTCCCGGTTTCGCGCCCTTCACCACGATAACCGGCACATACCAGCCTTGTCCAATGGAGGTATCCGTCACCCGGAAGTAAAGTTTCGTCAACGCACCGGCCGGCAGGTCCGTTACGTCAAGTCGGTCAATGACAGCCGCGCCATCCATCTTGTCACCGGTATAGACGGTCTGGGCGAACGCCGGCGCGGCAACGACACATAGGGCTGCGGCGATGGCGGCAAGAGGCTTTATATAGCATTTCATGCGGGCATTTCCTTGAAGGGGTCTGACCGTAGTTTTAGCCCTTTTCAGCCGCGCCGCAAGGTATGGTTTTAATGTCCGGTCTCGAACGCCTTGACGATCTGAAACTGGGCCAGGCGGATATCCAGCTCGGCGGCGCGATCGACCTTGCCGTCGTCATGCAGACGCAGGTCGGTCAGTTTACGCTGGGCATCGTTATCGTAAGCGGCCAGCAATTGCAGCAGTTCCGGCTTGGTAAGGGTCTGCGCCTGGATCAGGGCGTTCATGCGGATGACCTTTTCCTCAAGCTCAGTCTGGGCCACGGCCGCAATGGCAGCCAGGCGGTATTTATCACTGTCCGACAGCTTGGAGAAGTCGATATGGCGGGCCACTTCGCCGATGATCAGCTTCATGTGCTGGGTGGCGATGAATTGGCGCACCAGCGCATCGGTGCCATCGATCCGGTAGACGGCGCGCGCCAGGTCAACCCGTTCTTCTATGGCCGGATCAAGCACCGGCACGGCGGCATAGGTGGCGGCGCTTTCGGCCGTCTGGTCCGGCTTCTGACCTGGGGGCGCCTTGAAGGCAGCCAGCACCGCGATGGCGGTTTCATGATCGAAATTGGCCGATGCCGGCACAACCGGCGCGGTGCCCTGACCGGCGGCCAATCCGTAAGTAATGGTGGGTACCCCCGCATCCGGTGCGCCAAGATCGAGAATGGCCAGCATGCCGCGGGTTTTGGTCTTTTTGGCTGCAGGCACCGCTTCGTCGGCGCTTTCCATTTCGGAGGCTTCGCGTACGACTTCCACCCTCTTGCGTACCTGATTGACCGGCGAAGCGGTGGATTCGGCCAGTTGTTCGGGTGTCAGGCTGTTCATCGACTGCATGACAGCGCGATTGATTTCGTTCTGCGTGTCGCTGGGTGTCCGAACGGGCGCACCGATGCCCTGGTTCAGGTAAGCCTGCAACTGCGTGGACTGGTTGAGGGTGAGAGCCGTTTGTGCATGTGCGGAAACGACCGGCAGGCCGACCAGCATGAAAGCACCAAGCTTCAACAGTTTAAAAGACACCGACGCCAAACCCCACCCCCAAAAAAATCTCGTTGTTTGCCGCTGTGCCTCAGCTTGCCTGTGATTCCGTAAAGGTCTTGATGATCTTGATCACGGCATCGACCATATAGGTCTGGACTTCGCCAGCCGATGTATCCGCCTGCATGAATTTTGCGGCGTTGTATTTGGCGGCGGCGACCGATGAATTGGCTATGATCAACTGCTGAATCTCGTCTGAGCTGAAGGCCGGCGCCTGGGCCTCGGCGATATTTTCGATCAGGCTGTTCTGGGTCTCCAGCAGGATCTTGTCGGCGATCTGGTTGTAACGCGCGTCCTGTTCCGGCGTGAGGGTCGTGAGGCCGGCGCGGTCAATGACGATCAGGCGTGTGGCGGTCTTGGTATTGTTGATGACATCGCGCACATTGCGCGCCACGCCGTTCAGTTCCATCAGCTGCTTGTAAAGCTCGATCTTTTCCTGAACGTGAGCGGTTTCGGCGGCGTCATTGAGCTGGGCGACGGCGCTGACCGCGACATCGCCAGCGGCCAGGGCGAACTGGTTGGATGGTGCGGCGGCAACGATTTCCTGCGCGGCACAGGGAAGGGCCAAAGCGCCGAAAGCGCCTGTTATCACCAAAGCCTTGAATTTAAGCCCGAACACGGCACCCCTCCGCTTAATCAAAGATTAAGGCTAAAGACTAGCTCTATCCACAGGCTGTGGCAATGGGTAATCCCTGACGCGGGAATGCCCGGCGACGATACGATGCCGGGTGTGGCTTCGCAGTTGCGCTATTTTTGCGGAACCTGGCAGCTAATGGCAAGCGAAGCGTAGATGATAGGCGCCATGTCGGCCATTTCGGCGTTCAAAGCTGCGGGTAAGCCGTCGACATAACGCTTCACCGACGGATTTTCGAGCAGGGCGGCGGTTCCAGGCGGCAAGTGGGCGGTATCTTTGCCATCGACGAAGTAGGGACCGTTATCGCCCAAGGTGAAGATAACGCTGATCTCTTCCGACGTGAACGGCGGATCGTAAGTCGAGATCATGATATCCTGCAGGGGGTCATGATAGAGAGCGAGTTGCCTGGTAAAGACGTCTGCGAAACGGCTTTTGCCATCTCCGGGGCAGACATCGAAGGCGTTGTGCGCAGCCATCTGTTCTGGCAGGGACAGGAAGTTGTTTGTGGCGCCTGTAGCCGCAAAGATGGCGCGTAACCGTGCCAGGTCTTCAGGCGCGTAGATTTGGGAAAGGTCCGGCGCGAGCACCGGCGCATCAAGGAGCGTCTTGCCGGGCTGCGGATAGGTTTCGGCACCGGCGGGTGGGACAAGGCAAAATGCGGCCATTGTGATCATGGCTGTCAGATTGCGTTTTGTTGATCCCCCCGGAAAACGCATTTTAGACCAGCGTGCCGTGGCAGTGCTTGAACTTGTTTCCCGAACCACAGGGACACAGGCCGTTGCGCGAGGTCTGTTCCCAGCCGGCGGGCAGGGCCTGTGGCGGCAGGGCGGCACGCTGTTCCGGCGTCAGGTCGTCGGTCAGCCTGGCGGCGCGCTCATTAAGGCCGGTATGCGGATCGAGATGAACTTCCTCGAAAGCGCGGCGCTGTTGCGGCAGCGACGGCGCAAACGGCATTGGGTCGGCTTCCTGCGGGGCCTCAAAGCGGATTTCCATTGTCATCAGCCAGCGCGTGACCGAGTGGCGCAGGTTGACCAGCAGGGTTTCGAACAGGGTGAAGGCCTCAGTCTTGTACTCGTTCAGCGGGTCGCGCTGACCGTAGCCACGCAGGCCGATGACGGCGCGCAGGTGATCGAGGTGCATCAGGTGCTCACGCCAGTGCATGTCGATCATCTGGAGCAGGAACTGCTTTTCCAGCGCCTTCATCTGATCGTCGCCAAGCAGGCGCAGGCGCTCCTCCATCTTTTCCCCGGCCAGTTTCTGGATGCGCTCCTCGAACTCTTCGTTGGCGATGCCTTCTTCTTCGGCCCATTCTTCCAGCGGCAGGTCGAGGCCGGTCAGGCCCAGGATAGCTTCCTTCAGTTCGGGGATTTCCCACTTTTCGGCATAGGCCTTGGGCGGCATGTGACGCTCGACCAGGTCGTGGATCGTGTCGGTGCGGAATTCACCGATCAGTTCGCTGAGATCGTCCGAATCCATGAAATCCTGGCGCTGCTCGAAGACGGCCTTGCGCTGGTCATTGACCACGTCGTCGTACTTCAGCAGGTTCTTGCGGATTTCGTAATTGCGCTGTTCCACGCGCTTTTGCGCGGTGGCGATGGCGCCATTGAGCAGCTTGTGGGTGATGGCCTCGCCTTCTTCGACGCCGAGCGACTTCATCATCGCGTTCAGGCGGTCGCCGGCGAAAATGCGCATCAGGTCGTCTTCGCAGGACAGGAAGAATTTCGAACGACCGGGGTCGCCCTGGCGGCCGGTACGACCGCGCAGCTGGTTGTCGATGCGGCGGCTTTCATGGCGTTCGGTGCCGAGCACGAACAGGCCGCCGGCGGCCAGTGCCTTTTGCTTCAGATCGGCGACCTGGGTTTCGATCTCGGTCTTTTTGGCCAGAATCTGCTCGGCCGATACGGCCAGGCCCGCGGCATCCTGTTCGGCCAGCCACTTCTGCACACGCATGTCGACATTGCCGCCCAGCTGGATATCGGTACCACGGCCGGCCATGTTGGTGGCGATGGTGACGGAACCCGGCACGCCGGCGTCGGCGATGATGTCGCCTTCCTGTTCGTGGAAGCGGGCGTTCAGCACGCTGTGCGGAATGCCCTTGCCAGACTTGTAGACGATGTCGTAGGCGTCTTCGCCCGCCTTGAGGACGTCTTTCTTGTCGGCATTGGCGAAGTTCGCGCGGAGGGTGCGTGATTCCTCGACCTTGTAGCTGTAGGCATTGAGGAACTTCGACAGGTCGTCGGACTTCTCGATAGAGGCGGTGCCGACCAGGATCGGCTGGCCCTTGACGTAGCAATAGGCGACCTGGGCGGCGATCGCGTTGAATTTTTCGGCTTCGGTGCGGTAGACCTCGTCGTCGTCATCGACGCGCATGATCGGACGGTTGGTCGGGATTTCGAGCACGTCCATCTTGTAGATGTCGCCGAATTCCTGCGCTTCCGTCGCGGCCGTGCCGGTCATGCCGGAAAGCTTTTCGTACATGCGGAAATAGTTCTGGATCGTCACCGAGGCCAGGGTCTGGTTTTCCGGCTGGATTTCGACGCCTTCCTTGGCTTCAATCGCCTGGTGCAGGCCTTCGGACAAACGGCGGCCGGTCATCATGCGGCCGGTGAACTCGTCGATCAGGATGATTTCGCCGTCCTTGACGATATAATCCTTGTTCAGGGTGTACAGCGTGTTGGCGCGCAGGGCCTGATTGGAATGGTGAACCAGCGAAATATTGACCGGATCGTAGAGGCCGGCTGAATCTTCCGCCAGATGGCCGCCGGCTTCCAGCATTTCTTCCAGGCGTTCCGAACCGGCTTCCGACAACAGCACCTGACGCTGCTTTTCATCCAGTTCGAACATGTCCGGATCCTTGATCAGCTCAAGGGTGACGGCGTTGAGAATCTTGTAAAGCTCGGAGCGGTCTTCGGTCGGACCGGAGATGATCAGCGGCGTACGGGCTTCATCGATCAGGATCGAGTCGACTTCATCGACGATACAGAAGTTATGGCCGCGCTGGACCATTTCATTGCGGCTGTAGGCCAGGTTGTCGCGCAGATAATCGAAACCGAATTCGTTATTGGTGCCGTAGGTGACGTCCGAACCATAGGCCTGCTTGCGCTGGCCTTGGCTCAGCCCCTGCACGATGACGCCGGTGGTCAGGCCGAGGAAACGATAAACGCGGCCCATGAAGTCGGCGTCGCGCTTGGCGAGATAGTCATTGACCGTGATCAGGTGGACACCCTTGCCGGACAAGGCATTGAGATAGACCGGCGCCGTGGCCACCAGGGTCTTGCCTTCACCTGTGCGCATTTCGGCGATGCCGCCCTTGTGCAGGATCATGGCGCCAACGAGCTGGACATCATAGTGGCGCTGGCCGATCGACCGCCAGGCGGCCTCGCGCACCACGGCGAAGGCCTCATCCATGATCGAATCGAGCGAGGCGCCCTTGGCTATGCGGTCCTTGAAAATCTGGGTCTGGCCGCGCAGTTCCTCGTCGCTCATCGCCTTGTATTTGGGCTCAAGCGTGGTGATCTTCTGTGCGCGGGCCATATAGCCGCGAACCTTGCGATCATTTGAGGAGCCGAAAAGCATTTTGGCGATGGCCAGCATGAGAAACCTTAACTATGAATTTCGTATCAGTCTAAATGCCCTGAATGCGGGCCGGATTAGCCTGTCGGATGTAGAGGATTGTGAAGGCGGCGCGAAATCTTCTTATTTATCTGTAGTGTTCGTAACGAGACTGAAACGAGTTACAGGTCAAATAGGTCCGGAATTGCGCTTTTCAAGCACGGGCACTGACTTAAGCGGCGGATTGATGTATGTCAATCTTAGCTTGGGATCGGCCTGGTTCAGCCTTTGGCTTGTAATGATGGTTTGGGGAAATTCATGGTTAAACGCTCTGTTCTGCGCCTCGCTTGTCTGCCGGTCCTGCTGGCAGTATCCTTAAGCATCGCTGCCTGTAACAAGACCACCGTCAGCAACGAAGCGCCGCCGGAAGCGGGAGATATCGCCGTGGCGCGGATCGATGGCGAAACCATCTGGACCTCGGATGTCCGTGCCGAGGCGATCGCCCAGGGCCAGATCGGTCCTGGCGAACCGCTCGATGTGACCTCCGACCTGTTCTCGCGGACGCTGGAAGAAGTGGTTGATCAGCGCCTGCTGGCCAAGGCGGCCATGGCCAAGGGACTGGAGAAATCAACCACCGCCCAGCGCCGCCTGCGCGCCGCCCACGATCGCATCCTGGGCGACATGCTGGTGGAAAACAGCATCGACCGCGATATCGATGACAAGGCGGTCAAGGACCACTATGACGAACAGGTCAAGCTCTCCAAACAGTCCGAGGAAATCCGCACGCGGCTGATCCTGCTCAGGACGAAGCCGGAGGCCGATGCGGCATTGAAACAGCTTCAGGGTGGGGCTCTGTTCGAGGCCATGGCGATGGAGAAGTCCATCGATCAGGGCACGCGCTTCAATGGCGGCGACATGGGCTATTTCACCACCGACATCATGCCGCAGGCCTATAAGGGCGTGCTGGCGACGGCCAAGACCGGCGATACGGTCGGTCCGGTCCAGGTCGATGGCGGCTGGGCGCTGCTGCGGGTCGAGGATCGCCGGCCCGAACAATTGCCGACGCTGGAAGAAGAGCGTCCGATCATCATGCGCTATCTGATCTACAATCAGGTCGCCGGCATGCTGAATTCCCTGCGCAAGAAGGCCAAGGTCGAGCTGCTGGTCAAACCGTCCCAGACCTCGGGCGCTCAGGAGCCGGACTCGGCCACAACCTCGATGGAGGCGGATGACACGTCGTCGGACAGCGCCTCGGCTTCCAGTGCGGCGCCCACGAAAAAGGCCAATCAGAAAACCTGACTGGCCTTGGCTCAGTAATCTAAGCCGTGAATTTTTCGGTAATCCTAATCGACGACAGGCAGGCGGTGCGCCTTGCCCCAACTGACGATCAGGTGGATTAAAAAGCTTGCGATGAACTTCATGATACTCATTTCCCGCGGGCAATCGTGCCAGCAAATATTTATTGACAGCGCTGTCATAACATATTTCGCATGTGCGAGAAAGGCATTCCGGCATCACATTTGAAAAAACCTGCCGTAATAGTCCGTGTGTGACCATCCGGCCTCCGGGGCTTTTAACTATGGCGTCCTTACCGGCTCTCTGTTAAGGGGCAAGACCGTATTCCGCCAGAGCAAGGAACCGCGCCAGTGACCAGGACGCCCTCTTCAAAGACCCCATCCGCCAGCCGCATCACCCAGCGTGCCGCCGAGGGTTTAGAGCGCGCGCTTGATCCCATTACAAGTGCCGTGAAGCGTGCTGTTCAAACTGGCGCCGATGCCGTGGCTAACCTGACGCACACGTCGGAAGCCGAAGCCCCTAAAGCGGTGGCTCCGGGAAAACCGGGCCTTGCCGTCTCGCCCCTGGCCGTGCCGCTCCCACACATGCCACCGGTCGGCGGCGTCCAGCTTTCCACCGCCCAGTCCGGCTTCTACAAGCATGCCCGCCCTGATACCCTGTTGATGAAGTTCGCCGAGGGCACGACCTGCGCTGGGGTCTTCACGCGTCATACCATCGGTTCTGCGCCGGTCGACTGGTGCAAGAAGCAACTCGAAGCCAACGAAGGCAGCGATGTCCGCGCTCTGATCTGCAATGCCGGCTGTGCCAACGCCTTTACCGGCAAGCCGGGCGCCGATGCCGCCCGCCGCACCGCTTCGGCGCTCAGCCGCCGTATCGATTGCCGCCAGCGCGATATCATGCTGGCCTCGACCGGCGTGATCGGCGTGGTGCTCGATGACAGCAAGATCGCCGCCCGTTTGTTCGATCTCGAAAAAGACCTGCGCGCCGATGCCTGGGCCGAAGCCGCCGCCACCATCATGACCACCGACACCTTCCCCAAGGGCGCCCATGAAACGGCGGTCATCGATGGCGTGACGGTGCGCATCAATGGCATCGCCAAGGGCTCGGGCATGATCGCACCGGACATGGCCACCATGCTGGCCTTTATCGCCACCGATGCCACCCTGTCCCCCGGCGTGCTTCAGGCCCTGCTGGCGCTTTTCACCCGGACCACCTTCAATTCGGTGACGGTCGATGGCGACACCTCGACCAACGACACCTGCCTGCTCTTCGCCACGGGGGCGGCCGGCTCGCCGAAAATCTCCCGTGCCGGTGACAAGCGCCTGGCCGATTTCAAGGCCAAGCTCGAAAAGGTCATGCACTCGCTGGCCACGCAACTGATCCGCGATGGCGAAGGTGCCACCAAGTTCGTCAAGGTCAATGTCACCGGCGCGTCGTCACCGGCTTCGGCGCGGAAAATCGCCAAGTCGATCGCCGAAAGTCCTCTGGTCAAGACGGCGCTGGCCGGCGAGGACGCCAACTGGGGGCGCATCGTCATGGCTGTCGGCAAGACCGAGGAGCCAGTCGACCGTGACCGCATCGCCATCCGTTTCGGTGACCTGGTGGCGGCCGAGCATGGCGCTGTGTCACGCACCTATGACGAGGCGGCGATGTCGGCCTATATGAAGAACGCCGAGCTGGAGATCAGCGTCGATGTCGGTGTCGGCCGGGCGCTGGCGCATGTCTATACCTGCGACCTGACGCATGGGTATATTTCCATCAACGGCGACTACCGGTCGTAAATCGCGATCTTCGGGCAACTCATACGTAGTCGTCGCTTGGCTGTATAAGTATACAGCCATCGCTAGCCGGCTATTATTTGCCTCAAAGCTCACGATTTTCGCTACGGCGTTATTCTTGTACCTCCCCAACTTGTTTGGGGAGGGGGACCGCGCCGAAGGCGTGGTGGTGGGGTGTCTTCCTTAGTTTCGCGTGCTCTGCCGGCCAATTAATGCGGTATTCACACACACTGTTTAATATGTGTTCGTGCGGTTGCATATAGGTGAGTGCGTTGATCCAGGTCGTGGTGCTTCTTTACGTTGGCGACGGTGGTATCCCGGCGCTCAGGGCACATGAGGCCGAAATGGCGCCGATCATCTATCGCCATGGTGGCCAGATCATTTCCGCCTCGCATCCGTCTGCCCCGCGACCGGGCGATCCGGATGAAATCCATATCCTTCAGTTTCCGGATATGAAGGCCTTTGACGATTTCCGGGCCGATCCGGATTCCCAGTCTAAGATGGAACAGCGCCGTCACGCCATTCGCGATGCGCGCCTGTATATTACCGATCAGTTCGTCACCTATATCGACTAGAGGCATTTGCCTCGGCGCCGCTTTTGCGCCAAAAGAAGCTTCCTCCTGTCTGGAAGCTTCCCATGAAAACCATTCTTGTCGTTGCCGCCGCGCTCGTTGATTCCGATGGCCGCGTGTTGATCGCCCAGCGCCCGGAAGGCAAGCAGCTAGCCGGCCTGTGGGAATTCCCCGGCGGCAAGGTCGAGCCCGGTGAAACGCCGGAAACGGCCCTGATCCGCGAACTGGAAGAAGAACTCGGCATTGTGGTGAAGCAGGCCTGTCTGGCGCCGTTTGTCTTTGCCTCGCACACTTATGAGACTTTTCACCTCCTGATGCCGCTCTATCTGATCCGCCGCTGGGAAGGCGATCCGGAAGCAAAAGAACACGCGGCGCTTAAATGGGTGCGTCCCAATGATATGCGCAACTATCCCATGCCACCGGCCGATGATCCGCTGGTCGCCTGGCTGTGCGATTTTATCTGATCATTAAGAGTTTTGAAAACCCACTGTTAGAATTTTCGACGTAACTTCGTTATTCGGAGGGCCGGGCAAATGACGCATGGACCAAGTTACGGAAGACAGTCTGAAAACCACGACGCCGCTTTCCTGCGGCAACGTCTGGGCGCAACCTCGAAACGCCTGAGCGCACAAAGCGAGATTTCCGACAGCCTCAAACTGATCAGCACGTTTGTCGTGATCGGCCTCTGCCTTTATCTTGCTCTCACCCAGTTCAGTCCGTGGAATTTGCCGACCACACTACGCCATCTGGCGGCTGGCGGCGGCTGCGATATTGCCCGCGCGGTTCATCTGGCCCCGGCGCATCGCGGTCAACCGGGCTACTGGAGTTATCTCGATCCCCGCCACAAGGGGATTGCCTGTGCCGCCTGACGAATATGGCCAAAAGACGCAAATATGCTAACCTGCTCTCAATTCGGAGGAGGGGCGCATGAAGCTGTTTTATGCCGGAATGATAAGCTTGATGATGTGCAGCCTTGCGGCTTGTGACAAGGCGCCATCACAAACGCTGCCTGCCGCTGCATCATCGCAATCCACGATGCCTGATCCACAGGCTTTTCTGGCCAATCTCTATTCGCATTATAACAGCAATCCGGCCGACACCTCCTTTTCACCGACCGGTGCCCAGGCGCCGCAATGGTTCGACAAAGAGATGGGGGCCCTGCTGGCCGAAGATGCACGTTTGGCTAATGGCGAAGTAGGGGCGTTAGATGGCGATCCGGTTTGCGATTGTCAGGACTTCGGCAATTTGTCGGCGAACATCAAGATCGAGCAGGCAGGCGCCACAGTAACCATAGCGAGGGTCATCGTTACGGAAACAGATCCCTCCTTTAGTTCGGAGGCCCGGCAGCCGCGCACACTCACCTACGAACTGATCAGGCAAGACGGCGAATGGCGCATCCATGATATTGGCACCAAAGACATACCCAGCCTGCATGACTGGCTTGCCCGGTCCAACGCTGAGGCGAATTCGCGCTAAAGCTTGCCTTCTTTCACGCCCAGCGCATCCGCCAGGCGCATCTTCGCCGAGCCGGGCCGCAGGGGCTTTTGCTGGCTGTCATGCGCCTTCCAGCCCGAAAGGGTGATGATCTCGAAAGTCGCCACAATACGCCCTTCGGCATCGGCATGACGCTCGAAATAGAGGGCGGACGCTTTCTCAAGGATAGCGCGGTTCAGGCCCTTGCGCGGCCGCTGGAGCAGGATATTGCTCTCGCCCATAGCGCGCAGGTCAGCCATCAGGCGCAGAGGGTGTTCATAGGTCACGGTGACGCGGTCGCTATCAACCACCGGCATGGAAAAGCCTGTGCGTTTCAACAGGTCGATCAGGTCCGGACTTTCGGCGAAGGGCGCGATGCGCGGACCGTAGCCGCCACGCACCTCAAGCTCAGCTTCCATCAGGCAGGCGCGCAATTCGGTCAGGGTTTCGCCGCCAAACAGCGAACCGATAAACAGGCCATCGGGCTTTAGCGCGCGACGGACCTGCACCAGCACGCCTGGCAGATCATTCATCGTATGCAGACCCAGCGCATTGACCACGAGGTTGAGACTGTCGTCACCGAAGGGCAGGGCTTCCTCGTCCATCACCAGCCTTGCCGTGCCGGACTGCTGCGTGGAGAGCTTTTCCGACAGTTCGCCCTCGATCAGCAGGCCAATTTTGCCGGCCACTGGCGTGTCGAGAATCGCCCGCCCGAAAGCACCATCACGCGCCGCCATATCCAGCGCGACGTCGAACTGGCGGTTGATGGCGGAGAGCGTTTCGACCAGATCTTCCACGGCGCGTTCACGCAGAAAATGCGCTTGCGAAAAGCCGTCAGCCGCGCGATCAAGTCGGTGGGCGAGCAGATTGCGATCAAACAGGCGGGGTGGCAACGACATGGGGGGATACTCAGTATGCGATTAGCGTCCCGTTTAGGCCAAATCCGTTCCGAGGTTAAGGCTTTTGTCGATGACCGCCTGACGCTTTCGCATCTGCGCGCCTCGATGGCGCACGCACTCGATACGGTTTTTCCACCGCACCGCTTCGATGCCCACGAAGATGCGCCGCCGGAAGCCTTGATGGGTGCCGGACTGGCGTCGGCCAACTGGTCGCGCGTCCGTTTTCTCGATCACGACGGCTGCGATATGTGCGCCCGTCCCTTTGAAGGCGGGCTGTTCCTTGGTGTGGGCGCGCACTGCGATGACTGCAGCGACAAACCCTTTCCCTTCCGTCGGGCACGGGCGGCCTGCGTCTATGATGACTCGGTCAGTGGTCTGATCCTCGGCTTCAAGAATGGCGACCGCCTTGATCTCGCGCCGATGCTGACCCGCTGGCTCGAACGCGCCGGCACCGATGTGATTACAGAGGCCGATATCGTCATGCCGGTGCCGTTGCATCCGCTCAGGCTGCTGCATCGCCGCTTCAACCAGGCCGCGGAGCTGGCCCGGCCGGTGGCGCGGCGTCTCGGCCGGACCTATCTCGGCAATGCCTTGAAACGCACGCGCCAGACCCATCAGCGTGGCAAGGGTGCCCAGGCGCGCTGGGAAAATGTCCGTGGCGCCTTTGCGGTTGGCCCGCGCGATCAAAAACGCATTGCCGGTAAGCGTATCGTGCTGATCGATGATGTGTTCACCACCGGCGCCACGCTGCGGGCCTGCGCCGATACCCTTCTGAAAGCCGGTGCGGCATCGGTGGATGTTTGCGTGTTGGCTAGAGCCGTGAAACACTAATCACTTTAATTTCTTATGCGTTTTCCTATATTCTTGTCTCATTTCCTTTTGTACCGAGTGTCCCATGCCCCAGATCGATGTCTACACCAAGCCCTACTGCCCCTATTGCGAGCGCGCCAAGGCGCTGCTTGAACAGAAGGGTGCCGAATACAACGAGATCGTTGCCTCGCACGATTCGGCCCTGCGTAATGAGATGAACGCGCGCTCCGGCCGTTACACCTATCCGCAAATCTTCATCAACGGCACCCATATCGGCGGCTGCGATGACCTGATGGCGCTTGAGTCGCGCGGCGGTCTCGATCCGCTGCTGGCCGCGTAATCTATGGCAGACGTCCTCAATCTCGCCCTGATTCAGACGCGCACTCCGGCCACGCCGGCGGCGGCGCTGGAACATGTCCGCCCGCTGATCCTGCAGGCGGCGACCGGTGGGGCGCAACTGATTCTTTTGCCCGAATGCGCCAATCTGATGGAAGCGCGCAAGGAGCATAAGGCGCAAGTGGTCACGACGGAGGCTGAGGATGTCTTTATCCAGGGTGTGCGTGAACTGGCTCAGCAATTGCGCGTCGAAATCCTGATCGGTTCGGCGATCATCAAGTCGGAAATCGATGACAGGTCGGCAAATCGCAGCCTGCTGGTCAATGCCCGTGGGGATATCACCGCACGCTACGACAAGATCCACCTGTTCGACGCCGATACGCCCGATGGTCGCTCTTACCGTGAAAGCGCCACCATGCGGCCCGGTGAGGCCTCAGTTGTGGCGGAAACGCCGTGGGGCAAACTCGGCCTGACCATCTGCTACGATGTGCGCTTTCCGCACCTCTACCGGGCCCTTGCCAAGGCGGGTGCGAAAATGATTGCCGTCTGCGCCGCTTTTACCGTGCCGACTGGCAAGGCGCACTGGGAGGTGTTGTTGCGGGGCCGCGCCATCGAGACCGGCTGTTTCGTGCTGGCGCCGGCCCAGGGCGGCCTGCATGAGGATGGCCGTACCACCTGGGGCCATTCGATGGTGATCTCGCCCTGGGGCGAGATCATTGCGCGTCTCGATCATGACCGTCCGGCCGTCCTGGAGGCCAGTATCGATTTCAGTGAAGTCATGCGTGCAAGGCAGGCGTTACCCTCCTTGCAGCATGACAGAGAGTTCAGAGTATGATCCGGTACGCCTTGAGATGTATTGTCGAGCACGAGTTTGAAGCCTGGTTTTCATCGTCGGACGGTTTCGACGAGCAGGTCGCCAAAGGGCTGGTCGAATGTCCCATGTGTGGTTCGCAGGCGGTGACCAAAGCGATCATGGCACCAATGGTTCGCACCACCAAGGGCAAGGAGGCGCCGCAATCCCTCGCCGAAGCCCAGCAGGCCGTTGCCGAGGCCCTGCATCGCCTGCGCCGACATGTGGAAACCACACATGACTATGTCGGCAATGGTTTTGCCAGCGAAGCGCGCGATATCCATGAAGGTCTGGCGCCCGATCGCCCGATCTATGGTGAGGCCACGCCGGACGAGGTGCGGGGACTGGTCGAAGACGGTGTGCCGGTGGCTGCCGTACCGGTGTTTTCACCCGCTGCGGCAGATAGCGAAACCAAGTTGCCGCTCCTGCCACCTGTTGCTCCGGTCATAGATAAGAAACTGAATTAAAAAAGCCTCCGGTTACATAACCGGAGGCTTTTTGTTTTAGGCTTCTTCAGAAGCCGCAGCATCTTCCTTTTTCCGGCGGGTCCGCTTGGGCTTGGCGTCCGCTTCCGGCGCCGCTGCAGGGGCTTCGGCGGCGACCGGCGTTGGCCTATGCATGAATGCCGGCAGTTGCGAGGCATCATTCGAAGCATCAGAACGGGGCGAAGCGTCGGCGCGGGGTTTGCGTTCCGGGCGTTCGCGCTTTTCCTTCACAGGCGCCTCAGCAGCCGGAGCTTCAAAACCGAGGTCCGGCTGGGTTTGCGGGCGTGCACCCAGAGGCTGGGTCGAGGCGATAAAGGCTGGCGCAACATAGGCTTCCGCATCGGGTGCCGAAAAGCTGGCCGGCGCGTTCAGGTTTTGCTCCTGCTCGGCGAAACGTTGCTGGCGGCGGCGTTCGTAACGTTCGCGGCGGGTCTCGCGGCGATTGCCATTCTCGTCATATTGCGGCTCCGAATCCCGCGGGGCATTATTGCGCGGTTCATAGCTGCGTTGCTCGTTATTGCGATCGCCGTTGTTGCGGTTGTCGCGGTCCTTGAAATTACGGTTGTTACGGTCGCCATTCTGACGGTTGTCGCGGTCACGATTGCGATCACCGTTGTTGCGGCTGTCACGATCGTTGTTCCGGTCGCGATTTTCATAGCGCGGCTCGTCCGAAGGCTGCTCGTCCGGAGCGGCAGCATCCGCTTCGCTCTCTGTAGCCTCGACTTCAAGATCATCGTAATCGTCATCGAAGCCACTGGAGAAGGGGTCGCGCTGCACGAATTCCGACACGGGCCGTGTCGGCTGCATCTGACGGATCATGCGGAAATAATGCTCGGCATGTTGCAGATGGTTTTCCGCCAGCACACGGTCGCCGGCGGAATTGGCGTCGCGGGCGAGTTGCTGGTATTTTTCGTAGATGGTCTGGGCGTTGCCGCGAACCTTGGTGCCTTCCGGCCCGTTCGATTCGTAGGCACGGTTCGGGTTGTTTGAATTGCCGGCGGGTTTGCGGTTGCGGCTGCGTTGCCGTTTCATGCCCCTGAAGTCTTTCATCGGTAATTTCGTCTCTCTTACGCTCCGCCCGACGTATGTCCGGGCGGCGAAATATGTGCATAAATTTCAGGTTGGACCGTTGGCTATCGTCGTGTCGAGCGGTCTTGAACCTTGCAATTGTCCTGGCTTTAAGGGGCGCGGGAGCCGTATTTGTGACTCGTAGAACCTCGCGCTCTCACAGTCCTCTGCCGCGTTGATACCGTCTGTGTCAGGCCGGGTCTGTTCGCGATGTGAGGAAGACAATTATGTCTAGCCTTTCCGAAGCTTTCTGCCAAGCGGAATTTTGTGTCAGGCCTGATGCGGTTTCTGGCCGGTAACCACGCGCGGCAGGTTGGAGAGATCAAGATAGGTGCTGACGTCATCAAAACCCGCTGATCTCATTAGGTTTTCCACATCCATGGCCTGGTCGAAACCGATTTCGAGATAGGCTATACCGCCCGGTTTGAGCAGGCGGAAAATCTCCGGCGCCAGTTCGATATAGGCCTCAAGCCCGCTGGCGCCGCCATCGAGGGCGAGAATCGGATCATGTTCCTTGACCTCCGGTTCCAGGGTCGGAATCACATCTGAGCGGATATAGGGCGGGTTTGACGCCACGATATCGAAGGTGCCGTCATGCAGCCCTGAGCCCCAGGAAGTGCGTAGGAAGGCGGTTTGGCCGCTGAGGCCGAGATTGGCCGAATTGTCGCGCGCCACGGCCAATGCATCTTCGCTGATATCGGTGCCGATACCTTTTGCCGCAGGCCGTTCCGACAGCACCGACAGCAGGATGGCGCCTGAGCCGGTGCCGAGATCGGCCAGTTGGAAACTGTCACCCGGCTGTGAGCGCTTGAGGATCATGTCGACAATGACTTCGGTTTCCGGCCGCGGGATCAGCACGTGTTCTGAGAGATTGAGAAGCAGTTTCCAGAAGCCCTTGCGACCGAGGATGCGCGCCACCGGCACGCGCTTTTCACGGCGGGCCAGGAACTCTTCCAGGGTATTGATTTCGTTATCAGTCAGTTCGCGATAGGGATCGGTCAGGATATCGGCCCGCGTGGCGCCGGTGGCGGCTTCCAGCAGCAGCCGGGCATCGATGGCCGGCGATTCGATGAAGGCGGCCTTGAGGCGTTGTTGCGCGCCGGTCCAGGCTTTGACGAGGGTAAGGGGCATGGAAGGCTCTCTTGTACCTCCCTGCTTATCGGGGAGGGGGACCGCGCCCGCAGGGCGTGGTGGTGGGGTATCTTGCTTACGTTAAAACGCGGCCGTAACCGGATATTTCGCGACCACCATGTAGTTCACATCGGTATCGTCCGACAAGGCCCAGCTGCCTGAAATCGGATTATAACTGACTCCCACCGGTGCGTCCGGCATCAGCGGTGTGCCATCGAGGAAGGTTTTGATCTCTTCCGGCATCAGGAATTTCTTCCAGTCATGCGTGCCCTTCGGCACCCATTGCAGCACATATTCGGCGCCGACGATCGCCAGGCCGTAAGCCTTGGCCGTGCGGTTGAGTGTGGCCACGAACAGCAAGCCGCCCGGCTTGACCAGAGACGCACAGGTTTTCAGGAAAGCTTCCGGGTCACTGACATGCTCGATGACCTCCATGGTGAGGACGACATCGTACAAAGCCTCACCCGATTCAGCGAGTTGCTCAACAGTCTGATTGAGATAGCGAATATTGAGTCCACCCTGTTCGGCGTGGGCCTTAGCCGTGCCGATATTCTTTTCCGAAGCATCAAGACCAGTAACGGCAAAGCCCATCCGGCGCATCGGCTCGGAGAGCAAGCCGCCGCCGCAACCGACATCGAGCAGGCGCAGGCCTTCGAAAGGGGCGCGCTTGCGGTAGTCGAGCGAGAAATGTTCCAGGCAGGTTTCGCGGATGAACTTCACGCGCGTCGGGTTGAATTTATGCAGCGGGGCGAACTCACCCTTCACGTCCCACCACTTGGCGGCCAGGGCCGAAAAGCGCGAGACTTCGCCTTCGTCGATGGAGAAGCCGGCTGCGGAACCCGAATCCAAACTGTTTAGGTTTTCCACCATTTTGAATGCCTATTTCTCATCTTTTGTCACCGGAATCGGCCTTGCGGCACAGGGGCTTAACCGCTAATTAGGCCGCGCAACAAGTCAGGACAAGGATAGATGCCTGTCCGTCAGAAAGAAAGTGGCGAAATGACGCGGTTAGTGATGAAGTTCGGCGGCACCTCCATGGCCGATCTCGAACGCATCCGCAGGGCGGCACGGCTGGTGGCGGCGGAAGTCGATGCCGGTCACAAGGTGGCGGTGGTCGTTTCGGCCATGGCCGGCAAGACCAATGAACTGGTCGCCTGGACAGACGGCGCCGGCCAGCCTACAGGCAAGGCCGCTGAAATTCACGACAACAGCGATGACGAATATGACGTGGTCGTGGCTTCGGGCGAACAGGTGACTGCCGGCCTGCTGGCCATTACCCTGCGCAATCTCGGCTATCCGGCGCGCTCGATGATGGGCTGGCAGGTGCCGATCAAGACCTCCATGCTGCACGCCAAGGCGCGCATCGCCGATTTCGACGCCGACAACCTGATCGAGGCCATGGATTCCGGCCAGATCATCGTCGTCCCCGGCTTCCAGGGCGTAACCGACGACGGTCGCATCACCACGCTCGGTCGCGGCGGTTCCGATACCTCCGCCGTGGCGGTCGCTATCGCCGCCAAGGCCATCCGCTGTGATATCTATACCGATGTCGATGGTGTCTACACCACCGACCCGCGCATTGAAGCCAAGGCAAAGCGCCTCGACAAGATTTCCTTCGAGGAAATGCTGGAAATGGCCTCGCTCGGCGCCAAGGTACTGCAAACCCGTTCGGTCGAGCTGGCCATGGCCTACCGCATGCCGGTGCGCGTGCTGTCATCCTTCGTCGAACCCGGCGAAAACCTAGATCAAGGCACCCTGGTGTGCGACGAGGAAGAAATCGTGGAAAAACATATCGTTTCCGGCGTGGCCTACAGCCGTGATGAGGCCAAGATCACCCTGCTGGGCCTGCCCAACAAGATAGGCGTCTCCGCCGCCGTCTTTGGCCGCCTGGCCGCCGCCAACATCAATGTCGACATGATCGTCCAGTCGGAAAAGCGCTCGGGCGAATACGCCAACCAGCTCTTCACCGTCGGCCGCCGCGACGCCCAGCGTGCCGCCGAGATCATGACCGCCGCGAAAGAAGAACTCGGCTTCGACGATATCAAGGTCGATGAAGGCGTCTCCAAGATCTCGATCGTCGGCGTCGGCATGCGCTCTCACACCGGCGTGGCCGAAACCATGTTCCGCGCCCTGTCGGAAAAGGGCATCAATATCCAGGTCATCTCGACCTCGGAAATCAAGATTTCGGTTCTGATCGACGAAGCCTATACCGAACTGGCCGTGCGAGCCCTTCACGCCGCCTACGGCCTGGACAAGATCGGCGCATAATCGCTTTCCTCGGGCAATGGCAACAGACGAAACAGCGCCTTACAACCTTAAGGCGCTGTTAACCGTGTCGGCCTACCTTCCGCCGGGACATCCACTAAGATTGTCACTGTAAGCGTACCGGGGCGACTTTCTCTGACAATCTGCGCGAATGCCGTCCTTGTTTTATGAGGTTTCCGGTGTCGTTCAAGAACATGCCTATGCTCGGCAAGGCCCTGGCCATGCTGCTGTCGCTCGCTGTCGTTGTTATCGCAGCCGTCGCTTTCACCACAACCAAGATGGCGCTGATCGGTGCGGATTACAGCGCCGTCATCGCGGGGCCGGGGGTCGCTTCGGTCGATATGGAACGGGCCAGCCGGCAGATTGAACGCTCCGAGACGGCCTTTTATAAGCTGGCCGTCGCCATGAACCCGCAGGACCGCGAGAAGGCCGAGGATGACCTCAAGAAAGCCCAGGCCGCCTTCACCCAGGAAACCGGCGAGGCAATCAAGGCTTTGCCGAGCGAAACGCGACGCATATCCGACATGCAGGCCAGTTATGTTGCCGCTATAGACGATGCCTGCGCACCCACCCGCGAACTGGCCGATGCCGACAATGACGCCGGCGCGGTCAAGCAGTTGCAGGAGGTTTGTGATCCGGCCATCGGCCAATTGACCGGCACCATGTCGAAAGTGGTCGATGAGACCCTGGCTGACAATGTCGCCGCTTCCGCCGCTGCCGGCGCCGAAACCCGCAAGACCATAGGCATGTCGTGGACTGGCGTTGTGGCTGGCTTAGGTCTGGTCCTTACCATGGCGATCTGGATCACCCTGATGTTCATTGTCCGGCCGCTGAAGGCCCTGACCGGCACCATGACGGCCATGACGGGCGGGAACCTGGCGGTAGATGTGCCGGGGCAGGACCGCAAGGATGAGATCGGCGCCATGGCGCGGGCATCCGATATCTTCCGCCGGGGACTGGAAGAAACCGAAATTTTGCGCGCTCAGGCCGCTGATGCCGAACGGCACAATGCCGAGAAGATGCAGGCGGAACGCGAACGCATCGCCGACAGCTTCCAGTCGAAAATGGGCGCTCTGGCGGAGTCCTTTGTCCGGTCGTCGCGCGAAGTGTCCGAGGCGGCGCAGAGCCTGGCCGCCACCGCCGAGGAAACCAGCCGCCAGGCGCAGGTGGTTTCCGGTGCCGCGGAAGAAGCCGCCGTCAATGTCCAGACCATCGCTGCCGCCACCGAGGAGATGACCGTTTCGATCCGTGAGATCAACAGCCAGGTCACCTCCGCTGCCAGTGTTACGGTCGAGGCGGCCAATGAGGCGGCGCAGTCAGAAAACGATATTCGCCAGCTCTCCGAAGCGGCGCAGGAAATCGGCGCCGTGCTGAGCCTCATCAGCGATATCGCTTCGCAGACCAACCTGCTGGCGCTCAATGCCACCATCGAAGCCGCCCGTGCCGGTGAGGCGGGCAAGGGTTTCGCGGTGGTAGCGTCCGAGGTCAAGCAACTGGCGACCCAGACAGCGAAGGCGACAGGCGATATCGGCAACAAGGTCGGGCAGATTCAGGCAGCCACGCAGCGTACGGTCGATTCAATTGGCCGGATCGTCACCACGGTCAGCGATGTTCGTTCGATTTCGACCGCCATCGCCTCGGCGGTTGAGCAACAGGGAGCGGCCACGCAGGAAATCGCCGGCAATACGTCCCGTGCCTCGGGCAGCGCTCTGCAGGTGACCGAAAATATCTTTGGTGTGGGACGGGCGGCGGAAATGACCGGCGCGGCATCGACGCAGCTGATGGGCCTTTCCGGTAGCCTGACCGAACAGGCCGCCGATCTGCAAAGAGAGGTTGCCGCCTTCGTGCAGCAATTGCGAGTGGCGTGACGGTATTATAAGGCCGCATCCACCTGTGGTTAAACCGCTGTTAACCACAGGTGGATACATCATGCGTCTATCTGTTATTCACGAAGGTCGACGATACGAGCGAGCCGGGGGGCACTCTGTTCGAAATCGCCGTGGATGCCCAACTGCGTATATAGTGAGGATCCGATGTCTTTCAAAAATCTGCCCATGCTCGGCAAGGTATTTACCTTGCTGGGATGTCTGGCGCTTGTCGTTGTCGTCGCCGTCTTTTTCACCACATCGCGCATGAGCGCCATCAGCGCCGATTATGGCCGTGTCATTTCCGGACCCGGCGTTGCTTCGGTGGACATGGAGCGCGCCAGCAAGAATATCCTGCGTGTCGAAGCCGCCTTCTACAAGCTGGTCTCTTCCAGTGATTCGCAGGACAAGGCCGCCGCCAACAGTGAGTTGAAGCAGGCGCAAAGTTCCTTTTCCAAGGAAACCAACGAAGCCCTGAAGGCCCTGCCGTCAGAGGCCAAGCGCATTCAGGGCATCCAGGCCAGCTATAATACCGCCATCGACGAGACCTGCGCGGAAACCCAGAGGCTGGCGGAAAGCGACGATGACGCCAATGCCTTCCGTCTGATGAAGTCGACCTGCGATCCGGCGATTGCCCAGTTGGAAAAGACCATGGCGCAGGTTGTCGATGAAACCATCGCCGACAATGTGGCGGCCTCGGCGGCAGCGGGTGAGGATACGCAGCGCATCATAGGCATTACCTGGGCCGGACTGGGCTTCGGGCTGGTAATCGTCATGCTGGGCGCCATGGTGGTGACTCGCATGGGCATTGTCCGGCCGCTGACGGCGTTTAATGCCACTATGAGCGAAATGGACAAGGGGCAACTTGATGTCGCCGTCCCCGGCCAGGACCGCAGGGATGAGCTGGGCGGCATGGCCCGGACGCTGGAAACCTTCCGCCAGGGCCTGGAAGAGGGCCGGCGCCTGCGCGAAGCCGCTGAAACAGCCAAGGCTGCCGAAATGGCGCGGCTGCAACGCGAACGCCAGGTGGTCGAGAGCTTCCAGGGCAAGATGGTCAATCTTGCCGATTCCTTCGTGCGCTCGTCCTCTGAGGTCTCGGATGCGGCGCAAAGCCTTTCCGCCACCGCCGAGGAAACCAGCCGCCAGGCGCAGGTTGTCACCGGTGCGGCGGAAGATGCCGCCGGCAATGTCCAGACTGTGGCAGCCGCGACAGAGGAAATGGCCGCATCTGTTCATGAGATCAACGGCCAGGTCATCCGTGCCGCCCAGGTGGCCAGTGAGGCCGCCAGCGAGATCGGCAATGCAGAGATTGAAATTCGGGCGCTTTCCGAAGCGGCATCGGGCATCGATGCCGTGGTCAAGCTGATCAATGATATCGCCTCCCAGACTAATTTGCTGGCGCTCAACGCCACCATTGAAGCGGCACGGGCGGGCGAAGCCGGCAAGGGCTTCGCCGTTGTCGCCTCCGAGGTCAAGACTCTTGCCACCCAGACGGCGCGCGCCACTCAGGATATCGGCGGGCGGGTCGAGCAGATACAGGACGCCACCCAGCGTACGGTCGAGTCGATCGAGAAGATCGTCGCCACCATCAGCGACATGCGCCACATCTCCGCAAATATCGCCTCGGCGGTCGAGCAGCAGGGCGCGGCCACGCACGAAATCGCCGGCAATACCGCCCGCGCTTCGGACGGCACACAACAGGTGACAGAGAACATCTTCGGCGTCGGACGTGCGGCGGAAATGACCGGCGCGGCCTCGACGCAACTGATGGGCCTGTCCGGCAGCCTGAGCGAACAGGCCGGCGACCTGCAAAAGGAAGTGCAGCACTTTGTGAAGCAGTTGCAGACAGCGTAAAAAAGCTTTTCGCAGGCAGATTAAAGGCCCTGTATCCGCAAGGATGCAGGGCTTTTTGCTGTCATAAAACGATCATGTGTGAATTTAAAATCTCATTAACCAGGTACCGCTTACCCCTCTTGTGGGCGAAGTTCGTGTAAGGGGTAATTCGATGTACAATAACATGCCGATGATCGGCAAAATTCTGGCACTGCTGGCCATGCTGGGCCTGGTGAGTATTGGTGCCGTGGTTTTCTCTGCCTCGCAGATGCGTGGTATCGACGACAAGTATAGTGAAATCATCGCCCATCCCGCAAAAGCGGCCGTCGCCATGGCGCGGGCCAACCGCCAGGTCGCGGCCATCGCTGCCACTATCTTCCAGAAAGCAACGGCCACTACCGAGGCCGATAATACCAGCGCCGACAACGACCGCAGCGCAGCCATCGCCAAGCTCGACAAGTTTATCGCTGATTCAAAGGCCAACCTGCCGGCCAAGGCGGACGAAATCGATGCCATTGGCACCTCCGTCCATACGGTGCTTGACACCACTTGCGCCGATACCCTGCGCTTTGCCGCCTCGACCAGCCCGGTCGATAACGCCAGGGCAGCCGGGCTGATGAATTCGACCTGTAACCCGGCGCTGAAAGCGGTGATGACGACCATATCGACCTTTGTCGACAATACGTCCGCTGATCTTGACAAGCAAAGCGACGATGCCACGAAGCAGACCAATGGCACCATTGCCCTGACCTACAGCGCCGTGCTCGCCGGCCTGGTTGCCATTATGGGGCTGGCCTTCTGGCTGACCCGTTCCGGCATAGTGGCGCCCATCAAGGCCCTGACCCAGACCATGCAGGTCCTCGCCAAGGGACAACTTGAAATTATCGTGCCCGGACAGGGCCGCCGTGATGAACTCGGCACCATGGCCGCTACGGTCGAAATTTTCCGCCAGGGTCTGGTTGAGGCCGAAACCCTGCGCGAAGCCGCCAAAAGCGCCGATGCGGCTACGGCCGCGCGTATGAAGCGTGAACTGGAGGCTTTCAACCACTTCCAGGGCCGCATGGGCACCCTGGCCGAATCCTTCGTCCGCTCGTCGGGTGAAGTCTCCGGCGCGGCGCAGAGCCTGGCCGCAACGGCTGAGGAAACCTCGCGTCAGGCCCAGGTGGTCACCAGTGCCGCCGAGGAAGCCGCCACCAATGTCCAGACCGTCGCGGCGGCTACCGAGGAAATGGCCATGTCGGTGCGTGAGATCAACGGACAGGTGACGCGCACCGCGCAGGTCGCCCATGAGGCCGCCAGCGAAGCCAGCCAGACCGAGGCTGAAATCCGCATTCTGTCCGAAGCGGCCCAAGGCATCGGCGAAGTCGTCAACCTGATCAACGACATCGCCGCTCAGACCAATTTGCTGGCGCTCAATGCTACGATCGAAGCGGCGCGTGCCGGGGATGCCGGCAAGGGCTTCGCGGTTGTGGCCTCCGAGGTCAAGGCGCTGGCCACCCAGACGGCGCAGGCCACTAAGGACATCGGCGACAAGGTGGGGCAGATCCAGCACGCCACCGAACGGACAGTCGTCTCCATCGAAAAGATTGTGACGACCATTGGCGATATCCGCAACATCTCGACCATTCTCGCCTCAGCCGTAGAACAACAGGGCGCGGCGACAAACGAGATTGCCGGCAATACGGCCAAGGCGTCGGATGGTACCCAGGCCGTGACCGAGAACATCTTCGGCGTTGGCCGGGCCGCTGAAATGACCGGCGCGGCGAGCACGCAACTCATGGGGCTATCAGGCAACCTGACAGCACAGGCCAATGAGTTGCGGCAGGAAGTGCAGGATTTCGTCAAGCAGGTCCGCTCGGCCTAATCTCGCTTAGGCGCACATGAGCGAAATTAAAAAGCCCCGGATTTGTGTCCGGGGCTTTTTACGTCTGGTGTCGATGATCCTACGCGGCGCGGAGATCATCGATAAAGGCTCTTACCTGGGCCTGGAGCCGTTCGGACTGTTTCGACAACTCAGTGGAAGCCGACAGGACCTGGCTTGCGGCGGCGCCGGTATTCTCGGCCGCTATAGCCACGTCGCCGATATTGGTCGTCACGTCGGTTGTACCGCGGGAAGCTTCATTGACTGAACTGACAATCTCGTGTGTCGCCATGCTTTGCTGATCGACGGCCGAGGCAATGGAGGTGGAGGCATCGTCGATCTGGCGGATAGTCTGGGAAATGGCGCCGATGGCAGCCACGGCGCGGCTGGTGGACGTCTGTATGGCCGCCACCTTGGAAGAGATTTCGGTCGTTGCCTTGGCGGTTTCGCTGGCCAGTTGCTTGACCTCGGAGGCAACCACCGCAAACCCTCTGCCGGCCTCGCCGGCGCGGGCCGCTTCGATGGTGGCATTGAGCGCCAGCAAATTGGTCTGGGCGGCGATGTCAGTGATCAGGTTGACGACATCACCGATGCTGCTGGCGACTGTGCTCAGTTCACCGACAATGCCGGCCGTGGCTTCGGCCTCGGTGACCGCGCCGCGCGACATGCTGGCCGAGCGTTCGACCTGACGGGCGATTTCAGCCACCGATGATCCCAGTTCCTCGGCTGAGCCGGCGACAAGCGCGACATTTTCACCGGCTTTTTCAGCAGCCGAGGAGACAGCGCCCGATTGTCGTGAGGTTTGCTCGGCGGAACCGGCGAGTTGTTGCGCGGTAGCTTCCAGCTCGGTCGCCGCTCCGGCCACGGTCTGGGTCAGGATCGACATTTCCCGATCGAAGGCCTGGGTGAGGAGGGTCAGCTTTTCAGCGCGGGCCTTCGAGGCTTCGGCGGCCTGAACGGATTCATGAATATCGACCAGTGAGCCGCAGGCCCGAATGGCCTTGCCGGCATCATCATGAACCACGCCGCCGGTGGCACGGAACCACCGATATTCGCCACTGGCCATCTTCATGCGGTATGTTGTGTCATAGAGCGACTTGCCGGTCGCCTTCTTCTTCAACGCGCCGCTGAAGGCCGCGAAGGTGGGGGCGACATCATCCGGATGCAGCTTGTCGGACCACGACTGGCACACATTGGGGAAATCCGTTTCGTTGCGATAACCCAGCAGGCGGCGGAACTCATTGGTCCAGGTCCACTGGCTTTTCGGGTGCAGGGCGTCCTCATTGACCAGAATGGCGTCCCAAAGGCCGACACCACAATAATTGCCAAGAACGTCTATGAGTTCATCGCTTTTAGACTTCATCCGACCGAACATGTCATGCCTCTGCACAAGATAAATACGATACAGGTTTCGCTCGCGAGAATTGCGTATATTTTATTGATGCAATTTTTGCGGGATCAAAAAAAGAAAGCGCGGCCTGTAAGAAATGAGTAACCATGCGTTTGATTAAAACTCGGCTAATAAATCATAAGGAGCTGGAGCATATTTTTTACAGGTTGCCATGGTCGGGACGTTTCACGACGATATGTGTTTTGTATCAGACTGTTAAATCAATGTGATTATAACCGGTTCGTGACTTGCGCTGCCACAATGGCTGCCGCTAGACAGCGCGTCAAAAGCGCCGCAGACTGCGGGGGCGAAACTGATGCGCGCCAATTCGGCCGCCAAAGGGGTATCAGGTGGTAAAACTGGGTCCGTTCGAAGGCATTCCGAAGTCCGTTCCGGTGCGCGGCCAGCGCGGCCTGCTGCGCCAGATTCGCGAGACGATGGAGGAGGGACAATCCGCCCAGGCGCGTCTCGATACCGTGGTGCGCATCATCGCCTCTTCCATGGTGGCCGAGGTCTGCTCGATCTACCTGCGTCGCACCTCTGAGGAGCTCGAACTCTTCGCCACTGAGGGTCTGAATGCCGACGCCGTTCACAAGACGCGGATGCGCCTGTCAGAAGGCCTGGTCGGTGAGGTCGCCCGTGCCGGCACACCACTCAACCTGATGGATGCGACCTCGCACCCCAGCTTCTCCTATCGTCCGGAAACCGGTGAAGACCCGTTCCGCTCCTTCCTCGGCGTGCCCCTGCTGCGCGGTGGTCGTACCATTGGCGTGCTGGTGGTGCAGAATATGGCGGCGCGGCGCTACGAGGAAGAAGAGGTTGAGGACCTTCAGATCATCGCCATGGTGCTGTCCGAGATCGTGACGGCGGGCGAACTGGTCGGCCTGGAGGAACTGAAGGATATCGAACTCGCGCCGTCGCGGCCGGAACGCCTGAAAGGTTCGATCTTCGCTGACGGTATTGCGTTGGGCGTCGTCATCCTGCACGAGGTGCCGGTGACCTCCGATCACCTGCTGAGTGACGATTCGGTGGCTGAGGAAGTCCGCCTGAATGACGCCATCGTGGGGCTGCGCGAACAGATCGACGCCATGTTCGAAGGCACGCATGGCCTGGCAGGCCCGACCTTCGATGTGCTTGAAACCTACCGTATGTTCGCCCACTCGACAAGCTGGGTGCGCAACCTGACAGAGGCCGTGCGCAACGGCCTGACGGCGGAGGCGGCGGTCGATCGCGTGCGAAACGAACAGCGCGCCAAACTCAATAATGCCCGCGATGCCTATATGCGCGAGCGCCTGCACGATCTCGAAGACCTGGCCAACCGCCTGCTTAGGGTTCTGGCCGGCAAGAACACGACTGTCCGCGAAATTCCGGATAATTCGATCCTGGTCGCCCGCGATCTCGGCCCCGCCGACCTGCTGGAATATGACCGCTCGCGCCTGAAAGGCATCCTGCTCGAGGAAGGTTCGGCCTCCAACCATGCCGCCATCGTGGCGCGCGCCCTGCAAATTCCCTGTGTTGGCCGCCTGCAGGGCCTGCGCGACAAGGTCAGTCAGGGCGATATTGTTGTCGTTGACGGCGAAACCGGCGAGGCCTACCTGCGCCCGCGTCCGGATATCATCGAGGCAGCGACAACCCGGATGGATGTCCGCGCCGCCCAGCGCGCCGAATTCAGCAAGATCAAGGATGTCGAGGCCGTCACCCGGGATGGCGGCCGCATCACCCTGCTGATGAACGCCGGGCTGGAATTCGATATCGATATCATGAACGAAACCGGCGCCGAGGGCATCGGCCTGTTCCGCACCGAATTCCAGTTCATGGTGTCCGATGACCTGCCGCGCCTCAAGCGCCAGACCGAGCTTTACGAGCGCATCATGGATGGCGCCGGCGACCGCCCGGTCACCTTCCGCACACTCGATCTCGGCGGCGACAAGATCCTGCCCTACATGGAGATGGAGCGCGAGGAAAACCCCGCGCTCGGCTGGCGGGCCATCCGCATGGGCCTGGACCGTCCGGCCTTGTTGCGGATGCAGTTGCGCGCCCTGATCACGGCGGCGCGCGGCCGCGAACTGCGCATCATGTTCCCCATGGTCGCCTCGATCGACGAGTTCCGCCAGGCGCGCGAGATGGTTGATATAGAATGCGCCTGGGCGCGCCGTCGCGGCCGCGTCCTGCCGGCCTTGCTGCGCGTGGGGGCGATGATCGAATGCCCGTCGCTGCTCTTCCACCTCGACGCCCTGTTGCCGCTGGTCGATTTCGCCTCGGTCGGCACCAATGACCTGATGCAGTATCTTTTCGCCGCCGACCGCACCAATCCGAAGATGTCGGACCGCTACGATACGCTGTCCCCGCCCTTCCTGACGGCGCTGTCGATGATCCAGAAGGCGGCGCGGGAATCGGGCACACCTGTGTCGGTCTGCGGGGAAATCGCTGGTCGTCCGCTGGAAGCCTTCGTGCTGATCGCACTGGGTTTTGACCGCCTCTCCATGCCGCCAGCCGGACTGGGACAGGTCAAGCGCATGATCCTGTCATGCGACCGCGAGGCCGCCAGCAAGGCCATCACCAAGCTGATGTCGAGTTCCAATGGCTCCCTGCGCAACGAGGTTCTCTCGCTGGCGCGCAAGCTCGACCTCGATATGTGAGGCTAAACAAAAGCTTAGAATCAAGTATTTGAGCGAAGCTAAAGTCCTTGCTCTAAGCGATATATTAAGGCCATAATCTGGTGGCAGACCGGGTGTAGTATGACCTGGTTGGAGGATTGGCTCATGGTTGCGTCCCGTATTGTTTTAGCTATAGCGCTGGTAAGCGGTTCACTGATCGCGCCTTTGGCCATGGCCGCCGATGATGAGGTCGTTGTGGCGGCGTCGCGCCCCGCGCCCCTGCCGACCGAAGCCGAGCAGACCAAGGCCAAGACGGATTTGCAAGCAAAAGCAGCGCAATTGACCAGGCCCCTGACCACCGAGGAACAGGTGGCCGCCTGGACCGCGCATTCCCCAAAGATCAGCCGCAACGCTCAGGCCTCGGATGACGGCCTGTGGCCGGCCGATGATGCCGGCGCTAAGCGTCAGGTGCATGGCGAAGCCAGCGTTACCGTCGGTACGGGCGGCTACCGCAGTGCCTATGTCTCTTCGCTGATCCCGCTGGGCGAAAATGGCACCCTGGGCATTGCCGTCAGCCAGACCGATTACGGCAAGAATGGTGGTTTGGGCTACGGCTATGGCGATCCCTATGGCTATGGTTACGATGATTATGGTTATGGTTACGGGTATGGACGCGGCTGGGGCCGTCGCACCGGCACTTCGCAGTCGGTGGCCGTATCGCTCGACATGACCGGAAAGAACCGCAGCGGCCGGAGCACGCCGGAAGGCTGCGCCCCCGGATTCCGCAATGGCGATCGGTATGTCGAGCCCGTCTGGGTCACGCGGATGAACGGTGGCCGTGACTGCGAAACGGCTATCGAGCCCTGATACGATCACGGCGAAAATTTTCTGTCACCAAAATGCGGTCTCCGACGTATAGATAGGCAAAACCAATTCCATCGGGTGGCGCGTGTCTAAATTTCTGCAATTTATTGCCTGTCTTTTCGTGCTTGCTTTTGCATTGCCGGCCAATGCCCAAGAAGGCAAATCTCCCCATATCACGGCAAAGCTGACAGCAGACGTCGAGGAGATTGGCACTGGACGAACGCTTTTAAAGCTGGACTACACAGCCGCGCCTGGCTGGCATACCTATTTCATCAATCCGGGTGATACTGGCCTGGCTCCCCAATTTACTTGGAATCTGCCGGACGATGTCAGTGTAGGGACGCCAAAATGGCCTGTGCCTGAGACTCTGCCTTCCTTTGGATTGATCAGTTATGGTTATACAGGGCGAACTATTCTGCCCATTCCTCTTTACAATTTTTCAAAACTTACGCCTGGCAATATTTTGCCGATTAAGGCGCATATCGATTTTCTGGTATGCGCCGACGTCTGCGTACCAGAAAGTTTGGATGTCAGTCTGAACCTGAAAGTGGCGGAACCGCCAGCGCTTAAGCCAGAGCAAATACCTATGGTGGCGCCGCCGGCAGATGACGTTAAGGCTGCTCCGCCCGAACATGTGGAATGGCGTGGCACATTCAGTGTGATGAATGGCGTTGCGGAACTCGGGTTTAAGGCCGTGAATGGCGCCACTCTCGATAAACTTTCGCGCGCTCAAGGTGCCTATTTTTATCCACTGAGAGGTGGTTTGCTCGTACCATCTTCTCCGCAGGTCGTGGATATGGGGCCAAGCGGTTTCACAATACGCACTCAGGCGAAGAATCTGATCTCGCGTGATGGGAAGAAATGTACACCCGTTGTCATAATTGAACGACCATTGCCTTATCCACAAGACGGAGGGTTAAATGATGGGTGTGACAATACGTTATATGGATACCTGAAATTATCTGACGGTAGCACCTATCCGGTTGGTTTGTATGATGAACCACTACCGGCAGATGTTCACGGTTTGGGAGCCATACCTGCCACTAAGGGCGTTACCTCCCTGTCGGGCATCTTGATCGCCATTGCCGGCGCCTTTATCGGCGGGCTGATCCTCAACCTGATGCCATGTGTCTTCCCGGTCCTTTCTATGAAACTGCTCAGCCTGGCGCGATCGGGTCATGACAAGGGGCTGGCACAGCAGGAATCGTTGTTCTATGGCGCGGGCACCATTCTCACCTTTGTCGTCCTGGCCCTGATCCTGACGGCGGCGCAGACGTTCGGCCAGTCGATCGGCTGGGGTTTTCAGTTGCAGTCTCCCTATGTCACTGCCGGATTGAGCCTGATCATGCTGTTGGTGGCGCTGAACATGTCCGGTGTTTTCGAAATCGGTACGTCCCTGCAAGCCGTCGGCGGCCTCCAGGTTTCGGCGAAACGCCCGCGCCTCGGCGCCCTGCTGACCGGCATACTGGCCGTGGTTGTCGCCGCGCCCTGTACGGCGCCCTTCATGGCTACAGCCATCGGCGTGGCGCTGGCGCAAGGTGGGCCAGTCCTGTTCGCCATATTCGTATCCCTGGGCATCGGTTTCGCCCTGCCATTTGTCGTCCTGACCTACCTGATCACGCTGGTGCCGGCCGTAGCCAAGGCCTTGCCCCGGCCGGGCAAATGGATGGATATCCTCAAGCACGCCCTGTCGCTGCTGATGTATGCCGCCTGTCTGTGGCTGATCTGGGTATTCGCCCAGCAGGTAGAGACATATGGCCTCATTCTGCTGGTCTTCGCCCTGGTGCTGGTCATCATGGCTGTGCTGAAAAATCCGTTGCCGAAATTCATCAAGCCGGCGGTGTTGGTCGGCGGGCTTGTGCTGTGCGGCCTGGCCGCCTCGCTCCCGCGTACTGAAAAGGTGCCTTCGGTACCGACCGGCCTGATGGCGCATCAGGATTTCAGCGTGGAAAGCCTGGCTGCCCTGCGCGCGCAAGGCAAGCCGGTCTTCGTCGACCTGACGGCTGCCTGGTGCGTCACCTGCAAGGTCAATGAACGGCTGGTGCTGACCACGAAGGATTTCGAAGCGGCTGTGGCCGATACGGGTACGGTCTATATGGTGGGGGACTGGACCAACCAGGACGCTGCCATTGCCCGCTATCTGACCCTGTTCGGTCGCTCCGGTGTGCCGCTCTATGTCTATTACGGTCCGAACAACGCCGAACCGGTTGTCCTGCCGCAATTGCTCAAGACGGCCGATGTGGTGAAGACCATTCGCGGCCGCTAGGGCCTGAGATTGGTCAGGTGCACACCGAAGGGGCCGCGATAATACAGGCAGTCGGCATCGTTATTGGCATGGGTGAACTGCCCCGAAACGACGATCTCCTGTCCCAGTCCAAGCGTTAACAGCGATGGATAGACCGGGTCGGCCTTGGGCACTATGGCTTCAAGCCGTATGCCCTGGCCTATATTGATTTCCAGGTCCGCTGTGCCGTCGAGCGTCGAGATACGCAGGTCCTGTACCTTGCCCTGCCAGTTTTCAAACTGGTCGAAGGTCTTGAACTGTGTGCAGAAATTATCGGCGGCCTCACCGGTGCGTGGCAGAGCCAGGAAAGCAGTTTGACTGGCCGGCAGGGTGGGGCCTTGCGCGGCCGGCGCGGTGGCAGGTTTAGGCTGGTCGCAGGCTGAAAGCGCGAGGAAGGCCATAAGGGCAAGGGGCGCGATGCGGCGCATCAGGCGTCAGGTCCGAATTCGAGGGTGCAGTCCAGTCCGGAATCGGCTGTGGCCGGCGTGATGATGACATCGATATTGTCGCTGAGGAGATCGGCCATATGTGCCAGGGCAGTCTTCATGTCGGCGTCGTTCTTTGCTGTCTGGATGGCGTCGAGCTTGATGGATAAGTCGCGTGACAGGCCGGTCAGGATGCATTTCAGGTCATTATCAGTGCCGCGCGCCTTTAGCGTCTTGTGCCCTTGCAGATCACCGGCGGACAGGGCGCGGATGGCCTGGGCATAGGTCTGGAAGGCGGGTTGCGATGCCAGGGCCGATGTGGGCTTGAAGCCCTCCGTTTCGGCCTTCAGCCGCCCGGCTTCCGTCACCAGTCCGGCGAAGAACGGTTCCTGCGATATGGCACTTCGGACCGGTGTGGTATCGGCGAAAACAGGCATGCCTGAAACCAGCAATAGGCCGGCTATACAGGGGATAACAACGGGACGTTTCACGGCGCGCTCCGGAAGTGACACAACGGGTCTGTACTATGCAAGGTGGCGGCCAAGAAAGCGTTAACGCTGTGTAAAATCCTTCCCGCAGGCACCATCAGCGCCGCTCCGATGGGGGCCGGAGCGGCGTGAATGACCGTGCGTTCAGGGCATAACTCTTCACGCTCGATCGCGTGGACCGAGGTGACCGATGTCCTGTAAATGACGAATGGCGAAGCCTGGAGCTTCGTCAGTAACTGACGTGTGCGGGCTCACCGCCCTTGTGACACGGGACGCCTACGGCGCAGCCGACGGAGTCAAAGGTCGAGAAGGCCCAGACGACGGCGCCGATCAGGGCGACGACGATGACCATGGCTACGACAAAACGCGAAAAGTTTTCGGCTGTATGCGACTTACTCATTGTTTTGCCCTCCTTAAGGGAGCCTCATTTATAACACCGTTTTACCGCATTTTGAAGGGGTTAACCTTATTTTTTTGACTTAAGTGTCAAAATACCGTTGCGCCCTTATTTCCCCTTGCGGGCGAACGGGTTTTTGTTTCGGCTTGTCTCCGGGGACGGGATGCTTTAATTCGCGCGCATGACCCAGAATACTGAAAAAGATACCGAAGCCTTCCGGCCCGAAGCCCGCAGCCCGCGCGGTTTTATCGACAAACGACGCGCCCAGATCGCCATCGAGCGCCGGCTGATCGAAACCGTTTCGAAGGTATACGAGGACTTCGGCTTTGAAGCTTTGCAGACCCCGGCTTTTGAATATGCCGATGCGCTTGGCAAGTTCCTGCCGGATTCGGATCGTCCCAATGTCGGTGTCTTCGCCCAGCAGGACGATGACGACCAGTGGATGGCCCTGCGTTACGACCTGACCGCGCCTCTGGCTCGCTTCGTGGCGCAGAATTGGGAAACCCTGCCGAAGCCGTTCCGCCGTTATGCCTTCGGGCCGGTGTGGCGCAATGAAAAGCCGGGCCCCGGCCGTCTGCGCGAATTCATGCAGTGCGATGCCGATATCGTCGGTTCCGATCGCCCCGAAGCCGATGCCGAGATGATCGCGCTGGCGGTTGCCGGCTACAAGGCACTGGATGTGCCTGTGCGCATCCGCATCAATAACCGGAAGCTGCTGAATGGCCTGCTGACCAGCCTGGGCGTAAGCGATTCCGGCCAGCAACTGGGCGTGCTGCGCGCTATCGACAAGCTTGATCGTTTTGGTCTCGAAGGCGTGGCCCTGCTGCTCGGTGCCGGCCGCAAGGATGAAAGCGGCGACTATACCAAGGGCGCGCAACTGCCCGAGGCCGCCATCCAGCCGGTGCTCGATTTCGTCTCGGCAGGTGGTGCTGATACGCGGTCGGGCGTGCTGGAAAAACTGGCGGCCGTGCTCGCCAATTCGGCCGAAGGACAGGCCGGCCTCGAAGACCTGGCGCGCATCCATGCCGCCGTTTCGGCCATGGGTGTTTCCGAAGAGGCCGCCATTTTCGATCCCGGCATTGTGCGCGGCCTCGAATACTATACGGGTCCGGTCTTCGAAGCCGAACTGCTGCTGCAAACCCGCGACGAAAAGGGCAACCTGGTCCAGATGGGCAGTGTCGGCGGCGGCGGGCGCTATGATGATCTCGTGGCGCGCTTCACAGGCCAGCAAACGCCGGCTACCGGCTTCTCCTTCGGTGTATCCCGCCTGGCCGCGGCCCTGTCGCTGATCGATGCCGGTAATAGATCGACCGCACGCGGTCCGATCGTCATTATCGCCTTCTCGGATTCAGACATGGGTGAATATTTCAGCCTGGCCGCTGAACTGCGTGCTGCCGGTCTGCCGGCCGAGGTCTATCTTGGCCGTTCCGGCATGAAAGCCCAGATGAAATATGCCGACCGTCGACTCAGCCCGGCGGCGGTCATGATTGGTGAGGATGAACTGAAAGCCGGCACGGTCACCATCAAGGATCTCGATCTTGGCCGCGACCTGGCGATGCAAATAAGTGACAATAAGGCCTGGCGGGAAGGCCGGCCGGGTCAGGTAACCCTGCCCCGTGCCGAGGCCATCAAACATCTGAAATCCATAGTGGAATCCTAAAAGAATTAGCTTGGCAGCGCTTTCGGCGGGAGGTTAATTTCAACGCCGGAAAACGGTTCGGCCATATTGCTGAAATAATTTTGACGTAATGTGACAAAACCGGTTGACAGTCCTGACAAAAAAATGTTTTCTCCATCCCAAGAGAGCAGAACTTTTCCCGTAGAGAGAAGTCAGCTCCGGCGTTTCGGGGAGGAAACGCTCTTTAAATTATAGAATAAAAGAGCTCGCTGGGTCTTATCCCCCCTAGGCGAGCTTTTTTTTCGTCTCAATGCAGGAAAAGTGACAAGTTTGTCAAAAGTGACAGCGACCGTAACTTTCGCAACAAGATTACCAAATGTTCATGAGACACGGTTGTTAAACTGTATCAATGTGCGGGCCTGATTTTGGGGGCGCGCTGATCTATGGGGCCGCTCCATCACCGGAGAGCCACATGCGTCCCACATCCCTTATTTCGTCCTATGTTTCTTCTTGGGCTATTGCCGCCGCCCTGCTGACCGCTTCCACGGCTTTCGCCGAAATGCCGGGCGCCGCGCCGCACGCGATGTTCGCCGATGCCGCCACCGCGCCTGCGGAGAGCACCGTCGCCAAGACCTATGGCACCTGGGGCTTCGCCACTGACGGCATGGACAAGTCCATCAAGCCGGGCGACGATTTCTTCGACTATGCCAATGGCACAGCGCTCAAGAACATGGTCATCCCCGGCGACCAGCCCGGCTATGGCAGCTTCAACGCGCTTTATGATCTCTCCGAACTGCGTCTCAAGGCCATGGTCACCGGCCTGGCGGCGCGCACCGACCTGACCGGCGAAGACCTGAAGATCGCCGATCTCTATCGTTCCGCCATGAATACCGACCTGAAGAACCAGCTCGATCTCAAGCCGGCCCAGCCGGAACTGGCGAAAATCGCTGCCATTGCCAATAAGGATGACATGGCGGCATTCATGGGATCGACGGCAGAAACCTTCGGCTCGGCCTTTTTCGGCATCTTCGTCTATGACGACGCCAAAAAGCCCGGCTTCCGCGCTCTGCAAATGTCGCAGGGTGGCCTCGGCTTGCCGGACCGCGACTACTACCTGACCGACACCTATGCCGACAAGAAGGCCGCCTACGAGGTCTACATCAAGGACATGCTGACCATGGCCGGCTATCCGGGTGCCGAAAAGGCCGCCAAGGATATCGTCGCCATGGAAACAGAGATCGCCAAGGTGAGCTGGACTAAGATCGAGAGCCGCGACGACACCAAGACCTATAATCCGATGGCGCTGAAAGACCTCAATACCTACGCGCCGGGCTTCAACTGGGATAATTTCTTCGCTGCTGCCCATGTCTCCCAAGCGCAGAAGGTCATTGTGGCGCAGAATACCGCCATACCAAAGATCGCCAAGATTTATGCCGATACCCCGCTGGAAACCCTGAAAGCCTGGGAAGCCTTCAATGCGCTTGATCAGGGTTCGGCCTATCTGTCGGATCGTTTCTACGCTCGCCGCTTCGATTTCCGCTCCAAGGAAATGTACGGCATTGCCGAGCAACGCCCCTTATGGAAGCGCGCTGTGGGCACCACGGACGACCGGATGGGCGAAGCCCTTGGCCGCGCCTATGTCCGCGATTACTTCCCGCCCGAATCCAAGGCCAAGATGGAAACCCTGGTTAGTGGCCTGCTGGCGGCCATGAAACTGCGCATCGAGAACCTGACCTGGATGAGCGCCCCCACCAAGGCCAAGGCGCTCGAAAAGCTTTCCACCTTCGGTGTGAAGATCGGCTACCCCAACAAATGGCGCGACTATTCCGGCCTGGCTATCAAGGCCGATGACCTCTACGGCAATATCGAGCGCTCCTCGGCCTTTGAGTGGGCCTATCAGGTGTCGCATATCGATAAGCCGATCGATCCGGAAGACTGGGAAATGACGCCGCAGACCGTCAACGCCTATTATTCGCCGACCAAGAACGAGATCGTCTTCCCCGCGGCCATTCTGCAACCGCCCTTCTTTGATCCGAAGGCGGACATGGCGGTCAATTATGGTGCCATCGGCGCGGTTATCGGTCACGAAATCACCCACGGCTTCGACGATCAGGGCCGTCATTACGATTCGACCGGCGCGCTGGTGGAGTGGTGGACCCCGGAAGACGCCACCAAGTTCGAAGCCCAGACCAAGGCGCTCGGCGCACAATATGATTCCTACGAGCCGGTGCCGGGTGTCCACGTCCAGGGCGGCCTGACCATGGGCGAGAATATCGCCGATCTCGGCGGCGTGCTGTTGGGACTCGACGCCTACCATGCGTCGCTCGGCGGCAAGCCGGCGCCGGTCATCGACGGTTATACTGGCGATCAGCGCGTCTTCCTTGGCTTCGCCCAGGTCTGGCAATCGAAATACCAGCCGGACTTCCTGAAGTACCTCGTCTCATCCGATCCGCACTCGCCGGATAAATTCCGCGCCATCGGCGCCGTGCGTAACGTCGATGCCTGGTACAAGGCCTTCAATGTCCAGCCGGGCCAGACCTACTATGTCAAGCCGGCCGATCGCGTAAAGATCTGGTAGCAGGGGCCCAAGGACGTTCTTTGGCCCTGCACCCGGAATCGTGACAGCGCGTGCTGCGAACGCCGGTGCGGTTCTCTCCTCCCCATTTCCCAAATGGGGAGCGGGGCGGCCCGTGCCGTGCCGGCAAAGCCCACGGAGGGGTATCTTCAATAAAAGCCCGTCTCACCTGAGGCGGGCTTTCGTGTACCTCCCCAATTTATTGGGGAGGGGGACCGACGCGCTTTTGCGCGTTGGTGGTGGGGTTTCTTGCTTTCTGAGATTCTCTACGGCTGCACACTTGTCAGGGCCATCGACGTCCGCACCTTGCCGGCATAACTGGCGCCATCGGTCGGATTATATTTTAACAACACCGGCAGATCATTACCCATCAGGGCCAGGTCGCGGTTCCAATCGCGATCGGCATAGGCGAAGCGACGCATATTCGGGCTGGCCACCTGAAAAGCGACCAGCAGGGCGATGGTCAGCAGAGCGGCGGCAGTGACGGCGAACATCAGGCGTTTCATGTCTCAAAATCCTCAGATGATGCCGGCGAACCTCACCGGCGAGGAGATGGACGGCAGTTCAATCCCACTGCCGCCCGGTACGCTTCACTGTGCAATCCCCCCTTATTTCAGATTTTAGAAACCTGACCCCCAAGGGTGTGAAACAACGCTTTCTCACAGGGGCGAACCATGATATGAACGTCGTTCACAATTGCTGTATAGTGCGAATTTGAACGACGTTCAACAATTAAATTGAACTTTGTTCAAAATATTTTCGAGATGAATTCACATGTCCGCCAAAACCGTATCAACGACCACTGCCGATCGTCGCCAGGCCCAGCTTGAAGCCCTGATCGCCGCAGCCGAAAAGCGAATTGGTGAAACGGGCACGCACACCCTGAAGGCGCGCGACCTGGCGGCGGATATTGGCGTGGCCCTGGGCGGGCTTTACAATATCGTGCAGGATATGGACGACCTGCTGCTGCGCGTAACGGTGCGCACGCAGGGGAGGCTGGATGCTCTGTTTGAGAGCGCGACGGCGCATCTGCCGCTGAAGACGCGCGATGAAGCGATCAATCGTCTGGTGGCGGTGGCGCAGGCCTATTACACATTTGCCCGCGAGAACCTGCCGCTGTGGCGAATGATGTTCGAGGTCCGTATCAATGCCCCCTTGCCGGAATGGGCGCAGCAGGCGCAACTGGGCCTGTTCCGCCATGTCGGGGCGCCGCTGGCGGCCATTATGCCGGCCCTGTCAACCGAGGCATTGACCATCCGCGCTCGCACGCTTTTTTCGGCCGTGCATGGCGTGGTCTATATCGGCCTGGAAGAGCGCCTGATCGCCGTGCCGCCGCAGAAGTTGGCCGAAGAGATCGAGTGGCTGGTCCGCGCGGGGTGTCGGTAATTTAACTACAGGGGGATGAAATGAAAAATAGTGATAGCTTAAGAGCTGGTCGTTTGCTCTTGATAGGATTGACGATACTGGCCGTTTTGGTAGGCGGGCCTGTGTTGTATCTCGAAGCTTTCGGTTTTGATACAGAATATAGCCTTGGTCTAGTATGGCTGGCCGTATTTGCGACGTGGGCTGGCGGTCTGATGACCATAATCGGGGCGATCTGGTGGATCACGGCGATGGTCAAAAAGCTTATTCGAAAATCGTGACAGCACGGGACGTAGAAAACCTGCCTCCTGAGAACCGCGGTGACGGCGCAACCCGCGCCGTCACAATTCCGGGTTAAGGGTGCCGCGCACCCTTACCAGATGCGGACGCGATCGGCCGGCGCCAGATAGTATTTCTCGCCCGGGTGGACATTGAACGCCTTGTACCAGGCGTCGACATTGCGCATCGGGCCGATGACGCGGAAGTCGTAGGGGCTGTGCACATCCGCCACCAGACGCATTTTCAGCGTGTCGTCACGGACAATGCCCTGCCAGGATTGCGCATAGGAGATCAGCAGGCGCTGGTCGCCGGTAAGGCCTTCGATCACCGGTGCTGGCTGGCCCTTGAGCGCCAGGTGATAGGCATCGAGTGCGATCAGTATGCCGCCGAGGTCGGCGATGTTTTCGCCGAGCGTCTGGTCGCCCTTGATATGCACACCGGGCAGGGGCTCGAACTGATCGAACTGTTTCGCATACTTTTGCGCCTCGGTATCGAAGCTTGCGGAATCGGCCTCGGTCCACCAGTCGGTCAGCTTGCCGTCACCGTCATAATGACGGCCTTCGTCATCGAAGCCGTGGGTGATTTCGTGACCGATGGTCGAGGCGCCGATGCCGCCGTAATTGACGGCGAGATCGGCCTTGGGATCGAAGAAGGGCGATTGCAGTTCGGCGGCCGGCAGCACGATCTCATTGCGTACAGGGTTGTAATAGGCGTTCACCGTCTGCGGAGTCATGTCCCATTGCAGCGGATCGACCGGCTTGTCGAGTTTCGAAAGCTGCAAGTCCCATTCGAAGCGGCTGCCGCGTTCGATATTGCCGTAGAGGTCGTCCTTCGCCACGGTCAGGGCGGAATAATCGCGCCATTTGTCGGGATAGCCGATCTTGGCGTGCAGCTTGGAAAGCTTCTCCATCGCCTTCTGCTTGGTGGCGTCGGACATCCACGACACGTTCTGGATGCGGGTTTTCAGCGCCTCGCGGAAATTACCGAAAATCTCCTCCATCTGCGCTTTCGATTCGGCCGGGAAGTAGAGCGCCACATAGTCACGGCCGAGTGCTTCGCCAAGGTTGCCTTCCACCAGGCCAATGGCGCGTTTCCAGCGCGGACGCTGCTCTATGGCGCCGCGCAGGGTGTGGCTCTTGAACGACCACGAGGCATCAGCGAAGCGCTTCGAGAGATAGGGTGCGGCCTGGTCGATCACCTGGAAAGCCTGCCAGGCCTTCAGGGTTTCCAGCGGCGTATCGGCATATACCTGGGCGATTTTCGGGAAGGCGGTATTCTCGCCAACGATCACCTGGCTGGCATTGGCGAGACCCGCCGCCTTGAAATAGGCTGGCCAGTCGAAGCCGGGCGCATAGGCCGCCAATGCGGCTTCGCTCATCGGATTGTAGGTCTTGACCGGATCGCGACGTTCGGCGCGGCTCCAACTCACGCGGGCGATGGCCGTTTCCAGCGCCACGATGTCATGAGCATTTTTAGCCGGATCGGTGTAGCCGGCCATGGCCAGCATTTGGGCGATATAGGCTTCATAGGCGGCCAGCTTGTCCTTGAAGCTGTCTTCGAGATAGTAGTCGCGGTCGGGCAGACCCAGCCCGTCCTGACCGATATAGAGGACATTGACCAGCGGGTTCCTGGCATCGGCATCGATATAGCTGCCGAAAAAGCTGCCACCAAAACCACCGGCAGATTGACCCATCGAGGCTGCCATGTCGGCTTTGGTCCGGATAGCGGCGATGGCGGCCAACGACGGCTTGAGCGGGGCGGCGTCCAGTTTTTCGACCGTAGCCTCGTCCATCATCGAATTATAAAGGGCAGCGATCTTGGCATCGTCGCCGGTCAGGTCCGTGCGGACGGCGAGGCCGGTCACGATCGCTTTCGAGCGATTTTCCGACAGGTCTTCGAGGATTTCATTGACGCCGTTCGAGGTCTTGTCGGCGGGGATGACCAGCTTGCGGTCGGCTGTGCCGTTGACATAGGTGAAGAAGTTGTCGCCGGGCTTGACTGTGGTGTCCATGCCGGAAAGATCGATGCCCCAGGTGCCGAAATGCGGCGTTTCCAGACTGGCGGCTGCCTCTTGTGCGAAAGCGGATGTAGTCAGCGCTGTGGTTGCCAGCAGGGCGGCGCAGGTTAGTGTCCGGAAGAGGCGCATGATCGATATCCCCAGAAGGTATGTCTTATATAAAAAGGCCGTCCCGAGTGGATCGGAACGGCCTTGATAGAAAGTAAGAAACCCCTCCGTCAGCGACACCAGACCTTCGGTCTTCGCGCTGACACCTCCCCATTTGGGAAATGGGGAGGAGAGAACCGCACCGGCGCTTGTTACACGCGCTGTCACGGTTCCGGGTTGAGGGCCTGTGGCCCTCACCAGATGCGGACGCGGTCTTCCGGCGCCAGGTAGTACTTTTCGCCCGGCTGGACGTTGAAGGCCTTGTACCAGTCGTCGATATTGCGCACCGGGCCGATAACGCGGAAGACGGCCGGCGAGTGCGGGTCGGTGGCGACCTGCTGCTTGACGGCGTCGTCACGATACTTCGAGCGCCACACCTGGGCGAAGCCCATGAAGACACGCTGGTCGCCGGTGAAGCCGTCGAGCACCGGCGATTCGGCGCCGTGCAGCGAGATGCGGTAGGCATCGAGGCCGAGGAGGTTACCGCCGAGATCGGCAATGTTCTCGCCCATGGTCAGGCCGCCCTGGATATGGACGCCCGGCAGGGGCTCGAAGGCGTCATACTGTTCGCCATACTTCTTGGTCTGGGCGTTGAACTTGGCGGCGTCCTCATCGGTCCACCAGCTCTTGAGGAAGCCGTCGCCATCATAGTTGCGGCCCTGGTCGTCGAAGCCGTGGGTGATTTCGTGACCGATGACACCGCCGATGCCGCCGTAATTGACCGCCATGTCGGCGTCCGGATCGAAGAAGGGCGGTTGCAGGATGGCGGCGGGGAAGACGATCTCATTGCGCGTCGGCGAATAGTAGGCGTTGACGGTCTGCGGCGTCATGCCCCATTCGAGCGGATCGACCGGCTTGTCGATCTTGTTGACATTCCACGCCCATTCAAAGGCCGACGAGCGCTCGACATTGCCGTAAAGATCACCCGGCTTGATATCGAGGGCGGAATAGTCGCGCCACTTGTCCGGGTAGGCGATCTTGACGCCGAACTTGGACAGCTTCTCCAGCGCCTTTTCCTTGGTGGGGGCGCTCATCCAGGTCAGGTTTTCGATGCGGATCTTGAGCGCGGCGCGCAGGTCGGCGACGAGGCCTTCCATCTTGGCCTTGGATTCGGCCGGGAAATACTGCGCCACATAGGCGCGGCCGATGGCTTCGCCGAGCGCGTCGTCGGTGACGCTGATGGCGCGCTTCCAGCGTTCGCGCTGGGCCTGCGCACCGGAAAGGTCACGCGAACGGAATTCCCACTGGGCGGTGGCGAAGCGCTCGGAAAGATAGGGCGCGGCCTGATCGACCGTGCGGAAGGTCTGCCAGGCTTTCAGGGTCTCCAGCGGCGTATCGGCATAGATCTGGGCGATCTTCGGAAAGGCGGTGTTTTCACTGACGATGATCTTCTTCGCCTTCGTCAGGTCGGCGCCCTCGAAATAGGCCTTCCAATCGAAAGCCGGGGCATATTTTGCCAGTTCGGCCGGCGTCATCGGGTTATAGGTCTTGGTGTCGTCGCGGCGATCGATGCGGGTCCAGCTGACCTCGGCGATCTTCGTCTCCATGGCCACGATATCCTTGGCCGCTTGGGTGGCATTGGGGTAGCCGACCATGGTCAGCATCTTGGTCACATAGGCTTCGTACTTGGCCTTCTTTTCGGCAAAGCTGGCCTGCAGGTAATAGTCACGATCCGGCAGGCCGAGGCCCGACTGGCCGACATAGAGCACGTTGATCTGCGGGTTCTTGGCGTCGCCATCGACATAGGCGCCGAAGAAGCTGGAGCCGAACTCACCGCTGGTCTTGCCCATGTAGGTCGCCATCTGCGGCTTGGTCTTGATGTTGCGGATAGCGGCCAGCGTCGGGGCCAGCGGCGCCACGTCGAGCTTGTTGATCGCCGCTTCGTCCATCATGGCGTTATAGAGGTTGGCGATCTTGCCATCGTCGCCCGTCAGGCCTTGTTGCGAGGCCAGGCCGGTCACCAGCACCTTCATGCGGTTTTCCGACAGTTCGCGCAGGGCCAGGAAGCTGCCGTATGAGGTGCGGTCGGCCGGGATAACCATTTCCTTCACTGCCGTGCCGTTGACGTAATCGAAGAAGCTGTCGCCCGGCTTGACCGAGGTATCCATGCCCGAAATATCGATGCCCCAGGTGCCGTATTTCTTCGCTACCGTATTTGGCGCGGCGTCATCGCTGCCGGAAGACGTATCGGCCGCCATCAGGGCATCGACGCTTTCCAGGCTCTGCATGTGGCAGTAGGCATCGAAGCACTCGGCGGCGTGGGCCGGCGCAAGACTCAGGGCAAGACCCGTCAGGGCCGTTGAGCAGGCAAGGATTTTCAGCAATTTCATGGAGGCACCCCTTGGAACCGGCGGTCTTGGCCGTCGTGTCCGTTGATTAAAAAAGATACTAGTTTCACCTTAACGCTTTTATGAACGTTTCCACATGAATTTTCCGTCATGTTTCACGAAAATGTGTGCGTCGGGGGTTACAATTGGGCTCGGCATCCCCTTATAGTGAAAGCGCACCCCTAAAGAGGATAAGTACCCGAAGATGAACGCATCCGCAGCGAGCCACATGTCCACGATTGCGAAAGAAACCCTGGCGCCAGTCTTAAATGCCGAAGCGCAAGGCTATTATATCTTCATCATCGTCTTTTTATTGGCTTCCGCGGTCGTTGTACCCATCTTTCAGCGATATAAGGTCTCTAGTGTACTGGGATTTCTTCTGATCGGCGTCCTGTTCGGGCCGGATGTCATGGGAAGACTGGCAACCGTTTGGCCTGTGCTCGATGCCTTCAGTGTCATGCGCTCGCATACGGTCCACCAACTCGCTGAACTGGGTGTGGTCTTCCTTCTGTTTTCGATCGGCCTTGAACTGACCTTCGAGCGTTTGAAATCGATGCGGCGGCTGGTCTTCGGCCTGGGCGCGCTTCAGGTGGTCCTGTGTTCGCTGGCCCTGACAGGACTGTTCCTGGTGCTCGGCCAGAGCATCGTCGCTTCCATCGCACTCGGCATGGCCATCGCCCTGTCCTCCACTGCCGTGGTTATTCCGGTGCTGGCCGACCGCAAGGCCCTCAAGACGACCTCGGGCCGCAGTGTTTTCGCCGTGCTCCTGGCGCAGGATATCGCCGTGGCGCCGATCATGATCACGGTGGTCATGCTGGCCGGGGGTGCCGCTGGCGCCGCGGGCGGCAATAACGGCCTGAGTGGTCTGCTGGCCCTGATTCCGGCTTTGATCGGTATAGGCATACTGGTGGTGCTCGGCCGCTGGCTGCTGCGGCCGCTGTTCAATACGGTGGCGTTTTCACGTTCGCGCGAACTGTTCATGGCCGCCTGTCTGCTGTGCGTGCTGGTTGCCGGACAGATATCGGTCATGGCCGGACTCAGCATGGGGCTGGGCGCCTTCGTCGCCGGTGTGCTGCTGGCCGAAACCGAATACCGCCGTGAAATCGAAAACATGGTTGAACCCTTCAAGGGGCTGCTGCTCGGCCTGTTTTTCGTCACCGTCGGGGCGCGTCTCGAAATCGCCGCCGTAGTCAGCCAGCCCTTGCTGGTTCTAGGCCTGGCCTTCGCCCTGATCGCTATAAAGGCGGCCGTCATCTATCCGGTGGCGCGTTTCTTCGGCCTCAATAACCGCAGCGCCATCGAGACGGCGGCGGTGCTGGGGCCGGCGGGCGAATTCGCCTTCGTGATCATCGATCAGGCCATCGGTCACAAAGTGCTGAGTGCCGAGATCGGCCAGGCTGTCATCCTCGCCTCGATTATCTCGCTGTTCTCTATTCCCTTCCTCGCTGCCGGTGCTGCCCGCTTGTCCAAAAAGCTGGCGAAAAACGCCACGACGCCTACCTCGGTCGCGCCGGAGATCGTCAGCGAAGCTGCCAAGGTCATTGTCGTCGGTTTCGGCCGCGTCGGCGAACTGGTGACTGACATGCTGAAACTGCACAATATCGAATACATGGTGGTTGATATCAATCCGCAGGTCACCCAGCGTGCCCGCGCCATGAATGTCGAGGCCTGGTACGGCGATGCGTCCGCCGCCGAATTCCTGCACAGTCTCGGCATCGAACGCGCCCGCGCCGTGGTGGTCACGGCATCCAATCCCGCCTTTACCGATCAGGTGGTCAAGGCAGTGCGGGCCATGCGTGACGATGTCCATATCATCGCCCGGGCCCGTGACGCCGCCCATGCGCAGCGCCTCTACCAGATGGGCGCCACCGATGCCGTACCGGAAACCATCGAGGCTTCGCTGCAACTGGCGGAAAATACCCTGATCGATCTGGGCGTGCCTATGGGGCTGGTGCTGGCCAGCGTGCATGAGCGCCGCGATGTCTTCCGCAAGATGTTCGGCATCCGCAAGCCGGAAGCGCTGACCAAGCCGCAGCGGTCGCTGGAAGAAGTGGCGATGTCGGCGGCGGAAAAGACTCAGTAAGCTTAGTTGCAGCGCGCCGAAATCCGGGCGTCAAGGGTTTGCTTTTGCGATGTCAGCCGGGCGCTCATGTTTTGCAGGTCCTGAAGCATCTGATCGCGCGTGTCATCATGCAGGGTGGTATCCTGGCCGATCTGGCCTGCAAGCTGCCTGACCAGGTCGAGGCTGGTCTGGCTGTCTGTGGTTGCGGCGCGCAGATCGACGCAGCCGCCGGCTGTGTCGCCGGCCTGGAATTTTTCTCCCGCCCGGCTGGTCATCTGTTCGGCCCGGTTTACCGTATCGACCAACCGTTCCTGCGCCTGTTCCTGGCTCTGCGCCGATGCACGACCAGCCACCAGGCACAAACATATCAGGATCGACGGCAAACGTTTGGCCAGGGCGGGGATCATACGCGACTCCATTGACAGGCGTTCAGGCTAGCACGGTGTCTTTACCCGTAACATCCCGAATTTTCGGGCTTTCCTTAACGCGCACCGTAATTCAGAAAGGAGCGTCACACTATTTGGGGTGTCGCTTATCTGCCGCTGTCGTGGGCTTCAAGTCGGTTGCGCAGGGCATCGATCTCACCGAAAAAGCGCTTGCGGATTTCGGCGGCGAACGGATTATCGCGTTCGATCGACAGGAACAGTTCGTCGGAATCGCCGGAAACCAGCCCCACCCCCTGCATCATCAGGTCGTAGGATCGTGTGGTATGCACGGTCGGTAACGGCTCAAGCCCGCTCAGTACCTTGGCAATCAGGTGAGTCAGGCCCTGAACGGCGGCCAGTGCCTTGTCATGCTGTTCCGGTGTGGCGACGGAAACTTTCAAATCGAGCGTCTGTCCGAAGAAGCGCATCAGGGTGTTCATGTGACGCACTCGTACCGGGCACAGGACGATTTCCAGATCATGGATGCCCTTGCGCGCCGATTGCGGGCCGAAAAGCGGGTGGGTGCACAGGATCGAGATCGTCGGCGGCAGGGCGTCGACTAGCCATTTGGCCGGCTTTATCTTGACCGAACCGACATCGATCACCAGGCCGTAGGGCTTGACGTAAGGCGCGATGGCCTTCGCCAGGGCTTCCAGCGTACGGATCGGCGTCGCCAGCACGACGATGTCGCAGGCGGCGGCTACAGGCAGGTCGACGAGGGTCACATTGTGGCGTCGGGCGAAGGCGCGTGAGTCCGGACCGGGGTCGCAGGCATAAATGTCAAAATAGGGGGACAGGTGCTTGACGATCAGGCGACCGAAGGCGCCCAGGCCAAACAGACCCAGGCTGCGTACTTTTTTGGGAGCTTTTCTGGACACGCTGTCCGCCTCAGAAGAAAACAAAGGCGGGCAGGTAACACGAAATTAATGGCAAGGCGAGATGAAATATCCGTACCGTGGCATATAGGGGGATGTTTTTCCCCATCCGAACGCAATTATGCGAATGATTTTACCGGAAAATCAGTTTCCAATGAAACGTTTTTTCTTGCCGCTCTTGTCCTTCTTGCCATCCAGCGGCGCTTCGGCGGCAAATTGCGCCGGTGTCTTATACAGTTCGTCCGGCGTGATGAAGCCGTCTTCATTGCGGTCGAGTATGGTGAAGCGCTGATTGGAGGCGTTGATCCATTCATCAATCTTGACGCGGAAATCGAGATTGGCGTCGGCGGCGCGGATCGGTTGCGGTTCGTCGATCAGACTGTATTGCGAGGCGCCGCTGATCTGTTTCTGGTAGCGGCCGGCGGTCGGATCGGCGTCCTGGCTGGAACCATCCGATTGGGCGATGTAATTTTTCGGCTGTTTGATACGCGGATCAATGCGCTGGATTTCCGGGGCCACGTCATTCTCGTAGGCGCTGTTTTCCGGACTGTTGATATAGCCGTCGTGATTGGTGTCGAGCTTGTTGAAGAAGGCCGTGGCGTCATTGATGAATTCGTCGTGGCTGATCTTGCCGTCCTTGTCGGTATCCGCCTGCTGGAACCACGTCATTATCGGGTAGGGCTGGCCCGGGGGGGCGCGGAAAGGCTGGCCGGACGGTGAAAAGAAGACGTTCAGGTTCATGCCGGTGCCGACATAGTCCTGCGCTCCGGCGGTCGTAGCCAGGCCCGCGCCAGCGATAAGAACCGGAAGAAGAAAGCGGAGAGGGCGCATGACAATATCACTATCAGGAGGGGGTGGAGGTTGTGGATCGGTTAGGGCCTTTTTGTGGTCAATTTTAGGCCGTTTTTCAGATTAACGGTCACATGGCGAAGAGGCAAGGGGGCAAATGACAGGGAAAAACTTGCCGGTGCGTTTTTGCCTACAGTAAAATTTGCTTGAAACTATGTTTAGCTTGTTATATTTAATATTAATTGCTGTATATTTTAAGTCATAATTGGATTATTCCGTTACCATATTGAAATATTGATTAAAATAATATCCTGTTAACTTGAATATTTTCTCTTGTAAACTTGCCGAATTCTATTTTTCGGTATTTTCAGGAGATCAACATGCAGACAAGCAGCACGGCAGGGCCTTCGCTCAGCCAGTTATTGTCTCAGATGCAGGCCAGACTGGCGTCCCGGACATCTTCCGCGTCTTCGTCTTCGAGTGCTTCCGGCACGAGCAGCAGCGCGGCGGCTTCCCAGGCGGCCAGTTCGACGACCTCAGCATCTTCGACCACCAGCATCAGCGAGGACTTAAGCTACTTCCTCGGTCAAATGTCGGATCAACTCATGGCCCACCTGCTTCAGAGCCAGGGCGGTTCCGGTGGACAGGGCGCACCGTCCCTTTCGGATATTGACAGCGATGGCGACGGTGCCATCAACAAGACCGAGATGGAAGCCTTAGATACGTCGAAGTCTGGCAGCACGGATACGTCCCGTGCCGACCGGATGTTCGCCGCCATGGATACGAATGGTGACGGTTCGGTGTCCGCTACCGAAAAGTCGGCCTTCGATGAACAGATGGCGGCCGACGGTCCGCACGGGGGCCATCATGGCGGGCATCATGGCGGCCCCGAAGGTCTGGGTGGTCCGCCTCAGGGGCTCCCGCCCGGTGACATGGGCATGGGTGATGCGGTCTCGACTTCGTCAGCATCGAGCACGCTCAGCAGCACAGATCCCGTGTCGGATTTCGCCAGCCTGCTCAAGGACCTGCAAGGCGCGATCGAGTCCTACAGCCAGACCAGCCTGCAATCCATGGCATCGGCTTCGCCTTCAAGCCTGTCCGTGGCGGCCTAGAAAAGTAAAAACGCTTCCAGGCTATCCGCCGGGAAGCGTTTTTTAGTCAGCAGGGGGGAAATCTCAGGAACGATCCGGGAAAAATTCGCGGCGGATCGAAGCCCAGATATAGTCGAGCACCAGATAATAGAAGACGGTCTTGACCAGCTTCACGGTCTCGATATTGAAATAATATTGCAGGCCGATGCACAGGGTAAGTGTGGCGATCATCACCAGCCCGGCGATCATCAGCTTCTTCGGCATCAGCAGCTTTTCAGTCAAAGACATATACGCGTCTCCAGAACTTATGAGGTTCTTATTTTTAGCATCGCCGGATTTACAACTTCTTAACACCGGTTAACGGGGGCGCGTCAATCAAAAAAACTCGCCTTTAAAGAGATGTGATGGGATTGCGCCGCTCTTCCGTCATGATAACCTTCCCTATGAGCCGCGAATTCGTCAATGCCTATTGCGCCACCTTGCCGGGTGCCGAAGTCTCCGATCCGTGGGGCGGTGGCCATGATACGTGGAAAGTCGGTGGCAAGATGTTCGCCTCGATCGGCGCGGTGACACCGGCCGTGTCGGTCAAGACAGCCGATATCGAAACGGCGGACATGCTGATCGAAGCCGGTGTGGGCCAGCGCGGCAAATATCTGCACCGCTCGTGGATACAATTGCCCTGGAATACGCCGGAAGATGAACTGCGCGCCCGCATCCTTGAATCCTACAAAATCATCCGCAGCGGATTGCCGAAGAAACTGCAAGCCACCTTGGGGGAACCATGATCTCGAAACGCGCCTTTATCGCCGGTATGGCGGCATCCGGTATCGCTGGCAATGTGCTTGCCCAGGTGGCGCCCGCTTTACCGGCCACCAATGTCAAACCAATCGATGCCACTGAACGGCTGGCGCGCATCGCCAAACTGCAGGGCCTGATGCAGGCGCAGGGGATATCGGCCTTTCTGGTCGAATCCGGCTCGACACTCGATTATTTTACCGGCATCCAGTGGTGGACCTCGGAGCGTGTTACAGCGGCCGTCCTGCCGGCGAAGGGCGCGGCCATCATAGTGACGCCCGCCTTCGAGGAACCGAGCGTCCGCGAAACCCTGCAGATCGAAGCCGATGTCCGGCCATGGAACGAGCACGAAAATCCCGAGGCCCTGATCGTCCAGGCTCTGAAAGACCGGGGCTTCGCCTCCGGCCGTATCGCTATTGAGCCCGATGTCCGCTTCTTTATCGTCGATGCCCTGAAGGCGCAGGGACCGGCCTATGAACTGGTCTCCGGCCAGGGACTGGTCAATGCCTGCCGCCAGATCAAGTCACCCGCCGAACTGGCCCTGATGCAGGCCGCCAACGACATCACCATCGCCGCCTTGCGTCAGGTCCATGCCGCGGTTCAGCCCGGCATGTCGGGCCATGATATCTCTGCCCTGATGGACAAGGCGACCGCGGCGCTCGGTGGCGCGCCTGAATTTTCCATGGTCCTGCTCAATGAGGCCAGCGCCTATCCGCACGGTTCGAAACAGACGCAGACCGTGCGCGAAGGCTCGGTGATCCTGATGGATTGCGGGTGCAGCGTGCACGGCTACGAATCCGATATTTCGCGGAGCTGGGTCTTTGGCGCGCCGTCAGCCAAACAGCGCAAGGTGTGGGAAACGGTGAAACGCGGACAGGAAATTGCGCTGGCGACGGCGCGTCCGGGCGTGCCGGTCGGCAGCATCGATGACGCCGTGCGCATCTATTATGAAAAGGAAGGCTGGGGGCCGGGTTATCGCCTGCCGGGTCTGTCGCATCGCACCGGTCACGGCATCGGCATGGACGGCCACGAGTCGCCCTATCTGGTGCACAGCGACCTGACGCCACTTGCGCCCGGCATGTGCTTTTCCGACGAGCCTGGCCTCTATATTCCGGGTGAATTCGGCATCCGCCTCGAGGATTGCTGGCATATGACGGATGAGGAGCCGAAACTCTTTACGCCGCTCGCCAAATCCATCGATGATCCTATCTGAAACGCCCTGAAAACGCATGGCAACCTTATGCCCGTTACGGTCTCCTGAATATAAGTTCGGGCGGGCGAATAAGGATATGCGCCATGCGTACACCGCATCTCTATCAATCTGCCGCCGTGCTTGTTGTGACGGCCTTCGTGCTTTCCGCCTGCGGGCCGGATGGCAACACGCCGACCGCCGCAACCGATCAAACGGCCCTGCCCCTGGCCACCGGCGAAGCGCAGTCCATCGCGCCAGCCCCGACAGTTGAGGCCCTGCCGGCGGCCCCGGCCACCAAGGTCGTCTATGTCAGCGAACCGCAGCAAAGTTATGAGTATGTCGATGATGCCTATGCCATGAGCGATGCCATAGGTGATGCGCCGCCTGACTATGGCTTCGACTACGAGGACAGCCATCCCTGGGCCTGGCGCAGCGCTGATGACGACTTGCGGCTTTATGAGCCGACATCGGATGGGGATCGTTATTATTATTACCGGTCGGGCCAATCCGATCCTTACCTGGTGCGTGATAATGGCTATTCTTACGCCTATTCCGGCGGTGATCTGGTAACCGTCTATGATGATCGCGGCCGGGCACTCGATCGCATGGAGGCTGATCGCCGCGCCGAATATGCCGGTCGTTATCTGGCGCGTGCCCGTGCACTGGAGAGGGCGCAGGCGCAGGATCGCCGTCAGCAGGTCATAGCCGCCAACTGGGCGGCGCGCCAGACGCAGGTCCGTCAGGATAATGCCCGCTGGGCTCAGCAGCAGCGAGAAACGGCGCAGTGGCAGGCTTACCATGATCGTCAGGCGGCGCAGCAGAACGCCCGCTGGCAGGACGAGCGCAATCGTCGCCAGCAGGAAACGGTGGCCTTCAATCGCCGGCATGACAATGGTTATAAGGGCCAGCCGCCGCGTGTGGTGGCCGTCAGCCAGACCCGGCCGGCGACGCCAAACTGGCAGTTCTGGAAACGTCAGGAACAGCAGCAACAGGCCCAAAAATTGGCGCAACAACGCGCACAACTGGTTCATCAGCAGCAAGTTCATGACCAGCAAATGAAGGCGCAGCAGGATCAGCAACGCGCACAACTGGCGCGTCAGGACCAGGTCAGAAAGCAACAGGCCGCCCAGCAGGCGCAACAGCAGAAACTGGCGCAGCAGCAGGCGCAGGCCAAAAAACAACAGGCTGCACAATTGGTCCAGAAAAAGCAGCAGGCCGCAAAACAGGCCCAGGTCAGGAAACAGCAGGCAGTGCAGGTCGCGCAGCAAAAACAACAAGCTGCAAAACAGGCTCAGGCGCAAAAACACCATGCATCACAGGTGGCGCAGCAAAAACAGGCCGCGGCCAAACAGGCTCAGGCGAAGCGACAGCAGGCCACGCAGGTGGCGCAGAAAAAGCAACAGGCTGCACAAAAAGCCCAGGCTCAGGCACAGGCCAAAAGGCAACAGGCGCAACAGCAGGCGGCGGCCAAAAGACAGCAGGCCCAGCAACAGGCGGAAGCGAAGCAGAAAGCAGAGCACCGCCCCATCAACAAGGGCCGGCCTGACGACCGCAACGGTTAGGCGGAGGCAGACGCCGAGCTATCCGCAAAGGTCTCGCCGATACGCTTTGCGCCGGTGATTTCGATCGGCGCCGCCAGCATCTGGCCGGCCCAGCCGCCTTCACGTGTATGACTGTCGATCCGGCCCTTCAGGATAGCCTTCACCACATCCAGACCCTTGGTCACATGACCGAAGGCGGCATAACCCAGCTTGTCATCCGAGCCTTCGCGGCCGGCGTCCATATAGGTATTGTCGCCGACGCAGAGGATGAAGTCGCCTGTCGCCGTGCCGGGGGCGAAGCGCGACATCGAGATGGCGCCGTTGGTATGGGAAAGACCGGTCATCTTGGTCGATTCATGGGCGATGGGCGGGAAGGTTGGCCCCTGGATACTGGCCTGGATAAAGCCGCTGGGGCCGGAATGGGCGGCGCGCCAGAAATTGGCGCCGACGATCTTGCCGGCGTCGAGATAATGCAGGAAGTTGGCGGTGGTCAGCGGCGCCTTCTTCGCTTCCAGAACGATCTCGATATCGCCCTTGGTCGTGGTAAGCTGTACCGTGACGGTTTCGGGTTCCGGCGGCGGGGCGGGTGGCGCTTTCGGCTTTTCAGCCACGGGTGCGGCTTTTTCCGGCTTTTTCGAGCAGGCGGTAACGGCCGTTGCCAGAAGCGCCAGTCCGGCGCCGATAAATCCCCGTCGTTTCATGCTGGTCTCCGATACAGTGATGTTTCGCAGTATCGAAATTCCGGCAGCTTTGGCAAGTCCTAACCGCGTATCGGTGTGGCCGCCATGGGGCCGGCCACCGTTGTCCATGGCCTGACTTTCCAGCTTTTCACCAGGTCATGGGTCACATAGGGATCGGCACGGGCGAAGGCATCGGCTACGTCCGCCGTTTCACCGGCAAACAGCAGCAGGCCGGTATCGACCGGTTCTGCCAGCGCGCCGCCCAATAACATCTCGCCGCGATCCGCCGCCGCCCAGGCGGCCGCCAGATGCGCATCGCGGAACGCGGGCCGTCGGTCTATATAGTCATCCACAAAATCATAGATCAGCAGGAAGTGTTTCATCAGTGCACCGCAAGAGTCTGGCTCAATTTGATATCGGTGGAGGATTCGCCGATCATCAGATTGACCGGCGCGGCCTCGACCGTGAAGGCCTTGGCATCGACATTCCACCAGGCCAGTTGTGAAGCTTTCAGCGGGATTTGCACGGTCTGTGTCTCGCCCACGGCCAGATGCATCCGTTTGAAGCCTTCCAGTTCTTTCATTGGCCGTTCGACCTTCGAGTTCGGATAACCGACATAGAGCTGGACGACCGTATCTCCCGCCACCTTGCCGGTATTGCTGACGTCGACGCTGACCGTCACCTCGCCGTCCTTTGCGATTTGCGGCGCGCTGGTTTTCAGATTGGCATAGCGGAAGGTGGTGTAGCTCAGGCCATAACCGAAGGGATAAAGAGGCTTGCCTTTCGAGTACATATAGGTGCGGCCATGGCGGATATTATAGTCCATCATCGGCGGCAACTGATCCATCGACGCTGGCCAGGTGGTGACCAGATGGCCGCCGGGATTGTAGTCTCCGAAGATGACCTGCGCCAGGGCCATGCCTTCATCCTGTGATGAGTGGGTCATATGCAGGATGGCGGGTATATGATCCTGTGACCATTTGATGGTGTAGGGAAAGCTGGAGATCAGCACCATCACCGTCTTCGGATTGGCAGCATAGACCTGCTTGACCAGTTCTTCCTGTGCCAGGTTTAGGGTTTCGCGGTCGCGGCCTTCGCGGCCATCGCCCGGGTCGGCGCACGGGTTGGTGCCGGCATCGTTCCAGTCATGCGCCATATTGGGGCCGCAGGTCGGATCATTGCCGACGATGACTATGGCCACATCGGCGGCCTTGGCGGCAGCCACCGCCTTGCCGCCGCTATTATCGGCGGCATAGCTGACAGCCACATTCGGGCCCAGCGCCGCCTTGATACCCGCCAATGGCGTAACTGTGTAAGGTGGTGTGCCGCCGTACCAGTCCCAGTGCACGCTGTCAGCCAGCGGCCCGATCACGGCCACCGATTTCAGCTTGTTTTTCTGCAAGGGCAGCGCGTTCTTGTCGTTCTTCAGCAGCACGACGGATTCCAGCGCGATCTGCTTCGAAACATCGCGGCTGGCATCGGTATTCCACGGCTCGGCTCCATCATGGATTTTCGAATAGGGCACCATTTCCGGCGGGTCCAGCAGGCCAAGCTTGATGGCGATGCGCATCTTGCGGCGCACGGCATAGTCGATATCGGCCGTGGTCAGAGACCCATCGGCCAGGGCGGCATGGGTTTCATCCTTGTAGGTATCGAGGAACTGGTTGATGCCGGCCTTGACGCTGGCCACCACAGCGTCCTTCTGGTTGGGGAAGGTCTTGTGCCACTTGACCAGATTACCCACCGCGCCACCATCCGATGACAGTATCTCGACGCCCCATTGCCTGGTGAGGATACTGTCGAGGATCGGATGGATGGTCATCGGCGTGCCGTTCCAGCTATTGTAGGAAGCCATCACCGCCTTGGCGCCGCCGTCCTCGAAGGCCATTCGGAAGGGGGCGGAATAGTATTCCCAGAAGAGACGCTCATCGAAATCGGAAGACGAACCGCCACGGCCATTCTCATTGCTGTTGGCCAGGAAGTGCTTCAGCAGGGCGGCGGATTGCCAGTATTTCGGATCATCGCCTTGCAGGCCCTTCACAAAGGCTGTCGCCATAGTGCCGTTGAAAAACGGGTCCTCGCCATAGACCTCTTCGCTGCGGCCCCAGCGCGGATCGCGCGCCAAGTCGGATTGCGGTCCCCACAGCATCAGGATCTGCCGGCCGTATTTCGGGGTCTGTGAGATATAGCGCGCCTCATAGCCTTCGACGCTGGCGGCCTTGCGCACGATCTCCGGGTCCCAGGTTTCACCCATGCCGGGCGGTTGCGGGAACTGGGTGGTAGTGATCGGTGTCAGGTTGCGCTTGCCGCCGCCGCGCTGGACCACGCCATGAATACCTTCCGAGCTGCCGATATTGTCGATGCCCAAACGCGGTACACCGGTCTGGGTGCCGAGAATGTCGATCTTCTCGTCGATCGTCATCAGCGACAGGATATTGTCGATGCGCTGTTCGGTGGGCAGGTCCGGATTCTGGAAGGGATATTTATCCTGCGCCCCGGTCTGAGCCATGGCTGGCACGGTGAGCAGGCAGCTGGCTGATATCGCTAACACAAGGCGGCGCCAGCCTGGGGTATGACCTGACATGCGTATCTTCTCCTGAAAAAATCTGCTTCTCGATCCGCGCTATTTTACCGGCGCAACGGGCAGTTATCGGTGAAATTTGTCATACGAAAATGGCACTGACAAGGGGCATTTTCGGCGTGACCTGCTGCCATATCCCGACAGGCGCGTATCGCATCGTTTTTTTGCGTGGCGATGTCTAGAGTCCGCGCAAACCGGAGGAACAGACATGGCCGAACCGCTCGTACCCGCTACCGAACTGGCGCGGAATAACCCCGTCCGCTTCAAGAACGAAAGCGCCGAATATCGCGCCGCTCGTACCGCCCTGCTGGCCGAGGAAATCGAACTGCGCCGTCATCTGGAGCGCGTCGCCGCCCAGCGCCGCGCCCTGCCCCCGGGTGGTCCGGTAGAGGGGGATTACCAGTTCATGGGCGAGAATGGTCCTGTCGATTTCGCCGGCCTGTTTGGTGATAAGGATACCCTGGCCGTCTATTCCTACATGTTCGGTCCGCAACGCGAAAAACCATGCCCGATGTGCACCAACCTGCTGGGACCGCTCGATGCCAATGCCGAAGACCTGGCCCAGCGCATATCGCTGGTGGTCGTGGCGCGTTCGCCGATCGAGAAATTACAGGCCTGGAAGACACATCGCGGCTGGCAGCACCTGCGGCTCTATACCGATCTGAACGATAATTATTCCCGCGATTATTTCGGCCTCCTGCCCGATGGCTCGGAAATTCCGGCGTTCAATTTCTTCACAAAGCGCGACGGCACGATCCGTCATTTCTGGTCCGGCGAAATGACCGGACAGACCGCCGATCCCGGACAGGATCCGCGCGGTGCACCGGACATGGCGCCGCTGTGGAACGTGCTTGACTGCACACCGGAAGGCCGCGGCGAAACCTGGTATCCGAAGCTGGATTATTGAGCCGCGACAGCTGTCGTTGCTTTGATCCGCGCGCGGCGGAAATGGTAATAGATCAGAGCGCTGACCAGGGCGGCGAAGAAGCACCAGACCGATGGCCAGTTCAGGTGATAGAAGCTGTAGGCAACGCCGAAGCCGCCCATCATGGCGACGCCGATCCAGCGCACCGTGCGGTGTGACGAGACGAAATAGGCGGCGCATGTGGCGATGACATAGGCCGAACGCACCAGCAGTCCGCCGCCGAAGGGATTGGTGTAGACGAGGCAGTGATTGACCACGGCAACATCCACGCCATAACGCAGGATAATGATGAAGGTGCCGGTGGCGACAGCAATGCCGATGGCCAGCACCGCCATCATCAGGCGTTTGCGCAGCCGGTCCGGCTCGATCAGCAGGATGCCAAGCGGAATGGCCATTGGCCAGACCACACCGATAAAGAAGGCATAGACCTGGACCAGCAGGTGCGATGTACTCGCGGTGCCGACCTGTGGCAGCAACAGCCACAGAACGCCTTCAACGCATTGCTGCAAGGCGAACAGCAGGGGCACGCTGGCGAAGGGGCGTTCCGTAGCCGTGCGGGTTTCACGCAGGGCCAGCGCCCCGGCACCAGCCACAAAAGCACTGGCGGCGAAACTGACGGACGCTGAAAAACACATGAAGCCAATCCCTTGATTGCCGTTTCAGCTTAGGGTGTTCGGCGGCAATGTAAACACTTTCGTCTTGCGCCGGCTTCGTTCCACGCTCCACATGCCCGCAATAAGGGCCAGGCTTACGGCATAACCGCCCCATAGCCCAACCGCCGTAATCTGCGTGTACATATCGACATGGGAAGACAGATAGACGGCAAAATGGGAAATAACGGTATTGAGCTGAAACGCAGCCATAAAGAGCGTCCATATCCGTCTCGACCACAAGGATAACAAGACATAGGCGATCAGTCCGGCGACATCGACCGTAATAATCCCAACGCCGTCGTAGATATCCTTGGGTTGTAGAATTTGTGCCACGATGGTCAGGCCGAAAGCGGCCAGCAATATGCCGGCGCCCCAACGCTCTGCCGCCTCGCCACGCCACAGCGCCCAGATGCAGCCGCCAACCAACAGGATAGTGCTGAGCCACTGCCAGACAAATTCGATCGTCATGAGGCAAACCCTGCGTGTGCCCTTCGCTTTCGCTCCGCCTGCCACATGCCAGCCATCAAGGCAAAGGTCAGGCCGTAACCGCCCCACAGGCTTAGAGCGGTGATGAGGGTATAGGTGTCGACATGTATGGGCAGCCGGCCGACGAAGTGGGATATCACCGCATTGAGCTGAAACGCACTGATAAAAAGCGTCCATATGCGCCGAGACCATAGCGACAGACTGATGAATGCAATCAGACCGGCCACATCGATCGCTACAAAATCCCAAACCGCACCATCCCTGTATAGATGCCGTGTCTGCACGAGATCTGTCAGGCCGACAGCGATCAGCAGGATGGCCGCGCCCCAACGTTCGGGTACCTGGCCGCGCCATAACGCCCAGGCGCAGGTGCTGAAGAGCAGGACATCCCCGATGGTCCGGTAAAGAAACTCAATGGTCATGTGCTATATCGCCTGGCGAACAATCCCGAAAGGGAATCGCCAGACCTGCCCCCTCAGCCGATCTGGCGATTTAGAACCTGAAGACCTTCCAGTGTGCCGATAACCGCCGCGATGAGCCCGCTGACCAATATGGCAGAGAGTACCCCCACGATCACGATCAGGCCCAGCCACTGAAACGCATTCAGTCGGACCAGTCTCTTTTCGAGGCTGTCCCATCGTCGGTCAACCAGGCGGTCGCCGCGATCAGATCGAACAGAGCCGCTTCCGTTCCACTGGTCAGGTTCAGCATCCGAAGATCGGCCAGGATTTCCGGAATCGAAGACCGCTTCTCCGGCGCCGTTACCTGGCGCCAGGCCGTTTCGAGCTGATCCCAGTGGATCGCCATATGAGACGGATTTGGAGAGAATGGCTTGTTCATGCCTCAAGGATATGCCGTTTGTCCCGGTTGCGCCCATCGGTCCTGCCATCCCTCGGTCGTCACGACCGAGGGCAGATTCATGCGCCGCCAGTAAACGTGCCGCATCGCGGCTTGTCGCCACGCCCAGCCGGCGGCGCGCTTCTTCCGTATGAGTCTTGACCGTGCGCTCACCAATATTGAGGATGCGCGCAATTTCCTTGGTCTGAAACTGCTGGGAAATCAGCCGCAGGATTTCCTTCTGACGCTGTGAGAGCGCCTCGATGCCTGTTGCCTTGTTTTCCATCCCCGGTCTCCTGCACGCGCATAATCTATGCAAATCCGTTCATGCCTGAAAAGTAGGACTATTTCCAGATGGTAACTGACGCCTTATTCGTGGCCGGGTGCGGGGACAGCCTTTTTCGCCGCTGCTTTGGTCGTCGTTGGTGTGCCCTTTGCCTGCATTTCGGACATCAGGCCGGCGCAATTGGCATCCTTGGCATAGTCCAGGCTGACGAACGGCAGGAGCGTATTCAGCGCCAGAGCCAGCCCGCCCTGAACCACGGCCGGTCCCGGATCAATGCCGAATTTAGGCGCCGACAGATGCCCGCCGATGACGATCGGCGCATTGATGCGCGTCAGTCGGAACTTCTTCGGCTTGCCCTTGAAGACCAGCTTCATGCTCTCGTCATTGAGGTTGATCGTGCCGCCGCCATTAACCCGCGTGACGCCGGTATCGAAGACCGCATTGCTTGCCTGCATGACGCCATTGCGGATCTGGAAATCCGCCACGCCGCAGCGGATATCGGTTTCATGCGGATCCTTGGTGAGCAGTTGGAACAGGCCCTTGGTGGCGTTGACGCCCATCAGCTCGGCGAAGCTCTGGCGGATCATGCCGTGTGGCATGACGAGTGTGAGCTGGCCATTGGCGCTGGCAGCGGCCTTGTGCACCGAGTTGCCGGTGCCGGAGGCCTTCACACGTGCATCGAGTATGCCTTCCAGAGGCTTAGAGCCGCTGATGGTGGGCACGAAATCCTGCACGCGCAGGCCGGTCAGGCGCATATCTAGACTGTTTTGCTGCACGGCATTGCGCGCATCGATCCGCGCCGTGCCCTGCAGACGGCCCTGCGGGAAACTGAATTCGACCGGATCAAGGATCAGCAGGCCATGGTCAAGATCGACCCCCAGGCTGACTTCGCGCAGTGGCAATTTCGGGCTGGCCTTCACCGACAGCGCCTTGTAACGCACCTTGGCGTCCATGCCGCGAATACGCTCGATGTCCAGCGTGGCATCCGGCAGTAAGCGGCGCGCCGTCGTGGCCGCGGTCGGCGTGGCCGAAATCTCCGCCCCCTGCGGCGCATTGGCCGAGGTGGCGCCGAACAGCGAACCGAGATCCTTGAAATCGAGCAAGCGCGAACGCAGGTCTCCGGTCAGGTAAGGCCGGTTGTTGCGGCTGGTATCGACCTTCAGCGCGCCTTCCAGATCACTGCCACCGACCCGGCCATTGATGCCGGCAATGTCATAGATACGGTTATTGCGCGTCACATTGGCAGCAATCTTGTAAGCGGGTGTGTTCGGCAGGCTGAGGCCAGTGAGATAATAGAGGTCCGCGAGGTCGCGACCGCTGACCGTCACGGCGCCGGTTAGTTCGCCGAGATTGAACGGATGCAGGACGCGGCCTTTTGCCGTTATCCGCGTATCGCCGGCGCGCACCGCCATATCGAACGGATAGGGCACGCTGGTGCGGACATTGAGCAGCGGCCCACCGGTGGCATTCAGCTCGAACTTGCGATTATTCAGGCTGCCGTCACCGGTCAGCGCAAAGGCCTGGCCGCCGGCATCGGTCTGTTCGTGCGCATTGACCGTGCCGGTAAAGGTCAGCTTGCGCTGGACGCTGGTCATGGTCAGATGGCCATCATTGATGATGAAGTTCTTGATCGGCGGCAGTCTGGTCGGCTTTCCCTTATTGGTGCCGTCGCTGAAATCCCAGTTGGCGCGGCCGGCCTTGTCCTGGTAGAGCGTCACATTCGGCCGGTCGACCTGAAGACGTGGCAGGACAATACGACCGATAAACACCGGCATCAGCTCGGCGGTGACGGCCACGGATTCGACCTCGGCCAGATAAGGCTTCAGGCCCGCCTGCGGTCCCCACTTCGGTTGTCCGACCTTCAGGTCGCCGATTGTGGCCGTTGGTGTAAAGCTGAACAGATGGACACGCAGATTGCCATCGATCTTCACGGGGCGATGCAGTTTTCCGGAGGCGATGGACGAGACAATGCCTCGCGCCCAGTTCCAGTTCGGCTGGGCCAGGAAGATCAGAATGGCACCGATAATCAGCACGATCGCGGCCAGCAGGCCCTGGCCCCAGCGCGGCAAGGTGCGGATGCGCAGCCAGATGGCCTGCGGCAAATGCTTCAGCCAGGCCCAGGCCTTGTGCAGCCAGTCCATCGCGCTGGCTTCGATATCGGCGATATGCCGGTTTATGTCTGCCTTGCTCATCATTCGCAAACGGTAGGCAGATGGATATCAGGAATCGATCAGTTTATGGCCGGTTTCACCTATGGAGTTCGTCAGGCAATGCGATGAGCGGAGGTGATAACCACCGGTTTCACCAGGTTTTCGCCCTTGAGGCGACTTTTCAGGATATGCCTGACGATCTCCATGCCGGAAATGACATGGCCGAAGACGGCATAGCCCTGTTTGTCCGGCGTGGCGGTGCCGCCGGCATCGAGATAGGTCATGTCGCCCACGCAGATGGTGAATTCGTTGGACGCCGTGCCGATGGCGTAGCGCGCGGTTGAAAGGGCGCCATCGGTATGGGAGAGGCCGGTCTGCGTCGTCGGTTCGTGCGGAATCGGCGGATAGGTGCGATCACCACTGTTGAACTGGATGAAGCCGGCGTCACCCGCTTTGATGGCGCGATAAAAGGTACCGGCATCCAGTTTATGCGTATCGACATAATGGAGGAAATTTGCCGTCGATTGTGGGGCGTGCTTGCCGTCGAGTTCGAGCAAAATCTGGCCTTCGCTGGTCTCGATCGCCACGCGCACCGTATCGGGCGGTACGTCGAGCCCGGTGTCCGGCAGGCGTTTTGGTAAGGCCGGTGGTGGCGGTGCCTTTTCTGCCGGTTTCGAGCAGGCGAAAAGGGCAAGTGCGCCTGCCACGATCAGAAATTGTCGCCGGATCATCTGGGCCTCCTTCATGTGTCATCAGTTTGCAAATTTCGCGGCATAAGGACAAGTGTCATTTTCCGTTTCAAATGGCTATGTGCGTTGACAAGGTTTGGCGCCATGCGAATAGTGGCGGGATAGAGCGCCACAATGCGGCTCGCTGGGGGACTCATGAAATCGTTTATATTCGCGCTGTGCGCCGGTCTGGCCTGTCTGCCGCAGCTTTGCGCCGCGCAAACGGCTGATGCTGACGCGCAGTATCAGACCCTGCTGACAGGCGCCCGCGCCGCGGTCGACAAGGGTGAAAGCGTCGACTGGACGCAATTGCGTTATGCCTATGCCGAGCGCCCCTCCTTTAGCGGCAGCCTGCCCGACAGCCGCGCGGATATGTTCACCGCGGCGAAGGCGGGGGATTGGGCGGCCGTGGAAAAGGCGGCGGAGGCGGAGCTGGACAGCGCCTATATTGACGGGGCGGCGCATTTCCTGCTCGGGGCGGCGTGGGCGCACCTGCCGCCATCGCGCACAGGGCAGGCGGAAGCGGCGCAACGCGAAAAAGCGGTGGCCATGGCGATTATTGACTCCATGCGAACCGGTGACGGGCTGTCTCATGAAAAGGCCTTTACCGTGATCGCGGTGTCGGAGGAGTACGACCTGCTGGGCTCAATTGGGGTAACCAGCGAGACCCAGGCGCTGGACCAGCATGACGGCCATATGTTCGACGTGATGACCACGAAGGACAAGGACGGCAAGGCGGTGGTCTACTATTTCAACATCGACCGGGCCTGGGCCGCCGAGGCGCGTGCGCTCACCGGTGGAAAATAGGCTAGGCTGCCGGATTGCCAGGTTACAGCAGAACGTCGTGTGTCTTGCGGTCGGAATCGCGGCGCAGGATTTCGGCGGTAATGGTGGCCAGGTGCGTCAGCACCGCCGCTTCCCGATCACCGAATTCCGGATTGGGCTGGTAGCCGATCACGCAGAAGGTGCCGATATTGCTGCTGTCATAATGGATCGGCGCGCCGGCATAGAAACGTACCTTGAGGCCATCGGTCACCAGTGGATTATTGCGGAAGCGCGGATCGCGCGTGGCGTCGGGGATGATCATGACGCCATTGCCGCGAATGGCGTGATCGCAGAAGGCGACATCGCGTGAGGTGCTTTGCACGCCATCGAGGCCGACACAGGACTTGAACCACTGGCGGTCCTCGTCGATCAGGGAAATCAGGCAGGTCGACAGGTTGAGGAAGCGGGCGCCGAGTTGTGTCAGCTGATCGAACAGCATCTCCGGCGGGGTGTCGAGAATACCCAGGCTTTTCAGGGTGGCCAGGCGGCGGGCTTCAGTATCCGGCATGATCAAATACGCGACTAGGGGTACACTACTGGCGCCAGAATGACACAGAGTGGTTAACCGCTGTTTTCGTGTTGCGGATATTATTTGAGCGAGGTGGATTGCGGCGAGCGCTATAATGATGACGGGCGGCGCGTTAGCGCTTCAGAGAGGTTTTGGGCATGTCGATGGACTCGATGGCTCGGCCATCCGGTGATTATGGGGCAAGTTGCGGGAAAACTACCTAATCTTATACCTCCTCGACAAGTCGGGGAGGTATAAGAAATTAACTTCTCTTACTACGCCGGAATGATTGGGTTGTTCGGGTCGTGCGGCCCCGGCACGTGTCCAGCAGGAACAAATTCTGATGCGCCGAGAAAATGTTTTTCCTGATCGTCGAAAAATATATGCGCGCCGAAAGCTTTTAAGATTTGAGCTTTGCTTCGATTGCCAACGAAATGAGCTTCGTCTGCGGGGCTACCCCATTCCCTAAGAGTATGAATTACTCTTTCGTGTGCCGGAGCATTTCTTGCCGTAACAATTGCAATCCTAACTTTACTAAACCCCGAATTATCCAGGTATATTTCTCTTAAGATAGATAGTTTTTTCAAAAATTCACCGAATGGACCGCCTGCCATTGGCTTTCTAGCATTTTCCCGCTCGTGTTTCAGAAACGCTTGCAGGCCATGCTGCTTATATACCTCATCAGACTCTGGACTAAAAACAACAGCATCACCATCAAAGGCTATTCTTACTTCATCCGCTTTTTCTTTGATATTGAGATTATTGCTTGGGGTTATACCAAGGCGGGCTGCTGCAGTTCCAGTTAACACAACTGATTGTACATCCGCAGATTCATTCGATAGAAAAAGGTCTAGACCCCAAGCCGGTACGTACGGCCCAAGTGGTCGGCCACTTGTAAAACTACCTGTCTTGATGGCTAAATTATATTTTTCAATTGAATTAAATGCGCGGAGAGACAAATCAGGAGAATTTCGCGAAAGAAGGATTACCTCTACAAAAGGCAGTTCGTCTGGAATGTTGAGTTTCAACAACCTCTCAACAACTTCATAACCACAACCCTTTTTGATTAATTCGTATTCTCTTTGAAGTTGCAACTTGGCATAAGATTGGACCCCTTCACGTACAAAGACATCATGTTCTTCCTCAAGATCAAATAATGCTCTTGTAGAAATTCCAATTCTGAGTGGGTTCTGTTGAAGGTTTTCTTTTGAATTTTGCAAATGCCTCTCCTCTAAGTGGCAGTCAAACTTAAGTCTGCCACGTAAAACTAATTAATAGCACTTACAAAAAGAGCGGGTCTTTTGACCCGCTCTTTCCATTCTCAGTCGGTAGGTAGGCTGGATTAGAAATCCATGCCGCCCATGCCGCCCATACCGCCGCCCATGGCAGGCGCCGCAGGGGCGTCCTTCTTGGGGGCTTCAGCGACAGCGGCTTCCGTGGTGATCAGGATGCCGGCGACCGAAGCGGCGTCTTGCAGAGCGGTGCGGACAACCTTGGCCGGATCGATAACGCCGTCGGCGACCAGATCGACATACTGTTCGGTCTGGGCGTTGAAGCCGAAGGTGGCGCTGTCCGAAGCCAGGATGGCGTTGACAACCACCGAACCTTCAACACCGGAGTTCTCGGCGATCTGGCGCAGCGGTGCCTGGATGGCGCGACGGATGATGTTGATGCCGGCGGTTTGATCCGCATTGGCGCCTTCAACACCCTTGAGGGCCTTGGAGGCCTTCAGCAGAGCCGTGCCGCCGCCCGGAACGATGCCTTCTTCAACGGCCGCGCGGGTCGCGTTGAGGGCGTCGTCGACGCGGTCCTTCTTTTCCTTGACTTCCACTTCTGTGGAGCCGCCGACGCGGATGACGGCAACGCCGCCGGCCAGCTTGGCCAGACGTTCCTGCAGCTTTTCCTTGTCGTAGTCCGAGGTGGTTTCCTCGATCTGCTTCTTGATCTGGCCGATACGGGCTTCGATGTCGGACTTTTCGCCAACACCATCAACGATGGTGGTGTTTTCCTTGGTGATGGTCACCTTCTTGGCGCGGCCGAGCTGGTCGAGCGCAACGGTTTCCAGCTTGATGCCGAGGTCTTCGGAGATCACTTCGCCCTTGGTCAGGACGGCGATGTCTTCCAGCATGGCCTTGCGGCGGTCGCCGAAGCCAGGCGCCTTGACAGCAGCGACGCGCAGGCCGCCACGCAGGCGGTTGACGACCAGGGTAGCGAGGGCTTCGCCTTCAACGTCCTCGGCGATGATCAGCAGCGGACGGCCCGATTGCACAACGGCTTCGAGGATCGGCAGCATGGGCTGGAGCGACGAGATCTTTTTGTCGAACACCAGGATGTACGGGTCTTCGAGAACCGCTTCCATCTTGTCGGGGTTGGTGATGAAGTAAGGCGACAGATAGCCGCGGTCGAACTGCATGCCTTCGACGACGTCGAGTTCGGTTTCGGCGGTCTTGGCTTCTTCAACCGTGATGACGCCTTCATTGCCGACCTTTTCCATGGCCTTGGCAATCATTTCGCCGACTTCCGAGTCGCCGTTGGCCGAGATGGTGCCGACTTGCGCGATTTCAGAGTTGTTGGCGACCTTCTTGGAGGACGCCTTGATTTCGGCGACGACGATGGCGACAGCCTTGTCGATACCGCGCTTCAGGTCCATCGGGTTCATGCCGGCAGCAACCGACTTGAGGCCTTCCTGAACGATGGCCTGGGCCAGAACGGTGGCGGTGGTGGTGCCGTCACCGGCCTTGTCGTTGGTCTTTGAGGCGACTTCGCGGATCATCTGCGCGCCCATGTTTTCGAACTTGTCTTCCAGTTCGATTTCCTTGGCGACGGAGACGCCGTCCTTGGTGGAACGCGGGGCGCCGAAGGACTTGTCGAGCACGACGTTGCGGCCCTTGGGACCGAGAGTCACCTTAACAGCGTTGGCGAGGATGTTCACGCCGCGCAGCATCTTTTCGCGCGCGTCGGAACCAAAGAGAACTTGTTTGGCAGCCATAGTGGATATTCCTATCTTTTGGCGTTGATATTTAAGGGTTTGGAAAGCGTCACGCTTAGCGCGTGATGATACCCAGAACGTCGGATTCCTTCAGGATCAACAGGTCTTCGCCGTCGATCTTGACTTCCGTGCCGCCCCACTTGCCGAACAGGATGCGGTCGCCGGCCTTGACGTCGAGAGCGACGGTTTCGCCCTTGTCGTTACGCGTGCCAGGGCCGACGGCGACGACTTCGCCTTCCTGCGGCTTTTCCTTGGCGGTGTCAGGGATGATGATGCCACCCTTGGTCTTGGCTTCTTCTTCGACTCTCTTGACCAGAACGCGGTCGCCTAACGGGCGAAAGCTCATGGGATGTCTCCATTTCATTTTGATAAAGGTGCGTGTTAGCAGTCGCCCTTGGCGAGTGCTAAGGCCTGCCGGAGATAGGCGCGGGGCGGGGGGGAGTCAAGGCGGGCGCCTCACAAAAAAATTATAAAACCGCCTGAAAATCGAACCGTTTAATCACTATATTCCGGATAGGTTCAAGCTAACTGCAATTCTGAGGAGCCCGTTATGCTGTCTGCCAAGGCCAAGGCCGCCGCCAAGAAGCTGGAATCGCTGAATGAAGGCGATGTCCAGTCAATTTCCGAAATGATCAAACACGAGGTTGAGCACGCCACGCACGTGGTGGCCGAACGCGCCAAGGAAGCCGAGGCGAAGGTGCGTGATTTTGCCGATCATTATAGCGACGATGTGAAGCGCTATACCGGTCAGGCAAAGCAGAAGATCGAGGACAATCCTATTCCCTCCGCCGCTATTGCGTTAGGCGTAGGTTTTATCCTCGGCGCCCTGCTGATCCGCGGCAATCACCGCTAGGCTTAAAAGCTGAATTTTGAAAGCCCGCAGGTTCGCGCCTGTGGGCTTTTTCTATGGCAGAACGATATCGGCCACGATCGGGAAGTGATCCGAAATCACCCGGCCGCCGAAACTGTCGGTCAGGACGCCGAAGCGGCTGACGACGAGCGCGCGATCGATGAAGATGTGGTCGATCGCTTCGCCGTCGGTCTGCGCAATCTTGAAATCATTGAAGGTGCCGGCCGGACCAAAATCAACGGCGGCGCCTGTGCGGGCATCCTTCAGATTGAGGCCGCTCTCGCCGGTGAGAATGCGGTAAGGCGCACTGTCAACTCCGGTATTGAAATCGCCCATGATCATCACGGTCGCATCCTTGTAACGCGGGATGGCCTCAAGCTGGCGGGCGCAATTCTCACGCGCAGCCACACCAATATTGTCAAAATGGGTATTGCGGATATCGAGCAGTTTTCCGCTTACCTTATCACGCAAAATCAGACGGGTAATGGTGCGCGGATAGGCGGCGTCGGCATCCTTTCCGGGCACGTCCGGCGTTTTCGAACACCATTGCGTAGAGGCCTCGATACGGACAAAGCGCGCACGGTCGTAAAACAGTGTGGTGGTCTCGCCTTTGACGCCATCGTCGCGGCCGATGCCGTAATGGTCATAGGCCGGCAGGCGGTCGGAAAGGTCGGCAACGGCGGTTTGGGCGGCTTCCTGGACGCCAAAGATATCCGGCGCGGTGAAGGCGATCTGCTTCGCCATCGGCTCGCGGCGCTCGGCCCAGCGCGTATTGTCGCTGCTGACATCGACGCGGATATTATAGCTCATCAGCCGCAGGGTTTCGGCGCCGGCGGGCGAAGCGGCCAGTATCAGGGCAGCAAACAGTATGGGGACAATGCGCATTTCGGGCCTCCGGCTGACGGCAGTATGAAGCGATCAGCGGAATCGGACAAGCGGTGGTATCTATTCGATCTCTTCGGCGACGAGACGGGCACGGTTCAGTTCGCCGATCGACTTGGCGTCGGGGTTCTGCTGAGAGAACAGGTCGGTCATCTGCACGCGCTGTTCGCAGTGGGCGCAGTGGGCCACCGGGCTGAGCGAATGGCCGCAGGCTTCGTGGATGAATTCGGTGACCGGCTTTTCTTCGCCATAGACATGGCGGGCGCCCCAGTCGCTCATGAAGACGATCATAGGGCGCAGTTCGCGACCCTTCTGGGTCAGGACATACTCGTAGCGGCGCGGGCGTTCGCAGTAGAGCCGCTGCTCGAAGATACCGTGCGCGACGAGGTGCTTCAGGCGGGCGGCCAGCACATTGCGCGCCAGGCCCAGGGCTTCCTGCCACTGTTCGAAGCGGCATACACCGTCAAATGCATCGCGGATAATCAGCAAGGTCCAGGGCTCGCCGACAATTTCGAGGCTCGCCGCTATGGCGCACCTCTGCTTACTGTAATCTGCTGATCGGCCCATCTGTCAGTTCGAACTCTTACTTTTTCGCTTTTTGGATGGCTGATGTAGCCATGCCTACGGTGTATAACCAAGCAAAATAATTTTAATAATATGTGGAGAATGAAAGATAATGCAAAGATAATATGGTGCACATGCCTATGCTACCGCGCGAAAATATTATGCAGCAGGGCATCTCTTTGTTTGTTTTTGTTTTTCGGTGATTAACGATTCAGCGCGTAAAGCGCGGAAAAGGCACGCGCCATGCGCGCTTCATCATTGCGGATGAAATCGGTTTCAAAATGATCGCCCTGCCAATGCAGCAAGACGGTGGTATCGCCGTCAAGACCGAGGATCAGGCTGTCCTGCGTGGTGCGGATACCGGCTGCGCTGCAGTCGGTGGTATAGGTGCCGCAATCGGCCTGATAGACGCCGGCGGCCGCAATATGCAGGTTGGGCGTTGTGTTGCCGCTGTCGATGCTGGTGACGCGGATATCCTGATCCCCCCTGACGGTATTTAAACGGACATGGATGGCGACGCGGCCGGTATCGGCTTCGCTGACCATATACATCTCGTCCATGCGGCCGTCGCCATCGAAATCACCGGTGCTGGCCAGCGGCTGGCTGGGGCGGCTCAGGCTGTTGAAGTCGGGCGTCAGGGTGGCGGCATTCGCCAGGGTGGCGATCATGACGCCGCCAACGGCCAGAGCGGCCAGGAGAGTTCCCAAAACAACAGTTCGCATACGCATTTCCAACACCTGTAAGCCTTCGGGCCGGCTGTCCGTTTTCGGTACAGTCCTGAACCCTTTGCGTATGACTCACGCAAGGCCGGTGCCAGATTTGCCATAGAGGTGGCCGGATGACAATAATAATTTGTTAACTAATTAGATGATTGTAAAAATGGAGAAAATGCCTGGCTGTCCTCTGGCTCGAAAGGGGTTGAGGCCAAGGGTTCGGCGGCTGCGGAGAGCCAGAAGGGATCGGACTCACCGCAATCGGGACGTTTGTCCGTGTGCAGAAGGGCGATCAGGGCCTCTGGCCCGAGACTCAATAATACCATGGGAAGCGACTCCGTTAATGCGATTGAGAATAAATTGCATTACGAAATTGGCAAGTGGACAAGTGGAGTTGTGAGTCACGTTTCGGTGTAAGCGAGGGGATTTGGCCGTACGCGGCTGAGTATCACTCCATTTACATTGGGCGGGGTCGATTTGTTTCTACCTGCTGTTGGAACCGGATAATCGCAATGGACCGGGAGGCGCTGGGTTAGGTGAATCGCAGTTCTATGATCTCAAGGGGAAACAAATATGGCAAAGAACCACGCCAAGTCATTGCCATATGTGAAAAATAATTCCATTAATAGAAAATAACAGCAATGGTCTGGGTGTAGATTTAAGGCGACGATGCGTCGCCCTATTGCTTTAATTCGATACCGGCCATCAGATCCGGAGGAGGACACATGCCGTGCTGTTTCAAGACTGTAACCATAGTCCTTGGCTTGACTCTGCTGGCGCTGGATATGCAGACAAAGCCGGCTGTTGCCCGAGTTACAGAACGCCCTCAGGCGGACAGCACTGCCCGCACCCATGAAAACTTCAATGCCGGCTGGCGCTTCAAGCTCGGTGCCGCTGAAGGCGCTGAACAGACGGATTTCGATGACCGGAACTGGCAAACCGTTGGCCTGCCGCACAGTTTCAGCATGCCTTATTTCCGTTCCGCCGCCTTCTATACGGGTGACGGATGGTACCGGAAGGCGTTCGCCATCCCATCCGTTTCCGCCGGGCGCCGCTATTCCCTGGAATTCGAAGGCGCGTTTCAGGACGCGCAGGTTTACGTCAATGGTATCGAAGTCGCACGCCACCGCGGCGGCTATACCGGCTTTCCCGTTGATATCACCGGTGCCGTGCGGGCGGGCGACAATGTCGTAGCGGTCAAGGTGAATAACGACTGGAGCCCGACGCTGGCGCCGCGCGCCGGCGAGCACGTTTTCAGCGGTGGTCTTTATCGCGATGTCTGGCTGGTGACGACGGATGCCGTGCATGTGCCCTGGACCGGCACGCGTATCACAACCCCGGACCTGTCGGCGGCGTCTGGCAAGGTTGCGATTGAGACGGAAGTGAACAATGCGGGCGCCACCCCGGCTACGGTGATAGTGAATACCCGCATCGTCGATGATCGCGGACGGACCGTCACCGTGCTTCCCGAAACCACGGTCAGCCTGGCGCCCGGCGAGATGAAGATCGCCAGCCAGCTTTCCGCGCAGGTGCCTCGGCCACGCCTGTGGTCCCCTGCAACGCCGGTCCTTTATCGTGCCATTACCCGGCTGAGCGTCGATGGCCGTGAACGCGACCGGTTCGAGACCCCCTTCGGATTCCGCTGGTTCGAATGGACGGCAGACCGTGGTTTCTTCCTGAACGGCAAACATTTTTATTTCCGTGGCGCGAACGTGCATCAGGATCAGGCCGGCTGGGGGGATGCTGTTACGAATGGCGCAATCGGTCGCGATATCAGAATGCTGAAGGATGCAGGCTTCGATTTCATACGCGGCTCCCACTATCCGCACGATCCGCATTTCGCCGAAGCGACGGATGAGATCGGCATGCTGTTCCTGTCGGAGGCACCGTTCTGGGGTACTGCCGCCTTCAAAAATCCCTGGGGCGCGCCGGCTTACCCCTCTGACCCTGCGCAATACGCCGCATTCGACGCCAGTGCCAAGCAGCAACTGGCAGAGATGATCCGCATCAACCGGAACCATCCGTCCATCATCGCCTGGGGCATGGACAACGAGGTATTCTTCACAGAGAAGGCGACGCTTCCCGAAGCGCGGCGCCTTCTGAAGGAGATGGTTGCGCTGTCGCATGAACTCGATCCCACCCGGCCGGCCTCGATCAATGGCGCGCAGCGCGGCGAGATCGACAAGCTGGGTGATATCGTCGGTTATAACGGTGACGGCGCCAGCCTCTTCCCTAACCCGGGCATACCCAACTTTGTCGCCGAATACGGCGTCACCATGTCGGATCGGCCTGGCGCCTATGCGCCGGGATGGGACGACCTGCCGAACACGCCGGGGGCTGACAAGACCATAGAAGGATCATGGCGTCTGCCATGGCGTTCCGGCGAAGCCATCTGGGCCGGTTTCGACCACGGTTCGATCGCCGGCAAGCGCTTTGGCGGCATGGGCATGATCGACTACTTCCGCCTGCCCAAGCGTCAGTACTACTGGTATCGGAACGCCTATGCTCACGTACCCCCGCCGACGTGGCCCGTGGAAGGCAGGCCGGCGGCCCTGCGCATTACCACCAGCGCGCCGACAATCAGCCGCGCCGACGGCACCGACGATGTCCAGGTTATCGTCAGCGTCATCGATGCCGAAGGCCGCCGCCTCAGCAACAGCCCGCCGGTACGACTGACTATCGAATCCGGTCCCGGCGAACTCCCGACCGGGCGGGCGATCGATTTTTCGCCCGACACCGATATCGTGATCCGCGACGGAGAGGCTGCGATCGACATGCGCAGCTGGCAGGCGGGCGTGACCCGGCTGCGCGCCACCTCGCCGGGCCTGAAAGATGCGGTTGCCGAGGTCCGGACGCTGCAGGGGCCGGTTTTCGAGCCGGGCAAGACAACGCTCGTCGCGGAACGCCCCTATGTTCCGTTCGTTGCCCCGATCCGTGAGCGCCCGGGCGACGGCACGTTCGGGCTGAACAACCCGACCTTTTCGACGTCAAATGCGGTGAATCACAGCTCACGCCTTGTCAACGACGGCAATCCCGCCATCTGGTGGGCGCCGGCGGCTGATGATAAAGACATGGCCGTGACAGTCGATATGGAGCGTGTGGTCGAAGTCCACCGCCTGACGCTCACCTTCCCCCAGGCCGGCCCCTATGGCTTTGTCGCCGAGGTGCAGGATTCACAGGGGAACTGGCAGAAACTGGCGGAGCAGATCGAAGGGCAGGAGACAGGCCAGACGCGGGATGTCGAAACGGAATCGCGCGAAGGCCGTAACGTGCGCATCCGGTTACGCGTGCCATCAGGATATCCTGCGGGCCTGGCGGAGGTACGGATCACAGGTGCCTTGCGGGCCGATTAAAGGCAATGGTTGTCCGCAAGCCGGTCATTTCGAAGAAGAAACCCGGCAATCTTCGCTTTTAGAAGACGGTCCATTCGCTGTAACGGCTTCGTTCCCTTGGGGCGGTGTGCGCCTTGTATTTCACTCCGCCGTCTTTTGCGTGACAAGCATATAGGTGTCCGTCCGGAACGGCGCGGCCGGAAAGCCGGCGCCATTGAACAGGGTTGCCATCGGGTTCGATTGCCAGGCATAACGAGCCACGAGCGGATGCGGCACGGCGGACGCTGTCACGACGACTGTGTCGCCGTCGATCTTTGCCTCGGCCCAGGCCCATTGACCGTCTTCGCCAGCAACCGAGAACTCTCCCAGGGTGTCGCCTTTGACAACAAGACCGCCGTCGGCGTGCGTGAAATGCAGGCGCAACGCGCCCGGCAACCGGTCGACCGAAGCCAGGGTCGGACCGGAGGCCACGATCGATCGGCCATAGGTGCCCGACAGAGCACAGGCGGCCAGGCGATCCCCCACCGGCTTCTTTTCCTTCGGATGGATATTATCGGCTTCGCCCGTGTCGATCGTCACGGCGAGGCAAGTATGGGGCACGGACGCCACCGTCAGCGCCTGGGATTCGCGCAGGTCTGCCCAGCCGTCATCTGTTGGTGTAGCCTGCCGTGGCTGGAAAGCGGGCAGCCCGGCCACATAGAACGGCAGGTCCGGCTGCTGGAACAGATTTCGCCAGTCTCTGATCATGACCGGCAGAATCTTGCGGTACTGGTAGCCGCGGTCGGAATTCTGCTCACCCTGATACCAGATGACGCCCCGCACCGCGATCGGCGCGATCGGCGCCAGCATGCCTTCGTAAAGGACCGCTGGCATGACGGGCCAGTTCTCATAGGCCATGGGCAGGGGCTGCGGCGGGCGGGCGTCAACGCTGAGCCGGGCTTTCCACGCACTGGCAAGCGGGATCTGTGCTCCATCGCCGAGCTTCAGGTAGAGGTCCTCCGGTTTGCTGAGAAAGCCGCCCACGGGCTTGGTTTTGAGCACCCGGACCGCGATCACGTTTCGGCCGGGCTTCAGAAGCGCCGGGGGGATGACATAGAGGCGCGGATTTTCGACCCAGGCGCTGCCGCCGACCTCGGCGCCATTAATGTAGACCGTGTCCATGCGTTCGATCGATCCCAAGGCAATCGCCGAACGGCCAACCGGCAGGGAATCGGGAAGCGTAACCTCCTTGCGAAACCAGACCAGGGCGGGCGTGTCGGGCACGCCCAGTTCGCTAAATCCACCCGGAAGGGTCACCGGTTTCCAGTCCATATCGTCAAAATCGGGCGCCTTCCAATTGCCTTTGAGCCCCACATCGTACCGATCGTACCAGTGCATGACGAAATTACCGTATTCAGGCGCTCCGCTGTCGGCCAGGCGCTTCAATTCCGCCAGTTCCGTGTCGAAGTCCCTGAGCGGCGCCAGCGATTGCGCGCTGGTCCAGCTTTCAGCCGGCGTGCCGCCGACGGCGTCGATCACCAGGCCGACCGGTACATGCACCTCGTCGTGCAGCTTGCGGGCGAAGTAATAGCCAACCGCGGATATCGAATCGGCAGTGTCGGGCGACACAACTTGCCACGAACCCTGAATAATGTCGGTATGGCGGTAGGCGGCATGGCCCGATACGGTAAAGTAGCGGATTTCCGGTTCATTGGCGGCCTTGACCTCGGCGTCCCCGTCCCTGGCGAACTTGAGCGGCAGAGCCATGTTCGATTGCCCGCCCCCGATCCATACGTCGCCGACCAGAATGTTCTTGATTTCGAGCGCCTGTGAACGGCCGGAAATGCGCATCGTCCAGGGACCGGCCGTATCGGGCGGCAGGAGTTTCACTTCCCATCGACCGTCGTTCTCGGCTCTGGCCTGTGCGGTGTGTTCGCCGATGCCCACCTGGATGACATCGCCGGGTTGCGACCAGCCCCAGATCGTATTGGCCTTGCCTCTTTGCATGACCATGTTGTCGCCGAAAATTGGGTTGACGAATGGCAATGCAGCGGGCGCACCGGCGGCGGCTTCGGCTGTAATGCCCGGCGTATTTTGCGCCTGCGCCGCGATACCTGTCGCGGCCAGACATGCCGAAGCAAGCGCCAGGAACGTCAGTCGCCGTGTGAAATTCCGAAAAAGCCCACGATGCCAAAAACGAAATCCGTCCATGTTGCGTGACTTCATAAGTTCATCCCTGTTTTATAGGTGCGTAAGCGCGTAAAGCCGCGTGACGCATTGTTGTATTATCGCCATCACGGTTTGAGTTTGATCACGCCTATAACAGCCGCTTCCGGGTCTTCGCTCTTCGCGTTGCCGCGATCATCAAGATTCGCCCACTGGCTGTTGGCGACGAAGGTGAATTCATTCCCCGCCACCACGCCCTGGGTCGGCTGCGACAACAGCTTGGTGGACCGCAGCAGCATCTCGACGTTTTCGACCTGCGACCAGTCGGCCGACATGTGCAGGCGCAGGATACGGTTGGGCTTGAGTCCGTTCTGTACCGCGATCAGGTCATTGCCGTAACGGCTGAGCGAGGTGATGCCCAGCAAATTGCCGTCCGCCGGCGGCAGCAGGCGCGCCATGGCGCCGGTGGTCAGGTCGACACGGTAAAGGCCGGAGGTGAAGTCCGTCACCATCAGCGCCGTGGCGTCGGTGTTTTCCGCCAGGCCCTGAGGGCTGTCCATATAGCCTTCGGGGATCAGGGTTTCCAGCGTGTCGCCATAACCGGTCAGGCGCAGAACCTCGCCGTGGGCGGTATCCGTGACATAGATATCGTCACGACCCAGCAGCAAATGGCCGAATTCACGGTCGGGCTTCGTCGGATCGCTGACCGCCCTCAGCACCTTGCCGTCCGCGGCGCTGAAGGCCACGATCTTGGAATTGATTGGCTGGGCCGGATCATAGCCCTGGGTCAGGCGGCTGTGAACCGTGGCGGCGTAAAGCGTTCCGTCGCGCAGGCCCAGGCCATAGGCGGCGACACCCGGCCGGAAATTGATGACATCGTGCGCCCCTTCGGGCGACATGGCGATGACCTTGCCGTCGTGAATACTGGTCAGGTAAAGCTGTTGCTGGTCCGGCAGGTAGGCCAGCCCTTCAACGATATTGAAGCCCTTGAGCGCGGTCAGTCCCTCCATGTCGCCCACCACTGTCTGGTTGAGCTGGAGCTGGTTTTCCAGGTCCACATTCCAGACGGCATTGAACTCGGTATTCTTGGCTAGATCAAGCTGGTTGCCGCGTTTCAGGTAATCGAGCAGCGCCGCCCTGGCCTCCGGCTTGCGCTTCTGCTTCAGAAAAGCCTGAGCGCGCAGCAGGGGGATAGAGGGCGAATCCGGCAGGATGGCCTGCGCCTTGTCGAAATCGTTCAGCGCGCTGGCCGTATCGCCCTTGTCGAGCGCGGTCATGCCGTTGTCGCGCAGGGTACGGAACTGACCGAGATCGGACGCCGGATCGACCGTCTGAGCCTGAGCGGAGGTGGCTGAAAAGACAAGGATCAGCAGGGCGGCGGGAAACAGGTGCTTCATTTCCCTGCGGCCGCTTTTAAGAGGTCGGCTTTGGTCATGTCGACAACCAGGCTGATCGGCACGGCGGTCGTCTGGCGGACGCTGCGCATGATGATGCGGCTTTCGACGCCGGAAACAAGGTCCGAGGCCAGCAGCTTGTCGCGCAGGAAATCGTCATAGGCGTGCATGTCGCGCGTCATCACCCGCAGCATATAGTCCTCGTGGCCGGTAACTGTCTGGCAACTGATCACTTCGGGCCAGTTTTCCAGCCGCGCCTCGAAGGCTTCGAGATTGGCGCGCGAGGGCAGGGAGAGCTTGACCGAGACATAGACCTCAAAGCCGAGCCCCAGCTTTTCAGAATCGAGCACCGTGACACGCTTGCGAATGACGCCCAGGTCTTCCAGCCGCTTGATGCGCCGCCAGCACGGCGAGGGCGACAGACCGACGCGTTCGGCGAGATCTGCCACGGAAAGCGACGCGTCCTCCTGGATAAGTTCGAGGACACGGGCATCAAGTTCATCGATCAGATCGGACAAAATTTACCCCCAAAACGCGGCATTGCACATCAGTCCTTTATTACTGTGCACAAACAGCGGAAATTTCTACCTAAAAAAGCAGTCCTGCGCCTCAAATGAAACAAATCTGCGGCTAACGGACATCCGATGACGAAAATAGCGGTAAAGGGCTGTAATTCCGCCGAATATCTGTACGATAATCCCTGAGTTTTTCGTCTGCCTCCGGATAAGTCCCTTCATGCGCGTCCTCAATATCATGCTGGCCCAGGTGCGCGGTGGTGTCGAAACCATGTCCCTGCGTTATCATGAGGCGATGACGGCGGCCGGCATCGATACCTTAAGCCTTGGTCACAGCGATGGCGTGCTGGCGCACCATTTGCCGCCGGCGGCATTTCGGCCGGTCAATGCACTGGTCAACCACGATCCCTTCGCTGCCTGGAAGCTTCGCAGCATTGCGCGGGAATTCCGGCCGGATATCGTCCTGACCCACGGCAACCGCGCCACCGGCATCGCCTTGCTGCCCTGTCTCGGAACGGCGAAAAAGACGGTACAGGTGGTGCATAATTTCCGCCACAAGGGCCAGTTAAGCCGGCTGCAGGCCGCCATCTGCGTGTCGGAATCGGTGCATGACAGCGTCAAGGCGGCGCATCCCGGCATGCCTTTGTTTACCGTCGCCAATTTCGGCCCGCTCCACGAGCGCCCGGTCAAGGCGGCGCCGTCCGGCCCGCCGGTGCTGGGCACGCTCGGGCGCCTGCATGTCAACAAAGGCATAGACGTCATGGTGCGCGCCATGGCCTTGCTCAAAGCGCAGGGGGTGGAAGCGGTACTGAAAATCGCCGGCGACGGCCCGGAAATGCCGCACCTGACGCGGCTGATCATCGACGAGGGCATCTCCGACCGCGTCTCGTTTGCCGGATGGATCGACGAGCCGGCGGATTACCTGCATGGCCTCGACCTGTTCGTGCTGCCGTCGCGTGTCGAACCGTTCGGGCTTGTGGTGGCCGAAAGCATGGCGGCGGGTGTGCCGGTGATAGCTACCGATATTGATGGTCCGAAGGAGATATTGCAGCATGGAGCCCTGGGGCAGCTCTGCGCCGCCGAAAACCCGCAAGCCCTGGCGACGGCCATCGCCGCTGCCCTGGCAGACTGGAAAACCACTCTGGAAAAGGCCCGTGCCGCGCAAGCCCATGCCCTCTCGCAGTTCAGCCTAGAGGCCGGCCAGGCGCGTCTGGTGAAGACACTGCAACAAATTGCGCAAAATCACCTCAGTAAGGCTTGAACCTGACAAACTTATTAGCTATTAGGCGCTTCCTTCCGGAGCGAGAGCAATCCGCACCGGAAGACAGCACTGGTACGGTTGGGTAGCTCAGTTGGTTAGAGCGGTGGATTCATAACCCACAGGTCGGCGGTTCGGATCCGCCTCCAACCACCAGTGGTTTTGCATAAAGCGCCTGTCAGTGCGGCGTGGTCTTATCAAGCATATCCTTCAAGGCCCATAAATCCAGCGGCTTGGTCATGTGTTCGTCAAAACCCGCCTCTTGTGTGCGACGGCGCGTTTCGGCGTCTCCCCATCCGGTTTGCGCAACAACGCGGGTGCCGCACAGCGCCGGATTTTCCCGCAGTCGCCGACACACCTCGTAACCATCCATAACAGGCATGCCGATATCGAGCAGTACGATCTCGGGGTGGAAATTCTCCGCTATTTCGACGGCCGAAAACCCGTCGTAACAGGTCCGGACTTCATAGCCGTACATCTCCATGGCCCAACTGAGGGTCATGGCCGAGGACTCATTATCATCGACGACCAGAATGCGGCGGGCGCCGGGGGTGTGAACAGGTGTGTGATCCGGGGAATCCGTTGTCATTTTAGACATCCATAGTCTCGCTTTATGCGTTGCATGGGCTGAGTGTGATCCGCCGGGTTCTCAACTACAGTTATCCAATCTTTTCGTTTAATGGTTAAAGCTTAGTGAAGCGAAAATAAGGGCTCTATTGGGAATATCCGGTTGCGCCAAGTGGCGCCGGCCTGACAGGGATATCCTTATCTCTTATTGACGTTCCGCCACGACGTAACAGGGATATTTTTTATGCAGGCCACCTTAGGGTGCAATGCATATTCAATGGAGCTGATCATGGATACCCTTGATAAAGTCGACGAATCCCTAGCCGCACCGGCCTTTGATGTATCCCTCGCTGGCGATGACGTGGAAACCGAACGGAACGATACATCGGCGGATGACGATCTGGCTGCCGACCTTGCCGGCAAGGTTGAAACCTTCGGCCGCACAGTCAACTGGTTGAAAATCGCGGGATATGCTGCGGCTGCGGCCGCCGGTGCGATTGGCGGCTATGCCTATTTCAAGGCGCAGCAACAAAAGCCCAAAACCCGGCTGGAGCGTCTGCGTGACAAGCTGGGCCTGGATAGCGTGGATATGTCGCGTCTGCCGGCCAGCCTGCGCGATATCGATCTGAACCAAGTCCGGAAAACCAGCCGTGGTGTTGGCCTCTATGCGAAGAAGGCGGCGCATGCCGGTGCCAAAAAGGTTGTCGAACTGACACGCTGATCTGGCACGCTGATCTGGTTTTCTTCGAAATCAAGCCTGGCTGCGTATCCGATTGTCCCGACTGCAGTGGTTTTTTTGTCCGAACCTCTGTAATGGATTGGGCATGTACGACCTGTTCCTGCTTACCATACGCAATGCCTCCGTTGTGCGCGGCAAACGCCATCTGCTTGATCGCCTCAGCCTGACTCTTGAAGAAGGCCAGCATACCGCCATCCTCGGGCCGAACGGCTCCGGCAAATCGACCCTCGTCAAGCTGATCACGCGCCAGCTCTATCCGCTGGCGGGCGGGCATGTCAGCCTGTTCGGCCATGAGCGCTGGAATGTCACCGACCTGCGCAGCCTGATGGGGATCGTGTCGTCATCGATGCAGCTCGATTTCGACGCCCACCCGCCGCTGGAGGTCTTCGATTGCGTCGTCTCCGGCTTTTTCGCCGCCCGGGGCCTATGGAAACAGCACGCCGTCACCGAAGAGATGCGTCAGCGCAGCCGTGAAGCCCTGGTTCGGACCAGCGCCGATCATCTGATCGGCCGCGACATGTCGACCCTTTCGACCGGTGAAGCCCGGCGGGTGCTGATCGCGCGGGCGCTGGTGCACCGCCCAAAAGCCCTGCTGCTTGACGAGCCCTGCGCCGGTCTTGATCCGGCCTCGCGGAGGGTATTCCTGGAAGGTTTGCGGCAGCTCGCGGCCACTACCACCCTGATCATGGTGACGCACCATATCGAGGAAATCCTGCCGGAGATCGGCCATATCGTCATGCTGTGCGAGGGCCGTGTGCTGCATGAGGGCGGCAAGGCGGGCCTTCTCGACAGTGCACACCTGACCGAATTGTTTGGTATGCCGGTCGAGGTTAGCGCGCGCGGCGACTGGTACAGCGCCAGCATCGACTAGTTACCCGATCTGGCCGCGCAGATCGCCCTGGTTGTCGAGTGCCACGGGAAGGTCGTTGGTACGGATAGCGAAACCTTCGCCGCCGCCCATGCGGTTCAGCGATTGCCCCGCCTGTCCGGCATTGCCGCCGTCACCACCCGAAGCACCGCGCTGCCCGCCCTTGCCACCGCCGGCGGGCGTGCCGTAATAGCCGCGATTGCCGGCGACGATAATGCCCCCGTCACCTTGCAGCGCGCTGCCGCCTTCGCCGCCCTTGCCGTTCGGAAATCCTCCGCCTCCGCCTGACCCAATGCCGTCAGCGCCTGCCCCGCCACCACCACCGGCCTTGACCGAGCCACCCCTGGCAATGGCGATGCCAATCGGTGCCTGCACATAGATGGCGTCACCGCCGCGACCGCCATCGCGCACCGCCGGGGTATCGCCACCGTCGCCGCCATTGCCGCCGCCGCCATAGACATTGCCGTTGATAAGCAGAACGAGCGATGCACCTTCCGGCCATTTGCCGGTATCGATACCGCGTCCGCCACCCGGCTTGCCAAGAATATTGGTTTTGGCGGGTACGACGAACAGGTAGTTCACCGCCGATTGACCGTCATAGCCCTGCTGATCCGCCAGGGTGCGCAGATTGGCGCTTTCGGTGACGGTAATGGTGATTTCAGGCGCCTCAGGCGCTTCCTGCGCGAACAGAGGGGCCGGTGCCAAAAGGGTAGCCGCAAACAAGGCCGCGTACGCAAACATCTTCATGGGACATTCCCTCCAATATATCTGTATAAGATATATTGTCTGAGTTTTATCCGCAAGCCGCTTTAGGTATTATGACGCCATCGCTGCGCGAGTGCTGGCGATAAAGCCGCCACCGAGCACGCGGCCATCGTCGGCTGTATCATACAGCACACAGGCCTGACCAGGGGCCACGCCTTCCTCGGCGCCGTCGAATTCGACTTCTATGCCGTTGTCGCCGGTAATCAGCCGTGCCAGGACCGGCGGACGGGTCGAGCGGACGCGGGCGAGTACCGGCTTTTGCGCCTGAGCGGCGGCCAGCAGGTCGGCCTCATCGCCAAGCCAGTTGGTTTCCTTCAGCGTCAGGGCGCGGGTCAGCAGGGCCTCACGCGGGCCGACGATAACGGCGCGGGCGTCCGCGTCTATGCGCGTGACGAACAAAGGCTCGCCGACCGCGACATTAAGGCCGCGGCGCTGGCCGATGGTATAGCCGGTAATACCATCATGTGTGCCGAGTACGCGCCCGTCAATATGGCGGATATCGCCCTTTTCCATGCCTTGCGGACGCAGCTTGTTGATCAGGGTGGTGTACTTGCCTTCGGGCACGAAGCAGATGTCCTGACTGTCCGGCTTGTGGGCAATCTTCAAACCCAGTTGCACGGCGATATCACGCACCTGCGGTTTGGGTATACCGGCCAGCGGGAAGCGCAGGAAATCGAGTTGCGCCTTGGTGGTGGCGAAGAGGAAATAGCTCTGATCGCGTGATTGATCGGCGGCGCGGCGCAACTGGCCATCGCTGGAGCGTTCGACATAATGGCCGGTGGCCATGGCTTCGGCGCCGAGATCGCGGGCGACATCGAGCAGGTCATGGAACTTGACTGACTGGTTGCAGCGGATGCACGGCACCGGGGTTTCGCCGCGCAGATAGCTGTCGGCGAATTCCTCGATCACTGAATCGCGGAAGCGGCTTTCGTAATCGAGCACATAGTGGGCGATCCCGATCTTTTCGGCGGCCATGCGGGCATCGTGGATATCCTGGCCGGCGCAGCAGGCGCCGGTCTTTTTCAGCGCCGCGCCGTGGTCGTAAAGCTGGAGGGTGACGCCGATGACTTCATAGCCGGCCTGATGCAGCAAGGCGGCGACCACGGTGGAATCGACGCCGCCGGACATGGCCGCCACCACGCGCGCGCCTTGCGGCAAGCCGACGCTTTGACGGGTGGCCGCGATGGCGGCATCGAGATCAGCCGATTGGATAAGGGGGATGGCGCAGACGGTCATAATTCCAAGATGCGGTGAGCCTGGCTCGTCGCATCTTGGCAAGGACAAATGTCCGCCCGAACCGATGCGAGGAGCCTGTGCGGCGTTTGAGCACAGAAACAAAGCGCGTAGATAGGGCAAAACCGAGTAAATTGCTAGGGTATGATCCGGAAAAAGCGGTCAGATGACCTGACCGCCCGAGACCTCGATGCGCTGGGCGGTCATCCAGCGATTGTCATCGGACAACAGGCTGGCGATCATCGGGCCGATATCGTCTGGTACGCCGACGCGGCCAAGCGCTGTCATTTCGGCGAAGATCTTGTTGAGATCCGGCATGTCGCGCACGGCGCCGCCGAGGAAATCGGTCTCGATCGCGCCGGGCGCCACCGTATTGACGGTGATGCCGCGGCTGCCGAGTTCCTTCGCCAGATAGACGCTGAGGATCTCGACCGCGCCTTTCACCGCCGAATAGGCCGAGAAGCCGGGATAGGAAACGCGGGTCAGGCCGGTGGAGAGATTGACGATGCGGCCGCCATCACGGATCAGCGGCAACAGGGCCTGGGTCAGGAAGAACACGCCCTTGAAGTGGACATTGACCAGGGCGTCGAACTGCGCCTCGGTGGTGTCGGCGATCAGGGCCATGTCGCCGTGGCCGGCATTGTTGACGAGGTGGTCGAAGGCATCGGTCTGCCAGGTTTCGCGCAGCGCCGCCTGTATGTTGCCGGTGAAGGTCGGAAAGCTTTTGACGTCGCTGGCATCGAGCGGGAGGGCGACGGCCTTGCGGCCCATGGCTTCGATTTCGGCGACGACGGCCTGTGCATCGCTGGCACGGCTTTGATAGGTGAGGATGACGTCATTGTCCTTGCGGGCGATATTAAGGGCGGTGTTGCGGCCGAGGCCACGGCTGGCGCCGGTTACGAGAGCGATCTTTGTCACGTCTGTATCTCCTTGTCTGGGGGTGACTGGTTTATAACGGACGGGGATCGGACGGTCGTTACCGGAACCGCGATATGACTTGCCTGTTTCTCCGAAGCCGCTAGGCGTTGTGCGCAGGATCGGCTAAGGTGACGTCATGACAGACACACTTCTTGATGCCATTTGCCGCTATACGGCGGATCGTGCCGATGCGGCGGGGATTGCCCAAACCCCCATTTCCGGGGTGACGGCGCTGCGGTCGGTGGCGCCGGGCGAGCTGCAATATGCGATTTCCCGTCCGATCGTGGCGCTCGTCGTGCAGGGCGTGAAGCGTGTCACGACCGAAGGGCGGGTACTGACTTTCAGTGCCGGGGAGTCGCTGCTGATTACCGCCGATGTGCCGACGGTCAGCCAGGTGATCGCGGCGACCGCCGATGCGCCCTACCTCTCTTTGGTCTGCGATCTCGATCCGGCGGTGATCGCCGAACTGACGCTGGAGATGAAGCTGGCGCCGGTGGCCCTCGGTGCGCCGGTGACCGTCGAGCCGACCGACAGGGAGGTGGCGGAGGCAGCCTTGCGGCTGATGAAACTGCTGCTGGAACGCCCGGCGGCCGTGCCGGTTCTGCAGGCGCAGATGTTGCGTGAGTTGCACTACTGGCTGCTGACGGGCCGTCATGGCACGGCGATCCGGCAACTGGGATATCCGGACAGCCACACGCAGCGGATCGCCCGCGCAGTGGCGGTGCTGCGGGCCGAATTCGCACACGGCCTGCCTGTGGAGCGGTTGGCGGCGGTGGCCGGCATGAGCGCGTCATCCTTCCATCAGCATTTCCGCGCCGTGACGTCGCTGTCGCCTCTGCAGTTCCAGAAGCAGTTGCGGCTGATCGAGGCGCGGCGGCTGATGCGGTCAGACAGGCTGCCGGCCAGCCAGGCGGCGTTCGCCGTCGGCTACGAAAGCGTGCCGCAGTTTACCCGCGAATACGGCCGGATGTTCGGCCTGCCGCCGGGGCGCGATACCGAAGCCGCGAGAGAGGGCGTGAAAGCAATGGCGTAAAGCCTATTGCCTGTAACCCCAGGTCAGCATCCAGCGATCGATATTGCTGAATGAGATCAGGTCCTGGCCCTTGTCATATTCCAGACCGAAGACATAGTGGCTCTGCGGCGTGGGGTAATAGGCGGCGCGGGAGATCATGCGGCTGGCCGTGGCGCCTTCATTGCGCAGGTCGTCACGGCGACTGTATTGCACATTGAGGCCGAAGCTCGGCTTGTCCTTGCCGCGATTGAGACGGACATCCCACTGGGCGTCGAAACCGGCACGGGCATATTGCGGCAGATCGACGAGGGCCAGCTTGGCGCCGGGATCGCTGACATCGACGTAATCGGTCACCAGGGTCATGTTGGCCGTCTGGCAGATGACGCATTCCGAGGAACCATTGCCGGGAAAGGTGCGGTCGGTCCAGGCCTTGAGGGGCAGGCTGAGCGAGGCTTCAAAGCGTGTCAGGGCGGATTCGAAGCGATCGTCCGTTTCGTAGGCGGCGGTCAGGCCGCCGATATAGGCTTCCTTGCCGTCATTGCGGGCGAAACGGAAATGACCGCGCAGGCCAAAGTCCAGATTGTTGACCTCGCTGCCGGGATCTACGCTCGATATGCGCTCGTACCCGGTGAAGGGGCGGATGTCGCCGAAGCCGCGATTGGCGACGCTCTGGTCGCCCCAGGTGATGATGGCGGGCGCGGCGATGACGCCCTTGGCCGATATGACCGGTGCATTGTCGGATGCATTATCGACATAGGACAGCCGCGCCGGGTCGCGCTTGGTGTAGTCATCCTTCTCGGTTTCATTCACCGTCGAGGCGATCCGCCAGTGCGAGATGGCGGCGCGCAGGCCTTTTGGCTCATCTGCGGCGGGCGGTGGGTTGGCCTCGGCGATCGCAGGCGGCAGGGGAGGCGCACCGACGCATTGCAGGGCGTAGGTCTCATGCGACAGGTCGAAAAAGGCGGCGATCTGTTCGGCGCGAGATGTCGGCTCAGCCTCTTCGCCGATCCATGTCAGGCGGAATTGCCCGTCTTCCCGTGCCTCCAGCATGGCGCCGGTGGTTCGGTTGAGCGCGGCATAGGCGCCGGCGGTCAGGGCGGGATTGCCGGACGGATCGGGTGTCAGGCAGGCCTGGTCGGCGCAGGCCGCGGCGATGCGTTGCGCCAGTGGGGTTTGCGGGCCGCTGAAATCGGCGGCGTTCACCATTATCGGATAGCGCGTCAGAAGCTGGCTGACGGATTTCTGACGCGGCAGGCGCCGGGCGTCACCGTCGCCCTCACAGGCGGTGAGATCGAAGGCAGCGAAGGCAGACGGAGATGCTGTGTCGGTAGCAGTGACGCCGGCGGCGGCGACAAGCAGGCTGGCCATAAGGCTTATCAAGGGCAGAACTCCTCCCTGAAACGGGCCTTAACTGGCAAAGACCCTTCATGGATGCACAGACAATTCGTTGTGCGATAGCCCCCGATATCAGCGCCAGGATGAATGGCGGATGAGCAAGCATAGCAAGACTGAGGTGAGGGTCCAGCCCAAAAAAGGAATAAAAACAGAGTTATCCGGATGGGGTGTTTTCAGGCTTGAAGTTATCCATATATCATGTAATCTTGATGTATGGATAAAAATCAATCACTCGATGCCTTCGCGGCGCTTGGTCAGGAGACCCGTCTCGATGTTTTCCGGCTGCTGATCACCGCGGGGCCGGAAGGCATGCTGGCGGGTGAAATCGGCGAAACGCTCGGTGTGCGGCAAAACACGATGTCGGCCAATCTGACCATTTTGGCCCATGCCGGCCTGATCCGTAACGCACGCGAGGGCCGGTCGATCCGTTATTTCGCCGATATGGACGGAGTGAAAGGGCTGCTGGAATTCCTGCTCGAAGATTGCTGCGGCGGCCGGAAGGAGCTCTGCCAGCCGGTCATCGCCAAGCTCGCCTGCGCGTGCTGACCATGCCGACCCTGAGCCGCCGCCTGTTTGCCGAATTCATAGGGACGTTCCTGCTGCTGGCGACGGTTGTCGGTTCCGGCATCATGGCGGACCGTCTGGCGGGCGGCAATACGGCCATCGCCCTGCTGGGCAATACTCTGGCCACCGGCACAATACTGGTCGTGCTCATTACCATGCTGGGGCCGATATCCGGCGCACATTTCAATCCCGCCGTAACTCTGGTCGTCGCCGTCCGGCAGGAACTCAAGGTCGCACCGGCCATGGCTTATATGGCGGTTCAGGTCAGCGGTGCCGTGGCTGGCGTCTGGCTGGCGCACGCCATGTTCGGTGAGGCGATCCTGCAACTGTCGCAAAAAGTCCGTGCCGGTCCGGCGCAGGCGTTGTCCGAAGGTGTGGCGACATTCGGCCTGATCCTGACTATCTTTGCCACGCATAAGGCGCGCCGCGAATTTGTACCCGTTGCCGTCGGCCTCTATATTACCGCTGCCTACTGGTTCACGGCCTCGACTTCATTCGCCAATCCGGCGGTGACGATTGCCCGCAGCCTTACCGACAGCTTCGCCGGCATCCGTCCGGCGGATGCGCCCGCCTTCATTTTGGCCCAGATCACCGGCGCGCTTCTGGCCCTGGCCGTCTGCACCTGGTTTCTGAAGCCCGCACAGGAGATACCCGCATGACCCCGATCATCTTTCACAATCCCGATTGCGGCACCTCGCGCAATGTGCTGGCCGCACTCGAAGCGGCGGGCTACCAGTCGGTCATCATCGAATACCTGCAAACCGGCTGGACTCGCGGATTGCTGCTGACCCTCCTGACCGCTGCGGGCCTTACGCCCCGTCAGGCCCTGCGCGAAACCAAATCGCCTGCAAGGGAAATGGGCCTGCTGGATGAGGGCGTCAGCGATGACACAATCTTTGCCGCCATGCTGGAAACGCCCGTCCTAGTCAATCGGCCCTTCGTCGTTACTGATCGCGGCGTGAAGCTGTGCCGGCCGTCTGAAATCGTGCTCGACCTGATCGACCGCTATCCGCCGGGCCCCTTCGCCAAGGAGGACGGCGAGTTAATCATCGATGCGGAAGGCCGGCGCGTGATCTAAGCGCGTTATTTCAGCAAATTGAGCAGGCTGGTCGAGTTGAGATTGGCCAGAACCTGCGCCGAGGCCTGGACGGCCACCTGGGCCTGTTGCAGGTTGGAATAGGCCTGCGCCATGTCCACAGAGGTGCGGTCATCGACCAGTTGCGTCAGCGAATCCGCCTGGCCCTGCAGCGAGGTCTGTGTGTTCTCGACGCGCTTTTGCATGGTGCCGTTGAGCGCGCCCTGTTGCAGCATCTGGTCGTAGAGGGTGCCGAATTCCTGCGACTTGGTCGTCAGGAAATCCTTCTGCGCGTCGGTCAACTGATCGCCGAAGGGGCCGGTGGCCGGATCGTCGTTATAATCCTGGACTTCCTTGTACAGGCTCATCAGCTTGCTGCCCAGTTCGGAGGCCAGCATACCGGTCTGGATCGTGGTGCCGGCGTCGATCTGCGAGCTTTTCTTGACCGTACCATTGGTGAAGACGTCATCGGACGAGGTGACGCCGGCCAGTTGCGACATGCTGGTGATCGAAACAGGCGCGGCATTGTCATTGCCGCCGTTGAACAAGTACTGGCCGTTATGGCGGTAATTCAGGCCCGAAAGCGCCGACGAAAAGCTGCCCTGCAGGTCGAGCATCAGGGTGGTGCCGGTGGCGTTGGCCAGCGAACTCATGATCGAATCCTTGGCCGAAGATACGGCGTCGCTTGTGGTGGTGATGGCCAGGTCCTGGCTGTTCAGCCGGTCGGCCACGGTCTGCGTCACATCGAGATAGGAATTGGTGCGCGACAGCGATGACTGGTAGGAGGCGATGATTTCGGAGGTGCGGCCATAGCCTGCCAGGTCGGTGGCGACCTTCTGGGTGGCAACCTGATCATTGGCGGATGACTGCCGGGTTTGAGCCGTCATCAGGTTGTTCAGGGCATTTGACCAGGATTCGGATGTCGAGATGCGCATTTTTCGCTCTCCTTATATCATGTTCAGCAGGACATCGTACATGTCCTTGGCGGCCTGGACGAGGCGGCCGGCGGCACTGTAAGCCTGCTGGTAGGTGGTGAGATGGATGAGCTCCTCATCCAGATTGACGCCTTCGTAACTTGACCGGCGCGAGGTCGCCTCGTCAAACAGGGAGGCATTGCTTTCCTTGGTGGTCTTGGCGGTGGCGGCGAGATTGCCGACCTGGCCGGCGAGATCGGAGGCGTAGCGTTCTAGCGTCGACGTGCCGCCGGCATTCAGCCCGGCCGCATTGAAGGTGGTCGCCTGGGTGCCGATGGCCGCCATGGCCAGCCCGCCCGCGCCATCGCCGCCGGTCAGGGCGTTGACGCCGGTGGCGGCATTCAGGTTGACCTGGGCCAGAGACAGGTTGCCGACATTGTTCTCGATGCGCGAGGCGACGTTGAAATGCGTCGAGGCATTGCCGCCGCTGTCAGCCAAACCGAAGAACTGGGTGAAGGAAGCGCCCGTACCGTTGCGTTTGGTATCGTCGCCGGCGACATCGAGCGTATTGGCGGGGTTGCCGAAGCCCTTGAAGGTCAGTTGGCCGTTGCCGTCGAGCGAGAAGGTGCCGTAGCGGCCCAGGCCGGTCGCGGTATCATTCAGACCGTCGGTGCCGGTGATCAGGTCGGACATGGAGGTGGCGCCGGTCGGGATGGTATAACCGATGGTGGCAACCGTGGAGCCCGTGGCGGACTTGATGACGAAATTGATCTTGTCGCCGGCAGTGAAGCCGTGGTCGCTGCCGCCGGTCAGGCCGGTCTTGAAATTGGTCGGCACATCCGACGTGATCAGGTCGTTCAGGCCGAAGAACTGCGAAAAGCCCTGGCCCAGCTTGTTCGACGGCGTGGTACCGGTGGTGGTGTCCGCCGGGGAATCGACAATGGCCACGCCATCGCCATTCCCGCCTGTCAGCTTCATGACGCCGCTGGAAAAATTGAGCGTCGCGGCGCCGCCCAGACCATTATTGATATCGTCGACGAAGCTTGAGGCCGAGAAGGTGCCGGCCACGCCGTCCATCAGGTAGCTGCCATTGCCGCTGCCATCGGCATCGAAGGTCAGGGTCATCTTGTGGGTGATGTTGCCGGTCTGGTCGAGCGTGACGATATTGGTCTCGCCCTGGAAGCCGGTAATGGCTTCCTCTTCGGTCAGGCTGGTGTTCTTGCCCGTCAACGATGTCGGGGCAGGCACGGCGCTGGAGGCGTTGTGCGCGGCGTTCATCTGACTGGCGAACTGCGTGACATACTCGTTGAGCTGGTCATTGACCGCCACCGAGGTTTTGTCGCGGATATCGAGCAGGCCACGGATCTCACCGGAACTCAGGCTGTCGGCCAGGTCGCGCGTTTCGCCATTGACGCCGGTAACGGTGATCGGGCCGAAGCTCGTGCTGGCATTGACGCCGGCAGCCGGCTGATAGGCGAGGGTGGCGTAGTTGCTGGAATTTACCAGGGTCAGTCCCGACTGGGTGCTGACGCTGACGCCGCCATTGGCTTCCTGGTTGACCTTGACATCGACCAGCTTCGACAACTGATCGATGTAGCTCATCTGGCTGGTTTGCGCGCCGGTGGCGTCGGCGCCGGAAACGGCCGCGCCGGAAATCGTGCCGTTTAGCGCGCTGATGCTTTTCAGCAGGTCATTGACGGCACTGACATCGGTGCCGATACGGGCATCGGCATCGCCGCGAATGGTCTGGATGCGCGTGGAGATACGATCGGCTTCTGACAGGAAGCTGGACATGTAACTGACGGCCTGCTGGCGGCCGGCGCTGGAGGTGGGGTCTTCGCCGAGCTGCGCCATCGAGGACAACACCGAACTGGCCTGTCCGAACAGGTTATTGGTGTCGGTGATGTCGCCGAACTGCGACTGGATCTGGTCGAGCAGTTCGTAGCTGGTATCTGACTGCGCCGAGGCGGAACTGGCTTTCAGCGCCGCGGCCTGAAGATATTTGTCGGCGGCCAGGGTGACCTGGCCCGACTGCACGCCCATGCCGACACCTGCGGTGACGACGCTGTTCTGCTGGGAAACCTTGCGGATATAGCCCGGCGTGTTGAGATTGGCGATGTTGTCGGAAACGACATGCAGCTGGTCCTGCGCCGTCATCAGCCCTGAAACGCCGATATTCATGATCGATGTCAGTGACATGCAACAGTCTCCACAAGCGCTTGATATCCGCTATGTAACGGGCATGAAATGACCGGACGGCCCAGGGTTGTGGGCAAACCCTGCAGGCAACCCGGCAAAAATGACCGGGGTGTTTTTCGGCTGAATTTTAAAAAACATTTTGTTTTCATAAACTTAGCATTTCATCCGTAGTGACGGTGGCGGTTGTCTGCGTTAACGGTTTCAAGTCCTGTGCCAGCTTCGCGTATCGTCAAAGTTCGCGCCCGCGCGCGGGTTCATCATATCGCGCACCCGCGTAATGGAGTGGCAGGCCGGAGCCGGGGGCGAAGACCGAGCGGCCGGGAGCGGCGCTGGGCGAAAACCGCCGGCACCCTAGGCAAATTTGACCTCAAGGCCCGGCAAAAATCGATGCTTTTGGGGCGTTAATGCAAGTATAATTTAAGTTAAATCAATTGGTTAATGGTTGGCCCGGCGTTTGCAGGGGGTGTCCGGATCGGATGCGCAAAATGCGCCCTCTTCGCCCCGACTGCCCGCCGCAAGACGCGAACGGCTGTTCCCGATGGTTTCGCGAATTTTTATGTCGTTCGATTTCCCCCTTCTGCCGACGGCCTTGCCGGCTGTGGCGACCGGTGTTTCCACCGGCGGGGATACGGCTGCGCCCGCAACGGGCAACGGCGATTTCGCCAGCCTCCTTTCGGAGGCCCAGGCATCCACGAACCAGGCGCCCCAAGCACCCACGAACACGACGGCGACGACATCGCAGACCGAAACCGTCCCGGCCGGACTTCCGGCCGACGCACCTGCCGCGCAAGCCGTGCAGGAAATGGTCCCCCCGGCAGTAACCGGCACTCCCCTGATCATGTCCGCCAGCACCGCCCTGTTGCAGGCGCAACTGCCGGCGGTTAAGCCGGACCTGGTCACGGCGACGGTGGTGACGCCGGCTATTCTGCCTCCGCCCGTTGCGGCCCAATCCGTTACGGCCGCGGCAGCAGCTCCGGTCGTGGCGGCTGACATGGCCGCCGAAGCGGTGCCGGCCGGGGTAAACCCGCCCGTCGTCGCGCCGGCAAAGCTGAAGCCGGCACAAGTGGTTGATGTTCCGGCTGAGACGCCGGTCCCGGTTGTGGCTCCGATCGAGGGGAAGCAGATCGAGGCAGTCCTGCCAATGGCCGTGACAGTGCCCGCCGAACCGAAAGCCGGTCCCGACATTGCCCAGGCGCCCGCGCCGCTGATGGCTGCGGCGACTGTACCCGTTGCCACCACTGTTGTGGGCGAAGCCACTGTTGAGGCCGCGCCTGCCGTCACTGCGCCGATCACCAGGACGGCCGGGACGAAATCTGTCAGGAACAAGCCCGCGGAGACCGAAGCCGTCAAGGCCGACGAAAACCCGGTCGTGACGTCTGATGTGGCCAGCCTGGCCATCATTGCGTCAGGGGTTGCGCCCATAGCGGCCCCGGCCACGCAACCGGCCTCCCAGGCTGTCGCCGCAGGCGAAGACAACGCCATGCCTGCGCCGGCTGGCAAACAAGCGCCCGTCGCGCCGCAGGCCCCTGCGCCGGATGTTGCCGGAGACGAGGCAGGTGTACCAGCAGACAAGACGCAGCCATCCGCCACGCCGAAATTCGCTAGCCTGATAAATGCGACGCCCGCCGCCGCTCCTGAAGCGAATGCTGCGAAGACGGCGGTCATGCCAGTGCTTTCTGCTCCGGCGGATGCGCCCGCGCCTCAGGCGTCGCAAACGGGCGATACCACGCCGGTGCAGAAACCGGTCGTTCAGATGGCACAGGCCCAGGCTCAGCAAGCCCAGGCCCTTAAAGCCCAGCCTGTTCCGATCCAGGGTGTGCAGGTCCACGCGACGCAGACCCAAGCGCAAGCCCAGGCTCAGATCCAGACGACGCAGGTAAGCCGCAAGCCTGTCAGTGTTTCGGCTGAAAGCACACCAGAAAGCAGGGGCGAGATCGCCAGTACGCCGGTCGCCACCGCGCCGTCCGGCTTTTCGCTGCTCAGCACACAGGTGACGAGCGACACGACCGGCTATACGCCTGCCGCCACGCCGCAGACGGCGGCGACCAGTCTGCTGTCGCAGACCGCTGTCGACAATATCAACGCCCTCAGCGTCCAGATCAATCGCCGCAATGCCGAAGGCGCGACCAAGTTCACCATGGAACTGCACCCGGCCGATCTCGGCAAGGTCGATGTGGCGCTCAGCATCGGCCGTGACGGCAAGATGACGGCGCACATGACCTTCGATTCCGACATGACAGCCGCCACCTTCAGCGCCCATGAAAGCGAACTGCGCCAGCAGTTGCGCGACACCGGCCTGCAACTATCCGATGACGCTCTGAGTTTCTCGACCCGCCAGAAGACCGACGCCGTGGCCCAGGCTCAGGGCCATGCGGTCAATGCCAATGCCCGCAGCGCAGATGATTCCGCTTCCGGTGGTTCGTCTTCCGGTAATTCTGGGCAGCAACAGTCGCAAAACGCCTTCACCCAGCCCGACAGCCAGCAGGGGCAGCAACGCCCGCACAGCCAGCACCTGGCGCAGCTGGCACGCAGCCAGGCTGCCGCAGATCAGGCCGCAGCAGATGCCGATCTCGAAGCGCTTAACAGCGCCATCGACGCCGCTTCGGCCCGCCTGAATTACCGTCAATCCTCATCGCGTCTCGCGCTCGATCTCAGCGTCTAGGAAACAGTCCATGGTTACCAGCGTCGCCAATACCCAAACGAACACCACAAATACGGCCGCGGATTCGTCGAAGTTCAGCACTGATTACACCACCTTCCTCAACCTGCTGACCGCGCAGATCAAGAACCAGGACCCGCTGTCGCCGATGGACACCACCGAGTGGACGAACCAGCTGGTGCAGTATTCCTCGGTCGAGCAGCAGTTGAAGGCCAATGGTTATCTGGAAACCATCGCCAACAACAACACGCAGAATTCGATGAACGCCGCCGTCGGCTATATCGGCAAGACGGTCACCGCCGATCAGGACATCGCCACCCTTAAGGACGGCAAGGCAGACTGGCAGTACGCCCTGAGCGGCGAGGCGACCAAGGCCACCCTGAGTGTAACCGACTCCGACGGCAAGGTCGTCTGGAGCGGCGATGCCGGCGACCTGACGACGGGCATCCACGATTTCAGCTGGGACGGCAAGGACAGCACCGGCAAGGCCCTGCCGGAAGGCCAGTATCAGCTCAGCATCAAGGCCACCAATGCCGCCGGCGATGTCAATGCCGCCATCGGCGTTACCGGCACTGTCACTTCCGCCGCCGATGTCGACGGCACCGTCGTCCTCAAGGTCGGCAATACCTCCGTGCCTCTTTCCGACGTCACCAGCGTTTCCTGATTTTTAAACCCCTTTCACCTTTCCTATCCGGGAGTTCCACACATGAGTATCAACAGCGCCATGCAGTCCGGGGTTACCGCGCTCGCCGCGAACGCCACGGCCCTCGCCACCATCTCGAACAATATCGCCAACTCGAACACCACCGGTTTCAAGCGCGTCCTGACCAACTTCACTGACCTGGTCTCCGGCTCGAACAACAAGAACTCGTTTAGCTCCGGCGGCGTGGTCTCGGTCAATCGCCAGAGCAACACCACCCAGGGCGAGTTGAACAGCAATACCTCCGGCTATAGCCTCGGCATCAATGGCCAGGGTTTCTTCGTCGTTTCGGAAAAGCCGGAAGACCTCAGCTCAGGCAGTTCGCTGCTGTTCACGCGTGACGGTTCCTTCACCACTGACACCAAGGGCAACCTGGTCAATTCAGGCGGTTATTATCTGCAGGGCTGGCCGGCCGATTCCAGCGGCAATATCTCGACCTCCGCCACCAACGTTAATCTGCTGGCGCCGATCAACGTTTCTGACCTGGCCAATTCGGTCGAGGCCACGACGGCAGTCAACTTCGTCGCCAATCTCGATGCCCGCACCCCTATTTCGGCCGCGGTCAATATCGCCGATGGCGACCCGACGACGATCGATGACGGCCCGTATAACGCGACCAGTTCGGTCGACGGAACGGCGTCACCGCTGGTCGCCATGTCGGTCTATGATCCCGCGACTGGCGCCGGCACCAAGCCGGATTCGACGATTACCTCGACGATTTCAGATTCACTGGGCCAGGAACACACCATCACCATTTCCCTGCTGAAGGGCAATGTCGATACCTCCGGCGGCGCCACCAATGGCGAGACGCAGTGGTATTACGAAGTGTCGTCGGACGACGTCACCTCGGCGAACGGCCTGAACCAGATCGACACCGGCTCCATCTACTTCGATTCCAAGGGCAATCTCGACAAGGATCCGTCGCACTATCCCGGCGGTGTGCTGCCCAAGCTGTTGTCCGACACCGGCTTCAGCATCGGGCCATCATCCGGCGACCCGACCGACCCCGCCGTCGGTCCGTGCTGGAATACAACAGTCGGTGCCGAAGGGCAGAACATCAGCATGGGCTTCGGCGCGGGTGGCACCAGCAGCATCGGCCAGATTTCGGGCGATTCGACCACGGTTTCGGTCAAGGCCAACGGTACCGAGTTCGGCACCCTGTCCAAGGTCGAGGTCGGCGCCGACGGCATTGTCAAGGCCATCTACAACAACGGCAATACCCGTACCCTGGCCCAGGTTGCCCTGGCCACCTTCCTCAATGCCAACGGCCTGACCGCTGTCAGCGGCAACGCCTATCAGGTCTCGACCGATTCCGGGGCTTATCTGCTGAAGGAGCCCGGGCAGAACGGGTCCGGCAGCATTGAGGCTGATACGCTCGAAGCCTCCACGGTCGACCTGGCGCAGGAGTTCACCGGCCTGATCACCACCCAGCGCGCCTATTCGGCAGCCTCCAAAATCGTCACCACGGCAGATGACATGCTGCAGGAACTGCTAGCCATTAAGCGCTAAATGAACTGAAGAGAGTGGTTATTGAAGTTTTAACCACTTCTTTTCACTCTATACTTATGTGAATAAAAATAATTAATACGCGTTAATCTTGAAAGTGAAGCCTTAACACATACTAAACAGAGTATTAACGAGACCTTACCGCAAATTTTACCCCATATTTACCATGGCAATTAAGCGGATATTTAAAGAGGTCGTATAGGATGCTCATATGTGATGGTAACAAAGGCAAAACGCCATGCTTCAAGAGCAACGCCGCGATAACAAAGGCGAAAAATACGTGATTGGTCCTACCGGGGCAAAACTGACGCTCAACGACCTGCCGCCTGCCGGCACGGAACGTTGGGTTATCCGCCGCAAAGCGGAGGTGGTGGCAGCCGTGCGCGGCGGTCTCCTGACCTTCGATGATGCGTGTGAACGCTACAACATTACCTCGGAAGAGTTCCTGGGTTGGCAAAAAGCCATTGAGACTCATGGCATGGCCGGCCTGCGCACCACGCGCATCCAGAGCTACCGCTGAATTTTAGGGTATGACGAGATTTGACAGCCACACCTGAGCGATCAGGTGTGGCTGTTGTCGTTTCAGCTACTCCGCCGTTTGTGTTATCTGGCTGCCGGGCTTTTTATGTACGGCGATGCAGGCGGTCACGCTGAGCGTCACCAAAAGGAAGGCGGCGGTTTCCAGTGGGGTTGGCCAGCGTTTTTCCCAGACAAGGCCATAGATCAGCGCGAACAGGGTCTCGAAGAGAATCATTTGGCCAACCATGGTGAGCGGCAGCAGGCGGCTCATCCGGTTCCACAAGGCGTTACCAGCGATCGAGGCGAGAAGGGCTATGGCCACGGAGACCCCGGCCAGCCATGACCAGGCCAAGGCAGTATGAGGGGCATTGTCCACCATCAGCGACAGCGGGATCAGCAGCAGGGACTGCGCGCCGGTGACGCAGCCAGTCAGCAAGTTCCATTCGTGTGAAGAGATGCCGTCGAGCCTGGTCAGGCACCGGCTGTTGCCCACGGCATAGGCGGTCCATGAGGCCAGTGCGCCCAAGGCGCACAGCAATCCGGCGGCACGGACAGCCAGTGCACCATGGCCGGTGGCGGCCAGGCCCTGCCAGCCGATGCAGACCACGCCGGCCATACATAACAGCAGAGAGGGCGCCAGCTTTTTCAGCGGCACGGCGCCATGGTCGCGACTGCCGATAATGGTCACCGCCACCGGCAGGAAACCGATAATGAGCGAGGTCATGGCGATGCCGCCCATCTGTATCGCCGCTGACAGAAGGATATAATAGAGCGTGTTGCCGCAAAGGGCGAGGCCGGCCAGGGCCAGCCAGTCAGGGCGCCCGATGCGGGCGACGACCTTGCGCCAGACCGGCAGGATCAGGACAAGGGAAATCAGGCCATAGGCCAGGTAGCGGCCGATTGTCATCTGGAGCGGGCTGAAGTCGCGCAGCAGTTCCGGCGCGAGAAATACCAGCCCCCACAGGATGCCGGCGCCCATGCCGCAGCCAATCCCTGCCAGGATCCGGTTTGCCGGGAGCGAGGTGGAATGTTTGGACGTACTCATAAAAGCGGACTCTCCCCAACTCGAACAGGCGGCGTATTATCATCGTTCTGGCCGAAAAGCGCTCCGCATTGCGATTTTATCCGCTGTCCGGTCAAGTCTCCCGTGTCGAAACGCAGAGGTGAGGCATGGCGGACTATACCCTTATCTACTGGCCGGTGCCCTTTCGCGGGCAGTTTATCCGCGCCATCCTGGCCCATGCCGGAAAAGCGTGGGAAGAGTCCGATGAGGTGGCCGAACTGACCACCGCTGCACCGGGGGACCAGCCGGTACCCTTCATGGGACCTCCGGTGCTGATCGATGAACGCAACGGCTTCCGGCTGTCGGAAATGTCGGCTATCGCCTTCTATCTTGGTGAAACGCTCGACCTGCTGCCGACTGGCGTGCAGGAGCGGAGTATGTCGATCAAGGTAGTCAATGACGCCAATGATATCATCGACGAAATTACTAACGACGGTGGCCGCGAGATGTGGACGCCCGATAGCTGGCAGGCTTATCTCCCCCGGTTGCGACGCTGGATGGAGATTTTCGAGGTGACGGCCAGGCGGAATGGCCTGACAGCCGAGACCGGCTTTCTGCTCGGTGGTGATAAGGCCGGGATCGCCGATATCGTTACCGCGACCCTGTGGGGCACGCTGACGGAAAAGTTCCCGAAAATCGGAATCATTCTGAAAGATCAGGCGCCGCTGATCGCTGGTCTGACCAAACGGATGTGGGCAACGGAAGGGTTCATCGACCTGGCGGCCTTTTCGAAAGCGCGTTTCGGAGATGCCTATTGCGGGGGGCAGATCGAGGCGTCCCTGCGCAAGGTGGCAGGTTAGCCCGCGGTTTTCGGCCGCGGGCTGTGCCGTTATACCTGTTGCAGCAAAACCTCGGCGATCTGCACGGCATTGAGCGCGGCGCCCTTGCGCAGGTTATCGCCCGCCACGAACAGCACCAGACCATTGTCCGCTGAGGGATCGCGACGGATGCGGCCGACCTGCACCGGATCGCGGCCGGTGACGGCCAGCGGGTTGGGCACATCGGCAACTTCAACACCCGGCGCAGTGCGCAGCAGCTCAAGCGCGGCTTCCGGCGACAGCGGGCGTGCAAACTCAACATTAATCGACAGCGAGTGGCCGGTGAAAACCGGTACGCGCACGCAGGTGGCGGCCACCTTCAGGTCGGGGAGGTCCAGGATCTTGCGGCTTTCATCGCGCAGCTTCAGTTCTTCCTCGGTATAGCCGTCCTCGCCCAGCACATAGTTCAACGGTACGACATTGAAACCGATCGGCACGGCCCACTTGCGGATCTCGCCCATGTCAACGGACGCGCCATCATGCGCCAGTTTTTCGATATCCTTGCCGGCGGCCAGAATCTGGTCGCGCAGGACCTCTATACCTTCAAGCCCGCCACCCGAAACCGCCTGATAGGTGCTGGCCACCAGACGCTTCAACCCGGCAGCTTCATGCAGCGGCTTCAGCACGGGCATGGCCGCCATGGTGGTGCAGTTGGGGTTGGCGACAATCCCTTTGGGGATATGGCGCAGGGCTTCCGGATTGACCTCGGAAACGACCAGCGGCACATCGGGATCGCTGCGCCAGGCCGAGGAGTTGTCGATGACGATAGCGCCCGCCGCGGCGACCTTCGGCGCCAGGGCCTTGGAGGTCGAGCCGCCGGCCGAGAAGAAGACGATATCGAGCCCGGCAAAGTCGGCGGTGGCGGCGTCCTCGAGGACGATCTCCTGGCCTTTGAACGACACGTGCTTGCCGGCAGAACGTGCGGAGGCAAACAGGCGCAGGCTCGCCAGCGGAAAATTACGCTCGGCGAGCAGGGACAGCATCATGCTGCCGACCAGGCCGCTGGCGCCGACGATACCGATATTAGGAATCTTGTTCATAAGTCACGTCTCCTTGAAAATTAGGCGGAAACGCGAGGTATGGTCGTGGATAGAGACCGGCCCCGCGCTTTCGCGGGGCTTTGTCCGGTGTATGCTGTTAAACCGCCAGCACGACAGGACCGCCCCGCATACGGGTCGGTGTCATTGTCGGTTTTGTGGTCATCATCATGGACATGGCGGTGCTTATAGAGAGAAGCAGCGGCGACGTAAAGGCCCGGCTTTCGTTACCTCCGCGTCAGGGGCTTCAGCCATTTGCGGACCGGCTCATCGAAGAATTTCACCGCCAGCCAGGCGAAGACCATCACGATCACAAAGGACGCGGCGCCGGCGATATGCGCGGTCTGCAAGTCCGGCTTGGTGAAGGTGACGAAGTTCATGTAGATCAGCAGGAAGGGGTAGTGCAGGATATAGACCGGGTAGGAAATACGTCCGGCGAACTTGCATACCGCCATTTCCAGCTTGCCGATCTGTGAATGCGCGCCGCAGAGAATCAGCAGAGGGAAGACCACGATCACCATGGCGACTTCATAGATGCCGTTGGCGTGTGGCCACTCTTTTGGTATCAGCGGCATGGCGAAGACGACGATCAGGACGACGGTAGCGGCAATCCAGCCCAGGCGAATCTTCGGGAAACGGTCACGAACCCGATAGAGCCACAGGCCCATCATGAAGGAAAAGGCCATGCGCGCCGTGCCCTGCCACATCGTTTCCCAATAGGAGCCGAGGTCGAGCGAATTCTTGTCCCAGGCGCACCAGGCCAGCAGGGCGCCTGCCAGCAGCACCAGTATGCCCAAAACGATCGTACCCAGCCGGCGCAGCACCAGCGCGTAGGCCAGGTTGCCGATATATTCCTGCAACAGCGACCAGGCGGGGCTGTTCAGGCTGTGGGTGTCGGTCCAGCGATTGGGCAGGGCCGGATAGGGCAGCAGCAGGCAGGCCAAGGCGAAATAGCCGAGCACCGTGCTGATCGGGATGGCCTTCTGGTTGGTGGCGAAGGGATCGATCAGGAAGCTGATCAGGCCGAGCACCGCCCCCAGCAGCACCAGCGGATGCAGGCGCACCAGCCGGATCAGGATGAACTGTCGGGTAGACATGGTTTTCCAGCGGTCGTCATAGGCGTAGGCAACGACGAAACCGGAGAGGACGAAGAAGAAATCGACGGCAAGCGCCGCATGGTGCAGCAACTGGCCGGTATCGGCCCAGGAAACGGTCATGCCCATGATGTGGAACAACACCACCAGAATGGCGGCGCTGCCGCGCAGGCCATCGAGCACTTCATAATGAGGTTTGCCGGTGACTGTAGTTTCGGGAGCGGTCACGGCGGTCATCTGTCCTCACTATTTTATCGGCGCTTGCTGGTATTTCGCCGTTATTTGCCGCCGTGATCGGAAAATCGCCGCAGGCTTTCAACGTCGATACCGTCTTTTGAGAGCGCATTCAACATGCGAGGTATAGGCATTGCAATCCGATTCGGTGGTCTAAGCCTGTATCCGCAGGGTTTCGATATCGCGCGCCGGCGGGCAGCCATAGAGCCGGCTGTATTCGCGGCTGAACTGGGAGGGGCTTAAATATCCGACGCGGTGGCCCGCCGTGCCGGCGTCGCAAGCCTCCACCAGCATCAGGCGCCGCGCTTCGTGCAGGCGTAGTTGCTTCTGGTATTGCACCGGGGTCAGGGCTGTCACCGCCTTGAAATGGTGATGCAGCGAAGAAACACTCATGCCGCAGTCACCGGCCAGGTCCTCGATGCGCAGGGGGCGGGCAAAGTGCTCGCGCAGCCAGGCGACGGCACGGGCAATACGATTGCCTGGCGTATCGGCGCGGGCGATATTGAGCAGGCGCGGACCATCGGGACCGGTCAGCAGGCGGTAGAGGATTTCCTGCTCGATCAGTGGCGCCATGGCCGGAATATCCGCCGGGCTATCGAGCAGGCGGAGCAGACGCAGAACGGCATCGAGCAGTTCGGGCGCCGCCTGATTGACGCCGACACCGCGTATCGGTGCTGCGGTAAAGGCCGGATGCGGCACCGGCAGGCGGGCGATGACCTCACGCAGGCGATCGGCATTGATCAGCATGCCGACGCCCAGTTGCGGCACCTCCGGGCTGGCTTCGGTGACGCGGGAAATCACCGGCAGGTCGAGCGAGACCACGATACAGGTGCCGACGCCGTAGTGATGGGTTTCAGAACCGACCGTTACGCTCTTGGCCCCTTGCGCCACAAGCGCGAAGCAGGCGTGCTGGCCCTTGTGGATCGGTTCGGAAGGGCCGGAGCGGCGGCCGATGAACAGGCCATCGATCGGTGTCATGATGTCGCCGTCCGCTGTGGCGAAACGGGCAATGAGCGCGGCAAGCTCACGGTAGGGCGTAAAGGGCAGGCTCATTCGGAAACCGTCTGTTCTGTGAAGGTTTGACCATAGCAGAGCTGTGCGCCGAGTGAACAGTCCATGCACTGGTTTTGCAGGATCGTGCACAAGGCTTGCAGGATCGCTATACCGCCGAAGGTGATTATGGGTGCATGTTGCGGCATCCACAGACATACGGAATATACCATGGCTTCCATAACATCCTATGGCGTGTCGCCTCTTCATCCTGCCTCACGTTCGTTCCTGCGTCATCGCCAGGCGGGGATGGGGAAATGTGTTGCCATCTATGGTACGGACGGACTGGCGCATATGGCGATCCGCATCGCCCGCACCACCGGCGCCGAGGTCAGCGTACTGGCGCCGGTTATTTCAGCTACAGATCGTCTGTGGATGGGCGCGGATCATTACTTTGCCACTAATGACGCCGTCACGCATCGTGCTCTGGAAGGCGCGTTCGACCTGATCGTCTGCACCATGGCCGATGCTGATATCGGGAGTTGTCTCGGCCTGCTGAAATTTGACGGTGCGCTGCTGATGCTGGAAGCGCAGGCAGCACCGGACCTGATCCACAACGCATTGATCTTCTGTGGCTTGCCGGGTGTGATGAATACGGAGCATCTGTAATGAGTCAGGCCGTTGAAATCACCAGTTTCCGGCTGACCTGCGGCACATGCGCCGAATTCATCGCCGCCAACGCCGATGTCGATGCCTGGCTCAAGCGACAGCCCGGCTTCCGTTCGCGGCACATCTGCGAACGCAGCGACGGTCTTATTGTCGATATGCTGATCTGGGCGTCAGTGGCGGATGGCGAGGCCGCCGCCGCCGGCGTGATGACGGAACTGGCCGACTCACCTGTCCATGCCTTGATCGACCAGTCGACAGTTTCGTGGAGCGTCTCGCCGGTCCGGCACACGGTGTCTTAAGACCGTCTCGCCAATAACGCGAATTTGAAGGTGGGGCCACTCGCCTCACGCCTGCGTTCGTGTTAAAAAGTTAATCCCGCAATTGCCTTGCGAAATAAGGCTTTTCGCTCACATGGCTGATTAAATTAATAAAATCTCCATCCGAAATTAATGCCTAATTAACTCCGCACTGGGAAATTACTGCCTAGTTCGGGCGATTGGCATGTCGGTGACGCGTCTTCGTCCATTTGGTGATGGGGCGTCAAACGCGTGGAATCCTTTTTCGCAGGTTTACAGAAGTTCGGTATCGGCCGGCTGACGGCCATTCTGGGCGCCGCCGCCGGCGTGGCCGCGGTGCTGGCGGCCATTGTCCTGCATGTCAGCGCCCAGCCGCAAGCCTTGCTCTATTCGAATCTCGATCTCAAGGAAGCCGGTGAAATCACGCAGAACCTCGACCAGGCGGGCATCAAATATACGGCCAAGGGCGACGGCTCCGCCATCATGGTCGACCGCGACAAGGTGGCGACGGCACGGATGATGCTGGCGGGCAAGGGCCTGCCTACCGCCGCCTCTGTCGGTTATGAAATCTTCGATAATGCGCCGACGCTGGGCCAGACCGAATTCGTGCAGAATCTCGATAACCAGCGTGCTCTTGAAGGCGAGCTGTCGCGCACCATCAACACGCTGAAGGGCGTCTCCTCGACCCGCGTCCATCTGGTCATGCCCAAGCGCGAACTGTTCAGCGATTCGCAGGCCCAGGCCAAGGCGACCGTCGTGCTCGGTCTTTCCAGCGGCAATCCCAATGCCGAACAGGTCGGTGCCATCCGCAACCTCGTCGCTTCGGCCGTGCCTAATCTGAAGCCGTCCGACGTCACCATTGTCGATGACCGCAATCACCTGCTGGCAGCGGGCGGCGATGAATCGGCCAATGGCCTCGGCGCGGCGCACCGCGATGAGGTGGAAGACAAGCTGCGCAAGCGCATCACCGATATCGTCGAGGGCGTGGTCGGACCGGGGGCGGCGCGCGTCACCGTCACCGCCGATCTCGACCAGACCCAGACCACCCAGGAAAAGGTCGATTATAACCCTGATGGCCAGGTGGTGCGCTCGACCACCACATCGGAATCGAAGGACAGCACCAGCGATCCGAACAGCAACGGCGCGGTGACAGCCTCGGCCAATATCCCCGGCGGTGCGCAGCCGCCAGGCGCCTCTACCGCCACTCAGCAAAGCGGTCAGACCACCGAAACGACCAATTACGAAATCTCAACCACCAAGACGACTTCGATCACGGCGCCCGGCGAGGTCAAGAAGCTGGCCGTTGCGGTCGTGGTCGATGGCACGCTGACGCCTTCCAAGGATGGCAAGGCCCCGCCGGCCTATGCCGCGCGCTCGCCGGAAGACATGCAGAAGATCGAAGACCTGGTGCGTGCTGCCGTCGGTATCGACGCCAATCGCGGCGATGTCATCAAGGTGACCAATATCCGTTTCAGCCATGGCGATATCGATGCGACGGGCGGCACCGGCGGCAAGGCCTCGATGTTCGATTTCGACAAGAACGACATCATGCGCGCCCTGGAAGTGGCCGTGCTGTTCGTCGTGGCGCTCCTGACCCTGTTCCTGGTCGCCCGCCCGCTGCTCAAATACATCACCACCTCACCGACCAATTATCTGGTGACGGGGCCGGATGGCCAGTTGCCCGCCGGCATGGCGCTGGCCGGCGCCGGTGCTTCGCCGGGACTCAGCGGCCCTGCCGACAGCCATATGCCGCAGATCGGTGGTGGCGGCGGACTGGTGCCATCGGTCACGGATGCTTCAGGCATCGACATCGCCCGGATCGAGGGCCAGGTCAGGGCCTCATCGGTGAAGAAGGTGTCGGAATTTGTCGATCGCCATCCGGAAGAATCGGTGTCGATCCTGCGCTCCTGGCTGCACGAGGGATAACAGATGGCCCTCGGCGCGCGCAAGAACATCATCGACGATCCCAAGAAGCTGAGCGGCGTGGAAAAGGCCGCCGTCGTGCTTCTGGCCCTGGGCGAGGATCACGTCCAGCTCTGGCAATCGCTCGACGAAGAAGAGATCAAGGAAATTTCCCAGGCCATGTCGTCGCTCGGCACGGTCACCTCGAACGTGGTCGAGGACCTGCTGGTCGAGTTCGTTTCCGGTATGAGCAATTCCGGCACCATCATGGGCTCGTATGAACAGACCCAGCGCCTGCTCGGCAATTTCCTGCCGGCAGACAAGGTCGAAGCGCTGATGGAGGAAATCCGCGGACCCGCCGGCCGGACCATGTGGGACAAGCTCGGCAACGTCAACGAAGCGGTGCTGGCCAACTATCTGAAGAACGAATATCCGCAGACGGTCGCCGTCGTGCTCTCCAAGATCAAGGCTGATCACGCCGCCCGCGTTCTTTCGTCCCTGCCGGAGGATTTCGCTCTCGAATGCGTGCAGCGGATGTTGCGCATGGAACCGGTGCAGCGTGAAATCCTCGACAAGATCGAGCAGACCCTTCGCATCGAATTCATGTCGAACCTGGCGCGGACAAGCAAGCGCGACTCGCATGAACTGATGGCCGAAATCTTCAACAATTTCGATCGCCAGACCGAGAGCCGCTTCGTGGCGGCGCTGGAAGAACGCAACCGCGAATCGGCCGAGCGCATCCGCGCCCTGATGTTCGTCTTCGAAGATCTGTCGAAGCTCGATCCGGGCGGTGTCCAGACCCTTCTGCGTGCCGTCGAAAAAGACCAGCTGGCCCTCGCCCTCAAGGGCTCGTCGGACAGCTTGCGCGACATGTTCATGTCCAACATGTCGGAACGCGCCGCCAAGATCATGCGCGACGACATGGAATCGATGGGGCCTGTGCGCCTGAAGGATGTCGACGCCGCGCAGATGGCCATGGTGCAGGTCGCCAAGGATCTTGCCGCCAAGGGCGAGATCATGCTCGCCGGACAGGGAGGCGAAGATGAGCTTATTTATTAAGGGTTATAAAAAGCAAGAAACCCCACCACCACATCTCGCTTCGCTCGTGCGGTCCCCCTCCCCATCAAAGATGGGGAGGTACAAGAAGAGCACCTTTTCTTATACCTCCCCGACTTGTCGGGGAGGGGGACCGCGCCATTCTTCATGGCGTGGTGGTGGGGTTTCTTGTTTCTCTTCCTTCACGCGAGCCGCCGCATGACGCAGCCCGTTCACAAGCGCTTCGAGTTCGGCACCGTCTTTGGCGATGGGGGTAATGTCGTTTCCAGACCGGCGCCGCCGCCGAAGAAATTCTACACCCCTGAAGAGGTCGAGGAGGTTCGCAAGACCGCCCAGGCTGCCGGTGAAAACTCGGCCATGGCCCGCGCGCAGATGGCCCAGTCCGCCGCCCTGCAATCGCTCGCCGACGCGGCGCAGCAAGGCCTGGGTGGTCTGACCGAGGCCATCCATGCCCACAAGGAAGCCGCCGTGCGGCTGGCGCTGGTGTGCGCGCAGAAGATCGCCGCCGAAGCGCTGGAACGCTTCCCCGAAGCGCCGCTGACGGCCGCGCTCGATGCACTCGGCCAGGAGATCGAACCGGCCACGCGCCTGGTGCTCTTCGCCAGCAATCCGAGCGATGAACTGAAGGCCGCTGCCGAGGAAGCCGCCATGCTGGCCGGCTTTACCGGCACCGTGCAGTTCCGCGACAACCCGACCCTGCCGAAAGGCGGTTTCGAGGTGGTGTGGAGCGATGGTCGCGCCGAATACAATCCGCAATCCGTGTTCGAAGCCCTCGAACACGCCCTGAACGAAGCTCTCGAAGCCGAGGCATATCACCAATCCCGTGCTCACCCTGAAGAGCACTAGCAAGGACACTTGAGTCATGGCCGATCTGGGTCTGGAAGATTTTGAAGACGCCGGCATGCCGGGCGCCGGTCCGGAAGACGAAGGCGACAAGTCTGCCGCCGATCTGGCGCCGGTCTTCGATGTGCCGGTCAATATTTCGGCGGTGCTGGGCAAGAGCTACATGTCCGTGTCGCAATTGCTCAAACTGGGGCAGGGCAGCGTATTGGAACTCGACCGCAAGGTCGGGGAAGCCATTGATATTTATGTAAATAACCGCCTTGTCGCCCGTGGCGAAGTGGTGGTGGTCGATGATCGTCTGGGCGTGACCATGACGGAAATCATCAAGAGCGAGGATTCGGGTCAATGAGACTGTTAGTTGTAGGCAAGCTGAGCGGTCAGCTCTCCGTCGCGGTTAAGATGGCCATGGAAACCGGGGCCAAGGTGGCGCATGTCGAAACGCCGACGCAAGCCACCGCCGCCTTGCTGAAAGGCCAGGGCGCGGACCTTTTGATGGTCGATTACGAGCTTGATATCAAGTCGCTGATCGAGGCCAATGAGCGCGAGCATATCTTCGTCACGGTGGTCGCCTGCGGCGTCAATCCCGATCCGCGCAAGGCGGCCTTTGCCATCAGCCAGGGCGCCAAGGAATTCATCCCTCTGCCGCCCGATGCCGAGCTGATTGCCGCGGTTCTGGCCGCCGTGTCGGACGATTCGCGTCCGCTGGTGACGGCCGATCCTTCCATGCAGGCGGTGCTGAAACTGGCCGATCAGGTGGCGGCGTCCGATGCCTCGATTCTGATCACCGGCGAAAGCGGTGTCGGCAAGGAAGTGATGGCGCGCTATCTGCACGAAAAGAGCAAGCGCGCCCAGCGGCCGTTTATCTCGGTCAACTGCGCCGCCATCCCCGATAACCTGCTGGAATCGGAACTGTTCGGCCATGAGAAGGGCGCCTTCACCGGCGCCATGGCCCGGCGCATCGGCAAGTTCGAGGAGGCCGACGGCGGCACGCTGCTGCTCGACGAAATCTCCGAAATGGATGCCCGTTTACAGGCCAAGCTGCTGCGCGCCCTGCAGGAACGCGTCATCGATCGCGTTGGCGGCGCCAAGCCGGTGCCGGTCAATATCCGCGTGTTGGCCACCTCCAACCGCAACCTGGCGCAGGCCGTCAAGGAAGGGACCTTCCGCGAGGATTTGCTCTACCGCCTGAATGTCATCAACCTGGCCCTGCCGCCCCTGCGCGATCGTCCGGCCGATATTCTGGCGCTTTCGGAACACTTCGCCAAGAAATATGCCGAGGCCAATGCCATTGCGCAGAAGCCGATCTCGCTGGAAGCCAAGCGTCGTTTGCAGGCCCATCCGTGGCCGGGCAATGTGCGTGAGCTGGAAAACGCCATGCACCGAGCCGTGCTGCTCTCAAGCGGTCTGGAAATCGACGCCGAAGCGATCCGCCTGCCGGATGGCCAGCCGCTCAATCCGGTGGCGCCGATCGGCATGGATTACGTCAACCGTGCCGCCGAGGCGGCCCAAAGCGCCGCGCGCACCTTTGTCGGCTCAACGGTCGCCCAGGTCGAACAGACGCTGATCCTCGATACCCTGTCGCATTGCCTCGGCAACCGGACCCATGCCGCCAATATCCTCGGCATCTCGATCCGTACCCTGCGCAACAAGCTGAACGAATATACGGCGGCGGGCATTACTGTCCCGGCCCCGCAATCGGGTTCAAGCGCGGCGTAAGTCCTTTTACCTCCCCGGCTATGTCGGGGAGGGGGACCGCGCGTCTCTTGGCGCGTGGTGGTGGGGTTTCTTATTTTTCTTTGCGTAAACTTTCCACCATCAGTGCAAACACTGCTCCTGCCACATAACAGCCGAGATCCCTCGCGTCGAAATAACCGCCGAGAATGAAACCGGCGATACGGTTGCTGCGCAGGCCCAGTATATCGATCAGGTGAAACATCTGGCCGAATTCAATGGCGAAAGCGATGGCCAGCGCGACCAGCACTGCCGCCAGAACACGCAGGTGCGTCACGGCGCGCAAGGCCAGATACAGCAATATAACCGCCAGACTGTCGCCGATATAGGGACGGATCACGGCGTCATGCACGAACAGCGCAATCCCGATTTCGGTGACGAAGATCACGACCGCTCCCAGCGCTAGCCAGACCGAAAATTCATTGTACCTGCCCCTCGCGCGGACGTAACGCGCCCGGTAATGGATAAGATGCGGTCCTTCCGGAGGCAAGAGGCTGAATACAAAGTGGCTGCAATCGGTTTGAGCGAAACCAGCGAACGGCGAGGTTGACTTCCATGGACTGTCGCCAGACTATCTCCATCAAAGGCAAGCAGGGATGGAAATGGGTATTTTGAAAGTCATCAGTGTGGCCCTCCAGGTTCTGGCCTTGTCGAGTTCGGTCGGTGCAGCCGCCGAACGGCATTCAGCCCTGAGGCCGCAATCGCCAAGGCCTGCGCCCGCCGTTCAGGTGACCGAGAACCGGGGCGTGAAGATCGCGCGGATTACGCGTGATGCCTGGATCGGCCCGATGTGGCAGCCCGACGACAGCTGGGACGAACTGGTCATAGACGCGCATGTGACCCTGACGGGTAATGTTCTGGTGCCTGCCACCCGCAAAAAACCTCTGGTCATCCGTGGCAAGGACCGGTTTACCTCGCGGATCGTCGGCACCAATACGCAGGAATGGCTGCGCACGGAAAACGATCTGGCCCGCCGGCATAGCGCCATATTCGTGGATACCATGGCGCCTGTGCGCATCACCAACCTGACATCGCGCAATCCCGACAAATATCACTTCGTCGGCTATAACCACACGCAACTGCATGTCGATCACGTCGATATTCTCGATGATCGGCTGGCCTATACCACCGATGGCGTGGCCGGGGGCAAGGGAACGACCGTAAGTGATGCCTATATCGATACCTATGACGACGCGATCAAAATCTATGCGCCGGACATGGTCATTGAAAATGTCACCATCGTGCACAACCGTAACGGTGCGCCTTTACAATTCGGCTGGAGCGATGAGGAGGGGAGTGCGACGATCCGCAACCTGACCATTATCGCCAATGAGCCTGAAATCTACAATCAGGGCATATTCGGACGGGCGGCGCAGATCGGGCACACCAATCCCCAGGCGGCGTCGGTCATGATCGACGGCTTGCATGTCATTGTGCCGGAGGGCAGGAAAAGGCCGCCCCTGTTCATGTGGGGCACGCCCGACGGCCAGATCGTCAATAATTTTACCCTGACCGTGACGGGGCTCTGTTCGGGCACCGCGGCCGCTTATCGCGACCGTTCCACGCTTGATATTGTGCCTCGCGGCTCGGAGAAGGGGGTGACGCTGATCACTCCGGATTGCAGGTGATGCAGGTTTTCAAATGGATGGATACACCGGTCGGCCGGCTCAGACTGGTGGCCAGCGAAAAAGGCCTGGCCGCGATTTTGTGGCCGAAGGATAATCCAAGGCGCGTGCCGCTGGGGGATTTGGTCGAAGACACCACCAACCCTTTTCTTATCCAGACGGAGGCCGAACTGACGGAGTATTTCGCCGGCAAACGCAATGCCTTTACCGTACGGCTTGATTTCAACGGTACGGGCTTCCAGAAATCGGTCTGGCAGGCGCTTCTGACCATTCCGTTCGGTGAAACGCGCAGCTATGGCCAGATCGCCGTGCAGCTTGGCAAGCCCTCCGCCAGCCGCGCGGTCGGGGCCGCCAACGGCAAGAACCCCATTTCGATCATCGCCCCCTGCCACCGTGTTATCGGCACCAACGGCAAGCTGACCGGCTTTGCCGGCGGACTGGAAACCAAGGCGCATCTTCTGGCGCTGGAAGACGAAGCAAATAAGGACGAGACAATAAAATAGTCTGAAGAAGCAGTTTTCCTTTGACGAGACAAATGGTCAATGTACTATTTTGGCGTGTAATATATTGCGGGGGGGTAAATGCCAATATCACGCAGACAATTAATAGCGGGCACTATTGCCTTACCGGTGGGCGCTTCCATTCTCACGGCCTGCGGTGGTGGTGGGAGTTCTGGTGGAGGATCAGGGGGAGGCAGCCCATCAAGCTCAAGCTCAAGTTCCAGTAGTTCGTCGTCCGCGTCATATATTGCAGGGACTGAATTTGAAGTTTTCTCCCAACTTTACAATAATATACAGGGGCCCAGCAATAACCGACCGGCGGTACTGACTGACGGAAATATCGTCATAGTATCGGTAGTTGAAATCTCTGCATCACCTTACCTGAGCGATGTAACGGTGCAGATTTACACCGCGACAGGCACAAAAATCGGCGCTGAGATAATGGTCAATCCGAATACTGATCATAGGGCCGAGGATCCGTATGTCGAGGCCCTGACGAATGGTGGCTTTGTCGTGGTGTGGCGCGACAGAAGTGCTTCGCTCGGCCTTTATACTGGTCTGCATGCCCAGCTTTTCGGCGCGACCGGAAACAAGGTTGGATCGCAGTTTCTGGTTAATTCCATTGACTCCATTGTTCCTGTTAGACCTGTCATTTCCAGCCTGAACAACGGTGATTTTGTCGTTGCGTGGACAGGTATTGATAATAATGCTTCGCCCGCCACCGTGTCGGATATGCAAATCAGAACTCAGGCGCTTTCGATATCGGGTGTGAAAATAAATTCGGAGCGGATCGTTAACATTGATAGCGAGGGCTTCAAGCTAAACCCGTCGATAGCGAAGCTGTCGACTGGGGGCTATGTGATCGCTTGGGGGGATGGCGGCGATAATACGACTGTTGGCACACCTCTCGATGTCAGGGCGCAAATCTTTGATGCGTCTCATGCCAAGGCGGGGGCCGAGTTTACGATCAATACCAATCTGGTCGGCGAACAGAAAGACTCTTCAGTAACGGGCCTGATCGACGGCGGTTTTGTGGCGAGTTGGTGGGAGGCTGGCGGAACCGATGTGAAGGCGCAGATATTTACCGATGCCGGGCTGAAAACCGGTGTTGAGTTCTTGGTGAACACGACATATCAAGCGTGGCAAATCCTGCCGCAGGCCGCCACGCTCAGTAATGGCAATTTCATTGTTGTATGGGTGGACACAAACAATCAGGACGCCGCTGACGATTATATCCGTGGGCAAATCTTTGCTGCCGATGGAACCAAGGTCGGCGTGGAGCAGACATTCAGCACACTGGCGGCAAAAATGAAGCGTGATGTTCGCGTCGCGCCCCTTCTTGCCGGTGGCTTTATTGTGAGTTGGGTCGAGTATTCCGGTAGCCTGGCGGACGCCGCGACTATGGAAACACACAAGGCGCGAATCTATAGCTGACGGCGCTGCTGGAAACGACCATTGTCCAAATCGTTAACGTCGATATTAACCACTTGTTCACCACGGATCGGGTAATTTTTGCCTAGTCCGGCTGCCGGATAGTTTTTGTGTCCGGAGACCCCCTTGGCCGTCGCTCCCGCTGCCCCTGCTCCCTTCAAGTTCGGTGAAATCGGCGGCTGGCTGAAGCGCGGCGAAGTCATCATGGCCGTCGGCGTGATCTCGATCATCGTGATCCTGATCGTGCCCATGCCGAGCTGGGTGCTGGATATCCTGCTGGCGCTCTCCATCACCTCGGCGATCCTGATCCTGATGACCGGCCTCTTCATCAAGAAGCCGCTGGAATTTTCGTCCTTCCCGACCGTGCTGCTGGTGACGACTCTTTTCCGGCTGGCGCTCAACATCACCTCGATGCGCATTATCCTGACCCATGGTCAGGATGGCGCCGAATCGGCAGGCGCCGTCATCCATGCCTTTGGCCTGTTGATGACCCAGGGCAATTTTATCATCGGGGCGATCCTCTTCGCCATTCTGGTGCTGGTCAATTTCGTCGTCATTACCAAGGGTTCGGGTCGTATCGCCGAAGTGGCGGCGCGCTTCACCCTGGATTCGATGCCCGGCAAGCAGATGGCCATCGATGCCGATCTGTCCTCCGGCCTGATCGACCAGGAAGAAGCCAAGATCCGCCGCAAGGAAGTGGAGCAGGAATCCGGCTTCTTCGGCGCCATGGACGGTGCGTCCAAGTTCGTGCGCGGCGATGCCGTGGCCGGCATTGTCATCACCATCGTCAATATCGTCGGCGGCATCCTGATCGGCATCTTCTCGCATGGCATGGATGCCGGGGAGGCGGCGAAAACCTACATGCTGCTGACCATAGGCGACGGCCTGGTGACGCAGATTCCGGCCCTGATCATCTCGATCGCTGCCGGTTTTCTGGTCTCCAAGGCGGGCGTTGATGGCTCCGCCGACAAGGCTATCGTGCTGCAGCTGGCGCGCAATCCGGTGGCGCTCGGCGTCGTGTCGGCCGCTTCGGGCGTCATGGGGCTTATTCCCGGCATGCCGATCGTCTTTTTCGGCGCCATTGCGCTGGCTACCGGCGCCCTGGCCTGGCGCATCGGCCGTCAGCCACCACCGCCCTCCAGGGCGCAGCTCGATGCCATCCAGCAGGCCAACATGCCGCCGGAAGAAGAACCGATCTCGGCGGCGCTGGCCATAGATGACGTCAAGATCGAGCTGGGCCTGGGCCTGCTCGGCCTGATCAACGATCTCGATGGCCGCAAACTGACCGACCAGATCAAGGCCCTGCGCCGGACGCTGGCGCAGGAATACGGCTTCATCATGCCGTCGGTGCGCATCCTCGATAATATGCGCCTGCCGAGTCAGGGTTATGCCGTCCGCATCAAGGAAATGGAAGCCGGGGCCGGCGAGGTCCGCATCGGTTCGCTGATGGCTATGGACCCCACCGGCCGTCAGGTCGAACTGCCCGGCGAACACATGAAGGAGCCGGCTTTTGGTCTACCGGCCACCTGGATCGATAACGCCCTGCGCGAGGAAGCGACCTTCCTCGGCTACACCATCGTCGATCCGGCGACCGTCATCACCACCCACCTGACGGAAATCCTCAAGGACAACATGGCTGACCTGCTCAGCTATTCGGAACTGTCCAAGCTGCTGCGCGACCTGCCGTCGGACGAAAAGAAGCTGGTCGATGACCTGATTCCGCAGGTGGTCTCGACCGCCACCCTGCAACGCGTGCTTCAGGCCCTGCTGAAAGAGCGCGTGTCGATCCGCGATCTGCCGGCCATTCTTGAAGCCCTGGGCGAGGCGGCCTCGCACACCAAGTCGATTACGCAGATGGTCGAGCACGTCCGCTCGCGCCTGGCGCGGCAACTGTGCTGGCAGAACCGCTCCGACGATGGCTCCCTGCCGATCGTCACCTTGTCGCATGATTGGGAAAACGCCTTCTCGTCGTCACTGGTGGGGCAGGGCGAAGACCGCCAGCTGACCATGGCGCCGTCGCACCTTCAGGATTTCATCCGCGGCGTCCGCGATACCTTCGAGCGCGTGTCGATGAATGGCGAGGTGGCGGTGCTGCTGACCTCGCCCGCCATCCGGCCGTTCGTGCGCTCGATCATCGAACGCTTCCGGGCCAATACGGTGGTGATGAGCCAGAATGAAATCCACCCGAAGGTGAAGCTTAAGACGGTCGGGCAGGTGTAATTCTACTGGCAACTGGCCCTAGCGGCCCTTATCTTTTGGGCGCTTAATTTCTTTATTTCGAGCGAAAGTTTGGCTTTTTCATTTGCCGTGATCATTCCAATTGTGCCAATTGAACTACCAATATTAGCCCCATCATTATCTAACAGAACGACCTCAAAATTGAAGCCGTTTGGACAATCGTGCGAAGATATAATCTCCGCACGTATGCAGTTCCATGCCAAGCCGCAATGCCATTCACTCTCGTCTAAAAACCTATAACCATAAGCTATGTTTTCAGAAGTCGTAGAGAGCTCGTAACCGGGAGGAGGTTCCCAAGTGGCAATTAAAGGCGCTATAGCTTGAGTTCTGCTATTATTAGAATGTTGAATAATTTGAAATAAAATGAATATGCCGATGGTTAGGACAACGGTTAGTCGTGCCAGAGTTAATAGCGCAGTCTTGCCCTTTTTTATATCTTCGTGTCTTTGCAGGCGTAGATCGTCGTCCATATGCACCCCTCCCCATTTTTATTAGAAGTAACAACTTTTGGCTGAATTGTAAAATTCTGTAGAGATAGCTTCATTATGCAGCTAAATCGGTTGGAATAATTACCGCTCGAATGCTGTGAAAATCTTGAACGCCTTTGACCGTAACGAACCCAACCTGCCGCCGGGTGCGCGCGATATGCTGGCCACCATCCGCATGCACGGCTGGTCCTATGCGCCCGATGATCATCATGCCTATACCACCGGTCTCGGCTTCAGCCTGAAGGCGCCGGAAATCGTGGTGTGCGCGCAGGCCTCCCATGTGGCGCGGGATCTGCTGGCCGAGGCCTACCGGCAGATTTCGACCGGTGTTAAACTCAGGCCCGGCAAGCCCTATGACGGTTTCTTCGAAGACTGCTCCGTCTGGTTCCAACCTATAGAAAGGCGCTGGTACGACCGCTACCTCGGCTGGAGCGTATGGTTTTACGGTGATTACAATTTCAAAGCCCTGCAAATGGTTGTGCCCGATTCCGCCGGTCTTCTGCCGTGGCAGCCGGGATTCGATCCGGCGGAGACGCAGCCTGATCTCTCCGGCGGCAAATGGGCGGCACGCGGTTAACCAATCACAAGCCTTGACAATTTCGTCGTAAACGCTGTTAACAATGCGACGAAAGGCAAATTCGTCTTTGCGGGGAATTCGGCATAATGAAGCGTACGATCAGGCAGGTTTTCGGCACCACGCGCCCCAGGGATATCTGGCTTAACCTGTTCACGTTTGACCAGATGCTGACGCGGCCCATCATCCATATCGTCTACTGGTGCGGTCTGGGCCTGCTGTTTATTGGCGCACTCGGGTGGCTGGGCATCATGGTCGGCACCGGCATCAAGGATGCCTCTATCATGGGATGGCTGCTGTCCTTTGGACTAACGGTTATCGGTTTCCTCGGTTTCCTGATCGCCGTTCTGGCCTGGCGGTCGGTGTGCGAATTCTACATGGCGGTGATGAATATCGCCGATGACCTGCGCTATCTGCGCCAGTTCCAGGAAAAGCTGACGCCCCAGAGCTTTGCGGCGCCGGTTGCCGAACCTTCGGTGGAAGTCGCGGCCTCTGAAGCGGCCGTGGCCGCGCCGGAACCGGCTGCCAAGGGCAAGGATAATATTCTCGAAGACCCGTTCTTCCGTCCGCGTTTCGAGCGCAAGGATCTCTGATTATTTCTGCGCGCTGACAAAGGCCTGGGCCAAAGGTTTCGGCCGGCCGAGACTATCGAACAGCACGGGTTCATCAGGCAGCAGACTTTTACCGCCCTGCGGCGTATTCAGCCACGAATCGGAATCGCGCAGGGCCCACATCGTCAGACCATAACGCTGGCGCTGCGGCACGTCATGATAGGCCTCAAGCAATTCGCTCATCGCCCGTACCTGATGGATGCGCGGTTCGGCCAGATTGACCGGATGATCTTCGCGCAGGGAAATATCGACCTCGGATATATGCACCATCAGGCCCAGCGAGGCGATATCGCGGATCGCTGACTTGATCAGGCCCGGGGCAATGCCGGAATCGATATGGGTCTGCGTGCCGATGCCGGAAAGCGGCGCGCCATCCTTCAGCAGTTTTTCGCACAGCTTGAGGAAGGTGGTGCGCTTCTTCGGCGTCAGTTCGAGATTGTAATCGTTGAGGAAAAGCACGGCGGCCGGATCGGCCTGATGCGCCGCTTCCAGCGCCAGGCCGATATAGTCATCGCCCAGTACCTCGCGCCACAGGCAGGGGCGCAGGCCCCGTCCATCGTTCCATATGGGTTCGTTGACGACATCCCACCCCTTGATGAAGCCGGTGAAATGGCCGATCACGTCCTGGATATAGCGGGTATAGGCGACAAGAAACGCGTCGGGTTTCGTCTTCAGTTTCTGGAAGTATTCGCCATCCTGTGCGTACCAGACCAGATTATGACCATGTACGCCCATGCCATTCAGACGGGCGAAGCGGACCAGGGCATCGGCGCGGTCGAACTGGATGCTGCCATCGGATTGCAGCATGTATTCCATCTTCATTTCCCATTCCGCCGTCAGGCGTGAGAAATGCGTGGTCGCCAGTTTCGACCAGGTGGGATCCGCTAGTTTGCGGAAGGTGGCGGAAACGCCGAGCGGATAGGGCGTAACGGATTTGAGCGGCGGGATGGCGCCATAGGTTTGCGCATTCGCCGGAAGCGTGCGGCTGAGGGTAGTCGCGGCAGCACCGGCGGCAAGTCCGCCCAGAAGGCCGCGGCGGTTCATGCCTTAGGCCTGGCGGCTCATGCGCAGCGACACTTCATCGAGCATGGCGTTCTCGACGCGCTTGTCGTTGGCCACGCGCTTCAGGTGAGTAATTTCGGCGACGTGCTCGAACTTCTTCAGGTCCTCGAAGGCAAGCCCTAGCGAATCACGGACGCCGTCTTCTTCCTGGATGATCAGGTCGAGTTCGCTTGAGGCCGTATGGTGGCGATGCTGGAAGCCGCGCTTGTAGGCGGCCAGGCTGTGCGACAGCATCGGGTCTTCGGCGGCACGCACGCACTCCAGTTCGAATTCGGCATCAAGTGTAGCCAGTTTCATTTCGGCGTGCGTACGGCGGGTAACAACCTCGGCCAGCCGCTTTTGCAGGGTTTCGACCTCGAAAGTGGACAGTCGGATAAGCGATTTGGCCCACTTTGTCATGACGTACTCCTGCTTGATAACTGGTAAAATTAATCCTTGCTAAGAATGTCGGCCAAAAGAGTAAAGGACTCGTCAAGAGGGGTGTAATCTTCCTTATCCTGACGCAAAAATTGTTCGATATCCGGGTTAAGGATAATCGCTCGATCGACATCCGGATCGGCACCGGCGCGATAGGCGCCGATGCGGATCAGTTCTTCCATATTGGAGTAGGCCGACATCACCTTTCGCGCCTGTCGTACCACCTCGCGTTCGGGGATTGACTGGCATTCCGGCATGGTCCGGCTGATCGATTTCAGCACGTCGATGGCGGGGAAACGACCACGTTCGGCAATCGTCCGGCTCATGACGATGTGACCGTCGAGGATACCACGCACGGCGTCGGCGATCGGCTCATTGTGATCGTCGCCATCCACCAGAACGGTGAACAATCCGGTGATCGGACCCGTCTGGGTGCCGTCATCGAGCACAGGGCCGGGACCGGCGCGTTCCAGCAGTTTCGGCAGTTCGGCGAAGCAGGTCGGGGTATAGCCCTTGGTCGTCGGCGGCTCGCCGGTGGCCAGGCCGATCTCGCGCTGGGCCATGGCGAAGCGGGTAACCGAATCCATCAGGCACAAGACTTCCAGCCCCTGGTCACGCAGGAATTCCGAAAGAGCCAGCGTCATGTAGGCGGCCTGGCGGCGTTTCAGAGCCGGCTCGTCCGAGGTGGCGACCACGACGATGGCGCGTTTCAGCCCTTCAGGCCCAAGCGTTTCTTCAATGAATTCACGCACTTCACGGCCACGTTCGCCGATCAGCCCCACTACGACCGCATCGCAGGTGGCCTCTCTAGCCAGCATTGACAGCAGCACGGATTTACCGACGCCGGAGCCGGCGAAGACGCCGAGGCGCTGGCCACGACAACAGGTGGTAAAGACATCCATGGCGCGGACGCCGAGATTGAGGCGTTCGCCAACCCGGGCGCGCTTGTGCGCCGAGGGGGGAGCGGCCTTGAGCAGATAACCTTCCTTGCCTTGTGGTAACGGGCCGTGTTCATCAATGGCATTGCCAAAGGAATCAACAATACGGCCGAGCCAGGCGGTGGTGGGGTAAACCTTGGCGCCTTCGGAGGAGATGCGGATTTCAGCGCCGGGCGTAACGCCTTCGACCGGGCCGAACGGCATCATCAGGGCGCGGTCTTCGCGGAAGCCGACAACCTCGACCGGCAGGGGCGCCTCATGGCGGCGGATGATCTCGCAGCGTGCGCCGACCTGCATGTAGCTGAGGCCACCGCGTGCCTCGATCAGCAATCCATTGACCACCGCCACGCGTCCGAAAACACGCATCGGATCGATATTTTTAACTAACTCAACCAAATCCTGCATGGGGGCAATTATGGTAAATCAGAGCTTAAGAAAGGTTAACGGACGGCCTCAGTCGCGCAAAATAAACACCCCGACGCGATGCTCGCAACTTTGCCGTTCCGGGGCATCGGCCGGCGTGTCCGGGTGTTTGAAGGCGGTATGAAAAACGGTTTTCAGGCCGGCATCCGGCGCGTCCTTCATATATTCAAAAATCTTGAAGGCCAGAACCTCGCCGGTGGTCATTTCCGGATAATAGTGCCAGCGGTGATCGGGATTATAGCGCAGGGAAAGCTGGTTGGTGTTCTTGCCGGAAGGCGCGAATTCGACCAGAGCGGCCGGCACCAGATCCTCAGGCGCCACGGACGCCGGATGGCAGACGGTCAGTGGCATGTGCTGCAAGGGCTGGCCCATATAGACGGTGCGCCAGAAATTAAGCACCATGAAACCGGCGACATCGGGCTGGTCATATCGCGCGCGCCAGGCTTGCGCATATTCCGGCGTCGAAAAGGCTTCCAGGCTTTCCATGTAATCGTCGGGCGTCAGGCCGTGATCCTGGTGGACGCCCTGGGCATAGGGATTGCTGCCGGGGCCGCGCCTTACCAGATAGGGCCCCTGGCGGATTTCCAGCTTGCGGCCGGGCAGGAGGCGATTGCGGATCAGGGCTTCGATCTCCGGCATATAGACGCGCAGTATATCGTTCTTGTCTGGGTCTTGCGATGCGCCGGAATCCCAGTCCACCACCTGAGACACATGATCGGCCAGCACGAAACCGTTGGCGGCCAGGAATTCATGTACGGGCAGGTCGCCGGTTTGCAGGGCGCGGGCATCGCTGATGGGTATCGGTGGCGCCGTTTCCCACGGCATGGGACCATCGGCGGGTCCATTGACGCGGATCAACACCGGCCCGTCGGTCACCAGATCGCGGCGGATAAAACCGTTGAGTGTTGCTTCCACCATTATGCCTCCCGTTTTATTATAGATTGGCACGTCTACGGACGTCTGCAAGGGCGGGTTGATAACTTGACCATGTCAGCCGTACCTGGTCTAAACGGCGCGAGGGGAAACTATGCGCGCCTATTATACCGCTGACCGGACGAAATTTTTCAGTGATTCCGATGCGCATATCATCGGCGAACTCACCCTGCGTCATCGCCATGACCTCGAAGAAAACCAGAAAGGCGCCTGGCTTCAGCAGATCAATATCCTGCGCGGCAGCCTGAAGGATACACCGGACTTCACCCTCTATTTTGAGTTCTCCATACCGCGTATGGGCAAGCGCGCCGATGCCGTCGTGGTCATCGGTGATTGCATCTTCGTTATCGAGTTCAAGGTCGGTAGTGATGCCTTTGATCGCCATGCCATCGAGCAGGTTGAAGACTATGCGCTCGATCTGAAGAACTTCCATGAAGGCAGTCACCGCCTGTCCTTGGTACCGATCCTGGTGGCGACCAGGGCAATGGCATCACGCGATATCCAGTTGGAATTGGCGCTCGATCAGGTGGCCGCGCCCCTGTGCCTGGCGGTCACCGATCTCGGCGCGGTCATTCGCATGATCGCCGGGCATCATCAGGCGCCGTTCGATGCCGCCGCTTGGGCCGCCAGCGGCTATCGCCCGACCCCGACCATCGTGGAGGCAGCGCGCGCGCTTTATGCCCGCCATGAGGTGGCCGATATCACCCGCTCCGATGCCGGGGCCATCAATCTCGGCCGCACGCAGGATATCATCGCCGACATAATCGAAGACGCCAAGATGCGTAACCGCAAAGCCATCTGTTTTGTCACCGGCGTACCGGGCGCCGGCAAGACCCTGGCGGGCCTGAACATCGCCACGAAACGCAGCGAAAGCCATGCCGACGAACATGCGGTTTTCCTTTCCGGCAACGGGCCGCTGGTTGATGTATTGCGTGAAGCCCTGACCCGCGACCAGGCGCAACGCACCGGCCAGTCGAAGGCCCATGTCGAGCGCAAGGTGCGCGCCTTTATCCAGAATATTCATAAGTTCCGCGATGAGTATGTTCATACCACTGAGGCGCCTGTCGAGCATGTGGTAGTGTTCGACGAGGCCCAGCGCGCCTGGACGAAGGTGCAGGCGTCGAAATTCATGCAGTCGAAGCGCGGCATCGCCGATTTCGATATGTCTGAGCCAGAGTTTCTGCTCAGCGTCATGGATCGCTATAGTGACTGGTGCACGGTAGTGTGTTTGATCGGCGGCGGCCAGGAGATCAATACCGGCGAAGCAGGGTTATCTGAATGGACGGTGGCGATCCGCGACCATTTCCCGCACTGGCAGGTCCATGCCTCGGCGCAGATCGTCCAGCCGGATTATGACCTGAAACACGACGCCAGAGCTTTTATCGAAAGCGAGCAGGTGTATCTGCATGACGACCTGCACCTCGGCGTCTCGATGCGCTCTTTCCGCGCCGAAACCCTGTCGGATTTCATTTCCCATCTGCTAAACGATGACGCCGAAGCTGCACGGGCAGCGCACGAAAAACTGGAAAATTATCCCATTCATCTGACGCGTGATCTCGCTATCGCCCGGCGTTGGCTGCGCGAAACGGCGCGCGGTTCGGAACGCTACGGTTTGGTGGTGTCATCCGGTGCGCAGCGCCTGCGCCCGGAGGGTATCCATATCAAGGCGGCGATCGATCCGGCCAACTGGTTCCTCAATGACCGCAGCGATGTGCGCTCGTCCTTTTATCTGGAGGAAGTAGCCAGCGAATTCGATGTGCAGGGGCTGGAACTGGATTACACTGGCGTCTGCTGGGATGCGGACTGGCGCTATATGAATGGCGCTTGGCAGGCATGGAGTTTCAAGGGCACGAAGTGGCAATCGGTCAAGAATGACTTTAGCCGGCTTTATCTGAAAAACGCTTACCGCGTTCTGCTGACCCGCGCACGTCAGGGCATGGTGATCTTCGTGCCCAAAGGCGATGACGCCGACCACACCCGGCCGAAGCGCTTTTATGACGAAACCTATGCCTATCTGCAAAGCTGCGGCCTGAAAACTCTGACCTGAAGCGGCCACTCAATATCTCGTATCGCAGCCGATAACGGGCGGGTGAAGCTGTGCGTCCCTGATCGTTTCTGCGTTTCACAGCATATGTTACCGTCACCGGCTCCCGAATAGTTGATCGGACGATGTAACGGCGTTGTGTTACATTACGCATAAGGGTGGGGACAAACTGGAGTGTTGCCATGTTCTTTATGAAAGATGCGGCGCAGCAGGCGCTCGATATCAATATCGGTCGCGTGCTTGAAATGTTCCGATCAGGCGTCCTCGACCGGCAGCAGGCGTGCGAGGCGCTGACGCGCTTTTTCGAGGGCGCCTCGCATCATGACTCAGCCGATCTCGACGCTCATCTCATGCGTATCATCGAACGGGTCGATACCGGCGCGCTCGATTGCAAGGATGCTCGCCACAAGCTGGTGAAGGCCGCTTTAGCGTCGGAAAAGAATGACCTGCGCTATGTTGATATTCTGCACCATATGGTCGAAGAGGTCTGATCTGGTTTTCATAAGATTATTTTTTATGGCGCGTTTGCATTGCGGACGCGCCATAATCTGACTCTGCCTGTGTGATTCAAATGACTCACCCGCAGAAAATGGCGGTAAAAATCCTGTGCATAAAGAGAATCGTTGACTCACGACTCTTGCCCCCGATTCGCAAATCACCTTACCCCTTGATTCTGAGTTTTCTAACCCGAGTTGTTAAGCTTAACGAATCTTAAGGGATTTCCTGTTTAGCATGAAGGTTAACGGGCGTTCGCATGTCGCGGGCGCTGCTTTCGTTACCCACGAGCCGGGAGGGGCTTATATGCGCGTACTACTTATTGAAGACGACAGCGCGACCGCTCAGAGCATCGAACTGATGCTCAAGTCGGAAGGCTTTAACGTCTATACCACCGACCTTGGCGAAGAAGGCATCGACCTCGGCAAGATCTATGACTACGATCTGATCCTGCTTGATCTCAGCCTGCCGGACATGTCCGGCCTGGAAGTGCTGCGCCAGCTGCGCGTCGGCAAGATCAACACCCCGATCATGATCCTGTCGGGCACCTCGGAAATCGACACCAAGGTCAAGACCCTGGGTTCCGGCGCCGACGACTACATGACCAAGCCGTTCCACAAGGACGAACTGATCGCGCGCATCCACGCCGTTGTCCGTCGCTCCAAGGGCCACGCCCAGTCCGTCATCCGCACCGGCGACATCGTCGTCAACCTGGATGCCAAGACTGTTGAAGTTTCCGGCAACCGCGTCCACCTGACCGGCAAGGAATACGAAATGCTCGAGCTGCTGTCCCTGCGCAAGGGCACGACGCTCACCAAGGAAATGTTCCTGAACCACCTCTATGGCGGCATGGACGAGCCCGAACTGAAGATTATCGACGTGTTCATCTGCAAGCTGCGCAAGAAGCTGGCCGTGGCCGCCGATGGCAACCACTACATCGAAACCGTCTGGGGCCGTGGCTATGTGCTGCGCGATCCGCACGAACAAGGCAGCATTGTCGCTGCATAAAGAATTGGTGCCGCCGCTTAATCTGCGCATCATCTACGAATATCGAAAAAGCCTGCCGACCTCTCTCGGCAGGCTTTTTTGCGCCGCTTTATGTCCGTCCTTATTGTCAATTCATTCACCCATTTCGTAAATCCCGGAATAATCAATTTGTGATAACCTTGTTCTCATAACGGGAGCTGCCGGCATCGGCCGCTCCAATACAGGGGAATAGGCGGATGACGACAGGTTTGCGTACCTTCAATGTGCTGTTTCTGTGTGCCGATAATTCGGTGCGCTCTATCCTGGCCGAAGCGCTGCTCAACCGGCTGGGTGCCGGCCGTTTCCAGGCGTATTCCGCCGGCTATGCCGTGGCGAATGCGGTCAGCCCTCACGCTTTGGCCCTGCTGGAAAAGATCAATTATAATTCTGACCGCGTGTGCGCCAAGCAGATGGTGGCGGTTATGGATGACGCCGATCCCGGCTTCGATTTCATCATCCGCCTGTCGCCCGATCGCCGTGGCAGTAGCCGGATGCCGCAGTTTACCGGTGCGCCGGTCGTTGTCGACTGGCATCTGCCAGATCCCGCCGATATCTCAGGCGCGGCTGGCGCGGTGGCCACCGCCTGTGCGGATATCTTCAATCATCTGGCAGCGCGCATCGACGCCCTCGCCAACCTGTCCGAGGCCTGCCTGACCGGCCCGCATATCCAGGCGCGCCTCGACCGCATGGGCGAGGATGGTGTAAAACTGGCCGCCTGACCTGACGCCGGCCCGACTAGGCCGCTATGTCGGTTTCCGCTTTGGTGGATGGCAAGGATATAGGGCGCTTGATCCATCGCCTGGTCATCCATCGCCTGACTGGCTCATCGACCCTGCGCTCCAGGATGATCGAAAACAGGATCAGCAGACCGAGTGTCACAAGGCCCGCCACGGGAGCATATTTTTCGGGATGATAGCGCAGAATGATCTCTGCATATTTCCAGACCTGGAAATGAAACAGGTACAATGGATAACTGGCGGCGCCGAGCGCCAGCCAAAGGCCGGTTGCCCGGGTTGAGATGGCTCTTGAAAGCACGAGGATGGCTGCCGGAAAAACGGCCAGAACGGCTAATATGTCGATCGCGGCATCGAACGGGCCGGTTTCAGGCAGGAGCATGGGTAAACAGGCGAACATAAGCACAAAAGCGGCGGGCACCCGATTCAATGGAACGGTAATTTTGTACCTGTATCTGAACAGGCCGACGCCTGCGAAAATGCCGAACACGGCGCGCAGCAGGCCAGTGCCGAATTCGGGCCAGGAGACGCCGTAATCGAGATTGCCGTGCATCAGGGTCAATCCGGACAGTGCCAGGCCTGAAGCGGCGATGATGAAAAGTAAAATCCGGCCCTTAAGGAAGCGATAACAGGCCGCATAAATCATATTGACGACCAGTTCAAAGAACAACGACCAGTAGACAAGGTTTACAGCAAACAGCACGGCCGCGCGTGGTGAGTATGACGGCAGCATCAGAAGATTTAACGCCATGGTTTTTGCGGCAAACAGCAGCCCGCCGGGGGTTATGCCTTCAACGCCAAGATAGGTTTTCAGAAACAGCGGCAGGGAAATCACGAAGGACATCAGGTAAACGGGATAAAGGCGTATAAGGCGCACTTTCAGAAAACCGAGTGCCGTCAGTTCCTCCGAAGCCAGGCGTGCGTCATAGGCGCTGGCGATGACGAAACCACTCATCAGGAAGAAGACATCGACCGCCAGATAGCCGTGGGCCAGATTGAAACCCCACAAGGTCTGCGCATGAAAGATCATCACTATGATCGCGGCGGCGCCTCTTAGACCGTCGAGGTAGGCGTATCTATGCTTATGCATGCGTATTCCAGGGCAGTGTACTGTTTCGCGACAATCCGATGCGAGATGAACGCCGCTGTTCAAGATCGATACCAGATGAAGGTCGCAATCCGGCCGATGCGCCTGGGTGAGAACATCCCATATGTGGCAGTGAAGGGCGCCACGCATGGCATGATTTTCATGCGATCACGGCTTCGCACGAAAGATTGTGCGGACAGCCCGGATATTGTGAGGAAAGATGGGGAGGCTCGCCTTTAAGTTTCCATAGTTTTATAATAGTAGATGGTTTCGCTTACAGTTTTTGATCGCGCAAACGCAGTCTCCCCCTGCGCGCGATCCGTTCCAAAGGCCTCCCAATGATCAGCGACGACGCGGTGGTTAATCTCTTTGCTCTGGCGCATCCCGGACGTCTCAATGTCTTCCGCACCATCGTAAAGGCCGGACCGGACGGCATGGCGGCGGGCAAGATCGCCGCGGCCAACGCCATTCCCGCCAATACTGCCTCGACCCATCTCAGCATCCTGACCGGCGCAGGCCTGCTGACGGCCTATCGTGACGGCCGTTCGATCATCTATCGTGCCAATTTCAGCCACTATGCCGAACTTATGGGCTTTCTGCTGGACGACGTGACCGAAAACAACACCGAAGCCGCCGCGGCCCTGCAGGTCTTTTTCAAGGACCATCCCACCGGTGAAGCGCCGGCACGTGCCAAGGCCTGATTTTAGTCCTTTCGCCACGATTAAACCACGATTGCCCATCGGGTTTGCTCCTGACTATGGCCTTTTTATTTTTCGCATAAGGATGGGGTACGGCCTCTTATTTAAACAGCCGCATTTCCACCAAGGCGTGTCATTATTGTCAGTCTCCTCAGCCGGCACCCGCTCAACAGGTGCAGATATTCAAAATGAGGATGAATGTTATGAAGAACGCTATCACTTATAAGGTCTCCGGTATTCTGGCTGCCGTTGTTGCCGCCGCCGCCCTTGGCGCTTCGGCCCAGACCACTGCCCCTGACACGCAGCCAGCCGTGCCGCCGGTCGCATCGCAGGTAACGCCGCCCGTCGCAGATCCGGCCGTGCCTGGCAACGCAGCTGCTGATGCAACGGCTCCGGCAGTTGCCGCCGATGCCAATGCGGCAAAGGACTTCATGCGCGAAGCCTTCATGGCTAATGAATTCAGTATCGCTGCCAGTCAGCTGGCCGCCACGCAGGGCGAAAGTGCCGATGTCAAGGCGACGGCTCAGCAAGTGCTCGACAATGGCTTAAAGACCCGCACAGCGATGGTCGCCGCCATCCAGGCCTCGACCTCGGATATGCACTTCGACCAGAACTTTACCGACGATTACAACGCGAAGCTCGGTGAGCTGAAAGCCGCCAAGGGCGCCGACTTCGACGCCAAGTATGTGGCTGCACAGGGTGAGGTGAACGACAAGGCCGAGGGCGTCTTCAAGGCCTATGCCTCGACCGGTACGGATGAATCGGTCAAGACGTTTGCTGCCAATACCCTGCCGACCCTGGCCACCAATGGCGACAAGCTCGACTCGGTTGCACAGGGTGGCAACTAATTTTCAGCCCCAGCGGGTCGGACATCTGTTCGATCGCGGGCGAAAAAATCCTCCCGGACCGTCCGGGGGGATTTTTTATGGGCCGGGCCTATCTTCCCCTCTCCCCATGGCAATGGGGAGAGGACGGGAAACAAGCCGCGCCAGCGGCGCAGGCGACCGGGTGAGGGGCTGGTCGGTATCGGAATGCCCCTCACCCGACGTTCTGCGGCTTCGCCTTGTCCGTCGTCCTCTCCCCCCTCGTGGGGAGAGGGGGTAAAAATTTACCTGTTCAGCATCGCCATGCCAGCATCGGTATAGCGGGCGCCAGCAAAACCGGTCTCTGCGATCACGTTTTCAATCTCGCTCAGATCGGAAGCACTTAAGGTCACCTCTGCCGAGGTGATGTTTTCCTTCAACCGGTCAAGATGGCGGGTGCCGGGAATAGGCACGATCCACGGTTTTTGCGCCAGCAGCCATGCCAGGGCAAGTTGCGCCGGCGTCACGCCCTTCGCCTTGGCCAGGTCGATCAGGGCATCAACGGCGCGGGTGTTCTGCGCCTTGGCGTCACCGGTAAAGCGCGGGCTGGTGTTGCGATAATCGCTCGGATCGAGCGCGGCGTCTTTCAGCGTGCCGGTCAGGAAACCGCGGCCGAGCGGCGAGTAGGGCACGAAGCCGATGCCCAGTTCTTCCAGCGTCGGCAAAACCTGTGTTTCCGGATCGCGGGTCCACAATGAATATTCGCTTTGCAGAGCGCTGACCGGCTGCACGGCATGGGCCTTGCGGATTGTATCGGCCGAGGCCTCCGACAGGCCGAAATGCTTGACCTTTCCGGCCCTGATCAGGTCACCGACCGTGCCGGCCACATCCTCGATCGGTACATCGGGGTCGACGCGATGCTGATAGAGCAGGTCGATTTCGTCGATTTGCAGACGTTTCAGAGAGGCATCGACCACCTCGCGGATATGGTCGGGCCGCGAATTGACGCCGGTCAGGCTGCCGGGTTGCTGCCCCATGGCGAAGCCGAACTTGGTGGCGATCACCACCTTGTCACGGACGGGCTTCAGGGCTTCGCCGACCAGTTCCTCATTGGTGAACGGGCCATAGACCTCGGCCGTATCGAAGAAGGTGACGCCGAGGTCGACGGCGTCGCGCAGCAGTTTCAGGCAGGCATCACGGTCGGATGGACCATAGGCCCAGCTCATGCCCATGCAGCCGAGGCCGAGGGCGGACACTTCCAGGCCCTCGACACCGGGTCTTTGGCCGAGTTTACGAGTTTTCATTTTGGGGAGGCTCCTCTCACAGAAAGCCCCGCCTATGTAGGTCCGGCGGGAGCGGCGCAAAAGGGGCGGCAGTGTTCACTTTCCGCGTGATGCGATGTCATGGTTGTCACATAACCCAAAATGTAAAACCCCGCCGGTTATCCACCAGCGGGGCTGAAAATTTACGGGAGCAGGGGACGTGTTCCTGCGCTTAAGCGGCCCCTCTCAACGCGCGTTGGGCGGCATTCTGTGCGCTGGCCTGATTCTTCACATACAGGCCGCGCATGCCCGGCATCGGTTTGAAGGCATCGGTGATACCAAGCACCGTTTCGGCGGCGCCCAGGAACAGGCAACCGTCATCGGCCAGAAGCGTGGCCATCTGTTCGAGCACACGCTTCTTGGTTTCCAGGTCGAAATAGATCAGGACGTTGCGGCAGTAGATGACGTCCTGACGGCCGATCGCGCGCAGGTCGTCGAGCAGGTTCATCTTCTTGTAGCGGATCGATGAGCGCAGCTTCGGTGAGATGCGCCACATCTCATCAACCTTCTCGAAATGCTTGACCATCATGGTGATCGGTAAACCGCGCTGAACTTCGAACTGGGTATAAAGCCCAGCCTGCGCCTTTTCCAGGCAACGCTCGGAAATGTCGGTTGCCAGAATATCGAGATTGAGGCGCGGATACTGGGCGCGGGCCTCGTCCATCAGCATGGCGAGCGAATAAGGTTCCTGGCCGGTAGAGCAGGCGGCGCACCAGATCTTGATGTCACCGGACAGGCGGCTCTTGGCCAGTGCCGGCAGGATGTCGCTCTTGAACTGGTCGAAGGGAATCTTGTCGCGGAAAAAGAAGGTCTCGTTGGTCGTCATCGCGTCGGTGACGGCGGCCATCAGTTTTTCGTCGCGCTTGGTGCGCAGGGCGGAAAGCAGGGCTGACACATTGGCAAAACCTTCGCGGCGCGCCACGGGCGACAGGCGGGATTCGATCAGGTAGGTCTTGTCGGCGCCCAGAATCAGGCCCGAGCGGGTTTTGAGCGTAGCGGCGAGATGTTCGATGTCTTCAGGTGTCATTAGTTTGGACGCTCCCCGCGCGCAAATGCTTTACAGGCCGCGGACAGCCCTTCGATCGGTTTGATGATTTCGGCGAGGCCGGCTTCGGCTACGGCGCCCGGCATCCCCCAGACGACGCTGGTGGCTTCGTCCTGCACCATGACGGAACCATTGACATTGACCAGTGCCTGGGCGCCGTCACGGCCGTCATGGCCCATGCCGGTCAGCACCACACCCAGGGCGTGGTTGCCGTAAGCCTCGGCGGCGGATATGAACAATGGATCGACGGCCGGGCGACACCAGTTGACCTGCGGCCCCTGATTAAGCTTGACCTGCTTGACGATCGGGTCGTTCCTGATGGTCATGTGGAAATCGCCGGGGGCGATATAGATGTTGCGGCTCTCGATCAGCATGCCGTCTTTCGCCTCCTGCACTTTTTGCGGCAGGGCCTTGTCGAGGTGTTCGGCGAGGATGGTGGTGAAGGTGGCCGGCATGTGCTGCACGATCAGCACGGGAATTTTCCAGTCAGGCCCAAGGCCGAGCAGGAAGGCACGCAGGGCAGGCGGTCCGCCGGTCGAGGCCCCGACCACAAGGCAATCGATGCGCTTGGGGCCGGTGCTGCGCGGACGCAGGGTCGGCGCGACCGGGGTGATGACCGGCCTTGGCGCGGGACGCAGGGTAGAGGGCGTCGGTGTCGTGCGGCCATGAAGCGCAGGCGCGGGAGCCGGCGCGGCTGTTCCAGTGCTCGGAGGCGCCGGCCACAAGCGTGTCCGGCCGCACAGGGCGCGGATCTTGGTCAGAAGTTCGGTACGGAAGCCGTCGGCGCCGCCGATGCGGGTCGAGTCGGGCTTCGGGATATAATCGGCCGCGCCCAGTTCGAGGGCGCGCAGAGTGACATTGGCGCCGCGCGTCGTCAGCGTCGAGGCCATCAAAACCTTGAGGCCCGGTTTGGCAGCCAGCAGCTTCGGCAGGGCTTCCAGACCGCCCATATTGGGCATTTCGATGTCGAGGATCAGCACGTCGGGCTGGATTTCCTTGACCTTCTCCACGCCCTTGGCGCCATCAATGGCCAGGCCGGCCAGGATCATGTCCGGCTCGTGTTCCAGCCAGCGCGAAATCAGCCCCCGCACGACCGCCGAGTCATCGACGATCATGATTTTCAGGGGCCGCAGGGACGCAGCGGTATGTGGGTTCAATGACATGCAAACAGCCGGAAAAAGGAGGTACGCGGTACTTTATGCTTTGTGTGAAATCGGCCGGAAAAGTGGAGTTTCCCCGGAAACAGACCTTACAGCAGGCCGACTTCCGAGAACTTGGCTTCGAGGATTTCGCCGTCGAAGGGCTTCATGATATATTCCGAGGCGCCTTCGGTGAGGGCTTCGGTGATATGGGCCAGGTCGTTTTCGGTGGTGCAGAAGACCACGATCGGGGCCTTGCCGCCGTCTTCCTTGCGCAACTGTCGCAGGAAGGTGATCCCGTCCATGACCGGCATGTTCCAGTCGAGCAGGATGGCGGCGGGCATCTTTTCCTTGCAGGATTTCAGCGCCTCAAGCCCGTCATTGGCTTCGCTGACCTCGAATTGCAGGTTTTCCAGGATGCGTCTGGCGACCTTGCGGATAACGCGGCTATCATCGACAACGAGACAGGTTTTCATCCTGTTTTCCCCTATTTATTCTAAAAAGGTGTTAGGCGGCCTTCAGATGAGCGGCATCCAAAAGCGTATGTGGATCCAACACTATCAGAAGTTCCTTTTCCAATTGATAAACGCCGACGATTATTTCTGCCCAGCGCGGGGGGAGGTTGCCGGGAGGGGCATGGAACTTTTCATCATCGAGTTTCAGGACCTCATCGACCGAGTCGATGACAAGGCCGTATGAGTCGCCGTGCACTTCGAGACCGATAGCCAGGGGCTCAGGCGCGCCTTCTTCACGGGGCGGCAGGCCGAGACGGCGACGGGCGCAGACGGCGGTGACGATGCGGCCGCGCAGATTGAGCACACCGGCGATTTCGGAACGTGACAGCGGCACGGGCGTCAGACCGCGCGGATGGAAGACATCGTGGACGCGGGCGGCATCGACGCCGAAAAGCTGGCCGCCGACGCGGAGGGTTACATAATCACGCAGGCTCATGCGACGGCCTTTTCACTGGTATGAACGGGATGGCGCTGGTGTTCGGCCAGGCCACGCAGGTGGTAATAATCGACATCGAGGATCTCGCAGGCGCGGCCGGCCACGATGGCGGTGCCGCGGACGCCTGGACGATCGGCCGACAGTTCGATGGTCATGTGGTCCTCGACGACATCGACAATCTCGTCGACGGCCAGGCCCATGGCATAGCCCTCGCCCGTGAAGACGAGCAGGGGCTGGATATGGACCTCGTCGCTGTTGGCCGAGAGCAGGCCCGAGAAATCACTGTTGACGGTCAGGATCGGCATCAGCTTGCCGCGATATTGCAGGGCAGCGCGGCCTTCCATGATCTCGATCTGCGACGATTCGACGTGTTCGAGGCGGGTGATGTGTTCGAGTTCGACGGCCTTCGGCGCGCCGTTGCCGGCCTTGAAAAGCAGCATGGCGACCTTCTCGCTGCCGGCGTCGGAAACGGCTTCTTCCGATTCCTCGGCAGCTTTTTCTTCCAGCATGTTGCCGGCGCGCTCGGACATGGCATTGGGGTCGAGGATCAGCACGACCGAACCATCGCCCAGGATGGTGGCGCCGGAGAAAACATCGACATCGCGCAGGATGGTGGCCAGCGGCTTGACGACGATTTCTTCGGTATCGAGGACATCATTGACGACGAGGCCGTAGCGGCGTTCACCGACCTGGATGACCATGACGAAGGTGGCGTCTTCATTTTTCGCGGCTTCGAGCTGGAGCGTCGGCCCAAGCTGAACCAGAGGCAGCAGCTTGTTGCGCAGGCGCAGGACCAGGGCGTCGTTGATCTTTTCGATCTTGTGCTCGGCGTTGGCACCGGTGCGGACCAGTTCCATGACGGCGGTCTGCGGCACGGCGAACTTTTGCGCGCCGGCACCAACGATCAGGGCCGAGACAATGGCCAGGGTCAGGGGAATCTTGATAGTGAACGTGGTGCCCGAACCGGCGACGGAGGTGAGGTCGATCTGGCCGCCGATCTGCTCGATATTGGTGCGCACCACGTCCATGCCGACGCCGCGGCCGGAGAGGTTGGTGACCGCCGCCGCTGTCGAGAAGCCGGGCGCGAAGATGAAGCGGTGGATCTGCTGATCATTCATGCCCTCGACTTCGCCGCGCGAAGCCAGGCCCTTTTCGATAATCTTTTCGCGGATGCGGGCGGTATTCAGGCCGCGGCCGTTATCGGCGATGCGGATGACGATATAGCCGCCTTCATGGAAGGCCGCCAGTTTGATGGTGCCGTTGGCCGGCTTGCCGAGGTCGATCCGCTCCTGCGTGCCTTCCAGGCCGTGGTCGGCCGAGTTGCGCACCATGTGGGTCAGCGGATCGCGGATCAGTTCAAGCACCTGACGATCAAGTTCGGTGCCTTCACCGTCCATCACCAGATCGATCTTCTTGCCGAGTTCGTAGCTGAGGTCACGTACCAGGCGGGGCAGCTTTTTCCACGCCGCGCCAATCGGCTGCATGCGGGTCTTCATCACGCTGTCCTGCAATTCGCCGGTCAGGGTGGAGAGGCGTTGCAGCGGGGTGGCGAAGGCGGAATCTTCACGGTTGCGGCTGATCTGGAGGAGCTGGTTGCGTGTCAGCACCATTTCCGACACCAGGGTCATCAGGCCTTCGAGCACATCGACCGACACGCGGATCGATTGCGTTGTGGCGATGCCTTGAGAATCTTCTCCACCGAGGCCGGCCATCGGTTCGGGTGCGGCCTTGACGGCGGCAGCGGCCACAGGCGCCGCCACGACGGGCTTCACTTCGGCGACGGGTTCGTGCTCTTCGACTTCAGTTACGGCTTCGTTCATCCAGTCGGGCGATTCGGCCGCGGCGAAAGCGGCTTCGAGATCGGCCTCGGAGACCTCGCCGGGGCGCAGGGCGCGGCCGGTGGCGGGATCGATATCGCCGGGCTTGAGGCCATCATCCGGGCCGTCTGCAGCGGCGAAAGCGGCTTCGAGATCGGCTTCGGAAACCTCACCCGGACGCAGGGCGCGGCCGGTAGAGGGGTCTATATCACCGACGCCGAGCGCCGGCGCGGTGATTTCAGCCGCGTCGATTTCGGCGCCGATCGGGCGATCCGGCACGTCCACGGCCTTTACGGTCGACAGGTCGACGGCCTGGCCCTCGGCCATGGCTTCGAGCTGAGAGATCAGGTCGTGATCGTCGCCATCGGGCTCGTTGCCGGTGGCTTCCAGACCGGCCAGGATCACCTTGATGCGGTCGATGGAGTGCAGGACGAGCGTGACGGCGATCGGCGTGACTTCCAGCTTGCCGTCGCGGAAACGGCCGAGCAGGGTTTCGCCGGCGTGGGCCACGGCTTCGAGGCGCGACAGCCCCAAAAACCCGCAGGTGCCCTTGACCGTGTGGACCAGACGGAAAATGTTGTCGAGCGTCTTGCGTTCGGTGGGGTTGGCTTCGAACTTGACCAGTTCGCTATCGACAACCTCAAGGCTTTCGGCGGTCTCGGTCAGGAATTCGGAAATTAAGTCGTCCACTGCATACCCCATTGTACTAATAGTCCCCGCCCGGAAAATGAGACTCCGGGCAGGACCTGTCTGGGGCATAGTGAACAGCTTTGGTTAAGGGACCGTTGCCACAATCTTACCAAAGTCTGAATTTTGTCCGATTTTCGCGGATCGGTTGAAACCCGCTTGAAACAGATAAAATTATGTATACACTGTATACATGACGACACGAGACCGCATCCTGACCATGGCCATTGCCGAGCTCGAAGCCAAGGGGCTGGAGGGATTGAGCCTGCGCGCTGTCGGCCAGAAGGCGGGCATCACGCCGATGGCCGTCTATCGCCATTTTGCCGACAAGGCGGCCCTGTTGCAGGCCCTGGGTGAATATGCGCTTGGGCGATGGCAGGCGCGGATCGCGGCGCTAGCGGATTTGCCATTGCTGGAAGGTTTCGCGGCTATGGCAGTGGCCTTTGTCGATTACGCGCTCGATGAACCGGCGCTGTTCGATGCCGCCTTCGTGCTGAAAACGCGCGCCGAACGCATCTATCCGGAGGATTTCGAGGCGGGGCGTTCGCCGGTGATTGGCGGTTTCGCGCAACGGCTCGGTGAAGGACAGGTGGCGGGATTGGTGCGCGACGGGCCTCCGCTCGAACTGGCGATGGCGGTCTGGGGCGTGTTGCAGGGTTTGGTGGGCCTGCATCGCTCCGGACGGTTCAACCTGTCGCGGCCAGACTTCACCGCGTTGTGTTTGCGCTCGGCGGAACGGATTTATCTTAGGGGAGATCAGTCATGAAACTATGGGGTATAGGGGCGGCTCTGTTATCGGGCGCCTTGCTGGCGGTCAGCCGCGATACCGGACAATTGGGCTGGCTGGTTCTGGTCGCACCGGTGCCGATGCTGGTTTATGCGATACGCGCACCGAAAGCGTGGGCGGTTTTCGCGCTGGCTTTTCTTGTCGGTGTGATGGGCGAAGCCGGACCGATATGGTTCTATGGCCGTGTCCTGCCGCTGATCTATGGACTAGCCGTCTATCAAGCACTGATGTTTGCGCTCACCGTGCTGTTCCTGCGCGGACTTTATCATCGCGTATCACCGGTGGCGGCTGTGCTGGGGTTCGCCGCCATGACCGCGGCTATCGAATATCTTTATGGCCTGGTGTCGCCTAATGGCAGCTTCGGCGCGCTGGGTTATGCGATGGTAGATGTCCTGCCGCTGCTGCAAACGGCATCTCTGGCCGGTATCGCGGGCTTGAGTTTTCTGGCTGCGATCATACCGGCCGGCCTGGCCGTGCTGTGCATCAAGCCACGTGACATGACCGCGCTGGCTGTCTGGGCTGTGCCGGTTTTGGCGGCGCTAATGTACGGCTTCTGGCAATTGGCGCAGCCATCGGAGCAGTCCCTGCGCATCGCCCTGCTGAGCGATGATCGCTATGCCGGCCGAATATATGATCATCCCGAAGCCGGTCTGGAGATCGCTGCCGCTTTTAACGTACAGATTGCCAAAGCGACAGCACAGCATCCTGCCGCCATTGTCATTCCGGAAAAGATGCTGGCTGCCGGCACGCAACTGACATCGGGTAGCGTCATTGTCGCGGGTCTCGATGGTCCTGTGAAAGGTGGACGGCTGAATATCGCCGCGCTCTATGAAGGCACCAATACTCGTCTTTACCTGAAAAAACGCATGGTGCCGGGACTGGAAGCGGAATACCAGCGCGGTCAAGACGAATTAATTACGCATATCGATGGTCAACGTGTTGGGGTTGCCATCTGCAAGGATATGGATTTTGCTTCCGATCTTCGTCTCTACGGCCGACGCGATGTGGGCCTGATGCTGGTGCCGGCGTGGGATTTCGACCGCGACCGCTATCTGCATGGCCGGATGGCGGTGGTGCGCGGGGTCGAGAACGGTTTCTCACTGGCACGCTCGGCCTCGCAGGGACTGATGACGCTCAGTGACGCCCATGGCCGCATCGTCGCGGAAAAACCCACGATCAATGGCCCGGCCATGCTGGTCGGTGACCTGCCCACCGGCCATCGTCATACGCTCTACAGCCGCGTTGGAGACGTTTTTGCGCACATAGTGCTGGTTTTGTGGTTGGGGCTGCTGGCGCTACTGGTCCGGCGACAAGTAGAAAAGTAAGAAACCCCACCACCGCATCTCATTCGCTGCGCTCAATCGTGCGGTCCCCCTCCCCCAAATTTCTGCGAAATTCAGGGAGGTATAAAAAAAGCATTCCTTATGCCTCCCTGAAACGTTCTTGCGTTTTGGGGAGGGGGACCGACGCGCTCTTGCGCGTTGGTGGTGGGGTTATCTTGCTTCCTTAAACTTTGACTTTTCTCAACCAAACCTATATCCCCCGCCGCATGTCAAACACCCCCGAAACCGAAGCGCCGCGCCGGCGCACCTTCGCCATCATCTCGCACCCGGACGCCGGCAAGACCACCCTGACCGAGCACCTGCTGCTCGCGGGTGGATCGATCCGCGCGGCCGGTCAGGTGCGCGCCCGTGGCGAAAACCGCCGCACACGCTCCGACTGGATGAAGATCGAAAAGGAACGCGGCATCTCGGTCTCGTCCTCGGTGATGACCTTCGAGCACGATGGCAAGATGTTCAACCTGCTCGATACGCCGGGCCACGAGGACTTCTCGGAAGACACCTACCGCACCCTGACCGCCGCCGATGCCGCCGTCATGGTGCTCGACGCCGCCAAGGGCATCGAGCCGCAAACGCTGAAACTGTTCGAAGTGTGCCGTCTGCGCGACATCCCCATCATTACCTTCATCAACAAAATGGACCGCGAGGCCGAGGACGCCCTGGCCCTGCTCGACGAGGTGGCCTCAAAGCTGCAACTCGACCCGTCGCCGCTCTACTGGCCGGCCGGTTCGGGCAACCGGTTCCGTGGCATGCTGGAGCTGAAGACGGGGCTTTTCTACCCCTTTACCAAGCGCGACTCCGGCGCGGAATACGATCAGGGCCACGAAGGCCCGGCGCCGCTCGACGAGGCCGTGGCCAAGGGCTGGCTCTCGGCCGATGAACGCGCCGAACTGACCGATACCGCCGAACTGATCGAAGGCGGTTTTAAGTCGTTCGATGAGGAATCGTTCCTCGAAGGCCATATGACGCCGGTGATCTTTGGCTCGGCGCTGCGCCACTACGGCGTCAATCAGTTGCTGGCGGCGATTGGCGGTTTCGCTCCGCCGCCCAAGATGGTCAAGGCCACCAAGGCTGGCGTCGATACGGTCGTCACTCCGACTGAAAAGGAAGTCACCGGCTTCGTTTTCAAGGTCCAGGCCAATATGGACCCGAACCACCGCGACCGCATCGCCATGCTGAAGCTGACCTCGGGCAAGTTCCAGCGCGGCATGAAGCTGAAGGTGCAGAACACCGGCAAGCAGCTCAGCGTCAACGCCCCGATCATGTTCTTCGCCTCGGATCGCGAACTGGCCGAGGATGCCTTCGGCGGCGACGTCATCGGCATTCCGAACCACGGTGTTTTGCGCGTCGGCGATAGCTTGTCCGAGAGCGGCACGATCCGCTTCGCCGGCCTGCCGAACTTCGCGCCGGAAATTCTCCAGCGCGTACGCGTGAAAGATCCGCTCAAGGCCAAGCACCTGAAAAAGGCGTTGGAGAGCCTGGCCGAAGAAGGCGTAACGCAGCTGTTCCGCCCGTCGATCGGTTCGGACTTCATCGTCGGCGCCGTTGGCCAGCTCCAGTTCGAGGTCATGGCCGACCGCCTGGCCAACGAATATGGCCTGGAATGCGTGTTCGAGCCGTCGCCTTATGCCGAAGCGCGTTGGCTGGGCGGAGATGCCGCCAAGATCGATGACTTCGCCTCCAAGTATCGTGCGCAGATGGGGGCCGATATCGACGAGGCGCCGGTCTTCCTCGGCAAGTCGGGCTGGGAGATCAATTATGTCGCCGAACGCTTCCCCGATGTCTCGTTCCAGCGCACTAAGGAACGAGGATAATCTCCTCCCCATTTCTTAAATGGGGAGGTGTCAGCGAGCGTAGCGAGATGACGGAGGGGCGCCCCTCCACCACTTCGTGGTCCCCCTCCCCACTTCGTAGGGAGGAGAATTAAGCCAGCAACTGCACTCCGCTCCTCACAATCATCGCTGCCATTACAAACCATGACGCGGCGAACAGCATCATCCGAATGCTGATGATATTGACCAGCGACTGCCACAGAGAATGCGCCACGCGCAAACCCACATACAGCCAGGCGAGGGCGACATTAATCGCGTCCGCCTGGCCGAGCAGCACGATCACGATGACCACGGCATAGAAGAGCGGCGGTGCCTCGGTCAGGTTGTTGTAATTGGCGGCGGGATTGAGCGCCCAGTCCGGCAGCTTGCGCATGGTCGTGAAGGTGGCGGTATCGGGCGTGACGCCGGCCTGTTTGAAGGCTCTCATGCGGGTGAGGTAAAGCCACATCATCATGACAAAATGCCAGGCGCCCATGGCGAGAACGGCCGCCAGCATCGATTTTCCGGCTTCGGTCATTTATGTTTCCTCATTCGTCGCTGGTAATAAACGACCCGGATACCTATTTCAGAGGCACGGATCGCGAGGGTATCATCATGAACACGACATTCAAGATCGGCAATGACATCGAAGTGAACCGTCTGGGCTATGGCGCCATGCGTATCACCGGACGCGGTGTCTGGGGCGAACCAGCCAATCGTGACGAGGCCCTGCGCACCCTGAAACGCCTGCCGGAACTGGGTGTCAATTTCATCGATACCGCCGATTCCTATGGTCCGGAAGTGTCGGAAAAGCTGATCCGTGAGGCGCTTTACCCCTATGATGGCCTCCTCATCGCCACCAAGGCCGGGTTCATGCGTTCCGGTCCCGATCGCTGGACAATGAATGGCCGGCCGGAATATCTCATCCAGCAGGCGCATCGCAGCCGGGAATTGCTGGGCGTCGAGCAGATCGGCCTGTGGCAGTTGCACCGCATCGATCCGCGTGTGCCGGCCGATGAACAGTTCGCGGCGGCAAAGTCGCTGCTCGACGACGGCATCATCCGCCATGCTGGCCTGAGCGAGGTGTCGGTGGCCGATATCGTGGCCGCGCAAAAGGTCTTTCCGGTGGCGACCGTGCAGAACCACTATAATCTCGTTAATCGTCAGTATGAGGATGTTCTGGACTACTGCGAGGCCAATGGCATAGGCTTTATTCCGTGGTATCCGCTGGCCGCGGGCGACCTGGCGCAATCAGGCGGTCCGCTTGATCATATCGCGCGTCTGCATAAGGCCACGCCCTCGCAGATCGCCCTGGCCTGGATGCTGAAACGCTCACCGGTCATCTTGCCTATACCGGGCACTTCCCAGGTAAAGCATCTGGAGGAAAACGTCGCGGCAGCGGATATCGTGCTGTCGAATGAGGAGTTTGAAGCGCTGGATCGCGCCGGATAAGGGCAGGCTGGGAGGTTGAGAACTGTCCAATTTCATGAGATATGTTTTCCATGAAAGAAGACCTCTCATGAGCGTGTTCATTGTTGATATCGAATCCGATGGCCCTTGCCCCGCTCTTTACTCGATGGTGTCAGTTGGCGTTGTGCGGCTGGACCGAGACCTCAAGACCGCATTCAAGGCGACCTTTGCGCCTGTTTCTGAGCGATGGAATCCGGATGCGCTGGCCATATCAGAAATAACCAGAGACCAGCATCTGGCCTATCCTGATCCAAAAATCGGAATGGAAGCTTTCCGTCAATTCCTGAAAGACCATTCCAATGGTCGCCCTGTTTTTGTCTCCGATAATCCCGCCTTCGACTGGCAGTTCGTGAACTATTATTTCCATGCATATATCGGCGAGAACCCGTTCGGTTTCTCAGCCCGGCGCATTGGTGACCTGTATTCCGGCCTGCTGAAAGACTGGTCAGCTTCCAGCCAGTGGAAGTCACTTCGCCGGACGGCGCATACGCACGATCCTCTGGATGACGCCAAAGGCAATGCGGAAGCATTGAGCGCCATCGCTGATCAGTACGGCCTCAAGATAAAAGGCTTGGGATAACCGTCGCTGTCCACAGCTTCCGGCATCCCCCTTGCAATTGTCCATAAAACGCCGAACGGAGCGTATCGTCCTGATACGTTTTTCGCTTCGGAAGCGATGGACAAGCGATGTTTGAATTTGGCCGTGAACTGAGGCGCATTTTTCGTAACCACGGCCGGGTCGACGCCGACCCCAGCTTGTACGAACTGATGAACCTGCAACTGCTGATCACGCAGGGGCGCCAGCTCGATATCGAAGGCGGCCGCGTCTCGACCAAAAACCGCTTCGCCCCCTATCTCGAAGCCGCCCAGGTCTGGCGCGAATATGGCCGCCGCACGGGTGATCCGGTGGCGCTACGCCGGTCCGCTTCCGCGGCTGAAAACGCCGGCAAGGAAGCGAAAACCGCCGCCGAAGCCGCCATCGCCACGTTGGAGCAGGCCCAGACCTGCATCCTGTCGGCTGATCTTTACGAAACCCACGACCTGCTGACCTCCGCCGAAGATCTGCTGGCCGGCGGCCGTGCCGCCATTCAGGACGACGAGGCCCTGCGCGCGCGTTTCAACCGTGTCGAGGCGCAACTGGCGGCGCGCTTGGCCGTCAAGCAGGGCGTCGGTGAAGATCTCGAACTGGCCCTTCTGGCCATGTCCCATATTGATCGCGCCGTCGAGCGCGCCGATAAACGCGTCCAGCATACCCATGCCGCGGCCGACAAGATCGAGGCGGCGCAGGCGCGTTATGAACGCGCCGATATCCTGACCCTGGTCGGCCTTGACCGTTGTGACTCATCGCTGATGGCGGCGGTGATCAAGGATTTTGAGGCGCTGCAGGCGCGTTTTGATCCGGCCTATGAGCCGGTCACCTGGTCGCGTGTCAATCTGCGCCTGGGCCTGGCCATGGTGTGGAAGGGCGAGATCGAGGGCAATCCGGGTGTGATTTCCGAAGGTATCTCGCTGCTCAGCACCGAGGAAGAACCGGTCGATTTCGAGCATTCGCCGCTCGACTGGGTGGCCCATAAGCAGGCTCTGGCCATGGGCTTGCAGGCCTTGGCCGAACTGACGCTTAACCAGCAGATCTATGAAAAGGCAATGCAGGTCTACGATCTGGCGCTGAAGCGGCCGCTGCAAAAGGGCCTCTCCCTGCGCGGCCAGCTGATCAACAACCGCGCCGCCTGTCTGGCGAAACACGCCGAACTGAAGGGCGACCTCAAGTCGCTTGATCAGGCCGAGGCCGATTTCAAGGCCGAGCTGCGCGCCTGCAAGCCGGAGCATGATCCGGTCGGCTGGGCGATCCTGCAAACCAATCTGGCACGGCTTTATGTGGCGCGCGGCGATATTACCGGCTTCATGATGGAACGCACCGAAGCCGCCTATGCGCTGGAAGCGGCAGTAGAAATCTTCGATGAGCAACACCTGAAGAGCCTGTCGAAGGGGGCACAGACACAGCTCAACCGGGTACGCGAACAGGCCTGATAAGGATCGTCAATCCAGATAAAATGGCTTAACCTGACCTGATCGAGTCTGAAGGAGCCTGACATGAGCCGCCCGCCGTTTCCGCCGTTCACCTTTGAAACCGCGGTCCAGAAAGTCCGCATGGCCGAGGATGCCTGGAATGGCCGCGATCCGGCCAGGGTGGCGCTGGCCTATACCCCGGATAGCCGGTGGCGCAATCGCTCGGAATTTATCGAAGGTCGTCCGGCGATCGAAGCTTTCCTGATGCGCAAATGGCAAAACGAGCAGGCATACCGCCTCATCAAGGAGTTGTGGGCCTTCACGGACAACAGGATAGCGGTACGTTTCGCCTATGAATGGCATGATGCCCGTGATCAATGGTTCCGCAGCTATGGCAATGAAAACTGGGAGTTCGATGCCGAGGGGCTGATGTGTCTGCGTCTGGCCAGCATCAATGACCTGACCATTGCGGAAAGTGAGCGCAAGTTTCACTGGCCGCAGGGGCGGCGCCCGGACGATCACCCGGCTTTAAGCGAACTGGGATTATAAAGACGCTAAAACACATTGCCTCTTAACAGGCGTTCGCCGACTCTTCCAGCGGGGCGCAAAGAGGACATGACCATGACCGTGACCACCTCCAAAGGCACGGCGCGCGACAGCGTGCTGAAGCCCGGCGAAACGACTTTAAGCGATGCCAGCGGCCTGCCGTTTACCGCTGATAACCGCGAACAGCATGGCTCGGAGTATGTACCGACCGGCATTGACGACACACACAAGGTCTATAGCGGCGCCGCGCTCGATATCGATGCCGCCGATATGCCGGAAGATGGCGTGGTGGCGGTGCATGATACGGACGAAGACCTGCTCGATGCCGAACGCGAAAGCCCGATTGCTGATGATGCGAGGCCAGTAACGGGGCAAGCACGGTGAGCCAATATGCTGTTGACCGGCTGATCCTGACGCCGGACGATATCGACCTGTCGCGCTCGCCGCTGGCCGGACACCTGAATGTCGAAACCTATGTGCTGGGCGCTTTCAATCCCGGCCTGACGCGGCTGGCCAATGGCAATCTGCTGATATTGGTGCGGGTCGCCGAGGCCTTGCGCACGCCGATTTTCGACGGCTATGTCCATGCCATTCGCTGGGAAAGCGGGCGTTATGTCCTCGATGCCTGGCCGCTGGAGCTGGCCAATACCGCCGATCCGCGCAAGTTCACCCTGCACGGCGGCGGCTGGAAGATCATGGCCCTGACCTCGTTGTCATGGCTCCTGCCGGTCGAGCTGACGCCAGACGGTCTCGAACGCGTCGCCATTCATTACGACAAGGCGATCGCGCCGGAAAACAGCCTGCAATGCTATGGTGTCGAGGACCCGCGCATTTCGAAGGTGGACGGACGCTTCCTGATGACTACCTGCTCGGTCAGCCCGGAGCGCCATTCGACCACGCTCTACAGTTCGGAAAACGGTCTCGACTGGGTGTTCGAGGATATTGTGCTCGATCACCAGAACAAGGACATGCTGATTTTCGAAGGCCGGATCAATGAAGAATACTGGGCGCAGACGCGGCCGCTCGGCGACCTCTATTTCGCCTATCCGCCAGGCAGCGAATGGCGTGCCGGGCCTTCGATCAACCTGGCCACCTCCAGGGACGGGCTGTATTGGAAGCCATATCGCCAACCGGGAATCCGGCCCCATTCCGGCACGGTGGCGACGGCGCGAATGGGCGGCGGCACCCCGCCGATCCTGACGCCGGAAGGCTGGCTGACCCTGTGGCACGGCGTCGAGCCCAAGGAAATTGTCGGTATCTACCGCACCTACTGGTCTATCCTCGATAAGGACGATCCAAGTCGGGTCATCCGCACCAGCCACCTGCCGCTCATCGAGGCCAATCCGGAGCTAACCCGGCCGATCGAGCACCAGATCTATATACGCGACGTGGTGTTTACGACGGGGATTGCCGATGGCGGCGACCATTATGTGGTGGCCTCGGGCGAGGGCGACCTGGCCTGCCGGATCACTCATATTCCCAAGTCGGTTTTTGTGGAAAAGGTGGAGGAAGAAGCCCTGAGCGAACAAGGCGTGAGCTGAGCAAATCCGTTTCGATTATTCGTCGTCTCCCGGCGGCGTCAGGCGTATGCCGCGTTTCGCCAGGGCCTCGCGCAGCAGCATCTCCAGCTGGGCATTGGTCGAGCGCAGTTCGGCGGCGGCCAGACGCTCGACCGCCGCCAGCACCTCCGGAGGGAGGCGCAAAGGATAGGCTTTCTTGCCGGGGGAGGCCATCAGCCGTAAAGCGTGCCGGTATTGACCACCGGCTGAACTTCACGATCGGCGCACAGCACGACCAGCAGGTTCGACACCATCGACGCCTTGCGCTCTTCGTCGAGCTCGACGACGCCGCGCGCCGACAATTGCTCCAGCGCCATTTCGACCATGCCGACGGCGCCGGCGACGATCTTCTGGCGGGCGGCGATGACGGCCTCGGCCTGCTGACGCTTCAGCATGGCGCCGGCGATTTCGGGCGCGTAGGCCAGGTGCATCAGATGGGCCTCGTCGACCGAAACGCCGGCGACCGCGACACGGGCCTGCAAATCCTCTTTTAGCCGCGCGCCGACGATATCGGCATCGTCGCGCAGGGTCGGCTGGCCGTCATCAGCATGGTCATAGGCATACTGGCGCGCCGTTTCGCGCAGGGCGGTCTCGATCTGGATGTTGACGAAGGCGACATAGTCATCGACATCGAACAGGGCCTGTGCTGAGTCGGCGACATGCCAGACGACGTTGGCGGCGATCTCGATCGGGTTGCCGCGCTGGTCGTTGACCTTCAGGGCTTCGCTGGTGACATTGCGCACGCGCAGGGATACCTTCTTGCGGCCGTACCAGAAAGGCACCCAGCGCAGCCCGGTGATGCGATCGCTGCCCTTGTAATTGCCGAAAACGGTGAGCGCCACGGTCTGGTTTGGCTGTACGGTATAGAAGCCCATCAGGATGAACAGCGCCGCCAGGCCCAGCGGTATGGCCCAGAAGGGCATACGCAGGATCGGCGCCGCGATGCCCGCCGCCAGCAGGAGGAAAAAGATCAGCAGTATGACGCCGCCATTGCCGCTGGCGCCGGGCTGTTCGCGTGTGCTGTTTATCGGTTGATCATTCATGTCAGCCTCCCTTGCAAGCGCAATCCGATAGGGTGTGTGGCACCTTCGGTTCAATTGCGCGCCAATATTAAATGTCGAGCTCTTTAACGACGTATCCCTTGCCGAGCATCTTTGGCCGCAGGCTCAGGATGCGGTGCATCTTCTGCTTGCGCAGCAGAAAGTTTTCGACGATCGTACCGCTGGTGGCATCATGGGACGAGGTATAGTCCAGAATTTCCCAGCCCTGCGACACTAGGTCGCTCAGGGGTTTATTGTCGTCAGCCATATCGAAGCCCTCCACTTTAACCTATATCAAAATGATATCACTTTGATATAGGCTTGTCTACCGGCAATGGCTGATCACGTCTGGATGGCGATATGGTGCGGAGATCCGATGTTCGGGCTTCCGGTATGTATTGCCTGAATTTGTCGGATGTATAAATAATATATCAATATCCATATTGCGAAACAATATCCGAAAGTAGAAGAAAAATATAAAATTCAATCTGAATATACTTCTCAAAATAAAATAAGCATAAAAGAACAATATATGAAGTAAAAATATTTACTATTTCCCGAATTTACTGACTGTAAAATTCAGGGGTGTGGAAAATGTTATTTTCGCTTATTCGACGCTGGGGTAAGTGCTGCACGGGTAATGTAACGCTGATTACGGCGTTGTCGGCGTTACCTTTATTGGGGGTAGCCACTGGCGTTATCGAAGTCGGCATGATGCTGAACGAAAAACAGAGTCTGCAAAATGCCGTCGACATGGGCGCCCTGGCTGCTGCCACCCGCCTGAGTGTCGCCAATGATACGAGTGGCCGGACAGGCGCGGTGTTGTTTGCAACCACTACGGCGGATCAGGCGTTTGACAGAGAGGGCCGGGAGAAAGCCGCCTTTTCCGCGCGCATTGATGCCTCCAGAAGTTCAATCACCGTTTCAGGGACATATCCCCATCGGGCGCTGTTCGGCGTGATCGGTGTTGGCGATCAGATCCTTTATGCGGAAGCGACGGCGACGAGTCTCGTTTCGGTGCCTTTGTGCATCCTCCAGACAGGCTCCGGTAATAAGGGCGGTCCGGAAGGGCCGTCTGTACCTACGCCTTCCGCCGGTACACCTGCGCCGACCGGGCCGGCCGGTGCGCCTGGCGGGCCTGAGCTGAAAGGCGGGCTGAGCCTCAACGATTCCGCGCGCATCCGGGCCACCGGCTGTGCGGTCCATGCCAACCAGAATATCAAGGTCGGCAGCAGCGCAGCCTTGCAGGCCAGCCGTACGCAGGCCGTGGGTACCATCTCCGGCACTGTCAGTCCGGCCGGCTTTACAGGTACCATGTCGATTGATGATCCGTTTGCGAGCATGGATGTCGAGGCGCCGACGGTCTGTGAAGGCAAGCCCGAAAAAGTTGAACAAAAGACAGCCGGTACCGTGTACTTGCCCCCCGGTGTTCACTGTGAGCATTTCAAGATCGAAAAAAATGCCGTTCTGCATCTGGAGCCTGGTGAGCATTATTTTATGGATCACCTGGAAGCGAAGGACGGCGCCACCATCGAGGGAGACGATGTCGTCCTGATTTTCGGTGACGATAAAGTCATCAATTTTGCTGACCACGCTGCGGTAAGGCTGAAGGCGCGCCGGACAGGCCCCTTCGCGGGATTCCTGATCGTTACCAGCCGTGGAAATCATGAAAAGTTTGTCATTGCCTCAAATAATGTCAGCGAATTACTCGGCACAATCTATATCCCCAATGCCGAGCTGAATATTGAAACAGCTGGCAGCGTGGCCGAGGATTCGGCATGGAGCATCATTGTGGCCGATCGGCTTGTGCTGCGGAAAAACCCGTCGCTGGTGATAAACAGCCAGTATATTGGTTCGGGTGTGCCGGTGCCCAGCGGCGTCGGACCCGGACAAAACAATGCGACGCTTGTGAAGTAGGCGCGTCTGACGACAGTTTTCGCGATTGGTTACCGGCAGGGCCTTATGTCCGGTAAACCGTCTTCAGCTTTTCCAACGTGGCCTGGGCGGCCACCGGATCGGCAGTCTCGTTGGCGTCGTTCCAGCCAAAGGCCTCGTCCGGGCCGTAATCCTGGACCACTATACCGTCGCGGCGGGCCAGTACGCCCATGCCGTCATGATAGAAGCCGTAATGCACGCCCTCCTGCGGGGTCAGCCAGACGATCTGGCCGCGGATAGGGATGAGGCTTTCGTCACGCCACAGGGCACGGGCACCATAGCCGGTACAGTTGATGATGACCTTTTCCTTCAGCTTCGACAGGTCCGATGGATCGTGGAATTCGATATGCTCGAAGCGGCCGCCGGCCAGCAGGAAATCAGCCTCAAGCTGGCGGCCATAGTCGGCGATATTGAAGGAGAGGTTGGCGCCGCGGCGGATTTGCGTGGCGGCAAACGGCGTGGTTTCGGGCGCCACATTGCCATAGGCCGGCATCAGGCCGCGCAGGCGGTCATTGAGATAGGCGAACCCCGGATCGAAAGGCTCAGGTCCGGTGGGCGCCGGTTCGGTAGCGGGCGCCTCCGGTTCGGGGTCGTGCAGGGCATAATGATCGATCCATTCCACCGGACTGGCGGTGCCGCCGACAAAGGATTCATGCATGGCGGCGGAGGTGCGTGCCATGCGTTCCCACAGGGCGGGGAAATCGGCCGGCATGGCGGCGGCTTGGGCGACGCGCGAATCCGGCGACCAGATGCCGGTGGCCCGCGCCGAGCGCACGAACGGGAAGCGTTCCTTCGCATAGATGGTGACATCGGCCCCGGCACGCTGGGCAGTTATGGCGGCGGTCAGGCCGAGGGCGCCGGCGCCAATGACGGCGATCTTTTTCGGCGAGGATTGCATCGCCAATCCCACGGCGACATCGGCAGACCCCCACGACAATGACCAGCCGCTGCCGCCATGGCCGTAGTTATGGATAACCTGCTTGCGGCCGACGATTTCGCTTTCGATACGCGGCCCTGTGGCGCGGAAGGGGCGCAGGCAGACCGTGGTGCGGAAAACCTGGGCCGGATCGGTGCGGATGGGGATCAGCGGGGGCTCGGCGGCCTGGAGAGCTTTGGGCGCGGCAATGGGGGCCAGCAGGGCACTGGCCAGACCGGCGCGAATTAGTGTTCTTCTGTCCATAAGATCCCCCGCCATTCAAAATCGCCGGCACCCTACAGACGGTAACATGAAGCGGCAACCCGGTGAGCGGTCACAAAAAAATGAGGATGCCCGGAACTGAACAGGAGCGTCCTCATATTTTACGATAGTTGGTTATCTAGTGACGATTGCCGGTAAAGCGGCCGTTTTCGTCGCGTTCACGGTTGCCTGAAGAGCGGCCGCGGGCGTCGTCATCGTCATCGTAGTCACGGCCATGGCTTTGCGAAGCTGAGCCACTGTGGCTCATGCTGCCGGCGCGGGCATGGCCTTCCGGGTCGCCGTGCCAGCCGCGGCCCTGGCTGGAGCCGCCGAGGCCGGAAGATGCGCCGTAAGAGCGATCGTCATCACGACCCTGCGCGCCGCGTCCGCTACGGGTGAAGCGGCCCTCTTCGTCACGGTTGCGGTTGGCCTGACCATGGCGGCCCTGCTGGTGGGCGTGCCAGCCGCGATCGTGGCCATAGGCGTGCCAGTCTTCGAAGTCACGATCTTCCTGCGACCGTCCGCGTCCGCTGGTGAAACGGCCTTCGTCATCACGACCGCGACCGGAGGTGCGGTAGTCATCGTCATCATTGTCATAGCGCGATTGCGAGCTGGAGCCACTGCTGGTGAAGCGGCCGTCGTCGTCGCGCTCGCGGGACTGGGAGCCGCGTTGATCGTCGTTGGAATTTCTGGGCATGGTATCTCCTTCTCCCGCAACGAGGCGGGAAGGCAGCCGGTGTGTTTGAGTGATGGTGTGCCCCGAAAGGGCACGGCGAAACCTACGCGCCTGCCCGTAAGTTTGTTATCCAGATGCCCGGCAGGTGGTATAAATTGATGGTAAATGCTCGCTGGTGGGCAAATAAATTGGTTATTGTGCACAAGTATTCGTGAAGCAGGGCATTCAAATATATATCTCGAAAACTGGATTTTTTGCGCGCCTTATGGCGGCCGGCTGTCCTTATAGTCTTTTGATTTCGCAACGCTTCAGCAGGCTGCGTATTTTACAGTTTGAATGCTAGGGTAAAGGCTGTGCATTCAGTTCGGAGCTATGACATGAGCGTCACTGACGATCCGCCACCGCCGATCCCCAATCCCGCCCCGATAGTGCCGGGCGTAAAACGCGGTGATGACCTTATCGACCCCATGCCGCAGCCGCCGGATGATCCCATGCCGGTCCCTGAACCTTTGCCCGAACCGGACGCATAAAGAAGACGGCGATGACTACTGGCAATCCTCTGCCCTCCGATGGCGGCAAACCCTATCTGTCATGGAACCTGTCCGCCGCCGAGGATATTGACAGTGGTGATCACGCGCTTCTTCATGCCCTGGGCGCGGCGGTGGTGACGCAGTGGTTCAATCTGCCGCGCGATATCCAGAAGCGCCTGTTCGACGCAGCGGTGGCCGGACCACAGAACCTGCGCGACCCCTTGGCGAAGTTCCTCCACGAACATGGCGAATCCTGATTGCAAAATATATGACAGCGCTGTCATTTTTTGCTTGCGGTAGCGCTAACACCCTGCTATATAACGGCTCCTAGGCCTTGTTCGAGGCCTTTGCCCTTCCTGGGCGTTTCCTCCCTGTAAACTATTCAGCCGCGCCGGTTTTTGGCGCGGCTTTTTTTTGCCCGGAAGCGGGCGGAAGGAAGTAAGAAACCCCACCACCAACGCGCTGAAGCGCGTCGGTTCCCCTCCCCAAAACCGAAGGCGGTTTCAGGGAGGTATAAGAACACGGATTTCCAAATGGTGAGGCATCATGCCGATCCATTTGGCAAGGCCGACTGGCCGCCGCGCACTTTTGCGCGTATCTTCTAATGCAAAAAAAGCTTAATCTGATCTGCGATTAAGCGGCATGCCCTTCGGCGCGGCGCATCCGCCAGAAACGGATGGTGCGCAGCGCCGTATCGCGCGGCAGTTCGGTATACAGCTTGGCGTAATCGCTGGCCTTGCCCATGGCGTTTTCCTGGTCGGCCAGCATGATCATGGCGTAGGTCAGGAAGAGCGGCTTGTCGAGATCGGCGGCTTTGCAGGCGATGGCCAAGGCGTCGATTTCCTTCTTTTCGACCAGGTGGCGGGCGGTGAGGAAGTCGATATCGGCCATCTGCGACAGGGCACAGAGGAAATAGGTCGGGTTCGGATCGCGCATGTAGCGGGCCAGAAGGGCCGGGTTCAGACGCTGATTGCGGCGCAGGGCCTCGACCTCGGTGAAGATCTTCTCGTAGTCGTCCGGGAAGCTGCCATAGGCCACGGCCACCTTGTCGCGGCCCTTGGACAGGGCCTGTTCGAGCACGGCCGGATCGAGCTTTTCATTCTCGCGCATGATGCGCTCGCGCAGGCGGGCCTCGACGACGAAATACATGTCGTTCATCAGGTCGACCGGCATGTCGGCGCGGTTGACCACGACCTCGTGCAGGGCGGGGTTGGCCTGGGCGCGCTGGATGACCTGCTCGTTTGAGGCGCGCGAGAGGCGGGCGCCGTCATTGCTGAGCAGGGTATGCAGGGTGGTGTCGTCACCGCGGTCAACGATGACGCCGGAGACGCTTTCGGGCACGGAGTCGCGCTTCGATACGGCGCGCAAATGATCCTGGCCCTGGGTCGAGACGATATGCATCAGGTCGGTTTCGCTGAGCGCCTGCGAACGGGTCAGGATCGGTTCGGCAACGGATATATCGTCTGAAGCCAGGCGGCGCAGCAGGCCCAGCGGCGCATTGCGGGTTTGTGAAATCGTCGTGGAAATCTCGGCGCGGACGGCGGTTTCCATATCGGCGGCCAGCTGGCTCATCACCGAGTCGTAGAGTTCCATTTCCGGGCCACTGATCTCTTCCGGGCTGGTCATGAAGATGCCGGTCACCTGACGCAGCAATTCGCGGCGCTTGGCGCTCGAAGGCTCCTGGGCCAGTTCGATCAGGTCAATCAGCGAAGAGGTCGGGACGCGGGACATTCTGTTTCCTTGGGGCCATTCTGGCAGAAGGTTTTAGAGAGTATGGATCAGTTTTTATCGGTGTCGGATTTTTTGCCGGCATCGTTCGCCGTATCGTCATCGTTCGGATCGCCGCCTTCTTCTGGTGACACGGTCAGCAGCGCGCCGGTGGCGCCGGGCGTGACCTGAATCGGATCGGGCCTCATGCCGTACTGGCGATGCAGGCTGTAAAGGCGCGGCTCGTCTGCCGGAGTCTTGTACTGTTCGCCCGGAATGAAGACGTGGTCGGTTTCCTGCGAGGCCAGGGAGACATCGGGTTCCGGCGCGGTGGCGGTCGGTTTGGCGTCGGCCTTGCCTTTTGGTGCTTCCGCGACAGGTAATTGCGCGGCGCGTGCGGCGGCGATGCGTGCGGCATACTTGCTGGTGGCGGGCACTTCGTAGGCGCCGTCGGTCGCCAAGGCATTGGTAAGGGCGGGGGCCACGGTGGCCGGCGGTGGTGGCGCGCTGTCGGTACGGGGCCGCGACGGAATCGATGCGACCGCAGGTGCGGGATTCAACGACCGGGTTTTTGGAGCAGGTGCGGTCATGGGCGCGTCGTCGGCCATGCCGGGATCGTCGGCCAGGCCAGGGTCTTCGCGTTCAGCCTGGGGGACTGGCTGTTGGGCGGCTGGCAACGGCACGACGGCGACCGGTTGCGGTGCGCGCATCGGCACAGGCTGCGAAATGGATACCGGCGCGGACATGCGGACGGGGGGCGCGGGCACGGGTGCGAAATCGGGTGGGGACGGCGGGGAAACCGAGGCCACAGCGGTCGCCTGTTTGGCTGGCCAGCGCAGGCTGCGCGCATAAGGATCACCGACCTGACCGTAGGGCGACGGCGGCACCGGATAGGCGCCGGTGGCAGTGTTGACCTGTTCGGTTTGCGCCGGCGTGTTCGCAGGCTGCGCCTTGCTGCTCCAGTTGAGATAGCCGTCCGAATTGGCGAAGGCCGCGCAGGGACCCGCGATCACCATCAGGGCGATGGCGGGCAACAGATAGCAGACGCGGCGGGCAGGCTGGGTCATGACTGGCGACAGGGCTTTCACGCGGTACGTAGGGTTGTAACCCTGACAGCCTAAGCCAGTGAGTTTAATTAAGACCTAATAGCGGAGGATTTTCGGTTGTGGCTGCGGGAAGTGGATATAATGCCCCCTCCGTCGCCGGCTGCGCGGCGACACCTCCCCCGCTTCGCAGGGGAGGAAGGTCAGCCCGCTAACTGCGCCTTCTTTTCTTCCAGTTCCAGCCATTCCATCTCGCCGTTTTCCAGCGAAGTACGCGTATGGGTCAGCATGCGCGTCGTCTGTTCAAAGGCCTTGGGGGCCTTGGTATAGAGGTTCGGATCGCTGAGGATCTCTTCCATTTTTTCGATCTCGGCCTGCCATTCCGGCATCAGGCGTTCGAGGTCTTCGAGACGCTTCTGGTCCTTGTAGCTGAGTTTCCCCGCCGGCTTCTTGGCAAGCGTTGCCACCTCGACCGGTTTTTCGAACAGGACCTTGGGCGTATCGCCTTTGATCTTGATCGATTCCATGCGTGAGATTTCCGAGAAGAAATCAGGGTTTTGCCGGATGAAATCCTGCCAGCCGCCGGGGGTTTCGGCCGCATCGCCCTTGCCGTTCAGGGCAAGCGTTGAGGTGGCCAGGCGATCGATGAAGTCACGATCGTGGGAAACGAGGATCAGGGTGCCGTCATAATCGGCCAGCATGTCTTCGAGCAGGTCGAGGGTGTCCATGTCGAGATCGTTGGTCGGTTCGTCGAGCACCAGCATGTTGGTGGCCTTGGCCAAAGCACGTGCCAGCTGGAGGCGGTTGCGCTCACCGCCGGAAAGTGACTTCACCGGTTGGCGCAGCTGGTTTTCACGGAACAGGAAATCCTTGGCATAGGCGGCGACGTGCTTCGGCGTGCCCTGCACCATGATCTGGTCCGAGCCGGAATTGGCCAGAACGTCCCACAAGGTTTCCTCGCCTTTCAGGGCGTCGCGGCCCTGATCGAGATAGGCGACTTCCAGATTGGTGCCGAGCTTGATTTCGCCGCTGTCGGCCGGTTGCTGGCCGAGCAGGAGTTTGACGAGTGTCGACTTGCCGGCGCCATTGGGGCCGACAATGGCCAGCCGGTCGCCGCGCATGATGCGGGTCGAGAAGTTCTTGAGCAGGGTGCGCTCGCCGAAGGCCTTGCTCACGCCTTTAAGCTCCGCGACCAGACGGCCGGAGGTGCCGCCGGAATCGATGCTCATTTCCATCGTCTTGCCGCGCTGCATCAGCCGGGCAGACGCATCGGCACGCATGGCTTCCAGGCGCGAGGCGCGGCCTTCGTTGCGCGTGCGGCGGGCGGTGATCGAGGAGTAGAAGGTCTTGGTTTCACGCTCGATCGCCTTTTGCAGGCGGGCCAGCGATTCCTCGGCCTCCTTCATCACCGAGTCCGACCACGGTTCGAAACCGGAATAGCCTTGGTCGAGTTTCAATACCTTGCGGTCGTAGAGCCAGAAACAGCGCTGGGTGGTGCGCTCCAGGAAGGTGCGGTCGTGGCTGACGATCAGGGCGGCGCCACGGAAGGAGCGCAGGCGGTCTTCGAGGGTTTCGATGGCGAAGATATCGAGGTGGTTGGTCGGTTCGTCGAGGAACAGAAGATCGGGTTCTTCGGCGAAGGCCTTGGCCAGCGCGGCGCGGCGCTTTTCGCCGCCGGACATCGAGGTCGTCGGGGCGTTCGGGTCGATCTCGAAGGCGTAGAGCTCGGCCTCGGCGGTATAGTGCTCGGCGCCGCCGGAACAGGCCCAGTCGAGGATGGTCTCGCCCTTGGGCTCCGGCTCCTGCAGCACGAAGGCATAGCGCACGCCGGAATTGACAACACGCTCGCCTGAATCGGCCTCGATGAGGCCGCACATCAGGCGCATCAGGGTCGATTTGCCGGCGCCGTTCTTGCCGACGAGGCAGGCGCGCACGCCGCGCTCCAGCGCGATATCGACGCCGTCGAACAGCGGGTTCATGCCGTCCATCAGGCGGACGTCTTTCAGGGCGAGCAAGGGTGCCTTGGGGGAGGGGTTTTTGGCCATGACGGGGATGTAGTGCGTGACGGCCTGTTTTACAAAGGAAATTTAGGCGGCAGCCGAATTTTGGTATTTGCGCTCAGCGTAAGGTTGACAGCGGTCGTTTATTTCGACGACTTGTCGGCGCAGACCGGCTCTTCATGGCCCAGCGCATGCAGATGGTCGAGGATTTGCCGCAGCCGTTCGCGGCAGGCGGCAGTGACGGGAAGCATGGGCAGCCGGAGCTCTTCCGCGCACCACCCCTGACAGGCAAGAGCGGCCTTCACCGGCGCCGGATTGGGCTCGGCGAATAACAGGTCGATCAGCGGCGCCAGTACATGGAATCGTTTCCAGGCGCCGTCAGCGCTAAATCTCTCAAGCATGTGGTAGGCATCGGCAAAGCGTCTTGGCGCGACCTGGGCCGAGGCACTGATAGCGCCATGCGCCCCCAGTTCGAAGGCATGGAACATCCAGTGGTCGTCACCGCACATGACCTTCAGGCGATAGAGGGCGAGCAGGTCTTTTAGGCGGTCTTCCGACAGGCCGCAGGCCTTGATGGCGGGAAAGTCGCCATCCCTGACCAGCCGTGCGATGGTGTCGATATGCAGACTGACGCCGGTGCGCGCCGGAATGTCATAGAGAATGACCGGGCGTTTCACTGCCTCGCCGACCGTCATGAAATGGCGATAGACGCCTTCCTGACCCGGGCGGACGTAGCCTGGTGCGGACATCAGGTATCCATCAATCGGAGGGTCGCCGATTTCGGCCAGATCCGCAATCATCTGCGCCGTGCTGGTGCCCTCAAGGCCCAGGAAGACCGGTATATCACCAGCGACGGATGCTGTGACGGCATCAAGCAGGCGGGCCTTCTCATAAGGCGAGAGAGACGGACCCTCGCCCGTCGTGCCAGCAATAACCAGGCCGTGAAGGCCAGTGTCCACAAGATGACGAGCGAATCGAGCAGCAGCATCATAATCGATGTCTCCATTGGAAATGGGAGTGACCATGGGAGCCCATATGCCGGAATAGTCCGGGCGGGCAGGAGGGAGGAACGATGGCATTATTGATCACCTGAGGTGTCCGGGGGCGGATGCGGATTCATATTTCGAGGGGCGAACACTGCCGAACTCTGCGGCCGGCACTTCGGCGATAAGCACGTGCACCGCCAGAACATAGGCAGCGGCGGCGAGAGTTATCCAGAGCCGTACCTCATGCCGGTCGGGCCGGTATTCGAGAGTGATGGCGCAGATGTGGTCCCCGCACTCACGGCGCAAAACGGATTGCGCCGTGAGGCTCAGGTCGGAATCGATGGTAAGGGGGAAATAAACCATCGTCCGAAAAGGATCGCTGACAGACATGAACCGTGACTTTAACCGGATGGGTTAGACGCTGATCTTATAGGGTGGCCGGTGTATTGGCGGCGTATAGATTTGATCGCCGGATGTAGCGTTTTTGTATAGCCGGCGGCAGATATTTTGGCGGGCGATCTTCCCTCCTGAACCGCGGTCATTAATGGTCCGACAATTCACTTTTCAGGAGGGTATTTTTATGTTAGCGCTATCATGTGGTTAACGATATTTTCGGGCCCGGCACCGCCGGAGACCTGAGATCGGACTGCGTAAAACAATATAAACGGGAGGAATGCCATGAAACTGAAAGATTACCCGAAATCCGACCATATGGTCAGACGGCTGAGTGCGACCATCGCTGCGGCGGTCGCCCTGACGTGTGTGCTGGCTGCGCCGGCGCTGGCGCAGAA